>JGI12316J15310_10000010_pt9 | contig 1485176 bp, 1383 predicted proteins | sample MarCyaLeptolynsp_FD_15310 | JGI IMG/M metagenome (IMG submission 15310)
CCGCCGTCTCCGCCACCGTCGCCGCCGTCTCCACCACCGTCGCCGCCGTCTCCACCACCGTCGCCGCCGTCTCCGCCACCGTCGCCGCCGTCTCCACCACCATCTCCACCATCACCGCCGCCATCACCATCGCCATCGGCCAAGCTCGGGTGCGGAAGCAGAAGGGTGATGGCCAGGATGGCCGGCGGCGTGAGAAAGAGCAGGCTCGAGAGCAGGAAAGCACCAATCCAGCGAACTCGATTTCGGTTTATCTGCATCTCGCCTCTCTCTTCTCTTGAGCCCACCTTGCCTAGGGTAGATAACCTAGGAATTGGGGCAATAACGCGGGACACAAGGCTTTATTCCGAAATAATTCGTTGCGGTGGCTCTTGGCGTTTTTTTCTATGGTTAACGGGAATAATCGACATGCGGGGTCGTTGTGCCGGGCAGTGAACCTGGAAAGTCAGCCATGACTGATGACATGAGGCGAGAGATGGTGCAGCTGCTGCCGCGGCTTCGTCGCTTCGCCTACGCGATCACCAGTTCAGCTGAGAAGGGAGATGATCTTGTTCAAGCCACCTGTGAACGCGCGCTTAGCCGGGCCGAGCTTTGGCAGCCCGGCACGCGTCTCGACAGCTGGATGTTTCGGATTGCCCAGAATCTCTGGCGCGATCGCCTCCGCAGCGAAAAGCGGGCGAACTATGCGGACGCACCACCGGAAGACATGGAGATCGCAGGGGCAGATGGGCGTCAGGTAATGGACGCGCGGATCGCCTTGACACAGGTCCGGCAAGCTGTGGCGAAGCTGCCTGAAGAGCAGCGTGTGCTGGTTGCCTTGGTTTGTGTCGACGGTGTTTCCTATCGGCAGGCAGCCTCGATACTTGAGATCCCGATCGGGACGGTGATGAGCCGCCTGGCGCGAGCGCGCCGCACTCTATCAGTGCAGATGGGCGAGGACTAACGAGTATGGCAGAGGATCGTGAAGAAGTGCTGCTAGCTTATCTTGACGGCGAGCTGGAAGGGGCCGATCTGGCCCGCGCCGAACGCCTTATCGCAGAGGACCCGGAGGCACGGGCCTTCGTCGAGAAGCATCGCAGGATTGGCGACAAGCTGCGCCAGGCCTTCGAGGATCCGATGGAGGAGGAGGTGCCGGAACGGCTGCTGCGCCCTTTCGAAGATCAGCAGGACGCGACCGCCGAGGCGACGGTTGTCCCCTTCCGGAGCAAGCCCCGCCAGGCGGCTCCTCGACGCTGGACTGAGCTTGCGATGGCGGCTTCGGTTGCGCTCTGCGTCGGTGGTGTGATCGGGCTCAACCTCGATTTCGGTTCCGCTGGAGACGGCGCTTTCCCCCAGGCCGTTCATATGGCCGGGCCGATCGATCGGGGAAGCCGTTTGCACCAGGTGCTGGAGGAGGTGGAGAGCTTCGAAAGCGTGACCTGGCAAGGCAGCGACACGGCGCAGGCCTCGGCCATTCCCTTGATGAGCTTCCGCACAGCTGACGGCCGGATCTGCCGCGAGTACGAGATGCTGGTGACCTCGCCCAACACGGCCTCCTCCACCATCGGCATCGCCTGTCGCGGTGCTGATGCGGGTTGGACCGACGAAGTTCTCGTGGTGTCAAAGCAGGCATTGGAAGGCGCGGCTCAGCCGGCCTACGAGGCGGCGAGCAGCGGTGGGCAGGTCGCTCTGGAGGGCTTCATTGCCGAGACGATCGTCGGCGAGCCGCTCTCGCCGGAGCAGGAGCGGGCGCTAATCGGAAACAGTTGGCGCTAGCCTCAGCCGACTCCGTAGCCGGTATCGAAGATGAGCTGGTCGCGCTGGGCGAGGTCGCCCTCCAGCTCCTTCTTCACCGCGTCGAAGATGTCTCGGATCGACACGATCCCGACCAACTGGTCGCCTTCGACCACCGGCAGATGGCGGTAGCCGCGGTCGCTCATTTTCATCAGCGCATCCATGGCTCGGTCACTTGGTGCCAAGGTGTCCGGGTCATTGGTCATGACATCCTGCAGCTTGGTGGAGTCCGCCTCGAGCCCGGCATCGACAATACGGGTCAGGACGTCACGCTCCGTGAAGATGCCGGCCAGCTTGCCGTTGCGCATAACCAGCACGGCGCCGATCTTGCGCTCAGCCATGACCTTGACGGCCTCCCGAACGCTGTCGTCCGGAGATAGCGTGAAGAGTTCTTGTTTATCGATAATGTCAGGGACGATCCGCCGCTTCATCGCAACAACCTCTTCCTGGGCCGTTCACTACATCTGCAAGCAGTATACCATTGGATTCACAATGAAACCAGCGGTAACGGCTGAGCCGCGAAAGATGGCAGATTGGTTGAAGCACAGGCTGCGAGTCGCAGATGCTGGCTGCTAAGCTTCCTCAAGCTCGGCGCTATCCTCGACGCCTGGCGTGTCGAGCTTGCCAACTTTGACCAGCGTGATCTGGTTGCGGTGACGCCCCAGGATTTCGAAGGAGAAGCCGTGAAAGGCGAAACGCTGGCCGACGGCAGGAATGCGCCTTGCTTCGTGCAAAACAAGGCCGGCGATGGTCGAGGCTTCGTCGTCCGGCAGTCGCCACTCGCAGCGCCGGTTGATATCGCGGATGGTCACCTTGCCCTCGACAATGGCCGTGCCGTCCGGCCGTAGCTCAAGACCTTCCACGTCGATGTCGTGTTCGTCGGAAATGTCGCCGACGATCTCTTCCAAGATGTCTTCCAATGTCACCACGCCGCGCAACTCACCGTACTCGTCGACCACGATGGCGAAGTGCTCTTTGCGCTGGCGAAATGCCTGCAGTTGGCTCAGCAAGTCCGTGGTGTCGGGGATGAACCACGGTGGGTTGGCGATCTCCAGCACATCGAGGGTGTCGACGGCATCGGGGCTGGCCTGAACTGCGCGCAGCAGCGCCTTGGCATGCAGCACGCCGACGATCTCGTCGGGTTTCTCGCGGTAGAGCGGCAGGCGCGTGTAAGGGCTCGCCAGTGCCTCTTCGACGATCTTGCGCGGCGGCTGTGCCACATCGATGGTTTCGACATCGCGGCGGTGAACCATGATCTCCTCGACCGACACGTCGTCGAGGTCGAGGATGGAGCGGAGCATCTCGCGCTCGTGCTTGGTTTCCTCGTCCGGACCGGTGTGCAGGTCGATGGCGCCGCGCAGTTCCTCCTCCCAGGGGTGTTCGCCATCCTCGGGATAGAGACGGAATAGCCGCATCATGCCGCCAACCAGCGCCTCGATCATCTGTACGATGGGGCCGAACGCCAGAACCACCAGGCGTATAATTCGCGATACCCGCAACGCGGTGCGGTCCGGATGCAGCAAAGCGTAGGTTTTCGGCAGGATCTCAGCGAAGACCAGGACCAGGAAGGTCATGCCAATGGTGGCGTAGGCGACGCCCGCTTCGCCGAACAGACTGATCAGCACGCTGGTCGCCAAGGCCGATGCCAGAATGTTGACCAGGTTGTTGCCGAGCAGGATGGCCCCGATCATCCGTTCCTTGCGTTCCCAGAGCTCTCGGATGGTCTTGGCCCGCTGGTCGCCGTGCTGCTCGAGCCTGTGCATTCGAGGCTGCGAGGCAGCGGTGATTGAGGTCTCCGAGCCTGAGAAGAAGCCGGAAAGCACCAGCAGGCCCAGAATGGCCGCCAGATTGACGAGAACGAAGGTATCCATTGCCGTCTAGATTTAAGCCTCGATCCGACGTCCTGCCAGCGGGGCAGAGCCTCTTCGGGCCGCCAGCACGGCAAGGACCTCATCCTCCGCTACATCCTGCGTGATGAAGGCTTCCCCAATGCCGCGGGCGAGTATGAAGGTGAGGCGCCCGTCCTTGACCTTCTTGTCCTGAGCCATGTGGGCAAGGATGCGTTGAGGGTCGAGGTCGTCGAGGCCCAGGTCGGCCAGGCTCTGAGGCAAGCCGACACTGTTGTAGTGGTTCAGCAGACGATCGAGGTCGGCAGGCGGGCAGAGGCCTTTATCGCAGGAGAGTTGAAATGCTAGCACCTTGCCAAGGGCCACCGCCTCGCCGTGCAAGAGCGAGCCGTCGAAGCCTGCCTCCGCCTCCAAGCCGTGGGCGAAGGTATGGCCAAGATTGAGCAAGGCCCGCGCCCCGGATTCCCGTTCGTCGCGGGCGACGATCTCAGCCTTGGCGAGGCATGAGACGGCAATCGCATGGCGTCGCGCTTCGGGATCGCCGGCCAGCACCGCTTGGCCATTCTCGCTGAGCCATTCGAAGAAGCCGGGGCGGTCGATCAGCCCGTACTTTACCACCTCGGCATAGCCCGCCTTCAGCTCACGCTCCGGGAGACTGTTCAGCGTGTCGCTGTCGGCCAGGACCAGACGCGGCTGATGGAAGGCACCGACCAGGTTCTTTCCTTGCGGCATGTCGATGGCCGTCTTGCCGCCGACCGAGCTATCGACCTGGGCCAAGAGCGTGGTGGGGATCTGAACGTAGTCTATGCCGCGCAGGAGTATCGCCGCGGCGAAGCCGGCAAGATCGCCGATCACGCCGCCGCCAAGGGCAACGATCAGGCTGCCGCGCTCCAGCCCGTGGTCAAGCAGGGAGCTACACAGCCGCTCCAACTCGGCGAAGCACTTGGTGCTCTCGCCTGGCGGTAGCACGATCGACTGCACGGTAAAGCCGGCTGCTTCGAGGCTCCGCTGCAAGGGGCCGAGATAGTGAGGGGCAACGTTCGCATCGGTCACGATGGCAGCGCGCTTGCCTTTGGCCACCTCTGCGATGCGGGCGCCCGCCTCAGCCAGCAGATCGCTGCCGATCAGGATGTCGTAGCTGCGCGCACCGAGGTCGACGGTCTGGCGATGCGGCCCGTCAGCCGGCATCGATGTTCACTCCATGCGTGCGCAGGGCCTCTACGACCTGCTGCGTGGTCTCCTCGGCCGGGCGTTCGACGCTTTCCACCACCACATCGGCTTCCGCGTAGACGGGGTAGCGTTCCGCCATCAGCCGGCTGAGAGTCTCGCGCGGGTTGCCTTTCCTGAGCAGCGGCCTGTGGTCCCGGCGGCCGGTACGACGCAGCAGAACCTCAAGGTCTGCCCGCAGCCAGACCGACACGCCATTCGCGCGGATGGCGTCCCGCGTCTCCGGGTTCATGAAAGCACCACCGCCTGTTGCGATGACCGACGGCCCCTGTTGCAGCAAGCGTTGGATGACCCGCCGTTCACCGTCGCGAAAGGCAGCCTCGCCGTGCCGCTCGAAAATGTCGGCGATAGAGCAACCCGCTGCCTTTTCGATTTCGCTGTCGGCATCGACGAAGTTCCAGCCGATGGTCTCAGCCAGCCGCTTGCCTATGCAGCTCTTGCCTGCTCCCATAAGGCCGACCAATACGATACAGCGCGGTGGTGAGCCGGCATGGCCCCCCGCTGGTGTTTCATCTGAATTCGGCGAGTGGGAGTGATTGAGCCCTGTCATCACGTTTAGACGTCGTGACCCGCGCCCGGCGGGCCCCTGCGCCGCAGTTTTGCCATACGCGCAACCTATCCCAAGGCTGGCACGTTAATGCAAGCTTGTCGGATCTTTAGCGATCCTTCGCTATTCGACAGCATGACGCTGCCCGGCTGGGACAACCGTTTCAAGGCCATGAGCTCTCTTACCCGTGTCTTTCTGGTGCTGTTGCTCGTGCTGCTGGTCGGCGGCGCGCTTGCCAGCATGCTGGTCGAGATACCGATCAGCCGAACCCCCGTTGAACAGGTGATACCCCATGATCGGCTATCGCAATAGGGCCGCCTTTTTGGCTGCCGCACCGCTGATACTTCTCTTCGCTGGGATGCCTCGAGCCGAGGCACAAAGCCAGGGGAGCGTCGGCAGCGGGCCGATCAAGCTGTTTCAGTTCGATGCACCGGCGGCACCGGTCGGTGACGCGGCGGCGGGTGCGGCCGGCAGCCGCAGCTTGGCCCCGACGTCTCCGCAAGGGCAGCGCTCCGCAGACATCGCCCCCTCTCGGGTCATGCTCCCGGAACGCACCACCGCGCCACGCTCAGACGTCGAAGGCATCGAGATCCGCAAGCTGGACAACGACGGCAGCGCAGCGACGGGACCACTGACGCCGACGCAGGGCGGGCTTGGCATCGATCTTTGGGCTGGAACCACGGCGGACCGCGTCGCCGATCTGATAAACAGCCTGCCGAGCGACATCCAGTCGCCAGCGTTGCGGGAGCTGGCACGGCGGATGCTGTTGTCGTCGGCGGAGCCACCGTCGCTTCTGCCGCTGCAGGCTTCGGCTGAGCCGCAGACGCCCATCGCGAGTGCCGACGATCTGCTGCGCTTGCGCGCAGAACGTCTTTACGCGATGGGCGAGTTCGAGGGCCTCAATGCCCTCCTCGAGCTTTTTTCCGAACGCCGCGACGATCAGACCCTTCGGCGCCTTCGCGTCGATGGGCTGCTCCTCGCAGGGGACTGGGAGGCTGCTTGCCGCCCCGCGCTCAACGCACTGGCACGTGCGCCGCAGGAGAGCTATTGGCAGCGGGTGAAGATAGCCTGCGACGCCGTGGCGGGCGACGACACGCGGGCCCACCTCGGCCTCGATCTGCTGCGCGAGAGCGGCGCCGATGAAGACGGTTTCGCAGACCTGATCAACGCCTTGCTCGGCGTCGGCGTTCCGACGGCGGAGCCCCCGTTCTCCGCCCTCAATCTCGCGACCATGGCCAAGCTTGGCGTTGCTCCTTCACCGGCGTTTCGGGCGGCCGCTCCCTCGGGCTGGAACGGCGTCTTCGCCGGGCTGGGCGCTCTTCCCTTGGAAGAGCGCGTGCCGATCGCCGAGCGTGCTGTCGGCAGCGGCGCCTTAGCCGCCAAGAAGCTCGCCGCGCTCTATGTCCAGCCGATTTTCGATCCGATTGATGTCGACGATCCCATCGCTGCGGTGGCGCGCGGAGACTTGGCGCCTTGGCAGTCGCATGCCCTGCTTTATCAGGCAGCCAAGCGACAGACGCTGCCTCTACTGCGCGCGCAGCTCCTGACGGCCTACGTGGACCAGATGGCAAGCGAAGGAGCCGTACTGGCCGGCTTGCGTACGGCGAGAGCGGAGGCCGATGCGATCACGCCATCGCCGGGCCTGTCCTGGGCCGCGCCTACCTTGGCGCGCACCTACTACCTATCCGGCGATGCGGCGCAGGCTGAGGCTTGGCGGCTCAACCAGCAAGAGACGGCACGTCTGGTGACGCCGCTTTGGCCCTATCTGCAGATCTTCACCGGCGGTCGCGCCGACCCGGCCATGCTGAATGTCTGGGCCCAAGGCCTCCCCCCTAGTATCCAGGGGCAGCAGGCCGTTCTGGTCGAGTCCATTGTCAACGCCTTTCACGATCCCAGCCTCGGGCTGCAGGCTGAGGGGCCACGCCGGGAGATTCAGCAAGCGGCCCTGGCCGGACGCCCGGGCGAGACTCTCCTGCTGATCCTGCGGGAGTTTGGCGCCCGGGACCTCGCGTCCCTTGATGTGCCTGCGTTGGCGCTCTCGGTCGCGGCGCTGCACCAGGTCGGCTACACGCAGCAAGCGCGCATGTTAGCCGCCGAGGCCTTGGCGGCCAGCGGGGTCTAGGCAACGGTGGCCTTCCTGGTCGAGCGGTTCTTGGAGATGATGGCGGCCGAACGGGGGGCCGCCGAGAACACGCTCGCCGCATACCGTCGCGATCTCGACAGCGTCTCCGGCTTTTTGACGCCCAGAGGTATCGATATCGGCGCCGCGACCACGGAAGACCTACGCGACTACCTCGCGTATCTCACAGACAAGGGCTATGCGCCGCGCAGCGCGGCCCGCCGTCTCTCGGCGCTTCGGCAGTTCTTTCGCTTCCTTTACAGCGAGGGCTTGCGTGAGGACGACCCCTCGGCCGAGTTGGACAGTCCGCGACGCGGCCGTGACCTGCCGAAGCTGCTCGAGGTGGAAGAGGTCGATCGCTTGCTATCCGCCGCGCGGCAACGGCCGGGACCGGAGGGGCTCCGCCTTGTCGCGCTCTTGGAGCTGCTCTACGCAAGCGGCCTGCGGGTGACCGAGCTGGTTACGCTGAAGCTCGGAGCGGTGCGGCGTGACCCCAGGGTCATCTTGGTAACCGGCAAGGGCGGCAAGGAGCGGCTGGTGCCGCTCAACAGACCTGCACGTAAGGCGCTCGAAGCTTATCTGGCGGTGCGCAGCGCTTTTCTGCGCCGCCGCGGCGGGCGAACCGAGCAGAACGATTGGCTCTTTCCATCGCGCGGGCAGGGCGGTCACCTGACCCGGCACCGCGTCGGCCAGCTGTTGAAGGAGCTGGCGGTCGCGGCAGGCCTGGCCCCGCAGCGGGTTTCGCCGCATGTACTGCGTCACGCATTTGCCAGCCATCTGTTGGCCAATGGCGCGGACCTGCGCGCCGTGCAGCAGATGCTCGGCCATGCCGATATCTCAACGACGCAGATCTACACCCACGTTCTCGACGAGCGCTTGCGCCGCCTGGTCGACGAGCACCACCCCCTGTCCGGCAAGACGGCGGAAGAGCCGGAAGAGGCGCGGCCCGGCCCGGCGCGGTGCGGTGCCGACGGCATCAAGTCTTGATTCGCCCTGGCGCGAGCCGCTAAGACCCTGCCCGAACCCGCGCCGCGCGGCCCCTCTTGCTTTCCATCAGACGAAGGACGTCACTCCCATGAGCTTTACGATTGTCGAGCAGGCGCCTGCGCGCCTCAACCGCAGCGAACTGGCCGTGCCCGGCAGCAACTATCGGTTTTTGGAGAAGGCTGCGGAGTCGTCGGCCGATGTCATCTTCCTTGACCTGGAAGATGCGGTGGCGCCCGACGACAAGGTGCAGGCGCGCGAGAACATTATCAAGGCGCTGCAGGAGCTCGACTGGGGCACGCGCACCATGTCGGTACGCATCAACGGCCTCGACACCCACTATATGTACCGCGACGTGGTCGACATCCTCGAGCAAGCCGGTGAGCGGCTCGACCTCATCATGATCCCCAAGGTCGGCACCGCCGCCGATGTCTACGCGGTCGACATGCTGGTCACTCAGGTCGAGGACGCGGTGGGCCGCAAAAAGAAGATCGGCTTCGAGATGATCATCGAAACGGCGCTCGGCATGGCCAACGTCGACGAGATCGCCGGCGCCAGCCCGCGCAACGAGTCGCTGCACTTCGGCGTCGCCGACTATGCCGCCTCCACCAAGGCCAGGACAACCGTGATCGGCGGCCCGAACCCGCTCTATGGCGTGTTGACCGACCCGCCGGCCGACGGCGGCGAGCGCCAGTTCCATTGGGGCGACATGTGGCACTACGCCATCGCTCGTATGGTGGTCGCGGCTCGGGCCAACGGCCTGCGGCCGATCGACGGTCCTTTCGGCGATTTCTCGGACCCCGACGGCTACAAGGCCCAGGCATACCGCGCCGCCGTTCTTGGCTGTGAAGGCAAGTGGGCCATCCATCCCAGCCAGATCGACCTCGCCAACGAGATCAACAGCCCCTCGGAGGCTGAGATCGACAAGGCGAAGCGCATTCTGGTAGCCATGGAAGAGGCCCAGCGTGAGGGCAAGGGCGCGGTGGCCCTGGATGGCCGGCTGATCGATATCGCTTCGATCAAGCAGGCCGAGGTCCTGGTGCAAAAGGCCAAGATGATCGCCGAAAGCGCCTAGCGGTAAGGTTGATCTGCAATGAAGGGCGCCGCGCCGGTGATCGAGGCTATCGCGGCGCTCTTTCGCGACAAGATCGCGGCCGGCTACGAAGGGGCGGATTCGCTCGAGAGCGCGCTCCAGCTCCTGCAGCAGGCGAGCCAGGTAGACGCGCCTGAGCCGAACAGTTTGCCGGCTCTTCGTTACTGGGAAGAGGCGATCGGACTTGTCGCGGAGGCCGCGCCGGCGTCGCTGACTACGGCGCTGCGCGAGGCGGCGCCAGCCTTTCATTGGCGGCAGAATCCGAACTATCTCAAGACTCTCGACCGGGATTATCTCTCGGGCTATGCCTTCACGGAGTTCGTCGGCGAGGTGGCGCCTTTGGCACAGGACGGCCTGCGGGTCGGCTTGCTGCTGATCGGGCCCGACCGCCACTACCCGGAGCACAACCATCCGGCCGAGGAGATCTACCTGCCGCTCACGCCGGCATCCTGGTGGCGCGCTGGGGAGGACTGGCGAGAGGTGCCGCCCGGGCAAGTCATCCACCATGCGCCTTGGCGGGTGCATGCGACGAAGACCGGCAAGGCGCCGCTGATCGCGCTCTACGCCTGGCTGGGGGAGGTTGCCCGCAACGCGGAATTGACGGTTGCTTAAGCGGGTTTGCTCTTAATCCCCAGGGGTCTTCAGGCGAACGAAGGCCCGATGAGATACAAGGAACGCAGATGGCCATGGATACGCAAGTCGCCGTCGTCGGGCTGGGATACGTGGGGCTGCCCGTCGCGCTCGCTTTTGGCGCTCGGCTTCCGACCGTCGGTTTCGATGTCAGCGCCGACAAGATCGCGGCCTATCGGGACGGCCGCGACCCGACCAACGAGGCGCCGCCGGAAGACTTCGCAGCCGCCAAGCAGATCGTCTTCACCGATGACCCGGCGGACATTGCCAAGGCCGACTATGTCGTTGTCGCGGTGCCGACGCCGATCGACGGCGCCAACCGGCCGGACATGGGGGCGCTCAGGGCCGCCAGCCGCACCGTCGGTCAAAACCTGAAGCGTGGCGCCGTGGTGATCTACGAGTCCACTGTCTATCCCGGTGCGACGGAGGAGATCTGCGCCCCAATCCTGGAAGAGGAGTCCGGCTATCGCTGGCGCGAGGACTTCTTCGTCGGCTATTCGCCCGAGCGCATCAACCCCGGCGACCGCGAGCACACCTTGAGCAAGATCGTCAAGGTCGTCTCCGGTGACAGCGAGGAGACCTGCGCCAAGGTCGCAGCGCTCTATGAGGCGATCATCGAAGCCGGCGTTCACCGCGCGTCCTCGATCAAGGTGGCCGAGGCGGCCAAGGTGATCGAGAACACCCAGCGCGACCTGAACATCGCGCTGATGAACGAGCTCTCGCTGATCTTCAACCGCATGGACATCGACACCAAAGAGGTGCTGGCGGCGGCGGGAACCAAGTGGAATTTCCTGCGCTTTCATCCGGGTCTGGTCGGTGGCCACTGCATCGGGGTGGACCCCTACTACCTGACCCACAAGGCCGAGGAATTGGGTTACCACCCCGAGGTCATCCTCGCCGGCCGGCGCATCAACGACACCATGGGCAAGTTCGTGGCCCAGGAGACGATCAAGCGCATCATGCGCAACGGCAACGGCCTGCAGCAGGCGGCCGTCACCGTCTTGGGCGTGACCTTCAAGCCCAACGTCCCGGACGTTCGCAATTCCAAGGTGCTCGACGTGGTGCAGGAGCTGCGCGACTTCGGCTTGGCCGTCACCCTGCACGACCCTATCGCCGACGGCGAGGAGGTAAGGTCGATGTTCGGCTTGAGGTCCTGCCCTTGGGAGGCCTTGCCGCAGTCCGACGCCTTGATCGTGGGCGCACCGCATGCGGTCCTCATGGAGCGGCCAGCCGAGGAGATCTGCGCCAAGCTCAAGCCCGGCGGGCTCTGCGTCGACGTGATGGGGGGACTGTCGCCGGAGCCCTTCCGAAACGGCGGCTACGGCTACTGGCGCTTGTAGCTCAACCGCAACGGCAGCATCCGCCGCAAGACCTGGTCTTTGAGGATGAGGTGGTGCTTCAGCGCCGCCGCGATGTGCAGCACCAGGAGCACGCCAAAGCACCAGGCAAGCCATTGGTGCGTCGTCTGCGTCACCTCGAACAGCGCGTTGTCCGGGCCAGTGAGATGGGGCACGGGCACAAGCCCGAAGACCACGGTCGGCACCTGAATGGGTGAGCTCGAGACCATCAGCCAGCCGGTCAGTGGCAATACGATGAAGAGCGCGTAGAGGCCCCAGTGGGTGGCATGCGCCAGGCGTTTCTCCCAGCCGGCGAGAGTCTCGGGCAGCTCCGGCGCTGTATTCACCAGGCGCCAGAGCAGGCGCAGCAGCGCAAGCGTGAGAATGGTGAAGCCGAGCGACTTGTGCAGCTGATACAGCTCGAACTTCTGTGCCAGGTCGTCCTCGAACCAGCGTGTCATGGCGAAGCCGATCGGCCAGGCGGCCAGGATCAGTGCTGCCATGGCCCAGTGGAGAGCCATGGCGAGCCAGCCCCAGCTTTCCCGACTGTTGCGCAAGCCCATGCCGCTACTCATGCGGGGGCTCGACCGGGAAGCACGATGTCGAAGCGCGCTTTGAGGGCGCCGGCCTCGATATCGCTGCCGTCCTCGACCTCGGCGATCAGGGCTGCCCGAAGTGCCGGATCCCGCACCGAGTTGAGCAAGCCGTCGCGGCGGTTGAGCGGCTCGTCCGGGAAGTACATTTGCGTCACCAGCGGGGTTCCACCAGGCAAGCCGGCGACGAAATGGATATGCGGTGTGCGTCCGGGGTAGGGGGCTGGCTTGACGGTGACAAAGCGGTACCGGCCGTCGTCGTCGGTCAGGGTCCAGCCGAAGCCTTGGAAGTTGGGGTCGAGCAGCTCGGCGCCACGGGCGTTGGGATGGCGGTAGCGCCCGCCTTTGTCGGTCTGCCAGATTTGCACCACGGCGCCGCGCAGGGGCTGACCCTGCAGGTCGAGCACGCGCCCGGACAGATGGATGACCGTGCCCATGGCACGTCCGGTTCCGCCGGGTGCAAGGGTCAGGTCGTTGTCCCGCTCTCTCGGAAAGGCGGTCGGATAGAAGGGACCGAGCGGTTGCCCTGCCGTGGCGGCCAGAGCGGCGAGCGCATCCAGCGGCACTGTGAGGCTGCCTGCGAACGGCAAGAGCGCGGCTCTGCCGATCAACCGGCGGCGAGAGAGTGTCTTAAGGCGGTCGGTTATGCGGGCACTCATGTCACCGTGCTTCATAGCAAGCATGTGAAGCCTACTCGCGGTGCTTCCAAGGTGGCGCCGCTCACGCTTTTGTGACAACGGCGAGGCCCGCGTCTCGCGAGAAGACACGGGCCTCGTAACATCGTCTTTCGGGCTAGGGGTTTAGGCCGTTGCCAAGGCCTTGATCTTGAAGGTCCTGGCGATGCGGTCCTGCAGGGAAAAGGCGCCGTCGCCGATCAGGCCGTGGGCCAGGGCGGCCGCCGCCAGGAAGGCCGGATACTCCCAGCCGCCACCTTCATTGCTGAACAGCCAGCCCTTGTCTCCGTGGGCGAAGACGATGGTGCCGAGCAAGAGCGGGACGAGCGAGAGTGAGACCCAGCGGCCGAAGACGCCGGCCAGGATGGCGATGCCACCGACAATCTCGGCGACGATGGTGAGGTAGGCGAAGACCTCGGGCAGGCCCAGCGAGGCGAAATAGGCGGCGGTGCCGGCCGGGGTGAAGACGACGACCTTCAGAAGGCCGTGGGCGATGAACATGATGCCGAGGGCGGCACGGAGCGCGAAGGCGCCGTAGGGGGCAGTGCGTGTGTCAATCATGGGAAGCTCTCCTTCTGTCGTCGGTGTTTGCGCGGCTGCGCATCGTTGCTTGCGTCTGCCCAGAGATTTGATATTTACCTTCTGAGAAAAAATATAGCATACTCGAAACATATTGTTTCCTTTTGGGAGATCTGACTTGGACCGTCTCAAACGCCTGGAGACCTTCCTGCTTGTCGCCGACAGCGGTTCTTTCTCTGTCGCGGCGGAGCGGAGCCGGCAGTCGAAGGGCTCGGTCAGCAAGCAAATCAAGCAGCTTGAAGAGGATCTCGGAGTCAGGCTGCTGCAGCGCACGACGCGGCGGGTATCCTTGACGGACACGGGCCGAGCCTACCTGCAGCGTAGTCGGGAAGCGCTGAGCCTCTTGGAAGAGGCGGAGCGGGAGGCCGGACAAGAAACGGCCCAGGCGCGGGGGCGGTTGCGGGTCAACGCGCCCATGTCCTTCGGCGTGCGCCATCTGGCGCCGCTTTTGGCCGACTATCGGGCGGCGCACCCCGATGTCGAGGTGGAACTGAGCCTGAACGACCGCCGCGTCGATCTGGTGGAGGAGGGCTATGACCTCGCCATCCGCATTGGCGTCCTGGAGGACAGCAGCTTGGTGGGTCGGCGGCTGGCCTCCTGCCGCATGGTGGTGTGCGCCGCCCCGGAATACTTGGCCGGCCGCGGGCGGCCGAGCACGCCGGACGACCTCCTGGAGCACGATTGCCTCTGCTACAGCTACACCTTCCAAGGCGAGACCTGGCCTTTGGTGGGGGCGGACGGAAAGCGCATCGCCATTCGGCCGCGCGGGCCGCTTATCGCCAACAACGGCGACGCCCTGGCCGTGGCCGCGGTCGCCGGCATGGGCATCGTGCTGCAGCCCAGCTTCATCGTCGGCCCGGACCTGAGGGCCGGCAGGCTGGAGCGTGTTTTGCCGGGCTATGAGGTGCCGACCCTTCAGGTTTCGGCCCTCTATGCGCCCGGTCGTTATCTTCCGCTTAAGGTAAGAAGCTTTATCGATTTCCTTGCGGCCCGCTTTGCGCCCGAGGCGCCTTGGGATGCGGGGCTTCCGACTTGAGAGCGGGTGGCGGGAGGCCCATTTTCCCTGGAGTCGCGGCCCCTGGGCCGTTACAAAGGCGGCCCGCGCCCCGGCATCTGGGCGATTGCCGGCTGCGCCATATGAATGAGAGAAGAAGAATGCCTACGACCTGGTCACCGGACTCCTGGCGCGGCAAGCCGATCCAGCAGGTTCCGGATTACCCCGACGCGGCGGCGCTGAGCGCCGCAGAAGAGACGCTGCGCGGCTATCCCCCGCTCGTCTTCGCCGGCGAGGCGCGCAAGCTTCGCCAGCAGCTGGCGGCGGTGGCGGATGGCCAGGCTTTTCTGCTCCAGGGCGGCGACTGCGCCGAGAGCTTTGCGGAGTTCCACCCGAACAACATTCGCGACACCTTCCGTCTGCTGCTTCAGATGGCGGTGGTTCTTACCTTCGGCGCCGCCTGCCCGGTGGTGAAGGTCGGCCGCATGGCCGGTCAGTTCGCCAAGCCGCGCTCCGCCCCGACGGAGACGCAGGGCGATCAGGAACTGCCAAGCTACCGTGGCGACATCATCAACGATATCGGCTTCGAGGCCGGCGGTCGCGCGCCCAATCCGGAGCGTCTGTTGCGCGCCTACAACCAGGCTGCGGCGACGCTCAACCTCCTGCGCGCCTTTGCTCAAGGAGGCTTCGCCGACCTTCACAAGGTCAACGAATGGAATCTGAAGTTCGTCTCCGGCTCGTCGCAGGGCGAGCGCTATGAGGAGATGGCCACTCGCATCAGCGAAGCGCTGGACTTCATGGAGGCCTGCGGCATCACGCCGGAAAGCGTGCCGCAGATGCGGGAGACCGACTTCTACACCAGCCACGAGGCGCTGCTGCTCAACTACGAGGAGCCGCTGACCCGCATCGACAGCCTGACGGGCCAACCCTATGCCTGTTCGGCGCATATGATCTGGATCGGTGATCGCACCCGGCAGCTCGACGGTGCCCATGTTGAATATGCCAAGGGCGTGAACAACCCCATCGGCATGAAGTGTGGTCCGAGCCTCGACCCCGACGACATGCTTCGGCTGATCGACGCGCTCAATCCAGCGAACGAGGCCGGTCGCCTGGTGCTCATCGTGCGCATGGGCGCGGGCAAGCTCGATGCCGGCCTGCCGAAGCTCATCCGCGCTGTCGAGCGCGAGGGTAAGAAGGTCGTCTGGTCCTGCGACCCCATGCACGGCAACACCATCAAGTCGGCCAGCGGATACAAGACGCGGCCCTTCGACCGCATCCTCACTGAGGTCCGCGAGTTCTTCGCCGTGCACCGGGCGGAGGGAACCCACGCCGGTGGCGTGCACTTCGAGATGACCGGCCAGGACGTCACCGAATGCACCGGCGGGGCCCAGGCGATCAGCGACGACAACCTGGGCGACCGCTACCACACCCATTGCGATCCGCGCCTCAATGCCAGCCAGTCCTTGGAACTCGCCTTCCTGCTGGCCGAGGAGCTTAAGGCGGAGCGGCAGGGGCAGCAGCAGCGTCAGGCGGCCGAGTAGAGGAGACCCGCGCCGCTGTCGCCGAACAGGATGTCTCCGAGGGGAGGCCGTTATGCCGGACGATCGCGCAGGTAACGTTCCAGCCGGCAAGCTGCCGGATGATCGCCGGGAGGACTCGGGCCGTCCCGGTATCGACCGCTGGCCCCTCGACGAGGCTGAGATCGGCGCCTGGACCGATCAGTACTTCCGGCGCACACGTGCGGCGGCCGAGCGTTTTGGCGATTGCCGGGTAACTTATGCTGTCTTCATGCGCCGGCCGGTCATTTCGGCGCCGCGTCTGGCGCTGGACTGGCTCAAGGCTGTGCTCGAACGCCGCGGTGCTGAGGTCGAGATCGATCTCCGTTTCGAGGAGGGCAAGTGGGTCGGCGCCGGTGAGCCTATCGCGTACGTCACCGGCTCCTTCCAGCATTTGGTCGATCTCGAGACGCTGCTGCTCATGCGTCTTGGTCCGGCCTGTGTGGCCGCCTTCAACGCCTACACCATGTGTGCCGATCTGCCGGGTGTCGCCTTCCTGGCGATGGACGCGCGGCACTGCGCCGGCGCCGACATGGCGGAGATGATGGCCTATGCCGCCAGTGTCGGTTCCGACCGGGCCAAGCGTAAGGTCGGTGCCATCGGTTTCGTCGGCAACGCCACCGACGAGACGGCGCATTACTTCGGTGCCGAGGGCGGCAAGGGCACGATGCCCCACGCCTTGGTTGGCTATGCCGGCTCCACGCTGCGGGCAGCCGAGATGTACGACGCGCTCTATCCTGACGAGCCCATGACCGTGCTGGTTGACTACTTCGCGCGGGAGGTGACGGACAGCCTGACCGTCGCCAGGCGCTTCGCCGAGCGGGCCGCCAAGGGCCAGCTCGCCGTGCGCATCGACACCATGGGCAGCCGCTACGTCGAAGGCCTGGACCCTTCCGCGTCCTATGCGGTGCTGGAGCGGCACGTGCCGGAGGCGATCCGGGGATATCGTACGGAAGAAGAGTTGCGCTATCTGGTCGGCCCCGGCGTCACCGCGGCTGCGGTCTGGCAGGTGCGCGAAGCCCTCGACCGCGAGGGCTTCGACGAGGTCAAGATCGTCGCCTCCTCCGGCTTCGGGCCGCGCAAATGCAAGCTGATGGCCGAGGCACGGGCGCCGATCGATCTGATCGGCACCGGCAGCTATCTGCCGAGCCGCTGGTCCGAAACCTATGCAACCGCGGACATCGTCGCCTACAACGGCGAGCCGCGCGTCAAGATCGGCCGTGAGTTCCTGCTCAAGAAATAGCCTGAGCCGTCCCGCGTAACCATTCAGCCAAGCCGAGGGAAGTTATGTCGCAGGTCAAGATCGTCCGCGGACGCTGGCTCATCGCCGATGCCGAGCAATGCTTGGAGGACGCGGCGCTGGCGATTGAAGGTGATCATATCGCCGCGCTGGGGACCTGGCCGGACATCAAGGCGCGCTATCCGGGCGCCAGTGTCTTCGGCTCGGAGCGCTATGCCGTCATGCCGGGCCTGATCAACGCGCACCATCACGCCAATGCCGCGACCCAGATCCTGCAGGGTGTTGCCGACGACGTGCTGGAGCCCTGGATCCTGGCCAACGCCGCCATGCGCCACCAGCCACCACGCCTACGGGCGATGGTCAGCGCCGGCCAGCTCTTGACGAGCGGTGTCACAACCGTGCTGGACGTCGCCAATGGCGGAGGCACTGCGGAGAGCATGGACCGGCGTTTGCGCGAGCGGCTGGACGGCTATGCGGCGAGCGGTATGCGGGTTGTGCTGGCGCCTGGCATCACCTTCGAGAGCTTCCTGATCAGTGGCAAGGGCGAGGACGCGGCCTTTCTTTCCAGCCTGCCGGAAGACCTCAGGCGGCGGACGGAGGCAATGCGGTCGACGGCCGCCGAGATGAGACCGGAAGACTATCTCGCGGTCCTCGATGGCTTGATCGCCGACTACCGCGATCATCCTCGTCTGAGCATCTGGTACGGGCCGCCAGGGCCGCAGTGGATCACCGATGATCTGATGGTGCGGATTGCCGAGGGCGCCGAGCGCCACGACGTCGGTCTGCAAACCCACGTGCTGGAGTCTTACTACGAGAAGCTCATCGGGCCACGCTTCTACGGAAAGCCCATGGTTCGGCATCTCAAGGACCTTGGGGTGCTGAGCCCTCGCTTCTCCATGGCACATGGCGTTTGGATGAGCGAGGAGGACATCGAGATCGTGGCCGAAACCGGTGCTTCTGTGAGCCACAACCCGAGCTCCAACCTGCGCCTGCGCGCCGGCGTGGCGCCGCTCAACGCCCTCTTGAAGGCCGGCGTGACCGTCGGGCTCGGCATGGACGGCACGGCGATCAACGATGACGAGGACATGTTCGCAGAGATGCGTCTTGCGCTGCGCCTCAACCGGCCGCCGCGTCTCGGCGATCCGGCACCGGGGGTGGAGGACATCTTCTCCTTGGCCACGGTCGGCGGCGCCAAGCTGCTGCTGCAGGAGGCGAGCCTCGGTCGGCTGGCGGAGGGCTACAAGGCGGACGTGGTGTTGGTTGATCTGGAGCGCGTCTGTTGGCCGTGGGTTGCCCCGGAGGCTCGGCCGTTGGACCTGGTGCTGCAGCGGGCACGAGCAGGGGACGTGGCGACGGTTCTGGTCGACGGCGAGGTGGTCGTGCAGGAGGGCAAGCCTGTCAGCTTCGACCACTTCGCCGCCGGTGCTGCCCTGGCGGAAGCCTTGGAGGCCAGCCCCTCGACCGAAGCCGAGCGGGCGCTCACGGAAGAGCTGATTCCCCACCTCACTGCTTGGTACCAGGCCTGGGAGGCGCCGGAGGACCGGCCCTACCACAGCTTCAATTCGCGTGTCTGAAGGACGGACGGGAAAGCGCTAGGGCGTGGACGTCTCAACGCCCCGAGATGAGCAGCTTGCCGCGAGACTTCTCTGGCAATGCGTCCGCGCAACTCAGTCCTCTAAAGGAAGAAGCCACGTGAGCGAGGAATGGTACAACGAGATGAGAACGCGCCCGTCGAGCTTGCGATAGGCGAAGGTATAGTCGGCGCGGGTCGCGTGCCGTCCCCGTCGATGAAGGTGTAGTGCCCCATATCTTTGTGGCCGAGGCCGCCCGCCTTCAGGATGGGGCTGGCACGCTATGGAACTCCACGCGCTTCCAACCTCGATTGGGAAAGCCATCGTCGTTGGGATAGCCCGGGTCGCCGCCCGGCGAGCTCGGGAAGACGGTTTAGCCGCCGCAGCCCTTGCCATGATCTCGCCTCGGCATATGTCGTGGGCTGCTCAAGTCAGCGGTTACCCCTTTTCTGACCCAGAGCGGAGCTTGCACCAACCAAAGATCTGCAATGAGGCGAATGTGGTCTTGACCGACTTACCCTGCTGCTCCCGTGCTGCCTCCGACCCGTTGAACTGAACCTGAGGACTGCGATTTGAGTTCAAACAGAGCCTCGGTGGGATTTGGCGCTCAAATCCGCCAATCGCCCTATTTCGATGCGACGCTCCGATGGGGTGCGAAGGGCTTCTCGGTGTACAATCACATGTACATCCCCCGCGATTTCGGCGATCCGGTCGAGAACTACTGGAATCTCGTCGAGCGCGCCATTCTCTGCGACGTCTCCGTCGAACGTCAGGTCGAGATCACTGGCCCCGACGCGGCGGCCTTCGTCCAGTTGCTGACGCCGCGCAACCTCTCGAACTGCCAGGTCGGCCAGTGCAAATACGTGCTGCTGACCAGCCAGGAAGGCGGCATCATCAATGATCCCGTCCTCCTGCGCCTCGGCGAGACTCACTTCTGGCTTTCGCTCGCCGACAGCGATGCTCTGCTGTGGGCCAAAGGGCTCGCCGCTTTTGCCGGGATGACTGTCGACATCCGCGAGCCGGACGTGTCTCCGCTGCAATTGCAGGGGCCGCGTTCGCTGGATGTCATGAAGGTCTTGTTCGGCGACGACATCGAAACGCTCAAGTATTTCCGGCTGATCGAGACTGAGCTGGACGGCATTCCCCTCGTCGTCTCCCGAACCGGCTGGTCCAGCGAACGGGGCTACGAAATCTATCTCAGGGACGGCCGGCTTGGCGACCGGTTGTGGGAGACGATCATGGCCGCCGGCGCGCCCTTCGATCTCCGGCCCGGCCACACCTCGACGATTCGACGGATCGAAGGCGCCATGCTGTCCTACCATGCCGACATGGACATCCACACGAACCCCTTCGAACTCGGACTTGATCGGCTCGTCGACCTGGACATGGATGCGGCGTTCATCGGCAAGGATGCCTTGAAAGCCATCCAGGCCGAAGGCGTCTCCAGGCACCTGGTCGGCCTCGAAATCGACGGCCCCCCGCTGGCCCGCCCGAATGAGACGCATTGGCCGATCATCGCCGACGGAGACGTGACGGGCCATGTCTCCTCCGCCGTCTATTCGCCTCGCCTCAAGAAGAACATCGCTCTCGGCATGGCGAGAGTAGAGAACAGCACGCCGGGCAGCCTGTTCATGACGCGTGGTGAAGGGCGTGAACGGAGGGTTACCGTCGTGGAAAAGCCGTTCTATGACCCCAAGAAGAAAATCGCGAGCGCGTAGAGGTTCGTCGACTTTTGCCGGCTCCCGACTAAAGGCGGCCGTCGCCGAAGCGACCGTCTCCTGCCCGCTGGTGGCTGTGAAGGGGACATCCTCGCTAGGGTCAGCCGACGTCAGTTTCTGATCCTCAGCGGGCGCCTCTGTGTACTCAGCACAAACCTAGCTCTTCCTCCGTGTCATAGCCGAAGTTCCGACCCACGCTGGCGACAATGCGGCTGGCAGCTCTCGCATCGTCGATGGAGAGGTTCTCCTTCCACCGCCCGACCCGCACTGAATGGTCAGGACGAGAAAGGCTTCGCGAGGTTATTGCCTCAACGAACTGTGCATTGTTCGAGTCCTGAACGCGTGCTGCCCATTTGCACAGCAGAGCTTCATTCTCGTTTTGTGGGATTTCAAGGGTCTTGCATACGTCCGACGCAAAGCCATGGGGGTCGCGAATCATGTCTTCAAAGAAAACGAGTTTTGCCAAATCTCCGACCCGCTCGTACCCATGCGAGTTGATGTAGGCCCAATGATGAGCGCATTGCTCGACGAGGGATCTTGTCAGCCAGTTCTTCCAGTCGGGCGGACGCGGATGGTGCCTCCAGTTTTGCCCAATGCCGATTTTCAAAGAGCTGACGGCATCAAGTGGATGCCGAACAATCCAGAAGAACTTTATGGAGGGGTGACTCTCTAAGAGCGCCGCCAAGGGGAACGAGAGTCCAGCATCGGGAGACAACCCTTCTGATTCGCGAGGAACCTTGACGGCCCACGCTTGGTCGCTGGGCCGGTCGATTACATCCCTAAACGCCGGTTCACTCTCATAGGCATAGGGACCAAGGCCATCGAAGAGTTCCCCAAAGATCGATGTCCCGCTCCGACCGCAGCCGAGAATCATGACCGGCGGATGCAGTCGATTGGATGTCATCGGATTTCGTTACGCCTCGAAATCGGTATGGAGCCACTATGAGTGATCACCGTAGCAGACCGCAGTGGATGTTGCAGGAACGTCTGGTGTTGGCTAAATCCGGGCTCTTATTGATGCAGTGCGGAAAGTCCCGAAACCGGGGCAAGTCCAGCACTCCACGGGCTGGCTCACGGGATAGCGCTTAAGAGTAGGCGGGCGCGGCGTCCTCGCTCAGCACGGCCGGGAAGCCGGCCGCGGATGTTTGCCGTCTCGCTACCCCTGGCGGCGATCCGGTGGTGGGAGGTCCAGCATTGCTTCGCGCACCTGCCGATCGCTGGCGTCGAAGCGCTCAATGACCTGTCGGCAGTAGGGGTTGAAGCGGCAGACCTCTTCGAAGAGCTGACCGTCGTGGCGCACGGACTCGACGGCGTCCATCAGCGACCCGAAAGAGACCGTGTCGATGTCGGTCCGCTCGAACCCGCCGCGGGCGACGACCTGGCCGATGTAGTGGGTGAGAAACAGCGTCTCGGCGAGGTCCTTGTCGTGCGCGTCGGCCGTCTTCTCGACGACGGAGAATCCCGCCGCGGCAAGCTCGTCGCGAAGCGTTGAATAGCGCTCTGGCGCCAGGCTGTGTCCGGTGATGACGATACGAAAGCCGGTCACATCGCCGCCGCGCTTGGCGTAGCTTTCCGGACCGAACATGGGATGCATGGCGAGGAAAGGCCGAGCGGGCCGCGCGGCCCGCAGCAGATCCATGGTGTATTTCTTGACCGTCGCGACATCGACCACGACGCTGTCGGCACCCAGGTGTGGGCTGATCCGTGCCAGCGTGTCCGGGTAGGCGCTGATCGGTACGGCGAGTACGACCGCGTCGCAGGCGGCGACCTCCTCCAAGGGGAAGAAAAGGACGCCATCCGGCTTTCGCCGGGGCGAGTGGATCTTCAACGGCGCGTCGGGCAGATAGCGCTGCGCCAGCACATGAAGGAAGGCGCCGAAGTGTCCATATCCGATAAGGCCCAGGGAAAGGGGCATGGGTCCCGCGTCGCTATTCTTGCCGGGGTCGCTCATCGGGTAGCACGTGTGAGGACGCGGCCTAGTCGTCTTCGCTCAGCACGGCCGGGAAACCGGCGGCACGCAGTTCCGTGCCGAGAGCGTCTTCCAGCTGCTTGACCACCTTGGGTGACCAGGCATCGCCGCCGTACTGGGCGCGGGCGCGGGCGAAGATCTGCTCCACCATCCCGGCGAGTTCCAGCGGGACGCCGAACTCGCGGCCGAGATCGTGTGCGAAGCCGAGGTCCTTGCAGGCCAGGTCCAGCGTAAAGCCGATGTTGTAGCTGCCGTTCAGGATCACCTGGCTCTCGGTTTCGTGCACGAAGCTGTTGCCCGAGCTGGCGCGAATGGCAGCGAAGGACTGGGCAAGATCGAGGCCGCCGCGCTTGGCCAGCATCAGCGCTTCGCCCGCCGCCACCAGGTGGATGAAGGCGAGCATGTTGGTGATCACCTTGATGATCGAGGCGGCGCCGAGGGGCCCCATGTGGAAGACCTCGCCGCCCATGGCTTGCAAGGCCGGCAAGTGGGCCTGGTAGGCGGCTTCCTCGCCGCCGACCAATACGGTGATCTGCCCGCTGGCGGCCCGGTGCACGCCGCCGGTCACCGGTGCCTCCAAGGTGCCGACACCTTGCTCGGCGGCAAGCTCCGCCAGACGTTGGATCTCGTGCTGGTCGTTGGTGCTCATCTCGACCCAGGTGCCGCCCGACGCCAGCCCTGCCAGCACGCCTTCGGGACCCGTCATCACGGCGTCCACGGCTCTCGGCGAGGGCAGGCAGGTGACGACGCTGTCGGAGGTCGCTGCGAGCTCTTTGGGAGAGTCGGCCCAGGACGCGCCGGCCGCCAGCAATTCTTCGGCGGCTGCTTTGTCTAGATCGTGGACGGTGACCGTGAAGCCCTCGCGCAGCAGGCTCGCCGCCAGATGCTTGCCAAGGTTGCCAAGGCCGATGAATCCCATGCGCATGGGCGTGTTCCCCTCTAACAGGCGTGTTCGGTGTGGTCAGACCGGCTGGTCGTGCATGTCCAGGTGCAGGACCTGTCCTTCATAGGGATGACGGGCCGCCACCTCTTCATCGAGCTCAACGCCGATGCCGGGCTCTGTCGGTGGAATCACATAGCCCTCTTCCCACTGCATGGGCTTCTTGAGGATCTCGGAATGGAAGCCGTCCCAGGTCTGAATGCTCTCCAGTATAAGGAAGTTCGGCGTGCAGGCGCTGACCTGAACGTTGGCGGCGCCGACGATCGGACCACAGTAGAGGTGCGGTGCGATTTGGGCGTAGTGCGCTTCGGCCATGCCGGCAATCTTCTTGGCTTCCAGGATACCGCCGACACGCCCCAGGTTCATCTGCAGGATGGAGGCCGCTTGAGTGCTCAAGAGGCGAGCGAATTCGTACTTGCTGCCGAGACGCTCGCCTGTGGCGATGGGGATGGACGTCTGGCGCGCCACCCGGGCCATCTCATCGGCGTTCTCCGGTGGGACCGGCTCTTCCAGCCAGAGCGGGTCGTAGGGCTCCAGACGCTTGGCCAGACGAATGGCGCTCGAGGTGGTCATCTGCCCGTGGGTGCCGAACAGAAGATCGCAGCGCGGGCCGAGCGCCTCCCTCAGCATCTTCACGAAGCGTTCTGCGCGGTCGAGTGCTTCCAAGGAAAGCTGTCTGGGGTCGAAGGCGGTGAAGGGGCTGACGGGATCGAACTTCACTGCCGTGAAGCCCATGTTGGCGTACTTTAGCGCCCGCTCCACGGCGAGCTCGGGGTCGACGTAGACGTCCGTTTTGTCGTCCGGCTCAGGATAGATGTAGGTGTAGCTACGCAGCCGCTCATGCACCTGACCGCCGAGCAGCTCGTACACCGGCTTGCCGAGCGCTTTGCCGACGATGTCCCAGCAGGCCATCTCGATGCCGCTTAGGATTCCGAGGATCGAAGTGTCCGGGCGCTGGGTGAAGCCGCTGGAGTAGACGATGCGCCACAGCCGCTCGATCTTGAAGGGGTCTGTCCCCTCCACCCGGCGGGCGAACACGTCCTCGATCATGCGGGCCACCACATGCGGGTGAAAAGGCACCGAGTAGACCTCGCCGATCCCCTCGATGCCGTTGTCGGTGACCAGCTTGACGAAGACGAAGTACTGTCCGCCGAAGTGCGGCGGCGGATTGCCGACGACGAAGGTCTTGCAGTCGACGAGCTTCATGGTCGCGTCTCCCTGGTGCCGCTCAGAACACCACCACGTTGCGCAGGGCTTCGCCCTTCTTCACGCTCTCGATGGCCTCGTTGATCTCTTCGAGGCGGTAGCGGCCACTGACCAGCTCATCGAGGTGCAGGCGGCCTTGCTGATAGAGCGCGACCAGCGAGGGGATGTCGACCTGGATGCGGGCCGAGCCCATCTTGCTGCCGAGGATACGCTGGCTGTCGTTGGCGATGTTGCAGGGGCAATACTCGGTCATCACGTTGCTGGCGGTCATGCCGACCAGGACCACCGCGCCACCCTTGCCGATCAGGTCGTAGGATTGCTCGATGGCCTTGATGGCACCGACGGTGACAAAGACGTAATCGGCGCCGCGGCCCTCGGTCGCGGCCTTGACCGCGGCGACCACGTCCTCCTTGGCGGCGTTGACGATGTGCGTGGCGCCGAACTTGCGGGCCGCTTCAAGCTTATCCTCCAGCAAGTCGACGGCGATGATCGTGCTGGCGCCGCTTAATGCAGCCCCTTGTACGCTGTTGAGTCCGACGCCGCCGGTGCCGATGACGGCGACCGTGCTGTGGGCCGGCACGGCGGCCGTGTTGACCACGGCGCCAAAGCCGGTGATCACGCCGCAGGCGAGCAGGGATGCGCTTTCGAACGGGATAGCTTTCGGGATGGCGACGACCTGAGAGGCGTGCACCACCACCTCTTCGGCGAAGGCGCCGGTGCGCAGGCCGTGGGCCACAGTTGCGCCGTCGGCTTTCGTGATCGGGCTGTTGTGGTCGAGCGCGAACTTGGTCTCGCAGGCATAGGGCTTGCCCTGAGCGCAGTAGTGGCAGGTGCCGCAAGAGCGCACCAGGGTGACCACCACATGGTCGCCCACGGCCAGGCCCTCGACCCCTGGTCCGACCTCGGCGACGGCGCCAGCCGCCTCATGCCCGTAGACTGCGGGAAGCTGCCCACCCCAGGCGCCCTCGGCATAGAGGATGTCGCTGTGGCAGATGGCGCAGGCGGCAAGCTTGACCCGCACCTCGCCGGCTTGCGGCGGTGCCAATTCGATCTCTTCGACGACCAGCGGCTGACCGAACTCGTAGCAAATGGCGGCCTTCATTGGCGCGTCCCTCCCGTCCCGAGTTTAGCGCGGATGCATGAGCCGCGCGGGGCTGGAAGGCAAGCGCGAAATGCGCGGGGCGCGGAAGAAAGGGCTGCAGGCCTCGCTGCTTACTCGGCGGGCTGAATCGCCGGACGCGCAAAGGTGGTTTCGAGGCCCGGTTCGGGGCGGTGCGGGACCAACTGCGTGAGGATGAGCGAGCAGACGGCAATGGCAGCACCGGTCAGGAAGACGGCCGGCGGGCTGACCAGCCAGACGATGCCGAGCAGGGCCGGGAGCACCACCGCGGCAATATGGTTGATGGTGAAGGAGACGGCGGCGGTCGGGGCGATGTCCCGCGGGTCGGCGATCTTCTGGAAGTAGGTCTTGATGGCAATGGCCATGGCGAAGAAGAGGTGGTCGATGACATAGAGCGCCGCGGCTAGCCACTCGTTGTCGACGAAGGCATAGGAGGTGAAGACGAAGATCAGGCCGATGTACTCGATGGTGAGCGCCTTGCGCTCGCCCCAGCGGGCGATCAGCCGGCCGATCAAAGGGGCCAGCCAGACGTTGGCGGCGTAGTTGACCAGGAACAGCAGGGTAATGTTGGCGACCGAAAAGCCGAACTTCTCCACCATCATGAAGCCGGCGAAGACGATGAAGATCTGCCGCCGGGCGCCGGACAGGAAGGTGAGGGCGTAGTAGAGCCAATAGCGTCGGCGCAGAATCAGCTTTTTGTGCTGCGGCACGGCCTCCTTGACCTGAGGGTAGGCGCGCCAGGCAAACAAGGTGATCGCCACCGTGGCACCGCCGCCGATCAGGTAGACCAGCTTGTAGTCGGTTTCGAAGACCTGGAAGCCGAGCCAAATCAGCCCGTAGGCGACGAGGGCGGCCAGGCTGGCCGCGGCGACCACGCGGCCCAGCACGATCGGCGCGCGGTCCTTGCCCAGCCACTGCAGAGCCAGGCTTTGCTGGACGGTCTCATTGTAGTGGAAGCCGATCGACATGATGACCGTAGTGACGTAGAGGCCGAGTACGGTAGGGAAGTAACCGGTTAGCGCCGTGCCGATGCCGAGCAGGATGAGCGAGACGTAGGCGAAGATCTGCTCGCGCAGCAGCAGCAGCACGAAGACGGCGGTGAAGGCGAGAAAGCCCGGCACTTCGCGCAGGCTCTGGAGGATGCCCATCTCGGCGCCGGTGAAGGCCGCGCGCGCAATGGCGAAGTTGTTGAGCAGAGCCATCCAGGTGGCGAAGGACAGCGGGGCAGCCGCACCCATCAAGAGCAGCAGCGCTTCCGGCGAACGCCAACCCTTGGCGTGAAGGCTGGCCAGGATGTCCCGCAACCGATTGAGCATATCCGAACTCGACAAAGAGACGGCGCCCAAATCGGCGCCAGGAACTGTGAAATTATTAGTCCTGGCCGCTGTGGCGGTCTATCGGCATAGTGACAATCAATGTTGAGAACCGGCCAACGTGATCCGAGGCTCGGCAATCTGCCGGAGCCGGACCCCTGGCGGCCTGCGGTCGGCTATGCCAGCGACGAGCCGGCCGGACGGGTGACCGATTGGCATAGCCATGACTACGCTCAGCTGCTCTACGCCGCGCAGGGGCTGATGCGGGTAGAAACCCCGGCGGGGCTTTGGGTGACTCCCTCGCTGCGGGCGGTGTGGATTCCCGCCGGCATCGTCCACCGCAAGATCAACCTGGCGCCCCTGACGTTCTGCACCCTCTACATGCTGCCCGAGGCGGCGATGATGCCGGAGCATTGTCACGTGGTCAGCGTCAGCCCCCTGCTGCGCGAACTCATCGTTGAGATGAGCCGCCAGCCGGCCGACTACGACCCGGAAGCACAGGCCGGGCATCTGCTGGCCCTGCTGCTCGATCGCCTGCGCACAGCGCCAGCAGAGTCCCTCTATCTGCCCTTGCCGGAAGAGCCGCGCATCCGTGCGCTGGTCGAGCGCCTTTTGGAAGAACCGGCCGATCCCACCGGCCTGGAGGCTTTGGCGCGGGAGGCAGGGGCGAGCCCGCGTACCATGGCCCGGCTGTTCGAGGCCGAGACGGGCATGGGCTTCCGCGACTGGCGGCAGCGCCTGCGCCTGCAGGTTGCGCTGGCCCGCCTGGCCGAGGGCGAGCCAGTGACCAGCGTTGCCTTCGCGGTGGGCTACGACAGCCCCTCCGCTTTCATCGCCATGTTCCGCAAGGCCATGGGGGAGAGCCCCAAACGCTATCTTAAGCAGGCTGAAGCTTAGCCGACGCGGCCGCGGGCTTAACACCGAAGAAGAGCGCATAGAGAACGGGGACCACCACCAGGGTCAGCACCGTGCCCAGCGCCAGGCCGAAGGCGATGACGCAGGCCATGGCATAAAACAGTGGATCGACCAGGATAATCAGCGGCGTCACGCCCAGAAGCGTGGTGGTGGCCGACATCAGGATTGGCCGCATGCGCGCGATCGCTGCCCCGACAATGGCATCGTAGGGCGAACGTCCCTCCGCCTGCAGGCCGTCGATGCGGTCGATCAGCACGATGCCGTTGTTGATGATCACGCCGGCCAGGCTGAGCAGGCCCAGGATGGCGAAGAAGTCGAAGGGGGCGCGCATCACCAGGAGCCCGACCATGGCACCGGCAAAGGCCAGCGGGATGGTCAGCATGATGATCGCCGGGCGGCGGAAGGAGTTGAACTGCCAGATCAGCAGCACGATGATCGCGGCGACGCACTGCGGCAGATAGCGGAAGAGCTTCTCGTTGGTCTCGGCCGAGTCCTCGATCTCGCCGCCGATTTCCCAGCGATAGCCAGGCTCGAGCTCGAGGCCCTCCAGCGCCGGCATGGCGGCCGTGAGCAGCTGTGGCGCCTTGAGCGTGCGGTGGCGCGCCTCGACTGTGGCCGTGCGTTCCTGATCGCGCCGCTTGATCCGGCTGAACTTCCAGACGCCGGAGATGTCCGCGATCTGATCGAGCGGGACGAGGTTGCCCGTTTCCTCAGAATAGACGTTGATGTTCCATAGGTCGGCCAGCAAGGCGCGTTCTTCCGCCACCGAGCGCACAATAACCGGAATGGCGAGATCGCCCTCGCGGTAGTCGGTAATCTGGTTGCCGTCGGTATAGGCGCTGAGCGAGCGCGCGACGGCTTCGGAGCTCACGCCGGCGCGCCGGGCCCGAACCTGATCGACGGCGACCTCGATACGCACCACCCGGTTCTCCCAGTCGAGCTTTGCGTAGTCGATGCCGGGCAACTGCTTGAGCGCTCGCTGAAGCTCCAGGCCCTTCTCATAGAGATACTCGGGGTCGGGGCCGACCAGCCGAAACTCGGTGTAGCCGGGCTCGGAGGCACCAAGCCACATGCGTTTGACGCGCACCTCTGCCTCGGGCAGCCGGTCGGCCGCGAACTGCCGCAAGCGCTCGATGACGATCGGTGCCTGATCGGCCGTCTCGGTGTTGACCACGGCAAAGGCCACATGGGGGTCCGGGTCGACCGGTGACAGCGAGAGGAAGAAGCGCGGGCCACCGGTGCCGACATAGGCAATGCTGCTGGTGATCTCCGGATTGATCTCCTTATCATTGAACCAAGCCGTCATATTGCGCGTTACCTCGGCCGTCGCTTGGGTGCGGGAGCCGGCCGGAAGATCGAGATAGACCAGGAACTGGTTGCGGTCGCTTGGCCCGAAGAACTCACGGACCAGGCTTTGCGAAAGCACTGCGGCGCCGGCGAGCAGCAGCAGGACGATGCCGATGACGACGAAGCGCTGACTTAGAGCCGTCTCAAGCAGGCCGCGGTAGATGCTGTAGAAACGGCCGCCGTAGGGGTCGACCTCAGCCCCGCCGGCAGCAGCTTCCTTCGGCTTCACCTTGAGGAACCAGTAGCACAGGCTGGGCGTAGCGTAGATCGACAGGAACCAGGAGCCGAGCAGCAGGATGGCTACCACCGCCGGCAAGGAGAAGGCGTACTCGCCGGTCTGCCCGTCAATCAGAAGCATGGGCGTGAAGGCGAGCACGGTGGTCAGGGTGGAGGTGAGCAGCGGGATGGCCAGGCTTTTGCCTGAGGCGATGCAGGCTTCTCGCCGCTCGGTTCCCGTTTCCAGCCGCGTTCGGATGTCTTCGGTTACGACGATCGCATTATCGACCAGCATACCGAGAGCGACAATCGCGGAGACGATGGACACGCGTTCAAGCTCGATGCCCGAAACGTACATGAAAATCAGACCAAACAGCATGGCGAGCGGCACGAAGCCGCCGACGATCAGACCGGCGCGCAGACGCAGAAACAGGATGACCACGACCAGCACGACCAGGATGGTCTGATAGACGTTGGAGAGCGCCCCGTTGACGGCGACCTTCACCAGGTCAGGCTGGAAGGTCGCATAGTCGAGCACGTAGCCGACAGGGAGCTGCGCCTCGAGCTCATCCAGCTTGCGCGTCAGGCGTTCGCCGAACTCGACGCTGTTCACCCCCGGAACGATCGAGAGGCTGATGACGATGGCTTGCTCATCATTGAAGTAGGCGAGCTCGCGTGGCGGGTCGCGGTAGCCGCGGGAAACGCTCAGGAGCTCCGTGATGGGGACCACCTGCTCGCTGTTCGGGATTCGGAGCAGCACGTTGCGAATGTCGTCTACGCTCTCGAAATTGCCCGAAGGCGAGATGATCAAGGCTTGTTGATCGACGTCGTAGGTACCGCCCGGCAAAATCACGTTCTGGCGCGTCAGGGTGGTGACGATGTCGGCCACATCGATGCCGAACTGAGCCAGTTTGCTGTTGGAGTACTCGAGAAAGACCTGCTCTTCTTCAACGCCGTACAGCTCGATTTTGCGAATGCCATCGAGCTCGTAGAGACGGTCGCGGATATCCCGCGCCACCAGACGCATCTCGGCCATTGAGAAACCGTCGCTCCACAGCGCAACGGTGGCAACGGCGGTCAGGCCGAACTCGTCGTTGACGAAGGGCCCCAGCGTGCCGTCCGGCAGCTCGGGGCGGATATCGTCCATCTTGTTGCGCAGGCGATTGAAGATCTCCTGCAGGTCGTTGTACTCGTCCCGCAGCACGGCGTGGATGATGCTCTGGCCGGTCTTACTGTCGGAGGTGATCTCGTCGATCTCCGGCATGGTGCGGATCTGCTCTTCGATCTTCCGGGTGATCAGCTCTTCGACCTGATCCGGCGTCATGCCCGGGAAGCTCGCGGTGATGACCGCTTCACGAATTACGATTGTCGGGTCTTCGTTGCGGGGAAAGATCAGGAAGAGCTGCAATCCTGCGAGAATGACGACCGCGAGAAAGGTGATCGTCAGGCGCGAGTTGTTAAGCGAAAAAGCTGTGATGCCGCCCATGAGGTCCGACCACTATCCCCCTTGCGCCGGTTGAGGTCTGCTTTGGTGCGATGGAACAGAAGCCGGGCTTAGGGCTGCATCAGCTTCACCCGCTGGCCGTCGGAGAGAAAGCTGACCCCGGCAACCGCGATGACATCGCCGCCTCCCAGGCCTTCGGAGATCACCACCTGATTGTCGCGAATACCTTCGCTGCGCACCGCGACCTGGCGCACGGTCGAGCTGTCGGCATCGAATACGAAGATGTAGCCGGTTCGGGGTTCTATACCGGGGGCGATCGCCGAGACGGGCACAAGATAGGAGGTCGTTTCCGTCTCGCCGCCGAGCAGCAAGGTGGCTTCTGCCGTCATGCCGGGCAGCACCTCGTCACTGCCTTGGAGCAGGGCGATCTTCACCGGAAAGGCGTTCGCGGCTTCGGCCACCGTGCCGATCTCGTTCACGCGCCCCTGCAGGACCAAGCCGGGCCGGGTCGGGAAGCTGAACTCCGCCGGCAAGCCGAGATAGATTTCCCGGATGCTGGTCTCGGGAACGCTCAAGTGAATCTGCATCGCCTCCTCGGCGTAGACGTCGAAGATCGGCTCGCCCCGACTGATTTCCTGAAAGGCATCCACGTGCCGCTCCGAGATGATGCCGTCGAACGGCGCGGTGAGGGTGGTTTTCTCGAGATCGCGTTTCGCCAGGTTGAGCTGCGACTGCTGATATTTGACGTTGTTCTCGGCGCTTTGATAGCTCGCCAGAGCCTGATCATAGGCTGCCTTGGCAACCCAGCCCTTCTGGAAGAGCGTTTCCTGCCGCTGAAACTCGGTGGTTGCTTCCGCAAACTGTGCTTTGGCCCGGCCCAGCCCGGCCTCGGCCCCTTCGACCGCGAGCTTGAAGGGTTCGTCGTCCAGTCGCCCGAGGACCTCTCCGCGCTCTACTTCGTCGCCACGCTCGGCCAGAAGCTCCTGTACGTTACCGGCCACCTCGAAGCTCAGGCTCGAGGTGTCGACGGCCTCCACGATACCGGCGAACTTGCGAACCGTACCGGACGCCCGGTCGGCCACGGTCATCGTCTTGATTGCTCGCACAGTCTCGACCGGCGGCGGTGCGTCCTCTTCACAGGCCGCCAGGGGCAGGAGGAGGGCAATGAGGCCGACAGCCATCAGCCGGGAAGAAGACCGTTGAGGTCCCTCGAAACGAGGAGCTCGCGGTCGCCGTTCTGTTTGCCGGATGGTCATCCTGTTCGTGAACTCCAGTGCTTCGACCGATTGCAGACAAACGTAGAGTGGTCAGCACGGTATCACAGGGGTGGTCGCCGCGCGCTGCGACGATAGTCCCACACCCGGGCCTTGCGGCGCAGGGGTGTGTTGTCGTCGGATGTAGATCTGAGGCCGGACGCCGCAGGGCGGCTCGGGAACGCGCGGGTGCTTGTTCCCCTTTCGAACGACCGCTAGGTATCGGATATGACGGATCGATTGAAGATTGCCTTGGCTCAGCTCAACCCCGTTGTCGGCGACGTGGCCGGCAACCTGCGCCGCTTGAGGGAGGCGAGGGCCGAGGCTGCATCGCTGGGTGCCGAGCTGATGGTTGCCAGCGAGCTGGTCCTTTGCGGCTATCCGCCCGAGGACCTGGTGTTGAAGGCGCATTTTCTCGAAGAGGTCGAGGCAGCGCTCGACGCTCTGGCCCTGGAAACGGCGGACGGCGGCCCGGCGCTCCTGATCGGCGCGCCGTGGCGCGAGGACCGCACGCGCGAAGAGGCTTTGCGCGGGCACGTGTTCAACGCCGCCTTCTTGCTGGCTGACGGTGAGGTGGCGGCGGTGCGCTGCAAGCACGAGCTGCCCAATTACGGCGTTTTCGACGAGGTGCGCGTCTTCAGGCCGGGACCCTTGCCGGGGCCGGTCAGCTTCAAGGGCGTGCGCCTTGGCGTCATGGTCTGCGAAGACATGTGGGTCGAGGACGTTGCCGAGTGCCTGGAAGAGTCGGCGGCCGAGCTGCTCGTTGTCATCAACGGCTCGCCCTTCGAATGGGACAAGTACGACGAGCGCATGCAACTCGCCGTTGCCCGGGTTGTCGAAACGGGACTGCCGCTCGTCTACGTCAACCAGGTCGGCGGCCAGGACGAGCTGGTGTTCGACGGCGGTTCCTTCGTGCTGAACGCTGACCGCGCCTTGGCCACCCAGATGCCGGCATTCGAAACTGCGATTGCCTTGACAGCGTGGCACCGTGGCGAGGACGACGGTTGGCACTGTGAGGCTGGCCGGATGGAGCCTTTGGAAGAGGGGCTCGAGCCGATCTATCGCGCCCTCATCCTCGGCCTACGCGATTACGTGGGAAAGAACGGTTTCCCCGGCGTCGTCATCGGGCTCTCCGGCGGTATCGACTCGGCCCTCTCCGCCGCCATCGCGGCAGATGCGCTCGGGGCGGAGCAGGTGCGCTGCGTGATGATGCCGTCGCCCTATACCAGCCGGGAGAGCTTGGAGGATGCGGCGGAATGCGCTGGGCTGCTTGGTCTGCAGCTCGACGATGTGTCGATCGAGCCGGCGATGCAGGCTTTCGAAACCATGCTGCGGCCGCTCTTCAACTCCCTGCCGCCCGACACCACGGAGGAGAACATCCAGGCGCGCGCCCGCGGCATTCTGTTGATGGCTCTCTCCAACAAGTTCGGTCACATGGTGCTCTCCACCGGGAACAAGTCGGAGATGAGCGTTGGCTACGCCACTCTCTATGGCGACATGTGCGGCGGCTATAATGTCCTGAAGGACGTCTATAAGACGATGGTTTACAAGCTGTCCCAGTGGCGGAACCAAGCGCTACCGAAGGGCGCGCTCGGGCCAGCGGGCCGCGTCATTCCCGAGCGGATCATCACTAAGGCGCCGTCGGCCGAGCTCAAGCCGGACCAGACGGACCAGGACAGCTTGCCGCCCTACGAGGCGCTCGATGACATCCTTGCCTGCCTGATCGAGGGCGAAGTGCCCGTCGAGGGCATTGTCGCGCGCGGCCATGAGCGGGCGACAGTGAACCGCGTCTGGCGGATGTTGGAAAACGCCGAATACAAGCGCCGCCAAGCGCCACCGGGGGTCAAGATCACCCGCAGGGCGTTCGGCCGCGACCGCCGCTATCCCATCGTCAATGCCTTCAAAGGCCCAGCGTAGAGCCGCTGCGCATTCCGGCACCCTCCGGCTGGTGCTTTCATCGGCCGTGGCTAGAGCGAAATAGAGCTATCTTCGGTTGGTTCCTGCGGTCGCGCCTATGCAAAAGATGCTTGTGATGTTATCTCTGCATGGTGCTCACGAGATCTTGAGCGCGACCCAATACGCCAACTGGGAGTGAGGATGGCAGCGGTGATGCATGAGATAAGGGGAATCTCAAGAGCTTGGCTAGCTTGGCCGGCCACCATCGCATGGCTGCTGGCAGCTGCTGCGGCAAGCGCCCAGCCGGCTCCTCAGGAGCCGCCCATTCTGGCGGAGGCCGTGGCGAAGGGGGAGCTGCCGCCGGTCGCCGAACGTATGCCTGCCCAACCCTATGTCATCGATCTGCAGGCCGATGGGCGCAGCATCGGGCAGCATGGGGGAACACTGCACACCCTGGTGCGCAAGCATTCGGACTCCAAGCTGCTCGTGATTTACGGCTATGCCCGCTTGGTCGGCTACACGCCCGAGCTTGAGCTGAAGCCGGATCTCCTTGAGTCCGTGACGGTCGAGGAAGGGCGTATCTTCACCTTGAAGCTGCGGGAAGGTCACCGCTGGTCCGATGGCCATCCCTTTACCGCGGAAGACTTCCGATACTATTGGGAGGACGTGGCGAACAACGAGCTGCTGTCGCCCAGCGGGCTGCCGAGCGCAATGATGCCGGGCAAGGAGGCGCCGCAGTTCGAGGTGCTCGACCAATTCACGGTGCGCTATACCTGGAGCCGGCCGAACCCCTTTTTCCTGCCGCGCTTAGCCGGCGCCTATCCGCTCTTCATCTACCGGCCCGCTCACTACATGAAGCAATTCCATGCCCGCTATGCGGACAAGGACGCTTTGGCTGCCATGGCAAAGGACGCTGCCGTGGAGAGCTGGGCGGCGCTGCACGAGAAGAGAGGCAATCTCTACAAGCTCAGCAACCCTGATCTCCCAACCCTTCAGCCTTGGAAGCTGACCTCCCGCCCGCCGGTCAAACGCATGCGCGCGGTGCGCAATCCATACTACCACCGCGTGGATGGAGAGGGGCGGCAACTGCCCTACATCGACGAGGTGCTGCTGCAGGTGACTGGCGGTGGCCTGATCCCGGCCAAGACGGCGACGGGTGAGAGCGACCTGCAGGCCCGCGGCCTGACCTTCAAGGACATCGTGGTGATGAAGGAGGCGGGCTCCGAGAAGATCGAGACCTTGCTGTGGAGCCAGGGAGTCGGCTCGCAGCTCGCGCTCTTCCCCAACCTCAATGCGAACGACCCTGCGTGGCGGGCACTGTTGCGTGATGTGCGCTTTCGGCGGGCCCTGAGCCTCGCCGTCGATCGCAATGCGATCAACAACTTCCTCTACTTCGGCCTGGCACGGCCAAGCAATAACACGGTCTTGCCCTACAGCCCGTTGTTCCGTCCCCAGTTCGCCGACAGCTGGATCGAGTACAGCCTGGACCAAGCGAACGCTCTGCTGGATGAGATTGGCCTAACCAAGCGAGACAAAAACGGCTTCCGCCTGCTGCCCGACGGCCGGCCCATGGAGCTGATTGTCGAAACGGCAGGGGAGGTCTCAGAGCAGGTCGACACCCTGGAACTGATCTCCAGCAATTGGCAGGAGATCGGCATCAAGCTCTTGACCAAGCCCTTGCAGCGGGAGGTCGTGCGGCGTCGGATCACTGCCGGAGAGACGCTGATGTCGGCCTGGACTGGCATCACCGTCGGCACTGCCACTGCGGACACCACGCCGGATGAGCTGGTGCCCGATCATCGCTACGACCCGCAGTGGCCCAAGTGGGGCGCCTATTATCAGACCGACGGTCAGTCTGGCGAGCCGGTCGACATGCCAGAAGTGGCGCGGTTGCTCGAGCTATACACCGATTGGGCCAACGCCACCGACGATGACGTGCGGACCGCCGCCTGGCAGGAGATGCTGGCCATTCATGCCGATCAGCAGTTCAGCATCGGGACGGTGGCCGGCGTGCGCCAGCCCGTCGTTATATCGAAGACGCTAATGAACGTGCCCGAAGAAGCGGTCTATGCCTGGCACCCCGGGGCCATTTTCGGTATCTACCAGCCGGATACCTTTTGGTTCCAGCAGTGATCTAGGCTTCGCGGCGCGAGAGCGCGAGGAGCGAGCCGAAAGCGATCATCGCAACGCCGGAGGCCCGGGTCAGCCAGACCAGCCTCTGCGCGGCCGCTTTCGCCACAAAACGGCCAAGGCAGGCGTAGAGCGCGATTGCGATCAGCTCCAGCACCAGGAACAAGGCGCCCAAAAGGGCGAAGCTCTGCCAATAGCTTTCCGGCGACACGAACTGCGGAAAGAAGGCGGTAAAGATCAGAATGGCCTTGGGGTTGCCCAGCGCGACCAGGCATTCCTGCCGGAAGGCGCTGCCGATAGGCAGAGTGGTGCCGGCGCCGAGACGAGCCTTGGATGCCGAGAGCAATAGCCTCACGCCGAGATAAATGAGGTAGGCGGCACCGAGCAGCTTGACGATGTTGAAGACCACGGCGGAGGTCGCCAGCAGCAGACCGAGGCCGGCAGCACTGATCGCGATCATCGGGGCAAAGGCAATCAGCCGCCCGCTGCCGGCGAGGATGGCAAAGCCGACGCCTTGCTTTGCCGCGTTGGTCAGGGACAGAAGGTTGTTTGGCCCGAACGCGAGATTGAGCGCGAAGCAGGCCGGCAAGAAAAGCAACAGCGTTTCGAGCGGCATGGTCTTTGCCCTTCGATGGCCAGAAACGCTTTCTAACGTCCCTCGTATCGGGTTCCACAGGGTATTTTCGCCTGGCAGCCTTGCTATCGCCAGGGTGGCGACTTGCCCCGTTGCTTATTGGCCCTACCGTTTTTGCAGGCAGTTTGCTTGGGCCGTGCCGTGGTTGTGGAATCGTCATGCGACAATCTACACGGTGCATTAGTGCATAAGAAGCAGGCTTTAATTGCACAGCTAAAGAATGTTTTTTTATACTATAAATACACGTTAGAGTTAACAATATCATTACTTATTGTGCCGTATCTCTCGCCTAGTAGTGCGCGTCGCGGCTCTTCGAAGTGCGTCCGGTGGGAGGGGCTCAAGACAAGGGGAATGTTGAAGCGAGGTCGGCTGAAAGGCGCGTCCCGCCTGAAGCCATGCCTGTGTGCAACGACTCGAACCACCAGAGAGATGGAGAGGTCAGCCATGTCATCGTCCTTGAACATACAGCCCGCAGAGGCGGCTCAGCCGGAGCAGTTTGAGTATGAAGGAGAGGGGCGGCGGAAGGGACCAACTGCGTTCTTCATCAACATGAGATTGCGTAAGAAGGTCGGCCTAGGCATGGGAGTAATCCTGGCCTTCTTGGTTGTCGTCAGCCTCGTCACCGGCTTTGGTCTCAGAGGCGCTGCGTCGGACTTCTCCGAGTATCGCAGCACGGCTCTACAGTCGAACTACATGGGCCGCATTCAAGCCAACTTGCTCGAGGCCCGGCTGGGCGTGAAGGATTTCATCCTCAATGGCAGCGACGATGCGCGGGAGCGCGTGAGTCAACGCATCGCCACCTTGAAGGAGATCATGCAACGCACGACGGAGCTCCTTGCCGGCTCAGAGGTCTTGGCCGAGATCGAGGCGATGTCCCGGCAGGTCGATCAGTACGATGCCGCCTTCCAGCAGGTCGTCGAGTTCCGTGATCGGCGCAACGCATTGGTCGCTCAGTTGTACGAGCTGGGGCCGCGCGCCCGTGAGGCGCTGCTCGAGATCATGAACAGCGCCTATGCCGACGGTGATCCCAGTGCCAGCTATCTGGCCGGCCAGTCACTGAACCATCTGCTGCTGGCCCGGCTATACGCCAACCGTTTTCTGGAGACCAACGAGCAGGTGCACGCCGACCGAGCGATCAACGAGATGGAGGCTTTCTCGCAGGCAGCCGAGCGGATGCGCAGCGAGCTGCAGAACCCGGCGCGTCGAGGCTTGGTAAGCGACGTGGTCGAGATCTCCGGCGGCTATCGCCAGGCCTTCAGCGATGTTACCGCGGTGATCTTCGCGCGCAACGAAGTCATCACCGATACACTCGACCGAATCGGCCCAGAGATCGCCGAGCAGGCCGAGGTCATCAAGCTCGACAACTTGCAGCGCCAAGACACATTGGGTCCTGAAGCCACTGCTGCGGTGCTGTCCGCCAAATGGACCGGCATTGTCACCTCGCTGCTCGCCATCGTGATCGGTATGCTGTTTGCCGTTCTGATTGGACGTGCCATCTCGCAGCCCATCGTTCGCATGACCGAGGCCATGGGCGTGCTGGCAAAGGGCGATCTCACCGCCACCGTCCCGGCGGTTGGTCGCAAGGATGAGATCGGCGAGATGGCGGATGCCGTCCAGGTCTTTAAGGACAACGCGCTGGAGGTGGAGCGCCTCAGGAAGGAGCAGGAGGAACAGGAAAGGCGCGCGGCGGAAGAGAAGCGTCGCCAAATGATGGAACTGGCGGACGGCTTTGAGAGCAGCGTTGGCACGATCATTGGCTCGGTGTCTTCGGCCTCGACGGAGCTGCAGCAGACGGCGCAGTCCATGTCGTCCACGGCGGAGGAGACGAGCAATCAGTCGGCGGCCGTGGCGGCGGCCTCCGAAGAAGCCTCCAGCAACGTCGGAACGGTCGCCACCTCCACCGAGGAGCTTTCCAGCTCGATTTCCGAGATCAGCCGCCAGATCAACGAATCGAAGCGGATCTCCACCCAAGCAGCAGACGACGCTGAGGCCGCCAATGAGGCTGTGCGAGGCTTGGCCGATGCAGCGCAGAAGATTGGTGACGTGGTCAACCTAATCTCCGACATCGCTGAGCAGACCAATCTCCTGGCGTTGAACGCCACCATCGAGGCGGCGCGTGCCGGAGAGGCCGGCAAGGGCTTTGCGGTCGTCGCCTCCGAGGTGAAGTCGCTGGCCAATCAGACGGCCAAGGCGACGGAGGAGATTGCAGCCCAGGTGTCCGGCATGCAGTCGGCGACGGACGGCACCGTCCAGTCGATTGAGGGCATTACCAAGGTGATCGCCCAGCTCAGCGAGAACGCGGCTGCCGTCGCCTCGGCGGTGGAAGAGCAGAACGCGGCCACGCAAGAGATCGCGCGCAGCGTCCAGGAGGCCTCGAGCGGCACTCAGGAGGTGGCGAGCAACATCGTTGGCGTCCAGCAGGCCGCAGAGCAGACGGGGGCGGCGTCGGCCCAGGTGCTCGGTGCCGCCGAGGAGCTTTCCAAGCAGTCCGAGACCCTGCGCGGTGAGGTTGATCGTTTCGTCTCGGGACTACGGACCTCCTGAGGCCGGCTCGGCGCTTTGTCGCTGACACTTGAAAAAGGGGGCATTCTGCCCCCTTTTTCTGCTGGAACATTTCCCGACTCCATTTAATCGCTCTGACGGAGCCTTTGTCTTTATCGATGTCGGCTTAATCGAGATGAAGACGACGTGGCTGGTCTTATCTGAATTAAATAATCGAAAAACGTGTGCGCGTTGATTAAGTGTTTTCAGTCTGAATTCGCGCTCAGGTCGATGTTTTTCAGTGTAAGGTAGGTATATTTACTTGCGTTTCTTATTTAAATATACAAATTCACATAGAAGTTACGTATTCTTTTTAAGTATTCCAACAGAACTCCCACGCTAGCGTCCGATTGAACCAGCGCCACGGAATTGAGTCGGAACTGCGCAGGTCTGGCGGGACCGAATAGCCGGCTCGCAGAACGGCCAGGCGGACGGGCACGGCTCAGGCTGCCTTCGCTAGATGAGATTGGAGTGGAATGATGTCATCCGCAGTTGATGGTCAACAAGAGGAGCACCTTCACGCCGATGCGCCGGGAACGCCGGCAGCTCAGAGCGGGAAGAGCCACTTCGCCTTCTTCACGAACCTCAAGCTCTCCAAGAAGATCGGCGTTGGGATGGGCTCTATCCTGGCCTTTCTCATCGTGGTGGCTCTCGTTGAAGGCGCGGGATTGGAAAGCGCCCGAGAGGACTTCACCGAGTACCGGACAACGGCGCGTCAAACCAATCAGATCGGCCGAATACAGGCCAACCTTCTGGAAGCGCGCCTGGGCGTGAAGGACTTCATCCTGAAGGGCAGCGATGAAGCCCGGGACAAGGTGGTGATGCGCATCGAAGCGCTGCAGGCCATCATGGTTGAAGCGAAGGAGATCTTCGCCGGCACCGAGGCTGTCGGGGCAATCGATCAAATCGCCCGCAACGTCGATCAGTATCAGGCGGGCTTTCAACAGGTCATCGATTTTCGGGTTCAACGCAACGGCTTCGTCGACCAGATGAACGACCTGGGGCCGCGCGCGGAACGGGCCCTGACGGAGATCATGAAGAGCGCCTACGCGGATGGCGATCCCTCAGCGAGCTATCTCGCCGGCGAAACGCTTCGCCACCTGCTGCTCGCCAGACTCTACTCGAACCGTTTTCTGGTCACCAATGAGCAGGCTCATGCCGACCGCGCGATCTCGGAGATGGACGGCTTCGCCAGCACGGCCGGGCAAATGCGCCAGGAACTGCAGAACCCGACCCGGAGCCGTTTGGCGCAAGAAGTTGTCGAGATTGCCGATCGCTACAAGACGGCCTTCACCAGCGTGACGGCGGTGATCTTTGAGCGCAATGGCGTCATCTCTGGCACGCTGGACCGCATCGGCCCTGAGATCGCCGGCTTGGCGGAGGAGGTGAAGCTCCAGAACATTCAGCGACAGGACACGCTTGGGCCGGATGCCACGGCACGGCTCGAGTCATCCGAACTCATCGGCATGGTTGTATCGCTGACGGCGATCGTGTTGGGCATCGTGCTGGCCTACTTCATCGGACGCGCTATCTCGCGGCCCATCGTCTCCATGACGACGGCCATGGAGCAGCTTTCCGGTGGTGATCTGAGCGTTGCAGTCCCGGCGGTGGGCCGCAGGGACGAGATCGGGCAAATGGCCGAAGCCGTCCAGGTCTTCAAGAACAACGCCTTGGAGGTGGAGCGTCTGAAGCAGGAGCAGGAGGCGCGCGACCGCCAGGCCGCCGAAGAGAAGCGCCAAGCCATGCTGCAGCTGGCGGACAGCTTCGAGACCTCAGTCGGCTCGATCATCGGCAGCGTCTCCGCGGCGGCCACCGAGCTGCAGCAGACGGCGCAGACCATGTCTGCCACCGCTGAGCAAACCAGCAACCAGTCCAACGCCGTGACCAGTGCCTCGGAGCAGGCGACCCACAACGTGCAGACGGTGGCATCTTCGGCCGAGGAACTGACGGCATCGATCTCGGAGATCTCGCGCCAGATCGCCGAGTCGAACCAGATCTCCTCGCAGGCGGCTCAGGATGCGAATTCGACGAACGAGTCGGTTCGCGGGCTGGCCGACGCGGCGCAGCGTATCGGTGACGTGGTCAGCTTGATCTCCGATATCGCCGAGCAGACCAATCTCTTGGCGCTCAACGCGACGATCGAAGCCGCACGTGCCGGGGAGGCCGGCAAGGGCTTCGCGGTCGTCGCTTCGGAAGTGAAGTCGTTGGCCAATCAAACGGCCAAGGCGACCGAGGAGATCGCAGCCCAGGTATCCGGAATGCAGTCGGCGACCGACGGCACCGTCCAGTCGATCGACGGAATCACCAAAGTGATTACCCAGATCAGCGAGAACGCCACCGCCGTCGCGTCAGCCGTCGAGGAGCAGAATGCGGCGACACAGGAAATCTCGCGCAGCGTTCAGGAAGCGGCTAGCGGCACACAAGAGGTGCTCAGCACCATCGTTCAGGTTAGAGAAGCGGCGGGCCAGACCGGCGCATCGGCCGGACAGGTGCTGACAGCGGCCTCTGAGCTGTCGCAGCAGTCCGAGACCCTGCGCGGCGAGGTGGAGCGCTTCGTCGCAGGGCTGCGGAAGGGTTAAGAGTAGACCGATAGGTTATCGTTCAACTGGCCGCTTAAGCCTGGGGCCGACCTCGACGAAGCCCTGTCGGCGGTAGAAGTCGACGGTCCGGCTCCAGCGCGGCTGGTCTGGTGCGCCAACCTCGAGACGCGACCAGCCACGGGCCTTGCCAAAGGCCAAGGCACGGTCCAACAGCAACGCGCCGACGCCCTGAGAGCGATAGGTGGGCGCGATGTAGAGCTCGGCGATCGTCCCGAAGCGCCCCTCTGCGTAGATCGCCGTGCACTCGTTAAGCGTAATGACACCCACTGCGCCGTCCTCAGGCGCCTCGGCGACAAAGGCCCAATAGCCGGCGTCCTTGCCGATAAGCTCTGCTGCCGCCTGTTGATAGCGCGCGAGAAGCGCTGCGTCAGCTCGGCCGGGGGTGAGTTCGAGTATCAGAGCGTGAACCAGCTCGGCAACGGTTCCGGCATCGTCAACCTCCGCTTGACGCAGGTCGATGGACATGCGGTCCCTCCAAGTTGCTCAGCAGGTTCAGGCGGGCTTCTCCATGACCATGGCGAAGCCGAGCGGGGGCTTGGCTTCGACCTGCTCCAGGTCTTGGCAGAAGTGGGAGATGTCGAAATCAATCTCCCGGAAATGGCGCAGCGCGAGGCCAACGCCGAGGCCGCCCATCAGAATGTCCTCCAGCTTGTGCATGAAGCTGTAGGCCGGCTTTCCCTCGTAGTCCTCATGCTCAAAGTAGTCGAGACCCTCGGTGTCTTGCCAAGGGTCCTGCTTGAAATAGGACCATTGAAGCGTCGAGGCTGCGCCGTCCTTGCCGGGCTCATACATCAGCAGAACCGGATGCATGTCCTCGATGACGAAATGTCCGCCGGGCTTTAGCAGGCTTTCGATGACGCGGTAGAACAGCGGCAAGTCCGGCATCCAGCCGAAGACGCCGACGGTGATCAGCACGATATCGAATTGGCCCTTCAGGCGTTCGGGCAGCTCATAGACATCGCTGACGATCAGCTCCATGCGGTTTTGCAAGCCGGCGGCGGCAACCAGCTCTTCGGCCTGCGCGATGAAGGCAGGGGATGCATCGACCCCGACCCCGCGGGCCGCGCCCTTCCGCATAACCGAAATCAGGTCCTTGGCGTTGTTGCAGCACAGCTGAATGACCTGCTTGTCGGCGACGCCGGGTATCGCCAGCGCCTCGATCAGCACAGGGTCCAGCGCGCTGTAGCGCTCATTCCGCACCTCCTGCAGCAGACGCGCCTGGTTGGCCGCGCGGTGGCGGTCCGCGGCCTCTTCCCAGGTCTCGCGGTTGGCGTCGGTATAGAACTTGCGGTCTTGGGTCATATTTCGGTGGCGGAGTTGCTTGAGTTTGGGCTGCTTCTATAGAGCAGCTTGCGGCCGCTGTCGCGGAAGTCGAAGCGGCGATAGAAGGCGGGCAGGTCGATCGCCTCCATCCCTTCGGGGGTGATGACGACGATGATCTCCTGCGCGCCTTGGCTTTCGCACCAAGCGATCAGCGCCTGCAGCAGGCGGCGGGCGAGGCCTTTGCCGCGTGCGTCCGGCACGACGTAGAGATCCTCGATCTCGGCGGCGAGGCCGAACTCAATGCCGCGGGTCAGGGTTGCCGTGGCGAAGCCGAGCAGCTCGCCGCCCGACCGGGCTGCGAGAATGCGGGTCCCTGGTGCCGCCATCATGGCCAGGAGATTGCGCCGCTGTGCCTCGCGCGTTGTCTCGATGCCTTCCTCGCGAAAGAAGGCGGCGATCAGCGACAGGAGCTGCTCGGCGTCATCTGGCCCTAACGCAGCGATTTCGATCGGTTCGGTCATGCTTCATCTTGTGCTTGCCGCTTGACAGCGGCGGCCCCCTGCCGCCATGGTCCAACCATGGTTTTCAAGACCCAACGATGTTGATCTAGCGAGCGCCCCAGTGCCGGCTCCGGATAGGAGCGGGCGCGAAGCCTTTGTTTGTGTCCTAGATCAGGGTCTTATTGCCATGACGCTTCAGCTTTACAACACGCTCGCTCGCGCCAAGCAGCCATTCGAGCCGCTCATCCCCGGCCATGTTCGCATGTACGTCTGCGGACCGACGGTCTACGACTTTGCGCATATCGGCAACGCGCGGCCGGTGGTGGTCTTCGACGTGCTCTTTCGCCTCCTGCGCCATGTCTACGGCGACAAGGCCGTGACCTATGCGCGCAACATCACCGACGTCGAAGACAAGATCATCGTGCGGGCGGCAGAGAACGGGGAAAGCATCGACGACCTGACGGCGCGCACGACTGTGGCGTTCCACCAAGATATGGCAGCGCTGGGGGCGTTGGAACCGACGATCGAGCCGCGGGCGACCGATCATATCCCGCGCATGATCGACATGATCGATCGTCTGATCGACGAGGACTACGCCTACGCTGCCGAGGGCCACGTGCTGTTCCACGTGCCGGCCATGCACGACTACGGTGAGCTTTCACGACGCAGCCGCGACGACCAGGTCTCCGGCGCCCGGGTCGAGGTGGCACCTTACAAGAAGGACCCGGCCGACTTCGTGCTGTGGAAGCCGAGCAGTGACGATCAGCCGGGCTGGCAAAGCCCTTGGGGCCGAGGGCGTCCGGGCTGGCACATCGAGTGCTCCGCCATGTCGTCGCAGCATCTCGGCGAGACCTTCGACATCCACGGCGGTGGGCTAGACCTGATCTTTCCGCACCACGAGAACGAGATCGCACAGAGCCGTTGCGCCCAGAACACGCCCTTCATGGCGCGCTTCTGGATGCACAACGGCTATGTGGTGGTGAACGGCGAGAAGATGTCGAAGTCGCTCGGCAACTTCTTCACCGTGCGGCAGCTCTTGGAGGAAGGCTTCCCTGGGGAGGCCATTCGTCTGGCCTTGCTGTCCGGCCACTATCGCCAGCCGCTCGACATCACGCGGGAGAAGATCACCGAGGCCAAGGCTCAGCTCGACAGGCTCTACGGTGCGCTCAGGCGGGCGAAGGGCTTGCAGCGAGCCGAAGACACGATCAGCCATGGCGTCGCCGCGGCCCTGTCCGACGACCTCAACACGCCGGAAGCGCTGGCGCGCCTCCACGCCCTGGCTCACGAGCTCAACACCCAGGGCGACCCGGAACAGGCGGCGCTGAGCAAGGCAGCTTTGCTCGACTCTGGCTACCTGCTGGGGCTCCTGCAGCAGGATCCGGAAGCATGGTTCCGCGGTAGCGCAGACGGTGAGGGGCTGCCGCCCGAGGAGATCGAGATGCTGATCGCCGCTCGCAAAGCAGCGCGTCAGGCCAAGGACTTCGCCGAGGCCGACCGTATCCGCGATACGCTGGCCGAGCAGGGCGTGCTGTTGGAGGATGGGCCGCAGGGCACGACCTGGCGACGGAAATAGTGGCGTCAGGGGTTTCCCGCTGAATCGTCACCCCGGGCGAGCCGCAGAGCGGCAAGACCCGGGGGCCATGGTTAGGCGGGGCGCGGAATTGGCTAGACTAGGCGCGGGCCGATCGATGGATCCCGGCTCGCGGGCGTCGCCCTTGGCCGGGATGACAATTGGAACGAAGCTGCGAAGTGTCACGCGTCGTTCTTGATCCCGAGCTTGGCCTGCACCTGCTGGCGCAGGCGCACGCGGTCGCGGGTCTCGACGCCGATCAGCTCGGCAACGCGCCAGATGAGGTTGCTTTCATACTCGTCCAGCACGCCGTCGGCATAGGCGGTTTCCCAGAGGTATTCGATGAGCTGTAGCCGGCCGTCCATGTCCAGCTTGTCGGTGATGACCTTGGTGAAGTGGTAGAGATCGACCGACTCGCGCTCCTTCTCCCGGCCGCGCTCGATGAGATCCTGCAGCTCCGCTTCGTCCAGATCGAAGCGCCGCTTGAGCAGCTCGTGCAGCTTGTCCATCTCGATCTTCTCGAGCGAGCCATCGACGACGGCCGCACGAATCAAAAGCACAGCTGTCGCAAGCGGCAGGTCGGTCTCCGGAACCGGCTCGCTTTGCGGCTCCAGGAGGGTGCGCTTGAGGAAGGTCAGAAGCTCTTGCGGCATAATGGTGTCTTCGTTCTTGTCGTTGAGGAAGAATGGCCCAAGGCCAAGAGATAGTATGCCACAGGCTCGGTTTAAGGTTCCTGTCTTGGCGGGCGGCTACAAATTTGGCAGTTAGGATCGGGACTAAGGTAGCTTGCTTGCTCGTCCAAGCGTTTTTTCGCCAGCTGAAGGTAGATTATGAGTGCAGCAGAGGTCGCGGCTGAAACCGCGAAGGAGTCCGATGCGGAAGGCCCCCGCGATTTCATCCGCGACATCGTGCGGGCGGATTTGGCAGCCGGCCGCACGGCCGAGGTGGTGACCCGCTTTCCACCGGAGCCCAACGGCTTTCTCCATATCGGTCACGCCAAGTCGATCTGCCTCAACTTCGGGGTGGCGCAGGAGTTCGGGGGCCACTGCAGCCTCAGGTTCGACGACACCAATCCGACCAAGGAAGAGCAACTCTACATCGACGCCATCGAGGCGGACGTGCGCTGGCTTGGCTTCGATTGGGGGCCGCATCTGCATCACGCCTCGGACTACTTCCAGCAGCTCTACGACTGGGCAGAGCATCTGATCGAGACGGGCAAGGCCTATGTCGACGATCTCTCGCCCGAAGAGATGCGCGAGTACCGGGGCACCTTGACCGAGCCGGGGCGTGACAGCCCCTATCGCAGCCGCTCGGCGGAGGAGAGCCTCGACCTCTTCCGCCGTATGAAGGCTGGCGAGTTCCCGGATGGGGCACGGGTTCTGCGGGCCAAGATCGATATGGCCTCAGGCAACATCAACCTGCGCGACCCCGTGCTCTATCGCATCTTGCACGCGAGCCACCCACGCACGGGCGATGCCTGGTGCATCTATCCGACCTATGACTTCGCCCACGGACAGTCGGACGCTATCGAAGGCGTCACCCACTCGCTTTGTACTCTTGAGTTCGAAGACCACCGCCCGCTCTACGACTGGCTGATCGAGAACCTGCCGGTGCCGAGCCGGCCGCGGCAATACGAGTTCGCACGCCTTAACCTGTCTCATACCGTGCTGTCCAAGCGCCGACTCATTCAGCTGGTGACCGAAGGGCATGTGGCCGGGTGGGATGACCCGCGCATGCCGACCTTGGCCGGCCTGCGGCGCCGCGGCGTGCCGCCGGAAGCGCTGCGCGACTTCGCCCGGCGCATCGGCATCTCCAAGGCCGACAACCTGGTGCAGTTGGCCTTGCTTGAGGCCTGCATGCGGGAGGCACTGAACAAGAGCGCGCTGCGCAGGATGGCAGTGCTCAATCCGCTGAAGGTTGTGATCGAGAACTTCCCCGAAGGCGAGAGCGAGCTTCTGGAGGCGGTAAACAACCCCGAGGACCCGACGGCCGGCACACGCCAGGTGCCCTTTTCCCGGGAGCTCTATATCGAGCGTGAGGACTTCCTGGAGGACCCGCCCCGGAAGTTCTTTCGTCTGGCGCCGGGCCGCGAGGTGCGCTTGCGCTACGCCTATTTCATCACCTGCCAGGAAGCGGTGAAGAACGACGCTGGCGAGGTCGTCGAGCTGCGCTGCACCTACGATCCCGCAACCCGCGGCGGCGACTCGCCCGACGGCCGCAAGGTCAAAGGCACCTTGCACTGGGTTTCGGCGGCGCATGCGGTCCCCGCCGAAGTGCGCAACTACGATACTCTCTTCACCGAGGAGGTGCCGGGCACCGGGCACGGCGGCGACTACCTGGCTGATCTCAACCCGGATTCGCTCAAGCTGATTGACGGCTGTCTCGTCGAGCCGGCTCTGGCCGAAGCACCAGTGGGCACGGCCGTGCAGTTCGAGCGCCAGGGCTACTTTACGCCCGACCCCGACGGCGGGTCCGAGCGCCTGGTGTTCAACCGCACCGTCGGCCTGCGCGATACCTGGGCGAAGATCCAAAGTAAGGGATGAAGCGTGGGTGATCTAAAGTAACACCTTCAGCGTACTTAACCCTTGTCGTAAAATAAGTATAGAAATGCTCGGCTGCTGGTGTCGCAATTGTATTGCGGCATAAAAAGGGCGAATGCTGTCCCATTTATATTTCAGCCTTGGCATGATCCATGGGCGATTTCCTCCGTAAGTACTGGGTATGGCGTCGCGCGGCGACGTCGACCCAAGCCCTTACTAAGAATCCGAGAGGAAGTGTTATGACCCTGCGCAGCGTGATTTCCGCTATCACCGGCTTCTTTGCCGCTGTCATCGTGGCTGGCTCGGCTTTTGCCGGCGCCGCTAACAAGGACATCGTCGACACGGCTGTGGACGCTGGCCAGTTCAAGACGCTGGTGGCCGCCGTGCAAGCCGCTGGTCTGGTTGACACCCTGAAGGGCGATGGCCCCTTCACCGTCTTCGCACCGACCGACGAAGCCTTTGCCAAACTGCCGGAAGGCACCGTCGAGAGCCTGCTTCTTCCGGAGAACAAGGACCAACTCATTGCCATCCTGACGTACCACGTGGTCCCCGGGAAGGTGATGTCGACCGATGTCGCGGGCCAGAAGGTCAACGCCGAGACGGTCCAAGGCGGTGAGTTGACCATCGATGCCATGAAGGGCGTGAAGGTCAATGAAGCCTCTGTGATCGCTGCCGACGTCGAGGCCAGCAACGGTGTCATCCATGTGATCGACACTGTTGTCCTGCCGCAATAGTCGGATAACCTGACCTTACATTCTTGCGGAGCGGCGGGGCCTCAGGCCCCGCCGCTTTGCATTCGCGGATGGCGTCTTTCCTGGGAGCTGTTGCCCGGTCCCAAGAATTTCACAGCCGAGAGGGTGGTATCCTGCCACGCTTTCTTGGATAGGGTTCGGTGCGTTGCCCACGCGGTTTCAGTAGGTTGCCGCTCGTTGTCGAAGACCGTGGTGATCCTACAGGCAAGGGACGGTGTCTCGTGTCGTCCCCGCGAAATGGTAGTGACTTGAAAGACGGGCGATGCGACCGACTTTTTTGGAATGGTTGCCTGGGATTGGGGCAGGGCGCCGACTACCTCGGGACCAAGGATAATCTGAATGATGGAAAGCCTCCGGCGGGTTGATGCCGCAAGCGACGCGAGCCCCATTCGCGTCGATATCGTCTCAGACGTTGTCTGCCCCTGGTGCGTCATCGGCTACAAGCAGCTCGAACGCGCCTTGATACTGAGCGATCTCGTTGCCGAGATTCACTGGCACCCCTTCGAACTCAACCCCGACATGGGCGCGGCAGGCGAGAACCTGCGCGATCACCTTGCGGCCAAGTACGGGACCTCAGTCGAAGAGAGCCAGGATGCTCGCGCGCGCCTAACTCAGCTCGGCGAGGCGCTGGGCTTCACCTTCGAATACCGCGACGACATGCGCGTGGTGAACACCTTCCGGGCGCACCAGTTGCTGCACTGGGCCGAACGCGAAAGCCGAGGTCAGGCGCTCAAGATGGCGCTCTTTGCCGCCTATTTCACCGAGCGGCGCAATCTCGACGCCCCTGACGTCTTGATCGATGTCGCTGCAGGCGTCGGCCTCGACCGAAACGAGGCGGCGGCGGTTTTGGCGGAAGGTCGCTATGCGGAGGCGGTGCGGGAGCGAGAGCGGTTCTGGGTTTCCCGCGGCATCACCGGCGTTCCGGCGATCATTTTCAATCAGCGCCATCTCGCCACCGGGGCCCAGGGCGTCGACCGCTACTTCCGTATCCTTGATCGTCTGGCGAAAGAGCAGGCCACCTAAGCGGCCGATTGCTCCTGTGTGACCTGATTCTTCAGGGCAGGGAAATCGTAAGGGGTGATCGTCTCGCGCTCCAGCAGCAGAGCTGCGCCGGCTTCGAGCTCTTCGCGGCGGCGGGTCAGCACGACGGTCGCCGCATCGAAGGCCTGCTCGACCAGCGCGCGCACGGCGAGGTCGATCTCCCGCGCCGTGTCCTCGCTGTACTCGCGTGGCGACCAGCCGAGAGCCCCTTCACCGAGGAAGGCCTGGCGCTGCGGGTCGTAGGCTACCTGACCAAGCGCTTCCTCCATGCCGTAGCGTGTCGCCATGTGCCGGGCGATGTCGGTGACCTTGTCGAGATCGTCGGCGGCGCCGGTCGAGATCTCGTGGAACACCAGGGCCTCGGCGGCGCGGCCACCCATCAAGACGGCCATCTTGTCGGCAAGCTCTTGCCGGGTCATCAGAAAGCGGTCTTCGGTCGGCCGCTGGATGGTGTAGCCGAGCGCGCCGACGCCGCGCGGGATGATGGAGACCTTGTGCACCGCGTCGGTGCCGGGCAGGGCCGATGCGACCAGGGCGTGGCCCATTTCGTGATAGGCCACCCGCTCGCGCTCGGCGCGGTTCAGCAGGCGGCTGCGTTTCTCGAGTCCGGCCACGATGCGCTCGATGGCGGCGGTGAAGTCCGCCAGGGTCACGGCGTCTGCGTCGCGGCGGGTGGCCAGAATGGCGGCTTCGTTGACCAAGTTGGCGAGATCGGCGCCGCTGAACCCTGGTGTCAGCGCGGCGATCTGGGCCAGGTCGGCGTCGGATGCCAGCGCGATCTTCCTGACGTGGACCTCGAGAATGGCCAGACGGCCGACCTTGTCCGGTCGGTCGACCAACACCTGGCGATCGAAGCGTCCGGCGCGCAGCAAGGCCGGGTCGAGGATCTCGGGCCGGTTGGTGGCAGCGAGCAGAACGATGCCTTGGCTCGGGTCGAAGCCGTCGAGCTCGGCAAGTAGCTGGTTGAGCGTCTGTTCCTTCTCGTCATGGCCACCGCTCATCGGGCCGGCGCCCCTGGCCCGGCCCAGGGCATCAAGCTCATCGATGAAGATGATGCAGGGCGCCGCTTGGCGCGCCTGCTCGAAGAGGTCCCGCACGCGAGCGGCGCCGACCCCGACGAACATCTCGACGAATTCGGAGCCGGAGATGGAGAAGAAAGGCACGCCGGCCTGTCCCGCGACGGCACGAGCCAGCAGGGTCTTGCCCGTTCCCGGCGGGCCAACCAGTAGGATGCCCTTGGGCACGCGGGCGCCGAGACGGCCGTAGCGCTCGGGCTCCTTAAGGAAGTCAACGATCTCCTGCAACTCGGACTTGGCTTCGTCGACGCCGGCGACATCATCGAAGGTCACCTGGATGTCGGTTTCGACGTAGACCTTGGCCTTGCTGCGGCCGACGCTCATCAGGCCGCCGAAACCCTGCTTGTCCGCCATGCGCCGGATGAGAAACATCCAGATGAAGACGAAGAAGATGACCGGAATGATCCAGGAGAGCAGATCGCGCAGAAAGCGGCTTTCCACCTCGCCAGTGAAAACGACGTCGTGCTCACGCAGCTTGTCGGCAATCTCGGCTTCCACCCGGTTGGTCACGAAGAGGTCGCGACCGTCGGCCAGCGGCGTCTTCAGCCGGCCGTGGATGGTCGTTTCTCTGACGCCCACCTCGGCGATCTGGCCGTCCTCGAGCAGATCCTCGAATTCACTGTAGGGAATGCGTTCGACGGCCTGGTGGCTGGCCCAAAAGCTCTGAAACAGCAGGACCAGGGCCACTGCAATGAAGACATACCAGAGATTAATCTGATGCTTCTTTTCCATGGCGACGAACGCGTTTGCGCGACCACCTGAAGGACGGTCGCTGTCGATCAGGCGTTAAACTAAAGCCACAAAGAAGCCAAGACTTTGCGGTGGATCAGATGCGGCTGAGAGAAAGAGGCGATCAGGCCGCGCAGCTCAGCGCGTGCTCCCAGTTCAGCGCCGTCTGGATGATAGTCTCCAGGCTGTTGTGGCGCGGCTGCCAGCCGACCTGCGTCATCAACCGCGAGGGGTCGGAGATCAGCATCGGCGGATCGCCGGCGCGGCGCGGCGCTTCGACCGTGGTCAGCGGCCGTCCGCTCAGCCGCTCAACGGTCTGCAAAACCTCGCGCACCGAGAAACCACGGCCGTAGCCGCAGTTCATGACGGTGAGCGGCTGCTCCGCCGTGGCGAGCCAGTTGAGCACCGCGACATGGGCCTCGGCCAGATCAGAGACGTGGATGAAGTCGCGCACGCAGGTGCCGTCAGGCGTGTCATAGTCGGTGCCGAAGATCTGCATGGCCGGCCGCTTGCCGGCCGCAACCTCGCAGGCGACCTTGATGAGATGAGTGGCATTCTCGCCGCGCTGGCCGCAGCGCCCGTCCGGGTCGGCGCCGGCGACGTTGAAGTAGCGCAGAATGGCGACCTTGAAGTTGGGATAGGCGGCAACGCTGTCTTTCAGCACCTGCTCCGTCATCAGCTTCGACCAGCCGTAGGGGTTGATTGGCTGGGTCGGGGCATCCTCGGTCACTTTCGGGGTCTCGGGGATGCCGTAGGTGGCTGCGGTGGACGAGAAGACCAAGCGTTCGATGCCGGCTTCAACACAGGCCTCTACCAGATCGCGACTGACGCCGCTGTTGTTGCGGTAGTACTTGAGTGGATTGGCCACCGACTCCTCGACCCGCACAGAGCCGGCGAAGTGCATGACGGCGCAGACGCCGTGCTCGGCGAAGGTGGCGTGAAGTGCCTTCTTGTCGCCGGCGTCGGCCACCACCAGCGGGACGCCTTGCGGTACGGCGGCACGCACGCCGGTCGAGAGGTCGTCGAGGACGACAGGGCGCCAGCCGCCGTCGATCAGGGCCAGCACGGCATGGCTGCCGATGTAGCCGGCGCCGCCGGTGACGAGAATGGCTTGGCTCACGTCGGTCTCCCGTGACTGGCTTTCCCGGCTAGAGGCTCAGGTTTTCCTGCATCGCGTTGCGCCAGACAATTCACTTCATTGCAACAGAGAATGACGACGGACAACCATAGCATCGTCACAGACTCCCTTTGTTGCATGCAAAAAGGCTCTATCGATAAGTGCTTAAGAAATATCTATTGATGTCGCTGCTTAATCTGCCGGCACTTTCACCAAGTTCCGAGCGTCTTGCCCCAGGATACGAACCCAATTCTCAAATCGTAATGAATGGCGACGGTCTCGGGCGGGCCTGATGGTCAACCGAGGCAGCGCGCCAGGTCGGCGCAGAGGTCCTCCGGGTCTTCCAGGCCGATCGAGGTGCGAAAGACGCCTTCGCCGGCGAAGGCGCGGTAGCTTTCTGCCGCTTGGCCGTCGAGCTTGAAAGAGGATTCAAGGAGCTCTTCGGTATCGAGCCAGTAGATCAGGCTGCGTTGGTGGCCGAGCGAAACGGCGTAGTGAATGACCTGCAAGTCCCGCATCATACGCTGGGCAGCCGCTGCACCGTCCTCGACCTGGAAGGCCAGCATACCGGAGAAGTTGGTCATCTGCCGCTTGGCGAGCTGATGCTGCGGATGGGATTCGAGGCCCGGGTAGATCACCCGCTTGACCTTGGGATGGCCTTCCAGGAAGCGGGCGACGGCCATTGCCCCTTCTTCGTGCGCCTTCATGCGCAGGGGAAGGGTGGTCATCCCGCGCATGATCAGCCAAGCGTTGAAGGGGCTGAGCACACCGCCGTGGTGAATGCCGGCTTCCAGCCGCAGGGCAGCGATGGCATCGCGGGCGCCGATCACGGCCCCGCCCAGCGCGTCGCCATGGCCGCCAATGTACTTGGTGAGGGAATGGACCACATAGTCGGCGCCGAGCGCCAGGGGGCGGGTGGCAACAGGCGTGGCAAAGGTCGAATCGACGGCGAGCGCGATGCCGTGCCGGCGCGTCAGATCGGCGGTCGCCTCAATGTCGGCCAGGCGCAGGATGGGATTGGCTGGCGTCTCCAGCCACACCAGCTTTGTCTCGGGCCGGATCGCGGCTTCGATGGCCGCCACCTCACTGCTGTCGACCGGCGTCACGCTCATACCGAAGCGCGGCAGGGTCTCGCGGAAGAGCTCGGCCGTCCCGGGATAGTTGGTGTCGCTACAAACCAGATGGTCTCCGGCCTTCATCAGGCTCAGCACAAGGCCCGCCGAGGCGGCCATGCCGGAAGCGAAGGCAAGGCACGCCTCGCCGCCCTCCAGCGCCGCCAGCTTGGTCTCGAGCTGCTGCACCGTTGGATTGCCCCAGCGGGTGTAGATGAAGGCCTCCTTTTCCGCGGCGCCATGGGCGGAGAAGGCCAGCAGTTCCTCCTGCACGAAGGTGGTCGCCATGGCGATGCTGGGTGCCGAGGCACCGGTGGCCGCATCAGGCTCTTCGCCGGCATGGACGGCCAAGGTGCGCAAGCCCTTCATGGCGTTCTGGTCTTTCTGCATCGAGGCTCCCAATCCCTGACATACCGCTGAGGGCGGCGAGTATTTACACTTTTCTCGGGCAATCGCTTGCACATTCGGCCTCTCGATGCCAAGGCCTCTCCGTTATGACCAGCGATAAACGCGTCTATCTCTTCGACACCACGCTGCGCGACGGCGCGCAGACCCAGGGTGTCGACTTCACGGTGCCCGACAAGATCGCGATTGCCGAGACGCTGGACCGTATCGGCGTGGATTACGTGGAGGGGGGCTGGCCAGGCGCCAATCCAACCGACGACCGCTTCTTCGAGGCGCCGCCGGCCTTCGAGACCGCGACCTTCGTCGCCTTCGGCATGACCCGTCGGCCCGGCCGCTCCGCGGAGAACGACCCCGGCTTGGCCTCGCTGGTCAACAGTAAGGCTCCGGCGGTCTGCATGGTGGGCAAGACCTGGGACTTCCATGTCGATCTCGCGCTTGGCGTGCCGCTCAGCGAGAACATCGACATGATCGGCGAAAGCGTCGCCCACGTGGGAGCCCGCAAGGCCGAGGTGATGTTCGATGCCGAGCATTTCTTCGACGGCTACAAGGCCAATCCGGGCTATGCGTTGGACTGTATTAAGGCCGCCTACGAGGCGGGTGCGCGCTGGGTCGTGCTTTGCGACACCAACGGTGGTGCCCTGCCGCAGGAAGTCGAGCGTATCGTTGCCGAGGTGGCCGGCGTCATTCCCGGCGACCGGTTGGGCATCCACACCCACAACGACACGGAAAACGCCGTCGCCAACTCGCTGGTGGCGCTCAACGCCGGTGCCCGCCAGGTTCAGGGCACGATCAACGGCCTGGGCGAGCGCTGCGGCAACGCCAACATCATCTCCTTGATCGCCAATCTCGCGCTCAAGACGGACTTCGAGATCGGCCTCGGCAAAGAGCAGCTGGCGCACCTGACGGCACTCTCCCGCCTGTTGGACGACCGCCTCGACCGTTTGCCGCAGCGCAGTGCCGCCTACGTCGGCGAGAGCGCTTTCGCCCACAAGGGGGGGCTGCACGTCTCGGCCATCGCCAAGGACCCGAAGACCTACGAGCACGTGCCGCCAGAGTCGGTCGGCAACCGCCGCCATGTTGTGGTCTCCGATCAGGCCGGGCGGTCCAACATCCTGGCCCGTTTCGCCGAATGCGGCATCGAGATCGACCCTAAGCACCCCAAGGTCGGTGGCCTGGTGGAGGAGGTGAAGCACCGGGAATTCGCCGGCTACGCCTACGACGGCGCCGAGGCCTCCTTCGAGCTTCTGGCCCGGCGCACCTTGGGGACGGTGCCCGAGTACTTCACGCTGCAGCGCTTCCGCGTCATGGACGACCGGCGCTGGAACGCGCGCGGGGAGTTGGTCACGGAGTCCGAAGCGACGGTGACCCTCTCCGTCGAGGGTCGGGACATGATGACGGTGGCGACGGGCAACGGCCCGGTCGATGCCCTGGACAAGGCGCTGCGGAAGGCCCTGACGCCGATCCATCCCATCCTGGAAACCATGTGGCTGGTCGACTACAAGGTGCGCATTCTGACGCCGCAGGCCGGTACCGAGGCGGTCACCCGCGTGATGATCGAGAGCGGCGGCCGGGGTGGCCGGCGCTGGCGCACCATCGGCGTGTCGCCGAACATCATCGATGCCTCTTTCTCAGCGCTCTATGACGCCATCACCTGGAAGCTCTTTCACGCCAGCGAGATTAAGGATTCAGAGGCGCGTCTCGGTATTGCCGCGTCCTGAGCCTCTTTTTCACTCTATCGGCTGGGGTGGCTGACGATGGCCGGGACCGACAAGACGCAAGCTTCTGCCCATGCTGAGAGCGGCGCGCCGGCCGTGATCCTGGTCGGCCCGCAGCTTGGTGAGAACATCGGCATGGTGGCGCGGGCCATGCTGAACTGCGGGTTGCTCGACCTCAGGCTGGTGCGGCCGCGCGACGGTTGGCCCAACCCGGCGGCCGAAGCAACGGCCTCGGGCGCCTTGGCGGTGATCGAGGGCGCAAAGGTCTATGACGAGCTGGGAGATGCGGTGTCCGGGCTCAACCGGGTCTATGCCACCACGGCCCGGGCACGGGACATGGTGAAGCCGGTTCTGACGCCGCGGGCGGTGGCATCCGAACTGCGCGCGGCCGAAGCAGTGGGCGATGCGACCGGCTTTCTCTTCGGGCCCGAGCGCTCCGGGCTGGACAACGACGACCTGACCTTCGCCGATGCGCTGGTGACGGTGCCCCTCAACCCCGCCTTTTCCTCGCTCAACCTGGCCCAGGCCGTGCTGCTACTGGGCTACGAGTGGCGCATGGCGGCGGATGCCACTCCCGACAGGGCTCTACCGACCGGGGACTCCCGCCCGGCAACCAAGGACGAGCTCATCAACTTCCTGAGCCGCCTGGAGCAAGCGCTTGATGACATGGGGTTTTTCCATCCTGCCGAGAAGCGCTACATCATGGTGCGCAACCTGCGGAACGTCTTTCAGCGGGCCGAGGCGACCGAGCAGGAATTGCGCACCCTGCACGGTGTGGTCTCGGCCCTGCGCGGTGCCAAGCTGGGCAAGGGGTCGCAGGACTGACGGTCCTTGCCGGGTCCGCTTGACAGCAGACGCGCCATCCCTATAGTCCCGCGCTTCTTCCTGGGAACGTGTGTGCGGGCCGTTGAGCCCGTGCCCCGCCGCAAGCGGTTGCGACTGCTTGAGGACTACCGGGACACCAATGGAAAAGAGTGAGAAACCATGTCCAAGCGTTTGAATTCCAAGTACAAGATTGACCGCCGGATGGGCCAGAACATCTGGGGTCGTCCGAAGAGCCCGGTCAATAAGCGTGAGTACGGCCCCGGCCAGCACGGCCAGCGGCGTAAGAAGCCCTCCGACTTCGGCACCCAGCTCGCCGCCAAGCAGAAGCTCAAGGGCTACTATGGCAATATCGGCGAGAAGCGCTTCCGCCGCTACTACGAGGAAGCAACCCGTCGCAAGGGCGACACCGGCGAGAACCTCATCGGCCTCCTGGAATCTCGGCTCGACGCGGTGGTCTACCGATCCAAGTTCGTGCCGACCGTCTTCGCCGCCCGCCAGTTCGTGAACCACGGCCACATCAAGGTGAACGGCAAGCGGGTCAACATCCCGTCCTATAACGTCAAGCCCGGCGACGTCGTCGAGGTGCGGGAGAAGAGCCGCGAAGTGCAGATCGTGCTGGAAGGCGTCGCCTCCCAAGAACGGGAAGTGCCGGACTACATCGATGCCGACCACAAGGCGATGAAGGCAACCTACCTGCGCGAGCCCAAGCTGCTCGAGGTGCCCTATCCGGTGCAGATGGAGCCGAACCAGGTCATCGAGTTCTATTCGCGCTAACAGCAGCGCCGCGACCACAGAAAAGGGGGCCTTTCGGCCCCCTTACTTACTTCAGGACAAAGGCCCTGTTATTGCAGCACCTTGGGCCCTTTGATGTCGATGGGGCCGGCCTCCGGCAGCACGCCGAGGCGCCGGGCGACCTCCTGATATGCCTCTTCGACCCCGCCGAGGTCGCGGCGGAAGCGGTCCTTGTCCAGCTTCTCGTTGGTCTCCACGTCCCAGAGGCGGCAGGAATCGGGGCTGATCTCGTCGGCCAGGACGAGCTGCATCTCCTCGTTCTCCCACAGCCGGCCGAACTCCAGCTTGAAGTCGATCAGGCGCAGGCCCACGCCGAGGAAGAGGCCGCAGAGGAAATCGTTGATGCGCAGGCCAAGCTGGAAGATCTCGTCCAGCTCCCGTGGGTTGGACCAGCCGAAGGCAGTGATGTGCTCTTCGCTGACCAGCGGGTCGCCGAGCTCGTCGTTCTTGAAGTAGTACTCGACGATAGAGCGCGGCAGGGTCGCCCCTTCTTCCATGCCGAAGCGCTTGCAGAAGCTGCCGGCGGCGACGTTGCGGACCACCAGCTCCAGCGGGATGATCTCGACCTCGCGGACCAACTGCTCGCGCATGTTGAGGCGGCGCACGAAGTGCGTCGGGATGCCGATCTCCGCCAGGCGCAGCATCAGGTATTCGGAGATGCGGTTGTTCAGCACGCCCTTGCCGGTGATGACACCTTGCTTCTGGTTGTTGAAGGCGGTGGCGTCGTCCTTGAAGTACTGCACGATGGTGCCTGGCTCCGGCCCCTCGAACAGCACCTTGGCCTTGCCTTCGTAGATTCGCTTGCGGCGCATGGTCGGCGTCCTGTGTTTGGAGGCGCGCTCTATATCAGTGCGCCCCCTGCAACACAATCTACTCGCCTTTGGCCACCGCCGTAAGCCGGCTCAGCCGAGAGCAATATCCTCAAAAGCCGTACGATCGGGCGGGCCGGGGGCGAAGCGCCAGATCGGCCGGGTGGCCCGCAGCTCCGGCTTACGCGTATCGGGCAGCGCAATCAGCGAGCTGGAGACGGTGCAAAAGCCGCTCTCGGTTTCTACGGTCATGGAGGAGGTGGGCTCTTCCGGGTCACCGCGCAGGCGGTTGGCCAACAGTGTCTCCCATGCGGCCCACTGCAGGCTGGCGGGCTCGGGGGCGGGCGTTCGGGCGAAGAGCGGCAGATTGAGGCGGGTGCGGGCGCTTTTGGCCGTGTCGTTGAGGTCATGCGCCGTCAGCATGGAGAGGCCCTCGGGAATCTCGCGCCGTTCCAGCCGGCCATCGGCCAGACGCAGCCAATAGGCCTCTTCAAGATCGGCAACCACGAGGTTGAAGGGCCGGTAGGCATCGGGATTGAGCTGCTCCAGCGCCCGGGCGGCGGTGGCTGCCGTCGCGTGGTCCAAGGCCTCCAGAACCAGCTCGCCGCGACTGCGCTTGCCGCTGGCCGGGCCCAGGCTTCCGATACGGTTTAGAACGGCCGCCGCAAGGCCGTCGTGGTTAATGCCCAGCCACGAGCCGCCGGCAAGCCGGTCGTGCCCGGCCACCACGCCGGGGCGGTCAGGCCAGTGCTGGGCCGGCGGATCCCAGGGGCGGTTCTTCATTTCGTCGCGGTTCGCGGCTAGGATGACCGGCCAGTCTGCGCCGCTCTGTCGGAGGATGATCAGGGTGCACATCGGCGAGAATAACTCCGGCAGCGGCGAACCTTGCGGCAAAAAGCAGTCTCGTCAGTAGTTTCACTGAGGAGATTGAATCGCTATATGACAGGGTAGAGCGTTCGTCCACAGGGCACTAGAGAAAGCCTGCCGGGACTGGGTAAGGAGAGCGAGGAACCGTGACGACATTTAACGACCGGGAAAAGGCCTTCGAGGACAAGTACAAGCATGACCAGGAGCTCCAGTTTCGCGTCGAGGTCCGGCGCAATAAGCTACTTGGGCTGAAGATCGCCGAGCTACTCGGCCTCGCGGGCGATGCGGCGGACGCCTATGCCAAGGAGGTCGTCGCCTCGGACTTCGAGGAAGCCGGGGATGAGGACGTGTTCCGCAAGGTTTTTGCCGACCTGCAGGCCAAGAGCGTCGACTTCTCAGAGCATCGCCTGCGCAAGCTGATGGAAGATCTGCGCGAGGACGCGAAAAACCAGGTGATGAGCGAGTAGCGCCACCGACAGCATTCCAAACGAAAAAGGCCCGCGGCGCTAGGCGTCGCGGGCCTTCGTTTTTGCCAGGGTGGCTTAGGCAGGGTGGTTAGCGGCGCCAGAAGGGCTTTTGAGCTTCCTGCCAGACTTCTTCCTTGCTCAGGCCCATGTCGCGCAGCAAGCGGTCATCGAGCTCGCGCAGATGATGGCGCTGCGCCTGGCGGTCGTTCCATTGCAGCAGCGTGGCGTAGGTCGCCTGAACGGCTTGTTGCAGCAAATGGCGCAGGGTGTGCGTTGGCTGGGCGAAGGCATTGTTTGGCGCCTGAGGCAGAATGCTGTGCGTCGACATATCAAATCTCCTCATTCGAATGGCTGTTATGCAGAAAGGTCCTGGGGTGAGTTTCGATCTCTTGCAGCTGAATCTGGTCGAATCTGTCGATTTGCACAAACGATGTTAATTGATGTACGGATTAGGAGATCTAATTTAAAAGAAAGCGAATGAGATGCCCCGCCGCTTGCCGCCATTGAATGCCCTGCGCGCCTTTGAGGCCGCCGCACGGCATCTCTCCTTCACCGAGGCGGCCCAGGAGTTGAATGTCACCCAGGCTGCCATCAGCCATCAGATCAAGTCCCTGGAAGAGCACCTGGGGACAGCACTTTTCCTGCGCATGAACCGGGCGCTGGCGCTGACCGATGCCGGCGAGCGCTACTATCCTCCACTGCGCCAGGCGCTCGACCTGATGGATGTGGCCACCCGCGATCTGGTCGAGCGCGATGCCATGGGGCCGCTCAAGGTGACCGTCTTGCCGTCCTTTGCGGCGCGCTGGCTCTTGCCGCGCCTGGCCGACTTTCGCCAGGCGCATCCCGAGATCGACGTACTGATTTCCGCCGACGAACATCTGGTGGATTTCAGTCGCGCCGAGGCGGACATCGGCATTCGTTACGGCCGCGGCGACTATCCGGGCTTGGAGACCGATTTCCTGATGGGCGACCGGGTCTTCCCGGTCTGCAGTCCCACGCTGATCGATGGCGACCCGCCCCTGCGCGAGCCCAAGCACCTGGTCCATCACACCCTGTTGCATGACGACGTTCTCGGCGGGGAGGACAGCCCGGACTGGGCGCTCTGGCTAAAGCGGGCCGGCTTGGAGGACCTCGATATCGACCCGCGCCGCGGGCCCGGCTTCAACGACTCCGCCATGCAGGTGCAGGCGGCCGTCGATGGCCAGGGCGTGGCCTTGGCGCGCAGCGCCCTGACCTTGGACGATCTCAAGGCCGGGCGCCTGGTTTGTCCCTTCGGTCCGGAGATCAGGTCGCGCTTGGCCTACTACCTGGTCTCTCCGCCCTCCGTGCGGTCCTGGCGCAAGGTGAAGATCTTCCGCGACTGGCTGATCGCCCGGGCCGAGGCCGACCGGGCAGAGGGCGAGGCCCTCAGGAGCTGAGCGTCTGGCTCAACGGAGGCATGCCGGTCTGGGCCGGCCCTGGCTCCCTCCGCACCTTTCCGCTATTCCCTTAGGCTTTCCAATAAGCCGTTCTTGGGAGGGCCCATGTCACAGCCATCGGCCGGCGCGCTGGAGATGATCCGCCAGCTCATCGCCTTCGACACCACCAGCCGCAACTCGAACCTCGAGCTCATCCACTTCGTGCGGGACTACCTCGCCGGGCTCGGGGTGGAGAGCGAGCTCATTCAGGGCGACGATAAGGAGAAAGCCAATCTCTTCGCCACCCTGGGGCCGACCGACCGGCCGGGGATCGCGCTCTCGGGCCACACTGACGTGGTGCCGATCGACGGGCAGGAGTGGGACAGCGACCCTTGGACGGTGACGGAGAAGGGCGGGAAGCTCTACGGCCGCGGCACCTGTGACATGAAGTCCTTCGTCGCCGTCGCCCTGGCGCACGCGCCGCGCTTCCTCGAGGCCGATCCCAAGACGCCGATCCACTATTGCTTCTCCTATGACGAGGAGGTTGGCTGTCTCGGCGTGCGCCCCATGCTCAAGCGGCTCGCGGCCCGCGAGATCCGCCCAATCATGGCCATCGTCGGCGAGCCCACCGACATGAAGGTGATCAACGCCCACAAGGGCAAGCTCTCCTACCGGTGCCATGTGCGCGGCCTGGAGTGCCACTCCTCGCTCGCCCCAACTGGCGTCAACGCCATCGAGTATGCCGCGCGCCTGATCGGCAAGCTGATGGAGATGGCCGAGCGCAAGGCCAAGGAGGGGCCGTTCGATCAGGACTACGACATTCCGCACACCACGGTGCATACCGGGGTGATCGCCGGCGGCACGGCGCTCAATATCGTGCCCAAGGACTGCTATTTCGATTTCGAGTTCCGCACCTTGCCGGAAGAAAGCGAAGCCGCGCTCTTAGAGGAGGTGCAGGACTACGCCGTCTCGGTGCTTGAGCCGGCCATGCAGCGCATCGACCCCGACAGCGGCTTCCGCTTCGAGTTTCTCAGCTCCTTCCCCGGCCTCGATACGCCGGGCGATCATGAGGTCGTTCAGCTGGCCAAGGCACTGACCGGCGCCAATGCCACCAGCAAGGTGGCCTTCGGCACCGAGGCCGGCCTCTTCTCGCAGCATGACATGCCCGCGGTGATCTGCGGGCCGGGCTCCATCGAACAGGCGCACAAGCCCAACGAGTTCGTGGCGCTGGAGCAGATTGCGCTCTGCGAGGCCTTCATGGAGCGGTTGGCCGAACGGGTCTCGGCTGGCTGAGACTTTGGCTGAGGCAAGCGAAAGAACGGAAGCCAAAGCGGAGGCGCAGGCGCCGAGCCTGCTGCGCAAGGGCTATTCGGTTGCGCTGGCGCTGGGCATAGGGACGGCCGGGGGCTACGCCGCCTATCTCCTGCAACTGCCGTTGCCCTGGATGATCGGTGCCATGTCGGCCACCACCCTGGCGGCTCTGCTGGGCGCCCCCATCGCCATGGCCAAGAGCCTGCGGGTGGTGATGGTGACGGTCTTGGGCGTCATGCTCGGCAGCGGCTTTACGCCCGAGATCGTCGCGCACCTCACCAGTTGGCTGCCGACCTTGGCGCTGCTCTTCGTCTACATTGCGCTGGCCGGCGGGCTCGGTGCTCTCTACTTCCAGCGCGTCTGTCGCTATGACGGCACCACCGCCTACTTCTCGGCCATGCCGGGCGGCCTCTCGGAGATGATCTTGATCGGTGCTGAGATGGGCGGGGATGCGCGACGCATCTCGCTGGTGCATGCCTCGCGCCTGCTGCTGGTCGTCATGCTCATTCCCTTTCTCTACAACTATGTGCACGGTCTGGCGCCGGGAGACCGGCCGCCGAGCGGCCCTTCGATCACCGCACTGCCGTTGGACGACCTGCTGCTGCTGACCATGTCGGGGGTGGTCGGCTATGCCTTGGCGCGCGCCCTGCGGGTTCCGGCGGCGGCCGTGGTCGGCCCCATGCTGGTCAGCGCTCTTATCCATCTGCTCGGCTGGACGGCGGCCAAGCCGCCGATTGAGATCGTCGGCGCGGCACAGGTTGCCGTTGGGGCGGCCATCGGCGCCCGCTTCTCCAACACAGAGATGCGTCTGTTCTGGTCGACCTTGCTGCACGCGGTCGGCGGGACAGCCATCCTCATGGTGCTGGCGGCTGCCTTCGCCGCTGGCATCAGTCTCATCCTGCCGCTCTCCGTCGATGCGGTGTTGCTCGCCTTCTCGCCCGGGGGCCTCGCCGAGATGAGCCTGATCGCCATCGCCATCGGCGCCAATACAGCCTTCGTGGCGACTCACCACATCGTTCGCATCATCCTGATCGTGGTGCTGGCGCCGCCGGCCTTCAAGCTGCTGCGCCGCTGGGAGCGCAATCCAGATTAGGCGAACTTCGCGGTGATGCCGCCGTCGACCAACAGCTCCGTGGCCGTCACGTACCTGGCTTCTTCGCTGGCGAGATAGAGCCCGGCGTAGGCCACGTCCCAGGCGTCGCCCATCTTGCCGGTCGGACACTGGGCGTCACGCAGCTCGACCATCTTGTCGAAGTCCCCGCCGGCATAGGCATCCTTCAGGGGCTCGCGGATCATCGGCGTGTGCATCAGGCCGGGCAGGATGGAGTTCGCCCGAATACCTTTCTTGGCGTACTGCAGGGCGACCCCGCGGGTGAACTGGATGACGGCCGCCTTGCTGGCGTTGTAGGAGATGTAGGGCACGCCGGTGTAACGAATGCCGGCGATAGAGGCGATGTTGACGATGGCGCTGCCCGTTCCATGCGTTTCGAACTGCGCCTCCATGATCGGCAGCACGTGCTTGCAGGTCAGGAACATGGACTTGAGATTGACGTCCATCACCCGGTCCCAGGACTCTTCGCTGGCTTCCACCGGGCCGCCGACCTCCACGATGCCGACGTTGTTGTGCAGGATGTCGATGCGCCCCAGGGCCTGATGGGCGGCGGCGACCATCGCTTCCACCGGCTCCGCCTTGCTGACGTCGGCGGCGTAGGCCTCCGCCTTGCCGCCTTCGTCGCGGATGATGCCGGCGGTTTCCTCGGCGGCCGCCATATTGATGTCGACGCAGAAGATCTGGGCGCCCTCGCGGGCGAACAGCACGGAGGTCGCCTTGCCGTTGCCCCAGCCGGGTCCGACCGAGCCCGCGCCGATCACCAAAGCCGTCTTGCCCTCCAGCCGTCCTGCCATGCTTGCCGCCCTCCCCAGCTTTTGGCGCGCCACCTGACAGCGCGCGCGACGTAAACTCGCCAAGACAGTGCGGATTTGCAACTGCGCAGCGCAGGGGCGCTTGTCAGGGTCGGGAGGCTTGGGCAGGAATATGAGTTTGGGGCCCCCTTGGCGGAATTGGCAGACGCATGGGACTTAAAATCCCTGGCCCGAAAGGGCGTTCCGGTTCGAGTCCGGAAGGGGGCACCATCTCTCTTTTACCCCCCTTCAACCCCTCCAAAACCCTGAAGGGGAGCGAGACTCCGGCGGTTCGATAACCCTCGTTTCGCACGTAGGGCAAACGCTCCGCAAACACCAGTTTGAGCACCGCCCGCTTGTCCTCCAACCGCTGGGAAGCCCAGAGTTTCTGCGGGTTTCCGAGAAAGGTGAGAGCGGTTCGAACTGTCGCTTGGTAGTCCGGCAACGGACGTCCGCAATTGGCAATCTTCTCGCTTAGCACGGCCTTGCGCTCTTCCAAGGCGCGAACACGGCTTTCATAGGCGGTGATCAGCGTTTCACTGTCCGCCTCGACGATGCGGTCCATGAGCTGCTCGACCTTGCGCTCGATACCTCGCATCTCGCCTTCCAGCGATTGCGCTTGCTTTCGCGCGGTTCCGGTCTTCGCCTCCCAAAGCTCGCGGAACATTTCGCTCGCCATCTCCAGCAGACCGGGGCTGGGCCGGAGTTCCAGCAAGAGCGCTTCGAACTCAGCTTCCAGCTGTTCCTTGCGGACGGACTTGCGGTACTCCGTGCAGCCCTTGGTCTGACAGAGATAGTAGGGATAGGTGGCGCTGCGGCCCTTCGACCAGCAGGCTGTCATCGGTCTGTTGCAGTGGCCGCAGGTCACGAAGCCGCGCAAGGGAAAGTCCTCGCTAAAGTCCTTACGTGCCGGTGCCTTCACTGTGCCCTGCAAGCGTTTCTGGATGGCCTGATAGGTCTCGAAGGAGATCAAGCCGTCGTGCTTGGCGGGCTGCAGGTGGATGCCCCAATTGGGGAAGTCGATGCGTCCGGCATAGACGGGGCGGGTGAGCAGCTCCTTGACGCGCTCCAGATGCACCTCGCCATTTCGATCTGTGGGGTAGGCACCGCTCGCCTCCAAAAAGCGTTTCACTTCGCCTTGCGATTCGAAACGCCCCGTTGCGTAGCCATTGAGTGCCTCGGCAATGACCGAGGCCACGGGCTCGTCACGGACCAGTACTTTGCCTTGGCTGCTGGTCCGCTTGAAGCGGTAACCGGGTACAGCGCGAAAGACCCAATAGCCGTTCATGGCGCGGGCACGCATGCGGTTCTTTGTCTGCTCTCCGTTCTTCTGGCGCTGGTGCTGCGAGACGCTGGCCAGGAGGTTCTCGACCAGGATGGAGTCCGAGTCTTCGCCGAACTCGATGGAGGGGCTCTCTAGCTTGCCGCCCGCATCGCCGATGGCCGTGCGCAAACGCAGGTGCGCCTCCAGGCCGCGCGCGAGACGGCTGATATCATCGATGATGACGACGCAGTGCTCTCTACGATGGCCCCTAAGAAAGCGCAGCATTGCCTGCATGCCTGGGCGGTCGATCATGCCGCCGGACACGTCGTCCCGGAATACCTCGGCCACGGCATAGGATTTGTACTTGGCGTATTCCCGGCAGCGGGTTTCCTGAGAGGCGAGCCCGTTACCTTCGGTGGTCTGCTTGGTGCTGGACACGCGGCAATAGATGACGGCTTTCTGTTTGCCGGGAGCCTTATCCGTCCTGATCTCTTTCTTCTTCTTGGTTGGCATGATCTTACGCCTCTTCGCTGCCGCAGCGCTGGGCAGCCTGTTCAAAGTGATTTGTGAGTAATCCCTGCTCAGAGTCTAACCGATTGCCATTTCGCTTGGGATCGTCCTTTGCCAGCGATGGCCTGATCTGCTGCACGGAATCGATGCCAAAGGCCCGGTCGACAAAGCTCTCCATGATCGACCAGACCGTGTGGATAAGCTCCGCCTTCTGAGCTTCCGTGAGATCGAATCGATCCACATAGCGGCGGTATTTCTCCAGGTCGGGTGTCATGGCGATGCAGATATCCAGTGCGCCCCGCAGGCACGCGGGGACGACGGTCGAACTCTCCTTTATCGAATGGGGGTGATAGCCTCTGCCCCGGCTTGCTATGGGTGGAAGCCGCCAGAGCGCAAAACACGCTCTAGCAAAGGGCAGATACAAATCTAGTAATATATTCCTAAATATAGCTGTATTCACACACATCGTCAACTCCTTTCGCTCGCATTGCACCGCTCCCCAACCAGTAGACAGAGGGGGTGCTGCTGCACCCCTTGGCCCTCGCCGAGAGTGGGGGGTGCAAGCGCAAGGAGGCTCCGAACGAGGGTCCCTTCAGGGATGCGTTTGGATGCCTTGCGCGCGCGGGGGGGCAAAGCCCCCTAAGAGACGGAGAAACGCATGAACCGGCACAAAGGCCGGTTCATTCCATATCAGTCAGCGCGAGGGATCGAAGCCGCATGGCCGAGACCGCACGAGCGGGCTCGGTTTACGAGAGCCCGGTCCGGCCAAAGCCGGACGCGCCCGGTCTACTAGGCATTAGAGATGACACGCTTGTGCATTGAGAGCATTCGACTGGTATTCTTTTCCCGCAATTCTCTCGCCCTTAATATAAATTCGTCTCGAACAGGAATGATATCTTCTTCCTTCTCAATAATATTATCCTTATTGATCGGAAGCACAGATAGGCATTCCATGGAGTCTTCGTGGGGGTAGGCGGTGGAATATCGATCAATGAGATCGAGAACCAATCTCTCGTTTGAGGATACCTCATCTGCCATGTAAGTACGTACACGTTCCATGAAGAGGCCAAAAACGCCTAGTGTTTTTCGAATAACAGGCTTTAAGTCAAAGGGCTGCCCATTTGCATACTCTTCTATGCGTTGGCCAAAGGCTCGGCGAGAAACAGCCCCTTTGCCTCCAGCCTCAAAGTACGAGCGGATTTTGTTGTAGTCGAGAGTGTAGTCAGCAGAATGGTTCAACTGGGTCCGATCACTGTTCCAGCTGCCACCGAGTAGGAAGCCGGTAATGGGAAAGCCGCTATGTTGGCTGTAGTTTCTGAGATGAAAAACCAGAGCATATTCAAAGCTGGAGTCGCTCAGCTCTAAATGAGCTTCCTGAAACTCTCTCAGAGCTTGTCCGCGCCCACAAATACTGATCAAGCGGCTCCTGGTAAGGTTGTGCCAGAAACCGACACTGGATAGCCAGTTTCCCAGAACTCTCATAAAACCCCACTGCTGCGCGCGCATCGCGTCCTCGCTATCCTTCATGCCAACCATGTCTAGGACAAGATGTTCAGCAATGTATTTTTCAATTTCAATATAGTTTGTAACAACAAACTCAAATGCTAGCTCGATTTCGAAAACCTCATAGTTCTGGATATGACAGCGTTTCGCGTCATTATATTCTTCTTCTGTAATAGAGATTTCTGGGTGAGGATTCAGAACTGCGGGTTTTAGCACATATCTAAACATTTTCTCTTTTTAAGTGTAGTGGATAGGCTAGACCTTCTCGTGCGTTTCAGTTGTTCTGCAAACTCTGCCGCCGCCACGAGTGAACAGCGTTGGCAGTATCTGACACCGCCTCTGTGGCTCCCCAGCGGTCCCAAAACTCGACTGTTGCGCTGTTGGGTTTTCGATGAGGCTCCGCAACACGGACGCGCGTTGGCAAGAGACTGGCGTCGCCAACCACAAGGGCTTCACCAACATCTAGCACCGGTAGCAGATCGCCGAATCCGCCTAAGCTGTCGGGAAGTAGCCGCCTGATCACGGATTGGTCTTCGCCATTGGTAAGGCGCATCGCAATGACGTTATTGCACTGGCTCAGAACTGTCCGATTCACCTCTGACGGTCTTTGGCTGATGACGATCAGTCCAATACCGTATTTTCGGCCTTCTTTTGCTATGCGCTCGAAGATTCCGACCGATATGTCATCTGCTGATTCTGACCTTGCGCGTTCAGGGATATAGAGATGCGCTTCATCGCAAAAGAGAGCGATTGGGTGCCGTCTATCGGAAGGGGTCCATTGGGTGATCAAAAAGATCAGCCGTGCGAGGAGACTGACCATGACCGGCAGAATGTCGGAAGGCACCTCTGAGAAATCGATAATCTTAATTCCACCCAGACTATCAGATTGGGAGCCTCGTCCTCCGATCAGCCGATGCGCCATGCTCGCAAGCCACTCCATGTCCATGCATTCGGCTGGGGGCTGGAATAGAAATCCGAGCCTCCGGTCATGCCGTTTTGCTTCCAGTCTTGCGATCAAACGGCTCAGTTTACCATTGAAGTCGCCAGCCTTGGTTTGGCCTGGCTTTGCGCCGGGTACGCGCTCGGTATCGAGGTTTACTAGGTCGTCAACAACAGACTGGAGAACAAAGGGCACAGGGCTATCGATTGTGAAGTTCTGAAGGATATCCGCATACTTGTCCTTGTTTATGAAATTGCGCTTGGCCTCGGTGATGCACTTAGTCATCACCATTGACTGATTCGGGGCATTTTGGTCCGAGCGGTCGACGAAGAGAGCGACCAATGCCTCGTACCCGAGGAGCCAATACGGCAGATAAAGAACGCCCTCTTCGAGGCCGCCACCGCCATCGATATCCCCCGGACCAGCAACGCGAAAGTGCTTGAACTCTTCGCCCTCGAGAGTTCTGTACTCACCGTGTACATCAAACAGTATCGCGTTGGCCTGCTGTAGCTTGGCGACTTGATCAAGTACGCGTGCTGTTGTCCAGGACTTACCCGAGCCTGTACTGCCAACGACGATTGCATGGCGCTGGAAGAGGCGGTTGCCGTTCAGATACGCAGCTGCATCTTCATCAAGAGTGTACTTCCCGAGCTCAAGTTGCGGTCCGTCCCCTTGGACGTCTGAGATGACCTGCATAAAGCCCGTGAGCCGGTCGCCTTCCAGTGCAAAGCAATTTGCATCGATTTCGGGCACCGTTTCGAGTGTCCTGCGAAACACGTTCTCTTTGAGACCAAACTTATCGATCAGTGTTCCGATAAGTGAAACTCGGACCAAGTTGTTTTCCGAAAGGTCGAAGTCCTCCGCCGTACCGTCTAGATGCTCTTCTGAAACCTGATCCGCAGCTTTTCGAGTGATGCGCGAAACGACGCCGACAAGATGCTGGCCGGGTTTACTACTCTGTAGTGCAACTAGACGATTGACCTGTACCCGTTTTAGTCTCTCCAATTCATCAACACGAACAATAACCGTTGCAGTATCAACGGAAATGATTTTCCCAAGTGCTTCATTGTCGGCATAGTCAAAAATCGTCATTTTCGCTCCTCAAAAAACAATTTGATTGAAAATAGGAAAGGACCAAAGATCTTGATCGGGAATGGTAGTACCGGCAGGTGCGTCAGCTGAAAATGCACGTGTACCACCTTGATAGCTTTCTAACGCGAGGTACGACGAACCGGCATTACGCCCAAGAAATTCTCGAGCCTGATCGGTAAGTGTTCTTGCAAGAATGACGATCGGGACGTTTTTCTGCCTACATCTTTCAACGAGCTTCGGCTCGATATGTGCATCGCGGAACCCATAACCGATGCATAAGAAAGCAGAGGCGGAACTAAGCGCGACATCAGCTCCTTGGATCGCAGAACGAAAGGGTTCCTCATGCGTGCGCTCGTACTTGCTTACCCCAGGAGTGACAATTGACGGCAGATGGCGAGTTGGCAGTGTGTTGGAAAGGGGGAGCGATACGACGATACCTTCTTCGGTCTGGAACCAATCAAGTGAGCCGTGGACTTTCCAGATTCTTACAGTACGAGCCTTATGTTTGCCGCGCCAGATGTAGACTGGTTCCGCGCCTTCACGCTGCCGTATGATGCCGGGCGTGAAACCCGTTGCGTGAACAAAACCAGCCAAATCCGCAGCGTACTCTGCAATACGATCATAGTTCGGTGTGACCACGTCGATAGTGTCGTTGGCGCTTCGAAAAAGACCTCGGTACAGCTCTGATAGCGGAAGGTGCTCGGTATCACTCACAACTCTCATGAGAACGGATAGATCGTCGCTGGAAATCTCTGCCCATGTTAGGTTTACGATCTTCTGAACCAGGTTCGGTGGGGCTGGGGTAGCTTGTAGAGCCTCCTCAAGTCCGCTTCCACTTTCGAGCGCTTCTTTGATGAGCTTCCAGGCCTCGACTTCCTCGATGCCCTCTGGGACAATGCCTTCTTGGAGACCGTTGGCCAGTGCTTGCATGCCACGTATCCGATGAGGCACCGATGCGCCGCTTCCAAGAACGATAACCGGATGCCGTTGGATGCAGTCCTGCGCGAGTTTCGCGATGTGCTCCAGGCTCAAGCCGTGAATGTCTAGTTCTTCGATTGAGCCCAAGCGACCAGCTCCTTTCTCCTTCATTGATCCTATCTTGTCAGAGCGCTGCTGACATCGCCGCGCTCACACTACTGGCTCAACGGCCTGTAGATGCATCGCTACGCCCACGGCCTATGAACCTGCTATGACGATGATTGTGCCTGATACCAGTCTGCAAACGAGCATCGGTCAGTGCCAAGTAAGTTTACCTAGTCGGCGCAGGAGTCGCTAGCGTTAAACGAGAAAACATAATGACTGCTACTATAGATGGCGCATTGCGGCACATTTAACTTCCGTCTCTAAAAACGTCTCCATGGTAGAAACCATGGTGCGGGTCCAGACTGCATAAGCCTGGTCGAGGGTTCCAAGGGGCGCGAAAGCCCATTGGTCGATGGGGTCCAGGGGAGAGTGACGTCTCCCCGGTCTCAATGAAATTGCCTCAATGGAATTGCCATGGGGGACTTGGGGGCAGCTCGGAGGCTCCCCCAAGTGGTGATGCACCGGCCACACGATGCGAGGGATCAATCGGCGATACGATTGGCTGGCGCGGGAATGGGCCCGATGCCCTGAACAGCGCCACAGGCCGGGGGGATTGCAAACGGGGGCGCGCAGCGGGCCCCCTTTGCCAAGATGGTGCTGTCATACAGCACACATCTTGCGGGTCACCTTAGTGGCCCGGTCAGTCCGCATCATGACACGAACAGTGGGCTAACGAAGCTCCTATGAAGTCAAAGCGTCTGAAACTAGTGCCACAAAAAATATCGTTCTTGACCCACTTTGCGATATCCTTTATGGATAAGATATCGGGAGGTAGGTAACTACCAATGGAAGAGTTTCTAGATTTACTCCCCAAGCTCGTTCCGCTCACTATCCTCTCGGGCACGGGCGCAGCACTATGGGCTTACTTCGGAAACAAACGAAAGCACCGCCGAGAAAAGCTCGTTTCAGATCTGGGAAACTATATTAAGGACAATAACGAAGAGCTGCTTAGTCTAATAACGGAAGGATCAGATAAACTGGTCTTTGACGTGACCCTGAGAGAACGTGCTATACAACACTTGATCGAACTCAATAAGATGTCGCATCAAGCCAGCAAGAATTTCGTTAAAGCACTAAGTTATCACGAACAAGATATTATGGAACAGTTTTCTGCAGTATCAATCGAACTGATAAAAACGATTAGATATACCAACTTAGATCTGACAAGCCAAAAGTGCTGGAATGGCCGAAGAAAAGAAGCTTTCACTGATTTCACCAGGCTGTTCCCCGAAAACCATAGCGATCGCATACATGTAAGTTTCATTCTCTCATAGCAACCAAGGAGCAAGTTATGAAGGGGAGCGATCCAACGCACTATGGTGCCTAGAAAGCCAGCTGGCAAATCGTATGATATCTCGCTCAGATATATCTAGCGAAGATATTTGGGCCGCAATAAATTGGGATCTGGTTGGCGGAAGTACGTTCACCGCGGAAAGCGATTTCCTTTGGCAGAAGCTATGAATAGACTTAATTAAACCCTCGTCCCATTCACGAAGCTGATGTTGATACAATAGTCCTGCCTCTGCGTAAGGCTTCCAATACCTTTGGTAAAACTCAATAGGATTGAGCTTTCTACCTAGTTTACTCTCAATCCCTCTGTCTTTGTATTTTGGGGGAAGATTGTCTTCACTAGGAAGTTCAATTGGTAGTCCTTTCTCAGTCTTTGCGAGAAAGTTAAAATATTCCCTAGCTATCAGTCCACAACCTTGTCTAAGGTAAGGAAACTTCAATCCCTCGCTCGCAATAAGAGAATGAAGGGATTGGGCTAAGCTCTCCTGAGTTGAGGTATCTAGCTTTCCTGTCGAGTTCACACTGGACACATTTCTATCGATTTCATTAGGCTCATCATGAAAATTTTCGAGCTCATGTGAGTTATCGTTTGTAAATATAGACCAATCTACATTATTGTTTGTCGGATATTCAAGCTTAGAGTTCGCCATTTGATTTTCACCAGGTTATGAGGAGGGTGGGCAAAATATCATTGAGGGGTTGCTACTGGATACCAGATTTGGGGGTTAGTAATGGGCTGTCATACATGGACGTCATTGCGAGGTCTATATTTGCGCATATTATTCTCTTATCATCTGAGATAACTTGAATTAATCGCCCAGAGAATGATCTGTCAGAAACAACAATAATTCTCATCTTATTCCGAAAATCTAAATGTAGGTCGGCTATTCGGCTTGCGACCTTTTGAGATAGTAAGGTGTTGGTTTGTAGAAAATCCGAAAAGAATATTAGTGAGTCCGCGTGTCTTTGAATGTACGACTGGGCAGCATCGTGCGGCACACCTGCAGCAATCAGTGCGACCTTTTCGTCAAATCTCTTTCTTTCGGAAGCACAAAGTCCGGGAGAGAAGGCACGTATTCGCTCTGCACCACCATCGAATTTCAAGTGTATCGCGTAAGCTAACGCTCCTAAGAGTGGCCGATGGGTTGATCCGTAGTCGTACTCGAGAATAAGCAAAATGCTGTCGCGGATGATGTTTTTTCTGCGGGCAGTTAGATATAGCTTGTCCGCAATATCTTTGATTGCGTGGTGCGCTGTCGATTTTGGGATAGCACTGTATGCCTGCTCGGCGAACCTGACGCGATTGTCTCTTAGCGCACGTCGTAGAGCATTGCGCGCTCGCCGATAAACATCGCTTGAGCTTGAGCCTTCTTTTCCTGCGGGAAACCAACGAGGAAAGTATATATTGGGCTCCACGCGAACGAACACATTGTATTCGTCAATTTGCCCTATCCAATCGCTATCTGAAAGAGGTTCTTCATCGATACTAGCCACCTCCAGGAAAAAACGATCAAAAGGATATACTCTAGATAAATGCTCTATATGCTGATTGAATCTATCAACAGCAATAGAAACAGAGGTTTTCCCTTCTGTGGATTGCAGGTCGAACAATGTACCAAAAGTTTCTCTTGCTGTATTATATATCAGTTCTGCAAAGCGCCATCTGATGCGCGCCCGGAACCTCCTATATAGCCCCGACAGAAACACCTCCGTATACATGAGGTAGTTGAACAGCCAATCTTCCTCGATGTTCTCATGTCGAGGTGAAACAACCACTACAACCGCATACGGCGCGCCACTGAGCCACACAGGCAGAAACGATAGGCGGAACTTCTCAAACTTGTTGACACAAGAGAAGATAAGGCCCGCGGACTGTCCTTCTTCACAATCTTCTGAGATGCTTCTATCGCCTCCATCGATTGCGAAGACCGGATTTCCACTGGCAAAAGAAGCATCTAATAGAGGTGATAACTTCTTGAGATCAGTGCCAATGCCCCGCAGAAGTCTTTCCGATATTTTTCCACCGTCTGGATCAAGGTGGTTGGCGATCTCGCGCATCTGCCTCGATGGCATAATCCAGCGGACTGCCCTAGCCTCATTAGAAAAGTGCTGTATGAATAAGAAGAGATTTGCCGGGCCGTTTTGATCTGTTCCGGTATGGGATACCAAACTTGATTTCCTGAGCCTTTGGAGTAACTCTGAAAAGACGTCAAATACAATCTCATAATTAGAGGACGAAAAATTATTTTCCTCCGCCAACGCAGCGCAAGTTTGACGATCAGCTTTTCTTAGTATATCGTTTGATATTTGTCTTTGATTGTTAATAAAACTTCTTAATTGTCTCCATTCTTTAATTGTTTGCGAAAACCATTTAAGCGCTCTTTCTCCAAATACACCACCTGATGAGATTCGATCAATAAGCAGCTCCAAGACTTCGACATCTTCCGAGTTTTTCGAGTTTCTCCCAACTGGCTCGTACTCAATCATATCTGTTTCAACATACGACAAAATATCAAATATCACAAAATATATTTCATACTTTACTTCTTCTCCATTTCGATCCAGAACTATTAAGTAATTTTTATTGGAAGACGTTAATTTAATTCCAAATTCATCAATTTTTTCTTCTGCATCGCAATTGGAAAAGAAGCCATGCAAGAGCTTTATCAATTTTTTTTGCTGACTGCTGTGGTGAGAAAGTCCGTAGACAATGGAAGAAGAGAGTAATTCTGGCGGGTTCTTTGAACTCAGCGGTCTCCCATACATGGGTAAGACAAAAGGTTTTTGCAGAAGTAGGCTGACACTAGCTATTATTGGATAGAAAGTCTTTTGATTATACTCACTACCATTGGCAACGACTTGGTAGAGAAAATTCTCTACTAGTGTAACCTTCCTATCTCGGAACGAGGGTTTTGAACTGGTCCGTACCATTGCTTCCTCGGAGAAATAGTCAGCGAGGATGCTAGAAGATATTTCTGGGCCTTGCAAGTCTTGAACTGGCACAGCCGAACGCATTGATATGATTAGAGAAATACCATCCAACCATTACGTTGGGGACAACGCATTCTGATCAGCATGGCGACAGGTCTTGCCATGAGTGGCGTTGAGCTGGCTTGTTAAGAGGCCGGGGGCGCTGCCGAATTGGCACCTAAACTTATAGCATTTTGGCTTGGCCAATCAGCACGAATGACGGCTACCCAGGCGTCAGTTTACCTTCAGTTTAGTGCGGTTTCGAGCTGAGCTGCTTCATTTCTGAAAGTGCGCTTGAGAGTCTTCCGAGACACTCTGAACTGTTGCGGGGGTGGCGCCTTGGATGCATTTCATAGTACTTTTGGGGAGCTATTCATAATGGCGAAGGCTTGGGTGCGTAGCGCGTGGGGCTCCCAGCTACCCTTCGTCCGGTACGCTCGCAGCGATGCGGGATTCGAGGGCTTCGAGGCTTTGCCGTGCAGCGGGGAAACGTTCCTGGATTTGCCAGAGTTCTTCTATTAGGGCATTGATCTCCTCGCCGCTGATGGTGACGTTTCCCTTCTTCATTGCAGTCCGGCGTCCAGCCCGTAACGTTTGAATGCGCGGGTGACGGTGACGGGGGCGACTTCCCACAGCGCCGCGATCTGATCGACCTCCATTCCTTTATCGCGCACCAGATGCCAGGCCCGCATCACCCGGCGCCGCTTTAGCTTAAAGGGCCGCCCCATGTGCCGCCCGCGCCGTCGAGCCGCAGCCATCTTATCTTTCGTACGCCGCGAGATGACGGCGCGCTCGTACTCCGCATCCGCCACCGCGTAGGTGAACCACTTGCGCCCCTCCGGCGTGTGGGTGTCGACGTTCTGATAGATCGAAACGAACTCGATGCCTTCGCGGTGCAGCCCATCCAGAAAGAGCAGCCCCTCGATGGTCGAGCGGAAGGCGCGGTCAATCGAGAGCACGACGAATGTATCGCCGGGCCCAAGACAGGCCCGCGCGCGCTGCAGTCCACAGCGCTTTTCCGCGACGGCAGATGTCGCATCGTCATAGAAGATATCTGCCTCGGCGCAACCCGCCGCCATCAGCGCATCGGTGTACTGATAGAGCGTCTGCCCGTCGGTCGAAACGCGCGCATAGCCGATGCGTCGCCCTTCGCCCCCAGGCAGGATTCCCGCGTTCATCGCCGCCTCCGCGTGAGTCATAAGGGAACCCTTTTGTCGGTGGGCCGGAGTGCGATTTCTCCCGGAGGCTCGTTTCTGATTTTGGCGGAATTCCGACACTTTTCAAGTTTTCCTTAATTACGACACTTTCCAATATTGCATTGTACAAAACCCTTCCCTTATGTTGACAATAATTCTTCTGCCTAGGGCAATATCTGCCAAGCCCGCCACCTGTAATTATCCACAAGAACTAAAGATAAAGGGGCGAGTGTCCCCTCGTCCGCTCACGCGCAAGCGGGAGGGGCCAGCATGAGCAAGGGCCAGGAGAGTAGCGCTAAAGACGCGGCGAATGGGCTGGGCGGTCTTGCCGCCTTCTTCTGCGCGTTCGCTGGATATGACCAAGGCGGCTGGCCCGGTGCGCTGATCGCCGCTGTTCTTGCCTTTGGCGGTGTGCACCTGATGTTCGCCGCCATCAGCCTGGCGTTCCGGCTTGCCATCGGCGCGGTGATACTGCTGGTCATCCTCGCTGCGCTGGGCAACCGCGCCCAATGGCTGGCCGGGTTGTTCCAATGAAGCGCCTGGCAAAATGGGCCATGACGGCGTGTGCGCTGCTGGCGCTGAGTTTAGCGGCAGCACCGGTGGCGCAGGCCGGAGGCTTCACCAGCGCAGACCTACTTGCGCAGAGCGAAGAGGGCCAGGAGAGCTTCATTGAGATATCGCTTACGATGGCAGCAGCCATTGCAGCCCAGACAAATCCGGGCATCGCAGAGTGCCTTGACGGCTGGTACTTCGGGGACAGACAGCGGCAAGCGGCGAGAGTTGCACATATCCAGGCGACAATGCGGCAGTACCCGGCCTATCACCCAAGCGGAGTTATACTAGCCGTTGTCCAACAGGCCTGCGGTTCATTTGGGGAATAGCTAACTGCCGAGATTCGGCGGGGTAAGAGCATCGCTCCCTTTCGGCGCAACGCCAGACGGTGCGGTACTGGCATGTAGTTCGTGATTGACAGCCGCTGGTGCTGACGTCTCAAGATCATCTTGAATAGTGTCGAGCTCTTCCCTGGACGGCGGGTTGTCCTCGTCTCCCATGCGGCCACGAACACGACCCAGCACGTCAGTCTGGTAGATCAGGAGGCCGTTCACCCGCTCTTCCGCTGTTGCAACGGCCTGCTTCCGCGCGAGAACCTCTTCGTAGCCGGGCGCGCCATTGCACCATTCGATGGCGTCCAGCGCCTCGCCGGTGATGAACGTTCCGTCCTCGGTGTAAACGCTACCGTCCTCAGACCGGTATACCCTGGTCCCGTCCGGCAGGGTGCTGGCGTTCTCGCGCATCTCGTCGAGCGCATCCTTCGCCTCGGCGAGGTCTTCGTGGGCGCGTTCCAGCGCGCGTTCGGTCGCGGCTTCGTAGCTGCGGAGTTTGTCGAAAGTCTCTTCGTACAGCGCGCGGTAGGCGGCGTCGTTCTTCAGGAGCGCCCGCAGTGCCGAGCGGTAGGCACTCTCTTGCCGCTTCTTCTTTTCCTGGGCGTCGGGATTGCTCTCGTGGTCTTCGGGCAGGAAACGGCGGATGCGCGAATGGCCGCGACCGGCAATCTCGTTCTGAATCTCCGCAAGATCACGCTCACGCCGCGCAAGCGTGCGCTGCCAGTTCTTGTCTCTGCTGTCGCCGTCGTTTTCCGCCATACACCCCCATCACGGTTGATGTTCTATTATACCATTTATGGTTGACATAGTTCAAATTCATCAAAGCTCATGCATCGAGCCAGCTGAGGTCTTCGAAGGGTGCCCGCGTGGGGTCGATAGGCGGCGTTTTGCGCGAGAGCGGCTCTGCTCTCAGGTCGGCAATCAGCTTGTCATAGAGCGCGCGGGCAGAGCGCGGTCCGCTATCCGAGAAGTCCGGTGTGCCGTCATCATGCTTGCGCGTGGCCTCAAAGGCTTCGCCGATGACCTGCGTGTGGGTGAGGCGCAACTGAAACTGCGTGAGCTTGCCGATGTCACGTTCGCCGCCCAGGCCGAGCGCGAAGTAGAAACTGTGCGCGAGATCGATGTGATAGAGCGCGGCTTCTAGATGCGCCTCATCCAGCTCCAGCGCCTTGATGGGGCAGGCCCGGCACACGCGGTTCTTACGCCGTCCCTGCTGGTAGTTGGTGTAGCAGCCGCGATTGAAATAGCACTTGGCGAGGCAGCCATAGACCGTCGCCTGGACGATGGCTTCCAGCTTAGGGTCAAAGAAGACGCGCCAGAAATAGGCCTCGCGCCAGGTATCGAAGGGCTCTTTGAGCAAGCGGGGTCGCAGCGCCAGGACGATGGAGCGGCAGGTCTTCTCGCTGACGCCGCTTTCCGCCGCGATCTCGGCGATACTCTCGGCGCAGGCAAAACCCTGGACGATGCGCCTGACCGTTTCATTATCGATTTTCGCAAAGGGGATGAGCTTACCTGGCGGGCGCTTGGCCATGATTGGTCCGGCAAATTCGTTGTGCGGCGTACTTTAAGCTATCGCAGCACGTTAGCCGCAACCGTCTGGGGCTTTCCTTCCGCAAACGCGTAGTCCTGCGCCATGCCCTCTTGAAGGCGATTGACGCCTGCGGCACCTCTCTTTCTAGACCGAATTCGCAAAGCCTCCTTCGCAAAACGCACGCGAGAGCAAGCCCTAAGCGGGAGTCCATCCCGCCGGGCCGAAAGCTCTCTCACGGCGGCGAAGGAGGTTAAGTCATGCCGGTCTGTCCTCAGTGTCGATCTCGGGTCTTTGTCCCCTGCATCGCGGCGAACGATAACGTGCCGCATGCGGGGCCGCTCTTCGTGGCCTCAGATGACCAGCTGCGCTGCATCCAGGCCCAGCACACGCTGGCGGTCTGGACGAAGGGGCTCGGCGTGTCGCGCTACCGCGTCCTGCACCGGCTGGCCGATCTGATCTTCGGTTTCGAGGGCGATATCTACTGGCGCGCCGGGGTGATCTTCGCGCGGCCCGACACCTTGATCGATGACGTGTTCGGTTCTGAGCCGAGCTGCAGCTGGCCGGGCGCGCTGATGCGCATGGCCGAATGCCCGCCGAAGCAGCGCCCGCAGGACCGGGTTTTGCCCCGCCTGCGCCTCGTCCATCTCGCCAAGCAGATCGTCGCGCGCGGCGGCAAAGCTTCCCAAGCTACCGATACGCCGCTTCCCCCCAGAGCCTGAAGGCCGTCGCGCTAGGACAGCCTCGGGTGCGCGGGTGCGCATCCGTGCTGTCAGGGAGAGAAGCATGCTCAATCGCGATAAGCACCGCGAGGCCTCGCAATCGATCTTCATGAGTTCGGTGAAGGGCCTCGCCAATACCGGCGCGGTCGTGGCGACCTTCTTCATTGCGCCGTTGCTCTATGCCCAGAGCGTGGAGTGGATACGCATCTTTACCGCCCGGCATTACGGGCCGGAGTGGACGGACCTGAGCGACGTCGCCTGGTTCGTCCTGGTCGCTCTCCTGACCTTTTTCGTCGCGCGCGCCTCGGTCTCCACCCTGCTGGTGATGGGCGGCCTGGCGGTCGCGACCCGTTTCCTGTGAGCCCAACCCCAAGCAAAGAAAGGACCATTGCCATGGCCAAGTATCAGAAAGTCGGCGGCGGCACCGTGAACTACGGCGTCTACCGCAAGAAGAAGACCGACTGGGGCGCGGTCTTCGCGGTAATGTTCGTAATCGCCATCGTCGTGGCTATCGCCGCCAACTAGGGCGGCCAGCACGGCAGCCGCCGATCAATCCATCCCACTCCCGAGAGGGGCGCATCACCTGCGCCCCTCTTTTTCTTTGTCTGGAAAGGACACCGCTTATGTCGCATCCCTTCAACGAAGAGTTCCGCTACGGCTCCGCCGGATGGGCCGATGAGGACGCCATCCGGGCCGCCGGGCTGTTCAAGCCTGGGGGGCCGCAGATCGGCTATTGGCGCAAACGTCCACTCCATCTCGCGGGCGACGCGCCCATGATCACCATTGGCGGCGCGGGCTCAGGCAAACTCCGTGACCTGCTGGCCTATGTCATCTGCAAATCGCCGGGCCAGCGCTTTCTGACGCTCGATCCGCGCGGTGAGCTGGGCGCGATTTCGATTCACGTCCATGCCGCCAATGACGAGTATGCCTGGTTCTGGAATCCGCTGGGCCTTTGCGGCCTGCCGCAGCATCGCTGCAACCCGCTCGATATACTGAAGCTCGATGCGCCGACCTTTCACGGCGATTGCGCTTTCATCGCCGAGGGCTTCATCGCATTCACCGGCGGCGACGGGCACTACTTCGAGCTCCGGGCGCGCGACTGGATTTGCAATCTCATGAAGTCACGCGTCGAGATGATGGGCTCCACCTCCCTTCCCGATCTCTACCGGGTGATCAATTCAATCGAAGGTGACAACCAGGCCTGGGCCGATCAGCTCGAAGCCATGCTGAAGAGCCGCTTCGAGAGCGTGCGGCGCACGGCGGCGGAGATGCTGACCAAGCAGCAGGACACGCCCAAAGAGTTCGGCGCGGTCATGGGCGAGATCTACGCCCATCTCGCTTTCCTGGATGACCCGGTGTTGCGCGCTTCGCTCGAGCAGCCGGACTTCTCTCTTCAAGCGCTCTGCGACCCGGCCCGCGTCTCCAAAATCTTCCTCAACATCCCGGCGGAGTACCTCGGCATCTGGTCGCCGCTGGTGCGGCTGCTCTTCTCCGTCGCCATTCTCTACAAGGCGCGGGTGCCCCAAAGGGAGCGCATCATGCTGCTGGTCGATGAGGCCGGGCAGCTGGGTAAGTTCGAAGCCCTCCTGCGCGCCTTCACTTACGGAAGAGGCGCGGGCGTGCGTGCCTGGGCCATCTTCCAGGACGACGGCCAGATCGCCCGCAATTTCGGCCAACCCGCCATGCAGAGCTTCTTCGGCTCGGCGCAGCTGCGCCAGTTCTTCGGCGTGCGTGACTATCAAACCGCGCGCTTGGTCTCCAACATGCTGGGCTCCGAGACCCTGGAATACGACGATGCGCTGCAACAGGAAGAGGCCAGGCGGCGTAAGTGGGAGACGGTCAAGGAGGTCTTCTCTGGCGGCGATCCTTTCGCGGCGGCCTACGACTATGCGCACTACCAGCAACAGGCCGGGCACCGCACCAAGCAGGCGCGGCTCCTGATGGCGCCGGACGAAGTGCTGGCCATGCCCGAAGACCGGCAAGTCCTCTTCATCTCGGGCAGGAACCTCAAGCCCGTCTATGCTTGGAAGTATCCCTACTTCACCCGGCGGGAGATGGCCGGCCTCTATCTGCCGAACCCCTATCACCCGCCCATCGATAGCGTGCCCATCGCAGGCATCTTCGGCACGGGCCGCGCCAGGATTGTCACCGAAGACGTGCCGGAGCGCTTCGCTTCTTTCCCCCAATACCAGGGCGGCACTTGGTCATACGTGAAGGGCCACAAACTCGTTTGATCGAAGGAGACCACTCATGAGCGAACGCGACGCGCCCAAGCGCCCCAGCCATCTCGCCTATCAGGTGAACGAGGGCCAGGACGGCAAGAGCTACTTCAATAAGGTAGGCGCGGCCTTCGCGCATAAGGACGGGCAGGGCTTCAACGTCGTGCTCGATTCCCTGCCGGTTGATGGCCGTCTCACTCTGCGCACGCCGCAAGAGCGTGTGGAGGACACCCGCAAGGGCCGACCCCAGGATCGCAATCAAGGCCGCCAGCGCCAGGACCGTAGCTACGAGCGATGAGCAAGACGCCGGACTTCGCCGGCCCGCCCCCGGCCATCAAGACCAGGGCGGAGCTTGATCGACTGAGAGATGCGCGCCCGGTCCCACAGGCCGGGCCGCAGCTCGACATGACCGGCCCTATCGGCATGGAGGTGCGCCGCCAGGTCGCCGCCGCCAACGAGAACCGCGTCCGCGATCTCGAAGCGCGCCTTCGCCAGGCCCGCGAGGGCCTCAAGCGCGACCATGCCGTCTCGCAGGTGCGGGGAAAGGCGAAGGGGGATTTTGGGCGGGGGATGTAGGATTGATTGACCGCCAGTTCGACGGCAGTCCAAATGTTCACTGTTGAGGGAGTATGCCTCCTTTAGGTGGCGAAACTGCTTAACTGGAAGTATACGAAATCAAAATACTCTTTGATTGTATTGATTCCCTAATAGCTCTCTGAAGTTAAGTGCCGCCACAGAGGTTCAGCAAAAGCACAATCGTCTTGTGGGCACACTCCACTTGTCGTCGAACACCTTACTAAAGGCTCTGAACTTGAGGAAGGAAGGCTCATGACAGCTCAAGAGAAGCATAGAGATGCCTTCGTTCGGACTATTGAGCATCTTGACGTGATTTACGGGAAGGTCGACGGCCTTTGGGGCAAGGGAAAGACTTTGACATTCCCAGATGTTCACAAGCTCTCAGAAGGGCTGTTTTTGAGCGCCTGGACACATTGGGAAGAGTACATCCGGCAGCTACTTGTCGAAGATCTGGCTGACGAACCAAAAGGCTTTGTAAGAAAAGATGTACGAAAATTTCGGGTGAAAGGTGCGCCAAAACGAATAGCGGAGCGTGTACTTTTCCACCCTGACCACCCTCAGAAATTTGTTGAGTGGGATTTCAGCTTCGTCAAATCGCGCGCGGACAACTTCCTACCTCAGAACCATCGGTTCGCCACAACTCTGCCAAGAGGTGCTGATCTGGATAAGTTGAAGCGTGTCCGAAACGCAATCGCCCACAAAAGTGATAGAGCTTGGGAGAGCTTTAAAGGACTTGTCATTGACCAGCCCTTCTGTCTAACCGGAAAGCAAAGAAAGGGACTGACTGTCGGACGCTTTCTAACTTCTCATGACTGGAATGGACAGCGAGTCTTGAAGGAAACTCTTGCGATCCACCGCGCCAATGCTCGCCATCTTGTTCCATAGGATACCAAGCTAGCCTTTCACTGCCACGTTTACCTTGAGGGCCGACGAACGACTGAATTCGGTTGGCAAGATAATTCTATGAAAGACACGGTCTTGCTAACGAAGGCACCTCACAATCTATCGCTGGGGTTCGAGCGGCTTATCGAGTGATAGGCTCCGATGGTCTTGTTTTTTGCGCAAGCTGTGCAGCCGCTCTTCGGGTGTTTGCACAATGTCCTGGTTGGGTTGGCTCCTATTTGGAACGGTTTCATCTTGATGTGTTCTCAGCGTCGCGACACGCGCGAAGCTGTCCTTCGCTACCCGCTTCTTCCTGACGAACTGCGGCCTAGTTCCGTCTGTTTTCTGTTTGGCGACGGCGGTGCGGCTCGAGGATTTGCGCTCAACTGGTGTCGTCGGGCGTTGCTGCCGCTCCTGGCGCAGCTCTATGAGAAGCTGCGCTTGCTGCTTTCTGGCTTCACGGGCTTTGACTTGATGGGCCAGACGCTCCTTTAGCTGCGCCTGCACAAGGGCATCGCGCTGCTCCCGGTCTCGCTGGAGGGCGGCGTAGGCTTGGCGCTGGTTCTCGGCGATGGTCTTAGTGTGGCGGCCTACGAGGCGGTCCCAGAGGCCCCTAAGACCTTTGTTGAGGCGTTCTGAGCGCGCGCGGTTCTCCGCCTCCCAACGTGCTTTCTGGCCCGCATCGAGCTTCTTGCGCTCCACGTGATGCTGCGCCGTTATGGCTTGGCGCTGCTGTTCCAGCTTCTCGCGTTCCTGCTGGTGCTGGTGGCGCGCTTCTCGCACATGACGGTTGAAAACCAGGGTCATGTCCTTGGCCATCCGTGCCCTGGCGTCCTCGACGCTGGGTAGGTTGTGCAGTTTGCCGAGTTTGGCGCTTACATCTTTGACCTTCTTGCCGATGGAGCGGGCGATAGAGAGCACCTCGCCTCTATGGCTCACCGCGACATGGCCGCGCCGGTCACCTTTGGCCAGGATGAAGCCACGCTCGCTCAAGGCCTGCTCGAAAGCGGCGCGCGAGTCCGAGACGGCCCAACACTCCTGCATCATGGCTTTCACGTCGCGGGCGTGCTGGCCCATGCGCTTGGCCTGCTGCCATTCGGCAAGGGAGAAGTTGCGCGGGTCTCTGGCATCGCTGTTCATCAACCCGCGCGGCATTTTCCACTCGTGCTCCAGATAGAGTTCGCGCGAGATATCGCGAAGCTTGAGCTTGAAGTGGGGAAGATTGACCGCCGTCATGTTTTCGGCATCGATGCGCGACCACACGGCGTGGGCATGGCGTCTACCTTCTTTCTCGTGGAAGACGATGACGCGCGGTTGACCCGCGAGGCCGGTCTTGGCTTCGACGCGATCAATTGCCTGCTCGAAGGTCTTAGTGCCGACCTGTTCGGTCTCAGGGGGATTGAAGGAAACGGAGAAGAGGAACTGCTTGCAGCGCGTGCCCTGGCTCACGGCATGAGCTTCCTTGAGCGCGCCGATCACATCTTCTGAGACGAAGCCGCGTACCTCATGCACCTCGACATGCTCGTTGTCGTCCTGACGCAGGAGATGCAGGCCGAGTTGCTTGGCACCACCGCGCTGTGAGGCTTTCAGGATCATGGCCTAGCGCTCCGCGATGCCGAGCGCCTTCATGACCATGGATTTGATGGCCGCTACGTCCTGGCAGGCTTTCTGTAATGCCGTTTCGGTCTCGGGCGTGACAGGAAGGGAGCCGGTCCGGACGGCGCGGGCCAGGGTGGCGAGAGAGGCGGCAAGCTCCGAGCGTCCGAGCAAAGCCAGAACTTGAGCTAGAGCAGTGTGGTTCTTGACCGGGAACTTGCCGCGTGTGCGGCGCGGGCTCTCGCCGCTATTAAGCAGTCGCTCGCGGATGTAAGCGCCAAGAGAGAGACCTGCAGCCTGTCGCTCCAGCTGCGCACGCTCTTCGGCTGTGAGGCGCAGCGAGAAGGGCTTGGTGTCGGTTGTCTTGGTCTTGGGCATGATGAGATCTGCAAGGGCAAAGCGCGTCCGCCTCCGCTTCACAGGAAGCGGAAGGGACGGCGCTGCGTCGAAATGAGTTTGGATTGAAAGAACGAAGCGCATGGGCGGAAACGGTTAGCCCGGCCCAGGCGACGAAGATGCGCGAGTCATGTTAGGGTGCTGGCGGCGGCGGAGCGTCGTCCGTCAGCGAGGTATCCGTCAGGATGGCGTTCCACTCGGCCAAAACAGAGAACAGCTGGTTTGAACTTTCTCCGTCAAGGCGCACCAGCCTTCGCAGCTTATCGAGCGAAGCGAGATGAGCGGGAAGGCTGTCGCGCCGGAGCTTCGAAGAAGCAGAGGCGGACACGTCGCTGCTTCGGCTCGGCAGGCCATTTCCAGCGTCCCGCAAAGCGGTGGCGCCCAAATAGTCCCGTAAAACGCAGGACCTCTGGATTTCCGGGGGGCGGCATCGCAAAAGATATGATGCAACCGGCATTTGTTGGGATCGAGTCAGGCGATGCTTTCCGAAGACGACGCTGAAGTGACGCAGGGCGGGGCGCCGAGCCGGGATGACGCGCGCGCGATACTGCGACAGGTCTGGGGCTATCCCGAATTCCGTCCGGGGCAGGGCGAGATCATCGACGCCGTTTCCGCAGGCGAGGACGTGCTTGCGATCATGCCGACGGGCGGAGGCAAGTCGTTGTGCTACCAGTTGCCGGCGGTGATGGGCGACGGCTTGACGCTCGTGGTCTCGCCGCTGATCGCCCTGATGCAGGATCAGGTGGCCGCGCTGAGGGCGGCGGGCGTTGAGGCGGGGGCGCTGACCTCCGCAAGCGCGCCCGAAGAGACAGCCCGCACATGGCACGGGCTACGCTCGGGGGCGCTGAAACTGCTTTACTGCGCGCCCGAACGCCTGGCGCTGGAAGGAACCGCGGACCGGTTGGCACAGATGCGGATCCGCCTTCTGGCGGTCGACGAAGCCCATTGCGTGGCTCAGTGGGGGCATGATTTCCGTCCCGAATATCTGAGGCTCGGCGCTTTTCGCGACCGCCTCGCGGCGCAGGGGCGTGACGTGCAGATCGCCGCTTTCACTGCCACGGCGGACGAAGCGACGCGCAAGGAGATCGTCGACAAGCTTTTCCCCGGTTCGCCGAAGATTTTTCTCCGCGGCTTCGACCGGCCCAATCTGCGCATCGCCTTCGAGCCGAAGCGCAATCCTGGCCAGAGGATTGAGACTTTCGCGCTTGCACGCCGCGGGCAGGCGGGGATCGTCTATTGCGCCTCGCGCAAAGGCGTGGAGCGCATGGCGGAGCGGCTCTCCGCCGCGGGCCTTGATGCTTTGCCTTACCACGCAGGTCTCGACCCCGCGACGCGTAACGCGAACCAGCGTGCCTTCGTTCAGAGCGACGGTGTGGTGATGGCGGCCACCATCGCTTTCGGCATGGGCGTCGACAAACCGGACGTGCGCTATGTCGTCCACGCCGACCTGCCGAAGTCGGTGGAAAGCTACTACCAGGAGATCGGCCGCGCCGGACGCGACGGCGCCCCGGCCGACGCGCTCACTCTCTACGGTCTAGACGATATGAAGCTGCGCCGGCTCCAGATTAACGAGTCCGACGCACCGGAGGTGCGTAAGCGCGCCGATCACGCCCGTTTTTCCGCGTTGCTCGCCCTCGCTGAAGCGCCAAGCTGTCGCCGTCAGACCTTGCTCGCTTACTTCGGCGAGGTGCGGGAGGAGGCCTGCGGCCATTGCGATTTGTGTGATGCGCCGCCAGAGCGGTTCGATGGGACCATCGCCGCGCAAAAGGCCATGTCCGCCATGCTGCGCACCGGCGAGCGCTTCGGCGTGGAGCATTTGACCGCCGTCTTGCGCGGTGAGGCGACCGATGCGGTGATGCGTTTCCGGCACGACGGTCTGCCCACGTTCGGCGTCGGCGCCGACGTCCCCAAGGCCGAATGGCGATCGATTTTCCGGCAGCTCTACGCGGCGGGCCTCGCCGAGGTGAACATCGCCGAGTATGGACAATGGTCGGTGACCCCTGCTGGCCGCCGGGTTCTCAAAGGCGAAGAGACCGTCATGTTGCGCAAAGACGGCGTGGCGCCGCACGCTAAACGCCGTCGCGAAAGGTCGCCGGCGCCGGCTCCCGTCGATGCGGCCGACGCCGGCCTGCTTGCGGCGTTGAAAGCCAAGCGTCTCGAACTCGCTCGCGCCGCCGACGTTCCTGCTTACGTCATTTTCACCGACCGCACCTTGCAGGAAATCGCCGCTGCCCGTCCCAAAACGCTCGACGAGCTTGCGCAGGTCCACGGCGTTGGCCAGGCGAAACTGAAAAAATATGGAGATATGGTTCTGGAGATGGTGGGTGACGGTTAGGGGCTGGACCATGGGTCCGACCCTATGTTGTTACTTCAATCGCCACGGCTGTCGCGTCTTCCCGATAATGAAAGACCTAGAGGACTCAATGATGCAGCGGTCTTCATTGCGCATTGGGCCGCACGAAATTTGATAAAATGCTTGTTTTTCAAATCAAGGGCTCATAGGAATAAACAAAAGATCAATCACTTAGCGTGCGGCACCTGTAATGCTCTTAGCTAAGGCAAATCATTTGGGACGGCTTTGGGGTCTTTTATCTTTGGTATCCGTCACGGCCTGCGGCGCCGTCGGTCCGGACTTCACCACGCCTGTCAGCAAGACGGAAGCTGAGTGGGTCGGCTACACGCCCGCCACGGTGGAAGCGGAGAAGCAATTCGAGGCGGCCTGGTGGGAGCAGTTCAACGATCCGGGCCTCGACGCTCTGATCGAAGCGGCCCGCGACAACAGCCCGACGCTGCAAGCCGCCGGGGTTCGGGTGGTTCAGTCCATGGCGCAATACGATATCGCCGTGGGCGAGCTCTTTCCGCAAACGCAGGCTCTAGAAGGGCAGCTGAACTATCGGCGCCTGGACGGCGATTTCGTCGACCTCATTCCGGGTCTCGATCGCGATATCTTCACGGCCAACATCGGACTAGGGGCGTCGTGGGAGATCGACCTGTGGGGCAAGTTCCGTCGACAGATTGAAGCCGGTAACGCCGATTTCTTGAGCTCCGTCGCCTCCTACGACGATGCCTTGGTGTCTCTGATCGCCAACGTCGCGGAGAATTACATCACCATTCGGACGCTTGAAGAACGGATAGCGGTCGCCGAAGAAAACGCACTGCTGCAGGCGGAGTCCTTCCGCATTGCGCGCGTGCGTTTCGAGAATGGCGAAACGAGCGAACTCGACGTCCGCCAGGCGCAGGTGCAACTGGCGCGCACGCGCTCACAGATCCCGGCATTCAGGGAGACCCTTCAGCAAAGCAAGAATACCTTGGCGATCCTGATTGGGGAAACGCCAGGCAACGTGGAGCCTTATCTGAGCAATTCGCTGGGGCTGCCGCAGGCGCCCGAAGAGCTCTTTACCGGCATTCCCCGCGATCTCTTGCGGCGCCGTCCCGACATACGCGAGGCCGAGTTCACCGCGGCCTCTCAATCGGCCTTGATCGGCGCGGCAGAAGCGAATCTCTACCCTGCCTTTACACTCAGCGGTATGTTCGGATTTGCCGCGAGCACCATTGGGCCGGGGTCGCTCGGTGACATCTTTCAGTGGGACAACAGCGCGCCATCGGCCAGCGCCGGCCTGGTGTTTCCTGTTTTCAACTATGGGCGCCTCGTCAATCAGGTCCGGGTGCAGGACGCGCAGTTCCAGCAGGCGGTTCTCAACTATCAGAACGCCGTGCTGAACGCGCAAAAGGAGGTTGAGGATGCGCTTGCTTCCTACCGCTACTCGAACGAACAGAGCGCGTTCCTAAGCGAGGCGACGACAGCCTCCAAGCGGTCCGCCGATCTATCGGTGCTGCAGTACAAGGCGGGCGCCGTCGACTTCACGACCGTCCTGACCTCCGCGCAGTCGCGGCTCGATGCGGAAGACTCTTTCATCGTCGCACAGGACAATGTCCTGCAAGCGGTCATCTCGACCTATCGCGCGCTGGGCGGCGGGTGGAAGGTGCGGTCCGGCCAACCCTTCATATCCACGGAAATCAAGGAAGCGATGTCGCAGCGAACGAGCTGGGACGATAAGCTCGATGCGCAGAGCGAGGACCTTTTCGCAACCGAAGTTTCCGAAGTGACCGTGAAACCCATAGAGGACGAAACACCGGTCGAGAGCGAGGGCTTTTTCGAGAGTCTCTTTGACTTCCGCATCTCTGACCGAAGCGTCGAGTTGTTGCAGGAAACGCCATGATCATGCGTCGCAACTACGCTGTCGGCCTGCTTGCCATCACGCTGGCGATGGGGCCGGTGTCCCTGTCGGCCAGCGATCAAAACGCCGCCCAGACGCCGCTCACGACGGTCACGGTGGTTTCGCCGACGCAGGCGCCGGTCAGCAAGTTCCTGGATGTGAACGGCACGGTCCAGGCATCCAAGACCGTCAACCTTATGGCCCGCGTTTCCGGTGAGTTGGAGACCGTGGACTTCGAGCCGGGATCCTTCGTCAAGAAGGGAACGCTGCTCTTCACGATCGAGCAGGACCGCTATCAACAGGAGGTCAACCTCAACCGCGCACAGCTCAAGCGTATGCAGAGCGAGTATGATCGCCAGTTACGCATGATCGCCCAGAACGCCACCTCGCAGACCAGCGTCGAGAACTATCGCGCCGAGCGGGACCAGGCGCTAGCCAACACGAAGCTTGCGGAAATCGATCTCGGGTACACCAGGATCACGGCGCCTTTCGACGGTCGCATTGGGCGCAATCTCGTCGACCCTGGCAATCTCGTCGGCTACGGGGAGCCCACCTTGCTGGCCGTCATTCAGCAGCTCGACCCGGCCTATGTTTACTTCAACATCAACGAGCGCGACCTGCTTCAGATACGCGAAGCGCTGAAGTCGCGCGGTGTGACGCCGGAGGAGGAAATCGGTAAAGCGCCCGTCATGCTGGGCCTGCAGAATGAGACCGGGTATCCGCATTGGGGAACCTTGGATTTCGTGGACTCCACCGTGTCAGGACAAACCGGAACCTTGCAGGCCCGCGCGACCGTTCAGAACGATGACAGGCTCTTCCTGCCGGGCTTGTTCGTGCGCGTGCGCATCCCGCTCGGCCCCAGCCATCCGGGCCTCCTCATCCCCGACCGTGCCATTCAGAGCGATCAGGAAGGACGCTATGTCTTGCTGGTGGGCGACAACGATGTCGTCGAACGGCAGAGCGTCGAGACGGGTCCGCTGGTCAACAACCTGCGCTCCATCGTTTCCGGCTTAAAGGCCTCCGATCGGGTGATCACCGAAGGGCTGACCAACGTGGCGCCCGGCCAGAAGGTGGCGCCTCATTCCAAAAACTCTGCGTCTCAATAGGCGCTAGACGGAAGAGCGGGATTTGTTCTCCAAGTTCTTCATCGACCGCCCCGTTCTTTCCAACGTCATTGCATGGGTCATGGTTCTGATGGGGTTGGTTGCCGTCTTCAACCTGCCTGTCTCCATGTATCCGCCGATCACGCCGCCGACGGTGCAGGTGTCGGCCCTTTATCCGGGGGCGAGTGCCGAGGTGATCATGAACACTGTGGCCTTGCCGATCGAACAGCAGGTCAACGGGGTCGAGGACATGATCTACATGTCCTCCACGGCTACCAATGACGGTGTCTACACACTGGTCGTGACCTTCGAGATCGGCACAGACCCCGATTTTGCGCAGATCCTGGTCCAGAACCGGGTCGCTGCGGCACAGGCGCAGCTGCCGAACGCGGTTCGACAGCAGGGCGTCACGACCAAGAAGAAGTCCGCCTCGATTCTTGAGATCATCTCTCTGACCTCTCCGAACGGGACCCATGATCCGCTGTTCTTGAGCAACTACGCAACTATTCGTCTGCAAGATGAGTTGGCGCGTTTGCCGGGGGTCGGAGACCTGACGATCTTCGGCTCCGGTCAGTACAGCATGCGGGTTTGGCTGGACCCCGGCCTGATGCAAGAGCGTTCCCTGACGCCGTCGGACGTGGTCAACGCGATCGAGAGTCAGAGCCAGAACGTCTCCGCCGGGCAGATCGGTATGCCGCCGGCGCCTGCGGGACAAGAGTTTCAGCTCACCGTCAATCTGGAGGGGGCCTACTCGACGGCCGAAGAGTTCGAGAACATCATCCTGATCAGCGGCGATCAGCCGGGCGGCGCTCTAACCCGCATCCGCGATATCGGGCGGGTCGAGCTTGGCGCGCAGACTTATTCCCAGATCTTCAAGTTCGACGGGCAGCCGGCTGCCGGCATTGCCGTGTTCCAGCTTCCCGAAGCCAATGCGCTCGATGTCGCCAAGGCCGTCGAAAGCAAGATGGCGGAGCTCGCCAAGTCCTTTCCCGAGGACATGGAGTACCACATCCCCTTCAACACCACGATGTTCGTCAATGAGTCGGTGAACGAGGTCTACCGGACGCTGTTTCAGACAGGTGGCCTGGTGCTGATCGTCATCGTCCTCTTTCTCCAGAACTTCCGGGCCATGCTGGTGCCGATCACGACGGTGCCGGTGTCGATCATCGGCGCCTTCGCTGCCATGGCTGCGATGGGCTTCAGCATCAATCTGATCACGCTCTTCGCGGTGATTCTCGCGATCGCCATCGTGGTGGACGATGCGATCGTCATTGTCGAAGCTGTCACCCAGCACATCGAAAAGGGAATGAAGCCCCACGACGCGGCCGTGCAGGCCATGAAGGAGCTCACGGGCCCGATAGTCGGCATTACGCTGGTCTTGGTTTCGGTTTTCCTGCCGGCCGCCTTCATGCCTGGCCTGACCGGCGAGGTTTATCGCCAGTTCGCGCTCATCATCACCGCAACCGCCGTCATCAGCGCCATCAACGCGATGACTCTCAAACCAATGCAGTGCGCCCATTGGCTCAAGCCGGTCGACCCGAACAAAAGGAAGAACTTCGTCTTCAGGGGCTTCAACAAGGGCTTTCAGAAAGTCGAGAACGGCTACATGCGCCTGCTCGGCTGGCTCGTGCGTGGCAACAAGCTGGCCTCGGTTTTTGCCCTGACGGTCGCTGCGCTTGCTGCGTTCGGCCTCTCTCGTGTTCCGACCGGCTTCGTGCCGATCGAGGATCAGGGCTACGTGCTGGCCCCGGTCCAGCTTCCAAACGCGGCATCGCTCGAGCGCACGGAAGCGGTTTTGGACGACCTGACGACCCGCCTCGAGAAAGTGCCCGGTGTGCAGGAGGTCGTCGCGATCGGCGGACTCTCCGCCTTGGAAGGCATGTCATCCCTGGCCAACGCTGGCGTGGCCTACATCATTCTCGAGCCTTGGAGTAAGCGCTACACGCGGGAGAACAAGGAGACGCAAGGCCTTCAGGGGATCTTTGCGGCACTGTCAGCGGCCGTGCGAGATATTGAATCGGCAACCGTGATCGTACTGCCGCCGCCGCCCATTCAGGGCCTCGGTTTGTCGGGTGGCTTCTCGATGGAGCTGGAGCTGACCGACGGCACGCGCAATTTCACCAAGCTGCAAGAGGCGCAGGACAAGCTGGTGAAAGAGGCCGAGAACAGCCCGGTCATTCAGCGGGTGATCGCACCCTTTCGGGCTGACGTGCCGCAGGTCTCCGTTGCGATTAACCGCAGTCAGCTCGAAACGCTCGGTGTGCCGGTCGGCAACCTGTTTAGCGCTATCGAAGGTTATCTGGGCGCGTCCTACGCCGGGCAGTTTACCCGCTTCGGGCATACCTTCGATGTCTTCGTTCAGGCCGATAAGCAGTACCGCAGCCAAGAAGAGATCATCGGTCAGGTCTATGTCCGGGGAACGAACGGCAACATGGTGCCGGTCGGCAGCGTCGCGGATATCTCGGACTCCCTCGGGCCCGATATCATCTCCCTCTACAACCTCTATCCCGCCGCATCCATCGTCGGCATGACGGCAACGGGATACAGCTCCGGTCAGGCCATCGCCGAATTGGAGGACATTGCCGCGCGCGTTCTGCCGGCGGATGTCAGCTACGCCTGGACGGACGCGTCCTATCAGGAGGAGATCGTTGGCAGCACCGTTTATCTGATCTTCGGGCTGTCCATCCTGCTGGTCTACCTGGTGCTGGCGGGGCAGTACGAGAGCTGGTTTTTGCCGGGCTCGGTCATCTTCTCGGTGCCCTTGGCGCTGGTCGGCATTGTGGCTCTGATGCTCGCGCTACCGCTTCTGAACAACAATCTCTATGTCCAGATCGGCCTGGTGCTCTTGATCGCCATGTCGGCCAAGAACGGCATCCTGATCGTCGAGGTTGCCAGGGAACGGAGGCAGCAGGGCAAGAGCATCGTCGACGCCGCTCTCGAAGCCTCGCGCGTGCGGTTCCGTCCCATCCTGATGACGTCGTTCACCCTGTTGCTTGGCGTGCTGCCGCTCGTCCTTGCCGATGGGGCGGGCTCAAGCGCCCGCCGGTCTCTCGGCATCACGATCTTCAGCGGCATGCTCTCCTCGACCTTGCTCGCGGTTCTCTTCATTCCGGCCTTCTACGTCATGATCCAGACCTGGGAAGAGAAGCGGAAGGCCCGGAAGCAGCAGAAGGCCGCCGCTCAGGAAAGTGTCAGCTCTAGTCAGTAGCAATCGCCTCGGCGAGCCCTTCCAGGTCGTCTAGGTTGCGCTTCATCAGGGCGATGAAGTCCAGCTCGCCGGGGCCACGGTTGGCGCCGGTGGCGAAGACGCTGCCGGCAAGGCCACGCTTGGCGAGGGTGGCGGCGGCCTCTTCACTGGGTTGGCCTTCCCAGATCAGCGCCCGTGCGCCGCTGTCCGCGACCAGATCGTCGAAGGCCAGCCACTGATCCGGCGACGGCGTCTCGCCGGCTTCCCATTCCAGGCTTTCGATGGTGAGCCCATAGGCACGGGCGAGGTACTGATAGCGGGGGTGAGAGGCAATGAGGACGACGCCCGCGAACCGCTCTCCAAGCGAGCGCGCGCGCGCGTCAAGCGCAGCGAGATCGGCCTTAAGCGCGGTCAGCGCGACGGCGATCGACGCTGTCTCGCCCGGGAGGCGGCGGGTCAGGGCGTTGGCTACGGCCTCCGCCTGCTGCGCCGCCTGCGCGAAGTCGAGCCAGGTGTGGGACGCGATGCCCTGGTGCGAGTGCTCTCCTTCGGGGCCGTGACTGTGGGTGATGGTCTCGGTGACGATGAAGGCATCCGCGAAACCGCGCGCACTGTCCACCAGCTTGGCGCGCGGCAGCGAGGTCTTGGTCGTCCACTGGGCATAGCCGGCGCCGTTCAGCAGAATGAGATCGGCCGACTGCACGGCGGAGATATCGGCGATGCTGGGGCGCCAGAAGGCTGGATCGCGCCCGGGCGGCACCGGCATGACCACCTCGGCATGATCGCCGGCCAGGCGCTCGGCGAAGGCCGCCAGCGGCGCGTTTACGGCATAGACGGTGAGTCTCTCGTCGGCGACGGCCGTGCCGGCCACGCAGCCGAGGGCGAGGCAGATCAAGGCGCTACGAAGCGATTTCATGGTTTCTCCTCTCTCTGGCTGCGGCCGTCAGGCTGCGGCTTGTGCAATGAGCCAAACGGCGGCGTCGGCGGCGATGTACTCGAAGCCGGCAGCCATCGCGGCGGCCAGCGCGATGGCTGCGCCCAGCAGAAGCCCGCTTTCCACCGCCACCAGCCGGGCGATGAGCGCCCGCCGGCCGCCTAACTTGAAGGCCGTGGCCATCTCGGGCCGGCGCAGCTGCAGCGAGAGATAGACAGCGAGCCCGACGGCGAGCAGCGCAGCCGCGCCCACCGTCACCACTACGGCGTCGATCAGCGATTTGATGCGGAGGAGCTGCGCCAGCAGTCCCGCAATGACCTCTCGCGGCACGGCGATCTGATCGTTGCGGTCGGGCTCGAGATAGCGGCCCTGCAGGATGGCGCCGGCGCGCGCATCATAGGGCAGGGCGATGACGGCGCTGATCGGGAAGCTGCCGGGTTCACCGTGGAAGTGGAAGCTGTCGATGTTGTCCGGCGTGATCTCGGTAAACTCGACGATGGCTGGGTCAGCAAGCAGTGTTGCGTCGGCTGCCGTCAGTTCGGCCGTGGCCGGCACAACGTCGTCGTGGCCATGGCCGACCCCGGCGATGACCCAGGCGGTCTTGAGGTCGACGAAGACCGCGCGGTCGTCTGCAGTGCCGCTGGGGGCCAGGACACCGACCACGGTCATGGCCAGGGGATAGGCGCCGGAAAGGTCGAAGAGGTTGTCGGGGGAGGAGACCAGGCGGCTGCCTGGACCGAGGCCAAGACGCTGGGCGGCGTCTGCGCCGAGCACCGCTTCGCCGAGCAGTGCCAGGCCGCGGCCCCGGGCAACGCCGAGGTCGCGAAAGTCGAAGTAGTCCAAGGTGGTGCCGACGATGGGCAGCCCGCGCGCCGAAAAGCCCAGATGCAGTGGAATGGCGGCGGCGAGATCGCTGTTCCAGACCGCATCGGCGGCCGCCATGGTTGTCGGCTCCGGCACGTCGTCGCTGAAGTAGAGGGCGCTCATGGCCAGGTCGAGCCGGCTGCCCCGGGCGCCGATCAGAAAGGGAGTCGCCTCGGCCCGGGCTAGCAGGCTTTCCTCCGCCGCCGTCATCAGGCGGGAGACGCCGAAGGGCACGGCCAGGATGGCGGCCAGAGTGACCACCAACACGGCGCTCTTGACCGCGTGAAAGCGGATGTAGGCAAGAGCCAGTCGCAGGGTGTCGATCATGCCGCCTGCGCCCGTCGGAACTCGGCGAAATCCACCACTCGGTCAAAGCTGGGTAGCAGCGCGTGATCGTGAGTGACGGCCAGAACGCTGGCGCCGCTTTCGGCCGCGCGGTCGACCAGCAGGTCGAGGATCCGCTGCTTGTTCTCCGGGTCGAGATTGCCGGTGGCTTCATCAGCCAGCACCACGTCCGGCTTGGCCAGCAGCGCCCGGCAGACCGAGACGCGCTGCTTTTCGCCCTGGCTCAGCTTGCCGGGTCTCCGGTCGAGGATGCCGTCGACGCCGGCTGCCACAGCGAGCGCGTGGGCGCGGGCGCGGACCGTATCACCGAGAACGAGGCCCGGTGCGATGCGATAGGGATAGAGGATGTTCTCCCAGGCCGAGAGGTAGTCGACCAGTTCGAAGTCCTGGAAGACGAAGCCGATGTGCGCCGCGCGAAAGCTGCGCCGGCGGGACTCGCTCAATGTAGAGACGTTATGCCCGGCGACCCAAACCTCTCCTTGATGGGGCTTCAGAATCCCGGCGATCAGGTGAAGCAGGGTGGTCTTTCCAGTGCCGCTCGGCCCGACGACGGCCACCCGCTCGCCCGGCGCCAGATGGAATGCCGGCACCTCCAGGTGAAAGTCGCCCTTGGGGTAGGCGAAGGCGACATCCCGCATCTGAACGGTCGGTTCGCTCATCCCTGGTGGCCATCCGTATGATCGAGCTCGACGGGGTCCTGGCGGATGATGTCCAACAGCTCGAAGGCGACGAGCCGCCAGGCTTGGCCTTCCGGCTCGACCCGCAGGCGGGCCGAGTAGGCATTGCCGCGCACATGGACGTGGTCGCCATGCTCGACGGCGCCCACGACCTGCCACTTGGCATCGAAGTCGAAGCCGCCGTCGCGTTCGGCGCCATCGACCTGCAGCAGCGCCAGGCCGTGCAGCTGCTGGCCGCTCGCCGCGCCGGGGCCCTGGGTCAGGGCGGCGCGCTTCTGCAGATAGAGTTCGTCCAGCAGCGGGCCGGAGGCGACGGTCGCCAGCGCGTCGTAGAGGGCGCCTTCGTCACTCTCCCCGAAGGCGAGGTAGAGCCGGCCCAGGATGTGCTCCAGCAGCCGCTTCGGCTCCTGTCGTGCTGCCTCCATGTCTGGGCCGTCCGCCATGGCCTGCTCGGCGAGGTGGTCGTGGTGGTCCGGCTGTGTCAGCCCGACGATCATCAGCACGACCATCCCCACGAGGCAGGACAGCCCGAGCAGAATGCGTAAGCGGGAGGGACTGCGCTGCCCTCCCGCCACGGCCTTGTTGTTGCTGTCAGGTACCTTCACGCCCTGTCTTTTCTCCCTATCGGAGCCCTGTCGATTGTCACTGAACCTCGAAGAGCATCACGCTGCGCAGCACGTGCTCGTCGATCTCCGGCGTGTCGGCGGTGCGATGCTCGGCCCGGATCATCCAGATGCCCGGCGCCCAGGTTTTGACCTTCGCGACGTGGCCGTGCGCTTCGTCCTTCAGGGTTTCGGTGAGGTAAGCGAAAGTGTTGGGCGTCTCGGAAAAGCCCCCGAAGGTGGCCGAGACGGTGGCGGCGATCGGCTTGCCGTCGTGCAGCACTTGCACCTGGATCTCTTCGCCGCTGCTCAGCGCGGCCGGGTCGCTTAGTGGCACGATCTCCAGCGCCTGTCCGATGGGCTTCATGGCGAAGCCGTCGCCGGTTTCGGCGTTCACCAGCGCCTTGGAAAACTTCTCGTACTTGTTGGTGAACTCGGCGTCAGGGTTCTCGGACTTCCCGCTCTGGAACCAGCCGCGCGGCGTCTTCGACCAGATCTGGCCGAGGCGGTGGGCGGTCAGCCAGGCCGGCTTGCCGTCGGTCGTGGCTTCGCCTTCGAGCTTCAAGGCGCCTTCCTTGCCGGACACCTCGAGAACCTGCGTGCCGCCGGCGCCGACCAGGGCGACCTCAACGCTCTCGACGTTCTCCATTTCCTCCGCCTTGAAGAAGACGTGCGTCGAGTGAACGTCGAAGGCGATGGCTTCGCCCGGCTGCGCCTGGGTCTGAGACGGTATCAACAGCAACTCGTGGGCGGCGGCCGGGGTCGCGCCGAGCGCGGCGGCCAGGCCGATGGCAACTAAGGTTCTCATCGCTGCAATCTCCTTCGTGAGCGGGCTGAACTGAGAGAAAGCTGCGGGTGCGGTCCGTCCGGATTGGGCCGCACCCGCAGGAAACCGGAGTGAGTTGCGGGGGGCGTGCTCACCTCGGTGTTGTTTCTTGTGCCGCGGTCAGTTGCCGGCCGCCTTGGCGATGTCGTCCGGCGTCAAGACCCAGTAGTTGTCGTGGCCCTCGCCGGTGGTCACCTCGATGCGTAGGCCGCTCTCGGCGTGCTGCAACGGAAAGCGGGCGGTGCCATCGGGGGAGAGTGCGAGCGTGCCGACCACATTGTCCGCGCCGTCGTAGACCGTGACAGTGCCCGTCTTGGGTACCTTGCCGTTGGAGAACTTGGTCTCGACAACCACCTCCTGGCCATCCACGGCAGCGAAGACCATCAGTTGGTGGGCCGAAGCCGCGGCCGTCAGCAGCGCCAGGCCCGCAGCCAAGGCGGCAATGCGCAGGTCGCGCGAGAAGAGGCGGCTCATTTCGTGCTCCAGGGCTCGAAGTGGACCCAGATGACCGCGCCGAGCTCGACCGGCTTGTCGACACCCTCATGCTCCAGCGTGTAGTCGGCGGTGTTGAGGGCGGCGAAGCCCCACCAGCCGGCCGCCGGCGCGACGTAGGTGAAGACGCCGTCGGCATCGGCCTTGATGGTCTGGGTGATCATGTAGTCGGCGGGGGCGACCGCGGAGCCGTCCCGGTTGAAGTGCTCGATCTCGACCTCGGCATAGGGCACCGGCTCGCCGTCCATCTGGACGATGCCCTGGAAGACATTGCCGGCCCAGAGGCCGAAGGGCTTGGACAGCGGCACGATCTCGGTCTTCAGGCCAAGCTCGGCGTCCCAGCCCTCGTCGTCGCCGAAGGCGGCCACATAGGTCTTGGTGTAATGGATGATGAAGCTGTCTTCCGCCGGTTCCCAATAGGGCTGCGGCTCCATGGTGAAGATGTGCAGGCCCGGCCGCTCCACGTCGTAGTTCAGCTGCCAGGAGAGGGAGCCGTGGAAATCGCTCTGCTCCAGCTCGCCGAGCAGGTCCGTCGTCTCACCGTCGGCCGTGACCGAGAAGCTGACGGGCTTGACCAGCTCCAGCCCGGCCGGGTCGAAGGGATGACCGAAGGCGACCATCAGGTCGAGGGTGCGTGGGTCCTCCTGCATCACCATCTGGTCCGACGGAATGATCATGCCGTAGTGCGCCTGTGCGACGCCACCGGCTGCCATCAGCGCTGCGATGGCGCCCAAGATCTGCTTCATGCCACGTTCCCCTTGTTTGCTTATCGTCGGCGGGTGCCGTTGCGCCCAAGCAGTAAGTAGAGGGCTGGGTGGCCTCAAGAAGAAACTTGCAGGTTCAACGTAACCTTCATAATAAAACCCGTAATTCTATTGAATCCTGACAAGAACATTACATGATGTCGAACGCGTCCTGACAGGGTGATTGCAGCTTTGCTATAAGCGCAGCGACGAGCTGGGCGCTGGGGGCGCGGGATGCGAGGGGAGAGATCTTGGGATGCAGCGGGTGCTGGTGGTCGATGACGATCCGGAGATCGCCCATTTCGTCGCGCAGGGCCTGACCGCTGCCGGCTTTGTTGTGGACCAGGCGGCGAGCGGTCGCGAAGCCTTGGCCCTGGCCATGAGCGGCCGGCATGCCGCCATCGTGCTCGACCGCATGTTGCCGGATTTGGACGGGGTCGCCGTGCTGACGGCCTTGCGGGCGGCGCAGATTTCGCGGCCTGTGCTTTTCCTCAGCGCGCTCGGCACCACCGACGAGCGGGTGGCCGGCCTGCGCGCCGGGGCCGACGACTATCTCGCCAAGCCCTTCTCGCTGGAGGAGCTGGTGGCCCGCATCGAAGCGCTGCTGCGCCGGCCAGAGCAGGCGGAGCCCAGCGGCAGCTTGAGCTGCGGTGACCTGACCCTCGACGTCGAACGCTTCATCGCCCGCCGCGGCGCGCGCCTGCTCGACCTCAAGCGCCGCGAGTTCCAGATGCTGCGCTTCCTGCTCGAGCGCCAAGGGAAGATGGTGACCCGCGGCATGCTTCTGGAGGGTGTCTGGAACTACCGCAGCGATCACGACAGCAACGTCATCGAGGTCCATATCAGCCGCCTGCGCCGCAAGGTGGACGGGGACGGGGAGGCGCCCCTCATCCACACCGTGCGCGGCGTCGGCTACGTCCTCTCGACCGAACCGCGCTCGTGAAGGCGCGTCTGCGCGCGCTGCGCCTGGCGCTCCGCACCACCTCGGTGCGCTTGGCGGCAATACAGTGGGCGGTGGCCTTCCTCTCCGTCGTGCTGGTGCTCGGCATGATCGTGCGGGCGACAGAGGATCTGCTGGCCGGGGAGTCCCGTACCGTCTTGGCGACCGAGCTGCGCGGCTTCGCCGACATTCACACGCTGGGCGGGTTGCCGGCCTTGGCCGGAGCCATCGATCGCCGTGTCGCCGAGCGGCAGTGGGATGCCAACGTCTACCTGCTTACCGGCCCCGGTGGCGGTTATCTGGCCGGCAACCTCGATGCCTGGCCGAGTGGTGCGCCGACGGTGCCGGTTCCGGCGGTTCAGGAAGGCTTGCTGCGCATCTTCCGCACCGATCTCGACCGCATGGCTATGGTCAATGCGGTGACCGTTCAGTTGCCGGACGGCGCGCGGCTGCTGCTGGGGCGCGATGCGGAGATCGAGGCGCGCTCCCGTGAGGCGCTTGGTCTCGCTGTGGCCCTCGGGCTGATCTTCGCCACCTTGGCGGCGGCGCTGTCCGGCTGGGTCCTGTCACGCATGCTGCTCAGCCGCATCGGCGGCATCACCCGGACGGCACAGGCCATCATCTCCGGCGACCTCTCGCAGCGCGTGCCGGCGAGTTCCGGCGGCGATGAGTTCGACCACTTGGCCGAAACGCTCAACCGCATGATTGACCGTATCGAGGCGCAGATGACCGAGCTTCGGCTGGTCACCGACAGCCTTGCCCATGACCTGCGCAGCCCGTTAACTCGCCTGCGTCTGCACTTGAACCAGGCGCAGGTAGAAGCGCCCAGCGAGGCGATGGGCCGGGCTATGGACGAGGTCGCGCAGATCGAGCGCCTCTTGAAGACCATGCTCGACCTGGCCCGCGCCGAGGCCGGCATCGGTCAGGACCAGATGGAGCCCGTGGACCTGGCAGCGCTGGCCGAGGACATCGCCGAGCTTTTCGAGCCCCTGGCGGAGACGCGGGAGGTGACGCTGGCGGTCGAGGGGACGGAGCCCGTTGTCCTCTCCGGGCATCGCGACCTGCTGTTCCTGGCGCTTTCCAACCTGGTGGAGAACGCCCTGCGCTTTGCGCCGTCCGGCAGCCGGGTGGTGCTGTTCCTCACAAACGGCGAGGGGGTTCGTCTCGGCGTGGCGGATTCGGGCCCCGGCATTCCTGCCGAAGCGCGGCAGCGCGCGGTCGGCCGCTTCGTTCGCTTGGACTGTGTCGAAGCTCCGGCGACGGGGACGGCGCCGCGTACGGGCCTAGGCCTGGCGCTGGTCGCCGCCATCGCCCGCCTGCACGACGCCCGTCTGCTGCTGGACGACAACGTCCCCGGCCTGTGCGCTGTTTTAGCGTTTCCCGTTGCCCGTGCTGTTGTCGGCACAGATCAAGATAGTTCCTGAGTAGCGCGGCGGGCCAACGCCCTTGCCCGTTGGTTTGACCCGCCTATATCAAATTGGTAATACCACTTTGCGCGCCTACCAAGGTGCGGCGTTGTCTTTTGCGTGAGCCGCTCTTCCCAAGAGCCGTCGATCGGCTCATCCTTGAAAGGTGCGCCCGGAAGAGGCGCCACAGGCTGCGCAAAAGGCCAACCGGGAGGAAGAAAATGTCGCTCACCATGCCCAAGCCCGAGGAGGCTATCCTCGCCAACCGCGCGCGGCTGATCGAGCGGCTCCGGCAGATCCTGCCCCATGACAATGTCATCGATGAGGAGCGCGAGCTGCGCGCCTATGAGTGCGATGCGCTGACCATGTACCGGCAGTTGCCGCTGGTGGTGGCGCTGCCCGAGACGGTGCCGCAGGTCTCCGAGATCATGGCGCTGGCCAAGGAGATGAACGTCAAGGTGGTGCCGCGCGGGGCGGGGACCTCGCTCTCGGGCGGCTCGCTGCCGCTCGGCGACGGCATCCTTCTCGCCATGGGCAAGTTCAACAAGGTGCTGGAAGTCGACTATGCCAACCGCTGCGCCCGAGTGCAGCCCGGTGTCGCCAACCTGGCGATCAGCAAGGCGGTCGAGCACAAGGGCTTCTACTACGCGCCCGATCCGTCGTCACAGATCGCCTGCTCCATCGGCGGCAACGTCGGCGAGAACGCAGGCGGCGTGCATTGCCTGAAGTACGGCCTCACCACCAACAACATCCTCGGCCTCGAGGTGGTGCTGTTCGGTGGCGAGGTGGTGCAGCTTGGCGGCAAGCACCTGGACTCGGAGGCTTATGATCTCATGGGCCTGATGACCGGCTCGGAAGGGTTGCTCGCCGTCATCACCGAAGTGACGGTGCGCATTCTGCAGAAGCCGCAAACAGCGCGCGGCCTGCTGCTCGGCTTTCCGACGGTCGACAACGGCGCCGACTGCGTTGCCGCCATCATCGCTCAGGGCATCATTCCGGGCGGCCTCGAGATGATGGACAAGATGGCCATCATCGCCGCCGACGACTTCCAGGCCTGCGGCTATCCGCGCGACTGCGAGTCCCTCGTGATCTGCGAGCTCGACGGCACCGCGAGCGAGGTAGACCATCTGATCGACGTGGTCTCGGAGATCGCGCGCGGGCAGGGCGCCACCTACATCAAGGCCTCGGACTCGGAAGAGGAGCGGCTACAGTTCTGGGCCGGGCGCAAGAACGCCTTCCCTGCCGTCGGCGCCATCGGGCCGGACTATCTCTGCATGGACGGCACCATCCCGCGCGGCCAGTTGAGCCGGGTGCTGAAGGGCATGCAGCAGATGTCGGCCAAGCACGGCCTGAGGGTCGCCAACGTCTTCCACGCCGGTGACGGCAACCTGCATCCGCTCATCCTTTACGATGCGAACAAGCCGGGCGACATCGAGAAGGCCGAAGCCTTCGGCGCCGACATCCTCACGCTCTGCGTCGAGGTTGGCGGGGTGCTGACTGGCGAGCACGGCGTCGGTGTCGAAAAGCGTGATCTGATGCACACCATGTTCAGCGAGGTCGACCTGGAGACCCAGCAGCGGGTCAAGTGCGCCTTCGACCCCGAGCACCGGCTCAACCCCGGCAAGGTCTTCCCGACGCTGAACCGCTGCGCCGAACTTGGGATGATGCACGTCCACGGCGGCAGGCTGCCTTTCCCGGACATCCCGAGATTCTAGCCCGTGGAAACGCTGCTTCCCAAAGATGAGAAGGACCTCCAGGAGGTCTTCGCCGCCGCCCTGGCCAACGAGGAACCTGTCGATTTGGTTGGGCAGGGCTCCAAGAGCGCGCTCGGCCGGCCCATGACAGCGCAGCGTCGCATCGGCTCCCAGGCCATGACCGGCGTCTCCCTGTTCGAGCCTGCCGAGCTGGTGCTGACCGCGGGCGCCGGCACGCCCTTGCGGGAGATCGTCAACCTGCTGGACCAGCAGGGTCAGCAGCTCGCCTTCGAGCCCATCGACTACGGTCCGCTGTTCGGCAGGGAGCCGCAGTCGGGCACCATCGGTGGCTTGGCCGCAACCAATGCCGCGGGACCGCGCCGCATCAAGGCGGGCGCCGCGCGCGACCACCTGCTCGGCTTCAAGGCGGTCAGTGGGCGCGGCGATGTCTTCAAGTCCGGTGGGCGGGTGATGAAGAACGTCACCGGCTACGACCTCTCCAAGCTGATGACCGGCTCCTACGGCACTCTGGCGGTGCTGACCGAGGTGACCTTCAAGGTGCTGCCCAAGGCCGAGACGGAAGAGACACTGCTCTTCACCGGGCTCGAGGACGGGGCGGCCGTCGCGGTGATGACGGAGGCCTCGGGCCTGCCGCACGAAGTATCGAGCTTGGCCCATCTGCCGTCGGCCAGCGCCGCGTCTCTGCCGGACGGCTTGCCGACGGGCGCGAGCCTCACGGCGCTCAGGTTGGAAGGGCCGGCCGTCTCGGTCGCCAAGCGCAAGGATGATGTCATCGCCCACTTCAAGGCCGCGGCCGGGGAGCCTGAGGCTCTCCATGGCTTGGCGTCCGAGCGCCTTTGGGCGGCGCTGCGCGATGTTGTGCCGCTGGCCGGACAGGACGCCCAGGTTTGGCGCCTCTCGACTGCGCCGACCGAAGGCGCCGCCCTCGTCGAAGCCATCCGCGCGGCGGAGGTGCCGGTCACCGGCTGGTTCTACGACTGGGCCGGCGGTTTGATCTGGCTAGCCGTCGAGCGTGCGTCAGATGCCCACGCAGCTGCCATCCGCGCTGCGGTCGAGACGGTGGGCGGCCACGCCACTCTCATTCGCGCCGACGATGACGTGCGCAGTGTGACGCCGGTATTCCACCCCCAACCGGCGGCGCTTGCGGCGCTGACGGCGCGCATAAAGAACAGCTTCGACCCGGCGCACATCCTCAACCGCGGACGCATGCGAGACGACTTCTGATGCAGACCAACTTCACCCTGGCGCAACTGGCCGACCCGAACATCGCCGAGTCCAATCAGATCCTGCGCAACTGCGTGCACTGCGGCTTCTGCACGGCAACCTGCCCGACCTATCTGCTGCTCGGTGACGAGCTCGACAGCCCGCGCGGCCGCATCTACCTGATCAAGGACATGCTGGAGAACGACCGCCCGGCGGACGAGAAGACGGTCAAGCACATCGACCGCTGTCTCTCCTGCCTCTCTTGCATGACCACCTGTCCCTCAAGCGTGCACTACATGCATCTGGTCGACCACGCGCGCGAGCACATCCACGAGACCTATGAGCGGCCCTTGAGCGACCGCCTGTTCCGCCGGCTGCTTGCCTTCGTGCTGCCGAGCCCCTTCCGGTTCCGCTTGGCCCTGTTTGGCGCGGTGCTGGGGCGGCCCTTCAAGAGCCTGATGCCGGGGCGCCTGAAAGGCTTGATGGCGATGGCGCCGCCGGACATTCCCACGCCCTCCTATGTCGACCGGCCGCAGGTCATTCCCGCCGTCGGCCCGCGCCGCATGCGGGTTGCACTGATGAACGGCTGCGCCCAGCAGGTGCTGGACCCCAAGATCAACGAAGCCACCGTCCGCCTGCTGACCCGCCACGGGGTCGAGGTGGTGGTGGCCTCTGGCGCCGGCTGCTGCGGGGCGCTGACCCACCACATGGGCGACACGGCGGCGTCTCATGCCTCTGCCGCGCGCAATATCAAGGCTTGGACACGGGAGATGGCGGGCGAGGGCCTCGACCGCATCGTCATCAACACTTCGGGCTGCGGCACCACGGTGAAGGACTATGGCTTCATGTTCCGCGAGGACGAGGCGCTGGCCGAGAATGCCAAGCGCGTCTCGGAGATGACGCGGGACGTGACCGAATTGATGCAGGAGCTCGGGCTCGCGCCGACCGGGCAAGTGCCAAATCTCAAGGTGGCCTATCACTCGGCCTGCTCCATGCAGCACGGCCAGAAGATCACCAAGGCGCCCTTCGAGCTGCTGGATGCGGCCGGCTTTGACCCGGTCGGTGTGCCGGAGAGCCATATCTGCTGCGGCTCCGCCGGCACCTACAACATCCTGCAGCCGGAGATCGCCGAGCAGCTCAAGGCGCGCAAGGTGCAGAACATCGAGTCGGTCGCGCCGCAGTTGATTGCCGCAGGCAACCTCGGCTGCATGGTGCAGATCGGCAGCGGTACCGACCTGCCGGTCGTCCACACCGCCGAGCTGCTCGACTGGGCGACGGGCGGCCCTGTGCCAATTGCAATTGAGCACCTGGCGACAGAGCCTATGCTGGCGCCCGGACGAGCCTTACCGCAAGCAGCGGAGTAGAGCGTCAGACCCAAGCGGTAAGGCTGTCCCAGCGCCAAAACGGAACAAGAGCAAGGGACATACGCCGTGGCGGAAAACAAGCGTCGTTTCAGACCGATCTCCGGTAACGTGCTACCGCGTTTTGCCGGTATTCCCACCTTCATGCGGCTGCCGCACTTGGCGCCGGACGAGGCCGAAGAGGTCGATATCGGGCTGATCGGCGTGCCTTGGGACGGCGGCACGACCAATCGGGCCGGCGCGCGCCACGGCCCCAGGCAGATGCGCGACTCCTCGACCTTGATGCGCAATGTGCATCACGTGACGGGTGTGCGGCCCTACGAGCTGGCCAATTGCGCCGATCTGGGCGACACACCGGTCAATCCGGTCGACCTGGAAGATTCCCTGGCGCGTATCCAGCGCTTCTTCGAGACTGTGCATAGCCAGGGCATCATGCCGCTTAGCGCGGGCGGCGATCACCTGGTGACCCTGCCGATCATGCGCGCCATCGCCAAGGACGGACCGCTTGGGATGGTGCATTTCGATGCCCACACCGATACCTGGGATCGCTATTTCGGCGACTACACCTACACCCACGGCACGCCCTTCCGCCGCGCCATAGAGGAGGGTCTGCTGGACCCCAAGCGCACCATCCAGATCGGCATCCGCGGCGGGCTCTACACGCCGCAGGACAAGGACTGGGGCCTGGAGCAGGGTATCCGCGTGATCGAGATCGAGGAGTTCTTCGAGCTGGGGGCCCAGCGAGTGGTGGAGGAAGCCCGCCGGGTTGTCGGGGAGGGGCCGACCTACATCAGTTTCGATGTCGACGGGCTCGACCCCGTCTATGCGCCGGGCACCGGAACGCCGGAGATCGGTGGTTTCTCGACCCATGAGGCGCAGATCATGCTGCGTGGCCTGCGCGGCCTCAATCTGATCGGCGGCGACGTGGTCGAGGTTTCGCCGCCGTTCGACCCCAGCGGCAACACGGCCCTGGTCGGCGTCACCTTGATGTTCGAGATCCTCTGCCTGCTCAGTGAGTGCGTGTCCCAGCGCCCGAAAAGCTAACCTCAGTTCGGCAGGCCGTTGATCACGTAAAGTGCCTTTAGCATGTCGGTGGGCTGGGCGTTTGGAAAGGTGGCCTTGAAGACATCGCCGATGCGGCCGCTCTTGTAGAGGTAGCTGAGCACTCGATCCACGGACAGGCGGAAGTCCTCGTCTCCACGCGGCAGAGCCAGGGCAAAAGGCTCGTGGCTGAAGAACCTGTTGGAGAGGTGAAGGTTCGCAGCTTGGTCGCTGTGCTGTAGCATGTAGGCGAGGATGGCGCGGTCGGCGAAGTAGGCGGAGATCTCGCCGGCGACGAGACGCTCGAAGCCCTCTTCATGGCTGTTCACGGCCACGACATCTGCCTGCATGCCCTCGCGCTCAAGCGTATTGCGCAGGCCCTTCTCAGTGGTGGTGTTGCCAAGCACACCAATGGTTCGGCCCACCATCTCCGCGAAGCTCTTGGGTCCGTCGGCACGGAAGAGCACGCTGGCGCCGTCGATGAAGGTCGGCAGCGAGAAGCTAACGATCTCCCGGCGGGCCAGAGTCTGGGTGGTCGCACCACAGAGCAGGTGGATTCTCCCCTCGGTCACCGCATCAAAGCGGTCGGCGGCTGTCACCGGTACATAGTCGATGACCAGACCCTCGATCTGATGGAGCTGGCCGAAGCCGGCAGCCACTTGCCGGCAGAGCTCGACGGTGTAGCCAGCCGCTTCACCGATATCGTTCTTGTAGGAAAAGGGCGGCGCATCCTCGCGGTAGCCGACGCGCAAGGTCTTGCTGCTCTTGACTTCGTCTAGAACGCTGGCCTGCGATTGCTCGGCCAAGATGAGCGTTGCTGCGACGGCGACACCGAGGACGACTGCAAGAACCCTCATCGCTCACTCCCTGATTGAAGAACCAGTCGTCTTGTAGCCCGAGGGGGTTGCGCTGTCTTGCGCTACTTTTGGGCTAGCCGGTGAGCCATCAGCTAAGGCTGTTCGCCCCGACGCAGGCGCCCTTCGATTTCGTCAATCACCGGCAGGAGGTCGCCGACGCCGTCGATGACGAAGTGAGCGCCGGAGCGCTTGAGGGTCGCCACGGCCTTGTCCCGCCGTGCGGCTCGTTCGGTAGGCGACAAAGCGTCAAACTCTTCCCGGGAGAGGCCGACTTGATTGCCGGTCATGGCGATGCCGACGGTCCAGCAACCGGCCGCAAGCCCTTCGGCAATCCCGGGCTCAGTGTCATCCACCTTGACCACCGAGGCGGCCGGCCAGACGTCGAGGTCGAGGAAGCAGCGGTACATCATCATGGCGGTCGGACGGCCTTGGGCGAGATCGCCGGCGCAGACGAGATTGTCCGGCGCGTAGCCTTGCTCTGCCGCCTTCGGCGCCAAGGGCTCCATGATCTCGCGGACGTATCCGGTGGTGGAGCCGATCTTGATGCCGCGGTCCCGCAGCGCCTGCACGCTTTCCACCACACCAGGGATGACATCGGCATGGCGGCCGACAACCTCGACGTTGAGCGGCACGAAGATCTCATAGAGCGCATCGATATCGCTCTCGCCGAATACCGCGCCGCGCGCGTCCTTCCAAGCTTCGGCGACGCGCGGCATGGCACCGAGCGCCTTGATGTGGTCGCGCTTGGGCAGGCCCATCGGCGTACGGGCTTCCTCGACCGAGATCTCGACGCCGAACTCGGCGAAGGCTTCGACGAAAGCCCCCATCGGCGCGCGACTGCCGAAATCCACCGTGGTTCCAGCCCAATCGAAGACGACGGCCGACACCAGGCTGTCCGTCTGGTTGCTCATAAACTACTCCTTGGAAAATGTGCTCCTGGTCGGCAGCGCGGGATTAGAGGGCCATGATCTCAGGCTTTGGGAGCGCGCTCGACGACCTGCATGTCGTGCAAGGTTCGGTCAATCGCTTCCAGCACCTGATGCATCTGCTGCGGGCCGACCTGGCCGATGCAGCCGATGCGGAAGGAATCGGCGACCGTCAGCTTGCCGGGATAGATGACGAAGCCGCGCGCCCTCAGCGCGTCGTAGAAGGCATCGAAGTCGAAGCGCTCATCCGACGGCTTGTGAAAGGTTACGATGATCGGGGCTTGAACCTCGTCGGCAAGAAGTGTCTCAAAGCCGAGCCGCCGCATGCCGTCCACGAGAATGCGGCAGTTCTCGCTATAGCGCCCGCCGCGCCCTTTCTGGCCGCCTTCGGCCTCGAAGGTGTCTAATGCTCGGTCAAAGGCCAGCAGGGCGTGGGTCGGTGGGGTAAAGCGCCATTGCCCGTTGCCCTCCATCGCGGTCCACTGCTCGAAGAGATCGAGGCTGAGCGAGGAGGCGTTGCCTTGGCAGTTGCTCAGTGCCTCCCTATCGGCGATGCAGAAGCCGAAGCCTGGGACTCCTTCGAGGCACTTGTTCGCCGAGGCGACAACGGCATCGAAGGCGATTTGCTCGGCGCTCAAGGGCAGGGCGCCGAAAGCCGACATGGAATCGATCAAGAGCCGCCGCCCGCGTCGCGCCACCACCTCGGCCACCCGCTCGATAGGATTGAGCACGCCTGAGGTGGTTTCGCAGTGGACCAGCGCGACATGGGTCACATGCGGCTCTTCCTCCAGCTTGCGCGCGACGGCGTCCGGATCGACCGGCGTATCCTCCGGCCACTCCAAGGTTGTGTAGCTGAGGCCGGCCACCTGGCAGATCTTGGCCATGCGCCAGCCGTAGGCGCCGTTGATCAGGATGAGCAGCCGGCCGTCCGGCGGCAGAAAGGTGGTCAGCATGGCCTCGACGACGAAGGTGCCGCTGCCTTGCAGAGGAACAGTTGTGCAGCGCATTTCCCCGTCGACAACGCGCAGAAGGCGTTCGCGGATACGCGCGTTCAAGGCAATGAAGTCCGTGTCCCGGGAGCCGACGTCGTGCAGCATGGCGTCCTTGACCTCCGGCGATGTGGTCAGCGGGCCGGGGGTCAATAGCCAAGGGTCATTGGTAGGCGATAGAGAACAGCTTGCTTCTGTCGGCGTTGCCTGGGGCACGGCCATCCTGTGTTCCTTCAAACGGTAAGGCGAAGGTCGTGGCGTCAGATGACGGCAGAGGGCAAGCCTAACGATTAAACGTGTTGCCCGTGTGACATGCAGCTTAGGACTTCATGTCAGACCTGTCTATACAGGATAAAAGTGGTGTTTTTGCCCGCCGCCGAGTTTCAGTTTTGTGCGCCAAGGGTCCATCCTGCGGGACGGAAGTCGCGCTAGGGTTTGCTGCTTGCAGACAAAAGACAAGAAGCGGCGCCGCGCGATGAGTTTGAACAGGCGCGCGGCGCCGCTGCCGCAAAGATAGCCGTTGGAGCTCGCGGTGCGAGCGCCGCGCAGCTGTCAATCGAACAGGTTTTTGATTGTGTCGACCGGTGAGTCGCCGCCCTCGCCATCTCCGGTGATACCCTTTATGGCGTCGCCGACTCCCTCAACCGCGCTTCCGCCCTGTCCGGCAACGCCCTCGACCGCGTCTTTTACGGCCCCGGCTCCGCCGGTTGTCACACCTTCGACGCCTTCAAGCAGCTTGGAGGGGTCGGCAATGCCTTTCAGGACGGCTTCCATGTCCGGTTGATAGCTGGGATCGTCCCAGCTGCCCTGAATGCGGACCGGAATCGTCAGGCCCGGCGGCGCCGCGTCTCCGCCTTGGCCCTCGAGGGTCCCGACCAGTTTCGGCTTGATCAGGTAGTCGATCGTCCGAGTTGGCATGGCGATGTCGCCCTCGCCGGTCATGCGAAGGACAGGGGCCTGCATCAAAAGGTCGGTGTTGCGGGCGATGCCATTGGTGATCTGAAACGAGCCAGAAAGCTCCGCGAAGTCGGTCTTCTCAGCCTCGGAGAAGGAACCCGTGATGGCATCCAGCGAAATGTTGCGGAACATGGAGGCGATGTTCACGCCCTGGATGGCACCGTTCGTGAACTTGAAGGCGCTGGTGCCGTTGAGGGCAGAGACCAGGGCCTTTTGACTGCCGCCGCTGCCGGTCACGTCGAGGTTGCCGTCCAGAGTGCCCGATAGGCGGTCCATCTGCGCCGCATCGGTCAGCAGGGGCTCCGCCTCCACGCCGGAGAGATCGAACTTGGCCGCGACGGCCGGCGTCTCGCCGCTGCCGTCGGCCACGACCTGGCCAGTACCGTTGCCGCCGTAAAGCTGCATCTCGGTGAGGTTGGCGGTCAGGCGCCCGCCTTCCAACAGGATCGCGAGGGCTGACTGGCCAATCTCGATCTCATTGACCTTCAGGCCGGCCGTCGAAATCGAGATATCGGCGTTGGCGGCTTTGAGGCCCGAAAGGTCGATGGGATCCTCGCTCCAGCCGGCGGGCTCTCCGCCTCCGCCGTCGCCTGAGGTGTCTTGCTCGGAGCCCGCAGCGCCTTCGTCGGCAGCGCCAAGATAGGGCGTAACGTCGAGAAACTCGGTCGAAACGTTGGCCGTGACACGCGGCACGGCAGCACTGTTGTCAACCTGCATGTTGCCGCGAGCGACCAACTCGTCGAAGGTGATCTCGGCGTCCTGGAAGCTGACTTTCTGTCCCACCATGTCGAGCTTGCCGTTCACCTTGAAGGGACCGAAGGTGCCCTCAGCTGCCTCGAAAGGCTGGTCGGGCGTGGCGAAGACGATCAGCTCGCGCACCGAGGGTACGTCGAGATCGATGTTGCCGGCCACCACGGGGGCTTCGGCTTGGGTGACCTCCCCGTCAAAGGTCAGGCTGACCAGATCGCTGCTGACCGCTGCCTTCACCGCTGTGGCCGTGCCGCCCATCAGTTGACCGAGGCTTGCCACGTCCAGCTCTGTGCCGATCTCCTTACCCCGCAGGACGAAGTTGCCGGCTGCGTTGAACTGACTGTCTATATCGGGCAGCGACAGCTCCAGATTGAGATCGGTGATCTCCTCACGAGTGCCGGACGCGCGGTCGATGTAGGTGATCTTGCCCTCGACAATCCGCACGTCGCCCAAGCTCAGGCCGGATAGGGCGCTGCCGGCTCCGCCACCGCCGCTCTGATCGCCGCCGGTCTGGTCGCTGGCAGCCGTGTCATCGGCGGCTGGTTGCGTGGCATCGCCAAACTGCCAGTTCGGCCGCCCTTGTTCGTCGACCTCGAGCAGGATCTCGGGCTTGACCAGCACGAATTCGTCGATGGCGATGTCGCCGCCAAGCAGCGGCAGAAGCTGTACCGTGGCGCGCAGCGACTCCAGCGTCGCCATCTCAGGCTCTGAACCGTCCGGCGCATTGGAAAAGCGAACGCCCTCGGCCGTCACGGCCAAGTTCGGGAGGATCGTCAGCTGCACGTCGCCGTCGATCGCCAAGTCGCGGCCGGTGGCCGATTTGACCTGTTCCGAGAGCTGCGTCTTGTAGGTGTCGAGCGGAATCAGGCCCGGAACGATAAACGCGGCCGCCACCACGATCACGACAACAACTGCAAGACCGATTAGAAGCTTCTTCATGACCCCTGCCTTGAACAGTTTCCCCGCTGTGCCGCGCGCCTAGTGGCGGTCGGCAATACCAACCCATTAAGAAGATAGCGATCAACACGCAATCAGAACAGGAAAAGGGACGTGACAATGGCTGGGCCTGCGACAGATTGACCGGGCCCTATGCGCATCGGCCCATGTGGCGTCTCCTGCCTGAGGCATCTCATTCAACCATTGTATAAGTGAGTTATTGAACCCGCCGCGACTTCGAGTATAAGGTGTTTTGGAATGGTTGTTGGTTTCGCGCCGCGTCAGCCCATACCCCCCTGGCGCGGCGTTTGAAACCTCCCCGACCCCAGGAGGTTTCATCGGGCCCGCAGTCAATCTTCCCGTCGGACTGCGGGCCCGTCCCCCACTCTCTCCGAGTTTAATGCAAAACCGCCGCGCACATCGATCTTGCGCGAGCCACGGCGCCCGACGACGCTGTCGAGATTGGCGGCCTGCAAGCTCCGCCGCGGCGCGCCTTGCTGTTACCAGGGAGGAGTTGACATGAAGCTGCTGCGCTATGGCCGTCCCGGAAAGGAGAAGCCGGGACTGTTGGATAGGGACGGGGTCATCCGTGACCTGTCCGGCAAGGTGGACGACCTCACACCGGCTGTTCTGTCGCCGGCGGGGTTGGCCAAACTGGGCAGGCTCAATCCCGCGCGTCTTCCCAAGGTGCCGGGCCGTCCGCGTCTCGGTCCCTGCCTGGTATCGGTCGGCAAGATCGTCGGGATCGGCCTCAACTACCGCGATCACGCACTGGAGTCGGGAGCTCGCCCGCCGAAGGAGCCGATCATCTTCATGAAGGCGACCACCTCGATCACCGGGCCTAATGACCCCATCGTGCTGCCGAAGGGCTCGAAGAAGACCGACTGGGAGGCTGAGCTCGGCGTGGTCATCGGTACGCGCGCACGCTACGTGACACAGAGGGCGGCGCTCGATCATGTTGCCGGCTACTGCGTGTTCAACGATGTCTCTGAGCGTAGCTATCAGCTGGAAGGCACGGGCCAATGGGTGAAAGGCAAGTCGCCGGACAGCTTCGGGCCAATCGGGCCCTATCTCGTCACCGCTGATGAGGTTCCCAACCCGCAGGCCTTGCGGGTCTGGCTCGACCTCAACGGCGAGCGCGCGCAGGACAGCAATACGAAGCTGATGCTGTTCGGCGTAAAGAAACTCATCAGCTTTGCCAGCCGCTTCATGACCTTGGAGCCGGGGGATGTCATCGCCACCGGCACGCCGGCCGGTGTCGGCATGGGCAGGAGGCCGCAGCGCTTCCTGAAAGCAGGCGATGAGCTCCGCCTCGGCATTGAGGGCTTGGGCGAGCAGCGGCAGAAAGTCGTGTCCTTCCGGCCGTGAGGGCGGCCGTTGCCACGGCTAGCTCAAGGGGCCTCGACTTCCTGCGTGCTGAAGTCTGCCGGCGTGACGATCTCGAGCATCTCCAGATCGTCGGAGTGCGCCACTTCGCGATGCCTGATGCCAGGCGGCTGATGCACGCAGTCGCCGGCCTCCAGCGTCACCGGGCCCTCACCTTCGTATTCGAAGGTCACCCAGCCTTTGAGCACGTAAACCATCTGGAAGTCGAGATCGTGCACATGCCAGACGGGATTGGCGCCGTGGCCTTCTCTGGCCTTGATGACATGAGCAACGAAGCGTCCGTCCGTCGCAGCCTCGATGCCAAGATCACGGTAGTGGAAGAAGGCGCGCAGCCCCTCGGCCGCGGGCCCTTGTTCTGCCGCTTTATGAATTGCCAGCTTCATGTCCCGCTTCCTGCTGCCCGAGCCCGATTTGGCCAAATTTAGCATAAATGCGGGGCAGGCAGCGAGGCCGGCCGGCTGAGATGCGCCGAGCGCAAAAAGGCCTGCTGCGCAAATGTATTGGTGCTGTTGATTTTAAATAGTTACCGAATATGGTTAAAATTAGGATTTGAGAATTATTGTTTATTTCTTGTGTCTACTTGACATTTTCTTAGATCTGAACTATATTGTGACAGAGTTGAGACCGTGGCGTGGTGCTTGGGGATGCCACAGCGGTCTCGGCTTCGCCGGGCTCAAGAACCCGGCGCTAGGGGCTGGCCTTGGGGAAGGGCAACCCTTGGATTGGTAACGTTGGAGCAGATAGCCTCCTTCCAACCATGAGGCTCACCTTGCCCCCGCCGTTTCGGCGGGGGCATTTGTTTTCTTGCAGCCTTTGCGATGGAGCAGGGCCGCGTCAGTGCCGGTCGTTGCTGCAAAGCTGATGATCGGCCAGGCAAGCCATGACGCGGCAGTCGTCCATCGTCCCACCCTCGCAGGCTGACACGATGCGCTCTAGCTCAGCCTTTAGAGCCTGCAAGCGCTGCAACCGGCTCTCGACATCCTTCAGATGCTGCCGGGCGAGGCGGTCGGCCTCGGCACAGTCCTGCTCGGGTCGGTCCTGAAAGCTGAGCAGCTCGCGAACCGCCTCGAGCGGAAAGCCGAGGTCGCGGGCATGGCGAATGAAGCGCAGGCGTTCGACTTGCGCCCTGCCGTAGCGGCGTTGATTGCCGGCAGTCCGGCCCAATGGCGCGATCAGACCTTCGGCCTCGTAATAGCGGACAGTCGGCACCTTGCATCCCGTTTCCCGCGACAGCTGCCCGATCGTCAATTGGCGCGTCATGCTGTGAAAAACCCCTTGAAGCTATAGTGACTAGAGCAATTACGTTGAGAGCATGAGAAGCGCTTTCAAGCGCGTTGTGCGGAGTCGGCCGTCGTGTCTGGAGCTTGCTGTGGTCAAAACGTTGCTTTCGATGGTCTGTCGCGCGCCTACAAGCGCGTGCTGCTGGTGGTTATCGCTATCAACGCCAGCATGTTTCTGTTCGAAGGCGCGGCGGGTTTCATTGCCGACTCGCAGGCGCTGAAGGCCGATGCACTGGATTTCTTCGCCGACAGCGTAACCTATGCGATCAGCCTCGCGGTCATCGGCGCTCCTTTGCTCATCCGCGCCCGAGTCGCGCTGCTGAAGGGACTCAGCTTGGCGGCCATGGGGCTTTGGGTGCTGATCAGCACCGGCATGGCCGTGTGGGACGACGGCGTTCCGCTTGCTCCCGTCATGGGCGGAGTCGGTTTTCTTGCGCTGCTTGCCAACCTGGCCAGTGTTGCCCTCCTGATGCGCTACCGCGAGGGAGACTCCAACGTCCGTTCGGTCTGGCTGTGCAGCCGAAATGACGCGATCGGCAATATCGCCGTGGTGATCACCGCCAGCGGCGTCTGGGCTTGGCAGAGCGCCTGGCCAGACTTGGTCGTGGCCGCCGGAATGGCTCTGTTGTTCTTCTCCAGCGCTGTCCAGATCGTCCGCCAGGCCCTTGCCGAGCAAGCCTCCTTACAGGCGGTCGAACCTGTCGCTGATCACACTTAGGCCCTGATCCGGTAATTCCTTTGAAAGGGATCCGGGTTTAACCCTAATGTTCCAGCCGGGTGGTCCGGCTGCCCTCGGCGGCGGGCCGAGACGACTCGGATCAGGGCAAGGACGAGACTCATGCGACTGACGGCGCTGTTGCTGGCAATGCTGCTTTTCGCGGCGCCGAGCTGGGCACGCCTGTCGCAAGAAGAGCGCATGGTCTACCGCGAGGCTTTCGCGCTCGCGCAGGACGGTCGCCTTGAAGAGGCACGCCGCACGGCTGCCTACGCCACCGAGCCACTGCTGCAGAAGACGCTGCGCTGGCTTGCCTACCAGGATACCGCCAGCGAGGCTGGCTTCGCCGAGATTTCGCAGTTTGTCCGCGCCAATCCGGACTGGCCAGCGCAGACCGCCTTGCGCCGCCGGGCCGAGGAAACCATGCCGGCGGCTCTGTCCGACGGAGATGTGATTGCTTGGTTTACGCGCTACGAGCCAGTCACGGGGGCAGGGGCGTATCGCTACCTGCGGGCACTGCTGGCCCGTGGAGAGACCAAACGTGCGGCCGAGGTGGCAAAGCGGGCGTGGCGGGAAGAGAACTTCAGCCGGGCCGATGAGCGGCCCTTTTATGCTCTGGCCAAGCGCTTCATTACGCCCGAAGACCACAAGCATCGCTGGGAGCGCCTGACCTCGGCGCGTCTTGCCGATCCGGCCATGCGACAGGCGGAGCGCATGGGACGCGGCTATACCGCGTTGACGCGGGCGCGTCTGCTGTTGGCGCGTCAAGGTTCTGGCGTCGACAGGGCCATTCGCCAAGTGCCTGCATCGCTCGCCAACGACCCGGGCCTGCTCTACGAGCGCGCGCGCTGGCGTCTGCGCAAGAACCGTCTGGACTCGGCCCTGGAAATCCTGAGACCCGGCCCGAAGCAGGTCGTCAATGCGGCGCGCTGGTGGCGCTTGCAGCGCTGGGCCGCCCGCTGGTCCCTGCGCGAAGGACGGATCACCACGGCTTACTATGTGGCCAGCGGCCATTCTCTCTCCCCAGAAGGTCGCGAGCTCGTCTCCTATGCCGAAGCCGAGTTCCTTGCCGGCTGGCTCGCCTTGCGCTTCCTCGAGGAGCCTGACGACGCCCTGAAGCACTTCAATCGCCTTGAGAGAGCTGTCGGCTCACCCATCAGTAAGGCGCGCGCCAGCTTCTGGATCGGCGAGGCGCAAGCGGCCAAGGGACGCCAAGATCTAGCGCAAGAGGCCTATCGCGCAGCCGCCGAGCATGCCTTTACCTTCTACGGCCAGATGGCGGCCGCGCGCCTCGGCACCCGGCCGACACTGCCTGCGGCCGCGGAAGAGGGCGTCGTCTCCGAAGGACTGCAGACCAGCGAGAGCGTTGCCGCAGTGCGGCTGCTTGCCGAAGTCGATGGCAGAGCCTTCATTCCGACGTTTTTCGCCAGGCTCCGCGCCGATGCTGAAAGTGCCGCGGACTATCGCTTCGTTGCCGAGCTGGCGAGCGAGCTCGGCTTGCATGACGAAGAGGTGCGCACCGCCAAGCGTGCCATGCGCGACGGTCATCTGCTGGTCGACAGCCTCTACACGCTGCCGAGCTTCGACGGCTTTATCGACACGCGCTCGCTCGAACCGGCTTTGGTCCTAGGGTTGATGCGCCAGGAGAGCACCTTCGACCCGGCCGCCGTCAGCCCGGCCGGCGCGCGAGGTATCATGCAGTTGATGCCGGCCACGGCGAAGCAGATGGCGCGCAAGAAGGGTGTTGCCTACGAGCGGCGTCGTTTGACTGAAGATGCGACCTACAACGCTTTCCTGGGCCAGCACTACCTGGCCGATCGGATCGACGAGTTCGGCGGCTCCTATCCCTTGGCTTTGGCCGCCTACAACGCCGGCCCGCATCGGGTGCGCACCTGGCTTAGACAGTTCGGCGATCCGCGCCGGCCGGGGGTCGAGATCATCGACTGGGTCGAGTCCATCCCTTTCAATGAAACCCGCAACTACGTACAACGGGTTCTGGAGGCCACCGCCGTCTACCGCCTGCTTCTGGAACCGGACGCCGACCCTCTGCCGATAAGGCCCTAGCCGCGCAAAACGCACCGCTTCGCCGGTCTGGGCTCCGCAACGCCGAGACTGGAAGGGAGTGTCCGTTATGGCGTCCGCACGCTTTCAGCAGGTCAAAGCCTGCGTTTTCGATGCTTATGGCACGCTGTTCGACGTGCATTCCGCCGCGGCCGGTGTCGCCGACCAACTCGGCGAGTCGGCCCAGGCACTCTCCCAGCTCTGGCGCCAGAAACAGCTTGAATACACCTGGTTGCGCAGCCTGATGGGCGCCCACTGCGATTTCTGGCAGGTGACGGGGGAGGCGCTCGACTTCGCCATGGCGGCCCATGCGCTGCACGACCCGGCGCTGAAGCAGCGCTTGATGGAGCTCTACCTTACGCTCGACGCCTATCCGGACGTCACGCCAACCCTGAGCCGGCTCAAGGAGGCCGGGATGGCGACGGCCATTCTGTCCAACGGCGAGCCCAAGATGCTCCAGGCGGCGGTCGAGTCGGCCGGCATCGGTGGTTTGCTGGACCAGGTGCTGTCGATCGAGGATGTGGGTATCTACAAGCCTGACCACCGCACCTACCAGCTGGCTGTGGATCGCCTGGCGGTCGCCGAACCTGCCGAAATCGCTTTCGTTTCGACCAACGCTTGGGACGCGCGCGGTGCCGCCCATTTCGGCTTCACGGTGGCTTGGATGAATCGCTTCGGCATGCAGATGGACGTTCTGCCGGGAGAGCCGGCAAAGATCATTCAGGGCTTGCCCGAGCTGACAGATGCCTTGGGGCTGCAGTGATGGCAGTTGCGGCTGAACAGACGACACAGAGCTTGCCGACATATGCTGACGTCGAGGCGGCGGCGGGACGCATCGCCGGCTTTGCCGTTGAGACACCCTTGATCGAAAGCCCGGAGCTCAACGCCCGCGTCGGCGGGCGCGTGCTGATCAAGCCGGAAACCCTGCAACGGACCGGCTCCTTCAAGTTCCGCGGCGCCTTCAACCGGATCAGCCAGATACCCGAGAGCGACCGGCCACGTGGCGTGCTGGCCTACTCCTCGGGCAATCACCCGCAAGGCGTGGCGGCTGCCTGCGCCATTCTGGGTATACCGGCCACCATCGTTATGCCGGCTGATGCACCGCAGGCGAAGCTCGACAACACCCGCGCCTACGGCGCCCAGGTCGTGACCTACGACCGCTATCGCGACGTGCGCGAAGACATTGCTGCTGCGCTGTTGCAGGAGAGCGGGGCGACCCTCGTCCGCCCCTACGACGATCCGGGTATCATCGCCGGCCAGGGCACCTGTGGCAGGGAGCTGGCGCAGCAGGCTGCAGCGGTGGGTGCCAAGCTGGACATTGCGCTGATTTGCTGTGGCGGGGGTGGGTTGAGCGCCGGCTGTGCTTTGGCGCTCGACGCTCTGTCACCGGAGACGGGGGTCTACGCGGTCGAGCCGGAAGGTTTCGACGACACCGGTCGCTCGCTCCGCTCCGGTCGTCGCGAGAGCAATGCCGCGGACGCGCGCTCTATTTGCGATGCGCTTCTCGCTCCGGCACCCGGTGAGCTGACCTTCGCCATCAATCGCCGTCTTCTGGCCGGTGGTCTCACAGTGTCTGACGACGAGGCCCGCTTCGCCATGGCTTACGCCTTTCGGCGCTTGAAGATGGTGGTCGAGCCCGGCGGCGCCGTCTGCCTCGCCGCACTTTTGGCCGGCAAGCTCACGGCGCGCGACCAGACCATCGCGCTGACGTTTTCCGGCGGGAACGTGGACCCGGCTCGGATGGCCGAAGCTCTCGATGCCTATCCGGACCCGCGCTAGAGGCCTTCGCCGGGCCTCCTGTCAGAGGCCCGGTGGACGCCTTGATCAGATTACTCGGCTGCGCTGGTGCGGGAGGGCTGAGGCTTGTTCTGAGCGATGTCGAGCGGGGTCGGGCCGCTCATCGGTGCGCTCGGCTTGACCTCTTCGCGGCGCTTGATCTCGTCACCGGTGGTCCGCTTGCAGTGACCGTCGATGAAGGCGCCGGACTCGATCGCCAGGCTCTCGTGCAGGACGTCGCCGCGTACCTTGGCCGACTTCGTGAGGATGACCGTGGTCGCGCGGACCTCACCCTCGACCGAGCCGCAGACGCGAACGCTGTCGGCATGAATGGCACCGCGTACATCGCCGGACTCGCCGAGCGTTAGGGTCCGGGTCTTGATGTCACCGTTGACCTTGCCGTCGATCTGAATGTCACCATCGCTGGTCACGTTGCCGTCGATGGTCAGGTCGGCACTGATGATCGAGGGAACGCCATTGTTCTTCCGGGGATCGGAACTTGCCATCTTGGGGACCTCTGCAGGCTTGGGGGATGATTCGACAGGTTGGGGGGAAGAAGAGCTTTGGGGGCCGCCCTTCTTACTTTTGGAGAACATCGATCTTTGCCTTCACATAGTGGTAGGGGTTAACGCGTTTGCCTTCGAACCAAACTTCGTAGTGCAGATGGGCGCCGGTCGAGCGACCGGAGTTCCCAAGCTGACCCACCTCGTCGCCGCGCTCTACCTTCTGGCCACGCTTGACCGAGATGCGCCGCAAATGGGCATAGCGTGTTTTGAAGCCGAAGTCGTGCTGTATCTCCACGATGCGGCCGTAGCCCGTCATCCATCCCGCTTTTGTCACAACGCCGGATGCGGTCGCGTCCAGCCGTGAGCGGTAGGGTCCGACAAGGTCGATGCCGTAGTGCATGGCCTTGCGCCCGTTGATCGGGTCGCGGCGCTTTCCGAAGCCGCTGCTGATCCGGTAGCCGTCCAGCGGCGTGCCGATCGGCATGCCTTCGAGTAGTTCGCGCATGGCTTCCAGCCGGCCGAGCGAATTGTCGAGCGATACCAGGTTGCTGAGCAGCACGGCGTTGTGCCCGCGCTGCTCGTCGAGATCCTCTTCATGCGGAATGAAGGGGCCGCCCTTGCCGTCGCCAACGCGCTCGCCCGCTTCTTCAAGCAGCTCCTCCACCGGGAGCCTTAGGCGGTCGAGGAAGGCCTCGGCCTCGATGACCGAGCCGTTGGTGCGCTCGGAGAGCTGTTTGATCAGCGCGATCTGTTCGGCCCGCATCGCCTTCATTTGCGCCTTCATGGCCAGCATCTGCTCGCCGATTTTCTCGCCCTGCTCGACGATGCTGTTGCTCCGCCGGTCGGCGGCCACCAGCGCCGATTCCAAGTGATCTTCGCGCCGGCGCAGATCGGAGGCTGCGCCTTCGGCCTTGGCAAGCCTTTGCTCAAGGTCCGCGATGTTGCGCTCGTACTCCAGCAACTGCGAACCGTCGTCGTTCAGCTTGGCTTCCGCAGTTTGCAGGGCCTCTTCCAAATCGCTGACACGGTCCAGCAGTTCCTCGCGAGCGTGGTCCAGCGTCGCGATCCGTTCTTCATGCTGCTTGGACTTCTGAATGGCTTCGTCTTGCGCTGCGCGGGCGGCAGTGACTTTGCGGTCGCTCGCGCCTAGCTCCGTGCGGGCTTTGTCGAGTTCGACCTGCAGCCGGTCGCGATCCTCGCGCATGCCCTGGAAGTCTGCCGTGCTCTCGTCCAAGCGGGCCGTGACTTCCGTGTTGGCGGTTTCGGCTGCGGCGAGGCCGCCTTCGGCTGCGTCCAGCGCTGCGGACAGGTCTTCGACCTTGGCCGTCAGAAGATCTCTCTCGCTGACCAGCGCTTCCAGCGTTTCGTCCTTGGTGCGCAGCCGTTCAAGCAACTGCTGTTGGGCGCTGTCGGCCTCAAGCTTCGCCGCTTGGATGCGCTCCAGCTTCGTCTTCATGTCGGCGATGTGATCGCGCAACAGCACGGTCTGTCCGGCCAAGCCGCGCAAGCCGTCCAGGAAGCTGGCAAACTTGCTCTCGTCGCCCGGCACTGCCGCAGGTTGGTCGCCATCTTGCCCTTGCGGGTTGCTGCCGTCGCTCTCCGGTGCATGCTGCAGGAGCGCGAGAAGCTGAGCCTGATTGGCGTCAAGCGCGCCTGTCAGTTCGACGAAGCGCACTTCGTAGTCGCGGATTTCATCCAGCAGCTCGGCATAGTCAGCCTTGGATTGGGCAATCTGCTGGTTCCTGTCGACCACGACCGTGGTGAGATGAACCGTGCCCAAGGTGCCCGATAGTAACCAAACCGCTGCCAACACGCCGGTCAGGGCGACGGTTTTCTGGCTGCGCGCGGTGATACGAAGGTAGCGGACTTGGCCGTCGGTCCGCAGAATGATCTCGCGCGGCACGAAATAGCTGTCCAAACGGGACAGAGCGCGGCGCAACACGTTCTTCTTGGGGGATTGGCTCGGCTCCTTGCCGTCCTCGCCCCCGGGATTGTTCAGCCCTTCCGCCATTACCAACTCCGACCTCTTCGTACTTCTGTTCAACAGCCAAAACGCGTCGCGCTTGACGCGGCTTCGGTCTTGTTGCGACCTTCACGGCCGAGCGATCTGGTCGGGAAAGTCCGTCGACAACCTGGTTTGCACCAAGCCCATACCAGGCTGTTTTGCGACCCGGCGGTCGATGTCATCACGACCGTCCACCCGACCCGATCAACATCATACCAAATTCGGCAGCGACTCGCATTCGCTGTCGCATTCAACAGGGCCAACAGGCTACCCGTCGACACGCTTAAACGCCATTAAACCCGCGGTTCTCGCTTGGCGCCGTAACCTATCGGTGCAGCGAATTGGGCGCAAGATTTCGTGAGGCAAGGTCAATTCTAGTTTTGCGTTAGTTGGATATTTGATACGGGCAGTTTAGACGGCGGCTGTTAACCACAAGTAAAATCACCAGAAACAGCTTTTGTACTATCGGGGCGCTGGGCCTCTTGCTCCGGCGTGACGGGCTTACTATGGTCCAATGCTAGGCTGACTATCCCTGAAATTCGAACTGAGGAAATGGCTATGTCCGGGCCCATGTTTTCCGGCTCGCTGACCGCACTGATCACGCCCTTTCGCGACGGCGCCGTGGACGAAGACGGTTTTCGCCGTTTCGTGCAGTGGCAGATCGATGAAGGAACGGACGCGCTCGTCCCTTGCGGCACGACAGGCGAATCACCGACGTTGAGCCACGATGAGCACCGCCGGGTGACCGAGATCTGTATCGAGGTGGCGAAGGGCCAAAGACCGGTCATTGCCGGCTGCGGCTCGAACTCGACGGAAGAGGCGATCGCCCTGACCAAGCACGCCGAAGCGGCCGGGGCCGATGCCGCTCTGGTCGTTACGCCCTATTACAACAAGCCGACGCAAGAGGGGCTGTACGCCCACTACAAGGCGATCCACGACGCCAGCGACATTCCTATCCTGATCTACAACATTCCGGGACGATCGATCGTCGATATGTCATTGGAGACGATGACCAGCTTGGCTGAACTGCCGAATATCGTCGGGGTTAAGGATGCCACCTACGATCTGGCCCGCCCGGCGCGTCAGCGGCGGCTCTGTGGTACTGCGTTCTGTCAACTAAGTGGCGAAGACGCCACCGTGGTTCCCTTCCTGTCGCAAGGTGGTCACGGTTGTATCTCGGTGACCGCGAATGTCGCGCCGCGCATCCTTAAGGATATGCATGACGCGTGGAAAGCCTGTGACATACCGCAGGTTCAGCGCTTGAACGACCGCCTCACGGAACTGCACGCAGCCCTCTTTGCCGAGAGCAGCCCTGGACCGGTGAAGTTCGCGGCAAGCTTGCTCGGTTTGTGCGCCGATGAGCTGCGCCTGCCGCTTGTCCCCGTCAAGGATACGACCCGGCAACGCGTCCGCGACGCCATGCGCGAAGCGGGCTTGCTGAATTAGGTTAACGAGCGCGTCGGAGCCAAGGCGATTTCTCCATGCCTGCCGCAGCCCAACAGGTCGCCGTGCAAAATCGGCGCGCCCGCCACGAATACCTCATCGAGGATAGCGTCGAGGCCGGCCTGGTCTTGATGGGCTCCGAAGTGAAGTCGCTGCGGGCCGGAAAGGCCTCGCTGGGTGAGGCCTATGCGGGTGAGCAGGAGGGCGAGCTCTACTTGCTCAACGCGCACATTGCCGAGTACAGCCCGGCCAACCGCTTCGGCCACAGTCCCAAGCGCGCCCGCAAGCTGCTGCTCCACAAGCGCGAAAGAGACCGCCTGCTCGGCCAGATTCGCCGGGAGGGCTACACGCTGGTGCCGCTTTCGATTTACTTCAACGACCGGGGCATCGCCAAGCTGAAGCTTGGGTTGGCGCGCGGTAAGAAGAAGGCGGACAAGCGCGAAGCTGCAAAGCAGCGTGATTGGCAGCGGGAAAAGAGCCGCATTCTCAAGGCTCAAGGCTGACAGGGGCGCAGGGCTAAGCGGGTTGGTCCCGCTTTCGCTTAGGGAGCGGTCTCTACCCGACGGGCCAAGACGGCGTCGAAGACATCCTCGAACATGGATGCGGTCAGCCGGCCGGTATTCGTATTGTAGCGGGAGCAGTGGTAGCTGTCGGCCAGCAGGAGGTCGTTTGGCAGCCTGTGCAAAGCGCCGTGACCGAAGCGAAAAGCAGACTTGCGCAGCCCGAAGGCGGACAAGATGGCTCCATGCGCAATGGTGCCCAACGCAAAAAGCGTTGTCAGCTTCGGTAGGGCGTCGAGTTCCGCCTTCAGGAAAGCGTTGCAGGCCTTGATTTCCGAGCCTTCCGGCTTGTTCTGCGGGGGCACGCAGCGCACCGCATTGGTCACCCGGCAGCCGATCAGCGTCAGGCCGTCGCCCTTGTGCTTGTCGTAGGTCCCGCTCGCCAATCCCTTCTTGGCCAGGGTGGCGTAGAGCAAATCGCCGGCATAGTCGCCGGTAAAGGGACGCCCGGTTTTGTTCGCTCCGTGGAGGCCCGGGGCCAGGCCGACGATGAGGAGCCAGGCATCATCCGGGCCGAAGCTCGGCACCGGTGCGTTGAAGTAGCCTGCATGCGTCGTGCGGTTGGCTTGGCGGAACTGATGGAGGCGAGGGCACTGCGCGCAGTCCGCCGCGGGCTGGGCAAAGGTCATCGACCGCAGGAGAGTAAGGTGCTGCCGAGAAGGCTACTGCCGAGGATCGTCCACTTCATCCTCATAGTCCTCCTCCTCGTCATCGTAGTACTCGTCCTCATCTTCGTAGTCTTCCGAGTCTTCCGGTTCCTCGGTCCGCTGACGCCGAACCGAGCGGTCGCCGCCGCCCTGCCGGGCGATGCGTTCCTCCATATCGGCGAGGTCGACGAAGATGTCGGCTTGCCGCCGAAGCTCGTCGGCGATCATCGGGGGTTGAGACCGGATGGAAGACACGACGGTGACGCGGACACCTTTGCGCTGCACCGCTTCAACCAGCCGTCGGAAGTCGCCGTCGCCGGAGAAGAGCACGATATGATCGAGCTTTTCGGCCATCTCCAGCACATCGATGGCCAGCTCGATGTCCATGTTGCCCTTGATCTTGCGTCGACCTGAGGCATCGGTGAATTCCTTGGTCGGCTTGGTGACCATGGTGTAGCCGTTGTAGTCGAGCCAATCGATCAGCGGCCGTATCGGGGAGTATTCCTGATCTTCCACCAGGGCTGTGTAGTAATAAGCGCGCACGAGGCGACAGTCCTTGTCGAAGACTTGGTAGAGCCGCCGATAATCAACGTCAAAACCCAAGGTCCGGGCCGTGGCGTAGAGATTGGCGCCGTCGATGAAGAGCGCGACGCGTTCTTCAGCGTAAAACCGCATAGCGAGCCTTTCCTTGTGGTCTGCCGGTGAAGGCAAAGAAACTCTTCAATTCTCAGCTGACCAAATGGGATTAAGTCTATTGCTGGTCGGGTTATATTCTTGTTAGTTGGCATCGCTATACCGATTTGGCAAGTCAGTCGCTCTCCGGAACTCTTCATGATCTTTCTTGGTCTGGGCTCGAACCTGCCAGGCCCGCGACACGCTGCCCCGAGGGAGGTTTGCGAGGCGGCCTTGGCCCTGCTGGACAAGGAGGGGCTGATGCTGCGCCGCCGCTCCTCTTGGTACGCGTCCGCACCGGTGCCGCCTTCCGATCAGCCCTGGTTCGTCAACGGCGTGGTTGCCGTCGAAACTGAGCAGACGCCTGAGGCGGTCCTCGCTCGGCTGCATGCCGTGGAGGCCGCCTTGGGCCGGCAGCGGAGCGGCACGCGCAACGAAGCGCGGGTTCTTGACCTGGACATAATCGACTTCGATGGCCTGATCAGGCCCGCCCCGGCGCGTCCGGAGCTGCCGCATCCCCGTCTGGCCGGGCGCGCCTTCGTTCTCATGCCGCTGGCCGAGATCGCACCGGCCTGGCGGCATCCGGTTACGGGCCAGACGATCGCGGAGCTTATCGAGGCCTTGCCGCCGGACAGCGAGTGCCGTCGTCTGGACGGCTGATCGAACTGCCGGACGGACGGTAGCGAATCCTTGAGCTTTGCCGGCTATCGGCCTACATAGGCGAAGATTCAAGACATCATCTAAGCAGGAGCGTGAGCGGCCATGGCCCGTGTCACCGTTGAGGACTGCGTCGAGCAGGTCCCGAACAGGTTCGATCTCGTGATGATCGCGGCGCAGCGCGCCAGACAGATTTCGGCTGGAGCGCCGTTGACCCTGGACCGGGACAACGACAAGAACCCGGTCGTGGCGCTGCGGGAAGTCGCCGAGGTCAGCGTCGACAAGGAAGAACTGCTCGAAGCCGTGGTTTACGGCCTGCAGCGGCACCACGAGGTCGACGAGCCGGAAGAAGAAGAGCTTGTCGAGTTCGACCTGATGACCGCGGAGCTCAGCTCCGGGCCGGCTTCGGGTGTTGCGGTGCCCAATCCAGCCGAAGACGAAGAATCCGTCTAGGCTCCGGGCATTTCAGGGTTGCGTGGATGGCGCGGCACTTGGCCGCGGGCCAAGCGCTTCTTATCCTTGCTTTGGTAGCCTGCGTTGTGACGTCGGCAGAGCAAGGGAGCGCGTAAAGCGCGATGATGCGGCAGTTTGAGCTTGTGGAGCGCGTTGCGGCCTATGAACCGGCCGTCAACGAAGACCTGCTCAATCGCGCCTACGTCTACGCCATGCAAAAGCACGGCACCCAGACCCGTGCTTCGGGCGACCCCTATTTCTCCCATCCCCTCGAAGTGGCTGGCATTCTGACCGGCCTGCGGCTCGACAGCGCGTCCATCGCCACAGCGCTGCTGCATGACGTGGTCGAGGACACCGACGCCACCCTGGAAGAGATCGAACGCAGCTTCGGGGCCGAGATCGCCCGCTTGGTCGACGGCGTCACCAAGCTCGGCAAACTCGAACTTCAATCCGAGCAGAGCAAGCATGCGGAGAACTTCCGCAAGCTGCTGCTGGCGATGTCGGAGGACATTCGCGTGCTGCTGGTCAAGCTCGCCGACCGGCTGCACAACATGCAGACGCTGCATTATGTGCGCTCCCCGGAAAAGCGCAGCCGCGTGGCGCGCGAGACCATGGAGATCTACGCCCCGCTGGCCGAGCGCATCGGCATGCAGCGCTTTAAGGACGAGCTGGAAGACCTTGCTTTCCAATATCTTTATCCCGAAGCTCGAGAATCGGTCATGGCGCGTCTCGCCTATCTGGAGGATGAAGGCGGCGACCTGACGCAGAAGATCGTCGAGCGCTTGCGGCGAGATTTGGCGGAGGAAGGCATCGAGGCGGCCGTGTTCGGCCGCCGGAAGTCACCCTTTTCGATCTGGCGCAAGATGCAAAGGCGCGACGTCGCCTTCGAGCAGCTGGCCGACATCATGGCCTTCCGCATCATCGTCGATAACGCCGCCGACTGCTACCGCGCCCTGGGCGTGCTGCACGGCCGCTACTCGGTGCTGCCAGGACGCTTCAAGGACTATATTTCGGTCCCCAAGCCGAATGGCTATCGCTCCCTGCATACGGGGATTTTCGGCCCCGAGCGCCAACGGATCGAGGTCCAGATTCGTACGCGCGACATGCACGAGATTGCCGAGTATGGCGTCGCCGCACATTGGCACTACAAAGAGAAGGGCGATCGCAAGGACGCGCCGCAATGGGAAGGGCGGCAATACGGCTGGGTCCGGGAGTTGCTGGAGATCCTTGAGCATGCCTCCAATCCCGACGAGTTCCTCGAGCATACCAAGCTCGAGATGTTCCAGGATCAGGTCTTCTGCTTCACCCCGCGAGGTGAGCTGATCGCCTTGCCACGCGGCGCCACGCCGATCGACTTCGCCTATGCGGTTCACTCCGAGGTCGGCAACAACTGCGTCGGCGCCAAGGTCAACGCCCGCATGGTCCCGCTGCGCACCGGTCTGAAGAACGGCGATCAGGTCGAGGTCATCACCTCCAAGGCCCAGCGCCCCTCTCCGGACTGGGAGAACTTCGTCGTCACCGGCAAGGCGAAGTCCAACATCCGCCGCTTCATCCGCCAGGAGCAGCGACAGCAGTTCACCCAGCTTGGCCGCCAGATCATCGAGAAGGCCTTCCGCAAGGAAGGTTATGACCTGACCGAGAAGGCACTGCAGTCGGTTCTCAAGAAGTTCCAGGCCGCCAACGTCGAGGATTTGGACGCTCTGGTTGGCCAGGGGCACATCAGCGGCCGCGAGGTGCTGCTGGCGGTGGTGCCCGCGCTGCGGGAGAAGGAGCGAGAGAGCAAGAAGAACCAGAAGGTCGTTCCGCTATCCCGCGCCAGAAAGAAGAAGAACGCGGGCCACGTGGCCGTTCCCATCAAGGGCCTGATTCCCGGCATGGCGGTCCACTTCGCCAATTGCTGCCATCCCCTGCCGGGCGACCGCATCGTCGGCATCGTCACGACGGGCAAGGGGGTGACCGTGCACACCATCGACTGCGACACCTTGGCGAACTTCCACGATGCGCCCGAGCGCTGGGTCGATCTGGCGTGGGAGACGGAAAGCAGCGAGGAGCCCTTCATCGGCCGCCTGCATTTGATCGTGACCAACGAACCCGGCGCGCTCGGTAGTCTTTCGACGGTGATCGGCAAGAGTGCCGGCAATATCACCAATCTCAAGTTTACCAACAGGAAGACCGACTTTTTCGAGATGCTGGTCGACATCGAGGTTACCGACGTCAAGCATCTCAGCAACATCGTGGCCGCCTTGCGCAGCATGCCGGCGATCAGCTCGGTCGAGCGTGCGCGAGGCTGAGGTGAAGGGCGATCTGCCGGAGGCAAGGACAAGCGTTGCGCGTATAGCCGTTATGCGAGGCGCACGGCTTCTACAGTAATTTAGGTGCTATCATGTCTGCTCTACACAACAGAGCGGGCCGCGGGCTGAACGATAAAGGACGGATGCATGCGACACCTTCGACTGGGCGTGAACATCGATCATGTGGCGACCATTCGGAACGCCCGTGGCGGGCGGCATCCCGACCCGCTGCGTGCCGCCTTTGCTGCGGCGCAAGCCGGCGCTGACGGCATTACTGCCCATCTGCGCGAGGACCGTCGCCACATCGCCGATGAAGACATCGCGCGTCTGGTCAGCGAACTCAGCCTGCCGCTGAATCTTGAAATGGCGGCGACGGACGAGATGCTGGAGATCGCCCTGCGGCACCGTCCCCATGCCGCCTGCATCGTTCCGGAAAAGCGCCATGAGCTGACGACTGAGGGCGGCCTGGACGCCCACGGCGGCAGCAACACCTTCAAGCGCTATGTCGACGCGCTGGGCGAGGCCGGCATTCGCGTCTCCCTCTTCGTCGACCCTGATCCCAAGCAGCTCGATGCCGCCAAGATGTTGGGCGCGCCGGTGGTTGAGCTGCATGTCGGTGCCTACTGCGAAACCTATCTCGAAAACCCGACCAGCGAGGCGACCAAGCGAGAGTTCGACAAAATCGAAGCCGCCGCGGACCATGCCGAAGCCATTGGGCTGGAATGCCATGCCGGCCATGGCCTGACCTTCGATACCGTCGGTCCCGTCGCTGGCATCCCGACCATCGTCGAGCTGAACATCGGCCATTTCCTGGTCGGTGAGGCGATCTTCAGTGGCTTGGACAGCGCCATTCGGCGGATGCGGGCCTTGATGGATAAGGCGCGGGCCGATGCCGTCGGCTCCCGCAGCGCCTAATACGGATCTGAGAAGCGACGCCCGGGCGGCCATGATCATCGGGATTGGCAACGACATCATCGACATTCGCCGCGTCGAGCGCACGCTTGAGATGTTTGGCGAGCGTTTTACGCAGCGCGTGTTTACGGAGATAGAGCGGCAGAAGTCCGATCGCCGCCGCCTGCGTGCGGCGAGCTATGCCAAGCGTTTCGCCGCTAAGGAGGCCTGCGCCAAGGCGCTTGGCACCGGTGTGCCGCGGCGTGGCGTGCATTGGCGGCATATGGGCGTGGTGAACCTGCCGAGCGGCAAGCCCACCTTGGCCCTGACTGGCGGCGCGGCGGAGCGGCTCGTCGAGCTCACGCCTCCGGGCATGACCGCCCAGATCGATCTGACCATCACTGACGACTTCCCTTTGGCCCAGGCCATCGTGCTGATATCCGCGGTTTCCAGCAGCGGATCCTGAGGCTATACAGCGGGGCAACAGGCCTTAGCCCTACAGCGAGACAATGGACCCAGATAAGAGTGCCAACGGCCTGCCGAAAGGGCGGGGCCCCAAGGATGCCAGCGACGCCGCGCGCAGCAAAGACGGTGGATTCGGCGAGACCATTCGCACGGTTATCTACGCCGTTCTGATCGCGGGTGTGCTCAGAACCTTCCTGTTCGAGCCCTTCTCCATTCCCTCCGGCTCCATGAAGCCGACGCTCCTCGTCGGCGACTATCTCTTCGTATCGAAATGGTCTTATGGCTACAGCCGATACTCCTTTCCTTTCGGCCTCGGCTTCTTCGACGGTCGGATTTTCGGCGACGAGATGGAGGTGGAGCGCGGCGACGTGGTGGTCTTCCGCAAGCCCTCAGACACCGACACCGACTTCATCAAGCGCATCGTCGGCTTGCCCGGCGATCGTGTGCAGGTGATAGAGGGCCGGCTTTATCTCAACCAAGAGATGGTCGAGCGCGAGCGCCTCGGCGAGCGGGAGGTCATGTCGGCCTTCGGTCGGCCAACAATGCTGACAGAGTATCGCGAGACCTTGCCCGGCGGCCGGCAGCACCTGATCTATGAGGAAAGCGATCGAAGCTCCACCGACAATACCCGCCAGTTCGTAGTGCCCGAAGGGCATTTCTTTGCCATGGGGGATAACCGGGACAACAGCACGGACAGCCGCTTTCGCGACGTCGGCTTCATCCCCTTCGAGAACCTGATCGGCCGCGCCGAGATCATCTTCTTCTCCCACAACGGCTCGGCGAGCTGGTGGGAAGTCTGGCGCTGGCCCTTCGCCATTCGCTTCTCGCGCATATTCGATGAAATCCAGTAGGAGTGATGGGTAGCAGGCGCGGAATCGCGAACAATGCAGACCTCCAGGATCTTGAAGAGATTCTCGGCCATCGTTTTGCCCGGCCGAAGCTCCTGGAACATGCGCTGACCCACGGCAGCATCGCGGACAAGACACAGCAGACCTATGAGCGGCTCGAGTTTCTAGGCGACCGTGTGCTGGGCCTCGTCGTCGCCGACCTGCTGTTCCATCGCTTCACGCGGGAGGCTGAAGGGGCGTTGGGCAAACGCTTTGCCGCCCTCGTCAGCCGGACGTGCTTGTCCGAGGTGGCGGTGAACCTCGGTCTCGGTCGCTTCCTGCGTCTGTCGCCCGGCGAGTCCGAGAGTGGCGGGCGAGAGAATCCAAGCCTCTTGGCCGATGCCTGCGAGGCTGTGATTGCCGCCCTCTACCTCGATGGGGGGCTCGATGCGGCGCGGCGCTTTATCGAGCCGATTTGGACCCCGTTGCTGGAAGCCAGCCCCCGTCCTCCGCAGGATCCCAAGACTGCACTGCAGGAGTGGGCGCAGGGCCGGCAGCTCGAGCTGCCGAACTATGAGGTCATCGATCAAAGCGGCCCCGATCATGCGCCCAACTTCCTGGTCCGGGTCGCTGTTACGGGCCATGAGCCGGAAACGGGCGAGGGCAAATCGAAGCGCATGGCGGAGCGCGCGGCTGCCGACCGCCTGCTCGACCGCCTGCGCGCGCAGGGCATAGCATGACTGGCGCAGATACCCGCTGCGGCGTGGTGGCCATCGTCGGCGCGCCCAACGCCGGCAAGTCGACCCTGCTCAACCAGGCTGTCGGCGCCAAGGTCTCCATCGTCACCCACAAGGTGCAGACAACCCGCACGCGCATCCGCGGCATCGCCATCGCTGGGCAGAGCCAGATCGTCTTCGTCGACACGCCCGGCATCTTCATGCCGCGCGACCGTCTGCAGCGGGCCATGGTCGATGCGGCCTGGCGCGCGGTCGGTGATGCGGACGTCGTCGTCCATCTGCACGATGCGGCCCGTGGCACCTTGAGCGAAGAAGCGAAAGAGCTGGCGCAGCGGCTCGCCCAGCGCGGCAACCATCTTGTCCTGGCTCTCAACAAGGTCGACAAGATCAAGCGGGAGGCGCTGCTCGCGTTGACCGAGTCCTTCCAGGGCGTCGTCGACTACAAGGCCGTCTTCATGATCTCGGCGCTGAACGGCGACGGTGTCGACGATTTGATCGCCTACTTGGCCGCAGAGGTTCCGCCCGGTCCCTGGCTCTATCCGGAAGATCAGCTCTCCGACCTGCCGCAGCGATTGCTGGCGGCGGAAGTGACGCGGGAGAAGCTCTTTCTCAAGCTGCACCAGGAGCTGCCCTACGCGCTCACCGTGGAGACCGAGAACTGGGAGGGGTTTCAGGACGGCTCGGTGAAGATCTCCCAGACCATCTACGTCAGCCGCGAGGGCCACAAGCGCATGGCCATCGGCAAGGGCGGGCAGACCATCCGCGCCGTCCGGGAAGAGGCGCAGGCCGAGCTGGCTGAGACGCTGGGTACCAAGGTGCACCTCTTTCTCTTCGTCAAAGTGCGCGAGCGCTGGCACGATGACCCGGAGCGCTACCGCGATTGGGGCTTGGACTTCACCGCGTGATGCTTTGCTCCGCGCATCTTCGTAAGGCGGGTTAACGATGATCGAGTGGCAGGCCGAGGCGATCGTGCTGGCGGCGCGGCCGCATGGTGAAAGCGCCGTCGTGGCCGAGCTCCTGACCCGGCAGCACGGGCGTTGCGCGGGGCTGGTGCAGGCCGGGCAAAGCAAGCGCATGCGCGCAGTGCTGCAGCCGGGCAATCAGGTCAGTGCCGTCTGGCGCGCCCGCCTGTCCGAGCATCTCGGGCGCTTTGCCGTCGAGCTGACGGCCTCCCGCGCGGCCGGCTTCTTCGACTCGCCTGGCCGTCTGGCCGCGCTCTCTTCGGCGGCTGCCCTCTGCGCTGCCAGCTTGCCGGAGCGCGAGCCTCATCCGGCGTCCTACGACGGTTTTCTGGCATTGCTCGATGCTTTGGAGGGTGAGCACTGGGCGGAGGTCTATGTGCAGTGGGAGCTGCTGCTGCTCGCCGATCTCGGCTTCGGGCTCGATCTCTCGTCCTGCGCGGCGGGCGGGGAGAACGATCAACTGGCCTATGTCAGCCCGCGCAGTGGCCGGGCCGTCTCGCTGTCGGCAGCCGAGCCCTACCGCGACCGCCTGATACCCCTGCCGGGCTTCCTAGCCGGCCGCGGCACGGGCGGCGAGCGGGAAGTGGCCGAGGGCTTGGCGCTGACCGCGCACTTCCTGGAGCGACACATCTTCCACCCGCGTGACCGAGGCCTGCCCGCCGAGCGCCTGCGCCTTGCCCAACGCTTTGCCGCGGCGGCATGATCGCGCCGTTCGATTGAGGGTTGGGAGGGAGCGGGGCCTTGGTTGCTGCGCAGGAGACGGAAGGAACAGCGTCGCGGGTTGCCGTGGTCGGTGCCGGCATCGTCGGCGTCTGCTGCGCGCTATACCTGCAGCGCGATGGGTGCCAGGTCACCTTGATCGACCGGCAGGAGCCGGGCCAGGGAACCTCCTACGGCAACGCCGCCATCATCTCCGGCACCGGGGTCATGCCAGTGGCAACACCCGGCATTTTGGCCGATGTGCCCGGCATGCTGATGAACCCTCAGGGCCCCTTGGCCATCCGTTGGAAGTACCTGCCCCGCCTGGCACCTTGGCTGCTTCGCTTCGTCGCTGCCAGCAAGCCTGCCCGCGTTGAAGAGATCTCGAAGGCCTTGGCGGCGCTGTTGGCCGAGGCGCGGCCTGCCTTCAAGACCTTGTTGGATGCCGCCGGTGCACCTGGGATGATCGTCGAACGTGGCCTCCTCACCACCTCCACGACCGAGGCCGGTCTCAAAAGCATCGAGAAGAAACGACAGCTCCTGGAGCGCCACGGCATTGCTGTCGAGCGTCTGACCATCGAGGAAGCCCGGCAGATGGAGCCGGGTCTGGCCCGCGACCTGACGGGCGTGCACCTCTACCCCAACAACGCCCACACCATCCAGAACTACCGGCTGGTCACACTGCTGGCGGAGGACTTCGTCCGGAACGGGGGGCGTCTGCAGCGCGGCAATGTCATTGACTATGAAATTGGCCCGTCAGGGCCGAGAGCGGTGAAGCTGGAGGACGGCACGGCGGTCGACTGCGATGCCGTGGTGCTGGCTGCTGGCGCCTGGTCGAAGGAGGTGGGGCGGGCGCTGGGTGCCACCCAACCGCTCGACACGGAGATTGGCTATCACCTCACCTTGCCGGATCCGGCCCTGGAGCTGCGCCGGCCAATCGCTTCAGCCGAAGGGGCTTTCATCTGCACGCCTCTGGAGAACGGCCTGCGCATCGCCGGCACGGTCGAGCTCGGTAAGCTCGGCATGGCGCCCAACTGGGAGCGCCTGAAGATTCTGCGCCAGAACGCTGCGCGCATTCTGCCCAATCTCAACTTCGAGGGCGCCTCTCGCTGGCAGGGCTTCCGTCCTTCCATGCCCGATTCCCTGCCGGTCATCGGGCCGAGTCCGAGCCTGCCGAACACCTATTTCGCTTTTGGCCACGGCCACCTGGGCTTGACCTTCGGCGCCATCACCGGGCGAGTGATCGCCGATCTCGCCGCGGGCCGCGCGCCGACGGTCGACGCCACAGCTTTCCGCGCGGATCGCTTCTGAGGTCTTTCGTCGACTCTTCCGCCGTGCCTAAGCTCCCGCCCGCACGTAAGACAAGGTATTGACCATGAGTTCGAAATCGGAAGCCGGCGAAATCCGCTCGGTGCCGTTCGTCGAGGCGCTGTCGGAGCGCTATCTCTCCTACGCGCTCTCGACCATCGTCTCGCGCGCGTTGCCGGACGTACGCGACGGCCTGAAGCCGGTGCACCGCCGGGTGCTCTATGCCATGCAGCAGCTCAAGCTGGATCCCAATGCCGGCTTCAAGAAGTCGGCGCGCGTGGTCGGCGACGTGATCGGCAAGTACCACCCCCACGGCGAGCAGGCGATCTACGATTCGCTGGTCCGCCTGGCGCAGGACTTCGCCCAGCGCTATCCATTGGTCGAAGGGCAGGGGAACTTCGGCAACGTCGACGGCGATAACGCTGCGGCCATGCGCTACACCGAGGCGCGTCTGACGGCGGTGGCGCAGTTGCTGCTCCAGGGCATCGATCAGGACACGGTCGACTTCCGCGAGACCTACGACGGCGAGGACGAGGAGCCGGTGGTGCTGCCGGCGGCTTTTCCCAACCTCCTGGCCAATGGCGCGCAGGGCATCGCCGTCGGCATGGCGACCTCGGTGCCGCCGCACAACGCCGCCGAGCTCTGTGATGCATTGTTGCATCTGATCAAGCACCCGAAGGCCCAGGTTGAGACGCTGGTCGAATTGGTGCCGGGCCCAGACTTTCCGACCGGCGGCGTACTGGTGGAGCCCAAGGAGAGCATCGTCGAGGCCTATCGCACCGGCCGCGGCAGCTTCCGCCTGCGCGCCCGCTGGGAGATGGAGAAGATCAAAGGCGGCGGCTACCGCATCATCGTCACCGAGATCCCTTACCAGGTGCAGAAGGCAAGGCTGATCGAGCGCATCGCCGAACTCTTGGAGGCGCGCAAGCTGGCACTGCTTGGCGACATCCAGGACGAGTCGGCGGCGGACGTTCGTCTGGTGCTGGAACCGAAGAGCCGCAACGTTGACCCGGAGATGCTGATGGAGTCGCTCTTCCGGTTGAGCGAGCTGGAAGTGCGGGTGCCGCTCAATCTCAACGTTCTCGATGCCCAGCAGACGCCGCGGGTCATGAGCTTGAGAGAGGCTTTGCAAGCCTTCCTTGACCACCGCCACGTGGTCTTGGTGCGGCGTACCAACCACCGTTTGGAGAAGATCGCCAAGCGGCTGGAGGTGCTGGAAGGCTACCTCATCGCCTACCTCAACCTCGATGAGGTCATCCGCATTATCCGGGAGGAGGACGAGCCGAAGGCCGAGCTAATGCGGACCTTCGAGCTCACCGACGGTCAGGCCGAGGCCATCCTCAACATGCGCCTGCGCTCCCTGCGCAAGCTGGAGGAAGAGGGTATCCGCCGCGAGCACGCCGAGCTGTCGGAAGAGCAGGCGGAGCTGAACGCTCTCCTGGCCGACGAGGGCAAGCGCTGGAAGAGCATCGCCGCCGAGATCAAGGAGGTGCGCAAGCGCTTCGCTCCGGAGACCGAGCTGGGCCGCCGCATGACCGAGATCGGCACACCGCCCAGCGCCGTCATCATTCCGCTGGATGCCGTGGTGGAGCGCGAGCCGATCACGGTGCTGCTTTCGGCCAAGGGCTGGATCCGGGCCATGAAGGGGCACCACGACGACGTCTCCGACGCCAAGTACAAGGAGGGTGACCGCGGCGCTTTCGCCGTCAAGGCGCAGACCACCGACAAGCTTATCCTCTTTGCCACCAATGGCCGTTTCTACACGGTGGGCGCCGACAAGCTGCCGGGCGGACGCGGCTTCGGCGAGCCGATCCGGTTGATGGTCGACCTGCCGAACGATCAGGAGATCCTGCAGCTCACCGTCCATGACTCTGAGCGGCGATTGCTGGTCGCCTCCAGCGACGGCCGCGGCTTCCTGGTCAAGGAAAGCGAGGTCGTCGCCCAGACCAAGAACGGCAAGCAGGTGCTGAACCTCGGCAGCGGGGCGGAGGCGCAGGCCTGCCGGCCGGTGGCGGGCGACCACGTCGCGGTGGTCGGTGAGAACCGCAAGCTCCTGATCTTTCCCTTGGAGGAGCTGCCGGAGATGACCCGCGGCCGGGGCGTGCTGCTGCAGAAGTATCGCGACGGCGGCCTGGCCGACATCAAGACTTTCGCGCTGTCCGAGGGCCTATCCTGGCGCATGGGAGGCAGCGGCAGCCGGGTGCGCACCGAAACCGACCTGACAGCTTGGCTTGGCAAGCGTGCGCAGGCCGGCCGCCTCCCGCCGACCGGCTTCCCGAAGTCCAACAAGTTCGGGGAGGTTTAGACGGTGAGTTCGCAGCAGGAGACCTTTCGCACGGCGGCCTATGGCGGACCCGGCTGGTCCCAGCGGACGCAAAGCCTGGCACAGGAGATCGGCGGCGTTTGGGGCGGCTTCTCGGTCAATAGCGAGTGGCGCAAGCTGGAAGCCGTCCTGCTGCATCGTCCGGGCGATGAGCTTGGCGCGTCGCTGGAAGACCACGACGCCGTGCAGATGCTGGCCCCGGTCGACCTCGGCAAGGCGCAGGCCCAGCACGACGCCATGGCCGAGGCCTATCGCGCCAATGGCGTGATGGTGCATTACGTCGATCCGGCGGAGCGGCCCAGCCCGAACCAGATGTTCTGCGCTGATCTCTTCTTCATGACCCACGAAGGGGCCATTCTGGCGCGTCCGGCCTCCACCGTACGGGCCGGCGAGGAGCGTCAGGTCCAGCGCAGGCTGGCGGACCTCGGTGTGCCAATTCTGCGTGGCCTGTCCGGACGGGCGACCTTCGAGGGCGCCGATGCCATGTGGCTCGACGAGACCACGATCATCGTCGGCCGCGGCTTGCGCACCAACAGCGCGACCATCGAGCAGATCTGGCAGTACGCCTTGGACGCCTCCTTGGAGCTGATCGCCGTCGACATGCCCTATGGCACCATGCACCTGATGGGCATGCTACGCATCTTCGACCGCAATCTCGCAATGGCCTGGCCGCGGCTGACGCCCCATGCGGCCGTCGAAGCTCTGCGTGACCGCGGCTACGAGGTCGGCTTCTTGCCGGACCTCGACTACACCAGCCTGGGCCGTGCCTTCAACGTGGTCACCTTGGGACCGAGGCGCATTCTGATGGTCGCCGGCTATCCGGAAGTCGAACGTGCCTATGAGGCGCACGGTGTCGAGTGCGTGACGGTCGAAGCCGACGAGCTGGTCAAGGCCGCGGGCGCCGTGGGCTGCCTGACGGGCATTCTGTCGCGCGAAAGGGACTAAAGCCGCGCTTGGTTTTTACGCGGATGTGGGGTAGTTGGGCCAGTAACGAAAATGATCGGGACGCCGGCAAGGCGCCCAAGCAGGGAGTTCTGGGTGGCTTTTCTCGTCCGCTTCGTCGGCGGCGTTGACGCGCTCAATGAGTACATCGGCCGTGGCGTCGCTTGGCTGACCTTGGCCATGGTGCTGATCGCCTTCGTCGTGGTGATCATGCGCTACGTGTTCTCGTTCGGCTTCGTCTGGCTGCAGGAATCCTACGTCTGGCTGCACGGCATCGTCTTCATGGTCGGTGCCGGCTATACCCTGATGCACGATGGCCATGTGCGGGTAGACATCTTCTATCGCCCGGCGGATCCGCGGCGGAAGGCCTGGACCAATCTCCTTGGCGTCCTCTTGCTCTTGCTGCCGATGATCCTTCTGGTCTTCTTCGTCAGCTACGACTACGTGCTGATGTCCTGGGCCATCCTGGAGGAATCGAGAGAGGCTGGAGGCCTGCCGGGCCTCTTCCTGCTTAAGTCGGTCCTCTGGGTCTTTTGTTTGCTGGTCGGATTGCAAGGCCTGTCTCTTGCAGCGCGCAGCCTCCTGGTTCTCACGGGTCATCCGGAGTTTGGTGAACCCGAAGAGCAGCAGGGCGGGATGTAGCCGCATGGATCCCGTCCTTCTTGGAGAAATCGTCAGCCTCTTGATGTTCGTCACCGTCTGCGGGGTGCTGCTGCTCGGCTTTCCGGTGGCTTTCACTCTGGCCGGCGTCGCCATCGTTTTCGCGCTGATCGGCAACCTTCTCGGCATCTTCGATCTGCGCCTCTTCACGGCACTGTCGTCCCGGTACCTCGGGGTGATGCAGAATGAACTGCTGGTCGCCGTGCCGCTCTTCGTCTTCATGGGCGTGATGCTTGAGCGCTCGAAGATCGCCGAACAACTGCTTGAAACAATGGGGCAATTGTTCGGCAGTGTTCGCGGTGGTTTGGCCATCTCTGTGATCATCGTCGGCATGCTGCTGGCCGCCTCGACAGGCATCGTCGGCGCCACCGTGGTCACCATGGGACTGCTGTCGCTACCGACCATGCTGAAGGTTGGTTACAACCCGAAGATCGCAACCGGCACCATCTGCGCGGCCGGCACCTTGGGGCAGATCATCCCGCCCTCCATCGTGCTCATCCTGCTGGGCGACATCCTGCAGGGCGCCAACACGGAAGCGCAGCTAGAGCTGGGCAACTTCGCGCCGGAGCCGGTCTCGGTGGTCGACCTGTTCGCCGGCGCCTTCCTGCCGGGTATGATGCTGGTCGGCCTCTACATCGGCTGGATCCTCATCAGCGCGCTGCGCAACCCGGAGGACTGCCCTCCGGTTCCGCCGGACGAAAGCGACCGACGGCTGCGCGAGCGCGTTGTGGCGGTGCTGCTGCCGCCCGCCGCCCTGATCATCCTCGTGCTGGGCTCGATTCTGATCGGAGCGGCAACGCCGACCGAGGCTGCGGCCATGGGTTCCGTCGGCGCGCTGCTGCTGGCCGGACGCAATCTCATGCCGGACCGCGCGCGTGTGGTCTACGCCGCCGGCCTGGCGCTTCTGGCGCTGGTGCCGCTGGTTTCGCTGTTCGATCTCCGCATGCAGCGAGAAGTCGTGCCGGTCATCGATCAGGCCGCCGCCGGTGTGGCCACGATTTGCGTCATCGTCCTCCTGGTCGGGGTCGCGGTTTGCCTGCGCCGGGTCTACGCAAGCGGCATTCTCACCGATGTCATGCGCAGCACCGTGAAAGTTTCCTGCATGGTCTTTCTCATCCTGCTGGGGGCTTCGGTCTTCTCCCTGGTGTTTCGCGGCCTGGGCGGCGAGGAGATCGTCGAGGATGTGCTGAGCGCGCTGCCCGGTGGGGTGATGGGTGCCATGATCGTCGTCATGGCCCTGATGTTCGTGATGGGCTTCTTCCTCGATTTCATTGAGATCACCTTCGTCATGGTGCCCATCGTCGGGCCCATCCTTCTCAAGATGGGCCTGGACCCGGTCTGGCTTGGGGTGATGATTGCGGTCAACCTGCAGACCAGCTTTCTGACACCGCCCTTTGGCTTCGCGCTCTTCTATCTGCGCGGGGTCGCGCCGCCCTCGGTCACGACCATGCAGATCTACCGCGGCATCATTCCCTTCGTCGGCATCCAGATCGTCGGACTGTGCCTGATCGCGCTCTTCCCAGCTCTCGCCACCTGGCTGCCGAGCGTTCTGTTCTAGAGCCAGGCAGCCTGTTCCAGCTCGCCGTTCGATCGGGCCGTCGTCCCTAAGACTCGCGAAACAAGCGCGTTTTCGGCTAGCACGGAACCGTGATGCTGGTAGGCTACCAAGTGAATCCTCGACTGAACGTTGAGGAATTCGGGCGCGTGATCACATTCAAGTGTAAAGACGGGCGGAGGCACACACATGAGCTATTATTTGATTCGTTGCGACTACACTGCTTCGGCGTGGCGAGAGCTGCTCAGCGAGAAACAGGTTAACACGGACTCTCGCTTGGCGCCGGTTCGCAAGCTGGCCCGGAGTTATGGCGGCGACTTTGTCGATTTGGTGGACGAGAGTAGGAACGGCGGCACTGTGCTCGGGAAGTTCATCAGTTTCGGTGCGCACGACCTGATCGGCATCGTGCGGATGCCGACGCCGACGGCAGCGCGGTCGTTCGCCATGGTCATCTCCTCGCATGAGGGGGTGCGTGGTTTCGAGATTACCCCTTTGCTGACCTTCGACGAAGGAATCGAGGCGATGCAGCAGGGACACGAGTGTAAAGGTGACTACAAAGTGCCTGGCGACTAGATCGTTCCTCACAGTCGGCTTGGTCGTCTGTGACTACCTGCTGACGTCAAATGGTCGTTTTGGTCAGTCCTAAAGGTTGATCGTCTCTGTCACCGCCATCCGGGATTTGTTCGATGGAATGTCCCAGCTGCAAGGTGAGTGTCAGAGACGACGCAAACTACTGCCACAGTTGCGGAACCAACCTGGCCAGCGCGCGGCTGGCCGAGAAAAAGATGGTCACGCTGGAAGACGTGCTGTCGACCAGCGATGCGCGGCGTCCTGGCCATTCCTCCAAGGCTAAAAGGGTCTTCCAGGAGCGAAAAGAAGTCACCGTGCTGTTTGCGGATATCGCGAACTCAACGGAAATCATCTCAGAGCATGATCCGGAATTTGCGCTTGAGTTTCTCGATGGCGCGACCTTGCGGATGGCAGAGTCGGTAGAGAAGTTCGGCGGAACCGTGAGCAGGCTCATGGGCGATGGCATCATTGCGCTCTTCGGTGCTCCGGTTGCTGTCGAGAATCACGCGACGCACGCCTGCCTCGCAGCACTCGACATGAAGGAGGCGCTCGCAACGATGCGAGACGACCAGGCGGCCTCCGGCATGGGCGACATTAGAGTTCGGACCGGTATCAGCACGGGCGAAGTCGTGATCCGCGCCATGGAATCGGATGCCGGCTTCGATTTCACGGCTATGGGAGCGACCACGCATCTGAGCGCCCGCCTGGAGCATATGGCGGACCCCGATACGATCTTATGTTCCAGCCAAACCAAAATGCTGACCGGGCCGCGCTTCAACTGGCAGCCGTTGGGGTCGACACAGCTTCGCGGATTTGTCGAGCCTGTTGAGGTCTTTCAGCTGCTCAGCGCCGAGTCCAGCGCAGCAAGCTTTGACAGCCTGCCCGCATCGAACTTGAGCCTGTTCGTCGGTCGCGAGAAGCAGCTCAAGCAAATCCTGAGCTGCTTTCGACCGTCGCAGCGGGAGATGCCAAAGGGCGTTGTCATCGTTGGCGAGGCTGGTGTCGGGAAGTCGCGTCTCTGCTGGGAGGCCATCAACAGGAGTGGGACCGGCAGTGGGCGTCTCATGAGGATCGAAGCGAACTCATACGGCCAGAGCATTCCCTATCTGCCGTTCGCGACAATGCTGCGCAGCTATTTCCACCTGGGTTCGGGCGACAGCGAAAGCGAGATCTGTTCGAAAATCCGAGGACGGCTGAAGGATCTTGAGTCGGAACTTGAGGGCCGAACGACGGCTGTTCTGTCGGTCTTGGGAGTCCGGATCGATGATCCCGAATGGTTCAAGATGGACTCGTCACAACGTCAACAGCTCGCCCACGATACGATCTGTCGCTTGCTGATGGCTGAGAGCCGGCACAACGGTCTGGTTGTCTTGATCGAGGATGCGCAGTGGATCGACAGCGACTCCGCCGTTCTGCTTCGGCACATTTTGTCCAACGTCGCCGGCAGTGATCTGGTCTTTCTCATAACGTCGCGCTTCAGGCAGGAAGACCTGACGAGCGCGTTTCGCGACATTGACGAGATCACGCTGGCGCCACTGGCCCAGCCAAGCGCCGAGCAGTTGATTGACTCTTGCCTGGGCAGTGATGCCTCGCTTGCGAAGCTGAAATGGGAGCTGATGGAGCGAACGGCCGGGAATCCCTTTTTCATTGAAGAGAGCATCCGGACGCTAGAAGCCTCCGGCGTTCTGCGCGGGGGCTACGGGGGCTTCCGCCTATCGGGGGCCTACCGGGAAATCGAGATTCCATCCTCCGTGAAGTCGGTGATCTCGTCGCGGGTCGACGGGCTCAGCCTTTCCGACAAGGAAGTCCTTCAGGCGGCCGCGGTCATCGGTGACGTCTTTTCCGTCCGATTGCTGGAACACGTCGTTTCCATGCCAATCAAGTTGGAACTCTCGGGTCGCCTCGCACGCCTCTCCGATGCCCGACTGATTCGAAGTGAGAGCCTCGAGGGCGAGCCGGCTTATCGTTTCACCCACGGGCTGATTCATGAGGTGGTGCGTGGCGAACTGCTAAGCCATCAGGTCGCCGATCTGCATCGCAAGGTCCTCACGGCTGTCGAAACGGTTTTCTCTGACCGTCTCCACGAGCTGACGGAAACGCTGGCTCACCATGCCAGGGCAGGTGAGGTTTGGGACAAGGCTCTGCTTTACACCCGTACTGCCGGCCGCCGTGCGGCGGAGAGGTCGGCTTACAAGAGCGCCGTTGCTTTCTTCGAAGAGGCGCTCCGCTACTGCGAGCTGGTGCCGCAATCCGCCGAGACGCTGGAGAGCGCTATCGACATCAGCTTCGATCTGCGGAATGTCCTGTATCCCTTGGGTGAGATCCAAAAGGATCTCGACAATCTGCAGCGTGTCGAAGAGTTGAGCCGCGGTTTTATCGCGCCTCAGCGCCGGGCCCGCCTGTCGGCCTACATTGCGCGAGATATGGCCTTGCTTGGACGGCCGGATGACTCGGTTTCCGCCGGACATCGCGCCTTGGTACTTGCCCGCAGTACGCAGGACCGAGAGCTCGAGATTCTAACCAGCGCCTACATTGGGTCGGCGCACTACGCTCTCGGTGACTTCAAGCAATCGGCGACCCTCTTGGGATCGGCAATCGCGGCACTTTCCCAAGGGTACGAGCACCACACCTTCGGCTTGCCCGGACCGGGCTATCTATTCTTCGAGTCCTGGCGTCTATGGGCGCTTGCGAGACTGGGAGACTTCGAGGTCGGCAGCCGCGCGGCCGATGAGGTCGTGCGGTTCTCCCGCTCGCTCGATCACCCCTTGACCTCGGCTGTTGCGATCTACTCCGCCGGGTTCCTGCATATGCATCGCGGCGATCTTGAGGTTGCGGTCCCCTTGTTGGAGGAGGGGCTTCAGATCTGCGAGGACTGGGACTTGGTGGCTTGGTTCACGAACCTCTCGTCCGCGCTGGGCCATGCGCTGGTCTTGGGTAACGATCCAACGGAAGGTCGGAAATGCCTCGAGGCAGCGGTGGCCCGCTCGCGCGAGCTTGGGATTCTGGTGAGCCACTCCCTGGAAATGGCGTGGCTTGCGGAGGCAGCGCTAGCCAGCGGCGACCAGGGAGCGGCTGAAAGCTCGGTAGAGCGGGCTCTGGAACTTGCCGAGCAGTGCAAAGAGTGGGGCAACAAAGCCGAAGCCCTTTGGACCCGAGGCGAGATCTTGACTTCGACCAAAGATGCGAAAGCGGCGACGCATTGTTACGAGAGCGCACTCTCCCTAGCGGAGGCTTGCAACATGAAGCCGCTGATTTCGCGCTGCCAGGCTGCATTAGTGCGTCACGGTATGATGAGCAGCGGCGACGATCTCGATCGTTTTGGCGGTCGCGGCGCTCGTAGCTGAACGTCGGCTGCAACAGGGCGATCACCGTCGAGGTGCTCCTGCCTACGAGCCGGTCTTGCCGCAGAAACAACGGCGGGGCCCGAAGGCCCCGCCGCCAAAAGTGCTATCAGAAGCGCGCCTTGCCTACAGGCTGACCCATTGGAAGGGCAGCGAGCGGGCGTTGTAGAAAGCACGCTCTGAGAAGGACGCGTAGGAGATCGACTGCTTGCGGAAGGCGATGATCGACTCCATGACCTCGCGCGACATCGCATCCTGGCTCGCCAGGTCGCCGATGACTTCGCCGGAAAGCTTGCCGAGACCGTTCAGCACCTCGTCCGGGAACTGCTTCACCTCGACGCCGTGCTCAGTGACCAGAGTCTCGAGTGCGGCGTTGTTCTTCGCCGTGAACTCGTTGATCACATAGGCGTTGGCGTAGGCGTTGGCCGCCTCGACGATGGCCTTTTGGTCGTTCGGCAGTGACTCCCAGACGGTCAGGCTGACGAAGTTGTCGAGCAGCGTCGCCGGCTCGTGCCAGCCCGGGTAGTAGTACTTCTTGGCAGACTTGTAGAGGCCGAAGGCCAGATCGTTGTAGGGACCGACCCACTCGGTGGCATCGATCGCGCCGGAAGCCAGCGCCGGCGGAATCTCGCCGCCCGGCAGGTTGACCACGTTACCGCCGGCTGCCTTGACGACCTCGCCGCCCAGACCCGGGATACGCATCTTCAGGCCCTTGTAGTCTTCCAGGCTGTTGATGTCCTTGTTGAACCAGCCGCCGGCCTGGACGCCGGTGTTGCCGGAGGCAAAGAACTTGCATCCGAGCTCCGCATAGACCTTGTCGGCCAGTTCTTGCCCGCCGCCGAACTGCACCCAAGCGTTCTGTTCCGTGGCGTTGAGGCCGAAGGGGATGGAGGCGATGAACTGTGTCGCCGCGACCTTGCCCTTCCAGTAGTAAGGGGCGCCATGGCCCATATCGAGGGAGCCGCCGGCAACAGCGTCCATCGTCTCGAAGGCCGGGACGATTTCGCCGCCACCGAAGACCTCGACCTCCAGGGCGCCATCCGACGCTGTGGTGATGAACTCGGCAAGCTTGTTGGCTCCCGTGCCGAGGCCCGGGAAGTTTTTCGGCCAAGTCGTCTGCATGCGCAGGCGCTTGGTGCCTTGCGACAAGGCCGGCTTGGGGAACGAAGCGGCGGCCGCCACCGTGGCGACGCCACCGACTGCTGCGCCTGAAAGAAACTCGCGACGCTTCATGGAATTGCACCTCCCTTTGTTTTGATCGTGATGTGCGCGAGATAGTTGCGCCCGTTATGTGGGCATAATGTGGTGCGCAAACTACGCCGCGCTGGTGGGGGCGGCAAGACCGCGGTGCTGGTCGTCAGAACGTCAAATCGGACCAGTAGCCGTCCTTGATGCCTTCAAGCGGCTCGAAACGCGTTTTATACTTCATCTTGCTGCTTTCGGCGATCCAATAGCCAAGATAGACGTGACTCCGGCCACGCTCCCGCACCTGACGGATAAGCTCCAGGATCATTAGGCTGCCGAGAGAGCGCTGCGCCTCATCCGGCGCGAAAAAGCTGTAGACGGCAGAGACGCCGTCTTGCACCCAGTCGACCAGACAGGCTGCGACGAGCGTGCCGTCGGGCACGCGGAACTCGACGACGCCGGTGTCGATGTTGGTTTCCTCGATCATGGCCCGGTAGTCGGCGAAGGACATGCCGCTCATCTCGCCGTCATCGTGGCGGTCCCTGAGATAGGCTTTGAAGAGGCGGTATTGCTCGTCCGTGGCGACGGCCGGACGTTGTGCGATGATCAGGTCGGTGTTGCGGCGCATGACACGACGCTGCCAGGGCTTCTCGATAAAGCGGTCGGCCGCCACCCTAACTGGGACACAAGCCTCGCAGTCGCTGCAGGCCGGGCGGTAGACGTAGCGATGGCTGCGGCGAAATCCGCCAAGAATGAGGCTGTCGTAGAGCTGTCGCGAGCGCCGTACCGGCAACTCGGCGATGACCTTGCGCTCCCACCGGCCCGGCAGATAGGGGCAGGGCATCTCGGCCATCACGTAGAAGCAATGCGGAGGTTGCTTTTCGTCCGTCTCGCCTGTCGCGTCGCCTGGCTGGCTCGCTCTGGTCGCTTCGTCGCGCACGCTGTCCGGTCTTTCTAGGAGGTGGGCCGCTGCCGCTCTAGCCCTGCGCGGCGTTTTGGCACCGAAGCGTTCTCCGATGGCGGCTCACTGTCCTACCTGTTCGTATGGATCGTCTCATGAAACCGCCGGAGCTGTAAACAGCTCCCTTAGGCGAAGCCCAGACTGGCCCTGACGGCACTCGTTCGCACGACCAGGCTGCCAGAAAGGAAGTCGTGCACACAGCGCTTGCGTTCGTTGAACAGCGGCACCAGGAACACGAGCGGCAGGCTGAAGCTGACGAGAAACAAGGCGGCGCGCACGAAAGCCTGGATGTAGTCCAGGCGGCTGCCTGTGTAGCCCCTGACTTCTAGGTCAAGCAGATACATGCCGGCAGTGGCTCCGCCCGAGCCGATCATCCACGTGAAGTAGGCGACCGGCAGAAGGCTCGCCGCCACCACCTGCAAAGGCCAGATAACCGGGGCCATTAGCCCGAAGGTCATCCCCGTCGCGACGAAGGCCGCCAGCCAGATGGCACCGGACAGCGCCAAAAGCAGCAGAAAATCGATTGCCGACGCCAAGATGCGGCGGCGCAGTAATTCGTCGTAAAGCTCGGGGTTGTCCAGCGGCGTGGGGGCTTCCCCCACCCACACCGGACCGCGCAAACGCAGGGTCATCCCACGGCCGTCACTCACGCCTTCCTCTCTCCTTATGTGAATTGCTTGAAGAAAGACATGGGGCGGCTGTGCCAATGCCGCAAGCTGCCGATGCGGCGGTCCTATTCAACGACGGTCAAGCTGCTCGCGTTGCTGGGCTGGGGCAGCTCGCTATCGCGCCGAATGATGGAGGGTGGCTCTTGGGGCGGCGCCGGCTGCTCCGTCTCTGCGTCGGCCGCGGCTTGCGCCTTCGCTTCCAGGTTCCCGCCTGAGCGGTGGTTCAGCACGATGATCGCGACACGGCGGTTCTGCGGCGAGGCGGGGTCTTCGGGGAGCAGCAGCTCCGTGGCGGCCTTGCCGCTGACCTCTTCGATACGTTCTGCCGGCAGCTCGTTGTTGATCAGCACACGCCGGCTGGCATTGGCTCGGTCGGTCGACAGTTCCCAGTTGCTGTAGTCGTCACGTCCCTTGAAGGGCGTTGCATCGGTGTGTCCGCTTATGACGATCTGGTTGGGCAGCCGCCGGATGGCGGCCGCGACCAGCTCTAGGAGCTTCAAGGTCTGCGGCGCGGGCTCGGCGCTGCCGCTCTTGAACATGGCGGCGCCCTTCTTGTCGACGATCTGGATGCGCAGGCCTTCATCCGTCTGATCGATCAAGAGATTGCCGTTGAGTTGCTCGAGACCGGGGGTCGCTTCGATGGCTTGGCGCAGCTCGGCTTCGGCCTTGTCGAAACGCTCGCGCTCGCGCTCTTCGATCTCTTTGGTGAGCTGTTCCTCGCTGACCTCGCCGTCCTCGGCCTCCACCTCTTCTTCCGGCTCGTCGGTTTCTTCCTCCGGCGAGGCAAGGCTGACGGTAACCCCCATGGGCGAGAGCTCGCTGATCGCGGCCCCTTCCTCCGAAAGGCTGCGGCCGCCCAGCACGCCGCCAGCCCCGCTGTGCGAGCTGTCTGAGAGCGCCGTCGGGCTGAAGTAGTCTGCCAAGCCGGTCAACTGCTCTTCGGACGAGGTCGAAAGCAGCCACAACAGCAGGAAGAAGGCCATCATGGCGGTCACGAAGTCCGCATAGGCGACCTTCCAGGCACCGCCGTGGTGCCCGTGGCCGTGGCCCTTCTTAACCTTCTTGATAAGGATTGGCCGTTCGTCTGCCGCGTTGGCCATGCCTGGGGCGACCCCGTTCCCTAATTCAGCCCGATAGGGAGGGCAGTCTGACCAATCGCCCTTAAAAAGCAGTTAGGTACGTAAGTTCACGCAGTGCCGGGGTAACTCTAGGCCAGGGCCTGGCGCAAGTCGGCGATCAGGTCGTCGACCTCTTCCACGCCGACCGACAGCCGGACGAGGCCGTCGCTGATGCCAAGGGTGGCCCGGATGTCTGGCGGGATGGAGGCGTGGGTCATGATCGCCGGATGCTCGATCAGGCTCTCGACGCCGCCCAGTGACTCGGCCAGAGCGAAGATCTCAACCCGCTCCAGAAAGCGGCGCGATTCCTCCAGGCCGCCGTGCAGAACGGCCGTCACCATGCCGCCGCCGCCACGCATCTGCCGCTGGGCGAGGCTGTGTTGGGGATGACTCGCAAGGCCTGGGTAGTGCACCTGCGCGACTTTGGGGTGTTTTTCAAGGAATTCAGCGACTTGCTGGGCGCTCTCGCCATGCCGCTCCATGCGCAGCGCCAGGGTCTTGAGCCCGCGCAGCGCCAGGAAGGCATCGAAGGGGCCCTGGATACCGCCGACGGCATTGATCAGGAAGGCGAGTTCCTCGGCAAGGTCTGCATTGTCACCGACCACCAGAATGCCGCCGACCATATCGCTGTGCCCATTCAGGTACTTGGTGGCCGAATGCATGACGATGTCGCAGCCGTGCTCCAGGGGGCGCTGAACCCAGGGGCTGGCGAAGGTGTTGTCGCAGCAGGTCAGGATGCCCCGGGCCTTCGCGATGGCGGTCACCGCCTCCAGGTCGACCAGCTTGAGCAGCGGATTGGTCGGCGTTTCTATCCAGATGAGCTTGGTGTTCTCGCGGATCGCGGCCTCTAAGCCCGCAGTATCGCTGAGGTCTACGAAGGTGAATTCGAGGCCGGCGGAGCGGCGGCGAACCCGCTCGAAGAGCCGGTAAGTGCCGCCGTAGACGTCGTCCATCACCACGATGTGGCTGCCTGTCTCGAAAAGGTCGAGCAGGGTCGCGGTCGCCGCCAGACCGGAAGCGAAGGCGAAGCCGCGGGTACCGCTTTCCAAATCGGCAATGCAGGCTTCGTAGGCCGCGCGGGTCGGATTGTGCGTGCGGCTGTACTCGTAGCCCTTGTGGACGCCTGGACTCTCCTGGACATAGGTCGAGCTGGCGTAGATCGGCGTCATGATGGCGCCTGTCGTCGGGTCTGGCTGCTGGCCGGCGTGAATGGCGCGTGTGCCGAAGCCGAGGCGATTGGGGCGGGGTGGGGCGGTGTCAGGCATGTGCAATTCTCTCATTCAAAATCAGATGGTTGGTCACACTATTTCATGCGACGTCGTAGATGGTTCAGCAGATCGATGCGGGTGATCAGGCCGAGGAAGGCGTCATCTTGCTTGACGATGGCGATGTGATCGCGAGCGAAGATCGGCAGCAGATCCTCGATCGGGTGGTCGGGTGCAATGGTCTCCAGCTTGGTGGTCATGGCGCTTGAGACGGGCTCCTGAAAGCGGCTCTCGTCGCTGAAGACCTTTAGCAGGATGTCGCTCTCGTCGATGATGCCGACCACCTGGCCATCACCATCCAGCACCGGCAGCTGGGAGATGTCGTAAAGCTTCATGCGGCCATAAGCGATCAGCAGGCTGTCGCTTGGCACCGTGGTGACGGTGGCGCCCTCGGTATGGCGCCGGCTGATCAGGTCGCGTAGGTCGCCGCTGCTCTCCCGCTCGATAAAGCCCTGATCGATCATCCAATAGTCGTTGTAGACCTTGGAGAGGTATTTGTTGCCGCTGTCGCAGACAAAGGTCACGACGCGCTTGGGCGTCGTCTGCTCGCGGCAGTAGCGCAAAGCCGCGGCGATCAAGGTGCCGGAGGAGGAGCCAGCGAGAATACCTTCTTTCAGTAGAACCTCGCGAGCGGCGAAGAGCGCTTCCTTGTCGGAGATACTGTAGGCCTTCTTGACGCGGGTGAAATCGGCGATTGGCGGGATGAAGTCCTCGCCAATGCCCTCCACGACCCAGGAGCCGACCTCTTCCAGCACCTCCCCGGTGTCGATGTAGTGGGCCAGGATGGAGCCTTCCGGGTCGGCCAGGACCATCTCGATGTTCGGGTCGACCGAGGCGAAGTAGCGCGCGAGACCGGTTATCGTGCCGGCGGAGCCAACGCCGCAGACCATGGCGTCCATGCGGTGATCCATCTGTTCCCAGATCTCGGGCCCGGTCGTGGTTTCGTGCGCTAAGGGGTTGGCCGGATTGCCGAACTGGTTGACGTAGATCGCGCCTTCCTCGGCAGCGATGCGCTCGGCCATGTCCTGATAATAGTCCGGGTGGCCCTTGCCGACGTCGGAGCGGGTGAGGCGCACCTCGGCCCCCAGAGCGCGCAGATGAAAGATCTTCTCTTGCGCCATCTTGTCGGGCACCACGATGATCAGACGGTAGCCCTTTTGGGCCGCGACCAGGGCCAAGCCGAGGCCGGTGTTGCCGGCGGTCGCCTCGACCAGGGTACCGCCTGGCTTGAGGCTGCCATCGCGCTCCGCCGCTTCGATCATCGAGCGGCCGATTCGGTCCTTGATCGAGCCGCCGGGATTCTGGGACTCCAGCTTGAGGAAGAGCTCGCAAGGCCCTGTATCGATGCGGTTTACCCGGACGAGCGGCGTGTTGCCGATCATCTCCAGGCAATTGCCGTAGACCGGTGCGGAGCCGTCCGGTGCGGCGGCGCTCAAGGAGACGGCGGACTGTGACATGGCGGGCTCCTTCGCAGCGGCCGTTTCGCGTCTGGGGCGCATGGCCCCGGCATCCTGTCAGCGAGACTAGGGCAAGCCGGACCGTCGACCAAGGTGGGGATTGGCGATGCTTCCATGCCTTACGGTTCAGTCGGTTTCTGGACCGGGCTGTCGGTATTTTTTACAGTCCACTGAGGGGCAGCTCTGGTGGTTTAACGGCCCAAGCGCATTGAGGAAAAGCACCGTAGCTGTGCTTTGAAAGGTTAATTGTCCTCTCAGGCACTGTAAAAGCTACTTTACAGGTCTTACGCCTCTTGTCAGAGCACGCCTCCTTAATCCTCTGAAATGAAAGGAAATCGAAACCTGGCATAAAGATTGCTTAATGGTCTTATGTGCAGGCCAGCTCTGCGCGCCGGGCTGTGGGTGACGCTCTCTAGACACCTCTGGGAGTGGCGTAGGTCGGTTGTGCCGCTGGTTTGGACGAAGACTGGCAGAGCTTCCTCGTCTCTTTCGTTAGGGGAGTCGGCGGAAGCAAACTAGGGAGGGTGCGTTGATGACGATTGTCAAAACGGGCACCTATCTGACGGCGGGGTTGCTGGCAGCCGCGCTGTCGGCAGGACCGGCCGGTGCGGTGCAGCTTACGTTCGATCTGGATGATGGGCAGATCTTCGTCAATCCGGAGCCGAACTACTCTTCCAATGATATCAGCCTTGGCTCGTCGATGACGGTGAATCCGGGTGAGAGCTTGGAGATCTGGATAGACTTCTTCGATGCCCAGACCGGCTTGAAGCAGCATCTCGAAATCGCCGACGACGGCAATGACCCGCCGCTTGAGAACTTCGGTGTCTCGGTCAACGGCTCAGGCATTCCGGACAACACGATTGCGCAGTTTGAGGTCGAGCTAACCGGCGTAACGGGCAGCCTGATCGGCGGCCCGACTTTCACCAAGAATGATGGCAATTGTGTCGGGAACATCTGCAACTCCTTTGTCTTTCCCGGCGACCTGACCGATGGCTCCTTCTTCTTCCATGATATCCATATCACCTTCACGCCGGTCGGGCTGAACGCGCCGATCACCATCGACAACGTGCAGTTCGGCTTTGCAGTGAACACAACCGACGAAGCTGAGATCATCGGCGTCTGGCCGATGCCGGAGCCGGGCGTGCTGGCGCTCTTCGGCTTCGGCCTCTTGGGCCTTGCCGCCATGTCCTGGCGCGATCGGGCGAGGGGGCTGGCTCGTTCAGAGTAGAAAGAGGCCGGAGACCCAGCCGGCCAATATGGAGCTTGCCACGGCGAGGCCGATGTAAAGGGCGAAGACCGGCAGGCGCACCAGCGCGAAAACGGGAATGGCGGCCCACGCGCTGGTGATGCCGCCGGCGATCAGGAAGGCCATGGCGGCGTCGGGACGCATGCCGGCCTCGATCAGACCGCGGATGAGCGGCAGGGCGGCATAGCCATCAAGGTAGATGGGCGCCCCGACTATGGCTGAGAGCGGTACTGCCCAAGCGTTGTCTCGCCCGACCCAGTCAATCACCAGCTCTTGAGGCAGATAGAGCTTGAGGAAGAACTCGGCGACAAAGGCCAACGTCAGCCAGGGCAGCATCAGCCGCGCTGTGCTGTAGGCGGTGTCGGCGAAGACGGCGCGCCGCTCCCGCTCTTGCCAGAAGCGCCACTGGACGCGTGAAGCCGTGGCGCCACTGCAAGCTGTTCCGGCAATGCGCGCCAAGGTGCCGCCATCCTTGGTCGGTGAACCGAGCGCGCCGGCGGCGGTCAATCCCCAGGTGACGAAGCCGCCGAACAGCCCGATGCCGAGCGCGGCGAGCGTCTTGATGACGGCGAAATCCCAGCCCAGGGTGCCGGCAGTGATGGCCAGCATGCTGGGGCTGGTAATCGGTGAGGACAGCCAGAAGGCCATGATCGGCGCCAGCGGCACGCGCGCGATCAAGAGACCGGCAACCAGCGGCAACACGCTGATCCCACAGACCGGCGTCAAAGCGCCGATCAGCGAGGCGAGCCCGATCATGCGCAGATCTCGGCCCTGGAAGGCCGCGGCGATCAGGCCCATCGAGCCGCTGGCCGTGATCCCGGCGGTCAAGCCGACGCCGATCAAGATCACCGGGCTGATGATCAGCAGGTTCTCCAGCGTGAAGACCGAGGCATCCAGGGTCAGGCCTGGAAAAGACAGGATGAGTCCTGCGGCCAGCAACGCCAGAAGCGTGCGACGTGCGTAAGGGCGGACGGTGAGGGCCAGGGTCCTACCGGTCATGATCGTCTCCTCGTCATGGCGCGGCAGGATAGGGGAGGCCTTGCAAGCGAAAAAATGAATAGTTATTCTATATAGATGAATGAAATCGAACGCTTGCCTTTGAGCAGCGAGTGGTTGCGCAGCTTCCTGGCCGTCGCGGAGGCGGGGAATGTCACCCATGCGGCCGAGCGCTTGGGTCGCACCCAGTCCGCCATCAGCGTGCAGATCCGCAAGCTCGAGGAAGGAGTCTCGGCCCGGCTTTTCGCGCGCCAGGCCCGCGGGATGGTTCTGACGGAGGAGGGACAGCGGCTTTTGCCGGCAGCGCGGCGGGCCCTGAACGAGCTCGGCCGCATCGGGGAGCTTTTTTCCAGGCCCCTCAAGGGCCGTGTGCGGGTGGGCATTCCTGGCGACTACAGCGCCGAGGTGCTCGAGCGTGTGCTGGCGGGATTTGCCGAACGCCATCCAGGCGTCGAAGTCTCTGTGCGCAGCGGTTTTAGCGTCGGTTTTCCTGAAGCGGTGCGGCGCCAGGAGCTCGACATGGCGGTCTACACCGCCACGCCGGGCGAGCTGCTGGGTAAGCCCTTGCTGCAGGAGGAGACCCTTTGGGTCGCCGCGCGGTCCTTTTCAGTGGCGGAGAACGAGCCTGTGCCGCTTGCGCTCTTCGAGCGGGCTTGCTGGTGGCGGGATGCGGCCATCGAGGCCATGGAACAAGCCGGCCGGCCCTATCGTGTCGCCTATTCCAGTGAGAGCGTCGCGGGGGTCAAAGCCGCCATTGGCGCCGGTCTGGCGGTTGGTGTGTTGTCCGCTTGCTCACTGGACAGCAGCCTTCGCGTGTTGAGTGAGGACGAGGGCTTCCTGCCTCTGCCGCAATCGACGCTCGTGTTTCTGGTGGGGGAGGCTGCCAAGCAAAGCGTTGCGCAGGAGATGGAGCGCGCCATCCGAGCGGCTTTGCTGTCGGGCTGATCGCGGCCGCAAGAGGCCGGTGAAGGGCGAGTGTGCGCTGCAACAAGGTGCGGCCAAATTTCACACCTTGGCTTATTGAAATTCGCATTTTCGTGATGCAAATTGAACGTATTCTAATTCGCAAATGACTGCGAAACGGCGCCTTCCGGCGCCGTCAGTACCCAACAAAGAGAAAATCCAAGGAGAGAAAGATGATCGGCAAAAAGCTGCCCGACGTCACCTTTAGGACACGCGTGCGGGATGAGGCCGTCGGCGGCCCCAACCCTTTCCGCTGGCAGGACAGGACCACGGCGGACTACTTCAAGGGCAAGCGTGTGGTCCTCTTTTCCTTGCCCGGTGCTTTCACGCCGACCTGCTCGACCTATCAGCTGCCGGACTTCGAGAAGCTCTATGACGACTTCCAGGCTGAAGGGGTCGATGCGATCTATTGCCTGTCGGTCAACGACGCCTTTGTCATGAACGCTTGGGGCAAGCAGCAGGGCCTGAAGAACGTCCAGCTTATCCCCGATGGCAGCGGCGAATTCACCCGCAAGATGGGCATGCTGGTCTGCAAGGACAATCTCGGCTTCGGCCTGCGCTCCTGGCGCTACGCTGCCATCGTCAACGACGGTGTCGTCGAGGCCTGGTTCGAGGAGCCCGGCTACTCTGACAACTGCGAGACGGATCCCTACGGCGAGTCCGCGCCGCAGGCCATTCTCGACAAGCTGGTCGCTTCGGTGAAGGGCGAGCAGGTAGCCGCTTAGGCTTGGCTGTCAGTAGAAAGAGGAGGGGCCGGCCCGAGAGGGTGCGGCCCCTTTGTCCTACCTAATGCTTGATCGCGCCGCCTCTTTCGCATTAGAGAACATATAAGGAACATTAGAGGGTGCGATGTCAAACTCCGTGATCAGTCATATCACTTTGGGAACCAACGATAGGGAGATGGCAGCACACTTCTACGATGCGGCGCTTGGTGCGATCGGTTTCTCGCGGCTGCCGAAGCCGGCCGACAAGCCGCCAGCCTACGCGAAGGGCGGTGGCTTTCCGATCATCTATATCTACACGCCGTTCGATGGTGAGCCGGCGACGGCCGGCAACGGCACGCATGTTGCCTTCATTGCGGACACGAAAGCGCAGGTGCAGGCCTTTCATCGGGAGGCCCTGGCCCATGGTGGCAGTGACGAAGGGCCCCCGGGTCCAAGGCCGCATTACGGGCCCGACTACTATGCCGCCTATGTGCGCGACCCGGACGGCAACAAGCTGCAGGCGGTTTGCTACGAGGCGACGGACTAAGCTGCGAGGCTAGCCGCATGGCCTCGCAGCGGGAGGCGTCTGGGCGGCATCAGATGATGGCATGGCGGACCTTGGCCGAGACCCACTCGCTCAAGATCACCGTGCAGATGATCACGATCAGAATGAGCGAGACCTCTGTCCAGGCCAGACTGAGGATCGAAGCGTTGAGCTGAAGGCCGATGCCGCCGGCACCGACCAGGCCGAGCACGGTCGACTCCCGGATGTTGATGTCCCAGCGAAAGACCGAGATGCCGGCGAAGGCGGGCATGATCTGTGGGACGATGCCGTAGCTCAGCACCTGCGGCCCGCTGGCACCGGTCGCCGTGACCGCTTCGACCTGAGTCTCATCGATTTCCTCGATCGCCTCGTAGAGCAGCTTGGCGCAGAAACCGATCGACCGAAGGCCGATGGCGATGACGCCGGCGAAGACCCCGGGGCCCACGATGGCCACCAGCATAAGGGCCCAGATCAAGGAGTTGATCGAGCGCGAGGAGACGATGATGAAGAGCGCCACCGGCCGGACGAAGGCTCTGCTTGGCGTGGTGTTGCGCGCGGCGCAAAAAGCGACCGGAACCGCCAGCACCAGTGCCAGCAATGTGCCCAAGGTGGCGATATTGATGGTGTCCCAAAGCGGCTGCCAGAGCTGCTCCATGTAGGAGAACTTCGGCGGAACCATGCGTTCGGCGAGATCGGCCGCCTGTACATGGGCATCGAGTACGAAAAACCAGGTCGTCTTTTCGGAGATCAGCTGCCAGCAGTAGACGAAGATGGCCGTGGCGGTCAGCCAGCCGGCCCAGATGGCGAGCTGCTTGCCGCGCTCGCGGCGCTGCCAGACCTTCCTGCCGTCCGCGTGCAAGACGGGCATCACTGCACCCACTTGCGCACATAGCCGGAGGTGTACTCCACGGCCATGACGATCGCGATGATGATCAGGAGGATGGCGGCTGCCGACTCGAACTCGTAGCGGTCGAAGGCTGTGTTGAGGGTGGCGCCGATACCGCCGCCGCCGACGATGCCGACCACGGCCGACTCGCGGAAGTTGATGTCGAAGCGGTAGAGCCCAAGGCCGATCATGCGCGGCATGACCTGGGGCTGAACGGCATAGTTCAGCCATTGGAACCAGGAGGCGCCGGTGGCGCGCACCGCCTCGGCCTGGCCGGGGTCCATGTCCTCGATGTCCTCGGCCAGGAGCTTGCCGTAAAAGCCGATGGTCGCGACGGAGAGGGTGACGAAACCGGCGAAGGGCCCGAAACCGAAGAGCTTTACGAAGAAGATCGCCAGGATGATTTCCTGGAACGAGCGGCTAACCGCGAGGATGCCGCGGCAGAAGAGATAGACAGGACGGGGCGCGAGGTTTCGCGCGGCACCGAGGCCGATGGGAATCGAAAGGGCTATACCGACCACCGTCGAGGTGACGGTCATCCAAAGCGACTCGTAGATGCCGTCGGCGATCTCGTCCCAGCGCGTGACGAAGTCGGGCGGGAAGAAGGCAGCAACGAAGTTGATGCCGCGCGGCAGGCCCTCTGCGACGCGGCCCCAGTTGACCTCCATGGTGCCGAAGGCGAGGGCGAGATAGACCGCCGCGCCGATGCCGAGCGCCCAGCGCAGCCGCGCGTTCTTGATGAACGGTGGTTTCTTCCAGCGGCGTGAAGGGAGGCTGATCTCTGCCATGGTCCGCCTGCGCCCGCTCTCAGGTCATGCCCGCGAGGCGGTCGCGGTCGAGCGTCAGCGCAGCGTGGTCATGGTCGTCTACGGCCGCATCGCCACCATCATCTTCGTCGGCGTTGCGGATGGTCGCGGTCCAGTCCTCTTCGCCGTAGATCTCGGTCAAGACCTCTGCTGTCAGACCATCCGGCGGGCCGTCGTAGACAATCTCCCCCAGGCGGAGGCCGACGATGCGCTCGGCGAACATCTGGGCCAGCATCACGTCATGGATGTTGATGATGGCCGATAGTCCGCGTTCTTTGCAGAGCTCGCAGATCAGCCTCATGATCTGGCGCGAGGTCTTCGGGTCCAGGCTGGCCGTCGGCTCGTCGACCAGCAGCAGCTCGGGGTGCTGGATCAGCGCCCGACAGATGCCGACGCGTTGGCGCTGTCCGCCGGAGAGCTCATCGGCCCGTTTGTCGACCATGTCGGCGAGCCCGACCCGCTCCAAGAGGTCGAAGGCGGCATCGATGTCGGACTGCGGGAACTTGCGCGTATAGCTGCGCCAGAAGCCGACGTAGCCAAGCCGGCCGGAGAGCACGTTTTCCATCACCGATAAGCGCTCGACCAGGGCGTACTCCTGGAAGATCATACCCATGCTGCGACGGGCGCGGCGGAGCTGTGCTTGGCTGAGCTTATTGATGGGCAGGTCGTTCAGCAGAATCTGACCGGACGTCGGCTCGACCAGGCGATTGACGCAGCGGATAAGGGTCGACTTGCCCGCGCCCGACGGTCCGATCAGGGCCATGACTTGACCATCCGGCACATCGAGGCTGACGCCCTTCAAGGCGCGGTCGCCCGTTCTGTACTGCTTTACTAGTTCGACAACACGCAGCACGCGGCCCTATCCCTTGCTTTCGAAATGCAGCAAGTTTCGCGGCCCGCAGGCGGTCCCGGAGACCCTGCGAGCCGCGCGAAACTCTGGGGCAGGCCGTGTACTGGCCCGCCGCCGCATCGTTACTTGCAGCTGTAGGAGACGTCGTTGGCGGCGTCGATCTTGCGGATCACATCCCAATCACTCTTGTGGTGAATGGAGACGAAGCGCCCTTCCTTCTGGAACTCGGCCTGCAGGTCAGAGCCTTCCCAAGGGAAGGTGAAAAAGGCCTGTTTGATCTTGGCCGCCAGCTCGGGATGCAGATTGTGCGCGTGGCCGTAGCCGGTCGTAGGGAAGGTCTGCGACTGGTAAATCGTGCGGATTTGCTCGGGCTTGATCACCTCGCGGTCGATCATCCGCTTCTTCACCGAGTTGGCGATTGCTGCAGCCTCGTAGTCCTTGTTGGCAACACCCAGGATCGAGTTGTCGTGCTTGCCTGAGAAGGTCGTCTCGAAGTCCGCGTCGGCAATCAGGCCGAATTCGCTCTTGAGGATGGCCGACGGTGCCTTGAAGCCGGAGTTGGAGGTGGGTGAAGTGAAGGCGAGCGTCTTGCCCTTCAGTTCGCTTGGGTTCTGCAAGGGGCTCTCGGCCGGCACGATGATCTCCATCTCATAGCCGAAGGAGCCGTCCTTCGAAGCCATCATGGCGAAAGGCACGAAGCCGGCACAGCTGACCGCCACCGGGTTGCCGCCGGTGTTGACCCCGGCGATGTGCAGACGTCCGGAGCGCATGGCCTCGTACTGCGCGGCGTAGGACTGCACGGGGAAGAACACGACCTTGCGGCCCGTGACCTCTTCCATGTGCGCGAGGAAGCCGGCCCAAACCCTCTGGTACACGGCTGGGTCCTCGACCGGGGTATATGAGAAGATGATGGTGTCCGGGTCGACCCAGTCGGCCGGATCAAGCGGGAGATCGGCAACCAAGTCGCCGTCGCGGTCGCAATAGCGATCGTCGAGCGTGCCGCGCGGGCAGTCCTCCTCGGCCGCTACCGGAGCGGCCATGCCGGCTCCCAAGGCAAGGGCAAGGCCGCAAGCGGCAAAACTGGATAGAAGAGTCCGGACCTTCGACATTGATAGCCTCCTCGTTGCCGGTTTTCTCCCGCTTATGGGCGCGCGTCCGCGACGGTGGAGCGGCCTGCGAGACTGTTCATTCACGATAACCTCCGGCGAACGTACAAACGAGGTAGTGGCTTTGCAAATGCCTGGGAATGCCGTTTTATCAGTGTGTATTCCCAGAGCTTTCTCTTGTCTGGCTGGCAAAATCCGCTTGCCGCAGGCGCCTTTCTCTTTATTGTGCACATTCTGTATACGATAGAGAGGCGATGGCGATGCCTGCAGTCTCAACAGCGCGGCGAGGCGGCCGCGATGCCCGCCGCGATCTGCGACGCAAGCCCTCCGCGGAGATGCTGCCCGGCCTGAAGCGTGGCCTGCCGCTGGTCGAGCCCATGACCCAGGAAGAGATCGAGCGGATCGACGAGGCTTCGCTGCGCATTTTGGAGGAGGTGGGCGTCGTCTTCCGCGACCCCGTTGCCGTGGAGGATTGGCGTAGGGCTGGCGCCGAGGTGCGGGACGGCGATCGCATCCATCTGGACCGTGGCATGGTGCGCGAGCTGATCTCCAGCATCCCCGCCGACATCACCTTGCACGCCCGCGACCCCGAAAAGTCGGTGCCGCTCGGCGGCAACCGCTCGATCTTCGTTCCCATGACCGGCGCGCCCTACCTGCGCGACCTCGAGGACAAGCGGCGCAATCCGACGCTCGACGACCTGGCCATGTTCCACAAGCTGGCGCATGTCGCGCCGGCCCTGCATTCCTCGGCCCATCACATCGTCGAGCCGATGGACCATCCGGTCAGCCAGCGGCATCTCCGGATCACCTATTCCTCCATGAAGCACTCGGACAAGACCTTCATGGGAATGACGACCTCCGGCAAGAACGCCGAGGACGTGCTGGACATGTGCGCCATCCTCTTCGGCGCCGAGTTCATGGAGATGCATCCGGTCGCGGTCGGCAACTGCAACGGCAACTCGCCCCTGGTTTGGGACGAAACCATGCTGGCCGCCATGCGCGCCTTTTGTCGGCGCAACCAGCCGGTGCTTTGCTCACCCTTCGTGCTCGGCGGCGCCAACACGCCGGCTTCCACGGCGCCGGCGGTGGCGCAGCTCAATGCCGAGGCACTTGCGGGGCTCGCCTACACGCAGGTCATCCGCAAGGGCTGCCCGGCGATCTACGGGCACTACCTCTCAACCGTCTCCATGCAGTCCGGCGCGCCCATGGCAGGCACGCCGGAGATCAGCCTGATGAACTTCATGATTGGCCAGATGGCACGCCACTACGATGTGCCCTGGCGCAGCTCCAATACCTTGGGCGGCGCCAAGACCTTGGATGCCCAGGCCGGCTACGAAAGCGCGACGACCTTGATGGCCGTGCTGATGGCCGGGGCAAACTACATCTGGCACTCGGCCGGCTGGAATGAGGGGGGCATGCACTGCTCGGTCGCCAAGTTCGTCGTCGATGCCGAGCAGTGCTCCATGGGCTATCGCATGGCCGAAGGCATCCGCTGGGACGATTTCGACGAGGCGCTGGCCGCCGTGCGCGATGTCGGCCCGGGCGGGCACTATCTCGGCCACCCGCACACCCAAGCGAACTTTCAGCGGGCCTTCTTCATGCCGCGCCTGTTCGACAATAACGCGATCGAGCAGTGGATCGTCGATGGCTCGAAGGACACCACCGCCCGCGCCCTGGAAACCGCGCGGCGCATGCTGGCTGACTATGAAGAGCCTAAGCTCAACCCGGCCAAGGACGAAGAACTGCGCGACTTCATTGCCCGACGCGAGCGCGAGATCCCGGCGGTCGATGCCTTGAACGAAGAGTTTTGAGCTTAGAGTTCTCGCCCAGCCTTCCACTCGCCCCAGCGCATGCGGGCGTTGGCGCCGAGCCAGGCGAGGGGCTCGGGCGGCAGGCGCTTCGGTGCTTCGCAGACCAGCATCTTGGCGACCAGCGGTGAGTTGCTCTGGGTGGCCAGTTCCGCTGCCAGCATGCCGGCCAAGGTGCCCTTCGAGGTGCCGAGTCCGTTCTGGCAGCAGGCCGAGAAGAGACCCTCTTCGATTTCGCCGAAGGCCGGCACGCCGTTCCAGCTCAGGCACAGGCGGCCACCCCAGCGATAATCCATTGTGACGTCCGGCAGCATCGGAAAGCGCGCGCGGAAGCTCTTGTCGTGGTCCTGGGCGACGGCCCGCAGCCGGGCGTCCGAGACCTCCATGCCAGGGTCGTAGGTGAAGCGGTTGCGCACCACGATGCGGTCACCGCCGGTGCCGGAGATGCGGCGAACCGTGGTGCCCATGGGATCGGCCGGCAACACGCCCCAACGCGGCTTGCCACCGAGCGCCGTGACTTCCTCGGCGGTCAACTCGCGGGTCATCGAGGCATAGGTGAAGACGTGCATCAGGCGACGCTTGAAGAAGCCGAAGCTCTCGGCATGGCCGTTTACGGCCAGAACGACGCGCGGCGCGGTGACGGAGCCCTTCGGCGTCTCCGCGCACCAGTCGCCGCCCTGTCGTTTCAGTGCGGTGACCGGGCTCTGCTCAAACAGGTCGGCTTTGCCCGCTAGGCCATTCGCCATGGCACGCATGAACATGGCGGGCTGAACCATGGCGGCACCGGGTGTGAAGACGCCGTTGCGGTAGAAGTCGATGCCCGTGAGGTTCTGCATCGCCTTTGCGTCCAGCACCTCAAAGGGCTCATCCATGGCCGCCAGGTGCCGGGCGTAGGTCTCGTTGTGCTTCACGCCGGTGTCGTTCGCCGCCGCATTGATCTTGCCGCATTGGACGAAGGCTTCGTCGGTCATGCCCAGTTCTTCCGCAGCCTCGGCGGCGAAGGCGATGGCTTCCCGGCTCATCGCGGTCTGCGCCTTGTCCTCGGCCAGGGCGCCCTCGTAGCCCTCCCCGGAGAGCTTGTGCGGAAGATCGATCATGAAGCCGGAGTTGCGGCCGGCCGGTCCTTCGCCGACACGACAGGCATCGAGCACCACGATGCGGTCGCCGCCGCGAAGTTGCGTTAGCCGCCGTGTCGCGGCGAGGCCGGCCCAGCCGGCGCCGATCACCAGCCAATCGGCCGTGACGTTCTCTTCCAACACGCGGAGAGGGGGGGCAGGTGGTAGCAGCTCGTTCCAGGCTGCCGGTCCCGGGTCGCGCGGCAGCCGGGTGGCCCGCATCAGTCCACCGCCTCTTCCGGGGCGCTGTCCGAGAGGTCCACCCAGATTGTCTTGAGCTCTGTGTACTGATCGTGGGCGTGCAGCGAGTTGTCCCGACCGCCGAAGCCTGACTGCTTGTAGCCGCCGAAGGGCGTGGTGATATCGCCCTCGCCGTAGCAGTTGACCGTCACGGTGCCGGCGCGAATGGCGCGGGCCGTGCGCAGCGCCTGCTTGGCATTGGCCGAGAAGACCGAGGCGGCGAGGCCGTAGGGCGTGTCGTTGGCGACAGCGACGGCTTCTTCGGCTGAGGCCACAGTGATCACCGATAGAACCGGGCCGAAGATCTCCTCGCGCGCCAGCGGGTCGCTGGCGGAGACGTCGTCGAAGATCGTCGGCTGGACGAAGCCGTCTTCGCCCTCGCCACCCAGCGCCACCGTTGCGCTGGCGCGCCCCTGTTCGAGGTAGCCGCAGACCTTGGCGAAGTGTTCCCTATCGACCAAGGCGCCCAGATGATTGGCGGGGTCGAGCGGGTCGCCGGTGCGCCAATCTCGCGCCCGCGCCATGATGCGCTCCATCAAGGGCGCCTTGACCGCTTCGTGGACGATGAGGCGGGAGTTGGCCGAGCAGTTCTCGCCCATGTTCCAGAAGGCGGCGTGGACGATATGACCAGCGACCAGGTCGAGCTCTTCGGCATCGTGTAGGACGATGGCGGGGTTCTTGCCGCCGCATTCCAAGGTGATCTTCTTGAGATTGGAGTCGGCGGCGTAACGCAGGAAGCGCTTGCCGGTTTCGGTCGAACCGGTGAAGGAAATCATGTCGACGTCCGGATGCAGGCCGAGCGGCTCGCCCGTGCTCGGCCCATCGCCGGTCACCACGTTGAAGACGCCGCGCGGGATTCCGGCTTCCATGGCCAGCTCGGCGGCGCGCAAGGCCGTCAGCGAGGTCTGCTCTGCCGGCTTCACAATCACCGAACAGCCGGCGGCCAGCGCGGGGCCGATCTTCCAGGCCAGCATCAGCAAAGGGAAGTTCCACGGCAGCACCAGACCCACCACGCCGATGGGCTCTCGTACGATGACGGCGAGCGCGTCGTCGCCGACCGGCGCTGTCTGGTCGTAGATCTTGTCGATGGCTTCGGCGTGCCACCTGATGCAGTTGATTGTCTCCGGAATGTCGATCTCAACGCAGTCGCGGATCGGCTTGCCCGAGTCCAGGCTCTCCATCACCGCCAGTTCGTGGCGATTGCGCTCGATCAGCTTGGCGAAGCGAACGAGGATCCGTTTGCGCTCGGCGGGATGGGCGCGCGACCAGCGGCCGTCCTCGAAGGCCTCCCGCGCCTTGGCGACGGCGAAGTCCACGTCCTCCGCATCGCAGGACGCGACTTCGGCCAGCATCTCTCCAGTGGCCGGGTTCGCGCTCGGGAAGCTGGCGCCGGACTGGGCGGCGCGGAATGCGCCGTCGATGAAGGCGGTGCGGGGCAGGATCAACTCGCGGCCCAGCGCGGCATACTCTTCACGCGTCATCAGCTCGGACATGAGCAGCCCTCCGCTTCGATCTTGGCAATGGCCGCGTCCATGATCTTCACGGTCTCGGCCAGGGCGCGCTTCTCGTCTTTGTTGAGCGGCTGCAGAGGCCGTCGCGGCGGGCCGACCGGAAGGCCCCGCAAGGAGAGGCCGTGCTTGATGCACTGGACGAACTTGCCGCCCTGCTCCAGCACGCGCATCAGCGGCAGCATAGCAGACATAATCCGGCGGCCCTTGTTGAAGTCGCCCTGGACGGCGCAGGCGCGCCACAGCGCGATGTGCGCTTCGGGCGCGAAGTTGGAGCCGGCGCAGACCCAGCTCCTCGCGCCCCAAGCGAAGAACTCAAGCGCCTGGTCATCCATGCCGCAAGACAGCTGGATATGCGGATAGTCGCGGGCCAGGAGGTGCAGGCGGTTGATGTCGCCCGAGCTTTCCTTGATGGCGCAGAAGTTGGGCGAGCGGCCGACGCGGTCGAGAAAGTCCTCGTCCATCTCAGCCGCCATGCGGCCGGGGTAGTTGTAGAGCATGACCGGCAGGTTGACCGCCCGGTCGATAGCCAGCGCGTGCAGCGCGTTCTCTCGCCCGGTCGGCACGGAGTAGGGCGGGGTGGCGACCAGGATGGCGTCTGCGCCGGACTCCTTCGCCCGCTCGGCGAACCAGATCGACTCCTCCGTGCGCAGGGCGCCGGTGCCGACGATCAGGGGAACGCGTCCTTTGATGACGTCGCGCGCGAGCGGCATGAGCGCGGCGCGCTCTTCGGCCGTTTGCGCGTAGTACTCGCCGGTGGTGCCGGCGAGGATGATGCCGTGGACGCCCGATGCGATCAGGTGCTCAGCCACCTCGGCAAAGCGGTTCTGATCGATCGTGCCGTCATCGCCGTAGGGCGTGACGATGGGCGTGTAGATCCCCTCGAACTTCATTGTATCGCTCATGTATACATATCGTGCACAAATATCGCGATCGCACGATAGGCGCAAGGCGAGAAACACCTCAACTCGGCGAGATCAGGCAGACTGTTCGATGCTGATCGGCAAAGGATCGGGCCGGACGAACATCTCCATGTGGTCGCGGGAGAGGGCCCAGTGCTCCAGCGTCACCGCAACGGCCGTCTCTTCGTCGCCGGCCGCAATGGCCTCGATAAGCTGGTCGTGCTGGTCGGCGGCGGTATCAATCCGCCCGTGCATGTCTCCGGTCCGCGCCCGCCAGAAAGTCTGTCCGATGCGGGCGTGGTCGATCAGCAGACGCTGCAGGCTCGGCATCAGATAGTGGTTGTCCGCCATTTCCCCCATGACGAAGTGGAAGCGGTCGTTCCAGAACACCATGCCCTCGACCGCGCCGTTGCGGACGGCTTGGCGAAACTGCTCTTGCACCCTGCGCAGCTCCTCGATCTGAGCCGGACGGGCATTCTGCGCGGCCAAGCGCGCGATGGTGGAGTAGATCAACGGCGCCGTCAGGAAGAAGTCGCGCATGGTCTTGTGGCTCATGGGGGAGACGATGGTGCCGCGATTGTCGCGAATCTGGATGTAGCCTTCACCGGCAAGCTGGCGGAAGACCTCGCGTAGAGGCGTGCGCGAGATGCCATAGGCAGCGCTCAGCGTCGTCTCGTCCAGGCTGCTGCTCGGTTCCAGCTCCAGCGTGAGAATCTTCCGCTTGAGGTCGGTATAGAGCCTATCCTTGTCCGATTTCGCCATGATTCGACCGTTTGTAGTGTTGCAACTTACTGGCGTGCCGGCGGAGACTAACTGGCCAATTGCGGTTTGCACAGCAGGAACACATATTGTACACAATTTTGGCTGAACAAACCTGTCTAAAATCAACTGGGCCGATTACCTCATTGTCGGTCCTCTGCAATGGGAGAGCTTTGCGATGAAGGATTGGCTGACGACGAAACGCCTGGAGGCACTGGCCGATCAGGCGCGGCGACAGGTCATCGACCGCCGCCGCTTCATGGAGGGCGCGCTGGCGACCGGAATGACGGTCTCCGCGGCGAGCGCTCTATGGAGCAACAAGGTCGAAGCAGCGACGCCCAAGAACGGCGGGACCTACCGGGTCGGCATGCACGACGGCAACACCACCGACCGGTTGGATCCGGGGACGACGGAGAGCGTCTACATGATCCAGCTGAACCATGCCTTCCGCAGCTACCTTACCGAGATCACGAACGAGAACGAGATCGGCCCTGACGCGGCGGAGTCCTGGGAGGCATCGGCTGATGCCGCGACCTGGACCTTCAAGCTCTACGAGGGCATCGAATTCCACAACGGCAAGCCTTTCACGGCTGAGGACGCGGTTGCTTCGCTGAACTATCACCGCAACGAAGAGTCCAAGTCGGCGGCCAAGGCCCTGCTGGAGGATGTCGAGGACATCAAGGCCGACGGCTCGCACACCGTCGTCATCAAGATGAAGTCGGGCAACGCCGACCTGCCTTATCTCCTTTCGGACTACCACCTGGTCATGATGCCCTCGGATGGAGAGGGCAATGTGGATTGGCAGAGCGGTATCGGCACCGGGCCCTACAAGATCGACTCTCACGACCCGGGCGTGCAGTCGAGGCTGTCGCGGCACGAGAACTATCACCGCACGACCTACTTCGATGCGGTCAGCACGACCGTGGTCAACGACGTCAGCGCCCGCCAGTCGGCGCTGTTGACCGGCGAGTTCGATGCTATCAGCGACGTCGATCTCAAGACGGTCCGCTTGCTCGGCCGCGACCGCAACATCGAGATTGACGAGGTGCCGAGCGGCGCGCACTGCACCATCCCGATGTTCTGCGACGTGGCGCCCTTCGATAACCTCGATGTCCGCCTGGCGCTGAAGTACGGCATCGACCGGGACGAGATCGTCGACAAGATCCTGCTCGGCCACGGCACCAAGGGCAACGATCACCCGATCGGGCCGACCTTGCCATTCCATGCCGACCTGCCACAGCGCGACTACGACCCGGACAAGGCCAAGTTCCACCTCGAGAAGGCCGGGATGACGAACCTCTCGGTCTCGCTCTCGTCGGCCGACTTCATCTTCTCGGGTGCCGTCGACATGGCGGTGCTGTTCCGCGAGCACGCTTCACGCGCCGGTATCGATATCGACGTGGTGCGGGAGCCGAACGACGGCTACTGGTCCAACGTCTGGCTGGTGAAGCCCTTCGTTGTTGTGCAGTGGGGCGCCAGGCCGACGCCGGATGTGATGTTCTCCCTGGCCTACAAGGACGATGCGGCCTGGAACGAGAGCCACTGGAAGAACGAGCGCTTCAATATGCTGCTGCGTGAAGCCAAGGCGGAGCTGGACGACGTCAAGCGCAACGACATGTATCGCGAGATGCAGCTGCTCTGCCGCGACGATGGCGGCACCATCGTGCCGTTCTTCCGCAACCGCGTGTTCGCCCGCCGCTCCAACGTCCAGCACGTCGAGCAACTGGCCGGCAACTGGGAGCTGGACGGCGCACGCTCCTTCCAGCGTTGGTGGTTCGACTCCTGATCGTCTGCTCGGCCGAGCCGACACAGCAGAAGGGGCGAAGCAGTGGCTTCGCCCCTTTTCTTTTGGCAATCAGCTAACCAGCCGAGGCCGCTTGCCCATTGCGGTAGGGGCTGAGGGCAGCCTGAACCATGGCGTGGACCGGTGTCGGCACCCCGTGCTCTTTGCCCAGGCGGACTACCGCGCCACTCAGGTCGTCGAGCTCCAGGCGCTTGCCGCGCTCCAGGTCGTCGAGCATGGAGGCTCGCATATGCCACGGCATCTTCTCGGCGAAGGCGAAGCTCTTGTCGGCCACGTTCTCGCCCAGCGCCGGACAGGCTTTACACCCCACGGCATGGGTCTCGTCGATCGCTGCTCGAAAAAGCGCCCGGCTGCGCTCGTCCGCAAGAATGGCACCGATGGGCAGGCGGGTCAGGGTGGTGATGGCGCTGAGCGCGCTCAATATGACCAGCTTCTCCCAGATGCGCACGTCGATGTTGTCGACCAACAGCGCTTCGATGCCGTCAACGTCGAGCGTCTCGGCCAGCGCCTGGCATCGCTCGCTGGTGCGGCCGTTGAACTCGCCGAACACCAACTTGGCGAAGGGGCCGTTGTGTCGCACGACCCCGGGCGCCTTGATGTCGGCAGGGATGACCGCGAGGCCGCCGATCACCCGTTCTTCGCCGACAAGCGAGCCGATGCGCTGCCAGCCGTCGATGCCGTTCTGGAAGGAGACCACCGCCGTCTCGGGCCCGAGCAGTGGGGACATGGCTTGCGCCGCGTCTTCGGTGTCGTAGAGCTTGACCAGGAAGAAGATCATATCGACCGGGCCGATATCGCCGGGGGCGCTGGTTGCCGTGATCTCAGGCAGATGCGCATCGCCGAGCGGGCTTTCTATTCTGAGGCCTTCGCGCCTGAGAGCCTCGAGATGGGCACCGCGGGCGACGAAGGACACGTCGCGGCCGGCCTGCAGCAGGCGGCCGCCGTAGTAGCATCCCAGGGCACCAGCGCCCATGACGGCGATTTTCATATCCATCACATCCTTCTGTCTGCTAGGCCGCGTCGGCCTCTGCCTCTGCCTCTGCCTCGGCTCGCCGCCGCTCGATGATCTCAACCAGAGCCGCGATCTTGGGTGAGCCGGCGCCCTTGCGCCAGATCAGCAAGGTGTCGGCGTGGTCGCGACCTTTCGGCATGGGGTGGAGGCTGAGCCGTTTGCGCTCGGGAAAGGTGCTGAGCACGCTGCTCGGCAGCAGTGCCACGCCCATGCCGACCACTACACAACCCAGCATGGCGTGGTAGGAGGAGAGCTGAACGGTGTGCGCCGGCATCTCGCCGCGTGCCGCGAACCAGCTTTCCAGACGGCTGCGATGAGGGCAGCCCTGCTCGAAGGCGATGATGGTCTCCGGCACCGGCGAGTCCTCGGTGATCGGGGGGTGGCCGGCCTTTGCCACCAACACCAGCTCCTCGCGGAAAGCGACGACCTGCTCGAACGGTGCTTCCGGCGCCGGCTCCGCAACGAAGGCGGCGTCGATCTCGCCAGCCAGGATGGCGGTCGCGAGCTGCTGCGGATTGCCCGTCTTCAAGGTCAGCTCCACCTCGGGATGGCGGCGATGATACTCGCTGAGCGGCTCGGGCAGCCGGACGGCCGCCGTGCTCTCCATCGCGCCGAGCCGGAACAGGCCGCGCGGTCGTGGGTCGAGCACCGCCTCCCGCGCCTCTTCCGCCAAGTCCAGCATGCGCTCCGTATAGCCCAGCAGCACCTGGCCGGCGGGCGAGAGGTGCATGCGCTTGCCCTCGCGAATGAAGAGCTCGACACCCAGCTCTCCTTCGAGCTGTCGGACTCGGGTGGTGACGTTGGACTGGACCCTATGCAACCGCTCAGCGGCGCGGGTGACGCCTCCCTCTTCCACGACCGCTTGAAAAATGCGCAGGCTCGCGAGGTCCATATATCTCTCTCAAAGAATATATTATTCTCTATTATTCATTTTAAAAGAACATTTTCTCTCTGTAAAGCCTGGCCATCCCATTGATGACGGTTATTCGGAACAGAGAGGACTCGACGATGACACCCGATCAAAAAACCTTGGTTCAGGAAACCTGGAAGATGGCGGCACCCAACGCGGAAGCGGTGGCCCAGCTCTTTTATCAGCGGCTGTTTACGCTCGACCCAGCGATCGAGAGGCTTTTTGCTGGCAGCAACATGGCGGCCCAGCAGGGCAAGCTGGTCCAGGCACTGCGGGTGGCCGTGGAGGGTCTCGACGATCTCGACAGCCTGGTTCCGGTGATCGAGGACCTGGGCCGGCGGCACGTTGGCTACGGCGTCAAGGCGTCGCACTACGATACAGTCGGCGCGGCGCTGCTCTGGACCTTGCAGCGTGGCCTTGGCCAAGCCTGGACGGCCGAGACCAAGGCTGCTTGGACGGAAGCCTATGCCCTGTTGGCGGGAGTGATGCTGCCGGCAGGAAGCAGCTCGGAGGCGGCGGCTTAGGGCTTGCAGAAGATGTGAGGCAGGGTGGCGAAACCGTCGCCTTCGCCCCGCTTTTTGCATGCCTGCTTTGCCCCTGTGAGGGGGAAAACCACCGATTTCCGTGATCTCCTTAACAAATTAGAAAATCTTATTAGAGTATCAAACGAAATCGCTTGCTGCAGTGCGGTAGGTGACCTAAATAGCGCGATAAGTGCAAAGAACAGCGAGCAGCGTGCATTTTGCATAGCTGCTATTTGAATAAGGAGCATTAATATGGCGACAACCACTTACAACGGCCACATTGCTGGCTCGCAGTCGAAGGGATTCTTCGCTGGCTTGGCGCATGCCGCGCACAACGCTATCGAGACCCTGGCGCTCTGGCAGCGTCGGCGTGAGCAGCGGCGCTACCTGCTGTCTCTTGACGACCGCCTGCTGCGCGACATCGGTCTGACCCGTGTCGAGGCAGAGGTGGAAGCAGACAAGCCCTTCTGGCGCGCCTAGTGAACCAGGCACATAGGCTTGGCCATGGCCAAGCCGGTCGATAAAGGCCCGCGTCGCCAATCGCCGCGGGCCTTCTTCTTTTTGGAGCGCGGAGTCTAAAGCGCGGCGACTTCGGCGAAGGGATCGTCGCCGGGGTCACGATGGCGCTGATACTCGGCCCAGCGGGCAACCTCGTCGGCAGTGGCTTCGTCGGTGATGGCTGCAATCAGTGCCAAGCTCATGTCGATACCGGCGGACACGCCTGACGAGGTGTAGAAGGGACTGTCGACGACCCAGCGGGCCCGTGGCTGCCAATTCACCTTCGGCCCGTGAGAGGTGGCCCATTGCCAGGCCAGCTTGTTGGTCGTCGCTTGGCGTCCGTCGAGCAGGCCGGCTCGGGCCAGAAGGGCCGAGCCGGTGCAGACACTGGCGGTGATCTCGGCGTCTTGCGAGGCGGTGCGCAGCCAGTCCATGAAGAACGGATTGTCGATTTCTTTCCGTGCGCCGCGCCCGCCGGGGACGAGCAGGATGTCATAAGACGCACCGTCGGTGAAGGCCTCGTCCGGCAAGGAACGCGGTCCCTGGGCGCTGGGCACGGCCTCGCGGCCCTCGGCCACCAAGCGAATGGAGAGCTGCTCCCGCAGCATACCGAACATCTCGAGCGGCCCGAAGAGGTCGAGCAACTCGAAACCGGGGAAGATCACGGCGCCGATCGTACGCATATCGCCTCGCAATTCGTTGGCCGGGTTTCGAAGACGGCCGCGATGCGCCGCCGCCTCGTCGCACAGAGGCTATAACTCGTTGAGGCTTTTCTCTAGCTCTTGAGGGCTGAGAGTCATTATCGGCAGGAATGCGCCGGGCGAGGAGAAGAGCTGGATGACAGGACGCGTGGTTTCCATCCGTCACGGCGACGGGCCTTATGACGATCGCGTGGCGGCTTTCTTCTCTGGGCGCGGCGCCGTGGTTGAGGAGCGGGCGCCTTTCAAGGGCGAGGCGCTGGGTCTACCGGATGACTCGGTTGCGGCCTGCGTCATCTACGGTGGGCCCTTCAACGCCTTCGCGCTCGAGGCGCACCCCTTTCTCAAGGAGGAGAATCGCTGGCTGGAGGGCTGCATGGCCAAGGGCATTCCGCTGCTCGGGATCTGCCAGGGCGCGCAGCAGATCGCTCATTTGCTTGGGGCCGAGGTTGGCCCGAGGCCCGGCGAGCCGCACGAGTTCGGCTACTACCCCATTCATCCGACTGCGGCCGGCAAAGGCTTCCTGGACGGCAGCCTGCACGTCTCCCAGTGCCACTACCACGGCTTCGCCCTGCCGGACGGTGCGGAGCATCTGGCCTTCAGCGACGCCTTTCCCAATCAGGCGATGCGCTATGGCAGGACGACCTATGCTTTCCAGTTCCACCCAGAGGCGACGCGGGCCGGCTTTCGACGTTGGCAGGAGGCGCCCTGGGCTGCATACGGCGAGCCAGGCGCGCAGACCCGCGAAGAGCAGGATAAGCTCGGCGCCGCGCACGACCAGGCCCAGCATGACTGGTTCATGAGCTTTCTAGAGGGTTTCTTCGGCCCAGTCCTGGCCGAACGCGCCGCTTAGCGACCGACGACCCGCGTTTCACGCTGGCGCTTGCCGGCCAGCCTGAGCTTCTCGTCTTCCGGGCCGTAGAGGAAGGACAAGAGCACGTAGCGCGTGCCTTCGGTCACCGGCATGGCCTCGTGCAGTAGGGAGCAAGAGAAGACCACGGCTTCCCCCGTCGCCGGCTTGTAGAGACCGGGGCCGTACTCGGGAAAGCGCAGGGTGCCGCCCTGATAGTCCTCGCTGTTGAGGTTGAGCGACATGGCGAAGCGGCGGTGAGCCCCGGCCGGTGTCAGGTTGTCCCGATGGATGCTGAAGTGGCCGCCCTCGGTCGCGGTGTAACAAGCCACCTTGAAGGGCTCGAAGTGAGTGACCTGGAACGAAAAGGCCTTATGGATCTCCGGCACCACCCGGCGCTGCAGGAACTGACGCACCTCGTCAGCCAGCACGCCTTCTAGGAAATGGTCCCGGCGCGACTTGATGCTGCGGTCGATGTGGTGCACCTGCCGGCCGTCCGGATAGTCGCGCAGGGAGCCGCTCGCGCGCGTTTCGCCGGTCTCGTAGGACTCGATGAGCATCTTGCAAAAGGCCGGGCTGAAGGCGCGCGGCACCATCAGCACCGGTGCGAAGCCGCGCATATCCTGTGCATCGCCGCCCTGGCCTTCCAGCAGCGCTAGCAGCTGTGCGCCATGGTCGTTCGCGTCGACCTGGCGGTGTGACGCCAGCAAGCGGGCGTTGCTGTCGGCGACGAAGCTCGAGACATGGCTGACGCCGAAGACGGCCGGCTGGGCCGCCGTTGGGCGCGGCAGGCCGTATAGCTCCGTCACGCGGCCGTCGGCATCGGAGAGAAAGGTGATCGGCGCCTGGCAGGCCGCAGCGGCCGAGGCATTCTTCTCCAGGCTGTCGCCGGTGATGGCATAGAGATCGGCTCGCTCTGCCAGCGCGGCGCCGACCTCGGCAAAGCCCTTGAGGATTTGCTGCACGCCAGGTGACCAGTAGCTGGGAAAGAACAGCAGCACCACGGCCTTACCGGAAAGGTCACGCGGCATGCCGACCGGGCGCACCAACTGGTCCTTCAGGAGAAAGCCCGGGAGGCTGTCGCCCGGCTCAAGCGATGCGGGAAGGGGGGAGGCAGGCTGCATGGCGATATTGGCGATGGGGTGAGGCGAATCGTCGAGCGATCTTCCCGCAAAGTCGGAGGTGGCTCAAGCGGCAGCCGCGCTGCTCGCCTGCCTGGAAATCAGCATGCCGTGGGCTTCGGCTGCCGGCGTGACGCCAGCCGACAAGCTTTTCCCCGACACAACGACGGCGGCGAAGCGCGGCCCTTGCGCCTGGCTCGGCGCCGGCTGGCCGAAGCGCGCCGCATAGGTCTGCGGCGTCAAGACGGAAAGGCGGTGCGGTCCGATGGCGTAGTCGAGGCCGCCGTCTTCCGTCGTGGCGGCAACCCCCGCAAAGCTCTCGAAAAAAGGACGCTGCTCGATTGGCTCGTTGGCCACCATCACCACCTCGGCAAGACCTTCCGCGCCGTTGGCGTGCTGCTGGTACTGCGGTTTCCAGAAGTTCTGCGGAAAGCGGTTGTGGCAAGTGAAACAGGCCGCGCGCGGCATTGCCTTGGACGTGGCAAAGGCCAGTGAGAAGGCTACCGTCACCTCCGAGCCGTCCGGCTGGCGCGCCTGTCGCTCGAAGTCGAAGGGGGCATAGCCGCCCAGCCCCGCCTCGGCGAAGCGCTGTGCATCGCCGCGGCTGTCTTCTCCGGAGAGCACCAGCATCGAAAGGCCTTCGCCGTCTGCAACAAACTCACGGCTATAGGCGCCGAAGCTGAAGCGTGGCGGCGTCTCATCGCGGCCATGCTCGGGGATGAGCTCCGGTCGCTCGATCTCCAGGACTTCGATGAAGCTCTTGTCGGGGAACTGGACCAGCCGGTTGGCGGTGCCCCAGGCATGCTGCGCTCGTGGGGTGAGGGTGAAGCCCAGCGCCTCGTAGGTCGCGGCTGCCGCATCAAGGTTCGTCACCGTGTGGACGATGTGGTCGATTTGACGCTTGGTCATGGTTGCTCTCGCGAACGGGTCAGTTGAGGTCGAGGGCGTGCTGCTTCAGCACCTCGAACGAGACGAAGTCCAGCACCCGCTTGTGGGTCGCGGTCAGCTTGACGGGCGGTGCCTTGCCGGCCTCCAGTGCCTCGACCCAGCGCGCGGCGCAGAGGCACCAGCGATCGCCGGGTTTCAGGCCCGGGAAGCCGAAGTCCGGCTGCGGCGTCGAGAGGTCGTTGCCGCGCGACTTGCTGAAGGCGAGAAAGTCGGCGTCGACCTCGGCGCAGACAACATGGGCACCGAAGTCCTGCGGCCCGGTCTCGCAACTGCCGCTGCGGTAGAAGCCGGTCATGGGGTCGCTGCAGCAGCTCTGCAGCGGCTCGCCGAGAACATTCAACTGCGTGTCTGCGTTTTGCAGGTCCGCCATGGCTGCCCTTCCTTTTTCCACGAGCGCTGTTGCGCTCGGACTTATACACTTCGGTGCCATATCGGCGGCAAGGTGTGGTGGAGCAAGTCAACCATGACAAGAAAGCGCGAGATCGCTCTGCGGGCCGCGCGCCCGGAAGAGGCTGGTGCCCTGAGCCGGATTGCCTTCGCGTCCAAGGCGCACTGGGGCTATGACGCGGAATTCATGGCGGCCTGCCGCGATGAGCTGACAGTCAGTGAGGCGCACATCGGCGAACGCAACATTCTGGTTGCCGAGTGTGACGGCGTGTTGCTGGGCTTCGGCGGTCTCTGCGCGCGCGAAGACGGCGAGCCGGAGATCTGGCATCTCTTCGTGGCGCCGGAGGCGATGGGGCAGGGGGCCGGCCGCCTGCTCACGGAGGCGCTAATCGACAAGGCGCTTGCCACAGGGGCACAGCGCCTCTGGGTCGAGTCCGACCCCAATGCCGAGAGTTTCTACCAAGCCTGCGGGTTTCATCGTGTGGGGGAGACGCCGTCAGGGTCGATCGCAGGGCGCAGCCTGCCGCTCTTGGTCATGGATTTCGAAGGCCGAGCCTAAGTCGAGCAGACCGACTTGGGTCGATCGGGTCCAGTGCTTTCGTGGTCGATCAGGTGGTCTCGACGTGGGAGATGCTCCGCTCAATGAGTGCGCGAAGCTGGGTGAAGTAACCGCCGGACCGCGCGGGACGGGTCGGATCGGAGGTGATGGCGATGGACATGTCGAGCCCGGGAACAACGACCAGCAACTGTCCGCCGTAACCGCGTCCATAGGCTGCGTCGCGCCCGGCGAAACGGGTCAGGAACCAGCCATAGCCGTAAGCATCGCCCGACCAAGGAGAACGGGCGCGCGGCTGCCAGGAGGCAGATATCCATTGCTGGCTGATGACCTGCCGATCCCGATGGCGTCCTCCGTTGAGGACGACGCTGCCGAGCTGTGCGAGCGCGCGCGGGCGCAGTGCCATCTCGTTGCCGCCAAGATAGCGCCCTTGCGGATCACGGACCCAGGCGGGGATGTCGATACCAAGCGGCTCGCCAAGCCAGCCGCGCGCCATCTCCAGCAGGCTCTCCCCGCTCGCTCGCGACAGGGCAGCGCCAAGGATGTGCCAGGCGCCGGTCGAATAGATGAAGCGCCCGCCCGGGCTGTCGACGAGGTTTCGGCTGAGCGCATGCTCGACCCAGTCGGCGCTGGCGATCCAAGGGCCGTAGTCGCGGCCCGAAGTGCTGGCAAGGCCGGCTTGCATCGATAGGAGATGGCCGATCGTCAGCCTGTCACGCCCATCGCCGAAGGGCGCGTGCCCGAGCAGCGGAAGAACAAGCTGATCGGGTCCTGTCAGAATGCCGCGATCGATGGCAATGCCAGCAAGAAGCGCATGGATCGTCTTCGACACCGACTTGATGTTTGCGGGCCGTTCGAGGCCTGGACCACGGAAGGCCTCGGCATAGACGGTCTCGCCACCGCGATGGAGCACAAGCGCATGGAGCTGAGGGAGCTCGGCGGCGTGGTCGGAGATGGGATCGCTCGGGTTTGGCAACGTTCGCGCGATCGCGGCCGGGGCGGCGAGCAGTGCCGTGGTGGCGCCGAGGAAAGCACGCCGCGTCAGGGCGCGGGATTTGTAAGGCGCGGAGAGCATCATCGTGTCTGAGTATCTGTCGCCGCCGAAGGTCTGTTCAACTATTTGCTTATCAACTCAGGCCATCACTGGAACGGCTGGAGAGCACGCGACTGGCGAAGCCGTCGCCGCGCAGGCCGTCGATGATCTCCTGCACGTGCTCGCGGTTGCGCGTCTCCAGCACGAAATCGATATCCGCCTGCTTGGGCGGCACGTCGGCGAAGAGGCGTTGGTGAAAGACCTCGATGATGTTGGCGCCGCTGCGGCCGATGATCTGGCTGAGGCGGGCCATGGTGCCCGGCTGGTCAATGATCTCGACCCGCAGTCGAACCAGCCGGCCGTCGCGCACCAATCCGCGCGCCAGCACGCTGGACAGCAGGCGCACGTCGATGTTGCCGCCGCAGATGATCGCCGCGACGGTCTTGCCGGCGAAGCGCTCTGGAAAGCGCAGCATGGCGGCAACGCCCGCGGCGCCGGCGCCCTCGGCGACGATTTTCTGATCCTCGACAAGGCAGTGGATGGCTTGCTCGATGCTGCTCTCGTCGACCAGCAGGATGTCGTTCACCAATTTCTCGATGATGGGCCGGGTCAGCTTGCCGGGGTTCTTCACGGCGATGCCGTCGGCCAAGGTGGTGCCGCCGGAGGTCGGCACTTCGTTGTGCAGGGCCTGGTACATGGACGGGAAGAGGGCCGCTTCGACGCCGACGATCTCGACCTCGGGCTTCAGCGCCTTGGCCGCCGTCGCAATGCCGGAGATGATGCCGCCGCCGCCGATCGGCACGACGATGCAGTCCACCTCCGGAAGGTCTTCCAGCAGTTCGAGCCCGATCGAACCTTGCCCGGCAACGATCAGCGGATCGTCGTAGGGATGAACGAAACGCAGCTCGTCTTGCTCGGCAATCTCGCGCGCGGAGAGAAAGGAGGCGTCGAGGGTGTCGCCGGCCAACACGACCCGGGCGCCGTAGGCCCGGGTGCGCTCGACTTTGGTGAAGGGTGCGAACTCCGGCATGACGATGGTGGCCGGAATGCCGAGCCGTCTGGCGTGGTAGGCGACGCCCTGGGCGTGATTGCCGGCCGACATGGCGATGACGCCGTTCAGCTCCGGTTCGTCGCGGGCGAGCGTGCTGAGCTTGACGTAGGCGCCGCGGTCCTTGAATGAGCCTGTCGCCTGCAGCGACTCCAGCTTGAGATGCAGGCGGCAGCCGATGTCCGCGCCGATGCGCTCTGCCGGCACCAGTGGCGTGCGCACGACTTGGCCTTTCAAGGTCTCGGCCGCGGCCCGGATGTCGTCGATGGTCACAGTCATGGTCGCTTCCCCTGCGTGCAGCCTAGCCCAGTTCTCGATATCGCGCATCTTCGGCAGCTCTCGCGGCTGCTGGATGCCTAGCTCAATCGACCGGCAATAGCCGCAAGCGGTGCGTGGGCGATTCTCCGGGGCCGACCAGTTTTGTGTAGACGCCGTCGCGCCAGTCCTCGGCGAGGCTGTGACGGTAGCGGGAAAGGGGGTGGCCGCTGATACCGGGCGCTACCATGAATCGGGAATTGTCGAGGTCCGAAAGGTCGTAGATGGCGCGCAGGCTGGCGCCGTGCACATGCTCGAAAAGACGCCCCTTGTCGGCAAAGACCGGGGTGCCGCGGCTCACGGTATAGAAGTCGCCGTCGGTCGCCAGCTCTTCCGACAGAAAGCCGCCGACAAGCGGAACATGGCGAAACACCTGATGCGGGAAGCGTGCCTTGTGGAAGTCGCCCCAGGTCAGCTCCTGCCAGCTGTCACCGCCGCGGGCTTCGATCAACTGGATGGCGCTATTCAAGGCGATGCCCAGCAGCTCACCGCAGCTCTCAACGGCCGGTGTGTCCTGCAGATCGCACCAAGCCGGAGCCTCGCGCAACACATGGAGGATGGCGCGGGCATTCCAGTGGTGGAAGTCGTCGGCCAGCTCGCCAAGCTCGTCGGCGAAGAGGGCGAGATTGATCTGCCGGAGCCAGGCGGAGAACAGGAGGGGCTCGGCCGCATCGGCTGCCATGGTGCCGTCCCAGTCGGCGAGTCGCTGCAGCGCCTCCTCAGCCTCGGCGCCCTCGACACGCGCATCCAGCAGGTAGGGAAGCAGCTCGCGCGCCATGCTCGAGCGGGCGTCGAGCTGCAAAGCCATCATCCCGTCCATGCCGTGCCGGGAGTCCTGTGCCAAGGCTTCGAGGATGCGCTCGGCGCGATGCGGCGGCGGCCATTGGGCGGCCAGCTGATAGGGGTAGTCAGGCCCGACCAGACGGTTGTTGGCATTGACCAGAAGGCCGTCGGCCGGGTTAAGAGCATGCGGCATCTTCTCGAAAGGCACGAAACCCGACCAGATGCGCTCCCGCGTCCAGCCTTCGACCGGTACCAAGCCGTCATGGCCCTCTCGAATTGGGGAGAGGCCAGGCGTGTAGAAGCCGATGTTGCCGTCTACATCCGCAAAGAAGACGTTTTGCTGCGGCGCTTTCAGCCGCGACATGGCACCGACGAAGTCGTCCCAGTTGCGGGCCTGGTTGAGCAGCAGCAGGGCATCGGCGGAGGTGTCTGCTTCCTGCAGTGCCGTCCACGCCAGAGACAGAACCTCACCGCCGTCTGGCGCGACGCGATCGAGCGTGGCGACACTGGAGGTCGTGGTGTCAGATATGACGGGCCCGAAGCGCGTTCGCCGCAGAATGACTTCCTCGAACTCGTCGTCCCCGAGCGGAATGCGCACCGTTCGGGTCTCGAAGGGCTCCGAGCCAGATGGCGTGAGGTAACGCTCCGGGTCTTCCGGGTCGATCTTCTCACGCACCAAGTCCTGCGTGTCGGTGTAAGGTGTGGTCATGCCCCAGGCGATGTGGCCGTTGTGACCCATCACCAGAAACGGCACGCCGGGCGAGCTGACCCCGGCCAACACACTCCCCGGCGTTTCGATGCGCACCGGATACCAGATGCCGGGTGAGGTGAGGCCAAGGTGAGGATCGCTGGCCAGAACCGGCTTGCCGCTGTCAGTCTTATCTCCGGACAGCACCCAGGCGTTGCTGGCGCCGGGATTGCGCAGCTCTTCCGGCAAAGCGGCAAGCCATGTCTCGGCAGGGTCTCCTGTCCGTCCGCTCTCACGCCAGGCGCGGCTGACCTCGGTCAGCGTGGTCGCGCTGTCCGCCGGCAGGTCGGGAAACAGCACCTGAAGCTGTTCCGGCGACAGTGCCGTGGCGAGGCGGGCATAGCGCTCTTCCTGGTTCCAGTTGGTTGAGAGCTGCAAGGCTTTCAGCTTGCCCCACATGAGGCTGGCCGCTGGCCGCCAGGGCTCCGGATCGGCGCCGAAGATATAGAACTCCGGCGGCCAGGGCCCCTCATGCTGTTCCAGATAGGCGTTGATACCGCGGGCATAGGCGTCCAGCGCGTCCCGCGTTTCGGGCAGAAGGGCCGGCAGCGAGCGCTCCGCCTGACCGGCGAGGTCAAGGCTGAGCATCAGCTTGTCGAAGGGGAGGGCCCGCCGACCTACCGCTTCCGCCAGTCGACCTTCGACGACGCGGCGCAGCATCTCGAGCTGGCCGAGACGGTCCTGGGCGTGGACATAGCCGAGCGCGAAGCGGGCATCGGTCGGGTTGGCCGCCCGGATCGTCACAATGCCCCGATCGTCACGGAGAATCTCAACGGGCGCGGTCAGGCCGGAAACCTGGGCCTCGCCGTCGAGCGTGGGGAGGCCACCGCGGGACCACAGCACCAGTCCACCGCCGATGATCAGCAGGATCGCGGCGAGGCCAACGAGCGAATAGGCCGTCCGCCGCAAAGCCATCAGCAGAACGCGGCCAAACTCCCCGCCTTTGCTGCCTTGCTCGGATGATTTGTCTTGTCGCTGTGACACCTGACCGACCTTTGGAAACTCGGCCAAGACTTGGCAAGAGGGGGCCCGCCAAGCAAGCGCAAAGAGAGCCACGTCTGCGCAAGCGGCCTATGCCGCAAGACCCGTTTCTGCAGTCAAGCTAGGCTTTTGGAGGTGACACAAAAACGGCTGTTTCGTGACCGTTTCACGTAACTGAAACAGTGGTTAAGCTGTTCAAGAATAGCCAAAAATTGTCTCAAGTGCCGTCTTCCGTGGCCATCGCGTGATCGTGTGAGGCCCAGGGTGGGACCATGCTCGAGCGCCACAAAGTGGTCGCTGGCCGCAGCTGCAACCATCGCGATACGCAGCATTCTAGATAAAAGCGATCCAGTCGCTTGGCCGGACTGTTGGAGCAGCCCGGCGCATCGGGAACGAGGGACAACGTCAACCCTTGGCGCCGCGGGAGCCCCTCGCACGCCGTGAGAGAGGAGAAGTTCAAGGAATGGCACGTTTGCTCCACCCCATCACACTCGCGGCAGCCGTGGTCTTTGCTGTCGCCTTGGCAGGCCCCACTGCCAAGACTGCCCAGGCGGCAAGCATCGATCTCGGCGTGCTTGACCCTGGCGAGACCATCGACTTTGGCAGTAGCATCCAAAATCCAGGTACGTTCAACGACACCTTCACCTTTAGCCTCGAAAGCAGCGCCACGCTCTCGATCGATGCTTCGTCGCTGCTCTTCGCGCCGTTTGGTTCACCGCTAATCGGCATCGAAAATCTCAGTCTCGATTTGTTCCAGGTTGACCCCTTGCCGGTCTCCTTCATCGCAGGCTTCACGGCCGGCAATCCGGGCAGTGGTGGAGCCTTGCTCGATCTGATGCTCGATGCTGGCACCTACTTCTTCCATATGAGCGGCGAGGCGATCGGCGCACCGGGTGCCGTCGGACCTTCGTTCGATGTGGCTTCAGGCATCTACGCTGGCGAGATTGCCGTTGTGCCGCTGCCTCCGGCAGCCATGCTGTTCCTCAGCGCCATAGCGTGCGTTTTTGGTATCTCCCAGCTGCGGCGTCGCTGGAACCCACAATCGGGCGCTAAAGCCGGAAGCTAATCTCAGTAGAGTTTTTCCAAGCAAAATCGCGGTGTCGGCTCAGGGGCGTTCCCCTGACCGGCACCGTTCTTTTTTGCGCTTTCCAGGGCTGACTGTGAGGAAGTTCAAGCCTGAGTGGCCAGCGGCAGGCTGACCAGCAGGTTTTGCGGCTTGAGCTTCAGTTGGCCGGCTTCGGTCATCGCGAGCGCCAAATAGATTGGCCGGCCGGCGATGTCAGGGCGCATCCGCTGTGGGTCGGCAAAGTCCATCCGGAACAGAGACAGCAAGCGGGCCAGCCTGGCTTCCCCAACCTTCTGTCCGTCATAAAGATCATTGAGCAGCGCCGAGGCCTCCGCATCGAGGCCGATATGCCAAACCCATCTCTCGTCGCTGATTTTCTGCACTGGCTGGATCGACACATCCACATCCAGGAAGTGCTTTACCCAGCGTTCCAGCACGCGGCAAAGCGCATCCAACCCGTCGCCGGCGAAATTCAGGTTGAGGACGGTGTCGTGGGCTTCGTCTCTTGTCCAGTAGAGCGCGGCGTTGCTGCCGTCCAGCACGTCCAGCTCAAGGGTTCGTAGCGGCGTTTGTGCGTCGGCAATAAGACGGCCAAGGTCGCCAAAGCCGCCGGTGGTCGCGTAGTGCTCCACCACCTCAGCATCACCTGCCATGATGTGCCCGTCGTTGATGGTCACCTTCTGCTCGCGGAAGAAGAACTCGCCGGCCCGCGCGCGCAGGGCGTCCCGCTCACCGTCCAGGATGGCGCGGAGGATCACATGGGCGAGCTGATCCAGGAACAGCGGTGGTACAGGAACTTCGCCGGCCGATCGCTTGGGAGGGCGACGGAAGTAGTCGAGGTAAGCCGCCTCGAGCGTGTCTGCGGCGATCAGGCGTTCCCGAAAGGCCGCCACGATGCGATAGCTCTCGACGGCATCAGGGTCGGCCAGGGCGGCAAGCTCAGCATCGCCTACGGCGGCGCGAGGCTGCTCCAAGAGCCGCGCGTGAAGCGCCCGCTCGGCCGCGCAAGACTCCTCAATGGGCCGGACTTCCGGCCGGTTCCAATAGGCGCGCAGGAAGTCGTCGGTCAGTATCAGGTGGCCGCGTGCGTCACGTTTTACGAGATGAAAACCGCTGTTGCGCCAAAAATCCGTCATACCAGCATTCCCCTTTGCCGCTATATCAGGTGCTTTCGCCAGCTTGTCCAGGCGCGCTGGACGACCAAGGCGCTTGGTGCCATAAGGGCGCGGGTTGCTTTCTACAGCGATATCTCGAACGGAAACGGTTTGCCTCATGGTGTCGATCGGCACGCGTTTGTTCACTTGGTTGAGAGGGGAGAAGGTCGGGACGGACTCCGCCGGCAATGTCTACTATCGCGAAAAGCGATCGAAGAAACCCGGTGCTATCCACCCGGACTCGCTACGGCATGAGCGCCGCTGGGTCGTCTACAATGGCGACGTGGAGGCCAGCCGGGTGCCGGCCGAGTGGCACGCTTGGCTCCATCACACGAGCGACGAGGTTCCGCCGGAAGGTGGCATTGATCGGCGGCCGTGGATGAAGGAGCACAAGGCCAATGCGACAGGCACACAGGAGGCCTATCGTCCGCCCGGTCATACCTTGCAAGGCGGCAAACGGGCTGCCAGCAGCAGCGATTACGAAGCCTGGACTCCAGACTAAGGCAACCGGCTCAGTATAGCGGCAATATGCCAAGACAACCGTGGACCATTGCAATCCAGAGAGTCGATAACGCATGAAGCGCAATATCATCGAAACCGTGATGGGCGGCGTGGTTCTGCTGGTCGCCGCCTTCTTCGTGATTTTTGCATTTTCTTCTAGCGGGGTGCAGCACGGCGGCGGCTATCAGGTGCGCGCCGTTTTCGACGACGCCTCCGGCCTCGTGCCGGGTACCGAGGTGCGGCTCGCTGGCGTGAAAGTCGGTACCGTCCTGTCGCAGGAGCTGGATCCCGAAACCTACTTCGCCGTCGTCATGATGACGATCGACCAGGATGTCGAGCTGCCCAAAGACACCTCCGCCCGTGTGGTGCCAGAGGGTGTGCTGGGCGGAAACCTGGTTCAACTTCAGCCCGGCGGGGATGAAGAGTTCATCGAACCGGACGGCACCATCACCCACACGCAAGGCGCCCTGAACCTTGTCGATCTCGTTGGCCGCTTCGTGTTTGGCTCGGCCGACGACAGCGGCCTCTAGACGAGCGTCGCCATGAGTGCGGGCCAGCAAAGCTGGCATCCCGAGCGCTATGCCCGTCATGCCCGTTTCGTGTCCGACCTGGGTGCTCCGGTGCTGGACCTTCTGGCGCCGCAGCCCGGTGAGCGCATTCTCGATCTCGGCTGTGGCGATGGTGCTCTCACGGAGAAGCTTCTGGCCGCGGGCGCCGCGGTCGTCGCGGTCGATTCCAGTTCTGAGCAGGTGGCCGGCGCGCGTGCTCGGGGGCTCGATGCGCGGGTCATGCGGGGCGAGGCGCTGGAATTCGAGCAGGTGTTCGACGCTGTCTTCAGCAACGCGGCGCTGCACTGGATGAAGGACGCTGACGCGGTTCTGGAAGGCGTTGCCCGGGCGCTTAAGCCGGGGGGCCGTTTCGTCGGGGAGTTCGGCGGCGGCGATAACGTTGCCAGGCTGCGCCGTGCGCTGATTGGGGCGCTCGATCGGCGTGGGCACGACGGTGGTGCTGCCGATCCTTGGTACTTTCCAGATGAAACAGAATACGGGGCCAAGCTCGCGGCGGCCGGCTTCACCGTCGGGTCCGTCGAACTCATTCCCCGTTGGACGCCTCTGCCGGGCGATATCGAGGGCTGGCTCGAAACCTTTGGCGGCGCTTTCCTCTCGCACCTCCAACAGGAGCAGCGTGCGGAGGCTGTGGCTGAGGTGCGCGAGGAATTGCGTGAGGACCTGCAGGACGAAGAGGGGCGTTGGCATGCCGACTATGTACGCCTTCGGTTCGCAGCCCGGCTGACGGGAGCATAAGCAGCTTTCGGCAGGCTGGCTTGCAGTCGCCTTGCCGGGTCGCTACCTCTCATAATCCGGTCCCCAAGGGAGCCTGTGACTGTGAAAAGCAAAGCCAGCGAGTTGGAGCTGCCGACGTGGCGCACGCCCGGCGGTGTGCCGCTTTCCTGCCGCGAAAAGATCAAGGTTCTCAATGAGAACCTCTTGGAACTTCAGGAGATGGCTCAAGATGCGCTGGAGGATGCGGTGATCATGGGCGCCGACGAACAGCAGGTGCGCCAGGCGCTGCGCCAGCTCGTCGAGAGCTTGGCTAATCCCTATCAGCGGCAAGACGGTAAATGACGGTCGCTGGCTTCGCGCTTGCTGCTGTGCTTATCGCTGCTGCGCTCGTACCAGTCGGGGCGACTGCGCAGAGCTTAGACGGAAACCCCCAAGCCATGCCGGTCGCCAGCCTGCAGGCTCTCGATAAGATCACCGCGCGGGTTACCCGCCTGGATGCACCGGTGGGTGAAACCATTACTTTCGGCTCGCTGCGTATCACCACCCGGGTCTGTTACCGAACGCCGCCTGAGGAGCCGCCGGAGTCAGCCGCTTTCCTTGAGATCGAAGAGGTCGAGCCGGGGCAGCCGCCGGTCAGCCATTTCGTCGGCTGGATGTTCGCTTCCTCTCCTGCCGTCTCAGCCATGGACCACGCGATCTACGACGTCCGGGTTCTCGAATGCCAGGACGCGTCCGTAAGCAACGGCGAGGCGCCGCCTCAAGAATAAGTGGCGACCTCCTGCCGGTCCTCCTCTGAGGTACTGCGTGCGCCCTCTGCCAAGACCCAGTCGCGGAAGGCCCGCACCTTGGGTAGCTTGGCCTTGGCCTCGGGATAGACGACGTAGTAGCAGAACGCGGTGCTCTCGTTCAGCTCCGGGCCGAAGGGCCGAACCAGGCGGCCAGCTTCGACGTCGTCACGCACCAGAGAGCGCTCGCTCAGCGCCACTCCGTGGCCGGCGATGGCTGCCTGTACTGCCATGTTCTCCATGCTGAATCGCGGGCCCTTGGTCGGGTCTATCTCTGTGACGCCGGCTGCCCGCAGCCACATGCGCCAGCTGGGTGCCGACTCGCTCTCGATCTTCCAGTCGACATGCAGCAGCGTGTGGTGGCGCAGATCTTCCGGCCGGCGCAGGGGATGCTCACCCGTTAAGAGAGTTGGGCTGCAGACCGGCATCGTGACCTCGGTCATCAGGCATTCGCTGTGAAGCTCCGGGTATATGCCGCGACCGTAGCGGATGCCGATGTCGATGCGGTTGTCCGAGAAATCTACCAGAATGTCCGACGCATCGATGCGTAGCTCGAACTCCGGATAGGCGGCACGGAAGCGGTCCAGCCGCGGCACCAGCCACTTGGCGCCGAACGAGGGGGCAACGCTGACGGTCAGGATATGGCTGTCCTCTTGCGCCATCAGAAGCTCGGCTGCATCGGCCAGCTTGTCCAGCCCTTCGCGCAATGCCGGCAGGGCTTTCTGTCCCGCATCCGTTAAGATCAAGGAGCGGGTAAGGCGGCGGAACAGCGGCCTGTCGCAGAAATTCTCCAGCGTCTTGACCTGCTGGCTGATGGCCGCCGGCGTCACGTGCAACTCCTCGGCAGCCTTGGTGAAGCTCAGGTGGCGGGCCGCGGACTCGAAGGCCCGGAGGCTGTTGAGCGGCGGAAGGCGGCGCTGCATGGCAATCTCTATAGAAAAGTTTTTCTAACAGGTAATCCAACAATTTCTCGTTTGTTGTTTCTCAAGATAGCGACGAGATTAGCTAATACAAAAGGTTTTTCAGATCGCGCCGATGCGCTGATCGATCACAAAAACTTAGCTAGCATCGCAGATGTGCTGGCGTCCGACGAAAGGACCAAGGACATGTTGCAGCGAGACTACAGCGAATTTGCCGTTTCATCTTCGCACCCCGTCTACAGGACCACCGCCGGAGAAACGCCGCTTTGGCTCCAAGGCTGGCGCGCGCTGCAATCCTCGGCCCGGGTCGTCTCGGGGCCCTTCGTGGTGGCCGCCCGTACGCTCCACAGGTGGCGCCGGGAAGCCGTGACCATCCGTGAGCTGAGCGCCCTGCGCGATCGCGATTTGCGCGACATCGGCATTGAGCGCAGCGAGATTCCCGCCATCGCTAGGTCAATGGCCGACGATCTGCCCGCTTCGCGTCGAGCAGCCCATGCCGTGCCAATCTTGAAAGCGGTCCCGAGGCAGGGGCCTGCGCAGCCCTGCTGTAGCTAGGCCCACCCCAAGCTCGCATCTATCGGAATGCTAAAGAGGACCCGGATCATGAGTTATCAATTTGCCAATGCGGCGCGGGTTTTGCCGGCGCCGTCTTTCAGGCCCGAGCGGGCGGACAGCCTGCCCTTTGTCACCGCGGAGGTGTCCTACCTGCAGCCGAACGGCAGCAAGCCCGCCATCTTGGTCGGTGACGAGGGGGCTCGTACCGAAACCGACTCGCTCTTCGTAAATCGGGACGTCGAGATCGCCAACGGCAGGCTCGCACCGGTGCCGGCCAAGCTGGACCAGCAGGGCTTCGAGCTCGTGCGCCACCGCACGGCGTTCGAGGAATTCGATGACCCGGAGGCGATCAAGCAACGCTACTACCCGGAGATGGAACAGCTCCTGAAGCAGGCGACCGGGGCGTCAAGCGCTCTCGTGTTCGATCACAACGTTCGCAAGGAAGTGCCTGAAGTAGATGGTGAAACCGTCTATCGTCCTCCGGTCAAACGGATCCACAACGACTACACCGTCATGTCGGGGCCACAACGCCTGCAAGATCTGCTCGGTCCCGACCAGGCGGCCGCCGTTGCGGGCAAACGCTATGCCATCGTCAACGTTTGGCGGCCGATCGAGGGGCCCTTGGAATCAGCGCCCTTGGCGCTCGCCGACAAACAGAGCGTGCCGGATGAGGACTTCGTTGCCAGCGATCTGGTCTATGCCGACCGGGTCGGCGAGATCTACTACGGTGCGTACCGCGCAAGCCACCGCTGGGTCTATTATCCCAGGATGGAGGTCGAGGAAGCGCTGCTGATCAAGGGCTATGACTCGGCCGAGGACGGCCGGGCGCGCTTCGTGCTCCATACCAGTTTCCAAGATCCCAGCGCGCCGGCAGAGCGGTTGCCTCGCCACAGCATCGAAGTCCGCTCACTGCTGATCTTTGACTAGCGCTTCAGCGCCTTCACCCAGCCCCCCTGACCCACTGGAGGCTGCCGATATCTCTCAGAGACTGTCGGCAGCCTCACTTCTTTTGGCCACCCGAGTCGTTAGTCATTTGTAAATTTAATGCAGCAAGACTTCGGTAACAGAGATGAATCCCGACGATAAGGGGCCTGGGTACCATGTCCGATTTCAACAACCTGAGTCAGCGCGTTCACGATGTGCAATCCCGGTTCCGGGCTAAGCGTGAGCAGGAGCGGGAACAGAAAGAGCAGCTCCAGTCCCTCGTCGAAGCGATCGAGCGTGATTCCGAGCAGTTCAACCAGGAACGCGCCGCCATGCGCGAGGAGATCGCCGCCCTGAAGCAGCGGGTTATCCAGCTCGAAGCTCAGAACGAGCAGCTGCAAGATATGCTGGATGGCCTGTTGGAGGCGCTCGAAACGGGCGATGAAGAGGATATCGGCAAGGCGCTCCAGGACCTGGAGCATCGCGTTGCGGCGATCGCGCAACAGCGCGGAGAGATTGGAGAAGAGCCCGAGCCGGCGCAACAGCAGGCTGAGCCGGACGAACTCCTGGACGACAGCGCATCCGCTGAGATCGACGAGGAGCAGCCGGCCGACACCCGTGAGCCTGCCGCATCCTTAGCTGCGGAGGACGAAGACCCTTTTGATTGGGAAACCGAGGTAAAGCCAGAGCCGGCGCCTGATCTCGATATGGACCTCGAGCTGGAAGACGCTCTGGAGGATGAGGCAGACAACGGGCCGGAAGCGGAAAGCCCGGCGGCAAGCGAAGATGAGGATAAAACCGGTAGTCTTGGCCTGCAGGACGCCCAGTCCTTGATCAAGGCCCTGGCGCGTATCGATTCCGGCCTGGAAGAGCGCCTGGGGGCCGTGAGTGCGGACGACGAGAAAGAGGCGGGCTACGCTGCCAAGGTCACCGAAGCCAAGCGCAAGTCCGAGCTGGAAGGCGAGGAGCTAGCCCAAGCTGCGGCGACCGGCGTCCGCGACATCTTGCGGCGCGTTCAAAAGCGCAGCCAGGAGGTCCTAAACACCGATGGGCCAACGCAGGCCAGCAAGGAGTCCATGGAGACCGATGTCCTCGTGCTCGATGAGGCGGACGAGATCGACGTCCTCGACGAGCCAGAAAACGAAGAGCCCCGCCGCGCGGCATCCTGATTGTGACTGCAGGGGCTGGCTGCTCTTAGCCCGGTGACCTGAGCTCACCCACCCCTGCTTCCAACTCAGCATCGGTCAATTCCGCCGGAAAGCGTGCTACGCTGGACAGAGCTTGTGTCAGCTGTGCCTTGTAGTGCTCGCGCGGCACGTCGATGGCGCCGAACTGGCGCAGGTGCGGTGTCGTAAACTGGGTGTCGAGTAGCACGTAGCCCGCTTTCCGCAGACGGATGACCAAGTGCACTAGGGCGATCTTGCTGGCGTTGGTTGCCCGGCTGAACATGGACTCGCCGAAAAAGGCCGAGCCGAGGCTCACTCCGTAGAGGCCGCCGACCAGGGTCGGCTGTTTCGGATCGCTGTTGTCCCAAGCCTCCACCGAGTGGGCAAATCCCTGCTCGAACAGCTCGGTATAGAGCTTCTGAATAGTCGGATTGATCCAAGTGTCGGGGCGGTTCGGCAGAGGCTCGGCACAGCCCTCCACGACCGACTCGAAGGCGGTATCGCAGCGGACCTCGAAGGGCGATTTCAGCACGACGCGGCGCATCTTCCTGGATAGATGAACGCGGTCCAGCGGGATGATCCCGCGCATATCCGGGTCGATCCAGTGGACTTGCGGGTCGCGGCGGCTTTCAGCCATTGGGAAGATGCCGACGGCATAGGCACGCAAGAGAAGCTCCGGGGTCAGAAGCATCGCCCTATCGCTCCCGTCTTTCCGCTTTGCAGCCGTCGAGCATTGGAACCAGTCAGGGTCTCCCACAGCATCTTCAGACCTATAGCGATAGGATCTGCACGCGATTTCGGCAAGAGGGGGGCAGTGTGGAGCGACGGACGTCCGAGTAGCAGCTAGGCGTGGGTCGCCAGCCAGCTTTCCAGCCAATGGATGTCGTAATCGCCGTTGAGGAAGTCGGGCTCGCCGATCAATAGGCGGTGAAGCGGCAAGGTGGTGTTGATGCCGTCGATCACCATCTCCTCGAGTGCTCGGCGGAGCCGCATCAGGCACTCGTTACGGCTGCTGCCGTCGACGATGACCTTGGCCACGAGGCTGTCGTAGAAGGGAGGCACGCGGTAGCCGGCATAGAGGCCGGAGTCCACGCGCACGCCGAGGCCGCCGGCGGGATGATAGTCGGAGACCAAGCCTGGGGAAGGCACGAAGGTTCTCGGATCTTCGGCATTGATGCGGCATTCGATGGCATGGCCTGAGAAGGTAATTTCGTCCTGGCTGAGGGCAAGCGACGCGCCGGACGCGACCTTGATCTGCTCACGTACCAGGTCGATGCCGGTGATGGCTTCGGAGATCGGGTGCTCCACCTGCAGCCGCGTGTTCATCTCGATGAAGTAGAACTCGCCGTTCTCGTAGAGGAACTCGAAGGTGCCGGCGGAGCGATAGCCGAGCTTGCGCACGGCTTCGACGCAAAGGCCGAGCAGACGTGCCCGCTCTTCGCTGTTGAGCGCGGGCGAGGGCGCCTCCTCAAGGATCTTCTGGTGCCGCCGCTGCAGTGAGCAATCGCGTTCGCCGAGGTGAATGACATTGCCCCGCCCATCAGCGAGGATCTGCACCTCTATATGACGCGGCTGTCCCAGATAGCGTTCCATGTAGATGGAATCGTCGCCGAAGGCGGCGGCCGCTTCGCTGCTGGCAAGCCGTAGCGCTTCCTCCAGCTCGTCGGGCCTTCGCGCCACTTTCATGCCCCGTCCGCCGCCGCCGGCTGCCGCCTTGACCAACAGCGGAAAGCCGATCTCATCGGCCATCCGCTTTGCCGTAGCCTCGCTGTCGATCGCGCCGTCAGAGCCGGGCACCAGCGGCAAGCCCAGCTTGTCGGCGGTTTTGCGCGCTTCGATCTTGTCGCCCATCAAGGCGATGTGCTCCGGCTCCGGGCCGATGAAGGTCAGGCCATGTTCCTGGACCATTTCCGCAAAGGTCGCGTTCTCGGCCAGGAAGCCGACGCCGGGATGGACGGCGTCGGCCCCGGTGATGTTGGCGGCGGTCAGGATTGCCGCCTTGTTGAGGTAGCTCTGGCTGCTTTGCGGGGGGCCGATGCAGACACTCTCATCGGCTAGGCGAACATGCATGGCGTCCGCATCTGCGGTCGAGTGAACGGCGACCGTCGCGATGCCCATCTCGCGGCAGGCGCGGTGGATGCGCAGCGCGATCTCGCCCCGGTTGGCGATAAGAATCTTCTCGAAGTTGGCCATCGTGCCGCGCCGCAGCCTTCGCCTAGGCGACGACGATCAGAGGCTCGCCGAACTCGACCGGCTGACCGTCGCTGATGAGGATGTCCTTAACCGTCCCGGCATGGGGGCTCGGCAGGTTGTTCATGACCTTCATGGCTTCGACGATCATCAGCGTCTGCCCTTCTGCCACCTGATCGCCGATTTTGACGAAAGGCGCCGCGCCTGGCGAAGCGGCAAGGTAGACCGTGCCGACCATGGGTGAGACCACCAGGCCGCTGGGCTGGGCAGGTGCGCAGTCCCCGCCGTTGGCGACAGGGGCCGGGGAGGCGCTTGCCATGGGCTGGGCCACCTCGGGGGTGGAGCGCACGAGGGTCTGTTGCTTGGCCACCCGCACCCGCTCCTCGCCGGAGGCAACTTCGATCTCGGTCAGACCGGTTGTGTCCAGGATGTCCGCCAGGCGTTTGAGCAGTTCTTCGTCGACTTCCAGTTTGCCCATTATGCGTCGAGCTCGCTCTTGAGAAGTTGCGCCAGAGCCTCCAGCGCAAGCAGGTATCCCGTCTTGCCGAGGCCGCAAATCACGCCGTCGGCGGCTTGGGAGATATAGGAATGGTGGCGGAAGCTCTCCCGCCGGAAGATATTGGACAGGTGAACCTCGATAATCGGGCGCTCGCAGGCCAGCAAGGCATCCAGCAGCGCCACCGAAGTGTGGGTGTAAGCGCCGGCATTGATGACGATGCCGTCCTGCTCGGTGCGGGCCTGCTGAATCCAAGTCACCAGCTCGCCTTCATGATTGGACTGCTGGCAGGTTGCCGACATACCCAAGGCTTCGGCCTTGGCGCGACATGCCTCCTCCAGATCCGCCAGCGTCATGCGGCCGTAGATTTCGGGCTCGCGCGTGCCAAGCAGATTGAGGTTTGGACCGTTGAGAATAAGGACCCGTGGGGCGGGCAAGATACGACTCCAGTCACCGAACACGTCGCAGCGTTAGCATGCGCCGCCATGCTCGGCAACGACGAGCGGTGTCCTGGGACAGTGGAGCCGCCTTAGCTCCCTTGGGCGCGTGCTTCCTCGACCAGTGCCTGCAGCCGCTCGAGCGGGATGGCGCCCGGAACGAAGGCGTCTCCGATCACGAAGGCCGGCGTCCCGTTGACGCCGAGTTGCTGCGCCAGTGCGAAATTGGCCCCAAGCGTCTCTTCCACCCCCGGCGACTGCATGTCGCGACGGAGTTGCTCGACATTCAGACCGACCGACTGAGCGATCTGCATGACCCGCTCTTCGTTGAGCTGTCCGCGCTGTTCCATCAATGCGAAGTGGAACTCCGGATAGAGGCCCTGCTCCCGCGATGCCAAGGCGGCCTGCGCCGCGTAGCGTGATGCCTCGCTGAGAATGGGGAACTCCACCAGCACCAGACGGAGATCTGGGTCCTGCTCGATCGCCGTCAGGATGGGCTCCATCATCTTATGGCAGAAGCCGCAGCGGTAGTCGAAGAACTCGACGATGGTGACGTCGCCGTCCGGATTACCGACGATGTCCTCCGGCGGAATGCTCTCGATAAAGCTGTCGAGCCCCGCCAGTGCGTGCAAACGCTGGTTCTGCTGCTCCGCCTGTTGGCGCCGCTCGTACTCACGCAAGGCGTCGATCAGCACGTCCGGATTCTGCATCAGGTACTCGCGCACGATCTGCTCGATGTCGCGTGTCTGTTCCTGATCGAAGCTCTGTGCCTGCGCTTGCGTCGCGCCCGCGGTTGCCAGGAAGGCGGCAGCGGTGATGAGCGCAGCAGAAGCGATCAATTTCATTGCAATCTCCAAAGATTCGCCGAACAGGGAGTCATTAGCAGAGCAAGCTATGCCTGAGATCTCAAAACTGCGTTACGGGGTGCCCTTGTGGCGCGCAGCACCTTGGTCAGCTGCGATCGGATTAGCGGTTTTCCTGCCGGCGCGCGTTGCGCTCGGCAATGCCGGCGATGTCGAGGGCGCGCAGCCAGCCGCTGCTGCCTTCGGGCAGAAGGCGTTGAGCCCGCTCCGCGTGGGCCAGGCTTTCACGCCAATTGCGGCGGGCCAGATGCCATTCGGCAGTCGAGATCGCCGTCTCGCCGGTTCGCCCAAGGCGTGAATTGGCGATGGACGAGAGACGCCAGGCCTCAGAGTTCTCGCGCTCCCGCGTCACCACGATACTGAGGTTTTCCAACGCCTCTTCGTCCAGCTCGGGCTGGTTGAGGGCGATCTGGACCCGTGCCAATGCGAGATGGAGCAGCGGCTCACGCGGTAGCAGCTCGACCGCCTTGGCATAGTCGGGCAGGGCTTCCGGAGCACGCTGGTTTTCGTAGAGGATCTGTCCGCGCAGCTCGTAGAAGTAGGGGTCATTGGGGTTTTCGTCGATCAAGCGGCCGATGCCGGCCAAGGCCTCGTCGATCTGGCCGTTGCGATACGCCGAGATGGCACGGGCATATTGGGCCGGCAAGGACTGATCGTCTTGCGGGTAGGTGCGCTTGACCTGACGGGCGGGTTCCAGGAAGCCGATTAGCTTTGCCCGCATCCGCTCGTGCAGAGCTTGCAGCCTCGGGTCTGGGGCCCGATCGCGATAGGGAGAGTTGGCAAGTTGTTGCTCTAGAAAGGTGAGGCGGTCGCGGGTCAGCGGGTGGGTTCGCAGGTAGGGGTCCTGGTTGGCCCCCAAAAGCGCTTCCTGGTTCGAGATGATCTGCATGAACTCCAGGATGCCGCGCGGGCTCATCTCGACGCTCTTGAGGTAGCTCACGGCCGCCTGGTCGGCCGCCGACTCCTGGGTCCGCGAGTAGGACAGCAGATCTCTCAGGGCGACATCCCGCCCAGCGGAACTGATGGCGCCTGCCGCACCGGGCTGGCCGCTGGCGAGCGCGGCGATGATGCCGAGCGCATCAGCAGCCAGGGCTTTCAGGCCAGCTTCCCGAGACTCGTCGATAATGCGTACCGTGTGGCCACCGGCGAGGTGGCCCGATTCATGGGCAATCACCCCGATCACCTGCTCCGCCGTGTCGGATGACTGCAGCAGGCCCGTGTGAATGAACATCCGCTGCCCGGGCGTGACAAAGGCGTTGAGTTGGCGATTGTTGATCAGGAAAACGCGTATCGCACTCGGTGAAAGCCCGGCTGACTGGAAGATCGGAGTCGAATAGATCTTGATGATGTGCTCGATTTCGGTATCGCGAATCAGACCTTGGGCCTTGGCCGGCTTGCCGGACATGAGCACAATCGCCGCCAGCATAAGGGCGCAGACACCGATCAGAGAGGTTTTACGTAAGGTGGCGGGCAACCCGAGTTCCTCTTTCACTCGCTTTAAAAGTGCGGCCAAAGCCGTGAAATTTCAACGGTACTTCCGGACAAAGGCGGTCTTAGCTTCGGTCTTGGCGCTGGTCGCCTGCACTAACGACCCGACGCCGGGCGAGGTGATATTTATCGAAGATTGGGCCGGCATTGTGATTGCCGATGAGCCGAATGCAACCCTGGTCGGCGAAGCAATCCTGGCACGCAACGGTACGGCGGGCGATGCCGCAGCGGCCATGGCCCTGGCCATGACCGTCACCCTGCCTTCGCGTGTCGGGCTTGGTGGCGGAGGCGTCTGCCTTGCCTTCAGGCGTGAGGTCGACGGCGAGACGTTGGCGGATGCCATCGTCTTCACGCCGGAGCCGACGCCGAGCGGGGTGGTTGTGCCCCGTATGGCCCGTGGAATTGCCGTTCTCCATGCTCGGCACGGATCTCAACTCTGGGGCGATATGGTGCAGCCGGCAGAGAACCTTGCCCGTTTCGGACATGCCGTGAGCCGTGCCTTTGCCACCGACCTGAGAGACTCCGATGAATACGAGGCCACGCCCGACCTGCTTGCACTCTATGCCAAGCCTGACGGCGAATGGGTGAACGAAGGCGACCGCATAGTGCAGCCCGGCCTTGCTGCTGCGCTGTCAGGCATTGGCCTGCGGGGCGGAGCCTATATGAACATGGGCGATTATGCGCGCCGCCTGTCGAGCCAGGCCAATGCGGTTGGGTTTCCCATGACCATGGAGCAGATCCGTGGCGCCAGGCCGCGGGTGTTGGAGCCGATCTTCATCGACGTAGGCTCGGACCGAATTGTTCTGCCGCCAGCGCCGCTTGCCTCCGGCCAGCAAACGGCTGCCGCCTATCAGCGGCTCGACAACGACGGCTGGGCCGATGCCGACCTGGAAGAGCGCGTTGCGTTGGTCGAGCGCTTTCCCAAGCCGCTGTTCGCCGGCCTCAACGGCAGCGATATGGCGGCGGGCTTGGTCGTCGGCGACCGTTTTGGCGGCGCTGTCGCCTGTAGTTTCAGCCTCAACCGCCTCTTCGGCACCGGTGTGGTAGCGGGTGATACCGGGATCTTGCTGGCGGCCCCACCGACGATGGACCCTCAGTTTCTCTCTCTTGCGCCGGCTATCTACGCCAACTTCATCAATGTCAAAGCCAGGTTGGCTGTTTCTGCCAACGGCCCACAGGGTCCTGATCTGGCTGCAGCCGCATTGAACGATGCGGTCGATGCCCGTGCCCTGCGCTTTGCCGGTCCAGGTCTGCTCGGCGCCCCGCTTCCGCAGGGCCAGGAACGGGGTCGTACGATTGGTGAAGGGGGCGCGCGACAGTCTTCGATCGCCAGCGAGCTAGAGGCCAGCGACATCGTCTCCGGTAACACCAACGCACGGGCATCGTTCTTTTTCTGCCCGGAAGGCTTGCGTGAAAGCGGCCCGGACGGGGACTGCGTCGCCCTGAGCGACCCGCGTGGGCACGGCTTGGCGGAAATCCTGCGGAACTGACGAGGCGCCCTGTCAATGGTTCTTAAGCTGGCGCGCCGCAGCGCGGTCTCTCCCTTTATTGTTATGGATGTCTTGCGGGCGGCCAATGCCCGCGCTGCCGCCGGTGCCAACGTTCTTCACCTGGAGGTCGGGCAGCCGGCAAGCGCTGCCCCGTCCTTGGTGCTCGAGGCAGCGCGAGACGCCCTGGCCGAAGAGCGACTTGGCTATACGGATGCGCTCGGTCTACCGGCCCTACGGGACCGCATCGCCGCGCACTACCGGGAGACTTACGCTACAGCAGTTGATCCCGACCGGGTCGTGGTCACCGCCGGCTCCTCGGCCGGCTTTCTGCTAGGCTTTCTGGCGGCGTTCGACCCTGGCGACCGGGTCGCTCTGGCGTCTCCAGGCTATCCGGCCTATCGCAATATCCTGCAGACCTTGGGGCTTGAGCCGGTCCTCGTGCCCTGCGGCGCTGAGGACCGCTTTCAGCCGACACCCGAGCTGTTGGCGGCGGCTGGCCCGCTCGACGGATTGATCCTTGCGAGCCCTTCCAATCCGACCGGGACCATGCTCGACCGGGCGGCGTTGACCCGGCTGGTTGATTTCTGCCGCGAGCAAGGCATCCGCCTGGTGTCGGATGAGATCTATCATGGCATCACCTTTGGGTGGGACGCGGTGACGGCGCTGGAGCTCAGCGACGACGCTATCGTCGTCAATTCCTTCTCGAAGTACTTCTCCATGACCGGTTGGCGTCTGGGCTGGCTGGTACTGCCGCAGGACATGGTGCGCCCGGTGGAATGCCTTGCGCAGAACCTCTTCATTTCCGCGCACAGCTTGAGCCAGCATGCCGCGCTGCGCGCCTTCGACTGTCGCGAGGAGCTCGACGGTCACGTCGCCCGCTATGCTGCGAACCGGGCCCTGCTTCTAGAGAAGCTGCCGGCTGCGGGTCTGTCGCGATTGGCGCCCTCCGATGGCGCCTTCTATATCTACGCGGATATCGGCGATTTGACCAATGACAGCGCCGGCTGGTGCCGTCGCGCTTTGGAAGAGACAGGGGTCGCCATGACGCCGGGGCTCGACTTCGACCCGGTTGAAGGTCATCGCTTCCTGCGGCTTTCCTTTGCGGGAGAAGAAGCGGAGATGGCCGAGGCCGTCGACCGCCTCGGCCGCTGGATCAGCCGTTAGCTGAGCTTGTGGCTTCCCTAAGCGCGGACGCCTACGTGACGGCCGCGCTTAGGGAAAAACCTTACCGACTGTTAGAGCGTTAGCTGCCGAGCACCCGGTTCCACCAGCCTTTGCGGCGTGGCTTATCGGGATCGCTGTCCTCGGCTTCGGCCTGCGCCGCTGCGACGGGAGCGCCTTCGGCAGGTGAGGGTGACGTGTCGACGTCTTCTTGGCGCCGTCCATCTCCGTTGCCCGGCTCGGCGGCAACCGTTGTCTCAACGGGCTCGGCCCGCTCAGCTTCACTCTCGGCAGCCGGCGACTCAGCCGGGGCGTCCGGCGATTCCTCTGGCTTCGTCTCGCTGGCGGATTCATCGCTGTCTTCGCGTGCGGCTGCCGTCTTGCGGGGGCGTCGGCGCCGCGACTTCGGCGCGCTCTGCTGCTGTTCCGGACGATCGGCTTCCGCGCCTTCACCTGCCTGAGCTTCTTGCCTTTCAGGGGCCACCGCATCGTCTTCGCCATCGAGCGCGGGCTGCTCCTCTACGCCCTCGGGAGCGGTACCGGCGACATCCGTTGCCTCGACCGAAACGTCGTTCTCCCGGCGGTTGCGTCGCCGGCCACCGCGCTTGCCGCGCCGCCGACGCGAGCTCTTCTGCTCGTCACCCTCTTCGGATCGCCCGCCGTCAGATCGCCCGCCGTCAGATCGCCCGCCGTCAGATCGCCCGCCGTCCGCCTGGCGCTCGCCTCGTTCTTCCCGCTCCTCGGCAGGGGCCGACCGGCTGCTTTGGCTGCCGCGCCGTCCGCGCCGGCGGCCACGGGCATCGTCTTGATCGCTGTCTTCCTGGCGCTGTTCTCGCCCCTCGACGGCAGGAGGCGCTTCGGCCTCTTCGATGATGCGGGTCAGGCTGTATTCCGACGGCGGCAAGCCGTCGTCGGATCTGATCGTGACGCAGAGCCCGAAGCGGTCCTCGACAGAGAGCAGGTGGCGTCGCTTTTCGTTGAGCAGGAACAGAGCGACCTGAGTGGGGACTTTGATTTCTGCATGGCCGGCGCCGTTCTTGATGGCCTCGTCCGTCAGGGCGCGCAGCACCTGGAGGCTCGAAGACTCCGGCGAACGGATGAAGCCCGTGCCGTGGCAGGTCGGGCAGGTCGACGAAGCGGTCTCGTAGATGCTGGGCCGCATGCGCTGCCGAGACATCTCGAGCAAGCCGAAGGGGCTAATGCGGCCGAGCTGAATGCGCGCTCGATCGCCCTTCATGGCCTCCTTGAGGCGCCGCTCGACCTCACGGTTGTGGCGCGGATCCTCCATGTCGATGAAGTCGACGACGATCAGACCGGCAAGATCACGCAGGCGCAGCTGGCGGGCGACTTCGTCAGCCGCTTCCAGGTTGGTGCGCAGTGCGGTTTCCTCGATGTGCCGCTCCTTGGTCGCCCGGCCCGAGTTGACGTCGATGGAGACCAGCGCTTCGGTCGGGTGGATAACGATGTAGCCGCCCGACTTCAGTTCCACCTGCGCTTCGTGCATGGCATCGAGCTGTTCTTCGATGCCGAACTTATGGAACAGAGGCACTCTTTCGTCGCTGTAGAGCTTCACCTTCCTGGCGTGGCTCGGCATCAGCGTCTTCATGAAATCCTTGGCCAGCTTATAGCCAGCTTCGCCCTCGACCAGCACCTCTTCCATGTCGCGGGCATAGAGATCGCGGATGGAGCGCTTTATCAGGTTGCCCTCCTCGTGGATGAGGGCAGGGGCGGTGGACTCGAAGGTCTTGGTCCGGATCTCGTCCCACAGCCGCATGAGATACTCGTAGTCCCGGCGGATCTCGGCTTTGGTCCGCTGTGCACCGGCCGTACGCACGATGACCGACATGACTTCCGGGATCTCAAGCTCGGAGAGGATTTCCTTGAGCCGGCGGCGGTCCTTCGGATTGGTGATCTTGCGACTGATACCGCCGCCCTTGCCGGAGTTTGGCATCAAGACGCAGTAGCGCCCCGCCAGCGACAGGTAGCTGGTCTGTGCCGCTCCCTTGTTGCCGCGCTCCTCCTTAGTGATCTGGACCAGAAGCACCTGCCGTCGCTTGATCACTTCCTGGATTTTGTAGCGCCGTAGCAGGCTGGCACGGCGACGGCGAAACTCCTCGGTCTCGTCGCCGGTCAGCGTGTCGACCGAATCTTCGCTGTCGACTTCTTCGACGTCCGCGTCCTCGCCCGAAGACTCACGCGTGCTGCGCCGTCTGGAGCTGCCGTCCTTGCCATTGCTCTCCCGCTTCGAGCGGTTGCTGCGTCGCCGGCTCGAGCGGCGCGTGCCGGAAGAGCGGCCCGACCGGCGGGATTCGCTGCCCTCACGCTCGTCCGTGACGGTGGCTTCGCTTGCAGCTTCGACGGGTCCCTCGTCGTCAGCGGGGGCATTGTCAGCAGGGGCGGTGAACTCCTCTGGCTCGGCAGAAACCTTGAAGTCCTCGTCGTCGATCACGGCGGGAACGGCGCTGCCGCTGCTGCTGTCGCGACCGTCGGGCTCGTCCGCAGCCTCCTCGTCGGCATCCGGGGATGCAGCCTCGTCGTCGGCTGCATCGGTTCCATAGTCATCCGGCGCGGCAGTGCTCGGGACCTCATCGTCCTCTTGGGCATCGCCGGTTTCGGGGCCGGCCTCGGCCGGCGCCGGGGCCTGCGCCAAGTCGTCTGCAGCCTCCGCCGGCTCTAGACCTGCCTCCGCGTCGGCCGGCAGCGCTTCGGCCGTTTCGTCCGTGCCTTCGTCGTCGGCAGGCCGCTTGGCAGCCTTGGCACTTCTGCCTCGGCTGGTCTTGCCGCTGCCACGTCGGCTCTTGCCTTTGGTCTTAGCCTTGCTCGAGGCCTCGTCGTCCTCGTCGATATCGCTGCTCAGCGCAGCTTCTTCGGCAAGCAGCGCCTGCCGATCGGCGATCGGAATACGATAGTAATCGGGGTGAATTTCCGTGAAAGGCAGGAAACCGTGCCGGTTTCCACCGTAATCGACGAAGGCGGCCTGGAGCGAAGGCTCGACCCGGCTCACCTTCGCCAAGTAAATGTTGCCTTTTAGCTGTACCTTGTTGGGGTTCTCGTAATCGAACTCCTCAACGCGTCCATCTTGTACCACGACAACCCGGGTCTCTTCCGGGTGGCTCGCGTCGATTAACATACGTCGCGACATGAGATCTGTACTCCACACGGCGGCACGCGAAACTGCCCGGCGGACCCGCCGAGCGGCGCGGACGCGCTGCCGCCTTGCTTTCTTGGTTGCGTTCTATTGCGCGGCTGACGATCGGTTGGTCAGTCACCTGACGCTCGTCCCCTGTCTGTTATGGGGCCGCGAACCGGAGTCGCCGCCACCGCAATGGTTGTGTCTGACAGCCTAGTCGGCTGCCGGGGTGGGCGCGATTGCCGCAAATGGGGGCTGGTCGGCGCGCCTGAAACTTTTCGAACCCGCGCAAGTGGCGCGGCGAGATCGAGAGTAACCTTCGGAATTCGGTGAAGTATCCCTGTTTGACGAGGGCCAGCCATCGTTGCTGGTGCTGGCGCCCAAGATCCTCCGACCGGACTGGACTCCAAAGGCTGGCGCGAGCATAGACAGAAACACTTTCCTAGACAACTTGCTTTCTTATGAGTGTCAGAGTGCGGGGGGCGGCACTGGATGGCCGGTTCCGCACCGCTGATTGTCCGCTGTTTCAAATGCTTGCGGCGCGCTGCTGATACAAATATTTTGCTTTCGTCAACCGTAATCGTGGTATAGCGCGCAGCAAATGGCTTCGACTCAGCAAACTGCGAAATCATACCGGCGCTTTGCCCTAGGGATTATTTGCGCTTTTGTGGCAGCCCTGGGGCTGGCCGTTGCCGGCGCGGGCACCAGCATGGCTCTCGAGGTCCGGGATGTACGCGTTGGTGAGCATAGCGACAAGACGCGCTTCGTGCTCGACCTCAGCGGCGAGGCGAGTTACCGGATCTTCACCCTGGCCGACCCCTACCGTGTGGTGATCGACCTGCCGGAGGTCCGCTGGCCGGGTGAGGTGGCCGAGCTGCCGCAACGCAGCGGCGTTATCCGCGATCTTCGCTACGGCCTGTTCACGCCGGGTACGAGTCGCGTGGTGCTCGACATCGCTGCGCCGGTCGAGATCAGTAAGGTCTTTCAACTGCCACCGGCTGAGGATTTCGGTCACAGGCTGGTTGTCGACCTGACCCAGGTCGATCGCCAGCGCTTTCTGGCGGCTCGCCCAGGCAGCGCCATCCAATCGGCAACCCCACTTCCTTTGCCGCAGACAGCCATGCTTGCGCCAAAGCGACCGCAGGACCTGCGACCGACAGTGGTCATCGATGCCGGCCACGGCGGGGTGGACCCTGGCGCCATTGGCGTGTCGGGTACGCATGAGAAGGACTTGGCACTGCGCTACGCGCTGTCCCTCAGAGAGGCTCTCGAGGCTAACGGGCGCTATCGGGTGGTTATGACCCGGGACAGCGACTATTTCATACCGCTTCGTCGTCGGGTTGCCCTGGCTGAGCAGGCTGAGGGCGATCTCTTCATCTCGCTGCATGCCAACACCCACCCCTCGCGCGAAATCAAGGGGGCGTCGGTCTATACCCTTTCGGAGACCGCGTCCGACGCCGAGGCAGCCCAGCTGGCGGCCAAGGAAAACAAGGCCGATGTCATTGCCGGCGTCGATCTCAGCAATCAGAACGAGGTCGTGTCGCAGATTCTAATCGATCTTGCTCAGCGGGAATCCATGAACGTTTCCAAGTCCTTCGCTAGTGAATTGGTGGGAACGTTGGGCGAGCGGGTGACTTTGTTGCGCAATACTCATCGTTTTGCCGGATTTGCCGTGCTCAAATCCGCCACCGTGCCGTCCGTGCTGGTCGAGATCGGCTACATGTCGCACAAGCAGGAGGAACGGCAGTTGAAGTCGTCCGAGCATCGGGCAAAAATCGTTGCCGGGATTACGGCAGCGGTGGAGCGGCACTTCGGCCAGCAACAGGCGCGGCGCTAACGGCCCGTTGCGGTATTTGGGGTAGAGGTGCCGTCCGGATGGGGCTTGGCACGACCGGGGTGATGCGGCACCTGAACAAGATTGGAGTCGGCTGACGTGCGCTTTCTGCTTCGATGTCTCGGGCTGCTGATGGTGCTTGCACTGCTGGGGGCGGGGGGCGCCGCCGTGGTGCTCCATCACTTTAGCCAGGATCTGCCGGACTACGGCCAACTTGCCGAATACGAGCCGCCGATCGTCACCCGCATCCATGCGGGCGACGGGCGTCTGCTCGCCGAGTACGCCGAACAGAAGCGGGTTTTTGTTCCGGTCGATGCCGTCCCCGAGCGCGTCAAGCAGGCCTTCATCTCAGCGGAAGACCAGGAGTTCTATGAGCATCCCGGCGTCGATTTCAAAGCTCTGCTACGCGCCGTCATCACCAACGTGCGCAATCTGGGCTCCAACAGACGGCCGGTCGGTGCCTCTACCATCACGCAGCAGGTCGCCAAGAACTTTCTGCTGACCAACGAAGTCTCGATCGAGCGCAAGATCAAGGAGGCCATTCTCGCCTTCCGCATCGAACAGGCCTACAGCAAGGACAAGATCCTCGAGCTTTACCTCAATGAGATTTTCCTTGGGCAGCGCTCCTACGGTGTCGCCGCGGCCGCCCTCAACTATTTCAATAAGTCGCTCGACGAGTTGAGCATCGAAGAGGCGGCTTATCTTGCCGCGCTGCCGAAGGCGCCCAACAACTACCACCCGACCCGGCGGACCGAGGCCGCGGTGTCGCGTCGCAACTGGGTCATCGGTCGCATGCTGGAGGATGGGCATATTGGCTATGCTGAGGCCGAGATGGCTTCGGCTGAGCCGCTGGCCACGGCGGTGCGGGCAGAGACGGAGATCGTAAACGCCGATTTCTTCGCTGAGGAGGTGCGCCGGGACCTGGAGCGCATCTACGGCGAAGATGAACTCTACGGCGGTGGGCTCTCTGTCCAGACCACCATCGACCCGACGCTGCAGCGCCATGCCGACGCGGCTTTGCGCGAGGGGCTGGTCGCCTATGACCGGCGGCATGGATGGCGCGGCCCCGTGGCGCAGCTTGATCCTGCTGTCGTGGACGCAGACTGGGCCGTCGCGCTCAAAGACGTCCCGCCGCCGGCCGCAAGCGGCGCATGGCAGCGGGCCCTGGTTCTTGCGCTGAGTGCAAATGCGGCCACGATTGGTCTGGTTGACGGCACACAAGGCCGTATTCCCATGGCTCAGCTTGCCTGGGCTCGACCCACCCTAGAGGAGCAGAAGGTCGGCGCCCGACCGAACAGGCCTAGCGATGTCCTGGCGGTCGGCGATGTGGTGCTGGTCGAGCCGGTGTCGCAGGACAGCGAGGGCAAGGACTACGAGGCCGGAACCTATGGGCTGCGGCAGATTCCGGCGGTTAACGGTGGTCTGATCGCGCTCGACCCCCACACCGGGCGCATCCTGGCCATGAGCGGCGGCTATTCCTATGCGGCGTCGGTGTTCAACCGCGCAATCCAGGCGCGGCGCCAGCCGGGCTCAGCCTTCAAGCCCTTCGTCTACCTGGCTGCGCTCGACAACGGCTACACGCCGAGCAGCATCGTGCTCGACGCCCCCATCGTCTTCGACCAGGGGCCGGGCCAGGAGAAGTGGAAGCCGGCGAACTACACGAGCAAGTTCTACGGGCCGACCACCCTGCGCATCGGGCTGGAGAAGTCGCGCAACCTCATGACCGTGCGGCTCGCTCAGGCGATCGGGATGGAGAAGGTGGCGGACTACGGGCAGCGCTTCGGCATCTACGACAACTTGCCGACCGTCCTTTCCATGTCTCTTGGGGCTGGAGAAACAACGCTGCTGAGGGTCACCACCGCCTATGCGATGCTGGTCAATGGCGGCAAGCGCGTCACCCCAAGCCTGATCGACCGGGTGCAGAACGCCAACGGCGAGACGATTTATCGGCATGATACGCGGGAGTGCCCGAACTGCCGTGCGGAGCGTTGGGAAGGGCAGATGATGCCGCGCTTGCCCGACATCCGGGAGCAAGTCGCCGACCCCGTTAGTGCTTACCAAATCGTTGCCATGCTGCAGGGTGCGGTACAGCAGGGCACCGGCGTGCGCCTTGCCTCGCTCGGCCGTCCGCTCGCCGGCAAGACGGGCACCACCAACGATTACCGAGACGCGTGGTTTGTTGGCTTCTCGCCTGACCTCGCTATCGGAGTATACGTTGGCTTTGATGATCCCAAGACCTTGGGCAAAGGCGAAGCCGGGTCCCGTGCGGCCTTGCCGATTTGGAAGGCCTTTGCCGAGAAAGTCTTCGAAAACAAGCCGCGCACCCCGTTCCGCGTGCCGCCCGGCGTGCGCTTGGTGAAGGTTGCCCACGCCAGCGGGCAGCTACCCCGTCCGGGTGAGGAGAGAATCATACTCGAAGCCTTCCGCGAGGGCTCTGAACCGCGCAGCACTGGCAACCGGCAGCTCCTGCAGCCAGTGGTGCGCCAGCCTGGGGTGCAGGGCAGCGAAGGTGCGGCGGGCGCCACCGGCGCCACCGCGCCGTTGGTCGTTGAGCCGGCACCAGTCCCTGGTCAGAGCGGAATTTACTAGAGGCTATGCGGCTTGCGAGGGTGGGTCCGGCACCCTACAAGTCTAAGGGTGCAGTACGTATGAAGGAGCCGGGTCGTGCGGGCCGAACATCAAGCAGCCGTTGACGAGATCACTCAGTCGTTGGGCCTGCTGAGGAGGTATCTTTGACCTGGAAACCTCTCAGGCGCGCCTAACAGAGCTGAACACGCAAGCCGAGGCCCCGGACCTCTGGGACGATGCCGAACGGGCACAGGCGCTCATGCGCGAGCGTTCGCTGCTAGAAGAGCGGCTGCAAGGCTACCAAGCGCTGGAAAGCGGTCTCGATGATGCCGTTACGTTGCTGGAGCTGGGCGAGGCGGAGGAAGACGCCGAGAGCGTCTCCGAGGCCGAGGAGCAACTCGAGAAGCTGAAGGCGCGAGCCGGCAAGCGTGTGCTGGAGTCGATGCTCTCCGGCGAGGCAGACGCTAACGACTGCTATCTCGAGATCAACGCTGGGGCCGGCGGCACTGAAGCGCAGGACTGGGCTCAGATGCTGCTCCGCATGTATCTGCGATGGGCTGAGCGGCGCGGCTTCAAGACCGAGCTCCTCGAGGAGAGCCCCGGAGAAGAAGCCGGAATCAAGTCGAGCTCTCTGAGAATTTCAGGACACAACGCCTATGGCTGGCTGAAGACCGAGAGCGGCGTCCATCGACTGGTTCGTATCTCGCCCTTCGACAGCCAGGCCCGGCGCCACACCTCCTTCGCGAGCGTTTGGGTCTATCCAGTGGTGGACGATGCCATCGAGGTCGACCTTCAAGACAAGGACTTGCGCGTCGACACCTATCGAGCCTCGGGGGCTGGGGGGCAGCACGTCAACCGAACGGACTCGGCTGTCCGCATCACCCATCTGCCGACCAACATCGTTGTCCAATGCCAAAGCGACCGCTCCCAGCACCGCAACCGGGCGACGGCCATGGCCATGTTGAAAGCAAGGCTTTACGAACACGAGCTACAAAAGCGCGAGGCGGAAGCACAGGCTGAGGCCGACTCCAAGTCCGAAATCGGCTGGGGGCATCAGATCCGCTCCTACGTTCTGCAGCCCTACCAGATGGTCAAGGATCTCCGCACGGCGGTCGAGAAGGGCAATGCGCAAGGGGTTCTCGATGGCGACATCGACGACTTCCTAGAGGCGGCCCTGTCGCAGCGTATCGGCGGCGCGTCTGCTTCCGAGGCAGCCCAATGAGGCAAGAAGCGGACTCGCGCTTAGTTTTCTTTTCTTTTGTTTGGCATTTGATCTATAAATAAAATATAATACTGTTCAAATAAAAAATCACCATAGCAAGAGAGTAACTTGGACGGTTTACCTTTTTTCAATCTCCCTAGTATGTAATGCGAGCATCTCGAGACTGACCAATGGAGGTTCAGGATGCTTGCCACCTTTAATCGACTGATCAAAGACGACGAGGGCGCGACCGCCATCGAATACGGCCTGATCGCCGGCCTCGTGTCTGTTGCCGCCATCACCGCGCTGACCGCGATGGGCGGTTCTCTTGACAACATGTTCACCTTCGTGTCGGAGCGCCTTGACAACGCCGTCGCCGACTCTGGTGCTGGTGCTGGTGGTGGTGGTGCTGCGCCGTCCCCGTAAGACACTGCGGGTGTAACCAACACCCTTGGGGGTTGCGGAGTGGCGAAGCAATTCCGCCTTCAGCCTCCAAGACCGAGATCGACCGGCGCGCGGCCTACCGCGCGCCGGTTCGTCTTTCTGCAGGGACGTAAGGCGAGCCATCGTGGCGCCTGCGGGAACGGAAAAGGGCGGGACAAAAGTGCGACATGGCCCCGCCTTAACCAAGCGCAGAGAAAGTCCTTTTAGTCTAGCTGATGGAGTACTTCACGTGCCGGGTCTGCAGGACGCGGCGGCATGCTGGAGGAGGCCGGGAAGGCAACCATGTCTACGCGTAAGATCGTTCTTGTCGCTCTCGCACTGATCACCGGTGCCGGGACGCTCTATATGGCGCGCTCACTGATGACGCCGCCCGAGCCCGTGGTTATTCAGACCCAGGCTCCGGCGCCGGCACCGATGCCGGAGCGCTCCGTGCTCGTCGCGCGGCGCGATCTCCCGGCGGGTACGCTAATTCGCGATAACCACCTTGAATGGCTGCCATGGCCGGAGACCGAAGGAGAGCTGGCGCGCTATATCGTGCGGCAAGACCAGACCATTGAGGATTTCTTCGGCTCGGTGGTGCGTCGTGGCATCGGCGCAGGCGAACCGGTCACCGAGGACAGGCTGGTCAAGCCGGGTGAGCAGGGCTTTTTGGCTGCCGTTCTTGAGCCCAAGCACCGCGCCGTCTCGGTTTCGATCAACCCCATCACGGGTGTTGCCGGCTTCATCTTTCCAGGCGATCGCGTCGATCTCATCCTGACTCACAGCATTCCCTACGAAGGCGAGATGCCGATCGGCGAGCGCCGGGTCACGGAAACCGTCCTGACCGATCTGCGTGTTCTAGCCATCGACCAGGTGACGAATGATCAGGAGGCGACCCCGCGCGTTGGCGAGATCGTGACCCTGGAGGTCGAACCGAAACAAGCCGAGTTGGTCATTCTCATGAGCCAGATGGGCCGACTCTCGCTGAGCTTGCGCAGTCTGGTTCGCGAAGATCAAGAGGATGAGGTGCCGATCGCTTCGACCCCGGTTGCCTCGGCAGAGCGCGCGGCGATCCAGGCCTCCACCGCAGAGGCGATGGAGAGAACGGACGCGCGCGCCGAGAAAGCCCAAGCTCCGCAGGTCAAACAGCCACGCCAAAAGGACATGACCGCGGCGGAACGGGCCGCAGCGCGCCGCTCATCGAGCGACCGGCCCTATGCCTGGGACAGCGATGTCAGCCAGATCCTTCCCGGGCCGAGCACGCACCGCGTTCGCGTCATGCGTGGCCCGGCGATCGGCGTCGAGCATTTCAGCAACTAGCGGTGTGAGATGAAGCCGATGCAGTGGTATGGCCTTGAAGGAAGCAGACGGGGGCGATGGGGTGCTGTCCTGGCACTTTTGATCGGGCTGCTGGCGGCGTCCTCAGCCGCGGCGCAGGTGCTCTCCATAGAAGTCAGCAAAGGGCGGACCATAAAGCTGGACCGTCCCGCGGCCTCGGTCTTCATCGCCAACCCTGACATTGCCGACATACAGCTGATCACCCCGACCATGCTCTATGTTTTCGGTCGGGCTACGGGCGAGACCAGTCTGCTGGCGGTTGACGCGCGCGACCGGATCATGGTCGACCGTCCGATCAGCGTGAACCACAACCTCTCCGGGCTGCAGCGTGCGCTCAGGCGCGCCCTACCGGGACGCGACATTGCGGTCTCGACGGTTCAGACCGGTATCGTCATGAGCGGGCTGGTGGCGTCGGCAAGCGAGGCCGACAGGGCGCGGCGTATCGCGCAGCGCTTCATCGGTGAGACCGGTGAGATCATCAACGAGGTCGGCATCGAGGGGCCGCAGCAAGTCCAACTGCGGGTCAAGATCGTCGAGATGAGCCGGGCCGTCGCCAAGCAGTTCGGGGTCAATCTGGAGGTGCTGGCGCAGTTCGGGGACTTCGGTTTCGCCTATGGTGCCTTCGACGACATCGTCTTTGGCGACGGCGGCGGGCTTCTGCGCTCAAACGATGGTGCCAACAACACGCTGCTACAATTCAACTCGAACGATGTGAGCGTGAACGCTCTGATCGACTCCCTGAACGAAAACGGCCTGGTCCGCCTGCTGGCCGAGCCGAATCTGACGGCGATATCGGGCGAGACTGCCAGCTTCTTGGCTGGTGGTGAGTTCCCGGTTCCGATCGATACCGAAGATGGCCTCGCGGTCGAGTTCAAGGAGTTCGGTGTGCAGCTCAACTTTACCCCAACCATCATCGGCGATGGCCGTATCAACCTGCACGTCCGTCCCGAAGTGAGCGCCGTCTCCGACGTCAATGCCCTTCTGACCGGTTCCGGGACCGTGCCGTCGCTGGTTTCTCGACGCGCAGAGACAACTGTCGAGCTGGGCAGCGGTCAGTCCTTTGCCATCGGCGGGTTGCTGCGGGTGGACGACCGCTACAACATCGACAAGCAACCGCTGCTGGGCGACATTCCCATTCTCGGTACCCTGTTCCGCTCCAGCACGTTCCAGCGTGACGAGAGTGAGCTGGTAATCATCGTGACGCCCTACCTGGTAAAGCCGGCCTCGTCTCCCGATCAGTTGGCGACTCCCGCGGACGGCTTTACGCCGCCGAGCGATTACGAGTTCTTTATCGAGGGTGACTACGTCGGCACACCGGACGGCTATGAGGGCGAGGGCGCCGCTGCGCCCGACGAGCCGGTGGGTAACTTCGGCTTCCTTCTGCAATAGGGGTTGGTGATGATCAGGCGTCATATCTACGCGAGCTGTTTCTTTGCTGCCGCCGCGACTCTGCTTGGCGCCTGCGCCCAGGACCAGCCGCCGCAGGAGGACATCAAGCGGGTCGTCGTAAAGGAGTTCGAGTCGCTCCATGCCGTTCGCTTTCAGAGCGGCAATATCATTGTTTCGCCGGCGGAAGCGGAGCGATTGCTTGGCTTCATGCGACGCCTCAATCCAAGCGATCGCGACAAGATCTTGGTGGAGTATCCTGGGCGGGTCGACAGCAAAGGCACCGAGCTGCGGCGCGCCGAAATCGTCGCTAAGCTGCTGGCCAAGCATGGTTACTTGGCCAAACCCTTTGCCCTGCAGGAGCAGGCCCCCGACATGATCCGGGTCGCCGTGAGCCGGGTCGTCGCCCAGGCACCAGACGATTGTCCCAATTGGTCGCCGCTTACCTTCCAAGAAGACATCGCCAACGGCGTCGGCTCTAACCTGGGGTGCTCCACGGCGCACAATCTTTCGGTGATGATTGCCGATCCCCACGACTTGATCGAGGGTCGTGACGGCGGTCCGGCCACATCGGAACCGGCTGTGCTGGGGCAGGAGCGCTATCGCAAAGGCGAGACCAAAGAATTCCTGGAAGGCACCATTGTCGGCATCGGAGGGGGCGGTTGATGGCGGAGGCGGCCGAACAGCTGCCTGAGAGCAGCCTGATTGTCTTCAACCCTGAATTCATGGCTGTGGTGGCCGACGATGAGACGCGCCACGCGGCCAGCGTTGCCGCGCAGGCGCAAGGCTGGGAGGATAGCGCCGTCCAGATGGGCAACATTGAGCACCTGGATGGCTTGGTCAATTCGGCACAGGCACCGCGTCTCTTGGTTGCAGATCTGGATGGTGCGGTAGACCCGGCTGGCGCCCTGCTTTCTCTTGCTGTCGAGTGCGGTGATCGCTGCGGCATTGTTGCAGTGGGCTCGACCAACGACGTAACTCTTTACCGCGCCCTCAAGACGGCTGGTGCGGCAGACTATCTGGTCAAGCCGGTCACCACCGAAGCTCTGCTCGACGCGCTCGGCGCCGTGGGTCGGGCGAGTGGCACGACCCGCATGCCGGCCAAAGAGGGTCAAAAACAGGGCAAGGTCGTCTGCGTCATCGGTGCTCGGGGCGGCGTCGGGGCCAGTACGATGGCGGTCAACTCGGCCTGGTTCCTTGCCCACCAGTTCAAGAAAAAGACGGTCATTCTGGACCTTGACCTGCACTTTGGGGTCAGCTCCCTGGCTTTGGACTTGGAACCTGGCCATGGGCTCCGAGAGGCCTTGGAATCGCCGGACCGCCTGGACAGCCTCCTGCTAGTTTCCTCTTTGGTCAACGAGAGCGACAACCTCTGCATCCTTGGCGGTGAAGAACCCCTGGAGCAGGCCATCGACTTTGAGAACGCCGGTATTGGCACGCTGTTTGACGAGCTGGCCAATCAGTTCGACTGCGTCATGGTCGATATGCCACGCGTTCTGATTCCCCGGCACCGGCACATCCTTGCAAAGTGCAACGACGTCTATCTGGTGACCGACTTTACTCTGCCTGCACTGCGCGACTGCGGTCGCATCTTGGAGGTGATCGATGGGCTTCACGCCGGCTTCACCTGCCATATTGTCGGCAGCCGGGTCGGCAAGGAGCGCAGCGGTCAGCTCGACAAGGCCACTTTCCAGCGGAACCTGAAGCGCAACATCGAGTTCGTGTTGCCGGAGGACTCCAAGACCTTCGCCAACGCAGCGAACGCTGGCAAGACCGTCGGCGAGATGGCCCGCAACGCCGTCGTGTCGAAGACGTTCTCGCGCATCGCTAGGGACCTGGCCGCAAGCGAGGACGAGGGACCGAAGAAGGTCGGCCTTCTAGGAAAGCTGAAGCTACTGGTACAGAAGTGATGGGATTGCTGGGGTCACGTCTTAGCCGGGGGGGAGGGCGCGCAGAGGACGGACGCGACAGCGCGTCCACGACCGATGGCGGCAACCAGGAGCTTGATCTCAACCAGATCGGCGAGCGCGTGCTGCCCGTGATGCTGCGCGAGTTGCCGCCTGAAAAGGCGGCCACAATGCCGCGTGGAGATGTCGCCCGGGCTATCAAAGAGCAGTTGCCGGGGCTTCTCAGCCAGAATGGCGTTACGCTCAACCTGCTCGAACAACGCGATCTCGTCACCTTCCTGATCAACAAAATCCTTTCCATGGCGCCGAAGCCACCAGAAGGCGAGGACGGCGTCCTACCGGCTGCAGGCGGCACGGCACTGCAGCGCTTCGCCCAAAAGAAGATGGGCGGCGCTGTGCCACCAGGTCAGGGCGCGGCCTCGGCCGAACCCTCTGTCCGGAAGCAAGCAGGTGAAGACGGCGGCAGCGGACACCAGCCGGCCCGCAGCCTCCAGGACCTGGTCACCAGCAAGCCGGTCGCCGGTGCGGTTGAAACGCCGAAGAGCGTGGAAGCCGCGATGCAGCGTATCCAACCGCTGCTGCTTGAGCGTATCGATACGGCCGCGGCTGCATCTATGAACCGCGAGGAGCTGTTCGGTCAGATCGGCGAGTTGATCGGCGAGTTGCTCGCTGAAGCCAAACTGCAGCTCAATCGGCAAGAGCGGGAGCTGCTGGTCGACAAGCTGCTCGACGACATGCTTGGCCTGGGGCCGTTGGAACCACTGCTCGGCGATGAGTCGGTGACCGACATCATGGTCAACGGGCCGAAGCAGATCTATGTCGAGCGCAAGGGTAAGCTAACCCTGACCAGTGCCAAGTTCCGCGACGACCAGCATGTCATGTCGGCGGCGACACGCATCGTCTCGGCGGTGGGCCGCCGGGTCGACGAGTCTGTGCCGTTGGTCGATGCCCGCCTCGCCGACGGCAGCCGCGTCAACATCATCATTCCGCCCTTGGCGATCGACGGCCCCACAATCTCGATCAGAAAGTTCGCCAAGAAGAAGATCACGTTGGATGTCATGGAGCGCCAGAACAACATCTCGCCGAACCTCGGCAAAGTGCTCCGCATCGCATCCCGCTCGCGGCTCAACATTCTGATCTCGGGCGGTACGGGGTCCGGTAAGACGACCCTGCTCAACGCGCTCTCGCAGATGATCGACCCTGGCGAGCGGATCGTCACCATCGAGGATGCTGCCGAGCTGCAGCTGCAGCAGCCCCATGTGGTGCGCCTGGAAACCCGCCCAGCCAACCTGGAGGGTAAGGGCGAGATCACCATGCGCGATCTGGTCAAGAACGCCCTTCGAATGCGTCCCGACCGCATCATCCTGGGTGAGATTCGCAGCAGCGAAGCCATCGATATGCTGCAGGCTATGAACACCGGCCACGACGGCTCGCTCGGCACCATTCACGCCAACCGGCCGCGCGAGGCCCTGATGCGCCTGGAGAACATGGTCGGCATGGCGGGTGTCAACCTATCGCCTATGGCTGTGCGCACTCAGATTGCTTCGGCCGTCGACATGATTGTGCAGATCAGCCGCATGCGTGACGGCGTTCGCCGCGTCACCCACGTCAGCGAAGTGATGGGAATGGAAGGCGACGTCATCATCATGCAGGACCTCTTCCTCTTCAACTTCACTGGAGAAGGGCAAGACGGCGAGTTGCTTGGAGAGTTCAAGCCCTCGGGAATCCGGCCACACTTCACGCAGAAGGCGGCCTATTTCGGCCTCGATAAAGCACTGCTGGACGCCGTGTGATGGAACTGACCAACGAAGCGCTGCCTTTCATCGTCGCCGGCGGGATGGTGCTGACGGTGCTTGTCCTTGGCTTCGCGCTCGCCGGAGACGGTCCCTCCGGCGGTCAGATCAAGCGGCGGCTGAAGCGGGTCAGCGCCGAAAAGTCGGTGCGCGATGAGGCCTTCGTGTCCGTGCGCCGGCGCGATGTTGACGCCTCCGCATCGCCGCTCGGGCGTCTATTGGCGACCCTTGTGCCGGCGCCGAAGAAGATGCGCGCACGGCTCGACCGGACCGGACGCTCGATCTCGCTCAGTCAGTACCTCGTCGCCAACGTTCTCGTTGCCGGGCTGTTTCTACTGGTCTTCAAGGTGGTGGCGTCGCTCGCCTGGATCGTCGCCGTCCCCTTGTCGATAACCGCGGGCCTCGCTCTACCGCACATAGTGGTCGGCAAGATGGCCGACCGCCGCACGAACAAGTTCATCGAGACCTTCCCCGATGCCATCGACCTGATGATCCGCGGCCTGCGGTCCGGTCTGCCGGTATCGGAATCGATCAAGGCCGTGGCGGCGGAAATGTCGGATCCTGTCGGAACCGAGTTCCGGCATGTGGCTGACGCGCTCAAGCTCGGCTCCTCCATGGAGGAAGCGATGTGGAGCGTCGCGCGTCGACTGCAGATCCCTGAGTTCAAGTTTCTGGTGATCGCCATGTCCATCCAGCGGGAGACAGGTGGCAACCTGGCCGAGACGCTCGGCAACCTCTCCACCCTGCTGCGCCAGCGTAAGCAGTTCAAGCTGAAGATCCGGGCCATGTCCTCCGAGGCACGGGCGAGTGCCTACATCATCGGTTCGCTACCCTTCGTCACCTTCGGCCTGATCTATCTCATCAATCCAGGCTACGTGATGATGCTGTTCGAGGATATGCGGGGCATGGTGATGGTTGGCCTCGCGCTGACCTCCATTTCCGCCGGCGCTTTCGTCATGTCCAAGCTGGTGAAGTTCGAGATCTGATGTTCGAGAGCACGCTAGAGAACCTGCCCTTGGGCCTCGAACCGGTCGACTTTGCAGCGCTTTTGGCTGCTCTCGGCGCTGTGAGCGTCTTTCTGCTGATCTGGTACAGCTTTATCGAGCGCGATCCGCTAACCGCTCGCCTCAAGTCTCTCGATGAGCGCCGCACGGCACTGCGGAGCGGACTGACCGACACGCGGCGTCGCAAATCCTTGGTGGACAAGGGCGACATCATGCGCCGGGTGGTCGACCGCTTGAAGCTCATGAGCACCAACACGGTTAAGAGCACGCGGGCCAAGCTGGCGCCGGCCGGCTTTCGCAGTCGCGATGCCATGGTCACCTATCTTTTTGCCAAGTTCTGTCTACCGCTTGTCTTCGGCATTGGCTCCGTCATCTGGCTCTACCTCGTAAACCCTTGGGACCTGCAGACGACGACATCGATGGGTTTGAGCATGCTGATGGTGGCTCTCGGCTACTTAGCCCCGGATATCTACGTCAAGAACACCGCCGACAAGCGCTTGCATGTCATCCGCCGCAACCTGCCGGACGGCTTCGATCTCCTGGTCATTTGTGCTGAAGCGGGTCTTAGCCTCGATGCGGCGCTCGACCGGGTATCGAAGGAGATGGCCCAGGCTTGCCCGGAGTTGACCGAGGAGTTGGGTCTGACAGCGGTGGAGCTCGGCTTCCTGCCGGACCGCATGATGGCCTTGGAGGCGCTGGCCGAACGAGTGCCGTTGCCGACCGTGCGGGCCCTCATCAACACGCTGCAACAGACTGAACGCTACGGCACGCCGCTGGCGCAGTCCTTGCGCGTGCTCTCTGCCGAGATGCGGCACGAGCGGATGATGAAGGCCGAGGAGAAAGCGGCGCGCCTGCCGGCGGTGCTGACGGTGCCTATGGTGGTCTTTATCCTGCCGCCGCTGTTTGTCGTGCTAATCGGCCCCGCGGCTCTGCGTACCCTGGACGCGATCGGCGGGATGTAGCCCGCGGTTGGAGCACAGCTTTCAGGCGTCGTCGGTGGGCTGCTCGACAACGCTGTTGTACTTTCCGCCAACGGACTGGTCCGAAACGCAAAACTGCGTTAGCTTTCGCCCAATATGTGAAAACAAGAAGCTCGAAGCGAGGTCGCTAATCGCTGAACGGCCCGAAAACCAGGACGGCAAATGGCTTCTGAGACGGCAGGGCCGGGGGCGGTTCGTTTCGAATTGGAGACTCTGCAGGAGTCGGCCGTTCTTCGGTTGAAGGGCGGTTGGCGCCTGTCGGACGGAATTGCCTCACCCGAGGAACTTTTCGACAGCGGAAAGCTACGATCGAAGTCGCGGACGCTGAAGATCGACGCCACGGCGATGACCGCCTGGGACAGCGCCTTGGTCTGCTTTCTCGTCGACCTCAAGAAACGCTGTGCCGAGACTGGCACTACGCTCGATCTCTCAGCCCTGCCGGAGGGCGCGAAGCGTCTGGTCGAGATGGCGCTTGCGGTGCCAGAGCGCGAGGGCGCGAAGCGCACGGGCAGCCAGGCTGGCTTCTTGGAAGCCGTCGGCAAACAGACACTAGAAGCTCTCAAGGGCGCCGGCGAGATGCTGGAGTTCCTCGGGCAGAGTCTGATCGCCTTAAGCAAGGCTGCGACCGGGAAGGCCCGCTTTCGTGCCGCCGACGTGCTTCAGGTCTTTCAGGAGTGCGGTCCGCAGGCCTTGCCCATCGTGACGCTGATCTCCTTCCTTGTCGGCGTCATTCTCGGTTTCGTCGGCTTGGTTCAGCTCGAGCAGTTCGGCGCCGACATTTACGTCGCCAATTTGGTTGCCGTCGCCATGGTGCGCGAACTGGGCGGCATGATGACTGGGATCATCATGGCCGGCCGTACCGGCGCGGCTTTCGCCGCACAGCTGGGCACCATGAATGTGAACGAAGAGATTGCTGCCTTTCGCACCATCGGCATCGATCCGGTCGATTTCCTGGTCCTGCCGCGGATGCTGGCCCTTATCGTCGCTGTGCCGCTCCTCACCATCTATGCCAATGTGGTCGGCATGTTGGGCGGCTCGGTCGTCACTGCGGCGCTCTCGGATGTCTCGCTGATACAGTACTATGGCCAGACGGCGTCCTCGGTCGACCTGGTCGACTGGGCAAGCGGCCTGTTCAAGGCAACAGTCTACGGTATCATCATCGCCATCGCTGGCTGCCTACGCGGCATTCAGTGCAAGATGAGCGCTGCAGCCGTCGGCAACGCGGCGACCTCGGCCGTCGTCACCTCGATCGTCATGATCATCGTTGCGGAGGCGCTGATCACCGTCGTTTATCAGGTGCTGGGCATTTGAGCGATATGAGCGCGGTGGCGGACCAAACTATCGAGCAGAGCGGAATGGCCAAAGCGCCGCGCATCGCCGGGAACGCGTCCCCCGATGCGCCGCTGGTGGTCGAGGACGTGACCATGGCCTACGGCGACTTCGTGGTGCAGCGCGCGCTCAGCTTCACGATCCAGCGCGGCGATATCTTCATCATCATGGGCGGCAGCGGCTGCGGCAAGAGCACGGTGATGCGCGCAATGGTCGGCATGCAGGCGCCGGCGAAAGGGCGTGTTTGGCTGAACGGCGAGAGCTTGTGGGAGATCGACGAGGTCGCGCGGCAGCCGCTCCTGCAGCGCTGCGGCGTGGTGTTCCAGAAGGGCGGGCTATGGAGCGCGATGACCTTAGCCGAGAACATCGAGCTGACCCTCGGTGAATTCACCGATCTTTCGGCCAAGGAAATGCGCGAGGTGGCCAAGCTGAAGCTGGCGTTGGTCGGCTTGACGGGCTTCGAAGACTTCTATCCTTCAGAGATCTCCGGCGGCATGCAGCGGCGGGCCGGCGTGGCCCGCGCCTTGGCCCTGGATCCCGAACTCCTGTTCTTCGATGAGCCGTCCGCCGGCCTTGACCCCATCAGTTCTCGCCGCCTCGACGATCTTATACTCGAGCTGCGCGACAGTCTTGGCGCCACGATCATCGTCGTCACCCATGAGCTCGCCAGCATCTTCGCCATCGGCAACAACTCGGTCGTTCTCGACCCGGTCAGCAAAACCCAGATCGCAACGGGTGACCCAAGAAAGCTACGTGACGAGAGCGACAATGCGGCGGTGCGCGAGTTTCTGAACCGCGGCGAGGCGAGCTGAATGAAGAGCAGAACCGCGTCCGACCCGAGAAGGGGGTAGGGAGGGTCGATGAAGAAGGTCAATCCCAAGATCGTCGGTGGATTCGTCGTGATCGCCATGCTGTTGGCATTGGGCGCGGTGGTGGTATTCGGTGGCGGCTTCTTCCAGGACAAGCGCACCTTCGTGGCGTTCTTTCCCGGATCGCTCAGTGGATTGCGCGTCGGTGCGCCGGTCAACTTCCGGGGCGTGCAGATCGGCACGGTCGTCGATGTTTGGGTGGAGGTCGATCCGGAGGCCCTGAAATTCGAGCTGCCTGTCGTGATGGACATCGAGCTGTCGCGCATTCGCGGCGGCACGACCGCCACCGACCAGAGCAGTCGCATCAACGAGTTGGTCGAGAAGGGGCTCAGGGCGCAGTTGCAGTCGACGAGTTTCGTCACCGGTCAGCAGAGCATACAACTGGATTTCCATAAGGATACGCCGGTCAACCTGGTCGAGAGCGATCTGCCCTACGATCAGATTCCGACCGTTCCCTCGCAAATGGAGCAGATCGAAGGGTCGATCGACAACGTGGTCGACCGAGCGACGGAAGTGCTGGATCGCGTTTCGGACTTGCTATCGGGAGACAACCAGAGAAACCTTGCAAGGACGCTTGCAAATGCCGCCGATCTCACAACTGACCTGAGCGGTACGACAGCGGAGCTTCAAGTCAGCGTTGCTTTGGTTGGCGAGATCTTGCGCGAGCTGAAAGACGATCTGCCGAAGCTGGTCCGGACGACGGACGAGACCCTCCTCTCCTACAAGCTGTTGGCTGAGTCGGCGGACGGCATCCTGACCGAGAACCGTGCGGGCATAAAAGGTGCCATCGACGATCTGCGCCTTGTGGAGCGTAATCTCGGCCAGCTGACGGCAACGGCGAATGAGCTGCTCGAGGAGAACAAGCGCGGGATCAACGAGTTCACCAACGACGGGCTTTATGAGATCAGCAACCTGGCGGTCGACGCTCAGGCGGCGGTCGAGCAGTTCCGCCGGGTGATGGAAGAGATGGAACGGGATCCGGCACGCTTCTTCCTAGGCGGTCCGGGAAACGTGGAGGTCAGATGATGATTGGGCTGTCAGACTGCGAGCGGCGGCTCTCCCGGCGCGCTTTCGCGTTAGCGGCGCTCGGCGGCGTGGGCGTCTTGGCGACGGGATGCTCGCTGCCTGGACGGGGCGAGGCACCGCGTCGCATTCGCTTGGATGCGGCAACCGACTTCGCTCCCGACCTGCCGTCGGTAGGATGGGTCTTGCTGGTGCGGGAGCCGACCACGACCCTGTCGTTGGACACGGCGCGGATCGCCATCGGTACTGGCAGTGACATCGAATACCTGGCAACCGGAGAGTGGGCCAGCCGTGCCCCCGCCATGGTCATGGAACTTCTCGTGGAGTCTTTCCAGAACGCAAACCGGATCTCTACCGTCGGCGACCGGCGGGCGCGCATCCGGCCCGACTTCACGCTCGAAGCCCAGCTCACCGCATTTCACATCGAGCGCGACTCGGCGGATGAGGATCGCGGGCAGGTTACGGTTCGGCTCGAGCCGACCTTGGTCAAGCAGCCACGGCGGGAAGCGATCGCTTCGATCCCTTTCGAAGCCACGACCGAGGTGGCCCCTCTGACGCTGGACGGCATCATCGCCGCCTTCAACGAAAGTCTGCAGGAAGTTATGTCTCAGGCGGTCGAATGGACGCTGAAGACTGGCGTCGCGGCCTGATCGAGACGCTGCAGCGGACCGGGCGCTATGGCACGCCGTTGGCGCGGTCCTTGCGCGTACTGATCGGGCCAGCTGCCATGCGCAAGTTGGACGCGTTCGGCGGCATGTGGCTCGCTACTCAGGCGAAGCTCGCCAGCCATTCGACGACGGCACGTACTTTCGGCTTTGCATAGGCTTTCACGGTGCAGCAGGCGTAGTAGCTCTCACTGGTCTCGTGCCGGCCGTTGAAGACCTTGACCAGGCGGCCGTCACGCAGCTCATTCACCACCATGGTTGCCCAGACCAGAGCCATCCCGTGACCGTGCACGGCTGCCTGCACCAATAGGTCGCTGCGTTCCAGCCGACGACCGAGTCGACAATCGAGCGCGTCTCGATACCCAAGCCGTTCTAGCCAGTTGCCCCAGTCACCCGCGGCGTTGGCTTCACGTTCCGACACCGTATTGTGCAAGAGCTGGAAGGCAGCCAAGTCTCTTAGCTCCTGAGGGGGTGCTCTGCCCTCAAGCAAACTTGGGCTGCAGACCGCGAAAACGGGTTCTAGCCCCAGATTCTTGACGATCAGTCCTTCGGCCTCGTTTTGGGCGAAGCGAACGCCAATGTCGATACTGTCCTCCTGCGCGAGATCGATCAGGCTATCGGAGGGTATGATGCTGAGATCGATGTTCGGGTGCGATGCCGCGAAGTCGGCCAGTCGCGGGATCAGCCAGTTGGCGGCAAAGCTCGAGCCGACGCTGAGTGTGACCTTGCCCTGTTCTGCTTCGCCTTGCAGTTCGGCAACCACGCCATCGATCTCTTGGATTGCGCGCCGGACGGTCTCATAGAAACGTCGGCCATCCGCGGTTAGCTCAATGCGCCGAGTGAGGCGGCGAAACAGAGTTAGCCCCAGCCGTTCCTCCAGGTGCCTGACCTGTTGGCTTATCGCGCTCTGAGAGAGGTGCAGTTCTGCGGCGGCTGAAGTGAAACTCAGCAGCCGTGCGGCCGCCTCGAAAGCGCGGAGGTTTGAGAGGGGTGTGCGAGCCACATTCATAAATAAGGCTAGCTTATTTATATATTAGAACGCAACGTTTGTCGTCTGCATCTATCTCCCAGAGAATGCAAAAGTGTCGAAGCAGTCAGCGATTGGCAACAAGCTGGCATTGCTAATCCATAGATGATGAAGGGGAGATGCGAGATGACGCAGCCGCTTTCGGCTCATGAAGCCGTATCTGTCACGACCGCGGGGCCGCCGATACTGCCGGAGGCGGTGAGAGGCCTCCTTTATCTTTGGCTGCAGCGGTCTCGGACCCGATGGGCACTGCGCCAGATCGAGCCAAGCTTGCTCGATGACATCGGCTTAACGCCCAGAGAACGGGACTGCGAGGTGCGTAAGCCGTTTTGGGAAGCGTGAAGACGTACGCGACCCAGGAAGCTGCAGCGGATGTTCAGCGCCCTGAAGAGCCGCCCCGGACGTGAGCCGACGTCGTTGCTGCTTATCATGGCGGCCACCTTTCTGATGGCCTTCCAGGACGCGCTGGTAAAGCGGGTCAGTGTCGAGCTGCCGCTCTGGCAGATCTTTGTTCTGCGCTCGCTGCTCGTACTTCCTGCGCTTTTGCTTTTTATGGCATGGGCCGGGCGGATAGGTTCCTCGCTACCGAAGGCGCCGCAATGGCCCGTGCTACGCAGTCTCTGTCTTGTGTCCATGTATGTGGCCTTCTACGCCGCCTTGCCGCTGCTGCCTCTCTCCCTGGTTGCCGCGACCTACTACACGGGGCCATTGTTTATCGCGCTCTTCGCCGCCCTGTTCATCGGCGAGTACTTGGGCGCGCGTAGCCTCATCGCCGTTGCACTCGGCTTCGCCGGCGTTCTTATTGTATTGCAGCCCTGGGGAGCCGACTTTACGCCGCTCACGCTCGTTCCCATTGCATCGGCTGTTCTCTACGCCTTGGCCGCGATCATCACGCGCAGCAAATGCGCTGGCGACTCTGCCGCCATGCTCTCCGTCGTTTTGAATCTCACCTTCCTTGTCGTCGGCGGTGCCGTGTCTGTTGCACTTGAGGTATGGCAAGGGGCGGTTGGCAGCCTGCCGCAGTATCCGTTTCTCTTCGGCAGCTGGGTGTCGCTCGGTGCTGGGGATTGGGCTGTGCTGACTGTGCTCGCGGCAGCCAATCTTGCCATTCATCTCGCCCTCGCCAAGGCCTACCAATCCGGCCCGTCACCGATTGTTGCAACCTTCGATTATTCTTATCTGCTCTTCGCCTCCTTCTGGGCCTTTCTGTTTTTCGCGGAGGCGCCGGCGGGCAGCACCCTGCTTGGTATGCTGGTGATCGCCAGTGCCGGCGGGCTTGTCATCCTGCGCCGCTAACTCCATGATTTCGTCGGAAGCTTCACGTTGTGGCATGAGGGCTGCACCAACGCGCCGCAGGCTCTCTGCATTTGGCGAGCCCTCTGTCAGCCTTCGGCGTGAACCTCATCCGGCGCAGCGCGGCTCCGGAAGAGGCACAGCGAAGGAGGCTAGGATGACACGCATAATCCGTTCGATGATCAACCGTAGGGCCTTGGCTCTATCGCTGGCGGTATCCTTGGCCGGCGGCGCGGCGCTGGCGACCGATTTGGTTCCCGGAACCCAAATAGGGACCTCGGCGCTCGAGATCGTCTCTGCTCTGGCGGCGCAGGGTTATGAAGTCATGGAATACGAACACGAGACGGACGAGATCGAGGTCGAGGCGGTCAAGGACGGTCAGCGCTTGAAACTGGAGATCAACCCGACCAACGGAGAGATTATGAAGGTCAAGGCGAGGAGTAGATAGCACCGCCGGCCGCTATCGATGCAAGCGAGCCGACAGCCCGGTTTCAGCTGACACCAAAGTGCAACTAAAGGCGGAAAGTTCAGGCTTCTCCTTCGATTGCATCTTCGCTACTGTCGAAAGGTCGACAAGACACCACGCGGGGGGGCTCAGCGGGGCTTGGCAGACAGGAGGAAGGCATGACAGGGGTAATTTGTCGGAAAGTCATGACGTTGGTGGTTGCGAGTGTTGCGGCGCTGGCTGTCAGCGCGCCTGCGGTCTTGGCCCAAAGTGAATATCCCTCCGGGGTCAATCTACGGAAGGGTATGGGGCAGGGCGCGACCGATGCCTATGGCACCTTCGACCTCAATTCCGGACAGAAGCAAACCATCTCCAGCCTGAAGGGTGACCGGATCCATCGCATCTGCATCACCGGAAGTTCGATCAACGTCATGGCCAACGGCAATGTCTTCGCGGTCGACAGCGGCGATTGCATCGACATCGAATCCAGTTCGATCGAGGTCGAGAATCCTGCGGGCGGCGGCGAAGCGGCCGGCACCTATGAGAGCTATCCGGTGGGGCCGCGTCGACGGCAGCAATAGCGGAAAGCACTGCCGACAGTTCAATATCGTAGTGTGCGCAGGCTCATAAGCAGACGCTTATACGCTAAGCCGTAAGCCGTCTGCTTATCGAGCGCTGCCTGTCAGTCTCCGAAGTTTGCTTCATCCGGCGCAGACCTGCCCGGGAAGAAGCGAATGGAAGGAGACTTACATGTCACGCACAGTCCACTCGATGGTTGGTCCGAAAATCCTGGCGCTCTCAATGGCAGCCGTCTTGGCAGCCGGCACGGCGTTGGCCGCCAATCTGGCTCCGGGTGTCAAGCTCGGCACATCGGCGCAAGAGATTTCCTCCGCCCTCGCGGCGCAGGGCTATGAAATCCTGAAGTACGAACGCGAGGACGATGAAATCGAAGTCTATGTGCTGAAGGACGGTCGGCGCTTCGAGCTGGAGATCGATCCCACCACGGGTCAGATCCTGGAGGTCGAGGACGAGGACTAGTGGCCCAGGCGGCCGCTGATGGCGCCGCGGAGCGGGTTCCTGAGCTCAGGGCTTGGGACCCGCTCGTTCGCCTTACCCATTGGGGCATTGCTACAGCGGTCCTGCTCAACGGCTTGCTGGTCGAGGACGGATCGCTGATTCACGTCTGGCTGGGCTATGGGGCGCTCGCCCTGCTGGCGTTGAGGCTCATCTGGGGCGTGCTGGGCACGGAGGAGGCCCGCTTCTCCTCTTTTCCCCCCAGCATCCATGCAGCCGTCCGCCACGCGGCCGATCTACTTGTCGGCAAGAGGTGGCTACATCGCTCTCACAATCCGCTCGGCGCGCTAATGGTTTACGCCCTGTGGAGCACGCTCGCCGTGGTCTTGCTGACCGGCGTGATGCTGGAAAGCGCCCCCTTTCCGGACAGGAGTTCGGCGCATGAGATCGCAGCGCGCTTCGATGCCGCCGAAGCTGAGGAGTCCGGAGGCCTTTTGAGCGAAATTGTCGAGGAGACCCATGAAGCGGCCGCCGACTTGCTGCTCTTCCTTGCCGCCCTGCATGTCGGCGGCGTGTTGCTGCAATCGCGTCTCGGTGGTGCTAGCCTCATCCGCAGAATGACGATTGTGTCAAAGAGCGATCAAGGCAGCGGATGACAGGCTCGAAGCCGCAGGACGTAAGAGGACGATCGGACGTCAGGCCCACGGGGCGAGAGAAGGGGTGGGCAACCGGGCTTGCCGTCGTACTCGCGGTGCAGGCGTTTTGCGCGGTGTTCTTCGTGGCCGACGTCGCGGTCGATTTTCACTGGGTGGGTCTGGACCTCCATCATGCCTTCGAGGCAGTGGTGGCACTTGCTCTTGTCGCTGGCGTCATCTTTGGCGGGTTGGAAATGCGGCGAACGCTTGAGCGCATGCGCCGAGCCGAGGCTGCCCTTTCGCTCGCGTCCGGGGCGTTTGGCCAGATGATCGATGCGTACTTTGAGCGTTGGGGGCTGACGCCGGCCGAAGGCGAGGTTGCTTTGCTCGCTCTGAAAGGCTTCGAGGTGTCGGAGATTGCCGGTTTGCGGGGGGCGGCTAACGGCACCGTACGCGCGCAGTTGGCCCGTGTTTACGCAAAGGCCGGTGTCTCCAATCGGACACAGCTTGTCTGTTTGTTTATCGAGGATTTGCTCGATAGCCCGCTTACGGGCAGAGACGCCGCTCAAAGGGCAGATTTGAGCGCCGAGCGCCAGAGCGGCGCGGTCTCAGGCTGACTGCGCTTTTGGCTTCTTACTTCGCCGAGCTCTCTGTGCCGGCGTTGAACAGGGTGACCGGCGGCTGTTCGGCCGGCAGGTCGCTGCGAACTGTCGCTGCCGGGCTAGGGAGCGGTGAGGCGTGATAGGTCAGCTCCGCCAGCAGTATCACGCCGCTGTCGTCCGGGTTGTCGGCGCGGATTGCGGCCCCGTCTGAGCCCTTCTGAGTAGTGGGTTGGGAGGCGGCCTCGGCCAGCTTCGGGGGTGCGCTGTCAGCCGCTTTATCCGAGGCTTTCTTCGGGCTTGGATCGCTGTCTTCGGTCGACTTTGAGCTCTTGCTGCCTTTTATGCTCTCGTCGCCGGCAGGTAACGGTGGGGTGATCGCGGCCGTGGTCTCGCTCGCGAGGGTGCTGGCCGTGGCATGCGGGGTCGTTCCAAGGCCGGGCTTCGCGGCGTTCGTCTGAGCGACTTTGGGGGGCGTGCCGGTGGGCGCATCGGAGGGTTTCTTCGCGGTGGCGGTGGACTTCGGCTCGCTCGCTGCCGGCTTAGCGGCCCTCGGCGGCGCAGGCGCGCCCGCCTCATCGCGCGTCGCGGAGCTCGGCTTGGGCACTGATGTCTTGGCCATGGCCTTTGCGGATGGAGCAAGGGGCTTCGGCGCTTGCTTCTCGGCTTCGGCTGTGGCCGGTGCGGGCGGGGGAGCAACCGACTCTACCGGTGGCCGCGCCAGGCTGCTCAACTGACGTGGGTACTGCTGGGAGCGAAAGTAGGCCATGTTCTGCTGCATGCTCGGGCGATCGAGGTCATGCGACATCATCTCCGCCGCCTCGCGCAGCTTGCCCGCCAGGCCGTAGGCTAGAGCAAGATTGTGCCGGTGCCGCGCCGTGGTGCCCGGCAGATCGACGGCAAACTGCAATACTTCAATGGCGTCATCGAAACGCCCGGCCCGTGTCAGAGAGTGACCCAGATTGTTCAAAAGCGAGGTGTTGCGCGGCGCGAACGCCAAGCCAGAACGGAAGGCCTCTTGCGCTTGCTCGTGATCGCCCATGAGATCATAGGAGACGCCGAGGCCGATCAGGCTCTCTATGTTGTCCGGCTGCTCCTCGACCAGCCGCTGGAACTGCAAGCTGGCCGCATAAGGCCGATTGAGACCGATCAAGCTGCGTGCCAGTCCGAGGCGTGCCTCGACGTCGGCCTCGTTCATGGCCAGGAGCGACTTGTAGGCTTCGGACGCTTCCAGCGGATGGCCCATCTTAAGCAGAATCGGGCCTAGGCGACGGAGGGGCACGTCGGCATCGGGGCGCTGGAAATGGGCCTCGCGATAGAGCACGGCTGCGGTACCGAGCTCACCCTTGGCTGCCGTGGTGTTGGCGACCTCCAACAGCTGCTCCCAGGATTTGCCGGCCTCGACTGAAACCGGCACGCCTGCCGTCACCGAAGCACCCGTCGCCGGGCCAGAGCGGGAGTCCATGTTGGCACAGCCGGCCAGCAGGGCGACGCTCGACATCAACGCGGCCAACAGGTGGTGTTTGGGTTTGGAGCGGTGTGGCTGCAGGCGTTCGAGCATCTCTTTCCACCTCGGGAAACTGAGGGCTTTCAAGCTTCAAGACGCTGGGAAGAGCAGCGGCTCAGCCTCACGATTCTAGGAGCGTATTGCCTTAGGGAGTATTGGGCTTCGCAGTTAAGATAGCCTGAATTGGCCCGTTTCGGCTGCGGCTGGGCGCCCCGGCTAAGCCCTTGGCAGCAAAGCGCAAGACCTTAGCGCTTTCCTAACCGAGCCCTCCATAAGCTCCCAGTCCCGATTTATGCAGACAGGGGGCTGCCAAGATGTCGGATCAAGCACTCACCGTCGCCGACGTTCACGCGCTTCAGCGCGATCCCACGGCCGAGGGGCGTATCGGCGTACTCTCCAAGATCGTCTCGCAAATGGAGGGCCAGTCGCTGGCCGAGAGCGAACAACAGCTTGCCTATAGTATCCTGGAAAAGCTCGCGGGCGATGTCGAGGAAGCGGTTCGCAGTGCCCTGGCCTGGCAGATCTGCAATTCGCCGATGCTCTCCCCGGAACTGGCCAAGAGGCTTGCGCGTGACGTGGCATCCGTCGCTCAGCCGGTTCTGCAGCACGCCGATTGTCTCGACGACTCCTTTCTTGTCGAGGTGATCAAGGAAGGCGACGAAGACAAGCAAATCGCTATCGCCCTGCGCCCCGAGGTCTCCGAGGACGTGAGCGAAGCCTTGGTCGATACCGAGAGTGCTCAAGTCGTCCTTAATTTGATGCGAAACGATGGCGCCTGCTTTTCCGACGCGACACTGGATCGGGCTTGGGACAGCCACTCGGGCTCGTCGGATATCGTCGAAGCCATGGCGGCACGCGAGGGGCTCCCCGGTGAGCTGGTCGAGCGCATGGTGTTCCAGGTCTCGGAGCGTATCCGCAAGAACCTAGTGGCGCGCTATCGGGTTTCTCCCGTGGTTCTGCGGTCTTTGGTGGAAAACGCCAGAGAATCGGTGACCATGCAGCTCATCAAGCCCTTGGTTGCGGAAGGTGCCAATCTAGAGTCGCTGGTTGCGCATATGCTGCTGTCGAACCGTCTTACGCCGTCGGTTCTGTTTCGTGGCCTTTGCTCCGGCGACTTGAACTTCTTCCTTCATGCGCTGTCCGCGCGTGGGAGAGTCAGCCTGGCCAACGTGCGTCGTCTAGCTATCAAAGGCGGGGACAAGGGACTGCGAGCTCTGCTAGAGCGCGCCGACGTCACAGGCAGCATCACCTTGCCGTTCGAGACGGCGATGGAGGTGGTGCGCGAGACGGGCTATCAGGAAGGCAGCGCCGAGTCGCGCGCGCAGTTCCAGATCGCTGTCCTCGCAAGGCTTTACCGGGAGTTCAACGGTGATGAAGACGAGCGCATCCAAGAGCTTCTGCTCCAGGCTTTCGATGGCAAGTCGGACGAGCTGATCGGGCAGGCGCTGGAGTTGAGCGAGGGCGTGCCGGCGTTGGAGCGCTTGGCGAGCTAGCGCAAAGGCTCTAAGACCCGCCGAGGCGTGACTGCGGTTCGGCGGGAGGCAGCGTGGCGAGTGGGCAGGCGATGGAGCCGACGGCACAGGACGAGGCGATCGCCTTCCTGTCTGACCCAGATCACTATCCTGAAAGCGTCGACAGGGTCGTTCGGATCGACACCCACGCGGCGGTGATCTTTCTTGTGGGCAATCGTGCTTACAAGATGAAGCGACAGGTGCGCTTCAGTTTTCTCGACTTCTCCACGCTGCCGCAGCGCGAGCGGGCGATACGCGCGGAGCTGGCGCTCAATCGCCCCAATGCGCCGGAGATTTACCTCGAGGTCGCGGCCTTGCGGCGGCAGCCGGACGGCGGTCTTGCCTTCGATGCCGAGGGGCCGGTGGTCGAGTGGCTCTTGGTCATGCGGCGCTTCGACGAGACCCAGACCTTGGACCACGTCAGCGAACGCGAAGGGCTGTCGCCGGCTCTGCTCGATGGTCTAAGCGACGCGGTCTTCATTTATCATGGCGAAGCACCGGTTCTGGCTCAGCCTTTCGGCGGCGCAGAAGCCATCGAGCGCCTGATCGAGGAGAACGATACCGACCTCACGGCATGGCCCGCGTTGTTTCCGCCCGAGGCGACCGCAACGCTGAAGAGCGAGACGCTGCGCTGGTTGGAACGGCTGCGCAGTTTGCTCGATCGCCGCCGGGCCATGGGGCGAGTGCGGCGCTGCCACGGCGATCTGCATCTCGGCAACATCGTGCTCTGGCATGGTCGGCCGCTGCTCTTCGACTGCATCGAGTTCAGCGAGGAGATCGCCGGCATCGATATCTTTTACGATCTGGCCTTCTTGCTTATGGACCTCGTTCACCGCGGCCTGGTCGCCGAAGCCAATCAGGTGCTCAATCGCTATCTGCTCTTCGCCGACGACTATGAGGGTTTGGCGACTTTGCCGCTCTTTCTCTCGCTGCGTGCCACGGTGCGGGCAAAGGTCTCGGCGCCGGCCGCTGCTGCACAGACGGATCTCGCGACGGCACGCCACCTTAGAGAGGAAGCCGCAGCTTATTTCGCACAAGCACGAAACTACCTGGCGCCGGCTCCGGCGCGTTTGGTCGCACTTGGTGGCTTGTCCGGCACCGGCAAGTCAACCTTGGCCGCCCGCCTTGCCCCGTGTCTTGGATCAGCCCCCGGCGCCGTCTGGCTGCGCAGCGACAGCCTGCGCAAGGTGTTGCTTGGCAAGCCGCTGGACGCGCCCCTCGGGAAGGAGTCCTACGCCGCGGACGTCACAGAGCGTGTGTATAGCGAGCTGTGCGCCCGAGCCGAGCGCTCGCTCACTGCGGGACGCGGTGTCTTGATCGATGCCGTGCACGGCCGGCCGGCGGAGCGCGACGCCCTGGAGGCGCTTGCCGCACGGCTGGGCGTGCCCTTTCAGGGCCTGTGGCTCGACGCACCGCTCGACGTACGCACGGAACGGGTCGGCGCTCGTCGCGGTGATGCGTCCGATGCCGATGCTGCCGTCGTTGCACAGCAGGAATCCTATGACCTTGGAGAGATCGGCTGGGCACGTCTCGATGCCGGCCGGCCTCTTGCCCGCCTGGAGGAGCAGGCGAGAAACCTGCTCTAACGGGGCGGCGGGTTCTCCGCTTTGTAGCCTTGTCCGTAGAGGAAGGTGAAGGCGCCGATGCGGATGCCACGCGTTACCGGAAGGGCCTCGTGCAGCAGTGAGCAGGAGAAGATGAGCGCGCCGCCAGCCTCCGGCCGGTAGACGTCCTCGCTGAATTCGGCGAACTTCACGCCGCCGCCCTCGTAGTCGTCGTTGAGGTTGATGGTCACGGCAAAGCGGCGCTCGCGTGTGCGTTCCGTGATGTTGTCCCGGTGGGGGCGAAAGTAGTCGCCGCGCCCGGCGTCATAGGCACCGATGCAGACGCGCTCCATCGCTCCGATGCGGAACTGGAAGGCCTGCAGCAGTTCAGGGGCCAGGCGGCTCTTGATCGTCTGCATCAAGAGCGGGTTGAAGCGGTCGTCGGCCACGTGGTCGAGGCGGCTCTTGAGCGAGTGATAGTGGGTGTTGGCCGGCTTGTTTTCCGCGTCCTCGGCATAGGCGCGGCTCGGCATGGCGACCTGTCCCTCTTCGTGGCCGCCGCGCCAGGCGGCAATGGCCCGCTCGCGAAGAGCAGGGCCGAAGACGCGGGGAACGAGGAGCACCGGCGCCTGCCGGCTGATTGTTTGCCCTGCCGGCGTCGGTGTTAGCTCGGCCAGGAAGGCCAGGGCGCGCTCTGCCTGGTCGCTGCCGCCAGGGAAAGCAGCCAACACGCGTTGATTTCGATCGAGCAGATAGCCTAGGCAAGCTCCTTCAGCACCGATCGGCGCGCCCACCTCCAGCCCGTAGGAGGCGGCGACGGCACCGTCTTGATCCCAATAGAGAGGGTAGGGAAGGGCGAGGTCCGCCTTCGTGGTTCGGATCGAGCCGAGGTCTTCACGACTGACTGCAACCGCTGCCGCGCCGGCGGCTTTCAACGCGTCTGCTTGCGCAGCCAATCCCTGCAGTGCTGCCGTAGCCTCCGGGGACTGCCGCGAAGGATAGAACAGCAGTAGCATCATGTTGCCGATGAAGCGGTCGTAGAAGCGCTCCACCCGCCCCTCCGCATTGCGCAGGGCGAAGTTGGGCCCACGCTGACCGGGGTCGAGCAAAGCCGGCGGCGCCGACGGCCCTGGAGCGGCACCTGACATCGCTAAGTCACCTGCCTTCATCGAGGCACCTCTTTGCTGCGGGTCTGCCGTTGCGGTGGGCATTATGCCGCTTCACGGCCAAGAGAAAAGCGGAGCCGATACAGCTCGTCGTCGGGCTATCCGCTTCGTTCGGCGGCGAGCAGCCTTTTCGCTTCGGATAGGTCCTTTGCTGCCGCGTCTGGGAAAGCTTGGTGCAGCAGCCGGGCCAAGTCGCCCTGCAAGGCCGGAGTCGATTGAGCGCCGGCCTCCTGCACATAGCCGGCCAAATTCTGCGCAGCGGCGATGAACGGCGAAGCGTCGTCGTGGACCGTTGGAAGGACTGCGAGCCAATCCTGCTGGCATTTCTCGGCGGCCAGCTCGAGCGCCTTGATCCGCTCTCTCAAGCCACCGCTTTGCCCGGCGATCTCTTGCTCTCTGCCCTTCATCCAGCGTCTTGCGTTACGTAGCCTTTCGACTACCTCCTGCCGCCAAGAGTCGGAAACGCGGCAGACCTCGGCCAAGCTCGCGCGCTGAAGGCTTCGCCCCTGGCTTCCCTGCCAAAGGGAGTACAGCAGGAGGTTGACGTCCAGTCCGTCTTTGTCTTGCAGGCGCAGGCAAAGCTCCGCCACTCCGTCGCAAGCATAGAGTTTTAGGGAGTACTGCCAAAAGGGGTTGCTGCGGTCTTCCAAGGCCAGTACTCGTCACTTTGCCGGCTGTGCCGGACGCCCGTTGCCGGCACGGCCGGCTGGGGTCTTTAAATGCTACTCTTCGTGTGAAGAACCCAGTATACTTGGAGCATCCAAGAGTCGAATAGCTGTCTGCAGGGCGCACGCCCGCTTAGTTGTGCCGCAAGAATGAACATCACGCTTGACGAAGAGCAAACGGCTTTTCTGACTGAGAAGCTGAACCATTTACGCAGTGAGCACCGGGATTTGGACGACGTCATCGGGCGTCTCAGCCAGGAAATCCCTTTCGATGAGCTGCAGGTGCGCCGCCTGAAGAAGCGGAAGCTGGTTCTGAAAGATCAGATCCTGAAGATCGAGAACCTGCTGATGCCGGACATCATCGCCTAAGCCAGCGCGGCTGCCGACTCCTTAGGCAGAGCGCTATCCGCCGCGTTTATTGAGGTACATGGCCCGGTCGGCGGCGCTCAGCATATCATCGACCTCTTCGCCGCCGGCAAAGCGGTGCAGGCCATAGGCAACGCTGACAGACAGCTCGGCGCCTTCCCAGATCACCGGTGTCGAGACGATGGCCTCGATCAATTCCTGTGCCTTGCGTCGGGCGGTTTCCTCGTCGACTTGAGCCAGAATGACGCCGAACTCATCGCCGCCGAGACGCCCGACCACATCGGATTCCCGGACATTTTCAATCAGCACCTCGGCGACATGGCGTAGCACCTCGTCGCCGGCGGCATGGCCGTGCGTGTCGTTGACGGTCTTCATGCCGTCGACATCGAAGTACACGACAACGCCGGGAGCGTCGTAGCGCTCGGCGAAGGACATGAAACGGCCGAGTTCACGCACGAAGGCGCGGCGGTTGACGATGGGCAGCAGCGGGTCTTCGTCGGATAGGCGCTCCAGGTAGGCGATGCGCTTTTTGGCTTGGTCGAGTTCCTCACGCATGCGCTGAACTTCGTCCAGCAGGCGTGAGATGGCGTCTCTGACCCGCGGAGTGAGCTCGCTTTCGGGGATACCGGCAACAGCTGTGGTGCTTGCCGGCCCCGCTGTGCCGTTCGGCGAGGCAGGCGCCCGCGCTTTGGCGACGCCGCTTGGTCCATAGGCGTTGGCGACGGGCCGCGATGTGGTGTTGCCGATTTTCATGTCAGGCCTGGCATTCTCGGTGAGATGCAGCTGCCCCAAACAAACCCGATGGGCACCCACAGTCGTCGCGATTCGCACGTTAGCTGCGAATAGTTAAGCATTGGTTCCGCTAACCATTTGAACATACAACTCGATTTGACCCAAGAGCTGCGCTTGCTCGCAGCGCTGCGCCCCGGGATACTAGCCGAAAGCCTGCTCGGCGATTGTGGCAAATAGGGGCATCATGGAGCAAAGTGTACCACGGGTCGGCATCATAATGGGTAGTCAGTCGGATTGGCCGACAATGCGGGAGGCCGCAGAGGTCGTAAGGCAGCTGGGCATCGCGCACGAAAGCCGCATCGTTTCCGCCCATCGCACGCCGGAGCGCCTATACGACTACGCGCGCTCCGCGCAATCCCGCGGCCTTTGGGTGATTATCGCCGGTGCGGGCGGCGCCGCTCATTTGCCCGGCATGGTGGCGGCCATGACGACACTGCCGGTGCTAGGCGTGCCGGTTCAAAGCCGCGCGCTCAGCGGCCTCGACAGCCTGCTCTCCATTGTCCAGATGCCCGGTGGCGTTCCGGTCGGCACCTTGGCCATCGGCAGCGCTGGGGCCAAGAACGCTGGGCTTTTGGCCGCGTCTATCGTCGCGCTCAAGGATGAAACCACGGCGGAGGCTTTGACGGCCTACCGCGCGGCCCTGACCGATGCTGTTGCCTTGGAGCCGCAAGAGGCATGACCGCGATGCCGCAACCTCTTCCGCCCGGATCGGTCGTCGGCATTCTAGGCGGCGGCCAGCTTGGCCGCATGACCGCCTTGGCGGCGGCGCAGCTCGGCTATCAGAGCCATATCTTCTGCCCCACGACCGACGAGCCGGCCTTGCAGGTCACGCCGCTTGCGACCGTCGCCGACTATCAAGATCAAGAGGCCTTGGCGCGCTTTGCCGCGGCCGTCGATGTGATCACCTTCGAGTTCGAGAACGTGCCCAGCGACAGCGCGGCCTTCCTGGCTGAGCAGTGCTTGGTGCGGCCCAACCCCGAAGTTCTGAGGATTTGCCGCAACAGGTTGAGGGAGAAAGATTTTCTAGCCTCGATCGGTGTCGAGACCACACGCTATGCGGAAGTGACGGGCATCGACGGCCTGCGCCGTGAGCTCCGCAACCTCGGTATTCCGGCGGTCCTAAAGACGGCTGAGCTCGGCTATGACGGCAAGGGGCAGGCTATGCTGCGTAGCCCGGATGACGCCGTTGCGGCTTGGGACTCGGTGCGCGGCCATAATCCCGACTCTGTCGCCGTTCTGGAGGCCTTCGTCGACTTCCGGATGGAGATCTCTGTGGTCGTCGCCCGGGGCATGCGGGAGCAGACTGCCTGCTACGTGCCGGTGGAAAACCAGCATCGCGGGCACATTCTCGACAGCACCATCGCGCCGGCGCGCATCTCCGACATTGCGGCCTCACGGGCCGAGGCGATTGCCCGGCATATTGCCGAGGCGCTCGATTTGATCGGCATCGTCGGCGTCGAGATGTTCCTGACCGAGGAGGACCGTGTCCTGGTCAACGAGCTGGCGCCGAGGCCGCACAATTCCGGGCATTGGACCATGGACGCCTGCCTCACCTCGCAGTTCGAGCAGTTCGTCCGTGCCGTCGTCGGCCTGCCGCTGGGCTCCCCAGAGCGCCATTCCGATGCGGTGATGACCAATCTGCTGGGTTCGGAAGCCAATGATTGGGAGGCGCTGCTGGGCGACCCCCTGGTCAAGCTGCATCTCTATGGCAAGCAGGAGGGCCGGCCGGGCCGCAAGATGGGTCATGTTACGCGGCTGGGTGCGCGCAGCAGCCAGCTTGGTTAGTGTAGAACTCTAGACTGAGCGCCGGCGCAGGGGGCGGCGTCGGCCGAGACTGCCGCAGAGTTGGTCGGGCAGGTTCAGCAGCCGGTTGATGGAAGCGCCGAACCGGAAGCCGATCTTCAAGGCCCCATCGATGCGCCGCTCGAGAAAGGCCTTGCTGTCGGACTGCTCCTCCGACTGATCGTCGAGCCAGACCAGCAGCGTCGAGGAATAGACCCCGACGAGCAAGGTGCGCTTGCTATAGTAATTGTGGTCGGTGGCACTGTCGCCTGCGGCCCACCAAATGGCGTCGGCTGTCCGCCAGAGAAGCTGCGTTCCGAGGGCTGCGTTCTGCGGCAATGCGAGGAACGAGAGGCCGCGGCGCACGGCCTCGCGGTGGGGCAGCATGAGGTCGAGACGTGTTTGCACAGCCAAGGACACGCGCTCCCGCACCTTGAGGCTTTCGAGGTCCGCCTGCTCCAGCGCATCGAGCATTGCCCTGTCGGTCTCGTTGCTGAAGTACTCCAGGAGGTCGCGGGCGCCGCGCGGAAAGGTGTTCTCGGCCTCGGCTTGGGACACGTCGATATCGGCTGCCGCGCGGCGCAGCAGCAGGGGGCTCCAGCCATCGAAGGCGGCATGAGTCAAAGCGGCCTCCAACAAGCGCCGACGCAGATCCTCGAGATCATCGGGCATGTTCTTCTTCCTCGCTCTCCGCTTTTTCCGACTCGGCCAAGTTGCCCCCGAGGGGAGCATAGTGGTGCATTTCGCTGGTGAAGAGGAACTGTGACATATCGGTCATCCGCTGAGGATAGAGAATGCCGTCCAAATGGTCGCACTCGTGCTGGACCACGCGGGCGTGAAAGCCCTCAGCCTTCCGCTCGAAACGCTGCCCATCGAGACCATAGGCGCTGTAGCGAATGGCACGGTGACGAGGCACGCGGCCCATCAGGCCTGGAACGGACAGACAGCCTTCCCAGCCAAGCTCGGTTTCGTCGCCAATCGGCTCGATCTCCGGATTGATCAGCACGGTCAGGGGGACCGCGTCCGCATCCTCGCCGTCCTCGCGGCGGCTGCGCTCGGCGCTTACCGTGAAAATGACCAACCGCAGGGGAACATGGACCTGAGGGGCGGCGAGGCCGGTGCCCGGCGCGTCCTCCATCGTCTCCAGCATATCGGCGACCAGGCGCCGAATCTCCGGCGCTCTCGGGTCTGCGATCTCGTCTGCGCGTCGGCGCAGCACCGGATGCCCCATCTTGGCGATCTTCAGAATGGCCATACCGAGGACTATGGTGCGTGCAGGCCAGACAATCCAGGCTTCCACAGCAAGCAATGCATGGCGGTGAAAACCGCTGATCTGGGTCAAGGCGCACAGGCGCCTATTTCCCTATATTCTGTAGAGAATTGCCACGCGGCAAACTGGGTCCTAGGGAAACGGGATGCCCGAAGAAGCGCGTGCGTTGAGCGAGGGCCAGCCGAAGCGGCCATCGCTCAGCGCAGTCGGTCTGACCAAGGTTTACCGAAGCGGAGAAGTGGTCGTGCATGCACTGCGCGGCCTCGACATGACGCTCTACGAGTCGGAGCTTGTCGTGCTGCTCGGACCCTCCGGAAGCGGCAAGTCCACCCTGCTCAACATCCTGGGGGGGCTCGATCGGCCGACGGATGGGCAGGTGTTTTTCGACGGCACGGAGCTGACCGGCTTCAACGATTCGGCGCTAACGCGGTTCCGCCGCGATCATGTCGGCTTCGTTTTTCAGTTCTACAACCTCATTCCAAGCCTGACGGCGCGGGAGAATGTCGCGCTGGTCACAGAGATCGCGCCGGCGCCGATGGCCCCCGAAGAAGCTTTGGATCTGGTTGGTCTGAGCGATCGTCTTGACCATTTTCCAGCCCAGCTCTCCGGGGGCGAGCAGCAGCGCGTCGCCATTGCCCGCGCGATCGCCAAGCGGCCGCGCATTCTGTTGTGCGACGAGCCGACCGGCGCGCTCGACAGCAAGAGCGGCGTTCTCGTCTTGGAAGCAATTCAGCAGGTCAACGAGGAGCTCGGGACGACCACTGCGCTGATCACCCACAACGCGATCATTTCGGAAATGGCCGACCGCGTCTTCCGCTTCGCCGATGGTGAGATATCGGAAGTCCGCATCAATGAAGTGAAGCGTCGGGTCAGTGAGATCCACTGGTAGACGACCGTGGCGCCGCTCGACCGCAAGCTCCTGCGCGACCTCTGGCGACTTCGCGGTCAGGTGATCGCCATCGCTTTTATCGTCGCTTCGGGCGTTGGGGTGCTGATCATGTCGCTCAGCTCTCACGAGGCGCTCAAGGAGACCGGCGATGCCTACTACGAGCGCTATCGCTTCGCCCAGGTCTTTGCCGAGGTTAAGCGGGCGCCATTGTCCCTGCAGTCGGCGATGGCTCGCATTCCCGGGGTGCAGGTGGTGGAAACTCGCATCTCGCAGTTTGCCGTGGTCGATGTTGGCGGATTCGTCGAGCCGGTGATCGCCAGGCTGGTCTCGGTCCCGGAGCGCGGCCAGCCGCTGCTGAACCGACTTGCTCTGCGCAGCGGCCGCTGGGTCTCGCCGGGGGAGGTCGATGAAATCATCGTCAGCGAGCCTTTCGCCGAAGCTCATGGGCTGAAGCCGGGCGATACGCTGCAAGCCGTGCTGAAAGGCAACAAGCGGACCTTGACCATCGTCGGAACCGCCTTGTCGCCGGAGTTCGTCTACACCATCGGACCGGGCGCTCTGATGCCGGACGACAAGCGCTTCGGCGTCTTCTGGATGGGTCGCGATGCGCTGGAGGCGGCTTACGACTTGGAGGACGCCTTCAACGATGTCGTCCTGTCCCTTCTGCGAGGAACCGAACCCGCGCTGGTGATCCATCGCCTGGATCGTCTGCTCGACGGCTATGGCGGCGTCGGCGCTTACGCCCGCAAAGACCAGATCTCCGCCTGGTTCTTGGCGAACGAGCTGGAGCAGCTGCGCAGCATGTCTCGGATCCTGCCAACGGTCTTCTTGGCCGTGGCGGGCTTCCTCACCAACATGGTCCTGGCTCGTCTGATCGCCATCGAAAGGACCGAGATCGGTCTGCTCAAGGCTTTCGGCTATAGCGATCTGGCGATCGGCTGGCATTACGCCAAGATGGTGATCGTTATGGCTGGGCTCGGCGTTCTGCTAGGATGGGCCATCGGCTATCTGCTCGGCCAGATCAACACGGAGGTCTATGCCGAGCAGTTCCGTTTTCCCTTCCTGCTGTACCGGCCGGGTCCCTCGTCTTTCGCCATTGCCGCCGTCGTCAGTCTCGCCGCAGCAATGATCGGCGCGGCCAGCGCTGTGCGCAGCTCGGTTGCGTTACCGCCGGCCGAAGCCATGCGGCCGCCGGCGCCGCCGAGTTTCAGCAAGGGTGCGCTGAGCGGCAGTTTTCTCGGCCGGCTGCTCGATCAACCCACCCACATGATTCTGCGCCAGATCTTCCGCTGGCCACTGCGTGCGCTGCTGACAGCTGTCGGTGTGGCCATGGCAGTCGCCGTTCTGGTCTCTTCGCTGCAATGGTTCGACTCGATCGACGAGATTGCCGAGGTCAACTTCTTCCAGGCACAGCGGCAAGATGTTTCCGTGGGCCTGGTGGACCCTGAAGACGACAGCGTGATCCGCGAATTCGAGAAACTGCCGGCCGTGCTTTCCGTCGAGCCGCAGCGTATCGTCACCGTGAACTTTCGTTCCGGGCCAAGGCTGCACCGCGGCAGCCTTACCGGGCTTCCACCGGACGTCCGGCTGCAGCCGATATACGACACTTCCGGGCGAGAGGTTCCCGTGCCGTCCGGCGGCTTGGTGCTGGGCAGCAAGCTTGCCGAGAAGCTTGCCGTCGGTCCAGGAGACAAGGTTTGGGTCGAAGTGCTGGAAGGGCGGCGCCCACATGTCGAGGTGCCGGTCGTCGCTCTCTTCGAAACCTACCTCGGAATGCCGGCCTATATGGAGCTCGCCACGCTGAACCGTCTTTTGCTGGAGCCAGGGCAGGTGGAGTTCCTCGATTTGCTGATCGACGAAGCCGAGCAAGCAGAGCTCTTCGCCGAGCTCAAGGACATGCCCGAGGTGGCTGCCGTCATGCTGCGCCGGGCCGCCGCCGACACCTTCCATGAGACCCTCGGCCGGACCCTGCTGATTTTTGTCTCATTCTTCGCCGCTTTCGCCTGCATGCTGTCGTTCGGCGTAGCCTACAACACCGCTCGCGTTTCTCTCTCTGAGCGCGGTCGGGAGCTTGCCACCTTGCGCGTGCTCGGCTTCACGCGCTGGGAGATCTCCTACATTCTGCTGGGCGAGGTCGGCCTGGTGGTGCTCTTTGGCTTGCCTTTGGGTTGCCTGGCCGGCTTCGCTCTGGCCTGGCTGATCACCAGTGCTTTCGAAACGGAGCTCTACCGCGTTCCCTTTGTCATCGACGCGGGGACCTATGGGCTGGCCGTCACGATTGCGCTGCTATCAGCGGTCGTTTCGGGCCTGTTGGTGCGAGAACGGCTAGATCATCTCGATTTGATCGCCGTCCTTAAGACGCGAGAATAGGAAAGGAGGTTGAGCGGCGCATGACCGTCATAGCCCGCCGTTTGCTACTTTGGGGATGTGTCGGCCTGCTTCTCGCGGCCGGCCTCGTCTTCGCCTTTTGGCCGCGCCCCATTCCGGTCGACTTCGTCACCGCCGAGAGCGGTCCGCTTGTCGTGACGGTGGGCGACGAGGGGGAGACTCGCGTGCGTGATGTCTTCGTGCTGTCGGCGCCGGTGACCGGCTTCATGCGGCGCATCGACCTCGACGTCGGCGACCAACTCGTCGCCGAGGTGACCGAGATCGCCCGCATCGAGCCGATCGATCCGTCCTTTCTCGATGTCCGCAGCGCGGCACAGGCCGAGGCGGCCGTCGAGGCAGGGGAAGCGGCGCTTGCGCTGGCTGCCGCCGAGGTGGAGATGGCGTCGGCAGAGCTCGATTTCGCCGATTCCGAGCTAAAGCGGGCGCGCCGCTTGATTCGCAGCGATACCATCTCTGAGCGGGCTCTGGACGATGCCGAACGCGTCTTTCGAACCAAGAAGGCAGCTCTAGCGACGGCCCAGGCCGGGCTCAGGATGCGCGAGTGGGAACTGGAGCAGGCGCGGGCCGAGCTGGTGTCGCCGGCGGTCGGGCGTCAGAGTCGGGACGACTGCGAGTGCGTTATCCTCACCGCGCCGGTGAGCGGCCAGCTCCTGCGCATCCATCAGGAAAGCGAGGCTGTGGTCACGTCAGGCCAGCCGCTGGTCGATATTGGCGACCCGGTCGACCTTGAGATCGTCGTCGATCTGCTGTCCGAGGACGCCGTGAAGGTCGAGGCCGGTCAGCGTGTTATCATCGAAGACTGGGGCGGGCGAGAACTAAACGGCTGGGTCAAGCGCGTCGAGCCGACGGGCTTCATGAAGGTTTCGGCGCTCGGCATCGAAGAGCAGCGCGTCAATGTCATCATCGATTTTGCGGACCCGCCTGAGGATTGGGAGCGTTTGGGACATGGCTATCGGGTCGAGGTGCGAGTCGTCCTGTGGGAGCACGAGGCGGTTCTCAAACTTCCTCTGACGGCTCTCTTCCGCCAGGGGACCGCGTGGGCGACCTTTGTCGAGACCGGCGGCAGAGCTGCTCTGCGACCAGTCGTTCTGGGCCAGCGGACCGACCTGGAGGCACAGGTTCTCGAGGGCTTGGAAGAGGGTGAGCGTGTGGTTCTCTACCCGAGCGACCGCGTCGTTGAGGGGGTGCGCCTCGAGGCGCGGCAACTCGGTGGTACTTGAGATGCGCGTCCGCTATTGGGCACGCTTTCCGGGCGTGTCCGGAGCTGCCTAACGGGCTGTTAAGCCTGGTTAAGCCCGGCGAACTGACCCGCGAAAAAGAGCTTCACAAAGCCCGTCGCTTGGTGTATCCCACTCCAACGTCGAAGACCGCTTCTCGGCGCCGTCTTCGTTTGTCCCTAGTTATCCGAATCGGAGGAAATGGCGGCTGTGCAGGTTCAAGTTCGTGACAACAACGTCGATCAGGCGCTGCGCGCGCTTAAGAAAAAGCTCCAGCGCGAAGGCGTCTTCAGAGAGATGAAACTGCGCCGTCATTTCGAGAAGCCCTCCCAGAAGCGCAAGCGCGAGCGTGCGGAAGCCAAGCGCCGCTATCGCAAGCTGCTGCGCAAGCGCATGGAGCGCGAAGGCTTCTAAGCTATGGCCCACGCCAGGGCGGAGTGCCTTGGCCGCCGTCACTTTGTAAGAAAGCGCGTCCGCATCAGCTGGCGCGCTTTTCGCGTTTTTGCGGCACAAATCTTCAATGCCACGATAGAAGCTCCAAACGATGCCACCGGATAGCCGCCCGACCCTCGCCCAGCCAGACGACGACCCCCACCTTTGGCTCGAGGAGATCGAAGGCAGCGCGGCTCTGGCCTGGGTGGAGCGTCAGAACGCCGACACCTTGAAGATGCTCGACGGCCCGGATCTGGTCCGCGATCAAGCGGCGCTCCAGGCCATTTTCGACCGCCCTGACAACATTCCCTTTGTCACGCGCCGCGGCGACCGGCTGTACAACTATTGGCGTGATGCCGAGCATCCGCGAGGCCTCTGGCGCCGTACGACGATGGCTGAGTACCGCAGAGAGGCGCCACAGTGGGAGACCGTGCTGGACGTTGACGCGCTGGCGACGGACGAAGATGAGGACTGGGTCTGGCGCAATGCCATTTCGCTCCCAGGCAGCCATGACCGGGCGATTCTGTGCCTGTCGCGCGGCGGCGGCGATGCCGTGGTGCTGCGGGAGTTCGACCTGGAGGCCAAGGTCTTCGTCGAGGATGGCTTTGTCCTCCCGGAAGCCAAGGGGTGGCCTTGCTGGCTGGACCGCGACCATCTCCTGCTCGAAAGCTCCTACGGCGAGGGCATGGCGACCGACTCCGGCTATGCGCGCAGCATCCGCTTGTGGCGCCGGGGCACAGCGGCCGATGCGGCTGGAGTTATCTTCGAGGTTCCGCAAGAGAGCATGTCGGCCTTCGCTTGGGTCGACCGGTCAGATGGCGGTGAGCGCATCGTTTTCGGCGAGCGCCTGAGCTTCTTCGAGATGACCAGCTGGCTTGGCGATCGCTCCGGGCCCGAGCAGAGGCTCGACTTGCCGAACGATGCATGGCGCGATCTCTATCGCGGATGGCTGTTGGTCAAGCCACGCCAAGACTGGCAGCTCGAAGGGCAGCGCTACCCAGCCGATAGCCTACTGGTCATTTCGCTCTCCGGTTTTCTCGCCGGCGAAGCGGATTTCACCGTGCTGTTCGAGCCCTCATCCAAGCGCAGCTTGGGCGGCTTCTTGTGGGCTGGCGATCGGCTCGTGCTTTCGATCCTCGATGATCTGCGGCCCGTCTACGAGCTGTTGAGTTTCTCGGAGGGTGCCTGGCAGCGCGGTGAACTGCCGGGCCTGCCCGAGATCGGTGTTGCCTCTGCCTGGCGGCTGGACAGCGAAGAGGACGAGTCGAACGGCGATCTGCTGCTCACCTCTGAAACGCCCTTGGCGCCCAAGAGCTTGTTGCTTGCGGAGCCAGGCAAGGCGCCTGCTGTCCTCAAGCGCGCGCCGGCCGCCTTCGACTCCACGGGGCTGACGGTGACTCGCCATGAGGCCCGCTCGCTCGACGGCATGGCAATCCCCTATGTGCAAATCGCCCCGGCTGAGAGCGACGGCGCAGCCCCGGTGCATCTAACCGCTTACGGTGGCTTCCGTATCTCGAATCTACCCTACTATCGCTCGTCCATCGGCAAGCTGTGGCTGGAGCGCGGCGGAACCAGCGTGGTGGCCAATATCCGCGGCGGTGGCGAGTACGGCAGCGCTTGGCACGAGGCTGGGCGCCGGGAAGGCAAGATCGCCTCGCACGATGATTTCGCCGCAGTGGCGGCCGATCTGGTCGAGCGGGGTGTGACGGTGCCCGGGCGGATCGCGGCTGAGGGCGGCTCCAACGGCGGCATCCTCATCACCAACATGCTGACCCGCTACCCCGAGCGGTTCGGTGCGCTGTTCTGCACTATTCCGCTGATCGACATGCGGCGCTACAGCAAGCTCCTGGCCGGGCACAGCTGGATTGCCGAGTACGGCGATCCCGACAAGCCTGAGGACTGGGCCTATCTGCAGCACTACTCCGCGTATCACACGGCGATGCCGGGGCAGAGCTATCCGCCTATTCTGATCGCCACCAACCGCAAGGATGATCGGGTGCATCCCGGCCACGGCCGCAAGATGGCGGCCAAGTTGCAGGCCTTGGGGTATGACGCGCGCTACTTTGAAATGGCTTCGGGCGGGCACGGCTACGGCAAGGACAACAGCGAAACGGCACGCTTCATGGCGCTGGGCTATCTTTTCCTGCGACGTGCCATTGGCTGGGATGACGGCGAGGCTGTGAGTTAAGTCCTGTGCCGTCTTCGAGCCTCAACATAGGCGCAACAGAATCGTCATGGTCAACGAGCAGCGTGCGGCGGGGCAACGAGGGCTGATGTGCACCGGCGACTGAGACAATGTCGGGCCGGTGCGATCAAGCTCAACTCCCTGTCACTTGCCCCACACTGAAAAGGGCCGCTTTGAGCGGCCCTTCTCTTTTTTCTCGCGGCTGGAGCATCAAAGGCGCCAGACTTTACTGCTCCAGCGCCTTGACGATGTCCTCACACATCTTCTTGGCGTCGGCCAGTAGCATGCGGGTTTTGTCCATGTAGAACAGTGGGTTGTCGATGCCGGCGTAGCCCGAGCCCATGGAGCGTTTGACGAAGAGCACGTTGTGCGCCTCGTCCACGTTGAGCACCGGCATGCCGTAGATCGGCGAGGTCTTGTCGGTCTTGGCGACCGGGTTGGTGACGTCGTTGGCACCGATGACGAAGGCCACGTCGGTCTCCCCGAACTCTCGGTTCAGCTCATCCATCTCGAAGACTTCGTCGTAGGGCACGTTGGCTTCGGCCAGCAGGACGTTCATATGCCCCGGCATGCGCCCGGCGACTGGGTGGATGGCGTACTTGACGTCGACGCCGTCCTCCTTGAGCAGGTCGGCCATCTCGCGTAGGGCGTGCTGGGCCTGCGCCACGGCCATGCCATAGCCTGGCACGATGATCACGCGGTCGGCGTTCTTCATCATGAAGGCCGCGTCCTCGGCGGAGCCTTGGTGGTAGGTGCGGTCACCCATGTCGGCGCTGCCGCTGGCCGCCGCTTCGCCGCCGAAGCCACCAAGGATGACGTTGAAGAACGACCGGTTCATCCCTTTGCACATGATGTAGCTGAGGATGGCGCCGGATGAGCCGACCAGCGAGCCGGCGATGATCAGCAGATTGTTCTCCAAGGTGAAGCCGATGCCGGCCGCGGCCCAGCCGGAGTAGGAGTTCAACATCGAGATCACCACCGGCATGTCGGCGCCGCCGATTGGGATGATGATCAGGATGCCCAGCGCCAGAGAGATGGCCACGATCAGCCAGAAGGCCGCGTCGGCCTCGCTGCTGGCTAGCCAAATGACCAGCAGCACGGTGATGATGCCGAGGGCCAGGTTGAGCCAGTGCTGCCCGGCGAAGACGATCGGCTTGCCGCTCATGATGCCTTGCAGCTTGGCGAAGGCGATAATCGAGCCGGTGAAGGTGATGGCGCCGATGGCGGTGCCGATCGACATTTCGATCAGCGAGCTGAGCTTGATGTCGCCCGGGCTGCCGATGCCGTAAGCGCTGGGGTTATAGAAGGCGGCGACGGCCACGAAGACCGCGGCAAGGCCGACCAGCGAGTGGAAGGCGGCCACCAGCTGGGGCAGGGCCGTCATCTCCACGCGCATGGCGATGACCGTGCCGATCGTGCCGCCGATCAGGACAGCGGCCAGGATACCGACGAGGCTCAAGCCGATCTCAGGCAGGACCAGCAGCGTGGTCACGATCGCCAGCGCCATGCCGATGATTCCGAAAACGTTGCCGCGGCGGCTGGTCTCCGGGTGCGAAAGGCCCTTCAGCGCCAGGATGAAGAACACCGAGGCGACGAGATAAAGCAGGGCCGCAAAGTTGACGCTCATGACTCCGACCCCGCTCTAGCGCTTCTTTTTCTTGAACATGGACAGCATGCGATGCGTCACCAGAAAGCCGCCGAAGATGTTCACGCTGGCGAGCAGAACGGCGAGGAAGCCCATGATGTCGCTGGTCAGGTTCCCGCCTGACCCGGCGGCGATCAGGCCGCCGACGATGATGACCGACGAGATAGCATTGGTAACGCCCATCAGCGGCGAGTGCAGCGCCGGCGTCACGCTCCAAACCACGTGGTAGCCGACGAAGATCGCCAGCACGAGCACGGTCAGTCCTACAACGAGCGGTGAGAGCGCACCGTGCTCGGCGGCCTGCATCGCCGTGCCGCCGTGTTCCGCCGAAAGCCGCGCCACTTCCTGAGAGAGCGCCTGCGCTTCTGCGAGAAGCGCATCGATGCGCTGAGCAAGAGCCTCGTGCTGCATGGGAACTCCTTAGTTCGGGAAGTTAGGCGGCGCCTGCGCCGGCTTTGTCGTCGCTCGCTTCTGCCGGAACCAGGTTGGGATGGACGATCTTGCCGTCCTTGGTCACCAGTGTTCCTTTGACAATCTCGTCGTCCCAGTCGATCGCCAGGTCTTTGCTTTCCTTGTCCACCAGCAAGCTAAGGAAGTTGAAGATGTTGTTGGCGTAGAGCATCGAGGCATCGGCTGCCAGGCGGCTTGGCACGTTGTGATAGCCGACGATGGTCACGTCTTCCACGACCGCGACATCGCCCGGCTTGGAAAGGGCGCAGTTGCCGCCGTTGTCGACCGCGAGATCAACGATCACCGCGCCGGGCTTCATGCTCCTGACCATGTCTTCGTCGATCAGCACCGGGGCGGGGCGGCCCGGGATGAGCGCGGTGGTGATGACAAGATCCATCTTGGGCAGGGTCTCGGCGATCAGGGCAGCCTGCTTTTTCTTGTACTCGGCAGACATCTCCTTGGCGTAGCCGCCGGCCGTCTCCGCCTGCTTGAACTCCTCATCCTCCACGGCGACGAACTTGCCGCCAAGGCTCTCGACCTGCTCTTTGGCTGCAGGCCGGACGTCGGTTGCATTGACGATGGCGCCAAGGCGCTTGGCTGTGGCGATAGCTTGCAGGCCGGCGACGCCGGCGCCCATCACCATGACCTGGGCCGGCGGAATCTTGCCGGCTGCCGTCATCATCATGGGGAGCGCGCGGCCGAAGTTGGCACAGCCGTCCAGCACCGCCTTGTAGCCGGCGAGGTTGGCTTGCGAGGATAGTACGTCCATCGACTGCGCGCGGGTGATGCGCGGCATGAACTCCATGGCGAAAGCAGTCAGCCCGGCGTCGGCGATAGCTTTCAACTCGTCGCCGGCGCGGTAGGGGTCGATCAGTGCGAAGAGATTCGCGCCCGACGGCATCGACTTCAGCTCGGAGGGTTCCGGCCGCTGCACTTTGAGGATCACATTGGCGCCCTTCATGGTCGCCGCCGCCGTCTTGGCGATCGTCGCACCGGCGTCCTCATAGTCCTCATCGAGATAGGACGCGGCTTGCCCAGCCCCGCTCTCCACGGTGACCTCGAGGCCGAGCTTCACCATCTTCTTGACGGTGTCCGGTGAGGCGGCGACGCGGTGCTCATGTGCACGGCGCTCCTTCAGAACTGCGATCTTCATCGGCGGCCCCCGGACCTTCTTCCTGCTGTCATGAATTGCGACCCAAAAGAACGGAAAATCCGCGCTACCATGCCGGTTCGCCATGGCAGGCTCAAGCCTCACGCCAGTTGGCGCGGCAATTTGCCGGATCCGATCTGTGTAAGTGCGACGGAACTAGGCCGCCTGAACCATCTCGCCCAGGTCGGCCTGGCGCAGGGCTTCCTCCTGCCGCTTGGCCAGCTGCGTCACGTCGAAGCCTTCAATGAGATCGTGGAACAGGCGATGCCAGTTGATCTCGGCTTTCAGGTGCATGAAGACGGAGCCAAGCCCGATCGCGGCGCGATCCATCAGCACGAACTCGCGCGGCGGCCTGACGCCGCCCTGCTCCTTGAGCGCCTTGTGCACGGCACTGATGATGCGGGCGCCCTCCATGGAGTTGGTGGTCTCGGTGATCTGCGTGACGCGATCTTCCAAGAGCGGCCCATAGAGAAAACGAGCCCACTGATTGAGCGTGCGCAGCAGGTCGCCTTCGACCCGTTCGAAGCCCCAGGCGCGATAGGCGGAAACGGCCAGCTCCTCATCGTCGTCGGCCAACGCGTGATAAAGGTCGATCACGCCCTTCACGAAGGTGGGCCGGAAGACGCGGATGCAACCGAAATCGAGCAGATTGATGCTCGAGTCCGGTCGGATGGTGTAGTTGCCCAGGTGAGGGTCGCCGTGAATCACGCCGTAGTAGTAGAACGGCACATACCAAGCTCGGAACATATTCAGCGCCACGCGATTGCGCAGCTCCTGGTCCTCATGCTCGGCGATGAATGCCAAAAGCGGCTGACCCGACAGCCAAGTCATGGTCAAAAGGCGGTCGCTGGACAGTGCCTCGATCGGCTCGGGCACGTGCACGCCGTCTTCCTCGGCGAGCATGTGGGCATAGAGGCGCATGTTCTTGGCCTCCCGTGCATAGTCGAGCTCTTCGCGCAGCCGCTCTGACAGCTCCTTGTAGATCTCCGAGGGGTCGATGGCGCTGTCGTAGCGGCGATAGACGGAGAAGGCGAAGCGGAGTTGCTGTACGTCGGCTTCCACCGTCGAGGCCATGTCCGGATACTGCAATTTGCAGGCGAGCTCGCGGCCGTCCTCCTGCTTGGCGATATGAACCTGTCCGAGCGACGCGGCCGCTGCCGCGTCATGACCGAACTCGGTGAAACGGCTGCGCCAGCCGGGGCCGAGCTCCGTCCGCATGCGGCGCTTTACAAAGGACCAGCCCATGGGCGGTGCATTCGACTGCAACTGCCGCAGCTCTTCCGCGTATTCTCGTGGCAGAGCATCGGGAATGGTGGCAAGGATCTGGGCCGCTTTCATCAGCGGGCCCTTGAGGCCGCCCAGGGCCGCTTTCAAGTCCGCCGAGTGTTTGCCCTTGTCCAACGATAGGCCGAGCACGCGGGCGCCGGCGAGCTGCGCCGCCAAGCCGCCGACCTGGGTGCCGACCTGGGTGTAGCGTTTGAGGCGTTGGCCGAAGCGCGAGTCTTCGCGCGCGAAAGGGGAGTCTGCCTGACCGTCCGTCATGGCTGAGACATGGTGTGGTGGCGCCCCGTGTCCAGGGGATTTCGCTTTATTGGCGGCTGTTTAGAGGTCATCCTGTTCGAGCTGTCGGTATCAGAGGTTGTCGGTGGCGATCACAGCATTCTTACAGCGTTTTTCATGGTTCTTAACTCTTTGTTAACTATAACCAAGGGGAGGCTCGCGCGTTTGTTGAGCAGCCCTATATGAATTGAATAGGCAACACTATCTAAAACCTATGGCCAGACCTTGCGAATTCGACCGACAAGACGTTCTGGATAGGGCCATGTCCCTGTTCTGGCGCAAGGGTTACGAGTCGACCAGCGTCCAGGACCTCGTCAACATCACCGGCATCAACCGGGCGAGCATGTACAACGCCTTCGGTGACAAGCACGGGCTCTTCGTCGCGGCCGTCGACCGCTACCTGGAGACTGTGACGTCCAAGCGCGCGGCCTTGCTGGAAGCCAAAGGCTCGCCACGAGCGGCGATTGAGGCTTACTTCTACGACCTCCTCGACTTCTCGCTGGGGCCGGGGCGCAGGCTCGGTTGCCTGTTGACCAACTCGGTGGTCGAGCGGGGCCCGCGGGATGCCGAGGTGGACCACAAATTCGCCAGCAACCTGCAAGGCCTCGAGCAGCGTTTCATCGACAAGTTGCGCGAGGGGCAGAGCCTGGGTGAGATCAGCAGCCGACAGGATGCCGAGGCTCTGGCCCACTTCCTGGTTGGCAGCATGACCGGATTGCGCGTGCTGGCACGGGGCGGAGCGGACGAAGGCGTGCTGCGCGATCTCGTCGAGACCAGCCTGTTGGTCCTCCAACCCGGCGTAAACTGAGCCTCCGACAAGACCTTTTAGAGGGCGCGCGTTCACGCCCTCGTGAGCGCGCATTGTATTTTGGAACATTCATTCTAATTAAGAACCTACAAGCTCAATTTCCCATTCATCGACCCGCAGGAGCACGCCCGATGACCAGCCAGACGCCTGTCGTCCCCCGCCAAGCCGTTCCCGCGCTCTCCGTGCCGACACTCGACCACGGCGCCTGGACCCTGTCCGAGCAGAGCCCCGAGAACTTCACCCTCGTCGTTTTCTATCGCGGCCTGCATTGCCCGATCTGCGGCAACTACCTCCGCGACCTCGATCGCAAGCTGGGTGATTTCGCCGAGCGCGGCGTCAATGTGGTGGTGCTGAGCAGCGACGAAGAGGCTCGCGCTCGGCAGGCGAAAGAGGACTGGAAGCTGGACAACCTGACCATCGGCTACGGTCTCGACCTGGACACCGCCCGCGCCTGGGGCCTCTATGTCTCGTCCGGCATCGGCACGACCTCGAGCGGTTTTGAGGAGCCGGCCCTCTTCGCCGAGCCCGGCCTCTTCCTGGTCCGCCCCGATGGCACGCTCTATTTCGGCACGGTGCAGACCATGCCCTTTGCCCGGCCGAACTTCGCCGACATCCTCAAGGCGCTGGACTTCGTGCTCGACCGCGGCTACCCGGCGCGCGGCGAGATTGTCGACCACAAGGCTGCCCAAGCTGCCTAGCGGCTGCGCAGATCTTGTTTTGAAGGGGCGTCCGACAATGATCGGGCGCCCTTTTTTGTGCTGCTACTGTGTGGTGTCCAGGGCTTCCAACTCGTCGATCAGTCCTTCGATCACGGCCAAGCCCTTATTCCAGAAGGCCGGGTCTGAGGCATCGAGGCCGAAAGGCGCCAAGAGCTCCTTGTGACGGCGTGTTCCGCCGGCGCTCAACATCTCCATGTACTTCTCGGCAAAGCCCGCATCGGCTTCCTGGTAGACCGCGTAGAGCGAGTTCACCAGACAGTCGCCGAAGGCATAGGCATAGACGTAGAAGGGCACGTGGATGAAGTGCGGGATATAGGCCCAGTAGACCCTGTAGCTGTCGTCGAAGTCGAAGGCGGGGCCGAGGCTCTCCCGCTGCGTTGCCATCCAGATCTCGGCGATCTCGTCCGGTAGCAGCTCGCCTTCGCCACGCCGCTTGTGCAGCTCCGTCTCGAAGCGGTGGAAAGCGATCTGCCGCACCACGGTGTTCAGCATGTCCTCCACCTTGGTCGCCAGCATGACCTTGCGCTGCGTCGCGTCTTGGGTCTGCTTGAGCAGAGCCTGGAAGGTCAGCATCTCGCCGAAGACGGAGGCCGTCTCGGCCAAGGTCAGCGGCGTCGAGGCCATCAGATGGCCCTGCGGACCGGCCAGCACCTGGTGCACGCCGTGGCCCAGCTCATGGGCCAAGGTGGTCACGTCCCGCGGTCGGCCCTGATAGTTCAGCAGCAGGTAGGGGTGCGCGCTCGGCACGGTCGGGTGGGCGAAGGCGCCTGGTGCCTTGCCCGGCGCCACCGGCGCGTGGATCCAGGCATTGTCGAAGAAGCGCTTGCCGATGTCCGCCAGGTTGCTCGAGAAGCCGCCATAGGCGGAGAGCACCGTCTCGCGCGCCTCCTCCCAAGGAATCATCCGGTTGTCGGCCTCCGGCAGCGGGGCGTTGCGATCCCAATAGGGCATCCGCTCCTTGCCGAGCCATTGCGCCTTTCTTTGGTAGTAGCGATGGGCGAGACGTGGATAGGCCTCTGTCACGGCTTCGATCAAGGCATCGACCACCTCGTCCTCGACGAAGTTGGCCAGGTTGCGGGAAGAGACAGGGCGGGCAAAGCCGCGCCAAGTATCTTCGGTCGCCTTGTCGCGAGCCAGCGTGTTGGTGATCAGCGCGAAGCTCGGCAGGCGCTCGTGCAAGCCGCGGGAGAAGGAGAGGGCGGCCTCCTTGCGCACGGTCTCCGCGGGGTCGGTCATCTTGTGCAGGATCTCGGCGCTGCTCAGCATCTCGCCGTCGAAGGAGAAGCGCAGCGCGGCCATGGTTTCGTCGAACAGGCGCGTCCAGGCCGCGCGGCCGGTGACCTGCTTGTCGTTGAACAGCCGCTCCAGGTCCTCACTCAACTGATAGGGACGGAAGGCGCGCAGATCGCGCAGCCAAGGGCGGTAGCGTGCCAGCGTGGGCTCTTCATAGAGGCCCTCCAGGCGCTCCTCGCTGATGTCGTTGAGCTCCAAGGCGAAAAAGAGCAACTCGGCGTTGACCTCGGTGCCGAGTTCCTGGACCGATTGCAGCAGACGCCCGTTCTCCGGCGCGCTCATATCGGCGGAGTAGGTGAGCTGGGCAAAGCTCGACAAGCGCACCAGGCGCTCCTCGATCGCCTCGTAACGGGCGATCGCTTCGGCAAGCTCTTTGCCGTCAAGCTTCGCCAGGCGCCCGGCGTAGTCGCGGCGGAAGGTCTTGGCGTCCTGGTCGACCGCCTCACAGTCGGCGCGATGGGCATCGCTGTCGGCCGAAGGATAGAGATCCGAAAGATCCCAAGTGGGTAACGCCCCTAAGGTCTCCTTCTGCGGCTTGCTTACCTGCTGCGTCATCACCAGCTACCTCTTCGATGCAAATCGCGACTTCGGCTATATGGGCGCCGCGCGGGATGTGTCCAAGCTCACAAAGGGCATCGTTGGCTGCTGATATTGGGCTCATAGAAACCATATGGGCCGGACTGACAGGGAGATATCGATGGACTACAGCGCCTGGTCGTCGCTGACTGAGCTGTTCTTTGCGCAAGCCAAGCGGCATGCCGACAAGCCCTTTCTCTGGGCCAAGCGGGATGGCCGCTTTCAGCCCTGGACCTGGGCCGAGGTCGAGCGCTGCGTCAAGGAGCTCTCGCGCGGCCTGCGGGAGCAGGGCCTGAAGCGGGGCGACCGCGTTGTTCTGGTCGCCGAAAACCGCCCTGAATGGGTGATCGCCGATCTGGCCATCATGGCCGCCGGCGGGATTACCGTCCCGGCCTACGTCACCAACACCCGCGAAGACCACGCGCACATTCTTGAGAACAGCGGCGCGGTCGGTGCGATCGTCTCCACGGCGGCTTTGGCGAAGCGCTTGCTGCCTGCAGCCGAAGCGGCGCCGGATTGCCGCTGGTCGGTTGCCATCGAGCCCGTGCCCGATGCGGCGAGCGGCGCAGCGCTGGAGGTCCTCGGCTGGGACGATGTGCGGCAGCGCGGTGCGGCGCAGCCGGACGATGTCGAAGACTACGCGGCCAAGGCTGTACGCGACGATGTCTGCTGCTTCATCTACACCTCGGGCACCGGCGGGGTCCCAAAAGGTGTCATGCTGAGCCATGGGAACATCTTGGCCAATTGCCACGGTGCCTATGTGCTGGTGTCGGAAGTCGGCATCGACCACGAGATCTACCTTTCCTTCCTGCCGCTATCCCATTCCTACGAGCACACCGTGGGCGCGTTCTTCACCATGAGTATTGGGGCGGAGGTCTATTTCGCCGAGAGCGTTGAAACGCTGCTGAGTGACCTGGCGACCGTGAAGCCGACGATCATGACGGCGGTGCCGCGACTTTACGAGAGCATTCACCAGCGTATCGAGCGCGGGTTGAAGAAGGAGAAACCGTTCAAGCGCAAGCTCTTTGCCAAGACGCTGGAGATCGGCCTCAAGCGCTATCGCGATCCCAGTTCGCTCAGCCTCTGGGACAAAATCCTCGACCTGCCCTGCGAGCACCTGGTGCGCAGTAAGATCAGGCAGCGCTTTGGCGGCCGGCTCAAGGGCACGATGTCTGGCGGCGCGGCTCTCAATCCCGACATTGGCGAGTATTTTCAAGCGCTTGGTTTGAACATCCTGCAGGGTTATGGGCAGACCGAGGCAGCTCCAGTGATTGCCGCTAACCCTCCGCGACGCGTCAAGATCGATACGGTTGGTCCGCCACTAAACGGCGTCGAGGTCAAGATCGCTGACGACGGAGAGATCCTTGCCCGCGGGGAAATGGTGATGAAGGGCTACTGGGGCGACGAGGAAGCGACGGCCCGGACCGTGGTCGACGGCTGGCTGCACACGGGCGACATCGGCGAGATCGACGCGGACGGCTACATCAAGATCACCGACCGTAAGAAGGATATCATCGTGCTGTCCGGCGGAGACAACGTGTCGCCGGCGCGCATCGAGGGCCAGTTGACCATGCAGCCGGAGGTTCACCAGGCAATGGTCTATGGCGACAAGCATCCCCACCTGGTCGCGCTCCTGGTGCCGGACGAGGAGTGGCTGAAGGGCTGGGCGCGGGAGCAGGGCTTGAGCGGCAAGCTCGAGGAGCCCGCCGGCCAGGAGGCGCTCAGAAAGGCGATGGGGGCCGTCATCGAGCGGGTCAACGACGGGCTGTCCAACCTCGAGAAGCTACGTCGCTTCCAGATCGTTGCCGAGCCCTTCACGGTGGAGAACGGCATGATGACGCCGACCCTTAAGATCCGCCGTCACATGATCAAGGCGAGCTACGGCGAAGCGCTCGAAGCACTCTACGGCAAGGCGGCTGCGGTCGTTTAACCGCGCCGCCGGTGCGCGCATCACTGGTGCCTAGGTAACGATGCCTACCTGAGCAACGTCGGCAGGCAGCGATCTATCGCCCGTCCTCATCCCGCGTTTCCCAACCTGCCTTTCGCCTGGCGTGATAGGTGAGGGCCAGGGAAAAACAGTGCTTGAGGGCATCTCGGGGAAGCTCCGAGTCTTCTCCGAAAACCAGTGCCCGGTTGCCCTCGAACTCGAACAAATCAGGATAGAGTGCGCGGAACGTCGGGACGAGGCTGGTTTGGCAATGAAACAAGGCAGCGTAGTGCCCAGGCCTCTTGCCCAAGGCGTCGATGCGGACGGTGGTTCCTGCCTTGGGTATTTGCGACACGTACGAGGGTTGCCCCCACTTCACGGTCTCGATAAGCGGCCCCACGGCTTTTGTGTCGTCCGCGCTTTCGAAGATCAGCGCGCGCAGCCGCAACAGCCTTTCTCTCAAGACCTCCGGATAGGCGGCGAAGATCGCCGCCACTCTGGGGTCGTCGAAGGGCCGCTGCTTATCCACGAACTTGTTCTACTGATGTGCGCATCCTTAAGTCGGAGTCTTGCTGACGCGCAGACTGTCTGTCCAGCTCCTAAGACCGTCCTCCAGGCCTAGAGACCTTGGCTTGCCGCCCGGTTGAGCGACCAGTCGTAATCTTCGCCGTCACATGATCAAGGCGAACTACGGCGAAGCGCTCGACGGCAAGGCGGCCGCGCTGTAGCGCCTAGCGAGCCTTTACCGAAGCAACGATGCCGCGCGGCCCTGCTGGGGCCGGCGGCATCGCCGTTTCGCCGGGAAAAGGGGCTGGGGCCCCGGCGAACAATCCCGTTCTCTTAAGAGCCCTGACCGAGAGGCCGGTTCAGCGACCAGTCGTATTCATGGCCGGCCAGGTCGTTTGCGCCCGCGAGCTTTGCGGCCGTCTCGCCCTCGGCATAGCGCTTCAGATGGGCGATGATGCCGTCTGTGTTGCCGCCGAAGTCTTCACTGAACCAGGCATAGATGCTCGAGACCACGAGGCCATCGCTGCCGCTGTGCAGGCCGCGCGACGAGTTGACGAACTCGCGCGCCGCTTGGTCAAGCTGGCTGTCCAGCGCCGCTCCGGTAAAGGCTGAGGACTGCAGGTTGGGGCAGCCGATGGCGGCGCAGTTCACCGCATAGTGGATGCGCGGGTCGTTCCAGATGGGGCGCAGAATGCGATGCTCGATGTCGTTGAGCGACAGCTCTTCGCCCAGCACGGTGATCAGCGGCTTGTCCCAAGGACCGTCGGCAAAGAGGCCGGGGGAAATGTCGATATCGCGGATGCTGTCGACGGGATAATGGTCCAGTACCACCTGCACTGTCAGCGCGTTGTAGAGGTTGACCCAGTAGGCATACTGTTCGTTGCGATTGTAGCCATCGATGTTCACACGGCCGAGTTGCCCGATGTAGGCATCGAGAGCCTGGCGTTCCGGGCCGACGACCGCGCGGTAGTCGAAGCGGTGGATGCCTTGAGGGTCGCGTTTGATGTGACGCTGCAGCAGCTGGTCCCAGGCGCCGTGGTCGATGACCTCGGTGCTTGTGCTGTCATGCCGCTCCCAGCGGTCCCACAGCTCGGATTTGGGTGCGAAGAGGGACTCCAGACCGCCGAAGCCGAAGAGCGGCAGGGCGAGCACTGGGATGATGAGTAGGCGCAGCGGTCGGCTACGTCCTAAGCCTGCGAGGATGGGCATGGAGAGTCTCCTTTGGGATTTCTTTGAGCTGCGCCTCAGCTAGGCAGGCCTGTTTTGCATTGGACGAAGTCGTTCTCTGCGGCGCTGCGCCTCGTAACGTTTGGCGAGCCAACCGGGGGCAACGCCCAGGTGGTAGAGGGCGTGGATCTCTAGCCAACCCCAGACGATGCCGGTCGCGTTGCGCCCTTCGAAGCGGCGGGAGGAGGTGACCAGCGGCGGCCCCTCGATGCAGCAGGTCGGCCCCGCTCGCTCAAGCCGACGATTGAAGTCGTAATCCTCCATCAGCGCGATGGGGCGGATGCCGCCGATGCGGTCATAGGCCTCACGCCGTACGAAGACGGCGGAGTCGCCATAGTAGAAGCCGCGTCGGCGAAGCCAGGCATAGAAGCCGGTCAGCCATCGGCTGAAGGTATCGTCGCCGCTGAAGATCAGGCGAAAGTTGCCGCCTGGGCAATCCGGCCTGTCGGTGAGCTCCGCCTCGATGCGGGCCAGCCCCCCAACGGGAAAGGTTGAGTCGGCGTGCAGAAATAGCAGCGTGTCACCGCTTGCTGCCTGAACGCCGGCGGCCAGCTGCTGGCCGCGGCCCGGCACGCTCAGGATGACCTTGGCCTGGTGTGCCGCGGCGATCTCGCGGGTCGCGTCGCTGCTGCCGCCGTCGACGACGATCGCCTCGTGCGGTGCGCTTTCCTCTCCCAGCTGCCGGAGCAGGGCGGGCAGTCGCGCCGCCTCGTTCAAGGTGGGAATAACGACTGAGATCATGCCGTCTGTTCTCGCCCGGCAACGGAGGGCAGACCAAGGCTATCTAGGGCCTTCGCATGACGCGTCCAGCCGCCGCCGAGCCAGCGGCGGAAGAAGGTCGCGATGGCGAGGTTCGCCCGGCGCTTGCTCAGAGCGCTGTTTGCTGCGTCCTGCCATAGACTCTCCAGCCAGGCATAGAGCGCGCGTCGCTCGTCTTCCGACAGGGCTTGCACCGCCTCGGGCAAGTAGATCTTGCCGAAAGCGACGTGGCGCGCTTCGTCGCGGCCGACCAGCCGATTGATGTCACGTAATAGGGGGCAGGGCACGAACTGGGCCAGGACACCGTGCAGACGGAGCAACTCGCCCTCGATCACCACATGGTAGGCCAGCATGGCCCCAAGGTTGCCGAAGGGACCGTGGCGAGCGGCGGTCAGGGCCCGCTGCAGTCCGTCATCCAGCGGGTCGATGCCACCAAGTGCTTTGAGATAGCGTCCGTAGGCGGCGGCATGGCGCCGCTCGTCCTGGAGCTGCAGGCCGAGGCAGCTGCGGACCTCATAGCGGTCCTCTGCTGCATCGGCGAGCAGCGCTTCGCAAAGGCTGCTGGTGGCCAGCTCGCCATGATAGAGCTGGCTCAAAGCCTTGCGCGCCTGGGCGCGGCGCATCCAGAAAGGCAGGCGCGGCCGGCGTGACCAGTCTATGTCACGCTCGAGGTTCCACTGGCCGCTGCGGGCGCTTTGCGCCAAGCGATAAAGCCTGGCGACACTGTTGCTTTGCGGTGTCATGATGGCTGTGCCTTTGGGTCAGCTGCCGAAGGTCAGTTCGGCGACCACGCCTTGACTATGGGTGCGGGTGTCGTCGCTGTCTGCAGATATGGCCACATAGAGCGGCTGTGCCGGGGTGTATCCGAAGGCGCGCTCGAAGTCGGCGATGAAGTCGATCTCCTCCATGAACCACTGTCCCGTTGCTTCTGCGCTGGAACGCAGCACGATGATGCGGCCGCGATCATCGAAGTAGGGGTTGGCGATCATGTCTCCCGGCTGTTGTGTGCCGCCCCAGACATAGGTCAGGACGGCGCCGGCCAGCGGCGGTGCCACGGCCCCGGTCAGGTCTAGGTTTAGGCGTTGCCAGAAGGAGAGCCGCTCTCGCTCGGCCGGAAAGACGATATGAATGGCGAGCGAGCGATCGTCGCGTCCGCTCTGTGTCAGGTCGGTGGCCGGGACGGCCTGATCGACGCGCCAGCGCCAGGCCAGCCGTCGCTTCTCGCCCATATCCCTCGGGACCGGTCGGTAGAGAAACCCGACGGCGTTCTCGGTCGTTACCGAGATCTTCCCCTCACGCTTGGCCGTAAAGCTGGCCTCAGCCTTGCCGGGGACGGCGAGCAGGCGCCAGCCGTCCCGCGCCAAGGTGGCCGGTAGGTCGCCGTCGGCCCGGGACTGCTGCGCGCCAGTTCCGTCCTGAGCCAGCACCATGCGGGCCGGCATCAGTAGAATGACGACGGCGAGCGCGATCAGAGCGGCCAGCAGCAGGCTCGGCAGAACCAAGGAGGCGCGGTTGGATAGAGCGAAGGGGTTGGCGCGTTTCATGCGCCATCAGGTAGGGGGTCTCCGGCCGGCAAAAAGGCCGCGGCTCTTCAAGCCCGTTTCAATCTCTTGTGAGAGGCGCGCGAGCGACTCGTCGGCGAGACCCTAGTTCCAGCCGTAGTGGTGCTTGTACCAGCCGACGAAGCGCTCGAGCCCTTCTTCCAGCGACGTCTTCGGCTGGAAGCCGAGAATGGCCTGTGACTCGGCGATGTCCGCGTAGGTTTCCTTCACGTCGCCGGGCTGGATAGGGTGCAGCTCGCGGATCGCCTTGCGGCCGCAGTAGCCTTCCAAGAGCTCGACGAAGTACAGCAGGTCCTCGGGCTTGTGGTTGCCGAGATTGAACACGCGGTGGGGCGGATGGCCGACCCCGCCGTCCTGCGGCGGGGTGTCAAGGGTGGCGAGCACCCCGGCGACGATGTCGTCGACATAGGTGAAGTCGCGGCGCATGTCGCCGTGATTGAAGATCTTGATCGGCTGCTCTTCCAAGATCGCCTTGGTGAAGATGAAGGCCGCCATATCCGGGCGTCCCCACGGCCCATAGACTGTGAAGAAACGCAGGCCGCTCATCGGAATGCGATAGAGATGCGCGTAGGTATGCCCCATCAGCTCATCGCTGCGCTTGGTCGCGGCATAGAGGGACACCGGCTTGTCGACCCGGTCCTGGACCGAAAAGGGGATGTCGGTGTTGCCGCCGTAGACCGAGGACGAGCTGGCATAGACGAAATGCTCGAGTTTGGGCAGCCGCCGCGCCAGCTCCATCATCACCAGGTGACCCAGGACGTTGGCCTGGACATAGGCGTAGGGGTCGATCAGCGAGTAACGGACGCCGGCCTGGGCGGCGAGGTTGATGATGCCGCGGATCTCCGGGTGACTGTCGGCGAGCCCCAGGATCGCATCCTTGTCGGAGATGTCGAGGCGCAGGAACGAAAAGCCCGGCTGCTCGGTGAGCTGCGCCAAGCGGCCCTCCTTGAGCGAGACGTCGTAGTAGTCGTTGAGGTTATCCACCCCGATGACTGTCTCACCCCGCGCCAGCAGCGCCTGGCAGACGTGGAAACCGATGAAACCGGCGGCGCCGGTCACGAGGATCGTCATGAAACAGCCTCTTGTAGGTGATGTGGCGCCAATCGCCGGGTGCGCGGATCAATGAGGGTATAATCGGACTTCGGTCTTCCATACCAGTGGTTAAGGATGGACAAATAGGTCAGCAATGATTACCTTTTTAAGGTCAGTGGCTGGCTTATCTTGAGTCCTAAGAAGAAGGCGGCTGCCACGGCCCACGCCGACCGCCAGAAAGGGATGGAACTATGCCTGAGGCCTCGGTCTCTCTGGACGACAAGTACACGCGACGCTCCGGCCGGGTCTATCTCACAGGAACGCAGGCCTTGGTGCGCCTGCCGATGATCCAGCGCGAACGCGATCTGGCGGCCGGGCTCAACACCGCCGGCTTCGTCACCGGATATCGTGGTTCGCCGCTCGGCGCCGTCGATCAGCAGATGTGGCAGGCGCGGGACTTCATCAAGCAGCACCATGTTCACTTCCAGCCGGCCGTGAACGAAGACCTCGGGGCAACCGCCGTGATGGGCAGCCAGCAGGGCGACATCTCGGGGGATTTCCGCTACGACGGCGTCTTCGCCATGTGGTACGGCAAGGGCCCCGGCGTCGATCGGTCGGGCGACGTCTTCCGCCATGGCAACTTCGCCGGCACGGCCAAGCATGGCGGTGTCCTGCTGCTGGCCGGCGACGACCACGCGCCCAAGTCCTCGACCACGGCGCATCAGTGCGAATACGCCTTCATGGACGCCATGATCCCGGTGCTCAATCCCGCCGGCGTCCAAGAGTTTCTCGATTTCGGCCTCTACGGCTGGGCGCTCAGCCGCTTCTCCGGCTGCTGGGTCGGCATGAAATGCGTGACCGAGACGGTCGAGGCCAGCGCCTCCGTTTCGGTGGACCCCGAGCGTGTCCAAATCCGACTGCCCGACGACTTCGCGATGCCGGAGGGCGGGCTGAACATTCGCTGGGACGGCGCCTTCACCAGCGGCATAGCGCAGCAGGAAGAGCGTCTGCATCGGGACAAGCTCTATGCGGCGCAGGCCTTCGTTCGAGCCAACGGCCTGGACCGCTGCGTCATCGACTCGCCCAAGCGGCGCTTCGGCATCGTCACCGCAGGCAAGGCCTACCTCGACGTGCGCCAGGCCCTGGATGACCTCGGCATCGACGAGGCAACGGCGGCAGAGATTGGCCTGTCCGTCTACAAGGTCGGTATGCCCTGGCCGCTCGAGCCCCACGGCATTCGCGCTTTCGCCGAGGGCCTTGAAGAGATTCTGGTGGTCGAGGAGAAGCGCGCTGTCATCGAAAACCAGGTCAAGGAGCAGCTCTACAATTGGTCCGCAGACAAGCGGCCACGCATCGTCGGCAAGTTCGACAAGGGCCCGACCGAGGATGATCGTGATTGGTTGCTTCCTTCCTACGGCGAGCTGACGCCGGCCCGGGTGGCCCGCGCTATCGCGCAGCTTATCGGCCGGCACTACGAGAGTGACAGCTTCAAGGAGCGGCTTGATTGGCTGGAAGCGAAAGAGCGGCATCTGGCGCAGGTCACCACGCCGATCAGCCGTTTGCCGTACTTTTGCTCAGGCTGCCCGCACAACACCTCGACCAAGGTACCAGAGGGCAGCCGCGCGCTGGCCGGCATCGGCTGCCATTACATGGCGCAGTGGATGGACCGGGACACGACGACCTTCACCCAGATGGGCGGGGAGGGCGTAACCTGGATTGGGCAGGCACCGTTCAGCAAGACGGAGCATGTCTTCGTCAATCTCGGTGACGGCACTTACTATCACAGCGGCATTCTGGCGATCCGTGCGGCCGTCGCCTCCGGCGCCAACCTGACCTACAAGATTCTCTACAACGATGCAGTGGCCATGACGGGTGGCCAACCCGTCGACGGGCCACTGGACCCGGCGATGATCACCCGACAAATCGCCAGCGAAGGGGTGAAGCGCATCGTCGTGGTCAGCGACGAACCCGAGAAGTACCCCATCGGCACAAACTGGGCCGCCGGTGTGGAGATCGAGCACCGCGACGACCTCGACCGTGTGCAGCGCGATCTGCGCGATGTTCCGGGCGTGACCGCGATCGTCTACGACCAGACCTGCGCGGCTGAGAAGCGCCGCCGGCGCAAGCGCGGCACCTTCCCGGACCCGCAGCGCCGCGCCTTCATCAACGATGCGGTCTGCGAGGGTTGCGGCGACTGCTCGGTGCAGTCCAACTGCGTCTCCGTCGTGCCGCTGGAGACCGAGTTCGGCACCAAGCGGGCCATCGACCAGTCCTCCTGCAACAAAGACTTCTCTTGTCTCAAGGGCTTCTGCCCCAGTTTCGTGACCGTGGAGGGCGGCAAGCCGCGCAAGCAGGCGATCGCCGGGCCGACCGGGTCGAGCCCGCAGGCGGTCTGGCCGGAGCTGCCGGCCCCGACCTTGCCGGGTATCGCCGAGGCACCCTACGGCATCCTGGTCACTGGTGTCGGAGGTACCGGCGTGGTGACCATCGGCGCCTTGCTGGGCATGGCGGCCCACATTGAGGGCAAGGGCGTCACCGTGCTGGACATGGCCGGCTTGGCCCAGAAGGGCGGGCCTGTCACCAGCCACATCCGCCTCGCCGAGACCCCGGAGGACCTGCATGCGGTGCGGCTTTCCGCCGGCAGCGCCGACCTGGTTCTGGGTTGCGATCTGGTGGTCGCCGCCTCGCAAGAGGCGCTCGGCAAGATGAGCGCGGGCAAGACCACGGCCATCGTCAACGACCAGGAAACGGTCACCGGGGACTTCACGCGCAACTCCACGGCCTACAGCTTCCCGGGAGACGCGCTGAAGGAGGTGATCGTCGAGAGTGTTGGGGCTGAGGGCAGCGACTTCATCTCCGCCACGCGCTTGGCGACTGCCTTGCTGGGCGATTCTATCGCCGCCAACCTCTTCCTCACCGGCTATGCCTGGCAGAAGGGCTTGATCCCGGTCAGCCGCGAAGCCATCGAGCAGGCCATCGATCTCAACGGGGTCGCCGTCACCTTCAACAAGCAGGCTTTCCTTTGGGGTCGCCGTGCCGCCGTCGATCTCGAGGGCGTTCGTAAGGCCGCTTTCCCGCGCGGAGAAAGCCCTGCCGCGACAGCTTCGGCTGTGAAGCCGCAGAGCCTCGACGAGCTCATTGCCCGGCGCGTCGCCTTCCTCACTGACTATCAGGATGCCGCCTATGCCGAACGCTACCGCGCGCTGGTGGCGCGTGTGCGGGAAGCTGAGAGCGCAAAGACGCCCGAGACGAGTGATTTGGCGGAGGCCGTCGCCCGCTACGCCTTCAAGCTGATGGCCTACAAGGACGAGTATGAAGTAGCCCGGCTCTATGCGGCGCCGGAGTTCATGGCCAAAGTCAAGGCGCAGTTCGAAGGTGACTTCAAGCTCAAGTTCCAGCTCGCCCCGCCGCTTCTCGCCAAGAAGAACCCCGATAACGGACAGCTGATGAAGCAGGAGTTCGGCCCCTGGATGATGACGGCCTTCCGGCTCATGGCGCGTCTGCGCGGGCTACGCGGCACGCCGTTCGACATCTTCGGCTACACCGCCGAGAGGCGTGCCGAGCGGCGGGCGGTCGAGGACTATTTCGCCCTGATCGAGGAACTGATCTGCAGCCTGGCAGCCGACAACCACGGATTGGCGGTTGAACTTGCCAGCTTGCCGGATGGCATCCGCGGATACGGTCACGTCAAGGAAGCCAATCAGAAGCGCGTTGCGGCGCGCCAAGAAGAGCTCCTCGCGGCTTGGCGGACACCGGGCGGTGCGCCGCTGCGGCAGGCGGCCGAATAACACTCAGGCCCGCAGAAGCCATGCCGGTCACGGCAGCGGGTCTATTGTGAGGCTGCGAACCAAAAGAAGTTTGAAGGATTTTCAGGGAAGCTGCGTCATGCCCACTAAGAGCATGTTGACCCGGCGGTCATCGTGGTTTTCGAGGGGCAGGACGAGCTGCTCATACTGCCTGTAAGGCCGGTCCAAGTGCGGGGTGCAGTTCACATCAACGAGTGGCACGCGCGTCTCTACAACGGTGTTGTAACCGCGGCGCAGTAGCTCGTCGTCCTGGCTTGCGGTGTCGCTATCGCCCAGGTAGCAGCCGGTGAAATCGCGGCGAAACCAGTCGACCACCCGGGTTCCCATCAGACGATAGCGAAAGCGCCGTGGATGCTCTTCCACATCCACGAGCGAGAGGATCGACAACAGGTGAGGGATATCGACTGGGTCGATCTGTTGTCGAGACGGTAGATGCTGCCGGGTCAGGCGGTTCGACCAATAATCAAACAGCTCCTGCAAAGGACTGCTGTTCAATGAAACCGACCCGACTTCCTCTACCTCTCCGTCGCGGAACTCCATTTTCCGCGCTGTGCCGCCCGCATCCATTATCTAGGAACATTATTGTGACTACAGCTACTCTGCCTCTAAAGGAATCGGGATGCAAGCAAAGAGATGGCGGCACGCGCAAATCGATTCTCTTATACTCAATTCTTCGCCCCGCTGTGCTGTCTCGTCATTCATCAAGATGACAGTAGGGTGACGTTGGATGAGGGGTAGGCTTACCTGAATGATCACTTCGCCGGGTCTGTCAGTATTTATGGCCCGTGGCACGATTATCCAATTCCCAAGGCTTCCTTGTAGATCGTCAGCAGCTCTTCCTGCTCTTGGCGGTCGGAGGTGTCCATCTTCCGCAGGCGTACCACCTGGCGCAGAATCTTGGTGTCGAAGCCGGCGGACTTGGCTTCCGAATAGACCTCGCGAATGTCGGCGCCAAGCGCCGTGCGCTCTTCTTCGAGACGCTCAATGCGCTCGACGAAGGAGCGCAGACGGTCGGCGGCAATTCCATTGACGTCGCTCATGCGATCTTTCCTTTCTTGGCGATGGAGGCGGGGACAAAAAGACATGCAGCCGGCGCCGCCTCGACGGCGGCTGCCGGCTCAACACTCGGATAGGTGCTCGGGCTTAAGCTGTCACGCCCGGCTTGGCAACGGATGCTCTTGGGGATTAGTGGCCTTGGTGGCTCTTCTCGAAGGCGGCCTTCTGTTCCGACGTGGCTTCGGTCTGATATTTGGCCTTCCATTCGGCGAAGGGCATGCCGTAGATGATCTCGCGGGAGCTGTCCTTGTCGAGCGCAATACCGTGTTCGGCGGCTGCTTCCGCATACCACTTTGACAGGCAGTTGCGGCAGAACCCGGCCATGGTCATCAGGTCGATGTTCTGCACATCCTTGCGCTCGCGCAAGTGCTCCACCAAGCGGCGAAAGGCTGCTGCTTCCAGCTCCGTGCGTGTCTTCTCGTCCATTCTCGGTCCCTAATTGCCTTTTGTTGCCTGCTCCACGCTGTATCAGCTTGCGCCGACGCTCGGCGCATGCGGCAGGCTCTTCTGAGGTAAGATATCGGCTGCCTCATCAAGGCCTGCAACGGTTTCCTCGATCAGAAAATCGACGACGCGTACCAATGCCTCTTGATGGCTTGCACCCTCGGCCCTGGCCGTTTCGTAAGTTGCCAGCTGGCGATGGGCGCTGGTACCGCGCTTGACGATGCGCCGCGCGCTTTGCACCGACTTCCAGCAGCCAAGCGCTTCGGCATCCTCCTGAACCAAGCTGATGATTTCTTCCAGCAAGTCCTCATAAGGGACGACTTGGCCGCGGCCGAAATCCACCAGGCCCGCGTCCATGCCGTAACGCTGGGCGCGCCAGCGGTTCTCTTCGATCAGCAGATTGCGATAACGCCGCCAGCGCTGGTTTTGCCCTTTGAGGCGGTAGAGCATCCGGAGCAGGCAAAGATAGATGGCCGCCACGGCCCAGCCGTCCTGCACGTGGGTGCAGACATCGGGAATTCGCAGCTCCAACGTCGGAAAGCGTGCCGAGGGGCGCACGTCCCACCAAAGCTTGCTGGCATCCTCGAAGATACCGGCTTGCACCAGCACCTCGACGTGTCGCTGGTACTCACCGTAGGACTCGAAGGTCTCCGGCAGTCCGGTGCGCGGCAACTCGTCGAACACGGCCAGGCGATAGGACTTGAGGCCGGAGCGTTCGCCGCGCCAGAAGGGCGAGGAGGTAGAAAGTGCCAGGAGATGCGGCAGGAAATAGCTGATCTGACTCATCAAGTCGACGCGCAGATCGTCGTCGTCCAGGCCGACGTGAACATGCATGCCGCAGATAACCAGGCGGCGTGCGACACCTTCCATATCGCGGGCCAGAACGTTGTAGCGCTCCTTGTCGGTGTGTTTGAGCGCTTCCCAAGTGGCGAAGGGATGTGTCGAGGCGGCAATGGGTGCAAGGCCGTAGTTGCCAGCCACCTCGGCCACGCAGCGCCGCAGAGCGGCAATCTCTCCGGCTGCCTCGATCAGGGTGCCGCACTTGGTGGTGCCGACCTCGATCTGGCACTGCAGGAACTCTGGGCTGACCTGGCTTTCCAGCCGTTTCTCGCAGTCCTCGAGAAGGCCTGGCGGCGCATCGACGACGACGTCCCGGCTCTCCTTCTCGACGAGAAGATATTCCTCCTCTATGCCGATCGTGAAAGGCGGTTCCGCGCTCTTTACACCAGGAGCGCTTCTGAAAGATCCGGCCAAGGCAGTTCCTCTCTCGCCTCAAAAAGCGTCGCATCCTGTGCCAAGCTGCGCAGGACGGAAAACAGAGTTTCCATCCAAGCCTCGGCGCCGTGATGCGTATCGATCAAGTCTTGCCGTATTTCGACAACCGTGCAAGCGAGGCCCGCTGCCTCGCCATGTGCGTGCAAGCCGTAGTCTACGGCGGAGGTGCCGCTGTAAGGCACGTTGTCGCCGACTTTCAGGCCTTTTCCGGCCAATCCTTCGATCAGCCGATCGGCCAGCCGGCGGTCCCTGTCCGACAGCATGGAAACGTCCCAGGGGCGCTGAACGCCGTCGAGGCTCGGTGTGAAGCTGTGCATCATCAAGAGAGCCGGCGCGATGCCCATTGCCCGTCGAGAGGCAATCGTCCGCGCAATCGCGTTGTGGTAAGGCTGGAAGAAGGTGGCGAGGCGTGCCTCCCGCTCCGCCGGTGTGAGGTCCCGATTGCCGGGGACCGGGGTATGGTCGCTGACCTCGAGAATGGAGCTTCTCGCTTCCGGGCGCCGGTTGGGGTCGACGACCAGCCGTGAGAAGTGGCTGAGCACAGCCGGCGCATCCAGTCTTAGGGCCAAGCCGCGCGTCACCTCAGCAATGCCGATGTCGTAACCGATGTGCCGTGAAAGCTCCGTTTCGTCCAAGCCTAGGCATTGAAAGGCGCGCGGAATGAAGTTGCTGGCGTGATCGCACGTCAGAAGAAAGGGGGAGCGTCCGCTGGGATTGACAATAGTGAAGGGCGCAGGCTCGTCGAGGCCAAGCATCCGGGTTTATCTCGGTGATGGGACTTGAACGGATTGACCTCAGCGACATAGCTTCGCGACGACCAACTCGCAAGCCTGCCTGGGCCGATGACCGCTTCCTTTCTGCTTCCGTCTTGTTTCGAGCGACTGTGAAAGATGGCCTTGAAACCCAACACCTTCTTCTGCGTCGACGGCCATACCTGCGGTAACCCGGTGCGCCTGATTGCCGCCGGAGGCCCGCCGCTCAAGGGCGAGACCATGAGCGCTCGCCGGCAGGATTTCTTGGCCCGATACGATTGGATCCGCACGGCTCTGATGTTCGAGCCGCGGGGTCACGATATGATGTCGGGCTCCATCCTCATGCCGCCGACGCGGGAGGACTGCGACATCGGTGTGCTGTTCGTCGAGACCAGCGGCTGCTTGCCCATGTGCGGCCACGGCACCATCGGCACGGTGACCTTCGCGCTCGAGCGCGGCTTGGCCCAGCCGAGCGAGCCCGGTGTTCTCAAGCTCGACACCCCGGCGGGCCGTGTCGATGCCCGTTATCGGGAAGACGAAGGTGGGCGCATCGCCTCGGTGCGCATCACCAATATCGCAAGCTTCTTGGCGATCGAAGGCTTGGAGGTCGATTGCCCGGAGCTTGGTCGGCTGACTCTGGACATAGCCTATGGCGGGAACTTCTATGCCATCGTCGAGCCCCAGGCGAACTTCGGCGGTCTTGAATCCCTGTCGCCGGGCGACATCCTGCGTCTCTCGCCGCTGTTGCGCCGGATTGTTAACGACGCTGTAGCAGTGACGCACCCGGAAGACGAGACCATTCGCGGCGTCAGCCATGTCATGTGGACCGGTGCCCCACAGCACCCCGAAGCTCATGGCCGCAATGCCGTGTTTTATGGCGACAAGGCGATCGACCGCTCTCCTTGCGGCACCGGCACTTCGGCACGCATGGCCCAGCTTGCGGCCCGCGGCCGGCTTTCTCCCGGAGAGGATTTCGTTCACGAGAGCATTATCGGCAGCCTGTTCCACGGTCGGGTGGAAAGCGCCTGCGCCGTTGCCAACAGGTCGGCAATCGTGCCGTCGATTGAAGGTTGGGCTCGGATGACCGGCCTCAATACCATCTTTGTCGACGACTCCGATCCCTTCGCTCACGGATTTCAGCTCGTCTAGATAAGTGCCGGCGCCCGCGACGCCCTGCAGATTCGACATCCAAAGCAGAACATTGCCGCCGTGCCTTGACGCTGCGATGAACGCCACCCACGTTGGTCATACCACTAGACCTCTATGTCCCTTTGTTTTGGAGCGTAATCCGTCAATGAAGCATCGTTTTCTTTCCACCATGTCGAGTGATCCGCGTTTCGATACGATCAAGCGGGAGCGTGTCTCCGACCGTATCTCACAGAACCTCCTTAAGCTGATCGCCTCTGGCGAGCTGGCGCCTGGCGAGCGTCTGCCTGGTGAGCGGCAGCTGGCAGACATGATGGGCGTCAGTCGCGTTTCCGTACGTGCCGCGCTGCAGGAGTTGAAGGCCCAAGGCTTTCTCAGTGCTGTTCAAGGCGGCGGGACCCGTGTCGTTTCGGCGGCCGGCGAATTGATTGGTAAGCACCTCGGTCGACTGGTGCAGGCGGAGGAGCGCAACCTGCTCGATCTGATCGAGATTCGCTCCAATCTCGAGGTCTGGGCGGCGAAGCTGGCGGCCAGCAACGCTGATGAGGCGCAGGTAGCTGAGATCGAGCGCATCCTGGTCATGATGGGCGATGACATGCGCCCCAAGCGCCTCAAGGCGGAGGACGACCTGGCCTTTCACATGGCGATCGCCAAAGCCTCCGGCAGCGCGGTCTATCTTCACCTCATGTCGGCCTTGACCAGCATTCTGGAAGAGCAGCTGACCGACACCCGCCTGCTGCGGCACAACACGCCGGAGCAGGACGCCAAGTTCCTGGAGCAGCACTGGGCCATCTTCAAGGCAATCGAAGCGAAAGACCCTGAAGCCGCCGGCGAGGCCATGGCTCAGCACCTGGACAGTGTGCAGGCCTGCTACAATCAGGAAGAAGCTTATCTAAAGGTGCCGGCCTAAGCGGCGCCCCGCAGGCCGTCTCAGCCTGCGGGCGCTTGTCGCTCGAACCAGTCGAGGACCTGATCCATCCACCCTGGCGGCGGGCTGTGGCCGCCCGGGTGGAGGCACAGCCGAAGCGCTTCATCCATCCAAAGGCGGCAGAGTGTGTCGCCCTCGAAAGAGAAGCTCTGAGGCAGATCGTCGCCGAGGCCTGCGGCTTCGCGCAGAACCCCCATGCCCGCGAAGACGTCGCCTTGCCGGATGGGCAGCCCCGGAATCTGCCGGCCTTCGATAGGCACCACCTTGTCGCTCCATCCGTGATGGTGCAGCAGCTTGACTGGGCCGGAGCAGGTCTCGGGTAGGGGCCGCCAAAAGGCGCCTGACGCCGGCGCGAAGGCCGCGAAGCCTGTCGGGTCGTGGCAGGCAATGTCCCAGACCATCGAGCCGCCGCGCGAAAAGCCGGTCATCAGCACCCGATTGCGGTCGACTGCATGCCGTTGCGCCAAGTCATCCAGAACGGCGCGGGCAAAGCCAGCCTCATCGCGCCAGGGCGGCGTGCCGTCGCGCACTGACCAGTCGTTACGTTGTGGGGCGAGTGGGCCGGGCGTGCCATCAAGCGCGACGAAGATGTAGCCCCGCGCCGTGGCTGCTTCGACAACGGGAGCATTCCTCAACGCCGCAGCGCCCGAGCTACCGTAGCCATGGAAGTGGAGAATGACGGGCGCCGGCCTGTCGAGCTCCGAAGGTACGGCAAGGTGGTAGCTGCCCATGTCGATGCGGCAGGGTTCGGCGGCACCGCAGCCTGTCGCTGATGCGGTCCCGGGCAAAACGAAAAGCGCTGTCAAAAGGCAGGCCGATAGAAGTCTCATGGTCTGTCTGTAGATCGATCGCAACTTTTACAGCCAAGCACCGTAGTTCGGGGCACGTCGCAAGCAAGCTTGGCGCGGACGAATTCACAGAGATTTGGTCGTGAAGACGCTGATGTCCGGAGCGAACGCTCGGTTGTCCGCGTTGGTTCACTGTGGTTGACTTATAAATACATAGATCGTGCGGAGTTTCTTGTCTGGCCCTAAGGAGTCCGGACATGGCGAACGACGAGCTTGGCGATCGAGCGCGACAGCGGTCGGAATCGCACCAAGGCTCCATGTGGGCACGCATGGACCGCGCTGTAGAGCACTTGGCGGACCGGTTTCACGGTGTGGCAGTCGGCCTTTTCCTCGTCGGTCTGCTGCTCGCGGTGGGATCGTTCCTGACCGGTGTCTTTGCGGTCGAGTTCGACGGACAGCTCAAGTACGGCCTGCGTATCACCGCGCCCGAGGGACATACGCTGGTACCAAAGCAGGTCGGCTTTGGCTTCGCCCCAAACTGGTTCCTAACAGGCGCATTCCTGCTGCCCTATGCGATTATGCAGCTGCTCAAGGCCCGGCTTGCGGTGGAGCCTTTGATCGAGACGCTCATCGAGCGCCGCATGCTGGTCACCAGTGTTTTCGAGCGTCCTGACCGCGATGCAGTGATCGAAGCTTGGCGCGAGAAGTCCCGGCAGATGATGCCCGTCGTGTTCTTGGTCGTCGTCGTTGTGTTCGGATTGGCGGTGTATGACTTCGTCTCCGTCGTCGCGCAGTGGACCCTTGCCGACGAGACCCAACTCATCGCACTCGTTGGCGACGGGGTGACGGTGCATCACAAAGACTACGAATTCGACTGGTCGGTTGCTGCTATCTTCGCGTCAACAGAGATCAACCCCTGGGTCAACGTTGTGTTCGCCGGCGTCGCTTATCTCGCGATTGCCGCTCTGGGTGCCTGTTTTCTCTTTGCCGGCTTCATCTACTTTTTCGTTTTCGGGAACTTTTTTTCTCATCAGAACTTGCGGAAGCACGAGCTGCAGCTGATTCCGAACCCGAAAAGCGAAGACAGCCGGTGCGGCTTCGAGGTCTTCGAGGAGTTTTTTGACTCCTTTATTCAAGCGGCGGTGGTTGCGGCGGTCATCGCCCTCGGGATGTACCTTCAGAACATCTACCTGCGTGCCCCTGAGCAGGGGCATATCGCTTCCATGGTTTTGGGGCCTGTCCAGACCATCATCGAAGATCTCATGAACAATGCCAGCGAACTGAAGCTCGGCGATCTTCTCGGCTCCGGAATGCTGGAAAACGTCTACGAGCTTTCAGGCTACGAATTCGGCGGCGTTCCTCTTCAGGTCTTCGGCTCCGCGGTGGCCTTGCTGCTGATCGTCGTGATCGTATTCGGATATGTCTGGTGGTTTCTCCGAGCCAGCGCGTTGCAGGGCGCGACGACCTTGAGTGCGCGTGGTGCAGGCTCGGTCAGCGGCAGCGACTACACCGCCGAGGACCTGAAAAAGCTGTCGCAGATTCGCGTTTGGCCGCTGAGCTGGATCAGCGTGAACCTGCTGCTGGCGTGCATCGTCGTGATCATCGCCTGCGTTTGGTGGCCAAGACTGGTCGCTCTCTTTCTCGCGCTGGCGATCTATCGTGCAATTGTGACTGTCTACAAGGCACTCGCCGGCTAGACCGAGAGCATCTATCGCCGTCCGGAGGATCGGGTTCAGGGTTGCCTTTCCTGCAGCCTGGCGGTTGCGCGTGAGAAGAGAGCCTGGACGGTGGTGCAGAGGTCGCCCGGCGAAGCCCTGTGGAGCTGATCACCCCACTCTTCGATGTCATCCGTATCGATGCGGCGGATGTCGTTGGCACGGGCCCATTCATGTCCGATCACTCGGCCCAGCCGCCACAGGGCAACGCGCAAGGCGGGTCGCTCATGCGAGGTGGCGCGTTGGACGACCTTGTCCGCAGTTTCGAACCAGTATTCCGGATTGAAGATCTTCACCAGCCCGCACTCGCTCCAGGCACTGCCGGAGAGGCCGTCGCAGTCGCCATACCAAAACCGCTGATACCAGCCCCGGTGCAGCGCGTCCTCGAACGCTAGATCGGCGTAGGGGTCGAGTGCTTCCGGACAGCCCGTCGGGCCGAACTCGCTTGCGCCAGGAAGCGCCTCCCCGCAGCCAATGGCTTGGCGCTCGCTGCCGTCGGTGGTGCCGTCAGGCGGCGACGCTTCTACTCCGCAGGCCGCAGCAGTGCTGCTGGCAAGGAGACCGGACATCACCAAGACGGCGATGCTGGGACGATAGCGGCAGGGGTCGTTCATTGCGCCAACTCCACGATGAGAGGGCGATGGTCCGAACCATGCATGTCTTGCTCGACACGGGCCGAGCTTATGCTCATCCCGCGGGCGAGAACGTGATCGAGATGAAGCCGATAGCGCGGGAAGGTTATGGCGCGTTGGAACGCCCGCTTGAAGCCATGGTCCTGAGCAAAGCGCGTGAGCTCTCGGTCCTCGTTCACGAGAACATCCGAGAGGCCGAGACCATAGAGCCAGCCAATGGCCAGGTTGAGGAGGGGGCGGCCGAAGCTATTGAAGTCACCGCAGACGACAGCACGAGGGAAGTCCAGCCAGTGTTTGCTGGCTTCGTTCAGCTGCTCTCTGCGGGTCCTGGGTGGGACGCCGCAGGAAAGGTGAAGATTGGCGATACGGACATCGTGGCCATCGGCTGTCACCGTCGCGGCGTGGGAGTCCAGGCATTCACGCCACTTCATTCGGCGCCCTTGAAGGGAGTCGCTGACCGCTCGATCGGGATTGTGCGCAATGACCTCATGGTCGCGCGCTGGCAGTCGCGTCAGAATTCCGAGGTAGGTGACCTGATCGCCTTCAACGAAATCCTCGGCACTGAACAGCTGATAGCCTTTGAGCGTCCGGAAGAAGGCAAGATGCTCTTCGGTCAGTTCCTGGAGGGCGTAGACGTCGGCCCGCTCGTTCCTGATGAACGATGTGAAGGCCTCGAAGTCATCGTTCAGATTGAAGACGTTCCAGCTTACCACCTTCATAGAGGCACCCGGACCGATCGGAGAAGTATCCTCTCCAAGGGTAACCGAGCCGCATTGGTCCTGCCAGAGCGGGCCGGCGCTCAAACAAGTGCCGGCTGTGGAACCCCTGTTGCTCGCCTCGAACGACCTCTAGAGAGACTTGTTCATGTGGACACGCAGATGGCGGTCGAGACCGTGTTCCGGCAAAGCCCTGTGGCTCTCGCGAAAGCCGTGACGCTGATAGAAACTAACCAAGCGGTCCATGATGAGCGGGGTATGAAGGGAGAGGGCGGGGGCGCCGGCTGCGCGCGCTTCGGCTTCGACAAACTGCAGAAGCTGGCTTCCCAAACTCTTGCCGTGCCGTTCCGGCGCAACGGCAAGCTCGTCGATCTTCCAACCGGCTTGCGAGCGGTTGACCACCGCGACGCCAACGATGCTGCCGTCGATCAAAGCGCCATAGACGCGTGCGTCCGCGACGGCGTCTGGGAACTGACGATAGGTTTCGGGGTCATGCGTTCTGCCAAGCTGACGAACCAGGGGTTCGAACGCAGCCTTGAGCACGATTTCGGCAGCCGCCGTCTCTTGCGGGAGCAGCAGCCGGTAGTTTGGCGCACTGCTCATCTGGGCGTTTCCCCGCCGATGGCATTTGTAATCTCTCTCGCAGCTTGTTTCACCAGAGAGGCGAGTTGAACGAGCCGGTCGTCGGGCATACGCACCGTCGGCCCTGAAATCGAGACGCCGGCGACAGCCTCGCCATGGGCGTTGTAGATTGGGCAGGCGATGCAGCGCATGCCTTGGTGGCGCTCCTCATCGTCTAGCGACCAACCCCGCGCGCGCACTTCGGCGAGGTCGTCCACCAGGGCGTCCGGCGTGACGAGGGTCTTTCGGGTGTACTCAGGCAAGCCCTTCCGCTCGACAAGACGCCGGACGTCCTCGTCCCCGCGCTCCGCAAGCAGGGCCTTGCCGATACCTGAGGCATGCATGGGCCCGCGCGAGCCGGGGCGGAAGAAGGCACGGATGGCCTCGTGGGTCTCGACCTGAGAAACGAACACCACGTCGCCGTCTTCCTCGATCGCCAAATTGGCCGTTTCGCCGCTGCGCTCCATCAAGTCATGCATGACCGGCCGGCCGACATCGACGATCTTGGTGCCGCGGGCGAAGGCGCTGCCGGCGCGGAAGGCCTCCACGCCGACGCGCCATAAGCCCTCGGCTTCGTTATTCATGACGAAACCGTGCTCTTCCATCGTCGTCAACAGGCGATACGTGGTTGCGGGCGACAGCTCCGAGCGCTGGGCAACCTCGGTCAAGGTGAGGCCGTCGAAGTCGGCGAGCAGCTTGAGCAGCTTCAGCGCGCGGTCGAGGGTCTGGACGGAGCCTCCGGCTTCCTTTGGTCGATTGAGGCGCGGTCGTCCGCGCGGTTTCTGTGCAGAGTCTGGCATGGACGTTGGTATCGGTTCCCTGTGCGTTGCCGTTCGCCGGCATGCTCTCATGGGTGGAAAAATAGGCGTCACACCCTGAGTCTCAAACCGAAAAAAGTTTTTGCAAAATGTTTGCTCTGGAGAATGAAAAAAAGAAAAGCCCCAATAATTCAATGCTAAAAGCTAATTTTTCACATAATGAAAAATAATGTCGAAAAAATTGACAAAATCGCCGGCGCGACCCAGTTTCTAGCCTAACGACGAATTTGCGAGACCGTTGGGAGGTTGAAGCCATGGCCAAGATGCGTGCAGTAGACGCTGCCGTTCGTATTCTCGAGAAGGAAGGCGTCACCTGCGCTTTCGGTGTACCGGGGGCAGCCATCAATCCTCTGTACTCGGCGCTGCGGGCGCGCGGCTCCGTCCGTCACATCCTGGCTCGTCACGTTGAAGGCGCCTCGCACATGGCTGAGGGCTACACGCGCGCCGAGGCGGGCAACATCGGTGTCTGTATCGGCACTTCCGGTCCTGCCGGCACTGACATGATCACCGGACTCTATTCGGCCTCGGCGGACTCCATCCCCATCCTATGCATTACGGGACAGGCGCCACGGTCGAAGCTCGACAAGGAGGACTTCCAGGCCGTCGATATCGCATCCATTGCCAAGCCGGTCACCAAGATGGCCGTAACGGTGCTGGAGCCGGCGCAGGTCCCGACCGTCTTCCAGAAGGCCTTCCATCTCATGCGCTCGGGCCGGCCAGGCCCGGTGCTGATCGACCTGCCGGTCGACGTGCAGAACACAGAGATCGAATTCGACGTCGAGAGCTATGCGCCGCTCGAGCCCTACAAGCCACGGGCAACCCGCGTTCAGGCCGAGCGGGCGCTGGAGATGCTCAACGCGGCCGAGCGGCCGCTGATCGTCGCCGGTGGCGGCATCATCAACGCCGATGCCTGCGAAGAGCTTGTGGAGTTTGCCGAGATCACCGGTGTCCCGGTCATTCCGACCCTGATGGGCTGGGGCAGCATTCCCGACGACCATCCCCTGATGGCCGGCATGGTGGGCTTGCAGACCAGCCACCGCTACGGCAATGCCACATTCCTCAAGTCCGACTTCGTCTTCGGTATCGGCAACCGCTGGGCCAATCGTCATACCGGCTCGGTCGAGACCTACCAGGGCGATCGGACGTTCATCCATGTCGATATCGAGCCGACGCAGATCGGGCGGGTCTTCGGTCCCGATCTCGGCATCGTGTCCGACGCCAAGGCGGCCCTCGAGGCCTTCATCGAAGTCGCCAAGGAATGGAAGGCGGCCGGCAAGCTGGCCGACCGCAGCGCTTGGGCGGCCGAGTGCGATCATCGCAAACACCACATGCTGCGCAAGACGCACTACGATGAGGTGCCGCTCAAGCCGCAGCGGGTCTACGAGGAGATGAACGACGCCTTCGATCGCGACACCTGCTATGTCACCACCATCGGCCTGTCGCAGATCGCCGGCGCCCAGTTCCTGCGCGTCTATGAGCCGCGCAACTGGATCAACTGCGGCCAGGCGGGGCCGCTTGGCTGGACCCTGCCGGCGGCACTCGGCGTGCGGGCAGCGCTACCCGATAAGAAGATCGTCGCGCTCTCCGGTGACTATGATTTCCAGTTCCTGATCGAAGAACTGGCCGTCGGCGCACAGCACAAGCTGCCTTTCCTGCAGATCGTCGTGAACAACTCCTATCTCGGCCTCATTCGCCAAGCCCAGCGCGGCTTCGAGATGGACTTCGAGGTCAGCCTGGCCTTCGAGAACATCAATGCGGCGGAAAAGGAGGACAGCGACGCTGTGCCCGGCTATGGTGTCGATCACGTCGCCGTCGCCGAGGGGCTGGGCTGTAAGGCTATCCGGGTCAAGAGCCCGAACGAGTTCAAAGAAGCCTTCGCCCGCGCCGAGGCCTTGATGGAGGAGCATCAAGTGCCTGTCGTGCTCGAGTTCATTCTCGAGCGCGTCACCAACATCTCGATGGGTACGGAGATCGACAGTATCAACGAGTTTGAGGACGTCCTTTGCCTCGACCCGAGCCTGACCCTGGAGAGCGGTTGGGTCAGCATGCGAAGCGAAGGAAGCGTCACGGCTCCTGACAACGGCAGCAACAAGGCTGCCTGACACGAGACGAACAGCGGGAGGAACAGACCATGCCGAAGTTTGCCGCCAACCTGACAATGCTCTTCCAAGAGCATGACTTTCTTGACCGTTTCGAAGCCGCCGCAAAGGCCGGTTTCGCCGGAGTCGAGTACCTTTTCCCCTACGACTACGCCAAGGAAGACTTGGCCGAGCGCCTCCGGCAAAACGGCTTGGATCAGGTCCTACACAATCTGCCGGCCGGCGATTGGGGTGCCGGCGAGCGTGGCATCGCTTGCCTGCCCGATCGAGTCGGCGAGTTCCAGGACGGCGTCGGGCGCGCCATCGACTATGCCACCGCGTTGGGCTGTCCGCAGGTCAACTGCCTCGCCGGCGTGGCGCCGGAAGGGGCCGACCAGGAAAGCCTGCGCCGCACCTTTGTCGACAACCTCGGCTTTGCCGCCGGCAAGTTGAAGGAGGCTGGCATCAAGCTTCTGATCGAGCCGATCAACACCCGCGACATTCCCGGATTTTACCTCAGACGAACGGGTCAAGCGCTTGAGATCCTAGACGCGGTAGGCTCCGACAATCTCTTCGTGCAGTACGACGTCTATCACATGCAGATCATGGAGGGCGATCTGTCGCCCACCATCCAGGCCAATCTCTCCCGCATCGCCCATGTCCAGATCGCCGACACGCCGGGCCGCCATGAGCCGGGCACAGGCGAGATCGACTACGACTTCATCTTTTCCTTCCTGGATGAGATCGGCTATGCGGGCTGGGTCGGCTGCGAGTACAAGCCCAAGGCAGGCACGCAAGAGGGCTTAGGCTGGTTTGCCCCGTATCGAAGTGTTGCTGCAGCGGCCGAGTAGCTTCGGCCACGGCAGTAGCTGCGGCAGGCGCCTGCCGCAGAGCGAGCGTTCTGCTCAAGAGACGGTCATAAGGAATTAAAAATATGAGCAATATCGGTTTCATCGGGCTCGGGATCATGGGCGCGCCCATGGCTGGGCACCTGGCGGATGGCGGGCACAGCATCTTTACATCTCTCAATCGCTCGCCCTTGCCGGCGAGCCTCGAGGGCAAGGGCGTCACCGTCTGCGGCTCGCCCAAGGAGGTCGCCGAGCAGTCCGACATCGTTATCACCATGGTGCCCGACACGCCCGACGTGGAGCGGGTGCTGTTCGGTGAAAACGGGATCGCCGAAGGGCTGAGCAGCGGCAAGCTGGTGATCGACATGTCCTCGATCTCGCCGATCGATACCAAGGTCTTCGCCGAGAAGATCGCGGCGCTCGGTTGCGACTATGTGGACGCACCGGTCTCCGGCGGCGAGGTCGGGGCCAAGAACGCAGCCCTCACCATTATGGTCGGTGCCAGCGACGAGGCCTTCGCGCGTGCCAAGCCGCTGTTCGAGCTGATGGGCAAGAACATCACCCTGGTCGGCGGTGTCGGTGACGGCCAGACCTGCAAGGTCGCCAATCAGATCATCGTCGCGCTCAATATCCAGGCCGTCAGCGAGGCTCTCGTCTTCGCCGCCAAGGCCGGCGCAGATCCGGCCAAGGTGCGCGAGGCTCTGATGGGCGGCTTCGCCTCCTCGAAGATCCTGGAGGTTCATGCCGAGCGCATGATCAAGCGCACCTTCGAGCCGGGCTTCCGCATCGAGCTGCACCAGAAGGATCTGGGGCTGGCGCTTGACGGCGCCCGCAGCCTGGGCGTGGCGCTGCCAAACACGGCGATTGCTCAACAGCTCTTCTCGGCCTGCGTCGCCAATGACGGGGCCGGCTGGGATCACTCCGGGCTGGTCCGTGTTCTGGAAAAGATGGCCGGCGTGAAGCTCGGCTAACCCGAATCTGAGGAAGCAGCCGTTGGCAGTCGAGCCGCGCGCTTTCCTGCGCTCTCTTTGCGACGCCGCGCTGGCGGCGGCAGATCCGGCGCGGGTGCTCCCTGCGCACCTGCCTGCGCAGCCGGCAGGGCGGACCATTGTCGTCGGGGCCGGCAAAGCCGCCGCGGCCATGGCGCGTGCCCTCGAAGCCCATTGGTCCGGGCCGCTCGAGGGCTTGGTGGTTACGCGCTATGATCACGCCGTACCGACCGAGAGAATCGAAGTGGTGGAAGCCGCGCACCCAGTGCCGGACGCAGCCGGCCACGACGCCGCCCAGCGTATTCTGGCTTTGGCTGAGGGGGCAGGCGAAGACGACCTCTTGCTATGCCTGATCTCGGGCGGTGGTTCGGCGCTGCTCAGTCTGCCGGCGGAGGGGCTGGGTCTGGAGCACAAGCAGCAGGTCAACGCAGCGCTGCTGCGCAGCGGTGCGACGATCACCGAGATGAATTGTGTTCGGAAGCATCTCTCCGCAATCAAGGGCGGGCGGCTTGCGGCCGCGGCCTATCCGGCCCGTGTGGTGACCCTCTGTATCTCCGATGTGCCGGGAGACGACCCGGCGGTGATCGCCTCCGGTCCCACGGTGCCCGACCCAACCAGCCTCAGCGATGTGGCGGCTATCCTAGAGAAGTACGCCCTGTCTCTGCCTGTGGCCGTGCACGACCATCTCGCCAGGCCGGAGGCGGAGACGCCCAAGCCCGGGAGCCCCGTTTTCGATCGATGCGAGACGCGGCTGATCTCGCGGCCGCAGGATGCGCTCGAAGCGGCGGCGGCACAGGCTAGCGAAGCAGGAGTCACGCCACTCGTCCTCAGCGACTGCCTTGAGGGAGAAGCCGGCCAGCTCGGCATCATGATGGCCGGCCTTGCCCGGCAGGCCAGGCAGCACGGCCAGCCGGCGGCTCCGCCCTGTGTCCTGCTGTCCGGCGGCGAGACCACGGTGACCTTGAGCGGTGAGGGCGGCCGCGGTGGCCGCAACTGCGAGTTTCTGCTTTCGCTCGCCGTTCATCTCGATGGCTTGGAGGGTGTCTCTGCCGTTGCCATTGATACTGACGGCATCGACGGTAGCGAGGATAACGCCGGCGCTTTCGTTTTGCCCGACAGCTTGGCCCGAGGGGAGGCGCTCGGACTCGATGCAAAGGCCTATCTTCGCGCACACGACAGCTATAGCTTCTTCGCTGGGCTGGACGATCTTCTCGTTACCGGCCCGACGCTTACCAACGTGAACGATTTTCGTGCTCTTCTTATTGCCTGATTACCCCATTGCATCGTCGAAATTGATAGTTGAGGTGGACGGTCCCCATGCGACGTAGACGCAAAGCGAAGATCCTGGCCACGCTCGGTCCCGCGAGCTCCGATGCCGAGACCATCCGCGCGCTCCATGAGGCCGGCGCCGATGTGTTCCGTCTCAACTTCAGCCACGGCTCGCAGGCGGACCATGCAGAACGCTACCGCATTATCCGGGAGCTGGAGCTGGAAGCTGGTCGACCGATCGGCATCCTGCAGGATCTGCAGGGCCCGAAGCTGCGCATCGGCCGCTTCGCCGAAGGTGAAATCTACCTGAAGCGCGGCGACGCCTTCCGTTTCGATCTGTCGAAGGAGCCCGGCGACCAATCGCGTGTCTGTTTGCCGCATCCGGAGATTTTCGCCGCCATCGAGGTCGGAGCCTACATCCTGCTCGACGACGGCAAGCTAAGAGTCGAGGTGGTCCGCCGCGACGACAAGTCGGCCGACTGCAAGGTGATCACGGGCGGTCCGCTGAGCGACCGGAAGGGCATCAACGTGCCGACCGTGCTCATGCCGATCTCGCCGCTGACCCAGAAGGACCGGGATGACCTACGCTTCGGCTTGGAACTCGGCGTTGACTGGGTCGCGCTGTCGTTCGTGCAACGTCCCGAGGATCTGGCTGAGGCCAAGCGGCTGATCGCTGGTCGGGCGGCCTTGATGGCAAAGATCGAGAAACCTTCGGCCATCGACAATCTGAGCGGTATCGTCGAGCTGGCCGACGCCATCATGGTGGCGCGCGGCGATCTGGGCGTCGAGCTGCCGCCGGAGGACGTGCCGGGCCGGCAGAAAGAGATCGTCCAGACTTGCCGCCTGGCGGGAAAGCCAGTGGTGGTGGCCACCCAGATGCTGGATTCCATGGTCAACGCGCCGGCGCCGACTCGCGCCGAAGCCTCGGACGTAGCCACCGCCATCTACGACGGCTCAGATGCGGTCATGCTGTCGGCCGAGTCGGCGGCGGGACACTATCCTGTCGAGTCGGTGGCCATGATGGACCGCATTATCAGTCGCACCGAGGCGGATGCCTCCTACCGGCCGATCATCACCGCGCTGAAGCCCGAACCGGAGCCGACCGGCGCAGACGCCATCTCGGCGGCGGCCGCCCAGGTCGCCCAGACCATCTCAGCCGCGGCGATCGTGACCTACACCACGTCCGGTTCAACGGCCCTGCGGGCGGCCCGTGAGCGGCCGATCGTGCCCATTCTGATGTTGACGTCTGAGCTTCGCACGGCCCGTCGGCTGGCGGTGCTATGGGGTGCGCACTGCGTGGTGTCACCCGATGTCAGCAACTTCCACGAGATGGTCGACAAAGCCTGTGCCGTGGCCGAAGCTGAGGAATACGCCGGCCACGGGGACAGGCTGGTCATCACAGCCGGCGTTCCCTTCGGCACGCCGGGCTCGACCAACGTGCTGCGGATCGCCTGGATCTAAGCCGGTTGCGCCTGTGGTTGACGCCGCGGGGCATCGGAGATCGGCATGTTGAGCAGGCCGGCCAGGACGGCGAGCCCGATGGATATCCACCAGACCAGGTCGTAGTCGCCGGTCAGCGCCAAGCTTTGCCCGCCGATGTAGGCGCCGAAGAAGGCGCCGACCTGGTGGCTGAACATGGTGATGCCGAACAGCGTGGCCAGATAGCGCGGGCCGAAGATGCGGCCGATGATGCCGTTGGTCAGCGGCACGGTCGACAGCCAGAGGAGCCCGAAGCTGGCGGCAAAGAGGAAAACGACGAGGTCGGTCTTGGGGGCCGCCAGGAAGATGGCGATGCTGGCGGCACGCGCGAAATAGATGCCGGCGAGCAGATACTTCATGCGATAGCGCTGTCCGAGCCAGCCGGCGAGCAACGTCCCAATGACATTGAAGAGGCCAATGATTCCAAGGGCATTGGCGCCGGTCTGCGCAGAGAGATTGCAGGAGACCACGTAGCCCGGCAGGTGCACGGTGATGAAGGAGACGTGGAAGCCGCAGACGAAGAAGCCGGCGGTCAGCAGCAGGTAGCCGCTGTGGCGGCGAGCCCCGTTCAGGGTTTCCCCCATGGTCTCTTGCGTGAGGGTTCCGGTGCTTTCGGTCGGGCCGCCGGCGAAGGAGAAGGAGAGGGGAATGATCAGCAGCGCCAGGGCTGCCAGCACCAGGAAGGCGCCGCTCCAGCCGATGTCGTTCATGATCAGCTGCGCCCCCGGAACCAGGAGGAACTGCCCCATGGAGCCGCCGGCCGAGGCAATGCCGAGCCAGGTGCTGCGCTTGTCCTCCGGCGCGATGCGGGCCACGGCCGAGAGCACCAACGTGAAGCCCACCGTGGCCACGCCCAGGCCGGTCAGCACGCTGTTGCCGAGATAGACCAGGAAGGCATTGTCGGCGACGGACATGACCGCCAGGCCGCTGGCGTAAAGTAGGCTGCCGAGGATCAGGAAGCGCTGGGTGCCGTAGCGGTCGGCCAAGGCGCCGACGAAGGGCGTCATCGCACCCCAGAGGAGATTCTGGATTGCGAAGGCCAGCGACAGGGTCGCAACCGACACGCCGGTGTCGACCGTGATTGGTCCGACGAAGAGCCCGAAGCTCTGCCGCAGGCCCATGCCTAAACCGAGAATGACAAAGGCGGCAACCAGCGCGAAGAGCGGATACCGCCAGAAAGCCTGCGTCATAACTGTCTCCTGACCGCGCAGACTAACGCATCGGCGCAGGGAAGCCGATGCGGCCCAACGGCATAACAGTCATTCGCGAAATTCGCAGATCGCTACAACCCAACGCGCCAATAAGGCGCGCTGCCGGCTATCAGATAGGTGGGTTGGCCCGGCGGAGGCTCTCGAGGTTCATCCGGGCGCCGGGCGCAAAGGGATGAACGACCAGGGTCTGCTCGAAGGAGGCGATGGCCTCCGGCACGTTGCCGAGGGCGGACTGCACCAGCCCGCGGCCGGCAAGGGCGCCGAAGTGCCGCGGTTCCAGCGCCAAGGTCGCTTCGATATCTCTCAGCGAGGCTTCGAAGTCGGACAGCAGATAGTTCACGGTCGCCCGCTTGTTCCAGGCCTCCGCGAACTCGGGCTGCTCGGCGATCAGGACATCGAACAGCCCGCGCGCCCTCGTCATGTCGCCGAGATTCATGGCTCGCACGCCATCACTCATCAGGAGCTGGGCCGATTCGTCGTCATGCTGAGTCCAGATAATCCAGATCTGTGCCTCGGCGCGCTGCACATGCGCGTAAGAAGGACCAGTGCGCAGTATCTCGAAAAGGGCATCGAGACGCGGGTCATTCTGGTCTGCCAGCGCCGGCCGTACAACGGCGAGAGCGAAGAGCAGAGAGGCGATGAAGAGTCTTGCCATGATCTCTAGTTTAGAGCGTGACGCAGGACTTGCCAGTCGATGCCGAGCCTGGCCCGATGCCCCGACGCCTGTGTTCGCGAGTGTTGGAGACGTGGGCCGGATTGCTTTTTGTTGACTGTTCAACCTCTTGCGGGAAATTGTTGTCGTTGAAACGTGCCTGTGGCTTTGGCGTGAACTCAGAGGCCGCCGGTACAAAAAGGGGCTTGAGGCAGGCTGTCCGTGGCATCGGGGCATTGCCGGTTCCCCTTGTCGAAAGTCAGAGTCAGGAGGAGCCAGATGGCGTCAGCGGCCGAGTATTTTTCCGATCACTATCAGTCGGCGCGTGCCCGTTTTCTCGAGGCAGCGCGTGCGGAGGGAGCGGAGATCAAATCCTGGCCGCATCCGCTGACGGATGCAGAGGGCCGGCCGCTGGTCGTCGACGTTGCTCTGCTTGGCCCCGCCGACGCACAACAAGCTTTGCTGGCCATCTCCGGTACCCACGGCGCCGAGGGCTTTTGCGGCTCCGGCGTCCAGGCCGGCTGGTTGGAAAGCGGGCTGTGGCGTGAGGCGCCCGCGAACGTCCGTCAGGTCTTCGTCCATGGCATCAATCCGCACGGCTTCGCCAACCTCAGCCGCGTGACGCAAGAGAACGTCGACCTCAACCGCAATTTTATCGATTTCTCTCAAGGGGTGCCGCGAAACGAGGGCTATGACGAGCTTGCATCCGCGCTGGCGCCGAGCCTGTGGGACGAGGAGACTCGCAAGACGACGGCGCAGGAGATCCTGGCTTATGGTGCTGAGCATGGCACCATGGCCATGCAGGCGGCGGTCGCCGGCGGTCAGTACCATCACCCAGACGGTCTGTTCTTCGGCGGCGAAGGGCCGAGCTGGTCGCACCGCACGCTTGTCGACATTCTGCAGAGCTGCCTCGGCCGAGTTCGTGCCTTGGCGATCATCGACTACCACACGGGCTTGGGACCTTACGGTTACGGCGAGCGCATTTGCACCCATCACGGCAGCAAGGCCGGGGCGCGGCGCGCCAGCGACTGGTACGGCGGCGATGTCACGGTGCCGTCTCTCGGCACCTCCAGCTCACCCGAGCTGCACGGGCTCTTGATCGAGGGCATAGAGGCGGCCTTGCCTGAGACCGAAGCGACGATGATTGCCTTGGAATATGGAACGCAGCCGCTTCCGGAGGTGCTGGAGGCGCTGCGCGCAGACAACTGGTTGCTCCATCACGGCGACCCGGCCAGCGAACAGGGCCGGGCCATCAAGGCGGAGATGCGTCGCTGCTTCTACGGCGACGCCGATGACTGGAAGGACATGATCTGGGAGCGAGCGGTGGACACCCAGCGCCTGGCTCTGGCCGGTCTTACGGAAAGCTGACTAAGCCGCCGCCGCCGACCGTGCGGCTGCAGCCTGTGCGGTCAGCGCTAGCGTATCTTCCTTGGCCCTGCGGCTGTTTACGGCGCCGACGATAGCATCGATCTGTTCGCCGTCGGAAGACATCGGCAGCAGAATGGAGCGATACTTCACCGTATAGGGCTGGTCGGCATAAACGTCGCCCATGGAGATCGGCACCCGACGCTGGGAGACCTGCGTCCAATGGCCGATGGCGCGGCTAAGCAGCGAACCATCCGGACAGTGCGCGAGCGAACGCTCCTCGGACGCCAGCCAGGAGAGCGGCAGCTCGCTGTCGTGGAGGACCTGCTCGCCGACGTACTGGAACAGAGAGGCGCTGCGATGCTCTCCTACACGGAACAGGAAGCAATAGGGCCAATCCGTGCCGATCGTTTCCGGGTCGATCTCCGACATCTTCGGAAAGCGGCGATCGCCACGTAGGTTGTCCCAGTGGTCCAGCATGCGGAGCACGAGGCGGCGCTCTCCAACGGTCGACAAGCTACTCATGGCAAGCGGTTCCTTCAGCCAAGCCCGAGGTTGTTCCCGGAGTCACAGCCCGGGACAGGACGCAGTCTGCGCCAGTTTCCTCCTACGTCGTTAACGCCGTACAAATAATCGGTAGAATGCGAGAAATTGTCTGTTAGATTTTGTTTTATAAAGGATTCTTCGTTCTGGGTTCGAGATCAACCGATGGTGCAAAGGCTGCTTCAGAGGGCTCTGCCGAGCTTTCGGCCTTCGTAGAAGGCGTAGGGCGCCTGACGGGCGGCAACGCAATCGCCGATGCTGTGAACCTCGGGGCCAGCGGCTTCTCGGGCCAGTTCGCGGGTCAGGAAGTCCTCCGCGACATTGGTTGTCGAGAGGACGAGGGCATCGGCCTCCAGGCGCCAGCGCTCATCGTCCAGGAAGCTAACCAGGGTCACCCCGTCGCCATGCCATTCGGCGACGCTGGCTTCAACGATAAACTCGACACCCAGGCCTTTCAGGCGCCGGCGCAGGTTGTAGTCGGTTGACGTGCGGGCGATCTCCTTGGCGATCATCGGGTGGGGGGTGACCAGGGTCACTTTGTGGCCCTGCTCCGCAAGGTGCCAGGCGGTGCCGCAGCCTTTCCAGTTGCCGCCTTCGTCAAGCACGATAACCCGCTTCCCAAGGCGCGCTTCGCGACGCATCACAGCTTCGGGCGAGAAGATTCCGGGATTGTCTATGCCGGGTAGGCGGTCGCGCTGAGGCTGTGCCTTTTGGAAACCGCTATCGGCCGGCTGGGAGCCGGTCGCCAGCACCACTGTATCGATCTCCATCTCCTGGATGTCTTCGGTATCGAGATAGCTGTGGTAGCGCACCTCGACCTGCAGCTTCTCGAGTTGGCGGGCATACCAGTCTATAAGATCGAGGATCTGACCACGGCGCGGCTGCATGCCGGCGAGGCGGAACTGCCCGCCGAGCTCACCGCTCGCCTCGGCCAGAATGACCCGGTGACCACGCTCGGCGGCGACGCGGGCGCACTCCAGGCCCGCCGGTCCACCGCCGACCACCAGCACCCGGCGCGGCTGTTGGCTCGGCGTGAAGCGGTCGCCGTCCCACTCGAACTCCCGCCCGGCAGAAGGATTTATCAGACAGGAGATCCAGTAGTCGCGGTGGCGCCGGCCCCAGCACATCTGGTTGCAGGAGATGCAGCCGCGGATGTCCTCGGCCCGGTCCTCCCGTGCCTTGTTGGCGAGATGCGGGTCGGCGATCTGTCCGCGGACGATGGAGACCATGTCGGCCTGGCCCGATGCGATGACGTTCTCGGCGTTTTCCGGCGTGCGGATGTGGCCTTCGGACTGCACTTTGGCTTGCGTGACCACGCCCTTGAGAACCTCCGAGAGGGGGGTGGTCAGCTTCTCGCCATAGAGGAAGGTCGGGATAATGCCCTCGTGCTCGAAGTAGCTGCCGAAACCGCAGGTCACGTAGTCCATCAGGCCACGTTCGTCGTGGTAGGCGACGATCTCCTGCAGCGCTTCGATTGAGAGCGCGACGTCGATCTCGGCGTCGTAGCTCACGGCGAGCCCGACGATAAAGTCCTCGCCGACCAGCTCGCGGCTGCGCTCGACAATGCGACGCGAGAAGCGGGTGCGGTTTTCCAGGCTGCCGCCCCACTGATCGTCGCGCCGGTTGGACCAGGGCAGCCAGAATTGATCGATCAGCGCGTTGTAGGCGGCGAAGAGCTCGATGCCGTCGAAGCCGGCTTCTTTGGCGCGGCGGGCGGCTTGCGCAAAGGCCTCGATCGTCTCTTCGATCTCCGCCTCGGTCATGGCATGGCTGCCGTCGGAGTCATGATAGGAGGGCAGGCCAGAGGGCGACCAGCTCGGGTGGTAGGAGTTGTCGGCGTCGCCGTGCTGGCCGACGTGATAGAGCTGATGAATCATCACCGCGCCCTCGGCCTTGCAGGCCTCGGTGATCTCGCGGAAGGGGGCGATGATGCTGTCGTCCTCATGGCGGAAGTTGCCGCGGGTCAAGACGGCCGCGCGGTGCACCGGTACTGGCTCGACCACGATCATGGCTGCGCCGCCCTTGGCCCGCTCCAAATAGTAACCCTTGTGCCGGGCGCCGGGCAGGCCTTCGACCGCCATGTTGGCGGTATGCGCGCCAAAGACGATGCGGTTGCGCAGGGTCTTGTGGCGCAGGGTCAGCGGCTCGAAAAGGCTGGGGTAGGCGGCGTTCGTCATGGTCGGTCAGCTAGTGTCGTCAGCTCTTCAACAGTTGAGAGTCTAAACATCCTCTATCATCTGGGAAGCTTCGTTCTTCTTCTGCCTCTACTGCAATCGAGACTACGTTTCGGATGCGGAAGGCTTCACAGATTTTTTGCGTAAACCACGAACCCGCTGCGCCTGGCGACCTGATCGTAGAGCTGCATGGCTATCTCATTGGTCTCGTGGGTTTGCCAGTATACGCGGGGGCTGCCGGCCGCTGACGCCCGGTCATAGACAGCTTCTATGAGCGCGCGCGCCGCCCCTTTGCCGCGCGCGACCTCGGCGGTAAACAGGTCTTGCATGTAGCAGGAAGGGCCTTGCGCCAAGGTCGAGCGGTGAAAGATGTAGTGGGCCAAGCCGACCAGGGTGCCGTCCAGCTCGGCGACCAAGGCGTGCACCGGCTCGTTGCAATCGAAAAAACGCTGCCAGGTCATCTGCGAGATTTCGCGCGGCAAGCCGGTTTCACCGGCCCGGCCGTAGAAGGCGTTGTAGCCGTCCCAGAGAGTAAGCCATGGTTCGAACTCCGACTGCATTGGCGGGCGAACCGCGATGGTCTTCGACATCCCTTTCTTCATCCCGCGTTTGGTAACTGCGGTGCAATGATAGAGCGGGCATCGGACGATGAGGGTGCTCTTTGCGGTATGGCGCCTATGCTGCCGTCAACCAGATCTTGCCAAGCGAAGGCGACGCTGTCCTTCCGAGCGGCCGGGCTCGTCTGGCAAATCGATCTCGCCATAGCCGCCGGCGTGACCGGCTGTCCCGGCGCCGTTGGCCGGCAGTACGATGGTGATAACCGTTCCGACGCCGAGCGTGCTCTTCAATGCGATTGTTCCGCCGTGGGCTTCCACCAGCCGCTTGCAGATCGGCAAGCCGAGGCCATGGCCATGGTAGGGCCGGGCTCGCAAGGGATTGGCGCACTCGTAGGGTTCGAAGAGCTTGGGCAGTGCATCGGGCTCGATGCCGCAGCCGTCGTCGGCGAACATCAGCTTCGCCCCACCAGCTGGTGTGGCTTCGAGCGTAACCTGGATGCTGCCGCCTTTCGCGGTATGCCGGATGCTGTTGGAAAGGAGATTGAGGGTAATCTGCTCGATTGCGCGACGGTCAGCACTGCAGAGACTCTCCGGCTCGTGCGTTTGGACTGCGATCGTCACGCCTGCGTTTTGAGCGATGTTGTCCAGAGTACGCGCGGCGGCGGAGACAATCCCGAAGAGCTGCAATGGCTCTCGGTCGAGCTTCAGGTTTCCGGTCTCGATGCGTGAGAGATCGAGAAGATCGTTGACCAGGTCGAGCAAATGGGCGGCGCTGGCATGGATATCCTCAGCGTAGTCCCGGTATCTGGCCGCACCCAGGGGACCGAGAATCTGCTGTCGCATGAGATCGGAGAAGCCGAGGATGGCGTTGAGCGGCGTCCGTAGGTCGTGGCTCATGGTGGCCAGGAATTCGGACTTGGCTCGATTCGCCGAGGCCGCTTCATTCAGGGCAGCCGCCAGGGCAGCCTCAGACTGCTTCTGTCGGGTGATGTCACGGCCCGAGCCGCGATAGCCAAGGAAGCGGCCGGTCTCGTCGAAGACCGGCACGCCGCTGATGGCAAGATAGACCGTGACGCCATCCGGCCGGACCCTGGGGTGGACGAAGTCGCGGAAGGCTCTTCTCGCTTTGAGATCGCCCAAGTGGTTCTGCCAACTTGCCGAGTCGACGCCCGGTATGCCGGTTTCTTCCCTGGTCTTCCCGAGCAGCTTCGCCGGCGGAACGCCGGTGACTCTTTCGAAGCGTTCCGAGAAAAAGGAGAAGCGCAACTGCTCGTCCATCTCCCAGAACCAATCCGTCGAGGATTTGGCGAAGTCGTGGAAGCGCTGCTGGCTGGCCGCCAGCGAGGTTCTGGCCTGGGCAATACGCCTCTTAAGATAGGCATTAGCGAGAAAGCTGCCGCCGAGTACGGCAGCCAGGACGGCGAGGCTCCAGAGCGCCCAGTCTGGCAAAGCCGGCCGATTCGGCTGTTCCAGCCAACGCTGGTAGGCTTTGTAGTAGGGCGAGTGGGCATAGGACTTGAGATCGGCCAGGTAGGAATCGATTCGCTCGATGACTTCATCGGTCACGGTGTTGGTATAGGCGAAGTAAAGCGGGGCGGGCCGGAACAGCACCTGCGAGCGGCCCAGCCGCCCCTCGGTGCGGTTTTCGTGCAGCTCGCCGAAGAAACGGTTGACGATGGCGTAGTCGGCCTCGCCGCGTTGGACCTGTTCGAAAACGCCGTCGAGGGATGGGCTTGGAACCAGCTTCACGGTCCAGCTCCGTTGCTCCGCCAGCTCCACGAGCCGTCGGTGTTGAATGCCATCTTGCAGGACGGCAACCCTTCGTCCGTCGAGATCTTCCAGCGCGCTCAGCACTGTTTCGTGGCGCGAGTAGATGTAGGACCAAGAGTGCAGGACGGCCTCGTGCCCGAATTGGAAACGCCGAGCTCGTTCCTGCGAATAGGCAACATCCGGCATCACATCGATCTCACCGGCTTCCAGCATGTCCAGGCAGTCGGACCAGGCGCAGGGAACGTAGGCAATGCGCCAGCCGAAGGACTTGGATAGGCGTTCGATGATGTCCGGGTAGAAGCCGCGCGGACCGTGGGCAGGGTCCCAGTAGATCTTCGGCTCGTTTTGGTAAACGCCGACACGTAACGTGCGGTGTTCCGCGACGGCTTGCTCGGCCGCAAGAATCGTCAGCAACAACGCCAAAAAACGAAGTGCTATGCGAAAGGCTTGGGTTTGCCTCGTCCGCGTTCGAGTCCTAAGGGCGATGCACCTAGCGATCCGCTGACGGCGCGTTTCAGGAAAACGAGACATGTCCCAAGCTATTCGTCGCGTCGCAGAGCCAGACCTGGACTCGTAAAGCTCCAGTACCGAGTGCCGGTGTTCGTTCGGGTCTATCCTTCCTAGAGGTTTGGATGGACGTTGAGTGAACAGCCAAAGGTAAGCTGCAATCCCTTGCAGAGGCGTAAATGCCATAAACTGTCTGCGTGCTTCAGCGGCGGGCGGGAGGGCACCGCCTTTGCCTGACTCTTCTTGAGGGCAATTGGGAGAGGCTGTAGGGTCGCGCGACCCTCGGCTCAGCGTGGGTGCCCCATGGGAACACGCGGTAGCGGAGAGGTATCTTCGTGTCTTGGCGGGAGGCTGCACTAAGCAAGATGATTAAGAAAATTCTGGTGCCTGTCGATTTGTCGCAGGAAGACGCTGGGGGAGCCGCCCTGCAACTGGCGGCGGACCTGGCTCGGCTGAAGGAGGCCAAGCTGGTTCTCTTTCACGTCATTGAGCGGGTGCCCGCTTTTGTCGAGAGCCAGCTACCGAAGAGTTTCGCGGAGGATGCCGTATCCGAGGCGACGCGCAGGTTGACGACACTTGCCGGCTCGCTGCAGCTCGAATCGCATGCGGAGATTGCTGTGCGTCAAGGTCATCCTTCCACCGAGATCTTGGAGTACTCCGAGCAGGCGGGCATCGACATGATCGTGATGGCCTCCCACGACCCGGTCCTCTCCGACTACCTTTTGGGCTCCGTCGCCGCCCGGGTCGTGCGCCACGCGCACTGTTCAGTGCTCGTCGCACGTAAGCTGGACGACTGAGCAGGGCCCTTTCGCCGGGCTTAGCCGTAGGGGTGGGCGTCGCCGTCGGTCCGTAGAGTGGTTGCGGCGAGCACGCGGTCGCGAATGCGCTCTTGCCACTCGCGGCCGTTGGCGTCCTGCCACCACACCACCGTGTCGCTGTAAGCCGGGAACTCGTAGGGCTTGATGCCCGGGTTGCGGGTCGGATGCCATTCGGCGGCCAGCGCGGGGAACAGCCGCTTTAGCTGTGTCGTGGTATCGACGCGGCCGGGGATCTCGCGGGGACCGGACACCTTCCGTTCGTCCTCGTACCAGGCTTCCATGCGGCCCCAGTAGAAGCCGAGATAGCCGGCAAGTTCTGCCAGCTCTGGATAGGGCGTCGGATAGGCCCAAACCGCATTCTCGACGACCTGTTCGCCGACGCGAATGCTCCAATAGCAGGCGTGGCCCTTGTAGGGGCAATAGGTGTCGCGGGTGGTGGCCTCTAGGCTTTCCATCGCCACATCGTCGCGCGGAAGGTAGTAGATCGGCGCGTGGCCGAGCTCGTACATCACCCGTGCAGCGCGGGAGTCGGCAATGGTCTTGCCGCCGAAGACGGCGCGAACGCGTGCGGGTATCAGATCGAAGGCTATCTGATAGTCCGGGTTGAGGGACCAGCCTTTGGGATCGGTCTCACGGGTGCTGTTCATGGCTTTGCTTTCCGGCTGTGGGATCGCTCAAGCCTCATAGAGAAGCTTGTGTGCCGTCAACAGCGAGATGTCGTGTCGCTGGCCTTAGCCGCCGAAGCCAAGGTGAGCCCGCACTACACGACGGACAGCCTGGACAACATCAACGGGCGTATCGTTATGACAATCTGGAAAAGCAAAGCTCTGCGGAGCTTCTTCGTCCGCCGAGCCTCGTGGCTTCGGTACAGCTCCCTCAGGATGGCCCACTGTCGTGTCCGCGTCTTCGTTCGGCGGATTGCAGATAGCCTGAGGCTTTTGGTCGGCCATAGGCTTGGCGCCCAAACGGTAATGCGATGGGGATAGCCTTGGCGCCGATTCCCGAGACAATGACCGCTGCTTTGCTGCTCGGCCACGGCGGCTTGGACAGGATTGTCATCCGCAACGACGTGCCGGTGCCTGTGCTCGCGGTGGGGGAGGTGCTGATCCGCGTCGGCGCCTGCGGCCTCAACAACACCGATATTAACACGCGGACCGCCTGGTACTCGACCGCTGTATCGGAGGGTATCACCGAGGAAGGCGCGCGCGCGGGCTTTGCGCAGGCCGAGGCGTCTGCCGGGAGCTGGGGCAGCGCCGCTATGACCTTCCCACGCATCCAAGGGGCGGATGTGGCGGGCCGAATCGTGGCGGTCGGCGAGGGCGTTGAGCCGTCCCGCATCGGAGAGCGGGTCATGATCGACCCTTGGCTGCTCGCGGCCGGTGATTGGCTCGACCCCACCCGGTCCGGCTACTTTGGCTCCGAATGCGATGGAGGCTTCGCCGAGTACACCAAGGTGCGCAGCGAGAATGCGATTGCCGTGGACAGTGCGCTGTCCGACGCCGAGCTGGCCACCTTTCCCTGCGCCTATACCACGGCCGAGAACCTGGTTGCCCGGACCGGTCTGCAGCCCGGCGAGACGGTAGCGATCTCGGGCGCATCCGGCGGCGTAGGCTCGGCCGCCATTCAGCTTTGCCGTCTGCGCGGGGCGCGGGTGATCGGCATCGCCGCACCGTCAAAGGCAGAACAGCTTACCGCCCTCGGTGTCGATGCGGTTATTGACCGCAATACCGAGGACCTGGAAGCCGCTATTTGCGAGGCCGCAGGGAGTGCCATCGACGTTGCCCTCGACGTGGTGGGGGGCGCGGGCGTCATGCCGCTCCTAAGGGTCTTGCGCCAGGGCGGGCGCTATTCCTCGTCCGGGGCTATTGCGGGGCCGATGGTGGACTTCGATTTGCGAACGCTGATCTACAAGGACCTGCAGCTCACCGGCGCCACGATGGTTCCGCCGGGAACCATGGCCCGCGTGGTGCGGCTGATCGAGCAGGGGCGTTTGAAGCCTTTATTGGCCCAGACCTTCCCGCTGCGCCAACTGGTCGAGGCGCAAGAGGCCTTCATGGCGAAACGCCATGTCGGCAACATCGTCGTCGTGCCATAGCGGCGTGCGGAAGGGGGAGGGGCCATGAAGATCACTTGTATACGCGTCTACAGGGCGGCCTTGCGCTATGTCGGCGGCGCCTATGCCTGGGGCCGTGGCAATGCCATCGAGACCGCACATACCACGGTCGTGACGATCGACACCGATGCGGGTCTCTCAGGCGCGGGAGAGTTCTGCCCCTGCGGCGAAAACTACATGGAGGCGCATAGCGAGGGCACCGAGGCAGCCGCACGGCTGATCGCTCCGGCCTTGCTGGGTGTCGACCCGCGTCAGCTCGGCCTCGTCGAGCAGATCATGGACCATGCGGTGCGCGGCCACGGCTACGCCAAGGCGCCTTTCGATGCGGCCTGCTGGGACATTCTCGGCAAGGCGACGGGACAACCCGTCTGGATGCTGCTCGGCGGCAAGCTGACCGACGGCGCGCCGCTCTACCACGTGGCGCCGCAGCGCGCTCCGGACGAAATGAACCGGGAGATGGAGGCTCTGCGCCATAAGGGCTATCGGCAGTTTCAGATCAAGGTCGGTGCCGACTGGCGGATGGACATCGAGCGGATCCGCGCGACGGCGCCGGCGCTCCAGCCGGGCGAGATTGCCATGGCCGATGCGAATCAGGGCTGGCATGTGGACGAGGCGATCCAGGTGGCGCGTGCGACCCGGGATCTCGACTATGTCATGGAGCAACCCTGTCAAACCTATGAGGAATGCCTGCAGGTGCGCCGCATGCTCGATCGGCCCCTGAAGCTCGACGAGTGCGTCACCGACATGAAGGTAGCGCAGCGTATCGTGGCCGACCGCTCGGCCGAGTACGTCTGCCTCAAGATCTCCAAGCAGGGCGGTCTGACCAAGGCGCGGCGCATCCGGGATTTCCTGCTCGACAACCGCATCGCTGTGGTCTCCGAGGATACCTGGGGCGGCGAGATCACGACGGCGGCCGTGGCCCACTTCGCCGCCTCCACGCCGCGCGACTTCCTGCTCAACACCACCGATCTGCACAACTACAACAATGAGCGGACCGGCAAGCCGGCGCCGGAAACACGCCAAGGCAGGCTCTACGCATCGGACGCGCCCGGCTTGGGCGTGGAGCCGGACTTGCAGGCGCTCGGCGCGCCGGTTGCAGTCTACGGCCAGCCCCTTTGAGCTTCGGCGAGCCAATTTGGACCCACCGACTATGCTCTTCTGTAAACTCTTTGCTGTGTCGCGCGTCTAGAACTCAGCGCCAGCGGCGTCCGGGAGGGGCACCTCGGGGAGTGAAGCCTCGGCGCCGATGAAACAAATTCACCGGATTGAAGGGGAATGAGCATGCTCAACGAACGTCAGGAACAGTGGTGCGCAGAAAGCCGCTGGGATTTCACCGACCTGAAGGCGCTGTTCTTGAACTGCACGCTCAAGCGCTCACCCGAGCTGTCCCACACCGACGGCTTGGTCCGCATCGCCCGCGAGATCATGGAGCGCAACGGCGTCGCCGTCGAGGCGCTGCGCCCGGTCGACTACGATATCGCCTTCGGTGTCTATCCCGATATGCGGGAGCATGGCTGGGAGAAGGACGACTGGCCGGCGATCTTCGAGAAGGTGGCGGCCGCCGACATCCTGGTCATCACCTCGCCGATCTGGCTGGGCGAGAAGTCGTCGGTCTGCACCCAAGTCATCGAGCGGCTCTACGCCAACTCCCACATTCTTAACCAGGAAGGACAGTATGCCTATTATGGCCGCGTCGGCGGCTGCCTCATCACGGGCAACGAGGATGGTGCCAAGCACTGCTCCATGAACATCCTCTACTCCCTGCAGCACTTGGGCTATGTGATCCCGCCGCAGGCGGATGCCGCTTGGTTGGGCGAGGCAGGTCCCGGACCATCCTACCTAGACGAGGGTTCCGGCGGTCCGGAGAACGACTTCACCAACCGCAATACCACCTTCATGACCTGGAACCTTCTGCACTTGGCGCGGATGATCAAAGACGCCGGCGGCATACCGGCGCATGGCAACCAACGCTCCTTGTGGGAAGCGGGTTGTCGCTTCGACTATCCTAATCCGGATTACCGCTGATCAGGCACCAGTCCGGTCCGAAACTGGCGTAGTTCTGCTCTGCATTTTTGCGCTACTGCATATCGCACCTTCTTCCGCTAGCCTGTTTCAATCCCATCGGTTGCCGACGAGGTGAAAGGGCCCGGCCAGGATGACGGTGCCAGCATGACGGTAAAGGTGCGATATGCGCTTCTTGCGGCGGCTACGCTGCTTTGCGCCGCCGGCGTTGGGCTGGCTGCGCCCGACAACGGTGGGCCGGCTTACCGGACCGACGCGGGTGCCAGTTTCCAAGACACCGAATGCTGGGGCTCGCTCGACACGCGATCACCGACAAAATGCGGCTGGCTGACAGTCCCCGAACGCTGGGACAGTCCCGGCGACAAGATGGTCCAGCTGCCGGTCGTGATCTATCGCCCGGCCGCGACTGAGTCGCGCTTGGCGCCGGTGATCTATCTTTCCGGCGGTCCGGGCTATCCAGCGCTGGGTCCGTGGGGCACAGACATCGCCGCCTGGCGGCGCCTGTCCGATCAGCTTTTTCCCGGGCGGCTTTTCATTCTTTTCGATCAGCGCGGCAGCGGCCTTGGCGCGCCGCGCCTGGACTGCCCGGAGGTGGACGATCCGCAGGTCTGGTGGGATCTCTCGCCGGACCCGAGCCGTTTCGTGGGCGTCGCCGCGCGCTTGCGCGACGCCTATGGCCGCTGCCGGGACCGCCTGTTGGCGCAGGGCATCGATCTCGGCGCTTACAACAGTCGCCAGAGCGCAGCCGATGTCGAGGCCTTGCGCCGTGCGCTCGGGCTGGGGCCGGTCGTGCTCTTTGGTCTGTCCTACGGCACGCGCTTGGCGCTGACCACAATGCGCCACTACCCGGACTCCGTGGCCGCTGCGGTTCTGGACTCTGTGCTGCCGCCGCAAGCGATCTCTCCGAACTTTGACAGTGAGGCCTACGCCGCCGCGCTCGACCGGCTCTTTGCTGCCTGCGCCGACTATCCCGACTGCGCCGCCGCCTATCCCAACCTTGCCGGCGATCTGGCCGTTCTCTTGGACAGGCTCTCGGAGACTCCGGTTGTGCTCGAGGTCGACAACCTCAAGAGCTTCGCGCCGCTCTATGCCCGTGTCGATCAGCATCTCTTCCTGGCCATCCTGCGCCGGGAGATGCAGCGCACTGCGAGCCTATCGCGGCTGCCCAGCCTGATCGCGGGCATGGCCCAGGGCGACGACTGGCGCCTCAGACCTCATGCCGAGAACATCTTCTACGGCCGCTATCCGCGCGATTACGACATGGGCATGAGCTTCTCCGTCGCCTGCCACGATCTGCGCGCCAGTCGAAGCAGTGCAGAGCCAGGTCCCAGTGCAGGGCGCTATCCTTATCTCAAGGACCACGTCGCTTGGATCCGCGGGCTCGACGTCTGCCCGCATTGGCCGGCCGGCGAGGCGCACCCGTCAGAGGCTGAGCCGGTCGTCAGCGCAGTTCCGAGCCTGCTGCTGGCCGGCGCGCTCGATGCCTCGACCACGCTCGAGCAGGCCGAGGCGGCGGCCGAGACCTTGGAGCGCTCCCATCTCTTCGTCTTTTCGGCTACGGCGCACAATCAGCTTGCCAGCGCGCCGTGCGCACGCGAGGTGCTTCAGGAATTCTTGGCCGACCCTGAGGCCCGCCCCAATCCGCCCTGTCTTGCCACCCAGCGCCGTCCGGCTTTCCTTGCTCTTGGGCTACGCTAAGATCGCAGCCCCATGACGAAAGAAGACTACAACGCCTTTTGCGCCTCTCTGCTGGCCACCAGCCATGTAGTGCAGTGGGGTGGATGCGATGTCTGGAAGGTCGGGGGCAAGGTCTTTGCCATCGCCGGTTGGGACGCGGGGGACGAGCCGCGCATCACCTTCAAAGTCTCGGACTTGGCTTACGAGATCCTGAAGGAGCAGCCAGGATTGCGTCCGGCTCCCTATCTCGCCTCGCGCGGCATGAAGTGGATTCAACACTACGAACAGCCGGGGCTGGACGACGAGGCGCTGCGCGATTACCTGCGCGCCTCGCACCATATCGTCTCTCTTGGCCTGACCAAGAAGGCGCAGAGAGAGCTCGGTCTCAACCAAGGCTAAGCGAAAGCGCTCGCCATGAATTCTCGGAAGACGTTGGCGGCCGGCGAGAGTTTGGCTGCGCGCTTCCAGGCCAAGCCCACGTCCATGCTCGGCACGCTATCGATCAAGCTGCGCGTCTCGATGCGCTGCCCTTCCAGTGACCAGGGCCGGTAGACCATGTCGGAGAGAACGGTAACGCCCATGCCGGCCGCCACCATGGAGCGGACAGCTTCCACAGAAGAGGTGCGGAAGATAACGCGCGGTCGGTGCTCGGTCTTGCGCCAGTAACGCTGCGCAGTCTGGCCGGCTTCGTCCACCGTCAGCATGATGTAGGGCTCCTGCGCCACCTCGGCCAAGGAGAGGCTGTCTGCCTGCAGCAGCGGGTGTTCCACCGGAAGCCAAAGCCGTCGCTGGGAGCGGAAGAGTGTCAGGGACTCGAGGCTGGCTCGGTTGCGCAGGTTCGCCGTCAGCAGCACGCCGAGATCGAGCGCGCCCTTGCTCAAGCTCTGCTCGATCTTACTGCGCGGCGCCTCGTGCAGCTCGATCTGCACCTCGGGAAAACTGCGCGTGAAGCGAGCCAAGTGGGGTGGCAGGAAGTAGCCGGCCACGGTGTAGGTGACGCCGATCTTGAGGCGGCCGGCCACTTCGGTATGGGTCGACTGCGAGGCGCGCACCGCTTCGTTCACGGCGGCGAGGATGTGGCGCGCGTGCTGCAAGAAACGATGGCCGTCGTAGCTGAGGCTAACCCCGTTCGAATGCCGCTCGAAGAGGCTGACCTGCAGCATTGCCTCGAGTTGCTTCACCGCGGCCGTCACGGCCGACTGAGAGACATTCAACTCGATGGCGGCCTGGGAGATCTGTCCGGCCTCCGCGGCTGCCACGAAATAGCGTACCTGCTTGAGGGAGAAGCTCATGTTGCCTTCTACAGCCTAGAGTAAATCACGCATTCCGGTGAGGAGCCGGCGTTGCCATCAGTATCTGTTTTTTTGATATCAGGACGCAAGATTTCCTATTTCACAATAAGGGGCGGCCAGGGCAAGACTTGGCGGTTCTCGTTCCAAACTGGGTGCGACAAGCAACGCGGCGGCAAGCCGGTGGACGAGCACCCGCCAGAAACAGGGAGTTTTGATATCATGACCAGAGGAACGATTCTGAAGGCAGCCGTGGGCGCAGGCGCTCTTGCCTTCGCTTTGAGCAGCGTCGCCAGCGCGGACGATTGGTATCCCTATAGCATCGAGGTTTGGGACCCGCCCTTCGACATGGCGAGCCCGCGCAAGTCGGTCGACTACGTGCCGCTCGACAAGGCGGCTCAGCCCTGGGAGATCTGCGTCTCCTTCCCGCACATGAAGGACGCCTATTGGCTGGCGGTGAACTACGGTGTCGCCAACGAGGCTGAGCGGCTCGGCGTGAAGATGCAACTCGTCGAAGCCGGTGGCTACACCGAGCTCAACACGCAGATCTCGCAAATCGAAGACTGTGTGGCGGCCGGCGCTGATGCCGTGGTGATCGGGGCCATTTCCTTTGAGGGCCTCAACAACCTGGTCTCGGAAATCCGCGGCAAGGGCATTCCGGTGATCGATGTCATCAATGGCATGTCGTCGCCGGAGCTCTCCGCCAAATCGCTGGTCTCCTTCGGTGAGATGGGCGCCAAGGCCGGTGCTTTCGTCGCCGACAAGCATCCGACCGGCGGCGATGCGGTCAAGGTGGGCTGGTTCCCAGGTCCGGCCGGAGCCGGCTGGGTCGAGGCCGGCAACGAAGGCTTCCTCGGCGCCGTCGCCAACAGTGCCGTCGACGTGGTCGAGGTGAAGTACGGCGACACGGGCAAGGAAGCCCAGTCGAAGCTGGTCGAGGACACGCTCGAGGCTCATCCTGATCTCAACTACATCATCGGCACGGCAGTGACCGCCGAAGCGGCCATTCCGATCCTGCGGGCCCGCGGCCTGACCGATCAGGTCCAGGTGGTGTCCTACTACTTCACGCCGGGCGTCTTTCGCGGCATCAACCGTGGTCAGATCATGGCGGCGCCGACGGACTCGGCGGTGGTGCAGGGCCGCGTGGCCATCGACCAGGCCGTGCGCATCCTGGAAGGCCAGGACTTCGAGAAGCATGCCGGCCCAGCGCTCTACGTGATCGACAGCTCGAACATCGAGAGCTTCGATCGCTCGACCTCGCTGGCGCCGGACGGCTTCAAGCCTGTGTTCCGTGTGAATCAGTAGCGGACGGGACAGCGGGCGCGACAAACTCGTCATGGTCGCACGCGACATGACAGCGGACGCAGCGGGGGGCGGCCGGACGGCGCCGGGCGCCCCCTTGCTCGACGTGCGGGGGCTCAGCAAGCGCTATCCCGGCGTGTTGGCGCTCGACCATGTCGACTTCACGCTGGAGGCCGGGGAGGTGCACATCCTCTTCGGCGAAAACGGCGCCGGCAAGTCGACCTTGATCTCCATCCTCGCCGGTGCCAACCGGCCGAGCGAAGGAGAAATCCACTTCCGCGGCGAGACGGTCGAACTCGATTCCGTGCACCACGCGCGCGAGCTCGGCATTTCCGCTGTCTTCCAGGAATTCTCTCTGGTCCCGCAGATGACGGTAGAGGAGAACCTCTTCCTCGGCGCCGAGCACACGCGCTTCGGCCTGCTCGACAAGGGCGATTTGCACCGGCGAGCCGAGGCCATCCTGGAGCGCCTCGGCTTTCCTTTGCGGCCGGGCGACCGGGTGCAGCACCTTACGCGCGCCGAACAGCAGATGGTGGAGATCGCCAAGGCGTTCCGCTCAGAGCTCTCGGTGCTCATTCTCGATGAGCCGACTGCGTCACTCACGGAACGGGAGACGGCGCAGCTCTTCGGCTTGATCGAGCAGGTCAAGGCCGAGGGCGTTGGCGTCATCTACATCACGCATCGTATGAGCGAGATCCGCCGTATCGGCGACCGCATCACCGTGCTGCGCGATGGTCGCTACATCGACACCGTCGATGCAAAGACCACCGACGAGGATGAATTGGTGCGGCTGATGACCGGAAGGGTCATCGACGAGCTCTTTCCCAAGGTCAACTACGCGCCCGGCGTGTGTCTACTCAGTGTGGAGCATCTGACCACCCAAAGCCGCAACGTCGTCGATGCCTCGATCGAGGTGAAGGCGGGGGAGATTGTCGGCTTGGCAGGCTTGGTCGGTGCCGGCAAGTCGGAGGTCGCCCGCGCATGCTTCGGCCTGGAGCCTGTCGCCTCGGGCCAGGTCACGCTCAACAATGAAGACGTCACGGGCCTGTCTGCTAAGCGGATGCTGGACCGCGGCTTTTTCTACCTGCCGCCCGACCGGCGCGAGGAAGGCCTGGTGATGATGCGCTCGGTCAGGGAGAACGTCTCCCTGCCGTCGCTCGATCGTCCGCCCTTTGCCTTTGGACCCTTGCTTGACCGCAGCGGCGAGCGGCGTGCGACGGCCGATCTGATGCAACGGCTCAACCTGCAGCCGCCGCGTCTCGAACGTGCGGTCGACCACTTCTCAGGCGGCAACCAGCAGAAGGCGCTGCTCGCCAAGAGCCTGACGCGAGAGGTGAAGGTCTTTGCCTTCGACGAGCCAACGGTGGGCGTCGACGTCGGCACCCGCGTGGCGATCTATGAGTTCATTCGAGATCTTTGCGAGGCGGGGGCGGGTATTTTGCTGATATCCTCGGACCTGCCGGAGGTGCTGCATTTGAGCAATCGGGTCTATGTGTTTTACCGCGGCGAAGTGAAGGCCGAGCTGGTCGGTGAGGAAATCACGGAAGAGGCGGTGCTGCGCCACTTCTTCGAAAGGGATGCCGCCTGATGAGCGTGAGCGAGACGGAGAAGGCGCCGCGTGAGCGTCGCGGCCCGGACTACTGGCTGAAGCTTCTTTTCGTGCGTCTCGGCGTGCTGCCCTTCCTGTTGGTCATCGCGGTGATCGTCTTCACTTTGCTGTCGGACAACTTCCTGACCGGCCGCAACTTGATGAACGTGGTGCGGCAGTCGGTCTATCTGACTATCGTCTCGTTGGGCCAGATGTTCGCCTTGCTGACCGGCGGCTTCGATCTCTCGGTCGGCACCATTCTGGCGCTGACCTCGGTTGTCGGCGCGCTGGTCATGGCCAGCGTCTATGGCGCCATGCCGGAGATGGCGGGCCTCGCCATCGCCATCGGTGCCTTGGCCGGCATCCTGGCCGGCACCATCATCGGCGCCGTCAATGGCATCGGCGTTGCGGTCTTCAACGTCTCGCCCTTCATCATGACTTTAGGCATCGCCTCGGTCGGCTTCGGCATCGCGCTTTATCTGACCGGCGGCGTCCCGGTCTATGGCATGCCCATCGAGTTCGGCGACACCTTCGGCTTCGGCACCTGGTTCGGCATACCAAGCCCGATATATATCGCCGTGCTTTTCATCCTCCTGGTCTATTTCATCGTCAATTGGACGCGCTTCGGCCGCTATCTCTACGCCGTGGGAGGCAACATCAAGGCGGCGCGCCTCTCCGGCATCAGCACCCGCTTCACACTGTTCACGACCTATGTGATCTGCGGCTTCCTTGCCGCTGTTTCCGGCATGCTGTTGACTGCGCGCCTCGATACCGGCGAGGCCAACATCGGCGCCTCCATGCCGCTCGAGTCCATTGCTGCCTGCGTCATCGCCGGCGTCTCTTTGCGCGGCGGTGTCGGACGGGTCGAGAACGTGGTGCTCGGCGCGCTCTTCATCGGCCTGGTGCAGAACGGCATGAACTTGGCGCGCATCGAGTCCTACCTGCAGACTGTGGTGCTCGGCGGCCTACTCATCCTGGCGGTGGTCGCCGACCAGATCCGCCTGCGCTACATCGCCAACATGAAGGACTGAGCGAGATGCTGCGGGCTGCTTCAATCGGACTTGGCTGGTGGTCGAAGGAACTGGCCGCGGCCATCCAGGGCAAGAGCGACAAGATCAAGATCGTCGCTTGCTATTCGCGCTCGCAGGAGAAGCGGACCGCCTTTTCGGAACAGTTCTTTGCTCGGCCACTCGAAAGCTACGAGGCCGTGCTGGCCGACCCTCAGGTCGAGGCGGTTGTCCTGACCACCCAGCACTCGCAGCACGTCGATCACGTGGTTCAGGCCGCCGCGGCCGGCAAGCAGGTCTTCGTCGAGAAGCCTCTGGCCTTGACGGGAGAGTCGGCGCTGCGGGCGGTCGAGGCCTGCGAGGAAGCCGGCGTCATCTTGGCCGTCGGTCAAAACCGCCGGTTCATTCCAGCGGTGGTGGCGCTCAAGAAGCTGCTCGACGAGCAGGCCTTCGGCACGCCGCTGCACTTCGAAGCCCATTTCTCGGTGCCAGGCGTGCAGCGCTATGCGCCGGACTTCTGGCGGGCCAACCGCACAGAGAGTCCCGGCGGCGGCCTCACTGGCCTGGGCATACACATGATCGACCTGATCGGTTGGCTGGGTGGGCGTATCGAGCGCGCGACCGGCAGCATCAAGCGCCAGGCTGCGCCGATCGAGATCGACGATACCACGACCGCGCTGTTCGATCTGGAAGGCGGCGCCAGCGGCTACCTCGGCTGCATGTTCATGTCGCCCTACACCAGCTTCTTGAACGTCTACGGCACCGAGATGAACGCCTTCTGCTCGGTCGACGAGAACCGGCTTGAGTTGCTGCGGCCGGGTGAGACGCGGCAGCCGGTTTCCCTCGGGCCGAACGAGAGCCTGAAGGACGAGTTGGAGGCTTTCGCGGACGCCTGCGCTGGTGGGACGCCATTCCGCGTTCCGCCGCTGGAGGCGGCCCAGGCCGTGGCGGCCATGGAAGCGATCATCGTTTCGGCAGGGGAGGGCGGCTTGCCGCAGCCCGTGCCGAGGCTCGGGTAGGCGCGGGGCGTGGGCCGGACGTTAAACGGAGGAAACACAAGATGACGGTAATCAACTGCGACATGGGCGAGAGCTTCGGCCTCTACCGGATGGGCGACGACGAAGGTATGATGCCGCTCATCACCGTGGCCAACGTGGCCTGCGGCTTCCATGGCTCCGACTACAATCACATGCGCAAGACCGTGCGTCTGGCAAAGAGCCACGGCGTAAAGGTCGGCGCGCATCCTTCGCTGCCCGACCTGCAAGGCTTTGGGCGGCGCGAGATGAAGATGGAGCGGGAGGAGCTGGCCAATTGCCTGATCTATCAGATCGGCGCGCTCAAAGGCTTCCTGGAGGCCGAGGGCATGCCCCTCAATCACATCAAGCCGCACGGCGCACTTTATGGCATGGCGGCCCGCCAGGAGCATATCGCCCACGCGGTCTGCGATGCCGCCGACATCTTCAAGGTGCCGCTCTTCGGCATGATCAACTGCCTGCACGAAGAGGTCTACACGGCGCGGGGCCACCGCTTCGTCGCGGAGTACTACGCCGACCTGGACTACGACGGGAGCGGTGGCCTGATCATCACCCGCGAGCATGAGGCTGTCGAGCCGCAGGAAGCGGCCCGGCGCTCGTTGCGCGCGGTGACCGAAGGCAAGGCGCCGGCCGTTGACGGCAGCGATGTCCAGGTGCGGGCTGACGCCATCTGCGTGCACTCCGACACGCCCGATGCGGTGGCTGTGGCGCGCGCCGTGCGCGATGCGGTGCAGCCCTATTTGGAAGCCGCTTAGAAGCGTTCGCATCGAACCGTCGCACAGCAACAGCGATAGAGAGCTAGAGAGGGAAAGGGGAGTCCATGGCCAATCAAGAAATTCGCTCGCCTCTGCCGGGCACTTTTTATCGACGCCCGGCGCCGGATCAGCCGCCTTACAAGGAAGAGGGCGACAGCCTCGCGAAGGGTGACACCATCGGCCTTGTCGAGGTGATGAAGTCCTTCCACGAGGTGAAGTCGGAGGTCGAGGGCAAGGTCGCCAAGTTCCTGGTCGAGAACGAGGACCCTGTGCAGGCCGGCCAGCCCTTGGTCGAAGTGGAAGGCTAGGGCCGAGAGACGCGAAGAACGCCCATGGCCATCCGTTCCCTTCTGATCGCAAACCGCGGCGAGATCGCGGTGCGCATTATCCGTGCCGCGCGCGAACTCGGCATCCACACAGTGCAGGTGCACAGTAGTGCCGACGCCGACTCCCTCGCCGTGCAGCTTGCAGACGACGCGGTGGAGATCGGTCCGCCGCAGGCTGCAAAGTCCTATCTCAACATCGGAGCTCTGATCGACGCGGCCAAGAGCAGCGGCGTCGACGCCGTCCACCCCGGCTATGGCTTTTTGGCCGAGAACGCAGAGTTCGCCGCTGCGGTCGAGGCCGCCGGCATGCGCTTCGTCGGCCCGACCGCCGAGACCATTCACCTGATGGGGGACAAGGTTGCCGCGCGAACAGCGGCGGCCGAAGCCGGCGTGCCGACTGTGCCTGGCAGTGCTGGCCGCATCGAGGGCATGGAAGAGGCCAAGGCGGTGATTGAGGAGGCCGGCTTTCCGGTTCTAATCAAGGCCGCTGCTGGCGGCGGCGGCCGCGGCATCCGCATCGCTCATGACATGGCCGAGCTCGAACACTTGGTGCCGCAGGCTTCGGCCGAGGCGCAGGCCGCCTTCGGCGACGGCGGCCTCTATATCGAGCGGGCGATCCAGGACGCACGGCACGTCGAGGTTCAGATCCTCGGCGACGGCCAGCGCGTAGTGCATTGCTACGAGCGCGAATGCTCGCTGCAGCGGCGACGGCAGAAGGTTTGGGAGGAGGCGCCGGCGGTCGAGCTCGACCTCTCTCACCGCGAGGCGCTCTGCCGCGCCGCCGTGGCTCTGGCTGAGGCGGTGAATTACCGTGGTGCCGGCACTCTGGAGTTCCTCTATGAAGAGGCGACCGGCGGCTTTTACTTCATCGAAATGAACACGCGTATCCAGGTCGAGCATCCGGTGACCGAGTGCATTACCGGTATCGATCTGATCGGGGAGATGCTGCGCATCGCCGGCGGCGAGCCGCTGCGGCTGCGGCAAGAGGACATCCGCCAAGAGGGCCATGCCATCGAGGTGCGCATCAACGCCGAGGACCCGGCCAATGGCTTCATGCCTTTTCCCGGCGTGGTGGGCGAGCTGCGCGTGCCGGGCGGTCCCGGTGTCCGCTTCGATAGCTTGCTCTATCCGGGCTACGCGATCCCGCCCTTCTACGACTCGCTGCTGGGCAAGCTCATCGTTTGGGGCGAGAACCGAGACCATGCACTGGCGCGCCTGAGGGGCGCTTTAGCCGAGCTGAAGGTCGATGGTGTGAAGACCACCGCACCGCTGTTTACGGCGCTGGCCGAAGACCCCGAGGTCGCCGCCGCGCGCTTCCATACGAGATGGCTCGAGCGCTGGCTCGAAACCAACGCATCGCGGCTCAAGCCGTAGTCCGGGGCTCAGAGAAGGGGAACCTAGAAAAATGGAACCACGCTACGAATTCGGGGGAGACGAGCACATCTTCGTCGAAGTCTCCGAGGACATGTCGCTCGAAGCCTTCTTCATAAGCCTCTCCGTCGCCAACGCGGTGCGCGAGTCCAAGATCAAGGGCGTGACCGAAATCTGCCCGGCCAACGCCTCCTTCCAGATCAAGTTCGATCCAGACCAGATCAAGCCGAACGACCTCCTGGCGGAGCTCAAGAGTCTGGAGTCCGCGGCCGAGAAGGCCGAGCCCGTGCTCAAGACGCGCATCGTCGAGATTCCGGTCTATTACCAGGATCCTTGGACTCACGAGACCTTGATGCGCTTTCGCGAGCGACACCAGGATCCGAACGGGACCGACATTGACTACGCCGCCCGCATCAACGGCTTCAGCTCGGTGGACGAGTTCATCCAGGCGCATTCCGGCGCGCCCTGGTTCGTGTCCATGGTCGGCTTCGTCGCGGGCTTGCCCTTCATGTATCAAATGGTCGACCGGCCAAGACAGATCGAGGTGCCGAAGTACCTCCGCCCGCGTACGGACACGCCTAAGCTGACGGTCGGTTATGGCGGCAGTTTTGCCTGCATCTATTCGGTGCGCGGCGCGGGCGGCTATCAGATGTTCGGCATCACGCCCATGCCGATCTACGACCCCAAGCAGGAGATCAGCTACCTGCGCGACTTCATGGTCTTCTTCAATCCTGGGGACATCGTGAAGTTCAAGCCGATCGGCCGCGACGAGTATGACGCCGACGTGGAGGCCGTGGAGGCCAACCGCTACGAGCCGCTGATCAAGGAGGTGACCTTCTCCCTCGACGAGTTCAACGCCGACGTCGACGCCTACAACGCCAAGATCCTGGAGACGCTCCATGCCAATTAAGGTCAACGCGCCCGGCCTCGTCACCACGATCCAGGACCTGGGCCGGCCCGGCTACTATCATCTCGGCATTCCCATTTCCGGCGCCATGGATCGTTTCGCCTTGCGCTGCGCCAACATGCTTGTCGGCAACGACGAGGGTGCGGCTGCGCTCGAGGCCGTCTTCATGGGGCCGGAACTCGAGTTCACTGAGGACGCCACTATTGCCGTGACCGGAGCCGAGCTGACACCGAAGTTGGATGGCGACGCGCAGGAGACGTGGAGCTCGTTTCCGGTAAAGGCCGGGCAGGTGCTATCCTTCGATTACCTGAAGGGCGGAGCAAGGGCCTACATCGCGGTCGCCGGTGGTATCGATACGCCGTTGGCTTTGGGCAGCCGCTCGACCTACGTCATCGGCGCTCTGGGCGGCATCGACGGCCGTCCGGTCCAGCCGGGTGACATGCTTCCGGTCGGTCAGGGCAACGGAAAATCGGGGCTGAGCGTTCCGGCCGAGCTGCGTCGCGGTCCTGGGAGCACCGCGGAGTTGCGCGTTATCCCAGGCCTCTACTGGCATCGGCTGGTTGAGGACAGCCAACGCTCCTTCTTCGACGATACCTGGAAGGTCGCGCCGGAGTGCGACCGCATGGGCTATCGCTTCCGCGATGGGACGGCGCTGAAATTCGTCGAGCGGAAGCCACCCTTCGGGGCCGGCTCGGACCCCTCGAATATCACCGATGCTTGCTATCCCTATGGCTCGATCCAGGTGCCGGGTGGGACGGAACCAATCATTCTGCACCGCGATGCGGTTTCCGGTGGCGGCTATTTCATGCTGGGAACGGTGATCTCCGCTGACATGGACCTGATCGGTCAGATGCAGCCTCATACCCCGACCCGCTTCGTCTCGGTCGACATGGATGCGGCCTTGACGGCACGGCACGACCGGGCCAGGCAGCTTGATCAGGTGCGCTCTGCGCTCGCCGGCTGAGACGGCCGGAACGCACTGGACGGCTATTTGAAGGAAAGGAATAGGGATGTCCGCATTGCAAGCTACCCATCCAACCTTGGCACAGACGCTGTGGCCGAGCAGCGTTTCCAAGCCGCTGCGTATTCTGCTGATGCTGCTGATCGGCTCGCTGCTGCTGACTGTCTCAGCGAAGATCGAGATCCCCTTCATCCCGGTGCCGCTAACCATGCAGACCTTTGCCGTGCTGGTGCTTGGCATGGCCTTCGGTTGGCGTGTGGGTATGGCGACGGTGCTGCTCTACATCGCTCAAGGCGCGCTCGGCCTGCCGGTCTTCGCCGGCACGCCTGAGAAGGGCATCGGCCTCGCTTACATCATGGGGCCGACCGGTGGTTATCTGCTCGGCTTCGTTCTGGCCGCCGGGGTGTGCGGTTGGTTGGCCGAGCGTGGCTGGGACCGCACGCTCGGTACCACCGCGCTGGCAATGCTGATCGGCAACATCGTCATCTATGCACCGGGTCTCCTGTGGCTCGGCAGCCTCTTCGGCTGGGACAAGCCCATCCTCGAGTGGGGCCTCTATCCCTTCCTGCTCGGCGACGTCGTAAAGCTGGCACTGGCTGCGGTTGCCATGCCGCTGGCCTGGAAGCTCCTGCGGCGGAGCTGATGGGGCGAAGCGGATGGAAGGCGCGCTAGATCGTCTCTGGGAGCCTGCGGCGAGCGATGGCCCGCCGCCGCGCTTCCCAGTCGACGACCTGCGCGCCTATCTGCGCGGCACATGGAGGCTGACGCGGCAGATCCGCGATAGCCGCGCCGATGCTGACGGGTGCTTCGAGGGCAGCGTCTCTTTGACAGACTGCTCCGAAGGCTTGCACTACCGCGAAGATGGCGAGCTCTCGATCGCCGGCTACCGCGGCGCGGCCTGGCGATGCTACGCTTTTCGCTTTCCAAGCGACGACCGGGCCGAAGTCACCTTTCCCGGCGGTCGCCACTTTCACAGTCTCGACTTGCGGCGCGGTACCTGGGAGGTGCTGCATCGCTGCGGCCAGGACCGCTATCGCGGCACCTTCGAAGCCTGCGCCGAAGATCGGATGCGGGTCATTTGGCGCATTCGTGGCCCGCGCAAGGACCTGCTCCTCGACAGTTGGCTGACGCGTGACGATCGCGCGAGGGACGCCACGGATCGCTTTGAGAGCTTCGCGTGATTGAGGATTAGCGACACGCCAGAAAGGGAGAGCGGCCATGCCGGAAGGAGCCATCGGAGTTTCGGTCCAGCGCAAGGAAGATGATCGCTTCCTGCGCGGACACGGGCGGTACACGGACGACATTACCTTGCCGCAGCAGAGCTACGCGGTGGTCCTGCGCGCGCCGCTCGCCCACGCCCGCATCCGCTCCATCGACACGGCCGACGCCAAGGCCATGCCTGGCGTGCTCGCGGTCTTCACGGGGGAGGATGTAGCGGCCGACGGGCTCGGCGGACTGCCCTGCGGCTGGCAGGTGACCGGCAAGGAAGGGCAGGTCATGCAGGAGCCGCCGCACCCCCTGCTGGTGGCGGACAAGGTGCGCCACGTCGGCGACAACGTGGCTCTAGTCGTGGCCGAAAGCCTAGCCGAAGCCAAGGATGCGGCCGAGGCCATCGTCGTCGACTACGACCCCTTGCCGGCGGTCAGTGCGGCCTCTGCAGCCTTGGCAGCCGACGCACCCAAGGTCCACGACGACTTTGAATCGAACCTCTGCTACGACTGGGAAATCGGCGATGCCGCCGCGGTGGAGCAGGCCTTCGCCGGCGCCCACAAGGTTGCGCGCGTCGAGCTGGTCAACAGCCGCGTGGTGCCCAACGCCATGGAACCGCGGGCGGCCAATGCCCACTACGACGTTAACAGCGACTCCTTCACACTCTATCTCACGAGCCAGAATCCGCACGTCATTCGCCTCTTGATGGGCGCCTTCGTGCTGCAGATTCCGGAGCACAAGCTGCGCATCATCGCCCCCGATGTCGGCGGCGGCTTCGGCTCGAAGATCTATCACTATGCGGAAGAGGCACTGATCACCTGGGCCGCGCGCAAGCTGCGCCGGCCGATCAAGTGGACGGCGGACCGCACGGAGGCCTTCGTCAGCGACGCGCACGGCCGCGACCATGTTACCACCGCCGAGATGGCATTGGACGAACAGGGGCAGTTCTTGGCGCTGAAGGTCGATACGCTTGCCAACATGGGCGCCTATCTCTCGACCTTTGCGCCCTCCATCCCGACCTACTTCTACGCCCTGATGTTCTCCGGTCAGTACCGCACGCCGGCGATCTACGTGGCTGTCAAGGCCGCCTTCACCCACACGACCGTCGTTGATGCCTATCGCGGCGCCGGGCGATCGGAATGCATGTACGCGCTGGAGCGGGTAGTGGACGAGGCGGCAAGGGTCATGGGTCTCGACCCGGCCGAGATCCGGCGGCGCAACTTCATCCCGGAAGACGGTTTCCCCTTCAGCTCGCCGGTGGGCGTCGTCTACGACAGTGGTGCCTTCGCCAAGAGCCTGGAGATGGCCTTGGCGCAGGCGGACTACGACGGCTTCGCCGCTCGCCGCGCACAGTCGGAGGCCGAAGGTAAGCTGCGTGGCTTCGGCCTAGCCTGCTGGATCGAATCCTCCGGGGCGGCGCCCTCGCAGGCCGTGACGGCGCTCGGTTGCCGTGCCGGGCTGTTCGAGGCGGCCAAGATCCGCGTTCATCCCACCGGCGGTGTCACGGTCTTTACAGGCGCTCACAGCCACGGGCAGGGGCACGAGACCACCTTCGCCCAGGTGGTGGCCGAGAAGTTCGGCCTCTCGGTCGATCATATCCACGTCGAGCACGGCGACACGCATGCCGTTCCTTTCGGCATGGGCACCTACGGCTCCCGTTCCATGGCTGTAGGCGGCGGCGCCATTTCCCTCACCGCCGATAAGGTGGTCGAGAAAGGCAAGCGCATCGCAGCCCACGTTCTCGAAGCCGATGTCGGCGACATCGTTTTCGAGGAGTCTGCCTTCAAGGTGGCCGGCACCGACAAGCAGCTCGGCTGGGTGGAGATGTCGCTCGCCGCGCACGTGCCGGCGAACTACCCCCTGGGCGAGATGGAGCCCTGCATCGAGGAGACGACTTTCTACGACCCGCCGAACTTCACCTTCCCCAACGGCGTGTTCGTCTGCGAGGTGGAGATCGACAGGGAGACGGGGCGGGTTGCCGTGGTCAGCCTGACGGGCGTGCACGACGTGGGGACGGTCATCAATCCCATGATCGTGGAAGGCCAGGTTCATGGCGGCGTCGCCCAGGCGGTCGGCCAGACCTTGCTGGAGCAGGTCGCCTTCGACGAGGACGGGCAGCTCGTGACCGGCTCCTACATGGATTACTGCCTGCCGCGCGCCGATGACCTGCCGAGCATTGCCACCGGCATGAACGAGGTGGCCTGCCCGCACAATCCAATCGGTGTGAAGGGGGCAGGAGAATCCGGCGCCACCGGCGCGCCGGCGGCCGTGATCAACGCCGTGATCGATGCGCTCTCGCCGCTCGCAATCACCAGCATCGACATGCCGGCGACGCCGGAACGTGTGTGGCGTGCTATTCGTGAAGCGGAAGCTGGCTAGGTCCTAACCAGGCGCCTTTAGCCGGTGCGCCAGGCGATGCTGCCCTTGCAGCGGCCGCAGACGCGGTCGCCAGCCCATTCGCTCGGGAAGCGCTCACCGCACTTGAGGCAGTCGCGCTCCTTGGACTCCAGGTTGCTCTCGGCTTCTTTGTGAAACAGCTCTTTCATGCATCCTAGATGGGGTTTTTGCAGGGCGTTTTCCAGCTCAAACAAGAATTAGCGTTCCATAACAACGCATTATAAGCATTTCTTATCGTTGGATTTCTTGTTTGTCTGCTGAGCTTGCCTGCAAAAGCTGTCTACTTCAGCGTCACGTCGATCTCCCCGATGCCAGCGACACCGCCAAGGAGGCGCTGGCCGCGGGTGACGGAACCAACTCCGGCCGGAGTGCCGGTGAAGATGAGGTCGCCAGGCTCGAGGCGGTCGTAGCGGGAGACTTGGGCGATGAGCTCAGGGATGGACCAAGTGAGCTGCGAAAGGTCGCCGTCTTGGCGTAGGGCGCCGTCGACCTCGAGCCAAATGCGCCCGGAACTCGGATGGCCGATCTCTGCGGCTGGGACGACGGCGCCGATGGGGGCCGATTGGGTGAAAGCCTTGCCCACTTCCCAGGGCCGCCCGGCTTTCTTGGCCTCGCCCTGGCGGTCGCGCCGAGTGAGGTCGATGCCGACGGCGTAGCCGTAGACCAGATCGAGGGCGTTGCTCTCCGCCACTGCGCTGCCGCCTTTGCCAAGCGCCACGACCAGCTCGATCTCATGGTGAAGATCCTCGGTCATTGGCGGATAGTCGACCGTATCGCTTTCGATGGCGAGGGCCCAGGCTGGCTTCATGAAATAGAAGGGAGCCTCGCGGTCCGGGTCGTGACCCATCTCACGGGCATGCTCTGCGTAGTTCCGCCCGATGCAGAAGACCCGGCGCACAGGGAAACGCGCTGCGCTTCCCTTAACTGGAAGCGACGGGTTGGCGGGAAAGGAAATGACGTAGTTGGACCCGGATGGGGCAGGGGACGCCGACATGGAGGCTCAGACTCTCTCTTAAGGATTACGGAGAAGAGAGCCTTAGCCGGACTCCCCGCTCAGGCCAAGCCGGAGAGGCTGAGAGTCCGAAGGCGAACTAGCTGCTTGCCGGCGCTTTGGCCCTGGTCTTGAAGATCGTGAGGGCTGCCGTGAGGCTCCCGGCTACGCTGCCTGCAGCGCCGGAGACCAACAGGATTGACTGGGCCGAGACCTGAATGAAGAGCACGCCCACCACGGTGGTAAGCAAGGCGACGATCGCGGAGAACGCGCTTCCGGTCATGCAGACGATGCAAAAACGCCGTACAAGCTTCCCCATTTGATCCCCCTTACAAAACAAACCCCGTGTGACTGAGGAAGACTATATGATATGTCGATGATAAAATGCAATAGAAAATTAGAATTCGTTAATAGTTAATCTGGCATTTACCTTATTTACTTAATTTCGATAAGAAAAGCTGCCCAAGGCCAGCGCAGCTCGTCCTCATCGGTCAAGGGCTTGCCATCGCGCCGGCTGTAGACCAGCCAGGTCGGCCCACGCTGTCCTAGGCCGAGGTAGCGGCCGTCCTGCTTGATGGCGAGCAGCCATTCATACTTTTGGAGATCGGCCGCTGAGATCTCGGACGCGAAGCCGTCGAGTGCCAAGACCGTGATGTCCTTGCCCTCGCCCCCGACAGCCTTCAGGACGTCGCTCAGCAAGGGGCCTTCCAACTGTGCAGGCTCTATGAGCGTGTCGACTTCAATATCGATGCTCTGCATGCCCAAGCTCTCCAACATGGCGCGGTCGAATTCCGCTGCCGCGGTGAAGCTTCTATCGTGGTAGGCGAAGAAGAGGTCTTGCGTCTTCTGTGAGGGCGGGCGGTTGGTGTCCTCGATGTCTCCTGTGATCGTCAGCACCACCGGCCCTTTCGCCGGCTCCAAGGCCATGGCCGGCGCGAGCAGGGGCAGAAGCAAGATGGTCGGAGCAGCGATCAGCGCCAGAAGCACTCGTGGGATAGGCATGGACGATCTCCCTTGGTCTCCTGGCTCAGCTGGCCGCAGCGGCGGTCGGCTAACCATCGCCGGGCTGCGGGCCGTCATAGCCCTCGACGATCAAGGACTCAGACTGAGAGGCCTTGTTCCGAATGACCAAGGCGGCCTGGTATCCCGGCGAGTTGTAGCACTCGAGAGCCGCCTGATAGCTGGGGAACTCGATCACGACGTGGCGGGTCCGTTGCTCGCCATGGGTTGTCTCGAACTGGCCCGCCCGGACCAGGAAACGCCCGCCGTATTCGGCGATCGGTGCGGCGTTGGCCGCGACGTAGTCCTTGTATGCTTCGGGATCGTCGACGTCGACATGGGCAATCCAATATCCCTTGGGCATGGCTTCTCACTCCCTGTCTGCGCGTTGAAGAAGGCCTCCGCCTAGCCGCCGGCCAGTTGCGGCAGCAGGAAGACCTCGCTGTCGGGCGGTATGGGCTGGTACCAGGCATCGCGGTAGATCTGCCCGTTGATGGCCACGGCAACGCCTTTGGCGAGCAGCGGCTTGAGCGCAGGATGCTCGGACTCCAGCTTGGTCAGCATCTGCCTTACGTTGGCCGCCTCCACTTCGAAGGCCTCTTGTCCCCCGGCGGCGCCCTTGAGGGTGCCGCCGAGCTTCACCGTGATCATGCGCCGCGTCCGCCGTTGGCCTTTGCCTCGTCGATCGCCTTGAGGATCCGCGGCGGAGACATGGGCACCTGGGTCATGCGCACCCCTGCGGCATGAGAGACGGCGTTGGCGATGGCCGCGAGCGGCGGGACGATGGAGGTTTCGCCGACACCGCGCACGCCGTAGGGGTGACCGGGGTTCGGTATCTCGACGATCACCGTGTCGATCATCGGCACGTCCGAGGCAACGGGGATGCGGTAGTCCAGGAAGCCGGGGTTCTGCAGCCGCCCGTCTTCGCCGTAGATATATTCCTCGTTGAGCGCCCAGCCGATGCCTTGCACGGCGCCGCCCTGGTACTGGCCCTCGACGTAGCTGGGGTGGATAGCCTTGCCGGCATCCTGCACCACCAGGTAGCGCAGCACCTCGGTGGCGCCGGTCTCGGGATCGACCTCGACGTCGACCAGGTGTGTGGCGAAGCTGACGCCGGCGCCCTCGGCATTGGCCTCGTAATGGCCGGCGATGGGGCCACCGGTGCTGCCGGAGACCTTGGCGATTTCGGCCAGCGACAGGGGCTCGAAGTCGCCGGCGTTGGGACCGGCGGGCTTGGCGTGACCATCCTCCCACACCACCGCATCGGCCGGAATGCCCCACATGATGGCCGCCCGTTCGCAGAGCCGGGTGATGGCATCGCGCGCCGCCTCGATGGTGGCGAGGCCGCTGGAGAATGTGGTGCGGCTGCCTTCGGTGATGTCGTTGTAGCCGAGCGAGCTGGTGTCGGTGACCACTGCGCGCACGTTGTCGTAGGCGATGCCAAGCTCTTCGGCCGCCATCTGGCACATGGAGGCGCGGGAGCCGCCGATGTCCGGCGTGCCCAGCGCGAGAGCCACCGTGCCGTCGACGTTGATGTTCAGGTTGACGCAGGTCTGGCCGCCGAAGTTGAACCAGAATCCGCAGGCGATGCCGCGGCCCTGGTTGGGGCCGAGCGGTGCCTGGTAGTTCGGATGCGTCTTGGCAGCTTCCAGGGTCTCGATCAGGCCGATGCGCCCGTAGGTCGGACCGTAGGCCGACTCCGTGCCCTCTTTGGCGGCGTTCTTCAGTCGGAAGTCGACCGGGTCCATGCCGATCTTGTCGGCGACCTCCGAAATCACGCTTTCGATAGCGAAGGCCGACATGGGCGCGCCGGGTGCCCGATAGGCAGCCTGCTTGGGCCGATTGGCGACCACGTCGTAGCCGACAACGTTGATGTGCTCCAGGTCGTAGCAGGCGAAGGCGCTCATGGCGCCGAACTCCACCGGCGAGCCGGCGAAGGCGCCGCCCTGGTAGCGAAGCTCGGCCTGGCCGGCGGTGATGCGGCCGTCCTTTGTGGCGCCGACCTTGACCCAGATGCTGCTGGATGAGGTCGGGCCCGTGGCGCGGAACACTTCGCTGCGGGTCATCACGATCTTCACCGGATGGCCGGCTTTGCGGGACAGCGCCAGCGCAACTGGCTCGACGAAGACGGTGGTCTTGCCGCCGAAGCCGCCGCCGATCTCGGAGGCGGTGACCCTGAGCTTCGAGATGTCCATCCCGAGGAGATCGGCGCAGGTGTTGCGCACCATGTAGTGGCCCTGGGTGCAGCACCAGAGCTCACCCTGGCCGTCCGGGCCGACGCTGGCCAGGCAAGCGTGCGGCTCGATGTAGCCTTGGTGCGCCGCCTCGGTCTTGAAGGCCCGTTCGACGATGACTTCTGCCTGGGCGAAGCCGGCTTCCACGTCGCCGTGGCCGAACTCGTGGCGCTGGGCAACATTGGACGGCTTGGCCGGCGCTGGCTCGACGCCTTGCGTGACCATGTCGTCGTGCAGGAGCGGCGCGTCCGGCGCCATGGCGGCATCCACGTCTGTCACATGGGGCAGGACCTCGTAGTCCACCTTGATCAGCTTGAGCGCTTTCTGGGCGATGGCCGTGGTGGTCGCGGCGACGGCCGCCACGGCATGGCCTTCGTAGAGCGCCTTGTCGCCGGCCATGACGTTGATCAGCGTGTCGTGCAGATCGCCGTCCTGCTTGGCGAAGTCGACCTGGGTCACCACCGCTTTGACGCCCGGCAGCGCTTCGGCGGCCGAGGCATCGATGGAGCGGATGCGGGCGTGGGGATGCGGGCTGCGCAACACCTTGCCGATCAGCATGCCCGGCGCCGACATATCGGCGCCAAAGCGCGCGCGGCCGGTCACCTTGTCGATGCCGTCGGGCCGCGACGGGCGTGTGCCGACAACTTTGAAAGAACGGTCCTGAGCGTCCAGTCTTGCGTCCAGCGGCATTAGCGTGCCTCCCTCATTTCAGCGGCGGTATCCATCACCGCGCGCACGATCTTGTCGTATCCGGTACAGCGGCAGAGGTTGCCTGCCAGCCAATAGCGCACTTCGGTCTCGGTCGGGTCCGGATTGCGGTCCAGCAGGGACTTGGCGGCGACCAGGAAGCCCGGTGTGCAGACGCCGCACTGCAGGGCGGCGTGGTCGATGAACTTCTGCTGCAGGGGATGCAGCTCGTCGCCGTCGGCGAGACCTTCGATGGTCTCGACCGCGCGGCCTTCCGCCTCCGCGCCCATGACAAGGCAGGCGCAAACCAGGCGGCCGTCGAGGATGACGCTGCACGCGCCGCAGTCGCCCGTGCCACAGCCCTCCTTGGCGCCCGTCAGTCCCAGGCGGTCGCGCAAGGCGTCAAGTAGGGTCTCCTGCGGCTCGCAGAGATAGTCGACCGGGTCGCCGTTGATGGTGGTGGAAACCTTGATCGTGGTCATGCCGTTCCTTTCGCGCGTTCAAGCGCCTTTTCGGCCGCGCGGCGTGCCAGCACGCCCGCGACCTTGATGCGGAATTCTACGGTGCCGCGTTTGTCGTCGATCGGGCTGCAGGCGGCCGAGGCGGCGGCGGCCAGTGCCTCCAAGGCTGCCGCGTCGACCTTGGTGCCGATCAGGCAGTTGGCCGCGTCTTCGACCAGCAGGACGCGGGGGGCCACGGCGCCGAGCGAGACGCGGGCCGTCTGGCAGGTGCCTTGCTCGTCCAGCGTCAGGCTGACGCCGGCGCCAACCACGGCAATGTCCATCTCTGTACGCGGAATGAAGCGCAGATAAGCATCGCCTGAGCGCGGCGGGCGCTTTGGCAGGAAGACCGACTCGACCAGCTCGCCCTTTTGCAGGCTCGTCTTGCCCGGGGCCTCGGCGACGGCCTCGGCGGGCAGCTCGCGACGGCCGTTGGGTCCGACGAGGGTGACGGTCGCGGCTGCGGCGACCATGGCCGGTACGCTGTCGGCGGCGGGGGAGGCGTTGCAGAGATTCCCGACCATGGTGCAGCGGCCCTGGATCTGGGTCGAGCCGATCAGCTCGGCCGCCTCGACCACACCCGGCCAGGCGGCGCTGAGCGCGGCATGCTCGCCAAGCTCGGCCGAAGAAACCGCGGCGCCGATGCGGAATCCGCCGTCCTCTTCACTGATCTGGCGCATGACCTCGATGCGCTTGATGTCGACCACCAGGTCGGGCTCGACCATGCCAGAGCGCAGTTGAACGAGAAGGTCGGTCCCGCCGGCCAGCACGCGGGCGAGGCCGGTCTCGGCAGCGAGCAGCTGCACCGCAGCCTCTGTCGTGTCAGGAGCTTCGTAACGCATTGTTATCCTTCGATTTCTTCCCTGGGCATCGATGCCGTCATTTCGGTGCTCGGAGCGGTCGACGACTTGAGTGCGCACTCTACGTCGATTGGCTCTGGCGGACCAGTCTGCTTTCCGAATGCCGTACTATGAAAAATCCGAGGGTCGACCGGGGGTGGCGGCCAAGCGGGCAAGGCCCTTGAAGGCGGGATGCGGGGCCGTGATCAGCCAGGTCGTGATGGCCTCGAGATAGGGCGTCATCCGGCCTTTCGCCTCGAAACGCTCGCGGAAGCTGGAGCGTTCCAGTTGCATCTTGAGGCGGGGCAGGATCCCTCCGGCCAGATAGACACCGCCCTTTGCGCCGGTGGTAACGGCGATGTTGCCGGCCGTTGCGCCGAGCAAGCCGAAGAAGAGGTCGAGTGTATCGCGTGCCTGCGGGTCTCCGCTCTCCGCCTGCGCCACGATCTCGGCTGCAGACCTGGCGGGGCGGGGTTCGCCGGAGAGCGTTCCAACGGCTTTGTCCAGCTGCGAGAGACCAGGGCCTGAGACCGCGTCCTCTACCGCTACGTGGCCAAGTTCGTGGCGCAACAGCCCGATGACACGGTCTTCCTGCTCGTTTCCAGCCGCCAGGGTGGCATGCCCTGACTCGGTCGGCACGACGCGACCGGCGCCCTCTGCCTCCGGAAGATAGAGCGCCGCGCCGAAGCCGGTGCCGGGGCCGATCACGACCATTGGGTCAAGGGGCGAGGTGTGACCGTCTGGATGTGACGTGCCGATGGCCTCGCGCTCCGCCTCGCCCAGTTCCGGCAGGCTGTACGCCAACGCCAGGAAGTCGTTGACCACCAGCGCCCGGTTCAGGTCGAAGGCGCGGCGCAGCGCGTCGCCGTCGATGCGCCAAGCTGCGTTGGTCAGTTGCGCGCGGTTTTGCGCTACCGGTCCGGCGACGGAGAGCACAGCCTGCTTTGGCGTGGCATCGAGGTCTGCCAGAACATGGCGGATGGCTGCCTCGATCGTCGGAAAGGCGGCTGTTTCCAACTGTGTGACCGGGCCAGGGTGATCGCCTTCGAGGTACGCGAAGCGTGCGTTGGTGCCGCCGATATCGCAGAGCAGAGCGGAGCCCGTCATCACGACCTCGTTGTTACCGCCTTTGCGCCGCCAGCGTGTTGAGGAAGTTCGCGAACCAGTCGGAGACCTGATAGGAGACAAGGTGCTGGAACATGGGATGCCAGCGAAACACTCGCTCCTCGCGTGAGATATCGAGCGCACGGGCGAGCGACTGGGCCATGCCCTCGATGTCGTGGGGATTGACCAGCAGGCCGCCGGTCATTTCCTGCGCTGCGCCGGCGAAGCGGGAGAGGACCAGGACGCCGGGATCCTTCGGGTCCTGTGCGGCGACGAACTCCTTGGCAACCAGGTTCATGCCGTCGCGCAGTGGCGTGATGAACCCGACATCGGCAACGCGCAAGAAGCCGGCGATGGTCTCGCGCGCGAAGCCTTTGTTGAGATAGCGAATGGGCACATAGTCCAGGTCGGCATAGCGGCCGTTGATCTCCCCGGCCTTGGCTTCCAAGGCCTTGCGGATCTCCATGTATTCGGGGACGTCGCCACGGGAGGGCGGGGCGATCTGCACGAAGGTGACCTTGCCGCGCAGGTCGGGGTGCTCCTTGAGCATCAGCCCGAAGGCTTCGAAGCGTTCGACCAAGCCCTTCGTGTAGTCGAGGCGGTCGACACCGAGTACCAGCCTGCGGCCTATCAAGCTGCCGGCCAGGCGCCGCGCCGGGGCCGCAGCTCCGGCCCGCTGTGCCATGGCAATGACGTTGTCGGTGTCGATGCTGATGGGAAAGGCGCCAACCCGAAAATAAAGGCCGTCTAGATAGACGGCCCCGTCGTCGGATAGCTGTGCGTCGGTTTCCCGGCGCAAGTACTGTTCAAAGGCAAGGACATCCCATTCGGTCTGGAAGCCCACCAGGTCGTAGTGGCTGAGCTCCTGCAGGACCTCGCGGTGGTCAGGCAGGGTGACGTAGAGCTCGCTCGGCGGCCAGGGGATGTGCTGGAAGAAACCAATCCTGTTCTTGACGCCGCGCCGTCGTAGCTCCTGCCCGAGAGGGATGAGGTGGTAATCGTGGACCCAAATGAGGTCGTCCTCTTTGAGCATCGGGAGCAACGAGTCGGCGAAGAAGGCGTTGACCCTGCTGTAGCCCAGGCGGGCGCGATGCTGGAAATTGGCGTTTTCCAGCCGATAGTGGAACAGGGGCCAGAGGACACGATTGGCAAAGCCGGCGTAGTACTCGTCGTAGTCGGTCGGTGAGAGATCGACCGTGGCGAAGGAGAGGTTGCCCTGCTCGACCACGTGCGGCTCCGGCGAAGGGGTCTCGACCTTTTCGCCTGACCAGCCGAACCAGATGCCGCCCCGCTCCTTGAGGCCGGCAAGAATCGCAACCGCCAGCCCGCCTTGTGCGGCCATCTGCCCGAGCTTTGAAACGCTGACACGGTTGGAGACGACGATCAGTCGGCTCAAAAAGCCTCCTCCCACGTCTTGCTGAGGCGCATGGCTGAATTGATGAGACCGACCATCGAATACGTCTGCGGATAGTTGCCCCAAAGCTCACCGGTGGCCGGGTCGACATCCTCCGAGAGCAGGCCCACGTGGTTGCGTGCTGCAAGCATGGTTTCGAAAAGCTCGCGCGCCTTTTCCCGACGGCCGATGCCGGCCAATGCATCGATAAACCAGAATGTGCATACATTAAAAGAGGTTTCCGGTCGTCCGAAATCATCTTCTGCCGCATAGCGAAAGAGGTAGTTGCCGCGCCGCAGCTCCTTCTCCAGCGTCTCCACCGTGCCGATGAAGCGGGGATCGGAGAAGCGCATGAAGCCGAGGTCTCCCATCAGCAAGAGGCTGGCGTCCAACTCGCCGCCGCCCAGCACGCCGACGAAGCTGTTGCGCTTTTCACACCAGGCCTGTTCGAGAATGGCCGAGCGGATCTTCTCGGCTTCCTTGCGCCAAAAGCGCTGACGCTCCCCCAGGGACAGGCGTCTCGCGATGCGGGCGAGGCGGTCGCAGGCAGCCCAGCACATCAGGGCGGAGAAGGTGTGCACGTGTTGCCGGTTGCGGAACTCCCAGAGACCGGCATCGGGTTCGCACCACTTCGACAAGGCCTTGTGCCCCAGCGTTTCCAGCCGGCGGAACAGGCTCTCGTCGCCCGGATTGCTCAGCCGGTGGTCGAAGAAGCTCTGGGTCGCGGCGAGCACCACATGCCCATAGCCGTCGTTCTGGATTTGCGTGTAGGCGCCGTTTCCGATGCGGACCGGCCCCATCCCGCGATAACCCGGCAGCGCCTCGGCAACGGTCTCGGTCAGGTTCGTTTCCTGAGTAATGCCGAAGACGGGTTGCAGGTCTTCCACGTCCGTCACATCGGCCACATCGACGATGAAGCGGAGGTAGCCCTCCATGGAACGGGTGACGCCGAGCCGGTTGAGCGCGTGCACGACGAAATAGGAATCGCGCAGCCAGCAGAAGCGGTAGTCCCAGTTCCTTTCGGTGTTCGGCGCTTCGGGAATCGACGTGGTAATGGCCGCCACCACGGCGCCACTGTCTTCGAAGTTCGCCAGCTTCAGCGTGATGGCGGCCCGGATGACCGCTTCCTGCCATTCGAAGGGCAGGGCGAGATAGCGACACCACTCGAACCAATAGTTCTCTGTTTGCTCGAAGAAATCGCGACAAACGTGTGCCACCGACTGCGCCACGGTTTCGTCCGGCCCCAATAGGAAGTGCAGCGGTCCGTCTAAGGTAAAGGAGGTCTCCTGAACAATGTAGGACAGGGGGGCATCCGTGGTCAGGCGCAGGGTCAAGCCGTGACCGACATAGCGGATGTGGTTGCTGCCTTGGGTTCTTTCCGGAACCTCTGCGCCATAGTTGGCAAGCGGGCGCAGTCGGATCCTGATCTTTGGCAAACCTGCCAGAGGCTTGATCTCCCGCGCGATCATCATCGGCCGGAAGGTCCGGCCGAACTGCTTGAAGCGCGGAGCAAAATCGGTGATCTGCACGGCGCTGCCGTCTTCGGCGTGCAAAATGGTCTCGACAATCGGCGTGTTACGCCGATAGCGCTGTTCGGTTCGCACCAAGCCCTTCAACTCGACATCGAAATAGCCGGCTTCCGCTTCCCCGTGGTCGAGCAGCAGGGCGCAAAACATGGGGTCTCCGTCGAGGCGCGGGAAACAGCCCCAGACGATGCGGGCGCGTCGGTCGATCAGCGCTGCGATGTTGCAGTTGCCGATCATGGCAAGTTCAAGGGAAGACATAACGGAGCCCTAAGCTCTGGTCGTTGGTTGCAGCTTGTCTCGGGAAGCTAGATCGCTACCGAGACAAAGAAAGATAGTACGACCGCACTGTGGGCTATTGGTAAACAGGTCTTTAGTAGAGGAATACGACCTAGTAGAGGAACATCGGCTTGTCGCGCACCTGGCGAATCACGGGGCGATAGGTCTCTGCGTCGTAGAGCTCGGCCACGTCGACCCGCTTCTCGCCCTTGATGCAGGTGTCGACCGGCACAGCCGTGTAACTGCCGTCCCTGATCGCCGTCATCAGGCCGCTGGCGCCGCCGTCGAGAAGCTGAATGGCCATGGTCCCATAGGCGCTGGCGACCATGCGGTCGAGCGCGGCCGGAGCGCCGGCGCGCATGAGGTAGGCGAGAGATTGGTTGACGATGCCTTGCCCGGTCTTGCGCTTGAGCTCTTCGCCGACGATCTGTCCGATGCCGCCCAGCTTTCGGTGGCCATAGGCATCGGCCTCGCCGCGTTCGATCGTCTCGCCGCCTGCCATGGTCGCGCCTTCCGAAACCACGACCACGGCATAGCCGGAGGGGTTGTCGGCCTTGTCCTGCATGACCAGCTCTGCGAGGCGGTCAATCTCGAACGGCACTTCGCTGATCAGCACCCGGTCCGCACCGGCCAGGAAGCCAGAGATCAGCGCGGTCTCGCCACTGTTGCGGCCGAAGAGCTCCACCACGGCGATGCGCTCATGGCTCGCGGTCGGCGTGCGCAGCGCATCGATCAGCTCGACGCTGCGGCTGACGGCGGTGCCGAAGCCCATGCAGTAGTCGGTGCCGAAGACGTCATTGTCCATGGTCTTCGGGCAGGCCATCACAGTGAAGCCTTCCTGATACAGGCGTGCCGCATAGGAGAGGGTGTCGTCGCCGCCGATGGCGACCAGCGCATCGATGCCCAGTGCCTTAAGATTCTCGATCACCTTGTCGGTGCAGTCGATCCGCTCGTCGCTGCCTTTCGCGCGCCCGCTCAGGCTCGGCGGCAGCTCTTTGGCTGCGACCTTGCCCGGGTTGGTACGGGAGGTGTGGAGGATCGTGCCGCCTTGACGATCGATATCACGTATTGCCGTGCGCGTGAGCTCGACCGTGTGCTCGGCACGCGACTCCGTGTTGTCCGGGTCGATGTTCAGTGGGCCCGCCCAGCCGCGGCGAAAGCCGACGGCCGTCCAACCGAGATCAAGGGCGCTCCCGGCAATGGCTTTGATGCAGGGATTGAGGCCGGGAACGTCACCGCCGCCCGTCAAGACTGCAATTCGCACTATCGATCTCCCCGTCCATAGAGCTGCTTTTGAGCGGAGAGACTATAGTGCGTGTACGGATTTTGTAAGGGGGTGCGGCTTAGCTTCTCGCTGCGATCTGCTGCAGGAATCTGACCATGACCGTTGCGGCGAGCAGCGCTGTCATGTTCTGCACGTCATGCGGCGGGCTGACCGTGTTTACGTCGTAGGTAACGCTGTTCAGTTCGGACAGGGCATCCAGAAGCGCGAAGGCCTCGACGACGGTGGCGCCGCCGTAGACGGGATTGCACACGCCGGGGGCGATCGAGGCGTCGAAGAAGTCCATGTCGAAGCAGAGGTAGCAGGGGGCTTCGCCAATCTGTCCTGCGATTGCCTGACCGGTTGCAGCGGCACCGCGATCGCGCAAGCGAGCCATGGAAATCAGCGTGAAGCCAAGATCGGCCGGATGGCGCCAGGCGCCTGGGTCGCCGGTGGTGCCACGTAGGCCCACATGACAAGAGCGGCCGAGGTCGAGGAGGCCCTCTTCCTGGGCGCGGGAGAAGGTGGTGGCCGTGTTGTAGCCGGCTTGCGGATAGGTGTCGCTGTGCGCGTCGATGTGGACCAGGGCGAGTGGGCCATGGCGTTTCGCGGCGGCCCGCAGCTGCGGCAGGGTGACCATGCCGTCGCCGCCCATGGTGACCGGGATGCAGTCCTGCGAAAGAAGCGCTTGGCAAGCCTCTTCGATCGCTGCGAAGGATCGCTCCACTTGGCTCGGTACAACCTCCGCGTCGCCGGCATCGATCAGACCAAGGGATTCGATCAGGTTCGATCCCGTTGTTGGGTCGAAGGGGCCGAGTTCGTGGGACGCGGTTCTGATTGCGCCCGGGCCCAGACGGGCGCCGATGCGCATGGCGGTGCCGTGGTCGAAGGGGCAGCCGAGAACGGCTGCGCGCGCTTCGGTCGCGTCGTTGCTGGAGGGGGCTTTGAGAAAGGTCGGTGTCATGCTTCGGCGGTTCGCTCGGCTCGGTCTGATTTGGACGTGGTCTGACCTTGGCTACGGCACGGCAGCGGGTGGGCGCAAGGAAAGAGGGATGCAGAGACCGGGCACATGAGCACGGTGGAGGAAACCGCGAGCGGCCAGTACCTGGCACGCTTGGGCATTCTGACGACGGTCTGCCTTTGGGCACTGCAGTTTCCGCTGGTGCACCGTCTCGCCGAGAATTGGGATCCTTATAGCATCACAGCGCTGCGCTATCCGCTTGCCGCTGTCATTCTCTTTGCTGCCCAAGCTATGTTCTTTCGTGGGCCTTTGCCGCCGACGCCTCTCGCATTCCACAGAAAGGCGCTGCTCGGTGCCTCGATGGCCTTGTTCGGTGTGCTCTTCACCGTGGGGCTGGCCATCGGCGATCCCGTCAGCACGGCCATTTTATCTGCCGTCGCGCCGGTCACCGCGAGCCTTGTTGCTTGGCTGGTGCGTGGCGATATGCCGAGCCGTGGCGTGATCGTCGCCTTGTTCCTGGTTGTACCAGGCGCGCTGCTTGCCACAGTCGACTTCGCCGGTGAGACACCGCGCAACGCACAGGATGCTTTGGGTGCCTTTTTGGTCTTTCTCGCCGGCGTGAGCTGGAGCTGGTATTCCCTCAAAGCCCAGGATTGGTTGGCTGGCTTGCCGCAGATTGCGTTGACCGCTCGCTCTGTTCTCTGGTGCTGCCCCTTTGTCGTTCTGACCTTCTTGGTGGCGCATGGGCTCGGCGTGACCTATTGGGACTATCAAACCGCACCGGTACAGGACCTCCAGATCTTTCTGATCGTGACCTTGGGGCCAATGGTTGTGGGCGTCATGTTTTGGAACCTGAGTGTCTCGCGTCTCGGTCTCACGGTCACCGCACTGCATCTCAATCTTATACCCGTCATTACAATGCTGATCGCCTATACGCAGGGGTCCGTGCCGGACCTTAGGCAGGTGGTTGGCATGGCTTTGGTGATCGCCGGCGTCACCATCGGTCAGCTGTCGGGGCGCGTCCGACGTTGAAGCTTGCTTGACGCCCTAGGAGTCGGGTGGCTTAGCTGTGGCCGCGGCCGCAGCTTGGGCTTGCATGACGCGTGCTTGTCGCCGTTTATCGCCGCGCTTGACATGAAGGAGGGGCGTGCCGGTGGGGCTGGCGAGCATCGCGATCGACAATCTGCTGTCGCCGATGGTCCTGTTTTTCCTGTTGGGCGTGCTCGCCGCGGCCGCACGATCGGACCTCTCGATTCCCGAGTCCATCGGCAAGGCGATGGCGCTCTATCTCATGTTCGCCATTGGCTTCAAGGGTGGTGCCGGGGTCAGCGCGCATGGTGTGGGTGCCGATCTGCTGCTCGCGATGGCCTTCGGGGTACTGCTCAGCTTTGCCATTCCGATCCTCGCCTTCGCCTTGCTCAGGCTGACGACCGGGTTGTCGCGGGTGGATGCCGCTGCCGTAGCAGCGCACTACGGCTCGATCAGCGTGGTCACCTTCGTGGCCGCGACCGAGGCGCTCAATACGCTTGGCATCAGCTATGACGGCTACATGGTCGCCGTGGTGGCGATCATGGAAACGCCGGCGATCGTGGCCGCGCTCTGGCTGGTCCGCCGCGGCGACGGTAACGGATCGTCGGGGAGCCGGGGCAGCAAAGGCGCATTGAGTGGCGAAGCCCTGCGGGAAGTGCTGTTCAACGGCAGCGTGGTGCTCCTGATGGGGGCTTTCTTCATCGGCTGGATCACCGGCGAGGACGGGTTGGAGGATGTTGCACCCTTGATTGTCGATCCCTTCAAGGGCGTGCTCTGCCTCTTCCTGCTCGACATGGGGCTCGTCGCGGCGCGCGGCTTTCGCTCGGCCAGGGAGGCACTCAACCTCAGGCTCTTTCTCTTCGGGATATACATGCCGCTGATGGGGGCGGCCTTGGCCATGATCGTCGTCTCGCTACTGGACATGTCTCCCGGTAGCGCGGCACTGATGGTCGTGCTGGCAGCCAGTGCGTCCTACATCGCTGTTCCTGCTGCCATGCGCTTGACTTTGCCCGAGGCTAGGCCGGCCATCTATCTGACGATGTCCTTAGGTGTTACCTTTCCGTTCAACCTGGTCTTCGGCATACCGCTTTACATTGCGGCAGCCGGATGGGTCGCGGGATAGAAGATGCAGACATATCCGAAGAAGAAACTTGAGCTGATCATAGAAAAGCCGATCACTCAGCGATTGTTGGCCATCCTCAACGATCTGGATGTCACGGGCTACACCGTCCTGCCGGCAGTCGCCGGGCGCGGCCAGGATGGAACCTGGGAGGAGGGCCAGATCACCGACGCCTCTCACATGGTGCAGATCCTCTGCGTGCTCGATGAAGCCAAGCTTGAGGAGGTCTTGTCTGCGACCTTCGAAGCGCTGAAGCCGCAGATCGGCATCGTTTACGTTTCCGACGTTCAGGTGGTGCGCAAGGAACATTTCTAATCAACCCTTCGGGGTGAACCGCTCACTCTCAGCTTGATCGCCACGTCCCCGCTCCGCAGTCTTTCGCTACGCCTTCCCGGATCTCCATATGACAATCGAGGCAGACCATGGCTCATCAGCGCTTGCGCCGCTTCAATACCAAGGACACCTACCCCGAGCAGAACCTCGACAACGATCTCTGCCAGGTCGTCGTTGCCCGCGGCACCATGGTTTTCGTGCGGGGGCAAGTGGGGCAGGACCTGGTTAGCAGGGAGAGCGTTGCTGTCGGCGATGCTGAGGGACAGACGGAGCAGGCCATGGCCAACGTCAAGGAGCTGCTCGAAGAAGCCGGCAGCAGCCTCGATCACATCTGTAAGATCACGATCTACATCACCGATCCGCGCTACCGCGAAGCGGTCTACCGGACGGTCGGTCGCTGGCTGAAGGGCGTCTTTCCGGTCTCTACGGGCTTGGTCATCCAGGCGCTGGCCCGGCCGGAATGGCTGGTCGAAGTCGACGTTATCGCCGTCATTCCCGACGAGAGCTAAGGGAAGGGGCCATCTGGCCCATTGCCCTAAGCAGACTGCCCTTTCTCGTGAAAGATGAAACCGAGGATGTTCATCAGAAGCTGGGCAGCGAGAAAGGCCGTGGTGCCCGAAGGGTCGTAGTCCGGCGCCACCTCGACCAGGTCGATGCCGACGATATCGCCTTTCTTGGCCAGGCCCTGAAAGATCTCGAGCACTTCGTAGTATAGAAAGCCGCCATGACTCGGCGTGCCCGTCCCCGGCGCGATGGAAGGGTCAAAGCCGTCGATGTCGATGGTGGCGTAGTAGCGGACGCCGTCCGGGATGCGGTCGAGCACACCCTGGGCGCCGAGCCGGCGTACATCCCGCACCGACAGAATGTCTGAGCCGGCCCGGCGCGCGGCCTCGTAGTCCTGGCGGTTGGACGAAGAGACGTTGCGGATGCCGAGCTGCGTCAGGCTGGTGACGTGCTGCATTTCGGATGCCCGTCTGAGCGGGTTGCCGTGGCCGTAGCGCACGCCATGGCGCTCGTCGACAAAGTCGAGATGGGCGTCGATGTGGATGATGTGCACAGGCGGCTGGTCATCGAAGGCGCGAATGCAGGGAATATGCACCGAATGGTCGCCGCCCAGCACGACCGGTAGGGCTCCGGCCTTGAGAATGGCGCGCACTCCGCGCTCGATATTGGCGTGGCTCGTGAGGGTGTCGGTATGCACCATGTCGGCGTCGCCGACGTCGACCAGTCTCACCTTGTCGACCGGCATGTAGGTGACGTCGTCCTCGAAGTCGTAGGCACCGCCATGGCCGAAGGAGAAGAGCGTCGAGGCCTCCCGGATCGCGCGTGGGCCGAAGCGGGCGCCGGCACGGTATTGTGTCCCCATGTCGAAGGGGGCACCCAGGACGGCGACATGCGCGTCGATGGCGCTCAGATCGGTGCAGGGTGGTTGCTTGGCAAAGGTGCAGTGACCGACGAAGGGGAGATTGAGCGCGCCGCTCTCATAGCCATGCCTAGCCATACCTTTATCCCTCGTCGCCTGCCGCTGTCCTTTGCAGCCTTTGTGCGCGCTCGCAGCTTTGCCGGCAAGATCGAAGCACTGGGCCTTGTCGTAGCTTGGCTCATCGCGTGCGACGAGCAGCGATCGGGATTCTAGCTGCTCTTGGGACCAAGGGTCTGGAGTGACTGACGAAGCTGGAGCCAATAGAGCTTTCGGTCGCCCGGAAACATCAGGTCCGAATGCAGCCTCGGATCCAGGAAGTCGAGGCCGAAGCGGGCGACTGTGGCGGCCTTTTCGCCCAGGCCGACCTCGTGGTCTCGCAGTTTCGAAGAAAGATGACCGATATCGCTGGGAAGTGTGTGTCGGCAGCGAACGCCGAGCTTTTGCGTCGGCGTCTCGTCCTGAGGGTGTCCCAGGAAGGCATCGACCTGTATGCGCGGCACATCGATTCCGGAAAACAAATCGAGGTGCAAATACCCCCAATAGCGCGAGTTAATCTCGATCAGCCAAAACCGATTGGTCTCGGGTTCCCACTTGCACTCAAGCATGGCTACGCCCAGCCAGTCGATGTAGCGGAGCCATGCCAAGGCGATGTCGCTCAAGGCCGGGTGATGCCAGGTCTCGCGCAGCGACATCATGCCGCCGCGATGTGGATTGGTGCGTAGTCCCAGAACACCGGTCCGGGTCAAAACGCGTTGCGCATCGATGCAATAGGCCGCCGCCGCCTTGACACCGCCGACCCAGCCTTGCACCAGCACGGCTTTGAAGGCTTCGAACAGGCGCTCGAGCTCCGCGCGAGTTTCTTCTGCGGTCTCCACACGCTTTGTGACCGAGCGGTTGCCCTGCCGGCAGTAGGCGACGTCCGACTTGACGAAGAAGGGGGCGCCGAGCGCGTCGATCTCAGCGATGGAGGGAAGTGGATCGTTCGAGCACGCGATCAGGCTCGGGGGCAGGTGTTCGGCAAACCCAAGCTCTTCAGGCGCTGCGTAGAGTGTGCGATCGACGTCGATCTTGCTGAAGGCGCGGTAAGTGACATCCGGATCGTTGGGCAACGGCAAGAGCGCGGAGAATTCTGCGTAGGCCCGACGAACTGCCATCAGGAAGCCTTCGCTCGGAATGATGACCCGAATGCCTTCTTTCGCCACATAGCTGCGCGCCCAGTCCAGAAACTCGTCGCTATCGTGGGGCGGCATGACAACCGCGTGTGTGGCGTAATTGGATTGAAGGCCCAGTGCTTCCGGTCCTGTGGCACAGGCGTGCACGGGATAGCCGGCCCGGCCCAGGGAGCGGATGACTGCGATGTTTCCGACTGCATGGGCATCTGGCACCAGAACGGGAAACTCGTTGCGCCAAGTCATCCCAATCCTCCCAGTCGACTTGGCTTAGAGCGGTCGTTGGGTTCTGGTCGCTGTTGTGTCGGCTAGGCCAGGGACTGGACGTGAGCGAATACCGCGACGCCGCCGGTTCCTGTTGTCTGCTCCCGCCGCATAGGTTTGGCTGCTCAACTCACGTTCCACAACAAGGCGCATGCCTATGATGATCGCGATCAGTGTGTAGAGCAGATCGAAGAAAGCCAGATTGAGGAAGGTGCCGGTAGCCATGTAGCCGATGAGCGAGACCTGTAGCATGGAGGCTAGATCGTAGGCCCAGTGCAACTGTGGGATCTCGCGCGTCCTACGCCTGATGAGGCTGCAGTTCGACCAGGAGAGATAGAGCATGGTAATGAAGATGGCGAGGCCGACGAAGCCATGCGCGCCGAGCATCTCAAACCAGATGCTGTGAAAGGAGCGTGCCTTGATTGCGTCCGGCACGTAAGAGAAAAACAAGGGTTTGATTGAGCTGACGTGGAAGCCGCCACCGGTGATTGGGTTGTCCAGCGCCAGCTTGACCGCGAAAGTCCAGGCTTCGATCCGGCCGATCGCAGAGCTGTCCGTCTCGTACTCATTGATCGAGTCCATGCGCTCGATCCAGGAATCGGGCACGAAAAAAGCACCAGCTGTCAGGAGTATGAGAGAGGCGACGATCGCGGGGCCCTTGTAGCGCGTGCGCCACACGAAGAAGGCGGCCATTGCCGCAAGACCCAGGAACGCCCCCCGCGATTGGCTGCCGATAATCGAAAAGAACATGAAGCAGATGGCGCACCACAGACCGAGCCTCATCCAGCGATGGGGCGTCGTGGTGGTCAGATAGTGCATGAGTGGGATGGTGGCGATCAGCGCCAGAGCAAGCTGATTGTTAGACGTAAGGAAGGACCCTGGCGGGCCCCAGACATGGTAGCTGCCACCTGTCAAAATGGTGAACACGCCACCTTTGACGCCGAAGTAACCTAGGGTGATGCAGACCACCCAAACCAAAGCGTGGATCCGTTCTCGGCTGGTGAGCATGACCGCCAGCAAGAGTGTCATAATGAGCACTTTGGTCGAGGTTTCCCACTTTTCCCGCGACCATTCGGGGTCGTAGGCATCTAGCGTTGTGACCCCAATCCAGAAGAGGAGAAGCACAATGATCCAGAACAATGGATAGGCTGGGAGCTTCTTAGGCTCCTTCGAGAAGACGTAAGCCAGTATGACGGTCAGTCCCATGGCCATGGCGATGGGAAAGTCGAAGGCAAAACCGAAGCTCAGCCGATGGGGATTGAGAAAAGAAACCCACGTCCAGCCGAGAATACCGACGAAGGGATAGCGGAAGGTAACGAGGATAGCGGCGCCCAGCAGGCCAAGGACGAAGAGGTCTCTCATGCCACGAACTCGCTATAGGAGGTGCCCTGCCGGCTAGAGCAGGCGGAGCCAAAGCCGGCAGCCATTAACGGCCTGCCAGTTACCCGTGCTACCGCAGAACGTGCGAGAAAGGCTGGCATGAGCGCTACCGTGCAGTCCGCCGCGCTTTCGCGCGTGTTGTCCTGGCTCCTTTCACAGGCTCGTAGTCGTCGCCCGACTTCTGGCGGATGGGGCCAGTCTGGTCCTCGATCCGTGCCGCGCCGTCATTTTGCATGATCCAGTACATGACGTAAAAGACGGCCAGGTTGGTCACGATGAACATAAGTGTTTCGAGCACTGCCGAGTTCCATTGTCTGACGGCACCGTTAGCTTAACCTCTTTAGCCGAAGAGGGTGAAGCAACAGTTATGTGTGCCATTTTGACATCATTCGTTAACGCCGACCACGATCATGCCCAGATGCCTCGGTGAATTGGGCCTTGAGATGACGTCTTGCCGTCATGACCGTTTACCCCCGCGCTGACTGAACGACCCGTCGGTCGCGATCGGGCCGTCTCTCGCGCAGCGGCCTGGCCTGTTATGGCGGCGGCGGAGATGGTATGAGATCGATCGGCGAACCAAGACAAGGAAAGGTGCTGCCAACTATGCGTTTAGCGTTCCTGGTCCTGCTTTGCTGTGTTGGCCTGCTGACAATCCCCGCGGACGGGTTCGCAAGCGGCTTGGTGGAGTCGATCAAGCGTATCAAGCCAAGCATCGTCGCGATCGGAACCTACGATCAGTTGCGACGTCCTCCTGGTAAGTTTCGCGGCACGGGTTTTGCGGTTGTGGACGGGCAGCATGTCTTGACGAACCAGCATGTGCTGCCGTCCAAGAGCGATTTGGCGCGGACCGAGGAACTCGTCGTCTTCCGTCCGGCACAGGGAGACGCCGAGATCATCCCCGTCCGCGTGGTTGCAGAGGATAGGGCGCACGATATCGCGATTCTGCGGCTTATCGGGAAGACCTTGCCGCCTTTGGCGATTGCGCCGCCCGAGCGCGTCAATGAAGGGCAGTCCATCGCCTTTACGGGATTTCCAATCGGTGCGGTGCTGGGGCTGCATCCGGTGACCCATCGGGGTATCATCTCTGCGATCACGCCCATCGCCATTCCGTCGCCAACGACTCGCAGCCTGGACGCCAGGACCGTCAGGCGCTTGCGCGATCGCTTTTCTGTCTTTCAACTCGACGCGACGGCATATCCGGGAAACAGCGGCAGTCCGGTCTATGATGCTGAAAGTGGAGAGGTGCTTGCCATAGTCGGCAGCGTCTTCGTTAAGGAGTCCAAGGAGCGGCTGCTGCAGGATCCGAGCGGAATCACCTACGCTATTCCCATGGAGCATGCGGTCCGCTTGTTACGGGAAAACGGCGTTCTGAGGTGACAGATGGTAGGAGCATCCCGGTGGCGGCCCTGTTCGGCGTTGCCGAGACGACCTGCTTAACCGTCTTGCTCCTTGAAACCTATGCGATCGCCGCAAGCAGTCGGCCCGAGGCGACGAACGAGCCGCGGAAAGCTGGACAAATTCTTCTAAAAATGAGACTTTAACACCGGGGTAACTGTTTATTCGTGCTTGGTGTTGAGGGGCAAATGACTCGCTTTTTGGGGGTAGTTTTTCCAATTGCTTTTTGCGTTGTGGCAACCTCGGCTGCGGCGGATCTATCCAAAGGTCCGGTGCGCGTTGGCCTGGGCGACCCGCAAGTATTGCGCGACCGGGTTGCGAGCGGGGATGCGGAGGCCATGACGGCCTTGGCGGCGATGCATGAGCATGGCCAGCAGGTGCCAAGGGATCTCGGGAAGGCCATCGCGCTGTACTGCAAGGCGGCGGAGCGGGGCTCGGCACGCGCCCACTACAGTATCGGCTGGATGATCATGAATGGCCGCGGCTTTGAACGGAACGACGCCGAGGGGCTGCATTGGCTGGACAAGGCAGCCGCCGCCGGCCACCCACAGGCAGCGCGTCTAAGGGGCATGTTCTCAGGTGACGCGGCGGAGCGGTCCAGCGCCTGCCACAGTCGCTACGCGCTGGAGGAAGAGGGGCCCTTGCGCCCCCTGCGCGCGCCGCAACAGGTTCGGTCCTTGGTGGAGGAGATCGCGCCACGTTACGGCCTCGATCCCTCGCTGGTTCTGGCTTTGATCAAGGTGGAGAGTGCCTTCAAGGCCAATGCGGTATCGCCGAAGGATGCGCGGGGCTTGATGCAGCTCTTGCCCAGCACCGCGGCGATGTATGGCGTCACTGAGTTGTTCGATCCACGTCAGAACGTCCTGGCCGGTGTGAAGCACCTGCAGGACCTCCTGGTCGTCTTCGAAGGCGATGTGACCTTGGCGTTGGCGGCCTACAATGCTGGGTCCGGGGCGGTGCGCCGCTATGGCGGTGTGCCACCCTTTGCCGAGACGCAGGCCTATGTGAAGCGCATACGCCGCTACTATCGCCAGCGGACGCACCCTGTCGACTTGCGGGCGGACCAGATCGCCGCCGTCAGGAGCCGCTTCAACCTGCCTGCCGACTGACACCTGGCAGCAACGGGCCTGTAACAATTGTCGGGAACGGCTATTGATGGCGTCACGGAATTGCGCTCCATCGCCGTTTACCTTATCCCAATCAAGGAACGTTAACGGTTGTTGCTGAACTGATAGCGTTACAGACGCTGTTCCAGCGGCCCTTATGCCCTTTTGGCCGTGGAACATCGAGACCAGGAGAATGAGGGAAATGAACGGCTTGGCAGGGGTCATCGACGCGGTCTCGCAACAAGCGCCAGCGCTTGCCGTCATCATCGGCGCCCTTGCTGCCGTTGCACTGATCGCGATCGCCTTTCGGCTCGGCAGCTTGCAGCAGGCCGCCACGCAGGAGTTTGCTCAGCTCTCGGAGGAGATTGCCGGGCTAAGGACTACCCTCGACGAACGCTTGCCGCTGCGCTTTGCCTTGGCGGCGCTGATCGCCAAGCACAAGGACGACCCGCTTAAGCCGGAGCACCTCGAGGAGGAGCTCGAGAAGCTGATGGCGGACTGGGAAAGCCTCGATTATGCCGTCGACGATCTGCTCCGAAAGGTCGAGCGGGCGCAGCAGAACGAGGATCGTGAAGAGGATGGGCGTGGCCTCGTTGCCGGTCGGTAGCGCGGACGTTCGTTAGACTTCGGCGCCGTGCTCGCTATTGGCCCATTGGAACAGGTACTCGGCAGTCAGCGCGCGGCTCAGTTGGCCGGGGTCAATCAGGCTTTCGACCTGTAGATAGTCTTGAATGTAGGCGAGTTCGCCCAGCACCGCTTCGCGATAGGGTGATTCCAGCTGCTGTGGCAATGGCGGCTGCCGCCGCAGGCGATAGGTGAAGCGCCGCAAGCTCGGTGGGCGCAGATAGGTTCCCAGATACTTCAATCGGTATGATAGCGGCGGCTCGCGGTCGAAACTGTAGCCATAAGCGGAAGGGTAGGCAGCCAGCGCTGGGTCCGCCTTGGCGATCATGCGGGCCTGCAGCCGCCCCATTGTCTTGTGCTGCAGTGGGGCCTGCAGTGCGCTGCTGATCACCGCATGCTCGATGAACGGGGTCGCTGCGAGGCCAAGACGGTTGTTGACGCTGTTGTTGCGCCCCATCCAATAGCGGCAGCGAAAGTAGGGATAGAGAAACTCGACCTGATCGCGGCTCAGGCTGACGTCGGTGCTCGCATACGCGCTTTCGGCGATGCGCTGAGCCAGGCCAGCTTGATAGTGGGGGTTTGAAAAGCGTGCCGTGCAGAGCCGCGGGTCGTATTGGCTGAAGAAGGACCAAGCCATCTCCTGCGCTGTGTAGGGCCGGTTCGGCAGGTAGAAGAAGTTGCGGTAGATTTCCCCGCCGTCGCCGTTGAGGGCGATGCGGTCGTCGTTGGCGCGCTCCAAGCGGGTCGCCAGATCGGCCCCGTTGTCGAAGAGTCCGTCATTGGGGTAGCCGTCGAAGGCGAAGAAGTTCTGCGCCACCAGGTCGCTGTAGTCATCGGCAGCGGCCAAGGCCCGTTTGCCCTTGTTGGTGACGGTCAGATCAAGGCCCTCGCCGGCGGCGATTTGTTTGGCGACACGCACATCTTCCGAGGACTCGCTGCCGTAAACGTGCAGGGCGGCCCGGTAGCCGCCTTCGCGTAGCATCGCCAAGATAAGCCGGCTGTCATAGCCGCCGGAGAGCGCCGTATCGATGCGATCCGGGTAGTGCCCGGAGAGGCAGGCGATACGGTCTCGCAACACCGTCAGGCAGCGTTCGGCAGCATCCTCCAGAGGCTCGCTTGCCTCGTTCTCGGGCTGTGCGACCGGGCGTTGGATATGTCGCGTGTCGCTGCCATCCGACAGCAGTTTGACATCGGATGGCAGCAGCCGGATCTCGCGGAAGATGCTACCGCCGCCATGCGGCGCTTCTTGGAAAATGTAATCGTAGAAGCCCGTGGTATCGATTGTTGTTCTGGGCAGGGCGTCCGCCAGAGCGAGGAACGAGGATGACAACCGCTGCTCCGACAGATCGCGATAGACATGAAATGTCCCGGTTCGATCGGTCATCGCGATGAGTGTCGTGCGGGTCACCAGCAAGACTGCGAAGGAGCCCCAAAGAGCATCCTCGTCGAGCTTCCCGCCTTGCACGTCCCGATGCAGACGTTCCAAGGCCTTGCGGTCGGCGAGGTCGCGGTAGAACAGGGTGCCGGTAAGCAGCGCAAAGCCGCCGTTGGGGAACTGAATCCAACCTTCAGCTGCTCGGCTGCGCCGGAGCGAGAGGATACGCCAGTGGTCGTTCGCCAGCTCGACGGCATAGGGAAAGCCCTGCCTCTCAAAGCTGCGGCGGACTCGCGCCAGGTTGTCCTCGGCATCCAGGCAGCTTTTCTGAACGGCGAAGAAGCCCCTCATCGTGGGGCTCCGCGCGGCGCTTCCACAGCTGTGCCGCCGGGGGCTGCGGCCGGGGAGAAGACTATCGCCGCCACTGCTTCCGTCTCAGTGCAGCAGCTCATAAATCTCCGTCAGGCTGCTGGGCTGTCCCCCAAGCTCTTCTAGGAAGTAGCTGAAGTAACCGTCCATGCGGGCGAGAAACGCCTCCAAGCCCGCTTCGTCTCGCACGTATGGCGTATGCCCTGGGGCGAGCGATGGGCTGTGGTAGCTATAGACGAAGGCATTGTAGCCGTCGCGTCGCATGCTCTCTGTCAAACGCCGCTGATCCTCCAAGGAAATGCCCTCGGGGCTCAGGCGAAGGCGTTCCAACAGCCCCAGCCTTGCGAGGATCCCCGGCGCCTTCAACTTGGCAGGTAGATCGGCATGGCCAAGTCGAAAAAGCACGGGCGAGTGACGCAAGGCGCCCACGAGGCCGCAGCTCAAGGGGATTTCCAGCAGGGAGTGTTGCTCGTCCAGCCAATAGGGCTGAGGCGAATAGAGGCTGTAGTCCGGGCCCCCATCGCCGGTGAAGTTGCCGTGGGCGGCGACGCTGCTGTCGACACGGTAGCCAAGCTCGGCCAGGATCCCTGCCGTATTCGGGCCGGCGCCGTAGCGTCCAGCGCGATAGACCGTGGGGCGCTGCCCAAAGGCGACTTCTATGGTATCGGTCAGCCGGGTTAGCTTTTCCCGCTCCAAGGCCGGCGGCAGGTTGCCGGGATAAGAGTTCTTCGACGTTACCTCTTCGTCATCCGGCGGACTGACCCAGGGGTGAAGATGCGTGCCGATGTCACATTCGCCCCGTTGGGCGAAGTCTCTGAGAATCTCGACGGCAGCGGGGTCGCTTGCGACCGGGTGGTCCACAACGTACGTAGGAACGATGCCGTGCTTCCGAAACACCCCCTGCGCCTTTTCCTGGGCCGCGATGGATGTAACAGAACGGCTATCCCGGGATAGCGGACGGCCCCAGTCGAACTCCTCCTCCGTATCGATCACCACGCAGAGGCGCGGCGGCCCCGGAGGTAGGTGGGCAGGTCGCTTTTTTTGGGCCTCGAGTAGCATACGACAATTGGCGCAGTTGGTAAGAGAGGACCGGCAGCAGGGCTGCCATAGCAGTGCCATTGCGGTTTTGGCAGCTTCAGTCGGTTTTTGCTACCGCCGTTTGTCCGCTTCAGCACCGGAAACCTTGCTTATCGGACCAGCCTTACCGCGAGCTTTACGAGCAGGCACCAAGAGGCTGAGATGGCCCTGCTGAAGGCCTTGTTTCTGCCACCTGTCGGGTTCCTGGTGCTGGTGCTTTGCGGCCTTCTTTTGCGCCGCCGCTGGCCGGTTTTGGCTGGCGGCTTCATTGCGGTGGGGCTGGTTGCTCTCTTCCTTGTCAGCCTTCCGGCTGTGGGAACCTCGCTTTTGATGCTGCATCAGCAGTATCCGCCCTTGCAATCCGATCGACTGATCGCCGATCTGGCCAGCCCCGACGCGCCCCAGGCGATCGTCGTCCTGGGGGCGGATTTCGATGAGCGTCCACCGGAGTACGGGGCATCTCAGCCAACCGCGTTAACCTTTGCCCGCCTGCGTTACGCGGCCTTCCTGCAAAGGGAGACCGGGCTGCCGCTGCTGGTTTCCGCCGGCAACGAAGCAAGCAACGGCGAGCGCGGCGGGTCGGTCATGAAACGGAGTTTGGAAGAAGAACTCGGCGCGACCGTGGACTTCGTCGAGCAAGCTTCGACGACAACGGCGGAGAATGCAGCTTTTTCGGCGGAGCTCCTGCAGCGGCAAGGCATCGACCGCATTTACCTTGTGACCCATGCCTGGCACATGCCGCGGGCCAAGGCCGCCTTTGAGCGGCAAGGGCTTGCTGTAACGGCGGCCCCGACCGATTTCGCTACTGCGCCGAAGCTGGTCCTATTCGAGTGGCTACCCAGTGCTGACGGGCTGCAGAGCAGCTACTACTTCTTTCACGAGGCGCTGGGGCGCATCGCCTATGCCCTTCGGTCGTGACGGGCTCTAGGCGAAAGATAGGCCGCCGCGCGAGGCCAGCCACTGGCGGATGACGACAAAGTCCCAGATGGCGCTGTCCTCTTGTCCTTTGGAAAGGCTGTCTAGGCGTTGCGACAACTGATCGAGGAAATCGGCTCGGAAGAGACCGTAGTCTCTGAGCTCTTCCAGTGAGGTGCGTGCTAGCTCGCGCAGGATCGGGCTCTCCTTAAGGAAGCGGATGTACGGCAGGCCAAAGCCGTGCTTGCTCTTCTCCAAGGTCTCCCGCGGCAGCACACTTGCCAGCGCTTCCTTGTAGAAAGTGCGCAAGCGCCCATCCTTCAGCATGAGCTTGGGCGGTATGCGCGCGGAGTACTCCATCAAGTTTTCGTCCAAGAAGGGAAAACGGACCTCCACGTCGGCCAGATCGCACATGCGGCAGACTTTGCGCAGGTCGCTGTCGGCCAAGGTCAGGCGCTGGTCGACGTAGAACAGGCGGTGCAGCTTGTCCTGCGAGGCGGGTGTCTCATACATCGCTTCGACGAAGCGGAGCGGGCCCCGCGGGTCGATCATGGCGATGGCATCGGGAGAGAAGACTTCGCGGTAGTCTCGCGCGATGAAGATGTTGTTGCGGACGAAGCGCTCGGCCACCGACATGGAAGCGAGCTGGACGTACTTGTTTGCCCTGCGCAACAAGGTGATCCGCTCCTTGAAGGGGGTGAGCGCCAGTCCCGGTTCGATGAGCCCTTTGCGGATTAAGCCGGGAACCCGAGCGTAGTGGTCGAAGACCTTGTCCTCGAGGTAGCGGGCGTTGCCGGCGAAGAACTCGTCGCCGCCGTCCCCCGCGGCCATCATGGCAACACCGGTCTCCTTCGCACGCAGGGCGCAGAGATAGGCAGGGATGGCCGAGGAGTTGCCGAAGGGCTCGTCGTAGGCCTCGGCGATGCGGACGATGACGTCCTCGACCTGCTCTGGACTTACGGTGTAGCTGTCGTGGTCGGTAGCGAAACGCTTGGCGATCAGGTCGGCGTAGGGCGACTCATCGAAGCGCGGATCATCGAACGCGATGGTGAAGGTCTTGAGCGGCGAGGAGAGCCGCTCGCTGAGTAAGGCCACAACGGTGCTGCTGTCGAGTCCGCCGCTCAAATAGGCGCCGAGACTGGGATGGGCGGCGACGGGGGTGACGGCCGCGCGCAGGTGCTCCAGAAGCTCCCGCTTCAGCCCTTCGGGATCACCCACGACGTTATCGCGATAGGGCATCTGCCAATAGCTTGCCACCTCGACTCGACCGTTGGCGAAGGCCAGATACTCGCCGGGGATCAGCTTCTTCTGCTCTCGGTAGATGCTATGCGGCGCCGGAATGCGGTCGACGAAATAGAAGAAGTCGTAGAGCGACTGAGGGTGAATAGTGGCGCTGACCGCTGGGTGAGCGCGCACGCTGTCGGCCGTGGAGCCGAACACCAGACCGTCGTTTGTCTCGGCGTAGCTCAGGGTTTGGATGCCGGCGCGGTCGATGGCAGCGAGGGCGGTTCGGTTCTTGTGATCGATGACGGCAAAGGATACTGGGCCGAGCAGCCGCTCCAGCAGGCCCTTGCCGTGTCGTTCGTAGGCCGTGGCGAGTGCGGCGGCGTGGCCCCTTTCTTGGGCGAGCCTTTCCAGCTCCGGGTCGGACCAGTTGGGATAGCCCTCCAAGGTCGCCCAGATACGCTGATCGCGGAACCAAGCGCCGTTGCTCTCGCGCGCCCGGTTTGCCAGGCCGCACCACCCTTGCTCGGCTGTCTCGTTCAGCAAATTGCCGTAGGCAGGGAGAGCATCGGCCATCTGTCGGATGACTTGCTCGGCCTCCGGCGGAGAAGCCGTTGCGATCCAGCCGCAGAATCCGCTCATAGGGAAGCTGCCCCCGTTGTCACTGATGGTCTGTCGCCGACGGTCACGGGTGGTGCCGCTACGTCGACGTTCGGTACTTGGTTGCCGCCGAGGCTGAGATGGAAGCGCGGGCCAAGGCTGCAACTCATGACCTGCAGGCCAAACAGCGTCACGAAGGTGGCAGTGCCGACCACCTGGGCGCCGAGCGACTGGTGCGAGCGCAGGGAGAGGGGGTTTGCACCGGAAATGCGGCTGAGCGACCAGTGGATGCCACGACTGCGGTAGTATGCATTGACCTCGTCCCAAAGCCGGGCGAAGGCAAAACCGGTCCGGTAGGCCGGAGCAACGTAGGCCCCGAAGTCCCAGGCCGCGCTTTCGCTGGGACGTGGATGATAGCGGCAGCGCAACACGTCTTCGTCGTAGGGGCCGAGGCAGAACCAGAGGCAGCCAAGGATGGTGCCGTCTTGAAAAGCGGCGAAGCAGAGCGCCTTTTGGTCTCGACGATAGGCCTGCACTGTATCGTCTAGCTCCAGGGCGTGCAGGCGCGGATCCATGACGTCGATCTGTTCGACTTTTATCCGCGCGCCGCGCCGTGGTGGCAGCAGCGGGCCGTTGGGCACTGGCTGAGCGACGAAGAGATAGCGGACGGCGCCGTTGCGGCCGGGCATGGCCAGCAGCAGGCGGTCAAGGTAGTAGCAGAGCGCGTTGGCCCGGCCGAGCTCCTCGATACTGCTGGAGACCTTGGCGATAGATCGGCCGATAAGTGTCATTGTCGCGTGCGAGATGTTCTTGTCGAGCCACGAGAGGAGGTAATGGTCGGTGACTGTTCGCTGTCGATGTCCGAGGTGACCCGCTGCTTACTTATCACGTCAAACCGAACATTCGATAAATGGAGTGAAGATCTTCGCCTGGATAGCTGAAGCGACTGAGCCAGAGAAGCCTGCGTTTCGTCGAGCCCTGTAGAACCGCGCAATGTAGATTGGAGCTATACGGTTTCACAGCGTCTCGCCCTGCTTTTTTACATGCTCATGACCCGGAAGAGAGCGGGCCACAGCGCCACGTGCGCTCCCCCAAAGGCGTTCAATCGCTGCATGGCTCGGTACGGCCCTATGCCATTTCGTTGGGCGCTACAGTTGCCACAGTGGCGAGACGGTGCCTTTCGCTCCACAAAATCGCGGACTTCCTGGGCCAGACGCGCATATAGGCGGCGGGAACATACTTGCCTTCGGCAAATAGATGTCGCCGCGTTTTCGATTTCGCGAGCGCGCCCGAGGAGCTCCTGTTTTCCTCACCGACGAAGAACAGTGCGGCGCCGTTGTCGACGGGGACCTTGCGGAGATGCGCGAGATGGGGGCTGATCGTCTCGAGCGCCGGGTCGAGAAACCAGCTCGCGCTCAGCCAGCCTTTCATGCCCGGATTGAGTGCAAGCAACTCGGCAAGACGATGATAGGTCTCCAGCCAGCCTTCTTCGTTGAAATCTTCTAGCATCAGCGTGTGGGTATGGATGGCGAAAAACGGCTTAAAGCCCCGTGTGCGGACGATGCCGAACCAGAGGACATTGAAGAACTGCTTGGCTCCCCCGCGGAATGCCAAGCTCCGTGGCACACCGGCGCCACCTTGAGCGTACTCCGCGCCGACCGGGATCAGCCGGTGGGTCAGAATGGCTAAATCCTTCAGAAAATGGTCAGTCTCGATATCGAAAAACGAGTCCTCAAACGAGTCGAGCTGATCGAGAATCCGGCGGATATCTCTTGGATAGAGCCGGCGTACCGAGTCCGGCAGCTGGTAGCGGCCGGCGTCGATTGAGAACTTCGAAAGAAAGTAGAGCAGGACGTACCTGTTGTAATCGTGCAGATGCGGAGAACCGGCCTTCCGCAAAACCGCATTGCTGTGCGCAACCTCGTCCGGCACCCAGGTATAACGCTGCTGCGAGGTTCGGAGGTCGTAGTCCAAGCTGAGATTGGTATCGGGCAGCTGCGCCCGCAGACGGTCGTGCAGCGGGGTCCGCTTCTCTTCTGCCAGCGCCGCGAGGTACGCCAAACTATGCAGCTCGCGCGTATCCATGGCTTGATACGCGGCTTTCGTGTCGCTGGCGACGGACGACATGTCGTGCTCGCGAGTTTCGCTCATTGACGGCATGAATACAGCAATTTCATTGAAGTTCTGCCATAGCGCTCTCATCGGCGAAGGCGTAGGGCACCGACCTCCAAGGTCAGACGAGCGCTTCGGCTGGCTGCGGGTGGCTGAGGAAGCCAGTCGGGCTGGCGGTCAGTCCATACGCGCCGGACTGGAACACCGCGATCAGGTCGCCCACTTCGGCGCGAGGCAGGGTCATCTTGTCGGCCAGGAGATCGAGTGGCGTGCAGAGCGGTCCCACCACGCTGGCGGTTTCTTCCGAGGGGGCATCCATCTTGGTGGCCACGGCCACGGGATAGTTGCGGCGAATGCGTTGCCCGAAGTTGCCTGAGGCGGCCAAGTGGTGGTGCAGGCCCCCGTCGGTCACCAGGAAGACCTCGCCGCGGGAGACCTTGCGATCGACAACGCGGCAGATGTAGACGCCCGCTTCGCCGACGATGAAGCGGCCAAGCTCGATGATCGGGCGGGCCTTCGGCATCTCGGACGTCAGGCGCGGCAGCAGTTCCGCCAGCGCCTCGCTGACACGCGCCAGCTCCAACGGCTTGTCGTTGGGGAAGTAGGGAATGCCGAAGCCGCCACCGAGATTGACGTGAGTGACCTCGGCCGGGCAGTGCTGGACCAGGCGGAGCAGCAGCTCGACGGTCTTCTCTTGGGTCTCGACGATTAGGTCGGCGTGCAGGTTCTGCGAGCCGGCAAAAACGTGGAAGCCCTCGAAGCTCAGGTCCAGCCCGCGCAACTCGCCAAGCAGCTGCGGCACGCGTTCGGCATCGACGCCGAACTGCTGGGCGCCGCCACCCATGCGCATGCCCGAGGCTTTGAGCTGAAAGTCCGGATTTATGCGGATGGCGACCCGCGGCCGGATGCCGAGCGATTCGCCCACCTCGGCCAAGCGGGACACTTCGGTCTCGGACTCGACCTCGACCAGCACGCCGGCCGCCACCGCTTGGCGCAGCTCCCATGGCTGCTTGCCGGGCCCGGCGAAGCTGATGTGACGGGCGGACATGCCGCTGTCGAGCGCCACCTGCATCTCCAATGGCGAGGCGATATCGAAGCCGTCGACGAGCCCGCGCAGGTGCTGTACCACGGCCGGCATGGGGTTGGCTTTCACCGCGTAGTGCAGGGCGATAGCCATCGGCAGATGCTTGCGCAGCAGGGCGATGCGGGCGTCCAGCTTGGTCCGGTCGTAGGCATAGAAGGGCGTGCGGCCGATGCGCTCCGCCAGCTGCGTGACCGGTGTCTCGCCGATCAGAAGGCAGCCGTTGCGGGCGGCATAGCTGGAGAGGGCCGGATGCCGTGCTTCGGCCTCTTGCCCTTCGGAGGTGACAATCATCTCGGCCTGGCTCATGCGGCTTCACCTTCCCGAAACATCTCGGCACAGCCCTCGGCGAGGGCCCGGCGGTCGATCTTGCCGTTGCCCGAACGGGGCAGGCTCTCGCGCAGCAGGATCGCGCGCGGTAGCATATAGGCCGGCAGCGCCTTCTTGTAGTCCGCCATCAGGCTATCCTCATCGAGCGTCGCTTGGCTCTTCGGCGCGACGATCAGCACGATGGCTTGGCCCAGCTCGTCATGGGGGACGCCGATGGCGGCCGCTTCGGCCACATCGTCCCTGGCGTAGGCCAGCTCTTCGATCTCCGTCGGGCTGACTCGGTAGCCCGACGTCTTGATCATATCGTCCCGCCGGCCGACGAAGTAGAGGAAGCCGTCCTCATCCTGGCGCACGATGTCGCCGGACCAGACGGCCAGTTCCTTGTTGGGAATGCCTTCGGGCTGTCCGGGCGCCGGGCGAAAGCGCTGTGCCGTCATTTCAGGGTCGCTCCAGTAGCCAAGCGAGACCAGGGCGCCACGGTGCACCAGCTCGCCTTCCTCGCCGGCCTCGCAAAGGCTGCCGTCGGGGCGGGCAACCAGAATCTCGGCGTTCGGGATGGCCTTGCCAATGGAATCCGGGCGCCGGTCCACCTCCGCCGGATCCAGATAGGTCGAGCGGAAGGCCTCGGTCAGGCCGTACATCAGGAAGGGCTTCGCCTGCGGGAAAGTCTCACGCAGTTGGTCGAGCAGGGCACGCGGCATGTGCCCGCCGGTGTTGGCGAAGTAGCGTAGGCTTTGCCGCGCCTCCTCGGGCCAGCTCTGTCGCATGAGCTGCATATAGAGCGGCGGCACGCCGGTCAGGCCGGTGATGCCTTGCTTGGCGCAGATACGCGGCACCTCGCCGGGCAGCAGATAGTTGTGCAGCACCACCGTGGCACCGACGCATAAGGCGGTGGTCAGCTGACTGAGGCCGGCATCGAAGCTGAAGGGCAGCACTGCCAGGATACGGTCGTCCGGCTGGTTGCCGATGTAGCGGGAAACGCTTTGGCCGCCGACGATGAGGTTGCGGTGGGATAGAACGACGCCTTTCGGTCGGCCCGTGCTGCCCGAGGTGTAGAGAATTGCGGCCATGTCGGTATCGATGGTCCGGGCTTTGGCACCTTGGATGCCGTTAGCCTCGACGACATCGTGCCAGCCAATGACCTCGTAAGCGCCGGCTGTGCTGGTATCGGCTGGCCCGTCGACAAGGATGACATGGCGCAGCGAAGAGCAGTCCCCCAGTTCGTCGCTCAGCGCCTGCAGCCGTGCGGCGGAAGTGACCAGGATGGGGGCTTGGCAGTTTTCGGCGATATAGGCGACCTGGGCGGGCTTCGCCACGGGATTGATCGGCACGAACGCGCCGCCGGCGTAGGCGGCGCCAAAGGCTGCGGCCAGCATTTCCGGTCGTTTCTCGAGGAATATGCAGACGCGGTCCCGCGGCGCCAGGCCGAGGGAGAGCAGGCCCTGGCAGAAGGCCTCGACATCATGCCAGAGCTCCGCGTAGCTCCGGTCTTCGCCCTTGTGCACGATGGCCTGCCGATTGGGGCCGCTCTCGGCTTTCTGTTTGATGAACTCAGCGACGTTGAGCAGCATCGGCGGAAGGTCTCTGCCTCTTGTTGCGTCTTCACCCGGGAAGAGGGACTACGGCGGCGCAATAGGATATCACGCGGCCGAAATGTCCAGCGTGACATTGCGGTTCCCGACAAACCGCGTCATATCCCTAGCCCAGTTCCATGGAAACACCGTTAACTCTTGCAAAGGCTGTTTCTGTCAAGAACGTCGCGTATCGTGCGCGATATGCATGCGTTGAAGGGTTAAGAAACCGCAAGGATAGTCCTCATGCCGACGGTTCAAAATCTCCGCGAGATCCTGGGTGACGTTCTCCAGCTCGGTGAGCGGGCCGACAGCCTGACCGAGGCCTCCGCTTTATTCGGCAGTATTCCGGAGTTCGACTCCATGGCCGTGGTGACGGTGGTGGCCGCCTTGGAAGAGCGTTTCGGCATCATTGTGGACGACGACGACATTACGGCCGAGGTCTTCGAGAGCGTCGGCAGCCTGGCCCAGTTCGTCGACGACAAGCTGGCGGCGTGACGGCGAGCCGTTCTCCCGAGCCCTTCGTTCCCTTCTTTCTCGACGGCGCCGACGGGCCGCTCTTCTCTATCCACTACCCACCCGCGGCGGAGAACACCCCACGGGGCGCCTTGCTCTTCGTCCCGCCTTTTGCCGAAGAGATGAATCGGGCGCGGCGCATGGTGGTGCTCCAGGCTCGGCGCCTGGCGGCTCTGGGCTTCCACGTGCTGCTGTTCGATCTCTACGGCACCGGCGACAGCGGTGGGGATTTCGGCCAGGCACACTGGGAAGGCTGGTTGGAAGACGTCGGCCACGCCAAGCGGTGGCTGGCCGAGCAAGCGGGCCTGCCTGTGACGCTCTGGGGCTTGCGTACAGGCTGTTTGTTGGCCGCCGAGCATCACAGGCACAACGAGGAAATGCCGAGCAGTCTGCTGTTTTGGCAACCTGTGGCCAACGGACAGCTCTTCCTGACCCAGTTCCTCCGCCTGAAGATCGCTGCGGCCATGGCTTCCGGGGCCGAGGGCGGTGAAGAAAAGGGGCCCAGCACCAAGGCCTTGCGACAGGCTTTGCTCGACGGCGAAAGCCTGGAAGTGGCCGGCTATGACATCTCGACAAACGTGGCGCAGGGCCTCGATGCGGCGCGGCTCGGAAAGGCGGTGCCGGTGGCGAATAGCCCGGCGATCTGGTTGGAGGTGGGGCAGGGCGAAGATCCCTCAATGCCGCCAGCCAGTCAGGCTGTGATCGAGGCATGGCGCGAGGCCGGTGTCAAAGTTGTTGCGAAGAAGGTCGCCGGTTCGTCCTTCTGGTCCATCGAAGAAACCACCTTGGTGCCGGCGCTCTGGCAGAAAACCGAAGAGGCGCTATTGGCCCCATGACTGTGACCGAAACGCCGCTCGTCTTCTCATGCGAGGGGGATAGGCTCCTCGGGATACTGCACCGGCCGGAAACGCCGCGGGATACCGCCGTTGTGGTGGTGGTGGGCGGGCCGCAGTACCGCATCGGCAGTCACCGGCAGTTCCTCTTACTGGCCCGGGCGGTGGCGGACGCCGGCTTCCCGGTTCTGCGCTTCGACTACCGCGGCATGGGTGACAGCGAGGGCGATTTCCGCGGTTTCGAGGACGCAGGCGACGACATTCGCCAAGCTTTGGAGGCTTTCAGCGAGGCCATGCCGGAGATTCGCCGCTTCGTGCTTTGGGGTCTCTGCGACGGGGCCTCGGCCATCCTGTTTTATGCCGCTGGAGACCCACGGGTCGAGCGCATCGTCCTGCTCAATCCATGGGTGCGGACCGAGGCCGGGGAGGCGCGCGCCATGCTGCGGCACTACTATCTGGCGCAGCTCACCAAGCGGGATTTCTGGGCCAAGCTGCTGTCCGGCAAGGTCGCGCTTAGGTCTTCGGTGGGCGACTTTGTCCGAACACTCGCGAAAAGACTGACCGGATCGTCGGAACGAGGTGGGGCAGGAGAAGAGAACGGGCGCGGCGTCGACGCCAGCCTGCCGGATCGCATGGCGGCAGGGCTGCAGCGTTTTACTGGGCCCGTGCTGCTGATCTTGAGCGGCAAGGACCTGACAGCCCGGGAGTTCGAGGACGCCGCCAAGCTCTCGCCGTTGTGGCAGAGCCAGCTGCAGGAGGACCGTGTGACTGTTGAGCGCCTACCGGAGTCCGACCACACCTTCTCTCGCGCGGAGTGGCGGGAGAGGGTGGAGGCGATGACCCGGGATTGGTTGGACGGGCGCGGCTAGCGAGATGGCTGGCGAAAGATCTCTCGTCGAAGGCCGGCAGCGGGGCCGCCGCAAGCCACGGGCCTTTCTCGCATCGGCGCAGCTCAGCACCATCGTCCCACTGTCGCTTGACGGAGCGAGCTGATGGAAAAAGCGACCGAGGTTCCAAAGACCATCTGGACGATTTGGCTGCAGGGGGAGGAAAACTTGCCGCCCCTTGCGGCGCTGTGCATCCGGCGCTGGCGACAGTTGAATCCCGACTACGCCGTTAGGCTCTTGGATCAAGGTGACGTTGCCGATCTTCTCGCGGACTTTCCTCTTGATCTCAATGACTTGCCGCCCCAAGCGCTGGCTGATATTGCGCGCAAGAAGCTCCTGACGCAGCACGGCGGGGTGTGGGCCGACGCGGCGTTGTTTCCTGTTGTTCCGCTATCGGCCTGGCTGCCGGAAGCCGCCCAAGCCGGCTTCTTCGCCTTCGACAGGCCTGGTCCGGATCGTCCGATCTCCAACTGGTTCCTGGTCGCGCAGAGCGAGAGCCTCATCATGCAGCGCTGGTGGAAGGCAACGCTCAATTTCTGGGATCGACCGCGGACCCTCATCCAAGACCCAAGGACGGGGAACGCAAAACTGGATGACCCGGTTGGCTCGGTTGCGCCAGACAGAGGCGGCAAAAGCGACAAGTTTCCTTACTTCTGGCCCCACTACCTCTTCGCATATCTGATCGAAACCGATGCAGACTTCGCAACAAGCTGGGCAGCCTGTCCAAAGCTGTCTGCCGGCCCGCCACATAAGCTTCAGCAGCTTTTCTCGGGGGAGCTGCAACCAACGTCGGTGCAGCTAAAAAGAGCGATCTGGAGTGCTCCCGTGCAAAAGCTCAATTGGCGCACGGACATCGACCCAACGAGGCTCGAGCGCTTGGAGCAATGGCCGGCTGAAAGAACAAGAGAATGGTGGCCGGAATTCGATTTCGTGGGCTTAATGCGACGTGTCGGCAAGCGACTGAAAAGACCTAACTCCATCCGGACTTAGAAGGGCGCCAGACGTTCTTAAGGACTGCAGCGGCAGACCCGCTAGCATCTGACACCGGCAAGGTGCGCCACCGGATATGAGATTCAGGTCCTTGAAGAGGCCTTAGTTAAGCCAGGCCGTGAGATCTCGATCGATGAGCTTCTGAAGTGCTCTGATCTGAGGTTCATACTCTCGTTGAAGTTCCGCGCGTAATTGGCTGCTCATAGGCGGGCGCTTCGTGCGAACGGTGTTGAACCGCTCGACTCGCCAACGCAGCAGAGGCGGAAGAATAATGTCGCGCGCGAGGTCGTTGTTCGGGAAAGCCCGCAAGTAACGCTGAAGCAGCTGTGAGCGCCAACGCGTGTTGGAGTTCACGGGCTTGAGATCGACCGAGTCGAGTGCCTCAAGGCCAAGGAACTCCAGGGTCTCCGCCCAAACTTGCCCGACATCGCGACAGAAATCGTCGAACAGAATGATCTTCACCTGTTCTGGTCCGAATTCGTCCAGATAGCGCGTCACCTGTTCCGGGTAGCGCGCCATGTCGCGATAGAAGAGATTTTCAACAAGATATGCTGTCTTCGGAATATTCTTGCCGGACTTGCGCTGATTTTCGGCCGCAAGTGCCTTTCCGAAGTCCTCTATATTTTCAAAAAGACCGAATAAAAGCTGGCTATGCCAGGAATACAGCATGTCTACAGGGTGACGAAGCATAATTATTATTTTTGCTTTCGGCTCGAAAGCCTTGATTTCCTTTGCGGCATTCTGTGACGCCAAATAAGTAACCGATGAGTCCAGGGCGTAGGCGACATCTCCGGAGGCTTGATAGTAGGACAGGTACGCGTCTTCCGTCTTGGGATAGAGGACCTTCTTGTGAAGGTCGCTGCCGAAAAAATGTGGCTCTTTCTTCGAAGGGGCAAAGACGCCTGGGTGCTGGCCCAGATAGGTGGTCAACGCGGTCGTCCCTGACTTGGGTGCGCCGACAATAAAGAGATTGGGCTTACGCATGGGAGTTACTCTTCTCCGGCAACTTACTTCGTTGCTCCAGGCCCGCTTAGCCTCTGTCAAGTCGGGGGTTCATACGCGAATCGGACCTGGCAGTGTTACCAATCTGACCGAGGGTGCGATAGTATGCTGCCAAGATCATACCAAAGCGCAAAAGGACTGGCGGACTTGAGGCTCCCCGCATGTCCGACCCAAAGTCGGGGGACAAGGCGGTGAGCCTCCATTCAGCCGCGGCGATGATCGCTCGGCAGTGCCAAGACGGTTCCTTGTGCCTTCTTGCTGCTGCATAATTGCGTTTCGTTGCATGATCGGCCCAGCAAACCTTAACCAATTTGCCATTAGGCTTCCGCCTGCAGTCGCCGCCTAATCGTCAGCGAACAGAGCACCGTCTCCCCTTGATAGCGTCCAGGTTATGAAGCGCACCGCTTTGGTCTGTCTTGGAATGCACCGCAGTGGCACCTCTGCCACAACGGGTGTCTTGCAACTGCTCGGCGTGGAGCTGGGTGAGCGTTTGACGGCTGGGCATAAGGGTATCAACGATCTCGGATACTTCGAGCACGGCGACATCCTCGATCTCCACGACGCAATACTCGGTCACTTGGACTCTTCATGGGACTCGGTGCTGCCTCTACCCGAACAGTGGTGGGGCAGGCCGGAGCTTGCCGGCTACCGCAAAAGACTCGACGCGATCCTGGAACGGGACTTCGGCAACTCTGGTTTTTGGGCGGTCAAGGATCCGCGCATGTGCCGCCTGATGCCCCTCTGGCTCAAGACTCTAGACGACCGCGGCGACGAGGTTGCCTGTTTGCTGATCATGCGTGCCCCGTCAGAGGTTGCGGCCTCGCTTCAGCGGCGAGACGCTATGTCCTTAGAAAAGGCCAATCACCTTTGGCTAGAGCACTATCTACTCGCTGAGAAGTGGACGCGCGGACGAAAGCGCGCCTTCGTGATGTACGACGACCTTCTGCGCGACCCGGTGCCGACCCTCCAACGCATCGCCGAGGCACTCGATATCACCTGGCCCCGGACATCGCAGGAGGCGGCTGCGGATATCAACAACTTCCTGCGATCGGACTTGCGGCACCACCGGGCTTCCGATGGCCGTCCCGCAAGCTTCGATAGCTTGAGTGCCACTTCGCTGGCCGAAGCCACCTTCGAGCTCTTAGCCGGCGCTGGCGTCGAGGGCCCCGATCCTGATGCTATGGCAATCGCCCAGCAGCGCTTCGCCGACAGGCTGGCAGCTTTCGATCCTGCGGTTGTCGATGATTTGCGCCATTTGGCTGCGGAGCGGGCCCGGCTGCGTGCTTTTGCGGCAGAGATCTATCAAAGTTGGTCGTGGAAGGTGGTGAAGCCCTTTCGCATCATTGAGAAACAGCTGCAACGTGTCCGGCAGGGCTGAAGACGCCTTGTTCTGGCTTCCCTCACGGGTGCTTGTCGACTATGCCCGATAACGAGAACCTGACCAGTAAAGTGGTTCAAGCATCGTTCTGGACGGTCGCGACCCGCTGGACCATGCGGTCACTCGGTCTCGTCAGCCTTATCGTCTTGGCGCGTCTCCTCGAGCCCGAGGATTACGGCCTGATGGCCATGGCGATGACGTTCGTTGCGCTAATGAATCTCTTCATGACATGGGGATTTGAGATAGCGATCGTGCGTCATCCCGACCCACAACGAGACCACTACGATACGGCCTGGACGCTTCAATTTTTCAACGGGCTTATCTGCAGCACCGTGGTGTTTTTGATGGCGCCCTATATCGCCGACTTTTTCGATGAGCCGAGACTGGTGGAAATGCTGCGCATTATGTCGGTCGGCTTTATAGTCATTGGGCTCAACAACATCGGTCTCGCGGACCTTCAGCGAAATTTCCAGTTTTCAAGAGAGTTTAGATATTTGGTCGCCTGCCGCTTGACCGCTTTCGTGGTCACGATCATAGCAGCCTATCTCTTGAGGAGCTATTGGGCGCTTGTTATCGGACAGTTGACTGCCACTACCGTTCGGCTTTGCTTTGGATACATCGTGGTGCCCAGGCGGCCCCGCTTCACCCTTAGCCGAAGTGCCGAGATCCTTTCGTTTTCAGTCTGGGTGGTGGTTCGGAACTTCGCTCTCTTCGCGACGAAACGTTTCGATACGATTGTCATCTCCCGCCTCTATACAGCGGAGATGATCGGCCCCTACGATCTGGCGAAAAACGTTTCCCGAATGGCGATAAGCGAGTCGCTGCATCCACTGAGTCGGGCGCTTTTGCCCGGTTTTTCGAAGATCACCAGTGAAGAGCGGCGCGCTCTGGCTGCGCTCGGGAAGGCACTGGGGATCTATGCAACCATTGCATTGCCCTTGGGCCTCGGGCTGGCTTCGGTTGCCGAAGAATTCGTCAACGTCGTGCTTGGCCAGAAGTGGGCGGCCGCGGTTCCTTTCGTGGTACTCTTCGCCGTGGGAACCAGCGCGCGGTTCCTGCTATCTCCATTCGGCCCCTTCTTGTTGGCACAAGGGAAGTCGAGAACGGTCGCTGCACTCGCGTGCACGCAGGCGCTGGTCTTTATTGGTCTGGTCAGCTATGCGGCGCATGCTGGTGATATGGTCATGATCGCCGCTTGTTCGGCCGCGGTATCCGTTATCGTCGCCCCTCTCTATTCGAGATTGGGCCTCGGATCATGGGGCGCATTTGGCTGGATGCTCCGCCCGATGGTGCGTCCGCTGGTGGCGGCGCTTGTCATGGTCACCGCCGTTCTTGCCGTCGGCACTTTGCCGTTGTCTCCGGTAATTATGCTGGCTGCAAAGGTCTCATTAGGGATCGTCGTCTATGGGGGGTGTTTGGCACTACTGTGGTTGTCCGCGGGGCGGCCCGAAGGTCCGGAGACGGTCTTTCTGGGTGTAGCGGCGAGCTTGCGTAGGAGAGTGTCGTGGTGACCAGTCCGACTGTTTCGGTCGTAATGACAGCGTACAATGGAGAAGCCTTTATCGGCGAGGCGATCGAGGGGGTCCTGTCGCAGAGCTTTCCCGATTTCGAACTCCTGGTGGTCGACGATTGCTCCTCCGACAGGACCGTCGAAATCGTCCAGAGCTTCAAGGATGCTCGTCTAAGGCTGGTTCAGAACGAGCGCAATCTCGGTATCAGCAACTCCCGCAATCGAGGAAACGAACTGGCCCGTGGCCGCTATCTTGCGGCTCACGATCAAGACGACATCAGCTACTCAAATCGTCTGAAAGAGGAAGTAGATGTGCTGGAGGCCGACCCTGAGGTCGTTCTCGTCTGCGGCCGTGTCGATTCGATCCCGTCGAAGAAAGGTCCCTGGCCTTCACAAGCTCCTCCTTCGGCGGCCGTTCTCGCCTGGAGCCTGTTCACCGGATCCAAGATCACGCATTCCACAATCTGCATGCGCCGCAGCACGCTGCGTGATCACGGAATTCGGTACGAGCAGCGCTATCACTATGCCGAGGATTTCGAGCTTTTCCATAAGCTGAGTGAGGTCGGGAAGCTTGTAATGCTGCCAAGTGTCCTTGGTGCATATCGGCATCATGAAAAGAACACGAGCCGCGTGAAGGGCGCTCAGATGAGAGCCAATGGACAGGCTTTTCTGTGCAATCGTTACAACGAGTATCTTGGCTCTGCGTTGGTGAGTCAGCCCGACATGGAAAGTGTTTGGCGACTGGTGGTCAATAACCGGGCGGCTGAATCTGCCGCGGAGCTCGATCGGGTTGGATCCCTGCTGAGCCGACTTGTTGACTGCTTCATCACGCGCCGCGGTCTCAACGCTTCGGATGCGGAACTGGTCTATTCCGCGGCATCGGATAAATGGCAACAAGCCGTCACGACGGCGGCCAGGAAACACGGCCCTTCTTTCCTCCGTTTCGCATCGGCCTATCCAAATCTGGAAGCGACACGAACCAGCGGCATGGAAGCGGTCTTGAAACGCGCTGACGTAACGGCGCGCTATATGCGCAATAGGATGAGCAGATCATATTCCTAAGCTCAAGTAACAGAAGTACCGTTTGCGGAGCGAAGGAACAACATGAAGTGCCCTAAAGTCGGAGATCGTAGCTAAGGAGACCTCGCATAGCGGTTCTTGGTCCGTTGAAGTGGGCAACGCTTCAGGTTCGGCGGAATTCCCCGCTTTCGGGCGCAGAATGGCGAGTAAGGGCGAAAGGTTCCGGCTTCGACCTGCTGATTCACGCTTCAGCGACATATTCTGGTCAGAAATTGGGTGTGAACTGGTGCCTGGATCGTGTTTTTTAATCCGAGTTCTGGTAATCTAAAAAAGGGAACGTGAACGTTCCCTACAGCTGCCGTGTTATCGGAAAGTAAGATAGCAGCAGGGGACTGCGAAATGGTGCTCAATGACGTCAAGCTCTACGCAACCTCATCGGGGCTAGTTCTGGCGATCTTGGTTTTGGTGGCGGTCTTGCTTCAAGGGCCGGCGCAGGCCAAGGACAATAATCGCGAAGTCGCCTCGGATCCCGTGTATCACGAAGCGACGGGAAGCTACTTCCAAGTCGTGCGTTTTGCCGAGGCGGGTGCTCCACCGAATTGGGCCAACGCACGCGCCGCGGCTGGGCGCAAGTCGTATAAGGGACGCCGCGGTCGCCTTGCGAAAATTGATAATCCAGCAGTTCACCAGTTTATTGGACAAGAGCTGCCGCGCAGAGGCAATGCGTTCATCGGCTTGCGCTTCGTCTGTTCGACCCGACAGCTTGTTTGGCTTGACGGAAGCACACATCAAAACGGCTTTGCACCATGGAGCCGGGTTTGGTATCGGGCGGTCGACAACTGCGCGACATCACGCGTCCCGTTCATGCCCGTAATGTACACGCCCCAAAATAGGTGGACAGCGCAGGGCCCCGCCAAGTTCCTCGACTACTACATCGTCGAGTATCCAGCAGTGAACGAGGAACAATCGCTTTCGGCAGCGTCGGATTGACGGAACGGTTCGTTTACTTGAAGAGCCTGTCGTAGGCCGGGCGGTAGGCTTCCGCTGTGCGCCCCCACGTCCGTTCCTGAGACAGATACGTCCGCGCCTTGTTCGCCATATCGATCGTCTTTTCCGGCGGGCTGTCCAGCAAGCCAAGCAAGGATCTGGAGAGCGCCTCGCTCGAACCGGAGCGGAAGAGGGTGCCGGTTTCACCGTCGCACAGCAGCTCGCGGTGGCCCCCGACATCGGAGGCTGCGACGATGCCGCCCATCGCCATGGCTTCGAGGGGCTTCAGCGGCGTCACGAGCTCCGTCAGCCGCATGCTGCGGCGCGGATAGACGAAGATGTCGATCAGGTCGTAGTAGCGAGCGATGTCGCCGTGAGGCACGCGGCCGGCAAAGATCACCTTTCCTGAGAGGCCCAAGCTCGTGACGAGATTGCGCAGCTTCTCTTCCTCGGGGCCGCCGCCGACCAGGAGGAGGGCGGCATTCGGATGCTTGTCGAACACTGCCGGCAGGGCTTGGAGCAGCAGATCAAGCCCCTCGTAGTGATAGAAGGAGCCGAGGAAGCCGAGAATGCGTCCCGGCGGCAGCGCCAGCGACTCCTTTAGGGCGGTGTCTGGGGCACCGCGCTCACGCACCAAGCTGTCGTTGACCGCATTGCCGACGACGAATACGCGCTCTTCGGGCACACCGCGCGCGACGATCTCGTCCCGCATGCCTTCGCACAAGGTCACAACGGTGTCTGCTCGCTTCAGCACCCAGGTCTCCACGGCACGGGTCATGCGGAAGCGGGGACCGCCTTTTCTTGCCGTGCCAAGGTCGACCGCAGCGTCTTCCCAAAAGGCGCGGACTTCGTAAACGAAGGGGATGCCGGCCCGCCGCGCGGCCCGATAGGCGGGAATGCCGTTGAGAACGGGGGAGTGGGCGTGGACGATGTCAGGCCTTACGTCGCGCAGCAGCGTGGCTATACGCTGCTGCGTGGCCTGCATTTCGGCGATGTAGCCTAGCCCGGGCAGGCCTGCGAGCCAGCCCTGCGGGGCCGGCGTGCGATAGAAGTGCCAGCCGTCGCACTGCTCATGAGCATTGAGCGCCGCAGCTTGCCGGGGGGTCGTGAGCTGTGCGGTGGACCAGCCGAAGCTCCGTTGGGCGGCGAGGATGCCCATGGTGCGATACACGTAGCCGCTCTGCAAAGGCAGCGAGTGATCGAGAATATGAAGCACTTGCACGATGGGTTGGCCCTCACTCCTGACGCTTGTCTCCTGGCCGACCGCGTCCCATAAACCATGCTGGATGGCAGCCCCCTGCGGAGCTTGCCTTCACCTCTGTGAAACTACTTCGCGCTATTCAGCCAAGACTCGGTTAACGCGGCGCTTGTTATCCCGCGCAGAGCGCGATTTCATCGTTGCCCGCGACACCATAGGGAAACTGGACGCGTGCGCATCCTTTTCGTCACTCACCGTTTTCCTTTTCCGCCGCGCGACGGTGCCCGGGTGCGAGCCTTTCACAGCTTGCGTCATTTGGCCCGCAGGCACGAAGTCACGGTGCTTGCCCCCGTGCGGAGCGAAGAGGAGGCCGAGGCTGGAGCTGGTCTGGCCGAGCACTGCCATAGCCACAGATCCGAACAACTGAGTCGAAACCGCGCCTTGGCCCAGATGGTGCTCTGTCTGCCAACGCGAAAACCGTCTTCCCTCGGCTATTTTCACAGCGCCTCGCTAGCCCGCTGGGCCAGGGCTAAGCTCGCGGCGGGCGCATTCGACTTCGCCTTCGTGCATTGCTCTTCCGTTGCCCACTATGTGCTGGGCCAGAACAGCGTTCCGAAGGTGCTCGATTTCGTCGACATGGATTCGCAGAAGTGGCTGGACTACGCGCCGGTAAAGCCATGGCCGCTCTCGACGGGCTATGGCCTCGAGGGACGCAAGCTCCAGGCCTGGGAGCGTCACCTGGCCGAGCACTTCGACCTCTGCACCGTGGCTACGCGGCGGGAAGCCCAGAGCGCACGCGACATCGGTATCACAACCCCGGTCGAGGTCTTTCCCAATGGCGTCGACCTCGAGTTCTTCGCGCCGGGAAGCGAGTCCCACGAAGAGGACCACATTTGCTTCGTGGGGCGAATGGACTATTTTCCTAATGAGCAGTGTATGGTGACTTTTTGCGCCGAGGTGCTGCCCCGCATACGCCAGGTACGCCCAGCGGCCCGCCTTACGATCGTAGGGGCCAACCCGACGGCCACTGTCCGTAAGCTCGCAGAGATCGATGGTGTCACTGTCACAGGCACGGTCGATGACGTCCGCCCCTATGTGCATCGCGCTGCCGTCGCCGTTGCGCCGCTGTTCATCGCGCGCGGGACCCAAAACAAGATTCTCGAGGCTATGGCCTTGGGAACGCCGGTGGTGGCCAGCGATTTGGCTGCTGCGGGCGTTGACGCGGTTCCTGGTGAGCATCTGCTTGCTGCCGGCTCGTCCGAAGGGTTGGCCGGGGCCGTCACCACGCTGCTCTCAAACCCTTCGGAGCGGGCCCGTTTGGCCGAAGCGGGACGCTTACGCGTTGCGACGTGCCATAGCTGGGAGTCTGCAATGGCGCGTCTTGATGGGATTTTAGCGGACCACATCGCTGGCATTCGCCAGCAGGCGGCTTAGTTGCGCGTGTTTTCAGGGCAAATAGAGATGGATTGTTCTGGCCATGATCTGCCAACGTTACCTTGGCTCCCGCGCCAGCACGGAATGTTTGTCTTCGAAGAGTCTCCGTGTTAAGCCGATTCTAGGCAAGTCCAGAGGGGGGCGAGTCGGGTTTGACTGTATTGTTTGCAGCAGATGACGTTCTGCCCGGCGATTCGGGAGACTGGTGTTATGTGCCTATCTGCTAGCACCTTGACGTTGCTGTCTTGCGTTGACCTGCTCGGACGCCCGAGCAGGTTGAGTTGACGTCAGCGCAATTCAGCCAGCTATGTCTCCGTCCCCACGCCCTTACCAGCAAACCCACACCATGAGCAGGCACAAAGCCGCCGCTGTGCTTCGCCGCTCGGCCTGCCTTCTGTCACCAGCGGCCATTGCCTTGGCGGCTGGCGTTGCAGTGGCAGCTGAGGATCAAGCATTCGTCCTGCACCTCAAAGCGGAGGAGGCGGGCAAGTCTAGCCCGTCTTTCACGTTTCTGGCGCAGCAGTTGGCGCAAGCGAACCCGGATGATGGCTTGACCCCGCTGGCGGGTGGAGAAGGGGTGCCGTTTTATAAAATCGGCGTAGGCGACACACTGCGTGTAGTGGTTTGGCGCTTTCCCGATCTGTCGACCTCCGCCACGGTGAGGCCGGATGGCTTCATATCCCTTCCCTTGGTCGAGGACCTGCGAATCGCCGGCTTGACGCCCACCGAGGCAAGCGAGGCCGTGCAGGAACGTCTGACCGAGTTTATCCAAGATCCGCTGGTCACTATCGTGGTGGACGGGGCGGTCGGCACCCTCGATCAACAGATACGCGTGATCGGCGAGGCAGCCCAGCCACGGGCCTTGCCGTGGCGCCGCGGCATGCGCCTATCAGATGTTATAATATCCGTTGGTGGGCTGGCTTCGAACGCCGACGGCAACGGCGCCGTCCTTCTCCGACAAGAAGGCGAGACGACGAGAGAGCTGCCGCTGCGCCTGGACGACCTGATCGACCGCGGTGACCTGTCCGCCAACCTTATGATGCAGCCAGGCGACGTGATCGTCATTCCCGAAGGATTCTTCTCCGGGGACTGGACAGTTACCTATGGCGCGGCGAGCGACATTACTTTTACAGACAATCTCGACCTGGACCCGGATGGCGAGGAGGATGCCGGCGTCATCTTCCGTGTTGGCCCGAACATCTCGGTTGCTGCGGATGCGGCCAGGATCCAGGGGGAGCTGTCGGCTCAGGTCTTCCTGGTGGAGGAGTTCTCCGAGTCAGTCGAGACCAGCATTGACGCCGATGTGGTCGGGACAGTGACGGCAGAACTCGTCGAGCAGAGGGTCTTCGTCGATGCCTCGGCCGCTATCAGCCAGTTGACCACGAACAATGAGCGCGCGGAGTCGGGGGCGGAAGCGAACACCTCGGGTCAGGAGTTCGTGCAGGCTTATCGCGTCTCGCCTTACCTCGTGTCGCGCCTGGGGAGCTTCGCAGATAACGAGCTGCGCTATGACGGCTCGGCTGTGTTCATCGATTCGGACGATGCCTCCAACACCATCACTCACCGGCTCTCTTCCAACTTCACCAGCGGGCGCGATTTCACATTCTTGGGATGGTCGCTAGGCAGCTCGATTTCCGAAGAGTTCTCGGACGACGGAGACGATATCTCGCGCCGTGATGCCAACTTCTCGCTCTTCTATCCTCTGCCGTTCTACCGCAGTCTGACCCTGGAAGGCTCGGTCGGCTATCGCATCCTCGAGAACGATGGAAATGAAGAGGACGATATCGACGGTGTTACCTGGCGGACCGGCTTCAGCTGGATTCCAAACCCCCGTTTCGAGAGCACGGCCGGGGTCGGCAGCGACGCGGAAACCATCGTCTTCGACGGCGACATCCGCTACGAAGCCACCCCGCGGCTGACCTTACGGGCGAGCTACGTAGAAGAAACCACGACGCAGCAAGACCGGATCGTCAACAACCTCCCGACGACAGATCAGGGCATTGATGACTTCAACGAGTCGCCGAATGCTTTCTCGATCGATGATGGCGTGACGCGCACTCGAACGATCAGTGTCGGCGCCAATTGGCAGAAGCGCAACGTAACGACGTCTTTGAATCTCGCTTACGAAGAGGAAAGCGAAGACGTCAGCAATCTCAACAGCGCCGACGAAGAGAGCTTCATCGTGAACTACAATATCAACGTCGGCTTGGCGCGGGACTGGACCTTCGTTGGGAACTTTCGCGGAAACTGGACTGAGCGCAAAGAGTCGGATGACGATGACACCGAAGTCGAGATTTTTCCGAGAGTCCAGCTGCAGTATCAGCTGGCACCCAATATCAGCACGAATCTGACTTACACCTACTCTCGTCGCTTTGCAGACGACGAAGAAGACGAGTTTATTGAAAACGCGGTCACACTGGGCGGAAGCATCCGCTTTTAGGGCCCGGTGCTGTCCCTCGATCCTCTGAGAGTCTAAGAGCTTTTTGCTGCGCGACGAAACACCGCGAGCTGACCTTCAACCACCTCGTCCCAGCTGAAGCCTTCTGCAACCGCCCGGGTGTCGGCACGGGCAGGCGGATTGGAGAGCAAGTCCTTCAGCGTCTCTACGATGGCCTCGACGCTGCGCTGCTCGATGATCCGCCCGGCTGCCGGTTCCGTGATGAGCTCTGGTGTTCCCGAAACCGGGGTCGCGGCCACTGGGGTGCCGCAGGCCATGCTCTCCAGTAGGACATTGGCCCAGCCCTCCCGGCTCGATGCGAGAACAAGCACATCGGCTGCGCTGTAGTAGGTCTTGAGCTCTGCCTGCGGAACCTGGCCTACAAGGCGCACGCGGTCCGTAAGGCGCAGACTCGCGATAAGACTTTCCAGATCGCCTCGCAGCGGACCGCCGCCCACGATTGCCAAGTGCAGACCGGGGAGGTGCTGCATGGCGCGAATCACGAGGTCGTGGCCCTTGAGCGAGACGAGATTGCCGACACAGAGGATCAACGGCCCGGCAAGGCCGAGTGACTGGCGGCAGGCTTCGCGGTCGAGCGGTTTGAAGCGCTCCAAGTCGACGCCGTTGCGCAAGACGGTCACCTTCGTCTGTGGGACGCCAAGCGAAACCAATCGGTCCTTCAAGGCCGGGCTAACCGTCACCAGTTCGGCCGCTTGGTGGGCTGCCGCGAGGATCATCGCGCGCGGACGAGGATAGTCGGGAATGACGTTGAGATCCGTGCCGCGGCCCGTGATGACGAGCGGCAGCTCCAGGCGCTTGGCCAGCATGGCAGCGGCCACGCCGTCCGGATAAAAGTAGTGGGCATCGATCAAGTCGAAGCTCTGCTCGGCACAGAGCCGCCTCACCGTCTGAAGCGCACCGCGATACATCAGCTTGGGCGTCAGCGACATGCCGACCTTGGGAATGACGAAGTAGCGCGGATGCTCAATCCGCAACCCGTTTCTCACTTCGGATGCCGGTGCCTGCGCGAACTTGGCATAGCTGCCGAAGCGAGGGGAGGAGAAAGGGAACCAGGGAACGGGCGCCACGACGTGGGCCTGCAGATCGGAACGCTGCATGGTCTGCCTCAGCCGCGTTTCGACGAAGAGGCCCAGGTTCGGTTGAGCTGCGTTCGGAAAGAGGCTGGAAAACAGAAGGATTTTCATTCCGTTCTCGGGATCTTCTGCGGCAATGTCTTACCGAGAAAGAGCGCTTCGTAGGCTGCCACCATGTCTTCGAGATCGTAGTTGCGTTCGGCCTGTCGGCGATTGGCCGCCCCGAGCGTGCGGCGAAGCTCTGCATCGTTGAGCAGGCGATCGAGCGTAGCCGTGAAGGCTGCTTCCTCGTCCCGCGGCACCACCAGGGCGCGGTTCTGCTCCGATAGAATGCGGGCGACGTCGCCGACGTCGACGGCGGCCACGGAACAGGCTGAAGCCATGGCCTGCAACAGGGCGTTTGGCATCTGCTCGGTATCGGAGGTCAAGCAGAAGACGTCCAGCAGTGGCATGAAGGCAGCGACATCCTCGACGTGTCCGAGGAACCGGGTCTGCGAGGCGATCCCCAGCTCCGCTGCGAGCGCCTCGAGCATGGGGCGTTCCGCGCCTTCGCCGGCGATGAGCAGAGTGCAGAGGCCCTTACGCAGCAGCGGAGCAGAGGCCCGCAGCAGACGGTCGATGGCCTTTTCCTTGCGCAGCGGCGAAACGGTGCCGACAAGAGGACGGGGACAGTCTCCAAGTTCGGCAAGCATGTCGGGCTTTCCGGCATCGGGACGATAGCGCGCCAAGTTCACGCCGTTGGGAAGCAACAGGATCTTGCTCGGATCGACGTGCCATTGCTCGGTGGCAATACCGACCAGAAGGTGGGAAGGCACAACGAGGCGCTCGCTTCCGCCCAGCGCCAGTCGCCGGAACAGGCAGCGTCGAGGCAGCTGGCTGTCGGCTTCTTCAGGCCCGAAGCCGCTTTCGAAATGAATATGCCGCAGTCCGCGCCGCAAGCGGCTGCTGAGTGCCCACTCAATGGCGCCCCAGTTGTAGGTCAGCAGCGCATCGGGCTGTGCCGCCTTCAGCCAGTGCGCGACGGTGGGCAGCAGGCCGGGAAGGCGGCCGGTCGGGGGCGCTGGAAAGTCGACATCGACGCCATCCGCAATCCGGGACTTGGCATCGATCCGTCCGTTTAGAGACAGAATGCTGTGGCGGTAGGGCCCATCTAGGCGGGAGATCACGTCGGCGATACGGATGGGCACGCCGCCATAGGCGAATGTCGGGAAGACGTGGACGAAGTGGCGAGACCGTTGCGGCGCTGCTGCGGCCTCCCTTGCTGCCGCCTGTGCTAAAGCCATGGCTGATTGAAGTCCGGGACCTGCACCGGCGACTACCTGGCCCCTTGGAAGAAGACCACCACGCGGAGCGTCTGGATGATGATCAGCAAGTCGAGAATGATGTTCACGTTGCGAATGTAGTAGAGATCGTACTCCAGCTTTTTGCGCGCGTCTTCCGCCGACGCTCCATATGAGAAATTGAGCTGCGCCCAGCCGGTGATGCCTGGCTTCACCCGGTGACGGTCGTTGTAAAAGGGGATTGAGCTCGCCAGTTGATCGACGAAGAACGGCCGCTCTGGTCGCGGTCCGACGAAGCTCATGTCGCCGTAGAGTACGTTCAGAATCTGCGGCAGCTCATCGATGCGGGTCTTGCGCATGAAGTTGCCGAGGAAGGTGACGCGCGGGTCGTTCTGGCCCGCCCAGCGGGGGACGCCGTCGCGCTCGGCATCGGCGCGCATGGAGCGGAACTTGATCAGCATGTAGGGGCGCCCGTTCAAGCCAACCCGCTCCTGTCGATAGAAGACGGCGCCGCCGCCTTCGATGGCAATGGCCAAGGCCGCCGCAATGAAGATCGGCGACAGCAGGATCAAGCCGAGCAGGCTGACGATGATATCGAAGCCACGCTTGATGCCGCGTTGCATGCTGCTGAGGCCGAAGCCGCTCGAATAGAGGAACCAGCTCGGACGCACGGCCTCCAGGTCGACACGGCCCGTGACACGCTCAGAGAAGGTCTGATAGTCGGAAATGCGAACGCCGCGGAAGCGCGCCTCGATCAGCTCGTCGAGCGGCAGATTGCCGCGACGGTCCTGAACCGCGACGACGATTTCGTCGATCTCGGTGTTGCCCAGGAAGTCCTTCACCTCGCCGGGCGAGGTAAGAACAGGGCTGGCGTGGACCTTCACATCTTCCTCGCCGCACTTCAGATAGCCGACAATGGCGAAACGACGGATGACGCTGCCGTGCTCCAGCTCATGCAGGCGACGCGCGGCATCGCCGACACCCAAGACTAGGATCCGGTGCTTGAGCCAACCGTCTTCGGCAAGATGCAGGAAGATGTTGCGGATGGTCAGGATGATGGGGGCGGAGACCACCGTGGCGCCAGCAAAGGCCCAGGCGGAAACCGTCGGGGTCAGCAGCACGTAGCCGAGTACCAGGAACGCCAGGCAGGAAACGAAGTAGGCGGCTGCGGCACGCACCAGCACCTCGGCGAAGCCGGAGGCAAACTCCCAATTGTAGAAGCCGAAAGCGAAGAGCGAGGTGACGAAGATAAGCGCCGCCGAGCAGGAACGATAAATGATGGTCTGCTCATCTCCGGCAAATGTTAGGGCGCCGTTGCGCACCAGCATCTCCGCCATGCAGATGACGGTGATCAAGATCGCGGCTTCTAAAGCGGCCAGAAAGACAAATGGGAGCTTATGGGAGGTCCGAAGCATAGAGAGTTGCCGCTGTTGCCGTACGCCTGTGCCTGGTTCGCCGCCGCAGATTACCGGTGGCAGGCCCGACCGGTTGGTTGTGCCGGCTAAGCCCCGATGACCTCTTGAATCTGTGCAGTTTATACGAAAAAGGGCTTAACGACTAAGCTGCGCGTGCGGCTTGCTGTTGATGGCGCTTTAGGAAACCGTCGAACATGAGCAAAGCCCAAATCGTCGGGCCGTGTTCTCGGATACCGCTTTGGTGTTGATCGACCAAGCGGGAAATCTCTGCCATGTCGAAATAGCCCGTCTCCGCCAGCGCGCCTTCGCTGATGATGCGCTTCACCCGATCGCGCAGCTCGTTGCGGAACCAGTGGGAGAGCGGCACGGCAAAGCCCTGCTTCGGCCGGTACAGGATGTCATCCGATACCATTGGCTCCAGCGCCTTCTTGAAGATGTACTTGCCGTCTCGACCACGCAGCTTCCAATTCGGCGGCAGGCCGTTTGCCCACTCGACGAACTTGTGGTCGAGCAGCGGTACGCGCACCTCCAGCGAATGCGCCATGCTGGCGCGGTCTACCTTGGTGAGGATGTCGCCGGGCAGGTAGGTCTTCATGTCGACGTACTGCGCCTTGCTGAGGTGATGATCGGTCGGAGCTTCATCCATGAGAGACTGGATGAGACTCTCCGCCTGGTAGCCCTGCAGTTCCCGGCGCAGGCGCGGGGAGTAGAGGCGCATGCGTGGTGCGGAGGGCAGGATGGAAAGGCTGTAGAAGTAGCCATCGGCGCTACTGCGGCCGAGCGCTTGAAGGGTCGCCTTGGCCCGAAGCGGCTTCGGTGCCCAATCCAGCTTGGGGTAGAGCGCGCCTAAGGTGTTGAACAACGGGCCACGCAGGCTCTGGGACATGCGCTGCCGCACCAGCTCTTCGTAGTGGTACCAGCGATAGCGACGATAGCCGGCGAAGACTTCGTCGCCGCCGTCACCAGAGAGAGCGACGGTTACGTTTTCGCGGGCAATCTGGCAGACGCGGTAGGTCGGCATGGCCGAGCTGTCGGCATAGGGCTCATCATAGACGTCGATCAGGCGATCGATCAGATCGAAGTCGTCGGGCGCCACTTGCCGGGTGTGATGCCGGGTGCCGTACTGCTTGGCGACCTGTTCCGCGAAGCGTGACTCGTCGTAGTCGGAGCGGCCGAAGGAGATCGAGCATGTGTCGACAGGATCGTCCAGGCAACCGGCCATTGCGGCCACCACGCCGCTCGAATCGACTCCGCCGGAGAGAAAGGCGCCCAATGGCACATCGGCGATGAGGCGGATGGAGACGGCTTCCTCCATCCGTTCACGCAGCTCTTCGCATACCTCGGCTTCGGAGCCGGGGACCTGTGTCTCGAACGTGGGCTGCCAATAGCACTGCGGCTTCGGCAAGGATTCACCGCGGCGGACCTTGAGGAAGTGACCGGGCTCCAGCTTGCGGACCTGCTTGAAGATGCAGCGGGGGTCGGGAATGTAGCCGAAGGCGAAGTAGTCCTCGATCGCCTGCGGGTCGATCTCCCGCGACAGCTGCGGGTGAACCAGCAGCGACTTGAGTTCGGAGCCGAAAATCAGCGTGTCGTTCGGCAGCAGCGCATAATGCAAAGGCTTGATGCCGAGGCGGTCGCGGGCGAGGAACAGCGTCTCCTGATTGCTGTCCCAAAGGGCGAAGGCGAACATACCACGGAAGCGCGACAGGCAGTCGACGCCCCACTCTTCCCAAGCGTGGACCACGACCTCGGTGTCACAGCGGGTTCTGAACTGGTGGCCGAGCGCCTCCAGCTCCCGCGACAGCTCCTGGAAGTTATAGATCTCGCCATTGTAGACCACCACGACACTGTGGTCTTCGTTGAACAGCGGCTGCTGACCCGATGAAAGGTCGATGATCGAAAGCCGGCGATGACCAAGACCGACCCCCGGCGCACGATAGAGGCCGCCAGCATCCGGACCGCGATGCAGCTGGCTTTCATTCATGCGGGCGAGAAGGGATTCGTCTATCTCGTTCCGCCCGCGAAGCTCGAATAGTCCTGTCAGGCCGCACATGTGTCAGTTCCCTTTATCGGCAAGGCGCTGGGTCGTCCGCTCGCGGGCGGCGAAGTCGGCCAGGGTTTCGTCAAGGGCATCGCCCATTCGCAGCTCCGACAGAAAGGTGGCGAGGCGCTCGCTGGCGTCGGCCGTTGTCCCATCGCCAATCGGGGTGGAAACGGCAATGACCGAGGCAGGAGAATATCCGTTCACCAGCTTAGCTTTGACTTTCAACAGCTTGGCAAAACGCGGATCGGCCGTTTGCTCGCCATTGACCCGGTAGAAGTACCATATCAAGCGCTCATGCTGGCCGCGCTTGATCTTCAGTACCACCAACGCTTGCTCCCGATCCTCGAAGAGAGCGCTGCCCTTGGCAACGCCGACGATGTCCCACCTGCGTCCGCCGATCATGTTGTTTTGGAAGTTGATTAGCTCGGCCTTCGGCCGCTCCCAGGCGTAGCTGGCAACGAAGAGATCGACGGCACCCTCGGCGCCCTCGAAGCGCGTCAAGAGCAAGGCGTCGGCGTGGGGATAGATGCCGCTCCACTCGCTGGCATCGGCGTCGGCCTGCTGCCAGCTCTGGCCGACCTCGGGAAGCGGAATCTCAAGCGTCGCAACGGGCGCCGCAGGAGGGCCGGATACCGCGTTGGATACCGGAACCACGACCGCTAGTAAGAGCGAGGCCGCCAAGGGAGCGGCACTGCGAAGTGGGTTCCGGCGCGGGGTTTCTGGCGCAGGCTGTGCTTCGGGAAGAGGCGCCGGCGGCTCGCGGAAGCGGAAGGCGATGGCGATCAGCGCTAGGGTGACCACGGCGAAGAAAACCCAGCCATAGAGGATGTGATCGACGCCGACGGCGATCTCGAAATCACTGACGTAGGCGATCGTGAGGATGAGGTAGGCGCGGATCACATTGGCAATGATCGGGATAACCAAGGAAAGAACGAGGATCAGCGCCTTGCGCCAGCGGCTGACGAACAGCAGGTCTTGCACCAGTAGGCCGAGTGCGAAGGTGGCGATCAGATAGCGAACGCCCGAGCAGGCCTCGGCAACGAGAAAGCTACCGCCTGGAATGTCGATGTAGAGCCCGTCGATGAACACGGGGATGCCGGATGCTCGTGCCAGCATCACCGTGTACTCTGCGGTCAAGTCCTGGAGCGGCAAGACTGCAAACTCGCCGAATGGCACCATGAGGAAAAGATAGAGGGCGGGGAAGAGCATCGCCTTGTAGCAGCGCCAGCCGAGGCCGGCGAGGAGGACGCCCTGCAGCATGACGACGAAGGCGAAGTGAGCGACGAGCTGAACGCCGGCGGCATCACCCAACCACCAGGCGGCCGCGCCAAGGCCGATCACCCCCAGCCCAAGCCAGCTTCCCTCCGGAGTCTTGTCCTGCTGCCTGGGATAGCGCAACCAAGCCAGGTAGCAGGCGATGGGTAGAATCAAGAAGCCATGGTTGAAGGTCTCGGAATGCGCCCAGACTTCCACCATGGAGAGGGCGGTATTCCAATAGGCCAGGGTGACGATGGCGACGCCCAACGCAATCTGCCAGCCAGCCAGCCGCCAAGCACGGCTCGTGCCTTTCTTCTCCGGCAACGACTGCGTTTCGCCGGTCGCGGCGCGCTCGACAGGTTCTGTATGCCGCGCGTGCGCGGCGGGACCGTGTTCCGACTGCGTGACCACCCCAACTCTCCCGCTTTCGCCCCGTCTGACCCGCGGTGTGGATTCAAGCGCTTGGCGAAGCTATCCCCATAGCAGAAAGCCTTAAACGAATTCTTGGCAATTCGACGAGCTTAACCGAGATTTTTGGCAAGAAATGGACCAATGCGATTGGCAACGGTAAGCGGCAGCCGTTGCCAGATTTTGATCGCCCGCTGGTATTTGGGGTTCAGCGGGTTGACGTCGGGGATCTCAGCGTCGCCGTAAAGGCGGTATTCGTAGTAAAGGGGCTCCGACGGGAAACCCCAATTCTTCTTGAATGCATGGGCGCCGGTCCCGACCTTGCTGCGGCCGAAGTCGAACAGCCGGTAACCGCGCTCGCAGGCTCGGCGCATGACTTCCCAATACATGAAATCGTTGGCCGCCAAGCGGCGAGCATCCTGGCCCCCACCGCCGTAGTAGGGCAGAACCTCGTCGCGAAAGTAGAACGAGAGCACAGCGTTGACCGGCCGGCCCTTCTCGTCGGTTATGATCAACGCTTCGCAGTCCGAGCCGAAAACGCGCATTAGCGAATCCGCATAACGCTTTGAAAACACTGGTGTTCCCAGGTTTCGAACGCTCTCCGAATAGAGGGCGTAGAAGCGGCCGGAGTCGGAATCGATTTCGCTCTTGAGGCCGTTCCCGATCCCTTTGCGCACCATGGCGCGCTGCTTGCGCGGGATGCGCTTCATGTTGACGTCGAGATCAGGGTCGATGTCGCGTCGGAAGGTCACGTAGAGGCTGTCCTTGCAGGGCCGCTGACTGTCCGAACGGCTGCGCAGACGATACTCCACGTGATCGACGCCGAGCGCTTCGCCCCGGCGCTCGGCTTCGGCCTCCAGCAGAAGTCGCACGTCCGGCCGTGTCGTCGCGACGCCGCCATAGACGCAGAAGGCGCTGGAAACCAAAGACTTTCCGAACAGCCGGCTGTCGATGTGCACCAGGGGCAGAACGCCCAGGATATTGCCGTCGCAGTGGGCGAAGAGGAAGGGGCAGGCGTGGCCGAAGCTCTTTTCGATCACCGTTTTCCAGCCAGCCCGATGGAAGAAGGTTGCTTCCGGGCAGTCTTCGACGAAAGCGTCCCAAGCCCCTTGCCAGGCTGGGGTCAGCTCGCCGATTTCGACTTGCTCGATACTCTGAATGGGCTGCTGGAGGCTCACAGGAAGGCCCTTGCCATGCTGGTCCAGTGAAAATCCCGCAAAAGGCTCTCCAGGCGGTTAAAGGTCCGACCGAGGTTGGTGTAGTGCCTGATTCGGGATTTCATGGCCGCGCCGGCGATACGGGGCTGCTCGGGATCGATTTCCCAGGGATGGAGATAGAAGATGCAGGGCTGTCCGGACTCTCGACTGGTTTTGCCGTAGCCCCAGCGGAAGTAAGTGTAGGGTAGCAGGCGGAAGAAGCCGCCACCGCCGCATGGCAGGTTGCGTCCGAAGAGACGCAAGGTGGTCACCGGTACTTCGAGGAAGTCGTCATCCGCGAAGGGCTTGTACGCGAACCGCTGTCCGGACGGATCGCCATAGAGATCGTGCGCAATCGGTACGGTGCTCGAGCTGTAGCGATGACCTTCTTCGCGCAGGATCGGAAGCGCCCAGGGCGTGCTAGAGCCAATCGAAAAGCTGGCGGCGCGATAGCCCAGCACGCGTACGCCGGAGATATCTTCCAGGATCGCCTTCGTCTTGCGTACGTCGTCGCGAAAGGCTTCGGCGCTCTGAGTGTTTACCCTGACATGGGAATAGCCGTGACTGGCCAGCTCATGGCCTTCGTTGACGATGCGCCGAATCATGTCCGGGTGGCGTTCCGCCACCCATCCGAGCGTGAAGAAGGTGGCCTTTGTCTCGTGTCGGGCGAGAAGATCGAGCAGGCGAGAGACGTTGTTCTCAACGCGCGATGCGAGCTCTTCCCAATCCGATCGCGGAACGGCCGCTTCGAATGCGGAAACCTGAAAATGCTCCTCAACATCGATTGTGAAGGCATTGAAAGGTCTTGCTGATGTGCCTTCCGAACAACGTGCGCCGTCGGATGACAGTACACCATCGCCGTCCTTAGAGACGCCGTCTCTTCCTTCGATTCGGGCAATGGCTTGCGTCATGGTCTGAGCGTGCGTGGTCGTTCGATTGGGGTTAGTTGGCCTTGCGGCGTGTGCCGATGCGGTCACGGAACTCATCGACACGGATCTTGTAGGACTTGAGCTCCCGCTGAATGGCCTTCGCGCTGTGTCGCACGTCGAGCCACTCGTCTCGCGACAGGCTCATGGCGCTGTCGGCCGGCTGAGCTGGCCCGGTGGCGGGCGCATGAGCGGCCGATTCCTCGCTGGCGATGCTTGGCACGGGCTTCAGGGCGTGAACCTTGCTCGGCTGCGGCTGCGGCTGCGGCTGCGGCTGCGGCTGGGGTTGCGGCGGCGCAGCGGGCCTCTGGGGCGGTGGCTCGATCAAGCCTTCCTCGCGCATTTCCTCAACCACCTCGGCGACGTCGGCAGCGGTCAGAATGCCGCGGTCCTCCAGGTAGCCGAACAGCAGCAGGCGGTCGCAGAGGCGGTTGAGGCGTCGCGGCAAGCCTCCGGTCGCATCGAAGATGGCCGCGAAGGAGTCGGGGGCGAAGATGCGGCGCCCATCCCAACCGGCAAGTTTCAGGCGATGCTCGACATAGCCACGGGTGTCGTCGGTCGATAGCCGGCTGATATGAAAAGAAGCGATGATCCGCTGGCGGAGCTGCTCGAGATCGGGTTCGGCGAGCCGTTGTCGGAACTCCGGCTGGCCGACCAGCAGCATCTGCAACAGGGGTTTCCCGTTCGACTGAAAGTTCGACAGCATGCGCAGCTCTTCGAGCGCGTCATGGGAGAGCCCCTGCACCTCGTCGACGACAACCAGAGCGACCTTTCGCTGGTGGTGCAGGCGGACCAGCTCGTCCTCCAGAGCGCAAAGCAGCTCCGCTTTGCTGCCGCCGCCGACCGAGAGCCCGAACTGAGCGGCAATCAGCCGTAGAAGATTCTCCGAGCCCACCTGGGTGGTATTGATCTTGACGGCAACGATACGATCGTCGGCGAGGCGGGAGAGCGTGTATTCGAAGAGCGTCGTCTTGCCAGCGCCGACCTCTCCTGTGATGACCACAAAACCTTCATTCTTGCTCAAGCCGTAGGCAACCGTGGAGAGTGCGCGGCGATGCGGTCGGCCATCGAAAAAGAAGCTGGCATCCGGCGTGATCTGAAAAGGCAGCCGGTTCAGATGGTAATAGTCGAGGTACATTCGAACTCCCCCAATGCCCCGTAGCATAGGGTGGTGGCGAATAAAACGGTAGGCCTCACCGGGCCGGAATCACTATGCGCCCGTCGTGCGCCCATGGGCTTCCGGATCCGGTTGCGCCTGCACCGCGGATATTCTGCGCCGACCCCCCTAAGAAAGCGTGTAGCGTCAACTGATAGAAGATTTGCGACGCCTATTGTGTGACGAATGTGGCAAGAGTGCCGCCCGACGCAGCGAGCAGCCCACGGACGCCTCGTGGATGTCGGCGAGACATGCCGGACCGCGGTCTACGACGACAACCGCCGCGCGCCACGATTCAGCACGGGGACTCTGCTTCGAGTGGACCAGTCTGGCTAGACATCAAGAACTGGTGAGTGACGTGGCATCTAGCCTAGAACTTTTTTTCTGCCGCAATTGCCACCTAGAAGTCAGTTAAGGTGTTGTGGGGTGAGCGGTTTTTTTGCCTAGACCGGCACGGATCTGCGAAGCTCCTCACTTAACCGGCAGGGGCATATCCATGATCGTCCTTCATCCGAAAAGCGTGTTCATGCTCGCTGCAGATGGAACAGCAAACCTGCCTCAGCGGTCCATGAGATGTTGTTTCGGTCAAGTATTACAAAAATATACTTGGCGTCTGAAAGTATTATGCAGGCGAATTTTCTTTGTCTTGTCTGTTTTTTGCGTGTGGCAGCTAAGTAGCGCAGTGGCCGACTCAGGCTCGGTGAACATTTCCGATGATCTTTTGAGCCAGGCAGCCGACATGAAGCCGGGCGAGTGGCGCAGACTGAGTACAGCCAACAGGTTCTTGGATGTTGCGGTCACGGAAGAACTGTGGGCGCAGCTTGTCGAAACCTACGGTGGTTTCAAACGGCTTGGCAATTCTCGGAGGGTTCTTTCGGCCTGGAACAGTGCGGCGTACGACGAAACGGGCCAGCGGCTGTTTTTTCATGGTGGCGGACATGGCGACTACGGCGGCAACGAGGTCTATCAGTTCGATCTGAAGAGCTTGGAATGGTCTCGACTGTCAGATCCCGCGCCGCTCACCCTACAACCGGACCCGGAGGAGCATCCCAGACGCTGGTTGCCGATCGATGAGGATGGCGATGGTTTGCCCGATACTCCGAGCTCCGCCCACACCTACGACGGTTTGGTCTGGAACCCTGACACCGAGACACTTTGGTTGACCAGCCAGAATACGGCCTTTCCGGAGAACAAGTCCCCTGAGACCAATGTCATATGGGAGTTCGACCCGGCCACCGGCGACTGGCAGGCGCACGCTGCCACGAAAAACCACTTTTTCGGCACCACAACTTATCTCGCTGATACAAAACAAATTCTAGCGATTAGCCATTTTACGACGTCGAATGACGTTGCCTACCTCTACGACGCGGACGGGACGGAGCACAGGCTCGGTCAGGTCCAAGGCGACACTATGGCTGGCAACACCAGCAACATGTTTCGGAATCCGATCACGGGCGAGCTCTTTGAGGCGCATGTGCGCGGCATCTTCAAGCTCGATGTAGGTGGCGGCGGGGTTACGGCGACGAAAGTTGCGCAGTTTCCGAGCAGCGAAGAACTGCAGTTTAAGACGTTTTTCCAGCTGGCCGGCTACGCCTACAACCCAGCCGACGAGAAGTTCTATATCTGGAATGGTACGTCGGAGATCGTCACTTGGGATCCGGAGACCAGCGAATTCGAGGTGCTCTGGCATGAGGCCGACAAGGGCGAGGTGCCGGCTGAGAACTCGATTGGCGTTGGAAGGGTCTTGGACAAGTGGATTTACCTGGACGACGCGGAAGTGTTCATCGGGATATCCGGTATTGCGCGATTGCCACGCCGCGATGGTGGTTTCTGGCTGTACAAGCCGGGCAACGGCAATCCCGACGACGTAAATCAGCTCGGAGCCGGGGAAGCCGTTCTAGACACTGTGACAACGGAATCCCTAGGCTTCTTCGTGCCGATCGAAGGTGGGGACAAGAACTACAATTCGGCCATCCATGCCTATTACCGAGAGGTCGGTGAGACTGACTGGGAGCCTGGCATCGCGCTCATGCGGATCCGGCCCGAATACGTTGAGAACATCTATTCACTCAAGAAGTCGCCGAACGGCTTTGCCGGCGTGATCTCGGGCTTGGAGGCGGGAACAGACTATGAGATCAAGCTCGAAGTGTCCGATCCGGACGGGCTCAGGCTGAACGGCAAACCGGCCGTTCAGACCCTGACCGCATCGACCCGCGAGGTGCCGGCAGCTCAGCCGGTCGACGTTCAGACCGTGACGGTCGGGACTATGGCGGAACTGCAGGCTGCCGCGGGCGCAGCCACGCCCGGCAACGTGATCATCATGCAGCCGGGCCTCTATCAGGGCAGCCTATTCATCAGGACCGACGGTACCGCGGAGAACCCCATTGTCATCCGCGGCGGCGATGTCGCTTCGACCGTTATCGACGCTGGCGGCGAGGACTACGCTGTGAGGATCCATGGCGACCACATTCATTTGGAGAGCCTGACCCTAACCAACGCAAAGAGAGCAATTGTCATGCGTGGGGGGAGCACCGAAGGGGTCGCCATCCGCAATAACTACATCACCGATGTCGGCAGTGGCATCGTAGCCAAGGCGGGCCATAAGGACCTTTACATAGCCAACAACATTCTGGAGGGGCGGGGGGAGTTTCCGGCGACCGGCACCTCGAATGTCGAGGGCATCGTCGTTACCGGTCAGGACATCGAGATTGCTTACAACACCCTATCCGGATTTGGCGACGGGATCGGCACCAGCCGCCAAACCGAGTTCAACAATGTCGGTATCAACATCCATCACAACAAGATTCTCTGGGGCGCTGATGACGGCATAGAAATGGACTACTCGGTGCGCAACTCGCTGGCACACCACAATTTCATCGCCAACCATCTAAACGGCATCAGTTTCCAGCCGGTTGTTGGTGGCCCCATCTACGCCTACGAGAACGTCATCTACAACACGCGAGAGGCGCCGTTCAAAATCAAGCCTACGATCACCGACCCGGACGGTGTGATCATCGTCAATAACACGTCTTTGAAGAGTGGCGTTGCGTGGAAAGACCCAAGCGGTCGTGTCAGCAACGCGACGGTGAACAACAACCTCTTCGTCGGCAACAGCGACAGGACCGTCTACGTCAGCACAACCAAGTATTTTTTCAGCGAGTTCGACCACAATGCCTGGTCTTATGATGGTCGTTTTCAGAACTACGAAGGATGGGGCAAGAGCTTCAAAGCCTTTCAAAGCTCGACGTCTCAAGCACAGAACGATGTCCTGTTGGAAGGGGAGAAGATCTTCGCCAACTTCACGCCGGACTTCGACGTCAACGGCTTTGAGGTGTTTCGCGATCCCAATGCGCCCGGCCTGGATTTCAGCCTGCATTCAGAGTCCAGCGCGATTGATGCCGGTAAGCACATCTTCGGCTTGACCGAAGGCTATGTCGGCGATGCCCCTGATATCGGCGCTTTCGAACAGGGCGAGGAGATGCCGAACTACGGAGCGAACTGGACCGCGCCCCAGTGACCGTGAAGGACAGGGGCCTCGTTGACTTCCTGGACGACTCGGAAGCCCTGAGCGGTCAGGCGTCTCGGTTTTTCTGAATCCCTCAACGGACCGACTTGTCACGGCACGACTAGCTTCGAATCCCTGATTCAGAGGGGTGTGATAGATTTGAGACGAATTTGTGGGCTAGGAAGGATACGGAGCGCCTGAAGTTAACGCTTTGTTATTAAATATTAATTCCAGCCGGCCTGCGCTAGATGTCAAGAGCGCGTCTCTTCCGGTAGATTTTGTCATCTTGCCGCGAGGCAAACCTGTAAGGAATTCTTTACAGATTGGCCGTCTCGATGAGACCCTTTGTCGGAAATCTTAACCATTCAGCGAAGGCACAAATGTTAACTACCTGATTAATGGTCGGGTGGGCGTTCGCAGCAACCTCGCCTCGTTAACTTTTGGGTGCTGCTGCTTGGCGAGTTTGGGAATGGCGAAATCCGTTGTTCCGAATCTACGGAGTGCGGGCGTATTATTAAGAATTCGCGAACGCTCTGCCCGGATAGATCACCGCATTCTCACAGATAATCGTGTCCTTCAGTAAAGATCGTCGATCTACATTGTGGCCGGGGGTCGCTACGGCTGCATCTGGTGGCGAGAAATTTACACTGTGTGTTAGTAGAAGAATAGGCGGGCGATAACGTTCGCCGCTAGGAGGACAGAATGGACGTTTCATCGCTTGATCAGGCATTCACGCTGACGTGCGACGATGAACTTCCCGACCGCGAGTTGGCACGGACCTCATCGCCCGAAAGAACCGATCGTGCCTCTCCATTTTTCAGCGTCCCGGCGAGCACGGAAAGTCTGCTCGATCAGGCCTATCGTCTCCGCTACCAGGTCTACTGCTTGGAGCGCGGTTTCGAGGATGCTCATGCAAATCCGGACGGGCGCGAGCGTGATGAGTTTGACGATCACTCCGTCCATCGCCTTTTGGTCCATGCCGAGACCGGGTTGATTGTCGGCGGTGTGCGCCTGGTCCTACCGAGGCGCGACCGGCTTGAGAGTTGCTTTCCTATCCAGGACGTCTGCCAGGTCGGCCCGCTGCAGCCGGCCCTGGCCGACGAGCTTGGTCAGACCGCTGAGATATCGCGCTTTTGCGTCAGCAAGGCCTTTCGCAGGCTGCTGCCAAAGGGGCGAAACCGCGGTTTGGGCCAAGCCTCGAGGTTGGATGTAGAGCCAGCGGCCTTTTTGCCGCTGATGACCCTGGAGCTCATGAACGCCGTCATCCAAATGAGTGAGGAGAACGGTATCACGCAGCTCTGCGCGGCCATGGAGCCAAGCCTGCTGCGGTTGCTATCCCGCCTGGGCCTCGCATTCACCCCGCTTGGGGAGCTGGTGACGTTCCACGGAATTCGCCAACCCTGCTACGCCAACATCGACGAGCTCTGGGTGTCCTTGAAAGAGCAGAATGAGGATGTGTGGCGCTGGCTGTCCAATCAAGGCGGTCAAAGTCCGCTGAACCTGGTGCAATAGGACGGAAGTTTCGCTTTAGCGGCTTGCTGGCATAGCCCTTTACCGGCTTAACTGATGATTAGGTGCCTAAGCGCATAGTTCCGCTTACAGATTCTTCAAATTCTTGGCCATGACCCTGAACTTTGATGCCGTTGGCAATGTTCCGGCGCTTATAGCGGCCAGGGTGGCCCTCAGCCCCGATCTCATCGCCTGTCACTGCCGCGCCTCGACCGGGGTGTGGCAGAATGTGACGTGGCGCCAGTACGGAGACGATATCGCGCGCGCGGCTCGTGGCTTCGTCGCCTGCGGCCTACGCCCTGGGGACTCGGTGGCGATACTGGCGCCGCCGAGTTATCGCTGGGAGGTGACTGAGAAGGCCGTGTTTGCGGCTGGTGGCATTGTCACAGGGCTCGATCACCTGGCATCGAAAGCGCAGAAGACGAAGTACATAGCCAGGTTGGCCCCGGCTGTTCTGGTTGTGGAGGCAGCGTCCGAGCTTGCTGATCTGGATGCGGATGTCCTCGCGAGCCTGAAACGCATTGTCGTTCTCAATGCCGAGTCGGTTGAGCAGGGGCTCGCCTGGCCGCAGCTCATGGCGGCAGGGGCGGCGGAGCAGCCATTGCCAGCTCTATCGCCGGAGGCAACGGCGACCATCGTCTTCACCTCGGGGTCAAGCGGTGAGCCGAAGGCCGTTCCCTATTCGCAAAAGCAATTGGTGTTGGCGGCGAAGAGCATACTGGCCGCCTTCGGTCCGGCCGACGAGCGGGACGTGACGCTGTGTTGGCTACCGCTCAGCAATCTCTTTCAGCGTGTTATGAATCTCTGCGCGGTCGGTGCCGGTGCGCAGATATTCTTCGCCCCCGACCCGCGACGGGTGATGGAGGAGATCGCCGAGGTGCGGCCCAGCGTGTTCATCGGCGTGCCGCGATTCTACGAGAAGGTTTCCGAGCGTGCGGAAGCGACGATCGCAGGGCTGGGTGCCGTGAAGCAGGGCTTGGTGCGGCAGGCCATGGCGGCATCGAAGGCAGGCTTCGCAAAACAGGCTGACGGGACGTCCCTTTCGACCATAGAGCGTGGTCGGACTGCGCTTGCCGATCGAGTCGTTCTACGTGGCCTGCGCCGACGTATCTTCGGTGATCGGATCCGCCTTCTGATCACGGGGTCGGCGGCAACGCCCCAGCCGGTCAAGCGCTTCTTCACGGGTATCGGTCTACCTTTGGTCGAAGCCTATGCCATGACCGAGAACATCGTGCCCATGACGGTTAGCCGAAACCTCAATCGCGGACAGGGCTGTGTCGGGCGGCCACTGCCTGAGAATGAGATCCGTATCGACGATACCGGAGAGATTCTCGTCCGTGGCCCCGGTGTCTTTGCCGGCTATGTGGGCGATGCGGAGAGCATGCAACGCTTCACGGAGGACGGCTTCTTTCGCACCGGCGATGAGGGGCGCTTCGACGAAAGCGGTTGCCTCTACCTCACCGGCCGCAAGTCGGACTTGATCAAGACTTCGACCGGGCGACGCATTCCCCCGACACCCATAGAGGCGGAGCTGCGAGCTGCGGCGCTGGTTCAGGAAGCAGTCGTCGTGGGAAACGGCCGCAAGTGCCTGACCGCTGTGCTTGCACTCGACCCGGAAGCAGTGAACGGCACGCCTCCGGGCGAGCTCCTAAAGCAGCTCTCATACCATGTGCAGCAGACCAATCAGGCCCGGGCCAGCTATGAGAGAATTGCCGGCTGCGTGGTGCTGCATGGCGGATTCTCCATCGGCCAAGGGCATTTGACCACCAATCTCAAACCGCGGCGCGGGCGTATCGAAGAGGCGGTTGCCCATCCCTTGGAGCAGCTCTATCGCGCCATCAACGAAAACGAGCCGCAAGAAGGGGGTGTCCAGCGCGTCGACGACATCGCTTTTGCGGAGGCATCGTGAAGCGCGTTCTCATCACTGGCGGAACGGGGGTTGTCGGCAGCGCGCTGACGCCGCTGTTCCTCAACGAGCCGGAAACCGAGGTTCATCTCTTGGTCCGCGCGCGCGATGCGGCGCATCTCACGGAACGGCGGCAAACCCTGTTTTCCTTCTGGGGAGAGGATGTCACCGCCGCGGATGCTGGTGAGCGCCTGCGGCTCCACCGCGGCGATGTCAGCTTGCCGCGATTGGGACTTCCGGACGACGCTTTCGATGCCTTGGCCAAAGGTCTTACGCACGTTGTCCATTCGGCCGCAACCGTCCGCATGGACATGAGCCAGGAGCAGGCCTGGGCGAGCTGCGTCAGTCCGGTCGAGCAGATCCTCAAGCTTTTGGAGCGGGCCAAGGATCTTGGGGCGGCTCCGAAGCTCGATGCGGTGAGCACGCTCGGGGTCGCCGGCCGCCTCAAGGGCTTGGTGCCGGAAGCGGCCAAGCTGCCGCCACGCGGCTTCCACAACAGCTACGAATGGGCCAAGGCCGAGGCCGAAGCGATTCTGCTTTCCCGCATCGCCGGCGGCGATGCGATCACCCTGCACCGCCCCAGCATGGTGGTTGGCCACAGCCAGAACGGCAAGGTGGTTCACCGGCAGATCTTCTACCATCTCTGCCGGTTCCTCTCCGGCACGGCGACGCAGGGTTTCACGCCGGATCTTGGCGGCGTAAGCCTCGATCTGGTGCCCTGCGACTATGTCGCTCGAGCCATCCACTGGTCGGCAACGGCCCCTGAGGCCCGGGGGCAGGTCCTGCATCTCTGTGCTGGCCCGCAAGGTGCCGTGCCGATCATGGCATTGGCTTCGCACGTGCGCGAAGCCTACCTGCGCCACGGCTATGGGGTGCCAAAACAACGCCTTGTACCCTTCGGTCTGTTCGAGACTGCGATCGCCGGCGCTGCGTTTCTGCCGGGACGATCGGGGCGACGTTTCTCCGCCCTGCGGCGGTTCCTCGACCATGTCCACTGCGCCCAGTTCTTCGCCAACGAGCAAAGCCAGGCCCTGTTGGCGCCGGCCATCGGCGCCGCGCCAGGCTACCAGCAGATCCTGGACGCACAGCTCGATGCCGCCTTCGCCGAGGAGCAGGCGGGGGGCAGCGCCGATGCCGCCGGCAAGGCCGCAGCAAGACCCGCGCCTGCGGTGCCGAAGGGAGCGGTTTCATGAACCAGGTCGCGCCGCAGCTTGCCACCTCGCTCGAGCAGGAACTGGTGGCTATCGTCGGTGCCGAGCATCTGCGCTGGCCTGGCGAGGTCGGGGCACCGCTCAGTCGTGATACCACGCCAAAGGTGGAGGCGGCGCGGGCGCTGGTCTTTCCCGGCAGCACGGAAGAGGTTCAAGCGCTGGTCCGGCTCGCCAATCGCGAAAAGGTTCCGCTATGGCCGTGCAGCCGCGGGCGCAACTGGGGCTATGGCGGCAATGCGCCGGCCCAGGCTGGCGCACTGGTGGTTTCACTCGAGCGCATGAACCGCGTCCACGTGGTCGACGAGGCGCTCGCCTACGCCGAGATCGAGCCGGGCGTCAGCTACCGCCAGCTCCGGCAGCATCTCGATGAGAGCGGCTCGTCGCTCTGGACCGACTGTACCGACGGTCCGCCAGAGGGCAGCGTCATCGGAAACGCCCTCGATCGCGGAGTCGGGGAGACGCCCTACGGAGATCATTTCGGCCAGCTCTGTGGCCTGGAGGTGGTGTTGCCCGACGGGACGCTGTTCCATAGCGGCGGCGGTGAGCCCGGCAACTGCCGCACCTGGCATACTCACCGCTGGGGCACTGGCCCGCACCTTGACGGCCTGTTCAGCCAAGGCAACTTCGGCATCGTGACCAAGGCCGGCATCTGGCTGATGCCTCGCCCTGAGGCCTTCCAAAGCTACTTCTTCGAGCTGGCGGAGGACGCGTCGCTCTATGAGCTGATCGACGCCATTCGTAGCCTTGCTCTCGCCGGTACGATCCGTACCAACATCCATCTGATCAACGCCGTGGTCACCGCTTCCCTCCTGGCCCGGCACCGTGAGATTGCGGCCGGTGCTACGATCGAGGAACGGGAGCTGGACGCCTTTCGCCGCCGGCACGGCATTGCGCCCTGGACTTTCGGCGGTGGCCTCTATGGTTCCAAGGGCGAGGTCGCCGCGCAGCGCCGCGCGCTCAAGCGGGCGCTGGGCAGGCTCGGACGCCTGCGTTTCCTCGATGATCGGAGTGCTGCCTTGGTCGGTGGGGCCGTGCAGCGCCTGGCGGCGATGCCGGAGAACTCGCTCCTGCGTCGTCTGGGTGCGGGCGTGCTCAGACTCGGTAGCGGCAAGTCCCTCCAGATGCTGGAGAGCGTGCCGCATTTCCATGGCATTCAAAAGGGCATCCCGACCGAACACTTCGTGCGCCATGCTTACTTCAAGCACCCGGGCGAGCGGCCCGATCGCGATGTGAATCCCGCGCGCGACGGCTGTGGCCTCATGTGGGTGGCGCCGGTGGCGCCGGCGACGGGCCAAGAGGTGAGGGCGCTGCTCGAACTGACCCGGCCGATCTTCGCGCGTTTCGGCTTTGAGCACTACGTCGCCATGATCCTGCAGAACCCGCGGACGATGATCGTGCTGATGTCGATCTTCTTCGACAAGTCGCAGGCGGAAGAGGTGGAGCAGGCGCAAGCCCTCTACGAGGCGCTCTGCGCAGCGACGGGGGAGGCGGGCTATCCGCAGTACCGCACGGGAGTTGCCTATATGGACCGCATCCTGGCACGGGCGCCGGTTTTCAGGGACTTCGCCGATACGCTCAAGGCGGCTGCCGACCCCAACCTCATCCTGGCCCCTGGGCGCTATGGCCTGGGGCAGTCCGGGCCGTCGTCAGGCGCTTGAGGTCCCGAGCCTGACCGCAGGCCTTTTTCTTCGTAGAGCAACGATCTTATTGGCCGATAGCCGAGTTGGCGTCGCAGCGGTCGCTCCATGCGTGCGGCCGGCAAAAAAAGACCCTCCGTCCCAAGGGACGGAGGGTCGAACATCGCGTAACGGTACGTGCGAAAGAGCCGTTTCTTCGAGCCCGTCGCGAAGGTTACTCGACTAGGCGTTCGTCCGCTGACGGCGGCGCACCGCAATACCGAGGCCCAGCAGGCCGAGACCGAAGATGGCCATGGTGCCCGGCTCCGGCAGGAGGGCCAGATCGATCGAGCCGTCTTCTACCGCAAAGAAGTCGAAGATATCGAACCCATCGGGCAGATCGTCACCATAGATGCCGCCTGGCTCGAACAGGCCCGGCTGGCACTCTACACCGTCCGGGGTACAGATATCGAAGTTGCTGTCCGAGAAAGCGATCAGGATCGGGTCGCCCTCTGGATCGAGGAGAGTGGCGATATCGGTACCATCGCCCGTGAACAGCCAACCTGCTGCAATGGAAGTGGCCTGAAAGACGATGTCGACGTTACCATCGTTGTTGGCTGTGTTGATGTTGCCGCCGAGAGCGCCAGGGACGACTTCGAACTCCGCGATTTGCACGCTGGTCGCGCTTGCGCCAGCGCCCGTGCCGGCGGCGCCATCGAAATCCACCACCGAATCGACGAACAGCTGCAAGCTGCCGCCGGTGTGATCGAAGCCGACATTGTCGCCGCTCACCGAGGTGATGACTTCGTTCAGCTCGAAGGTGAAGGTAATCTCGAAGTCCTGCAGGTTTGTCAGGTCCTCTGCAGGGTTGCCATTGGTCGTGTTGTTGAACTGCGTGAGCGCATTCTGGCTAAACGCAGAAATCTGACCCTGGCCACGCACCAACTGCGTATCGCCGATGGACAAGGTGCCGGACCCGTCCTCATCGGTGGTCACAACACGTGCCGGAGAAATGAAAAGCGCCTGGTTGACGCCATTCTCACCCGGCCCAAGGGTCCGCTGATCGGTAAAAATACCGCCCAGGTTGTCCAAGCTCAGAACCCAGTCATTCAAGTCAATTTGGGCCGAGGCCGTGCCGGCACCGAACAGCATCGCCGCTCCGGCAACCAGTGGCAGGCCCTTCCGCAAAGCAATCATTAATCCCCTCCCACAGTTGGGTGTCCTAACTGCCCTTCTCTATGCATCTTGCGTGCCAACAAATCTTTTTTAGTTTTATCAATGGGTTGCGGGCTTGGTGCAGCCCCCAGGATGTTGAACTGTAAAGCAGGCTTTATGCTTTTTGGTTCAAGGTCGCCGGATTGTAAAAAATTCTGACAGTTTGCACTGCTGCGATCGACAGACTGTCAAGGAAGCCGACTCTTGAGGCTGTCGGCGCGTGAGGCTTGCTCTGCTGTCAGCTCTAAAGACGTTAGATCTTCCAGTACCTTAGCGGCCTGAGCCTCGTCGCCTGCGGTCAGCAGCGCCTCGGCGTAGACCATCTGAATATCGGCGTTGTTCGGCGCAGCTGTTGCTGCATCATTCAGGAGCGCGAGCCCGTCCGCCGTTTCGCCCCGTGCCACCTGAGCCCGGCCAAACGTGCTCTTGAGCGTTGGGTTCTCGGAATCTTCGCGGAAGGCGCGTTCGGCCACGGCATAACCTTCTTCGATCTCGCCGGTCTCCAGCAGGACCACGGCATAGTTGTTGAGAATGTTGGTGTCGCGGGTGAAGGTTTCGGCGAGCTGACGCAGCAAGGGCTTCGCTGCCGCGTAGTCGTTGTTGAGCAGCCGGAAGGTTGCCAGCTGGACTAGGGCAAGAGCGTCGTTTGGCGTCGTTTCGAGCCACGTTTCAACAGTTTGCACGGCGGCTGCCTGCTGCTCCGTATCCCACAGCGCCTGGGCGAGCAGACGAACGCGCAGGGAATTGGGGTCGAGTTCTACGGCCTTGCGGAAGGCCTCGGCGGTCGCCGGCAGATCCCCGACGGCTGCTTGGTAGCGGCCGTTGGTCTCCGCAACCGCCGCATTCTCGGGCGCTTGCTCCAGCAGCTTCTCAATATGGGCGGCGGCCTGAGAAAGCTGACCTTCATCGATCAGGGTTCCGGCAAGCAGGAGGCGGCTCGGCAAGTTGTCTGGAGAGAGCGCCAGGCCAGCCGCAAGCTGCGTCACTGCTCGATCAGTTTGCCCGGCTTGCAGATAGGCTTGCGCTGCCAGGTAGCGGGTATTGACGTTGCCTCCCTGCAGCTCGGCCAGGCGGGCGAAAAGGGAAGCTGCCTCTTCCTGTTGTCCTAAAGCTTGGTGAGCGAGAGCGACGGTTTCTAGAAGCACGGCTTCGGACGGGTGCCGGACGATCTCGTTCGACAAGACATCCAGCGCATCTTGAGCCCGGTTGGTCACAAGGTAGTAGCGTCCGAGAGCGAGCTTGAGATCCAGGAACTCGGGAAAAAGAGTAACGCCTTCTCGCATGAGCCGTTCGGATTCGCCGCGGTTGCCGAGGCGTGCCTCCACTTCCGCTAGCTTGAGCTGCGCACGCTCAGTCGTGCCGGCCGCGTTGGTGAAAGCGCGCAGGACGTCGCGCGCTTCACTGTGTTGGTCCAGGCGAGTGAGGATCGCCGCGACGTTCATTGCCGCTGTTTCGTTGTGGGGCTCGAGGTCTAGAGTTCTGCGATAGGCGGCCATGGCCTCTCGAGTTTGACCTGAGCTCATGAGGGCGAGTGCCAGGTCGTTGGACGCCAGCGGCTCGTCCGGATAAAGCTGCTGAAAGCGGTTGGCGGCCGCAAGTCCTTCGGCGAAGCGCTGTTGCTGTAGCAGCCCGATGACCAGCCTGTGCCAGCCATCCACGCTGTCCGGCAAAACCCCGCCGGTGGATTGATCACCGGTGGATTGATCACCGGTGGATTGATCGGCGGCGGCAATCTGACTGAGTCTGGCGGCGGCAAGCTGCAGCGGGTTCTCGCTGCTGGCAATCTCGATATCCGCGCCGGACTCGACTTGCTCTTGAAGAGTCAGGAGATCTTGCGAGTCGGGCGCAAGGCGCAGGCCTTCCTGAACCAGGGCGGTTGCATAGGCAATGTCCCCGCGAGCGACGCTCAGGCCCACCAAGGCCCGCCGCAAGCGCTCATTCTCCGGCGTTGTCTCCAGCGCCCTGGCGAGGACGTCATGAGCGGCTTCCGGGCGTTCCCGCTCTTGGTGAATGCTGGCCAGCGAGATGGCCGCAAAGGTCGCATCTGGCGCCAAGGCCAGGGCTTTTTCGAAGGCTGCTGTTGCCGCATCGCGCTCGTCTAGCGCCAAATGCGCGAAGCCGGAAAGCGTCTGGAACACAGCATCTTCGCTCTGGTCGTCGCGAACAACCGCGAGTTCCTCCATGGCTGCGTTCGGCCGCTCCATTGCCAGCAAGACCTGTGCCAGGCGCAAGCGAAGGGGCACTCGGTCAGGCTCTTGGCGCAAGACTGCACGCATATGCTGAATGGCCTCCGCCAAGCGGCCGTTGCGGATCTCGAACTCGGCGAGCTGGGTGCGGGCGCTCGCATCGCTTGGATCTTTGGCAACATGCACGCGTAGGAACTCCACGCCTAGGTCGCTGGCCCCTGCGGCGTGGGCGATCGCGGCGGCGCGGCGCAGATCGACGTCCGCTGTCGTCGGATCGAAGTCGAGGAGCTCTCTGGCCCTTTCGTCACCGCCTTGCTGCGCCATGACCCATGCGAGCGACAGGCGCACGCCGAAGTTGTCCGGCCTTTCGGCCAAGTGCTTGGTGAAGTGCTCGCGAGCCAGCTCGAGATGATTGAGACGGAGGTTAGCGGTCCCGGCAACCGACAGGGCCGGGGCATAGCGCGGTGCATCGCCCAAGAGGTCGTCGGCGATCGTGCGTGCCAGCTGGTAGTCCTCTCCGGCTAGCGCAAGATAGGCTTGCAGGTAACGCAGTTGCGGGTTGCGGGGGGCAACCTTTGCCAGCCGCTCTACGAGCTCCCGCGCCTGGTCTAGGTTTCCGGCCAAGGTATGGGCGTTTGCCAAGGTAAGCTTGATGCGGGGCGAGTGCCGCGACAGTTCGTAAGCCCGGGACAAGACCTCGGCGCTCTCTTCCGCCGCGCCGGTTGCCAGAAGAATCTGCCCTTTGGAGAGCAGTGCCTCGACGTGATCGGGGTCTTGCTCCAGAACCTCATCAAGATGGCCGAGCGCTTCGTTCACCTGTCCGGCCTGACGCGCCATGTGGGCTCTGGCAGCCAAAGCGTCGGCGTGCGGGCCATCGTCGAGAACGCGAGTCAACAGCGTCTCAGCCGTCGTCTCTACGCCCTGTGCGTGATAGGACAGCGCCTTGATGACCTGAAAGTCCCTGGATGCTTGCTCACCTTCGAACTCGCCGTGCGTCTCATCGAAGCGGAGCACTTCGTCGTGTTTGCCCATATTCACTTTTGTGCGGGCAAGAAGAACGCGTGTTTCCTCGGTCTTGTCACCACGTGTGATTGCGGCCTCCAGCTCCTTTTCCGCTGCGGCAAGTGCTTCCAGCGCCAGGTAAGCGCGGGCGAGCTGCAGGCGCGCGATTGGGTCCTGGGGGTCTTGCTGAACGGCGTTTTTGAGCTGGATCGCGGCCGCTGGGGCTCGGCCGGCCTCTAGGTGCTCAACGCCGGACTCGATAAAGTCGGCGGCCGTTCGGTTGCCGGCATCGTCGCAGGCAGCAATCAGAAAAAGGGCGCCAACCAAAGCGAAGTGTCGCACAGCGCTGTATGGGCGTCTGACGCGACCGCTGTCGCTGCGCCGACCGAGAGCAACATTTGCGTGCACCTAACAATCCCCCTTGTTTTCGCGCTCTGGCGAGACAGAAAGCGAGTTTTGGAAGTTAACCGTAAAGGGCCAGCTTCCCCCGACTTGAGCGCCCCTTCCCCGAAAGGTTAACAATACTGCATTGTTACAACACCGTCAAAAGCCCGGCCAATGGGAAAACGGCGCTTCGACAATCGAACCACCATATCACCGACAGTCTTTACAACTGCTTTTTTGTAAGCGGCTTTTGAAGCAGCGTGCCATTATGTGCGCTGCTTGACGCCTTAATTTGCGGACAGGGTTCGAGCCAGCAAGATGAGACTTTAGGAGTGTGCAAGCCTTCGGCGGCTGCGGCGGCGTCCGCGCCTTCGTTTGAGCCGCCTTTCACGACGGGCTCGGCTTCGTTTGATGGCGATGCCTAGGACGAAGATACCGACAACCGCCCCAAGAGAAAGCAGCAGATAGGCGTAGATCCGAAAGTCGGAAAAAACCTCGGTAACAAGGTCGCGCAGTTCGCCGATGCTTGTCTGGCTTTGCGGCGAGGACGCCGGGGCCGTTCCGCCGGCACCAAATCCGTCTATCGAACCGCTCGTCTGCGCGGCCTCGCGAGACGACGGGCCATCGTCGGCCTGCGGCCCATGATCGGTGACGGCTTCCCCTTTCAGGCTTTCTGGCAGCTCGAATTCGAGGCTTTCCCGCGGATCAATGTCCTTCAAGAGAGATTTGATCTCATCAAAGGGGTCTTCACTGGCTTTCGGCCGCGTTGGTGTCGAGGATTGCGGTGTCCGCCTGATGGTGTCGTCGAACAAGCCTTGCAGGGGGTCGGCTTCCTCGGGCCAGACATCGGACGAAGACTCGGGCTGGGTTTGGGCCGAGCCAGGTCCTTCCGCATCCAGCGTAGAAGGCTCCGGGTCGGTTGGCAGGGTTGTTTCAGCCGCAGGAGTTTGCTGCGCGAGCGGACGCTCTGCCATCACACAGGTCGCGGCGGTGGCAAACAGCAATAGCCCCGCCGCCAGGATGAACGACCCTAGCCGGTTGCGTTCGCCGTTGCGGGCGCTGGAGTACGCGCCATACTGCCGGGTGGCTATGGCTGCAGGGGCTCCAGCCCACGCAGTTTGTTTAACCAAAACCCACACGACCCCTTCGCCCAACAACAGAGTTGCCGGATACACCGAGTGCTTCTCCAGCACCAACGATACTGTTCCTTATCGGTAAGACCACAGATTTTTCGTTAATGTGAGGGTAAGGTCCGGGGTGATAGCTAGGCTTGAGGGCAGAGCCCTGGCGAAACATGGCATAGGTCGCACTGTTTGCTCGGCTCGCAAAGTGCCTCATGCAGGCCATGCAAAGGAAGCACGCCACAGATGAACAATCGATGTAAGCGTTGCTTGTTGCCGGCCGCCGTCCCGGGCTCCGATTTGGATGCGGAGGGGGTCTGTGCCTTCTGCCGTGAGGAGCGAGGCCCGCGAGAACGCGAGGCCGAGAGAGAAAGGCAGAGCTTCGAGCGTGACCTCGAAGCGACCTTGGCCGCCGCCCGCGGCAAGGCACGCTATGACGCGCTGGTCTGTCTAAGCGGTGGGAAAGACAGCCTCTATCTGCTCCATCGTCTCAAGGTGGACTATGGCCTGAAGCTGCTGGCGTTCACCACCGACTTCAACATTCCGTCGATCGCCTGGGGTAATATCCGCCAAGCACTGTCTCGCCTCGATATCGACCACTTGGTTTATCGACCCAGCGAAGCCTTCTACCGCAAGCTCCTGCGTTACCTGCTGAGCCATCAGGAAGAACGGGGAGCCGTCTACACGGTGTCCTATGTCTATGCCCCGCTGTTCGAAGGCGATGCCTTAGCGCAAGCCATGGCCTTGAACATTCCGCTGGTCTTCGCCGGTTACTCGCCGGGGCAGCCGGAGCGGGAGCGCATGGTTTACGAGTTCGATCCAAAGTTGATTGCGGAAACTGATTGGACACCGCCGGCCTTACGTGACGCCGGGCTCTTCGACGAAGACGAACTCAGCCGCTTCTGGAATCCCATGGCGGACGCGAAGCGTAATGCCTATCCCCGTTACATTGCGCCCCTTCATGCCTGGGACTATGCGCAAGATCAGATCATGGACATGGTCTACGAGAAAGGTCTGGTAGCCAGAAAACGCCACGCCAATCCGATCTTGAGCAATTATCCGATCAACTGGCTCCTGATGTATTCGGACTTGAGAAGCTTTGGCTACAACCCCTATGCACCGGAGTTTGCGGGCTTGATCCGGGAGGGTAAGGCAAGTCTTCGCTACTGGCGCCTGATGAGCCCGATTGTCGACTTCCTGATCAAGAACAAGCTGGGTCCGGCGAGGGAGGTGTCTCGTTCCCTGGCGTGGTTGGGCATGAGGCCTGAGGAGCTGAAGATTTCCAAGCCTCGCGGGGCATACGACCCGCCCTATCCGGTGCCCGCGGCGGCGGCACAGGCCGTGTAGGCTATCATGGCAAAGCGGCGGGTTTTCTGTTGGCATGGGCGCGCGAAGGCCTTGCCATGGAGTGAACGAGCGTGACGGGAGAGAGCGGCAACCTGGCGGTCGATATCGGCATCCTGGGCTATGGGGTGGCGACGCTCGGCTACCTTCTGATCGCCTTGCTGGTTCTTTTTGCCTGGCGCGCATCTGTGAGCAAATGGCTGTTTTTGGCCGCTTGTCTCGTGTCCGTGCTTTGGAGCTTGGGGGCTGCGGCGCCTGAGATAGCAGGGGTTGTCCAGGAATGGCGTGGCTTCTTGGCTCCCTTGCGCACCAGTCTCTGGGCCGGCTTGCTTCTTGCCATCCTGAGCTCGGCGCGGGAAGGCGAGGGGCAGCGCCTGACCATCGTCACCGCAACCGTGCTGGCGCTGATACCGGCGATACACCTGCTCATCATTGTCTTTCCGCTTGTGCCGAACGAACAGCTGGTGTTGCTCCTGCTGCTGCCCAATATCGCCGGGCCGGTCATCGGCCTCATTCTGATTGAAAGCACGTTGCGCTCCTGCGACGAGGAGCAGCGCTGGCGCCTGAAGTTCCTCTTCCTCGGACTCGGCTTGCTCTTTGCCTTCGATCTCTTCCTCTATGCCCAGATTCTGATCCTGGGTATCTACAGTCCGGAGATACAGCTCTCACGGAGCTTGGTGCAGGTCCTCGCTCTGCCTTTTCTCACGGTCTTCGCACTGCGAAACGCTTTCACCGAGCGGCCTATTCAGCTGTCACACAGCGCAGCACTCCATTCCACCGCCTTTATCGCAAGCGGGGGCTATCTCGTCTTGATGACTCTGGGCGCGCTGTTCATCCATCGCTATGCGGGAGAATGGAGAACCGCGGCGCAGGTCGTCTTCCTGGCTGGCGCCTTCGCCGTTCTGTTCCTGGTGCTGGCTTCCGGAGCAGCGCGGGCGAAGGCCAAAGTCTTGATCGGCCGCCATATCTTCCGCTCGAAATACGACTTCCGCGCGGAATGGCGAAAGTTCACGGCGACGCTGTCGGGGGAGGAGCGGGGCGTTCCCTTGGAAATGCGGGTGATCAAGGCCTTGGCCGACATCGTGGAAAGCACCGGTGGCGAGCTCTGGGCCAAGCAGGGACAAACCTTCCGCTTGCTCTCGACTTGGAACTTCGGGCCGGTTACGGATGACCGGAGCCTCTATCCCAAGATGTTTCGCCGCCACATGTTGACGCCGGATATCGTGGATGTCGATGCGGTGCGACGCGAGCTCGGCGCCTCAGCGGCAGAGCCAAGGGAGAGTCGCTCTGTCCTCCGGTCCTGGATTCTCATCCCCCTGTCGCATCGCGGCGAGGTGGTCGCTTGGGTTGTTCTGGGTCGGCCGCGAGCCAAGCATCAGCTCGATGGCGAGGACCGTGAGCTGTTGTCGCTTGCGGCCAGCCAGGCGGCGAGCCATTTGGCCGAGCACCAGGCAATGGAGGCGCTTGCGGAAACCCGTGAGTTCGAGCGATTCAGCCGCCAGTATGCCTTTGTCGTTCATGATATGAAGAACTTGGTCAGTCAGCTTTCGCTGCTGCTTGGGAACTTCCATCGGCATAAGGATAAGCCTGAGTTCCTCGAAGACATGATGGAGACGGTTGGAGAAGCGGTTGGCCGAATGCAGGACCTGATCGAGCGTATCAATGCCTTCAAAGGCGGGGGAGTTGGAAGCGGCAAGGTCCAGTTTGTCGACCTCGCCAGTTTCCTGACATCGGAGGCCGCTCTGGGTGACGCCTTGCCGAGCTATGAGTTGGAGATTGCTGGGCGGGCTTCCCAGGCCCGAGTTAAGGCGGATGCCGAGCGGTTGCGCCATGTAATTGCTCATCTGATCGGAAACGCGTGGGAAGCCGCAGGCACTGACGGTGAGGTGACCGTGTCTTTGGACCTCGACGAGCCCTTTGCCGTGCTGGAAATCAGCGACAATGGTCCGGGTATGGACGTCGAGTTCATCCGAACGAAGCTCTTCAAGCCGTTTCGCTCGACCAAGAGCGACGGTATGGGTGTCGGCGCCTTTCAGTGCTTGGATTTCGCTCGGGAAGCTGGCGGCGACCTACGGGTGATCAGCAGCCCCGGTTCGGGCACGACCATGCGTCTCCTCCTGCCCCTGGCCGGCGAGGCCGGAGCAGAGGAGCCAATCCGGGTGGTAGGGCAGGGCCGATGACGGAGACCCCTAGGAAACTGCTGGTCGTCGACGATGAACCGGGCATTCGGCGCCAGCTGAAATGGGCGTTTGACGGTGTCGAGGTCCAGCTAGCCGAGGATCGGAAGAGCGCCATTGCAACGCAGGCGGAGAGCCCCAGTTCAGTGGTGCTGCTCGATCTTGGACTGCCGCCGAATCAGGACGGGCCCAGTGAAGGCTTGGCTGCCTTGAAGGGCATCACGGAAAGAACGCCGCACGCGAAGGTCATCGTGATGACCGGGCAGACGGAGCGGGACTACGCTCTGAAATCAATCGCACTTGGCGCCTATGATTTCTATGCCAAGCCTCTGGATCTTGATGAAATCACACTGATCGTCGAACGGGCTTTCCGCCTTTATGAACTCGAGGAGGAGAACCGTCGGCTCTACGCTGAGCAAAGCTCTACAGCTTTGCCCGGCCTGTTGACCAACAGCCCTGTTATGAAGGAGGTGTGCAGTTCGATTACGCGCTTTGCTCGCGCCGATGTCGCCGTCTTGATCATTGGTGAGAGCGGGACGGGAAAAGAACTGCTGGCGCGTGCGGTCCACAATCAAAGCGGCCGCGTCGAAGGGCCCTTCGTGGCGATCAACTGCGCAGCGATTCCGGAAAATCTGCTGGAAAGCGAGCTGTTTGGCTATGAGAAGGGGGCCTTCACCGGCGCTCACAGAACCACGCCCGGAAAGATCGAGCAGGCTAGTCATGGGACGCTGTTTCTCGATGAGATCGGCGATCTGCCCATGGCGCTGCAGGCCAAGCTGCTGCGTTTTTTGCAGGAAAGAAAGGTGGAACGTGTCGGCGGCCGGCGAGAAATCGACGTGGACATTCGAGTCGTTTCTGCCACCAACAAAAACGTGGAGAACATGGTGGCGGAGCAGACTTTCCGAGAGGATCTCTACTTTCGGCTTGGCGAGGCGGTGGTCTCTGTGCCGCCTTTGCGCGAAAGACCGGAAGACAAGGTGTTGATTGCGCAGCACTTTCTCGAGACTTGGTTGGGCGAGCAGGGGCTGCCGGCGATGCGTTTTTCCGCTAACGCGCTCGCTGCGATATCCCAGTTCGATTGGCCTGGAAACGTGCGTGAGCTTCAGAATCGGGTAAAGCGCGCGGCAGTTTCAGCTGAAGACTCGCTGATCGAAACAGCCGACCTTGGCCTCGATGCAAAGCAGGCTGCTGATGCGACCTTGTGCACCCTCAAGGAGGCCCGTCAGAGGGCCGAGGCACAGGCGATCAACAATGCTCTTCTGCATGCGGATGGCAACGTCACCAAGGCCGCAAAGCTGCTCGGCGTAAGCCGGCCGACGCTCTACCAACTGATGAGAGAGCATCATCAGAAGATCGAGCCCTCGAAGGATGATGTTGCTGCGAACTAAAGCGCTTCTCAGCTGAGCCGGACGGACACGAGCGCCTTAGCCGCAAGGCCCGTTGCGTCACGCAAAAAAAAAAAACCTGCCGGCAGCGATAGCTGCCGGCTCTCCGACGCTCGGTTTGTCTTTGCAAATGCAGTAGCGCTAAGAGGCAGCCGTCGATCTACAGCTTCTCGACGATGCTATGAATCAGGCTGCCGAGCGCCACATAACCTGCCGATACCGTAACGATCAAAGCGGCAACAGCTGAATAACCCCGCATACGCGCAACAGAAATACCCTCATCGTCACGCGACGCCGAGCGCGTAATTTCCATTAGCGACATGGATAGACCCCCAAAATTTAACCCTTGCGCACGATCCCCCTGCGCCCCCACTGTATAGACCAATGGGGCAAAAAAGGCAAGCGGCTCGCAGCACTGAAATTCCCGCCTTCCTGGCGTGATATGTTTTGCGCGAGGCCCTGAAAGCCATGTGTTGGATTATCCCGCGCGGGCTTTCAATTAACCTTTGCGGAGGTTGAGGTAAAGCCCATACTTTTTATGAGGACGGCGTATCGCCTTTTGATCCTCGATGGGCAAGTCTGGCAGGTGCCCTGCCCCCAACTTAGCGGGCCGCTTCGGTCTCTCCGTAGCGTCCGTAGGAGTAGTTATAGTATTTCGAGGTATGGCCGCCGATGAGCTCGCGGGTCTTGTTTAGGACCAGGCGGATGGGGCAGGCATCGCCGAGTATCGACATCGCCTCCTCGATCGCCTCCCGGCGAGTACGCTCGGCCTCGACGACAAAGATGATCTGCCCGGCGAAGTCGACCATGACCGTGGCTTCCGTGCTGGCCAGCACAGGAGGTGAGTCGAAGATGATGACGCGGTCGGCATACCGCTCCGAGATCTCACCGGCCACGGCTTGCATGCGTTTGCTGGCAAGCAGCTCCATAGACATGTCGTGCGGCCGTCCGGGCCCGATGATCGACAGCTTCGGAACATTGGTTCGCATAATCACGTCACCGACGTCGGTCTGCGGGTTTTCCAGCAGATCGATCAGGCCTGTCTTCGCCGTAATGCCGAGCGTCTTGAGGATCGAGGGCTTGGCCAGATCGGCGTCAACCAGAAGTACGTGCAGGTCCCGCTCGACGGCCAGGCTCATTGCGAGATTAATGGCCGTGAAGGTCTTGCCCTCGGCCGGCCATGCGCTGGTGACGACCACCACGTTGGCGTAGTCAGAGTCGCTTGCGCGGGCCTGAGACAGAACGGCGCGCTTGACCAAGCGCGTCTCATCACCAAGCCGGCTGTTCATCGACTCCGGGGTCAGGAAACCGCGGTCCGCCAAGAGATCAAGGTCCAGCGTGATGCGTTGCGCTGTCGAGCTTTCGACCTTACTGGCCCTCTCAGATGCAACTGTCGAGTGCCGTTCCGTCGGCCTTCTGTGCGATTGGTTATCTGTCGACGCCGGCGCTGGCCCGGTCTTGTCCGTTTCTTCAACGGGAGCAGGCGGGGCCGCTGTCGTTAAGCGTTGCGCGGCCCGCTCGATGATCGATGCCTTCTCTTGGGCGATCTCTTCGTCCTGCGCGTATGGATCTCGGGTCATTGCGTCCTTGCCGGTTCCGTTGGCCAGCCCTCAGATGGCTGCGCTACAGGTTTAACAGGTTACGGATTTGATCGACGCCGCTGCGCAGGGGTTCCGTAAACTCAGACGAGCCCAGGCCGGACTCCCCGCCCAACGTCATGAAGCCAGCGTAGATGGCCAACAAGACAAGTCCCGCCACGAAGAAGCCCACGGTAGACACTCCGCGGCTCACGACACTCGGACGGTCCCCAATCATCGAGAACGAACCGATCACTGGAGCGTCGAAGTCGCGTCTCAAGTGCGTGATGCTGCCATAGGTCGTCTTCAGCATTGCGATCAGGCAGGCAATTCCGATGCCAGCACCGAGGCCACCAACGAAGACGCCGGAATAGAAGATCGGACGATTCGGTCCGGTCGCCTGGGTCGGGACCTTCGGCGGCTCGATGATTCGGAAGGTCAAGCGATCTCCGCTGGTCTCACGATCAGCGGAGATGCGTGCCGTCTCACGCCGTGAAAGCAGCGTCTGATACTTAGAGAGAATGATCTCGTAGTCGCGATTGAGGCGAGTCATCTCCGCTTCCACCTCAGGAACCCGCATAGCGCCTTCCAGGATGGCTTCCAGCTCCAACTCCGCCTGCTCAAGCCGCTTGCGCAGGAACTCTACATCGGACTCTTGGCGGATCGTCTCGAGCTTGAGGCTGTCATAAAGAGGGTTGGGCACGCTCACTTGCGTCGCAATTGCCTCGGTTTCGGCGAATGACTCGACGAACTGCTGCTCCTGCACAGCGCGTTTTTCCTGCAGCGCTTCCAGCCGGCGCTGTGCCGCCTTCACATCGGGATGCTTGTCCGTAAAGAGGCTGAGGAGCTCTCTGATCTGCGCTTCGACCGCTGCGATCTGAATATCGACATCGGAAGGAGGACCGGCGCCGAACTCTTCATTCACCACGGTTTCGGTAGGCAACGCCTCCAACTCGCGCTGGAGAATTTCTAGCCGCGTCAAGGCACCGTCGAGGGCTTCGCGCGTCACCTTGACCGCATCCTGAGCCTGCGCGCGGCGACCCTCGTAGCCGGTTGCGCCCGGCAGGAGGCCGAGGTTGCGCTGCTTGAAGCGCGCCATGCGCTCCTCGGCCGCCTCCAACTGCGTCTCGTAATCGCGAATCTGGTCTTCCAGAAAGCGCTGCGCGCTGTTCATGTCGTTGCGCTTCTCGCCGAGATTGTTCTCAACGAAAATAGTCGTGAGCGCTTGAACCACGTTCTTGGCCAGCACCGGGTCGTGATCCTCGAAGCTAACCAAAAAGAGATTGCTTCGATCAGACTCGACGTTCGTGCGGTCGCGGATCCCCTCGATCAGCGCGTCCATCTCCGTCTCGGTGGTTGCCGAGACGTCGAGATCGGTCATGCGCGCCACTTCTTCCAGGTTGGGCCGGGATAGAAGGGTTCGCCGCATGACCTCGACCTCGCGATCGAGATCGGCTTCGACGGCCAATCCGCTCAGCAGAGGTCGCAGGATGTTGGCCGTGTCCACGTAGATGCGGGAGCTTGCCTTGTACTGATCCGGCATCATCGAAACGAAAGTCCAGCCGGCTATGCTGACAATGGTGCACGTGATCAAGGCAAACCAACGTCGACGCCATAAGGCGTTGACGTAAAAGAGTATCTGCTCAAATACCTCGTCCAAGACGAACCCCTCCGACCTTGGCTAAGCGACATGACCGGTCGATTGCCGGGCGTCATACCGCCAGACTACAGCGACGGATGAAGCGAGTGTGACGAGAGTGGTATCCGCTCTTTGGCTAACAATCGCTAAAGAAAGCTCTCCGGGATGATGATTACATCTCCCGGCAGCAAAGCCACGTTGGCGTTAACATCCCCGTCTCTCATGAGCTGACCTAGTCTCAGCCCATACTCCGTCTGCTGCCCCTCAACGACGCGCACAAGCGTTGCGCTATCCCCGTCCGCGAACTCGGTTAAGCCACCTACCGAAATCATGACATCGAGCAGGGTCATATCTGCGCGATACGGAATTGATTGCGGATTGGCCGCTTCTCCGAGAACCCGAACTTGCTGGTCAAATTGACCAACAAAAGATGACATAATTACGGTCACAAAGGGATCCTGGATAAAGACCCCCAGTTCCTGCTCGACAGCGTCGGCAAGTTCGGTAGGAGTTTTGCCGGCTGCCTCCAGATCTTCAATCAGCGGGACCGATATGCGCCCATCTGGACGGACGCTGACGGTGGTGGAAAGCTCTGGATTGCGCCAGACGAACAGCTGAAGGCTGTCGCCAGGCCCGATCCGGTAAAGTGGCGCATCGATGCCGGGGCCTGTTTCGCCGATTTGCGCCGGCGGCAGGGTGTCCTTGCCACTGCAGGCCGCAAGACCCACGGCCAATGCAACGATGCATCCAATGTAGCGGCCGCTTTGTGCCACCATTTTCAAACTTTCCAACATGCTCAAGTCCCACGTTCGCTTCAGCTGTGCACGCTACCCCTAAGCACCAGATTTTCAGTTAACGAACCGTAACTTATACGATTCCTTCCCGATCAACAATCCATTTAGCGGGACTTTTCCCGCGTTAAGCCTTCTGAAAGCCGTAAAGACGATGATGGGAGCGGGAAGAGGGTCAAGAAGGGGTAGTGTGTCAATGGCAATAGCGACTGGATGCGATGGGAGCCAGTGCGGGCATCCGCGTTCGCGTCGCCATGGACTGGGCGGCGACGAGCGCGAGAACGCGCGGGCTACGGCTCTAGAGAACTTCCGAACTCTCTTCGAAGTTGTTGAGGCGCGCACGCCGGCGGAACTGGAGGCAGCCTACCGGCTACGCTACCAGGTTTACTGCATCGAAAATCCCTTCGAACCCAAAGAGAATAATCCCGGTGAGCGGGAAACAGACCGCTTCGACTGGCATTCCGTGCACAGCATTCTCGTTCATCGAGCAAGCCAGGACGTGATTGGGACTCTGCGGCTGGTGCTGCCGTTGGGCAGGGCTTTGCCTATTCAAGAGCTTGAGCCCAGTCCGCTCGACTTCTTTGAGGGGCATCTGCCGCTCGAAACCACCGCCGAGGTCTCCCGTTTTGCCGTATCGAAGGATTTCCGACGGCGCCAGGGCGAGGAACGCTACCCCGACGTGAGCTGGCAGGGACCGGATGGCAGCCAAAGCGCCGCGCCGATGCGCCGTCTCATGCCCTATCTTTCAGTTGGATTGCTACAGGGAGCCCTAAAGCTCAGCCTTCGGCATGGCGTGACCCACATGTGCGCCATCATCGATCCTTCGCTGCTGCGCCTGCTGGGGCGGTTCGGACTGCATTTCCAGCCGATCGGTGAGCCGGTCAACTACCATGGCGTGCGGCAGCCCTGTATTGCCGAGCTTGACGCGCTTTTGCGCTCTGCCGCGGAAGAGCAGCCGGACATTTGGGCTTTGGGGACCGAAGACGGGAAGCTGCTCGAAGGTCTCCAGACTGGTCGAGCCAGCGCCTGAGCCGAGGCCCTTTGGCCGCTCAGGCCACAACAACAATATCCGTCTAAAGAGTGAGCGCGACCCCGAGGACAAGGCGGGACTCGCCGTCAAACTGCCCGAACAAACCACGGGACCCGCCATAAAAGACATCGGCGCCACCCCACACCGTGACACTGTCGGTGAAGTCGTACTGCACTTTCGGACGCACCAATCCGTCGCCGATGTTAAGGCCCTGAAGCCACTGCAGTTCCAGCGCCAATCGATCGTTTAAAAAGGACCTGCGGGCGAGAAGCGTGATCGTCGTTTCCGTGCGGTCACGGGTGACGCCTTCCGTGTTGTCGACGATGATATCCTGGAACAACTGGCCGCTGATCAGCGTGTCTCGCATGCCGTACCAATCAAGGCCAAGCACGTAGTTGAAGTTCGGCGACTCCTCGATGCCGTCGTCATCGTTCGGGTTGTCGGTGATGAAGTAACGGTTCGTCGACAGCGCCGCCTCGCCGCGGACGACGAAGTCGCCGAAGGCATTGCTGAAGGTGCCGCCGATGAGGTGGGTCCGCCTGAACTCGGGCTCGATCACCACTGTCGGAAAGGAGTCGCGGTTCTGAAAAGGAATTTCCGTGTCGTCGTAGGCGTAGAGGTAGTTGAAGCTCAGATCCCAGCCATCGACAAACGCGGAGAGACGAAAGCCGATATCCGAATCCGAAATGGGGTTGTCCGGACGATCGGGATCGTCGAGCACAAAGCTGGTACCGGGCACGGGGACCGGAACGAAGCTTGGGGACGTAAAGGCGTAGGCGGCATCCGGCTCGGGAATGTCGTTGTAGGTCGTGTCGGGGATCCACACGAGTTCCGCCAGCACGTCGCCAAGCGGGATCTCCGCTTTCACGGTCCATAGCGGGATTCGGGAATCCTCGAAGTCGTCGAGGATGAACTCCCGGAAGTCCTGAGGATTGACGACGTCGAGCACCTTCAGGCCGTCAGACTGCCCCCACACGGTTTGCTGCTTGCCGACGACGAAGTAGGCGAAATCGGTGGGGACTTCGAAAAAGAACTCGCGCAGTTCCGCTTCGCTGTTGCTGTTGAAGCGCAGGCGTCGCGATTCGGGGCTGGTGGTGTCCTGCGAGGGGGAGCCGGGCTCCAATTCGTCGAAGGCGTCATAGCGGAAGCGCCCCTTCGCCGTGAAGCGGATGCCTTCGTCGAAGGCGATCTCGACGCCAGGCAGCAGCTCTGTTTCCAGCTTCTGGCCGTCCAGGTTGTCGGTCTCAAGGGCGCCCTCGGTCGATGCCCGCAAAGTGTAGACGATCTCGACCTCGTCTTCTTCGTCCTCGCCGGTCGTCTGCGCCTGTGCCGCGAACAGGGGCGTGAGCAGCAGGCCAGAGAGCAGCAAGAGCGACGGGGTGTTGAACAACGCCCTAAGGTCCGCCCAACCCGACGACTCGCAGCTCCTACGCGGGCGTACTCTACAGAACAGATTCACTGACAGCCCCTGACGGTCAAGAAACGACCAAGGATCCAAGATCATCTTCGCTAAAGACCGCGGCGAATCGCGGCCTGACTAAAGACATCCCGATCCATTTCATCTTTGTAGACAACATCGCTGATCCGAAAAACAGTTTTATGGCCTGTCTTATGATTTTCCATGACAAGCAACTGCGGGGTCCAAATCCCCGATACTTGAGCGATGTCGCGAATATGAAGCGTTTTGAGGCGGTTGCCTTGCGTATCCCAAAACTCCGTCCGCCGCGCGATCCAGATGTCCTCGTCGATGCAGCTGACGGTGCGGCTGTAGCCGAGCTCCTGCGCGATCGAGTCGGTCTGCGGCGTCGCCTCCAGAAGCAAGCAAGGGATGCCGTCGGCAGCATCGCGTCCGACCGATTGAAACGCGTAGTCTCCGATTGCGATTTTTCCGTCGAGCTTCATGTCGTCATAGGTGAAATCCGTGCCCATGAAGTAATCGCCACGGTCTGAGCCGGATATCCGGCGAACCTTGCGTAGGGCCGGCAGGTAGAGCCACTGGTCATCCTGCTCGCCGGCTTCGGCGTAGTCGAAGGTCAAGAAGGCAGTGTCCCGCACATTGCGGGGCTGCTCGAAGTAGATTGCAATCTTCTTGTCTTCGCCGTCGTAAGTGCGAAACGAGCGCGTCGTGCGCTCGCGCATGCTGCCGCCCGAATCGATCAGCTGCATGACGAGCTGGCGGGAGACGTACTGACCATCGTCGCGGGCATTGACGTTCTCGGCCACGCTGCGGCCGTCCGGCAAGGCGTCCGCCTTTGCCGTGCCCGTGTGCCCCGCCGTCAGGACCGCGACACAAGGGAGGGCAAAGGCTACGATGCGGAGGGATTGGCGGAAGAGCATATCTCGTTTCCTGCCTGCCGTTGAGTGGAGGGGTCGGAAGAGTGCCCGGCGTGCGCGGTGGACAGGAGCCGGGCGCCGAGGGATTTGATCGTCAGAATGAGAGAAGGCAGCAGCACGAGGCTGGCCAGGAAGCTGGCGGCGAGCGACAGGGCCACCAGGCCGCCGAAACGCACCACGCCGGGCACCTCGCTCATAACCAGCACCCCGAAACCGAGGAAGCCCGTGAGGAAGCCGAAAAAGATCGCCCGGCCCGAGTCCTGGATTGCCTCACCCACCGCCGTTTGCAGAACGGGCTGAGGCACACGGCATCGCTCATCGATGCGGTGGAGCAAGTGGACGCCGAAGTCGATGCTGAGGCCAATCGCAATGGCTGCGGTCATGGAGGTGCCGACACCCAGGTTGATGCCGGCGAGGGCCATGGCGGCATAGACCGTCAGCACCGCGAAGATGACCGGCACCATCACCAGGCTACCGCGCAGCGGCGAGCGGAAGGAGATCGTCGCGATCAGCCAGACCACGACGAGCGACGCCAGGATACTGCCGAGATGTCCTTCGAACAGCATGCCGACCCAGCTGACATGCACGACGGCAATCCCCGATAAGGTCACGAGGATCTCGTCAGGCGCCGGGTTTTCCGCCAGGTAGTCTTCGAGCGTAGCAATCAGAGCCCGCTCCTTGCTGAACCAGCCGCTGCCGAGATAGAGGCGCAGGTTGGCCCGTTCGTAGCTGTTGTTGACCAGCGTGCGAAGGTCTGCCGGGTCGCCGCTCATGGAGTAGAGCAGCATGTATTGCGCGGCACGATCTTCGGAGCCGAGCACGAGGTTGGGCTCATCCCCAGGTTCGGCCAGCGCCTTGTCGATCTGCCCCAGAGAATCGAGATAGGACACACTCTGCAGGACGAGCGGCAGGGACTCCGCGTAGCGCTGCAAGGCGTTGACGTACTGCAGTACGTCGGGGCGCAGCAGGGCATCCTCGCCGCTGCCCTCGATCATGATGTCGAGGTAGTTGCTGCCGATGCCATGGCCGTTGATCAACGCGTCCGCGACGACGATCGGCTCGTCCTCTTGGAAGTTGTCGATGTTGGCCTCGTCGACCCGCAAGGAGGTTGCGGCGACCAGGCCGACCAGCAGCCAGACGGCGGAGACGACGACCACGCTGCGTCCTCGCCGGAACACCAATTGCTGGAGCCCCGTCGTCGCGGCTTCGGCGGCAGCCGCCGACCGCCGTCGCAGCGGCTGTGAGCTGGTCGATGGCGCGAACCGACCGAACCAAAGCGCCATGATGGCAGGCACGGCCGTTAGGGAGACAAACCAGGCCACGCCGATGCCGAGCGCCGCATAGAGCCCGAACTCCCGCATGGGCGGAATTGAGGAGGAGAAGCCCAGCGCAAGGCAGCCGGCGGCAGTGGTCAAGGTGGTCACGGTGACCGGACGACACATGGCCAGCATGGTTTGGACGACGCGGTCTTTGGTTTCGGTCTCGCTGCCCAACCCGAGCCTGCGCCTGTACTCGCCGAAGATATGCAGTGCATCGTCGACGGCGATGCCGATCAGGATGACCGGCAGCGCATTGGTGATGACGTAGAAGTTGGCACCCATCAGGGCCATGGTCCCCAAGGTGACCGCCACGCTGCCGACGATCACCAGGGTGGGCACGATAACGCCGATCGCGCTGCCGTGCGCCAGGAAGAGGCTCAGCAGCACAAGCAGTGCTGCAAAAGGCGCCAAGGTGCGGGCGTCTCTGTCCATGTAGATGCCGAGGTAGCCGAGCATGGCGCCGGGCCCGGCAACGTGGAGTGTCTCGCCGCCCGCGGTTTCGATATCTTCGACCAGAGCCAGGACGTTCCAATAGGCCGCTTCTGCATCGGCCCCCGTGAGCAACTCGCCGACCACCAAGGTGACGCGGTGGTCCTCTGAGACCAGACGGCCGAGCATGGAGGGAGTCGCCTGCACAGCATCCCGCACGGCCGCGACCTCGGCAGGGCTTTGGGGCGGCGTGGGCAGAAAGGTCTCGACCCGCAGTCCGTCCGTGTCGCCGGAGATGCTCTTCTCCGTCGCGAGACTGGTGATCCGCTCCGGATCGATCCCCGGCACTTCGGCGAGGCGCCGGCTCAGATCGTGGACCAGCGCCAGGGTCTCTTGCGTGAAGACACCCCCTGGCGTCTCGCTGTAGATCGCTACGATGATCGGATCCTTCAGCCCGAAGGTTTCGATCAATCGTTCCCGATCGATGACGGCGGGGTGGTTCTCTGGGTGAAAAGCTTCGGCGCGCGGATCCTTCTCCAGGTCGGCGGCCTGGACTCCGAAGAAGACGATGGCAGCCAGCGCGCAGAGCAAGACGATGAGCGGACGCCCAGCGATGGCGGAGAAGAACCGCCGCAGGATCGTTGAATGATCTGATGCGCGCATGCTGCCCTCAGACTTGGTTAGCAAGGCATAAGCCTCGGCTGTTTTGAAATCGTTAACACTCTTCGGCGAGCCGCGGCCAACCTCGGCTTAGCCTGGATAAGAGAATCGTTAGTGCCTACGACAGTCGGGCCGACTTGGCTTGGGATAACATTATGGCGCTGCGCGGGGGGCTAGTCTCGGCCCCGCGCGGAGCGATCAGCGGAAGGCTCTAGCCTTCCTCTCGGTTGTAGTCGTCGGCGTAGCGTACGATGTCGTCCTCGCCGAGATAGCTGCCGACCTGAACCTCGATGATCTCCAGCAGGATTTTGCCTGGGTTCTCAAGGCGGTGCTTGCAGCCGAGCGGCAGGTAGACCGACTCGTTTTCGGAGATCAGGAAGGTTTCGTCGTCGCGGGTCACCTTCGCTGTCCCTTTGACGACGATCCAGTGCTCGGCGCGGTGATGATGCCGTTGCAGGGAAAGCTTCTCGCCTGGTTTGACCACAAGTCGCTTGACCTGGAAGCGGGTGCCCTCGTCGACCTGCTGATAGGAGCCCCAGGGGCGAAAGACCTCGACGTGGCTTTCCCACTGGCTGCGGCCGTCCTGCTTGAGGCGTTCGAAGATCTTGCCGACCGACTGCGATGCCGTGCGGTCGGCCACCAGGATGGCGTCCTTGGTGGCCACGACCACGGTGTCTTCCAAGCCGACGGTTGCCAGAATCTGCCCGGCTTCGGAGCGCAGATAGTTGTTTCGGCTTTCGAGGGTCATGGTGTCGCCGTTGGACACGTTGCCATCGGCGTCTTTCTCGCCGATCTGCCAAAGCGCCGACCAGGAGCCGACGTCGTTCCAACCGAAGGAGACGGGCACCACAGCCGCCTTGTCGGTACGTTCCATCAAGGCATAGTCGATGGAGATCGAGGGTGCGCCGACGAAGCTGTCTTCCGCGAGGCGAACGAAGGAGAGATCGCGCCGCGCATCGCCGACGGCCGTTTGACAGGCGCTCAGAATATCCGGCGCCAACGCATTAATTTCTTCCAACAACGCCTTGACTGGAAAGACGAACATGCCGCTGTTCCAGCAGAAGCCCCCTTCGGCGAGGAACTGCTCGGCGCGGGCCAAGTCCGGCTTTTCGTGAAAGCGGGCGACACGGAAGGCCTCGTTGCTGCCGTTCAGGGCCTCGCCCAGCTTGATGTAGCCAAAGCCGGTTTCAGGACCCGTCGGCTCGATGCCGAAGGTCACGAAGAAGCCCTGGGCCGAGGCCTGGGCGGCGTGCTCGACGGCGGCGAGAAAGCGGTCTTGCTGACCGATGGCATGATCGGCCGGCAGCACCAGCATGGTCGCCTCCGGGTCGAGGCGGTCGAGATAGGCGGCGGCGGCAACGATGGCGGGGGCTGTGTTGCGTCCCTCCGGCTCTAGCAGGATCGTGGCGTCCGTTTCGCCGATTTCGCGCAGCTGCTCGTCGATCATGAAGCGCTGTTCGACATGGCAGGCTACGAGGGGTGCCGCAAAACGCCCGTGGTCGCCGACGCGCTGCAGGGTTTCCTGCAGCAATGTCAGCTCGGAATTCAAAGCGTGCAGCTGCTTCGGATAGGTCGCTCGTGAAAGGGGCCAGAGGCGCGAGCCTACGCCGCCGCTGATAATCACCGGATGGAGCATCGAGTCTCCTGCTTGTCAGGCTGCCACCGGCCAATGCCGGTCGCCATGGCACTCCTTAAGCATCTAAACGTAAAGCAAGCACCAAACCACATCTGTTTTTGCGCGATTTTTCCAATTCATGGACTGAATTCTGCAAAGCGTTCTAGAAGCGGCTGGGACGGAGGGGCGCGAGGTCGATTGGTGTCGCGGTGTCGGCGACCAAGTCCCTCACAAGGCGCGCCGTCGCCGCCGCTTGGGTTAGGCCCAGGTGGGCATGGCCGAAGGCATAGACGACGCGGGATGTGGCTGCACTATGGCCGATCACCGGCAGGCTGTCCGGCAGCGAGGGCCGATGCCCCATCCACTCGATGCCGCCTTCCATGTTGAGGTCGGGAAGAAAGCCCTTGGCCTTGGTCAGCATGGCGCGGGCACGAGCATAGTTGGGCGGGGCGTCGAGCCCCGCCAGTTCGTCACCGCCGCCAACGCGTAGGCCACTGGACAGGGGCGAGACGACGAAGCCGTGATCGCCAAAAATAAGCTGGCGTTCCAGTGTGATACCTGGATTGTCTAAAGTCGTGTTGTAGCCACGTTCGGTTTCGAGCGGGATGCGATCACCGAGGCCCTTGGCAAGGGGACGAGACCAGGCGCCGGCGGCAAGAACGACTTGGGCAGCGGTGATGCCTTTCCCGTTGGCCAAGTCGAGGCACATCCCATCCGGCCCCGGCCTCACAGCCATCGCCTGCGCCTTGGCCAGGACGGCACCGCGTCGTTGGATAGCCCCGGCCAGTAAAAGGGTCACCTCATAGGGGTCGGAGACCATCTCCCAGTCGGGCACGTGGGTGCCGTGGCGAAAGGCGTGGGACAAGCCCGGCTGAAAGCGATGCAAATCATCGCCTTGCAGGTGCTCGAAGGCGATGCCGTGGGCCTTGCGTATCTCCCACGAGCCCGCGGCACGGCGAAAGCTGCTGGCGCTATCGTAGAGCTGTAGCGAGCCTGTCGGTCGCAGCTTTCTCTCGGCGCCGGCGAGCGCCCAGAGCTTGGAGTTCTCCGCCCGGCTGAGCGCCATGAGGTCAGCCAAAGCAGCAATGCTGCGCGTGACCTGTGCGGGGCGGCTGGCATAGACGAAGCGCAGCAGCCAGGGGAGCATGCGTGGCAGGTAGCCGATGGGCAGGCTGAGCGGTCCCAGGGGATCGAAGAACCAGCGCGGGACCTGCCGTAGAGTCCGGGGTGAGGCGAGGGGCAGGATGTCCGACACGGCCAGCCCGCCGGCATTGGCTTTAGAGGCGCCCTCGGCAACGCCTTTGCTATCGATAACAAGGACTTGGCGCCCGACCTCCTGGAGGTAGGCGGCACAAGCCAAGCCGATGATCCCGGCGCCGACCACCACCACGTCCTGCTTTTGCGCAAGCGATTCAGCTGCGGAAAGCGGCGGAGGAGAGGGAAAAGCTGTGACCATGGCCGATTGTGCTTGTGCGAAAAGCGATGCTTGCTTGTCTTGCCGCGCCTCCGTCAAGCGGGAAGGGGCTGAGACAAGCACAGGGGATACAGGGGAAATCTTAGGTGAAAATACAGAGTATCTGGCTTAAGCAGGGGCCTGATCGGCTGCTGGCCGCTGCCGATGCCGGCGCAGCCGTCAGTAAGCTGTAACCGCTTGGGTTTATAGGCCGGGGGCGGGATTGAGCGGAGCTGTTGGCTTCTGCGCCCTGGAGAAGTACTCCAAGGGCCGGAAGTGAAGGAGACGAGCGTGACGGCAAAGGTTCTCTGCGTGTTCGGGACCCGGCCCGAGGCCATCAAGATGGCGCCTGTGGTCCGCAAGCTGCGGGAGAGCCCGGGGATCGACACGCGAGTCTGCGTCACGGCACAGCACCGCCACATGCTCGACCAGGTGCTGGGCATCTTCGGGATCGAGACCGATCACGACCTCGACCTCATGACGCCGGGCCAGAACCTCTTCGATGTGACCAGCCGGGTCCTGCTCGGCATGCGCGACGTGCTCATCGACGAGCGGCCGGATGTGATGCTGGTCCATGGCGACACCACCACCTGCTTCGCCGCCGGCTTGGCCGCCTTCTACGAGAACATTGCGCTCGGCCATGTAGAGGCCGGGCTGCGCACCCGAAATCTGCGTGCGCCCTTCCCGGAAGAGGCCAATCGGAGCTTGGTCGCTCGGGTCTGCGACTATCATTTTGCGCCGACGGAGCTTTCCAAGCGGAACCTCCTGGCCGAGGCGGTGCCGGAAGAGCAGATCTGGGTGACCGGAAACACCGTCATCGACGCCTTGCTGATCGCCCGCGACATGCTTCCAGACCAGCCCGAGGCCTATTGGCAGCAGCATCTGGGCGATGAGCTGCTTGGTCAGGTCAGGCAGGGGCCGGAGCGTTTCGTGCTGATCACCGGTCACCGGCGCGAGAACTTCGGACAGGGCTTCCGCGATCTCTGCATGGCCATCCGCCAGCTCGCCGAGCGCCACCCGAACTGGCTGTTCGTCTATCCGGTCCACCTCAATCCCAACGTCCAGAAGCCGGTCAACGAGATCCTCTCCGGCCTCACCAACGTGCGGCTTATCGAGCCGCTGGACTATCTGCCCTTCGTTTGGCTGATGGACCGCTGCGATCTCATCCTCACCGACTCCGGCGGCATCCAGGAGGAGGGCCCCTCGCTCGGCAAGCCGGTCCTGGTCATGCGCGACGTGACCGAGCGGCCCGAAGCGCTGGATGCCGGAACCGTGCTCCTGGTCGGAACCAAGCAAGACATGATCACCACGTCGGTCGAGAAGGTCCTGCTCGACCAGGCGACCTATGACGCCATGGCCAGAGCCATCAATCCCTATGGCGATGGGCGCGCCGCCGGCCGTATCGCCGCAACGCTCAGCGAGCGCTTTTCCCTGGCCGCATAAGGCGAGGGTCTTTGATTTTTCGGGAAAGGGAGGTTCATCGATGAAGAAGGTTTGTGTCATGGGGCTCGGCTACATCGGCCTTCCCACCGCATCCTTCCTCGGCACCAAGGGTTATCAGGTGCACGGCGTCGATATCTCGCCGAACGTGGTGGACACGATCAACCGCGGCGATGTCCATATCACCGAGCCGGAGCTCGACGTGCTGGTCAAATCGGCTGTGCAGTCGGGTAACCTCAAGGCTGCCTTGGAGCCGGCAGAGGCGGACGTCTTCATCATCGCGGTGCCGACGCCGCTCAACGGCAGCAACGAACCTGAGTTGTCGGCCGTGACCAAGGCGACCGATGCCATCTCGCCCTACATCAAGCCCGGCAACATCGTCATTCTCGAGTCCACCAGCCCGGTCGGCACCACCGATCGCCTGGTGGCCGATCGCCTGCGGGAGCTGGGCCACAAGGTCGGCGAGGAGATTCACGTCGCCCATTGCCCGGAACGGGTGCTGCCGGGTCGCATCCTGGCGGAGCTGGTCGGTAACGACCGCATCGTCGGCGGTATCGACGATACCTCGACGACAAAGGCGGCCGACTTCTACCGGGAGTTCGTTGCGGGCGAGGTGCTGGAGACTACTGCGGCCACGGCGGAGCTGGCCAAGCTGTCGGAAAACACCTTCCGCGACGTCAACATCGCGTTGGCCAACGAGCTTTCGATGATCTGCGATGACATGGACGTGGATGTCTGGGACCTCATCGCGCTGGCCAACCGCCATCCCCGCGTCTCCATCCTGCAGCCGGGCCCCGGTGTCGGCGGCCACTGCATCGCCGTTGATCCCTGGTTCATTGTCGCCGCCGCGCCGAGCCAGGCGCGGCTCATCCGCACCGCGCGCGAGGTCAATATCGCCAAGCCCGAATGGGTCGTGGACAAGATCAGGGCGCGGGCCGAAAAGTTCAAACGCCCGACGATTGCTTGCCTGGGCCTGGCCTATAAGGCGGACATCGATGACCTCCGTGAGTCACCCGCGCTCGACGTGGTCGAGAAACTCCGCGAAGCGGACCTCGGCGAGCTTTTGATCAGCGAGCCCTACGTGACATCCCACCCGGACTACGACCTGGTCGACTGGCAGGAGGCCGTGCAGCGCGCCGACATCGTCGTCGTGCTGGTTGACCATCGCCAGTTCAAGGGGCTCAAGCCCAAGGATTTGCAGGAGCGGGTGCTGATCGACACGCGCGGCATGCTGCGCTGAAGCGGGCACACCCTGTTCGCAGCTACTCGCTCTTCCACTCTGGCTTGCGTTTTTCGGCGAAGGCCTTCGGGCCTTCCTTGGCGTCGTCCGAAGCCATCATCTCTTCGTAGACCGCAATGCCGCTCTTGCCGGCCTTGAGGCGTGCCATGGCCTCCGGGAGGGGTAGGGTGGCGATCTGAGGTGTTACCGCCTTCAGCGCCCTGAGCGGCAGCGGGGCGTAGCCGGCCAGCTGGTCGGCCAAGGCCCGCGCCGCCGGCAGAAGCTCCTCCGAGGGATGCACATCGCGGACGAAGCCCCAATGCTTGGCCTCGGCGGCGCTCATGCGCCGGCCGGTATAAAGTAGATCCATGGCCACATGGTGCGGGACGACGCGGGGAAGACGCTGGACAGCACCCGTGTCGGGCAAGAAGCCGCGCTCCATGTCCGGCAGCCAAAACTCGGCATGCTCGGCAGCCAAGATAATGTCGCAGGCCAGCACCAACTCGAAACCGCCACCCACGGCGAAGCCATTGACGGCACAGATCACCGGCTTGTCCAGGTCCCAGAACTCGGTGATGCCGCCCCAGCCGCCGACGGTCCAGCCGAGAGTCAGGGCGTCTTCTCCGGCGTCGGTCATGCGGGCCGCTTCCTTGAGGTCCCAACCGGCAGAGAAAGCACGCTCGCCGCTGGCCGTCAGCAACCCGACCAGGAGGTCGGGGTCGTCGCGCAGAGTGCAGAAGGCGTCATAAAGACCGTCGGCCAGGGCTTGGTTCACCGCATGCACCGGCGGACGGTCCAAGGTGATCTCGAGGACCTTTCCGCGGCGCTCGGTCTTGACGACAGGCTCGCTCATGATTGGCTCAGCGTCCCTTCCAGACCGGTGCGCGCTTTTCGGCGAAGGCGAGGGGGCCTTCCACCGCATCCTCGCTGTCGACCATCGCGGCGTGGGCCGGCCAGGCGCGGTTCTTCATGGCGGCGTAGCAATCGGCGAGGCTGGTGGTCTCGCCGTGGCGGAAGGCCTCCATGGTTGCGGCAACGGCCAGGGGCGCGGCTTCGACGATGTCCCGTGCCATCTCCCGCGCTGTCTCCATCAGCCCAGCGCCGGGCACCACGCGATTGACCAGCCCCAAGCGCAGCGCCTCCTCGGCACCCATGCGCCGTCCGGTCAGCAGCATCTCCAGTGCAACGGCGCGCGGAATGCGCTTGGGCAGGCGTATCGCCGTGGCATCGGCTATCACACCGACCTTCACCTCAGGGGTCCAGAACTGGGCGTGGTCAGCGGCCACCGCCAGATCGGCGCTGACCATGATATCGACCCCGCCGCCGATGGCGTTGCCGTTGATTGCCGCGATGATCGGCTTGTCGCGTTGGGTCAGCTCGGTGATGCCGCCGAAGCCGCCAGGGCCGTAGTCGCTGTCGACCGCTTCGCCTTCGGCGGCGGCCTTGAGGTCCCAGCCGGCGCTGAAGAAGCGCTCGCCGGCGCCACTCAGGATGGCGACGCGCAGATTGTCGTCCGCGAGGAAGTCGAGGAACAGCTGTCCGAGCTCCCGGCTCGTCGGGTTGTCGATGGCGTTGGCCCTCGGCCGGTCGATAACGACCTCCAGGATGCCGTTGGCCTTGCTGATCTTGAGCGCATCGGTCATGGCGGGTCTCGTCTAGCTTTCTAGCGGGCGCAGGATATCGCGGGAGATGATGTGGCGCTGCACCTCGCTAGTGCCGTCCCAGATGCGCTCGACTCGGGCATCGCGCCACAAGCGCTCCAGCGGCAGCTCATCCATCAAGCCCATCCCGCCGTAGATCTGCAGCGCCTCGTCGGTGACCCGGGCCAGCATCTCGGTGGCGTAAAGCTTGGCCTCGGCGATGGCCCGGTCGGCCGGCTCTCCGGCGTCGAGCTTCCAGGCTGAGGCGAGGGTCAGGTAGTCGGCGGCGTCGATCTCGGTGATCATGTCGGCGAGCTTGAAGGAGGTGCCCTGGAACTTGCCGATCGTCTGGCCGAACTGCTTGCGCGTGGCGCACCACTCGGCGGCGAGATCGAAGGCGCGGCGGGCGCGGCCGACGCTCATGGCGGCGACCGTGATGCGCGTGGCGTAGAGCCAGCGATTCATCAACGCAAAGCCGCCGCCTTCTTCGCCGAGCACTTGGCTCTGCGGCACCCGGCAGTCGTCGAAGCTGAGAATGCAGTTGTGGTAGCCGCGGTGGGAGACGCTGTTATAGCCCTTGCGGATCTCGAAGCCGGGTGTGCCGCGGTCGATCAGGAAGCAGGTAATGCGCTTCTTCGGGCCCTTCGGCGTGTCCTCCTCGCCGGTGGCGATGAACACGATGGCGAAGTCGGCGATATCGGCATGGCTGATGAAGTGCTTGGTGCCGTTGATGACGTAGTCGTCGCCGTCGCGGCGGGCGAAGGTCTTCATTGAGCGGATGTCGGAGCCGGCGTCCGGTTCGGTCATGGCCAGGCAGTCGATCCGCTCGCCGCGCACGGCCGGGAGGAGATAGCGTTCCCGCTGCTCTTCGTTGGCGCCGCAGAGGATGTTGGAGGGGCGACCCCAAAAGGTGTTGAGCGCCATGGAGGTGCGGCCAAGCTCGCGCTCCAAGAGCGCAAAGGTCAGATGGTCGAGGCCGCCGCCGCCGAACTCCTCGGGAATGTTCGGGGCGTAGAAGCCCATGGCCAGGACCTTGTCCTGGATGGCGCGGCCCACCTCCTGCGGCACCACACCCGTGCGCTCCACCTCCGCTTCTAGCGGATAGAGCTCGGTCTCCACGAAGCTCCGTACGGTCTCGACGACCATCCGCTGCTCGTCGCTCAGGCCGAAGTCCATCGCTTGTGTCTCCTTGGATTAGATGCGTTCCGCGTGGCCATCGACCGCAAGCGCCTGGCCGGAGATGCTGGCGCCCGCCGGTGAGGCGAGAAAGAGAACTGTGCCGGCGATGTCCTCCGGCGTGACGAAGCGGCGCAGCGATGTGCCTGCCGCGTACTCGTCTCGGATTTCGGCTTCCGTCCGCCCTGTGGTTTCGGCTTGCGCGGCGATCACCCGGTCGATGCGCTCGCCTTCAACAGGGCCGGGGCAGATGGCGTTGGCGCGGATGCCGAAGGGCCCAAGCTCCATGGCCAGAGTTTTGGTAAAGCCGATGATGCCCCACTTGGCCGTCGCATAAGGGCTCCGGTTGGGGTAGCCGATCAGCCCGGCGGTGGACGAGAAGTTGACGATGAGGCCGGCGCCGGCCTGCTTCATGATCGGGATAGCGCGCTGGCTGCACAGCAAGGTGCCATCCAAGTTAACGCCGAGGCATTGGCGCCAGTCGGCCAGCGTCACTTCTTCGATTGGTGCTGTAGGGCCTGCAATGCCGGCGCAGTTCACCAGCACATCGAGACCGCCGAACTCCTCCGCCTGTTTGGCAAAGAGCGCGTCGACCTGGGCTTCGTCGGCGACGTCGCATCGGCTGACGAGAGCGTCGCGTGCCTCTTTCGCTACGCTTTCCAACGCGGCCGCATCCACGTCGCAAAGATGAACCCGTTCGCCACGCTTGAGGAACTCTCGCGCGACTACGCGGCCGATGCCACCGGCACCGGCCGTGATCAGGACACGGAGCGGCGGGCCCGAGGTCATCGCTTAGCTCATACCTTGACCGATGGCGCGGCCCGCGCCGTCCGGCTTCGGGAGAGACTGCTGGGCGGCCCAAATACGTTCCACGTTCGCCAGGATGTCCGATCGGGCCGGGCAGGCGCGGCCGGCGCCGGTATCGACATGCAGCAGCATCTGCTCGGCGGTGGCGAGCAAGCGGTCGTTGCGCCCGTCGTAGATCGAATGGAAGACGTGCATGCGCTTGTCGTCCATGGCCAGTAGCTGAGTGGTCGTGTAGAGCGGCGCTTCCTCTTCGATCTCGCGCAGATGCCTCAAGTGGCTCTCGACGGTGTAGTAGCTGAAGCCATCCGCGTGATAGCTCTTGTCGATGCCGAGAAAGCGAAAGAGCGCGTCGGAGGCGTCGCCGAAAACCTGGAGATAACGGGACTCGGTCATGTGGCCGTTGTAGTCCACCCATTCTGGCAGGACCTGTGCCTCGTGCAGCCGCAGCGGCTGCGAAAGGTCGCTCTCCGCTGTCATGGCTGCGCCATGGCTGACTTCGTAGAGCAGCTCTTCGTACTGACGCAGGGTGTGCCCGGCCGCGTAGTCCTGTCCACGCAGGCCCTGCATTAGGGAGATCAGGCAGTTGTCGCGCAGCCGTTCCAGCGCCCGGATCGGCGTGTCACCAGCCTGCGCCTCTGTCTGCGTCACCATCTTCTCGATCAGCTCGTCGGTCAGCTCTGGTGCCTCGAGCTTAGTCCAAGGCAATTCCAGGGCCGGGCCGAACTGATGCAACATGTGGCGCATCCCGGCCTCGCCGCCGGCCAGATGGAAGGTCAGGCAGGTGCCCATGAAAGCCCAGCGCAGGCCGGGGCCGTAGATCACCGCCTCGTCGATCTCGTCGGTCGTCGCGACACCGTCGTTGATCATATGCAGCGCCTCGCGCCACAGGGCCTCCTGTAGGCGGTCGGAGATGTAGCCCTCGATCTCGTGGCGCACTCTTAAGGGGTGCATGCCGACACTGCGGTAGAGCGCCTCCGCTGTCTTCAGCGATGCGTCAGCGGTTTTGACGCCGCCCAGAGTCTCGACCAGCGGCAGTAGATAGACCGGGTTGAAGGGGTGGCCGATGATCACCCGCTCGGGGTTCACGCAGTCGGCCTGGATGCGACTGGGCAAGAGGCCCGACGAGCTGGAGGCGATGACCACCTCCGGTCCGGCAGCACGGCTAGCCTCGGCCAGCAGGCTACGCTTCAGGTCTTCGCGCTCCGGCGCGCTTTCCTGCACGAAGTCGGCGTCCGCCACTGCCTCGGCGACGCTGGAGACGACCTTGAGCTCGCCGCGGAGGGCGACCGGCGCCAGGGTCAGCCGGTGATAGGCGGTGAGCGCGTTGTCCAGCACTTCCCGCACCTTCGCCTCGGCATCGGGTGCCGGGTCGTAGAGGGTGACGTTCTTGCTGTTGATCAGGAAGCGGGCCGCCCAGCCGCCGCCGATCACCCCGCCACCGAGCAGACCGACGTTCTTGATGTTCTGCATAGTTCCCTAGTGGCGCTTCTGGAGCTTGAGCTTCTCGCGGACCTCATCCGGACCGATGACGCGCACGTTCATGGCTTCCAGAATGGTCACGGCGCGCTCGACCAGATTGGCATTGGAGGCATAGACGCCGCGTTCGAGGTAGAGGTTGTCCTCCAGTCCCACCCGAACATTGCCGCCGGCCAGCACGGTCTGGGCGACATAGGGGAGCTGCATGCGGCCGATGGAGAAGCTCGACCAGATCGAGCCTTCGGGCAGCTGATTGACCATGGCCATAAGGGTCGTGGGATCGTCCGGCGCGCCGTAGGGGATGCCCATGCAGAGCTGCAGCATGATCGGGTCGTCGAGCAGCCCGTCCTTCATGAGCCGTTTGACGAAAACGAGATGGCCGGTGTCGAAAACCTCCAGTTCCGGCCGCACCCCGAGGTTTTGCACCTTCTCCGCCATCGCGCGCAGCATCCCCGGCGTGTTGGTCATGACGTAGTCACCCTCGGCGAAGTTCATGGTGCCGCAGTCGAGGGTGCAGATCTCCGGCAGCATTTCGTCGACATGCGCCAGGCGCTCCAGCGGACCGGCCATGTCAGTGCCTTCCTCGCTCAGCGGCAAGGGCTGATCGACCGAGCCCAAGGTCAGATCGCCACCCATGCCGGCGGTGAGGTTGAGCACCACGTCCGTGTTGGACTCGCGCACCCGCTCGACAACCTCCTTGAAGAGCGCCGGATTGCGCGAAGGCTTGCCGCTCTCGGGATCGCGTACATGGATGTGGGCGACGGCCGCGCCGGCCTTGGCGGCTTCGATGGCAGAGTCGGCGATCTCCTGCGGCGTCTTGGGAATGGCCGGATGCTTGCCGACCGTATCGCCGGAGCCTGTGACCGCGCAGGTGATAAAGGCCTCCCAGTTCATTGCTTCAAGCACTCCTTGTAGGGTTATCGGCCGGCACTCTAGGGCGGCCGCGCCGGTCACACTTCGCGTAAATCGACAGGTTCCTGTCTCAAAGAGGCAGATCAGGCCTCGGTCAGCGCGGACTCGCGGATTTGGCTCAAGGTTTTGACCGGTGAGATCGCTTCCGGATCGAGGCGGATCTCGATAATCGCCGGCTTGCCGGAAGCTTGGGCGCGCTCGAAGGCGGGCTTGAAGTCCGCCGTGGTCTCGACCGTCTCGCCGTGACCGCAGTAGGCTCGGGCCAAGGCTGCGAAGTCAGGGTTGGTGAGGTCCGTGGCGCTGACGCGGGTCGGGTACTCGCGCTCCTGATGGGCGCGGATGGTGCCGTACATGGCGTTGTTGACGACGATCACGATGATGGCGAGGCCATACTTCACGGCCGTGGCAAACTCCTGGCCGTTCATCAGGAAGCAGCCGTCGCCGGCAAAGGCGATGACGCAGCGATCGGGATGGAGCCGCTTGGCGGCGACCGCCGCCGGGGTGCCGTAACCCATGGAGCCGGAGGTCGGCGCGAGCTGGGTGCCGAACTGGCGGTAACGGTGATAGCGGTGCACCCAGGTGGTGTAGTTGCCGGCGCCGTTGCAGATCACCGCGTCGTCCGGCAGAGCGCCGCGCAGCCAGCTCATGACCTCACCCATCTGCACGGAACCGGGAATCGGCTTCGGCTCGGTCCAGGCGAGGTAGTCCTGGCGCCCCTCTTCGAGCTGCTGGGCCCAGGGCTTGTCGGCTGGTGGAGTCAGTCCGGCCAAGGCCTTGGCCATGGCCGGCATGCCGGCCTGAATGGCCAACTCCGGCTGGTAGACTCGGCCCAGCTCTTCAGCACCGGGATGGACGTGGATGAGGCGCTGACGCGGGCGGGGGATGTCGAGCAGGCTGTACCCGCTGGTCGTCATCTCGCCGAGCCGGGCACCGAGCACCAAGAGCGGGTCGGCCTCACGCACCCGTTCGGCCAGCTTGGGATTGATGCCGATGCCGACATCGCCGAGGTAATTCGGGTGATCGTTGTCGAAGCGGTCCTGCGCGCGGAAGGCGGCTGCCACCGGGAAGGACCAGGACTCGGAAAAGCGCATGAGGTCTTGGCAGGCCTCCGCCGTCCAGCCCGGCCCGCCAACGATGGCGAGCGGCTTGCGGCCCTGCCTGAGGTGCTGTTCCAGGCGCACCATGCCGTCCTCGCCAGGATGAGGCGTGACGCGCCGGTAGGGTGTGAGGTCGGGTTTGGCCTCGGCATAGTCGCGCAGCATGTCTTCCGGCAACGCCAAGACGACGGGGCCGGGACGGCCGCTGGTCGCTGTCTGGAAGGCACGGGCGACGAATTCCGGGATGCGCTCGGCCTGATCGATTTGGGCCACCCACTTGGCCATCTCGCCGAACATGCGGCGGTAGTCGATCTCCTGAAAGGCCTCTCGCTCGACCATCTCGCGGCCGACCTGGCCGATGAAGAGAATCATCGGTGTCGAATCCTGGAAGCCGATATGGACGCCGGGGCTCGCGTTGGTGGCCCCCGGGCCACGGGTGACGAAGCAAATGCCGGGCTCGCCAGTCAGCTTGCCATAGGCTTCGGCCATCATGGCGGCGCCACCTTCCTGGCGGCAGACGGTCACCTCCAGCTCCGGCGCATCGACGAAGGCGTCGAGCACGGCAAGATAGCTCTCGCCCGGCACGCAGAAGAGGTGTTTCGCTCCGTGCAGGCGCAGGGCGTCGACAATGAGCTCGCCGCCGCTGCGGCACAGGTTTCCGGTGGATGTCATGGCGCGTCCTTTCACAGACCGCCTTAGCCCGCCGGCGCGGGAACCGCAACGAGCAGACATGCATGGCGCGCCCGCGGTTGATTGTTCCCACAGGGTGCGCCGAGATCGTTATAGTCCGGGCGGCGGGTCGGCAGTCGAAAGAGAGAGTGGGGAGGCGCCATGGCTGAGGCAGACTTGCGCCGGCGGCTTGTTGCCGAGGCGCTGGGCACCGGCATGCTGATCGCAACGGTGATCGGTTCCGGCATCATGGCGGACAGCTTGGCCGGCGGGAACGTCGCCATTGCCCTGCTCGGCAACACGGTGGCGACAGGAGCCATCCTGGTGGTCATCATCCTGATGTTCGGGCCGCTGTCGGGCGCGCACTTCAATCCGGCCGTGACCTTCGTCTTCTTGCTGCGTGGTGAGATCTCCCGCAGCGACGCCCTGCTCTATGTCTTGGTACAGATCGCGGGCGGGCTCGTCGGCATGCTGATCGCCCATGCCATGTTCGAACTGCCGTTGTTTCAGCTCGGCACCATCGAGCGCAGCGGCGGTGCCCAATGGCTCGCAGAGGCCGTGGCAACCTTCGGCCTGGTTGCTGCCATCCTTGGCACCTTGCGCTGGCGACCTGAGGCCGTGCCCTTCGCGGTCGGGCTCTACATCACGGCGGGCTACTGGTTCACCGCCTCGACCTCTTTTGCCAATCCGGCGGTCACGGTGGCGCGCAGCTTCACCGACACCTTCTCCGGCATCGCACCGGCCCACATGCCCGCTTTTATCGTCGCGCAGTTCGTCGGTGCGGCGCTAGCGGCAGCACTCTTCAGCTGGCTTCTACCCGTACGAGCAGAAGACTAAGACAAGTGCGTCGCGTTGTCGGTCTGTAATCCGGAAAAGTCCTTGTTTCAGCTAAGGATTTTTAAAGTCCAGCACGGTATTCTGATGCCATGGCCACCTCCGGCCCTGGAGACCCGAGATCAAGTCCGTTGACCCGCCAAACCAGCCGTCCAGGGGACAGCGGTGGAGCGCCTGGCTCCGCCACTGCGCGCGTGCCGCGTTGGTGGCTAGCTTCGCGCGGTTGGCGCTGCCGTTCTTCCGGCAGCGGACGGCGATGGCCTATCGCAAGCTGCTGGTCAGCCGGGTGGTGGAAGACAGCCACGACGGAATTCTGATCGCCGATGACGAGGGCCGAATCGCGGTCGCCAACCCGGCGGCCGAAGCGATCCTCGGCATTGGGCATGACTCTCTGATCGGTATGGCCTTGGCGGAGGCGTTCCCTCAGGGTCGCGACCTGATCGTCGATACTTTGGAGCGGCCGGATGTGGGAACCAAGACGGGAGAGTTTGTCTTCATCCGTGCTGACGGGCGAGAGCTGACGTTGGAGGTCATGGCAAACCGCTCGCACCTCGATGAAGGCCTCGGCTGGAAGGCGCGGCTGGAACAGACCTTCTTCGTCGTCATGCTGCGTGACATCACTCAGCGCAAGCTGGCCGAGGAGGCGCAGCGCGCCGCCACCGAGCAGATCATGGCGGCCAGCCGGGCGAAGAGTGAGTTTCTCGCCAACATGAGCCACGAGCTGCGCACGCCGCTCAATGCCATCATCGGCTTTTCCGAAGTCATCCAGTCGGGCGCCTTCGGTGAGATGAATCCGCCCAAGTATCTAGACTACGTCGACGACATCCACGACAGCGGCCAGCGTCTGCTGGCTGTGGTGAACGATGTTCTGGACGTTTCCCGGATCGAGACCGGCGAGTTCACGATGAACGAGGAGGAGGTCGATCTCGAGCGGCTGTTGCAGGGTTGCGCCGAGATCTTCAGCGGTTCGATCGGTGGCAGCGGCAAGCACTTCAATGTCGAGATCGCCGGCGACCTGCCGCCGGTGCTGGTCGACCCGCGCTTGATCAAGCAGATCGTGCTCAACCTATTGAGCAACGCCGGCAAGTTCACTGAGGACACGGGCACGGTGACCTTACTGGCTTACCGTGACGATAGCGGACGGCCATTGTTCGAGGTTATCGACAACGGCAGCGGCATTCCTGCGGAGGACATTTCGCGGCTGACCGATCCCTTCTATCAGGTCGACAGTTCGCTCGCCCGGACCCACGAGGGCGCCGGCCTCGGCCTCTATCTGGTCAACCACTACATCGTGATGCACGGCGGCTCTTTCGCCATCGACAGCATCGAGGGTCGCGGCACCACGGCGCGCGTCGTCCTGCCTGCGAACCGCTGCCTGCCGATGGATGAGGGGCAGGCCGAAGACGGCCTCGCCGTTTGCTGACAGGCCTCAGCCGAAGGCTTGTAGACCCGTCTGCGCCCGGCCCAAAATCAGGGCGTGGATGTCGTGAGTGCCTTCGTACGTGTTGACGGCTTCCAGGTTCATGACGTGGCGAATGACGTGGTACTCGTCGGCCACGCCGTTGCCGCCGTGCATGTCACGGGCGGTGCGGGCGATGTCCAGTGCCTTGCCGCAAGAGTTTCGCTTGATCAGCGAGATGGCTTCCGGCGCCAAGCGGCCTTCGTCGAACAGCCGGCCGGCCTGCAGCGCCGCATGAAGGCCCAGGGTGATCTCGGTCTGCATGTCGGCCAGCTTCTTCTGGATGAGTTGGGTTGCCGCCAGGGGCTTGCCGAACATCGTGCGGTCCAGGGTGTACTGCCGGGCCGCGTGCCAGCAGAACTCGGCGGCACCCAAGGCGCCCCAGGCGATGCCGTAGCGCGCCCGGTTGAGGCAACCGAAGGGTCCCTTCAGGCCGCTGACGTTGGGCAGCAGATTCTCTTCCGGCACGAAAACCTCGTCCATGACGATCTCGCCGGTGATCGAAGCGCGCAGGGAGAACTTGCCTTCGATCTTAGGTGCCGAGAGCCCCTTCATGCCCTTTTCGAGGATGAAGCCGCGGATAGCGCTGTCGGGATCGGCCTTGGCCCAGACGATGAAGACGTCGGCGATGGGGGAGTTGGTGATCCACATCTTGCTGCCCTTCAAGATGTAGCCGCCGTCGGCCTTCTTGGCCGTCGTGCGCATGGCCGCCGGGTCGGAGCCGGCATCAGGCTCGGTCAGGCCGAAGCAGCCAACCCATTCGCCCGTCGCCAGCTTGGGCAGGTACTTCTGCCGCTGGCTCTCGGTGCCGTAGGCGTAGATCGGATGCATGACCAGGCTGGATTGCACGCTCATGGCTGAGCGGTAGCCGCTATCCACCCGTTCGACCTCGCGTGCCGCCAAGCCGTAGCATACATAGTTAGCGGCAGCGCAGCCGTAGTCCTCCGGCAGGGTCATGCCGAGGAGCCCGAGGCTGCCGAGCTCTGACATGATCGCACGGTCGAAGTGTTCGTGCCGGTTGGCTTCCAGCACGCGGGGCATGAGCTTGTCCTGGCAGTAGTCGCGCGCCGTGTCGCGCACCATGCGCTCTTCTTCGCCGAGCTGCTCTTCGAGCAGCAGCGGGTCCGTCCAGTCGAATACGGCTTTCTTCGCTGCGGGCCGTGCCGGGGCGGCCGCTTCTGCCATGCTCATGCGTTTCACTCCCTTAACCGGTAACTGGCGTCGTCTGGGCACAGGCCTTTAGGTGGGGCCTTCCAGACAACCTGTCCAGGCGAAGGGCCTGCGGTCAAGTCCAGTCGGGTATGCGGGTGGAGCTTTAGCCGCGGACGATCTGCACCGAGCAGTGGGCATGGCGGGCCACGCGCGCGGTGTTTGGCCCCAGCAGGTAGTCCTTCAACGACGGGCGGTGAGCCGCCATGACGATGAGTTCGGCGTCGATCTCCTCGGCGGTCTCGACGATCTGCTCATAGATCGTGCCATGCTTGGCGACCACACCGTTAAAAAGCTCATCGGGAATATACTCTTTGGCGATTTCGCTCAGGCGCTCTTCCGCCTGCTTCACGAAGTCTTTGATGTCGTAATTTAAGGAGCCATGCTCGGCGCCGCGGATGGCATAGCGCCAGTCGAGGCCGCCGACGATGTGGTGCACCACCGTCATCAGCTCCACCTTGCCGCCCAGAATACGCGCCTGATCGACCGCGGTGGGAAGCGCCTTCTGCCATGAGCTCTTGTGCTCGAGGTCGATGGGAATCAGCACGATTTTGGTCATGACAGGATCGCTCTCTTCGGGAACAGGGAGGCTGGATTAGCCGTCGATCTCGCGCCGCGGGCTGCGTGCGAAGAGCAGGTAGATGAGCCAGACGACGAAGGCAACGACGACGATGTTGACGATCGAGACCGCGGCATCCGCCACCAGCGGCTTGGGCTCTTCCTGAAGCGCCGGACGCAAGGCGGGCGCTATATTGACGACCGGGTCAACCACCTCTCTGCTGCCGAGCGCGGTGTTCAGCTTCATCACCGTGTCGGGCGGAATGGGCTGGGTTGCCGCGGTTCCCGTGGTACCGGGGCCCACGGCGCCGAAGGCTTCGCGTGTGCTGGGCGGCCCGGCCAACACGATCTGCGTGCTGAGCGTCTCGACGGCGTCAGGTTGGCCGGGATAGGTGTCTGCCGGGATCTTGGCCGGCCGTAGGAAGGAGAAACGCAAGGGCGCGGTGCCGTCGGTCCAGCCATCTATCGGCAACAGGCGGTAGCGGCCGCTTTCCGTCAGCTCCAGGACGGTCGTGTCGCCGACCGGCGCGAGCACGAGCACGGCATCGACGAGGCCCTTGGTCATGGCTTCGAACTGCGCCTTGATATCACCGGAGCCGCCGGCGATGACCTCGACGCCGTCGATGTCCAAGGCGCGCATAATCATGCGGGCCGTGCGATCCGAGGCGCCGCCCTCTTGTCCGACGCCAAGGCGCTTGATCTCCGCTAGAGACTGCGGCCCGCTGGGTCGTGTGACCAGGTGAGCAAGGCGATAGCCGACGACGCCCAAAGCCTCGGCATCGGTCGCGAGGCTCGCCCGATCCTCTTCCAGATCGTAGAAGGCCTCCGTGCCGACCACGGCGAGGCGCGCGTTGCCGGAGGTGACGGCATCGAGCGGATTGGGCAGGCTCACGATCTCGATACTGCGTTTGGGGAAAGCGGCGCGTGCGGCTCGGACGGCCCTGCCCGCTGGGCCCGAGAGCGAGTCGAGATCGCCCAGCGCCACGTTCAGGGTTTCGACGGCCGAGCCCGGGGCAGTCGCCTCGATTAAGTCGGCCTCGATCAGGTAGTCGAGCGCGACGGCTGCGGGCGAGCGGCCGTTGAGCTCCACTTCCGCATTGAGCGCACGCATGTCCTCTGCCGAGATCTTGCCGTCAAGGCGGTCGAGGGCGTCGCGCAGCGGCGGGAAGGTCTCCAGCGCCGCGCTGCGCACCAGCGGCGAAGCCTCATAAACCGGGAAGAAGCCGAGGTCGTCCTCCAACACCTGCAGACCATACTCCTCGATCTGCGGGTCGGTGCGGAACAGCTCGGCCACGTCGACTTGGTCGTCGAGCAGGGCCCGGATGATCTGCCGCTTGCCGTCATCGGCGAGAGAGAATGCCTGGGACGGGCCTAGGGTCAGACCATAGCGGCGCACCATCGCCCCCAGGCCATCCAGTGGACGCTGGGTGAAAGTGACGTCGGTGGCGAAGCGCACAGGCCCAAGGCCTTCGAGATCACTGATGGTCTCAATACCGAGGGCTTGGGCGCGTTCCGGGCGCATGACGATGACGTAGTCGTTGGAGAAGCCGAAGCGGTCCAGCCATTCGACGCCAAGGTCGCGATAGAGACCGCGAACCCGGTTGAGCGCCTCGTCGCCGTCGGTGAGCGGCGCTTGGCCAATCAAGACGAGGCCGGTGCCGTTGTACTCCGGATAGGCGTCGAGCTTGTCTTGCCTGAGCGCCTCGAATACGGCGGCTGGCGTGCCGTAAGGTATGGAGCGATGGACCACGATGCCGTCCTGTTCGGCCAGAGCTGACATCATCTCCGCCAGGATCATGCTTTCCGTAAAGTCCTTGGAGCCGACGTGGAGCACCTGCTGCTCTTCCTTGCAGGCGCCGAGGCCCACCAGGCAGGCCATAGCCAGCCCGATCGTTGTGAGGCGAGCGCCGCGCCGCGGCTCCGTCGTCTCGGTGTGCTGGGGTTTTCTGCGCATGGCGTTTCCTCCCCCTGTCATTCGCCGGCCGCCATTTCGGACTGATGGCGCGTGATGTCCCGTGCCATCCGGGCTTTCCGCTTTTCCGGGCTTTCATCGACCGCAAGCGCCCGGAAGAAGCCGACGAGCTGTATGAGGACGATGAAGGTGAAGGGAATAGCGCCGGTGATCGCCATGGCCTTGGCGACGCTGACGCTGCCGGAAACCAACACGCCGAAAGTGATGGCCGACATGATGACGCCCCACATCAGCTTGGTCTTGGTGTTGGGATTCAGGTTGCCGTTGGAGGTCATCATGCTGACCACGAAGGTTCCCGAGTCGGCGCTGGTCACCAGGAAGATGAAGATCAGAAGCGCCGCCAGGATGTTGAGGATGGTCGTGCCCGGCAGATAGCCAAGGAAGGTGAAAAGGGCCTTGGTCACATCCTCGAAGACCACCTCCGCCAGGCCGCCGCCACCGAACATCTCGATGTAGATGCCGGCACCGCCGAACACGGAGAACCAGAACATGGAAAAGACTGTGGGCACGACGATGACGCCGACGCAGAACTCGCGAATGGTCCGGCCGCGGCTGATGCGTGCGATGAAGATGCCGACGAAGGGTCCCCAGGCGATCCACCAGATGAGATAGGTCAGGGTCCAGCCATGGGTCCAGCTACGCAGGTCGTCGTTGTAAGAGAAGATGCGGAAGGAGAGGAAGATCAGCTGGCTGAAATAGTCGCCGAAGCTGTTCACGAAGGAGCCGAAGATAAAGGTGGTTGGCCCGGCAAAGAGGACGATCAGCATGATCACGATTGCGATGACCATGTTGAGGTTGGAGAGAATCTTGATCCCCTTGTCGACGCCGGTGCAGGCGGACAGCAGGAAAGCGACGGTCATCGCGCCGAGAATAGCGACCGCGACGGTAAGAGAGTTGGGGTCGGTGCCGAAGACCTCGGCCAGGCCCGAGCGCACCAGCAGCGTGCCCATGCCGAGCGAGCCGGCCAGGCCAAAGACCACGGCCATGACGGCCACTACGTCGGCGACCACCGAGATCACATTGGTCGCACGCCGTCCCAGCAGCAATGTGAGAGAATGCCGGATGGGCGTCGAGACCATGGAGGGCTCGCCCTTGCGGAACACGAAGTAGGCGATGACCAGGGCGCAGACGCCGTAGATCGACCAGGCGTGGAAGCCCCAATGGAGGTTGGTGATGGCAAAGGCGGCCCGCGCCGCTTCGGCCGTCTCACCCGTGAGTCCTGGCGGCGAATAGAAGTGGTACATGGGCTCGGCCACGCCCCAGAACAGCAAGCCGGAGCCCATGCCGCCGGCAAACAGCATGGCAATCCACGAACCGGTCGAGAACTCCGGCTTATCGTCGTCGGCGCCCAGCCTGACGCTGCCGTAGGGCCCGATCGCCAGATACAGGCTCAGCACCAGGAACATGGTGCAGGCCAGCATGAAGAACCAATCGAGGTAGGCGAGCGCCCCGCTGGTCAAGGCGACCGCCGCAGCGGTCAAGCCTTCGGGCTCCACGACGGCCCAGATGCCGACGGCGGCGCTCAGGCCCATGGAAATGATCAGAACAGGATTCTTCATTGAGAACATGGATGGCCGCCCCGCTGGAATTTCCTCTGCCGCGGTCGTTATTTGTGCCGCGATTGGTCTAGGAAGCGGACCGTATCATGGGCTTCTCAGCCTGTCACCCGACGACCAGGATTGTCCTTCCGGAGACACAGCCTGTGGATGCTCGGGACAATAGGGAGGGCGCTGTTGGGCCGGATCGATAACGAAATCTTACCGAACACCGGCTAGACTCGATCGCCATGAACCAACCCGCAGAAGTCATCTTCGAGTTCTATCGCGCCGGTGCCTACGTGAAGGTCTCCGCCATCGATACGGAGACGATGATTGAGGTCGCCATCGTCGGCGACCCAGTCGCCGGAGAAGAGACTCTGAAGCGCGTCGCGCTTAACAAGCTGCGCTATCGCTTGAGCCGTCTTTCGCAAGGCCAGGCACAGGGCCCAGGCCAGGACCAGGACGTGAAAGGTTTGGTAGCCTAGCGCCGGCGCACTTCAGCCGATCTCTTTGCCTTATCCAACGCCTGAGAACCGCAAGATAGGCGTTTCCCCTTGCTTGCAAAGCGATATCTTGTAGTGTCCACAAGATATCGCGGGTGGGGCGAAACGGAAACATGTCGGGTTCGGACGACATCGTGGCAGTGGCGTGCGACCATGGCGGCTTCGCTTTGAAGCCGGCCGTGCTTGACGTTTTGCGCGAGGCCGGCCTCGATGTCCTCGATCTCGGCACGGACAGTGAAGACAGCGTCGACTATCCGGATTTCGCGCAGAACCTGGCCGAAGCGGTGATCAGCGGACGGGCGGCGCGTGGTGTCGTGATCTGTGGCACCGGCATCGGCATCTCGATCGCGGCCAATCGTTTTCCCGAGGTGCGGGCGGCTGTCTGCCACGACGAGACCACGGCGCGGCTCGCGCGGGAGCATAACAACGCCAACGTCCTGGCGCTCGGCGCCCGGATCACCGGCCCTGAGGTGGCGAAGGATTGCTTGCGCGCCTTCTTGCAGACCCCCTTTTCGGGTGGCGAACGCCATGAGCGGCGCGTTGACAAGCTCGGCCGCCTGCCCAGTTCCGCCTAAGGGCCGCGCGAAGGCCGAAATCAAGCCAGAGGAGTCAGGGATAGCCATGTCCATCGGAGAAGCGGCCACCGGCTCGGCCGGCACCAGCAACGGGTTCTTCACGGATCTACTGCGCGACAGCGACCCGGACCTTGCCGCTGCCATCGAGCAAGAGCTTGTCCGCCAGCAAGACCAGATCGAGCTCATCGCCTCGGAAAACATCGTCTCTCGCGCGGTGCTGGAGGCTCAGGGCTCCGTCCTGACCAACAAGTATGCGGAAGGCTATCCGGGCCGGCGCTACTACGGCGGCTGCGAGTATGTTGACGTGGTCGAGCAGCTTGCCATCGACCGCGCCAAGCGGCTTTTCGACTGCACCTTCGTCAACGTCCAACCCCATTCCGGCGCCCAGGCCAACCAGTGCGTCATGCTGGCTTTGCTTAAGCCCGGCGATACCATCATGGGCCTATCGCTGAGTGCCGGCGGCCATCTTACCCACGGCGCAGCGCCCAATCTGTCCGGCAAGTGGTTCGAGGTGGTTCAGTACGGCGTTCGGCAAGAGGACGGGTTGATCGACTTCGAGGAGGTCGAGCGTCTGGCGCGTGAGCACAAGCCGAAGTTGATCTACGCCGGCGGTTCGGCTTATCCGCGGCACATCGATTTTGCCCGCTTCCGAGAGATCGCTGACGAGGTCGGCGCGTACTTCCAAGTGGATATGGCGCACTTCGCAGGACTGGTCGCAGCCGGCGTGCACCCGAGCCCCTTGCCCCATGCCCATGTGGTCACCACCACCACCCACAAGACCTTGCGCGGTGGGCGGGGTGGCATGGTGCTGTCGAACGACGAGGCGCTCGGCAAGAAGATCAATTCGGCGGCCTTCCCGGGCTTGCAAGGCGGGCCCTTGATGCACGCCATCGCCGGCAAGGCGGCAGCTTTCGGCGAAGCCTTGAGGCCAGACTTCAAGATTTACTGCCAAGGCATTGTCGACAATGCGAAAGCTTTGGCTGACTCTATGCTCAGAGGCGGCTTCGACCTGGTCACCGGCGGCACCGACACGCACCTCATGCTGGTCGATCTAAGGCCGAAGGGGCTGACCGGTAACATCGCCGAGGAGAGCCTCGACCGCGCGGGCATCACCTGCAACAAGAACGGTGTGCCCTTTGACCCGGAGAAGCCGACCGTCACCTCCGGCATTCGAGTCGGCACGCCGGCCGGCACCACCCGCGGCTTCGGGCCGGCTGAGTTCACCAAGGTCGGCGAATTGATCGTCGAGGTGTTGGACGGCTTGGCGGCCTCGCGAGAGGACAACGGCGCCGTCGAACGGAAGGTCCGCGAGGACGTGCGGGCGCTCTGCCGTCGTTTCCCCATTTATCCCAATCTTGCGGGCTGATCATGCGCTGTCCCTTCTGCGGTCACGAAGACACCCAGGTTAAGGACTCCCGCCCGACCGAGGACAACTCGGCGATCCGGCGGCGGCGCCAGTGCCCGAACTGCGGTGCTCGCTTCACGACCTTCGAGCGGGTCCAGCTCCGCGAGCTGACGGTGATCAAGAGCACCGGCCAGCGCGAGCCTTTCGACCGCGACAAGGTTCGCCGTTCGATGATGCTGGCGCTGCAGAAGCGACCGGTCGACGTCGATCGGGTCGAACGCATCGTCAATGGCATGGTGCGCCGCTTGGAGAGCTCCGGTGAGACGGATATTCCGAGCAAATTGGTCGGCGAAATGGTCATGGATGCCTTGCGCACCCTGGATCAGGTTGCCTATGTACGCTTTGCTTCGGTCTACCGGGACTTCCGCGAAGCGGCGGATTTCAATCGCATCGTCGGCGAGCTCGGCAAGGAAGCGATGTAGCCCGCGCTTTGCGGCGTGTTGTGCGGATCGGCAGGGCAGGGTCCCGCGCCGGCACTGTGCTTCGACTCCAGCAGAGGCTGATATGTCAAAGGATGCAGCCGATCGCGCCTTCATGCAGGCGGCGTTGTCGCTCGCCAGGCGAACGCTCGGTCGGGCGGCGCCCAATCCTGCCGTGGGCTGCGTCATTGTTGCCGATGGGCGCGTGGTGGCCCGCGGCTGGACCCAGCCCGGCGGGCGTCCCCATGCCGAAACCGAGGCGCTGAAGCGCGCTGGGGCGGCGGCGCGTGGTGCCACGGCTTACGTGACTCTCGAGCCTTGCTCCCATCACGGCCGCACGCCGCCCTGCACGGACGCGATGATCGCCGCCGGCATTGCCCGCGTGGTGGTACCGCACCTCGACCCCGATCCCCGCGTGAACGGCGCTGGCTTCGCCAAGCTGCGTGCGGCCGGCATCGCTGTCGACATCGGGCTTTGCGAAACCGAGGGGCAGGAGGTCAATGAGGGTTTCTTGCTGGCCAAGAAGGCAGCCCGGCCGATGGTCACCTTGAAGTTGGCGAGCAGCCTGGACGGGGCCATTGCCACTGCGGCGGGCGAAAGCAAGTGGATCACCGGAGAGTTGGCCCGACGGCGTGCCCACCTTATCCGCAGCCAGCATGACGCTATCCTGATCGGCAGCGGCACGGCACTGGCGGATAACCCGCGCCTCGACGTGCGCCTGCCGGGCATGGAGGCGAGAGCGCCGCTGCGAGTGGTGCTCGACGGGCGCCAGCGAGTCGGAGAGTCGCTCGATCTGGTGCAGCGCGCCGGGGAGCAGCGCACGCTCATCTTCACGGGCGAAGGAGCGATGCACCCGCTGGCGGAGCGGCCTGGCTTGGAGATCTGTGGGGTGCCGCAGACCAATGAGGGGCTCGTGCCCGATGCCGTTCTGGCAGCGCTAGCCCGGCGCGGCGTCACGCGGGTTATGATCGAGGGTGGTGCCGAGGTCGCTGCGACCTTTCTCAAGGCTGATCTGGTGGACCGCATCTGCTGGTTCCGCGCGCCACAGGTTGTTGGCGGCGATGGTCAGGCTGCCGTCTCCGGCTGGGGGGTGGCGCACCTGACGGATGCTCCGCGCTTTGCGCGCGTCAGGGTTGAGCGGTTGGAGGAAGACTTGCTCGAAAGCCTGCGTCGCGCCAGATAGGGCGCGTTATGTTCACGGGAATCATCACCGATCTGGGTCGTGTCGACGCGGTCGTGCCGGCAGGCGAGGGCGACAGCCGGTTCCGCATTTCTACGTCCTACGATCTCTCGGAGGTCGAGATCGGTGCGTCCATCGCCTGCTCGGGCTGCTGCCTGACGGTGGTAGAGAAGGGCCAGAACAGCTTTGCCGTCGATGTCTCGGGTGAGACCTTGTCGAAGACCAATCTCGGCGACTGGCAAGTCGGGCATCGCGTCAACCTGGAGCGCTCGCTCAAGGTGGGTGACGAGCTGGGCGGTCATCTGGTCTACGGCCACATAGATGGCGTTGCCGAGATCGTCGGTAGCGAGCCCGAAGGCGGCTCGACCCGCTGGCGTTTCTGCGCGCCGGCCGAGCTGGCCCGCTTCATTGCGCCAAAAGGCTCGGTGGCGCTGGACGGTGTCTCCCTGACCGTCAACGAGGTGGAAGGCCGGGAGTTCGGGGTCAACATCATCCCCCACACGACTGCCGTTACGAGCTTCGGCAGTTACCAGGTGGGTGACTGGGTGAACCTGGAAATCGATGTGCTCGCGCGGTACGTTGCCCGACTTAGGGAAGAGGAGAGTTCGCCGTTATGACGGAGACGAAGCCGGAAGAGCCCTGGCGCCTGACATTCCGTGAACTGCTCAGCCCTATCGAGGATATCATCGAGGAAGCGCGCAACGGGCGCATGTTCATCCTGGTCGACGACGAGGACCGGGAGAACGAAGGGGATCTGGTGATCCCGGCGCAGATGGCGACGCCGGACGCGATCAACTTCATGGCCAAGCACGGCCGCGGGCTGATCTGCCTTGCCATGACCCGCGATCGGGTGGAGCACCTGGGCCTGCCTATGATGGCGCGCAAGAACGAGGCCCGCCACGAGACGGCCTTCACGGTCTCCATCGAAGCGCGTGACGGCATCGCCACCGGCATTTCCGCGCCGGACCGGGCACGGACCATCGCCGCGGCCATCGACCCGCAGTCGGGTCCCGAGGCTATCGTCACGCCGGGCCACGTCTTCCCGGTCATGGCGCGCGACGGCGGCGTGCTGGTCCGTACCGGTCATACCGAGGCGGCGGTCGACCTGTCCCGCATGGCCGGGCTCAATCCCTCAGGCGTGATCTGCGAGATCATGAATGACGACGGCACCATGGCGCGGCGGGATGACTTGATTTCCTTCGCTCAGCGCCACGGCCTGAAGATCGGTACCATTGCCGACCTAATCGCCTACCGGCGTCGTACGGAGCGTATCGTTGAGCGGGTGTCCCGTCGGCGCTTCCAGAGCCGCTTCGGCGGCGCCTTCGACCTCACCGTCTATCGCAATCGCATCACCGGCGTGGAACATCTCGCGCTCTCGGTCGGCAAGCTGGCCGACGGCGAGCCGGCGCTGGTCCGCGTCCATGCCTTTGACCTCTTCGACGACCTTCTGGGCGACACCGGCTTTGGACGAGGCGGCGAAGTGGAGGCGGCTATGCGCGCCATTGCGGCTGAGGGGCGCGGCGTGCTGGTCATCATTCGCGAGGCTTGGAGCGGTGATCTGTCAGAGCACATCGATCACCGCGCCAGCGTCGGCGCGCAGCCTGGTGAGCAGCTGCGAGACTATGGCGAAGGCGCGCAAATCCTGCTTGATCTTGGGGTGCAGCAGATGGTCCTGCTGCACAACACCAAGCACGTCATCGTCGGCCTTGAGGGCTATGGCCTCAAGGTGGTCGGGCAGCGCTCACTGCCGCACAGCGTCAGCTAGGCCGGGATCATGGACGAGCGCCCCATTGTTCTGCTGGTCGAAGCGAAGTTCTACGAGGACATCGCCGAGGAGCTTGCTCAGGGCGCCATCGAGCACCTGACCGAGCGCGGGGTAGACTACGAGCGTCTGCCGGTGCCGGGCGCCTTCGAGATCCCGGCTGCCATTCGCATGGCAACGCGGGCGCTGGACTTTCACTCTTCGAACCGTCGCTATGCCGGCTATGTCGCGCTCGGCTGCGTTATCCGCGGCGAGACCTCGCACTATGACTACGTCTGCGGCGAGAGCGCGCGCAAGCTGCAGGACCTTGCCTGCGAGCAGACCCTGGCGATCGGCTATGGAATCCTTACCTGTGAAAATCGAGAGCAAGCTTGGGCCCGGGCATCGCGCGCCGAGAAGAACAAGGGCCGTGAGGCCGCCAAGGCTTGCCTCGACATGATCGAGATTAAGCGTCAGTTCCGTCTCTATCCACGCTGAAGGGCAGAAGGCTTTGGAAGACAACAAAAGCCGGCCGGTTTTCAGGTCCGAGCGCAAGCGGCGCGCGGCCCGTTTCGCCGCGGTCCAGGCGCTCTATCAGCTCGCGATCAGCGGCGGCGACGCACGACAGGTGGCGGCCGAGTTCCTGCAGCACCGTATAGAGGAAGAGCTGGACGGATTGAGCCTCGCGAAGATCGATCGCGCGCTCTTTCAAGAGATCGTTGAGGGCGTCTCGCAAGAGCAGGTTGAGCTCGATGACATGATTACCGCGGCCCTCGGCCCGGACCGTTCGGTCGAGCGCCTTGAGACGCTGCTGGCCGTCATCCTGCGGGCCGGGACCTATGAGCTGGCGCAACGCCGGGAGGTGGCGGCGAAGAGCCTGATCGTCGAGTACGTCGACCTTGCCGCCGGTTTCTTCACCCAGCGCGAGCCCGCTTTGGTCAACGCGGTGCTCGATCGACTTGCCGGTGTGTTGCGCGCCGAAGAGCTGGACCGACCTGACGCGATCGCCAAGATCGCGGAGCTTTAAGCCACGGTGGGCGAACGGCCATGAGCGGCGAGTTCGAGCGGATCGCCCGCTTTCTGGCGCCCCTCGCGGACGACCGACCCGAAGCTTTAGGCCTGAGCGACGATGCGGCGGTGCTGCGTTCCCCCGGCGTGGGCAGCTATGTGACCACGCTCGATACCATGGTCGAAGGGGTGCACTATCTGCCTGACGATCCGCCGGAGCTGGTCGCCCGCAAGCTTCTGCGGGTCAATCTATCGGACCTGGCTGCCATGGGGGCTGAGCCCTACGGCTATCTGCTCAGTCTCTGCCTGCCGCGCGAGCGCGACGACACTTGGCTGGCGGCCTTCTGCCAAGGCCTGCGGGAGGACCAGGAGATCTTCGGCATTGGACTTCTGGGCGGTGACAGCGTGTCGACACAGGGGTCGGCGGTGCTCTCGCTTTGCGCCATCGGGCTAGGGGAAGAAGAGAAGCTGTTCCGGCGCAGCGGTGCCCAGGTCGGCGATCTGCTCTTCGTCAGCGGCACCATCGGCGACGGTGCTTTGGGCCTGGCGGTACGGCGTCAGGAGTTCCTCTGGCTCGCGTTCGAGGAACGTGATGCGCTGGCGCGGCGCTACCAGCTACCCGAGCCGAGGCTTGCCTTGGCAGCCGCTTTGCGGGGGCACGTTACCGCCGCGATCGATGTTTCCGATGGTTTGCTCGCCGATGCGGGCCATGTAGCTGAAACTTCGGGCGTGGCCATAGAGATTTCCGGCCCGCGCGTCCCGCTGTCGAAGGCGGCTGAAAGCGTCCTCGCCGAAGATCCGGAGCAGTTTCCCTCGCTGCTCGGCGGCGGCGATGACTACGAGCTTCTGTTTACCGCGTCCGTAGAAGCACGTCAGGCGGTCTTGACGGCCGCCGAGGCAAGCGCGACTCCCGTCACGGAAATCGGCAGCATCGCGGCGGGTAAGGGTGTTTCCTTGCTCGATCGTGCTGGCAAGGCGATCAGCGTGGACCGCAAGGGCTGGACGCACGTCTGACCCGCTGCCGGTTCATCCCCCGTTAACCCTTTGGTTTGCCTTGGCGTTAACCGAGCCGCGTTAGGCTGTAAGTTCGCTTGGTCGGGGGAAGCCGGGGCAATGCTATCTCCACATTTCTTCTGTTGGAAAGTCGCTGCGCTCCTCGCGCTGCTGCTGGGTGCGGCCCACGTTCCCGCCTGGGCTGCAGGCGCAGCGGCTACGGAGAGCGAAGAGGGAGCGGCACAGACGGGTATTTACGTCACCCTAGATCCAATGATCGTTCCGGTAATCGCCAACGGTGTGGTGCAGCGGCATCTCACCTTGCAGCTTCAGCTGGAGATGCGGGACATAGAGAGTGACCGCCGGCTGCAAAAGCGCTTCCCCAAGCTGGTCGATGCCTTTCTGAGCGAGCTTCACGCCCTCATGTCGATGCGCTTCGTGCGGGAGAAGGGCGTCGATGTCGAGTTCTTTCGTGCCCGCCTGCTGATGCGTGCCGATGCCTTGCTCGGGGAGGGGGCGATCAAGGAAATCTTCGTGCTTGGCATCGACAAGCGAGAACCCGCCGGCGCGCGCGGTTGATCGCGGAGACGTCCAAGCGACGGCGTCCAATTTCTCGCTGCAGCAACTTTTATCTGGCGGCATAGCCTAGCGGTTGCCAACGCTAGGGCCTTCTGTCATTTTCCGCTCGCCTTTTTCCGAAGGACCGGTGAATCCCACTCATTTCGATCGGAAAGGGCGGTCCTTGCCGCCGCTTTCCGCTGTGAACTCAAGGAAGGTCGGCCATGGGTTTTTTGCTTTTTCTCGTCATTCTTTGCGCCATAGCGGCTGTCGCCTACGGCGCCATTACGGCCCGCCAAGTGATCGCATCGGACGCCGGGACGGAGCGGATGCAAGAGATCGCGGCCGCTATTCAAGAGGGCGCCCAGGCCTACCTCAATAGGCAGTACAAGACGATTGCCATCGTCGGCGTCATCATCTTCGTCGTCGTTTGGCTGTTCTTCAGCTTCGTAGTCGCCCTTGGCTTCCTGATTGGCGCCATTCTTTCCGGTGCTGCCGGCTATATCGGCATGAACGTCTCGGTCCGGGCCAACGTGCGCACGGCCGAAGCAGCCCGCAGCGGCCTGGCCGAGGGCCTCTCTGTTTCCTTCCGCGCCGGCGCTGTCACCGGCATGCTGGTCGCCGGCTTGGCGCTGATCGCCGTTGCCGGCTACTTCGCCATCCTTTGGATGTTTGGCGCAGAGGAACGGACCATGATCGACGCCCTGGTGGCGCTCGGCTTCGGTGCCTCGCTGATCTCCATCTTCGCCCGTCTGGGCGGCGGCATCTTCACCAAGGGCGCCGACGTCGGCGCTGATCTGGTCGGCAAGGTCGAGGCCGGCATTCCCGAGGATGACCCGCGCAACCCGGCGGTCATCGCAGACAACGTCGGCGATAACGTCGGCGACTGCGCCGGCATGGCCGCAGACCTCTTCGAGACCTATGCCGTGACCCTGGCCGCAACCATGGTGCTGGCCATGATCTTCTTCGGCTTCAATACGGATGCCGGGCTTGGGCTCGTCATGCTGCCGCTCTCGATCGCCGGAGTCTGTATTCTGGCCTCGATCGGCGGCACCTACTTCGTCAAGCTCGGCCCCTCCAAGAGCATCATGGGCGCGCTCTACAAGGGCTTCATCGCCTCGGCGCTGTTCAGTCTGGTTGGGGTCTTCATCGTCACGGCGATCACCGTCGGCCTGACCGGCGAGTACACCTACGGCAACACCACCTTCACGGGCCTTGGTCTGTTTTTCTGCGGCATCATCGGCCTCGCCGTTACCGGCCTTCTGATCTGGGTGACGGAATATTATACAGGAACCGATTACCGGCCGGTTCGCATGGTCGCCAAGTCTTCAGAGACAGGCCATGCCACCAACGTCATTCAGGGCCTTGCCGTCTCTATGGAGGCGACGGCTCTGCCGGCGCTGATCATCGTGATCGGCATCGCCACCACCTATCTGACGGCCGGCATCATGGGCATCGCCATCGCCGTCACCACCATGCTGGCGCTGGCCGGCATGGTCGTCGCGCTCGACGCCTACGGGCCGGTCACCGACAACGCCGGCGGTATCGCCGAGATGGCCGAGCTCGACGCCTCGGTGCGCGAGACGACCGATGCGCTGGACGCCGTGGGCAACACCACCAAGGCGGTGACCAAGGGCTACGCCATCGGCTCCGCTGGCTTGGGCGCCCTGGTGCTCTTCGCCGCCTATACCGAGGACTTGAGGTTCTTCACCGACAATGCCGATCGTTTTCCCTACTTCGAAGGCGTGACGGTCAACTTCGACCTCTCCAATCCCTGGGTGGTCATCGGCCTCTTCGTCGGCGGCCTCTTGCCCTACCTCTTCGGCTCCATCGGCATGCAGGCGGTTGGCCGCGCCGGTGGCGCGGTGGTCGAGGAGGTGCGACGGCAGTTCCGCGAGATCCCGGGCATCATGGAAGGCACAACCAAGCCCGAGTATGCGCGCTGTGTCGACATGCTGACCAAGCGGGCGATCAGCGAGATGATCATTCCCTCGATGCTGCCGGTGCTGTCGCCCATCGTGCTCTTCCTGATCGTTTTGGCGATCGACGGGAAGTCCTCGGCGCTCTCGGCCGTCGGCGCCATGCTGCTCGGCGTTATCGTGACGGGCCTCTTCGTGGCGATCTCCATGACCGCGGGCGGCGGAGCCTGGGATAATGCCAAGAAGTACATTGAGGACGGCAACCACGGTGGTAAGGGCTCCGACGCCCACAAAGCCGCGGTGACCGGCGACACGATCGGCGACCCCTACAAGGATACCGCCGGTCCGGCCGTCAACCCGATGATCAAGATCACCAATATCGTGGCGCTGCTGTTGCTGGCCAGTCTGGCGCATTAGCAGCTCGCCAACCTTATGGAATGAAAAAAACCCCCGACGATGTCGTCGGGGGTTTTCTTCTGACTGACGTCGTGAAGGTGTCTTAGTTTCCGGTTTCGTTAGCCGCGTCGGGGCTGAAGCGGCCCAGGTTGCCCAGAAGCTGCTGCAGGATGGTCAGCTCGCGGCCCTCGGTCGGTGTCGTGCGGGAGACCGGATTGATGATCTGTCCGTCCGCCACCGTATAGAGCTGTGTCGACTGCACCAGCCCGGCATCGTCGAAGTTCACCACCAGCACGTTGCGCTCGATGACATCGGGGTCGAGGAAGGACTGCTGCTCCTGCAGCTCGCCAATGTAGTACCAGGTGTTGCTCTCGAAGGTGCTCACCGCCGAGGGCGTGCCAACGGCGGCCACCACATCGCTTTGGAAGGATTCGCCAGCGGAGATCTCTTCGATGCGTTCCGCGGTGAGAAGGTTGCCGCGCGTCGTGAGTTGGCCCGAACAGGCGACAAGCGCTGTCGCGGCCATCAAGCCGAGGCTCAAGCCGAGGGCGCGGACGCCTTTGCGGCGGGGCTGCAAAGCGGTGAGGCTGGGCGTGGTCATCGTTACCTTGGTCATGGCGGTCAAAGCGCGCAATTCTGAGGATGAAGGCTTGAATAGACCGCTTGACCGCGTCATTTCAAGCGCCGGGTGCCGCGGGCACCGGCATCGACGGTGGTAAAGGTGAAGCTCTTTCCCAAGAATCCGCACGAGGACGCGGCGCGCGCGCTTTACGAGCGCATTGTGACGCAGAGCCGCAGTCCTGTGTTCTACCGGGACTACGGCGTCCCAGACAGCGTCGATGGGCGCTTTGAGATGCTGCTGCTGCACGCCTTTCTCGTCTTCCATCGCCTGAGAGGAGAGGGGGAGGAGGCCAAGCGGCTGGGCCAAACGCTGTTCGACCTTTTGGTCTTTCATCTGGATCAGAGCGTCCGTATCAGCGGGGTCGGCGATCTTGGCGCGGGCCGTAAGATGAAAGCCATGGGCCAGGCCTTTTACGGACGCAGCAAGGCCTATGAGGCAGGCCTGGAGGCGCCGGCAACCGTTGAGTTGGAGCAGGCGCTCGCCCGGAACGTGTTTGGCTCTTGTCGGGATGCGGGTTCGGCCGAGCCAAGTGACTCGGTGCTGAAGGGGCTCGCCAGCTATCTCCGCGCCAACGTCGCTGCGCTGGAAGGCCAATCCGTAGCCGATCTGCTGGCCGGTCGGCTGCGCTTCGAGGACCCTGTACTGCCGTCAGATTGGGATACAGCGCGATCGGAGGTGCGGCATGGCTGAGTTCTCCCGCCCCCTGCACCTTGCCGAGATCCCGGCCGACGGCCTGTCGCTACAGCTCGACGCAACGGCGAGCGAGCGCGCGGCCGTTGCCGGGCGTCTGGGCCTGCTTACTCTCGATCTTCTGCAGGGCGTTCTCAGCATCCGGCCGCTCGCGCGCGGCGGTTTGGAGCTGACAGGCAGCATGAAGGCCAAGTTGGAGCAGAGCTGTGTCGTGACCCTGGAGGCGCTCCCAGACGAGGTGTCACGGCCGTTGCACCTGAGATTCTTGGACGAGGACGCCTTTCGGCAGCACGAAAGCGCGCAAGAGGACCCGTTGGATGGTCCCGACGTGGAGCCAATGCCAGATAGCGAAACCTTGGATCTGGGCGAGCTGCTGGTCGAAGAGCTGAGCTTGGCCCTTGACCCCTATCCGCGTCAGGCGGATGCCGACTTTGCTGATCTGAGCCTTGGCCCGGACGGCTCGGCGGACGGTGCTGCAGGAAGATCCGGCAGCCCTTTCGCTGTTTTGGAAGGGTTTGCCGACAAGACACGCTGACCCTCTATCGACCACGCAGCGGGCTTGCGGTGCCCGCTGGAATTCTGTATCACACAAAAAACCGCCCCCTTCCAGAAGGGGGCGGTTACTCTTTGCATTCTACCGCTTGCCACTGTAGAGACCGAAAGATGGCTGTTCCGAGAAAGAAAGTTTCGCGCGCCAAGCGCAATACGCGCCGCGCCCACGACGCTCTGAAGCGTGCGACCTATATTGAAGACCAGGATAGTGGCGAGCTGCGGCGGCCGCACCATATCGACCTTAAGACTGGCATGTACCGCGGTCGACAGGTATTAGAGCCCAAGGACGAGTTCTGAGGCTTGTTCCTGAGGCTTCGTCTGAAGCACGCGATGAACGGGGCGTAACGTGAGTGGTGCGTTGACCATCGCTATGGACGCCATGGGTGGCGACAACGCACCCAATATGGTTGTGCGTGGTGCTCTGATCGCGACCAAGCGTTATCCGCAAGTCCGCTACATTATGGTTGGCGACAGGGCTCTGCTCGAGCCTCTGATCGAGCGGCGCCGGCGCTTGCGCAATGCCGTCGTAGACGTAGTGCACACCGAGCAGGTCGTGCGCGCCGATGAAAAGCCGTCGACCGCGCTGCGCTCCGGTCGCGAGAGCTCGATGCGCTTGGCGATCGACCAGGTTAAGGAGCAGCAGGCGGACGCCGTCGTCTCGGCCGGCAACACCGGTGCGCTGATGGCCATGTCCAAGTTCGTGCTCAAGACCATGGCGGGTGTGGACCGGCCGGCCATTGCTTCCTTCTTTCCGACCATGCGCGGCGAGACCGTGATGCTCGATCTCGGCGCCAATGTACAATGCGATGCGCGCAATCTGGTCGAGTTCGCCGTTATGGGCTGTGCCTTCGGACGCAGCGTGCTGGGACTTACCAATCCGACGATCGGCTTGCTCAACGTCGGCTCCGAGCAGATCAAGGGCCACGAGGCCCTGCAAGAGGCCAGCGACCGCTTGCGCAATTCCATGCCGAACGGGCAGTTCCACGGCTTCGTCGAAGGTGATGACATCGCGAAGGGCACCGTGGACGTTGTGGTGACCGACGGTTTCACTGGCAACATCGCCTTGAAGACGGCGGAGGGAACGGCGGCGCTCTACACCAAGATGCTGCGGGGCACCTTCAAGCATTCCCTGCTCGCCAGTCTCGGCTATCTCTTGGCCAAGCCGGCGATGATGAAGCTGCGCAAGCGCGTAGACCCGCGTCGCTACAACGGCGCCGTCTTCCTTGGCCTCAACGGTATCGTCGTCAAGAGCCACGGCGGCACGGATGCCCTCGGCTTTGCCCACGCCATCGGGGTGGCGGTGGATCTGGCCCAGCACGGCTTTCTACAAACCATCAAATCCGACCTAGAAGAGTTGACCGAGAGTGTACCCGCCACGCCTATCGCCCCACGCGCCGCTGTCCTATAGGTCGCGCGCCATCGACGTCGCGTCGGTCGTCACGGGCTCTGGCTCCTATTTGCCGGAGAAGGTCCTCAGCAACGACGATCTGGCGAAGTTCGTCGACACGAACGACGCGTGGATTCGCAAGCGCACCGGCATTTCCCGCCGCCATATCGCGGCGGATGATCAGATGACGTCAGACTTGGCCATCGCCGCAGCCCGGCGCGCGCTGGAGTCGGCGGGCATGACCGCGGCCGAGCTCGATCTCGTGATTTGCGCCACGGCCACGCCGGACGAGACCTTCCCGGCCACCGCAACCCGTGTCCAGGCGGCGCTCGGTATGGAGCGGGGCGCTGCCTTCGACGTGCAGGCCGTCTGCAGCGGTTTCGTCTATGCTCTTTCGGTCGCCGACGCCATGCTTAAGAGCGGGCAGGCGCGTTGCGCATTGGTGATCGGCGCAGAGATCTTTAGCCGCATTCTCGACTGGGAGGACCGCGGCACCTGCGTTCTTTTTGGCGATGGTGCCGGCGCGATTATCCTGCGCGGGGAAGCGGCGGCGGAGGGCGATGCGCCGCGGGGCATTCTGGCCAGCCATATCTTCTCTGACGGGCGTCACCACGATGCGCTCTACGTCGATGGCGGACCGGCCTCGACACAGACCGCGGGACATCTGCGGATGGACGGACGGGAGGTGTTCCGCCATGCAGTCGTGCGCATGGCGGAGGCCATGGAGGCGGCGCTCGAGACGGCCGGGCTGACGGCGGAAAATGTCGACTGGATGGTGCCGCATCAGGCCAACCTGCGGATCATCGAAGCTTTGGCCAAGCGCCTAGACTTTCCCATGGAGCGGGTGGTTCTGACCTTGCAGGATCATGCCAACACCTCGGCGGCGTCCATTCCCTTGGCGTTGGACAGCGCCGTGCGCGACGGGCGCATCAAGCAGAATGACGTGGTCCTGATGCAGGCCATGGGCGGTGGCTTCACGTGGGGTGCTGCGCTGCTCCGTTGGTAGGGCCTCAGGAGGGGTGGGCGCGAGCATCTACGCCGCAGGAGCTCGCTCGACAAACGCACCGCTTTATCCACGCTTGCCGCCAATCGGCGTTTGACCCCCTCAACATCCTTGTATAACCTATTGAAAACAAGGGAGGCTGGGATGTCTGGCGCGACCATCACGCGAGCGGACTTGGCGGAAGCCGTCTATCAAGAGGTGGGGTTATCACGCAACGAGTCGGCACAGCTCGTCGAGTCCGTCTTGGATGAGATTTGTGATGCCCTGATCAAGGATGAGATGGTCAAGATCTCCTCCTTCGGAAGCTTCACGGTCCGGCAGAAGGGTGAGCGTGTGGGACGCAACCCCAAAACCGGAGAGGAAGTCCCAATTTTGCCACGCAAGGTATTGATTTTTCGTGCTTCCAATGTGCTCAAAGAGCGGATAAACCGAGGTAATCGACAAAGCATAGCATAGGCGGGACAGCCGACGGCGAGGCACCGCTTGGTCCAACGAATTCTGGGACACCGGTTGCGAGCATGGTTAGGACGACGGAGAAATCGCTCACCGCTTTTCGGACAATCAGTGAGGTCTCCACGGAGCTGGACATTCCCCAGCATGTTTTGCGCTTCTGGGAAGGTAAGTTCTCCAATCTCAAGCCTTTGAAACGGGCCGGTGGCCGCCGGTACTACCGCCCAGAGGACCTGGAGCTGCTCAAGCGCATCCGCGCGCTGCTCTACGACGAAGGCTATACCATCAAGGGCGTCCAGAAACTGATCCGTGAAGGCGCGCTGCGTGAGCCGTCGCACGGTGAAGGCACCGCCGCTGCGCCGATGCCCTCGAGCGAGTCGCAAGCCCAGAGCTTGGATGGCGCGCAACAGGAAGAGCTCTTAGCTCTGCGCCAGGAGCTCGTCGCCCTACGGGACCAGCTGAAAGACTGTCTGCGGCGGCGTTAGCTAGAATAGAGAGACGCTGGTCAGCCGGCGCTTTCGGTTGTCAGCGCCCTGGCCGTTACCTATAAAACCCTCGTCGGAGCGTAGCGCAGCCTGGTAGCGCACCACACTGGGGGTGTGGGGGTCGTGGGTTCAAATCCCGCCGCTCCGACCATTTTAAGCCAGCAGTATGAGCGTAGTGCCGCGTCGGTCTTTGGGATTCGATGTCGTTAGGAAGGCTTGCTATGGCCGGCACCGCTTCCTGCGACCTCGACGCCGCTGGCAGTCAGGCGGCAAACGGTCCAGTGCTGCTCCGCTGGGTCATCGAACCATGGCTCGACCCAGCCCTGGTCGATACAGCTCCGTATGGTGCGTTCGTTGAAGCGTTGGCCTTGCCCGTTGAAAAGTGGCAGCCTTCCTTCGGGCTCGTCCAGTCCGCGCCGCAGATAGGCCAGCTGGGCTGCCGTGGGGCGCTGGCGCCGTGCCGCGAGACGCAGCATACGCGCTGCGGTGACACGATCTTTGCCGGATAGCTTGTCCTTGGTTCTGCTCATCTCGCCCACAGCTCTCGCGCTCGGTTATGTTAAGCGAGAAGCGGCGGGCCACAAAGAATTTATTGACAAAGAGTTAGTATCGGATTCGTAACGGCGACCCAATTGCTCTCGGGGCGCCGAAAAAAGCCTGCGTTTTCAGTCGCGTTCTGTAACCCTGGCCGAAGGAGACGGCGTGTTCGAGGACGCCAAGGCGCTCTTCACCTCGTTGCGATACTCGAGATCGTAAATGATGCGATCGAGATCGATATCGACGGCACTGCCGTTCTCGTCGTTGTCGGGTAGGGTCCACGTCATTGTCTTTGTTCCACGGCTTTGCCCCCGCTATGCCTATTCACACCATGATTAAGTGGGTCGGAATTCGGCTCGTAGCTGGCGCAAACTTGGCCGGAAGGTGGCCAATGGTTAGGGATTGGTTAATGATACTCAGCCCGCCGCTCCCTATGACAACCCAACATGCGACCCCTGCACGCGGTTATGTTGCCGCTCCACGGCTTGGGCGAGTAGACACAAAATCAGAAAGTTTTCCCCGGGATTCAGCATGTCCGATCTTGCCAGCCGAAACGCTCTGATTTTCTCGGCGGTCGGGCACGCCTACATGCACTTCTTCACCGCGATGTACTTCGTCATCGCGGTGACCTTGGGAAAGGAGGCATGGGCTGGCTTGACCTGGTCCGAGGCCTCGGAGCTCTGGATGCTCGGGGCGTTCCTGGTTGGCGTTGCCGCCTTGCCAGCCGGTTGGCTGGCCGATCGCTGGTCGGCGAGCGGCATGATGGTGGTCTACTTCTTCGGGATGGGGCTCTGCGCCATCGCCTGCGCTCTGGTGGAGCAGCCGGTTGCCCTGATGCTGGGCCTGGCCGGCGTCGGGCTTTTCGCTGCCATTTACCACCCGGTCGGCATTCCCTGGGTCGTGCGCAATGCCAAGACCAGGCGCGGCAAGGCGCTTGGCATCAATGGCGTCTTCGGACAGGTCGGCTGGGCCAGCGCAGGCCTGATCACCGGCATTCTGATCGATGCCTTCTCCTGGCGCGTGGCATTCATTGTGCCGGGCGCAATCTGCCTTTCAACTGGCGTTTTGCTGCTGGTTCTTCGGCTTGCGGAACGCGTGGGCGAGGGCGATGCCGAGGTCGGTCCCAAGACGCCGGCAAGCCGTGGCGACATGATCCGGGTCTTCGCCGTGCTGCTCCTGACCATGACGGTGATGGGCCTGGTGTTCCAAGGCAATCAGGCAGCGCTGCCGAAGCTCTTCGATGACCGGCTGACAGGTCTCTTCGACGCTGTCTCCGGATTCTTGGCGCACAGCGTGCCCGGGGTGATGGCGATCTTCCGTGGTGGCCCGGATGCCTCGCTGGTCGGGCTTTTCGTCGCGCTGACCGCGACCGTTGGCGGCATCATGCAGATCTGGGGCGGCCATCTTGCCGACCGCTATTCCTTGAAGGCGATTTACCTCTGGGCCTTCCTGCTGCAGGCCTTCACCTTGGGCTTCATCGCCATGGCCGCTGGCCTGCCCCTGGTCGCTCTATCGATCATCGCCGTGGCGCTCAGCACCGGCGCGCTGCCTGCCGAGAACATCCTGTTGTCGCGCTACGCGCCGAAGCGTCATCAGGCCGTTGCCTTTGGCGTCAAGTACGTGCTTGCCTTCGGCACGGCGCCGATCGCTATCTCGGCGGCCGCCTATATTCGCCAGACCTATGACGGCTTCGCGTGGCTCTATGTGCTGGGGGCGGTGATCGCGGCCGCCGCGGCGCTCGCTTCAGCCATGCTGCCGCGCGATACGGAGCCGGTCGCCATCCGTGTGCCGGCGGAGTAGGCCCGGCGGAGTAGGCCTTTTCAGGAGAGAGGGGCAGCCCATGGAGATCGACAGGCTCGACCACCTGGTGTTGACCGTCCGCAACCTGGAAGAGAGCTGCCTCTTCTACGAGAAGGTGCTCGGCATGCGGCGGGAGATGTTCGGCGAAGGGCGTATCGCACTCAACTTCGGCCGCCAGAAGATCAATCTGCATCCTGACCCGAGCCCTTATGAGCCCAAGGCCAAGGCGCCGACGGCAGGGTCTGCTGATCTCTGCTTTGTCGTCGACCGTGCCATCGATACGGTCGTCACGCATCTGAAGAGCCTTGAGATCGCGATCGAGGAAGGGCCAGTGGCCCGCAGCGGTGCGCTCGGCCCCATCACCTCGGTTTATGTCCGCGACCCCGACGGCAATCTCATCGAGATCGCGACCTACACCTAGGGCTCTAAAGTTCGGTGCCGGCTCGACTCTTGTTTGGGCGCTGGCGCGCCGCACGGCGCCAGCCCTCACCCCCGCCCGACCAACCCATGGCATGGTACCCTAGTGGGTTGGTCGGGCGGGGGTGAGGGCTGGAACCGTAGTAAAACAAACTCTCTATTCTGCCGCTTGGCGCAGGGCCGAAGTCAATGCCTGATCCAGGTCGGCGATGATGTCATCGGCCGTCTCCAGGCCGACGGAGAGGCGAATGACATCCGGTCCGGCCCCTGCCGCTTCGCGCTGCTCTTCGGTGAGCTGGCGATGGGTGGTGGAGGCGGGGTGGAGGATGAGCGTGCGGGTGTCGCCGATGTTGGCTAGGTGGCTGATGATCTCGCAACGCTCGACCATGGTGCGCCCGGCCTCGTAGCCGCCCTTCACCCCGAAGGTGAAGACCGAGCCGGCACCCTTCGGCAGGTACTTGCCGGCCAGCTGATGATAGGGGCTGGAGGGCAGCCCGGCATAGGAGACCCAGCTGACCGCCTCATGGCCTTCCAGGAACTCGGCGACGCGCTGGGCGTTGGCGCAATGGCGCTCCATGCGCAACGACAAGGTTTCCGTCCCCAGCAAGGTCAGCCAGGCGTTGAGCGGCGCCATGGACGTCCCGAGGTCACGCAGGCTGACCGCATGGGCATGGGTGGTGAAGCCGAGGTCGCCGAAGCTCTCCGCGAAGGTGAGGCCGTGATAGGCCGGTTCCGGCGCCGCCAAGCTGGGGAAGCGCTCGGCATCCATCCAGTCCATGTTGCCGCTGTCGATCAGGGCGCCGCCCATGGAGGTGCCGTTGCCGGAAAGGAATTTGGTGGTCGAGTGGGTCACCAGATCGGCGCCCCAGTCCACCGGACGGCAAAGCACCGGTGTCGCCATGGTGTTATCGACGATCAAGGGGATCTTCGCGGCGCGCGCGATCTCGGCCAGCGGCTCCAGATCGCTGATCACGCCGCCGGGATTGGCCAGTGACTCGCAGAACAGCCCACGTGTGTTGTCGTTGATCGCGTCCCTGACGCTGCCCAGATCGTCGAAGTCGAGGAAACGGGCAGACCAGCCGAAGCGTCCGAAGGACTTGCTCAGTTGGGTGATGGAGCCGCCGTAGAGGCGGGTCGAGGCAATCACGTGGTCGCCGGGCTGCATGAGGGCGAAGAGGGCCATCAGCTGCGCGGCGTGGCCGGAGGAGCAGCAGGTACTGCCGCGCGCGTTCTCCAGGCTGGCCAGGCGCTCTTCCAGCGCCGCTACAGTGGGGTTGCTCAACCGCGAATAGACGAAGCCGAAAGTCTGGAGATTGAAGAGCGAGGCCGCATGATCGGCGTCCTCGAACACGAACGCGGTGTTCTGGTAGATCGGTGTCTGTCGTGCCCCGGTGACCGGGTCAGGCTGAGTGCCGGCGTGTATCTGCCGGGTCTCGAAGCCATAAGGCGAGCCAAACTTTGGCGTGTTCTCAGTCATCGCAAGACGGGCTCCAATCGTTTCCCGTCAAGCGCGGCGGCGCTTGGCGGAGATGATCCCGGTGTTGAAGCCGCCCCAAGCGAGCTCTGCGTGGAGGCGGCCCCATTCGATCTTGGGGCAGCGGTCCATCACGACCTGCAGGCCCGCGGCCTGCGCTTTGGCGGCGGCCTCTTCATTGCGGACGCCGAGCTGCATCCAGACGGTCTTGATGCCCTTTTCGTCCTTCAATGCGATCGCCTGGTCCGTGATGGCGCCTGCCTCTGTGGATCGGCGAAAGATGTCCACCATCTCGAAGGGGCCCGGTACCTCGGCGAGGCTGGCGTAGGCGCGTTCGCCCAACAGCTCCTGACCGGCCAGGCCCGGGTTCACCGGGATAACGCGATAGCGCTTGCCGATAAGGTACTTCATGGCGAAGTAGCTCGGCCGGTTCCAATTGGCCGAGGCGCCGACCATGACGATGGTGCGGGTCTCGTCCAAGATCCGGCGAATGTCGGACTGGCTTGGGTCGCGGTAGGTCATTGTGCTTTAGGGTTGTGGCTTAAGTCCGTAGCTGGCCAGGCCACGTTCCATGCAGAGGTGATAGAGGCCACTGTCTTCGTAGCGCCAGTCGACCACGTCGCGCAACCTGGGTTCCAGGCACTGCACATTGTCCGCCAGGAAGATAATCTGCCATTGCTCCCAGGACTCGTTGGGATAGTTGGCGGCCAGCCAGGCACGGGTGCGGCCGAGATCGCTGTAGGGGTCGCCGAAGCGGCCGGACCACCAAGCATCGGCGGCTCGCCGGGCGTTTCGGCTCGCAGTGGGGCCGACTTCCGCCTCGAAGATCGCGATGGCCTCGGCGTTGCGGTCGCCACCGTTCTTGTCGTTGTCGAGGTAGAGCCATTTCAGACCCTCGGCCGGTGGGAAGTCGCTGACCGGGCCTTGGCGAAACAGTCGAGCCAAGGGGGGCAGGGCGCCGATGTTGCCGGCCTCGGCCGCGCTGCCCAGGAAGCGTAGCGCCTCGCCAGGGTTCTGCGGCAGCAGCTCGCCGCGCAGATAGTGGTTGCCGAGAAACACCGCGGTATCGCTGCGTCCAGCCGCCAGAGCCTGATTGAGATACGCAAAGGAGCGGTCGAGATCGCGATGCTCCGGGCTGAACAGGCCGAGGTAGTAGGCTCCGAGCCATTCCATGGCGCTGGTCTCGCCACGCTCGGCGGCCACCTCGGCGAAGGCCTTTTTGCGCGGCAGGTCCCGCGCACTCTCGAACAGCCAGCTCATCGCGCCGTCGTGGTCGCGATCGGCCGCTTCCCGCATCCAGGTCCGGAACAGCGCATGCTCGCGCTCGACCTCGCCGATCCGCTGGCGCCAGATGCGATAGGGGCGGGTTTTGGCGAAGTTGCCGTTGTCCCAAACCAGAAGATATCGGGCATCGTCGACCCCGCGCCGGGCCAACGGCATAAGGAACTCGGCTGCCCCCTCGTAGTCTCCCGCGAGGTAGAGCTCGACTCCCAGGATCAGGTCGTCCGAAGGCTCCAACGCTGTGGCCTCGGGACCGCGCGTTGCCAGCAATGCCGCGACCAGAATCGGGCCGATGACAGAGGCGCTGCAGAGCCGCGCGAAGGTCAGTCGCAGAAACGCCATTCCCCCATGTCCATATGAAAGTGAGCGTGGTGCGGCGGGCCGTCGTCCGGCCCGATGACGCCGCTGAAGTAGCGGCAGGCGCCGCTGTGAACCTCTCTTAGGAAGCGTCCGGCCGGGGTCGGCCTGCCCCAGTCGCGCTCGACGCTGACTCGGCTGCCGTCGGCAAGCGCGAAGCCGCTGATGTCGATGGCATTGCCGCGCGCGTGCTCGCTGCGCGGCCCGGCGATGCGGTGGTTCCGGTTGCGGCAAGCATAGGTGCCCCAGTTGAGAATGCTCTCCACCGGTTGGCCGAAGTGCCGCTTCGCGGACTGCTGCACCACCTCGCGCTCCCACAGAGTCAGCGCCGCCAGAACGCCGCAGGTCGCCGTGATGGGCGGCTGGTAGCCAATGGTCAAACGCTCCGTCATGCCGGTGCCGATCAGCCCGCAGCCGCCATGAAGCGGCGTGTCCTCGCGCCGCTCCAGGTCCAGGCCTTCAGAGGACAGAGCGAAGAAGCAGAGGTCGGGATTGTCCGCCAGCCGCACCAGGCTGGCCCCGGCCAGTTGCACACCTCCTTGCGGGCCTACTGCGCTGCTCGGCGGCTCCGGCGGCCGGCCGCAGGCCGCCAGAAGCAGGAGGCCGGCAGCCAGGACCGGCCAAAGCCGGGCGCTCAGCGGCCTCTCCAATGCGGCGGCCGCTTCTGGATAAAGGCGTCGATGCCTTCTCGCGCGTCCTCCGCCATCATGTTCTCGGCCATGGTGTCGCCAGCGAAGTCGTAGGCGTCGGTAAGGCCCATCTCGAGCTGGCGGTAGAACATCTGCTTGCCGGTCGTTACCGCCACCGGAGACTTGTCGAGAATCACGCCCGCCAGCTCGTTCACCACCTCGTCGAGGTACTCGACCGGCGCGACGCGATTGATCAGGCCAAGGCGGCGCGCCTCCTCGGCCGAAATGAACTCGCCGGTGAAGAGCATTTCGAAGGCGGCCTTGCGCGGCACGTTTCGGCTGAGCGCCACCGACGGTGTCGAGCAGAAGAGGCCAGTATTGATGCCCGAGGTCGCCAGGCGCGCATCCTCGGCGGCCACAGCCAGGTCGCAGGACGCCACCAGCTGGCAGCCGGCCGCGGTTGCTAGGCCCTGCACCCGGGCGATCACGATCTGCGGCATGGCGGTCAAGGTCAGCATCACCGCGCTGCAGGCCCTGAAGAGCTCTACGAAGTAGTCCTTGTTGCTCTGCGCGCGCATCTGCTTGAGATTGTGCCCGGCACAGAAGGCGCGGCCGGCGCCGCCGAGGACGACAACGCGGATCCCGCTGTCGGACTCGATATCCTTCAGTTCCTCCATAAGTGCCTCGAGCATCTCTTCGGAGAGAGGATTGAGGCTGGCGGGACGGTTGAGCGTAAGGCGGACAACGGGGCCGTCCCGCTCCCGCAGGACAAACGGCGTATCCTCGGCCACCGCCGGACGCTGTGCCGAAGGCGAAAAAGCCATGGTTGCACTCCTGCCTAAGCGTTGAGTGATCGGTCTTACCGATATATAGCGCGCCGAGCGCTTCCCAAAGCAACCCCCGTCGAGAGTCGCCCGCGCATGCCGAAAATCAGCTTGGCCGAGATGGAGGAGATTGCCCACGATCTGCCGTGGGTCGACATGCTCGGCATGAAGATCGACGAGATCGGGGAGGGGCGGGCGCGAGTCCGGCTGCCCTACAAGGCTGACTTTCTAAGGCCCGGCGGCACGATCAGCGGCCCGGCGATGATGGGCTTGGCGGACTACGGCATGTATGTCGCCGTGCTCTCCGCCATCGGCCGGGTCGAGCTGGCGGTGACCACCAACCTCAGCATCAACTTTTTGCGCAAGCCGGGACAGGCGGACATCATCGGAGATTGCCGTTTAATCAAGGTCGGCCGACGTCTCGCCTATGGTGAGGTTCTGCTCCACTCGGAGATTGAGCACTCGGACGAGCCGGTGGCGCATGTGACGGCGACTTACTCAATTCCGCCTGACCGGCCGGCCTGACCGGGTCTCGCCTATCCTGCCGGCGGCGCAGGTGGCAGCTCTGCGAGTTGGCCGCGCTTGACCAGCAGCGTTGCGCCCTCTGGGCTGCGCATCTCGGGGGCTCGGCCGATCGGGTTGCGCAGCCAGCCACCCTTGCCGTAGCCGCCGTTTTCGTCCTCCACGGCCCCGGCAATGACGAAAATCTCTTCGCCGCCCGGCAGGTCGCGCGCCGCTAGCACGGTGCCGGGTGCCAAGCGCAGCAGGACGGTCTCCTCGTTGCGGAATTGGTGCAGCGGCATGGTCTTGATGCCCGGCGCGTCGGCTGCTTCCCAGCGGCTTTCGTCCTGCGTGTTTAGGCGCACGAACTCCTGGTCCTCCGGATGCATCCACCAGAGCTTGACCCAGATGATCGCCCCGCCCTCCGAATGCGGGGTGTGGCGGGAGGCGACAGGATTGCGCACGTAGGTGCCGGCCGGGAAGTCGCCGTAGTTGTCTGAGAAGGTGCCTTCCAGCACCAGATACTCCTCGCCGCCACTGTGGCTGTGCTCCGAGAAGTAGCTTTTGGGGGCGTAGCGCACGATGCTGGTGACCCGCGCGACCTCCTCGCCGTCACGCTCCAGCATCCGCCGTTCAACCCCTGGCATGGGGGAGGGCACCCAATCCAGGCTCTCGCTGTCGACGGCGGCGCGCTGCGATAGGTCTGCGTTGATCTTCATGGCTGTTGTCCTGCCGCCACTTTTAGGGCTTCGACAACGGCCGGGCGAAGCTCAGCTCGTGCCCGTCCGGGTCGGTTATATGGAAGTAGCGCTCGCCCCAAGGGGCATCGGTGGGTTCCGCTTCCGGCTCGAAGCCATGGCGCAAGGCATTGGCGTGGAAAGCGTCGACGTCGCTGACGTAGAAGATCGTGCGGCCCCACCAGGTCCACTCGGTTTCGTCCGGCATGACGATAAGATTGAGATAGCCGCTGCCGGCTCGATACGAGGTAAACTCGGCCTCGGTCCCGCCGTAGATCATCTCGAACCCCAGGGCATCGTAGAAGGCCACTGCCCCGGCCATGTTGTGGGTCGCCAGGGTGATGGCGCTCAGCGCCTCGACGGTTGCTCTCGGCTCTTGCTCGGTCATTGCGCGCTGTAGCCTCCGTCGATCACCAGGTCCGCTCCCGTCACGTGAGCCGCCGCATCGCTGGCCAGGTATACCGTTGCGGCAGCCACCTCCTGTGGCGTCACGAAGCCGGGCAGGGGCTGGCGCCGGCCGAGCTTGGCCTTGACCTGGTCGGGCTCGCCCAAGGCCGCGGCGATGCCGTCGAGCATGGGGGTCTCGGCAAAGCCGGGTGAGATGCAGTTGATGCGAATGGGCGGGTCGAGCTCGGCGCAGGTGACCGCCGCCGACTTGCTGAGCCCGCGCAAGGCGGCCTTGGCAGCACCGTAAGCCGCCAGCGGCGGGGCCGCCACCAGGCCTGCGATGGAGCAGATATTGACGATGGCGCCGCCTTCGTCTCGCATCAGCGGCAGGGCAGCCTGCATGCCGAGCAGGGCACCGCCGACGTGAACCGCGATCAGGCGCTCTAGGTCGTTAAGGTCCGTCTCGCGGAAGTCTTTAGTGATGGCGAAGCCGGCGTTGTTGACCAGGATGTCGAGATGGCCGAAGCGCTTGGTCAGCTGCTGAACGGCGCCGACCCAGTCGTCTTGACGGGTCACGTCGAGTGAGAGAGCGAACTCCGCCTCTGGACAGTCCGGCGGTGCGAGGTCGCTTGCTGCCACGCGGGCCCCGGCTTCGGCGAGGGCAGCGACGATGGCGCGCCCGAAACCGCCGTCGGCGCCGGTGATGAGAGCCGTTTTTTCTGCGAGCAGTGACATGACCAGTGAAGGCTAGAGCATTGCGGCGGCAGGTGAAATCCGGGTGTGTGCTGGGGTAAATCGAAAAATAGGGTATTATTTTACCGTATCTATAACTGCCTGTGGTATCGCGACTTTTCTTGACAGGTAGCTGCCTCGGCCTTATCTACGCGGCTCGATGTCGCGGGGGAGACCCGCATATCCACGCGTGGAACCAAAAGATGAAGACCTTTACCGCACGACCGGCCGATATCGAGAAGAAATGGATCGTGATCGACGCAGACGGTGTCGTTCTCGGCCGCCTCGCCAGCCGCATTGCCAACATCCTGCGCGGCAAGCACAAGCCGAGCTACACGCCGCACATGGACTGCGGCGACAACGTTGTCGTCATCAACGCCGAGAAGGTGCGCCTGACCGGCCGTAAGCTGGCTGACAAGCAGTACTACTGGCACACGGGCTATCCCGGCGGCATCAAGAGCCGCACGGCGGGTCAGATCATCGGCGGCAGCCATCCCGAGCGGATCATTCTCAAGGCGGTGGAGCGCATGGTGCCCCGCGGTCCCTTGGGCCGCCAGCAGATGAGCAACCTGCGGGTCTATGCCGGCGGCGAACATCCGCACGAGGCACAGCAGCCCGAGGTTTACGATTTCGCCAGCGAAAACAGAAAGAACGTGAGAGCATAGCGCTATGGCCGAGGAGACAACCACCACCCTCAGCGACCTTCAGGATCTTGCCCAGGTCGCAGCCAGCGAGCCCGAGGCAACCCCCGAGCCCAAGATCGACGAGCACGGGCGGGCCTATGCCACGGGCAAGCGGAAGAACGCCATCGCGCGGGTCTGGATTAAGCCGGGCAGCGGGCAGATCTCCGTGAATGGTAGGACGCTCGAGGTCTATTTCGCGCGGCCGGCGCTGCAGATGATCATCAATCAGCCCTTTGCCATGGCCGATCGCAACGGCCAGTTCGATGTGTTTTGCACCGTGACGGGCGGCGGTCTCTCCGGCCAGGCCGGTGCGGTGCGTCACGGCATTTCCAAGGCGCTCACCCTCTACGAGCCGGGCTTGCGGCCGGTGCTCAAGAGCGGCGGATTCCTGACGCGAGATTCGCGTGTCGTCGAGCGCAAGAAGTACGGCAAGCCGAAAGCGCGCCGGAGCTTCCAGTTCTCCAAGCGTTAACGATATTGTCGCGCGATTTGCTGGGCTTCGCCCCGAGTCTCTAGGTGAAATCTCAGTGGAGTCTCGGGCTGCTTGCTCGGGAAACAAACTCTTCAGAAGTTGCGGAACAGGTGGAGTTGCACCACTGAGGTGGTGCGCGCACGTCGCAACCTGCTGAGTAAAATCAATTCACTAGATGAGAACTCTCATGCATGATGCGAGGATAAGCTGCGGGGGTCACGCGATTGTCCCCAAGCAATTGCGGCAACTTAGTGAAAAATGCTTTGGCAGCGGCTCAAGCCGTTACTAGTCTGTAACGTGACAAAAGAACGCGAGCCTGGGAAGGGCCGTAAGAGGAGGAATGCCATGTCCCCTTCGAGTTCTTCCTGCACGACACTCGCCGCCACGCTCTGGCCGATTGAAAACGAGCGGGCGAGTCGAATCGGGCGGTTTCTGATTCTGGCGATCCTTGGAAGTGCGGCCTTAGGACTGTCCGCTAAGCTGCAGTTTTCCATGGAACCCGTGCCCATAACCTTGCAGCCTTTGGTGCTCGCCTTGATGGCTGGCGCTTACGGCTGGCGTCTGGGCTTGGCGGCCCTCGGCCTACAGGTGCTGACTGGTCTGATGGGCCTGCCGACTCTGCCGGGAACCCTGGGGCCGGCGTCGCTTTGGAGCGCCGAGAGTGGCTTCCTGGCCGGGGCGGCCCTCGCAGTCTTCGTCATTGGCTATCTGGCCGAGCGCGGCTGGGACCGGCGAGTCGTGCTGTCTTGGGCAGCCATGCTGCTTGGCTTCATTCTGCTCTACGGTTGCGGTGCGCTGGGTGTCGCGAGCCTGCTGGGCTGGGCGGCGGTCAAGGAAGATCTGCTAGGCGCGCTACATCTCTCCGCGCTGTTGGTGCAGCTCGGTGTGGCAGCGCTGGTGTTGCCCTGGCTTTGGACAAAGGTCAGCGCGCGGGAGAGCCGAAGCTAGTAGCTCTGGCGCTATTTTCCGCAGATTTGGCGTGCTGAAAAAGCGGTGGAGCGGCCTTTGCCGCCCCGTTAAGGTCGGCCCTCGTTTTGAACCGAGAATAAAAACGAGGGAGAGAGCGGATGCCGCTCGACGAAAACAACAAACCGGTCTTTGACAAATCGCGCCTGCCGAGCCGACACGTTTCTGTCGGTCCGGACAAGGCGCCGCATCGCTCCTACTACTACGCCATGGGGCTGACGGAAGAGGATATCGCCAAGCCCTTTATCGGCGTGGCGACCTGCTGGAACGAGGCGGCTCCCTGCAACATCTCGCTGTCGCGCCAGGCGCAGGCCGTAAAGCTGGGCGTCAAGGCGGAGAATGGAACGCCGCGCGAGTTCACCACCATCACGGTGACCGACGGCCTCGCCATGGGCCACCAGGGCATGAAGTCCTCTTTGCCAAGCCGGGAGGTCATCGCCGACTCGGTCGAGCTCACCATGCGTGGACACTGCTACGACGCCCTGGTCGGTCTGGCCGGTTGCGACAAGTCTCTGCCGGGCATGATGATGGCGATCGTGCGCCTCAATGTGCCTGCGGTCTTCATGTACGGCGGTTCCATCCTGCCCGGGCAGTTCAAGGGCCGCGATGTCACGGTGCAGGACGTCTTCGAGGCGGTCGGGGCCCATCAGGCCGGCAAGATGGATGACGAGGAGCTGCATGCGCTGGAGTGTGTGGCCTGCCCTTCGGCCGGCTCCTGTGGTGGGCAGTTCACGGCCAACACCATGGCCTGCGTGTCGGAGGCGATGGGCCTTGCGCTGCCTGGCTCTGCTGGGGCGCCGGCGCCCTACGAGTCGCGCGATGCCTATGCCGAAGCCTCTGGCGCCGCGGTCATGAGCCTGCTGGCCAACAACACACGGCCGAGAGATATCGTCACCCGCCAGGCGCTGGAGAACGCGGCCACCGTGGTTGCCGCGTCCGGCGGCTCGACCAATGCCGGGTTGCACCTGCCGGCCATCGCCCACGAGGCCGGCATCGACTTCGACCTGCATGCCGTGGCCGAGATCTTCAAGCGCACACCTTACATTGCCGACCTCAAGCCCGGTGGCCGCTTCGTGGCCAAGGACATGTACCAGATCGGCGGCGTGCCTGTTCTGATGCGGACCTTGCTGGACGGGGGCTACCTGCATGGCGACTGCCTGACCGTGACCGGCAAGACCATTGCCGAGAACCTGGCCGACGTGAAGTTCCCGACCGATCAGGAAGTGGTCCGGCCGATCAGCAACCCGCTGTCGCCAACCGGCGGTGTGGTGGGGCTGCGCGGCAACCTGGCGCCGGAAGGGGGGATCGTGAAGGTCGCCGGCATGAAGAACCTGAAGTTCCGCGGGCCGGCACGCTGCTTCGACAGTGAGGAAGAGGCCTTCGCCGCTGTGCACGGAAAGAACTACAAGGAAGGCGAGGTGCTGGTCATTCGCTACGAGGGCCCGAAAGGCGGCCCCGGCATGCGGGAGATGCTGGCGACCACCGCGGCGCTCTATGGCCAGGGCATGGGCGACAAGGTGGCGCTGATCACCGATGGCCGCTTCTCCGGCGCCACCCGCGGCTTCTGCATTGGCCATGTGGGGCCTGAGGCGGCGGTCGGCGGGCCGATCGGCCTGCTGCGGGACGGCGACATTATCGTCATCGACGCGGACGAAGGCAGCCTGAACGTCGAATTGAGCGAGGAAGAGCTGGCCGAGCGCCGCAAGGCCTGGCAGCCGCGCGATCTCGATCTGGGGTCAGGCACGCTCTGGAAGTACGCGCAGCTGGTCGGTCCGGCGGAGAAGGGGGCCGTGACCCATCCCGGCGCGTCGGCGGAAACCGAGTGCTACGCGGATGTCTGAGACAGGGTTGTCATAGCCGGGGTGGGCTTCCCATCCCGGCAGAGGCAGCTTTTGCGCTAAACGTTCGGCACCGGGGTCAGCATAAAGGCCGGAACGTCGTCACCGAACGCGGTGACGGCTTGGCCTTCTTGCTCCCGCCCCGGCGCTCGGCTCTTGCGCTCTCCGCCCGATTTGTCCTTGCGGGCGGGCTTGGCCTCGGGCTCTTCGCTGCGTGAGCGGGTGCTGCGCCGCTTGCCGCCGCGGGCCGGCTGTTCCCGCGTTTCGCGCGTCGGAACAGGGGCAGCCTCCGTATCGCCGGGTAGCTCCTCGACATCCCGCCCGATGAGGCGGACCACCGCCGGCCAGGTCTTGCGGTCGTCGCCGGTCACCAAGGTGACCGAGATGCCGCTGCGCCCGGCACGGCCGGTGCGGCCGATGCGGTGCACGTAGTCTTCCGCGTTATGCGGCACATCGTAGTTGAAGACGTGGCTCACAGCCGGAATGTCGAGGCCGCGCGCGGCCACGTCGGAGCAGACGAGAATACGGACATCGCCCTTCTTGAACTTGTCCAGGGTCGCCATGCGGCTGGGCTGCGGCATGTCACCATGGAGCGCCTCCGCATCGAAGCCGTGACGGACGAGAGAGCGATGCACCACACCGACGTCGCGCTTGCGGTTGGAGAAGACGATGGCGCTCTTAACGTCGTCAGCGGAGAGCAGGCGGCGCAGGGCAGCCCGCTTCATCTTGGGCTCATGGCCGCAGCGCTGGAAGTACTGGGAGACGGTGGCTGCTGCCGTGGCTGGCGGTGCGACGGAGATCTCCTTGGGATTGAGAAGGAACTTGTCCGCAAGGCGCCGGATCTCTGGTGCCATGGTGGCCGAGAAGAACAGCGTCTGGCGCATGCGGGGTAGCAGCGAGACGATGCGCTCGACATCGGGAATGAAGCCCATGTCGAGCATGCGATCGGCTTCGTCGATCACCAACAGCTTGCTGTCGGCCAGCAGGATTTTGCCCCGCTGAAACAGATCGAGCAGGCGGCCCGGCGTCGCGATCAACACATCGACACCCTTGTCGAGGGCAGCTTCCTGGTCTTTGAAGGACTCGCCCCCGATCAGGAGCGCCATGGAAAGCCGGTGATACTTGCCGTACTTCTCGAAGCTGTCGGCGACCTGGGCGGCGAGCTCGCGTGTCGGCTCGAGGATCAGCGAGCGCGGCATGCGCATCTTGGCCCGCCCGCTGGCGAGGATGTCGATCATCGGCAGCGTGAAGCCGGCCGTCTTGCCCGTTCCGGTCTGGGCGACGCCCAGCACATCCCGGCCCATCAGGACCGTGGGAATGGCTTTCTGTTGAATAGGAGTGGGCTCTTTATAGCCCGCTTCGGCGACCGCGCGGAGCACCTCCGCACCTAAGCCGAGTTCTTCGAATTGCATGTAGTCTTTTCTTGCTGGTCGGCGCCGATCGTCACAGGCGATCTGTTCTACGCACCTGACAGATATGGCTTGACGCCGCTGCTGTCAATCGTACGCAAGGTGAGGGTGGGGTCATCCGAACGCGGTAACGCGCGCGACAGATAGGCTCGCCGCAAGGTGGAGGTGCCGAGATCATGATTAACGGGAAGCCGGTGCTTGCGCTTCTGCCGGGTTTGCTGAACGACAAGGCGCTCTGGCAGCACCAGATTGCCCCGCTGTCGGAGAAGGCGCAGCCCTGGGTTGCCGATTTCACCAGCCAGGACAGCATTGCCGCGATGGCGGCCGGCGTGTTGGAGGCCATGCCCGAGCGCTTTGCGCTGTGCGGTCTTTCGATGGGCGGCTACGTCGCCTTCGAAATCATGCGCCAAGCGCCGGAGCGGGTGGAGCGCCTGGCCCTCCTGGATACGCAGGCCCGGCAGGATCCCCCAGAGATCCAACAGCGACGCAGGGACATGATGCAGCTCGCCGAGAAGGGCGAGTTCAAGGGCGTTACCCAGCGCTTGCTGCCGCAACTGGTGCATCCCGACCGTGTGGAGGCGCCCGAGGTGGGCGGCGCGGTTCTGGCGATGGCGGCGCGGGTCGGCAAGGAGGCCTTTCTGCGGCAGCAGATGGCCATCCTGGGCCGGGCGGACAGCCTGCCCACGCTGGCTCAAATCGCCTGTCCGACCTTGGTCCTCTGCGGCGAAAACGACCTCCTGACCCCACCGGATCGTCACTTGGAGATGGCCGCCGGCATTGCCGACGCCAGGCTGGTCAAGCTGCCGGACTGCGGCCACCTGCCGCCGCTGGAGCGGCCGCAGGATACCACGGCGGCGCTGCTCCAGTGGCTGCAACAAAGCTAGAAGCGACGGCGACCTACTGGTCGTACTCGCCACCGCGGTCGGCATCCAACAGCAAGCCCGGTGGCGGGAAAAGCGTCAGGCTGGCCTGCTGCACAAGGCTGCGGAACGAGGCCGACTGAACATCGCCGGCGACGCGGCCGCGCACCGAGTTGATGCGCTTGCCTTTGCGGCAATAGGCGGCGAGGAACTCGGTGGAGCCCACTTCCGGCGGACGCTGCTTGAAGCTCTCATCCTCGCAGAGCGTATAGGCAGCCGCCCCTGGCTGCGGCGAGAAGAGGAAGCGCACCTCGAAGTCGCGGTAGCTTTCGTCCTCGCCGATCTGCGAAGCGAAGGTGACCCTTGGGCCGAAGTGCGACTCTCTGATGATGTCCGCAAGGTTGTCAGCCAGGGCTGTGCGGTCGGCCCCATAGGTCTCTCCAACCACGCTGACCCGAATGCCCGGGCTGGTCACGGCGCCGTCCAGGCTGCCGACATCGTAGTTGTCCTTGATGGAGGCGTTCCAGGTGACCGGCGCGCCGATCTGCGCGCAGCCTGCCAGGAAGGCAAGGCCGGCCGCGGCCATTGTGATGTGTTTCAAAGACATCAGTGCTTCATCCTCGGTCTGTCGAGCCGCTTCATCGTAAGCGATACGAGTCTTATTCGTTACAGACCTAAGCAGCGGATGCGGCCTCTTTCTGTCAAGAAGGTCACGTCTGCGTGAGGTTTTGGCGGATCAGACGTCGAGGTTCTCGTCCGTCACGAAGCGGGCGTTTTCCTGAATGAAGACGAAGCGGCTCTCCGCCTTGCGCCCCATCAGGCGCTCGACAAGGTCGGTGGCTTCGCGCGTTCCGGCGGCTTGGTCGCCGGCAAGCGTATCGCCGGGCTCATCGGCGAGGCTGACCCGCAGCAGGGTGCGCTTGTTCGGGTCCATGGTGGTTTCCTTGAGCTGCATCGGAGGCATTTCGCCCAAGCCTTTGAAACGGCTGATATCGACCTTCTTCTTGCGGTCGAACTCGTCCTCCAACAGCGTGTCCTTGTGGGCGTCGTCGCGGGCGTAGAGCGTCTTGCCGCCTTGCGAAAGGCGATAGAGCGGCGGTTGCGCAAGATAGAGGCGGCCGCTTTCGATCAGCCCGGGCATCTCCCGGTAGAAGAAGGTCATCAGAAGGGCCGCGATGTGGGCGCCATCCACGTCGGCATCGGTCATGACGATGATGCGCTCGTAGCGCAGGTTGTCGAGGCTGTAGCCCTTCTGCCGCGCAAGACCGCAGCCGAGCGCCAGGACGATGTCGTTGATCTCCTGGTTGGCCTTCAGCTTCTCGAATGAGGCGCTGGCCACGTTCAGGATCTTGCCGCGCAGGGTGAGGATGGCCTGGGTCTCACGGTTGCGTGCCTGTTTGGCGGACCCACCCGCCGAGTCGCCCTCGACCAGGAAGATCTCGGTGCCGTCGCGCTGGCCGCGCGAGCAGTCGGAAAGCTTGCCAGGCAAGCGCAGCTTGCGGGTCGCCGACTTGCGGCTGAGCTCCTTTTCCTTGCGCCGGCGGGTGCGCTCCTCGGCCCGCTCGATGATCCGCTCGAGCAGCACGCGGGACCGGTCGGGCTGAGCGCTCAGCCAGTGGTCGAAGTGGTCCTTCAGGATGCCGTCCACCAAGCGGGTGGCGCCGGGCGACGCCAGTCGCTCCTTGGTCTGGCCCTGGAACTGCGGGTCCTTGATGAAGACCGAGAGCATGGCACAGGCGCCGCCCAAGAGGTCGTCGGCGGTGATCTGGCTGCTCTTGCGTTGGCCGGTCATCTCTCCGTAGGCCTTGAGGCTGCGGACCAGCGCGGTGCGCAAGCCCTGCTCGTGGCTGCCGCCCTCTGGCGTCGGCACCGTATTGCAGTAAGACTGGGAGAAGCCCTCTTCGTCGAGCGGCCAGGCGATGGCCCATTCGACGCTGCCGGCATCTTCGGCGAAATTGGCGCGGCCGGAGAAGGTTTCCGGCATCAAGGTCTTGCGCTTGCCGAGCGTGGCGGAGAGGAAGTCGCTGAGGCCGCCCGGGAAATGCAGGCTATCGCTGAGCGGTGGCTCTCCTTCTTTGGCGACAAGCGAAGGGGCGCACTGCCAGCGGATCTCAACGCCGCGAAAGAGATAGGCCTTGGAGCGGGCCATACGGTAGAGCCGCCAGGCATCGAACTGCAGCGGGCCAAAGATCTCGTGGTCGGGCCGGAAGCTGACCGTCGTGCCCCGGCGGTTGGGGACGGCGCCGATCTTTTCCAGCGGGCCCAGCGGTGTCCCGCGCGAGAAAGTCTGGCGCCAGAGCGTTCGCTCGCGCGCCACCTCCACCACCAGATCCTCCGCCAGAGCGTTGACCACCGACACGCCGACACCGTGCAGGCCGCCCGAGGTTTGATAGGCCTTGTCGGAGAACTTAGCGCCCGAGTGCAAGGTGGTGAGAATGACTTCCAGCGCCGACTTGTCCTTGAACTTCGGGTGCGGGTCGGTGGGAATGCCGCGGCCGTTGTCGCGCACCGTGATGCGGTTGCCTTCCTCCAGCTCGATCTCGATGCGGCTGGCGTGGCCGGCGACGGCCTCATCCATGGCATTGTCGAGCACTTCGGCCACCAGGTGATGCAGTGCACGGGCATCGGTGCCGCCGATGTACATGCCCGGACGGCGGCGTACGGGCTCCAATCCCTCCAGGACCTCGATGTCCTTGGCCGAGTAGTCGCCGGCCGTCGCCGCGACGGCGGATGACGAGGTCTGGGGAACGCGCTGGAAGAGATCGGTCATGGCCGGCATTATAGGAAGCGCAGTGGGCCGTTCAAGCAGATGCTGTGGGCGTAACCGCAGGAAACCACGACATATTGAGGGCTTATCGGTGACAGAGAGGGAAGGGCCGCCAGCGGGCGTGCCGGCCTTGCGCACGCTGGCGATGCCGGCGGACAGCAACCCCAACGGCGACATTTTCGGCGGCTGGGTCATGGCGCAAATGGACCTGGCCGGTGCCGTTCCGGCGGCACGTGAGGCGCGCGGGCGGATCGCCACTGTTGCGGTCGAGGCGATGCGTTTCCACAAGCCGGTTTACGTCGGCGATGTTTTCAGCTGCTACGCGGAAATCCGACGGGTCGGCACCACGTCCATCACTGTGGCGGTGGAGGCTTGGGCCGAGCGCCGTCCTCTCGGCGAATGCGTCAAGGTGACCGAGGGCACCTACGTCTATGTCGCGATCGACGAGACCGGGCGCCCGCGGCCGGTGAGCGCTCTGTCGAAAGACGCCGCTTCCTGATCAAGCGAGCTCGTCGAGCCCGGGGTACTCCAGTGTGGTCTCCTGCCTGGGGCGCGGACCGTCGGTTGGCGCCAGTCGAGCATAGGCGGCCCTGGTGCTCGGCGGGACCCGGCCGACGACATCCTGCAGGGCGGCGATGTCGGCCCCTTGCCTCGCCAGGTAGGCCAGATAGCTGTGGCGCAACTGGGCAGCGTCGATCTTGGCGGCGTCCGGCAGCTCCGCATCGTCGGCGGCGCGGGAGATCAGGCCGTCCAGTTCTGCGAGGCTGTAGCGCTCTTCGGTCTTGTGCCGCAGGATGGTTTGCCCGCCGCGGCTGGTGCGAAAGTCGGCGCGGGCGATGCTGCGCCGTACGCTGTCCGGCAGGGCTATGGTGCGGTGGCTGAGTCCTGAGATCTGCAATGTGCCTTGCTGCGTATCCAGGTCTTCGCCTTCGATGGCCAGCAGCTCGCTGCCGCTGACGCCGCTGAGCAGCAACGCGATCAGAGCGCGCGTCTTGGGGGTGGCGGCGCGCAGCAATCGGTGCACGGCCTCGACCGGCAACTCTGCGATCTCCGGTTCGGGTTCGGCAGCCGGCTCTTGACGGGCCAGGCGTGGCCGGGCCGGCGCCTCCTCAACCAGCTCGGCGTCCTCATGAAAGACTCCCGGGCTGGTCATGGTTCCGATGGTGATCGGTGCCAAGGTCTGCACGCCGGTCTGCGGCGGCGGCCGGGTGAAAAAGTCGAAGGCGAGCACCACGATGAAGCCGAGCAGCGCCGAGCCTCCGACCGCGATGGCGGCGTCGCGCGTGTAGTTCGGCCAGCTTGGCTCGCTTGGCTCGTTGGCACGCTCCAGCACCTCAACCTGTGTCACGGCACGGTCGCGGTCGACCTGGCGGCGCACTTGCTGCTCGTTGATGTCGCGGTAGGCGTTTTCCAGATCGCGAAGTTCCTCGGTCAGCGCCTCGTGCTCGGCGAAGAGTTCCGAGAAGGCGGATATCGCCCGCTCGCTCTCTGAAAGCTGGCGAGTCAGTTCCTCGGCCGTCTGACGGGCGCTGGCAAGCTGTCGGCGGGCCTCTTCGATGGCACGCTCTGATGCGACGCGGCGGCGTTCGGCGAGCTGCAGCTCGTAGCTCTCCAGCTCCTGGAAGGCGAGCTGAATGTCGCGGTCCAGGGGGATGAAGGCATCGGTAAAGCGTTGGCGGAAGTCGGCGATCTGGCTCCGGCGTATGGCAACCTCGTCTTCCAGCTCGCTAATTCGGATCCTGTCCTCTCGCCCGGCGACCACTTCGCCGCGGGCCACCGCCAGGGTGACGGTCTCTAGGTTGGCCGAGGCCTTGACCACCTCTTCGCGGGCTTCGTCGAGGGACAGGCTGAGCCCGCGCAGGCGGGAGACGGCGCGGTTCTCCTCTCGCTCCATCGAGACGATATCGTTGGTGTCCCGAAAGAGCGCGAGTTCGTCGCGCTTTCGCTCGACCCGCTCCTGCAGTTCGACTGCCTGCCGGGACAGCTCCCTATCGGTCTCGCTATAGAGGGACTCCTGGAAGTCGGCTTGGATCTCCAGGTAGACGTCGATCCAGGCGTTCAGCAGCAGCGGCAGCTCGGCTGGGTCAGCGCCGCGCGCCCAGAGACGTACAATGTTGGTTTCTTCGAAGCGCTCCACCCACAGCATTTCCTGCAGTGTCGGCACGCTCCAGTCTTCTTCTTCAGCAACGGGGGCCGCGCGGTTCAAACGGTCGCTCAAGAGATCCAGGAGGGAGTTGGTCATCAGGGCATGGCGCTCCATCCCGACGGCCTGCGGATTGCTCGGCAGGGCGGCGGCGAGGGCAGCGCGGTCGGCCGGCGGCGTGACCAGCAGACTGGCGGTCGACTCGTAGACGGCGGGGCGCTGATAGACATAGGCGAGACTGGCCGCGGCACTGGCCAGGAAGACCGCCAAGAAGATGGTGAAGCGCCTGCCGTTGCGTGTGGCGCCCGTTTGCCTCGGCGCCGCCAGCTGGTCGGCGGAGCTCTGTCCTTGCTGGAGAGTCATCGTCATTATCTCGTCCGGCACATCGTCCCACAATGCCACAAGTGCATGTTAACACAGATTAACCGGCTTCCAGAGGGGTATCACAAACGGCTTCGGTGAATTGCCCCGGACTAGGACGGCAACAGTCACAAGTCCCCGATTAAGCTTAACTTAAAGCCTCCGACGTTAGCGTTCCTAGCTGCGCGATCCGAAGAGACGCGCCAGGTAGGCGTATGACACGGCGGGGATTTCGCATGGTCTCACTTGTCGGCGTAGTGGTTGTCTTTGCCATGGTTTTCGGTGGCTATTTGGCCGCCGGCGGCAGCATGGAAGTGATCATTTACGCCTTGCCTTACGAAATGATGATGATTGGTGGCGCGGCGATCGGTGCGCTCATCATCTCCAATAGTGTGCCCAATTTGAAAAAGACCTTCGCCGGCTTCGGCAAGGTGATCAAGGGGCCGAAGTGGAAGAAGGACGACTATCGCGATCTGCTCTGCCTGATGTTCCTGCTGTCCAAAACGCTCAAGACCAAGGGTGTGGTCGGGCTCGAGCCGCATATCGAAAATGCGCATGAAAGTTCGATCTTCGGGCAGTATCCCAAGATTCAGAGCGATCATCATGTCACTGATATGATTTGCGATACCCTGCGCATGGTAACCATGAACCTCGATGATCCCCATCAGGTCGAGGACTTCCTGGAAAAGCAGCTCGAAAAGCACCACCACGAAGCCGAAGTCCCGGCCAACGCGCTCCAGAACATGGCGGACGGCCTGCCGGCGCTCGGCATCGTCGCCGCCGTGCTCGGCGTGATCAAGACCATGTCGGCAATCGACCAGCCGGTCGAAATTCTCGGGCGCATGATCGGCGGTGCCCTGGTGGGAACCTTCCTCGGCGTCTTCCTGTCCTACGGTTTCGTCGGCCCCATGGCCGCGCGGCTGAAGCAGATCATTGCCGAGGAACACCAGTTCTATCTCATCATCCGCGATTGCATTACAGCCCACCTGCACGGTCATGCGGCGCAGGTCGCTGTCGAGATCGGGCGCGGCAACGTGCCGAGCGGATATCAGCCGAGCTTCATCGACATGGAAGAGGCGCTCAACGCCATCCCGGTCGACGCCCAGGCCTAGGCGCTCAGAGGTTCTGCTGCCGTAGTTTTGCCGTATCGACGGTTGAGGTAGAAAGCCGTTTTATGAGAGCGGGGAGCCGGCAATCCATGAGGATGCGAGCAACACTTGCGGCGATCGTCGTCGGCTCGGCAATTCTTCTGACCTCGACCCTTGTTCCAGTTTCGGCGGGCGAAGCCGATGTCGTCGATGTGCTGGTGCGCGGCTCCAGGGACCAAGGATACCGCATCGAGGTGACCGTCCGGCACGCAGACGAGGGCTGGGAACACTACGCCGATCGCTGGGAAGTGCTGAGCCCGGATGGCACGGTGCTGGCCACCCGGGTGCTGCATCATCCACACGTCGAAGAGCAGCCCTTTACGCGGTCGCTGAGCGGTGTGCGCATCCCAGAGGGCATCGATGAGATCATCATCCGCGCCCACGACAGCCTGGACGGCTACGGTGGCCGCAGCCTTAGGGTCAAGCTTCCCTGAGCAGGGCTAAAAGCGCTGGGCGTCTACCCGCCGACGATTTCCACCAGCTCGACGTCGAACACCAGGTCCTTGCCGGCCAGCGGATGATTCGCATCCAAGGTCACCATCTCGTCGGAGACCTTGCTGACCGTCAGCACCATGGTGCGCCCGTCGTTCGACGTGGCCTGGAGCTGACCGCCCAAGGTGAGATCGAGATGGTCCGGTAACTCCGAGCGCGCCACCTCGTGTACATTGGCCTCCTGATAGGGGCCGTAGGCTTCGTCCGCCGGAATCGTCGCGGTCAGAGAGTCACCCACCGCCATGCCGAGTATCTGCTTTTCCAAACCGGGAATGACCTGACCCTCACCCAGCTGGAACTCTAAGGGATCGCCGCCCTCAGAGCTGTCGAACTGCGCCCCGTCGGTGAACTTTCCGGTGTAGTGAATGCGGACCGTATCGCCGGTCTTGGCTGTGCTCATGGTGTCGCCTCTTTGGTTGCCCTCGGATACGGCAAAACTGGCGACCGACCTCTGCAAGCCGACAGAATCGCAACCAGCCTCGGCTGGATAAGGGAAAAAGTTATCACAGGCACCGAGTCCCTGTCATCCGCCGCCGCCCGCGTTCAGGCGTCGCGGATCAGCGGAAGGAGATCGCGAAACTCCGGGGTCGCGGCACGTTCCAGCCACTCGAAGAGCACCATCTCAGTGGTGACGCGTTGAGCGCCGGCGGACTGCAGACGTTCGAGCGCCGCCGACTTGTCCGCAGCCCGGCGGGAGCCGCAGGCGTCCTCGACGACCGCAAGGCGCCAGCCCTGCGCAAGGATCTGCATCGCTGTCTGCAGCACGCAGACATGCGACTCGGTGCCGAGAATGACGAAATCGCTCCGTCCTGCTTGCGCCTGCTCCCGACAAGCCTCTTCTACCGCAGGCTCGGCGAGGGCGCCGAAGGCTGTCTTCTCGACAACGCGTGCCGGCCCCACCGCGTCTTGCAGGTCGGCGACCGTATGGCCGAGCCCATTGGGGTACTGCTCGGTGACGAGCATCGGCACGGACAGCCGCTCGGCCGCGAGCATTAGGCGCTTGGCGTTGCTCAGGACGGGCGCAATACCCTCGATGGCCGGCGCGAGTCGCTCCTGCAAATCGATCACGATCAGCACCGAGCGATCGCGCGTGAGCAGCCGGGTGCGGTTTATTAGGGGCAGAGTTTCCATTCTTGTGAGCTTGCATGTCTTCAGCCAGGCTGCAAGGCGGCGAGAGGGGATGGCTCAACCACAACGCTCGAAATTGCCATCGTCGAAGTCCACCGCGCTGGCGCCTGCCATGCGAAATGCCCGACTGGTGAGTTGTCGCATGCTTGTCTAGACTACTTGTCGATTTCATGGATGACGCGCCGGATGGGCGGCTACCGATAGGCCGGCTGGCGGCGAGGGCGGAGACCCGCTTTGACCATCGATTTGACGGGAGCTCAGGCGCGGCCGCGTTGGGGCGCGGTGGCTCTGCTGGCGATGGGCCAGACCATCGCTTGGGCCGGCCTCTACTATGTCTTTGCCGCGCTGCTCCTGACCTGGGAGCAATCGCTGGGCTGGGCGAAGACCGAGCTCACGATCGGCTTGACGGCCGCAGTATTGGTCGCGGCGGCTTGCGCGCCGCTTGTCGGTCGGCTGATCGATGCAGACAGGGGGCGCTGGGTGCTCGGGTTCGGCACCTTGGGCGGCGCTGCCGCCTTGGCCCTGCTGTCGACAGCCGATGACAGCCTCACCTTCGTCGCGATCTGGATGGTCATCGGGGTTGCCCAGGCGGCCAGCCTGTATGAGGCCTGTTTCGCCTTCGTCACCCGCGTAACGGGGGACATGGCGCGGGCGGCGATCACGCGCATCGCACTGCTCGCCGGCCTAGCCTCGGCCATCGCGTTCCCTTCGGCCGCGCTGCTCGCAGATGCGCTCGGCTGGCGGGGCGCCTTATTGGTCTTTGCCGCGGTTGTTGCTGCTGTCGGTGCACCTCTGCAGTTCTTCGGTGCCACCCTGTTGCAGAGATACGCCGCAACGCCGCCGCCGAAGCTCCGGCGGACCGAGGAGCGTGCGGCAGTCAAGACGGCACGCCTGCGGCCGGAGTTCTGGCTCATCGCCATCGCCTTTCCGATGATGGCGCTCAATCACGGCATCATGCTCAACCACTTCATCCCGCTGCAGGTCGAGCGCGGCATCACCGAGGCTATGGCGGTAACCGCTGCCTCGGTCATTGGGCCTATGCAGGTGGTCGGGCGTTTGGCGATGGCCAGGCTCGAACACCGCCTTAGCGCCCTCAGCATCAGCATGCTGGCGTTCGGCGGCGTGAGCTGTGCTGCGCTCCTGCTGCTGGCCGCCGGGGCCGCACCGCTTATGGTCTTCGCCTTCGCGGCCATGCAGGGAGCAGCCTACGGCGTGACCAGTATCCTCAAACCGGTGGTTACGGCCGACTCTCTCGGCCGCGCCGCTTTCGGCGCTATCGCTGGCTGGCTCGCCTTGCCCTACCTCATGGGCTATGCCGTGGCGCCGCACCTGGGGGCTATTCTGCACGAAACCGGCAACTACGATCTGGTCATCGTTGCTGCCGCGAGCATGGGCGCCATCGGGTTACTGTGCATCCTGGCGCTCTGGTGGTTGCGGCGTAGCCGCTCAGGCAGCACGGGCGGGTAGCGTCCGCATGGCGCGGCCCTCCGGGTCGAAGGCAGCGCGGGGTGTCACCCGTGCTGGCCATCGCTGGCCGGCAATGTCGACCTCAACGCTTGCACCTTCCTCTCGTGCCTCCGGGCGACGGAGATCGGCGATCGCAAGGGGGTGCCCGATCCGGTAGCCGAAGGCGGCCGAGGTGGTCATGCCGACCATCTCTCCATCGAACACTACCGGCTCCCCGCCATGGGGCACGGCCTCCGGATCGTCGAGTAGGACGGTCACGATCCGACAGGCTTCACCGGCTTCGCGTTGGCGCTTAAGAGCCTCGCGTCCGATAAAGTCGCTGTCCCAATCGATGGCGAAGCCCAAGCCGGCCTGCAGCGGCGAGATGTCCGTGTCGAGATCGTGGCCATATGCGAGAAAGCGCTTTTCGATACGCATGGCGGTTTGGGCGAAGAGGCCGGCTGGCTGCGCGCCGAATGAAGCCAGAGCGTCGTAGACCCGCTCGGCATCTGCAGCTTTGCAGGTGATTTCCCAGCCGGCCTCGCCGACATAGGAGAGGCGGACGGCGGTGACGGGAACGCCGGCAAGCTCGGCCGAAGCAGAGCGGAAGTATGGGAGGGCCGCAAGCTCCGCAGCGCCGGCCCGTTCGGCGATGCGCGCAGCCTCCGGCCCCATCATGCCAAGAACCGCATAGTCTTCGCTGCTGTCTCGCAAGGTGACCTGATCGCTGTCGAGATGGCGCCGGAGCCAGGCCATGTCGCGGCGCACGGCCGTGGTGCCGACATAGAGGCGATAGTGATCCGCGGCGAGGCGTACCGCCGTCAGGTCGCTCTCCATGCCGCCTTCCGAATTGAGTAGGGCCGTGTAGATCGCTCGGCCCGGCGGGCGCGCCATCCTGTTGGCGCAGAGCCGCTCCAGGAAGCGCTCGGCGTCGCGGCCTTTGACCTCGATCTTGCCGAAGCTCGAGAGGTCGAACAGGGCTGCGCCTTCGTGTGCCGCCATCACCTCTTGGCCCACCGCGTCGAACCAGTCGGGTCGGCCGAAGGTCATCGTCGGTTCCGCCGCTTTGCCGAAATAGAGCGGTCGCTCCCAGCCATAGACCTGGCCGAAATGGGCCAGGGCGTCCTGCCAGCGTGTGTGCAGCGGCAAATGCCGCAGATCGCGGCTGCTGACCCATTGTCGGCCGGGGTAGGTGATCTCGAAATGCTTGCCGAGCACCTCCGGCACGCGATTGGCGAGCGCCGCAACATCGTTGAAGCAGTCGGCAAAGCGCTTGGGGTCGGCTTCATGCAGGTCGAAGGGGGGCTGACCATGCACGATTGTCTTGGCCAGCGCCATGCCGGCCCCACCGCCGGTGGCGACCCCAACCGAGTTCATGCCGCAGCCGAGAAAGAGGCCCTCTGTCTCGGCCGTTTCGCCGAGCAGGAAGGCGCCGTCCGGGGTGAAGCTCTCGGGGCCGTTGAGCAGCGTCTTGACCTCCGCCGTCTCCAGTACCGGCAGGCGGTGCAGGGCGTTGAGCATCATCGGCTCGAAGTGATCCCAGTCCTCGGGCAGGAGCTGGAAGGCAAAGTCCTCGCCGAGGCGTTCCGGGTCGATCGCCTTGCCAAGCGGCTCGAAGCAGCCGACCAGCAGACCGCCGGAATCGTCCCGGATGTAGAGATGGCTGTCGTGGTCGGAGAGGGTTGGCAGGTTGCCGCTGACGCCTGCGACCGGCTTGGTCAGCAGATAAAAGTGCTCGCAGGGCCAGAGGGGCACGGCGGCGCCGGCCATGGCCGCAACCTTTCGGCTCCAGAGGCCGCTGCACAAAGCGACCGCGTCGCAGCGGATGGTACCGCGCGGGGTCTCGACGCCGACGACCTTGCCGTTACGGGTCAGGATGCCGGTGACGGAGGTATCCTCGAAGACCTTCGCGCCGCGCGCCTTGGCGCCTTTGACCAGCGCCGCGCAGAGGTCGGAGGGGCTGACCCGGCCGTCGTCCGGCGACCACACGGCGCCGAGCACATCATCGGCGTTCATCACCGGCCAGCGCTCTTTCGCTTCGCCGGGGGAGACTGATGTAGCCCTGAGCCCGAAGAGTTTGGCGAGCGTTTCCTGTCGCCTGATGTGAATCAGGCGGTCTTCACTGGTGGCAATGGAAAGCGAGCCCTTGTTGATCCAGCCGGTGGACTGCCCGGTCTCTTCCTCGAGCGCCGAGTAGAGCGAAACCGAGTAGCGAATGAGCTCGGTGAGATTACGGCTCGAGCGCAGAGCCCGAACCTGGGCGGCCGAGTGCCAGGTGGTGCCGGAGGTCAGCTTGTTGCGCTCCAGCAGGATGGCGTCGCCCACACCCTCCTTGGCCAGGTGATAGAGCGTCGAGCAGCCCATCACACCGCCGCCGATAACGACCACAGACGCATGGGAGGGCAGGGCGCTGTTCAAATCCATGGGGCGCTTTCCCGTTGCTCAGAGATGTTACATATGTTTTAATAATGAAGCATCGCAAAACAAATAAGACAATTGCGATCGCTTGAACAGGGAGAAGGCGGGGTGTCCGAAGCCTCGATCCGCGATCAGGTCGTGGAACGCTTTCCGGCGCTCAGCCCGCAGCTGAAGCGGGCTGCCCAGTTCGTTCTCGACTATCCCGATGAGATTGCCACCCGCTCTCTGCGCCACGTTGCTCGCGAAGCGGCGCTGCCGCCGCCGACCTTCTCGCGCCTTGCGCGCGCCATGGGCTATGAGAGCTATGATGCGTTGCGCGAGCTCTGCCGCGGCGAGATTCGCCGGCGCAAGTCGCGTTTCGCCGACAAGGCGCTCGCCTTGCTGGAGCCGGAAGGGGGGAGGCCCTCCGCGCAGCAGAACCCCTTCGTGGTACGGCAGGCCGCGGCAGCGATATCGAACATCCAGGCGCTGCTCGAAACCATCGACGTCCAGGCGCTCGAGTTGGCCGCGCGCAAGCTGGCGCGTGCCCGCAAGGTGGTCGTGATCGGCAGTCTCAGCGCCTATGCCTTCGTGGACTATGTCTCCTACATCGCGGCGATGGCGCTGCCGAACTGGCGCGTTGCCGGGCGGAGCGGATCCAGCCTCGCCTCTGCCGTTGTCGAGCTTGGCAAGCGCGACGCCGTGCTGGTGATGACGCACGAGCCCTATTCGGCGCGCTCTGTCCGCGCGGCCAGCTTCGCGCGAGAGCAGGAGGCGCACGTGGTCGGCATCACCGATGGCGCCCAGTCTCCAGTGGCGGCAATTGCCAATACCCTCTTTTTGGTTTCCACTGACAGCCCGCAGTTCTTTCCCTCGCACGTGGCTGCGCTGGTGCTGCTTGAATCGTTGATGGGCATGGTGGTGCGCGAGAAGGGCGCCGCGGCCCAGCAGCGCATAGCGGCGGTGGAACAAGAGAACTACGTGCTGGGGGAGTATTGGCAGGACTAGCTGCCGCAGGAAAAACGGGAGAGCGCAAATGATGAAAAAGCTGCTTAAGACAGGTGCCGCGAGTGTTGCCCTCTTGGCGGCCACCTCGGTTGCTGCCTATGCCGCGCAGTGCACCAACGACACCTGGAACAAGGTGATGGATCGCGGCAAGATCGTTGTCGGCGTGAAGGCGGACTACAAGCCCTGGGGCTTCCGCAGCGAAAACGGCGATATCGTCGGCATGGAAGTCGACATGGCTCAGGACGTGGCCGATGCCATGGGCGTCGATCTTGAGCTGGTGGCGGTGCAGTCCTCCAACCGCATGCAGTTCCTGGAGCAGGGCAAGATCGACCTGATGATCGCCACCATGTCCGACCGCGAGGACCGTCGGGAGATCGTTGGTATCATTCAGCCGAACTACTACACCTCCGGCACCAACATCATGTCACCGAAGGCGCTTGGTCTTACGAGCTGGGAGCAGCTCGAAGGCAAGCCGGTCTGCGGCAAGCAGGGCGCCTTCTACAACCAGATCGTCGAAGAGCGCTACGGCGCCGAGATCGTTGCCTTCGTCGGCAATGCCGAAGCCAAGCAAGCGCTGCGCGACAAGAAGTGCATCGCCTGGGTTTACGACGACTCCTCGATCATGTCGGACCTCTCGTCCGGCAACTGGGACGAGTTCGAGATGCCGCTGGCCTCGGAGGACGACAATCCCTGGGGTCTCGCGGTTCCGCGTGACGAGCAGGACTGTGTCTTCGGCCGCTTCATGGCCGGCATGCAGTACGACTGGCACCAGTCCGGCCGCCTGATGGAGTTGGAAGAGAAGTGGGGCATCCAGCCCACCGCTTTCCTCAAGGAAAAGCACAACCACTACTCCGATTGGATGGCCAACAAGTAAGCGGGTGAGGCCGCGAGGGCGCCCGGTTACGGGCGCCCTTTCTCTTTTCGGCGGTCGCGTCAGGGGGGCGTGAAGGAACGATGCTGGAGAGCTTCCGGGCGTTCTTCATCCAGCTTGCGGAGGACTACCCGCGCTGGAACTTCATCTTCTTCTACGACGAACGGCAATGGGACCGCGTCGTCGAAGGCCTGTACTATACCTTGTTGCTCTCGATCGCCTGCGTCATCGCCTCGGTGGTCATCGGCATCGTCGGTGCCTGGGCGCAGGGCTCCCCGCAGCGCTGGCTGCGCGCCTTCGTGCAGGGCTACATCCAGTTCTTCCGCAACACGCCGCCCTTCGTGCAGCTGCTGTTCTTCTATTTCGCGCTCGGCCAGTTCACACCGACCTATTCGCCGGACGGCTGGCTCGAGTACCCCATCATCTCCAACGTCGGCTGGGCGATCATCTCGCTCAGCTTCTTCGCCGGTGCCTTCAACGTCGAGATCTTCCGCGCCGGCATCGAGGCGGTGCCGGAGTCAACTCAGGAGGCTGCCTCCTCGCTCGGCTTCACCCGGCTGCAGACCTACACCGAGGTGGTGCTGCCCTTGGCCTTCCGGGTGTCGCTGCCGGCGCTCAACAACAACCTGGTGAACCTGGTCAAGACCACGACCCAGGCCTTCGCTATCGCCGTGCCGGAGCTGCTCTATCAGAGCGTCAGCATCTGGAACGACTTCCCGAGCGCCCAGTACCCGACCATGCTGATGCTCTTCGTGGTCTACATCGGGCTGGTCGGCATCCTGGTGCTCGGCATGCACCGCTGGGAGAAGGCCATGCGCATCCCGGGCTATGGGGTGGGCGCATGAGCCGCCGCGCCATCCCGGGGTTGGACGCTGCGGCGACGACCGACCTGCCTGTCCTCAAGCCCTTCGACCCGGCCGGTCGGACGGTGCATGATCCGCTGCTGATCTCGCGCTTCCTGGCGCGGCTCGATTGGCGCCACTTCGCCGTCTTCGCGCTGGTCTTGCTGCTGTGGCCCATGGTTGCCTATGCGCAGAGCCGCTACTCCTATGGCGATGCCTTCGAAGCGCTGGTCCGCTGGATTCCCTTCGTCGTGGTCGACGGCTTCTTCTTCAATATTCAGATCAGCTTCTTTTCCATGGCGATTGGCACCGTGGCCGGCGTCTTCCTCGGGTTGATGCAGATTTCTCCGCTCAGCGCGATCCGCCTGCCGGCCATCGTCATCACCCAGCTCTTCCGCAACTCGCCGTGGCTGGTGCTGCTCTTCATCGTGCTGTTGGCCTTTCCCTTCGAGATCGTCATCGGCGATCTCATTCTGCCGTTCCCGGCCTGGGTGAAGGCGGTGATCGGCCTATCGCTGCCGATCATGGCGAACATCTCGGAGGTTGTGCGCGGCGCCGTGCAGTCGGTGCCGTCGGGGCAGTGGGAAGCAGCCGAGTCCCTCGCTTTCTCGCGACGCCAGACCTTGTTCGAGATCATTCTGCCGCAGTGCTTCAAGCGCATGATCCCGCCGTGGATGAACTGGTACGCCATCCTCACCATGGCGACGCCTCTCTGCTCTATCCTCGGCGTCGAGGAGATGATCAATCTCTCGCGCCAGGCCATCGAGGCCGAGGACAACCATCCCGAGCTGCTCGTGCCCTTCTACGGTTTCGCGCTGCTGCTCTTCTTCGCTTACTGTTATCCCATCGCCCGCTGGACGATCAGTCTCGAGCGGAAGTACGCGGTGAAACTCTAGCCGCGCCAAAGGAGGAGGCCCAAACCATGGCCGACTGGACGCCCGATCAGCCCATCGTCTCGATCAAGGAGGTGTACAAGTCCTTCGGTGAGCTGGAGGTCCTCAAAGGCGTCACCTTCGACGTTATGAAGGGGGAGGTGATCTGCATCATCGGGCCTTCGGGCTCCGGCAAGTCCACGCTCATCCGCTGCATCAACGCGCTGAACGACATCCAGTCCGGGTCGATCACCGTCGAAGGTCAGGAGGTGCACGCCCCGAACCTGGACAAGCTGGAGCTGCGCAAGAAGGTCGGCATGGTATTCCAGCAATACAATCTCTTCCCGCACAAGACGGCGCTGGAGAACATCATGATGGCGCCGATCAAGGTGCTGAAGGAGCCTAAGGAGCAGGTGGCCGAGCGGGCCCGCGCGCTGCTCGCCAAGGTGCGGCTGGAAGGCAAGGAGGACAGCTACCCCGGCGAGCTGTCAGGCGGTCAGCAGCAGCGCGTGGCCATCGCGCGCTCTTTGGCCATGCGGCCCGATGTCATGCTGTTCGACGAGGTGACCGCCGCGCTCGACCCGGAAACGGTGAAGGAGGTGCTGGTCACCATCAAGGATCTCGCCCAGGAGGGCATGACCTGCATGCTGGTGACCCACGAGATGGGCTTCGCTCGCGAGGTCGCCGATCACATCTATTTCACCGACCGTGGTGTCATCGTCGAGCACGGCCCGCCGGCGACGTTTTTCGATCAGGCGCAGGACCCGCGGACGCAGGAGTTCCTGAGTCAGATTCTTTAGAGCTGTGTCTGGTTAGTAGGCCGCCGCCTGTTCCTGCAGGGCGGCTGCCACCGACTCCACGTCGACGAACAGGCCGACGACGCTGCTCAGCAAGACCAGCAGGGCGGCCTGGTCCCAGGCCGTGACGCGCTTCGACCAAAGAGGATCCCGGCGGATTGCTGCGACGGTCATGGTGCCCAGCGCGCCAAAGAACAGTAATTCGCCGAAGACCGCGACGAAGAAGACCTGCGGCAGGGTCGAGGCGAAGAAGGCTGCCAAAGCGACGGCTAGTCCGGTGGCCCAAAGACCGCGGAAAGGCGAACTCGGTTCCGCCCGTCGCCCGGTTGTCTTGTCCTGTCCACGTTCGAACTCGTTGCTCTGCATGGTCTCTCGCTCAGGGTTGTCCGGGCTGCCGACAGTTGCGTGTGACACGAAATAGGGAGCGACCGAGCAAGCGCAAGAGGCCGACAAAGCGCCGCCGCGGAGGCTACAAAGGTTTCACAGCTTCGCGTATGATAAACGAGTGAGGCAGGAATGGCGCACGCTTCTTCGGCCATAGAAAGGCCTCGCCTGTCCGTTTTCGCTTTCCGATAGGCTGTCGTGTCGGTTTGCAGGCGATGGGCAAGGAAGGAAGCCGCCCGACAAGAAAGACCTGGCGCGCCGATCTGAGGGAGTAGGCATCATGACCCTTCGCAATACGCAAACCGGCCTCTTCGCAGCGGTTCTTCTCTTGATGAGCGGAGCGGCCTCGGCCGACGTCGGCTGGATGCTCAGCCCGACAGAGTCCCGGGTGAGCTTTGTGTCTGTAAAGCAAGGCACCACCGGCGAAGTGCATTACTTCACCGAGGCCCAGGGGGCCGTCAGCAATCAGGGCACGGTCTCTCTGAGCATCGATACCACCAGCGTCGAAACTGGGATCGACGTCCGCAACGAACGCATGGTCGACTATCTTTTTCAGAGCGCGGTTTTCCCAACGGCGACCCTGTCGATGAAGATCGACATGGAGCAGCTGAGCGAGATGGAGGTCGGTGAGACCCGACAGGTCTTCGTGACGGGTTCGCTGAGCCTGGTGGGGCAGAGCGGCGACGTCGAAGCCGAGCTTCTGGTCAGCCGCATTGCCGAGGACAAGGTGCTGGTGGCGACGCTCCAGCCCGTGGTGGTGCAAGCAGAAACCTTCGATCTTATCGCCGGCATCGACACCTTGCGCGAGCTTGCCGAGCTCTCGTCCATCTCGGCGGCCGTTCCGGTCTCTGCCGTGCTGGTCTTTGTAAAGAATTAGAGCCCCACACGATGCGGTGAATACAGCAACTGACTGTAAATGCTGACAAATGCTGACCCGCCCGTGAGGGCAGTTGAATTGTTTTCCTGAGCCGAGAGGCAAAATCCGGACTGCCCGTCCTTTCCAAGGATTGGGTGTGATGAACCGAACTGCTCAGGAGTGCATCAATGCGTGCTGTGAGTCTCTCCATTCTGTTGGCTGGCATTCTTGCCCTCGCCGCCACGGCGGCACAGGCCGGCAATCAGCTTTCCGTCGCCATCGGCGGCTATGACACTGTGTCCTACCACAAGGGTGAGCCGATGCGCGGCGAGGCGCGCTTCAATCACTTCTGGAACGGCGCCATCTGGTACTTCGCCTCCGAAGAAAACCGCAACACCTTCCGCGATACCCCGGAACAGTTCGCGCCGAAGTATGACGGCTACTGTGCCTGGGCTGCCTCCCAGGGCTACAAGGCACCGGGTGACCCGATGGTCTACGTCGTGCACGAGGGCGACCTCTACCTGCAGGTCCATCCGCGGGCGCAGGAGCTCTGGAAGGGCGACAAAGCCGGCAACATCAAGACGGGTGATGAGAACTGGCCGCGGATCCACCCCTTCTAAGACAGAAGGCAGCATTGGACCGACTGCAGCGGCGGGGACCGACCGGTCTCCGCCGCTTGCCGTATCACCTTTCGTCCGCTGCTTTGTCTTGCTTCCCGTAATTCTCGAACAGCGCCAGGACGCGCTTCATCTCGGCCTGGCTAAGCAGCGTGGGTTCGCCCAGCTGCTTGGCAGCGATGTACTGGCGGCAGAGTGTCTCGACCTCGCCGGCCAGCCAGAGTGCTTTCTCCAGGTTCGGCCCGAAACAGATCATGCCGTGGTTGGCCAAGAGGCAGGCGCGACGTCCCTCCAGCGCTTTGAGCATGTTCTGCGACAGCGCTTCGGTGCCGAAGGTCGCGTATGTCGCACAGCGCAGGCTGCTGCCGCCGGCGACGGCGATCATGTAGTGGAAGGGGGGCACCTCCATCCGCAGGCAGGATAGGGCCGTGGCGTGAACCGCGTGGGTGTGGACCACGGCCTGGGCTTCCGGTCGCGCCGCATAGATGTCCCGGTGCATGCGCCACTCCGAGGAGGGGCGCCAGTCGCTCTGCACCTCGCCCTCCAGCGTCATCGCAACGATCTGCTCGGGCGCCGTCTCTTCGTAGGGAACTCCCGAGGGCGTGATCAGGAATCCCTCCTTGGTCCGCACGCTGGCGTTACCCGAGGTGCCCTGGTTGATGCCGAGCACATTCATCTTCAGGCAGGTCTCGATGACGGCGCGGCGCAGCTTGGTGTGCTTGAGCTTATTGGGGGGCGATTTTGGCATGGGCCGCACTTTGCGCTAGCCCTTGAGGATGTCCAAGAGCGCAGCATGCATGTCTGGGTTGGCTGTTGCGACGACCCGGCCATCGGACTGGAGGCTGAGCGGCGCGCCCTGCCAATCAGTGATGATCCCACCCGCGCCTTCGATGACTCCAACCAAAGGCAGGTAGTCGTAGGGTTGCAGCCCGATATCGACCACCGCATCGACCCACCCGGCGGCGAGCTGAGCATAGGGATAGCAGTCACTGGTCGGGCGCTGGTAGCGTCCAAGGGTGAGCAGGCGTTGCGCCTTGTCCGGTTCGCGAGCGATCAGCTGCGGTAGATCATTGTAGCAGACGAACGCCTGGTCCAAGGCGATACCGGGACAGCAGCGGATCGGCGTGCCGTTCATTCGGCTGCCCGAACCCACACTGCCGGCGAAGCTCTCCCCGAGTTGCGGCATGCGAATGACGCCGGCAAGCGGTCGCCCCTCGTGCAACACGCCGATCAGCGTGCCGAAAAGTGGCGCGCCGGCGATGAAGGACTTGGTGCCGTCTATGGGATCGAGGATCCAGACGAAAGGCCGCTCTACATTTTCGGCACCATACTCCTCACCGAGGATGCCGTGATCCGGGAAGCGCTCGGCGATTGCGGCCCGCATGGCCGCTTCCGTCTCTCGGTCGGCGACGGTGACCGGGCTTTCATCGTCCTTGCTTTCGACGGCAAGGCCGCCACGGAAATAGCGAAGCGTGATATCACTGACTTCGGCCGCCACTTCCTCGGCTGCACGCAGCAGTTCATCGACGTCCGGCTCACTCATTGGTGAGCCTGTCCAGTCGGTTCGGCCACCACCACCTCGACCGACGCGCCGGCGAAGTAGGCGGCGAGCTGCGGCGGTGGCGGGGCATCGGTGACCAGGCAATCGAAGGCGTCGGGCTCGGCGATGCGGATGGGTGCGTGCAGGCCGAACTTGGTCGAGTCCGCGGCGACGATGCTGCGCTCGGCGCGCGTCAGGATCTCGCGGGAGAAAGCAGCCTCGTCGAGGTCGAACAGCATGAAGCCGCTGTCCGCGTCGATGGCCGCGGCGGAGAGGATGGCATAGCGAACGCTGAACTGGCGGACGAAGGACACAGCCTCTTGCCCGAAGGCACCGGCGTCGTGGGAGCGGAGTTCTCCGCCGGCCATGAAGACGCGGTTGTTGTTGCGTGTTGCCAGCGCTTGCGCCGCTTCCAGCGAGTTGGTGACGACAAAGAGCTCTTGATGATTGCGCAGCGCGCGGGCGACGTAGGCCGTGGTCGAGCCGATGTCGAGGATCAGAGAGTCGCCGTTGGCGATCATTTGGGCCAGCTGTTCCGCGATCAGACGCTTGGCGTCCGGATTGACGTCCATGCGCTGGTTCAGGGTGGGCTCGCGCACGGCCTCGGGCAGATAGACGCCGCCGTGGACTTTGCGCACGAGCCCCTGCGCGGCGAGCTTCTTGACGTTGCGCCGAATGGTCTCTTCCGAGACCGCAAGGCGCTTGGCCAGCTCATGAATCCGTCGCGAGCCGTAGCGCTTCAGCTCCTCGAGGATCTCCATCTCACGGTGGGTTGCGTGCATGATCCTAACGTATCTACCGGCCGGTGATTCGGCTTGAAAGAGGTCCCGGGGCAAGCGGTCAAAGTTCCGCATTGTCGCGCGACCGCTGTGCAATCTTCAAGCCGAAGAGCCCTAATTCCAACAAAAAACCAAATTCAATGTTGACATACGTGGCTTTTGCTTCGGAAACTCGGACACGACAGCAGGCGGCTCGGCGACGGGAAGACGGCGCCCTGGCGCAGCGGCTTCGCGGCTGTCGAAGGAAACGCAAAAAGAAAACTGCGAACAGGAAGGGACGAAGCATGGCAAGCGCGGGTGTGAAAGGCGTGTTGCTTGGACTGGCCCTCGGCCTCGGCGTTACCGGTATCGCCGCGGCGGATGTCGAGTCCAAGGACCCCATCAAGCTGACCTTGCACGATTGGACCGGTCAGCTGATCACCACCAAGATGATGGGCGAGGTGCTCAAGAAGGCCGGCTACAACGTCGAGTACGTCCAGGCCGACTACATCGCCCAGTTTGCCGGGCTGAAGACCGGCGACCTCCACGTTGCCATGGAGATTTGGGAGACCACTGGGCGCGACGCCATGGACGAGGCCACGGCGACCGGCAGAGTCGAGAACCTCGGTGAGACCGGCATGATGGCGATCGAGGAGTGGTGGTATCCCGCCTACATGAAAGAGCGCTGCCCTGGCCTGCCGAACTGGGAGGCGCTCAACGACTGCGCCGAAGAGTTCGCCACGCCAGAGACGGATCCCAACGGCCGCTATCTTGGTGGGCCGGTCACTTGGGGCGGCTTCGACGACGAGCGGGCCGAGGCTCTGGAGCTCGACTTCGAGGTGGTCCACGCCGGCACGGACGCCGCGCTCTTCGCCGAGCTTGAGTCAGCCTATCAGCGCCAAGCGCCGATCCTGCTGTGGGTCTATGCGCCGCACTGGGCGCCCATCAAATACGAGGGCGAGTGGATCGAGTTCCCGGAGTACACGGCTGATTGCTACAACGATCCCGAGTGGGGCGTGAACCCGGACATGGCCTACGACTGCGGCAAGCCGCGCGGTCCGATCTGGAAGGTCTCTTGGTCCGGCGTGAAGGATAAGTGGCCCGGCGCGCACGCGGCCATCAAGGCTTTCCGCGTCTCCAACGACGAGATGGGTGCCATGGTCGCCGCCGTCGATCTCGAGGGCAAGGATCTGGATGCGGTGGTCGCCGACTGGCTGGCTAACAATGAGGACACTTGGAAGGGCTGGATCGGGCAATAAAGCCTGACCGACTTTGGGCCGGCTGAGGGCTTGGGTGTCGTCCTGCCTCTGGCCGGCCCGCATTCTTCCAGTTTGGCATCGGTATCTCGGCAGATTGCAGCCTTGTGGGCTGCGGCTTGCACTTCAAAGGACTCCACGCGGGTAACTTGCCTCTATGATCGCATGTAGCGAAAGCGCAAAGCCGCGAGGGGACCATGCAGCCTAAGCCGGTCAAGCTGGCCTGCCGGAACGTCTGGAAGCTCTTCGGGGAGGGGGCGGAGAGGCTGCTGGCGGCCAAGCCGCACCCTGAGATGTCGGAGATACACGCGGCCGGGCTGATCGGTGCGGTGCGCGACGCCAACATCGAAATCCGCGAAGGTGAGATCTTCGTCATCATGGGCCTGTCCGGCTCCGGCAAATCCACCCTGGTGCGCTGCCTTTCGCGCCTGATCGAGCCGACCGCCGGTGAGATTCTCTTCGATGGGCAGGATCTTCTGCGCGCGAGCGAGCAGGAGATGATCGAGCTGCGGCGCCACAAGATGGGCATGGTGTTCCAGCACTTCGCCCTGCTGCCCCATCTCTCCGTGCTGCAAAACGTGTCCTTTCCGCTCGACGTCCAGGGCGTGCCGCGTGCCGAGCGGGAGGCGGCGGCGCGGGACGTTATCGAGCTGGTCGGCCTCAAGGGGCGCGAGAGCTACTTCCCGCGCGAGCTTTCCGGCGGGCAGCAGCAGCGGGTCGGCATCGCCCGCTCGCTCGCCGTCAAGCCCGAGCTCTGGTTCCTGGATGAACCCTTCTCTGCCCTCGACCCGCTGATTCGCCGCGAGATGCAGGACGAGTTCCTGCGGCTGCAGAGCGTGCTGCACAAGACCATCGTCTTCATCACCCACGACTTCGAAGAGGCTATCCGTCTCGCCGACCGCATCGGCATCATGAAGGATGGCGAGGTCATCCAGGTCGCCTCTCCGGAAGAGCTGGTGCTGTCTCCGGCCAACGACTATGTCGCCGAGTTCACCAAGCATATTCCGCGTGCCAAGGTGCTGACGGTTCGTTCGGTCATGCAGCCGGGTCCGCCTTCTGGCGAGGTGGCCGGAGAGGTTAGCGCAGCGGCTAGGATCGAGGACATCGCCGACCGGGTGGAAGCTTCTGAGCAGCCCCATGCCGTCGTCGACGAGGACGGCGCGGTGGTCGGTAGTATCGGCCGCAAGGCGGTGGTCGACGTGCTGGTCGGGCGAGGCACATCGCGATGAGTCGCCTCGATCAGCTCGGTCTGTCGCGGAATGCCATGCTCTGGCTGCTGCTCTTCGTGGTCACCTTCGTTCTGGCGCAGGTCAGCAAAGATTTGGCCAAGGAGATGGACGCGCGCTGGCTGATGAAGGTACCGCGCGATCTGCGCATCCCCATGCGGGGCGACATCAGCGACTTCATGAGCTGGCTTGTGGAGAGCGCGAGCTTCGGTCTTTTCACCTTCACTGAGCTGACCCGCGGTATCTCCTGGCTGATCGAGCAGCCCTACGACTTCGTCCGCGCGCTGGTCATCGAGGGCTTCGTGCGCGGCCAGGGCAACGAGGCCGTGCAGGTGCTGCCGTCGCTGAGCTGGATGGCCGTCGCCTTCGTGGTCGCCGCCATGGGCCACTATGCCGGGAGCTGGCGGCTCGCTGCCTTCGTCGGCCTCTGCTTCCTCTATCTCGCCGTCTTCGGCCAATGGGACAGCGCAATGGTCACGCTGTCTTCCATCCTGATCGCCGTGCCCTTCGGTGTTGGCGGGGGATTGCTGCTCGGCATTGCCGGCTATCGCTGGCCCTGGTTCGACCGCCTGATGACGCCGGTTCTGGACCTGATGCAGACCGTGCCGATCTTCGCCTACCTGGTGCCGATCTTGTTTCTCTTCGGCTTCGGCCCGGTCGCCGCCCTGATCGCCACGGTGATCTATGCCATGCCGCCTATGGTGCGGGTCACAACCCTGGCGCTGCACGGCGTGCCCAGCGAGATTCGCGAGTTCGGCAAGATGGTTGGCTGCACCCGCCGCCAGATGACTTGGCGCGTCTTGGTGCCTTCGGCGCTGCCGAGCCTGATGGTCGGTGTGAACCAGGTCATTATGCTCTCGCTCAACATGGTGATCATTGCCTCCATGATCGGGGCGGGGGGCCTTGGCTACGACGTGCTGACGTCGCTGCGCCGTCTCGACATAGGCGCCGGGTTGGAGGCCGGCGTCGCCATCGTCGTGCTGGCCATCGCGCTGGACCGCCTGAGCCAGGCCTTTGCCAACCGCCCGCCGCCGGAGCACAGCGAGCGGCAGCTCAACGCGCTGCAGCGCCATCCCTGGCTGGTCACCTGCCTGGCCGTGATCCTGGGGACCGGCCTGGTCGGCTTGCTGCTGCCGGCGGTGCAGCAGTATCCGGCGGGCGCCGAGATCACCACCGGTGCCTTTTGGGAAAATCTGGTGCGCTGGATCAACGTTAACTTCTTCGACCAGCTCGAGGCCGCGAAGACCTTCATGCTGGTCAACTTCATGGTGCCGGTGAAGCGCTTCCTGCTCGGCCTGCCGTGGCCTTGGGTGCTGCTATTGATCACTTTCGCCGGCTGGCAGCTCGGCGGTATTCGCTTGGCGCTGCTCTGCTTCGCTCTGACCCTCTTCATCCTGGTCAATGGCCTTTGGGCCAAGGCCATGGTGACGGTCTACCTCTGCGGCGTTTCCGTCATCATCGCCTGCATCATCGGCATTCCGATCGGAATCCTCGCGGCCGAGAACGACCGGGCCAACCGCATCGTCCAGGCCTTCATCGACACGCTGCAGACGCTGCCGAGCTTCGTCTATCTGATTCCCGTGGTGATGCTGTTCCGGGTCGGCGACTTCTCGGCGATGATCGCCATTATTCTTTACGCTCTCGCACCGGCCGTTCGCTACGCGGCGCATGGTATCCGCTCCATCGACCCGCAACTGATCGAGGCCGGCATCGTCTCGGGTTGCACCCGGCGGCAGCTGCTCATGCGCATCAAGCTGCCGCTGGCGTTGCCGGAGATCATGCTCGGCATCAACCAGACCATCATGCTGGCGCTCTCCATGCTGGTGATCACCGCGCTGGTCGGGACCCGCGACCTGGGTCAGGAGGTCTACATCGCGCTGACCAAGGCCGACACCGGCCGAGGCATCGTCGCCGGAGTCTCGGTCGCCTGCATCGCCATCATCGCGGACCGCCTGATCGCGGCGGCGGCGCAGCGCAAGAAGCGCCGCCTTGGGTTGGCTTGAGGGAGGGGGAGAGATGAACGACGCCACAGCGAAGGCGGCTGGCCTGTCCATCTGGTCGGGACCGGTCGATCCGCAGCCGCTGAGCGGCGGCATCACCAACGTCAACTTCGTCGTCGAGGATGCCGGCCGCAAGTTCGTGGTGCGGGTAGGGGAGGACATTCCCGTGCACCAAATCATGCGCTTCAACGAGGTGGCGGCGAGCCGCGCGGCGGAATTGGCCGGTATCTCGCCGGCAGTGCGCCATCAGGAGCCTGGGGTACTGGTCATCGACTACATCGACGGCAAGACCTTCAGCGAGGAAGATGTCCGCGTGCCGGCGAACCTCGAACGCATCCTGCCGGTGATCAAGCGCTGCCACCAACAGATCCCGACCAAGCTGCGCGGACCGGCGCTGATGTTCTGGGTCTTCCACGTCATCCGCGACTACGCCGGCACCTTGGAAGCGGGTGAAAGCCGGCACCTCGCCAAGCTGCCCAAACTGCTGGCGGCTTCTACGGCGCTGGAGCGTGCCGTCGGCCCCATCGATGTGGTCTTCGGCCACAACGACTTGCTGCCGGCCAACTTCATCGACGACGGCGAGAGGATCTGGCTCGTCGACTGGGACTACGCGGGCTTCAACAGCCCGCTGTTCGACCTCGGCGGCCTGGCCTCCAACAACGGTCTGACGCCAGAGCAGGAAGACTGGATGCTCGAAACCTATTTCGAACGGCCGGTCGACGATGCACTGCGCCGTCGCTACGGCGCCATGAAGTGCGCCTCGCTGTTGCGGGAGACCACCTGGAGCATGGTCTCGGAGATCCACTCCGAGCTCGACTTCGACTACGTCGCCTATACGGCGGAGAACCTGACCCGCTTCGAGCGGGCCTACGACGACTTCACGCGAAGCTGAGGAGAAGACTGTGGGGGTGCTTCCTTCGACGGCGAAGGCTGTCATCATCGGTGGCGGCATCGTCGGCTGCTCGACGGCCTATCACTTGGCCAAGCTTGGTTGGACCGATACGGTCCTGCTGGAGCGGCACAAGCTGACCTCAGGCACCACCTTCCATGCCGCGGGGCTGGTCGGTCAGTTGCGCAGCAATGCCAACATCACCCAACTGCTCGGCGAGTCGGTTGCGCTCTACGACCGCTTGGAAGAGGAGACGGGCCTCGGCACTGGCTGGAAGATGAACGGCGGCTTGCGCCTGGCCTGCAACGAGGCGCGCTGGACCGAGGTGAAACGACAGGCCACGACCGCGCACTCCTTTGGTCTCGACATGCAGCTGCTGACGCCGAAGGAAGCAAAGGAACTCTGGCCACTGATGCAGGTCGAGGACGTGATCGGGGCCGCCTACCTGCCGACCGACGGCCAGGCCAACCCCTCCGACATCACCCAAGCCTTGGCCAAAGGCGCGCGGATGGCTGGCGCTACCCTCCTGGAAGAGACGGATGTCATCGCGATCGTCGTGGAAGACGGGCGCATTCGGGGCATCGAGACGAACCGCGGGCGCATCGATTGCGAGATTGTGGTCTGTTGCGCCGGGCAGTGGTCGCGGGCGCTTGCCGCGACCGTCGGCGTCAACGTGCCCTTGGTGTCAGTACAGCACCAATACATGGTGACCGAGACCATCGAAGGCGTGGCTTCGGACTTACCGACCCTGCGCGATCCCGATCGCCTGACCTATTACAAGGAAGAGGTCGGTGGTCTCGTGATGGGCGGCTACGAACAGAACCCCTTGCCTTGGGCGGAGGACGGCATACCGCCGGGCTTCAACTTCTCGCTTCTCGATTCCGACTTCGATCACTTCCAGCAGCTCATCGAGCTGTCCTTGGGCCGCGTGCCGGCTCTCGAAACCGCAGGCGTCAAGCAGCTCATTAATGGCCCGGAGAGCTTCACGCCGGATGGCAGCTTCATACTCGGTGAGGCGCCGGAGCTGCCGAACTTCTTCGTCGGCGCCGGCTTCAACGCTTACGGCATCGCCGCGGGCGGCGGGGCCGGTATGGCCTTGGCCGAGTGGATCCATGCCGGCGAGCCACCCTATGACCTTTGGCCCGTCGACATCCGCCGCTTTGGCCGCCCACACTTCGATACGGACTGGGTGCGCAGCCGCACCTTGGAGGCTTACGCCAAGCATTACACCATCGCCTGGCCGTCGGAGGAGCATGACAGCGGGCGGCCCTGCCGGCGGTCACCGCTTTATGCGCAGTTGAAGCAGAAGGGCGCTTGCTTCGGCGAGAAGCTGGGGTGGGAGCGACCCAACTGGTTCGCCGACCGGGCGGCCGGCGAGACACCGCAGGACGTCTACAGCTTCGAGCGGCCCGGCTGGTTCGAGGCCGTGGCCCGAGAGCATCGGGCAGCGCGAGAAGCGGCGGTGATCTTCGACCAGACAAGCTTCGCCAAGTTCGTCTTGAAAGGCCCGGACGCCGCCGCAGCCCTGGAGTGGATCTGCGCCAACCATGTCGACAAGCCGGTCGGACGGTTGACCTACACGCAGATGCTGAATGACCGGGGTGGGATCGAGTGCGATCTCACTGTGGCGCGGCTCGGGCTCAACGAGTTCTACATCGTCACGGGGACTGGTTTCGCGACTCACGACTTCGATTGGATCGGGCGGAACATCGGCGAGGGCATGAACGCGCAGCTCTTCGATGTGACCTCCTCGAACGCCGTGCTCTCGCTCATGGGGCCACGGGCGCGGGATGTCCTGCAGGCGGTGACGCGGGACGATGTTTCCAACGAGAGCTTTCCCTTCGGCCGCGCGCGCCGCATCGGCATCGCCGGCTGCCCGGTCCTGGCTTTGCGGGTGACCTATGTCGGCGAGCTCGGCTGGGAGCTTCATCTTCCGGTCGAATACGCTGTCAGCGTCTATGAGGCGCTGATGGAGGCAGGGGCGGAGAAGGGCTTGGTCGATGCCGGCTACCGCGCCATCGAGACGCTGCGGCTGGAGAAAGGCTACCGCGCCTGGGGCTCCGACATCGGTCCCGACCACACGCCGGTCGAGGCGGGGCTCGACTGGGCGGTGAAGCTGCGGCGTAACACGCCTTTCAAGGGACGAGAGGCCATAGAGGCGCAGAAGCGTGACGGTGTGGCTAAGCGCTTCGCCTGCTTCACGCTGGAGGATCCCAGCATCACGCTTCTGGGGCGGGAGACCATCTACCGCAACGACCGGCGGGCCGGCTGGCTCTCCAGCGCCGGCTTCGGCCACACCCTGGGACAGCCCATCGGCTATGGCTACGTGCGCGACCCTGACGGGGTCGACGCGGACTATCTCGAGGCCGGCCGCTATGAGCTGGAGGTCGCGACGGAGCGGGTCCCGGCGGTGTTCCATGCGCAGCCGCTCTACGACCCGAAGAACGAGCGCGTGCGCTGCTGATCTGTGGATTGTTTGCTTGCGTTTCTAAGAGACTCATTTTAGAAAGTAAAAGCTTTCTAAAATGAGTCGAGGCCATGACCGATCAAACCGAGTCCGGGACGGTCGCCTGGGGTGAGATTCTCAACGCTGTCTATGGTCCGTCGCTGATTGTAGTCAGCCTCGGGGTCTGGCTGCACGCGGCTGACAGCTTGCTGGTCGCGACCATGCTGCCGGCAATCGTCGCGGAGATCGGCGGCGAGGCTATGGTCGCTTGGACCATCGCCCTCTACGAGATCGGCTCCATCGTCGCCGGGGCGGCGAGCGCGCTTGTCGCCATGCGCCACGGCCTACGGCTCTCCATGAGTGTTTCAGCGGTGGTCTTCGCGGCCGGTTGCGCCGTCAGCGCCATCGCCCAAAGCATGGAGGTCGTGTTGATCGGCCGGCTGTTGCAGGGCTTGGGTGGCGGCGGATTAATGGCCTTGTCTTTTGTTGCCGTCAGCCAGCTGTTCCCGACGCGCCTGGTGGCGCGCGCCATGGCGGCGATATCGACCTTCTGGGGCGTCTCGGCTTTCCTTGGCCCCTTGGTTGGCGGCCTTTTCGTGGAGTTCGGCACCTGGCGCGGCGGCTTCTGGTTCTTCGCCATTCAGGCCTTGGCGCTGGGGATCTGGATTGCCCTCGGCGCCAAGTTGGGAGAGAGGCCGGTGCCGCAGGCGAGCAGCACACGCTTTCCCTACCAGCGACTATTGCTTCTTTCGGCGGGTGTGGTGCTGATCGCCTATGGCGGCCTGGACGTGACGCCGGTGGGGACGACAGCCTTCGTGCTGGCCGGGCTCGCGTGTCTGATCCTTTTCCTCCGCCTGGACGGCAGGCGGGGCGACGACCGTCTTCTGCCGCTTGGTCCCTTCAGGATGGCCACGCCTATCGGGGCGACCTTGCTGCTGGTGCTCTGCTTCTCCATGGCGACCATCGCCATCACCGCCTATGGCCCGCTGCTGGTGACCGCTTTGCACGGAACCTCGGCGCTGGTCGCCGGCTACATCGTCGCCTGCTCTTCGATCGGCTGGTCGGTGGCGGCGGTGCTGGTATCGGGAGCAGCCGAGCGGCACGATCCGAAGCTGATCGCCAGCGGTATGATCTTGGTGACGATCTCTATCGTTGGCTTTGCCTACAGCGTGGCCGAAGGGCCGGTTTGGCTGATCGCCGTCAGCGCCGTGGTGGAGGGGGCCGGCTTCGGCCTGGCCTGGACCTTTATCCTGCGCCGGATCACGACGCTGGCGCCTGTGAGTGAGCGCGAGCGCGTTTCCGGTGCTATGCCGACGATGCAACGCCTCGGGTTCGCCCTGGGCGCTGCCTACATCGGTATCGTCGCCAATGCTGCCGGTTTTGCCGATGCGGAGCAGGGTGCCACCGCGTCGGTTGCCGTCGCGATCTTCGTCGCCAGCCTTCCGTTTGCCGCGATTGGCCTGGTCGCAACCGCGCGTTTTGTTCTGTTCAGGGACGACGCGCCTAGGCGTGGAACGGCAGCGCTCCGCTAGCGAATCCAGTTCACCCCCCTGGGTGCATTAACAGCCGCTTTCGCACGGCTCTAGTCTTGCACGATTGAGGAGGAGCGTGCGGCAACAGGGCCGGCAACAAGCAAACAACTGAGAAAGCCGGCTCTCAACAGGGAGAGTGCGACATGGATGTATTCGACAAGATCCGGAGCGATCTGCTGAGCGGCCGGATGAGCCGGCGGCGTGCCTTGCAGCTCCTCGCGGCCACAGGCGCCGTCGCGGTGACGGGGCCGATGACGGCACAGCGCGCAGTGGCGAGTGACGATCACCCCCTGGTTTTCACCTGGACCGGCTATGACGACCCCGGCCTCTTTTCGGCCTACCAGGAAAAGTACGGTGCGCTGCCACGCTTCACCTTCTGGGGCGACGAAGAGGAGGGCGTCGCGAAGCTGCTCAGCGGCTTCTCGCCCGACGTGATCTTCCCCTGCTTCTACAAGATCAAGAAATGGTACGAGACCGGCCGCCTGGATGCGGTCGACACCGCCAAGCTCTCCCATTGGGAGGACATCTTTCCGAGCTTGCGAGCGCTCGACGGTGTGGAGCAGGGCGGCAACGTGGTCTGGGTGCCGATCGACTGGGGGCAAACTTCCGTGCTCTACCGCACGGACCTGGCGCCGGAGTACGTCGGCAACGAGACTTGGGGCATTCTCTGGGATCCCAAATATCAGGGCCGCGTTGCGGCTTTCGACAGCTTGGTCGACGCCGTCGTGGCCTCGGGCATCATGGCCGGGCTCGACAATATCTTCGATTACCGCTCCGACGAGGATCTGAAGGCGGCGCGGGAGTGGACCCGCAAGCTGGTCCAGCAGGTGCGCTTCTTCTCCAACGACCCGACGACTCTGGAGCAGGGCTTGGCTTCCGGCGAGATTATCGCCGCGACGGCCTGGGCGGAGTCCCTCGTGCGGCTCAAGGAACAAGGCCTGCCGGTCGAATACATGAACCCCAAGGAGGGGCGCATGACCTGGGTCTGCGGCCTGTCGATCATCAAGGGTGACGGCAACCGCGACAAGATCCACGACGTCATCGATGCCATGCTCGACCCGCGTTCGCGCATGTTCGAGATGGAGGCCTTTGGCACAGGCTCCTCCACCCAGACGCCTTACCAGATCATGGACGAGATCAAGCTCGTCGAGCTCGGTCACTCCAAGGATCCGGAGGCGGCGCTGTCGAAAGGCATCTTCCAGCTCGAGATCCAGGGTGAAGAGCGCTTGCAGGAGATGTTCGACGAAGCCAAGGCGGGCCTGTGACCGGCCGCATCCAGTTAGGTTTGTGCTAGCGTTGCAGCGTTAAGGACTAGCGCGAAGCCTCATGGCAGTGGAGGCCATCACCACGACGTCGGAGGAGCCGGCCGTCGCGCGGCGCAAGCTCTTTGCGTTCGACCGCGACGCCCGGCGCGGCCTCTCGCTTCTTTCTCCGACGATGATTCTGTTGATCGTCGCCTTGGCCGTGCCGATCGCAGTGCTGGTCGGCCTCAGCTTCTGGACCCAGAGCGGCCTGACCTTTCATCCGGGCTTCTCTACGGTCAACTACGAGACCTTCTTCGAAAAGCGCATCTATCCGCTGATCCTCTGGCGCTCCATCCAGATCTCGGCCCTGGTCGCCTTGGTCACCGTGCTGCTGGCCTATCCCGCCGCCTACTTCATCGCCTTCAAGGTGAAGCGGCGGAAGATCCTGTGGCTGGTCCTGATCACTTTGCCATTCTGGACAAGCTATTTGTTGCGCGTCTTCGCCTGGAAGATCGTGCTCGGCTACAACGGCGCGGTGAATTCGGGGCTGATGGCGGTGGGGGTCATTGACGAGCCCCTGACCTTCATGCTGCACAACCTGAACGCCGTGGTCATCACCCTGGCCCATGCCTGGGCGGCTTTTGCCATCCTGCCGATCTACGTGTCGCTGGAGAAGATCGACCGCTCGCTTCTGGAGGCGGCGGCCGATTTGGGGGAGGGGCCGGTGGGCCGCTTCCTGAGGGTCACCCTGCCGCTTTCCATGCCCGGCGTCATCGCCGCCTTGCTGCTGGTCTTCATTCCCACGGTTGGAGACTACGTCACACCCAAGCTGGTCGGCGGCAACACCGGCATCATGATCGGCAACCTGGTCCAGTCGCAGTTCGGCCGCGGCAACAACTGGCCCATGGGCGCGGCCATTTCCGTCGTCTCCATGATCACCATCACCGGCGTGGTTTGCGGCTTCCTGCTGCTGTTCCACCAGCTGAAGAAGCGCCTGGTATGAGGAGCGAGAGATGAACGGGCGCGGTCTCAAAATCCCCTTCAGCGGGCTGGGCCTCTACACGGTCATCTATCTGACCTTCATCTATCTGCCAGTGCTCTTCCTGCCGCTCTTTTCCTTCAACGATGCGATCTACGTCGCCTTTCCGCTGAAGGACTTCACCCTGCGCTGGTACGAGCAGATGACGCAGAGCCCGGGGCTCCTTGCGGCCTTCCAGAACAGCCTGAAGCTCGGCATCGTGGTTGCGATCGTCAGCACCATCTTCGGCACCCTGGCGGCCAGGGCCTTCACCCGCTACCGCGTGCCCTTCCAACGCCCGCTGAAGGGCTTCATCGCCGTGCCGTTGGTCATTCCCCTGATCATCCTCGGCATCTCCTTGATGGTGGTCTTCAACCGCCTGGGCGTGCCGCTGTCGCTTTTCACCATCGGCCTGTCGCACGTGGTGATCTGCGTGCCCTTTTCCATGCTGGTGATGATCTCCCGCCTGGAGGGCTTCGACCCGGAGCTGGAAGAGGCGGCGCAGGACCTGGGGGAGACGCTCTGGATGACCTTCTGGCGGGTGACCTTCCCGGTGGCCTTGCCGGGCATCGTCGCCAGCCTGCTGCTCTGCTTCACGATCTCCTTCGATGAGTTCCTGCTCGCCTTCTTCCTGGCGGGGGAGGAGGCCACCTTGCCGGTCTACATCTGGAGTCAGCTCCGCTTTCCCAATCGCCTGCCGAGCGTTTTAGCGCTCGGCTCCTGCATTCTGCTGGCAAGTTGCCTCCTTGTGTTACTGGCCGAGTGGGTCCGGCGCTTGGGTGCGCAACCAAGCAAAGGAGGGCAGGAAGCATGATCGATGCCGGCTTCATCTCCCTGCAGGGGGTCTCCAAGCACTTCGGCAGCATCAAGGCCGTCGACGATGTCAGCTTCGATATTGCCCGTGGTGAATTCTTCTCCCTGCTGGGACCGTCCGGCTGCGGCAAGACCACCTTGATGCGCATGATCGCCGGCTTCGAGGAAGCGACCGGCGGCGAGATCTTCATCGACGGGCAGCCCATGGGGCACATCCCGCCGCATCGCCGGCCGGTCAACATGGTGTTTCAGAACTACGCCATCTTTCCCCATCTGACGGTCCGCCAAAACATCGCCTTTGGCTTGCGCAAGGAACGGCTCTCCAAGGCCGAGCGCGACGGCGCGGTGGACGAGGCGCTCGAGATGATCAAGCTCTCGGGCTACGGCGAGCGCGGTGCCCATCAACTCTCCGGCGGCCAGCGGCAGCGGGTGGCGCTGGCTCGTGCATTGATAAAGCGGCCCAAGGTCCTGTTGCTCGACGAGCCGCTCGGCGCCCTCGACAAGAAACTGCGCGAGCAGATGCAGCTCGAGCTTCGGGCTTTGCAGCGCAGTGTCGGGATCACCTTCATCTTCGTGACCCACGACCAGGAAGAGGCGCTGACCATGTCGGACCGCATCGCGGTCATGTCCCATGGCAAGGCGCTGGAGATCGGCGAGCCCGCCCGGCTCTACGAGCGGCCGAAGACGCATTTCGTCGCCGACTTCCTCGGCTCCATGAACTTCTTCGACGGACGGGTCAAAGAGGCGGTCAACGGCCACACTCTGGTTGAGACAGAGCAGGTCGGCCTGGTGCGGGTGAAGAACGGCGGCGCGCGGCACGACCCGGGCAGTCGCCTGATCGTTGCGGTTCGGCCGGAGAACGTGCTGGTCTCGACCGAGGCTTCCGCTCAGCCGATTAACAGCGTACGGGGGCGCATCAACGCCGCGGCCTTCCTCGGCGATCGCTCGCACATTTATGTCTCGGTCGGCGACGGCAGCAATCGGGTCCTGACCTTGATGCAGAACCTCGGCGGCGCCGCCTCCCGCATGGGTGGCGAGGATCACGACGTCTGGCTGAGCTGGTCCGAGGAGGCCGGCATCCTGTTGCCGCCGGAGCAGACGTCATGATTGCGCCACGTAAGCTCTGTCAGCTGACACTTGCGGCGGCGATGCTCGCCGGCCTGGCCGCTGCCGGCAGCTATGCCTTCCGCGAGTATGAGCGAGAACAGGCGTGGCAAAGTCTGCTGCAGGATTGCCGTGACTGCGGGAGCCGCCATGCCGCCCGCCTGCGTTTTCAAGCCTGGCAAGCGGAAAGAGCACGAGACTTGGCGCAGCGGGCGCGCTTGGCTCAAGACGACGAGTAGGAAACAGGAGCCCAGGGATGGAGAGCAACTTCAACTACGACACCAAGGACATCTGGCAGAAGGATGTCGACCACCACGTCCATCCCTGGACCGACTTCTCGGACTTCAAGGAAACGGGTTCGCTGGTGTTGGCCGAAGCGCACGGGGCCCACATCTACGATTCCGAGGGCAATCGCTACCTGGATGGCATCGGCGGGCTGTGGTGCGTCAATGTCGGTTACGGCCGGGACGAGATCGCCCAGGCGATGGCCGAACAGGCCCGGCGCATGGTCTACTACTCTTCCTTCGGCGCGCACACCTCGGTGCCGGCAGCGGAGCTGGCCGCCAAGGTAGCTTCCCTTTCACCGAGCAACCTCAACCGGGTTCTCTTTGGCACCGGGGGGTCGATGGCCAACGACACGGCCGTGCGCATCATCCACTTCTATTTCAATCGCCTGGGAAAGCGGACCAAGAAGAAGATCATCACCCGCCACGACGGCTATCACGGCAGCACCTATCTCTCCATGTCGCTGACCGGCGTCGCCTTCGATCACCAGGGCTTCGACATCATCGGCGACAGCCTGATCGCGCGCATCTCTTCGCCCAATGTATATCGCCGCCCGGACGGGATGAGCGAAGCCGACTACCTGGAGCAGCTGGTGGCCGAGTTCGAGGCCAAGATCGAAGAGCTAGGCGCCGAGAACGTCGCGGCTTTCATCGCCGAGCCGATCATGGGGGCGGGCGGTGTCATGGTCCCGCCCAAGGGCTACCACAAGCGCTTCTTGGACGTTTGCCACAAGAACGAGATTCTCTACATCTCGGACGAGGTGGTGACGGCCTTCGGGCGCCTGGGGCATTTCTTCGCGTCCGAAGCGGTATTCGATATCCAGCCTGATATCATCACTTGCGCGAAGGGCTTCTCTTCGGCCTACGCCCCACTCTCCGGCACCCTGATCTCCGACGAATTCTACGACGTGATCAGCGTGCCGCAGGCGGAGGGGGCGCTCTTCACCCACGGCTTCACCTATTCCGGCCATCCGGTTTGCTGCGCCGCGGGTCTCAAGAACATCGAGATTATGGAGCGCGAAGACATCTGCGGCCACGTGCGCGCCGTCGGGCCTTACCTGGAGGAGAAGCTTGCTGGGCTCGCCGACCTGCCGATCGTCGGCGACGTGCGCGGCAGCCACTTCATGATGTGCGTCGAGAACGTGGCTGACAAGAAGAGCAAGGCACTCTTCGCGCCGGAGGTCGCCATCGGCAAGCGCATCGCCGACGCCTGCCAGAAACGGGGCGTGCTGGTGCGGCCCATCGCCCATCTCAACGTGCTGTCACCGCCGCTCATTCTGACACGTGAGGAGATCGACCATATGGTCGTCACCCTGCGCGACGCGATCGGCGAGGTGCAGGACGACTTGGTGCGGGAAGGGCTCTGGAAGGGGTGAGGGAGGAGGCTGGCTTCGGCGAAGGCAACGCCCTGCTTCGGGAATCCGCAATTTGGGCTTTGCCTTCGCTGGTGCAGTCTGGGCTGCAGACATAGAGGCCATTGGGCAAAGGCGAACCGGAATGAGCAGCTTGGCACTGACCACAAAGAGTAGCGACGACCCTCTGGTCGCCGCCCTGCGCGACTTTGCTGAGCGCCCCTTCGAGCAGGCCCGCGCCATGCCGGCGGCCGCCTACACCTCCGAGCACATGCTGCCGGCCGAGATCGAGAGCGTCTTCAAGCGCGACTGGATCTGCGCCGGGCGTGCCGAGGCCCTGGCCGAGAAAGGAGATTACCTCGCCTTTCAGATCGGCGACATTCCCGTAGCCATCCTGCGCGATGGGGAAGGCGAGCTGCGCGCCTTCTCCAACGTCTGCCTGCACCGCATGTCGACGCTCCTGACCGGCCGCGGCAACTGCAAGTCCATCGTCTGCCCCTATCATGCCTGGACCTACGGGCTCGATGGCAAATTGCGCGGTGCGCCGCACATGAAGAACGCGCCGGCCTTCCGGAAGGGTGACTATCGCTTGCCGGAGTTCCGCTGCGAGGTTTGGGAGGGTTGGGTTTACGTTTCGCTCAACCCGGATGCTCCGCCGCTCGCGGAGCATCTGCAGCCGCTCTACGACCAGGTGGTCGGCCGCTATCGCCTCGGCGACTATCGCGAGACCTTCCGCGAAGAGCACGTCTGGAACACCAACTGGAAGATTCTCGCCGAGAACTTCATGGAGAGCTATCACCTGCCGCAGCTCCATGCCGCCACCATCGGCCCGCATTCCAAGGTCTCCGAGATGGAGTGCCCGCCCGGGGGGGCGGCCTTCAACTACCATTGGATCACCAAGGAAGCTTCCCTCGGCGTCGGGACGGCGCATCCGAACAACGACTACATGGAGGGTGACTGGCGGCGGACCACGGCGCTGATCACGATCTACCCGGGGCATATGATCACCCTGACCCCGGGCTACTTCTGGTACCTCTCTCTGCGTCCGCAGGGCGTGGACAAAGTCCAGATCCTCTATGGCGGCGGCTTTGCGCCGGACTACGCCGCGGATGAGGACTTCGAGACCGTGGCACACGACACCAAGACGCTGCTCGACGAAACCAATCAGGAAGACCGGGTCGGTGTCGAGGCGGTTTTCCGCGGCATGCTCTCGGCCTATGCCCAGCCAGGCCACCTCAATGCACTTGAGCGGCCGAACTACGAGTTTGGCCAGTACATCGTTGGCCGCGTGCTGGGCGTGCTTTAGGGGACTGGTTGGGCAGCGGCGGCGAAAGCCTCGGCAACCATGGCCCGGGCGGCCTTCTTGGTCAGGTCCCGGCGCGATAGCAGTCCGATGGAGCGATAGAGCGGCGGCTCTCCGAAGCCGAGCACGCGTAGGCCGTCCGAACTGCCTCTTGCGTTGCCAACGTCCGGGAGTATCGATGCGCCCAACCCAAGCCCGACCATCAAATAAATGGCCTCGATCGACTGCAGCTCTGTGTGCGTTCGCGGCGCGATGTCCAGCGCTTCCAGACGGGTCTCGATCAAGGGCGCGACCCAAGCTCGCCGGTTAAAACGAATATAGGGGTACTTGGCAAAGACGGCCTCGGGGGTGGTCTCGACCGAGTCCGAAGGCGCGATCACGACGATCTGTTGGCGGGCGATCTCGCTCCATTCGAGCGCTGGGTCGATCGTCCGCGGGCGGTGCATCAGGCTGGCATCGACCTCGCCGGATGCCGTCATTTCCAGGAGATCGCCCGACAATCCCGAGGCGACCGAGACGACCAGCTCGGGACTGCTTGCGCGTAAGGCGATCAATCCGTTGGGCAGCAGATTGGTCAGCACCGTCGGAATGGCGCCAAGGCGGAACTCCCCTCGGTAGGCTCGCACGGCGGTGATGGCATCGACCATCTCGTCGTAGTGGCTGACGATCGCGCGCGCGTGCCTCAGGGCGATCTTGCCCGTGCGCGTCAATTCCGGCGGGCGTCGTTTACGGTCGAACAGGCTGGTGCCGAGCGCCTCTTCCAAGGCGGCAACCTGCATGGAGATGGCCGACTGGGTCAGGTTCAGGGCGTCGGCCGCGCGGGCGAATGATCGATGCTCACCGATCGCTTGCAGGGCGCGGAACTGTCGGATGGACATGGCTCTGTCACTAACATCAGATATTTTGAATTTACACCCATAAAAACGCGCTTTGATAAAGACAGGCCTCTGCTAACCTTTGCTTCAATCACAAGAAGTATGGCGTCTTTCCCCAAGAATGAGACGCGAAAGGGAGGAGAAATGAAGGTCTTGCAAAGTATTGCGGGAGCGAGCGCGGTGGTGTCGGTGCTGCTGCTGGCTGGGCCAGCGGCGGCCATGCCCGACAAGCCTGCCGGATTCGGCAATCGGCCTTTGACCATGATCGTGCCCTTCGGTGCCGGTGGCGGCTCGGACCAGTTAGCCAGGGCCATGGCCAAGGCGATGGAAGAGGAGGCGGGGCTTTCCTTCCAGGTCGTCAACAAGCCCGGCGGCGGCGGCACGGCGGCCATCCCGGACTTCATGCTGGCGCCTGCCGATGGCTACACGGTGCTGGAGCATATCGACAACGCGGTTTCGGCCTACGCTGCAGGTGACATTCGCGAGAACCCCGCGGAGGACTGGATCCCGCTCTGCATGACGCAGATCACCTTCAGTCAGATCTACATCCGCCCCGACGACGACCGCTTCTCCGACTGGCAGAGCTTCGTCGACTATGCCAAGGCAAACCCGGGCGACGTGACCATGGCCAACCTCGGCAAGGTCGGCTCGAAGGAGCTGGTGGTCATGCAGCAGCTTTCCGATGCGTTGGGCCTGGATGTTAAGCAGATCGCCTTCGACAAGCCGGCCGAACGCTACGGCGCGCTGATCGGCGGCCACGTCGATGTGCTCTTCGAGCAACCGGGAGACGTGCGTAACTTCCTGGATGCCGGTCAGATGAAGCCCATCCTCACTTTCCTGGACAGCCGGCCCGCTGCTTTTCCGGACGCGCCGACTCATCTGGAGGCCGGGGCCGACTTCGACGCGCTCAAGCGGTTCCGTGGCTTCTACGTAAAGAAGGGCACTCCGCAGGACCGCCTCGACTATCTCGTGGCGGCTTGCAAGGCAGGCTTCGCCAACGAGGGCTACGCGGAATTCAATGAAAAGAAATACATGCATCTGATCGACAGCTATCGCGATACCGAAGGCTCCATCGAGCTGATCAACAACGCCGTCGCCACCTACCGCGACATGTATGAGAAGCTCGGCATCGGCAACTGACGCAACTGATCAATGGAGGCGACGGGCGCCCGTCGCCTCCGTGAGGCGCGTCGCGGCGCGCCAAACCGCCTCGAACGTCCAGCCGGGTACGCCTGGTACCCAACAAGGAAGGTGCAATGCCCAGCACTGCCGGTGCCGCCTTGCCTGAACGTAATCGCGATTTGCGCGTCTTCGCGGGTCCAGTTGTGGAGTGGGCGATCTGGATCGCGGTTCTCGCCTGGGTCTTCTGGCAGACGCAGCGATTCGATCGGGAGATCGCTCAGTACGCCTTCGGCGCGGCCGGATGGCCGCGGGCGCTGTGCATCGCCGCGGCGCTCGGGGCGACCGGTCAGCTGATCTATCGCATCGCCGAGATTCGTCGTGGCCGCGCCGCCGGGCCTGAAACTGCCGCACCCGAGAGTGCCACGCTCGACAGTCCCGCGCCCGAGGGCCAGCGCCCCGGGCTTTGGCAACGTGCCAAGCATCTGCCGATCTTCATCTTTCCGCTGATCTATCTCTACCTCGTACCGAGCGTCGGCTTCTATGTGGCGACGCCCTTCTTCATTCTCGGATTGCTGCTGATTCTGGAGGTGCGCTCGCTCAGGGCGCTGCTGGGCGTGACCTGCGTGATCTACGGTCTCGTGCTCCTCCTCTTCACCCGATTCTTCTATGTCGCGCTGCCGGTCGGACGGATCGAAGCCTTCTACGACATCAACAACGCGATCATCGGCATCGCGCGCTACGGCATGTAGGGGGCCGGGCGGGCATGGAGCAGTTTCTCGACGGCACCTTCAACCTGTTCGGCGACGGGCAGGCCGTTCTGATCTTCGGCCTTGGGCTGATCGGCGGCATGCTGTTCGGTGCCATCCCGGGCGTGAACATGCTGACGCTCGGCGCCGTCCTCTTACCCTTCACCATCACCATGCAGCCCGAGCATGCCGTCATGCTGTTCTCGGTGATCTACTGCGCGGGCGTGTTTGGCGGGGCCATAACCGCGATCCTCTTCAACATCCCGGGCGCGCCTGAAAACGCGCCTACCTGCTTCGATGGCTATCCCATGACGATGCAGGGGCGGAGCGGCAAGGCCATCGGCGCTGCGGTGAGCTGTTCGGCGATCGGGGGCGTCGCCTCTGCGGTGCTGATGATGTCGGCGACCGGCTTGATCGCGAGCTGGGCGGTGCGCGCCTTTGGGCCGCAGGAGGTCTTTGCGCTGATCTTCTTCGGGCTGGCCGTCTCAGCCTCCATCGGGGCTGAGAACCTCTGGAAGGGCTGGCTGTCGGTGTTTGCCGGCCTGATCATCGCAACCGTAGGGACCGACCCGGTCGGAGGAATTCCGCGCTTCAACGAAGGCTCGTTCTTCGGGCTCGAGTTCTCCTCCTACTACCTCTCCGCCGGGATCCACTTCATCCCGATGATCCTCGGCTTCTTCGCCGTCTCGGAAGTCCTCACCCAAGCGATGCATATCTCGAAGGGGACGAGAGAACGGCCAAAGGCCGGCCTGGACTTTCCCACCATCGCCGAGTTCCTGAGCGTGCGCTGGACCATGCTCCGCTCCATCGTGATCGGCTTCTTCGCCGGCGTGCTGCCGGGCATCGGCGCGACCTTGGCGGCCTTCCTCGGCTATTCGCAGGCGCATCGCTGGTCGAAGAAACGCGCGAACTTCGGCAAGGGAGAGCTGGAAGGGGTTGTGGCCTCGGAAACCGCGAACAACGCAGCCACCGGCGCGGCGATGATCCCGCTTCTGGCGCTCGGCCTGCCGGGCGGCGCGCTGACCGCCATGATCATGGGCATCTTCCAGATCCATGGCATGGAGCCGGGCCCGCTGATCTTCGTCAACTCAGGCGATCTCGTCTGGATCACCTTCGCGGCGATGTTCTGGGCCAACCTCTTTATCATCCTCCTCGGCTGGCTGCAGACCAAGACGGTGGTGCAGATCCTGCGCGTTCCCTTCCGTTGGCTGGCGCCGGGCATCTTGTTGCTTGCCGTCATCGGCGCCTATGCGCTGCGCAACCTCTTCATCGATGTCTGGGTCATGTTCTTGGCCGGGATCGTCGGCTACTTGCTGCGCCGCTCCGGCTACTCGGCCGCCGGCGTCGTGCTCGGCCTGATCCTCGGCAAGCTTGGCGAGTCCGCCTTCTCCAAGTCGATGCAGCTGATGGACTACAACTTCTTCGGCTTCTTTGAGCGTCCCATTTCGGCGCTGCTGATCACCCTCGGGATCGCGGCGATCGTCGTTAGCATCATCAACGAGATCCGCGGCGCGGACGTGCAGAAAGCGCTGATGGACTAGAAGGAGAAGAGCATGAGTCTGACAGCGCAACGGCAGCCCACGGCCGACGAGATCGTCGCCGCGCTGGTCGCCAGCGCCCGCACGGCCATGGACCGCTTTGAGAACCATGACCAGAGCCGGGTCGACGAAGCGGTGACGGCGCTGGCCTGGTCGATTTACAAGCCGGAGCATGCCCGGATGTTGGCCGAGATGGCGGTGGACGATACCGGCCTCGGCAATGTCGACTCCAAGATCATCAAGAACACACGGAAGACCTTCGGCACGCTGCGCGACCTGATGCGTGCCCGCACCGTCGGGGTGATCGACGAGCAGCCGGAGCGCGGCCTCGTTCTCTACGGTAAGCCGGTCGGCGTCGTCGGTGCCGTCTGCCCCTCCACCAACCCGGCTGCCACGCCGGTGAACAAGGCCATGATGGCGTTGAAGGGTGGCAACGCGGTTATCATCGCACCCTCGCCGGCGGGCTACGCGACAACGGCCAAGACCGTCGCGCTGATGCGGGAAGAACTAAAGAAATGCGGTCACCCGCAAGACTTGGTGCAGGTGCTGCCGGGGCCGGTCGACAAGGCCATGACCCAGGCGCTGGTCGAGCAGGTCGACCTGGCCGTGGTGACGGGCAGCCAGAACAACGTTCGCCGCGCCATGCAGTCCGGCACGGTGACCATCGGTGTCGGTGCCGGCAACGTGCCGGTCATCATCGATTCGAGCGCCGACCTGGCCGATGCGGCCGAAAAGATCGCCGCTTCGAAGATCTTCGACAACGCGACCTCCTGCTCTTCCGAGAATTCCGTCGTCATCCTCGACGACGTCTATGAGGAGGCCGTCGCGGCCCTGGAGAAGGCTGGGGGCTGGCGCTGCGATGCGGCGCAGAAGGCGCAGGTCGAGCGAACGCTGTGGGTTGGCGGCAAGCTCAATCGTGAGGTCATCGCCAAGGATGCCGCGGTGACCGCCGAGGTCTTCGGTCTGCCGGAGGCGGCGCGTCAGGCGCGCTTCTTCATGGTCGAGGAGGCGGAGGTCGGCGGTAAGCACGGCTTCGCCGACGAGAAGCTCAGCCTGGTGCTGACGCTCTACCGCGCGCGGGACTTCGACGAGGCCAAGCGCCTGGTGCGCGCCATCTTGGAGGTCACTGGCAAGGGGCATTCCGCCGGCATTCATACGGCGGATATGGCGCACGCCCGGGAACTCGCCGCCGAGACGGACGTGGTCCGGGTGCTGGTCAATCAGGCGCACACCTTCGGCAACGGCGGTGGCTTCAACAATGCGCTGCCTTTCACGCTCTCGATGGGCGGCGGGACCTGGGCCGGCAACAGCATCGACGACAATCTCAACTATCGCTGCTTCATCAACGTAACCCGGCTGGTCACCACCATTCCAGAGGACAAGCCCTCGGAGGAATCGCTGTTCGGCGCCTACTGGGAGAAATACGGCCGATGAACTTCGAGGAGTGGGCCGCCAAGCCACTGCTGGCCGCGCATGGCATCGCCGTGCCGCCAAGCCGGCTGGCCCGGGACGCGGCTGAAGCCGCGGCGGCAGCGGAAGCGATCGGTCCCTGCGTGGTCAAGGCGCAGGTTCCCACCGGCAAACGTGGCAAGGCCGGCGGCATCAAGCTAACAGCCACGCCGGCGGAAGCGCGAGCGGCGGCGGAGGCCATCCTCGGGATGGAGATCGGCGGCTACACGGTCGAGGCGGTGCTGATCGAAGCGCAGCTGCCGATCGACAAGGAGCTTTATGCAGCCGTGCTCAATGACCCGGCCGCGAAGGCACCCAGCGTGCTGTTCTCGACCGAAGGGGGCATGGATGTCGAGGAGGCCGCCGAGAGCAATCCGGATGCGATGCGGCGCATCGTCGTCGACATCACCGAGGGTCTGTCGCCGGACGAGGCGCTCGCTGCCCTGGACGGCTTGCCGCTCGATGGGCAGGCGGCGGCCATCGCCGAAACGCTGGTCAAGCTCTACCAGGCCTACCGAGCGCTCGATGCCGAGCTGCTCGAGATCAATCCCCTGGTCATCACCCGAGACGGCGAGATCGTCGCGCTCGACTGCAAGTTCACGCTGGACGATTCCGCCGTACCCCGCCAGCCAGAGATTGCCCCAAAGGGCGCGCCGGAGCGCATGACCGCGCTGGAGCGCGAAGCGGCCGAAGCCGGGCTCAAGTACATCGAGCTGGGCGGCAGCGTCGGCGTGCTGGCGAATGGCGCCGGCCTGACCATGACGACGATGGACGCGATCACCTACTACGGCGGCACGCCGGCGAACTTCCTGGAGATTGGCGGTGAGGCTTACACCAAGGCTGAGACCGCGCTGCGCATCCTGCTCAAGAACCCGAACATAAAGAGTCTTCTCGTGAACTTCTGCGGCGCCTTTGCACGCACCGACGTGATGTCGCAAGGCGTGGTCGAGGCTTGGAAGGCGCTCGACCCCGATATCCCCGTCTTCTTCACGGTCCACGGGACGGGTGAGGAGGAGGCGGTGGCGCTCATCCGCAGAGAGCTCAACATCGAACCCTTCGACCTGATGGACGATGCGGTGCGCGCCGTCGTCGCGGCCGCCGAGGAGCGCGCGGCATGATCCTCAGAAAATCCCACCGTATTCTGGTTCAAGGTATCACCGGGAAGCAGGGCACCTTCTGGACCCAGGCGATGATCGATTTTGGCGCCAGCGTTGTCGGCGGCGTCAATCCGAAGAAGGCCGGCAGCGAGCACCTCGGCCTTCCGGTCTACGCCAGCGCCCGCGACGCCGCGGGCCGCTTCGATGTCGCCCTGATGTTCATCCCACCGATGGCGGCTAAGGCCGCTGCGATCGATGCCTGCGAGGCCGGGGCCAGGATGATCGTATGCCTGACCGAGCACATCCCCGCGCAGGACGTGATGGAGATGCACGGCGCGGCGCGGTCCAGCGGCAGCCGTATCGTCGGCCCCAACACCGCCGGGTTGGTGACGCCCGGCGAGACCTTCGCCGGCATCATGCCGGCCTTCAACAAGACGGTTTTCCGTCCCGGCGCAATCGGTGTGATCTCGCGCTCCGGCAGCCTCGGGACGCTGGCCAGCCTCAATCTCACGCAGCAGGGCTTGGGCCAGTCGGTCTTCTACGGTGTCGGTGGCGATCCCATGATCGGCACCACCACGCGCGAGGCTCTGGAGTTTCTCGATGCGGACCCCAAGACAGAGGCGGTGGTGATCTGCGGCGAGATCGGCGGAAGCGCCGAGGAGGAGGCGGCCGAGTACGCCGCAGCCATGCGCAAGCCCGTCGCCGCCTTCATCGCCGGTCGTGCTTCGCCACCAGACAAAAAGATGGGCCACGCAGGTGCCATCGTCTCGGGCGGTAAGGGCGACTATGCTTCGAAGCGCCGTGCGCTCGAGCAGGCCGGAGTCGCCGTCGCCGATACGCCAAGCCAACTGCCCATGCTACTCCGGGAGAGCCTGGCGGCCCACGCGGTCTGATCTTATCGGCATCTAAGAGCAGCCTGCACGCCCGAGCCTGAAATGTGGCTCGGGCGCTCGCGTTGTTGGGCCCTCAGTTGACCAGAGACGTAGAGTGCGGGCCGTGGGGCACCGGGATGCTCGTGCGCGTTTGCACCAACTTTGGCTCGTCTCCCTCGACCAGGCGCCAGAAGTCGATGGAACCGCCTTCGGCGCCGCCGACGTGCTGATCGAAGTTGACCACCGCGACGTAGCGGCCGGAGGCATCGAACGTGGCGGCTTCCGGCAGGATGCCGTCATAGTAGTAGGTTCCGACGGTGGTCAGCTTGCCGTTCTCCCGGTCGATATCGATCAGCGTCAGCGAGGCATAGGGTGTGTGCCGCGAATCGTCGGCCGGCGCATAGGAGACCTCGAGGTTCGTCGTCACCGCCCACTCGCCATCGGGCGAGATGGCGATGCCTTCGGGCGAGGCGCCCGTGGCAGCGCGGCCGACGATGAGGTGGCGGGCGCCGTTGTCGCCATCGCCTTCGGCATCGAAGCGGATGGCCATAACATCGCCGTCGACCGCTTCCGTCCAGATGCCGGGCACGTCCGCTCCCCAAAATAGGTTGGCGGTCAGGTAGTGCGAGCCGTCGGGGGTGAAGCGGCCCATGAAGGGATACTTTGAGGTGAGCACCGGGTTGCCCCAGGGCTCGATCGTGATCTCGGAGCCGTCTCTGGCCACGCGGGCGAAGTGAACCATGGCTTGGTCCACCGTATGGATGGCGATGAAGTCCATGCTGGGATGCCACTGCACATGGCTGATCCGTTGGCTTTCGGAGATCGCGGGCAGGTTGGCGTAGCTCACCGCGCCCAGCGCGTTACCGTCGCGCTGGACGAAGGCGATGCCGCGCCCGTCGGTGGGATGCAGTGCCACGGCAATCACCGCTCCGTCCGGGCTGATCGATAAGCCGTCCAGGCGGTTGCCGATCTCTGCAGTGTCGGCGACCCGGGGCCTCGCGCGATCGGAGATATCCACCAGTGTCACCCGGGTGCCGATGGGCTTGTCACGGAAGGTCTCCCCGCCCTCCGGGCGCGGGCCGAAGCTCTCGGAGACGACGGCAAACTGACCGTCGGGGGTGACGGCAACCGCTGTAGGGGCACCGGCCACCGAGTTGGAAACCGGGACGCTGGCAACCGAAAGGTCGGGTAGAGACAGCACGGTCAGAACGTCGTGGCTCTCTCGCTCTCCCAACAAGCCGTTGACGTAGGCCGAGGAGACCATGTCGCCGTCGTGGATCGAAACGATTGCCGTGCCTTCGATGCCGATCAGGCCTGCATTCGCTGCAGGCGCGTTTCCATCCGCATAGGCGTTCGTTGCCATCGAGGCGAAGAGCGTCATGCCCAGCGCCAGCCGCGTGTACGTCATTCTTTGCTCCTGTTTTCTCATCAGTTCGGCGGACGTTGTTTTGGGTTGATCCGCTCCGGCGCAAATGGGCGCGATGGTCGGCAGGACAAATTCAAAGAGAGGCAGTATTATTCGTGAATTACAATCAATATCGTGGTATCAATCGCTTGTGATGGAACTGAAGGCGATCAGGCTCTTCGTGATTCTGGCGGAGGAGCTGCACTTCGGGCGGGCGGCCAAGCGGGCCGGCGTGACCCAATCTGTACTCTCGGTACAGATCAAGCGCCTGGAAGACGTGCTGGACGCCAAGCTCTTCACGCGTTCGACCCGTGAGGTGCAACTGACCGACGTGGGCATGGCTTTCAGGGATGAGGCTTTGGGTGTTTTGAGACGCGTCGATCAGGCAGTGCATGCCGCAAAAGCCATGGCGGCTGGCAGTGGTCGGCTCATCCGCATCGGCATCACATCGGCGGTTGAGGTCTCAAGCCTGATGGACCGCATTGCCGCATTTCGCGCCATGCGTCCCGATATCCAGGTCTTGATCCGCGAGCTTGGCACAGTGGAGCAGGAAGCGGCCTTGGGAAACGGCGACATCGATGTTGGCATCCTTCACCCGCCGCTCGACCGCTCTGGCATCATCACCACGTCTTTGAGTATCGATCGCTTCTTCGCCGTCCTTCATCCGGCTTTCTTCGATCTGAAACCCAGAGCAGCCTGGTCAACGCTCTTCGACCAACCGATCATCTTTTATCCGAGGCGCCGTGCGCCGCGGCTCTACGATCAGTTTGTTGGCTTCGCGGAGACAAAGGGGCTCTCCGCCAACATTGTCGCCGAGGCGGAGAGCTTTCTTGCGGCCGTGGCCATGGCGCGCGCCGGCCTTGGCATCGCTTTGCTGCCGCGACAGGTTACGCATCTCCACAAAGGCTTGAAGGTCCTCCCGCTTCGGAAGGACTGTCCCCTGAGCCTGGAGACGGCCTGCGCCACGCGAGAGACCGAAGCCGCCGACGTCGCCATCCGCGCCTGCGTGACCGCACTGAGGTCTGAAGCCTAGCCGTTCCCTCTGGCAAACGCTGACGGCAAGTCCGCTCGCCGGATGGAGGAGGGTCTCCATCCGGCTTCACGGTTCCAATAAAGCGTTACTGCATATCGAGCTTGGAGCGGACGTCGTCGGCAACCTCGTTGATCTTGGTGTTCGGGTCGGCGCCCTCGACCACCTCGACCAGCGCGGCCGCGATCAGGTCGGTGACGGCAACACCCTCCGCACCTGGATAGGCGTACCAGGGGCCGGCGTAGGAGGCGACCTGCGCATGGGCCCGCTTGGCGTTGGGGTTGTTGGCGTAGAACGCACCCAGGTAGCTCTCGTCCTGCAGGACGATGGCGTTGGTCGGTGCATAGCCGGAGTTCTCGACGATAATCTTGGCGCCGTCCGGGCCGGTGACGAACTGGATGTACTCCCAAGCGGCCTGCTGCTTGGCGGCATCCTCGGTCAGCATGACGATGGCCGAGCCGCCCGTCGGGAAGTAGACGGCGGACTTGTCCTCGGACGCCACGATGTTGGGTAGCAGCGTGACCTCGAAACGGTCGCCGGCTCCCTCCATCATGCGGGTGAGGTAGGAGGAGCTGTCGATGTAGATGCCGAGCGTGCCGGCGGCGAAGGCCTGCCGGGCCGCGTTGCCGTCATAGCCCTTCATGCCCGCTTCCTTGGCGAAGCGGAAGTAGAGCTCGGCGGCTTTGACCCCCGCATCGCTGTCGAAGGTGATCGCGGTCTCGTCCTCGTTCATCGGGCGACCACCGTAGGAGCCCAGCATGCTCTGGAACCGCCAGTCGTGCGCGGCGATCCAGACACCGTCGATATTGTTGCCCAGGTTGTTGATCTTGGCGGCCAGCACGATCAGCCCGTCGAAGTCGGTCGGGAAGTCGTCCATATAACCGTTGGCTTGCTCGACCAGGTCCGGGTTGACGTACATCACGAGCGTGGAGGCAGAAACCGCCAGCGCGTGCTGTTCGCCCTTGTACTGTCCGAGCGAGCGGAGCGCTGGGGTGTAGCCGGCTTTCTCGAATGCGGCGGCGTCCCCGATGAAGGAATCGAGCTCTACGGTGAGGCCCCGGTCCTCGAGAATGCGCCAGCGGTTGAGCCCGACGAAGGCGAGGTCGGGCGCCTGGCCGCCGACCGACTCGCGCAGCAGGCGCTGGACGCCTTTGGCGTAGGTTTCTTCCGGCGCATCCAGCTCGATCTTTATGTCGGGATTTCGCGCCATGAACTCGGTCGCGAGCTTCTGCTTGATCTCCGACCAGAGGTTGGGAATGGAGTAGTGGACGCGCAGCGTCGTCTCTTCCGCCTTGGCACTTGCTGCCGCGACGGTGGCAAGGGCGGCGAAGGCTGCGGCCGCCAAGAGAACCCGTTTCATCAGCTTTCTCCTTGTGTTCATCTCGTTGAAGGTCCGGCGCTTGCCGCGCTCTTCTCGCTTGTGAAGTACTTCCATGGCGGCTCATCCCTTGAGCCCGCTCATGGTGAAGCCTTGGATGAAGCGCCGCTGGGCCAGCAGGAAGCCGAGGACCAGGGGTGCGTTGATGACGGTAGCGGCGGCCATCAGCGGCCCGACGTCTGAGCCCGCTTCCTCGTCGCGGAAGTAGAGGACGCCGCGGGGCGGCGTGGCCAAGTCTCGGTCGCTGACGGCGATCAGCGGCCAGAAGAGGTCGTTCCAGTGGGCAACGACCGAGAAGATCGCGAAGGCCGTGACCGCCGGCCAGGCGTTGGGAAAGGCGATGCGCCAGGCGATCGCGGTCTCACTCAAGCCGTCGACCCGCGCCGCGTCGATCAGATCCGCCGGCAGCGCGGCAAAGTACTGGCGGAACAGGAAGATGCCGAAGACCGAGGCGATGAAGGGGATGATCAGCGCGCTATAGGTGTTGAGCAGCTTCAGCTCGGCCAGGCCCAGAAAGAGCGGCACGGCGGTGACGTGGTAGGGCACCAGCAGGCCGGCCAGCACGAGCCCGAACAGCAGGCCGCGCAGCTTGAAGTCGCGAACCGCGAGCGCATAGGCCAGGGGCACGGCCAGGAGAAGCTGGAAGAAGAGGATGCCGAAGCAGACGATGACACCGTTCAGCAGAAAGCGATGCAGCGGCACCTCGGTGAAGGCCTTGATGTAGTTCCGCCATTCGACCTGCGCGGGGAGCAGGGTGAAGTCGGGCGAGAAGATCTCGGCGGCGGGCTTGAGCGACAGCGAGATCATCCAGACGAAGGGGACGAGCACGAGGGCGGCACCGAGGCAGAGAACCGCCAGCGTGAGCACGCGTCCCAGGAGCCCGCGTGCCGTCATCGATAGTGTACTCGCGACTCGAGAATGCGGAACTGGGCCAAGGTGAAAATCAGCACGAAGACGAGGAAGACGACGGTGATCGCGCTGGAGTAACCGGCCTTGAAGTAGACGAAGCCCTCACGATACATGGCGAAGACCAGCGTGTCGCTGGCGAAGGCCGGGCCGCCGTCGGTCAGGGTGGCGACGATTTCAAAAACCCGGAAGGAGCGGGTGGCCGTGACGACCATGACAAAGAGGGTGGTGGGCCCCAGCATCGGCCAGGTGACCGTCCAGAAGCGCTCCCAGCTTCGGTTGGCGCCGTCGATGTCCGCCGCATCGTAGAGATGGCTCGGGATAGCCGCGAGGCCGGCTAAGAACAGCACCATGTTGTAGCCGACCGTCTCCCACACCCCGATGGCCGTCAGGGTGTAGAGCACCAGGCCGCGGTCGGAGAGCCAGTCCTGCCCCGGAAGCCCGAGGGCCAGCAAGGCTTGGTTGACCGGGCCCAGGGTCGGATGCAGCAGCATCTGCCAAACCGTGGCCATGGCGACCAGGGTCGCTGCCACCGGCAGGAAGTAGGCGGCGCGCAGGGCAGCGGCGAGACGCGGCATCCAGCGGGAGGCCTCATGCACGCCGAGAGCGACCAGGAGCGCCAGGACGATCGAGGCGGGCATGACGATGGCGACGTAGATCAGCGTGTTGACCACCGCGCGCTGGCCGATCGGGTCGGTGAAGATGGTCGCGTAGTTTTCGAGGCCGATCCATTCGAAGCTGCGGGCGCCGAACTGATAATCGGTGAAGGAGAGAACGATGACGACCAGCACCGGCGCGAAGATCAGCACGATCATCCCCAAGGTGGCCGGTGCGGTGAGCCAAAGGTCGGTGAGGATACCGCGGTGGCGGCTGGACAAGCGCGCCATGGCTATTGCTCCCGCAACGCCGGCCGAGAGGGCGCACGTGCCGGCACCAGCCGGGCATCGAGGCGCTGGCCGCTGTCGGGGTCAAAGAGATTGGCTCGCCCGGGCGCGAAGGACAGGCGCAGGATCTCTCCATCGACCGGCACGGCGTCCTGCTCGCTCAGTACGGCGCTGAGGTGATGGCCGCTGGGCAGACGCAGGGCGACCATGGTGCTGGAGCCGAGATAGTCGACCCGCTCGATGCGCCCTGCCAAGGCGCCGTCGGCGGCCGGGTGCAGGCGCTCGGAGCGGATACCCACCGTTACTGCGCGCCCTGCGAGGGCAGTGTCGAGCGAGAAGCCTTCGAACGGTGGTGCGAGCTGCCGGCCATCCACCGCCACCTCGAGGAAGTTGACGGGATGATCGCCGACGAAAGCCGCCACGCTGCGGCTGGCCGGGCGTTCGTAGAGCTCGCGTGGCGCATCGAGCTGCTGCACCTTGCCGTCCATGATCACCACAACCTGGTCCGACATGCTCATGGCCTCGGCCTGATCGTGGGTGACATAGACGAAAGTGCGCCCCGTGGTGCGATGCAGATCGACGATCTCGGCGCGCATGGCGTGGCGCAGCTTGGCGTCGAGGTTCGATAGAGGCTCGTCGAGCAGGAAGGCGGTCGGCTCCCGCACTAGCGCGCGCCCCACCGCAGCGCGCTGCTTTTGGCCGCCGGAAAGCTGCGATGGCTTGCGGTCGAGCAGCTCCTCGATCTTTAGCAGGGATGCGATGTGACGGACGGCCAGATCGTTGTCGGCGGCTTTGCGCCGTGCCGAGGGCAGCAGGCGGCTGAGGAGAGGAAACCGCTCCAAGCGGTTCATGGAGCGCATGGCCAACGGCAGCGCGATGTTCCCACGCACGGTCATATGCGGATAGAGCGCGTAGGACTGGAACACCATAGCGATGTTCCGCTCGGCCGCGCTGAGATCGTGCACGTCGCGGCCAGAGAAGAGAACGCTGCCGGATGTGGGTTGGTCCAGTCCGGCGATAATGCGCAACAAGGTGGACTTGCCGCAGCCGGAGGGGCCCAGCAGGGAGGTGAAGCTGGCACCTTCGATCGTCAGCGAAACATCGCTCAAGGCCGAGGTATCGCCGAAGCGGCGGCTGATGTTGCGCAATTCGATCACGGTGTGGGCCTTGTGTAAGGTTTCTTACTTTACCTCAAAGTCAGTGGAAGATTTATGACGGGTTTGGCAGATGGAGGAGAATCGGCAGGAGAGTCTCGACGGCCTCTTCCACCGAGCCCACATGCTGGACCCCGTCGATTTGCGGCGCATTGTGAAGTCCTATGACGGGCTTGCCGAAGTTGAGACCGAAGGCGGCTTCGGTGATCGTTCCATAGTGACCGCCGACGGCGACCAGCGCGAGCGCCGAGCCGGCCACGACGTAGTTGCGGGCCGATCTGATACCCGTGGCAAGGGGAAGGGAGATATAGTCGTTTGCGGCCTGCCACTCCGTGTCCGGCAGGATGCCGATGGTCAGGCCGCCGGCGTTATGGGCCCCGCGCGCTGCTGCTTCCATGATGCCCAGCTTGCCGCCGCAGAGGACCGGCACGCCGAGGCCCGCTAGCGCCGCGCCAAGCTGTTCCGCCGACTGTAGTTGATAGGGTTCCGCCTGCTTGGGGCCAATGATCGCCACCGGCAGCCGACGACAGCGCTTCATTCCATAGACCTGTCGCACCGCGTCTTCCGCCGAGATTTCAACCGCATCCCCTGGCAGAGCTTCTGCGAGCGGCTGCCAGGCCCAGGACCAGGGATCCAGCGCCAACTCGGGCTGGCGGAACAGGCGGTCTTTGCTTGGCGAGTAAAGCAGCATGACGTCCCTCCGCTTTGCGCTTGGCTTGCGACCCTATGTCTGTAAGATATCTTACAGAAAAAGGGAAGCAGGATATGTCCGTGGAACCGGCAGTGACGGCCTTGTCCGATCGTCAATGGGACGTGCTTAGGACGGTTGAGGAGCGTGGCTTCGTCACCATTGAGGGCTTGGCCGAAGAGTTTCAGGTCTCCGCCCAGACCATCCGGCGCGACATCATCGCCTTGGATGCTGCCGGCTTCCTACAGCGTTTTCACGGCGGCGCCGGCATTGGACGGCAGGATGCGGCTGTCCGGCTGGCCCACCGCTACAAGCAGGATGTGGCGCTTGATGCCAAGCAGCGCATCGCCGAACAGGTCGTCAAACGGATTCCCGACGGGGCGAGCCTGTTTCTCGACGTCGGAACGACCGTAGAGGCGGCGGCCCGGGCGTTGAGCGAGCGCGTTGGCTTGACGGTCTTCACCAACAGCATGAACGCCGCGGCTGTCTTTTCCGCGGACGACCATGAGGTCTTCGTGCTGGGTGGCAGGCTGGGTGGTAGCGATGGCTCGCTTGTCGGCGAGAGCGTGGTTGCAGCCCTCACGGAGCTCCGCCTGGACTATGCGTTGATCGGCTGCTCCGGCGTCGAGGAAACGGGTGCCGTGATGGATTTCGATGTCCGTAAGATCGTGATCAAGAAGACGGCAATGCGGGTCTCAAGGCAGAAGCTCCTGCTGGTTGCCTCTGAGAAGCTTGGCCGTTCGGCGCAAGCACAGATCGCGGTGCGCGACGACTTCGATGTTGTCATCACCGAGCGTGAGGAAGACGAGAGTCGGCGCTAACGTAGCAGGCCGTAAAGGCCGATGCAGAGCAGCAGCCCGAGCGCCACGCGTCGATAGAGCCGTTCGCTCGACTTGCGGAAGAGGCGACTGCCGACCCACACGGCTCCCAGGAAGGGGAGCAGGAGAGCGGCTGCCCGCAGCACCGCCTCCCAACTGATCAGGCCCTGCAGCAGCATCCAGGCGATCAGCGCCAGGAGCGTGACGGCGAAATAGCCGGTGAAATTCGCGCGGTTGACGGCGGCCGGGTCGCGACTGGACAGCAGGTAGACCATGACCGGCGGGTTACCGAGGCTGGTGGAGGCCATGAGCACGCCAGAGAGCGCGCCAACGCCGAGGGTGGCCGGCAGGCGCTTGGGGCCGTCGTAGCGCCAACCGGTCAGCAGGATAAGGGCGAAGACGACCACGACAGCGGCAATGCCACGGGCGATCAGCGCCGGGTCGAGGGAAACCAGGAGCCAAGCGCCCAGCGGCATGAAGAGGGCGGCGGCCGCGCCCATCGGCCCGACGACACGCCAATTCACATGCCCCTTCACGCCTGGCAGCAGCTGTGCTGTGGCCACCACCTCCATCAGGATGATCGTGGCGACGGTTTCGACTGGCCCAAAAAGAATGGCGAAGATCGGTGCCATCAGCATGCCTGAGCCGACGCCGGCGAAGCCGCGCATCATTCCCGCGGCCAAGGTCGCGATCAGTGCAAGCAGGAAGTCGCCGGTCAGGAGGGCGTTGAACAGGGCGTCGGCCGTGCCTTCGCCGCTCACGTTTCGGTCGGCTCGGCGGTGTGGTTTCGCATCAACTCGCCGATCTGCTGGGCCGCGCGTTGCAAGGCCGGTAATCGGTCCAGAGCGCTCTCCAGCGTGATGCGGTACTTCGGGCCGTGCAGAGCCAGGCCGGCGCAGAAGCGGCCGTTTGGGTCTACAATGGGAACGGCGATGGCGACCAGGCCCTCGATGAATTCCTCGTCATCAGTGGAATAGCCGCGCTTGCGAATCTCCGCGAGCTCGGACTTGAGCGCTTTGACGGAGGCGATGGAGCGGGGCGTGTGCTTGGTCAGCTCCAGGCGCCCGAGAATACGGTCCGCCGTCGCGCTTCCGAGGTGGCTGAGATAGAGCTTGCCGCTGGCCGTGCAGTGCATCGGCACGTGGCTGCCGACTGGAAGCTGCACGCGCAGCGGCCAGTGGGACTCGACCCGTTCGGCATAGATCATCCGCATGCCGTCGGGGATGGAGATGTTGCAGGTCTCGCCGACCTCCTCCACCAGCGTCTCCATGATGATCCGACGCTCCAGGTCGTAGTGCGAACCGGAAAGAATGCGGGTCGCGAATTCGAACATGCGCGGCCCGCTGAGCAGACGCTTGCCGTCGATTTCGTACTGCAGCAGCCGCTGCTCGACCAGCATCTTGCAGAGGCGATGCACGGTCGCCACAGGCAGGCCGACGGTCTTCGAGATGTAGGAGACCGTCACCGGCGAGTTGGAGTCGACCACGGCTTCAAGGACGCTGAAGGCGCGTAGAAAAGAGGCGCCCTTGTCGCGTGCTACCGCGGTCTTCTTTGCCGGTTTTTGAGCGCCGGCGACGGCTTGATCCTTCGTGGTTTCTTGATGTGCCATGGGCTTGGGCTGCTGGGCGCTCGCTTCACTACCTGTGTCTTCTCGCTCCATCATGCCTTCCGCGATCCGCTTCGGTCGAGAGCGGAAGCGGGACGCTGGCGTTTGGAGCGTCCCGCTTGCTTTCGTTCCCGCGTTAGCGACCCGTGCCCTGGAAGCTGACCAGGAAGGTCGAGAGGTCCGGCACCAGCGCGACCACGAACCAGCACAGCATAAGGGCCAGGAAGTAGGGCATCACGTAGCGCAAGATGCGGAAATAGGGGATGCCGGTGATACCGCTTGCAACGTAGAGGTTGAGGCCATAGGGCGGGGTGATGAAGCCGATGGCATCGCCGATCAGGAAGATGACCGCAAAGTGGATCGGGTCGACACCGATACTGGCCGCGATGGGCGCCAGGATAGGCGCCAGGATGATCGTGTTCGGTAGGCTCTCCAGGATCGTCCCGGCCAGCAGGACGATAGCCATGCAGGCGAAGAGGATGGCGTAGTAGCCGCCGAGGTGGGACAGCGCTTCCGTGACGAAGGCATTGGCGCCCAGAAGCGAGAGCAGCTGCTGCATGACAACGGAGATGGCGATCAGCGGCACCAGCAGTCCGGTGATCTGTCCCGACCGAAGGATGACGGCCGGCAGCTCCCGGAAAGAGAAACCCGGAACCAGAAGGGTCGCCGCCATGCTGCGGCCCTCAGTGCTGCCGTCGCGCGGCAGCTCGATGCGCTTGGCGATGGGGTACATGATCAAGCCGACCAGCATGCAGAAGCCGGCCGTCACGCCGGCTGCCTCGGTGGGCGAGAACTTGCCGGTATAGATGCCCCAGATCACCAGGCCGATGGCGAAGAAGCCAAGCCAGGCGCCGATGGCGGCGCGCATGATCCGCTTGTACTGCAGCTTGATGATCTCGCCCCAGCCGTACTTGCGTGACATGTACCAGCAGGCCAGCTGCATGGAGATGACCATCAGGATGCCGGGGATCATGCCGCCCAAGAACAGCTCGCTGATCGAGAGGTTCAGCAGGAAGCCGTAGACGATGAAGATGATGCTCGGCGGGATGATGATGCCGACCGTTCCGCCGGCGGCGACGGTCGCCGCGGCGAAGTTCGGGTCGTACTTCGTCTTGGTCATCTCCGGATGCATGATCGAGCCGATGGTCGCCGTGGTGGCGGAGTTCGAGCCGGAGATGGCGGCGAACATGCCGCAAGCGCCCAAGGCCGACATGGCGAGGCCGCCTCTGACCCATCCGAGTACGGAATAGGCGAAGTCGGACATGCGCTTGGCGATGCCGGCCTGGTTGATCAGGTCGCCGGTGAGAATGAAGAGGGGCAGGGCCAAGAGACCGAAGAAGTTGAGGCCCTCGTAGAGCGTGACCCCGATGTTGGCGAGGGTGAAGTCGATCACCAGGCTGACGCCGACAGCCCAGATGCCGATGATCAGAAAGATCGGCACGCCCATCACGAAGAGGATGGTGACGCCGATCGAGATGAGGGTGATCCAGAGACCGTCCATGGCGCCGCTCCTAGTCTGCGCCGACGCCGATGTTGACCATCATCGGCTCGTTGTTGCGGTAGCGGCGAATGTCATCGAACAGGTTGCGCAGCACCCGGTAGATGACGAGCGCGAAGCCGATGGGCGTGGCGGTATAGAACCACCACTGCATGACGTCATCGGTGCCTTGGACGATGGCGAAGTTGTCGTAGGCGATCTGCACCTGCTGCATCGAGTAGTAGATCACCAGGAGCGAAAAGCCGATCCAGACAAGGTGGTCGACCACCAGGCAGAAGAACTGGCCGCTGTAGGGCAGGCGCATGCGAAACTCTTCGAAGCGCAGGTGGCTGCGTCGCTTGCAGTTGTAGGCGCAGCCGATCCAAGTGACCCAAAGGAAGAGGTAGATGGGAATCGTCGAGCTCCAGGGCGCCTGCTGCCCGAAGGCGAAGCGCCGGATGACCTCGACGAAGATGATCGCCGTCATCACCACATAGCTTACGAGAATGATGGACTTCTCGATGTTCTCATCGAGCCACTTGAGCACGATCATGCTGTCCTCCCCTTGAAGCGCGCCGGCTGACGCTTGCGGCGGGCCCGGTTCCCGATCCGGGCATCATCCACGGCTCCTCGGCCGCCAGTCTGGATGGCGAGCTTAACATTTGGGGGGGCGCAGTCTTCGGCGCCGCGCCCCCGGCACGACAGGGACCTACGGGACTCTGCGGTCAGCCTTTCCACCAACGCCGCGGCTCGACGTTCTCCGCCAGGGTATCCTTCGGGATCTCGCGCGCGATGTCGTAGATGAAGGTGTAGGTATCCATGCCGCCGGACCAGTCGTTGATCCGCTCGCGCCACTTCTCCCAAGGCCCAGGCTGGAACTCCGGCGAGCACATCTCCTCGGCTTCCTTCTTGGCGGCATCCGACAACCAGGCCACGCGCACGCCGTGCTCGGCGAAGAGCGTGTTGGGAAGCTGCGGATTGGAGAAGCCGACGGTGTTCACGAGAGAGGCTTCGTTGGCCGCCTGCACGTGAACCTGGGTCAGATAGGCGGACTCCATCACCGCGTCCTGCAGTGAGGCATCGAGCTTATCGAAGGAGGCGGTGCTCATCGCCGTGTGCTCGGTGCCGCAGAAGAACTCCAGGTTCACGCTCTGCGAAACGACCGGGGACATGTTGGCGTAGGCCACCGCAGCCGCCCAGGTTTCGGCGCCGTCGATCAGGCCTTGCTTAAGACCATCGAGAGTCTCCGACCAGGCGATCGGCGTGGGATTGAGGTTCATCAGTTCCATGGCGATACGGCCAAGCTGCGTTCCCGTCACCCGGTTCTTTGTGCCGGCCAGCTCGGTCACGCTCTGTACGGTCGGCTTGTCGTCCCAGCCGAGGCCAAGCTGGATGCCGCGCAGCTCCGCGTGGCTGAACAGGAACTCGATCTTGTGCCGCTTGCGCATAGGTTCGCGCAGCACCTGCATGCTGCCCGGGTGATAGAGGAAGTAGTACTGCGACGCCCGGCTGGGGAACATGTAGGCATAGTCGAGCACGTTGAGGTACGGCGCGCCACCGGCAGAGTTCTGCGTCGAGGCGGCATACATGTCGATGATACCCTGCTGGGTCTTCTTCACGCAGTCGAGCTGGCCGCAGATCTGGTTGTTGCCGATGAACTCGACGCGGATGGCACCGTCCGTGCGCTCCTCCAGGTCATTGACGAACTGAAGACAACCGGCCCGCTCGATCAGCAGGTTGCGCTCGTTGAAGCCCGCGGCGCCGAACTTGAGCGTGTGCTTCGCCGGGGTCTTGAAGCGCTTCTCGTAGGTCGAGTTCGCGGCTTCTGCGAGGCGCGCCAGCGACACCGCACCGGTGAGGCTACCGGCGGCCAAGAGGGTGGAGGTGATACCGTAGTGCTTCGTCAGGCGCAGCAGGTCCCGACGAGAGATATCCCGCAGCTTGCGGCTTAACATGTCGATTTTCCTCCCTATTTGGTTATTTTGAGACTGCAAAAACGATATTTATTTTTCCATTATTGCATCATTTGATAAGCTGTGCAACGGTGATGGTCGGCAGTCCCGCACGCGAATTATCGGTCTGGCTGTAGCGGGCGGGGTGCCGTTGCCAAGAGGGGAAGCATAGCAATGAGCCGGCCGGCTGAGGAATTCGACTATGTGGTTGTCGGTGCTGGCTCGGCCGGGTGCGTGCTTGCCAATCGGTTGAGCGCCGATCCGCGCAATCGAGTGGCGCTGCTCGAGGCCGGTGGCCGGGACTGGTACCCCTGGATCCATGTGCCGGTCGGCTACTTCAAGACCATGCACAACCCGAACTACGACTGGTGCTATCGGACCGAGCCGGACCCGGGGCTAAACGGCCGCCGTCTGGAGTGGCCGCGCGGCAAGGTGCTGGGTGGCTCCAGTTCGTTGAACGGCTTGCTTTACGTCCGCGGCCAGCCTGAAGACTACGAGCGCTGGCGTCAGATGGGAAACCGCGGCTGGGGTTGGGACGACGTGCTGCCGCTGTTCAAGCGGTCGGAAGACCAGGAGCGGGGAGAGGACGAGTTTCACGGGGTCGGGGGTCCTCTGTCGGTCTCCAGCATGCGTCTCAACCGCCCCATTTGCGATGCTTGGGTCGCGGCAGCGCAAAAGGCGGGTTATCCCTTCAATCACGACTACAATGGGGAGAGCCAGGAAGGGGTCGGCTACTTCCAGCTCACCACCAGGAACGGACGACGCTGCAGCTCGGCCGTCGCCTATCTGCATCCGGTGAAGCAGCGCCCCAACCTCAAGGTCATCACCAAGGCGCTGACCGAGCGGGTGGTGACGGAGAACGGGCGGGCAACTGCCGTGATCTATCGCCGTCCGGACGGCAGCGAAGCGGAAGCGCGTGCAACGCGCGAAGTGGTGCTGAGCACGGGTGCGATCGGCTCGCCGCAGATCCTCATGCTCTCAGGCATCGGCGAGGCGGCGCAGCTCCGCGAGCAGGGCATCGAGGTGGTGGCCGATCTGCCTGGTGTGGGCAAGAACCTGCAGGACCATCTGCAGGCGCGCCTGATCTACAAATGCAGGGAGCCGACGCTCAATGACGAGGTGCGCAGCCTGTGGAACCAGATGCGCATCGGCCTCAAGTACATCATGTTCCGCGCTGGGCCGATGACCATGGCGGCGAGCCTGGCGACGGGTTTCCTCAAGACCCGCGAGCACCTGGAGACGCCGGACATCCAGTTCCACATTCAGCCCTGGTCGGCCGACAGTCCGGGGGAGGGGGTGCATCCCTTCTCGGCCTTCACCGCTTCGGTCTGCCAGCTCCGCCCCGAGAGCCGCGGCGAGATAAGGTTGAAGGACGCAAAGGCGACGACCTATCCCGCCATCCATCCCAACTACCTGGCGACGGAGACCGATCGGCAGACCCTGCTCGATGGCATCAAGATCGCCATCCGCATCGCGGAACTTCAGCCTCTGGCCAGCAAGATTTCCGAGCGCTTTCGGCCCGGCCCGGAGGAGACGTCGGACGAGGAGCTGCTGGAATGGGCACGGAATTTCTCGACGACGATCTACCACCCCTCTGGCACCTGCAAGATGGGCCGGGACCAGAATGCAGTGGTCGATGAGCGGCTACGCGTCCACGGCATAGGCGGCCTGCGCGTCGCCGATTGCTCGATCATGCCGGAGATTGTATCGGGAAACACCAATGCGCCGACCATCATGATCGGTGAAAAAGCCAGCGACATGATCTTGGAAGATGCGCGTGCTTGAACCTACCTGATACGTCGCGGTAGCCCGCATTTGTGAAACGCCCGTCCTGCCCGGGACCGAGCCGAATACTGGAGGAATCACAAAAATGAAGATGACGACCGAAGAGGCCTTCGTAAAAGTTCTGCAGATGCACGGCATCGAGCATGCCTTCGGCATCATCGGCTCGGCCATGATGCCGATCTCGGACCTCTTTCCGGCGGCCGGCATCACCTTCTGGGACTGCGCCCATGAGTGCAATGCGGGCATGAGCGCGGACGGCTACACCCGGGCGACCGGCAAGATGGCCATGGCCATCGCGCAGAACGGGCCGGGTATCACCAACTTCGTGACCCCGATCAAGACGGCCTACTGGAACCACACGCCGATGCTGCTGGTGACGCCACAGGCGGCCAACAAGACCATCGGCCAGGGCGGCTTCCAGGAGATGCCACAGATGGCGTTGTTCGAGGACATCGTCTGCTACCAGGAAGAGGTGCGCGATCCCTCCCGCATCGCCGAGGTGCTGAACCGGGTGATCGAAAAGGCCTGGCGCGGCAGCGCGCCGGCGCAGATCAACGTGCCGCGCGACTACTGGACCCAGGTGATCGATATCGACCTGCCGCAGATCGTGCGCCTGGAGCGTCCGCGTGGCGGCGAAGACGCCATCGCGCAGGCGGCGGAGCTGCTGTCCGAAGCAGAATTTCCGGTCATCCTCAACGGCGCCGGTGTCGTGCTCGCCGGTGCCATCCCGGCCAGCGTTGCCTTGGCCGAGCGGCTCTCGGCGCCGGTCTGTTGCAACTATCAGCACAACGACGCCTTCCCGGGCTCGCACTCGCTGTCGCTCGGCCCTCTGGGCTACAACGGCTCCAAGGCCGCGATGGAGACCATTGCCAAGGCGGACGTGGTGCTGGCGCTGGGCACGCGGCTCAATCCCTTCTCGACCTTGCCGGGCTACGGCATCGACTACTGGCCGAAGGATGCCAAGCTCATCCAGGTCGACATCAACTCCGACCGCATCGGCCTGACCAAGAAGGTCACGGTCGGCATTCAGGGTGATGCCAAGCGCGTGGCCGAGCAGCTCCTCTCGCAGCTCGCCACCACGGCCGGCGACAAGGGCCGGCAGGCCCGCAAGGACCTGGTGGCCGAGACCCGCTCGCGCTGGCTGCAGCAGCTCTCCTCCATGGATCACGAGGATGACGATCCGGGCACCAACTGGAACGAGCGCGCCCGCACTCGGGAGCCGGAGCGGATGAGCCCAAGGCAGGCCTGGCGGGCCATTCAGTCTGCGCTGCCGAAAGAGGCGATCATCTCGACGGACATCGGGAACAACTGCGCCATCGGCAACGCCTATCCCACCTTCGAGGAAGGGCGGAAGTATCTTGCGCCCGGTCTCTTCGGCCCTTGCGGTTACGGCTTCCCGTCCATCCTGGGCGCCAAGATCGGGCGTCCCGACGTGCCCTGCGTCGGCTTTGCCGGCGACGGCGCCTTCGGCATCTCCATGAACGAGATGACCGCCTGCGGCCGCAACGACTGGCCGGGCATCACCATGGTGATCTTCCGCAACTACCAGTGGGGTGCGGAGAAGCGCAACACGACGCTCTGGTTCGACGACAACTTCGTCGGCACCGAGCTCAACCTCGGCGTCGAGTACGCCAAGGTGGCGGAGGCCTGCGGCGTCAAAGGTGTGAAGGTCAGCACCATGGACGGCCTGACCGACGCACTGCGCACGGCGATCAAGGAGCAGATGGAGAATAACACCACCACCTTCATCGAGGCGGTGTTGAACCAGGAGCTCGGCGAGCCCTTCCGTCGCGACGCCATGAAGACCCCGGTGCAGGTCGCCGGCATCGACCGCAGCGACATGCGCCCGCAACAGGGGGCGTAGTAGGGGGCAGCTTCGCGTCCCGGCTACCTAGCGGACGAGGGCTTCGAGAGTCGGGCGGCGGAGACCAAGGCGCTTTTGGACGAGACCAACCGGGAGGACCGCCTTGGCGTCGAAGCGGTGTTCCGTGGTATGAAGTCCGACTACGCCCAGCCCGGCCCCCTCAACCCGCTCGAGCGCCCCAACTATGAGTTCGGTCAGTACATCGTCGGGCGGGTGCTGGAGGCGCTGTAGACCGCAGACTACTTAGGCTGCCTCCAGTTCATACTACTCATTGGTGCCATCGCTCGGCGAGCACCTGCGCCCTCTTGAGCTTTCAGAAGATCAAGGTGTTCAGCAACTCGTCTATGATTTATGCGGTGCAACCCGAAACGACGGCGTACCCGCCAAGTGTCGCACCCTGCGCTAGGTGCACGTCGGCCTCGCGTAGGTGATTGATGATCTGCTCTATCGTGAAACGCTTTCTCGATATCTGCTGCTCCCTTTCAACAGGGTCCAGGTGCCGCTTCTCTAACTCCGAGGTTGGACCCGGTTAAAGGGGGCAGGTCAGGCGACGGCTCCTTCACTTCCGAGAAGAGCGCTCGCTTCTGGATGAAGGCGCAGCTCTCGAGGAAGGCCTGCCTCGTCTCGTCATCAGGATGCGGATAACGCTCCGTATCGTGGAGGGTCTCCACGATCCAGTCGGCCAGCTTCCCAAGGCGACCTAATGCGCCCACTGCCTCACCCCGGCAGCAAACTCCATTCAGCAACGAATATAAGATTGACAAGCGGTATGATTGAGAAATTTCGACCGCTCGTGTCCTTGTGCCTCTCATTTCGGCAGTTCGGACGTCGCCGGCAAAGCCGCTCCGGGATTTGGTCGGCTCACGTCCTCCTTCGAAACTTTGTGCTGTGCGAACCAGTTGGCCGGTTCGAGCCCCGCCGCGACATTGGCTGCGTAGCACCGAAGGGTGCCTCACGTCGGTTCCTATATGGGTATTTCCTGGAGATGGAAGCGGTCCAAGACGTGGAGGAATTCGCTGTCGTCGGCTTGCCGCGTACCGATTTAGCCGAGAGCGTTGCCGCCGTCGTCGCTACCAAGAATGGCGCCAGCCTGCTCATGGTAACGTGATGGCACCGCTAAGGGTCAATCTCGCCCAACTCAAGCGCAAGCTGCCGTCCTGACGGGGCTTTAGCAGTCGCGGGCAACGAACCGGCTTTGCCGAGAACGACTTGCGCCTGCCTCTTACGTCCGAGCCAGCCGCAATAGACAATCTGGGGTTGACAAATATGGTGTGTTTCGCGACCATTCAGGCCTATAAAATCTCTCCCTATGCATTGAGGTTCATTATGAGGACGCTCTGTTCCTTGTTCGCCGGGATTTTTTGTTTCGCCGCGGCGCCTCCGGATCATCTTTCTGCAGCGGAGTTTTTTCCTGAAACTGCGACCCCACTATCCAACTCCGAGGTAGATAGTCTAAAGACATCTTTTGGGAGCCTTACATCGTCGACAGGCGTCGACGTCGTTGTCATCGGCGATATGATGTTTCGCGCCTCTGATCTGCTGACAACCGGCTTCTCGGGGAACAAGTGGACTGACGGCAAATTCGTCTATCAATTTGACTCGAACGTCTCACCAGCCAATCAGTCTCGGTTCTTAGATGCCTGCAAGGCTTGGGAGGATGTTTCTGCCGTAGAGTGTGTGCAGAGAACGAGCGAAGAAAACTTCGTCCATGTTCTCAGCTCGAACTTCAATCGCTCTTTCGTCGGAATGATCGGAGGCCGCCAGGACCTAGAGATCTACAACTGGAATTGGAAATACATAATCGCACATGAGATTGGTCATGCTCTGGGTTTGGCTCACGAGCAGTCTCGATCAGATCGTGACACCTACGTCGAAATCCTCTTCAACAATATCCGCAGCGGAACGGAAAACAATTTTCAGAAGCGGTCGACGACTAACCATTCACCTTATGACTTTCGGTCGATTATGCACTACGGTCCTTTGGCGTTCAGCAAGGATGGCATTAGCCCGACAATTGAGCCACGCTCGGGCTATGAAGCTGAAGGCAGCCACATGGGGAACCGACAGTATCTGTCATCCCAAGATGCTGCCGGGATGGCATCGCACTACGGTCCGAACTGATTTGTGTTGACCGCGAAGGTGCTGCGATAACCACCTTCGCCCGATAGATTGGAGCTCAAGATGGCTATGCGGCTTATTGAGCGCGCGAAATCTTACAGGCGGGTGGTTGCCTCTAGTTGCAAGAAGCATCCGGTGAGATGGGCTGCTGGAACGGGCACAGTTGGCCTGGGCTCGGTTTATCTGATTTGGTTATTTTTCTTTGCAGCAATCGGAATTGCAGAAACCTACAGCCGGTTGAGCAATGAGCTTGCGGCGAAACACCCCGAGGTCGATCAGCGCAATCCTTTAGACGCACCGACAGATGCGGTGTTTGCCGAACGTAGAGATGATGGCTACGTCGTCATCAGTAGCGAACCAAAGACGAAGAATGCCGTCCCTGTAATCCGCCGGGGCAGCTATTTGATACTTCTCAAGCCGGAAGCGACGGCTGAACAGGTCTCCGCACTGCTCCAGAAGTACGATCTGAAAATCAATGGTGGCGTGAAGGAAGCAGGAATTCTGTTTCTGCAACCGCGGACACCGCGGAAGGTAGACGGCGAGAATCTGCTCCAGGATGAGACACTGCTGCGCCTATTGGCTAACGAAGATATCGTCAAGGAAGCTGCCTTGGATATTGCAATGGGAGCGAACGCACTGCCACGTGAGACCGGTCAGTTCGGATTTGACCCAGATGGCAACCGACATGATTGGAGCTGGAAAGCTAGCGAAGGAGACGGCAATTGGGGCCACAAGATCGCGAGGCTTCCACCGGTTTGGACAATCATGAAGCGCGCGAAGAGCCTTGGTCGGCCTCTGGCGACAGTGTCTGTCGGCGTTGTCGATGACGGCTTTCGCGATCATGAAGATTTGGATCTCAAAGGAGATCGCACCTTTGTGGATGGTCGACCCTGCGCCACCGGCAGCAAGCACGGCAACCACGTGGCAGGCATCATCGGCGCCATCCACGGAAATGAGACTGGGACCGACGGAATCGCTTTGACTGCAAGACTGACCGCCGAGCGGGTGAGCTTCTCGACGCTCGCCGGCACGGACAATATCGAAACCGCCGTTAGCTCCTTTGCTGCAGATATTATCACCGGCGTTCACGCCCGCGCAGCTTCGCATACTGATACGACAGTTATAAACGTGAGCATGGGCTACAATTGGAAGTTCAAAGAGGAGGATCTGCCATTTGATGCCGAGAAATTCCGCCAGAACGTGTTGGCCCTTGAGAAGGTGGTTACACCCCTCATGCTACTATACGAAGGTGATAAGTTCGACAGGATGTTGATTATCTCCGCTGCAGGCAATGATTCGCGACCAGGCTCTATAGAGCACGCAAAAAACAGTAGCCCGGTGAACCGGGCGGCGCTTGAGCCGCATAACAACGCAGAACCAGCAGATGGCGTTATCGTCGTTGAAGCATCGAGGCGTGATGACACACGTTGGGTGATGTCAAATGCGGGTGGTCACTTATCGGCGCCAGGCGTCAAGATCCTCAGCACATCCGCAGAAACTTCAGATGCATATTCTGTCTGCGACGGCACGTCGATGGCAGCGCCTTTCGTTAGCGGTGTCGCAGCCTTGTTATTTTCATACAGTCCTGAGGCAGGCAGAGAAGACGTAAAGACAGCGCTTATATCCACGGCCATGAACGGTCCCTCAGGTGTTGCGCCACGCGTCGACGCGCTTGAAGCCATCCTGGCGATGGATGACGACGCTCTGCGTTATCTCGCCGACCTAACCGTCGACGGCAGAGTCGACCAAGCGGACCTCGACCGGTTTGTTACCCACTTCAAATTGATCAGAGACAGCGATGGGACGTTCTCGGAAGACTTGAACGGCGACACTGAGGTTACCCCGCATGAGAACAAATGGCCTTTGATCGATCTGAACGGCAGTGGCATAGCGAGTAACCTTGATAGCGACCGACGCTCGATCAAAGGAGTAATGCTGAGGGATATAGATGTTCTGCGGCTTGCTTGGACAGCGGATGTCGCAGATTTTCCCAGTGAAGAAGAAATCACTGCCTTGCTGAACGAATCATCTCAATGACCAGCGCGCTCTTACGTTTCGCAGTACACCGCTTGATGTCTCCTGCCAATGTCTCGCCTCATTCCTACATCGTCTCCCTTGTAGTATGAGCAGGACCGTACTGGTTAGATACATGGTTGCCCTTGAACGCGCCTATGCAAAACCTCGCATCGGCCCTATTGAAAGAATTTCGCAGCAAACAGTTACTTAAAAAATTACCTTAACTCACACCTTTTTGAAGGTGTCAAAATTATCGCCTTTGAGTCGACTGTTTTGATAGTACCTCGCCGACGCTCAGCGCCAAGGAATGCCCAGCTAACTGAGTTCTCCGAGAAGCGTGACATTGCCGGATAAGCCAGATCGATTATCTCGACGTATTTACTTAAGTGAGAGCGCCGGTTGACCACCCGCAGTATGCACAGAGAGGGTATTCGCCTGACAGGTGTTGCTACTGTCGGGTTATTCAAGCCACCATCTTGGTTGGCAAAGTCTTCGCACTCTACGTCTTCGGTAGCCCGTCGATGAAACCCTCTTCGGGCGTACTGGCATCATCGCAGCCGACCTTAGCCGTACTGTCCGGGGCCGACTAGTTCTCGATCACCGCCAGGAGGTCCTTGGCGTCGACGACGCTGCCGACCGAGACGGGGAGGCGCGCGACCTTGCCGGCCAGGGGCGCGGTGACGGCGGATTCCATCTTCATGGCTTCCAGGGTTAGCAGGACGTCGCCCGACTGAACTTGCTGACCGACGGAGGCGGCCAGGGTTGAGACCACCCCCGGCATGGGGGCGGCGACCTGGCCGGGGTCGTCGAGGTTGGCGCGCTCGTTGGCTGGGACTGAGGGGGCGACGCTTTTGTCGGCCACGGCGATCACCCGCGGCTGGCCGTTGAGCTCGAAGAAGACCTCGCGCTCACCGCGCTCATCCGCTTCGCCGACGGTCATCAGGCGGATGACCAGCGCCTTGCCGGCATCGATCTCCACCGAGATCTCCTGGCCCGGCGTCATGCCGTAGAAGTAGACGGGCGTGGAGAGGATATCGAGGCGGCCGAATTCCCGGCGGTGCTTCGCGTAGTCGGCGAAGACGGCCGGGTACATGATGCTGGAGGCCACCTCGTAGTCGGAGACGTGGCGCTCGGCCGCCCTCTCGGCGGTCTTGCGTTCGGCGGCGAGGTTCATGGGGGCGAGATGCTTGGCCGGCCGGTCGGTGAAGGGCGTCTCGCCGCGCAGCGCCTTTCTCTGGATCGCTTCCGGCCAGCCGCCCGGCGGTTGGCCCAGCTCGCCGCGCAACATGGAGACGACGGACTTGGGAAAGGCGATCTCGACCTCGGGGTCGAGCACCTGCTCCGGCGTGATCCCGCTGGCCACCATATAGAGCGCCATGTCGCCAACCACCTTGGAGGAGGGGGTGACCTTCACGATGTCGCCGAAGAGTTGGTTCACCTCGGCGTACATATGCGCGACCTCGTGCCAGCGATCGGCCAGGCCCAAGGCGCGTGCCTGCTCCTTCAGGTTGGTGAACTGACCGCCCGGCATTTCGTGGAGATAGACCTCCGAGGCGCCTGAGCGCAGGTCGGGCTCGAAGGCGGCATACTGCACGCGCACGGCCTCCCAGTAGTCGGAGAAGGCGCGGATGGTCGCCGGGTCGATGCCGCTGCCCCGGCCGCCGTCGTTGAGCGCGGCGACGATGGAGCCGAGATTGGGCTGGGAGGTGAGGCCGGAGAAGCTGTCCATCGCCGCATCGACCGCATCGACACCGACCTCGCAGGCGGCCAGCACCGTGGCCGCCGAAATACCTGAGGTGTCGTGGGTGTGGAAGTGGACGGGCAGGCCGGTCTCTTCCTTCAGCCGCTGCACCAGCACCCGCACCTGCTCGGGCCGGCAGAGCCCGGCCATGTCCTTGATGCCCAGGATGTGGGCGCCGGCCGCCTTCAGCTCCCGCGCCATGGCGACGTAGTAGTCGAGATTGTACTTCGCCCGCTCCTCGTCGAAGAGGTCGCCGGTGTAGCAGATCGCCGCTTCGCAGAGGCGGTCGGTCTTCAGCACCGCATCGATGGCGACCTTCATGTTCTCGACCCAGTTGAGGCTGTCGAACACCCGGAAGACGTCGATGCCGGCCTCGGCCGACTTCTCGACGAAATAGCGCACGGCGTTGTCGGGATAGTTGGCGTAGCCCACGGCGTTGGAGGCGCGCAGCAGCATCTGCAGCAGGATGTTGGGGATGCGCTTGCGGATGTCGATCAGGCGGTCCCAGGGGTCTTCCTTGAGAAAGCGCATGGCCACGTCGAAGGTAGCGCCACCCCAGCATTCCAGCGAGAGAAGCTGCGGCAGGCGATGGGCATAGGCCTCGCTGATCGCGACCATGTCGTAGGAGCGCATGCGGGTGGCCAGCAGGGATTGGTGGGCATCGCGCATGGTGGTGTCGGTGATCAGCACCTGCTGCTGCGCCAGCATCCAGTCACGGAAACCCTCCGGCCCTTGCTCGTCCAGCAGCTGCTTGGTGCCCGAGGTGACGGGCTGTGTCGGGTCGAAGGCCGGCACTGCAGGCGCGATGGCCTTGCTCGAAGGCTTGGGGCGGCCGGCGACCTCCGGATTGCCGTTGACCGTGACGTGGGCGATGTAGCGCAGAAGACGGGTGGCGCGGTCGCGTCGCTTGGGAAAGTGCAGCAGCTCGGGCGTGGTGTCGATGAAGCGGGTGGTGACCTCGTCGGCCAGAAACTTCGGGTGGTTGATGACGTTCTCGAGGAAGACCAGGTTGGTGGCGACGCCGCGAATGCGGAACTCGCGCAGCGCACGGTCCATGCGGCGGACGGCCTCGTCCTTTGTGGCGCCGCGGGCGGTGACCTTCTCTAGAAGACTGTCGTAGTAGCGGGTGATGACGGCACCCGAATAGGCCGTGCCGCCGTCGAGCCGGATGCCGAAGCCGGTGGCGCCCCGATAGGCGGTGATGCGGCCGTAGTCCGGCTTGAAGTTGGACTCCGGGTCTTCCGTGGTGATGCGGCACTGCATGGCGTGCCCGCGTAGCTGGATGGCGTCTTGCGGCGGCACGCCCGTCTCGCTCTCCTGGCCGATGTGCCCGCCGAGCGCGATCTGGATCTGTGCCTTGACGATGTCGATGCCGGTGACCTCTTCCGTCACCGTGTGCTCGACCTGGATGCGCGGGTTGACCTCGATGAAATAGAAGGCGCCGCTGTCCGCATCCATGAGAAACTCGACAGTGCCGGCGCCGACGTAGTTGGCGGCCTGGCAGAGGGCGAGGGCGGCTTGACAGATCTCCTGCCGCTTGGCGGCGTCGAGATAGGGGGCCGGCGCGCGCTCCACGACCTTCTGGTTGCGCCGCTGCAGGGAGCAGTCGCGCTCGAAGAGGTGCACCACGTTGCCGTGGCGGTCGCCGAGGATCTGCACCTCCACATGCCGCGCAGGCTGCACCAGCTTCTCCAGATAGACCTCGCCGTTGCCGAAGGCGGCTTCCGCCTCGCGGCGCCCGGCATCGATCTGTTCGAGCAGCTCCGCCGGGGACTCGATCACCCGCATGCCGCGCCCGCCGCCGCCCCAACTGGCCTTCAGCATCAGGGGATAGCCGACCTCTTCGGCCAAGCGCCGGCACGCGTCGTCGTCCTGGGGCAGGGGGCCGGTCGCCGGCATGACTGGAACGCCCGCCGAGACCGCGAGATTGCGCGCCGCGACCTTGTTGCCGAGCGCCCGCATGACGTCGGCTGGCGGGCCGACGAAGGTGATGCCGTTGCGCACGCAGGCCTCCGGCAGCTCCGGCTTCTCCGAGACGAAGCCGTAGCCGGGATGGAGCAGCGTCGCGCCGGCGCGCTTGGCGGTGCGGATGATCTCGTCGATATCGAGATAGGCTTTGACCGGCCCCAGCCCCTCGCCGATGCGGTAGCTTTCGTCCGCCTTGAAGCGGTGCAGGGCCAGCTTGTCCTCTTCGGCGTAGATCGCGACGGTGCGCAAGCCAAGCTCCGTCGCCGCACGCATGACCCGGATGGCGATCTCGCTTCGATTGGCAACCAAGAGCTTGCGTTGTGACACAGATGTCTCCCTGTCGAATGGTGGTGCGAGGCGGCGGGTGGCACGGCCGTGCCGAGCGCGGTCTGCGCTATAACGATCTGGAAGCGTAGTTTATTCTATTATTGTGCGCTGCAAAACCGAACTGGGGAACTGCCCGGGTGTAAGGGCTGAATAGTCGTTACACCGCGTCTACGGTAGATGCTGACTCTTCCGCATCCCTGACCTGCATTTTCGATACCTTTCGGCGCCGATTCGTCGTCTTAGTCTCCCACTCGTCTTACCCCTGGCGAGCGAAAGGGAGTTTCCCGTGCCCTACATCAATCTGCAGATCACCAAGGGCGCTTCGCGTCAGGACAAGTAGGCTTTGGTCGCCCGTTTCACGGAAGCTCTGGTCGAGGTGCTCGGCAAGAAGCCAGAGCACATCCACATGGTCATCCAGGAAATCGAAGAAGAGAACTGGGGCTATGCCGGCGTGCTGACCGACGACTATCGCAAAAGCGGTCACCAAAGCGAGTAGCGGCGCCATCCGACCTGACTCGGTCAAGGCATTCGCTGGCGTGAACGGTTCGAGGACCGGACAGCAAGCAATGCAGCCGGACTGTGTTATATTGATGCGTACCAACTAGTTATTTCATAGAGTTCTCGTCCGGGCCACGCGTTCTTCTGCCAAGGCGCGAGCACGCTGAAGCGGCAGTTTCGAGGACTCATCATGTCGACATCATCGAGCAGCGGATACGAGCCAGAACAGGAAGTTCGCTTTGCGGTTGTGATGTACGGAGGCGTCTCACTCGCCATTTACATAAACGGTATCGCACAAGAACTGCTGCGGATGGTCCGCAGCACCGCAGATCTGCCATCGGGAGAGTCGCTCAAGGGAAGCGAACTGATCTATCGGAAGCTTGGCCAATTGCTCCACCCGGGCCGCGAGCCCGAGGAAGGGGCAGAGCCACCCGCCGATCTATCGGATTCTCCGATCAAGACACGTTTTGTCGTCGATCTAATCTCGGGTTCGTCAGCCGGAGGGATCAACGGCGTCGCCCTCGCCAAGGCAATCGCGCTGCGTTCGCGCTCGCTCGACAAGCTTGCAGAGGTCTGGCTCGACGACGCCGATCTCGACCTGCTTCTGAACGACAGCAAATCTGAACCCGACAAATATCCACCCCATCCCGAGAACCGGACTGTGGCGTTGCTCAACGGTGAGCGCATGTATGGGATGGTTCTCGAAACGCTGACCGATATGAATGATGACGTAGAGCCGGAGGGCGAGGGCGGCGCCTTCGCAGACAAGCTGGACCTCTTCGTCACAACGACCGATCTTGCCGGCTTGAACGCCCCGATTCAGCTCACTGGCCAGACGATCGACGAGCGCATTCACAGGACGGTCTTCCGCTTCGAGTACACCGCTGAGACGGATGATGGTGCTCAGGTTGGCCCCAGCAACGAGTTCACGCGGGACTACGATCCCATGCTCGCGTTTGCCGCACGCTGCACCTCTTCGTTCCCGGTCGCATTTGAACCCATGTCGTTCGACCGCATTGCGGGGCAAGTCAAACGGCAGACACCCCGCCTCAACATCGATACGCTGGCTAAAGAGAAGTATAAGAAATTTTTCCCAGCTTACGATGTCAGAGGGGAGCCTTTCCGCGGGCGGCTGTTCGCAGACGGCGGCTACCTCGACAACCGTCCCTTCAGCTACGTGACCGACGTTGTCCAGTACCGTTCCTCAACGCGACCGGTGAAGCGCAAGCTGTTGTTCATCGATCCCTTTCCGGAGGTCGCTGAGCCTTCGAGCGAGAAGGCGCGCGAGATCGGTTTTCTGGAAAATGCCATGCTGGCGGCAATGAAGCTGCCGCGATACGAGGTCATACGCGGCGACATCCAGCGGGTGAGCGCGATGAACCGGCAACTTGACCGGCTGGCTGCGCTGCGTGACCGCTTGAACGACGACACCGGGAAGCTCGCTCTGCAACAGAAGCTGCCCGAAGCGCCGAAGAACTTTGCCGCCCTCGATTTGAAGGACATGGTCGAAACGCAAGGCTTCGGTGACAAGTATCCGCCCTATCACCATCTGCGGGTCTACGAGACCAGCGATGGCTTGGCTTGGATTGTCACGCGTGCGACGCAGCTTACGACGGATTCCGATGAGTACTACTTCGTGCGATTGCTTGTGCGTTCTTGGCGCGAAGCGAATTTCTCGGCCTATCGCACAGACGGCAAGAAAACCGAAAACGGCTTTCTGTTCGATTATGATGCGGACTACCGCCTGCGCCGACTGAATCAGCTTCGGATTTCCATCGACGATAGACTGCAGAGTGACCTTCGCCAGGAAGAAAGAAGTGATCTGAAGGAGCTGCGGCAACGGGTCGAAGCGCAGATCGCCAACTTGGAAAGCGTAGCGCGCAAGCTGCGCTCACCAGCGCGAAGCCCGCTTCTCGAGACCGGCAACATCAATCAGCTGAAGCAAGCGCTGACGCTGGCCTATTCGAAAGTCATGAACCAGGTCGGCCGCAAGGCGCGCTACAAGGCTGCCGACGATGTCTACGAGGAATTCCAAGGACTCATTGATCCGCTGATGGCGCACATACAGGGTGAGCTCAAACATGTGTTCGACAGCAATCGGGAAGACCTGGAAGAGGCATGGCACTACCCTGGGGCGACGAAGGCACGTGAGGAAATTCACGAAGTCTACAAGCGCTTTCACTGGCACGATTCACATACGCTTCCTTTCCTCGAAGGAACGAGTGCCCGCGAGCACAGCGAGATCGAGGTTTTCCGAGTCAGTCCCATCGACGGCACTTTGACCTATGGCACGGGCAAGGCCGCGAATAGGGACAAGTTGATGGGAACGCGCGCAGCCGCCTTTGGCGGTTTCATGGACATGGAATGGCGCGAGAACGACATGATGTGGGGCCGGCTCGATGGCGCCGAGCGCATCGTCTACGCGCTGCTGCCGGACCCGCGTGATGAGACCCTACGCAAAAGGTACATTGGGGAGCTGCAGGACGCGATCCTCTCCGAAGAGTTCTCGATGACGGTCAAGGCGAAGCGGGATCGCGTTTTTCGGTGCCTGGCCCGTGAGCTCGACGAAAGCGGCATGACGGCCAATAGCGTCGACGAGCTGGTGACCAACAGCGCCGTCGTCTTGGAGCGCTTTCCGATGCTGAAGCAGCTCATTGATCGCAGTGAGTTCCGCGCCTTCCTCAAAGACTGGTACAACGTGTCACCCTCGCCGCCACAAGCCCGGCTTATCGATTGGATGTCGCGATCGCTGCAAATCGCAGGGCGGATGATCGACGACTATCCGGGAGCGCAAGAACAAGGCCTGTCCAAGCGGATCAGCGGCGCCTTGAAATCGGCAGGCGTGCTGACGGCGCGGTTGCTGAGCTTTGCGCTTCCTCAGTCTTTGGGCCGGGCCGTTGCGAGGTATTGGCTTTCTCTCTTGGCGTTGGTCGGGGCGGTGCTTGCGTTTTTCGGTAACGTGATGTCGGCGGGACAGATCGCTCACATCGGCTATGCCGTTCTTCTTGTTTGTTTGGTGGCATTCGCGGTCCAGCACCGGGTGGGGCGCTTTCTCGAAGGCAAGGTTCCCCTCTTCGGCCCGACTGTCATCCGCATATTCAGGACGTTTATCGCCCTCGTCATTCTTTGCATTTTGGGTTTGGCAGGGTTCGGCGGTTACGAGCTGTATCAGGAACTGTTCGGCTTACCTGCACCGACCTAGAGCCCTATCTGGTTGAATGGAAACACTCTGGGGGAGCGCACTTGCCCGCCTATTCAAGAGGCAGCGTCTACAGGAGGTGCTGAATCACCCGCAGCTGCAATTCGCGCTCGGAGGTGATGTCGAGCTTGGCGTAGAGCCGCTTGCGATGCGCCTTCAAGGTATTGATGGAAATCCCTAATTCTTCACCGATTTCCTGGTTTGCCTTGCCACGCAGAATGCACAGCAGGATCTCGCGCTCGCGGCGGGTCAGGCGGTAGCCGCGGAAGGCTTCCATCAGCCGCTGCTCGATCGGCGCATTCGGGCCTTCCCGCCGTTTCCTCGGCGTATGTTCGACCAGATAGCCGCCCGGCGCGAGAGCGAAGCTCTCGTCGAGCGGCTCGATCTGGAACTCGGCATGCCGCGGGTCGTTGTCCGGCAGAGAGTCCATATCCTCCAGATAGCGAGCGGCCGTCTTGGAGCAGCCGAAGTGCTCCATCCAGGCCGGGCTTGCGATGACACACTGACCGAAGCGGTCTAGCACTGCCATCGCGGTCCCGTCCTGCCGGTCGTCGCGCAGGGGCGACATCATGGTTGAGAACATCACGCGCACATGAGCCTTGTGGAGCGCATTAACAAAGCCGTAGGTGCGTTCGGCGCGCGCGAAGTCGGCGGCATCGAAGCGGCTCGCCCGCTGCACGAAGAGGCCGACCGCGTGGTCCGGCGAGGTCGGCATGAAAAGCCCGATCTCGTCGTAGAGCCCGATGCGGGAGAAGAACTCGCTAAAGTATCGGTTGTAGATCGGCGAGGGCAGGCTGGTGTCGCGCAGAGTGACGACCCGCTCGCGGCCGGCGTTGTCCCAATGGTATTGCATCGGGCAGTTGCGATAGTGCCGAAAGCCGTAGTTCCGCTTGGTTTCGTCGCAGGTCTCGAAGGCCTCGAGGTATTCGGGGCGGCCCTGCCGGCGCATCAGCATGACCTGACCGGCGTCGACTGGGAACAGGTCCTTCATCGCGCTCAACAGGGTGGCGTAAAAGCGCCCGGTGCCGATGTGCTCGATGGCCTCGACGAATAGCTTTTCCAGGTCAGGCTCGTTCGTTCGCAGGCTGCCCAAACCGTCCTCCGGCTGCAGCGGATGAACCCTTTCGGGTCCGTTGCTCGCCCCTTCGACTTTCAAGCGTAATGCTGCCGTTACCTGCGTGCAATGCGTCATTGCACGGCGGAGGGAGAGACTTGGCGAGGGATATGAGCAGCGACGGGCGTTACGAGATTCTCTTCGAGCCGGTGCAGATCGGGCCGGTCACGGCCAAGAACCGCTTCTATCAGGTGCCCCACTGCAACGGCACCAGTGACTGGGCACCGAAGGCGGTGGCCCGCATGCGCGAAATCAAGGCGGAAGGCGGCTGGGGCGTCGTCTGTACCGAGATCGTCGAGGTCTCCAACACCACGGAGCTGCACCCTTTTCCCGGTCTGCACCTTTGGCGGGATGAAGACATTGCCATCCAGGCGCAGATGGTCGAAGCCGTTCACCGCCATGGCGCGCTGGCTGGGGCAGAGCTCGGCCACTTTGGGGTCGCTGCGGGAAACCGGGCTGTCCGCCTGCCGCCACTCGGACCAAGCTCTCACCTGACCTTGGAATCGATCGAGCCCTTCCAGTGCCGAGCCATGGACGCGCAGGATATCCGCACCCTGCGGCAGCAGCACAAGGCCGCTGCGGTGAGGGCGAAGCAGGCCGGCTTCGACATCATCTACGTCTATGCCGCTCACAACCTCTCCATCGCCTCGCATTTCCTCTCCCGCCGCTACAACCAGCGTAGCGACGAATACGGCGGCAGCCTGGAGAACCGGGTGCGCTTGCTGCGCGAGCTCTTGGAGGACACCAAGGAGGCGGTGGGTGACCGCTGCGCCGTGGCCATTCGCTTTGCCGTCGACGAGATGATGGGCGAAGACGGTCTGACCTGCGAGGGGGAGGGGCGCGAGGTCGTCGAGCTGCTCAAGGACCTGCCGGATCTCTGGGACGTCAATATCTCCGACTGGTCCTACGATTCCGATACCTCACGCTTCGCCAAGGAGGGCTTTCAGGAGCCCTATACCCGCTTCGTCAAGGAGGTGACGGGGAAGCCCGTGGTCGGTGTCGGGCGTTTCACCTCGCCAGACACCATGGTCTCCCAGATCAAGCGCGGGGTGATGGACCTGATCGGCGCGGCGCGGCCCTCCATCGCCGACCCCTTCCTGCCGAACAAGATCGCCGAAGGCCGGGTCGACGACATCCGCGAGTGCATCGGCTGCAACATCTGCGTTTCGGGTGAGATGTCCTATTCGCCCATCCGCTGCACGCAGAACCCGACCATGATGGAGGAGTTTCGCCGTGGCTGGCATCCGGAGGAGATCGCTCCGAAGGGCTCAGAGGATTCCGTGTTGATCGTGGGGGGAGGACCGGCCGGGCTGGAGTGTGCACTCTCGCTCGGCCGGCGGGGCTACGCGGTCACCTTGGCGGATGCGAACGACGAGCTGGGCGGCCGCGTCAGCCGGGAGAGCGCCTTGCCGGGCCTCGCCGAGTGGGCCCGGGTCCGCGACTACCGGCTCTATCAGATGCAGTCCATGGCCAACGTGGAGATCTACAAGAACAGCGTCATGGATGCGGCGCAGTGCCTTGGCTTCGGCGCTCGGCACATCGTGACGGCCACTGGAGCCCGCTGGCGCCGCGACGGCGTTGGCCGCTCTCACTTCTGGGCCGTGCCCGGCACGGAGCTGCCGCATGTGCTGACGCCCGACGACGTCATGGAGGGCCATCCGGCCGAAGGACCGGTGGTCATCTATGACACCGACGGCAGCTATCTCGCCAACGCCATCGCCGAGAAGCTTAGGACAGAGGGCCATGCCGTGACCTTGGTGACGCCGGCGGCCGAACTGGCCGGCTATCTCTTCCTCACCTTGGAGCAGCACAAGGTCATCGCCCGCATGATGGAGATCGGTGTCGATATCCTGCGCCTCAAGCAGCTCTCCCGTATCGAACGGGACTCGGTCGTTCTCGACTGCGTGCACGGTGGGGAGAGTAAGACGCTCGCGGCCGCGACCGTGGTCATGGTCACGGCTCGCACGCCGAACGATGCGCTGTACCACACGCTAGTCGAGAGCTTGAAAGCGCAGCCGGCTGGCGGCGTGAAGTCGGTCACCCGCATCGGCGACTGCGAGGCACCGAGCATCATCGCCGCTGCAGTCTATGCCGGCCACCACTATGCCCGCACCCTCGATGCCGTTTCGGTGCCTTACGTCCCCTACCTGCCGGAGATGAACCAGGACATCTCGACCCCGAATGAGGAGCACACGCGCCATGTCCAAGCCGAGCTTTCACCGCATCGCTCAGGCCGAGCTCGAAGCCAAGATGGAGCCCTGCGTTTACATAAATCCTAACGAGGTGGTCGAGGGCACGCCTGCGGAAAGCGGCCATATCTTCCTGGCCTCGGCCGATGGGCAGTTCCTGGCCGGTCTCTGGGAGTGCAGCCCCTGCAAAGAGGAGATCGCGAGCTATCCGGCGAACGAATACATGCACGTTCTGGCCGGCGAGGTCGTGATCACCGGCAAGGACGGACGCAGTGAGAGCTTCAAGGCCGGCGACCAACTGGTCATGCAGAAGGGCTGGTCCGGTACCTGGCATATGAGCCAGCCCTTCAAGAAGTACTTCGTGATGTATCTCGGCTGATCTACCCAAGAGACCGCTCGTTCGCGCCTCGCTGCAACGCGGGAGTAGCGTCCCCGTCGTACCTCGTGCTATCTCGCAGTAGCGAAAAGAAGCGATGGCGGGGTTTGGCGTGACGGAGACAGGTGTTGGACGGCGGCTTGCGGGCTGACACGATTCTGGAGCCCCGTCTCCAACGCAGCCATGGCTCACTTAGCCTCTCCTTGGCGGCTCGAGACGGTCGCACGGCCATCCGAGGCTGGTATCAGTCCGGCGCTGCCAAAGCGCGTGCGCCAAAGGTCTATAGTCATCGCGGCATCGAAGCTCTGCTGATCAATACGTCCGGCGGCCTCACCGGCGGAGACACGCTGGATGTATCGCTTGCTGTCGGAGAAGCCGCCTCCGGCGTTTTCACCAGCCAAGCCAGCGAGAAGATCTACCGCAGTCTCGGCGGCACCGTGTCGATCAAGGTCGACATGAGCGTTGCCAAGGACGGCCGCGGCCATTGGGTGCCGCAGGACACCATCTTCTTCGATGAGGCGTCCCTATCGCGGGAGCTGAGGTTGGCGGCGGCGGACAGTGCCGAGTTTCTGATCATGGAGCCGCTCGTGTTCGGGCGCGAGGCCATGGGTGAGCGGGTCGCCAAGGGACACTACCGCGACTCCCGGCGCGTCTCGGTCGACGATCGGCTCGTCTTTGCGGAAGAAGCGCGATTGAGCGGCGACATCGCGGCAGGCCTGGCCCGTCCCGCTCTGGGAAGAGGGGCAATGGCTTTTCTCACCGGCCTCTATCGCGGCCCCGCCATGGAGGAAAAGCGCGACGCTCTGCGAGGCCTTCCCTGCGGCGCAGGAACCTGGGCGGGGGCGAGCGTGCTGCGCGGTACCTTGAGCTTTCGCGTGGCGGCGCAGGACCCGGCAGATATGCGGCGCTGGATGGCGGCGGCTTACCGCACCCTCAGCGGCCTGCCGACGCCGATCGCTTGGCGGTGTTAGCTGGAGAGAAGAGAGATCGATGTCTTTGGGAGCGCTTCATGAACCTGACCCCGCGTGAGAAGGACAAGTTACTTATTGCCATGGCCGCAATGGTGGCGCGCCGCCGGCTGGAGCGCGGCGTGAAGCTGAACCACCCCGAAGCCATCGCCTTGATCAGCGATTTCGTCGTTGAGGGCGCGCGCGACGGGCGCTCGGTGGCCGATCTGATGGAAGCCGGCGCTTCGGTCATCACCCGGGAGCAGGTGATGGAGGGCGTCGCCGAGATGATCCATGACGTGCAGGTCGAGGCGACCTTCCCCGACGGCACGAAGCTGGTAACCGTGCATCAACCCATTCGTTAGGTAAGGGGGCTAGTCAATTGATTCCTGGAGAAGTGCTACCGGCAGACGGCGAGATCGAGCTGAATGCAGGCCAAGACACCGTCACGCTGTCCGTGGCCAATAGTGGCGATCGGCCCATCCAGGTCGGCTCCCACTATCATTTCTTCGAGACCAACGACGCGCTGCTCTTCGAGCGGGAGAAGGCGCGAGGGATGCGTCTCGATGTTCCGGCCGGCACGGCGGTGCGCTTCGAGCCCGGGCAGAGCCGCGAGGTGACGCTGGTACCCTATGTCGGCGCGCGCGAGGTCTACGGCTTCAAGCAGCGCGTCATGGGCGCGCTCGGCGACTGAGGGGATAGAGGCATGCCAGCCAGAATCGCGCGTGCCGCCTATGCGGACATGTACGGCCCCACTGTCGGAGACCGGGTTCGCCTCGCGGACACGGAGTTGCTGATCGAGGTCGAGAAGGACTTCACGACCTATGGCGAGGAGGTCAAGTTCGGCGGCGGCAAGGTCATCCGTGATGGCATGGGCCAGTCGCAGGCGACCCGTGCCGAGGGCACGGTCGACACCGTCATCACCAATGCTCTGATCGTCGATCACTGGGGCATTGTCAAAGCGGACGTAGGACTGAGGGACGGCCGCATCGTCGGTATCGGAAAGTCCGGCAACCCGGATGTTCAGCCCGGCGTCGATATCGTCATCGGCCCCTCGACCGAGGCCATTGCGGGGGAGGGAAAGATCCTCACCGCCGGCGGCTTCGATGCGCACATCCATTTCATCTGCCCGCAGCAGATCGAAGAAGCGCTGATGTCCGGCGTCACCACCATGCTGGGCGGTGGCACGGGTCCGGCGACGGGCACCAATGCCACCACCTGCACGCCGGGCGCCTGGCATATCGGGCGCATGCTGCAGGCGGCCGACGGCTTTCCCATGAACCTGGCGCTCTCAGGCAAGGGCAACGCCTCACGCCCGGAGGGCTTGGTCGAGCAGATCGAGGGCGGGGCTTGCGCGCTGAAGCTGCATGAGGACTGGGGCACGACCCCGGCCGCCATCGAGTGCTGCCTCAGCGTCGCCGACGACCTCGACGTTCAGGTCATGATCCACACCGATACCCTGAATGAGAGCGGCTTCGTCGAGACCACCATCGCCGCCCTCAAGGGCCGCACCATCCATGCCTTCCATACCGAGGGCGCTGGTGGCGGACATGCGCCGGACATCATCAAGGTCTGCGGCGAGAGCAACGTCATTCCCTCTTCCACCAACCCGACCCGGCCCTATACGGTGAATACCATCGAAGAGCATCTCGATATGCTGATGGTGTGCCATCACCTGGACGCCAATATCCCCGAGGACGTGGCCTTTGCCGAGTCCCGCATCCGGCGGGAGACCATCGCAGCCGAGGACATCCTGCACGATCTCGGCGCCTTTTCGATCATCGCCTCCGACAGCCAGGCCATGGGGCGGGTCGGAGAGGTGCTGATCCGCACCTGGCAGACCGCCGACAAGATGAAGCGGCAGCGCGGTGCCTTGCCGGAGGAAAGCGGCGCGAACGACAACGTGCGGGTCAAGCGCTACATCGCCAAGTACACCATCAACCCCGCCATCACCCATGGCATGGCCGAGCACATCGGCTCGGTCGAGGTCGGCAAGCGCGCGGACCTCGTGCTCTGGAACCCAGCCTTCTTCGGCGTGAAGCCGGATCTTGTGCTCCTGGGCGGCAGCATCGCGGCGGCGCCTATGGGCGACCCCAACGCCTCCATCCCGACGCCGCAACCCGTCCATTATCGCCCCATGTTCGGGGCCTTCGGCGGGGCGCAGGCGGCCGGCTCCGTGACCTTCGTCTCCCGGGCCGCTTTCGAGAGCGACCTCGCTGCGAAGCTCGGTCTGGCAAAGAGCGTGCTGCCAGTCAGCAATGTGCGCGGCGGCATTTCTAAGGCCTCGATGGTGCACAACAGCACGACCCCTGCCATCGAGGTCGATCCAGAAACCTATGAGGTCAGGGCCGACGGCGAGCTCCTGACCTGCGAGCCGGCGGAGGTTCTGCCCATGGCCCAACGCTACTTCTTGTTCTGATGGACGGTAGCAAACAATCCTTGCCGCGGGCGGGCATGGTGCTGCGGCGCGGTGCCTGGAGCGACAGTGCCTACGACGCGGTCAAGCTCGACTTCGACGCACGCAGCCGCCGCCGGCTTGTCCTGAGCAGCGAGAGCGGCTTGACCTTCCTGCTCGATCTCCCGCGTCCGTCGGCGCTCGAAGATGGCGATGCCTTGAAGCTGGAGGATGGCCGCCTGGTCGCTGTTCGGGCCGCTGCCGAAGAGCTGTTGGAGGTGCGCTGCGAAACCGAAGCAGCTTTGGTCCGCGTCGCCTGGCATCTGGGCAATCGGCACCTGCCGACGGAGATCGCCGAAGAGGCGCTATACATCCGCTATGACCATGTGATCGAAGAGATGCTGCAGGGTCTGGGCGCGCAGACGCTCCGCGTTTCGCGTCCCTTCCAGCCTGAGCGGGGGGCCTATGCCGGCGGCCACGGTCACGCCCACGTTCACGGCCATGCTCACGAGCACGATCATGGATGATCAGCGCGATCTGCTGCGGCTTCTGACCTGGCTCTCGCCATCCTTTCCGGTGGGTGCCTTCAGCTACTCCCATGGCCTGGAATGGGCGGTCGAGGCGGAGGAGGTGAGGGACCGCGCAAGCCTTCTGGCTTGGGTCGAGGACGTGGTGGCCCACGGTGCAGGCCGCAACGACCTAGTGCTGATGACGGAAGCCTGGCAGGCGGCCAGGGCGCAGGACGCGTCGCGCCTGTCGGCCGTGGCCGAGCTCGCGGTTGCGCTCTCACCCTCGTCCGAGCGCGCCTTGGAGACGGAAGCGCAAGGCGAAGCCTTTCGGCAGGCGGTCGGCACGGCCTGGCCTGAGGCGACCTGCGATCTGCAGGGCGTTCCCTATCCAATTGCTGTTGGCGTGGCGGCCGCCGGTTGCCGTGTTGCGCTTATGCCAGCCCTGACCGCTTACCTCCACGCGCTGGCAGCCAACCTGGTTTCCGCTGGCCTTCGACTCATCCCGCTGGGGCAGAGCGATGGGGTGCGCATTCTCGCCGCTCTCGAAGCGCCAGTCCTGGCGCAGGCCGAGTGGGCAGCAAGCTCCAGTCTGGACGATCTCGGCGGTTTCTCGATGATTGCCGATATCGCCTCTATGCGTCATGAAACCCAATACACGAGGCTGTTCCGCTCATGAGCACATCTCCCAACGGTCCCTTGCGCGTCGGCATCGGCGGCCCCGTCGGCTCCGGCAAGACCGCTCTTATGGAAGCGTTGTCGCGCGCGCTCTTCGGCCGTTTCGATCTCTGCGCCATCACCAATGACATCTACACCAAGGAAGACGCCGAGATCCTGACGCGCACCGGCGCCCTGCCGGAGGAGCGCATTCTGGGCGTCGAGACCGGCGGCTGTCCCCATACGGCCATTCGCGAGGACGCCTCGATCAATCTCGCCGCCGTGGCCCAGATGAACGGGCGCTTCCCCAAGATGGATCTCATCCTGATCGAGTCCGGTGGCGACAACCTGGCGGCCACCTTCTCGCCGGAGCTGGCCGACCTGACGATCTATGTGATCGACGTGTCCGCCGGCGAGAAGATCCCGCGTAAGGGCGGACCGGGCATCACGCGCTCGGACCTCCTGGTGATCAACAAGACCGACCTGGCGCCTTTGGTTGGCGCGGATCTTGACGTCATGGATCGTGATGCCAAACGCATGCGTGGCGACCGCCCCTTCGTCTTCACCAACCTGAAGCAAGGCAAGGGCGTGGAGGAAATCGCCGCCTTTATCGTGGAGCAGGGTGGTCTTTCCGCAGGGGCGGATGGCAGTACCTCCCAATCGGTAGAGATGGACGCCTAGGGGCCACAAGGCTCTCCGGGATGACGCCATGAGCGGATTGCTGGCTCTTCTGGACGACGTCGCGGCCATCGCGAAGCTTGCCGCGGCCCAGCTCGATGACGTCGCGGCACAGGCCACGAAAGCCGGCACCAAAGCAGCCGGCGTCGTCATCGATGATGCCGCCGTCACGCCGAAGTACGTCACCGGCCTGCCGGCGGCGCGTGAGCTGCCCATCGTCTGGAAGATCGCCCGGGCCTCCTTCTTCAACAAGCTGGTCATCCTGCTCCCGCTTGCGCTGCTGCTGAACGCCTTTCTGCCCTGGCTTCTCACGCCGCTTTTGATGCTGGGTGGGGCTTATCTCTGCTTTGAGGGCGCCGAGAAGATCTGGCATCTCATCGTCCCGCACGAGCCCGAGGGGCCGCGCAAGGCAGAGACTCTGGACGCAGCCCTGCTGGAGGAGCAGCGGGTCAAAGGGGCCATCAAGACCGATTTCATCCTCTCGGCCGAGATCATGACCATCACTCTGGCGGCCATCGAGACGGATAGCATTTGGACGGAAGGCCTGGCGCTGGCAGCGGTCGCCATCGCCATCACCGCGCTGGTCTACGGCGCGGTGGCCCTACTGGTGAAGGCGGACGACATCGGGCTGAAGCTGTGCCAAGCCGGTCATTTTGCTGCGACGCGAGCCTTGGGGCGATGGATCGTCAAGTCCATGCCGAAGATCCTGGCAGTCATCGCCACCGTCGGCACGGCCGCCATGCTCTGGGTCGGCGGCAGTATCCTGGTCCATGGCGTCAAGGACCTGGGCTGGCCCTGGCTCTACGATGGCATTCATCACCTGGCGGTCATGGCCGCGCAGCAGGTCGGTGCCGCCGACAGCGCAGTCGGCTGGGCGGTGACCGCCTTCCTCGACGGGCTGGTCGGCCTCGCCGCCGGCCTGCTGCTCATCCCGGTCGTCGCGATGCTGCTGTTACCACTCTTCAGCGCCTTGAGCAGTGGAAAGGCAGGGAGGGACTCGACGCGCGAGGTCGACTAGCAGAAAAGCTGCAGGAGCTAAGAAGCTGCAACTGTGTCCTTCGCGTGGATTTGCCTCACCTCACGCAAGCTTGTTTTCTGAAGTCGGCGAGAACGCTATGTCCATCGGGTCAACAAGACGATAAAATGTCACTTTGCGCCTAATACTTTTAGTAGTAGATTGAAATCAGCGTTTTCTGTCGCCGCGAACTCCTGTTTGCCGTTTTGCGTGCTTCGATAGGTTTTGGAGCCGGTGGTGAAGAAGCTCGATCCCAATCTGTTGTATCTCCTCGAAGGGGATAAGGATTTGCCGGAAACCGAGGGCGGTATTCCGGTGATGATCCAGTTTGCCGCCCCTCCTAAAGAGTCGGAATTGATGCGACTGAAGGGGCTAGGGATCGAGATTCGGAGCATCACTGGAAGCATTGCGTCCGCGCTTGTGCCCAAAGAAAGTCTTGCCGATTTAAGTGCCGTGAAATCAGTCCGTTACATTGAAGGGCCGGGGAGACTTTCACAGGAGTAGCGTGCCTCATTCAACTCTCAGTTCTGCAGGGAGGTATTTTGGAATGAGTGACAAAGTCGATCCGCTTCTGCTCGATTTGAGCGAAAAATCAGCAAAAGAACTTCGAGCCATGGAGGCTGGACGGTTCGGAATTGAAGTCGCTGCTGGCGCGGCGGCGACAGCGATGCCTGATCTCATCGTTCTGGTAAAGACGGATGGGACACTAGACCAGGTTGAGAAAGCGGGTCTTTCGATCCGAAGCGTCTCGGGCGATGTCGTCACTGGGATGATTGACCCTCGGAAAATCACCAAGCTCGCCGAACTTGATTCCGTCCTCGCCATCGAGAGCTCTCGTCCTCTTGCAGAGGAGCTTGACCTCTCACTCATTGAGACGCGCGCCAACATCGTTCATGCCGGGCCGCCGGGCCGCCGGGGCGCGGGCACCATCATCGGCATTATTGATAGCGGAATCGACTTCACGCATCCCGCCTTCCTTAAGCCGGACGGAACAACCCGGATCCTCGCGATCTGGGACCAATCGATGACTCCGCAGGCCAGCGAGAGTTCTCCTTCGGGATTCAGCTACGGTGTCGAGTACAGCCAAGCGGACATCAATGCGGCAATCGCTTCGCCGAATCCCTTCACCGTCGTGCGTCACAAGGACAGCCCCGCCGCTCGCTTCCACGGAACGCATGTTGCCGGAATCGCGGCTGGTGACGGTTCCGTTGCCGGACAGGGGCAGCCAGCCGGCACCTTCGTCGGCGTTGCGCCTGAGGCCGACATCATCGTCGTTCGCAACATCTACCGCGGGGAATTTGCCACCTCGGCTGAGACGCTCGACGCGGCCAACTACATCTTCACGAAGGCCGCTGGTTTCGGAAGACCTGTCGTCATCAATCAGAGCCAGGGCGACAACCTTGGAGCACATGACGGCACGAGCCTTCTTGAACAGGGCCTCGACAACCTTCTCGGGGGCCCCGGACGGGCTTACGTAAAGTCTGCTGGCAATGCGGCTGACGACCGCATCCATGCGGAAGGCACGGTCGCGGCTGGTTCTGTGACCAACCTCCGCTTTTCGGCGCCGGTTACCGACGTCGACCCGGATATCTTCGACGTCTGGTATTCGGGCAGCGACAGCTTCACGGTCCGCCTTCGCGATCCCGATGGGAATACGACCGGTGTAGTGAGTCCGGGCAACCTCGCTACGACGAATATGCCGGGCGGGAACCGGGTGCGGATCGACCACCGGAACAACGATCCAAGAAATGGCGACAAGCGCATTTTCATCATCGTCGAACCTGGAACGGCTGCGCGTGTCAATTCCGGAAACTGGACCATCGAGTTAAACGGAGCGACCGTCTCTGCCGGCGGCTTTCACGCATGGATCCAACGCGGAGCACCCGGCCGGGTCGCTCAGTTTCTGGCACCGCACGAAAGCAGCCGCGTTACAATATCGACGCCTGGCTGCGCAGCGGAGGTGATCTCGACGGCTTCCTACATAACGCGAGGGGGCGGGGTAAATGCGTTGTCGACTTTCTCATCGCGCGGTCCCACCCGCGATGGACGTGCTTCACCGACAATCGCGGCACCAGGCCAATTCGTTATCGCGCCACGTGGCCACTACACCGATCCGACACCGGACTTGGATCCCTATCAGTCTCTTGCAGGGACGTCGATGGCAGCACCGCATGTAGCGGGCACCATCGCACTGATGCTCCAGAAGAACGACCAGCTGACAGCGCAGCAGGTCCGAAACTGCCTGACAAACACGGCGCGGGCCGACGCTCAGACTGGTCCGACCCCTAACACAGCGTGGGGGGCGGGCAAGCTCGATAGCAAAGCGGCTTTGGATTGCGTGCCGACGGTCGCGGTGCCGGTAACGATTGTAGGGCCCGGCTGCCCGCCGCGAACGGTTCCCCTGACGGCTTGCCCGCCGCGGACACTTGTGGGCCCGGGCTGTCCGCCAAGGACACTGTCTGGACCGGGTTGCCCGCCGCGGACGCTGTTGGGTCCGGGCTGTCCGCCACGGACACTGTCTGGACCAGGCTGTCCGCCACGGACGCTTGTGGGTCCGGGCTGTCCGCCACGGACACTGTCTGGACCAGGCTGCCCGCCACGGACACTGTCTGGACCAGGCTGCCCGCCAAGGACACTGTCTGGACCAGGGTGCCCGCCGCGGACGCTTGTGGGTCCGGGCTGTCCGCCACGGACACTGTCTGGACCAGGCTGCCCACCGCGGACACTACCACCGGTCTGCGCACCTCGAACTCTCTCCGGGCCCAGGTGTCCACCCAGGACATTGCCTCCGGCCTGCGCGCCCCGAACGGTATCAGGGCCCGGTTGTCCGCCGCTGACAATCGCGGCGTGTCCCGGACCGCGGACCTTCGCTGGCTGTGGTCCTTTTGGCCGCGCAGCTCCTCCCACCCCATTCAGCCAATATGACGAAGGCTATTGGTACGGTGACGGCTGGAGTTGGGAGACATTCCCGGACGGATGGGAGTACAGCGACGATTGGGGTTACTACGACAACTGGGACTACTACGACGAGGCCTACGCTGAACCTTATGCCGAGGGCTACGATCAGACCGTGGACTACGCCTATGGTCACGCAAACTATTCTGCAGAAATGACGGACGAGCACGGCAATATGTATGCCTTCGACTATGACGAGAGCTGGTTCGAGGACCCTGACGGCTACGATGACACTGGCCAATGAGACAGGACGGCAGTCTCCGACGGGGGCTGCCGCAGTCGATCTGGCTGTCTTGATCGAAAGCCTTGTGCGGAACGGCGTATTGTCCGCATCAGATGTCGTGGAAGGCGGAATCTGTTTCTCCCAGGTCGGCCGATCAAACGGTGTCCTGCGTCTAGAGGTTGGAAACAGGCCGTTTCTCTTCGTGAAGACGTTTGCGGAGTCCCACCCACAGAGGGCCGAGGCGCTTGCACGAGAACGCGCCGCGCAGCAGCTTGCGCTCGGAGCGGGCGGAACGCTTGGCGGCGCAATCCCCGCACCGATCTTCTTGTCGGACGATCCGAGTTGGTTGATCTGGCGTGCCGCGGAAGGCGGGAGCGCTTGGTTCGACACACAACTGCCTAGTGAAGAGATTCTTCGCCTGATGGGGGCAGCACTCGGGCGGCTTCACAGCTCCAATTGCCAAGCATTTGCCGCACTACCAAGCACGCTTCCTTGGATCCTACGCCTGGGCATCAGTCCGCTGCCTGATAATCTCGCCCGCGACGCTGGCGCTACCCGGATGATCGCGCGCCTCTTGGAGAGGCCTGTAATTGTCGCGGGTCTGGGCGAAATGGCATCGCTTTGGCAGGCAACGCATCCGATTCATGGTGATGCTAAGTCCGACAACATGATCGTGAGCGACGGGGCAGAGCCCAAGATAACCCTGATCGACTGGGAGCTCGCAGGCCTCGGCGATCCGGCTTGGGATCTGGCGGGCGCGCTTCTCAAGGCCGCGCTTGAACTTCCGCAGATGGCCCCGCGGGAATGGCCCGGCTACCTCGCCAACAATGCTGTCGCGCTCTGGACGGACTACCCCGAGCCGCTGACGCTTGCTCTGGCGCAGCGCTTTACCCTCTGCTTAGCAGCCTGGCTAGCGCAGACTTCCGTACAGTTTTCCAGCGATTCAATGCCCGAGGCAGCGTCCGACAGCTTGCCTCCGGCGTTTGCCGAGACGCTCTTCGAGATGCGTGATGAAATCGTACAGGCCATCATGGTCTCTGTGGGAAAGACAGCATGACCCGACAGCCGAAACGGGCCGTTTGGGTCGTAGAGGACGTCGAACAGGCCCGGGAGCATCTTCGTGTGGCTGGCCTTGCCTCCGGCCCTGCAGAGACCGCGGCGCTGCTCTACACTGGATGGTACGCGCGACAGGTACCACCGGACGCGGTTCCCTCTGGCCCGCTTCTGCCTGCCTATCGTGCCGCTCACGCTGCATCGGAGAGTTTTGAAGACGTCTGGACAGTGCATGAGCTCCGTTCAGACCTTGGCCCTGGCACTGTCACTGCAGTCCGGGCTCGAGAACGCCGTGTGCTCGCGCCCGTGGACTACTATCGCCGCGACGGTTTGCTTGCTATGCCCCAGCCCGGCACGGAGGTTTGTGTCACGGCACGGCGCGATCGGGTTGAGAACGGATATTGGTATTGTTGGACTGAGGGATGGGCCCGCGCTCGGGGCGATCCACTTGCGCGCCTCTACTGGAACGTCCCCTTGCAGTTCGCAGTCGAGTTTGTCGCCCGCTGGACGGCCGATGCTCCGTCATTTCCGCCTCACATGATGAAGATTCTGGTCGAAGCGGAGCGTTTCGAGCGTGCAGACGCCGCCGTAGCCTATCTCCGGCGCGCCGACATTGCGGATGCCATGCCTTTGATTAAGGAACTTCATTGCAGAGTCCGTTACCGACTGGCGCGGCCCCGCCCGCCGTTTACGAGGTTGATGGGGGTTGGCTTGGCGTTCGCTGAAGACCCAGGTGACGGCACGAGCTTCGGTGAGCAGTGTTGCCGGCTCATGGCCGAGGCGGCCTGGGCCGACCCTGCGGCGCTTTCTGAGCCACGACGATTCTACGCGTCTGTCTTCGAGACCTTCCGCAGTGCGGGACTCGACCTGGCCCAACCGCATTTGACCCGCCGAGTCATTCCGGCATGAGATCGTTGGCCCTGCCGTTCGCTGAAGAAGACTGCCTTCTGACCGCCGCTCGAATTGGCGATAGGGTTGCACAGGGTGGGGTTTGGCACGACGGTGCCTGTGCCTTCCACGGCGCTGCGATCGTCCCTTCTGTTGCGGGCACGGTGGTCTACAAGAGCTTTGATGGTGCGCTATACGACGGATCCTCTGGGATCGCTCTTGCGCTTGCCCGGATCGCTGCCGTAACGGGTGAGAGATTGCTTGCCGAGACGGCGCTGGGTGCGCTTCGTCATGCAGTTTGTATGGGCGGAAATGGCCTTGGGCTCTATGGTGGGCGGTCGGGAATTGCCCTTGCCGCAGCCCTCGTAACGGAAGCAGCGGCCTCCGACGAAGCCAACACGTTGGCTGCAAACGCCACGAAAGAGCTAGCCGATGCCTTCGACGATACGGAACCTGATACGAGTTTCGACCTCACATCGGGCCTTGCTGGACAGATCTACGCGCTTACGCAGCTTGCCGAGCGTGCCGAAGAAGCCGATCTTCGTGATCGGCTTTTGGCCCATGCCTTGCACCTTGCTTCAATCCTTCTGTCTCGGGCTAAGGACCGGGCCGAGGGTACCTCCTGGCTGGTCGACACCAGCATCGTCCCCACGGTTGATGATTTATGTGGCCTTGCACACGGGGCATCAGGGGCAGCGCTCGCCTTAGAACGTCTTAGCAAATACGATCCGGACTTCGGCCGACATGCTGCCGCGAGCCGCCGCTACGAACGCTGCTGGTACGACCGCACCGTATCCTCTTGGCCCGATCTGCGTTCTGAGGCTTGTGGCATGTACGGACCCACATTCGCGCACTACTGGTGCCAAGGGTCGGTGGGCATCGGCCTCGAACGACTCGGTGCGCCGACCGCCTCAGGTTGGGCCGATGCGACTGCCGCTGTTGCTGGCCTCGTCGCCGAAGTTGAGCAGACTCTGGCGATGCGCCCTGATGCATCCGACTTCGGCCTGAACCTCTCAATATGTCATGGGCTGGGCGGCGCAATCGACTTCCTTGTCACCGCCTCCAACGTCACCGGGGAGGTGGTGCATCTCGATCTGGCACGCAGTCTTGCTCGTTTTGGGTGCGATCGCAGCAGAGCGCTCGGGCACTGGCCCTGTGGAGTCTTGAATGGTGGAGAAACGCCGGGGCTGATGATTGGATTGGCGGGCATTGCGCTTGTCTATCTGCGCGCGGCATGTCCTACTCTCTACGGCGCAGCCTCGGTTCCGGGCTACAGTCCTCGTGTCATGATTCGTTGATCATCATCCCTTTGTTTGAGGCTCTGCTCATCCCTGTCGTGGCGATGCTGCTGCTACCGCTCTTTGGTCTCTTTGCCGGGCGCAAAGCCGGCGAGGAGTCCGCGCACGGTGCCTCGGAGTGATAGGGACAATGGAGTCTAGGGAAGCCTTCGATGTTCAGCGCCTTGGGGCGCGCGACTTGGATCTGATGGCCGCGCTGTTGACGCTCTTCGGCGAGGTCTTCGATATGCTGGAGACCTACTGCGCCGCGCAGCCCGGCAAAGCCTACATGGAGCGCCTGCTGGGCAGCGACGACTTCATCGCCCTGGTCGCTCGCAAGGACGGTAGGGTGGTCGGTGGGCTCACCGCCTACGTGCTCCACAAGTTCGAGCAGGAGCGCAGCGAGATTTACATCTACGATCTCGCGGTCGATGGCGCGCATCGCCGCCAAGGCATCGCCGCCGCGTTGATCGAAGCGTTGAAACCCATCGGGCGGGACTGCGGCGCACATGTCATCTTCGTGCAGGCCGACCAGGGCGACGAGCCGCCCATTGCGCTCTACGGCAAGCTGGGCAAGCGCGAAGAGGTTCTCCACTTCGACATCGACCTGGAGTAGCGCACTGCCGCAAGAAGCGGATAGCGGCCCAATCCGTCATGCGCTTTTTTCGCGCCCTCTCAGAAACAAGAGGACGCGCATGCAGCTCAAAGACAAAGTAGCCATCATCACTGGGGCGAGCAGCGGCATTGGTGCCGCGGCTGCCGCACTCTTTGCCCAAGAAGGGGCCAAGCTGGTGCTTGGCGCCCGAAATCAGCACCGGCTCGACCGCGTGGTCGGAGACATTCGGGCCAGGTGCCGAGAAGCCGAGGCGTTCGCCGGCGACGTTCAGGACGAGGACTACGCCAAGGCCTTGGTGGAAATGGCCTTGGCGCGCTATGGCCGGCTGGACATCGGCTTCAACAATGCCGGCGCGCTGGGTGCGGCGGGCGACGTCACCTCGCTCGCGGCCGAGGACTGGCGGGCGACCCTGGAGACCAACCTGGTGAGCGCCTTCTACGGCGCAAAGCATCAGGTGCCGCCGATGCGGGCGCAGGGCAGCGGGGTGCTCCTCTTCACCTCCAGCTTTGTGGGGCAGGGCATCGGCTTTCCCGGGCTGAGCGCTTATGGCGCCAGCAAGGCGGGGCTGGTGGGCCTGGTGCAGTGCCTGGCGGTCGAGCTCGGTGCGAGCGGCATAAGGGTCAACGCGCTCCTGCCCGGTGGCACCAAGACGCCTATGGCCGGGGACTTCTCCAACGATCCGGCGGCCGCCGAGGGCATTGCCCAGATGCATGCCTTGAAGCGCATGGCCGAGCCGGAGGAGATCGCCAAGGCGGCGCTGTTCCTCGCCTCCGATGCCGCGAGCTTCGTTACCGGCGCGGCCATGTTCGCCGACGGTGGCAACTCGATCTGCAAGACTTGAACGGCAGCGGGCATCGACAGGCGACTGCGAAGAGTTAGTCTTGTCGAACCGACTTAAGGAAACAGCATCAGGCCCCTATGCATCCTGACGATAGCTGGTCAGTAGCCGAGCCGGACTCGCTCGGCCTGGATGACATTCGGCTGCAGTCCCTAGTTGGATGGCTGGATCGATTGCCCGGCTGTAACGTGCACGCCGTTGTCGTGGTGCGACATGGCGCACTCGCATTCGAGCGCTATCGCAATGGCGACGATGAGAAATGGCGAAAGCCGATTAAAGCAGCGACGCATGGCCCGGGAACGAAGCACGATCTCCGGTCCGCTACGAAGAGTATCCTGGGATTGCTCGTCGGCATCGCCGTAGGGGAGGGCGCAGTCTCCAGCCTCGATGAGCCGATCTTTGCCTACTTCTCTGAGCACTCGGCGCTTCGGACACCGGCGAAGGACCGCATCCTCCTGCGTCATCTTTTGACGATGTCGGCTGGGTTCGCGTGGGACGAAAACCTGCCCCCGGAAAACCCCGATAACGGCGAGATGCGCATGTGGCGATCGAAGGATTATCTGCGCACCGCGCTTGAGCCCGACGTCGTCGATGAGCCCGGGGCGAACTGGAACTACAACGGCGGCTGCAGCGAGCTGCTCGGCGCGATGTTGGTCAGAGCTTCCGGGGTGCCCATGGAAGACTATGCCCGTGACAAGCTATTTGAGCCTTTGGGGATAGACGATGTCGAATGGCTGCGACACGCCAACGGCTGTGCGTCCGCGTCAGGTGGCTTGCGCATGCGGGCGCGCGACCTCGCGAAAGTCGGACAGCTGGTGGCCGCCCGCGGCAGGTGGCAGGAGCGTCAGGTTGTGCCGGAATGGTGGATCGACGAGAGCCTGACGCCGCAGATCGGCGCGTCTGACCGTCTCTTCTTCTATGGCTATCACTGGTGGCTGGGCCGCTCCTTGCTGGAGCGACGCGAAGTTGCCTGGGCGGCCGGTATTGGTCTCGGTGGGCAACGGCTCTTTGTCGTTCCGTCGCTCGGCCTCTCTGTCGCAATCACCGCCGGGCACTACGGCGATGCGATGCAGACCTGGGTGCCGCTCGTCATCCTCAACCGCTTCGTGCTTCCCGCGGTTGCCAAGGCTGATTAGGTAGGGGCTCTTGCTCGACGCAAATGCGTTCGCTGTCGTCATCGGAAAGTGCAACATTCAGCAGGCCGCAGAGATGGGGCGCCGTCTTGCGTGAGCCCTGCTGCGGCCGGAAGTAGCGGCAGGTTCGGCACTGACCGAACATCCGGCCCTCGTTCCGCTCGATCAGGCCGGCGAGCAGGCGGGAGAGAAGTGCGCGGGCAGTGCTGTTGTCGGCGTCGAGGGCCTGCTCCGATACCTCGGCCAGCTGCGAGATCGGGTCCTGAGCGAGCTGCTGTCGGCCCTGCCGAGTCAACTCCAAATCGATGGACCGCTTGTCTCGCGCGCTCGGCTTGCGGCTGACATAGCCTTTCCGCTCCAGTGCGATCAACGTCTGCGAAGTGGTGCCTCGCGTGGTGCCGAGGTAGCGGCTCAGCGCGATAGGGTTGCGCGAGAAGCGGTTGGCGCGCGAGAGGTATCTGAGCGCCGCCCATTGCGCCGGGTTCAGTTCTCCAGCCTGCTCGTCGCTGCGGATCTGCTGGCTGATGCGCTCGAGAAGATTGGCGACCGCCAGGGCGTCGTCATTCATGTGGCACCTGAAAAAGTGGTAGCGAGTCGCGACATCGCTTGATTCGATCTCTTTTGGTTATTATGTAGCGACTCGCTACAAATATCAAGCAAAGGAGCCGTCATGGCACGGTTCACGCACACGATGGCTATCACCCTTGCGGCAGCCTCCCTGTCAGGGCCTATGGCCTCCGGCGATCTCAGCCTGCCGGGCCGCCTGCAATGAGCGGCGGACAAACCCAACAGCAAATCACCTCGGCGCTTCCCGCGCCGGGGGCAGGAGAGAGGCTCATGTCAGAACAATGGCTCCCAACCTTGATCACACCCGACCCGCAGTCCGGCTACGACCTGGCGGTGAAGCTCTCGCGCATGGCGGTGAAGATGACCCAGCCTTCGGCCGAAATTCGTGAGCAGCTACGGTCGGTCTATGACCGGAATGCCGACTCCCTTGTGCAGGTCTCGGCAGTCGTCGCCCGGAATTTTCAGACGGTGGCCGCTGCGAACGACTACTGGCGATCGGCGGTCCGGGAGAAGCCGTCGCAGGAGAGCTGATGCCGTCTGGCATTTCGGTGCCGTTCGGAGTGTTAGCTTAGCTGGGCGAGTTTCTCGAAGCCGCCGCCTTGCTGGCTTCACATAGCCGCTATGGCCTATCTGTTCGTTAAGTGGTGGCTCAGGTGCGGGACTGGCTACAACGACGGTCAGGCAGACGGAGCCAAGTGGCCGAAAAGCCTGCGATCCTATTGTTTTCCAACTGTTTTGGAGCGGTGCTCCAATCGGAAAAGTCCTGGACTTGCCGTAGGGATCTGGTGCTCCGCCCTTTTGAAATAATCTAGAATGATTTTAATTTTTAATCGCAATTACCCGACTCACGCCTTATATTCCACAGGTGCGGGGTCCCCAGCGGACGATAGCTGGAGGGCGGTCGCTTCGAACGGTCTGGCGCACGTCGCTTCGGGCCAACGGTGGAAAGAGAAGGGGAGTTGGAATGGTTCGTTTGCTTTGCTCGATAAGCCACCGGTCCTACTGGGCTTGCTTAGGGGCTTTTGTTCTCTCCCTTTCCGTCTTTGTAGCGTCGACAAGCGTGCGCGCGGAAGACAAGGGCGCTGACGACAAGGTCAAGGTGGTCACGACCTTTACCGTGATCGCCGATATCGCCCGCAACGTCGCGGGCGATGCCGCCATCGTCGAGTCCATTACGCGTCCGGGAGCGGAAGTCCACGACTATCAGCCAACACCGCAGGATATCGTGCGGACGCGCGGTGCCGATCTGATTCTCTGGAACGGGTTGAACCTGGAGCGCTGGTTCGAGCGCTTTCTCCGCGACGTGGGCGACGTGCCGCAGATCCTGGTGTCGGAAGGTGTCGAGCCGATCTCGATTTACGAGGGCCCCTATAGCGGCAAGCCTAATCCGCATGCCTGGATGTCGACCGCCAACGCTCTGATCTACATCGAGAACATCCGCAAGGCCTTGGTCGACATCGATCCCGCGAACGCTGAGATCTACAACGCCAATGCCGAGGCCTACGAGGCAGAGGTTCGCAGCGTGGGAGGAGGCCTGTCGGAGGTGCTTGCTGCCATTCCCGATTCACAGCGTTTTCTGGTCACCAGCGAGGGAGCCTTCAGCTACCTCGCCAAGGACCTGAACATGCAGGAGGTCTTCATCTGGCCGATCAACGCGGACCAGCAGGGGACACCGCAGCAGGTGCGCCGGGTCATCGACCTGGTGCGCGAGCACCAGATCCCGGTGGTCTTCAGCGAGAGCACGATTTCCGATCGTCCGGCACGGCGGATCGCATCCGAGGCGGGAGTTCGCTACGGCGGCGTGCTCTATGTCGACTCTCTCAGCGGCCCGGACGGCCAGGTGCCGACCTATCTCGACCTCCTGAAGGTCACGACGCAGACGATTTCGAACGGCTTCCGCGACGCATTGGGGCTTTAGATCCATGGCCGACTGCAGCATCGAGCTCTCGGAGATCAGCGTCACCTATCCGAACGGCAAGTCGGCGCTCGACGATGTCAGCCTGACGCTGCGGCAAGGCACGATCTACGGCCTGATCGGCGCCAATGGGGCCGGCAAGTCGACCCTGTTCAAGAGCATCATGGGCTTGGTCAAGCCGACGACCGGTCAGGTGACGATTGCCGGCCGTTCGGTCCGGGACGCCTTACGCGGCAATCTCGTTTCCTACGTCCCGCAGACGGAAGACGTCGACTGGAACTTCCCGGTTCTCGTCGAGGACGTCGTGATGACGGGCCGTTATGGCCATATGGGCTTTCTTCGGATTCCGAGCCAGCGGGACAAGGAGGTCGTCCGGGAGGCTCTGCGGCGCGTGGAAATGGCGGGCTTCGCCAAGCGCCAGATCGGTGAGCTGAGCGGCGGCCAGAAGAAGCGGGTCTTCGTCGCGCGTGCCTTGGCGCAGGAGGGGCAAATCCTGCTGCTGGACGAGCCCTTTGCCGGCGTCGACATCAAGACCGAGGAGTCTCTGGCTCAGCTGCTGCGCGGGCTCGCCAAGGAAGGCCGGCTCATTCTCGTCTCGACCCACAACCTGGGCAGTGTCCCGAGCTTCTGTGACGAAGCGATCCTCATCGACAGATCGGTCCTCGCGGCCGGGCCGGTCGCGACGACGCTGACCCAGGAAAATCTCCTGCGCGCCTTCGGCGGCATGCTGCGCGATGTCTATCTCGGCGGCCAGGCGCTGCATCAGGACCCGGACGAACGCGCTTTGACGGTGCTGACGGACGACGAACGGCCGCTGGTGCTCTACGGTGCAAGGGGTGGCGAGAAGATCGTGACCGGGGGCAGGGGCTGATGCTGAGCCTGCTGCTCGAGCCCTTCTCCTACACCTACATGACCAACGCCATCTGGGTCTCGGCCTTGGTCGGCGGTCTCTGCGCGTTTCTCTCGGCTTACCTGATGCTGAAAGGCTGGTCGCTGATGGGCGATGCCTTGGCCCACTCCGTCGTGCCGGGGGTTGCCTTGGCCTATCTGCTGGCCTTGCCCTATGCCGTTGGCGCCTTTTTCGCCGGGATGCTGGCCACCTTGAGCATGGCGATCGTGAAGAGCACGACCAAGCTTCGCGAGGATGCGATCATCGGGCTCGTGTTCACGACCTTCTTCGCTTTGGGTCTGCTGATAGCATCGGTCAATCCGACGGCCGTCGACATCCAGACCATCGTCCTCGGCAACATTCTGGCGATCTCCGGCGAGGATACCTTTCAGGTCGTCATCATCTCCTCCGTCTGCTTTCTGGTGCTGGGACTGAAGTGGAAGGACCTGGCGGCGCTGTTTTTCGACGAGGTCCATGCCCGCAGCATCGGCCTCTCGGTCAATCTGCTGAAGATCCTTTTCTTCACCCTGCTGAGCGCTGCGGCCGTGGCGGCGCTGCAGACCGTAGGCGCCATTCTGGTCATCGGCATGCTGATCACGCCGGGCGCGACCGCCTATCTGCTGACGGACCGCTTCGGAAAGCTGGTGGTGCTGTCGGTTGTGTTGGGCGCCGGCACCAGCGGCCTTGGAGCCTACGCCAGCTACTTCCTCGATGTGTCTCCCGGCGGGCTGATTGTCAGCCTGCAAACGGCATTGTTCCTGCTGGCCTTTCTCTTCGCGCCGAAACACGGGCTCATTTCGCAGAAGCGCGCTATCCGCACAGAGAGGGCGACAATCTGATGGACGCTCTGATCTCTCTTCTGGCGGAACCGCTTGGGCATGAGTTCATGCGCCGGGCTCTGCTGATGACCCTCCTGGTCGGAATCGCCTGCGCGGTCTTCTCCTGCTTTCTTATCCTGAAGGGCTGGTCCCTCATGGGGGACGCCGTCTCCCATGCTGTGCTGCCGGGTTTGGTTCTGGCCCATGTGCTGGCCATTCCGCTCGCCATCGGGGCATTCTTCAGCGGCCTCTTCTGCGCCGTTGCCGTCGGCTATCTGAAGGAGAACAGCCGCGTCAAGGAAGATGCCGTGATGGGCATCGTGTTCTCCGGCATGTTCGGCCTCGGCCTGGTCGGCTTCACGAAGATCGAGACCGACGTGCATCTGCTCCATGTGCTCTTCGGCAATGTCCTGGGTATTTCACCTGGCGACATGCTCGAAGCGAGCCTGATCGCTGTGGCGAGCACCCTGGTCATGCTGGCGAAGCGGCGCGACTTCCTGCTCCACACCTTCGACCCCGTGCATGCCAGGGTCGTCGGGCTGCCGGTTCGCGTCCTGCAGTTCGGACTGCTGATCCTGCTGGCGCTGACCATCGTCGCTGCGCTGAAGGCGGTGGGGATCATCCTGGTGATTGCCATGCTCATCGCGCCGGGCGCGATCGGCTTTCTGCTGGCCAAGTCCTTCGACCGAATGCTGGTGGTTTCCGTCGGCGCAGCCGTCCTGTCCTGCTTTGCCGGCGTCATCCTCAGCTACCATCTCGATACAGCCACGGCGCCCTTGATCGTGGTCATTCAGGGCTTGCTGTTCACGGCAGCGCTGATGACCGCAAAGGCGATTGCCCGAAGGAATCGGCTGGCACAGGGCATGGAAGAGCCCCCGTCGCTCAGTGCCGAGACCAAGCGCAGCAGCGAACCACTCTCTGGCTTGAAGATGGCTGTCAACCTGCACGCGGCTTTCGCAAGTCGCCGCCTCGCTCGCTGATCGCGACAAGGCATTCCTCGAGCCGTCTTGCTTTTGTGGCAGGGGTTTTGGCCGAGCGAAGATGGTACGCGATGCCGCGCTGCCTGCCCGGGCTCAACGCTTGCCAAGCGCTCTGCAACGCGCTGTCGCCTGCAATGCGCTGGAGGAGCTCAGTGGGCACATCCACGGCATCCTGATCCTCGACCCTGAAGCGTACCTCGACGACATCGTCGACCGAAAAGTCGCCGTCGCTCATCAGCTGCTTGTTGAGCATGACGTACCAACGTCCGCGGACCGGTTGGAAGGCGCCTTCAAACGGAACCTCGCCGATTTCGCCGGAAACGCGTAGGCGCGGATAACGGTCGAGGGGCAGCCGGGGAACCAGGGCGTCGTCCAGGAAGACGACCGTATAGCGGTAGGTTCCGACGTTGTGGTGGACGATGGCAGCCTCGAAGCTATGGGTATAGTAGAGGCCTTCGGCGTTCTGTTCGTCTTCGTCTGTCACGATGGTTCTTAGCTTTCCTAGCGGCGGGGGCTGCCATGTCGGCAGACGAGCTACCGTAACCGACTCATTTTGAACTTTCAGCCACGTCCCGTCCGTTCCCGGTGACAGACAGACTTCGTTCCAGTATCTCGGCCGTTGATGACGGACGAAGCAACAGAGGTGACGGCCAAGCCATCCGTCAGCCCGCGGCGGGTGTTCGTCCTCGGCGCCACCGGTTCCATCGGCAGGGCGACGGTGCGCGCCTTGCTTGCGCGCGGCCACGAGGTGGTCGCCTTCCTGCGGCCTCGGTCAGGGATGGATAAGGTGCCCGGGTTGTTCGAAGGGGCGAGCCTGCGCTTCGGCCAGGTCACCGACCCGGCATCCCTCGCGCGGGACGGCTTCCAGGGCGAGCGCTTCGATGCGCTGATCTCTTGCCTGGCCTCGCGAACCGGCGTGCCCAAAGACGCCTGGGCGATCGACTACCAGGCGCACGTCGATGCCCTGGCGGCCGCAAAGCATGCCGGCGTCCCGCAGATGGTGCTGCTCTCCGCCATTTGCGTGCAGAGGCCGCTGCTCGCCTTTCAGCATGCCAAGCTGGCCTGCGAGGCGGCGCTGATCGAGTCCGGCCTGACCTATTCCATCGTCCGGCCCACCGCCTTCTTCAAGTCGCTCTCCGGACAGATCGCGCGGGTGCAGCGGGGTAAGCCCTTCATGGTCTTCGGCGATGGCACACTGACTGCGTGCAAGCCGATCAGTGACCGGGACTTGGCGAACTATCTTGTCTACTGCCTGGAGGATGAAAGCCGGCATAACCGCATCCTGCCGATCGGCGGGCCGGGAGAGGCAGTCACGCCGAGAGAGCAGGGCGAGCGACTTTTCGCGCTGCTCGGCAAGGCGCCACGCTTCAAGCAGGTGCCGGTGAAGCTCTTGGACGGCATCATCTGGGCGCTCGCAACCTTCGGCCGGGTGGCGCCGCCTCTCGCGGAGAAGGCCGAGTTGGCCCGCATAGGCCGCTACTACGCGACCGAGTCCATGCTGTTGCTCAACCCGGAAACTGGCCGCTACGATGCCGCCGCCACCCCGTCCTACGGCTCGGACAGCCTGTTCGACTTCTACGAACGCGTCATCAAGGGCGAGGCCTCGGTCGATCTCGGTGACCACGCAGTGTTTTGAGGGGGATTTGGCGCTACCGCCCCATATCGCTATGTGGCTCTCTTGAGAACCAAGCCGACGGCGGCGTGGCTCTCGTTGCCGGCGAGCTTGCCTTCGACGCGTTCGGCAACAGCGAAGCCCTCGGAAAGGTACAGAGCCAGCGCCGGGGCATTGCCTTCGAGAACCTCGATCATCATGTCCGGACCTGCGTGCGCTACGGCGTGCTGCAGCAAGGCCCGCCCCACGCCCCTTCGGTAAAACGGCGGGTCGACGTAAAGCCAGGCAAGCTCTTCTTCGCTATAGGCGACGAAGCCGTGCACCCTTTGGCTGACCTCTGCGACGAAGAGCTGGTTGTCGAACAGGCCTTCATTTTCAGCCGTCTGCTCCAGGGTCAGGAAGGCATCCGTACCGACAGTCGGTTGCAGCTCATCCAAACGCGCCGCGTCATGGATCTCGCAGAGCCTGGGCCAGTCGGCCGCTTGGTAGGGCCGTATTGTCACGGTCATTGGTCGTTGCTTCTCGTGGGATTTTGACGCCCCGCAGCGGAGCGACGAGGCATGACGGGAACGATTGTCAGAACGCTGGGCTGGCTGTATCGCATGCCAGCGAAGCAAGGTCACGGATACTTCCCAATGCTCGTGCTATCCACCCAGCGCTTGACCATTCGGCCCTTCGTCGCAGGGGATGCGCCGGCTATGGCCGCGGTGCTCGGCGATGCGGAGGTCATGCGCTACAGCGAGTCCGGGTCCTTGAACGAGGCCGAGGTCTCCAACTGGATAGGCGAGCAGGTCAAAGCTTATTCTCAGTCGCGGTACTTCGGCCGTTGGGCGATTTGCGAAAATGCGGGTTCGCAGGCGATTGGCTATGTCGGGCTGACGCAGGATGAGGGCCGGACGGCGGAAGGCGAGGCGGAGAGTTTGCCGGCGATTGGCTATGTCAAGCTGGCGCAAGAGGAGGGGTTGACGGCCGCGCGCGAGGCAGAGCTCGGCTTTCGGCTGGCACGTCGAAGCTGGGGTAAGGGCTATGCCACGGAGGCCGCGCAAGCCGTTGTCGAGGATGCCTTCGGAACCGACAAGGTCGACCGATTGATTGGCATTGTCGACCCTCACAACGGCGCTTCGGTCCGGGTGCTGCAGAGGCTTGGCATGTCCTATGCGCGGCCCATCTCCTTCGAGGGCTATGACTACCCTGACCACCTTTACGTCTTGGACAGGCCTGGCCTTTGAGCTGCACCCTGCTAGGTATAGGCTTTGTTCACTCAAAGTACCCTTGCCCATTGAAGGGCTGAAGACGAGCGGATCCCATCCGCAGCCTGAAGCCTCCGCGCCATACACCCGTATCCCACGCAACCCGTAAGAAAATCGGAGGAGCGGCGCATGCAAGCGACGCAAGTAACGTCCGTCCGCACCGCAATCCCTGCGGATGCCGCCTTCCTGGCCCGAATGGACTACGAGGCATCTCTGCCGCCGTTTGGTGTGTCGTTCTGGAACCCGCCGTTGGAGCCAACGGGAACACCAGTCGTCGCCTTTCTTGAGCGCATGTTTTTGGAGGGCGCCTCCAACTGGGGAGCGATAGACGACTTCATCATCCTCGAAGTGGACGGGAAGGCGGCGGCAACCTGTGCGGTGTTCCGCCCGCCCAACGACACGGCTCTCGAAGGCCCGCTGAACCTCGACAGGCTCGACAAGGTGGCGTCCGGTCTCGGATGGACGGACGACCAAAGGTTTGCCTTCCTGGCGGCCTATCGGAAGGATTGGAGCGGCGACACCAGTTTCATGAAGCCCCAGGCGGAACTGATCGTCGAGACCGTCGCCGTTGCGCCGGAGTATCGCGGCCATGGCCTGGGTGACGCCTTGATGCAGGCCGCTTTCGATCGCGCGCGTGCGCTGGGTGCTGCCAGCCTCGGCGTCATGGTCATCCACGGCAATGACGCGGCTCGGGCGCTCTATGAGAAGCACTTCGAGCCCTACGTCACCTTTCACGCGGCTTACTTCGACAACGAGTTTCCCGGGCTGACCAAGTTCAGGGCGAAGCTCAGCCGATAGACCGAGCGAGAAAAGCAAAGGGCGGACCGAAGTGGTCCGCCCTAAGCGTCAGACAGGTGTTATCGGACAGGTTCGATTACGCAAGATCGAAGCGGTCTGCGTTCATCACCTTGGTCCAGGCAGCCACGAAGTCACGGACGAACTTCTCGTGGTTGTCGTCTTGCGCGTAGACCTCGGCGTAGGAGCGCAGGACCGAGTTGGAGCCGAAGACCAGATCGGCGCTGGTCGCGGTCCACTTCAGGTCGCCCGTCTTGCGATCACGGATCTCGTAGGTACCGCCATCGACCGGGTGCCAGCTATAGGACATGTCGGTCAGGTTGACGAAGAAATCCGTGGTCAGCTGTCCGACACGGTCGGTGAAGACGCCGTGCTTCGAGCCGCCGTAGTTGGCACCGAGGACGCGCATGCCGCCGACCAGGACGGTCATTTCAGGCCCACTCAAACCGAGGAGCTGGGCATGGTCGAGCATCATCTCCTCGGGGCTGACCGCGTAGTTCGCTTTCTCCCAGTTGCGGAAGCCATCGGCGAGCGGCTCGAGAACGTCGAACGAAGCCGTATCGGTTTGCGCGTCGCTTGCGTCACCGCGGCCCGGCGTGAAGGGCACGTCGACATTGTAGCCGGCGGCTTTGATGGACTGCTCCAGCCCGACGGTGCCGGCCAGAACGATCAAGTCAGCCACGGATGCGCCGTTTGCCGCCGCGATGGGCTCGAGGACGCCGAGGACCTTGGCCAGACGCGCCGGCTCGTTGCCCTCCCAGTCCTTCTGCGGAGCGAGACGGATGCGGGCGCCGTTGGCACCACCGCGCATGTCCGAGCGACGGAAGGTCCGGGCGCTGTCCCAAGCGGTGGCGATCATGTCGGCAGCGGAGAGACCGCTTTCGGCGATCTGTGCCTTGACCGCCGCCACGTCGTAGCTGGTGCTGCCGGACGGAACCGGATCCTGCCAGATCAGGTCTTCTGCCGGCACGTCCGGGCCGAGATAGTTGGCCTTGGGCCCCATGTCACGGTGGGTCAGCTTGAACCAGGCGCGTCCGAAGGCGTCGGCGAAATACTCCGGATCGGCCATGAACTTCTGGCAGATCGCGTTGTAGATCGGGTCGACCTTCATTGCCATGTCGGCATCGGTCATCATCGGGCTGTGACGGATCGAGGTATCTGTCGGGTCGACCGGCTTGTCCTCTTCCTTGATCTCGACAGGCTCCCACTGCCAGGCGCCGGCCGGGGACTTCTTGAGCTCCCACTCATGGCCGAAAAGCATGTCGAAGTAGCCCATGTCCCACTGCGTGGGGTGCGTGGTCCAGGCGCCTTCGATGCCGGAGGTAAAGGCATTGGTCGCCTTGCCGTCTTGGCCAGGGTTGGACCAGCCAAAGCCTTGCGCCGCAATGCCCGCCGCTTCCGGCTCCACACCGATTTGATCGACGGCGCCACGGCCATGGGCCTTACCGACGGTGTGGCCGCCGCAGGTCAGTGCCGCGGTCTCTTCGTCGTTCATCGCCATACGCGCGAAGGTCTCGCGGATATGATGTGCCGTCTTCGCCGGGTCCGGCGTGCCGTTCACGCCTTCGGGATTAACGTAAATCAGACCCATGTGAACCGCGGCCAGCGGATTTTCGAGCGTGGAGGCGTCTTCGAGATTGCCGTAACGGTTTTCGCTCGGCGCGAGCCACTCTTTCTCCGAGCCCCAGTAGACGTCCGTTTCCGGCCCCCAGATGTCCTCGCGGCCAAAACCGAAACCAAAGGTCTTCAAGCCCATCGACTCGTAGGCGATGGTGCCGGCGAGGAGGATCAGGTCGGCCCATGACAGTGCGTTGCCGTACTTCTTCTTCACCGGCCAGAGCAGGCGACGCGCCTTGTCGAGGCTGGCGTTATCCGGCCAGGAGTTGAGCGGTGCGAAGCGGATATTGCCGGAGCCGCCGCCGCCGCGGCCGTCCGCCACACGATAGGATCCCGCCGAGTGCCAAGAGAGGCGGATCATCAGGCCGCCATAGTGGCCCCAGTCGGCCGGCCACCAGTCCTGGCTTTCGGTCATCAAGGCCGTGACGTCGGCCTTGACCCCCTGGAAATCCAGGCCTTTCACCGCTTCGCGATGATTGTAGTCCGGGTCCATTGGATTGTCGCGGTTGCCGTGCTGGTGCAGAATTTCGAGGTTCAGCGCGTTCGGCCACCACTTGGTGACAGGTGTGTCCATCGACGTGTTGCCGCCGTGATGGAAGGGGCAGCCATCGGTTGCCTTGGGGTTGAGTCCGTCCATTGTTCCTCCGATCTCGATCTACGGTACTTTTATTTGGAAGAGTTCCAATAAGATAGGTTTTTAGAATCGTTCCAACAAGAGATTCCAGGGACAGGAATGTGAAAAGTTCTCTGAGGTCGTGAACAATAGGCCGTCGAGCGACGCTCTGGTACCCGTGAAAGTCTTTATCGTGGCGCTTGCCCCGTTGCGGCTGCCAGGTGAGGGGGCTAGTGCCGATCGGGACTGGGCGGCTTCCGGTCGCTCAAGAAATCGATGAAGGCGCGGATCTTGGGAGAGACGAGACGCCGCTCGAGGTAGAGCGCTGTGAAGGGAACCTCGGGCGGCCTGAATTCGCGCAACACCTCTTCGAGCTGGCCTAAGCGTAGAGCCTCCGCCGCCATGTAGCCCGGCATCTGGCTGACCCCGAAACCGGCCCGTGCCGCTCTACCGACGGCTTCGCCGTCGTCGATCGTCAGCGGCCCGTCATACACCCGGGACTCTTTCACTTCCGCGATCTGGAAGAACCAAGGCATGGCGCGGCCGGTGCGGCGGTTGCGGAAATTCAGGCAGGCGTGCCCGGCCAGGTCGTCCGGGTGTCGAGGCCGGCCATGCCGGTCCCAGTATTGCGGCGTGGCGCAAACGATGAGGGGGTCGGTGAAGAGACGGCGGGCAACGAGATTGGCGCTGTCCGCCAGGCTGCCGGCTCTGATCACCACGTCGACCGCATCGCCGGCCAGGTCGACGGCCCGATCGTCCAGCGACAGCTCGACATCGATCTTGGGCCAAGCACTGCGGAAATCCGAGAGCGCTTCCACCAGCCACATGCGTCCCAGCGCGGCCGGAGCGCTGACCACAAGGCGGCCGGAGGGGTCGGCGAGGGTGTCTGAAACCTCGGCACCGAGCGCCGTCATGTCCGCGACGATCCGCTTCGCCCCTTCCAGATAGCGCTCGCCTTCCGGTGTCAGGCTGACGCTGCGGGTCGTACGGTGCAGCAGCTTGACCCCAAGGTCGTCCTCGAGCCGGGAGACCGCTTTCGAGGTGGCCGATGGCGAGAGCTCCAGGCGCCGGGCTGCTTCATTGAAGGCGCCCGTTTCGGCGACCTGGATGAAGGCGGCGATGCCGGAGAGAGGTGGCATTCTATTCATGACAAATTTTCTATTCTGAAGCTAAAGAAGGCCAATTTGTCAGGAACTATGGCGTCTCCATCATTAGTCACACAAGACAAACCCGCAATGATGGAGACCCACCATGAAAATCGGAATCGTTGGGGCCGGCGCGATCGGCCAGATCTACGCCAAGCTTTGGAACGCCGCAGGTCATGAAATCCTGCTGAGTTCCAGGAACCCGCACAAGCTGACCCCGATCGTCGAAGAGATCGGTCCCTCTGTCCAAGCCGGAACGCCGGCTCAGGCGGCCGCGTTCGGCGATGTGGTTCTGCTCGCCGTCAATTACTGGACGCTCGACGATGCCATCGAGGCCATCCGCCCGCATGTCGAGGGCAAGCTGGTGATCGATGCGACGAACCCGCTTCAGCATGCGGAAGACGGCGGCATCGAGCGCGTCATCGAAGACGATCAGATCTCCGGCTTGGTCATGACCGGAAAGCTGCCGGAGGCACGGATCGCGAAAGCCTTCACCACGCTCTGGACCGGCCATGTCGAAAGCCATGCGAACCTTGCCGATCCCAAGATCGCCATGACCTTGGCGGCCGATGCGCCCGCCGACCGCGAGACCGTGGCGCAATTGGTCCGGGATGCCGGGCTCGTGCCGGTCGACCTCGGCACGCTCGCACAGTCCCGTCCGCTCGATCCGCCAAGCCCGATCTGGAACGTCGTCCTGACGGCGCAAGAGCTTGCGGACAGGGTCGACGAGTTCCGGCGGGAGACGGCAGGCTGACGAACGATCACATCCAAACTCCGAGACAGGAGATCAGTCGTGGACAAGTGGGCCCGTTTGCAACGATGCAGCGGGCCTGCGCCCCACGCCCTTGAAGAAGGTGTAGGCGAAGGTGCCATCTGCTTGCGTGGTTCGCCGGAGCGCCTCGATCCCTTCGTCGAATCGTGCGGCGTCGATCAAACGACGCGAGAGAGCCGCGGAGCGCACCCCCTCGATCATCGCCGTGAAGGTTCGGCGCGTGAAGGCGTCGGCAAGGTCGCGGTGCCCGTCGTCGGCGTAGACCTGGCGCGGCTCCACTCGGACCTCGACCAGACCGGTCGCGGTCATCAGAGGGTAGAGGCGTCGGCCGATCAAAGCGTCACCGCCTGCCTCGCGCTGGAGCGCCACTTGGCAGGAGATGGCATCGTGCGCCGCTGTGTTTTCCGGGTGCATGAGGACGCTGCCGTGATCGCCTTCGATGACGGTGATCGACCCACCGGGGCGCAGGGTTCGCGTCACCTCACGAAGCGCCCGCAGCGGGTCGGCGATATGCTCGAGCACGAAGCAGAGGAAGGCATGATCGTAGGCTCCGTCCTCGAACGGCAGGTCCGTGACATCCGCCTGCCGGAAGGTGACGTTGGCAAGATGGCCGCAGTGTCGTCGCGCCTCGGCCAGCGAGGCTTCGTTAATGTCAATGGACGTAAAGGCAGTCGCCGGGCTTCTCGCGGCGAGGATCTCTGTCTGGCTGCCGACGCCGCAGCCGGCCTCGAGCACTCGGTCCCCTGCGCGGTACTTGGTGCCGTCGTGGAGCAGCGCCGCTAAGGCATTTGCCTGATCGGCGAGCCTGATACCGGCCGCCGCATCGTATCCGTGGACGTAGTCGCCTGCCATGAAACACTCCCGTGATTTGCAGGCGGGAGACAAGCCGATAAGGCGCGTCTGGGTCTTGGACGAAATTGCAATCGTCAGCCGGAGGAGGCGAGCGATCCTGGCGTAAAGCCGTAGCGTCGTCGGAACGTCCGATTGAGATGGCTCTGATCGTAGAAGCCACTGGCTAGGGCCGCTTCGGCGAGTGGCGTGCCGCACTGGATGAGCCGGCGTGCCTGCTCGAGGCGGCGTTGGGTGAGGTAGGCGTGGGGTGTCAGTCCGGTCAATCGCGAGACGCCTCGGATCACTTGATAGCGGCTGAGCCCTGCCGCGCAGGCTAGGTCTTCGAGGGTCAACGGCGTGGCTGGATCGTCGTCCATAAGCGAGACTGCCCGCCTTACATCTGCGTCCGCCATGCGGTCATCTGCACGGCGGTGCCGGACGGCCGCAGCGAGAAGCGCAGTCAGCGCTTCGGCGAGGGCGAGGCCGTCATCCCAATCCCTGTTGCTCGTGATCCGGCCGTAGAGCCGCCGAAACCGCGCGGCAAGCGCGGGCCGCTGCAGAACCGGCCCATGAAACTCCAGGTACCGGCCGGCGCTGCCTTCTTCGCCGGCGATCACCTCGGCGACCACTTGCGGTTCCAGGTAGAGCATCGACCACGCTCTCGGCCTGGAACCGAGCGGTGCGCCGTCATGAACCTCGCCGGGGGTGACCGTGATGACATCGCCGGTGACAGCCTCCACCTCGCCGCGGCCACTGTAGGATCGCTGCGCGCCGGCGGTTACCAGGCCGATACCGAACTCGTCATGGCTGTGGCGCGGAAAGCGGTGGTCGGAGACCGCCTCGACAGCCCGGACGCCGGCACGAGACGTGCGCTTGGGACGGATTTTCGTTTGCCGGGCCATGACGAATGCTGACTCGATTGTGCCAGAGGTGCAATCTGCGCGCAGGGTGACGCGAGGAGAGAATGACGATGGACAAAGACGACACTGCGGCCGTGGTGACAGGACGCTGCTACTGCGGTGCGACGAAGATCAGCGCGACTCAAGCGCCGCTAGCCATCGCCTATTGCCACTGCATCGATTGCCGGCGCGTGACGGGGGCGCCTGTCGCTGCATTTGCGGCGTTCGACGAGACGGCGGTGCGCTTCTCGCCTGATGAGGGACAGAAGGTGGTCGCCAATCCGGGCGTGCTGCGCAGCTTCTGTACGGTCTGCGGGTCGCCGCTTACCGGACGCTACGAGTACCTGCCAGGACAGGTCTACGTCCCGCTTGGTCTTCTCGATCAGGCCGGGGATCTGGCGCCGCAGCTTCATGCCCACGAGTCTGAGCGTCTGCCGTGGCTCCACATCGTCGATGACTTGGAGCGCTTTGCAACGACCGCACGGTCAGGGCTCACCGATACGGCGACGTGATGGCAGGAGCCTGCTAAGCAGCCGACCAGATGCAGGCCCTAGACTTGGCTTGGCGTTGAGTGGCCGACCGGGCCAGTAGGTCCTTCAGGTCGGTGTTGAGCGTGACAAAGTCGTGGATGGTGACCTCGTCGAGGGTCGCCAGAAGGGCCTCGAGCGCCTTTTGAAGCACGCCCCGCAAGCGGCGAGAAGGGGAGTACAAGCGTCGTGTCAATTGCGGACTATTACGACGGCCGAGTCCAGGAGGAGTGGCAGAGGCTTGAGGTGTCCTGGCTGGAGTTTGCCATCACGCAGCATTTCATTCGCGCCAAGCTTCCGCCAGGAAGTCGGATCCTCGATCTCGGCGGTGGGCCCGGCCGATACGCGATTGCCTTAGCCAAAGACGGCTATTCCGTCGATCTTGTTGATCTGGCGTCTGGGAACATCGCTTTCGCCAAACACAAGGCGGAGGAATGCGGAGTGGCGCTGGGCTTCGCCATGGTCGGGGATGCCCGGGCAATACCCGCGGTCGACAGCGAGTCTTACGACGGGGTTCTCTGCCTCGGACCCCTCTATCATCTCATTGAGCGAGCGGACCGGGCCCGCTGCATCGAGGAGGTGCGCCGGGTCCTGAAACCGGGAGGCTTTGGATTCTTCGCGTTCAACTCGATCTACGCGCCGGCATACTATGCGGTAAAAAACCGCGAGAGGCTCCCTGCGCTGATGCCGCAGCTGCGAGCGGCCGCGGGACGCGATCGCTACATCGTCGCGCCGGACCAAGGGTTCTTTACGGAAGCCATCTTTATTGCCCCATCCCTAGTACTCGACGAGTTCGATGGCAGCGGATTCGAGAAGGACTCTCTGTTCGGCGCCGAAAGCCTCTTCGCGCAGTCGGAAACGCAGCTGCTGTCGCAGTCACCCGAGACGCGATCGGAGCTGCTCGACCTTGCCATCGCGCAGGCGGAAGACGTCGCTGCGCTCTACGCCAGCGAGCATATCGTCTTCGTCGGTCGTAAGCCTGGGGGTACACCCTAGAGCGTCAGTTCGCCTCGAAGGAGTAGGGAGCTCCGGCCGGCTTTCCTGTCTGCTCCTTTCACGCTACGCCTAGCAGCCGGCTGAAGGCCGATTTTATGCCTGAGGTCAGGGGAGGGACCATGTCGACGTCTATAAGCCTGCAGGGCGGCCAGATCCTGACGCCCCAAGGCGACCTCGAAACAACCGACCTGCACATCGCCGAGGGTCGGATCGTCGACTCGCCGGCCGCCGAGGGCTTGCGTGTCGATTGCCGCGGATATCATGTCCTGCCCGGCATCGTCGACGTCCACGGCGACGCCTTCGAGCTCGAGCTGCACCCGCGCCCCGGCGTCGATATCGCCTTTCCCATCGCCATGGGCTCGGTCGACCGGCAGCTGCAGGCCAATGGCATCACCACCGCCTTCCACGGCCTCACGATTTCCTGGGAGCCGGGCGCGCGAAGCCTCGATGCTGGCCGGCGTTTTATGAACGGGCTGCAGGCTCTGCGTCCCAGTCTAACGTCCGATCACCGCGTGCAACTGCGGTGGGAGACCTTCGCCCTCGATGCGATCGACGACGTGGCTGCTTGGCTCGAGCAGACTCCGACACCGGCTGTCGCGTTCAACGACCACACCACCATGACGGTGGAGTGGGTCAAGGCTGGCAAGCACAAGAAACTCGATCAGTGGGCACGACGCGCCGGTGTGACACCGGAGCAATATCTGGCAGAGGTCGACGTCGTCGCGCGTCGCGCGCCGGTGGTTCCGGCTAAAATCCAGGAGGTCGCGGCGCTCGCCGACCGCCAGGGCGCCATCATGCTGTCCCACGACGAGCGGGCGCTCGGCGAACGCTGCGCGAACCGCGAGCTGGGCATGCGCGTCTGCGAGTTTCCCCTCGCGCGCGAGGTGGCGGCAGATGCGATCGCAAGCGGCGAGCATGTGGTCATGGGCGCGCCGAACGTCATTCGTGGCGGCAGCCATATGGGCGCCATGTCCGCCGAGGAGGCCATTGGCGAGGGCCACTGCAGCGTGCTGGCCTCGGACTACTATTATCCTAGCCTCTTGCATGCTGCCGAACGGCTCGTCGATCGTGGTGTTCGGCCGTTGAACGAAGCCTGGGACATTGTTTCCAAGAATCCGGCTGCGGCGATGGGGCTGGATGACCGCGGCTGTATCGAGGTTGGCCGCCGTGCCGATGTCGTGGTGCTCGACGTTGCCGGCCCCTGGCGCTTGGTCCATACGATCGCCGGCGGAAAAGCGACAAGCTTCGGCCGCTAAAGGCTTGCCGACCGGCCCTTTCAGTCCGGCAGAGTGGCGGCGATGGCGGGCCAGGCATCCCGCAAGAACACTGTGTAGTCATTGGGCCGGCTGTCTACAGGCGAGGGATAGACCAGCGTGCTGACGAAGCCCCGGTGGTAGGTCGCATGGTTGGTGAGGTGCATCAGGATCTCGGCCCGCGTCATCCGCCCGGCGCCACCGTCGACGAAAGTGAACTCGATCGGCTCGGCAAGTGCCTCTTCATCCCAAGCGTCCGAACGCGCTACGAACTGCGCATCCATAGCCCGCAGTCGGTCAGCGACCTCCGCAAACGGCAGAGGATGCGCGCGCCGGCGCGCCGTATGGGGATGAGTGCGTCCTTCGAGATGGGCCTCGAACATCTCGGCCACGACCAGGATGTGGTCGAGGGTGCCGGCGATGCTGCCGAACAGCGTGTCGCGCTCGGCTTCCAGCGCCTCTATCGGAAGCTGGGCCGCGTTGGTGAGCACGACATCGTCTGCCCATTGGGTGTAGCGGGTAAGCTGTCGGAGCAGCGCACGGTCCGGCATGGCAGTCCCTCCTGCGTCTGGCGGCCACTCTGCGGCGGAGGCTTAAGCCGGACAAGGACGCGATTGCCTCCGGGACAATTCCGTGCTCGATGACTTGCAATGGACCGTCTGCGGGGGGAGTGCAGCGATGAAGACGCTTGAACAGGCACTGGCCCGCTACGACGGCAAGGCGACCGACGCGCTTGCTGAGATCTGCGCTGCCTTCGGTGATCAACGGACTTTCCTGTCCGAACTCGCCTCCCTTGCCGCTCACGAGGAAGCGGCCATCTCCGATGGCGCGACCTGGTTGATCAAGGCTCAGCTCGAAGATGGCGCTCGTTTGACAAGCGCCGAGACCGAAGCGCTTCTCGGCCATCTGGACGCAATCACGTCCTGGCAAGCGCAGCTGCATATTTGCCAGTCTGTCCGGCATCTGGATGTCCCAACACCCCTCGTGAACAGCTGTGCGGACTGGTTCGAGGCGCTGTTGAAGAGTGATCGACCCTTTCTGCGCGCCTGGTCGATGGATGCTCTGCAGGAGCTTGCACAGCGGGATACCGAGCTCGCCGAGCGGGCCGAGGCAGCCTTGGCTGCCGTCGAGCAAGACCCCGCCGCTTCGGTTCGGGCACGCGCGCGCCGCTGGAAGGAACGAAAGAAGCGTTCCTAGCTCCGCTCTGCTGCTTCCGATCTGCGAGACAAGCTCCGTTTGGCCGGAGTCGTCGATGCGGTGGAGTGGGACGTTCGGCAATAGGGCAGCTTATCGCAGAATAGCAAGTGAAACGGAGTTTGTCTCTAGAGGTTGCGGGTATCTGATTGATGCATCAGCATGGCTCAAGTCTACCGATATGCGATACAGAAAGTTGTTTAGAATGGACCAAGCCGATTTTACTCGGGTTTATTGTGAAAGACCCAATGCGTTCGCCTGGTTTCTGGGCGCTGGTGCTTCGCACAACGCCAATCTACCGACGGCAGAAGATATAATTACTGACCTGAAACGCAGATACTACTGCAGTGAGGAGAACCAAGAGTATACAACTAAAGACCTGCAAAACGCCGCGGTGCGGGAAACTGTGGAAGCTTACATGCAGTCACGAGGGTTTCCAGAAAGATGGGCGGGAGAAGAGTACACGACGTACTTTGAGATCATTTTTGGAGACGACCGCGAACGTCAGCGCAACTACATTTCAGCAATTCTGTCCGAGGATCGGGTCAGGTTAGCAGTCGGCAATCGGGTTTTTGGTGCACTCATGTCGAGTGGGCTTTGCCGGGTTGCTTTCACCACCAACTTTGATCCTGTCGTCGAAAAAGCAGTAGCAGAGATTGCTGGCAAACCGCTTGCTCCCTTTCACCTTGAAGGAGCGCACAATGCGAACGCCGCTCTGATCAACGAGGAATACCCCCTTTACTGCAAGCTGCACGGCGACTTTCGTTACGACAGCATCAGGAATCTTTCAGACGACCTCGCCACGCAAAACGAGGAATTATCACGCTGCTTGAGAACGGCGGCCAATCGGTTTGGCTTCATTGTCGCTGGTTATTCGGGGCGCGACGAGAGTGTGATGGAACTCTTTCGTCAGGCTCTATCCGATCCCACTCCGTTCCCGCACGGACTCTTCTGGATGAAAATGAAGGGCTCGCAGCCAATAGGCGCTGTCGCCGAGTTTATCAGCGACGCCAAGGCTGCTGGTATTCGGGCGAGCTTTGTTGACATCGAAGCATTTGACACCGTGATGCTGAGATTATGGCGCAATTTGCCAGACCCGCCGGAAGGATTGGACGCGAAGGTCAGAAGAGGCCGCGCCAGGAAAGTGTCTATTCCTTTACCTTCCCGCGATGGCGGAAGGCCCTTGATGCGCTTGAATGCTTTACCTTTGACGAAGGTACCCGGCGAATGCGCGAAAGTGAATCTCAAGGACAAGCCTTCATGGGACACCATTTCGGAGATTCAAAGAGCGCCTGAGACCAACTCTATACTGACGCTCGACGCGGATGTGATGGCGTGGGGGTCAGAAGAGGATGTTTCGGATGCCTTTGGAGATGAGTTCATCAGTTTTGAGGAGCTGCGTTTCGAACCTGACTGGCGCAAATCCTCAAAACTGCATGTGAAAAGGTTTCTGGAAGACGGACTGTGCAAGGCGTTTGCGCGAACCCGCCAACTCCTGGTGCGCAGGCGCGGGTCTAGCGTCTACTTAATCGTCGATCGGAATGCGGAAGATGTCGGGCTCTTTCAAAGACTGTTCGACGAAGTGGGGAAGACGACTGGTCAAATTCCCAGACTTACAGTTCCCGAGACGGATACCCATCCAAGTGTTGGCAAGGTTGATTTTGCAGAGGCACTGCGATTGTCACTGGGTCACGGCGACGACAGAATGTGGCTTCTGCTAAAGCCGGATGTATGGATATGGCCCGCCCACGCACGGAAACATGCGAATAAGTTTCTGGACAATCGCAAGGGCGACCGGCGTAACGACAAACATGATCGCTTACTATCGGCCTGGATAGAAATTCTATCCGATGACGCCGGGAAAGACGTGGAAGTTAGTCTTTCGCCATTCGAGGGGAAGACCGGTTTTATGAACCCGGTTTTTGGCTTCTCGACGCAAACGGCTTTCGCGATGAAAAGGCGAGCGAGATGACAATCCCTCTTTCGGCTTACGCGACCGTACCAGAACCCGATCTAGTTTTTCATAACAGCAAATTGGATAGGCACCCGCTCCGAGGCCTCATCAATCATGGGCCTTTCAGCCTGCGCTTCGGGGCACCGTCCTGCGTTCGTTTTGCAGCTGTCGCGCCGCTGGCCGACATGGCGCGAGTAGACTCGCTTATCCGCGAGCTTGATGCGTCAGCCACACCAAAGGAAGCCCCAACTTACTATCCTGAGTATCCGGGCTTTCAAACACTGTTGCGGACGCCAATCGCGAAGCTCGAAGAAGACATGCGTTTTGTTCTGCCAGACGATCTCAATCGACTAGCCGGGGCGGGTGAGAAGGTTGCTCTGGCACGGGCGTTGCTGAATGAAGTCGTCAAACTCCGAACGCAGCGACACAGATTCGATGTGGCGCTTGTCTATCTTCCGAAACAGTGGAGCGAGTGCTTCGAAGGCGAGAATTTCAACCTTCATCACTTCATCAAGGCTTTTTGCGCGCCCACCGCGATACCCATCCAGATACTAAACCAAGATAGCTTTGACCGCTCTTGTCGAGCGAATGTGATGTGGGGACTTTCCGTTGCGCTCTTTGCCAAGGCGCGAGGGGAGCCGTGGAAACTGACTGGTCTCGATTCGCGGGAAGCGTTTATTGGCATTAGCTATGCAACGCGGCGGAAGAGAGATGGTGACGGACAGGAATACACGACGTGTTGCAGTCAGGTCTTCGACCCTGACGGAACTGGATTTCAGTTCGTGGCGTACGATGCCAAGGAGTTTGAGGAAGACCGCCGACACAATCCGTATTTGTCATACTATGAGATGCAGTCGGTGCTCGCGAAGAGCCTGCACCTTTATCAATCCGGCCATGTCGGCAGAACGCCTAAGAAGATTACCATTCATAAAAACACGGAATTCAAGGAGGAAGAGATTGAAGCTGCTCTCGACAGTTTTAACGAGGGTACTGAAGTCGAGCTTGTGCAGGTCGTGCAATCAACAGACTGGACCGGATTGAGATACACAGCGGGAAAGCCAGCAAAATATGGAAATCCCGCGGAGCCGCCGAAACCGCACAATTACCCCGTTGAGCGGGGCAGTTATGTCCCCATTTCGGAGACTGAAACGCTAGCGTGGACGCAAGGAAGCGTGACCGGCGTTCAGCTACACAATCCAAGATGGAATGTTTACAAGGAAGGTGCCCTGAAACCTACACCTTCGCCATTGCTTCTTCGGCGCTTCTCTGGAGAGGGGGGATGGCACGAAACGATCAACGGCATCCTCGCACTAACCAAGATGGATTGGAACAATAACACGCTGTACAAGAAGCTGCCGGTGACCATGGTTTACTCTGGCCGTTTTGCGGAGATCATCCAGCAAAATCCGGAGCTCGTTGATCAAGTATTTGATTTTAGATGTTTTATGTGAACGCTGATCGGCTAAAGCGCCTCGAACGGCGTGGGTTGGTCAGCAAGACGCGGGACCCAAAGGATGCCCGTGGATTCATCTACAAGCCGATGGAACAGGCGATTGCGCTCATTCCCATGCTGGTCGAGATGATCGCCTGTAGCGCCAGGGACAGCGGGAGCGCCACCGCCGCGGGGTTTCTCGAGCGCTTCGAGAACGAGCGAGAAGCCTTGATTGCCCATCTGACGCGCCAGGCTCGCAGCGCGGCCGAGTAGATCAATCGCTGTCGACCAGCATAACCGGCGGAGTCGGAGCTAAGAGCGGCGAAATGTCCACTGATCGTTGGCGGGCGTCTGCGGGGCAGGCGCAGAAAAGGAGAGCCCTTGTCATCCAGGGACTGCATAGTAGGGGCGGCCGCGAACCCGTTACACGTCCATCGATGGTTTTGGTCCACGCCATATCGGCCCATAAGATTCGGCGCATCCTTTGATGTTAGGCTTGTGAGATTCGGAGGCGATCTATGCGGAGACTGGCGGCTTTGGGACTCCTGGTGGCGCTGACAAGCGCTGCACAGGCGGAAGACTTCTCGCTGACGGGGACTTACGAGGGCCTCTACGCCTGCGACAGTACCACCGCCGGGGTGCCGTCGAGCTGGGCTCGGCCGATGGAGGCCGCGATCGTCCAGAACGGCGATAAGTTCAACATCGACCTGAGATACGTCGACAAGCAGGAACTCGGGAAGGAATACAGCCTCTATGCCGGTCAGCTGGCGCTCTCACCGTCGGGGGAAATCCTGAGCGGCTATTTCGGCGCCTGCGGCGGCACCTTTCCCTCCCGCGAGCTTGCACGGATCTTCCCGGCCGCGACCACTTCCAACCCTTTCTCCATGGCGATCACCAGCGTGTGGGCCTCCGATACGGTTCCCAATATCCCGGGCCTGATCGTTCAAAGCTGCACCTGGAGCTTGACCCGGACGAGCAGCGACACGCCGACGGTTCGTCCCTGCGAACGGGCGGCAGACTAACGCCTCTTGTCTCCGATCGATCAGAGACGATAGCACGCCAGACGAGGGTGACATTCGAGAGGGGGATCAATGACGGGCTTTTCGGTCGAGAACGAACCTGCGACGGCTATCGAGCCGCCTTGGAAGCTGCGCGTCGCGGCGCTGTTCGTAATGGCTGCGTGCTTGGTGGCCATGGCGGTGTCTTACGTCGTCGGCGCCTACGCGAACCTGCCGCAGGCCGCCGTCGCCTTCATGATAATCTGGCTTTTGCTCGGGATCGTCGCACTTGGTCTTCTACCCCGCCTGAGTTTCGCCGTTGGCTTCCTGGTGAGCTTGCTGTGCTTGCTCGTGTCCTGGCGGATTGCCGCGCTGCAGGGCGTGGATCTGGTGATCTACGGCCTTTTGGTCGCCTTCCTCATCTATCTCGCCATGTTCGGCCTCGTTGCCTGGCGCAACATCAAGCAGGAGGACCCAGCACTCAAACTGGGTCGAATGGTCTGGCATCTCACCCTGATCCGCATCTACATCGGCTTCGATCTGGTCCCCCATTTCACCGAGAAGCTCTTCGCCGGCCCCGGGCCGCGGGATGAGGACATCAAGGCGTTCATCGGGCTTGGTGTGCCGGCCCCGGAGTTCTTCGTCACCCTTGCCGGTCTCTGCGAGCTTGGGATTGCGATCGGAATCGGTCTTGGCCTGCTGACACGGCTCGCGGCGGTCTGTTCGGCGGCTTATTTCATGATCGCAACGATACTGGGGCACCATTTCTTCCTCGGATTCATCTGGGCTTCGCCGGGGGGAGGCTGGGAGTACCCCGTGCTGATGATGGTGCTGCTGATCAGCTTCTTGATCGGGGGCGCCGGTCCGTTCTCGGTCGACAATGTCATCCTGCGCCGGCTGACACCCTCAAACTGGGTGCGGAGACTGATGATTCCGGCGCGAGATTGAGCACGTCACGACAGCGGACCGCCTAAGCCGCTTGCTTGTCGATTAGGCCGCAGGCCAAGCCGTTGCGGCGGCTACGGCACTTGTGCACTATGACGTCAAGCATAGGGCCCCTTCAGAGAAGATCTCCTTTAACGAAGAGGTTGCGAAGAGTGACGCGGGCATTGCTGTTTGGGGCCTGTTTGCTGCTGGCCGGCTGCGGACTGAGCACGGCGCCCATCGTCGATCCCAAGGGCCCCATCACGCTGATCGAGCGCGACCTTTTGTTCACGGCCGCCGGCGTGATGTTGATCGTCCTGATCCCGGTGTGGATCATGGCCATTGTCTTTGTGCGGCGTTACCGGGCGACCAACAGGAAAGCCGCCTATCGACCCGACTGGGATTTTTCCCTGCCGATCGAATTCGTGGTCTGGAGCGTTCCGGCGGCGATCGTCGTGACCTTGGGCACGCTGCTTTGGGCCCACACCCACAAGCTCGATCCCTATCGGTCGCTCGACAGCGGCGTGGCGCCGCTGGAAGTCGAGGTCGTGGCGCAGGACTGGAAGTGGCTGTTCATCTACCCCGAGCAGCAGATCGCCGTGGTCAACGAGCTCGTCTTCCCCAGCGGCCGGCCGCTCAGCCTGCGCATCACCTCCGACACGGTGATGAACTCCTTCTTCATCCCGTCCTTGGGCAGCCAGATCTATGCCATGGCTGGGATGCAGACGCGGCTCAATCTCAAGGCCGACGAACCGGGGCGCTTCATGGGTCGCAACATGCAGTACAGCGGGGACGGTTTCTCTCAGCAGTACTTCGAGGCTATCTCGGTTTCGCAGGAGGATTTCGAGGCCTGGGTGGCGAAGGTAAGGCAGTCATCGGAAGCGCTGGATGGCGCTACCTATGCGGCGCTCGCAGAACCCAGCATCAAGCATCCGGTGACCTATTATTCCGCCGTCGAAGCGAATCTGTTCGACAGCATCATCGAAAGGTACGTGAACCCCGGCATGAGCCACGGGACCACATCGGGCAGTAGCCTTGGCCAATAGGCGAGCGAGAGGGGAGCGGGATGCTCGGTAAGCTGACGATCGACGCGTTGCCGTTCTACAGCTGGGTCGCCATGGGCGGGGCAGCGGTCACAGTCGGTGGCGCACTGCTCGTCATGGCCGTCATCACTTACTTCGGCAAGTGGCGCTACCTTTGGACGGAATGGCTGACCAGCCTCGATCACAAGCGCATCGGCATCATGTACATCGTGCTGGCGCTTGTCATGCTGGTGCGCGGCTTCGTCGACGCCATCATGATGCGGGCGCAGCAGGCCGTTGCCCTCAATTCGGAGGGTTACCTGCCGCCGGACCATTTCGATCAGATCTTCAGCTCGCATGGCACGATCATGATCTTCTTCATGGCCATGCCGTTCATGACCGGGCTGCTGAACATCGCCGTGCCGCTGCAGATCGGCGCCCGTGACGTTGCCTTTCCCTTCCTCAACTCGCTCAGCCTGTGGATGACGGCTGGGGGCGCGGCCCTGGTCATGATCTCGCTGGTGATCGGCAAGTTCTCGACCGCGGGCTGGACCGGCTATCCGCCTTACTCGGGGATAGAGTACTCGCCCGACGTCGGCGTCGACTATTGGATCTGCGCGCTGCTGATCAGCGGGGTCGGCTCGACGCTGGCTGGCATCAATTTCGTCGTCACCATCATCAAGCGGCGCGCGCCGGGCATGACGCTGATGCGCATGCCGCTCTTCACCTGGACGGCGCTGATCTCGAGCCTCTTGATGGTCTTCGCTTTTCCCGCGCTCACCGTTGCCTGCGCCTTGCTTGGTCTCGACCGCTTCTTCGGCATGCACTTCTTCACCAACGAAGACGGCGGCAACCTGATGAACTACATCAACCTCTTCTGGATCTGGGGCCATCCGGAGGTCTACATCCTCATCCTGCCGGCCTTCGGCATATTTTCGGAGGTTGTCTCGACCCTCTCCGGCAAGCGCCTCTATGGCTACCGCTCACTGGTCTATGCCACGGTCGCGATCGGCCTGCTGTCGTTCTGTGTCTGGTTGCATCATTTCTTCACCATGGGATCGAGCGCGAACGTCAACGCGGTGTTCGGCGTCGCCACCATGGTCATCGCCGTGCCGACGGGCGTGAAGATCTTCGATTGGCTGCTGACGTTGTTTCGTGGCCGCATTCGCTTCCACCCCTCGATCTACTGGACCATCGGGTTCATCGTGACTTTCGTGATCGGCGGCATGTCGGGCGTGTTGCTGGCGATGCCGCCGGTCGACTACCTGTTTCACAATAGCACTTTCCTGGTGGCGCATTTTCACAATGCGATCATTCCCGGCGTGCTGTTCGGCTATCTCGCCGGCTTTGGCCTCTGGTTCCCCAAGGCGATGGGCTTCAAGCTCAACGAACGCTGGGGTATCCGCGCCTTCTGGTGCTGGCTGATCGGCTTCTACCTCGCTTTCATGCCGCTCTATGTGTTGGGCTTTCACGGCATGGCGCGGCGCATGGAGACCTACAACGTCGCGGAGTGGCAGCCCTATCTGGTGGTGGCGGCCTTGGGTGCTGTGGTCATCCTCTGCGGCGTCGTCTGCCAAGTGATCCAGATGACGCTCAGCGTCAGGCAATGGCGCCAGGAGCGGGATTTGACCGGCGACCCCTGGGTTCATGGGCGCAGCTTGGAATGGATGACGTCCTCGCCGCCGCCGCCTTACAACTTCGCCGTCATCCCAACGGTAGAGTCGCGGGATGCTTTCCATGAGATGAAGCGGCAAGGCACGCATTACCGCCGACCGGCGCACTACGATGACATCTACATGCCGAAGAACAGCGCGGTCGGGCCGCTGCTCGGCGGGCTCGCCTTCCTGCTCGGCTTCGCCGCCGTCTGGCATATCTGGTGGCTGGTTGCCGTCAGCGCTTTAGCCATTTTGACCACCGTCGTCATCCGTTGCTTCGACGACGATCCCGACTATTGCATCACCGCCGCCGAGGTCGAGGCGATCGAGGACCGCCGTTTCGAAGCCATGGCGCTGGCCGATACACAGCCTGAGGAGGCCGCGCGGCACCCGGCCTTCGCAGCCCAGATGCTGCCGGCGCGCGCGACATGAGCACGGATGTGAGCGAGGCGGCCCCGGCAATGGACGCCCGCGCGCGGGAAGAGGCGGAGAACCTCCGGCAGCGGGAATTCGGTTTCTGGCTCTACCTTTTGAGCGATGCCATCATTTTCGCGCTGCTGTTCATGACCTACGTGGTCATGGTCGACAGCACGGCAGGGGCGCTGACCGGCAGGCATCTCTTCAGCCTGTCCAACACCTTCGCCGAGACCATGCTGCTGCTGTTGAGCAGCATCACCTTCGGCTTCGCCTGGTTGTCGGCGCGGGCCGACCGGAAGAGTCACGTGCTGGGATGGCTGCTGGTCACCTTCGTACTCGGCGCTGGCTTCGTCTTCCTGGAGGTCAATGAGCTCCTGCGCATGGCCGACGCTGGCGCTGGTCCGGGCGAGAGCGGCTTCCTGTCGGCCTTCTTCACCTTGGTCGGCACGCACGGCCTGCATGTCAGCTTTGGCCTGCTCTTCATCCTGATCATGAGCGCGCAAATCGCCCAGCGCGGCCTCAACCCCTATGCCATGTCGCGCCTCTATCGCCTGGGGCTGTTCTGGCATTTCCTCGACATCGTCTGGATCGGCATCTTTTCCGTCGTCTATCTGCCGGGAATCCTGTGATGGAAGCCAAGACCTCGCACAGTGGGCCCAGCCTGGGCCGTTATCTCACGGGTTTCGTACTCGCCGCCGTGCTGACCGTGATCCCCTTCGGACTGGTCGCCACAGGCGCACTGTCGCGCGACACGACCTTGATCGTCATCGCCATAGCCGCGCTGCTGCAGGTCCTGGTGCACCTGCGCTACTTCCTCGACCTCAATCTTTCAACGACGCCGCGCGAGAACATCTTGGCGATCGCCTTCGCCGCCGTGCTGATCTTCATCATGGTCGGGGGCAGCCTCTGGATTATGCTCGACCTGAACGATCGGATGGCGATCTGAGCCTGGTCACCTGAGCCCAGGCCGTCGGGCTTCGCGTTGGTTAGGGAAGAAAGAGCTGAAACGGCAAGGGGGGACATCATGCGCGTTGCAGATCAGATACTGCAGGTTTTGGCAGACTTGGGTGTGGAGCACATTTTCGGTATCCCGGGCGGTCAAGTCGATCCGGTCTTCGATGCAATCAACAAGCAAGACCGCATCAAGCTCATTCTCATGCGCCACGAAGAGATTGGCGCCTTTGCCGCGAGCGGGCAGGCAAAGCTCACAGGCAAGCTCGGGGTTTGCGTCGGGTGCCAGGGACCCGGGGCCATCCACCTGATCAACGGCTTGTACGATGCAACCTGCGACCGCGTGCCGGTCTTGTCCATCACTGGGCAAATTGAGCGTGCGCAGGAGAACATACTGGGCGCTCAGGATATCAATCAGCTCGCCTTGTTCGAGTGCTGCACGATCTACAATCGAGAGGCGCGAAATGCGGAGAATGCTGCCGAGCTATTGCCGACGGCCATAAAGACCGCGATCGCCGGACGGGGCGCCGTGAACATCTGCTACCCCTGCGATGTCTTGCAGAGCAAAGCGGTTCCGATCGCCACGACACCCACCTCTGTGTACTACGCGGACTACGAGGTTTCCCCGAGTGCCGAGGCCATTCAGGACGCCGCAGAACTGATCGGGAGCCACGAGAAGATCACGATTCTCTATGGCGGTGGATGCCGGGGCGCTGAAGCTGAGCTCTTGGAGCTTGCAGGAAAGCTGCAGGCGCCTCTGGTGCACACGACGCGCTCAAAAGACATCCTCGACAACGCGAACGATCATTACGTCGGCGGCATCGGTCTGATGGGCTCCCAGTCCGGCAACCATTCAGTAACGCACTGCGATCTTCTGATTATGGTCGGGAGCAATTTCGCCTTTAAGGAGTATTATCCGGAACGCACACCGATCCTGCAGATCGATCTTGATCCGGAAATCATTGGGCGACACAGACCCGTCAGCCACGCCCTGATCGGGCACGCAAAGGTGGTTCTGAAGCATTTGGCGCAAGCGGTTGAGCCGAGGCAGGATGCGCGCTTTCTAGACGATATGCGCAAGCGGCATCACGCCAGTATGGAGGTGTTGCAGCGCTACGAGGGCGATACGACCAAGAACGAGAGTCCCATCACCCCGCAAGCGCTCGTCCACACAGTCAGCCAGCATGCGTCTGAAGACGCCATCTTCTGTATCGATGCGGGCTTGGAGATTCTCTGGGCCAACACCTACCTGAAAATGAACGGAAAGCAGCGGCTGATCTGGTCGTGGCACTTAGGCTCTCTAAACTGCGCGGCCGGTTACAGCATCGGCTGCCAGCTTGCCGAGCCAGACAGGCAGGTCATAAGCCTCACCGGCGATGGTGGATTTGCCATGATGCTGGGCGACTTTGAAACCGCCGTCCGCTACCAGTTGCCGCTCACAGTCATCGTCTTCAACAATCGCCTGTTCCAGTTCGTTCAGCTGGATGAGCGCGTGGCGCAAGGCTATGCCGATGCCGGCGTTCACTTTGACAGCATGGACTTTGCAAAGTTCGCGGAAGCCTGTGGCGGCGTAGGCTACACGGTCAAAGATCTGGACACGCTGCGGCGCGTTCTACCAGAGGCGCTGGCAAACGGCGTCCCGACAATCCTCGATGTCACGGTCGACCCGAAGTCGCTTCCGGCCACAAGCGCCCCGGTGACTCCTCAGGAAGCCTACAATTACATCCGCTCAGGCGTCTTGAATATGTTGCACAGACACCGCGACGAATCAGGCCGAGGCTAGCCACCATGATCGTGCGCCAATACTACTTTCTCTTCTCGGCCTTGGGCATTCTGTCCTTGTTCGTCGTGCCGCAGTTTTGGTCATCCTACGCCTGGGCCGCACTGCTGATCGTGCCCTACGTTCTCGTCGGCTGTTACGACCTGTTCATTTCGCGCAGCAACGTTCTGCGCAACTATCCCGTAATCGGGCATCTCCGCTATGGGCTGGAGTTCATCAGTCCGGAAATTCGGCAGTATTTCGTCGAGACGGAGCATAGCGGCCGACCCTTCAATCGCGAGCAACGCGAAATGGTCTATCGCCGCGCGGAGGGGAAACCGGATTTCCAGCCCTTCGGCACACAGTATGACGTGGAGGATGTCGGCTACAGGACCGCCGAGCACTCTCTGGCCCCAAAGGTCGTGCCGGAATCAGAGGCGCGGGTCGACGTAGGCGGACCGGATTGCAAACAGATCTACAATGCGTCGCGTCTGAACATCTCCGCCATGAGCTTCGGCGCCCTCAGCCCAAACGCCATCGAGGCGCTGAACAAGGGGGCGAAGCTAGGCAACTTCGCACACAACACAGGCGAGGGCGGTCTGAGCCGATATCACCTGGCCGGTGGAGGCGATATCGTCTGGCAAATTGGAACGGGCTATTTCGGCTGCAGAACCAAGGACGGGCATTTCGATCTGAAGATGTTCTCGGACAATGCCGCAAAAGACGCGGTCAAGATGATCGAAATCAAGCTCTCGCAAGGGGCGAAACCGTCGCACGGCGGGGTGCTTCCGGCGGCGAAAGTCGACGAGGAAATCTCCAAAGCGCGCGGCGTGCCCATGGGCGAAGATTGCATATCGCCACCGACGCATTCGACCTTCTCAAATCCGCGTGGCCTGCTGGAATTCGTTGCCCTGCTGCGTGAGCACAGCGGTGGAAAGCCGACCGGTTTCAAGCTTTGCATTGGCCGCAAATCCGAGTTCATGGGTATCTGCAAGGCGATGCTCGAGACGGGAATCACCCCGGACTTCATTACGATCGACGGCGCAGAAGGCGGCACGGGGGCGGCCCCGCTCGAGTTCTCCGATCGGCTGGGCATGAAGGCGGATGAGGGGCTGATGTTCACGCACAGTTGCCTCCTGGGCATCGAGAAGCGGGAGGGGATACGGCTCATTTCCTCCGGAAAGATCGTCACCGGCTTCGACATCGTGCAGAAGCTCGCCATTGGGGCGGACCTCTGTAACGCGGCGCGGACCATGCTGTTTGCGATTGGCTGCATTCAAGCCGTTCGCTGCAATACCAATACCTGCCCCTCGGGCGTGGCCACGCAAGACAAACGGAGGATGCGGGCCGTCGTGGTGGATGAGCGAAAGCACGGCGTCGCGAACTATCACGCGCAGAACATACAGAGCTTTCTGGATCTCACCGGCGCCATGGGTCTCTCCTCGCCGGACGAGCTGACGCCGAGACATGTGTGGCGCCGTACGGCGGATGAGGTCAACAGGACCTACGAGGACCTCTACCCCTTCTTGCGCCGCGGACAGCTGTTAGATGGGTCCGAGATTCACCCGCAGTACGCTAGGTTCTGGGAGGCGGCATCGGCGGACCGGTTCTGATGAGGCATACCGGGTGCTTGCGGCCGGAAAGCCATGGCGCCGATGCCACTGATCATGCCTACTCGTCGGGGTCGGAAACGGGATCGAGGATGAGGACGGGCAGCGTCTTGCGCGACGCTGCCCAGTTGTGCCCTCAGGAAGACAGGGCCTGTGCGAGCGTCGTTGCGTTGTGCCGCATCATGTCGAGATAGGTGGGCGCCGGACCGTTCGGGCCGGAGAGGGCGCCGGGATAGAGGGTGCCGCCGATGGTGGCGCCGGTCTCGTTGGCGATCTGCTCAAGAAGCCTTGGGTCGCTGATGCTCTCGATGAAGACAGCCGTGATGCCCTCGTCGCGGATGCGTTCGATCAGCCGTGCGACGTCCTTCGCCGAGGCCTCGGACTCGGTGCTGAGTCCCTGGGGTGCGAGGAAGGTTAGGCCATAGTCGCGGCCGAAGTACTGGAAGGCGTCGTGTGAGGTGACCACCGTGCGACGGCTCTCTGGAAGCCCCGCAATGATCGCGCGGATATCGGCATCGAGCGCCTTGAGCTCGGCGACGTAGGCCGCCCGGTTCTCATAGAAGGTGCCTGCGTTCTCGGGGTCGGCCTTGGCGAGGGCGGCCGTGATGTTGTCGACGTAGATGACCGCATTGCCGAGGCTCTGCCAGGCATGCGGATCATAGGCGCCGTGGTGATGGTGGTGGTGGCCTCCCGCCTCGGCATGCTCGTCGTGGCCGTGGTGGTCGTGGTCGTCATGACCCGCGTGATCATCATGCTCCGCGTGGTCATGGTGCTCGTGCTCTGCTTCCTTGGCATGATCGTGACCCGCGTGGTCGTGGTCGTGCTCTTCTTCCTCGGCTTGCTTGGCGTGAGCGTGGCCCTCGTGATCGTGGCCGTCATGGTCTTCGTGATCGTCGTGCTCGTCCTCGTAAGCAATCGGCTCGATCCCGCTCGTCGCCACGACCTCTACACCCTCGAAACCGGACGCCTCGATCAAGCGATCCATCCAGCCTTCGAACTCCAGTCCGTTGACCACCAGGATTTCCGCATCGCTGACGGCTCGCGCCGCGGCAGGCGTCGGCTGATAGACATGCGCGTCGCCGTCCGGGCCGACCAGCATGGTGACATCGACATGCTCGCCGCCGATGCGCTCTACCATGTCGGCGAGGATCGAGAAGCTGGCGACCACGGGGATCGGCTCATCGGCCTGGGCCGTCGCCGGGGCTGTGGCCAGAGACAAGGCGACCAGAGCGGCAGCGGATTTCAGCAGGACTCTACGGCAGGGCATGTTCGTGTCCTTTCACGTTTCGAGGGGAGGGCGTGGCAAGGCCCGCGCGGCAAGGCCGCCTACCGGCCCGAGGAGGAGCGACAGCCCGTAGAGGAAACCCGCTACGAGGATGATCGCCGGCCCGGACGGAAGGCTGAAATGGTAGGAGAGGAGCAAGCCAACTACGCTGGAGACGATAGCGACGACCAGTGCGACGGCAATCAGCCGCCCGATGCTGGCCACCCAAAAGCGCGCTGCGGCGGCCGGCAGGATCATGATGCCGACAGCCATCAGCGTGCCGAGCGCGTGGAAGCCGCCCACGAGGTTCAGCACGACCAGCGTGAGAAAGGTGAAATGCGTCACCGCGCTGAGCCCGCTCACCGAGCGCAGGAACATGGGGTCGGCGCATTCGAGAACCAGCGGCCGGAACAGGCCCGCAAGGGTCAGGACCGTGAGGCTGGCAATGGAGCACAGCAGGATCAGCGCGGCGTCGTTGAGCGCGAGCACCGTGCCGAAGAGCACATGCATCAGGTCGACGTTGCTGCCGCGCGTCGAGACGATCAGCACGCCGACCGCCAGCGAGATGAGATAGAAGGCCGCAAGGCTCGCATCTTCGCGAAGCGCCGTGGCGCGGGCCACAAAGCCCGACAGCAGCGCCACGGCCATACCCGCGATCAATCCGCCAATGGTCATGGCCCCGAGCGAGAGTCCCGCAATGAGATAGCCGACGGCCGCCCCCGGCAGGATCGCATGGGCCATGGCGTCGCCTGTCAGGCTCATCCGGCGCAGCATGAGGAAGACCCCCACCGGCGTTGCCCCGACTGATATCGCGATGCAGCCCAGAAGCGCACGGCGCATGAAGCCGAAATCGGCGAAGGGCTGGACCAGAGCCTCCCAGATCATGCGGCGCTCCGGCCGCAGGTGTGGGGAGGGCCGTCGCACGCTTCGCACATCTGTCGCGCGCGGAACTGGTTTTCGGCCGTCAGCACCTGGGCTGTAGGCCCATGGGCGACCAGCTCGCGGGCGAGCATTAGCGTCTCCGGGAAATAGGCGCGCACCGTATCGATATCGTGCAGAACGGCCACCACCGTGCGCCCCTCGCCATGCCAGCGCCGTATCACAGCCAGAAGGTCCGCCATCGTCCTGGTGTCGATGGCGGTAAAGGGCTCGTCGAGAAGCACGAGCCGCGCATCCTGCAGGAGCAGCCGGGCGAAGAGTGCGCGCTGCATCTGACCGCCCGACAGAGACCCGATGGGCCGCGCTTCGAAGCCTTCGAGCCCGACGGCCGAGATGGCCTCCCCGACACGTTGGCGGTGTGCCCCGCTAAGCCGTCCGAAGGCGCCGATCTCGCGCCACAGACCCAAGGCCACCAGATCGACGACAGACAGGGGAAAGGACCGGTCGATGTCCGATTGCTGAGGCAGGTAGGCGATGTCGTCGCGGGCGAGACGTCCCAACGAAAGCCGCCCCCCGAGCGGCTGCAACGTGCCGATGACACCTTTCAACAGCGTCGATTTGCCGGCCCCGTTGGGTCCAACGATGGCTGTCAGGCTGCCCTCGGTGATCTCGCTATCGAGATTCTGTACCGCCGGATGTCGATCGTAGCCAAGGGTAAGACCCTGAAAAGCAACGGCGTAGGTCATAGACCCCCCGGCGTGGACGTCGCCCAGAAGAAGCCGGCCCAGAGAGCCGCCACGATCAAGGCCGCGCCGGCGAGCCGAGGTCCGGCGCCGATCAGCAACAGCCGCAGGGAAGAGCTGGAGCGCCCCCTCATGCGCGGCGCCCCCGTAACGCCGGCAGCATCTCCGCCTGCATGTGTTCTCCGCGCCTGTTCATGCGTCTGTCATTCTGGGTGTTTCTGTCGATTATGAAGCAAGGCAAGATGCTATAACGTAACATTAAGTCGTGGGAAAGATGGAGTCTGGGAGGTGTAGTCGCCTTCCTGTCGCTGCGCCTATCAGCTATCAGATGAGTGCCTGCGCCTTAGGGCATGTATCGATGATGTGAGTGGACGCGTGCTCCGAGAGCGCTAGACTGGCAGCAGCATGCCGCGCCACAGCCTCCGTTCGGACCGCGTTGCCATGTGGAAGAGCGTCCTCTGCCGTCTTCTTCCTGTCGCGCTTCTCTTGATCGCGGGTACGCCGCTATCTGCTGCGCTGGCCGCGGAGCGCCCGCAACCCATCGATCTGAACGATGCGGGGCCGCTCATCGCCCGCGAGTTCGTCCTCTACGATCCGGACTACAAGACCAACAGGCAGGCGCGGGAGAGCAAGCTGGCCGATTTGGCGCGCTCGTTTGTCGCCTTGCAGGAGCAAGGCCACAACATGTCCTGCTCTCACCAGATCTACCTCGAAGCGAAGTGGATGGTCGAGTACACGGCCGACTGGGCCCGCACCGACCGGCGCCTGGAGGCGCTTGCCGAGAGCCTTAAGCATATCGGTCAGGACGCTGTTGAAGAGCAATCGCCAGAAGACGGAAGCTGGGGTGGTTGCTTCGAGGCATGGTTCATGAAGGTCGAAGCGACGGTCTACCACCTCGAGGAGCTGGCCAACCGCGGGACGCCGCCAAAGTACCCGGTCACCTTCTTGAATCGGTTTTTGCAGCCCGAGGCGCTGACAGCCTATCTGCAGCGCTTGCTCGTCTCCGATATTGCCGACAAGGGTGTCGACAACCGCAGCGAGCTCGGCTCGATCACGGCGTCGCTCACGACAATCTTCTTCAAGAAGGATGTCGCGAAGTACGCGCGCGACCAGATATCAGGGCTATCGATCGATGATGATACGGTCGCCGCCTACCAGAGCTTCCTGGATCATTGGCAGGATCCCGCCACCGGCTATTGGGGGGCGTGGTACGCCGCCGACGGGAAGGTCTACCGGGCACCCGATCTGAGCCTGACCTATCACCAGATCGCCTATCATCCGGGCGGTATCGACAACTGGCCGCAAATCATCGACACCACCATGGCCATCCGCGACCGACCCTATCCCTACGGCTGGATGATCCACGGCCATTTCAACAATCACAACAACTACGATATCGTGCGCACCCTGAAGCTGGCGTGGCCACATGCAACGGATGCCGAGAAACAGGCCATCCGGAAAGTCATCGGCACGATGCTGCAATGGTGCCTGAACCACTCGCTGAAGCCTGATGGGTCGTTCAAGCCGGACGGAACCTTCTACGACTCTCTCGGCGCCCGCTACTACTACGGCGTATCGTTTCTCGACGAGGTCGGCTACTGGAACAAAGCAAACCGCTTTTGGACCAACGATACCTTCGCCAAGGGAAAGAGCACCTGCTGCGCCATCAAGGCTCGCATCCACAAAACGGGAATGAAGGGCGGCGTCATGGCGTCCGCTATTGGAAAGCTGGAACGAGGCTGCCCGGCCTGTTGATCGTGCCCCGGAGTGCCCGTCGTGCCGATCTTCATCCTCGTTGTGAGGAGCGCGACGATAATGCGTATGACCAGCGCGCCAGAGCGCACTTTTTCGCGACAACCGCGATGGCCCGTAACGGTCATGCGCTCGGCGCTACTGAACCTTGGCAAAGCCGCCGCATCTTCTCCGCGTCGTGCTCTTCTGCCGGGTTGTATGTTAGGAGCTTGAGGTCGGGACGCCCGTCGACAGCGAAGGAAGAGAATTCGAACGCGATGGGCCCTACCACGGGGTGCCGAAGCCTCTTGAGGCCTTCCCCCGTCGATCGGACGTCGTTATCAGCCCACATTGCGGTGAACTCCGCACTCTTCTTGGAGAGTTCAGCAAGCAGTTCCTTTGCCCGGTCACTCTCTCCGGCGCGGGCAGTCTCTGCACGGAATGTCGCCACCAGAAAGCGCGCGACGCTTTCCCAGTCTTCTTGGGCGGCGCGCGTCATAGGGTCCAAGAAAATCCTCCGCAGTATGTTGCGTTCATCTCTCGAGAGTGCGGGGTAGTCGGTCAGCGCGACACGAGCCGCAGCGTTCCAGGCGATGATGTCCCATTGCGGGGTCGCTATGATCGCGGGAATGAATTTCAGCGCATCGAGAAAACGCTGGAGCCGCGGCGTCACCCCGTCTTGCGAAGCAGGTGACGCTTTGGGCGGCCGTCCGATGCCAACCAAGAAGAGGTGTTCTCGCTCGGCCTCGGTAAGCATCAGCGCATCGGCAAGCCTCTCAAGAACCTGCGGAGAGGGCGGGCCGCCGCGGCCCTGTTCGAGCCAAGTATACCAGGTCGTGCTGATGTTCGCCCTTTGAGCGACTTCCTCGCGTCTCAGCCCAGGGGTGCGCCGCCTGCCAGAGAAACCGAAAGCCGCCGGATCGAGCCGTTTTCGACGATCTTTCAGAAAGGTGCTGAGGCGGTTTTCTTCGTCCATGGCCACTCCAGCCTAGTACTAATTATACCAGTATAAGATCTCGTCTTTAACACGATAAATTTCTGGACGAAATTGCCTCTGCTGGCAACGCGGAGGTTGGTTCATGAAAAGACTCGTCACCGTCCCGACGAGCTTCATCTGCTCGACGATCATGGATGATTTGCACCGCAGCGGCCATGACGTCGTGGGTCTCGCGCGCAGCGAACGCTCGGCCGGCGCGTCAGTGGGAAGCAGAATTGATTCAATTCGGTCGTAAAGCGCTCTAGCTAGGGAGAAACCTGTCGTGCGACGACATATCGTTTCCTTGTCCGTCATCGCCTGCTTGTTAGCCTGTTTACCTTTGCTTGCGGGCGCTCAATCGACGAATGCGATCCCGTCCGGTACCGGATCGGACGCTCCAGACAGCGGTGCGACCATGACGGTGACACCGGTAGGCGATGCCTTGGCTCGGACGTTCCGCCCGCTTTATGCGGCATCGCCCGAGGGTCCGAACATCGTCGTGCTGGAGGGAGATCCCACGAGCGGGCCATCCCTGACGATGTTCCGGTTTACGCCGAACTACGTTGGGAGCCGTCGGCTACACTTTCATACCCATGACTACCGCCTTTGGCTGATCGAAGGCACATTGAAGCATTGGGGTGAGGATGGCAGCGAGGAGGCTGCCTCCATCCTTCCTCCTGGCTCTTATGTCCACCAGCCGGCTGGGGAGCTCCATGCTGCTAATTGCCTGGCCGAGCGGTGCACCGCCTATGTCTTGTTTGACGGACCGATCAGGACAACCTTCCTCGACTCGCAATGATCGGCCGTCCGGCGCTGCGCTGTTGGGTTTGATTGCAGCTCATCCGTCCGTTGGCTTTGCATCGCTGTAGAGCCATAGGTGCGCATTGTGAAATGGTTGCGCGGTGCCAGACACAAGGGTGCCGGCATATCCCGCTTCATGGATTTGCGGCCGCTTCATCCGGCCCACGCCACTGACGTGTTGGACTTCCAGAACCGTATAGGGTCTCTGGTAGACCCAAGTCCGGTTCTCGACGGCGAGAAGGTCGGCGTTCGGGGGCTCGTCATCGGTGAAGGCGTAGAAGTAGAGTGTGAAGCCGCCCCTCGGTACAGGCACGACGGACAGCGGTGCCATGCCAAGAGCTTTGACGGAACGGTCCACCGGACCGATGTCTGCGGCCCGCAGTGTAAGCAGGTTGAGGCAGGGGCCACCACCCAGGTGCTGCATGTCAGGCGCTTCCGTCGGACGGTCGCCCTCGAACCAATGGTCGAGCAACTCGATCGTAAAGCCCTCGGGGTCCTGCAGGTGCGCCAAATAGGCAACGTCGCCGACTTGGCGCGGGGCTTGAATCTCGATGCCCTTTTCCGTGAGTTGTCGGTACGCGAGATCGATGTCGGGAACCGCGAGCGCAATCTTCCAATAGAGGTCCTGCGGTGACGGACGATAGGGGAGCTCGGCCGCCTCGAACAGCAGCCCTGCTTCGTCGTCGGCGTATCCGATTGTTCCGTTTGCGCGTTCCCGCATGCCCAGGACGTTGCAATAGAACTGCGTCTGGGTGTCGGGGTCGCTGCAGCGAAGGCGTACTGCCTCAATGGCGGGCATCGATGCCGTCACGTCCCTTCATCAGTGAGAATGTTCGCCACAGCTTCAGGTTCGTCGATCATACAGTAGTGATCGGCATCCAGCTCGAAATACCGCCATCTCTCCAACTTTCGCCGTGACTGGATGTAGGCAGGGATGTCGTGCGTTACGGCGAGGAACTGGCTGTGCAGACAATGTATGTAGCACTTCGGGAATTCGGCGAATCGTTCCGTATCGAACGTCAGTTTTTCAACGAAGGGCGGCCATGCCGGCACACCAAATGCCGTTGGGTCGACGCCGGAGTCATCGAAAAAATCGAACAGTGACCTGCCGCTGATCGGAATCAGTGTGTCGAGAAAGACAAGCTGCCCGATTCGCTCTGGCAGTCGATCGGCCGCACCGGTAATCACGAAGCTGGCGTAGCTATGGCCGCACAAATGCAAATCCTGCACGCCCAATTGTTCGATCAAGGTGCAGACTTCGGAAACGTGCTGGCTTAGCGTATGACGTTCCGGATCTGAGAGTGTGATCGCATCGGTCCGATGGCCCTCGCTCTCCAACAGCTTGCGTACGCCATCGAAGTCCGCCTCGGTGCGTTTGCCGCCGGGCACGAAGAGGAAGTCAGTCACGGTGGCAACCCTTTCGGCTATGGGAACAGCGCGATGCACGGCACCGCTCAATACTCCTTTGCCAGCACAGAAGATTGAAAGGCAGCAATCATGGATATGAAGACGATACTCGAAGAGTTTCACGCGGCGTACAATGACGCTTTTAACCGAGGCGATGCCGCTGGATGCGCCGCATTCTTTACCGAGGACGTTGCCTTGCTGCCGCCCAACCAACCGATGACTCGGGGTAGAGACGCGTTCGAAGACTCCTACCGAGCCCGGATGAACCAGGACAGCGGCGGAACCCACAGCAACGCACTCGTGGAGTACGGTGTCGACGGGGATCTGGCCTACGAGATCGGAACTTTCGCCGTGACAGGCACGAACCCGCCCGAGCAGGGCAAGTTCGTCAATATCCTAAAGCGCCAGCCGGACGGCACCTGGAAGGTCAGCGTGTCGATCTTCAACAGCGACCAGCCATAGAGCGACGCTGTTGCACTACGAAAACACGACTGCACATGGATTCCGTGGGCCGTCCGAACACATTTCTGCTTACAACGACTTTGAGCCACTTGCGGACGTTCGCCACGATGCTTGCTCGGCGGCTCAGGATGACATAGTGCAAACTGAGATTGTAAGAGGAGCATAAAATGGCAAAGCGATATGATGCAGGCAACGAGCCGTCCTTTCGAGGTGACGTCTAAACGCAGAAAGGGGTTCCCTTCGGAGGCTCGTGTCAAAACCGGCAATCGCATGGTGCATGGGCGATGTAGAGCTTCAAGAGAAGCTTGGCAGAAAAGATCCCTGCCCCTGTGGATCCGGAAAGATCTATAAGCGTTGCTGCTTATCGAGCGGTCGGTTCGATGGTAGCAATGGGGATTACTACTTTCAGGGAGCGCCGGTGAAACCGGCGCTCTCTTTCGTTATGACGCAGAGCAGTTGTCACGGAACGTCCGCTCCGTCCGCAAACCGGTTTCCGACCCGGCTTAGCAAACGCCTTGCTGCTCAAGACGGCTCGAGCCCTTCTTGCTAACTTGCTGCGTGACAGTGATTGTCCGACCAAGAACCTAATATGCTTGAGACCAAGAATGATCTTAGAAATCCGTCATTACACGCTAAAGCCCGGTCGTCGTGAAGAGTTCATAGAGTTCTTTGAGCATTCCAACCGCTCCGCGCTACGTGATGCGGGCATGCTTGTTTTTGGGCCGATGAGGGATTTGGAAAACCCCGACAAGGTTCATTGGATGCGGGCGTTTGCGTCAATGAATGATCGGGAGAAGCTCAAGGACAGCTTCTATAATGGTGCCGTTTGGAACGAACGCATCGAGCCTATCGTCATGCCCATGATCGAGCACTACGAGGCGGAGTTGGCCGAAACAACAGATGGGTTTGAGGACTTCAGCGGGGCAAATTCCCTGTAAATCAGTTGCCTATAGAACATGCCGCGTTCGCTAAAGCCGCTATTGGTACGATTGCAACGAGCGGCGGGAGAATCCCGCAAAGCGGTCATTGGGCCCGCATAGCAAAACACCGCGGCAATCGGTGACTAATGGCTGAGAGGAAGGGATTCGAATCTTCGATGCGGGTTTCCCCGTATGACGGTTCAGCAAACCGCCGCCTTTGGCCATTCGGCCGCCCTTCCGCTGGATGCAGCTTTATCCCACGGCGGTTGCAGGAGGTCTGGCAGGCGCGCGTCTTCCTGCCTTTCCAGCTGCTCAGTGGGTGTGGCGTTTCTCGTTGGGCTGATTCTGGAAGAGGCCCATCGGCTTTGAGTTATTCATAAACTGAATAACGCCCATAAGCAGTATGTCTTTCCGTTATTTCTATTCTCCTGCCAGGTTAAGCCTGGGCGGCGGATGACCGCCGCGGAAACGATGAAGTTCGGTGTGAAACCCGGGCCTAAGGGAGGACATCATGAGACGTCTCTTCACGGCAGGACTCCTTCTGTCGGCACTCGCCGGCGCCGCTGTCGTCGGCGCGTCGATCGCACCAGCGAGCGAGGCACGGACCGCCAATCTCAAGGTGGTCGGAACCTGGCCAAATCTGAACAACTGGAAGAACTTCGAGCGTCCGTTCTGGAGTGAGCGGATAGAAGAGGCATCGGATGGTGCGATCACGGCGCAGATCTCGCCGGTCACGGAGCTCGGAATGAAAGGCTTCGAGGTCATGCGGATGCTGCGCCTTGGTGTCTTCGATGTTGCGCATGGCGTCTTTTCGTACGTCGCATCGGAAGAGCCGGCGGTCGAGGGAATCGATCTCTCGGGTCTCGCCGCAGAGGAGGATCAACGTCGTGCCCTCGTCGCGGCCTATCGCCCGATCCTCGAGGAGATCTTCGCAACGCGCTATGACGCCAAGCTGCTGACCATCTATCCCGACCCGAAGCAGATGTTCTGGTGCAACGGTGATATTCGTTCGGTCGAAGACTTGAAGGACCGCCGCATACGAATCTTCTCCCGCGCGCATGGCGACATGGTCGAGGGCCTGGGGGCGACGAGTGTCACCATACCCTTTGGAGAACTGCCGCTCGCTCTTCAGAAGAAGACCGTGGACTGCGCCATCACCGGAACGGTTGGAGCCTATCTGGCCAATTTGGGTGACGTGACGACGAATGCCTTCACGCTCGATCTTGGGCAAACCTCCTACTTCGTGGCCGTGAGCAACAAGACCTGGGACCGGCTATCGCCGCAGCAGCAGGCGACCCTTGCCGCGGAGGTCGAGAGGCTCGGGGACGAGATATGGGCGCGCAACGAGATCGAAGCGCAGGAAGCGCTCGAGTGCATCACCGGCAGCGCCGATTGCCAGCTCGGCGAGCCCGGCGATCTCGTCATGGTGAGCATCTCCTCGAGCGATCGCGAAGCCCGGCTGAGCTCGGTCAAGACCTCCGTCGTTCCGCGTTGGTCAGAGCGTTGCGGCCCGGACTGCAGCGCCGAGTGGAACGCGACGGTCGGCAAAGTGATCGGCGTCGAAGCGACTGCCGCCAGCCAATAACACCCTCTGTGACGGCATGAAAACGTGATGGGGCCTGGTGGCTGGGCCTACGGGTCCAGCCACCTTTTCCGCCGAGGAGGGGATCCGTGCTTCAATGGATGTTTCAGTTTAGCCGGCTCTGCGTTCGTGGCCTGATTTCTGTTTCCGGCGCAGCGCTGATCGCCGTGGCGATCGTCATCACTGCGGACATTCTATTGCGAAAGACAACCGGGCTCAGCATTCCCGCGACCGACGAGCTTGCAGGTTATGTCTTCGCCATCAGTACGGCGATCGCCTTCTCCTTCGCACTTCTGGAAAACGCAAATGTCCGTGTCGATGTGCTGTACGACAGGGCGAAGCCTCGCGTTCGACGATTGATCGATTTTCTTGGTCTTGCGGCCCTAGGATTGTTCGTCTTGCTGTTGGCTTGGCGAGCCTCACTGCTCCTTTACGACAGCTACCTTTACGATTCCCGTTCGATCTCGCCTCTGAACACAGCGCTCGTCTATCCGCAGGCCATCTGGGTCGCTGCCTTGGGCCTGTACGGCTTCAATCTTGTTCTGATGATCCTGATCGCTCTTCGGGCCCTGCTGCTGGGGACTCCCATGCCGGGCAAGTTTGATAGGGACACAGCCTCGGAGGACTCGATCGAAGTCAATGCGGCGACCCAACCGAACGGCCGACCGGTGGAGCCCGCCACATGATCCCGGTGTTTTCCTTCGGCGGTCTCCTAGCGCTGATCCTCGCTGGCTGGCCGATTGCGGCCGCACTGGCGTTCCTCGCATTGGGAACGGCTTACATTCTATCGCCAATGCCGCTCCATCTCGCGCTGGGCGACTTCGCATGGCAGTCTGCCTCGGAGTTCCTTCTGGTCGCGATCCCGCTGTTCATTCTGATGGGGGAGATACTGCTGCGTTCCGGCATCGCGCAGCGGCTCTATGCGGCAATCGTGCTATGGACCGGCTGGTTGCCGGGCGGATTGATGCACTCGAACATCGCGTCCTGCACGTTGTTCGCCGCCACCTCCGGGTCCAGCGTGGCGACGGCCGCAACGATCGGCACCGTCGCCATCCCGGAAGCGAAGCGCTACGGCTACAACGAGCCGCTCTTCCTCGGCACCCTCGCCGCCGGCGGTACGATCGGCATCCTGATCCCGCCGTCGGTTGCGCTCATCATCTATGGTCTGCTGACCAACACCTCTGTGCCGGACCTGTATATCGCCGGGTTCATACCTGGCCTCATCTTGATGCTGGTGTTCATGGCGACCGTGCTGGCGTTCTGCGTGGTGCGTCCAGGGTGGGGTGGCAAGCGCATTACAGCGACCTGGTCGCAACGCTTCAGCGCGCTCCCGGACATCCTGCTGCCCGGCGGCATCTTCGTCGTCGTCATCGGCTCCATCTACGCCGGATTTGCGACGCCAACCGAGGCGTCGGCGCTTGGTGTTGTCTGTTCACTGGTATTGGCGGCGTTCCGGAAGACGTTGTCGCTGACCATGTTGCGCGCCGTCGTCGAAGGGACACTGCGAACGACCGGCATGATCATGCTGATCGTCCTTGCCGCGGGCTACCTCAACTTCGTCCTGGCATCGGTAGGGCTGACCGCCGAGATCGAAGCGCTCGTGACGGCGTCGGGCCTGTCGCCGGCCGAGACGTTGGCAATAATCATTGCGATCTATCTGATTCTCGGTTGCGTCATCGAAGTTCTCTCTTTGCTCTTGATCACCACGCCGATTCTCGCCCCAATCGTCTTCTCGCTCGGCTACGATCCAATCTGGTTCGGTATCCTGCTCATGGTTCTTATGGAAGCGGCTCTGATTACACCGCCCGTCGGCCTTAACCTCTACGTCGTCCACGGCGTTCGCCAGGGCGGCAGCATGAACGACGTGATTATCGGGTCATTGCCCTTCGTCCTGTCGCTTTTTGTGATGGCCATTCTTCTGATCGCGTTTCCCGAGATTGCGCTTTGGCTTCCGGAGGCTCTGCGATGACCGAGCTGGCCGGTTCGATCGCGCTGGTCACGGGTGCAGGGGGTGGAATTGGCGCGGCCGTGGGGCAGGCTTTGGCACGGGCTGGCGCGCGCACCCTGGTCACCGATCTAACGGCCCCCGAGCTATCTCCGACAGACGACGTCTCGCTTCGGTCTCTCGCTCTCGATGTGACAAGACCCGAGGCCGTGGCTGCTCTGTTCGATCTCGTGACCGCTGAGGAGGGGCCTCTCGACATCCTGGTGAACTGTGCAGGGATCCGTGAGATCTCTCCTATCGTCGAGCTGAGCTATGAGGACTGGTCCCGGGTCCTGGCGGTCAATCTCACCGGCAGCTTCCTGACGAGCCAGGCCTTCGCGAAACGCGCGCTGGCGCGCGGAGGCGGTGGAACGGTCGTCAACGTTGCCTCCACGGCGGGGCTGTTCGGGATACCCGAAAGGCCCGCCTATGTCGCGACAAAGCATGGCGTGGTCGGGTTGACGAAACAGATGGCGATCGAGCTCGCCCCGCACGGGATCCGGGTGAACGCCGTCGCGCCGGGGATCATCCGCACGCCGATGACCGAGGCCTACTTCTCTGCGCCCGACGCGGTTGATCGGATGACGCGATCACACCCGCTCGGCGGCTTTGGCGCTGTCGAGGACGTCGCGCATGCGATCCTCTATCTCGTCTCACCAAAGGCCAAGTTTACCACTGGCGTGATCCTGTCCGTCGATGGCGGGTTTGCAGCGGGCAAGATGCTATGAGCGGGCGTGAGAAACAGCGTGCGCTGGCCCAAGGGATTGATCGCGTTTGCGCCGTTGTCGAGCGCGAAGACCTGGCGTGTACCGAAGGTGCCGCCAAGCCCGTACCGTCAATCCGTTAGGCCCGCTGTCACCGAAGCGTCCGCTTCTGCATGAAGGGTGGCCGTCTGCCATGTGCCATCAGCGACGAGATCGACGGCCCGTGCCAAGAGTGCCTTCTGCAGGATCGAGGTCGCAGCGCTCACACTTCTATCGCGTGCGGTGATCGCCACCCAGGAAATCGCGAGACCGCGAATGGGGCACGCTTCGATGGTCCCGGCAGCGATTGCGTCGTGAAGTGCGCAATAGGGGAAGACGGTGTGCAGTCCCCCCCGGCGCACGAGCTCCAGCGCCATTTCGAAGGACTCGATTTCGACGGCCGTTTCCGCCCGCAGCTTTCTTCGGGATAGCGCGCGGTCAATCACCACGCGAAGGCTGTTCGGACTTGGCGTCAGGGCAAGCGGCAGCTCGGCCAACATCGGCAGGTCGACAGGCTCATCCACGCTGGAGAAGGAGCCTGGAGAGCCGACAAGGAACAGGCTCTCCGAAAGCATTGGCACGACGTCGAATGGGGCGAGCTCTTCGAGCGTGGAGACGACGGCTACATCGGCTTCACCGCTCCTGACCAGGTCCCGAATGCTCCTTGACGTCCCTTCGCGAACCCGGAATTGGACGTCCGCATGCTCGTCTCGGACCGAGCCAATCGCTGGTCCGATAAGAAAGCGGCGAAGGGAGCTGGGCGTACCGATGCTGACCGTACCCATCGGAAGGTTGGCATCTGCACTCAGCGTTTCGCGAATGCGGTCGGCATCACGCACGAGACGGATTGCCTCGCCACGCAAACGAAGGCTGGCTTCCGTCGGGGTGATGCCGCGCGCGTGCCGCTCAAACAGCACGACGCCAAGATCCTGCTCCAAGAGCCTGATCTGCCGACTAAGGGCCGGTTGCGAGATATGCGCGGCATAAGCGGCGTCACTCATGCTGCGGGCATCGCAAACGTGCAGAAAGTACCTGAGCTGCTTGATATCCATAGGCTTCGAGGTGTCGCCGAGCTAATCAATTTCTCTATTTGAACTATAGTTGCTTTCGAATTTATGTCTAGCAAAGCACCTCTCATACTGCGACCAAACGATGACGGGGAGAAACGCGGTGCTTCACGAATACCGCAGCTACACCATCTATCCGCACCTCTTCGCACGCTACTGCGCGCTGGCCGAACAGAAGGCCATACCGATCCGGAAGGATGATTACGGCAGGCTGGTTGCCTTCTGGGCTTCGGAGGCCGGGAAGCTCTGCCAAGTTCATCACATCTGGGAGTATCCCGACGTAAATGAACGCAATACCGAGCGTGCGCGCATGGTCCAGAACCCGGATTGGATGAGCGAGTTCATCGCCGGGGCTTGGCCGACAATGCGGGACCAGAAAGTGCGGTTCATGTACCCCACGACCGATATCGCCGTCCCGACTGGCTCGAACGTCTACGAAACGCGGGTGTACCGGACGGTGGTCGGCAAGTTTCGTGAGGTCGCGACTGCGCTCACGGAGCGTCCCCGCGGCGAGACCAGCACGCTGGTCGGTATCTATCTGAGCGAGAGCCCGGAACCGAACGAGGTCGTCGAGATTACTGCCTACGGCGACTACGCGCAGCGTCTCAAGGCAAACTCGGAAAGCGGCCCGCAGCGTGCGTGGCTCGCCGACTATGGCGAGATGATCCTGGACATCGACGCCACGACGCTGCTGCCGCTGCCGATGTCACCGATGAAGTGACGGCGGATTGCCGCAGCGCCCTGTCAATTCCACCGAAGCAGAAAAGGCTCATGACGATGACGAAGCAGCCCATGCCGCAGACGATCTCCGTAACACCCGAGGCAATGGAGAAGCGGATTGCACGCTTCGCAAAGGCGCGCCCGCAGCGGGACTTTTATGACAAGGAGCAAGGCATTCCCGGTGAGGCCTACGAGGCCGTCACCGCAAAGATCCTTTACACCCTGATGGCGCCGTCGGAGCAGTCGGGCCCAATGTCTGCAACCCCTCAGGTCATTGCGGACGACAAGCTCAGTGTCATCATCGCCGAGGTGCCACCGGGCGACAAACCCATGCTGCATGCGCATTTCTTTACGACAGAGCACTTCTTCTGCCTCAAAGGGCGCTTCAAGGTCCGCTGGGGCGATGAAGGCGAGAACGAGACGTTCCTCGACCCGTTCGACATGATCGCTGTGCCAAGGGCAGTCTGCCGAGATTTCACCAATATGACGACTGAGACCGCCTATCTGCTCGTTCTCATCACCGGCGGTGCCGAAGAGGACTACAACGATATCGGTTTCGCACCGAGCGAGTCAGAGAAGTTCAAGGCCGAGTTCGGTGAGGAGGTTGCGCAGAAGCTCGAGACGATCGGCTTCAGCTTCCTGGAGCGAGGGAAGGGCACGGCCTAGTCGGCGATTTCTGGCGATGCGCTTTCGCGTTTTGTGCCCGGCGTTTTTTTGAGAGGTGCGGCTGCCCGAAATGCTCACATAGACCGGGCAAGACTTGGCGGGTGCCCAAAGAGCTTGCGGAAATCCCGACTGAAGTGCGCGGCGCTTGCGTAGCCGACGGCATGGGCCGCTTGAGCGACCGAGGTCCGTTCACTGGTCAGCAGCTGCCGCGCGCGCATCAGCTTTTGGCGCTTGAAGTACTGCAGCGGCGGATAGCCGGTCACACACTTGAAGTGCCGGTGCAGTGAGGCGGGACTCATGCCGGCATCCTTCGCCATCGCGTCTACGTTCCACACCAGGTCGCCGCGCGCCTCGATCCGGCGCAGCAGTTGGGCAATGCGTGCTTCCGGGCGGCTGAGCTGTGTCAGCGACAGCAACACCCGGCCGTGCGAGTCCTGCAGGGCGTGAAAGAAGATTTCACGCAAGGTGCCTGGCCCCAGTGCCGCCGCTTCGTGTGGTTGGCACAACTGGCGGACCAGACGCGTGATCGCCTCTTTCATGATCGGACTGACGGTCAGTGGTTCCACGCCGAGGCTGGACGCCTTGGGCGGTCGTTGCGCACTGTCCCGTTCAAGCAGTCCTTTCAGCTCTTGCAGCTCCGCTGGGCGGAACCGCAGGAACAAGCCGAAGAGTGGTGCCTCCGCCGATGCCTGGGTTTCGCATTCAAAAATCAGCGGCAGTCCAACCGCCAGGTAGCTGCCCTCACCGTATTCGAAGCGCTGCCCGTCTAGATGGCCGATCTTCTTGCCAGACAGGATGATCGCCAGCCCAGGCTCATAGCTCAGGGGGACGCGCGGGGTGGGCCTGTCGGTCCAGAAGAACTCCACGGCCTCCAATTCGGTTGGGCTGAATCCCCCCGGATTGCAGCCGCGATACCGCTCAAGCAAGGTTCTGGCGGCAGCGGTCAGTTCTTGGCTCATATGGGTTCCTCTTTCTGACTGAGAGGAATTAGCATGGCGAGAGCTTCCTATCAGCGGCCTCCAAGAAAATTTGAGAGAAACCGTCAAACCCTTGAGACATTCGGTCATTCCGGGCGGGGCCTCGGGCGGCTAAATCACGGTCATCCGAAACAGGGAGCCGTGCCATGACCGACCTCAGTCAAATCCCCGAAGACAAGCTTGCCGTTGTCAAAGCGCTCGCCAGTTTTGCCGTGAAGCCGGCCTTTCGCACGCCCGTTCACAAAACCCCGTCCGATCACGGGATCACGGACTGGGAAGACATTTACTTCCAATCCGACGATGGCACGCCGCTGGAGGGCTGGTATGTGCGCGCCAGAGGCGGCGAGAGCGACAAGCTGATCGTCATGAACCACCCCATGCCCATGAGCCGCTCCGGCTTCACTGGCCACTTCGGCGAACCCTGGAGCCAGGTGGACGACATCGAAATCGACTTCGTGGCGCACATCGCCCATTTGGCGCGCGCCGGTTACAACGTGCTGGCCTATGACCTGCGCAACCACGGCAACTCCTCGGCAGCAAACGGAGGCATCTGTGGCATAGGCCGCTACGAGTGGCGCGACTGCGTCGGGGCCAAGACCTACATCGACGAGCATCCTCGTCTCTCCGCGATGACCCTGGGACTCTATAGCCAATGCACGGGCGGCAACGCGCAGTATGAGGCCATGTCGCGCAGGCCCGAGCTCTTCGAGAACGTCCGCTGCATGCTCAGCCCGCTGGTCGTCTCCATGACGGCGCTTATGGGGCGCTTCGCCACGCTTCAGGGTGTGGGCGACTACATGGACGCGATGAACTTCGAGCAGAAAAAGCTGGGCGGCTTCACCAATCCCGAGATGACGCCCCACCTCTTTGCCGGCGACGTCACAGTGCCCACCATGGTGATGCAGGTGCGGGACGATCTCTGGACCACGCAGGACGACGGGCAGACGACGTTCGATCTTCTCGGAAGCAATGAAAAGGAGATCTTCTGGGTCGAGGGCACTACGCGTCGCTTCGACGGCTATAACTACTTCGGCCAAAATCCAGAGCGTATGATCGCCTGGTTCAACAAGCACATGAACTAGGGGCAGCTGTTCTCGCCAGGCCTGCCGAGGGGATGTCAATCAACCTGGGTTTGACCTATAATCGCGCGTGTTCCGGTCGTTTAACGGCAAGACCTTTCGGTTCTTGAACCGGATTTTGCGGGGTTCGAGTCCTCGCCCGGAACAATCTCCCCGCACCGTCTTTCGTCAGCGACCGTAGAGGTCGGTGTAGTATCTCGCGATCGCGCGAAGGTCCTCCTCGTAGCGTCCCTGAGCCGCCGCCTCCTCGGCATCCAATCGAGCTTGTTCCGCCGTCCGTCTTTGGCGTGCCTCGGCTCGGCAATGGGCGCTGCCGCAGCTGCGCTTGGCATCTTGATAGGCTGCCTCGGCCTTCGCCCGTGCATCGCGAACTTCGAACAAGTCCGACGTCAGGCGCCTGTCTGCGGCATCGAAGGCCTGCTCTTTGGTCGTATCGGGGCCGGCGGCGCTCAAATGGTCCGGCAAACGGGGGCGCCAGCTTTCCGCAACGGTTCCGCCTTCACCATCATCTTTGCGCTTCGCGATTTCGCGCGCCCTGGCTTCAGGGCTCTTCTTATACTCGACGACAATGAGGTCGTAGTCGTTGTCTGCAGACCATCGCTTGCGCCCGCACCCATAGGTCTCAACGCGACTGCTGAGCGTTGCCCGCGTGCTCGAGGCGTCGTAGTTTGGATTGCTCGGGTCGACGCCGACGGCGCGCCACAAGCTGTTCATGAACTCGGAGAACCGAGAGTTCAGCATCACGTGAATCTTAGCGCTGGTGTAGGTCATCGGGTCGAGACCACGCTGCACCGCGTTCAAGAACAGCGCGCGATCATCGGATGTCATATCGCATTGAGACAGCGCGCCGGCGCCCGTGATCTCGCCGCGCCAGTCGGAGGATCGGTACTCCTCAATCTTCTGGGGCTGAGCCGCGGCGTTGCCGAAAGCGAAAGCGAGAACAGCCGTGCCGGCTAAGAGAATAGGGGCTCGCATAGCGTGAGTCCTGAAGTCCACCGCAAATGCTATGCGGCCAGCCGCCGAGTTTCAAACAACGACCCTTATCCCCCAACATCTCGTGTGCCTGGTTGCGCCGGGTCAGAGACCGGGTCCCTATCGACAGCGTCTCAATCGGCTCGCATTCTGGAAGGGCAGCAAAGGGGCTGAAATGGCGGAGAGGAAGGGATTCGAACCCTCGATACGGGTTTCCCCGTATAACGGTTTAGCAAACCGCCGCCTTCAGCCACTCGGCCACCTCTCCGCCGGATGCAGCTTTATCCCACGGCGTTTGCAGGAGGGACTAGTTGGCAGCGCCGGCAAAGCTTGTCAACAAAGCTTCGGGGCCCAGGGCCTTTGGCCCGCGGCTGGGGTGAGGGGCTGAGTATATTGTCGCTTCTTTAAGCTTCGCTTCACGGCATTTTAAGCGTGATCGCGCCAACGTTTACCCATCTTGGTGAACGGGCCGGGGCGGCTCGTAAACCAATAACGGCAGGTAGCTGAAGAACAGAGGGGAGAAATCCATGTCGCTCAGCAAACGCTCGCTCGAAACGCTTCTGGATCTGGTCGAAATCCGGCTCTCTTGCGTGGAGGTCTGGGATCGGGACGACGCCCGGGAACTCAAGGTGCTACAGGCGGCCCGTAAGGAGCTGCTCGGCCTCGACGGCCGCGGCGCGGCCGACGATATGCCGGCCATGGACATGCCGCGCCGCCGCGGCCGGCCCAAGGCCGTTCCCATGCAGGGCGCCGCGGCTTAACGGCCACCACACTCAGCGCCTTTTCCGAGTTCAGCTCGGCACCGCCATGCCGCGCTGTACCGCGGGACGCGCCTCGATCGCGTCGTACCAGCGCTTGACGTTGGGATAGTCGGCGAGGTCGACCTCCTGCCAAGGGTGTCGCGCCGCCCACGGGAAGGTCGCGATGTCGGCGATGCTGTAGTCGTCGCCGGCCAGATAAGGCGCATCGGCCAGGCGGCCGTCGAGCACGCCGTAGAGCCGCGCCGCTTCCTTCTTATAGCGCTCCTTGGCGTAGGGCAGGTCCTCCGGCGCGAAGCGCAGGAAATGATGGGCCTGGCCCAGCATTGGCCCGAAGCCGCCCATCTGCCACATCAGCCACTGCATGGCCGCGCGCCGGTCCGCCGGCGCCACGGGCATGAGCTTTCCGGTTTTCTCCGCCAGGTAATGCAGAATGGCGCCGGACTCGAAGAGCGCGACGGGCTCGCCTTCCGGGCCCTCGGGATCGACGATGGCCGGGATGCGGTTGTTGGGGCTGACCTCCAGGAAATGCGGCTGGAACTGCTCGCCCTTGCCGATATTGATGGTTTCGACCTCGTAAGGCAGCTCCAGCTCCTCCAAGGCGATGGAGGCCTTGCGGCCGTTGGGCGTGCTCCAGGTATAGAGTTTTATCACTCGGCGGCTCCCCTTGCTTCGATGGTCTCGCCTGCGGCAGAGCCCGCGGCGAAGGCTTGCTCCAGATCGGTAATCAGGTCGTCCACGTGCTCGACGCCGATCGAGAGGCGCAGCATGTCGCGCGGTACACGGCTCTTCGGCCCTTCAATGGTCGCCCGGTGTTCGATCAGGCTCTCGACGCCGCCCAGCGAGGTGGCGCGGCGAAAGATCCTGCAGTGGCGCGCCGCTGCCAAAGCGGCGGCCTCACCGCCGTTGAGCCGGATGCTCATCATGCCACCGAAGCCTCCGTTCATCTGCCGCCGGGCGATCTCGTGGCGCGGGTGGCTCGGCAGGCCCGGGTAGAGCACGTGAGAGACCGCCGGGTGGCCCTCGAAGTGCTCGGCAACGGCCAGGGCATTGGTGCTGGCCTGGCGGACGCGCAAGTGCAGGGTGCGCAAGCCGCGCTGTAGCAACCAGGCCTCGAAGGGGCCGAGGCTGGCGCCGCCCAATTCGCGGTTGTGCCGGACGCGACCCCAGAAGTCGTCGCGCACGCGAGTCACCAGGGCTCCGGCCACCACGTCGCTGTGGCCGTTGAGGTACTTGGTGGCCGAATGCATGACGATGTCGCAGCCGAAGTCCAAGGGCCGCGTCAGGATGGGCGTGGCGACGGTGGAGTCCGCCACTGTCAGGGCACCGGCCTGCTTGGCCATGGCCGCGGCGGCTTCCAGGTCGACTACGTCCCAGGTCGGATTGGCGGGACTCTCGAGCCACACCAGTTTGGTCACGCCGGGCTGCAGCTTCTGCTGCAGGTCGTCCAGGTTGCCGGGGTCGATGAGGTCGAGCTTGAGGCCCCAGGTGGCGGCGAACTCCTCGATCCAGTCACGCACGCCCCAGTACATGGTCCGCTGCAAGACCAGGTGATCGCCGGGCTTGAGCGCCTGGACGATGGCGGCGGCCGCGGCCATGCCGGAAGCGAAGAGGATGGCTTCCTCGCCACCCTCCAGAGTGGCCAGCGTTACCTCGGCGGCGTCGTAGCTTGGGCTGTCGCCCCGGCCATAGGTGGCGCGCCAGATGGGTTGATAGTCCGGGTCGCGCTGGAAGGTGGTGGAGGGTTGGATGGCGGGCACCACGGCCCCGCTGGCATCGTCACCGACGCCGGCGGCATGGGCGGCCAGGGTTTCCGGCTTCACGCTCTTGCGGTCGAAGTCCGCCATCGTCTGTCCTCTCTCGTTCGGCGGCCCTTGGTTCAGGATGTCGGGCCGTCCGTGAGAGAACCAAGAAGACGAGCGCTGTTCAAGCGCGCAGGCAGCAGAGCTGTTGGCCTAGCGGCGCTGATACTGCGTCGCGCCGAACAGCATCTCGTGCGCTTTGGGGTCGAAGCCTTCTTTGCGGCGGTTGGCCAGGATCTCGACCCCGCGCTTCACCGCCGGGCGCTCGGCGATCTCGTCGAACCAGCGCACGAAGTTGGGATAGTCGTTCCGGTCGACCCCCTGGCGCTCGGGAAAGCGGGTCCAGGGCCAGGCCGCGATATCCGCGATGCTGTACTCGTCGCCGGCGAGATAGCGCGTTTCGCCCAGCCGATTGTCGAGTACGCCATAGAGGCGCTTGGCCTCGTTGCTGTAGCGGTTCGCGGCGTACTCAATGGTCTCCGGCGCGTATTGCAGGAAGTGATGGGCTTGGCCGAGCATGGGGCCGAGACCGCCCATCTGCCACATCAGCCACTGCAGCGCCTCGCTGCGCTTGCGCGGGTTGCTGGGCAGCAGCTTGCCGGTCTTCTCGGCAAGATAGATCAGGATGGCGCCGCTTTCGAAGACCGAATGCGGTTCGCCGTCGGGCCCGTCGGGATCGACAATGGCCGGCATCTTGTTGTTGGGGCTGATCTTCAGAAAGTCGGCGTCAAACTGATCGCCCGCGCCGATGTCGATGGCGTGCACGTTGTAGGGCAGCCCGACCTCTTCGAGCATGATGTGGATCTTGTGGCCGTTCGGCGTCGGCCAGGTATAGAGGTCGATGGTCATGGGCGTCTCTCGCGGCTCAAACTGGAATTACTGTTCCAAATGGCGGTTGCCTGTCGGCCCGCAAGTGCCATGGCAGAAAAAATCTCGGTCCCAGTCGTCACGCGCGCTCGTTTTTCGGTGGGCGCATGGCGAGCGCGACGCCCACCACCGCGATGGCCATGCCGATCAGGGCTTGGGGGCCCAGCCGGTCGCCGAACAGGAAGAAGGCGATGATCGCCGTCACCGGCGGCACCAGATAGAAGAGGCTGGAGACCCGGGAGGCTTCGCCCCAGCGGACCAGCAGCATGAGCAGGCTGACGGCGCCGATCGAGAGCACCAGGATGAGCCAGGATAGGGCGAAGACGAAGTCGCCGGTCCAGGTGACCCGCAGATCCTCGAACACCAGGGCGATGACGGCGACGAAGGCCGCCGCCGCAACATATTGGATGGCGCCGCCGGTCCAAAGCTCTGTCTCTTGGCAAAAGCGCTTCTGGTAGACCAGACCGACACTCATAGAGCCGACCGCGAGTGCGCAGAACAGCACGGCGGGGAGGTCGAAGTCTTGAAGCAATGCTTGGGCGTCGCCGCTGGTCACGTCGCGCAGCAGCACCAGAGCCACGCCGACCAGGCCCAGCACCATACCCACAATCTGGCCGGGCCGAACCCGATCTCCCAGGAACAGATTGGCCAGCAGCACGGTGAACATGGGCTGCAGGGAGAGCAGGAGAGCGCAGACGGCGGCCGGCATCCCCCGGCCCATGGCGCCGAAGCCACCGCCGAGATAGCCGCCGTGGATGAGCAGCCCGACCACCGCAATATGTCCGACCTGACGCAGGCTGTCCGGCCAGATGCTGCCCATAAGAAGGGCGATGGCGGCGAGCACGGGGGCAGCGATGGCGAAGCGCAAGGCGAGAAAGGTGAAAGGCTCGGCATAGGGCAGGCCCCAGACCGCCCCTATGAAGCCGGTCGACCAAAACAAGACGAAGAGAAGCGGCGCGGCCTTGGCCAGCTGATGCTGCGTCATGGCGCGGGAGCTTGGCGGAAGCCTGCAACCTGGCCAAGCGATCTTGTCGCAGAGGAGACCTGCGATGCGGCTCGCGCCCTGGTGCCGTGCCCGGTCAGGGCTATACTGGAGCGGTCGACGCTTTTTTAGCGATTTTGAGGAGCGGTGATGGACGATCATCAACATGAGCATGGCCACAGCCACGACGAGGATGCGCCGCATAGCCATCTGCCCTCGGAGCCGGCCCTGCGGGTCAAGGCGCTGGAAAGCCTGCTGGTCGACAAGGGCCTGGTGGACCCGGCCGCACTCGATGCGCTGATCGATACCTACGAGACCAAGATCGGCCCGAAGAACGGCGCCAAGGTGGTCGCGCGCTCCTGGGTCGACCCGGAGTTTCGCCGCTGGCTGCTGGAAGACGCTACCGCGGCCATCGCCAGCCTCGGTTTCACCGGTCGTCAGGGCGAGCACATGGTGGCGGTTGAGAACACGCCCCAGGTTCAGAACCTCGTCGTCTGCACGCTCTGCTCCTGCTATCCCTGGCCGACGCTCGGCATTCCGCCTGTCTGGTACAAGTCCGAAGCCTATCGCTCCCGCGCTGTCATCGACCCGCGTGGCGTCTTGGCAGAGTTCGGTGTCCACTTGCCGGAGGAGGTCGCGGTGAAGGTTTGGGATTCGACGGCGGAGATCCGCTATCTCGTTATCCCGCAGCGGCCGGCCGGCACGGATGGCCTGACCGAAGAGATGCTGGCCGATTTGGTGACCCGCAACTCGATGATCGGGACCGAGCGCGATCTGAGCCCGGGACTCTAGCGAAATGAACAACATTCATGACATGGGCGGGATGCACGGTTTCGGCGCCATCCCCATCGAAGAAGACGAGCCGGTCTTTCATACCGACTGGGAGGCCAAGGCCATGGCCCTGACGGTTGCCATGGGGGCCTGGGGCAAGTGGAACATCGATGCCTCCCGCTTTCAGCGCGAGAGCCTGGGGCCGCTCGAATACCTGCAGTTCACTTACTACGAGCGCTGGCTCGCCGGTCTTGCCGACCTGATGGTCGCCCAGGGTCTCGTGACGGTCGAGGAGATCGAGCAGGCCAAGGCCGCGGCCGGCAGCCAAAAACAGACGCCGCCGCTCAAAGCGGCTGACGTTCTGCCGGCCATGATGCGCGGCGGGCCGAGCGCGCGTCCCTTGAATGTGGCACCGCGCTTTGCCGCGGGAGACCAGGTGCGCACCAGCCGCGAGCACCCTGAGGGCCACACTCGGCTGCCGCGCTACGCCCGCGGCAGGGTTGGCAGGGTCGAGCTGCTGCACGGCGGTCACGTCTTCCCGGATAGCAATTCCAAGTTCGAGGGAGAGGCGCCGCAGCATCTCTACACTGTGCGCTTCACCGCACAGGAGCTTTGGGGCCCTTCGGCCTCGCCGCGGGACAGCGTGACTTTGGACCTTTGGGAAAGCTACCTGGAGCATGCCTGAGGCCGCGCGCTCGACCGAAGCCTTGCTGGCCGCCCTGCCACAGCAGGACGAAGGCACGCCGGCTTTCGCCGAGCCCTGGCACGCCCAGGTCTTCGCAATCACCGTCAAGCTCTCCGCAGAAGGGCACTTCGCTTGGCCCGAGTGGGCCGAGCAGTTCGGCGCGGGGCTGAAGCGTGCGGCCGAGGCAGGCGGGCCGACCGACGGCTCGGACTACTACGATGTCTGGCTTGCAACTCTGGAGACTCTGCTCGTCGCGCGTGGCCTGGCGACGAAAGGCGCCCTGTCGGAGCTGAAGCAGGCCTGGACCGAGGCCTATCTCTCGACCCCGCACGGCGCGCCGGTGAAGCTGAGAAGGTGAGGCGCGGCCGCCGGCGGTGCAACTGGCAAACGCTCTCGTGTCTGCTGCCGCGCTATCCGACCCAGATTTCGACGGCCGCACTGCGGCCTGGGAGTTGTGTCAGCCCGTGGGGCCTGAGCCACGGCGGCGCGCCGGCGCGGGCGATGACGGCATCGCTGACTGCCGCGGTGACTCGCAGGCGCCGCGTCAGGCCCTGCAGCCGGCTCGCCACGTTGACCACGTCGCCGACAACGGTGAAGTCGAGACGTCGGGCGTCGCCCAAGTCGCCGACCACCACAGGACCGAAGTGCAGGCCGATGCCGATGCGAATGGGCTCGCGCCACGGGGCCGATGCGTTCCAAGCCGCGATGCCGGCGATCAGCGCCCGTGCGCAGGCCAAGGCGTCAGCGGACTCGTTGGCGCGGGACTGCGGCGCACCGAAGGTCGCCATCAAACCGTCGCCGAGGAACTTGTCGAGCGTGCCGCCATGGTCAAACACCGCCTTGGCGGCGATGCGGTGGAAGCGCCGCAAGAGCGCCATGGCAGCTTCCGGTGCCAAGCGCTCGGTGCGGCTGGTGAAGCCGACGATATCGACGAAGAGAACCGCTGCCTCGAGACGCCGGGCGGGGCCTAGGGGCGCATCGCGCATGCTCAAGGTCTCGACCAAGTTGGGCGGCAGATAGCGTGCCAGGTTGGCGCGCGTGCGTGCGAGGCGGGCTTCCTCCAGAGCCATGCGTCGCGTGCGCGTAGCCAAAGTCGCAAGCATGCCTGCGACGATTGCAAAGGCCACGGCCTCGGCCGCCAGATCGCCAAGGTCGAGCTTGCTGTGGGTGCCTGCGATGCAGAAGGCGATGCCGAGTGCCCAGAAGGCGAGACAGATCGCGGCGCCGAGCAGTATCGGCCGGGCAGCAAGACCGAAAGCGGCCCAAGCCGGCAGCACCATGAGAAAGGCAAGGGTCGGCCCTTGCAGCGGCGTCGTGCTTGGCAGCGTGCCTGCGGCGGTGGGAAACAACATGATGGAGACCAAGAGAGCGGCATTAAGTGCGACGAAGGCGGTGTCGCGCCGCGCGCAGACGCGGCCGGCCTCGATGAGTTCGAGATAGCTCGCGCCGAGGGCGAGCGCGAAGCACACGAGCCCGACGCAGAAGAAATTGTCCGGCCAAGGGTGGGCAAAGGTGCACCATATCGCCAAGCCGGCATAGGCGACGATCAGCGCGCGCGTCGCCAACACCCGGCCGCGCCGTAGCTCGGCGCCGAGGGCGGGAGCCATGGCGTGGCTCGCATGGGGGATGTTTGAGTGCTGCGGCTGGCCGAGGCTGCGCTGCATCGGGGGCTCCGGGAGGTTGGGAGGTTGCTCTAGTCGGTTTCGCAGGCGGCGATGACGCGGGCCGGGCCGCCGGTCCCGCCGATATGCTTCAAGGCACCGACAATCAGCGAGCAGTCGGCTTCCCGCTGAACGGCTGCCAGGACGGCAAGGTTCGTGAGGTTCTCGACGATCAAGATGTCGCGCTGATAGAGGCGCACGTGGGCCGGCCATGAATCACTCCAAGACTCATCGCTGCCCTTGGCACCGTCGCCGGAGTCGGTGCTCAGGCTGTCGGCGGCGATGCCGGAGATGCGCACGCCCTTGCGCTCCATCACTTCGATCAGCTTGTCGATCGCCTCCCGGGTGAAGCCGGGATGGTTCAGTCCGTTGACATAACCTGGCGCGTCCCAATCCTCGCCGCCGACACCATAGAGCTGTGACCAGCCGAGATTGGCGACGACCCAGACGCCGTCTTCGATTTGATCGGCGACGGCCTCGATGTCTTCTGCCCTTACGGTGTTGCGCGAACTGTCGGAGAAGTCCGTGACCGCGGTGTCTGGGCTCGGCATGCCGCCGTTCTTGGCTAGTTCCCGACGGACCCGTGTGGCGATGTCGACAAGGACGATCTTTCCGGTCAGCTGGGCCATGGTCAGTGCCTCGCTGGCCTTGCGTTCGTCCTCGGGGATGGCGCCCGACTCTCGGCTCAGCGCGTTGTTCACATAGTGAGTCGGGCTGTTGAAGCTGGTGCCGTTATGCTCATGGACCAGCAGGGCCGAGGAGAGAAAGTGGCCTTCGTTCGTCGGCCAGACATGCGGTGGATAGAGCACCGCCTGTGGATAGAAGCCGGCGATGGGCACCGACTCGCCGACCGGCTTTGAGAGGTCGGGCTTGGTCGGGTCGTCCGGCGAGGGCGCGAAGGTCGGAATAGGTTGGGTAAGGTCGATAAAAACCAGTTCGGCTTGGGCCACGCTTGCCGCGCCCAAGCCTATTAGCGCACCGAGCGAAAGCGTCGCCAGGGTGGCGAAGTTCTTATCTTTCATGTTGTCGCTCCTCGTTGCGAGCTAGCCGTGACGGTAGCGGAAGCCGATGGCGAAACGGTTCCAGCTGTTGATCTGGCAGATCAGCAAGGTCAGGTTGGTTGCCTCGTCCTCGGTGAAGTGCCGGGCAAGCTCTTCGTAGATCGCATCGGGCGCGTGGCTTTGAGCAACTGAGGTCAAGGCTTCGGTCCAAGCGAGCGCGGCCCGTTCGCGTTCGCTGTAAAGCGAAGACTCGCGCCAGGCATCGAGCAGATAGAGACGTTGCTCCGTCTCGCCCTTCTCGCGGGCGTCGCGGCTGTGCATGTCGAGGCAGAAGGCGCAGCCGTTGATCTGCGAGGCCCGCATCTTGACGAGCTCGACCAGCGTGGTCTCGAGCCCGCACTCGGCAATGTAGTTTTCTACCGCCAGCATGACGGTCATGGCGCCGGGAGCGGCCCGGTAAGCATCTATGCGGTCGGCTTTGAGGTCCATGGTTGACGTCTTCTCCGATCTTGAGAGTAAGAACCGGCGGGACGGGGGGCTGCCGTCCCGCCGGCCGGCTTGGGTGCGCCGCACCGCGAAATGACGATGCGGCTTGGGGGTGCCCGACAGGTGGGGTATGATGGGTCTCTCCAAAGACCCACTTTACGCAAATCTATTGGGCCCACTTTATGCCGCGCGGAACGTCCTTTCAGACACGCCAGCGCTTTCCCCTGGAAAGCCTTGCGCTCGACGAGAAGGCGGCTGAGCCGCTTTATCGTCAGCTCGAAGCGCAGATCAGATCCGCAATCTCGGACGGCCGTCTTCCGCCGGGCGAACGCATGCCTTCGACCCGGCAGCTGGCCGATGATATCGGTGTCGCGCGCAACACGGTGAAGAACGCTTACAATCAGTTGATCGTCGAGGGCTACCTGGTGACCGCCGCCGGCTCCGGCACCCTAGTCGCACAGGATCTGCCGGAGCAGCTCTTGCAGCTTCCAGCCGGCAACAGGGCGGCTGCGCCGACGAGCGCCACGTTCCCCTTCTCGCGCGCGTCCAAGCGCCTGAGGGCCGTCGAAGACTGGATCGCAGCCGAAGTGCACAGGCCTTCGCGACCCTTTCGCGCCCATGCACCAGCCAGCGATGCTTTCCCTCGCCAGCTCTGGGCGCGGCTCACGACGCGCCGCCTGCGCAACATGTCTCGCGACCTGCTGGAGCGCGTCGACCCGCGTGGCTACCGGCCACTGCGAGAAGCGATCGCCGACTACCTGGGCGGTGCGCGCGGTGTTGCCTGCGAGCCCGAGCAGGTGATCGTGACGGCGGGGGTGCAGCAGGGAATCGATCTGATCGCCAAGCTGCTGCTCGACCCCGGCGATAGGGTCTGCATGGAAGAACCGAGCTACGCCCCTGCGCGTCTCGTTTTCGAGCTGATGGGGGCGAAGGTGCTTTCGGTCCCGGTCGATGAGGAAGGGCTGGAAGTCGCGCGGCTGAGCGCAGCGGTCCAGGGAGCAAAGCTGGTTTACGTGACGCCGAGCAGCCAGTTTCCGCTTGGCATGACCATGTCCCTGCCGCGCCGGCTGGCGCTGATCGAATGGGCCAAACGAAGCGGCGCTGTGATCCTGGAGGATGACTACAACGGCGAGTACCGCTATGCCGGACGGCCGCTGCCGGCGCTCTACGGGCTCGCGCCGCCAGGGCAGGTGCTCTACAGCGGCAGCTTCAGCAAGCTGCTCTTTCCTGCCCTACGCATCGGCTATCTTGTTGTCCCGACGGACGCCGTCGATCGCTTTACCGCGGCCCGTTGGCTCGTCGACCGCCACTCTCCGCCGCTGGAGCAGGCAGTCCTTGCCGACTTCATCGAAGAAGGCCACTTTGCGCGCCACGTTCGTCGCATGCGGACGCTCTATGCGGAGCGACAAGCCGCCTTGGTGGAGGCGGCCCGGCGAGACCTCGACGGAATGGTCGACGTGCCGGCCAGCGACGCCGGCCTGCATCAAATCGGCTGGCTCAGCGATACCGTGTCCGAGGCGACGATTGTGAGGGCCGCTGCCACGGCCGGCGTCGAGCTGATGCCGACCTCTTGGTTCGGGGTCTGCAAGGCGCGGCGAGAGAGCGTTATCATGGGCTACGCGCCCTTCACGCCGCGTGAGATCGGACGTGCGACCAAGGCTCTCGCGAAGGCCTTGGAGCCGCTATCGACCGGATAGACTGATTGCCATTGCGAAGAGGGCCCGACCGCCAACGGCGGCCGGGCCCTCGGCTTACCGAAGTGATCTAGTAGCGGTACGGCGGACCGGCGTCCCGCATGGTCTGGTTATAGTCGCGGAAGATCTGCACGACCTTGGCCGCTCGTGGGCTGGTCTCCGCGATCTCGTCCCAGAACTTGTCGGCTTCCTCTTCCACCTGCTTCCACTCCTCATCGGGAATGGTGGTCAGTTTCAGCTTGGTGCCCTTGGTGCGCAGGTCGGCCTCGCCGCCCCAGTACCAGTACTGGCGATAGTAGTGCGAGCTGTCCATGCAGAGGCGGAAGAGCTCCTTGAGATGATCGGGCAGTTCGTCCCAGCGCTCGCTGTTGGCGAAGTAGGAACCTATCCAGGCGCCGGAGATGTTGTTGGTCAGGAAGTAGTTGGTCACGTCCGCCCAGCCGACGGTGTAGTCCTCGGTGATGCCGGACCAGGCGATGCCGTCGAGCTCGCCGGTCTGCACGGCGACCTCGATGTCTTCCCACGGCAGTGTGACGGGCACAACGCCGAAGCGGCTAAGGAAGCGGCCGGCGGTGGGGAAGGTGAAGACCCGCTTGCCGCGCAGGTCCGCCAGGCTGTTGATCGGATCGACCGTGGCGAAGTGGCAGGGGTCCCAGGCGCCGGCGCTCAGCCAGGTGACGTTTTCGACCTCGTCATAGGCCTCTTCCCAGATCTCCTTCAGGCCGTACTGGTTGAACAGGGTCGGCACGTCGAGGGAGTAGCGCAGCGCCAAGGGGAAGTAGCCGCCGAAGACCGAGACGTCGACCGGGGCGGCGATGGAGTCGTCGTCGCTCTGCACCGCATCGATGGTACCGCGCTGCATGGCACGGAACAGCTCGCCCGTCGGCACCAGCTGATCGGCGAAGAAGAGCTCGATCTCCATCTCCCCGTTGGCAACCCTGTTGAAGGACTCGATCGACGGCTTGATGACATGCTCGGCAAGCGCCGGGCCGGCATAGGTCTGCAGCCGCCACTTGATGGTCGACTGAGCCTTGACGGCAGGGGCCGGGAAGGTCGAGGCGGCAGCGACGCCGGCTGTGGCGGCGCCCGCCTTCTTGAGGAAATCACGTCTCGCGGTCATTGCTGACTCTCCCTGTGTTTGATTCTGGGAAACTCGCTGGGCGGATGTGCCGAGCGCTCTCTGTTCATGGCCGCTTTCTGAGCGGCTTCGGCTGTCTTGTTTCGCGTATGTTCTCCTTCTTGATTATGTGAAATAACTGCAAAACGGATCACGGGACGGACGGCCAAGTCTAGCGACCGTAATGGTACTCGGGCAGCCAGAGTGCGAGCTGCGGGAAGATCATCACCAGGGTGAGGCCGAGCACCATCACGAAGACGAAGGGAATGATCGAGCGGTATATGTCGATCAGGCTTATCTCCGGCGGTGCCATGGCGCGCATCAGGAAGAGGTTGTAGCCGAAGGGCGGGGTCATATAGGCGATCTGGCAGGTGATGGTGTAGAGCACGCCGTACCAGATCAGATCGAAGCCCAGTTCGCCGACCAGCGGCACATAGAGCGGGGCGACGATCACCAGCATGGCCGTGTCGTCGAGAAAGGTGCCCATCACCAGGTAGGAGAGCTGCATCAGAATGAGGATCTCCCAGGGGCTGAGGTGCATTTGCCCGATGAAGAGGGCTTCGATGGCCTTTACCGCGCCAAGGCCGTCGAAGACGGCGCCGAAGCAGAGCGCGGCCAGGATGATCCACATGAACATGCAGCTGACGCCGAGGGTCTTGCGCGTAGTGTCGTGCAGCACCTTCCAGGTCAGCCGGCCCTTCACCAGCGCGGCCACGGTGGCCGAGACGGCACCGACTGCGGCACTCTCCACCAGGCTGGTCTTGCCCATGAGAAAGAGCCCGGTCATGAAGAAGAAGATCAGGAAGGGCAGGATGCCGGCCTGCAGAAGCTTGAGCTTGTATCCCCAGGTGATGTCGGCGCGTTCCCGCTCGGGCAGCGGCGGCCCAAGGTTGGGCTGCAGCTTGCAGCGGACGACGATGTAGAGGATGAAGAGTCCCGCCATCATCAGGCCGGGGATGGCGCCGGCGAGCCAGAGCTGGCCGACTGGCTGGCGCGCGATCATGCCGTAGAGCACCAGCACGACGCTAGGCGGCACCAGGATGCCGAGCGAGCTTCCCGCTTGGATGACACCGGTCACCATGATCTTGTCGTAGCCACGGCGCAGCAGTTCGGGCAGGGCGATGGTCGCGCCGATGGCCATGCCGGCGACGCTCAGGCCGTTCATGGCGGAGATCACCACCATGAGGCCGATGGTACCGATGGCGAGCCCGCCCTTCAGTGACCCGAACCAGACGTGGAACATGCGGTAGAGATCGTCGGCAATGCCCGATTCCGAGAGCATGTAGCCCATGAAGATGAAGAGCGGCAGCGTCAGCAGCGGATACCACTTCATCAGTTTCATGCTGGCACTGAAGGCCATCTCGATGCCGCCGTCGCCCCAGAGCAACAGCGCCGAGGTGGCCGCGACGAAGCCGATCGCCGCAAAGACCCGCTGCCCGGTCAGCAGCATGAGCATCATGCTGCAGAACATCATGAGCGCGATGAACTCATAGCTCATGACGAGGCCTCTCCCTCGGCCGGCTCATCCGTGAGCGGCAGGCCCCTGGCTTTCGCCCAGTCTTTGAAGAAGGTGGCGGTGACTTGCAGCAGCATCAGGGTGATGCCGATGCACATGACGATCTTGATCGGCGCCATGGGCGGCGCCCAGGAAGAGTAGCTCTTCTCGCCGTACTCCACGGCATAGCGCGTGCTGGATATGCCGCCGAACAGCAGTAGCCCGACATAGAACAGCAGGAAGAGGATGGTGAAGCCGTCGACCATCGCCTTGGTCTTTGGCGACCAGCGGCTGTAGAGCAGGTCCATGCGCACATGGGAATGGGTCTGCAGCGAATAGCCCCCGCCCAAGAGGTAATAGGCGGCCATGGTGAACTGGGCCATCTCGAAGGTCCAAAGGGAAGGATTGAAGAAGTTCTTGCTGATCGTGGAGTAGAAGAGGATCCCGATCATCGCGAAGACCAGGTACATGGCGACGTGGCCAACCACCCGGTTGACGGCGTCGACGGCGCGGACGTAGGCCTTGATCGCTCTCGGCATCCTATCCCTGTCTCAACAGCGGTTGTGCCGTGGCGCGCCTCTGTTGCGGAGCGCTGCCGGCTTGCCGCCTGCGTCTTCTTTTCTTATCGACCTTGGCCGCGTGAAGCCCAGATCGGAAGTGTGCAAAGCGTAGTCGTAGGGATAGCTTCGCTTCAAGCTCTTCCAAGGTCGAAAGGTAGTGGCCATCTGCTATGCTTGCCGCAGCGCGCAGGGCTAAAGGGGTCGCGAAAAGGGGGGAACCGCAAAGAACCGTATGGATACCACCACGCCCGTCCCCATGACCGAGGCGAGTTTGAGCCTCGCGGCGCCTTACGAGGGTATTGAGCTCGCCTATCTTGACTGGGGCGACCCAGCCTCGGAGCACGTCGTGGTCTGTGTCCATGGCTTGACGCGCAATGCCCATGATTTCGACGAACTGGCCAGGGCGCTCGCCGGGCATGGGGCCCGAGTGCTGGCCATTGATGTTGTTGGGCGCGGGCGCAGCTCCTGGATGAGCGACCCGCACGACTACGCGGTCGGAAACTATGCCGCCCAAATCCTCTCACTGTTGACCGAGCTCGGCATAGGCAAGGTTGATTGGGTCGGCACCTCCATGGGGGGGCTGATCGGCATGAGCATCGCTGCCATGCAGGAGCATCCGATCAGCCGCCTAGTCATCAACGACATCGGGCCCTTCGTGCCGGAGGCGGCGCTCAAGCAGATACAGAGCTATCTCGGGCTCGAGCTGCGCTTCGACAGCTTCGAGGCGCTGGAAGAGCACATCCGCTTCATCCACGCCGGCTTTGGTCGCTTGACCGACGCCCAATGGCATCACCTGGCCAGATACAGCGCGCGGCAAGACGCGGACGGTTGGCATCTCAACTACGACCCCAGCATTCGCGTGCCCTATGCGGAGCTGGCGACCGGCGATATCGCCTTCTGGGAGCTTTGGGACGAGATATCCTGCCCGACCTTCGTCATACGCGGTTCGGAAAGCCCCATCCTGCTGCGGCACACGGCGGAGGAGATGACCCGGCGCGGCCCGAAGGCCACCGTGGCAACTTTTGCCGGCATCGGCCATGCTCCGGCATTGATGTCACGCGATCAAATCTTCACTATCGAGCGCTGGCTGGACCTGGGCACAAAGCACCCGGCTGCCGCGTGACGCCGCGAATTGCATTGATCGGAGGCGTCGCCGGACTATGCTGCGGCTCCTCGCGTTTCTTGAACTAAAAAACGAGTATGGAAAGAGAGATGGACGTTCCTGTTGAGATCACGTTTGAAGGCATGGGCCCCTCTGATGCGGTGCGCACACGGGTCGAGAAGGAGGTGGAAAAGCTGGCGCAGTTTCAGGATCGTCTGACGTCCTGCCGGGTCGCCGTGATTGCGCCGAGCCATCACCAACATAAGGGTGGGCTGTTCGAGGTGCATATCCACGCCACCTTGCCCGGCAGCCAGGATGTGATCGTCGATCGCAATCCCTCGCAGGACCATGCGCACGAGGACGTCTATGTCGCCATCCGCGATGCCTTTGCCGCGGCGCGCCGGCAGCTCAAGGACGCATCGGACAAGATGAAGGGCAAGGTAAAGCGGCACGACTAGCCGCTTCTTTTGCCTGATTAATCAGGCTTGGGCGCCGAAGGTCACGTGGCGCCCCGGCGCTGCCTCCAGCAAGGCGCGGGTGTAGGGATGTTGCGGGTGGGCGTAGACCTCGGCGGTCGCGCCTTCCTCGACCACCTCGCCTTGCTTCATCACCATGATGCGGTCGCAGACCTGGGCCGCAACCCTCAAATCGTGCGTGATGAACAGCATGGCGAGGTCAAACTCGTTGCGCACCCGGTCGAGCAGCTCCAGCACCTGAGCCTGGACCGACACATCCAACGCTGAGACCGCTTCGTCGGCGATCAGCACCTTGGGCTCCATAGCCAGCGCCCGGGCGATACAGATACGCTGCCGCTGGCCACCGGAGAACTGGTGGGGAAAGCGATCGAGCGCGTCGGGGGAAAGCCCGACGACCTGCATAAGATCACGCGCTCGGGCCACGGCCTCCTCCCGGCCGAGGCCGAAGTTCATCGGCCCTTCGATGACGGAGGCGCCCACCATGCGCCGCGGGTTGAGCGAGCGGTAGGGGTCCTGGAAGACGATCTGCACATCCCGCCGGAAGGGGCGCAAGGCGCCCTGGTTGATCTCGGCGATCTGGTGCCCTGCCAGCCAGATCTCGCCTGCGGTCGGGTCGATCAGGCGGACGATGCAGCGGGCCACCGTGGACTTGCCTGAGCCGGACTCGCCGACGACGCCGAGCGTCTCACCGCGCCGCACCACCAGCTGCACGGCATCGGCCGCTTTGACCGTGCGTTTGCGCCCAAGCCAGCCGCCGGTGATGTAGGTCTTCGCGAGCCCGATGGTCTGCAGTGCGATCTCAGCGTGGGCCAGCGAGGTTCGCTGGGGCGGCTCCAGGCTCGGTACCGAGGCCATCAGCATCTTGGTGTAAGCGTGCTCGGGATGGGACAGCACCATTTTGGCCTGCCCTTGCTCCACCACTTTGCCATGCTGCATCACCACCACGCGGTCGGCGATCTCCGCCACCACGCCGAAGTCGTGGGTGATGAACATAACGCCGGTGCCGTGGCGGCGCTGGATATCCTTGATCAGCTCTAGGATCTGCGCCTGGGTGGTGACGTCGAGCGCTGTCGTTGGCTCGTCAGCGATCAGCAGGACAGGCTCGAGCGCCAGGGCCATGGCGATCATGATGCGCTGGCGCTGCCCGCCGGAGAGCTGGTGCGGATAGCTGTGCACCAGGCGCTCGGGCTCCGGCAGGTTGACGTCGCGCATCACCTCGACCACCCGCTTGAGCCGCGCCGCCTTATCCATGTCGGTGTGGATCTCAAGCATTTCAGAGATCTGGTCGCCGACCTTCATGACAGGGTTGAGGGCCGTCATCGGCTCTTGGAAGATCATGGCCATGCGCTCGCCGCGCAGCTTGCGGAGCTGCGCCTCGGACTTGGTCAGGAGGTCTTCGCCGAGCAGCCGAGCCTGACCGGCCACCGGCTTCAGGTCCCGCCGGGGAATGAGCCCCATGACGGTCTGCGCCGTGACCGACTTGCCGGAGCCGGACTCGCCGACCACGCAGACGATCTCGCCCGCGTCGACGGTGAAGGAGACATCTTCCACCGCATACTTCCGGTCCGCGTTAGCGGGAAGCTCGACGCTCAAGCCGCGCACATCCAGGACGGTGCCAGTCGCCGGGGTGCGGCGGATGGGGCGGGCGAGGGTGGTGCTGTCCGATGCCATGATTGCTACATCTTCCGGGCGATGCGTGGGTCCAGCGTGTCGCGCAGGCCGTCGCCGAGCACGTTCACCGCCAGCACGGTCAGCGCGAGCGCGATGCCGGGGTAGAAGATGATCCAGGGCGCGAGCTGGAAGTAAGTGCGGCCCTCGGCCATGATGTTGCCCCAGCTCGGGATCTCCGGTGGGATGCCGGCGCCGAGGAAGCCCAGGATGGCTTCGGTCAGCATGGCCGAAGCGCAGATGTAGGTCGCTTGCACGATCAGGGGGGCCACCGTGTTGGGCAGCACGTGGCGCAGCAGGATGAGTGGTAGGGGCGTGCCGATGGAGATGGCTGCCTCCACGTAAGGCTCCTCACGAACCGAGAGCACCACCGAGCGCACCAGGCGCACCACCCGTGGTATCTCCGGGATCATGATGGCGATGACCACGGTCATCAGGGTAGCGCCGGACAGCGAGATCAGCGCGATGGCCAGGAGGATGCCCGGAATGGCCATCAGACCGTCCATCACCCGCATGATGATCCCGTCGAGCGCCCGGACGTAGCCGGAGACCATGCCGATGGCGAGGCCGATGATCACGGCGACGGCGGAGACCGCGAGGCCGACGACCAGAGAGACGCGGGCGCCGTGGACCAGGCGGGAAAAGTTGTCCCGCCCCAGGTAGTCCGTGCCGAAGAGATGCTCGGAAGAGGGTTCCTGGAGCCGCTCGATGGGATTGAGCTCTCTCGGGTCTTCCGTGAACTGTGGACCGACGACCGCGATGAGCACCATGGCGAGCAGCAGGATGGCGCCGAAGAGAATAGAGCTGTGCCCGAGAAGCAGCCCGAGCATGCCGGGCTGCGCGCGGCTGCCGGCAGTGGGGGCAACCTCTGGAACCGCGTCCTCAGCCTTGGACTTGCCCGGCAGATCTCCTGGTAGATCGGTCAATAGCGGATCCTCGGGTCGAAGACGGTGTAGAGCAGGTCGATCATCAGGTTGATCAGGATATAAACGAAACTGAACAGTAGGATCAGGCCTTGGATGATCGGGTAGTCACGCTTGAGTACCGCATCCAGCACCAGGCGTCCGAGCCCCGGGATGTTGTAGACGCTCTCGGTGACCACCACGCCGCCGATCAACAGTGCGACGCCAAGGCCGATGACCGTAACGATGGGCACAGCCGCGTTGCGCAAGGCGTGGCGCAGCAACACCTTGGTCTCGCTTTGGCCCTTGGCGCGGGCGGTGCGGACGTAGTCCTCCTGCAGGATCTCCAGCACGCTCGCCCGCGTGATGCGGGCGATCAGTGCGATGTAGATGACGGAGAGGGTCAAGGTCGGCAGCGTGATATGCCGGAAGAAGGGGCCGACACCGTCCTCGAAGATGCTTTTGTAGCCCTGCACCGGCAGCCAGCGCCACTCGATGGAAAACTGGTAGATCAGCATATAGCCGAGCACGAAGACTGGTATGGAGAAGCCGGCGACGGCAAAGATCATCACCGCGCGGTCGATCAGGCTGCCTGCCTTCCAGGCGGCGAGCGTGCCGAGCGGGACGGCCACCAGGATGGTGAAGGTGAGGGTGGTCAGAGTCAGCATGATCGTCGGCTCGAGCCGCTGAGCGATCAAGGTCGTGACCGGCAGGTTGGTGAAGATCGAGATGCCGAGGTCGCCCTGCAGCAGGTTCCCCAGCCACTGGAAGAACTGCACGACGATCGGCTCGTCCAAACCGAGCCGCTCGCGGATGCGGGCGATGTCCTCGGCAGTGGCATAGTCGCCGGCGATCACCGCGGCCGGGTCGCCCGGCGAGAGCCGCAGCATGAGGAAGACGAAGAGTGCCACCACCCCCATGACAGGGATGGTCGAGAGCACGCGTCTGGCGATATAGCCTAGCATGGCGTCGACGAAGCCGGCGGCCGCTCGCGTGGCTGCGAGCGGCCGCCGTTTTCAGGTGCTTAGCGGTCTACCGAGATGTTCCAGAAGAACTGCACCGGCGATTTGATCAGTCCTTCGACGTTGTCGCGGTAGGCGACGGGTACGAAGAACTGACCGAGGTGGCCGGAGGCGCCGATTTTGAAGAGGCGCTCCTGCACCTTGGCGGCGATATCCTTCTGTGCTGCCGGGTCGGTCGCGGTGGCGAAGGCCGTGCGGTACTCTTCCAGCTCCAGATCGTTCGGCCAGCCGAACCAGCCCGCTTCCGGGTTACCGGAGAAGGCGATGGCCATCGGGTTGATGACGTCGGCGCCGATCCACCAGGTGTGGAACATGTTCCAGCCGCCCTGATCGACAGGGTCGCGCTTGGCGCGCCGCGAGGTCAGGGTGGACCAGTCCATGGCCTGGACATCCACGGTCATACCGATCTGGCGCAGCTTCTGGGCGGTCACCAGGGAGAAGGCGGAGAGAACCGGGATATCGGTCGGCTGCATGATGACAACCGGTGTGCCGTCATAGTCGGTGGCTGCCAGCGCCTGCTTGGCCGCGTCGATGCTGCCCGCTGCCATGACGCTGCTCTCGACATCGCTCTCCAGCGGCGTGTCGCAGGGAAAGACGCTATAGCAAGTCTTCCAGTACTTGGGATCGCCCACTGCGGCGGTCATGTAGTCTTCCTGCTTCATGGCCATCATGGCGGCGCGACGCACGTCGGCGTTGTCGAAGGGCGGAAGCAGGTGGTTGAAGCGGGCGAAGCCGATGTTGCCGAGCGGGTCGTTGACCTCGACGACGATGCCCTCATCCCGCTCCATGATCGGGACCAGGTCGTTGGCCGGCTGCTCGAAGAAGTCGATCTCGCCGCTGATCAAGGCGTTCATCGCCGTGGTCTGATCGGGGAAATAGAGCCACTCGACGCGGTCCACCTTGGCGACCTTGCCACCGGCGGCGAAGGAGGGGGCCTCCTCGCGCGGCACGTAGTCTTCGTTCTTCAGGTAGACCACCTTGGAGCCGGGCACCCACTCATCCTCTTGAAAGACGAAGGGGCCGGAGCCGACGTACTCGCTGATCTGCTCGAAAGGATCGGTCTCGGCGATCCGCTTGGGCATGATGAAGGGCACGTTGGAGGAAATCTTGCCGATCGACTGCAGCACCAGGCCATAAGGCTCGCTGAGCTGCATGACCATGGTCTTGTCGTCGGTCGCCTCGAGGCTCTCGATCACTGCGAAGAGCGCTTGGCCCATGCCGTCGCGCGCGCCCCAGCGTTTCAGCGAAGCAACAGCGTCCTCCGCCGTGACCGGCTGGCCGTCATGGAACTTGAGGCCGTCGCGCAGGACGAAAGTCCACGTCTTGTTGTCGTCTGAGACGGTCCAGGTGTCGACCATCTGCGGCTGGACCTCGAGGTTCGCGTCCATCGCGAAAAGGGTATCGTAGATCATGTACCCGTGATTTCGCGAGATGTAGGCCGTCGTCCAAATCGGATCGAGGTTCTTCAGGTCCGCGTGCGGAATGACGCGAAGCACGCTTTCTTCCGCCTGTGCGGGAACGGCTTGCGCCGCCATGGCGAGCGGCAAAGCCACCGCCGCCGCAGCCATGATGTGTCGTCTGCTCCAACGCAGCATGTCAGCCTCCTTGTTCTGCGCAGCTCAGAACGCGGCTACGCTTTATTCGAGAGCGATTGTGTGAATTGCTCCTTGGGAAACGAATTTTAGTCTGCTGCACTGCGGCAGAGTCAATGGCCAACTTGGTATGACCGTTCAGCGCTTGACCCTCCGCAGGTCCGCGGAGAGGCTTTATACCACAATTTCAGCCGCAGGGAGGCCAATCGGTGCGCGTTCTGCTTGCCATGTTGAAGCACGAAACCAACACCTTCTCGCCAGTGAAGACCGATCTCGCGCGCTTCGAGGCCTGGGGACTGAAACGCGACGGCGCTGTGCTGGAGGCCTATCGCGGCACCAACATGCCCATTGCCGCCTACATCGATCTGGCCGAGGCGCGAAAAGCCGAGATCGTCAGCCCGGTTGCCGCCGAGGCCATGCCGAGCGGCGTGGTCGAGGAGGAGGCTTATGAGATCCTCGCCGAACGGATCCTCGCGCCGCTGCGGGATGAGCGCTTTGACGGCATCTTTCTGGACCTGCACGGCGCCATGACGGCGGCGCACCTACCGGACGGAGAAGGCGAGTTGCTGCGGCGTATGCGCGCATTGGCGCCGGATACGCCCATAGCGGTGACCTGCGACATGCATTGCAATCTGACCGAGGCCATGGTCGAGAATTGCGATGCGCTGATCGGCTACAAGACCTATCCGCATGTGGACATGTACGAGGTCGGTGCGCAGGTCGGGCGCATTCTCTGGAACAAGATCGAAGGCAAGAGCGACCCGGTAATGGCCTGGGGCGCTGCGCCGCTTTTGGCGCAGACCTTGCGGATGGGCACGGCCGACGAGCCGATGAAGAGCCTGCAGGCCATGACCGAGGCCGAGGTGTCGGAGCGCGGCCTGCTGGCGACCACCTTGTTCGGTGGCTTTCCTCTGGCCGACGTTCACCATGCTGGTCTCTCCGCGGTGAGTATCGCGGAGGGCGACAAGGCCGCTGCGGAGAACTCGCGCGATCGCTTGCTGCGGGCTGCCTGGGACGTCCGAGAGGATTTGGTCTACGACGCGGTGCCGATCGGAACGGCGATCGCCCGGGCGCGGGCCGTGAACGACGCGCCTGTGGTTTTGCTCGATCATTCCGACAACGTCGGCTCTGGCGGCACCTCCGATGTCATGGCTGTGATCGAGCAGGTCCTCGAAGCCGGTTTGCAGAGTGTTGCCGTGGCGGCGGTTTACGATCCAGAGGCGGCCGCGGCCATGCATGCCGCCGGTCTCGGCAGCGAGATTACCCTGGCGCTCGGCGGCAAGACCGACATGCCGGCGATCGGTCTCTCCGGGCGTTCGCCTACGCTCCAAGGGAAAGTCGCGCATCTGGCGGACGGTCGCTGGATCGTGCGCGGGCCGATGTATACGGGCGTTGAGGTCAATACCGGGCCGACGGCGGTGTTCGAGACCGGGGGCCTCAAGATCGTCGTCACTTCCGTCCATCACGAGCCCTGGGATACCGGCATCCTGTCTGAGAACGGCATCGACCCGCAGAGTTGCCGCTTCATACTGCTCAAGTCGCGCATTCACTACCGGGCTGGCTTCGCGCCCTTGGCCAAGGCGACCTTCACCCTGGACGGGGAGGGGGTGACCACCTCGGACAACGGCCTGCTGCGCTATGAGCATCTGCGCCGTCCGATTTTCCCGCTCGACCCTGAAGATCAGATCGACGTTCAACTGGTGAGCCCGGCTGAGGAGCCCTCGTCGTGAGCGATACGAAGGTCTTCGCGGCGCGCAAGATCGTCACCATGGATCCGCGGCGGCCGGTCGCAAGCCATGTGGCGGTGCGTGACGGACGCATCCTGGCGGTCGGCGATGCCGAAGAGGTCTCGGCCTGGGGCGACTTCCCGCTCGACAGCCGCTTCGCCGACAAAGTGTTGTTGCCAGGCTTCGTGGAGGGGCATGCCCATGTCCTGGCTGGTGCCATGTGGCGCTATCTATACATTGGCTACCACGACCGGGTGGACCCGGCCGGCATCACCCATCCGGGGCTGACCGACATCGGCCAAGCGATCGAGAAGCTGCGCCAGGCCGAAGCGGCGTTGACGGATGCAGAGGCCCCGCTCATCGCCTGGGGCTTTGACCCCATCTTCCTGACCGGTGAGCGGCTCAACCGCCATCATCTGGACAGCGTTTCGGCGAGCCGGCCCATCGCCGTCGTCCACTCCAACTTCCACCTGCTGACCGCCAACACGGCGGCGCTGTCGCTGGCGCAGTATGGGCCTGGAACGCAGATAGTGGGTGTGGCGCTGGAAGAGGATGGCCATCCCCATGGCGAGCTGCGTGAGTTCGCCGCCATGTTTCCGGTCATGCGTCGGCTCGGCATCGACTTCGGAGCGTTGGCACGGAGCGAGGACGGCATCCGTGCCTATGGCGAGGTGGCGCGGCGTTGCGGTGTCACCACGGTGACCGATCTGATCGCCGATCTGGAAGACGGCGACGTCCGGCAGCTCTTGGAGATCACCGGAGAAGCCAGCTATCCCATCCGCCTGGTGCCGGCGCTCAACGGCCATGCGGCGCCGGCGTATGAGACGGCGGAACGGGCCTTGGCGCTCAAGCACCTCAGCACCGAGAAGCTCCGCCTCGGCGCAGTCAAGCTGCTCACCGACGGCTCCATTCAGGGCTTTACCGCGCAGGTCAACTGGCCCGGCTATTTCAAAGGACCGGACCATGGCATCTGGAACATGGCGCCGGAGCAGCTCTACGATACGGTCGACAACCTCAATGGCGAGGACATCCAGCTCCACATTCACGTCAACGGCGACAAGGCCATCGACATGGCGCTGGACGCGCTGGAGCGGACGCTGGGCCACCACCGCCGGCCGGACCACCGCCACACCCTGCAGCATTGTCAGATGGCGGGCCCCGCCCAGTTCCGCCGCATGCAGGCGCTCGGCGTCGGCGTCAATCTCTTCGCCAACCACCTCTACTATTTCGGCGACCAGCATCGCGACATCACACTTGGCCCCGATCGGGCGCAGGGCATCGATGGCTGCGCTACTGCTCTGGCCCACGGTGTGCCCTTGGCCATCCACTCCGATGCGCCGGTGACACCCATGGGGCCGCTCTTTACCGCCTGGTGCGCGGTCAACCGGGAAACCGCGAGCGGAGACATCCTTGGCGAAGCGGAGCGGATCTCGGTCGAGCAAGCCTTGCATGCGGTGACCTTAGGCGCGGCCCACAGTCTCAAGATGGACGCGGAGGTTGGCTCCATCGAGGTCGGCAAGCGCGCCGACTTCGCAGTGCTGGAGGAGGACCCAACCGCCTGTGCGCCCGAGGCGCTCAAGGACATTGTTGTCCATGGCACCGTGCTGGGCGGGGAGGAAACGGCGCCATGACCGTGCCACCGGTGATGCCTCTGCCGATGACTGTGATCGGCGGCTATCTCGGTGCCGGCAAGACGACCTTGGTCAATCATCTGCTGCGCAACGCCGAGGGGCGGCGCATCTGCGTGCTGGTCAACGATTTCGGCGAGATCGCCATCGATGCAGACTTGATCGAGGCCCGCGAGGGCGACAGCCTGACTTTGGCCAACGGTTGCGTCTGCTGCTCCATCGGCGGCGACCTCTTTCGTGCGCTGAGCCGGGTGCTCGACCGGACGCCGCGCCCCGATCATCTGGTGATCGAGGCCAGCGGGGTGGCGGAGCCGGCGCGCATCGCGGCGGTGGCGCGCGCTGAGCCTGATTTCTCCGCCGGCGCCGTGGTCGTGCTCTGCGATGCGGAGACTCTCACCGATCGTTTGGCCGAGCCGCTTCTGGCCCGTACCGTGAGCGAACAGATCGCCGCAGCCGACCTGCTTCTGCTCAACAAGTGCGATTCCGTTGCTGGAGAGACGCTGGATGCTCTGCAAGACCTGCTGCGGCAGCTCAATGAAACGGCGGAGATAAGCCGGGTCGAATTCTCGGCTGCGCCGGTCGAAAGCCTTCTGGCTGAGCCGGCACCGCGAATGCCGCGCGATGTGGCGGAAACCTCGAGCCACGAAGCACTCTATGAGCGCTGGTCGTGGGAGAGCGAGCTGGCCCATCCGATCGAGAGGGTCGAGCAGGCGCTTGCCGCGCTGCCGGGCGGGCTGCTTCGTCTCAAGGGGCTGCTGGTATCCGATGATCGGGCGTCCGCCTGGGAGATCCAATCAACGGGCAGCACGCCCACGGTCGTTGGGCGGCCTGTGCCGCCCGATGCGCCGTCCGGGCTGCGGCTGGTGGCTATCGCTTTGCGCGGCAAGCTGGATAGAGCCGCGCTCGACCGTCGGCTCGCAGCGTTGCAAGAACAAGAACTCGTCTAAGGGGAGGTTGCTCGATGACTGCCGTATTGTTTGCGCCGGGCTTTAAGACGGAGCCCTATTGGTGGGAGCGGACGCCCCGCCCGGAGCTGCCGGACGAAACCCCGCCGCAAAGGGTCGACGTGGCCATCGTCGGGTCAGGCTATACAGGCCTGTCCGCGGCGCTGCAGACGGCGCGGGCCGGCCGCGAGACCGTACTGTTCGATGCCGAGGCGGCCGGCTGGGGCTGCAGCGCGCGCAACGGCGGCCAGATCGGCGACAGCGTCAAGTCGAGCTATGACGAGCTGGTTTCGAGTTTTGGCAAGGAGCGGGCCTTCGCCATCGTCAAGGAAGTGCAGACGGCCCTGGCCTGGACCGGAGACTTCATCCGCGAGGAAGGCATCGACTGTGACTTCAAGGTCTGCGGTCGCTTTCATGCAGCCCATCAGCCTGCGGCCTATGAGTTGCTGGCCAAGAAGATTGCCAATCAACCCAAGGGCCTGGAGGTCGAGGCCCACATGGTCCCGGCTTCGGAGCAGCGCCGGGAACTCGGCACTGATGCCTATCACGGCGGGGTCGTCTATCCGCACCATGCCTCGGTCGATCCGGCACGCTATCACCAGGCCTTGCTCGAGCGCGCCCAGACGGCGGGCGCTCGGGTCTTTCCCTTCTGCCCGGTCACCGCCATCGCGCGGGACGGGGATGGCTTCCGGCTCACCACGGCGAAAGGACAGGTTGCCGCCCGCCAAGTGCTGGTTGCGACCAACGGTTACACCGGCGGCCTGACACCCTGGCAGCAGCGCCGGGTCATCCCGATCGGCAGCTACATGATCGCGACCGAGCCGCTGGAAGACGGCTTGATCGACCGCCTTTTTCCCACCGACCGAGTGGTCAGCGACAGCCGCCGGCTGGTCTACTACTACCGCGCCTCGCCGGACCGCAGCCGCGTGCTCTTCGGCGGCCGCGTCTCCTTGAAAGAGACGGACGCCGAGGTCAGCGGGCCGCGCCTGCATGCCGAGGTCAGCCGCATCTTTCCGGAGCTTGCCAGCGTGCGGCTTAGCCATTCCTGGTTCGGCTACGTCGCCTATACCTTCGACAAGCTGCCGCATGTCGGCCAGCAGGACGGCCTCTACTACGCCATGGGCTACTGCGGGACCGGCGTCGCCTGGGCCTGCTATCTCGGCATGCGCGTCGGTCAGCAGATGCTGGGCCTGAAGGAGGGGCGCACGGTCTTCGAGGATCTCAACTTCCAGACCCGGCCGCTCTACTATGGTGATCCCTGGTTCCTGGCGCCCTCCATCCGCTACTACCGCTGGCGCGACGCTCAGGACCGCTAGGGACTGGGGCTGTGATTCAAGAGGCGACGATACGCTTGGCGCGCTTGAGCGATGTTCCCGCGATGACTGCTTTGCTTCGGCTGCTCTTTGCTCAAGAGGCCGAGTTCGCACCGGATACAACAGCTCAAGACAAAGGCCTGCGCGCGATCCTAGATGATCCGTCGGTGGGACAGCTTTTCGTCGCCGATGATGGCGAGCGCATCCTAGGACTGGTCAATCTGCTCTACACCTATAGTACCGCTTTGGGCGCGCGGGTTGCCCTGTTGGAGGACATGGTGGTGGCAGAAGAGGCGCGGGGCTCAGGCCTCGGCACGCGTCTCGTCGAGGCCGCTGTCGACCACTGCAGGAAGTCGGGCTGCAAGCGCGTTACCCTGTTGACCGACGGTGACAATGAGCGTGCCCACGCCTTCTATCAGCGCTGCGGCTTCGCCCGCTCGGACATGGTGGCCTTCCGCCGTGTGCTCTAGGCTGCTGTAGCGGCCAGGACCGATAGCAAGGATTGCTCAGCCGCTATTGGAAGCAGGAGGCTATCCGATCGACGCAGTCTTCAATGCTGCATTCTGAGGTGTCCAGTGTTTCACAGCCGAATTCACGCGCTTCCTGCCGAAGGTGAGCCGCCCATTTGAGCATCTGATCGGTCGCTAGGTCCGGTTGACGCCTTGTCAGCATCAGCCGCTGAATGCGGTCAGCATCGCGACAGTCAACCAGCAGAATTGTCGCATCTGATATCTCGGCCTCTTTCAGCGCTGAGGCGATGAATTCGATGCGAGATTGTCCCTCAAACAGAACGCGCGTTGCTGGAAGCTTGGCAAGCTTACTGATCCACTCTTGGGTCTTGCAGCGCTGCCACTCTTCGGGAGAGCCGTAGACTGCAGTCATGCTCTTTAGGGACGGTACTTCGATTGCATCGAAGTGCCGAACCAGAACCGACTGCCCGCAGTGCGCAGCAACTCGTTTCGCCAAAGTGGTTTTCCCCGATCCCGATGCACCGGTAAGAATGACGAGTTGTTTCGTTTTCTGATCGAACACGCGTGATCCGCCTATTCCGCTTTGCTGCTCGGGTGCTCTCTCTGTTGTGTAGAAGGGTAGCGATTCGACCACGGGCCGCTACCTTGATGGCCTGAAGAAGATAGCGTCGCGGCGGAAACCCGGGTTAAGGTTGTTTGTGTGCCGTTGCATCCGTCCCAAGCGGTTCCGGATCGGCTGGTGTCCAACGGGGATGCCGGAGGATAGTTCGGACATGGGAGGCTTTATCGGTAGCGGCCGGTTCGCCGAAGGGGCAGGCCGGCCCGTACAATTCGGATGACACCAGGGAGGAACACGATGCGTGGAACAGCAGCCTTTGCCTTAGCGCTCGCGACGTTCATTGCCGGCCCGGCCGTTGCCGCGGACGCCTTTCCCGATCTCAAGGGAACCTGGACCGGTAAAGGCGATGGCGTGTTCGTGACCTCGCCCGGATCTCCGACGCACTCGCAGTTCGGACAGGTCGACATCACGGTGGTGATCGACGCGCAGGAAGACCGCCGCTTCGCCGGCACGATCACGATGTCGGGGGCCACCAAGCCGGTCGTCGGCGTCATCACGAAGAGCAACAGGATCTTGTGGTCGGAGCCCGGTGGCTTCGTCGAGGGTCACCTGGCGGATGCGAACACGATCGAAGGCTGCTTCCTGCGGGTGAGCGAGTTCAGCCAGCTCGCCGCCTGCGAAGTGCTGAAGCGCCAGGAGTAGCTGTCCGAGGTTCCGCCCTTTGTATCATGCGGAGCCGCGATCTAGCCGAAACGCGGTGGGACTGAGCAGTGCGTTGAAAAGGCTGATCGGCTGGCGTGGCCCCCGTGTGATTCAATCTCGTCCTGCGGAGTATTCGCTGGTGGGAGAGTGATGCGTGGGGTGGACGAGCGGTCGCTAGAGCTGCTCTCTTACTTCGGTTTGGAGAAGTGGGTGCGGCAGGACGATACACTCACTGCGGCGGATCCAAGTCAACAAGATGCATGCGCGCAGCGATGAGACGCGCACTGCGCGCCAAAGACTGTCATTCAGTCGTTTGAGCTAAGCCGAAGAGCCGCGGCGAGCCAACGCAAGCCCGACTCCCGCGCCGACCATCATGCCGCCCGACACACGCGCCACGGCCTTGAGGGCACGCGGGCTGCTCAGAAAGCGCCGGGCGCCGCCGGCCGCAACGGCCCAGAGCGCGGTGACGCTGAAGGCTATCACCAGGAAGGTTGGCACGATGATCGCCAGCTGGGTTTCCAGGGGGCGGGAGGCGTCGATGAACTGTGGCAGGAAGGCCGCGATGAAGATCAGGCTCTTGGGGTTGGGAATGGTGATGATCAGGCCTTGCAGGAAGAGGTTCCGGCCCGAGGCCGCGGGCGCCGTTCCTGCGGCGATCGCATTGGCGCTGCGCCATTGCTTGATGCCCAGGTAGATCAGGTAGGCCGCGCCAGCCCAGCGCACCCATTCGAAGGCTTCCGCCACCACATGCAGCAGCGAAGCGAGGCCGATAACGGCCACGGCGAGCTGCACTGCGACGCCAGTCGTGGCGCCGGCCACTGTCACCAGGGCGCGATGCCAGCCGTGCGTGATGCCGTGGGCGACGGTCAGGAGCACACTCGGCCCGGGCAGGGAGATCATGATGGCCGTGGCAATCACGAAGGCAACGAAGATCTCCCAATCCATGCTCTGATGTCCTTCCTCTGCGGCTTGGCACGTTCAGCTAACAGGATGAAAAGGTCTTCGGCAACAGCCAAGGACGGGGTGCCTCGTGCCGTCAGATAATGGCCAGAGGGCTGGGGCCGTTCGGTGCGGGGAAGGCGGCGTCCAAGGCCTCGAGGTCCGCAGCGTCCAGCGCGAGGCCGAGCGCCGCTGCATTGGCTTTGACGTGCTCCAGGTTCGCTGCCTTGGGGATGGCGATCATCCCCTCCTGCCGCAAGACCCACGCCAAGGCGACGGTTGCGGGCGCCACGCCATGCTTTTCGGCAGTGCTTTCCACCGCCGGCTCCAACAAGACCTCGCCCTGGCCGAGTGGCGAGTAGGCCATGATCGGTGTGCGGCGCTCGCGGCAGCGCGGTATCAGCTCCCACTCGATGCCGCGCTCGCCCAGGTGATAGAGCACCTGGTTGGTAGCGCAGGTATCGCCGCCATCCAGGCCCCAAAGCTCGGCCATATCAGACGCATCGAAGTTGCTGACGCCCCAAGCGGCGATCTTGCCCTCGCTCTTGAGCTGCTCGAAGGCCTCGACCGTCTCTGCCAGCGGCACCGATCCGCGCCAGTGCAACAGATAGAGGTCGATGGTTTCGACGCCGAGGCGCGTCAGGCTGCGCTCGCAAGCGGCGATGGCGCCCCGGCGCGAGGCATTGTGAGGGTAGACCTTGCTGACGAGAAACAGCCCGTCCCGCCGTCCGGCGATGGCTTCGCCGACAACCTCTTCCGCACCGCCTTCGCCGTACATCTCGGCCGTATCGATCAAGGTCAGACCGAGATCGATGCCGTGCTGCAGCGCTTTGACCTCCTGGGCGCGCTGACCGGCACGCTCCCCCATGCGCCAGGTGCCGAGCCCGAGGGCCGGGGCCTCCGTACCGTTCGGCAGCGCCACGAATCGCATCTCTGCCCCTTCCTATCCGCACTGGTGAGCCAGAGGCGCTTGATATCTGATGCCGGTCAATAGCGCCAGCCGTCCGAGTCGCGGCCGCAGGGGCGCCAGCGGAAAGCGGAAGCGTCGTGACGACCGAGGTATCGTCAAGGGAGGGCGGGCTCCCGGATGCGGTCAAGGGCATCCTTTGGATGTTGCTGACGGCGGCTCTCTTCATGGTGATGGACGTCATCGCCAAATGGCTGTCGGAAAGCTATCCGACCAACCAGATCACCTGGGGGCGCTTCTTCTTTCACGCGCTCTTTCTCGGTCTCTATCTCAACCATCGCCTCTTGGAGACCTTGCGTTCCAATCGCCTGGGGCTGCAGCTCACGCGCTCCTGCTTCATGTTGGCGACCAATTTTCTGTTCTTCACCGGCCTCGCTTATCTCGGCTTGGCAGAAATCACTGCGATCATGTACGTGGCGCCCTTGGTGACCACCTTGCTGGCCGTACCGCTCTTGGGGGAGGTGGTTGGTTGGCGCCGCATCGCTTCTGTCATCGTCGGCTTCATCGGCGCCCTCATCATTATCCGGCCTGGCAGCGAAAGCTTGAGCTGGGCGGTGCTCCTTCCATTGGCGGCAGCCTTTAGCCACGCCGCCTATCAGATCACGACCCGCATGCTGTCGCGCAGCGAGGGCTCGCTCACCACGCTCGCCTACACGGCGCTGGTCGGCGCGGTGATCTCAACCTTGGCCTTGCCCCTGGGATGGGAGACGCCGGACCTGGTCGGTTGGTTGGGCCTGATGGGGATGGGCCTCTTCGGTTGTCTCGGCCACTTCACCTTCATCAGGGCCTTCACCGTGGCGGACGCAGCTCTGGTCTCACCCTTCGCCTACACCAGCCTGCTCTGGGCCTCGCTGTTCGGCTATTTCATCTTTGCCGAGGTGCCTGACTTTTGGACCATCGTCGGCGCCGCCGTCGTCGCCGGCTCGGGCCTCTACATCGTTCATCGCGAGCGGCAGCGCTTACGTCATCCCGTATCGCCCTGGCGGCCGTCGCGGTGATCGGTTGAAAAGGGCCGGCAGACTCTAATGCGCAGCCGCTTGCCGGGAGTCGGTGTCGCCTTCCTCGTGCAACAGACGGTTGGCCGGCAGGGTGACGCTGACCGTGGTGCCCTTGCCGTGGACCGAGGCGATGTCCAGCCGACCGCCGTGAAGCTCGGCGAAGGATTTGACGATGGATAGGCCGAGCCCAGTGCCCTGGTAGCTGCGCGTGAACGTGCTCTGGGCCTGGACGAAGGGCTGGGTGATGTGCTCGAGTTGTTCTGGGGCGATGCCGATGCCGTTGTCCTCGACACGGCCGACGATCTCGCCGGAGGGGAGCACTTCTGCCGCGACGATAACCTTGCCGCCCGCGCGGCTGAACTTGATGGCATTGGACAGCAGATTGGAGAAGATCTGCCGCAGCAGCCGCCTGTCGGCGTAGATGGCGGGCAGCGAGTCTTGCAGGTCACATTCCAGCTCGACCTCCGCCTGGGCGGCTTCGTTTCGCAGTAAACGGACGACGCTGGCGATCACGGAGGAAAGCTCGACGGGTTCTTCCGTCAGTTCCATGTGACCGGCTTCTACCTTGGCGACATCGAGGATGGAGTTGATGACGGCCAAAAGGTGCCGGCCGCTCTCATGGATATCGCGGACGTAGTCGACGTAGCTCGGATGGCCAAGCTCGCCTTTGGACTGACCTTCGAGAACTTCGGCAAAGCCGATGATGGCGTTGAGCGGCGTCCTGAGCTCGTGGCTCATGTTGGCCAGGAACTCCGACTTGGCGCGCGAGGCCAGCTCGGCATTCACCTTGGCCTCGAGCAAGCTGTGGGTCAGGCGTTTGCGCTCGATGGCGTAATGCACGGCGCGACGCACTGTGTCGACGGTGATGTCGGTCTTGACCAGATAGTCCTGTGCGCCTTGCTGCACCGCGGCCAGCGCGTGCATCTCATCGTCATGGCCGCTCAAGACGACGATTGGGATGGTCGGCTGCACCTGCTGGAGGGCCGTGAGCCCTTTGAGATCGCTGGCATCGGGAAGCGAGAGATCGAGAAGGACCACGTCAGCGCCCTGGCGAGCGAGTGTTTGGCAGGCATCCGCGAGCGTCCCGGCCTCGGCGATGGCGTCATTGGGCCAGCCAGCGTCGATCAGCAACTCTCGGGTGAGTCGCGCATCGCCCGGGTTGTCCTCGACGACGAGCACTTTGGCGTCGGTGCTGGCCTCATCGATCATGTTGCCTGGCCGCTCCTTCGCCACATCTGTCTTTCGTCCCCAGCCGATTTGCTGTTAGGCAGCCGCATCGGACTGCGGCAGCTTCACGATCTGGAGCCAGAAGGTCTCGATCTGGCGCACGATCTCGATGAAGCGCTGGAGGTCGACGGGCTTGGTCACGTAGCAATTGGCGTGCAGGGCATAGCTCTTGACGATGTCCTGCTCGGCCTCGGAGGTGGTGAGCACGACGACAGGAATGTTCTTAAGGTTCGGGTCGGTCTTGATTTCGGCCAGCACCTCGCGGCCGTCCTTCCGCGGCAGGTTGAGGTCCAGCAGCACCACATCGGGCCGCGGCGCATCGCGGAATGGCTCCTCGCGGCGGAGAAACTTCATGGCCTCGACGCCGTCTCTGGCCAGATGCAGACGGTTGCAGAGCAGCCCTTCCTTGAGCGCCTCCTCGGTCAGCCGGGCGTCGGCGGGATTATCTTCGACCATCAGGATTTCTACGACGCTCATGATGCTGCCTTGTCGCTTGCGGGAAGGTTGAACAGAAAGGTGCTGCCGCTCTTGCCGTCGGACTCGACCCTGAGTTGGCCGCCGTGGCGCTCGACGATCTTCTTGCAGACCGAAAGCCCGATCCCGGTACCGGGATAGGCCTCGCGCGCATGCAGGCGCTGAAAGATGAGGAAGATCCGCTCGGCGTACTCCGGCTCGATTCCGATCCCGTTATCGGCAACGGCGATAGTCCAGTCGCTGCCGTCGCGCGTCGCCGTCAGTCGAACCTCAGGCGGCGCATCGGCGCGGAACTTGATGGCGTTCGCGATCAGGTTTTGCAGCAGCTGACGGAGTTCGACACTGTCGCCGCAGACATTCGGCAAGCCATCGATGTCCACCTTGGCGCCGGCGTCCTCGATCGCCTTCTGCAGGTCACGGCAGGCCATCTCGGCGGCTTCCTGCAGACTGACGCAGCGCCTGGGCCGATCGCTACGGCCGACGCGCGAGTAGCTCAGCAGCGCATTGATGAGCTGTTGCATGCGCCCGGCACCGTCGACCGCGAAGCCAATGAACTCGTTGGCATCCTGGTCCAGTGCACCGTGGTATCGTCGTTGAAGTAGCTGGCAATAGCTCGCGACCATCCGCAACGGCTCTTGCAGGTCGTGCGAGGCTACGTAGGCGAACTGCTCGAGTTCGGAGTTGGAGCGCTGCAGATCCTCGACCAGCTCGGCCATCTTGTCCGCTTGCTCTTTGAGCTTGGCCTGGTGCTGCGCGCGCTCGGTCACGTCCGTGTAAGTCGTGACGAAGCCGCCGCCGGGTAGGGGGACGCCGACGATCTCCAGAACCACGCCGTCCGGTCGGGTGCGCTGAAAGCAGTGTGGTTCGAAGCGCTTCGCCAGCTCAACCCGCTCGTGGACCTGTTCCTCGACGTCGCCGGGGCCGTACTCGCCGCGCTCGGCGTTGTAGCGGATGAAGTCCGCGAAGGGCCGGCCGTGGGGGCCGGGGAAGTCCTTGGGAAACTCCAGAAGCTCGACAAAGTCGTCGTTCCAAAGCACCATGTTGAGGTCGGCGTCGGTGACGCTGATGCCGTGGTTCATGTGCTCGAGCGTGGTGCGCAGAAGCGCCGAGGTGCGCTCCAGCTTTCGCTCGCTCCTCACCAGCGAGGTAAGGTCGGTGCCGGTTCCTCGATATCCTGCGAAGGTACCGTCCGCGTCGTAGAACGGCTTGCCGTTGATCTGGACGACCAGAGGGCATTCAGAGCCCGGCTTTTCGATGGGAAACACGAAGTTACGGAATGGCCTGCGATTGTAGAGGTCATCGAGATGGGCTCGAAAAGCCTCCGGATCTGAGGTCTCATCCAGGTAGTCTTCACGCCGCTTGCCGAGAAAATGCTCGGGGGCCAGGCCGAGAACGTCGCGAATCCGCTCCGACAGATAAGTCAGACGAAGATCCGGTCCCATTTCCCAGAACCAGTCAGAGGCAGCCTCGGCAAAGTCGCGCAGGCGCCTGTTGCTCTCCTGGTCGAGCGTTTTCGTCTCCTGGGTTACCGGCTCCGCTGGCAGCGCGGAATCGGATAGAACCCGTTGGCTATTGGGGCCTGAGGTCACGGCTGAACCCTTTTTGTCACAGCAGGAGCATAGTCCGTGATATTTGAAGGGGCGTTAATCCTTCCTACGCTTTGCTCGGTGCTGGTTGGAGCCAGGCTCCCGGCGTGCTTGCGCGCCAAGACTCCTTACCCTTTCCTTAGTCGTGCTCCGTCTTAGCTCTAGCGGAAGCGGGAGCTACGAGAGGGTTAACGGAAACACGTCATGACCGGGCTGGTTCTTATCTACGGTGCAACGGGTGGTGTCGGTCTCGCTTTGACCGAGCGCTGCCTGGAAAGGGGACAAGCGGTCGTCGCCACCGGACGCGACGAGACGCGGCTGGCCACCCTTGGTGCTCGAGCGGGGGTGACGGCACGAGCGGCCGATGCCCTCGATGCCAACGACATCGAGGCCGTTGCTGAAGAGGCGGGGACGATGGGCTCGTTGGCTGGTTTGGCCTATTGCATCGGCTCCATCGACCTGAAACCGCTGAAACGGGCGACAGAGGAAGACTTTCTTAAGAGCTATAGCCTGAATGTTGTGGGCGCGGCGCGGGCCGTGAAGGCGTCCGCGCCGGCATTGGCCAAAGCGGGCGGAGCTGTGGTGCTGTTTTCCTCGGTGGCAGCCGGTCAGGGATTTGCCAACCATAGTGTCGTTGCGGCGGCAAAAGGGGGCGTCGAGGCCCTGACCCGTTCGCTGGCTGCTGAGTTGGCGCCGAAGGTTCGGGTGAACTGCATAGCGCTGAGCTTGACGGACACGCAAATGGCGAAGCCGCTTCTGGCCAACGAGGCCATGGCAAAGGGCATTGCGCAGATGCATCCCTTGCCGAGATTGGGGCAGCCCGAGGATGCGGCGGCTCTGGCCGACTTCCTCTTGTCCGGGGATGCCAGCTGGATGACGGGCCAGGTCCTGTCGCTCGACGGGGGACGTTCCAGCTTGCGAACGAAGGGGTAGTGGGGATGGCCATGTCATACGGCAGGGACGATACGGGGGAGAGCACGCAGATCCCGACGGCGGCAGCGCTGCTCGGAGCCGGAGGACTCATTCCCTTCTTGGGGCTGGCCGCTGCGGCGCACTTTGCCGGAGAGGTTGATGCCTCCATTGCAATTGAGGCGCTGCGCGCCTACGGCGCCGTGATTCTCTCTTTTCTGGGCGGCATCATTTGGGGCCTTGGGATTGCCGGCTTCGGCGGCGCAGCTGCCAAGCCGCGCGAAGCCTTGCGACTGACCGTCAGCATCCTTCCGTCGCTGTTCGGCTGGCTGGCCTTGATGCTGCCGGAGCAGTCCGGGCTCTGGCTGCTGGCATCCTGCTTTTTGATGGTGCTGGCGGTGGACCTCATTATGAGCAGAGGGGGTTTGGCGCCGCGCTGGTATCCGGCACTCCGCTGGCGCTTGACGGTGATTGCATTTATTTGCCTGGTGGTTGCCGGCGCGGCCTTGCCGACAGTGTAGCGATGACTCCGAAAGACCGCATCGAGCCTCAGCCTGGGCAGGAGTCCGTCTGGGACTACCCGCGGCCGCCGCGTCTCGAGCGGGTGGAAGACCGCCTTCGTGTCGTCTTCGATGGTGTCATTGTCGCTGATAGCGAACGTGGCCACCGTGTTCTCGAGACCAGTCATCCGCCGGTCTACTACATTCCGCGTGCGGACATCCGCTTCGATCTCCTCGAGCCGGCAGGGGGGCGTTCGCTCTGCGAGTTCAAGGGAGCGGCCAGCTACTGGACCCTCCGGCATGGCGCACGCCTCTCCGAGCGGGCGGCCTGGAGCTATCCGGAGCCGACGACTGCCTTTGTGGCGATCAAGGACGCTTTGGCCTTCTATGCATCGCGGGTCGATGCCTGCTACGTCGGGGAAGAGCGGGTATCCGCGCAGGAGGGCGACTTCTATGGCGGCTGGGTAACGTCCCGCGTCGTCGGTCCCTTCAAGGGCGGCCCCGGCACCTGGGGCTGGTAAGGACCGGCCTTTTCGTTCGTCAGGCGATTTTTTCCAGTCCGCACCATTCGGCGATAAACAGCGCTATGGAGCCGGTCACGCGGCGCACCGAGTCGAGGCTGACCCGCTCGTCGAAGCCGTGAATGTTCTCCGAGTGGGGGCCATACACCAGGCAGGGCATGTCGCCGTAGAGCACGAAGACCCGGCCGTCGAGATAGGCTGGGGAAATCTTGGATTCCAGGCTGCGCTTGCAGCTTGTCGCGTGGGCGCGTTCCAGGGTTTTCTCGGCTTCGCCGCCCTCTTCGAGCACATAGCCGCGCGCGAAGAAACCGTTGTACACGATCTCGGGCGGATTGTTGGCCAGGAAGGGATGATCCCGGCAGACGTCCCTCAGGCAGGTCTCCAGCTCCAGCGCCGCCTCCCGCGGGTCCTCGCCGGGGTAGAGGGCAGCGCGGGCATCGAAGCTGCACCAGGCCGGCACGGAGGAGGCCCAATCGCCGCCGGCGATCTTGCCGATGTTGATGTTGATAGGGTGCTCGTGATCTTCGAAATAGCGATGGCCACTGCGCTTGGCGTTCCAGCGCTGCTCAAGGCCGCGCAGTGACTGGATGAGGTCGTAGGCGGCAAGGATGGCATTGGAGCCTTCGTTGGCGCGTAACACATGGACGGGCGTGCCGCGGACATGGACCTGGAACCAGATGACCCCGACATTGGCGCGGACCAGCGCCTCGCCCATCGGCTCGGTGATGAGGGCGGCATCGGCCTGGTAGCCGCGCTGCAGGCAGGCGAGCGCGCCGTTGCCGGTGCATTCTTCCTCGGTGACCGACTGGAGATGGACGGTCGCCGCTGGCCGATAACCGATGTCCCGCAAGGCATCGAGCGCGAAGATATTGGCGGCGATGCCGGCCTTCATGTCGCCGGCACCGCGCCCGTACAGCCAGTCGCCGCTGCAGTAGGGCTCGAAGGGCGGGCGGCTCCACTGCTCGTAGGGGCCGGTGGGAACGACATCGATATGGCCGTTGAGGATGAGCGAGCGGCCGTTTTCCTTTGAGGGTCGGTGGGTGGCTACCACGTTGATCGCGTTGTCGTAGCTCACCGTGACGGGGGAAAAGCCGGGATGCTCCTCAATATCGTCGGTGTTGATGGTCCAACGGTCGACGGCATAGCCGCGCTGGGAGAGCTCACGATGAACGAAGTCCTGTGCCGTATGCTCCTGACCCCGCAAGGAGGGAAAGCGCACGAGTTCCTCGGTGAAGGCGATCTGCTCTTCGAAGCGCGCCTCGACGGCTTTCAGAATAGGGGAGACCAAACTCGGATCCAGAAGGGACCTGTCTTGCTTCATAACGGCAATGGACATGCTCCGTTCCCTTTCTTGGCGCTGAGCGCTCCCAATGGCCTACTGTTCTTCGTCCGCCCGTCTGCGTACGCTGCCGAGTTTGTGTCTCATTCGCTCCGGGCGCTGGCGTTAGATTAACCCCACGGTTGGTAGAGGGAAACACCGGGAGGCGTTTTTCGCAGGGTCGGAGCCAAAGAAGGTAAGCTGATGGACAACAGTGGCTTGCGCGAAGCGCAGCAGAAAGATCTCGATTTTGTCTTCGACTGCCTGCGCCGACTGGCTCATGAGGTGGGGGAGGCAGCGCATTTCGTTTCCTCGATCGAGGACGTGCGCCGTGACGCTTTCGGCAGCCATCCGCACTACGAGGTTCTCATCGGCGAATGGCAAGGGCAGGCGGCCGGGCTGGCCACCTTCTTTCCGATCTACTCCACCTACAAGGGACGGCCGGCGCTCTATGTCGACAATCTCTTCGTCCACGACTGGGCACGTGGGGCGCGGCTCGGCCGGCGTCTCATGAGTGGTGTTTGCGCCCTCGCTGAAGCACGCGGCTGTTGCCGTGTGGAGCTCAAGGTGCTGTCCGGCAATCCGGCGCAGCACTTCTATGAGTCCTTGGGCATGAGCGTGAGCGATGAACGGCACTACCGCATCGAGGGGGCGTCGATGATGCGGCTGGCGACTCACGAAAGCTAGCGCGAGCCCGGCCCCTTGGCTTCGCGTCGCTGAGCGCGGTGGTGGAGAAAAAGAAGGGAGCGAAGAACGATCGCTCGCTCTTCGCTCCCTGTCCTCCCTGAAACCTCCCTTTGTCGGGATAGCTTCTGTTATTGTCCCTGACCCAGCGAGTAGCCGGGTTCGCCATCGAAGGTATAGAGCTGCTCGGTCTTGACGAAATCGACGCCGGCGCCGGTCAGCTGGCGCAGAATGTCCAGCACCATGGCTTTGTTGAACTGCTTGCCTTCCCGAGCCAGGAAGCGGCAGCGCCAGTGGTCGGTGGTGAAGGTTTCTGGCAGTCCGCCCGGCCAGATCTTGACGCCGCGATTGGTGATCATGGCCAGCTCGACCAGCTCGCTCTCGGCGGTCTTCATCTCCCGCGCCAGCTCTTCGACCGGAGCGGTCGAATGGACGAAGACATCCATGCCGACCAGTTCCTTCTTGGCCGGCGGGCGGGGGGTCGCCTCCGGCACGGCGAAGGGCTTGCTGTTCTGGTCGTAGGAGGCTGCGGCCAGGCGTTGTGGTTTCTCGCCCAGGCGACTGATGACCGCGTCGGCGAAGTCGCGCGTGCCCAGCTTCTCCTTGGAGACACCCTCCTTGTAGATGTCGTAGGTGTGCAGGCCGTCCTCGATGGTCTTGAGCCAGGCATTGTGCACGCGCTCGGCGACATCCCGCTGTCCCAGGTGGGCCATCATCATGACGCCGGCCAGCAGCAGACCCGAGGGGTTGGCCAAGTCCTGACCTGCGCGGCGCGGAGCCGAGCCGTGAATGGCCTCGAACATGGCGCACTGGGCACCGATGTTGGCGGAGGGCGCGAGGCCGACGGAGCCGGCGATCTGAGCTGCCACGTCGCTCAGCACGTCGCCGTAGAGATTGGGCATGACGACGACATCGAAGGCTTCCGGCGTGTCAGCCAGCTTTGCCGCGCCGATATCGACGATCCAGTGTTCGTTCTCGATATCGGGATACTCGGCGGCGACCTCGTCGAAGACCTTGTGGAATAGGCCGTCGGTCAGCTTCATGATGTTGTCTTTGGTGAAGCAGGTGACCTTCTTACGGCCGTGCGCCCGCGCATACTCGAAGGCGTAGCGCACGATTTTCTCGCTGCCGGGCCGCGAGATCAGCTTGAGGCACTGATAGACGTCATCGGTCTGTCGGTGCTCGATGCCGGCGTAGAGATCCTCTTCGTTCTCGCGCACCACGACCACGTCCATGACGGGATGCTTGGTGGCGATGAAGGGATCGTAGGAGACGCAGGGGCGGACGTTGGCAAAGAGCCCCAGGCTCTTGCGCACGGTGACGTTCAAGCTCTTGTAGCCGCCGCCTTGCGGCGTGGTGATCGGCGCTTTGTAGAACACCTTGGTGCGGCGCAGGCTGTCCCAGGACTCGGCCGCAATCCCAGCTGTGTTGCCGGAGCGATAGAGCTGCTCGCCGATCTCGATAGGCTCGATCGCGATGTTGGCGCCGCCGGCGATCAGGACCTTCAGACTGGCCTTCATGATCTCGGGGCCGATGCCGTCGCCGAATGCGACGGTGACTGGCGTCGCTGAGCCGTCGCCCGCCTTGCCGATGTAGTCGTCTATGTCGATCGGTTTGGCTTCGACGTTCATGCGCCGGTCTCCTGCTGTGAATTGGGTGGCTGCAACATAAGCAGCATCGGGCAATTGTTAAAGTTGATAACAGCTGTCTGGTAGATTGGGTTTCTCTATCGTCAAAGAGCCACGCCTTGCCAAGAAGGGCGCTTAGGCTGAGCCAAGCACCACGCAGTCGCGCGGCCGAATGCGCAGCTTGACGCTTTCACCCTCGCGGAAGGGGCGCTCGTCGATGGTGCCGATGACCTGAAGGCGGAGGTCGCCCACTTTGACGAAATAGCGGGCGGTGACGCCGTCGGCCAGCTCCAAGGCCGTTGTTGCGCCGTTGCTGCCCAGCACCCTGGCTTCCAGAAGGTTCGAGTAGCCGAGGAAGTCGGCGACGAAGGCGGAGGCCGGGCGGTTGTAAACCTCTTCGGGCGCGCCTTGCTGCTCGGACTCGCCCTCGCTCATGACCACGACGGTGTCGGACATGGCGAGCGCTTCTTCCTGGTCGTGGGTGACGAAGAGGGTGGTGATGTTGAGTTCGCGCTGAATCTTCTTGAGCTCGACGCGCATTTCCTCGCGCAGGTTGGCATCGAGCGCGGAGAGCGGCTCGTCGAGCAGCAACACGTCGGGCTGAATGACGACGGCCCTTGCCAAAGCGATGCGCTGCTGCTGACCGCCGGAGAGCTGCGAGGGGAGGCGTGCTTCCATGCCTTGCAGACGCACAAGCTCTGGAACTCAAAGCCGGACTAGAGTTTCTTGCTCCCACTGCCAGCCGAGAGCACTTCAAGTGTCGATTCACAAAGACATGTAAGATTAAGAATACGCAGCGCCCAATGCGAAATATAGGCGGAGCAGTAAGTAGCGCTTATGAATATTAGATTAAATACGCTTCTCAAGCTCTTTTTCTTATAGACTGTAAGTAGAATTATGACGTTTTCTTCTCGATATCGTCAAGGTAAGCAGCGCAAAACCAAGACCGAACAGCAGCAGACTGCTAGGCTCCGGTAGCCTCATCTCTTTCGACACTGTGCCCGTGATTTCGAGGCCTGTTGAGAAATTATATTGCTGCCCTACTGTAAAAGAAGCCTCCCATCGCGGGGAAAACGGATCCGTGACTATGAAATCGAAGGCAGATATTGGATCTATTGAGTCAAGAAAAAAGCTGCCAAGTATAATATTATCTCCTGTCAAAGGGTCTATACCGATAGGCGTGTCGGAAAACCACTTTGTACTGAAGCTAACCATCCCTCCCTGAGGTAACTGATCGCCTGGCGTTCCAATTAGAGCATCAAATCCAGTAGACGAGATAAGTTCTCCAAAGGCTATTGAACTTGAGAAAAGGCCGTTGAGATCACCGGTCGTAGTTATCTCAAACCGCCCGAACCCAGAATTTATATCTCCAGTGGCTGTCTGGAGTCCGCTAAGATCTGTGTCGTAGGTGATGTTCCCATTCTTATCCTTAAAATCAGCGATCGTAACGGTACATGACACCGCACCAGTACACGTAATCACAACTTCCCCGCCGCCCTCCCCCGGCAGCCTGATGCTCTCGTTGCCGCTAAGCGTGATTGTCGCCTCGGATTCGTCCTTTGATATCCATTTCTGAGTAATCACGGCCGCATGAGACTCAATTGGTTGATAAGCAAGAATAGCTGCGCTGACGAATACAGCCATACGGATACTAGAGGCACTCGCCAACATGAGACTCTTCCTCGTCTAATGTCGCTTAAACAATGATCAGATAGACCGCCAAAGATGCGGGCAAGTGATTCGCAGTATTTTCAATCTATATTCAAAACTGCATAGCCGGTGACAAGAACCGCTTGAGAATCGTTTTCTTGGCCACCTGGTTTTGTTGCCACGCTATCGTTGCGGATCCTTATAAGTACCGCCCGAAGAGCTTCATGGCCCGTGGATTAGGCCACCTAGTCAATATGGGCCTCAGGGCATACACACAAGTTGTGATCGTATTTCGTCACTATGGCACTGTGGCTTCTCAACAGCATAATCACGATAGTTGAATGTAATTTGATGCGCAACCCCTAATTGTTTTTAGATGGGGAGCTGATGTAGGTAAGCCCTAGTGACAAAGTCCACTTTGCTTCCAATTGCCAATTTCTGCGGACACGCTTCCCCTTCGACAAACTCTTCGTCCAAGAGCGGACGCACAGCGTGCAGCTTGGCCAGTGTCCTATGGTGTGGATCTGTGCACTCGCCAAGCAACGCCATACTGATCGAAGGCAGTGCCTTGGCTCGCGCCGCGGCGCGTGAGAGGCGAGTGTCTAAGCGCCGCCGAGCACTACACAGTCGCGCGGCCGAATGCGCAGTTTGACGCTTTCACCCTCGCGGAAGGGTCGTTCGTCGATCGTGCCGATGACCTGAAGGCGGAGGTCGCCCACTTTGACGAAATAGCGGGCGGTGACGCCGAGGTAATCCACATCGGCCACCGTGCCGTCGAGGATGCTGTCGCCGTTGCCGCCGTCCCAGTCGGACGCGATGCCGATCTTTTCGGCGCGGATGACCAGCTTGACCCGGGCATGCCCAAAGTGGCCGTTCTGGTTGTCGGCATCGACGGTCACGCCGTCCGCCAGCTCTAGGGCCGTTGTTGCGCCGTTGCTGCCCAGCACCCTGGCTTCCAGAAGGTTCGAGTAGCCGAGGAAGTCGGCGACGAAGGCGGAGGCCGGGCGGTTGTAGACCTCTTCGGGCGCGCCTTGCTGCTCGGACTCGCCCTCGCTCATGACCACGACGGTGTCGGACATGGCGAGCGCTTCCTCCTGGTCGTGGGTGACGAAGAGGGTGGTGATGTTGAGTTCGCGCTGAATCTTCTTGAGCTCGACGCGCATTTCCTCGCGCAGGTTGGCATCGAGCGCGGAGAGCGGCTCGTCGAGCAGCAGGACGTCGGGCTGAATGACCACGGCGCGCGCCAGCGCGATGCGCTGCTGCTGACCGCCGGAGAGCTGGGAGGGCAGTCGGGACTCCATGCCCGGCAGGCGCACCAGCTCGAGCGCCTGCGCGACGCGGCGGCGGCTCTCGTCCTTGGGCACGTCGCGGTACTTCAGGCCGAAGGAGACGTTGTCGAAAACGCTCTTGTGCGGAAACAGGGCGTAGTTCTGAAACACCAGGCCGATGTTGCGCTTGTGGATCGGCACCTCGTTGATGCGGTTGCCGTTGACCAGAATTTCGCCGTCGGTCGGCGTCTCCAACCCGGCAACCATGCGCAGGATGGTCGTCTTGCCGCAGCCGGAGGGGCCGAGCAGCGTGGTGAAGGAGCCGGCATCGAGCGTCAGGTCGACGCTCTTGACCGCCTGCACGCTGCCGAAAGACTTGCTGATCCGCCTGAGCTCGACCGCACCCGCGGGTCCTGCCATGACCTCGGCCCTATTGCTGTTCCGGGAAGAGAAGAGAGGCCGGGGCGTGAAGGCCCCGGCCATGGATGACGTTCAGGCTCAACCGCCTTTCTCGACGCGGTTCCACTTCCTCTGCCACGCGGTGCGGTTCTCCGCCCAGTAGGCGGCATCGGCGAACAGCAGGTTCTCCAGCGTGCCGGTGGGGTCGAAGGCCGGCAGGGCCTGGACTTCCGGCGGCATGTCGACCTTCGTCGGGTCGAGAGAAGGCGGATAGTTCTGCCCGATGGCGACCGCGATGGAGACTTCGGGATCCAGCATGTAGTTGAGCAGCTCTTCGGCTTCGGGCATCGGCGAGCCCTTGGCGACGAAAAGCGTCTCCATCCAGGAGTAGGTGCCCGGCGGCTCGCTATAGCCGATGGGGTGGCCCTGCTTCTGCACGCCGGCGACGCGACCCGACCAGGCATCGCACGCCAGGTACTCTTCCTTGGCCAGGAGGTCCATCAGCTCGGCGCCGGAACCGAAGTACTTGAGGATGAGGTCCCGGTGCTCGCGGACCTTGTCCCAGCAGGCCTCGATATCCTCGATGCCGTTCGGGTTCTGGCCGGTCTGCAGCGCGGCGTGCCAGATGCGGCCCTGCCAGCTGCCGTAGCCGCCGAGCTTACCCTTGAGGTCCTCGCGCAGGATGATGTTGGCGCCGTCGGCCTCGGCTTCTTCCTTGGAGATGTACTTGGTGTTGTAGGCAAAGCCGGTGTTGCCGTAGTCGAAAGGAACGGCGGAGAGGCCGTCGGGCGTGATCGCGCGGAAGGGCGCGATCAGGGCCGGCATGACCAGCTTCAGGTTCGGGATGTTGTCCTCGTTGATGACGGCGCCGTAGCCGGCGTCGGTCAGCGTCTTGTAGATCGTCACACCCGAGGAGAGGTGCAGGTTGTAGGTGCCCTCTGGCGAGGCCTTGATGTTGTTGAAGTGCTCTTCCTCGGAGCCGAAGGTGCCGTCGATCACGGTGATACCGGTGGCCTGCTCATAAGGCGTGAAGGCGCCCTTGCGCAGCGATTCCGAGACGATGCCGCCCCAGCCGTCGAAGCGCAGTTTCTCGACATTGGCGTGGGCTTGGCGCGCGAAGCGGGTCATCACCGTGCCGCTCACGCCGACCGCAAGGCCGGCGCAGCCGAGCAGGCTCATGAAATCCCGGCGCGGCAGGTCGCCGTTGCCGAAGCGCTCCAGCAGACGTTCGTAGCGTCTGGTCTCTGACATCTTTGCCATGCTGTGCCTCACTTTCTGCTGTTGTGGCGGTTTGGTTGGCACCCGGTTTCTTGGGTGCAGAAAGCGCGGGCCGTGATCATGGCTTGGCTCGCGCGAAATAGCGGGCAAGGGCGCCGGCAAGCAGCGGTATGCCCACGGTGATGACGATCATCACGGTCCCCAGCGCGTTGATCTCCGGGCTGATCGAGTTGCGCAGCATGCCGTAAATTTGGGTCGGTACTGTCTCGGTGCCCGGCGGGCGCCAGAAGATGGTCGCGGTGATGTTGTCGAAGGAGATGGTGAAGGCGAAGAGCAGGCCGGCGAAGATGGCCGGCATGAGCAGGGGGAAGGTGATGGCGAAGAAGGTCTGGATGCGGTTGGCACCGAGGCTCAGCGCCGCTTCCTCGTAGACCCGCCGGATACCCACCAGGCGCGCCTGCACCACCAGCACCACGTAGGGCAAGGAGATCAGAATATGCCCCAGCATCAAGACCGGCAGGCTGCGCGGCTGGCTGAGCCACAGCATGAAGAGCAACAGGCCGACGCCAAGCACGGTCTCTGGAATCAAGACCGGGGCGACCAGCAGGGTGTTGATCCAACTCTTGCCCGGGAAGTCGTAGCGCACCAGCGCGATGGAGGCGAGGATGCCGAAGGTGGTGGAGACGATGGCCGTGACGATGGCGAGCCAGAGGGAGGTTTGGAACGCGCGCACGATGGCGGCGTTGTTGAACAGCTCCTCGAACCATCTCAGGGAGAAGCCCTCGATGGGAAAGCTGCCGAACTGGGCCGAGTTGAAGGACAGCAGCACCACCACCGCAATGGGCGCGAACATGAAGAGGTAGACCAGAGTGGTGAAGGCGCGAATGGCAGCGTTACCCATGGCGACCTCAGCGGAACGACTTGTAGACCTGCGAGAGGCCCATAATGCGGTTGTAGATCAGCACGATGGAGCCGAGCATGATGAGCATGACACAGGACAGCGTCGCGCCCATCGGCCAGTTGAGCTCGTCCATCAGCGAATCGAAGATCAGGTTGCCGAACATGAAGTCGCGTGGCCCGCCGAGGATCTGCGGTGTCACGAAGGTGCCGGCCGAGAGCACGAAGCAGAGCAGCGAACCAGCGGCGAGGCCGGGCAGGGAAAGCGGCAGGGTGACTTCGCGAAAGGCCTGCCAGGAGGTGGCGCCCAGCGTGCGGGCGGCCGAGACCAGGTTGCGGTCGATACCCTCCAGGCTGACGTAGATGTTGAGCACCATGTAGGGCAGCAGGAAGTGGATCATGCCCATGATCACCGCGCCCTCGGTGTAGAGCATTTTGATCGGCTGATCGATGATGCCGATCGACAACAGGGTGGCGTTGATGAAGCCCTGGTTGCCCAGCACGTGGATCCAGGAAAAGGTGCGGATGATGAAGCTGACCCAGAAGGGCAGGATCAGCAGAAGCATCAGCAGCCACTTATGGCGGAAGGTCGTGGTCGCGATGTAGTAGGCCGGGATGTAACCGACCACGGCGCAAACCACGGTCGCAGTAATGGCGATGCGGAAGGTCGTCCAAATCGCGCCGTGGTAATAGCCGTCGGTGAAGAACTCGATCCAGTTGCCGAACTGAAAGGCCGGCTTGTCCACGCCCACGTCGACGAAGAGATAAAACGAATAAACGAAGATGATGAGCATTGGAATGATGAGCAGGAAGAACAGCGTGATGAGCGCCGGCGCCAGAAGTTGCCACGCCCTGCTTGGCACGCTCGTCTTGCCGCCGAGAGATATCGGCTGGGCCGTCGCTTCGGCCATGCTGCCCCTGTCGCTCCGTCCGCTCATTTGACCGGGAGCATGAGGCTCCGGACGACGGACTGCTTTGTTGTTTTTCGTACTTCGCGTGGGCTGGCTATAAGCCCACTTCAATTATGCTAACGTCCCTAATCGATCCACGTCCAGTCCCGAGCTGTGCAATTTCATCATCCCCAGAGCGCTTGTGGCGCGGGCAGGATGCCTGTCGGCTCGTAGGTTAGGCCGGGCTCACGGTCCTCCGCTAAAAGCCAGGGCCCGTCGAGGTCGACGAAGGTTGCGAGGCTGCCGACCAGCATGGCCGGCGCCATGGCGAGCGAGGTGCCGACGTTGCAGCCGACCATGATGCCGAGGCCCATGGCTTGGGCTTCGCGGGCCGTGGCCAGGGCTTCGGTGAGGCCGCCGGCCTTGTCGAGCTTGATGTTGACGTAGTCGTAGCGGCCCTCGACGGCCGGCAGGGAGGTGTGATCTCGAAAGCCCTCGTCGGCGGCGATGGGGAGAAGATGGGGAAACTCAGCGAGCAAGGCATCGTCGCCGTGCTTCAAGGGTTGTTCGAGCAGCTCGACGCCCATCTCAGCCAGAGGTCCGACGCTGTCCGCCAGCTCCTCGGGTGGCCAGCCCTCGTTGGCGTCGACGATCAAGCGTGCCTCCGGCACGGCCTCCCGCACCGCGGCGACGCGCGCCAGGTTGCCCGGGCCGCCGAGCTTGAGCTTGAGCAGCGGCCAGTCGGCGTCGCGGGCAGCGGCGGCCATGGCCTCCGGCGAGCCAAGGCTGATGGTGAAGACGGTTGGCAGCCGCTCGGGCGGCTCCAGCCCCGCCAGTGCCCAGGCGCTTTTGCCTGCGAGCTTGGCTTCCAGGTCCCAGAGCGCGCAGTCGATCGCCGAGCGCGCTGGCCCGGCGGGTAGGGCGTCGAGCAGTGCCTGCCGGTCCATGCCGCTTTCCAGCGCATCCTTGACCGATAATGCTTGCGCGACCGTGTCGGGTGCCTCCGGATTGAAAAGCTCGCCACGCTCGCCTTCGCCGCGTCCCACCGCGCCGTTCTCGGCAATCTCCACCACCACGACGTCGCCGGTCTCCTGCGTCAGGCGAGAGATGACGAAGGGCTCCTTGAGCGGCCACTGTTCGGCGCGGACGGTGACCTCACGCATAGTGGGACTCGAGCGCGTCGACGAGTGGCAAGACGCCGGTGCGTACCGGGTCGACGCAGGGCAGGGCGAGCTGCTCGGCGGTCTCTGCAAGGAAGCGCTCGGCTTCGTCGGCCGGCAGCTTGCTGGTGTTGATGCTGACGCCGATGAAGCGGACATCGGGATTGGTTAGACGGCCGGTCCCGAGGTTGAGATCGATGCAGTCCTCCAGGCTCGGCAGGTGCCATTTCTCCATGCCGTCGATGTGCGGCCGCTTGGCCTCATGGCAGAGCACCAGCGCATCGGGCTGCGAGCCGTGCAGCAGCCCCAGGCTGACCCCGGCATAAGAGGGATGGAAGAGCGAGCCCTGGCCTTCGACGATGTCCCAGTGGTCGGGCTCGGCCTCGGGCGAAAGCAGCTCCGCCGCGCCCGAGACAAAGTCGGATACCACCGCATCGACGCAGATGCCGCTACCGGCAATGAAGATGCCGGTCTGCCCCGTCGCGCGGAAGTCCGCCTTGTGGCCGCGCTGCCGCATCTCTGCTTCCAGGGCGAGGGCGGTGAACATCTTGCCGACGCAGGTATCGGTGCCGACGGTCAGAAGGCGGCGGCCGGCGCGCTTGTCGCCCCGCCCAACGGGGATGGGCGCATCTGGGTGGCGCACGTCGATCAGACGGCGGCCGCGTTGCTCTGCCGCTTCGGCAAGCGCTGGGTTGTCGATGAGGCGGCTGTGCAAGCCGGCGGCGAGGTCGAGGCCGGCATCGAGCGCCGCGGTCATCTCTGCCATCCAGCGTTCGGGTAGGCGGCCGCCAGCCGGTGCTACGCCGATGATCAGCGTGCCGGCACCTTGCGTCGCCGCGTCCGCGTAGTCCATGTCGGGCAGGCCCGTGTCGGCGCCGCAGCCTGGCAGGCGTCGCTGACCGATGCACCAGTCGCGCCGCCAGTGGGCGATGCCGGTCGCCGTCTTGGCGGCCAGCGGGTCCTCGTCGTCACCGAGAAAAAGCAGATAGGGATGCTTGAGTTCGTGCACCTAGGAACTCCTATAGGCGGGATGATCAGATAAGGCCGTCGCGCGCAAGCCGGTCGCTGCAGCGGGTCAGCACCTTGGCCAGGCGTATGGTGATCTCGTGGACCTGCTCCTCGTTGACGATCAGCGGCGGTGTCATCATCAGCCACTGTCCGAACTTTCCGCCGTTGGGCACGCGGGAGTAGATCGCCAGACCCTCTTCCATGCCCAGCGCGCAGATTTTCCCGACCACGTTGTGCTCCATGGGGATCGGCTCTTTGGTTTCCTTGTCTGCAACCAGCTCGATGGCCTGCAGCAAGCCGCGGCCGCGTACGTCGCCGACGATCGGGGACTCCGCCATGATGGCCTGCAGCTCGCTCATCAGCAGCGCGCCCATGCGCTCGGTATTGGCGATCAGGTCGAGGCGCTCGGTTTCCTGCAGCACGGCATGGCCGACAGCGCAGGTCAGGGGATTGGCGTTGTAGGTGTGGCCGTGCAGAAAACCGCCCTCGGCGGCGACGGCATCGACCATTTCGGATGAGGCCAACATCAGACCGAGCGGCGTGAAGCCGGCGCCGACGCCCTTGGCCAGCACCACCAAGTCGGGGCGGGCATCCGGCCAATGATGGGCAGCCAGAAAGCGGCCGCTGCGCCCGGCGCCGCTCATCACCTCGTCGTAGATCAGCAAGAGACCGTAACGGTCGCAGATCTCCCGAACGTGGCGATAGTAAAGGTCGGGGGCGATCAACGCGCCAGTCGCGAGACCGCCGATCGGTTCCATGATGAAGGCCGAGACTGTTTCCGGCCCTTGTCGTTCGATCTCCTCAGCCAAGGCTTGGGCGGTGCTGCGTGCCCGCTCTTCGGGCGTCTCGCCGAGCTCGAGACGGTAGGTGAAGGGGGCTGGGACCTTCGGCATGGCCTGCATCATGGGCCCGAAGATCTCCTGCGAGATCTCGTCGCCGGAGACAGCGGCTGCACCCAATGTGCCGCCATGATAGGCAGGGTGGCGGCTGATCACCTTCCAGCGGCCCGGCTCACCCTTGGCGATGGCGTATTGCCGGGCGAACTTGAGCGCGCTTTCCACCGCCTCGGAGCCGCCGCTGACAACGAATGGACAGTCGTAGCCGGGACCGGCCAGGCGAGAGAGGCTCTCGCTCAGCGCCAGGTTGGCCTCGCTCTTGAACATCACTGGCCAGGCGAAACAGGCCTTCTGCGCCTGCTTGGTCATGGCGTCGAGGACCGCGGCATTGCCGTGGCCCAGGTTGCAGGTGACCGGTCCCGAGGTCGTATCGATATAGCGTCGGCCCCGGCTGTCCCAGAAGTAGAGACCCTCGGCGCGCTCGATGGTCGGAGCGTCTGGGCCGTGCAGGCCGAGAAAGAAGCGCCGAAAATGACCTCGATTGTCCTGGGCCAGCATGGCCTGGTCCGGGTTCACGTTACCGCCTCCGGATGTCGTTAGAGAGCTATCTGCAAAGCGCTTAGCAACTTCGCGAGCCTAGCGCGGCCGGCGCGCGGCTTGTCAAGCGAACCAACTGCCGGGCAGCCCTGCGTACCGCGATGGTGCGCAATGAAGCGGGTGACGCTTTTCCCGCGGCGCGGGCGCCGATAAGCTCTCGCCCCAGTAAGCAAAACAACGAAGCGCCAGGAAAGGGGAGGCTATGGCAGAAGCCCGTAAGGTGGTGATCACCTGCGCCGTCACCGGGTCCATTCACACGCCCTCGATGTCACCGTACTTGCCGGTCACGCCGGGCGAGATCGCCGAGGCGGCGATCGCGGCAGCCGAAGCCGGTGCCAGCATTCTGCATCTCCATGCGCGCAATCCTGAGGACGGGCGCCCAAGTCAGGACCCGGCCGTCTACGAGCAGTTTCTTCCACGCATCAAACAGAGCACCAACGCGGTGGTGAACATCACCACCGGCGGCGGTCCGACCATGCCGGTCGCCGAACGCATGCTGCCGGCGGTCACGTTCCAGCCCGAGGTGGCCTCCTTGAACATGGGCTCGATGAACTTCGGGCTTTACCCCATGCTGGGGCGCTTCAAGGAGTTCAAGCACGATTGGGAGCGGGCCCACCTGGAGGGCAGCCGCGACATGGTGTTCAAGAACACCTTCGCCGATATCGAGGGCATCTTGAGCGCTTGCCGCGACAACGGCACCCGCTTCGAGTGCGAGTGCTACGACATCGGCCATCTCTACACTCTGGCTCACTTCCTCGACCGCGGCCTCATCGAGCCGCCGCTCTTCGTCCAGAGCGTCTTCGGTATCCTGGGCGGCATCGGTGGGCACCCGGAGGACCTGATGCACATGCGGCGCACCGCCGACCGCCTGTTCGGCGAGCAGTATCATTGGTCCATTCTAGGAGCCGGACGGCAGCAGATCGCACTGGCCACCATGGGGGCGACGATGGGCGCCAACGTGCGCGTCGGTCTGGAGGACAATCTTTGGATTGGGCCGGGCCAGCTCGCCGAGAGCAATGCGGCTCAAGTAACGAAGATCCGTCAGGTGCTGGAGGGGCTGTCGCTCGCGGTAGCGACGCCGGATGAAGCGCGCGCGCTCTTGAGCCTGAAGGGCGGCGACCGCGTGGCCTTCTGATCTCCATGCATTGCCGGGCGGCGATCCTGTCCTGTTGTCTCTGGCTCGGCGGCGCGCCTGCGCTTGCCGACCCGAGCATAACCGGCCATCGCCTGCTCAACTGGTGCCGCAGCGAGCAGGCGACGCCTTTGTGGATGCTCTGCCTCGGCTATGTGGCCGGCGTGTCCGATCACTTGGAGCGCGTCGAAGGCGCGGCCCGCTATTGTCCGCCCGAGGGCTTGAGTGACGAGGAGGAGCGGGACATCGTCGTTGCCTACCTGGACGACAACGAAGCGCTCCGCCGGAATTCGGCACTCGATCTCATCATCGAGAGCTTGCGAGAGGCGCATCCCTGCACCTGAGGCCACGAGTGATCGCGGCGACAATCGAAAGGAGACCGTGCCATGCATCTCGAAGGCTCTTGCTGCTACAATGCGGTCAGCTTTTCCGTCGCCGCTTATCCGCAACGGTGCTTGGCGGAGTGGCATGAGCAGCACCGGCCCGGGGGCAAGAGCGAGGTATGACCAGCGTGGCGCTCAACTTCACGCCGGAGGAGTATCAAGCGCGCCTGGCGAAAACGCGTGCGGCCATGGCGGCTCGGGGGTTGGAGCTGCTGGTGGTCTCCGACCCCTCCAACATGGCCTGGCTGACCGGCTATGACGGCTGGTCCTTCTATGTCCATCAGTGCGTGCTGCTGGCGCTGGAGGGTGAGCCGGTCTGGTTCGGACGAGGACAGGATGCCAACGGCGCCAAGCGCACGGTCTTCATGCAGCCCGACAACATCGTCGGCTATGCCGATCACTACGTGCAGTCGACCGAGCGTCATCCCATGGACTATCTCGCCGAGGTGATCCACGCGCGTGGTTGGGCAAGGACGCATATCGGCGTCGAGATGGACAACTACTACTTCTCCGCGGCTGCCCATGCGGCGCTGCAGACTGGCCTGCCGGAGGCGCAGTTCGGTGATGCCACCGGGCTGGTGAACTGGCAGCGCGCTGTGAAGTCACCGCAAGAGCTCGCCTACATGCGCATTGCCGCCGGCATCGTCGAGCGCATGCATGCGCGCATCCTGGAGCTGGTCGAGCCGGGCTTGCGCAAGAACGAGTTGGTGGCGGAGATCTACCGCACGGGTATTCAGGGCGATGGCGAGCACGGCGGGGACTATCCCGCCATCGTTCCGCTGCTGCCGACCGGAAGCGACGCGGCCGCCCCCCATCTGACCTGGGACGACAAGCCGCTGGAACGCGGGGCCGGCACCTTCTTCGAGATTGCCGGCTGCTACAAGCGCTACCACTGTCCTCTCTCCCGTACCATCTACCTCGGCAGGCCGCCGCAGCATTTTCTCGATGGCGAGAAAGCGATGCTGGAGGGGGTCGAGGCCGGCCTGGAGCAGGCGCGGCCTGGTCGCCGCTGCGAGGATGTCGCGTCGGCCTTCTTTGCCGTGCTGGCGCGCCGCGGCATCGAAAAAGAGAGCCGGACCGGCTATTCCATTGGGCTCAGCTACCCGCCGGATTGGGGGGAGCGCACCATGAGCTTGCGTGCCGGCGACCGCACGGAGCTTCTGCCTGGCATGACCTTCCACTTCATGCCGGGTCTCTGGATGGACGACTGGGGCTTGGAAATCAGCGAGAGCATCGTCATCACGGAAACAGGGGCGGAGCCGTTTTGCCGCACGCCCCGCCAGCTCTTCGTCAAGGACTAGGCGAGACAGCGATGCGCGACAGCCCAATCACCGCGACAGTCGACTTCTCGCAGGACGGCGTGCAGCACGGCCATTTGCGGCTGCCCCACTCGCGGGACGACTCGGCCTGGGGCTCGGTCATGATTCCCATCACCGTGGTCAAGCGGGGCGAGGGGCCGACGGCGCTCTTCAGCGGCGGCAACCATGGCGACGAGTACGAGGGGGCGGTAGCGCTGTTCGATTTGGCGCGGCAGCTCCAAGCGGAGGATGTTCAAGGCCGCGTCATCATCGTGCCGGCAATGAACTACCCGGCCTTTCTGGCCGCTCGGCGCACCTCACCGGTCGACGGCGGCAATCTCAACCGCCTGTTTCCCGGCCGACCCGACGGCAGCCTGACCGAGAAGATCGCCGACTACTTTCAGCGCCATCTGCTGCCGCTTGCGGATCTGGTGGCGGACATCCATTCCGGCGGTAAGACGCTCGACTTCGTTCCTCTCGCCGCGGCACACCGGCTCGACGACCCGGCGCAGGAAGCCCGCTGCCGCGCGGCGATGGAGGCCTTCAACGCGCCGTACTCGCTGATGCTGCGGGAGATCGACAACGTCGGCATGTACGACACCGCCGCCGAAGAGATGGGCAGGAGCTTCATCTCTACCGAGCTGGGCGGCGGCGGCAGCGTAACGGCGCGCAGCGTCGCTATCGCCAAGCGCGGTCTAAGGAACCTACTGATTCATGCCTGCATTCTGCCTGGCGAGGTGACGCATCAGGCCAGCGTCTTTCTCGACATGCCGGGGGACGATTGTTTTCTCTTCGCCGAGCACGGCGGGCTTTTGGAGCCCTGTATCGACCTCGGTGAGCCCGTCATCGAGGGGCAACTCGTGGCCAAGGTGCACGCTATCGAGGCGAGCGGCCGGGCGCCGGCAGAATACCGGGCCCGGATGAACGGCATCTTGGCTGGGCGTCACTTCCCCGGTTTGATCGGCATGGGCGACTGCCTGGCGATGCTGGCGGTGCCGGGGGAAAGCAGCTAACGAGCCGCCTCCCGGTCTTCCCGGTCCCAGGCGAGAATATGCTCGCGCAGGCTATCGAAGCGCGCGTCGACCTCGGGACCGAAGAGCGGGTCGGGGGAGCTTTCTATCTTGCTGTCCACCTGTCTCAGGTCGGACTCCGACAGCACCTCCCGGGCCAGCGGCAGGAAGACCTCCTCTTCCTTGCGCATGTGGTCCCAGTAGTGCTGCAGGAAATCACGGCCCAAGGTGACGATGCCCTCACGGGAGATCTCCGCCTCATTGAGCAAGCTGTCGAAGCTATGCCCCAGCCGTTTGGTCAGCTCGGCGAGCTCCTCATGTTCCTTGTAGAGATCGCCGATCTTCTCCGAGGCCTCCGGCTGGCGCATCAGCAGTCGCTCCAGCAGCAGATCTTCCTTGGGGTGGTGATAGCGGTCGGGAAAGTCCCGGCAGTACTGCAGCACCCCGTCGATCACGTCGTAGTCGGGGTGCTGGGCTTCGGCGAGAAGGTCGAGCTGCCGCTCGAAGGCCTTGAGCAGCTTGGCCATGGCCCGATGCTCCTCTTTGAGCATGTCGATGACGTCCATCGCCTTGTCCTCCGCTTTAGGCCCGTTCCCGCAGCGAGAAGAAAGCACGCTCATGGCGTGGTGGTTTTGATTTCCCTCAAATCGCCGGTCGGACCGCCATGGCGATCGTCTTCATATACCACCTAGGAAATATGCTCTAAAGCATTGAAATCCCGCGCAACTTGTGCCGCTAAGCGTGCATTCGACAGCAATAAGGCAACGTTGCAGGCACGGGTCTTGCCGCCGCTCAGCTCATGCAGTCTGCTTAGGAGATAAGGTGTCACGGCGGCACCGGCGACTCCTTTCTCCTCGGCCTCGCGCAGGGCCTGCGCCGTCCAAGCTTCCAGCGTCGCAGCGTCGAGTGCGCTTTCGGTCGGCGGCGGATTGGCAATGAGAAGGCCGCCATCGGGCAGCATAGACCACTGCGCTGCGGCGATGCGGGCAAGCTTGACGCTGTCTTCTGCACTGTGGTCGAGGCTGAAGCCGCTGTCGGCGACATAGAAGGCTGGGAAGCGCGTCGTGCGGTACCCGATGACCGGGACGCCGCGGCTTTCCAGAGCTTCCAGGGTGGCCGGAATATCCAGAATGGACTTGGCGCCGCTGGCGATGACCGCGACTGGCGTGCGGGAGAGCTCTGCTAGGTCGGAAGAGATGTCAGGATGGCTCTGCCAATTGCGGTGCACGCCACCGATGCCACCGGTCGCAAAGAAACGGATGCCGGCCAGGCGTGCGGCGATCATAGTGGCGGAGACGGTGGTGGCACCGAGCGCGCGGGTGGCGAGGGTCGTCGCAAGGTCGCGCCGGCTGACCTTTGCAACGTCGTCCGTTCTGGCCAGACGCTCGACCTCGTCGTCGCTCAGGCCGACATGGAGGTGTCCGTCGATCAGCGCGACCATGGCCGGCACCGCGCCCTCTTGCCGCACGGCCGACAACATGGCATCCGCCGCCGAGAGGTTCTCGGGCCGTGGTAGGCCATGCGCTACTACGCTCGATTCCAGCGCCACCAGGGGCCGGCCCTCTTCGAGCGCAGCCGCCACCTCGGCACCGAGGCGCAGATACAGGGTCATGCCGCTTCCAGCGCGCCGCGCAGCTCGCCGATGCGCGTCTCCAAGGCTGTGGTTTCATAAGTCGCGCGCGGCACCTTTCCCCAGATCGGGCCGGGCCAGGCGGGATCCGTGGTCCAGCGGGCGATGACGTGGAGGTGCAGTTGCGGCGTCATGTTGCCGAGGGCGGCCACGTTCATCTTGTCCGGACCATAAAGCTCGACCATGGCGAGGGAGCAGCGGGTGATCTCGTCGCAGAGCAGTTGTTGATCGGTGCGCGTGAGGTCGTGGAAGTCGCGCTTGTCGCTGCGCATGGGCACCAGCACCAGCCATGGATAGTTGGCGTCGTCCATCAAGAGAACGCGGCAGAGATCGAGATCGCAGACCGGGACGCAGTCTCGCTCCAGGTCTGGATGCAAGGCAAAGGCGGGGGCGTCGCTCATTCTTGGTCTCCTTCTTGTGAAGCATTGCCCGGGCGTGGCGATCTTGCCAACTTGTAGCCGACATCGGATGAGCGCGGGAAGCCGTATGAGAGGGGCAACGAGCGCCGAAGACCTGCAATGCCTGCGGAAGGCCTGCCGCAGCGATCTCGAGCGCTGCTTCGAAATCCGCGAATCGGCGCACGAAAACCGGCTGCCTGAGTCCTACCAACGCTTCCTCGAGATCAGCGGCGCTTCGGTGGATGCCGGAAGCTGCTGGGTCTGGGAAGAGACTGGGCGGGTTGAGGGCTTTGCCGCCTACGATCCGAAAAGCGCCACCATCGATGTGCTCTATGTGCACAACGATGCCCAGGGGCGTGGCATCGGCGATGCGCTGCTCCAGCAGTGCTGCACCGACCTCAAGGCGCTCGGCTTTGGGCGCGCCTTTCTCAGCACCACGCCCGGCACCCGCGCGCAGGACTTTTATCGCCGCCGCGGTTGGGAAGCCTTCGCCATCGACAGAGTCGGCGACCTGCGCTTCCGCCGAACGCTAAGCGACCTCTGAGTGCTATCCCCGCATCGTGACGGCGCCCTATATTCCACAGTATGAGCGCACCGCACCCCGAGACCTGGCTGCAGACGCGGCCCGAGGGCCTCTACTGTCTGCCCGGCGATTTCTTCGTAGACCCGCATCGTCCGGTCGAACGTGCCGTGGTGACCCACGGCCATGCCGACCATGCCCGGCCCAACAATCAGGCGGTGTTGGCCACACCGGAGACTCTGGCCATCATGCGCGCCCGCTACCGCGAGCAGGCCGGCGGCGCGCTGCAGCCTTTGCGCTATGGGGAACGTGAGCGCATCGGCGAAGTCGAGGTTTCCTTCGCGCCCGCGGGCCATGTGCTGGGCAGCGCCCAGGCAGTGCTGGAATGGCGCGGCAGCCGGGTGGTGATCTCCGGCGACTACAAGCGCCGGCGCGACCCGACCTGTCCGTCCTTCGAGCCGGTGCCCTGCGACGTCTTCGTCACCGAAGCGACGTTCGGCTTGCCGATCTTCACCCACCCGGACGACGGCGAGGAGATCCGCAAGCTGTTGACCTCCCAAGCGCTGTTTCCGGAGCGCACCCACGTGGTCGGCGTCTACGCCCTCGGCAAGGCGCAGCGTGTCATCTGCCGGCTGCGCGAGGAGGGCTATGACCGGCCGCTCTACATCCACGGCGCCTTGCAGGCGCTATGCGATCTCTATCAGGAGCTTGGGGTCGCGCTTGGAGAGCTGCGTCCGGCGACGGCCAGCTCCAAGCAGGAGATGGTCGGCCAGATCGTGCTGGCGCCGCCCTCGGCCATCGCCGACCGCTGGGCCCGGCGCCTCAGCGATCCCGTCGTGGTGCTGGCCTCGGGCTGGATGCGGGTGCGGCAGCGGGCAAAGCAGCGCGGCGTCGAGCTGCCGCTGGTGATGTCGGACCATGCCGACTGGCCGGAGCTGACCCGCACGTTGGAAGAGGTCGCCGCACCGGAGGTCTGGGTGACTCACGGCAGCGAGGAGGCGCTGGTCCACTGGGCCAACGGCCAGGGCTTCCGAGCCCGCGCCCTGTCCCTCATCGGCCGGGGGGAGGAGGAGCAGGAGGTCGCATGAAGGACTTCGCTGCGCTGCTGGATGCGCTGATCTTCACCCCATCGCGCAATGGCAAGCTGCGCCACATGCAGGCTTACTTTGCCACCGCCGAGGACCCGCACCGCGGCTGGGGGCTGGCCGGCCTCACGGGCGGGCTCGACTTCAAAAGCGCCAAGCCGGCCTTGGTCAGAGCGCTGGTCGAGGAGCGGGTCGACCCGGCGCTCTTCCGCTGGTCCTACGATTTCGTCGGCGACTTGGCCGAGACAGTCGCGCTGATTTGGCCGGCGCGTCCCGGCGCCAACCGGCCGCCGAGCCTCGATGAGGTTGTGACCCGCTTGCGACTGGCGGGCAAAAGCGAAGTGCCGGGCCTGCTGGCCGGTTGGCTCGATGCTCTGGACTCGACTGGGCGCTGGGCGCTCTTGAAGCTGATCACCGGCGGCCTGCGCGTCGGTGTCTCGGCGCGTCTGGCGAAAACCGCACTGGCCGAGTTCGGCAAGGTCGACCTGGCCGAGATCGAGGAGATCTGGCACGGCTTGGAGCCGCCCTACGGTCCGCTCTTCGACTGGCTGGAAGGGCGGTGCGCAAGGCCTGAGCCGAACGAGAGTGTCGCCTTTCGCCCCATGATGCTGGCCAACCCGCTGGAAGACCGGGACTTCGAGAGCCTCGACTTCGCGGCCTACCAGGCCGAGTGGAAGTGGGACGGCATCCGGGTGCAGCTGGTCGCGCGCAATGGCGAGCGTCGGTTGTATAGTCGCACCGGCGACGACATCGGCCGCGCCTTCCCGGACATCATCGAGGCAATGGATTTCGAAGCCGTGCTCGACGGTGAGCTGCTGGTGGTGCGTGACGGGCAGGTGGCTCCCTTCAATGATTTGCAACAGCGGCTCGGCCGCAAGACGGTCTCGGCCAAACTGCTTGAAAGCAATCCGGCTCACGTGCGGCTCTACGACATGCTCTTCGAAGGCGGCGAGGATATCCGGCCGCTGCGGCTCGACGAACGCCGGCAACGGCTGGAGAGCTGGCACGGGGCAGGGCGGCCGCGCTTCGACCTCTCGCCGGTGCTGCCTGTTGCCGGTCGTGAGGCCCTTGCAGAGCTGCGGGCCGAGGCCCGCACCGCAGGCATTGAGGGCCTGATGCTGAAGCGGGCTGACAGCGCCTACGTGGCTGGTCGTCCGAAAGGCCCCTGGTTCAAGTGGAAGCGCGACCCGCTGACCCTCGACGTGGTGCTGATGTATGCCCAGCGCGGCCACGGCAAGCGCAGTTCCTTCTACTCCGACTATACCTTTGGCGCGTGGCGCGACAGTGAGGCGGGGGTGGAGCTGGTGCCGGTCGGCAAGGCCTACTTCGGCTTCACCGACGAGGAGCTGAAGCAGCTCGACAAGTGGGTGCGCGACAACACGGTGGAGCGCTTCGGACCGGTGCGGGCCGTAGCGCCCGGCTTGGTTCTCGAGGTTGCCTTCGATGCCGTCCATCCCTCCACGCGCCACAAGTCGGGCCTGGCCATGCGCTTCCCTCGTGTAAAGCGCATCCGTTGGGACAAGCCGGCTGACGAGGCCGACCGGGTGGAGACTCTCGCCTCCCTGGTCGAAACCGCATGAAGTTGTGTTAAACTCCTCCGGCTGGGATGGGAGGATTGGCGATGGTGGGACAGCGAAACGAGGGACAGAGACGTTTGGCGCTGCTGCTGTGCGGTCTTGGCGGCGCAAGTTGCGCCGGCGCCATGCTGTTGGTCCTGCTGCTCTACGGCACGCCGCACGAGCCCTATTGGTGGGTTGTCATGGCGGTCATCCTGGCGGCTGCGTTCGTGGCGCCGCGCATGCTGGTCCCGCTTGTTGACTGGGTGATCGAGGGTTATCGGGAGGCGCGCGAAGATTGAGTGATTGGCGTCGGTTGACCGGGACCGTCCGGCAACAGCAGCCGTTCGACCAGAGTGTTGAGTTCTTTGGCGTCGATCGGCTTGCTGAGAGTGGCGTGGGCACCGAGCTTCTCGGCCATATCCAGAAAGGACAGGCCATAGCGGGTGCCGCCTCCGGAGATCGCGACAATCTTCGTGTCCGGGTTGTTCGCCCGCAGCTCTTGGATGGTCTCGATGCCTTCCTGTCCGGGCATCAGGATGTCGGTGATGACGATATCCGCCATGAAACCCGCCAGCAGCGCCAAGCCGCCACGTCCTTCTGTGGCGGTTCGCACCATATGGCCTTCCGCCTCCAGCAGATCGCTGAGGATGTCGCGGACCATCTCGTTGTCATCGATGACCAGTATGCGTGCCACGTTTACCCTCTTAATTTGTGGCATTACAATAATGGCGCCTTTGTGCACCAAAGACTTTGAACCTAGTGAGCAAAGACTAAAAAGAAAGTAATCCATTCGTCGAATTGATGAAATTACGACCTGTCGAGAACTTCGCGGACCTTCTGGGCCAATGTTTGGTTGAGGTAGGGTTTGGTCAGCCAGTTCCTTCCACGTTCCGGGTCGCGCGTGCGCGACATGGCAGCCGGCGGAAACCCAGACGTGTAAAGAACGCGTAGCTCCGGGTGCTCACGAACGGCTCTGTCCGCAAGCTCCAGGCCGTTCATACCCTCCGGCATGGCGATGTCGGTGAACAGTAGGTCGATCTCCGGGTGCTCCTTCAGGAGCGCGAGCGCCGAGGGGCCGTTCTCTGCCGAGAGCACGCGGTAGCCGAGCCCCGACAGCGTGGCAAGCGAGGTTTCGCGGACGTCTTCCTGATCTTCGACCACCAGGATCGTCTCGCGCCCCAGGGGGCAGAACACCCCGGCCGACTCTTGTGGCGCTTCGGCAGAGTCGCTGTCGTCGGCGCGGAAATAGAGGCTGAAGCACGTGCCTGTGCCCTCTTCGCTGTAGACGGTGACATGGCCGCCCGACTGCTTCATGAAGCCAAACACCATGCTGAGTCCGAGACCGCTGCCTCGGCCGACGTCCTTCGTGGTGAAGAAGGGCTCGAAGATCCGATCTTGCACGTCTCGCGGCATCCCGGTCCCGTTGTCGGTGACCGAAAGCACGACATAGCGGCCTGGCTGCAGGTCTGGCTTCTGCGCGGCGTGTTCGGCATCCAGATCGGCGGTTTGGGTTTCAATGGTGATCCGGCCGCCCTGGGGCAAGGCATCGCGGGCATTGAGCAGCAGGTTGAGCAGAGCATTCTCGAACTGTCCCGGGTCGACCCGGGTCATGCCGAGCTCTTGATCGAGGACGAAATCGAGCTCGATCTGCTCGCCGACGGAGGTCTTGAGCAGTCGTTTCATCTGCTCAACCGCTTCGCTCAGGTTTGTTGGTTGATCCTCGAGCCGCTGCTGTCGCGAGAAGGCCAGCAAGCTCCTGGTGAGCTCCGCGCCGCGCTGCGCGGCATGAACGGCAGTGTCGATGCGCTTAACCGAGCGCTCGTCATCGGCGACGCGGCGCTCGAGAAGCTGCAGATTTCCCAGAATGACGGTCAGGAGGTTGTTGAAGTCATGGGCAAGGCCGCCGGTCAGCTGTCCGACCGCTTCCATTTTGTGGGCCTGCTGCAGCTGCTGCTCGGCGAGCCGCATCTCGGTCACGTCTTGGACGGTGCCTTCGCTGCGTAGCGGACTCCCGTCTTCAACGAGGAAGCTGTGCTCAATCTCTCGGACGTAGCGCACTTCGCCGTCCGCGGTGATGATGCGGTATTCAATGTTGAGCGGCTGCTGGTTGTTGTAGGTGTCGCGCAGAGCCTCCAGGTAGCGCTCCCGGTCATCGGGATGAAGGAAGTCGTTGGCCTCCGCCTCCACGCCGATCGCTCGCTCCATGTAGTCGTCGACCGATAGTCCGTGAATCTGGGCGAGTTCTTCCGAACAATAGAGGCAGCGGTCCTCCACCAGATCCCAGACGAAATAGCCGAGCTTCGCCATCTGCGCAGCGGTTTTGAGGCGTCGTTCGCTTTCCGCCAGGGAATCCTCGGCCCGCTTGGCGTCGGTGACGTCTTGGACCGTTCCCTCGCTGCGCAGCATGCGGCCGTTCACAACCTCGAGGCTGTGTTCGATTTCGCGCACGTGGCGGACCTCGCCGTCCGCCGTAATCATCCGGTACTCGATGTTCAGCGGCTTCTGCTCCTCGTCCGTCCGTCGCAGTTCCTCCTTGTAGCGCTCCCGGTCCTCGGGATGGACAAAGCGATCGGCGTCGGCCGACGCTCCGATGCTTGCCGCAACGTACTCTTCGGCGGTCATGCCGTGCATGCGGGCAAGCTCGTCCGAGCAGTAGATGCAGCGGTCCTCGACAAGGTCCCAGACGTAGTGACCCAGCTTGGCCATCTGCGCAGCCGATTTCAGCCGCCGCTCGCTTTCCCTCCGGGCCTGCTGCGCCAGCTTGTCGTCCGTGATGTCCCGACTGGTGCCGATCTCCCGGATCACCCGGCCGGAGGAATCGAAGGCAGGATGGATGATTTCGCTGACGTGGCGCACCGTCTCGTCCGCCAACAGAATACGATACTCGAAGGCGACCTTCTCGCCGTTGCGCATGGCCTGTACGCGGTCCTTGACGAAGGCCCGGTCGTCCGGGTGGGTGAGGCAGAACTCCTCCTCCATGGTGGCGGCGCGGGCGATATACTCTTCGGGTGAAAGTCCGTGCAGGCGCGCGTGTTCCTCGGAGCAGAAGATGCAGCGGTCTTCTATGACATCCCAGACGTAATATCCCAGGCCGGCAACCTCGGTGGCCTGCTTGAGGCGCTCTGCGTCGACGCGCCGTTCTTCTTCGATCCGTTTCTGCTCGGTGATGTCACGGACGATGATGACAAAGCCGTCCGGCTGTCCCTCGCTCGTGAAGTGCGGAATGTAGTCGCGATAGACGATGCGTTCTTGGCCGTCTCGGAAGAAAGCGAGGCTTTCGCCGGAGGTACGTTGGCCAGCGAGCGCAGCCTCGACGATCCCAGCGATTTCGGCGTAGTTCTCTGGCTTGGAGATCTCGGCGATCGGTTTGCCGATCATCTCTTCCGCCGGCCTTTGCGCCCATTCCTCCCATATCTTGTTGCCGAACAGCATCCGTCCGTCCTTGTCGGCGTAGCCTACGAGGAACGGAAGGTTGTTGGTCACGATGTCCAGCCTTTCCAGACTGGTGCGCAAGGCCTGATCCATCTGCTTGCGCTCGGTTATGTCCTCCACATAGCCTTCGATGCGCTCCATCCGACCTGAGGTGTTGAGCACACCGCGCATGCGCTCCCAGAGCCAACGTTGCTGTCCGTCCGCCGTGCGAATGCGGTACTCGCATTCGAAGGCTTCGCCACGCTGCACCAGCGTCTCCCTCGCCCTCTGCAGAGTCTGCTGGTCGTCCGGGTGCACCAACTCCATGAGATCGACGGCGTTCTTGCCGATTAGCGCGCTTGGCTCGAAGCCAAGAATGCGTTTCACCGCGCCGCTGATGAACCTGAGGCTGTTGTTCTTGCCGTCGCAGTTGCGCACGTAGACATAGCCAGGGAGGTTGGCGATGAGCCGGGCGCTGCGCTCCTGTTCCAGCCTGAGCTTGGCTGAGACGGTCTGCCGCTCCGCCACTTCTTGCTCCAATGCCCGGTTGGTTGCGCTCAGCTCTGCCGTGCGGGCTGTTACCGCGTCTGCCAGCTCCTCCGAGAACGTCTTCTGAACATCCGAATCGTGAACATAGCCGACGACGGCCTCTGGCTCGCCATCCTGGTCCCGCAGCAGCACGGTGTGGTTTTCCACCCAGCGGTAGCGGCCGTCGGCGTGGCGGAAGCGATACTCGCCGCTTGCATGGCCGTCGCGCAGCGTCGTCTCGCGCAAAAACTGAATTACGTTGCGATCATCCGGATGCACCAGATCCAGCCAGGCATGCGGTTGGCGGCAGATGCGCTCGGCCGTGTATCCAAGCTGAGGCTCGACATGGGGGCTGACGTAGACGATCTGACCGTCGTTCTGCGGCTCCCGCACGTAGAAGGTGCCTGGAGCCGCCGCGATAAGGAACTCCAGTTTGTCGTCGCTTCGCTCAAGCGCGTGCTCGGTGGAAAGGAGGTCTTCCAGGCGCTTGCGGGCGAGCTTCCACTGCCGCCAGGCCAGCCAAGCGATCCACAGCGACGACGTCGCAATGGCGACGATAATCTCGTCCAGCTCCCAGTCTTCGTAATGTCGCGAGTAGTCGTGAAGCGCCTCGAATGCGTCGAAGGCAATCAGGGCCGCAGCTGTCGCCGCCGCGCCGACCAAAGCGATCACCACGTCGCTGGGAAAGCGCCTTTTCTCTGGCTCCGAGGTCACACCTTCCGCCATCCTGCCTCCCTATAGGCAGAGCCCCTCGTTGCCGGCCTTGAACGGGGGCCGATTGTCGTTCGATCGAGCTCGCTGGATGCTAGCTTACCAGCGCGCGCACCGCATAACAGTATGTAGCTTAAGTTACACTTAAAGCTAGCATAAGTCGTGTGGTGATCGCCTCCTTATACGCGAAGTGCCCGCCGGGCTTGTTATCGCTGGCTGTTTTCCCAATCGGGATGAATCCAGGGAGCCTGGTTGGAGGCCGGCAGCGGCTCTCGGCCCAGGACATGATCGCTGCCTTTCTCGCCGATCATGAGAGAGGGGCCGTTGAGGTTGCCGTTGGTGATCTGTGGGATGATGGCGGAATCGATCACCCTCAAGCCTTCGAGCCCGATGACCCGGCACTCCGGATCGACCACCGCCATGGGGTCGTCGGAACCACCCATGCGGCAGGTGCCGCAGGGGTGGTAGGCGCTTTCCACCGCGTCGCGGATGAAATCATCCAGTGCATCGTCGCTCTCGACGGCAGCGCCCGGCGCGATTTCGCGGCCAGCGAAGGGCTGGAAGGCTTCCTGGCGGAAGATCTCTCGCGTCAGACGGATACAGGTGCGGAAGTCGCGCCAGTCCTCCGGCGTCGACATGTAGTTGAATTGGATGACCGGCGCTGCCGCGGGGTCGGGCGAGCGTAGCCGGACCCAGCCCCGCGAGGCGGAGCGCATCGGTCCTACGTGAGCCTGGAAGCCATGGGACTCCGCCGGCGCCTTGCCATCATAGCGGATAGCGACGGGCAGGAAGTGATATTGGATATCGGGATACTTGATGCCGGCGCGGGAGCGGATGAAGGCGGCCGACTCGAAATGATTGGTGGCGCCATGCCCGCTCTTGGCCAAGAGCCATTGCAGGCCGATCAGGCCTTTCGAGACCAGGTTGAGGTGCCGGTAAAGGGTGATGGGCTGCAGGCACTCTTGCTGGATGTAGAGCTCCAAGTGATCTTGCAGGTTTTCGCCGACGCCGGGCAGCTCGTGGAAGGGGCTGACGCCGGCCTCCGCGAGGTGCGCGCCCGCACCGATGCCGGAAAGCAGCAGCAGCTTCGGTGAGTTGATCGAGCCGGCGGCGAGGATCACTTCCCGTCGCACCCGGGCTTCATGGCTCTGGCCGTTCTTACGGTAGCGGACGCCGCTGGCCCGCTTGCCCTCGAACAGGATTCGTTCGGCTAGGGCGCCGGTTTCGAGCGCTAGGTTCGGCTTGCGACGCGCGGGCTTGAGATAGGCGTTGGCGGCCGACCAGCGCCGGCCGTGCCAGACCGTCATCTCCATGGGCCCGAAGCCTTCCTGCTGCTCCCCATTGTAATCGGCGGTGACCTGATAGCCCGCCTGGCGTCCGGCTTCTACGAAGGCGTGAAACAGCGGGTTGTCCCTTGAGCCGCGGGTCACGTGAAGTGGCCCGTCGCTGCCGCGCCAGCCTTCTTGCCCGCCGTGACTGCTCTCCATGCGCTTGAAGTAGGGCAGCACATGGCGATAGCCCCAGCCTGCGGCGCCCATCTCCTCCCAGCCGTCGTAGTCGCAGGCGTGGCCGCGGACATAGACCATGCCGTTGATCGAGGAGGAGCCGCCGATCACCTTGCCGCGCGGGCAGGCCAGTCGGCGCCCACCCAGGTGCGGCTCGGGCTCGGAGGTATAGCCCCAGTCGTAGCGCTTCATGTTCATGGGATAGGAGAGGGCGGCCGGCATCTGGATGAGCGGGCCGAAGTCGCTGCCGCCTTGCTCCAGCACCAGCACGCGAAGGCTGCCGTCCTCGCTTAACCGGTTGGCCAGGACCGAGCCGGCCGAGCCAGAGCCGACGATGACGTAGTCGTAGTCCGATGAGGCCATACTGTTTGTCCGGCAAGAGACGTGCGTGGCGCATGAAGGGCAAGGCAGCGGGATTTGGCAAGCACGATGGACGCTACGAGGTGGACAAGAAAGACCGCAGCGACGCAGTATGCCGGCAGCAGGGAGGACCGCTATGATACGAGCTTTTTCCGTTTTCGCCGCAGCCGCTGGGCTGCTCGCCTTGACCATGACCGAGAGCCCGGCCAGCGACTCCGAGGCTTGCCGGACCGTTCATTTTTCCGACGTGGGTTGGACCGACATCACCGCTACGACGGCCGCCGCCGCGGTGATCTTGGAGTCTCTCGGCTATGACGCCAACGTCAGCGTGCTGTCGGTCCCGGTGACCTATGCCTCTCTCAAGAACGGCGATATCGACGTCTTCCTCGGCAACTGGATGCCGACCATGGAAGCGGACATCGCGCCCTATCGGGCAGAGCGGTCGGTCGACATCATTCGCGCCAACCTGGAAGGCGCCAAATACACCCTGGCCGTGCCGAAATACACTTACGATGCGGGCCTCAAGAGCTTCGCCGATATCGTCAAGTTCAAGGATGAGCTCGATGCCGAGATCTATGGCATCGAGCCGGGCAACGACGGCAATCGCCTGATCCTGGAAATGATCGCGCAGAACGCCTTCGACCTCGAAGGTTTCGAGCTGGTGGAGTCCTCGGAGCAAGGCATGCTGGCCCAGGTCGCGCGCTCGATTCAGCGCAAGCAGCCCATCGTCTTCCTCGGCTGGGAGCCGCATCCCATGAACGCCAACTTCGAGATGGCCTATCTCGCCGGCGGCGACGACTGGTTCGGCCCCAATTTCGGCGGTGCCACGGTCTATACCAACACCCGGGCGGGCTATCTCGGCGAGTGCCCGAACGTCGGCAGGTTTCTCGAAAACCTTGTCTTCACGCTCGAGATGGAGAACGAGATCATGGCCGCCATCCTGGATGAGGGTGACGACCCGCAGGATGCCGCCTCTGCCTGGCTGAAGAACAATCCGGACGTGCTCGACGGCTGGCTGGCCGGTGTCACCACTTTCGACGGAGGGAATGGTTTGGCCGCCATCAAGGAAGGGCTCAGACTTTAGCGCTCGGCGGGTTAGGTCATGGCGGGCCTCGGCGACCCGATCAGCGACTGGCTCACGGAGAAAGGGCACAAGCTTCCCATCGGCGCGTGGGGTGAGGCGGTCGTCGACTTCCTGATCGAGTATTTCGGCTGGCTCTTCGACCTGATCTCCATCGTGCTGGAGTTCCTGGTCGAGGGCCTGGTCGACATCGTGCTCTTCTTCCCGCCGCTCGTCGTCATTCTGGCTTTGGCGGGGCTGGCCTATTGGCTGCGACGGCGCTTCGCCCTAGCTGCAGTCGTCGTCGTGCTGCTGCTGCTGATCGTCAATCTCGGCTATTGGGAGGAAGCGGTCGAGACCCTGGCGCTGGTGCTCTTCGCGACGAGCATCTGCATGCTGATCGGCGTGCCGGTCGGCATCGCGGCCGCGCACCGGGAGTGGCTCTATACGGCGCTGCGGCCGGTCCTCGACCTGATGCAGACGCTGCCTACCTTCGTCTATCTCATCCCGACGCTGGTGCTCTTCGGGCTCGGTGTGGTGCCGGGCCTCATCTCGACCATCATCTTCGCGCTGCCTGCGCCGATCCGCCTGACCTATCTCGGCGTCTCCTCGGTGCCCAAGCAGTTGCGCGAAGCCGGCGAGGCCTTTGGTGCCACCAAGAGCCAGCTGCTCTGGAAGGTGGAGATCCCCCACGCCTTCCCGACCATCATGGCGGGCCTCACCCAGTGCATCATGCTGTCGCTCTCGATGGTGGTGATTGCTGCCCTGGTCGGCGCCGACGGTCTCGGCAAGCCAGTGGTGCGTGCGCTGAACCAGGTGAACATCGAGATGGGCATCGAGGCCGGGCTGGCCATCGTCATTCTCGCCATCTTGCTCGACCGCGTCTGTCGGCGCCCCGGCATGGACGAAGGCGGCGGCAAGTGACGGCCGTCGCTTTCGAGTCCGTCGATATCGTCTTCGGCGACAAGCCCGAACGCGCTCTGAGCCTCCTCGACCAGGGTGCCACCCGGGCGCAGATCCTGGCCAAGACCGGGCTGGTGCTCGGTGCCGCCGATGCCAGCCTGGAGGTCGAGGAAGGCGAGATCTGCGTGCTCATGGGCCTCTCGGGCTCCGGCAAGTCAACGCTGCTGCGCGCTGTCAATCGCCTCAACGAGGTCACCCGCGGGGCCGTCACCTTGGCCGATGGGGCGGGGCGGGTCGACGTGGCGCGTTGCGATGCCGCGACCTTGCGGCGGCTGCGTACCCAGCGCATCGCCATGGTGTTTCAGCAGTTCGCGTTGCTGCCTTGGCGCAGCGTGCGGGAAAACGTCGGTTTCGGCCTCGAGCTGCGCGGCATGGCGTCGGCCGAGCGCGACGCCATCGTCGATGAGAAGCTCAAGCTGGTCGGGCTCGACCAGTGGGCCGACAAGTATGCGCATGAGCTCTCCGGCGGCATGCAGCAGCGCGTAGGGCTTGCTCGCGCTTTTGCCACCGATGCCGATATCCTGCTGATGGACGAGCCCTTCTCTGCGCTCGATCCCCTCATCCGGGAGCACCTGCAGGACGAGCTCTTGGCGCTGCAGCGGCGCCTGAAGAAGACCATCATCTTCGTCAGCCATGACCTCGACGAAGCACTGAAGCTCGGCAATCAAATCGCCATTATGGAGGAGGGCCGCATCGTCCAGAGCGGCTCGCCCGAGACCATCGTGCTCAACCCGATCAACGAGTATGTCGCCGCCTTCGTCGCCCATATGAACCCTCTGAAGGTCCTGCGCGGCACCTCGGTGATGCGCCCGGTCTCTTCCTCCCGGGACGCGGATCGAGAGGTGCTGCTGGATGCTGGGGACGGCCGGCGCCTGGTGCTCGACGAGGCAGGGGCGCCGCACTACATCATTGCCGCCGACGGCGCCCGTCGCCTGGAGACGGCCGGGTTGGCGGCGGTCAGCGCCAACAGCTCCCTGCAGGATATCATCGCGTTGAGACAGGAAACCGGAGAGCCCGTGCTGCTCGTCGAGGCCGGCCGGGTGGTCGGTATCTGCGGCGACACAGAGATCTACGAAGCCATCCTCAAGCGGGCCGAGCCCGAAGCAAGCGAGGCTGGGCATGGGTGAGGGCATTCGCGGAGTCCTCTTCGACAAGGACGGGACGCTGATCAACTTCTCGCGGACCTGGGCGCCGGCGCTGCGTCAGGCGGCGCTCTTCGCCAGCCGTGGCGACGAGCCCCTGGCCGACAGGCTGCTGCTTGCCGGCGGCTGCGATCCGGCGACCGGCGAGGTGGCCGGTGGCAGCCTTTTGGCCGGCGGCACCAACCGTGAGCTCGCCGAAGCCTGGATCGCCGAGATCGACGGCTGGGAGCTCGATCATCTGACCCGGCATCTCGACGAGATCTTCACCCGCCTCGGCGTGCCGCACGCCGAGGCGCTGGCCGATTTGCCAGATCTCTTCGAAGCGCTGGCTGCGCGCGGCCTGATCCTAGGCGTGGCGACCAGCGACTGTGCGCTCTCCGCTCAGTTGACGCTTGAGCGTTTCGAGGCTTTGGAACGGGTGGCTTTCCTGTCGGGTTACGACAGCGGCCACGGCAGCAAGCCGGGTCCGGGCCAGGCCTTGGCCTTCTGCACCGCCTGCGGCCTGGCGCCGGGTGAGATCGCCGTGGTGGGAGACAATAGCCACGATTTGGAGATGGCCGCAAACGCCGGCGCGGGACTCAAGATCGCCGTGCTCTCGGGAACAGGCACGCGCGACCAGCTCGAGCCCTTGGCCGATGTGGTGATTGCGTCGATTGCCGAGATCGGCCCTGTGCTCAATGCAGGTTAGGATCCAAACTCAGACAGCTTGTCTCGGCAGCAGCCGTCGGCACCGTCCCAGCGTTCTTGGTTTCGAGACATGGTGTTGAGGCGTGACGGCAGCTGGTATCACTGCATCGTGGGAAGCGATGTGACCCGAGACGGCATGTATCTCGAGGTCAGCGATCAGGCGAGCGGGAGCGACGTGATTGTCGAGATCTTCTACTCCGATCTCGATCACCAAATGTCAGTGACGCTGTTCAAACCAGACGTCCCGTTGGAGGTTGTGGAGTGGGCCATCTCAATGGCCCGCCAACGGCTACCAGTCCGATCCGACTTGGTTGATTGAGTCCCGACCCTAGGCCCTGGCCTCGCGCCGCCGCCGGCTGCGCCGCTCACCCCGCTTGGGCGCGTCACCGTCATCGCCGCCAGGCAGAACGCCGGTCAGAGGGCCGAGCTCGGCGATGATTTGCTCCAGATTGGGGCAATCGCCGCGCTCGCTGGCTTCCAGCGCCTGGCGCATGACTTTGAGATGGGCCGGGGTGGTGCCGCAGCAGCCGCCGATGATGCGGGCGCCGGCGTCCCGCGCCATCACGGCGTACTTGGCCATCAGCTCCGGCGTGCCGCTGTAGACGATCTGGCCGTCCTGGTAGGAGGGGATGCCGCAGTTGGCCTTGGCGATCAGCACGTCGGTCGGGCCCTTGCTGTCGCGCATATTGATGATTGCCGCCATCAGGTCGGAGGCGCCAGTGCCGCAGTTGCCGCCGAAGGCGAGGGGGCCTGGGGTTGTCTTGTGGGCGAGGCCGACGAGGTCCTGCGGCGTCACCCCCATCATGGTGCGGCCGTTGGTGTCGAAAGAGAGGGTGCAGCAGGCCTTGATGCCGACCTGATCGGCGGCTTCCAGCGCCGCGGCCAATTCCTCGGGGGCCGACATGGTCTCGACCCAGACGACGTCCGCGCCGCCGTCCTTGAGGCCACGCATCTGCTCGGCGAAGGCGTCGACGGCGTCCTCGTGGGTCAGCGGGCCGAGCGGCACCATAAGATCGCCGGTAGGGCCGACCGAGCCGGCGCTGACGACCTCCCGCCCGGATGTGGCGATCTCTTCACTGAGCAGTTCGGCCGCGCGCTTGTTGATCTCGTAGGCCTGGTCCTGTGCCTGATGCAGCTTAAGCCGATTGCGGGTGCCGCCGAAGCTGTTGGTCAGCACGATGTCCGCGCCGGCCTCGATCATATTGCGGTAGTGCTGGCGAACCTTCTCCGGCTCCTGCAGGTTCCATAGGTCTGGCGCCTCGCCGTTTGGCAGGCCGAGGGCGAACATATTCGTACCTGTTGCGCCATCGGCGAGAAGCCAGTCGCGCTCTTCCAGCAATCTTTCCAATAGGTTCTGGGTCATATCTTAAACGGGGCGTTAACTCGATTGTGGGGCGGTATTCTGCGCAGGATCATGCCGCAGTGCAGCAAGCCTTGGCAACTGCGGATCTCACACTGCCGTTATGTCGGTTAACGCCCGAAGAACGAGACGGAAGAATGCCGGAGCGCTTACCCCCGCATGCGAGCACCTTGCGGGTCGAGCAGCGGCTCGCCGACCAGGCTGGCGCGGCGCTGTTCGCCCAGGATCTCGATCTCGACGTTCTGCTCCTCGCCGACCAGCTCCGGCGGCAGGAAGCCCAGCGCGACCGATTTGCCGACATAGTGGGCGTAGCCGCCGGAGGTGACGAAGCCGACCAGCTCGCCGTCCTTGGTGATCGGCTCATCACCCCAGACGTCGGCGCCGTTGGCCTCGACCACGAAGGTGCAAAGCGTCTTCTCGGGGCCCGCGGCCTTTTCGGCAGCGACGGCCTCGCGCCCGATGAAGTCGTGCGGCTTGTTATAGGAGACGAAGCGGTCGAGCCCGGTCTCGCCCGGCGTGTAGTCGGGGCGATACTCACGGGTCCAGGAGCCGAAGGACTTCTCGAGGCGCAGGCTCATCATCGCCCTCATGCCGAAGGGGCGCAGGCCAAGATCCCGACCGGCATCGCTCAGCACCTCGTAGAGTGCGACCTGCTCGCGCAGGGGCACGTAGATCTCGTAGCCGAGATCGCCAGTGTAGGTGACCCGGCAAACGATGGCATCCGAGCGGCCGACCTCCATCTCGCGCACGCCAAGGAAAGGGAGAGCCTCGTTGGAGACGTCGGCGCTGGTCACCCGCGACAGCAGCTCCCGCGCGTTGGGGCCGGCGATCTGGAAGCCGACCCGGTCGTAGGAGATGTTGCGCAGCGCCACTCCTTCGTCCGGCAGGTGATCGAGGAACCAGCGCATGTGATAGGCCTGGGAGGCGAAGGAGGCGTTGAGCTGGAAGCGTTCCTCGCCGAGGCGGGAAATGGTGAAGTCGCCGATCAGCCGGCCCTTCGGGTTCAGCATGGGTGTCAGGGAAATGCGACCGACCTTGGGGATGCGGCCGGACATGATGCGGTTCAGCCAGTCCTCGGCGCCGGGTCCCTCGACGGAGAACTTGCTGAAGTTGTGGATCTCGTTGATGCCCACGGCGGTGCGCACCGCGCGGCATTCCTCGCCGACGACCTCGAAGGCGTTGGAGCGGCGGAAGCTCGGCGTCTCGTAGAGTTCGTCGCCGTCCGGCGCGAAGTAGTTGACCGCTTCCATGCGATAGGCATTGCCGAAGACGGCACGCTGGCTCTTCCAGATCGGGTAGGCCGGGGTGGTGGCGTAGGGCCGGCCGGCCGGCAGTTCCTCGTTGGGATAGGAGATGGCAAAGCGGCGCTGGTAATTCTGCTTCACCGTTTCGCGGGTGTAGGCCGGGCTCGGGTAGTCGCCGAAGCGGGCTACGTCCATGGCGAAGATGTCCACTTCCGGCTCGCCGTAGATCATCCATTCGGCCAGCGACTTGCCGACGCCGCCGCCCTGGCTGAAGCCGGCCATGACGCCGCAGGCGCAGTAGTAGTTTTTGAGGCCCGGCACCGGCCCGACCAGCGGGTTGCCGTCGGGGGTGAAGGTGAAGGGGCCGTTGATGGTCTGCTTGATGCCGGCCTCGGCCAGGATCGGGAAGTGCTCGTAGGCGATGTCGAGGCTGGGGGCGATGCGCTCCAGATCGGGTTGCAAGAGTTCGTGGCCGAAGTCCCAGGGCGTCTCGTTGACCGACCAGGGCACGCAGTTCTGCTCATAGGTGCCGATCAGCAGCGACTTGCCTTCCTGGCGAAGATAGGCTTCGCCCTGGAAATCAATGCAGTGGCCATATTCCTTGCCTTCGAAGATCGGCAGGTTCTCGGTCAGGAGGTAGTGGTGCTCCATGGCCAGGACGGGGAGGGTGAGACCGGCCATCTTGCCGACCTCCCGGGCCCAGAGCCCGGCGGCGTTGACCACCTTCTCGGCGATGATGTCGCCCTTGTTGGTGACCACCCGCCAGGTGCCGTCCGGCAGCGGTTGCAATTCCTCGACCTTGGTGAAGCGATAGATTTCGCCGCCGCCCAGGCGGGCCGCTTTGGCATAGGCGTTGGTGACGCCGGAGGGGTCGATGTGCCCTTCGTTGGGGTCGTAGATGGCACCGACGAAGTGCTTCGGCTCCAAGAGCGGGAAGTACTCCTTGGCTTCGGTCGGGGTGATCAGCTCGGCATGGAGCCCCAGCACCTTGCCCTTGGCGACGGCGGTCTTGAGGAAGTCCAGGCGGGCTTCCGACTCCGCCATCATGACGCCGCCGGTCAGGTGAATACCGCAGGACTGGCCGGAGATCTCCTCCAGCTCGCGATAGAGCCGGATGGTGTACTCCTGCAGCTTGGAGATGTTGGGGTCGGGGTTGAGGGTGTGCATGCCGCCGGCGGCATGCCAGGTGGAGCCGCTGGTCAGCTCGTCGCGCTCGACCAGCACCACGTCCTTCCAGCCGTACTTGGTCAGATGATAGAGCACGCTCGAGCCGACCACGCCGCCGCCGATCACCACCACCTGTGCATGGGATTTCATCACGCCCCGCCTTTCGTCGCTTGGGGTTGTTCTTGCTTTCCGGGACCCGCGCAAGGCCCAGCGCTGCTTATGACTTTGTGAAGATGAAAGCGCTAGGCCATCAATTGCATAGCCCATTGCGTCATCGGCAGACGCATTTGCGGCGCGGCTTGCCGCTGGGGGCCCTGCGCGCGATATCTTTAGAGGAGTGCTTACGTTTGGGTGCGCATTCCTTGCAGGGAGGAAGGGGTATTATGAAACGAGGGCTGAGCCCTACAGCGATGGCTGGAATGCTGGTCGCCGCGCTTGCCGTGACCAGCGCGGCCAAGGCGGAAGAGCAACCGCCGCTGCCCGACCCCGAGCTGGAGATCGTCGCCACCCTGAAGCAAGGCCCCGGCAACATCGCGGTGACACCCGAGGGCCGCATCGTCATCAGCAACCATCAGTTCTACGAGCCTGAGTATCGCGTCTTGGAGGTGATGCCCGACGGCACCACCAAGCCCTTCCCGACTGAGCAATGGAGCCGCGCGCCGGGCGAGGACGGAATCGGATTGAACGCGGTGCTTGGCGTGCGCGCCGACCCGCTCGGGGTGGTCTGGATGCTCGACAACGGCGGCGAGGTGCCCAAGGTGGTGGGCTGGAACACGCGCCACGAGCGCCTGGAGCGGGTGATCTACATTCCGGCACCGGCGACGCGCCCCGGCTCCTTCCACAACGATCTGGCGGTCGACACGGCCCATCAGGCGCTCTACCTCGCCGATATCGGCGGCGACAATGGGCCGGCTCTGGTCGTGGTCGATCTCGAGACCGGCTTCGCTCGCCGGGTGCTGGAGGGGCATCCCAGTGTACAAGCCAAGGACCTGCCCATGGTGATCGATGGTCGGGAGGTCACGCTCGGCGCTGGCGATGAGGCCGTGCCGGCACGGGTCGGCCTGAACCCCATCACCATCGACGACGAGCATGAGTGGGTTTACTACGGCGCCATGCACGGCGACGACCTCTGGCGGGTGCCGGCCAAGGCTCTCGCCAATCCCGAGCTGACGCCCGAGGAGCTGGCAGCGCAGGTCGAGCGCTTTGGCGATAAGCCGCTGAGCGACGGCATCTCCATGGACAGCGATGGCAACGTCTACATCACCGACGTGGAGAACCACGCCATCGGCGTGACCGGCCCTGACGGCACCTACCGGATCTACGCGCAGAACGACTACCTGCTGTCCTGGCCAGACGGCATCAGCGCCGGTCCCCACCGCTGGATGTATGCCACGGTGAATCAACTACATCGCTCGGCTGTACTGAACGGCGGCGAGAGCGACTCGAAGTCGCCGTACTACGTGGTGCGCTTCCGCTCGCTCGGGCGGACGGTCCCCGGCCGCTAGCGGTCTTTCGGCTTGCCGTAGGCGGGATCGCGCTTACGCGAGTACTCGTCGATCTGAGGCAGGCCGTCGTCGAAGGCGACCCAGGGCAGGCGCATCCGCCAGTAGGCATGGGCTTTGGGCTTGAAGGCCTCCGGGCGGTCAAGAAAGCCGATGGCGAGATAGAGTTCGTCGGGCGTGCCGTCGTCGCGGTAGCCGACGGCGCTACCGCAGTCGCCGCAGAACAGCCGCGTTACGCCCGGCGTGCGGGAGAAGCGCTTGGGCTCACCGCGGGTGAAGCGCACTTGGGCGGGGCGGTATCCGACCCAAACGGTCAGCGGACTGCCGATCGCGCGGCGGCAGTCGTCATCATGGTCGTAGCAGATCCAGAAGGGCTCTCCGGTCATCTCGGCAACGATGGCACCGCAGAAGCAAGCACCGGTTTCTCGTCTCTCGCTCATGCCGCATGGTCGGTCGCCGGACAGGGCCTTGCCAAGGGCATACCCGCCTTGCTGTCGATGCAAACCATAGACCCTTACTTAAGTTGCGATTAAGGCTTGGCTCCTAGCTTGCCGGCAATGAGAGTGGCGTACCGACGGGCAATCCGACGGGGCAGCCATCTGCCGGGAGAGAAAGTATGTTGAGATTCCTGCGGAGCCGCCTGTTTGGCGGTGGCGGCAAGGCAGACACCATGAGCGCTGACGAGAAGGAGGCTATTCTGGCCTCATTCGACAGCAGCCTCGCCCACATCGAGTTCCTGCCGGACGGAACCATCCTTTGGGCCAACGAGAACTTCCTGGGGGCGATAGGCTATCGACTGGAGGAAATTCGGGGTCAGCACCACAGGATGTTCGTCGAGCCGGAGTACGAGGCCTCCGACGCCTATCACGAGTTTTGGGAGACGATGCGCCGCGGCGAGTACCACGCGGGCGAGTTCAAGCGGCTTGCCAAGGGCGGGCGGGAGATCTGGATCCAGGCCTCCTACTTCCCCCTCAGCGATCGGTCCGGCACGATCACCAAGGTCGTCAAGTACGCCAGCGACATCACAGCAGAGGCCATGCAGCGAGCCGATCACCGCAGCCAGGTCGAGGCGATTGAGCGCTCGCAAGCCGTCGTCACCTTTGCACTGGACGGCACCATCATGGATGCCAACGAGAACTTCTTGGAGGCGATGGGCTATCGGCTGGAGGATATCGAAGGTAAAAGCCATGACATCTTGCTTGAACCCGCATCCGTAACCGACGAGGAAAACACTGCCTTTTGGGAGACGCTGCGCGCCGGCGACTATCAAGCCGGTGAGTTCAAGCGGATTGGTAACGGCGGTCGGGAGATCTGGCTGCAGGCGACCTACAACCCCATACCCGACCCCAGCGGACGGATCTGCAAGGTGGTGGCTTCCGCCGTCGATATCACCCAGCAAGTCCAAGGCAGGCAGGAGGCGGAGCGGGTCGGCAAGCTGGTCGACGAAAAGCTCGAGAGCATCCTCAGTTCCGTGGGCCAGGCCAACGAGCGCACCGGCTCGGCGGCGGCGGCCTCCAAACAGACGGCGGCGACGGTGCAAACCGTGGCGTCGGCGACCGAAGAGTTTCAAGCCGCGGCCAACGAGATCGCTCAGAGCGTCCAGTCTTCCAAGACCGCGGTGGACCGGGTGATCGAGGAGACTGCCACGGCGGACGGCTCGACCCAGCAGCTCACCACCGCAGCCGAGTCGATGAACAGTATCGTCGAGGTCATCCAAGACATCGCCGGGCAGATCAATCTCTTGGCGCTCAACGCCACCATCGAGTCGGCGCGCGCTGGCGAGGCCGGAAAGGGCTTCGCGGTGGTCGCTTCCGAGGTGAAGGGCCTGGCCAATCAGGTGGCCAAGGCAACGGAGCAGATTTCGTCCGAGATCGAGCACACTCAGTGCGTCGCCGGAGAGGTCGTCGACAGTCTGGGACGCATCAAGGAGGCGCTCGGCTCGGTCGAATCGGGCGTCGCCAGCGTGGCGGGCGCCGTCGAGCAGCAGGCGGCGAGCTCGCAAGAGGTGACGGCGAACATGCAGATGACCGCCACGGCCGTCGGCGAGATCGACAGCAACCTGGAGTCCATTGCCGATGCGGTGCGCAATGCCAACGGCCTGGCTCAGGAAGGCACCGAGCTGTATCGCAAGCTGCAGAGCAGCGCTTAATCTATCACCGCCGTGGCTGGTAAATAGCGTCTTTCCCTGAACTCGTTCTGCTTTAGGCTGGCGCAGCGAAGAGCTGCAGCGAGGGCTTGGGCTTGGAGTTCGGTTTGGGCAATTGGGCCGTCTTGGACGCGATCGTCGTCGTCACCTACTTCGCCCTGGTGCTCGCCATCGGCGTCTGGGCCGGGCGCGGCGAGCGTGACGCCACCGACTACTTCCTCGCCGGCCGCGCGCTGCCTTGGTACCTGATCGGCTTCTCTTTCTTCGCCTCCAACATGTCGGGGGCAAGCTTCGTCGGGTTGATCGGCGCCTCCTACAGCTATGGCCTTGCCGTCTTCCATTACGAGTGGACGGCTGCCTTGGTGCTCATCGTCTTCGCCGTCTTCATTCTGCCTGTGTTCCTGCGGGCAAAGCTCTTTACGGTGCCGGAGTATCTCGAAGCTCGCTTCGATCGCCGAGCGCGCTATGCCTATTCCGGCTTCACCATTCTGACTCTGCTGTTCATCGATATGGCCGGCGCGCTTTTCGCCGGTGGTATCGTCATTGGCACGCTGTTTCCCCAGATCGGCCTCTGGCCGGCCAGTGCCTTCCTGGCGCTGCTGGCCGGGCTCTATACGCTGATCGGTGGCCTGCGCGCCGTGGTCATCACCGATGCTCTGCAGGCTGTGCTCATCCTCTTCGGCTCCGCCCTCATCCTCGTCGTCGGGCTGGATGCGGCCGGCGGCTGGCAGGCGGTGGTCAGCCGGTTGGAGCCGCAGCAGACCGAGCTGTTCCGGTCCGTAGACGATGGATTCCTGCCCTGGCCCGGCATCGTCGGTGTGCTGCTGCTCGGCTTCTACTACTGGACGCTCAACCAGTACTTTGTGCAGCGGGCCCTGGCCGCGGGATCGCTCAGCGAAGGGCGCAAAGGCGCGCTTTTCGGTGGCCTGCTGAAGCTCCCCAACGTCTTCTTCATGGTCATGCCCGGCATGATCGCGCTGGCGCTCTATCCCGATCTGGAAAGCCCGGACCAGGCCTTTCCGACCCTGGCCTTCGAGCTACTGCCGATCGGCCTGCGCGGGCTGGTGCTGACGGCGTTGATCGCCGCCATCATGTCGAGCCTGGACAGCGCCATGAACGCGGCCGCTTCGCTCCTGACCATGGATTTCGTACGCAGCCAGCGACCCGAGACCTCTGGGCGGCAACTGCTGCTGATCGGCCGGATCTTCACCGGCCTCCTCATGATCATCGCTGCGCTCTATGCACCGGTGATCGCCGAGTTCGGCTCACTCTTCGCCTACTTCCAGTCCACCTTGGCCTACCTGGTACCGCCCATCGTCGCGGTCTACTTCGGTGGCCTTTTCATCAGGCGCTTGCCGCGTGGGGCTGGCTTCCCGGCCCTGATCAGCGGCCTTGGATTGGGGGCGGTGCTGTATCTTTGCAAGGAGGTCACGGGTGTTTGGGCCGGGCTCGGCCTGCCGCACATCCACTTCACCTACATGGCCATGGCACTGTTCGCTGCGACGGCGGCGCTGCTGGCCGTCTTCTCTGTCACAAGCGCACCTGCGCCGGCGCCTGCCGAGGCGGTGTTTCGCCGCAGCGATCTCACGGAAGGGATTACCGGCAGGTCCTGGATGGCCGACTACCGGCTGCAGGCCAGTGTGCTGTTCGTCTTGATGATCGCCGTCGTCGCAGCCTTTTGGTGACGCCGCGTTCAGTCGTTTGCGGTTTGCTCGGTGCCACGGGCGAGCGAAAGCCCCTGTCCTTGGGGAATCTCCAGCCAATTGAGCGCCGAATCCAGGTTCGTGAAGATGTCGTAGTGCATGTCGATCTCGGGATCGCTGTGACTGAGGGCGTTCCACAGCGGCAAGATGAACTTGGCGTCGAGCGAGCCGTCAATCATGGCCGCGCCGCCGCGGCGTTCCCGGTGCGGAATGCGATAGAGCGTGTCGCGCGCACGGTCCTGTACGGACTGCAGCACGTCTTTGTCGATCGCCGAAAGATCGGTTGATCTGTCGAAGATCAGCAAGCTGCGGAAGCCGCCGTCGGGTGGCAGATCCGCCGCGACACGCGCGATGCTGTCGCAGATTTCGGCTTCGGTCACCGCGCCGGAGAAGCGCATGACGAACAACTCGAGGCGTTCGTCCACACTATGATTGATCGGCATGGCGTACCCCGCACGTCCCTGTATGGTAACTAAGCCTAGAGCTTTTTTCGACCAAATGGAATAAATTCCGCTGCTCACCGAGCGGGCGGCCACCAGTAGAGACGCAGAATAGATTCAATATGGTGGGATAGTGCTCCAAAGGTTCTTGCCCGTCGGACGGACCGGTATTGGGATCCCGGATGTCTTTTCCGCCAGACTCTCCACGATCACTTGATAGCGGTAGGCGTAGTAGGGCAGATTACACGCCAAGGTGGCGAGGTGGGTCTGCAAGGGTCCACCCTGTGACATAGCTGGGTGCCGACCAGGTCTGCTGTGAAGGGACGGCTTGTTTGGGAAGCCTTCGTGCGATGCGCTCGCGGTCAACGCTTTAAAACGGCGTGTGCTTCCCTACATGAGGGCCCGACTCAGATTTCCCTGAAACTTCTGTTCGGAGACCCGCGCCATGCTCGATGCCAAACGCCTGCTTGACCAATTCCTGGGCCAGCAGCCTGCCGCCGGCGGAGGTGATGCGGGCGCACCGGCGCAGGGCAGTGGCGGCGGTGGTGGCCTATCGGTCGGCGGCTTGATCGGCGATACGGGCAGCTTCGCCAAAGGGGCCGCGGCCGGTGGCATTCTCGGCCTGCTGCTCGGCGGCAAGAAGCCGAAGAAGCTGGCTAAAACCGCCCTGACCTACGGCGGTGCGGCCGTGGTCGGCGGCCTGGCTTATCGCGCCTGGCAGAACTGGCAGACCCAGAAGGCCGGAGGCGGAGGGGCGGCGCCGGCCCAAGCCCCCCAACAGGCACCAACACCGCAGCCGAGGCAGCCGATCGCCATGGGTTCTCCCGACCCGGTTCTGCCGCCGCCCGGCGACACCGCTTTCCTTCCGGACAATGAAACGGACCAGCAAGCGCTTAGCCGTGCGCTGGTTCGGGCCATGATCGCGGCGGCCAAGGCGGACGGCCACGTCACGCCGGAGGAGCAGAGCCGCATCTTCGAGCACCTGAATAGCCTATCGCTCGAGCGCGACGACCAAGCCTTCGTGCTGGAAGAGTTGGGCAAGCCCCTCGATATCGAGGCCGTCGCGGCGGAGGCCAAAACGCCGGAGCAGGCAGCGGAGATCTATGCCGCCTCCCTGCTGGCCATCGACCCGAGCGGCCCGGCCGAGCGCGGCTACCTCGGCCTTTTGGCCGCCCGCCTGAAGCTGGACCCGGCCCTGGTCGAGCATCTCCACGCCAGCATCGCCGAGGCGGAAGCGCAAGCCGCCGTGTGAAGTCGTGTGTATTGGCGGTTACGCATGATAACAGGTTTGTATGACCGATGATCTTGCCAGCGAAGTCGCTTCGCCGTTAGCGGGTCTGCGCGCCCGGGCCCGGCGCCTGACCGACGACAGCCGCTTCACCCGCTTCATCAGCGTGGTCATCGCCATCAACGCGGTGACCCTGGGGCTGGAGACCTGGCCCGAGGCTATGGCGGGCTACGGCGATATGCTTTACGGAATCGACCGTGCCGCGCTTGCGATCTTCGTCGTCGAGATCCTGCTGAAGCTCTTCGGCCACGGCGGCCGCTTCTTCAAGAGCGGCTGGAACGTCTTCGACTTCTTCATCGTCGGCATCGCGCTGATGCCGGCCTCCGGCGCCTTCTCGGTACTGCGGGCCCTGCGTATCCTGCGGGCGCTGCGCTTGCTCTCCGTGGTGCCGCAGATGCGGGCGGTGGTCGAAGCACTGCTTGCCGCTGTGCCCGGCATGGGGGCGATCATCGCCGTGCTTGGGCTGGTCTTCTACATCGCCGCGGTGATGGCGACCAAGCTCTTCGCTGCCCAGTTCCCCGATTGGTTCGGCTCTGTCGGCGCCTCCATGTACTCGCTGTTCCAGATCATGACCTTGGAGAGCTGGTCCATGGGCATCGTGCGGCCGGTGATGGAGGTTTACGGCTGGGCCTGGGCCTTCTTCGTGCCCTTCATCATCGTCACCAGCTTCGCCGTCCTGAATCTCTTCATCGCCCTGATCGTCAACTCGCTGCAGATGATCAACGAGGCGAGCCTGCGCGAGGCCACCGAAGAGGCCGAGCACCACGCCCACGACGAGCGCGAGGCCATGATGCAGGAGATCAGAGCCCTGCGTGGCGAGGTCTCGGCGCTACGCCAGGAGCTCAAGCAGGGGCGGGCAGGGGAGTAAGTCGGCTCTAAAGCCTTCCGGAATTGACGATGACCTGCTTTAGTTAAGGGTGTCCATCGGATCGATCCCAACTAGCTTATTGAGGCGGGACGCTTCCCTTTTTGATGTTGGCCGAGCGAAGCCATGCGACACCTCGTGCACCGCGCCATTTCGTGCTCTTGGGCAGCGCTGGCCTCTGCCGCGCCGCTGAAGCCAGTGCGCCCGGTCGTCCTATGTCTCGGTATGGCGGCGATGGTGATCGCCCTGTCGACGCCGAAGCATGGCTCGGCGGCCGAACGAGAGGTTGATCTGCAGCTTGTCCTGGCTGTCGACGTCTCCCGAAGCATGGACCCGGATGAAGCGGCGCTTGTGCGTCTGGGCTTCGTCCATGCCATGCGCCATCCGGACGTCATCCACGCGATCGAGCGCGGCCCGCTCGGGCGCATCGCCGTGACCTATGTCGAGTGGGGCGGCAACTACCACCAGCGAACGGGCGTCGGCTGGACCGAGATTTCGGATGAAAGCAGCGCCGCCGCCTTCGCGAGGGCGATCCAACAAACCTCTGTCGTGCTGGTCAACTGGACGTCCATCAGCGGCGCGATCGAGTTCAGCGCGCAACGCTTCAAAGGCAACGGATTTCAGAGCCAGCGGCGCATCATCGACATCTCGGGAGATGGCCCTAACAACGTCGGTCCCTACGTCGTCACGGCGCGCGATCGCGCCCTTGCGTCGGGAATCGTCATCAACGGCTTGCCCATCATCAACAACCGCCCGCAGGCCAATGGATACCCCAACTTTCCCGATCTGGACCTCTACTACGAGGACTGCGTCATCGGCGGCCCGGGGTCCTTCATGGTGGTGGCCAATGGCTTCACCGACTTCGCGCGCGCCATTCTTCGCAAACTGGTGACGGAGATCGCCGGCCGAGTGCCGCCCCGCGACCCAATCCAGCTCGTGGCAGACAGGCCTCGTCCTCCCTGCAACGCCGGAGAAATCCAGCTGGAGCGGTTCCTGGAGCACGGGACCTTCTGAGCGCTACCTCCCGCGCGCGACCTACAGATTCGATAGCTGCCATGGTGGACCACAACAACGATTTGGTTCTCGAGAGCACCGTCACCTGCCCGAAGTGCGGACAGGCCGAGACGGAGAGCATGCCAACCAACGCCTGCCAGTGGTTCTACGACTGCAAAGGCTGCGGCGCGCTGCTCAAGCCCAAACCCGGCGACTGCTGCGTCTTCTGCTCCTACGGCAGCGCCGACTGTCCGCCGAAACAGACTGGCAACGCCTGCTGCGGTTAGGCCCCAAGCCGCCTGTCATTCTTGGCGCGATCAGCGCGGCAGGAGACCAAGTTCCTGCAGATACTGCTGCACGCCGGGGTGGATGTGCTCGACCGCAGCCGCCCCCTTGATGGTGTTCTCCGGCAAGGTCTCGCGGCCCTGGGCCAGCCGCGCCGCCAAGGCGGGCTGGGCCTGATGGATGGCCTTGGCCAGGCGGTAAGCCGTCTCGTCCGGCAGGTCGGAGCGGGCCAGGACGAAGCTAAAGGAGGCGACGGTCTCCAAGGGCTCGGCTTGGCCGGGATAGGCGCCGGCAGGGAGGGTCATGGGCGTCAGGAACGCGAAGGCGTCGCTGACCTTGGCCGTTTGCTCGGCCGTCATGCCGACCAGCCGGCCGCCGCCCTGCATGATCTTGGTGAAGTTGGGCCAGCCGACACCTCCGCCCCAGAGGGCGTCCACATCGCCCTCCAGCACCATCGGAGCGCCGAGCCCGGCCTTCTCCAGATACTCAGCCTGGAAGTCCGCATCGCGGTCGAGACCGAGGCCCTCCGTGACGTACTTCCCGAGCAGGGTCAGGCCCGACGCGGAGGTGCCCCAGGCCACCCGCTGGCCGATCAGGTCGTCGAAGGTCCGGGCTGGGCTGTCGCCGCGCACGGCAAAGGCCCCGAAGGTCGGATAGATCGCGGTGATGATCTTGAGCGGGGAGGGCTCCGCGCGGCCGATGCCGGCCAGGGCTTCCTGAGCCGGCAGGCTGGCGACCAGGGCGATGTCCAGCTTGCCCTGCTCCAACAGCGGTATGTTCTCGCGGCTGCCTTTGGTCGCGGTCGCCTCCAGCGCGAAACTGGGCTTTGCTTCGTTGACAACCTGGGCCAGAACGCCGCCGTATAGCTCAAAGCCACCGCCCGGCGTCGCCGTCCCGAGGGTTAGGCGCTCGGGTGCGGCCTGCGCCCCGACGCTCGACAGAGCCAGCAGCAGGCCGGCCACCAAGAGGCGAACGAAACGTTTGCTCACGTTGGGTCTGGTCACGGCGCTCACTTCCCACCCTCCGCTCTTCGCTCAGCCTTGATGTGAGGTCCGTGTGGCCATGGTCAATCGCTCCTGTAGTCCGCGATTCGACTGGCGCCGCGCCGCAATCGGCCCGGCGGCCGTTAAGCCCTCAGCTTTTCGTTGTCCGGGTCGTAGGGGCTTTCCTCGATGATTCGGGCCGGGTGTAGCTTGCCGAGAATGTCGATCTCGAATTCGTTGCCTTCTTCGGCGAGATCCGGGCGGACGAAGCCGAGGGCTAGGCTCTTGCCCAGACGCCAGCCGTAGCCGCCGCCGGTCGCCCGGCCGATCAGCTCGTCGCCCAAGTAGATGGGCTCGTTGCCGATTGGGTCGGCGTCCTCTATTTCGCCGACCTCCAGGGTGATGAAGGCGTTCTGGAAGCCGCGCGCCTGCCATTGGGTCAGGCCGTCGCGGCCGACGAAGTCGCCCTTGTTGAGATTGACGAAGCGCTGCAGGCCGGACTCCAGGGCGGCGTACTCGATGGAAAGCTCCGTGCCGATCAGGCGGTAGGACTTCTCGACGCGCAGGGAGTTCATGGCGCGGATGCCGAAGGGCATCAGGCCGTGTGGCTTCCCGGCCTCCATCAGGACGTCGAAGATGTGGTTCTGCATCTCGATCGGGTGATGGATCTCCCAGCCCAGCTCACCGACGAAGTTCACTCGCATGACCCGGCAGGGAGCGAGGCCGACGTCGATCCTCTTACCTGAGAGCCAGGGAAAGGCGGCGCTGGAGAGATCGGCATCGGTCACCTGGCTCAGGATATCCCGCGCCTTGGGGCCGCTCAGCACCAGCACGCCGTGCTGGGTGGTGATGCGGTCGAGGCGCACGCTGCCGTCGGCCGGCAGCCGCTTCTCCAGGAAGTCGTAGTCGAAGAGTTCCCAGGCGCCGGCCGAGACCAGATAGAAGCGGTCGGGCGCATCGCGCATGATGGTGAATTCCGAGCGTACGCCGCCCTTGGGCGTCAGCGCGTGGCAGAGACCGATGCGGCCGATCTTCTTGGGCAGGCGGTTGGCCACCAGCCGGTCGAGCCAGGCCTCGGCGCCGGGGCCGGAGACCAGGAACTTGGCGAAGGCGCTCATGTCCAAGAGGCCGGCGTTTTCATGCACGTTGCGGCATTCCTGACCGACCGGCTCGAAGTAGTTGCTGCGGCGGAAGGACCAGACGTCCTTGGCTTCCGTGCCGTCCGGCGCGAACCAGTTGGGTCGCTCCCAGCCGAAGAGCTGGCCGAAGACCGCGCCGCGGTCCTTCATGCGGTCGTAGCAGGGGGTGCGGCGGAAGGGGCGGGCGGCCGGACGTTCCTCGTCGTGGTAGTGCACGGTGAAGACGTTGGCATAGGCCTCCTCGTTCTTGGTCTTCAGGAAGGCCTTGCCGGCGTATTCGCCGAAGCGCCGCGGGTCGACGCCCAGCATGTCGATAGAGGGCTCGCCCTCGGTCATCCAGAGTGCCAATTGCCAACCGGCGCCGCCGGCGGCGGTGATGCCGAAGGAATGCCCTTCGTTGATCCAGACGTTCTTCGCGCCGGCGGCGGGGCCGACCATGGGGCTGCCGTCCGGCGTGTAGGCGATGGGGCCATTGAAGACCTGCTTGACGCCGAGCTCACCGAAGATCGGCACCCGGTTGATGCAGGCCTCGATATGCGGCTCCAGCCGGTCGAGGTCCTCGGGGAAGAGGTCGTTCTCGAAGTCATGCGGAACGCCGTCGAGGAAGCAGGCGGGCGCGCCCACCTCGTAGGGGCCGAGCAGCAGGCCTTGGCGCTCTTCGCGCAGGTAATAGCTATGATCGGACTCACGCAGGATGGGCAGCTCCGGCAAGCCGGCAGCCTTGCGTTCCTGCAGGGCCGGGTGGGGCTCGGTGACGATGTACTGATGCTCGACCGGGATGGTTGGGATGTTGATGCCGATCATCTCGCCGGTCTCGCGGCCGTGGTTGCCGGTGGCGCAGACCACGTGCTCGCACAAGATCTCGCCCTTGTCGGTGGTCACCTTCCACTCGCCGCCCGGTGTGCGCTCGACGGCGGTCACCTTGGTGCGGGTGTAGATCTCGGCGCCGTAAGAGCGGGCGCCCTTGGCCAGGGCGAAGGTTAGGTCGGAGGGTTGGATGTAGCCGTCTTCCGGATGGAGGATGGCGCCCTCCAGCCCCTCGGTGTTGCACAGCGGCCAGATCTCGCCGACCTCCTGCGGGGTCAGGAAGTGCACGTCGATGCCGATGGTCCGTGCGGTGCCGGCATAGTGGCGGTATTCGTCCATCCGCGCCTTGCTGTTGGCCAGGCGCAGGTTGCCGCACTGGACGAAGCCGACGTTCTGCCCGGTCTCCTCCTGAAGCTCCTGGTAGAAGCGGACCGAATACTTGTGGATCTGCCCCACGCTGTAGCTCATGTTGAACAGCGGCAAGAGGCCGGCGGCATGCCAGGTGGAACCGGCGGTCAGCTCCGTGCGCTCGCAGAGCACCACGTCGTTCCAGCCGAACTTGGCCAGGTGATAGAGTGTCGAGACGCCGACGACGCCGCCGCCGATCACCACCACGCGCGCATGTGTCTTCATGGCTTTCGCCCCCTACCTGTGGCCCCGAGAGCGCCGCCCGGGCCGTCGTTCGAGAAAGGGGGAGTGTGGCCAAGCGCCCCCGGCCGCGTCTAGGGGATAGCGACCAGGCTCCCCCGGATTCCGACATGGAAAGGGCGCAGCGGGGCGTGCGAGTCGAAAATGCGAACTATTCTCTCAGCCATCGCACAACGCCGGCCCACGGAGGCCGTGGGCCTTAACAACGCTCGCTGCTTCAGATGGCTTTGAGCCCAGATGATCTGGACTGCACGTCGGACGAATGTCGACTTATCTCTGACTTGGCCGAAGCTCCGCGGGGTTTTCGAGAAGCATGAGTCGAACCCCCACAGCAACGATGAGCAATCCAGCTGCGCGCTCCAAGTACGCACGTGCACGGCGCGACCGCCTCAAGAGCATTCCGATCGTGCCAGAGAATGCAGCCAAGCTCACTTCGACAGCGAGTGCGACCGCCCGCATCACCAAGCCGAGGACAAGGAACTGTATCCACACCGATCCAGCCGCCGGATCAACAAACTGCGGAAGAAACGCCAACATGAAGACATGGCTTTTTGGGTTTACGAGGCTGGCGATGAAGCCTTCTCTGATCGCAGCGCCTGAGGATACAGCTGATCCTTTGTCAGTGGGATTATAGATAGATCCGAAGAGCATCTTGAGTCCGCGCCAAATAAGGTAGGCGCCGCCAGCGTAGCGGATCAGATCAAATGCGATTGGGTTGTTGGCCACAAGGGTCGCTAGGCCGAAAGCAAGGAGCGGCACTTGAACGACGCCGGCAAGAAAGAAACCCAACGCGGTGTAGATCGCCGCACCGCGACCTTGAGACAATCCGCGGCCAACAATCAGAAAAAGATCCGGGCCGGGTGTGAGCGCCAACAAGAGGACAGCAAAGGAGAACGCGAAAAGTGTAAGAGGGTCGATCAACATGGGAAGACGTTAGCCAAACTGCGAGTTGCTTGCCAATACTGGATCCGTACCTTCGCTTCTGCGCCCCGGACGGCGACTTCATCTGCTTAGCGGACATCGGCCCAGCGTCGTAGGACATCGTCCAATCGGCGGCAAATGCGGCCCGGCCGGGAGTTGAAGCGTGGTCTAGCGAATCCCCGCATAGCAGTTACCCGAACTTATGAACTGATCGCCGCGGACGCATGGCTATGCTCTCCCGGATGGTCGCTTCCGGCCACGAAACTCGACGAAGGTGTATCTCGATATGAACGGACTGCTGCCGGAAACCGGCCCTTTCGCTTCCAACGCCCCAATCGCGCTGCGTCTCTTCGGAAAGGCTATTCTCGTTCTGCTGGGCACGGCCTTTCTGGCGCTCTGTTCCTGGATCGAAGTACCGATGTATCCGGTGCCAATGACGATGCAGACCTTCGGCGTGGTGCTGATCGGCTTCCTCTTCGGCTGGCGGCTCGGCGGCGTCACGGTCGTTGCCTGGCTGCTTGAAAGTGCCATGGGACTGCCCGTGCTGGCTGGTGGGGCAGGGGGCTCTATCCACTTCGTCGGTCCGACGGCTGGTTACCTCTTCGCTTTTCCCCTGGCGGCCGTCTTGGCCGGTCTGCTCCGCAACGTGCGGCCCATCTGGCTCCTCGCCCTGGTTGCGGCGGCCGGGCATCTCGTGGTCATCGCCGTCGGCGTCTCCTGGCTGGCGCAGACCATCGGCTGGTCGGACGCTTGGCTGCACGGCGCGTCTCCCTTCCTGATCGGTATGGTCTTGAAGAGTGCTTTGGCCGCTGCTGCCTTCGTCGCCATCCGGCGCAAGTGGCGCCAGGCTTAAAGCGTTCTTGTCGGTTTCTTTCGTGTCCCGGCGGCTGCCGCTATACTGTGTGGCAGCCATGGCGACGCGGAAGACAGAGTCCAACCCTTGCGGATGGACCTCGGCATCGGAGGTCGACAAAGGGCCTGCGCTGATCGCAGCCGACGAGCGTCTTCCCAAAGGGCATGTCAATCCCTGGCACAGCCATGACAGCGGCTGCCTGATCTATCCGGCGCAGGGGGTCGTGACCGTGGAGACGGAGGCGGGGAGCTACGTGGTGCCGCCTCAGCGCGCGGTTTGGCTGCCGGCGGGCATGGCGCACCAAACCTCCATGAACGGCGAGGTGAGCCTGCAATCCCTGATCATCGATAGCGCAGCTTTCGAGGGGGTTCCGCAAGGGGCCTGCGTCGTCGCCATCACGCCGCTGTTGCGCGAGCTGATTCTCCATGCCTGCAGCATAGCGGCAGAGCAGCCGGTCGAGGGTCGGACCGAGCGTCTGGTTTCCGTGCTGGTCGACCAGTTGACTGCCTTACAGGCGCCTGCGCTGCCCTTGCCGGTCCCGCAGGAGCGGCGCTTGCGGCGCATCGCCGACGCTTTGATCGCCGATCCGGCCAACAACCGCAGCCTGGAAGACTGGGCAAAAACGGCGGGTGCCAGCAGTCGCACCTTGGCGCGCCTGTTTCGCGCCGAAACCGGCCTGAGCTTCCGAGAGTGGCGGCAGCGGCTGCGTATTCTGGAGGGCCTGCGGCGTTTGGCCGAGGGCGAGAGCGTGACCACCGTGGCGCTCGACGTTGGCTTTAGCGGGCCTGCGGCCTTCATTCAGGCCTTCAAGCGCCTGCTCGGCACGACACCGGGTCGCTATTTCTCCTGAGCTCTCGCCGTCTTCGGGCGAAAGCTGTCCGACTGGCAACAGATCTTGGCCGGCGCGAGACATACAGCCCTGCGCGTCTCAGGCACGATTGCCGCATTCTAGATCCCGAGGTGGCCAATGTCCCAAAGGCTTGATCAATCACGGCTTGTCCTCATCTTCGCCGCGGCTGGCCACTGCCTGTTCCATATTCTCGTCGCGCTCTACCTGACCATCGTCTTGGCGCTCGAGATCGCCTGGGACCGTCCCTACGACGAGCTGATCTCGCTCTGGACCCTGGGCGCTCTGCTGCTCGGCCTGGCGGCACCCTTCGCCGGCTGGCTCGGCGACCGTTGGGGCGCCGCCAACGTGATGGTGGTCTACTTCATCGGCATTGGCCTGGCGACAGCGCTTTGCGGGCTTGCCGAGACACCGCACCAGCTTCTGGGCGGCTTGGCGCTGATCGGCTTCTTCGGGGCCGCGTACCATCCCGTCGGCACGGCCTGGGTCGTCCGCAACGCGAGAGCACGCGGCAAAGCCATCGCGACGGTCGGCATTTTCGGTGGCGTCGGTACCGCCTTTGCCGCTCTGATCGCCGGCGGCCTAACCGACCTGATCGACTGGCGTGCGGCCTTCATCCTGCCGGGTCTTGTCAGTGTCCTGATTGGCCTCCTGCTCGCCGCCTTTCTGCGGAGCGGGGCGATCGTGGAACTGCCGGAGGATGTCAGGCCGGAACCGGAGCCGGAACGCGGCGATGTGCGGCGCGCGCTCCTGGCCTTGGTCACGGCGACCTTCCTCACCACCATGCTCTACTACGCCTTCTCGACCATGCTGCCGAAATGGTTCGAGGAGGCGCTCGGGACGCGCTTGGGCGATGGCTTCCTGGGACTGGGCCTGTCCATCACGGTCGTCTATCTGCTGGGCTCTACCTCACAGTTTGTCGGCGGCTACTTTTGCGACAGAGGCTACGCCAAGGTCGCCTATGTCTGGAGCTTCATCCTGAAGCTCGCCGCTTTCGCCATCGCCTACTCCGTCGGGGGCTGGCTGGTCTTGCCGGTGGCGGTGATCGTTGTCTTCGCCTTCGACATCGCAGCCCCGGTCGAGAATGTGCTGATCGCGCGCTTTACGCCGAGCCATCGACGGGGGTTGGCTTACGGCATCCGCAACGGCCTCGCCATAGCCGCGGCGCCCCTGGGCGTCGAGCTGGTTGCCTGGCTCTACAATCCGGCGAGCGGGTTCGATAACCTCTTCTTGGTGCTGGCAGTCTCTTCCGTCATCGTCATGTTGGCCGCCATGGCCGTACCGTCCGACCGTCCGAGACGTAGACCAGCATCAGCGCTCACGAGCTAACCTCGGGCCGCTTCGGGCGCGGCGCCCGGCTGCGTCTCCTGCTCCTCCGAGGCCAGCGCGGCCGCGCCCGCCGCCTGCGCCACCTTTTCCTTCTGCTCCTCGCTGAGCTGCACGTCGCTTGGCAACTCCACCGTGACCTTGCGGTGGGCGAAGGGGATGCCGTTCTCCTGAAAGGCCTTCTGGACCCGGTTATAGAGCTCCTTGCGGATCATGAACTGCGTGCCCGGGCGGGCCATGAACTTGCCGCGGATGATCATCGCCGAGTCTTCGATCGTCTTGACGCCCTGACTCTTGAAGGGTTCGAGGAAGTCTTTGCCGAGGGTCGGGTGCTCGAGCATCTCGGCACCGATGACCTTGAAGAGCTTCTTCACCTGGTTGGCGTCGGTATCGGTCGGCACCCGGAACTCCATCTTCAAGATGACCCAGTCGCGGCTGTAGTTCGTCAGATGCTGGATCTCTCCGAAAGGTATGGTGTGCAGCGCGCCGAGGTGGTGGCGCAGCACCAGCGAGCGGATATGGATCTGCTCGACCGTGCCTTTGACGCTACCAATGTCCACGTACTCGCCCTTGCGGAAGGCGTCGTCCATCAGGAAGAAGAGCCCCGAGACGATGTCCCGCACAAGGGTCTGCGCGCCGAAGCCGATGGCGATGCCTACGACGCCGGCACCGGCGAGCAGCGGGCCAATGTCCACGCCCAGCGAGGACAGCAGGATCAGCACGACGATGACGATGAGCGTGATCTGCACGAAGCGCATGATGAGCGGCAGGATAGTCTCGACGCGGGACGCCTGACCCGCGCCGCCTTCGTCGCCGGGCGCGGCCTCTCCGTCCGCGGCTTCGTTCGGCATGTAACGGGCGACGGAGGCCTTGATGACGCCCCAGAGGACATAGGCCACCAGGAGGATCAACGCGATGTCGATGACCGCTCGCATCAGCTCCTCGCCGATGCCTTGCCGGCCAAGGTCGAAGAAGTTCACGCCCCAGACCCGCCCGATAAGAAACACGGCGAGAATGATCAGCAGCACGCGGGCGGCGCGCTTGAACACCGGCACTGCGCTAGCCTTGGCGCGGGCCTCGTCCTTTCCGAAACGGTCGTCCAGGAAGGCACGCAAGACGAAGTCGGCGAGGGGCACGGCCAGCACGATCAGCAGGCTTTGGATGCCGGGAAAACCGCCTTGTAGCTGGCTGTCCAGGCCGCTGTAGACCGACAGCACCAGAAGGAAGAGCACGTAGGCAATGAAGACCACGGCCCAAAGCGAGGCCAGCGCGCGCAAGAAGCTCGACCAGGCGCCGTCGCCCTCGACCTGCTCCCTCAAGGCCTCGGCGACCGGGCGCCGCACGTCCAGCGTGGCCGCGACGATGATGCCAACCAGCACGACGCCGACCAGATTGGTAACCAGATCGTGCTGGACGATAGGCAAGCCGAGCTGAAGCATCAGCATGCAGATCAGCAGCCCGAAGGTGCCCACGGTGGTGGCGATCAGGATCCAGCGATGAATGCGATAGGCCACCGCATCGTCGAAGGGGGCGATGCGCAGGTGGCTGGCATAGGGTGCGAAGACGAAGCGCGAGAGGATCGAGATGGCCCGGACCACCAGGACGCCGCTCAACAAGGTCATCATCAAAAGCCTGGAGGGCTCGTGACCTTGGTATAGCAGAAAGAAGAGGCCGAGGACGGTGGCGGCGAAGATGGCGAGCCCGATCAGATCGAGACCAAGCCGCACGGAGAGGCAGCCGAGGCGGTTGAGGGCGTCGGTCTCATGCGGCTGCGAAAGTGCCGCATACTGGCGATGCGCGAGATGGCGGTAGCCGCGCTCGACGCCGTAGGCGATGGCGGAGATCGCCAGGAAGACGGCCAGGACAATGAGCGGCTGATAGGGGCCGGCATCCTGGGTCAGCTTGCCGTAGATGAAACCGGGAATGGCAGGCAGGTTGTGGAATTCCGCGGCTTGCGCGCTCAGCCCGCTACGGAATTCGTGGAGACCCGCGTGCAGGTCGGCAATGACCGCATCGTCCTCGCTTGGGGCGTTTCCACGTAGCGCGAGATAGTCGAGCAGCAGCAGGCGCACCTGCTCGTCGGAGAGGCGGGAGAGCAATGCTTCGCGCGCCTCGGGGGTGAGCCCGCCGAGCTCCGTCGCCTGCTGTTCCATTGTGTCGGCTGTGTCGGGCTGGGTCGCAGGCGCAATGGACTGGGCGCTCGCGATGGAAAGGCCCGAGACGACGAAAAGGGATGCGAGAAGCAGCCTCAAGGGGCTCCAAAACGGACCGGAGATCGGAAAGCGTGATACCATGGCTCCATCTCCCAACACGAATTCGGCGGCCTGCGCCGGCTCCAACGTAAGTTCTTAGCAGGCTCGCGCGGCGGCGGTCGATCCTACCTTCCGGTAACGACTCTGGCTGAAAGAGCAGCTCTGCATCCTGGGCATTGGATGCTTTGGAGGCGACAACGTAACAGGCGAGCAGCTCCGACGGGGCCGAGATATCGGTGAGAGACGCGCCCGCGATAGAGGCTGGGAGTGGGTTTTTGAGCCGCACGCTGCCTCTGAGCTGCAAGACGAGAGATCCTATTGGCAGTCGGCCACGGCTCTGCTTATGCTGGCCGCCAACAAGACGAGAGGCAGGGAGCGAGTCAGGGCGTGGAGGGGCTGTCGTACAAGGCAGAAGGCCCACCCCGTGGGCAGGAGGCCGGCGGCACCGCCGTCGAGGCGCGGGGGGTGACTAAAGTCTTCGGCGGGGGCAACGACGCGGTCGTGGCCCTGGACGCGGTCTCCATCGCCATCCGAGAGAACGAGTTCTTTACGCTGCTCGGCCCTTCCGGTTGCGGCAAGACAACGCTGCTGCGGCTGATCGCCGGCTTCGATCATCCGACGGGTGGCAACATCGTCCTTTATGGCGAGGACATCTCGCCGCTGCCGCCCTACAAGCGCCCGGTCAACACGGTCTTTCAGAACTACGCGCTTTTCCCCCACATGACCGTCGCCGAGAACATCGGCTTCGGCTTGAGCATGCTGGGACGTCCTAAGGCGGAGATCGACGACACGGTCGATGCCATGCTGCGCCTGGTGCGCATGGAGGAGCTGAAGAACCGGCGTACCAGCCAGATCTCCGGCGGCCAGCAGCAACGCGTCGCGCTGGCCCGCGCGCTAGCGCCACGGCCCAAGGTGCTGCTGCTCGACGAGCCACTGTCGGCGCTCGACTTCAAGCTGCGTAAGGAGATGCAGATCGAGCTCAAGCGCCTGCAGAACGAGACCGGCATCACCTTCATCTTCGTGACGCACGATCAGGAAGAGGCGCTGACCATGTCCGACCGCCTGGCGGTGATGAGCCAGGGGCGCATTCTGCAGGTCGGCTCGCCGCGGGAGATCTACGATCATCCCGCCGATCATTTCGTGGCCGACTTCATCGGGGAGACCAATTTCATCGATGCGGAGGTCCTGCAGGTCGAGGCGGACGGCGTCACCATCCGCCTGCCGTCCGAGAAGACCGTACGGACGCCGCTACCGGAGGACTTCCAGCCGCGCAAGCAGGTCAGCCTCGCAGTGCGCCCGGAGCATGCCGACCTGACCCGGCAACCGGCCGAGGGGCAGCTCAGCGGAACGCTGGAGAACGTCGTCTACTTCGGCACCGGCACCAACTATTTCGTGCGGCTGCCGGACGGCAGCGAGTTCGTGGTGCGCGTGGCGAACCGGGGCGAGGGTAACGGGGATTACCGCGTGGGCGACGAGCTCGGCATCGCCTTTTCCGCCAACGCCATTCAGCTTTTGCGCGACTGATGCGGAACGGCGTGCTCGGAGACCGCCAGCCGAGCGGTTTGGAGATCGAGGCGAGACGTCAGACCGTCAGGAACTACCTGCTGCTCTGCACGCCGGCGCTGCTGTTGCTGTTGCTGGCGGCCTCCGGCCCGCTGCTGATCGTCGTCGTCTATTCCTTTCTCGAGCCCGGCGAGTACAGCGGCGTCGTCTGGCGGTTCAGCGGCGAAGCCTGGTTCAACGTGCTGTTCAGCCGCGATATCTTCGACGACACGGTCAGCTTGGCTGATGCGCATCTGACGATTCTCTGGCGCTCCGTCCGCCTGTCGCTGCTGACCACCTTGCTGGCTTTCCTGCTCGGCTTCCCGACGGCCTACTTCATCGCCACCCGGCCAGCGAGCCAGCGGCCCATGTGGCTGTTCCTGATCACCATTCCCTTCTGGACCAACCTGCTGATCCGCACCTTCGCGATCATGGAGGTCATCCGCAACGAAGGCATCGTCAACACGTTGCTCCAGGCTCTGGGACTGATCGATGCGCCGATCCAGATCCTCTACACCGACACTGCGGTGACGATCGGCATGGTCTACGTCTATCTGCCGCTCATGGTGCTGCCGCTCTATGCGGCCATGGAGCGGCTCGACTTCCGCCTGGTCGAGGCGGGCTACGATCTCTACGCCACCCGTTGGCAGGTGCTGCGCAAGGTCATCATCCCCCTGGTCAAGCCCGGCATCGTCGCCGGCACGATTTTGGTCTTCGTTCCCTCTCTTGGAGCCTACGTCACGCCGCGGGTGCTGGGCGGCGGCAAGAACATGATGCTGGGCAACCTGATCGAGCTGCAGTTCGGCCAGGGGCGGAACTGGCCGCTCGGCGCGGCACTGTCGATGACCCTGTTGATCATCGTCGCCATAGCCCTGGCCTATTACGTGCGCTCCGCCAGCAAGAGCGATGCCAATGATTGACGGACAGGTGAGAAAGGGCTTTTCGGTCAAGCATCTGCCGGGCATGACCGCGATGGCGCTGTTGTGCTTCGTGCTGCTCTACGCCCCGCTCTTCACGCTCGTGGTCTACTCCTTCAACGCCGGCGAATCGATCGCGCTGTGGGAGGGCTTCTCGTTACGCTGGTACGGCGCGGCTTGGGAGAACGAGGCCGTGCAGGAAGCAACGGTCCGGTCGCTGATCGTCGCCAGTTTCGCTTCGGCGATCTCGACCGTCGTCGCGACCATGGCGGCGCTGGGCACGACGCGGACTGGCCGCTATCGCGGCCGCACGGCAATCTACATGATGATCAATCAACCGCTCATGGTGCCGGAGATCGTCACTGCTGTGGCGCTGCTGATCTTCTTCGCCGTGATCAAGGTCGCCACTGGCTATCAGGGGCTGGCCTATCTGATCGCGGCCCATTCCGCCTTCTGCGTCCCCTTCGCCTACCTGCCGATACGGGCGCGGCTGGAGGGTATGAGCCTGACGCTCGAGCAGGCCGCGGCCGACCTCTACGCCTCGCCGTGGCAGACCTTCCGGCGGGTGACCTTGCCGCTAATGATGCCGGGCATCGTCGCCGGCGCGATGCTCGCGTTCGTCATTTCGCTCGACGACGTTGTGATCACCGAGTTCGTCAAGTCGGCCGGCCAGGACACCCTGCCGACCTACATGCTGGGACAGCTGCGCCGGGGGATCTCACCGGAGGTCAACGCCATCTCCACGGCGCTCTTGGCGGTGACCGTGGTGATCCTGACGGCATTCTTTGTGCTCAATCGAAAAAGGCACTAACGTTCCGCCACTGACAGCAGCAACAGCATCGACAGGGAGACTAACGAATGAACCCGAGCTACAAGGGCGCTCTCACCGCCGTAGCCCTGCTGGCCCTGACTGCCCCCGCTTTCGCGGAGGGCGAACTTCACATCTACAACTGGGGCAACTACACCAATCCCGAGCTGATCGAGAAGTTCGAGAAAGAGTACGGTATCGACGTCACGATCACCGACTACGACTCGAACACCACCGCGCTGACCAAGATTGAAGCCGGCGGACACGGCTTCGACATCGTCGTGCCTTCGGCCAGCTACGTGCCGATCTACGTCGAGAAGGGGCTGCTTCTCGAGACGCGGCCGGACCAGATGGAGAACTTCAAGCATGTCGCCGAGCGCTGGCGCGACGTGGACTGGGATCCGGGTCGCCACTACACCGTGCCCTGGCAGTGGGGCACCACCGGTGTCGCGGTCAACACCTCGGCCTATCAGGGCGATGTCAACACCTCCGCCATTTTCATGGACCCGCCGCCTGAGCTGCACGGCAAGGTAAACGTGGTGCCGGAGATGTCCGACGTCATGTCGCTCGCCATTATGTACGTCGGCGGCGAGCCCTGCACCGATGACAAGGAGCTGCTGAGGAAGGTCCGCGATACGCTGCTCGAGGCCAAGACCAAGTGGATGTCGATGGACTATGGCATGACCGAGAAGCTGTCGAACTCCGACGTCATGGCCTCGGTCAACTGGAACGGCTCGACCTTCCGTGCACGGCTGAACAACCCGAACGTGGTCTACGGCTATCCCAAGGAAGGCTATCCGCTGTGGATGGACAGCGTTGCGGTGCTCTCCGAAGCCAAGAATGTCGAGAACGCCAAGCTCTTCCAGAACTTCATCATGGAGCCGGAGAACGCGGCGCTTATCTCCGCCTTCGCCCGCTATGCCAACGGCATCGACGGCTCCGAGCAGTACATGCCGGCGGACATGACGGATGCGCCGGAGATCGCCATTCCGGCTGAGCTGGCCGCCGTCGGTCAGTTCGTTCCGACCTGCCCGCAGTCGGCCCAGAAGCTTTATACGGCGATCTGGACCGAGTTGCAGAAGTAAGCCTTTCGAGGTGCGCCGGGAACGGCGTCTCGGCGCACCTTACGCTTCAAGAAAACCCTGCAACACATTGACGGTGTTGATACCGACCGCTTCGATGGCATAGCCACCCTCGAAGGCAAAGAGGGTCGGCAGCTTCAGCTTGGCGATGCGGGCGCCGCAGGCGAGATAGTCCTCGCTTTCCAGCTTGAAGAAGCTGATCGGGTCTTCCTTGAAGGTATCGACCCCCAGCGAGACGACCAGCGCGTCCGGACCGAAGCGTTTGATCTTGCGGCAGGCCTGTTCCAGCGCCTTGCCCCAGGCCTCGTAGGTGGCGCCGGGCGGCAGCGGGTAGTTGGCGTTGCAACCTTCGCCGGCGCCTGCACCGGTTTCGTCCTTGTAGCCGAGGAAGTAGGGAAAGGCGTCCTCCGGACGGCCGTGCAGGGAGCAGAACAGCACGTCGCCGCGGTCGTAGAAGATATCCTGAGTGCCGTTCCCGTGGTGGAAGTCGATGTCGAGCACGGCGACCCGCTCGGCCCCTTGGTCGAGGAAGCACTGGGCGGCGACGGCGGCATTGTTGAGAAAACAGTAGCCGCCGTACATGTCCGTGGCGGCGTGATGCCCGGGCGGGCGGCAGAGCGCGAAGGCGGCCCGCTCGCCCTTTGCGATGAGGCTTTGCGCGGTCTGTGCAACGGCGCAGGAGGCTTTGGCCGCTGCCCAGGTCCCGGCGGTGATCGCCGTCTCTGCCGCGAAGGTGTAGTAGCCGGCCTTGCCGTCGATATCGCGGGGTGGGCGGGTCTGCTGCATGCGCCGGGCCGGAAAGCTGATGCCGATGATTTCGCCACCGAAGCCTGCGGCCTTCCACTCGTCCCAGGCGGTTTCCAGGAACTTGAGAAAGCCGGCGTCGTGTAGGCGGCGCACGCTCTTCATGTCGAGACGCTTCGGCGGCTGAATATCGGTCAGCCCTACGTCTTTCAGGCGCCTGAGCACGTATTCGACGCGCGACGGTCGCTCGAAGGGCGTCACCAACTCGCCGCCGTAGACCTCTCCCTGGGGAAAGTGCAGGCGATGCTCTTCCGAATAGATGACCTTCATGATCGTCCTTTCTTCTTGCCCAGAAGATGTAGCTTGCCGCGCCGGCCCCTGCCAACGGCCCCCACCAATGAAATGCGAGCGAATCGCAATGATAGCCGCTTCCAATCAAATGCGGGAACGCGTTCGAATGGCAGGAGGAAGCGCGGAGGACCACCTCAGATACCAAGGGGGCGCAGTTGGTCGCCATCAACGGGAGGTACGCAACCATGGGTATTCGCGCACGCTTTGAAGCCCTTGAGCTGACGCACACCAGCCTGGAAGAGAAGATCGAAAGCGAAATGCTACGTCCGCGGCCGGACGATGCGCTGCTTCGTCGGCTCAAGCGCCGCAAGCTCCTGATCAAGGACGAGCTCGAGGCGATCCGGCTGCTGATGGCGGCCATTGGGGCGGAGGAGCGCAGCGAAAGCAGGGCGCGCCGCAGCAGCCGCACCGCGCGCGAGCATGCCCTGGCCGCCGCGCGGACCGCACCTGCGGCGGCGCCGGCGCCTTAACTCGCGACACGAACCTCGGGCGTGCGGGTCGAAAGGACCCGCCGCACGAGGTTACCAAGGGCGAGAAACTCTTCCTCGCGCGCCGTTTCGCGGCGCCAGACAAGGCCGATCGAACGATAGGGTGCGCGCGCCCGAAAGGTGCGGGCGACCACTTGGCTGTCATGCAGCACTTCTGAGCGCACGTAGAGAGCCGGCAGGAGCGAGATGCCCATGCCCATGCCGATCATCTGGCGCAGGGTGTCGAGGCTGGTGCCTTCGTACTCCAGAGAGATCTTGCCGTCGTGCTCTTCGCAGATCTCGCGCACTTGGTTGTGCAGGCGATGGCCGGGCTCCAGGGCCAGCACCGTCTCGCCGGCGAGGTCGGCCCGCTCGACGTTGGACTGTTGCGCCAGGCGGTGGTCCTGCGAAACCACGACCCACAGCGGCTCGCGAAACAGCGGTACGCTGCGCAGCTCGGCACCCTTGATCGGCAAGGGGAAGAACAGCAGATCGAGCCTCGCTTCCTCCAGCTGTGCCAGGATGGTCTGCGGCACACCTTCGCGGATGTAGAGGCGTAGCCGGGGGTAGAGACTGTGCAGGTCCGGAATCAGGTGCGGCAGAAGGTAGGGGCCGAGTGAGGGCGGCACGCCCAGACGCACCGTGCCGCCGAGAAAGTCCTGCCCGTGCTTGGCGAGATCGACGATCTCCTGAACCTCGTTGAGAACCTTCTTGGCGCGGCTCGCGACCTCCTTGCCGATCGGCGTCAAGGCGACGCGCGCTCGGCTCCGTTCGACAAGCTGCACGCCCAATCGGTCTTCCAGTTCTCTAAGCTGACTACTCAAGGTCGGTTGGGTGACGTGGACCTTCTCCGCAGCACGGCGAAAATGCAGGGTTTCGGCAATGGCGACGAGATAACGGAACTGCTGAAGCTTCGGCATAGTCTCCCGGCCCTGAATGCGTGCGGCTATTAATCCTCGCCTCTAGATAGGGAGCGGCCATGTCCGTTGCAGCCATTTCCAGCATCTTGCTTGTCTCGTGGCAGGGGAGAGGATAGAGCGGCGGCGTCGATCGAGTGGGGAGGGAGCCATATGAGCGGACTGATCAGAGCCCATCACGGGATGATGCCGAAGATCCATCCGGAGGCCTGGATCGCCGAGACGGCGGTGATCATCGGCGACGTCGAAATCGGCGCGGGCTCCTCGGTCTGGTACGGCTGTGTGCTGCGGGCTGATGTCAATCTCATCCGGGTCGGCGAGAACACGAACATCCAGGACGGTACGATCGTCCACTGTAATCACGACCGCTCCGGCGACGACTATCGCGCGACCGGCGGGGGCATGCCGACGTACATCGGCGACAACATCACCATCGGGCACAAGGCGCTTCTGCATGCCTGCCGGCTGGAAAGCGGCTGCTTCATCGGCATGGGCGCCATCGTCATGGACGAGGCGGTGATCGAGGAAGGCGCCATGGTGGCGGCGGGCGCCATGGTGACACCCGGCAAGCGGGTCCCCGGCGGGGAGCTCTGGGCCGGCAGCCCGGCGAAGTTCCGGCGGCCGCTCAGTGAGGAGGAAAAGGCCTTCATGCCGTATTCGGCGGCCAACTACGCGCGCCTCGCCCGCAGCTATGAGAAGTCCTGATAAACGTCCCGACGCGATTTACCCAGTTACGCCCAAAAAGCGTCGTTTGTGCCCGGAAAAGGCTGTGAGACACGCGTATAACTAGAAAGCGTAAGGGAAATCGATACACTTTCCCGTCATGGTCGTTTTTTTAACGAAATGTAACAATTGTGCCAAGCTAGGCAGCTTGGGGAGGGCATTCCGCTGTTCATCTCGGAGAAGATACGGTGGCGCCGGCGGCCGGCGGAAACCTGCGACGACCTCTCGGCGCTGGGTGTGCTGTTGATCAGCGACACGGCGCGGCGGCTCGCCGAGATCTATAGTGCGCGTCTAGACGAGGCGAACGGTGCCGTGCCGACCAAAGAGAGCTTCCCGTCCTGGATGCTGAAAGGCGATTTGGCCAACGTCATTCTCTATGACCTGGTGGACCGCGAAGACCTCGTCTTTCGAGTCGTTGGCGAGGCGATCAAGGCGCGCTTCGGCTTTAATCCGGATGGTCGCTCCTACCTCGAGTTCGTTCCTCCGGAGCGCCAGAAAAGCGCGCTCCAAGCCTTCCGCCTGTGCGCTGACACGCCCTGCGCCATGCATGTCCTGGTGCGTCAGAATTTTGCCAACGGCGGCCACGCCGATTGCGAAGTGCTTGGTGTGCCGCTGGCGGAGAACGAGGGCGATCGTGACGGGCGCTTCCTTCTCTTCGTGAACAAGGTCATAGAAAGCGCCAATGCACCGGCACAGGATCTCCGCGATCTTCAGGTGGCCGAGATTCTCTCGCGCCGCTTCGTCGATATCGGCTTCGGTTGCCCGGCCGGCTTTCACGATTTGGTGCCACGCTAGTCCCGCCGCTTGACGGAGAAACCGCGTCGCTTCAATTCCTCGGTCGACCACTGGGTGGCATGCGAAATGCGGGCTAGATGGGAGGAGCGAGAAGATGAGCATGGCGGCGGACAATACGGCGGCGGTCGGCAATAACGCCGACCAGATCGACTATTGGAACGGCGAAGCCGGGGACAAGTGGACCCGCCATCAGAAATCGCAGGACCGTATGCTGGCACCCTTCGGCGCTTTGTCTCTTGCTGCAGCCGCTGTCGTTCCGGGCGAGCGCGTGATTGACGTAGGTTGCGGTTGCGGTGACACGAGCCTTGCTCTTGCTCGGCTGGTCGCGCCGGAGGGACGGGTGATCGGCATCGACATATCGGTGCAAATGCTGGAACGCGCGCGCATGCGCGCCGGGGATGAGCCGACCTTGCCGCTGTCCTTCGTCGAGGCCGATGCAGCGAGCCATGCTTTTCCGGCCGAAGAGGTCGACGTGGTGCACTCGCGCTTCGGTGTGATGTTCTTCAATGACCCACACGGCGCTTTCGCCAATCTGGCAAGTGCCCTGCGGCCGGGCGGACGGCTGGCCTTTATCTGCTGGCGTCCCTTGGCGGAGAACGAATGGGTCAGGGAACCGATGGCGGTGGCGGCGCGCCACGCCGATCTGCCGCCCATTCCGCCGCCCGGAACCCCGGGGCCGTTCGCCTTCGGCGACCGCGACTACCTGGCGTCTATCCTGGCTGCCGGAGGCTTTGCTGACCATGACATTGCGCCGCACGACAAGCCTGTTGTACTCGGCGACAGCCTCGAGGAAGGGCTGCACAAGATCGTCGACAACTCGCCGGTGTCACGCGCGCTTAGCGGTGCCGAAGACGCGGTGCGCGCCCGTGTCGCCGAGGGCATGCGTGAGGCTATGCAGAGCTATATGACACCCGATGGCCTCACGCTGGGAACCGCAACCTGGCTTGTGACTGCGCAGAAACCCGGTTGAGTCGTCAGGATCCGCCGCGCAGCCTATCCAGTAGGGCGCCATATTGGCCCAGCCGCCCGCGCAGCGCCTCCCAGTCGACCGCTCCCTCGTCCGACAGCAAAATCGGCAGAGGGCGCTCGTCGAGCGAGAGATCGGCGGTCAGCTCCTCGATGGACACCAGCCCGTCACCGTCTGTGTCCCAGGCGCGCACGAAATAGGCATGACCGGCGTACTGGGTGGTCAGCAGTCCCAGCCCAATGGCGAGGTTGGCCTGTGTCGGCAGTCGTTCGCGTGACGCCTCCCACCAGGCCCGCACATCCCGGTCGACCTCGGTCAGCTCATCGGCCGACAAACCTTGGTCGGCATTGCGGTCGGCAAAGGCGAAGCCATGCTCGACGCAGCGCATGGCGGGTAGGGCGAAGCAGAGATTGGTTGCCTGAGTGATATAGCCCGCGAAGCGCGTCGCCCGTTCGCTGGTCGCCGATCCTTCGGCCGTTGCGGGCGCCGTCGCAAAGAGCCAAAGCCCCATCAGCACGGCCGCGGCAACGGCCTTCCGCGTCAAGGAAAGCGGCATGGTAAAACCTTGCCTAGACGTCGCTGTCGTCGTTCGCCTTGACTTTGACGTAGGCGCCGGGGGCGTCCTCGATGGCCGGGAGCTTGCCCTTTTCCGGCTGGCGTGCCGGGACCATGGCGCCCGAATACTGCGCCAGCCAGTCGCGCCAATGGGGCCACCAAGAGCCTTCATGTTCTTCCGCCTGTTCGATCCATTCCTCGGCGCTCGTCGGAATCTTGTCGCTCGTCCAATGGGAGTACTTGCCTGAGGCCGGAGGATTGACCACGCCGGCAATATGACCCGACGCCGCCAAGCAGAACTCCACCGGCCCGGCAACCTCTTGAGTCAGCGCATAGGTCGATTTCCAGGGCGCAATGTGGTCTTCCCGCGTCGAAAGCATGAAAACCGGTGTCTTGATCTTTCCCAGGTCGATGGCGACGCCGTTGAGGCTTATGCCGCCCGGCTCGATCAGCAGGTTCTCCTGGTACATCTTGCGCAGGTAGAAGCTGTGCATGGTCGCCGGCATCCGGGTGGAGTCGGAATTCCAGTACAGCAGGTCGAAGGGGAAGGGGTCCTTGCCCAAGAGGTAGTTGTTGACCACGAAGGACCAGATCAGGTCGTTGGCGCGCAGCATGTTGAAGGTCTGCGCCATGGCGGCGCCGTCGAGATAGCCCTTTTCGCTCATCTCCTCTTCCAGCCCGCGCAGCTGCTCCTCGTCGATGAAGACGGACAGCTCGCCGGCCTCCTCGAAGTCGGTCATGGCGGTGAAGAAGGTGGCGCTGGCGATTCGGCTCGCTGCCGGGCCCTTGCGATTGCGCGGCTTGCCGGCCAGGTAGGCCAGGGCGCTGGCCAGCAGCGTCCCGCCCAGGCAATAGCCGATGACGTTGACCGTTTTCTCCCCGATGGCCTTGTCGATCGCGTCGATTGCCGCGAAGGGGCCCTCTATCATGTAGTCCTCGAAGGACTTGTGCGCGAGCTCGCCGTCGGGATTGACCCAGGAGACGACGAAGACCGTGAAGCCCTGGTCGACGCACCACTTGATGAAGGAGTTCTTCTCCCGGAGGTCGAGGATGTAGAACTTGTTGATCCAGGGCGGGATGATCAGCAGCGGGCGCTTGTAGACCTTCTCGGTCGTCGGCGAGTACTGGATGAGCTGCATCAAGTCGTTCTGAAAGACGACCTTGCCCGGCGTTATGGCGATGTTGTCGCCGACCGAGAAGGCCTCGTAGTCGGTCATCTTGATGGCGAGCTTGCCTTTGCCGCGCTCCAGGTCGTCGAGCATGTTCTCTAGGCCGCTGACGAGGTTTTCGCCGCCGCTTTCCAGGGTGGCCCGCAGCACCTCCGGATTGGTCATCAGGAAGTTGGACGGCGCCATGGCATCGACGAACTGGCGGGTATAGAAGTCGACCTTCTGGGCGGTCTTGTCGTCCAGCCCCTCGACCTCTTCGACTCGCGCCTGAATCCAGCGTGCCTGGAGCAGGTAGGACTGCTTGATGAAGTCGAAGAGCGCGTTCTCGTCCCAGGCTTCGTCCTTGAAGCGGCGGTCGCCGCGCTCCGGTGAGATAAGCGGGTCTGCTTGCTCGGCACCCAGCATGCGCTGCGTCGTGGTTTGCCAAAGGCGCATGTAGTCCTGCCAGAGGTTCATCTGGGCTTGGACCAGCTTCGCCGGGTTGGCCATCATCTTGGCCGTCATTTCCATGAAGGCGGCGCCGATGTTCAGCGGGTCCATGGTCTGCGGACCGCCATTGGTTGCCTGGCGCTCAAGAAATTCGGTCACCAGTTGCCGGCTGCGCTCGGCAATCGCGGCCATCTTCTGTGACATGGCCAGCGGGTCCGGCAGCTGCACCTCATTTTGCGGCTTTTCGCTCATCGCAGGGCTTTCCAGTAATCGTCAAAAAATCACAGCGCAGCGCGTCTTTCGGGACAAGCCAAGGGCGCTCGTCGACCGAAGGTGTGTTACCTTGCCCGATAGAGCGACGCAAGGTAACTAGGAGTCCTGCGCAGAGCGACTCCGGCGGCAAAGTACGTTTTTTTGCCGCCCTTGGCGCCTGCGAGTGGAGCGCCGAACGGCTGAAGCTGGAGAGCCATGTTGCGAGACCTATGGAGCCGGCCAAGCGGACGGCTTGCCGGTTTGCCCCAACCGGCCCGTTGGGGTCGCCTTGGAGTCACGGCCACCGTCCTTTGCCTATTTCTTGCCGGCTGCGAAACCCTCTTCCCGGATGATCCGGAGCCGCAACGCGTGGCGACGGCGACGACCGAGGGAGAAGAACCCAATCTGGGTGATGTTCCGAGCCAAGTCCCGGAAACCAGCAGCTTGGCGGCGCGCCAGGAGGCGCGGGAAGGTCTTCTGGCCGATCGCTCGCAGGCCCGCTATACCGATGAGACCTTGACCGGCGAAGGCCTGGTGGGCGCGGCGCCGGGCCTGACCGACCCGAGCGCGCCGGCAGCCGCACAGACTACGCCGAGTCCGCCGCCCTTTGCCTCCATCGACAGCCAGAGTGGTGCGCAGCCCGCGGCCCGGCAAAGCTATCAGCTCGGCGGTTCCCAAGCGGCCGCTCCTGCAACGGCGCCAGCCGCCACCGCTGCCCCGGCGGAGACGCAAAGCGCAGCGCCGACCCAGCAAACCCAGGCCCAGCAAACGCAAGCCACGTCACCGACTCCGCAGCCGCGCGCCTTGCCGCAGGTGCAGCCGCAAAGCGCGCAACCCCAGAGCGCTCAGGCGCCGCGCGCCGCGCCGGCCGTGCAGCAGCCAGCCCAGCAGCAAGCAGCCGCCATTCCCAGCCCTGCGCTCCCGCCGCCTCCGAGCTTGCCGCCATTGCCGGCGGGGCCGCCTGTTCTGCTGGGCGTGATCTACTTCAATCACAACTCGACCGCACTGTCCCAGAACGATCTCCAGGTATTGCGGCAGGTCGTGGCTCTGCAGCAGCAGCGCGGCGGCGTTCTGCGGGTCGTCGGCCATGCCTCGCAGCGCACCGCTCAGCTCGATCCCCGTGCGCACGAGGCGACCAACCTGCGGCTTTCGCAGCGCCGCGCCGAATCGGTGGCCCGCGCGCTGCGGGGCTTTGGTGTGAGCTCCGATGCGGTGATCTCCGAAGGACGCGGAGACAGCGAGCAGCTATTTCACGAGTTCATGCCGACCGGTGAGGCGGGCAATCGGCGGGTGGAGATCTTCTTGCAGTCTTAGCGCAAGACAGCGACCATATTTTTTGTGGGGTCGGAGAGGCCCCCAGCGCGTTTTTCAGGTGCGGGTTTCTCCAAGTCACGAGGGGTTCACAAGACAGTCGGATGGGTTACGTCAAGGCAGCCTCCTTTCGCGTGGGGAGCGGTCGGTCATGAGCGCGGCCGTGCGTGTCGGTATTGCCGGTCTGGGAACGGTCGGTGCCGGCGTCCTCAGCCTGCTGCAACAGCACAGCGGTCTGATCGCCACCCGTTGTGGCCGAGAAGTCGTGCCGGTCGCGGTCAGCGCCCGGGACCGTTCGCGCGATCGCGGCGTGCCGCTGGACGGCTACCGCTGGTTCGACTCGGCGACGGACTTGGCCCGGGACAGCGAGGTCGACGTCGTCATCGAGCTGATCGGTGGTGAGGACGGGGTCGCGAAGGCCGTCGTCGAAACGGCCTTGGAAGCCGGCAAGCCCGTGGTCACGGCCAACAAGGCACTGATCGCCCACCACGGCACGGCGCTGGCCAGCCTGGCCGAAAGCCACGACGCGCTGCTGGCTTTCGAGGCGGCGGTGGCCGGCGGCATTCCTGCGCTCAAGACGCTGCGCGAAGGCCTGTCGGGTAATGCCATCGATCGCCTGCACGGCATCCTGAACGGCACTTGCAACTACATACTCAGCACCATGCGTGAGAGCGGCCGCGACTTCGATGAAGTGCTGGCCGAGGCCCAGGCGCTGGGCTATGCGGAGGCCGACCCCAGCTTCGACGTCGATGGCGTCGATGCCGCCCATAAGCTCGCCATCCTGACCTCTCTGGCCTTCGGCTGCGAGGTCGACTTCGGCGCGGTCTATGCGGAGGGAATCCGCAATATCACCGCCAGCGATATCGCCTATGCCGAAGAGCTCGGCTACCGCATCAAGCTGCTTGGCATTGCCGAGCGCAGCGACGGGGGCGTCGAGCAGAGGGTTCATCCCTGCATGGTCTCGACCCGCTCGCCCCTGGCGCAGGTCGAAGGCGTCTTCAACGCCGTGCTGTTCCACGGCGATTTCGTCGACAACATCATGATCGAAGGGCGCGGGGCCGGGGCTGGCCCGACCGCATCGGCCGTCGTCGCCGACCTGCTGGATATCGCCCGGGGCAATGCGGTGCCGGCCTTCGGCATGCCACAGGCACGGCTCAAGTCGCTGCCGACGCTGCCCATGGCGCAGCACGAGGGCTGCTACTACATCCGTCTTCAGGTCGTCGACCGGCCCGGTGTGATGGCCGATGTCACCGCCATTCTGCGCGACGAGGCCATTTCGCTGGAGGCGATGCTGCAGAGGGGTCGGGCACCGGGCGAACCTGTCGCGGTGGTTCTGACCACCCATGAGACGGTGGAGGCGCGTATGCAGCGGGCGCTCGAACGCATCGCTGCGCTCGAAGCAAGCCTCGAACCGCCGCAGATCATTCGGATAGAGCCGATCTAGGGACCAGATAGTATTGATTGAGGGCACTGGCACGGCCGGCCCAACGTACGGAACGACAAGGCAAGACAAGGGAGGAACTGGGAGTGGCGGAGAGCTTTAGCGTGGATCGGAACTTGGCCCTGGATGCGGTGCGGGTAACCGAGGCAGCGGCGCTGGCAGCCTCCCGCCTGATGGGACGCGGCGACGAGAAGGCGGCCGACGAGGCTGCGGTCGATGCCATGCGCCGGGCGCTCAACAACCTGCCGATCGATGGGACGGTGGTGATCGGCGAAGGCGAGCGGGACGAAGCCCCGATGCTCTACATCGGTGAGAAGGTCGGCACCGGCGGCCCGAAGATCGACATCGCCCTCGATCCTCTTGAAGGCACGACGATTACCGCGAAAGGCGGGCAGAACGCCCTGGCCGTGGTCGCCATGGCTGAGGACGGCGGCTTCCTCTTCGCTCCCGACGTCTACATGGAGAAGATCGCCGTTGGCGGCGGACTGCCGGATGGCATCGTCGATCTCGATGCCGAGCCGGAGGAGAACCTGCGCAATCTGGCCAAGGCCAAGGATGAAGAGATCGACGACTTGGTGGTCTGTATTCTGGACCGGCCGCGCCACGCCGAGCTGATCGCCAAGGTGCGTGACAGCGGCGCGCGCATCATGCTGATCGGCGACGGCGACGTCTCCGGCGTGATCGCCACCAGCCAGCCGACCAGCGGCGTCGATATCTACATGGGCAGCGGCGGCGCGCCGGAGGGTGTGTTGGCGGCAGCGGCGCTGCGCTGCATCGGCGGACAGTTTCAAGGACGCCTGCTGTTCCGCAACGACGACGAGCGCGAGCGCGCCCATCGCTGCGGCATCGAGGACCTGAACCGCAAGTACGGCCTGACGGAACTGGCGCGCGGCAACGTGATGTTCGCCGCCACCGGCGTCACCGACGGCACCATGCTGCGCGGAGTGCGGCGCTACGGCTCCGGCGCCACGACAAGTTCCATGGTGATGCGCTCCAAGACCGGTACGGTGCGGGTGGTCGAGGCCCAGCACAACTTCCGCCGCAAGGATTGGGTGGAAAGCTAGAGGAGCCAGACTTGGCTGAGGCCGAGACGGACAGCCTCTTGGGTGTGGAGCGTTCGGCGCGCGGCAAGCGTTGGCTGCTTCGCGAAGCGGACGAGCGCGCCGTTCTCAGCCTGATGCAGCAACACGGTCTATCGGAGCCGGTGGCGCGTGCCCTGACGGTGCGTGGTGTGAGCAGCGAGGCCGTGCCGGGCTTCCTCGAGCCGCGCTTGCGCGAGCAACTTCCCGACCCGAGCAGCCTGACCGACATGGATGGGGCGGTGGCTCGGGTGGTAGAGGCCATCGAAGCCGGCGAGCGCATCGCCATCTTCGGCGACTATGACGTGGACGGCGCCACCTCAGCCGCGTTGCTGCTGCGTTTCCTGGAGGCGCTTGGCGTGTCGGCCCGGCTCTACGTGCCTGACCGGCAGAGGGAAGGCTATGGCCCCAATGCGGAAGCGCTCAGGCTGCTGCGCGGGGAGGGGGCCAACTTGGTCGTCACCGTCGACTGCGGCGTCTCTGCTCACGAGGCACTCGAGGAAGCCCAGTCGGTCGGCCTCGACAGCATCGTCCTTGACCATCACGCAGCCGAAGCCCGCCTGCCGCCGGCGGTCGCGGTGGTCAATCCCAACCGCTGGGACGACGAGAGCGGCCTGGGCCAGCTCGCCGCCGTCGGGGTCACCTATCTCTTTCTGGTGGCGCTCAATCGCGCGCTGCGCAAGGTCGGCTGGTACGAGAGCCACGGCCGTGCTGCGCCCGACCTGTTGGGCCTGCTCGACCTGGTGGCGCTGGGCACGGTCTGCGACGTGGTGCCTCTGACCGGCCTCAACCGGGCCTTCGTCGCGCAGGGCCTCAAGGTGCTGGCCGGTCGGCGCAACGAGGGCCTGCGCGCGCTGTGCGACGTTGCCGGCGTGGCCGAGCGCCCCGGCGGCTACCACCTCGGGTTTTTGCTCGGTCCGCGGGTGAATGCAGGCGGGCGCATTGGCGAGTCCCATCTTGGCGCGGAGCTGTTAAGCGCGGCCGATCCTGCGCGCTGCCGGGCACTGGCTGAGCGGCTCGACGGCTACAACCAAGAGCGCCGGGCAATCGAGGCGGAGGTGCTGGAGGCGGCCGATGCGGCGTACCAGGAGTCCGGCGCGCCGCGCGATCTGATCTTCGTCGTCGGGCAGGGCTGGCATCCCGGCGTGATTGGCATCGTCGCCGGCCGCCTGAAGGAGCGTTATGACCTGCCGGCCATCGTGGTGACGCAGGATGCCAATGGTGTGGGCAAGGGCTCCGGGCGTTCGGTACCCGGCGTCGATCTCGGTGCGGCGGTGATCGCCGCGCGCCAAGCCGGCTTGCTGGTCAACGGCGGCGGCCACGCCATGGCGGCGGGCCTGACAGTCAGTGGGGACAAGCTTGCGGAGCTGGAGCAGGTCCTGCGGGCGCGAATCGGGGCCCGCCTGGCGGAGATCGCCTACCGCCCCGCGCTCTCAATCGACGCTTGTCTCAGCCTCGCTGCAGCGCAAGGCAATCTCGTCCAGGCGCTCGAAAGTGTCGCGCCCTTTGGTGCCGGCAATCCCGAGCCGCGCTTCGCCTTCGCCCAAGTAAAGACCTTTTCTGCCGACATCGTCGGGACGCAGCATGTCCGCGCCGTGTTCGGCGACGACTCGGGCGCTCGCTTGCGCGCGATCGCCTTCCGGGCCCTGGAGACGCCGCTCGGGGAACGGCTGTTGGCACGCAGCGGTCGCCCGCTGCATGTCGCTGGGCGGCTGCGGGCCGATGCCTGGCGCGGCGGAGATGCCGTGCAGCTACAGATCGACGATGTGGCGGACTGCGGTCCGTCATAAGGCGGCCGAACCTGGAGACGGGGACTGGACACGGGGAATTGATTCGCCTTTCTGTTTGCCGGACGAAGGCTAGTTCTGATCAAATAGTGCAGATCGTGAGGGCCAGAGCAGGTGCTGAGAACGCTGTCGAGGTGGAGAAGGTTGGAGGCACTGGCCCTTGTGGCTTTGGCGGTGGCGGGCTTAGGGGCCGCCGGGCCGGCCCAGGCACAGACGCCCGTGGCGTTGGAGCTGGTGCTGGCCGTGGACTCCTCCTCCAGCGTCACCTCCTGGGAGTTCGACCTGCAGATGCAGGGCTTGGCACAGGCCTTCCGCGACCCTGGCGTGCAGGGCGCCATCGTGGCGGCAGGCGACTTTGGCGTGGCGGTCAGTTTGGTGCAGTGGTCGGGCAGCACGCGGCAGGTCTTGGCGACCGAATGGCACTTGGTGCGGGAGCCGGCGGATGCCGACGCCTTTGCCGATCTGCTCGATGAGACGCCGCGCTTTATCAGCGGCGGCAGCACCGCCATCGGCAGCGCCATCGAGTTCAGCGTCAACTTGATAGAATTCAATGAATTCGATGGCTTCCGGAAAGTTATTGATATCTCAGGTGATGGGCGAACCAACCAAGGTTTACGCACCACGGCGATGCGGGATGCCGCCGTCGCGGCGGGGATCACCGTCAACGGCCTGACGATCCTGAACGAGGATCCGAGCGTCGATCACTACTACCTGCGCAACGTGATCGGCGGCACCGGCGCCTTCATCATGACCGCGACAGACTTCCGCGACTTCGCCCGGGCCATCCGGCTCAAGCTGATTCGGGAGATCGCCGGTCCGCCCGTTGCCGCCCTGCCGCCGTCGGAGGAATATGCGGCCGGGCACGGCATCCGCTAGAGGTAACTTATGAAGAGAGACGAGGGAAGGATCCCCTTGTCATTCCGGCTGGAATCCATTAGCTCCCATCCACGCCGTCCCTATCGTCTAGAGGCCTAGGACATCAGCCTTTCACGCTGAAGACACGGGTTCGACTCCCGTTGGGGACGCCATTAGTTCAATGCAAAACTGAGGCTAGGTTGTAGGGCCCCGATGTGTTTCGGGGGATACACTGGCCCTATGCGCATTGTTTGAATGCCCTACCGAGCGTTCCTGAGAACCAACACCTTCACAAATCTAGAGATTGTGAAGGTGTGTGCGAATGCTATCATCAAAGCCTTTGTGGTTGATGGCAGCAAAGGTCAGAAGAGTTCGGCCATGCATCGTACATTGATTTTGTCTATTGCTCTGTTCATCGCGTATGCCCTTGTCGTAGAAGGCGATGCAGAGGCTGTCGAATGTAAACGCGGCGCGCTCTACGTCATAGCGGACGTTTTGAATGTGCGCGTGGAGCTGAATACAGGGAGAGTCATCGGTCAGCTAAAGAAGGGTGATCAAGTCAACGTGTTAGAGTGTAGCGGACCCTGGGCGCGGGTCGCTTCGTCTCAATGGGTTCATGCTGGGTACCTAGGAATGGTCCGCCCTAGTGCAACAAGTCCCGCTCGCTATTCGAGCAAAGCTGCGCGCTTCCGAGAACTACGAGATCAAGGGATTAGGTTGCTGGGCTGGGTCGCTGGAAACTCCTACGGCCACCCCGTATGGCCTCAAGTTGAACCCTATGTCTCACGAGATGGGCAGTATTATGATTACTTTGTGCGTCTTGCTCCACCTGGCTTAAGCCAGCGCGAGAAAGAGGCTGAGGCCTTTCACAACGTCAATCTCTATGAGGAGTGGTTCGAGAAGGGACAAGCCCAGCCCTTCAACGAAGACGACAACGTTGCCAAGGTTGCGCGGATGTTCCAACTCGCAGGGGAAGTTGTTGACGTCTATCGATAAGAAATCACGGCCGAAAAAGCCGATTCCACAGCGCAGTCGCTGATGGCCGAGATGCTCGGAAGTTGATGAAAGACGACAGAAGGCTGGGACGGGTTTCGGTGCCAGTGGTTCTTAGCGCCCTTGCGAGTGATGCTTTGTCGGCTATTGGCGTGCAGGGTAGCTCGATGCTTGGCGAAGCTCTTCAATCGATGCTCCAAGGGCGACACACACAAGCGCGCGATATTCTCCTCGATGAGCTACGAGAAGGCGACAAGCAGCTTACGGATGTCGGCCAAGTAGACGAAGCGGCGGCTATCATTTTCCGCTACGCGCGAGCCGCCCAAGAAGGTGCCGCACGATTGAATCTCCGCCTCATGGCCAAGGTCATCGCGGCTCAGGCGTACCTAGGTAACCTCGTTGCAGACGAGTTCCTCTACTATGCCGACATGCTCGCCTCGCTCAGGCGCGAAGAGGTTATCTTGATTGCATCTTTGCACCAGCACCGTGTCGTTGCGCCGGAGGTGTGGGCGGATAACGTCAGGGCTTGGTCGAAAGCCCAAGAGCAACTTGTTCCGAATGTATTCGCAACTGGCGAAGTGATGTATGCTGCCGCACTGGGTGCTGCTAGAACGGGACTGCTGCTCTCCGGCCCACCTTCAATTGGCGGCCCATCTGCGTTCGTATCTTCGCCTATGATGGATCGCTTAGAACGCTTGGCTCCGTTCAAGGACGCGCTGCGACAAGAGGGCATCGCCCACTAGTTGGCGAGTACCCCGTGGTTGTTGGCACGGTTCAAGGGTGGTTTCATCCAGCACTAGTGATGTCAAACAGTTCGGCGGACTCAATTTCGACTGGGCTTTCGTTTGGGGAGAAAGCGCCGTCGCGCATTAACAACCATACGTACCAGCGCTTAGTGCTCGTCTCGACCAGATGGATTTCGTCGGGCCAGTCGTTTCTTTGGTTCATGAGACTTTCAACACACTCTCGGACCAGAACTGGGTTCGAGAGCGCGATGTCTTGATCTTCCAGAATGAGAACCGTGCGCGCTCCTTCTAACTTACACTTCCACAGTTTAGGGAGCTTCCTCTTCAGGCTTGTTCTCATCTGATCCATGCGGCTCTGGTCAAGGTCCTCCGGGGCGACTCGCGAAGGGTAAAGTCGGCCAGCACGTTCTTTGTCTGCTGGTGTGTCTGGATTTCGAAAGCTCCGCCGCGTCAAAGTCACTTCGAACTGCAAGCCGGCAGGTGTGTCAGTCTCGCTGTCTTGTACCCGGCGACCAGCAAGCCAGTTCTCAGAGCGTTGCTGGCTCTTTTCGTTTAGACGCTGTGCTGTTTCTCGGATCCAATAGACCAGTGCATCGTGGGCTTGGTTTAGCTCCTTTGGTTTCAAGTCAAGGCCAGCGTCCAAAGGGCACACTAGGTAGTAGATCGCAGAGCCGGGGAGGGTGCCCGAGAGGACATCGAGCACTGGCTTGATGAGTTTGTGGAACCGCACTCCATATTTAATCTGCTCGGGAAAGCTCTGTATGAGAGTGTGCTCCATAGCATAGTTCTGCTGCCCCAAGTTGACGCGCAGCTCCACGGGTGGACCAATCCTCTCCTTCTCTGGGTGTCTGATGCGGGACCTAACTGTTCCGGTTAGCTCCTCCAGAAGCGTCAGAACCGCGTCACATGCCTTGCCCTCATTGTTTCGCGTGTGCGCCAAGCGTTCCTCCTTTCGGTAGAGGCAAGTTGTCCGATGTCTAACCTGATCCGCAACCATTCGCCCAACCCACCTTGGAGTAAGACTGGTTGAGCGATGACTGTGTGAGGGAGGGCGGGAGCGTCGAGAGGCCACGAAACTGCTACGAGAACCTGCTACAAAAAGCCGAGCCGCGATCGATTAAGCCTTTGTTTTTAATAATCCAACTGCTTTGGGAGTTTCCTCCCGTTGGGGGCGCCATTTTCTTTCGCTCATAGCCAAGGTGGTTTCCGTCGCTGCGGCCGGTCGTGGCGCTTCTGGCTAGCAGGTCGGCATGTGGTTTAGCTAAGCGTCCAATTCCGCGATGCTCTGGCCCGACTGCTGTTCAGCTTTCGAAATGGCAGAGTTCATGACGGCCGTTAAGTTAGCTAGCGAAGTGGAATGGAGTGCCGCATTCACGAAGGCCTTCAGTACAGGATTTTGCAGACGACCTTCAGTTTTGTCCTCGGGAAATAGATACGAGAGTGCTTTCCCTGTCATGGCGGCATGAAAGACGTCATTCGACGTAAAGAGCTTTGGGCCAAACATGCCGAGTTTCGATTTCTTCACGATTACCCCCGTCTGGGCCACGCTGATGTAGACCGGGTCGTTGTTGTCCATCCGGATGTTGGCGAAGCACGCGGAACCGTCGTCTTTGAATGATCGAAGCGTCGGCATGAATTCCTTCTCTTTGGCGATCTTGTTGCATCTCTAACTGACCTGCTCTGCTAGTCGAAGTCAGCGTGAGGTCCAACCTGGGGGCCACACGCCGCCTCCAGCGCGATCAGAAGGAAACAGTGTTCCAAAGCGGCATTTGCCCGTTTAGGGAACTGAGGGGAGGCGCCGGAGGGGTGCATTAACTAGGCAGTTAGCATTCCATTTGAGATCGCAGTTGGCCCCGTATCGCACTTTACGCGCTAACTGAAAACGCTAAACTGTCTAGCTGTTCAGAAAGCAGGGGCTGGTGCGTGCCGATCTCGACAAACGAACACGCGCAGATTCAGGCGGCCGTCGATTCGACTCCGCTGGACAAGCGCGATCTCCTAAAGATGGAAGCCGAGCAGACGTTAGCTGAGGTGAATGTCCTCATGGGCCAAGGTTTGCTGTCCAAGGAGGCTAGCAAAGCGGCGGACGTGGCGATCGAAATCCTGGTGCGCTTAGAGGCTACCGAGAGGAGAAAGGGCGCTTGGTGGCGCGCTAAGAGACGCTTACAGATGGTTCAGATGTACTTGGGAGCTTGAGGTGTTCAGCTTCCTTATCAAAGGCGAAGTAAATGACGATGCTGTCCGGCTGAAGGCATTCGTCGATAAGGCCCTATCAAAGTATGCCTCCTTGTCGCGCGCCGAACTGGAGGAGGTGGTGGTGCAGGACTTCCCAGATGAGCAACACTACTTGGAAAGTCACAGCGTGAACGTCTATCCGACAGAGCTAAAAGACTTCGGCTTCATGCTCGACGCAACGGGGGCGTTAGGGTTTCACCTGACGGCGATGGGACATGGGAAGTACGCTGGTTTCATGCTTCACGCCTCTAGGGATACCATGCACTGCTCTTGGTCGGACGGGCTAAGTTACAGCGCTACCGGAGGGGCAAAGAAGTTGGTGGAGATGATGGAGAAGAAATTCGACATCTCGAACACGAACAAGCTTCTAGGACGATTTCGTTAAGAGCGGAGCGTCCCTTTTGATCTAGCGCCGATACCCAACATGACTTAAGCGCATCATCGATCCAAGTCATCGCTTTGTGCTCGGCGCCGTCTGAGGCCTTTCAAAACAGCAGCCGCAATTGGACCGCGCTCTCCCCCTGGCTCGCGGGTGCCCGATTCCTCTTCGGTTAGGGGTGCCGCTTTTTCCGTTTAGAAACAATTCAGGCGTTGGCGCTAGACGGCCGTTTCGAGGGGCGCAGGGCAGCGCAAAGAAAAAGGCGCCGCAAAGCGCGGCGCCTTCGGAGGCTGGCCTTAAACGGGAGGAACGTACTCAGCCGGCTGCCGCCGTCATCGGCATCTCTTGGGGTTCCTCGACTGGGTCGCGCAGCACGTAGCCGCGGCCCCAGACAGTCTCAATGAAGTTTGTACCGTCGGTCGCCGAAGCCAGTTTCTTTCTGAGCTTGCAGATGAAGACGTCGATGATCTTCAGCTCGGGCTCGTCGATGCCGCCGTAGAGATGATTGAGGAACATCTCTTTGGTCAGGGTCGTGCCCTTGCGCAGGGACAGCAGCTCAAGGATGCCGTACTCCTTGCCGGTCAGGTGAATGGGCTGGGAGTCGACCTCGACCGTGCGGGCGTCGAGATTGACCGTCAGCTTGCCGGTGCGGATGACCGAGTCCGAATGGCCCTTGGAGCGCCGCACGATGGCCTGGATACGGGCGATCAGCTCGCGCTTGTCGAAGGGCTTGGTCAGATAGTCGTCGGCGCCGAAACCGAGGCCCTTGATCTTCTCATCCAGGCCGGTGAGGCCGGAGAGAATCAGGATAGGGGTCTTTACCCGGGCGGCGCGCAGCCGGCGCAGCACCTCGTAGCCGTCGATGTCCGGCAGCATCAGGTCGAGAACGATAATGTCGTAGTCGTAGAGCTTGCCGATCTCGAGGCCGTCTTCACCCATGTCGGTGGTGTCGCAGATATAGCTCTCAGACCTCAGCATCATCTCGATGCTTTGCGCTGTGGCGGCATCGTCTTCAACAAGCAGAACGCGCATGGCGGAGTCCCCTGGCCAGAAGTTTGTTTGTCTCGCTATTAACCATTTTCGTGCTCAGACATTAAGAAAGGCTTACCGGATGCCCGCGCCGGGGCAAGTTTTACCGTCAATTAAAGTGATCGCGAGAGACTGGCGATCAACGTAGACATGCGTCTTGGCGGTCACGAGGAAGGTTTATGGCGTCAGCGGTCGCCGGAGTTATCAAAGAAATAGAAGAGCTTGCGGAGTATCGTCGATACGGGCGTGTAAGCGGCATTCTCGGCATGACGGTCGAGGTTGCCGGCTTGCAGGAAGCGCTGTCGATTGGCGATTGGTGCCATCTGGAAAGCCGCAGCGGTGCGCGAATCGTGGCCGAGGCGATCGGTTTCCGCGGCGGCAAGGCCTTGCTCCAGCCTTTCGGTGCGCTCGACGGCATTGGTCTCGGCAGCAAGGTCGAGATGGCACGGGCGGAACCGGCCATCCACCCCTCTCGCGCTTGGCTCGGGCGCATTGTCAATGCCTTGGGCGAACCCCTTGACGGCAAAGGGCCGCTTCCTCGAGGAACCGAGCGTTGCCGCCTGCGTCAACCCGCACCGCCGGCTCATGCCAGGCAGCGGGTGGGAGAGAAGCTCGACCTCGGCGTGAGGGCCATCAACGCCTTCTTGACCTGCTGCCGCGGACAGCGGATGGGTATTTTCGCCGGCTCCGGCGTCGGCAAGTCGGTGCTGCTCTCGATGCTGGCGCGCTATACCAGCGCAGACGTTAACGTGGTCGGCCTGATCGGCGAACGCGGCCGCGAGGTGCAGGAGTGGATTACCGACGAGCTGGGGCCGGAGGGCCTCGCCCATTCCGTGGTGGTGGTCGCCACTTCAGACGAGCCTCCCTTGATGCGAAGGCAGGCCGCGCTGCTGACTTTGACGCTGGCCGAGTACTTTCGCGATCAGGGCAGCGACGTGCTCTGCCTGATGGATTCAGTGACCCGCTATGCCATGGCCCTGCGGGAGATCGGCCTCTCCGCTGGGGAGCCGCCGGCCGCCAAGGGCTATACCCCCTCGGTCTTCTCGGAGCTGCCGAAGCTCTTGGAGCGGGCCGGGCCGGGGGTGCAGGGTAGCGGTACGGTTACCGGCCTCTTCACCGTGCTGGTGGAGGGCGACGATCAGAACGAGCCGATCGCCGACGCGGTGCGCGGCATCCTGGACGGCCATATCGTACTCGACCGCCGGATTGCCGAACGCGGGCGCTATCCCGCCATCGACGTCCTGAAGAGCGTTTCGCGAACCCTGCCGGGTTGCAACGAGGATTGGCAAAACGGCCTTCTGGTGCGTGGCCGGGAACTGCTTTCGACTTACGAGAACATGGCCGAGCTGATTCGCATTGGCGCCTACAAGGCCGGCAGCGACGGCAAGGTGGACGAGGCCATCCACTACAATGCCGGGCTTGAGGCCTTTCTGAGCCAGGACAAGGCCGAGCAGAGCGCGCTGAGCGATAGTTATCAACGCCTTGCGACGCTTCTCAACATGCCGGCGGGGGAGACGGCCGATGCCGCCGCGTCTTGAGCCTGAGCGGAGGCGGCGGTGAGCGCGCTCGCACGTCTGGTGCAGATCCACCGCTGGGACCTGGAGCAGCGGCGCAAGCGGCTTGCCGAGCTGGAAGAGCTCGTCGCCAAGACCCACCGCCAGATCGCCGAGGTCGACGAGCAGATCGAGGAGGAGAAGGAGCACGCGGCCCGGTCGCCGGAGGGCTCCCGGCTGTTTGCGTCTTTCCTGAATGTCGCTCTGACGCGGCGCAAGCGGGCGGAAGCGCGCCTGGCTTCGCTGGACGGCGCCATGACCAAGGCTCGCGCCGAGGTGCAGCAGTCCTTCCAGGAGCTCAAGAAGTTCGAGATCGCCAGCGAGCAGCAGGAGGAGCGCCGCGCCCTCGAGGACAAGCGCCGGCAGCAGGTCGAGTTCGACGAGTTGGGCCTGACTTCGCACCGGCGACGGGCCGGCGGCGAAGATCCTCTATCCTAAGTTTGAAATACGTCAGACGCTGGCTTGAACCGGCGGCGGACGCCCGCCGGGCAGCGGCATGCTGCGCCAGTCGGGGCCATCGTCGAAGAGGATCTGGCCGGTCAGTCCGGCGGCGTCCGTGGCGCGCTCGTAAATCTCACGCAGGTCCTGCTGTATCGGTGCGGTCAGCCCGCGCCGGCTGCGTATCGCGAGATCGAAGCGCTTGCCGTGGACCAGCCCGTCCATCTGGAACTGGCCATAGCGCGACAGGTCAAGTTCCACGACAAAGCGCGTCGCATGGCCGTCTTCGTCGCTGCCGCCCGTTTGATCGCCTGAGTCCCGGCGATAGAACCGCAGGGCGTGCAGGCGCTCGTCCTGCAGGAAGGGCGCCAGGCTGAGGCGCCATTCGCCCCGGTCGTCGGCCACGGTCTGTGCGGCAAGGCGCTGTTCGTCCTCGATCTGACCGGCCAGCTCGGCGCGCCCGGCCCGCTGCAGGCCGGCGACCAGCGCCGCGCTCTGCCAGGGCTGTGGCTCGCCACCCGCGATGCTGATCAGGAGCCGCAACAGCGGCAGGTCGCGCGCCTGGCTGGCCGTCGACTGGGAAGGCTGAAAGGCGAGAAGCTGGCGGCTCTCGACCGTGAGCATCTGCGCCGCTTCATCGAGGCTGCTCCAGGGTTGGCCGGGGAGGAAGGCCGGTGCGGCACGGGTCGCATAGGCCGGCGCCTCTTTGGCTTGGGGACTGAGCTCCACGGTCAACTGAATCTGGTCGCCTGGGCGCAAGGGCAGGGGCGTGCTTGTCTCAATCCGTCCTAGCGGCGTCTGCAGCAGCGTTGTCTGACCGCCCGAGGCGCGGATGACCTGCCCCGTCACGTTTTGCGCTTCACCGCCCTGTAGCGCGGCGAGGCTGGCGGCGGGCGGTGGGTTAGAGGGCGCCGCGGCCGCTGGAGCCCCCGCCGGTGCCCCCGTCACCACCCGCAGGGTTACCAGCAGGGGCTCGCTGCCGGCGCCGGCACCGATGCCGGCACCAACAGCGACACCTTGGGGGGCGGTCGGTGCCGCGAGCAGACGCGCGGCAATGCCTTGCGAGCGGCTGACGGTGTCGGCGATATCGATGTGTGGGCTGACCGTAGGGCTCTGGGCGGGGCGTTGCAGGATGTCCAGATGGGCGCGCAGCGTCGGGTTTTGAGTGAAGATCTTGAGCGCCAGCTGGGTTCCGTTCGGCAGCTGCAGCTTGTCGGTCAGATTGGTGGCTTGAAGGAGGCCAGCCGCCGTGCGCAGGAGGAATTGGCCGGACTTGTTCGTATCGATCACCTCGGCATGGATGACATGACCGAGCGACAGACGGAGCACCGCGGGTGGCGCGTTTTCGATCTGCACCACGCGTGCCGCATGCCCCGTCGGCTGCGAGCGCAAGGCTTCGAGGGCGCTGAGGACCTCGGCGACCTTTGGCGGGGCGACCTCGGCCATGGCTTTGGCTCCTTCTTCCTGCCTCTCTTGGCTTACGGCGCGCTGGCCAGCAGGCGCCTGGCGATCTCTTCGATGTCGCGCGCCGCATCGCAGTTGGGAAAGCGGGTCAAGAGCGGCGTCTGGGCGCGAATGGCCTCGCGCACGTGTCGGTCGCGCCGCACGATGCCGGCCAGGCCGGGGCGGAACTTCAAGAAGGTCTCGCAGGCCCGCAGCAGTGTGCGATAGGTCATCTCGCCGTCGTGCCGCGAGGCAGCCATGTTGACGATGATGCGAAACTCGCCGGGAACCCCGGCCGCATGGCAGAGCTTCATCAGCGCGTAGGAGTCGGTCAGCGACGTCGGCTCGTCGCTGGTGACGATCAGCTTGAGCGGCGCGGCCTGGCTGAGCAGCTGCACCGAGCGCTCGATGCCGGCCCCGAGATCGAGCAGCAGGGTTTCGTACGACGGTGCAACATCGCGCAGGCCGTCGATCAACCTATGGAGCTGTGCCGCCGAGAGGGAGGAGAGTGCGCCCGAGCCGGACTCGCCGGCCAGAATGTCGAAGCCACCCGCCGGGTATCGGTTTACCGCCTGCGCCATGCTGTGCTTCTCGCTCAGTACGCCGGCCAGGTTGCGCTCCAGCGAGAGACCGAGCTGGATGTCGATGTTGGCCAGACCGAGGTCACCGTCGAACAGCAGACAGCTCCGGTCGTGCTTGGCTAGGGCGTGGCACAGCGCGATGGCCAGGCAGGTCTTGCCGACGCCGCCTTTGCCCGACGCGATGGCGATCGCGTTTTCGATCGCAGGAGGTCTTGCCACTTGGGTTGCCTTGGGCTGCGGGTTCATGTCGGCTTCGGCTCTTCTTTAGGCATGAAGGGAAAGGGCGTCGGGGCGCGGGAAATCAGGGCATCGGCCAAGCTGCGGGCCGAGAGACTGCTCAGGCCGTTGCCGACCATCGGTGAGACGCCGCCGGCCGACAGCGCAAGCTCGGCGGCGAAGGCGGCGCTGAGGACGCCGCCCAAGCGACGGCTTGCATCCATCCGGGTGGCGATCAGGCGATTGGCCCCGAGCTCGGCGAAGACCAGGGCCATTTCGGCCGACTCCACAGGGTCGCCGCCGGCGGGCAGTACAAGGAAGGGCCGCACCCCGAGCGCGGCGACGATCTCGGCGCAGCGCAGGATTTCTTGCTGCGAGAAGGGGTTGGTGCCGACCGTGTCGACCAGCAGCAGCGCATCGTCACTGGCTTGCTTCAGCGCGGCCAACTGCTTGGGCTTGGCAACACAGTCCAAGGGCGTATCCAGCACCGCCGCGAAGGCAGCGATCTGCTCCTGCGCGCCGGCGCTCTCGAAATCCAGGGTGGCGATGCGGGTCGGCACCCCGCGCAGCTTGGCCATGGCGCAAAGCTTGGCGACGGTGGCCGTCTTGCCGGCGCCGCTCGGCCCGACCAGAAGGATGGCCTGGCCGACGGTGAGGCGGCCGGGTCGGGTGATGTCATGGAAGCCCAGGAGTTCGTCGAGCGCCCTGGTCAGCAGGCTGCGATTATCGGCCGGCCCGAGGCTTGCCGCCGCATTGAGCAGGCGCTGTGACAGGCCGGGCGGGATCCGATGATGCTCCAGAGCATCGGCGATGTCGTCGTGCTCGTCGGATTCGGGCTCTGGCACAGGCGGTGTCGTCGGCAGGGTTGCCGGCTCTGGTTCGGTGGCATCGATAGCGGCGGTCACGGTGAAGCCACCGCTATCGTGCTCCTGCGTCGAGAGGATGGCCGCATCTTGACCGAAATGGTCGCGAACCTGGTCAAGCGCCTCGGTCAGGCTGACGGCATGGAATGTCTTGAGCCGCATGGCCTAGATCTGCCCCAGCGTGCGAATGCGCGCCTTCGGATGGATTTCGTTTTGCGAGAGCACTGGCGTCGAAGGCCGGAAGCGCTCGATGATCGAGCGGACGTATGGCCGGATTGCCGGCGAGGTGAGCAAGGCGGCGTTGGCGCCGGTCATGGCATGGCGGTCGAAGGTCTCGCGCACCGCGGCGATGAAACCCTGCAGCTTGGAGGGGGGCAGGGCGAGCTGCTTGTCCTCGCCGTCGCCGATCAGAGCCTCGGCGAAGTTGCGCTCCCACTCGGGTGACAGTGCCACGAGCTGCATGACGCCGCTGTCGTCGCATTGGCTGTTGGAGATCTGCCGCGCCAAGCGCGCCCGGACATGCTCGGTGATGGCTGTGACGTTGCGGGAGAAGCCGCAGGCTTCGGAGATGCCTTCCAGGATCGTCGGCAGGTCGCGGATGGAGATGCGCTCGGCCAGCAGGTTCTGCAGCACGCGCTGGATGCCGCCGACCGAGATCTGGTTGGGCACCAGATCGGCAACCAGCTTCTGTTGATCGCTGTCCAGCTCGTCGAGCAGCTTCTGGGTCTCGGCGAAGGAGAGCAGCTCGGCCATATTCTCCTTCACCACCTCGGTCAGGTGGGTGGTGATGACGGTGGGCGGGTCGACGACGGTGTAGCCGCGGAACAGCGCTTCTTCGCGCAGGTTGGCGTCGACCCACTTGGCCGGCAGCTGGAAGGCCGGTTCGGTGGTGTCCTCGCCCGGTAGGCCGATCTTGCCGCCTTGCGGGTCCATGGCCAGGAGCAAGCCCGGGCGCAACTCGCCTTGTCCCGCTTCGATCTCTTTCACCCGGAGCACGTAGGCATTGGCCGCGAGCTGCAGGTTGTCCTGGATACGGACCGAGGGCAGCACGAAGCCCACTTCCTGGGCCAGCTGGCGGCGCAGTGCCTTGATCTGCTCGGTGACCCGGCGGCCGCTCTCCTCGTTGAGCAAAGGCAGCAGGCCGTAGCCGAGCTCGAGACGGATGAGGTCCATCTGCAGCGACGCGGCGATCGGCTCCTCAGGCGGGGCCGCCTCGGCCGTTTCGGTGGTCTCCTGCTCCACCGCAGCGGCTGCATGCCGCTTGGTCCCCATATAGGCGAGCCCGCCGGTGATGCTGGCCAGCAGCACGAAGGGGAGGAAGGGAATTCCGGGCAGCAGCGCCAGGAACACGGTGAGGACCGAGGTTATGCCTAGCGCCCGCGGATAGCCGCCGAGCTGCCCGAAGAAGGCTTTGTCCGCCGAGCCGATGGCGCCGCTCTTGGTCACCAGAAGGCCAGCGGCCGTCGAGACGATAAGCGCCGGGATTTGGCTGACCAGGCCGTCGCCGACAGTCAGCAGGGTGTAGGTCTCGGCCGCGTCGCCGAAGGTGAGGCCCATCTGGGCGACGCCGATGATAATGCCGCCGATCACGTTGATGAAGGTGATCAGGAGGCCGGCGATGGCATCGCCGCGCACGAACTTCGCGGCACCGTCCATGGCGCCGTAGAAGTTGCTCTCGTCCTCGAGCTCTTTGCGTCGCTGGCGGGCTTGCGTCTCGTCGATCAGGCCGGCGGAGAGGTCGGCGTCGATCGCCATCTGCTTGCCCGGCATGGCGTCCAAGCTGAAGCGGGCGGAGACCTCGGCGATGCGGCCGGATCCCTTGGTGATGACGATGAAGTTGACGATGATCAGGATCGCGAAAACGATGATCCCGATCACGAAGTTCCCCTGCATGACGAAGTTGCCGAAGGCCTGGATAACCTGACCCGCGGCGTCGGTGCCCTCATGCCCGTCGGCAAGAATGAGCCGCGTCGAGGCAAGATTGAGGGCCAGGCGCAGCATCGTCGCGATGAGCAGCACGGTGGGGAAGGAGGAGAAGTCGAGCGCTCGGTTGATGAAGAGCACGGTCATCAGAATGATGACCGAGAAAGTGATCGAGATGGCCAGCGAGATGTCGAGCAGCCAGCTCGGCAGCGGCAGGATGAGAACGACCAGGATGCAGACGATGCCGAGCGCCAGGGCGATGTCGCCGCGCTTCAGCAAGTCGCTGCCGATACTGGAAAGGGTCAGCCCGCCGAAACGCTTGTTCGGCTCGGGCTGGGTCGTGTCGGTCATCGCCGGTCGTCTCTAGGGGCGGGGTCCTTAGGCGAGTGGTGGCCGCTGCAGGCTCTCGCCGCCCGGCATGGGCACGGGAATTCCCTTTTCGCTGTAGGCCCTGAGTTTGTTGCGCAGGGTGCGGATGGAGATGCCAAGGATGTTCGCGGCATGGGTCCGGTTGCCCAGGCAGTGCTGCAGGGTGTCGAGGATCAGGTCTTGCTCGACATCGGCGACCGTGCGGCCGATCAGGCTGCCAGTGCTTTCACTGGTTCCGCCGTTTTGCGGGGCGCCGACTGTTGCCAGGGGCTGTGCGTCGCTTTGGCCCGGCGCCTGGCGGGTGCCGGTCAGCAGTATTTCATCCGGACCGACGATACCGTTGCTGGTCAGCAGCACGGCGCGGTGCATGGTGTTCTCCAGCTCGCGCACATTGCCCCGCCAATGATGGCGTTCGAGCATGTGCTGAGCTTCAGCGGAGAGTTCCGGCAACGCGACCCCGTTGGCCTCGGCATACTTGCGGGCGAAGTGCTCGGCCAGGATCGGGATATCGCGCTTGCGCTCCCGCAGCGGTGGCAGCTCGAGATTGACGACATTGAGCCGGAAATAGAGGTCCTCGCGGAAACCACCCTTGCGAACCTCGTCGTCCATGTCGCGGTTCGAGGTGGCCAGGAGGCGGACATCGACCTTGATCGCCTGGGTGCCGCCGACGCGATCGATCTCCCGCTCCTGAATGGCGCGGAGCAGCTTGGCTTGCAGCCGCGGATGCATCTCCGAGATCTCGTCCAGCAGCAGCGTGCCGCCGCTCGCTTCCTCGAAGCGGCCGATGCGGCGCGCGATGGCGCCGGTGAAGGCGCCTTTCTCATGGCCGAAGAGCTCACTTTCCAAGAGGTTCTCGGGGATCGCGGCGCAGTTGACGGCAATGAAGGGCTTGGTGGCGCGCTTGGAATGACTATGGATGAAGCGCGCCATGACCTCCTTGCCGGTGCCCGACTCGCCGGTGATCAGCACGCTGGCGTTGGAGCCCGCGATCTGCTCGGCCAGCCGCAGCACCCGGCTCATGGCCGGATCGCGGAAGACGAAGGCACTGGTCTCTTCCGTAACCGCTTGCAGCACGGCGGCGATCAGCTCGGGATCGGGCGGCAGCGGGATGTACTCCTTGGCGCCGGCGCGAATGGCCTGCGCCGCCTTCTCAGGGTCGGTGTGCACGCCGCACCCGACGACCTGCACGGAGATGCGCTCCGAATCCAGCTGTGCGATAAGGCGCGCAATGTCGAGTTCGACGTCGACCATCAGAAGATCGGCGCTTTGGCCGCTGCGCAAGGCCGTCATCGCACCCTCGATGTCGTCGACGTGCGAGACCTTGGCGCCGCGATCGAGAGCGATCTTGCCTGCCGTGGTGATATGGCCGTCTAGCGAACCGACGATGAGTAGACGCATTGCTTGATGCCTTTCTTCAGTATGCTGTCCGGCGGTCAGTCGAAATAGGACACGCGGTCTTTCGGGGAGAGGGTGGCGTTCAGCAGGATCTCCAGCCGACGCGGGTTTTCCTTGCGGCTCATGGAAGCGGCGGCCATGGCGTAGATACGGTTGACCATCGTTTCTTCGGCGGCGTTCCGTTCCAGCTTGTTGGCCAGCGGGTTGAAAACCATGTTGGCCAGCACGGCGCCGTAGAAGGTGGTCAGGAGCGCGACGGCCATGGCGGGGCCGATGGCCGACGGGTCTTCCAGGTGTCCCAACATCTGCACCAGGCCGATCAGGGTGCCGATCAGGCCCATGGCAGGTGCGACCTCGCCGGCGCGACGGATGACTCCGGCGGAGCGCATGTGACGCTCACTGGTGGCCGAGATCTCTCGGGCCAGCAGATCCTCGATCTGGCTGCTTGGCAGACCGTCAACCAGCAAATGCACGGCATGCTGCAGAAAGGGCTGACCCCGCATCTGATTGACCCGGCTTTCCAGTGCGCCCCACCCGCTGTTGCGCAGCAGCTGCGAGAGATCGATCATGGCATAGGCGGCCTTGGCCGGGCGCTCTTGCTTGTAGAGCACAGCCCGTAGCATGACGCGTTGGGCATTGAGGATCTCCGGCGTGGTGTAGGAGACGGAGGTGATGAGGAAGGTGCCGCCGATCACGATGAGGAAGGCCGGAAGATCGGCGAAAGCGCCGACCGAGCCGCTGGCCGCCATGGCCAGGACGATCAGGGTGAATGCGCCGAGCGTGCCGCCGACCGTCGTATAGTCGATTGCCGGCTTGGCCGGCAGCGCATGTCCCGGCGCCATCCTTCTCTGTTGTGCCTCTACCTCGGCCATTGCCTTGCGTTCCGCCGCCGTCCTGCTTAGTTGCGATCGGCTTTGATGATCTCGGTCATGGTGACGCCCAGATGGTCGTCAACGACGACGACCTCGCCACGGGCGACCAGCCGATTGTTGACGTAGATGTCGATCGCCTCGCCGACCTTGCGGTCGAGTTCGACCACGGCGCCGCGGCCGAGCTTCAGAAGTTGGCTCACTTGCATGGTTGAGCGGCCGAGCACGGCGGAGACCTGGACCGGGATGTCGTAGACGGCCTCCAGATCGCGCGCGCTGCTCGGCGGCTGGTCTATCTGTTCCGGCTCGTTGTCGGTTTCGGTGATCTCGCCTTCGGTCTCTTCCAACTCGGCAAGGTCAAGGTCGTTTCCATCACTCATGCTGCTTGGTCCTGTCCATCGGATGAGGGGGGTGATGCGGGGGTCTCTACTGGGGTCTCTACTGGGGTCTCTACTGGGGTCTCTACTGGGGCTTCGGCCGGGGTCTCTGCTGGGGCCTCGGCCGGAGTTTCGCTGTGGGTGCCGGCTTCCAGAATGCGGCTTTCGATTTCGCTCCAAAGCTGCCGGGCGCAGCGTTCCATACCGCCGTCGGCAAACTCCACGCGGACATCGCTGGGCCCCATCTCGGGGTCGGCCAGCAGGACGACCTTGCCTTCGAAGCCGTGGCGATGCGTCAGGCCGTCAAGCCGGTCCCGCATGGGGTCGAGAAGTTCGTCCGGCAGGCGCAGGACGACGCGCGGCTCCTGGCGAAGCTGAGCCAAGCTCGCCTCCACCAAGGCCTCGACCTCGGCCAGCGCGGCTTGGCGTTCCAAGCGCGGAAAGAGCTTCTTGAAGGTGGTTTTGGCCAAGCCCAGGCTCTCCCGGCATGCCGTGCTGTAGGCGTCTTCTTCTGCGCGCAGGCTGTTGGGCAGGGCTGCGGCGATCTGCTCGAGCAGCTCACTACAGCGTTGTTCGAGGCTGCCGGCGGCTTCGGCAAGGGCAGCCTCCCGGCCGCGGGCTTCGCCTTCGGCAAAGGCGGCCGCTTTCGCTTCGACGAGATCGCGCTCGCTGAGCGTAGGCGCGGCAGGTTCCGACTCCTCGGAGGAGCTTTCCTGCTCAGGCGACTGGTCCGACAGCCATTCCTCGGGCTCCGGCGTATCGAGATCCGCTGGCGCGAAAGGCGCGGCGGCAGCGTTGCCGTCGAAACTGGTTTCGAAGAGGAAGCGTTGCACCTTCACGTTTCGGCGTCCGTCTCAGCTCAGTAAACCAGCTCGTCTTCGCCCTTGGTGTCGACGAGGACGATTTCGCCGCGCTCGGCGAGGTCTTTGGCAACACGGATCATCTCGCCTTGCGCCTCATCGACGTCTCTCAGGCGCACCGGGCCCATGGTCTGCATGTCTTCCTGCAGGATCTTCGCGGCCCGTTCCGACATGTTCGAGAAGAAGAGCTCCCGCATGCCCTCGGAGGCGCCCTTGAGGGCAACGGGGAGCTTGTCCTTCTCGACGTTGCGGAGCAGGTTCTGAACCGCGGCGGGATCGAGGTTGCCGAGATCGTCGAAGGTGAACATCAAAGAACGGATGCGCTCGGCTGCGTCCTTGTTCTGATCCTCCAGCGCCGTCATGAAGCGTTGTTCGGACTGGCGGTCCAAGCTGTTGAAGATGTCGGCCATCAGCTCATGGCTGTCGCGCCGGTTGGTGCGGGCCAGATTGGACATGAACTCGTTGCGGAGGGTCCGTTCGACGTCGTCCAGGACTTCCTTCTGCACCGCCTCCATGGAGAGCATGCGGCTGACCACCTCGAGCGCGAAGGGCTCGGGCAGGGCGGCCAGCACGCGGGCAGCGTGGTCGTGTTTGATTTTTGAGATGACCACGGCAACCGTCTGCGGATACTCGTTCTTCAAGTAACTGGCCAAGACATTCTCGTGTACGTTGCCGAGCTTGTCCCACATGGTCCGGCCCGCGGGCCCGCGGATTTCCTCCATGATGTTCTCGACCCGGTCACGGTCGAGAACCTTGGAAAGCAAGCGCTCAGTGTTCTGAAGGTTGCCGACGAGCGATCCGGTTGAGGAGATCTGGTCGGCGAACTCGACGAACAGCCGTTCGATGATCTGCGAGGACACGGTGCCGAGATTGGCCATGACCTGCGAGATCTCCTTGATCTCGTCGTCCTCCATGGTGGTGAAGAGGCGGGCCGCATAGTCCTCGCCGATCGACATGACCAGCAGGGCCGCCTTCTCCGGACCGGTGAGGGAGCGGTACTCGTCCCTGACTTTCATCGCCCTTAGATCTCCTGGTGAATCCAGTTGCGCAGGATGCCGACGGCTTCTTCAGGGTGCTTGTCGATGATCTCGCCAATCTTGCGCAGGGAGGACGCGCGTACGCGGCCTTCCACCTTCTGCACGTCGATCAGCTGCTCGAGTCCGCCTTCCTCTCCCTCTTCCTCGTAGGGCGGCAGGCTGCCATCGCCGCCTTCGACAAGGGCCGTGCCCTGGCCGCCGGCGCCCAGCGTCGGCAGGCCGCTGCCGAGACCACGCTTGTCTTCCAGAGCGTGACGCCCACCGACTTCGTCGGCGAGGGCGCCGCCGACATCACCGGCGATCGCCGGCACCGGCTCTAGAAGCCGGCTGAGCAGAGGCTTGACGACGAGCAGCAGCACGAGGGCGGCCACAAGGCCAAGCACGAGCAGCTCGGCTAGGCGCATGACCTCCTGCTTCTCGAGGCCGAAGATCAGGTCGCTCTCGGCCAGAGTCTGATTCATATTGGTGAGATCGGCGAACTGCATGTTGGCGACCTCGATCAGGTCGCCCCGCTGTTCGTTGTAGCCGACGGCTGACTTCACCAGCTCCTCGATCTGCAGCAGCTCTTCTTCGCTGCGCGGGCTGTAGATCAACTGGTCGTTTTCATCCGGCGCATAGTTGCCATTCACCAGGACGGCGACGGAGAGGCGGCGTATCGCACCGCTTTCACGGACGTGCGAGCGGACGATCTTAGAAATCTCGTAGTTGACGGTTTCCTCGATGCGCGAGGCCGAGGAGGTGCTGGTGGGACCGCCGCCCAGCTGTGGCAGGTCGGCGTCCGGCAGGTTATTGCCGACGGTCACCGGGTCTTGACCGTCACCGTCCTGATCTTGCTCGTTTTCCTCGATGGTCTGGGTCGAGCGGACCACCTGGCCGTCGGGGTCGAAGGTCTCCGAGCTTTCGGTTATCCGATCGAAATCGAGCTCAGCCGAGACGGTAACCCGGACGTTTCCAGTCCCGAGGGTTCGTTCGAGAAGGTCCTCGGCAGACTTTGAAAGGCGCTGCTCGACATTGAGGCGCATCTCCTCGGCGTCGTTTGCCAGGTCGGTGGCGTCGTCGCCGGTGGTCGTGCGCGCCAACATGCGGCCGCGATGGTCGATGATCGAAACCCGATCCGGTTCCAGGCGCGGCACGGCGGCGGCAACCAATTGCTGCAAGGAGGCCGCCTGGCTGTTCGACAGGCGGGAGCTACCAGCCAGGCGAATAACGATGGAGGCGGAGGGCTCGTTGCGTTCACGGCTGAATAGCTCTCGCTGTGGCAGAACCAGGTGCACGCGCGCGTTCTGGATGTTGCCGAGGGAGCGAATGGTGCGCGCAAGCTCTCCTTCCAAGGCCCTCAGGTGGTTGATGTTTTGGACGAAGCTGCTCGAGCCGAGCTCGCCGCTTTGGTCGAAGATCTCGTAGCCAACGGAGCCGCCGTTGGGGATGCCGGCCTCGGCCATGGAAAGGCGCATGCGTGCCACTTGCTCGTTCGGCACCATGATGCGCCGGCCGTCCGGCGAGAGCTCAAAGGGCACGCCAGCCGTTTCCAGATGGCTGACGATGGCCGCGCTGTCGCTTTGGTCGAGCTCGCTGTAGAGCAGCGACATCTTTGGCTTCGTCAGATTGCCGGCAAAGTAGACGAAAAACCCGAGTGTCGCGGCGCCGACGGCGGCGATCAGTGCCACGCGGACCACTCCCAGGCTCTTGATTGTATCGACGAGTGCGTTCACGCCTGCCTGTCCCGATTGACCATTCGCTCCTGCATCGTCTTGCTTTTAGGACGATCAGAGCTTGCCGAATTGGCAATTCGGTCAACAGGTTAGGGCCGGCGTGGTAAAATGCCGGTTAATCGAGGAAATTTTTTCCCATTAAGCGGCAAGTCTTGCCGCCTTCTGGTGGTGGTAGGAAGCTGCGGCGGATGCTACTCCGCCGCGGCGAAGGGCGGCAGATTGCCCTTACTGCGATACTGCTGCAGCCGTGTCGTGCGCAGTCCGCGCACGCCATGGGCATCGATCAGCCGTTCCCAGGAGAGAAACTCGTCGGCGGAGAGCTTATAGCGCTCGCAAGCCTCCTCAAGCGTCAGCAGGCCGGCACGGACACCGGCAACAACTTCGGCTTTGCGGCGAATCACCCAGCGCTTGGTTTCCGGTGCCGGAAGATCATCAAGCGTCAAAGGCTGTCCGGCGGGCCCGATGGCGACCCTTCTATTGCCCCACTCATCCATCGGCATCTTATGGCTCCACTACATGTGTCGTCCTCAGCGCGACACTACCCGATCGCTGTTTATTTTCGGCTAACGTGGGTGATTAATGCTTTGTATTTTAGTTAGTTAGCTTCTTGAAAGAAAAGTAAATCACCAAATAATAGCCTTCACAAAAGAGAAAAACCGGCAAATTGCCGGTTCTTCCCTAAGATACTGCCTGGTCTTTGTTAACGGCCGACCCGAATGATCTCCTCCAGCATCTCGTCTGCCGTGGTCAACACACTGGCGTTGGCCGAATAGGCGCGTTGGGTGACGATCATGCGGGTGAACTCCTGCGCGATGTCGACGGTCGAGGCTTCCAGAGCCTCGGCGGCGATCACGCCGGCACTGCCCGTGTTCGGCGCATTGAGGATGACTTCGCCGGAGTCGTCTGTTACCGCGAAAGCATTGCCGTTGCGTGCCTCGAGGCCGCGTGGGTTGGCGAACTGGGCGAGCGGGATTTGGTAAATCTGCCGCTGGGTTCCGTTGTCGAACAGGGCGGTGACGATGCCATCCTCGTCGATGGCGATGCCGCTGAACTGGCCGAAGCGCTGGCCATCCTGCGCATAGGGGCCGACGGCGAAGTCGCCCGATAGCTGGGTTATCCCGTCGAAGCCTCCGGCCGTGCCGACGCCGACTGCGATGGAGCTGGGGTTGGCGCCGGTGGTCCAGGTAATGTCGACAGGCGGGAAGGTGATCACGTTCGGGGCGCCGTCGCCGTCGAAGGTAATGGAGCGGGCGACAGGACCGGCCACGGTGCCGCTTGCGGCACCGGTCGATGAAAGCGTCGGGTTGGCGACCGTGACATCCCAGGCGTTGGCCGCCGTCTTGGTGAAGGTGTAGGTGATGTCGTGGGCGTTGCCGAGCGAGTCGAAGACCTGTGCGGTCATGGAGCGTGTGTCGCCGACGTCATCGGTGGACGGCAGATTGAGGGAGAGGTCCAGGGTGGTCGTGGCATTTGCGGCACCGGTCAATCCGGCAATGTTGACGGTGGTGAGGGACGAGAGGACGGTGGGATTGCCGATGACGGCGCCTGTGCTGTCGAGCCGGTATCCCTGAAGATAGTAGCCGGAGGCGTTGACCAGGTCACCGTTCTCGTCGGGGGCGAAGTGTCCGGCACGGGTGAACAGCATCTCGTCGCCCAAGCCGGGGTTAGAGTCTTCATTGACTACGAAGAAGCCGTTGCCTGCGATGGCGATATCGGTCCTGTTGCTGGAGGACTGCAGCAGTCCCTGCGCCTCGTTGATGGCGACCGGCGCCGAGCGCACGCCACCGGGAGAGTAGGCGTTTTGGGTCGCGTTCTGCGTCACCAACGTGCTGAACTGGGTGACCGTGCCCTTGTAGCCAATCGTGTTGGAATTGGCGATGTTGTCCGAGATGATGCCCAAGGCGTTCGCTTGCGCGGAAAGCCCCGATATACTGGCATTCATCGCTCCGAAAATGCTCATCTGCTTCTTGCTCCTTGCATCGGCTCAGCCTCCCTGGCTGCGCCTTTTGAATTCAGTTGTTTAGGCTTGCGGCTCTGGCTCTGGCTGTGGTTGTCCGTGGATCGAGCGGAGATCGCTCAGCGGTATCAGCAGGTCGTTGCCCGAACGCAGCAGGATCTCGTCGCCGATCGTCTCCACGCCGGTAATGGTGGCGATGGGATTGATGGCGCTGTCCACCTGCGCGCCCTCGCTGTCTAGGGCGACCAGCCGGAAGGCATAGAGGCCGTCCTCCAGCTGCGCGCCGTCGTCGGTCTTGCCGTCCCAGGTGAAGTCATGCTGGCCGGTGGACGCGTCGACAGCGACCGTGCGCACCAGGTCGCCGGAGGTGTCGTAGATCTCGATCTCCGCGGTGTGGGCATTGGCCGGCAGGATGTACTTCATGCCCGCGGCGCCATCACTCAGAGCGACCACGTTGCCGTTGTACTCGATCGAGTTGCCGATCAGCGAGATAGCCGTGGCCAGCCCCGAATTCTTCTGTCCGGCTAGCAGCTCCTCGAGCAGCTCATTGCTCTTAATCTGCTGCTCGACCGAGGTGAAGTTGACCAGCTGCTCGGTGAACTGATTGGTATCGAGCGGGTCCAGCGGGTCCTGATTCTGCAACTGCGTGGTCAGCAGCAGCAGGAAGGTATCGAAGGTCTCATCCAGGGAGCCGGAGCCGGTGAGGCTCGAGCCTGTGTTCTGCTTAAAGGGGACGCCGTTGATCGATTGCGTTTCCATGGCTTCGCTCCTCGCTCGGTCAAACTTCGATGTTGACGGCGCCCTGCCAGCCGGATGTCCGGCCTTGGCTTTGAGCGTTGTTCACGACGTCGTCGTCACCCTCGGTGGCCTCTGAAGCAGATGTCGGTGAGGACTCTCCGCTGCCTTGGCTCAGCTGGCCGCCGGCCTGCTGGTCCTGGCGGTGGGCGAAGTTCAGGGCATTATTGTCGAGCTTGATGCCGGCATCCTGCAGCGCCCGCTCCAAGGCGCGGGCATCGCGTTGCAGGAGGTCAAGCGTCTCCGGACGGTCGGCGGTGATTACCGCCCGCATGCTCTGATCCTGAGCGAACTCGAGCTTGACGTCGACACGGCCCAGCTCGGAGGGGTTCAGCTGCAGGGAGATACGGTCCTTACCGAGCGCAGCCGCGCGGCTCAGTTGCTGTGAAAAGTGCTGCACCGTTTCGGCGTTACCCTTCAAGTGGCCGGTGAAGCCCGTCGGCTTGCTGCGGGGGGCATCCTTGAGGGGCAGGGCTTCGCCGGTTCCGGTTGTGACGGGCATCGCCGTGCTCACGGCTTTGGGCGGAGCGGCAACCGGGGCGTTGCTCGCCGCTGTTCCGGCGGAGGTGGCGTTGCTGTTGCGAGCCGCCGTTTCCGCTGCGGCGGGGCTGACGAGGCCGACATTAGCCGCAGAGGCATTCTGACCGGCGTTGCCGTTCACGGCGCCGGGTGTCACCGGCTGGGCATTGGGTGTTGGCCGACGAATGGCCAGTTCCTGAGCGACTCTCGAGTCAGTAGGGCGGGTTGATGCGGCTTCGCCTTCCTCGGCCGTCACCTGCGTCGGCTGTGCGACCTTGCGCGCTGCCTCGCCGGCGGCGGTCGTGGTCTGTGCCAAGGTCTGCTGCGGCTTGGAAACGAGGCCGGCCCGCTCAACCGCGGCGGCGGCCTGGCCGTTCTGACCGCTCTGGCCAGCTTGGCTGTTCTGAGCCGCCTTGCCGTTGTCCTTTCCGGCGGGGACCAGCGCATCGGCAGCATCGTTGTTCGGTGCCGGGGCCGACTCACGACCGGCGGCGGGTTTGCTGGCCGCATCCGCGCGAACCGTGGCCTCCTGGCCGCGCTCGCTTGCTTTGCTGTCGCCCTGCTGCGCCTGGCAGCCTTCACGGACGGCAGCCGTCTCGTCCGGGCTTTGCTGCCGCTCCGTTTCCTTGGTGCTGAATTCTTCCTGCTGTTTGTCAGCCGGTTCGCTTCTCTCCGCTTCCGGCTGGTCTTTCTCCGGTCGCGCCGCGCGCTCGGGCAGGGGGTCGAGGTCTTCATCGGCGCCCTGGCCGGGACGGTAGGTCGCGTCGATCGCCCGGCCCTGCGCAAACAACAGAGAGCTCTTGGCCATGTTATGGGCGCTACTGCCCAGCAGCATATCAAGGAAGTTCTGGCGACCGCCGGCATCTTCGCTGCTGCCGGCGGTGCCAGGTACCTGGGGCGGCGATTGACTCGCCTTTGCGATGGTAAGATCAGACATGTTCTGCACCTACGTGGCTGGGGCGACGGGTCTTTCGTGACCCGTTCGGTGTTGGTCGGTGACGCTAACTGAGGGACAGAGGCGAGGGCTCGGGATGTCGGCTCCGCACGGCGGAGCCTGCCTGACCGGAAAGCGAGTCGAGCCGCTCGTCGAGCTCGAACCAGGATTTCCGCAGTGGCTGGAGCAGGTCGATGAGCTCATCCGCCGTTTCGCTGTCATTGTAGAAGTTGATGTGCTGCAGCCGAACCAGGGCGAAGGCGTAGAGCCTCGACAGGCGCTCCGCGATTTCCCCACCCTTGTCGTGGTCGAGGCAGAGGCAGAGCAGGGCCAGCATCTCGCTCGCATAGTTCACGGCATGGCAGCGGGACTCGATGTCTCTCTGCTCGATCGCGACCTTCGCCTCGCGCAGGGCGGCGAAGAGCTCGTCGTAGACGACGACCACCATATGGCTTGGGCGCATCTGTAGGATTTCGCGCTTGGTGATATGTGGGCGGCTTTCGAACATGAGGGTGAGTCCTATCGAGAGGGTAAGGTGGCTTAGCCAGGTGGCCGCGGCTCTACTGGAACAGTCTCAGCAGGTTCTGCGGCATCTGGTTGGCCTGGGCGAGCATCGAGACACCGGCCTGCACCAAGATCTGCTTCGAGGTGAAGGTCGACATTTCCGCCGCGACATCGAGGTCGAGAAGGCTGCTTCGCGCGGCCTCTGTATTCTCGACGGCTGTCGCCAGGTTCGATGAGGCGAACTCCAGTCGGTTCTGCGAGGCACCGAGACCGGCACGCGCTTCGTTCAGCGTGTCGATGGCGTTGCTGAGTGCCACAGACGACATGTCCGCATTGCCCACCGACGTGATGTCCGTGTTGGTGATACCCAGCGCCTGCGCGCTGACACCCTGCATGGAGATGCTGATGGTGTCGGCGGCCGTCACGCCGCTGCCGACCTTGAAGGAATAGGAGGTCGCGTTGGTCTCGGTCAGGGTTAAGGTGTTGGTAGCTTTGTTCGCGGTGCCGTCAAACGAGAGGTTCAGCGTCAACGAGAGCGAGGCATCCGAGCCCGAGTTGGTCAGCTGAACCTGGGTACCGGTCGTCATGGTGGCGCCGGAACCCGAGCCGGTGTAGGCGCTGTTGTCGATCGCGCCGGTGAAGTCGGTGCCACCGATCGCAAAGGTGAAGGACTGTGCTGTGGTATTGAAGGACACGTTGCCCGAGGCCGAGGCCGGCGGGCCGCCCGCCAGGGTGAAGCCGCGTGCCGAGATGTTCACCACACCGGCGCCGACGTCGAAGTTGCTGTTGGCGCCGCCGACGAGTTGATCGCCGTTCACCAGCTGGTTGCCGTTGAACTCGGTGTCGGCCGCGATACGGTCGACTTCCTGCAGCAGGTTCTGATACTCGGTGTCGAGCATGCCGCGTTCGACGTTCGAAAGCTGACCAGAACCGGCCTGCACGGACAGCGTCTTCATCCGGATGAGAATGTCGGTGACCCGGGCCATGGCGCCATCGGCGATCTGCAGCATCGAGACCGCCTGGTTGGCGTTGATCGCGGCCATGCGCAGGGCGTTGACTTCGGCCTGCAGGCGCGAGCCGATCGCCATCGAGGCTGCGTCGTCCTTGGCGGAGACAACGCGCGTTCCCGAGGATAGCTTGGCAAGCGAGCTTGTCGCTTCCATGTCGGAGCGGACCAGGTTGCGATGCGCAACGTTGGCCGCGAAGTTCGAGATAACATTGAGTGCCATGAGTGATCTCTCCTCAGGATCGCTTCATTCACTTGGCATCTGCTGCCCGCCTAAGCGACGCGCCGCAGAGCGCTTTGTTTCGGTTCAGCCCCGCTTCCCGACTCCAACCCTCCGAGAGAGAGGATCGCGGACTCGAGAAACGGGCCTTGCTCGCCAAGCAGAGCAACCGCCGTGCCAACCCGTAAAAGTTTCTACAAGTATCTGATAAATAGTAAGAAATCAGCGCGATCAGGATTCTGAAGGAGGTGCCTGCAGCGAGGGCAGGCGGAAAGAACATCCTTAACGCTGGGAAGAACCTGCCGGGGAAGCGGCAGATCGGACAGTCTTGCCCACTAACGGCGTTAAGCCAAAGCGGTGGCTTTCGAGATAGATGTCGGCAACGAAAAAGGGCGCCCGAAAGAGGCGCCCCTGATGTCGTCCAAGCCGTCTGGCTCTAGGCGGAGAGATTGAGAGAGACGTTCGCCGTTTCAGCCGGTCTCTCTTGCGGCTTCGGCGCTGCGGACTGGCTTGTCGTTTGGCCCTCGGCTGGCCCTTTCGCCAGCTCGCGCCAGGACGTGAGCAAAGGCTCGAGCAACTTGATGACCTCGCGGGCCGCTTGCGCATCGTTCTTGAAGTCGACGTCGGCCAAACGGCGCAGGGCGTAGCTGTAGAGGCTGCGCAGGTTCTCGGCTATCTCGCCGCCCCGATCCATGTCGAGCGTCAGATCGAGGTGATTGATGATCTCCATCGCCCGCTTGTTGGCGCGCCAGCGGTCTTCGATTTGCCCGCTCTCGATGGCGGCGATGGCCTCGTTCAAGCTGGCGGTCGCTTTTTCCAACAGCATGGCGACCAGTTGCGCCGGCGAAGCGGTCATCAAAGCCTGCGTCTGATAGGTCGTGGTGCCACCGTAACCCGACATCGTCCCTCTCACTCCCGCTCTAACAAACTGATTTAGTTATCGTTGTTGTTCTGGGCGTCGATCATTGCCTGCAGGCTTCGCAGTTGGCTGTCGAGGCTGGCCAGGGTCGCTTCCAGGCGACTGAAGCGTTCGGTCAGGCGCACCCGCTCACGCTCGATACGCTCTATCATCTGGTCGGCCCGTTCCTGCGCCACGGTGTTCTGGTCTTCCAGGCTGGTGATTTCACCTTCCACCAAGCCGTTGGTCGGATCGAGCAGGTTATCGAGCTCGAAGAACAGCTTGGCGCCCAAACCCACGGTGAAGTCGATCTGGACGTCGGCCAGATCGCTGTCGCCACCGTAAAAGAGGCGCAGGCCGCTGGCGCCGGTCTGATCGCCGACCGACAGGATGCGACCGTCGGCCGTGACACTGCCGTCATCCGCTCCGGCACCGGCGCCGTCGATGTTCGCCGAGGCGACCGAGTCCCCGTCAACCTCGTCGAAGTCGATGTTGAGCTTGTAGCCCGTCTCGCTGTACTGCGCGGTGCCGTCGAAGCCGATCAGGCTGACCCGCGGGTCGGAGCTGCTGAACTCGAAGGTGAAGAGACTCTTCACGTCGTCGATGTTGCTCAGCAGCGCACTATCGAGTTCGGCGTCGTCGATGGTCAGCGTATCGGCCAGCAGCGGGTCGCTGATTGTCCCGTTGTCGACGAACTCGATACCGATCTGCTGAAAGACGGTGAAAGCCTCGCTGACGCCGTCGGCGCCGGAGCCGATGATCAAGCTCAGGCGGCTTTCCAGGTCCGAGATGACGCTGCTGCCGAAGAGCACGCCGCCGCTGTCAGGGTCAACGGTATCGGGGCTGTTCTGGTTGATGAAGACTTTGACCTCGTTGTAGGCGACGACGAAGTCCTGCAGCGCCGTCTTGACGGCATTCAGGTCCTGCTCAATGTCGAGCGAAATGGTCGTGCCGACCTCGGCTTGGAAAAGGTCGAGCGTTACGCCCTCGATCAGATCGTCGATTGTGTTGCTGTTGCGCTCGATAACGAGCTGTTGCTGGGTGAGACCCAGCTCCGTCACCGCATTGGCACTGTCGGCGGTAAAGCTGAGCGTGCCACCGCCGTCGGCCGAGATTTTCAGGCGCGATTCCCCATCTACGGTCTCCACGCTTGCGGTAACGCCGGCGATGGCGTTGATCGTGGCAGCCAGATCGTCGAGGCTGTCGGCGTTGGTATAGTTGACGGTGCCGAGTAAGGCGCCGTCGGCGCGAATCTCAAAGGACTGTGCCCCACCGGCGATGGTCGTGTAGCTGCTGAGCGCCGCTGCCGCATCGGCGACCACGGCGCTTTGATAAGCGCTGTTGTCGAGCAGTCCGTTGACGCTGATCTGCGCCTTTTGCGCGGCTTGCAGCTCGTTGGAGAAGGTTGCACCGCCGTCCGCAGAGATGCCAAGGGAGGCCAGCACGCCGCCGGTTTCGTTGTCGAGGGTCATATCGACGCCGGTCTCGTCCGAGGTCAGGACGAGGATGTGCTCGCTGCTGCTGACCGAGACGATCGAGGCGGAGACGCCGGTGGCGTTGACGCCGGTATTGGCATTGTTAATGCGGTCGGCCAGGTCGTTCAGGCTGTCGCTGGCGAGAACCTGGATCTCCGTACCGTTGATCTGGAAGGTGCCGGAGATCGAACCGGCGACGCCGCCTGAGGCGGTTCCGAGATCGTCGGTCGTCGAGCTGAAGCTGTCTGAGGCGATACGATGCGCCCGCGCCGTTTGCAGGATCTCGATTTCCGTAATGCCGCTGGAGGCGGTCGGCGACACCGTAACGCCGATCAGGTTTCCGGCCTGAGAGGCGGCCTGGCCGTCAGAGCGGCTGGTGGTGGCAAAGGCGGATTTTTGGCTGAAGATGTCGCCACTGTTGTCGACGGTCCGGGCGCCATAGAGATTGGAGAGGGAGGATTGCAGCCCGTCCAGCAGGGTGCGCAGATCCTGCAGCGCGGCGATCCGCTCCTGATTGGAGGTGATATCGGCTTCGATGCGGTCGACCGGAATGCGCCTCGCCGCAATCAAGTCCTCGACCGTCTGCCCGAAATCGATTCCCGAGCTAACGCCGGAAAAGCGGACGCGCCCGTTCTCATCGGTCCGAAGGGTCGACGACGCAAAGATATCCGACATTGTGCTGCCTGCCTTTTCCCTATCGGTCAGACCTTGCGGTCTAAGATCATGGCCAGCTGTTCCCGGCCGGTCGCGAAGAGCCGCAGCAGCTTGTCGCTCGGGACTTGCCTCAAGATCTCTTTGGTCGCCTGATCGACGACCTGTCCGTAGACCCGCCCCGAGGCTTCGTCGTAGGCGATTTGCATGCGTGCGGTCAGCAGGCCGCCGGATTCGCGGCGTGCCAGATCATCCAGTTGGCGCTGCAGGTCCTTTGGTACCTGCGGTCCATCCTCGACAGTATTGGCAAGCTTGGTTTGTGTTAGGTTAAGGGCCGCCGCCGGAACGTGCCGTGCGGGTGCGTCGGCCGATTTCGGCGCCGGTCCTTTTGCGGCTGCCTGCGCGGGTTGAGCGGAGGCAGGCACCACCGTGATACCTGTCATGGTCCTCTTCCTTCACGAACAAAGGACTCCGCCTTGTGTAGCGCCCCTGTTCCCCTGGGCGGGGAGGAGGAATGGAGGGGCGAACCCCTCCATTCCCTAACCAGACCCCGACTAGTTGAAGAGTCGCAGCAGGTTCTGCGGCATCTGATTGGCCTGAGCCATCATCGAGACACCGGCCTGCACCAGGATCTGCTGAGACGTGAAGCGGGTCATTTCCGCGGCCACGTCCAAGTCGATGAGCGAGCTCCGGGCAGCTTCGGTGTTCTCGGTCGCCGTCGCCAGGTTCGCCTGGGCGAACTCGAGACGGTTCTGAGAGGCACCAAGGCCTGCACGGGTTTCGTTCAGTGTATCGATCGCGTTGGAAATCGCGGTCGAGGCGGCATCGGCGTTGGACGTCGAGGTGATGTCCGTACCGCTGATACCGAGCGACGAGGCCTTGATGCCGTCGATGCTGACGGAGATCTCGTCGGTGGCGGCGGCGCCGGTGCCCACCTTGAACGTGAAGTTCGCCGCGTTGGACTCGGTCAGGGTCAAGGTGTTGGTAGCCTTGTTCGCGGTGCCGTCGAACGAGAGGTTCAACGTCAAGGAGAGCGAGGCATCCGAGCCCGAGTTGGTCAGCTGAACCTGGGTACCGGTCGTCATGGTGGCGCCGGAACCCGAACCGGTGTAGGCGCCGTTGTCGATCGCGCCGGTGAAGTCGGTGCCACCGATCGCAAAGGTGAAGGACTGTGCCGTCGTATTGAAGGACACGTTGCCCGTGGCCGCGGCCGGCGGGCCGCCCGCCAGGGTGAAGCCGCGCGCCGAGATACTCACCACACCGGCGCTGACGTCAAAGTTGCTGTTGGCGCCGGTGACGACCTGATCGCCGTTAACCAGCTGGTTACCGTTGAACTCGGTGTCGCCTGCGATACGGTCGACTTCGCTCAGGAGGTTCTGATACTCGGTATCAAGCATACCGCGCTCGACGCCCGAGAGCTGACCGGAACCGGCCTGAACCGCCAGGGTCTTCATCCGCACCAGGATGTCCTGGACACGAGCCATGGCGCCGTCGGCGATCTGCAGCATGGAAACTGCCTGACCGGCATTGACGCTGGCCTGCTTGAGGCCGGCCACCTCGGTGCTCAGACGCGAGCCGATGGCCATGGCGGCGGCATCGTCCTTGGCGTTCACCACGCGGGTACCCGCGGAGAGCTTGGCCAGGGAGCTGGTCGCCTTGGCGTCGGACATCGTCAAGTTGCGATGGGCGACGTTGGCGGCGAAGTTGGAAACGACGTTAAGAGCCATTTGTAGAGTCTCCTACTTGGATGACGGCCGAAAGACACGGCCTTGATGTGGACTTCCTGTCCACGCACCTGCCTACCTGCTGGTGCACACTTGGACAGGCAAAAAGGGTGCCAGAAAAAAGTTTCCACTTCGATAAAGTAAAATCAGGCACTTAGCCGGGCGTGGACCAGGCAGGGCGGAAAAAGCTGCCGAGCCAACCCGGCAAGATCTGCCGGGAGAGGGAAAAAAAGATCGTTATCAGCCTGTTAACGACCGGTCGGCCAGTATTTGGCACGAATTGTCGCGAACCGACGGCGGTCCTTTCATGCTGGCAGAACGAATCAAAGATCCCTACAGCGAGGGTATTACTCGGTGCAAACAGCTTGCGCAGGCAGGCGACTTCTCGTCCTTGGAAAAGGCGGCAAAGAAACTCCTCAAGTCCTTCCCCAAGGATGTCGAAGCGCGCCATCTCCTCGGCATCGCCAGGCTTCGCCTGGGAAAACCTGGTGAAGCCGCACGCCTTATCCGCAAGGCTGCAAGGAATGCGCCGAAACGTCCGGACATCCTGTCCAACCTCGGAGTTGCTGAGGTGGAGGCCGGCAATACGGACGCGGCCATTCGGGCCTTTCGGGCCGCCATCAAGCACAAGCCTGACGAGGTCAATGCGCTTTGCAACCTCGGCGCACTGCTGCGTAACAGCGGTGCGGTCGACGAAGCCATAGCCGTTCTACGGAACGGCCTGGACAGAGTTGACGGCCACCCGGACCTCGCCATCGCCTTGGCTGAGACCTACCTGCAAATCGAACAGGGTCAGCCTGCGCTCGATGTCCTTGAGAAGCTGGCGGAGGCCGGATACGAGAGTTCGGTTGTCGACATGAACCGCGGCATTGCCCTCAGCCTCGTGGATCGCCACGACGAGGCCATCGAGACCTTGAAAGCCGCGATCGCGCAAATGCCGGACAGTGATTCAGCGCACCTCAATCTCTCGGTCGCTCTCAAACGAGCCGGCCGCGAAAAAGAGATGCTGCAGAACATCGACGCGGTCGACCTGACCAGCAGTGAGAGCACACGCGATCTCGGCACGGTCGCTGCGCTGCTGATGGATACCGGCGACACTGGGCGCGCCAAGGAGATCTATCACCGCCTCGTCGAAGCTCACCCGGACCGCGTCGATTATTGGACCGGGCTTGGGACCTGCTACATGGACGAGGGCCTCTATAACGAAAGTCTCGAATACCTGCGGCGCGGCTATGCCATTGATCCCAAGAACTGCGAGCTTCTGACGGCCTTTGGCGGGCTCTACTTCCGAATGGGTGACTTGGCGATGGCCGAAGCGGCCTTCCGGCAAGCCTTCGACGCACGACCCGACCTGATCAGCTGTTACAACAACCTGCTGATGGTCTACAGCCGGCTCGGGTCCTTCGACCGCGGCAATCTCATCGCTCGAATGTTGGTGCAGCGGCCCAACTTCAAAGCGACGGATCTTGCCGGCCCGCTGGCGGCCTTTCGCTTCACCTGCGACTTCGACCAGCTTGATGCCCTTGGCGTCCTGAAAAGCACGCTACTCGATATCAACCCGCAGGCGATGGGCTTGACCTCTTTCAATCTCATGCCTTCGACCCGTACGCTCGAAGAAAACCAATTCATCTACAAAATCAATCGACGTTGGGCAGAGGAAGCGGAGCGGCGTGCCGCCCTGCAGCAGCGCGAAGTGCCAGCCTTCGAGCGCCGGACCGGAAAACTCCGCATCGGCTTTCTGTCATCCGACCTCCGCCAGCATGCTGTCGCCAAGCACCTAGAGCCTCTGCTGCGCCTCCTTGACCGCGAGCGCTTCGAGCTCTTCGCCTATGTCCCCTATCTCGTCAACGGCGACGAGATGCAACAGCATCTTATGACGCTGTTCGAGGACTTCGTGGTCATCGGCATGATGAGCGACAAGGTGGCGGCCGACCGTATTCGCGAAGACGGGATCGATATCCTGATCGATCTCAACGGTCTGACCCGCGACACGCGGGTCGCTGTTACGGCTTTCCGCCCGGCGCCCGTGCAGTGCACCTGGCTCGGTTATCCGCTGACCACGGGCCTCGAGGAGATGGATTACTTCCTCCTCGACCGTTTCCTGGCGCCGACGGACAGCTCGATCTTGATCGAAGAACCCTGGCTGCTCGACGGCGCCTGGCTGTGCAGCGTCGACCACGGCGATCTCCCCGCGCTCTGGGACCCGCCGGTTACCCGCAACGGCTACATCACCTTCGGCACGCTGAACAATGCTTACAAGTTCACGCGGGATACCCTGCGGGTCTGGTCCGAGGTGCTCAAGCGCGTTCCTGACTCGCGCTTCTTGCTGGTTCAGGCCAAGCGCGAGCACGGCTTGCTCTGCCAAAACCTGATGCAGGAGTTCGTCAACAACGGCGTCGATCCGGAGCGACTTCTCTACGTCAGCAACGACCCGGAACAGCATATGCAGTTCTACAACGAGATGGACCTGTCGCTCGACACTCTGCCGCAGACCGGTGGCACCACCACCAACGAGGCGCTCTGGATGGGCGTGCCGGTCGTCAGCTTGAGAGGCTTGGGCATCCATCAGCGGCTGAGTCACGCCATTCTCAGCCACGTCGGCCTGCCGGATTTGAGCGTCGAGACCGAGGAAGAATTCATCGAGACGGCGGTGGCGCTGGCCAACGACGTAGACCGCCTGACCCATTACCGGCAGACCCTACGAGACAGGTTCAAGGCTTCGCCGCTGCGGGACGAGGAAGGCTTCGCCGCTCGCTTCGGCGATGCGCTCTCGCAGATCGCCGAAAAGCACAATTTGAGAGGATAACACGATGAGCAAACTGGCTGTTGATCTGTCGGCGAGCAGCGGTCCCGAAGCGGCGGAAAGGCCCTCGGCCCTGACGAATGGCCGAGTGATCTTCGACTTCGATCGCGGCGAGATCGAATGCCAGCAAGACAGCGGCATCCGGCGCTACTCCATGGACTCCAAGGAGGGTTTCAAGCTGGCCGCCGACGCCTGGCTGCGCGCCGGCTGGGACGCCAAGTACGTCTACAGCTTCACCTGGTTCGGGCGCCCGGTCATCCAGCTCCCCGACGATCTGATCCGCATTCAGGAGGTGGTCTGGGCAGTCAAACCGGACGTGGTGATCGAGACCGGCGTGGCCCACGGCGGCGGGCAGGTCTTCTTCGCTTCGCTGTTGCGCGCCATCGGCAAGGGCCGGGTGATCGGGGTCGAGATCGAGCTGCGCAGCCACAACCGCATCGCCATCGAGGCCCATCCCATGGCCGACGACATCACCATCGTCGACGGCAGCTCCATCGCGCCCGATGTGGTGGCGGAGGTCAGGGCGCAGATCGCCCCGGACGAAACCGTGATGGTCGTGCTCGACGCCAATCATACCCACGATCACGTTTTAGCTGAGCTGGAAGCCTATGGGCCGCTGGTCAGCGAGGGCTCCTATATCGTCGCCACCGACGGCATCATGGAGCGGCTGGAAGGCGCGCCGCGTAGCCAAGAGGGCTGGACCGACGACAACCCCGGCGTCGCCGTGCGCCGCTTCCTGGCCGATCATCCGGAGTTCGAGCTGGTGCAGCCTTTCCCGCTGTTCAACGAGGGGGTCGCCGTCGAGCCAGTGACCTACTGGCCGAACGCCTATCTGCGCAAGAAGACCGCCTCCTAGCGTTAGGCTGCGCAGCGCAGCCTTGAAGCTGATAGGCCTGCTAAACTTGAAAGCAATGTTGTAAACTGTCGCGCTGCTCGGCCGGCGCGCTGATCGATCGCGACCGGGTGTCCGTCCACGATGGCAGAGAAGGAGGCCCGTCGATCAGCAGCCATCAACCCACATGGTTGGTTTTTGCACCTGGCATCTTCCTGGTGATGTGGTCCGGCGGCTACGTCGCGGCCAAGTTCGGCCTCGGCTACATCGAGCCGATGACCTTCCTGGCCCTGCGCTTTGCCTGCGTGGTCGCCCTCATGGCGGTGCTGTTCGTCATCTTGCGGCCGCCCTTGCCGACCTCTCCCGCCCAGTGGATGCATCTGGCCGTTGTCGGCTTCCTGCTCCAAGCGATGTATTTCGGCATGTGCTACATGGCCTTCACGGCCGGGATGTCGGTCGGCACGCTGGCTCTCATCCTCTCCTTGCAGCCCATCATTGTCGGCCTGGTAGCGCCTCGATGGAGCGGTGAGAGCGTCGACTGGCGCCGTTGGGTCGGCCTGCTTCTGGGGCTGACCGGGGCGGTGATCGTCATCGTCGCGCGGTCGGAAATCGCCGTGCCGCCGGCGGTGGGCTTCTTGTTCGCGGCTCTGGCGCTCTTCGGCATCACCGGCGGGTCGCTTTGGGAGAAGCGTTTCGGCGTCTCGCAGCACCCGGTCACGGCAAACCTGGTCGGGTTCGCCGCCGGATTGTTGGGCGTGGCCCCCTTCATGCTGGCCTTCGAGAGGATGGAGATCGTCTGGACCTGGCAGCTTATTGCATCGCTGGTCTACCTGATTGTCGCGAACTCCCTGATTGCCATTGGGCTGCTGCTCGCGATGATCCGGGCAGGAGAGGTCTCCAAGGTTTCTGCGCTCTTCTTTCTGGTGCCTCCTTTGGCCGCATCGATCGCTTGGATCGTGCTCGACGAGATCATGCCGCCGCTCGCTTGGGTGGGTATGGTCGTGGCCGGCCTGGGTGTTTTCATGGCAACCGCCAAGAAGCAGGCAACCGCGTGAAGATCTGGTTTTGCGGTCTGTAGGGAATGACGTCGATTACCCATTCGGATGATGCCCGCGCCAAGCGGAATGTCATGGTTCTGGTGGCTGCCCAGGCCATCCTGGGCGCGCAGATGCCGATGATATTCGTGGTCGGCGGTCTTGCCGGCGGGATGCTGGCCGGTAATCCCTGCTTCGCCACATTGCCGATCTCGATGATCGTCTTTGGCTCCATGACCACGGCGCCGTGGCTTTCCCCGCTGATGCAACGTCGGGGGCGGAAGTTTGGGTTCTTTGTCGGGGCCCTCTGCGGCGCGCTCGGCGCTGCCGTGGCAGCCTACGGGCTGCAGGTGGGCTCCTTTACGCTGCTGCTCCTGGGATCCTACCTCACCGGCATCTACATGTCGGCGCAGGGCTTCTACAGATTCGCGGCCGCTGACTCGGCCTCCGATGCCTTCCGGCCCAAGGCGATCTCCTATGTCATGGCGGGCGGGCTCCTCTCCGCAATCTTCGGCCCGCAATTGAACAAGCTCGTCTACGATGTGACCGTCATTCCCTTCTTTGGGACCTATGCCACCGTCGTCGTCATCAACCTCGTTGGCATGTTCCTGTTTCTTCTCCTTGATTTGCCAAAGGAAAAAGACCTCAAAGGCAAGGGCGATGTGGTTCGAGAGGGCCGGTCCCGATTGGAGCTGCTGCGCGATCCGACCATCCTCGTGGCGATCATTTGCGCCATGGTCAGCTACGCGCTGATGAACCTGGTGATGACCTCGACACCGCTGGCCGTTCTGGGCTGTGGATTTTCGACGGACGACGCCAACGACATCGTCTCCGTCCATGTCCTCGCCATGTACATCCCCTCGTTCTTCACCGGCTATCTGATCGTCCGCTTTGGTGTGCTCAAGATCATGACCCTAGGGCTTCTCATCCTCGGGCTGGCCGGGGTCGTTGCGCTGGCCGGTGTGGAGCTCGCGAACTTCTATGTTGCGCTCATTCTTCTGGGAATCGGCTGGAACTTTGGGTTCATCGGCGCCACCAGCCTTTTGACGACAGCCCACGCTCCAAACGAGCGCGGACGGGTGCAGGGCATGAACGATATGATGGTCTTCGGCTGCGTGACCTTGGCGAGCCTGGCGTCCGGGGGCTTGATGAACTGTTCTGGCGGAACGCAGGTCGACGGCTGGTATGCGGTCAACTATGCCATGTTGCCGTTCCTGCTGCTGGCCGGCGGGGCCCTGGTCTGGCTGGTCAATCAGCGGCGTGTGGCTCGTATCGGAGCCTAATCCCGATAGCGGATGGTCTTGGCCGGCCGGCCGACGTTGATGGAGTAGGGCGGGTACTCCTTGTTGGCGAGAGAGCCGGCGCCCAGCACAGCACCCTTGCGCAGGATCGTGCCGTCGAGCAGGACGCAGTTGGCGCCGATCCAAACGTCTTCCTCGATGATCACGCCGCCTCGGCTCGGCATGAAGCGCTGCTCGGTGATGGGCCGCGCCTTTTCCCGGTATTCATGGTTGGTCGGCGCGATCGTGGTGTTGGCGGCAATCGCCGTGCCGTCGCCGATCTTGACGCCGTTGCCGCTGTAGATGACGACACAGGAGTTGATCGAGACCCGCGCGCCGATGAGCACGTCGCCGCTACCGCCGGCAGGCTTGATCTTGACGAAAGAGTCGATGCGGGTGTCCGGGCCAATCTCGATCAGGCTACCGCGCTGAGAGTCCTCGATGTCCGCCAGTTGGGAGACCTGCGCGCTCTCGTGGATCTTGATCATGGTTTGCGGTCTTGTGCCTGCCGGCCGCGCTTACGCCGCCCCGCGCATCTCCTGCGGCGCGTGCCGTTGGGCGTGCCGCGCGATGATATCCGGCAGCGTCTCCATGACGGAGAGCGGCGTGATGCCCAAGTGCGTCCGCAGACGCTGCACTGAGATTTGTGGTGGCGGCGGGGGCGGGGCTGCATCGGGCGGGCTCATGGTGACCTCGAGCCCGGTGGTCTCTAGAATACGGCGGGAGAGAGCGAGGTTGCTCACGTTCTCGCCTGAGGCGACATTGTAGATGCCGCTCGCCTTTTGCTCGGCCAGGGCGACGAGCGCCTGGCAGACATCATTCATATGCACGTAGTCCCGCGCAGCATGTGGCCAGCTTGGGATGCAGGCAACGCCGTAGGTGGTCAGGCGGCGCACCAGGAGCGGCAAGAAGGCAGGCACCTCGAGATCGTCACTGTAGACGCAGGAGAGGCGGGCGATGCTGCTGCGGCCTGGCGCCTGGTTCAGACAGAGCCACTCCCCGAGCAGCTTGGAAAGGTCGTAGAGATGCCGCGACTCGCTCGGGTGGACAGGGAAGACAGCATCCTCCTCAATCGGGCCGCCTTCGAGCTGGTCGTAGACGCGAGTCGAAGACAGGTAGATAAGATGTTTGAATTCCCCGTCTTTCAGCAGGCGAGACAGGAGGCCGGCGTGGGCTTCAATGGTCGCGCTCGGGTCGGTCGCAAAGTCTCCGGTGTAGCCGGCGCAGTAGTAGACTTGGCCGAGATCACGGTCGAACAGCCGCGGGCTGTCCCGACCCGGGACCTGAACCTGGCAGCCGCGGCGCCGCAGAAAGGACGCGAGCGCGCTGCCGATATAGCCGCGTCCGCCGATGATTGTGCAAAGCTCTGACATCTCTATGCCGCCTGTCTGAAGTTGGGGAGAGCGCGGTCGCGCGGTGAGAGAATGGGTTCCGGCAGGGGCCATTCGATCGCCAGCTTGGGGTCGTCCCAGCGGATGCCGGCCTGATAGTCCGGTTGGTAGGGTGCTGAGATGTGGTAGAGCAGCTCGGTCTCATCCTGCAGGGTCTGATAACCTTGGGCGCAGCCCTTGGGGATGAAGAGGGAGACGTTGCTGGCCGCGGTCAGCTCCACGGAGCACCAGCAGCCCTTGGTCGGGCTGTTCTCGCGCAAATCGACGACCACGTCATAGATCGCGCCGGTCAGGCAGCGGACCAACTTGGCCTCGGCGAAAGGCTCGCGCTGATAGTGGAGACCGCGGATGGTTCCGGCCCGATCGTTATAGACGACGCAGCAGTTGGCCATTTCGTTCTCGATGCCGAGCGCCGCGAAATCCTCGCGGCACCAGATGCGAGACAGGGTGCCGCGCGAATCCCGCTTGATGTCCGGCTTGACCAGGCAAGCACCGGGAATGCCGAGCGGTTCCAAAATCATTCAACGATCTCCAATCGAGGTACGGCGGTGGCCAGCAAGGTGCCGGTCTGCGTCAGTGTCTTGAGCTGACCGGCGATCTCTTCGCGCAGGTTCCACGGCAGGATGAGCACCACCTCCGGGCGCTCGGCGAAGAGGCGGTCCGGGGCCGCGATCGGAATGCGCGAGCCGGGCAGGAAGCGGCCCTGCTTATGCGGGTTGCGGTCGACGGTGTAGGGCAGCAGCTCGGGGCCGATGCCGCAGTAGTTCAGCAGCGTGTTGCCCTTGGCCGGAGCGCCATAGCCGGCGACGCGGCGACCGGACTCGTGGCAGTCGATGAGGAACTCCAGCAGGCCGAGCTTCACCTGCAGTGCCTTGGCCTGGAGGTTGCGGTAGGCTTCCGGCCGGGCGATGCCTCCGTCGCGCTCCTGCTGGCGCTTGGCCTGCAAGGCCTGGGTTTCCTCGAAGGCGGCCGTCTCGCGGCAGGCATAGAGGCGCAGGGAGCCGCCGTGGGTGGTCAGGCTGTCGACATCGAAGACGCGCAGGCCGTGGGCCTGAAACAGCCGCTCGACGCTGTAGAGCGAGAGGTACGAGAAGTGCTCGTGGTAGATGGTGTCGAACTGGCCCTCTGCCAGCAGGTGCAGCACGTGAGGGAACTCCACGGTGACGACACCGTGCGCCTTCAGCAGAATGGCAAAACCGGCGACGAAGTCGTTGATATCCGGCACATGCGCCAGCACGTTGTTGGCGACGATCAGGTCGGCCGCCATACCACGGCGAAGGAGATCGTTGGCCGTCGCCTGGCCGAAAAACAGGCTCTCGGTGCGGATTCCCCGGGTGCGGGCGACCTGCGCCACGTTGGCGGCCGGTTCGACGCCGACAGCCGGGATACCCTGAGCGACGAAGTGCTGCAGGAGATAGCCGTCATTGCTGGCCACTTCGACGACCTGGCTCTCGGCGGTCAGGCCGAGCCGCGGCACGATCATCCGGCAATAGCCCTCGGCGTGCTTTAGCCAGCCTTCGGAGTAGGAGGAAAAGTAGGCATAGTCGCCAAAGATTTCGTCCGGTGTCTGTGAGGCGCCGACCTGCATCAGAAAGCAGTCACCGCATACCTTGGCGTGGAGCGGATAGCTCGGCTCCATGCGCTCCAGCACATCCGCGCTCAGGTATGCGTTGGCGAGCGGCATCGCGCCGAGATCGCAGGCCGAGATCGAAAGCTCGCCACCGCAGGCGCGGCAGCCTGCCTCCTCGCTTGGCGACTCTTCCGGCGCGGCCCGGAAGTGGATGGCCTGGGCCAAGCTCATGCGGCGCGCTCCTCCAAAAACTGCTCGACCTGATGCTGGCTCAGGCTACGCAGGTCGCCGCGCTCGCGGGCGACGCGATACCAAGTGACGGTATTGGCGAGGGCCGTCTCGATCGGCCAGGTGGGTCGGTAGCCCGCCGCTGCGGAAAGCTTGCCTGAGTCCACGTGGAGGAGGCGCGCCTCGTAGGGCTGGTTGCCGTTCGCAACTTCCCAGCGGGCGCCGTCTCCCCACAGCTGGCAGAGTTGCTCGGCGATCCAGGAGACCGGCCGTGCGTTCTCGGCTGCAGGGCCGACGTTCCAAGCACCGGACCAGTCGGCCGGTGTGGCAGCGAGTCGTTGCGCCATGTCGAGATAGGCCTCCAGCGGCTCCAGCACGTGTTGCCAGGGGCGCACGGCGGCGGGGTTCCGCAGGCGCAAGGGATTGCCCTTGGTGAAGGCGCGTACCGCGTCGGGAATAAGGCGGTCGCTCGCCCAGTCGCCACCGCCAATGACGTTGCCTGCGCGCAGGCTGGCGATGCCAGGGCCGCCTTCGGCTGGGCGGAAGTAGGAGCGGGCGAAGGCCTCGACCACGTGCTCGCAGCAGGCCTTGGAGCCGCCGTAGGGCTCCCGCCCGCCGAGCGCGTCGCTTTCGCGATAGCCCCAGGGCCACTCGCGGTTGTCGTAGACCTTGTCGCTGGTGATCGCGACGATGGCCTTGAGTGCCGACACGTCACGGAGCGCCTGAAGCAGATTGACGGTTCCCATCACGTTGGTGGCGAAGGTGCCGACCGGGTCGTCGAAAGAGGGCCGCACCAAGGCTTGGGCCGCAAGATGAAGCACGACCTCCGGCTGAGCGGCCGCAATGGCCGTGCTGAGGCTCTCGGCGTCGCGGATATCGCCCAGGACATGCTGCATGCCATCGGCCAGGCCGAGGCTTTCGAAGAGGTTGGGCTCGGTCGCCGGGGGCAGGGCGAAGCCGGTGACCTTGGCGCCGAGGCCGAGCAGACGAAAGGTCAGCCAGGCGCCCTTGAAGCCGGTATGGCCGGTGACGAAAACCCTGCGGCCGGCCCAGAAATCTGCGTCTACGCCGTAAGCCGCCATGGCTCCCACACTTTCCAGGCGGCCTTGCCGTCTTGCCAAAGACCGTTGAGCAGCTGCATCTCGCGATAGGTGTCCATGCACTGCCAGAAGCCGTCATGCTGATAGACGGAGAGCTGATGGCGGTCCGCCAGCTGCTCCAGCACGCCGGTTTCCAGCGGCGCATTCTGGCTCGGGTCCAGGCCGTCGAAGGCGCGCCGTTCGAAGACGAAGTAGCCACCGTTGATCCAGCCGTCAGAGACCTGCGGCTTCTCATTGAAGGCCTGCACCATGCCCTTGGCGATGGAGAGCTCGCCGAAACGGGAGGAGGGGTGAACCGCCGTCACCGTGGCTTGGCGGCTGTTGGCGGTGTGACAGCGCATCAGTCGGTGCAGGTCGACATCGGCGACGCCGTCGCCGTAGGTGGCGAAAAAACGCTGGCCCTTGAGGTACTTGAGCACCTTCTGGATGCGCGTTCCCGTCAGCGTGTCCTCGCCGGTGTCGGCCAGGACGATTTCCCAATCATCATCGACGCCGTTGGAGAGACTGCTGACGGCGCCGGTCTTGCAGTCGACCGTCAAGTCCTTGCCCTGCAGGTGATAGCTCAGGAAATAGTCGCGAATGATATGCCCCTTGTAGCCGAGGCAGAGGATGAAGCGGCGCACGCCGAAGTGGCTGTAGTGCTTCATGATGTGCCAGAGGATCGGCTTGCCACCGATCTCGACCATCGGCTTTGGCTTGAACTCGGTCTCCTCGCGAAGCCGCGTGCCCTGGCCGCCGCAGAGAATAACGGTTTCCAATTCGGTTAGCACCATGAGGATCCTCTTTCGGCCCGAAGCGGGCGCGGCGGTCAGAGTTGAATGAGCGTGGTAAACAAAGCCCTAAATGCTGTGCCTCCTGCGCGGCTTTTCCCGCAGTTTCCTCAGTCGCTTAGCTTGCGTTTTAGAGGACAGCGCACAGGGTAGTCGTTGTTGGACAGGACGAACTGGCGGCCCTGCATGCGCGAGACGTCGAGCAGGATCGGCGCCCGAAGATTGATGCTGAGCTGGATCCCGTCGCCAGTCGGCTGGATGGTGACGATCGACAGCAGATGCCCGTTCGCCAGACTGACGTTGCAGGCCTCGTAGCATTCCTCGACATCGGCGCTGGCGATTGGCCCGCCCTCGAAGGGCAGGGGATGCACGATAAAAGTCAGCTCCGGGTCGTCGATGGATTGCAGCAGGTTGAAGTCGGCGAGCTGGGGGTCGGGAAAGTTCCCCAGCCCGAACTGGCGCAGCTGAGAGAAGCCGACCAGGCCCTTCTGAAAGTGGAAGATGTTGGCCGGCGTGAAGACGAAGGCGCCGAAACGGTTTTCCAGGCTGATTCCCTCGGGGTTGCTCGAGTCTTGGGCAGTATTGGGTAAGACGCTCTGATGCATGACTTGGTTCCCTTGTGCCGTGCGGTGGCGGGCTTAGCGAATGAAGTTGACCAGGGTGATCTGTGACAGCCTAGCGGTGACGCTGTAGGAGGCCTCGAGCTGGAGCTCGGCAAAGCCGAGACGAGCCATGGCCTCCGGGACATCCGTGGCTTCGATGTTGGTGATGAACTCCTCAGTGAAGAGCTGCAGGTTTTCGTGCTTCTTGTCGGTGTTCTCCAAGGTCACGAGATCGGTGCCGATGCGCGTGCGAATGTTGGGAATCTCGGTGATCGCCTGGTTGACCAGATCGAGGGCTACGTTGAGCTGGTCCTGATCGCTCGCGCCGGGGACACCGGCCCGGACTGTGATGTCGAGTGCCCGCATCAGGTTCTCGAAGCCGGACTCGTTGGCCGGAATGCCGTAGTCGAGCGCCAGGTTGTCGTCGATGCGGCCGGTCAGGATCTGATTGTCGCCGGTGTAGTAGCCGAAGTTCGCGGTGGAAGGGTCGGCCGGGTTGTAGCCCGGGTTTGTGCTGTCGAAGCCGGTGATGTCCACTGGCTGCACGTCGGTGCGCGCGCCGGCAAAGAGATAGCGCCCCTCGTCGTCGACGTTCAGCTGGTTCGCCGCTTCCTGCAGCATGCCGCTGGCCAGCGACGTCATGTCCATCTCGTCGGCGTTGTTGGCGTTGGTCGCCTGGATGAGATTGGTGCGCAGGTTGGTGGCGATTTCAAACAGACTGGCGACCGAGCTCTCCATCAGGTTCAGGCGACGCTCAATGGTGGCGACGTTCTTCTGGTAGGCGCTGGTCGTGCTGATGGCGCTTTCCAGGTTGAGCAGGCGGCCGGCGTCTTCCGCCGTTTCGCTGTAGGCCTGTGCCTTGTAGCCGCTGGCGATCTGCAGCTGGATTTCGTTCATCCGCGTCTGGGTGCGGAGGTTCTGCGCCAGCTGAAACTCATGCGAGCCCATGGTGGATACGCGCAGCATGGAGAGGCTCCCTAACCGATGATTCGCTGCAGGTCGTCGAACATTTCCTGCGTCGTGGTGATGACCCGCGCCGAGGCGGCGTAGGCGTTCTGGTAGAGGATGAGGTTGGCCATCTCCTCATCGACGTTGACGCCGACCTGGGCCTGGAAGCGCAATGAGAGCTGTTCTTCCAGCGAGGTCTCGAATGCCAGCGTCTCAGTGTTGCGCGCCGCTTGGATGGCGTTGACCCCGAGGATTTCGGCGGCATAGCCGGAGAGGGTCGAGGTGATTTGTGGCACGTCACCGGCGGCGGCGAAGGTGAAGTTCTGCCCGAACACCGCGGCCATGGCGTCGGCGATGCTATTGTCGCCTTGGGCGATGCCGAGGTCGCCGACGGCGAGCGCCGCGTCGGTGCTCAGCGCCCCGCGCGAAAGATGGCCGGTGACCTGGTTGATGTCGTCGCGCACAGTGAGCCCCTGGGCGATGCCGGTGATGGCATCGTTGGTGACCGCGCCGGGCGTGACGAAGAAATCGTTGAGCCCAAAGAAGTAAGAGAAGCCGCCGTAGGTGTCGCCTGTGCCGTTGTCGGTGACGGTCTGGGCGCCGAGGTCGACGATGGCGATGCCGTTGGCGGCGTTATCGGCGCTGATCGCCAAGGGCCCGCCCGCGGCCGTCGTGGCCGTCGCGTTGGCGCCGATGTTGGCGTTGATCTGATCGCGGATGTCATCGATCGTGTAGGTGCCGGCCGCCAGGTCGAAGAAATCCACCACCGTGCCGTCGGCATCGGTGACGGCGATGCGGACCGCCGAGGTCAGGGTTACGTTGTCGGTTGCCGGCGCCGCGAAGCTGCGGCTGCCGGTCAGGGTGTTGGCCGGGGGCAGGCCGCTGCCCCGGTTGTGCGCTAGGTTGACCTCGTCGCGCAGCCTTTCGGCGAAACGGTCCAGCGACTCCTGCATGCGGGGCAGGGTGACGTCCCGCATCTCGATCAAGGCGGCAAGCTCGCCCTTCTGAATCTGGTTGGTGATGTCGACGCCGCCGCTGTTGATGCCGTCGATCGAGCCGCCGGCGTGGGTCACCGTCGGGCCCATGGCCGAAACGCTGCTGTGGCTGAGGTAGCGCGGTGCGCTGTCGACGATCGGCAGCCCGGAGTCGAGATAGACGACGACCTCTCCGGTCTCGCGGGTGAAGTAGTTGATGTCGAGATACTGGGCGATCTCGTTGATCGCCACGTCGCGCTTGTCCTCGAATTCGGCGGTTGGCTCGTTGCTGGCGACGTTCTGGGCGATCTTCTCGTTGAGCTCGACAATGTTGTCGAGCTGGCTGTTGATCAGCCCGACGATACGCGTGATCTCGCGGTCGGCATCGAGGCGCAGCTCTTGGACGTCCATCGCCAGGGAGCTGACCTCCCGGACCAGGGCATTGGCGTCATCCAGAACGACGCCCCGCAAGCTGTTGCTTTCCGGACTGGCGGAAAGGTTGGCGATCGCTCCGCCGAGCACATCGACGTTGGCACTCAAGGCCGAATCATCGGCGAGGCTGCCGAAAAGGCTTTGCGCCGAGGCATAGAAGCGCTCGAGCACGGCCAGCTGCCGCTGCGAGGAGATGGTGTCGCGCAGCTCGAGCTGCAGCCGGTCGTCGACCCGCCGCACAACGGAATCGATGTTCACGCCCGCACCCTGGCCATTCAGCACGATGCTCGTCTGCTGAATGATCTTGCGGGTGTAGCCCTCGGTGTTGGCGTTCGAGACGTTGCTCGAAATGACGCTCAATGCGGCCTGGTTCGCTTGCAGCCCGCTGAGCGCATTGGAGAGGGCGAAGGAAAGCGACATCGTGTGTCCCGATCGTTAGAGGCGATGGCGTTTTGGGGCGATGCCTAGAGGCGTTGATCGACGCTGATCGAAAGCGGCGCGGTCGGTCGACCGCCGGCCAAGCTGGCCACGGCGCCGCTGGCGATGTAGCCGGCGGACTGGCCGCTCTGCCGCTCAACCTCGGCGACGATATGGCTCAGCAAGCGCTGGCTGGCTTCGCGCGCGGCGCTCAAGGCCCGCTCGTTGGCACGGAGCGCCTTGTGGAAGACCTCCGTCGCCGCCTTCAGGTCGTTGCGCAGCTCCGGGTCTACCGGATCGTTTTCGCCCTCACTGCCCTTCAAGCGGTTCACGGCAGACTCATAAGCGGCAGCCAGCACCATCTTGTCCCGCTGCAGTTCCTGCATGCGGTTGGGCTCCATCTGCCGGAGCATGTCGATCTCGCCCTTCAGGACGTCGATCAGCCGCGTTGTGAGCGTCAAGAGCTCCGCGGCATCCTTGTTTCGCGACTTCATGGCTCGATCTCCTGTAGTCTGATCAATTCCTGCTGAAGCTGGTCGGCCAGGCCGACGCCGCCGGTCTGGGCGAGGATTTCTCCGTACTCCTGGACCAGCAGGGAGCGGTACATGGATTCGCCGGGCCCGCCGCCGAACAGCGGATCCTCGTCCACGGTCTCGAACATCGGCGCCAGCATCTGGCTGAGGAAGATGGCCTCGAACTCCTCGGAGGCCTCGCCGACGGCTTTCGACCGCTTGGCCTGCTCCAAGCGCGCCTGGGTGGCGCTGGCACCGCTGTCCTCGGCGAGGCCTTGGACGGCGAGAAGGGTGTGTGGCGTCAGGCCCGTCATCACATCACCACGATTTCGGCTTGCAGGGCGCCGGCCGCCTTGATGGCCTGGAGAATGGTAATCATGTCACGCGGACCGACACCCAGGGAGTTGAGCCCGTTGACCAGCTCCTGCAGGCTGACGCCTGATTCCAGGATGCCCAGCTGCCGCTCCTCGTCCTCGTCGACGTCGACCTCGGTGCGCGGCACCACCACGGTGTCGCCCTGTTCGGCAAAGGCGTTGGGCTGGCTGACCTGCGGCGTTTCCGTCACGCGGACGGTCAAGTTGCCCTGGGCCACGGCGACGGTGGAAATGCGCACAGCCTCGCCCATGACGATGACGCCGGAGCTTTCGTCGACCAGCACCTTGGCAACCTGATCGACACGGATAGGCAGCTGCTCGATCTCGGTCAGCAGCTCGACGGTCGTACGGCTGTAGCCCGGCGGCATGGAGAGCTCCACCGTGGCGGGATCGAGCAGGCGGGCGCTGTCGGCCCGCAGATAGGCGTTGATGCTGCTGGCGATGCGCGATGCCGTGGTCAGGTCGGGGTTGCGCAGGCTGATCTTGATCTTGCTCATCTCGTTGAGCTGGAAGGGAATCTCCCGCTCGACGATGGCGCCGTTGGAGATACGCCCCGTGGTCGGCACGCCGCGCGTGATGGTCTCGGCATCGCCGCCAGCGGTGAAGCCGGCAATGGCGATCGAGCCTTGAGCGACAGCGTAGACCTCGCCGTCAGCGCCCAGCAGCGGGGTGACCAACAGCGTGCCGCCCTGCAGGCTTTCGGCATCGCCGAGGGCGGAGACAGTGACGTCGACCCGGCTGCCTTGGCGGGAGAAGGGGGGCATGTTGGACGTCACCATCACGGCGGCAACGTTATCGACTTCCAGATCGTCGCTGCGCGCGTTGATACCCAGGCGCTGCAGCATGCCGATCAGGCTTTCCCGGGTGAACACGGCGCTGTCGAGATCGTCGCCGGTGCCGTTCAGGCCAACCACCAGGCCGTAGCCGACCAGCTGGTTGTCGCGAATGCCCTCGAAGCTGGCGATGTCCTTGATGCGGGACTGGGCCCCCGCCGGCCAGATGGAGAGAAAGAAGACGGCAACGATCACGGCTGCCCAGATCAGGGGCAGGAAGCGTGGGGTATCCGTCAGGTAGCGATGGAGGCGAGGCGCCATGTTCGTTCTAAGCCGTTCTTGTCCGCAAAAGCTTCGCAGGGTTCTTCGTCGCTCTCCCTATGCGAGGCGCGTGCCAACGTTGCGAACCCAGAGAAAGCCTTGCAATCGAGGCACTTTGTGAGGGCAGGGAGGGGCAGAGCCTTGGCTTGGCTCGGCAAGGAGCGACCGGCAGAGGGCAGGACTTACCCAGTTTGTGCCCCGAGGGCGCAAAAGCTTAACAGCTTGTTAGGGGAAGTCTGAGACACCCCATGGGGAGCGCAGCTCCCATCCAGAACAACAACGAAACGGCCCGCGGCAGCGCCATGAAGATCGATCCCGCCTCCAGCTTGCGAACGGCCAAGAGCCGTCCGAACGGACGTGCGCGGGGCAGTCAGGGCGGCGATTTCGCCTCGGCCCTGCCCGAGGGAGAACGCAGCGGCGCCGTCCAGGGCACGGCCGCGCTCCCCTCGATCGACGCGCTGATGGCCCTGCAGGGCGTTGGCAGCCAGGACGAGCGCAAGCGGGAGGCGGTCGCCCATGGCGAGGGCTTGCTCGACGAGCTCGATGCGCTGCGACTCGACATTCTGTGCGGCCGGGTGCCGCTCTCCCGGCTCGAAATGCTGCGCGGCCGCTTGGCGGAGCAGGCTTGGCGCGCGGGCGCCAGCGACGATGCCAAGCTTCGCGGCCTGCTCGCGGAAATCGAGACCCGGGTGGCCGTCGAACTGGCCAAGCTCGGTCGATAAGCACACAAGATTTTATAACTTTCGTCGCGGGAAGCGCGATGCTATACGCCGCTTTCCCGTCGCTTGAAGTTCAGCCGATAGGCCCCGGAAAACAGGGGGATGAACGGAATCGGGTGTAGCGGGAGGATGGCTGTGGCAGCGGAGTCGTAGATGGCGGTGACTTTGCCTCGCAATTATCGTCCAACGGAAGACGAACCCTTCATGAACGCGAAGATGAGGGAGTACTTCCGGCAGAAGCTCATGCGTTGGCGCGACGAGCTGATGCGGGAGACGGGCGAAACCATCAACCATTTGCAGGAAGAAAGCCTGGCCAGCCCGGACCTGGCCGATCGTGCCTCCTCCGAGACCGACCGTGCCCTGGAGCTGAGGACGCGCGACCGCGGGCGTAAGCTCTTGGCCAAGATCGACGACGCCCTCGAGCGCATCGAAGAGGGCACCTACGGCTACTGCGAGGAGACGGAAGAGCCGATCTCCATCCGCCGGCTCGAGGCCAGGCCGATCGCCACCCTCTCCGTCGAGGCGCAAGAGCGCCACGAGCGCATCGAGCGCACCCAGCGCGACGACTAGCGGACGATAGGCTGCTACCCCGGCCTTGATGCGGTGGCCATTTATAAGCTCGGGCCGTGCTCACCGCTGGATCCTCGGGTTTCGCCGCGGTGCGGCTCACCCAAGGATGACAGTCTGAGAGAAACCGCCAGCGTTGCCGCATCTTAGATCGTCACCCCGGACGCGTCAGCGATCCGGGGTCCAGCTACAAGCTCTGCGCCGGCCAATAGACGGGTCCCGGCGGGCGGGACGGAACAGCGCAGCGCCAAAGGCGCCACACAAAAAAAAAGAGGCCGGCGCGAAGGCCGGCCCAAGGTGAGGCGAAAAGCTCTAGAGGGTAGTGGTGCTTAGAACGGCCAGAGGATGTCGTAGACTTGCTGGCCGTAGCGCGGCTGCTGCAGATCGGAAAGCTGGCCGCGGCCGCCGTAGGCAATGCGTGCCTCGGCGATCTGGTCGTAGTCGATGGTGTTGACGCTGGTGATGTCGACCGGCCGGATGATGCCGGCGACCTGAAGCTGCCGCATCTCGTAGTTCACGCGGGTCTCCTGCCGCCCGGCGATGACGAAGTTCCCGTTGGGCAGAATCTCGGTGACGATGGCGGCCACACGCAGGTTGATCACCTCGCTGCGCTCGATGCTGCCGTCGCCCACCGAGTTGCTGTCGCTGTCGGCGTCGACCAGGTTGGTGGGATCGATCGCGTCCGGAAAGATCTCCGAGAGCTCTGCCTCGAAACCGAGGAAGGCTGAGAGGGCGGCATTCTCCGCGGCGACCCGATCGCGCTGGGTCCGGTTGTCGAAGTTGGCCTCATCGTCGATTTGGATGACGACGGTGATGATGTCGCCGACCTCGTTGGCGCGGGTGTCCTTGAAGAAGGCGCGGCTGCCCGGCCGCCAGAGAGAGTTTGCCTGATGCTTCAGCGCCTTGGGCTGCGGCATCGGCAAGTTGTCGGCCTGGCGCCCGGCAATCTCCACGGGATTGGTGATCGCCGAGATTTTCGGCGCCTCGCCGACCTCGGAAAGCCGGGTCAGGAGGTTGCAGCCGGACAGGGCGGCGCCGAGCAGCAGCAGGCTGATCAGGGCCGGAAAGGCCGAGCGCTGCGAGGGGGATGTGCGGAGCATTGTCTATCCTCTTCTGGGCGAAAGACTGAAGGCTATCGGGTGGCGGGCGGCATGGCCTGCCCGGCGGGGGCCACCCGCACCAGGCCGTCTCCGTCGACGGTACCCTGGACGATGACCTTGGAACGCAGGTTCATCACCCGTACGAGCTCGCCTTGGGCGCCGTCGTCCAGGGCGCGGCCTTGGGTGGAAAGCTGCATGTAGGGTGTGTCCAGGCGCAGCAGGACCAAGCCGTTTTTCTTCACCATCACAGGCTGTTGCAGGTCGTTGGCCCGGATGGGCGTGCCGGCGCGCAAGCCGCGGCGGGCGGCCAGCCCCAGGATCTGGCCGGCCTCGATGATGGTGTTGCCGGCCAGGCGGTCGCCCGGCATGGCGATGTAGTGAATATCCCGCTGAGAAACGACCTCACCGGGGGCGAGGTTGCTGCGCATCACCGGCACCTGTTTCATCTCGACGAGCTGCCCCGAAACCTGCCCCCAAGTGCGCTGGGCGCCGTCGCGGGTATCGACGATGCGGGCCTGGAAACGGCCGTTGATCGGGTTGTAGGCGACACTGGCCAGTCTGATGCGCTGTGCGCTCTCCGCGGGGAGGGCAAGCGGCAGCACTTGGGTGTCGAGGCGTAGGTGGAACTCACGCGTGTCGGCGCTGGCATCGATCTTCGGGTCGGTCAGCAGGGCCTGATGCAGCCAATCCTTGTCGACCAGAAAGGCAGCGCGGGTGAGGCGCGCGCTGTCGAAGCGCGAGGTCGGCCGCCAGTCCACCGCATAGGCTTCGGCCAGCCGAGCCAGCCAGCGGGCATCGAGCTGGACGCTCTCGCCCGGCTCCGGCGCATGCGCCACCGGCGTCTCCGCCTGCTGGGGTGCGAGCCCGGCAAAGAGATCGCCCAAGCGGACCAGATCGTCCTCGATCTGGACCGAGGCAATCAGGTCGACGCGGCCGAACGCAAGCCCAGGGGCTAGCAGCAAGGCGGCGGTCAGGCAGGCGATGCGGAGCAGCATGGCTCGATTATCCCTTACGTTCGGTCTAGCGCAGGTTGGAGACGGACTGCATCATCTCGTCGGAGGCCTGGATGACCCGAGAGTTCATTTCGTAGGCCCGCTGGGCGGTGATCATGTTGGTGATCTCGCTCACCACGTTGACATTGGAGGTCTCGATCGCCCCCTGCAGCAGGCGGCCGTAGCCCGCCTGACCCGGTGTCGAGACGTTCGCCGGGCCAGAGGCCTCGGTCTCCACCAAGAGATTGTCGCCGATCGAGCGCAGGCCGCCCTCGTTGGAGAAGATCGCCAGTTCGATCTGGCCCAGGTTGCTCGGCGCCACCTGGCCGTCGATGTCGGCGAAGACCTGACCGTCCGGATTGATCGACACGCCGATGGTGTCGGTGGGAACGGTGATGCCCGGGCTGACGACATAGCCGTCCGGAGTCACCAGCTCGCCGTCGGAGCTGAGCTGGAAGGCGCCGGCCCGGGTATAGGCCTCTTCGCCGGTCGGCAGGGTGACGACGAAATAGCCGTCGCCGTTGATCGCCAGATCGAAGCTGTTGTCGGTGATGCTGATGTCGCCTTGCTCGGCGATGCGGTAGACGGCCGCGGTGCGGACGCCCAGACCGATCTGGACGCCGGCAGGCACCGTGGTGCCGGCATCGGAGGAGGGCGAGCCGACCCGGCGCAGATCCTGATAGAGCAGGTCGTGGAATTCGGCACGGCGGCGCTTGTAGCCGCTGGTGTTCATGTTGGCGATGTTGTTGGAAATCACTTCGACGTTGGCTTGCTGGGCCAACATGCCCGTGGCGGCGATACTGAGGGACCTCATGACCTGGTTCCTATCTCGATAGCTTTGTCTTCAGGTGTTCGATCAGTTGGACGTGCCCGCCAAGGTGCGGATGGCACGTTGCTGGCGCTCGTGCTCGGAATCGACCATGCGGGAAACGGAGCTGTAGCGGCGGACGACTTCGATCATGTTCGTCATCTCTAGCACCGCCGTGACGTTGGACTGCTCGATCGAGCCCTGAACGATCTCGCTGTCTGCGTCGGCGAACATCTCCGCTTCCTCGTCCAGCTTGAAGAGGTTGCCAGGTCCGCGCTGCATGCTCTCGGGGTTCTCGACCCGATAGGGCTGAATGCGGCCGATAAGCAGGTCATCGCCGTCGACCCGGGCGCTGATCATGCCATCGCGGCTGATCTCGACCCGCGAGGCTTCGGGGGGAATGCGCGCCGGCTGGCCGTTATCCATCGGCACGATATGACCGTGGCTGGTGATGATCTCTCCGTTGGTGTTCAAGGTGAAGGAACCGTTACGCGTGTAGCGGCGCCCGTCGTCGGTTTCGACGGCGAAAAAGCCGTCGCCGACGATGGCCAGATCGAGCGGATTGTCGGTGCGGAGCAGCGGGCCGGCAGCCGTGTCGCGGACGCTGGCGATATCCTGCACCATGCTGACTTTCCTCAGATCGTCCGCTTTTCTGTCCTTGGTGTCCTTGACGTACTCTTGGAACACAAGGTGCTCGCCCTGATAGGCGGTTGTGTTCGCATTGGCGATGTTGTGGGCAATCATCCCGAGCTGACGCCTTAGGGCCGATTGGCTCGACAGTGCGATGTAACCTGGTGTTTCCATAGAGCGCTGCGACCCGCGTGGTTTGCCGATGCCACCCCTATGCAGCTTGCGTGCCAGCGCTCGAAAGCAGCGGAACTGCGGGGGATTGCCGGATCGGCTGCGCTGCACTGGGCGCAACTGGCCCGGTGCGGCAACAGCTACCGGGAAAAAACTGCCGCTTCCGTCCCTTAAGCCGCTGTCGTTCAACGCCTTATTAACCAGGCCGACCTAACCTTCAGAGGGCGGCGGAGGCCGTGATTTCAAAGGCGGAGATGCGGTAAAATGGTCGGTCAGGTCGCCGACGACAGCGACGAAGTCGAGGTCGAAGCGGTACCCAAGAAGAAGGGATTGAGCGGCAAGAAGCTCGTTCTCTTCATTGTTCTGCCCCTCCTGCTGATCGGCGGCGGCGGCGCCGGCGCCTATTTCTCGGGTATGCTCGACAGTGTGCTCGGCGTCGAGAAGGCAGAGGAAGACGGAGAACATGGCGAGGACGTCGCCGATGGCGCGCATAACGACGATGCGGCAGCCGAGGCGATGGCGCCGAGCGTCTTCCATGAGCTGCCGACAATGCTGGTCAACCTCAACCAAACCGGCAAGCGGGCCAGCTATCTGAAGATCTCGATCAAGCTCGAGTTGACCACGGAACAGGACGTCGCCGCGGTGACGACCATCCAGCCGCGCATCATCGACCGCTTCCAGGTCTACCTGCGGGAGCTTCGGGTCGAGGATCTGGAAGGCTCGGCGGGCATGCAACGCCTGCGCGAAGAGCTGCTCAACAGAGTTAACAAGGTCGCCCACCCGGTGAAGGTCCGCGACGTCCTCTTCGCCGAGCTGCTGGTCCAGTAGCGGCGCAGGGCGAAACTTGTAGAAACAGCGATGTAACGGGAGCCATGTCGGAAGAGGTCGATCAAGAAGCCATGATGGCCGAGTGGGAGGCCATGGCGGAAGAGGACGGGGACGAGGACATCGGCGAGGCCGATGAGGCCGATGCGCAAGGCAGCTCGACCCGGGTCCTAGACCAGAGTGAAATCGACAGTCTGCTGGGCCTGGACGCAAGCGCGGGCGGGGACTTCACAGAGTCCGGCATCCAGGCGGTGCTCAACTCCTCGCTGGTCTCCTACGAGCGTCTGCCGATGCTCGACATCGTGTTCGACCGTCTGGTCCGCCTGATGTCGACCTCGCTGCGCAACTTTACCTCTGACAACGTCGAGGTCAGCCTCGATGAGATCACCGCCGTTCGCTTCGGTGACTTTATCAATTCCATTCCGCTGCCCGCCATGATCTGCGTGTTCAAGGCGGAGGAGTGGGACAACTACGGCCTGATGACGGTCGACAGCTCGCTGATCTACTCCATCGTCGACGTGCTGCTCGGTGGGCGGCGAGGCACCGCGCCCATGCGCATCGAGGGGCGGCCCTATACGACCATCGAGCGCAACCTCGTGATGCGGATGATGCAGGTCATCTTGAGTGACCTCTCGGCTGCCTTCGACCCCTTGTCGCCGGTCAGCTTCCGCTTCGAGCGCCTGGAAACAAACCCGCGCTTCGCCTTCATCGCCCGCGACGCCAACGCCGCCATTCTGACTAAGCTGCGTGTTGACATGGAAGACCGCGGCGGGACCGTCGACCTCCTGATACCCTATGCCACTTTGGAGCCCATTCGCGAGCTGCTGCTGCAGATGTTCATGGGTGAGAAGTTCGGTCGCGACTCGATCTGGGAAACCCACCTGACCGCCGAGCTCTGGCAGACCGAGATGCCCATCGGGGCGGTGCTGGACGAGGTCGAGGTCAAGCTGACCGACGTCCTGAATTGGAAGAAGGGGACCCGGCTGGAGCTCAACGCATTGCCGGATACCGAAATCGATCTGCGCTGCGGCGATGTCGGCATGTTCCGTGGCCATATGGGACAGCGCAACGGCCGCATTGCCGTCAGGGTGTCGCGTAATCTTTGCGGTGAGGAGCGCCAAGAGTAATGGTCGGACTAGGCCTTGCAACCGACGTGCTGCTGGTTGTCCTGCTGGTTGCCGTGATCGTCTATGCGGTCATCCTCAACCGCAAGCTCGCGGTGTTGCGGGACGCCAAGGAGGAGTTCGAGGCTTTGCTCGCCAGCTTTGGCGATACCACCCAGCAAGCCCAAACCAACCTCGAATCCCTGCGCGAGGAAGCCCAGACCGTGAAGCGCGACTTCGATCAGGAGCTCGAGCAGATGAAGACCTCGTTGGCCGAGGTGCACAGCCTGGCCGATGACTTGGAGTATCTCGTCAAGCGCGGTGAGAAAGTGGCCGACCGCCTGGCCGGCAAGGAGCCGGGCTCGACCGCGGCGGCTGGCAAAGCGCCGGACTCGGATACGGCCACCCCGGCGCAGGGCCAAGGCGCCGCTCAGCAGCAGTTCCTGCGCGCCCTCCAAGGCATGCGTTAGGCCGCGAAAAGAAATTCTGAAAGCGCACGCCATGACCTTCCGACTCCTTCCCATGATGGTTCTCGTCGCAGCGCTGGCCCTGGGCTTGCGCGCGGAGGGACTGTGGCGTGGCTTTGCCGCCATCGCTGAGGAGGCAGACGCCGGCAACCCGGAGCAGCCGGTCGCGGATGCGGCGGCGGACGAAGACGCCGAGACACAGCGTGTCCCGACGCCGGAAGAGATTGCCGGGATGATCGCCCGCGGCGAGATCACCCTAAATCCGAGGGATGGCGGCGGCTACGGGGACGAGACGGAGAGCCTGCCAGGGGCGAGCGACGAGACGGCACCGCTGCCAGCCGACCCATTCTCGCTCACCGATACCGAGATCGAACTGCTGCAAGCCTTGGCCAAGCGGCGAGAGACGATCGACCTGCGCGAGCGAGAGGTCGAGAGCCGCGAAGCGCTGCTGGCGGCGGCCGAAACCCGCATCGAAGAGAAGATCGCCTCGTTGGAAACGCTGCAGGCCCGTATCGAAGAGCTGCTCATTCAGTATGACGAGCAGGAAGAGCGGCAGATCACCAGCTTGGTGAAGATCTACGAAGCCATGAAGCCGAAGGAAGCCGCCCGCATCTTCGAGAAGCTCGACATGCCGGTGCTGCTCGATGTCGTCGAGCGCATGAAGGAGCGCAAGGCCTCGGCCGTGCTGGCGAAGATGGATCCGACCAAGGCCAAGAGCGTCACACTAGAGCTGGCCCAGCGCCGCGATCTGCCGGTTCCGCGGGAATAACCGGCCGATCTTTGAGAAATTTTATTTTACTCCCTTTTAACGGCGAAAGACTAGTCTGCCCCTGCCTGAAGAAACCCAATGAAACCCGGCGATTGGGTGGAGGTATAGTAAGGAGAACGCGATGTCCGCCGTCGATATGAACATGCCCATTCTGATCGTCGATGACTACAAGACGATGCTGCGTATCATCCGTAATCTTCTGAAGCAGCTCGGCTTCAACAACGTCGATGAAGCGACCGATGGGGCCGCTGCGCTGCAGAAGCTTCGCGACAAGCAATATGACCTGGTGATCTCCGACTGGAATATGGAGCCCATGTCCGGTTTGCAGCTGCTCAAGGAAGTCCGCTCGGACAACAAGCTGAAAGCGCTGCCCTTCGTGATGATCACGGCCGAGAGCAAGAGCGAGAACGTGGTGGCCGCAAAGCAAGCTGGCGTGACCAACTACATCGTCAAGCCGTTCAACGCCGCCACGCTGAAGACCAAGCTCAACGCCGTTCTCGGCGCTTTCTGAGACCTGTCGGCTCGGCGGAGACGGCCATGACCGGAGAGAAGGCGGACGCCTCGCTCCACGACAGCTTGGACCGCTTTCTCAGGCGGCATCCCGATCTCGACGGCCGTGCTCTCCTGAACATGGTGGAGCAGGCCGTCGAACGGCAGTCCGTGCCTGCCGCCGGTCCTGACAAGCCGCTGCAGAGCCGGCTCCGCGAGGACGCACAGGACCTCGCCGAGGTCATTCGTCGGGCCAGGGCGGACATCGCCGCCCTCAACCCGGAAGCGATCACCGAAGAACACCTGCCGGTGGCCGGCGAGGAGCTGGAGGCAATTGTCTCGGCGACCGAGACGGCGACCCACGAGATCATGGAGGCGGCGGAGGCCATCGAAGCCAGCCTTGAGCCCTGTCCGCCCGACGCGGCCGAGAGCATCTCCAATGCCGTGACCCAGATCTTCGAGGCTTGCAGCTTCCAAGACATTACAGGGCAGCGGATTTCCAAGGTGGTGAACGCCCTGCAACAGGTCGAGGCCAAAGTCGGAAACATGCTGGCGACCCTCGGCGGCCAGACAGGCGAGGTGCCAAAGGCGCAGGCCGATCAGCCCGCGCAAGATGTGACCGCGGAAGATCGTGAGCGGGCGCTGATGAATGGGCCGCAGTCGGTGGAGCAGGCGCCCAGCCAGGACGACATCGACGCGCTCTTCCAGAAACTTGGATAACCAGCCGCCACAGCCGTCAAACCCGAAGCCGAGCGGGCGCCCCGGAGATGCCAACATCATCGCGCTGCTCAGCTTGAAGCTGATGCTGCTCGCCTTCTTCCTGTTGCTTGTCTCGCTGTCTTCGCTGCAAGAGCAAAAGGTCATGCTCGTCATTGAGAGCGTCAACGACGTCTTCGACGGAAAGATCAAGGCGACGCGCTCTTTCCCCGTTTTCGAGTCGGCCCTGGACGAACTGAAGGGCGCGCGCGACCCGCGGCAGGAAATCGCGAGCCTGTTCGAACAATACCTACCGGCCAGCCGGGTGGAGCCGCTGGAGCAGGGGGACAAGCTGCGCATCACGCTAGAGCTAGAGCTCTTCTTTGCCGACGGAGAGGGGGTCTTCAAGGTTGGCCCCGGGCTGCTGCTGGACCGCCTGGCCACCTTGCTGCGTCGGAGCCGGGCGCTCGAAGACACGCGGGTCGTGGCTCAGCAGGCCTTGCCGTCTGCGGACAGCAGAAACGACGGAGAGCTGAACCTGGCTGCCGACCGGATGGCCGTCGTGGCCCATGCCTTCGTCAAACGCGGCTTGCCGCCCGACCGTGTCTCTGCCGGATTCAACGATGTTCCGCCGGGACAGCTCTGGATCACCATTGAGAACATCTACGGCAATGACCCGAAAGGCTGACGACCGACGACACCTCCGGGACAGGACCGCTCTGCGGCTGTCTGACCTCGACCGGCTGCAGCCGGTCGCCGTCATGTCCGTTCCGGCGCAACCGGCCCGGCGTCAAAGCGGCAATGCCTGGATGGTGACCTTCACCGACCTGATCGCTCTGCTGCTGACCTTCTTTGTCATGGTCTTCGCCATGCGGGATGTGGAGGAGGATACTTGGCAAACCATCACCAACTCCTTCGTCACGGCACTCGACACCATGCAAGAGGTCGAGGTGACCACGCCACGCTTCAATCTCGATGTGGAGCGGGTGGTGCGGGCCGAAGGCGAGGACCTGAACTATCTCTATGCCGTGATCGAGAACCTTCTCGATCAAGAGAGCCTGGTTGCCTCGGCGACACTCGAGGCGCGCACCACCGGCGTCGCCATTCAAGCGCCGCGCGGCCGCCTGCTGACGGCTGAGCAGCAGTCCTTGTCGGAGGAGGGGCGGGCGCTGCTGTTTCACCTGGCTGGCGTCTTGGGCAACTTGCCGAATGCCTTAGAGCTGGTCGTCGAGGTGCCCGGGCGCGCCGGCGACGATACGCGCATGGAGGCTTGGGCGGAGGCCTTGCGCATTGGCGGTCTGCTTGCCGGCGGCCTCGCCGACAGTGGCTATGTGGCCCCGGTCGAGATCCGGGCCAAGTGGGCGCAGCATGACGACCCCGCCGCGGCCCGAGTTGATCTTCTCATCCTACCTGATGCGAGGCAGTAGAAATGCACCAACGCAGCATCAGGACCCTTCTTCCTGTCTTTGCGTTTGTCTTCGCGCTGACTCTTGGCGACTTGCAGCCGGCGGCTGAAGAGCGTGTAAATGTTCGGGTCGGCAAGCATGACGGCTATGCCCGGTTGGTCTTCGATTGGGCGACGCCGATTGGCTATCGCGCGCAGGTCGAGGACGGCCGATTGGTGCTTGAGTTCGACCGGGCCGCCGTCTTCGATCTGTCGCGGCTCGCCGATCTGAGCGGCTATCTGGAACCGCCCGAGCGGGAGCTGAGCGGTGAAAGGCTGAGCATAGCACTGCGCAAGGACTGGCCGCTGAGTCACTTTCCGCTGGAAGCGCGCGTTGTGATCGACCTGCTCGGCGACGGCTTGCCGGAAGAGGCCGCGGCCGGAGGGCCGGGGGCGGCGACGGCGGCTCCCGTTGAAACAAGTTCGGCCGTGCCGGCCGTGACGGAAAAGAAGGTGGAGAAGGCGGTCGCACGCATTTCCTCCAAGCTGGCTTCGGTGGAGGAGGCCCCGAGCGAGGCGGGTGGTCCGCTTCAGCTCTTGGCGCCCGAGCTTCTGCAGGCCATCGAAAACAGAGACGTCCCGGGCGCGCCTGCTCCCGCCGTGGAGTCCGCGACGCCGTCAAAAGCCGCCGAGTCAACGGTCGCGGACTCAGACGTCGCAGAGTCTGGCGCGCCAGCGCAAGCGGTGCAGGCGGCCGCGCCGCGCGGCAGCACGCCGCAGATCATCATCGATCGCATCGTCGAACGGGCCGGAGAATTGGCCGAGCCGGGTGCCGTTACCCTTGCCGTTACACGTCTCGAGACGGAAGACCCGCAATTTGCGGCAACGGGCCTGACCACGCCCTACTTCGAACCGGCGCGGCTGCGCTTCGACTGGAACCAAGAGGTGCCGCTTGCTGCCTTCCAGAGGGGCCAAGAGGTCTGGCTCGCCTTTCGGGCGGCCGCGCCGCAAGGCGTCGTAGAGCGGCTGAAGGCGCTCGTGCCGGAGCTGGTCTCGGCAAAGCGACTAGACCCGCCTGAGGCCACCGTCTTTCGCTTGGAGGTGCCGCCTCTGATCGAGGCCCGCATAACCGCCAGTGGGGACGATTGGCTGATCGACCTGCGGCATCAGCCGCGGCCGCTGTCGGCACAGCTTGAAGCGAAGCCCGCCGGTCGAGGGGCGCAAAGTCATCTTCAGGTGATGCTGGAGGCGGCCGAAGCGCCAATCCTGCTGGACGACCTCGAGCGCGGCGGTCAAGTGGCGTTGGTTGCTTCGGCGCGGCCGGGCCAGGCTGTCGGGCAGCAACGCCGTTTCCCCGGCATCACGCTGCTGAGTAGCCTGCAGGGTGTGGCTGTGCAGCTCGACGATCCCGCCACTCGGATCCGCAGCAGCGAGCAGGGGGTTGCGATTCGGCGACCCGGCGGATTGCTGTCTCTGCCGGCAGCCGAAAGCGCACCGCCGTTCGGCACCGCCGAAGAAGAGCCGCAGCGTCTCTTCGATCTTGCGGTTTGGCGCCGGGGCGCGGACGGCACCTTCGAGGCCGCCGAGCGCGCGCTGCAAAGCCAGATCATTGCCAGCGATGAGGGCGCGCGCCTGGTCGCACGGGTCGAGCTGGCCAAGCTCTATTTCTCACACGGCTTCACGGATGAGGCGCTCGGGGTTCTTCAGCTATTGGAGGACGAGCACCAGCGTGCTTTGCTCGACCCGGAGCTGCTGCTCTTGACGGCCGCCGCGCACATCCTGCGTGGCGACCACGAGAAGGGCGCGCGATTGCTGGGTCATCCGGCCTTGATCGGTGAAGCGGAAGCGCGCCTTTGGGAGGGCCTGTTGGCGGCGGAACGGGAGGATTGGCCTCTGGCCGCCTACCGCTTCAATGAGACCAACAGCCTGATCGAGGATTACCTGCCGCCGGTCCGCACACGGCTCTTTCTGAGGGCGGCCGAAGCCGCGGCCGCGGTCGGCGATCGGGGTGAGGCCATGCGACTGATCAGGCGCTCCGAAGAGGAGGAGCTGAGCAGCCTCGAAGAGGCGGAGCACGACTACGTGCTCGGCCAGGTCCTCTTGGCGGACCACGACGAAAGAGGTGCGCAAGAGCTGCTCGAACGCGTTGCCGGCGGCCGCCACGGCTATGCCTCGGTCAAGGCGCGGCTGGCGCTGATCGATCTCGGCCTCGAGAACCAAAGCCTCAGCGTCGACGATGCCATCGCTCAGCTGGAGCAGCTTCGCTTCGCCTGGCGCGGAGATGCCTTCGAGTTTGCTTTGCTACGGCGCATCGCCGACTTGAACGAAAGCGTCGGGCGCTATCGCGAAACTCTGCGCGTCCTGCGCTCGGCCGCCGCGCACTTTCCCCATCTGCCTGAGCATGAGGCCATCGGCGAGCGCATGAACGCGCTCTTCCGGGATCTGTTCATCGGCGGCCGGGCCAAGGAGCTGCCGCCGCTGACGGCGCTCTCGCTCTACGAGGAGTTTCGCGAGCTCTCGCCGGCGGGCGAGGAGGGCAGCCGCCTGGTCGGCTATCTGGCCGACCGCTTGGTCGAGGTCGATCTTCTCGGCCGGGCGACGGAGCTGCTGGAGGAGCAGATCACCTTCCGCCTCTCGGGCTTGGAGAAGGCGCGCATCGGCGCCCGGCTGGCCCTGATCTACCTCTTGGATCGGCGCCCGCGCGAAGCGCTGGCCGCGCTGGAGCGCAGCGCTGCGGAGGTGGAGTTGCCGCTCGGTCTCGATCGGCAGCGCCGGTTCCTGGAGGCCCATGCATATCTGGAGCTCGATCGCGGCTTCGAGTCGCTGGCGCTCATCGAAGACGATGTTAGTCCCGAGGCGGAGCGATTGCGTATCGACATTCTCTGGGAGCTGCGTGAATGGGGCGCAGCGGCTGAGTTGATTGAGCGTGGACTGCCAGAGCCGACCTACAACGCCGCCTTGGACCAAACGACCAGCGGCGACGTGCTGAGCCTGGCCGTCGCTCTGACCTTGGGCAACCAGACCGACCGTCTGGCCCGGGTGCAGGATGCCTGGGGCGAGGCCATGGCTCGCGGGCCTCATGCTGAGAGCTTTGCGCTGCTGTCCGGCGATCTGACGGCGGAGCAGGTGGGTTCCGTGGCGCGTGAGTTGGCCAAGGTCAAGCAGGCGCAGGCCTTCATGAGCAACTACCGCGAAACCTTCGGGGCGCTCGGCACGGCCGACGAAAGCCTCTAGGCTAGGCGGGGTCTATCTCGACCCTCGGATCTGGTGCACTGCTGCCCGATTAAACGTCGAGGTATTGGCTGGAGGGCATTGCTTTGACTTGCGTATCGTCGCCGTCGACCGAATAGGGGCCTGCCGGCAGACAAAGGTTTTTCGGCGCTGCGCACCAGCCCCCCCCTCCCGGCGCTGCGCGCCGACCTCCCCCTCAAGGGGGAGGTGCAAACGACGGTGGAGACATTACAATTCCCTCCCCCCATCGAGGGGGAGGGTTAGGGTGGGGGGTGTCCGCGGAGCGGACAAGAGAAGGGTCTCCTGCACTTGTCCGGACAGCAGTCGATCTGGTGGGCGGGCGCCCGCTCAGCCGCCGTAGCTCTGTACCAGGGAGCCGGCGATCAGATACCAGCCGTCGACCAGCACGAAGAAGATCAGCTTGAAAGGCAGGGAGATGATGATCGGCGGCAGCATCAGCATGCCCATCGACATGAGGACGGAAGCGACCACCATGTCGATCACCAGGAAGGGCAGGAAGATCAGGAAGCCGATCTCGAAGGCGCGGCGCAACTCACTGATCATGAAAGCCGGGATCAGCGTCGACAGCGAAATGTCCTCCGGCCCGTTTACCTCGCCGGCGTTGGAGAGATCGAGGAACAGCGCCAGGTCGTCCTCCCGCACCTCGTTGAGCATGAACTCGCGCAGCGGCACGCTGGCCCGCTCGAAGGCCTCCATCTCGTCGATCTCCTGATTGAACATCGGCTCGAGCGCCTCGTCGTAGATGCGCTCCATGGTCGGCGCCATGATGAAGGCGGTCAGGAAGAGGGCGAGGGAGATGAGCACCGAGTTGGGCGGCGTTTGCTGGATGCCGAGGGCGCTGCGCAGGAAGGACAGGACGACGATGATGCGGGTGAAGGATGTGACCATCACCAGGATCGACGGCGCCAGGCTGAGGACCGTGACCAAGGCAATGATCTGCACCAGGGCCGTTGCGGTTGAGCCACCTTCGCCGCCGTTGAGGTCGATGCTGAGGCTTTGCGCCAGGGCGACGGCGGGCAGGGCAAGCGCCGCGACGGCAATGCCCAGCAGGATGAGCAGCGATCTCCTCATGCCGTTTCGGCCCTCTGCCGCCGGGAGACATCGCCGTCTTCGATCGCCTCGGCCTCGTCGTTATTTTCTGTCTTGCTGGAGAGCTTGCCGAGCGAAAGCTCCGAATTGGCGCCCAGCAGCACGAGGTGCTCGTTTCCGTCGCAATCCAGGATGACAGCGCGCCGCTTGGCGTCGAGGGCGAGGCTCTCCTTCACCCTGAGGCGCCGCTCCTTGCCCGGTCGCCCGGCCATGCGATGGACCACGCCGATGCGGCCCATGGCCCAGGCCACCAGGTAGATCAGAGCGACGACCGCCAGCAGCGCGATCGCGAAGGTCACGTAGGTGTTGAGATCCATTCCGGGGGTCGGCTCGTGCGGTCGCTAGCGTTGACCGGCCTTGGCGTAGGCTGAGATGGCGCGGCGCTGACCCTGGGTCGCGCGTAGCCCGTTTGCAGCCTCTTCCAGCTGCCCTGCCAAGCAGTCTCTCGCCGCCTGCATTTCGCAGATCGCGTTGGTGATCAGGCGCCGATCTTCTTTGTCGCCGTTTACCTTGCGCGCCAAGCAGGCGACGATGTCCTCGAGCTCGCCAACGACCGTCTCCATCCCGCTGCCGTCTCCTGCCTCGAGGCGCCGGCATTCGCCTTGCAGCCGCGAGAGCGCTTTGTCGAGGCGACAAGCCAGGTCATCGTGTGGCGGGGTTTGCGACGTCATTCTTGCTCCCGGTGTTGCTTGGCGCCGGCATTGAGGCGGTAGACATAGGTCAGGATCTCGGCGACGGCGGAGAGGGCTTCGAGTGGGATGTCGCTGTCGACGTCCACCTTGTCCAACATCTGCACCAGCTCGGCATCGGTTCGAACCTTCACGCCTTCGCTAAAGGCGATATCGAGAATCTGCTCCGCCGTGGCGCCATGGCCCTTGGCAATGACCCTGGTGCCCTCGGCCCGGCCACCGCTGCGCAGTGCGACGGCGACCGGGTCGCGGTCGTCGAGGGCGTCCGTTTCGGGCGCCCGCTCCGCTTCGGTTCGCTCGCTGTCACCCATGCCACGCCATGCTCCGCATCCTTGCACCGGAGTCAGGACGAGCCATCCGCCCTTTGCGAAAGGGTGAAGCGCTATGCTTAAGATTTAGTTGAAGAAAACGCAGTCAGAGTGGGGTTTAGCTGCCCACGACCTGTCTTTTCTCACCACTGTCCTGACCGGGTTCTTCTTCCTCGTCAGGCGGTGTGCTTGCGGTCTGAACTGCACTGCCCAGTGCCGCCGCAAGCGCGTCGCTGCTGGCGGCCGCGGCGCGATTCTCTTCTTGGATCCTCTGATGGATCTCTTCCCGCAGAACACTGGCTTCCGCCGGAAAGGTAAAGCCGAGCTTGATCGACTTGCCGCGGATGTCGACCACGGTGACCCGGATGTCATCGTTGATGATGACCGATTCGCCGACTTTTCGTGTCAGGTAAAGCATTTCCCGGTCCGCCCTGCATTGCTTTCCCGGCACTGACTGCCTGAGGCGGAGATTAAAGCAGACTTTACGCGTCGTTAACAAGCGAACGGCTAGTATTCGTTTCAAATCGGGTTTTTCTATCGCACAAGCGCGCCGGGCGGACATGGACAAAGCCTTTTCGATTTTCACTGCAGTGGCACGCCGTATGGACTGGCTTGGCCAGCGCCAAACGGTGCTGGCGCAGAACATCGCCAACGCGGACACGCCGCACTACAAGCCTCAGGATCTGACCGAGCGCTCCTTTCTGCAGGCGGTGCGTAGCAGCGGCAGCCAGGAGGCGCCGAAGAAGACTCACGCCCTGCACATCGACGCCACGATGAGCGGCGCGCGCGACCCGCGCGAGCGCGAGCAGAAGGAGCGTTACGAGACGGCTCCCTCGGGCAACGCCGTGGTGCTGGAAGAGCAGCTGGTTCAAGTCCAGGAGAGCCAGATGCAGTACGCCGCCCTGACTTCGCTCTACAGCAAGCAGATGTCGTTCTTTCGCCTCGCCCTAACCGGCCAGCGCTGAGTAGGAGACCCCCATGGATTTCGGCAACGCTTTGGATATCTCCGCCGCCGGCATGAAGGTGCAGGGCGCACGCCTGCGCGTCATCGCCGAGAACGTGGCCAACGCCGACGCCACGGCGACGACACCGGGGGGCGAGCCCTACCGGCGCAAGACCATCCTGTTCGAAAGCGAGTTCGACAAGGTTCTCGGCGCCGAGCTGGTGGCGATCAAGAACGTGAAGCCGGACAAGAGCGACTTCGGACGCGAGTTTCGTCCCGGCCATCCAGCCGCCGACGCGGAGGGCTACGTGCTGACGCCCAACGTCAACACGCTCATCGAAATGACCGACATGCGGGAAGCTCAGCGCAGCTACGAGGCTAATCTGCGGGTCATGCGCACGGTTCGCCAGATGCTCGAGCAGACCGTCAGCATCCTCCGCTAGCAGCCTGCGGCAACCTTCGAGTAACGAGGACCCCGGACCGTGCCGACGAACATCGCCGAAGCGATCTCCGCCTACCGCAACATGCAGCGGGAGAGCGGCCTGGGCGGCTTGAGCGCGCGCGACTCTCAGCCGGGCGACAGCTTCGCCGAAGCGCTGCGCGAGGCCACGGACGACGCGATTGCCACGCTCAAGACCTCCGAAGAGGAGTCGATGAAGGCCGCCATGGGCAAAGCCGATCTCAACGAGCTGGTGGTGGCTGTCAGCAAGGCGGAGTTGACCCTGCAGACCGTGGTGACGGTGCGCGACCGGGCCATCCAGGCCTATCAAGACATCCTGCGCATGCCGATCTGATCGGTCGAGGTACGCACGCGAGGATGACACCGACCGACGTTCTCGAGCTATCCCGCGAATCCGTGTGGGTCACGCTGAAGGTCGGCGGCCCCATCCTGGTGGTGGCCCTGGTTGTCGGCCTCTCCATCTCCTTGGTCCAGGCGCTGACGCAGATTCAGGAAATGACGCTGTCTTTCGTGCCGAAGATCATCGCCATCTTCGTCGCTCTGGTACTGCTGCTGCCCTTTATGCTGACGACCTTGATCGACTTTACGCGGGAGCTGATGGACCGCGCCATCGCGCTTGGGTGAGGCGATGCTCTCGGAGCTGCTGCCGGATAGTCTCTTCGCCTTTCTGCTGACCTTCGTGCGCCTAGGCGCCTGCCTGATGTTCTTGCCGGTCATGGGCGAGCCGTGGGTCTCGGCCCGTATTCGACTACTGTTCGCGCTGCTCCTGACTCTCATCGTCCAACCGGCGGTCGCACCCTTGCTGCCGGCCATGCCGGCTGGTGCGCTGCAACTGGGACTCCTGGTCTTAGGTGAGGCGCTGATCGGTGTCTTTCTCGGTCTGCTGGGCCGCGTCTTCATAACGGCGCTGACCACTGCCGGGATGATCATTGCCTACTCCAGCTCGCTCGCCAATGCCTTGGTCGACGACCCAAGCGCAGCACAGCAAGGCTCGATCTTCGGCAGCTTCCTGACCATCGTTGCGCTGCTCATGATCATGGCGCTCAACCTGCACCATCTCTTCATCCAAGCGGCGGTCGACAGCTATGGGCTGATCGCACCTGGGCGACCGCTGCCGGTGGAAGACTTGTCTCGCATGATGACGGAAGTCGTCGCTCGCTCCTTTCTCGTGGCCATGAAGCTGTCGCTGCCCTTCATCGCCGCTTCGGTGATCTTCTATCTCGGGCTCGGCGTGCTCGGCCGCCTGATGCCGCAGATGCAGGTCTTCTTCGTCGCCATTCCCCTGCAGATCGCCATCGGCCTGCTGGTCCTGACGGTCAGCATGGCGGCGGTCATGCAGGTGTTCTTGGGTGAGCTGGAGCTCACCTATCTGCCCTTTGCGCTGAACTGAGGCGGCCATGGCCGAGAAAGACCAGGACGACAGCCAAAAAACCGAAGAACCGACGCCGAAGCGTTTGCAGGAGGCGCGGGACAAGGGCGACGTCGCCAAGTCCCAGGAGGTCAATCACTGGTTCATGCTGTCCGCCTTCGCTCTGACCCTTGGGGTTTTCGCGCCCGGGGTCATGCGCGAGCTGAGCGACGTCATGCTGCCTTTCTTCGCCATGCCGCATGACCTGCGCTTCGGCAACGGCGACGTGCTGCTCGACCTGCTGCTGCAAGTCGCCGCCATCCTGGCCATTCCTATTGCCGTCTTGCTCGCCGCCGCGATCGCAGGCGGCGTGCTGCAGCACGGGCTGATCTTCTCGGGTGAGAACGTCAAGCCGAAGCTCAGCAAGATCTCTCTCATCGAAGGCACCAAGCGGCTCTTCTCCGCCAAGGCCATTGCCGAGTTCATCAAGGGCATCGCCAAGATCACCATCGTCGGCGTCGTGATCTTCCTGGTTGTCTATCCGGAGTTGCCGCTGGTCGAGATCATGCCGAAGCTCGGCTTCACTGCGTCGCTTTGGCTGATGCTTGACGAGGCCGTCGCGGTGCTGATCGGCGTTATTGCGGTCATGGCCGCCATCGCCGGGCTCGACTTCATGTTTCAGCGCTTCCAGCACATGAAGAAGCTTCGCATGTCGCGCCAGGATATTCGCGACGAGATGAAGCAGGCCGAGGGCGACCCCATGATCAAGGCGCGCCTGCGGCAGATTCGCACCGAGCGTGCGCGGCAGCGTATGATGGCGGCGGTGCCGGAGGCCGACGTGGTCATTACCAACCCGACCCATTTCTCCATCGCCTTGGCCTACAAGATGGAGGAGATGGCGGCGCCCCGGGTTGTGGCCAAGGGCATCGACCACATTGCCCTGAAGATCCGCGAAGTTGCCAAGGAGCACGATATCATGCTGGTGGAGAATCGTCCGCTGGCGCGGGCGCTCTACGACGGCGTGGAGATCGATCAGGAGATCCCGCCCGAACACTACAAAGCGGTGGCCGAGGTGATCGGCTATGTCATGCGGCTGAAGGGCACCTTGCGGCAGCAAAGCTAGCCTCTGGCGGTGGCGCTAAACAATGCGGTAAGCAGGACAGTGCTATGTCACAGGCGTTCAGTGGCAAAATGATTTGGCGACCGGGCGAGGCCGGCGCCGGCCGGGCCGGAAAGGACGGGTGATGTCAACAGTTCTGCTCTCGATCGCCATCGGCTTTGCCGTGCTCTGCCTGGCTTTTGCGGCGATCGCGCTGAGCTCTCACCTGCGTAGCCACCGGCTTCTCCGTCTCGGCTTAGAGGCGGTCGAGCAGCCCCGGCAGCTGACCTCCCGCAAAGGCGACGTGGTGCTTCAGAACGGGCACTGCCGCGATCTGACCCGCAGCGAGGACGAGCCGCTGATCGACTGGCTGATCAGTCGCTGCGACGACGATGCGGAGATGAAGGAGCGGCTCGACTCTCTGAAGAGCAAGGTCAACGCCGGCGGTGGCGGTTCGACCGAAGTCCGCCTCAAGGGGGAAGTGTCCGAAGGCGACGCTACGACGGAGGAACCCAGCTGGTACCGCATCCGGGCCTACGCCCTGCGTGACTCGCGTGGCTCCCATCTCTGGGCGGCCGATGACATCACCGCGCGCTTTCAGATGGAGTTGGCACTGCGCGAGGAGCAGTCGCGCTTTGTCGATCTCCTGGAGCATGCGCCGATCGGCTTCTATTCCGTCGACGAAACCGGCCGCTTTCTCTTCGTCAACGAGACGCTCGCTGGTTGGCTGGGCGAGCAGACCGACGCCATCCTCTCGCGCGGGGTCAGCCTGCACGACGTGGTCGAGCTGCCACCGGGCGAGAACCTGGATCCCTACATGCCCTGGCCGAAGATGACTCAGCGCAGCGGTGAGGTCTGGCTGCGCGCGCCCGGCGGGGAGCGCTTCTTGGTGCTGATCACCCAGGACATCGTTTGGGAGCCGCAGGAAGGGCGCTTGAGGACCCGCTCGGTGGTGCGTCATCTCAGCTTGGAGCAAGCCTCGGAAGACGCCTTGGTGCGGTCGCGCGAGCGCTTCGAGCGCTTCTTCAAGCTGGCGCCGACCGGTCTGGCTCAGCTCGATGGCAACGCGACGGTGACGGAATACAACGATGCCTTCCTGACCCTGCTGCGCAGCGAACGGCAGGCGGTGATCGACCGGCCCTTTTCCTCCTTCGTCTATCCGGCCGATCGGGCGCGTTTCGAGGAGCTTTGGCGTCAGGCCAAGGACGACGACAGCATCGCGCAGAGCCCGATCGCCGAACTGCGCCTGGGCGAGCAGGGGCAGGTGACCTGCACGGCAAGCGTCACGCGTTTCGGCCGGGACCAATCCGGCAAGGCCAGCGTCCTGCTGCATCTCTCCGACCTGACCGAGCAGAAACAGCTCGAAGCTCAGTTCGTCCAGGGCCAGAAGATGCAAGCGGTGGGTCAGCTGGCCGGCGGCATCGCCCATGACTTCAACAATTTGCTGACGGCGATGATCGGCTTCTCCGATTTGCTGCTGCAGCGGCATCGGCCCGGCGACCAGTCCTTCGCCGACGTCATGCAGATCAAGCAGAACGCCAACCGCGCGGCCAATCTGGTGCGCCAGCTGCTCGCCTTCTCGCGCCAGCAGACGCTCCAACCGAAAGTGGTCAAGCTGACTGATATCCTGGCCGAATTGGCGCACCTTCTGCGCCGCCTGATCGGCGCCAAGATCGAGCTGAAGATGGTGCACGGCCGCGATCTCTGGTCGGTCAAGGCCGACCAAGGCCAGCTTGAGCAGGTCATCATCAACCTGGCGGTCAACGCCCGCGACGCCATGCAGTCCGGCGGCACCCTCAGCATCAAGACCGCCAACCTGACGCTCAAGGAGCCCATGCACCTCAAGGGCGAGACCGCGCCGGCCGGCGAATACATGACCATCGTCGTCGAAGACACCGGCTGCGGCATCTCCGACGAGAACATCGACCGTATCTTCGATCCCTTCTTCTCGACCAAGGGTATCGGCGAGGGCACCGGGCTCGGACTGTCTACGGTCTACGGCATCGTCAAGCAGACCGGCGGCTTCGTCGCCGTCGACAGCAAGCAGGGTGAGGGTACCACCTTCACCATCTATCTACCGCGCCATGAGGCGCAGGCACCAAGCCAGGAAGAGAGCGCCCAGGAAGCGGCGACCCGCGACCTGAGCGGTATGGGCACCGTGCTGCTGGTCGAGGACGAAGAGGCGGTGCGTGCCTTCTCCTCCCGAGCCTTGCGCAACAAGGGCTATGACGTCATCGAAGCCGGCTCGGGCGAGGCGGCGCTTGAGATCTTCAACGGGCAGGACCCGGCCGCCAAAGTCGATCAGATCGATCTCGTGGTGACCGACGTGGTCATGCCGCGTCTCGACGGGCCGGCCCTGGTTCAAGAGCTGCGCAAGCGCTGCCCGACGCTCAAGGTCGTCTTCATTTCCGGCTATGCCGAGGACTCCTTTCGGCAGCAGATCGGACAGACCGAGAATGTCCACTTCCTGCCCAAGCCCTTCAGCCTCAAGCAGCTGGCCGGGAAGGTGAAGGAAGTCATGGATACCGAGACCAGCACCGCCGCCTGACCGGGCGTCTCGGCCTCTCGGCAGCTCCTCACAAAGCTACACTGTTCCATCTCTGTTCTTTTTTGTTGAGAATAGAACAAAAGAGGAATATGTTGGCGGTCATCGACGACGCACGCGAGGGCTGGTGATCGCAGGCCGGCTTGCGCGAATCACGACGGAGGCCAATGATGCCGCAACCCTCTCTGCAGTTGATCGGAAAGAACGACGTGGAAAAGAACAAGGCGCTCGAGGCGGCGCTGACTCAGATCGAGCGCGCCTTCGGCAAGGGCTCCATCATGCGGCTGGGACAGCGCGACGTGGTGGAGGTGGAGACCGTCTCGACCGGCTCGTTGGGCCTGGATATTGGGCTCGGCATCGGTGGCCTGCCGCGCGGCCGTATCGTCGAGATCTACGGCCCGGAGTCCTCCGGCAAGACGACCTTGGCCCTGCATGTGGTCGCCGAAGCGCAGAAACAGGGCGGCACCTGTGCCTTTGTCGATGCCGAGCATGCCATGGATCCCGGCTATGCCGCCAAGCTTGGCGTCAACGTCGAGGAATTGCTGATTTCCCAGCCCGACGCCGGCGAGCAGGCGTTGGAGATCTCCGACACCCTGGTGCGCTCCGGCGCGGTGGACGTCTTGATCGTGGACTCCGTGGCGGCGCTGGTGCCGCGCGCCGAGCTGGAGGGGGAGATGGGCGACCAGCTGCCCGGCTTGCAAGCGCGTCTGATGAGCCAGGCGCTGCGCAAGCTCACCTCGTCCATCTCGAAATCGAATACCCTGGTGGTCTTCATCAACCAGATCCGCATGAAGATCGGCGTGATGTTCGGCAACCCGGAGACCACCACCGGCGGCAACGCCCTGAAGTTCTACTCCTCGGTGCGTCTCGACATTCGCCGCATCGGGGCGATCAAGGATCGAGACACGGTGGTCGGCAACCAGACCCGGGTCAAGGTGGTGAAGAACAAGATGGCGCCGCCTTTCCGGGTGGTCGAGTTCGACATCATGTATGGCGAAGGGATTTCCAAGGTCGGCGAGCTGCTCGACCTTGGCGTCCAGGCCGGCTGTGTCGAGAAGTCGGGCGCATGGTTTTCATGCGACGGCCAGCGCATCGGCCAGGGGCGGGAGAACGCCAAGACCTTTCTGCGCGAGAACCCTGAGATGGCCCGGAGCATCGAGCATGCGGTGCGCGCCAATGCCGGGCTGGTGGCCGATGCCATGCTGGAAGGCCCCGACGCGCGCGATGACGCCGCCGAGTGAGCGCGGCGCCGTCGGTTAGGTCAACAGTGCCGAGGCTGGAGAGCTTACCCGGGCTTATTGGCGCTCAGGCGGTCGATACCAGCGGTGAAGCCGCGTAGCGAGATCGTGGCCGCACCTCGGCGATGCTGGGTGTCGTGAAAGATCAGCCGGGCATTGATGCCGCCCTTCAAGGCTTGCAGCAGGCTGTCGTTCATCGCCAGGAAGATCAGGCAGCCGCCGGGCTCGCAGCGCTCGAAAGGCACGGCGACCGGCTGGTTGGAATCGATCTGCATGAAGGCGCCCTTGGACAGGGAGACGCCGAGCGGCAGCACCAGCACCAAGGTCAGGGTATCGCTGTTGGGGGTGCGGTAGCCGACCAGGGCGCGAAGAATGGGGCGCTCGGTGCCTTCCAGGGAGGCTTCCTGGAAGAGCTGGCAGACATTTTCGCCTTCCGGGCCGGGCTGACACTGCAGGTTCCAGTCCTGGATCGCCTCGGTTTGCATGTCCGGGGCCTGATTCTCGGTTTGCGCCTGAGCTGGGGAGAAGACGGCCGGGGAGAGGGCGAAGGAGAGGACGGCGAGCGCCGCAACGGTGCGATGGACCGAAGCGCGCCATAGTCGCATTGGTATCATGAGCATGGCGGGAAAATTAGGATAGTGTCGAGAGGATCGCTAGAGGCAATTCAATGGCAGCCCTTGCTTCACTAGACAGTGACCACGCTTGAGGATAGAAATCAAGCGACGAGCGGGGCAGCGGAATATCCGTTGTTTACGTCACTTCTTTGAACATATCTAATTTACTAGAAAAGCGCTTGAGAGCGATTGTGATCCATGCAGAGCACCAACGATATCCGCAGCCATTTTCTGCAGTACTTCGCCGACGCCGGACATGAGGTCGTCAGCTCGTCACCCTTGGTGCCGCGCAACGACCCGACCTTGCTGTTCACCAACGCCGGAATGGTGCAGTTCAAGAACGTCTTCACCGGGCAGGAGCATCGGCCCTATCAGCGTGCGGTGACCTCGCAGAAGTGCGTGCGGGCCGGCGGTAAGCACAACGACCTTGAGAACGTCGGCTATACGGCGCGGCATCACACCTTCTTCGAGATGCTCGGCAACTTCTCCTTCGGCGACTACTTCAAGGACGTCGCCATCGAGCTCGCCTGGAAGCTGGTGACCCAGGAGTTCGGCTTGCCGGCGGACCGTCTCCTGATCACCGTCTACGCCGAGGATGACGAGGCCTTCGCTCTGTGGCGCAAGATCGCCGGCCTGCCCGAAGAGCGCATCATCCGTATCGCCACCTCCGACAACTTCTGGGCCATGGGCGATACGGGGCCCTGCGGTCCCTGTTCGGAGATCTTCTACGACCACGGTCCCGGCATCGCCGGTGGCCCGCCGGGCAGCCCCGACGAGGATGGCGACCGCTTCATCGAGATCTGGAACCTGGTATTCATGCAGTACGAGCAGGTCACCAAGGAAGAGCGGGTCGACTTGCCGCGGCCTTCGATCGATACCGGCATGGGCCTGGAGCGCATTGCTGCCGTCATGCAGGGCAAGCACGACAACTACGACATTGATCTGATGCGCGCCCTCATCGAGGCCAGCGCCGCGGCGAGCGGCACCTCGGCGGACGGGCCGCGCGCGGTTTCCCACCGGGTGATCTCCGATCACCTGCGCGCCAGCTGCTTCCTCATCGCCGATGGCGTGCTGCCGAGCAATGAGGGGCGCGGCTACGTTCTGCGTCGCATCATGCGTCGGGCCATGCGCCATGCCCACATGCTGGGCGCCAAGGACCCGGTGATGTACCGCCTGGTGCCGACCCTGGTCGATCAGATGGGCCAGGCCTTTCCAGAGCTTGGCCGCGCTCAGAGCTTGATCGAAGAGACCCTGAAGCTGGAGGAGACGCGCTTCAAGGAGACCCTGGGACGGGGTCTGCGCCTGCTTTCCGAAGCCACCGATCAGCTTTCGGGCGATGCGCCGCTGCCGGGCGAGGTCGCCTTCAAGCTATACGACACCTATGGCTTCCCGCTCGACCTGACCCAGGACATCCTGCGCGGCGAGGGGCGGACGGTCGACCAGGCCGGCTATGACGCGGCCATGGAGCGGCAGCGCGCCGCGGCGCGCCAGGCCTGGGCCGGTTCCGGCGAGACGGCCACCGAGACCCTGTGGTTCGAGCTGCGCGAGCGCCTCGGCGCCACCGAGTTCCTCGGCTACGAGAGCGAGGCGGCCGAGGGCGTGGTGCAAGCCATCGTGCGCGACGGCCAGGAGGTGCATGAGGCGGGCGAGGGCGACAGCATCCATTTCCTGGCCAACCAGACGCCCTTCTATGCCGAAAGCGGCGGCCAGCAGGGTGACAGCGGCGCGGCCGAGAGCGGCGGCGGCGCCCGCCTGCGCATCCTCGACACGCAAAAGAAGCTCGGCGACCTGCACGTCCACACGGCCGAGGTGGTCTCGGGCCGCCTGCATGCCGGCGACCGAGTGGAACTCAGTGTCGATCACGAGCGGCGCAGCGCGCTGAGAATCCACCATTCGGCGACCCATCTGCTGCATGAGGCCCTGCGGCAGCGTCTTGGCGACCACGTGACCCAGAAGGGCTCGCTGGTGGCGCCTGATCGCCTGCGTTTTGACATCAGCCATCCGAAGCCGCTCGCCGCCGAGGATATCCATGCGGTCGAGGCCTTGGTCAATCGGCGCATCCGCACCAACGCGGAGGTCGGGACCCGCTTCATGACGCCCGACGAGGCGATTGCCGCCGGCGCCCTGGCGCTGTTCGGCGAGAAGTACGGCGAAGAGGTGCGTGTGGTCTCCATGGGTGGCGAGGACGCCACCAAGGGCGCCGGACGACCCTTCTCGACGGAGCTTTGCGGCGGCACCCACGTGGTGCGCACCGGCGATATCGGCTTCTTCAAGATCACCGGCGAGACCGCCCTGGCATCCGGCGTGCGCCGTATCGAGGCGGTCGCAGGTGCTGCGGCTTTGGACTACGTGGAAACCCAGGAGCGCTTGCTGGAGCAGGCCTCATCGGCCCTCAAGGTCGGGGCACAAGACCTGCCCGAGCGCGTCTCGGCTCTGATGGAGGAGCGCCGCAAGCTGGAGCGCGAACTCTCGGAGACCCGCAAGAAGCTGGCCACTGGCGGCGGCGAAGGGCCGGCGGCGAAGGAGATCAAAGGCCGCAAGCTGATCAGCCGGGTGCTGCAAGACGTGCCGGCGCGCGATCTCAAGCCCATGGCCGACGAGATCAAGGGGCACCTCGGTTCCGGTGTCGCGGTGCTGATCGCCGTCAACGAGGGCAAGGCCTCGGTGGTGGTCGGCGTGACCGACGACCTGACGCAACAGCTCTCGGCCGTCGATCTGGTGCGGGTCGGCTCAGAAGCGCTGGGCGGCAAGGGCGGCGGCGGCCGGGCCGATATGGCCCAGGCCGGCGGACCGGACGGCGCCAAGGCCGATCAAGCCATCGCCGCCATCGAAGCGGCCCTCGCGGCTTAAGGGCGAGGGCCAGGGGACGCCACTAGCTGTCATACTCGCGCTTGACGCGAGTATCCATTTCTCAGCCTGCACGGGACGTGGGGGAGATGGTCTGGCGCCGCTGCTGCCTCGTTGTCATCCCGGCCGTGTTAGCGAGCCGGGAACCACTAAGCAGCCTACGCGGAACTTCGAGATGGACCCCGGCTCGCAGTCTTCGCTGACGCGAAGCCCTTGGCCGGGGTGACATCAGAAGGGGGCTAAGAGTTGCCGCCGTTCACGTCGCTCAGCACCTGCATGCGGACCAGGAAGTCCGGGTCCTTGACGATGCCGCTGCGTTCGGTGAAGGGCGCCTTCTTGATCTGGTCGACGACATCCATGCCGTCGAGCACCCGACCCCAGACGGTGTACTGGCCGTCGAGCCCGCTGTTGCGTGCCAGCATGATGAAGAACTGGCTGTTGGCCGAGTTCGGGTCGTTGGCACGGGCCATCCCGACGACGCCGCGCTCGAAGGGAATGTCGGAGAATTCGGCATCGATGTTGGGCAGCTGGGACTTGCCGAAGCCGGTGCCGGTCTTGTCGCCGCCTTGGGCCATGAAGCCGTCGATCACCCGGTGGAAGGGTGACTGGTCGTAGTAGCCCGACCGAGTCAGCTCCTTGATCTGCGCGATATGCTTCGGCGCCACGTCGGGCAGCATCTCGATGTAGACGGTCCCCTGGTCGGTTTGCATAACCAGGATGTTTTCCGGGTCTTTGCCCGGGAATTCTTGTGCTTGCACGCTGACGGTCCCTAACAGTGCGGCGAAGAGAATCGCGAGAAACTTCATGGCTGTCCTTGGCCTCGTGTAATCTAGCCCAGCGTCTCTGCGGAGCAATCTTGGCAAGAGCGAGACGCTCACGCAGGCGTGACCAAGTCACAAGACAAATATGCCGGAGTCAGCTCAAGGCGTCACCCCATGGCCGCCTGCAGGTTCGCATCCAAGCGGTCGAGGAACTGGTTGGTGGTCATCCATTTCTGATCGGGGGCGATCAGGAGCGCCAGGTCCTTGGTCATGGCGCCGCTCTCGACCGTCTCGATGCAGACCCGCTCCAGGGTCTCGGCAAAGCGCACCACCTCGGGTGTGTCGTCGAAGGCGCCACGGTAGGCGAGGCCGCGGGTCCAGGCGAAGATCGAGGCGATGGGGTTGGTCGAGGTTTCCTTGCCGTCCTGATGAAGGCGGTAGTGTCGGGTCACCGTGCCGTGGGCTGCCTCCGCCTCGACGGTCTGGCCGTCCGGCGTCATCAGCACGGAGGTCATCAGGCCGAGCGAGCCGAAGCCCTGCGCCACGGTATCTGACTGCACGTCACCGTCGTAGTTCTTACAGGCCCAGACGAAGCCGCCGTTCCACTTCATGGCGCAGGCGACCATGTCGTCGATCAGCCTGTGTTCATAAGTGATCTCAGCTTCGGCGAATTTCTCTTTGAATTCACTTTCGAAAACCTCTTCAAAGAGGTCTTTGAAGCGGCCGTCGTAGGCCTTCAGGATGGTATTCTTGGTGGAGAGATAGACCGGCCAGCCCAGCGCCAGGCCATAGTTCATGCAGGCCCGGGCGAAGCCTCGGATGCTCTCATCGAGATTGTACATGGAAAGCGCCACGCCGCCGGCCGGGAAGTCGTAGACCTCCCGCTCGATGGGAGCGCTGCCGTCCTCCGGCTCGAAGCGGATGGTCAGCTTGCCCTTGCCCGGGACGACGAAGTCCGTCGCCCGATACTGGTCGCCGAAGGCATGACGTCCGATCACGATCGGCTTGGTCCAACCGGGCACCAGCCGCGGCACGTTTTCACAGATGATGGGCTGGCGGAACACCGTGCCGCCCAGGATGTTGCGGATGGTGCCGTTGGGCGAGCGCCACATCTGCTTGAGGCCGAACTCTTCGACCCGCTGTTCGTCCGGCGTGATGGTGGCGCACTTGACGCCCACGCGGTGCTGCTTGATCGCGTTCGCCGCATCGATGGTGATCTGGTCGTCCGTGCGGTCGCGCTCTTCGATGCCGAGGTCGTAGTACAGCAGATCGACGTCGAGGTACGGCAGGATGAGCTTTTCCTTGATGAAGGCCCAGATGATCCGGGTCATCTCGTCGCCGTCGAGCTCGACGATCGGGTTCTTGACTTTGATTTTCGACATGACGCTCCGCTCTTTGTCGCCCTGACAGGGAGGTTCCGCCCCACCCTAGGGCGCTCTTTTCGTACACTGTTGCACCGCACAATAGTCGGCACCCCCTAGGGAGCAAGCCCTGCTTTCTGCCTAACTGCGCTGCACGGGGAGGGGTCAGATCTGCGCGGGATGGGGGGCGAATTGGGGTTCGGGCGCGGCCGCAAGCTGGATGAAGAGCTCCTCGTTGGACTCCGCAACCGAGAAAAGCTCGCGGTGTTCGGGCCGGACGAACTTCTCAGTCATCTGGTGGGAGACCAGCTCGAGCAACAGGTCCCAATAGCCGGCGTGATTGAGCAGGATGATGGGCATGTCATGCAGCTTGAGCTGGCGCCAGGTGATGATCTCGAAGGTCTCGTCGAGGGTGCCGAAGCCGCCGGGCAGCACGCAAAAGGCATCGGCCAGCTCGAACATGCGCATCTTGCGGCTGTGCATGTTGTCGACCACGTCCAAGGTCTGAACCCCGGTATGGCCGATCTCAACCTCCTGCAGGTGAGCCGGGATGATGCCGTGCACCCTGCCGCCGTGGGCCAAGGCGCCATCGGCCAGCCGGCCCATCATGCCGACTCGGCCACCGCCGAAGATCACCTTGATGCCGCGCCGGGCGCACTCCGCGCCGAGCTCGTAGGCCAGCTCCAAATAGTGCTCGGCGCAGCGATGGGAGGCCCCGCAGTAAACACAAAGGGCTTTGACTTCACTCATAAAGTCTCAATCCGTCTTTCGCATTGTCGACCGGTTCGGCGGGCGCTTGGCGCGCGTTTTCCTTCCGACCCTGAAAGGCCAAGTTTGGATCCAATGTCTCAATCGCAAGTCTGGGCAGATTTTGCGTCCTGCACATCTGGCGTATTACGATGGCGTAAAGAAGCATTCAAATGGTGAAAGCCAATGCGACTGAATAAGTCGCCCGAGTTGCTGGAGATGTGGGCATGAGGTCGGGTTCGGTGGTGCTGCTGGCGGCGCTGGTGATCGCAGCCGTTGCCGGCGGCTATGTCCTCTTGCGGGATGACAGCCCGGATACTCCGGCGCCTGTCGAAACTGCCGAGACGGTCCAGCAGACGCCCGATCAAGCGGCTGGCTCTACCTCAGAGACTGAAAGCACGCCGAGCCCTTCGGCGGCGGCTGACAGCGGAATGACTGAGCCGGGAGCGGAAGAGCAGGCGGCGGCATCGGAGCCCCCGGCAGCATCGCAGGCCGCATCGGACGACACGGCGGCGGAACCTGAGCGCCAAGCCACGCCTACCACCGAGGCGCCAAGCGGGGGGGAGAGCCAGCCCGCCAGGGAGTCGGGTCAAGCCCAGTCATCCGAGCAAGACACCGATACGGCAGCCGCGACGTCGCCGGCCGCGGAGAGCCAGCCGGCGGCCGAGGACGAGGCCGCGCCGATGGCGTCAGATGGGGTCAGCGAGTCGAACGACCGAGTGGAGACGAGCGATGCGCCGGCGGAAAGGGCCGGAACCGGAGCCTCCGTGGAGGCTGGCGGCTCCGAAGAGGCCCAACAGGACATGGCGGAGCGCGAGCAGGCGGGCGCGGAGGAGACGGTGGTGGCCGCTCTGCCCAAGGCGCCGCTGCCCGGTGACGAAGACAGCGCGGCCGGTGAACAGCAGCAGGCGCCTCAGGCTGAGCCGGACACCGCACCGCCGTCCTTCGACGTGGTGCGGATCGAGCGCGACGGGGCCCTGGTGGCCGCGGGGCGCAGCCCGCGCGGGAGCCGCGTCTTCCTGCTGCGCGACGGCAAGGTGGAAGCCGAGGCCGAAGCCGACCGGAGCGGCAACTGGGTGCTGATCCTCGACCGGCCCCTGCCGCCGGGCGACCACGAGCTGCTGCTGGAAGCGCGTTTGCCGTCCGGCGAGACGATACGCTCCTCCGAGCTGGTGGTGGCCTCGGTGCCCGACCGCGCTGCAGACGACGGCGCAAGGCGGGCTGAAGCGGCTGGCAGTGGTCAGGAACAACCCGGCGAGGCTCCAAGCTCGGATGAGGCTGTCGTCATTGCCGTACCGCAGGAAGGTGGCGGCGCCCGCGTGCTGCAAGGCCAGGACGCGGAAGAAAACGAGGGTCTGCGGACCCTTGGCCTCGCCATTCTTTCGGTCGACTACGACGCCGAGGGCTTCATCAAGGTCGCCGGCCGCGGCCTGCCGGAGGCCACCATCCTGGCCTATCTCGACAATACGCTGATCGGCCGGACCACGGTCGCCGCCGACGAGGGCTGGCTGATCGCGCCGGAGACGGCGGTCGAGGAAGGGCTCTACCAGCTTCGCATCGATCAGGTGAACGATGCCGGCGAAGTGGTTGCCCGTCTGGAGACGGTCTTCGCTCGCAGCGTCTTCATCGCCGACTTGCCGCTCGACCGCATGGTGGTGGTTGAGCCCGGCAACAGCCTCTGGCGCTTGGCTCGTCGACTCTACGGCGAGGGCATTCTCTATTCGGTGATCTACGACGCCAACCAGGACCAGATCCGCGACCCGGACCTGATCTATCCCGGGCAGATCTTCTTGGCGCCGCGCCAACTGCAAGCGAACTGAGTCGATTGTCGCTGCGCTAAGGTGCCGGTCGTCCCTCCGATCGTCATCCCGGCCAAGGGCTCCGCGTATGCGGAGACCGCCAGCCGGGAACCATCTAGAAGCCAGCACGGGCGGATACCTATTTCTATCGGGCGGACGGCAGCGCGGCACAATCCGACGGCCCGTCCTGGTCGATGGATGGACCCCGGCTCGCGGGCTTCGCCCTTGGCCGGGGTGACGGCCTGTGGTGTGGCTACTCCGCCGCTTCGGGAACCGGCCGCGGTGCGCCGGGCAGTGGCTTGACCGTGCCGGTCTCATCACCGGGCAGGCCATCCGCGGGATGGTCAGGTCCGCCGCGCCAGCGCCGCAGCAGCTCCTCCACGCGCACCCGCATGAGCAGCGCGCAGGGCGTCACCACCAGGGTCAGCAGGGTCGAGAAGGCGAGGCCGAAGGCGATTGCCGTGGCGAGCTGCGTCCACCACTGCGTCGAGGGCGCACCGATCTGAACCATGCGGTTTGCCAGGTCGACGTTGGCGCCCAGAACCATGGGCATCAGCCCGAGGATGGTGGTGATGGTGGTCAGGAAGACCGGCCTGAGACGTTGGGCGCCGGTCTCCAGGATCGCTTGCAGCGGGTCGCGCATCTCCCGCTTCAGGCGGTCGTAGGTGTCGATCAAGACGATGTTGTTGTTCACCACGATACCGGCCAAGGCGATGACGCCAATGCCGCTCATCACGATGCCGAAGGGCTGTCCGGTGATCAGGAGGCCGAGCATCACGCCGATGGTCGACATGACGACCGCCGAGAGGATGAGGAAGGCGCTGTAGAAGCTGTTGAACTGGGTGATCAGGACGGCCGCCATCAGGAAGAGGGCGATGGCGAAGGCTTTGAGCAGAAAGGCCTGTGCCTCCGCTTGCTCCTCGTCCTCGCCCTTGAAGCTGAGGCGCACCCGGCGGTCGATGTCCGCCGTCGCCAACCATTCGCGCATTTCGCCGGCGATGGTGTCGGCGAGGTAGGGGGCGCCGGTCGCCGGATTGATGCCGACGTCAGCCTTCACCGTCATCACCCGTGAGCCATCCATGCGCCGCAGCAGGGAAACCTTGGGGGCCGGCCGCCACTCGACGAAATTGGCGATCGGGACCAGGCCGTTTTCCGTCTGCATGCGGATCTGGCCAAGCTCGTTGATATTGCGGTAACGCTCCGGAAAGCGGACCACGATATCGACCTCGTCGTCCGACTCGTCCGGCCGGTACTCGCCGATCTCCAGGCCCTTGGTCAGCATCTGCACGTAAGAACCGACCAGCGTGATGTCGGCACCGAACTTGGCGGCCTGGGCCCGGTCGACGTTGAGCTGCAGCTCGATGCCCGGTATGGGCAATCCATCCTCCACGTCGCGAACGCCCTCGATCGTGCGCAGCTTGTCGGCGATCTTCTGCGCCGTGGGCGGGATCAGCTCCGGCCAATCGGAGGCCACCTGTATCTGGATCGGCTTGCCGACCGGCGGGCCGGCTTCCTCCTTGCGGGCCTCGATCATAATGCCGGCCAGATCGCTGGTGCGGTCCCGGATATCGTCCAGGATGGTCTCCGCCGGCCGCCGCGCGAACCAATCGGTGAACTCGAGCTGAACGCTGCCGATCAGGTCTTCCGGTTCGTCGTCGTTCTCCCGGCCGGAGTAGGCCATGCTCCGCCCGTAGATGGCGTGGAACTCGCCGCGCTCCCGCTGCAGGTCGATGATCCGCTGCTCGACCTGGCGCAGCAGAGCGTCGCGCTCGTCGATGGAGAAATTGCCGCGACCGTGCACCCAGATCTGTACGTTATCCGGCTCGACGTCGGGGAAGAACTCGACGCCTTCGCCATACTTGGCATAGGCGATCTGCACAAGAACCAACAGGCTGACGGCGCCCAACACGACTAGGAAAGGGTGCTTGAGGGCCATGCCGAGGAAGCCGAGATAGGCCCGGGTCGGCAGGCTCCTTTCAGACTCGACGGGCGCACCCGATGCGCTCGCCAAGGCGGGTTGCGGCGTTGCCCGCCGGCCCAGCACCGAGCCGAGGGTTGGGATAAACACCAGCGCCATGAGGAGCGAGGCGCTCAAGGTGGCAATCAGCGTGATCGGCAGGAACTTCATGAACTCGCCGACCACGCCGGGCCAGAAGAGCAGTGGGGTGAAAGCGGCCAATGTGGTTGCCGTCGCGGCGATGATCGGCCAGGCCATGCGCTTGGCGGCAGCGGCATAGGCTTCCTTGCGGCCGAGGCCCTCGCTGAGCTTCCGGTCGGCGTACTCGGTCACCACGATGGCGCCGTCGACCAGCATCCCAACCGCGAGAATGAGGCTGAAGAGGACGACGATGTTGACCGTCAGTCCGGCGGTGGCCAGGACCAGGATGCCGGTGAGGAAGGAGCCGGGAATGGCGACGCCGACCAGCCCGGCGGAGCGCAGGCCGAGCGCGGCGACGATGACGATCATCACCAGCAGGACGGCGCTCAGCACGTTGTTCTGCAGGTCGCTGAGCATGGTGCGGATGGTCGTCGACTTGTCCGAGCTGAAGCCGTAGTTGACGCCCTCCGGCCAGTTGGCCGACTGGGCAATGACCACCTCTTTCACCCGCTCGATGGTCTCGATGATGTTTTCGCCGGTGCGTTTCTTGATCTCCAGCGACAGCCCGGGCTGGCCGTTGATGCGGACGAAGCTGGTGGGGTCGACGAAGGTGGTCCGCAGCACGCCGATATCGCGGAAACGCACCACGGCGTCCTCGTTGACCTTGATCGGCATATCGAGGATGTCGTCGCGGCCTTCGAACAGCCCCGGCACCTTGATGGGGAAGCGCCCGGCGCCGGTGTCGAGCGAGCCGGCCGTGACCAGGCGGTTCGAATTGCCGACCGCCTCCATGACCGCACGCGCATCGATGTTGTAGCTCTCGAGCATCAGGGGATCGAGCACCAGCTCGATCAGCTCGTCCCGGTCGCCGCCGATCTCAGCCTCCAGGACCATGGGAATGGCTTCGACGCGATCCTGCAGGTCGCGCGCCACGCGCAGCAGCGTGCGCTCCGGCACGTTGCCGGAGAGCGTGACCACCATCACCGGGAAGAGGCTGAAGTTGACCTCGTGGACGGTCGGTTCCTCGGCGTCCTCCGGGATTTCCGACTTGGCGAGGTCCACCTTTTCCCGCACGTCGGCCAAGGCGATGTCAGGGTCGAAGCCGGCATCGAACTCGAGCACCACGTTGGCGCCGCCCTCATAGGCCTGAGAGCGCATCTCCTTGACGCCCTCGATGCCGTTCAGCTCCGTCTCCATCGGCTTGACCAGCAGCCGCTCGGCATCCTCCGGCGAAATACCGTTGTGAACCAGGGAGACGTAGATGATCGGGATGTTGATGTCCGGGTCGGCTTCTTTCGGGATTTCCTGATAGGCATAGGTGCCGGCGACCAGCAGCATCACCAGCGCGGCCAGCACCGTACGGGAATGGCTCAGCGCCGCATCGATGATGGCGCTCACGTGTCGCGCTCCTCGCTGTCTGCCTGCTGGGTCTCCTCGACGGAGCGCACCTTCTGCCCGTCGGAAACGAACTCCTGGCCGACGACGATCAGGGTGACGTCGCTGGGCAGGCCGGAAACCCAGATCCCGTCCTTCTTGTCCTCGACGATCTCGATCTCGGTGAAGCGCGCGCGGCTCTCCTCGTCGACCACCATGACGCCGATGGCGCCGTTGTCGGAGAGGGTCAGAATAGCCGGCGAAATGTAGTGGGCGGATACGGTCTCCAACGGAATGGCGACCTCGGCTGTCATGCCGGCCGAGATCAGCCGCTCGGGATTGGCCACCTCGATCTCGGCACGGAAGGTGCGGGTCTGCGGGTCGGCGTTGGCGCCGATGAAGCGGACCACGCCGACCACGTCGCGCCCGTTGGCCAGGCGCGCCTCTGCGTCGACACCCACCTCAACCTGGCCGATATCGTGCTCGCTGATCGGGGCGACCAGGATGATGGGGTCGAGATCGATGATCTGACCGACCGTGTCGCCGGGCTCGACGTAGTCGCCAAGCTCAACATAGCGGTCTTCGAAGAAGCCGCCGAAGGGCGCTTGGACGGTCAGCATCCCGATCTCGATTTCCATGCGGCGCACCGCGGCTTGCGCGGCGTCGTACTCGGCCTGAGCGGCGGCAAGCTGGGTTTCGGCGCGGAAGCCCTTGCTGCGCAAGGTGCGCGCAGCCTCCAGCTCCAGCCGTTTCTGCTCCAGCAGCGCCTCTGCTTCCTGCAGGCTGGCCGGGCGCTCGCGCGGGTCGATCTGGGCCAGCACCTCGCCGCTCTCCACCAGGGCGCCTTCCTGGACCGGCAGCTCGATGATCTGGCCCTCGGTCTCCGTCCTGATGTCGACCATCCGCTCGGCTTCCGTGCGGCCGCGGACCAGCAAGATCTTGCGATGGAGTTGAGACTCGGACACGCGGGTCCGCACGGCAAAGGCCGCCTCCAAGGTGTCGACGTCCGCCGCGACCCTTTGAGTTTCCGGCTGGACCGGGTCATCCCCAACCATGCCCGAGGCAACCCAGCCAGTCGCCAGAGCGGCCAAGCCGACGGCAATCCAAACGGAGGTATGTCGTTTCTTAGGCACCTGTCCCTCTACTCGCCTATCAGAACCGAGGACGTGAGCGGAGCAGCTTTCTCCCCAGTGGAGGGAGTCTCTTTGTTGATTTCGCGACGCCGCTTCATCTCTACGAGCTCAGCGGCGAAGCGATCCCTGTTCTCGCGCAAATATTCCAGCGCCGCCCGGTACCAGGCCTGCCCGAAGCCATGGACGAAGCGCGTGCCCGGCTGCTCGAGGCAGGCCTTGCAGTCATCCATGTCCGCGAGACAGCTCTCATACTCGGCCATCCTTTCATCAATGATATCAACGATGAACTCGGGCGGCAGTTGGTCAGCGAGATAGAGGATGAGCAGGAAGTCCGACCGAAACTTGTCGGGCCCCGGCGCGACCATGAGGGCCTGACGCAGGGCGCGCTCGCCGGAGGCGGTGAGGGAGTAAACCTTCTTGTCGGGGCGCTTTTCCTGGCTGAGCGCTGTGCCGTTCACCAAACCCTCGTTGTTCAGGCGCAGCAGGGCGGGATAGATGGAGCCGTAGGCGGCATCCTGAAAATGCCCAAGCGGGGCCTCCTGCAGGGCCTTGCGGATCTCATAGCCGCTGGCTTCGCCGCCACTCAGCACCGCCAAGCACAGGGTTCTTACGTCCATAACGCCTCTCCGGCCAAAGCATATCTCTGGATGATATATGACTGTTCGATATATAGCACTTCGAAATACGATGTGGAAGCGACTGCGGCAAAACGCTCAGCTTCGTGGCGAATTTGCCTAAAATACTATTATTAGGAGAAGACTGCGCCGCGTGTTATGCTTCTGGCTGTGGTGATAGGACCAAGGGAGTTGGTTCGATGATCGCTGGTAACATCGCTGTTTCCGGCGCGCAGTTTCAGGCCAAGCGCCTGGCTGTCTCGGCGCACAACGTCGCCAACGCCGCAAACGGTACCGTCGGGGCCGTATCCGACGATCAGCAAGTAGGACAGGTTCCGCTGCGGGTGGAAGGCGTCTCCCAGGCCGAAGGTGGGGTGCGCGGCGAGCCGCGCCCGGAACCCCGACCCGAGCTGCAGGACCCGAGCCGCCGCCCGGATGCCTTCGAGCGGGCGAAGGACGTTCGCCTCGAGAAGGAGATCGCCCACCAGCAGCAGATCAAGCATGCCTACTCTGCAAACCTGAAGGTCATTCAGGCCGAAGACCGCATGCTGGGCACCTTGCTCGACCGCGAGGTTTGACCACCTGGTCTGACGGTGCTGCAGCAATCCCGCTTTTGCCTTCTTCCTGTTGGTCTCTAGAATGCCGCCGGCTCACGGCTCGGCATTTTCTGGAGATTCTCTATGGTCTTTTCTCGCGCGGTCTTGGCGGTCGTTCTCTTCCTTATCGCGGCCCCGCTTTCGGCTCAGGACAGTGGCGGGCTTAAGCTGGAGCTGAACCGCCTGCAGCCGCAGCCGGAGGCCTGCCGAACCTATCTGCTGTTCGCCAACGAGCTCGATGCCAATTTCAGCAAACTGGTGCTTGACCTGGTCTTCTTCGACAGCGACGGCATCATCGCGCGCCGCTCCCTGGTCGATGCCGCACCCCTGCCGGCGGCCAAGACGGTGGTGAAGATCTTCGACGTCGCCGATGTCGACTGCGCCAATCTCGGCAAGGTGCTGCTCAACGCCGTGCAGGACTGCGAGACCGACGGAGGCCAGATCGAGGACTGCCTGTCCGTCGTCAGCCTCTCGTCTCGCTCCGACGTCATCTTCTATCAATAAGCTCGCCTTACCTTGGGCGATCACACCGCCCCCTGTCGCCAGCTCCATAAGAAGGCGCGCCCATGCCACGCGACCCGCGCTACGACATCCTCTTCGAACCTGTCCGGATCGGCCCGGTCACGGCGCGCAACCGCTTTTATCAGGTTCCCCACTGCAACGGCTTGGCGCGGCTGCATCCCCAAGCCGCGGCCGGCATGCGCCAAGTCAAGGCGGCCGGCGGTTGGGCGGTGATCAACACCGAAGAGGTGGAGCTCCATCATAGCTCCGACGTTTCCCCCTACATCGAAGGGCGGCTGTGGGACGATCGCGACATTCCCGCCTTCGAGGCCTCGGTGGACGCAATCCACGCCGAAGGTGCCTTGGCTGGCATCGAGCTGGCCCACAACGGCTTCCACGCCCCAAACCGTTACAGCCGGGAGGTGCCGCTCGCGCCCTCTCATATGATGGTCGGCGCCCTGGACCCGGTGCAGGCCAGGGCAATGGACAAACAGGATATCGCCAACTTGCGCCGCTGGCATCGCAATGCGGCGCTGCGTGCTAAGCGGGCCGGCTTCGATATCGTCTATTGCTACGCCGGGCATGATCTCACCTTGCCCATGCATTTCATCAGCCGGCGCTACAACCACCGCAGCGACGAGTATGGCGGCAGCCTGGAAAACCGGGTGCGGCTCTACCGCGAGATCATCGAGGACACCAAGGAAGCGGTGGGCGACCGCTGCGCCGTCGCTGTGCGCTTTGCCGTCGACGAGGTCATGGGCGAGGAGGGCCTCTGCAGCGAGACCGAGGGCCGCGAGGTCGTCGAGATGCTGGCCGAGCTGCCCGACCTTTGGGACGTCAACGTTAGCGACTGGTCCAACGACTCCGTGACCGCCCGCTTCGGCGAAGAGGGTGGGCAGGAGCGGTACGTCGCCTTCGTCAAGTCGGTGACCAGCAAGCCGGTCGTCGGCGTTGGCCGTTTCACCTCGCCCGACGCCATGGTCAGCCAGATCAAGCGCGGCATCCTCGACCTGATCGGCGCGGCGCGCCCCTCGATCGCCGATCCCTTCCTGCCGAAGAAGATCGAGGAGGGGCGGATCGAGGACATCCGCGAATGCATCGGCTGCAACATCTGCGTCTCCGGCGATATGGTCATCGCCCCCATCCGCTGCACCCAGAACCCGACAAAGGGGGAGGAGTGGCGCAAGGGCTGGCACCCGGAAGAGATCGCAACCGCCAAAAGCCCCGAGGCGCAGGTGCTGGTCGTCGGCGCCGGCCCGGCCGGGCTGGAGTGTGCTTTGAGCGCAGCCCGACGCGGCTACTCGGTCGCCTTGGCTGAGGCCGGCCAGGCGTTGGGTGGCATCGCCGCTCGCATGGCGCGCCTGCCGGGCCTGGCCAGCTACGACAGGGTGCGCGGCTACCGCGAAGGCCAGCTGCGCCGCATGGCCAATGCCGAGATCTATCTCGACAGCCCGCTCTCCGCCGAGGAGGTGCTCGACTTCGGCGCCCGCTTCGTGGCCATCGCGACGGGCGCCCGCTGGCGTCTCGACGGAGTCGGTCGCGAGCACGCCTTGCCGCTAGCTTTTCTCGAGCGCGCCGAGCTGCTTTCGCCCGACGATTTCCTCGACGGGACCGTCGATGCCGAGAGGGTGCAGGGGCGCAAGCTCGTGATCTACGACGATGATCATTACCTTCTGGGCGGTGTCATTGCCGAAGCTCTGGCCGGGATGGGCGCTGACGTCACCCTGGTGACGCCGGCTGCCGATGTGTCGGCTTGGACGCACAACACGCTGGAGCAGGGGCGCATCCAGACGCGGCTCTTGGAGCTTGGTGTCACCATCCGCCCACACCGAACCCTGGCCGATGCGGATAACGGGGTCCTCACCCTGGCTTGCGTCTATACCGACAAGACCGAAGAGATTCCTTGCGACGTCCTGGTGCCGGTGACCGCCCGCCTGCCGGAGGAAGCGCTGTTCCAGGCGCTCAAGGCACGGGAGAGCGACTGGGCCGATGCCGGCATTGCTCAGGTTTCGCTGATCGGCGACGCCTTGGCGCCGGCCACCGTGGCCCATGCGGTCTACAGCGGCCACCGCCTGGCCCGCGAGCTGGAAGAAGAGATCGACCCCGACGTCGTGCCCTTCCGCCGCGAGTTGCCCGGCGTCGCGGGCAGCTAGGCAGGGGACTCTCATGGCCATCGAACGCCTGCTGCAAAGCCCGCTCGGCAACCTGCTGATGCGGCCCTGGTTCGACCGGGTCGGCGTGCCCGTGGTCACCCGCGTCTACTTCCCGCTGTCCAACATCTGGGCCATCGCCAGCCGGGCCGAGGGCTCGCTCGGCCGCTTCTACGAACTTCTGGGTGCCCGGCCGAAAATGCCGGGGCTGGAGGCAGCGCTGACCCGCACCGCCAATCTCGGGCGGGCCTACCGCACCGCGGCGACCCATTGGGAAAAGAGCTTCTTCGCTGCGAAGGCGCCCGACAATCGGACCTTGGTCGAGGCCGAGCGCCGCCGCGTGCGGGCTGCGCAGAACTGGATGAGCGCGCGCATGCTCTTCCTCCCCGGGCTTGCCTCTTGGCCCTCCGTTCAATGGGAGGTGCCGAGCCCCGGCGACCTCTTGGCGCGGCACGGCCCGCGTCTCAAAGGCGGTCTGACGGCCTATCCCGCCCCGACAAAGCTCGAGCCGGAACAGTCCCACGCCTACAGCGAGTCCGGCGTGCGCACCTACTGGCTGCGCTATCCCTCGCCGGTGATGGGCGATACCGCCTGGGCGCGAGTGAGCGAGCCCGCCGACCGGGAGCCGGCTGGCACCGTTCTGTTCCTCCACGGCATCGGCATGGAAACCGAGATGTGGCGGCGTACGGCCCAACTGGTCAACGTCATGCAGAGCCGGGGCTTCCGCACCTTCGCCCCAGAGGGGCCCTGGCACGGCCGGCGCCGCATGCCCGGGCGCAGCGGCGGCGGACCGGTGATCGGCCGTGGTCCGGAAGGCTTTCTCATGTTCATGCAGGCCATGATCGCCGAGACCGGGGCGCTGATCGGTTGGGCCCGCGGTCTGGGTGACGGCCCGGTCGGCCTGTCCGGCACCTCGCTCGGCGCGCTGACGGCCCAGAAGTTGGCCGACGTGGCCCGCCATTGGCCGGCGGAGTACTGCCCGGATGCCCTCTGCCTGCTCTCCACCACCGGGGATCTCATGGGCGTGCTCAACGCCGGCAGCATGAGCCGCGACCTCGGCGTCGACGAGCAGTTCCAAGAGGCGGGCTGGGATGCGGACGCACTCAAGACCTGGCTGCCGCTGCTGGAGCCGGAGGCGCCCTGTATGGCGCCCGAGAAGATCGTGCTGGTGCTCGGCATGGTCGACGACCTCACGCCCTATCCCGGCGGCAAGGACCTGGCCAAACGCTGGGGCGTGCCGGAGGAGAACGTCTTCGACAGCGAGCACGGCCATTTCTCGGCCTCGCTCAACGTGCTGCGCGACCCACGGCCGCTCGACCGCTTCGCTGCCATCCTCAAGGGCTGACTTGCACCGGTCGCGACCCTACCTATAGTCCGCATCATGAATTCGCTGGGTCTTCATAAGCCACCCGCCGAGACGCGGGTCGTGGTCGCCATGTCGGGCGGGGTTGATAGCTCCGTGACCGCCGCCGTGCTGCGCGAGGAAGGCTACGACGTCGTCGGCATCACCCTGCAGCTCTACGACCACGGCCAGGCCGTCAACAAGGCCAAGGCCTGCTGCGCTGGGCAGGATATCTATGACGCCCGCCGGGTGGCCGAGCGCCTCGACATGCCGCACTACGTGCTGGACTACGAGAGCCGCTTCCGCAGCTCGGTGATCGACGACTTCGCCGACAGCTACCTGCGCGGCGAGACCCCGATTCCCTGCGTGCGCTGCAATCAGTCGGTCAAGTTCCGCGATTTGCTTTCGACTGCCCGAGACCTGGGCGCCGAGGCGCTGGCGACCGGCCACTACATTCGCCGGGTCGAAGGAGAGGGCGGCGCCGAACTGCACCGCGCCGTGGACCACGAGCGGGACCAGAGCTACTTCCTCTTCGCCACCACCCGCGAACAGCTCGACTTCCTGCGCTTTCCCCTCGGTGGCCTGACCAAGCCCGAGACCCGGGCGCTGGCCGAACGCTTTGGTCTCGTCATCGCCGCCAAGCCGGACAGCCAGGACATCTGCTTCGTCCCCAACGGCTCCTACGCCCGGGTGGTCGAGCGCCTGCGCCCCGGCGCCCTCGACCCTGGCGAGATCGTCGATCTGCAGGGCAGGGTGCTCGGCACGCACCAGGGCATCATCAACTTCACCATCGGTCAGCGCCGTGGCCTCGGTGTGGGCGGCACGGCTGAGCCGCTCTACGTGGTGCGCCTGGAGCCGGAGAGCCGCCGGGTCGTGGTCGGCCCCAAAGAGGCGCTCGCCCGCGACCGTGTCTTCGCCAGCGAGCTTAACTGGCTTGGCGAGGGCAGGGGCCCCGCCGAGGGTCAGGCCGTCACCGTCAAGCTGCGCTCCGTCCAGGCGCCGGCACCGGCCCGCCTGTTCGCGCAAGACGGTGGGATCATGATCGCCCTGGAGGCTCCCCAGTACGGCATCTCGCCGGGCCAGGCGGCGGTCTTCTATGACGGCGACCGGGTGCTCGGCGGCGGCTGGATCCAGCGGGCCGAAGGCGATTGGCAAGCTTCTGCAGCCATGACCGAGGTTGGCTTAGAACCTCGCTTGACAGAGACCCCGGCCGCTCCCTAATAGAAGCCTCTTGGCCCGACAGGCCTGTGGCGGGGTAGCTCAGCTGGTTAGAGCAGCGGAATCATAATCCGCGTGTCGGGGGTTCAAGTCCCTCCCCCGCTACCATCGTCACCCCCAACGCAGCGATGCGCATGTTCCGATAGAGGTTCGGGGCCTCGGTGAGCGCCGTCAGTCGCTTGTGAATGCCGAGCTTCACATGCCCTTCCGTATTGTGGTCGAAGGCCTTTTCGATGAGATCATGAATGGCAGCAGCGGCATCTTGCGCATCTGCATCGTCGGGCTCAAAGCGTCGATTCAGCGGAACAGCCGGTCAACGTAGTCGGCGCCGAGGCCGACATTGGCGTAGTGCTCTCGTGCCCGCTCGATAAGGGCACGGTTGTCGTCGATGGCCAGCACCTTGTCGTCATCGTCCAGGTAGATGATCGGCCCGTTGATGTGGAAGAGGGTCACCATCTCTTCTTCATCGCAAACCAGCGAATGCACGTCACCGGCAGGCTCGTAGACATAGGCGCCGGGCTCCGCGACCCAGTCGTGCTCGATGTACCGCCACTTGCCTTTCAGGACAAAGCCGTGAACCGGCGTGGCGTGAAGATGCCGGCCAAGCGAGCCGCCTTTCCTTACCCGCATGAGCTCAACATGGTTTCCGTTGGCCAGGTCGAACATCAGTGGGCGCCACCAGACATCGACCGCGAGGCCCGGCTCCTTGACCCACATCCGCTCGTCATCCTGTGCGGTGAGTTCGACAATCTCCATGAGAGAGGCATGGGGGCTGAGTTCTATTCCCGCGAGCGTATTAGAGCCTTCTGCCATTTTGTCCTCTCTGAGCTTGTGTCTTCGATCACGTGAATGATATGGAATTGTCAATCATTCGCAATAGTGAAAATTTGATATTATAATTTCATGCCGTGCTAACCGCGCCGGTCGAGGGAGACGGTGAACATCGACACTTAAACGGCAGGCTTTCAGGTAATCCCGTCGCCGCGGTCCTGCGCTTCGTCACACGCGGGCAAGAAGCCATGATCTCCGAACGGCATGGCCGCACAAAACCACATGGTTCTATGTGGCTGCTCCTGCCTGCGGCCATGTTGGCCAGACGGAGTGGGGTACGGTCCACCGCATTCGCTGGCATTCATTGACGCACGCCAAGTGTCGGGTCGTGGCGGCGGCATCGCTCGAGATTGCATGCCGCTCTACTCCGTCCGATGACACCCCCCAATTCGAATTTAAGGTGCTCGGCATTCACAGTAGTGAATTTTATAATTGACTTTTTCATTTTGGTGTAACGTCATGAAAGAAGGGAGGTGTTAGTGAACGATTCAATCAAAGCATCATCGGCTTCGATTGGCGCGTTGGGCGTCAACGACAACCTGAGCACGGGATTCGGCCAGGAAATCCGCGACCTGCGAAAAGCAAAAGGCCTAACAATCCCGGTCCTTGCCGCGATGACTGGTTACTCCACCGGATACATCAGCCAGGTGGAGCGTGGCATCTCCAGCCCCAGTGTCGATGCGCTGCACAAGCTGGCCTACGCGCTAGGCGTGTCGATCAGTTGGTTCTTCCGCAATGCAGAAGCTGAGAACCCCGATGAGCGCGAGTACATCGTGCGCGCTCGGAACCGACGTGCACTTGGTTACAACGCGGGAATCAGGGACGAACTGCTCAGCCCACATCTTCGTGGTCAGCTAGAGCTGCTGTACTGCCGTTTTCCGGCCGGATCGAACAGTGGCGCCGAAGCCTACAGCCACAAGGGTGAAGAGGCGGGCATCGTCGTGCAGGGCGAGCTCGAGCTGCAGATTGGCGACAAGCTCTTTCTGCTCAAGGCCGGAGACAGCTTCGGTTTTCCCAGCAACCTTTCGCATCGCTATGCCAACTCCGGCGAAATCGAGGCCATCGTGATCTGGGCCGTCACGCCGCCGAGCTACTGATGACCGGGGCCAGGATGCAGAAGCCGAGACGCACGAAAGCCGATGCATTCTACGCGCCACCGCATCTGCCACGAACAACGGCGAGCGATGCCGAACCGGATACCGCGGTCCCGTCGATTTGTATCGATGGCGCGGCCAAGCATTACCCAGGTGCGGAAAAGCCCGCCCTGGAACGTGTCGACCTTTCGATCCATCGCAACGAGTTCTTTACCTTGCTCGGCCCGTCAGGCTGCGGAAAGACGACCCTGCTGCGCGCCATAGCGGGCTTCGAGGACCTGACATCGGGCACAATCCGTTTGGACGGCGAGCCGATCGACCGGCTGCCGCCGAACCGCAGGCCGATCAATACGGTCTTTCAGCACTATGCGCTGTTCCCGCATATGACGGTGGCCGAGAACGTCGCCTATCCGCTGCGAAGGCTCAAGGTAGCCGATACCGAAGTCCGTCAAACCGTCGAGCAGATGCTGGCGCTGGTTCGGTTGGACGGCTTCGCCGATCGACGACCCGCAAAGCTGTCGGGAGGTCAGCAGCAGCGCGTGGCCTTGGCTCGGGCGCTGGCGCCGCACCCGCGCATTCTTTTGCTCGATGAACCTCTTTCCGCGCTCGATCTCAAACTCCGGCAGGAAATGCGGGTCGAGCTCAAGCAGATCCAGGAAGAGACCGGCATCACCTTCCTCTTCGTCACTCACGACCAGGAGGAAGCACTGGCCATGTCCGATCGGATCGCCGTGATGAACCACGGGCGAGTCGAACAAGTCGGGTCTCCGGACGAGGTCTATGACGCGCCCGTCAACAGGTTCGTGGCCTCTTTCATTGGAGAGACCAATCTGCTTTCAGGGTCGGTTGTCTCGTCGGCCGGCGAGAACCTCTCCGTCTGTCTCGAAGAGGGGGTGGAATTGGCGGTAAAGGCCCGTCGCCCGGTGGGTGATGCCGTGCTGCTCTCCATTCGATTGGAAAACGTGCATCTTCGCCCGCCAGGCGGGGCGCCGGTTCCGGCGGTCGTCAAGAGACGGGTGTTTCTCGGCACCGATACGCTTGTGGTCGTGCAAGTCGGCACGCAGGAGGTGCAAGCGCGCATCCAAAACGCCGATGGCGTGGTCGATATCCCCGCGGTGGGAACGGCCTGTAGTCTCGAGATCAAGGCAGGCGCTGTCCGCATCGTCGAGGACAGGATGTTATGACCGCCGCAGTTGAGACACCCGCGGCGTCCCGATCACCCGCTCCGGCAGGTCACGGCACCGCATCGCTGCGCGCCCGCCGGGCGATGCTTACGCCCGCTCTCACGGTGCTGTGCTTTGGGCTCGTGGCGCCGCTCTGTATCGTCGTGGTCTATTCCTTCCTCGAAGCTGGCACCTATGGCGGTGTGGTCTGGTCGTTTTCGACCGATGCTTACGTACAGTTTCTCTTCGAACGCGACATCTTCGACGACAGCCTGACCTTCTCCACGGCCTATCTGGAGATCTACGGGCGCTCGCTTGCCATGGCGCTGATTGCAACGTCGGTCTGCCTCGCTGTTGGGTTTCCGACGGCCTACTTCATCGCCACGCGTCCGCCCGAACAACGTATGTTCTGGGTATTCCTGATCACGATCCCCTATTGGGTGAATCTCCTGATCCGGACGCTGTCGCTGCTGTTCATTCTCAGGGACGCAGGCCCGCTGAACTCGGTGCTGATCTATCTTGGCGTGACGGACGAGCCGCTGAAGATGGCATACACCGACTTCGCGATCGTTCTGGGCCTGGCCTACAGCTATCTGCCCTTCATGGTGCTGCCGATCTTCGCCGCTCTGGAGCGGTCGGACGTGCGGCAGGTGGAAGCGGCCTTCGACCTCTACGCCAGCAAGCTGCAGGTGCTGCGTGATGTAATCATCCCTGCGGCCAAGCCGGGCATACTCTCTGGGATCATTCTCGTCTTCATACCGTCCATCGGCTCGTTTCTGGCCCCCGATATTCTCGGCGGCGGGCGAGAACTGCTGGTCGGCAACCTTATCGCCCAGCAGTTCCAGGCATCGCGAAACTGGCCGTTCGGAGCGGCGTGCGCCGTGATCTTGATGACGGTGGTGATGCTGGGGCTGATCCATTTCGTCCGCTATCAAGCACGGTTGCGTGCGGGTGGTGCTCGATGAAAGGCGCTGCCCGTATCGATCGCTTGCGTCGATATCCCGGCTTTGGCGCTTTGACAGTGGCTTGCCTTGTCTTCCTCTACGCGCCGCTTTTCGTCGTGGCGGTTTACTCGTTCAATTCAACGCGTTCCATTACCGTCTGGACCGGGTTTTCGTTTGACTGGTACTTGCGTGCATTCGCCAACCCGACAATTCGCGATGCCGCCATCAACTCGCTTTTCGTGGCGCTGATTGCGGCATCGCTCGCGACGATCTTGGCGACGCTTGCCGCACTGGCTTTGTCTCGCGGCCTGCCATTGAAAGGTCAGACGGCGGCGACGGCGCTTGTCAGCCTGCCGTTGATGGTCCCCGAGATCATAACCGCTATCGCCAGCCTGATCTTCTTCGTCACCGTCGGTGTACCCTTGGGGTTCGCCTCGATCATCCTCGCACATACTGTTTTCTGCATCCCCTTTGCCTTTCTCCCCATCGCCGCAAGGCTGGAAGGCATCGAAGGGGCGCTGGATGAAGCCGCGTTCGACCTCTACGCGTCCCGCGCGGAGGTCATCCGGACCGTTCTTTTGCCGATGATGACGCCGGCGATTGCCTCGGGCTTTTGCCTGGCCTTCATCGTCTCGCTGGACGATTTCATCATTTCCAATTTCGTCACCGGCCCGGGCGCAACAACGCTGCCGGTCGCCATCTATGGCCTCGCTCGGACTGGCTTCACTCCGGAAATCAACGCCGTTGCCACCATCATGCTGGCGGTATCGGTGCTCTTTGTGGCCGCGTCTTGGGTGCTGGGCCGCAAAAAATACAGCACCTGAAAACAGCAGGGAGAACCGAGAATGAAACTGAAGCGCTTATTCGCATCGACCGTGCTGGCGATGACGTTTGCTGGAGCACCAGCCTACGCCGATGAGGTCCTCAATCTATACAATTACGCCGGCTACATGTCGCAGGAGCAGATGGACCGCTTCGAAGCCGAAACCGGAATCAAGATCGTCGTCGATGCCATCGACTCAAACGAGACACTCCTGGCCAAGCTGCAGGCCGGCGGTGGCAATTACGATGCCGCTGTGGCGACCGACTACATGGTCCAGGTGCTGGTCCGGGAAGGACTGATCCAGCCCGTCGGCGTCAATGAGTTCGAGAACTTTGGCAATCTGGCCCCGGCTTTCGTGAGCCCCTACTACGACCCTGACAACCAGTACACAGTCCCATTCCAAACCGGTACGACGTCGTTGATGGTGGACACCACGGTCATCCCCGATCCGCCGAACAGCTTGTCGCTTCTCTTCGATCCGCCGGAGGCGGCGAAAGGACGGATCAACGTGCATCGCGACATGCATGACGTGATCAACGCCGGTTTGCGCTATCTGGGCTATCCACGCTGCAACGGCAACCCGGAGCAGCTGAGCGAACTCAACGACCTGCTTATTGCCGCGAAACCCAATTGGCGATCGATCAATGCCGACGGCTCGCGCGAGCTTCTGGTCTCCGGAGACGTGGTCGTCAGCCAGATCTGGTCCGGCCTCGGCATGCGCGCGAGAGGGGACAAGGCAACGTTGCAGTACATCTATCCGCAGGAAGGTTACACGGGCTGGGTGGACAGCCTTGTCGTCCTCTCAGGCGCCGAGAATGCTGAAAACGCCAAGGTCTTCATGAACTGGTTGCTCGAGCCCAAAAACGCGGCGGAGTTGACGAACTGGGCACGCTACGGCGCCGGCGTCACCGGCGTCGAGCCTTATCTCGACGCCGACCTACAGACCGCACCGGAGACGAATATCCCCTCCGATGCGCCCCCACCCGATCTGGTGCCGACCTGCCCGGACGATGTTGTCGCGCTCTACGATCGTATCTGGACGAATCTGCTGCGCTGATGCCGGCACCGCCCCGAAAGAGAGCGGCATCCTCACCGGGTGCCGCTCGCTCGGAGCTGCTGTACACAAAGGCGGATGAGTAGGGGCAAGCGTTACGACATTTGAACTGCCGCTGCCGTTCGGGCCGTTCCTTCTTCCTGGAGCTGGGCGCAGCCCTCGAGATGGCTGTCGTGTCCGATTTCAATCTGAATGACATCGTCCTGACCGGTGGGCTGGCATGCGCACAGCCTGTTCAATCGCTTCTGAAGGACAGATGCGTGGCGCTCGAGCCGGTCGATGTCTATGCCGGAAGCGTTCAGTGCCAGGCGCGTGCCACGTAACTCAGCTGGCTAGAGCAGCGGAATCACAATCCGCGTGTCGAGGGTTGAAGTCCGTCTCGCGCTTCCACACACCTCATGTGCTTTCTGAATTGGATAGCGGCCGCGGCGCAGTCGCAAGACGCGACGACCGACTGCCTGAATTTGTGCCAGCGTTTGAGCCAGATCAGCGCCCGGTGCGGGGAAATCGGTGACCGTCGCGCGCCAATGCCGCTGGAGCATTGTGCGGACGCTGAGCCCGGCTTGGCATTCGAGTCCGGAAGTTGATTGCCGGTACTAAAGTCGATGCTCAAGCCGTCTGCGATTTCGGCTATCTGCTTGGCGCAGATGCCACCATCGAGAGGGGTCGAGGGGATGGGAAGCGGGTCCGATACAGCGTGGTCGAATCATGGAGTTTCTTGACCGCCTGTTCGATACGGCGCCGCTCTTGGCGCTCTTCGTCACTATTTCGCTCGGCTATGTCGTCGGCAAGCTGACCATCGGGCACTTCGTCCTCGGCGGCGTTGCCGGCACGCTGCTGGTCGGCGTGGGCATCGGCCAGTTCGGTATCGATATCGACCCCAGCATCAAGGGCATCTTCTTTGCCTTGTTCATCTACGCTGTCGGCTATCAGGGCGGGCCCCAGTTCTTTCGCGCGCTGAACCTTCGGTCACTCAATGAGCTGGCCTCTGCCTTCGTCATGTGTCTCGTCGGCTTGCTCTGTGTCCTGGCCGCCGCCTGGATCTTCGGGCTGGACCGCGGCACGGCCGCAGGCCTGGCTGCGGGCGGCCTGACCCAATCGGCGATCATCGGCACGGCCGGTGAGGCGATCAGCCGCCTCGACGTTTCAGCGGCCGAGATCAAGGCCATGCAGACCAATATCGCCGTCGGCTACGCCGTCTGCTACATCTTCGGCCAGCTAGGTCCGATCATCCTGGCCACCTGGTTCATCCCCATGGTGATGGGCTGGGACATTCGGGAGGAAGCCCGCAAGCTAGCCACGCAAATGTCCGGCGGCCGCGAAGAAATCGCGCCGGGCGAGTTCGAAGCGTTGCGCCCGGTGGTGACCCGGGTCTACGACGTCTCGGCCGATAGCGGAGCCGCCGGCAAGACCGTCCGGGCCAACAATGAAGCGCTGGAAAACGCGAATATCGAAGCGATCTTTCGCCGGAAACAGCGCATGGAGGCCAAGGACGACACGGTCCTGCAGGCCGGGGATATCGTGGCGGTTACCGGCAAGATCGACGGCATGGTGGCGGCGGCCCAGCACTTCGGCAGGGAGATTTCTCCACCCTGGGCGTTCGATCTCGTCGAGGAGGCGCGCGATTTCATCCTGACCAACCCGGCGGTGGCCGGCAAGACGATCGCCGAGTTGCACACCGAGTTCGGCAGCGGTAGCCGCTTCGGGGCCTATCTGACCGGCATAAAGCGCCTCGGTCGGGAGATGCCCATTCTGCACGACGTGACGCTGCATAAGGGCGACGAACTCCAGTTCATCGGCACGCCGAAGGATCTGGATCGCGTGCAGCAGTTCATCGGCGACAAGATCAGCGCCGCGGCCGTCACCGACTTCATCTTCTTCGGCCTCGGCATGGGTATCGGCATGCTGCTTGGCATGATCGAGTTCCATGTTGCCGGGATCCCGGTCAGTATCGGCAGCGGCGGCGGCTGCCTGCTGTCCGGCCTGTTCTTCGGCTGGCTGCGTAGCACCCATCCGCGCTTCGGCGCCTTGCCGAGCGGGGCGTCGAACTTCCTGAGTAATTTCGGCCTTGCCGTCTTTGTCGCCGTGGTCGGCATATCGGCGGGCCCCCAAGCCTTGACCACCCTCCAGGAAAGCGGCGCGCAACTCTTCCTGCTCGGGGTCGCGGTCACGATCATCCCGTCGATCGTCGTCTTCTATTTCTCCTACTACGTGCTGCGCATCCGCAATCCGATCGAGGCCTTGGCCTGCATGATCGGTGGCCGCAGCGCCAACCCGGCTTTCGTGGCGCTGCTGAACAAGGCCGGCAATGCCACACCAGTGGTTGCCTTCACCGTGACTTATGCGGTGGCCAACGTCTTCCTGACCATCTGGGGACCGATCGTGGTCGGCGTCATCGACGTCAATCCCACGGTCAGTCCCTAGGCTGCGGCAAGGAGTGTGCCATGCCTGATGACTTCAGCGCCTTTGCCGAGCTCAGTCCTTTCGAGCTGAAGGACAAGCTCATCGACATTGCCCGGTCGGACTCCGACCGGATGATGCTGAACGCCGGGCGCGGCAATCCCAACTTTCTGGCGACCGTGCCGCGCCGGGCCTTTCTGCGCTTGGGCGACTTCGCGCTGGAGGAGGCCGAGCGCTCCTACGCCTTCCTCAACAGCGGCTTTGGCGGTCTGCCCGAGGCCGAGGGCATCGATAATCGCTTCGAGATCTTCGCGCACCGGCACGAGGACGCGGTGGGCACGGGTTTCCTGCGTCGCTCCCTCGCCTTCGCCAAAGATCAGCTCGGCATCGCGCCGAAGGCTCTGCTGCACGAGATGGTCACCGCCTTTCTCGGCTGCGTCTACCCGGTGCCACCGCGCATGCTGGCGCAGACCGAGAGCATCGTGAAGGCTTACCTGGCGCAGGAAATGTACGGCCGTCATGCCCGCGGCGGCGCCTTTTCGCTCTTCGCCACCGAGGGCGGAACGGCGGCGATGACCTATATCTTCCAAACGCTGAAGGCCAACGGCCTGATCGCGCCCGGCGACAAGGTTGCCCTGGGCACGCCGATCTTCTCACCCTACCTGGAAATCCCGCCGCTGCCTGACTACCAGCTCGAGGTCGTCGACATCCGGATGGACGAGGAGGCCGACTGGCAGTTCCCCGACGCCGAGCTAGCCAAGCTGGAAGACCCGGCAATCAGGATTTTCTGCATCGTCAATCCCAGCAACCCGCCATCGGTAAAGCTATCGGATGAGACGCTGCAGCGCATCGCCAGCCTGGTCGAGAGCAAGCGGCCCGATCTCTTCATCGTGACCGACGACGTCTACGGCACCTTCGCAGACGATTTCGTCTCGCTCTTCGCTAGCTGTCCGCGCAACACGCTCTGCGTCTATTCCTTCTCCAAGTACTTCGGCGCCACCGGCTGGCGCTTGGGGGTGATTGGCCTGCATGAGGACAACGCCTTCGACGCTGCCCTGAGTAATCTGCCCGAACCGGCAAAGGAAAGGTTGGCGCAGCGCTATTCCTCGCTGACCAACACGCCGCAGGATCTCCGCTTCATCGATCGCCTGGTTGCCGACAGCCGCGCCGTCGCCTTGAACCACACGGCCGGTCTTTCGACGCCGCAGCAGCTGCAGATGCTGCTGCTGGCCTTGCACGGGCTGATGGACGTCGACAGCCAGTACAAGAACGCGGCGAAGCACCTCATCCGGCACCGTTACGAAACGCTCTGCCTCTATGTTGGGATTCCGCCGGTCATCGGCCCCAACGAGGTTGACTACTACTATCTGATCGACCTGCAGAAGCTGGGCGGCCAACTGTATGGCGCGGCCTTCGCCTCCTGGCTGGACGAGGGCAATCGCGGCACGGAGTTTCTCTTTCGTCTGGCGAAGGAGACGGGCGTCGTCCTTCTGCCCGGCAAGGGCTTCGAGGTGGTCGACGCTTCGGTTCGCGTCTCCCTGGCCAATCTGACCCAGGCGGAATACCAGGCGATCGGCGAATGCACCCGGCGCGTGCTCGACGAGCTCTTCGCGGAGTTTCAGGCGGCGACCTAAGCCGCTTTGCCGAGTACTCTGCGCGAGACTCAGAACTACACTACAATTCCGGAAAGAAAGCCGGCGAAGGCGGACCTATATCCTCGGCGAGGCACGGCGGCTGGTCATAAGTTACCGGTACGCCAAAGCAACAGTTACGAGTGAGGACGACACACGCATGCCCGCCCAAATAGCTTCCCCAACGCCCGTTAGGGCCCTGCTTTCGATCACTTTTGCGGCCGCCCTTGTCGTCGGCACCTGGACGATGGCCAGCAAGGCGACCGCCGAGCCCTTTATCTCCGAGCGCGATCTGACGCCCGACAGCGGTTACCAGATCACCACTTTGGTCGAAGACTTGGAGAATCCCTGGGGCATGGCCTGGCTGCCCGACGGCAGCATCTTGATCACCGAGCGGGACGGGCGCTTGCGTATCGTGCGGGACGGCGTGTTGGTGCCGCAGCCGATCGGCGGCGTACCAGAGGTCTATGCCGACAGTCAGGGCGGCTTGCTCGATGTCGCCATCCATCCGCAGTTCAGCGAGAACGGCTTGGTCTACCTGACCTACTCGGCCGGCGAGCGCAGCGCCAATCGCACCACCGTGGCGCGCGGCATCCTGGAAGGCGACAGCCTTGTCGATGTCCAGGTCATCTTCGAGGTGGCTGACGACAAGCGCGGCGGCGCTCATTTCGGCTCGCGCCTCCTGTGGCTGCCCGACGGCACCCTGCTGGTCAGCATCGGTGACGGCGGCAATCCGCCTGTCTCCTTCGACGGGGACGACATCCGCCTGCAGGCGCAGAACCTCGGCACCCACTTCGGCAAGCTGCTGCGCCTCAACGAGGACGGTTCGGTCCCCGAGGATAATCCCTTTGTCGGCCAGGACGGCGCGCGGCCGGAAATCTGGAGCTATGGCCACCGGAACATCCAGGGTTTGGCGTGGGATCCGGCGACGGGCGCGATCTGGGTCAACGAGCACGGAGCCCGGCGCGGCGACGAGCTGAACCGGGTCGAGGTGGGCCAGAACTATGGCTGGCCGGCGGCAACCCACAGCCGCAACTATGGCCTCGGCACCGAGATCTCGCCGCATACCAGCCTGCCGGGCATGGTCGACCCGACGCTGGTCTGGATGCGCACCACCGCGCCCTCCGGCCTTGCGGTCTATCGCGGGGATGTCTTCGCCGATTGGAACGGTGATCTGCTGAGCGGCGGGCTGGCAAGCGAGGATATCCGCCGGCTCACGCTCAACGGGGACGGGACGGTTGCCAGCGAGTACGTGATCGAGATCGACGAGCGGGTGCGCGACGTGCGCGTCGGCCCGGACGGTCACGTCTATGTGCTGACCGACGAGTCGGACGGCCGGTTGCTACGGCTCGATCCGCAATAGGGCCGCTTTGCCACGGTCGGCCTGCCGCGCAAGGTCAGGCGATGCTGTAGCCGCCGTCGACCGGCAGCACGACGCCTGTGATATAGTCGGCGGCTGGCGACACGAGAAAGCTGACCGCCGCGGCGACCTCGGCCGGCTCGCCCCAGCGACCGGTGGGAATGCGGCCGAGGATGGGGCCGGCCCGTTCCGGCGTTGTCATGGCGTTGACGGACAGGCGCGTCTTGATCCATCCCGGTGCGACGGCGTTCACCCGAACGCCGTCGCCGCCCCAGGCGACAGCCAAGGACCGCGTCAGCGCCTCGACGGCCCCTTTGCTGGCGGAATAGGCCGGATTGCGCCCCGAACCGAAGATTGACCACATGGAGGCGAAGTTGACCACGGCACCGCGCCGGGTTTTGAGCGCCTGCTCGAAGGCGAAGCACATCTGTTGGGTGCCGCGCAGGTTGACCTCCATCACCGTCTGAAAGCCCTCGTTTCCGAACTCCTTGCCCTCGTGCAGGATGACTCCCGCCGCGTTGATCAGCGCGTCGATCTCTTCGAACTCCGCCGCAAGCGAGGTGATCGCGCCCGTATCGGTGACGTCGAAGTGGGCGAAGCTGTAGCAGGGATGCGCAATCTCCTCTTCGACATCCATGCCAAGGGCGCGGACCTGGAAGCCGTCTGCCAAGAGTTGGCGGGCGGCGGCTAGACCCAGCCCGGTGCCACCCCCGGTGACGATAGCGATCGGTTTGGCATTTTCAGTCATTTCGCTTGTCTCTCCTGCACACAAGGCGGCGGCGCTTGCGCCGGTATCATTGAACCGCCAGCGCTTCCACGCGCCGGATCGCGGCCTCAATGGGCGGGCGGTCTAGCGGTGAAGCAAAGTTCTTCAGATGCGGCGCCGTCAGGGTCCAGTCGATGATCAGCGCGATGTCTTTCTCGCCGGGATCGGGCATGCCGAGTGCAGCGAGGCAGGTGGGTAGCTCGATGCGGCGATAGAAGCCAATCAGGTCGCAGATCTCGTCGTCGCTACGGCCCTCGGCGGCCAGGTGGACCAGCAATCCCCAGGCGACTTGATGACCATGGGCTGCGTCCTTGGTGCCGCGCGCCCGCATCAGGCCGCGCGTCAGGGCATGGGCCAGTGACAGGCCTCCGTTCTCGAAACCCAGCCCGCTCATCAGGACAGCGGCTTCGACCACCGCTTCGAGATCGTCGGTGACCTCGTTGCGGGCACAGGCGGCAAGCCCTGCCTCGGCGTGAGCGCGCAGGATCTGATAGCAGGCATCCGCGATGGCGCCGGCGGTATGCAGGGGCCGGGTGTCGAAAGGCGTAACGCCACATCCGGAACGGCAGCCCTCGGCTTCGAACTTCTTGGCCAAGGCATCGCCAATCCCGGCGCGCAGGAAGGCGACGGGCGCCGCGGCGATCAGGGCGGTGTCCACCAGCACGACCTCCGGGTTTCGCGCCATGCGATCGACTGCGACCATGGCATGGTTGTTGTCGTAGATGGCCACGGCGGCGCTGGTCGGGCTGTCGTTGGAGGCGATGGTCGGCACTGTGAACATGGGGACCTCCAGCCGCATGGCGACGCCCTTTGCCGCATCGAGCGACTTGCCGCCACCGACACCGATCACCAGGCCGCTTTCCTTCTCCGCACCCAGCGCCGCCAGCGCGGCGATGGCTTCGCGCGTGATCTCGCCTTTCAAGGTGCCGAAGGCTGGGGCTAGATCGGCCTTCGCCAGGTTCATCACCAACCGGCTGCCCAATAGGCTCAGCACCTGGGCATCGCCTATGACGAGGGGCGCGGGACCATAGGAGGCGGCCAGTGCGCCCAGGGCATCGAGCGCGCCCGGACCCTGAAGGTAGCGGCCCGGAGCGCCGAACACGCGAACGCCGGGGGGAGGCGTCACCGAACGAAGGCGTCTGCGCGCTCGGAACCGAGCCCGAGGCGTGCGTAGTGGCTGCGTACGGCGTCGAGCTTGGTGAAGACATCCTCATAGCCGAGCGCCTGTCCCTCGACATCGACGTAGACATAGCCGCCGGTGACGTGAAACAGGGTGATCATCTCATCGACCTCTTCGGGGACCACGAGGGTGTGGGTCTCGCCCGCAGGCTCGAAGGCATAGCTCATCGGTGTGGCCTCCCAGTCGTGCTCCAGATAGCGCCAGCGCCCTCGCAAGGTGAAGGCATGTACCGGGCCGTTGTGGCGATGGCGTGAAAGCACGCCGGCCTTTCTCACCCGCAACAGGTTCACGTAGTAGCCCTGGCTGACGCAGAGAATCAGCGGCTTGAACCAGACGCCGTCGGCTTGCGGGACCCAGGACTGCTCGTCGCCATCGAGATCGAGCGCCCCCGGCACGATAAGGTCGGAGAGCATGCCGAAGGGTTGCGGTTTGCTGTAAGGCACCTTGCTCGCATCGATGCCCGCGTTGCTTTGGGTGGTCGTCATCGCCGTCTCCTCTTCGACCTATCTGCTTTCGAGAATCGCCCGTTCGAACCGCGGCTGGTCCACTTCGTACTTCCGCTCGAGATAGTCTTGCGAGCCGCATTCGAAGAAGCCGTCGTCCAGTCCGATCTTGATCAGGGGCACCTGGAGGCCGGCGTCGTAAAGCGTCTCGACGACCAGCGAAGCAAGCCCGCCGGTGGTCTTGTGGTTCTCGGCGACGATCAGGCGCTCGTGACGCCGGGCGAACTCGAGCACGCCGGCCGCATCAAACGGTTTGATGGTGCTGACGTGTAGCACGCCGACGTCGTGGCCGTGTGCCTCGACGGCCTTCGCCGCATCGAGGGCGCGGGCGCTCATGTAGCCTGTCGAGACGATGCCGATCTTCCCCGCGCCCTCGCGCAGAGACTTCGCCTTGCCGACCTCGAAGCGGTAGTCCGACCCCAGCTCCACTGGCACCTTGCCGCGCAGGTTGCGCACATAGACGGTGCCGGGAATGTCGGCGACTGCCCGGACCACCTGCTTGAGCTCGGTGGCGTCGCAGGGGTCGATGATCGTCAGGTCGGCGATGCCGCGCATCATGTTGAGATCCTCGGTCGCCTGATGGGTCGCGCCATAGCCGTTCACCAGGCCAGGCATGCCGGCGAAGATCTTCACGTTCGCCTTGGAGTGGGCGCAGGCGATGGCGACGAAGTCGTAGGCGCGGCGGGTGATGAAGACCGAGTAGGTTGTGCAGTAGGCGATTTTACCGACCTTCGAAAGGCCGGCGGCGATCATGATCAGGCTCTGCTCGGCCATGCCGACGTTGAAGAAGCGGTCGGGATGGGCATCGCGGAACGGCAGGATGTCGCTATAGCGGCCCATGTCGGCGGTCAGGCCGACGATTTCGGGCCGCTCACGCGCCAGCGCCGCCAAGGTGATGCCGAAGGGCGCAAGCTCGGTGGTCTTGCCCTCGACCTCGACGATCTCACCCATGCCGCGGGTGCGGTTGCCGATACTGCCATCCTGCTCAAGCATTCTCTCTCTCCAGCTCCGCCTGCAAGCTGTTCCACTCGTCGTTGGCGACGCGCACGAAATGGGCGCGTTCGCGTGCCATGATGGTCGGTACGCCAAAGCCGGGGGTGGTGCGCATGACGATCGCCTTCGGTCGGCCGTCGGGCTCGCGCGCGCCGGCCAGCGCCTCGGTCAGCGCGGAGATGTCGTTGCCGTTTACGTCGACCGCGTCCCAGCCGAAGGCGGCCATCTTGTCGGCAACCGGCTCGATCGCGACCGTGACCGGTCCGTCCGCCTGGATGCCGTTGCAGTCGACAAGGGCGACGAGGTTGTCGCACTTGAAGGTCGCTCCGGCCATGGCGGCCTCCCATGTGGAGCCTTCCTGCAGCTCCCCGTCGGAGAACTCGCAAAAGACGCGCGCCGGCGAGCCGTCGAGCTTGAGCCCCATGGCCATGCCGACGGCTTGGCCCAGGCCGTGGCCCAGCGAGCCGCCGACGATCTCGACGCCGGGCGTCTCGTCGAAGGTGCTCATCGGCAGTGCCGAGCCGTTCAGCCCGTATGAGGCAAGCGCCTCTTCGTCGAGATAACCGGCCTCGGCGAGCGCCGCATAGAGTGCGATGGAATAATGTCCTGTAGACAACAGAAAGCGGTCGCGGTCGGGCCAGTCGGGGGCGGCGCTGTCATGGCGCATCTCGTGGAAGTAAAGCGCGGCCAGGCAGTCGGCGATCGCCAGTCCCTGAGCGATGTAGCCTTCGCCCTTGCCGGCGGCCATGTGCATCATCTTGCGCCTGAGGTTGAGCGCACGCGCTTTCAAGGCCGTCATGTCCGGTGCGCCGGGCGGATGGTTGGCAAGGGTCATGTCAAAGGCTTTCGGAGGGTAGGGTGGCCGCGCCGGCAACTGCCGACGCGTTGGCTCCAGACTGGGGTTCGATTCTCACGGTTTTCCAATCCTCACTGGTGTTCAATCAGGGGAGGGCGTCTCGCCCGCGGCAGCCAGCGCCTTGCGGTGGCGCAGCACCGCGAAGACGAGCGACGCGACGGCCAGCAGCAGGATGCCCGCGGTCAAGGGCTGCAGCAGCCAGATGAAGCTGCCGTCGTGCAGGATCATCGAGCGGCGGAAGTTCTCCTCCGCGATCGGTCCGACGATCGCTGCGATCAGCAGGGGGGCGACCGGGTAGCGGCCCTTGGTCAAAAGGTATCCCAAGACACCGGCGGCGAGCGTGACCATCACGTCGAAGACGTTGGTACGCACGGCGTAGGAACCGATGACGCAGAACACGATAACCAGCGGCCAGAGATAGGTGGCGGGAATCTGAATGACTCGGATCCATAGCCGGATGCCGGCCAGACCGATGACCAGGAGGCAGAGGTAGGCAAGCGTCATGGCGACGAACGAGCCGTAGACCAGATCGGGCGCTGCGTTGAACAGTCCGGGGCCGGGCTGAATGCCGGCGATCAGGAGTGCGCCGAGCAACACTGCCGCCTGGGTGTTGCCGGGAATGCCCAGGGCGAAGGTGGGCACCAGCGAGCCCATGTTGCTGGCATTGTTGGCGGCCTCGGCGGCGACGACGCCGCGCGGCTCGCCTTCGCCGAACGTCTCTGGGGTCTTTGAGAAGCGCTTGGCCTCGTTGTAGGCCATGTAGCCGCCGATATCGCCGCCGACTCCGGGCAGCATGCCGGTGGCGAAGCCGATGGTGCTGGCCCCGGCCGCCGTCGGCGCCAGCCGGCGCAGCCAGTTGCGGCCCATGCTGAAGGTGCCGATGCGCCGACGTTTGTGCCGTGAGGCGACCATCCGCTCGATTTGGGTCAGGGCCTCCGCCAGGCCGAAGATGCCGACGAGCAAAGGAATGAGCTGAATGCCGCCGGAGAGTTGCGCGTCGCCGAACGACAGGCGCGGAAAGCCGGCGATAGGGTCGAAGCCGATAGCGGCGATGAGCAGGCCGATGGCCGCACTGACGAAGCCCTTGGCGATCGAGCCGCCACCGATCGAGGCGATGATGGTCAGCGCCAGCATGGCGATTGCGAAGTATTCCGGCGTGCCGAAGGATAGGGCGTAGTCGGCAAGCAGCGGTGCAAAGAAAGCAAGCAACAGTGTGCCGAGAATGCCGCCTGCGACGCTGGCGACGAGCGAAATGGTCAGGGCTTCGCCGGCGCGTCCCTTTTGTGCCATGGGGTAGCCGTCCAGCGTGGTCGCCGCCGAAGATGGCGTACCGGGAGTTCTGACCAGAACCGCGGGAATGGCCCCAGCATAGCAGGCGCCGTTGTAGATCCCGAGCAGCAGCACCAAGCCGGTCAAGGGATCGAGGCTGAAGGTAAAGGGAAGGAACAAGGCCATGCCGACGGTGGCCGATAGGCCGGGTATCGCCCCGATGGCGACGCCGAGCAGAACGCCGAGCGGCACCATCAGAAGGACCAGCCAGTCCTGTAGGGCCAGCAGGCCCTCGATCCAGCCAGTCACAGCAACAGCCCCCCGATACGCGTCGCCGGAAGCGGCACATCCAGCGCGAAGCGGAAGAGGGCATAGGTCCCGGCGCTGATCAGCAGCGGCATGGTTGCCAGCACCGCGGGCCGGCGAATCCCGATCAGCCACATCTGGCACAGCAGGAAGAGGGCGGTGGCCGCCGGAAAGCCGATGGGCTCGATGGTCAAGAGGTAGAGGGTGGTGAAGACGACGGTCATCACCACGCGAAACAGGCCGCCGCCGCGCGGCAAGCCCTCGTGCGGCTGCCGGTCCCACAGCAGCCAAAGGGACAGGCCGATCAGAGCAACGCCGACGACCCGAGGCAGGAAGGCCGGCCCCGGGTCGTTGGGAAGCATGCCCGGACGGATGTCCGCGGCGACGATCAGAACGCCCACGCCGAGCGCCAAGGTCAGCAGCGGCGGGACAACCGAACCGCGGCGCTCTGCAGAGCGCATGGTTTTACTGGGCCAAGCCCAGCAGCTCGAGCAGCTCGCCGTAGCGCTGGTACTCGGCAGCGAGATAGGCGTCGTAGTCCGCGGCGCTCAGATAGGCCGGATTCACGCCGCTGCGTGCGATGTAGTCGTTGAACTTGTCGGACCGGAAGGCCGCTTCGAAGCAGCTGTTGAGCGTCTCGACACGGTCCTGTGGCGTGCCAGCCGGCACAGCGAGGCCGAAGATCGAGCCGCCGGTGACCGCGACGCCCTGTTCCATGAGCGTCTTGGTATCGGCCATGATACCGATCCGCGCGTCGCTGGCGACCGCAAGCGGCACCAGGTCGCCGGACTCGACCTGGCCGACGACGTTTGAGGCGTTGGAGACCAGAAGGTCGACCTCGCCGCTGAGCGCCGCAGGAATGGCCATGGCATCGCCTTGGTAGGGGATGTTGACCAGCTTGCCGCTGACCCCTGCGTTGCGCGCCAAGTCCTCGAAGGTGATCGCATAGGGGCTGGCCGGGCCCGACGTCGCGACGCGGATCTGCTCGCCGTTCTTGGCGGCCGTGATCAGGGCCTCGATCGACTGGTGGGGCGAATCCGGGCGGACGAAGAAGCCGTGCGGGTCGAAGATGAAGCGCATCACCGCCTGAAAGTCCTTATGGGTGATGTCGCTCAGTCCCATGTGCTCAACCGCGCTGATCTCCGTCGGCGTGGTGGCGATGGTGTAGCCGTCGGGCTTCGCCTTGCGCACGGTGTCCAGCGCGATAACCCCGGAACCGCCGGGCTGGTTGCTGATCACGATCTCGGTGCCGCAGGTCTCTTCCGCTGCGGCCGCCAGCGCGCGGGTGTTGGTGTCGGTCGAACCGCCGGCGGCGAAGCCGATCACGATGCGAATGGGCTCTGAGGGAAAGTCGTCGGCCAGGGACGCTGTCGCAAGACTTCCGGCAATCAGGACGCTTGCGCTGACCGTCAGGGCAAGACGGCGTGTCAGCTTCGGCAATGTCATCTGGTGTTTCCTCCTTGTGTCGCGCCAAGCGGCGCTTGATCCGGCTGAAGGCCGGTTGTCTTCTTGCATGATCCGGAATCCGGATATATGTTCCGGATAACGAACAGGCCTATTCTTTGTGTGTGCGATGTCGGCTGTCAAGAACACAGGCAACTGCCGGCGCCGAGCCCGGGCTCGAAGATGATGAGACGCGACAATGGCTGACCCTTCCGTTGGGCTGGTGGACCCGAAGAATCACATCGCCTCGGTTGAGAAGGCTGTCCGTTTGCTGGAGCTGTTCGATGATGAGACACCCCAGCTTACGCTGGCCGAGATGGTTCGCCGCGGGGGATACACACGCACGACCACCCATCGCCTGGTAACCACGCTTGAGCGGCTCGGGTGGCTCGCCCGCAGCGGGGAGACCTATCAGCTGACCCTCCGCGTCTTCCGGCTCGCCGCCATAGCGGTCAATCCGCTGCAGCTGCGCGAGCAGGCGCGGCCGTTGATGTCAGAGCTTGCGGCGCAGCACGGCGAGAACGTTTATCTGGTTGTTCCGGACGGGCCGCGTGCCGTCTGTGTGGAGTGCATCAAAGGGCGTTCGCCGGTCCAAATCATGGCGATGGACGTGGGTACATCGCTGCCGCTGTATATCGGCGGCGGCTCCCTTGCGCTTTTGGCGGAGCGGGAAGCGGAGCTTCTACCGGCCGTGCTCGCAGACCTCCCCTCGACGACGCCGACCGGGCAAAGCCTGACGGAGGCCACGCTGCGTACCAAGCTTCAGACGGTTCGCGACGGCGGCTATTCGCGCAGCATTGAGGACGTGACCTTGAGCGTGGGCGCCTTCGGCGCGCCGATCTTCAACGCCGAGGGCCTCGCTGTTGCCGCCATCAGCGTCGGGGGCCTGGTGCAGTCTCTGTTGCCGAAGGAGCCGGACCTCGTCCAGAGCCTGGGAGAGACGGCATCCAAGATTTCCGCCAAGCTCGGTTACCAGGTACTACGGCCAAAGAAAGCGGCCGCGGAGCCCGCGCGTCAGCACCCCGGTTAGTCGGACAGTCGCGAGGCATAGGTCCAGCAGGCACCCTGATTGCCGGCTACCTTCCAACTCACGATGCGTTCCTGATCATCGACGAAGATGCGCAGCGTGCATTCGTAGTCATAGGGAATGTGTTCGTAGGTGGTGGTGCGTTGGATCTCGAAGGTGGTGCCGCTTGGACCGTAGGACGTGACAGGCTTGGTCTCATAGCGCGGCATCCGGTAGGACCCGACTTCACGTCGGTGCCAGACATAGTGCTTTCGCCCACCCACGGTGATCTCTGAGTGCGGATAGCCGAGCTTGGCCATTGCTCGGCCAATATCCTGGCCCTGCAGCTCCTCCATATGGTCGTCGATGATGTCCCAGGCGCAGCTGGCCAGGAGCGGCAGGAGCACCGCCAGAACCAGCCCTTGTCTCAACCCCATTGTCTGTTCCCCATGTGCGCGAAGGATAAAGCCTCTAGATGTCGAAAAATTAATTAATGATTGTTCATAGTGTTGATAAGCACGCAATGCGGGCAATCGAATGCCGCGAGAGGAATGCGCGTATTTGATACGCCGCTTCAACCCAACGTATCCCCGTTCGTGTCATTTCAGCGGACTCACATCGCGCCATAGCCCTGCCGATACCCCTATGCTATGCAGGGATGATTGGCCTTTCCGGGGGCACTAGCTAAAGGGTTCGGAAGCATGGGGCGGGTTTTTCGCGTGTTTTTTCTGGCAGTTGCTCTTGTCAGCCTCGGCCTTGCCGGGCCGGCGTTGGCGCGGCAGTGGAAGCCGACGCCGCTGCAGCAGGCGCAGGACTACCTGCAAATCGAACACAGCATCTCCGACACCGAGGGCATTATCGTCATCTGGTTGGCGCCGCAGTTCTTCGGCGAGGAGGCGATGGACTCAGCGACGCGGCAGGCCTTCGCGCAATACACCATGGTCTCGGTCATCCATTTCGCGGTCAACGAGGTCGGACAGTTCCAGGCCATCGAGCCGACCGGCGTGACCGTGGAGCTGCCCGACGCCGAGCCTCTGCAACCGCTTCCGGCGAGCGAAATCCCGCCGTTGGTCTCCAGCATGCTGCATTTTCTGGAAGCCTCTCTCTCCGGCGGGCTCGGCGCTATGGGACAGAACATCAAGACCTTCGTCTATGACGGGTCCAACGTCGATTCCTGCGGCCAGGGCAAGCTCTGGATCGCCTATCTGGAAGAGCGCTACGAGTACGAAACGCCGGTACCGGGCTGTTAGTCTAAAGGCCCTGCCGGAACGCTCCATTCGCTATTCCACAGTCTCGTGAAGTGTGGGTAAGCTGGCTGTTTCGAGGCCGGGCTTGGTCTTTGTTGCAGTCTTCCGCGAGAGGGCGGGGAGCCACCCCGCGTTCCTTCGGGTGAGCCCGTCATCATCCCTGCGCTTTAGACGAACAGCTCGAGGCGCCTCGCGGGAGATCTCGTATCATGATGCTGCGCCTTGCCCTCATGCTGGTCGTCTTCGTCGATCTCATGGGGCAGGGGCTGATCTTCCCCATCATCCCGACCCTGATCATCGACCCCTCGAGCGACTTTCTGTCGGCCGGCACCAGCGAGAACACCAGAAACCTGCTCTACGGCCTGGTGACGGGCATCTTCTATCTCTTCTGGTTCTTCGGCGCCGCCTACATCTCCAAGCTCTCCGACTACATCGGACGTAAGAGCGGCATGGTGATATGTCTGGTGGGGGCGCTGGCCGGCTACGTGTTGACCGTGATCGCCATCGAATCCTCCAGCTTCTACCTGCTGCTGCTGGCGCGTTGCATCTCGGGCTTCACCGCGGGCAATCAGCCAATCGCCCAGGCCGCGCTGATCGACCTCAGCCGCGACGACGAGGAGCGCAGCCGGAACATGGGGCGGATCGTCGCCGCCTCGGCGCTGGGCCTGGTGACCGGGCCAATCATCGCCGGACTGCTGAGCGACCCGCAGATCTTGGGGCCCTACGCGACGCTGGAACTGCCTTTCATTGTGGCGGCTGGGCTGATCTTCGTGACCCTCATGCTTGTCCTGAGCTTCTACCACGATGCCACGGAGGCCCGGCGCAAGATCGATTTCGGCGTGGAAGAGGTTTTCCTCAATCTCTGGCGGCTGCGTGGCCGCGCCACGATCATCAAGCTCTCGTTTGTGTGGTTCTTCTTCGAGCTCGGCCTCAATGCCTTCGTCGTTTATCTCGATGACTATACGATCGAGATGTACAAATTCGGCACGCTGCAGAACAGCATCCTCTTCATTCTGGTCGGCTTAGCGTTGGCGGTGTCGAGCGGCGTACTCGCCGGCCGCTTGAGCAAGCGCTTCGGCAAGATCCCTGTGGTCACGGGCAGCCTCGTTCTCATGGCCGTCGCCCAGCTTGCGTTCCTGCTCAACGACATCTCTTGGCTGTCGTACGTCATCGTCGTGCCGGTCGTGCTCGGCTTCGGCCTCGGTTATCCCACCATGCTCAGCCTCTTTTCCGCCAGCGCCGGCAAGCAGGAGCAAGGCTGGGTCATGGGCATCACCATCGCGCTCTTCACCCTCGGAACGGGCATCATCGCGGTGGTCGGCGGTGCCTTGATGGAGATCGACCCGCATCTGCCCTTCATCGTCGGCGTCGCGGCCTACGTCCTCGCCCTGATCTTCGTCGCGACCCTGTGGCGCGGCGCCGACGTCAAGGCCCTGGACAGCGGGCAGATGCATACCGACTCGAAGGCTGGCTAGGCGGCGCCGGCCTGCGCCCAGTCCAGAGCCTCTTCCAGCCGATCGTTGCCCCAGAAGAGCTCGCCGTCGGCGGTGCGCCAGCTCGGCGCGCCAAAGATGCCGTGGCGCTGCGCCGCTTCGGTCTGCGCGCGCAAGGCCTGTTTGTTGGAAGGTTCGGCGGCCTGGGCCAGCAGGGATTCGGCATCCAAGCCCTGCGCCGAGAGCAGCGCGGCGATCACCTCCGGCTCCGAGATGACGCGTCCCTCGGCGAACTCGGCGCGGTAGACCGCGCGAGTGAATTGCCCACGGGTTCCGTCATCGGGCAGGGCCATGGCCACCCGTGCAGCCAGGAGACCGTTCTGCGGGAAGGGCTCGGGGCGCCGGAACGCCTGCCCCAGCTTCTCGCAGCTCCGTGCTACGTCGTGCCACATGTAGGCGCCCTTGGCCGGCTGCAGGTTGAAGGGCGAGGTGGACCAGCCGAGCTCGGCGAAGATCGGTCCCAACAGGAAGGGACGCCAGAGCACAGTGACACCGGCCTCTGCGGCCACGGCCTCGACGCGCAGGGCGGCCGGATAGGAGTAGGTGCTGGCGAACTCGTACCAGAACTCGATCGTCCGTTCAGCGCTCTTCATGCGACGTTCCGCGGTGGACAAGGAGTCCTGATCTTAGCGCCTGTCGACCTATCGGCGAACAGCGCTCATGTTGAGACGGTATGGCACAAGAACTGGGCACGGGGAGCACTGCCATTGGCCTTTCGCCTTCCGCCTCTCAACAGCCTGCGGCTCTTTGAAGCCGCCGGGCGTCATCTGAGCTTCAAGCTTGCCGCCGACGAGCTCGGCCTCACGCCGTCCGCGGTCAGTCATGGCATCCAGGGTCTGGAAGACTGGTTGGGCACGCCCCTGTTCCTGCGCGGGCGCGCTGGATTGACCCTGACGGAGGTTGGCGCCGCCTATCATCCGGCCGTGCGGGAAGCCTTGGTGCGCATTGCCACGGCCAGCGAGCAGTGCTCTCGCCGTGGCCAACGGGATGAGATCCGAGTCAGTGCCGCGCCCACCTTCGCTGCACGGCTGCTGCTGCCGCGGCTCGACCGCTTCCGGGAGCGCGAGCCGGACATTTCCGTCATCGTCGATATGGTTCACCAGCAGATCGATTTGCCGCGGGACGGTATCGATTTGGCCATTCGCTTGGGGACGGGGGACTGGCCCGGCCTGGCTGCCGAGCATCTGCTGACCGAGGAGCTTCTGCCGCTTGGCGCGCCGGCTTTGCGGGTGCGCTTCGGTGAGAGCACGGAGCTATGGGAGATGCCGCTCATCCACATCGGGACGGTGAGCGACGACTGGCAGAGATGGTGCGCGGCGACAGGCGCCGGCGATGTCGACCTGAGCGGCGGGCTGCGCGTCGATACGGTCCAGATGGCGGCCGAGGCGGCGGTTGCCGGGCGCGGCGTCGTGCTCGGCCGGCGCCCCTTGATGGATGCCGAACTGCAGGCCGGCAGCCTGGTCCCCTTTGCCGAGCAAACGGTTGTTTCGCGGACGAGCTACTGGCTTGTCGGTCTTCGCGAGACCATGGCACGCCCCGAGATCCAGGCATTCCGAGACTGGCTTAAGAGCGAACTGGACGCCGTGATGGCCGCAAGCTGAATTTCCTTCACCTTAGCGGTCGGGAAACTCGTTTGCTTCCGCTCAAGCCCGAGCCCTAGCTTTCCATAGGTTTCAGCGCTCCTGCGGCATCCGCCGGAAGCGCGGCGAGACCGATCTCAACGAAGGCGATGTAGGCGGTGGCGGAAACGGCAATAGGAACGAGTCTCTCTCCCAGCCGCAAGGCTTGGATGGTTCTCGGCTTTGCCGTCGTCATTCTGGTCCTGGCACTCGGCATGCGGCATTCCTTCGGCCTCTTTCTCGAGCCCGTGACCCGTTCGCTTCCTGGTGTCAGCCGGGAGACCTTCGGCTTTGCCATCGCCCTGCAGAACCTCTTGTGGGGGCTGGCTCAACCCTTTGCCGGCATCATCGCCGATCGCTTCGGCAGCGCGCGCGTCATCTTCGTCAGCGGCGCCCTATACGCCGGCGGGCTGTGTCTCGCGGCAACCAGCAGCGGGCCGCTGGGCCTGAACCTTGGCCTCGGTGTGCTGATCGGCCTGGGGCTGAGCGGTACGTCCTACGCGGTCGTCCTCGGCGCCGTGGGGCGCTACTTCCCGCCGGAGCGGCGGTCCAGCGCGCTGGGCATCGCATCGGTCGGCGGTTCCATCGGTATCTTCTGCTCGGTGCCCGTCACCTTGAGTCTGATCGCCAGCCTCGGCTGGACCGGCGCTTTCCTGGGGCTTGCCGGCATTGCCGTGATCATGTGCCTCGCGGCGCCGCCGCTCTCAGGGCGCGCGGCTCCCAGCGGCGTGGAGGGACAGTCATTACGCCAGGCGCTCATGCAGGCTCTGGAGCACAGAGGCTTCCTGCTGTTGGTTACGGGCTTCTTCGTCTGCGGCTTCCAGCTCGCGTTCATCGGCACGCATTTGCCGGCCTATCTGGCCGACCGGCAGCTCGCGCCCTGGGTCGGCGGCACGGCGCTGGCGGTGATCGGGGCCGCCAACATCGTCGGCACGCTCGGCTGCGGCGCGCTGGGCGATCGTTTCAGCAAGAAGAACCTCCTGGTCGGTCTCTATCTGACGCGCGCCGCGATCATTGCCTGGTACATCCTGACACCGATCTCTCCCGCGACGACCATCGTCTTCAGCGCCGTCATCGGCCTGACCTGGCTGGGCACGGTGCCTCTGACCACCGGCATCGTGGCGCAGGTCTTCGGGCCGCGCTATCTGGCCACCTTGGTCGGCATCGTCTTTCTGATGCATCAGGTCGGCAGCTTCCTCGGCGCCTGGCTTGGCGGACTGGTCTTCGAGCGAACCGGGTCCTACGACCTCATCTGGTGGGGATCGGCATTGGTCAGCCTGATCGCTGCCGTCCTGCACTGGCCCATCGATGAGCGCCCGCTGAGGGCGGCGCCGCGAGTCCAAGCGCTAGAGCAAGCCACGTGATCGATCTGCGTCGTAGGTGGTGCTGGCTGCTGCCATCTGCGCTTGTCGCAATGGGGCTAGGCGCAATGCTGGCCGCTCTGATGCCGGATGTCCTGGCCGCCTACAACCTGAGCTTTCTCGACAAGGCACTCTGGAGCTTCACCTGCTTCTGACTGCGGTGAAGCCCCGCTCATCCTACGCCGTGCGCTTGAGCTCGCTGTAGTCGCCGCGCGTTCTCAAGGTCAAGGTGACGGGGGCGTCGGTGCGGTTGCGCCAGAACCAGCCGTGGTTGCCCGAGAAGGCCGCACGCAGCACGCCGGCTTGCTCGGCAACGCCGCGGCCTTTCTCGTAGCTGACGGACTGGCCGCCGCCGTCGCCATGGGTGTCGAAGTTGAGCACGCTGCCGTTGGCCGTCCACTCGAACTCCGCTTCCGCATTGGCCGCCATGACGAGCTTCAACTCGACGCCTTGACCAGGTTGCAGGGTGATCTCGATCTCGTCGCGCCAGATGGACGGTGGCACGAAGTCGCTTTCTTCGACTGCAAGGGCAGGGGCAGGGGCGTCGGCGGCGGTTGTCTGCTCGACGGTGTCGGGGGTCGTCGGCGCTGCCGTGCCCCGGGTTTGCAGCGCGGAGACCGCGGCCATGATCTCGTCGAGCTGCCGCTCGATCGCGTCGAGCCGGCTCGTCTCCGCCAGGGGCAGAGGTTGAGCGCCGCCGCCATGGGCGTCGGCGGCCGCCTCCTCGGCGAGCTGCGTCTTGATCTCGCCCATCTGGGTCAGCCCCAACGTGCGGCCGAGTCCGGTCGGGTCGATGGCGTATTCGGAGGGCAAGATGATGGTGACGAGCAGCAGCATCGCCACGGCGAAGGCGACGAAGGTGGACCAGAGCAGGCGTGCAGAAGAGGGCAGATCGACGCGTCTGGGAAGATCGGTGTTGTACATAGTCTGTCCTGTTGTCCCTGGTTCAAGCGTTCACGAAATAGCCGGTGATCTGATACCCCATCAGCAGAAAGCCGGCGGCGATCATGGCGACGTTTGCGGTATAGGCCTGGCGCCAGAAGCCGATCGTTCGGCGCCAGTAGGCCATGACGATCAAGATGGCTGACAGCGCCAGAAGCTGGCCGACCTCCACCCCGACATTGAATGCCAGGAGATTGGGCAGCAGTCCGTCGGGCGAGACCTCGTATTCGATGATCTTCGTCGAGAGGCCGAAGCCGTGGCAGAACCCGAAGATCAGCGTCGCGGCCTTGGTGTTCGGCTGAAAGCCGAACCAGCGCTGGTAGGCGCCGAGGTTGTCGAGTGCCTTGTAGACCACCGAGAGACCGATGATCGCGTCGATGATGTGGCTGTTGATGCCGATGTTGAAATAGACGCCGGCGAGCATGGTGGTCGAATGGCCGAGCGCGAAAAGGCTGACATAAATACCGACGTCCTTCAGACGGTAGAGGAAGAAGACGACGCCCAGCAAAAAGAGGATGTGGTCATAGCCGGTCACCATGTGCTTGGCGCCCAGATAGACGAAAGGCAGGAAATGCACGCCGGTGATTTCTTGGATGTAGCCCTTGTCGCCTTCGGCAACGGCATGGGCCAGCGCTTCAGCGGACGATAGAAATAGGAGGAATAGGGCGAGTGATATCCATCGGCTGGCTGGCGCCATGGCTGCTCCTTGATACAAAGAGGGATCGGTGCCGTCGGCTGAGTGACGGCACTTTGGTTGCGGTTTACGTAACCTATGGGGGAGGATAGGATCAAGCATGAGTAAGCCACATCGGCACACAAGCCATCCCGGAGTCATCAATCGGCTGAAACGGGCACATGGCCACCTCGCCAAGGTGATCGAGATGATTGAGACAGGAGATCCCTGCCTTTCCATTGCCCAGCAGCTTCAGGCCGTGGAAAGCGCGCTGGCCAATGCGAAGACGACGCTGATCGAGGACCACCTCGACCACTGCCTCGATGAGGTCGTCGGTCCCTTGAATGCGGAGAAGCGGCGCGAGCTGGAGGACATCAAGAGGATCGCGAAGTACCTCTAGTACCCGCGATTGAGGGCGAGCGATGCTGGCCATTCTTGGTAATCGAACCTATCGCCACCTCTTCCTAGCTCAGGCGATTGCATTGCTGGGCACGGGGTTGGCGACAGTCGCGCTGGCGCTGCTGGCCTTCGATCTGGCCGGGGCCGATGCCGGCAGCGTCCTCGGCACGGCGCTTGCCATCAAGATGCTGGCCTACGTTAGCGTCGCGCCCTTTGCGGCCGGCGTCACCGAGCGGCTGCCACGCCGGGCAACGCTCGTCGTGCTCGATCTGGTGCGCGCGGGCGTGGCGCTGGCGCTGCCCTTCGTCACCGAGGTTTGGCAGATCTATCTTCTGATCTTCCTGTTGCAGTCGGCCTCTGCCGCCTTCACGCCGACCTTCCAGGCGACGATTCCGGACGTGCTGCCCGACGAAAAGGACTATACCCGCGCGCTGTCGCTCTCCCGTCTTGCCTATGACCTGGAGAGCCTTGTCAGCCCGATGCTCGCCGCAGCCCTCCTGACAGTCATGAGCTTCCACGATCTGTTCCTGGGGACCGTGCTTGGGTTTATCGCCTCGGCCGCGTTTGTGCTGTCGGTCACCCTGTCGGCGCCAAAGCGAAGCGCGCAGCACAGCGTCTGGACGCGCACCACCAAAGGCTTGCGCCTCTTCTCCGCGACACCTCGGCTCCGCGGTCTTCTGGCAATCAACATGGCGGTGGCGGCCGCGGGCGCCATGGTGATCGTCAACACAGTCGTGATTGTCCAAGGCACTTTCATATTGTCGGATACGGCGACCGCGCTGGCCTTCAGCGCGTTTGGTGCCGGCTCCATGATCGCAGCCCTGGCGCTGCCCAAGTTGCTGGAGCATCTGCCGGACCGCGCGGTCATGCTGAGCGGCGCAACCCTCTTGGCGACGGGACTTTTGGCCGGGCTGCTGGTCACCGACTTTGCGCTGCTCTTGCCGCTTTGGCTCTTGCTGGGAGTTGGCTTCGCGGCGGCGCAGACGCCGGCGGGCCGATTGCTCAGGCGCTCCTCGCATCCGGAAGACAGGCCGGCGCTCTTCGCCGCGCAGTTCGCGCTGTCTCATGCCTGCTGGCTGGTCACCTATCCGCTTGCCGGCTGGCTCGCGACCAGTGCCGGACTGTCGGTCGCGTTTCTGGTTTTGTCTGGTCTTGTTGGAATAGGGCTCGTGGCGGCTCTATTCGTCTGGCCAAGCCAGGATGCGGACGTCCTGGAGCACGATCATAGCGATCTGCCCGACGACGATCCGCATTGGGAGGAAGGGCACGAGCGCGGCGGGCGGCGCCATGCTCACGCCTACATCATCGACGACCTGCACCGGGAGTGGCCGTCCTGACGGCACAGCTGATTGCGGGGGGGGCTTTGCCATACGCTGGCACGCCGAGCTAAAAGGCGGCGTCGTAACCTGAGTGGGATCCATCACCTTGCCGCCTGCAGAGACCAACCCGGCCCAGCCGCCGGAGGAGCATTCCAAGCCCTGCGATATCCGCGCCCTGGTGCCGCTCATGGAGATGCGCAACCGCATCGGCTATGTCTACGGCAGCGAGGACGCCGCCATGCTGCTCTACTCGTTGGTCCGGCGGGAGCAGCCGAAGAACGTGGTCGAACTCGGCGCCGGCCTCGGCGTCTCCACAGCCTGGATGGGGCAGGCCATGAAGGAGCTTGGCGCGGGCCAAGTCTGGACCATCGACGACGGCAGCCATTGGGAGGAGCAAGGCAAGCTCAAGCTCTTCCTCGGCCAGTTGCTTCAGGTGCCGCCTTTCAACCAGATGGGAGGGGAGAGGCTGGACTATGCGGGCTACATGCGCCGCATGATCGAAGTCACGGGCCTCTCAGGCCACGTCAGCTTCATCCACGACCGGCTCGAGTTGTCCTCCGAAGAGGCCTTCTACGCCAAGAAATACGGCTTCCTCGCTCGGCCTATCGATGCGCTCTTCATCGATATCAACCGCACCCCCGATACCATCATCGACACGCTCTTCATGTTCCTGCCGCACATGAACGAGAGCGCTTCAATCTTCGTCGACTCGGCGTCCTCGAGCCTGGCGTCTTATCTCTTTCTCGAGAAGCTGATCGATCAGCTCAACCATTCAAAGGTGCCGCGCCGTTTTTTGACCGGCCAGAACAAGGACCGGCGGCGCATGCTGATCGAGTTGGTCTCCCAGCGCCGCTTCACCCTGATGCATATGGTCGAGCGGCTGAAGCGGGAGCAGAACTCCATGGCCTGGATCCGCATGGAGCCCAACGATTACGTGCCGCACCCCAAGACCGTGATGAAGTGGGTTTAAAGCCCCGACCCGGCAAAAGAAGACCGGCCGTACCTGCAAAGAGCACGACCGGTTGAGAGGACTACGGGGACGTGAATGGGAGGTTAGGCTAGGCAGGGAGGAGGAGAGTTGGCTGCTTGCCGGCTCTTAGCTGTCGAACAGCCTGTCGAAAAAGCCGCCCTCAGAGTCGTCTTCCTTGGTCTCTTTCTGGCCGGCGTCTTCGGTTTTAGTGTTCTGGGTCCCGTCGCTGCGGCTCTGCTGCTCTTGCTGCTGCCGGCGCCGCTCGCGCAGCTCTTTGAAGGGATCCTGGTTTTCGGCACCACCGCCGCGGACCAGGTGAAGGCCGGGCTGGGCGGCGTCCTGGTAGACAAGATCGCTCTTGACGATGTGAGCCGAAGCGGCACCGGCAACGGCCAGGCCTGCAGCGAAGATACCGGCGAAGGTGAGGGAAAGGAGGGTCTTGTTCATGGCGGCTCTTTCTCGATCGGGGGTCGGTCTAGGTTGCGTCCGTTGACCAAGATTTAGCCTAGTTAAGCCCCAAGAACCGCGAGCCGCCTCACAGTTCTCCGTCACGCCACGACACGGCGCCGTGAAACCGGCGATCTCCTCCTTTTGGATGAGATCCGCTTCACAGAACGCCCCGTAACAGTCTCATAAAATAAGCAGCATCGATGCTGTGGACGCCTGTGAGAGTTGGTTTTTGGGGTGGGCTGCATCAAACCGAACCAAAAAGCGGAAACGATACAGCCATGAACAACGGTATAGCCTCACAACATGTGGGCGACTTTGCTAGGGTTTACGCCGAGATTCACGGTCAGAAAGCGCACGAAGAGGCCCTGAATTACGCGCTTGTCGTGCACTCGATGGGTGACCGTCAGGAATACGATTTTTGGGTGAGTGTTGCCGAGGCATTGCACGCGGACCCCAAAGAAGTGGCAAAGGCAGCCTGACAGCTATCTCTCCTCGATTTCAGCCATAACGGTTGTTCTGGCCGTCCGCGCCACCATCTCACTTGCGAGTTCTTGCGGTGAGAGGGAGGTTGCGGATGAGGGGTGCGGCTTGGCTGCTTGGCGCGACGCTCGCGCTATCGAGTCTTCCGGCCCTTCCGACAGCCGCTTTCGACCCCGATGTCGACGTCGAGCTTTGCCTCGCCGCCGACGGCTCCGGCTCCATCACCGAAGAAGAATTCGCCTTTCAGCGGCAAGGCTATGCTGCTGCGATCACCGATCCCCGTGTGATCGACGCCATCCGCCGCGGTCTCTACGGCAAGATCGCCTTGGCTCATATGGAGTGGGGCGGGGCCGAGAGCATGCACAAGATCGTCGAGTGGCAGGTGATCGAGACGGCGGAGCACGCCGAATCCTTCGCCCAAGCGCTGCTGGCCGCGCCGCGTCTCGCCACAGGCTGGAACTCCATCAGCAACGCTATCGTCTTTTGCCATGCCTGGATGACCGACAATCAGCCGGTCGGCTTGCGCCGCGTCATCGACGTTTCCGGCGACGCCGGGCAGCGGGGCGGGGTGCCGCTTCCGGTGGCGCGGCAGGCGGCCATTGATGACGGGCTGATTGTCAACGCCCTGGCGCTCAACTTCCGCGGCGGCGGCTTGAGCGGACCGGGCGGCATGCCACTTCTGAGCCACTTCAAGCGCGACGTTATCGCCGGCCCGGGCGCCTTTGCCTTGGGGGTCGATACTCGCGAAGATTTTGTCGAGGCCCTGGTCCGCAAGCTGGTGTTGGAGATTGCCGGGACACCCGGTGAGAGTCTTCCGGCCGGTGGCGCGCAGGCGCTTCGTTAAGGCAACGATGGGAGGATTCTGGCGCTGTGACTGCGTAATTCTTTGAAATGCTTGTCATTCGCGGCTATGACTTGCCGGGACGTCGGAACTAACGATACAAGCAGATAGCGGAATGCCGGCTGGACTCGCCGCAACGCGCTTGCCTGCGAACAGAGTGCAAGGATTTTGAGGCGATGAAGGTTATTCTTGCTCAGCCGAGGGGGTTTTGTGCTGGTGTCGAGCGCGCGATCGATATTGTCGAGCGGGCGCTGGAGATCTACGGACCGCCGGTTTATGTCCGCCACGAGATTGTTCACAACCGCCACGTGGTCGAAGACCTGAAGGGTAAAGGCGCTGTCTTCGTCGAGGAGGTCGATGAGATCCCCGAGGGCGCCATCACCATCTTCAGCGCGCATGGCGTCTCCCGAAAGGTGGAGACCGGCGCCGATGACCGCAAACTGACCGTGATCGACGCGACCTGTCCGCTGGTCGCCAAGGTGCACAAGGAGGGGCAGCGCTATGCCCGTGCCGGGCAGGAGGTTGTTCTGATCGGCCACGCCGGCCATCCGGAGGTGGAAGGCACGCTCGGCCAGATCGAAGGCAAGGTGCATCTGGTTCAAGACGTCGACGACGTCGCGACGCTCGAGATATCGGATCCGGATCGTCTGGCCTATGTGACGCAGACGACCCTGTCGGTCGACGATACGCGGGGCATTATCGAGGCCCTGAAGAACCGCTTTCCCCAAATCGCCGGACCCGACGTCAAGGATATCTGCTACGCGACGCAGAACCGGCAGGAAGCCGTGCGCCATTTGGCCCAGGTCGCCGATCTGCTGCTCGTCATCGGCGCCAAGAACAGCTCGAACTCCAACCGTTTGCGCGAGATCGGCGAAGAGACCAGCATCGACAGCTATCTCATCGACGATGCCAGCCAGCTGGACCCCGCTTGGCTGAACGGAAAGTCGGTGATCGGGGTAACCGCCGGCGCGTCTGCCCCCGAAGAGCTGGTGCAGCAGCTCGTTGGGCGCTTGCGCGAGCTTGGCGCCTCCACGGTCGAAAGCCTGGGGAGTGTTGTGGAGAATGTGCAGTTCAAACTGCCCAAGCAGGTGCGGGACCGCGAGGACGGCTCGAGCTTGCGTGAGGCCCGGGGTTAATCGGCCGAGGGTTAGTCGGTAAGTCGGCAGGAGAGGGAGTTAGCCGTGGCTGTTCCAGTGATTCAGCAGCTTCGCGTCGGGAGCTACATCCTCAAGCAGAAGATCAAGGGCAACAAACGCTATCCCTTGGTGCTCATGCTGGAGCCATTGTTCCAGTGCAACCTGGCGTGCCCCGGCTGCGGTAAGATCGATTATCCCAAGCAGATCCTGCAGCGCCGCCTGTCGGTGGAAGACTGCCTGGCCGCCGTTGACGAATGCGGCGCGCCGATCGTCTCCATCCCCGGCGGCGAGCCGCTGCTGCACAAGGAGATCGATCAGGTCGTCAAAGGCATCGTGGAGCGCAAGAAGTTCGTCTATCTCTGCACCAACGCGCTGCTGCTCAAGAAGAAGCTCGACCTCTTCACGCCGTCGCCCTACCTGACCTTCTCCATCCATCTCGACGGCCTGCGCGAGGAGCACGACAAGGCGGTTGACCAGGAAGGGGTCTTCGATCGCGCGGTCGAGGCGATCAAGGAGGTGGTCGCGCGCGGCTTCCGCGTGACCGTCAACTGCACCCTCTTCAACAACGCCGAGTCGGAGCAGGTCGCGGAGTTCTTCGACTACGTCATGACCTTGGGCGTCGAGGGCATCACCGTCTCGCCGGGATACGCCTATGAGCGCGCGCCGGCGCAGGAGCACTTCCTGACCCGCCAGCACACCAAGAACCTGTTCCGTGACGTCTTCCGCCGCGGCCGCGAGGCGGGCAGCAAGTGGATCTTCAATCAGTCCAGCCTCTACCTCGACTTCCTGGCCGGCAATCAGGAGTACGAGTGCACCCCTTGGGGCAATCCGACCCGCAACATCTTCGGCTGGCAGCGTCCCTGCTATCTCCTGGGTGAAGGCTATGCCTCCAGCTTCAAGGAGCTGATGGAGACCACCGAATGGGACAACTACGGCACCGGCCGCTATGAGAAGTGCGCCGACTGCATGGTCCACTGCGGCTATGAGCCGACCGCTGTGAACGACACGGTGAGCAACCCGCTCAAGGCCCTGATGGTCTGGGCGCGCGGCCCGAAGGTGGACGGCGAGATGGCGCCTGAGATCTCCTTGGATAATCAGCGGTCGGCCGAATACGTCTTCGAGAAGCAGGTCCAGACCTACATGGAGTCAGCGCCGGCTGAGGAGCGGAAGAAGAAGAGCAGCAGCGCGGCCTAACGCGGCGCTCGCCTTCCGGCTATCCAGGCCCAAGCGAACAAGATCGGGTAGATCACCTGGCCGGCTGAGTAGCCCGCCGAGCAGCTTTCCGATCTGAAGATCTCCGTCCGGACCCATGGCGCGGACGGCAGAGGCGGGCAGGGCGCGCTGTGCCGGGTCTGAGACGGCCCGCAAGGCGAGGAAGCCAATCCCGGCCCGGCGGCAAGCCTCCGCCACCCAGTAGCTCTCCATATCAACGGCGACCGCATCAACGCGGTCGTGCGCGGCGCGCTTGTCCTCGACTGTCGCCAGCGGCGTCTCGACGGTAAGCAGAGCGCCGCGCGACAAGGGCGTTGCGCCGACAAGCAGCCCGACAGCGCCTTCGGCCATCTCAGCCGTGTCATCGACCAAGATATCTTCGCGGCCCGCACACCGCAGAGCCTTCGGCAGCAAAAGGGTTCCTGCCGGCAGATCTGGATCGAGGCCGCCAGCGAAGCCGTAGCTGACGATCACCTCTGCGCCGCGCTCCGCCAGGCGCCCAACCGCCTCTCGCGCCGTCTCGGCCTTGCCTGCGACGGGAATGGCGGAAATCTGATTTTGCCGGAAAAGCGCGGGCACGGCCCGTTCGGCCAAGCGGCACTCAAGGGCAAGCCCGGTAACGAGACCCAGGCGGGTCACATTCCGTGCACCACCTGCCCATGGTTGCTGCGCTTCAAGGTGCTGTAGCGGGCCAGCGCCCAGATCGGGAAGTAGCTGCTGTAGCCGTGGTAGCGCAGGTAGAAGACGCGCGGGAAACCGACGGCGGTGTACCAGGGCTCAACCCAGCGGGCGCCCTCACGAGGCTGGGTCATGAGATAGCGCACGCCGCGCTCGACCGCGGGATGATCGGCCTTGCCGGCGGCCATCAGCCCAAGCACCGCCCAAGCCGTCTGCGAAGGCGTCGACTCCTTGCACTCGCCGCGCCGGCTCTTGTCGTAGGTCGCGCCATCCTCGCCCCAGCCGCCGTCCTCGCGCTGCGTCGCCAGCAGCCAGTCGACGGCGCGTTGGATATAGGGCTGCTCCGGGTCTTCGCCCGCGGCATTGAGCGCGCAGAGCACAGACCAAGTGCCGTAGATGTAGTTGGTGCCCCAACGGCCGAACCAGGAACCGTCCTCTTCCTGCTCGCTTTTGAGATAGGCCAGGGCCCTGACCACGGCGGGATGGTCTGTCGGATGGCCGATCTGGCAGAGGAAGCTGAGGCAGCGGGCGCTGACGTCGGCCGTCGGCGGGTCCAACAGCGCCCCGTGATCGGCGAAGGGAATGCTGTTGAGAAAATCCTTGTTGTTGTCGATGTCGAAGGAGCCCCAGCCGCCGTTGCGGCTCTGCATGCCTTCGATCCAGCGGGCTGTCCGGTCGATCACCGCCTTGTGCTTCTCGGGGTCGGCGCGATGGAACAGCATGCCGACCACCGCCGTGTCATCGACGTCTGGGTAGTGGTCGTTCTTGAACTGAAAGGCCCAGCCGCCGGGCTCGAGGTCCGGCGCCTTGACCGACCAGTCACCCTTGACGTCGGTCACCTCACGCTCTTCCAGCCAATCCAGGCATTTTCGGATGCGCTCGTCGGCCCGATCGAGGCCGCTCTCAAGCAAGGCATGGGCGCCAAGCGCCGTGTCCCAGACCGGTGAGACGCAGGGTTGAATGAAGCGGTTCTCGCCGACCCGGTTGCGCGAGATCAGCTTGCGGACCGAAGCCAGGGCCGTGACAAAGTTGGGGTCGTCGCGCGAATAGCCCAGCGCGTCCATGGCCATCACCGAGTTTGCCATGGCCGGGAAGATGGCGCCCAGGCCGTCTTCGCCGTTCAGGCGCTCGGTGAAGAAGGAGACGGCGCGCTCGATCGCCTTGCTGCGGGTCTTCTTGGGAAACAGCGGCTCGACGCTGCGCAGCACCCGATCGACGGTGAGGAAGACATCGCCCCAGCGGGAGCCGGTCGGGTTATGAAGATACTGTTCGACCTTGTCGGGCGGCGTGACGAAGAGCTCCTGGACCGAGACCTGCCGCGGGTTGCGCGCTTTGGGCTTGAGCGCGGCGAGCACCAGCAGCGGCGCGATCACCGTGCGGGACCAATAGGAGAAATCCCAGACATTCACCGGGAACCAGCGCGGCATGAGCATCAGCTCGACCGGCATCACCGGCACGGCGCGCCAGGGCACCTGGCCGAACAGCGCCAGGCTGTAGCGGGTGAAGACGTTGCTGGTCTCGGCGCCACCGTGGGCCAGGATGGCCTGCCGCGCGCGTTGCATGTGCGGCGCATCGGGATCGTCGCCGACCAGCTTGAGCGCATAATAAGCCTTCACGCTGGCGGAAATATTGAAGTCGCCTTCATAAAACAGCGGCCAGCCGCCGTGATCGCCTTGCAGCGAGCGGATGTAGCCGGCGAGCTCTTCTTCAAGCTCCGGCTCAAGGTCATCGAGGAAGTGATTGAGGAAAATATATTCTGACGGAATCGTCGCGTCGGCTTCCAGATCGAATCGGATGTGCCCGTCCGGCTCCTGAAGCTGAGTCAGGCGATCGCTCGCCTGTGCGACAAGCTCATCCACGTCCACCAGGATGTCTTCGCCGTCTCCATAACTGGACCCGGCATGAACATGGTAAGTGTCCATTGGGAAGCTACTACCCCCTCCTAAACAACAACCCGCGACCCTAGCGAACGACGTTTCTGGTTAAGTCTATACCACTGCTACATTTTCTTTGGCGCCGGCGTCAAGGACTGCGCGCGCGGCCTTTTCTCCCGATCTGACCGAGCCTTCGATGGTTGCCGGCAGCTCCGACTCCGTCCAGTCGCCGGCCAGCAAGAGATTGGTATAGACCTGTCGCTGCTTCGGCCGCTTGGCAATCTGCGCCGGGGTTTGTGCAAAAGTCGCCCGCTTCTCCTTGATGATACGGTAAGGCGGCAGAGGTGTTCCCTCCGCCGCTAGGGCGCGGGCGACCTCGCGCCAGGTCGTCGCGGCAATGGCGTCCGCCGGATCATCTAAGCTGCCGGAGGCGGCGCTGACTGTGACCGAGGCCACGTTGCCGCGGAAGAAGACCCATTGCGACAGACCTCCAAGCAGGCCGAGGAAAGGCTCTTTCGCCCGCCCGACGAGGTCGTCGGGCAGCTTGAAATGAACGTTGAGGATAGGACGGTAGCGGTCCGGCGCCGTCACCTCCGGCAGCAGCGCCTTGGCATTGTCCGGCGAGACGGCAACCACCACGGCGTCGTTTTCGCCCAGCGCGATCTCTTCACCAGCGATGTCGAGCGCCGCAGCGCGGCCGTTCTCGACCTTGATGCCACGCGCCCGGGCTCCGAAGCGCAGCGTGCCCCCAAGCGCCTGCAGGCGGTGCACCGTCGGCTCTACCAGGGCGGCGGAAAGACCGCGGCGAGTCAGAACGGGCCGACACTCGGCGCCACCACGGGCAAAGGTCTCTTCGAAAACCGGCCGCAACAGGCAGGCCGCCGCTTCGTCCGGGGCCGTGTTGAGCACGGCGAGGGTGAAGGGCTCCCAAAAGCAGCGATAGAGGCGGTGCGTCTTGGGGATAAGCGAGGCCACCGTGGCCTTGGGCCCAGCGCGCATCACCTTCAGGATGGAGAGGTAGTCGGAAAGCCCCGTGCCCGGTGGACGCCGACTGGGCCGGAAGACCCACCAGGGAATCCGGCCGTCGGATAGCTGGAGCGCCCAGCGCTCACCGCTGTCGAGATCGAAGAAGGGGAAGCGCGCCTCTCCGACTGTCACCTCGGTCTTGTCGGCGCCCGTCGTCGCCAGCAGGCGTGCGACCGCGTGGTTGCCGCTCAAGACCAGGTGGTTGCCGTTGTCGATGACGCAGCCGAGTTTTTCGTCGTGGTAGGAGCGGCAACGCCCGCCGGCCCGCGGCCCGGCTTCATAGACCGAGACCGTCAGTCCGGCCTCCGCCAGACGAAGAGCGCAGGACAGGCCGGACATGCCGGCTCCGATGACGTGGACGGCTTTCATCAAAGGCTGAACAGGCCGTAGCGCAGGGCGATCGCCAGCTTGCGGGCCTTGCCGCGCAGCCGCTTCAGGCCGCTCCCCTTCGTCTTGCGCGGCGGTGGCGGCCAGCTGCCGCCGTCGAGGGAGCGGAAGGCGTCACGGTAAACCTCCATCATCACCCGCGCCGGCCGTATCTTGGCCCGGTCGCAACGGGCCATGGAGTCTTCGGCGTCGGCGAAGGCTTGGCGCGCCTTGTCCACCAGCCTGTTGCAGACTTTTGCCAGGGCCGGGTGTTGCAGGACCTCGCGGGGCTCCTCGCTCTCGATACCAGCCTCCAGCAGAAGCTCCTTCGGCAGATAGAGGCGCCCGATCTCGGCATCCTCCTCGAGGTCGCGCAGGATGTTCGTGAGCTGCAGAGCCAGGCCGAGGCGCTCCGCCGTCCGCTGACCATCCGGCCCCGGCTCGCCGAAGACGCAGACAGAGAGCTGGCCGACGGCGCCGGCGACGCGGCTGCAATAGAGCTCGAGCTCCGCCATGCTCGGTGCCCGGATGGGGCCTTCGGCATCCATCTCCATGCCGTCGATCAGGTCATGGAAAGGCTTCTGCGGAAGGTGGTAGCGGGCCAGCGGGGTCAGCAGCGCGCGGCTGATCGGCCGGGTCGGCTGGCCGTCATAGAGCGCCGAGATCTCCTCCCGCCAGCCATCGAGGGCGAGGCGTTTTTCCTCTCGCGTGCCGCCTTCGTCGGCGATGTCATCGATCTCGCGGCAGTAGGCATAGATGGCGTACATGGCCTCGCGCTTGTCGCGCTCGAGGAGGCGCATGGCCCAGAAGAAGGAGGTGCCGGCGCTCTCGACCAGGCGGCGGACCTCTTCCAGATCGGCGGTGCTGGCCTCCGGGGCTTGCTCGACGGCCTGCTCCGGGGCGGCGAGGGCGGAGCTGTTCACGAATCCACCTGCAGGCTCGCTTGGCCGCCCTGGCCGTGGTGGCGCCCTTTCCAGGCGCCGCCGCGCCCCAGCCAGTGTTGCCGGGCGGAGTCGAGGGTCATGACCGTGTAGAGCAAGGCAGCGAAGGGCAGCCAAAGCGCCTGCCACGGCGATAAGTCGTAGAAGCGCAGGGTGGGGCGGTAGGCTGCGGCCATCATCAGACAGGCAAGCAGTGCCAACAGCCCGGCCGCAGTGTTCCCGTGGAACGGCCAAGCCAGCACGATAAGCGGTGGCACGAGATAGGTCAGCGACATGGACACCAGGGTGACGAGTAGCATGACGGGTGAGTTGTTGAGCTGGGCGTAGGCCGAGCGCGCCACCATAGCCCAGAAGTCCGCCAGGTCGGGATAGGGACGCAGGCTGACGCTGTCATTGGTGAGGCCGAGCCAGAGCGCCCCGCCGGAGCGCTTGACCAGTCGCGCCAAGCTGCAGTCGTCGATCAGCGCGTCTTTCAAGGCCGCAATGCCGCCGATGCGCATGAGCGCGGTCCAGTCCAAGAGGATGCAGCCGCCGGCTGCCGCCGCGGTGCTGCGCTCGGGCGCGTTGACCGCCGGGAAGGGGTAGAGCTTCTGGAAGAAGAAGATGAAGGCCGGCACGAGGCGGCGCTCCCAGAAGGAATCGAGACGCAGGCGCGCCATCTGCGAGACCATGGCGAGCTGTCCCTCGCGGGCCTTCGTCACCAGGCGGCGTAAGGTATCGGGGCCGTGTCGGATGTCCGCGTCGCTCAGCCAGACGTAGGTCGGCGCTTGCTCCCGGCGAAGCTGCTGCTCGGCGGTGTTGAGAGCCCAAAGCTTGCCGGCCCAGCCGGCGGGGAGGGGTGGCGCGGTTAGAACGCTGCCCTGCCTGTTCTCGGCCTGCCGCTCGGCGAAGACCGAGCGCGCGCGCGCGGCCGTCGCGTCTTCGCTGGAGTCGTCGACGACGAGAACCTCTAGCGGCCCCGGATAATCCTGATCGATAAGGGAGGCGACGCTTTCGGCGATCACAGCCTCTTCGTTGCGGGCCGGCACGATGGCCGTCACCGCAGGCCAAGGCCCCTCGACCTCTCCCGGCGCCGCCGGCGGGAGCTGCTGGTTAGCGCGCCAGAAGCTATCCCGTGCAAAGAGCAGCGCCAGCCATATCAGGACGGAGAGCAGGGACAGGAGGACCAGCATCGGCGCGGTGGCTCCTACGCGCGCCGCGGGCTAAGGCAACGGCGCGCGGTCGTCTTCACCACGCCCTTTATGGCGCACCACAGGAACTGCGGCTTGCTGAGCTCGATGCGCTCTGCAACAGGGTCACGCTTGGCCAGCTCGCGCAGCAACTGGTCGGCAATCTCGACGATCACCGCCGACTCGAGCGCGAGATGCCAGCTCTTGAGCTTGTCCGGCAGGCGCCGCGCTTCGACCATCAGCGTCTGGGTGTCGCGCACGCAGCGCAGTTGCACCTGGCGCAAGCCATCGCTCGAGCGGGAGGCGCTGAGTTGGGTCACGTCCGCCCCGACCTCGGCGAGCCAGTTCTCCGGGATGTAGACTCGGTCCATCTGCTCATAGTCGTCGCGGCAATCCTGCAGGTGGTTGATGATCTGCAGCGCGTTGCAGAGCGCATCCGATTGCGAATAGCCGCGCGGGTCCTCGCCGTGCAGGTCCAGGAGATAGCGCCCAACCGGTGAGGCCGAGCGCAGGCAGTAGTCGATCAACTCGTCCCAGTCGGCGTAGCGGTGCTTCACGGCATCCTGCTTGAAGGCCGAGATCAGGTCGCAGCCGTGCTGCGGGGTGACATGAGTCTCGATGAGGCTTTGCCGCAGGCGCGCTGCGGTTTCGTAGCCAGGCTCGGCCTCATCCGTGGTCAGTACCCGCTCGAAGCCGGATAGCCGTGCCACCTTGTCCTCCGGCGCAAGCTTCGGATTGTCGGCGATATCGTCGATCGCCCGGGCAAAGGCATAGAAGCGCGCCACATGGGGCCGCAGCGCCTTGGGCAGCAGGAAGGAGCCGACGGGAAAGTTCTCGTCCTTCGAACCTTTGCCCGAGGGAGTCTCCATACTCGTCGCAACGGCGCTCTCGGCACCGGAGAGCGGCACGTCCTTGACGTGGGTATGGGCGGGGACTGTGGCGGAGGCGTTGCTACGCGACATGGTGCTTCCTTGTCTTGCCGAGCATATACCTCTTACGACAATGGGACACCAGGGGCGGGACGCAGCGGCGTTCCGCGACACGACAAAGAGCGGAAGCGTGGTCGCAAAGCCCTCCAAGAAATCGAAGACAGCGGCGCAGGCCGCGGCGCATCACGCACAGGCTAGCGAGCTGGCTCGGCGGGGCGAGCCTATGGCCGCCCTGCAGCACCGCTTTGCCGCCTTCCGTGCCGCGCCGAACGAGCGGAGCTACCGCCAGTCTCTGGCGGCCGCCCTCATCCCGCTCAGGTTGGAGCAGGCGGCGCCCGCCGTCGAAGAGGCGCTTGTTCGACTGCTGCAAGCCGACGACGTCGACCCGCAGGCGCTTGCCGGTGTGCTGATCAGCCTGATCAAGGCGGATCCTCGCTTCAAGGCGCTGGCGGCAGCGGATTGGCACGACGCAAGCCAAAGCGAGGCGTTGCAGAGCCAGGTGACGGATCTCTTCGGCTGGCCCTTGCTGCAGCACGCCTTGGCGCATTCGATTCTCTGCGACCGAGAGGTAGAGCGGGTGCTGACTGCCTGTCGGCGCTTCCTGCTGCTAAAAGCGGGTTCGACCGCCGATGATGTCGAGCGCTTTGCGCCGCTGGTGCTGCAAGCCGCCCTCACAGAGTTCCTCTGGGAAGAGGACCCGGCCGAATCCGAGATCTTGGTCAAGGCGTCCGCGCACGCGGGCGCAACGCTGCTGGATTGCGCCTACCGGCAGCAGGAGGAGGGCGCGCTCAAGGCCCTGTTCCGCGACCGGGCCGGGCTCGGGCCCTTCGGCCGACTGCTCTACCGCCGTCTCGTCGCCGAACCGGCGGAGGAGCGGCGCCTCGCCGAGGCAATGCCTGTGCTCGAGCTGTCAGAGGATGCCGTCTCGCGGTCGGTGCAGGCGCAGTACGAGAGCAACCCCTATCCCCGCTGGACGGGCGTTCAGCGTCGGGCGCCGCGGCCGCTTGCCGCAGTCGTGCGTTCTTTCTGCTCGGAGTTGCCGGAAAGCGCGCTGCCGCAGACGGCCAAGCCACAGATTCTCGTCGCCGGTTGCGGCACCGGCGCCCATGCCATCAAGGTGGCGAGCCGCTATGCCGGCAGCCGGGTCACGGCGATCGATCTCAGCCGGCGGGCGCTGGCCTACGCCGAGATGAAGGCGACGGCGCTGAAGCTCGGCAACATCCGTTTTCTGCAGGCCGACATCCTGGCGCTTGAGGGCTGGGAGCGGAGCTTCGACCTCATCGAATGCTCGGGTGTCTTGCACCACCTGGCCGAGCCCCTGCGCGGCTGGGGGATTCTCAGCGGCCTCTTGGCCGAGCGCGGGGTCATGCGGATTGGCCTCTACAGCGCGCTTGGCCGGCGCCATATCCTGGCCATGCAAGATCTGGCCCGTCGGGAGGGCACGACTCCGGAGCTGCAGTCGATCCGTCATCTGCGCCGACGGATCGAAGAGGAGGCCGCGGCTGGAGATGAAAGCGCGGCTGCTGTCCTACGCGAAGCCGACTTCTACAGCGCCAGCGGCTTGCGCGACCTGCTGCTCCACGTGCAGGAGCAGCAATTTTCTGTGGAAAAGTTGCAGGAGGCGCTGGCGGAGCTGGATTTGCAGTTTCTCGCCTTCGAGCATCCCTTCGCCGACGTGCCGCAGGCCTTCGAGGCGCGCTTCGGCGGTAGAGCGAACAAGCAGGACCTATCGGCCTGGTGCCTGCTGGAGCAGGAGCGCCCAGACAGCTTCCGCGGGATGTATCAGTTCTGGTGTCGCAAAAGATAAGCCCGCCGGGCGTTCTGCCAGGCGGGCCTGATCGTCTGCACCGGCGCTTAGGCCGGTTGTCGCGCCGTTAAGCGGCCAAGCTGCCACCATCCGTCCAGGCGGAGGTTTGCTTGCATGAGGAGCAAATTCGCTCGCCAGGCCAAGAGCTGGAAAACTCCTTGCGGCACATCAGGCACTTCCGTGCCTTCACCTCGTACACCTTGTCGCTTTGCGGCTTCTTGTTCTGTGATGAGTCGCTCATTTCTTACCTTACGGCTCCTAGTCAGGACCGTTCCAAAAGGCCCGTTATCCGTGGTGGGGGTTCGCTATGTGACATGACAGTTTTTGGTCAAAAAAACAAGGGGAATCGTCCCGAATGCGACCGATTAGTAAACGTCGGAATGAGGTTTTGGAACGGCTGTTGTGACCTTTTTGCATGGCAAAAATTAGGCCTTCTTATACAAAAGCCCAGTCCTTTGCCCCCATCCATCCGCCGATCGCCCCTGGACAGATCAGGCAAGCCGAGCCAAGTTGAAATCCGCTATGGGCGATGTGACGGACGGACCTGCAAGAGATGCGTACGGCAAAATACCAGCTCGGTGACTTGGTGCGCCATCGGATCTTCCCCTTCCGCGGCGTCATCTTCGATGTCGACCCTGAGTTCGCTAATACCGAAGAGTGGTACGAGGCGATCCCGGAGGATATCCGGCCGAGCAAAGACCAGCCGTTCTATCATCTGCTGGCCGAGAATTCGGAAGGGACCTACACGGCTTACGTCTCGGAGCAGAACCTGCTGCCGGACGACAGCGGTGAACCGATTCCGCATCCGGATATCGATAGCTTCTTCGTCGGCATGGAGGACGGCCGCTACGTCCCGCGCAGCGAGCACGCCCACTAGACCCATCCGCTCTCGCATCATCTCCGGTTAGCCTGTTCTGCCCCTGCCTTAACTTGTTGAAAGTGCTGCTGTTTGGACAGCCGTGCTTGTGGCTGGACACTCGGGTCGCGCCGCTGTGCGGCACGCCCAAGGGTGACAATCACAATTGAGCGATGCGGCGTAACAGTGCCTTCGGCATTTCCCTCTATCGTCACCCTTGGGCGAGGCCCAGAGGGCCGAGACCCGAGGGTCCAGACTTGGGTCGTAGACGCGCCACGGCGGGCCACGTCAAAGTTCTAGAATCTGGCGAGGACACTTCAGCTTTCCTGCACAGCTAAGTGCACTGTCACCGAATTAAGCTCTGCGCCTGGCGACCAGATGAAAAATGTGCCAGCGCTTCAGCTTACCCTGCGCCATCTTTCCCTCGTCCTCTTCTTCCCTGAGATGCTCGATGGTGAAGCCATCGAACAGCGCCTCGACCTGCTGTTTGGATAGGATCGTCACGCCGCTCTGCTTCGACCAGTCGTCGCGCGGCCCGATGAGATGGCCGGAAAAGCGGCCGCCCGGCACAATGGCGGCGCAGATGATCGTCCACAGGCGCTCGAAGGCGTCAGGCGGGCAGAAGGGCAGGGAGAAGCTGGCGTTCACCAGTTCGGCTTCGCCGAGCGCTGCAAGCGTCTCGAAGGGGGCCAGCCGCGTGGTCAATCGCCCTTCAACCCCAAGCGTTGCAGCGCGCTCGCGCAGCTCGATCAGCGCCGCTTCGGTCTTGTCAGTGGCGAGCACCTCCCAGCCGGCTTCGAGCAGAGGCAGGCTATCCCGGCCGACTCCGGCCCCAAGATCGATGGCTCGCAAGAGACCCGGCGACTCGGCGGCAAACGCCGTCATGGCCCGCTTTAGCGTGTCGTGTGGCGGCCGATCCCGGGTCTGCTCATAGTAAGCCAGCCAGTTGGTCGGGTTTTTGTCGTTCATAGACGTCAAAGACCTCTCTTTTCACAGGCTTTCAACTTCCTCGCCTTCTGCACTACGATGTATTGTGATTTCGGGGACACTCACATCGGTTTGGTGTTTGGCAGCGATGGACAAGCTTGAACTTCTCGGACGTAACTTTCTCTTCCGTGATCTCGACAGAAGCGCGTTGGAGCGGCTGGCCGCCTTGGCCGTTACGCGGCGTTTGAAGAAGGGGGAGATGCTCTTCAACAAAGGCGACGAGGGCGACGCGCTCTATGGCGTGCGCTCGGGTAACATTTGCATTAGCACCACGGCGCCCAACGGCAAGGAAATCATCCTGAGCGTCATGGAGCGAGGCGACGTCTTCGGTGAGATCGCCTTGCTGGACGGCTTGCCGCGCACAGCGGATGCGCGGGCGCTGGAGAGCAGCGAGCTGATCATGATGCGCCGGCGCGACTTCACGAGCTTGTTGGAGCGTGAGCCTTCGCTTGCGGTGCATCTGCTCGAACTGCTGTGCGAGCGCCTGCGCAACACCAACGCCATGCTGGAAGATGTGGCCTTCCTCGGGCTACCAGCCCGCCTGGCCAAGCGCTTGCTGAGCCTGGCGACGATCTATGGCCAGACCTGTGAGGATGGCGAGATGATCGGCCTCAAGCTCTCCCAGAGCGATCTCGGGCAAATGCTCGGCACCTCGCGTGAGAGCATCAACAAGCAGCTCCAGGAGTGGGTGCGCCAGGGCTTCGTCAAGCTGGGGCGCAGCCGCGTTACCATCTGCGACCGGACGGCCTTGCAGGAAGTGGTCGAAAGGGCGCTCACGGCTTGACCTAAGCACGCGCGTGCGCCATGTCGCCGAGGGTGTCGCGTTGAGGTAAGGCATTCGCCGACCGACCTCCCAGGAAAAAAGAAGATAGGAGATTAGGATGGCTTGGCAGCGCGTGGGCAGCGTGGGCGACCTCAGCGAGGGCGAGATGATGGAAGTCGAGATCGGCGATCAGTCGATCGCCATCTACCGCCTGGACGACGGCTTCTTCGCCACTGACAACATCTGCACCCATGCATTCGCCAAGCTGACCGAGGGCGTGCTGGACGATGGCTGCGTCGAGTGCCCGCTGCATGCCGGCATCTTCGACGTGCGCTCGGGCGAAGCCCTCGACGGCCCGGTGGAGGACGACCTCAAGGTCTTTCCCACCAAGGTCGAGGGCGACGACATCCTGATCGACGCTTAACGAGGCCGGGCGGGCCGTCGCCCCCTCGCAGTCATGTCGCTTTGGGAACTGCCACCGGCCGCCTTTCTTTTCGCCGCTGCCGTGCTGTTTGCCGGGGGCCTGGTGAAGGGCATTCTCGGCATCGCCTTGCCCTTGGTCGGCATTCCGCTCCTGACGCTTATCATGCCGGTTCAGTCGGCGATCGCCGTCATGGCGGCGCCGGTGCTCATCGGCAATCTGCAACAGCTGCACCAGGCGCAAGGGCGGCGCGCCATCGTCAAGCGCCTCTGGCCGCTGCTCGTCGCCCTGGTGACCGGCATCGTCATCGGCGTGCATCTGCTTGCCGGCAGCGATGCGGAGATCGTTCTGCTGCTGCTCGCGGTGGCGATCGTCGTCTTCGTCGCCATCAATTTCATTGCTCCGCGCCTAGTCATGCCGCCTCGGCTCGAACGGCCGCTCGGCTTTCTTGCCGGCGGTCTGGGCGGGCTGCTTGGCGGTATGACCTCAATCTACGGCCCGCCGATCATCCTCTACGTTCTGTCGATGCGACCACCGCGGGAGACTTTTATCGCCTACATGGCGGTCATCCTGCTGACCGGAACCATCCCGCTCTATTCGGCCTTGGCGTTCTACGGCATTCTCGGCTGGGACGAAGGCCTGTTTTCCCTCCTGCTTGTCGTGCCGGTCTTGCTCGGCATGGCGCTTGGCCGTCGACTGCGCGGCTTGATACCGGAAGAGAGCTTCCGCCTGGTCATCATGCTGATGCTGCTGGTGATCTCGGCCAACCTGGTGCGCAAGGCCCTCTTCCCAGCCTAGACGGCCGCTCGCTTAAGGCTGTCACACCAGAGTAGGGCGCCGGACCACCAGGAGGGGAAAGATCAGCAGCCCCGCGAAGAAACCGCCTGCGTGGGCTTCCCAAGAAATGGCGCTGCCACCGTCGCCGGGCGCGCCCAAGTAGGCATAGCCGAGATTGAGCAGCATCATGATGGCCGAGAAGGCGAAGAGCTTCCTCAGCCGCTCGCCGGTGCGCAGAGTGAGCGGTGCGACCCAGACGTGTCCCGCCGCACCGATCAGCCCGAAGACCACGGATGAAGCGCCGATGGTCAAGGTCGGCTCGCCCCAGTGCAGGAAAACCTGGGCCGCTCCGCCGGCGACGCTGGTAATCAGCATCAAGATCAGAAAGCGGTCCAACCCGAGAACGCGATAGATTTGACTGCCCAAGGTGGCGATCCAAAGTGCATTGAACAGCAGATGGAGCCAACCACCGTGCAAGAAAGCATAGGTAAAGAGGGAATAGAGCCGGTCCGGCAGGAATTGGCCATTCCAGAAGAGGAGCAGACCGAAGGTGCGAATCAGCCAGTCGGCTTGGCTCGGCTGCAGGACGGTCATGAGCACCTGAATGGCAAGCATGATGCCAAGGACGATCTTTATGACAGGTGGCAGGGTAGTCATTGGAGAGCGCGTCGGCGGCTGCCAGCCCGAGTTTCGCCTGCCGACAGGCGTGAAGGTCTTACCGGGCGTGGGGCGCATTATCGGGCTGTCGGCAGTCTGACGTGTGGTTGAGCGGATGTGGCGAAGAAATGGTCTTCCTGGCCCGACTTGTCGAGTGATTTCCACTGTCGCACTTAGGTAAACACAATGAAATCAAGGCTTTTGAGCGTGATCTTTCTGCTGCTCTCCGCAACGGCGGCCACGGCCAGCACACCGCAGGGGGCGCCGCCGATCGACGCCTGGCAATCGCCTTTGGAGCAGGAACACCCCCTGGCCGGCCGGCTGTGGGAGGCGGCCAGCGGGCAGTTCGTCGCGCCGGAGGCGCTGCTGCCCCGCCTACGCTCGGCGGACTATCTGCTGTTGGGGGAAACCCACGACAATGCCGACCATCACCGCCTGCAAGCCTGGCTGATCCGACAGGTCGGGCAAGACAGCCAGCCCGCGGTGGTGTTCGAGATGATCGACGAGGATCAGTCGCCTGCGCTCGAACGCTATCTCACCTCGGGTGCGCCCACCGCGGCTGGACTTGGTCCGGCCATCGGCTGGCAAGACAGCGGCTGGCCCGACTGGGCGCTCTATCAACCCGTTGCCGAAGCGGCCCTGGCCAACGGTGCGGCCTTGAAGCCAGGAAGCCTGTCGAACCGCGCGATCAGGGAGGTCGGCATGCGTGGCCTGACGGGGAGTCTGTCGCCTGAGGAGTTGGGGCGCCTGGCCCTTACGCAGGACTGGCCTGAAGCGCTCACGGCAGAACTCTACGAGGAGCTCGGCCGGTCGCACTGCGACCTCCTGCCGGCGGACATGCTGCCGCGGATGGCCGAAGTTCAGCGCATACGCGATGCCAAGCTGGCAGATGCCATGGTCGCGGCGCAGGCCGAAGGGTATAGCCCGGTCATTCTGGTTGCCGGCACCGGCCACACCGGCCATCGTCGTGCCGTACCCTGGTACCTGGCGGCGCGCCAGGCCGAAGGCGCGGTGCTCAGCATTGCCATGCTGGAGGTGATGGAAGGCGCGGAGGATCCGAGCGATTACGAGCGACGGGGCGACCATGATTTCCTCTGGTTCACGCCGCGTGCCGCGCGGGAAGACCCTTGCGAAGGCTTGGCGGAACGACTCGGCAAGGCCCCGTCGGACGACTAAACCGCCAAAAAATGCTGCATTGCAACATTGCTTTCGCAGCAATAAGGTGTTTCATCGAGAGCACGTGAGCCTGAGCCTTCGGGGCAGAAAGTAGATTTATGGACCTCAGCAAAGTCGCGATTGGCGAAAATCCGCCGTTTGACGTCAATGTCGTCATCGAGGTCACCATCGGCAGCGACCCGGTGAAGTACGAGCTGGATAAGACCACCGGCGCGCTTTACGTCGACCGCTTTCTGCACACGGCGATGCACTATCCCTGCAACTACGGCTTCATCCCCCATACGCTGTCCGATGACGGCGATCCGGTCGACGTGCTTGTGGTCGGACCCTATCCCATTGTCCCGGGGGCCGTGGTGCGCACCCGCCCGGTCGGTGTGCTGATGATGGAGGATGAGAAGGGCGGCGACGAAAAGGTGCTGGCGGTGCCGTCCGATCAGCTGCACCCCTACTACAAGAATGTGTCGTCCTACCGCGATCTGCCGCAGATTCTGCTCGACCAGATCAGCCACTTTTTCGCCCACTACAAGGACTTGGAAAAGCAGAAGTGGGTCGAGGTGAAGCGCTGGGGCGAGGCCGGGGAGGCCGAGAAGATGATCAGCGAAGCCATCGAGCGCGCCAACGCTGCGGACGCCAAGGCGGCGGAATAGCCGAGCCGCTGCCGGCAGGCGGTCTATCCGGCACAAAGGCGGTTCCGAAGCGGACCGCTTCTCCTTTATGCTCAGCCTGTTGATCCCTATCTTTTAGGGAGCGAGCGAAGCCATACGGGCTTTCGTGGATGCAAAGCAAAGGGACAGCGCAGTGCCGATCATCAGGCAGCTGGTCATGGCAGGGGTCAAGCGCGCGCTGCAAGACCCGCGGGTGCGGGCCAAAGCGGCAGACGTGGCCCAGAAGGAAGTCAAGCCGCGGGTCGAAGCGGCCGCCCGTGTCGGCCGGGAGCAACTGGCAAGCGCCCGACAGGATTGGCGCCAGGCTTCGCAGGAGGTCGATCCGCGCGAGAAGCCGGCGGAGTTTGCTGGCCGCTTGGTGGGCCGCGTCAAACGACGGCTGATTGACTGATAGGGTCTCTCTTCGAAAAAGTACGGCGGACGCCAAGGCATCCGCCGCAGTCAGGAAGAGGGGCTGTAAGGTCGGGCTGGCCGGCTATCTCCCAAGCAGACGGTCGGCCAATCCGAAAGTCCGGTCGTCTGCCGACCGGAAGGCTGATGCGCCCCGAAGAGGGCCATCAAACGCAATCCACAAGCACCGGTTCCATCTCACGGCGGCGGATGCGATACGACGATCGTCTCGAAGGCACGCATCTCCCGAACGCCGCCATCGGCACACTACGCCGAAAGCTTGATCCTCTTATGACAGTGCCGGCTCTCATCGTCCTGCGCATCCCGGCAACGGGCTTTGCGGACCGCGCTGATCTGTAGGCGCCTGTCAGAACGTAAAAGGCCCTATAGACACGTGGGCCTTGGCGGGCGGGTGAAGAACGCGCTGCCGCCCAAACGGTCTCAGCGAAAAGGACGAGATACGATGGCGAGGCTCGACCGCAACGGGCTGGTTTGGATCACGGGCGCAAGCTCCGGCCTCGGTCGGGCTCTGGCGCTCCTCATGGCGAAACGCGGCCACCGTGTGGCGATCTCCGCGCGCCGGGCGGAGAGCCTGGAGGAGGTGATCAAGGAAGGCGAGAACCTCCGTGGCGCGCTCTATGCCGTGCCCCTCGACGTCACCGACGAGGCCCAGGTACGGGCGGCGATTGACACCATGGAGAAAGAACACGGCGAGGTCGCCGTCGCGATCCTGAACGCCGGCACGCACATCCCCCTCGACGTCGAGGACTTCAACACGGAGGCCTTCCGCAAGCTGATCGACGTCAACGTCATGGGGGTGGTTAATTGCCTGGCCCCGATCATCGAACACATGCGGGAGCGTCAGCGTGGGCACATCGCAGTGGTCGCCTCCGTTGCCGGCTACTGCGGCCTGCCGAGTGCCTCCGCCTATGGCCTGACGAAGGCCGGGCTGATCAACATGTGCGAGGCGCTGAAGCCTGAGTTGGCGCTCGACAACATCCAGCTGCAGCTAGTTAATCCGGGCTTCGTGCGCACGCCCCTGACCGACAAGAACGACTTCAACATGCCCTTCCTGATGGATGTCGACGATGCGGCCGCCGCCTTCTACGACGGCCTGCAGTCCGACCGCTTCGAGATCGTCTTTCCGCGCCGCATGGCCTGCACCATGGCCAGCTTGCGCAGCCTGCCCTACCGCTTGTTCTTCAAGATTACCGGACCGATGGCGAAAGACCGCCGGAACAAAAGAAAAGGCGGCGCACGCAGCACCGCCTGACTCGATTTCAGGTCGGGTAGGCGCCTACTCGGCGGCGGCCCTCAAGGTCGGGCTGGCTGCACCTTGGCTCCAGAAGGCCTGGCCGAGCTGTGCCGCATCCTTGAAGAAAATGATGGTGCACTCGCCGAGCGTCACGCCGAACTTCGAGACTTTGACCCGGTTGATCAGCAGCCCGCCGGCCTGAAGGTACATGGCGTCGTCGAAACGCACGGTGACCAGGCGCGCGCCAATGCGGAGTTGGAAGTCGTATTGCCAGCGGAAGGTGTTGCCGGAGACTTCGCCACGGGCCTTGCCGACGACATTCTCGCAAGTGCCTTCGTAGCCAGTGGTACCGACCATTTTCAGGTGCCAGTCGCGAGTCTCCTGCTCTCCGTCGTCGTAGGCCAGAACCTCATGGAGATGCAGGCTGTCTCCATTCACCGTTCCGATCATGTCGGCCGAGAATTGCCGCCGCAGACGGCCCCAGCGGTCGTGAAAGAGGCCGATCGCGCCCGTTTCGCCGGCGAAATACTCTTCCAGTCGCAGGTCGGACGGTTGCGGATAGGGCAAAACAGACAGTCTTCGCTGCCCCACTGCCAGCTCTTTCAAGTCTTTGATCATGGCGTCTTTCTCGGATTATCCCGTAGGCGTCGCCGGCCGGTTCACTCGGCCGCTAATTACTCAATTTCTACGATGCAATGGGGATAATCGATCACCGGCGCGCGCAAAAAACTGCCCGTATTGCCTTATCGGCCGTGCGACAGGGCGACGCGCTGCACGTCGATACGACCCGTCGAGAAGCCGGCCTCGCAATAGGCGAAGTAATAGGTCCACATGCGCCGGAAGCGCTCGTCGAACCCAAGCTCGCGAATCCGTGGCCAAGCTTCGTCGAAGCGGTTGCGCCAGGTCGACAGCGTGCGGGCATAGTCGCTCGCGAAGCCCTGCTCGGCGACCGTGCGCAGGCCGACCGACTGCAGCGCCGAGCGGAAAGCGGTGGGTGAGGGCAGCATGCCGCCCGGGAAGATGTAGCGCTGGATGAAGTCGGTGCCTCGGCGATAGCGCTCGAAGGAGGCCTCATCGATGGTGATGACCTGCAACGCGGCGCGGCCCTCCGGCGACAGCAGGTCCCGCACCTTTTCGAAGAAGGCTTGCCAATAGCGCTCACCCACGGCCTCGAACATCTCGATGGAGACAATGCGATCGAAGTGCCCCGACACGTCGCGGTAGTCCTGCCGCCGCACCTCGACGCTGTCCTTCAGACCGGCGGACTGGATACGTTCCCGCGTGTAATCGAACTGCTGGTCGGAGATGGTGATGGCCGTGACTTGCGCGCCACGCTCCTTTGCGACGTACTCGGCGAAGCCGCCCCAGCCGCAGCCGATCTCCAGCACGTGGCTGCCGCGTTCAACCTCCGCCGCATCGGCGATGGCGGCATACTTGGCCGCCTGTGCGTCCTCCAGGCTGATGTCGAAGCTGGGAAAGCGTGCGGCGGAGTAGGCCATGCCGCGGTCCAGCCACTCGGCGTAGAAGTCGTTGCCCAGGTCGTAGTGCTGCAGGATGTTGCGCCGTGCGCCGCGTCGCGTGTTGGGACGCAGCAGGTGATAGAGCCGGGCCGCCGAGCGATAGAGCGTGGAGCCCTGCAGGCTTTCCTGCCAGTGGTCGAAGTTGATCGCGGCGAGCCGTAGGAAGACCGCGAGGTCGGGCGTATCGCATTCGCCAGCCATGTAGCTTTCGGCGAAGCCGTTGCTGCCGCCGAACAGCACGCGGCGGAACATGCGCTCATCGTGGACGATCAATTCGGCGTGTGGGCCCGGCTCACTGCCGCTAAGCTGGCGCCGGCTGCCGTCCGGCATGGTCAGCTTGAGCTCGCCGGCATGAAGGCGACTGCCGAAGGCATCGATCAGAAGGCCATAGCGTGATTTCAAGCGCGGATGTTGGTTCATCTTGGGCATGTACATCGTCGTCATGTCAGGCATGCTCCCGCAGCGGCGCGCGGGTGTCCATCGAAGACTCTGAAAGGCTAACCGAGCTGTCGCCGCGAACCAAGCTCACAAGCTCTATCGGCTTTGCGGGCCGGCGATGGAACTTTGCGCCCTTCATCCAAAGCCAGAGGGCTTCCCAGTGGATCCCGCCCATGATCTTGAAGGTCAGCAGCGGATAGCCGAAGGCAGCGCGCAGGAAGCTGCGCCAGCCCAGCTCCGCTCGCTCGCCCGTGTGCCCGGCATAGAGCAAGCGCCCCTTTTCGCCGCCTTCCAGGATCGAGAGGCTGTAGCGGGCGTCGGGTGCTTTCAGTTTGATCCGATAGTCGGCGGTCATCTCGATGAAGGGCGAGACATAGAAGTGCTTGTCGAAGGCGTGGCACACCCGCTCTTCCCCGGGCTCGACGGGCAGAAGATAGGCGTGGTGCTGGCCGAACGTGTTAGAGACTTCATAGAGAACCGCTATAAGGTGCTCTTCAGAGTCGTAGCAAAACCAAAGCGTTATGGGGTTGAACACGTAGCCCAGCACGCGCGGGAAGCAGAGCACCCGCACCGGCCCGCCGCTCGGCAGCCCGGCGGCCGTGAGCTGCCGCTCGATCCAAGGGCGCGGCGCGCTGCCGTCGCGCGGGCCCAGATCGCGATCCCACAAGCTGAGGAGATTCCAGCGGTTGTGGGAAAAGCCAGGCAGGCGTTTGCCGATTTGGTCCAGCTCGTCGAGATCGGCGAAGAGACTGAAGACACGGTAGGTGAAGCGGTGCCGGAAAGGGCGCACGCGGTGGTGCATCACCCGCCCGAAGTAGAGCGCCGAGTTCAAGCTGTTTTGCGGCTTGTCCAACTGGGTTCGAAGCTCCTTCAGGCGGCCGCGTCGAGGGCGCCACGCGGCTCAGGCGTTGCATTGGCGGCAGCGGGTGAAGCCGGCACGACCTCGTTCCACCACGGTGGGGCAGCGTCCAGGGCAGCGGCGACGGAGAGACCAGACTGCATGGCGTCCTCGTGGAAGCCGTAACCGAGGTAGCTGCCGCAGAACCAGGTGCGGTTCTCGCCCTGGATTTGGCCGATGTCCTGCTGCGCCGCCACCGCTAAGCGGTCGAAAACCGGATGGTCGCAGCTGTAGGCCAGGTCGACCGTTTCGGGGGCAGGCTCCTCTAGGGGATTGAGCGAGATGAGCAAGGGCTCGCGGGTCTCCAGAGACTGCAGGCGGTTCATCCAGTAGGTAACGGAGACGGCCCGCTCGCCGTCTGTCTGCTCGCCCATCAGGTAATTCCAGCTCGACCAGACCGCTTTGTTGCGCGGCATCAGGCGGGTATCGCGGTGTAGATAGGCCTGATTCGCCTGATAGCGAAAGGCACCGAGCAGCGTCCGCTCTGCACCCGACATATCTTGGCCGAGGATGTCTCGCGTCTGATCGGCGTGGCAGGCCATCACCACCTGATCAAAGCGCGCCTCGCTCCCGTCGCCGAAAGTGAGCCAGACACCGACCGGCGTGCGGCGCACGGCCTTGACCGGCGTCTCGGCGTAAGCTCTGCCGTGGAAGTCCTGCAGAATGCGAGAGACGTATTCGCGGCTGCCACCGGTCACCGTGCGCCACTTCGGCCGACCGCTGAAGCGCAGCAGGCCGTGATTGTCGTGGAAGTTGAAGAAGGAGAGGGCAGGGAAGGCCTTCACTTCTTCAAGCGGGCAGGACCATATCGCGGCGCTCATGGGTAGGATGTGCCGCTCGATCAGGCGTGCCGAGTAATCCTTCTGCTCCATGAAGGCGCCCAGGGTCAGCTCTGGGTCCGGAGCGTCCAAGAAGGCGTAAGCGTCGGCGTAGAAGCGCTTGATCTCCCATAGCAGCCGCCAGGCGTCGGCGCGGAAGAACTGGCCGCTATGGCCGAACAATCCCTTGAGATCGCCGGCGTACTCGAAGTTCGGCTGGCGCTGGGAGAACGCGAAGGACATGGTGCTCGGCTGAGTCGCCACACCAAGGTGGCGGAAGAGCTCGGTCAGCTGCGGGTAGTTGCGCTCGTTATAGACGATGAAGCCGGTATCGACCGCGACCGGGCCACTCTGGTCCGGCACCTCGACCGTATGGGCGTGGCCGCCGAAGTGGGCAGCAGCTTCGAAAAGAGTCACGTCGTGATGGTGGGAGAGCGCCCAGGCAGCTCCCAAGCCGGCGGCACCCGCGCCGACAACAGCGATTTTCATGCAGCTTTCCTTTTTATCGTTTCGAAGGCGTCGAGCGCCAATTTGCGTGCTTCCTTGTGATCGACGATGGGGTGGGGATAGTTCTCCCCGAGCGTGACCCCGGCGGCACGCAGCTGATCCTCGCTCGCCGTCCAGGGCTGATGGAGCACCTCGTCCGGCAGCTCGGCGAGCTCCGGCACCCAGGTGCGGACATAGTCACCCTTGGGGTCGAACTTCTCGCCCTGACTCACCGGGTTGAAGATGCGGAAGTAGGGCGCGGCGTCGGCACCCGAGCCGGCCACCCACTGCCAGCTCGCGGCGTTGTTCGCCAGGTCGGCGTCGACCAGGGTATCCCAAAACCAGGCCTCGCCCCGCTGCCAAGGCACCAAGAGGTCCTTGATCAGGAAGGAGGCAGTGATCATGCGCACCCGGTTGTGCATCCAGCCCGTGGCCCAAAGCTCGCGCATGCCGGCATCGACGATGGGATAGCCGGTCCGGCCGCGGCACCAGGCCTCGTGAAGCGCTTCGTCGTCCTTCCACGGAAAGTCGTCGAACTGCGCGCGCCAGTTCCGCTCCGGCAGCTCCGGCCAGTGATAGAGCAGGTGGTAGGAGAACTCGCGCCAGCCCACCTCGCTCAGGAACTTCCAGGCATCCTTGTCGGCACCGCCATTGACCTCGATATGCGCCAAGGTGCGGTGCCAGATCTGCCGAGGGCCGATCTCGCCCCAGTGCAGGTGGGGCGAGAGGCGGGAGGTGGAGGGCTTGTCCGGGCGGTTGCGATCGTTCCCGTAGCCTTTGAGGGCATCCTCGAGGAAGCGCTCCAGCTTCTCCACCGCGCCGGCTTCGCCCGGTGTCCAGTGTGCGGAGAAAGCCCCCGCCCAATCGGGGTTGCGCGGCAGAAGCGCCCAGGACTCCAGATCGTCGCTCTTGAGCGCCGGTGCCGCCTCCGCCTGCTCGGGTTTGGGCAGGGGCGTCGGCACCGGCATCTGGCGGAGCGTCTTCCAGAAGGGCGAGTAGACCTTGAAGGCGTCGCCTGCCTGGGTCTTTACCGTCCAGGGCTCCTGCAGCAAGGCAGCGTTGTGGCTCGCCACCTCGACGCCTTTGTCCTGCAGCGCGGCCTTGATCGTCTTGTCGCGGGCAATGCGCCAGGGCTCGTAGCAGCGATTCCAATGGATCGCCGTGGCGCCGCTCTCCTCAATCGCCTCGGCCAAGACCCGCTCGGCCGGACCACGGCGCAGCACCAGCGCCAAGCCAAGCTCGGCGAGGTCCGTCTTCAACGAAACCAGCGCATGATGCAGCCACCAACGCGACGCGCCGCCGAGGGCCCAGGCGCCGGCATCCTCGTCCTCAAGGATAAAAAGGCAAACGAGCGGCCGGCCGCTGTCGGCGGCGGCGCGGAAGGCTGGATTGTCGGTGAGCCGGAGGTCCTGACGGAACCATACCAGCACGGGCGAAGCGGAGCCCATGTAACCTGCGTCCCCAGACGGGTTGATTTTGTCGGCCGGCTGGCTTGCCGGTTGTTTCTGTGAGGGCTTTACGCGCGGGCCTTCGCGCCGGATCACAAGGCATAGTATGGGGCGATAGGCTGCAATGCTCGAGACGGGAAGGGGTAGACGCCTTGCCGGCCGAGCAGCCAAACCCGGAAGTCGTCGGCAAACAAACGGCTGATGGCTTCATCCAGCACGTCCAGGCCGCCTGTGAAGGCCCCGAAGGCCGGCAGCACGAGGCGCATGGGGTCGCCGACGAAGCAGCGCTGGGTCAATCGTTTTTGCCTGACCCGCACGCAGGCCTTTGGGTGGAAGTGGCCCGAGATCTCCCCGGCCGGCACCGGGCCGAGGCTCGCCTCATGGCGGAACAGCAGGGGGCCGACGACCAGCTCCTCGGTCACCGCGCCGCCCAGGCCGGCTTCGATGGCCGGGTCGTGATTGCCCAAGATCCAAGTCCAGTCGACGCCCGCCACCATCGTGCGCAACCGTGCATCGCTTTCGTCGTCGAGTCGCGCCGCGCTTTCTTCGTCGTGGAAGGAGTCGCCGAGCGCAACCACCTGGCGTGGCTTGTAGGTCGCGATCAGGGATTCGAGCAGGGTGAGGGTTGCCGCCGTGTCGTAGGGTGGCAGCAATTGGCCGGCCGCGGCGAAGGCGGCCCCCTTGCCGAAATGCAGGTCGGCGACCACCAGCATCTTGCGGTCGGGCCAGTAGAGGGCGCCGCGCCGGTCCATCACCAGCTCGGCGCCGTTGATGTAGCAGAACTGGCTCATATCGGCAGCAGGCCCTGCACGGTCTCGTTGCTCATTGCTTCTTCGATCAAGGCCTGCGCGCCCTCGTCCAGCAGCTCATCCAGGGCCTGGCCGTAGACCTGTTCCTTGCCGACCTCCAGCAGAACCGGCACCGCCAAGGGCGAGACCCGGTCCAGGCGGCAGTGCCGGATCCGACCCTTCACCCTGGCCAGCATCTGCGCCAGTCGGCGGATGTCGGTCAAGCCGCCCCCCGCATCGGCGCGGGTCGCCTGCAGCAGCACATGGTCGGGCTCATGCTTGCGCAGCACGTCGTAGATCAGGTCTGCGCTGAAGGTGACCTGCTTGCCGCTCTTCTCCTGCCCCGGCATGCGCCGCTCGATCAGCCCGGCGATCACCGCCACGTTGCGGAAGGTGCGGCGCAGCAGCGAGGACTCGGCCATCCATTCCTCCAGGTCGTCGCCCAGCATGTCCTCGTCGAAGAGGGCGTCGACGTCGTTGGCCACCTTCAGGCTCCAGACGGCGATGACATAGTCGGTGGCGACGAAACCGAGCGGCGAGAGGCCGGCCCGCTCCATACGCTTGGTCAGCAGCATGCCGAGGGTCTGATGGGCGTTGCGCCCTTCGAAGCAGTAGGCGACGAGATACTCGCGCTCGCCGCGTGGAAAGGTCTCGACCAAAAGGCCTTCCTCAGGCGGCATCACCGAGCGGCGGCGCTGCTGCGCCAGCCACTCCTGCACCGGCGGCGGCAGGTCGCCCCAGTCGGCTGGCGTCTCCAGCATGGCGCGCACTCGGTCGGCCAAGTGGGTGGTCAGCGGTAGCTTGCCGCCGACATAGGCCGGCACCTTGGGCGCGCCGCCCTTGCCGCGGACCGCCTCGACGGTCAGCTCGCGGATGCCGAGGAAGACCAGCAGCTCACCGCCGAAGATAAAGGTGTCGCCGGGGCGCAGACCCTGGACGAAATACTCCTCCACCTCCCCAAGCGACCGGCCGCCCTTCAAGCGCACCTTCAAGGTCGGCGCTTCGACGATGACGCCCACATTCATGCGATAGCGCTGGATTTGCCGCGGATTGGTCACCCGGTAGAGGCCGTCGGCGGCCTGCGCGACGCGACGGAAGCGGTCATAGCTCTTGAGCGCATAGCCGCCGTCGCAGACGAAGCCGAGCGCCTTGTCGAAGAGCTCCCGCGACAGGCTTGCGTAGGGCGCGGCCTTGCAGACCTCCTGGTAGAGCGTATCCGCATCGAAGGGCCCGGCGCAGGCGGTTCCGAGAATGTGCTGACAGAGCACGTCGAGGCCGCCTTGCCGTGGCGGATCGCCGTCCAGGCTGCCGGCGCGCACAGCCTCCAGGGCGGCCTGGCACTCCAGCACCTCGAAGCGATTGGCCGGCACCAGCAGCGCCCGGCTCGGCTCATCCAGACGGTGGTTTGCGCGGCCCAGGCGCTGCAGCAACCGGCTGGCTCCCTTGGGCGCGCCGATCTGGATCACCTGGTCGACCGCCGCCCAGTCGACGCCGAGATCGAGCGAGCTGGTCGCCACCACGGCGCGCAGGGCACCCCGCGCCATGGCGGCTTCCACTTTGCGGCGCTGCTCGACGGCCAAGCTGCCGTGGTGCAGGCCGATCGCAAGGCCATCCTCATTGCGGCGCCAGAGGTCCTGGAAGACGATTTCCGCCTGGGCCCGCGTGTTGACGAAGACCAGGGTGGTCTTGGCGGGCTTCAGGCGCTCGTAGACCTCCGCCAGGGCGTGCACCGCCATATGGCCCGACCAGGGCAAATGCGCCGAGGTGTCCAGGATCTCGATCTCCGGCTTGGCGCCGCTGTCGCCACGCACTTTGCGGACCGAGGCTTCCGCCGCGTCCAGGCCCGAGGCCAGCCAGCGCAGCAGGTAGTCTTCGTCGTGCACCGTGGCGGAGAGTCCGACCCGGCGGAGGCCGGGTGAGTGGCGGTCGAGGCGCGCCATGGCCAAGGCCAGGAGATCGCCGCGCTTGCTGTTGGCCAGCGCGTGCAACTCGTCCACGACAATGCACTGCAGGCCGGCAAAGATCTCCGCGGCGTCATGGTAGGACAGCAGTAGGGCGAGGGACTCCGGCGTGGTCAGCAGCATGTGCGGCGGCTTGTGCCGTTGCCGCTGCCGCTTGGCTTGCGGCGTATCGCCGGTGCGGGTCTCCACCGCGATCTCAAGGCCCATCTCGCGGATTGGCCGCTCGAGATTGCGCTCGATGTCGACCGCAAGCGCCTTGAGCGGCGAGATGTAGAGCGTGTGCAGGCCTTCGCTCGGCTGCTCCGCCAGGGCCAAAAGGCTGGGCAGGAAGCCGGCCAGGGTCTTGCCGGCGCCGGTGGGCGCGATCAGCAGCGCCGACTGCCCGGCCTCGGCCGCCTCGACCATGCTGAGCTGATGGCGATAGATGGCCCAGCCCTGCGCCGCGAACCAGTTGCGGAACGGCTCCGGCAAAGCTGGGTTGGGCGGGGAGGGGCTGGCGGTCGCTGTTGCCACTGAATGACTCTCGGATGCGCGGTGGCCTCAATCTGAGCCCCACCCGGCGTCGCGACAAGCTGGTCTCGACCGATCCGCGGGGCAGGGGTAAAGAACCCACTGAGATTGGAATTATGCCGGAGCGGCCCGCTGTTCTCGCCTAGTTTTCTGACTGCGAATGACCGTCCGGGCCGCTATCCCGACTCCTATTATGCGGCCACGGCCAAGACGATCGCGCCTTTTCCTGAGGCGCAGGAGCCTTTGCGCTGCGACGTTTGCGTCATCGGCGGCGGCTTCACAGGGCTTTCGACAGCGCTACACCTGGCCGAGCGCGGCCTCGACGTGGTGTTGCTGGAGGCGCACCGGGTCGGCTGGGGTGCCTCAGGTCGGAACGGCGGCCAGGTCGGCTCCGGCCAGCGCCTGGGCCAGGACAAGCTGGAAAGCTGGCTTGGCAAGGACGACGCCAAGGCGCTCTGGCAGATCGCCGAGGACGCCAAGGACTTGGTGCGCACCCTGATCCTCCGCCACGGCATCGCCTGCGACTTCAAGCCCGGCATCCTTTATGCCGACCATCGGGAGCGCTTCGTCAAGGACTCCCACGACTACGCGGCGCTGCTGCGCGACCAATACGGTTATGAGCAGATCCGGCCGCTCGGCCGGGACGAGGTCCGCGCGATGCTCGGCACCTCAGCCTACTATGGTGGCGCCCTGGACATGGGAGCAGGGCACCTGCATCCGCTCAACTTTGCGCTCGGCCTCGCCGATGCGGCGCGCCGGGCCGGGGCGCGGCTCTTCGAGAAGGCGCAGGTGCTCGCTGTCGAGGAGGGCACGCCCCACCGGGTGAAGCTCGCTCAGGCGGAGGTGGAGGCTGAGTTCGTCGTGCTGGCCTGCAACGGCTACCTCGACGATCTGGAGCCGCGGGTGGCCCGGCGGGTCATGCCAATCAACAACTTCATCATCGCCACCGAGCCGCTCTCCGAAGAGACCGCCAGCAACCTCATCCGCGACGACGTGGCCGTCGCCGACTCCCGCTTCGTCATCAACTACTATCGCCTCTCCGCCGACCGTCGCCTTTTGTTCGGTGGTGGAGAGACTTACAGCTATAAGTTCCCAGGCGACATCAAGGCCTTCGTCCGCCCCTACATGCTCAAGATCTACCCGCAGCTCGCCGAGGCGAAGATCGACTACGGCTGGGGCGGCACCCTGGCGATCACGGCCTATCGCCTGCCGTACTTCGCCCGCCTGGCCCCCAAGTACCTCTCCGCCGGCGGCTATTCCGGCCATGGCGTAGCGCTCTCCACCATGGCCGGCCGCATCGTCGCCGACGCCATCGGGGGTACGGCCGAGCGCATGGACCTGCTAAGCCGCCTGCCGGTGCGGTCCTTCCCAGGCGGTCCCCATCTCCGCTGGCCGCTCTTGGTACTGGCGATGAGCTACTATGCTCTAAGAGATAAACTCTAGACGGACTTGGTGGCCATCAACAAAACTTCTAATTGAAGAGCAGTAGCCTGATCCATCCCGCCACCAGCGCAGCCCCGTCGGGCTCTGGCGTCACGGCGCCGATCGCCGACCAGAGCGCATCGTTGCGGAAGCTGGTCCCGGCGTTCGACCCGCCGCCCGAAAAGCAGCCACCGTTGGTATGAATACCGATCGCCACGTCACCCGAACCGAAAACTGGACTGCCTGAATTGCCGCCCTGCGTGTCGACAACGTAACGGATGACCGCGTTCGTGGTCCCGTTGTCCACGTGGGACGTCAGCGTACCCGCATGCGTCTGTTGGGTCTGGTTGTCAGCGTTCCGCGGCGGCGGGTTACCGAAGGTCGGGGCCGGCCCATCGACACCGTAGCCGGTGATGGTGACCGAGCTTGGATTCGCCGTCTGAGAGATCTTGAAACCGCCGCCCTGCGCCTGGACCGGCGTCTGTCCCGTCTGGGTGTTTGGTTGCACCTTGAAGAGCGCCCAGTCGTTGCCGACGCCAGTGTATCCGTCGACTATGGAGCTGGTAATGATCTTGTACTGGTGCTGGACCGAAGGTGAAACCGTTGTGCCGTTGCTTTTAGAAGCGGGCACATTGAACTCAAGCGTCTGCGTCGTGCTGGCGATACAATGCCCAGCGGTCAGGATGGCACCGCCCTCAATGATCCACCCGGTGCAGCCAATCGGCATAATCCGCCCAGAGAACGGGTGGCTTGAGGACGCCCTATCGTCGTTGTTCCCGCAGATCGACTCGATGACCGCGTCGGTCGCTGGCGCGGCGCCCTCCTCTGGCGGAGTGGGAAAGGGCGCACGCTTGGGCGGTGGCGGAATGAACTGACCGAGGTTCGACCCGAAGAGTGATTGCATCGCCTGGGGTGCTGCAGTTGCCGGGCTCTCCGTGCCCGCGGTTGCCGGCAGGCCGATAATGACCTTTCCGATTGACGCCGTCGCCGCTTCGCCCTCGCCCGGCGCAACAACGACAGTCAGCCGCGAACCATTGAAGATCCCGGTAAGGCCCTCCCAGGCAGCCAACTGCTCCTGGTCGAAGATTTGCGTGTCCCCGTCAACTCCGGTGATCGTGAGCGTCCCCTTCGGTCCGAGATGGTAGTCCGCAAACTGAAGCTGAAGCCACTCAGCGCCTGCGATCTCGACGACTTGTTCGCTGCCCGACCCCAGTTCCGAGAAAATCCCGCTGAGTGCCTCAGGGGCAGTCTGGGCGGGCACAACAGCGTGCGGAACGGGTGCGGTCTGGGCCAGCGCGCCCTGTGCCCAGAAGCCGCAGAGCAACAGGGCTAGCAACAGGCGGCCTGGATGTTCTATTGAGAAGCCAGTCATCTCCATGCTCCTTATCTGCAATCTCCGGCTTCGGCCCAAAGAGGGGCGATCCGAGTCGCAATGGAGAAGGCCCAATGTCGATTCGGACCGCAGCCAAGGCAGAAGCCGTTGCACCGACCCCCGGCAGGTATTCAGTGGGTCGTGGTCTCGTGCGGCAAAGCCTGGTCCACACCGCCCGAAACACGTTTCACGGTTCGCACTTGGCGTCGGAGACGATCACTTGTGCAGGTAAAGCGCCCGGATCACGTTGTAGGGGCTTCCCGGGCCAATGTAGACCTGCACTTTGTTGCCGCTTGTCGCTGCGGCCAGGGCCGTGGCGAGCATCGGATCCTTCTGGTTGGCGATCATGGTGTGCCACCTGTTGGTGAATGGCCCATTTGGGCAGGTCAGAGCCACATAGTGATTGCCCCATCCGGCGCCCGTCCGGACGATGTCGCAGGTATGCCAGCCAGTCGCGGCTTCGACCACATTCTCGGGGCTGCCGTCCATCGACATAAGCGCCTCGCCGAGGCCGGCGGCAGCATTCTCTTGCTGCGCCTGGGCGGCATCGGGCACCAGAAGGGCGAAGAAGAGCGCTGAGATGGCGAGGGGCGTCTTGAAATCAACCTTGCGCATTCTAACCTCCATTTGTTCTGAAGTTAAGAGTTGCTCGCAAAAATTGATATCGGGTGGCAGACAGTTAATTCTTCAAAAGCAGCCTCATCCAAGCGTTCGAAAGGACGACGGGCCGGTCGCTGCCACCCGTGGCGGCCCCAGCATCGACAATTCCGGCGCCACAGTCTGCCGTCGTGCATTGCCGTGCCGAGACGGTGGGAAAGGGCTTTGCCGACCCGAGCAACTGTGACAGCACGGCAGCCGAAGAGATGCCGGGATTGAGCTCGTAGAGCATCGCCGCGACGGCCGCCACGTGCGGTGCCGCCATACTCGTTCCTTGATAGAATGCGTAAATGTCGTTCGCCGGAACGGTTGTTCCATCGTTCAGCGTCGACAAGATTCCGTTCGACGATTGGGGGACGGTCTCACCGCCGGGAGCGGCGATGTCGACGACAGCCCCGAAGTTGGAGCCTGATCCGGACCGCCCGAAGAAGGCCCGCGCCCCGTCCCGATTGGTTGCGGCGACGGTGATGACGCCATCGCAGCTTGCCGGCCGGAAGTTCGCGGCATTCGCATCGCTGTTGCCGGCTGCGACGACAACTGTTGCCCCGGCGGCTATCACATCGTCGACGGCGTCCTGGTATGCGGCCGAGCAGGCGCCGCTGCCGCCGAGGCTGAGGTTGAGAACCTGAGCGGGGTTCGGGTTGGTTGGGACACCCGGAACGGGGAGGCCGGCCGCCCAACGCATACCGTCGACAATGTCGCCGGTCAGCCCGCCGCATTTGCCGAGGACCCTGACCGGAAGGATCCGGGCCGACCCGGCAACGCCAGCGATTCCCACTGCATTGTCGGTGACGGCAGCGACAGTTCCTGCGACGTGGGTGCCATGCCAGGAAGAGTTCCTGGCCGGAAGCGGCCCGCATTCCCCGGCGGTCCACCAATCCCCGGGGTCGCTTGCGTCCGAGTCGCGCAGATCGCCGTCATTGGCGACAAAGGCATGCGAAATGAAGTCGAAGCCCAACAATAAGTTCGGCACGAGATCAGGATGCGGTCTGACACCAGTATCGATTACCGCCACCACCACTCCTTGGCCGTCCGCCCGAGGCCACGCGCCTGGCGCATTCACGCCCACTGGCGTCGAGGCATAATGCCATTGCTGTGCAAACAGCGGGTCGCTCGCCTGTTGCGGCTGCATGAGCGCCTCGACCTCGGCGTACTCGACATCCGGGTGTTCGGCGATGCGATCGGCGATCTCCTGGACCGTCTCGGCTACTTCGGCCGCCTCCAAGCTTTCAAGTCTTTGGCTGCCAGACAACGCGGTCACTGCGAAGACCTGAGCGTTGCCTGACATCGGACGGACAAACTCAAGTTCCGCCCCCGCCTGCTCCGCGAGCAGACGCTGGGTGTTCGCACGTGCGTTCGGCGCCGAGAGGCGCGTCGCCCGGTCTTCTCTATACTTCACGATAATGCGTGGCGTGATTGGCCCGACTGTGGTGACCGTCTCGTCCGCCGAGGCCTTGGGCGGCTGCGCAGGCGTCGGCTCAAACGCCGCCGCTTCATTAGCCACTGTCGATAGTAAAAACGCTGCGACGATCTTCGCCAGGGCGTTAGGTCGATTGTTGTAATTGCGCTCGCAAAATTGTCGCATAGTGAGTCCCTAACCTGCAGCAGTTCAGGAACGAAAGAGATACTGTGCAGAAATCAGTGTGAGCACGCAGTCCGATGCTCCTCAGACGGTCTCTCAAATCACACCTATCCTAATGACACTCTACACCTTCTGTGTGTAATTTTTTTGTGAAGTTCTCCACATTAAGTCTATCTCCACCCGACACTCCTTTTCAGCCGATTTTCGCTCTGTTCAACAACATCACGAAGAAGTTTCCCGCGGCTTTTCATGACGTGCTCCTGGACCCGATGCAGGATGTGCACAGCGCATGGATCTCTTCAGTCGCCTGCCGGTGCGGTCCTTCCCAGGCGGTCCCCACCTCCGCTGGCCGCTCTTGGTCCTCGCAATGAGCTACTACGCGTTGAGGGACCGGCTGTAACGATCGTTAGACGGAGTTCTGTGCCAACGCGCCCTACCGGATGTGCTGTTTTGTTGGTTTAAGCGGCGTTCGTCTGTCGGTTTGCTCGTTAAGATCAAAACGCGCCGATTGCCGCCCACCAACAGGACGATAGACTGTGAGAAGAGGTCGACCATCCCCTTCGCGACATGCCGGGTTAGGGAACAGTTGCCATGCCTTCGAATGACGCGCCGCGAAGCGCAAGGGGGGATCGCTCAATGTTGGTGACGGACTACATGATTTCCGCGCTTCGCGATCAAGGCGTCGACCATTGCTTCATCGACCTTGGCGGTTTGAACGACAGCTTCATGCCGCCACTGGCCAATACGAAGGGCCTGCGCACCATCGTCGCGGCCTTCGAGGGCGGCGCCGCCTACATGGCCGACGGCTATGCACGCGCCTCAGGTGGCCTGGGAGTCTGCCTCGGCATCGGCGGCCCGGGTATCCTGAACATGGTGACCGCGCTCACCGGTGCCATGTCCGACCGCAGCCCGGTCCTGGCGATCAGCGGTGAGGTTCCGCGCTCCTGGGAGGGCATGGGCGGCTTTCAGGACGCCTCGGGTGCCGCGATCGACGACATCGATGTGCTCCAGCGGGTGACCGGACTGTCGCTCTCCATGTCGTCGAGCGCGGTCGTGCCGCATCACCTGCGCCATGCCATCACGCATGCCTTCACGCGCCGGTCTCCGGTTCATCTCTCCGTACCGGTCGATGTGCAGAAGGCGGAGATAGACGACGACTGGCGGCCGGTGGCCGACACGCTCCGCTCGTCCCGCTTCCTCGACGCGGAGGCCCTCGAGAAGGCTGCTGAGCTGCTCAACGCGGAGGGGCACCAAAAGCTCATCGTCCTGGCCGGTCCCGGAGTTCTGCACGACCGAGGGACGGACGCACTACTCGCCTTTGCCGAGCGTTTCGATGTTCCTCTGGCAACCACCCTGTCTGGCAAGGGACTGATCCCGGAAGACCATCCTCTTGCGCTCGGTGTCTTCGGCTACGGCGGCTCGCGCTGGGCCATTGACGCGATCCGCTCCGATGAGACCGAGGTCCTGCTGATCATCGGCTCGGGCCTGTCCCAGCGCGACACCATGCAATGGGACCCACAGATGCTGCCCTCAAAAGCGCTGATACACATCGATTCCGACCCCTTACTGATCGGCCGCACCTGGGCGAGCGAGGTGGCGGTGGTCGGCAACACCGGCGAAGCGCTGAGCCGCCTCGCGGCGCTTAAGGACGCGGCGGGACTGGAAGCCGGGCGCGCGAAGCGTCGGGCTTTTCTCGAACAGATCCGCTCCGCTGGTCCGAAGGTCTACAACGTCGAAGACACCAAGAGCGATGTCCAGCCCATGCACCCGGCGCGCGTGGTCGCCGAGCTGCGTGCAGCCTTCCCTGACAACGGCGTTCTTTGTGTCGACTCCGGTGCGCATCGCGCCTGGTTCGCCGAGTATTGGGACGCCCGCGAGCCCGGTACCCACTTTTCGCTGACCAATCTCGGACCCATGGGGGGCGCCATCCCGCTCGGCATCGGGGCCAAGCTGGCCCGACCCGAGCGGCCGCTGATGGTTGCGACCGGGGACGGCTGCATGCTGATGCACGGCATGGAGGTGCACACCGCCGCCCGCGAGCAGGTCCCGCTCATCATCGCGGTGATGAACAACCATGCTTACGGCAACATCTACTATCGTGCCTCCAAGATGGGGCCTGGCCCGGAGCGCCTGACCGAAATCTCCGGCGCCGACTGGGTCGCCTTCGCGAAGGCGATGGGGGCGAAGGGCGAGCGCGTATCCAATCCCGGCGACATCGCCGCTGCCGTGGCGCGCGGACTCGAGTCCCAAGGCCCTTACCTACTAGATCTCCACATCGATAAGACCTATCCAACACCGGTTGGCGTCTGGCGAGAACGTCAGAAGGAATGGGAGGATACAGAGTGATGGCCAAGCTTCCTGACCCGACCGAGACGCTCACTGGCCCCGACCGCGAGGCATTCGACCACATGGCTGGCGCCCGCGCCCACGCCGAGGGCCGAAGCCAACTTGGCGAAGTCTACGTGCGGATGTTCAACAGCCCGAGCACGGCGGTGAAGGTGGGGGCACTGGGCGAGCATATCAGGTTCCACGGCGTTCTGCCCGATGACGTTCGGGAGCTGGCGATCCTACGCTGCTCCATGCGGCAAGGGTTCGGCTACGAGTGGTCGCACCATCAGCGCCCCGCGAAGTTGGCCGGGATCAGCCAGGAGGTGATCGATGACGTGACCGCGGGAAAGGTGCCAGAATCGTTGCCGGAGGTTTCGCAAGCGGTCCTCGAGGCAGTAGACGCGGTGATCGCTAAGCGCTCGATTCCCGCCGACGTCCAACAGCGCATCGTCGATGCTCATGGCACCGCTGGCGTGGTCGACGTGGTCGTCTTGTGCGGGCTCTACACGATCATCGGCTACATGGTGACGAGCTTCGACATTCCGCTCGAGGAAGGATTCCCCAAGCCGCCGTTCTGATCTTGCGGCCCGAGCGGAGAAGGGGTCCATGATGGGAACCCAACAAACATCTCGTCTCCTTCTATTCCTGAACTGGGCAGAAGCAGACAGCTAGTCGGCGATAGCGATGGCGACTTTGCCTTTATGGTGCCCCTCGCCGAAGTAACGTAGGGCTTCCGGTCGTCCATACCGCGTGAACAGGATGGCTTTCATGCCAATCGGTGTAGCAGTGATCGGTTCGGGCCTCACACGCCTTTGGCCGATCCCATGGCCCATCCGCATCAGGGATTGTAGGGTTGCATTGAGGCTTCACCACGACCTCGAACCAAACATAAGGAACCGGTCAGCATGCCCAACGACTCAATCCCGGCGCTCGGCGCCAACACGTTGCCTGACGGCGAGAGCGATCGGCTTCGCTCACTCATCGAGGCTTGGACGGATGATTGGGTGGGGGGCGAAATGGCCGAATGGGAGACCTTCTGGACCGAAGAGCCCGTGCTCATGCCGCCGGGGCAGCAGCGCATAGCGGGCGCCGGCAAGCTGGCCGACTACGTGACTCAGTCCTTCACGCCGGGCCTGCGCTATCGCTTCTCGGACTGGTCCTTCACCGGGCGGGAAGATCTCGCCGTCGTCACCAATCAGATCGCGCTGAGCAGCGACGACGCGGAGGCTGCAATGTCCTTCAATCAGATGATTGTCCTGCGCCAAGACAGCGACCAGCGCTGGCGCATACAGACCGTCATCTTCACGCCGACGGCCAGCTAAGCTCTAGATCCGCTCTTCCAGCCAGTCGGCGCAATAGCCGGCGATCTCTTCCCAGCCGGGCTCCATGAAAAGGTAATGAGCGTGGCCCTTGGCCAGGTGGAAGCTGCCCTTGGCGCCGTACTTCTGTGCGATCTCCTGGCCAACCGCGTGGCGGACGGCGCGATCTTCCTCGCCAGAGACGACGAGGACGGGGCAGCTCACCTTGTCGAAATCGACGGCAACGGCGCGATGGTCGTCGAACATCCAGAAGAACATCTCGAACATCACGCGGCCTGACTCGGGGCCGAGCCGATCGAACACCGCGTGCTGGGTCGCCTCGTCCAGCTTGTTGAAGGCGAAGGGCGCGATGAGGTCGAAGGCGACATGCACGGGCGCCTTCCAGAAGGGGCCTTGCTCCATGAAGCTCCGCGCGACGGCCCGCTCGTCGTCGGTTTCCGGCAGCATTCCCCAAGCAGAGTTGGGATTGATCAGCACCACGCCGCTGGCAAGGCCCATGGCGGCGACCTGCTGCGCCACCAGGCCGCCCACCGCATGGCCGAGCAGAACCGGCGCCTCGTCCAAGCCCCGGACGAAGGCGGCGATGTCCTTGGTGTAGTCCATGATGCTGGTGTCAGCGAACTCGGGGGGCCGCTCCGCCTTCGGGTCGCCGTCGTGATAGCGCAGCGCCGGCGCGTGGACGGTCCAGCCGCGCGCTCCGAAGAAACCCTTGTAGGTGTCCAGACACCAGGGCCCGGCAAAGGCTCCGTGAATCAGCACAATCGACTTTCCCATGCCTCAGATCTCCCACGTCACGTGCCGTTTGTCTCGCGAAGCGAAGCATCATTGTGGCAGGTCTGCTAAGCAAAGCACCACTTTCCGCAAAGGCGGAATCGGATCGTTAGGAAAGGAGAGCATCATGCGTGTGATACAAGCATCCTGTCTTGTTCTCTCCGTCAGCCTCTTGGCCGTTCCAGGTGGCGCACACTCCGTGGGTGAGGACATCACCAACGCCATCCTCACCAAGAGGTCGGCCGACTGCGCCGATTACGTCGGCAGCTATTCCGCCTCGGTCGAGGATATCTCCCGGCAGAAGGCCTTCATGTCGCAGGTCACGATCGAGGTCGACGGCGACAGCTGTGTGATCACCTCCAACGGCATTCCCAATCACGACTTCAATGGGCCCACGGCGGACTTTGCCAACCCGGTGCGGGAGCTGTCCGGTACCTTCCGCATCCCGCGCAATCCGAAACAGACGGGCTCCACAGTGCGGCTGTCGCAGAGAAGCTATGATGCGATTCTGCTCAACGGCACGCCGGTCGACCTCCTCTCCGCCGGCTGCTACCGGCCCAACGCACCCCGCGCCGACAAGAACGGCAACGTGCTGATTGGCTGCCGTGACACCGATCCCTGGCTGCTTGATCCGCCGGCCCTTGGGACCGTATTCGGTGTCGATCAACACAATGCGCACGCGCAGCCAGACGGCCGCTATCACTACCACGCCAACCCCAACGCGCTGTTCCTGGACAACGATCTTGAGATGCCTTCACCGGTGATCGGCTTCGCTGCCGATGGCTTCCCTGTCTACGGAACCATCTTCCGCGATCAGGACGGCGTCATCCGCCGTGCTCGCTCGGGCTACGCCTTGAAGACCGAGCCAAGACCGGCGCCGCCGGACGGGCCGGGCGGCATGCCGGACGGGACCTACCTCGAGGACTACGAATTCACCGGCGAGGGCGACCTGGACCGCTGCAACGGAATGACGGTGGACGGGCAGTACGGATACTACGTGACCACGTCCTACCCCTGGGTCCTGAACTGCCTGGTCGGCGCTCCGGACCCCTCGTTCGACAAGCGATAGGACGTAGCTTCCGTCAACGGCGCTCGTCCGTGCTTGTCACAGCAAGTTGACGTTCTTCCGCCCTGCTGTAAGGTCTATACATGTGGGCACTGTGGAAAACTAAAAAAACCACTGCACTAGGGAGGAGCTTCAATGAAACAACATGCAATCGCGTGGTCGCTCTGCGCAGCCCTGACCTCTGGTTTGTTCCTCGGTCTACCGGCTGTTGCGGCCGCTCAAGACAACGGCCCCGCCATTACCCCCACCACGGTCTTGTCCGGACTGGATAATCCATGGGACATGGCCTTCCTGTCCGACGGAACGATGTTCTTCACCGAGAAGTGCCGCGGTCTCTCCGTGATGCTCCCCTCGGGCGAGGTCAACGCGCTCTTGGGCATGAAGGGCAGCGAAGGCTACGCCAGCACCAACGATGACCTCTTCTGCGAAGGGCAGGCGGGGATGAACGGCGTGGCGGTCGATCCCAACTTTGCCAGCAACCGGCAGATCTACGTCTACTCCACCTCCAGCCTGTCCGACCCGGTCACCAACCGCGTCATGCGCCTGAAGGTGAACGACGATCTCACCGGCGTGTCGGACCGAACCGACATCATCGATGACATCCAGTACAAGCCGGCCGCGACGAACCATCCCTTCGGCGGCCCCGGCGCGCACAACGGTGGGCGCGTCCGCTTCAATCCGGGCGACGGCTTCCTCTATGTCACCACCGGCGACACCCACAACGGCAAGGTGCCGCAGAGCCCGACCTTGATCGGCTCCAAGGTGCTGCGGGTCGACCGGGACGGCAATGCCGCGGCCGGCAACACGCCGCCCGAGGGCTTCGATGCGCGGACCTACACCTACGGTCACCGCAACGTGCAGGGCATCGCCTTCCGGCCCGGCGACAATCAGCCGGTCGTCGCCGAGCACGGCCCCTGGCACAGCGATGAGATCACGGTGCTGAAGAACGGCGGCAACGGCGGCTGGGACCCGCGCCCCAACGTAGCCGGACGGGGAGACTGCCCCGACGACTATTGCGGCTATGAACCGAACCAGATGGACGGCATGGACCCGAAGGAACGGGCCAAGTACATGCCCATGACCGACACCAAGACCTTCCCTGAGGCCATGCGTCCGGCCTGGACCAACAACGGCCTGTCGCAGGGCACCTCCTCGGCCGAGTTCCTCACCGGCGAGCAGTGGGGCGATTGGGACGGTCGCCTGGTTGTCGGCATCATGGGGATCGCCTTCGGCGGCACGCCGGTCGGTCAGCGTATCGACGTGATCGACCTCTCGGACGACGGCATGTCGGTGAAGGAAGTCACCACGATGGCCATTCCCACGGCGCCCGGCCGCTATCGCTCTGTCGTGCAGGGGCCGGACGGCAACCTCTACACGGCCGTGGATCAGGGCGAGATCTACATGCTCAGCCCGAACTGAGTCGTCTTGGTCTCTATCTCAGCCGCGCTGTCTCCCCGGCAGCGCGGCTGCTCCCCAACGCCCGACATTCTCCAGGTAGGTGCTGAATGAAGAGACCGACGTTGCTCGTCGTTGCCGCTCTGTTGACGATCGGCGCTGCCGAGGCCCGAGCGATCGACTTGGCCGTGGCGGAAAAGACCTACGCGACGGTCTGCGCCAATTGCCACGGCCGGACCGGGAAGGGCATGGCAAGCTTTCCCTCGCTCGCGGGACAGGAAGCGGACTACATCGCGCTCCGACTCAAGCAGTACCGCGCCGGCGAGAAGGTCGGGCCCAATACGCCTTTGATGATGCCGCAGGCCACCGAGCTCTCCGACGACGAGATCGCCAGCCTCTCGGCCTATATCGCGACGAGTTTCAAGTGAGCGGCCTTTGCTGCTGGGCAGGGGTGGCACCGCGCTCTCGACTCTGGCCCAACTATGGATACTCGGGTCAAGCCCGAGTATGACAGAAGGAGCTGGCCACAGGTGTGGGGGCACCACAAGCTGTCACCCCGGACTTGATCCGGGGTCCATTAAACGACTGGGCACGAACCTGGGACCAAGAAGCCGAACGGCCGCATGGACCTCCTATGCCACCGGCTGTCCGGTCCCGCCCTCGCTTTAGAAGCCCCCTCACAGCTCCTTCTGCAGATCGATCCGCTCCGGGCCGTCCGGGTACTGAAAGCGGGAGAACTCGCGGTAGCCCAAACGCTCGTAGAAGCTCAGCGCCTGCCAGGAGTAGGTATAGAGCATGGCGCGCCGCGCGCCGCGGCGGCGGGCTTCCTCTTCGAGGCCCGACAGGATCTCTTCGCCCAGTCCTTGGCCGCGTAGGGCCTCGTCGACCCAGAGCCCGCGCACTTCCAGAGCCCCCATATTGAGGATGCCGCGACCGCCGGCGACGATGGTGCCGTCTCTGACGAGCACGAGCGAGTAGCTCTTCCAGTCCCAGGTGGAGTGCGCCGCGTTGTAGTCCGCGAACTTGCCCGACAGCACCGCGTAGGCCGCGTCATCCGGCTCGACCAACTCCAAATCGCTCAAGGCTGACCTCCGCTTGCGCCCTCACCACAGATACGCGCAGTCACGCATCCATCGGCGGCGCAAGACAAGCTCCAAGAGCGGCGTTCAGGTCGGCGAAAAGCTCATGCCCAGCGCATCGCCGAAAGGAGGTCCAGCACGCTTCGCTCTTCTTCCAAGTGCACGAGATGACCTGTCGTAGGGACCTTCACCTCTTGCGAGCACGGCAGGACCTCGGAGAGAAACGAATTGGTCGGCCCGACGAGGGGATGGTCTTCTTCGCCATAGATGAGGTTTGTCGGAACGCGCAAGGCCTGAAGCTGCCGTTCCAGGTCGAACAAGGAGCGACGGTTCCAATGGACCGTCTTCAGTGTTTGAATGGCCCCTTGCACGGACTGGCGGCGCAGGCGCTCAAGATAAGCGCGCCAGACGTCCGGCGCCTTCTGCGGCATCCGGCGATAGGCTGGGTCGCTTGAAAACCACTGCACGGCGCCGTCGCCGCCCAGGCTGCGCAAGAGGCCGAGTTCCTCGCCAAGCGCGGCGCGATAGCGCGCGCGTTCCGCGTCATCTCGCGGTCCGCTGCTGCAGCCAACCAGGGTCAGAGAACGGAGGCGGTCCGGCGCCTCGAGCGCAAACATCAACGACGTAAAGCTGCCCATGGAGCAGCCGACGAGATGGAAGCGATCGAGCCCGAGCCTGTCGACAACCTCGGCAAGATCTTCGGTCGATCTCTCCTGGCCATAGACGTGCAGCTCCTCCGGCGTGTCCGAGGGCGAAAAGCCGCGCGCCGCGTAGCGGACACATCGGAATTCCGGAGTGAGGTGGGAGATCAGGCCGTCCCAGGTTCGCCAGTCTCCGCCAAACTCGTGTGCAAACACGATTGGTGCGGCGTGACGTGGCCCCTGATCGTCGACGAACAGCCTTATGCCGTCGCTGCAGGTCACGTTCAGGGTCACGAGTCTTCGTCGCCTCTGTTTACGTGGGCCGGCGTCACGGTCGTCGCCCGATGTGCGCGCTGCGGATCGTTGTAGAAGGGGTCGGTCCCCTCCGGCTGAAAGATCAACTCGCGGTGGCTCGCGCCAGGCGGAGCCTGCGCAAGACGCCAGTACTCTTCGGCGATGATCTGCGGATCGAAGGGCGTGCCCTCGGCGACGATCCCGCAGATGGCGATGACCGCGACCTGCACGCCGTGCGGCGCAAGCGCCTTGTTGAGAGAGAACGCCAAGCTCCGCAGAGCTGCCTTGCCGAGCGCGAGAGAAGACCATTCGGGATAGGGTTCCAGCGCCAGCCCACCGCCGGTGAAGAGGATGGCACCCGACCCGCGTGCCATCATGGCCGTGGCGACGGCCTGTGCGGCCACCAGGCCGCCGACCAGATTGACATCGAACTCCGCTCGAAGCCGCGCAACGCTCAACGTAAGCGGACCGGCCGCCTTCAGCACCGCCGCATTGTAGACCAGCGTCGTGCAGGGACCCTGGCGCCACTCTAGCGCATCGATCGCACGGGTCAGCGCGCCGGGCTCGCCTGCATCCGCAGTCTCGGTGGCCGTTGCGACACCAAGGGCGCCCAGTCCTTCGGCCATCGACTGGAGAGACGAGGGGTCGCGGGCGACCAGCCCGATCCGATGCCCCTCGGCACCGAAGCGGCGGGCGATGGCCTGCCCCAACCCCGGTCCCGCCCCGATGATGATGCAATGGGCCATGGTCATCTCATAATGATTAATTGTTGACAATTATCCAAAGCGAATTCAGCCTTGGCGTCAAGCTGGTAATGGAGCGCAAGCATGTCGGCCAAGCCGCACCTGAAGATCGTCAAACGAAGCATGGCGGACTTGGCCGCGGATCGCATTCGCGCCGCGATCCTGTCCGGCGCATTGCCGCCGAGCGCCCGTCTGGTCGAGGCGTCCTTGGCGGAGGAGATCGGAGTTAGCCGGGGCACAATTCGTGCGGCGCTGTCCGAGCTTGAGCGGGACCGCCTCGTCACCTGCGCGCGCTACAGTTCCTGGTCGGTCGCGACGCTGGACGCGCAGCGGCTCTGGGAAATCTATACCATGCGCGCGACGATCGAGAGCGGCGGCGCCAGATTGGTTGCCCAGCAGGTCAGCGACGATGACGTGAGGGCCATACGCGCCGCAGAGAAGAAGCTGGACGCGGCCGAGCGTGGCGCCAAAGCCGCCGAGCGACTGGCCTGCGATCTCGACTTTCATACGACGATCGTCCAGCGCTCGGGCAACCGGCTGCTGATCGACGCCTACGCCTCGATCATGGACCAAGTGCGCTGGGTCTATGCGGTTTCGGAGCGACGCAGCCCCGCACGGATCGATCTCGTTGCGTGGCATGCCCCGCTGGCCGACGCAATCTGCCGTGGCGACGCCGATGAAGCTGCCAAGCTCGCCTTCGATCTCTGCCTGCGCAGCCTGGACGACGATCTTCGTGAGGCCGCGCCAACGCAGGACGACGGAGCGGCATGACGGACGGGGCCGTTTATGCCGAAGTGGGCGAGGGGGGCGTGGTCGAGGTCGTGCTCGACCGGCCGGCCAAGCTCAATGCCATGACCTCGGCCATGTATGGCGATTTCACCGAGATCTTCGACGGCATCGCCTCTGACCCGGCCGCCCGCTGTGTCATCCTGCGCGGAGCCGACGACCGCGCGTTCTGCGTCGGCAGCGACATCGCCGAGTTCGCGGCATCGATCGGCGATGCGAACGCCCTGCTCGATGCGGCGAAGATCGGCCGACGCGCCGGGGACGCGCTGCTCGACTGCCCGGTGCCCGTGGTCGCGGCCATCCCCGGCGCCTGCTTCGGCGGCGGACTGCAATTCGCCTGCGCCTGCGATCTCCGCTTCGCGGCGCCCTCCGCGTCGTTCGGCATTCCTGTGAAGGACCTTGGCATGCGCGCCGAGCTGCCGGATCTGCGCGCCATGCTGCGTGCGCTCGGCGGCCCGCTTTGCCTCGACCTGCTGCTCACCGGACGTAGCGCCGACGCGGAAGAGATGAGCGCGCGGGGCTTTCTTCAGGGGCTCAGTGATACGCCGGTGGAGGCGGCACGCCTCGCGGCCCGGCGGATCGCCTCCGGCGCCCCCAGTGCGGCCCGTTGGCACAAGCGCGCCGTCCTGGCTTTGCTCGATGGGAGAGACAGCCAGCTGCCGGACGAGGCGCGCGATTGCTACAGCGCGCGCGAGTTCGCCGAAGGCTGCGCGGCCTTCGTCGAAAAGCGCCGGCCGCTTTTTCCTCCGCATGCCGCCCAGCACGCAGAGGACGCTCCGTGAGCGCGGCCGAGACCCCGCTTGCGGGCACAACGGTCGTGGAACTGAGCCACGTGCTCGCGGGCCCCATCTGTGGCCTGATGCTGGCCAATCTGGGAGCCCGCGTGATCAAGGTCGAACGTCCGCCGAAGGGTGACGGCCAGCGTTGGGATGTGGCGGGCGAAGATCGGCTCGGCACGGACAGCGCGAGCTTTTTCACCCTCAACCGCGGCAAGGATGGCCGGATGCTCGATCTCAAGAGCGCGCCGGATCGCGCCGCTTTGTGGGCGCTGATCGGCGAGGCGGATGTCGTGATCGAGAACTACCGCGCCGGTGTGCTCGATCGGCTCGGCTTCGGCTATGCCGACATCGCCGCGCGCAAGCCCGACATCGTCTACTGCTCCGTCTCCGGGTTCGGGCGCACGGGGCCCTGGGCGGAGCGGGGCGGCTTCGATCTCATCGCCCAGGCGATGAGCGGCTTGATGAGCTTCACCGGCATCGAAGGCGACGAGCGCCCGGTGAAATGCGGCCCGCCCGTGACCGACATCATGGCCGGCGTGCTGGCCGCCATGGGCGTTCTCGCCGCGCTCAACCGGCGGGCCCGCACCGGGCAGGGCGACCACGTCGAAACCTCCCTGCTCGAAGCCGGCGTAATGCTGACCTATCTGCAGTCGGCGCTGACGCTCGCCTCCGACGTCACGCCGGCCCCGATGGGCACGGCCCACCCGCTCTATTCGCCCTATGAGTGCTACCGCTGTGCGGACGGCTGGATTGCGCTCGGCACTGCCAACGAGGCCAACTGGCGACGCCTTCTCGAGGCGCTCGGCGCCCCGGAAATCGCCGACGACCCCAGGTTTGCGACAACGCCTTGGCGCGTGACCAATCGCCATGCGCTGACGGCCGCGCTCACGGAGCGCTTCGGCGCGGACAGTCGCGATGCCTGGGTCGCCAAGCTGTCCACGGCTGGCGTCCCCTGCGGCCCCGTCCTGACCATCCCGGAAATGGTCCAGCACCCGCAAGTCCTGGCCCGCGACATGATCGTCGAGGCCGACCACGCGGAACTGGGCAGAGCGCGCACGGTCGGCTTTCCGATCAAGTTCGCCTGCAGCGACACACCCGATCTCAAGCCGGCCCCGATCAATCCGGCGCGGTAAGGCCGGCCCCCGCATTGTAGTCGGCGCATTTGCCCGACAGCTTGGCGTAGGCAGCGTCATCCGGCTCGACCAACAGCAATTCGCTCAAGGCGGACCTCCGCATGGGTCGTCACTGCTTTCCGCAGTCACGCATCGACCCCCGGCGTCTGGCGAGCTCCGAAAGCAGCGATCAGGCCGGCGAAAAAGTTATGCCCAACGCGCCACTGATGACGCGGCAGGCGGTCTACATTTCGTGGAGTTTGGGTGAGACGACTCCCGGTCCGGCCTTTCCCTGCGATGCTCTATGCAACGACTGATATCAGCCTTCAATTCAGTCAGGGCCGCTTTGGAAGAAAATGAATTACTGGAATCGAAAAAGTCACTACAACTCATACGAGTTTGATGGTGCTACAACAACGCCGCACTACACAGATGCTAATAGACTTTATAGAGATATCGAACTTCAGAAAGCTACATGCTGCCAGAATAGACCTTGCGGAAAAGCAGACGCTGCTAGTCGGTGCCAACAATAGCGGCAAGACGTCTGCAATGGTGGCTTTGAGGCTGTTTCTCAAGAACAGGGGAGGTTTTTCCGTACGAGACATCACGGCCTCAAATTGGGCTAAGATCGAAGAAACAGCAGAGAGTTGGCGAACGCTCTCAGATGACGCGCACTGCGAAGCGGAAACGCTCAACATACTACTGCCGGCACTAGATGTGTGGATTTCGGTTACAGACGATGAACTCCATCACGTTGCGCATCTCATTCCGAACCTGGATTGGGAAAAGGGCCGGCTCGGCGTACGTATGCGCCTTGAAGCGAAATCCGTGGAAGAGTTGGCAGAAGACTATCGATCGGCACGGGCAAAGTCAGAAGAGCGCGTAGCGAAGTACCAGACGGGGCAAGAAGCACCGCCAGAAGGGTTTTCTCTTTGGCCAAAGTCATTTCAAGATTATCTCGACCGCAGGTTCTCAAGTGCTTTGACCTTACGGGCCTATCTTCTTGATCCTAAGAAGATCGTATTACCGAACGCGTATCAACGAGCTTCCCCGCAATCATTACCATCGTCTCCGCAGGCAATCAGCGGCGACCCGCTCTCGGGTCTCGTACATATTCGGGAGATCGGTGCACAACGCGGCTTCGCCGATGCTTCCGAAACTCGGCGGACGGAGGAAGACGAAGGAGATGGGAAAGCGGGCGGTACATCGCGACGGCTATCAGATCAACTACAAGCCTATTACAAACGTCACCTCGATCCAGATAAGGATCCGTCCGACGAGGACGTCTCAGCGCTGGGTGCATTTCACACTGCGCATCAAACTTTCGACCAACGCTTAAAGCAGGGATTCCATCACGCCATCGAGGAGTTGGAGCAGCTTGGTTATCCCGGCATGGCAAATCCCAAGCTCTCGATCTCTACACAGTTTCGTCCGACCGACGGCCTCGATCATCCGGCAGCTGTTCAATATGACGTCGGCAGCGCTAGCGAGCCGATCCGGCTTCCGGAGGACTATAGCGGACTTGGGTTTCAGAACCTGATTTCGATGGTCTTTCGACTAATGCGTTTCCGTGACGAGTGGATGCGTGTCGGGAAGTTGTCAGTTGCAGATGAACCGCACAATGCAGAGGCGATCCCGCCGCTTCAGCTGATCCTCGTCGAAGAGCCCGAAGCGCATCTTCATGCCCAGGTCCAGCAGGTTTTTATCCGCAAAGCTTATAGCGTGTTGCGCAATCACAACGAACTTCGCGACGCTAAAGTCTATCGCACACAGCTCATTGTCAGTACGCACTCGAGCCATATTGCTCATGAGGTGGACTTCGCCAACCTACGCTATTTCAAACGCCAACCGGTAGCGGATGTCAGCGTCCCAACATCTATAGTCGCCAATCTGACGGGGCTATTCGGCGCAGATACCGAGACTACGCGCTTTGTGAGGCGCTATCTGCGCACTACGCATTGTGATCTTTTTTTTGCTGACGGTGTGATCCTTATCGAGGGTGCTGCAGAGCGTATATTGGCTCCGCATTTCATCGATCAGCAGTTTCCGAGTTTAGCATCGCGATACTTATCAATACTGGAGATTGGCGGGAGTCACGCACACCGGCTAAAGCCGTTGATCGAAATGCTATCGATCCCGACTTTGATCATCACCGATCTCGACTCCGTCGATCCAACCAACGGGAAGGCCATGCAGCCAAAAACCGGTGTAGGTCTGGTCACGGCAAACACTGTGTTAAAGACCTGGGCGCCAAAGAAAACACAATTGGACGACCTCCTGAATGAAGAACCGGTTCCCTTGGCGTCTGGTGACGGCTATGGCGTTGTTGGCGTTGTCTATCAGAGAGAGATCGAAGTCAGCTTTCCCGAGGGAGCAAACGCTACAATCCAGGTCCCGAGTACATTTGAGGACGCGCTCGCACTATCGAACCTATCTATAGTCGCCAAGCTTTCGGGCGTACCGACTACGAACGCAATCGCAAAGATCATCAAAGACGGCGTAGATGCGGATGACATTGCCAAGAAACTGTACGACCAGCTTCGCAAGCGGGCTGAGAAGGCGGGTTTTGCCCTAGATCTCTTGGCGTCGAAGAAGTTCCACGAGCTTGTGGCGCCACCCTACATTGCTGAGGGGCTGACCTGGCTCGACAAACGACTTGGCAGCACAAGCAGCCTAACATGACGCTCACTCAAGAGACCCTTGAAGACGACAGCTACGACGCTTCCGCGGACAAAATCATCCGGCAAGCACTGTCGTTGGATTCGCCGCAGAGTTTCTTTCTCTACGCCGGTGCAGGCTCTGGAAAGACACGCTCGCTAAAAGATGCGCTTTACAGTGTACTGGAGCAGTACGGTGAGACACTCGGACGCCGAGGCCGCCAAGTTGGCGTAATTACTTACACAAACGCGGCGCGCGATGAGATCCTTCGGCGAGTAAAGCAACATCCTGTGTTTCATGTGGCGACGATCCACAGTTTCGCCTGGACACTGATTCAGGGGCGCAACGAGGATATCCGACGATCGCTCGCAGCACGGTTACCGGAAGAGATAGCAAAGATAGAAGAGCAGCAAGCAAACGGCCGCCCCAGCAAGGCCTATGACGATCGCGCCAGAAAGATCGAATCAAAACGGGCGCGCCTTGAGGATCTCCCTAACGTCCACGTCTTCACTTACAATCCGAATGGGGACAACGTCGGCCGTGACGCGCTCTCTCATGAAGAAGTTATCTCTATGTCATCAGAGCTTCTAGCTACGAAGCCGACGCTGCAAAAAATTGTTCTAAGCCGCTATCCTTTCCTTCTGATTGATGAGAGCCAGGACACGCTTCGTCCGTTCATGGAAGCCCTTCTTGTGGTCGAAGAACTCAACAGGGGCAGTTTTGCCCTCGGCCTGTTCGGCGACACGATGCAACGGATCTATGCACACGGTAAGCCCGACCTTGCTGATGCTGTGCCTTCCCATTGGGATCGGCCAGCAAAGGTCATGAACCATCGAAGCCGGGAGCGAATCGTCCAGCTTGCCAATGCAATTCGTGCAGATGTGGACGGTCGCGAACAGCGCGCCCGTCTGGATCATAGCGGTGGTCATGCGTTGGTCTACATTCTACCGACGTCGATGTTAGACAAGCCGGAGACAGAATCTGTCATCCGAGAAGATATGGCGAAACGGACAGACGATCCGGCATGGCGCGAACCGAACGCTGTTAAGACACTAACACTAGAGCATCACATGGCAGCGGCTCGCCTTGGATTCGAAACAGTCTTCGATGCATTGGATCCCATATCGAGCTATCGGACAGGGTTTCGAGACGGCACGCTGGCACCGCTCAGGCTTTTCACCGAACAAGTACTTCCACTCGTGGTAGCCGACAGCGCTGGCGATGCCTATGGCGTTATGACAGTGCTGCGTGAACATTCACCGCTCTTGTCGAAAGCAGCTCTGCGCTCCACGGAGACTGGTGCGACGTCCCGGATGAGGCTTGTTCGACATGCAACGGCCGCTTTGTTGCAGCTCTTTGGAAATGAAGCCAATCCCAAATGCGGCGAAGTCCTCGATGTTGTTGCTAAGACGCGCCTGTTCGCAATTCCCGAGGTTCTCTTGCCGTTTGCAGTTCCGGACACTTCGGAGCTAGCTGATGTAATTGATGATCAAGCTGACGAGTACTCCGCCGCATGGCGCGCCTTCCTCCAAGCGCCGTTTTCAGAGGTCGCCATCTACAAGGAGTACGTCTCAGACCGCAGTCCCTACGGGACTCACCAAGGGGTGAAAGGTCTAGAGTTTCCGAGAGTTATGGTGATAGCTGACGATGCCAGCATGCGATTCAAAGCCGCAGCATCCTACGAAAAGCTATTTGGAGCGAAGCCCTTAAGCTCCACCGACAAGAAGAATGCCAGCGAGGGCAAGGAAACATCGGTCGATCGCACGCGCCGACTTCTCTATGTTACGTGCACGCGGGCTGAAGAGGGCCTTGCGTTAGTCGTGTACAGCGATGCACCAGACGCCATTGCGAAGGCGCTGGAAGGCAAAGGCTGGTTCTCCGCTGAAGAACTAGTCACGGACATTGGCTAGGAACTAGCGCAGCTATAGCTGATACGCTCTGTACGACACACCCTATTCGGCGGCTTGGGCCTGCACGGTCGTCTTGCGGGCGGGCGTGAAGGGCACCACGCGTGAGGAGGTGGGCGCCATTAGCGCTTCCACCCGCTCGACCGCGCGGGGCATCTGGTCTGCCGCCGGGGTGCGGTCCTCGGGCTTGTCTTCGCCGAGCCAGGCGACGGCGCCGGACTTGAGGAAGCGGCGGTGCACCAGGGTGATGTCGCGGGTGACCCGCTTGGGGCCGTACTTCAGGAGCGCGCGGTAGGCCTTGCCGATCAGGCGGCGCATCGAGATCGACGAGCGGTTGCGCGTCATCTTGTCGGCCTTGCGGAAGGGCTTCAGCGCCCGGCGCATGGAGTTCTCGCCGGTACCCACGTCGAAGAGATAGACTGGCTTGCCGGTGGCGCAGGCCTCGGTGATCATCGAGACGCTGTCGCCGGTCACCACGATGCTGTCGGCCAGACCGAGGAAGCCGAAGTAGGGGTTGGCCGCCGCGTCCTCTTTCCACTCGTAGAGGACGTAGGGCGCCTGCAGGCGGCTGCGCAGCCCCTCCACCGCATCCGGGCGGGTGCGCCGGCTGGTGGTGATCAGCAGGGTCGCGTCTTCCGCCTTGGCCAAGCTGTTGAGCTCATCGGCCAGGCGCTCGCCGGCACTGCGATCGAGGATGTAGGAGCCGCTGTCGCCGCCGATCAGCACGGCGATGTAGGGCCGGTCGTGTTCCTTGATCTTGTCTTTCCAGGCCTCGGATTCGCGCGCCAAGCGCTCCGCCGTCACCCGGTGCAGCGGCGCTTCGATCTCCAGCACGTTGTCCCGCTCCGGCAGGCGATACTGCGGCGGGGAGACGATGAGGTCGGAAACGTCGAGCTGCCCCCAGGGGCGGCCGAGATGGACGATCTTGGTCTTGCCGCCCGACTGCTCCTGGATCCAGCGGGCCGCGGCCTCGTTGCGCCGGCCGGCGGTGATCACCAGGTCGGGCCAGGGCTGCTTCAGCTCGGCGGCGCTCTCGCGCTTCCAGCCCAAGAGGTGGCCGCCGAGGTGCGGCCAGTTGATCAGCGCCTCGAAGCGCCGGTACTTCGGCTTGATGCGACGCACCGGATAGGGCAGGGCCTCGGCAAGGGCCAGCACCTGCGTATTGTCGCCGGCGCGGAAGGCTTCCAGCGCCCAGACGGAGGGGTTTTCCGCAGGCGCCGTCGTCTCGCGCGGTGCCGCTACCAGCGGCGCCGGAGCAAGATCGTCGTCGAGGGCCCGAAGGGCGCTGCTTTGAATCGGCGGCGTCATGAGACCAGTCGGCCGTCGGTTTCGAGCAGCGAGCGGGCGTAGTCGTCCGGCAGCGCCGCGACCGTGGTGCGGTGCATGCGCCGGGTATAGCGGCTCTCGTCGAAGGCGGTGCCTTTGTGGAGCAGGCCGACGTTCTGCCAGAAGAGCACGTCGCCCTCCCGCCACTTGTGGCGATAGACGAAGTCGTCGCGCACCTGGAACTCGAAGAGCTGGTCGAGCAAGGCGCGGCTCTCCGCCTCGCCGAGCTCGACGATGCGGGTGGCATAGGCCGGGTTGACGTAGAGCGCCTTGCGGCCGGTGCGCGGGTGCTTGCGGACCAGCGGGTGCACCACGTCGGGGTAGGCGGCGCGGCGCTCGTCTGTCAGCGGCGGCTGGGAGGGGTCGCGCTCGCGCAGCAGCTCGTAGTACTGGGCGAAGCTGTGCAGCGCGTGCAGGCCCTCGATGCGCTGCTTGGTCTCTTCCGGCAGCGCGTCGTAAGCCATGAACATGTTGGCGAAGAGGGTGTCGGCGCCTTCCGCCGGGCACTGGTGGCCGTAGAGCACCGAGCCCATGGCCGGGTATTGGATGAAGGACTGATCGGAGTGCCACAGCCGGCCGACGCTCTTGTCGGCAACCCGGCGGCCGCCCTCCTGAGCATTGCCGATAATGTATATCTCCGGCTTGCCTTCCATCTGGTAGTGCTTCTGCGCCACCTCTTGCAGCGGCCCGAACTGGCGGCTGAAGGCGATCAGCTCATCGGGCGAGAGGCTCTGCCCGCGGAACAGCAGCAGCGCCTGCCGGTCCAGCGCGTCGCGCAGCCAGGCGAAAGCGCCCTCGGGCATCTCTGCCGAGAGGTCGATGTCCTGGACCTCTGCGCCGACGCAGCCTTTCAGGCAGCGCATCGACAGGGTGGAGATGTTGGCTTTGTTGCTCGGTTCTTGGGTGCCGAGAAGATTGGGGCTCATCGTTGGGTTGGCTTTGTTATGATTCTAAGGAATTCAAAAGATTGGGGTCACGTTGTTGATCAGAACATTGCAATCCGACCCGTTGCTGCGCAATGGATGACTGGGCCTCTTCAGCCTGTCCACAGCTGGTCGGCTGCTGCATTGCAACACTTCTGAAATGCGAAATTAGATAGCTATTGCAATAAGTTAGATCGCTTCAGCGGGCGCTGCGGTGTAATCGGGTGAAATATTAATTGAAGCTCTTAAGCTTCTCGCGCGGCGGCTGCCAGATTGATCGCCCACGGGGCGATGACTACCGTCCAGGCAGCTTAAGAGAACATGAACGCGTTCTTGGGGGCGTCAACTCGCAGAGGGCTGCGGCGGCATCACGCCCGCTGGCAGACCCGGCCCAGTACCGGCCAGGAACCGGGAACGACGGCCGGCATCGCAGCCGACGACGCTTCTCAAGCCAAGAGGTAAGGACAGCACGAGGGGCCATGCGGCGGACCCACCGTCCCGCGACTTTGGACGAAGCTTTGGACATGCTTGCGGCAGGCGACGCCACGCCTTTGGCCGGCGGCACGGATATCTATCCGGCCGTGGCGCAGGCGGAGGCCTGGGCGGAGTCCGCGCCACTGCGCCTGGGCGGAGGCGACCTCGTCGACCTCGGCGGGCTCGCGGAGCTGCGCGGCATCGCCGAACGCGACTCCACCTATGAACTGGGCGCCGGCGTCACCTGGTCGGACCTGATCGCGGCGGAGCTGCCGCCTTGCTTCGATGGCTTGAAGCTGGCGGCGCGGGAGGTCGGCGGTCGCCAGATCCAGAACCAGGGCACCCCGGCCGGCAACCTCTGCAACGCCTCGCCGGCGGCCGACGGGGCGCCGGCGCTGCTGGCGCTCGATGTGCAGGTCCGGCTGCAATCGCGCAACGGCACGCGTGCGCTGCCGCTCTCGGACTTCATCACCGGCGTGCGCGAAACCGCGCTGCGGCCCGACGAGATCATGACGGCCATCCTGGTGCCCAAGCTGCCCGAAGCGGCCCGCGCCGGCTTCCTCAAGCTCGGCGCCCGGCGCTATCTCGTCATCTCCATCGCCATGGTCTCGGCCGTGGTGGTGCCGACGTCGGATGGACGGGTCGAAGACTTGCGCGTCGCCGTCGGGGCCTGCTCGGCGGTGGCGCAGCGCCTGCCGGCTCTCGAAGCGCGCGCGGCGAGTCAACCGCTTGCCACCTTGGCCGCTCTGCCAAAGGTGGATGACTTCTCCGAGCTCACGCCGATATCCGATGCGCGGGCCGACGCCGACTATCGCCGGGAGGCGGCTTTGGTGTTGACTCGCCGCGTGCTGGCGGGCCTCGCGGACTCCGGACTGAGCGAGGTGGCCGCATGACGGCCTATCCGCTCCCCAAAACCGACAACGCGAGCGACGAGCGGCCGCGCATCGCTTTCACCCTCAACGGGCAGGCGGTGTCGCTCGAGGCCGACCCGGGCCGCCGCACCTCCGAGCTATTGCGTGAGGATCTCGGCCTGACCGGCACCAAGGTGGGCTGCGATGCCGGCGACTGCGGCGCCTGCACGGTGCTGCTCGATGGCCAGCAGGTCTGCGCCTGCCTGACGCCGGCGGCGCGGCTTGAGGGCGCCGAGCTGGTCACCGTCGAGGGGCTGGCGGGCGACCCGCGCTTCGCCAAGCTGCAAGCCGCCTTCCGGGCCGGCGGCGCGGTTCAGTGCGGCATCTGCACACCGGGCATGCTGATGGCCGCGGCCGAGCTGCTCGATCATAACCCGGCGCCCGACCAGGCCGCCGTGGAAGACGCCCTGGGCGGCGTGCTCTGCCGCTGCACCGGCTACAAGAAGATCGTCACCAGCGTGCTCGCCGCCGCCGCGTCGCAACCCGTTGAAATTGAATCTGGCGGCGGTGTCGGCCGTCGCTTCACCCGTCCCGATGCCGCGGCCAAGACCGAGGGCAGTGCGGTCTATGGCGCCGACGGCGCGCCGGCCGATGCGCTTTCCTTGCGCGTGCTGCGCTCGCCGCATCCCCACGCCGAGTTCCGTCTCGGCAATCTCGATGGCCTGTTACTGCGGCATCCGGGCCTAGTCTCCATCCTGACCGCCGAGGATATCCAAGGCACCAATGGCTTCGGTATCTATCCCGACGTCAAGGATCAGCCGGTGCTGGCCGAGGGCTATGTGCGCTACCGCGGCGAGGCGGTGCTCGCCCTCGTCGGCACGGCCGAGGCGGTGGCCGCTGTCAGCTGGCAGGACATCCCGATCACCTGGTCCATCCTGCCGGTTTACGACTCCCCGGCGGCCGCGCTTGCGCCGGACGCCCCGGTGTTTCATGTGAAACATTCCGAGAACATTCTCATCGAAGGCCTGGTCGAGCGAGGCGATGCAGCCGCGGCCGACACCGCCGATCTCGCGGTGGAGGGCGCCTGGTCGACCGGCTTCGTCGAGCACGCCTACATCGAGCCGGAGGCCGGCTGGGCCCGGCCGTGCGCTGACGGCGGTGTCGAGGTCGCGGTCACCACCCAGACCCCCTACATGGACCGCGACGAGGTCGCCCTGGTGCTCGGCATAGCACCCGAGCGGGTCCGCATCCGCCCGACGGTCTGCGGCGGCGGCTTTGGCGGCAAGCTCGATCATTCGGTGGCGCCTGTCTTGGGCGTGGCGGCGAAGAAGCTCGGCCGCGCGGTGCGCTGCACCTACAGCCGCAGCGAGTCCATGGCGGCGACCACCAAGCGCCACCCTGCCGAAATGACTGCCCGTCTGACCGCGCGAAGCGACGGGACTTTGGTGTCCTTCGATTTCTCCGGCGACTTCGACACCGGCGCCTACGCCTCCTGGGGACCGACGGTGGCCGGCCGCGTGCCGGTGCATGCCAGCGGGCCCTACCGGGTGCCGCGGGTGCGGGCCAAGAGCCGGGCGATCTACACCAACAACCCGCCCGCCGGCGCCTTCCGCGGCTTTGGCGTGCCGCAGGCTGCGCTGGTCCACGAGGGCCTGATGGATGCCTTGGCGCAGCGCCTCGGCATCGACCCGCTTGAGCTGCGCATCAAGAACGCGTTGCGGGTCGGCGACAGCACACCGACTGGGCAGGTGTTGCAGCACTCGGTCGGCCTGGTCGATTGCTTGCAAGCACTGAAGCCGCGCTGGGCTGCGCTGCGTGCCGAAGCGGATGCATTCAATCGCAAATCGACCCATGAACGCATGGGCCTCGGTGTTGCCTGCATGTGGTACGGCTGCGGCAACACCGCTTTGAGCAATCCTTCCAGCATGCGGGTTGCCTTGCGCCGCGACGGCCGGGTGATCCTGTACAACGGTGCCCAGGAAATCGGCCAGGGCTCCAGCATCGTCATGCAGCAGATCCTCGCCGAGACGCTCGGCATCGATGCGCAGCAGATCCACGTCACGGTCTCCGATACCGACCTGACCCTGGACGCCGGCAAGACCTCGGCCTCGCGCCAGACCTTCGTCTCGGGCCGCGCCACGCAGCTCGCCGGCGAGGCGCTCAAGGTCCAGCTCCGCCGCATCGCCAATGCCGGCGAGGACGCCGAGGTCCGCTTCCACGACAGCGCCATCGAGGTGATCGAGCCGGGCAACCGCCGTCGTATCGATCTGGCCGCGCTGCCGGCCGTCCCCGGCTATGAGGGCGAGATTGCCGAGGGCATCGGGACCTTCGACCCGCCGACCACCAGCCTCGATGCGCAAGGGCAGGGCACCGCCTACGCGACCTATGCCTTCGGCGCCCAGATCGCGCAGCTCATCGTCGACCTCGAGCTTGGCACCGTGCAGGTCCGGCGTATCGTCGCCGCCCACGATGTCGGCCGGGCGATCAATCCTGAGCTGGTCGAGGGGCAGATCCACGGCGGCATCGCCCAGGGCCTCGGCATGGCCCTGATGGAAGAGTATCTCCCGGGCCGCACCGAGAACCTGCACGACTATCTTATCCCGACCGTCGGCGACATGCCGGAGATCGAGACTCTGCTGATCGAAAGCCCGGAGCCGCTCGGTCCCTTCGGCGCAAAAGGCGTCGGCGAGCCGGCCCTGGTCCCCACGGCACCGGCCATCCTCGGCGCCATTGATGACGCGACCGGCGTGCGCCTGACCCGCATTCCGGCTTTGCCGCATCGAGTGCTCGCCGCGCTCAAGGCGAAACAATGAGCGGCCCGCCGAACACACCCAAGCGGCCCGACCTCACCGAGCGCTTCGGCGCGCGCGAGGCCGACGGCATCGTACGCTGCGACGCCTGCCCGGTGCTCTGCCGCATCCGGCCAGAGAAGCTCGGCGCCTGCGGCCGCTACGCCAACCGGGATGGCGAGCTGGTGCGCACCGACCCAGTGGTCTTCGCCCAGCGCGTGGCGGAGGAGGGCGGCACCATGGTGCCCTTCGCCGGCGCCGCCTGGGACGGCAGCCTGGTCCACGAGGCCGAGACCTTCGTCACCGGCATCGGCTCCGGCACGACCTATCCCGACTACAAGCCGGCGCCGCACATCGTCGCCAGCCAGCACCGCGGCGTCGACACGGTGACCGTGGTCTCGGAAGGCATCTTCTCTTACTGCGGCGCCAAGGTGAAGATCGACACCGACCGCCACCTCGGCCCCGAGCAGGCCGTCGTGCGCGCCAAGGGCGAACCGATCGGCCATGTCACGACAGCCGAGTACGGTTCTCAGATGCTGGCGCTCGGCGGGGTCAACCACCTGACGGGTGGCGGCAAGGCGGAGGGCCGCACTACCTGCGAAAGTCTCTTGGCGCTTTGCAACGGTGAAGCCCTTGAGGTCAGCATCGACGGCGGCGCCGAGGTCAGGCTGCAGGCTGGCCAGGCGCCGGTGGTCGACGGCGAGCCGGAGGAGCGCATGCGCGCCGGCTGTGGCTCTGCCGTCGCCGGCATGTTCGCCCAGCAGTTCTTCGGCAAGGCCGACGAGGTGGTGGTGGTCGACGACCACATCACCGCGGTCCTGACCGAGCACCAGGCCGGCCGTTGCCTGGACATGCCGCCCTCGGGCCTGCGCGTGCGTGGCCGCAAGTCGACGCCGGGCCGCTACTTCCAGGTCGCCGAGCCGGGGGCCGGCTGGGGCGGCACGGATCTGACCGATCCCTTGCGCCTGATCGAGCGCATCGACCCCAAGAAGGCCTGGCCCGGCATGCGGGTGCTCTTTACCAGCACAACCGGCGAGGACGCGCTCTTCTGCCGGCTTGACGAGAACTTTCAGCTTCAGCCCGAGGATCTGCCGACCGAGCTGGAATCCGTGGTCACGCGCATCGGCGAGAACTGCGAGCCTTCGCTGGTCTCCGTGCTCTTCATGGCCGGGGCCGGCGGTTCCCTGCGCTCCGGCGTGACCGAGAACCCGGTGCAACTGACCCGGGCTGTGAAGTCCGGCGACTGCCGGGTCACTATGGGCGGCGCGCCGGTCTATCACTGGCCCGGCGGCGGCATCACGGTGATGGTCGATGTCCTGGCCATGCCCAAGGACGCCTTCGGCTATGTGCCGACACCGGCCTTGGTGGCCCCCATCGAGTTCACGTTGCCGGCCAGCCTCTATCAGGGGCTCGGCGGTCATATGGACCAGGTGCAAAGCCTGGACGAGGTGCTGGCGAGCTACGGCGAGACCGCATCGGTGACTCCTTGGCGCGAAGGCAATCCCTGGCCCCTGGAAGCGAACGGCCGCAACGGCGGAGGCCGGCGATGAAGGCTGCCGTCCAACCGACTGCGTCCCAGCCCTGGCAGCTCGCCGACGGTGCGACCGCCGCCTTTCTACCGAACGGCGCGCTGCACCTGGATCACGGTCCCATTCACCTGGTGATCTCCGCGGAGGGCTCACGCGCCGCGGTCGAGGCCGCCTACGGCAAAGCCTGCCGCGCCTTCGAAGGTTTGCTGGGCGCGCTCGCGCAGGACTTGCCGCGTCTGCGCAAGGCGCTCGACGCAAAGGATCGGAGTGCCTGGTCGAGCAGCACGGCCGAGCGCATGGTCGCCGCGGTTGCTCCTTTCGAAGACGTCTTCGTCACACCCATGGCGGCCGTCGCCGGCTCCGTCGCGGATGAGATCGTAGACGCGATCTGGCCGACGCCGGGCCTGACCCGTGCCTTCGTCAACAACGGCGGCGACATCGCGCTGCGTCTGGCGGAGGGGCAGAGCTTCACGCTCGGGGTTGTGGAAAACCTGGCGCATGGGCAGCCCACATCCAAGCTAACAGTTTCACGGCAGGACGGCATCCGGGGCATCGCCACCAGCGGCTGGAGCGGGCACTCCTTCTCGCTAGGCATCGCCGATGCGGTGACGGTCCTGGCGCCGAGCGCGGCAGCGGCCGACGTGGCCGCGACCTTGATCGCCAATGCGGTCGATAGCGACCATGCCGCCATCCGACGCCGGCCGGCGCAGGACATGGACCCCGACAACGATCTGGGGCCCCGCCTGGTCACGATCGAGGTGCCGCCGCTGCCGAAGGCGACCGTCGATGCGGCGCTCAATCGAGGTACAGGCTGCGCCGCCGAGATGCTGGCGCAAGGTTTGATCGTCGGCGCGCTGCTCTGCCTGCAAGGGCAGATGTGGACTGCCGGCACCATTGCAATCACGGACATGTCCGCCCCCTAAGCCGGGGCCAACGGAGGAAGGACAATGACAGGGAAAAGAGTCGGACTAACGGGGCTGCTGCTGGCCGGCGTGATGGCTGCAGGCAGCTTCGCGCAAGCCGCCGAGCCTATCCGCATCGGCGACATCAACAGCTACCAGCGCATGCCGGCCTTCACCGAGCCCTACAAGAAGGGGCTGATGCTGGCGGTGGAAGAGATCAATGCGGCGGGCGGCATCGATGGCCGACCCATCGAGGTCATCTCCCGCGACGACGACGGCAAGCCCGGCACCGCCGTGCGCCTGGCTGACGAGCTCTTCGTCAAGGAGGAGGTGGCGCTGATCACCGGCTCCTTCTTCTCGCACGTGGGCCTGGCACTCGCCTCATACGCGGGTCAGAAGGAACGGCTCTATCTCGCCGCCGAACCGCTGGCCGACGCGCTGGTGTGGGAGAAGGGCAACCGCTACACCTTCCGCCTGCGGCCCTCGACCTACATGCAGGCGGCCATGCTGGCCGAAGAGGCGGCGAAGACCGATGCCGTGCGCTGGGCGACCATCGCGCCCAACTATGCCTACGGCAAGGACGCAGTCGCGGCCTTCAAGACAGTGCTCACGCAGCTCAAGCCCGAGGTCGAGTTCGTCGGCGAGCAGTGGCCGGCGCTGTTCAAGATCGACGCCGGCGCCGAGGTGCAGGCGCTGCAGCGCGTCGAGCCGGACGGCATCTACAACGTCACCTTCGGCAGCGATCTCGCCAAGTTCGTGCGCGAGGGTGAGCTGCGTGGGCTCTTCGAGGACCGGGTGGTCGCAAGTCTCTTGACCGGTGAGCCGGAGTATCTGGACCCGCTGCGCGACGAGGCGCCGGAGGACTGGATCGTCACCGGCTATCCCTGGGAGCAGATCGACACCCCCGAGCACAACGCTTTCGTAGAGGCCTATGAGGCGCGCTGGGACGACTACCCCCGCGTCGGCTCAATCGTCGGCTACAACACCATGCTGGTGATCATCGGCACTCTGAAGGAAGCGGGCAGCACCGACACCGAAGATCTGGTCGAGGCCATGAGCGGCCTCCAGGTCGATACGCCGCTCGGCCCGGTCCTCATGCGGGACATCGACAACCAGTCGACCATGGGCGCCTACGTCGGGCGCACCGCGGTCAAGGACGGCAAGGGCGTCATGGTCGATTGGCGCTATGCCCCTGGCGAGAACTACCTGCCCAAGGACGAGACCGTCCGCGCCCGCCGGCCACAAAACTGAGCGCAAGTAAAATCAGGGCGGGCCGGAGCGCCTCCGGCCCGCTGAAGAAGGTAGCAGCACTTTGGGTTTCTACGTTGTCCAGGCCCTGACCGGACTGGCGTCGGCGTCCGCGCTCTTTCTCGCGGCGGCGGGCCTGTCCATCATTTTCGGCGTCACGCGCATCGTGAACTTTGCCCACGGCGTGTTCTACATGCTGGGCGCCTACATGGCCTGGACCCTGACGTCCCAGTTCGGCGACAGCGTGCTCGGCTTCTGGCTCGCGCTCGTCGTCGCCTCGCTCTCGATCGGGGTGGTGGGCCTCCTGGTCGAGCTGACGGTCTTGCGCCGCATCTACCAGGCGCCGGAGCTCTTTCAGCTCACGGCGACCTTCGGCGTCTTCCTGATCCTGCAGGACGTAACCCTGGCAATTTGGGGGCCGGAGGATTTGCTGGGGCCGCGCGCGCCGCTGCTCGACGGCAGTGTCACGGTGTTGGGTCATCCTTTGCCGAGCTACGACCTGGCGCTGATCGTGCTCGGTCCCTTGGTGCTGGCCGGGCTTTGGTTCCTGTTCTATCGCACCCGCTGGGGCGCCCTGGTGCGGGCGGCGACCGAAGACCGGGAGATGCTGGGCGCACTGGGAGTCAATCAGCGCCTGTTGTTCTCCACCGTGTTCTTTCTCGGGACAGCGCTGGCTGCCTTCGGCGGAGCGGCACAGCTCCCCAAAGGTGGCGCCGATCTCCTGATGGGGCTCAACATCCTGGCCAGCGTCTTCGTCGTTGTGGTCGTCGGCGGCATGGGCAGCATCCCCGGCGCATTTCTGGCCGCGCTGCTGATCGCCCAGCTAAACGCCTTCGGCATCCTGATCTTTCCACAAGGTACGCTGGTGCTAATGTTCCTGGTCATGGCCGTGGTGCTGGTCATCCGGCCCAAGGGACTGCTCGGCAAAGCGGAGGGGGCGAGCCGCATCGAGAGCCGTGCCCTGATCGAGGCGGCTTATCCGGCACCTGGTGTATGGGAGCGTAGCTTCTGGGCCCTGGCTATCGCCGCTTTGGCTTTGCTGCCGCTCGCGGGCGATGCCTTCGCCCTGGTGCTGACCAAGGACATCCTGCTCTTCGTCCTGCTGGCGGCGAGCCTGCATTTCCTGCTCGGCCCCGGCGGGCTGGTGTCCTTCGGCCATGCCGCTTTCTTCGGCTGCGGCGCTTATGCTGCAGCGCTTTTGGTCACCTATGCCGAGAGCTCCATGGTGCTGGCGCTGCTGCTGGCGCCGCTCCTGGCCGGCTGCGTCGCCGTCATTGTCGGCTGGTTCTGCGTCCGCCTCTCCGGCGTCTACTTCGCCATGCTGACGCTCGCGTTTGCTCAGGTTCTTTGGTCTATCGTCTTTCAGTGGACTTCCGTCACTGGCGGTGACGATGGACTGCTCGGTGTCTGGCCGGACAAGTGGGCGAACGACGAAACCGTGTTCTACTACCTGGTCACCGTGCTGGCGATCGGCGGCATCCTGCTGCTGCGCCAGGCCGTGCATAGCCCCTTCGGCTTCGCCACCCGAGCCGGTCGGGACTCGATGCTCCGCGCCGAAGCGCTCGGCCTCCACGTCAAGCAGGTGCAGCACGTGGCGATGGTCTTCGCCGGTGCGCTCGCGGGTCTGGCAGGCGCGCTCTACGCCTTCTCCAAAGGCAGCGCCTTTCCCGACTACATGGGCATCGAGATGTCCTTCGACAGCCTAATCGCCGTCATGCTCGGCGGCGTGCAGTCGCTGCTCGGCCCGCTGTTCGGCGCCGGGCTGTTCAGCTGGGCGGCGCACGAGCTCTCCACCCTCAGCTACTGGCGCGGAATCCTCGGCCTGCTCATCGTCGTTCTGGTGCTGGCCTTCCCACGCGGGCTGGCCGGGATCCCCGCGGCCTTCCGCGCTGTCCGGGAGCGGCTGGCATGACGGCACTGCTTTCGGCGGAGGGACTCAGCAAGCACTTCGGCGGCGTCATCGCGGTCGATGCCATGAGCTTCGAGATGGCGGCCGGGGAGATGTTCGCCATCATCGGCCCCAACGGCGCCGGCAAGAGCACCTGCTTCAACATGCTGGGCGGTCAGCTCAAGCCCGATGCCGGGCGGGTCTCGCTGGCCGGTGAGGACATCACCGGCATGGCGTCGCGGGCGCTCTGGGGCAGGGGGGTCGGTCGCGCCTTCCAGATCGCCGCTACCTTTCCCTCCATGACCGTCTGCGAGAATCTGCAGGTCGGGCTGATGCGGCGCTATGGCCGGCTCTGGAGCATCCTAAGATCGGCGCGCAAGCAGTATCGTGATGAGGCAGAGCATTTGCTCAGGCTGGTCGGCCTCGGTGAAGCTGCCGACAAGCTCTGCGGCTATCTCTCTTACGGCGATCTTAAGCGGGTCGAGCTGGCGCTCAGCCTGGTCAACGAGCCGCGCCTCCTGCTGATGGACGAGCCGACCGCCGGCATGGCGCCGGACGAGCGTCGCGCCCTGATGGACCTGGTGGTGCGGCTGGCTCGTGAGCGCGAGTGCGGGGTGCTGTTCACCGAGCACGACATGGACGTGGTCTTCGGCTATGCCGACCGCATCCTGGTGATGCAGTCCGGCCGCCGCATTGCCGAGGGACCGCCCGACGCCATTCGCGACAATCGCCAAGTGCAGGCCGTCTACCTGGGCCAGGACTTTTCGCTCGAGCCGCTGCCGGGTAGCGTGCGGGGGGCCGCCTGATATGGCAGAGCCGCTCGAGGTGCAGTGCTTGAACAGCTACTACGGCAGCGCCCAGGCGCTGTTCGACGTCTCGCTCCAGGTCGCGCCGGGCGAGGCAGTGGTGCTGCTCGGCCGCAACGGGGCCGGCAAGTCCACCACGCTGAAGAGCATTATGGGCCTGGTGCCCCGGCGGGAAGGCCGGCTGCGTTTCGGTGAACGCGACATCGCCGCCATGCAGTCCTATCGCATCGCCCGCCTGGGCCTCGGCTATGTCCCGGAGGAACGCCGGATCTTCGCCGCCCTGACGGTGGAGGAGAACCTGCTGGTCGGCCAGAAGGAGCAGGCGCGAAGCGGCGACGACCGGAACAATCCCTGGAGCTTCGAGCGTTTGTTCCAGCTCTTCCCCAACCTGGCGGAGCTGCGCGGCCGCCTGGGTGGCCACATCTCCGGCGGCGAGCAGCAGATGCTGACCATCGCCCGCACCCTAATGGGCAACCCGAGCCTTCTGCTGCTTGACGAGCCATCGGAAGGGCTTGCGCCGATCATCGTCCAGCAGCTTGGCGCCGCCATCAAGGAGCTCAAGGACATGGGTTTGTCGCTCCTACTGTCGGAGCAGAACCTGAAGTTCGCCTCGGCCATCGGCGACCGCGCCTATGTGTTGGAGAGCGGGCATGTGCGCTTCGCCGGGACAGTCGACCAGCTGCTGGCCGACGAAGAAGGGAGGCGCCGGTGGCTCAGCCTCTAGCCAAAGCCGCGCCGCAAGCTGCACCTCTGCGGGTGGGCGTCGACATCGGCGGCACCTATACGGACCTGATCGCCCAGGGTGGCGAGGAGGGGCTGGTGCGCCTGGCCAAGACGCCGACCACACCGGAAGACCCGGCAGAGGGGGTGATGAATGCGCTCGCGGAAGCAGGGCTCGACCTCGGCGCCGTCGACGTCATCGTCCACGGCACCACCATCACCACTAACGCCTTCATCGAGCGGCGCATCGCCAAAGTCGGGCTGATCACCACAGCGGGCTTCCGCGACATCCTGGAGCTTGGCCGGCGCACCCGGCCGCAGCCCTATGGCATGACCGGCGAGTTCGAGCCGCTCATCCCGCGCGAACTGCGCCTGGAAGTTTCTGAGCGCATCGATGCCGAGGGCCAGGTGCTGCAGCCGATCGACCCGGAGGACGTGAAGGCCAAGGCGCGCCAGCTTGTCGATGCCGGCTGCGAGGCGTTGGTCATCCACTTCCTTCATGCCTACGCCAATCCCAGCCACGAGCTCGCAGCGCTGACGGCGGCGCGTGAAGTCTGGCCCAACGCCTTCGTCACCGCCGGGCACCAGTTGCTCTCCGAGTTCCGCGAGTACGAGCGCGGCTGCACTGCCAGCATCAACGCCGCCGTGCAGCCGACCCTGGCGCGTTATCTCGAAAGCCTGCAACGGCGCCTGCGCGCCGGCGGCTACCGGCACGATCTGCTGGTCATGCTGGGCAATGGCGGAGCAACCTCGGCCGAGATCGCCTGGGAGGAAGCGCTGAAGTCGGTCATGTCCGGGCCGGCCTCCGGCGTCATCGCGGCGAGCTGGATCGCCCGGCAGAGCGGGCTCGACCAGGTCATCACCTATGACATGGGCGGCACCTCCTCCGATGTCGGGCTGATTCTCGAGGGTGAGCCCAGCATCAGCTCGGAGCGCGAGATCGACTATGCCATGCCGGTCCACGTGCCCATGGTGGACGTCCACACCATCGGCGCCGGCGGCGGCTCCATCGCCTTTCTCGATGAAGCCGGGTTGCTGCAGGTCGGCCCGCAGAGCGCCGGTGCCTTGCCGGGACCGATCTGCTACGGCCGGGGTGGGCATGCGGTGACCGTGACCGATGCCAACTTCCTGCTCGGACGCCTGTCGCAGAGCCGCCTGACCGGGATCGCGCAGCCCGCCACGGCGGCGGAGGTCGAAGCCGCCATGGTGCGCGACATCGGTGCCGGCCTCGGGCTCGGGCCGATGGAGGCGGCGGAGGCGGTGCTGCGCATCGCCAACCAGAAGATGGCCGGCGCCATTCGGCTGGTCAGCCTGGAACGCGGCCACGACCCGCGCGACTTTACGCTCTTCGCCTTCGGCGGGGCAGGTCCGCTGCATGCCGCTGCCCTAGCGCGGGAGCTTGCCGTGCCGCGCGTGCTGGTGCCGCCGCGACCCGGGGTGGCCAATGCGCTTGGCTGTCTGGTGGCCGACGCCCGGCGCGACTTCGTCAAGACGCTCAACGTTCCGCTCTCGAAGCTCGACGAAGCGGAGCTGCGGGAGACCTTCACGGCGCAGGTTGCTGCCGGAGAGGCCTCACTGACCGAAGAGAAGACGGACTTTGCAGCCATCAACGCGCAGCACAGCGCCGACATGCAGTTCCGCGGCCAGACCCATCTGCTGCGGGTGGCCTTGCCGAGCGCCAATGTGAGCAAGGACGAGTTGGCCCGGCTGTTTGAAGCTGCCTTCCACGCTCGCTTCGCCGTCAGCCTGCCGGAGATCGAAGCAGTCGTGGTCAACCTCAACACCACCCTGGTCGGGCGCCATGCCGACCACCTTTCCGAAGGGATCGAGGGCACGGGCGTTGGCAACCTGGAGGATGCGCTGATCGAACGGCGCCCGGTTTGGTTCGCTGGCGCCATGCAGGAGACGCCGGTCTACGACCGCCAGCGCCTGACGCCCAGCTTGGTCTTCGCCGGTCCTGCCATCGTCGAGCAGCTCGACGCCACCACGGTGGTGGAGCCGGGCAACCGGGTGGAAGTAGATGCCCACGGCAATCTGCTGATCGCCATCGGGGAGGGCCACTGAGATGTGGGTAATGGTGGCCGGTCCCTACACGGCAGGCGGCGCGGACCCGGAACAGCGGCGGGCGAACCTCCGCATCCTCAACCAGGTGGCGCTCACCGTCTTCGAACGCGGACATATCCCCGTGATCGGGGTCAACAACGCATTGCCGGTGATTGCAGAAGCCGGCGAAGCGCGCTTCGATGAGCTGATGATGCCGATCTCCCTTGCCATGGCCGAGCGCTGCGATGCGGTGCTGCGCGTGGGCGGCGCGTCGCAAGGTGCCGACCGGGAGGTCGCGCGCTTTCAGGCAGCCGGTAAGCCAGTCTTCCGCAACTTGGAAGAGCTACCGCCGGCCGAGGAGGGCAGGGCGTGAGCAGCGTCGATCCCGTCACCCTCACCGTCATCCAGAACGGCCTGCAGCAGGTCTGCAACGAGATGGACATGGCCTTCTCGCGCGCCGCCTTCAGCCCGGTGATCGCTGAGGCCAACGACCGCTCCGACGGCATCTACGAGGCCGAGACCGGAGCCTTGATCGCCCAGGGCGAGCTCGGTCTGCCGATCTTCGTCGGCACCATGCAGGAGTCGGTGGCCGCGGTTATCCAGTACATCGCCGAGGGGCGCACGGCGGCGCCGGAAGAAGGCGACGTCTACATCCTCAACGACCCCTATCTCGGCGGCACGCACCTGATGGACGTGCGCTTCGTCCGACCCTTCTTCCATAACGGCAAGCTGTTCTGCTGGTTGGCCAACACCGGGCACTGGCCCGACATCGGCGGCATGACTCCCGGCGGCTTCTCGGCCCAGGCGACGGAGATCGAGCAGGAGGGTCTGCGTCTCCCGCCGGTGAAGCTCTTCAAGAAGGGAGAGATGGACCGAGAGATCTACGCCATCATCACCGCCAACATCCGCATCGCCGAGCAGCGCATCGGCGATATCAAGGCGCAGGCGGCGGCGCTGGACGTCGGTGCGCGGCGCTTGACCGCCATGCTGGACCGCTATGGCGAAGCGACCGTGCGGGAGTCTCTCGGCGCCTTGCGGGAGGCGGCGGAGACGCGCATGCGGGCCAAGATCGCCGCCATCCCCGACGGCACCTACCGGGCTGAGGCCTTCGTCGACAGCGACGGCGTGGTCGACGAACCGCTTCGCATCGCGCTGACCGCCAAGGTGACGGGCGAGGAAATCGCCTTCGACTTCCAGGGCTCCAGCCCGCCCTGCCGCGGGCCGATGAACTCGGTGATCGCCACCACGCGGTCTTCGGTCTACCTGGCCATGAAGCACATCTTCCCGGAGGTGCCGATCAATGCCGGCACTTTCGCGCCGATCAAGATCACAGACCCAGAGGGCACCTTCCTCTACGCCCGCTATCCGAAGCCCGTGTCGGGCTGCGCGGCTGAGGTTTCGCAACGCATCGCCGAGGCGGTCTTCGCCGCCCTGGTGCAGGCGATCCCCGAACGGGTGACCGCAGCACCCGCCGGCACCAGCGGCAACTTCGCCCTCGGCGGCAGCGACCCGGCGCGCAACAAGAGCTACGTCATGTATCACATCACCGGCGGTGGCTATGGCGGCAACGTTGAGCACGACGGGCTTTCCTACGGCTGCTCGACCATCGGCATCTCCAAGAGCGCGCCGCTAGAGGTGCTGGAGCAGCAGTATCCCGTGCTCTTCGAGCGCTACGCCCTGCGCGAGGGCTCGGGCGGGGCAGGAGAGCACCGCGGTGGCTTCGGCCTCAGCTATGCCGTCAGCCTGCGCCGCGGTGAAGCCACTGCCTCCTTCGTCATGGACCACGGCCGCCTCGGTCCGCAGGGCGCCGTCGGTGGCCAGGACGGTGCGCCCAACCGGGTGCGCATCGAGCGCCGCGGCGGCGAGGTCTATCGCCCCGACCACCTCTCGAAGGATCAGGGCATCCGTATCGCCGAAGGAGATCGGGTGGTCATCGATACACCCGGTGGCGGCGGTTACGGCGATCCTTTGGCGCGCCCTCCGGAGCAGGTGTTGCGTGATGTGGCACGCGGCTACTACACCATAGACCAGGCAAAAGAGCTTTTCGGCGTCGTCCTTCTGCCGCCGGCCACTGGGGAGACAGCCTACCGGCTCGACCGGCAGGCCACCGAGGCTTTGCGGCGCCCGGGCCTCGCGGCGCAGTAAGCGAATAAGAGAAAGGTCATCGCCTTGTTTATGGATTTCGCCACGCGCAACGGCCTTCCGGGAGTGCCCCGGGCCTTATGGCGGCTGATTCCCGGCTTGCGACCCAAGAAGCGCAGCCTCGAACAGCGCCTGGCGCAGTTTCCCACCGAGAATCTGCCGCTCGACGGCAAGCTGACCATCCGCTGGAACCAGCACCAAGTCCCCTTCATCGAGGCGGAGAGCGACCGGGACCTGGCCTTCGCGCTCGGCATGGTCCACGCCCACCTGCGCGGCGTGCAGCTCATGCTGTTCCAGCGCGCTTCGCAGGGCCGGCTTTCCGAAATGGGCGGCCCCTTCGCCAAGCATGTCGATCATACCCTGCGCATCATGAGCTTCAGCCTGCCGGCGGAAGAGATCGAGCGCGACATGCCGGAGGCCACTCGGGTTTGGACCCAGGCCTTCGCCGACGGTATCACGCTCTATCAGGAGCGGCTGACCGACCGGCCGCCTGAGATGGCCTTGCTCGGCGTCAACTTCGAGCCTTGGAGCATCCGCGACGTGCTCATCGCCGGGCGGCTGATCGGCGCCGACTTCAACTGGTTGACCCAGGTGGCGCTGCTGGAAAAGCGCGGCCAGCCCGACTTCAAGGAGATCTGGCGCCGCATGCTGGAAGCCGGCGCCAGCAACAGCGGCACCTTCCGCAGCGAAGCGCAGCGCGAAGCCCTGAGCGGGCTGATCATGAAGACCAACCGCGCCGGCAGCAACTCGGTCGCCATCTCGCCGGAGCGCAGCGCCAGCGGCTCGGCCATGCTGGCCAACGACCCGCATCTCGGCTTTGCGCTGCCCAATCTTTGGGTGCTCGCCGGGATGAAGTCGCCGAGCTATGACGTGGTCGGCTTCATGCTGCCGGCCATGCCCTTCGTCTGCGTCGGGCGCAATCCCGACCTGGCCTGGGGGGCGACCAACCTGCGCGCCGCCTCGACCGACATGTACGACGTTTCGAAGCTGCCGCCGGAGGAGTTCAGCAGCGAAGAGACGCTGATCAAGAACCGCTTCGGCTTCAATTCCAAGATGAAGATCCGACGCACACGCTTCGGCCCGGTGATCTCGGACTCAAAGCTGATTCCCTCGAAGAAGGGTGAGTCCATTACCATGCGCTGGATCGGCTATCAGCCGACCGACGAGATCACCGCCATGCTGCGCCTGGCGCGCGCGCGCAACGCCGAGGAGTTCCGCCATGCCTTCGTGAACTACGGCGTGCCGGGGCAGAACTTCCTCTTCGCCGCCAAAGACGGCGACATCGGCAAGGTCATGGCGGTCACGCATCCCAACCGCGGCGGCTTCCCGCAGGACGACCCGGTAATGGACGCGACCGACCCCAAGAACGACTGGAACGGCCTGGTCGGCGTGCTTCAACTGCCGCATGTGCTCAATCCCCCCGACGGCGTGCTGGTCTCGGCCAACAACCGGCCCGAGGACGGCGAGATTCCTATCGGCTTTCTCTATGCCGGCGAGGGCCGCTTCCTGCGCATCCACGAAATCCTGAAGCAGAAGGAGAAGCTCTCCCTCGAGGACCTCTTCGATCTACAGAAGGACACCCGGGCGCCGGAAGCCGCGACCCTGGGCCAGGGCCTGCTCGCGGAGATCGACCAGCTTGCGATCAATGGCCCTGAAATCGATGGGGGGGCCAAGGTACTGCTCGAGGCTCTGCGGGAGTGGGATGGCGACTACCGTGCCGACTCCAAGGGCCCGGTCGCCTTCGAGATGCTGCTCTACCACGTGGTCGGCCTGCTCTACACCCAGGAGCGGGACCTCTCCTTGAGCGACCACATGAGCGAATGGAACTTCTTCACCACCTTTCTCATCCAGGACCTCCAGGAGCTGCCCGAAGAGGAACGCCGCATCCTGCTCAAGAACGCCATCGAGGCGGCGGTTCAGGACGCCAAGCGCTTCGACAGCTGGGGCGAGATGCATCAGCTCGAGATCGCCCACGTGCTCGCCAACCTGCCCTTCGTCGGCAAGGCCTACTTCATCGAGCGCATTCCCATCGGCGGCTCCCGCCAGACGCCGATGAAGATGGCCCATGGTCTCACCAACCAGGCGCACAAGACCGACTTCGGGCAGATGGCGCGCCACATCACAGACATGGCCGACCCGGACGCCAACTGGTTCGTCATCGTCGGCGGACAGGACGGCTGGGTCGGCAGCGAGAACTACACCGACCAGGTCTCCATGTGGCAGGCAGGGGACTACATCCGCATGCCGCTGACGATGGAGAAGGTTCAGGCGGAGTTCCCCCACGTGCAAAGCATGGAACCGACGAAGAGCGGCCCGCCGGAGAAACCAAAGGCGCCTGATGCCGCTGCCGACGAGACGGGTGCGGGCGGGACTGATGCAGAGTCGGACAAGAAGGCAGCGGAGTAGGGGCTCCGGGAATGACGTGCTGGCAGAATCCGGTACAGAACCAGTTGGCGAAACACGCTGAGCGAAGGCATTCGGAACCCTGGTTCTAAGTTCAGCGCACGAGCCCCGATGCGGCTCGATTGGACTCCCGAAATGTCAGTGGGGTCATGCCAGTCCACGACTTGAAGCTTCGGTAAAACGAGTTTGGTTCGCGATATCCAAGCAGCGCTGCTATTTCGTTCGGAGCGATGTCGGTTTTTGTCAGATAGCGTCTGGCAAGATGCTCCCGGCTCTCGCGCACGATCTCCCTGAATTCTCTTCCCTCGTCCCGCAACCGGCGTTGCAACGTGCTAACGCTCAGACCGAGCGCATATGCGACTCGGTCGACGGTTGCGTCGCCGGACGGCAGCAACTCGACCAATAGACCGGCGATCCGCGCGGCCATGGTCGCGCTTGCACTATGCGCGACACGTTGAACCTCCAGATCAAGTTCAACGTCCTTCCACAAAACGTCGTCCCGCGAAACCAGCGGCGTATTCATATCTGCCGAGGAGAAGACGATCGAACTGGTTCGATCAGGATCGGGGGTGATGCCGAGATCTTCGCTGACACCCTCAAAAACACCTGCGCCGGACGGCAGCGTTGCGCTCAGTGGCCGCACCTCGCTTGCCGTCAGTGTTCGTGCCCGCTCTGCTGCAAAAACAAGGTGGAGCGCGCCGAGGCTAGCGGGCATCGGAGCCTCCTGAACCTCAGAAAGAAACGTCAGTGTGACCGTATCTGTCGTTTCTTGGATCGCAATCGCAGTCGGCCCAATCAGTCGCTTGTAGCGAGCCAGTCTCGCGAAGCCTACACGCAACGTAGGCGCAGACGACAATGCAAAGAATGCCGGAATTACAGGACCGTTTGCCATGGTCTTGCCGAGAAACGCGATAGCATCGGGGCGCGGGGACCGGGCAAGGACGGCCTCCCAAAGCCGAAAATACGTGGCCGCGTCCACGAAGGTTTGCCGGAGGTCAGCCTGCCGATCTTCGTGCTTCGCATCAACCAAGACAGTCTCAAGATCGACGCCTAGTGCACGGCAAGCCATGCTCGCTGCCGGAAAGAGAGGATATTGAAATGACTGTGCTTCCATAACTCCTTCGGGCGCAGACAAGGTTTGACGCCAAATGATAGTGCATGCGGTAGAGTGATTGTAGCCCTGCTGTCCTCCCACAGTAGAGTCGGACATGGGCTCCAGCATCGCCAATCAAACACACTGCCGGGAGCCTGAAAGCTTGGCGTCGGCCAGTATTGACGCCTTCCACACAGCGGTTCCCGGAGTTTCACCTTGAATAGAAACACAGTTTGCATCACCGGCGGAAGCGGCCTGGTGGGCAGCCGCCTTGCACGCCGACTGCACGACGATGGCAAGGACCTGATCATTGTTGGACGTTCGCGCGAACGCCTCGTCGCGCAGTTTCCCTACGCCGATAAATGCCTCGACTGGGATGGCCTTGCGAAACATCCGATGGGCGACGTTTCCGCAATCATCAACCTGGCTGGTACCAGTGTCATGGGCAAGAAATGGACGCCTGCATATAAGGCGCAGATGATGTCGAGCCGTATCGACGCGACAACGGCCTGTGTCGAACTTTGCAAGTCAGCTCCGCATGTCGATCTGCTCAACGCATCGGCGATCAGCGCCTATGGTTTCTATGTCACGGACGGCGCGGCGTTCAGTGAGTACGATACCTACCGCAGATTTGGCCGTGAAACTTTCCTGCAGAAGCTGATCGACGCTTGGGAAAACGCAACCGGCCCGGCCTCCGAGGCAGGCGCGCGGGTCGTGCTTCTCCGTCTGGGCGTCGTCTTCACGCCGGATGATGCCGTGCTGGCCCTGTTCTCGAAGCTTTTTGGGGCGTTCCTTGGCGGTCCTGCCGGAACGGGCCGCCAGGTCATGTCTTGGATCAGCGTCGAAGATCTCGTCTCGGCACTTGCGTTCCTTCTGAACCACCGCGATATCTCCGGCCCCGTCAACCTTGTCTCACCCGGGGCTTGCCAAAACAGAGAGTTTGCCCGCGCCATGGGACGTGCGCTCGGTCGACCGTCCATCGTTCGCTCGCCAAGTTTTCTGATAAGGGCGCTCATGGGGCAAATGGGCGACGAACTCGTCCTTCACGGTCAACGCGTCGTGCCAAAGCGGCTTCAAGACGCAGGCTTCGCTTTCCAGTATCCCGAGATCTCGACCTACTTGAACGATGTTTATCGGAGACGGCATCGCAAATGAGGGATTGTGAGACAGACGTGTTCGCGCAGTTTTGGGCTTTCACTACAAACCTGACGAACGGCTGTTCCTTGCTGGGCTTGGCCAGAGGCGCCGAGCCCACTGAGCGCATTCACTACTCATCGTCCATGCCAAAGCCCAAGAGGAGGCGGCTCAGCGAGGCGAAGAGGCAGGAGGAATTCTCTCACGTACAAAGCAAGAGCCCGGATGTCGCCTCTCGCGAGGCTCCTCGTAAGCGTCCGCCGGAGCCGACCTTGATACCGCGGTGATCGCTATGCGAGTTGGGACGCGATAGCGGGCGATCGTATCCGCTTAGAATACGAGGACGCTTATCGTGGCGTATGAGATCAGGCGGCAGCGGCAGCGCTGCTCGAAGGCATTCGAGCGGCGGGTTGTGGCTGAGACGCTTGAAGCTGCGGCTTCGGTTTCGGCGGTAGCGCGCCGGCACGGGCTGAATGCCAACATGGTCTTCATGCGGCGCTGGAATGTCATCAGCAGTGGTATTTCTAGCGCGTACAGCCCTTCGCTAGATGACTAATTTCGGTCCGCAGTACGGACGGAGCCAACACTCACCTCGTCAGATTCAATGCCTGTTTTTCGAGAAACCCACGGCTTCATTGACTGGGGTTCCAGAACGTTAGTTTTCGGATCGCCTTAAAAGCCATCAGGATAACAACGCCTTGTGATACACAAAGGTTTCACCTGATCCACCTGAGAAAGCCGCCGCGATAGGCGAGTTGAAACTATCAATATGCTTGAAACCGAGATGCTCATAGAACCGGAAGTTCGATGACGCGTCAGTTTCCAGATAGAGATCGCTCTGACCATTTGTAACGCAATGGTCGATGAACGCCTCCAACAGAATCCGGCCTCCTCCAAGCCCTTGTGCGGCTGGCGAGATCGCAAAAAGTGTCACCTCGCATTTTGTGCCCAAGTCAGGACTTCTCCGATCATGCTCAATGGCATTCTTCAGCCAGGTCCATTTGGCGACCAAACTGACACCTTTGAGAAATAGCAGCTCACCAATCATGGCCAGCTTGCCGAAGAATCCGGAATACCTTCCTTGGAAAAGCGGCTCGTCAGGCAGGCGCCCGAACAGAAACCCGACAATCTCGCCATCCACCTCAAGCCCAAAAGCCTTGCTGCTTTCGATCACGCTGCTCTCGACATAGAGCTTTGCCAGAAAGTCCGCCAAGATGTGCGGCGATATTCTTTCCGAAACTCCAAAGCTCAGCGCCACGATCTCGTAGCACTTCGGCAAGTCTGTAGAACGGAACGAACGAAGTTGGGGCGTTTTCTTGTCCTTGGACCTTGATACCATTGCCTTGCTCTCTGAACCGCACCGGGTTTGCCGGAGGCTGGGTTTTGTGAGTCACGTCGCCATGGCGGGCTTATGGCTTACGGCTCCTCCGGGGTGACGAATGAGGGAAGGGGCGAGCGCGGCGGAGTACGGCGCCTTAGGCGACACAGCTCCGATACGAACACCAACATCGGCGGTTGTTCTGGATCAGTCACCACATTTTTGTTATGTATATATTTGGCGAGGCCGTCTTCCGATTGGCTGGCGAAGCCAAGCGGCTGGGACCGCCACGTCGTTCGATCTCGAACCACTGTGGAGACCCACGATGCAAATCCAACGCCTCAGTGCCTTCTTCATGTGGTGCACCATCATCAACGGAGTTCTGCTGGCTCTCGCGATTCTCGGAACGGCGCTGGCGCCTCAGCAAGGGATGACTATCCAGAGCCAGTGGTTCCATGTCGCACCGGAAGAGGTCGCCGTCGGCATGTATTTCTTCCTCGGGCTTTTCAAGGCCTTCTGGCTTGTCTTTAATGTCGTGCCTTACTTGGCCTTACTGATCATCGGACGGAAGGCCGCGTCAGGCCAAGCCATGGCCGCGCCTGCGGTGTAGGACCGTCCCTCCGCTCGTCACCCCGGAGGAGCCTCGCGAGGGAGGACATCCGGGGCTCGTGTAGCGCGTTGCCGAAGGCATGGAGAAGCCTGTGTGGTCCGATAGATGGACCCCGGCTCAAGGCCGGGGTGACACGCGAAGGGAGTGGCGAGGGCGGCTGAGCAGGCACTAAAGTACAGTGCTCCAGCGGTGAAACTTGAGCCGGATCAAGGACTCCGGACCCGTCATTCCCGAAGCTGCCCGCCAAAGACAGGAACCGGGAGGCTTGGGCTATTTCATCACGACTCTATCCGGCGCACCCGCGGCGGCGTGTGGGGCTGCGCCTTGTCTTTGCGCTTCTCTTCGCCTTGGCGGTTACCGGTGCCGCGCAAGCTCAGAGTTCTATCCAAAACGGCATCGATCTGGTGCAGCAGGGGCGCGCGGCCGATGCGCGGACGCTCTTCCTTGAGATGGCCGAGGACGGCAACGCCGAAGCCATGTACCATCTCGGCGCCCTGCACCACAGCGGTCTTGGCGGTCCGGAAGACCTGAAGCAGGCGATTGGCTGGTACCGCAAGGCCTCCATGGCCGGGGTGCCGGAAGCCAAGCTCGCGCTCGGCTCGTTGCTGTTCAATGGCAAGGGAACGGCCAAGAACTTCTCCGAAGCCCTGACGCTCTTCTCCGAGGCGGCCGAGTCGGGGCTGATCGCCGCGCAATACAATCTGGCCCTGATGCATGCCGCCGGCCTGGCCCACAGCAAGGAATACGGCGCCGACGAAGACCGGCCGCGGGCTTACAAGTGGTTCACCATCGTGCTGGCGCAGCTCGACGAGGGCGCCGAGCGGGCGGCGGTGGAGGAGGGCTTCGCGGTCCTCAAGAACGAGATGACCTATGAGGAAATCGCCCAGGGCAAGGCCCTGGCCACCGCCTGGCTCGATAGCCATCCCATCAAGGAGCGCGCGCAATGATGTTTCGCACGGCGTTGATCGCCCTGGCCGCCGGCCTGCTTTCGTTCGGCACGGCATCGGCTCAGCAAGCGGGTGACGCGCAGGCCTTCGAGAGCCTGGCTCGCGACGTCCCCGGCTTCCGAATGATCGTCAACAAGCCGCCGGTGCCCGATACGCCCTTCTTCGACGCCGCGCGACAGCGCACCTCGCTGAAGGCTTTCGGCGGCAAGGCGCTGCTGGTCAACTTCTGGGCCACCTGGTGCACCCCCTGCGTGCGGGAGATGCCGGCGCTGAACGCTCTGGCGCGCGATCTTGGCGGCGAGGATTTCGAAGTGATCGCCATCGCCTCGGGGCAGCAGGTCGGCAAGCACCCGGATGCCTTTCTGCAAGAACATCAGCTTGACGCGCTCGCGCTCTACACCGACCCGCACGCCAGCCTGATGGCTTTGTTCGAGACCAAGACCCTGCCGACGACCCTCTTGGTCGATCGCTCCGGCCGCATCTTGGGCGGGGTGGTCGGCGAGACGGACTGGAACACGGACGAGGCCCGCGCGCTGCTGACGCAGCTCATGACGGAAAAGTAAGGCGGCACGCCTAGCTGGTCGCATTTGTTCTAGACCGGGCCTCATCTCAGACTGTCATCCCGGCCAGGGGCGAAGCCCGCGTGTCCGGGCTCGCGATAGCGAGTTGCCGAAGGCATGGCGAGGCTGGGCGCGGGCTGATGGATGGACCCCGGATCAAGTCCGGGGTGACGAGTAGTGGTGTTGTTCGTCAGCCGCGCGCCGTCTCCTCAATCAGGTGGCGGCGAAAGAAGGCGAGCAAGTGGTCGTGATATCGGTTTTCGGCCTCGCCGCCCGAGACGTGCCCTTCACCCTCCAGGTAGAGGACCTCCGGCTGCCGGCCGGCGGCCTTTAGGCGCGCTTCGAGGCGCCGGGTCATGGCCACATCCCAGACCTTGTCTTCCGTGCCATGGCTAAGCAGCAGCGGGCCAGCATAGCGCTCGATTTCGATCGGCGTTGTTGGCGTCAGGGCGTCGGACGAGCCACGCCAGGTCCAGGCCCGATCGGCCGGGTCCCAGACTTGCCAGCCCGGATCGCCGACATCGCGCCAGCGCTTCGCATCGAAGGCACCGCAGATCACATCGGCCGGTGTGTGCACGGCGACAGCGTCGGGCAGCCCCGGCAAGCTGTCGGCGGCCATGAGCGAGGTGACGAGGAGCGCGTGCTCGGCGCCGCGCGAGATGCCGTAGAGACCGACTTTGCCGGAGCTGTGAGGGGAGGCGCGCAAGGCGGCCAGGGCGTCGGCCGTCCGGTCCAGGGGTACGTCCTTGATGGCGCCAGCGTTCCAAGCATTGCCGCCCAGGGCATAGGCGTGCGGATAGGCGAGAAAGCCGTGAGCGGCCAGGAGCACGGCGTTGCGGTGGGACCAGCCGGACCAGCCGCCCTCGGAGCCGTGAAGAAGAAGCACGGCGGGGAAAGGGCCATCGCCGGGCGGTCCGTAGGTGGTGCCGAACTCGGGCAGCTGTCGGCGAACGATCGAGAGCATAGATCGGATCTCGGTCAATGATCACACTACGGAATGGAAGCCTACAACATGCGCTCTCGGAAGATCACCCGCCGTGGAACAGGGTCGGGTAGAGGTGCGATAGCAGCACCAACCAGACGAACATACTGCCAACGCTGAAGATGGTGGTGACCGAGATGGTATCGGCGACGGGCTCGACCTTCTGCCCGTACTGATTGGCCAGCATATAGGTGGTCTTGGCCGTCGGAACGCAGGCCGCGACCACGGCCGCAACCGCCAGCAGCGGGCTGAGGCCGAAGAGATGACTCAGCAGCAGGACGATTGCCGGCAGCACAATGAGCTTGACGACCGTGGAGAAGATAATAGCAGAGCCGCTCTTGCGCAGCTCGTCGAAGCGAATGGACATGCCGATGGCGAAGAGCGCGCAAGGCGCCAAGGCGGCCGCCAGGACGTTGAGATAGTCGGCCAGGATTTTTGGGACCGGCAGGCCCGTCACCGCCCAGGCAATGCCGATCACGGTCGAATAGATGACCGGGTTGAACGCCACCCGCTTGACGGTGACGAGGATTGGCTCGCGCTTGCCCTTTTCCCGCTCCTCGGCCAGCTCCAGCAGCGCGATAGTGACCAGGAAAAGAAGCACCACGATGACATTGGCGATGGCCGCCGGCAGCACCGCCTTGTGGCCGAACATGTGGTGCAGGATAGGCAAGGCCACGAAGCCTGAATTCGAGGCGACGGAGACGGTCGCAAGCATGGTTGCGGATCCGAGTTCCTTACCCTTCCAGAACAGCGCGCCGAGTAGAATGATGAGGTAAAGGGCGAAGATGGCGCCGCCGAGCGCGGCGATGAACGGCAGGTCGAGCAGACCGTCGATATCTTCCTGGGCGAGAACGATGATCAGCAGCGCCGGGATGGTCACGTAGAAGACGAACTGGACGAGGATATCGGAGGTGTGCTCGGGCAGGATCTTCAGGCGTGCGAACACCAGTCCCGTCAGCAGGACCCCGAAGATGGGCAGCACAAGGCCAAGGACTTCCATCGTTTACCCCCCGGAAAGCGACGTCGCGAGGGTGGCCGACTTCTTGATTCGAAACAAGCGCGTGGGCTGTAGGGGCAAAGGCGGAAGCGCCTCCTCTCAAGGCGTCTCGCCAGCCTCCGGACGCGAGGCGCGCGCTTCTTCGAGCAGCCAGTCGCGGAAGGCGGCGACCTTGGGCGGCTCGGTTCCGTCCTTCGGGCTCAGCAGATAATAGGAGAAGCTAAGCGGCGTGCTGAGGCTCGGGTCGAAGGGCCGCACCAGCCGGCCCGCCGCTAGCTCGCAGGCCACCAGCATGTCGCCGACCAGGGCCACCCCCTGAGCGTCGACCGCGGCCTGCACCGCCATGGTCTCCAGGGTGAAGCGCGGCCCGCGGGTCGGGTCGATGTCGTCCAGGCCGGCGGCGAGCAGCCACATGCGCCAGCTCGCCTCAGCGTCCTTCCAGTCCACGTGCAGAAGGGTGTGGTGGCGTAAATCGTCGGGCGTGCGCAAGGGATGTTCTCCATCCAAGAGCTCTGGGCTGCAGACCGGCGTGTTGGCCTGCCCGAACAACCGGTCGACCCGCACGCCGCTGTAGCCGCCGGGGCCGTAGCGCAGCGCCACGTCGGCGTCGTCCCGCGCCAGATCGACCCGGCGGTCCGTGCCGTCGAGACGAATCTCGATGTCAGGATGCCGGATGCGGAACAGTTCGAGCCGAGGGACCAGCCACATGGCGCCGAAGGACGGGCTGACGCTGATGGTCAACACCTCGCTCTTGCCAAAAGCGCGTATCTGCTCGACCCCTTGGAGCAATTTGTCGAAGCCCTGCGCGAAGGTCGGCAGGGCTGCCTGACCGGCATCGGTGAGGCGCAGCGCACGGGTGAGGCGGTGGAACAGCGGCACCCCAAGCAGATCCTCGAGCGCCTTGACCTGATGGCTGACGGCCGCCGGCGTGACGTTCAGCTCAGCCGCGGCCTTGGTGAAGCTGAGATGCCGGCCGGCCGACTCGAAAGCCTTGAGCGCATTCAGCGGCGGAAGCGGTCGCGCCATCGTCTATACCTCTAATTTCTCTCACGCATAAACCGAGATCTTCTCGTTTGTTCACTATCGCAGCTCCGCTCAATTTCTCCCTGAATCAAGGGAGAACTTCCGTGAAGCCAACAGTCGATAAATGCCTCGAAGGCTCAAGGAAATCTATATCACAAAAGACACTGCTTGGGGCGACCCGACTGGATCTCTCTCAGTACTACATCGGCGTCGTGCTGGTCGTGATTGCGGCCGTGACCTACAGCACGGCCGGTTTGTTCACCAAGGGAGTCGCAGCCGGGTCCTGGGAGGTCATCTTCTGGCGGGGTGTCTTTGCCGCCGCCTTCACGACAGCCTGGACGATCAACCGGGGTAGCTTCCGACAGAATTTCTTCGCAATGGGCTACAGCGGCTGGGCGGTCGGCGTCGTGGGCGCTGTGGGGACGGCGGCCTTCATCCCGGCCTTCAAGCTAACCAGCATTGCCAACGTCTCGCTGATCTATGCCGTGGCCCCTCTGATCGCGGCGCTGCTCGCTTGGCTCGCTATCGGCGAACGCGCATCGCGAAGGACCATGGCGGGATGCGTTCTGGCATTGGGCGGCGTCGCCATCATCGTCTCCGGATCGCTCGGTCAGGTGAGCCTGAACGGCGATCTATTGGCCCTGGTCATGACCACGGCCATGGCCGCGATCATGGTGATCTACCGAAAGTACCCGAACACGCCGGGGGCAGGGCCCGCCGTGCTGCAATCGCTTCTCCTGCTGCCTGTCGCGGCACTGCTCGGCAGCCCCTTCCACGTCGACCCAACCGAGATTGCCATCCTGGCCGCCTTCGGACTGCTGTTCGCCATTGCCTCCGTCACTTTGGCGGAAGGGGCGAAGCGGGTGCCCTCCGGCCAAACCGCGCTGCTGAGCGCCTTGGAGACGCCGCTCGCGCCCATCTTCGCGTTCATGCTGTTCGCGGAAGTTCCCAGTCTTGCCACGTTTCTGGGCGGCTCGGTGGTGCTGCTGGCCGTGCTGCTCTCGATCAAGAATGAAACGCGATGAGCAGCGTCAGGTCGGTCGCTATGCGCCGAGACTATGAGGCGAAGCGTCGGAATAAGAACTCTGAAGTTCACCGGCGATACAATCAACGATAGGCTCAGGCATGGAGCAGTCCCGTGCCTACACCATTGCTGAACTCGACCAGCGCTCTCCGCATCTTCCCGCAATCGCAGAGTGGCTCAACGAAGAGTGGGGCGCAGCGCAGGGCTATAGCCTCGACCAAACGCTCGCATGGTGCCGTGACATCGCTGGCGATGATGATCAATGCTTGCTTGCGGCTTTGGCTGATGAGCAACTTCTCGGCGCGGTCCTTGTCGTGCACTGCGACCTGCCGAGCCACGCCCACCTGCGACCCTGGGTGTCCGGCCTCTACGTCGACAAGGCCGAGCGCGGCCGAGGAATAGGAATCGCTCTAGCGCAAGCAGCCAGCGACTGGACCCGGCAGCGGCATCCGGTGCTTTACCTCTTCGCTCCGGAGGGTCGGCTCATCGCGTTCTACAGCGGATTGGGTTGGCGTCCCCTGGAGGCCTTCTCGCGCAACGGCGTACGCTATCGGATCATGCAAAGACAGCTCCTGCCAAGCCGTCAGACCCCGAGGTAGCGGTGCTGCATGGCCTCGTCGGCCAGGAGGGCGGCTGAGTCGCCGCTCCAGACCACGCTGCCCTTTTCCATGACGTAATAGCGGTCAGCAATGCGGGCCATGGCTTTGGGGTGCTTGTCGATCACCAGGATTGCCTGGCCCGACTCCTTGAGCTTGAACTCCAGCACGTCCCAGATCTCCTGCTGGATGATCGGCGCCAGGCCCTCGGTCGCCTCGTCGAGGAGCATTGGGCCAGACGCGGGGAAGATCAGCGTCTAGCCCCAAAGTGTCGAATGCTGCGGAGTTTACGAACGTCTGCCTCTAGTCGTCGTGGTATCAGAATGAGCTATACAAGGGTTAATCACAGTTGATCTTCGAGCCAGCTCACAAATGTGCGGGCAGCTTGAGACGGGCCACCGTTCCTCATCATAAGAAAATAGTCCTGGCTTTTGAGTGTGGGGCCGTCCAGGCGTTTCAACTTCCCTATTTCGAGATAATGGGCGGCGATCACGTCATCGCTGACGGCCGCACCCAATCCCTGTGCGGCGGCATCGATGGGAAAATCACATCGACTGAAACTCAGTGCAGTGTTTTCATCGGCGTAGGGTATGTCTGCGGCTACGAACATCTTGCGCCACCAATGATCGCTCTGATCGTGCAACAGAAGAGTGTCTCCAAGGTCCGCGACTGTCTGCGCTGGGCAAGACACGCCGGCAACTGGAATGATGTTTGGTTGCAGAAAAGATCGTCGTCTGAAACCTGCATAGTCCAGCGCCCCCCATATGATCGCGATGTCGGTATCGCTCGGCAAAAGGCGCGGCCTTTCGGTGCGGGCGCGATACTCAAGACAGACGTTGAAGTCGTGGATCAACTCCGGGGTTAAGCGCGGCAGCAGCCAGAACCGCAAGAGTTCCGCGTCGATGTCGAGAACGACCTTTGGCTGTCGGGCCGCACGTGGCGTCTGGGCCAACCGTGCGAATCCCTCGATCACGTGCCCAGCGTAGTCCGCTCCCGCTTCGGTCAGCGTTACGGCTCTATGACCACGGTCAAAGAGCGGAAAACCCAGCTCAGTTTCGAGCTGTCGGATATGGCGGCTGATTGCCGCCTGCGTCAGCCCAAGCTCTACCGCCGCCAGTGTGAAGCTCTCATGACGGGCTGCGGCGTCAAACGCCCTGAGGGCGCTGAGACTTGGCAAGCGTGCTCTTCGCATAAATTGAAATCATGTCAGCGGCGAAATAGTCGTTTGGCATGATTATGGCGCTCCATTAACAGTCATGCAACGCATCGGAGCTCAGCAACGTGCCGCCAGCCCTTTTCCTTGTCCTGTCCCCTTTGTGCCTGAGTATCGGGTCAGTACTTGCCAAAGGCCTCATTGCGGGCGGTCTGCCGTTTGCCATCGCAGATATTGGGCCGCTGGCCTTTTTGACCTTTCAACTGATCGGGTCCCTTATCTTTCTCGGCGTTGTTGCCGGTGCGCGATCCCAAGCCTTTGCCGTTGGCACGGCTTTACCGCTTCTCACGGTCGCGGGCGTCATTCTCGGGCTGGGGTCCATCGGCACGGTCATGGCACTTGTTTTTATCCCGGTGGGCGAAGCGTCGGTTATCTGGGCGATGCAACCGTTCGGCATGATCGTCCTGGCTTGGCTGCTGCTGAGAGAGCCCACCCCGACCGCGACAATCCTTTTGTGCATCGTTGGCGTTGCAGGCGTCATCGTGATCGTGACCAGCGGGGCGCAAGGGACGGCTGAAAACAGATTGCTCGGCTCGATCTTTGCAAGCGGTACGGCTCTGTCTGCGGCTGCCTACACGGTCTGGATGCGACAGGTCAGAGAAAGCGTGGACCCGTTCTCCGCGCTGATTGTTGTCCAGGCATCCACGCTCGCCGTCGCGATCTGTGCGTGGGCCATTGCCGCAAGTACCGGTCTTGTCTCCGGCGTGGTTCCCGGCTGGTGGGACGCCTTCGCTGCGATGGTCACAGGTGCCATGTACTACGGTTTGGCGTATCTTCTGTTCCTCTTCGGGCTTCATCAGATGGAGGCCGGAAAGGCGGGCATGTTCCTGAACTTGGTACCGGTGTTCACGATCCTGCTCGCCTTGGTAGTCCTTGGCGAAAGGCTGTCCTCTATGCAGTGGATCGGCTCAGCTGTTGTGGTTGTGGCCGTCACGCTAGCGGGCTGGATGAATAGAGAACCTGCAAGGTAAAGCAGGCATCTGATCCTTCGAGCCAGACGACAGGTTTGTCCGCCAAGCCGACACAACACCCTGCTACAGTCGTCTGATCAGAATCGATCCATTCCAGATTCACGACCTACACCCCAAGGTAGCGGTGCTGCATGGCTTCGTCGGCCAGGAGGGCGGCTGAGTCGCCGCTCCAGACCACGCTGCCCTTTTCCATGACGTAATGGCGGTCGGCAATGCGGGCCATGGCCTTGGGGTGCTTGTCGATCACCAGGATTGCCTGGCCCGACTCCTTGAGCTTGAACTCCAGCACGTCCCAGATCTCCTGCCGGATGATCGGCGCCAGGCCTTCGGTGGCTTCGTCCAGGATCATGAAGCGCGGGTTGGTGGTGAGGGCTCGGCCGATGGCCAGCATCTGCTGCTCGCCGCCGGAGAGAGTGCGGGCGTACTGACCCGCGCGCTCGGCGAGGCGCGGGAAGAGCTCCATGACCCGCTCGGCGGTCCAGGGCGCCTCGGCGCCGAAACGGTTGGCCGCCGTGGCGATGAGGTTCTCCTCGACGGTGAGGTTGGGGAAGACCTGGCGGCCCTCCGGCACGTAGCCGATGCCGAGCTGGGCGATGCGGTGCGCGGGCAGGGCGCGGACGTCCTGGCCGGCGAAGCGGATGCTTCCGCCCTTGGCCGGCGTCAAACCCATGATGCTGCGCAGGGTGGTCGTCTTGCCCATGCCGTTGCGGCCCATCAGGGTCACCACCTCGCCGGCCTCGATGGCGAGATCGACGCCGAAGAGCACCTGGCTCGGGCCATAGAAGGTCTCGACGGCGTCCAGTTCGAGCAGCGTCATAGCTCTAAGCCTCGTCGCCCAAGTACGCGCGGCGCACTTCGGGATCGTCGCGCACCTCCTGCGGCGTGCCAGTCATCAGAAGCGCGCCCTTGACCAGCACGCTGACCCGATCGGCGAGCGCGAAGACCACGTCCATGTCGTGCTCGACAAGCAGGATGCCGATCTCGCCCTTCAGCGGCCGCAGCAGGTCCATCATGGCGCGGCTCTCGCTCTGACCCATGCCGGCCATGGGCTCGTCGAGCAGCAAAAGGGCCGGCTCGCTGGCCAGCGCCATGGCCAGCTCGAGCTGCCGCTGCTCGCCGTGCGCCAGTTCGGTGACTTTCAGCTTGGCCTTGGCCGCGAGGCCGATGCGCTCCAGCACCTGCGAGGCGGGCGTGCGCAGGGCCAAATCCCGCCGTGCTCGGGACCAGAAGCGGAAGCTATGCCCCTGCTGCGCCTGGACGGCGAGAGCCACGTTGTCCTCGGCAGTGAACTCCGGGAAGAGGCTGGTGATCTGGTAGGAGCGTTTGAGGCCGAGCTGCGCGCGCCTATGGGTTGGCAGGCGGGTGATGTCGCGCCCTTGGAAGCGTATCCGGCCGGCGCTGGGCCGGATCTCGCCGGAGATCTGGCCGATGGCCGTGGTCTTGCCTGCGCCGTTGGGGCCGATCAGAGCGTGGATCTCGCCCGGGCGCACGGCGAAGCTCAAGTTGTCGGAGGCGACCACGGCGCCATAGGACTTGCTGAGATCGACGACGTCGAGAAGCGGGTCAGTCATCGTCGGTCGCCTTCCCGACCAGCCAGCCGTAGACGCCGCGGCGCGCGAAGAGCACGACGAAGACCAGGAAGGGGCCGAGCACCACCATCCAGTGCTCGGTAATCTGCTGCAGCACCTCTTCCATCAGGAGCAGGGTGGCGGCCCCCAGCACAGGCCCGTAGAGCGTGCCCATGCCGCCGAGGATGACCATGATCATGATCTCGCCGGAGCGGGTCCAATGCATCATGTCGGGACCGACGAACTCGGTATGGTTGGCGGCCAATGCGCCGGCCAGGCCCGCGCCCATGCCGGCGATGGTGAAGGCGGCGAGCTTATAGCGGTAGGTGGCGAAGCCGAGCGCCTTCATGCGCGCCTCGTTCTGCTTGCAGCCGCGAATGACCATGCCGAAGCGGCTGTTCACCAGGCGCTGCATGAGCGCCAGGAACAGGAGCAGCAAAACCAGGGTGAGATAGTAGAACTGCCACTCGTCATAGAGGTCGAGGGGTGGCAGGGACGAACGCTCCCAGAGGTTCAGGCCATCCTCGCCGCCGTAGGTCGGCAGCGAAATCATGAAGTAGTAGAGCATCTGGGCGAAGGCCAAGGTGATCATGATGAAGTAGACGCCTTGCGTGCGCAGGCTGAGGGCGCCGATCACCAGGGCGAAGAGGCCAGACACGAGGATGGCCAACGGGAACTGCACGAAGGCGCTGACGCTCCCGGTCCAGTCTCCGGGCAGGAAGGGGATGACCGTGCCGTCGAAGGCGTGGTACATCAGGATGCCGACGGTATAGGCGCCGATGCCGAAGAAGGCGGCGTGGCCGAAGCTGACCATGCCGCCGTAGCCGAGGATGACGTCCAGGCTGACCGCGGCGATGGCGTAGATCAGGATGCGGCTGGCCACGGTGGTCAGGAAGGGCTCCCCGGCGGCGTCGGCCAGAGGCGGCAGCAGCACGAGGATGATGAGAGCCAAGCCGTGCACCACGGCGCGCCGGGTCAGGCGTCCTTCCATGCCGCTAGCTCCCGTAGGCCTGGAAGAGGCCGCGCGGGCGCCAGATCAGCACCAGGGCCATCAGCAGGTAGATGGTGATGCTGGAGAGTGATGCGGCGACGTTGTCGGCGACCGAGGGCTCGAAGAGGTTGCGCATGATGACCGGCAGGAAGGCGCGGCCGTAGGTGTCGACCAGGCCGACCAGCAGCGCGCCGACCAGGGCGCCGCGCACCGAGCCGATGCCGCCGATGATGATGACCACGAAGGTGAGGATGAGGATCTGCTCGCCCATGCCGACCTCGATGGCGAGCATCGGCCCGGCCATGGCCCCGGCGAGACCGGCCAGCATGGCGCCGATGGCGAAAACGACGGTGAAGAGGCGGTCGATGTCGACGCCCATGGCGCCGACCGTCTCTCGGTGGGTGGCCCCGGCGCGGATCAGCATGCCCAGGCGTGTGTTGACGATCAGGTGGCGCAGCAGGATGGCAACCACCAGGCCGGCGAAGATGATGAAGAGGCGATAGGCGGGGTAGGGGGCGCCGGGCAGGATCTCGACGGTGCCGGAGAGCCATTCGGGGGTTGAGAGGAAGAGTGCCTGCGGCCCCCAGATGATCTTCGTCAGCTCGTTGAAGGTCAGGATGATGCCGAAGGTGGCGAGCACCTGGTCGAGATGATCGCGCGCGTACAGTCGACGCATGGCAATGAGCTCGATCAGCACGCCGGCCAGCCCCGCCGCGGCCATGCCGGCGAGCACGCCCAGGAAGAAGTTGCCGCTCACCATGGTCACGGTGGCGGTGACGTAGGCGCCCAGCATGTAGAGCGAGCCGTGTGCCAAGTTGATCAGGTGCATGATCCCGAACACCAGCGTCAGGCCGGCCGCCATGAGGAAGAGCATGACGCCCTGCTGCAGGCCGTTGAGCGTCTGTTCGAGAAAGAGGACGACCGTCATGACGGCGTGTCACAAAAGAGAAAGGGGAGTGAGGAAAGCGAAACGGGGGCGCAAGGCCCCCGCCTCAGCAACAGTCTAAGAGCTACATGCTGCACTCGGCGGCATAAGCATCCGCGTGATCGGTGAAAACCTTGCCGAGCGTCCGGTTGGTCACGCCCTCGCCGTCGCGCACCACCTCGCGCACATAGATGTCCTGGATAGGATGTTGGTTGGGCCCAAAGCGGAAAGCACCGCGCGGCGAGGCGAAGTCCGCCGCCCGCAGCGCCTCACGGAAGGCGTCGGCGTCGCTCAGGTCGCCGCCGACCTTGGCGACCGCGCTGTCGATCAGCAGAGCCGCGTCGTAACCCTGGGACGCATAGAGCGAGGGCTTGCGGCCGTAGGCTTCCATGAAGGCCGCTGCGAAGGCCTGGTTGGCCGGGTTGTCCAGGTCGTGGGTGTACTGGGAGGTGTTGAGCGTGCCCAAGGCCGCGTCGCCCACCGCCTTCAGGATGCCCTCGTCGAAGGAGAAGGCGGGGCCGAACAGCGGCGCATCGGCCATCAGGCCGGCCTGGGCATACTGCTTGACGAAGTTGATGCCCATGCCGCCAGGCAGGAAGAAAAAGACCGCATCGGGGCCGGCGGCGCGCAGGTTGGCGATCTCGGCTGCATAATCCACCTGGCCGAGCTTGGTGTAGACCTCGGCGGCGATGTTGCCCTTGTAGAAGCGTTTGAAGCCGGAGATCGCATCCTTGCCGGCCGGATAGTTGGGCGCCATCAGGTAGACGTTCTCGAAGCCCTGGTCGGTGACGTACTGCCCCATGGCCTCGTGCAGGTTATCGTTCTGCCAGGCGACGTTGAAGTAGTTGGGATGGCAGCGCTTGCCGGCCAAGGCCGAGGGCCCGGCGTTGGGGCTGATGTAGAACTTGCCCGCGCGAGTGACGGTCGGCACCACCGCCATGGCCAGGTTCGACCACACGATGCCAGTGACCACGTCGACCTCGTCCTGTCTTAGCATTCTTTGGGCGATCTGCTTGGCGTTCTCCACCTTGCGGGCGTCGTCGACGACGATCAGCTCCGCCGGCATGCCGCCCAGCTTGCCGTCCCGTTGCATCAGCGCCAGCTCGAAGCCGTCGCGGATGTCGATGCCAAGCGAGGCGCCGCCGCCCGACAGGGTGGTGATCATGCCGACCTTGACCGGATCGGCGGCCAGGGCCGGGGCGGCAAAAACCAAGCCGGCCGCCGCCGCGGCCGCCAGAACAGGCGCGCTTCTCATGTTTTTTCAAGCTCCACTATCGCGTCATCCCAGACGCGCCATTCGACCATGGCGGACCCCTCCAGACAACGGAAAGCGGCGGATCAGGGCGGTAAACCTCGCTTTTGATAGGGATCAAGGGCTGCCGCCCGAAAGGCGGGCATAAACCATGCCATCGGAGGCACGCCCAATGTTCGAAACAAGAATTCACGGTCGGGGAGGCCAAGGCGTTGTGACCGCTGCGGAGCTGCTCTCGGTCGCGGCCTTCGACGGGGGCAAGCACGCGCAGGCCTTTCCCATGTTCGGCTCTGAGCGCATGGGCGCCCCGGTGGTCTCTTTTTGCCGTATCGACGAGCAGGAAATCCGCCGCCGCGAGCCGATCATGGAGCCGGACGCCCTGATCATCCAGGATCCGACCCTGCTCCATTCGGTCGATGTCTTCTCCGGCGTCAATCCGGAGGGCTACATCATCATCAACTCGACGCGCAGCTTCGAGGAACTGGGCATCGCGGACTTCGTCGCCGGCTTTCCGCCGCACCACGTCTGCGACATCGGCGCGACCGAGCTGGCCATGCAGCATGTCGGCCGCCCGGTACCCAACGCCGCCCTGATCGGCGGCTTTGCCGCGATCACCGGGCAGATCGGCTTCGAGTCGGTGAGCAAGGCCATCCGGGACAAGTTCCCGCCGGCCGTCGCCGAAGCCAACGTCGCCGCCGCCCGCGAGGCTTACGATCAGGCCAAGGCGGCCTGAGGGCGCAGCCCAAGGAAGGACAGCAGCCATGCTGAAGCAGATCGAAGGCTCCCAGGCCGTTGCCGAAGCGGTGGCGCTCTGCCGGCCGCAGGTCGTCTGTGCCTATCCCATCACGCCGCAAACCCACATCGTCGAGGGTATTGGGGCCATGGTGAAGGCCGGCACCCTCGAGAACTGCGAGTTCATCAACGTGGAGTCCGAGTTCGCCGCGCTCTCCGTCGCCATCGGCGCCTCAGCGGTCGGCGCCCGCGCCTATACCGCCACCGCCAGCCAGGGCCTGCTCTACATGGCCGAAGCCGTCTACAATGCCGCCGGCCTGGGTCTCCCCATCGTCATGACCATCGGCAACCGGGCCATCGGCTCGCCGATCAACATCTGGAACGACCACAGCGATTCCATGGCGATGAAGGACGCCGGCTGGATCCAGCTCCATGCGGAGACCAACCAAGAAGCCGCCGACCTGCACATTCAGGCCTTCAAGCTCGCCGAGTCCCTGAGCTGCCCGGTGATGGTCTGCATGGACGGCTTCATTCTGACCCACGCCTATGAGCAGGTCGACATCCCGACCCAGGAACAGGTCGATGCCTTCCTGCCGCCCTTCGAGCCGGTGCAGCAACTCGACCCGGCCAATCCATATTCCATCGGCGCCATGGTTGGCCCCGACGCCTTCGCCGAGGTGCGCTACCTGGCCCACCACAAGCAGATGGAGGCGCTGGAGCGCATTCCCCCTATCGCCGAAGAGTTCGCCGAGATCTTCGGCCGCGAGGCCGGCGGCTTGGTCCGCAGCTATCGCACCGAGGACGCCGAAACCATCGTCGTCGCCCTAGGCTCGGTGAACGGCACCATCAAAGAGGTCGTCGATGCCCAGCGCGACGCGGGCGTGAAGATCGGCAGCGTCAGCATCTGCTCCTTCCGGCCCTTCCCATTGGCCGCGCTTGACGAGGCGCTGAAGGGCGCCAAGCGCATTGTTTGCCTGGAGAAGAGCCTAGCGCCGGGCCTAGGCGGCATGCTCGCCTCCAACGTCCGCATGGCCCTGCGCAGCCATCCGCTGCCGGTCTACACCGTTATCGCCGGTCTCGGCGGGCGAGTGATCACCCGCAAGTCCTTGAGCGAGCTCTTCGAGCGCGCCGGCCGTGACAGCCTCGAAGATGTCACCTTCCTCGACCTCAATTGGGAGGTGGTCCAGGACCAGATCGCCCGAGCGCGCGAACTGCGCCATTCGGGACCCATTGCCGAGAACCTGCTGAAGGCCCTCAACCCGGGCCTGGTGGAGCGGGTCTCGCCACCACAGGAAACCACTCCATGACCGAAGAAAGCGCCCTGCAGAAGGTCAAGTTCTACCAGACCGGCACCCACACCGTCGGCAACCGCTTCCTGAGCGAAGCGAACCGGACGGTGCAGGCCTCCATCGACCGCTCCAACGCCATCACCTCGGGCCACCGGGCCTGCCAGGGCTGCGGCGAAGCGCTCGGCGCGCGCTATGCGCTCGACTCCGCCATGCGGGCGACCGACGGCAATCTCGTCGCGGTCAACGCCACCGGCTGCCTCGAGGTCTTCACCACGCCGTACCCCGAGACCTCCTGGCAGATCCCCTGGCTGCACTCGCTGTTCGGCAATGCGCCGGCGGTGGCCTCGGGTGTGGCCGCCGGCCTGCGCCGCCTGGGACGGGACAACGTGCGGGTGGTGGCGCAGGGCGGCGACGGCGGCACCGTCGATATCGGCTTCGGCTGCCTCTCGGGCATGTTCGAGCGCAACGACGATGTGCTCTACGTCTGCTACGACAACGAGGCCTATATGAACACCGGCGTGCAGCGCTCCTCGGCGACGCCGCCGACGGCCCGCACGGCGACCACGCCTGCGGTGGGCGACGCACCGGGCAACGTCTTCGGCACCGGCAAGAACCTGCCGCAGATCGCCATGGCCCATAACATTCCCTATGTCGCCACGGCGACGGTCGCCGACCTGCACGACCTGGAGGCCAAGGTGACCAAGGCCATGGGGATGCACGGCGCCCGCTACATCCACATCATGGTCCCTTGTCCCTTGGGCTGGGGCTCCAAGTCCGAGGACACCATCAAGGTCGCGCGCCTGGCGGTGGAATGCGGACTCTTCCCGCTGTTCGAGGCCGAGCACGGCGAGGTGACGGCGGTCAAAAAGATCCGCCGCAAGGTGCCGGTCGAGGCCTACCTGCGCCTGCAGCGCCGCTTCGCCCATCTCTTCAAGAAGGGCGCCGAAGACCACGAGCGCATCGCCCGCATCCAGCGCATGGCCGATACCAACATCCGGAAGTACGGGCTTCTGCCCCAGGAGCAACCCGACGAGCAGACTGTGGAGCAGCCGGCATGAAAGACACCGTTCTGCCCTTCGCCATCACCCTCGACCCCGGCACAAGCCTGGCCAACGAGACGGGCTCCTGGCGTGACGAGCGGCCGACCTATATCGACCGTCTGCCGCCCTGCAACAACGCTTGCCCGGCCGGCGAGAACATTCAGGGCTGGCTCTATCACGCGGAGGAGGGGGACTACGCCGGTGCCTGGCAGGTCCTGATGCAGGACAACCCCATGCCGGGCGTGATGGGCCGCGTCTGCTATCACCCCTGCGAGACCTCCTGTAACCGCGCCAAGCTCGATCAGGCCGTGAGCATTCACGCCGTCGAGCGCTTCCTCGGTGACTACGCCCTGCAGCACGGCCTGAAGCCCAGCTTCGAGGCAGAGCCCAGCGGCAAGCGAGTGTTGATCGTCGGCGCCGGACCAAGCGGCCTGTCCGCCGCCTATCACCTGACCCGCATGGGCCATCAGGTCACCATCCGCGAGGCCGGGCCCATGGCCGGCGGCATGATGCGCTTCGGCATTCCCAAGTACCGCTTGCCGCGCGACATCCTCGACGGCGAGATCCAGCGCATTCTCGATATGGGCGTGACTCTGGAGCTGGAGACCAAGGTCGAGGACATCGAGGCGGCCTTCACGCAAGACGGCTTCGATGCCGTTTTCGTCGCCGTCGGCGCGCATCTCGCAAAGCGCACCAACATCCCGGCGCACGCCGCCGGAAAGATTCTCGATGCTGTCTCGGTGCTGCGGGACATGGAGACGGGTGCCGAGCCGCCGCAGCTCGGCCGCCGGGTCGTCGTCTACGGTGGCGGCAACACGGCCATGGACGTGGCCCGCACCGCTAAGCGCCTCGGCGTCGACGAAGCCATGGTCGTCTACCGGCGCACGCGCAAGGAGATGCCCGCCCACGAGTTCGAGGCCCAAGAGGCCGAGGAGGAGGGGGTGATGATCCACTGGCTGCGGACCATCAAGCAGATCGACGAGACCACCTTCACCGTCGAGAAGATGGCGATCGACGAGGACGGCCGGCCGCAGCCGACCGGCGAGTTCGAGACCCTGGAGGCCGACACCCTCATCCTCGCCCTTGGCCAGGACGTGGACACCAGCTTCCTGGAAGAGGTGCCGGGGGTGGAGATCGCCCGCGACGGCGTGGTGCAGGTCACCCCCCAGATGATGACCGGCCGCCCGGGGCTTTTCGCCGGCGGCGACATGGTCCCCTCCGAACGCACGGTTACCGTCGCCATCGGCCACGGCAAGAAGGCCGCGCGCAACATCGACGCCTGGCTGCGCGGGGAGACCTACGAGGCGCCGGAGAAGCACGAGCTGGCCGACTTCGACCTCTTGAACACCTGGTACTACGACGACGCCCCGCAGCGGGTGCAGGGGCAGCTCGATCTGTTGCGTCGGCAGAGCGGCTTCGAGGAAGTGCTACAGGGCCTCAACGAGGAGAACGCGCTCTTCGAGGCGCGGCGCTGCCTCTCTTGCGGCAACTGCTTCGAGTGCGACACCTGCTACGGCATCTGCCCGGACAACGCGGTGATCAAGCTCGGCCCGGGCAAGCGCTTCCAGTTCAACTACGACTACTGCAAGGGTTGCGGCATCTGCGCCGCCGAGTGCCCCTGCGGCGCCATCGCGATGATCCCTGAGGTGGTGTGAGAACAATCGAGAGCCTTGTGCCTTGTCCAGGTAGACGAGTGTCGATCTGTGGCGCCGCACCTCTCGTTGTCATGCTTGGGCGAGGCCCTTAGGGCCGAGTTCCGAGCATCCACGATCGGGTTCCGTGCGGGCCGTGGGGTGGATCCTCGCAACTCGCCTCTTCGGGTCTACGACCCTGCGTGGCTCGCGCAAGGATGACGTTCCGAGAGGGACCGCCCCCGCCGCTCGCCTGATCGGCTGTTATGTGAGCTTGGCAATTCCCAGACGGGCGTCTTCGTCCTAGCCTCGCCGCCGCAACGGGAGAGGGGAGTTCGGCCATGCCCCAGGCGGCGAAGAACGTTCTGCTGATCGTGTTCGACTACATGGGCTACGGCGATATCGAGCCTTTCGGCACAGGCGAGATCCGCACGCCCAACATCAAGCGCCTGGCGGAGCAGGGGCGGCACTACACCGACTTCTATGGCGCAGCACCCATCTGCGGGCCGAGCCGCGCCGCCATGCTGACCGGTCGCTATCCGCGCCACCTCGGCATTGAGCGCAATGTCGAACCCGGCGAACCGGGCCTGCTGGTCCACGAGACCTCGCTGCCGCGCTATTTCCGGGACGCCGGTTTCCGCACCGCGCTTTACGGCAAATGGCACTTAGGCCACGGCGCGGACGACAGCCCCATGGCCCACGGCTTCGAGGAATTCCTCGGCTTCGATTACTGGAACATTGACTACTACTCCCACCGCACGCGCGAGGGTGACCCGGCACTCTACCAGGGCAGTGAGATCGTCGAGCGGCAGGGCTACACCACCGATCTCTTTACCGAGGGGGCGCTGGACTTCGTCGGACGCTGCGGGGAGGCGGGGGAGCCCTTCTTCCTCTATCTCGCCTACAACGCCATGCTGCCGCCCTATGCGCCGCCGGGGCGCGAAGCGGACTTCGCCGACCGCTGGGTTAATGGTAGCCGGGCCGACTACGTCGCCGCCGTCGAGTACCTCGATCAGAGCGTCGGCCGGGTGTTGGATGCGCTGGAGAGTTTAGGTATCGCCGAGGAGACCGCGGTGCTGCTGACCTACGATCACGGCGGCGGTGAGCTGGCCACAAAGGGCGGCTTCTTCCACGGCTTCGGCACCCTTTGGGAAGGCGGTATCCGGGTGCCCATGGTTTTGCGCTGGCCGGGCGGCTTGGAAGCCGGCAGCGTCTCGGCCGAGCCGGCAATCATCATGGACGTGACGCCGACACTGCTGGCCACTGCCGGGCTCCAGGCAGACCGGGCGCTCGACGGGCGCAGCCTGCTGGACGACAGCCAGGACGGAGACCGCACGCTCCACTGGCGCATCGACCTGCCGGGCGAGGGCGAGGACTGGCTGCCGCGCCGGCAGCGCGCCCTGCGACGAGGCCAATGGAAGTACCTCTGGGACGGCACCTTTGATTTCCTCTTCGACCTCTCGGCCGACCCCGGCGAGCGCAACGACCTGGGCTACCGTCACCCCGAGCTGATCGCAGAGCTGCGCGGTCTCGCCAAAGGCGACTGGTAGGTCGGCTCTATCGCCTCTCAGGCAGTCGGGTAAGCCGATTACCGGCCGTCAGACGTTGCTTTCGCCGGTGGGACCGCCACCTCTAAGGCAGACAGCGGGAGGTCGGAATGTCCGCACGGGCGGAACAGCTGCGAGACAGAAACTACCCGGACTTCGTGACGCTGATTCGGCGCAGCCACGACAAGGATAAAGCGCTGGGCAGGGTCTCGGTTGCCGATGTCGAAGCCTGGCTGCTCGGCGATGCCCTGTCCGAAAACGGTCTCCTTGACCTGTTTCACGACTTTGCCCTGCGCATGGCTGCCGCCGAGCTTCCTGTGGATCGCGCCACCCTGCACGTCGGCACCTTGCATCCGCAGCTCTACGGCTATGCCTGGAACTGGTCCGCCACGGAGGGCTTCTGCGACGAGGTCAAGGTCAGCGAAGCGGTGCTTGCCACCGACGCCTATCGGCGCAATCCCATGTCCGAAGTTGTCGGGCGCGGCGAGACGGTGCGCGCCCGGTTGGACTCACCGGACGACGTCGCACGCTACCCCCTGTTTTCCGAGCTGGCGGAGAAGGGAATGACCGACTACATCGGGCTCCCGCTCAGCACCGGCGGCGCCTATCACAACGCGGTGACGATCGCGACCAAGCAAGCCGGCGGTTTCCGCGAGGACCAGCTGGCTGAAATCGACCGGCTCTTGAAGCCCTTCGCACTCCATGTGGAGCGGCATATCGCCATGCGGATTTCCCAGAACGTGCTGGATACCTATTTGGGCACGGCAGCCGGAAGCCAGGTGCTCAACGGCTCGATCAAGCGCGGCGCCGGCGCGCCGATCAGCGCGATCATCTGGAGTTCCGACCTGCGCGGCTTCACCGATCTGGCCAACCGCCTGAAGGGCCCCGAGGTTCTGGCCGTTCTGAATGAGTACTTCGGACTCCTGGCCGGGGCCGTGATGAGCCACGGCGGCGAGGTGCTGAAGTTCATCGGCGACGGTCTCCTGGCGGTGTTTCCCTTCTCGAGCTTCAAGAGCGAGGAGGCGGCGGCTGAAGCTGCCTTCGAGGCAGCGGCCTTCGCGCTTGCCCAACTCGATGCGCTCAACGAGAGCGTCGATCGGCTCGGCGATGTTGCAGACTGGCGCCCCTTGCGCAGCGGCATCGCGCTGCATCGCGGGGAGGTCTTCTTCGGCAATGTCGGCGCACCGGGCCGGCTCGACTTCACGGTGATCGGCCGCGCGGTCAACACGGCGAGCCGGGTCGAGGCGCTGAGCAAAGTGTTGGAGCGGCCCATCCTGGTGACCGAGCCGGTCGCGGCGCTCTTGGAGCAGCCGCTCGAAGCCATGGGAGAGCACAGCTTGCGGGGCGTTCCGGCCCCGGTGACCGTCTTCGCCCCGACCGAGGCGGGCAGATAGCCGGGCCCGCCGTTCATGCCGCTTGTCGCTTGCTGCTATGTCTCGCGTGCAATTGACCCGCTTGCGCCGACCCCTGAAAGTCTTATCTGAGAAGCGATCTCACAACGGCCCCGAAACACCGCCGGAAAACACCGGCGGCCTATGCAACGGGCCCCTTCGACACGGCAGGAGTGACGCGATGCTGCAGAAGCGGGAGTTCTACATTGACGGCGGCTGGGTTTCCCCGGCCCAGGCCAACGATTTCGAGGTGATCAACCCTTCGAACGAAGAGCCCTGTGCGGTCATCACCTTGGGCGGCGAGGCCGATACCAATGCGGCGGTGGCCGCGGCCAAGCGCGCTTTCTGGGACTGGTCGGCAACCTCGAAGCACGAGCGGGTGGCGCTGGTCGAGAAGATCCTGGCGGCCTATCAGGCACGGATCGGCGAGATGGCCGAGGCGATCAGCCTGGAGATGGGCGCTCCGGTCGACTTGGCGAAGACACAGCAGGCGCCGGCCGGCCTCGGCCACATCCAGAATTTCCTGCGCGCGGTGAAGGACTTCGAATTCGATCGCCCCTTGGGTGAGCACGCACCGGACACGCGCATTCTCTACGACCCGGTCGGCGTCTGCGGGCTGATCACGCCTTGGAACTGGCCGATGAACCAGGTGACCTTGAAGGTCATCCCGGCGCTTCTGACCGGCTGCACCATGGTGCTCAAGCCCTCGGAGATCGCGCCGCTCTCCTCGATGCTGTTTGCCGAGATGCTGGACGAGGCGGGCGTGCCGGCCGGCGTCTTTAACCTGGTCAACGGCGACGGGGCCGGCGTCGGCACCCAGCTCTCAGGCCATCCGGATGTCGACATGATCTCCTTCACCGGCTCGGGCCGGGCCGGCACGGCGATCTCCAAGAACGCCGCCGACACCTTGAAGCGCGTGCACCTGGAGCTTGGCGGCAAGGGCGCCAACATCATCTTCGCCGACGCCGACGAGAAAGCGGTGAAGCGGGGCGCGCTGCACTGCTTCAACAACACCGGGCAGTCCTGCAACGCGCCGAGCCGCATGCTGGTGCAGCGGGAGATCTACGACGATGCGGTGGAGACCGCCGCTGCCGTCGCCAAGTCTACAGGCGTCGGCCTGGCCCATGAGGCCGGCCGCCACATCGGCCCGGCGGTCAGCGAAATGCAGTACAACAAAATCCAGGCGCTGATCGAGAAGGGCATGGACGAGGGCGCACGGCTGGTCGCCGGCGGCCCTGGGCGGCCGGAAGGCCTCAACCGTGGCTACTTCGTGCGGCCGACGGTCTTCGCCGACGTGACCAACGACATGACCATCGCCCGGGAAGAGATCTTCGGCCCGGTGCTCTCGATCATGCCGTTCGAGAGCGAGGAGGAGGCGATCAAGATCGCCAACGACACCGCCTATGGGCTGACCAACTACGTGCAGAGCGAGGACGGCGAAAAGCGCAACCGCGTGGCACGCCGCCTGCGCTCCGGCATGGTCGAGATGAACGGCAAGCCGCGCGGCGCGGGTGCGCCCTTCGGCGGCATGAAGGCCTCCGGCAACGGCCGCGAAGGCGGCGTCTGGGGCATCGAGGACTTCTGCGAGGTCAAGGCCGTCAGCGGCTGGGGCGCGTAAGCACCTCGGCAACCGTTGACGCAGTGTTGCTCATGAGCGAGCTGAGCTAATCATAGCGCAGCTCGCTCGCCTTGCCGCGGAAGACACTGTAGGCCAGCGCGGTGTAGCCCAGAATGGCGGGCAGCACGAAGACGGTCCCGATCAGGATGATGAAGAGGCTCTCCGGCGCACTGGCCGCCTCGTAGAGCGTCAGCCGCTCTGGCACGACGTAGGGATAGAAGGAGTAGGCCAATCCCGCAAAGGCCAGGCTGAACAAGGCGATCGCCGTTACGAAGGGAACATGCCGCCAGCGATCTGCAGGATCGGGCAGATGGCGGAGGGCGATCCACAGCAAGAGCACCAGCAACCCCGATACGATGGGCAAGGGGGCCAGCAGCAGGATCTCCGGAACGGAGAACCACTTCTCGAAGATACGCGGTGAGACCAGAGGGCTGGCCGCCGACACGGCAACCAGGCCGCCGATCACGCCGGCCAAGCCGCGCTTGGCCCAGCGCACCGCCTTGCGCTGTAATGACTCGTCCATCTTGATGATCAGCCAAGTGGCTCCAATGAAGCCATAACCGGCGGTCAGGCAGAGGGCCGTCAGGGCGGCAAAGGCGACCGTAGCCGGCGTGTAGTGCAGCCCCATGATGTAGAGGCCCAGCATGAATCCTTGGCTGAGGCTGGTCATCAAGGAACCGACGAAAAAGGCTGCATTCCAGGAAGACTTGCGCCGTAGAGGGGCCTTGGCGCGGAACTCGAAGGCCACGCCGCGCAGGATGAGGCCGATCAGCATTATCGCCACGGGAAGATAGAGCGCCGTGAGAATCACCCCGTGGGCGACAGGAAAGGCCACCAGAAGCAGGCCGATCGCAAGCACCAGCCAGGTCTCGTTGGCGTCCCAGAAGGGGCCGATGGAGGCGATCATGCGATCCTTCTCGGCTTCGCTGGCGAGGGGAAAGAGCACGCCGACACCGAGATCGAAGCCGTCCAAGACCACATAGATCAGAATGGACAGCCCCATCAGGCCGGCAAAGACCAAGGGAAGCCAAACGGCCGGATCTCCAAAGAGAGTCATCATCGCCGCTTACTCCGCCGGTAGGAGGTCGACCGGCGCGGCACCTGACCGACGCGGGGCCGGCGCCTCTCGTCCACCCTGCGCCGACTTGCGCGCGAGATAGAAGAGCACTCCGATATAGGCGACAATCAGCACGGCATAGACCAGGAGGTAGGCGACCAAGGTCGTCATCACCATGGGTGCGGGGACGTCTGCCACCGCGTCCGCCGTCATCAGGACGCCGTCTACGAGCCAGGGCTGCCGGCCGATCTCTGTCGTGTACCAGCCGGCGAGGGTCGCGACCCAGCCGGAGAAGCTCATAGTGGCCAGACCGTAGAACAGGGGCCGTGGCAAGCGATCCTCGCCGCGCCGCCAAAGCAGGTAGGTGCAAGCCCAGGACAGCAGCAGCATCAGCATGCCGGTTCCCACCATGACACGGAACGACCAGAAGACGGGCGCCACCGGCGGATGCAGCACGGTCCCATCTTCGGCCAGGAAGTCGTTGAGGCCCGGCACCACACCATCCGGATCATGCATCAGGATGATGCTTGCGCCGCTCGGTATGCCGAGCTCGAAGCGGTTCTCCCGCGCCTCGTGGTCCGGCAATGCGAAGAGGAGGAGCGGGACGTTGTCATCCGTTTCCCAGTTACCCTCCATGGCCGCCACCTTCTGCGGCTGGTGCTCCAAAGTGTTCAGACCGTGGAGATCACCGGCGAAGATCTGCACCGGAATAAGTAAGGCCGCCATGAAGACGCCCGTTCTGAGCGTCAGGCGGACCTCGCTTCCGCGGTCACCGATCAACCAGCGGAAGGCGGAGAGCCCGGCAATAAGGAAGGCCACGGTCAGGCCGCTGGCCAAAAGCATATGCACGAGGCGATAGGGCATGGAGGGGTTGAGGACGATCGCCAGCCAGTCGGTCGCGTGCGCCACGCCGTCACGCATCTCAAAGCCGACCGGCGTGTGCATCCAGGAATTCAGCACCAGGATCCAAAAGGCGCTCATGGTCGTGCCGAAGGCGACCAGGAAGGTGGAGAGGGTGTGCAGCCATCCCGGCACGCGGGAGAAACCGAACAGCATGATCCCGAGGAACACCGCCTCCAGAAAGAACGCCGTCAGGACTTCATAGGCCAGTAGGGGTCCGGCGATGTTGCCAACGGTCTCCATGAAGCCCGGCCAGTTGGTGCCGAACTGGAAGCTCATGGTGATGCCGGAGACTACACCCATCGCAAAGGAGAGGGCGAAGACCTTCACCCAAAAGCGGTAGGCCGCCATCCAGCGCTCTTCACCCGTCGCATTGAAGCGGAGCTTGAAGTAGAGCAGCACCCAGCCGAGCGCGATGGTGATGGTCGGAAAGAGGATGTGAAAGGAGATGTTGGCGCCGAACTGGATGCGCGACAGGATCAGTGCGTCCATCGCCTAGCTCTCCTTGCCCGTGGCCGGGGCTTTGCGGGACAGCGGGACGATCTTCTCCGCCTTGCCGAGCAAGCTCTGCAACTTCGAGCCCAGCGCCAAGAGTTGCACCAGCCGCTCCGTCTCCAGGCGGTTCATATCGCCGTACCAGCCTGTCAGCAGTTCGATCAGCTCGCGCAGCTCACCGATGCGCTGGTGCGCGTGCTCCTCGGCGGGGCTGGATGGCGTCTGCATTTGCAGCTCCCGCAGCTTGCTGAGCGTCGGGTCGATTTCGCGCTTCTTGCGCTCGTCGACCAAGGTACGAACGATCTCCCAGAGATCGTCCGGGGTGGTGAAGTAGTCCCTTCGGTCGTCCGGAAGATGCTTGAGGCGGACCAGGTTCCAGGCTTGTAGCTCCTTCAAGCCCATCGAAACGTTCGAGCGGGAAAAGCCGAGGCGCTCGACGATCTGCTCCGCATTGAGCGGTGCCGCTTCGAGGAAGAGCAGGGCGTAGATCTGGCCAACCGTGCGGTTGATCCCCCAACGGGACCCCATCTCGCCGAAATGCAGGACGAATTCCTGCTGGAGGGGCGACAGCTGCATGGACACTCTCTTCGTGTGTTTCTGTGATTTCAGAATTTACTGAAAAAATAGAATGCGACTGTGTTGCAGCAAGACTTCCGTTCCGGCTGCGACAATCTGCTCGGTGCGGTTCGTTTAGTCGCTTAAGTATGCCTGCTCGCGTTCCAAGCCGGCTTCGGTCGGGTCCCCGTCCGGGTCCAGCAGCGGAAAAGTGACGGCGAGCGACCAGGCCAGAATAAGGCCGAGCCCCAAGCCAGCCGCCACCGGGCCACTGCGCCTCGCCAGCCATCGCCCCATCAGCCCGAAGACAATGAAGAAGAGCACGATGACGGGCAGCACGATGATCAGGAAGAAGAGCCCCTCGAAATCGAGCAGCAGGGCGATGACGAAGGACAGCAGGATGGCGAAGCGCGCGGACAGACGCCGCCAAATCGGCGCGCGACCACCTTCCGTCACCAGGCTGTCCGCGAGCATGAAAGGCACCGCGCCGACAGCGATCGCGAGCAGCACGGCATAGCGCCCGTCATGGGGCGTGAAGTTGGCGGCATAACGATCTAGCGCGCCGCCGAAGAGACCGATGCCGTAGAGCGCGAGCATAAAGGCTGCGAAAAGCGCGATCGGGCCGGTCTTGGCCCCGAAGCACCAGAGCAGCAGCAGTTGCAGGCCGCCGTAGAGCAGCAGGTGAAGTGCCAGATAGTCGGCCACCAGAACCGGCAAGAGCGGCCCCTCGACCAGGGAGGCGAGCAGGGGCGCCGCCAGCATCGGCAGACCGATCAGGATGAAAAACTGTCGGGGCGACACCCGGGTCGGCGCAAAGGCGCTTTGCGGAAACAGACCGGCGAGTGGCCAGGCCAGGGCGACGATGCTGCCGAGCAGCAGCAGCAGCCAGGGACCGGTCTCCGCCAGCTCGCTCTCGGAGGCGCGGCCGAAGGCCCGGTCGAGCCAGGCACGAGCTTCGCCCAGGGCCGTGGTGCTGTAGAGCACGGCGACATGCTCGACCTTGGGCGCGACCACGGCGCGACGGGTGACCTCGGTTTCGCTGTTCGATGCCGTGTCGCCTTCGCCCGCGGCCGGGTCGACCAGGTGCAGGGCGTCGAGGGCGGCGGCGCGCAGTCCCGGCTCCCACTCGCCGGCGATCATCAGCATGTTCCGTGGATGCGTCGCCGTCACCGCCTCCGAGTACATGGAGACGCCAACAACCGGGCCAACGCGCGGGTCGGCCAGCGCCGTGCGCACGATGACATCGGACGCCATGGAGTGGCCGAGCAAGGCGACCCGGCCGTCTGCGCCGGGCTGCGCCAACCCGAGATCGATAACGGCGCGGGTTTGGCCGACGAGTTGCCGCGTCACGCCGTCGACCGACCCCACGTCGCCCATCATCGGCAGGCGGTTCTGCCCGTGGCCGGCGAAATCGAAGGCGAGAACGAGGTAATCGGCGTGGGCCAAAGTCAGAGAATAGGCTTCCATCATCTGGCGCGAGCCGGCGAAGCCGTGGGCAATGACGACCACTGGGCCCGCCGCATCCGGCGTGCGATAGAGTGTCACCGGCGTTTCGCCGACCCACTCCTTAGTGATCTCCAATCCCGCCCGCGGCTGCTCGAGGTGCCAGACGGCCAGCACAATGAAGAGGACAGCAACCAGGCCGACAAGCTTTCTAAGCCACGGCATACGAGCAGCAGAGCTTCAGAAGCGTCGATGATGTCATGGCAGCGAAAATGGCGCGTGCATCCGATCTGTCAAAAGTCTTTCGCCTGGAGCGCCACTCCGACCGGCCTTACGGAAATGTCCAGCTTGAGGACGAAAGCTCAGATCTCACAGGATTGCCTCGCCATTTTGGGAGAATAGAGCTTCCTCAACTCAAAAGGGAGGCCCATGACATGGCAGGGAAGTTTGAAGTCTTCAAAGACAAAGCCGGCGCGTTCCGCTTCAGGCTCAAGGCGGGCAACGGACAGATCATCTTGGCCAGCGAAGGCTACAAAGCGAAACCGAGCTGTATGAACGGCATCGCCTCGGTGAAGAAGAACGCGCCGTTGGACGAACGCTTCGAGCGCAAGGACACCAAGGCCGGCAACTATCGCTTCAACCTGCACGCCGGCAACCGGCAGATCATCGCAACCAGCGAGAGCTACAAGACCGCGACAGCGCGGGATAACGGCATCGCTTCAGTGAAGAAGACCGCGCCCACCGCAGCCGTCGACGACCAGACCGCAAAAGCCTGACCGACGCTTCTCCCTTCAATTCGTCGCTCAAGGGGCGATGAGGACTTTCCCCAGAACCTGAAGGCTGCCGCCGTCGGAAACCTCGACGACGAAGACCTCGCCGGGCGAGGGCAGATGACCGATCAGCGCTATGACGTTGACCAGATGGGTCACGAGCACGACACGCTCGTCGGCGGGCAAACCGGCGAGAAGCGTCCGGGTTTCCTCGGTTTGCTGCCGCCACTGGCCAAGCTCGCTGAAGAGAGAATTGAGCGGCGGAAAGTCCTCCACCGGCGCGAGCCCCAGCAGCAAGGCCGTTTCCTGGCAACGGCACCACTGACTGGTCAGCACACGGTCGACCGCGACACCGTGCTCGCGGAAGGCCAAGCCGATTGCGCTCGCCTGCGCTCGCCCGCGCGCGTCGAGATTGCGCTGAGTCGCGCAGTCGCCTAGGGAGAAATCCTCCGGGTCACCACTGCCCGGCGCAAAGGCATGGCGCATGATGACAACTGTGCCGGGCTGCTCCAAAGCCTCCCAAGCCACTCCCCCGGACAGGCTGACTGGCCAGAGAAAGGCTACGAAAGCGACCGCCGCGCCAAGCCTGCGGGGATAACTCCGTCGCTGGTGTGGGCGCATCGGACCGCGACCCACGGCCAAACTCTAGGAACAGCCTTCCACGCAGCGCCCGTCGCCGTCGAAGGCCATGGTCAGGCCGCTGAGCGGCACATAGACCGGTACGGCCGTTGCCTCGATGAAAGCAGCTGTGCGGGTACCGGGCAGGACTTCGCCGTTGCGCGTCGCCTCCTCGTTGGCATGGGAGGCGATGACCGTGTTGGGCTGCACAAGCTCGTTGATCACATAGGCGGCTTCGGTCGGCCCCGTGGTAAAGGTGTTGCCGATGTTGATGACGGCCAGCTCGCTGCCGTAGTGGCCCCGCACGACCAGATCCTGTTCCGCCGTGATCCCGGTATCGCCGGAGAGGTAGACCACCAGCCCGTTGCTGAAAGTCAGTACATAGCCGGTCGGCGGGCCGACGTAGGCGGTGATACCTGCCTGCTGCATCGCCTCGCCGAGCACGCCACCTATGAAGCCGGCGGCAAGGCCGTTGCTATGGGTGGCCGGAACAGTGGTGATGGTGACGCCACCGACCTGGGTGGAGGCGCCGAAGCGCACCAGCACCGACTTCTCGGGGGTACCGCCCGCGATCTGCAGCCGGTTGGCGAAGAAGCGGGGCATCTCGCTGCCGGTGACGATCAGCGAGTCCTTGGCAACGGCTATGTTCACCGAATTCGAGTTCGGCATTGCACTGACATCGCTCTCAGGCATGGCGCAGCTGCCGGCATCCAGTCCCGAAGCGTGGCGGTCGCCGATATGGTCGCCGTGAACGTGGCTGACCAGCACCGCGTCGATGCGGCCAAGCCGCGGGTCGTCCGGGCCGGCCACAGTGCGCCCGGCGTCATAGAGCAGCCGCGTTCCATCCGGATCTTCCAGGATGAGGGCCCGGTCGAGCCGGCAGAACTCGCCGACATGACTGCCGAGCGGCGTGATCTTGACTGTCTCCGCTTGCGCGGCGGCAACGCCGGACAGCGTCGTGCTCAACAACGCGACCGCAACGGCTCTTGAAAAGCCCTGCATGGCTCTGCCTCCCTCACTTCGCGAACAGCATGTCGCCACCGGCACGACCGGCGGGCACGCTTTCCATTACCTTAAGAATGGAGAGAGGCGGGCGTTGGGCAAGCGACAACAGCCTGCGAATAGCAGCCTTGCAGCGAGGCGCTTTGCAGATTAGTTGCCGCGATAGCGCTCGGCGAAGGCGATTAGCTCCTCGAAACGGGACCAGTCGCCGAGCACGCGCGGCACCTTGTGCTGGCCACCGAGCTTGCCGATGCTCTTCATCCAGGCCGAAAAGCCGCCCGGCGCTATCTGCACCACGCGCGGCGCCTGGACGCCGCCGTCAACGATACGGCGCTCGTGGTAGTCTTCGTTGGCCTCGGCGAGATAGCGGTCTATGGCGTCGCCGAACGCACTCAGTCGTGCCTCGTCTACAGGCTCGTTCTGGAACTCGACGACATAGGCATGCCGGCCGAGCTCCTCGCCGCGACCCTGGAAGACCTCGGTGGCAACGGAAAACTCGGCGATCGGTGCAGAGACGCTGTTCCCAGCCGCGAGAACCGCCGACTCCACAAGCTCGCCAGTGAGATGCTCGCCGAACGTCGAGAGCGTGTGCGAGGTGCGCCCGGTGATCAGCACCCGTGGGCGATCGGTATCAACGAAGCGGACCACGTCGCCGATCATATAGCTCCAGAGGCCGGCGCAAGTGGTCAACGCGATCGCATAGTCGACGCCTTCTTCGACATTGCCGAGCCAGCGGCGCGTCGGGTTGGGGGAGTCGAGCTCCTTCACCGGGATGAACTCGAAGAACAAACCGTTGTCGGTGACCAGGCGCATGCCCATGCCGGGCCCACGGTCGGCGATGGCGATGAAGCCTTCGCTGGCGGCATAGACCTCACGCATGTCGGGCCGGCTGCCTTCGAGCAGAGCCTCGTAACGCTCTTTGTAAGGCTTGAAGCTGACGCCGCCGTGCACGATCAGCTCGAGGTTGGGGTAGAAGTCGCTGACGCGGCCGGCCGTGTCCGGTTTCAGTGCCGCGAGTTTTTCGTAGAGCAGCAGGTGCCAGTTGGGTCCGCCGGTCAGCATGCGAATGTCCTCGGCCAGCGAGGCCGGGCCCATCTTCGCCATCTTCTCTTCCCAGTCGGTCAGGAAGGCATATTCCATCGGCGGGAAGTAGGCACGGTGGCTCCACCAGGGCCGCTCCTTGGCGGCGATGCCGCTGATGTCGCCGCTGAAGATCCCAGGCGCATGCTCCGTCAGGTTGGTGCTGCCGCCCAAAAGGAAGCACTTGCCGTCGAAGACGGCGCTGTCCGGACGGTGCTGCAGATGATAGGTGCCGACATCGAGCGCGGCGCGCTTGTTGGCCGACACCATCTCGCGTGAGCAAGGAATGTACTTCACCTTGCCGGTGGAGGTGCCGGAGGACACGGCGAAGTAGGGCAGGACACCAGGCCAGGTGCAGTTCTCGAGACGCGGGAAGGCGTCCTTCCAGTAGGCCTCCCACAACTCGTTGTAGGTTCTCAGCGGAACGCGGGCCTGATAGTCCTCGACCGTGTTGATCTCGCCGAAGCCGTGGTCGCGGCCGAATTGCGTGTTGGCCGCCTTGGCGACGAGCTTGCGCAGCACCTCCTGTTGCGAGAGGGCGCAGTCTTCCTGTGCCAGCTTGCGCGCCCGCGGACCGGTGTAGAGCTTCAGGAGCTTGGTGAAGATCCCTTGGCGCTGCGGCGCGCGCTTGTTGGCGCGGGTTTGACTCGCTCGTGCGACGCCCGCGGCGCTGCTGGAAGCTGCGTAGGGTGCTGACATGTGACGCCTGTTTGAATTTGTCGAAACCTAAGAATACTTTGGCGTAAATAGACAGCTGTCTCGACTCGGCCAACTCACGATTTATTACGCTGTCTTTCGCGTTTAGCGCTTGCCTTGGCCACGGCAGCTGAGCATGCAGAAGACAAGGATGTTACAAGACTCGGCCGGCGACAGCGCGCGCGGCCGGGAGAGAGGAAGCGAAGATGCAAGCAGCGGCCTCACCAGACAATCAAAGCAACGGCTCAAAGAACAAAGATAAGAAGAAGAACGACGGCCCGCTCGGCCACTCCTGGCTCGTGCGGTACGGCAAGCGGCTGCGCAAGCCGACCAACCGTATCCTGGTGAAGTACTCCAAGGTCGGCGACCCGCCGGTCTATCCCGCCTATACCTTCGACTGGCAAAAGGACATCGAGGCGAACTGGCAGGCCATCCGTGACGAAGCCCTGGCCGTGCTCAGCCACCGCTCTGCCGTGCCGGTTCTGCGCGAGGTCTCTCCCGATCACGACCGCATCGCGGTGGACGAGAAGTGGCAGTCCTACTTCCTTTGGGGTTACGGCTATCGCATGCACATGAATTGCGATCGCTGCCCCAAGACGGCCAAGGTCGTCGAGCGGATTCCAGGCTTGCGCTCGGCCTTCTTCTCCATCCACGCACCGCATCTGCACATCCCGCGTCACAAGGGCGTGACCAAAGGCATGCTGACCTGCCACCTCGGCCTGGCGGTACCGAAGGAACGGAGCAAGTGCCGGATGATGGTCGAGGACCAGGAGCTGATTTGGGAGGAGGGCAAGAGCTTCGTCTTCGACGACACCTATCACCACGAAGTCTGGAACGACACGGAAGACGACCGCGTCATCCTGCTGGTGCAGTTCGACCGGCCACTGCGGTTCCCCGGCAACCTGCTCTACAAGACCTTTATGCGCGGCATCCGCTGGTCGCCCTTCGTGCAGGACGCAAAGCGCAATGTTCTGAAGTGGAACAAGGCGTTCAGCGAGTCCGAGTCCAAGGCAGCGAAGGACCAAGCGTCCGATAGCGACTCGAAGGCTGCCTAGGCGTTCGCGAGGCAAGGGAGCGCTCGGGTGAGCGACCTCTTTCTCTACGTCCAGCACCTGCTGGGAATTGGGCATCTCCGTCGGGCGGCGACGCTGGCCAATGCCTGTGCCCGGCGTGGACTCTCGGTCACCCTCGCCAGCGGCGGCCGGCCCGTCGCCAGCCTTGGCCTGGACCCGGCCGTCACGCTGCTGCAGCTGCCGCCCTATAGGGTGCGCCCCGGCGCGTTCACCCGCCTGCTGACGGAGGAGGGCGCGGACGCCGATGCGGCCTATCATGCGGCGCGCCTGCAAGCTTTGCTGCAGGGCTTTCGCGAGGCGGCACCCAAGCTGCTTATGACCGAGCACTTTCCCTTTGGCCGCCAGCAACTGCGCCACGAGCTGCTGCCCTTGCTCGAGGACGCGAGGGAGCATCGCAACCCGCCCCGCATTCTCTGTTCCGTCAGGGACATCCTGCAGCAACGCACAGAGGCACGCCGGCAGGAGAGTCTCGGCTGGGCCTTACGCTACTACCATCACGTCCTGGTCCATGGCGACCCGAGCCTGGTTAGGCTGAAGCACAGCTTTCCCGAAGCCGAGGCGTTGGGCGCGCGCCTGCTGTACACCGGCTACATCGCACAAGAGCGGCACGCATCGCGACCGGAACGAGAGCGGGACGGCATCGTCGTCTCTTGCGGCGGCGGAGCGGTCGGCGAGCGTTTGCTGGATTGCGCGCTGGAGGCCTGTCGCCGGCGCGGGCCCGCCTTGGGCGATTGGCTTTTTCTTGTCGGCGAGCAGGTTCCGGAACAGCGCTTGAGCGCACTCCGCCGCGATTTGCCGGCCTGGGCCAAGGTCGAGACCAACAGGCCGGACTTCTATACCCTCTTGGCTGCCGCCCGCCTTTCGATCAGCCAGGCCGGCTACAACAGCGTCGTCGACATGCTGCAAGCGGATGTGCCCGCCATCCTGGTGCCCTATGCGCAAGGCGTCGAAACCGAGCAACGGATGCGTGCCGAGCTGCTCAGCCGCTTCGCCGGCTTCGAGGTCGTGCTCGAGAAGCAATTGACGTCGGACCGCCTCGATGACGCGATCGACGCAGCGCTGAGCGGAGAGGGGAAGCCGGCACGGCCCGCCATCGATCTTTCCGGCGCCGAGCAGAGCGCCGATCTACTGGCCGGTGAGCTGAAAGAGGCGCAAGCCGATGCCGTTTAGCCGGAGCGCGCTTCAACCGCTGACGGAGGAGCTGAGCCGCGCCGCCGATCAGGGCCTCAGCCTGCCGTTTTGGTGGCGCGACGACGATGCGGTGCATCCCTCGTCCAAGCTCGAGCGCTTGATCGCGCTCACCGACCGCTTTGGCATTCGCCCCTTGCTAGCCGTGATCCCGGCAAAGGCGTCGCCGAGCCTGGCCGATTGGCTGGCCGAAGCCAACGCCGATGCCGCTCAGCATGGCTACGCCCACGCCAATCACGCTGCTGCCGGCAGCAAGTCTTGCGAGTTTCCCGATCGGCTCTCGACCGAGGAAGCGCGAAACCTGCTGCAGGCAGGCCGCCGCCGAATGGATGCCGTGTTTGGGCGGGCTTGGCTGCCGATCTTCGTGCCGCCTTGGAATCGCTTCGCCGAGCGACATCGCGCGCTGTTGCCAGGCTGTGGCTTCAAGGTCTATTCCGGCTTCGGCGATCCGCCGACGCTGCCGGGTGGGATGCACGCCTCCAACGTGCACATCGACATCATGCAGTGGCGGCCCGAGCGGCGCTTCCTCGGCACCGAAGCCTGTCTTGCGGCGCTGGCACGGGAGGTGGCGCAAAGACGCCAGGCATCCGTCAGCTCAAACGGTGCATCGGCCGCCCCTCTAGGCCTGATGACCCATCACCTTGTGCATGATGAAGAGGCCTGGCGCTTCCTGGAATGCCTGGCCGAATACCTGTCCGGAATGCCTGCCGTGCAGTGGCGTAGCGCGGTTAACTTTGTGAATTAACCGTCAAGCGTCGAGGCGATCTCGCGCTCCGATGCCGAGGTTTCCATCAGCAAACCCTGGGTCGCGGCACGCACAGCCGCCAGGATATCGCTAAATCGCGCCGTTTTCGGCAGGATTTCCACGGCATGGTCGCGCCCTTCGGCCAGGGCGAGCTCCATGTATCCCGAAAGGTAAATGACGGGTATACCGCGCTCGGCGAGATAGGCGCCGACCGTGGTGCCGCGCAAAGTCCCCTCCAGCGCGATATCGACCAAAGCCAAATCAGGGGGTTGCCGCTCGCTGGCGGCCAAGGCCTCAAGGCCGTTGGCATAGGTGGAGGGGACCAGAAAACCGCTTGCTTCCAGGTTGGCTGCCAGGCTCTCGGCCAGCAGGGGATCGTCCTCTATCAACAAGATATGCGGCTTCATGGGTCTCAGCCGAACTCCGGTCTTCATGGTTAACCCGGCCCGACGAAGCATCCGACTTACGCCTGCCGGCCGACCCGCTTATGCATATTCAGCCATTTTTTGCGGATTTCCAGGGTGAAAGTTCGGACGGAGGCGTGTTCTCAACGTTTGTCTCAGAGGTTAAATGGTCTTAACCATTAAGGCAGGTACCTCAGCGTTGCTCGTCCTGATCGATCTCTTCATCCGACCTCTCCTTACGCGGGTCGAATGCCGACTGATCGTGGTGGGCGTCATCGTGGCCGCGGCGGTCGCTGTAAAAGGCCAGCGCCATCAGTCCGCCGCCCATGACAATGGCGAACACCCCGCCGCCAGCCATCAGAACCCACCCGATCGGGGATATCTCCGCGTCGCCAAGCTCTATCCAGCGACGCGCCATAAGGAATGCCGTCAGCGCGAAAATGACGAACAGGCAGCCGGGCAGGATGTAAGATCTCATCCGGATCAGTATAGGTGTGCGACGACGCACGCCAAGCTGCCATCAAGCGCGGATTTCCCCTTGAAGCGCCGCAACATCCTCGTTACATAGGCCGTCCGCTTGAAATAGCAGGTCATCCTAAATTCTGGCGGTTCGGTATCGGCGGCTGTGGCGGAATTGGTAGACGCGCAGCGTTGAGGGCGCTGTGGGGGAAACCCCGTGGAGGTTCAAGTCCTCTCAGCCGCACCATTACCGGAGTTCGGATGGCCCACAGTGCGGCTGTGGCGGAATTGGTAGACGCGCAGGTTTCAGGTACCTGTGGCAGCAATGCCGTGGTGGTTCGAGTCCACTCAGCCGCACCATCCTACGCTCTTCGAGCTTTGGGCGGTATGCCATCTGCTTTCGTGAAGGTGACTTACCGCCAAATCGCGATGCAAGACGCCGGCTGGGCGCGAGGACTATGCCCTCGCACCCCAATACAGCTCTTTTTTCAGCGATATCAGTGACGTCGCCGAACCAGTGCGAGCCCGGCAAGACCGACCATCATCAGCGGCAGCGTGGCCGGCAGGGGAAGGGCGGTGAGCACACTGCTATGGGTCGCCGTGAAGCTCTCGCCGGGCGCGAGCGCGACCTCCCATCCAAAGGCGAAGGCATTATCGCCTGGCTCGGCTGGGAAGGGCACGCCAAGCCCCGGGGTGTTCGGCAGGGTCGTCGCGCCGTCGTTGTCGATGAAAAACGCGAAGTAGAGCGTGAGAAAATCGCTGATCTGGTACTGGCCCGGCGTCGGCGTCACCGTAGACACGATCGATATGGGCGCCGATGCGCTGTTGGTCTCGATCACGCCGGGTTCCGTCAGCGACGCGGTATCGCGTTGGTTGGTCGGATCGAAGAGGATATCGAGGTCGGTGTAGTCGAACAGCGTGAAGTTCAACGTCTCCGTTCCCTGATTGGTGATGGTTGCGGAGCGCTGCATGATCGAGCGTCCGGGCTCCAGATCGCCGAAGACCGCATAGTCCAAGCGTCCTTCGATCGCGCCACTGCTGTAGCTGAGGCTCAGCCGGTCCGCCGAGGGCTGCGAGACGACCGGATCGCCGAATTGATCTTGAAAGGTTCCCTCGCCGTCCTGGCCATCGAGGCGCAGGTAGTACGACGACAGGAAAACGTTGTCGGGCCCGCCGGGCTGGGTGCGCCAGACCGTGACGATGCCGTCGTCATTGACGGTCAGTTCGCTCGACCCGCTGGTCAGGACGGCCGCGCCGGCTGCGGCCGGCATCACTGTGATCAAGGCAAGAAGTAAGGTAAGGCGTCGCAACATCCGTGTTCATTCCCTCAAGTGTTATAACATTATATATGTTATAACATTGCATTTAGACTCCTGTATGACAGTTGCTTACAGATTGGATGTCAGCTGCCCTGTCGGTATCGCATGACACCGGACCAGCACACGTCGGAAGATATCGACGCTACGGGTGCGTTCGAAGATCGCGACGCGGCGCGAGGGCGGCGTCCTCAACCCGAATGCGGTAGGCGAGGAGCGCGAGGTTGGCGACCCCGAAGACAAGCGCCAGCTGCCAGGCGCCGAAGACCAGGGGCAAGAGCGGGATCTCGCAGGCCACCACCAGATAGTTCGGGTGCTTGAGCCAACGGTAGGGTCCGCGCGCGACCAGCGGTGCCTCGGGCAGGGTCAGGATGCGTGTGGTCCAGAAAGGGCCGAGGCTGGCGATCACCCAGATGCGTGCGGCCTGCAAGACGCAGAAAAGAACCAGCAGAACGCCGTCGATGCTTGCCGTCGGCGGCACGGCTATCCATAGGGCGACCAGCCAACCGCCATGCAGGAGAACGAAGAGCGGGTAGTGCCGCGCGCCATGCTCGGCCGCGCCCCGTGCCAGCAGTCGGCGGGTGTTGCGCTGCGCGAGGATCAGTTCGGAGACGCGCTGCAGCGCGACCAGCAGGACGATCACCTGGGGCCAGCCGATGCCAAGGTCCAGCAAGCTCTGGCTCACGGGCGCTGCGCTTCCGCGTTGCCTTCCAGCAGCATGAAGCCGGCGGTGAAGCCAGGCCCCACGGCCGCCATGAGGTGTCGCCCGGTCATCCCGCCTGCAACGGCTCGCTCCAACACGAAGAGCACGGTCGGTGCCGACATGTTGCCGTACTCGCGGAGCACGGCGCGGCTGTCTTCGAGGGCGCCGTCGGCAAGGCCGAGCGTGGCCTCCAAGGCGCCGACCACCTTGGCGCCGCCCGGATGCACGACGTAGCCGGCCAAGGCATCGCGGGTTAGCGTCTGTTCGGCCAGGAAGCTGTCCACGGCCGGCGCGAATTCCTGCAGAAGGAACTGCGGAATGCGCGGCGAGAAGAGCACGCCGAAGCCATCGTCGGCGGCATGCCAGCCCATGATCTCCTGCGACCGGGGCCAGGTCCGCTCACCCCAGGCCGTCAGCGCCAGGCTTTCACCGTTCATGGACCCGGCCTCGCCGGACTGCAGCACGGCGGCCGCCGCACCATCAGCAAAAAGCGCGAGGGCGACGATGTTGCTCTTGCTCTGGTCCTGCGGTTGAAAGGTCAGGCTGCACAGCTCGACCACGACGAACAAGACCCGCTCGCCCGGCCGGGCCAGGCTCAACTCCGCCGCCCGGCTCAAGCCCAGCACCCCGCCGGCGCAACCATAGCCGAAAATCTGCAGCCGGCGCGCCGTGCGCCGCAAGGCCAGCCGGTCGAACAGAAAGCTGTCGATGCCGGGCACGGAGACGCCGGTGGAGGAACAGAACACCAGCGCGTCGACCTCGTCCGGCTGCAGCTCGGCGCGCTCCAGCGCCAGCAAGGCCGCCTCTTCGGCGAGAGCCAGGGCCTTTTCGCGGAACAGGCGCGTTCTTTCCTCAAAGCCGTGCGGCTTCAGCAGCCAGCTCGGCGGCACCACACTGCGGCGAAACCCGACACCAGAATTCTTGAAAACGCCTTGAAGTCGCTCGATATCGCTTTGATCTCGAGAGAATACTAGCTGGGCGAGGCGACTGGCTTCCTCCTGGGCGTAACGGACGTCGGGTGAAGCGGTCGCGACGGAACGGAGAAACGCGGAAGAGCTTGTCATCGTGGGTTATGGTGCTGTGATCAAGGTGAAGCGAAATCGTTTGGCGGCGGCGGTTGTTCCGGCCGTGAACTATGCCCGTGCATTGCGCCGACAATGCGGCCCACAGCGCTTTGCGTCACTTAAGCGCGATGCGAGCCGTGCTATACTCTGGCGGAGATTGCCCAGGAATGCGACAATCTACAGTGCGGCAGGCGGCTTTGGCTGCGGCCGCGGGCTTTTGAGGGTGTGACGGTCTTGGCCAAGGCGAAGGGCAAGAAAAACAACGATCGGCGGCGACTGCGCGGCGAGCGCAAAGCGCATTCAGCGCCGCGCGCCGGCCTGATCGCGCGCCTGCGCAACTACCTGCTGACGGGCGTGCTGGTCACAGCGCCGCTCAGCATCACCATCTGGCTGACCTACGAGTTCATCACCTTCGTCGACAACCGCATCAAGCCACTGGTGCCGCTGCAGTGGAACCCCGAGACCTATCTACCGTTCTCGGTGCCGGGGCTGGGGCTGCTGTTCGTGTTCGCCTTCCTGATTCTGGTCGGCATGTTCGCCGCCGGCTTTATCGGCCGGATGATGATGCGCCAAGGCGAGCGCATCGTCAGTGCCGTGCCCATCCTGCGCAGCGTCTACAGCGCCACCAAGCAGGTCTTCGAGACCATCCTGGCCGACAAGTCGCAGGCCTTTCGCCAGGTAGGCCTGGTGGAATACCCCTCGCGCGGCACCTGGGCCGTCGGCTTCGTCTCGGGCCCTGCGCGCGGCGAGGTCCAGCGTCTGACCGAGCCGCACCTGGTCTCGGTCTTCATTCCGGCGACCCCCAACCCGACGACCGGCTTCCTGCTCTTCCTACCGGAGCAGGAGATCGACATCCTCGACATGACGGTGGAGGAGGGGCTCAAGCTCGTCATCTCCGGCGGGATCGTCACGCCTGAGCGCCAGAGGCAGGAGCAGGCGGCGGCACTACCGGTCGAGCTGGACGCGGAGGCCGAGCCGGTGCGCCTGAAGCCCGGCCTCTTCGCCCGCCTGCGCAACTATCTTCTGGCCGGGACCCTCGTCACGGCCCCCATCGCCATCACCATCTGGCTGGCCTGGCAGCTCATCACCTTCATCGACGGCCAGGTGCAACGGCTGGTGCCGGCGACCTGGAACCCGGAGAGCTATCTGCCCTTCGGCATTCCCGGTCTTGGCGTGGTGTTGCTGATCATCCTCCTCATCCTGGTCGGCATGGTGACAGCCGGCCTGGTCGGTCGCTGGGTGTTGCGTATCACCAACTGGGTGATGAGCAAGGTGCCCGTCGCCCGTTCGATCTATGGCGCCGTGCGGCAGCTTCTCGAGACGGTCTTCTCCCAGAAATCCAACGCTTTCCGGGAGTGTGTGCTGTTTCAGTATCCCCGCAAGGAGTCCTGGGCGATCGGCTTCATCACCGGCCGCACGGAAGGGCAGATGCAGAGCTTGACCGAAGACGAGGTGGTCAACGTCTTCCTACCGACGACACCGAACCCGACCTCGGGTTTCCTGCTCTTCGTACCGATCGAGGAGACCATCCCACTGCACATGAGCGTCGAGGAAGGCCTAAAGCTGGTGGTCTCCGGTGGGCTGGTGGTGCCGCCCGACCCGGCGGACGGAGAGGGCCCCGACAGCCAGTCCGGCAAGGAAGACGACTCCCACGACGTCGTACGGCGACTGGCCGGGCTTTAGGGCAACTGACGACTTGCCAATAGCTGTCATCCCGGCCGCGTCAGCGAGCCGGGAACCATTTATCCGCCTGCCCTAGCTTCGCCATGGACCCCGGCTCCCTGCCTTCGCTCACGCGAAGCCCTTGGCCGGGGTGACAGTCGGAGTAGGAACGCGAGTCGGTGCGGGAGAATTGAGATATCGGTGCGAGACCATTTCTCACCCCGACCGCAACAGCCTGACTCCTTCTTCCCGCTCGAAGAGATAGAGTAACGTGCGCAGCGCTTCGCCGCGCGGCGAGGTGAGCTCGGGGTCCAATGTGAGCAGCAGGGCCGCATCGTCCCGCGCGATCGAGAGCAGATCGCCGTGGCTGGCCAAGTCTGCGACGCGGGTCTCCGGCAGGCCGCTCTGACGCGTGCCAAGCACTTCGCCGGCGCCGCGCAGCTTCAGGTCCTCCTCGGCGATGACGAAGCCGTCCTCTGTCTCGCGCATGATCGTCAGGCGCCGGCGGGCATTCTCGCTCAAGGGCGGCTTGTACAACAGCAGGCAGGTCGAGGCCTCGCTGCCGCGCCCGACGCGGCCGCGGAGCTGATGCAGTTGCGCAAGGCCGAAACGCTCCGCCTGCTCGATCACCATGACCGTGGCGCGGGGGACATCGACCCCGACCTCGATCACGGTCGTCGCCACCAAGAGCCGCGTCTCGCCGGCCAGGAAGCGCTGCATGGCGGCGTCCTTCTCCTCGCCTTTGAGCTGCCCATGCACCAGGCCGACCTGCCCCGGAAAGCGCTCGTTGAGCACCTGATAGCGGGCCTCGGCCGCGATCATGTCGCTGTCCTCGGACTCCTCGACCAAGGGGCAAACCCAGTAGACCTGAGCACCCGCCACGAGGCGCCGGGCGATACCTTCGATCACCTCCTCCAGGCGCTCGACCGCGAGGACGCGCGTGTCGATGGGCGTGCGGCCCGGCGGCTTATCGGTCAGCCGGGTCACGTCCATGTCGCCGTAGGCCGCCAGCACCAGGGTGCGGGGAATGGGCGTGGCCGTCATCACCAGAAGATCGACCGCGGCGCCCTTGCGCGACAGCGAGAGACGCTGGTGGACGCCGAAGCGGTGCTGCTCGTCGACGACAGCACAACCGAGGTCCTGGAAGACCACGCTTTCCTGGAACAGCGCATGGGTGCCGACGATGAGTTTGGCGCGTCCGGACTCAATCTCGGCCAGCTTGCGCTCCCGCTCCTTGCCCTTGTCGCGGCCGGTCAGCAACAGCGGCTCCAGACCCGTCGCCGCCGCCAGCTCGGCGATCTTGGCGTGGTGCTGGCGAGCCAGGATTTCTGTCGGCGCCATCATGGCCGCCTGGGTCCCAGCCTCGACAGCGGTCAGCATGGCGGCCAAGGCCACCAGGGTTTTGCCGCTGCCCACGTCGCCCTGCAGCAGCCGCAGCATGCGTTCCGGCCCGGCCATGTCCTTGGTGATCTCGTCAATCGCCTGCTCTTGCGAGCCGGTGAGCTGGAAGGGCAGGGCATCGCGCAGGCGGGCGAGTAGAACGCCTGTGCCCTCAAGAGAGCGGCCGCGGGCGCGCTTCATCGTCTGGCGCATGAGCTGGAGCGCCAGCTGATTGGCCAGCAGCTCATCGTAGGCGAGGCGACGGCGCGCCGGGGAGAGCGGCTCGAGGTCCGCCGCTTCATGGGGATGGTGCGCGGCCAGCAGGCTCTCCTTCCAGGGCTGCCAGCCTTCCCGCGCCACCAGATTTGGCTCCGCCCATTCGGGCAGCGTCGGCAGGCGCTCCAAGGCCGCGCCAACCGCCTTCGCCACCATCCGCTGGGTCAGACCGGCCGTCAGCGGATAGGTCGGCTCGACCCGCATGATGGCCTCGGCTTCGCTGGGCAAGCCCACGTGATCGGGATGGGTCATCTGGAGATGACCGTCGTAAAGCTCCACCCGGCCGCTGACGATGCGGGTTTGTCCGGGCGGATAGCTGCGCATCAGGTAGTCCGGCTTGCCGTGGAAGAAGACCAGTTCCATGGCGCCGCTGTCGTCCTCGACCAGGATACGATAGGGCTGCCGCGTCGTTCGGCCCGGCCGGTGCTCGGCGATCCGGACGGTCAGCGTGCAGATGCGTCCGGCTTCTGCACCGGCGATGCTGGGAGCATAGCGCCGGTCGATCAGTCCGCTGGGCAGATGCCAGCAGAGATCGAGCACCCGCTCGCCGGCCAGGGCGGCGAAGAGCTTCACCGTGCGCGGCCCAATTCCGGGCAGGCTCTCGACAGGCGCGAAGAGGGGGTTCAGTGAGGGAGGACGCACGATGGTTGGACGATCTGACTGGGATCTGTTGGGGGAAGCCATCCAGGCCCTGACAAGCCGGAGGACGCGGGCTATATCCTACTGCGATTTGATGCCATTCAGCATGACTCAGATGACCCAATCGGAAAACCAAAGCCTGGATATTCAGCGCAAACGCCTGCGCTATCGCAGCTGGCACCGCGGCACGCGGGAGATGGATCTGCTGATCGGCAGCTTCGCCGACCGCTACCTGGCCGAGTTCGACGGGCCGCAGCTGGCGCGCTTCGAGGCGCTGCTGCAGGAGAGCGATCCGGCTCTCTATGCCTGGGTCAGCGGCGCCAGCGCACCGCCTGACGAGCTGCGCCATGACGTCATGACGCTTCTGCTCAACCACACTTACGCTGCAAAGACGCTTTGACCGTGATTACCGAGTTGCTTGCCGAGGGCGGCACCTGGGACCTGGCCAACGTCCCGGAAGGCTTCGACGCCCTGCTGATCCAGGAGATCGCCGCGCAGGCGAAGACCGCCGCTGGGCGGGTGCACCTCCACATCGCCCGCGACGATCAGCGCATGACCCGCCTGCGTGAAACGCTGGCCTTCTTCGCGCCCGATCTTACCGTGCTGCCCTTTCCCGCCTGGGACTGCCTGCCGTACGACCGCATCTCGCCGCATCGCGATCTGCTGGCCGAGCGCGTCACCACCCTCTGCCGGCTGCTCGAGCGCAAGGCAGACGAGCCCTGCGTCGTCGTCACCACCGTCAATGCGCTGCTGCAGCGCGTGATACCGCGGGACGGCCTGCGCGAGCGGCACTTGGAGGTGACCGTCGGCGGCAGCCTGCCGATGGAGACGCTGTTTCCTTTCTTCGAAGAGAACGGCTATCAGCGGGTCGACACCGTCGAGCAGCCCGGCGAGTACGCGCAGCGCGGCGGACTTCTGGACCTCTTTCCCGCCGGCAGCGAGACGCCCTACCGCGTCGATCTGTTCGGGGATGAGATCGAGAGCATCCGCAGCTTCGATCCGCTCGACCAGCGCTCCACCGGAACCTGCGACGGCTTCCAGCTCCGCCCGGTCAACGAGGTCTTCCTGACCGCAGACAGCGTGACACGCTTCCGCACCCGCTACCGCGAAGCCTTCGGGGCAGTGACCAAGGAGGACCCGCTCTACGAAGCGATCAGCGAGCGGCGCACCCACCCCGGCATGGAACACTGGCTGCCCTTGTTCCACGAGCGGATGGAGACGCTGTTCGACTATCTCGACGGGCCGTCGGTCAGCCTGGACCACCAGGCAGCTGAAGTGCGCGACACCCGCCTTGAGCAGATCGAGGACTTCTACCAGGCCCGCGAAGGGGTGGGGCGGGCGCAGCAGGTCAGCGGCAGCGTCTACCACCCGCTACCGCCGTCGAGCCTCTATCTCTCAGCCGAGGAATGGCAGGCGGCTCTGGCCGAAGGCGGCACCCTGCAGTTCTTCCCCTTCCACCTGCCGGAAAGTGCGAACACCGTCCGCGACGCGGAAGGCCGCCACGCCCGCGATTTTTCGGAGGCGCGCACGGCCTCGGAGGGCGCACTCTACGACGCCGTGGCTCAGTTCCTTGCCAGCGAAAGGGCGGCAGGGCGCCACGTCCTGATCACCGCCTATTCGACCGGCAGCCGCGACCGCCTGCTGCACGTTCTACAAGAGCATGGCGTGACCGGCCTCGCGCCCTGTGAGAGCTGGTCGGAGGTCCAGGCGCTGGCGGATGATCAGATCGCCTGCGTCGTGCTCGGCCTGGAGCGCGGCTTCAGCAGCGGCGATCTCACCGCCCTGACCGAGACGGACATTCTCGGCGAGCGCATCGCCCGCGGCTCCGCCAGGAAACGCAAGGCAGAGAACTTCCTGACCGAGGTCTCCACCCTCGGCACCGGCGACTTCGTCGTCCATGTGGAACACGGGGTCGGACGCTACGACGGCCTGGAGGCGCTCGACGTGGGCGGCGCGCCGCACGACTGCCTGCGCGTGCTCTACCACGGCGGCGACAAGCTCTTCGTTCCGGTCGAGAACATCGAGGTGCTGTCGCGCTACGGCTCGCACGACCTGCAGGTCGAGCTGGACCGGTTGGGGCAGGGCAACTGGCAGGCCCGCAAGGCGCGGGTCAAGAAGCGCCTCAAGGACATGGCCGATCAGCTCATTCGGATCGCCGCCGAGCGCCAGCTCAAGACGCTGGATGCCATGGCGCCGCCGGAAGGCATCTACGACGAGTTCAGCGCCCGCTTTCCCTATCCCGAGACCGACGATCAGCTCCGCGCCATCGAGGACGTGGTCGGCGATCTCAGCGAAGGCCGCCCGATGGACCGGCTGATCTGCGGCGACGTGGGCTTCGGCAAGACCGAGGTGGCCCTGCGTGCTGCCTTCGTCGCCGCCCTGTCCGGGCGGCAGGTGGCCGTGGTCGTGCCGACCACCTTGCTGGCCCGTCAGCACTACGAGACCTTCAGCGAGCGTTTCCACGGCCTGCCGGTGCGCCTGGCGCAGCTTTCGCGCCTGGTCTCCCCACGCGATGCGGCCCGCACCAAGGAAGACCTGAAGTCGGGCCAGATCGACATCGTCATCGGCACCCACGCGCTGCTCGCCAAGTCGATCGGTTTCCGCGATCTCGGTCTCTTGATCGTCGACGAGGAACAGCATTTCGGCGTCAAGCAGAAGGAACGGCTGAAGGAGCTGCGCGCCGAGGTGCACGTGTTGACTCTGACGGCGACGCCCATCCCGCGCACGCTTCAACTAGCTTTGACCGGCGTGCGCGACATGAGCCTGATCGCCACCCCGCCGGTCGACCGCCTGGCGGTGCGCACCTTCGTCTTGCCCTACGACCCGGTGGTGGTGCGCGAGGCCATCATGCGCGAGCGCAATCGCGGCGGGCAGGTCTTCTATGTCTGCCCCAGGGTCGAGGACCTGGCCGAGGTGGAGGAGCGGCTGCACGAACTGGTGCCCGAGGTCCGCATCGGCGTGGCCCACGGCAAGCTCTCGGCGGCGGCGCTGGAAGCGGTGATGGGCAGCTTCATGGACCGCAAGTTCGACCTGCTGCTCTCTACCAACATCGTCGAGTCCGGGCTCGACATCCCGAATGCCAACACCATGATCATGCACCGCGCCGACATGTTCGGCCTGGCCCAGCTCTATCAGCTGCGCGGCCGCATCGGGCGCTCCAAGCAGCGGGGCTATGCCTATCTCACGGTCCGGCCCGGCCGCACCCTGACCCAGGCGGCCGAGAAGCGGCTGCACGTCATGCAGACGCTCGACTCCCTCGGCGCCGGCTTCACCCTGGCCAGCCACGATCTCGACATCCGCGGCGGCGGCAACCTCTTGGGCGAAGAGCAGTCGGGCCATATCCGCGAGGTGGGCGTGGAACTCTACCAGCAGATGCTGGAGGAGGCGGTCTCCGAAGCACGCAATCTGACCGCGGGCGAGGCGGCCGGGGCCGGGAGCGAAGCCTGGACGCCGCAGATCAACCTCGGCACCTCGGTCCTTATACCCGATTTGTACGTGCCGGATCTGCAAACACGGTTAGGGCTTTACCGGCGATTGTCGACGCTGGTCGAGAAGAGCGAACTGGAAGCCTTTGCCGCAGAGCTGATCGACCGCTTCGGCCCCTTGCCGGAAGAGGTGCAGAACCTGCTGCATGTCATGGAAATCAAACACCTTTGCAAGCAGGCGGGTGTGGAGAAGCTGGAGGTCGGGCCGAAGGGCGCAGTGGTCAGCTTCCGCGAGGATACCTTCGCCCGGCCGGAGAAGCTGATCGCCCTCATCCAGCGCCAAGCCGGCATCCTGCAGCTCAGGCCAGATCATAAGCTGGTCTATCGCCGCAGTTGGGAGACCAGCAAGCTGCGCACGGAAGGTGCACGCCGCTTCGTCGGCGCCCTCGCCAAGATCGCCGCCTGAATGCTGTCACGAGCTCTGTGGCTTGTCATCGATTCCGTAGTTCAGCGGATCGGAGTTTGAAAACGTTCGGCTAGTCTTTGAGTTGCGGCTTTCTGGCCGCCCCGGTTGTCATTGCTTCCCATCGAGAGCCAAACATTTCAGCCACTTTTCGTGATGACATAGCCGCTTCTTTGCTTTCTTCCCAAGGCCACACCAAAGGCAACAATCCGTCGACAGGATTTGTTGTTTTTACACAATCAATTATGACATACCAGCGGTCGCTTCTCGTATCATACTTGTGCTTGTGGCCAATAGCCTCTGCTGCAGTGCGTGCCTTCGGGCTTCGCTCGCGTGTTACAGCGTAGGTGATGCCGCCCGACGATGTCTGCACCGAAAGAGCCTTAATTTCCTTGCCCCTGAGAACTTCCTCGCGAACACTCAGGATTTGCGCTGACAACTTATCTAAAGAGACCCTCGAGAAGTCGTAGAGATCGATTACGACGGCCGCGACACGAGGATCGGCATTCTTGAGTTCTGCAAGGAGTTCCGACACAACGGGTATCTCTTGCTTTTCGAGAATTCCAATCGGCCTTTCTGGTTGGATACCTACTTCCCTAGAGATCATATAGTCATCCACTACGGCAGCATAATCGCGGCCGAGCATCATGCCGTCTACGTCTGGTGGGAGAGCGAGCTTGGCACTGATATGATAACCGAGATAGTTGTATTCACTGTCCGAGATTACTCTGTCGAACACATCTGACCGGCTCTTTAGATAAAAGATCATCTCGATGGGTGTCGGCAACAGTTTTGCCACGCAATCAAGCATGCCGATATCCCAGACGACGGGAGCGATATCCTTTCCTCGTTCTAGCAGTGCTCCTGATAGATACGTCGAGGCGGGAAAAGAATCACTTAGAACGACGACTGGGAAAAGTCGCGGTAAGGATGGAAACGAGAGAGTCTGGCCGTCTTTGGTGATGCACTCTGCACCACCCCGTATTAACTCTGCGCAGTTCAAAGCCTGGCGATACGGTGCTTGAATTGCGCCATCAAAATCCTGCCGCAAGGCTTCAATGTCGCCAGCTCTGGCATTCATTGTGATACGTTTGGATTTTGATTGTACTACAAGGACAAATTCTCCAAAGGCAACAAGTACATCGACCTCGCCACCCGTTGTTTTCTTACTCTTACCAATCGTGACGTTTTCGTAGACGTTTTCAGGCCCGAACACTCCACGCAAAATGTGGCCCGCTGTTTTTTCTAGGAAGTCTCCACGGTGACCGGCAGCCACATCGGCGTACGACTCGTCGCCCATCATCCAATAGAAGGGACTTTCGTAGAGAGACTCAAACACCCGATATTGGTTCGGAACGTATAGATGCTCACCAATGTCGATCAACGGCGCAATGTGCACCGCATTGATTGAGAAGGGGCTGACAAACCCACCATTTGCACCAGTTGCAGGTGTCGAAAATTTTGCAATGAAGGCGTCACCCCGACGTCCAAACTCTTTTCTTATGTCCGACTTCGATATGAGAAGGCTGCTGGTCAGAACTCCGTGGCTGAGTTCCTGCCCTGCTTTGCGCATGTGACCAACGGCATTTATCTGGCGGTTGGTGCGATCGACGATAAATCTCGCAATATCGAGCATCGGCCGAATTGAGAGTCCCACATTCTGAAGAAGCCAACAACCGTCTTCGCGATAGCGGTGGCGGCAGAAGTCGTAGAACTGGTGCTGATAGAAACTATCTGCTCCATAGTAAATGGCCTCACGTGCCGCTGAACCAAAGTTATCGGTCCTTTCAGCAGAGCTACTTTCTTCTGGATTGAAAGGAAATCCGAAGTCAGTTAGCAACCGATCATGGAATTCTCTTAGGAGTTTGTCAGCACGCTCGGAGAAATCACTATTGGGATCTTCTACCGAGTATATCCGTTCGCTTTTGGACTGCACCATAAGGCCCAGCAGAAGCATTAACTCATTCTTGTTGAGTTTAGACGTTGACCATCGACTTTGTGGATCCTCAACTACACACGCTTCTTGTGTATCAATCGTTATCACCCAATCACGATAAACAATCGCGGATATCTCGTGTAGAGCACCATCAGACTGGGCAAGCCGACGACAATCACTGAATATGTCTGCCACTGCCCTCGGCTCATTTGTTTTAGGCGAGGCTGCCTCCTGCATCTCTTACCTTCATTTCTTCAAGGGTGTTTCAACTTCTTGGCCCAAAGCAAGTGGCGAAGTGTGAGTATACCCCTGCGTGTTTATCAAGATACTTTGCAGATCTAGGTTCTCCTTCCCCAGATCAGAGTTGGTTATGCGATCAATCTGTTTGGCCGAATTCCGCTGCAGATAGTTGACGCTCGCCGGAGAAGTCTTAACCGAGGTCGTCGTCGGCCTATCACAGGTCTTCGGAGGACTTTGGCATGGCCAGTGTCCCTCGGCGACCCAACCTGATAGGCATTTGCGAGATCATCGACGGAGCGAAAGTCCCCCATGAAAGCATCCGATCTGCTGGTGAAGTGCCTCGAGACGGAAGGAGTGAGCCACATCTTCGGCGTGCCCGGCGAAGAGAACGCCGACTTCGTGCTCTCCCTGAAGTCTTCCTCCATCGAGTTCGTCCTGACCCGGCATGAGCAGGGCGCCGCCTTCATGGCGGAGGTCTATGGGCGGCTCACCGGCAACCCGGCGGTCTGCCTCGGCACCCTGGGTCCGGGCGCCACCAACCTGATCACCGGGGTAGCCGATGCCAACATGGACCGGGCGCCTATGCTGGTCATTACCGGACAGGCGGGCACCTACCGGCAGCACAAGGAGAGCCACCAGGTCATGGACGTGGTGGAGATGTACCGTCCGGTGACCAAGTGGGCGATCAGCATCCTGGAACCCGACACGATCCCCGAGATCACGCGCAAGGCCGTGCGCCTGGCCCGCGGCGAAAAGCCCGGCGCCGTGCTGATTGAGCTGGCCGAGGACATCGCCAAGGAAGACGCGAAAGGCCAGCCGCTGGAACCGCGGCGCTTTCGACGGCCGGGGCCGGACGACAAGATCGTCGACCGAGCCTACGAGCTGATCCGCAACGCCAAGCGGCCGATCATCATCGCCGGCAACGGCACCGTCCGAAAACGCGCCAGCCATCAGCTCCGCCGTTTCTGCGAGACCACCGGCATCGGCGTGCTCAGCACCTTCATGGCCAAGGGTTGCGTCGACCGGGATGCCGACTACTGCCTCTTCACAATCGGCCTGCAGCAGAAGGACTTCACCGCCTATGCGGTGGAGGAGGCCGACCTGGTCATCGCCCTAGGCTATGATCTCGTCGAGTATCCGCCACGCCTCTGGAACCCCGACGGCACAAAGCCGGTCGTGCACATCGACTTCCTGCCGGCGGAGATCGACAGCAACTACCATCCGCAGGTGGAGTGTGTCGGCGATCTCGCGCATACGCTCTGGATGCTCAACGAGCGGCTGGAGCGGGATGGGGCGCCGAGTTACGAGCTCTCGGGTCAGGCCAAGACCAGGGCACGAATGCTCGAAGAGTTCTCGGCCCACGCCGAAGACCGCACCGAAGGCTCCATCCGGCCGCAGAAGGCGATCTGGGACGTGCGTCAGGCGCTAGGCCCCGACGACATCCTGCTGTCGGGCGTCGGGGCGCATAAGATGTGGATCGGCCGCTACTACCAGTGCAACGAGCCCAATACCTGCCTGATTCCCAACGGCTTCTGCTCCATGGGCATGCCGCTGCCCGGCTCGATCGCCGCCCATCTGGTCTTTCCCGAGCGCAAGATCTTCGCCATCGCCGGCGACGGCGACTTTCTGATGAACGTGCAGGAGATGGAGACGGCGCGCCGCCTCAATGCCGACGTCACGGTGATGGTCTGGGAGGACGGCGGCTACGGCCTGATCGCCTGGAAGCAGGATGACGAGTTCGGCGAGCACAGCCCGCTGGCCTTCGGCAATCCCGACTGGCTGGCGCTGGCCAAGAGCTTCGGCTGGCAGGGCCAGTACGTGCCAAACGCCGCCGATCTCGCCGGCGCCATCGACGCGGCGCTGGCTCACAAGGGCCCCTCGCTCATCGTGATTCCTATCGACTACCGTGAGAACACACTGCTCACCAGCCGGCTGGGGGAAATCGCCAGCGCGATCTAAGCGGCAGCGCTGACGATTCCGTAGAATTGCTGTGCCGCGGCCATTGGACACATGTATTAGCACCAGACCTCTCGTCTAACTTGCCCCGAAAATACTAGGGGGGTTTCGCCTTTCTGTTGCACTATCTGCGGCATGGAAAGGGATAGCTTGGTGGCGTTGGGACTCTGGGAAGCGTCCAAGATGTGGCGCATCGGTTTGTTCGTTCCGTTGCTCGGGGCCGTGCTGCTCGGCTGCGAGGAGGCACCGCCGCCGGCGGAGGTCATCCGCCCGGTCAAAGCCATCAAGGTTCAAGACACCGAGGGTTTCGTTAGGCGCTATTTCCCGGGTAGGGCTGCCGCGACCCAAGAGATCAACGCGTCTTTCCGCGTATCCGGCCAGTTGATCGCGCGACCCATCGAGGTTGGCACCGAGGTGTCGAAGGGTGATCTGATCGCCGTGTTGGACCCGGATACCTTCGAGACCGAGGTCCGCCGCGCAGAGGCCGAACTGACGTCCCGCCGAGCGGACAGCGATCGCGCGGATATCGAGCTCGACCGGCAGCTCCAGCTTTTCTCGCGCGGCTGGGTCACGCAGGTCCGCGTCGACACGGTGCGCGCGGATGCGCAGACCGCACAGGCTGCCGTCAGCGCCGCGGAGGCCGCACTGGTGCGCGCTCGGCTGGATCTCTCCTACACCACGCTGACCGCCCCCTTCGACGGCGTCGTCGTCGAGACCTACGTCGAGAACTTCCAGGAGGTGCTGGCGCGGCAGCCCATCGCGCGGCTTGTCGACAGCTCGCAGATCGAGTTCTGGATCACGGTGCCGGAAGGGCTGATCTCGCTCACTCCCTATGTGCGAGACATCACCGTGGAGTTCGATGCCTTTCCCGGGCGGCCCCTGCCAGCCGAGGTCAAGGAGATCAAGACGGAGGCCTCGCAGACCACCCGCGCTTTCGACGTCAACCTGATCATGCAGCAGCCCGACGACTTCCAGATCCTGCCGGGCATGGCCGGCAAGGCTTCGGCCGATCGCATCGAGCTTCCCGAAGAGCAAAGGGTCGAGGGCTACGAGGTTCCTCTGACCGCCCTCTACAGCCCGCGCGGCGATGAGGAGTTCGTCTGGGTCATCGAAGAAGAGGCCATGACAGTGTCGCAGCGTCAGGTCAGGACCACCGAGCAAACCGTGCATGGCGTCCGGGTCGAAGGCGTCGTGCCCGGCGAGTGGGTCGTCGTCGCCGGTGTCGAGTATCTTCGCGCAGGGCAGAAGGTTCGCTTCCACCAATGACGGCGAGCTGAGGGGCCACGCGGCATGAACCTTGCCAAGCTGTCGATCGAGAAGCGGGCGGTCACCTATTTCCTGGCCCTGCTGCTTCTGGTCGGCGGCGTCGGCAGCTTCTTCACGCTCGGCTGGCTGGAGGACCCGGAGTTCACGGTCAAGACCGCCGCCATCGTGACACCTTACCCGGGCGCCAGCCCCGAAGAGGTGGAGCTCGAGGTCACCGATCGCCTCGAGATCGCGCTGCAGGAGATGGAGCAGGTAAAGGAGCTCTATTCCATCTCGCGCGCCGGCATGTCGATCATAAGGGTCGACATCAAATCGGAATACTGGTCGGACCGCCTGCCGCAGGTTTGGGACGAGATGCGGCGCAAGGTGAACGACACTCGGCCACTCTTACCGCCCGGCGCCGGAGAGCCGGATATCTCCGACGACTGGGGCTTCGTCTACGGCTTCCTCCTAGCGGTCACCAGCAGCGGCTTTTCCGATGCCGAGCTTGAGGAGTTCGCCAAGCATCTCAGAAAGGAACTCAGCGTCGTCAGCGGCGTCTCCCGGGTCGAACTCTGGGGCGTGCAAGAGCGGGTGATCTATGTCGACGTCTCGCAAGAGCAGCTCTCTCAGCTCGGTCTGACCCCGGCCAACTTCACCCAAACTCTGGGGCAGCAAAACATGGTGGTCGATGCTGGCAGCATCGACTCGGAAGCGAAGCGGTTCCGCATCGCGCCGACCGGCGCCTTCTCCAGCGTTGAGGAAATCGGCGAGCTGACCTTCACAGCCGGTATCGGGTCGGCTGGCTCAGGCCTGGCAGACGACGGGGGCGGGCAGACCTCCGCGCAAAACGGCGCGGTCAGCACCCGCGTGCAGCAGCTCATCAAACTCAAGGACGTGGCGACCGTGGTGCGCGGCTATCGCGAGCCGGCCACAACGATCATGCGGCACAACGGCAAGCCGGCCATCGCCATCTCCCTGGCCAGCGTCGCCGGCTCGAACATCGTTACGGTGGGGGAGGCGATCGACGCGCGCCTTGCCGAGCTGATGGCCGACCTGCCCATCGGCGTCGAGGTCGACAAGATCTCCTGGCAGTCGCAGATCGTCGAGGACTCGATCAACGACTTCATGCTCAACCTGCTGGAAGCCCTGATCATCGTGCTGGTGGTCCTGACTCTGCCGATGGGTTGGCGCATGGGACTAATCATCGGCTCCGGGCTGCTGCTGACCATCCTCGGCACCCTGATCATCATGGCGGTGCTCAACATCGACCTGCACCGCATGTCGCTCGGCGCCCTGGTCATCGCGCTCGGCATGATGGTCGACAATTCCATCGTGGTGGCCGACGGTTTCGTGGTTCGCCTGCAGAAAGGGATGGAACGCAAGCAGGCGGCCATCGAGTCGGCACGCCTGCCGTCTATCCCGCTGCTCGGCGCCACCATCATCGCCATCATGGCTTTCTACCCCATCTTCGCCTCGACGGAGGACGCCGGGGAGTATTGCCAGGATCTTTTCACCGTGGTCGGCATCGCCCTGCTGTACAGCTGGGTGGTCTCCATGACCTTCACCCCGGTCCAATGCCTCGACCTCTTGCCCAACCCGGCAGCCGGCCAGCAGACGGAGGTCTACGGTGGACGCGTCTATAGAGCGTTCAGGGGCTTCCTGGGCGGCACGCTGCGTTACCGTTTTCCCTTCATGGGCACGCTAGCCGCCTTGCTGGCCGTGGCGGTTGCCGCGTTCACCACCTTGCCCCAGCAGTTCTTCCCGGATTCCGACCGGGCGCAGTTCCTGGTCGACTATTGGGCGCCCGAGGGCACGCGCATTCAATCCGTCAGCAAGGATCTGCAAGCGATCGAGGCCAAGTTGCTCGCCGATGAGCGAGTCGAGAGCGTCAGCGTCTTCGTCGGACAGGGCCCGCCGCGCTTTTACCTGCCGGTCGACTCCGAGTTTCCCTACCAGTCCTACGCCAACCTGGTGGTCAACACCAAGAGCGGCGACGAGGTGCCCGCCATCCTCGCCGACCTAGAGCCCTGGCTCGAGGACAGCATCCCGCAGGCGCTCACCCGCGTGCGGCCTTATGCCCTCGGCCCCAGCAACACCTGGAAGTTCGAGGCGCGCTTCAGCGGCCCGCAGGAGGCTGACCTCGAGGTGCTGCGCCAGCTCGGCGAGCAGGGCAAAGACATCCTGCTGGCCACGCCACTCGCCAAAGAGGTGCGCACCGACATGCGCAACCGGGTCCGACGCGTTGAAATCGAGTATGACGACGCGCGCGCACGCTGGGCCGACATTTCGCGTGTCGACATCGCCGAGTCCACGCGGCGCGCCTATGACGGGCAGCAGATCGGGCTCTACCGCCAAGGCGACAACCTTGTGCCGATCAAGCTGAGGCTGGTCGCGGCGGAACAAGGAAACGTCGCGGCGCTCGACGTGCTGCAGATTTCCTCCCCTTACTCGCGAGAGACCGTGCCGCTCTCCCAGGTGACCCGCGCGGTTGCCTTCAAATGGGAGGATCCGATCATCATTCGCTATCAGCGACGGCGCGCCATCACCGTTCAGGCCTCACCCGCCGATGTCACCTTCCCGACGCTCAGGGCGGACGTGGTCCAGGCCTTCGAGGACATCGAGCTGCCCCCGGGCTACGACCTGTTCTGGGACGGTGAGTTCAAGAGCACCCTGGATGCGCAGCAATCGTTGCTGCCGGGCCTCATCCCGGCGGTCGCGATCATCTTCTTCATCATCGTCTACCTCTACAACGACTTCCGGCCGCTCCTGATCGTTGTGCTGACCATTCCCTTCATCTTCATCGGCATCGCCCCGGCACTGGCTGCGGCGCAAGTGCCCTTCGGATTCGTCGCTATGCTCGGCGCCATGAGTCTGGCCGGCATGATAACCAAGAACGCCATCGTGCTGCTCGATGAGATCAACGCCGGCCGCACGGCCGGACTCACCCCCTATGACGCCGTGGTCGAAGCCGCCGTCTCGCGCCTGCGCCCGGTGTTGCTCGCCGCCGGAACCACGGTGCTCGGCGTAATTCCGTTGCTGCAAGACGTCTTCTGGGTCGGCATGTCGATCACGATCATGGCCGGCCTCACCGCTGGTACCATTCTGGTGCTGGTTCTGGTGCCGGTGCTCTATGCGACGTTCTACCGGATCAAATCGCCGGCACGGACGCCCGCTGCGACTGCAGCCCCGCATCCAGCCCAGTAGACATCCTTTAGGCCAAGACCGCGCAAAAAAGCTCTCGAGAGGTTCTCGAACGGCAAAGGGCGGTATAGGTTCGCCAGTAGATGGAACACACCCTATCCGGCACCAGCATCATCGTCCTCGCCGTGGGCGTTTGGTTTCTCGGTACCTTCGTCAACAAGAAGCTGCCCTTTCTGCAGCGCTACAGCATTCCGGTCGCGGTGACCGGCGGGTTGATCTGCAGCCTGTCCGTCATGGCGGTACGCGCGCTCTTCGACATCACCATCACATTCGATACCGAGCTGCGCGACCTCCTGCTGCTGGCCTTCTTCTCGACCATTGGGCTGTCGGCCAAGCTCAGCCTGTTGAAAGAGGGGGGCAGGGCGCTCCTCATCCTCATGGTGGCCGCAGGCGTTCTCCTCATCTTGCAGAACGGCACCGGCGTCCTGCTCGCCACGCTGTTCGGCGGGCATCCCGGCTATGGACTGATCGGCGGCAGCGTCTCTCTCGCCGGCGGCCACGGCACCGCCATCGCGTGGGGCGCGGTGGCCGAAGAGGCCGGTCTTGAGGATGCCCAGGCGCTCGGCATCGCCTTCGCGACTTTCGGCCTGATCGCCGGCGGCCTGATCGGCGGGCCCATCGCCGAGTTCCTGATCAAGCGCGACAAGCTGCGCACAAGCTGCCGAGCGAACCCCTGCGGCGCACTGCTCGATGTGCGAGGACAGCAGGCTGCCACCAACCCCGTTCCGGAGGCGGAGACCCAGCTGCTGCCGCCCTTATCCAGCGCCCTGGGGACGCTCATGCTGCTGGCGATCTGCATTGAGGTCGGCTACCAGGTCAATCAGTTGCTCGACTCCTGGGGCCTGACCCTGCCGGGCTTCCTGACCGCCATGATGACGGGCATCGTCATCGCCAATGTCGCAGACGCGCTCAAGATCGAGCTCGATCCGGTCTCGCGCGAGAACGTCGCCGAGATCAGCCTTCAGCTCTTCTTAGCCATCAGCCTGATGAGCATGCAGCTTTGGGTTCTGGCCGATTCCATCGACAAGGTGCTGCTCGTCCTCTTCGCCCAAATGATGATCATCACGCTCTTTGCCGTGGCCGTCGTCTACCGCATCATGGGTCGCGACTACGACGCCGCCGTCATTGCCGCCGGCTTTTCCGGGCTCGGCATGGGCGCAACCCCGGTCGGGATCGCCAACATGAACGCCGTCACCTCGAAGTACGGTCCTTCGCCCAAGGCCTTCTTGATCGTTCCTCTGGTGGGCGCCTTCTTCCTCGACATCCTGAATGCTCTGGTGATCAAGACGTTCATCGCTATGCCGATTATCCAGAACACGCCGCTATGACAGGGCAGGTGCCTGAGGTTCGCAGCCGAACGCGGCCAGCTATAAGGCCCGGGCCGTGCTAAAGAACTCTCTCTTGCCGACCGCCTTGCTCATCACCGGGGCCATCGCCGTTTGGGGCATTGCCGATACGGCCGGTCTTGCCGCCTTTGCCGATACCCTGGTGTCGATCCAGTTCACCAGCCGCGCCTGGTTCATCATGCTGACCGCCAGCGCGATGCTGATCTGCTGCATCGTCTTGGCTCTGTCGCACTACGGCGAAATCAAGCTGGGCAAAGACGACGACGAGCCGGAGTTCTCGACGATCTCCTGGCTGACCATGCTCTTTGCGGCCGGCATGGGCGTCGGCCTACTTTACTGGGGCACCGCCGAGCCTTTGACCCATTTCTTGCTCATCGCCAACTACCAGATCGAGAGCGAAGCCGCCAACTCGGCGCTCTTCGTCACCAACTTCCACTGGGGTCTGCATGCCTGGGCGATCTATGCTCTGACAGGCCTGGTCATCGCCTATTTCAGCTTCCGAAAGGGCACGCCCATCCTGGTCGGCGCGCCGCTCATCAAGGTCTTCGGCGAGAGCTTGCCGGTGCGCACTGTTGCCTGGGTCAGCAACCTCCTGGCCATCGTCGCCATCGCCATCGGTCTCGGCGGGTCGGTCGCCATGGGCGTGTTTCAGGTGAAGGAAGGTGTCGACGCACTGCTGGGCCTACAGGGAAGTGGCCTCGGCCTCACGCTCGGTATTTTCGCTGTGCTGGTGGCGGCTTACGTCCTGCCTTTGACAACCGATCTCAGCCACGGAATGGCCTTGCTCTCCAACGCCGCCATGGCGACGGCCGGGGCTTTGCTGATCTTCCTGCTGCTGTTCGGCCCGACCCACTACCTGATGGGTGGGATCCTGCATGCGGTCGGCGACTATCTCGCCGAGGTGCTGCCCCACGGCTTTCGCACCTTCACCTTCATGGATGACCGGGTGGGGGACTGGTTCCAGTCCTGGACCCTGACCTACATGGTCTGGTGGCTCGCCTGGGCGCCCTTCGTCGGCGTCTTCATCGCGCGCATTTCACGCGGGCGCACGATCCGTGAGTTTCTCTGCGGCGTCATTCTGGTGCCGACGGGCTTCTCCATCCTGTGGTTCGGCGTCTTCGGCGGCATCGGCTTCTTCGGCGTGCTGCGCACCGACATACCCGTTCTCGACATCGTGCGCGACAATGTCAGCGGCGTGACCTTCTTCGTGCTGGAGCAATTCCCGCTGCCGTCCCTGACCATCGGCGCCGTCGTAGTCGCCGCCTTCCTCTTCATTGTCACCAGCGTGGTCAGTGCGGCCTTCGTGCTCGGCATGTTCTCGACCGGCGGCGACCTCAACCCAAGCACCAAGATCAAGCTGAGCTGGGGGGCGGTGCTCGGTGCCTTGGGTCTGGTGATGATCCTGTCTGGCAGTATCGATGCCGTTAAGTCGATCATCGCGCTAGGCGCGCTGCCCTTCATTTTTATTGTGCTGCTTCTGGTGGTCTGCCTGTTGAAGGCCCTGAAGCTGGAAGCTGGATCGCAGAAATGAACGAGTGGATCGACACCCTGCTCAACATCATCGCTTTCGCCTTCATCGGCGTTTTGATCTGGCTCTACTTCAAGCCCGAACACCCTGAAGAAGACGAACCGTCGGACTCCTAGGCTCTTGCCCGCAGGGCCGCTTCGTTCTCGCTGCGCATCGTGTCGAACATGCGCAGCAGCACCTCCGGCGGCTGCGCGCCGGGCAGGGCATAGCGGGTGTTGAACACGAAGCAGGGGACGCCGGTGATCCCGCTGTTCCGGGCGAAGGCATCTTCGGCACGTATCGCATCGATACCCTCGTCGCCGGCCAAAAGGCGCTCGACCGCGGCCCGATCCATCCCCACCCCGGCGGCGATCTCGCTCAAGACCTCGGCCTGGCCGATATCGCGACCTTCCAGGAAGTAGGCGTCGAACAAAGCCTGGACGAGCAAGTTCGCCTCGACCGCCTCGCTTTCCTCCGCCATGCGGATCAACCGGTGGGAGTCCAGTGTATTAGGCGTCCGCCCGATGCCCGCGAAGTTGAAGGCGATATCCTCTTCCTGGCCGGCAGAGGCGATGTGGTCGTATACCCTCTGGGCATTCTCCACTCCGCCGAACTTGAGGGCGAGATAGCGCTGCCGCTCCATACCCTCGGCGGGCATATCGGGATTGAGCTGAAAGGGGCGCCAGCGAAAGGCGAGATCCGGCTGCGGCCGCACGGCCAACGCGCGCTCCAGCCGGCGCTTGCCAATAAAGCACCAAGGACAAATGGTGTCTGAGTAGATATCGACGATCATATTGGCCTCGGCTTTCGCCTGTCGTACTTCTGTCGCGCTTCCATGCTATGTGGAAGAGTTACGCCCACAAACAAGAATATCGTACGAGGTTGTTGATAATGAGCGATTCGGGAATGCAGCAGCAGGAAACAGGCTTGCCGCCGCTTTATTCGGAGATTGTGCCAATCAATGCGGAAATGCACGCCGGCTACTCGCTTCGCGCCCGGCGCAGCTATCGCTATGCGGCAGCCGAGGTCTCGCTGCCGCTTAACGTCGCGGAGTTCCCCCGCGCCGCGCTCAGCTACCCCATCGCCTTCTCGGCCGCTACGCCGTCCTTTCCCATTGCCATTCTCGGCGTCAGCAGCGGCGTCAATCTCTTCGTCGACGAGGAGGGGAACTGGCTTCCCGGCACGTACGTGCCGGCCTACGCACGGCGCTACCCCTTCTTTCTCGCCCGAGAGAAGGACGGGGAGAAGTTCGCCCTCTGCCTCGACCGCAACGATGAGATCCTCGAACTCAGCGACCGTGAGCCCTTGCTGAGCGAGGGCGAGCCGACACCGGCCCTGAAGACCGCCATGGAGTTCTGCCAGAACTACCACAAGGCGCAAGCCTTGACGCGGCAGGTCGTCGAGAGCCTGGAGAAGCTGGACCTCCTGATCGATCGGCAGGTCTCGATCGATACGGTGGACGGCGAGAAGATGCGCATCGGCGGCTTCAAGATGATTGACGAGGAGAAGTTCAAGGCGTTGCCAGCCGAGTTGCTGAGCGAGTGGCGCGACCGAGACATCCTGATGCTGATCTATGCCCACAGGCTTTCCCAGGAGAACTGGTCGCGGCTGGTGGAGCGCCATGCCCAGCGGACGGCCGTCAAGTCTTGACCGCGCTGTTCCCACACCCAATTCTTGAGCGCCGTGCCGCAGCGAGCTGACAGCGGCGCACGGGCAAGTTTCAAGAACAGAGGCGCAGAGGCGGGCCAAAGTCGTCGATGACCGAGGAAAACCCTTACGAGGTCGATCTCGACCGCAACCCGGCCAACTACGTGCCGCTGTCTCCCATCTCCTTCTTGAAGCGCTCGGCAGAGGTCTATCCCGACAAGCCGGCGGTCATTCACGACCGGGTCTACAGCTATGCCGAGTTCGGCGAGCGGGTGCGGCGCCTCGCGTCAGCACTCGCAAGACGCGGCGTCGGCCTGGGCGACACGGTCTCGGTGATGGCGGCGAATGTTCCGGCGTTGTTGGAGGCCCACTACGGCGTTCCCATGACCGGTGGGGTGCTCAACGCTCTCAACATCCGAAGCGACCCCAGGACGGTCGGCTTCATCCTCGACCACAGTGGTGCCAAGGTGCTGCTCACCGACCGCGAGTTCGCGCCCGTGGTGGGCAAAGCCCTGACACTCTGCAAGTCGAAGCCGCTGGTGGTCGATATCGACGACCCCCTGACCGAGCTGCAGGGCGGCACACGTGGAGAGCGCCTCGGCGAGATGGACTACGAGGCGCTGCTCTCGGAAGGCGACCCGGAGTACCCATGGCAGCTTCCCGCCGACGAGTGGCAAGCCTGCAGCCTCAACTACACCTCGGGCACCACCGGCAGTCCCAAAGGCGTGGTCTATCACCACCGCGGCGCCTACCTGAACGCGCTGGGCAACCTGATCGCCTTCGGCCTGACGCCGCAGAGCCGCTACCTCTGGACCCTGCCGATGTTCCACTGCAACGGCTGGACATTCACCTGGGGGGTGACCGCGGCGGCCGGCACCCACGTCTGCCTCAGGAGGGTCGACCCGGCGCTGATCTATCGGCTGATCGCCGAGACCGGCGTCAGCCATATGTGCGGCGCGCCCATCGTGCTCAACATGCTGGCCCATGCTCCGGAGAACGTCCGGCAAGCCTTCCCGCAGACCGTTGAGATCGCCACCGGCGGCGCCGCCCCGCCGAGCGCAGTGATCGAGAACATGGAGCGCCAGGGCTTCCGCGTGCTCCATCTCTACGGCCTGACCGAGAGCTACGGCCCTGCGACGCTCTGCGCCTGGCAGGAGGCTTGGGACGATCTGGAGCAGACCGCAAAAGCGGGAAGGATGGCTCGGCAAGGCGTCAATTACGTGACCCTGCAGGACGCCAGCATCCGCAATCCGGACACGCTGGAAGAAGTGCCGCGCGATGGCGAGACCATCGGCGAGCTGATGCTGCGCGGCAACACGGTCATGCGCGGCTATCTCAAGAACCCGGCCGCCAGCGAGACGGCCTTCCAAGGCGGCTGGTTCCACACCGGCGATCTCGGCGTGTTGCACCCGGACGGCTACATCGAGGTCAAGGACCGTTCCAAGGACATCATCATCTCGGGCGGCGAGAACATCTCTTCGCTCGAGGTGGAGGAGGCGCTCTACCGCCATCCCAAGGTGTTGGAGGCCGCCGTGGTCGCCCGGCCGGACGAGAAATGGGGGGAGAGCCCCTGCGCTTTCGTCACCTTGAAGCCAGGGCAGGACTGCTCTGCCGAGGAAATCATTGCCCACTGCCGGGACAGCATGGCTCACTACAAGGCGCCGCACAGCGTCGTTTTCGGCGAGCTGCCGAAGACCTCGACCGGCAAGATACAGAAGTTCGTCTTGCGGGAGCGCGCAAGGGCTCTCTAGAGCAAGCTGTCAGGAACGCCGTCAGGGTCGCATCCGATGTACAAATCCCTTGTTGTGGTCGACGACTTTTACAGCAACCCCATGGAGGTGCGGCGCGCTGCACTCGCCGCCGACTATCCGGCCGTCACCGGGGTACGCACCTTCCCCGGCCGTAACTCGGAGCAGCCCTTTTCAGTGCCCGGCCTGGACCAGGTCGCCTCCCAGCTCACCAACGAGCCGGTCGCCGGCGACTCCGCCAATGCCAACTCCTTCCACGGCCACTTCCGCATCACCGTCGGCGGGGAGGTCGGGCGCTACCACGTGCATGCGGACCCGAGCCACCTGGCCATGGTCGGCATCTGCTACCTGACCCTGCCGGAGCACTGCCAGGGCGGCACCACCTTCTTCCGCCACCGCCAAACCGGCACGGACCGAACGCCGCGCCAGGAGGACCTAGAGGCGGCCGGCTACGCCTCTGTGGCCGAGCTGCTGCAGAGGGACGGTCCGGAAGCCTCGCGCTGGGAAGCCCTCATGACCATCCCCATGCGCTTCAACCGCCTGGTGCTCTATCGCCCCTTCTCCTGGCATTCGGCCGAGCCGGCCTTTGGCGACTCGCCGGAGAACGGGCGGCTCATCCAGCTATTCTCCTTCATCCGCGCCGCGGCACCGCAAAGGCAGAGCGCATGACCAATCCCTTCGACATTGCCGGTCGCACGGCACTGGTAACCGGCGCCTCGAGCGGCCTGGGGCGCCATTTTGCGCTACTGCTAGCCCGTCACGGCGCCAAGGTGGCAATCGCCGCCCGCCGCGCCGAGCGCCTCGAGTCCTTGAAGCAGGAGATCGAGCGTTTCGACGGGCGGGCGCTGCCGCTCCACCTCGACGTCCTCGACCCGGAGTCCGTCGCCTGCGCCGTGCGCGAAACCGAAACCGAGCTCGGCCCGCTCAGCATCCTGGTCAACAACGCCGGCATCGCAGAGTCCCAGGGCACCTGGGAAATGCCGGAAGAGGAGTGGGACAGGGTGGTCGACACCAACCTCAAGGGCGTCTTCCTCATGGCTCAGTGTGCCGCGCGCCACATGATCCGCCACGAGCAGGGGGGCAGCATCGTCAACATCGCCTCCGTCCTGGCCGAGCATGCCTCGGGCCGGGTGCCGGCCTACTGCGCCTCCAAGGCCGGCGTGGCCAACCTGACGCGGTCGCTGGGGATCGAGCTGGCGCGCTACGATATCCGGGTCAACGCCATCGCTCCCGGCTACTTCCCGACCGATCTGAACGAGGCCTTTCTCAACTCGCCGCAAGGCGAAGCCTTGAAGCAGCGCATTCCGCAGCGCCGCTTCGGGCAGTACGCCGACCTGGACGGCGTCTTGCTGCTGCTCGCCTCGGACGCCTCACGCTACATGTCCGGCAGCATCATTACCGTCGACGGCGGTCAGACCGCCGTCGCCTGACCCGCCACGACGCCACAGACGCAAGCGCCGGAACAAGGATCCTCATGGACTTCACGCTGCCCCCGAAGGTCGATGCGCTGCGGAAAGATATCCGCACGTTTGTTGCCGAAGAGATCATGCCGCTGGAGCGGGACCGGGCGAACTACGACGGGCACGAGAACATCCGGCCGGACCTGCTTGAACACTTGCGCGACAAGGCCAAGGCCGCGGGCCTCTGGGCCATCCAGATGCCTGAAGCGCGCGGCGGGCGTGGCCTCTCCCTGGCCGAGATGGCCGCCTGTTATGAAGAGATGGGCCGCTCGATCTTCGGGCCGGTGGTCTTCAACTCCGCCGCACCCGACGACGGCAACATGATGGTTCTGAACAAGGTCGGGACCGAAGCGCAGCAGCGTGACTGGCTGCAGCCCATCGTCGACGGCCGAGTGCGCTCCGCCTTCGCCATGACCGAGCCTGACGGCGGTGCCGGCTCCGACCCCGGCATGATGCGCACCCGCGCGGAGCGCAAGGGCGACCGCTATGTGATCGACGGCCGCAAGTGGTTCATCACCGGCGCCGGCGTCGCCGAGCATTTCATCGTCATCGCCCGAACAAGCGATGACGCACGCAAGGGCCTGACCGCTTTCCTGTTCTACCGCGACCAGCCGGGCTGGGAGATCGTCCGCAAGGTGCCGATCATGGGGCCGGAGGAGCACGGCGGCCATTGCGAGCTGGTCTTCGACGGCCTGGAGATACCGGCCGAGAATGTGCTGATCGGCGAGGGGGAGGGGCTCAAGCTGACTCAGATCCGCCTCGGCCCCGCGCGTCTCACCCACTGCATGCGCTGGCTCGGCATGGCCAAGCGGGCATTGGAGATCGCCGGCGACTACGCGCGTGAGCGCAGCGGCTTTGGGATCAAATTGGCTGACCGAGAGTCGATCCAATTGCTGCTCGGCACCGCAGCCATGCAGATCGAGATCGGCCGTCTCTTGACCATGAAGGCAGCCTGGAAGCTCGACACGGGCGATTTCGCCCGCAAGGAAATCTCCATGGCCAAGGTGCAGGCCGCCGATGCCCTGCAGACCACCGTGGACACGGCCATCCAGATCTGCGGTGCCAAGGGCTACTCGCAAGATACGCCGCTCGAGTGGATGTACCGCTATGCGCGGCAGGCGCGCCTGGTCGACGGCGCCTCTGAGGTGCATCGCATGGTCGTCTCGCGTTTTCTCATGAAAGAGGGCCTCGACTACTGGAGCTGGCCCTGATGGATGATGGCGCGCAACAGCGCCTGATCGCCTTCATCGGCCAGGTCGCAGGGGCAGAGTCGGTCGAGATCCTGGAACTGTCATCGCTGAGCGGAGGCGCCATCCAGGAGAACTGGGGCCTCACCGTGGAACTCACGGGCGGGCCGCTGGTCGGCCAACACCGCTGGGTGCTGCGCAAAGATGCCGCCTCCGGCGTCGCCGTCAGCCTCAGCCGGAGGGAGGAGTTCGCCCTGCTGCGCGCCGCGGAAGGGGCCGGCGTGACGGTGCCGACACCGCTCTATCTTTGCGAAGACAGCTCCGTCCTCGGTACGCCCTTCTACATTATGGCCCGCATCGATGGCGCCGCGCTCGGCCCCAAGGTGGTCAAGGACTTGAGCCTCGGTGGCGACCGGGAGGCTTTGACCGCGCTGCTTGGCCGCGAGCTGGCGCGCATTCACTCCATCGTGCCACCGCAGCCGGATCTCGCGTTCCTGGAAGAAGCTGGCGAGCATCCGGCGCTACGGGATATCGCGCGCTACCGTGCCTACCTCGATGAGATGGGCGAGCTGCGGCCGGCGCTCGAATGGGGCCTTGCCTGGTGCACCGACCATCTCCCTGCGCAACAGGAGACGGTGCTGGTGCATCAGGACTTCCGCACCGGCAACTACATGCTCGACGACAGCGGGCTGACCGGTATCCTCGACTGGGAGTTCTGCGCCTGGGGCGATCCCATGAGCGACCTCGGCTGGTTCTGCGCCCAGTGCTGGCGCTTCGGCCGGCCCGATCTGGAGGCCGGCGGCATCGGCAAGAGAGAGACCTTCTACCAAGGCTACGAGGAAGAGAGCGGCCGCACCGTCGACCGCGACGCCGTTGCCTTCTGGGAAGTGATGGCGCATCTGCGCTGGGCGGTCATCGCCCTGCAACAGGGCCATCGCCACATCGCCGGCCAGCAGGCCTCGCTCGAGCTGGCGCTTACTGGCCGCATGGCGGCGCAGTTGGAGCTGGCGGTGCTCGACATGACCTCGCCCGAGCGTTGGGGGACGGCCCATGCGTGACCGGCCCGATGCCGAGGCGCTGATCGCCGAGTGCCAGCGAGTGCTCCGAGAGGAGCTCGCGCCAAGCCTGCAGGGCGAGGCGCGCTTCAAGGCGCTGATGATCGTCAATGCGCTGGGCATGGCGCAACGCGAGATGGCAGCACCGCCCGCCGAGACCGATGACGAGGCGGCCGCGCGTCTCGTGGCGGCACTGCGGCGCGGGGAGGGGAATGGCTCGGCCGAGACCTACGCCGCCCTAAAACGCGACGTGGAGGCCCGCGTTGCCATCAGCAACCCGAAAGTGCTGAAAGGCGGATAGCGCCGCTCTGAGAGTTTCGGTTATTTGGACCAAGAAACTCTCGTTTTCCCCGCACCACAAACTGTCATCCCGGAGGAGCCTCGCTAGAGGCGACATCCGGGGTGACGAAAGTAGGGAGACGCGAGGACGGTGCTCGGCTTCGGCACCGCGACATGCGATATTGGAGCTCGTCAAAGCCTGCTGCCGGGCAAAAAATGCTGGGGGCAACAGCCCGATGTACATCGCGATTCTGATCCGCAAGCTGAAGCCAGGGAAGACCTACGAGGACTTTGTCGAAGCCTGGTACCCCGACGAGGGCTTTGGCATCCCGGTTCAAGGACCGGACCTTGGCATCAATGTCTCTGACAACAGGGAGATCGCTGCTGTCGCCTACCTGGACATTGCCGATCGCCCGACACTGGACGAGGTGATGGACCGCGTCTCTGAACAAGAAGCCGCACGGCATGTCCGCATCAGCAAGGTGATTGAGGAAACAACGGTGCGCGGCATCTATGAGGTCACCGGCCGATACGACTTCTCAACCGACGAAACCGTCGAGGCGACGGGGCCACGTTAGCGGGCGTCTCGGTATCTTCAGGTTGGCATGCGGCCCCGTTGAACGACAGCCGGCTGCGCCGCACCACAGACTGTCACCCCGGCCCCCGAGCCGGGGTCCATTCCGCGGCCTGCGCCGAGCCCATCCATGGACCCCGGATGTCGCCTCTTGCGAGGCTCCTCCGGGGTGACGAAGGGAGACAGACGCGAGGACGGTGCCTTCCCACAGACTGTCATGGTCGGGCTTGACCCGACCATCCATCCCTCAACTCGCACGGATGTTCCCAGAAGAAGCCCCAACTGCAACCGCCCAAGCTCCACTCTCTCGGTTCGCGCCCGGTCTATCCATGGACCCCCGGGTCAAGCCCGAGGGTGACAACTGGAGTGTACTCGCCGCCTAATGCGCCGGAACGCCGGGGATCTCGACCGGGGGGCGGATGCCCATGCGGGTGCGCTGCGGCGTCTGGTGGAAGCGCTCGCGGTAGCGCTTGGCGAAGTGCGAGGCCGACACGAAGCCGCAAGCCAGCCCGACCTCGGTGACCGAGAGCGCGCTGTGGGTCAGCATCATGTGCGCCCGCAGCAGGCGCAGCTCGACGTAGTGGCTGCGTGGGGTGACGCCCAGGTACTTCTGAAACAGGCGTTCGAGCTGACGGGTCGAGACGCCGATCTCTAAAGCCAGCTCGGCACTAGAGAGCGGCATTTCGAGGTTGTCCTCCATGATCTTGACCGCCTGCAGCAGCTTGGGGTGGCCGACACCGACCCGGAGACGCAGGGACATGCGCTGGCGATCGTCGAAAGCGCGAATGCGCTCATGCAGAAAGTGATCGGCGATCCGCACGGCGAGCTCCCGGCCGTGCTCCTGTTCGATCATGTGCAGCAGCATGTCGGTCGCGGCCGAGCCGCCGGCGCAGGTGAAGCGGCTGCGATCGATCTCATAGAGCTCCTTGCGCAGATCGATGTCGGGGAAGGTCTCCTGAAAACCGTCCATGCACTGCCAATGGGTCGTGCAGCGATAGCCGTTGAGTAGGCCGGCGCGGGCCAGCACATAGACCCCGTCGGAGACGGCGCCGACATGCACGCCATTGCGCGCCGCCCGGCGCAGCCAGGAGATGGTCGTCTTGTCGGCGAAGCGATGAGCGTCAATCCCGCTGCAGACCACAATGCGGTCGTAGCGCTCGCCCTCATCGGACAGCGACTGCGTTTCCAGGGCAACACCGTTGGAGCAGCGCACCATGCCGCCTTGCGGCGAAAGGATGCGCCAATGATAAAGCCGCTCGCCGCTCAAGAGGTTGGCCCCGCGCAGCGGCTCCAGCGCCGAGGTGAAGGCCATGAGGGGAAAGCCCGGCAGCAGCAGGAAGGCGAATCGCAGGGCGCGGCTGTCCGCGTAGCTGTCCGGCGCCGCGTCGCCGGCCTCTGTGTCGGGTAATCGCTGTTTCATTGGCCGCTGTCCGGCTCCACCGGCTTGGCGAGCGCGTTGCCGGCCGGCCAGGCGGCATCCCAGGCCTCCCAAGACAAGGTCTCGCGAGCCCGGCGCGAGTCTTCGGCCATCTGCACCTTCAAAGCCTCGAGCGACTCGAACTTCTGTTCGGGACGCAGGTAGTCGACCAAGGCGACGCGAAGATGGCGGCCGTAGAGATCGCCGTCGAAGTCGAAGAGGTGCACCTCCAAGACCGGCTCATCCAACTGGAACATGGGATTGATGCCGAAGTTCGCGACCGCAGGAAGCCACTTGGTCTCGCCTTGGCGGGCGAAGGAGACCCGTACGGCATAGACGCCGTAGGCCGGGCGCAGCAGGCGGCCGACCGAAAGATTGGCTGTGGGGTAGCCAAGGTCGCGGCCGCGCTTGGCGCCGTGGCGCACCCGGCCTTCGATCTCGAAGTAGCGGCCAAGCACCAAGGCGGCGCGGGTCGGATTGCCCTCCTTGAGGTAGTGCCGAACCAAGCTGGAGGAGTAGGGGGCCGTGCCCTCTTCCTGGATGAGCGGCACGGCAGTGACGCCGAAGCCGTATTGGCGGCCCAGTTCCTCAAGCAGCGCAACGTCGCCGAGCGCACGATTGCCGAAGCGGAAGTTATTGCCGACCACCACGTGGCGCAGCTTCAGGCCCCTGGCCAGGACATCGCGCGCAAAGTCATCCGCCGTCAACTTCGCGAAGTCGCGAGTGAAGTGCAGCGCAAACAGCACGTCGAGGCCGAGCGTGTCGAGCAATTGCGCCTTGGTGCGGAAGGACGTGAGCCGGAAGGGTGGCTGGTCGGGCTTGAAGACGCTCGCGGGGTGAGGCTCGAAGGTGACCAGGCCGTGCGGCGCCCCGAACTCCCGCGCCAAGCGCCCGGCCTTGGCGATCAGGGACTGGTGGCCGCGATGGATGCCGTCGAAGTTGCCGATGGTCACGACGGCACCTCGCGCGCTTTCCGGCACGCGTTCGTAGTGGCGGTAGAGCCGCAAGGACAGAGCGTCCGACCCGCCGCCGGGCTTTGAGGTCATCCTCATCCCAATTTCGTCCGATCACGAACCAAAACGAACCAATTGCTCAACCATGCTAGACCATTCTTGATCTCACAAAAACGAGGCAATAGGCTATCCCGGTTCGGGACAGGCCCAAAAAAGCAGGACCGTCGCCATAATGAGTGTCACCACCGACATGACAAGCCTTCTCTCCCCGAGCCTCCTCCCCGCGGAGAGAGAGCGGCGCTTCTACGAGCCCAAGGCCCTGAAGGTGCCGGGCCTCGCCAATCGTGGGCCCCGCGTCGAGCGCTACCGCGTGCCGGCCTTGGGCGCCATCGTCGTGGCTTTCGACGCGAGCGACCGTATCGCTCTGTCGGATCCCGAAGGCCTGCAAGTGGGCGAGCTCCTGATCTTGAACCGGGCAGGGCAGGCAGCCCCAGGCATCCTCGGCCAGAGTGGCGGCCAGGAGTTGCCCGGTTTGGCGGCCATTCTCGCCGCGCCGGAAGACAGCGCCCGCCGTCTGCGCGACGGCCTCGTCCATCGCGGTATCGACCTCACCCGCCTCCACGGCATGCGACTTTTCGGCGGCGACAGCCGGGCAGGTGCTGAGGCGGCATTCGAAGCAAACGAATCGGGCCTCCTGGTCGTGGCGGCGCCGGGCCGGGACATGATGGCGGACGAGCAGTCGCCGCCGACCGGCCTGCTCTTAACCCTGACTCGCGCTCGGCCGCTGCCGGTTAACGAGCTGCCTCTGCCCGACCCGCTCGCCGAGCCGCTGCGTGAGCTGCGAATCGGCAGCTCTTCCGCTGAGAGCTATGAGATCAAGGCCGGCGAGTATATCCAGATCATCGACGTCGCCGGCCGGCAGTGCAGCGACTTCCAGGCCTTCAACCGGCGCCCTCTGGACAGCGGCGTGGAGCGCCCGGTCGACGATACGGTGACCCGCACCCTGATGGGCTTGGCCTATCCGGGCCCCGGCCTTTTCTCCAAGCTCTATGACCTGGACATGCAGCCCCTGGTCGAGCTGGTGCAGGACACCTGCGGCCGGCACGACACCTTCGGCCTGGCCTGCACGGCCAAGTACTACGACGACATGGGCTACCCGGGGCACGTCAACTGCTCGGACAACTTCAACGGCGCGCTGGAGCCCTTCGGCATTGCGCCCCGGGCCGGCTGGCAGGCCATGAACTTCTTCTACAACACCCGGATCGATGAGCATAACGTGCTCTATCTCGACGAGCCCTGGTCGCGGCCGGGCGACTACGTCCTCATGCGGGCCCTGACCGACCTGGTCTGCGTCTCCTCAGCCTGCCCCGACGATACGAGCGCCGCCAACGCTTGGCATCCGACCGACATCCACGTGCGCGTCTACGGGCCCGAGCGCACCTTCTCCAAAGCGGTGGCTTATCGCATGACTGCAGACGCTCCCCCCGAGTTGACCAAAGAAACTGGCTTCCATCCGCGCACCGCGGCGCTGACCCGGGACTTCGTCGAGTACCGCGGCTACTGGCTGCCGAACTCTTACACCAATCTCGGACCAATCGACGAGTATTACGCCTGCCGCGAAGGCGCCATCGCCATGGACCTCTCGGCGCTGCGCAAGTTCGAGGTGCTGGGCCCCGACGCCGAGCAGCTCCTGCAGCACTGCCTCACGCGCAACGTCCGCAAGCTGGCCGTCGGCCAAGTGGTCTACAGCGCCATGTGCTACGAGACTGGCGGCATGATCGACGACGGCACCCTGCTGCGCCTCGGCGAAAATAATTTCCGCTGGGTCGGGGGCGACGATTATGGCGGCGTCTGGCTCAGGGAGCAGGCGGAGAAGCTGGGACTGCGCGCCTGGGTCAAGTCCTCGACCGACCAGCTGCACAACCTCTCGGTCCAGGGCCCCAAGAGCCGCGAGATCCTGAAGAACTTCGTTTGGACGCCGCCCACCCAGCCGAACATGGATGAACTTGGCTGGTTCCGCCTGAGCATCGCCCGCATCGGCGACCACAACGGCACGCCCATCGTGGTCTCGCGCACTGGCTACACCGGAGAGCTGGGCTACGAGATCTGGTGTCATCCCAAGCACGCAGTCGAGGTTTGGGACACCCTGTTCGAGGCTGGCGCGCCACACGGCATCCAGCCCTTGGGCCTCGCCGGGCTCGACATCCTGCGCATCGAGGCCGGGCTGATCTTCGCCGGCTACGAGTTCTGCGACCAAACCGACCCCTTCGAGGCCGGCGTCGGCTTCACCGTGCCGCTCAAGAGCAAGGATGAGGACTTCATCGGCCGCGAGGCGCTGATCGAGCGCAAGGCGCATCCGCAGCGCAAGCTGGTCGGGCTGGAGCTGGACGGGCAGGAGCCCGGCGCCCACGGAGACTGCATCCACGTCGGCCGCGCCCAGGTCGGTGTCGTCACCAGCGCCACGCGCTCGCCCATCCTGCAGAAGAATATCGCGCTGGCTCGGCTCGACATCCGCTATGCCGACGATGGCACCGAGGTCGAGGTCGGCAAGCTGGACGGGCACCAGAAGCGGATCCCGGCTCGGGTCGTGCCCTTTCCCTTCTACGACCCGAAGAAGGAGCGGGTGCGCGCATAAGCTAAACCGGGGCAAGGCCCCACCGTTTGATCAAGTCAACAGCATCAAGAATGGGAACAGGGGAGAGTGGAATGACGAAACGTGTCGCGGTGATCGGAGCCGGACCGTCGGGCCTGGCGCAACTGAGAGCTTTCCAGTCGGCCGCCAACCAGGGCCAAGAGGTGCCCGAGGTGGTCTGCTATGAGGCGCAGTCCGACTGGGGCGGGCTGTGGAACTACTCCTGGCGCACCGGCGTCGACGAGGCGGGCTTCCCGAACCACACCTCGATGTACCGCTATCTCTGGTCCAACGGCCCCAAGGAAGGCCTTGAGTTCGCGGACTACACCTTCGAGGAGCACTTCGGAAAGCAGATCGCCTCCTATCCGCCGCGCGAGGTGCTGTTCGACTACATCCAAGGCCGGGTGAAGAAGGCCGGCGTGCGCGACAAGATCCGCTTCAACAACCGGGTGCGCGACATCAGTTATGACGAGGGCACGGGCCTGTTCACCGTGGTCTCGCGCGACACCGAGGCAGACCGGGAAACCTCCGAGGACTACGATCACGTGGTGGTCGCCTCGGGGCACTTCTCGACACCGAACGTGCCTTACTATCCGGGCTTCGAGAACTTCAACGGCCGCATCCTGCATGCCCACGACTTCCGCGACGCGCGGGAGTTCAGCAACCAGGATATCCTCATCCTCGGCACCAGCTATTCGGCCGAGGACATCGGCTCCCAGTGCTGGAAGTACGGCTGCAAGTCGGTGACCGTGGCGCACCGCACCGCGCCCATGGGCTTCGACTGGCCGGAGAACTGGAAGGAGGTGCCGGCGCTGGAGCGGGTTAACGGCAAGACCGCGTACTTCATTGACGGCTCACGCACCACGGTGCACGCCATCATCCTCTGCACCGGCTATAAGCACCACTTCGCCTTCCTGCCGGACGACCTTAGGCTCAAGACGGCGAACCGCCTGGCCACGGCCGACCTCTACAAGGGTGTCGTCTGGAACCATAATCCGAAGATGTTCTACCTCGGCATGCAAGATCAGTGGTTCACCTTCAACATGTTCGATGCGCAAGCCTGGTGGGTGCGCGACTGCATCATGGGCAAGATCGCCTTGCCGTCGAAGGAGGCGATGATCGCCGACGTCGAGGAGCGAGTGGCGCGCGAAGACGAGGGCGAAACCGACTACGACGCCATCAAGTACCAGGGCGACTACGTCCAGGAGCTGATCGACGAGACGGACTACCCGAGCTTCGACGTGGATGGCGCCTGCGAGGCCTTCTACGCCTGGAAGAAGCACAAGAAGGAAGGGATCATGACCTTCCGCGACAACTGCTACAAGTCGGTCATGACCGGCTCCATGGCGCCTGTGCACCACACCGTGTGGGTGAGTGCCATGGACGACTCCATGGAGTCCTACCTGGAGAACTGACGCGCTCGTCGGAGCAAGGGGCGAACACCCCCCTTGCTCCCCGTGGCCAAGGGTTGTGCTTGGTCGAGCACGGCATCAGCCGCCTCTCCCCGGATGTCACCCTTGGGCGAGCCACGCAGTGGCGAGTTCCCGAGGGTCCACGGATAGGCTTGGCGCAGGCCGATGAGTGGATGCTCGGAACTCAGCCCCGGGCCTGACGGCCCAGTGGGCCTCGCCCAAGCATGACAACAGAAGGGGCGGCGACACGCTAGTCTGCGGCTACAGCGTTTACTCGACAGCGCCTCGCTGTCCAAGGTGCCAAAGAAAAGGAGCGGGCAAGATGCCCGCTCCATTCTTTTTTAAAGGACGCTGACGCTCAGGACTGGCCGGCGACGGCGTTCATCCAAGGGCGCCACTTGGCCTCGTTCTCGGACAGCCATTTGTCGGCGGCCTCGTCGGCCTCCATGCCGTCGACGTCCACCTTGGCGGCCATGGCGGCGAGGTCTGCGTTGTTGAAGTTGATCAGCGTGAGCAGCTCGTAGGCCTTCGGCCAAGTCTCCTGCATGCCGTCCCAGGCGGCCTTCTTGAGATAGCCGTTGGCGGGGTTGCCGCAGTCGTAGGTCATCTCCTTGTTCGGGCCCCAGGCCGGGTCTTCCTTGCAGCCGGAACCGTACTCGGGGAACTCTACGAAGTTGCCTTCGTAGATTGCCTCGATGAAGTTCGGCGTCCAGTTGAAGAGGACGATCGGCGCCTTGCGCTTGGTGGCGGACTCGAGCTCGGCCCAGAGGGCAGAAGCGGAGCCGGCGTTGACCACCTCGAAGTCCATGCCAAGCGCCTCGACCCGCTCATGGTCGTGCTTCAGCCAGTCGACCGGGCCGCCGAGGAAGCGTCCCTTGGGGGCGGTCTCCGGCGTGGCGAACATCTCGGCGCACTTGTTGAGCGCCTCCCAAGCCGGCAGGCCCGGGCACTTCTCCTCCATATAGGCGGGATACCACCACTCCTCGCGGGTCACCGCGTCGTGGTCGCCGGCATCGACGATGCCGCCTTTCTCGAGCGCCGCGCGGAAGGCCGGGCCGAAGGCGCCCTCCCAAACCTCCATCTCCAGGGTCACGTCGCCTTGGCGAATGGCCTCATAGACCGCCTGGCTGTCGGTCGGGGTGTACTCCACGTAATAGCCGAGCTTCTCCATGAGCTTGCCGGTTACTTCAGAGACAACAAGCTGGCTCGACCAGTTGTGGGTGGGGATGATGATGGGATCGTCGCTCTCCGGAACGCCCGGAAGATTGTATTCGGCAGCCTGGGCGCCGAGCGCCAAGGCCATCGTCAAGCCGCCCGCGGCGGCTGCAAGCATCGCTGTTCTCATTTACATGAAACTCCCTGTAGTTTTGAGGCATCGCCGACCATGAACACTGCGGCGATATCAAAAACCAAAATGAACCAATTAGCGTAGTCTTGTTTTTTTGGTCCACTTAACTATCTTTGCAGATCGTTGATCTTGTCAACAGAGGTTGCGCGACTGCTGTGCGACTTTCGTGATTTTTCCTGATAAACTCGCGACCAAGCGAGAACGATAATTGGTACAGGGCGGCAGATTTTGGACTCCTCGCAAGGTGCATACCCGCCTGCGCAAGTGGCGGACGTGGAAGCCGGCACGCAGCCGAAGATCGCCTGCCGTCAGGTCTGGAAGCTCTTCGGCCCGGACCCGGCGGGCTTCATGGCGCGCCACGGCGGCAACCCGAGCCCCGAGGACTGTGCGCAAGAGGGCTACATCACCGCCGTGCGCGACGTCTCCCTTGAGGTCGCGGCGGGCGAGATCCTCATCGTCATGGGCCTGTCGGGCTCGGGTAAATCGACCCTGGTGCGCTGTCTTTCACGGCTGATCGAGCCGACGGCCGGCGAAATCGATGTCGACGGGGTCGATCTTCTGGACGCCGGCCCGCGCGAGCTGATCGAACTGCGCCGCCACAAGATGGGCATGGTGTTTCAGAACTTCGCCCTGCTGCCGCACCGTACGGTGCTGGAGAATGTCGCCTTTCCGCTCGAGGTGCAGGGCGTCGATAAGAAGAGTCGGCGCCAACGGGCGCTTGAGATCGTCGAGCTGGTCGGCCTCAAGGGCCGCGAGAACTACTATCCGCGCGAGCTCTCAGGCGGGCAGCAGCAAAGGGTGGGCATCGCCCGCTCGCTCGCCGTCGAGCCGGACATCTGGTTCCTCGACGAGCCTTTCTCGGCCTTGGATCCGCTGATCCGCCGGGAGATGCAGGACGAGTTCCTGCGCCTGCAGTCCATGCTGCACAAGACGATCGTTTTCATCACCCACGACTTCGACGAGGCACTCCGGCTCGGCGACCGCATCGCCATCATGTACCACGGTGTGGTCGATCAGCTCGGGACCGCCGAAGAGCTGGTGCTCAACCCGGCCACCGACTACGTCGCCGAGTTCACTCGCGAGGTGCCGCGCGCCAACCTGCTTTCGGTGGCCAGCGTCATGCAACCGAACGAGGGCACCGCAACGAGCGGCGATCCGGTCCGGGCCAGCCAGCGCATCAGCGAGGTGGCGCCGCGCGTCCTGGCCGGCGACGGCCCCGTGCCGGTGGTTGACGATCAAGCGCATCCGGTCGGCGTGCTGACCCGCGAGCGAGTCCTCGACATGGTGTTCGGACAGGGAAGGGGAGCCGGTGGCGACGCTGGCTGAAACGCCGGCGCCGCAAGGCGTCTCTACGCTCGACTTTGCGCGGCGTCATGGCGCCAGCTTGGCCGTCGGACTGTTCCTGCTTCTGCTGCTGCTGCACGGCCTCTTGCCCGCTTGGTCGATCGTGCCACCCGAGGCCTGGGCGCTGCCTTTCGCCACCTGGATCAACACCTTCGTCGTCTTTCTTCAGGAAGACCTGGGTCTCGTCGTAGTCACCCGCGGCATCGCCGACGCGGTCCAGTTCCTGCTCGACATCGTTCGCAACCTCTTGACCGGTGGCCGGCGAGGCTTCGGGCTCCAGGCCGTGCCCTGGGTCATGCTGGTGGCGCTGGCCGTGATCTGGGGCCACTACCTCAAGGGCTGGCGCCTGGCCGCCCTGGCCGGCGGCACGGTCTTCTACCTCGCGCTCTTCGGCCAGTGGCGCAACGCCATGCTGACCCTCTCCATGGTCTTCGTCACCGTGCCGCTGGCGGTGCTGCTCGGCCTCGGCCTCGGCATCCTGGCCTTCAAGAGCCGCCGGGCGGAGCAGGCGCTCAACCCGCTGCTCAACATCATGCAGTCGCTGCCGCACTTCGCCTACCTCATCCCCGTTGTGGTCTTCTTTGGGGTGGGACAGCACGCCGGCGCGCTGGCCACCATGATCTTCGCAACGCCGCCCATGGTGCGCATGACCCTGCTGGGCCTCAAAGGCGTGCCGGAGAACGTGGTCGAGGCCGGCATCATGGCCGGCTGCACTCGGGCGCAACTGCTCCTCACCGTGCAGGTCCCAGCGGCGCGCAACGCCATCATGGTCGGCGTCAATCAGGTCATCATGCAGTGCCTGGCCATGGTCGTGATCGCCTCCTTCATCGGCGCCTCTGGCCTCGGCTACGACCTGCTGCTCAAACTTCAGTCGCTGCGCATCGGCCAGGCGTTGGAGACCGGCATCGCGGTGGTGCTGATCGCCATCGCCCTCGACCGCCTGAGCCAAGCCTGGGCCGCGAAGCAGCCGCTGCACCGAGAGCGGCAACCCTGGTGGCAGGAGCATATCCACCTCCTCCTCGCCGTCGGGGCCGTCGTCGGCTCCCTCGTGCTCGCGCATTTTCTGCCCGAGGCGCGGCGTTTTCCCCGCGACCTGACCCTGACAACCGCGCCGCTCTGGGACGGGCTGGTCGACTGGATCACCCTCAATCTCTTCGATGCCTTGCAGGTCGTGCGCGGCTTCATGCTGGTCGAGGTGCTGATCCCGCTGCGCGATATCTTCCTCTGGCTGCCCTGGGTCGCGGTGCTGGTCTTTGCCGGCGGCTTGGCCTGGAGCTTCGGCGGCCTGCGCGCCGCGGCAACGGTGGCCGGTTTCCTGCTCTTCATCGTCCTCTCCGGTTGGTGGGAGCGGGCAATGATCACCAGCTACATGGTCTTCTCGGCGTTGGTCATCTGCGTCCTGATCGGCATTCCCGTCGGCATCTGGGCGGCCAGCCGGGAGTGGCGCTTCAAGACCATGCAGGTGATGTGCGACACCTTCCAGACCTTCCCCTCGTTCATCTACCTCATCCCCGTCATCATGCTGTTCCAGGTCAGCGACCTGACCGTGATCCTGGCCGTGGTCATCTACAGCGTCATTCCCTCCATCCGCTACACCATGATCGGGTTGCGCGCCGTGCCCTCGCAGATCGTCGAGGCCGGCCTTACCTCCGGCTGCACGCCTTTGCAGATGCTGTGGAAGATCAAGCTGCCGCTGGCCTTGCCGACGATCATGGTCGGCATCAATCAGACCATACTCTTCTCGCTCTTCATGGTGATCATCGCGGCCTTCATCGGCACCCGCGACCTGGGACAGGAGATGATGCGCGCGCTCTCGGCGTCCGACACCGGCAAGGGTCTCGTGCTGGGCTTCTGCGTTGCCTTCCTTGGCCTCACCGCCGACCGCATCATCAGCGACTGGTCGGCCCGCCGGAAGCGGCAGCTCGGCCTCGCCTGAGGCCCATTCGCGACTGCAACCATCCGATGACCAATTCCGGACCGATTTGAAAAGGTCCGTTGCGGCCGGTCCAGGCTTATACTAACGTTTCACACAGAGATCGTTGGGTTCGGGCTGAATGCCATCGCCCGTGTCCTGCGCGGTTCCGCGCATGATCTCGCCGCGGCCCAATCAGGGAGCGCCAAAAAGCAAGAGCCTCACGCGTTTCGCCGCACAAGAGGCCGAAGAGACGGAAGCAACAAAGCAACAAGCATTGGGAGGATTGGGAATCATGGCAGGACGATTTTACAAGAAGGGATTGAGCCGCCGTTCCTTCATGGGAACGACGGCCGCCGGCATGGCCTTGGCCGCCACCGCTGCGCCGCGCAGCAGCTTGGCCGCCGACGACACGGTCAAGATCGGCTTTCTTGCCCCCTTGACCGGCGAGGTCGCAGCCTGGGGCGCGCCCGGCCTCTTCGGCTGCGAGATCTGGGCCGAGCGGGTGAATGCGGCCGGCGGCATCAAGGCCGGCAACAAGACCTACAAGGTCGAGATCGTCTCCTACGACAACGAGTATGCGCCGGATAAGGCGCGCGCCGGGGCGCAGAAGCTGATCAACGAAGACGAGGTCAAGTTCATCATGATGCTGGGCGGCGATACCATGCCGCCGGTGGTGCAGGTGGCCAACCGCGCCAAGATGCTGGTCTCGACCCTGCTGCCGAGCGACCTGACGCCCGATACGCCCTATCTGATCGCGCCTTGCGAAGTGCATCCGATCTATAACGTCACCGGCGTCGACTGGCTGGCCGCCAACAAGCCCGAGCTCAAGACCGCGGTGATCTGCGCCCAAGACGACGCGCTGGGCCGTCCGTCGGTCGCGACTTACCTGGCCGCCTTCGAGGCCGCCGGCATCGAGGTCTTGGACGACCCGCTGTTCTTCGACATCAGCACCACCGACTTCGCGCCGGTGATGACCGCATTGCTGGCGAAAAACCCAGACATCCTCTGCCTCGACACCTGCTATTCGGACTACGTCCATCCGCTGGCCGAGCAGGCCTATCTGCAGGGCTACAAGGGACAGATCATCTCCTGCACCGCCGACTTCTACGATCAGATGATCGAGAAGACCTCCAAGGAGTTCATGGACGGCGTGATCTTCCAGTTCCCGGACTTCGACGACCCGGCGCTGAACGAGCCGCAGATCAACTTCAACGATCCCAACGGCTTCTTCGCTGAGTACAACAAGCGCTGGCCGGGCGAGTGGGGGGCGGTCTCCTGGGAGTACGCCTCGATCATGGACCTCTGGAAGGCCGCCGCCGAGCGGGCCGCCAGCGTCGAGCCCATGGACGTGCTGGTGACCATGAAGTCCGGCGGCACCGGCAAGCATGCCTTCGGCGAAGCGCGCTGGTGGGGCAAGGAGCTCTTCGGCATCGACAACGCTCTGGTCGGCGACTGGCCGGTGGTGGTGATCGAGGACGGCAAGGCGGTGATCAAGGAGTACCGCTCCATCCCCGCCTGGTGGGACAAGCACAAGGACCTCATGATCAAGCACTTCGAGGCCATGGGCGAGATGTACTATCAGCGCGCCTAAAGGGCGGCTGAGACAGCTCTGATTGCCAAGGCGGGTCGGCCGAAAACCCTTTCGCCGGCCCGCCGCTTGTTCCCATCCCCAGCTGATCGGCCAAGAAGCCTCTAAGGCATGCTCGAGCTTATCCTGCAAACCTCCGTCAACGCGATCTACGCCGCGAGCTTCATGGCCCTGGTCGCCGTCGGCCTGGTGATGATCTTCGGCGTCATGCGGGTGATCAACTTCGCCCACGGCGAGCTCTACATGCTGGGCTCCTACTGCGTGGTCTTCTTCTATGCCGACCAGCAGTTCCCCATTCTTATAGCCACCTGCATCGGGCTGGTCTTCGTCGGCGTCACCGGCATTTTGATGGAGCGGGCGCTGTTCCGGCCGCTGCGCGACAACCCGCTTGGCGGGCTCATCGCCTCCATCGGCTTCCTGCTTTGCGCCCAGGCGATCATCTCCATGGGCTTCGGCGTGCGGGCGGAGCATGTGCCGCCGACGACCCAGCAGGTCATAAACCTCGGCATCGAGGGCGTCGCCATCCCGCTGCAGCGGCTCTATGTGGTGATCGCTGCGGTGCTGCTGCTGGCCGCGCTCTACGTCTTCCTGCGCCACACGCGCTTCGGCTGGGCGCTGCGCGCCTGCGCGCAAGACGCCAAGGCGGCGGCGCTGCAGGGTATCTCCCTCAACCAGACCGCCCGCATCGCCATGTTCATCGGCGCCGCCTTGGCCGGCACGGCCGGAGCGCTGACGGCACCCCTGGTGCGGGTCTATCCCTACATGGGTCACTCGGTCATCGTCACCGCCTTCATCATCATCATCGTCGGCGGCATCGGCTCCTTGGAGGGCGCGATTGTCGCCGCCATCCTCTACGCCTTCGTCCACACCTTCGTGACCACCTTCGCCGACGGCGTCACCGCCGACATCGTCGGACTGCTCTTGATGCTGATGGTCCTGGTGGTGCGGCCCAACGGCCTGTTCGGCACGCGGGAGCGAGCATGACGCGCTGGCTCGGCTTCGCCATCATCGCGGTGCTGCTGATCGGCGCGCCTTTCGTGCTGAGCTTCTCCCAGCAGGAGATCGCCGTCTTCCTGGTGATCAACGTGCTGATCGTCTGCAGCTACCGCCTGCTCACCCTGACCGGAGAGTGGTCGCTCGGCCACTTCGTCATCGTCGGCGTCGGCGGCTATGCCAGCGCGCTACTCTCCAAGCCCACTTGGCTGCCGCCAGAGACGGCCGCCGCGCTGGGCGGCGGCCTGCCGGTGCCGCTCGCCATGTTAGCCGGCGGTTGCGTCGCCGCGCTGGTCGCCTTCGTGCTGTCCTTTCCGCTGTTCCGGCTCAAGGGCTTCTATTTCCTGATCGGTTCCTTCGCCGCGGGCGAAGTCATTCGTCTTCTGTGGAAGAAGTTCCGCGATCCCTTCGGCGGCCCCAAGGGACTCAAGTCGGTGGAGGGCTTCCCCGACATCCAGTTGGGCGACATCTCGCTGCCCATGTGGGACGCCACCAACTACTACTACCTTTGCCTCATCGTGGTCGGCGTCTCGCTCTGGGTGCTCTACCGCATTGAGCGTTCGCGCATCGGCCTGACCTTCCATGCGCTCCATTGGCAGGACAAGCTGGCCGAGTCCGTCGGGGTCAACGCCTGGCGCTACCGCATGCTGGCCTTCGTCATCGCCTCCTTCTTCGCCGGCCTCGCCGGCGCCCTGATGGCGCACTATCTGGGCACGGTGAACCCCAACATGTTCGACGTGGAGCCCATGGTCTTCGTGCTGATCTGGGTGATCGTCGGCGGCACCGCGACCTTCTATGGCCCCATCCTCGGGGTGGTGGTGCTCACCGTCTTGAACGAGATCGTGCTGCGCGAGCTCGGCGTCGCCGACCAGATGCGGCACCTGATCTACGGCCTCTTGCTTGTCCTGGCGGTGCTCTTCCTACCCAAGGGTCTCGAGTCCGGCGTCGAGCGCCTGCGCGCCCGCTTCCGCCGCCGCGAAGAGGGCGACGCCCGCGCCGCCCAGCCCGATGTGGCTTGATCACTGAATGTCACCCCGGCCAAGGGCGAAGCCCGCGAGCCGGGGTCCATATCGAAGCTGGGCGCTGGCCGATGGATGGACCCCGGATCGCTATCGCGTCCGGGGTGACAGTATGTGATGCTCAGTGAGACATGATTCGCTAGCGAGAGGAGCACCGTGGTGAAGCGATTTCCTGTGCCGGGCAAGGGCAGATGCAGCGTCGTCGTCTCGGACGGGCTGGTCTATGCGGTCGCAACCGATCCCGAGTGCGCCGACGGCATCACCGCGCAAACCCGCAACACGCTTCACGAGCTGGACAGACTGCTTGCCGAGGCCGGAAGCGGAAAGGCCGGCTTGCTGCAGGCCACCGTCTATCTGAGTGACATAGCAAGCAAGCCGGAGATGGATTCCGTCTGGATCCCGTGGATTGGCCCAGAGGAGAACTGGCCGCAGCGCGCCTGCGTCGGGGCCGGACTCGACGAAGGCTACCTGATCGAGGTCGTCGTCGTCGCGAAAGTGCTCTAGCGAACCGGCGTCGCAATCCGCCGGCGGCGGGCCGCCCATCCCAGGCCTAAGAGACCGAGGCCGAAAATCCCCAGGGTTGCCGGCTCCGGCAACTCAGCGAGCTGCAAGTTCGGCCCAAAGACGCCGTTTGAGCCGGGGAACGCTATATCGGCAAAGCTCAGGCCGCTGTCGGGGCCGGCGCTGGACTGCCTTGGGCCGACGTAGGCGATTTCGGGGATAGTGGTGAAGTCCGTGCCGAACTGCGCCAAGGGGAAATCATCGAAGAAGGTCATACCCACCACGTAGCGTCCCGGGGTCAAGGTCAGCGTCGCGATCGCCTCGACGCGCCAGTTCCCTTCACCGATAGAGGCCTCCGCCGGGCTGCTGTCGGAGATGGTTGTCGAGGCCAAGAGCGTTCCCGTGTCGGTCCAGAGGCCGGCCTCGACGTTGCGGCTCAAGGGGACGGCATCCGACGCCCACGCGCCGAGACCGCCGATCTTAATCGTGCTGCTGACATCGAAGACCCAGCCGAAGGTCTGCCCGCTCGCGGTGCCGCAATTGGGGCAAGTCTGCCTCGACCCGCCCGGGCCGACGTCGAGCACCAAGCTCGCCGTAGCCTGCGGCACTGCCAAACCCAAGACCAGCACGGCGCCGGCCAAAACCCCAAGCAATCTCATCCTCATGCTTTCCTTCCTCTTAGAGACGATACAAGGCGGCAGAGCCGCCCTGTCTTCGGGCTCGAAACCTAGGCGGTGCAGCCGCCGACGGCTTGAGGATGCAATGGGAATATCTTGGGGAATTCCTGGGGACTGGCCGCTACGGCCAACGGCTGCGTCGGAGCCGGGGCGTTGCGCCACCGAATAGACCCCGGGTCGCTATCGCGTCCTGGCGACGCTGACGCGAAGCTTCAGCTTCGCCAAGGCGAGCCGGGGCGAGCGTCCGTAGTTGCTGTGCCGTCAGACCATTCGGCGGCGGCGGGCCGCCAAGCTCAGGCCCACAAGGCCGAGGCCGAAGAGCGCCAGGGTCGCCGGCTCCGGCAACTCGGCAAGCAGCAGGCTGGGGCCGAAGAAGTCACCGAAGCCAGCATCGACGCCGGGAAAGACAAAGCCGCCATTGGCATCGGGCGCGAGCCTCGTCTGCGCATAGGTCACTTCCGGGATGGTCGTCCAGTTCGCGCCAATCTGTATCAAAGGCGAAAAGTCAAAGAAGGTCATGCCCATCACGTAGCGGCCGGGAACCAGGGTGAGCCTGGCGATGCTCTCGACACGCCAAACACCGTCGCCGTTGGAGGCCTCCGTCGGGCTGCCACCGGAAATGGACGCTGACGCCAAGAGCGTGCCGCTGTCGGTCCAGAGGCCGACCTCGACGGCGCGGCCGAAGGCAGCGGCGTTCGAATCCCAAGCGGCGAGGCTGCCGATCCGGATCGGGCTGCTGACGTCGAAAGCCCAACCGAAAGTCTGCCCGGCGATGATACCGCAGGTGCCGCACTCTTGGGGATTCCCGCCTGGGTCGAGGTCGAGCACCAGGGTCGCTTGAGCCGGCAGCGCGAAGCCGCTCATGGCCAAGACCAGGGCCACAGCGGCGACCTTGAACCTCTTCACAGCAATGGACTTGAGCATTCCTCGACCTTCCAAGCCTGGATGTCCTGCAGCAACGTAAATCTCTGAACCCCGCTTTACCGTACCCCTAGGCCATCCGCCAGCGGCGGCTGGTCAGTCCCAAGCCCACGAGGCCGAGGCTGAAGAGGGCCAGGGTCGCCGGCTCAGGCAGCATCGAGGATTCGGCGAGCAGCAGGTTTGGGCCGAAGAAGCCCTCAGAGCCGGGGAGAACGAGATCGGTAAAGGTAAGGCCGCTGTCGCCGCCGGCGCTGGATTCCGTTGGATTCACATAAGTGACCTCGGGGATCGTGGTGAAGAGCGTATCGACCTGCGACAAGGGCGACTCGTCGAAGAAGACTTGACCCAAAACGTAGCGTCCCGGGGTCAAGGTGAGCGCGGCAATGCTCTCCACACGCCAGACGCCGTTGCCGTTGGACGCCTCCGTCGGGCTGTCGGCGGAGATGGTCGTCGAAGCCAGGAGGGTGCCGGCAAAGGTCCAAAGGCCGGCCCCGACATCGGCGCCGAAGGCGGCGGCGTTCGAGTCCCAGGCGCCGATGCCGCCCACCTGGATGGTGCTGTTGACCTCAAAGGTCCAACCAAAGGTCAGTCCGCTGACGCTGCCGCAATCACCGTCACAAGCAATGGTGTCCCCGCCCGTTCCGACATCGAGCACCATGGTCGCCTGGGCCGGCAGCGCGAAGCCGGCCATCACCAAGACCAAAGCGACCGCGGTGGCCTTGACCTTCAAAAAAGCAGTGCGAGTGAGCATCCCCCCGACCTCCCAAGCATCCTATGCACGAAGCTTGGGTCATACCCCCAAGCTCCGAAGAGCATAGAGATATATATCTTAGAATAGCTACATCGTCTAGGGTTATCTAAAAGATGGGGGCTACGATGCGGCCCAACCCTCGCTGTTGCTGGGTGGAAGCAGGTAAGCCGCGGCCATGAGCTTACGGCTGAAGGTGAGCCCTTCGGGACGCTCTTTGCGCCATTTGGCGAGCCTGAGCGGCCACGCCCGCCCCTGCAGCCAAGCGAGACTGCCCTCTCGGCCAGTGGCGAGAAGAGCCGCGTGGCGTGCTTCGACGTGGCGGTCGTAACCGCCGGCGAAACGACTCTCGAGCGAGAAGTGATACGTGGACGAGCGGGAGCGGCGCTCGCCCGCCATCTGCGATCCGGTGGCGGTGCCGGCGCCGAGTGCACGGTCCCAGATCAGCAGCGCCTCGCGCAGGAGTTTTTCGGCAAGCGCGCGCTCTCCCTCGGCAAGGCGTGCACAGGCCGCCGCCGTCAGCGAGGCGGCAAGGCGCGGGTCGTCTACTGCGAAGCTCTGCCGGGCGAGCAGCAGCGCTTCCGACCAGCCTTTCGCCGCCGCTTCGCGCTCGCCGGCCAGCCAGCAGCCGAGCGCTGCCTCGCTCAGCCGTTCCCAACGAAAGTCCGCCTCATCCCAGTCGCGTTCCAGCAAGAGGCGCGGGTCGACACCGCCAAAGCCACCGGCTTCGTCGGAGCCGCTGGTCATCCGCCCAGGTAGGCGCTCTGCACGTGGGGATTGTCGTGCAGCGTGTCGGCCGGGCCCTCCAAGGCGACGGTGCCGGTCTCCAGAACGTAGGCGTAGTCAGCAAGGCGCAGGGCCAGCTCGGCGTTCTGCTCGACCAGAACGACAGGCACGCCGCGCCTGGAGATGGCGAGGATGATGCGCGCAATCTCCTGAACCATCACCGGCGAGAGACCCATGGAAGGCTCATCGAGCAGCAGCAAGCGCGGCTTGGCCATCAGGGCGCGGCCGATGGCCAGCATCTGCTGCTCGCCGCCGGAGAGCAGCTTGGCCCACTGGCCGCGCCGCTCCTTCAGCCGCGGAAAGTGCGCGAAGACCATCTCCAGGTCTTCCTCGACGGCGGCCTTGTCGCGGCGCAGGAAGGCGCCGGTGCGCAGGTTCTCCAGCACCGTCAGATCGGGGAAGACGCGGCGGCCCTCCGGCACCTGGGCGATGCCGGCGGCCACCACCTTCTCAGGCGGCAGCGTGTCGATGCGCCGGTCGTCGAACCAGATCTCACCCGAGGAGACGGGCAGAAGGGCGGAGACGGCGTGCATGGTCGTCGTCTTGCCGGCACCGTTGGCGCCGATGATCGTGACGATGCCCTGCTCGGGAACACCAAGCGAGATGCCCTTCAGGGCCACCACCTTGTTGTAGTGGACCGAGAGGTTCTCAACGCGCAGCAGCATTGAGGGTCTCCTCGTCGATGGATGCACCGAGATAGGCGGTGATCACCTCGGGATTGTTGCGGATCTCCTCCGGCGTGCCTTCGGCTAGGAGGCTGCCGAAGTTCATCACCGTGATGCGCTCGCAGAGCCCCATGACCGCTTGCATGTCGTGCTCGACCAGCAGCAGGGTAACGCCCCGGCCGCGCACCCGCTCCATCAGGCCCATCATGTGCCGCGTCTCTTCCGGGTTCATGCCGGTGAAGGGCTCATCGAGCATCAGAAGGCGCGGCTCGGACATCAGCGCGACGGCCATGCCCAGCGCCCGCTGCAGGCCGTGGGGCAGGGCACTCGCCAATTCCTCCCGCCGCGTCAGCAATCCGAAGAAGTCGAGCACCTCGCAGGCGCGTTCCTCGGCGGCTTTCTGGCGGGCGCGGTCGCGCCCGAGCACGCTGTCGAAGACGTTGCTCTCAGCCTTGAGGTGGGCACCGACCAGGACGTTCTCGAAGACGCTCAGCTCATGGAACAAGGTGGTGCCTTGAAAGGTGCGGATCAGGCCCAAAGCGGCGATGGCGCTGGTCTTCTTGCCGGAGATGTCGCGGCCGTCATAGATCACCTGGCCGCCGCTCGGCACGTAGTAGCCGCTGATCAGGTTGAAGGTGGTGGTCTTGCCGGCGCCGTTCGGCCCGATCAGGCCGTGGATGCTGCCTTCATCGACCTCGAAGCTGAGGTGATCGACGGCGGTCAGGCCGCCGAAGCGCATGCTGAGCTGGCGCACCTCGAGAATGGGCATGTCCGCCGGGCTCCCTCCGCTGCTCGCTTGTTATTGACCAATCCAAACCAATGGACCGGAATTGGTGTAAAACTAGCAGCAGAGAGAAAGCCTGGCCAGGATTAAGCGCGTTGAGGCCCTAGCAATCCAAGGTATGCGCGCGCTCCCAGGGGGTGATCTCGGCCTTGAAGCTGTTCCACTCCTGGTGCTTCAGCTTGGCGTAGGCGTCGACCAGCTCGTCGCCCAACGCGGCCCGCAAGCCCTTGGACTTCTCGAAGAGACGGATGGCGTCCAGCAGGTTGAGCGGCAGCTGCTTGGCGCCGCGCGCCTTGTGCCCCTCGGCATACATGTCGATGTCGAGGCGCTTGCCGGGGTCTCGTTTGCTGGCAATGCCGTCGAGTCCGCCTGCCAGGATGCCGGCCTGCATCAGATAGGGGTTGGCCGCGCCGTCCATGAGTCTGAGCTCGAAGCGCCCGGGGTCGGGGATGCGCACCATATGGGTGCGGTTGTTGCCGCCGTAGGTCAGGGTGTTGGGCGACCAGGTGGCGCCGGACAGCGTGCGCGGCGCGTTGATGCGCTTATAGCTGTTCACCGTCGGCGCGAAGATCGCGCAGAGCGCATCGGCGTGGTGCATGATGCCCCCCAGGAAGTGATAGGCCAGCTTGGAGAGGCCCATCTCGTCCTTCTTGTCGTGGAAAAGGTTCTTCTTGCCGGCCTTGTCCCAGACGGAGACGTGGGCGTGGCAGCCGTTGCCCGTCAGGTTGGCGAAGGGCTTTGGCATGAAGGTCGCGCGCAGGCCGTGCTTCTCGGCGATCGCCTTGACCATGAACTTGAAGAAGGTCTGGCGGTCGGCCTGAACCAGACAGTCGCTGTAGTGCCAGTTCATCTCGAACTGGCCGTTGGCGTCCTCGTGGTCGTTCTGGTAGGGCCCCCAGCCGAGCGTCTGCATGTGATCGCAGATCTCCGAGATCACGTCATAGCGCCGCATCAGGGCCGATTGGTCGTAGCAGGGCTTCTCCTGAGTATCCCGCTCGTCCGAGATGGCGCTGCCGTCGGCGTTGACCAGGAAGTACTCGTTCTCTGTGCCCGACATCATGCGGTAGCCAGCCTTCTCGGCCTGCTCGATCTGCCGCTTGAGCGCGACACGCGGCGAGGCCTCCACCGGCTTGCCGTCCATCCAGAGATCGGCGGCGAGCCAGGCCACCTCCGGCTTCCAGGGCAGCACGATCAGGCTCTCGGGGTCGGGAATGCCAAACATGTCCGGGTGGGCCGGCGTCATGTCGAGCCAGGCGGCAAAGCCGGCGAAGCCCGCGCCGTCCTTCTGCATGTCGCCGATGGCGGCGGCGGGCACCAGCTTGGCCCGCAAGACGCCGAAGAGATCGACGAAGCTGATCAGAAAATACTTTATGCCCTTATCTTTTGCGGCCTTAGCCAGATCGCCCGCCATCTCCCACTCTCCCTCTCATCTTGCTGAAGCACTCTTTGTTATTATGAACTCTAGTAACCGCCAACGCCCGGTATCCAGCTCGTTCCGGCGAGCGGCACCTTGGCCATGGCCGAAGCCTCCACGGTGAGGGCGACCAGGTCTTCGGGCTCCAGGTTGTGCACGTGGCTTTTGCCGCAGGCCCGCGCCAAGGTCTGGCACTCCAAGGTCATGACCCGCAGGTAGTTGGCGAGGCGGTGGCCGGCGACCACCGGGTCGAGGCGCTGCTCGAGTTCAGGGTCCTGGGTCGAGATGCCGGCCGGGTCGCGGCCCTCGTGCCAATCGTCGTAGTAGCCGGCGGCCGTGCCGAGCGCGCGATACTCCTCGTCCAGCTCCGGCGCGTTGTCGCCCATGGCGATCATGGCCGCGGTGCCGATTGAGGCGGCGTCAGCGCCGAGCGCCAGGGCCTTGGCCACGTCGGCGCCGTTCTTGATGCCGCCGGAAACAATGAGCTGCACCTTGCGATGCATGTCCAACTCCTGCAGCGCCTCGACGGCGAGCCGTACGGCGGGCAGGGTGGGGATGCCGACATGCTCGATAAAGACATCCTGGGTCGCGGCGGTGCCGCCCTGCATGCCGTCGACGACGATGACGTCAGCGCCGGCCTTCACGGCGAGCGCCGTGTCATAGTAGGTCCGCGTGGCGCCGACCTTCACATAGATCGGCTTCTCCCAATCGGTGATCTCGCGCAGCTCCTGGATCTTGATGGCGAGATCATCGGGGCCGGTCCAGTCAGGATGGCGGCAGGCGCTGCGCTGATCGATGCCTTCGGGCAAGGTGCGCATATCGGCCACCCGCTCGCTGATCTTCTGGCCCAGCAACATGCCGCCGCCGCCCGGCTTGGCACCCTGGCCGACCACGATCTCGATGGCGTCGGCCTTGCGCAGGTCGTTCGGGTTCATGCCGTAGCGCGAGGGCAGATATTGATAGACCAGGATCTTCGACTGGCCGCGCTCCTCCGGCGTCATGCCGCCGTCGCCAGTGGTGGTGCTGGTGCCCACCTCGCTGGCGCCGCGGCCGAGCCCCTCCTTGGCGTTGGCGGAGAGGGCGCCGAAGGACATGCCGGCGATGGTGACGGGGATCTTGATCTCGATTGGCTTCTTGGCGAAGCGCGTGCCGAGCATGACGTTGGTATCGCACTTCTCCCGGTAGCCCTCCAGCGGATAGCGCGACATGGAGGCGCCGAGGAACAGCAGGTCGTCGAAATCGGGAATGCGTCGCTTCGCGCCACCGCCGCGGATATCGTAGATGCTGGTGCCGGCCGCGCGCTGGATCTCGGCGACGACCTCGGGCGGAAAGGTGCTGGAGCGACGGAGATGGGGCGGGACGGGCTTCATCAGTAGGAGTCCATCTTATCGACGTTGAAGTGATAGAGACTGCGCGCCGAGCCGTAGCGCCGGAAGTCGGCCGGGTCGGCCTCGACCCCGGCGGCCGTGAGCAAGTCGCGGAGCTCTTCCAGGTGCGCGGCCTCCATCTCTTTTTCCACGCAGTCGGCGCCGAGCTGGGCAACCTTGCCGCGCACGTAGATACGGGCCTCGTAGAGCGAGTCGCCGAGGTATTCGCCGGCATCACCGCAGACCACGATACGGCCGGCCTGGGCCATGAATGCGCTCATGTGGCCGACCGAGCCCTTGACCACGATGTCGCCGCCCTTGAGCGAGATGCCGCAGCGCGCCGCCGCATCGCCCTCGATGACGAGCAGGCCGCCGTGCGCCGTGGCGCCAGCGGACTGGCTGGCGTTGCCGCGGACGACCACCCGACCCGACATCATGTTCTCGGCGACGCCCTGGCCGCAGTTACCGTTGACCAGCACTTCCGCCTTCTGATTCATGCCGGCGCAGTAGTAACCGACGTGACCTTCGATCTCGACGGTGATCGGCCGATCGAGCCCGACGGCGATGTTGTGCAAACCCATAGGGTTGTTTATTTGCCAATGGGTTTCGTTGGTTTCTTCGGGCAGGTCGTGAAGCGTGCGGTTGAGTTCTCGCAGAGGCTGCTGCGCCAAATCGAAGACCGCCATCAGGCGCTGCCCCAGGTGTAGACCCGCGCCGGCTCCGGCTCCCAGACCGCGGCATTGGCCACGCCCGGCAGCTTGGCCAGCGAGCGGTACTCGGAGGCCATGGCCACCCAGTCGTCGGTCTCCGCCATCACTGCCGGCTTGCAGGCGATGGGGTCGCGCAGCACGGCAAAGCCGCGCGCCGTGCCGATGGCGAAGGTGTAGAAGCCGTCCAGGTCGTCGATCGCCTTCTCCAGCGCCTGCTCCAGGCTGTCGCCCTCGGCCAGGCGATGGGTCAGGTAGCCGGCGGCCACCTCGCTGTCGTTGTCGGTCTGGAAGCGCAGGCCGGCGTTTTTCTTCAGCCATTCGCGCAGCCGGTTGTGATTCGAGAGCGAGCCGTTGTGCACCAGGCAGAGGTCGCGGCCAGTGGAGAAGGGGTGGGAGCCCGCGGTGGTGACCGCGCTTTCCGTCGCCATGCGAGTATGACCGATCATGTGGCTGCCGGTCATCTCGCTGACCGCGAACTCCTCGGCCACCTCGGCTGGCAAGCCCATCTCCTTGTAGATCTCGATGATGCGACCGATGGAGACGATCTGCACCTCTGGCCGCTCGTCCATCAGCCAGTCGACCGCCGTGCGCTCCGGCGCATCGATGCTCAGAACGGCGTGAGAGGAGACGCGGCGCAGGCTGGCCTCGGTGTCGAGGGCGCGCTCCATGTCGGTCTCCAGCGCCTTCCAGGCGTAGTCTCGATCGCGGTTGAACAGGGTCAGCTTGGTGGCACTGTCGCCGACCGGATCGTGATAGACGGCGACGCCGGCGCTGTCCGGGCCACGCTCGGTCATCTCGATCAGCATGGGGGTGAACAGCCGCCCGAGCTCGCCCTGCAGGGCGGGGTTCTTCAGATAGAGGCCGACGATGCCGCACATGGCTCCATCCCTTTCTTGGAAGTCGTTCCGGGAGCAAGAGATAGGGCGGAATTCATCTCACCACAATAAAAATTATTTCCCTGCAGGAATGCTTCGAACGCTCAGGAGGCTTCCTGTCCCTCGTAGCAGATGATCGAGAGAAAGCGCGCCGGCAGATCGATCAGCTCTTCGGGCCCGTGCGGCGCATCGGCGTCGAAGAAGAGGGAGTCCCCAGGCTCCAAGCGGTAAGTCCGATCGGCGTGGCGGTAGCCGACGACTCCTTCCAGCATGTGGATGAATTCGAGGCCCGAATGCTGGAACAGCGGAAAGACGTCCGAAGTCTCGCTCAGGGTGATCAAATAGGGCTCGACGATCAGGCGCTTGCTGGTGACGTGGCCGAGCAGTTGATACTGATGGCCGGCGCGGGTGCCGCGGCGATTGATCGTCAGGCCATCGCCAGCCCTTACATGGCTGACCTCGCGTGCCTCCTCATAGCGGCGGAAGAGCGCCGTGACCGGCACCTGCAAAGCATGGCTCAAGGCCTGAAGGGTCGCGAGCGAGGGGGAAGTGAGGCCGTTCTCGATCTTGGAGAGCATGCCGGCGGAGAGGCCCGCGGCTCTCGCAAGCTCGCTCACCGTCATATCCAGCTTGTGCCGGAAGGCGCGCACCTCTTGGCCGATGGCATATTCCAGCCGGTTCTCCGATGCGCCGCTTAGGCTGTGCGGATCCTGATACTCTCGGTCGTCGTCCCGTTTCATGACTTACGTGTACACAACTCCTCTCTGTCGCCTCCGCCCCAATTGCCGAGACGAACGGGGCCGGCACCCTCGGATGCCGGCCCCTCGTTATACTGCAACCTATGCGGAGACTACTCCAGCCTTTGATTCCGCATGGCGCGTTCCAGCTTCTCCGGGTCCTTCAAGTGCCGAAGATCGTCCTCGTAGGTCTGATCCTCCTGGCGCAGCTGGACGATGTGCCAGATGATCCAGAAGGCCACCCCGGCCAGGAACCATATGAACTCGGTCCCTTGGAAGGGATAGATGGCACCGACCTCGCCGAGATCGACTGCCCATGAAGAAAGGCCTGTGGTTGACATCTGTCGTACTCCTTTCAGTCGGTTCGGCCGTTCAACGGATAAGGCCCATTTCCCGCGCCTGCTCTTCCTCGGCACGGGTCACGTCTTCTTCCGAGAGATAGCGATCGTGGAAATCGGCCAGGTCGAGGCCGGCGATCTCGATCTCCGGCGGGATGCGCAGCAGGCCGAAGGCATTGATGATCTTGGACAGGATCCAAGCCGGCAGGAAGCCAAGCACCCAGAACATGATTATGGCGCCGGCGAACTGGCCCCACGGCGTGATCACCGCCGCCCCCTCGTAAGGCGAGGCAGGATGACCCCACAGCATGAAGCCGGCGACGACGAGACCGAAGAAGCCAGCGTAGCCGTGCACGGCCACGGCACCCACGGCATCGTCGACCTTGAAGGTCCGCTCCACCCAATGGTGCAGCTTGTAGGCCACCACCGTGCCGATCGCGCCGATGAACATCGCCTGGATCGGATGGTAGAGGTCGTTGCCGGCCGAGGCAGTGATGATGCCTGCCAAGCCGCCGGAATAGGTCCAGAAGGCGTCACCCCTGGAGACCATGTAGCCGGCCAAAAGGCCGCCGGACAGCGACATCAGGAAGTTGAAGACGATGGCCGAAAGCGTTGTCGGCGTGAGGTAGATCGTTGTCGCCGTTTGGGCGACCCCCGTGATCTGCCCACCGATGCCATCAGGGCTGATGATCGGTACGTTGCAGGCGACATAGAAGCCCCAGAAGCCGGTATAGATTAAGAAGAGACCGATGGTCACCAGCCAGGGATTGTGCGGCACGATACTACGCGGCGTGCCGTCGGCACGGAACTTGCCGATGCGCGGGCCGAGCACCACCAGAACGCCGAGTGCGGCACCGCCCGCGACGGCATGAATGACGCCGCTGGCATAGGCGTCGTGGTAGCCGAGCAGCTTGACCATCCAGCCGTCGTAGTGCCAGCCCCAGGCGGCATCGATGATCCAGGTGCACGACCCGACGAGAACAGCGATGATCCAGAAGGCGCCCGAGCGGATGCGCTCGATCACGGCACCCGAGACGATGGAGGCCGCGGTCCAGGAGAACAGCAGGAAGGCAGCCCAGAAGACGCCGTTGATACGCGCCCAGAAGGCCGTGTCGTCACCTGTGACGCCGTCCTGGAAGGCCGGCCCGCCGAGGTGCGGGCCCATCAGCTCGCTCCAGGGTGCGGCATTGATGTTGGCGGCGTCGATGAGCCCCTTGCCCTCGTAGATGAAGGGGCCGTTGGGGAAGGCGAAGTAGATCCACCAACCGAAGAAGAAGAAGGTGATGGTGACCAGCGGGATCAGCATCGTGTTCTTCATCAAGGTGTGCATCATGTTCTTGCGGCGCGATGCGCCGACCTCATACATGCAGAATCCCACATGGATGAGGAACATGAGCGGTATGGTTATCCAGTAATAGAACTCTGTGAAGATGACCGTAAGGGCACCGATATCCGTATCCATGGACACGCTCTCCCTACTTTGTTGAGGCCCGCAGCGCACCGCGGGGCCGACGGTTGCAAGCTGTTTGGGAGAGCGTTGTTGCCGCGCCACGCGTGGCCGCGCAGCCGCTATCGTCTCGCCCCCCTAGTTCCTTTGTCGATCAGGCGCGACGAAGGTTCTCCGGCCCGACCAAACCCGGCTTGGTTAGGTTAGCGTCCCAACCGATTCGACCGGATTCGGACCGAAGTTAAGCAAATTCCGTGAATTTCTGTAAACAACGATGCGCCAGGGGAAATACCACTGGCCCAGCGCGCGACCGTAATTGCGCTGCTATCTTATGGACTTAGCCGGTGGAAATTATCCCACGCGGGTTTGTCAAATTCCGCTGGCGCCGACCAGATGTCGATGCGCCAGCTCCATGTGCGCGGTGATGCTCTCGACAGCCTTGGCCCGATCGCGGCGGCAGATCGCCTCGTAAAGCTCGCGGTGATAGCGGTTGTAGGCCCTGATGTTCTCGGGCGTCACGATCTTGTCCTTCATGGCACCCCAGTGCTCATGGGTGCGGATGGTATTGATGTGCCGGTAGAGCCAGATCATCAGCTTGTTCTTGGTGCACTCGGCCAGACACATGTGGAAGTGCTCGTCGGCCTTGGTGAAGGCGTCACGATCAGCGCCGCAGGCCTCGAGCTGCGCCAAGGCTTCGCCAAGCCGTTGCAAATCCCGGGCGGTGGCGTGCAGCACGGCGCTGGAGGCCATCCGCGGCTCGACCGCCAGGCGCACCTCGATCAGTTCCAAGGGGCTGGTCGCGCCGACGATCTCGCTCTCGCCGAAGGGCGCCTCGTCGAGCAATCGATAGGATACGAAGGTCCCGCTGCCGATCTTGCGGGAGACCAGGCCGTCGTCCTCAAGCTGGCGCAAGGCCTCACGCACCGTGCTGCGGGACGCACGGTAGTGCAGGGCCAGTTCGCGCTCCGCCGGCAGGCGCTCGCCATAGCTGTAGGCGCTTTCCAGGATCGCCTTGCGCAGTTGCGTGGCGATAGAGCCCGCGCCGCTGCTGGCGCGCACCAGGCCTTCGTCAGGCGTAGCAGCCTCCCTGGTCGTCTCCTTGGTTACAGCCATTGTCGTCCGTATCCTCGCGTGTTCGGCCGCTCAACGCATGCGCGCATCCGGGCATGACCATCACATATCTCAATATAGACCAATTTCAACCATTCCACCAGTTTTGCAGAAATTGGTTTCCAACCGCGGCGAAGTATGGTGTCATCCGCTCACAAAGGCGGAGCGCAGAGTCGAGGATTGCGCGGCGGGTTGCAAGCATGCCCGCGGTGCGGCATCGGGGCGCAACCGAACCAAAAGCTTGATGAACGGGAGACTAAGGACGGATGGCGACCGATCTCGAAACCTTCGTGAACCAGCCGGGTCGTGACGACCTGGTGAAGCAGGTGCGAGCCAAGATCGACGAGCTTGGCATCGAGTACCTCTATCTGCAGTTCGTTTCGATCACTGGACGAATCTGCGGCAAGGGCATTCCGGCCGATCACTGGGAATCGGTGGCCGAGAAAGGCTTCCAGCTGGTCTATGGCGCAACCGTCAACCTCTTCCTCAACCGGCACGGCGAGTACCTCGGCTACGGCCCGCAGGACAAGGAGCTGGTCGGCCTCCCCGAGCCCGAGACCTTCTGCCAGCTGCCCTGGGACAAGCGGGTCGCGCGCGTCTTCTGCACCCTGTTCCGCAACCGGGAGGAGCGGCAAGACCCCGGCGCCTTCCTGACCGCCGACTGCCGCGGCAACCTGCGCCGCATCCATGAGCAGTTCAAAGAGGAGCATGGCGGCCTGCATCTCCGGACCGGCACCGAGCCGGAGATGATGTGGCTGAAGCGGGGCGAGGACGGCAAGCCGGACGGCGGCTTCTCCAACCCCTATTGCTACCACATCGACCAGTTCGAGAGCCTGCGCCCGGTCTACATGAAGGTGATCGATTACTGCCGGGCCATGGGACTCGACATGATCCAGGGCGACCACGAGGACGCGCCCGGTCAGCTCGAGCTCAACTTCACTTTCGACGACCCCATGCGCAACTCGGACCGGCTGACCACCTACCGGCAGATCTGCGCCCAGGTCGCGCGCGAGTTCAACCTCATCGCCTGCTTCATGTCGAAGCCCTTCATGGGCGTCTCCGCCTCGGGCTGCCACCACAACATCTCTTTCTGGCGCGGCGGCGAGGAGGGACTGAAGCTGCTCGGCCGCCAGCGCGACCAGTTGCCGGGCATGGCCGACTGCTTCACCTATCTGTCCGGCGGCGAGAACACCTTCATGCCGGACACGGACGACCCGCAGATGCCGGGCAAGGTAGGCCTGCAGGTGGTCGGCGGCATCGTGGAGCACCTCGGTGCTTTGACCGCCATCGGCTGCTCGACGGTGAACTCCTACCGCCGCCTGTGGGACACGGGTTTCTGGGCGCCGGTCTTCGCCGACTGGGGCTATCAGAACCGCACCACGGGCCTGCGCATCTCGGCACCCGGACGCTTCGAGTATCGCGCCGTGGACTCCATGGTGAACCCCTATCTGATGGGCGCAGCGATCATCAAAGCGGCCGACGACGGCATCAAGCGCGACATCGACCCGGGCCCGCCGGAGGACCGCAACATCTACCAGGCTATGGAGGCCGGCAAAGAGGTACGCCGCCTGCCCATGACCCTGGGCGATGCCTTGGCAGCCTTGTCCCAGGATGAGGTGATCAAGGGTGCCATGCCGGGCGAGATGTACCGGCTCTACGACGAATACAAGCGCGACGAGTGGGAGCGCTTCCTGCACACCACGACGGAATGGGATCTGGATACCTATCTCGACTGCCTGCCCTAGTTTCAGGGTCGAGAGAGAACGCAATCGGCCCGCCGCTCCGAGAGAGGGCGGGGGCCAGCCCTTAGAGAAGGAGAGAGCAAGGCATGTGTGGAATCGCTGGGCTCATTCATCGAGGCAAGTCCTCGAACGTGGGCGCCGAAATGACCGCGATGCTGCAGGCACTGAAGCACCGAGGACCGGACTCGACCGGCTTCGCCGTTTACGGCGCGCCCAAGGAAGGTCTCTTCGTCATGCGCTTCAAGCTGGCCGAGCAGGAAGACCTGGCGCAGGGTTTCGCCATCCATCAGCAACTGCGAGACCGCAAGGCTGAGGTGGATCGGCGGATCGAAAGCTCGGGCGCCAAGATCCATGACTCCGAGCAGGCGACCGAATACGCCTTTCGCTATCATCTGCAGTTCGATGGCGATATGCGCCGTCTGGCCGACTACATCGAGGACGTGGAGGGGGTGGAAATCCTCTCGCTCGGCCATGGCTTGGAGTTGATCAAGGACCTGGGCGACGCCGACGTGGTCTCTGGCCAGTACGGTCTGACGCAATTCAACGGCACCCACGCCATCGGGCACACCCGCATGGCCACGGAATCCGCCGTCGACATCCGCTCGGCGCATCCCTACTGGGCCTACCCCTACAACGACATTTCCGTCGTCCATAACGGGCAGATCACCAACTACTGGAACAAGCGCCGCGATCTCGAGCGGCGCGGGCATCGCTTCGTGTCGTCCTGCGATTCCGAGCTGCTCGCGGTCTACACGGCCGACAAGCTGGAGTCCGGCCACAGCCTGGAGGACTCGCTGCACCAGGCGATCGACGAGATTGACGGCGTCTTCACCTACCTGGTGGCGACCCGCGACGAGCTCGGCATGGCGAAGGACGTCATGGCGGCCAAGCCGATGGTGCTCTACGAGGGCGAGGACATTGTCGCGCTGGCCTCCGAAGAGATCGCCATCCGCACGCTCTTCCCGCAAGAGATCGATACCTTCGACCCCTATGAAGGGGAGGTCCGCGTATGGAAAGCGTAATGGAACAGGAGTCCCGCTCCCATGAGATGGGGCTGCACACCGAGCAGCTCCGAGGGCGCACCCAGCAGGTCTTCTTCACGCCGGACGAAGAGGAGAACTTCGTCTATCCCGACGCGCCGGACGTGGACTTCAACAAGCGCGCCGAGTTCGACGCCGCCGAGATGACCAGCAACGAGGTCAACTTGAAGATCCGCGCGCTGATGGAGCAGGGCCACGGCACGATCGTCATCAAGAACCCGATGGCGCGCCATTCGCTGGGCGTCGGCATCCTCAACCGGCTCAACCTCTACTTCGAGGGCAGCCTGGGCTACTTCGGCGTCGGCCTGATCGATGGGCCCAACGTACGCATCTCAGGCCGTGTCGGCTGGTCCTGCGCCGAGAACATGATGGCCGGGACGGTGATCATCGAGAAGAACGCCGGCTCCACCTTCGGCGCGGCCATGCGCGGCGGCGATCTGGTCTGCAAAGGCCATGTCGGCGCCCGCACCGGCATCGACATGAAGGGTGGGACCATCCTGGTCGGCGGCGATACCGGCGCCTTCTCGGGCTTCATGATGCAGCGCGGACGCATGGTCATCTGCGGCAACGCCAGCCACAACCTCGGCGACTCCATGTACGACGGAACCATCTTCGTCGGCGGCGAGGTGAAGTCTCTCGGCGTCGACTGCGTGCCGGGCGAGTTGACCGAGCTCGACAAGGCCTGGCTGACCCGCAAGCTCAAGCAGTACGACCTCCTGCCGGACAAAGGCGTCGACCACTTCTCCAAATACGTCGCCGGCAAGCAGCTCTGGAACTACGACAATCTGGAGCCGACAGAGAAGAAGCTCATCCTGTAACCACCGGACGGCTTGCAACGGCCAGACAAACGGACGGTATTCTAGGAGATTTGCCCATGGCAATCAGCGAACAGCCCCTGCCCAAGCAGGAGCCGCAGGCCAAGAGCCAGAAGCGTGACCGCTACAATCTTGGTCAGTCCTTCATGTTCCCCCCGCATGTCATCGACGACATCCACATCAAGTCGGAGCTTGGTCGCTACCGCATGCGGGGCTTCTCGCTGTTCAAGAAGATCCCGACCTGGGACGACTTGACCTTCCTGCCCGGCACCCTGACGCGCTTCGTCATCGAGGGCTATCGCGAGAAGTGCCTGACCAAGACGGTGCTCGGCCCCCGCGCCAAGCGGCCGTTGGTGCTCGACATCCCGGTCTACATCACCGGCATGTCCTTCGGCGCCCTGTCTTACGAGGCTAAGACAGCGTTGGCGCGCGGCGCCACCATGGCCGGCACGGCGACCTGCTCGGGCGAGGGCGGCATGATCCCCGACGAGCGGCGCTATAGCTCCAAGTGGTACTATCAGTGCATCCAGTCGCGCTACGGCTTCAACCCGCATCACCTGCGGCTGGCCGATGCGGTGGAGTTCTTCATCGGTCAGGGCTGCAAGGTCGGCCTGGGCGGCCACCTGATGGGCCAGAAGGTCACCGACCAAGTGGCCGAGATGCGCTCGCTGCCCGCCGGCATCGATCAGCGCTCGCCGGCCCGTCACCCTGACTGGCTCGGTCCCGACGACTTGGCGCTGAAGATCGAGGAAGTGCGGGAAGCGACCAACTGGGAGATCCCCATCCAGCTCAAGCTCGGTGCGGCCCGCGTGTTCGACGACGTGCGCATGGCGGCCAAGACCGACCCGGACGTGATCTACATCGACGGCATGGAAGGCGGCACCGGTGCCGGCCCGCATCTGGCGACGGAAGAGACCGGCGTCCCCGGGATTGCGGCCATTCGCCAGGCCCGCCGGGCGATTGACGAGGTCGGCAAGACCGGCGAGATCTCGCTGGTCTACGCCGGCGGCATCCGCAACGGCGGCGACATCGCCAAGGCCTTGGCCTTGGGCGCCGACGCCGTCGCCATCGGGCACTCCTCACTGATGGCCTTGAACTGCAACAAGGACATTCCCGAGGCCAACTTCGAAGAGGAAATGGGTGTCGAAGCAGGCTACTGCTACCACTGCCACACCGGGCGCTGCCCGGTCGGCGTGGCGACCCAGGACCCCAAGCTGCGCGCCCGGCTCGACCCGGACGAGGCGGCGGAACGGGTCTACAATTTCCTGCACTGCCTCGCCATCGAGTGCCAGATGATGGCCCGAGCCTGCGGCAAGACCAACGTCCACTCGCTGGAGCCGGAAGACCTGGCGGCCTTGTCCATGGAAGCCTCGGCCATGGCGGGCGTGCCTCTGGCGGGCACCGACTACACCGTCGGCGTCGAGGACTACCACCACCTTTAGGAGATCGCGGCCAGTCCGCGAGACGAACGAGAGGTTCAGATATGGCTGGAAAAGGCGGCTATAAGGGTACGGAAATCAAGGATGTCGACCAGTTCATCACCGGCGATGGACTGGACTCGGCGCGCGAGAAGGAAATCGGTCAGCACATCGGCTACCGCTATGACGTCAACCTGCTGCCGGACTACGAGCGGGTGACGCCCTTCCTGAAGGAATACATGGAGCGGATGGGCTGGGACGACCTCAATTGGCTGGAGGACGTCCACATGGGCTACGAGGAAGGCCGCCCGGCCGTCTTCGACCGCAACATCAACGGCTGGGTGACGGTGCCCGAGGACATGGACCTGCCGGACAATCAGCAGGACCGCGACATGCTGGCGCGCGAGCTGCTGATCAAGTTCCAGATGTCCACCCGCCACCCGCTGGTGCAGCTCAACAAGGCTTATCGCAAGTTCTGAGTACCAACGCCTTGCGCAGTTGTGGCTCTAAACGCCGCGTCGGGTCTCCGGCGCGGCGTCTTTTATGTCACGGGCGTCTAGGTGATGGGCGGTTCGGCCACCGCGTGCGCCCAGTCAGGATGGAAGGCGAGCACCTGGACGCCGCCCGGCAGGTTTGGGTTGAACAGCGCATTGTGCCAATAGGTTGCCTGGTAGAGTTCATCCTCCTGCGGCAGCAGGCGCGCATCGCAGGGCAGGCTGTAGGACTGGGAGAATTGGCTGAAGCGCAAGAGACAGCGGCCGGCGAAGAGCAGGTCCTTCACCGCCTGAGACTCCGGCCCGAACAACGCGGTGAGCGCCGGCGTGAACTCCCGCGCCCGCTGATAGTAGGCGCCCTGCAGGTGCTTCAGCGCACTGTCCAGCCGTTCCTTGGGGTCTTGCGTCTTCTTGGCCATGTGGCGGAAGAGGGCTGCCGTCTCGTCGAGCGGTCGGCGGCTGATCAGCACAGTGATTTGCCCGAGCACGCGGTTCTGCTCCGGCAGACTTATCTCCGGGCGCATGCCCTCGCTCGGCCGGCCGCCGCCATCGCGCATGGCGATCTGACGGATGCGACATTGCCAGCCGAAGAAGGTGTCGGCCATGCGGCCCTGCGCCGCCTCGGTCAGGATCACGGTCGCGCTCTGCTCGTTACTCATCGCTCACTCTCACAGGTCATGCTCTGCACTCCGCAGCATGGCAGCGGCCCGGTCAAGCAACAGCCATGAATCCGGCATTCGGCGGTCTCGTGACGGCAACGGCCTGGGGCACGGCCGACTTCATCGCCCACTATACTGGCCGCAACCTGGGCCATGTCACCGCGCTCTTCGGCATGACCCTCGTCAGCGGCCTGGCCTTCGTGGCGCTGGTCCTTATCCAAGGCGATGCCCTGGTCTGGCGCTGGGACGGCATCTGGGCGCTACTGCTCGGCGCCTGCGGCATCCTCTTCGGCACCATGTTCCTCTATTGGGGCCTCGCGCGCGGCCCGGTGGCCGTGGCGGGACCCATCGTCAGCGCCTATCCGGCGATCAACCTGGCGCTCGCGGTGGCCCAGGGCAAAGCGCCGGAAGCCGTGGAGTGGGGCGCCATGCTCGCCGTCATGAGCGGGGTCGCCTTGGTCGCCTGGGCCGCAGGCCGACCTATCGAGAAGGCGCGCTACAGCCGGGCGCATGTGCGCATCACCGTCCTGGTCTCGCTCGCCGGCGCGGTCGGCTTCGCCCTCGGCATCGTCGGCGCGCAGGAGGCTGCCAAGAGCTACGGCGAGCTGCAGACGGTCATGTCCATGCGGCTGATCGGTATCCTGCTGCTGGCGCTTTACTTCTTCCTATATCTGCAGCGCGCCCCGGCCATACCGGGACGCTGGTGGCCGGTCTTGACGCTTCAGGGCATGCTGGATGGCGGCGCCTACGTCGCCCTGCTGTACGGCAGCCGGGGGGAGGACGCGGTCCATGCCGTGGTGATCGCCTCGACCTTCAGCGCCATCACCGCGCTCCTGGCCCGCTTCATCCTCAAGGAGCCGATGAACTGGCTGCAGTGGGTGGGCATCGGGGTGATCGTCGGAGGCGTCGCGACCTTGTCGGCCTACGGGTGAGGGACGATGGAGCTGAGCCAGGCACAGATCGAACAATTCCGCGAAGACGGCTTCCTCTTCGTCGAGGGCTTCATTGAGCCGCCTTTGGTCGAGCAGGCCGGCGCACGTTTCGAGGCGCTGTTCGGCGGCGCCTTCGAGACCGGCCTGCAACCCGACGAGTGGAATTGGCGCGAAGGGCGCGACAGTCCGGAACTGACCCGGCAGATCTGCAACGGCTGGAAAGCGGACCGGGCGGTCGCCCGCATCGTCCTGCGGGAGGACATCGGCCGTGCCTGCGCCAGACTGATGGACTGGCCGGGCGCGCGCCTCAACCAGGACAACGTGATCTGGAAGCCGCCCGGGGCCAGGTCCCTCGGCTTCCATCAGGACGACAGCTACCAGGACTGGATAGAACCCGCGCAGATGGTCAGCGCCTGGGTCGCGCTGGACGACACCACGGCCGAAGGCGGCACGCTGCTCTACGCCAGGGGCTCGCACCGCTGGCCGGTCGCGCCGCCCATCGCCCAGTTCCATGCGCCCGACGACTTCACCTTGGAGTTCAGGCAGGCGGCCGAGGAGGTAGGCGAGGGGGACTGCGCCCTGGTCCCCGTGGTGCTGGGCAAGGGCGGCGTCGCCTTCCACCACGGCCGCACCTGGCACGGCTCCGGCCCGAACCTCGGCCAAGCGCCAAGGCGTTCCGTCGTCGCCCACTGCATGCGCGCCGACGCCCGCTTTCGCGAGGGCACGGTCGGGCCGATCTACGGACGCTACAAGCGCTTCGGCTCGACGGAGATGGAAGAGTCCTTCTTCCCCGTCCTCTGGCGTTCGGACGGCGGCCGCTCTGCCTTTCTGTCCGAGTATCTCGCCTAGCGTTCCGCCCGCCTTAAAAGCTCATCCGACGGCGTTGCATCAGCTCGGTTGCAGTGCAGTCATCTCGGCGCCCGAGGACGACTGCTTGCCATGCTGCGACGCCGGCCGAACCATTCCCTGAATGTCATCCCGGCCAAGGACTCCGCGAAAGCGGAGGCCGCGAGCCGGGATCCATTGAATGGCTGGGCGCGGATGGGAGAACAACGACACGGATGGCCGCAACGCCTGCGGTCACCGATAGCAGTCCGCGTAGGCTTTGAAATGGACCCCGGCTCGGGGGCCGGGGTGACAGTCAGTGATGCACCGACGCCTGCGCCTGAACTATTCGCCGGCGAGGCGCAGCGGCTCGACCTGGGTGACGGTGAAGTCGCGGTTGTCCTGCCAAGCCGGGATCATGTGGCGGGCGCGAGTCACCTGCTCGAGATCGATCTCGGCCATCACGAAGCCGGTCTCCTCGCCGCCGTCGGCCAGCACCTCGCCCCAAGGGGCGACGATCAGCGAGTGACCGTAGGTCTCGGCGCCGCACTCGTGGGTGCCGCCCTGGCAGGCGGCGATGACGAAGCATCCGGTTTCGATGGCGCGGGCCCGGTTGAGAAGATGCCAGTGCGCCTTGCCGGTGGTCCGGGTGAAGGCGGCCGGGATGAGCAGCACCTCGGCGCCGGCTTGGGCCAGCATGCGATAGAGCTGGGCGAACCGCAGGTCGTAGCAGATCGACAGCCCCATGCTGCACCAGGGAGTCGACGCGAGAACGGGCTGCTTACCGGCCTGGATGGTGTCCGACTCGCGATAGCTCTCGCCGTCCGGCAGGTCCACGTCGAAGAGGTGGATCTTGTCGTAGCGCGCGGTGATCTCACCCTGGCGGTCGATCATATAGCCGCGGTTGAAGGCCTTGCCGCCGCCGCTGACGATGGGCAGGGAGCCGAGGTTGAGCACAACCGAGAACTCGCGGGCCAGTGCCCGGAAGTGGGAGAGGGCGGGGTGCTCGTCTTCGGGGAAGGCCGGCACCTTGAGGCGGCCGTTCTCCACGTCCAGGCCCGAGAAGTACTCGGGCAGCGAGACGAAGTCAGCACCAGCAGCGACCGCCTCCCGGGTCAGCCGATCGGTCTCTTCGATGTTGGCGGCAACGTCGCGCCCGGCGCAGTTTTGAATGCAGGCCGCTTTGAATGTGGTTGCCATCGTCTCTCTCCTCGCGCCTACGCAGACTTCCTTAGCTTATCACATGGTGCGGCGTGCTCGACACGCAAACACGGCTATGCAGCCGCGCAAAGGCTCAGAGATGCGCTGTATCGGCAAGCGCACGGCGCCCGCGATAGCGTCACTATAAGAAGCAATCTTCAGCCGCCAGCTTGATCACGCTCATGCCCCAGGTACTGAAGCGCGGCAAATCCAAGGGATCGCTCGGCAAACGCTCGCGCGGCTCTGCCAGTCCTTTCTGAACCCAGCGACCCGTTGCATCCCTCTGAAATAGCCAGGGACTGATTTCATCGAGGCCCAAGGGTCGGTTCCCGATGATGGACCAGTCGTGAAACTTGAAGGCCGCGACTCCCATCTGTCCTTGCTCCAGAGTCGTGCATCCGGCCAAGTCTTCAGAGGAGGGGACCGTCGAGCCATGCCAGTTCATGAGGCCGGCCAGGAATAGCGTGCGAGCGCCCGTTCCCCTGCGGGCTGGAAGCTCGACCACTCGACCGGCGGCAAAGGACCCGTCCCACAACGCGATTGGCCAGTAGTCGCCGGGGCGCATATGAGAGTTCCAGCGGGGCGTTATCGGGAGTTTTCTCTGCATAGGCCCTGCATCGCGTCGCTTGGTGTCTCACGAGTCGATGGAGATTGTCTCGATCAAGCTGGTTCAGCGATCTGCTCGTAGCGCATATCGCAAGAGTCTCGGGGTGTGGCAAATCCGCTAAGCCCACGGACAGCGCTTGAGCCTGTCAGCTCAAAATAATAATGAAACGCAATCGCAGACACCTATTTAGATGCTGTCCGCCCTAGCGATCCGAAGCCATTTTTGAGGAAATCAGCCTTGGCAAAAATTCCGTCGCCCTGCGTTGGCGTCTGCAAGTTCAAGCTCAACAAACGATGCCTTGGCTGTGCCATGACCAAAAAGCAGAAGAAGAAGTACAAGAAGCTGGACTCCGGAAACGACAAACTGGCCTTCATCACCAAGCTGGTGAGCAAACAGAAGGACCTGGGGCGCCACGACTATTGGCTGAGGGTCTATACGCGCAAATGCGCGAAGAAGGGCGTGCGGTCGCCGGTGACTGTGTAGCTCGTTAGCCCCCTCTTGTGGAGAGCGGGCCGGCACTCCTTCGCATTGTGTCGGGAAGATCACAGCCTTGGGCAAAGCGTGCGATACACTGCCGCTCTCTGAAAGCAGGGTCTCTCATGCAGGTGGAAGACACGTCCGCACATGGCCAGGCGGCGCCGGAGAGCCGGGAAGCGCTCGCGCAGCGGATCGCGGCCCTCGATCCCGAGACGGACTTCGAGCAGATTGCCCGGTTCCTCTACGCCTACGAATTCTCCTGGGACCTGCAACGCTCCCTCGAGTTCGCCCTGTTCCGCACTTATGCCGTGCCGTCCATCTCGGGCCTGTTGGCCAAGACCGGCGAGTTCGAGCGCCGGCCGCGCAAGCGCTATGACGACACCGAGCTGATCCTGACCGAGATCCTGGAGCACGGCTTCGACAGCCCGCGGGCCAAGACGGCGATCCGCCGGATGAATGCGATGCACGGCCGCTTCCGCATCGCCAATGATGACATGCGCTATGTCCTCTCGACCTTCGTCTGCGAACCGATCCGCTGGCTCGAGCGCTTCGGCCGCAGGCCCATGACCGACAGGGAACAGCGCGCCTGGTTCCTCTACTATCGCGCGCTGGGCCAGCGCATGGGCATCAGAGAGATTCCCGAAACGCTCGATGCGATGATGCGCTGGAACCGTGACTACGAGGCGGCGCATTTCCGCTTTTCGGACAGCAATCGGCGGATCGCCGAGGCGACGACCAATCTTCTGCTCGGCTTCTATGTCCCGCCTTGGCTGTTCTGGGCTGGCCGGCCAGTCATCCGTGCGCTGCTCGATCGGCCGTTGCTGGCCAGCATGGGCTTCGCGCCGGCACCGCACTGGCTCCAAGGCTTGGTCATGACCGCATTGCGCATGCGGGCGCGTCTCCTGCGCCGGCTTCCCTTGCGCCGCACCCCGCGTCTGCTGACGCAGGTCAACCGCCCGACCTATCCGGATGGATACCGCATCGAAGAGCTCGGCACCTTCCGCTGATCCTCAAGCGGACGACGCGACGCCGTGTGCTTCGACGGGTGGTTCTCTTATGGCTGCTCCGACTGGCAGCAAAGATGCTACAAGAAAGGGAAGGGGGAAGGGCCTGCAGCCGCAGAGCGGCGGTCCGCGGTGCACCGACGCTTCCGCCATAACCGCCGTTCCGTTCGGCTTGATACTATTCTATTCTGATTGCTTGTGCCCTGGGTTCGCGGCCGCCGCCGCTTGACCGAGCGGGGCAGGTCGGGCGGGGCGCTGCGCACGGCACAAGCCGTGTCCCGGCGCATGATGGGGGGTGCATGGAAAGAGACACGAAGCTAGCCATTGCCACCTTGATGGTGATGGCCTTCACCATCGGTACGGACTTCACCGGCGCCCTGCTTCTGGTCACGGCAATCGAGCGCGAACTATCGGCCGACATTTCGACCACGCAATGGGTGCTGAACATCTACGCCCTGACCTTCGGGGTTCTCATGGTGACCGGGGGCCGCCTGGGCGACATGTACGGGCACCGGCATCAGATCATGATCGGCGCCGCGATCTTCCTGGTTGCCTCCATAGGCTGTTTTTTGGCGCCTAGCATCGGCTGGCTGATCGGGGCGCGGGCCGTCCAAGGTATCGGGGCAGCGCTTCTGTGGCCCTGTGTCCTGGCGCTTGGCACGACGATCGTGGACGCGGACAAGCGGGGTCTGGCCATGGGGCTGATCTTGGCCGGAATCACGGGTGGCAACGTGGTCGGGCCGCTCATCGCCGGCATCGCCACTTGGCTCGGCGACTGGCGGTTGTTTTTCCTGTTCAATTGCCTCACGGCCGTGCTGTCGATAGTCCTGGTGCTCCGCTTCCTGAAAAAGGAAACGCCGGGCAAAGTTCACGAACGCGTCGACTTCGCCGGGATGGCGGTTCTGGGCATCGCGCTCCTGGCTCTGCTCTACGGCCTTGATGTCGGGGCTGACTGGGGCTGGACGTCGCTCCCACTTGTCGGCCTGCTCATATTGGGCGCCGTTTTCTTCGTCGCCTTCCCCTTCGTCGAGTATCGCGTCAAAGATCCCCTGCTGCCGCCGAGCCTAATGCGGAACCGCGAATTCCTGTTGGTCTTGTCGACGAACGGACTGCTCATTCCCTCCGTCTTCATCGCCTTCCTCTATTTTCCGCAGTTCATGCAAAGGACGATGGGCTGGTCGGTGCTGGAATCCTCGTTCGGAATGGTGCCCCTGATGGTGCTGCTGTCGGTGGGATCGCTTCTTGGCGGGCGTCTCTATGCTCCGGTCGGACCGAAGCGCCTGCTGCTCGCCGGCTATGCTTTGGTCGTGCTCGCCGGCGCGTGGATCATCGTCTTTCTCAAGCCGACCTCGAGTTACGTGGACCTTCTGCCCCCAATGCTCCTGATGGGGCTCGGCGCCACCCTCTGCGTCGGCACGGCGGGCACGGCTGCCGTGAGTGCCGTGCCGCCCGCGCGTGCCGGCGTCGCGGGCGGGCTGTCGTTTATGGTCCACCTCTGCCTCGGCGCGCTCGGCGTGGCCGGCGCGACCGCCATCATGAGCGCCGACACCGCCGGAGTGGCACAAGCCGGGATGAGCGCGGCCTTCGCGACCGGCATGAGCCACGCCTATTGGCTCGCGGCCGCCTTGGCGATCCTGGGTATCGTCGTGGTACTGGCGATCGACGAAAAGAAGCTGCAGACCGTCCAGGAGTGACGGCAGCCTTCCGCCATGACGCGTGAGTACCGGCCTGGTCGTTGATCCCAACGACCGCCATTTGCCGTGCCTCCAAGTTTTCCGATTTCTTCGCGTATCCGCCGCATTCCTGCTGCGCCCTCGACAGGAATGCACAGCCAAATCTGTTCTCTCGCATCCCGTGGAAACTGGAGAGGGAACGGACCATGCCGATCGTCGCTCGTTTCGCCACCTATGTCGGCGGCTTCACGGCCGCGCTTTTCGCAACGTTTGGGACGCAAGCCTTCGCCGCCTCGGTCGTGGCGCCGCCCTCGACCGAAGCCGCTGGGTTGTTCTTCCGCAGTGATACCGCAGACGTTGTCTTCGAGGCACCGGTCCTGTCGTCCGACATCGAGATCGATATCACCGCCGACATCGCACGGGTCACCATCGTCCAACGGTTCCGCAATCCCTCGAAGGTCTGGCTCGAAGGCATCTACGTCTTTCCGCTACCTGAGCGTTCGGCCGTCGACCGGCTGCTCCTGCGCGTCGGTGAGCGCACGATAGAGGGAGAAATCCTCGAGAAAGGAGAGGCGGAAAAGGTCTATACGGCCGCGCGAGAGGCCGGCCGGCGCGCCTCGCTACTGTCCAGCGCACGGCCTAATGTGTTCACGACCCGGATCGCCAATATCGGTCCCGGTGAGGAGATCGTCGTCGAAATCGGCTACCAGGACCACGTGCCCTTCGCCGATGGACAATGGCGCTACCGCTTTCCGCTGGTCGTGGCGCCGCGCTACACGCCGGCGGCCAGCCTGCCGCTCATCGCCGTTCCACCGCGACGTGACGACGAAGGACAGTCCGGAGATCGCTCACCGGGCCCGCAACCAATCAGTCTGTCGCAGTCGACAGCGCGGGACCGCGACCTCTTCGGACCCGTGCGACACCCGGACGAAGGCGCGATCAACCCAGTCTCTCTCGCCGTATCGCTCGATGCCGGGGTACCGCTCACCGATATCGACTCGGCCCATCACCCGATCGACATCGCGCGCAATGACGAAACCTCCGCACGGATTTCGCTTGCCGAAGGACCTGTGCCGGCCGACCGCGATTTCGTCCTGACCTGGCGTCCGGCGCCGGCCGATGCTCCGCGCATTGGTGTGTTCACCGAGGCGCAGGCGGGTTCGTCGCATTTGCTGGTCACCTTGATGCCGCCCGACGCCACGAACTGGGATCTGTCCGGATTGCCGCGCGACCTTGTGCTGGTGATCGACAAGTCAGGTTCGATGCACGGTCCAGCGATCGAGGGCGCGCGCGCCGCCGCTGCGATGGCACTGCGCCGGCTCACAGCGAACGACCGCTTCAACCTGATCGCCTTCGACAGCGAAACGCATCGCTTGTTCGACGATGTCGTTCCGGCGACCGCCGAGCATGTGCAGCAGGCACTGGCGGCGCTGGCATCGCTCGACGCCAATGGCGGCACCGAGATGGCCGCTGCGCTTGATGCGGCGTTCGCAGCACAAGCGCCGCAAGGTCGGCTGCGCCAGGTCGTATTCGTGACCGATGGCGCCGTCTCCAACGAGGCGCAGCTTGCCGCCTGGATCGAAAGGCGGCTCGGCACAACGAGGCTGTTCACCGTCGGCGTCGGCTCGGCGCCGAACGCTCATTTCATGCGCCGGGCGGCCGAAGCCGGCCGAGGCACCTTTACCTATATCGACCGTGCCGAGAACCTCGTTCCGGAGATGACGGCGCTGCACGACAAGCTAGAGCGTCCGGCACTCACCGACATCCGCATTCGCTGGGAGCTGCCGGGCGGCGGGACTCCCGAGGTCTATCCGGCGACGCTTCCCGATCTCTACATCGGCGACCCGGTATCCTTCACCGCGCGTGTCGACGATCCGGATGGTAGTGGGGCGGATGGCAGCGGGTTCGTGGGCCAGCTGACCGTAAGCGGCAAGCTCGGCAACCGACCATGGTCGACCGTCGTACCCATCCGCGGTGTCCGCAATGCCAAAGGAGTGGCCGGTATCTGGGGCCGATCGAAGGTGGCGGAGCTGCGCAACGCCTATCCGGTGCGGCAGCCGGATTGGGAGTCCATGCGGCTTGCCGTCCTCGATACGGCATTGCGGTACGGGCTTGTCACCGAGTTCACCAGCCTCGTTGCGATCGACGAGAGCGAGATCGTGCGACCGTCCGACGAGCAGGCTGAAACTGCCGAAATCGCGCGCAACTTGCCGCACGGTATGGATTTCGAAAAGGTCTTCGGAGCCGATGCCTTCGGCCCAGGCGGGATGGCGCCGGTGCCGGCTGAAGCGCTGCAGAGGGCCGCATTCGGCCAGGCGGTTGCCCCCTCTGCGATCGCCCTCCCGGCGACCGCGACTCCTGCGCCGGCCCTGGTCATTGCCGGAGCTGTGCTGCTCATCGTTGGCGTGATCCTTCTGGTTGCCCTTCGCCGGCGGTCGGCCGTGCCATGCTGAGCCGGCATCGCACGGGACTGGTCGTGGGCGTGGCGCTCTGCGCCGCCGGCTTGGCTCTCTTCAGCGGCGCCGGCTACATCCACGCCAAGGCATGGTTGGCCGGGGCCCTTCTCGATCATGCCTGGGAGCAACGCCTGAGCGGGGCCGGACTCGCCGAGACGCGGCCCTGGCCATGGGCCGACACGGCGCCGCTGGCCCGCCTGCAGGTGCCCCGGCTCGATATCGACCGGATCGTGCTGGCAGGGGCAAGCGGCCGAACACTGGCTTTCGGGGCCGCGCATTTGGACGGCACGGCTGAGCCCGGCGCGCGCGGCAACAGTGTCATCACCGGTCATCGCGATACGCATTTCGCCTTCCTGCGCCACCTCAGATCGGGTGACATGGTGCGGCTCCAGGCGGCCAACGGTGATTGGAAGACCTACCGGATAACCGGCAGCGAGGTTTTCGATGCGCGTGCGGCACGCCTCGATGCTGCCACCGGCCACAATGTCATAACGTTGGTCACCTGTTATCCTTTCGATGCCGTGGTTCCCAACGGTCCGCTGCGCTATGCGGTCTTCGCCGAGCGCGTCGCGCCAGTGGGGGCCGGCGCCTCAAGGCATTCTCCCCAACAGCAGCAATAGCCATCGGCGAGAGGGAGGGCCCAAGGCCCAATCGAACAAGAAACACTGCTGGCGCCATGTGTCGACAAGGCCACAGCCGAAGTCGCATTGGGTGATAGTATAGCAAGCTCGACGACTCCTCCTCGGCCGGCGATCTGCTAGGCTGTATCACACCTCTTGCGGGACCAGGCTTTGGACTACGGCGTCATCTCCCTCTTGCTTGCCTCCCTGATGCTGCTGGCCAGCATCCTGGCCGGCATCCTCAGTGCCCGTGTCGGCGCGCCCTTGCTGCTGGTCTTCCTGCTGCTCGGCATGCTGGCCGGGCAGGACGGGCCGGGCGGCTTCACCTTCGATGACGTGGAAACCGCCTTCCTGATCGGCAGCGTCGCGCTGGCCGTCATCCTCTTCGACGGCGGGGTGCGCACCGATACCGCCACCATCCGGCGGGCCTGGGGACCCTCCCTGGTGCTGGCGACCTTCGGCGCCGTGGTCACGGCGGGCCTTGTCGCCGCCATGGTACACTACCTCCTCGGCATCGGCTGGATGGCCGCCTGGCTGATCGGTTCCATCGTCGCCTCCACCGATGCCGCCGCCGTCTTCCTGCTGCTCGGCCGCAGCGGCATCAACCTGCGGGACCGCCTGCGCGCCACCCTGGAGCTGGAGTCGGGCAGCAACGACCCCATGGGGATTTTCCTGACCGCCACCTTCGTCTCGCTGATCAGTGTCGGCGCCGAGTACCCCGACGTCGGCGTGGCGCTCGACTTCGTCTGGCAGATGGGCGTGGGCGGGGCCATGGGGCTGCTCGGCGGCTACGGCCTCGTCTGGCTGATGAACCGGGTGATCCTCTCCGGCGGGCTCTATCCCATCCTGGCGCTGGCGGCGGCGCTGTTGATCTTCAGCGCCACGCAGTTGATGGAGGCGAGCGGCTTTCTCGCCGTCTATGTCGCCGGGCTGGTCTTCGGCAACCGACGGGTGCGCGCCAGCCAGGTGGTGGGACGCTTCTTCGACGGGCTCGCATGGCTGAGCCAGATCGTCATGTTCGTCATGCTCGGCCTGCTGGTGAACCCGAGCGAGCTGATCGAGACCATGGTGCCGACTTTGATCATCGCCGCCGGCCTGATCTTCGTCGCCCGGCCGGTCGCCGTCTTCCTCTCGCTGACACCCTTCGGCTTCAGCCTGCGCGAGCAACTCTTCGCCTCCTGGGTCGGGTTGCGCGGCGCCGTACCCATCTTTCTCGCGCTCTTTCCCTTCATGGCCGGCATCGATCAGGGGCGCATCTACTTCAACCTCGCCTTCTTCGTGGTGCTGATCTCGCTGCTGCTGCAGGGCTGGAGCATCCCCTGGGTGGCCCGAGTGCTCGGGCTCGCCTTGCCGCCCCAGCCGGAGGCAGCGCCGCGCCTCGACGTCGACCTGATCCGGCAGATTGACCGCGACCTCATCGCCTATAACGTCAAGCCGCACAGCCGGGCAACCGACGTGCCCTTCGGCCAGCTGGAGCTGCCCAAGCGCTCGCGTATCCTGAGTGTCATCCGTGGCGGCGTGGTGCAGCGCTTGAGCGAGATCGAGCGCCTGGAGGCCGGCGACTTCATCCTGGCGCTGACGCCGCCGGAGCAGGCCGAAACCCTCGACCGCTTCTTCAGCCGCCGCTTCGCCTCCACGGCGGCGGCGCTCGATGCAGAGCAGGGTGATTTCATTCTCGACGGAGCCATCACCCTGGAGAACCTGGTCCAGATGTACGGCATCCCAATCGGCCGCCAGGACCCGGCGCAGACTCTCGATGCGCTGTTCCATAAGAAGCTCGGCAAGCGACCGGGGCGTGGCGACCGTATCCGTCTGGGCGGCGTCGAGCTGGTCGCCGTCGACATCATCGGCCCCGAGGTCAAGCGAGTCGGCGTCATCCTGGAGCCGGCCGGCTTCCGCGCACGCTTGCGCCGGCGTCTCGGCTCGGCCTTCGGCGGGGCTCAGTAAAGCCAGCGCACGAGCGCCAGCGTGATGCTCGGGAAGAACAGCAGCAGGCCGAGACGCAGCACGTCCCACGCAAGGTAGGGCAGCACACCACGGAAGATCTGCGGCAGAGGCACGTCCTCCGCCACCTTGTGGATGATGAAGACGTTCATGCCTACGGGCGGGGTGATCAGGCCCATCTCCACGGCGATCACCGTAAGGACGCCGATCCAGAGCGCGGCCTCTTCCGGTGGTAGGCCGAAGTCGAGGCCCATCAAGGTCGGGAAGATGATCGGCATGGTCAGCAGGATCATGGAGAGGCTTTCCATGACGCAGCCGAGCAGGATGTACATCAACAGCACGGCTGCCAGCACCATCGTGGGAGAAAGATCGGCCTCGACAACGAAGGCCTGCAGCAGAGCGGGGGCACGGGCCAGCGCGAGAAAAGCGCTGAAGAGCTCGGCGCCGAAGAGGATGAGGAAGATCATCGCCGTCGTCGCAGCCGTGCCCAACAGACAGAGGCGCAGGTTCGCCCAGGTCAGCCGCCCGCGCAGCAGCGCCAAGATCGCCGTCTCGATGGTGCCAATGGCCGCTGCCTCGGTCGGCGTGAACCAGCCGGCGTAAATACCGCCGATCACCGAGAGGAAGATCGCGGCCGCCGGCCCCAGGGTAAGCCAAAGCGAGCGGTCGCCGTCTTCGACGGGCAATGCCTCCACGGGCAACTTGCGGTGGCGCAGGGCCGTGACGAAGAGATAGCCGAGCAGGGCCAGGGCGCCGGGCACCAGGGCTGCGATAAAGAGCTTGGCGATGTTCTGCTCGGTGATCAGGGCATAGATCACCAGGACGATGGACGGCGGAATGAGGATGCCCAGGGTGCCGCCTGCGGCAAGCGCACCGGCCGCTGCGTCGGGCGGGTAGTTGAGCCGCCTGAGCTCCGGCATGGCCGTGCGTCCCATGGTGGCGGCGGTGGCCAGCGAGGAGCCGCAGATGGCGCCAAAAGCACCGCAGGCGGCGACCGCGGCCATGGCGACGCCGCCGCGGCGACGATGCAGCAGGCGATGCGCACCGTCGAAGAGATTGCGGCTCAAACCGCTGACCGTGGCGAGCTGGCCCATCAGCACGAAAAGCGGCACGACGGAGAGAGAGTAACTGGAGAACTGGTGGTAGAGCCCAGTCTTAAGGAAGCTGCTCAGCGCCGGCCAGCTATTGAGGGTGGCGTAGCCGAAGCCGCCAACCAGGATCATGGCCAAACCGACCGGCACACGCAGCAGAATGAGCAGCACCAGGACCGCCAGCGCGGTAAGGATCAGGCCGGTCTGATCCATCGCGCGGTCTAACGGCCTTCCGTGGTGGGGGCTGGCGCCTCGATGGATCCCAGAACCCGCAACAGGCAGATCGCCCCGAGAGTCGCGAGCCCGATCGCGCCGGGCACGAAGCCGAGCCAAAGGGGAATAGCGAGGATCATGGAGGTCTCTCCGAAGCGGGCCATGTCCAATCCCCCGGCGACCAGGCGCCACAGCAGGACGAAGGAGACCCCGGCAAAGACCAGATTGATCACGCGGCCCAAGGCGCGCTGCAGGCCTTCCGGCGCCCAGGCGAGGGCGAAGTCCACCACCACATGGCCACGTACAAGATGGCAGTAGGGCAGGAAGAGGAAGATCGCCGCGGCGCAGGCCAGCTCGACCAGCTCGTAGTCGCCGGGCAGGGGAGAGGCGAAGAGGCCGCGACCGGTAATGCTGAGCGCCGAGGCAAGAGCCGCAGCCAGCAGAAGAGCGCCTCCGAAAAGCGCCAGCGCTTCCGCCGTCCGGCGCACCAAGCTGACGATGCTCATGGCATCAGTCTTCGCTGTAGGCCTCGACCAGCTGCCGCGCCGCCGTCAAGAGAGCGAGGCCGTCGCGGCCGGACTCTTCCATCTCCTGGATCCACTGCTGGATCACAGGCTGAGTCGCGGCCTTCCAACGCTCCAGCTCCTCGCCCTCGATGCGGTAAAAGCGGTTGCCTCGGTCGGCGGCCGCTTGGCGGCCCTTGATCTCGGCCTCGTCCCAGAGCGCGCCGATCTGCCGGGCCAATTCGACGCCGGAGTTGCGGTCGATGATCTCCTTCAGGTCGTCGGGCAGGGCGTCGTAGCGCTCCTGGTTCATGCCGAAGAGAAAGATCGCGGTATAGAGCCCGCGCGGCCCGACGATGGAGGTGTGGCTGTTGGTCAACTCATGGACCTTGAGCGGCAGGGTCACCTCGAAGGGCAGCAACGCACCGTCAATCACGCCACGCGACAGAGACTCCGGCACAGCCGGCACCGGCATGCCGATGGCGCTGGCGCCCAGCGCCTCGAGCGCGCGGTTGATCACCCGGGTGGGCGCCCGCACCTTGGCGCCGCGGAGGTCTTCCATGCGCTGGATGTCGGTGTCGCGCATGTGAAAGCTGCCCGGCGCATGGACGTGGACCAGCAGCGGCTTGACGCCGGGAAACTCGTCCAAGGCATGACGCTCATAGAAGGTGTGGGCCGCCTGGCTGGTGGCTTCCGCCGAGGCCGCCGGCACGAAGGGCAACTCGAAGACCTCGATCACCGGAAAGCGCCCGGCGGTGTATCCGGTCAGGGTCCAGACGATGTCGACCACGCCGTCGCGCGCTTGATCGTAGAGCTGCGGCGGCTTACCGCCGAGCTGCATGGCCGGGAAGATCTCGACGGCGATGCGGCCCTCCGACTCCTCTTCGATCTTGCGCGCCCAAGGCTCGATGAAGCCCGCGTGGGTCACCGAGGTGGTGGGCAGGAAGTGATGCACGCGCAGGCGCACCTCTTCCTCCGCCGTTGCTGACCCAAACACAGCGAACGACAAAACCAGGGCGAGGGGAGCCAAAAAGCTCCGGCGGAAAGAAAGGAAAGCCATGCTGCGTCTCGTCGAAAGAAAGCCCTGAAGGCGGCTTAACGATTGGTCAGCTTCTCCGCAAGCGCGTGCGGCGACTAGCTGGCAAGCGTCCGGCATTGTCGCATAGGCCCCAGACCTGTCTGACTAGGAGCAGGCCGCATTGCCTTATCTTTTTAAGATTGACTCGCATTCGCAAACGCGAGACCAATGAAGCTCACGATTAAGGTGAGTTTCCATGCTGCGCAAAAGTGCCACTATCGTTCTTTCAACACTGGTCTTCCTATCAGCGATGTCAGCCGCCGTGGCCCACCCGAGCCATCAGGGCGAAAGCGGTGCCGTCCACATTCTGTCATCCTGGTCCCACAGTCTTCCGCTCTTGATGACCGGCTTCCTTGCGGCGGCCCTGTTCCTGCGAACCCAGCGTGCTTGGATGCTGGGAGCCGCGGCCACAGTTCTGGCCATCGTGGCAGTGGGCACCCACGCTTTCTATGGGCACTCCTTGGCTTTCACGCTTCAAGCGGTCGCTGTCGCAGCCTGCTTAGCCGCAGTGGGATACGGCCTCGGCGCAACGCTGTCGCGGCGCCACGCTTCACGAGGAGTCGAGAAGGCGCAATGAGCTTCGATCAGGCGGCTCCACAAGCTGCCAACTTAGACGAAGACGGCCTCGAAGCCAGCTTCGGCGCGCGCTGGAAGGTTCTGACGCGCCGAGCCAATGCGTTGTTCGACGCCGCAGACTACGAGGCTGCCGGCACGCTTTATGCCCTCGCATGCCACGAAGCGGAGAAAATCTTCTCGGCAGCCTGGAACAGGGATGGCCACAAAGCGCACGAAGCCGCGCCCATGCTGGCCGTGTCGGCGGCAAATGCCGCGAACAACGCGTGCCGACAGAACGATGCGGACACTGCTGCAGATGCATTCGTCGACGCCGTAAACACCTTCGTCGGCGCGCTCGAAAGCCCAACGGCGCCCAAGCCTCTGAAAATGGCATGCGCCCGCCACCTGCCTCGATTGCTGGTGCAGTTCAAGGCGAAGATCGAGGAGATGGGTGCGGACGAGACCCGGTTCACCCAGTCATTCGAGAGAGCCCATTATGCCGGGCTCGCGTTTGGCAGGAACGAGGGCTTCTAGAAAGTCGCCCCAAGGCTAGGCAACAAGAGGAAACGATGCTGTACCAACTGCTCGATCGATTGGACCGAATTGGAGCCGTGTCTCATGCGCAGGCTCACTGCGACATTCCCTGCGGCGTCTACGACCCCGGACCGGCATTGATCGCGGCCGTCTCGGTGGTGCGGCTGATGGACATTATGCATGAAGGCGTCGCGCAGCGCGCCGAGCCGGCCGCGCTCCATAACTTCCTGGCACGCTGCACCTTGCGGAAGGAAGAGGAGGCAGAGAAGGTCAAGCATGAGATTCGCATCATCTGGGGTGATTACTTCAAGGCGCCGATGATCGAGGCCCACCCGGAGATCCATGCTTTGACGCATTCGATCATGCAGAAAGCCAGTGCCTGCAAGCAGGATGTCCACCGTGAAGACGGCGAAGCCCTGGTGGACCTGGTCAATCAGTTCGCTGAGATCTTCTGGAAGACAAAGGGCAAGGACACGCAGCGCTTCGCCAGCCCCTATCAGCCGGGCCTGCCGATCGTCTATCCCGTGCTCTCGTGAGGTTCGGACGGTTGCGCTGGCGACTCGTCCGGATTTGCGGTGCGAGCATGACGCCCCGCCTGTTGCCGGGGTCGTTCGCGCTATTTCGGCCAGCGCGGCATCTGACAAGCGGCGATACGGTGCTCGTCGAGCACCCGCGCTATGGGTGCATCGTCAAGTCGGTGCGCGCCATCGTCGACGGTGAGGTCTGGCTCGAAGGCCTCTCACCGCACTCGATCGCAGCGGATAGGCTTGGCAGCGTGCCATCGCAGGCCGTCCTCGGTCGGCTCGCTTTCCAGGTTCCGCCGCCGGGCTAGCGGCCGGCTTCGGTATCGCCACTACTTAACGAAGCGGATATCGGTAGCGCCAGGACTCATCCGGCAGGGCCTTTTCACCTCCACACGACCCGTGTTCAGTGTTCAGATGGACGTGCGCCAAAGCACAACGTGGGGAGAGACGGCATGAACGTTGGGGCCTTTGAGGACCAAGTCCGGAAGCTGCAAGATAAAGACGAGATACGCGACGTCGTCATGCGGTTCTGCCGCGGCATCGATCGCCTCGACGAGGCGCTGATTCGCTCCTGCTTTCATGCCGACAGCTACGACAATCACGGACACTTCAAGGGAAGCGGCCCCGAGTTCGCCGCCTTCATCGTCGAGGCGCTGCCCAAGTATTCGCATCACACGACCCATTCGGTCGCCAATCTGCTGATCGAGCTGGATGACGACGATCCCGATTGCGCCCACTCGGAAGCCTATGTGATCGCCTACCTGCGACGTCGCGATGACAAGGGTGCCGAGTGGCTCGACCTCTTCGCCGGGCGCTATGTCGATCGCTTCGCGCGCCGGGACGGGGAATGGCGGATCGCCCGCCGTATCGTCGTGCACGACTGGTCGACGTCGTTCGCGCTGGGTGAGGCAAGTTTCTCGCTTCCCACAACGGGGTTCGTCCAAGGCCGGCGCGATCGCGAGGATTTGGTTTACAAATCTGCATCCGAACGGCTCTGATGAAACGCAGACAGCAGGGAGGCTCCGATGGGGACCGAGGCCAGCACCGCTTGCACCGACAGCGATATCGCCGTGTTGAAGGAAACCACAAAGAGCTGGGCCCAGTCGGTGACCGACCAGGACTGGGCCAAGTTCGTCGGTTACTGGGACGAGAATGCCGTGCTTATGCCGCCCGGCCACCAGAGCATAGAGGGACGGGATAACATCCAAGCCTTTGTGCAGGGAGAGGTCGGACCCGTCAGCGCCTTCACCTTTACCGACTGGGAGTTCGAGTGTTCCGGCGCCCTGGCAGTCGTCTCCACCGGCTTTGACGCCGGCACGGTCGCCGGCAAGCACGTCATCGTCTTGCGCCGCCGGCCGGACGACTCCTGGGCGATCATAAGGGTGATCTACAACGCCAACGGCTGATGCCAGAGGCTCTCAAGCGACAAGCTCATCTAAGCGCCCGCTGACGGAGAAGCATGATCACTGTTGGCCCCATCGAGGTCTATCGGCCACGCGCCATTTCAAATCTTGGCGTCTGGGAGGTCGGTTCGCTTCATCTCAAAATCTACGGCCTTCTCGCACCCGGCAAAGAGGTGACGGATGACATGCTGTCGGTTGCGAAGGCGTTTCTCGAGCGAGACGTGCTGGAGCGGGTTGCTGCCATGGGCGATAGCAACGGCCTAGGCTTTGCCATCATTCATCCCGGAGATTTGGGTTTGACGGTTTCGGCGCACTGGTGGGCCCAAGGCTCCGTGCTCTGCCAACACATCTACCGCCGGGAATACGCCGCGGCTGAACCTATGGACACTGTGCCACGGCCGGTCGTCGCCTGTGTATGGGAACTTGCCCTGATAAACTCCGAGCAGGAAGCGTGGCGCGAGACGATGATGACAACGGAGCCGAACCGAGCGGCCTATCTCGCATCACGGTCGTCGCTGCGCACCGCATAGGACGCTCGTACCGCCAAAAAAGAACCGGCCGGCAAGACGCCGGCCGATCCACAAAGACTGAAACCATCCCCAAGGGGATAGGTCGAAACTTGCTTAGGCGAACCACCAACGTTCGGCGATCCGAACGCCGTCGAGCTGCCAGTTGTTTCCGATGGCCTCTTCGTGCGCCAGCTTGGTGGAGGCGGCATCGACGTAGTTGGCATACATCGGCACCACCACGCCACCTTCGTCGCGCACGATCTGCTGCATCTCGAAGTACATCTCGCGGCGCTTGGTCGAGTCGAGCTCGGCGCGCGCCTTCAGCAGCAACTCGTTGAAGCGCTTGTTGTCCCAGAAGGTATCGTTCCAGGGCACACCGGCCTCATAGGCCGTGCCGAACATCCAGTCCTCGGTCGCCCGGCCGCTCCAGTAGCAGGCGCACCAGGACTTCCGCATCCAGACGTTCGACCAATAGCCGTCGTTCGGCTCGCGGATGACGTTGATGTTGATGCCGGCCTTGGCGGCATGCTCCTTGTAGAGCACCGCGGCGTCGACCGCCCCGGGGAAGGCCGCATCAGCCGCCGAGAGATCCAGGACGATGTCGCCGACGTCGGCCTTCTTCCAGTGGAACTTGGCCTTGTCCGGGTCGTAGGGACGCTGCTCCAGGCTGCCGGCGAAGTACTGGTTGGCCGGGCCGATCGGGTGGTCGTTGGCCACCAGGCCGTGGCCGCGCAGGATCTTTTGCACCAGCTCGTCCCGGTCGATGGCGTACTTCAGGGCCGTGCGCATCTCGTTGTTATCGAACGGCTGCTGCGTGGTGATCATGGGGAACGTGTAGTGCTGGTTTCCAGTAACCTCGAACACCTGGATGTTCGGGTTACGCTCCATCAGCCGAATGGTCTTGAGGTCGACGCGGTTGATGACGTCCACCTCATCGGTGTTGAGCGCGCTCATGCGGGCCGCCGCATCGGCAATGGCGACCAGCTCCACGGACTCGAAATGGGCGCGGTCGCTCTTGAAGTAGTTGGGATTGCGCTTGGCGGATCCGCGGACACCCGGCTCGAAGTTCTCCATGATGTAGCCGCCGGTGCCGTTGCCGGTCTTGAACGACTCCTGCATCTGGCCCGAGGGATAGATCACCAGATGATAGTCGCTCAGCAGATAGGGGAAGTCGGCGTTGCCGGACTTGAGGGTGAAGACCACGCGATGCTTGCCGTCGGCCTTGATGGTCTCGATCGGCGCCACGATGGGCTTGGCGGCCGATTTCGAGTCCTCGCCCATGTGATGCTGCATGGTCTCGATAACGTCTTGCGCCTCGAAGTCCTTGCCATTGTGCCAGGTCACGCCCTTGCGCAGGTTGAAGGTCCAAGTCGCGGCGTCGGCCGAGGGCTCCCAGCTTTCCGCCAGCTCGGGTCCGAGCGCGCCATCAGCCTTCACCTCAGTCAGGCAGTTGTAGAGCATGCCCATGGCGAACATCTGCATGAAGGTGTCGCTGTGGGTCGCTGCATCCAGGGTGTCGGAGGTGCTGGCCCCGGCCAGTCCGGCGCGCAGGTGGCCGCCTTTCTGGGGCGCGGCACGGGCCGTCTTGTCGAACAGGCTGGTCGCCGCCGCGGCCGTCACGCCGAGCGCTGTCGCCGTGCCCATGAAGTCGCGCCGGCTCATGCCGCCGCGCTTTAGCATCTCTTCCAACTGACGTAGGGTCTTCATTTTGCAGGGCCTCCCTGATTTCCATGGCAATGAGACTACCATCTATGTGGGTATTTTCCACCTTGGTCTAAGGGGAATACCAGCTGATCTCCAAGACGTGAAGGGTTGAGACGACAAGCATGGCTGCACCGAGAACGCCGACTGAGAAGCCGACCAACAAAGTGCTGGCCAAATGGAGCCTGCTTTTCGTCTCGGGCTACTTGATCTTCGCCTGGCTGTCGGGCGGTTGGCCCTTCGAGCGAGACGAGTGGATAGGGTTCTTCTATCCTGCTGGCCTGGACGACCCGGCCGCCGTCGAGCGCAGCGGCTACTATCTCAGCCTGGAGGCCTGCCGTGCGGACATGCTGGAGCAGGCGAACGCGCAGGGCGGGCAGGGGAGTGACTATCTCTGCGGCCTGAATTGCGACGCCCGCCTCGACGAAAGCACACCCGAGGACTGCGTGCGACAGGCACGCTAGGGCTGTCGGGAAACAGGATACGCGCGAACGAAGTCCATGATGGCGTCGATCACCGGCTCGGCTACAGGTATGTCCGGCACCGCATAGGTGGCGAGATTCAACGCCGGGTCGCTCGGCGCCTCTTTCAACACGTGATTGACCCCCTCGATAATGGCCAGCCTGCCGCCGGTCGCCTCAGCAAGCGTCTTGGCATCGGCGGTGGTCGTCTGGAGGTCGGTCGTGCCTTGGATCACGAGCGTCGGAACGGCAGCGGCCCTGGCCAGCTTCGCAGGATCGGCGGCCATAACCGAGATCAGAAAGCCCTCGAGGCTCGGATCGAAGAGCCAGGCGATAGCGGGATGAAAGTGCTTTCGGTCCACCGGCCGGCCACCTTCGAGTTCCCGGATTGCGGCGAGAGCTTGGTCCAGCAGGGGTGCATTGGCAGGGTTCGCCTCTAGCTGCGCCCGGAGTACATCGCCAAAGGCTCGGCCAGCGCCGGAGACAAGCAGCAGTCCGCAAACATCAGACTGCCCGATCGCTGCGGCCGAGACCATCAGCGCGCCCTCGGAGTGCCCCAACAAGAACACGCAGGGCGCACCCGTGGTGGCTCTCGTAACGCGAACCCAAAGCCGATAGTCCGCCGCGTAGCTTTCAACGGTAACCGAATTGGGATCGCCAGCCCCGGCACTGGCGAACATACCGCGCTTGTCGACCCGCAGCGTCGAAACACCCTGCGCGGCGAGTTGCTCGGCCAGGTGCTTGTAGGTGTTGGCGTTTACGCCCAGTGGGTTGTTTCCGTCACGGTCCGTCGGGCCGGACCCCGGCACGATGAGGATAACCGGAGCGCCTGGCCCGGCATCCAAGAGAAGGCCTGCAAGACCGTCTGCCTCAAGCTCCGTTTCGGCGATAGCTGTCGGTCCGCTGCTATCTTCTGCCGCGACCACACCATTCCCTCCAAGCCCGCCCAGAAACAGGAATGAGGCTAAGACAAACCACTTCATCGTTGCAGCATTCTCTCGGCCTACGTAACCGCGGCTAGCAGCTATCCAAGGCGTTGGTTGGACAGGACCCAAACTGTACCGATCACCCTAAGCGCTGAGCACCGCCGATCACAGCTCGCTGACCATCTTAGCTTGGTTCGACGGCAATCGATGTCCGCCATCGTTGCAATCTTGGTTGTATAATAGGTATTTTTATCATACCATTGTGTGGTTAATGGGCACCATTGGCGCGTTGCGCCGGAGCATCCGGCTCCCGCGATGCCGCTAATTGCTTGGGGGGACAAAGCGATGTTGAAGAGAGCTTCACTTGCCGTGGCAGCCGCGCTGCTACTGACGGCCCTTGCCGGCCGGGCCGAGGCGGTCGTGATGATCGACCCAGGACCCGTCGGTGGGCCATCGAATTCTCCGTTGGTCAGCGAGGAGCTGTTCCCCGGCGGCCAAACGACCTCGTTCCACTATGTCTTCGAAGACATGAAGCACGTGGAGGTCACGACCTGGGGATGGCTACTCCCCGACGACTTCGATCCCGGATCTTCTTTCGCCGTAGTATGGGTTTTCTACCTGACGGACATGTTCGGAAATGAAATCCCTGCCACCCGAGCAAGCGGTGATGAGATTGAGCCACAAGGCTTCTTGCGCAGCAGCAGCGCTGCTCCGATCATCGCGCACGACTTCTTTATCGAGATGACCCCGATTTTCGATTCGACCGCGCCTCTGAACCTCCCCGTCAATATAATTGTGGACGGCATCGTCGGGGAATGGGTGGCGCTGCCAGAGCCGGCGGCCATTACGCTGTTCGGTTTCAGCCTCTTGGGGCTAGGCTTGGCAGGTCTTCACGGGGCCGGACGGCGACGGAAGAAGATCGCCGGCTAAGCAGCAGCTGGCGCAAGCTTTTCCTGGATTAGGAGCCCCGCCTGCCGATGTGGCGGCGGAAGACCTCTTCCAGGTACTCGCTGCTATTGCGGCCGACCAGGGTGGCCTGCCGGTTGCCCTCGCCATCGAACAGCAGCAAGGTCACATGGCTGACGCCGTGCGAACGGGCCAGGCTGCTGCCTTTGGTGGTGCGGGTGTTGGCGACGACGTACTGCAGCTCGTCGTCGTCGAATGCGGAGAGCGCCTTGCGTGTCTCACGCTGCAGGGCGGCGCAATGAGAGCACTGCGGGTCGTGGATCTGAACCACGGTCGGGATGCCGTTGCCGATCTGGGTGAAATCGTCTTCCCGGATGGTGGCCTGAACCTCCTCGACCAGGTACCAGCCGAGACCACCGGCGGCAGCGGTTCCCACAACCGCGAGCGCGGCCGTGCGCATTGCGTCGCGCCGGCTGAACATGTTGCGGGGCTTCTTTGCGCTTGCCTGCGCCTCGGCGGCTGGCGCCCCGGCCGGTGCAGCCGCGGTCTTGCGGCCTTTGTTGGCTTTGGCCCTGTGCTTCTGTCGCTTCATGCTGCTCGCAACCCCCAATTGTGCCAATGACTTAAAGCGCTGGGCGCAGCTCTGCCCCCAAGCGCATCCACGCACGACCACTGGAAATTATCACGACTGGCCAAGGGCTCTCGTTCAAGTTCGCGGGGCCTCCGTTCACGTTTCCGTGTCATCGACACGAGTATTCGGCTTTGAGCCTCGGCTCAGCCGTTAACCGTTAACACCGTTCGCAACAAACAACGCCAGCCAGACGGTGGGCTCGTCGGGCGCGGTCCAGGCGACCCGGTGCCGTAGGTGCGGGGCAAGGTAGAGGTAGTCGCCGGGGCCGAGCAGCCGGTCTTCCGTTTCGCCGTCCAGGCGCAGGCGGGCCTGCCCGCGCAGCACCATGACCCACTCGCCGTCGTCCTGGTCATACCAATAGCCGGGTGGCGAGGCCTGACCGTGGGAGACGATGCGCTCCAGGCGCAGGCCCGGCCGCTCCAGCAGGACCTCGATGTGCTCTTCGTCGGCGGGCTCGGGGAGCGTCGCGAAGAGGTTGAGAAGAGGGGGGACTGGTTCGCTCATCTTATCTCATGTTGCGGTTCGGCGTCTGAGCGCTTGGAGCAGCGGATGGAGGACGATGCCGGCGAAGTCGGTCGCGACGTGGGCGATAGTATTGGCCAGCAGATCGCCGTGCCAGAGGAAGAAGAGGGTGAGCGCTGCGCCGGAGATGGTCGTGGTCAAGGCCGGCCCGATACCCCAGAGCGGGATATGCGCCAAGCCGAAAAGCAGCACGATGGCAACGACCGCAGCCGCAAGGCCGGCCAGCAGCGCCTGACCGAGCAGCAGGCTAGGGAGGGAAGGAGAGCCACCCGCAGGCCGACCGCCGAGGAGTGCGATAAGCGGCGGCCCGGCAAGGGCCAGCAGCAAGCCGACAAGCGTCGCCGTTTCGAGCATGGCTGGCTGCGCCTATGGACCTGTTGGCTGAGATGAAGGCAATTCTGCTTCTCGCTCGGCTTGGCGAAGTCAATCTTGACATCCTTCGCCAAGTCCATGGCGCCGCTTCGGCCCACTCAACCACGTTCAAGGCTTGCGGGTATCGTCCCACCAGGAAAGCGTCAACGGCCGTGCGCAGGCCATTGCGGACTGCCGACGGCAAAGCATAGAAATCGGCATGCGCAGTGAAACGGAGATGGTCGCCTACGCGCTGGAGGTGGAAGCCGAGCTCTTGCCTTGGATTCCCGAACTCTTGGCCGACTTCGAAGAACTCGGCAGCAACACGACGTTGATTGTCGAGGGATTGCAGGGTCTCCATCTTACGCCATCGGCCAGGGTATTCGATCTCGGCTGCGGCAAAGGTGCCGTCTCTCTGGCCATTGCCAGGACAGTTGGCTGTCGTGTCGAGGGTATCGAGCTGTTCGAGCCTTTCGTTCAGACCTGCGTAGAGCGGGCGGCGGCGGCTGGTCTCTCAGACCTCTGCCGTTTTCACCATGGAGATGTCCTCAAGCTTGCCAGCCGAGTGGAGCCCGCGGACGCCGCCGTGCTTGCCGCATTGGGTGACGTTTTGGGGCCACCGGAAACGACAGTCGCAGTGGTGCGCCAATTCGTGCGTCCCGGCGGACATATGCTGCTCTACGACGGCTATGTGAAAGATGGCGGCGCCCGAGGCGCTCCCGGTTTCGAGGCAGCCACCTCGCGCGCCGAGGCCTTGCAGAGGCTGCAGACGCACGGTGATCTCTTGACCCGAGAGATCATAGATCAAAGCGACTTGCCAGCCGCTTACGCCCGCGAGGTCGCTCAAATCCAACGACGTGCCAAAGCACTGGCGGAGCGGCATCCCGATTTGAAAGCCGAGCTGATCCGCTACGCGGACGATCAGAGGCGCGCCTACGCCTACATGGAAGAGAACTACGTCCCGGCGCTCTTCGTTCTACAGCGCGGTGCTTAGGTGGTCGCGCAACAACCAGGATCAGCGAGACCTTAGGCGGCGAAGTCTATGAGCGATTCGAAACTCGATGTGCCGAACGGCCTGTCCATCCAGAAGACTCACACGGATCGAGATGGTCGTACGCACTTCATCGATGAGACCATCCCCTTCACCGGCCAGGAAGGCCCGCTTAGAATCACATCTCCCCTTCCGGCAACGAGCATCAGCTTCCGCCGGACACCGGGCGACTTCAGCTTCGACTTCCACCACGCGTCCCGCCGCCAGCTGGTGCTGGTGACCTCCGGCGGCCTGGAGATCACGGTCGGCTCCGGCGAGACGCGCGTCTTCCGCCCCGGCGATATCCTCTCGCTTAGCGACACCTGGGGCCAGGGCCATGTCAGCCGTGCGATGGACGGCAAGCCCTTGACTGCCGCGTTCGTCAACCTGGACGACGAGGTACTGATCGACCGCCGCGAAGCCACGGAGCCGCCGGACGAAAGCGGCGTCGACTTTCTGCACAATCAGGAGACCGAAGGCGGCGTCTCCTTTTTCCAGCGCAAGCGGCTGCCCTTTGTCGTCCGCCGGCCTGAGGGCCGGGCCACCGACGACATTCCGCTCGCGGCCTTCCAGTTCGCTTGGGCAGCCGGCGATCTGGCCTACGACTGGCATCCCGCGCCGCAGCGGCAGATCGTGCTGGTGCTCACCGGCGGATTGGAGATGGACTACGGCGACGGCTCTTCGGCGATGGTGCCGCCCGGCGGCTTTCTTGTGGGCGAGGACACCAAGGGCCAGGGGCACATCACCCGCGCGCTCGACGGCGCACCGCGCCTGTCGCTCTTCGCCCACCTCGCTGAAAATGTGCAGACCTCAGAATGGATGACAAAGTAATGCAGAGTGCAGAAACAATTCGCAGCGTCGGCGTCGTCGGCGGTGGGCTGATTGGGCTGAGCTGGGCGGCGCTCTTTGCCGCGCGTGGGCTGGAGGCGCTGGTCTACGACCCCGATCCCGCCGTGGAAGATGAGCTTGAGACCTTTGTCGCGACTGCCCGGCCGACGCTTACCGAAATCGGCTTGGCGGAGACCGAGGCACCGACCATTGCGCCGCGCTTCACAACGGACCTGGCCGAGCTGGCGGCTGTGGACTTCGTGCAGGAGAACGTGCCCGATCGCATCGAGATCAAGCGGCAGACGGTCGCCCTGCTCGAAGAGGTGATCGGCGAGGAGGTCGTCATCGCCTCCAGCACCTCCTCGCTGCTCGCCTCCGACATTCAGGCCGAGGCGAAGCGTCCGAGCCGCATCCTGGTCGGCCATCCGATGAACCCACCGCATCTGGTGCCCCTGGTGGAACTGGTCGCCGGCGAGGCAACCTCGCCGGACGCCATGGACCTGGCCGAGGCCTTCTACCGGCGCCTGGACCGCATCACCGTCCGAGTGAAGAAGGAAGCCGTCGGTCATATCGCCAATCGCCTGAGCTCGGCGCTCTATCGCGAGGCGGTGCATATGGTGGCGGAAGGCATCGCCAGCGTCGGCGACATCGACAAGACGATCGCCTATGGCCCCGGCCTACGTTGGGCGCTGATCGGCCCGCACTTGATGTACCACCTTGGCGGCGGGAAGGGCGGCCTGCGCCACTATCTCGAACATCTCGGGCCGACGCAGGAGGTGCGCTGGCGCGAGCTCGGCACGCCCAGCCTGACGCAGGAGGTGAAAGACCTCCTGCTGGCAGGCGTGGCCGAAGAGCTGCAGGAGCAGGACGCCGAGACACTGGCCGCGCGCCGCGACGCCGCTTTGGTGGAGCTGCTGCGCACCAAGCAACGCCACGGGTTCTGACCAGCCGTCCTTCGAAAGCGAGCCCGTCTTGCGTTGGGAAGGAAAATCTACTGTGCGCGACCTGCGCCGTCGTGCAGCCAGCTTTCCAACTCCGTACTTCCGGGGCCGTCTCGTTTGACCGCGTAGTAGACAAGCCGAAGGTGCCGATCTTCGTCGACTGTCAGGATCGTATGCTCGAATTGCACGGTACCGATAGTCTCGATGACCATATGGCGGACGCCATGACAGGGGGCATGGATGTCTTGTGCTTCCCACCATGTTCTGAAATCGGAATCGATGTCGCAGAGGGCCGTAACCAACTCGACGACATCGGGATCATTGCGTGCCCGAGCGAAATCCCGCCGAAAGCTCGACAGCATTTGCTGAGCTTGTTCGCTCCAGGGCGTCAAGAGTCGGCGCATGAGCGGGTCGGTAAAGAGCATCCAAAGCATGTTTCGGCGATCCGCGGCATGCGAGGAAAAGCGGAAAACGCGGTCGGCAGCGGGATTGAAGGCCAGTACATCCCAGCGGAGGTTCATGACGTAGGATGGGGATGTCGCGAGATCGCCCATCAAGCGATGAATCAATGGCGGGACGATGCACCAGGTTTTTCCTGGTTCAGAGGGCGGGCGATCGAGCGCCAGGAGGAACAGATGCCGTCGTTCAGTTGCATCTAGCTTGAGAGCTTTTGACAGACGATCGAGAAACGCAGTTGAAACCCCAATACTGCGCCCCTGTTCCAACCACGTGTACCAAGTCAACCCGACACCGGCCAAAGCGGCGACCTCTTCGCGTCGCAATCCAGGTGTACGCCGCCTCTTGCCCAATGGGAGCCCGACTTCCTCAGGCGAAATGCGCTCTCTTCGGCTACGCAGAAATGCTGCAAGCTCCGGGCGCGTGCGGTCGAGGCTTCGAGACTCAGTCATGCAGTTACCAAAAGTAATAGCATAAAGAGCTAAATTGTAACCCCATAACGTACCGGCGACAATGCTGAACGCCCGCCGCTGATCCTGCGCGCGGGCGCTCTCTCAAAGCACGTCACGAGGTCGCCAAGGTGCCAAACAACAGCAGTTTCCCCGTCTATCTGATCGCCATCGGCGCCTTTTCCCTCGGTATGGCGTCATACGTCACGGCGGGCCTGATACCGATGATCGAAGCGTCGTTCTCGGTCTCGGTGGCAGTGGCCGGGCAGTTGGTCACTGCCTTCACGCTCGCTTGTGGTCTTGGCTCACCCGTAATCGTGGCCGCCATGCCAGCCAATGGCCAGCGGATCGGCCTGCTGATGGCCCTTGCGCTGTTTGTCTTCGCGAACATCGGGAGCGCCGCAACCGGAGACTTCACGACCCTCATGGTCTGGCGGGCGGTGGCCGGGATTGGCGCAGGCGTATACCTCGCAACCGGTATCTCTGCGGCCACGGCACTTTCCCGGCCGGAACGTCGCGGCAAGGTCATTGCCCTGATCATGGGCGGCATGGCCAGCGGGGTCGTGCTCGGCGTGCCGATCGGGCTGTTATTGGCCGAGCGTCTAGGCTGGCAAGCCGCCCTGTGGCTCGTTGCCATACTGGGGTTCGTGGCTCTGATGGGACTCATGCTCAAGCTGCCTCGGCTCCCCGCAGTGGCAGCCAGTTCAATGACCCGCAGACTCGCTGTTCTGGCCGATGGCTATGTGATGGCAATCCTCATGGTCTCGTTTCTGGCAGCCGTCGCGAGCTTGGGCATGTACACGTTCATTGCATCCCTGCTGACGCACCCGAAGTACGGAGCCGTTGGCTCGGTCACGCCCTATCTATGGGTCTGGGGACTCGGCGGCGTTCTGGGCAGCTTTCTAGTTGGCCCGCTGGTAGACCGGCTGAATGCACCGGCGATAACCCTGGTCATCATGCTGGCCCTATCGGTGTCGCTGTTGCTCCTTCCCTTGGCCGCCGCGACGAGTGCCTGGCTCGTGATGCTGCCCATTGCCGTATGGGGCGCGGTTGGCTGGGCACTTCAGGTTCCGCAGAAAAACGAGCTACTCTTGGCCCGAGACAGGCAAGGAGACGGCAATCTTGCCGTCGCTCTCAACGAGTCGGCGCTCTACTTGGGAAGCGCCATCGGCGCAGCCGCGGGCGGAGTCCTGCTTTTCTTACAGATGCCCATCTGGACCCTTGCTGGATCTGCAGGCGCCATCGCCGCGGTGGGGGCTCTGTTGCAAGTCGCGATCTTGCGCAGGTCGAGAACGCTGGATGAACCGCGCATTCCCAAGCCCATCCGATGAACCCGCCGCGACGCCGCTTTGGTGGAACTCCTCGAGACCAAGCGGAAACACGGTTTCTAGCGTGCGACCCTAACCGGCGTCCGGCGGCATTTGAGCCTCGATCCAACCGCGGACTTTCTTCAAGACCGCGCCCATATGCGAGACGCCTTGCGCATCCGCCATGGCGTGGTCTCTATCCTCGAGTTCCCAGTAGGTTAGGCGATGCTCTTGTCCTGCCGCGACAAAGGCATCCCGAGCGGCGCGCGCGGCCTCGACCGGTGCCGATCGATCGTCGGCACCCTGCACAATGAGAACCGGAACGTTCGACGTCAGCAGGTCGTCAGAGTACCGACGATCGAGAGCGTCCCGCCACCAGTCGTAGGAGACGCCGCTGAGGACGCCTTCAGCGCTCAGGTCGTTCCGAATCTCGTCGAACACGGCCTGCATGCGCTCGGCCACGGGCGGCGGCACCACCAGCGGGAAGAACTCCGCCATAGTGAGGCCGGTGCCCGTCGAGAAGACGACGACCGCATCCGCGTCTTCGGCTTGGTGGGAGAGGATCGATACGACGGCGCCACCCTCGGACCCACCGAAGAGGACGAGATCACTGTCCAAGAGACCGCGCGCCCTGAGGTCGTCGAAGACCGCCTGGGCGTCGGCCACACGCTGACTGACTGTGTGGTTTTCAAGATAGGCTCTAGAGCAGTCGGCCGTCGGATCCACCGGCGCATCGTCGGGCGCTACCCCATACTTCTCGATCGTCAGAACCGCGTAGTCGGACAGAATCTCTGCCAACATGCGAATGGACGAACTCGCGCGGGCCGGCGCGCAGCCCGATCCCTGCGCGACCAGGACGATTCGGTTCGCGCGGTCCTGCACGGCGTTGGACAGCGTCCAGTGGACACGAGAGCCATCAGAACGGGCTGTCGTGCCGACCATGTCGCCGGCCGCAGCGCTTCCAACGGCCGCATAAGCCATGCCTACGAGCAAGGCGACGGAGATGAAAAAGTGTTTCGGCTTAATGGGATGAGGTCCAAATCAAGATAGTGTCGACCAAGTCGCCAAAGCCGTAGCTGACGCACCGCACGTCGGCAAGCGCTGCGCCGGGAAAAACAAAGAGATCGTCGATGACGACGATCTCTTTGCTCCCATTGAAGGCCGCTGTCAGCGCTGATCGGCGCGGCGGAAGGCCCCTTGCACGATGCGGTCGATCACCATGGCTACGAAGAGGATGGCCAGCCCACCGAGAAGGCCGGGGCCCTTGGCCGCGAACTGCAGCGCTTCGAGGATAACCTGGCCGAGCCCGCCACCGCCGATCAGCGAGATGATCACCACCATCGAGAGACACATCAGGATGGTCTGGTTCACACCGGTCATGATCGAGGGCAGGGCGAGCGGCAGCTCGACATCCTTCAGCAACTGCCAGCGGGTGGCGCCGAATGCGGTCGCGGCCTCCTTGATGTTCGCCGGTACGCCCCGCATGCCGAGGGCCGTCAAGCGGATCACCGGCGGCATGCCGAAGATGATCGTGGCCAAGATGCCCGGCGGGTTACCCGTCCCGAAGAAGGCGATGATCGGGATGAGGTAGACGAAGGCCGGCAAGGTCTGCATCAGGTCCAGCACCGGCTCGGCGAACTTGTAGGCGCGTTGCGACTTGCCGAACCAGATGCCGAGCGGGATGCCCATGACCACGCAGAGCACAACAGCCGCACCGACCAGGGCGACCGTCTCCATCGCGATCTCCCAATAGCCGAGGAAGGCGATGTAGGCGAGCGCGGCCGCGGTGAAGATGGCGACGCGTGGCCCGGCGGAGCGCCAGGCGACCACGAAGATCACCGCCATGACCACGGGCCAGGGTGTGCCGATGAGGGCGAGGGAGATCCCGTCGAGCACCTGCCGCACGCCGAGCACGATGCCATCAAAGGCGCCGGCACCGCCGCGCGCGGCATCATCGATCACGCCCTCCAACCAACGGGCGGTATCCGAATAGGTGTCCGGGTTGGCGGGGAAGGCGGTCATCCAATCCGGCACGCCCTCAATCGTGAAACGATAGACCGTGAGCGGCACAATGACGAGGCCAAGCCCGAGCCCCATCGCGAGATTGCGGACCGTACGGCCCGAGGCGACCTCGTCCGGCGAAACACGCCAGCGGGTGTATTGCTTCTCGTAGACCACGTTGCCCCAGAGTCCCTGCACCACGCGCAGAAAGATCAGCAGCGCAAGGCCGGTGAGCAGGATCATGTTGGCGTCCGCAGCGGCCGCTTCGGCGGTCTCGCGACTGCGCTCGGCCGCGCGCATCAGGTTGTTGCCCAAGGTCTCGAAGCGGGAGCCGTCTTCGCCGGCTGCGGCAGCAGCCGCGGCACGATCGAGAAAGTCTTGCGCCCGGGCGGCCTGCCGCTCGGCCTGCGCCAGCGCGTCGGCGCCTAGGTCGCCCCAAGCGCCGCGGCCGATCTGCACGTAAGCGATGATCTCAAGGATGAGAAAGCCCCAGAACATCCCCCAAATGCCGCGCGCCGCGGCCCAGAAAGGACCGAACAGCGCGGCAGCGAGGTTGAACACGCGCGGTATGGAGCCGGTCGTGTCGTGGATCTTATGGAAGGCGTGGGCGTAGTAATCGGCGTTCGGGCCAGCGAAGTCGGCGATCGAGGCATCGAGCTCGGCGCGATCGACCTCGATGTCGCGCACGGCTGCGGCGCGGGGCTGCTCTTCGGACAGCGGGGTGGGATCGAGCTGTTCTGCCGTGCTCATGACGCGCCTCCCTGAATGCCGCGTAGCAGCCGGGTCTTGGTGATGACGCCGACGTCCTGTCCGCCTTCCTGCACCACGAGCGGATGATCGGAATTCACCGAGATGTCGATCAACGAGTCGAGATCGCTTTCACCGGAGACGCGGACCGCATCGGCCGACGGATGGGCGTGGCCGTTGGTCAGAGGCTCCATGATCGTGTGAGCCCGCACGAGCTTCAGGCGCGAGATGCCCTGCACGAACTCGCGCACGTAATCGTCTGCGGGTTGTGTCACGATCTCTTCCGGCGTGCCGATCTGGACGATTACCCCGTCCTTCATGATGGCGATGCGGTGGCCGATGCGGATCGCTTCGTCGAGATCGTGGGTGATGAAGAGCGTCGACTTGTTGAGGTCGCGCACCAGCACCTTGAACTGATCCTGCAACTGCAGGCGGATCAGCGGGTCGAGGGCGGAAAAGGGCTCATCCATCAGGAGAATTTCAGGATCGCTGGCCAGCGCGCGGGCAATGCCGACGCGCTGCTGCATGCCACCGGACAGCTCCCGCGGCAGCCGATCTTCATAGCCGGTCAGGTCGACCAGCCCGAGCGTGTGGTCCGAGATCGCCCAGCGGCGCGATTTCGGAACTTTGCGAATTTCCAGGGGGTAGGCGACGTTTTCGCGGACCGAGCGATGGGGCATCAGCGCCATGTGCTGAAACACCATCCCGATGTGGCGCGCCCGCATCTCGCGCAGGTCCTTGGGGCCCATGGCGCTCACGTCCTCGCCCAGCACGCGGATGGTCCCCGCGGTGGGCTCGATCAGACGGTTGACGTGGCGCACCAGCGTGGACTTGCCCGAGCCCGACAGGCCCATGATGCAGAAGATCTCTCCGCGGGCGACCGAGAAGCTGGCGTCGCGGACGCCGATCACGGTCCTGAACTCCGCCAGGGCCTCGGCCTTGGTCAGGCCACGTTCCTTCGCGGCGACAATGGTTTCTTGGGCGCGGTCACCGAAGACCTTCCAGACGCCCGACAGCTCGACAACGTGTTCGACCATTCCGCCCACCCCTGGCTAGACAAAGCCCAATACGGAATGGCTGCGGGGAGGGTCCCCCGCAGCCACAATCATGTCAGTCAGTTGGTCTTGGCGGTCAGCCACTCGAGAACGACGTCCTCGTTGTTGGCCACCCACTCCCGCGCGAACTCTTCGACATCCTGGTCTTCGACGGAGAGCGCATAGCCGGCGCGGCTGAGCACCTCAGGCGGCATTTTGTAGTTGTCGAGCATGGCCGCCACCTCGGGGAACTTGTCGCGGACTTCGGCGGCATAGTGCAGGTGCAGGGTCGCGCCCTTCCATGCGGTCGAGGCCTGGGACTTCTCGAGCCAAGCCGGGTCATCGGTCGGCTGGACGATTGTCCAGGTCGCCGGATCGTGCGGCGGCTCATCCAGGTAGACGAGATCGTAGGCCACGAAGATGAAGTGCGGCTCATAGCAGAAGCCCATCCAGGGCTCATCCGCGGTCGCTGCCGCGCCGAGCTCGCCCCAGGCCACGGTGCCGTCGTATTCCTTAAGGTCCATGGTCTGATCGTAGCCGTAGGACTTGGCGCGGATCTTCTCGATTACCGTGGAGGCCCAACCCGGGGCGCCGATCCAAACCTCAGGCATGCCGTTACCGTCCTTGTCGAAGACGGCCATCTTGTCAGGGTCGGTCAGGTCGTTGATCGAGGTGATGCCGTAGGTGTCGGCGGTGTGCTTGGTGACACACATGCCCTGCACCGCCTGCACCGGGTTCTCGTTCATAACGACCGAGCCGTTTTCATTGACGTACTTGTTGTGCAGATTGATTTGGTTAGGCAGCCAAACTTCCGGATGCAGGTGCATCGAGCCCGTATCCATCGCTTCGAAGATGATCGGGTTGGTGCCGTTCTGAAGCTCGACCTCGAGGCCGAAGTTGTCTTCGATCACGACCTTGAGAATATTGGAGGTCGCGTTGGCCGCCGGCCAGTTCGGCACGCCGAGCACGAGATCGGCCGCCTGCGCGGCGCTGGCAGAGCCGAGCGCCACCAGCGCGGTCAATGCGAGAACTTTTCCTTTGAACATAGCTAAGCCTTCTCCCTGTTGGTCGATAGGATTATGCGAACGTGGCACTCGACCGGTGGGCCACGTCTGAAGGCATGGCCGCATAAGGATCGGCCATGCCGTTGGATGAGAACGCCACGCAGGCGCTCACCAGAACATCCAAACTGTCGTAAAGAGGCACCGATGCGGCGATCTGCTTAGACAGCAAGGAAAACTCAGTACAGCAGATGCAAATGGCAGCGGCACCGTTTGCGGCCATCTCGTCGGCCGCGCGATTCACGATCGTGCGGGCGGCCTCGCTCGGGCCGTTGGCCTTGATGTCTCGGATAGCGGAGAGCAGCGCAGGCTGATCCGCCGCGTAGACCGGCCGCAGCCCCCGCGCAGCGAGCGGCGCTTCGAAGACCTGGGTCTGCTGCAGGGCCGGGGAGCCGAGCAGCCCGATGCGCCCGCCCGAGCCCGTCCGGGCAAACCCAGCATCGCAGCTCAGCTCCAGCATGTTCAGGAAGGGAACGTCGGTGGCGGCGGAGATTTGCGGGGCATAGAAGTGCGCGGTGTTGCAAGGCATCGCCAGAGCTTCGGCGCCGCCAACGACCAGCCTCCGCGCCATGTCGATAAGCACTGGCGCAGGGTTTTCGCCCGTCCCCTCGACGATGGCGGCAATCCGCGACGGCACTTGGGAGTTGCTGTCGACCAGGAGCGGGATGTGATCGGCATCGTCCTGCGCCGTCACCGCAGCCAGCATCTTCTGCATGAAGAGCACGGTCGCCTCTGGGCCCATGCCACCGAGAACGCCGATGCGACGCAAGCGCCCAGTCATCTGACCGTCTCCGGGGCCGGCTTTCCCGGCGTAACGTGGCTCTGGCACCATTGCATAGGGCGTCTCTTACTCCGCCGCTTCCATGATCGGGCCGCTGTAGTCGAAGGCTGCCGTATAGCCGAACAGGGCAACCGACCCGCCGGTGTGAAGGAACACGATGTTCTCGTCGCCTGCAAAGGCGCCCTTGCGGGTCAGGTCGATCAGACCGGCTGCGCCCTTGCCGGAGTAGACCGGGTCGAGCAGGATCCCCTCGAGGCGCGCGAACATCTCGATCGCCTGCAGACATTCCTTGGTGGGAATGCCATAGCCTTCGCCGACGTAGTCGGTGTTGGCGACCACGTCTTCACGCTGCACAACGCCGGGACAGCCGAGCTTCTCGGCGGTCGCCAGGGCGAGGTTGTAGACGTTTTCTTCCTGCTTTGGCTTCGGCGCACGGACGCCGATGCCCAAGAGCGGAATGTTGGCGTTGATCGCCTTCAGGCCGACGACCAATCCGGCCTGCGTTCCGGCGCTGCCAGTCGCGTGCACGATCCGGTCGATCAACAGGCCCATGGCGTTGGCTTGCGAGACCAACTCCATCGCAGCGTTGGCATAGCCGAGCGCCCCGGTCGGGTTCGAGCCGCCGCCGGGGATGGTGTAAACCTTGCGCCCGGCCGCGCGGAAAGTCTCGGCGACCGTCTCCATTTCGGCGTTCATGTCCAGCCCGCCGGGTCGTTTCTCGGCGGTGGCGCCATGCAGGAAGTCGAGGAAGACGTTGCCGTTGTGATTGTAGTTCGGGTCGTTCGATCCTGTGCGGTCCTCCAGCAGGATGTGACAGTCGATGCCCAGACGCGCCGCAAAGGCCGCCGTTTGCCGCGCGTGATTCGACTGGGTGGCACCCTGCGTGATCACCAAGTCGGCACCCTGCTCGAGGGCTTCCGCCATCAGGAACTCAAGCTTGCGGGTCTTGTTGCCGCCGGTGGAGAGGCCCGTGCAGTCGTCCCGCTTGACCCAAATGCGCGGCCCTCCGAGCGCTTCCGACAGCCGGTCCATAGGCTCAAGGGCGGTCGGCAGATGCGCCAGGCGCACTCTTGGGAAACGTGAGACGTGCATGTGAACCCCCTGCAGCGGAAAGAATAACACAATGAGCTATTGGTCGATGGCCTCCCGTCAAATAAAATTTTCTCTAACATTATGCGCGAACGGCATAAAGAGGGTGATGTGAGAATCGATTGGCTGGAGGATCTGGTTGCGCTGCTCGACAACGGGGGCGTCGTTGAAGCCGCGCGGGCCAGGAACATAACGCAACCGGCTTTCTCCCGTCGCATCAAGGCCTTGGAAGAGGTTCTGGGCTTCGATTTGATCGACCGCAGCGTCAAGCCGAGCGGTCCGACACGCGCCCTGAGGGACCACCGGGAGCAGGTCCGGCGAGTTGCAACAGAGCTTCGCCAACTCCTCTCCGTTATGCGGAATGAGCAAAAAACCGGCGCCCGGCAGATGATCATCGCCAGCCAGCACGCCATCACCACCTCACTCGGCACCGCAATCGTCAAGTCCGCGTCGGAACGGAGCAAGGCCCATATCCGTCTGCGCTCGGCCAATCTGGCGGAGTGTGAGGCCCTCTTGGCCACCGGCCAGGCTGACATTTCCCTGACCTATCGGAGCAAGGAGGACGACGCCGGTGCGACGCCGGAGTTTCTCTCAGAGCTGGTGATCGGGGAGGACACGTTGCTACCGGTTTGCGGCGCCGCTTACGCGCGCAACCTGATGTGGGGGTTCCACAACGGGAGCTTGAAGGTCGTGAGCTACCCGGCCGACGTGTTCCTCGGCACGATCCTGGCCCGCCACGTGCTCGTTCATCTGGAACGAACCTGCACGTTGGATGTGGTCGCCGAGACTGCTCTGACACCGGCCGCCCTGCAGCTCTCCAAGTCGGGACTCGGCGTTGCCTGGGTTCCGGAAGCGCTGGCCCGGCCCGAGCTTGACCAAGGCGACATGGTCGATCTGCGCGCGGAGCTTGGCTGCGTCGAGATGGAACTGGTCGCGCGGCGCCGGGCGGTCACGAGACACGCGGCCGTCCTGGAGTTCTGGGGAAGCCTGATGGACATGGCCGGACTGTCTCGTTCGGAAGAGCGCGCTGTACTGGAGAGCGCGCCACGGTCACTATTTCTGCACGAAGATCGATAGGGAGGGGATCATGAGCGAAGATCTTGCCGTCAAGGAAGCGGACGATCGCTTCTTTTCCGCACTAGGCGCCATGTTCACGGGCGATGTGGCACCCATGGAGGATTTGTGGTCACACGCCGAAGACGCCGTCTACATGGGTCCGGTGCCGGGATTGCTTCACAAAGGGTGGAAAGCCATCGACGAAGACTGGCTTCAGCAGGGCAAGATGAAGCTCGGTGGCTCCATCCAAGTCCTGGAGCGCCACATCACGGTGGGGGGCGAGCTGGCCGTGGTCCACACGCTTGTGAAAACGACGGGCCAAGACCCCGAAGACGCAGCCGGCCAGTTCACCATTCGCGGCACCAATGTCTTCCGCAAGGAAGGCGGCACCTGGAAGCTGATCGCGCATCACTCGGACCCCTTGCCTTACGTGCACGTTTAGGCAAGCTCTCACCGCCCATGGTTGAGGGCAGAGTCCAGGTACAGATGACCTGGCCGGACTTAGGGGGTTACAGGTGACGGACAGCCGATTCACCCAGGATGATGTCGATCGGATCGTCAAAACGTTCCGGGAGACTCTACTCGACATCCCGGAAGAGCGCTTCGACGACTGGCTCGCGCATTGGACCGAGGATGCGCGGCTCATGCCCCCAGGCATGGCCGACGTGGTCGGTCATGCCGCGCTCAAGCAGTGGATGTCTGCCTGGCCTGCCGTCAAGCGCTTTGACGTGTTGGACACGGACGTCGAGGGCGAGGGCGATCTGGCGGTCTTGGTTTGTCACTTCACCCGCGTTCTGGCCGCAGCCGACGGCGGCGAAGTCGAGCAGTACGGCCGGCAGGTTCTGAAACTGCGCCGACAGCCCGATGGGCGATGGCTGATCGCGGCTGCCATCTTCAATGCCGACCACCGCTCCAGAGCGACGTAACAACCCAGCCACTATTCCTTACCCAGGCAACGTTCGGAGCGGAAGACATGCCAGAGGCGAACTGTAACGGGGACGCCGCGGTCCTGCGTCGAAGTCCGTGCCGAAGACTGCGGTCGCATCAGGGCCAAGGAGCCGAAGCTTTGTGTCACTTCGTCGGCAAGCGGCTTGCCACCAGTGCGTTGCTGCTGACCATCGCCATGGGGATGCTCAGCGCCGTCGGCGCACGCGCCGACCAAGCGAATGTAACTATGATCCTCGCAACCGGCGGAACGATCGCCGGCAAGCAAGCTGCTGCCGGGCAGCCCGGCTATGTATCCGGTGCGGACTCGGTCAAGAGTCTCATCGAGGCCGTTCCGGAGCTCAAGGAGGTGGCCGACGTTGAGGGCAAACAGGTCTCGGACGTCGGCAGCCAGAACATGGACGCGAAACTGTGGCTCGAGCTCCTGCGCGCCACGAGCGAAGCGCTGGCGCGGCCAGAGGTCGATGGCGTGGTCATCGCCCACGGCACCGACACCATGGAAGAGACCGCCTACTTCCTCAATCTGACGCTGAAGAGTGACAAGCCGGTGGTTCTGGTGGGCGCCGTACGGCCGGCGACCGCGCTCAGCGCCGATGGCCCGATGAACATCTACAACGCCGTGGTGGTGGCCAGTTCGGCCGAGGCGCGCGGCCTTGGCGTGCTGGTGGTGATGAACGACGAGATCCACTACGCCGCCGAAGTGACCAAGACCAACACCACCAACCCGGACACCATGAAATCGCCGAACAGGGGGCGGGCCGGCGTCTGCGACACCGGCGAGTGCGTGTTCTTCTCACCCACGACCAAGCGGCATACCACCAACAGCGCGTTCTCGATCGGGGACAACGTGGCGAGCCTGCCTTATGTCGCCGTCGTCTACGCCCACGCCGGCATGACGGCTGCGCCCATCAAGGGCGCACTCGACGCAGGCGCGAAGGGGATCGTGGTCGCCGGTGTGGGCGACGGCAACATGTCCGACGCGGCCCTGGATGCGCTCACCGCGGCTGCCAAGACAGGCGTGGTCGTGGTGCGCAGCTCTCGGGTCGGCAGCGGCGTTGTCCGGCGCAATATCGAGGTCGACGACGACACGCGCGGCTTCATCGCCGCGGAAGAGCTGAACCCGCAGAAGTCCCGCATCCTGCTTCAGCTTGCGCTGATGACAACCAACGACGTTGGAACAATTCAAGACATGTTCCACGCCTATTGAGATGCACCACGCGTCCCAAGCGATGTGGGATGACGGAGAGAGCGGGCGGCCTGCCGCCACAAGCCGCCCGCACCGGCTCTGCTATGTCTTCAAGGGACGCCCCAACACGGCCGAGACCGGCTTGCGCCAAAGATCGGCCAAGCGATAGGTGCTGCCGCCACCGTAGACGAAGAGCACGCCGCTGGCCGCCAGGAAGGCGATCTCGCGCTTGATGGCGTTGAAGTTGTCCCAGAGGGTCATGTCGGCGCTCATCTTTCCGATGCAGTACCAAACGACCATCATGAAAGCGGCAGCGGCTGCAATGCGCGTCAGATGCCCCGACGCCAAGACCGCGCCGACGACGATCAGCAGAATGGGCAGATCGACGAAGGACTTGATATGGTCGAAGCCGGCAAAGAAGCCACCCACCAGGAAGACGATCGCCACCGACAGGCGGAGCAGCAGCGCATAGGCGTCCCAGTTGACGGCATCCGGCGCGGCGCCCCGCTTCAGTAGACGCTGATCGAGCGAGTAGCGCCCCGAGCCCAGCGCGAAAAGGACGAAGCACATGCCGGAGAGGCCGATGTCTCGGATCTGCACAAGCAGGGCAGGGGAGAAGTAGGATGCCGTGTCGATGCTGGCGCCCGGCGCTGTGACGACGGGCAGGGCGATGACGAAGGACCAGAGCAAGAAGGCATAGATGAAGCTCAGGGCCCGCACGAAGAGGCCGGCCAAGAGAGCAATGCCCGAGAGCAGCTCGAAGGCCGAGAGCAGCATGAGGAAGACCAGCGGCGTTAGCAAAGCGGTCGGATCTGCGAAGAGGTACTGGTCGAAGAAGGCGTTGATATAGCCGTTGTCGGCGGTGTAGCGGGCGACCAGCGCATCGGCCCGCTCAGGGTCGAGGGCACGGGACAGCTTCCACCAGCCGCCCGAGAGAAAGACGGCGCCGAGGCCGAGGCGAAGAATGAGGGCGATGCTGTCGGCGTCGGACGAGGTCACGCTACGCGCAGGACTACCGAACAGCTTGGCGTTGGACAGCCCGCTGCGCAAAGAAGCGATGTTCATAGGGTATCTCCAAGATGATGTCGTGTTCGTTGCAAGCCGCGCCGGACGCGGCAGGAATCACGACAACGCTCTTGGAGGGCCGAGCTCCGGTTTCAGGGCCGGGGTCTTGTGCCGCTCCTGCAGCACCTCGTAGGTGATCGGTCGCGGCGCAAGGGCGGGCGGAGGACCGCCTGACAAGAGAGCGCTGGGACAGGCGCCGCCGCTACAGGCCTGTCGACTTTGCTCGTCGTCGTCGGGGCAGCCCGGACAGCTGGCGCTCCCACCGGTCGAGACCTCCATCTGTACGACGCTGCCGTATCCCGTATCGGCGAGCTGAGCACCGCTCCCAGTCGGGATGAATGCCAAAACCATCAAGGCCAGGGCGAAAGCGGCAGCGATGTGAAGAACTCTATCCAGCATGTGCCGCTCAGATCGGAGAGCGGCAGCGGTTTGAAAAGTAACGCCTTTTCACGCTCTTGCGAGGACCGGCACGCACTCACCGCATCGGCCCTCGACCGATTTTTCATAACACCGGTGATGCGATGGGAACCGCCTCCGCCGCCTGTGACCCAGGCCCCATCACACCGGGTAGGAGAGCGTCAATCGTCCTGAATGCGGCTTGCAATCACACGAACTTCGACCAGCGCCCCCACGCGCCTCAAGCCGGCGACCTCGACCGCCGTCCAGGCCGGATAGGGCTCCGTCAGATTGGCGAGGCGGACTCTGTCGAACAGCTCGAAATGGTCACGCAGGCCGACATGATAGCTGGTCATCTCGACCATCGCGCCGAAGGTCAGGCCGGCTTCCGATAGAACCAGCCCGATCTTCTCGAAGACGTTGCGAAACTGAACCTCTGGGTCCGACGGCATCTCACCCTGCGGATCGCTTCCAGTCACGCCGGTCAGGAAGAGGTGGTCGCCGGACAGCAGACCGGGAGACATTTTCGCCTGCTCAGCCGCCGCCCGGAAAGCCGGCGGCACGATCGCGCGCTTGGTCATGAATTCTTCCTTTTAGAAGACCGAACTGTCGTCTTCGCCGACAGGGCCTCGCCGCGCTAGGGTTACTGATGACGTTGCGCAGCGGATGCGCCACGCGCGCCGACGCAAAAGTCACTCACGCTCCAGCGCCACGCTGAAGGTAACTCCGTTGGCAAAGGAGCTGTAGGTGAGATAGAGCGTCCCGTCGTCGAACGCGCCGCTGAACAGCCCGACCGTCGCGTGCGGGTGGTCCGCCGGTCCTCTTTCCGTAATGATCAGCTCAGAGCGATCCTTGAGATCGAAGGCGCCGGTCCCATACTCGACGATCCACTCGTCTTGTCCGTCGCGCCGCCAGCGGTTCACCACCCAGATCAGGTTGGCCTCCTGCCGGTAGACCTCCAGCTCCATCGATATGGCGACCGACTGGTCGTGAAAGACGGCATGGTCGTGCGGAAAGGCGACCTTGTAGCTGCCGGCCCAAGTCCCCTCGATCGTAGGGAACCCGCCGGAGTCCTGGGCCATTGCGAAAGCGGCACTGCCGACAACGGCGGCAAGGGCGCAAAGAGACGCGGCAATTGTCCTGCCGAGCTTCATCATGGGGGCTGTCCTCCGCCGGGGTGCCATTTGAACTCTACAGCAGGCATAGCGTTGCACATCAACCGAGTCCCTCCTCGCGGAGATCCCGATTGGCTCACGTCTTGCTGCCCGCGAAGCCCGTCCCAACAATCGGCATTTGGCGATAGGGTGGCGACGGAAGCGGAGACACGGTCAGAAGGGGAGCTCTCATGCACGACGATAAGACACTTTCGGACCGCTCGACGGAAGGCATGGTCGACTACAATGCGCATTCCTCGGCGCAGCAGTCCATGGTGGCCATGCACGCCGCGACGATCCGAAAGCTCGTGCAGAACATCGGCCCGGTTTGGCCGGAGTTCCGGATCGCCGATTACGGCTGCGGGCCGGGCATCAGCACGATCAACGTCGCCCGTCCGGCAATAGACGCCTATCGCGAGCTGGACAGCGAGGGGCCCATCGCGGTTTGTCACCTGGACCTCCCCGGAAACGATTGGAACGCTTTGTTCACGCTGCTGTCCGGCCCGGAGGGCTATCTTACCGGGCAGAGCGGCATCCGGCCGGAGGCGGCCGTGGGATCGTTCTATGACCGGATGGTCTCAGACGCGTCGGTCAATCTGGCGACCTGTTTTGCCGCCAGTCACTGGCTCTCCCACGCGGCCCACTTGGACGCGCCGGGCACTGTCTGGTTCGCCGACCTCAAAGGCGAGGCACGCCACGAGATGGCGCGGCTCGCGCGCAACGACTGGGTACGATTCCTGCGGCTCAGGGCCCTAGAGCTGCGGCCGGGCGGCTACTTGCTCGTGTCCACGCTGGGATCGGTCCCGGATCCCAGCGAAACAAACGGGGTGGCCGCTTCCGGACGCGGCATCTATCGCGCCATCCAGGTCGCAGCCCAGTCGATGGCGGATGAGGGTCTGCTCGACCAAGCCGTTCTCGACCGCTTCGTCTTTGCTCTTTGGTTCCAGACCGAAGAAGACGCGCGAGAGCCAATTGAGACAGACCCCGATCTCTCGACGGCATTCGCTGTCGAGCAGGTTAAGGTGCGACCCGCGCCGGCTAACGCAGAGGATGTCTTCGGCACACTGATCGACGATCCGGCTGCCTACGCGCGGGCCTACACCGGTTACATGCGCGCCTTCGCCGACACGACGCTTCGCACGCAACTCTTCGGTCCGGCCGCAAAGAACGACGACGATGCAGAGGCTTTGGCGAAGGAGTTCTACCGTCGCTTCGAGGCTCTCTATCGCGCACACCCGGGCAGGTACAAATTCGAGCTCTGGGTCCTGACCGTCATTCTGCGCAAACGGTGATGCATGGTGGGCGGCAGCGTCCGTTGCCACTGTGCGGGGAGCGCCGCCCTCAAAGAAGGCCGAAGGTGTTGTTCAGAATTCGCTCCATATGATCCAAGGACACGATGTCCGGATCGGCCAGCGGCCGCTCGTGGACAGCCAGAGCGACCATCGTGGCGATGAAGGCCAGCGAAAAGACAGAAAGCGCCGCGGCGAGCGGTTTCGGCTTGTCGATATGGCAAAGCGTCAAAGCGACCTGGGTCAGGATACCCAGCAAGAGGACGGCGCTCCACTTGAGCGGATCGCTATGCGTATCGGCGATGTGACGTCGGGTCGTACGGGCTTCCCAAATGCGCTCATAGGCGGCCAGCATGGCTGATTCCACAACGCCGCTGCGCGCATCGTCTTGCGGTAGGCTCAGGATTTCTCTTGCCAGCAACTCGAGCGCCTCATCGGCGACCGTCGACCTCGCTTGGCCGTTCGTGGTCAGCTCCAGATCCAACGTCGCGTCGACGTACTGTCGTGCGGCCGACACGATAGGGTCACCGGTCTCGTCCAGGGCTCGTGCGATCTGCACGATGCTCTGAACGTTGGCGACTTCTTTCTCCAGGCTGTGATTGCTCTCCTGCACGCGCTGCCAGATGTCATTCCCCAGAAAGGCCGCGAACACGGCGAAGAGTATGCCCACCGACACGAAGTAGGGCGCCACAACATCCCTGAACTGCTGAAGAGGCGCGGCGAGGGGACCATGCTGTGTGATCCCATACAAAACCACCGCCGAAAGGACGGGTATGAGACATAGCCAGGCAACCAGAGCGAATAGGCTTAAATTGAGAATAGTCTCCATCGTGAGCTCCCCACATCGAGCCAATCTTCTAGTTGACCCAAATAAGAGTCTGGATTGGCGGGGGAATGCAAACGCGCCTTAGAACACGGTCGTCACTGAAGACCGACGGCTTCACTGAGGATCCGCTCCATATGCTCCAACGAAACGAGGTTCGGGTCGGAGAGCGGCCGCTCGTGGGTCCCAAGAGCGACCATTGTGGCAATGAAGGCCAGCGAAAAGACGAAGAGCGCCGCGGCGAGTGGTTTCCGCTTGTCGATATGACAGAGCGTCAAGGCGACCTGGGTCAGGATGCCCAGAAAGAGGACGGCGACCCATTTGAGCGGGTCGCTATGTGTGTCGGCGATGTGGCGTCGGGTCGTGCGCGCCTCCCACACGCGTTCGTAGGCGGCAAGCATCGCACCTTGCGCAACGCCACTGCGTGCATCGTCTTGCGGCAGGTTTAGGATCTCCCGTGCCACGGCCTCGAGCGCCGAATCCGAGACGGTGGATCTCGCCTGGCCGTCCTCCGACAGTTCCAGATCCAGCGTCGCATCGACGTATTGTCGAGCAGCCGACAAGACGGGCGCGCCGTTCTCGCCAAGGGAGCGAGCGATCTGCACGATGCTCTGAACGTTGGCGACCTCTTTCTCCAGGCTATGATTGATCTCTTGGACGCGCAGCCAAATGTCATTTCCCAGAAAGGCCGCGAAAACCGCGAAGAGTATGCCCACCGACACGAAGTAGGGCGCCACCACATCGCGAAACTGCTGAAAAAAGCCAGCCAAGGGCCCATGCTGCGTAACAACATACAAGATCACCGCCGAAGCGGCGGGTATGAAACACAGCCAGGCAACGAGAGCAAAAAGGTCTAGGTCGAGAATGCTCTCCATTGTGAGGTCTCCGCCGATCGAGCTGATCTCATCATTGGCCCTCATGAAAATCTGGTTTTGCCGGGGAATGCAATCGGCCTGCATCAGCCGCTACAACTTCCTCATAGCCAAGCGAGAGCCTGGTGGGAATCAGGCCGCGCTAGCGCTGTGATCGAGACGGGCCAACCAACGACCACTTCAATCCAGCATAGTGCATGAGATTGCTTCTCATTTGCATCTACTGACACTATCTAGTCGCTGACAGCACAAGCGACGTCAGTCGGGAACAGGAAGGGGCAACCATGAAGACCGGACTCTGGCTCGTCTTAACCGCTGTCGCGCTGGGATTGGCTGTCGCCGCCATCTGGCGCTGGCAGGTGAATGGCTGGGGATCGCTGGTTTGGATTGCCTCCATGCTGCTCCTGACGGTTATCCGCTTGCCCTACGCCAAGCGGACCAAGGCCAACACGATCACCGAGAAGCGGGCCGCCTCTACCGAACACCTCCTGCTGGCGCTGGTTGCGATCGGCGGAACGTTCCTGCCGCTCGTTCATCTGGTGACCGGCCTGTTCAGCTTCGCCGATTACCGCCTGCCGGATTGGGCTGTGATCGTCGGCACGGCGATCCTGGTCCCGGCCTATTGGCTGTTCTGGCGCAGCCATGCCGACCTCGGACGGAACTGGAGCGCCACCACCGAGTTGCGCCAAGAGCACGACCTTGTCACATCGGGGGTGTACAAGCGTATTCGCCATCCCATGTACGCCGCGATTTGGCTGATCTTTCTGGTGCAGCCGCTGCTGGTGCAAAACTGGATCGCCGGCCTGGCAGGCCCGCTGGCCTTCGCGATCATGTATTTCATCCGTGTACCGTATGAGGAGGCGATGATGCGCGATGGCTTCGGCGAAGCCTATGATGCCTATTGCGCGCGTGCAGGACGTCTCTTTCCCCGTTGAGCAACCGCCGCTTGTTCGGACGAGAACTTTCCTTGGCCAGCTCGCCGAGCGAATGCCGAACAGCAGGACGGCCAGGCAGAACAGCGCGACGCTTCCGGTCGTTATCCTCTAGGGTTCGTTGACGACCGGCACAGCTTGCGGCGGCGTCACGGGCTGCGGAGGGCGAAACCAAACCGAGCCAACTGTATCGTGTCGCTTCCGTGATTGCCGCAGTACCTCGGTGCAACAACCGGGCAACCAACGCATATGATCAAAACCACGGGCAAACCGTCGATGCAGGACACACCGCGACTCGCTCTAGTTTCGGCTTTCGAGCCCGAGTGGCACATCCTACGGGATCGCTTGGAAGACCTTCGGCACTACGAGCTTGCCAAGAGGCCCTTTGTCACCGGTACCTTGGCTGGAAAGCCGGTTGTCGCCTTTCTGTCCGGCACATCGATGGTCAACGCGGTGATGTCGGCGCAACTCGCCATCGATCGCTTCAACGTGACAGGCATCGTTCTCTCCGGCGTGGCCGGTGGCGCGGACCCGGCGCACGGGATCGGCGACGTCATCGCCCCCGAGCGCTGGGGGCAATACCTGGAAATGGTCTTCGCACGCGAAACGGAAGATGGCTACAAGCTGCCGCCGTTTCTCCAGTCCGATTTTCCCAACTTCGGCATGATATACACCATCAATGCCGGAACCTTTGAAGAGCTTGCCGGGGTAGGCAAGAGCCGGTTTTGGTTTCCTGCCGACCCGCTCTACTTGGCCGCGGCAAGACGAGCCGCGGAGAAAGTGACACTCGCCAGAAGCGACGACCAAGGACGTATCCTCAATCGCGTGCCGAAGATGCACGTCGGCGGGGGCGGCGTCTCGGGCACCGCCTTCGTCGACAACGTTGCAGCGCGCGAATGGGCCCATGGCGCATTCGGCGCCAAGGCACTCGATATGGAAACCGCGGCGATCGCTCAGGTCGCCGACGCGAATGGCGTCCCTTTCTTGGCCTTTCGCGCCTTGTCGGATTTGTCCGGCGCTGAGTCCGGAGAGAACCAGTTCGAGATATTCATGGGCTTTGCGGCAGCAAATCTCGCCAACGTGGTCACCGCGTTCCTGAACGAATTGGCCTAGCTCACTGTGCCCGCTAACACCTCAGTTCGATTTGAGCAGCCGCGACATGGCGCCAAGTGGTAAACTCCCATAGGATCAGAACCGACGTGCGATATGCTATCAGGAAATACGACGACACCGAGCGCCGCCGGCTGGAAGCCCTGGCTGCTCTGCTGGATCCTTTCACCTTCCATCAATTGAACCAGATCGGCATTGAACCGAGCTGGCGCTGTCTCGAGATCGGCGCGGGCCTCGGCACGGTGTCGCAATGGATGGCGGAGCAGCTTGGTGACGAGGGTGATGTCCTCTGCACGGACTTGCAGACCGACTTTATCGCCGACATCGACCATCCGCGGATCCGGGTTGAAATGCGCGACATCACGCAACCACCGCCCGAGCTGGAGCAGTTCGATCTGGCCGTTGCACGAGCCGTTCATCATCATATCCCCGATCGCGACGCCGCCGCGCGAAACCTGATCAGCACAGTGCGGCCCGGCGGGCACATGCTCTATATCGAACCCGATCTGCACCCGGTGTTCTGTGACGATCACCCCGCTTGGAGGCGCCTATGGCAGGCGTTTTTCCAATGGGGCGAGCGCCGCGATATCGACTACTACACGGGCCGCAGAGTTCCGGCTCAGCTCGCGGCGATCGGCATGGACATCGTATCGGTTCGTGGCGAGACGATTCTGTTCAACGGCTCCGAAGCGTCGAAAGCGGCACGCGACCTCTATCGTGGGACGTTCGGTGCAGTGCTGCAGCCGATGATCGATCAGGGTTTTCTTTCCAAGTCGGACAGTGAGGAAGCCTATGCGCTGCTCGACAATCCCGAGGCCTGGCTGATGAGCCTCTGCTTCTTCGCCACCCACGCCCGCAAGCCGGTGGCCGCCGACAGTGGAGACGCGGAATAGTGCGGTCCTGCCTGAAGCCGCATCCCAAGACAGTCAACGCGACATGCAGCCTTTCGGACCGAGTATCTGGACACTGAACGGCGACGCTGTCCGCATGTACGGACTGCTGCCATTCACGACGCGGATGACGGTCGTCAAGCTGAACTCGGGAGGGCTGTGGCTTCACTCTCCCGTGGCTCCGACGCCGGAGCGTCGCCGCGCCGTCGACGAACTGGGCCCAGTCGAGCATCTCGTTGCGCCCAACAAGATCCACAGCCTCGGCATTGAGCCTTGGAAGGCCTTGCACCCTTCCGCCAAGGTCTGGGCCTCACCAGCGTTCAGCAAGCGGCATCCCGATATCGCTATCGATGCGCTGCTCACGGATGGCGTCAAAGCCCCTTGGAGCGGCGAGATCGATCATCGTGTGATTGATGGGCATAGCCTTCTGGATGAGGTCGCGTTTCTGCATAAAGCCTCCAAGACGCTCATCATCACCGATTTCATCCAGAAGCATGACACCACCGGCGAACCGTGGATATGGCGCGGCGTAAAGCGCATGGCGGGCATCTGGGGCAGGGAAGGCGGCACCCCTTTGGACATCAAGCTCAGCGTGCGGGACAAGCCGGCGATGCGGCGGAGCATCGAGAGAATTCTCGCCTGGGATTTCGACAATCTCATCATCGCGCACGGCCATTGTCTGCAAGGTGGCGCCAAAGAGGATGTTCGCCGCGCGTTCGAGTGGCTCACCGGTGCCTAGCGACTCAGTTTAGCGGCTCCGCGGACGTCGATGCGAAGCGCGGCCGCATGCAGGGCATGTCCATCGGAAGAGGCGGAGGCGAACAGCGCGTTCAGCTCGGGCCCGATGACAAAGCGCAACGGATCGCTGATCAGGCAGGCCGGCCGAGGCTTTTTCACCGGGTAGTGCTATCACGCAGCAAACCAATGGCCCATCAGACCTCATCGGTCTCATGATGGCCATCCACGTCTTTGGCTTGCCTGTAGGTCCCAGCTCTCAGTCGCAAGCTGTCTTCAAGGATCGAGGCGATCGCCGCGACGCTAACGAGAAAACCGGAAATCGGCACGATGGCCACGGCGTATTTCTTCGGCATGTAGTTCGGCTTAAAGACGAGCCCGCCGTCTTCCCAGGCGAAGTACCACATTTCCCAGTATCTGCCGCCCATGGTGGCGACCGCGTCTATTCCCCAGATGATCATCACCAGACCCAGGCCGAAGATGATCAGTGACCAGAATTGCTGAATGCAAAAGGCGACCTTCAGCGGAAGCCAGGAATAGATCAGGTCGAGCGCTATATGGTCCTTGTCCCGTACCGTCAGCGCAAGCGCGAAGAAGACAAGCCAAATGTTGCTGAGCACCGTGAGCAGGTCGCCCCAGACCGGCGGGTTCTCAAAAACATAACGCATCACGACGGTGTAGACGGTGAAGACCACCATCAACAGCAGGAGGACAGCGCAGAAGGCGGTCAGCGTCTTCTTGACCGTGCGGTCGATGAACTTGACTGCCGCTAGCATCGCCAGAGCCCCGGCTTCTTCGGCGTCCGTGATATCTGGGATGAGCGATGCATCATCCGGCGAATCCGAAAACGCGCGGCAGAAACATCGTGAAGTCGGGCACGACGATCAGCAAGAACAGTAGCGCGAAGAGGGCGATGAGATAGGGCAGCATGGCGACGGCCACCCTTTCCAGCCGAACCTCCGCAATTGCCCCCGCGGTAAAGAAGGCCACGCCGACCGGCGGCGTCACGGACCCGATCAGGAAGCCGACAACCACCACCAGCGCGGCCTGCACGTCCGGATAGCCTGCGGCCACCATCACATCGACCAGGACCGGACCGACGACGATGATATTGGCCGCCGAGTCCATGACCATACCCAACAGGCAGATGAACAGCACCAGCACCAACGCGAAAAGCAACGGGCTGTAGGCATAGCTCAGCAGCCATTCCTCAAGCTGATCGATCGCACCAAGAGACGTCAGCAACCAGCTGAACGGACCCGAGGCGGCGATGATGATGAACACCATCGCTGAATTGCGAAAGGCGCGGACGAACGCGCTCTTGCAGTTGTTCCATGTGATGGTGCGGTAGATGAAGAGCCCGACGATTAGCGCGATGGTCGCGGTCAGCGCACCTGCTTCGACCACGCCCGCAATCCCGAAGACAACCGATCCCACCAGTACGATGGGAATGAGCAGCGCGAAGGACGACTTGTAGCCGACAATCGCAACGGCTTTCAGGCTGAACGGCTCCTCGCTGCGTTCGAAGTTGTTGCGCTTGGCGATCACGTGGTTGATCACCATCAGCAGCGCACCGATCATCAGCCCCGGAACGATGCCGCCCGCGAATAGGGCGCCGACCGAAATGCCACCAGCATTGGCAAGTACGATCATCATGATCGAGGGCGGGATAATCCCGCCGATGGTCGAACTAACCGCGGTGATCGCGGCCGCGAAGGACGCAGGGTAGCCCGCCCGCTTCATCGCCGGCACCAGAAGCGAACCGACGGTGGCGGTATCGGCCACGACCGATCCGTTCATCCCGGCAAAGAACATGCTGACCAGAACATTGGCCTGCGCCATACTGCCCCGCATCCGGCCGATCAGCCGCTGGCTCAGCGCCACCAGGCGGTCGGTAATGGTCGCGCTGGTCATCAGCTCCCCGGTCAGCATAAAGAACGGAATTGCGGTCAGCGGCACCGAGTCGATGGCACTGAACATCTGGCTGGGGATCAGGATCATCGGCGCGGCATCCGTGATCAGGATGTAGACCACCGGAATCAGTATCAGCGTGAAACCGACCGGCGCGCCAAACATGATCAGCGCCACGAGAAAGATCAGAAGCAGAACGCTTTCCATGTGGCGCGATCCCGATGCGGCTTCAAAAGGGTCTGGAAGGTCTCAGAGGCATCAGGTGGCGCAGCAAGTGATGCCGCGCCACCACTCATCCTTTTGCTAAACTACAGCCGGATCACAGTGCGCCGGCTTCCTTGAGCTGCTCGATGAAATCGGTCATGCCCTGTTCTTCCAGAACGCGGATTGCCGTCTCCGGATCGAACGTACCCCTGGCGTTGATCCAAGCGTCGATCGCCCCGGCGCGCCACAGCGCCAGCTCTTCTTCGGTCGGCACGTACCACTCGTCGATCTCGGCCTTGATCGCCTCTTCGCCGGCAGTGACCCACTCGCGGTCAAGCTCCTGCACCCGCTGGCCAAAAGCGGCGGCGGCGGCATGCAGCCATTCCCTTTCCTGATCGCTCAGAGCATCGTACTGGCGTTTGTCCATCGACAGTTGGTTGCCCGACCATGAACCGCCGATCTCGGTATAGTACTTCGCTACCTCGTGCAGCTTGGCGATGTGCTGCCACGGCGTGGCGACATACTGGCCGGAGACAACACCGGTCTGCAGACCCTGGTAAAGCTGTGTCCAATCATAGGGGACCGGCACCGCACCCCAATTCTTGATCAGTGTGTACTCGATCGGGCTCTTGGTGACGCGCCACTTGATACCTTCCATGTCCGACGGCACGCGCACCGGTCGCAGGGCATTGCCAAGCTGGCGGAAGCCGCCGCTGGAGTAGACCGTCAGGCAGACATGGCCCGCTTCCTCGGCGGCGATCTTGCACTGTTTTTGCGCCAGCCATTCCGACGAGATGCGGTCTGCGTCCTCGATGCTTTTGAAGATGTAGGGCAAGTCGAAGATCGCCAGAGACGTTCCGAAACTGCCGAAGTTCGCGGTCGAGCTTGTCCAGAGCTGCAACAGACCCTGGTTGGCCTGCTCGCCGCAGGTTTGTTCGCCGCAAAGCGACCCGCGGTAGTGCGGCTCGATGGTCATCTGCCCGCCAGAGACTTCTTCCAGGGTCGGGATGAGCGCCTGTTCGATGGCGTCGCCGATCGGCATACCCAAACGGCCAACTGTGCCGAGCTTCAGAACCTTTTCAGCAGCGGCGGACTCGGCAAATAAAGCTACGGCCAAGGTGAGGAACAGCGCCTTAAACGCAGGTTTCGTCTTCACAGGTTTGCCTCCTTTTGATCACTTTTTTCCTTGGCCAAACCTTCGATCAGGCGCCCGGCCAGCGAAAGTGACAGATGCCCTAAAAGCAAGTGACAGATGGCTTTGCGGCTAACAAGCTGGTCGGTGGCCCGCTAGAGTTTGCTTGTGAATAGGCGTTGCGGCGATACGGAAAGGGCAGAACAGGTGAGTTCGACCACACCGCGTTTCATGGGTCTCCCGGCATCCTCGAGCCTTAGCTTGAGAGACCAGATCTGCGAAGTGGTGAGCGCCGCGATCATGTCTGAAGCGCTCGCTCATGATCGCCCGCTGCCCTCATGCCGAGAGTTGGCAGAGCAGCTCGGCGTGTCGAGAAACACGGTCTTTGCGGCGTACAACCAGTTGGTCGACCTGGAATTCCTCGTGTCGCGCGACAGGTCGGGATACTTTGTCAATCCGAAGATGGCCTCACCCCAGAGGCAGACTAGGGACAGTGCCGAAACGTCCCCGCATGCCGTGCCCTGTCCGGTCAGTTTCCCGCCCAATGACCTGATGCCGGTGGTCAATCCGCTGGACTGGAACGCTTATCCCTATCCATTCATCTATAACCAGATCGACCCTGATCTATTTCCGGTCGATGGTTGGCGCGAATGCACCAGACAGGCCCTGGGTCGCAAGACAATGCCGGCCTGGGCCAACGATTCTGTCGAAAGCGACAGCCCCCACCTGGTGCAGCAGCTTCGCCAGCGCTTGCTGAACACACGCGGTATTTATGCCGAAGATGACGAGATCCTGATCACCCTCGGGTCGCAAAACGCTCTTTTCATCCTCGGCACGATCTTCGCGAAGTTTCATAAACCGATCGCCCTGGAGGACCCCGGGTTCTTCGGGGCGCGCAACGCTTTCCGCCTCGCCGGGAGCGAACTTATCGGCGTGCCGATTGACGGCAATGGGCTGATTCCATCGAGCATTCCGACCGGTTGTCAGTTGGTCTTCACCACGCCAAGCCATCAGTTTCCGACCATGGTCACGATGAGCCGATCGCGGCGTGAGGAATTGCTCGAGGCGGCGGTCGCCAAGGACTTCCTTATCATCGAGGACGACTATGAAGCCGAGATGAACTATGTCGCGAAGTCTTCGCCCTCGATGCGGTCGATGGATCCGACAGGCCGTGTGATCTACGTGGGTAGCCTTTCGAAAACCGTCTCTCCGGGCATTCGCCTCGGTTTCATCGTCGCGCATCGTGACATTATCCGCGAAGCGCGCATTGCCCGCGGAGTGATGATGCGGCATCCGCCCACGATCGTTCAGGAGATCGTGGCGCTGTTTTTCCAGTTGGGTCACTACGATGCCCATCTTCGCAACATCGAGCGACGCTATCAGAAGCGTTGGCATGCGATGAACAACGCCCTGTCCAAGCATCTGGGAATGCTGCAGCGGACGGCCTCGGAGGGCGGCACGTCATTCTGGCTGACCGGGCCGGAAGGCTTCGACGCCTCGGAACTCGCCGTGCGGCTTCGCGCCAAGGGCGTCTTGGTCGACAGGGGGCAGGACTATTACCTGAACTGTAGCGACAAAAGAAGCTTCAGGCTGGGATTTGCCTATGTGCCGGTCTCCAAGCTCGAGGCGGGCGTGCGGATAATCGCCGATGAAGTTGCGGGCTTGATGTAGCTGCGCCGTCCTCCGGATTTCGTGCCTTTCCGCAGCCCGCAAGGAAACCCGCCTGATGTTTCTTTCCGTTTTCGACATTTTCAAAGTCGGCGTTGGACCGTCGTCGTCCCACACCATGGGGCCGATGGTTGCCGCCGCGCGTTTCTTGGAGATGATGCGCAATCACCCGTTCGCGTATCACGGATTGAGGGTATCCTTGCATGGTTCCTTGGCCTTCACCGGCGTTGGCCATGCAACCGACCGGGCCGTCATTCTGGGTTTGGCCGGGTTCAAACCCGACAGCTACGTCCACGAGCGCGCCGAAGCAGTTCTGGCGGGGATCCATGCTGATCGCGTCATCGTCCCAGAAGGCCTGGGCAGGCTGCGTTTTGATCCTAGAACGGACCTGATTTTCGATTTCGAGAACGCGCTGCCGGAGCACGCCAATGGCATCGTACTGATGGCCACTGACCGTGATGGCGATGTCATCCTGAAGGAGACTTTTTTTTCGATCGGAGGTGGCTTCGTGATGACCAAGGACGAACTCGCCGCCGACAGTGCCGCGGATAATGGACCCTTGGTTCCTTTTCCCTTCAAGTCCGCCAAGGAAATGTTGGACATGGCGGCGCAATCTGAAAAATCCATCGCTGAGATGAAGCAGGCCAACGAGGTCGCGGGCGGCAACCGCGGTGGTTCCGGGGGCTGCGTACGCATCTGGGAGGTTATGAACAGCTGCATCGAACGCGGGCTGAGCGCCGATGGAATCCTACCGGGCGGCCTCAACGTAAACCGGCGCGCCAAATCCATCCATGATGCACTGCTGGCTGAGCGCGGCATGAACGCGAAGGCTCCCCATACCGTCAACGACTGGATAGTTGCCTATGCCATGGCGGTAAATGAGGAGAATGCCGCCGGTGGCCAGGTCGTGACGGCCCCCACAAATGGTGCTGCGGGGGTGATGCCCGCAGTGATCCGATATTGGCTGGATCACGTCCCGGGCGCCTGTCCTTCCCGGATCGAAGAGTTCCTTCTAACTGCGGCTGCCATCGGCGGGCTGGTGAAATACAACGCATCGATTTCGGGTGCCGAGGCAGGGTGCCAGGCTGAAGTCGGATCGGCCTCGGCCATGGCGGCGGCAGGGCTATGCGCGGTGATGGATGGCACGCCTGAGCAGGTGGAAAACGCCGCCGAAATCGCCCTAGAGCATCATCTTGGCATGACGTGTGACCCGATAAACGGGCTGGTTCAGATCCCTTGCATCGAGCGAAACGGCCTTGGCGCGATCAAGGCGGTGGCGGCGGCCTCGCTCAGCCTTCGCGGTGACGGGCAGCACCGTGTTCCCCTGGATGCAGCCATCGAGACGATGCGTCAGACAGGGCAAGACATGAATACGAAGTACAAGGAAACATCGCTCGGCGGTCTCGCCGTCAATGTTCCGAACTGCTAGGGGCATACGCCTGCCAGCGATCGCCTTGCCGCAGCCGGAGTCCACCCGCTCCGACGACGTCCGTTTGGGTTCGACTGATCACAGAGACCGTGACCAGCGATAGGCCAGTCAAGTCCTCAGGCATCGCCGTATCGCCGGGGTCGACGGGCCCAAATCAGACCCACGTCCCAGATCAACTGTCACATCGAAAGGCGATAGCTGTCTCTCGTCCCGGTCAGCAGTTTCCAGCTAATGGGTTCCGCAGGTCTCGCGCCAAGTGGAGATCGCGCACAGCCATTCAGATCGAGGAACTGGCCGTTGGACAAGAGCACTGTCTCCACCTCGCAGATTACTCCGTTCAGGTGCCACGTGCCCGACGAGACCCTGGACCACATCCGTCAGCGCGTCGCGGACTATCCCTGGCACGAGATGCCGGACGATGGTGGTTGGGACTACGGCACAAACATGGGTTTCCTGAAGGAGCTATGTGCCTATTGGGTCGACGGGTTCGACTGGCGCGCGCAGGAGGCGCGGGTGAATGCCTTCTCCAACTATCGGGCGTCGGTCGACGGCATCGACATGCATTTCATCCACGAGCCTGGGAGCGGGCCCGCGCCCATGCCGCTGATGATCAGCCATGGCTGGCCGGGATCAGTGGCTGAGTTCTATGAGATTATCGAACCTCTGGCTCATCCCGAACGGTTCGGTGGCAATGTCGCGGACGCATTCACCGTCATCGCCCCTTCGCTTCCGGGCTTCGGGTTTTCCGGACGCCCGCCGCGCCCATACGGCCCGCGCAGGATGGCGGCCGTGATCAACAGGCTGATGACCGAAACGCTGGGGTTCGACCGCTATCTCGCACAGGGCGGCGATTGGGGCGGCGCGATCTGCTCCTGGTTGGGCTACGACCATGCGCCGGACTGTTCGGCGATTCACATCAACGTGCTGACGATGCGCCATCCGGACGGCCCGCAGACCCCTGAAGAGGAGGCCTGGGAGGCGGAGTTCAACCGCGATCAGATCATGCAGAACGGCTACCGCACGCAACAAGCGACCCGCCCGCAAACCTTGAGCTACGCGATGATGGACAGCCCCGTGGGCATCGCCGCCTGGCTGGTGGAGAAGTTCCATGATTGGTCAGACATCGAGGCTGGCGATATCGAAAGCGCCCATTCGAAGGATGAGCTGCTGACCAACATCATGATCTACATCACCACACGGACCTTCAACACAGCCTCATGGATCTACTACGGCCGACGTGAGGAGGGCGGGCGCTTTCTGCCGTCCGAAGGACGGCGGGTCGAAGTGCCGACAGGCTGCGCGGTGTTCCCACGAGAAATGCTGAACTGGCCGCCACGATCCTATGTCGAACGGCTCTACAACATCCAGCATTGGACTGACATGCCGCGCGGCGGCCATTTCGCGGCGATGGAGGAACCCGAATTGCTGCTGAACGACATCCGGAAATTCGCGCGGACCGTGCGCAGTTAAGACGAAGACGGAGACATTCCATGACCCCGACGCACAGCGCATACCGAGCCATTGCAGCCAAGCTGACCCCCAATGGGCAGGCCTTTATCGACGGTGAATTCTGCGATGCCGTGGATGGCGAAACCTTCGAGACGACCAATCCCGCAACGGAGCAGGTTCTGGCCGACGTTGCCCATTGCAAGGCAGCGGATGTCGACCGCGCGGTCGCAGCCGCCCGGCGGGCGTTCAGAGAAGGGCACTGGTCTCGTGCAGAGCCCGAAGAGCGCAAGGAAGTCCTTCTGAAAATCGCCGACCTGGTGCGCCAGCACACCCACGAACTGGCGGTTCTTGAAAGCTTGGACACCGGCAAGACCATCAACGACTGCATGGACGAAATCGGCGGAGAGGTGCCCAAGTTCTTCCAGTGGTATGCCGAACTGGCCGACAAGACATTCGGCAAGATCGCCCCGACCGGGCCCGGCGCGCTTGCTCTCATCACAAAGGAACCGGCCGGGGTCGCCGGCGCCGTTCTGCCATGGAACTTCCCGCTGGTAATGGCGGCTTGGAAGATCGCGCCGGCGCTCGCCGTGGGCTGTTCGGCAGTCGTCAAACCGGCGGAGCAAACACCGCTGAGTGCGATCCGCCTCGCCGAGTTGATGCAGGAAGCCGGCGTGCCCGCCGGCGTGATCAACATCGTACCGGGCTTTGGCGAGACCGCCGGCAAGGCGATCGGTCTGCACAATGACATAGACACGGTATCGTTCACAGGCTCGACCGAAGTCGGCCGCATGTTCATGCGCTATTCGGGAGACAGCAACCTGAAGGGAGTCGGGCTGGAGATGGGCGGCAAGAGCCCGTTCATCGTGCTCGACGATGCCGCGATCGACGATGACCTGGTCGAGCATGCCGCCATGTCGGCATTCTGGAACGGTGGGCAGAACTGTTCAGCCAACATGCGGCAACTGATCGCGAGGCCGTTGGTCGAGGAGTTCACGGCCCGGATCATCGAGCGGGTCAAAGTGTTCGAACTGGGCGATCCGTTGAACCCGGCCACCGACATCGGCTCTATGATCACCAAGGACCACAAGGCAATGGTCATGGACTACATCCAGAGCGGCGTCGAAGAAGGCGCAAAAAGGATCGTTGGGGGCAGCAGCGACCTGCCGGGCCACTTCATTCAGCCCACCGTGTTTCAGGATGTCACGCCTGACATGAAGATCGCCCGCGAAGAGATCTTCGGTCCTGTTCTGGGCATCATGCCGGTGAACTCGGCGGAAGAGGCGCTCGCGATTGCAAGCGACACCGACTATGGCCTGCACGCAACCGTGTTCACCCAGGACATTGACCGCGCCATTCACATGGCCCGCTTGCTTCCCTGCGGCACGGTGTCGGTCAATGGTTTCTCCGAAGGCGACATTAAAACCCCCTTTGGCGGATACAAACAGTCAGGTTCTCTGGCGCGCGACAACGGAACAGAAGCCTTGGAACAGTATCTGCAAACAAAAACCATCTGGATCAGCACCTGATCTGAAATCGCGGCTGGATCAGGCCCGGCGCATGGATGCTTGACCGGGCTGCCTGTTCGTTCATCCGAGTCCTGTCTTGGAAGCTTGGCGGTTCTTCAACCGGGTCAAAGCCTTTGCCCGGCGCAACCCTGACCGTCCGCAATACGCTCCAGCTTAACTGAGGCGCTGTCGATGAAAGCGAGCCATTTCACGTGGTTCAGTCAATCAGGCTTCAGCAAGCTCTTGCGCGAGTACGCTCAGGGGATACTGGTTTCAGCGGTGATTGCCGTCGCCGCCCAGTTCCTGTCCGAACACTATGGCGTGCCGGCGATGCTGATGGCGCTTCTGCTCGGCATGGCTTTCCATTTCCTGGCCGAGGAAGGCCCCTGCAAGGCCGGGATAGAGTTTACCTCCCGAACCATACTGCGCTTCGGCGTGCTGCTCATGGGCGCAAGGATCAGCGTAGAGTTGATGCTGGGACTCGGAGCGGAGTTGATCGCCGTTGTCGTTGGCGGCGTCATTCTGACCATCTTGTTCGGCCTGCTCGGGGCATGGCTTCTGAAACGCGGCTGGCGTTTCGGCGTTCTCACAGGCGGATCGGTTGCGATTTGCGGGGTGTCGGCAGCGATAGCGATCTCGGCTGTCTTGCCGAAGAACGAGAACTCCGAACGCAATCTGACCTTCACCGTCCTTGCCGTGACGGTGCTTTCAACGATTGCGATGATCGCCTATCCGGTCCTGACCGAAGCTCTCGATTTCAGCCACGAGGTCTCCGGCGTCTTTTTGGGTGGCACCATTCATGATGTGGCGCAGGTGGTCGGGGCTGGCTTCTCGGTGTCGGATGAAACGGGCGAGGTCGCCACGCTGGTCAAGCTTATTCGGGTGGCAATGCTGGCGCCCGTAGTGCTGATCATCGCGTTGCTGGTGCGCCACTACGCCGGAGCAGAGAAGACTGACGCCAAACGGCCTCCGATCCTCCCGTTGTTCGTGGTGGGCTTCCTAATCCTTGCAGCGCTTAACTCGGCCGGCTTGCTCCCGACTGCCGTGGTGGGCGCCATGTCCAGCGCATCTTATTGGGCTCTGTTGATCTCGATCGCTGCTGTCGGCATGAAAACTTCAATCAGACGCATTTTCGAAGTCGGCGGCCAGGCAATCATGCTAATCGTCGCCGAAACGATGTTCATAGCTAGCGTCGTGCTGATGGGCGTTATACTTTGAGTTGGCTGATTTCTCGTACAGCAACACTGTTTTTGTTCAAAGGCGCCCGAGGCTAGCGTCGATCGGACAGATTCAAGGGTTCGAGCAAGGGAGGATCTCTGGTCCATCGAAGCCATCGAGACGCGGGGATGAGCACGAGATCCGGAGTATCCAGGGGCAGCGCTGACACGCCAGCATCGCTGAGACAGAGGAAACTCTGAAGTACGTTGAGTACGCGACCTTCTCGGGGAAGTCACAGTTCAAGGCGCAGGGCAATAGGTCCAAGGCACAGGACCGGCGCGACGATGCGAGCTAGGTGTTTGAAAATTGGCGGATGGGGTGGGATTCGAACCCACGAGACGCTCTCACGCCTGCCGGTTTTCAAGACCGGTGCCTTCAACCGCTCGGCCACCCATCCGTCTTGTGCAGAGCCGCATCGATAGGGCTCCCTTTCGCCCGATGCAAGCGAGGCGCTTTGCGGAGATCGGCAGGCCCGCTAGATAGGATAGCGTTCTGAACCAATCAGCCTCAAAAGAAGGACGAGACAGACCGTGACGGTCTCCAATAGGCCCGCTGTGCTCCTGGCTGCGCATGGTGAGACCGGTGGCGCCCGGAACAACGCGCTGCTGGCCCGTGTCGCCGCCCAGGTCGCTGCCCAGCTTCCCGGCCTGCCGGTGGTCTGCGGCGTGCTGAGCGGCGCCCCGGCGCTGGAGGAAGCACTGGCGGCGCTCGCAGGGCGCCATCTCTTGGTCCATCCCTTCTTCATGTCGGACGGCTATTTCGTGCGCCAAGCTTTGCCCAAGCGGCTGGAAGAGAGCCCGGTGGCTGGCTGGACCATGCTGACCCCCCTCGGCCTGCTGCCCGCCCTGCCGACGCTGATCGCCCAGGAGATCGCAGCGGACCGGCAGGAGATCCTGATCGTCAGCCACGGCGCCACCAAGAGCGACCGCTCACGTCTTGCCACCGAAGCCTTCGCCGACGCTCTGCGACAGGAGCTGCAGGGTCGTGAAGTCACCTGCTGCTATCTCGAAGAAGAGCCCTTTGCCGAGCAGGCCGTGGCAAAGCTCGGCCCGGGTGCGCAGCTCGTCAGCTTCTTCGCCGGGGAGGGGGCGCACGGCCGCAGCGATCTCACCCGCCTGGTCGCAGACTCAGGCAAGCCCGACCTCGCGGTGACCGACTCGGTCGGAGCGCTGCCCGGTATCGCCGCGCTGATCGTCGCCGAACTGCGCTCGGCGCTCGCCGACCCCACGCAGGCTTGAAACGTCACGGAGACGTGCTTTCTGCACAGCATAAAACTGTTATTATAATGCGGATTATGCGCGGTAGGGATTCTGCCGACCGCGGACAGCATTTGGGGGAGTACCATGCTGACGCGCGCGACCGTGGCTAGCGTCTTGATACTGCTGGGGTTCCTTATTCACCTGCTTGCCACCTCGCCCTAGAGCTTTCCTTGGGAGTGAAGCCCGTCGCGTTCCCATAGTTGGGCGCACGCAGGTCTGGCACGAGGGACCGGGTGGGCCAATGAGCGCCGCAGTCCATCCAATGAAGTGGCTGCTATCGAGAAGAGGACTTGGCATTTATCGAACGGCCTTTTGCTCGTTCTCGGCCTGTTTGCTCTCGGCGACCTGCCGAACCCGCTTCTTCGTATCTCCCGGCAGCTTATTCCGCATATGGTAGGCGTTGATTTTTAGAAGTCGAACCAGCTCTTTCGTTTCGAAGAAGAGCTTCTCGCCAAACCCCAAGGTCGGTCGCTGAGCCAGCGTCTCGTAGCCATGCTTCTCAAGCATGTCGCCGGCCAAAGCCTCGTAGACACGCCGGTCGTTTTCCGCGATCCGCGACGGCCATCTGCGGAAGTTGTCTTTCAAGGGATTTGCGTTTGCCTCGGCCAGCGCCGCCGCGCGGATCTCCGGAGCCAGTGAGATATTCAAAAAGCGTTCAAGCTTCTGAATAGTCTCGGCCGGTGAGCGCAAGAGGTCATCGTAGTAAAGGATGAGCATCTTGTCCGGCCCGCGGGAATCTTGGAATTCTCCTATCGCCGCTTGCGCCCGATACCACCTCCGCGCCGCCGCGAAGGCTGAGTGTCCGCCCCAGTTCTGACCCTGCAAGGAGAGAAAGGCATCACGGCCATCGCGTACCACAGCGATGTACTTTGCCTGCACAGGAAACAACGCGTCCAACACCGAAAGGTGAGTCCAGTAACCGGGGTTCTTGTTGCCGACGCGGCTCTTGCCTCCGTGGTCGGCGAGACACTGGAAGACGGAGTAGACAACGCCGGCGTAGGTTGGCTCCAGCAGACGGTCGTGGATATCCTGCGGCGTGACATCCAAACGATTGGCGTCACGACGCCTCTTGCGCAGGATTTCGAGCATCTGACAGCGCGAAACATCTTCGACGAGGCGTGAGAGGTTTTGCGCCTTTGAGAGATCACCATACTTCGGCAGACGACGGTAAAAGGGCTCGACGAAGGTCCCTTCGGGCCCCATTCCGTAGTCGAACCAGCGGTCCATGAAGTTGTTGAAGTACGTCGTACCGCTGCGGGCCGCCCCGAGGACGAACAGAATTTCTTTATTCGCAAGTTCTGACATCAGTCGAACTCCAGACCATAAAGGCGCTCTAGAGACATGTTTCTACAGAGACCTTGATTAACAATCCTCTGAAAAGAGACAACAAATTCAATAAATTGATGACGAAGACGCGCGGCCTCCGATCGAATTCGGCATAGTCGAAAGGTCACTTACTATAGAGCCCGTTGTACCGCCTCACCATAGCGGCTTGCTCCAAAGGATAGACGCTGGAACCGTCTCCCCGTTTTGGCCAGCGCTCTGCCCGGCATCGCCGGCAACGCGTTGAGACTTTGCGCCGTCGGCTTCGCTCTGCCCATCATCTGGATTTACCATCCCGAGATCTTCCTCGATACGATCAGCCTTTCGACTCTTCCGGCCACGGCCATGACCTTGGTCAGCTTGGTCTTGGCGATCATCGCCTTCAACGCCGCCCATATCGGCTTCTTCTTCAGTCGACTGCCGGTCGTTCTGCGGCTGGTTCTGGCTGGAGCTGCGATCGCAGCCGTCTACCCCGATGATCTGGTGCAGGCCGCCGCAACAGCCGTCATTGCCGTGCTCTTGGCGCTCCGCTATCTCGCCTACAGAAAGGCCGAGACCGTGCTTCCGGCCCAGCCATGAGACGCGAGGGACCTGCCTTGGACAAAGATATTGCGGTCATTAGGGCCGAGCTCTTTACGGCCCTGCCAGAGGCGTTCCGTGTTTCCGATCGCCGTTCCGGCTGGGTCGATGCCAACAAGCCGGGCGACAGCCTGCATTCCTTTCTCGAAGGCCCCACTTTCGCGCCGGACGGCGCGCTTTGGGTCGTCGACATCCCTTACGGGCGCATCTTCAGAGTCGGACCGGACAGCAACTGGTCGCTACAAGCGGAATACGATGGCTGGCCGAACGGCATGCGATGGCATTCCGAGCACGGTCTCTGCATCGCCGACTACAAGCGAGGCATCCTGCGGCTCAATCCCAACGACGGCTCGCTCAGCCCGATCTTCGAGACGAACCGCAGCGAAGGCTTCAAAGGCTGCAACGATCTCTGGTTCGCCAAAGACGGCACCCTGTTCTTCACCGATCAGGGCCAGACCGGCCTGCACGATCCCACGGGCCGCGTTTATCGCTCAGGCCCGGCATTGCAGCACCTGGAGCTTCTGATCGGCAATGCGCCGAGCCCCAACGGTTTGGTCACCGACCTGACGGACCGAGCCTTGTTCGTTGCCATGACCCGCGCCTGCGAGGTTTGGCGTCTGCCTCTGTTTCCGATGGGAACGTCAAAAGTTCAGCTTTTCGCCCGGTTGCCGGCCGGAACCAGCGGAGCCGATGGCATGGCAATGGATAACGAGGGCAATCTCTATGTTTGCCATGCCAGCCGGGGCACCGTCTTCGTCTTCGACCCAATCGGTGACGAGATCGCGCGCGTGGACTGCCGGCACATCGGTATGTCGACGACCAATCTGGCCTTTGGCGGCGAAGGACAACGAGAGCTCTTCATCACGGTTTCCGACGCCGGCGCCATAGCCAAGGCCCGCTTGCCGGCGTTATCCCAGTGACCTCGTACGCTAGGGCTTTCGACAGCGTCGACCGCATTCAGTACAAACCTTGCTGACGCGCGCTGCAGTGATTGGAAGGCTCTCCATCCTCTTGTCGTCGCGACAACCGCGGAAGAAGATGGTCAGCAACCTTCCTTCCAACTCTCGCTTGATAGCGCGAAACAAGCGGTTACCTTCAACGCACCGCTCTCCAGGTTTCGGACAGGATCCATCAGCTGATGAACGCAGGACCAGCTTCCCTCTGTCCGCTTGGGGGCCACATCCTTAGACGCGCACCAAGTGCGGATGCAGTCAGACCGAGGTGGCACCCGATCCGAGCCGCACCGTGAGCGATCTTGCCGCCTTCTCCCAAATTATCATCTATGCCTGCCTTCCTGCAGCCGGCAGCCTGATCGGTGCCATCCTCGCCGAGTTCGCCCGGCCGCCGCGCTGGGTGATCGGCGCCGCGCTGCACGGCGCCGCCGGCATCGCCGTGGCCCTGATCACCGTCGACCTGATGCCGCGCGTGCTTAGCGGGCTTGCCGTCTCAGCAATGCTGCCCGCCTTTCTCGCCGGCGCGCTGGCCTCGCTGGGTCTCGCCTACGGCATCCGCAGCCTTTATCGCGGATCGCGTCACGCGGTCGGGGCCTTCATGGTCTACGGCGCCATCGGCGCCGACCTCTTTGCGGACGGGCTGGTGACGGGCGCCGGATCGGCCGCCGCGCTAAGCCTAGGGCTGCTGCTTGCGGCCTCCCAGCTGGTCGCAAACATTCCAGGCGGCTATGCCGCAGGCGCCAACCTGCATGCGCGCGTACCATCTCGGCGGGTTCGGCTGCTCACGGCCGCGCTCATCACCCTGCCGATCTTCGTCAGCGCGACAGGGGGCTATTTCCTGCTGCGCGAGGCGTCTCAGCCAGTCCAGTCGAGTGCACTGGCCTTCATCATCGGCCTGCTCATGCTGACGACGATCGAGGACATGGTTGCCGAGGGCGACGCGCCGCGCCCACCGCGCTGGAGCTCCACACTGGCTTTTGCCGCTGGCTTTGTCGGACTTGCCTTGGCTTCGAGCTACCTGGGATGAGCGCATCTCTCATAGCTGCTTCGTAGCGCGGCGGCAGATGCAAGGCTTCCGTCGAGGGCCGCCTCCACACTCCAGTCGTGACAGCCCCCTTGTGCCTGGATAAGCCTCCACGCCAAGGAACCGCAGAGAAGAAGGGGAGGGAAAGGATCATGCCAGAAACCAAGCCGATCGTCGTCGTCACGCGCAAGCTGCCGGAAGCGGTGGAGGCCCGGGTGGCGCGCGACTACGAGGGCCGCTTCAATCCGACGGACAGGCTCTACAGCGCCGAGGAGCTGATCGCGCTCTGTGAGGGCGCACGCTTCATCATGCCCTGCCATACCGAAAAGCTGACGGCGGAGGTCATCGCCCAGCTGCCGGAGAGCCTGCAGGCGATCTGCAACTTCTCGGTCGGCTACGACCACGTGGATGTGGCCGCCGCAAAGGCGAAGGGCCTCATCGTCACCAACACCCCCGACGTGCTGAGCGACGCCACGGCGGAGATCGCCATGCTGTTGATGCTCGGCGCCGCCCGACGGGCCAGCGAAGGCGAGCGGCTGGTGCGCAGTCGCGGCTGGAAGGACTGGAGTCCGGCCTTCATGGTCGGCCGGCAGGTGACCGGCAAGCGCATCGGCATCGTCGGCATGGGCCGAGTCGGGCAGGTCTTCGCCGAGCGCGCCCGAGGCTTCGATATGGAGGTGCACTATCACAACCGCAGCCGTTTGGCGCCGGAGAGCGAGAAGGGGGCCGTCTTCCACCCGCGGCTGGAAGACATGCTGCCCAAGGTCGACTATCTCTCGCTCCACTGCCCGGCGACACCTGAAACCAAGAGCCTGCTTGACGCGACACGTCTGGCGCTGCTGCCCCCAGGCGCCATCGTCGTCAACACCGCGCGCGGCGCCCTGATCGACGACGACGCGCTGATCGCTGCGCTGAAAAGCGGCCATATCGCCGCCGCGGGCCTCGACGTTTTCAATGACGAGCCCGGCGCGCCCGAAGGCTATCTCGGGCTCGACAACGTCTTCCTGTTGCCGCACATCGGCAGCGCCACGCGCGAGACGCGCGATGCCATGGGCTTTCGGGCACTCGACAACATCGACGCCATTGCCGCCGGCCGAGAGCCCGCAGATCGGGTGGCGTGACTGAGTGGTATGATGGCATGACCAAAACGGCAGGAATGCGAGCACGTTAGCTGACGACGCCGTGATTCTGCCTTATAATCTGCGCTTAACGGAGTTGGCCTTGAAGGGGCCCCGGTGGAGAGCTAGGCTTCCAGCTTGGCGTCCAAATGGTTTGATCGTTCAGGTCAGATTCTGTAACGACCATTCCTAATAATGTCCCGACCCGGCTTGCCGGAAGTGCGGGCGGGAAGAGTCCAAATCAAAGGGAGGACCGAATGACAAAACAAAAAACCACCAATAAGGCGAAATCCACTCGCCGCCGCTTCCTGACAGGTGCAGCAGGCGTCGGTGCCGGTGCAGTGGCTGCGGTCGCCATGCCCAACGTTTCCCGCGCCGAGACAGTGACCCTGCGCATGCAGGGCGCCTGGGGCGCGGCCGATATCTTCAACGAGATGGCGCAGGAGTACGTTACCCGCGTCGAGGCCATGGCCGGCGGGCGTCTCAAGGTCGAGTACCTCGTCTCAGGTGCGGTGGTGAAGGCCTTCCAGGTTCAGGATGCCGTGCACAACGGCGTGCTCGACGGCGGCCATCAGGTGACCGCCTACTGGTACGGCAAGAACAAGGCCGCTTCGCTGTTCGGCACCGGCCCGGTGTTCGGCGCCAACGCCGCGCAGATCCTCGCCTGGATCCACAAGGGCGGCGGCAAGGAGCTCTACAACGAGCTGGTCCAGGACATCCTCGGATTGAACTTGGTCGGCTTCTTCTGCATGCCGATGCCGACCCAGCCGCTCGGCTGGTTCAAGGAAGAGGTCGCCAGCGTGGACGATCTCAAGGGCCTCAAGTACCGCACCGTCGGCCTGGCCACGGACATCATGCAGGGCATGGGCCTGCAGGTGACCCAGCTTCCGGGCGGCGAGATCGTGCCGGCACTGGAGCGTGGCGTGATCGAGGCTTTCGAGTACAACAACCCGACCTCGGACAGCCGCTTCGGCGCGCAGGATGTCTCCAAGACCTACATGATGGGCAGCTATCATCAGGCTGCCGAGTTCTTCGAGATCCTCTTCAACAAGGCCCGTTTCGACTCCTTGCCGGACGAGCATAAGGCCATCCTCGAGTACTCGGCCGAGGCGGCCAATACGGCTAACTACGCCACGGCGATGGACAATTACTCGCGCGACCTCCAGAAGCTGATCAACGAGTCGGGCGTGAACGTCTACCGCACGCCGGAGTCCATCATGCAGGCGCAGCTGGCCTCTTGGGACACGACTCTCGAGGCCCTCAACCAGGATCCCTTCTTCAAGAGGGTGGTCGATTCCCAGCGTGAATGGGCGGAGCGGGTCGCCTTCTACGACCTGATGAACAGCGCCGACTATCGCTTGGCTTACAACCACTACTTCCCGGGTAAGCTGCAGGGTTAGCAGCAGCAGAACCGAACGCTGTTAAGCAGGGGCGGCGCCACCGCAAGCGCCGCCCCGTTTTGCCTCAGCCCAAAGTCTGCAACAGGAAGCGGCGGGCGCTATGCATCAGTTTCTTCTGACGATCGACAAGCTGAACGCTTGGATGGGCAAGGCCTTTGCCTGGTGCGTTCTGATCATGACCCTTGGGATCACATACGAGATCCTGGTGCGAAAGCTGTTTCGCGCGCCTACCACCTGGGCTTTCGACGTTTCCTACATCATGTACGGCGCGCTGTTCATGATGGCCGGTGCCTACACGCTATCGCGCAACGGCCATGTGCGCGGCGACGTGATCTATCGTCTGTGGAAGCCACGGGTACAGGCGATCATCGAAATGATCCTCTATTTCGTACTGTTCTTCCCCGGCATGATCGCGTTGATCGCCGTTGGCTTCGATTACGCGCATCAGTCCTGGGGCTTCCAGGGCGGCACCGGCGAGGTCAGCATCAACAGCCCGGCCGGCGTTCCGATTTCCCAGTTCAAGACCATCATTCCGATCGCCGCGACCCTGCTGTTCCTACAGGGCATTGCGGAGGTCATTCGATGTATCGAGTGCATCAAATACAACAAGTGGCCCGAACGGCTGCACGACGTCGAGGAAATGGAGACCGTGCTGCTGCATCAGCACGAGGATGAGGAGAAGCTGAAAGAGATGCTCGGCGAGGTGCCCGAGAAACCGAAAACGGGGACGGGCGCATGACCGACCCTCAAGTCGCGGTAATGATGCTGAGCCTGTTCATCGTCGTGATCATGCTCGGCTTTCCAATTTGTTTCACCCTGATGGGAATGGGCGTGCTTTTCGGCTTCTATGCCTTCTACGACCCTTCCTACATGAGCTCGATCTTCGACCAGGCGGTCTGGGCGCGGCTCTCGTTCCTCATCACCTCCAAGACCTTCGAGGTGATGTCGTCGGACGTGCTGACGGCGATACCGTTGTTTCTCTTTATGGGCTACATGGTCGAACGGGCGAACATCGTCAGCCGTCTGTTCCACTCCATTCAGGTCGCCGCCCGGGCACTGCCCGGCTCCATGGCCGTGGCTGCGCTCGCCACCTGCGCGCTCTTCGCCACGGCGACCGGCATCATCGGCGCCGTCGTCACCCTGATGGGCCTCTTGGCGCTGCCCGTCATGTTGAAGGCGCGCTACAACACCAGCTTCGCGGCCGGCGTGATCTGTGCCGGCGGCTGCCTCGGCATCCTCATTCCGCCCTCGATCATGCTGATCGTCTATGCGGCCGCCTCCGGCGTTTCCATTGTGCAGCTCTATGCCGGCGCGATCTTCCCCGGCTTCCTCCTGGCCGGGCTCTACATGATCTATGTGGTCGGCCGTGCCTGGCTCGACCCTGAGCTGGCGCCCAAGATCAAGCTCGAGGAGATCGAGAACGTCTCGCGCGCCCAAGTGATTCTGCTAGTTCTGACCTCCTTTGTGCCGCTTGCGGTGCTGATTATGGCGGTGCTCGGCGCCATTCTGTTCGGCTGGGCCTCGCCCTCCGAAGCCGCAGCCGCCGGCGCCTTCGGCGGCATCGTTCTGGCGATCGTCTATCGCTCCTTCACCTGGGACCGGCTGCGGGAAGCGGTCTATCTGACGGTGCGCACCTCGGCCATGGTCTGCTGGATGTTCGTCGGCTCCTGGCTGTTCAGCTCGGTCTTCTCCGTGCTCGGCGGCGACAAGCTGATCCAGGAATTCGTCATCGGCCTCAATCTCTCGCCGCTGGCCTTCCTGATCATCGCCCAGATCATCATCTTCCTGCTCGGCTGGCCGCTGGAGTGGAGCGAGATCATCATCATCTTCGTGCCGATCTTCCTGCCGTTGGTGCACTTCTTCGGCATCGACCCGCTGTTCTTCGGCATCCTGGTGGCGCTCAACCTGCAGACCTCCTTCCTGACACCGCCCATGGCCATGTCGGCCTTCTATCTCAAGGGGGTAGCGCCCCCAAGCGTCGAGCTGATGCAGATCTTCAAGGGAGTCATGCCCTATCTCGGCATGGTGCTGATCGCCATGGTCATCCTCTACAACTTCCCGGGAATCGCGCTGTGGCTTCCGGAAGTGGTCTACAGGTAGCGATGATGGACGATTCCGTCAGAGCGAAAGGCATCTGAGCATGCAGCTGCGAGACAGCCAGCTGGAAGCCCTGCAGCAGACCTCGGCCAGCGAGGGCCTGCGTCGCATGCAGGCCGGCGCGCTGACCTCCGAGGCTCTGACGGCTGCCTGCCTGGCGCGCAGCGACCTGGTCGCCGAGGTCGTGCAGGCCTGGGATGCGCTCGACCCGGGCTATGCCTTGGCGCAGGCGCGAGAGCGCGATGCCGACAAACAGGCCGGCCGGCCGCTCGGCCGACTGCACGGTCTGCCGCTGGCCGTCGAGGCCAGCGTCGACAGCCACGACTATGCCGCTGCCGACGGCCCGGCCCGAGGCGACAGCTACGCGGTCGCAGCCTTGCGCGGGGCCGGCAGCGTGCTGCTCGGCAAAGCCAGAGCGCCACGCTTCGCGCTCGGCACCTCGGGAACGGCCCGCAACCCCTACCGCACTGAACGCCAGAGCGGCGGGGCAGGGGGCAGTGCTGCGGCCCTGGTCTCCGCCGGCGTGGTCCCGGCTGCGCTGGGCGCACGCAGCGACGGCGCCATCGCCTTGCCCGCCTCCTTCTGCGGCGTGGTCGGCTACAAGCCCTCCCGCGGCCTGATTCCGCGGAGCGGCACGCGCCTCGTCTCTTCGACGCTGGGGCAGCTCGGCGTCTTCGCGCGTAATGTCGAGGATGCTGCTCTGGTCTCCGGAGCACTGGCCGGCTGGGATACAGGCGACGAGGACAGCCGTGTGGCGCCCACGCCGGCTCTTGCCGAGATCTGCTCCAGCGAGCCTCCGGTGACGCCGCGATTGGCTTTCGTGCAGACGCCCTTTTGGAACCGTGCGGCGCCGGCGACTCAGGAAGCCTTCGGCGAGCTGCTGGGCACCTTGAGCGAGGATGTCGAAGCCATCGAACTGGGCGACGCCTATGCCGCCGCCCCCGATGCGCTGCGGCGCCTGCTGGCTTGCGACCTGGCCTTCGCTCTGGAAGGCAGGGTAGGCACGCCGGACAGTCTGGAGGCGGAGGCAGCCGCGCTCTTGAAGGAGGGGCAGAGCTTGGGCGCGCTCTCCTACCGTGCCGCCCTGCAGGCCGGACGCGGCTATGCCGTGGCCCTGCAAGAGCTGTTCGAGGAGTTCGATGCCATCATCACGCCCGCCGCGCCGGGTGAGGCCAACGCCTTGGGGGACGATGCACCCTCGACGGACTTCTCGGCGCTTTGGTCGCTTGCCGGCCTGCCGACGGTGACCTTGCCGCTGATGACGGGAGAAGAGGGGTTGCCGCTCGGCGTTCAGCTGGTCGGGGCAGAACGGGACGATGCGCGGCTCTTGCGAACGGCGCGCTGGCTGACGCGGAGCGTCGAGGCAGCTCTTGCCGCCGAAGATGCAGAAACGACAGCCTAGCGAGGAAAAGGAAAGACGGAGATGCAGGAAGCCATCGACCTGGTGAGAGGCAACATCGAGATCTTCCTCGTTGCCTGCCTGCTGCTGGTGTTTGTCTTGTCGCGGCTGCCTCGCCTGGTGGACCCCGTCTTCGCCCTGCTGGCGATCGCGCTGTTCACCGCTTTTGTCGGCTTCATGGTCATGCGGCTGGGCGAGATTGACCTGACCATCGTGGCCGTGGCGGTCGTCATTATGGTCGCAATCGACTTCTTCACCACCGTGCGCGATGGCATGGCGAACGGTAACGGAGAGAAGTAATCCGAATTAGCTGCGGAGGGGAGCGCTAAGCGGCCTGCCGCATACGGACCGAGCGCTGCGGCGGGAAGCGAACCGTGACCACTGTTCCCTTGTTCGGCTCGCTTTCGATCGACAGGGTGGCACCGTGCAGTTCAGCGAGATTGCGGCTTAGCGGCAGACCCAAGCCCGTTCCCTCGTACTTGCGACTGAGGTGACTGTCGATCTGGCCGAAGGGCTGCAAGGCGCGCTCCAAATCATGCTTGGCTATGCCGATGCCGGTATCGTGCACGATCAGGTCGATACCGCCGTCCTTGCGGAGCTTGGCGTCCAGGCCCACCTTGCCGCCCGCTGGCGTGAACTTCACCGCGTTGGACAGTAGGTTCAACAGGATCTGCTTCAGCCGCTTCATGTCAGCCGTCAGCAGAGGCATGTCGAGCGGAACCGAGGTCTCGATGGAGACGTCTGCCTCTTCGGCGCGGCCCTGGACGAGCTGGACACAGGCATGCGCCACCAAGCTCAAGTCGATCTCTTCTTCGTAGAGTTCCAGTCGTCCAGCCTCGGCCTTGGCCACGTCCAGGATATCGTTGATAACGCTGAGCAGGTGGCTGCCGCTGTTGTAGATGTCGCGCGCGTACTCCTTGTAGTGCGGCTGGCCCAAGGGGCCCAGCAACTCGTCCCGCATCACCTCGGAAAAGCCGAGCACGGCGTTGAGCGGCGTGCGCAATTCGTGGCTCATGGTGGCGAGAAACTCGGTCTTGGTCCGGTTCGCCATCTCCGCTTCGTCACGCGCCTGCGCCAGCTCCGCCGTGCGCCGCCGGACCTCTCGGCGGATCGCCGAGTCGCGTTGGATCATGGCACCGACGAGAACAGCGACCAGCAGGGTGAGCAAACCGCCCGCCACAAGAACAGTGTTGCCGGCGCCCCAGCCTGACTGGCTGCCGAACTCCGGCAGCACGTCCCAATCCAAGCTCCAACTTGCCTGGCCGTGGGCAATCCGCAAGGTGATCGTATCGGTCACGTCACCAGCCGGAAGGGGCGTGCCGAGAACAACTTGCTCGCCGAAGCCATGGTCTCCCCACGCCGTCTCATGCTGCCGCAGACGCAGGCGCAGCCCGGCGGGTAGGGCCGACTCCAGTTCATCGAAGAGATTATTGAGATTGAGCAACCCGACCAGGACCCCTTCGTTCATGCCGTTTGGAACATGAAACGCCAAGGCACTCCACCAAATGCCGTCCTGCTGAAAGGCGGGCCCCATAATGACCTCCTGGGGCACACGAGCCGCGGAAGCAGCCGCAGCACGGATGTAGCCGTGCGTGGCGAGATCCACGTAACGATCCAGCAGCGGATTTTCATTGCTGGTCAACTCGACAATGAAGCTCTCGGCAAGCGCATCGACGGGCTGGGCTGCACCGTGGAGAGATCGGATCTCCGCGCCACGCAACCTTTGCCATTCCTCACGCGACAGCCGGTTGAAACGACGTGCATATGCAAAGGCAGCGAAATCGAGCGGTGCCCGCCAGTCGCGCACCACTTCGACAGCCGTCTCGAACTCTCCTTGATGTACCGAGGAGGAGCCATGGAAGACCGACCCCATCGCCCTGAGAGAGGATGAGAGACGATGCAGCGTCATGTTAAGCTGATCGGTCAGCTGCGCCGCCGTCGCCATGGCGGTCTCACGCTGATCGGTGAGCGAATCCGTCTCGAAGCTGCGCGCTGTAAAGAAGGAAACACCGAGCCCGATCAACAGAACCAGCAGGATCGCTGCCCCTGGCCAGATCGCGGAACGTTCTGTACCTATCTCTCGCATTAGAGATTAAGTCCGGAAACATGCTAGCACAGCTCCCTAACCTCGGCCCTTTTCGTAAAGAATTGCCTAGCAATCGACTCAAACGAGACGAAAGAACAATCAGTTACGGCGCTTCGAAAGCTGCAATGACTACCTCCAGTCTATCTGCACTGACAGCTGCCCTCGCGCTTGGGTTGACGCTTGCCGTCGTCGAGCCCGTCTCGGCCAACACCGGCGAAGCCAATTTGGAGAGCTGCCTGGGCGGTATCGCCGGCCAGGCCGTCTCCCGCGGCGTCCCGCAAACGGCGGTAGATCAGGCCCTGGCTTCGGTGCGGCCGCTGCCCCGCGTGCTCGAGCTTGAGAACCGGCAACCCGAGTTCACCCTGAGCTTCGGTCGCTATCTCGAGCGACTGGTGACGGAGGAGCGGATAGAGCAGGGGCGCGTGATGCTCTCCCGGCACGGTTCGCTCTTGCAGCAAATCAGCGTGCAGTACCAGGTGCAGTCCCGCTTTCTGGTGGCTTTCTGGGCGCTGGAGACGAACTTCGGCCAGAATCTCGGCTCCTTCCGCACCCTCGACGCCCTCGCGACCCTGGCCTGCCAGGGCCGCCGCAAGGATTTCTTCTCCACGCAGCTCGTCGAAGCGCTCCAGCTTGTCGGGCGCGGCGAGGTCACCGCCGATGCCATGGTCGGCTCCTGGGCCGGCGCGCTCGGGAACATGCAGTTCATTCCCTCGACCTACCAAGCCTATGCCGTCGACCACGACGGCGACGGCAAGCGAGACCTTTGGGGCAGCCTGCCTGACGCCTTCGCCTCGGCAGCCAACTATCTGAGCCAACTGGGCTGGAACGACGAGCAAACCTGGGGCCGGGAGGTCCGCCTGCCGGCGAATTTCGATTGGCACCTGGTTTCCATCGAGACCAAGCCGGAGACACGCAAGTCTCTCGCCGAATGGTCTCGGCTTGGCGTCACGAAGGCCGACGGCTCGCCGCTGCCGAGGGTGGATATCGAAGGCGCCGTCATCACGCCGGCCGGGCACCGCGGCCCGGCCTTCATGGTCTATGGCAACTACACGCGCATCTTGGATTGGAACCGCTCCATCCTCTATGCCGTTGCGATCGGACACCTTTCCGACCGCCTGATCGGCAAGCCGGGGCTTACGCGGCAGATCGATCCGACGCATGGCCGCTTGAGCCTGGGCGAGGTGGAAGAGATTCAAACCCGTCTCGGCACCCTGGGCTTCGGCGCCGGCAAACCCGATGGCCGCATTGGCCCCCTGACGCGCGCCGCCATCCGGCGTTTCCAGCAGGCCAAGGGTCTGCCGGCGGACGGCTTCGCCGACCAAATGCTGTTGCGTGCTCTGCGCGAGAGCACGCAGGGATAGAGCCTTCTCCCGGCTCGTAGGTGTTATTGATTACTACACCAATTCTGGTTATCTTGTAGAAACATCTGACACCCCCACAACATCTTGAGACATCGACGGGCATGACGAGACTTGGCGTTCTGCTTCTGACCCTGGGTGTGCTGGTCGCCGGCTGTGCCGAGCGCTCGGTCGACACCTCCTCGGAGTCGCGGGCCACGACCCAAGCCCCGCAGACGAACACGGTGGGTCCGGGCGGCTACCGCAAGGTCGGCACACCTTATCAGATTGCCGGCATCTGGTATCACCCCAAGGAGGATCCGGCGTACGACGAGATCGGCATGGCCTCCTGGTACGGCCCGAACTTCCACGGCCGCACGACGGCGAACGGCGAGACCTACGATCAGTACGCCATGACGGCGGCGCATCCGACCCTGCCAATGCCAAGCCTGGTCGAGGTGACCAACCTGGCCAACGGTCGCACCATCGTCCTGCGCATCAACGACCGCGGGCCCTTCGCCAAAGGCCGCATCATTGACGTGTCCAAGGCCGCCGCCGAGGAGCTCGGCTTCAAGAAGCAGGGCGTCACTCGGGTGCGGGTACGGGTGGTGGAAGAAGACGCGGGGCCACGCCCCGAGGCTGCGCCGGTCGAAGCCGTGGCAAAGAATACTCTGCCGGCGCAAGGCGGCACGAGTGCCACCCAGCAGGCTATGGTGCCCAAAACCGCCACCGTGCCCTCTACTGACACTTCCGGGCAGCAGCTTTTCCTGCAAGCCGGCGCCTTTCGCGACTACGGTAACGCTCGGCGCCATGCCGACAGCCTCTCCGGGGTCGGCGAGCCCTTGATCGAAGCCGTCAGCACCGCCGAAGAGGTCATCTACCGGGTGCGCATCGGGCCGATGACCGACCGTGGCTTGGCGGAGAAGCTGCGCATTGCGCTGATCGACCAGGGCATTAGCAACCCGCACATCGTCATCGAGTAACGCTGCCGCAGATGGCCGCCGTTGGAGGGTAGGGGAGGTGGAGCTCTTTGCGTCGCCTTACTCTCTGCTCACACCGGTCATCATGGCCAGTCCGGCAAGCAGCAGGACGGCCCCCGCCACATCCCACAGATCCAACCGCCTGAGCTCCAAGCCGAAGGCGCCGAGGTGGTCGTAAGCCATGGCGGCCAGCAGCTGGCCACAGACCACGGCGGCAATGAACGTCGCCACGCCGACGCGAGGGACCGCATAAAGGGTCAGGAGAACCATAGTGGTTCCGATCAACCCGCCGGCCCACAGCCAAGCCGGCATGCGGGCCATGCCCTCGGCTTTGGGCAGGCCGCCACCCGTTAGAAAACAAAGCGCCAGCAGTGCGAAGAGCCCGGTGGCAAAGGCCAGGGTGGCCGCCTGGAGCGGACCACCGAGGTAGCCGGCCGAGCGGACGAAAATCGGCCCCTGTGCCGCCAGGAGGGCACCCGCCGCCAGACCGAGCAGGACAACGGCGGGTGTCTGCATCGGCTAGAGGGCCTTGTACATGACCGTGGTGGACTCGAGCTGCGCGTGGGATGGATGCAGACTGTATCCTGGAATCACACCCACGCGCTCATAGCCCAGGGAGATATAGAGCGGCTCGGCATTGTCTCCTGTGACGGTATCCAAGGTGAGCAGGCTGCGGCCCTGACGACGCGCCAGGGCCTCGAGTTCGACCATCAGGGCACGCGCGATGCCTTGGCGCCGGAAGTCGGGATGCACCAATAGCTTGGAGACGTCCGCCCGGTGGGGCTGATTGGGCGGCGTATCCCGATCGAGCTGAACCGAGCCGGCGATGCGCCCGTTCCTCTGCGCCACCAGCAAATGCCGGAGGCCGCGCCTTACGCCGGGGAGCACGGACCCGCGCCAGAAGGCCTCGCTGTCGCTCTGGGAAAAGGGCAGCACGAAGTGAACGCCGGCTCCTCCATGGACACAGGCGTGCAACAGCGCCCCGAGCGCCTCGATCCGAGCGTCTATGTCGTCACCGGAGAAGTATGACAGCTCGATTCCATCGGTTCCGGTCATGGTGGCTGCGGTCCCTGTCATACGATGAAGAGGAGATAGCAGGCGCCGCCGTCGTCCGGCGTGGCGAAGGCGCTGGGCCCGAAAAGCTGGTAGCGCAGGCAGTCGCCCGGCCGCAGTTGGTAGCTTCGGCCGTTGACCTCGACCTGCAGGGCACCTTCGAGCAAAGTGAGATGGTGCTCGAGGCCAGGCCGCGGCGGCGCCTCGTAGGCGATCTGCGCACCCGGATCGAGGCGGCACTCCAGAACCTCGCCGGCCAAGGTCTGCGCCGGAGGAGAAAGAGAGCGCCGCCGGAAACCGACGCTCGGGTCGTGCCAGACCGTCTGCTCGTCGGGCCGGACCAGCGGCTCGTAGTCGTCCTCGACCATGCGCATCAGCCGCGACATGGGCAGGCCATAGGCGGCGCAGAGCTTGCCGAGCACGCTCGCGGTCGGGCTGACCTCTGCGTTTTCCAGGCGAGAGAGGGTGGCGCGGCTGACCTTGCTGAGCTTGGCAAGCGCGTCCAAGGACCAACCGCGTTCATTGCGCAGCAGCTTCAGGCGCTGGGCCAGGCGCCGGTCGATCGTGGCATCATCGATGAGTGTATCGTCCATATATGGGAAATTCTCTCATATATGATTTCCCGTCAAGCCCAACCTGTCCTCTTGATCAGCCGCAGGGCAGACGTTATCTACGCGTCATGGCTAGACGCTTCGCCACGACGACGACCACGACGACCTGCCTCGGCGGGCCGTGCCGGATGGTCGTGCGCTAGCACTTCTTACAGACCAGCAGACCAGCACAGCCCCGCCGGGATCGGACGGGGCTTTTCCATGTCTGGATCTTGGCTCCCGTCCGCCCTCCCGCCGCGGCACGAGGAGACAAGACCATGGAAGAACTTGACCACCGATCGATCGCCAATCGGCTCGACCTGTTCCATCAGCAGGACGAAGGCCCTGGCGTCGTGTTTTGGCACCCACGGGGCTTCGCCCTCTACCGGGTGATCGAGGACTACATCCGCGGCCGCATGAAGGCGGCCGGCTACCGCGAGGTGCGCAGCCCGCAGCTCTTGGCCCGCTCGCTGTGGGAGGATAGCGGGCACTGGCAGAAGTTCTCAGACTCCATGTTCGTCTTCGAGGAGGGCGAGCGCTGCCACGCGCTCAAGCCCATGTCCTGCCCAGGGCACATTCAGATCTTCAAGCAGGGCACCCGCTCCTGGCGCGATCTGCCGATCCGCTACTTCGAGCTTGGCCTCTGCCACCGCAAGGAGCCCTCGGGCGCCTTGCAGGGCCTGATGCGCACCCGCGCCTTCGAGCAGGACGACGCCCATGTCTTCTGCCTGGAAGATCAGGTCGCGGCGGAGGTCGCGCGCTTTTGCGCCATGCAGAAGGAGATCTACACCGACTTCGGTTTTCCCGAAGTGGCGATCGGCTTCTCCACTCGGCCGGCCCTGCGGGCTGGCTCGGATGCGCAATGGGACAGGGCCGAAGCGCTGCTCGAAGGAGCTGCCCAATCAGCCGGGCTCGAATATCAGGTTTTGCCTGGAGAAGGAGCCTTTTACGGGCCGAAGCTTGAGTTTGCACTGAAGGACCGCGCAGGCCGCCTCTGGCAGTGCGGCACCGTGCAACTCGACCTCGTCATGCCCGAGCGTCTGGGCGCCCACTACGCCGATGCGCAGGGAGAGAAGGCCCAGGCCGTCATGATACACCACGCGGTCCTCGGCTCGCTCGAGCGCTTCATCGGCATCCTGCTGGAGCACTACGGCGGCCGGCTGCCGCTCTGGCTGGCGCCCGATCAGGTGGTGGTGGCCAGCGTGACCGAGGCGCAGGCTGCCTATGCCCGCGAGGTGACCGAGCGCCTGGAAGAGGCTGGGCTACGTGTCCTGCTCGACGAGGGGCCGAATCGTCTGGCGCGCAAGATCGTCGCCGCGCGGGAGCTTGGCGTGCCGCTCTTCCTCACTGTCGGCGAGCGGGAGGTGGCAAGCCGCAGCATCAGCCTGCGCGACAGCTCCGGGCAGCAGTCGATACTTCCGCTCGATGCGGCCGTTGCCCAAATTGCGACCGGGGTCGTGTGCTAGGCAGGCCGTTCACGCGCTTGCGCGTTGAACAGGAATCCACGCCGGAGTTAGCTTTGCATTTAGCTCTAATGTGATTCATGTGTTCCACGTGGCGCTAACTCGTATGAGGTGATTCGATGGACTGTTTCAGGACCTTTATGCCGTTGAAGGCCCTGGCCGTCGTTGGTGTGCTGGCCGCCTTGCTTATCCGTCCGGCCCTGGCGCTCGAGACGGAAGCGCGGGAGGCTGTCCTGGTCGATGCCCAGAGCGGGCGGGTGCTGTTCGAGAAGAACGCCGACGAGCTGATGCCGCCGTCTTCCATGACCAAGGTCATGACGCTCTATCTGGTCTTCGAGCGCCTGGCCGACGGCCGCCTCACGATGGAGGACACCCTGCCGGTTAGCGAGCGCGCTTGGCGCAAAGGCGGCTCCAAGATGTTCGTGGAGGTCGGCGACAGGGTCTCAATCGAGAACCTGCTGCGCGGCATCATCATTCAGTCGGGCAACGATGCCTGTATCGTCGTCGCCGAGGGCCTCTCGGGCACGGAAGATGCCTTCGCCCGCGAGATGACCAAGCGCGGACGCGAGATCGGCCTGACCAGCAGCACCTTTAAGAACTCGACCGGCTGGCCCGATCCCGAGCACCGCATGACGGCCCGGGATCTCAATCTGCTGGCCCTTCGCACCATTCTCGATTTTCCGCAGTACTACCACTACTTCGCGGAAACCGACTTCACCTGGTCCGATATCACCCAGTCGAACCGTAACCCCTTGCTTTACAAGAACATGGGTGCGGACGGGCTGAAGACCGGCCACACCCAGGAAGCCGGCTATGGCCTGACCGCCTCTGCCATCCGCGATGGACGGCGACTTGTTCTGGTGGTCAACGGCCTGCCCAGCGAGCGCGCGCGCTCGGAGGAGTCGGAGCGCCTGATCGAGTGGGGCTTCCGCGAGTTCTCCAACTACGAGCTCTTCTCGGCCGGTCAGGAGGTCGACCGCGCCGAGGTCTGGTTGGGCGCGGAGGAAAGCGTGCCTTTGACGCTGGAGGAGCCTGTCTTGGTAACGCTCTCCCAGCGGGAACATGAGGAGATGACGGTCTCCGTGCTCTACGACGCCCCGGTTCCGGCGCCCATTGCCGAGGGCCAGGAGCTCGCCGTCCTGCGCATCTCAGCGCCGGGCATGGAGCCCATGGAGTACCCGCTCTATGCCGCGACCAATGTCGAGAAGGTCGGGCCTTTCGGGCGGATGTTCGAGATCACCAAGCACTTCATCATGAGCGCTTTCTAGCTGTGGCGCGGGCCGGCAAAGCCGAAGCGGCGGCCGAGGAGCCCCCTTCGCCGGCTTTCGCCGAGCAGCTCTTCGGTCACGGGCAGACCCTGGAGGACTTTCGCCAGGCGCTCGCCGGCGGCCGCATGCCGCACGCATGGCTCTTCGCTGGCCCAAAGGGCATCGGCAAGGCCACCCTGGCGTATCACTGCGCCCGGGAAGCGCTAGCCATTCCGGCCGAGGGGGGACCAGGGGGAGGGGGCGAGCCGGCGCTGTTCGGCACACCCGAACCTGCCGCCACGCCTGAAAACCCGCACCGGCCAGACGCGCCGCTGTTCCGCCAGGTCGCCTCCGGCGCTCATCCCGACTTCATGCTGCTCGAGCGCAGCGCCGACCCCAACGCCAAGGACAAGCGGCTGCGCACGGCCATCGTCATCGGCCAGGTGCGCGCGGCGACCCAGTTTCTGCGCCGGACCAGCAGCGGCTCCCGCTGGAAGGTCCTGCTGGTCGACAGTGCCGACGACCTGAACGTCAACGCAGCCAATGCCTTACTGAAGGTTCTTGAGGAACCGCCTGGGCAAGCGATCGTCCTGTTGGTCAGCCATAGCCCCGGGCGCCTGCTGCCCACCATCCGCTCCCGGGTGCGCAGCCGTCAGCTTCGGCCGCTGAGCGAACCGGACTTCGCGAGCGTTCTTGAGAGCCTCGACCTGTCGGTGCCAGACGCGCAGCGCAATCGCCTCTCCCAACTCTGCGAGGGCAGCGCCGGGCGCGCCGTGCAGCTCCTCGGCTCGGATGCCCTGGCGCTCGACGCTCAGGTCGATCAGCTCTGGTCTGCCTTGCCGAATCTCGACCAGCGGCTGCTCTACCGCCTGGCGGAGAAGGCCGCGGCCGACCAGAGCGGCAGCCTCTTCAGCTTCGTCGGCGAGGCGCTGTTCACCCGCATGACCGCGGCCATTCGCGCCCGGGCCCTATCGCAGAGCGATCGGGAAGCTGCCTGGCCGCAGGCCTCTATTGCGGAGCTGATGGCCCTGTGGGAGAAAATGCGCGGTCGCTTCTCCGCCGCGAACGCCGTCAACCTGGACCGCAAGCAGACGGTTTTGACGGTTTTCTTGGAGCTAGCGTCCCAAATCCGAAGTTCGTATGACGGACCGGAGAGGCTGGTACGAACTTCGGATTTGAAAGGACGCTAGCAAACTTATGAGTCTCGTGTGGTTTATGGTTTTGAAGTTCCTAGAATGAGATGCCAAAACCACTGTAGGAACTTCAAAACCACCACACGAGCGGCCTTCAGGCCCAAATAACCGGTTCGCGTCGCCGGATGGGCTGCGGCCCGAAGAGCGCAAGACAGAGGAAATCCTGAGAGTATGCCGAGCGACCAGGCCCGCTATTACGTCACCACGCCGATCTACTATGTTAACGACGTGCCGCACATCGGCCATGCCTACTGCACCCTGGCCTGCGATGTGCTGGCGCGCTTCATGCGCCTGGACGGCCGCGAGGTGCGTTTCCTCACGGGCACCGACGAGCACGGGCAGAAGGTTGAGAAGGCGGCCCTGGCGGCGGGAGAGACGCCGCAGGCCTTCACCGACAAGGTGAGCCAGAATTTCCGCCAGATGGACGTCGTCATGAACTTCTCCAACGACGACTTCATCCGCACCACGGAGCCTCGGCACTACGCCTCCGTGCAGGCGCTCTGGCAGCGCCTCGTGGATGCCGGGGAGATCTATCTCGGCAGCTATGCCGGCTGGTATTCAGTGGGAGACGAAGCCTTCCATACGGAAAGCGAGCTGACCCTGCGCGACGGCAAGCGCTATGCCCCCTCTGGCAAGGAAGTGGAGTGGGTCGAGGAACCCTCCTACTTCTTCAAGCTCTCCGAGTGGCAGGACCGCCTGCTGGCCTTCTATGAGGCCAACCCGGATTTCATCCTGCCGGAGACGCGGAAGAACGAGGTGGTCTCCTTCGTCAAGGGCGGCCTCAAGGACCTTTCGGTCAGTCGGACCACCTTCAAGTGGGGCATTCCCGTGCCGGGCGATCCGGACCACATCATGTACGTCTGGCTCGACGCGCTGACCAACTACATCACCGCCGTCGGCTTCCCGGACGAAGACTGCCCCGATTACCGGACCTTCTGGCCGGCCAACGTGCATGTGGTCGGCAAGGACATCCTGCGCTTTCACGCGGTCTACTGGCCGGCCTTTCTGATGGCTGCCGGCCTGGAACCGCCGCAGCGGGTCTTCGCCCACGGCTGGTTGCTCAACAGGGGCGAGAAGATGTCGAAGTCCCTGGGAAACGTCGTGCGGCCCGACGATCTTGTGGAGCGCTATGGACTGGACCAGGTGCGCTACTACCTTCTACGCGAGATCCCTTTTGGAGCGGACGGCTACATCAGCCATGAGACCATGGTGACCCGCATTAACAGCGATCTTGCCAACGATTTCGGCAACTTGGCGCAGCGTGTTCTGTCGATGATTCACAAGAACTGTGCCGCACAGGTGCCGCAGCCGGGCGCGCTCACAGCCGCCGACGAAGCGCTGCTGTCGAAAGCCCGCGCCCTGCATGGCAGCCTGCGCGAAGAATTCGGCAAGCAGGCCTTCAACCGAGGGCTGGAGGCGATCTGGGCCGTGGTCGGCGACGCCAACCGCTATGTCGACGAGCAAGCGCCTTGGGTGCTGCGCAAAAGCGACCCGGCACGCATGCAGACCGTGCTCTTCGTGCTGGCCGAGGTCATTCGCCGTCTTGCCATCCTGACCCAGCCGGTGATGCCGGACTCCATCGGGCGCATGCTCGACCTCCTGGCGGTTCCGGAAGAGGCCCGGGAGTTCTCTGCCTTGGAAACCTCGCTGGTGCCGGGGACGGCGCTGCCGAAGCCGGAAGGCGTCTTTCCGCGCTTTGCCGAGGTCGAGGGCGACGCAGCGTGAGATACCTATGAGAGTCGTCGATTCCCACTGCCATCTCGACTACCTGGCCGGCGACGGTGACCTGCCGGACGCGCTGAGGCGCGCCCGTATGGCCGGCGTCGAGACCATGCTGACGATCTCGACCAAGCTCAGCAGCTTCCCCGAGGTGCTGGCCATCGCCGAGGCGGAGCCTGACGTGGTTTGCTCGGTCGGCGTCCACCCCCACGAGGCCGGCCCGGAAGGGCAGGAGACGCCCGCGCGTCTGCTCGAGCTGGCTGAGCACGAGAAGGTGGTGGGCATCGGCGAGACCGGCCTCGACTACTACTATGAGCACAGTCCGCGGGAACGGCAGCAAATCTCCTTCCGCTCCCACATCGCGGCGGCGCGCGAGACCGGCCTGCCTTTGATCGTCCATGCCCGCGATGCCGATGACGACACCGTCGCCATCCTGCGCGACGAGCACGAGAAGGGGCCCTATCCCGGCGTCATCCACTGCTTCACCGCCGGGCCGGCGCTGGCCAAGGCCGCCTTGGAGATGGGTCTCTCGATCTCGCTTGCCGGCATCATCACCTTCAAGAAGGCCGAAGAGCTGCGCGCCACAGCCGCCGAGGTTCCGCTCGACCGCCTGCTGGTGGAGACCGACTCACCCTATCTCGCGCCGGTGCCCTACCGCGGCAAGCGCAACGAGCCGGCGCACGTGGTCCATACCGCGCGCAAGCTGGCGGAGCTGAAGGGCATTGATGAAGAGGCCCTGGCCGAAGCCACCACGGCCAACTTCTACCGCCTGTTCAGCAAGGCGGCCCACCACAGGACCAGCGCATGAAGGTAACGCTGCTCGGCTGCGGGGGCTCGTCCGGCGTGCCGCTGGCCAATGGCACGCCCGGCGGACACTGGGGCAACTGCGACCCGCAGGAGCCCAAGAACCGACGCATGCGGGCCTCTGTCTTCGTCGAGAGCCGGGGCAAGCGGCTTCTGATCGACACGTCTCCGGATCTGCGTGAGCAGATCCTTCGCTTCGGCATCCAAGGCATCGATGCCGTGCTCTTTACCCACTCGCACGCCGACCACTGCCACGGCATCGACGAGCTGCGCGTGATGCGCTACGCGCAGCAGGCGAGCATCCCGGCCTACATGGACCGCAAGACCCATCAAGAGCTGACCCTGCGCTTCGACTATGTTTTCGAATCAAGCCATAAGGCGCAGGAACTCTATCCCGCTCTCATGGACGACCGCGCCTTCGACGGGCCTTTCGAAGCGGTCGGCGTCCCCGTCACGCCCTTTGTGCAGGACCACGGCAACGTCCACTCCATGGGCTTCCGCATCGGCGATTTCGCTTATTCGACCGATGTGGTGCAGCTCAGCGACGAAGCGATCGAGCTTTTGCAGGGCATCGATCTCTGGATTGTCGACTGCCTGCGCTTCGAGCCACACCCGACCCATTCGCACTTCGATCGCACCATGGAATGGATCGAAGCCGTTCGGCCCAAGCGCGCCGTGCTGACGCACCTCAACCACTCGGTCGACTACCAGGTGATCAAGGACCGTTGCCCACCAGGCGTCGAGCCCGGCTACGACGGCTTGGTCATGGAGGTGCCCGAGGCGGCTGCGGGGCAGGGGGCCGGCCTCGCCGATGACGAAGGCGCGGTGCTGTACTCGGCAAACTAGGCGGCAAAAACCTACGCTTTTATAGTGCGTTATCGCTGTTTTCTAATAACTCAACATAGGTCATGCGCGACGGCGATCTATACTCCGTCAGGTCGGTCACATCGGGCAAACCGACAGCCCGAGAGATCAAGCGCCGCGCGCCTGTCAGACGATCGGCATCCACCCGGTAGCGATAGCGTTTGTTGTTGCGGGTCCAGCTCAGCTCTTCGCCACCTTGCAAGGAGCTGTCCAGCAGCATGGCCACCGTCGGCACCGGCACGCCGCCCGTGGCGTAGAGCGTCGTCACCGGGAAATTGTCGTCGAACAGCAGACGGCGAAAGCCGCGTGCGGAGGCTTCCATGATCCGGCGCGCATGGGAGATGTGATCATCGAAGAAAATCAGCGTGTTATCATCCGCACCTGATGTCAGTTCGTGCTCAGTCCAGTCGCAGAGATGATACATGGCGCCCTCGGCTCTGAGCGCCAGCTGCGAATGATCAATGTCGAAGCTGTGCAGCTCCGCATCGGGGCAAGCATGGCGCAGCAGCCAGGATGAGAAGCCGCGGTGCGTGCCGCTCTCGATAATACGCTGTGGCGCTAGGAGCCGCGCCAGCACGAAGAGCAAGAGCCCGTCGTTGAATTGGCTGCCGCCTGTGTTGTCCGTCAAAGGACTGGAACGGTAGCTGCGAAAATAAGCTGCGACCGCATCCGGCAGAGCCTGCGTCGACTCGGCACCAACGATGGACACGACGGCAGACTCCAGGCGCGCCACGATCTCTTGCTGCTGCCGTGCGAGCAGTGCGTCCGACAGGTTCATCCGCGGGGCCGGCTCAGGCGCGGGAGGACGCATGCGCTCGACGGTGACGCCATTAGCGTCCACGTAAGGCTTTGCTTTCTTTATGTCTTGTTTATTTTCCATAATATATATTATGCGTCTTTTTCCATGGTGCCCAACGCCCCTCCTGCGACCACTGCCGGCTATTCCCGAGGCAGCGATCCCAGAGTCGCAATCCCGGTGGCCCTGTGTTCTAACCCCTGGAACACGGACGGCAAAGCGGCTCAGCACGGCGCCAAAGGCTGCCGGCAGGAACTGGAAACGGACACTCTCCGATGACGATGGTGAACGAGAGCGAGACCTCTGCTTCGACCGATGCGGCATCTGAGGATGCGCGCGCCGAGATGCAGCGGCTGATCGACATCATGGCCCGGCTGCGCGACCCGGTCGACGGCTGCCCCTGGGACGTAAAGCAGAGCTTCGCCACCATTGCCCCCTATACCATCGAGGAAGCCTATGAGGTGGCCGACGCCATCGCACGCGACGATATGCCGGAGCTGCGCGAGGAGCTCGGCGATCTCTTGCTGCAGGTCGTCTTCCACAGCCGCATGGCCGAGGAGGCCGGGCACTTTGCCTTTGCCGATGTCGCGCGGGCCATTTCCGACAAGATGGTCGAGCGCCACCCGCATGTCTTCGGCGACGCGCGTTTTGCCAGCGAGACCGAACAAAAGGTGGATTGGGAGACGCGCAAGGCCGCAGAGCGGCAACGCAAGAAGGCTGCGGGAGAGGTGGTCGGCGTGCTCGATGGCGTGGCGACCTCCCTACCCGCTTTGCTGCGCGCCGAAAAGCTGCAGAAGCGTGCCGCGCGCGTCGGCTTCGACTGGCCGCAGACGACCCAGGTCCTGGACAAGATCGCAGAGGAAGTCGGCGAGCTGACGGCCGAGCTGGACTCCGCCGATGCCGAGGCCAACAGGCGCATCGAAGAGGAATTCGGCGACCTGCTGTTCGCCATGGTCAACCTCGGCCGCCATCTGAAGCTCGATCCGGAGGAAGCGCTGCGCAAGGCGAACCACAAGTTCACCCGGCGCTTCCAAGCCATAGAACAGACTTTTCGAGAGCAAGGCCGAGAGCTGCCAGACTGCTCGCTGGATGAGATGGAAGAGGCCTGGCAGGCCGCCAAGCGAGGCGAAGGAAAGGGCGTGCCGCCCTCCTCTTAGGCTGCTTTCCACTCACCGACGACGGCGTCCCGCAGGGCGTGCCAGCCTTCCTCGCTGGGCGCCAGCAGCAGACCTGAGGCGGCAAAGTCGCTCGGCAAATAGCTTTTGCCGTCGAGCAGCCTGTCATAGCCGCCCGCCTCCTGGTGCAACAGCACGCCCGCGACATGGTCCCAGGGCTTGGTGCGGGTGAAGAGCGAGTAGTCGGTTTCGCCGGCAATCATGCGCAGGTACTCGTGCCCTGCGCAGTGCAACGACTTCAGGGGGTTGAGGGTCTCTTTCGCCGCCTGGACCCGGTTTTTCAGTTCCGGAGGACCGTATTGGTTGGCGTGCAGCGTGCCGCGCATCTCCGCCAGCTCACGCGTTCCGCTGACCGCCTGCCGAACGCCATCGATAAAGGCGCCGCCACCCAACTCGCCGGCGGCCGTCCGGCCGCTGCAGGGATCGTGGATCCAGCCGGCCAGCGCCTGCGCTCCACGCACCAGCGCGACCATCACGGCAAAGGGCTCCCGACCTTTGGCAAAGTTGCCGGTGCCGTCAACGGGATCGATGATCCAGGCGTAGCTCTCATGCGCGGCCAGCTCGTCGAGCAGCTCAGGTGCCGCAGCCACGGCCTCCTCGCCCACCACCAGGGAGCCCGGGAGCAGCTCGGAGAGTGCCGCCGCCAAGCGCTTCTCGACCGCGACATCCACCACGGTGACCAGCTCGCCCGCGGACTTCTCCTGGACCTCGTGCGCTTCCAGCATGCGAAAGCGCGGCATAACCTCCTGGGCTGCCGTTTCGGCGATTAGCGCTGTCACGCGGTCGACGTTGGGTACCATGCTTTGGTCTCACGATCTGGAAAGAAAGAGAAAGGCCGCGACACAGTCGCGGCCCCTCCCCTTACACCTTGCCGGCCAGGCTTAGAAGCCCATGCCGCCCATTCCACCCATACCGCCGCCCGGAGGCATCGCCGGCATGTCCTCTTTCTCCTGCGGCACCTCGGCGACCATCGCCTCGGTGGTCACCAGCAGGCCGGCGACGGAGGCCGCATCCTGCAACGCCACACGCACGACCTTGGCCGGGTCGATAATACCACTCTTGACCATGTCGACGTAGCTCTCGCTTTGGGCATCGAAGCCGCGGTTCTTGTCCTTCTGCTCCAGGAGCTTACCGACAATCACCGAGCCCTCGACGCCGGCGTTCTGGGCGATCTGCCGGATCGGCGCCTGAATAGCCCGGCGCACGATGGCGATGCCCGCCTGCTGGTCGCTGTTGTCGCCCTCAAGCTTGTCGACCGCGCGCGTGGCGTAGAGCAGCGCGCAGCCACCACCCGGCACGATGCCCTCTTCCACCGCCGCACGGGTGGCGTGCATCGCATCGTCGACGCGGTCCTTACGCTCCTTAACCTCGATCTCGGTGGCACCGCCGACGCGGATGACCGCAACACCGCCGGCCAGCTTGGCCAAGCGCTCCTGCAGCTTCTCCCGGTCATAGTCGGAGCTGGTCTCGTCGATCTGGCCGCGGATTTGATGGCAACGGGCCTGGATGTCCTTCTTCTTCCCGGCGCCGCCGACCACGGTGGTCTCTTCCTTGGTCAGCATGACCCGCTTGGCCGTGCCCAGCATCTTGGTGGTCACGTTCTCGAGCTTGAGGCCCAGGTCCTCGGTGATGGCCTGGCCACCGGTGAGGATGGCGATGTCCTTGAGCATCTCCTTGCGGCGGTCGCCGAAGCCCGGCGCCTTGACGGCCGCGACCTTCAGGCCGCCGCGCAGCTTGTTGACCACCAGGGTAGCCAGAGCCTCGCCCTCAACGTCCTCGGCGATGATCAGCAGCGGCTGGCCGCTCTTCACCACGGTCTCGAGCAGCGGCAACATGGGCTGCAGGTTGGAGAGCTTCTTCTCGTGGATGAGAATCAGCGGGTTCTCCATCTCGCAGATCATCTTCTCGCCGTCGGTGATGAAGTAAGGCGAGAGATAGCCGCGATCGAACTGCATGCCCTCGACCACGTCGAGCTCGGTATCGAGGCTCTTGGCCTCCTCCACCGTGATGACGCCCTCGTTGCCGACCCGCTGCATCGCCTCGGCGATCATGTCGCCGATCTCGGCGTCGCCATTGGCGGAGATGGTGCCGACCTGCGCGACCTCCTCGGCCGAACCGATCCGGCGCGAGCGCTTGACGATGTCGACGATCACCGCCTCGACCGCCTGGTCGATACCGCGCTTGACGTCCATCGGGTTCATGCCGGCGGCAACCGCCTTGACGCCTTCGCGCACGATCGACTGCGCCAGCACAACTGCGGTGGTGGTACCGTCACCGGCAATGTCGCTGGTCTTGGTCGCGACCTCGCGCAAAAGCTGGGCGCCCATGTTCTCGAACTTGTCGCCGAGCTCGATTTCCTTGGCGACGGACACACCGTCCTTGGTGGTGCGCGGCGCCCCGAAGGACTTGTCGATCACCACGTTGCGCCCTTTCGGGCCCAAGGTCACCTTGACCGCATCGGCAAGGGTATCGATGCCGTGCAGCATCCGGGACCGCGCATCGGCGGAAAAACGTACGTCTTTAGCAGCCACAGTAAAATCCTCCCTCTTCGTCCGCAGTCTCTAGGCCAAGACGCCCATGATGTCGGACTCGCGCATGATCAGAACGTCCTTGCCTTCGATCCGCACCTCGGTTCCAGACCACTTGCCGTAAAGCACCCGGTCGCCCTTCTTGACATCCAGGGGCACGAGCTTGCCGTCATCGCCGCGAGCGCCGGGGCCGCAGGCGACGATCTTGCCCTGCATCGGCTTCTCCTTGGCGCTGTCGGGGATGATGATCCCGCCGGCGGTCTTCTCTTCCTCTTCCAGAGGCTGGACCACGACGCGATCGTGCAATGGACGCAGGTTCATGAGGTGCTTCTCCATATCGATGGGGTGAATGGCGTTCGGGAGCGGATGAATCCCATTTGGCACTCGCGGAACAGGAGTGCCAACGCTCCTTATCTATGGAATGTGCCCCACAGCGTCAATCACTTGGGGATCGCTATCTCGTCTGAAAAGGCTCTAATGCGAGAGACTGCTGCCCGGCCGCTCGTCGAGCAGGCGGTCCAGGCGGCCGCGCTCCAGGGCATCGAGGGACACGGTCAGGCGGCAGACCGAGTCCTCATCGCTGCGTTCGAGGACTTCGCCGTGACGGTAAAGCCAAGCCAACAGATGGCCGTCGCTGGCATCGACCGTCAGCTCGAGAATCCGCCGCTCCCGCCCAAGACGCCGGTCGATCGCCGCGAGGAGAGCCTCTATCCCCTCCCCTTCGACCGCCGAGATCGCCACCGCACCCTGCCGCTCTTCCAGGTTACGCAGGTCGCGGCGTTGCTCTGCGGTGAGCAAGTCGACCTTGTTCCAGACTTCGAGGAGGTCCTCCTCATCCTGGAACTCGCCCTTCAGGTGCTTGATGGTGGTCAGCACGTCGCTCGCCTGAGCCTCCGTGTCCGGAGACGCGATGTCGCGGACATGAACGATCAGATCCGCCGCCACCACCTCCTCCAGGGTTGCGCGGAAGGCGGCGATGAGATCGGTGGGGATCTCCGAGATGAAGCCAACGGTGTCGGAGAGGATGATCTGCCGGCCGGACGGCAAAGCCAGCCGCCGCATGGTCGGATCCAAGGTTGCGAAGAGCTGGTCCCGTGCAATGACCTCGGCCTGAGTCAGCCGGTTGAACAAAGTAGACTTGCCGGCGTTGGTATAGCCGACCAGCGCCACGGTGGCGTAAGGCACCTTCTGTCGCGCCGCCCGGTGCAGACCGCGCGTCCGCTGCACGTCTTTGAGCTGACGCTTGATCTTGACGATCCGCTGATCGATCAGCCGGCGGTCAAGCTCGATCTGCCGCTCACCAGGGCCACCCATGAAGCCAGCGCCGCCGCGCTGCCGCTCCAAGTGAGTCCAGGATCGCACGAGACGCGAGCGCTGATAGCTGAGCGCCGCAAGCTCGACTTGTAGCTGGCCTTCCCGCGTCTTGGCCCGAGCACCAAAGATCTCGAGGATGAGACCAGTGCGGTCGATCACCTTGCAGTTCCAGGCGCGCTCCAGGTTGCGCTGCTGCACCGGCGTCAGTGCATGATCGACCACCGCGACCTCGATCTCCTCGTCTTCGATCAAGACGCGAAAACGCTCCAACGCGCCGGAACCGAGAAAGGTGCCAGGCAGCATCTTGCGATAGGTCACCACCTCGGCGGCGCGCAGCTCGAGCCCGATAGCCTCGGCCAAGCTGCAGATCTCGCTCAGGCGAGCGGCATCATCCCGTCCTTCGCCCGACTGCCACTGCGCCGCGAGAGGACAGACCACGAGCGCGCGCGTGCCCTCTACACTCTTTCCGTTCAGCTGCGAAGGCGGAAGCCGGTCTGGGGGTTTGGCCCTATCGTCGTGAATGCTCGTCAAAAGCTGAGATCAGCCCTCATTGCGCTGCTCGCTTGGGTCGAAGAGCTGCACCGGCGTCGACGGCATCACCGTCGAGATTGCGTGCTTGTACACCAGCTGCGAGTGCGCGTCCCGTCGCAGTAAGACTGAAAAGTTGTCGAACCAGGTGATGATACCTTGGAGCTTGACCCCGTTCACTAGGAACACCGTCACTGGCACTTTGTTCTTGCGAATATGGTTCAGAAAGACGTCCTGAACGTTCTGACTTTTCTCCGACGCCATAGATTGTCCCCGCTCGTGCTTTCATTAGTGTTCTCTGACCGGGCGGAATTTCGCCGTCCCCGCAGACGTGCCTCTTCCCGAAAACTTGGCGTATTTCCTCTGCCCCAACAAGTGGTTTGTCGCAAGATGGCCGCTCTGAGGGCTATTCGCAACGAAACAAGTTGTGATTTTTCAAATTGTTATGCTCAGGGCCGCGAGCAAGGCGGCGAGGTCGTCAAAATGCCTGTCCGGTGCGTCGCTGTGGAATTCACCGGCTACTGGCATCTGTTTCGCCACCAGGACAGCAGTGCAGCCCGAATTGTGGGCGCAGACCATGTCGATGTCGGCATCGCCGACAAACCAAACCGCCGCAGATGGCTTTAGTCCGCCCGGCTCCAGCGCCATGAGCACCGGGTCAAGCGCCGGCTTGTCACGGGCGGCATCGGTGGCACCGATCGCCGCGCCGAACAAGCCCGACCAGCCGAGATGATCGAGCTCTTTTCGCAGCAGGGAGCCGCGCTTGTTGCTGACCACCCCGAGGTAGTGACCCCCAGCATGCAATGCTCGCACGCAGGCCTCTGCGTTAGGTAGCGGGCGCAGTGCATCAAGATGCTGCGCTTCGAATGCACGATAGAAGATGTCGATGGCTTCCTGGGCGCGATCCCCGAAGAGTTGCGGGAAGGCGTCGCGCGCCGATGCCCGCACATTGCGCCGCACCTCCTCCATCGTCCATGGCCTTTGTCCCATGGCGATAAAGGTCTCGCGCAAAGCCGCGTGGATGACACCCCAGCTGTCGACCAGCGTGTTGTCCCAATCGAAGAGAAAGGCGTTGGGCGCCGAACCGTCGGTCACTACTGCGCCGCCAACTCTTCGCCGCGCACCACCGCCGTTTCGTAGCCGTCACGCAGACGCAAGGTCAGTTCGCCGGCCCGGCCGTTGCCGATGGAGGTTTCGTCGATGCGCACGACGGGCATGACGAAGTTGCTGCTGGAGGTGATGAAAGCCTCCTTGGCGTCCTTCGCCTCCGCCAAGGTGAAGGGGCGCTCTTCGACGGAGAGACCCAGGCTCTCAGCTGTCCGGATCAGCGAGATACGCGTGATGCCGTTCAGAATATCGTCGGTCGCCGGCCGGGTGATCAGGCGCTTGTCCTTGGTGATGATCCAGGCGTTGGTCGAGGTACCCTCGGTGACGAAGCCCTCGTCATCGACCATCCAAGCCTCATAAGCGCCGGCCTCAAAGGCCTGCTGCTTGCCGAGACAATTGGGCAGCAGCGACACCGACTTGATGTCCCGCCGCTTCCAGCGAATGTCGGGGATCGCGATCACGCCGACACCGGCTTCGATCGCCTCGCGCCCTGCCGGCTTGGTCTGCCGCGTGGTCATGACCACCGCGGGCACCGCCTGCTTGGGAAACTTATGATCGCGTGGCGCGACACCGCGCGTGACTTGCATGTAGAGGAAGCCGTTGCTGAGGCGGTTCCTGCGCATCAACTCGGCGCTGACCAGCTTGAGGCTGCGGCGGGACATCGGCATGTCGATGCGCAGCTCGCTCAGCGACCGCTCCAGGCGATCGAGGTGCAGATCTTCGTCGACCAGTCGGCCGTGCGAGACCGGCACCACCTCGTAGACGCCGTCGGCAAACTGATAGCCACGATCCTCGATATGAACCGTGGCCCGGCTGTGCGGCTGGTATCGCCCATTGACGTAGGCGTATCTTGGCATGCGACCTCCGATGCTTGCGGCCCGCCCAGTGCACCGTTCGTGCGTGCCACGAGAACAGCATTCTGCACTGGGAGAGCTTAAAAGAACTCCAGCTTGACCGAAAAAAGACGCTCGACCCGCTTGGCGGCCTTCGTGGTCGCATAGAGCACCACCAGATCGCCAGCCGAAATAACCGTATCGCCGCGCGGCATAATGACCTGCCGCCCCCGCAAGACGGCACCGATCATCACGCCTTCGGGCAAATCGGCTTCCCGCAGCGGCTTGGCCACCAGGCTCGAGGTCTCCAGCGCCTCCGCTTCAATGACTTCGCCGACGCCGTGCGAGATCGAGTGCACCGAGCGGATACGCCCGCGCCGCACGTGACGGAGGATGGTCGAGACGGTGATGGCCCGTGGACTGACCATGGTGTCGATGCCGAGCCCGGCCACCAGATCGTCGTACGAGGTGGAGTTGACCAGGGTTACCGCGCGCTTCGCCCCGTGGCGCTTGGCCAGGAGCGAGGAGAGAATGTTGACCTCGTCGTCGTTGGAGACGGCCACCACGGTCTCGGTCTGCGCGACGTTGCACTCGTCCATGATATCGGTATCGAGCGCGTCGCCGTGGATCACCACCGTACGGGCCAACTGCTGAGCGACCACCTCGGCACGCTGCTTGTCGAGCTCGATCACCTTGGCCTGCACGCCGCCATAGCGCTCTTCGATGGTCTGCGCCAAGTGGAGCCCGATGTTGCCGCCACCGATGATGATCACACGCCGCGCCTCGCGCTCCTCATAGCCGAAAGACGACAGGGCGCGCTCTAGATGGGTCACATCGCAGATGAAGTAAGCGTCGTCGCCCGGCCGCAGCTCTTCTTCGCCGCTCGCCATGATGACCTCACCGTTGCGGCGAATGCCGACGATGGTGACGTGGAGGTCCGGGAAGATCTCGGTCAGCTGGCGCAGTGGCGTCAGGATGATCGGGGTATCGTTCTTGACGTGGACGCCGGCCAGGGTGAGGCGCCCGTCGGCCAGCGGAATGACCTCGAATGCCGAAGGCACCTGCAGACGATTACTGATCGCCTTGGCGACCTCGGCTTCCGGCGAGATGATCACGTCGATCGGCATGTTGTCGCGGGAGAACAGCGTCGACCATTGGTCGTCGAGATAGCTGCGGTGGCGGACGCGGGCGATCTTGGTCGGCACGTCGAAGATCGAATGGCAGACCTGGCAGGCCACCATGTTGACCTCATCGGCGTAGGTCACGGCGATCACCATGTCGGCATCGCGCGCGCCGGCCTTCTCCAGCACCGCCGGGTGGGAGGCGAAGCCGACAACGCCGCCGACATCCAGCACGTCGGTGATCTTGTGCACCAGGTCGGCACGCTGATCGATCACCGTGACGTCGGCGTCTTCGCCAGCGAGATAGCGCGCGATGTTCGAGCCGACCTGCCCGCCGCCGCAGATGATGACCTTCATTCTGTCGTCAACCCTGGCTGTTGGAGGCTCAGCGCTCGCTGGTGTTTATGCCGAGGCTGCGGAGCTTGCGGTGTAAGGCCGAGCGCTCCATGCCGACGAAGCCCGCGGTGCGCGAGATGTTGCCGCCGAAGCGCGTAATCTGAGCTTCCAGATACTGACGCTCGAAGGTCTCCCGCGCTTCCCGCAGCGGCAGCCCCATGATGTCGTCCCCGCCCCCGTGCGACAGCGCGGCCGGCAGCTGCGCCGTCAGATCGGGCGGCAGCATATCAGCGCGCAAGGGTTCTTCGGGACTTCCGGGCGCCATGATCAGCATCCATTCGACCACGTTCCGCAGCTGCCGCACGTTGCCCGGCCAGCTGTAGGCTTGCAAGGCCGCAAGCGCATCGTGGGAGAAGCGGCGGCGCGGCAGGCCCGCCTGCCCGGCGGCACGTTCAACGAAATACTCGGCAAGCTTGGGGATATCCTCCCGGCGATCCTGCAGCGCCGGCACGACAAGCGGTACGACATTTAGCCGGTAGTAGAGGTCCTCGCGGAACTGCCCGTCGCGGACCAGCTCCGGCAGACTGCGATTGGAGGAGGCGATGACCCGCACATCCACCTCGACCCGGCTGCTGCCGCCGAAACGCTCGAAGGTCTGCTCCTGCAGCACCCGGACGATCTTGCCCTGGGTCTCCAACGGCATGTCGGCCACCTCGTCGAGCAGCAGCGTGCCGCCATGGGCGCGCTCCAGGGTGCCGATCTTGGCCGCGCCGTTGTCGCCGTAGCCCGCCTCGACCCCGAAAAGCTCCGCCTCGATTCGATCCGGGTGCATGGTGGCGCAGTTCAGGATCACCAGCGAACCTTCGTTGCGCCGTGAGCGCATGTGCACCTGCCTGGCCGCGACCTCTTTGCCGGCACCGGCGGGCCCGGTGATCATGATGCGGCTGTTGGTAGGTGCCACCTTGCCGATGGCCTGGCGCAGGTTGCTGATGATCGGCGAGCTGCCGACGAATTCGCTTTCCTTAAGGCCTTGCAGGCGGAGCTGCGCATTCTCCCGGCGCAACCGGCTGCGCTCCAAGGCATGCGCGACGGCAAGCAGCAAACGGTCGGCCTTGAAGGGCTTCTCGATGTAGTCCAGGGCACCGCTACGGATGGCCGAGACGGCAGTTTCCACGTTGCCGTGGCCGCTGATCATCACCACGGCGATGTCCGGGTGTTCGCGCCGCAGGATCTTGAGGAGCTCCAGGCCGTCGTGCTGGGAATTCTGCAGCCAGATGTCCAGAAGAATGAGGCTCGGCTGGCGGGTTGCGATCTGCATCAGCGCATTCTGGCTGCTGGCCGCCGTGCGGGTGGCATAACCTTCGTCCTGCAGCACCCCTTCGATCAGCAAGCGGATGTCCGCCTCGTCGTCGACGATCAGGATGTCTTCACGCATGCGCCGTCCCTCGCGCCCGGTTTTGCGCGTGATCGCCTGTTTCGCCTGCCCGATCGGCATCCTGGCCATCGGCCTCCGCGTGCTCGCCCGCCGTCTCCGTCGGCGGGAAGAGCAGGGTCACCACCGCACCGTCGCCGCGTTGCCCGGGGACACGATCCCTCAGCTGCATCTCACCGCCGTGGTCTTCCATGATCTTCTTCACAATGGCGAGGCCCAGGCCCGTTCCTTTGGTGCGGGTGGTGACGTAGGGCTCGACAAGCTGCTCGCGTCCCTCCTCCGGCAGGCCGCGCCCATTGTCGGTGATCACCAGCGCAACCTGCTGCGGCGCCACCTGGATGCCGATCTCGACCACGCCGGCGGCGGGTTCCAGGCCTGCCTCCCGCTCGCTCTCCTGGCGCGCTTCGATGGCCTCGATGGCGTTCTTCAAGAGGTTGGTCACCGCCTGGCGCACCTGCCCGGGATCGCAGCTCACGGCGACCTCGTCCTCCGGCATGCTTTGGCGGAAGGTAATCGGCGAGTCGGCCGCTTCCTGCAGCGACAGCGCCTCCCGCACCACCGTGCGCAGGTCTTCCCGGCGCAGGACAGGTGCCGGCATGCGCGCGAAAGCGGAGAACTCGTCCACCATGCGACCGATGTCGCCCACTTGTCGTACGATGGTGTCGGTGCAGGTCACGAAGGTCTCAGGGTCTTCGCTGATCTGCTTCAGGTAGCGACGCTTCAGGCGCTCGGCCGACAACTGGATGGGGGTCAAGGGGTTCTTGATCTCGTGCGCGATGCGGCGTGCGACATCGGCCCAGGCGGCCTTGCGCTGAGCCGCCACCAGCTCGCTGATATCATCGAAGGTCAGGACATAGCCGAGCACGTCGTAGTCCGCCTCTTCCGCCGTCAGGCGGGCCAGGAAGATGCGCGTTCTGCCGTCGGCGCCCTGAAAGCGGATCTGCCGCTCGTGCACCTGCTCGGGCCGGGAGATGGCATCGGCGAACAGCTCGCCGAACGCCTCGTCGATCTGGCGCACGGGCCGGCCTTTGAGCTCATCGATGCGCAGGCCGAGAAGCCGGCAGGCGGAGCGGTTGGGCAAGGTCACCCGCCCGGCCGGGTCAAGCCCGATCACGCCCGGCGTCACGCCGGACAGCACCGTCTCGATGAAACGGTGCCGCTCCTCGATCTCCTCGTTGACCCGCAGCAGCTCGGCCCGCTGGCCCTTCAGGTCGCTGGTCATGCGGTTGAAGACGCGCGACAGCGCCGCAATCTCATCTTCCTTGCTGCTTTCCTTCACCTGAACGTCCAGGTCGCCCTGACGGACGCGCTCCGCGGCACCGATAAGGGATCCAAGCGGCTTCGACAGCCGGTCGGCGAACATGAGCGCAAGCCAGGCCGCAGCGAGTACGAGGAGCAAGCCAACGAGCAGGAAGATGAGACCGAAGGTCAGCAGCAGACCGGTCCGCTCGCCCTCGATCTCCTCATAGAGCCGGACAGCATCGGCGGTGCGGCGCATGTGTCCCAGCACCATAGGGTCCACCTGACGCCCGACGATCAGATAAGTCTCGCGATAGGCGTCCAGCTTGAGGACGGCTCGGACGAGATTGTCGCTGCCTGCGGTGAGGATCACCACCTCGCCCGCATCTGCACGGACCTTGGCCCAGGTCGGGGGAATATCGCTCATGTCGAAGCGCAGACTGAAGCCAGCCTGGGCGTGAATCCGTCCGTCGGCATCGATGACCACGGCCTCTGCCAAGGACCGCAAGGTGGCCTGCTGCCGAACCAGTTGGTTGAAGCGGCCCGGATTGAAGCGGACCGCTCCGGCAGCCCGATTGAGGTCGCGCTCCATGGCCATGGCATCGCCGGAGATGGTCCGCTTATGCTCCAGCATGTAGGCCTCGGCCACGGCGAGGGATTCCCGCACGGCCGTGCCGACCCGCTGACTGAACCAGCCCTGCAGGCCGAAATCGAACAGAATCACGCTGAAAATGGCTATGGTGATGGTCGGAAGCAGCGCCAGCGAGGTGAAGATGCCGACCAGCCGGAAGTGCAGACGCGACCCGGCGGCCTTCCTCCGCCGCTCCAGGAACAGCAGGACGACCCGCCGGCCGATCACGACGGTGAGCAGAACCAGCAACGTCAGGTCGACGACGAAGAGAACCAGTATGCTCTCTTTATCCGCCAAGCCAGGCGCATTGCCGGTCATCGCAGCAAAGGTCAGGATGCTGGCTGCGATGGCGGCAAAGAAAAGCAGTCCGGCTAGCTTGGCTTCCAAGCCCGCGCGGCCAATCCACTTCAGCGATTTCCTGACAAACTTCGGGAGGGGCTTGGAGCGGGGCGCCGCCATCTGCGGCAGCTCCTGACCCTCCAGACCCGTCGTCATCGGTCACCCACGGTCAAATTCGTTACCTCCGTGCCGCCCGCGCAACAGTACTACCCGATTCTGTTGCCGATACGCCACGCTTTATCTTCGCCCACGCTCAACTTCAATTTCAAGCTCGGTGATTTTCTTGCGCAGGGTGTTGCGGTTGAGACCGAGCACCTGAGCAGCCCGAACCTGATTGCCTTTCGTCGCCGAAAGCGTCAACTCGATCATCGGGCGCTCCACCTCTCGCAGGATGCGTTGGTAGAGGCCCCTCGCCGGCAGGCCCTGCTTATGCGCCGCGAAGTACTCTTCCAGCTTGCGGCGCACAAGGACCGAGAGGCTCTCGCCCGAGAGATCGCCGCCGCCGGCGAGGCGCGGCCGCTGTCCGAGCTCCGCCTTCACCGCATCAAGGCCGATGTGGTCCTCGCTGCAGAGCACCGACATCCGCCGCACCATGTTCTCCAGCTCCCGCACGTTGCCAGGCCAGCGCTGGGTTGCCAGGTAGCTCATGGCCGCCTCGTCGATGCTCTTGGCCGGCAGACCCTCTTCTTGGGCCAGACGCAGGAAGTGGCGCACGAGCTCCGGAATGTCCTCCCGCCGCTCGCGCAACGAGGGCAAGCGGATCGGCACCACGTTGATGCGATAGAAAAGGTCTTCGCGGAACAGGCCGTTGCGCACCTGCTGCATGAGGTCGCGATGGGTCGCGGCGACAATGCGCACGTCGACCTGCTGCGGGTTGCGACCACCAACCGTGGTGTACTCGCCCTCTTGCAGGACGCGCAGCAGCCGCGTCTGAGCTTCGAGCGGCATGTCGCCGATCTCATCGAGGAACAGGGTGCCGCCCTCGGCCTGGGCGAAGCGGCCGTAGGTGCGCTGCCCGGCGCCGGTGAAGGCACCCTTCTCGTGACCGAAGAGCTCGCTTTCGATCAGCTCGCGCGGGATGGCAGCCATGTTGACGGCGACAAAAGGCGCGCCCCGCCGGCGCCCCAGGTCGTGCAGCGCACGGGCGACCAGCTCCTTACCGGTCCCGGACTCGCCGGTGATCATCACTGTGAGGTCGGTCGGAACCAGCCGAGCGATGGTGCGGTAGATCTCCTGCATGGCCGGCGAGCGCCCGACCAGCGGCAAGGCCTCTTCCGGCTGCTGTGCGGCCTCCAGGTCCTCGCCTTCCGCTTCGGGCTCCGCCAGGGCGCGGCCGACGCTCGACAGCAGTGCGCGCAGGTCGAAGGGCTTGGGCAAGTAGTCGAAAGCACCGCTTTCGCTGGCCCGGACGGCCGTCAGCAACGTGCTTTGCGCGCTCATGACGATGATACGGAGGTCAGGGCGCAATTTGCGGATACGTGGGATGAGGTCGAGCCCGTTCTCGTCGGGCATCACGACATCGGTGATCACCAAGTCGCCCTCGCCCTGCTCTATCCAACGCCACAACCCGGAAGCCGTGCCCGAGGCTCTGACGTCGTAGCCCTCCCGCGCCAAGGCCTGAGAGAGAACCGTGCGGATGGACTGATCGTCGTCCGCCAAGAGAATGGTCGCAGCCAACGCTTTCGTCCCCTAGTCCGCCTTCGGCAGCAAAATACGAAAGGCTGTGCCGCGTGGCCGGTTGGCGAACTCGATCAATCCGCCATGGTCGCCGACGATCTTGGCCACCAAGGCCAAGCCGAGCCCCTTGCCCTGCGGCTTGCTGGTCACGAAGGGCTCGAAGAGATGGGGGCGCAGGTCGGCCGGTATGCCACAGCCGTTGTCTTCGATACCGATCACGAGCGGCAGGTTGGTGCGCTTGCTGGAACCCGGTGTGGCGATGCGCACGCCCTGTTGGTAGCGGGTGCTGAGGCGAATGACGCCACCTTCCGAGGCAACGGCCTCCGCCGCATTCTTGATCAGATTCAGCACGGCCTGGATCAACATGTCCTTGTTGCCGAGCGCCGGGGGCAAGGAGGGATCATAGGATTCCTCGAAACGCACATGCTTGCCGAAACCGCTCTCGGCCAAGGTACGGACATGGTCGAGCACCTCATGGATGTTGAAGGCGGCACGATTGATCGGCTGATCGCCGGCAAAAGCTTCCATGTTCGCGACCAGGCCGGCGATTCGATCGGTCTCATCGCAGATCAGACGCGTGAGGTTGCGCTCGCTTGGGTCGACGGCTGTCTCGAGCAGCTGCGCCGCCCCACGGATACCGGAAAGCGGGTTCTTCACCTCATGAGCCAGAATGGCGCCAAGGGCGGTGATGGAGCGTGCAGCGCCGCGGTGAGCGAGCTGCTGATTGAGATGCATGGCAATGGCGCGCTCGTGCAAGCTCACGGTCAGCCAGCCCGGATACTCGGGAATGCTGGCAACGTCCGCCGCAACCTCGCGCCGGCCGATACGCGGGTTCTCCAGCACGATCTGCGTGTCGGAAGCAGTCAAGGTGCCATGCCGCACCTCTTCAATCAGAGAGAACAGCGGATTGTCGCTCGGCAGTTCTAAGCTGAGGTCTTGCCCGAGTAGAATCGCCTTGGAGGTCTCGAAGAACTGCTCTGCCGCGAGGTTGACGAAGATGAAGCGGTTGTCGCCGTCCAGCGCGAAGGTCGGCGACGGCAGGGCGTTGAGCAGCGCAAGAAAGCTCGCGGCATCGGTCAAGGACGGTCGAAGCTTGGCCAGTCGGCTCGGCTGCTTCATGCGGCGAGACAGGGCGCACCGCCCTCCTCGTAGAGCTGGGCGATTGCCTCACGTACCTTCTCGGGCTCGCTCTCACGATTGATCTTGGCGCGGAAGATTGCCGACCCCGGCAGATCGCGGCTGTACCAAGCCAAGTGCTTGCGGGCGATGCGGTTGCCATGCTCGCTGCCATAGTAGCCGAGCAGAGCGTCGTAGTGCTCCAGCACGATGTCACTTTGGGTCTCGCGCGGCGGGTCTTCCGGGACAGGCTCCCCAGCCAGATGGGCCATTGCCTGAGCCAAGAACCAGGGCCGTCCGCAGGTGCCGCGGCCGATCATCACGCCATCAGCGCCCGACTGAGCCAAGGCCTTGTCGACATCGGTCAGGCTTTCGATGTCGCCGTTGACGACGACCGGCAAGGATGTTGCCTGCTTGACCGGCCGCACGGCCTGCCAGTCGGCCGTGCCGGTGTAGAGCTGACAGCGCGTGCGGCCATGGACCGTCAGCATGCGCACGCCGCAGTCCTCGGCTAGCCGGGCAAGACGCGGCGCATTGAGGCTCTGCTCGTCCCAGCCCAGGCGCATCTTCATGGTGACCGGCACGGAGACGGCGCGCACCACCGCGTCCATGATCCGCCCAGCCAGCGCCTCGTCGCGCATAATGGCCGACCCGCCCATCTTGTTGACGATCTTCTTCACCGGGCAGCCGAAGTTGATGTCGATGATGGTGGCACCCCGCTCAACATTGAGCTTGGCCGCCTCGGCCATGATCTCCGGCTCGCAGCCGGCGAGCTGCACGGCGATGGGCCGATGCTCGCCGTAGTGCTCGGCCATCTTGCGAGAGCCGCGGACCTCTCGGACCACGGCTTGGCTGGCAATCATCTCGGAAAACACGAGACCGGCGCCGAGGCGCTTGACCACACGGCGGAACGGCAGATCGGTCACGCCGGACATGGGCGCCAGAAGCACCGGCGCAACGCTCAGGTTTTGATCAATGACAAGCGGTTTCATGCCCCACAGCCAGGCTGTGCCCAAAATTTACGCAGTTTCGCCTTGTTTGAGGGACTAAGCCGGTGCGGTCAAGAGCACGTCGCTGACGAACTTGACGCCTGGGTATGCCAGGGTGAGTAGTAGGTAGCAGAGCAAGACCAAGCGGCCGAGGCGCTTGCCCCGGAGGCCACTGCGCGACTGCAGAACCAGCAGCAGGCCGATCAGTATGAAGGCCAGAAAGGTCAGAACCGTCTTGTGGTCGAAGCGCAGCAATTCGCCAGTTTCGGTCAGGCTGAGCGCCATCCCGGTGATGATGCCGAGTCCGAGGACGATCTCCGCCGCCAGGAGATAGCGCGCCTCCAGCCGCTCACCGTCGGCGATCGAGGGCAGCCGCTGGCTGAGCGGCGGCCGCGTGCGCCGCTTGAGCGCGGTTTCCTGGACCAGGACGGCAACACCGGCAATGGCAGCCAGGGTGGCAAGCGCATAGGTGGCCAGCGAGGGCACGATGTGCACCAGGAACCAGGCACCGGTAGGATATCCGCCGCTGGAGGACGACGTCACCGGCCAGAGGCTTGCGACGGCCGCCAAGATGAAAAGATAGGCGAAGAGCAAGCTGCCGAGGCGCCGGGATTCCGGCGAGAGCAGGATGGAAAGCAGATAGACGATCAGGCTGAAAATCACCGAAAGCCAGACAGCCGCGCCAAAGCCCGAATCCCACTGCCCTTCCACCAGCATTGCCAGCGCCGCGACCGCCCCGGCAAGCGGAAGGCAAACGAAAACCAGCACCGGCCCAAGGCTAGGGTCCTGACGCAGGCTGTGACGCCAGGCCCAGGCGCCCCCGCCGGCAAGGGCGAGCAAGGTTGCGAAGCCGAAGACGAGCGGGCCGGTCATGGCTCTGATCTACGCTGGGCTCTTGGCCGAAACAAGCGGCGCTTCTAGTCTGCCGCCGACATTAAGGACGCAAAGGTGAAGTGGTGGCAAAGGTGGCGGCTCTGGTCCTCGCGGCGGGGCGAGGAACGCGCTTCGGCGCGGAGGTTCCCAAACAATACAGGACGTTGGCCGGCCGGCCGGTGCTGCGGCACAGCCTGGAGCGCTTCTGCAGCCACCCCGCAATCAGTCAGGTTTGCGTCGCCTACCACCCGGACGACGAGGCACGCTACCAGGCTGCCGTCGCCGGCCTCGACCTGACGCCGCCGGTCGCTGGTGGGAGCACCCGGCAGGACTCCGCGCACCGTGGCCTGGAAAGGCTGGCCGAGGCGGCGCCGGATTATGTGCTGATCCACGACGCCGCCCGTCCCTACCTCCGCGCAGCGGACATCGACAACCTGATCCAGGCGCTGCAGGGGAACGAAGCCGCCCTTCTGGCCTTACCGCTGGCCGACACCCTGAAGCGCGAGGAGGCCGGCCGAGTCGCCGACACAGTGCCGCGCGCCGGCCTCTGGCGGGCGATGACACCGCAGGCCTTTCACTTCGACGCGATCCGCCGTATCCACCAAGACTATGCCGGCCAAGAGCACACCGACGATGCCTCCCTCGCCGAAGCGGCCGGTCTCTCGGTCGCGCTGGTGGAAGGAAGCGCCAAGACCATGAAGATCACCCGGGAAGAGGACTTGGAGATGATGGAAGCGCTGCTCAGCCAGGCGCCACGCCGCATCCGGGTCGGCAGCGGCTACGACGTGCATCGCTTCAGCGAGGGCGACAGCATCCGCCTTTGCGGCGTTGACATCGCCCACAACGCGACCCTCGCCGGCCACTCCGACGCCGACGTGGGCTTGCACGCCCTGACCGACGCGCTGCTCGGCGCCTTCGCGCGCGGCGACATCGGACAGCACTTCCCGCCAAGCGACCCGCAGTGGCGGGCCGCGGACTCGGCAATCTTCCTGCAAGAAGCGGCGCGCCTGCTTCGCGCCGAAGGCGGCCAAATCGATAACGTCGACGTGACCTTGATCTGCGAGCGGCCGAAGATCAGCCCGCACCGCGAGGCCATGCGGGCCCGCATCGCAGAGCTGCTCGCGCTCCATATCGATGACGTCTCGGTCAAAGCCACCACCACAGAGGGCTTGGGCTTCACCGGGCGCCAGGAAGGCATCGCCGCCCAGGCGACGGCCACCATCTCCTTGCCGCCGCGCGACGGGGAGCCGCGCGGCCGGGTGGCACGAGAGCCCGGCGCTGCCAGTGGCGCTGCGGGATGACGCTTGCCGGCGTGATCGCCACCTGGTTCGGTAGCGGACGGCTACCCAGCGCCCCCGGGACCTGGGGCTCCCTGGCCGCCCTGCCCTGCGCCGCGCTGCTGGTCTGGCTCGGCGGCTGGCTCCTGCTTCTGATCGCCACCGTGGCCGTGTTTCTGCTCGGCACCTGGGCCAGCGAGCGCCATGCGCGGCAGCTACGCAGGAAAGACCCAGGTGAGATCGTCGTCGACGAGGTGGCCGGGCAGTGGCTGGTCTTGCTGCCGTTGCCGCTCGACCCGTTGGCCTACCTTCTGGGCTTTATCGCCTTCCGCGCCTTCGACATCGGCAAGCCCTGGCCCGTGTCGCTGGCTGATCGCGCCGTTGCTGGCGGCCTTGGCATCATGCTCGATGACGTTGTGGCGGCGGCTTATGCCCTGGTCGCTTGCGCTCTGCTCTCCTATTTGACCGGATGGCCCTATGTTCTCTGATGAGCTCGTCGCTTCGGCCCAATCTCTGCTCGCGCTCTATCGTCAGGCCGGGCTGCGCCTCGCCACGGCAGAGTCCTGCACCGGCGGGCTGGTCGCCGCGCTGCTGACCGAGGTGGCCGGCTCCTCGGACGTGGTCGAGCGCGGCTTTGTCACCTACTCCAACGAGGCCAAGATGGAGATGCTGGGCGTATCCCAAGAAACCCTGACAGCCCACGGCGCGGTCAGTCGAGAAACAGCCGAAGAGATGGCGTTGGGCGCTCTCACCCACAGCCGGGCTCATGTCGCGGTGTCGATCACCGGAATTGCCGGTCCGGGCGGGGCCACGGCAACCAAGCCTGTAGGCTTGGTCCACCTCGCCGCCGCACGCGACGGCAGAGTCCTCCAGGCCGTACACGACGTCTTTCCCGGCGACCGTGGCGCCGTGCGCCTGGCTGCCCTCCGGCAGGCTTTGAGCCTGCTGCAAGACGCGGTGCAGTAACAGATGCCGACAGCCCCCTGGCAATACCGCGCCTGGCCGATCTCGTTCAGCGACCTGCTACTGCTGCTCATCGTGCTGATTCTCGGCACCTGGTTCGTTGCCGGCTTTGCCAGCCTGCTCTTCGCCGGCGGCATGCCCGGGGCGGTGGTCGGACTGGTTCTGCTCGGAGCACAGGCGGCGTTGCTGTTTGTGCTGGTCCGTGCCGTGGCCATCCGCTGGCGCGGCCTGACCTGGCCGGAGCTTGGCCTCGGTGCCTTCGACAGCCGCCTCATGCCGTTTGGTATCCTGATGGGCGTGGTCGCCGTCGTCCTCTCCAGCATCGTCTTTGGCCTGATGCAAGCGGGTCAGGAAGAACCGCTGCAGAACCCACAGCAAAATCTCTTGCGCGCCATCGGCTCAGGATCAGGCGCCGCCTTCATCATGATCGTCTTGGCGACGACGCTCGTGCCCTTCGTTGAAGAGCTGGCCTTCCGTGGCTTGCTCTACGGCTGGCTCAGGCAGCGCTTCGACATCTGGCCGAGTGTCATTGCCTCGTCGCTGTTCTTCGCCGTGATGCATGACGTACCGCTGCTGATACTGCCGATAACCGTGGTCGGTATCATCCTGGCCCTGCTCTATGAGCGCTATCAGTCGATCTGGCCCTGTGTCATCGCCCACGGAACCTTCAATGGCATCAACCTGCTCGGCTTTTACTTTCTACAAGGAAGCGGCAGCGCATAGCGCAGCGAACGGCCAAGGCGCCGAACAGGTTTCCGCATATTCTATCCAAAATTGTTATGTAGTAGATCAGAAAACACAGTATAACATAAAATAACATTGCCATATTGTAATTATTTTTGCCCGGCATGACAATTCGCCAAACCGCAATGACATAGATCAAACTCTTACGATAAATCGGACCATTTTAATCCTTTTTTTTCCGCTCGGCACTATCCCACATCGCATCAAACGAACGATCACTTCTACCGAAGCAGCGCGAGCCATGGATACCACAACTCACTCAAGTAAAACAGAAATCACAGACACCGAGCGTGATAATGTTCTAACGATTGCCCGCAAGCTAACGGCCGGGCTCTCGCTCTTGGCGATTCTAGGCACGACCATAGGTGGGCTTGGCCTTTACTTCATTTCCGACATCGACAGGACACTCAACCATATCACCGATGTCGTCGCCCCGACGGTTGAGGCCTCCAGCGACCTGACGACCAACATCTGGGAAGCGAACAAGGTCGCAGAAGAGATCATTGCAGATGAAAAACTCTCAGAAGTTGCAGCTTTGACAGAGGAGCTCGACCAACTGAACGACGAGTTCTTGGATGACTTCGAGACGCTCCGTTCATTGGTCGAGGATGAGGAACTGCTCGGAGAAATGCAGATCGTCTTGGCCACGCATGCGGAGTTCATTCGGCACGGCCAGGAGATGATCGAGCAGCATACGATGGAGCTGCAAGAGGAGGCGCGAGCAGACGAGTTGCTCGACGTCTTCGATGCCGCCGGGGCCAATCTCATTACAATGCTCGATGAATTCGCCAACGAGAACGAGAGCGAAATGAGCCAGGCGGAAAACGAAGGTGACCGGCTGGTTGCCTCCGGCAATGCGACGGCGGAAAGCGTGAACGCAATCCTCGGCAATCTGTTCGAGAATGAGTATCCGGTCGTTGAAGCCTCTCTCAAGCTGCAACGCATCGTCATCGAGATGCAGGACACGGCGGGCGAGTACCTGGCAGCGGAAGAGCTTGATGCGCTTTCAGTGCCCTTGGCGAACTTCGATGCGCTGGCCAAAGAAGCGCGGCCGCACTTTGCGGTTTTGACCAATCTTGCTGAGACGCAAGAAGACAGGGCCGACGCCAGTGCTCTGATCCAGGCCTTCGAGACTTGGTACTCTCATGCGACTCAAGACGAACAGCTCTTCGATACGCACCAGGACATGCTGCGGGCAGAGATGGCTGCTGACATGGCAACTGAAGCGCTGGAGCGTGATGCCGACAGCGTTGCGACCGCGTTGGAGAAGGTCATGAGATCGGCGGATGCCATCAGCGACGCAACGGATGAGCACGCCGGCGAAACGGTTGCCCTGGCGCAAACGGTCGTCGCCAGTGTGTTCGCCTTAATGATCGCGACTTTCGTTGGCCTGATGCTGATCGTCAGCCGAACCGTCATTCGGCCGATGCGGCAGATGACGGACTCTATGGAGCAACTGGCGGGCGGCAATACGACGGTCGAGGTCCCTGCCCTGCACAAGCGGGACGAGATCGGTGCAATGGCCAAGGCCGTTCAGGTCTTCAAGGAAAATGCCATCCGCGTAGCCAAGATCGAAGAAGAGCAGACGGCCTTGCGCGCGCGAGCCGAGGAAGAGAAGCGCGATGCAATGAACCGCATGGCCGAAGACTTCGATACCTCGGTCGGAAAAATCGTCGGTCAGGTTTCCACGGCCATTGAGGAGATGAAGGTAACAGCGACGGACATGACCGGCGTGGCAGAGACCAACTCAGAGCAAGCCGAGAAGGTCAGGAATGACGCGCAGGTGACGAATTCGAACGTAAGCGCTGTCGCTTCGGCCACCGAGGAGATGTCGACCTCGGTCGGCGAGATATCAAGCATGGTCCAGAAGTCGACGGGCATCGTCGGGCAGGCCGTGAATACGGTCAGCACGACGAAAGAAGATGTCACGCAACTGGCCGAGTCGGCCTCCCGCATCGGGGAAGTCATCGGCCTGATCACCGACATTGCCGAGCAAACCAACCTTCTGGCCTTGAATGCCACGATCGAGGCCGCCCGAGCTGGCGATTCAGGAAAGGGCTTCGCGGTTGTGGCGTCGGAGGTCAAGAACCTTGCCAACCAGACCGGCAAGGCCACCAACGACATCGCCTCTCAGATCACTGATATTCAGGGGCGTACGAAGCAGGTCGTCGAAGCCATTCAAAACATCGGCTCGGTGATGAGCGAGGTGAACGAAATCGCCTCTTCCATCGCCTCGGCGACCGAAGAGCAGAATGCCGCCATCGCAGAAATCTCGCGCAGTGCGCAGGAAACAGCTTCGATCACGGCCGGCGTGCTCAACAGTGTGGGCCAGATGGCGGACGGTGCCAGCAAGACTGGGCAGGCCTCCAAGCAGGTTCTCGAAGTCTCCAGCGGGCTCTATCAGCAGGCCGACCAGCTCAAGGCGCAAGTGGCCGGTTTCGTCAGCTCGGTCAGGCAATCCTAGTCGCCGTGCCCTCCTCGCTCCCCGCGTCCAGCGTTACTCGGCAAGCGAAGTCGCACCGCTGGGCGGGGGGCTTGGGGCATAGAGGTCGTAGGCCCGCGCTTCGAAGGCCGAGACCATGCGGCGCACCGCTTCGTTGAATAGCGGCTTGAAGGCCTTCTGCAGCAGGCGGGACTTGAACTCGAAATCGACGAAGAAGTCGATGCGGCAACCGTTTTCGTGGGGCTCGAAGCGCCAGTGGTTGTTGAGGTAACGCAGCGGTCCCTCGATGTACTCCACCTCAAGACAATGGCCCGGCTCGCTGAGAACCACACGGCTGGTGAAGCGCTCCCGCACCATCTTAAAGCCGACAATCAAGTCGGCGACGATCTCCGTGCCGTCATTCTTGCGGATGCGGACGGCCAGGCACCAGGGGAGGAACTCCGGATAGCGCGCTACGTCGGCCACCATGTCGTAGAGTTGCTGCGGGGAAAAGGGCAGCACCCGTTGCTCGGCATGTGTCGGCACAGGACGGGCTTTCTCTATCCGTGATTCTATCCGGCAGCCGAGAGCTGCGCCTGCCGAGCGCTGCGCAATTGCGCAAAGTCTTCATCGGCGTGATAGGAGCTGCGAGTCAAGGGCGAGGCCGAGACCATCAGGAAGCCCTTGGAGCGCGCCTGACGCTCGAGCTGGGCGAACTCGTCCGGCGTCCAGAAGCGATCGATGGGGTGATGCTTGGGCGTCGGCTGGAGGTACTGGCCGATGGTCATGAAGTCGACCTCGGCCGAACGCAGGTCGTCCATCACCTGCAGCACCTCATCGCGGCTCTCGCCGAGCCCAACCATGATTCCGGACTTGGTGAAGATCTCCGGGTCGACCTGCTTGACCCGGTCAAGCAGGCGCAGGGAGTGGAAATAGCGCGCGCCGGGACGGACCTGCTGATAAAGCCGCGGCACGGTCTCGAGATTGTGATTGAAGACGTCCGGCTTGGCCGCCGCCACCGTCTCGATGGCGCCCTCCTTGCGCAGGAAGTCCGGCGTCAAGATCTCGACCGTGGTATCGGGCGAGGCATCGCGAATGGCCTCGATGACCTCGACGAAATGGTTGGCGCCGCCATCGGGCAAATCGTCGCGGTCGACCGAGGTGATCACCACATGCTGGAGCCCGAGCTTCTTGACGGCCTGAGCGACATTGATCGGCTCGAAAGGATCGAGCGCGCCCGGCTTGCCGGTCGCCACGTTGCAGAAGCTGCAGGCGCGGGTGCAGATCTCACCCATGATCATCATGGTGGCGTGACGCTTGGCCCAGCATTCGCCGATGTTGGGGCAGGCCGCCTCTTCGCAGACCGTGTTGAGCCGGTGCTCGCGGACAATCTCCCGAGTCTCTTGGTATTCTTTTGATACCGGTGCCTTGACGCGGATCCAGTCGGGTTTCTTCTTCCAGACCGGGTTGTCCGGCTTATGCGCCTTCTCCGGATGCCTCAGGCGCGATGTCTCGCTGGGGTTTGCCATGATCTAGAAGTGGATCGCCCGGCCGTAGGCATCAAGCACCGACTCGTGCATCATCTCGCTGAGGGTCGGATGCGGGAAGACCGTGTGCATCAGCTCTTCCTCGGTCGTCTCCAGGCCCATGGCGACCACGTAGCCCTGGATAAGCTCGGTCACCTCGGCACCGACCATGTGGGCGCCCAGAAGCTGCCCGGTCTTGGCATCGAAAATGGTCTTGATCAGCCCGTCGGACTCGCCGAGAGCGATGGCCTTACCGTTGCCGATGAAGGGGAAGCGCCCGACCTTGATCTCGTGACCGGCCTCCTTCGCCGCTTTCTCGGTCAGGCCGACACTGGCGACCTGCGGGTGGCAGTAGGTGCAGCCCGGGATCTTGGTCTTCTCGAGCGGATGGGGATGCAGCCCCGCGATCTTCTCGACGCAGACCACGCCCTCGTGCTCTGCCTTGTGGGCCAGCATCGGCGGGCCCGCCACATCGCCGATGGCGTAGATGCCAGCCTGGTCGGTGCGACCGTAGCCGTCGGCGACGATGCAGCCACGGTCGGTTTTCACCTTGGTGGTCTCAAGGCCGATGTTCTCGATGTTGCCCTGAACGCCGATGGCCGAGATCACGCGATCGACGGTGATCTCCTGGGTCTTGCCTTTGGCGTCCTCGACCGTGCAGGTGACGCTGTCCTTGCCCTTCTTGGCGCCGGTCACCTTGGCCTCGGTCAGGATCTTGATGCCCTGCTTCTCCAGGCGCTTCCGGACGTGCTTGGCGATCTCCTCGTCCTCGACCGGGAGGATTTGCGGCAGCACCTCCACCACCGTGACCTCGGCGCCCATGGTGCGGAAGAAGCTGGCGAACTCGATGCCGATGGCGCCCGAGCCGACGACCAGCAGCGACTTGGGCATGGTCTCCGGCACCATGGCCTCGAAATAGGTCCAGATCAGCTTGCCGTCCGGCTCCAGGCCCGGCAGCGTGCGCGGCCGGGCGCCGGTGGCGATGATGACGTTCTTGGCCTGGAAGTCGCCGAGTGATTTGCCGTCCTTGCCGGTCACAGTGACCTTGCCCGGCCCGTTCAGCTTCGCCTCGCCGTCGATCACCGTCACCTTGTTCTTCTTCAAGAGGTGCCCGACGCCGCCGTTGAGCTGCTTGGAAACCGCGCGCGAGCGCTTGACGACAGCGCCGATGTCGAAGGAGGCACCATCGGCCTTGAGGCCGAAGTCGCCCGCGTGCTGCATGTAGTGGTAGACCTCGGCCGAACGCAGCAGCGCCTTGGTCGGAATGCAGCCCCAGTTGAGGCAGATGCCGCCCAGATGCTCGCGCTCGATGACTGCGACCTTGAGGCCGAGCTGGGCGCCGCGAATGGCTGTGACGTAGCCGCCCGGGCCGGCACCGATGATAACGACGTCGAAAGTCTTGTCGGCCATGGCGTTACATCATCCCCAGTTTTTGGGCGAGTTCCACGTCCCAATAGGCCGCCTCGATCTTGTGCCCGTCGAGATCGCGCAGGAAGGCACCGTAGTAAGGTTCGCCGTACAGCGGCCGCGGCCCCGGCGGACCGTCGTCGGTCGCGCCAGCGGCCAGACCTTCCTTGTAGAAGGCATCCACCTGCTCCTTCGAGGACGCGAAGAAAGCGAAGTGGCTGCCGTTGCCGACTGAGGCCGCCTGGCCATCGAGCGGTGGATTGACCCAGAACTCGGGGTAAACCCTGCCGTAGGCGACCGCCTCGTCGTGCTGCATCAGGCGCCGACAGCCGACGGTGGCTAAGACACGGTCATAGAATGCAAGCGCCTTTTCGAAATCGTTCGTCCCGATGGAGACGTGGGAGATGATGCTGGGGTATTCGTCGCTCATGCTGCCCTCCTCGCTCACAGCAGCATCGAGAGCGGATCTTCGATCAGCTTCTTGAAAGCCGCCAGGAACTCGGCCCCGACGGCGCCGTCCACCACCCGGTGGTCGACGGACAGCGTGCAGTTCATCGCCGTGGCGATGGACACGGCGCCATCCTTGATGACCGGGCGCTGTTCACCGGCGCCGACCGCCAGGATGCAGCCCTGCGGCGGGTTGATGATGGCCGCGAACTCCTTGACCCCGAACATGCCGAGGTTGGAGACCGAGAAGCTGCCGCCCTGGTACTCCTCGGGCATCAGTTTGCCTTCGCGGGCGCGCCCGGCCAGGTCCTTCATCTCGCTGGAGATGGTGGCCAGACCCTTGGTCTCCGCCGCCTTGATGATCGGGGTGATGAGCCCGCTCGGCGTCGCCACGGCGACCGAGATATCCGCGTGGTCGTAGTACAGCAGGCCTTCGGGATCGAAGGACGCGTTGGCCGTCGGCACCTTCTTCAAAGCAAGCGCGGCGGCCCGGATGACGAAGTCGTTGACCGAGATCTTGTACTCGTCGGAGCGCGCGTTGAGGTCTTTGCGCACCTTGAGCAGTTCGTCGAGCTGGCACTCCACCGTGAGATAGAAGTGTGGCACCGTCTGCTTGGACTCACTGAGGCGGCTGGCGATGACCTTGCGCATGGAGCTGAGCGGCTCCAGCCGGTAGGACATACCCAAGAGATCGGCCATCTGGCGGGCGCCAGGGCCGCTCGGTGCCGGCGCCGCCGGCGCTTGAGCGGGCGCAGCCGCTGCGGCGGTCGGGGCCGCAGTTGCCGCCGGCTTGCCACCGGCCAAGGCGGCGTCGATGTCCGCCTTGACGATGCGGCCGTGCGGGCCGCTGCCCTTCAGCGCCGTGATGTCGAGGCCCGCCTGGGCTGCCATGCGACGTGCCAGGGGACTCGCGAAGACGCGGGCGCCGTTGCTGCTGGGTGCGGGCGGCGCCGGGGTTGCCACCGGGCTGGGCGCCGGCGCTGGAGCCGCAACTGCCGCAGGAGCAGGACTCGCGGCCGGCGTTTCGGCACCATTGCCTTTGGCGGGTGCTGCGGCAGCGGTCTCGATGGCCGAGCTGTCCTCGCCCTCTTCCAGCAGGATGGCGATGGTCTCGTTGACGGGAACGCCTTCGGTGCCTTCAGAGACCAGCAGCTTGCCGACCCGCCCCTCTTCCACGGCTTCCACCTCCATGGTCGCCTTGTCGGTCTCGATCTCGGCGATGACGTCGCCGGAGGCGATCTCGTCACCCTCCTTGACGTGCCACTTGGCCAAGGTGCCCTCGGTCATCGTCGGCGAAAGGGCCGGCATCAGCACATTGATCGGCATGATCTTGCTCCTTCCCTCTGCCGTTAGCTGCGGTAGCAGACTTGCTTGGCCGCCGCGGCCACGTCATCGGGCTGCGGCAAGGCCAGAGCCTCGAGATTGGCGGCGTAGGGCAGCGGCACGTCGGCGGCGCAAACCCGCGCGACCGGCGCATCGAGCCAGTCGAAGGCCTGCTCCATCATCACCGCCGACAGCTCGGCACCGAGACCGGCGAAGGGCCAGCCCTCCTCGACCGAGACCAGGCGGTTGGTCTTCTGCACCGACTGCACGATGGTCTGGGTGTCCATGGGGCGAATGCTGCGCAGGTCGATCACCTCGGCATCGATACCTTCCTCGGCAAGCAGCTTGGCCGCCTCAAGACTTTTGCCGACGCAGATCGAATGGCCGACGATGGTGACGTCGCTCCCGGGCCGCACGATCTTGGCCTTGCCGATGGGCACCAGCCAGTCGTCCGTATCCGGCACCTCGAAGGACTGACCGTAGAGAATCTCGTTCTCCAGAAAGATCACCGGGTTGGGGTCGCGGATGGCCGACTTCAGTAGCCCTTTGGCGTCGGCCGCCGACCAGGGCGAGACGACCTTGAGGCCGGGCACCTGGCCGTACCAGCTGGAGTACTCCTGGCTGTGCTGGGCGGCGACGCGGGCGGCGGCACCATTCGGTCCGCGAAAGACGATGGGGTTCTGAATCTGCCCGCCGGACATGTAGAGCGTCTTGCCCGCGGAGTTGATGATCTGATCGATCGCCTGCATGGCAAAGTTGAAGGTCATGAACTCGACGATGGGGTGGAGGCCGTACATGGCGGCGCCGGCCGCCAGGCCGGCAAAGCCGTGCTCGGTGATCGGCGTGTCGATCACCCGCTTGTCGCCGAATTCCTCCAGGAGGCCCTGGCTCACCTTGTAGGCGCCTTGATACTGAGCGACCTCCTCACCCATCAGGAAGACGCGACCGTCACGGCGCATCTCCTCTGCCATTGCGTCGCGCAGGGCCTCGCGCACCGTCAGGGTCACCGTCGGCCCGCTCCACTCGGATTCCGCCGCGACCTCTGCGACGGCCGGCGCCGCAGCGGGTGCCGGTGCGCAGGGCACCGGGTCGCTCGCCGCCGGGATTTCCGGCTGACCGCCACCGCCATTTCCGGCTGCGGCCGCTGTTGCGTCCAAGCTGCTGGCATCCTCGCCCTCGCCCAGCAGAATGGCGATCGGCGTGTTGACGGCGACGTTCTCGGCGCCCTCAGGCACCAAGATGCGGCCCAGCAGGCCTTCGTCGACCGCCTCGACCTCCATGGTCGCCTTGTCGGTCTCGATCTCGGCGACCACGTCGCCGGCGGAGATCTCGTCGCCCTCCGCCTTCAGCCACTTGGCCAGCTTGCCCTCGGTCATGGTGGGAGAGAGAGCCGGCATCAGCATTTCGATGGGCATGGTGCGCTTCCCCTATACGTTTATGTTTTGAGCGCGGCGCGAAGTGGCCGCCGCCTGGTCTCTATTGAGCTGCCTGGGCTTCGACGTAGACGTCGGTCCAAAGCTCGGAGGGATCGGGTTCGGGGCTGTTCTGGGCGAACTCGGCGGCCTCCGAGACGATCGCCTTGACGTCCTTGTCGATGTCCTTCAGCCCGGCCTCGTCGATATGGCCGTCTTCCAGCAGAGAGTAGCGCAGGCGCTCGATCGGGTCCTGCTCGCTGCGCATCTTCTGCACCTCGTCTCGGGTGCGGTACTTGGCCGGGTCCGACATGGAGTGGCCGCGGTAGCGGTAGGTCTGCATCTCCAGAATGTAAGGGCCTTTGCCGGCCTTCGCGTCGGCGACCACCTTCTGGCCAGCCTCCTTCACCGCCAGTACGTCCATGCCGTCGACCTGCGCGCCGGGAATACCGTAGGCCTGCCCGCGGTTGTAGAGCTCGGTCGCCTTGGCCGCGGCGCGCTCAACCGAGGTGCCCATGCCATAGCGGTTGTTCTCGATGATGTAGATCACCGGCAGCTGCCACAGTGCCGACATGTTGAAGGATTCGTAGACCTGCCCCTGGTTGACCGCGCCCTCGCCCATGTAGGTGAGGCAGACCGCCTTCTCATCCAGGTACTGGTGTGCAAAGGCGATGCCCGTTCCGATCGGCACCTGGGCGCCAACGATGCCGTGGCCGCCGAAGAAGTTCTTCTCGCGGCTGAACATGTGCATCGAGCCGCCCTTGCCTTTCGAGTAGCCGGTGCGTCGACCGGTCAACTCGGCCATCACGCCCTTGGGGTCCATTCCGCAGGCCAGCATGTGCCCGTGATCGCGGTAGGAGGTGACGACCGTATCGCCCTCGTCGATGCAGGCCTGCATGCCCACAACCACGGCCTCCTGACCGATGTAGAGATGGCAGAAGCCGCCGATCAGGCCCATGCCGTACATCTGGCCGGCCTTCTCCTCGAAGCGGCGGATGAGCAGCATTTCCCGATAGAGCTCGAGAAGCTCGGCTTTGCTGATCTTGCTGGCGGAGGCTTTTTTGCTGCCACCGCGCCGTGACGGCGTCTTGCCTGCCTTGGTTGTTGCCCGGCGTGTGGCCATGCCTTCCTCCCTCAACAGATTTTTCGGAACTATAGGACAGCGCATTGATGCACTGAAATAGGAAAAAGGATCGCCAATTGTCGGCGTCAAGTCATAGATTCTTGAAATATAGAGAAAAAAGCCTTTTTAACTGAAGATCAGTTAATTGCGCCAAACCAACGGCTTCTCCGGCAGAAAGATCATCGCGTCGTTCTCGGCCCCATAGCCGAGCACACGGCGCGACTGCTCCTCCAAGAGATCGAGATCCAGGCTGCCCCGGCGCAGGCCCCGAACCCTGGCATCGAGCTCGTGGCGCTCGGTGCTCACCTCCGCCAGCTCTATGCTGCGCTCGTCCAGCTCACGCTGCAGCATGTTGGCCTGCAGCAAGCCCCGGTCGCCGTGCACCACGTGATAGGCGAAATAGCTGAAGATCGCCGCGAAGAGGAGGTGCGGCAGCAGAGTGGCGAGGCGGCGCTTGATGTCCCGAAGCGTCATGACGCCATGGAATCACTGGCGCGACTCCGCGTCAAACAGGAAATCTAATAGATTCTCAAATGGCCCTGACCTGTTGCCCGCCGGACTCACTCTGCCGGCCCAACAGGCAAGACGAACAGAGTCAGCCGATGCCGTAGACGGCGCTAGGGCCAAGCTGCTCTTCGATACGCAGCAGCTGGTTGTACTTGGCGAGGCGGTCGGAGCGCGCCAGCGAGCCCGTCTTGATCTGCCCGCAGCCGGTGGCGACGGCCAAATCGGCAATGGTGCTATCCTCGGTCTCGCCCGAGCGGTGCGACATGACCACGCCGAAGCTGGCCCGAAACGCGGTTTCAACCGCCTCCAGGGTCTCGCTCAGGGTGCCGATCTGATTGACTTTGACCAGGATGGCGTTGGCCGCCTTCATGTCGATGCCCTTGCGCAGCCGCTCGGTGTTGGTGACGAAGATGTCGTCGCCGACCAACTGCACCCGGTCGCCGATGGCTTCGTTGAGGGCACACCAGCCCTCCCAGTCATCCTCGGCCATGCCGTCTTCGATGGAGCCGATTGGGTAGCTGTCGCTAAGCTTGGCGAGGTAGGCCGCCAGCTCTTCCGCGCCGTAGCTCAGCCCAGCCCCGCGCAGCTCATAGCGGCCGTTCTCGTAGAACTCGCTGGCGGCGCAGTCGAGCGCGATGTCGAGCTGGCTTCCCGGCGTGTAGCCCGCCGCCGCGACGCTCTCCAACACGAAGTCGATGGCTTCCTCAGCCGACTTGAGGTTCGGCGCGAAGCCGCCCTCGTCGCCGACGTTGGTGGCATGGCCCGCCTTTTTCAGCCGCGCCTTCAGGCTGTGGAAGACCTCCGCACCCATGCGCAGCGCCTCTGAGAAGCTCTCGGCGCCGATCGGCCGGATCATGAACTCCTGGAAGTCGATGGGGTTGTCGGCATGGGCGCCGCCGTTGACGATGTTCATCATCGGCACCGGCAAGCGGCAGGCGCGCACGCCGCCAACATAGCGATAGAGCGGCAGGGCAGCCTCCTCCGCAGCCGCCTTGGCGACGGCCAGGCTGACGCCGAGGATGGCGTTGGCACCCAGGCGCCGCTTGTTCTCCGTCCCGTCGAGGGCAATCATGGTCTCATCGATCAGGCCCTGCTCGTCGGCCTCCATGCCCGAGAGGGCGTCGAAGATCTCGTGATTGACGCTGTCGACCGCGGTCATGACACCTTTGCCGAGATAGCGATCCTCGTCGCCGTCGCGTAGCTCCACCGCCTCATGGACGCCGGTCGAGGCGCCGGAGGGCACGGCGGCGCGACCGAAGGCGCCAGTCTCCAAGGTCACGTCGACCTCGACCGTCGGATTGCCGCGTGAATCGAGGATTTCCCGACCCTGAATGTCGATGATGCCGCTCACGGTTTCGCCCCTCCTCTGTTGCCGGCCTGTCTTAGCCGCGAGGCTCCACCGAAGGCAAGAAAAGCCGCAGGCCAGGCGGGGAAATTCAGCCTATGGGGTGTGAAGCTCTGACGGCCACCCCATCTCGGCCAGGTCCCGGGACCTTCGCGGACCGTCCTGCCGCAGGAAGAACTCGTCGAGTTGCGGCGGCGCTACCGGGGTCGAGGACAGCATGGCGTGAGCCTGGCCGCGATGATGGATCTGGTGCTGGAAGAGATGCAGCAGGACGCCGGGGATAGCCTCGGCATAGCGCTGGTCGCCCGGGCGGAACAGCATCACCTGCCGTTCGAGATCTTGGGGCGCCAGGGCTTGGCAAAAGGCGATCAGCCTGCCATCGCAGCCCTGCTGGGCATCGCGCAGCGACGCGAAGCCGTCGAAGGGCTCCTCCGGCATGGCATAGAGCGCTTCCCACTGCCCTTCCTCGTGAAGCGCGTCCAGGTAGTAGAGATCGACCAGATAGATGTGGCTGAGCGTCAGGAAGATCGACGGAAAGAAGCCGCTGCACTCGGCCTTGAGCGCTTCGGAATCGAGCTGGGCGCAAGCGCGATAAAGTCGGTGGTTGGCCCAGGCGTTGTTGCGCGCCATGGCCCGGAGGAACTCGAGCGCAATGCCGTTTTCGTCAACGGAAGTTGGCCTGCTCGGCGCCATAGGCCTCCGGCTCGTTGAAGAAGGTCGTCATGACGAAGCGCTCGCCCTGGCTGACCGGCAGCGCCTTGTGCAGCAGCGAGCAGGAGAAGATGCAGCCCCCGCCGCGCGGCGGCTTCAGCTTGGCCCCGGCGTACTCGGGGAAGCAGAGCTCGCCCCCCTCGAAGCCCTCGTTGAGGTTGAGGGACAGGGCGAAGCGCCGCGGCTGCTGCGGCGTGTAGCGGTCTCGGTGCAGATCGAAGAAGTCGCCGCGCTCGACCTGATAGCAGAGCACGATGAAGCCCTCCATCACCAGGCGGTCGCTGTAGTTGAAGACCTTGTTGATCTCCGGCAGCACACGGCGGCCCAAGGTCTTGCGGATCCGGTTGATCGTCTCCTCGTCCTCGATCAGGTGCTCGAGGTTGCGCTTCTTGTTGGGGGCATAGAGGTGCTCCCGGCCGGTCGAGAGCGACCCTTCCTGGTGGCTGGTCTGCCAAAGGCCGATCAGATGGTCGCAGAGCTCGGGCTCGAAGATACGCGGCAGCACCAGCGCCGGCGGCGCGACGAAAGCAGCCTCTCGATTGCTGTCCAGGCGCCAGGCCTCCATGGCGTCCAGCGCTCCGGAAACGTGCTGCTCCGGGGCATCGTTCGCCCAGCTCGCGATGACGCGTTGATTGGGGTCGAGCAGGTAGCTGCGCAGAGGCGGCGCCTCTTCGAGCTCGTTGTCCCCCGTCGTCGTTTCGGCCGCCAGATACCAGTTGAGTACGTGGCCGACGGGGTCGCAGAGCAGCAGCAGATCGAGGCCCTCCGGCAGCTTTGCGCCACGGGCGATGCTCGGGGTATCGCCGGCCACCAGGACGACCTGCGCCCCGCTTTCCTCGAGCTTTGGCTTAGCCTGCTCCAACGCCGCCAGCAGAGCCCGCGCTTGGGCGGAAAACAGCGTCCGCAGCGCCATCAGCACGATGGGCTCGCCGACGACCTCGGCATGGAGGTCGTGGTCCTGGCCGTTGAGGTCGGACAGCAGGAAGTTGAGCGCCTTGTCGCCCGGCGTGAAAGCCCGAGGCACAAGCTGGCCGCGGCGCGCGCGAGGGGCTGGCTGGCTCATGCGATCGCCGCCTCGGGCAAGTGGAAGGGCTTGCTCTTGGCCAGGCTGTCGAGGGCCATCAAGGTCTCGAGCAGATCCCGCATGCGCTGGAGCGGCACCATGTTGGGTCCGTCGCTCGGCGCCTTGTCCGGGTCCTGATGGGTCTCGATGAAGACCAGCGCCACGCCGATGGCAACCGCCGCGCGTGCCAGCGCCGGCACGAAGTCGCGCTGGCCGCCCGAGGTCGTGCCTTGCCCGCCCGGCTGCTGCACCGAGTGGGTCGCATCGAACACCACCGGGCAGCCGGTCTGTGCCGCCATGATCGGCAGGCTGCGCATATCGGACACCAAAGTGTTGTAGCCGAAGGAGGCGCCCCGCTCGGTCACCAGCACGCTGTCATTGCCGGTGCTGCGAATCTTGTCGACGACATTCTTCATGTCCCAGGGGGCGAGGAACTGGCCTTTCTTGACGTTGACCGCCTTGCCGGTCTTGCCGGCGGCCAACAGCAGATCGGTCTGGCGGCAGAGGAAAGCCGGGATCTGCAGCACGTCGACCGCCTCGGCCACCGCGGCGCACTGATGCGGCTCGTGCACGTCGGTGAGCACCGGGCAACCGCGCGCCTCCCGCACCTCGGCCAGGATCTCCATGCCTTTATCCAGGCCGATGCCGCGCTTGGAGCCGACGCTCGTGCGGTTCGCCTTGTCGAAGGAGGTCTTGTAGATCAGCCCGATACCGAGGCTGTCGGTCAATTCCTTGAGCGCGGCGCTCATTTCCAGCGCGTGCTCGCGGCTCTCCAGGGCGCAGGGCCCGGCGATGATGGCCAGCGGTCGGTCGTTGGCCACGGCCAAGTCGCCGATCCTGACGGTTCGAGTCTCCAAAATAGCGCTCCTAACACTAAACCAAGCGAGAGTGATCCACCGCCGCCTTGATGAAGGACACGAAGAGCGGATGGGGATCGAAGGGCTTCGATCTCAGCTCGGGGTGGAACTGCACGCCTATAAACCAGGGATGGGCGGGGATCTCAACGATCTCCGGCAGCTCGCCGTCCGGCGACATACCGGTGAAGCGTAGCCCTGCCGTCTCCAGCGCGTCCTTGTAGTTGATGTTGACCTCGTAGCGATGACGGTGACGCTCCTGGATGTAGGTTTCACCGTAGATGTTCGCCACCTGGCTGTCCGGCTTCAGTGCCGCGGGATAGGCGCCGAGACGCATGGTCCCGCCCAAGTCGCCATCGAGCCCGCGGCGCTCGATCTCGTTGCCTTTCAGCCATTCGGTCAGGAGACCGATGACCGCCGGGTCGGCGCGGCCGAACTCGCTGGAGCCGGCGTTGTGCAGGCCGACCAGTTTCCGCGCTGCCTCGATCACCGCCATCTGCATGCCGAGACAGATGCCGAAATAGGGCACCTTGTGGGTGCGCGCGAAGCCGGCGGCGGCAATCTTGCCTTCGCTGCCGCGCTCACCAAAGCCACCGGGGATGAGGATGCCGTGCACGTCGGCCAGGCGGTCGAGCGCGTCTTCCTCCTCGAAGATCTCGGCGCTCAACCATTCGACATTGACCTTGACCCGGTTGGCGATGCCGCCGTGATTGAGGGCCTCGGCCAGGGACTTATAGGCATCCAGGAGGTTGGTGTACTTGCCGACCACGCCGATGGTCACCTCGCCTTCCGGCCGGCGCACGGCATCGACGATGTCGTCCCACACCTCGAGATGCGGCGGCGCCTCTTCCAGTCCGAAGTGGCGCACCACCTCCCGGTCCAGGCCTTCCTCATGGTAGGCGCGCGGCACCGCATAGATGGTCTCCACGTCCAAGGCCTGGATGACCGCCTCTTCCCGCAGATTGCAGAACAGCGCCAGCTTGCGCCGGTCGTCGGGACCGAGCGGCTGTTCGGAGCGGCACAGCAGGATATCGGGCTGAATGCCGAGCGACTGCAGCTCTTTCACAGAATGCTGCGTCGGCTTGGTCTTCAGCTCGCCGGCGGACTTCAGGTAGGGAACCAGCGTCAGATGCAGGAAAAGGCAGTTGTCGCGGCCCAGCTCGTGACCGAGCTGACGAATGGCCTCGAAGAACGGCAGCCCTTCGATGTCGCCCACAGTGCCGCCGATCTCGCAGATGACGAAGTCTTCCGACTCGGCCTCGGCCAGCACGAACTCCTTAATGGCATCGGTGACATGGGGAATGACCTGGACGGTGGCGCCGAGATAGTCGCCGCGCCGCTCCTTGGCGATGATCTTGGAGTAGATCTGGCCGGTGGTCACGTTGTCGCTGCGCCGCGAGGCCACGCCGGTGAAGCGCTCATAGTGGCCCAAGTCCAGGTCGGTCTCCGCCCCGTCGTCGGTGACGTAGACCTCCCCGTGCTGATAGGGGCTCATGGTGCCCGGATCGACGTTGAGATAGGGATCAAGCTTGCGCAAGCGCACCTTGAAGCCGCGCGCCTGCAGCAGGGCCCCGAGGGACGCCGATGCCAGACCTTTCCCAAGCGATGAGACCACGCCGCCGGTGATGAAAATGTACCGCGTCATGGACTGCCCTTATCGGTCTTGTCGGCGGTTGCTGCAAGCGGACTTTCGCGATGTCCGCCATCCCTTTTAAGCTATTGACGCAAAAGGCCTTCAGAGACCGCAACGGCCCCAATGGTGCGCCAAGCCAGCGCGACTCGGTGCCGCGCCTGCAGAACCAAGTCCGGAGAGAATGGAAAACCTAGTTGGTCGGGACCGTGGGCTCGCCGGAGGTGCCGCTTTCGCTCGCCGGTGGCGGCAAGGTCAGATCGAGACTGGGGTCGTCCAACAGCGACGGCGCCCGATCGCCCTGCGAGAGAATCGTCAGGGTGATGCTGGAGGCCATGAAGCAGGCGGCCAGGATCGCCGTGGTCCGGGTCAGGAGATTGGCCGTGCCGCGGCCGGTCATGAAGCCGGCCATGCCGCCGCCTCCGCCGCCGCCACCGCCAATGCCGAGGCCGCCGCCCTCGCTGCGCTGCAGCAGGACCACGACAATCAAGGCCAAGGCGATCAAGACGTGAACGACAAGAAGAACCGTAAGCATGGCGGCAGCAATCTATCTCTGGATGAAGCACGGGCGCAAAGAGCCCAGCCCGCGCCTATGGGCGCGATATAATAGGGCCGGGCGGCAATTGCCAGCGAATTGACCCAACTGAGCCGAGACCTAAGCCAAGCGTCAGTTGAGCACGGCGGCGGCCGTGATAATGCCGAGAAAGTCCTCGGCCTTCAAGCTGGCCCCTCCGACCAGCGCGCCGTCCACCTCGGCCGTGCCCAGAAGCTCGCCGGCGTTGGCCGGCTTGACCGAACCACCATAGAGAATAGGCACTTGGCTGCCGGCATCGCCAGCTGCACTGCGCAAAGCGGTGCGGATGAGGGCGTGAACCTCTTCCACGTCGGCCGGGGTCGCCGTGTCGCCGGTGCCGATCGCCCAGACCGGCTCGTAGGCAACCACCAGCGAATCCGCCTGCGAGAAGGCCGGCAGCGAGCCGGCAAGCTGGTGCTTGATCACCGCCAGGGCCTCGCCGGCGCGGCGCTGCACCGCCGTCTCACCGATGCAGACGATTGGCCGCAGCCCGCTCGCCAAAGCCGCCTCGGCCTTGGTGCGGACCAGGGCGTCGCTTTCGCCGTGGTCGCTACGCCGCTCGGAATGCCCGACGATGACATAGCGCGCGCCGGCGTCGGCGATCATAGGTGCAGCAATATCGCCCGTATGGGCGCCCGATGCCTCGGGGTGACAGTCCTGTGCCCCCACCTCGACAGGAGTCTCCCGGACCATCTCGGCGACGGAGGCCAGCAAGGTCGCAGGTGGGCAGAGCGCAACCCCGACGTCGGCCCCGGCCGGCAGCCCATCGAGAATGCCGCGCACCAGCGCGTCCGCGGATTGCCGCAGGCCATTCATTTTCCAGTTACCGACGATCAATTTGCGCACAGTGCCCTCTCTCTGCCTTGAAACTGCCCCGGAAACGCGTGCATTTCCGCACAGCGACGAGGGCTTTGCTAGCATAGACGAATGAAGCTGGCCATCGGGTTGCGGGCGGTTGCCCGCCCATGGCCCGCCTCCTAAGATGCCGGCGCTTTCTCAGCAGTGAATCGCAAGTCAACAAGGCGAGCAGGATGCACAAGTTTCGTGGAATCATCGTCAAGACCTTTGTCGGCATACTCTTCGCCTTGCTCATCCTCAGCTTTGCCGTCTGGGGCATCGGCGACACCTTCCGCCCGGGCCATCACGGCAACGTGGTCGCCGAGGTCGGCGACCAGGAAATCAGCGAGATCGAGTTCCGTCGCAGCTTCGGCCGCCAATACAGCCAGCTGCAGCAGAATCTCGGCGGCAGTCTGTCCTCCGAAATGCTGCGCGACCTGGGCCTGCCCGAGTTGGTGCTCGGCCAGCTGGTGACCCGCGGTCTGCTGGATCAGCAGGCGCAAGACCTCGGCCTGACGGTGACGGACGATCAGATCCGCCGGGTGATCTTCGCCCAGGACGCCTTCCGCGACTCACTCGGGCAGTTCGATCGCTTCAACTTCGAGCAATTCCTGCGCGCCAACGACATGACGGAAGCCAGCTTCGCCCGGGAAGTTCGCCGCGACACGCTGCAAGCCCGTATCTCGCAGGCCTTGGCCAGCGGCGCGTCGGTCCCGGACCAGCTCGCCCGCATGCTCTATGCCTATCAGGAGCAGCGCCGCACGGCCCGTTTCGTCGAGGTGCCGCTGCCGCCGGCCAGCTCGATCGAGGCGCCGGATCAGGTCGCGCTGGAAGCCTTTTACGAACAGGTCGCGGACCGCTTCCGCTCGCCCGAGTATCGCAGCGTCACGGCCCTCTGGATTCGACCGGACGACTTCCTGGAGGAAATCGCCATCTCCGACACCCAGCTGGCCGAGGAGTACGAGGCGCGCCGCGAGAGCCTGATCGAGCCGGAAGAGCGCGAGATCGAGCAGATCGTGCTGCTGACGGAGGACAAGGCGGAGGCCGCCGAGGCGGCGATGGCAGGACAAGCTGACCTGGCGGCGCTCGGCGAGGCCGTGGAGGCCGGCGCCCCCATCAACATCGGCCGCTTCAGCAAGGACGCGCTGTCCAACACCCTCGGCACAGAGCTGGCGGAACTCGCCTTTTCCCTTGCGCCCGGGGAGATGGGCGGCCCCGTCCGTAGCGATTTCGGCTGGCATGTCCTGAACGTCGTCGACGTCTCCGAAGGCCGAGATCCGAGCCTGGAGGACGTCCGCGAGGAGCTTGGCACCCTGGTCCGCCGCGAAGGGGCGATCGAAGCCGTGATCTCCCTGACCAACCAATTGGACGATATCCTGGCCGGCGGCGAAGGGCTGGAAGGCGCCTCGGAGCAGCTCACCCTGGAGCTCATCCGCTACCCGGCCCTCGATGCACTGGGGCGCGACCGTAGCGGCCAGCGGCCGGACGGCCTGGCGTCCCTCGACAGCTTCCTGCAGATGGTCGACGAAGGCGAGCCGGGTGAGGAGAGCTTTTTGGTCGAGGACGGGCAGAACGGCTATTTCGTGCTGCGCGTCGACGGTGTTACCCCGCCGGCTAACCGGCCTCTGAACGAAGTCCGGACCGAGGTCGAAGCCGCCTATATCGAGGATCAGCGCCGGCAGGACGCGCTCGCACGGGCCGAGCGCATGGCCGAGCAGGTCCGGCTCGGCGCCGACCTGGCCAAGGCGGCGGAGAACGAGGGCCTGACGGTGCAGACCAGCAGCCCCATGACCCGCTTCCAACGCGATCCGATCTCGACCCCCTCGCAAGATTTCGCGCCGGTGCTCTTCGGCACCGAAGGCGACGAGCCCTTCATCGTCGAAGGCGAGCGCGGGGCGGCGGTCGGCGTGCTGGACAGCGTCATCGCGGCAACGCCGGATGCGGATGGCGAGCGCTACCAGGACGTTCAGCAGCGCCTGCGCCGGGAACGGGCCAACGAGCTGATGTCGCTCTACCTCGCCGACCTGCAGAACCGCTATGGCGTCAGCACCAACCAGGTGGCGATCGACAGCATCATCACCAGCTACTAGGGCCCAGCCATGATGGTGGAACCCGAACTCGCCGAGTTTCAGCGGCGCTTCGATCATGGCGAGGCACAGGTGGTCTGGACCTCGCTGGTGGCGGACCTTGAGACCCCCGTCTCCGCTTTCCTGAAGCTGGCTGAGGGCCTGCCCTACTCTTTCCTGTTCGAGTCGGTGGAGGGCGGCGCCACCATCGGCCGCTACTCCTTCATTACCATGAAGCCGGACGTGATCTGGCGCTGCCGCGGGCAGAAGGCCGAGATCAACCGCCAAGCGCGCTTCGATCCCCACGCCTTCGTCGCCGAGGAGGCCGCGCCGCTGGAGAGCCTGCGGGCGCTCTGGCACGCCTCGCGCCTGACCCTGCCGAAGTCCCTGCCACCCATGGCCTCCGGGCTGATCGGCTATTTCGGCTATGACATGGTGCGGCAGTTCGAGGAGATCCCGGACGACAATCCGGACCTCTTCGGCCTGCCCGACGCCATCATGGTGCGGCCGACCGTAACCGCCGTCTTCGACCGGGTGGAGGACCAGGTCACCGTCATCACGCCGGTCTGGCCGGACACTGGCCTTACGGCCCAGGCCGCCTTCGATTTGGCGCGCGAACGCCTCGCGGAGGTCGTGGCCGACTTCAACCGATCGCTGCCCTATCGCCGCGACAGCGCGATCGGCGGAGGCGCCCTGCCCCAACCCAGCGCCAACATGACGCCGGACGACTTCAAGGCTATGGTCGAGACGGCGAAAGAGTACATCTACGCTGGCGACATCTTCCAGGTGGTGATCTCCCAGCGCTTCGCCGTACCCTTCACCCTGCCGCCCTTCGCGCTCTACCGCTCGCTGCGCCGGCTCAACCCCTCACCCTTTCTCTTCTTCATGGATTTCGGGGACTTCGCCGCCGTCGGCTCCTCGCCGGAGATCCTGGTGCGGCTGCGCGACGGCGTGGTCACCATCCGGCCCTTGGCAGGCACCCGCAAGCGCGGCGCCACGGCGCAGGAGGACCAGGCCCTGGCCGCCGATCTCCTAACCGACCCCAAGGAGCTGGCCGAGCATCTCATGCTGCTCGATCTCGGCCGCAACGATGTCGGTCGGGTCGCCAAGGTCGGCTCCGTCAAGGTGACCGCCCGGGAGATCATCGAGTACTATAGCCACGTCATGCACATCAGCTCGACGGTCGAGGGCGAGCTGGAGAACGGCCACGACGCGGTCGACGCGCTCTGTGCCGGCTTTCCCACCGGCACGGTTTCCGGCGCCCCCAAGGTGCGCGCCATGGAGATCATCGACGAGCTGGAGCCCGACCGGCGCGGCCTCTATGCCGGGGCCGTCGGCTACCTCGGCAGCGACGGCGACATGGACACCTGCATCGCGCTGAGAACCGCCATCGTGAAGGACGGGCAGATGATGGTGCAGGCCGGCGCCGGCATCGTCGCCGACAGCGAGCCGGAGGCCGAGTACCAGGAAACCCGCAACAAGGCCCGCGCGCTCATCCGCGCCGCCGAGGAAGCGGTGCGCTACGCGGCTCGGGAGGGTTGAGGTAGTGAGCGACGCGCTCGCTAGTCCCGAGCGCTGGCGATCTGGGTCGCGGCCTGCTGCGAAGCGATGATGTCGCTGAGTGGCGTGATGGTCAGGTGCTTGCCCGGCAAGGTCGGCAGCCATTCGCGCAGAGCTTCTATGGTCACGGCATGGGGATGGCCAATGGCGACGGCATAGCCGCGCTCCTGCGCCACCCGCTCGAGCTGCTTGAGCTGCCGGCGGATGGCCTGCCCATCGATCTCATGGTCGAGGAAGACGTCGCGGGCGATCGATGGCACCCCAAGCTCGCGCGCCACGGAGAGGCCAGCCGACTTAGGTGAGGTCTTCGAATCCAGGAAAAACAGTCCCTTGGAGCGCACGGCTGAGAGCACGCGACGCATCTTCTCGCGGTCCTCGGTAAAGCGGCTGCCCATGTGATTGTTGATGCCGGCGGCGAGCGGCAGGCGCGACAGCGCGCTTGCAATGCGGCGATCGAGCTCGGCCACAGGCAGCGAAGAGGACAGCAGGCCCGGCACGGCGGGGCTGCCGCCTTGCGGCTCCATCGGCACGTGGAGCATGACCTCGTGGCCGGCGGCCCGCGCCTCCTCGGACAGTTCCTCGATGGCAGAGGCATAGGTCAGGAACGAGAGCGTCAAGCCGCCGGGTAGCGCCGCCACAGTGCGGAAGCGCGCGGGGTTGTTGCCCAGGTCGTCGATGACGATGGCGATCTTCGGCCAGTCGCGCAGCGCCGTCGGCCTGGCCGCGTTGCGGCGCCAAGCCAGCCTCTCGTCCTCGCCCAAACGCGAGTCCGCCGCTGGCGGCGTGGCCTCCGGTTCAATCGCTTGAGGATGGCCGGCGCTCGGGGTCAGCGCTGCCAAGGCGGTTGCGCCGGCCCCAGGGAGCGCCAAGGAGGCGCTGCTCGGCGGCGTATCGCCCAAGGCCCAAAGGTTCGACGGCGCCGCGTAAGCCAGCTCAAGCGGCGCCTGCTCGGCGTTCCCGATCTCCTCGCGCGCCAGAGCCAGCAGCTCCCGGCTCTCCTGAGACAGGCCGGCGTCTCCCACGAGCCCCCGAGTCTCCTCGGCAAGCGCGCGAACCTCCCGGCGCTCGCGCGAGACCAGGGCCGAAAGAGGCGCACTCTCGCGCGACAGGCTGGCGCGCGCCTCGGCTTCGGCCTTGGAGGCTGCGCCGCGATCAGGCGTCTCTCGTGCCTCAACGACAGGCTTTGGCGCAGGGGCGTACTGCCCTTCCAGCTCTGCGTCCGGCGACAGCAGCGCGCCAGCAGCGACGCCGGCTCCAAAAACCAGGCCGATCAGGGAAAAGCCGAACTTCGGCGCGCGCAGAAAGCTCATCGACTTCAGAGAAAATCCAGCCACAGCAATGCGTTCTCTCGATAAGCTTCCACAGCACTTTCATTGGCCGAGGCGCTTCAAGAGCCCCGGCGACAGCATATTGGCCATTCTCGTTTAATTTTTCGCGAAGCCCTATGGTTTTCCAACCGGCGAGCTGTGGATAAGGCAGGCTCACTGCATCCGCCAAGCCCGCGCCGCATGGCGCTTTCGCCTGCCGAATGCCGTTGCTATAACAGCCGGCCTTCAAGCGAGTGAAAGCCATGTTTCTTCTGATCGATAACTACGACAGCTTCACCTACAACCTCTATCACTTCCTCGGCGAGCTGGGGGCGGAGATCGAGGTGTGGCGCAACGATCAGATCGCCGTCGAGGACGTCCTCGCCAAGCATCCGCAGGGCCTTATCATCTCGCCCGGCCCCTGCGACCCGGATCGGGCCGGCATCTGTCTGGAGCTGATCGCCGCAACACCTGAGGAGATGCCCATTCTCGGCGTCTGCCTCGGCCATCAGGCGATTGCCCAGGCGTTCGGCGGCAAGGTGGTGCGGGCACCGGCGCCCATGCACGGCAAGCTGAGCCCCATCGAACACAAGCAAGGCAGCGTGTTCGAGGGCCTGCCCTCGCCGCTCGGCGCAACCCGCTACCACTCGCTGACCGTGGCGCCGGACAGCGTGCCGGACTGCCTGGAGGTTACGGCCTGGACTGAGGACGGCGTCGTCATGGGCTTGAGCCACAAGACCCGCCCGGTGCACGGCGTCCAGTTCCATCCGGAATCCATCGCCTCCGAGCATGGTCATGCCCTGCTGGGCAACTTCCTGCGCCGCGCCGGCCACAACCAGCCTCCCTTGCGCCAGCCCCCTGTGGGCCAAGCAGCCAGCGCCTGAGCACACTTGCGATGCCGAACGAAAGCCCGGATCTCAAAGCCCTTCTGCGGCTGGTCGCCGAAGGCCAAGTGCTGAGCGAAGCGCAGGCCGAGAGTGCCTTCGACATCATCATGTCCGGCGAGGCGACGCCCTCGCAGATCGGCGCCTTCCTGATGGGCCTCAGAGTCCGCGGCGAGCAGGTCCCGGAGATCCTGGGTGCAGCCAAGAGCATGCGGGCCAAGATGCTCACCGTCGAGGCGCCGCCGGGCGCCCTCGACACCTGCGGCACCGGCGGTGACGCCACGGGCACCTACAACATCTCCACGGCCACTGCCTTCGTCGTGGCCGCCTGCGGCGTGCCAGTGGCCAAACACGGCAACAAGGCACAAAGCTCCAAGAGCGGCGCCGCCGACGTGCTGACCGCTTTGGGCGTGAACATCGATGCCGACCAGGCCCTGGTGCGCAAGGCCCTGTGGGAGGCCGGCACCTGCTTCCTAATGGCGCCGCGCCACCATGCCGCCATGCGCCACGTCGGCCCAACGCGAGTCGAGCTCGGCACCCGCACCATCTTCAACCTGCTCGGGCCGCTCTCCAACCCGGCGCGGGTCAAGCGGCAGATCATCGGCGTCTTCGACAGCGCCTGGACCGAGCCCCTCGCTCAGGTGCTCAAGGGCCTCGGCCACGAGCGCGCCTGGGTCGTGTACGGCGACAGCGGTCTCGACGAGCTGTCGACCACCGGCCCCTCGCAGGTCGCCGAGCTGAAGGACGGCACGGTAACCTGTTTCGAGGTGGTGCCGGAGGATGCCGGCCTGCCGCGCAGCCAGCTTAGCGACTTGACCGGCGGCGATGCGGCTTACAACGCGGCGGCAATCGACGCCCTTCTGGCCGGCGAGAAAGGCCCCTACCGCGATATCGTGGTGCTCAGCGCCGCTGCGGCGCTGATCATTGCCGACAAGGCAAGCGACCTGAAGGAAGGCGGAGCCCAAGCGGCCGACGCCATAGACAGCGGTGCCGCGCGTCAGGTGCTCGACAAGCTGGTCGCCATTAGCCGGGAGGCGGCAGCCGCCGAAGTGTCATGACCGACGTGCTCGCCAAGATCTGCGCCGACAAACGCGAGGCGGTCGCCGCCAAGAAGGCAGCCAAGCCCCTGGCCAGTCTGGAGGCCGAGCTGAAAGAAGCCTCACCCCCGCGCGGCTTTCATGCGGCCTTGAGCCGCCGCGCCGGCGAGGGCCGCGTGGCGCTGATCTGCGAGATCAAGAAAGCCTCGCCCTCCAAGGGTTTGATCCGCGAGGACTTCGAGCCGGCAACGCTGGCCCGCGCCTATGCCGAGGGTGGCGCCAGCTGTCTCTCGGTGCTGACCGACGAGCCCTACTTTCAGGGCCACGACGACTATCTCAAGCAGGCCCGCGCGGCGGTCGATCTGCCGGTGCTGCGCAAGGACTTCATGCTGGAACCCTATCAGATCGTCGAATCGCGCACGCTCGGCGCCGACTGTATTCTGCTGATCATGGCTGCGCTGACGGATGCCCAGGCGACCGAGCTTGAAGCGACGGCGCTGGACCTCGGCATGGACGTGCTGATCGAAGCCCACGACGCCGAAGAGCTCGAGCGCGCGCTGCGCCTGCGCTCGCCACTGGTCGGCATCAACAACCGCAATCTCAAGACCTTGAAGGTCGACCTCGCGACGACGCTCGAGCTGGCCAAGCACTTTCCAGCCGACCGCCTGCTGGTGGGAGAAAGCGGTATCTACAGCCCGGCCGATATCGCGAAGCTGCGCCAGGCCGGCGCCCAGGCCTTCCTGATTGGCGAGTCCCTCATGCGGCAAGACGATGTTGCGGCCGCCACCGCAAACCTCCTCGTGCAAGAGGGAGCGCCCGCATGAGCCGGCTGACCCACCTCGATGCCGAGGGACGCGCGACCATGGTCGACGTCTCGCCCAAGGAGGATACGGAGCGGCGCGCGACGGCCAGGGGCAGCGTCGTCATGGCGCCCGAGACCCTCGCCCTCATTCAGTCCGGCGGCGTGCCCAAGGGTGACGTGCTGACCGTTGCCCGCCTGGCCGGTATCATGGCGGCCAAGCGCACACCCGATCTGATCCCGCTCTGCCATCCCTTGATGCTCACCTCGGTCAAGGTCGAACTGACACCCGACGCGGAGCGTAGCGCCGTCGACATCGAGGCAACCTGCAAGCTGAGCGGCAAGACTGGCGTCGAGATGGAAGCTTTGACCGCCGTCAGCGTCGCCGCCCTGACGGTCTATGACATGTGCAAGGCGGTCGACCGCGGCATGCGCATCGGCGACATCCGCCTGACCCATAAATCCGGCGGCAAGTCGGGCAGCTACGAGGCGGATTGACGAGATGCTGTCGGTCGATGAGGCCCTGGCGCGCATCCTCGCCGCCTTCTCCCCCCTGCCCGCCGAGACCGTCAGCGTCGACGAAGCCTTCGGCCGCGTCCTCGCCGCGCCGGTGACGGCACGCATCACCCAGCCTCCTCATGCGGTCTCAGCCATGGACGGCTATGCCGTGCGGGCGGCCGACCTACCCCAGGCGCCGATGCGACTACGCGTGGTCGGCGCGGTGCCCGCCGGCAGTCTCTTCGAGCGGCCGCTCGGCGTCGGCGAGGCGGTGCGCATCTTCACCGGGGCGCCGCTGCCGGAGGGTGCGGACAGCATCGTCATTCAGGAGGACACGGACCAAGACGGCGATGACGTCGTCATCAAAGAAGTACCGGCCCGCGGTGTATATGTCCGCGCACGCGGACTGGACTTCAAGGAAGGCGACCCCGGGGTCGAGGCCGGTACCTGGCTGACGCCGCGTCACGTCGGCCTGATTGCCGCAATGGACGTACCCTGGGTTTCCGTGCACCGGCGGCCGCGCGTCGCTATCCTGTCCACCGGGGACGAACTGGTCATGCCGGGCGAGCAACGCCGGCCGAGTCAGATCGTCAGCTCCAATGCCATCGCTCTTTCCGCCCTGGTGCGGGACTGCGGCGGCGAGCCGATCAACCTCGGCATTGCCGCCGACAACCGCGACTCCTTGGAACGCCTCGCCACCGGCGCAGAGGGCGCCGACCTCTTGTTGACCACCGGCGGCGCCTCGGTCGGCGACCACGACCTGGTGCGCGCCGTGCTGGCCGAAGAGCAGCTCTCGCTTGATTTTTGGCGCATCGCCATGCGTCCGGGCAAACCCCTGATGTTCGGCCACCTCGACAAGACCCCGATGATCGGCCTGCCCGGCAATCCGGTCTCGTCCCTGGTCTGCGGCCTGCTCTTCGTGCGCCCGGCGATGGAACGCATGTTGGGCCTTAACCGGCCGCCGCACCGCCTCGGTACTGCCGAACTCACAGCGCCGCTCCCTGCCAACGACAAGCGGCAAGACTACATGCGAGCGACTTTGGAGCGTGGGCCGGCCGGCCAGCTCAGCGCCATCCCCTTTCCAAAACAGGACAGCTCCATGCTGCGTACGCTTTCCCGTGCCGATTGCCTGATCGTGCGCGCGCCGCACGCGCCGCCTATACAAGTAGGCGAGATCGTCCCCGTATTGATGCTTGACTAATATCGGGGCGATAGGCCAAAAAAGAGATCGAAAAGAGAACACTTGACGTACATACCACGTATAATCTAGCCTTAAACTACTTCAAGTCTCAGGGTTATCAGCGGCGCGGGGGTGGAACCTATGCTGACCAGAAAGCAGCACCAACTGCTCGTTTTCTTGCAAGACTACCTGGCGAAGAACGGGGTTTCGCCCTCCTTTGACGAGATGAAGGAGGCGCTCGGCCTCCGTTCCAAGTCAGGCATCCACCGCCTGATCACCGCGCTGGAAGAGCGTAGCTTCATTCGCCGCCTGCCGCACCGGGCGCGCGCCATCGAGGTGTTGCGCCTGCCCGACAGCGCTACCGGCAAGCCGCAGCCGGTTTCCCGCTTCCATCCCAACGTCATCGAAGGCGGGCTGACTCGCCCGAGCGCGCTCACCGGCCGCACGTCCCAGGTGCGCGGCAACGAGGGCCGCAGCCTCCCGCTTTACGGCAAGATCGCCGCCGGCACGCCGATCGAAGCGCTGCGCGACAGCGCGAACTATGTCGACGTGCCGCCGCATATGCTGGGGCGCGGCGAACACTACGCCCTGGTTGTCGAGGGCGACTCCATGATGGAAGCTGGTATCCTCGACGGCGACACCGTGATTATCGAGCGCAGCAACAGCGCCGATAACGGCGCCATCGTCGTTGCCCTGGTGGACAACGAAGAGGTCACCTTGAAGCGCTTTCGCCGCCGCGGCGGCGCCATCGCCCTCGAACCGGCGAACAAGAACTACGAGCCGCGGCTCTTTCCGCCCGACCGCGTGCAGATCCAAGGCCACCTGGTCGGCCTCCTGCGCAGCTACTGACGCGCGCCAAAATCTGTACGGCTCCACCAGGCCCAGGGGCGCCGGCCGCTCATCTGAGCGACGCTGCGCAGCCTAACCTCTTCCCCCTCAATCCAAATCGCCAGCGCCTTGTCGTGCTCTAGAAGGCCGCCGTCGATCACCAGCGCCGGCGGGCTGCGCGCCGCCGCGCAGGTTTCGGGCGCCGGCGAGAAGCTGATCACGATGTCATTGCGCCGACAGTCTTCCTGAAACGCCAGAGGCTGCCGGACAAGGGCGACGCTGCGCCCGGCCAGCAGGGCACGGCAGCCCAGCACATCGCACCCCAACCACGTCGCCCCTGCCGCATCGAAGCCACGGTTCGCAGCGGCGGCTTTTTCCTTTCCCTGATCCTCCAGCCAGCTCTCGCGCACGAAGCGCCCGCCCCTGAGACGATTGAAATAATAGCCGCCGTCCGGCCCCAGGAGGGCGATCAGCCTTGCCTCCTGCGAGACCAGGATGTGCGGCGGGCTGTGCAGGGCGACGGTGCTCCAACCGGCCAGAACGAAGGGCACGCCGAGCCAGCGCCAGCGTCGCCGCCAAATAATCAGCCAGAGTCCACCCATCACGAGAAGACCGAGACCGATCGGGGTGATGGAGGGCAAGAGGGAAATCGCGCCGGGCCAACCTGCCACCGTCTCGGCCACCCAGAGCAAAAGAGAAATGCCGAGACCCATGAGCAAGACGACCGGGCCTTCGAGGCCAAGCGGCATGAGCAACAGCGTCACCAGCGCCAGCGGCATGATCCAGAGGGCCGTGACGGGGACGGCGATGAGATTGGCCAAGAGACCGAACCAGGCCAGGCGGTTGAAGTGGTAGACGGCGAAAGGCGTGGTCGCCAGGGTGGCGATCACCGTTGCCAAGCCGACGTTGCCGAGATAGCGGACCGCGGTCCTGACCCAGCTGCCTTCTCCTGCGCCCAGCCAGCCGGCCGTTGCCAGACGGCGCTGGGCGCTGACCTGCTCATAGGCCGCCACCAGGCAGGCGACGGCGGCGAAGGAAAGCTGGAAGCTGACCGACAGCAACAGCTCGGGGCTGAGGACGAGAAGCACCGTCGCCGCCCAAGCCACCAGCCGCAGGGAGATGGCGTTGCGGTCAATCAGGATGGCCAAGAAGACGATGGCGATCATCAGGAAGGCGCGCTGCGCCGGCACGGTCGCGCCGGCCAGCAGCATGTAGACGAAAGCGACGATCAGCGCCCCCACCGCCGCCCATTTCTTGATCGGATAGCGCAATGCCAATGCCGGGATAAGCGCCAGGACGAAACGCATGGCAAAGAAGAAGGTCCCGGCCATCAGGCCGAGATGCAGGCCAGAGATGGCAAGCAAATGCGCCAGGCCGGAGTCGCGCAGGTTCTGGGTCGTCGCCTCACTGAGGCCGCTGCGGTCGCCGACGATGAGGGCGGCGGCCACGGCCCCTTCCTGTCCCCCGAGGTCCGCGCGCAGGCGTTGCGAGATGCGCTGGCGCAACCGCTCCCAGCGCGCGCTGATCTCAGCGAACAGGCCGGGCGGTGCGGCCAGCCCGGCCGGCGCCGCCGCTGCCTCCGCATGGCCCAGGACGAAGCCGACGGCCCCGATGCGCTCGAAGTAGGCACGCCGGGCGAAATCGTAACTGCCAGGGGCAACCGGCGGGCTCGGCGGGCGCAGGACGGCGCGCAGCCGCAGCCAATCTCCTGGCTCGACCGCCAGGCGCTTGGACGCCATGGAGAGACGGATGCGCTCCAGCCGCGGCAGGCTGCGAGGCCCCTCGACAATCGGCTGCTCGAGCAGCAAACGCACGCGGGTTTGCCGCTCCTCGACGCGCAAAACACGAGCGGTCAGCCAGAGCGCCCGCGTCTCTTCGGTCAGGACCGGTGCGGCAACCGTGGCCGTACGCCACTGCGCCAGAGAAAAGCCGGCGAAAACCAATCCAAGACAGAGGCAAAGGCCGAGCAACACGGCGTTGCGGCGTGACAGCCAGCCTGCGAGAGCAGCCAGGACCAGTGCGGTGACGCCCCACTCCGGCGCCGGCTCTTGCGGCAGGGTAAAGTAGAGCGCGATGCCGCAGCCAAGGCCAACCGGGCACCAGAGGATCCAGCGGTCCCGCTCGGCGACAAAGACGCTTCCGAGGGCTGCCGCAACCGTGGCAAGCCTGGACGCTATGCCCGCTGTTTCGGAATGCCCGGCCTTGCCGTAGGCTTGCGACACGCCCCTGCCCCTGGAGAAACCCAAGCCGCAACTCTATGCGACTTACACCGCCAATTGAAACAACCCAAGATGCCCGCGGCTGGGAGGGACGTGGCAAGGTGCGGCTGGCACGTCTCTCGCGGACGGCCATCGTGCTGCAATACCAGGGCCTTTCGACCCAGGGCGGGCATTGGTGGGCTGGATGCTACTACCTATCGCAATTGCCCAGACAGACCTAGACCTCTATTGCAACTCGACATGGCAACGACCACTAGGGCAGTGTTGGAACTGCCACCAGCCACCTGTCCTGTATAGTAATGCGGTTCCTACACGACGGCCCTTCGATCCCAGACCACCTTCTAAATCTCCGTGACCAGGGAAAAGTAGTCTTTATCTGCGGTGCTGGCGTATCGGTTCCAGCAGACATGCCCGACTTCCGGTGCCTCACGAAGCACGTGCTGGATACGCTTCGTGTTCCGATGGACTCACCGGTTGCGGTGGCATTTCAACCATGGACAGACAAAGAAAAGTCCGACACGCCAAAAACCCCTTTGGATCAGATATTTAATGCACTCCAGCAAGAGTATGGCAAAGATCAAGTAGGGAAGGTGGTAGCTGAACGGTTGGCGATCCCTCCCACGGCGGTTCCTCAAATCCGGCAGCATCAGATTATTGCCAGAATTTCTGCCGATCGCGCAGGAATTCCCCAAATAGTGACAACTAATTTTGATCTACTCTTCGAGCAACCCGGTGTAACAAGTAATGCACAGATATTTGAGCCTCCAACATTCCCTAATCTACGCCACAATCGGCCTATAACGGGGATTACCTATTTGCACGGGCGATTAAAGGCTCAAGCGGACCATGAACAGGATTATATCCTAAGCAGCGCCGACTTTGGGCGAGCCTACTTGGCGGAAGGCTGGGCAACCCAATTTGTCAGTACTCTCCTTCAACAATACACGGTCGTACTGCTGGGATACCAGGCTAACGACCCACCAGTCAGCTACCTCCTGCAAGGTCTGAATGCATCAAGCAGGCTACACAGCGGTAGGTTGTTTGCTTTTGACCGGGGCCAGCCAGATGAAATTGAAGCTAAGTGGCGTGACCGAGGAGTAACGCCGATCCCCTATCAAGGGGATGGTTCTCACTCTGCACTATGGGACTCGTTAGAAGCTTGGTCGATCCGAGCAATCGATCCGATTGCCTGGCGGGCTTCTATTGTCAGTTTGGCCCGCCAGAAACCAAGTACGTTGCACCCGCATGAAAGAGGGATGGTTGCCCACATCGCGCGCACAACTCTTGGCGCAAAAGCCCTTGCAGACTCAAAGCCGTGCCCTCCTGCCGAGTGGCTATGCGTGTTTGATAGCAACTACCGCATGACGAAGCCCAAAAAGGGTTCACGCCCTGATAGTCAGCCCTTTGATCCGGCCGCACACTTCGGACTCGATGATGACCCCCCGCGCGAACTTGAAGATGACGCAAGGCGAGGACAAAAGCCCACGGATCTCATTTCGTGGTTGCCTGTGGATGAAAGCCCGACCGAGCAATTCCGGTTGTCAGGCAGGCCGGCACGAGATTTGGGAGTAATGCCGCCACGCCTGTTTCACCTTGCCAGATGGATTGCAAACGTCGCCGAGGACCCCGTCACAGCCTGGTGGGCTGCGAGGCAGAATGGCCTTCACCCACGCCTGTGGCAGATGTTGGCAAACAAGTTTGAGTCCAAGGATGGCATACCAGCGCCTGGTCGACAGCTTTGGGGTTTAATCTTGGAGCATCTCGACAATGACGACCTCGGTCTAAGAGACATTGCTTGGTTGCGAACCCGCAAGCGAATTGAGGTGGAGGGCTGGAGTACGAGCATCTTGCGCGCAATTGAAAAAAGCACTGAGCCAGTAATTGTTGTGCGTCGACCTGATGAAGTTGAAGGAGCACAGCCTCCCAATTGTAGCTGGGTGGAGGTGGAGCGTCAGAACATCGCCCAGTTAGAGGTTAGCTTTCAAGGACGAGAGCACTATGACTTCACCGTACCGGATGAGGTGTTGCCGCAGCTCTTCCTGGCTATATCGCGCAATATGCTACGTGGAGCGGAGTGCCTAGCCGAAGCGGACAGAACGCTCCGTTTTTTGCCGACACTGTACCGCGAGGAAAGTGATCGACCGGAAAGGCACACGAGTGATGCCGGTGACTTTTTGGCTTGGTTCGTAGAGCTGCTGGAGCGCATGGCCATCGTCGCACCAAACATCGCCGCAGCAACAATATCGTCATGGCCGATGGGGGAGCCATGCTTGCTCGACAAGATAAGGCTCTATGCATGGAACAAAGCTGGGCTTTTTGATGGGCGAGCGGTTTCTTATGGCCTTCTATCGCTGCCAAGGGATGTGTTCTGGTTCACGGATCATCGCAGAGAACTTCTCTTTCTCCTGCGGGACCGATGGAGCGAATTTGATGAAGATAGTCAGTCGGCAGTAGAGAAACTCATCCTTGACGGACCCGGCCGATCATCACTTGAGCAGGATGAGGACAATCGCATAGCAAATGCCAGCGCCTCAGCCAGCTACCTAGGCTGGCTTATCAGTCAGGGTTGCAGCGTATCTGTCCCATCACGGCAGAAGCTTGATTCTCTAACGGCTACAATTCCTGATTGGAACGAAGCATGGGCCACCACAGCAGCGGACAGCCTCGAAACAAAATCTGGCTGGGTCGGTGTAGAAAAAAGCCCTTCTAAGCTTATAGGAGTACCAATCCAGGAAATTGTTGAGGTTGCATTAGACGAGACACACCACGATTTCCTGGAGTTCACAGAACACCGGCCATTCAGTGGCCTGGTGACGCAATACCCAGGAATAGCAATCTCGGCGTTGGGAGCCGCTGCCCGTAGAGGTGAATATCCAGAATCACTCTGGCAAACTCTGATAAACGAGTGGCCTACAGCAGTACCTCCTCGGGCTAGCACACTCTTCTACGAAAGACTCCGTCGACTTCCGGTCTCAAGTATTGTCGGGCTTCGTTATGACATTGGCGCATGGCTTAGAGACAATCTGGCCGCACTGGCAGCCGCCGATGAGCGCTATGCATTGGCACTGTTTGATGACTTGATAAACAAATATGCTGCGGCCGGTGCGGATGCCACAGAGAGCGCGCTGGGTGAGACCTACTTGGCTGGTGAACCCGTCCACCGATCTCGGAAAACTATTGATCACGCAATCAATGGGCCGATCGGTCACGCTACGGAAGCACTACTTAAAGTGCTAAAAGCCCGCAACCTTGGTGAAGGAGATAGACTACCACCCGAGCTTTCCAAGCGTTTTGAACGGCTCCTTAAGTTGCCTGGTGAAGGCGCTGGTCATGCAGTGAGTCTGCTTTCGCGGGAAGCGGACTGGCTATACTACATCGATCCAGATTGGGCCTCAGCAAAAATGCTACCGTGGTTCAGTCTAGATTGCGGGCTAGCAGAGTCTGCGTGGAACGGGCTTCTATCAGCTCGGAGAATTGCTCTACCTTCATTGTTTGCGCAGCTTAAAGCAGACTTCTTGAAGCTCTTTCAGCATATGTACGGTTGGCAATCGGACACCAATATTGAACGCTGCGCCCATGAGTGGCTCGTGATGGTATGTATCTGGCATGTCGATGAGCCAAAGTATCTGTCATACAATGATACAGCATCTGTGATGCGTGACCTTCGCGCAGAAGGAAGAGTTGACGTGATCAATCACCTCGCGAGGGTTGGGAAGGATAACGATGATGGGTGGGAAGACGTTGTTGTTCCATTCCTGATCAACGTATGGCCAAAAGAAAACAGGTACCAGATCGAAAGCTCCTCAGCTGCATTTCTTTCATTGCTTGAAGACACAGAAGATAATCTACCCAAAGTACTTCCTTACGTTCAAAATTTCTTGCGTCCGCTGTATACCGGATACAATTCCTTTTCAGGTTTTTACCGTGACTTTCGTGAAGGAAAGGAACCGCTGGCAAAAAAGTTCCCAGAGGAAAGCCTTGATATCATGGACAAAACGGTACCCAACGACCCGCATATAGCACCGCATGATATGGAGCTGGTGCTAGAACTAATTGCTGAGGTGCGTCCAAAGCTTAGCAAAGATCCGCGCTTCATACGGCTAACTGAAATTGCCGCGGCTAGGTAAGTCTCCAAGGTTCTTGCTTTTGGCCCAGCTAGCGCATCTTGCGGGCTGTTTCTGACTAGCTGGGATTGCCGTAGGGTTGCGACACGCCCCTGCCCCTGGAGAAACCCAAGCCGCAACTCTATGCGACTTACACCGCCAATTGAAACAACCCAAGATGCCCGCGGCTGGGAGGGACGTGGCAAGGTGCGGCTGGCACGTCTCTCGCGGACGGCCATCGTGCTGCAATACCAGGGGCTTTCGACCCAGGGCGGGCAATTGCAGGCGCCCTTCAGAGCCTTCTTTCAGAAGGACTATCGTCGCCAACGTCCCTCCTATGAGCGCTATGCCGTGACCATCTGGGTCGAGCACCAAAGGGACACTGCGCGCTTCGACGTGGACAACGTGGCCAAGGCCTGCCTCGATGCCCTTAACGGCGTCGTCTGGCACGACGACAGCCAGGTCACGACGCTGACCGTCATCAAGCGACCCGCCGAGCAGCCGCGGATTACCCTCCACTGCCGGCCGGACGAGCGGCACGAGGGGGACGGGGGCCTGGAGGCTCTGCTTGCCCTTGTCGACGAAATCGCGCAAACAGCGCGCGGCGCGCGCCGCTAGTTCCTCGCCGGCGCCCGATACCCCAGCCATCCAACCGACCGCGGACCATGAGCCAAGCCGACGCACCCGTCACCCGTTTTGCCCCCTCACCCACCGGCTTCCTGCACATTGGTGGCGCGCGCACAGCGTTGTTCAACTGGCTCTACGCGCGCCACTGCGGCGGCACGTTCCTACTGCGCATCGAGGACACGGACCGCAAGCGCTCGACCCAGGAAGCCATCGACGCCATCATCGAGGGGCTCGACTGGCTCGGCCTGGACTGGGACGGCGAGACGATCTTCCAGTCCCAGCGGGCGGAACGGCACCGCGAGGTCGCCCTCTCGCTGTTGGAAAGCGGCGGCGCCTATCGCTGCTACTGCACGGCCGAGGAGCTGGAGGAGATGCGGGCCAAGGCCAAGGCCGAAGGCCGTCCCATGCTCTACGACGGGCGCTGGCGCGACCGCGACCCGGCGGAGGCGCCGGCCGGTGTGGAGCCAGTCATTCGCCTCAAGGCGCCGCGAGACGGCGAGACTGTGATCGAGGACAAGGTGCAGGGCCAGGTCACAGTCAGCAACCAGCAGCTCGACGACATGATCCTGCTGCGCTCCGACGGCACGCCGACCTACATGCTCTCGGTCGTGGTGGACGACCACGACATGGGCGTGACCCATGTGGTGCGCGGCGATGACCATCTGACCAACGCCTTCCGCCAGACTCAGCTGTTCAAAGCCCTGGGTTGGCCCTTGCCGACCTTCGCGCACATCCCCCTCATTCACGGGCCCGACGGCAGCAAGCTCTCCAAGCGGCATGGGGCCTTGGGCATCGAGGCCTACCGCGAGATGGGCTATCTGCCGGAGGCGCTACGCAACTATCTGCTGCGTCTGGGCTGGTCGCACGGCGACGAGGAGATCATCTCCACCGCGCAGGCCATCGATTGGTTCGGGCTGGAGGCCATCGGGCGCTCGCCGGCGCGGCTCGACCTGGAAAAGCTCGACAGCCTCAATGCCCACTATCTGCGCGAAGCCGATGCGGGACGGCTCGTCGCTCTCCTGGAGGAAGGCGCCGGACGCAATTTCGACGACGCCGAAAAGGACCTCCTGCGCCGCGCTATGCCGGGACTGACCCCGCGCGCCAAGACACTCAAGGACTTGGCCGAGGCCGCCGCCTTCTATATCGCCAAACGACCGTTGGAGATGACCGACAAGGCCCGCAAGCTGCTCGATGCCACCGCCCTGTCGCGGCTCGACGCCCTGTCGCAAGACTTGGCGACGCAACCCGATTGGGACGAAGACAGCCTCGATACCGCCTTGCGTAGCTTTGCCGAGCGCCAAGACATCAAGCTTGGAAAAGTTGCACAACCGCTTCGCGCTGCCCTTACCGGTAGCACCGCTTCCCCTGGCATCTTCGAAGTAATGGCTGTGCTCGGGCGCGATGAGAGCCTTGCTCGGCTGCAAGACGTCATCGGAAGTATTGAGTAAAATCAAGATATTATATTTTTATTTATAGATTCTGACTCAAGAATGGCAACGCGTTCATAGCTGTTATTCCTGCTTTGTTCGCACTTGACCGAAGGCCCGAATTGATCAGGTTGGGGCTAGGCTATATGCTGCACCGCAGCTAAATCCCCCGCTCCGCTGTAGAGGAACTCGCCTATGACAGACGCCTCCACCGTCGCGCAGGCATCGCAGGACGCACGCAACAGCTTCACGATGATCGACAACCGTACCGGCCAGAGCTGGGAGCTGCCGATCATCGACGGCGTTCTAGGGCCTTCCGTGGTGGACATCCGGCGTTTCTACGCGGAAACCGACATGTTCACCTATGACCCGGGCTTCACCTCCACGGCGTCATGCGATTCGGGCATCACCTTCATCGACGGCGATGCCGGCATCTTGCTGCATCGCGGCTACAGAATCGAAGACCTGGCCGAGCATAGCGACTTCATGGAGGTCTGCTACCTGCTGCTCCACGGCGAACTGCCCAACGCCCAGGAGAAAGCCAAGTTCGAGCACAACATCACCTACCACACCATGCTGCATGAGCAGATGGTGAACTTCTACCGCGGCTTCCGGCGCGACGCGCACCCCATGGCAATCATGGTCGGCGTGGTCGGCGCCCTCTCCGCCTTCTATCACGACTCGACCGACATCAATGACCCGCACCAGCGGATGGTGGCGCAGCATCGGCTGATTGCAAAAATGCCGACGATCGCGGCCATGGCCTACAAGTATTCGGTCGGCCAGCCCTTCGTTTATCCGCGCAACAATCTGAGCTACGCCGAGAACTTCCTGCACATGATATTCTCCGTGCCGGCGGAGGACTACGTGGTCAACCCGGTGCTGGCGCGCGCCATGGACCGCATCTTCATCCTGCATGCCGATCATGAGCAGAACGCCTCGACCTCGACAGTGCGCATCGCCGGCTCTTCAGGAGCCAATCCCTTCGCCTGCATCGCCGCCGGTATTGCCTCGCTTTGGGGTCCGGCACATGGCGGGGCCAACGAGGCCGTGCTGCGCATGCTGCAGGAGATCGGCAGCGTCGACCGCATTCCGGAGTTCGTCGAGCGGGCCAAGGACAAGGACGACCCCTTCCGCCTCATGGGCTTCGGCCACCGGGTCTACAAGAACTACGACCCGCGCGCCAAAGTCATGCAGAAGAGCTGCCACGAGGTCTTGGAAGAGCTTGGCATCCGCGAAGAGCCCTTGCTGAAGCTGGCTATGGAGCTGGAGCGCATCGCGCTGGAAGACGACTACTTCATCGAGAAGAAGCTCTTCCCCAACGTCGACTTCTATTCAGGCATCATCCTGAAGGCGATGGGCTTCCCGACGAGCATGTTCACCGTGCTCTTCGCCTTGGCGCGCACGGTCGGCTGGGTCGGGCAGTGGACCGAGATGATCGAGGATCCCAGCCAGCGCATCAGCCGCCCGCGTCAGCTCTACGTGGGCAACGAGCCGCGCGACTACGTCCCGATCCAGCAGCGATAGACCGGCCGAACGCACCGGCTGTCGCCCCCGCTGGACGGCAGCACCCGGGGCAGTCAGTTGATCTTCTCGTCCATGATCATGGCGGCGATGGAGCCTTCAGCCACCACCTTGCCGTCGACCGTCGCCTTACCGGCGAATTTGAACACGTTGCGACGGCTTTGCACGATCGACATCTCCAGTTTGAGCTGGTCGCCAGGCGTGACCGGCCGGCGAAAGCGCGCACCGTCGATGGACATGAAGTAGACGAGGCGCCCGGCAGCGTCGTCGCCCAAGGTATGGACCACCAGCACTGCCGCCGTCTGGGCCATGGCTTCAACGATCAGCACGCCAGGCATCACCGGCTGCTTCGGGAAGTGGCCTTGGAAGTGCGGTTCATTGATGGTGACGTTCTTGATCCCGGTCGCGCTGGTCCCCGGGATGCAATCCACGACCCGATCTATCAGCAAGAAGGGATAGCGGTGAGGAATCATTTCCATAATGGCAAGAACGTCTGTGGTTCCGAGCGACGTTCCCGTCGCATCTGAAGAGTCGTTGACCAGGTTATCGGGCATCGCTTACCGCCGCTTGACTTCAAGACCAGAGATTCGTTGGGGAGTCCGCCGTCCCTGCCCGCGGCCCCGGCACGATCTGACGATCGATGCCCATTGGCGCCTTAGACAGGAATTTGAAAGGTATGCCCCCGACAGTGCTTAGCAAGTCGGGGGCGCTTCGCCAATCGAGACGTTTGAAACAGCTTTAGAATTGCGTTCCGAAGCTGAAGGAGATGAGCTCGGTCTTATCTTCCTCTTCCTTCAGAATGGGGAAGCCGAGGTCCACGCGAAGAGGGCCGAAGGGCGAGTCCCAAGATACGCCCGGCCCGGTCGAAACGCGGAGCTTATTGTCGTCGATGATATCGCCGGGCGCGTTGTCGGCGTCCCACAGGCTGCCGGCATCGACGAACCAGCGGCCGCGAACGCTGAACTCCTCCGGCAGGCCGAGGGGAAAGGCGAGCTCGACTGTGCCCTTGTAGAAGCGGGTGCCGCCGATTGCATCATCGGAAGGCAAATCGCGCGGGCCGATCCCGCCAACCTCGAAGCCTCTGAAATTGGAGCCGCCAAGGAGGAAGCGATCACTGACGTTGGTGTCTTCTCCCAGTCCCGTCAGGAACCCGGCCTCACCGCCGATGGACAGTGTCACCTGGTCGAGGACCGGAATGTAGTAAGTTGCCGAGGTGGTCGACTTTAGGAAGCGCGTGTCACCGCCGAGGCCTGCCAGTTCGTTCTCCAAGCTGATCCGCCAACCTGAGGTCGGATCGAAGCGGTTGTCGCGCCGGTCCCAGGTCAGGGTCTGCGAGACGATAGACCGGAACTGGAGTTCGTCCTCCTCCTGCGCCGCCGCCGAAGAGCCGCTATCGACGTCGTTAAGCTCCTGACGCTCGAAGGTGTAGCGGACGACCTGACGGGTATGTTCCGTCAGGTCATAGCCGGCCCGCAGCGACGCCCCGATTCGTTCGACTTCAAAGTCCAAAGCGCTGATATCGCGGGTCGTGCGGAAGACATCGAAACCGGCGGCGATCGGGCGGTCGAGGAAATAAGGCTCGGTGAAGCTGAGATCGATCTCGCTCGACGCACCCGACAAGGAGAAGCTCACTCTCAGGTCCTGGCCGCGGCCAAGAAGATTGCGCTCTCGCAGGGTGATGTTGCCCAGCGGGCCGGACGCAGAGGAGAAGCCGGCGCCGAAGCTGAGATCGCCTGTCGACTGCTCTTCGACATTGACCTGTATCACGGTGCGATCGGGCGCGCTGCCCTCGACATTGTCGATCGCCACAGTGCGGAAGAAACCGAGATTGTTGAGCCGCTGGCGCGAGCGCCGCAGCTTGGCGGAGTTGAAGGCGTCGCCCTCGACCAAGCGGAACTCGCGGCGGATGACCTTGTCCAACGTGCGCTGGTTGCCTTCGATGTCGATGCGCTCGACGAAGACCCGCGGCCCTTCCTGAACCTCGAAATTGAGGTCGATGACCAACTCTTCGGTATTCCGCTGAGTCGCAGGGCGAACGTCCACGAAGGCATAGCCGAGGTTCCCGACCTGGTTGGTCAAGACGTCGATGGTGGTGTCGACTTCGGTGGCGTCGTACCAGTCACCCTGTTCGGTGGTGACAAACTCACGCAACACCTCGGCATCGAGGTTGGGAATGGTCGAGGTTACCTCGATCTCGCCGAAGCTGTAGCGCGGGCCTTCATCCACGGTGAAGGTGATGATGAAGTTCTCTTTGTCAGGGGTGAGTTCGGCAACCACCGACAGCACACGGAAGTCCGCATAGCCTTCACTGAGGTAGAAGCGGCGCAGCAGTTCCTGGTCGAAGTTCAAGCGGTCCGGGTCGTAGGTGTCGTCGCTGGTCAAGAAGCGCCACCAGGCCGACTCGGTGGTGGCGATTTCTCCGCGCAAGGAGGAATCCGAAAAGACCCGGTTGCCGATGAAGTTGATGGTCTCAATCCCGGTCGTCGCCCCCTCGTCGATCTCGAAGACCAGATCGACCCGGTTTTGTTCCAAACGAATGATCTTGGGCTCGACGGTCGCGGCAAAGCGGCCCTGGCTGCGATAGAGGTTCAGCAGGCGCTCCACATCCTGCTGCACTTTGGTGCGCGTGTAGACGACGCGCGGGCGCAGCTGGATCTCGACCTCCAGGATCTCATTGTCGATGCTGCTGTTACCCTCGAAGGCGATGCGGTTGATAATCGGGTTCTCAACCACGCGGACGATGAGCGCGTCGCCCTGACGGGTCAGCGTTACGTCGGCGAAAAGACCGGTGGCGAACAGCGCCTTCAGGGATTCGTCGAGCCGCAAGGCGTCGAAGGGGTCACCCGGGTCCAGCCGCATGTAGCTCTGGACCGTCGAAGGATCGACACGCTGGGAGCCTTCGATGCGAATCTCTTCGATCGTGCCGCCGTCAAGCAGCGACTGCGCACCGGCAGTACCCGGAGACCACAGCAGCGTGACCGCGCAAAACACCGCGGCCAAAACGCCCATCGGCAGTCGCAAAGACAAGCCCCGCAAACCTCCCCGTTCGACCCATGAACGGATGCACACCTTTGCAGCGTGATCGCCGCGCTCTTATTCCGGGTCGGATGACTAGACGCCCTATCAACAGGGCGACCCCTTAGAAGTCAAAAACATTCAGGCGGGTCAAGTCGTTCCAGGTCACAAACACAATCAAAGTGAGGACAAGGGCGAAGCCGATACGAAAACCGAGCTCCTGCGCCTTCTCTCCAAGGGGCCGGCCGCGCACCGCCTCAATGGCATAGAACAACAAGTGGCCGCCATCTAGCATGGGTACGGGGAAGAGGTTGATCAGCCCGAGATTGATGGAGAGAACCGCCATAAAAAACACGACGCTTTCGACACTTATCTTCCAAGCTTCACCAGAAAGCTGAGCGATGCGGACGGGGCCGCCCAGCTGATCGACAGAGCGCTGACCGGTGATGATCTGGCTGACCGCCTGCACCGTTGTATCGACCAGAGAGACGGTCTCTTTCATGGCCAGCCAGGTCGAGGTGAAGGGGTCATGGCGCACGAACTCGCGGCCACTCGCGCCAATCCCGAGTCGCGCCGTGCGTACGATGTCGCCCAGGCTGTCTTCGACCTCTACGATTCGCGGAGTCGCCGTGATCAGGACTTCCTGACCATCACGCGCAACCAGCACGTCAAGCGGCCGGTCGAGGCCGACCTCGACGATTCGCTGAATTTCCTCGAAGCGCTGGACCGGCCTACCGTCGATCTCGAGGAAGCGATCTCCTTCGCGAAACCCGGCTGCCTCGGCTGCACTGCCTTCCACCACCGAGCCGATCACCGGCGGCGTCGTCGGCTGACCGACAAGGGTGAAAAGCCCCATCAGCAGCACGATCGCCAGGATGAAATTGGCCAGGGGGCCGGCGGCGACGATCCAGGCGCGCTGGCTTAGGCGCTTGTGATGGAACGATTCGGCCTTTTCCGCCTCGGAAAGCCGGCGTACGCGGCCGTCGGCCCAGTCGCCCGTGCCTTCGTCGTCGTCGGCTGCCTCAACCGACTGCATGCTGGTCGGATCCGCATCGCCGAACATTTTCACATAGCCGCCGAGAGGAATGAGACTGAAGCGCCAGCGTGTGCCGGACCGATCGTTCCAGCCGAAGATCTCCGGCCCAAAGCCGATGGAGAAGACGTCGACCCGCACGCCGCAGCGCCGCGCCACCCAGTAATGGCCAAGCTCGTGGATGAAGACGAGGATGGTCAGCACCACCAGGAACGGTATGATGACGTCAGAAAAGCCCGAGAGAATGCTGACTATCCAATCCATGGAGACTGCCTGCTAGCTTGATTTCCGGGGCGGCAGGCGCCTCCCAGCGACGCCGTACCACGGGTTCTCGTCATATAGGCCTTCGATTGAGGAAAAGCGAAGGCCTGAGCGTCATGAAGCCCTGAGTGTCATAAAGCCCTCAGTGTCATAAAGCCCTGGGCGTCATTGAGCTACGGCCCTGACGAGCCCACCTGACCGGTTGGACAACGTTTCGGTCGCAAAGCGCCTGGCATCCGCGTCGAGCGCCAAGACATCCTCCAGTCCGCCCAGCACACTGCCATCGAAGCGCTCCAGCGCCCGCTCGATGGTCCGGCAGATATCGAGGAAACCGATACTGCCCTCGAGAAAAGCCGCCACAGCGACCTCGTTGGCCGCGTTGAGCACTGTAGGCGCCCCGCCGCCACCACGGAGCGCCTCCCGAGCCAGGCGAAGAGCGGGGAAACGGTTCATATCGGGTGGCTCGAACGTCAAGGTTGCCACCTCGACCAGGTCGAGTTGCGGGATATTGGTGGCCATGCGCTGCGGCCATGACAGGGCATAGGCAATGGGCACCCGCATGTCGGGCACGCCGAGCTGCGCCAGCATCGAGCCGTCTTTGTAGGCCACCAGGCTGTGTATGATCGACTGCGGGTGGACAACCACGTCGATCTGCTCGTTGGGAAGGCCGAAAAGATGATGCGCCTCAATGATTTCGAGGCCCTTGTTCATCATGGTCGCCGAATCGACCGAAATCTTGGCGCCCATGCTCCAGTTCGGATGAGCCACCGCCTGCGCCGGCGTGACTGTCTCCATATCCTCTTGCGCCATAGTGCGAAAAGGCCCGCCGGAGGCCGTCAGGACAATACGGTCGACGTAGTCGATCTGTTTGTCTTCAAGGACTTGGAAGATCGCGTTGTGTTCCGAGTCGACCGGCAGAAAGGTCGCGCCATGACGGCTGACCGCTTCCATCACCAGAGGCCCGGCGCAGATCAAGGTCTCCTTGTTGGCGAGCGCAATGGTTGCCCCGCGCTGCACCGCCGCCATGGTCGCCGGTAGGCCCGCTGCGCCGACGATGGCCGCCATCACCAGGTCGGAGGCCCGTGCTGCCGCCTCAACCAGGGCCTCGGGGCCGGCGGCAACCTCGATCGGCTCGCCGGCCAGCGCATCCTTGAGGTCGCCATAGAGCTCCGGCTCGGCAATGACCGCGAGGTTGCAGCCATGGCGCCGAGCCTGCTCGGCCAACTCCGAGACTGAGCGGTGCGCCGTCAGCACATCGACCTGAAAGTCGCCTTTGCTCTGGGCGACCAGATCCAGCGTGCTGCGGCCCACCGATCCGGTGGAGCCAAAGACGGCCAGGCTTCTCGGTTCCGCAGACTCAGCCATCCGGCCCACCTTTAGTTAAACTGCCAGCTCAAGGGCGAGCCCCAGAGCATGGAGATAATCGCGAGTACAACGGCAGCAAACATCAATCCATCGACCCTATCCAGTATGCCCCCATGCCCGGGTATCAGCCGACCGCTGTCCTTTACGCCGAAATGCCGTTTCAGTGCCGACTCGACAAAGTCTCCGCATATGCAGACCAGACTCAAGAGGATCCCGATCAAGGCAAAGACAACCAAACTCCCCTCAGCGTACAACATCATGCCGATCAGCCAAGCAAGCGCCCCGGCGAGCAAGCCCGCAATGCCGCCGGACCAGGTTTTCTTGGGGCTGATTCGCGGGAACAGCTTGGGCCCGCCCACGGTCTTGCCCACGAAGTAAGCGGCGCTGTCGCTGACCCAGACGCAGGCAAGCAGGAAGAACACCAGCAGCATGCCATCTTCGGCCTGGTTTCGAATCCATTGGAGGGAGAGGACCGGAACAGATACATAGGCCAGGCCGGCGAGCAGCCAGAGCCGCGGAAAGGCCGTTGGGCTCACGGCCGGCGTTTGCAGGAAAAAAGCGACGACCAGCCCCAGCGGCAGCGCCAGAAGCGCCCAGATCGGCAGATGCCCAGCAGCACAGAGAACGACCAGCGCCGGCAACAGCGCAAGCCAGCTCCATTGGGAGCGCCAGCTCGCGACGGCACCGGTCAGGCGCAGCCACTCCCACAGCATCAAACTGCCGGCCAGCGCCAAGGCGAGATCGCTGAGCGGCGGGCCGATGTAGAAGACGGCAATAACCAGAGGCCCGAAGCAGAGGGCCGAAAACAGTCGAGGCCAGAGACCGGCGCCGATTCTATGAGCCTCAGACGGCGACGCCATAACGCCGGTCGCGCTGGCGAAACTCGGCAATGGCGCCTTCCAGCTCATCCTTGCCGAAATCCGGCCACAGCGTGTCGACGAAGATCAACTCGCTATAGGCCAGTTGCCACAGCAGAAAGTTGCTGATGCGCTTTTCGCCGCTGGTGCGAATGAGCAGATCCGGGTCGGGAATGTCGTCGGTGAAGAGGCACTGCCCGAAGGTCTCTTCCGAGACCTGGTCGAGACTGAGCTTGCCGTCTTGAACCGCAGAGGCGAGCTGCTTGGCGGCCAGCACAAGCTCCGCCCGTCCCCCATAGCTCAGGGCCACGACCAGGTTCAGCCGGGCGTTTTCCCGCGTCTGGACCTCGAGCTGGCTGATCATCTCGGCAATGTCTCGGGGCAGGCGCTCGCGCTCTCCGATCACTCGGACTCGCACACCCTGCTCCCGAAGCTCGGCTGTTTCGCTGCGCAGATAGCGGCGCATCAGGCCCATGAGGTCGCTGACTTCGTCGACCGGCCGACCCCAGTTCTCCGAAGAAAAGCTGAACAGCGTCACGTACTGGATGCCGAGCTCGATGGCGCCACTTATGGTACGTCGAACGGCCTCTACGCCTTGGCGATGGCCTGCCGTGCGCGGCAAGCCGCGGGCCTTGGCCCAGCGCCCGTTACCGTCCATGATGATGGCAACATGCTGCGGCACAGCCGTCCCCTCCACGTAAACCATCCGATCAGACCTGCATTATCTCCGAGTCTTTATGACTAAGGAGTTCGTCGACGAGCTTTACGTGCTCATCGGTGATCTTCTGGATATCGTCGGCGCGGGCGTGGTGCTCATCCTGTGAGATCTCGCCGTCCTTCTCCATCTTCTTCAGCGACTCCATGCCATCCCGGCGCACGTTCCGCACGGCGACACGGGCCTGTTCGGCATAGCGCGCCGCGACTTTGGTCAATTCCTGCCGCCTCTCTTCGGTCAAAGGCGGGATAGGAATGCGTAATAGCTGCCCATCGATGACAGGATTTAGTCCCAAATCGGATTCGCGTATCGCTTTATCCACCGCGGAGACGAGCTGGCGGTCCCAGACCTGGACGCTGAGCATGCGCGGCTCAGGGACGCCGATGGTCCCGACCTGAGAAATCGGCATCTGCGCGCCGTAGGCGTCGATGACGATCGGCTCGAGCAAGCCGGTGCTGGCCCGCCCCGTGCGTAGCCCCCCGAACTCGCGTTTCAGGGCCTCGATCGCTCCATCCATGCGGCGCTTCAGTTCTTTCAGGTCTGCGCTCATTTCCCGACGTCTCCTCCAACCAACGATCAGCCGTCTTGCACGACGGTGAAGGCGCCCTGCCCCAACAGAACCTCTGCGAATCGGCCGGGTTCCGCGATCGAGAAAACCAAGATAGGAATATGGTTCTCGCGCGCAAGCGTTATGGCGGCGTGGTCCATGACCCGGAGATCGCGAGACAGGACCTCCTTGTATGTCAGGCTGTCAAACCGGCGGGCGGTGCTATCGGCGGTCGGGTCGGCATCATAGACGCCGTCCACCTTGGTCCCTTTGAGCAGCGCGTCGCAGTTCATCTCCGACGCACGCAAGGCCGCCGCCGTATCGGTGGTGAAAAAGGGATTACCGGTTCCAGCGGCAAAGATCACGACCCGCCCCTTCTCCATATGGCGGACGGCTCGCCTCCGAATATAGGGCTCCGAGACCGTCGCCATCGGGATGGCGGACTGCACCCGAGTGGGCACGCCGATCTTCTCCAGGGCATTCTGCATGGCCAGCGAATTGATCACCGTCGCCAGCATGCCCATGTAGTCGGCGGTCGCCCGCTCCATGCCATCCGCCGCGGCCGACAGCCCACGGAAGATGTTGCCGCCGCCAATGACCAGGCAGATCTCGACGCCCAAGTCGTGGACGGCCTTCACCTCCTCGGCGACCCGGTTGACCGTGTCAGGGTCCAAGCCGTAGTCGCGCCCGCCCATCAGGGCCTCGCCGGAGACTTTCAGGAGCACGCGACGATAGCGGGTGCCACCGTCGGCGCGTGTTTCGTTTGCGATTTCGGCCATCGCCTTCCCGTGCGCAGCCGTTCGACCCTAGGACAGGGTTGCCGCCACCTCGGCCGCAAAGTCTGCTTCTTCTTTCTCGATGCCCTCGCCGAGCTGGAAACGGGCGAAGCCGACCACGCGGACGTCACCGCCGGCCTCCTTGCCTGCCGCCTCGACGGCCTTGCGGACTTTCGTCTCGCCGTCGATGACGAAGGTCTGCTCGAGGAGCACCACTTCCTCATAATACTTGCGCAGACGCCCTTCCACCATCTTGGCGATGATTTCTTCCGGCTTGCCGCTGGCCCGCGCCTGATCGGCCAGCACATCGCGCTCCCGCTCCAGGGCGGAGGCATCCACATCGGCGATGTCGACGGCTTGCGGATTGGCCGCGGCGATATGCATGGCGAGCTGCTTGCCGAAGGCGGAAAGGCTCTCGGCATTGCCCTCCGACTCCAGCGCCACGACGACACCGATCTTGCCCATGCCCGGAGCCACCTGACCATGCACATAAGAGGCGACAACGCCCGGGCTGACCTCGAAGCCGGCCACCCGGCGCAGGTTCATGTTCTCGCCGATGGTGGCGATTTGCTGGGTCAGCTCCTCGGCAACCGTGCGCCCGGTTCCAGGATAGGGCGCCTCTTCCAAGCTCGCCATGTCGCCACCGGCTTCGAGAGCCAGATCGGTCACGGTCCTGACGAACTGCTGGAATTGCTCGTTGCGCGCGACGAAATCGGTCTCCGCATTGAGCTCCACCACGGCGCCACGATTGCCTTGCGCCGCAACGCCGACCAAGCCCTCGGCTGCCGTGCGGCCGGCCTTCTTCGCCGCCGCCGCCAGGCCCTTCTTGCGCAGCCAGTCGACCGCCTGCTCCAAGTCGCCGGCCACTTCCGAGAGCGCCTTCTTGCAGTCCATCATACCGGCGCCGGTCTTGTCGCGCAGCTCCTTCACCATGCTCGCGGTAATCGTCATTTCTACCCTCGTGCTTTCAAGTCGTTCGCTAACGTATTGCGATTTCTAAAAAGGGGCGGCACCAGCCGCCCCTTCTGTCTGGTCGACAGGCTGGCCTTCGCCGTCACCCGGCCGCCTTCTGCTGCCCATCTTCGACCGGCGCTTCGACAGGTGCCTCCGGCGTTGCTTCAGGGGCGCTTTCGGGGGCACTTTCGGCGGCGCTGTCAGTGGGTGCTTCGGCCGGCGCCTCAGCAGCCGTCTCCGCTGAGGCCTCCGTGGGGGCTTCCGTGGCGCCTTCGGCAGGCGCTTCGGCACCGGCAGCCGCCTCGGAGGCTTCCGCCAGGTTCTCAGCGGGCGCGATCTCGGCTTCGCCGATATCGCCGCCGGTCTGCATCACCTCCTGCTGCAGGCCGTCCAGAATGGCCTCGGCCGCGAGGTCGCAGTAGGTCTGGATGGCGCGGATGGCATCGTCGTTGCCCGGAATGGGATAGTCGACGCCGTTGGGGTCGGAATTGGAGTCGAGCACCGCAACCACCGGAATGTTGAGCACCTTGGCCTCGGCTATGGCGATGTGCTCCTTGTTGGTATCGATCACGAAGATCGCATCCGGCAGGCCGCCCATGTCCTTGATGCCGCCCAGCGCCCGCTCCAGCTTCTCCTGGTTGCGGGTCAGATTGAGCAGCTCTTTCTTGGTCAGGCCCAGGTTTTCCTCGGCCAGGCGCGCTTCCAGGTCCTTCAAGCGCTTGATCGAGAAAGAGATGGTCTTCCAGTTGGTCAGGGTGCCGCCGAGCCAGCGGTGGTTCACGTAGTACTGGCCGCAGCGCTCGGCTGCCCCGGCGATGATCTCGCTCGCCTGCCGCTTGGTACCGACGAAGAGCACGCGTCCGCCGCCAGAGACGACATTGCGGAGAAAGGACAAGGCCTGACTGAGCAGCGGCGAGGTCTGCTCAAGGTCAAGAATATGCACCCCGTTGCGCTCGCCGAAGATGTAGGGAGCCATTTTCGGGTTCCACCGGCGGGTGGTATGGCCGAAATGAACGCCGGCTTCCAGGAGCTGGCGCATGGTGAAGCTTGGCACTGCCATCATCTATTCCTTCTGTTCCGGTTCATTCCGCCGCGGGCAGAGATGCACGGATTCCTTGAACTCCGCGCACACCGGAGCGACGCGCCGGTTGGCAGCGCCGCAAAGCCCACGTGTGGTTTGAATGTTAGGCCGCCGGTAATTAGCGATGCGCCGGAGTGATTGCAAGACCTAAGCGGCGGCGTTTGCTGCGAAAATGGGGCAATTCTGCGTCGTGCAGAAGATCTCAGAGCTCTTCCATCACCACGCCTGAGACGGACTTGATCGCCTGGCGCCCCGCAGGGCTGAGCTGATAGACGGGCGGCAGGGCAATCTCGACCTCGCCAGCTTCGGTTTCCAGTACCAGATTGACCCGCCCCTGCCCCTGACGCTGGCGTTCAAGAACGCCGCGCAGCGTCGAAAGGCAGCCGTCTTCCCGCAGAAAGAGGCGCAAGCCGCGGCTGTCGTTGGCGATGGCCTCGTCCAGATCGCGGAAGCCCTGCGCCGTCATGCGCATGTCGGCATCGGCCTGCGCCTCCAGGGAGACGCTCACCAGCACCAGGCGGCCCGGCTGCAGCAGATCGCGCTTCTGCGCCAGCAGCTCGGAGAAGACCATCACCTCGTAGATGCCCTGGCTGTCAGAGAGCTGCACGAAGGCAAAGCGATTGCCCCGTCGCGAGCGCCGCTCCTGCCGATTGAGCACCACGCCAGCCAGCTTCTTGGGGCCGTTGATGTCGCGTGCCGCCTCCATCAGCTCACCGCTCCCGATCACCTTGAGGCGGGTGAGAGCGGCGTCGTAGGCGTCCAACGGATGGGCCGTGAGATAGAAGCCGATGGCGTCGTATTCGCGCTGCAGCCGCTCGGCGCTCGGCCAATCCTCACAATCGCGCAGCAGCAGCTCTGTCTCACAGTTCGCTTGAACATCGCCAAACAAGTTAACTTGATTGCTTGTCTTTTCTTCGCTCGCCCGTGCCGCAAGAGCGAGCAAACGGTCGCTTCCCTCACAGACCCTGCGCCGGTTGGTCATCAAGCCATCGAAGCTGCCCGCGGCCGCCAATTGCTCGATCATGCGACGGTTGAGCAGCCGAGCATCCAGCCGCAGGCCGAAGTCGGCCAGCGAGGCGAAGGTGCCGCCACGCTCCCGCTCTTCGACCAAGCCCTCCATGGCCGTGGCGCCGACGTTCTTGAGCGCCCCAAGAGCATAGCGTACCGCCGCCTCTCCCTCACCCGAGACCTCAACCGAAAAGTCCGCGCGGGAGTGGTTCACGTCGGGCGGTAGCAGCGGCACGCCAAGCTGCTGCAATTCCTGCCGGAACATGCCGAGCTTGTCGGTGTTGCCCATGTCGTAGGTCATGGTGGCCGCCATGAACTCGACTGGATGATTGGCTTTGAGATAGGCCGTCTGATAGGCCAGCAGCGCGTAACAGGCGGCGTGGGCGCGGTTGAAGCCGTAGCCGGCGAACTTCGCCACCAGATCGAAGATGTAGGACGCCTTTTCCTTTTTGGTGCCCAGCTCGACGGCACCGTTCACGAAGTCGTCGCGCTGCTTGTCCATCTCCTCCTTAATCTTCTTGCCCATGGCCTTGCGGAGGATGTCGGCCTTGCCGAGGCTGTAGCCCGAGAGCACCTGGGCGATCTGCAGCACCTGCTCCTGGTAGATGATGATGCCGTGGGTCTCTTCCAGCAGCGGCTTCAGCTTGGGATGGAGGTAATCGGGCTCCTCCCGGCCGTGCTTGCGCTCGATATAGGCCGGGATGTTGTCCATCGGCCCGGGCCGGTAGAGGGCGACCACGGCGATGATGTCCTCGAAGCGGTCGGGCTTCAGCTTGCGCAGCACGTCGCGCATGCCCGAGCTTTCCAGCTGGAACACCCCGACCGTCTCGCCCCTGGCCAGCATGGCATAGGTCTTCTCGTCGTCCAGCGCCAAGCTGGAGAGGTTGAGGTCCCGCCCCCGCTCGGCAATCAGCTCCACCGCCTTGCGCAGCACGCTGAGTGTCTTGAGCCCGAGGAAGTCGAACTTCACCAGCCCGGCTTCCTCGACGTACTTCATGTTGAACTGCGTGACCGGCATGTCGGAGCGCGGGTCGCGGTAGAGCGGCACCAGCTCGTCCAGCGGCCGGTCGCCGATCACCACACCGGCCGCGTGGGTCGAGGCGTGCCGATAGAGCCCCTCCAACTGCTGGCCGATGCCGATCAGCCGGGCAACGTCCGGATCGTTGTCCCGCTCGGCTCTCAGCCCCTCTTCGCTGTCCAGCGCTTCTTGCAGGGTCTTGGGATCGGCCGGGTTGTTGGGCACCTGCTTGCAGATGCGGTCGACCTGCCCATAGGGCATCTGCAGCACCCGCCCCACGTCGCGCAGCACGGCGCGGGCCTGCAGCTTTCCGAACGTGATGATCTGCGCCATGCGGTCGCGGCCGTACTTCTCCTGCACATAGCGCAGCACCTCGTCCCGCCGGTCCTGGCAGAAGTCGATATCGAAGTCCGGCATGGAGATGCGTTCGGGATTGAGAAAGCGCTCGAACAGCAGGTTCCAGCGGAGCGGATCCAGGTCGGTGATGGTCAGCGACCAGGCGACCACCGAGCCGGCGCCCGAGCCGCGGCCCGGACCGACCGGGATCCCGTTCGCCTTTGACCACTGGATGAAGTCGGCGACGATCAGGAAGTAGCCGGGAAAGCCCATCTGGGCGATGACGCCGAGCTCATAGTCGAGCCGCTGCCAGTAAGGCTCCGCCTTGCGCGTCCGCTCCGCCTCGTTGTCCTCAGCCGCAAAAACATGCGCTTCCAGGCGCTTCTCGAGCCCGGCCCTGGCTTGCGCCGCCAGCTCCTCACCCTCATCCCGTCCCGCGGCGGTTTCGAAGGGCGGCAAGATAGGTTGCCGCTTTTCCGGGAAGAAAGCGCAACGCTGCGCCACCACAAGGCTGTTGTCGACCGCCTCCGGCAAATCCTGGAAGAGCGCCCGCATCTCCTTGGCGCTCTTGAAGTAGTGCTGTGGCGTCAGGCGGCGGCGGTCACGGTCGGCCAGGTAGCTGCTTTCTGCGATGCAGAGCAGCACGTCATGTGCTTCGTAGAAGTCGCTGTCGGGGAAATAGACGGCATTGGTGGCGACCAGCGGCAGGTCTTTGTCGTAAGCAAGATCGAGCAGACGCCCTTCAACCGCCCGCTCCCCGTCTTGGCCGTGGCGCTGCAGCTCGACGTAGAGGCGGCCGGGAAAGATGGCGGCCAGCGCGTCGAGCAGCGCCGAGGCCTCCGCATCCTTGCGATCGAACAGGCGCTGCGCCACCGGTCCTTGGAGCCCGCCGGTCAGGCAAATCACGCCGTCGCCATGCGCGGCCAGTTGTTCGAGCGCCACGTGGGGCGCCAGCTGCTCGGGCCGCTCCAGGTGGGCGGCGGTCATCAGCTTCAAGAGGTTCCGGTAGCCCGCCTCGTTCTGCGCCAGCAGCACCAAGGGCTCCATGGCAGGCGCCTTGGGCGCACCGTTGCCATTGCCGTTGAGGCCGCCGTGACCGTTGGCCTCAGCATCCTCCCGGACCAGGCTCACCACGCTGCCGACGATGGGCTGGATGCCCGCCTCCCGCGCCGCCATGGCAAACTCCAGCGCGCCGAAGAGGCTGTTGCTGTCCGTCATGGCGACAGCCGGCATGTTGTAGCGCTGGCAGAGCTTGATCAGCTCTTTGATCTTGATGGCGCCTTCGGAGAGCGAGTAGGCGCTGTGGACGTGCAGATGGACGAAGTCGGCGTGCGGCATGCTTAGAGATTTAGATCGATGGGCGGAGTCGCAATTGCTCCAGTCGCTCTTGCCATTTGTGGATATCTACCCCTGCTCCACCGCTTGGCCATCCTCGAGCCGGAGAATGCGGTCCGTGTGCCGGGCCAGCTCAGGACTGTGGGTGGGGGTGCGCGCGGCGGCCCTTCGACCGCAATGCGATGCGCAGCTGCTTTTCCACTTCGATGATTGCGAAGAAGACAACGCCGATTGCAACGAGTAGGAGACCGTCGAAGAGAGGGACAGCCGTTGTCTGAAAGACCTGCTGCAGCGGTGGCAGATAGGTGAACGCGACCTGTGCAGCCGTCACCGCGATCACACAGATCCAAACGACTTTCGTCCCGCGGACCGCGTTCCAGGTCAGAGACGTTCCGTAAATGTTGCGGACAAAGAACAGATGGAAGATTTCCAGCACCACCAGCATGTTGACGGCCATGGTCCGCGCCAATTCGATCGAATAGCCTCGGTCGGTCGCATAGGCGAAGACCCCAAAAACCGCCATCAGAAACAGCGCAGATACCAGCAGGATGTGCCACATCAGCGTCCCGCTCAAAAGCGGCTCGTTCCGCGACCGCGGCGGGCGAGCCATTGTCCCCTCTTCGGTCGGCTCGAAGGCGAGAGCCAAGCCAAGCGTGACTGTCGTTACGAGGTTTATCCAAAGGATCTGCACGGCGGTAATCGGGAGCGCCAGGCCAAGAAAGAGCGCGACGACAATGGTCATCGCCTCGCCTGCACTCGTCGGCAGCGTCCAGCTGATGACCTTCTTGATGTTATCGTAGACCGTGCGTCCTTCGCGAACTGCCGCGACGATCGAGGCGAAGTTGTCGTCTGCCAGCACGATCTCGGCGGCCTCCTTTGCCGCCTCGCTGCCCTTTCGCCCCATGGCCACACCCGCATCCGCGCGCTTGAGCGCCGGCGCGTCGTTGACCCCGTCTCCGGTCATGGCGACGATTAGCCCATGCGATTGCAGAGCTGTGACCAGGCGCAGCTTGTGTTCGGGGGTGGTCCTGGCGAACACGTCGGTCTCGACCACGCAGGCATTCAGTTCGGCATCACCCATCTGTTGGATGTCTGCACCGGTGAGAACCGCGTCAGGGTTTTCCAAGCCGATCTGCCGGGCAATCGCTACGGCGGTTCCCGGATAATCGCCGGTGATCATCTTCACCCGGATGCCCGCGCCGTAGCACTCCGCAACGGCCTCGATCGCTTCGCGGCGCGGTGGGTCGATCAAGCCGACGAGCCCGAGCAGGACGAGCTTGCCCTCGATCTCTGTCGCGTTCAGGGCAAGATGGTTCTTCGGAACCGATCGCACCGCGAGCGCGAGCACACGTTGCCCCTGTGCAGCGACGACCTCCACCTGCCTAGTCCAGTAATCGGTATCGATCGGTGCCTCGCCGCCATCAGGCGTTCTTTGGCTCCGGCACATCGCGAGGAGGCGTTCCGGTGCGCCTTTCGCGTGGATCTCGGCATTGCCGGCGCGATCGTGGTGCAGCGTGGCCATGTAGCGAGCGCTCGCGTCGAAGGGAATGCTGTTTGCCCGCGTCCACTCGGAGAAGGGATCGGCCCCGCTGTGCATGGCTTCCCGCGCGACTTGCCCCATAATCTTGCCCGCGAGCGCGCGCAGGGCACCTTCCATCGGGTCGCCTTCGACCTTCCAGCCATCGGGATGGGGATGCAGAGTCGCGTCGTTGCAAAGGGCGGCCGCATGGGCGAGCTCGATCAAAGGCCGGTGCTCGGCCGGAGCCACATCGGCATCTCCAACACGAATGCTCCCCTCAGGCGCGTAGCCGCTCCCGGATACGGAACAAACCTGCTCCGCCGTCACGATTGATGCCGCCATCATCTCGTTGCGCGTGAGCGTGCCCGTCTTGTCGCTGCAGATAACGGAAACCGATCCCAGGGTTTCGATGGCAGGCAGGCGTCGCACGATGGCATTGCGTCGCGCCATCGCTTGGACACCGACCGCGAGCGTGATCGTCAGCACGGCCGGCAATCCCTCGGGAATGGCGGCAACCGACAGGCCGACGACAGCCATGAAGAGCTCCGCGAAAGGCAGGTGACCGACGAAGTAGCCGTAGACAAGAAGAACGGCGGCGATCAGCAGAATGACGATCGTGAGCCAACGGGCGAACTCATCCATTTGCTCGATGAGCGGCGTGCTCAGGACCTCGACACGGGAGAGCAGACCGCTGATCTTGCCGATTTCCGTGCTTGTGCCCGTTGCGACAACGACGCCGCGGCCCACACCTCCTGCAACGAGGGTGCCGCTGAAGGCCATGGACCTTCGGTCGCCGAGCGGGGTCTCAATGGCGACCGCTTGCACGGATTTTTCGACCGGAACGGATTCTCCGGTCAGGATCGCCTCCTCGATCCTGAGGCCCGCAACGTCCGAGAGACGCAGGTCGGCCGGCACCCTATCACCAGCTTCCAGAAGAACGATGTCGCCCGGAATGACCTGGGCACTGTCGATGCTCACGCGCCTGCCGTCGCGAAGCACGGCCGTGCGCGGGGCGAGCATTTTGCGGATTGCGGCCATCGCCTGCTCGGCACGACCCTCTTGGATGAAGCCGATGAGCGCATTGCCAACGACGACGGCAAGGATCACAGCCGTATCGATCGCATGCCCGAGAAACGCCGTGATGACGGCGGAGCCCAACAGCACATAGATGAGCACGTTGTTGAACTGCGTCAGGAAACGAAGGACAGGATTGCGTTTGCGTGCCTCGGGCAGGGAATTCGGGCCGTAGTCTCGGAGCCGGGCGGCCGCCTCCTCCGCGTCGAGCCCGTTCGGCCCTGCGGCCAGCTTGGCAAAAACGTCATTCACACTCAGCGCGTGCGGCTCACGCAGCGGCTGCAGGACAGCCGACTCGCAACGGGTGGCCTTTGCTGTGTCTCCCACCATGTTCGTGGTTTCCTGTCGACTGCCACCTTCAAGCGCGGTCTTAACTTTGGCCAAGCATTCCTGCGGACCGCAAGTAGCTCAAGGCCTTCATTGCTTTGGTTGCGCGCGCAACAAGGGAGTATCAGGGGATTTTGGCGGGAAGACTTTTGGAGGCTCGGCAAGAGCCCTGGCGTGGTCGAGCGGACCTGTTCGCGCGGGTCCCAACCGGTAGCGAAACACAAACCGGCCTAGCGAATGCGCTTTCTCGCCTCCGCTCTTGATCGAAATGCGGACATCGATCTCACCCCGGCAGTCGGGTCAGGCCTGCTCCACCACGTGGCCATCCTCGAGCCTGAGGATGCGGTCCATGCGCCGGGCCAGCTCGGGGTTATGGGTGGCGATCAGCGCGGCCGTCTGGGTTTCCCGCACCACGCTCAGGAGGTAGTTGAAAACGCCGTCCGCCGTCTCCGGATCCAGGTTGCCCGTCGGCTCGTCGGCCAGCAGCACCGTGGGGTTGTTGACCAGGGCGCGAGCGATGGCCACCCGCTGCTGTTCGCCGCCGGAGAGCTGGGCCGGCCGATGCGTGCGCCGCTCAGCCAAACCGACCCGCGCCAGGAGATCGTCGGCGCGCTGCAACGCTTCCGCTTTCCCCTCTCCCGCCAGCATAGACGGCAGAGTGAGGTTCTCCAGCGCCGAGAACTCCGGCAACAGATGATGGAACTGATAGACGAACCCGAGATAGTCCCGACGCAGACGGGTGCGCGCGCCATCGTCGAGGCCGAAGGCATCGTGGCCCGAGAGCCGCAAGGTACCGCTGTCGGCCTGCTCCAAGAGGCCGATGATCTGCAGCAGCGTCGATTTGCCGGCACCCGAAGGACCGACCAACGCAACAATCTCCCCGGCTGCCAGGGAGAAATCGATGCCGCGCAACACCTCGAGGCGGTCCTCGCCTTGCGGGAAGGACTTGCGCAGATCGACGACCTCGAGCGGCACGGCCGCCGTCACGCTGCTCCGGGCCAAGGCGTCATTCATAGCGAAGGGCTTCGACCGGGTCCAAGCGCGCTGCCCGCCAGGCTGGGAAGAGCGGTGCGCAGAAAGCGATGGCCAAGGCCATCAGCACGACCTCGACCACCTCCCGCGGGTCCATCACCGCCGGCAGGGTGGTCAGGAAATAGATTTCCGGATTGAAGACCTGGGTTCCGGCCACCGCCTCGACCCAGCCCTGCAGAACCGCGATGTTGTCGACAAAGACATAGCCAAGCAGCAGGCCCGTGAGCGTGCCGATCACGCCGATGGAGGCGCCGCTCATAAAGAAGATGCGCAGGATCATGCCACGCGTCGCCCCCATGGTGCGCAGGATAGCGATATCGCGCCCTTTGTCCTTCACCAGCATGATCTGCCCGGAGATGATGTTGAAGGCGGCCACGAGGATGATCAGCGTCAGGATGAGGAACATGACGTTGCGCTCGACCTGGATGGCGTTGAAGAAGCTGGCGTTGGCGTTCTGCCAGTCGACCGTGCGGAAGCCGCCGCCAAGATCTGACTCGATCGCCCGCCTCGGCTCCCGGACCTGCTCGACGTTTTCGACGAAGACCTCGATGGCGTTGGCCTGCTCGGGCAGGCGGAAATAGGTCTGGGCCAGCGGCAGCGGCATGAAGATGAAGCTGCTGTCGTACTCGAACATACCGACATCGAAGATGCCGGCGACCGGATAGCTCTTGATGCGCGGTATGGTGCCGATGGCGGTGGCGTTGCCGCGCGGCGTGACCAGTGAGATCTGACTGCCTGGCCTTACCCCGAGCGACTGCGCCAGACGCGAGCCGATCAGCAGCCCCTCCCCGGCTTCGAAGGATCTGAAATCACCCTGACGGAAGCTCTCGCGCAGCAAGTCACGGCGGGCGAAGTCCTCTGGCTGCAGGGCGCGAATCACCGCGCCGCGCGCCTGGGGCCCAGCGGTCACCATGACTTGGTTTTGGATCTGCGGCGTTGCCAGGACCACGCCCGGGATGGCCTCGACCCGTTGGCGCACGTCTTGATAGTCCTCGATACCGCCGATGTTGCTGTAGATCGTCAGGTGCCCGTTGACGCCGAGGATGCGCCCCAACAGCTCGGCGCGAAAGCCGTTCATCACCGACATCACGATGATCAGGGTGGCCACGCCGAGCGCAATGCCGAGCAGGGAAAACCAGGCGATGACGGAGATGAAGCCTTCTTTGCGCCGGGCCCTGAGATAGCGCAGGGCAATCCAACGCTCCAATGCGCCAAAGATCATCCGCGCCCTTCCGTCAAACGTGCCATGGCGGACTCCAGGGAGAGCTCCTCGCGTTCGCCGCTCGCCCGGCGCTTGAGCTCGACCACGCCGTTCTTCAGTCCCCGCGGCCCGACGATGAGCTGCCAAGGCAGCCCGATCAGGTCCATGTCGGCGAACTTGGCGCCGGCGCTTTCGTCGCGGTCGTCGTAGAGCGGCTCCAAGCCGGCTTCGACGAGCTGCCGGTAAGCCCCATCGCAGGCAGCGACACAGGCCTCGTCAGCGACCTTGAGGTTGATCAAGCCGACGCCGAAGGGCGCCACGCTGTCCGGCCAGACAATGCCGTTCTCGTCATGGCTCGCTTCGATGATGCCGCCGACCAGGCGCGAGACACCGATGCCGTAGGAGCCCATATGGACCGCCTGCTCGGCGCCGTCGCTCAAGGTGACACGGGCGCCCAGCGGGTCCGAGTACTTGGTGCCGAAATAGAAGATATGCCCCACCTCGATGCCGCGTCGGTGGACGCGCTTGTCATCCGGCACCTCGGCCTCGAACAAAGCTTGGTCGTGCTTCTCATCGGTGCGCGCGTAGAGCTCGGTCCAGTGCCGCACCATGGGCTCGAGATCGTCGTCGTAGTCGATCGCCTCGCTCAGCACGTCGAAGTCGATGAAGTTCTGGTGGCAGAAGACCTCGCTCTCGCCGGTGTCGGCCAGGATGATGAATTCGTGGCTCAGATTGCCGCCGATCGGCCCGGTGTCCGCCTCCATGGGAATGGCCTTGAGGCCCATGCGGGCGAAGGTGCGCAGATAGGCCGCGAACATCTTGTTGTAGGACCGCTTGGCGCCCTCGAAGTCGACATCGAAGGAATAGGCATCCTTCATCAGGAACTCGCGCCCGCGCATGACGCCGAAGCGTGGCCGCACTTCGTCGCGGAACTTCCATTGGATGTGATAGAGCAGCTTCGGGACGTCGCGGTAGCTACGGCAGCTCTCGCCGAAAATGTCGGTGATCAGCTCCTCGTTGGTTGGTCCGTAGAGCATATCGCGGTCGTGCCGATCTCGGATGCGCAGCATCTCCGGGCCATAGTCGTTGTAGCGACCCGACTTGAGCCAAAGATCGGCCGACTGGATGGTCGGCATCAGGACCTCCTGGCAGCCGGCGCGGTCCTGCTCCTCGCGCACGATGGCCTCGATGCGCCGTAGAACCTTGTAGCCAAGCGGCAGCCAGGAATAGATCCCGGCGGAGGCTTGGCGAACCATGCCCGCGCGCAGCATCAGGCGGTGGGAGACGATTTCCGCTTCCTTGGGGGTCTCCCGTAGGGTCGGCAGAAAGAAGACCGTTCTGCGCATGCTCTGCTCTTAGTGATTTCGCCAAAAGGCCGCGGAGCTGCGGCCGCGGCGGACCCTAGGCAATGGCAATAGACTTGTCCATGGCGATGGCTGTGGGGGCGCTGGACGCAGGTTTCGCCGCTCAGCGGCGCAGCAGCTCGCGGCACTTCTCGGTCAGCAGAACGATGTTGGGGTCTTGCAGCGGCTGACCGTTCCAGAACACGGCGCCGTCCTGCGTAACGGTCACCTCGCCGACGGAGAGCTTGCTGCGTTCGCCAGGGCGGCGGTCCGACGCCGCCAGCCCATCGAGAAGACTGGCTCGCTCGGCCTCGAGGTTGCCCAGTGCCGCCTCGGAGGCGCTGGTGTCGTCGCCGGCCGCTTCCATGGCGGCGATCTCACGCTTGGTCAGGGCGATGGTCGTGTCGACCTCGTTGAGCCGGCTTTCCTGAAGCCGCACCCGGTCGCGGGGGAAGGGGTTGAGCTCGACATCGAAGCGGTAGACCTCGGGCGGCTTGATGACGCCCGCGGTGCCATAGTCGGCCGGCGCCACCGAGCGCCCACGGCTGTCGACGCCAGGCTTGTAGTCGGCCGCGACGGAGCCATCCGGGACGTAATTGGTCAGGCGCAGGCAGTCCTCTCGCGAGACCTGCACTTCGACGGCCTCGACGGACTCTGCGATCGGGACAAACGCGGCCAAGCACAGCCCAGCCACCCCTGCCAGGGTCGTTTTGCGCAACATTCTTCTCTGGCCTCGTCTTATCACCCAGACTACCTTGCGCGCCGTTAAGGAAACCTGATGACGCCGGTCGGGCAGACTTGGGCCAAAGAGAGACAAAATGAGGGGGCGATGTTAGACAGATTCTTCCACATCAGCGACCACCGCAGCACTGTCGGCACCGAGGTCATGGCCGGGGTCACGACCTTCCTGACCATGGCTTACATCACCTTCGTCAACCCAGCCATCCTGTCCGATGCTGGGATGGACTTCGGCGCCGTCTTCGTGGCGACCTGCGTTGCCGCGGCCATTGGCTGTCTCATAATGGGACTCTATGCCAACTATCCCATTGCGCTGGCGCCAGGAATGGGACTCAACGCCTATTTTGCCTATGGCGTGGTCCTCGGCTTGGGTTACAGCTGGCAGGTGGCCCTCGGCGCCGTGTTCCTCTCGGGCATACTTTTCATCATCATTTCCGTGCTGCCGATTCGAGAGTGGGTCATCAATGCCATTCCGCGCGGGCTGAAGCTGGCGATCTCGGCTGGCATCGGCCTGTTCCTCGCCATCATCGCCCTCAAGAACGCCGGCATCGTCGTCGACGACCCCAACACCCTGGTCACCCTCGGCGACCTGACCAACTGGCCGGCCGTCTTGGCGCTCCTGGGCTTCGGGCTGATGGTAGCCCTCGACCACTGGAGGGTGCCGGGGGCCGTGGTGATCGGCATCTTGGCCGTGACGGCGGTCGGCATTGGGCTCGGCATCTCCGAGTATCAGGGCATCGCTGCCGTACCGCCCGACCCCAGCCCGACCTTCCTGCAGCTCGACATCGCCGGGGCCTTTCAGGCAGGGCTGATCCTGATCGTCTTCACCTTTCTCTTTGTCGACCTCTTCGACACCGCCGGCACCCTGATCGGTGTCGCCCACCGCGGCGGCCTGCTGGATCAGAACGGCCGGCTGCCTCGCCTGAAGCGCGCCCTTCTGGCCGACTCGACAGCCACGGTCGCAGGTGCAGCCATGGGCACCTCGACAACGACCAGCTACATCGAGAGCGCGGCAGGCATCAAAGCCGGCGGGCGCACCGGCCTGACCGCCGTGGTCGTCGCCCTCTTGTTCCTGGCCTGCCTCTTTCTCTCGCCGCTGGCGGCCAGCGTCCCGGCCTACGCGACGGCTCCGGCGTTGCTCTACGTCGCCTGCCTGATGACCCGGGGTCTTGCCGAGGTGGACTGGGAGGATGCCAGCGAGTATGCGCCCGCCGTGGTCACGGCCATAGCCATGCCGCTCACCTTCTCCATCGCCCACGGCATCGGCCTCGGCTTCATCACCTACGCCATCATCAAGCTGCTCTCGGGCCGGGCCACCGACTGCTCGATTGCGGTCTATGTGATCGCCGCCGCCTTCGTCGTGAAGTTCACGGCATCCGATCTATCGGCCTTGATTTCAGGCTAGCGCTATGGAGTTGATAAAAAAGAACGTGACGCTTGCTCTTCGTTCCAGTATGAAAAGATACCAATCAAGAAGTCGATCACTAAAGGTCGCGGCCCAAGTTTAAGGAGGAAAGTGCCTTAACAAGGGTGTTGGTACGCCAACGCAAGGAACGTAAAATAATAAATCCGACTCAACGCGGGTTCCTCTGGAACCTGCGTTTTTGATTCTGGCTCAGCGCACGATTTGCCGGAAGCTGATGAGATCGGCTTCGATGATGGCGAAGATGACCCCGAAGACGGCAGCCGCGACCAAGGTCGTCACCAGCAGTTTCTTGGCGATCATGGCCTCGGCCGGGGCGCCTGGGTCATGGCCCTTTTCGACCTGCTCGGGTCGGCGGATCCAGAGCGGCAGGACCATCAGCAGCACCATCCACCAGACGATGATGTAAACCATAATGCCGGTAAACCAGTTCATGATTCGGCTACCGTCTGCCTAGGCCTGTTCGAGCTCGACCAGGGTTCCCAAGAAGTCCTTGGGATGCAGGAACAGCACCGGTTTGCCGTGGGCGCCGATCTTGGGCTCGCCATCGCCCAAAACACGAGCGCCCTCCGCCTTCAGCTTGTCCCGCGCCGCCAGAATGTCGTCGACCTCATAGCAGACATGGTGAATGCCCCCGCCCGGATTACGCTCCAAGAAGTTGGCGATGGGCGAGTCCTCGCCAAGCGGCAGCAGGAGCTCGATCTTGGTGTTGGGCAGCTCCACGAAAACGACGGTCACGCCATGGTCCGGCTCATCGACGGGTTGGGAAACCTTGGCGCCCAAGGTGGCACTGTACGTCTCGCTGGCCGCCGCCAGGTCCGGCACGGCGATGGCAATGTGGTTCAATCGTCCGATCATGCTGTCCTACCTAGTGTCCTGGCCGCGGCGAACCAAGCCGCGCGGTCCTCAATCAACGGGCCTCAATCAAGAAATATGGGTTGCGCTTCGACGATCGCACGCCGTCCCGTCAAACGGGTGATCGTGCGGCGAGCGGCCAAGCGCATCGCCTCGCCCACCGCCTTTGGGTCGCGGCGCGCCTGACGGCCCAGCCGGCCGAGCGCCACCTGGACGGCCGCAAGCACCGCTTCGGCGATATCTTCGTCCTCTTCCGCCTCGAGCAGATTGCTGGCCAAGAGCCGAGGCACGCCGCGCGGCTCGCCATCGCGATCGAACACCGCCGTCACCACGGCCGAGCCCGAGTAGGCCACGCGCCGGCGCTGCTGCAGCGCCGGGCTGTCCGAGCGGCGCAGGATGTCGCCGTCGACGAGCAGCCGCCCGGTCTCCACCGTGGCGACGATCTCCGCCTTTCCCGGCGCCAGACGGATCAGGTCTCCGTTGCCGGAGACGATGGCTTCCGGCACCTGACAGCGGTGCGCCAGCTCAGCATGGGCTGCCAGGTGGCGCCGTTCCCCATGCACGGGGACCGAAACCTTCGGACGCACCCACTGATACATTTGGGCCAGCTCCCCGCGGCACGGATGGCCCGAGACGTGCAAGGTCAGATCGCTCGTGTCGTCGCCGTAGACCGTGACGCCGGCAGCGATCAAAGCGTTGTAGAGCGCGAAGATGCTCTTCTCGTTGCCGGGTATGACCCGAGAGGAGAAGACGACGGCATCACCGGGTTCGAGAGCGATGTCGCGATGATTGTTCTGGGCGATGCGCCAAAGCGCCGCCCGTGTCTCTCCCTGGCTGCCGGTGCAGAGCAGCAGCACCTCCTCCCGCGGCAGATAGCCGATATCCTCCGGGTCGATGAGCACCGGGATGTCCTGCAGGTAGCCAGCCTCGCGTGCCGAGGCGACGATGCGATGCATGGAGCGCCCGACCAGGGCGACGCGGCGTCCGCAGGCCTCGGCCACGCGCATGATGCTCTCCAGCCGGGCCACGTTGCTGGCAAAGCAGGCCACAGCGACCCGCCCCTTCAGCTCGGCAATCAGGCTCTCGAGACCTTCGCGGGCGTCGAGCTCGGAGCCCGATTCGCCCTCGACCAGGGCGTTGGTGGAGTCGCACACCATGGCCAGGACGCCTTCCTGGGCAATCTCCCGCAAGCGCTGGGCATCATAGTCGTCGCCGACCAGGGGGTCCGGGTCCAGCTTCCAGTCACCGGTGTGCAGCACCGTGCCCGGCGGCGTGCGCAGGACCACGGCATTGGGCTCCGGGATGGAATGGGTCAGGGTAACCAGTTCGATCTCGAAGGGCCCGACGGTGAAGCTTCCCGACATGGGGACGACGGTGATCTCCGGCGGATCCTCCATGTCGTCGTCGGCGAACTTGCGGCGCAGCAGCGCGGCGGTGAAGGGCGTCGCATAGATTGGACAGCGCAGCTCCGGCCAGAGGTAGGGCACGGCCCCGATATGGTCCTCATGAGCGTGGGTCAGCACCAGGCCGGCCAGTTGATCTCTGCGATCGAGAATGAACTGCGGGTCGGCCATGACGACGTCGATACCCGGCAGGCTCTCCTCGCCGAAGGTCACGCCGAGGTCGACCATCAGCCACCTGCCGGCGTGGCCGTAGAGATTGAGGTTCATGCCGATCTCGCCGGTTCCGCCCAATGGCAGGAACAACAGCTCGTCGGCGCCGGGGGTAAAATCCTCCGTCACGTCTGCTGCTGCCGGTAGGCCTCGTGCAGCGACACAAGACCCTTGAGCGTCAAGTCCGCCTCGACGTGGTGGATGACGTCGCTGGTCTCGTAGAAAAGCGGCGCCAAGCCACCGGTGGCGATCACCGTCAGGCTGTCACCCCGCTCCTCCTTAATGCGCCTGACCAGGCCTTCTATCATGCTGATATAGCCCCAGAAGACGCCTGAATGCATCGCAGACGCCGTATCGTAGCCGACCACGGTGTTGTCCTTGGGCTTTTCCACGGAAATGCGCGGGAGCTTGGCGGCCGCTTGGTAGAGCGCCTCCATGGAGACGTCGATGCCCGGGGCGATAATACCCCCGCTGTAGGCGCCGTCGGGGTCGACCAAATCGAGGGTGGTGGCGGTGCCGAAGTCGATGATGACCAGCCCGCCTTCGTAGGCTTCGTGTGCCGCCACGGCGTTGGCGATGCGATCGGCGCCGACCTGCTCAGGCCGGGCGATGCGGATGGCGAAATCATAGGCGGTCAGGCACTCTTCGACGCTAATCGGAGGCCTCGCGAAATAGCGGCTGCAGAAATGGCTCAAGCTGCGCTGGGCGGTCGGGACGACATTGGAAATCACCACGGAAGTGACATCCGCTACCCCGAAGCCGCCGAGGGTCATGAGCTGCGTCAGCCAGACGGCATACTCATCAGCCGAACGGCCCGGCTTGGTGGAGATACGCCACTTGCCACGCTGCTCCCGGCCCTCGTAGAGCGCGAAGACGACGTTGGTATTGCCCGAGTCGATAGCCAGCAGCATGTCAGCCCGCCTCCCCCGCGCGCTCCGGCGGAAAAACCTCGCCGAAGGTGATGCGTCGCTCGGAGCCATCGGGCAGCAGCAAGATAAGGCAGCCGTCCTCGTCGATGTCTAGAAACCGGCCGCTCAAGGTCTCCTGCGGCAGGCGCGCCTCGATCTCCTCGCCCTTGCGGTAGGCATGGCGCGACCAGGCCGCACGCACCGGGGCGAAGCCCTCCTCAAGCCAGCGGCTGGTCCAAGACAGGAAGTAGCGGCAGAAGGCCTGCAACAGCTCCTCGACGGTCAGTGTCTTGGGCGCCCCTTCGAAATGCAGCGAGGTGGCGGGAAAGTTGGCCTCCTTGGGGAAATGGGCGACGTTGACGCCGACCCCCAGGACCAGCCAGGCCAGCTCGTCCCCGCTGGTCTCGGACTCCAGCAGAATGCCGGCCACCTTGCGGCCATTCAGCAGCACGTCGTTGGGCCACTTGTAGAGCACGTCCATGGGCGGGGCGACGCTGCCGATGGCTTCGCCCACCGCCAGGGCGGCGATGAAGCCCAGCGCACTCGCCTCACTCAGCGGGCAATCCGGCCGCAGCACCAGCGAGAGATAGAGGTTGCCCGGCGGGCTTGCCCATGTGCGGCCGCCGCGGCCCTTGCCGGCCGACTGCTCGCGCACCCAAAGCAGAGTACCGTCCTCGGCGCCCGCGCGCGCAAGGGCTTTGGCTTCGTCGTTGCTGTTGTCGACTGCGTCGCGCTCGATCAGCCGATAGGCCGGCGGGAGTTTCAGGCTCATTGTCGGCGAAGGGCGTCCATCACCCGGCATAGTGGGTGAGAGAGGTGGCGGCCGCGTCCGCCCCCTCCAGGATCGCGCCCGGCATGGCAAAGAGGAGAATGGTGGCCGCGGCCGTCGCCACAATAATGAGGCCCGTCTCCCGCCCGACGCCCTTGTCCAGCCCCTCGGTCGCCTCGTCGAAGTACATCAGCTTGACGATGCGCAGGTAATAGAAGGCCGAGACCACGCTGGCCAGCACGCCGATCACGGCGAGACCGTAGAGCTCGGCGCTGATCGCCGCCTTGAAGACCCAGAACTTGGCCCAGAAGCCCGCCATCGGCGGAATACCGGCGAGCGAGAACATGAAGATCAGCAGCGCCAGCGCGATCAGGGGGTTGGTGCGGCTGATGCCCTTGAGATCATTGACCCCTTCGACCATGCGCCCGTTCTGCCGCATGGAGAGGATGCAGGCGAAGGTGCCGACGTTCATCACCAGGTAGATCGCCATGTAGGCGCCGACGCCGCTGACCCCTTCCGGCGTGCCGGCCGCCAGACCGACCAGGGCATAGCCGATGTGGCCGATGGAGCTGTAGGCCATCAGGCGCTTGATGTTGTTCTGCGCGATGGCGGCGAAGGCGCCGAGCACCATGGAGGCGATGGAAATGAACACGATGATCTGCTGCCAGGCATCCACCAGGTCGTGGAAGGGCCCCATCAGCACGCGGGTGAACAGCGCGATGGCGGCGATCTTCGGCGCCACGGCGAAAAAGGCGGTGACCGAGGTGGGCGCGCCCTCGTAGACGTCCGGAGTCCACATATGGAAGGGCACGGCGGAGACCTTGAACGCCAGGCCGGCGCAGATGAACACCAGGCCGACGATCAGGCCCAGGCTCGGCTCGGTGTCGGGTCCTGCCAAGATCTCGGCCAGCGCCTCGAAGCTGGTGGTGCCGGAGAAGCCGTAGATCATCGACATGCCGTAGAGCAGCAGGCCCGAGGCCAGCGCGCCGAGCACGAAGTACTTGAGCCCGGCCTCCGAGGAGCGCGCGTTGTCGCGGCGGATGGCGGCGACGACGTAGAGCGCCAGGCTCTGCAACTCCAGGCCGATATAGAGGCTGATCAGGTCGTTGGCCGAAACCATGACCATCATGCCGAGGGTCGCGAAGAGCAGCAGCACCGAATACTCGAAGCGATTGGCTTGCTCGAGTTCCAGGTAGCGGTGCGACATGATCAGGACGAGCAGCGCGCCGATCAGCAGCAAGAGCTTCATGTAGTCGCCGAAGCCATCGTCCACATAAAGGCCGCCGAAGGCGATGCCGGCGGGCTCTCGCACCAGGATGATGGCGATAACGGCGACGAGCGTTGCGGCGCTGAGCACCATCACGCGGCCGGCGGCCGCCTTGCCCTGATAGACGCCGAAGATCAGGAGGGCCATGGCGCTGACGGCCAACAGCACTTCCGGCAAGGCAATCTGGAGATCGGCTGCAACGGACATGGCTTAGCGGCCCGGCATGAGTTCGGCGAGCGACACGCCGGCCCGCTCGTCGAGGGCCAGCTGGTAGTTCTCGATGATGTTGACCACCGAGGCCTCCATGACGTTGAGCAGCGGCTCGGGATAGATGCCCATCCAGAAGGTCAGCAGGATGAGCGGCGCGAAGATCAGCTTTTCCCGCCAGTTCATGTCCAGGAGGCTCATGAGATCACGCTTGGTGAGCGACCCGAAGATCACCTGGCGGTAAAGATAGAGCATGTAGGCGGCGCCCAGCACCATGCCGCTGGCGGTCAAGAGCGCGACCCAGGTGTTGACCTGGAAGGCCCCGACGATGACCAGGAACTCGCCGATGAAGCCGCCGGTGAGCGGCAGGCCGACCGAGGCCAGCATGAAGATCATGAAGGTCAGGGCATAGTGCGGCATCTGGTCGGCCAGGCCGCCGTAGCGGTCGATCATGCGCGTGTGCAGCCGGTCGTAGATCACGCCGACCAGCAGGAAGAGCGCCGCCGAGACGATGCCGTGGGACAGCATCTGGAAGATGGCACCCTGCATGCCCTGAACGTTCAGGGTGAAGATGCCGACGGTGACGTAGCCCATGTGGGCGACTGAGGAATAGGCGATCAGCTTCTTCATATCCTCCTGCGCCAGGGCGACGAGGGAGGTGTAGATGATGGCCACCACCGAGAGCGTGAAGACCAGCGGCGTGAAGAACTCGGTCCCGTAGGGCATCATCGGAACGGAGAAGCGCAGGAAGCCGTAGGCGCCCATCTTCAAGAGCACGCCGGCCAGGATGACCGAGCCGGCGGTCGGTGCCTCGACGTGCGCATCCGGCAGCCAGGTGTGCACCGGCCACATGGGGACCTTGACCGCGAAGGAAGCGAAGAAGGCAAGCCACAGCCAGATCTGCATCTCTGCCGGCAGGCGATGCTGCAGCAGGGTCGGGATATCCGTGGTGCCGGCATCGAAGTAGATCGCCAGGATGGCGAGCAGCATCAGCACCGAGCCCAACAGGGTGTAGAGAAAGAACTTGAAGGCGGCATAAACCCGCCGCGGACCGCCCCACACGCCGATGATCAGGAACATCGGGATGAGCACGCCCTCGAAGAACATGTAGAAGGTGACGAAGTCGAGGGCACAGAACATGCCGACCATCATGGTCTCGAGCACCAGGAAGGCGATCATGTATTCCTTGACCCGGTGCTTCACCGCCTCCCAGCTCGCCAGCACGCAGATCGGCGTCAGCAAGGTGGAGAGCAGGACGAAGGGCATGGAGATGCCGTCCACGCCCATGTGGTAGCCGATGCCGAACTCCGGCAGCCACTCGGCCTTCTCGACGAACTGGAACTCCGCCGTCCCCGTCTCGAAGCCGAACCAGATCAACAGCGAGACGACGAAGGTGATGAAGGAGGTCCAAAGCGCCATGTTGCGCGCGTTGGTCGCCAGGCGCACCTCATCCTCGTCGCGCGCCAGCATGATGATGACGGCGCCAACAAGCGGCAGGAAGGTGATGATCGAAAGCAGCGGAAGCTGGCCCATGGTGTCTTGTCCCAGCCCCTCAGCCGCCTGCCGTCACGATGTACCAAGTGGCAAAGGCCACGACACCGATCAGCATGGCGAAGGCGTAATGATAAAGGTAACCGCTCTGCAGTGCGCTGGCCCGCTTGGCGAGATAGCGGACCGCCGCGGCAAAACCGTCCGGCCCAACGCCGTCGATCAGCTTGCCGTCCCCGTCCTTCCAGAGGCCACGGCCCAGAACGATGGCCGGCCGCACGAAGAGAAAGTCATAGAGCTCGTCGAAGTACCACTTGCGATAAGAGAAGAGGTACAGCGGCCGGAAGATCTGTGCCGCCACACGCGGCAGGTCGGGCTTCAGGATGTACATGACATAGGCGAGGCCGATACCGCCCACGGCCACGACGACCGGCAAGGCTTTGACCCAGAAGGGCACGTGGTGCGCCTCGTCGATGATGTCTCTCAAGGCCAGCAGCGAGTCGCCCCAGAACTCTTCCCGGTTGTCGCCGACGAAGTAGGAGTAGCCGAGGACGCCGGCGAAGACGGCGCCGACCGCGAGCACATAGAGCGGCCAGAGCATCACCTTCGGCGCCTCATGCGCGTGATCGAAGGTATGCGGGTCGGCCCTGGTCTCGCCGTGGAAAGTCATGAAGAGAAGGCGCCAGGAATAGAAGGCGGTCATGAAGGCTGCTGAGATACCGAGCCAGAAGGCCAAGTGTCCGGCGAAGCTGCCATCGGCGAAGGCGGCCTCCAGCATCAGGTCCTTGGAGTAGAAGCCGGCGAAGCCGATGAAGGCGCCAGGTATTCCGATACCGGCGAGCGCCAGAGAGCCGATCCACATCAGCACGTAGGTCTGCGGGATCTTTCGCCAGAGCCCGCCCATCTTCCGCATGTCCTGCTCGTGGTGCATGGCGTGGATGACCGCACCGGCGCCGAGGAACAGCAGCGCCTTGAAGAAGGCATGGGTCATCAGGTGGAACATGGCGGCGCCGTAGGCCGACACGCCGGCGGCGAAGAACATGTAGCCGAGCTGCGAGCAGGTCGAGTAGGCGATAACCCGCTTGATGTCGTTCTGCGTCAGGCCCACCGTCGCGGCGAAGACGGCGGTCGCGGCCCCCACGTAGGTCACCACGTCGAGGGCCGTCGGGGCATACTCGAAGATCGGCGAGAAGCGGCAGATCATGAAGACGCCGGCCGTCACCATGGTAGCGGCATGGATGAGGGCGGAGACCGGCGTCGGGCCCTCCATGGCATCCGGCAACCAGGTGTGCAGGCCGAGCTGGGCGGACTTACCCATGGCGCCGATGAACAGCAGGATGCAGATGATGGTCAGCGCGTGGCCCTCGATGCCGAAGACCGAAACCACGGTCTCGGCATGCTCCGGCACCGCGGAGAAGACGGTGTCGAACTCGGCCGAGCCGAGCAACAGAAAGGCACCGGCAATACCGAGGGCAAAACCGACGTCGCCGACCCGATTGACCAGGAAGGCTTTGATCGCGGCGCTGTTCGCGCTGGGCCGGTCGTACCAGAAGCCGATCAGCAGGTAGGACGCCAGACCCACACCCTCCCAGCCTAGGAACATCTGCACGAAATTGTCGGCCGTCACCAGCATCAGCATCATGAAGGTGAAGAGCGACAGGTAGCTCATGAAGCGGGGGATGGACTTGTCCTCCGCCATGTAGCCGACCGAATAGATGTGCACGAGGCTGGAGACGATGGTCACCACGCAGAGCATCACCGCCGTCAGAGTGTCTATCCTCAGCGCGAAGGAGACCTCGAAGGCACCCGAGTCGATCCAGGTGAAGAGCTCGACGGTGTAGGCGTTGCCGTGAATGGCGACGTCAAAAAAGATGCCTATGGAGAGCAGCGCGGAGACGCCGACCAGAACGCAGGTGACCCATTGCGAACCGCGGTCACCCAAGGAGCGGCCGAACAAGCCGGCCAGGGCAGAGCCAAGCAGCGGCAGAAAAACGACGAGGGACGCCAGCATACCCGATCAGCCCTTCATCATGCTGACGTCTTCGACAGCGATAGATCCGCGGTTGCGGAAGAAGACCACCACGATGGCCAGGCCGATCGCCGCTTCCGCCGCCGCGACCGTGAGCACGAACATGGCGAAGACCTGCCCGACCAGGTCGCCGAGATGGCTGGAGAAGGCGACCAGATTGATGTTCACCGCCAGCAGCATCAGCTCGACGCTCATCAGGATAACGATGACGTTCTTGCGGTTGAGGAAGATGCCGAGGATACCGAGCACGAAGAGCACGGCGGCAACGGTGAGGTAGTGGGCGAGGCCGATCTCCAACATGATCAGATCCCCTGCCCCGGCGTCACGTCCTTGACTTCGATGGCCTGCTCGCGCGTCCGGGAGACCTGGGTCGCGATCGACTGGCGCTTGACGCCTTCGCGCTGACGCAGAGTCAGGACGATGGCGCCGATCATGGCGACCAGGAGGACCAGACCGGAGAGCTGAAAGAGATAGGCGTACTTGGTGTAGAGCACCTGGCCCAAGGCTTCGGTGTTGGTCACCGTTTCGGGATCGGGCGCGGGAACGGCGGCGACGCTGGCTGCCTCAGGCGTCACCACCCAGGCGCCGCCAATCATGACGAGCTCGGCCAGGAGTATGATCCCGATCAGCGCGCCGATCGGCAGGTACTGCAGGAAGCCCTGGCGCATCTCGACGAAGTTGATGTCGAGCATCATGACGACGAAGAGGAAGAGCACGGCAATCGCGCCGACGTAGACGATCACCAGGATCATCGCCAGGAACTCGGCGCCCATCAACACGAAGAGCCCGGCCGCGTTGAAAAAGGCCAGGATCAGAAACAGCACCGAATGCACCGGGTTGCGTGATGAGATGACCATCACGCCCGCCGCCACGGCGACCGCGGAGAAGAGATAGAACGCAATCGCTTCCAGTGTCATGGGCCCTCTGACCCCGTGTTGCAAACCGACCCGGCAGACCGCCTGCCGCCGAATGACGATGCCGCCTGGAGCGGCGGCACCAAGCCCCCATGCGCCCTATCGGTAGGGCGCGTCCTGCGCAAGGTTGTGCGCGATCTCGTATTCCCAACGGTCGCCGTTTTCCAGCAGCTTTTCCTTATTGTAGAACAACTCTTCGCGGGTCTCGGTGGCGAACTCGAAGTTCGGCCCCTCCACGATGGCATCCACCGGACAGGCCTCCTGGCAAAAGCCGCAGTAGATGCACTTGGTCATATCGATGTCGTAGCGGGTGGTGCGGCGGCTGCCGTCGGCCCGCGGCTCGGCCTCGATGGTAATGGCCTGCGCCGGACAAATCGCTTCGCAGAGCTTGCAGGCGATGCAGCGCTCCTCACCATTGGGATAGCGACGCAAGGCATGCTCGCCGCGGAAACGCGGGCTGAGCGGCCCCTTTTCGTAAGGATAGTTTAGGGTCACCTTGGGCTTGAACATGTAGCCGAGGGTCATCTTCATGCCGCTCAGCAATTCGCCAAGGACCAGCGCGTTGGCGAGACGCGAGATGCTACTCATGCTTCACGCTCCGTTCTCTTGCCTGCCCCCGCGACGACGTGCGGCCGCAGCCTAGTCGCTTCGGCGGCCAGCGCAAGCCAAGCCCCCTGCCCCTGCCGAGCCTGCCCGACGATCCTCATTGCGGCACCCAATCGAAGGCGATCAGCACGCCGGCCGTCGCAATGACCCAGAACAGGGAGAAGGGCAAAAAGACCTTCCAACCCAGGCGCATCAGCTGATCGTAGCGATAACGCGGGAAGGTCGCGCGCACCCAGAGGAAGAAGAAGAGCACCAGCGCGACCTTGCCGGCGAACCAGATCGGCCCGGGAATCCAGTTGAACGGCGGCAGGTCGACGATCGGCAGCCAGCCGCCGAGGAAGAAGATTGTCACCATGCCGCTCATCAGGATCATGTTGGCGTATTCGCCGAGGAAGAAGAGCGCGAAGGGCATGGCCGAGTATTCGGTGAAATAACCGCCGACCAGCTCGGATTCGCCTTCCGGAAGATCGAAAGGCGCCCGGTTGGTCTCGGCCAGCACCGAGACGAAGAAGATCACGAACATCGGCAGCAAGGGCACGGCGAACCAGAGGCCCTGCTGCGCCATGACGATGTCGTTGAGCCGCATGGAGCCAACACAAAGGATGACGGTGATCAGCACGAAGCCCATGGAGACCTCGTAGCTCACCATCTGCGCCGCCGAGCGCAGGGCACCGAGGAAGGGGTACTTCGAGTTCGACGCCCAGCCGGCCATGATGACGCCGTAGACGCCGAGCGAGGAGATGGCGAAGAGATAGAGCACGCCGACGTTGATGTCGGCGATAGCCCAGCCGTCGTCCACCGGGATGACCGCCCAGGCTACCATGGCCAAGACGAAGGTCAGCATCGGCGCCATCAGGAAGACCACCCGGTTCGAGCCGGCCGGCAGGATGGTCTCTTTGAACAGCAGCTTGATGGCGTCGGCGATGGGCTGCAGCAGGCCGAAGGGACCAACCACGTTGGGGCCCCTGCGCAGCTGCATGGCGGCGATGACCTTGCGTTCGGCGTAGGTCAGATAGGCGACGCCGATCAGCACCGGCACCAGGATGGCGACGATCTGCGCGATGATGATCGCGCCGGGAATGACGTAGACGTCGAGAAAGCTGTTATCCATCGGTGCCGGTCGCCTTCACTGCGCCCTTGCCGAGCGCCTCGGTACAGCGCGCCATGGTCTCCGACGAGCGGCTGATCGGGTCGGTCATGTAATAGTTGGCGATCGGCAGGGCGAAGGGCGCCGAGTCGACCGCACCCTCCGTTCCGAAGGGCTCCCAGGCCGCCGGCTCGATCTGGTCGATAGCGGCGAAGACCGGGAAGCGCTCGACCAGGCTCTGCCGCAGCATGCCGAGATTGTCGTAGGGCAGCGCCTTACCGAGCACCGCGGAGAGTGCCCTGAGAATGGTCCAATCCTCGCGCGCCTCGCCCGGCGGGAAGGCGGCCAGACGGCCGAGCTGAACCCGCCCCTCGGTGTTGACGTAGGTGCCGTTCTTCTCGGTGTAGGCCGCACCCGGCAGGATGACGTCCGCCGCCTGCGCGCCGGCATCGCCGTGGTGGCCTTGATAGATGACAAAGGTCTTGCTGAGACGCGCCGTGTCGAACTCGTCAGCACCCAGCAAGTAGACCACCTCGATCTCCCCGGACTCGGCCGCGCTCAGGATGTCCTCGGTGGCGCGCCCGCCCTCGCCCGGCAAGAAGCCGATGTCGAGCCCGGCCACGCGAGAGGCGACCCGTTGCAGCACGTTGAAGCCGTTCCAGGCGGGCTCTTCCTCGACCCCCGCCTTGATCATGCCGGTCTTCTCGGCCAGCGCACGGGCCAAGGCGAGGACGGCCGGGCCGTCGGCTCGCGCCAGCGCGCCGGCGCCGAGGATCAGCATCGGGTGCGCCGCCTTCTCTAAGACCTCGGCGAAGGGATGACGGCCCTCGGCCAATTCCTTCAGAGTCTCGGGGCCGGCGCCGAGATACTGGGTCTGGTAGGTCAGATCGACGCTCTCGCCGATTACCCCGACGGGCATGCCGGTCTGCAGGAAGCGCTTGCGGATGCGTGCGTTGACCATCGGCGCTTCCCAACGCGGGTTGCTGCCGACGAGGAGAACGGCATCGGCACGCTCAATGCCGGCGATGCTTGTGTTGAAGAGATAGCTGGCGCGCGGGCCGTCGCCGACCTTGGCGCCGTCCTGACGGCAGTCGAGGTTGGGTGAGCCGAGATCGCTCATCAGGTCCTTGAGGGCAAGCATCGACTCGGCATCGCAGAGGTCGCCGGCAATCGCGGCGATCTTCTTGCCATCGAGCCCCTTGAGGCGCGATGCGATGGCACTGAAGGCCTCGTCCCAGCTCGCCGCTTTCAGGCGGCCGTCTGCCCCGCGCACATAAGGCCGGTCGAGGCGCTGGCGCGCCAGCCCGTCACAGGCGTGGCGGGTCTTGTCGGCAATCCACTCTTCGTTGACGCCCTCGTGCAGGCGCGGCAGCACCCGCATGACGTGGCGGCCGCGGGCGTCGACCCGAATGTTGGAGCCGACGGCGTCCATGACGTCGATGGAAAGCGTCTTGCGCAGCTCCCAGGGACGCGCGGCGAACTGATAGGGCGCAGAGGTCAAGGCGCCGACCGGGCAGACGTCGACCAGGTTGCCCGACAGCTCCGAATCGATGGCCCGCTCCAGGGTCGTGATCTCCGCGTGCTCGCCGCGATTGACCAGGCCGATGTCCTCAACGCCGGCGACCTCGGTGGCGAAGCGCACACAGCGGGTGCAGTGGATGCAGCGGGTCATGATCGTCTTGATCAACGGACCCATGTACTTCTCCGTCACCGCCCGCTTGTTCTCCTCAAAGCGGCTGTGATCGAAACCATAGGCCATGGCCTGGTCCTGCAGGTCGCACTCGCCGCCCTGATCGCAGATGGGGCAGTCGAGCGGATGGTTGATCAGCAGGAACTCCATGACGCCGTTGCGCGCCTTCTTGATCATCTCGCTGTCGGTGCGGATGACCATGCCCTCGCCCACCGGCATGGCGCAGGAGGCGATGGGCTTGGGCGCGCGCTCCAGCTCGACCAGGCACATGCGGCAGTTGCCGGCGACCGACAGGCGCTCGTGATAGCAGAAGCGCGGGATCTCGGCGCCGGCCATCTCGCAGGCCTGCAGCACCGTGACGCCGGCCGGGACCTCGATTTCCTTGTCGTCGATCGTCAGTTTCGGCATTGCCTTCGCTCTCAAACTCGCCCTTCGCGCACCAATGTCCCTACTCGGCCGCCTGCATCATCTGCCGATAGCTGGCGATGCGCTGCTCGAGCTCGGGACGGAAGTGGCGGATCAGACCTTGGATGGGCCAGGCCGCCGCATCGCCCAGGGCGCAAATGGTGTGGCCTTCAACCTGATAGGTAACATCCAGCAGAGTGTCGATCTCGTCGATCTCGGCCTCGCCTTTCACCAGGCGCTTCATCACCCGGTACATCCAACCGGTGCCCTCGCGGCAAGGCGTACACTGGCCGCAGCTCTCATGCATATAGAAGTGCGAGAAGCGGGTGATCGCCTCAACGATATCGACCGACTTATCGATGACGATGACGGCCGCCGTTCCGAGGCCCGACTTGGCTTCGCGCAGGGAATCGAAGTCCATCAGCATGTCTTTGCAGATCGGCTCCGGCAGGCAGGGCACCGAAGAACCGCCGGGGACGACCGCCTGCAGATTGTCCCAGCCGCCGCGCACACCGCCGGCGTGCTTTTCGATGAGCTCCTTCATGGGGATGCCCATCTCTTCTTCGACGTTGCAGGGCTGGTTCACGCAGCCGGAGATGGAAAAGATCTTGGTGCCGGTGTTGTTGGGCCGGCCAAGGCCGGTCCACCACTCGACGCCGCGGCGCAGAATGGATGGCGCGACCGCTACGGTTTCTACGTTGGTGACCGTCGTCGGGCAGCCGTAGACTCCGACGGCAGCCGGGAACGGCGGCTTGAGGCGCGGCTGACCCTTCTTGCCCTCGAGCGACTCGAGCAGCGCGGTCTCCTCGCCGCAGATATAGGCGCCGGCGCCCCGGCTCACCTCGATATCGAAAGCCCAGCCGCTGCCACAGGCATCGTCGCCCAACAGGCCCGCCTCGCGCGCTTGGAGAATCGCCGCCTCAAGATGCTGCAGCGGCTCCCAGTATTCGCCGCGGATGTAGATGAAAGCCTTGTGCGCACCCATGGCGAAGCCGGCGATGACGCAACCTTCCAGCAGCATATGAGGATCGTAACGCAAGATCTCGCGATCTTTGCAGGATCCCGGTTCCGACTCATCGGCGTTGATGACCAGATAGTGCGGCCGTCCGTCGTTCTCCTTGGGCATGAAGGACCACTTCAGGCCGGCCGGAAAGCCGGCGCCGCCGCGCCCGCGCAGCTGCGAATCCTTGATGCGTTGGATGATCTCCTCACGGCCGAGCGCCACGAGCTCTTTCGTGTTGTCCCAGATGCCGCGCCGGCGTGCGCCCTCCAGGCCCCAGTCGTCCTGGCCGTAGAGGTTTAGGAAGATGCGATCCTTGTCCTGCAGCATGCTCCTGCCTCTCCCCTAGGCGCCTTCGCCGGCCGGCGCCGGACTCTCAGCGACGTGCAGCAAGGTCTTGGCGCCCTCTTGCGGCTCGGAGCCGGCACGCCCGCTCTGGGAACCAGGCTTGACCTCTTCGCCGGCGCGCAGCTTGGCCATCACGGCACGGGCGCTCTCAGGCGTCAGGTCCTCGAAATAGTCGCGATCGTTGACCTGGAACATGGGCGCGTTGCAGCAGGCGCCGAGGCACTCCACCTCGACGACGCTGAAGACGCCGTCTTCGCTGACCTCGCCCAAAGCGCCGGTGCCCGCCTCCTCGAGGCAGGCCTTGGCGATGGCGTCGGAGCCACGCATCCAGCAGCTCGTGGTGCGGCAGACCTGGACAAGGTAGCGGCCGACAGGACGCAGGTTGAACATGGTGTAGAAGGTGGCGACCTCATGCACCCGGATGGGGGCCATGTCGAGCTCGGCCGCGACGTACTCGATGGCGTCACTGGAGAGCCAGCCGTCGTTCTGCTCCTGCGCCAGATAGAGCAGCCACAAGACCGCGCTGGCCTGACGGTCTTCGGGATAGCGCGTCCGGTAGGCATCCGCCTTTTTCTTGTTCTCAGGCGTGAAGGCGAAGCCGTCGGTCCGCGGCGGATCGTAGGTGGTGGTCTTGAGCACGCTCATCGGTCGACCTCTCCGAAAACGATGTCCATCGCGCCAAGAATGGCCACCGAGTCGGCCAGCATGTGCCCTTTGCAGAGATGATCCATGGCGGCGAGATGGAAGAAACCCGGCGCACGGATCTTGCAGCGGTAGGGGCGATTGCTGCCGTCGGAGACGAGATAGACACCGAACTCGCCCTTGGGCGCTTCGACCGCGGCATAGCACTCGCCGGGCGGCACATGATAGCCCTCGGTGTAGAGCTTGAAGTGATGGATCAGCGCCTCCATGGAGCGCTTCATCTCCCCGCGCTTGGGCGGTGCGATCTTGTTGTTCTCCACGGTCACCGGGCCGTCCGGCATCTTCTCGATGCACTGCTTCATGATGCTGACCGACTGGCGCATCTCTTCCATGCGGATGAGGTAGCGCTCGAAGCAGTCGCCGTTCTTGCCCACGGGGACCTTAAAATCGATCTCGTCGTAGCGCTCGTAGGGTTGCGACCTGCGCAAATCCCACGCGAGTCCGGCACTGCGCAGCATCACACCGCTGAAACCCCAGGCCAGCGCTTCCTCAGCGCTGAAGCCACCGATGTCGACCGTCCGCTGACGGAAGATACGGTTGTCGGACAAGAGGTTGTCGTAGTCTTCGATCATCTTGGGGAAGCTCTCGCAGAACTCCCAGATGTCTTCCAACAGACCGGCCGGCAGGTCCTGGTGAACGCCGCCGGGACGGAAGTAGGCGGCATGCAGGCGCGCGCCGCAGGCTCGCTCGTAGAACTCCATCATCTTCTCGCGCTCTTCGAAGCCCCAGAGGATCGGCGTCATAGCGCCGACATCGAGGGCGAAGGTCGCGATGTTGAGGATGTGATTGAGCAGGCGGCCCATCTCCGCATAGAGCATGCGAATGTACTGGCCGCGCGGCGGCACCTCGAGACCAAGAAGCCGCTCGACGCCCAAGGCGAAGGCATGCTCCTGGTTCATCGGCGAGACATAGTCCAGGCGGTCGAAATAAGGCAGCGCCTGGAGATAGGTCTTGTACTCGATCAGCTTCTCGGTGCCGCGGTGCAACAAACCGATATGCGGGTCGGCACGCTCGATGATCTCACCGTCCATCTCCAGCACAAGGCGCAGCACGCCGTGCGCCGCCGGATGCTGCGGGCCGAAGTTGAGCGTCAGTGGCTTGATCTGCGCTTCGGCCATCAGGATTGCCCCTTGCTCTCCGGATCGCCGGCCTTCTCGTCGCCCGGCAGATGCAGCATGCCCTCCCAGGGGCTCTCGAAGTCGAAGCTGCGAAACTCTTGGACCAGCTTCACCGGCTCGTAGACCACCCGCTTCTGCTCCTCGTCGTAGCGCACCTCGACGTGGCCGGTCAGCGGGAAGTCCTTGCGCAGCGGGTGCCCCTCGAAGCCGTAGTCGGTCAAGATGCGCCGCAGGTCCGGATGGTCGGAGAAGAAGACGCCAAAGAGGTCCCAGACCTCGCGCTCGGCCCAGATGGCCGAAGGAAAGACGCCGGCAACGGACGGTACGGGCGAGTCCTCGTCCGTCATGAGCTTGACGGTCATCCGCTCATTGAGGCGCAGCGAGAGCAGCAGATAGACCAACTCGAAGCGCTCGATTCGTTGCGGAAAGTCGACCGCGGTGACGTCGATCAGCTGCTTCATCTGGGTGTTCTGATCGTCGCGCAGAAAGGTCAGCAGCTCGACGATGCGCCTGCGGTCGGTCGTCACGATCAGACCGCCGGCGCCGACCTCGATCTCCTCGAACAGCTGCGGCACTGCGCTTTCGATGGCTGCGGCGAGCTCCTGGAGCCCTTCCGTCGACACGCTCTTGACCAAGGCTGGCTCCTTAACGGGCGATTGCGGCGCGCCGCTTGATCTTCTTCTGCAGCTGCACGACGCCGTAGAGCAGCGCCTCCGCCGTCGGCGGGCAGCCCGGGACGTAGATGTCGACCGGCACCACACGGTCGCAGCCGCGCACCACAGAGTAGGAATAGTGGTAGTAACCACCGCCGTTGGCGCAGGAACCCATGGAGATGACCCAGCGCGGCTCGGCCATCTGGTCGTAGACCTTGCGCAGGGCCGGCGCCATCTTGTTGGTCAGCGTGCCGGCGACGATCATCACGTCGGACTGGCGCGGGCTCGGCCGGAAGACGGAGCCGAAGCGGTCAAGATCGTAGCGGCTGCAAGCCGTATGCATCATCTCGACCGCGCAGCAGGCCAGGCCGAAGCTCATGGGCCACAGAGAACCGCTTTGCGCCCAACCGGCCAGCTTGTCGAGCTGCGTGACCAGGAAGCCCTTGTCCTGCAGCTCCTGACCGACCGCCCGCATGACAACGTCCTGGTCTGCAGGTAGGCCAGCCGGCTGAGGAAGGCTACGCTCTACTCCCATTCCAGCGCTCCCTTCTTCCACTCGTAGATGAAGCCGATGGTCAGGATCCCGAGGAACACCACCATCGACCAGAAGCCGAACAGGCCGATGTCGCCGAGCGACACGGCCCAGGGGAAGAGAAATGCCACCTCGAGATCGAAGATGATGAAAAGGATGGCAACCAAGTAGAAGCGGACGTCGAACTTGCTGCGCGCGTCGTCGAACGCTTCGAAGCCGCACTCATAAGCCGACACCTTCTCCGAATCCGGCCGCTGCTGCGCCACGATGTAGGAGGCAGCAACGATGATCACTGCCAGGGCGATGGCAATGCCCAGAAAGATAAGGATTGGCAGGTAGTTGGCGAGAAACTCGCTCGATGCCATGAGGGCAGCTCCAATCACAAGCCGCGCTGAGCGGGGTGGCGGCTTCTTACAATGCTGCAGCGCTCCCCACAAGCCGAACCGCCGGCCCGGGACTGAACGCTCTACTATAGAAGTATAGTGGGGCCTTGCGGTGGAACAACGGACGGCTTGCCGCAGTGCGGAATCACGGCTTCTAAGGCGAATTCCATGCGAATCCGTTAAGCCGGGCTGGGCCTGGAGAGATCGTCTCGATCGGTGCTGGTACTGCGATATCAACGCCTGTTCAGACAGGCCTTTTTCATCGGTGCCAGCCCACACCCCCGCCCGACCAACCCATGGCATGGTACCCTAGTGGGTTGGTCGGGCGGGGGTGTGGGCCGGTACCGCCATGCTAACGCCTGTTCAGACAGGCCTCACGCTCCTGGCCGGCGAGGTCCACGCAAGGGTCCGGCGAGCCTGTCGGGCCGAAAATACCCTTCGAGGCCAGGATCCCGATGGTGATGAAGACGGCAAAAGTCAGCAGGGCGATGAGCTTGATCGGCATGCGTACGGCTCGGAAGGTGGACTCGGAAGCTGTTCGGTGAGCCGGACGCTAGCGAAGCGTCTGTCGGGAACCAAGCCCCCTCGCCTCTGAGGCTTGGACATGCGACAAAGCCGGAGGTGTTAGAAAGGGGCGGCGAACCGGCATGTGGGCCTCGACGGCACGGGCGATCGGGCCGCTGATGAGCGGAACGGTCGCCGTTTTCTTAGGCAACACCATCCTGATCACCATCCTGCCGATCCGGGCGCAAGTCGAGGGCTTTTCGGAAAGCGCCATCGGCCTGATGGGCACCATCCACTTCGCCGGCTTTGCGCTGGGCTGCGTTATCGGCCCGCTGATGGTCACCAAGGTAGGCCATATCCGCTGCTTCGCCGGCTTCAGCGCGCTGATGGCGACCATCATTCTGCTCTTTCCCTTCGCCATCGACCCCGCAGCCTGGAGCGTCATGCGCGGCCTCAGCGGCGTTTGCCTCGCCATCCTCTACCTCGTCATCGAAAGCTGGCTGAACGACAGCGCCGATAACGAGATCCGCGGCGCGGTGCTGTCGATCTACATCATCGCGGCCAGCGCGGTGACGGTGGCCGGGCAGCTCATGATCAACCTCTTCCCCGTGGAGGCGTTCCAGCAGTTCTCCATGGCCGCGATCTTTCTCGTGCTTGCCGTGGCGCCCTTGACCCTGGCCGACAGCAAGGCGCCCAAGCCGGTGCCCGAAGCCCGCCTGCGCATCGCCCGCCTTTGGGCGCTGTCGCCGACCGGTTTCATGGCCTGCCTCGCCGCCGGCATGGTGGAGGGCGCCTTCTGGACCCTGGGGCCGGTCTATGCGCAGGGCAAAGGCCTTCCGGTGTCGCAGATCACCCTCTTCATGGCCGCCTTCGTGCTGGGCGGATTGCTCTCGCAATGGCCGCTCGGCCGCCTGTCCGATCACATCGACCGGCGCTGGGTGATCATCGGCTGCTGCGTCGGCACCACGGTGACCGCGGTGCTGCTGGCTTTCCTGCCGCTGGCCAGCGGGATTCTCGCCTTCCTGCTCGCGATCCTGCACGGTGCTTTCATGCTGCCGCTCTACCCGCTGAGCCTGGCCCACGCCAACGACCACGCCCCCAACGAGGAGTTGGTCGAGGTCTCCAGCGGCCTGCTGCTGCTCTACGCCATCGGCGCCATCTCCGGGCCCTGGGCGGTCGGCTGGGCCATGGAGGCTTATGACAGCGGCGGCGTGCTCTTCCTCGCCATGGCCGTCATCCTCAGCCTGCTCGCGCTCTTTATCGTGCTCCGAGCGATTGTCCGGGCCGCACCGAGCGACCGCAGTCTGCGCGCCCTCTTCGTGCCGGTGCCCAAGACCAGCCAGTCGATCTACACCCTGGAGACCGACGACTGAGAAAGCGTGGATGAACCGCCTGTTCACCACGAATCACCAAGCAGCAGACGACCGGGCCGTCCGGCGATGCGGTGAAAAAAAACCCAACGCCATGGAAGAAAGCAGCCGGTTCAGCGTTGTCGTCGCAGGCCTCCTGTCCGGACCCCGCATCCTCATCGCGGCGGCTTTGGGCACGGTGGCCCTGGATGCAACAGCAAAGGAAGAAACGACAATGTCGAAGCTGACCTTGGCCACCCTTGGCCTGACTGCCCTCTTGGGGCTCGCCGCCTGCGGCAGCAGCCCGACCGACCGTGCCTTGAGCGGCGCCGGGATCGGCGCCGGTGCCGGCGCCGTCGGCGGCGCGCTGGTCGGCAGCCCGGTGACCGGCGCGGTTCTCGGCGGTGCTGCCGGTGCCGCCATCGGCGGCCTGACCGACAAAGACGACATCGACCTCGGCGACCCGATCTGGGATTAACGTCGAAGACGACTTCTAAAGTCCCTCAACTCAGTGGTGAGCCCCGCCGTTTCGACGGCGGGGCTTTCCTGTCCCAAGTGAGCACCTGCACGGCGCACCGATGCGAAGTCGGCTGAAACGGACCGACAAACAGTTTGGCCGCGACGGCACAACCGCCAGACTGACCGGGTTCCTAAGATAGCCGAGACTCGTCGACGTCTCTCGTCGCTATGTTGGGGGGAGTGCCCGGCTTTGCAGCGCCGCAGCGATCCAAGTTTGCAGACGGACAACGTGCCGTTCGCCGTCGCGGTGATCGTTTTCACCGTCTTGGCCCTGTCCTTGGGTGACGCACTGATCAAGTTCACCAGCGGCGACTTCGTGATCTGGCAGATCTTCGTCCTGCGGTCCGTCCTCGTCGTACCGGTCCTTCTGGCCTACCTCTGGCTGAGGAACCCCGACGCCCTGCATATCCCCGCCGCACTCGGATGGACCGTGCTGCGCAGCCTGCTGCTGGTGGGGATGTGGGTCGCTTACTATGCGGCCTTGCCGCATATCCAGCTCTCCGTCGCTGCGGCGGCCTACTATACCCTGCCGATTTTCATCACACTGTTCTCTGCCGCCATCATCGGCGACCGTATCGGCCGCTTGGGATGGGCGGCGGTTTTCGTCGGGTTTTTCGGCGTTCTTCTGATCCTTCGACCAAGAGCGGGAGACTTCAATCTCTTCGCCCTCCTGCCGCTCTTGGCAGCCGTTCTCTATGCCCTGGCGATGATCCTGACCCGCACCAAGTGCCGGAGCGAGAACCCAGTCATGCTCTCCATTGCATTGAATGTCGCATTCATCTTGGTCGGCGGCCTTGTGACCGCGCTGATCGACCTGCTCGCGACCGGCCCGCGGGACGGGTTTCTGCTGGCCACTTGGGCGGCAATGGGGCCGGCGGAGTGGCTGTCGATGGGACTTCTGGCCTGCGCGATCCTGATCGGTAGCGTCGGCGCGGCCATTGCCTATCAGAACGGCCCGCCCGCCGTGGTCGGAACCTTCGATTTTGCCTACGTCGGCTTCGCCGTTGTCTGGGGCATCGTGTTCTTCGCCGAGATTCCGGACGCGCTGTCGGTGCTCGGCATCGGGCTGATCGTCCTGGCCGGACTCATGTCCTTGAGGCGATGACTGCCCAAACGCCAACCAAGAGCGGGCAGCGCGCGGCACAAACTCGCAGACTTCGATGGTGAGTGGCGGGAGTGACGGGACTCGAACCCGCGGCCTCTGGCGTGACAGGCCAGCGCTCTAACCAACTGAGCTACACCCCCTGCGTCGCCCGGGCGGCCCAAGCGCCCCGGCGGGAGGACGGAGAGATACTCCCCAAGACCCCACCGGTCAAGCGGCGTCATGACCTCTTAGACCATCAATCGGGCCGCTTTCGCCGCCCGTCGCCGGCAGCTATACCGGCCACAGTAAAACGACAGAGATCGCAATCGATTTGGGAGCAATCACCCCAATGTTCTTTCAGCCTGGCGAACACCAGCAGCATGGCCTGCCGCACAACCCTTTCAAGAGCCTCGTGGTACCGCGCCCGATCGGCTGGATTTCATCGCTCAGCCGTGAGGGCATCGTCAATCTGGCGCCCTACAGCTTCTTCAACGCCGTGGCCGACTCGCCGCCCTGCGTCTTCTTCGCCTCCAACGCCGGACCGCGCCCCGACGGCATCAAGGATTCCCAGCGCAACGCCGAAGAGACTGGTGAGTTCGTCGTCAACATCGCGACGTGGGACCTACGCGACCATATGAACGAGACCTCGGCCTCGGTGCCGCCACATGTCAACGAGTTCGAGCTGTCCGGCCTGACCATGGCGAAGTCCAGACTTGTCGCCCCGCCGCACGTGGCGGAATCTCCGATCAGCATGGAATGCCGCTACCTGCAGACCGTCGAGATGCCGAGCACCGAGGCGGAGCGCGGCAACTTCGTCGTCTTCGGCGAGGTGCTGGGTTTTCACATCGACGACAGCATCGTCAACGAGGGCGGCCTGGTCGAGCCGCCGCGCTTCCGCCCCCTCGCCCGCCTGGGCTACATGGACTACACCTCGGTGGAGCAGGTCTTCTCCATGCTGCGCCCGGGTCAGAAAGCCACGTAGCAGTTGTAGAGAGTCGCCTCGCTAGAGCGCCTTGCGGATGCGCTCATAGCCTTTGCGCAGCTCGTCGACGAGGCCTTCGGCCGACTCCCCAATCCCGTCGACCGTCTCGTCCAGATCGGCTTTGCGGCGGAATTGCTCCCAGCGCTCCTCGAGCTTCTCCCACTCGTCGCGCGCCTCCATGGATGCAAGGTGCAGCTTGAGACGCACCTCGTCCCGCAACCGCCCCAACTCCTCCACCAGATCCTTGTCGTTGCTCTGACCGTTGCTCATGATCCAAGCCCTTCCGATTGGGTGATGATGTTTGGCAAATATGCGTGAAGAGCCGGGGGCGCAAGCACTTGCCGCCCTCGCCCTTCGCCCGTCAGGGACGAGCCAGAAGAGCGGGCAGCGACCACCAGACGATCAGCAGCATAACTGTGACGCAGGCCACCAGGACCACGTTGCTGTTCTTGACCAGACGGCGATCGAACCAACTCAACTCCCAGCTTCTGACGAAGCCGCTCCGCAGGCTCTTGCGCAAGCGACCACGCCGCCGCAGGGGCACGGCGATCGCCAAGCCCAGCAGCACCAGAAAAAGCAGGTACCAAACAAGACCGATCGATACGGACATGACACGTCAACCCATCGCACACCTGGCGGCGATGCTAGGCGAATCACCAACCTTGGACGAGCGACGCGCTGCCTTGTCTCAATCTTGTTCCCGAACGAGTGGCGGGACTAAGCCCGGCGCTGTCTCAGCGTCCGGCTCCGCCGGGTCGCAGCAGCCAGGCCAACTAGGCCAAGCGTGAAAAGGGCCAGGCTGGCAGGCTCGGGCAGCTGAGTTGTGCTCAAGGCTTTGATGTTGAAGCGCAACCGGCTGTTCGGGCTGCCGGTCTCACCGTCCGCGACAACGTAGTCGAAGCGCATGGTGCCGGTCAGGCTGGTGAGCGTCTCGAAGTCGTTGAACTGATAGTCGGCCACGGTGTTGCCGACCAAGGAGGCCGAGCTATCGACCGAGGCTCCCAAGGCGCCGCCGTTCACGCCGGTTACGCTGACCGACACGCTGGCGCTCTCGAAGCGGTTGCTGTCGGTCGAAGCGAGATCCAAGCGGAAGGCATTCCAATTGCCATCCGGATTGACGTCCAACGTCAGCGCGGGAAGACCGCCGAAGACGAAGCTTGCGGTGTTTCCGTCATAGGTCAGAGACCAGTTGTATGTCGTGCCCGAGCCCGGCCAGAAGTTGTTCGAACTCGGCCCGGTGAACTGCTCGCCGTTGCGCAGAAAGACATCGTGCCCGCGCTGGCTGTTGTTGTTGACGTTCTGATCGAACTTGACTTCGGTGGTGAAGAGCTTCGTCGACGACACCCCGCTGGCGTCGTAGGTCATCAGGCTGGCCTTGGCAGGCCCGGCCGATACTCCGACGACGAAGCCGACGACAAGCGCACCGGCAAAACCGGCCACAATACGATGGCGCATGATAGTCCCCATATCCCCTAGCAAAACAAATCTGATCGCAGCCCACGACCATTGGTAGCTAAACTACACGAAACCAAAATAGACGGCAAATGCTATCTAACAATTTGAAATTAATTGTTTTTTCTTAACCTTAACAACACTTGGCTGGCACGGCCGGCCAGACGACGGGGATAGAGCCAAATAAGGCCCTATCCCCTCATCACTAGCGACCGAGATGGTCTCTTAGAAACTCCTCGGTGCGAGCCCAAGAATCACGATCAGCCTCGGCATCGTACTTGAGCGGCATCCCAAACTCCTCGCCGAATCCGTCGGCTGCCGGGTTGGTGAAGCTGTGCAGTACGTCGGGATAATCAAAAAACTCGAGCGAGGCGCCCGCCGCCTCCATCTCTGCCTTGAAGGCCGTCACTTGATCCCGGGGAACGAAAGGATCGGCCGCGCCGTTGAAGACCTTGAGGGGGGCCCTGATCGAACCTGGTGTCGCACGCTGCTGGGTGCCTAGGCCGGCATGAAAGGTAGCGACGGCATCGAGATCCGCTCCGGCGCGCGCCATGTTGAGAACGATGCTGCCACCCATGCAATAGCCCAGTGCGCCCATGCGCTCGCCGTCGACCGTGGGATGGCTGCGGACCAGCGCATAGGCGGCCTCGAAGCGTTCCGTGACCTGGCCGGGCACGTTCATGAGATCGTTCATGTGGCCCCTGGCAGCGTCGGGATTGTCGGCAAGCTTGTCCGTCCCGTACATGTCGAGGGCGAAGCCGGTGTAACCTAATTCGGCGAGCATGCGCGCTCGTTCGCGCGCATAGTCGTTGTGTCCCCACCACTCGTGTAAAACGAGAACGCCAGGTCGCTTGCCTTCCACGGCAGCATCATAGGCGAGATAACCGGTGAACTCCTGATCACCCACCCGATAGACGATCTCTTCGGTCTTGATCTCGGCCTGGGCCGAAAGGGTCACTAGGCTCAAGGCCGCTGCCAACAGCGTTCTTTTCATGCTTGCCTCCGCTTCGGTGCTCATCGCTATCGTCACTATACCCAGCAAGCCACGGTAGTCCCCTGCTTTGCACCTGGGTGTGAAGCTTTTGTAGCAGCGGTGGAGCACCCTCCATCATCGGGCGGCATGGCACATGCCAGCGGATGCTGTATCCTGAGGCGAGAGTCGCCACAGAGACGCAAAGCGATATGCCGGCCAAACGCTTGGACGAAATCCCACTCAAGCCGGGCGCAGCGCACCCGGTTCCGGCCGTGGACCGCTGCAAGGCGCGCCGCAAGCAGCGGCTCTCGGACGCTGTCGGCTTGAGCCAGTTCGGCGTCAATCGGGTGGAACTCGACCCTGGGGTCTGGTCCACGGTGCGCCACTGGCACAGCCATGAGGACGAGTTCGTGATGGTGCTGGAGGGTGAGCTGACCCTCGTCACCGATGCCGGCGCACAGACCCTGCGTGCCGGCGACTGCGCCGGCTTTTCAGCCGGCGTCCCGGACGGACATCGGCTGGAGAACCGCTCGGACGCGCTGGCCGTCTATCTCGAGGTCGGCAGCCGCCGGCCCGAGGTCGACGAGACCACCTACCCGGACGACGACCTGATGGTGCGCCACGACGCAGAGGGACGGCAGATGTTCATGCGTCGAGATGGCACGATTATCTGCCCGGCCGATTAGCCTCGCTGTCGGAAGACTGCCGGGCCATCACAAGCGCCTGGCGCTGCTGGCCGTCGATCTGGCGGCTCATCCACCAGGCCAATAGGCCCATGGCCGGGAGCGCCAGCACAGCCAGGGTTCCCATCTTGACGAGGTCCTTCGATGCGAAGGGGGTCGCGTTGGTCGGCAGAACGAAAAGCTCGAGCAGGGTCCAAACGATCAGGGGAACGGACATCAAGCCAACCAACAGATAAGGCAAAAAGCGCATCGAAGACATCTCCATCACGATTGCGAGAAAGGGGAAGAGCGTCCCAAACCCAACGCCAGATGGGGGCGACCACAAGCGGTTCAAGCCAAATCTTGTGCACTGCAGCAAGGTGCCGCTGTGCGAATTGCCGCAGGCGATTTCTTCCATGATTTCAATGTGAAAGCTTGCTCGGCTAGTCGCGCGTTGCCAGCGACCGGCCGCACCAGGTCGTTCCGCTCGAGCCATGGTCCGAGGTCTGCAGCACTTCGCCGAAGCCGCGTGCTGTCCAGAAATGCAGCGCGCGAGGATTGGCCGCACTCGTGGCGATATGGACCGCGGGACAGCCGCGTGCCTGGGCGCTCGAAAGCCATAGGTCCAAGAGAGCGGGCCCAAGGCCGCGCCCCTGCAGCCTTGGCAGCAGGTTCATGTGGAGATGGCCAGGATAGGCGCGGACGATCTCGTCCGGCGCGCAGCGCGGATTGTGGATCATGTAGCAGCGGCGCTGATCGGCATCCCACCGCTTAGGCTCTCCCTCCGGCGGCGGGTAGCGGCGTCTCAGAGCGGGCCACCAGTCCTGCTCCAATTGTGTCTCGAAACCGCGGGTGTCCAGCGTCCCGACAATGTAGCCGCCAACACCATCGCCGTCCTCGGCGACGAAGCAGTGTTCGGGACAGAGCTTCAGGTAAGGCGCGGAGTAGATGTGGCCGAGCATCTGTGGGTCTCGATAGAGCGCAGCGGCATCGCCGCCACGGTCCCCCGTTGCCAGCGAAATGGCATAGAACGCCTCTATGTCATCGGCTGTCGCCCTTCGCAACACAAGCGCCGCCTCCCCTGACGACGGAGACGCCTCTCGCAAGGACAATCCGGCCTGCGAGTCACTCGTCACGCGGAAAACGGGCTTTCGTCTCGACCACGTTGAGGTCCATGTGATTGCGCATGAAGCGCTCGGCGGCGTCGGTTTGCGGCTCGTGGTCCCATGGCTGATGGCGGCCCTGCCGCAAGGCCTCATAGACCACCCAGCGGCGGGCCTGGCTCTCCCGCACCGCCGCATCGAAGGCAGCCATGTCCCAGCGCGCCTCCACCTGCTGCATGAAGGCGACCACTTGCGGGCCGTAGTTTGGATCTTCGGCCAGGTTCCTCCGCTCCTGGGGATCCGCTTCGAGATCGAAGAGCTGCGGCGGATCCAAGGGGCAGTGGGTGAACTTCCAGCGGCCTTCGCGGATGGCGACCAGAGGCGCGTAGGAGCCCTCCGCGGCATATTCCATCAGGACCGGCGCATCCCGCCCCTCTCCGGCGGCAAGGCCCATAAGGGAGGAGCCGTCGACGGGAAGCATGGACTCAGCTCCACCGGGGCAAGCGAGATCTGCCAGAGTCGGCGCCACGTCCAACAGCGACACCGGCGTCTCGACCCTTGTCGGCGCCAAGCCGGGCGCTGCCAGCATCAGGGGAATGCGAGCCGAGCCTTCGAAGAAGCTCATTTTGAACCAGAGGCCCCGCTCACCCAGCATGTCGCCGTGATCAGCGCAGAGCACCACCACCGTGTCGTCTGCCAGGCCACAGCGCGACAAGGCGCTGAGGATGCGTCCGATCTTCTCGTCGACATAAGAAACGTTAGCGAAGTAAGCCCGGCGGGCGCGCCGGACATCCTCGGGTCGGATCTCGAAGTTCTCGTAGTCGTTCGCCAGCAGCAGGCGCTGGCTGTGCGGGTCCTGCGCTGCAAAGGGAATCCCTTCGGTTTCAGGCTCCAGGGCCGGACAGTCTTGGTAGAGGTCCCAGAACTCGGGCCGGGCGACATAGGGGTCGTGCGGGTGGGTGAAGCTGACGGTCAGGCACCAGGGTCGCCCCTCCCCGCCACGCGCCAGGCGGTAGATCTCGGCCTCGGCGTGAAAGGCGACCTCGTCATCGAACTCCAGCTGATTGCTGGTCTCGGCGACGCCGGCGCCGGTGACCGAGCTCATATTGTGGTACCACCAGTCGATGCGCTCGCCCGGCTTGCGATAGTCCGGTGTCCAGCCGAAGTCCGCCGGGTAGATATCGGTGGTGAGCCGCCTTTCGAAACCATGCAGCTGGTCCGGGCCCACGAAGTGCATCTTACCTGACAGCACCGTCAGGTAGCCGGCGCGGCGAAGATAGTGCGCAAAGCTCGGCAGCGAGGCGGGAAACTCCGCAGCGTTGTCGTAAACACCGGTCTTGGCGGGCAGCAGCCCGGTCATGAAGGAGACGCGGGCCGGTACGCAAAGTGGGCTCGCCGTATAGCAGTTGGCGAAGCGCAGACTTCGCTCTGCCAGCGCCCGCAGGTGCGGGACGTGCAAGAAGTCCGCCGGACCGTCAGGGAAGAGCGTGCCGCTCAACTGGTCCAGCATCAGGATGAGTATGTTTGGCTGCCGCTTCATCGCGGTTCTCTTCCAGCACGACCGGCAACCGCTTGCAACGTCACTTTGCCGAGGCACCGCGTCTGCGATGCCGGACTGGCTCAGTCGATGTTGCCCTTCTCATGCTGGTCGTAGAGATAGCCGCCGAGTAGGCCGGCAACACCGCCGACTGCGGCCCCCAACGGGGTGGCCCCGGCAATTGCACCGATGGCCGCGCCGGCGCCCGCACCCAGCGCGCCGCCACTCAAGCTACGCGAAGCGGTGGTGTCGCCGCAGCCGGCAAGGCCAAGAGACAGGAACAGCACAGCGGCAAGAGAAACTGCCTTCATGTTATCGCTCCTCGGAATCCAATCATCGAAGCCAAAGAGACTGGCGGGCGCCGAGACGCCCGTCAGCGTCTCTAGCTCTCACAGGGCCACTCGTTGGCCAGTGCCCGGACGACACCGATGACGGGAATCTCGTTCATCACCATCGTATCGTTCTGCCGTTCTTCGGCCCAACGAATGAACACCAGGACGCCTTGCTCCAAGGTCGACCTGTCGGGGTAGCAGATCAGCGGCTTGAGATCCTCATGCGCGCTGACCGCATCGTGATAGTCGACGACACCGTCGAGATAGGCGATGCAGTAATGGATGGCCTCTGGGCGCTGCGGGTCGTCGCGCGGCGTCGTGCAGAGCGCATACAATTCTTGCGTGGTGGATACGAAGAACGAGGGTTCGGCCTTGGCTTGGCCAAACCAGAGCGCGGTCGCGCCCAGAGCCGCAATTCCCAGTACCGCTCGCTTGAGAGCTTTCATATGGACCTCCTTATCTCGGTTCCATCTCGTCCGACACGACATCACCACACACGCATGTGAGTGTTCATAACACAGTTCGACATTGCACAAACTGTCATCGAGCTTTCCGGCGGTCTTAGTTGAACCCGACCGGGAATCGACTGCACGACACAGTTGCGCCAACTGCATTGTACTACGCCAGAGTCGATAGCCGCGGTAGAGTCAATGGCGTGCCTCACATTGCGGCGCATTCGCCTTCCGTTACAAGCGCATGACCGGCTTGCAGGCGCATCCGCAAAGACCGCTTTTCTCGCGGCTGCGCCGTCGCCACCTATGTGATTGAGACTCCTCCGAAATGGAAACCGCGAGACCAAGACCGTGCAATCCCTCCCGCCATCCAGAATAGCGCTTCTCGCCGCTGCCCTGCTCGGCGTCCTGCTGCTACCCACGCCGCCAGCCGAGGCCGCCTGCAACGACTCGCCCGAGCCGGGGGTCGATTGGTCGCGCTGCGACAAGTCCAAGAAGCGGTTGGCCGGCGCGGAGCTTAACGGTGGTCGATTTGCCGACACGGATTTCAGCGGCAGCAGCTTGAGCGGTGCCGAACTCAGGGGGGCTGTCCTCCTACGCACAAATCTGCTGCGGACTACCCTGAATGACGCTGACCTCAGCGGTGCCGACCTGTCGAACGCGCTCGGCAGCCGCGCCAGGCTCATTGGCGCCAACCTGACGGGCGCGATCATGAACAAGGCGGAGTTCAGCCGAGCCGATCTCAGCGGCGCCAACCTCTCAGAGGCGGACCTCTCAAAAGCGGACTTCCCGCGTGCCAAGCTGACGGGAAGTAACCTCTCGAATGCGGTTCTCGTCTACGCCAATGTCTCGCGGACCCACTTTCAGCAAGCCAAGCTGGCCGGCGCCGACTTTCACGGTGCCTATACGCTGCTGACGCGTTTCGAGGGGAGCGACCTTTCTGCGACGCTCAATCTGACGCAGGAGCAGCTCGAGATCGCCTGCGGTGACGATGAGACGATCTTGCCGCCCGACTTGATCCGCCCTGCAAGCTGGCCGTGCAACGGCAGTGACGCCGAGTAGCTGAGCTTTCACGGCTGGGACAGATCGCCGCTGTGCCCTACGGCATCAGCGGCGTGATGAGGCGACGCCAATGGCAACATCGGCACCGCGAGACCGGTGCATAAAGCTCTCGACGCGGGCGCGCTCTTCCGTGGACAGACGCAGGCCGAGTTTGCTGCGCCGCCAAAGCACGTCGTCGGCCGTCATGGCCCATTCCCGTGCGGCTAGGTACTCGATTTCACGCTCATAGAGGCCGCCGCCGAAGTGCTCGCCCAGGTCCTCGGCCGTGCGCACCCCCTTGACCAACTCCCATGCCAGGGTTCCGTAGGCGCGCAGGTAGCGCCGCACCAAAGCTGCATCGAGGCTAGAGCAATGGGCCTGCAGGCGGGCCACCTCCGCCTCGAACGCGCGGACGGGAAAGTCGCCACCCGGCAAATGCGCGTCACGCGTCCAGGGCGCTCCAGCCCCCGCAAGCCAGGGTGACAGGCGCTCCAGCACCTCCTCGGCGAGGCGGCGATAGGTGGTGATCTTTCCGCCAAAGATGCTGAGCAGCGGGGGCACACCGCCTTCCGCCTCCAGCTCGAGAACGAAGTCGCGCGTGGCTTCCTGCGCAGCCGTCTTGCCATCGTCATAGAGCGGCCGAACGCCGGAGAAGGACCAGACCACATCCTCGGGCGTGACCGGCTTGATGAAGTACTCGGAGATTGCGGTGCAGAGATAGTCGATCTCGTCGGGCGTGATCGCCACCTCGGCCGGATTGCCGTGGTAGTCGATGTCCGTGGTCCCGATCAGCGTGAAATCCCGCTCATAGGGGATGGCGAAGATGATGCGGCGGTCAGGGTTCTGAAAGATGTAGGCACGGTCGTGATCGAAGAGCCGTCGTGTCACGATGTGGCTGCCCTTGACCAGGCGCACACGGGCGGCGCTGTTGAAGCGCAGCCGCTGGCCAATAACCTCGGCGACCCAAGGCCCCGCGGCGTTGACCAGGATCCGCGCCTTGGCAACCTCGTTGCGCCCCGTGACGCGGTCCTGCAGCACGAGCGACCAGTGCGAGCCGTTACGTTCCGCCGACAGCACCTCGGTGCGCGGCCGGACCGAGGCTCCGCGATCGGCCGCATCGCGCGCGGTAAGCACCACCAGGCGCGAGTCCTCAACCCAACAGTCGGAGTACTCAAAGCCCGTCTTCAGGTCACCCTTGAGCAGCGCGCCGGCCGAGTCGCGGCGAAGATTCAGCCCGCGCGAGCCGGGCAAGATCTCCCGGCCGCCGAGATGGTCGTAGAGAAAAAGGCCGAGGCGAATCAGCCACCAGGGCCTCAGCCCCTTGAGGTGCGGCAGCACGAAGCGCATCGGCCAAATGATGTGCGGTGCCGCACGCAGCAGCACTTCCCGCTCCTTTAGGGCCTCCCGCACCAGCCGGAACTCATAGTGCTCCAGGTAGCGGAGACCGCCATGAATGAGCTTGGTGGACGCGGAAGAGGTGCCACTGCCAAGATCGTCCCGCTCGGCCAGGAGGACGGACAGCCCCCGCCCAGCGGCATCGCGGGCCACGCCGCAACCGTTCACGCCGCCGCCGATCACGGCAATATCGAACATCTCACGCAACGAAACAGCTCCTCGGTTCGGCAGTCTTCGCCGCCGTGGTCACAGAGCGAAGATCACGGCTCAGTGGCAGATTGAACCATTCAACGAAGAAAATGAACAGAAAACGAAAATCTACCTGTGGAGCGACACGTCAAGTCTCTTGTGGAAACTCCAGTTGCACATCGCCCTCTCGGCAGATGCGGCGCAGGTGCAGCGGCGGCGGCTGATCGGTAACGAACGCGTCCATCTCAGCGAGTTCCGCGATGCGCATCGGCGCCGTGCGTTCCCACTTCATGGCGTCGGCGACCAGGATGTTGTGCCGGGCGTTTTCCAGGATGGCCTGCGCCACCTTCACCTCGCGGAAGTCGTAGTCGAGCAGCGCCCCGTCGCTATCGATCGCCGAGGTACCGATCACGGCGTAATCGACCTTGAACTGGCGGATAAACTCGACTGCCGCCTCGCCCAGAATGCCGCCGTCGCTCTTGCGCACCAGACCGCCGGCAACAATGACCTCGATGCCCGGACTATCATTCAATATGTTGATAACATTGGTATTATTGCTTATGACAAGGAGATCTTTGTGGCCTTGCAAAGCACGCGCGACCTGTTCGGTCGTCGTCCCGATATTGATGAACAGGGAGCAGTCGTCGGGAATCAGCGCAGCTGCGCGCTCGCCGATCCAGCGCTTGCCGTCCGCCGCCAGAACACGCCGCGCCTGATAGCCGAAGTTGGACACGCTGTGCGCCAGCACGGCCCCGCCGTGGACCCGACTGAGCACGCCTCTTTGGCAGAGCTCGTTCAGGTCGCGCCGAATGGTCTGTGGCGTTACGCCGAAGTCGTCGGCCAGCGCATCGACCCCCACCCGCCCTCGACGCCTTGCCAGGTCAATGATGCGGCTCTGCCGCGGTGTCGGCTCCATACCCGCTCCTTCGCTCAGCCATTCCCGATCAATCCTGCCATATCGCGGTGACTCAGACCTTATGGCGAAGCTGTTATTTTCGATTGACGTTCGTTTTTTTTCAAATGATAGTCGATCAAGCAAGAAATCTGGGAGGACACAATGAGACGATATCTATTGGCTGCCGTCGCCGCGGCCGCTTTGACGTCCGTCAACGGGGATGTCAGAGCGGACATGGCAGCCGCCGAACGCTGGATCGATTCCGAGTTTCAGCCCTCCGCGCTCTCCCGCGAGGAGCAGCTGCAGGAGATGGAATGGTTCATCAAGGCGGCCGAGCCCTTCCAGGGCATGGAGATCAACGTGCTGTCGGAAACCATTCCGACCCACGAATACGAGTCGAAGACGCTGACCCAGGCCTTCGAGGAGATCACCGGCATCAAGGTCAATCACCAGCTGCTCGGCGAAGGCGAAGTCGTGCAGGCAGTGCAGACCCAGATGCAGACCAAGCGCAATCTCTACGACGCCTACATCAACGACTCCGATCTGATCGGCACCCATTCGCGCCTTCAGCTCGCCGTCAACCTGAGCGATTGGATGGAAGGCGACGGCAAGGACGTCACCAACCCAATGCTCGATGTCGACGACTTCATCGGCAAAAGCTTCACCACCGGCCCCGACGGGAAGCTCTACCAGCTGCCCGATCAGCAGTTCGCCAACCTCTACTGGTTCCGTAAGGACTGGTTCGACCGGCCCGAGATCAAGAGCCAGTTCGAGGAGATCTACGGTTACGAACTCGGCGTGCCGCGCAATTGGTCGGCCTACGAGGACATCGCGGAGTTCTTCACCGAGCACGTCAAGGAAATCGACGGCGTGCGGGTCTATGGCCACATGGACTACGGCAAACGCGCCCCGGACCTCGGCTGGCGCATGACCGACGCCTGGCTTTCCATGGCCGGTGCCGGCTCGCAAGGCCTGCCGAACGGCGTGCCTGTCGACGAGTGGGGCATCCGCATGGAGGAAGGCACCTGCAACCCGGTCGGCGCCTCGGTCACCCGCGGCGGTGCCGCCAACGGCCCGGCTGCGGTCTATGCTATCCGCAAATGGGACGAGTGGCTGCGCAAGTACGCCCCTCCGGGTGCCGCCAGCTACGACTTCTATCAGTCGCTACCGGCTCTCTCGCAAGGCAACGTGGCCCAGCAGATCTTCTGGTACACCGCCTTCACCGCTTCCATGGTCAAGCCTCAGAGCGAGGGCAACAACACCGTCGATGCTGAGGGCAATCCCCTTTGGCGCATGGCCCCCTCGCCCTATGGCCCCTATTGGGAAGACGGTCAGAAGCTGGGCTATCAGGACGCAGGCTCCTGGACTCTGTTCAACTCGACCCCGGTCGACCGTCGTAAGGCTGCTTGGCTCTACGCTCAGTTCGTTACCTCCAAGACGGTCGATGTGAAGAAGAGCCACGTGGGCCTGACCTTCATCCGCGACAGCACGGTGAACCACGAATCCTTCACCGAGCGGGCGCCGAAGCTCGGCGGTCTGATCGAGTTCTATCGCTCGCCCGACCGCGTGCGCTGGAGCCCGACCGGCGTCAACGTCCCCGACTATCCCAAGCTGGCGCAGATCTGGTGGCAGCAGATCGGTGACGTGAACTCCGGCGCCTTCACGCCGCAGGAAGCCATGGACCGCCTGGCCAGCGAGATGGACCAGGTAATGGCCCGCATGCAGACCGCCGATGAGCGTGCCGGCACCTACGGCGGTTGTGGTCCGCGGCTCAACGAGGAGCGGGAAGCATCCTACTGGCTCGAGCAGCCGGGCTCGCCCAAGGCCAAGCTGGCGAACGAGAAGCCGCAAGGCGAAACGATCGCCTACGACGAGCTGATCCAGCAGTGGGGACAAGGCGAATAGGGTTTCAACCTGCCTAACCACCTGGCCGGGGAGGGCCTCCCACCCTCCTCGGCCTTTCGTTTCCCGTTGCACCGTCGCTATGCTTTCAACCGTTCGCGGCCGTGCCGCGTCAGAGAAGTTGCCCGATGACGCTTGAACTCAAGGGAGTCTCAAAACGTGTGGGCGGCGAGGTCCACATCTACGAGACCTCCCTGGCCCTGACGGAGAGCGGCTTCAACATTCTCCTCGGCTCGACGCTGGCCGGAAAGACCAGCCTCATGCAGCTCATGGCGGGCCTTGAGCGCCCGGCCTCCGGGGAGATCTGGTTCGACGGCAAGAACGTGACCGGTGTCTCGGTGCAGCAGCGCAACGTCTCGATGGTGCACCAGCAGTTCATCAACTACCCGAACCTCAGCGTTTTCGAGAACATAGCCTCGCCCCTGCGCGTCGCCCGGCTGCCGAGCCAGGAGATCACCCGCAGGGTCGAAAGCGTCGCCGACTTGCTGCGTCTCTCGCCAATGCTCAAGCGCAAGCCGGCAGAGCTCTCCGGCGGTCAGCAGCAGCGCACCGCCCTGGCGCGGGCGCTGGTCAAGGACTCCGACCTGGTGCTGCTCGACGAGCCGCTCGCCAACCTGGATTTCAAGCTGCGCGAGGAGCTGCGCGACGAGCTGCCCCGACTCTTCGCCGACCGCGGCTGCACCGTGGTCTATGCCACGACCGAGCCGGCCGAAGCCCTGCTGCTCGGCGGCCACACGGCGACCCTCTACGAAGGCCGAGTGACGCAGTTCGGCGAGACGTCGCGAATCTACCGCGCGCCGAAGGACCTCGTCAGCGCTCGGGTCTTCTCCGACCCGCCGATCAACACCGCGGCCGTTGAGCGGCAGGGCGACACCATTGTACTCAACGACCAGGTGCGCTGGCCGGCCAATGGTCTCGCCATGCCCGACGGCCCCTACACCGTCGGCATCCGCCCACATCACCTGACTCCGAGGGCTGCGGGAGCAAATGCCGTTCAGGTCAGCGGCCAGGTGCAGGTCACCGAACTGAGCGGCTCCGAGAGCATCATCCACTTCGATCTCGAGGGCCTCAGCTGGGTTTCGCAATCCCACGGTATTCACCCCCACGAGGTCGGTGAGGAAGCGAGCTTCTTCATCGACACCACGCACTGCCTCTATTTCGGCCCCGACGAGGCCCTGGTGGCATGACGGCTGCTGCGACAACGAGGGAGCGCCGCTAATGGCCCGCATCGGCCTACGCCAGCTGCGCCACAGCTATCTGCCGAACCCGAAGAACGAGGCGGACTGGGCGCTCAAGCAAATCGACATCGATTGGTCGGACGGCGGCGCCTATGCCCTGCTCGGTCCCTCGGGCTGCGGCAAGACCACCTTGCTCAACCTGATCTCCGGCCTGCTGCAGCCGACCGAGGGGCGCATTCTGTTCGACGACGTGGACGTCACCGGAATGCCCCCGGACCAGCGCAACATCGCGCAGGTCTTCCAGTTTCCCGTCGTCTACGACACCATGACGGTTTACGAGAACCTGGCCTTCCCCCTGCGCAATCGCGGCGTGGCCGATGAGGAGATCGACGCCCGCGTGCGGGAGATCGCCGATATGCTCGACCTCACCGCCACCTTGGGGCGCCGCGCGGCCGGCCTGACGGCGGATGGCAAGCAGAAGATCTCGCTCGGCCGTGGCCTGGTGCGCCCCGACGTCAACGTCATCATGTTCGACGAGCCGCTCACCGTCATTGACCCGCACCTCAAGTGGCTGCTGCGCTCCAAGCTGAAGGAGCTGCACCAGAAGGTGCGCACCACAATGATCTACGTGACCCACGACCAGACCGAGGCGCTTACCTTCGCCGACCAGGTGGTGGTTATGCAGGAAGGGGTGGTGGTGCAGGTCGGCACGCCGGTCGAGCTCTTCGAGCGACCGCAGCACACCTTCGTCGGACATTTCATCGGCTCGCCGGGCATGAACCTGCTACCGGCGGAGCTGCGCGAGGGCGCCGCCTGGTTCGACGGCCAACGCATCGACACCGCCCGCGCGCCCGGTGCGGCGGAACCCGGCGCGCGCATCGAGATCGGCGTCAGGCCCGAATTCATCAGCCTCGATGACACCGGTGTGCCTGCCCAGATCGTTAAGGTCAGCGATGCCGGTCGCTACCGCATCGTCGAGACGCGCTGCGGCGCAACCCGCGTCAACCTCCTGGTCGGTGAAGGTATCCCCGTGCCGGCCGACAGGGCCTTTCTGCGTTTCGACCCGGACCACACCCAGGTCTACGCCGACGGCTGGATCGTGAACTGAGGGGCGGGCCATGGCAGTCAGAACGACAAATCAAAAGGCTTGGCTCTTCGTTCTGCCGGTCTTCCTGCTGGTCGCCTTCAACGCCCTCATCCCGCTGATGACGGTTGTGAACTACTCGGTGCAGGAGACCTTCGGCGACAACGTCTTCTTCTGGGAAGGCCTGCGCTGGTATCAACAGGTGCTGCACTCGGAGCGCTTCCACGACGCGCTGCTCCGGCAGCTCGCCTTCTCCTTCATCATCCTTGCGATCGAGGTGCCGCTCGGCATCTACATCGCTCTCAGAATGCCGCGTAAAGGCCCCTGGGTTTCTGTCTGCCTGGTCTTGATGGCGCTGCCGCTGCTCATCCCCTGGAACGTGGTGGGCGCCATGTGGAACATCTTCGCCCTGCCCGACATCGGGCTGCTGGGCCGCGCCATCAACGGTCTCGGCATCGACTACAACTACACGCAAGAGCCCTTGGCGGCCTGGTTCACCGTCGTCCTCATGGACGTCTGGCACTGGACCTCGCTGGTCGCGCTGTTGTGCTACGCCGGGCTCTGCGCCATTCCCGACGCCTACTACCAGGCGGCCAAGATCGACGGGGCCCGCCCTTGGGCAGTGTTCCGCTACATTCAGCTGCCCAAGCTGAAGCGGGTGCTGACCATCGCCATCCTGCTGCGCTTCATGGACAGCTTCATGATCTATACAGAGGTCGTGACGCTGACCGGCGGCGGGCCCGGCAATGCCACCACCTTCCTTTCCATCGACCTGGTCAAGATCGCGCTCGGCCAGTTCGACCTTGGCCCCGCAGCGGCCATGTCGCTGATCTACTTCCTGATCACGCTCCTGGTCTGCTGGGTCTTCTATACCCTGATGATGCGAAACGAGGCCGACTGATGCCGCGCCTGAGAGGTCTCCCCCTCATCCTCTACATCATCTTCCTGATGCTGCCGATCTATTGGCTCTTGAACATGTCGTTCAAGACGACCAACGAGATCCTCGGCGGCTTCTCCCTCTGGCCACACGAGTTCACCCTCGACAATTATCGGGAGATCTTCACCGACCCGACCTGGTACAGCGGCTACATCAACTCCATCACCTACGTGGTGATGAACACGGTGATCTCGATCACCGTCGCCTTGCCCGCTGCCTACGCCTTCTCGCGCTACCGCTTCATCGGCGACAAGCATCTCTTCTTCTGGCTGCTGAGCAACCGCATGGCGCCGCCGGCGGTCTTCGCCCTGCCCTTCTTCCAGCTCTACTCCGCGGTCGGCCTCTTCGACACGCCCTTCGCCGTGGCGCTGGCGCACTGCCTCTTCAACATCCCGCTCGCCGTCTGGATCCTAGAGGGCTTCATGTCCGGCGTGCCGCGGGAGCTGGACGAGACCGCCTACGTCGACGGCTATTCCTTCCCGCGCTTCTTCTTCAAGATCTTCATCCCCAACATCTCGTCGGGCATCGGCGTGGCGGCCTTCTTCTGCTTCATGTTCTCCTGGGTCGAGCTCTTGCTGGCCAAGACCCTGACCGCGGTCGAGGCCAAGCCGATCGCCGCCACCATGACCCGAACAGCCAGTACCTCGGGCTACGAGCTCGGCCTCTTAGCCGCCGCCGGGGCGCTCACCATTATCCCCGGCGCCATCGTGATCTATTTCGTGCGCAACTACATCGCCAAGGGCTTCGCCCTCGGCCGGGTGTGACGGAAGCGGAAGGAGCAACCTGAGATGTCGCTCAGCTGGATGGCCTGGACCTGGCCCACCGCCGCCTTCTTTTGCTTCATCGCGCTTTGCCTGACCAGCATGATCGTCTGGGAGCTGCGCTCGCCCGGCGGTGCCCCGCGGCGCGGAGCGCTGGGCCTGGTCACCACCCGCGGCGACCGGCTGTTCATCTCCCTGCTCGGCTCGGCGCTGATCTTCCTGGCCTGGCTCGCGGTCATGGGCACCCCGCTCTGGGGCGGCCTGGCCATCGCGCTGATCTACGCCGGTTCGGTCTTCCGCTGGGTTTAGACGGCGTCTCGTTGAACCGCGAACGAGCACCGTCCATATAGACACCGACTCTCTATTGCGAGGCCGGTCATGACCCGCCGAGACCTGCTGAAAGCGGCTCTGCCCGCCCTTGCATTCACCAGCTTTCCGCACAAGCTGCCATCTGCCGACGATTGGCCCGATGCCTATCTCGCGGAAACACCATATCTCGATATTCAGTCGCCGCACATCAGGGACACCGCAGCTCAGTTAACGGCGCCTGTGCAGAGCGATCGCCAGGCAGCTCTCGCCATCTTCACCTTCGTGCGCGACCAGATTCCCTTCGGTTTCGCGAGCGGCTTCTGGGATCAGACGGCCTCAGACGTGCTGGCCGTCGGCCGTGGCTACTGCATGACGAAATCGACGCTCTTCGTCGCACTCTTGCGCGCCAGCGGCATTCCCGCCCGACAGGTCTTCGTCGATATCGATGCCGCCGTGCTGGAGGGATTGATAGACCCCGGCACGACATTCGTCGACCATGCCTACAGCGAGGTCTTTCTGGATGGTGCCTGGCGATCCACGGATGCCTACATCGTCGACACGGCGCTTTTTGAACCGGCCCAAGCCCGCGTGATCGCGGAGGAAAAAACGATGGGTTACGGCGTGCATGCCACTGGCAGCAGCTCTTGGGACGGGCTGACCCCGACGTACGCTCAGTACAACATGAACGACCCTCGCCCACTGGGCAGCAGACGATGGGGACTCTATCAAGACGTCGGCGCCTTCTACGCCGAGGCGGAGCAGCCGTGGAACCGGCTCAATGCCATCGCGCGATTCGGCTTTAGCTTATTCGCGGCCCAGGCCAACGGCGCGGCAAAGCGGCTTAGGCAAGGACGGAGCGATCGTGCCGCCGACACGGCCGCCACGCCACGGCAGCAAGGACCGCTCCGATAACCTCACTGCAGAGGCGCTAGGCCTGAGCTTGCCGAGCATATGGGCCTGCATCGGCTCGGTTTTGCGCTGGACTTGGTTTGGCCGCGCGCCGGCCAGCTGAGCGGCCAGCCCCACAGCAAAACGCTCCTTCCTCGCGTGCTCTCCGTGTTGTGCATGGCTGCTGCGACCCAATGTGGCTATGGTCAAACATCGGAGTCAGGTCGTTCGTTCGGATGTTTGGAGCCAAAGAGCCTTACAAGGAGGTCCGGCGGGGCCTGGAGCCGCTTTTCCCACGCCTTTGGCGGTACTGCCTTGTGTTGACCGGCAGAAAGGACCGTGCGGATGACTTGGCCCAAGCAGCCTGCTTGAGAGCCTTGGAGAAGGCAGAGCAGTTCACGCCGGGAAGCAAGCTCGATCACTGGGTTTTTCGCATTGCGCAACGGCTTTGGCTGAACGAGCTGCGCCGGCAAGCGGTGCGCCAGGGCGGAGGCCTGGCTTCGGTAGAGGACATCGATCTGCCGGACAGGAAATCGGATCCGGAAGCGAATTTATTGGCGCGTGAAGCATTATCGGAAGTGATGGCCCTGCCCGAGGCGCAACGTGTCACAGTGCTCCTCGTCTACGTGGAAGGTTACAGTTACAAAGAAGCGGCAGAGATCTTGGAGATACCGATCGGTACGGTCATGAGCCGCCTGGCAGCCGCCCGCGCGAAACTGGGGGGCAGGATGAACCGGAGACGCGAAGCCGGATGAGCGATCCGCGGACCATCAGCGACGAAGAGCTTACGGCCTACCTGGATGGCGAGGTGGAACCTGCGGCCCGCGCGGAGATCGAGCGCGCGCTAGCCCAGGACGCTCAACTCAGGGCCAGGTTGGACGCTTTGTCGCTCGACAAGGCTCCGCTTCAAGAGGGGCTGGATGCCTTGCTTGCCAGCGCCCCGCAACCGCCAAGTTGGGAGGAGGCTGAGGCCGCTTTCGCCGAGCAAGAGCGGCCCGGCCGCTACGGCTGGCGGCGCACAGCGGTCGCGGCAGCCTTGGCGCTCGTCATCGGTTTCGGCGGCGGAGTCCTGTTCGGTGGCGGCAGCGAACCCGGTTGGCAGGACTATGTCGCCAGCTACCATGCGCTGTACTCCAACAGCACGCTTGCCTATTTCGATCAGCCTGAAGCGTTGGCGGAGGCAGAGTTGGCGCGCGTGTCCTCGGCGATCGGCAAGTCAATCGAGCTACCGGTCCTGGCGTACCCGGAACAACTCGACTACAAGCGCGCGCAAATCCTGAGCTTCGAAGGCCGGCCGCTCATCCAGCTGGCGTTCCTAACCGAAGTCGGAACACCGATCGTCCTCTGCATCATCCCGTCGAACGGTGCCGATGAGAGTGCCGTCCGCCTGACCGAGATGGAAGGCATGAGCGCCGCCGTCTGGTCCAAGGGCGGCTACGAGTTCATCTTGATCGGTGGCCAAGACGACACGTTGATCGCTGAAGCTGCCGCCCTCTACGCCGAGCGTATCTGATTGGCTGGACGCCAATCTAGTCCCCCAACGGCCCTCCATAACGGCACTGCTCTTCCGTTCCTTGCGGCCATTCGAGTTGCGCTTCCTTCCCTTTCATCCAGAAGACGACGCCGGAAGAACCCACGTAGCGCACGCCGGACCCGGAGCGACGCTGGATGGCCGTCGTGCTTTCCTCATCTCGAACGAGACTGACGGTCTCCGGCTCAGTCTTGAAAGCAGTCACATACAGCTTGGTGTTCTGTTCGCCACAGCTCCAAACCTCGCGCCGCGTCACCTCGGCGCAGAAGGAGTACCGCGGTTCTTTCTCTCCGTTGACCAGGAGATAGTAGGCGGCCTCCCCTTTCCAGATTTCCAACCAGCCGGGCGCGCCGTCCTGCATGGGCACAGGCGACCGCTCGCGCCCGAACAGCACGGCGATATGAAAGTCAGCGGGTGTCCGCACGCCAAAGAAGGAATAGGACGTTAGAAGGTCGCGATAGATCTCGCCTCCGGCCGTGACCTCGGCCGTGCCGTCCGCGGCAATCTCCACCGCAAAACCGGAGTCAGGCGTTCTACAGTCCTCGGCGTAGAGACCGCTGCCGGCCTCGCCGGCCGTGGCGATCCTCACGCCCAGGAGCAACAGAACGATGATGGCAGCGCGCAGGAGCATGGGGACTATGTCTGGCTGATGCTATCCAGCTCACCAAGTGTTACGGCCTATACCCGCTGGAAGTTGACGAGATGGCCGCCGCTATTGACCTCGGCCTCCGCGAGAAAGTCTCCGTCGAAGCGCAGCGTGGCTTTGATCGGCCCATCGTCGAAGTCCGCCTCCAAACGCCAGCGGCTGTTGCCGAGATCTGTCACCTGGAGCGCCGAGGACTCTCCGCTTCGCGCGTTGATCACGTTCGGTGCGGTCAGCGCAGCGGCGACCCAGAAGCTGTCGCTGGTCACCGTATCATTGGGCGCCGTCCAGTCGGACAGGCCCTGACGAACGCGGAAGCCATCGTCCGTCGCTTGCCCCTCGACCTCGAAGTGCTCGCCATCCTCTATGGTCTTCGAGCGCAGGGACTTGAGGGTGAAGCCATTCCAAACCTCGGTGCTGTTGTGGTCCAGCTCGTAAGCGGTGGTGAAGAGGATCTTCACCTTCAGCTTGGTGCGATACGCAACGACCACATGCCCGGCGTCATCATGCTGTCGTATCGAAACAGTCTGCTGACCGATATCCTGGTCCCCGTAGGAGACCTTGTAGGTCAGCTCAACCCCCTCGGCTGGCAAAGGGTCCTGTACGGCTGCCTGCAAGACCCGGGGGCCGAGCGCCGTCAGAACCGCCATGCCTGCGGTAAAGTTGCGTCTTTTCATTAAACCTACCCCTCTTTCTCCTCGGCAGCATAGCTGGCTGGACGGGCGAGAAAAGGCGATTTGCCCCGACCGGGCCAGCGGTCTACAGCACTGTCGCAGGCTTCTGCCAAGAGGCCCTCATCTCTTCACGCGCGCTGCAGGACGGGTACCCCTTATCCCGTTTTACACGAAATCCCCGGGCCCACCACAAGACCATGGACCACCAGCCGGCAAACAACCTTCTGATCTTCGACTTCGACGGCGTGGTTGCCGACAGCGAGGTCGTCGCAAACGACGTCCTGGCGAAGGCGGTTTCCGAGCTTGGGGTGCCCACCAGCCTGGAGGACTCCTACAGTCGCTATATGGGCAAACGCTTCCCGGAAGTGCTGACCGAGATTGAACGGGTCACGGGCCGCCCGCTGCCGGATGACTTCCCACAAACGCTGCAGACCAGGACACTCGCGGCCCTGGGCCGGGAGTTGAAGGCTGTGACCGGGTTCCACGATTATCTCGCCGCTTTTCCGGAGCCCAAGCGCTGTATCGCCTCGTCGTCGTCGCCGGACCGTTTGGCCCTCTGCCTAGAGGTGCTGGGCCTGCGCGACCAGTTCGAGCCTCACATCTACAGCGCCAGTCTGGTTGCCCGCGGCAAGCCGGCACCGGATATCTTTCTCCATGCGGCCGAACAGGTCGGCGTCGCACCGTCACGCTGTCTCGTCGTAGAGGACAGCCCCACCGGTGTGGAAGCGGCCATTGCCGCCGGCATGACCGTGATCGGCCTGCTCGCCGCCTCTCACATCCAGGAGGGCCACCCTGCCCGCCTGGCCGCCGCCGGCGCTCACCATGTCGCCGAGAGCTTTGCCGAAGCGGAGGCTATCACACGGCGCTGGCTGACCGGTCGGCTTGAAGGCCCTCAAGGCTGCTGACAGAACGCTGTCAGCAGACCTTCGCTAAGTCGCACTGCGGCACACGAACAAGGCGAAGGGCGGCAAGAGTGATCCCTGCGACGGCAAACGACGGGCGGATAATCGGCGGCCTGCTCGTCATTGGCTCCGCACTCATGTTCAGTCTCTCCGGCGTGCTCACCAAGGCTATCACCGCCGACGTCTGGACCATCGTCTGCTGGCGCGGACTGATCGGTTCTCTTGCCATCGCGGCCTATGTCGCCTGCCGTCGGAATGGGGCCTCTTTGGCCAACGCCTTCCGTCTTGGCCCCGAAGGCTGGCTGCTGGCAGCCGTCGGTAGTCTCGCCAGCCTTGCCTTCATTTATGCCTTCAAGCTGACCTACGTGGCCAACGTCGCCGTCATCTATGCCACCGCGCCTTTCATCGCCGCGGCGTTGGGGTGGTGGCTGCTGCGCGAAGCTCTCTCCTTGCAAACGCTGCTCGCCGGCCTGCTTTCCCTTGTGGGCGTGACTGTGGTCGTGGCCGGAGGGCTTGGCTCCTTCAGCCTTGCCGGGGACCTTATGGCCGTCGCCATGACTTGTGGCAGCGCGCTTTACATGGTGCTGATTCGTCGCTTACGCGGTGTCTCGGTCGTCTGGGCCGGCGGGGCGTCGGCCTTGCTGCTGTTCTTCGCCAGTTTGCCGATAACGGCACCCTTAGACATCTCGGCCCAAGATGCGCTGCTCCTGACACTCTTCGGGCTATCGTTCGCTGCGGCGGTGGTCCTCTGGACCGAGGGAACGCGGCGCATCCCGGCGGCCGAGTCGGGCCTGCTTGGGACCGCCGAGACTCCCTTTGCCATTATCCTCGCGGCAGTCCTTCTTGCGGAGCTTCCGCCGGACGCCAGCTTGGCCGGTGGAGCGATCGTCTTTCTCGCGGTCTTTGGCCACGCTGCCATGCAAGCCGCTTCCGGCAGCCGACCGGCACGATCAGACTAGCGTTCGTTGGCAGCGTCTTCCGCTGCCTATCAGCCCGCCTGCAGGGCGCAGCCTTCCAGGGTTACCCGGTGCATGTAGCGGCGGTGGCCGTGGTAGTCGTTGATCGCCTTGTGCCAGGTCGCCCGGTTGTCCCACATGGTGATATCCCCGGCCTGCCAACGTACCCGGCATTGGAACTCGGGCCGCATGCAGTGTTGAAACAAGATGTTCAGCAGGCCGTCGGACTCGGCTTGCGTGAGGCCGTCTATCCGCGTCGTGAAGACGGGATTGACATAGAGACCTTTGCGCCCGGACAGGGGGTGCACGATGACCACGGGGTGCAGTGCATCCTGGATCGCCAAAGCCGCGTTGCCGAGGCGCCCGCTCTTCACCGATTCGGTGTCGGCCTGGCTCTCGCCAAAGGTATGACGCGAGGAATGCCAGGCATAGAGGCCGCTTAAGAGCTCCTTGAAGCGGTCCGACAGGGCGTCATAGGCCGCGGCCATGGAGCAAAAGACCGTATCGCCGCCGTAGGCCGGCGTTTCGATTGCGTGCAGAATTGAGCCCAAAGCCGGCGAATTGTCATAGGAGTGATCGGTGTGCCAACCCTCCCCGATCACTTCTCTTTGGTCGGGCTCCTTGAGGACGACGGCGATCTCCGGATGGCTGTCGAGCTTTTGGAAGAAGCGGTTGACGTTGATCGGGCCCCAGCGCCGGGCGAACGCCAAGTGCTCGTCGGGTGTCAGCTTCTGGTCGCGGATGACGATGACCGAATGCTCGATGAAGGCGGCCTGAATCGCCTCGAAGTCGTCGTCGCGCCGCACGTCCGCGCCAATCAGCTCCGCGCCAAGCTCTCCCGTGAGAGGAACAACCTCCATTGCCGCCTCCATGCCAGCCTTACTTCCGAGAGAGCAAGACTACGGCATTTGCGAGCGATGGGAAATCGCCGGAAGCGGCGAAAAACGGCTTCGCCTTACGATTCAGGATGTGGTGGCGAAAAGGTGGATGAGAAACCCTGCGGTAATCATGGCCATGGCCATTGTCGCGCGCGTCATACTAAAGCCCCCAAAGCGCGGTTCACGGTGATGCAAGCTGTACCGCATTCACGTGCCCGCTCAGTGATCCACTTCACATTTGTGTCGATTAATGTCTGCCCATGCGGTTTGCACTGACGAAACTCGGATTCGAAGCACTAAGACGTAGCCAGGCGATAGCCGCGACCACGGATCGTCGTGATCAGCTTGCGCTCGAACGGATCGTCGATCTTGACGCGCAGCCGGCGAATGTAGACGTCGACGACATTCGTCAGCGGGTCCTGATGGGCGCCCCAGACGTTCTGAAGGATGCGAGCGCGGCTCAAGACCTTGCCTTGCTCGAGCATAAGGAACTCCAAGAGTGCGTATTCGAGCGAGGTCAGCTCCAGCTCCACGCCGGCACGGCGCACCACCAGCGCCTCGCGATCAAAGCTCAAATCGGCGGCGACAAGGGTTGTCTCGTTGGGCGTCCGGGTGGCAGAGCGGGCACGTTGCGGCAACGTCTCCAAGCGCGCCAGGAGCTCGTCGAAGGCAAACGGCTTCGTGAGATAATCGTCCGCTCCCATGCGAAGGCCCCGGACGACGTCTTCCGTGGTGTCGAGCGCAGTCAGTATAATGACCGGTGTCGTATTGCGCTCCATACGCAGGGTCCGGCAGAGCTCGCAGCCATCAAGCATGGGAAGCATCAGATCGAGAATGATCGCATCCCAGGCCTTCGCCCGTGCCCTTTCCAGCCCAAGCTGGCCGTTGCTGGCAACCTCGACAGTGTGCCCTTCGGCGCGCAGACCGCGATCGAGGAACTCGACGATCCGCGGGTCATCCTCGATTAGGAGTAGGTTCATAGACTCGCGTGCCTCACCGGAAGCTGCGCTTGATCGCCGGCCGCCTCGCTCTCCACATCCAGCGCCGGGAAGCTGGCGCGGATGGCCAGTCCGTCACCGTAGGCTTGGTCGATCCAGATGCGGCCGCCGTGTGCCTGAACCAACGATCTGGCGATCGGCAGGCCCAAGCCGCCGCCGCTTGTCCGCTGCTCTTCCGAGAGCCCTGAGCCACGGTAGAAGCGCTCGAAGACCCAAGCTTGCTCGCCCTCGGGGATGCCTGGCCCGTTGTCTTCGACGCTGAGCTGCCAGCAGTCGTCGATGCGCAACACGAGAACGCGAACCGCCCGCCCGGCGGAGGCATGCTCGATCGCGTTGGAGACAAGGATACACACGAGCTGCGCAACCCTCTCCTCGTCTCCTTCGATCAAGGCTGCCTCTGCGGGAAGCTCGATCTCGGCTTCGACCGCATTAAGGTCCAAGGTGGCATGCATGTGATCGAAGCCGGCTCGCACCGCGTCTCTGAGATCGAAGACATGGAGCCTTAGGTCGAGCACGCCGGCCTGCTCGCGCGCGATCAGAAAGATATCGTTGACGAAGCGCGTCAGCTGCCCGGAGATCTCGACGATGCGCTGCAAAGCATAGCGATAGCCGGCTTCCCGGTCGGACCGAGCGCGGAGCGCCACTTCCGCTTCGCCGCGCAACGCCGTGATCGGTGTGCGCAGCTCATGGCCGATATCGGCGAAGAACTCGCGCCGCGTGGCATCTCGACGCTTCAATTCGGCATTGGCGGCAAACAGCTCGCGTGTCCGCTCCGCCACCCGCAGCTCCAAGGATGCCCTGGCGCCTTCGAGCGCCTCGCGCTGTTGCAGGAGCTGTTGCGCCATCAAATTGAAGCGTTGCGAGAGAGTTGCGAACTCATCCTGGCCGGAAATGGGGATCTGATGGTTGAGCTCGCCTCTGGCAAAGCACGCAGCGCCGGCTTCAAGCTTCACGAGGCTGCGCCGAAGACGCAGCACCAACGAGAGAATGACCAGCCCGGCCGCGCCAAGCGCTATGGCCACCGCCGCGATCGATAGCCAGGTGACGGTGCGGTTCCAAAGCTCGATGTCGCTCAGCGCATCGGTAAGCTCGCCTTGCTCATCGGCGATCCCGGCCTCGATCAGGCGATCGATGCGACCGTCGATGCGGGTCTCCAGGCTCTCGCCGAGAAATGCCGCCGCCTCCTCGCTCTGCCCCAGGCTTAGCAGACGTTCCGTCGCTCGGATATCGCCGAAGGCAAGGGCAAGCTCCTCGCGCAGCTCTCTTACGCGCACCTCGTCGCTCGGCGATTCGCGAGACCTGAGACCGATCCGCTTCTCCTCTTCTACGAGCAAAATGATCTCTTCCAGGATCCGTTCGATGCGCTGCTTCGCGGTTTCAAGATCGAAGGTCAAACGCCCATCATCGCTGAGCAGGTCACGGCGAGCCTGCTTGAAGGTGCGAAATATCTCCCCGGAGAGTTGCAGATAACCGCCGAGCTCCTGATAGGCGAGACTGGTGCGGTCGTGGTTGTAGAGGACGCGGTTGGTGTTCCAGAGCGACAGTCCCGCGCCCGCCACGATAACAATCGCCAGCAGCCCGATGCACAGTGAGATTGTCGTGCGAACCTGCATGCGGGGAATGTAATTGCCAGCGCTCTACTTGGCCATCTGTCGTAGATGAACGGCAGATTAACTGCGCCCGGATCACTGGGCCAAAGCCGACGGATGACAGGGACTTAACGGCTGCCGGACCAGCCACATGAATGCCAGATGACGCCGCGATGAGCAGGAGATGAGCGCCACATTAGCTTTCCGTTATTTCCCTTCTCTCGTCGTCGATCTGCCTGTAGCTCACAACAGTAAACGATAAAAGGTGTCCTCGATAAAGGCGCAAGGGCTTGAGAATGACGCTCAAGCACCAAGGCGAGACAGAAGCGGGAGTGCGCTTGCCAGCTGGATCATCAGAAATCTGGACGCCATTCAAGCATGCACAAGGACGATAGTTCGGATATGGCAGTGCTCCTTCCGAGGCTGCTGCGCTTTGCCCTTGTTCTCGGCGGAAGCCGACGTGACGCAGAACGCCTGGTGGAGGCTGCCTGCCAGGAAGTTGGCAGCGAAGCGGATTGCGACAGCGCGGACACTCGGCTCGATCGCCGTCTGTTCAGCCTCGTTTACGAGATGTGGGCCTATCGCTGGCAGAGCGGCGATCCCATCCCTGCTTGGGAGCCCTCGCCAAAGGTACAGAAGAACGGGTCCGGCACACCCCGTCACAGCCAACAAACGCCGATAGACGACATCAGGCATAAGACGGCCGAACTGACCACGACAGAACGGGCCGTGCTTGCGTTGGTCGTGATCGATGGGCGCTCTTACAGCGAGGCGGCGGCCATTCTGTCATTGGAAGTGCACGCTCTCGCGACCCTCCTCTACAGCGCGCGCATGCGGCTGGTCGACACGCTGTAGCGGGTTGGAGCCACCTCGTCTCGGCCCGGGCCGGCTGGCAGATCCCCACCCCCGCCAATCGGCCGGCGGGGAACAGGAAGCGCTGCGTCCGATCCGCGAGACCAGGTCCAGGCGCAGTTCTAGCGAAACCCCATCTTTTGAAAGCGCTCCACCAAGCCCGCGAACTCTCGCTCGTGCGCTTCGATCGGAAGATCCTCCACATCGATCGTGGTGCCGCCTACGACACCGGCCGCAACCGGACCGGCAGCTGATCTTTCCGAAACGTAGCGGAACGTGCCGTCTGGTTCGCGCACCACCGGCTCGTGCAGGATAGGAAGGAAGTATGAGAGCCCCGCGGGCAGTTGAACCACAAACCCGAAGCGCTTGGCAAAACGTGGGACGAATGCAGCCAACATCCGACTGTAGACATCGCGCAGCGTTTTCGCCTCGCGCGCCTCGGCTACTCTGGAAATGAGAGCGATCCCATCGACGAACTGGTTCCGCTCGATGCCCGACGCAAACATCCTTAAGCGGCTCTGGCCTTCGATATTCGGGTCAGGCTGCGGGGAGTCGGTCTCGAGACGTCCCCGAACCTGTCGCAGGAGTTCGTAAAAGGGCTCAAGGCGAGCCAGAACCGGCGCCTCAAAGTCCTCGGGGAAACGGATGCGCACAACATCCTTTGCTGACGCGCCCTCCGGAGAAAAGACGGCCATTACATCCTCTAGCGGAATCGAAAGTGCTGCGGAGACAGCTGCGCGGCAGGAGTCGGACTGGTCGGCCATCACATGAAGATCGTGCTCAATATCCAAGAGCGCCCGGGACTGATTTTCCGGGTGTATCAGATGGCCAATCATGGGGCGAAGGCTCGCATCCTTCACCAGTTCCCGCGCGGCGAGGCCGGCGCAATTGACCACAACGGGCGTTGTTAGCTCTCTCAAGTCGCCTACGCGAACGCCGCGTAGGACCCGAACACCGCGACGTACATTCACATCAAGCAAGTGCCGCATCAGAAGCGGCACGTTCATGAAGAAGATGCGGTGCAGGAATACGTCGTGACGGGCATTGCCAATGCGCATAGACCCCGGCAGACCGTGCGGCACGTAACCAAGGTCGACAAGCGACGGCATGGGGTCCCGCTCGGACGAAAACAGCGATAGAAGCTCGATATCGAATGTCTCGAATTCTGGCGCCGGAGCGACGCCGCGGGCGATCTGATGGTAGAATGAAAAGGACTCGACGAGCAGCTGGACGTCCGGTTCCCCACCGATGGAAAACGGCTCGAACAGGCCGCCCGCATTGTGGCTCGTGAGGTCTTCCAAACGTTCAGCCACAACCGTGATCGTACCGATGTGACCGGGATTTCGCTCGCGGTACTCCGAAATCGCATAGGCAGCGAAAAGGCCGATAACCCCGCCGCCGAGGATGGTCACGTCGCGGGACGGGGTTTCAACGCCCTCGAAATGCCGGAGCGCCAATTCGAGAATGCGTCTGCCGCAACCCGGCGCCAGCGTCCAGCCGCTGCCACCGTGACCATAACAGTGTATAAGACAACGCCCGTCCGGCTGAAGTTCAGCCTCCAGGCGCAGGCCGCCTTCGCGATAAGGTCGGCGGCAGACCACGTCGCGGCGCGCATGAGGTGAGTCGTCTGACGAAGACAGTTCGAGTTGCAGAAGTTCCACTTCAAGCTTGGAAGGGTTCACGGCGACGTTGACTCCCTTGGCGAAGAGGCCACTCGACTTGCTCACCATATGCGTTTGCGAATTTCAGGTCGAGCAGGCCCACACCTCCAACTCGACGGTGCCCTCCCGCCCACGCAAAGAAAGAGGCCGACGCCGCGGAGCGGGCTGTGCTCGCGCTGATAGTGATCGATAGACGCTCCTACAGCGAGGCAGCGGCAGTTCCTATCGTTGGAGGTGAAGGTTCTCTCGGCCCTGCTCGACAGCACCCGCATGCGGCTGATCGAAATGCCGTAACTGCCGGGGCCGTCAGGAACACGTTTGAACCGGACAGCCTTCGCCGGATTAATATGCGGAAAGCTGGTAGTGGATTTGAAGAACCTGGGACCAGTCCGCATATGCTACGGCTTCAGAAGACTGAAAGTTGGAAACCACTCTCTCGTCTGACGACCGAAAGATGGCCGGAGATTCTGAACTCGAAGCAACGAGCTTCTGGGAGTAAACCCACGTAGTGAATAACTATCCAGCACTGCCTTCTTCGGTCTTTTTGCTAGCCCCTCTCCGGCCAATAACACCAAAAGCCCTTTCGAACGCGTTGGCAGCTCGCTGCGGAATAGTGTTCGGCGTTTCGCCATAATCGAGGTTCGGCCACAAAACGCCATGAAGACACTCAATCTCTTCTGGCTGATACTCCATAAGGAGGAGCGAATCAGAAAGCGCCAAATAGTACGAAGCTTGCCTCGTGTTGTATCTATAAAGCTTCACGAGTATCTGCACGAGAAAAATCGCAATAATCAAAATTCCAAGCCGAGTCAAACCTGTCGCTAACAGCAATCTAGGATCAGCAAAAGTCTCGATCCTGCCACTTTCTGCGGCGGCTAGAGCCTGTGCGCTAACAATTTTCTCTCTTATAACAGCCTCTTGACGAGCTACATCAACAATTCGATCGTTCAATCGCACCAGTTTAGCTGTTACGTCCTCAAATTCACTCTTTAAACGATTTTCTCTAGCCGACATAAGTGCCCGTTCTTCCAAAAGGCTGCCTAAATCTTTTGTTACTAAATCAATTTCAACCTCTTTTTCTACTTCGCTTAAATCTGAGTTAATACTAACATTATTGATAATGTTTTGAAGTTCCTTCACAGATAAATCAAGTTTCTTTATTCCCCCTTCAAGATCCGCGTATTGCTCACGCAGCGCAGCTAATCTTCTTTCAGCTGCCTCATAGTTCTGTTCAAGTCTTTGACGACTAGCAACTAGTTCAGCCAGGGGATCAGTCTTTGTTACCCCAATCTCCGCAATCCAGCCTGCAAAGATGATGAAGCCTGCGGCGAAGGCCAGCACAAACACAATCATGGCTGTTACAAGATCGGCTTTTCGGAGGAGCTTCTCCGCTCGATAGCGGCAATCGATAATCTCAAATAATCGGTTGTTCGGTAGCGTTCTTAGCTCGAGCTGAAACGCTGCATCATGGAGATCTCTAAGCTCAAGCTCAGCAGACACATCACGCTCTGCCTTAAGTAAGCCTTCACGTGCATAAGAGCTGGAACTCCATCTACGTGGATTCCACGTCAAAAATCCTAATGTCGCTGAAAACAAGTAGACGCCTAAAATACTTGAAACAAAATAGTATAGCCAAACTATATAGGGTGCCTCTGTGAGCATATCTACAATAGCAGAGAAATAAGAAGTCGCTCCTGAATCACTTATTTCTGAAGAACTTATCGGTCGCAATACTCTGTATTCGTCAATTTGAGATATTATTATTATAACTATAATCAAAATAAAAGATAATATGATGGAATAAAAAAAATAATGTATTTGATATCTCCTGTTTTTCTTGTTTATACTGTAATATACCAAAAGAGATACAATCGTAATTGACAATAACTGATATGATATAACTGTCAATAACCCTCTATAAATTATCTCACTGTCACGAGTAATATTTACGATCCAATAAAGTAAGCAAAGCGAAAAAATAATTATAATAAAACCAAAAAATATTCTCTTCACGATACCCTCCATTTACAGGCAACAACAAGAACAGTGGGCCGTGCTTTTCGGTAATAAGCAAATCAATACAGCTGAAGGTCAGCTGGCACTATAGGTAGATCAGTCAAAGCACCGCTGTTCTTATCGTTCGCTTTATCACAGAGTTGCAAGGGGTGTTCTCCTCTGCTCGCTAAGATTGCCTGACCAGTCCTCAATTGGCAACTGACTCAGCGCCCACAAGTAGCGAAGCAGCATCCAAGTCTCTATTTTTGAAAGTAGTATTGTTGATTGTACAGTCTTGTAGGCACAGCTGACGTGTCTCAAGATGTCTTTAAGTACTTGATTTTGTGATGTGAGGCGCAGGGTTCGGACCGACAATCCTCTGGTTGAAAACCAGCACAAGCGCGACAACGCCCATAGCGAAAGCCAACAGGCGCCGCAATGAAGGTGTTTGTTCCCAGACCTTGCGCATGTAGCGCGCGCCATCCAACCATGAGTACGTGATGGATGATACCGGCAATTAGGCCGCTGTTAAAAGAGGAGAGGCCGACGCTGTCGCCAGCGTCGGCCTCAAACAACAACTCGGAAGGCCTTAGTCGCGGGTCGGCGCAAGGTCACCGATCGCGCTGCGCAGCAGACGGCCGAAAAGCGTGGCATACTGCATGCGGTAGGCATCGGTGTTGTCAAAGCGCGCCGAGAAGCGGCTCTGCAGCAGGCTCGCATTGGCGCCCTGCGCGCGCGAGATGATGCCGCCGGCAACGTCCGCGCTCGAGGGATAGCTCAGCGCGAAGCGCAGACGCTCAACCTGGATCGAGCCCTCGGTGCTGCCCGTGCCGTCCTCGAGCGGACGGAACCGGAACAGAGCATCCGGCTCGGCCTTGAACGGCGGGAAGACATCCCGGCCACCCAGACCGTCGAGCGGGTTCGGCAGGAGCTCTTCGCCCGGCAACTCGGTGCGATTCGCGGCGACGGCGCCGACCGGCCGGTCCTCGTCCGACGAGCGGTTGACCGATAGGACCTGCATCGCGCCGCCATCGCTGTCGGCCGCCGTCAGGATCATCGTCGGGAAGCTATCGTCGCTGTTCCTGAACAAGCCGCGACGCTGCTCGAGCGCGCGCAGCTCGCGGATCACGTCATCCGAGCGCTTGAGGGCGCGCAGGGTGCCGATGCCGTTGGTGTTGTTGGGCATGTTGTCGGTCGACTCGACCTCCATGACCATGTGGAACGGCAGGCTGGCCTGATTGGCGCGCCGATCGAGGATGATCGCAGCCATGCGGACAAGCTCTCGCGGGCTCGGCGGGTTGACGGAGTTAGGGGTGTTGAAGGCGCTCTGATCTTGTTCCGGCCCCCAGTCGCCATCCGGGGTGCCCCAGAGAACGAGGTCGCCGATCTTGTCGAGCGCCAAGTCCTGCGGCATGCGACGGACTTCGTCCGGGATCGGCGTCGTGGCGCTGCGCACCAAGCCAGCCGCGCGAACACGCTCCTCGGGCTGGTCGTTGAAGATGTCGTCGGCGGCGAAGACACCCAGGACTTTCGGCGCGTAGGTCGGGTCGTTGCGCAGCTGGCGGAAGAGCTGCTGATACTGCCGGCGGGTGCGGATGACGACGTAGCCATCGTCAGCGGCTTCCTGCAGCAGGTTACGGCTGTCGTCCCGGGTCGGGCCGTTCTCGACGATCGCGTCGTCCGGGGTCATGCCGTCACGCACGTCCTCGGCAGCGCCGATAGCGTCGAAGTGGACAAAGCAGTCCAGATGCGGCCGGTTGAGCGTCAAGCGACGATCGCCGCAGTACGGCGTGCCTTCGGGCAAGAAGAAGCGCTCACCGCCCCCGAGGATCACGATCGGATCGGCGTCTTCGCCGTCCGTGATGTCGCAGTCGGCGTTCCGATCGTCCTGAGCATAGGTGGTGCCGTCCATCGTCTGCTCGAAGGGGCAGGTACGCGGGCCGTTGAACCCGGGACGCCCGCCGAGCAACTGGAGCGACTGGGCCTCGGGCTCGCCGCGGGTGTTGGTCTCGGCAAAGAAGGCGCCGGTGCCCGGCTCGCCGGCGATGTCACCGTCGTTCACCAGACCGGTCGGGTGCCCCCTGTTCGCAGCCTCGCGCGAAATCGAGCCCGGATAGCCCGACAGCGACAAGATCTCGCGGCCGTTGTCGCGGCCGTAGGAGTTGGGACCCGTTACCTTGTAACCGAAGGCGTGGGTCGTGGCGCCGCCGTTCGAAGTACCGGTCAGCCGATCGGCCATATGACCGCGATAAATCGCCATCCAAGGCATCCGATCCCACTGCAGGAACCTGTCGGCACCTTCCCAGTACATGCGCGCGGCATTCCACTGCTGCAGCGCGGAGCCGTCCGGATGGAAGAATACGACGTTACCGATCTCCAGTTCTTCGGCTTTCACGCTGGTTACAATGGCAGTCGTCGACATTGCGACTGCCATAGCCATCGCTAGGGGGCGAAACATGAGTGTTGACCTCCTGATCAAGCAATTTTGGGGGAGCGCGCTCGTGCGCCTTCAGAGCACGCGCTAACGCGCGCTTCGAACCGGTAACGCTGGAATGTGATAGCCGTGTAAGCAAAACCAAACAAATTTGCGAAATATTTATTAAAGTAATAAGAGCATTATACTGAATAACACTCAATAAACGCATTAAATATCGCATCACTTAAAGCATTAACGCAATGACTGTGTTCTTATAATTTTAAATTTCATGCAATTGTGATTGAGATTTTCATAGACTCTAGGTCCACCTCAGCGTCATGGACATCGGCCCAGTGGTGAAAGCACCAAGCAAGCGAGACAGCGGCGTAGCGCTTCTCATGGCGATCTGGGTCCTGGCACTGGTCGCGACCATTGCTCTCGTCGTCACGCGCGAAGCCCGTACCTCGGCGATGATCGCCGGCAACGAACGCCTCGCAGTCGAAGCGCGGGCGGTGGCCGAGGCGGGTATCGAACGTCTTGCCCTATCCTTGCTCGCCGAAGCGGCGGGCGGGCGCCTCACGCCTTCGGCAGCCGAGCAAGCGCTTCCCCGGCCCCGCCCCGGCGACCGCGCGAGCGGCACCGCGCGGGAGGGCGCCGCACTCCCGGTGCTCGGCAGTGGGCAGGCCGTGGCGCTCGACGGCCGGCGCTATCGCCTCTCCTTCGGCGAGGCGCTCCTCATCCTCAGCGCACAGGCCGAGACTGGAAAGGTCGATCTGAACCGCGGTGACGAGATGGTGCTGCGCACTCTGTTTCAGCAGTTCGATCCGGACGAGGGCCCAGTGGCGGCCGAGCGAATCCTGGCGCGACGGGCTCGGCCCGCCGGCTCACGGGTGAGTCCTTGGCGGTTGCGCGCCGAGCATTTCAACCAGGTCTCCGACCTCGCCCGCCTCGGCATCGTGTCCGCGCCGCTCTATGCACGGCTCGTGCCTTATCTGACCGTCACCGGGCAAAACCCGCTGCCCGATCCGCTCACCGCTCCGCCCCCCGTGCTGGCCTCGATGGCGCTCAGCCGCAGCTTCAGGGACGAGGTAGAGAGCGTTCGCGGTGCGCCGCCACAACCGCGCGACTGGGGCGAAGGGCTGATCCTGACGCTCCGCGCCGAGGCGGTGCTGCCGGACGGGACCCGCGCCGAGGCGCGTGCGCTCACGCGCATTTCGTCGTCGGCAACCGGGTCTCTAACCTATCTGGAGAGAGACGCGCACGCCTATCCGACGACGTGGGCACCAACCCAGTAAGCTTGCAGCGAGGTCTACAGCGAAGACGCCGTATCAGCGCCGCACAAGCGGCGCCGCGCCGAGGCGCGCGACGAAGCCTGGCTGGCGCGCTGCGCGCTGCGCGAGCGGCGTGTCGTCGGCCCAGTCGAGGTCGAGCGCCACGAGTATCGGCAGCGCCGTGCGCCCCGCCCAGACCGACTGCCAGCCCATCGGCGGGAGTTCGTCTTCGCCACCCGCCACCAGAACCGGGCCGAAGTACTGGAAGCGCGCGCCCGAAAGCCCCTCGACCAGAACGGCGCTCAGCGAGTCGGCGCTGAGCGTGGGGCTTGCATGGCCAAGCGGGGTCGCCCGAAGCATCAGCCGGTCGCCAACCAGGCGCAGTTCGACCAGGAAGTCCCCAGGCGGCGCCACCGCAGCCGGCAGCGGCGCGGCGAAGATCACGCGGTCCGGCGAGCCGGTGAACAGGATCGCGGGCGCCTGGTCCACCTGGGCGCGCAGCGGGATCGGCCGCGCCCCGTCGAGCAGACGGCGCACCGCCTTCAGCGCCTGGCTGGTCTCGGTCGCCGCCATTCCAGTCGCGCCCCCGCGTTCCCACGCGGCGAGTCCGAAGCGGAAGCCCCCCGCTGCCATCACACCGATAAGGCCAAGCAGCGTCATCGCCACCAATAGCTCAAGCAAAGTGAAGCCGGCGCCCCGGTTCACAGCCAGCCCTCCGGTATCGGACCGATACGCAAGCTCTCGAGCGCAATCGCTGTCTCGTCGGATCCCGGCGGCAGTGCCTCAACGCGCAGATGCCATGGCGCGCGGGCGAGCAGCGCCCAGAGCTCTGTCTCCCCCTGCCTGATAGGGCGCATGGTCACGCGGACACGCCAGCCGTCGACGAGGGCGATCTCCTCGGTCCCGCGGCGCATCGGTAGGTCCGTCCCGACGCGCGCAAGCGTGCTCTCGGCATGTGCCGCGGCGGCAAGTACCTCGGCCACGCGGTCCTGAGTACGCGCAGCGCTGCCAAGACCCGGGTAGGCCGCGCCGAGAACGAGCGCGATGATGACCAGGGCCACCAAGACTTCCAGCAGAGTGAAGCCGCGGCTGCTCATGCTCAATCCTGGATCGTGAGCCTGAATGTGCGTGAAAGGGCGAGGACTATGAACGAGACCATGACTGCTACGATCGACCTTCCCACCGCCGCCACGCGTGGCCGGTCTCAATCAACACAAAAAACCAAGGGCACCACAATTAGGCCCGCAACTGCGATTGGATGACAGTGAAGGAACGATGAAATTCGTTCCTGCCAGGCTGCTTAGTAAAAAAAGGGGGGGGCCAGAGGCTGCGGAGGGTGATGGCCTGCCGAGCCGTAGCCGTGACACGTCCGCCTCTGCTTCTTCGAAGCTCCGGCGCGACAGCCTTCTCGCTAATCTCACTTCGCTCGATAAGCTGCGAAGGCTGGTGGGCGGTGCTGGGTTCGAACCAACGACCTTCTGGGTGTAAACCAGACGCTCTTCCAGCTGAGCTAACCGCCCGACGACTCAGACCTTGAGGCCCACATTAGATCGGCGGGGATCCTTTGCAAGCTCGGCCAGATGGCCTGCTTGGCCACACCACTCTAAGCCATGAAAGAAAAAGAGAGGCTTACCGGCCGCCCTCAGGCGCAAAGGAAAAGGCCGAGCCCCCGCGATCGGAAGCCCGGCCTTAAACGCGAGACCTTCGTGGCCGAAGAGCCGGAGGCCATCAGTCTTCATGCCTGAGCGCACGAAGACCGAAAACAACGACACCAAGTTTAGTTGATGGCGTCCTTCAAGCCCTTGCCGGCCTTGAACTTCGGCTGACGCGAGGCCGGAATCTGGATCGTTTCGCCGGTCCGCGGGTTGCGTCCCTCGGAAGCCGCACGGTTGGTCACGACAAAGCTGCCGAAACCCACCAAGCGGACCTCCGTCCCGTCTTTCAAGGCATCAGTGATCGCCTCGAAGGTCGCATCCACGGCCTTGCCGCTATCGGCTTTCGACAAGCCGGTCTTATCGGCAACGGCGGCAACGAGTTCGTTCTTGTTCACTCCATCCCCCCTTCGGTTAGCGGATATCGTACTCAAACTTCAGGAATAAGGCTCGCAACCTATCGGCGTCCGGGGAGTCCCGTCAATGAGTCGGGGCGGCTGAATGGCGCTTTTATGACCACTCAAACCGCCCCGAAACCAAGGTTTTCTGTGGAAAACGGCGTTTGCCACCCGTTAATGGGTGATGCGGTCGCCTTCCCCACCGTCCGTTTTGGCAATCGGCTCGACCGGCTCGACCCACTCGATCGGGCTCAACTCGTCCTTCAGCGCCCGCTCGAGGACCTGCTCCACCGTGGTGCAGGGCACGATCTCGAGAGCGTCTTTGACGACATCCGGCACGTCCGCCAGGTCCTTCTCGTTCTCCTGAGGAATGAGGACCGTCTTGATGTTTCCGCGCAGCGCCGCCAGCAGCTTTTCCTTGAGGCCGCCGATGGGCAGGACGCGACCGCGTAAGGTGACCTCGCCGGTCATGGCCACGTCCCGGCGCACCGGAATGTCCGTCAGGCGCGAAACGATGGCCGTGACCATGGCAACGCCGGCGGAGGGGCCGTCCTTCGGCGTGGCACCCTCAGGCACGTGCACGTGGATATCGCGCTTCTCGAAGATCGTCGGCTCGATGCCGAAGTCCGGCGCCCGGCTCTTGACGAAGGACTCGGCCGCCTGGATGGACTCCTTCATGACATCGCCGAGCTTTCCGGTGGAGACCACCTTGCCCTTGCCACGCACCGTCACCGCCTCGATGGAGAGCAGCTCGCCGCCGACCTCCGTCCAGGCCAAGCCGGTCGAGGTTCCGACGGTATCTTCTTCCTCCGCCTCGCCATAGCGATAGCGGCGCACGCCGGCATACTTCTCGAGCTTGTCCGGCGTCACCTTGATGCGTTTTGATTCGCCGAGCTCGATTTCCCGGACCGCCTTGCGGATCAGGTTGGCCAGCTCACGCTCCAGGTTCCGCACGCCTGCTTCCCGCGTGTAATAGCGGATGAGGTCGCGCATCGCCTCATCGGTGATCGACCACTCCTTCGCCTTCAAGGCATGGTTTTCCACCTGCTTCGGCAGGAGATGACGCTTGGCAATCTCGATCTTCTCCGGCTCGGTGTAGCCGGCGATGCGGATGATCTCCATGCGGTCGAGCAGCGGCTGCGGCATGCGCAACGTATTCGCCGTCGTCACGAACATGACGTCAGAGAGATCGTAGTCCACCTCGAGATAGTGGTCCTGGAAGGTGCTGTTCTGCTCCGGATCCAGCACTTCCAGCAGCGCAGACGAGGGATCGCCGCGCCAGTCGGCGCCCAGCTTGTCGATCTCGTCGAGCAGGAACAGCGGGTTGGACGTCTTGGCCTTCTTCATGCCCTGAATGACCTTGCCGGGCATGGAGCCGATGTAGGTCCGGCGGTGGCCGCGGACTTCCGCCTCGTCACGCACGCCGCCAAGGCTCATGCGCACGAAGTTGCGGCCCGTGGCACGGGCAATCGACTTGCCGAGGGAGGTCTTGCCGACACCCGGAGGGCCGACCAGGCAGAGAATCGGACCTTTGACCTTACGGGTGCGCTGCTGCACCGCGAGGTACTCAACGATCCGCTCCTTGACCTTCTCGAGCCCGTAGTGATCGGCGTCGAGAACCTCCTGGGCGTGCTTGAGGTCGCGCTTGACGCGGCTGCGCTTCTTCCAGGGGATGTTGAGCATCCAGTCCAGATAGTTGCGCACCACCGTGGCTTCCGCCGACATGGGGCTCATGGAGCGCAGCTTCTTGACCTCGGCGGTCGCCTTTTCGCGCGCTTCCTTCGAGAGCTTGGTCTTCTCGATCCGCTCCTCGATCTCGCTGATCTCGTCGCGGCCTTCCTCACCCTCGCCCAGCTCCTTCTGGATCGCCTTGAGCTGCTCGTTCAGGTAATACTCGCGCTGGGTCTTCTCCATCTGCCGCTTGACGCGGTTGCGGATGCGCTTTTCGACCTGCAGGACGCCGATCTCCGCTTCCATGAAGGAGTAGACCTTCTCCAGCCGCTCACTGACCGACTGGCACTCCAGAAGCTCCTGCTTCTCGGGAATCTTGAGCGACAGGTGCGAGGCCACCGTGTCGGCGAGCTTGCTCGAGTCGTCGATCTGGTTGATCGAGACCAGCACCTCGGGCGGAATCTTCTTGTTCAGCTTGATGTACTGCTCGAACTGGGAAATGACCGTGCGAGAGAGCGCATCGAGCTCACGCTCCTCCTCGGCGGCATCGTCCAAGGTCTCGGCATAGGCCTGGAAGAAGGCCGGATTGTCGGTGTACTTGACGATCCGCGCGCGCTTGCCGCCCTCGACCAGGACCTTGACGGTCTTGTCGGGCAGGCGCAGCAGCTGCAGGACCGTCCCGACGGTGCCGACGCTGTAGATATCGGTCGGCGTCGGATCGTCTTGGGCCGCGTTCTTTTGGGTGACAAGCAGGATCTGCTTGTCGTCCTTCATCACGTCTTCCAAGGCATGCACGGATTTCTCGCGCCCTACGAAGAGCGGCACGATCATGTGCGGGAACACCACGATGTCCCGCAACGGCAGAACCGGAAAGACGCTGCCTTTCGAAAGCTCTAGCATCTGGATACACCATCCTTTATCAGCGGCTGCACCGGCATTTGAGCCCGGCGCGCCTCGTTTCTATGAACCGGCCCTGATCGGCACCGGCTTAACTACGACAACTGACCGCCCGACAGGCGTTTTTCAAGGACTTGACAGACTCGCGGGGCGGTAAAGCTACCGCGCCGAACGGTTCGGCTAGGACGCGCTGGATTCCTTGTCCTCGCGGCGGTCTGAATAGATATAGAGCGGCTGCCCCCGACCTTCGACCACCTCGCGGTTAATCACGATCTCTTCAACGCCGCTGAGGCTGGGAAGATCGTACATGGGGTCGAGCAAGATCGCTTCCATGATCGAGCGCAGACCCCGCGCACCCGTTTTGCGGGCCAGGGCCTTCTCGGCGATGGCGCTGTAGGCGTCGTCGGTGAACTGTAGGCTCACGCTCTCCATATCGAAGAGCCGCTGATACTGCTTGACCAGCGCGTTCTTCGGCTTGGTCAGGATCTCGATCAGCGCTTCCTCGCTGAGATCTTCCAGGGTCGCGACGACCGGGAGGCGACCGACGAATTCGGGGATAAGGCCGAACTTCAGCAGATCTTCCGGCTCCACCTCGCGCAGGACCGTCCCGGTATTGCGCTCGTCGGGCCCGCGCACGTCGGCGCCGAATCCGATCGCAGAGCCCTTGCCGCGACCGGCAATGATCTTTTCCAGGCCGGCAAAGGCACCACCGCAAATGAAGAGAATGTTGGTCGTGTCGACCTGCAGGAACTCCTGCTGAGGATGCTTGCGCCCGCCTTGGGGCGGCACCGAAGCGACCGTGCCCTCCATGATCTTCAGCAGGGCCTGCTGCACGCCCTCGCCCGATACGTCGCGGGTAATCGAGGGGTTGTCCGACTTGCGGCTGATCTTGTCGACCTCGTCGATGTAGACGATGCCGCGCTGCGCGCGCTCGACGTTATAGTCTGCGGACTGCAGCAGCTTGAGAATGATGTTTTCCACATCCTCACCGACGTAGCCCGCCTCGGTGAGCGTCGTGGCGTCCGCCATGGTGAAGGGCACATCGAGGATGCGGGCCAGGGTCTGCGCCAGCAGGGTCTTGCCGCAGCCGGTCGGGCCGATCAGCAGGATGTTCGACTTGGCCAGCTCGACGTCGTTGCTCTTGGTGCCGTGAGAGAGCCGTTTGTAGTGGTTGTGCACGGCAACCGAGAGGACCCGCTTGGCGTAGTCCTGCCCAATCACGTAATCGTCCAGCACGGCGCAGATATCACCCGGAGACGGGACGCCGTCGCGCGTCTTCACGAGGGTCGACTTGTTCTCCTCGCGAATGATGTCCATGCACAGCTCGACGCATTCATCGCAGATGAATACCGTCGGCCCCGCAATCAGCTTCCGGACCTCGTGCTGGCTCTTTCCGCAAAAGGAGCAGTAGAGGGTGTTTTTACTGTCGCCGCCGCTCGTCTTGGTCATTGTGCGATACTGCTACTCACGTGTCGGATTCGATGTTAGCGAAGGGCGAGGCGACCGCACAATGCTTAAAACCGAAAGCGCGCGGCGGAAGCGAGGCACCCAGCGCCTCTCAAAGACCCTAGGACGAAGGGTTTCACAAGAACTTAATTGGCCCAAGGCGGTTAGGCAAAGGGTCGCAGCGAAAAGAGCCGCAAATAGCCGTGATCAGCCCTTTCCGTTGCCCGGCCCGTTCTCCTCGCCAATCGCCAGCGCCGCCGGGCGCTCGCTAACCACCTCGTCGATCAACCCGAATTTCAGAGCTTCCTCCGGAACCATGAAGCGGTCGCGCTCCATGGCGTCCTCGATCTTTGCGATATCTTGCCCGGTATGCTGAGCGTAGATTTCGTTAAGACGCTGCCTCACGGCGAGGATCTCACGGGCGTGGATCTCGATGTCGGTCGCCTGCCCCTGGAAGCCGCCGGAGGGCTGATGCACCATGATCTTGGCGTTGGGCAGCGAGAAGCGCTTGCCGGCGGCCCCAGCCATCAGCAGCAGCGATCCAGCGGAAGCGGCCTGCCCGATGCACACGGTCGAAACGTCCGGCCGGATGTACTGCATGGTGTCGTACATCGCGAGGCCGGCGCTGACATGCCCGCCGGGCGAGTTGATGTAGAAGGCGATATCCTTCTCGGGATTCTCCGACTCCAGGAACAGCAGCTGTGCGCAGATCAGGCTGGCGACCATGTCGTTGATCGGGCCCGTGAGGAAAATGATCCGCTCCTTCAGCAGGCGCGAGTAGATATCGTAGGCGCGCTCGCCCCGGTTGGTCTGTTCGACCACCATCGGCACCAGGGTGTTCATCGTCATCTCGCGCGGGTCGCTCATCTTGTCTCCTAAGCTGCCCGAGGCATCGGGCGTGACAGGGGTATCGGCTGGACCGAAGTGCTTAGATAGGGTGTTCGAAAGACAGGTAAACGCCCGTCAGCTCTTCTTTTTCTTCTTGCTCTTTTTCTCGTCCTTGGCGTCCTTGGCGTCGGCGTCATCCCCAGCCGCCTCTTCCTCCGCCAAGGCCTGAAACTCCTCCACCGTGACCTCGCGCTCGTCGAGCTTGGCGAGATCGAGGATGAAGTCCACCACCTTATCCTCGAACAGCGGCGCGCGAAGGTTGGCGATCGCCTCCGGATTGTTCTGGAAGTACTCGATGACCTCGCGCTCGCGGCCCGGATTGCGCTGGGCCTCCATCATCAAGGCGCGGTTGACGTCCTCGTTGGCAACCTCGACTCCGTTGATGCGCCCGACCTCCGACAGCAACAGGCCGAGACGCACCCGCCGCTCGGCGATCGCGCGATACTCGGCCTTCAAGGTCTCCTCGTCCTTGTCCTTGTCTTCCTCGTCGAGAGTGCCCTGCTGCTTGTCCTGCTCGACCTGTTGCCAGATCGCCTCGAACTCCACGTCGACCATGCCCTCCGGCACGCCGAAGTCGTGGTTCTCGGCCAGCTTGTCGAGCAGCTCCCGCTTGAGCCGCATGCGGGCGACCTGCTGGTAGTGCTTGCCGATGTCGGCCTCCAGCTTCTGGCGCAGGTCGTCGAGGCCTTCGGCGCCGTAGACCTTAGCCATCTCGTCGTTCAATTCGGCGGGGATGGAGGCCAGGATCTGCTTCACCTTCACTTGGAAGACGGCGTCGCGACCGGCCAGCTTGTCGTTGGCGTACTGCTCCGGGAAGGTGACCTTGACCTCGGTTTCGTCCCCTTCGGACAGGCCGATGAGCTGGTCTTCGAATCCGGCGATGAAGCTGTTCGAGCCAAGCTCAAGATGATGGTCTTCGGCCTCCATCCCCGGCAGGGTTTCCCCGTCGACCGAGCCCTTGAAGTCGATCACCAGGACGTCGCCCGACTGCGAGGGGCGCGGCTCTTCCAGCGGAACCCGCGTGCTCTGCTGCTTGGCCAGGCGCTCCAAGGCATCGTTCACCTCGTTCTCGGGCACCTTGATGACCAAGCGCTCCAGCTCGAGCTTGGAGAAGTCCATCGGCGTAACATCGGGCAGCAGCTCGACGTTCAGCCGATACTCGAGGTCCTGGCCGGCATCGAAGGAGTCGATCTCGATCTTGGGCTGAGTCGCCACACGAAGGCCGCGCTCATTGAGCGCCTGCTCTGAGGCTTCGTTGACCGCCTTCTCCAGCACCTCACCGCGCACGGCCTCGCCGTAGCGCTTCTTCAGGATGCTGATTGGCACCTTGCCGGGCCGAAAACCCGGCACCTTGAGGTTGCGACCGAGCTCTTCCAGACGATCCTTCGTCTTCTCTTCGATGTCGCTGGAGCTGATGACGACCTTGAACTCTCGCTTCAGCCCTTCAGAGAGTGTTTCCGTGACCTGCATTGCAGCAGCGGCCTCCAACATATTGGGATAACGTGTGATTTGACGAACGGACCGAATGGACCAGGCGCAACCTCGAACTGCGAAGGGCACTGACTGGAACTCGGGACGCGCTCTGGTGCGGGCGGAGGGACTTGAACCCCCACGACACAAGGTCACCAGGACCTAAACCTGGCGCGTCTGCCAATTCCGCCACGCCCGCTTCCGACGCTGCGAGCCACCCGACGGCGCCTCTTGGAAGCGCCGGGGTATAGCACCGCGCATAGGGCTTAACAAGGACTGCCGCCGCCTGTCTGCACGCCCCTCTCACCCTGGCCTCACCGGGGCCTCACCGGGCTAGCATGGCCGCCGCGCAGGCGTCGAGAATGGCGTTCTCGTCGATGCGATGATGGCGATAAAGATCGAGGATATCGCCCGACTGCCCGAAGTGCTCGACACCCAGCGCCTGTACACGTTGGCCGCGCACCGCACCGAGCCAAGCCAGGGTCGCCGGATGGCCGTCGAGCACGGTCACCAGGCCGGCATCGGCAGCGAGCGGCGCCAGAAGCGACTCCACATGCGAACCAGCAGTTGGCACGCCGCTTTGGCGGGCCTGCTCGGCAGCGCTCCACTCGGCGTTGAGGCGATCTGCCGAGGTGATGGCGAGCAAGCCGGCATCCGGTACATCCTCCAGGACGGCCTCATAGGCGGCCAGTGCCTCCGGAGCCAAGGCGCCAGTGTAGGCGATGGCAAGGGTCGCCCCCGGCCCCGGCGGGCGTAGCCAGTAGCCTCCGCGAATGATGTCGCGCCGCAGGGTCGCCTCGAGCGCGCGCTCGGGCTGCTCAAGGCTGCGTGTGGAAAGCCGGAGGTAGACCGAGCCACCCTTGCTGTCGCGCAGCCAGTCCGTCGCCGGGTCGGCATCGTGGCCTGGATGCGTCTCGTCCCGCTGCAGGTAGTCGAAGGACCAGCCGATGATGGCCGCCAGCTCGTCGACGAAAGCCGGTTCGAAGGCGGCGAGGCCGTCTTGGGCCATGCCGATCAGCGGCGTCGACAGAGACTGGTGAGCGCCGCCCTCCGGCGCCAAGGAAATCCCGGATGGGGTGGCAACGAGCAGAAAGCGGGCATCCTGATAGCAGGCATAGTTGAGCGCATCGAGGCCGCGTTGGATGAAGGGATCGTAGAGCGTCCCGATCGGCAGGATTCGTCGGCCGAACAGGCTGTGCGACAGGCCGAAGGCGGCCAGCAGCAGGAAGAGGTTGTGCTCGGCGATACCCAGCTCCAGGTGCTGGCCCTCGGGCGACATGCCCCAGCGCTGGGCCGAGACCACCTTCTGCTCGCGGAAAAGGTCTTCGCGCGGGCGCCGGTCGAAGATGCCGCGGCGATTGACCCAGCCGCCCAGGTTGGTGGAGACCGTCACGTCCGGCGAGGTGGTGACGAGAGCGTCAGCCAGCGCACCGCCGTCCCTGGCCAGATCGGCGAGGATGCGGCCGAAGCCTTCCTGCGTCGACATGCGCGCTGCCTGAGGCACCGTGAGCCGTTCGGCGCCCGTCACCAGCTCGGTGCGGTAGCGCCGCGGGTATTCGGCCGCGAAGGGGACATCGTCGAGAAAGGCGCGAAGCGTGTCGGGCTTGAGCGACAGGCCGGCGAAGGGGTCCCACTCCTGGCCGTCGGCGATACCATTGCTCTCTTTGAACTGCGCCATCTGCCCTTGGTTCATAAGGCCGGCGTGGTTGTCCTTATGGCCGGCGAAAGGCAGCCCAAGTCCCTTGATGGTGTAGGCGATGAAGCAAGTCGGTTGGTCGTCCTCGATGGAGCGGAAGGTCTCCAGCACCGTTTCCAGGCAGTGGCCGCCCAGGTTGCACATCAAAGCGTGGAGCGCATCGTCGTCGAGCTCATCGAGCAGTGCAGTAATGCCCGGCAAGCCGTTGAGATCGGCCTGCAATTGCCGGCGCCAAGCGGCCCCACCTTGGAATACCAGCGCGGAATAGAGGGAGTTTGGGCAATCGTCGATCCAGGCCCGGAGCGCCTCGCCGTCCGGCCGGGCGAAGGCAGCCTCGAGCTTCTTGCCGTACTTCAAGGTGACGACCCGCCAGCCCATGGTGTCGAACAGACGATCGAACTGGCCGAACAGCCGGTCGCTGACCACGGCGTCCAAGCTCTGGCGGTTGTAGTCGATCACCCACCAGACATTGCGCAGGTCATGCTTCCAGCCCTCCAGCAGGGCCTCGTAGACGTTGCCTTCGTCCAGCTCGGCATCGCCGACCAAAGCCACCATGCGTCCCAGCGGCCGACCTTCAGGCAACTGCTTCTTTGCGGCGAGATAGTCCTGCACCAAGCTGGCAAAAACCGTCACGGCGACGCCCAAGCCAACAGATCCGGTGGAGAAGTCCACGTCGTCGTCGTCCTTGGTGCGGGAAGGATAGGACTGCGCCCCGCCGAAGGCTCGGAAGTCCTCCAGCGCCTCGCGGCTCTGCCGGCCGAAGAGGTACTGGATGGCGTGAAACACCGGGCTGGCGTGGGGCTTGACCGCAACCCGGTCCTCCGGACGCAGGATATCGAAGTAGAGCGCTGTCATAAGAGTGACCAGCGAGGCGCTGGAGGCCTGGTGTCCACCGACCTTGAGGCCGTCGCGGCTGGGCCGCAGGTGGTTGGCGTTGTGGATGGTCCAGCTGGAGAGCCAAAGCAGCTTGCGTTCCAGCTCTCTCAAGACTTCAAGCCGCGCCTCATCGCTGGCCTCGGCCTGCCGCTCACCGGCCACCCGGGATTCAATCGGAATTGCGCTGTCGCTCATTGCTCTCCCCTGGTCCTGCGCCACCGAGCTTAGCTACAGCGAAGGCGCTTCCCAAGAGATTGGGGGCAAGTCGTGATTTTCGAGAGAAAACAGACGGAAAGCGGAAGCCTGTACGCGGCACCCGGTGTGTGCGTACGTGGTGCCTGAGAGGTGCGAAAGGACCTTCGGGGTGCCTGCGCTCTACTGTGCGGCGAGCTGCAAGTCCGGGCGGAACTGTTCGCGGAAGCTGCTGGCGTTCAAAGTACGCCGCTCGGATATACCCTGCTCGCCGTGCCGCGGTACCCAGATGTCGAAGGTCACATGATCGATGCCCTGGGCATCCTGGCAAAGCGAAACCACCTTGGCGACGACCTTCCGCCCTGCAAGCCCGGTCTGGTAGAAAGTGGCCCCATTCACCAGAGGTGCGGACCTCTTGAAAGAGCCAATACGCTTATCCGACAGCAGTGCCATTGCTCCGTCTCGTTAGCCTCTGTTCTTATTGTGTTGTTTCCACAGTGATTGAGTTTCCGACAGTTATCCTTTTACGCTGATACTGTGTCGAAGGTGTTAACACTTTTGGGACATTTCGGATAAATTCCCAATCTTCGTGTGCCTCAAAGGCGCTCGCTGAGGAGCATCCTGGTCACAGCAGGCAGGCGGTCGATCAGGTCACTGGCGATCAATCCGGGCCCGAAAGCCGAGGCGGCGGCACCGTGAAGCCAGGTCGCGGCGCTGGCCGCCGCAAAGGGCGGCATGCCTTGCGTCAAGAGGCCTCCGATCATCCCCGTCAGCACGTCGCCTGCGCCGGCTGTGGCCAGCCAAGGCGGGGCGTTGTCGTTGATCGTGGCGCGCCCCGACGGCTCTGCCACAATTGTGTCACTGCCCTTCAACAGCACCACCGCGCCGCTCAGCCGAGCGGCCGCACGGGTGCGGCTCAGCTTGTCGCCCGAAAGATCGGGAAAGAGCCGGCCGAACTCACCTTCGTGCGGCGTCAGCACACTGTTCGGACGCAGGGACTCGAACAGGCGTTCAGGCGCATCGGCGAAGACGCTCAGTCCGTCCGCGTCCAGCACGGTCGCTTCTTCGCGAGCGAGCGCGGTTAGGGTTAGAGCCTCCGTCTCGGGCCGCAAGCCACCACCCTGCCCGACCATGAGGGCGTGATAGCGCCGCTCTGCGAGAAGGGCGGCGAGTTCCTCCGGCCCGTCGCAGCCCCGGACGATGAAGCAGGGTGAGGTCAGCTCGTAGAGCAGCCGCTCCTCCCTCGGGACGGCCAGGCTGGTCAGGCCAGCCCCCATCCGCTGGCACGCCAAGCCGGCCAGACGGCTAGCGCCGCTCATGGCGCCGGCGACGACCAAAGCATGGCCGAAGGCATACTTGTGCTGCGCCTCCGTCCGCTGCGGATAGTTCTCTCCCCAAAGCGTCGGGGCGTTGCGCCAGGCGGTGGGCGCGATCTCACCAAGAACCGCATCGGGAATGCCGATGTCGGCTACCGTGACCGCGCCGCAGAGCCGGCGCCCCGGCTGCAACAGATGGCCGGGCTTGCGGCGAAAGAAAGTGACAGTGCGAACCGCCTGCAGGGCGCATTCACCGACCACCGACCCACCGTCGCCCGACAGGCCGCTCGGCACGTCCACGGCGACGGCCGGCAGACGCCGCGCGTTCACAGCTTCGATGAGGTCTCGCGCCGGGCCCTCCAGCCCGCGGGCCAGGCCGGCGCCGAACAGCGCATCGATGACGACCGCAGCGCCATCCAGGAGGCTCGTTTCGAGAGGCAGGACCGGGCCGTTCCAAAGCCCCGCGTGATGGGCGGCATCGCCGCGCAGGGCCTCGCGGGCGCCCAAGAGGGCGAGCCTGACCTCCCGCCCTTCCGCCGCCAGGTGACGGGCGGCGACAAAGCCGTCGCCGCCGTTGTTGCCGGGCCCGCAGAGCACGACAACCGGCCCTTCGCGACAGACCGCCTGAGTCGCCTCGGCAACCGCCCGACCGGCGCGTTCCATCAGGTCAATTCCGGGGACACCCGCAGCCATGGCGGCCGCATCGGCCCGGTACATCTCTTCGACAGTAAGCAGGGAGTCGCCGGATGCCGCGTCGAAGGGCATGGCCAGACTCTTAGGGTCGATTAGCCAGCAGGCTCGCCGCCGCCGACTGAAGCAGGCCGGTATCGCTGGCGGCGGCAATCAGGCAATGGCCAGCGCTGGCAAGATCGCCGATCGAACGCTCGGGCGTGGTGATGGTGCCCAGCAGCTTGCCGTTATCCTTGGCCACCTGCTCGACGTGCGCGATCGCCCGCCTGACCTCCGGATGGTCCGGCTGGCCGATGAAGCCCATGTCGCCGGACAGGTCCATCGGCCCGATGAAGAGCATGTCGACCCGCTCGACGGCAGCGATTGCCTCGACGTTCTGGACCGCCTGCGCGGCCTCGATCTGGCAGATGATCAGCAGCTCCCGGTCGGCCTGCGCCGCATAGTCCGCGGCATGGGCGCCATAGGCCGAGGCCCTGACGATGGGGACCGCATTGCCACGCATGCCGGCGGGAGGATAGAGGCAGGCCGCAACGGCGGCGCCGGCCTCCTCGGCGGAGTTGACCGCGGGGATGACCAGCCCTTCCGCTCCGGTGTCCAAAGCACGCTTGATCGGTACGGGATTGTTCTCCGGCACCCGGATCAAGGGCGCGCAAGCGCTGCCCTTCAGGCTCATCATGATCTGCATGGCCTCGAACGGGCCGCCGGGCCCGTGCTCATGGTCGATGACGCAGAAATCGAAGCCGGTGCCGGCGAGCACCTCCGTCGCCAGCGGCGCACAGAGTTCCGACCAGAAACCGATCGCCGTCGCCCCGTCGTAGAGGCGGCGCCGTAAGTGACCGAAGTTCGAGAGCACCGGCGCCTCCCCTGTTTCCTGTGCTAGTTGAGAGCGACGGGCGCGCAGAAGATGGCCGGGTCCGCCTGTTTCATGCTCAGACAGGCCGAAACGGCAGCCGCCCGGTCCGGCCAGGTGGTGGCATAGACCCTAAGAGTGTTGCCGCCTTCGCCTGCCGGCTCGATGCGATAAGCCTTGTCGGACAAGGCCGGAAAGCCGCGGCCTTTCAGCGTTCCCCAGAGCGACTGGGCCGCATTGCGGTCGCGCGTCGAGCCGATCCACAGGCCATAGCTGCCAGCAGGCGCCGGCGGAGCCGAGGTCTCGCTTTCAGTGGTGCGGGCGGCCTGTTGCAGAGGTGCTTGCTGCTGCGCCGTTTGCTGTGCTGGCGGCGTCGCCAAGGGCAGCGCCGGAGCGGCTGGCTTCTCGGCAGAGCGGGCCGGCTTTGGCGCCGCAGCCATGGGCTCAGCAGGCTTGGGCTCAGCTTTCGGAGCGGGCGTTACCGCAACACCGCGCGCCTCGGCGACCATCGTCTTCTCCGCTCCGTCATCCAGCACGATGCCGGCCTGACGCAGCTCGTCGGCCTCGGTCTGCGAGCTGACGTGGCCCTGGGCGGCCGCCTGCTCGTACCAGAACAGTGAGGTTTGTGCGTTGCGCGGCACCCCGATTCCGAGGCGATACATCTGCGCCAAGGCATACTGGGAATCGGCGAGCCCACCGGCGGCCGCCTGCTGGAAGAGCTGCGAGGCCCGACCGATGTCGCGCTCGACGCCGCTGCCACGGAAAAAGGCCAAGCCGGCATTATACTGCGCTTGTACATGCCCTTTGTTGGCAGCCGACAGCCACAGGCTCAGCGCGTTTGCCGGGTCGCGCTCGACGCCGCGGCCGGTCGCGTAAATCAGCGCCAGATTGTTCTCGGCCGAGGGGATGCCCTGCTCGACCGACTTCTGATACCAGATGATGGCCTTGGCCACGTCCTGCGGGACCCCGGGGTGGCCTTGCTCGTAGAGCGTCCCGAGAGCGTACTGCGCCTGACCGTCACCCTGATCGGCCAAAGCCAGCCAGATCTCCTCGGCGCGCGGCGCATTGTCCGAGCGAAGGGCGGCCAAACCGTCCTCAAAGGTCTCCGCTGCCGCGAGGGATGCTGCTTGCAGCAGCACAGCCAGCGCCAGCAAGAGGCGGCAGAAGAAGCGGTGTGGGGCCAAAGCGGGAACTCGCATCATACAAACGCCCATTCCGATCGAGAGTAATCTTCGCCAAAGTCGGGAGCAAGCAGGCTGAGGGGCCGTCATTCGCCAGCAGCACTGGGGCCCAATACGGCCAGTTCGAAGGTCTTACCGGTCATCGAGCGTCTTCTTGCTCTCATCCATCCACTGCTCAAGGCTACGTCCCTCCTCCAACATCTTTTCCCTGAGGAAGCGGGCCAGCGTGCCGAGCCAGTTGAGCTCATAGGGGCGCAGCTCGCGCGTGCTGTCCTCGACCGTGAAGACCGTGTCACCGTCGCGCTCTTCCGCGGACCGCATGGCATGCACAAGGAAGGCATCACCAGCCTCATTGAGACGCAATCGAATGTCGTAGTGCCAGTCGACCTGCCGCATGGAATTGTTCCTTCCTTCCGGGTCGCCGAGCCCCTCCCTCAGAGGCATCTCGCATGCCAGGCCGTAGCGTTAACAAACCTTGCCGGCGCGAGTTTTACGCAGAAACGTCAACGGGCCGTGTATTTTCCAGGTCCCGTCCGGACCATGGAACTCACTGGAGCCTGCCGCCTGCGCCAAACGTCCTTCTGGTTCGAGAGAACACTCGCCAACGCAATGAAACTAATGTGGTTTATGGTTTAAAAGTTCCTAAGACAAAATGATTTGGCGCTCATAGGCGCTGCACAGCCCCCAGGCTGAATTGCAGCTTAAACAGGCACTCTTCACCGAGCCTTTGCCATTCTTCCGCACACTTGCGCGCCATGAGTCCCCGCGCCGCTCCCGAACGCAACCTTCCCGCCGCCGAAGCGCCGGCATCGACCTGCTCGATTGGGCAGGACGCGCCGCCGCGCGCCAAGGCCGCGCAGGTGATGGCGGTGTCCTCCGGTCTGCTGCGCGAAGCACTGCGTCATCAAGAGGATGGCAACAGGGCGCGGGCCGGACGGTTGCTCGACCGCGTTCTCGAGCAGGACCCGAGAAACCTCCGCGCCCTGATCCATCTCGGACACGTTCGCCGTGCCGAGGGACAGCTTTACGAGTCGCTCCTGCTCTATCAGCGCGCGCTTCACCTCGACAGCCGGAACGCCGAGGCACATCTCGGCCTGGGACAGGCCTTCGCGGAACTGGATTGGGTTCAGACGGCGGAGGGGCACCTGCGCTTGGCACTCGACGCCAACCCGAATCTGCTCGAAGCTTTCATCGGCTTGAGCCGCTGCCTCTTGGCCCAAGGGCGCCGTTATGAGGCGATCGTCGCCTGTGAGGAAGCCATCCTGCTGATGCCCGACTGTCGCCAGGCGCACGAGATCCTGGAGCAGGCGACCCGCGCCGAAAACGATCACAAGCCTTGAGTCAGACTGTGGGGGAACCCCGACGGGTTTGGGGTGGCCGATGGGACTTGAACCCACGGCCTCCGGAATCACAATCCGGCGCTCTAACCAACTGAGCTACGGCCACCATCGAAGGCCGGTACCTAGCGCCGCCGAGGCGGCAGCGTCAAGCGGCAAACCGGCCGGCGCGGAGGGGCTTGGGCCGCCTTTCGCTTGTTGCCATGCCTATTGTCAGTTAAGGGCCGGGGTCGATACCCGCAAGCCGTCAGCCTCCGCGCATTTCAAAAGAGGGCGACACATGATTCTTGCCGCAGCCATGGACCGCCTCGGCACCGAGAGCGCCTTCCGCGTGCTGGCGCGCGCCAAGGCGCTGGAGGACGAGGGCCGTTCGATCATCAATCTCGGCATCGGGCAGCCCGATTTCCCGACGCCGCCACACATCGTCGAAGCCGGCATCAAGGCTCTCAGGGACGGGCAGCACGGTTACACGCCAGCCGAGGGCATCATGCCCCTGCGGGAGGCGGTGGCGGCCGAACTCGAGCCGCGCGCCGGCCGGCCGCTGGACCCGAGCCAAATCCTCATCGTCCCTGGCGGTAAGGTCACCATGTGGTTCGCCATCCTGATGTTCGGTGAGCCCGGCGCGGAGATTCTCTATCCCAATCCCGGCTTTCCGATCTATGAGTCGGCTATCGCCTACAGCGGGGCGACGCCGGTCCCCTACCCGCTCCTCGAGGACAAGGGCTTTGCCTTCTCGGCCGAGGACGTCATGGCGCGCATCACGCCCCGCACCCGGCTGCTTATTCTCAACAGCCCGGCCAATCCGACCGGCGGAGTCACGCCCAAGGCTGAGATCGATCGGCTGGCCGAGGCACTTCTCACGCGGCCGCGCGTCGCCGTGCTGTCCGACGAGATCTATAGCCGCATGCTCTACGACGGCGAGGCGCATGCCAGCCTGCTGAGCTATGAGGGCCTGCGCGACCGGGTCATCCTGCTCGACGGTTGGAGCAAGACCTACGCCATGACCGGCTGGCGCCTTGGCTATGGCTATTGGCCCAAACCGCTGATGGAGGGGGCGACGCGCCTGGCCATCAACTCGCATTCCTGCGTCAACGCCGCCGCCCAATGGGCGGGGCTGAGCGCCCTCACCGGCCCGCAAGACGCCGTCACGGAGATGGTTTCAGCCTTCGACCGACGTCGCCAGGCGGTGACGGCGCGCCTCAACCAGCTGCCGGGCATCGACTGTGTCGCCCCGAGCGGCGCCTTCTATGCCTTTCCCAACATCACAGAAACGGGGCTGAGCGCCGAGGCCCTGGAAGCCGGCCTGCTTGAGGAGGCCGGGGTGGCCACCATTCGAGGCACATCCTTCGGGGCCTTTGGCGAAGGCTACCTCCGGATCTCCTATGCCAATTCCCTGGAGAACATAGAGGCCGCCATGGACCGGATCGGCGACTACCTGGCTGCTCAGCCGGGCGCGAACGCAGCCTGACGCGTCAGTCCTGGGCAGAGCTGCTGCCCATTTGCTGGACTCGCTGCACAAGGAATAGGCAGATTGAACAGCGCAAGTGGTGCAATGCCCCTTGCGAGAGGTGGTTTTCCCCGCATTTTCCTTTGCATCGCGAATTGGCACGGGGAATGCAAAACGAAGAGACGCGACCGCGGTTCGGTTACCGCGGCGGCGTCGCTGCGTGATAGCTGCGAGAAAGAGACTGCACCGAGATGAAAAAGATCGAGGCCATCATCAAACCCTTCAAGCTCGACGATGTTAAGGAAGCGCTGCACGAGGTCGGCATCCAAGGCATCACCGTGACCGAGGCGAAGGGCTTCGGGCGCCAGAAAGGCCATACCGAGCTCTACCGCGGCGCCGAGTACGTCGTCGACTTCCTGCCCAAGGTGAAGCTCGAGGTCGTCCTCGACGACGGCTTGGTCGAGCGGGCGGTGGAGGCCATTCGCCAGGCGGCCCAGACCGGGCGCATCGGCGACGGCAAGATCTTCGTCACGGCGGTGGAGGAAGCGGTGCGCATCCGCACCGGCGAACGTGGCGCAAGCGCGGTCTAAGGGGGCGGGAGCCGCCGATCCGGCGGCACGCCAATGAGGAAAAACGCAAGTAACTCAGAGCTCTGATGCAATCAATGAAAGGAATGTGGGGACATGTCTGATATCCAGAAAGTCTTGGATATGATCCGGGAGAACGACGTCGCCTACGTCGACTTCCGCTTCACCGACCCGCGCGGCAAGTGGCAGCACTTGGCCCACCACGTCAGCACCGTCGACGAAGATCTGCTGACGGACGGCATTATGTTCGACGGCTCTTCCATCGCCGGCTGGAAGGCGATCAACGAGTCCGACATGGCGCTGATGCCGGACCCGACCACCGCCGTGATGGATCCCTTCTCGGCCCAGCCGCAGCTCATCCTGTTCTGCGACGTGCATGACCCGGTGACGGGCCAGCCGTACAATCGCGACCCCCGCTCGACCGCCGGCAAGGCGCTGACCTACCTACAGTCCTCGGGCATCGGCGACACCGCCTATTTCGGCCCGGAAGCGGAGTTCTTCATCTTCGACGACGTCCGCTTCGAAGTCTCCATGAATCACTCCTTCTACCGCTTCAGCTCGGAGGAAGGCCCCTACCTCTCCGGCGAAGCGATGGAGGAAGGCAACCTGGGCCACCGCCCGACCATCAAGGGCGGCTACTTCCCGGTCCCACCGGTCGATTCCGGCACCGACATCCGCGCCGAGATGGTGACGGTGATGGCCGAAATGGGAATTCCGGTCGAAAAGCACCACCACGAGGTGGCGCCCTCGCAGCACGAGCTCGGCATCAAGTTCGATACCCTGCTGAAGCAGGCCGACGCGATGCAGGTTTACAAGTATGTCGTGCACAACGTCGCCCACTCCTACGGCAAGACGGCGACCTTCATGCCGAAGCCGGTGGCCGGCGATAACGGCTCGGGCATGCACACCCATCAGTCGATCTGGAAGGACGGTGAGCCGCTCTTTGCCGGCGACGGCTATTCGGGCCTGTCGGAAATGGCGCTCTACTACATCGGCGGCATCATCAAGCATGCCCGTGCGATCAACGCCTTCAGCAACTCGACGACCAACAGCTACAAGCGGCTCATTCCCGGCTTCGAGGCGCCGGTGCTGCTGGCCTACTCGTCGCGCAACCGCTCGGCCTCCTGCCGCATTCCCTTCGGCGCGGCGCGCAAGGCCAAGCGGGTCGAGATCCGCTTCCCGGATGCTCTGTCCAATCCCTACCTCGCCTTCTCGGCAATGCTGATGGCCGGACTCGACGGCATCAAGAACCGCATCCATCCGGGCGAGCCGATGGACAAGAACCTCTACGACCTGCCGCCCGAGGAACTGCACGACGTGCCGACCGTTTGCGGCTCGCTACGCCAGGCCTGCCAGGCGCTGGAAGAGGACCACGAGTTCCTGCTGCAGGGCGACGTCTTCAACAAGGACCAGATCGAGGGCTACCTGGAGCTCAAGTGGGAGGAGGTCTACACCTTCGAGCACGCTCCGCACCCGGTCGAGTTCCAAATGTACTACAGCAGCTAAGCTGCGTTCTCGTAGTGCGAACTTCAAAGGGCCGCTCCTCGGAGCGGCCCTTTCTTCATCTGAGATTGCGATTGAAGTTGGCTCGGCGCGAGCGCACGAGCTGTCGCTCGCGCCAGGCGACGAAGGCGCCGGCAGCTGCGATCATGGTCATGCCGAGCAGGGTCCAGCCGCCGGGCACATCGCCCCAGAACACAAAGCCCCAGAAGGTGGCGAAGATCAGATAGGAGTAGTCGAAGGGCGCGAGCCAGCTTGCTTCGGCGCTCTGATAGGCCTTGGCCAAGGCGATGTTAGAGGTGAGGTTTAGGCAGGAGCAGATGACGATGATCGCCAGCACGAAGAGGTCCAGCGCGCGCCAGCCGGTGAAGAGATAGGGCCAGGTCGCGGCCAAGTCCTCAAAGGGATTCCCGGAGAAGACTAAGAGCCCGAGCACGCCGACCGCCAAGAAGGCGATGGAGACGCCGTAGGCCAAGGTCACCGGCGACTCCTCACGGCACAGCCGGCGGGTCACCAGAATGGTGCAGGCATAACAGAGTGCGGCCGCGACTGGCATCAGCGACACCGGCTGAAAGGCCTCGGTCCCGGGCTTGAGGATCAGCAAGGTGCCGGTGAAGCCGACCAGGATGGCGACGACACGACGCGGACCGACCGGCTCGCCGAGAAAGACGCGCGACAGCACTGCAATGAAGAGCGGGAAGATGTAAAGGGCGGCCGCCAGCTCAGCCAGGCTCAAGAAAGGGATGCCGCCGAAGAAGAAGATCATGGCTCCGACCAGCAGCAGGCTGCGCAAGCTCACCGCCCAGAGACGCTTGGGCCGCGGTCGCACGCTGCCCCAGATGAGATGCGATAGACCGGCGACGAGCAGCAGGTTGCAGCTCGCCCGCAACATCTGGAACTGCCAGAGGGAGACGTCGCTGCTGGTCAGTTTGACGAGCCCGTCCTGCAGGGCCAACAAAGCCAAAGCGCCGACCATCAAGCTGGCGGCGATCGCTGGGCGGTCCTCGCTCGTCCCGCCCAGGAAGCCGCTTGCCCTGTGCCTCGCCGCCTTGTTCATTCGCCCCCCGCTCACCAACTGCATGCGTCGGTTGAGGCTAGGTGGCGGTCGCCCACCGCCGCAAGGCACGTTCCTGCATGGCACGCCCGCAGGCTGCCATGCGACAGGCTCAGGCCAGCGCGGCGCAGATGGCGTCGAGCCCGTCGGTGAGCGCAGCCGGTCCGGGCTGCAGGATGAGCGGCGACTTGATCTCGACGATGCGCCCTCGCGCCACCGCCGGCACCGCCTCCCAGCCGGGCCGCCCGGCAATGCGGCTTGGAACCACCTTCTTGCCGCACCAGGAGGCGAGGATGACGTCCGGCTCTGCGGCGATCACCGCCTCCGATGAGACGAAACGCTCGCGCGCCGAAGCACCCCGGCGCAGATCGGCGAAGACATCGATGCCGCCGGCGACCTCGATCAGTTCCGAGACCCAGCCGATGCCGGCGATCATGGGGTCGTCCCACTCTTCGAAGTAGACCCGCGGGCGGGCTGCGCGGCCCTGCGCCGCCGCGGCGACGGCCTCCAGCCGCTCTTCCAGGCGCCGCGCCAGGGCCTCGGCCTTGTCCCGCGCATCGATCAGCGCGCCGAGGGTGCGAATCATGGCGAAGATGCCGGCAAGATCGCGCTGATTGAAGAGGTGTACAGCGACCCCAGCACGGCCGAGTTCGGCGACGATCTCGGCTTGCAGGTCGGAAAAAGCCAGCACCAGGTCCGGCTCCAAGGCCAAGATCTTGGGCAGGTTGGCCGAGGTGAAGGCGGAGACGCGGGGCTTCTCCCTTCGCACCTCCGGCGGCCGCACGGCATAACCCGAGACGCCGACAATGCGGTCCTGCTCGCCGAGCAGATAGAGCGTCTCGACGGTCTCTTCCGTCAGACAGACGATGCGTTCGGGAGGGAAGCGCCGCATCGTTGGCGACTCAGCCGCCAAGCTTCTCCTTGAGCAGTTTGTTGACGACGCCGGGGTTGGCCTTGCCCTGGGTGGCTTTCATCACCTGGCCGACGAACCAGCCGATCACCTTGGGGTTCTCGCCGCCGGCGTACTGCTCCACCTGGGCCGGGTTCTTGGCGATGATGTCGTCGATGATGCCCTCGATGGCGCCCGTGTCGGTGATCTGCTTCAGGCCCTTCTCCTCGACGATGGTGCCGGCATCCTTGCCGCTGGCCCACATCTCTTCGAAGACGTCCTTGGCGATGCGGCCGGAGATGGTGTTGTCGGCGATCAGGCCGAGGAGATCGCCGAGCTGCTCGGCAGAGACCGGCGCCTCGGCAAGACCAAAGCGCGAGGCGTTGAGCGCGCCGAAGTAGTTGGTCAGCACCCAGTTGGCGGCGAGCTTGGGGTCGCGCCCTTTGGCCACCCGCTCGTAGAAGTCCGCTGTCTCCCGCTCCGCCACCAGGGTTGCGGCATCCTCGGCCGAAAGGCCGTAGTCGGCTATGAAGCGCGCTTTCTTGGCATCCGGCAGCTCCGGCAGGCCTTGGCGCAGCTCTGCGACCCAGTCCGCATCCAGCTCCAGGGGCAGCAGGTCCGGGTCGGGGAAATAGCGGTAATCGTGCGCCTCCTCCTTGCTGCGCATGGAGCGGCTCTCACCACGATTGGCGTCGAACAGGCGCGTCTCCTGAACCACCGCGCCACCCTCCTCCAAAAGCTCGACCTGGCGCCGCGCCTCGTATTCGATGGCCTGCTGCACGAAGCGCACGGAGTTGACGTTCTTGGTCTCCGTGCGGGTGCCGAGCGGCTCACCGGGGCGGCGCACCGAGAGGTTCACGTCGCAGCGCATGGAGCCCTCCTCCATGTTGCCGTCGCAGGTGCCGAGGTAGCGCAGCAGGGTGCGTAGCTTGCGCAGGTAGGCCCCGGCCTCCTCCGCCGAGCGAATATCGGGCTTGGAGACAATCTCCATCAGCGCAATGCCCGAGCGGTTGAGGTCGACGTAGGTGCGCCGCGGGTCCTGGTCGTGCAGCGACTTGCCGGCGTCCTGCTCCATATGCAGGCGCTCGATGCCGATCTCCCGGCTGCTGCCGTCCGCCAGATCGATGGTGACGGTGCCCTCGCCGACCACCGGCTCCTGATACTGGCTGATCTGATAGCCCTGCGGCAGGTCGGGATAGAAGTAGTTCTTCCGCTCGAAGACCGAATGCAGGTTGATCTGGGCGTTGAGGCCAAGGCCGGTCTTCACCGCCTGCTCGACGCAGAAGCCGTTGAGCACCGGCAGCATGCCGGGCATGGCCGCATCGACGTTGGCGACCTGGCTGTTCGGCTCGCCGCCGAAATCCGTGGAGGCGCCGGAGAAGAGCTTCGCCTTGGAGATCACCTGGGCATGGACCTCCAGGCCGATCACCACCTCCCAAGTGCCCGTGCTGCCTTCGATCATGGTCATGACGGTCGTCCTGCTAAAACACGCAAATTCAACAAACTGGTAGCTATCACCCATGGGCTGGCCATGCCAGCCCCTCCAAAGCATCGCCTACAGACGGTTTGTTTTTTAGACCAAATGGAATTGTCCCTATGACAAGTTATTCGTTTTCTTGGGTTTCTTGGGACGCCATCTTTTCGGGAACGCATCAACTTCGAACCGCTTCGCGATGTCTCCCGAGCTTCTGGTCCCCCTTCTCGCATTCTGCTTTTCGGCCGCCGCCACGCCGGGCCCGAACAACCTGATGCTCACCGCCTCCGGCGCCACGTTCGGCTTCAAGCGCACACTGCCTCACCTGCTGGGCATCTGCCTCGGCTTCCCCGCCATGGTGGTCGCCATCGGACTCGGTCTCGGCGCGCTGTTCCAGCAAGTCCCGCTGCTCCATGACACGCTCAAGGTGGTCGGCGCGGCCTACCTGCTTTATCTCGCCTGGCGCATCGCCACGGCCGAGCGGCCCGGCGAGGGACGCGCCGGCGGCAAGCCCCTCACCTTCCTGCAGGCGGCGGCATTCCAGTGGGTCAATCCCAAGGCTTGGGTGATGGGCATCGGGGCCGTCAGTGCCTTCTCCAGCCTAGAGCTCTCGCCGCTAGCCAACGCGCTGATGGTCGGCGCCGCCTTCTTTCTCGCCGCCTTTCCCAGCACGGCCATCTGGGCCGGCTTCGGCACCGCTATCGGCCGGCTACTCTCCTCCCGCCGCGCCCTCAAGATCTTCAACATGAGCCTCGGCGTGTTGACCGCGCTTTCCGTCGCCCTGATTTTCACCTAGCGGGAACGAAAAGTGTGTAGAGTTGGCGGCAAGCCGGCGCGGATGGCCGGAGCGGCCGGTTGCCATGGCGCCGACCCGTTCGTGATCCGCCGCCACGCTTCGTATGAAGAACACCGTGCAGTGCATTCATATCAATGAAGAAACTCGTTCTCGTATTCGCGAAGTACTCGGGCCTCTTCTGGCTCTCGGGGCTGCTGACCCGCAAGGAGCTGCGGATCCTGTGCTACCACGGGACCTGGATGCTCGACGGGCACTACGGCAATCATCTCTTCATCAGCCCAGGAAAGTTCGCTCAGCGCATGTCCTGGCTCGCCGGCTCGAAGTATCGGGTCATCCCGCTGGAAGAGGGGGTCGATAGGCTCAACAACGGCGGTTTTCAGCCCAACTCGGTGGTTATCACCATCGACGACGGCTGGTTCGGCACCTATCGCGACATGGTTCCCTCCCTCTCCGAACATGCGCTGCCGGCGACGCTCTATGCCTATACAAGCCCGATTGAAACCCAGCGCCCGCTCTACCACGTTCTCGTGCCGGCCCTGATCGCGCTCTCGTCGGTCAAGACCCTCGAACTGGAGCTGGATGAGCCGCGCCAATTCGACCTGAGCCGAGACGCCGACAGAGAAGAAGCGGTCGAGCAGATCAGCACATTCCTGGCCGAGGCGTCCGAGGACGCGGCCGAGGCGCTTTGCCGAACGCTGGCGGAGAAGCTCGGCTTGGACGGCGACACTGTCCTCGCCTCCCGCCAGTTCAGCTTTATGACCTTCGAGGAGCTGGTTGCCGCCGAGCGAAAGGGCCTCGACATCCAGCTTCACACGCACACGCACCATCTCGACGTACGCACGCCTGAGACAGTGGCAAGCGAAGTGAAGATCAACCGAGAGAAACTAGCGCCGCACGTGCACTCCAGTCTGCAACACTTCTGCTATCCGAGCGGCGTGCACAGCGACGCCATGTACGGCTATCTGCGGGACAGCGGCGTGCGCTCCGCTACCCTGGTGGACAGCGGGTTCGTGCAGTCGGACAGCCCGCCCCTTGCGCTCAAACGGCTGCTCGACGGCGAGCAGGTCAGCCAGCTCGAGTTCGAGGCCGAGCTCTCGGGCTTCCTGGACATCCTGCGGCGCACCAAATCGCGCTTGCGAGGGAGCACGGGGGAAGACCGCGAGGCTCACATCTAGTCGTCTAGGATCAGCAGCAGCTCGATCTCATCGATGTAGCGCTCCTCAACCTTCAGCGCCCTGGGTTGCACGCCCCACGGCTGGAAGCCGAGCGAAAGATAGAGATCGAGTGCGGCCTGGTTCCCGGCACTGACCGAGGTCATGAGCTGCGCCACCTGCTGCCGCGCCTCTGCAACAGCAGCCTCGACAACGGCGCGGCCGATGCCCAATCCACGCGCCGCCTCAGTCACGTAGACACCCCAAAGCACGCCTTTGTGGCGCATCTTCTCCCGGCTCTCTCGGTACATGCCCGCCGTGGCCACAAGGCGGTGGTCGCGAAAGCCGCCGAAGACCGGGTTATCCGCGAGGCGACCACGCCATTCCTCCATGCCGAGGGCGATGTCGCCGGCGCTGTCGGCGCCGAAAGCCTCAGGATGGCGCGACAAGCCCTCCAGACGCAGCGCGAGGAAGTCCTCGGCGTCTGCCGCCGTCAGGCGGCGAACGATGAAACTGTCAGATGTCTTGTTGCCCGCAGCGCTCACGCGCGCTCGTCGAGCCAGGCAGGCACGGCGTCGAAGCTCGAGGCCTCCTCCAGTACCGCGCCGGCGCGAAAGACCGTCTCCTCATCGAAGGCGCGGCCTATGAGCTGCAGGCCGAGCGGCAGGCCGTTGGCCGACAGGCCGGTCGGCACAGAGATCGCCGGCAGCCCTGCCAGGCTGGAGGGCACGGTGAAGACGTCGTTCAGGTACATTGCGATGGGATCGTCCATCTTCTCGCCCTCGGCGAAGGCCTCTGAGGGCGCCGTCGGCGTCAGGATGAGGTCGACGTCCGCGAAAGCGCTCTTGAAGTCGTTGGCGATCAGGGTCCGCACCCGCCGTGCCTTGTTGTAGTAGGCGTCGTAGTACCCGGCGGAGAGCACATAGGTGCCGATCATCACCCGGCGCTTGACCTCCTGGCCGAAGCCCTCGCCGCGGGTCGCCTCGTACATGCTTGTGAGGTCCCCCTCGCCCTCGACCCGGAGGCCGTAGCGCACGCCGTCGTAGCGCGCCAGGTTGGAGGAGGCCTCGGCGGGCGCCACAATGTAGTAGGTCGGGAGCGCATACTTGGTGTGCGGCAGGGAGATCTCCTTGATCTCGACCCCGGCTGCTTTGAGCCAGTCGATCCCTGCCTTCCAGAGATCCTCGATCTCCTGCGGCATGTCGTCGACCCGGTACTCCTTGGGCACACCCACCTTGAGGCCGCGCAGGTCCCCGGTCAGCGCCGCCTCGTAGTCGGGCACCGGCAGATCGACCGAGGTGGAATCCTTGGGGTCGTAGCCCGCCATGCCGCGCAGCATGATGGCGCTGTCGCGCACCGTGCGGGTCATGGGCCCGGGCTGATCGAGCGAGGAGGCGAAGGCCACAACACCCCAGCGCGAGCAGCGGCCGTAGGTCGGCTTGAAGCCGACAATGCCGGTGAAGGAGGCCGGCTGCCGGATGGAGCCGCCGGTGTCGGTGCCCGTCGCGCCCAAGGCGCAGCGGGCCGACACGGCCGTGGCCGAACCGCCGGAGGAGCCGCCGGGCACCAGCTTGCGGTTGTCGCCCCGGCGCTTCCAGGGGCTCTCGACCGGCCCGTGATAGCTGGTCATGTTGGAGGAGCCCATGGCGAACTCGTCCAGGTTGGTCTTGCCGAGCAGCACCGCGCCGGCCCGCCAGAGGTTCGCGGTCACCGTCGACTCGTAGGTCGGCGTGAAGCCGTCGAGAATGTGAGAGCCGGCGGTGGTCTGCACGCCCTCGGTGCAGAACAGATCCTTGATGGCGAGGGGAATGCCTTCCAGCACGCCGGCCTCACCGCTTTCCCGGCGTTTGTCCGCCCGCTCGGCCATCTCCATGGCGCGCTCCGGCGTCTCGGTGATGAAGGCGTTGAGCGGCCGCACTTGCTCTACCGCGGCGATATGCGCCTCGGTCAGCTCCTTCGAGGAAAGCTCGCCCTTGGTCAGCGCATCCCGCGCCTCGGCCAGCGTCAGATCGGTCAGGCTCGAGTTGCTTGGGGCGCTCATTCCACCACCTTCGGCACGGTGAAGAAGGGCTCGGCCTCCTGCGGCGCGTTGGCCAGGATCTTCTCGGGATAGCCGCCGTCGGTCACCTTGTCCTCGCGCAGGGGCAGCTTGCGCTCGACCACGGAGGTCATGGGCACGACACCTTCGGTATCCAGCTCGCTGAGCTGCTCGACCCAGGAGAGGATGTTGTTGAGCTCGCCGACCAGCGCGTCGGCCTGAGCTTCCTCGAGCCGGATGCGCGCCAGCTTGGCGATGCCCGTCACGGTATCCTTGTCGATGGACATGCGGCCTTGCCCCGCCCCTCGTTTCTTGCGACCAAAACTTGGAACCCCGCGCTCAGCGCGGACGCGGGCGACCTTACTCGCAAAGCCTTGCAGCGCAAGGCCGGAAGACTGCTGCCGGAAAACATGGAAACACCGCTTGAAGATCTGCCGCGGGGCGTCCGCTTGCTCGGGCTGGATATCGGCGAGAAGACCATCGGTCTCGCCGTCTCCGACTCTGGCCAGAGCGTCGCGTCGCCCCTGGAGACCATTCGGCGCAACAAGTTCGCCAAGGACATGGAGCGCCTGAAAGAGATCATTGCTGAGCGCAAAGTGGGCGCGCTGGTGCTTGGCCTGCCGATAAACATGGACGGCAGCGAAGGCCCGCGCTGCCAGTCGGTGCGGCAGTTCGCCCGCAACCTCGGGTCCTTGGCCGGCATAGCCCTGCCGCTCGCGTTCTGGGACGAGCGTCTTTCGACCCGGGCGGTTGAGCGCTTCCTGATCGACGAGCAGGACATGACGCGTATGCGTCGCGCGGAAGTCATCGACAAACTGGCGGCTGCCTATATCCTGCAGGGCGCTCTCGACGCCAGACAGCGTCAGGCATGAGCCGGACAACGACACAGCAGAACAAGGGGCCAGCCCATGCGTCTCCTCGTGTTTCAACACCACCCGCTGGAGCATCCCGGCGTCATCCGCGACTTCATGGCCGAAGACGGCGTCGAATGGGATGCGGTCGAGCTGGACGAAGGCGAGTCCATCCCCTCCCTGGAAGGCTACGACGCCCTGGTATCCATGGGTGGACCCATGGATACCTGGATGGAAGATGAGCACCCCTGGCTCAAAGACGAAAAGGCCGCCATCCGCGAGGCGATTGTCGACCGCGGCCTGCCCTTCCTCGGCATTTGCCTCGGCCATCAGCTGCTTGCCGACGCGCTGGGCGGCAAGGTTGGGCCCTCGACGCCGGAGGTCGGCGTGTTGGACATCGAGCTGACGGACGCCGGCCGCAGCGACCCGCTGACATCCGGCAACGCCCCGCGCTTCAAGGCGCTGCAGTGGCACAGCGCCGCCGTGCTGGAGACGCCGGCCGACACGCAAATCCTGGCCCGCTCCCCCGTCTGTCCCTATCAGGCGATCAAGGTCGGCGAGCTTGCCTACGGCTTTCAGTACCACGTCGAGGTGACGCCGCAGACGGTCGACGACTGGGCGACGGTGCCGGAGTACATCGAGGCCCTGAAGAAGACGATCGGCGAAGCGGCCCTTCCGACCTTCAAGGATGACGTCGACATCAACATGACGAGCTTCAATGAGGACGCCCGCCGGCTCTACAAGGGCTTCATGACGCTGGTGGCCGAAAAGAGCCGGAGCCCCGTGCCGGCCGTCTAACTCCCGACAACAACAAGCGATACTCTGTTTTCATTCATGACCGCTCCCGACCGCACAGGTCCTTTGAAAGGCCTCCGGGTCTTCGACCTCACCCGCATTCTCGCCGGCCCGACCTGCACCCAGCTCCTCGGGGATCTCGGCGCCGAAATCATCAAGATAGAGCGCCCCGGCCACGGCGACGACACCCGCAAATGGGGGCCGCCCTTCCTCAAGGACGAGAACGGCGAGGACAGCGACACGGCCGCCTACTACCTGTCGGCCAACCGCAACAAACGCTCCTTGACCCTCGATATCGCGACAGCGGAGGGCCAAGCCCTGGCCAAGCGGCTGATCGCCCACTGCGACGTGCTGGTCGAGAATTTCAAGGTTGGCGGGTTGGCCAAGTTCGGCCTCGACTACGCCTCGGTCGCCGAGGTGAAGCCGGACATCGTCTACTGCTCCATCACCGGCTTCGGGCAGACCGGCCCCTATGCGCCGCGCGCCGGCTACGATTATCTCGCCCAAGGCATGGGTGGTATCATGTCGCTGACCGGCGAGCCTGAGGGCGAGCCCATGAAGGTCGGCGTCGGTATCGCCGACGTGGTCTGCGGACTTTTCGCCGCCAACGCCATCCAGGCGGCGCTGCGCCACCGCGATCTGACCGGCGAAGGCCAGCACCTCGATCTCGCTCTGCTCGACACGCAGATCGCCTGGCTGGTCAACGAAGGCATGAACTACCTGGTGAGCGGCCAGGTGCCACGGCGCCAAGGCAACGAGCACCCCAACATCGTGCCCTACAAGGTCCTGCCCTGCTCCGACGGCTATTTCATCCTCGCGGTCGGCAATGACGCCCAGTTCCAGCGTTTTTGCGCGTTCGCCGGCGTGCCGGAGCTGGCCGAGGACGAGCGCTTCAAGACCAACGCCAACCGTGTGCGCAATCGCGAGGCGCTCTACGCCCTGCTGCCCGAGGTCACCGCCCAGAAGCCGCTCGACACCTGGCTCGAGGGCTTGGCCGAGATCGGCGTGCCCTCCGGCCCTGTCAACGATCTGGCGCGCGTCTTCGACGACCCGCATGTCTTGCACCGCGGCATGCGCATCAAGATGCCCTATTCCGGCAGCGAGAGCGGCGAGCTCGAAATGATGGGCAACCCCATCAAGTTCTCGCGCACCCCGGTCGATTACAAGCTGCCGCCGCCCAAGGCCGGCGAGCACACAGACGACGTGCTGACCGAGATGCTCGACCTCAGCGAAGAAGAGATCGCCGCCCTACGCGAAGCAGGCACAATCTGACGCTACTTCGCCGCCGGCGACGGCAAGCAGTCGAGCAGCGGTCCAAGTTGCCCGATGCGCTGGCGGTAGACCGCGGCGCGCTGCAGCATCGCGCGGCTCGGCTCCGCCACACTGCGCTGAAGAGGATTCGGCAGGGCAGTCGCCATCAAGGCGGCCTCCAGCTGGGTCAGGCGCGCCGCCGGCTTGTCGAAGTAGCGTTGGGCCGCTGCCTCGGCGCCGTAGACTCCCGGGCCCCACTCGACGACGTTCAGGTAGATTTCGAGCAGCCGGTCCTTGGGCAGGATGGTTTCGAGCTTGAAGGTAAGAACCAGCTCCAAAACCTTGCGGGTGTAGCTTCTTTCCGGCCAGAGAAAGAGGTTCTTGGCGAGCTGCATGGAGATCGTGCTGGCCCCGCGGGTGCGCTCGCCGGCCAAAAGACCCTCGATCGCCTCCTCCATCGCCGCCCAGTCCACGCCCTGGTGCCGGCAAAAGAAGTTGTCCTCAGCGGCGACGACGGCGCGCGGCAGATGTGGCGAGATCTCCTTTATGGGCCGCCAGGCGCGGTCCAAGCCGTAACCTTCCACCAAGCGCCACACCATCAGGGTGGAAACTGGTGGCGGAACAACGCGATAGGCGGCGATCACCACCGGCGGCAGCAGAAGCGCCAGGACCAGCAGCAACAGCAGGAGGCGGACGATCGGGCGAAAGAAGCGGCGCATCAGCGACCTTCGGAAGCGATTCGCCGGGCGCACGCCGGCTTGCGACTCGCCAGCCTGGGTGCGATAACCGCGACGCTATGAGCGCTGAGACTCTGCCGGCGAACGCGCCTGTCTTCGGCTACCGTCATCTCCTGGGCATCCAGGGTTTTTCGGCGGAAGAGATCTCGTTTCTCCTCGATATTTCCAATCGCTATGCCTCGGCCTTGCCGCAAGACTTGAAGAAAGAGTCGATCCTCTCCGGCTTCACGGTCATCAACCTCTTCTTCGAGACCTCAACCCGGACGCTGACCTCCTTCGAGCTGGCGGCCAAGCGCCTGGGGGCCGACGTTATCAACATGCAGATCGCCTGGTCGTCCATCAAAAAGGGTGAGACATTAATCGACACGGCGATGACCCTGAACGCCATGCACCCCGACGTGCTGGTGGTGCGGCATCCCGACTCGGGCGCGGTCAAGCTCTTGAGCGAGAAGGTCAACTGCTGCGTCATGAACGGCGGCGACGGCAGCCACGAGCACCCGACCCAAGCCCTGTTGGACGCCCTGACCATCCTGCGACGCAAGGGCCGCCTGGCGGGCCTCAAGGTCGCCATCTCCGGCGACATCAAGCACAGCCGGGTCGCGCGCTCCAACATCTACCTATTGACCACCATGGGCGCCCAGGTTCGGGTGATCGCGCCCCCGACCCTCTTGCCAGCGGCCATCGAGCGGCTGGGTGTCGAGGCCTACACCGACATGCGGGCCGGCCTGAAGGACGTGGACATCGTCATGATGCTGCGGCTGCAGACCGAGCGCATGCAGGGCAGCTTCGTGCCCTCCATCCGCGAGTACTTCCATTTCTTCGGCCTCGACCGGGACAAGCTCAGCCTGGCCAAGCCGGACGCGCTGGTGATGCACCCCGGCCCGATGAACCGCGGCGTCGAGATCGACAGCGAGCTGGCCGACGACATCGACCGCTCGGCCATCCGCGAGCAGGTCGAGATGGGTGTGGCCGTGCGCATGGCTTGCCTCGACGTGCTGACCGCGCCGGAACGCAGCCGGCGCGCCCAGGCCCGCTGAACGGGACGCCTCAGCCGTGTTTCACCGCGACCCGCCCCGCACCGCCTTCCTCAACGCCCGGCTGATCGACCCGGCGAGCGGTCTCGACCAGCCTGGTGAGCTGCTGGCGGAGTCCGGCCAGATCGTCGACTTCGGGCCACAACTGTTCGAAGGCGGGCCGCCCGAGGGCTGCATCGTCGTCGACTGCGGCGGCCGCTATCTGGCGCCGGGCTTGGTCGACATGCGCGTCGAGCTCGGCGAGCCGGGTAACGAGCATATGGAGACCTTCGGCAGCGGCGGACAGGCCGCCCTCGCCGGCGGCGTCACCTCCATGGTCGCGCTGCCGAACACCGAGCCGGTGGTCGACGACGTCGCCGGGGTCGAGTTCGTCGCCCGCCGCGCCCGCGAGGAGAAGCTGGCGAAGATCTACACCTATGCCGCCGTCACGGTGGGGCTCGGCGGCAAGGAAATGACCGAGATCGGCCTGCTCAAGGAGTACGGCGCGGTCGGCTTCACCGACGGGCATCAGGCCATTGCCGACGCCCAGGTGATGCATCGGGCCCTCAGTTATTCACGCACATTCGGGGCCGTCATTCTGCAGCACCCGGCGGAACCCAGCCTCTCCAGCGGCCTGATGAATGCCGGCGAGCTAGCCACGCGCTTGGGGCTGGCCGGCATCTCGCCGCTGGCCGAGGTCATCATGGTCGAGCGGGACCTGCGGATCGTGGAGATGACCGGCGGCCGCTATCACGTCTCCCACGTTTCGGCGGGCGAGACGGTGGAGGTCATCCGCCGCGCCAAGGCGCGCGGCTTGAACGTGACCTGTGATACGGCGCCGCACTACTTCACCCTCAACGAGCTGGCGGTGGGCGACTACCGCACCTTTGCCAAGGTGTCGCCGCCGCTGCGCAGCGAAGACGATCGGCTGGCCATTGTTCAAGGGCTGGTCGACGGCACCATCGATGCTATCGCCAGCGACCACAGCCCGCACGACCAGGACTCCAAGCGTCTGCCCTTCGCGCTGGCCACCTTCGGTGTCGTGGGCCTCGAGACCTTGCTGCCGCTGTCGCTCGCCCTGGTGCATGAGGGCGCGCTCGACCTGCGCGGCCTGCTGGCTAAGCTGACCTGCAATCCGGCGCAGATACTCGATCTGCCGGCCGGGCGTATCGCCAAGGGTTGGCCTGCCGATCTAGTGTTGTTCGACAGCGACAAGCCCTGGCGCATCGACGCGGACGCCTTGCACAGCAAGTCGAAGAACTCCGCCTTCGACGGCCACATGGTTCAGGGCCGCGTGCTGCGAACCTTCGTGGACGGACGCACCGCCTTCACCATCGCCGACGGCGCCCTCCCCGCCACCGAGCCGCGCGCGGAAACCATCGGCGCGTAACGATGCCTGACCCGATTTCCTGGAGCCACGCTTGGCCCTATCTCTTGGCCGCCTTTGCCGGCGGCTACCTGCTGGGCTCCGTGCCCTTCGGCCTGCTGCTCAGCCGCGCCGCCGGATTGGGAGACATTCGCAAGGTCGGCTCGGGCAACATCGGCGCAACCAACGTGCTGCGCACCGGGCGCAAGGACATTGCGCTGGCGACCGTGATACTCGATGGCGGCAAGGGCGCTCTCGCCGCCTGGATAGCCAGCCTCTGGGGGCCCGACGCCAGCCTTGTCGCCGCCTTCGGCGCCGTGCTGGGCCATTGCTTTCCCATCTGGCTCGGCTTCCGCGGCGGCAAGGGTATCGCGACGGCGCTCGGCGTTATGCTCGTCGTCGCCTGGCAGGTCGCCGCCGCCGCTGCCGCCACTTGGCTCGTGGTGGCCGTGCTCACCCGGTATTCCTCGCTCTCAGCCCTGATCGCCACAGCGCTTGCACCGCTCTACGCCTGGTTGCTGATGGGCGACCTGCAGCTCGTCGAGTTCTGCGCCCTGCTCGCCGTGCTGCTCTGGCTGCGCCACCACCGGAACATCCGTAACCTCTTGACCGGAAAGGAAAGCAAGATCGGCGACAGCAAGAAGGCTGCGCAATGATCCACAGCTTTTCCGGCACTGCCACGCCATTGTCACCTGACGTCGCCACCGCTCTCCCGCATACTCGCCTACTGGACTCTGCTTTCGTCCGCATTCGATCGTCGCGCCCATGGCCATGAACGACGCTGACAGGGATCGCTTCCGCAAGCTCTTGACGCTGGCGGCGGAGAGCCCTTTCGCCGGAGAACGGGAAGCCGCCCTCATCGCCGCCGAGCGCTTGGCCGCCAGAAATGGGCTGAGCCTGGACGAGGCGGCGCGCGGCTTTAGCGGCGCCGAGCCATCGGAGAGCGAAAGCCGGCGACGCCGGCCACGGGACGAGCAGCGCTCGGCCTGGATGCACAACGTCTACTCGCATTATGCCTATGACGCGGCCGCCTCGCGCGCCCGGCAACAGCATCGGCAGAACGTCGAGACCGAGCAGCGCGCCGAGGAGCAGCGCCAGCGCGATCAGCGGAGCTGGAGCCGTCAGTTCCGCGCCCGCAGCCGCCAGCGCATCCCGCCGCTCGAGCACGCCCGCATCCTGATGCAGGAGACCCGCTTTCCTCTGCGTGAGATCTCGACCATCACCGGGGTCAGCATGCACGACCTGGTGGGGCTCAAGCTAAAGCTGCGCGCTGCCTCTTAAGTCAAGCTACTCCGCGTTGCGCAAAGCCTCGACGAAGGCGACGATGTGATCGACATCCTGCGGCGTGAAGGCGATTTCCTGCACGAAGGCCGGCTTGTCGCTCCAGGGTTCGACTCCTTCGACCCGCACGAAGACCGGGTGCGGCCGGCGCTCGTAGAAGCTGCCGAAGCGCTCCAGCCAGTCGTCGCGCCGCGCCAGCATCTGGAACGACGGCGTCGAGTCGATGCCGCCATAGCGGTTGAAGTCTCCAACCACGTGGCAGCGCGCGCAATGCTGCTCAGACAAGCGCTGCCCCTCATCCGCGTCACCCTCTGCCCAAGCCGACCCGATCGAGACAGCCGTCAGCAGAACGAGCGGAGCGAGCAGCCTCACGCCGCGCCTTTGCTTTCGGCCGCGTAGCCGACGCCCTGCAGCGCTTCGGTGATCTCGCCCAAGATAGCGGGGTCATCGATGGTCGCCGGCAGCTTGTAATCCTCGCTATCGGCGATCTTGCGCATGGTGGCGCGCAGGATCTTGCCGGAGCGCGTCTTGGGCAGACGCTTCACTACGGTCACCGTCTTGAAGGCGGCCACCGGGCCGATGCGCTCCCGCACCATCTTGACCACCTCCTGGGCGATCTCCTCGTCAGGCCGGCTAACCCCGGCATTGAGCACCACGAAGCCGACCGGCAGCTGCCCCTTCAAGGTATCGGCGGCGCCGATCACGGCGCACTCGGCAACGTCCGGATGGGCGGCCAGGACCTCTTCCATGGCCCCAGTCGAGAGGCGATGCCCGGCCACGTTGATGATGTCGTCGGTGCGCGCCATGACGAAGACGTAGCCGTCTTCGTCGATCAGGCCGGCGTCGCCGGTTTGGTAGTAGCCGGGAAACTCGCTGAGATAGGCGCTGAAAAACCGCTCTTTGGCGTTCCACAGGGTCTGCATGGTGCCGGGCGGCATGGGCAGCTTGCCGACGATGGCGCCGATCTCCCCCGCTGCCATGGGATGGCCGTCAGCACCCAGCACCTCCAGGTCCCAGCCCGGCACCGGGCGGGTGGGCGAGCCGGGCTTGATCGGCAAGGGCTCGATGCCGAGGCAGTCGGCGGCGATCGACCAGCCCGTCTCGGTCTGCCACCAGTGATCAATCACCGGGACGCCGAGCTTCTCCTGCGCCCAGCTCAAGGTGTCGGGGTCGCAGCGTTCGCCGGCCAGGAAGAGCGCGCGGTACTGGCTCAGATCGTAGTCGCCGATCAGACTCCCCGCCGGGTCCTGCTGGCGAATGGCGCGGAAGGCCGTCGGCGCGGTGAACATGGTCGAGACCTTGTGCTGGCTGATCACCCGCCAGAAGGCGCCGGCATCCGGCGTGCCGACCGGCTTGCCCTCGTAGACGATGGTCGTGCAGCCGTGCAGCAGCGGCGCATAGACGATGTAGGAATGGCCGACGACCCAGCCGACGTCGGAGGCGGCCCAATACACCTCGCCGGGCTCGACGTCGTAGATGTTCTTCATGGACCACTTCAGCGCCACCGCATGGCCGCCGTTGTCGCGCACGATGCCCTTGGGCTGCCCGGTGGTGCCGGAGGTGTAGAGGATGTAGAGCGGGTCGGTCGCCGCCACCGGCACGCAGTCGTGCGGCGTCGCGTTCGCGAAGCTCTCCTGCCAGTCGCGGTCGCGCGGCCCAATTGCGGCCTCGGCCTGTGGGCGCTGCAGAACGACGCAGTGGTCCGGCTTGTGCTGTGCCAGCTCGATGGCGGCGTCGAGCAGAGGCTTGTAGGCCACCACCCGGTTGGGCTCGATGCCGCAGGAGGCCGAGAGGATCATCTTCGGCGTGGCGTCGTCGATGCGCGTCGCCAGTTCGTTGGCCGCGAAGCCGCCGAAGACCACCGAGTGGATGGCGCCGAGACGGGCGCAGGCCAGCATGGCCATGACCGCTTCCGGCACCATCGGCATGTAGATGATCACCCGGTCGCCGGCACCGACCCCCAAGGCCGCCATGCCGCCGGCGATGCGCGCCACCTCGTCGCGCAGCTCCCGGAAGGTATAGCTGCGGATGGTGTCGGTGATTGGTGAATCGTAGATCAGCGCCGTCTGCTCCGCGCGGCCGCCCTCCACGTGGCGGTCGAGGCAGTTGTAGCAGGTGTTGAGCCGGCCGCCGGAGAACCAGCGGTAATAGGGCTTGTCGCTGTCATCCAAGACCTTGGTCCAGGGCTCGACCCAGTCGATGGCCTGGGCGGCCTCACCCCAGAAGCCCTCGGGATCCTCGATGGAACGGCGATGCAGCTCGTCGAAGCGACCCATTCAACTCTCCTCCCCGTCACGACAGCCCGCAGGCAGCGGGCGCGGCTCTTTTATCTGTTTTCGGTACCCGCGACCAATACCACAGCGCGGCCAAGTCTCTTCGCCAGCTATTGGACTGTAAATTCGGCCATTGGTGCAAGGCTGCGCCTTGATCTGGCGCAGTCCAAAGCCGCGACGCCGCTATAGCAGAGAAAGCATCAGGCGGTTTCTTCGAAAAGCTCGCGGCCGATCAGCCAGCGGCGGATCTCGCTGGTGCCGGCACCGATCTCGTAGAGCTTGGCGTCGCGCAGCAGGCGGCCGGTGGCGTAGTCGTTGATGTAGCCGTTGCCGCCCAAAAGCTGCAGCGCGTCGAGCGCCATCTGGGTCGCCTTCTCGGCGGCGTAGAGGATGGCGCCGGCGGCGTCCTTGCGCGTGGTCTCGCCGCGGTCGCAAGCCTGGGCGACGGTGTAGACGTAGGCCTTGCAGGCGTTCATCGTGGTGTACATGTCGGCGAGCTTGCCCTGCACCAGCTGGAACTCGCCGATCGACTTGCCGAACTGACGGCGTTGATGGACGTAGGGCACCGCCACATCCATGCAGGCTTGCATGATGCCCAGCGGTCCGGCCGCCAGCACGGCGCGCTCGTAATCCAGCCCGCTCATCAGCACGCGCACGCCCTTGTTGAGCTCACCCAGGATGTTCTCTTCCGGCACCTCGCAGTCCTCGAAGAGAAGCTCGCCGGTGGGCGAGCCGCGCATGCCAAGCTTGTCCAGCTTCTGAGCGATGGAGAAACCGGGGAAGTCCTTCTCGACGATGAAGGTCGTGATCCCCTTCGGCCCAGCCTCGGGATCGGTCTTGGCATAGATCACTAGGGTCTCAGCCTCGCTGGCATTGGTGATCCACATCTTGCTGCCGTTCAGGATATAGCGGTCGCCCTTCTTCTCCGCCCGAAGGCGCATGGAGACCACATCGGAGCCGGAGCCGGGCTCGCTCATGGCCAGGGCGCCAACGTGCTCGCCGGAGATCAGCTTGGGCAGATAGCGGCGCTTTTGCTCCTCGCTGCCGTTACGGCGGATCTGGTTGACGCAGAGGTTGGAGTGGGCGCCGTAGGACAGGCCGACCGAAGCGCTGGCGCGGCTGACCTCCTCCATCGCCACCACGTGCTCGAGATAGCCGAGGCCGACGCCGCCATACTCTTCTTCCACGGTGATGCCGTGCAGGCCGAGCTCGCCCATCTTGGGCCAAAGCTGTCGCGGGAACTGATCGGTCCGGTCGATCTCGGCGGCGAGCGGCGCGATCTCCTCGGAGGCGAAGGTCATCACCTGGTCGCGGATAAGGTCGGCCGTTTCGCCGAGGTTGAAGTTCAGGGAGGGAAGCTGGTTCGGAATCATCGGGTGTCTTTCCTTGTGGCAGCTAACCGGCCGCCGGCATGTCCGGGCGCCCGTCCAGGCGCATCAGGGTTTGCTGCATCTTGGCGCAGAGCTTCTCGCGCCCCGCATCGCTTACATAGGTCTCCACATCGCAGAGCGTCAGGGTGCGCCCGGGCTTGATCACCTGCCCCACGGCCCGCAAGCGCTCGCCCTTGGCCGGGGCGATCAGATTGATCTTGAACTCCACGGTGAGGACCGAGGCGTTCTCGGGAAAGAGGCTGAAGGCGGCATAGCCGCCCGCCGAGTCGGCGATCGTGCTGGTGGCCCCGGCATGAAAGAAGCCGTGCTGCTGGCTCAGCCCCTCGCGGAAGGAGAGAAGAATCTCCACGCGGCCCGGTTCGAGGTGACCAAGGCTGGCGCCCAAGGTGCCCATCAGGCCCTGGCGGTCGAAGGAGTCGCGCAGCCTCGCTTCCCAGGCCGTATGTGCCGGCTGAAAGACGCTCATGCTCGGCCGCCACGCTTGGTGCCGGCTGACTTTTGCCCGAGCTCATCCAGGCGCTCCAGGCAGCCGGCCTCGACCCGCGCCAGATCGCGCAGCACGGCGGCGATGTCGCGACGCTTCTCCTCAAGCTCCGCACGGCGCTCGGCAATGCGGTCCAGCAGCAACTGGAGCTGCCCCGCCTCGCCCTGCGGCGCTTCGTAAAGCGAGACAATCTCCTCGATCTCGTCGAGGCTGAAGCCGAGCCGGCGGCCGCGCAGGATAAGCTTGAGCCGCGTGCGGTCGCCACGGTCGTAGAGGCGCCGCTGCCCGGCACGTCGGGGACGCAGGAGCCCCCGCTCCTCATAGAAACGCAGAGTCCGCGCGGTGACGCCAAACTCCCGGGTCAGCTCACCGATGGAATGCGCCCGCTCACCGCTCAGATGGTTTGGTTGGCCAGGCAATGCAGAGCTTCTCCTTCATTCGTGGCCTCTATATCAGAACTTTACGTTTACGTAAACTGCATTACCTCATAGCCCGATTGACTGCCGCACGCCCAGCCGTGCCATCGGTCTTCGTCCGCTTGTGCCGCGCGACTCACACCGGACGCGCCGGCGCGCTAAGGACAGGGCCACACCAGGCGAGACGCAGAGTTGTGTCCGTCCAATCCGATAGGGCTAGAACGCCTGCTTAATCGGAGCCCAACGCCCCATTAACGATGCCGAGAAAGGAAGCCTTTTCGCTTTTCCGACAAACTTTCCGGAACGGCTGCTGCACGGCCGCAATGCCGTCTGGCGTGACGCGACAGCGGGTGCAGAAGCCGCCGGAGCTTGGGGCCCGGAGGAATTGGGGACAGACGACATGCTTGCTATCACTAGACTGCTGCCAACGATCCTCGGTGCGGCGCTCTGTGCCTCGCTGCTCACCTCGGCCCAGGCGGCAGTGCTGACGACTAGCGGCATCTGGACCGCTGCCGCGCCGGGCAACGCTGTCGGCTTGAACGGTCTGGGCAGCGATCAGCTGCGCTGGGGTCTGACCTACGGCGGCAATCCGCAGAGCGGCTACGGCTTTCAAGGCGTGACCGGCAGCGCGATCACGCTGCCGACCGCAGGGGGAGCGCCGGTTCTGTTCGAGATCGGCACCTTTACCCATTACAATCGGCCGATCTACTACGACGGCATCGACGGCGCGACCCTGAGCGTGGCGTTCGAGCTGGACGATCCCGGCGGCAGCCTGATGACAGGCAGCTTGGACTTTGTCTTCGGCCATCTGGAAACGCTGAACTACCCGGGCCGCGGCGTGTCCTGCGCGGCCGGCGGCGTGGCGCCCTGCCCCGATCTCGTCGAGATCTCCGGCGCCGCCGCATCGCAGTACTTCGTCGCCGATGGCATGACTTACCGCTATGACGTCATCGGCTTTCTGGTGGACGGCGTTCCGACCTCGGAGTTCCTGACCGAGGAGTATCGAGACAACAGCGCCATACTGATGGGCCAGATCACGAAGCAGCCCCCGCGGCCAGTGCCGACCAATCTGCCGGTCCCGAATTCGCTGGCTCTCTTCGGGCTAGGACTGGCTGGCCTGGCCTGGACCGGCGTGAGGCAAAGCCAACGTCGGACTAGAGCCCGGACTCAATCAGGCACAGCACGCTGATTTCAAAGCTATCCGTTCGTGCGGGAATCGAGATCGGAATCAGTCGTTTCGGTGCGTTAGCTCCAATTGCGTACGGACCTTAGACGAGGCTCGCCCGCGCGAAGTCGAGGTAAATGTCCTGCAGGCGGCGGACCATCGGCCCCGGTTCGCCCGCGCCGATGACATGGCCGTCGATCTTCAAGACGGGGCAGACGTAGGTCGAGGCGCCGGTGATGAAGGCCTCGTCGGCCGCATAGGCTTCCTCCAGGGTGAAGGTGCGCTCTTCCACCGCCAGGTCCTGGTCGCGGGCCAAGGCGAGGACGCTCTTGCGCGTCACCCCGGGCAGGATGTCGTTGGACAGCGGCCGGGTTATCAAGACGCCGTCCTTGATCATGAAGAAGGAGGTGGCGCCGCCTTCGGTCACCGTGCCGTCCTTGACCATCAGCGCTTCGTCGCAGCCAGCCTCCTTCGCCGCCTGCTTGGCCAACACCTGGGCCAGCAGGCCAGTCGACTTGATGTCGCGCCGGGCCCAGCGCAGGTCGGGCGCGCTCTTGAGGGTCACGCCGTTTTGGCAAGCCGCGCGGAAGGCGTCGCTCTTTGGCTGGGTGAAGGCGAAGACCGTCGGCGTCACTCCGGCCGGGAAGACAAAGTCGCGCTCGGCGACGCCGCGGGTGATCTGCATGTAGACCAAACCCTCTTCGATGCCGTTCTGCGCCACCAGCTCGCGGGCGAAGTCGAGAACCTCCTGGTCGCCGAAGGGCGCCGGGATAGAAAGCTCGCCGAGCGAGCGCCAGAGCCGCGCCAAATGCCCCTCGCTGTCGATCAGCTTGCCGTCGAGCACGCCCAGCACTTCATAGACGCCATCGGCCAGGTTGAGACCGCGGTCGAAGATCGAAACCTTGGCCTGGTCGGCCGGCAGGAATTCGCCGTTGAGATAAACGGTCCGAGTCATTCAGCCCTCTGTTCTTGTTCGAGTTTTCTGTCAGTCGCGGGAGACGGCGAGGTGGACGCCGAGGCCGACCAGGATGGAGCCGGAGAACCAGCGCGCCAGGCGCTCGCCAAGGCTGTTCTGGGTCACCAGGCGAACCATGCGGGTGGTGATCAGAACGGTGACCACGTCGGCCAATGAGAAGGCCACGTTGACGATGGTGCCAAGCACGATGAACTGCAACCACAGCGGCCAGGCGGCGGCTGGGTCGACGAACTGCGGCAGGAAAGCGATGAAGAAGAGCGCCGTCTTGGGGTTGAGCACCTCAACCAGAACACTGTCGAGAAAGGTGCGGCGGAGGCTCTTCCCTTGAACGCCGGGCAGGCTGCCGCCGGCGTGGGAGCGCAGGATCTGGATGCCGAGCCAGACGAGATAGATCGCGCCGACGATCTTGAGCACGGCATAGGCTTCCGGCACGTGGGTGAAGATGGCGGAGAGCCCGGCGGCGGCCGCGGCCACATGGATAAAGCCGCCGACGTGAATACCGAAAGCGGCGAAGAAGCCACCCTTGCGGCCTCGGGCAATGGTCTGCGCGGCCGTGTAGAGAATAGCCGGCCCCGGCATGATAGCGAAGGCCAGGGTCGCGGCGAAGAAGGGGATCAGAAGCTCGATCGGCGGCATGCTGGGCTCACTCCTCGTTGACGACTGTTCAGCGTATCATTCGGCGCGCTCCGGCGGCAGCAGGACCAGCTTGCCGACGTAGCGCTTGGCCAGGAAGTCCTCCTGGGCCGTGACGATGTCCTTCAGGGGATAGGTCTTGGCGACCAGCGGCGCGATCTCGCCGCGCTCAATGTAGCCGATCAGGTTTTCGAAGACGACCCGAGGCTGATAGGTGCAGCCAAAGAAGGTCAGGTCCTTGAGGTAGAGGGTCCGCACATCCAGCTCGACCAGCGGCCCGGCAATGGCTCCTGCGGTGGCGTAGCGCCCGCCGCGCCGCAGCACCTCGAGGAGACTTGGCCAGCTCGGGCCGGCTACAAGATCGACCACCACATCGACGCTGTCGCGGCCCAAGGCCTCGACCAGGTTGGCATCACGGTCGACGACCTGGCTGGCGCCCAAGGCCTGAACCTCGGCCGCCTTGGCGGCGCCTGAGACGGCGACGATCTCGGCACCGCGACGCTTGGCAAGTTGAATCGCCGCCGAGCCGACCCCGCCGGAGGCGCCGGTAATCAAGACCCGCTCCCCCTCGCCAAGCGCGGCACGGTGCAGCAGGTTTTCCGCCGTCGAATAGGCGCAGGGGATGGAGGCCAGCTCGGCATCGCTCCAATCGCAGTCGATCGGGAAGGCTTCGACGGCCGGCACCGCAAGGTACTGGGCGAAGGCGCCGTCGCACTCCGAGCCCAAGGTCCAGCAATCGAACTCTGCTTCCTCGCCCGGGCGGTTGATCATGGTGCGCACCAGCACCCGCTCGCCGATACGCGCTGGCGAGACCGCCTCGCCGGCGGCGACGATGCGCCCGCAACCGTCGGCGCCTTGGATCCGAGGAAAGGCGATTGGCTCGCCGGACCAGCTGCCGTCCTCGTCGACACCTTCACCGAAGCCGCTTTCGCCTCCGCTCTCCGTCCCTTCGCGGACGGTCTTCGAATACCAGGCGGTGCGCGTGTTGATGTCGGTGTTGTTGACGCCGGCGGCCCCGATCTCGATCAGCACATCGTTGGGGCCCGGTTCCGGAAGCGGCAGGTCCTCGCGGAACAGCAGCTTGTCGAAGCCGCCGTGCCCGACAAGCACAACGCCGGCCATGCGATCCGGTTTCTGCCAAGCCATGCGCTGCCCCCTATTTTCCGAAGCTCATTTGATACTTCTCGATCACCGCGGCGGCCTCGGGGCGGTCGCACACGGCCTGAACCAACCCACCAAGCTTAGGCCGGATGGTAAGCAGCACTTCGGTCGATTGATCCCAGCTCGCGAGCATCGCCGCATAGGCATCGACCCCGCTGTAGCGGTCGCCCAGTACGAAGGGCCCCGGGTCCAGAGCCTGGGCTTCGAAGATCTTCCAGAGATCGCGAACGCGGCCGCGCCCCGCCGACTTTACCTCTTCCCGTGCAATGCGGCTGCCGACCGTGAAGTGCTCGCTGTGGTACATCTGCTGATACGCGGTGTAGAGCTCGCAGGTCAGGAACATCAGCCAGCGCCGTGCCTTGGCCCAGGCTTCTGGGTCCTGCGGGGTAAAGTCGGCCTCGGGATAGGCCTCGAAGAGTTGCATGACCATGGCTGCCGACTCGGTCATCACGGTGCCGTCGGGCAGCTCCAGGACGGGCACCTTGCCCAAGGGATTGACGGCCAGGAAGTCCTCAGCACGGCGGTCTTCGACCCGGATCGTCTCGTGCGGCGCACCAGCCTCGCGCAGCATCAGCTCGACGACGAAAGAGCCGCTCGTCGGCGTCCAGTAGAGGCGATAGGGGGTCGCCAAGACCTGCCTCCCCTCGCTCAGGCCGCAAGCGCGGGCATAGGCAGCTCATAGCGCCGCCAGATCGGGCCAACCGCCGGGTGGGCCGTCACCGCATCGAGCAGCGCATGGACGCGCGGCTCAGCCGCACAGAGGCGCGGCAGGTCATAGTGCCAGGCAGCGACCATGGCCACGTAGCAGTCGAGCAGCGTCAGGTTCTCGCCGAAGAAGAACGGCCCGGGCGTCAGTGCCTCCGCCACGATGGACCAAAGGTGGTCGATATGCCGGTGCGCGGCCTGGCGCACCCCCTCGGCCCCGTCCGGCGCCGTCGTATAGCGATCCGCGTAGGAATAGCGCAGGTCCGTCTCGTAGAGCTGCGCGCTGGCGAACACCAGCCAGCGATAGGCGACGGCGCGCTTGCTTGTCTCTGTCGGCCAATAGCCGCTGTCGGGATAGGCGTCGACCAGATGCAGCAGCATCGCCGCCGACTCGGTCATCAGCTGACCATCCGGCAAGACCAGCGCCGGGATCTGCCCGGCCGGATTGATCGCCAAATAGGCCGCTTCCCGGTGCGCCCCGGCCTTGTGATCGACCTGCACACCTTCAAAGGCGGCGCCGCAAAGCTCAAGGGCGGTCTCGGCGGCGAAGGCGCCGGTGCGCTTGCTCCAATAGAGTCTGTACATGGCTGCGCGTTACTCCTCCCGGCTCATAACCAGCCTACGGTAAAACCAAGCCAAGACGGCGGCAGTGCCCACCGCTCGGACATAGTCATCGGCAAAGCTCGCCGCTCGAACGACCACCGTCTCCATGGTGGAGAGAGCATCAACGCTTGGCCCCTGGACGAGCTCGACTGCCAGGCCGCCAGGCAAATCGATCACCGCACGGACGATGATGCTGAGCATACGAACGACCACCAGGGCCAGGACAATCGCCAAGACGTGGCCCCTGCTATGCGCGAAAAGGTCGAGAAAGCGCCCCCGTCGGCCCAAGGCCGCATCCGGCAGGACCAGGTAAAAACGCGCGAGCGCAAGCAGAAGCAACAGAATCACCAGCAACTGCAGAGGGTGCCCGACGTATGCGACGAACCAGCCGGGCGGCTGCGGCAGCGTACCCAGCTCGGCCACATAATGCGGCCAGAGCAAGAACCAGAGGGACTGTCCCATCACCATCGTGAGGTAGAAGAACAGCAGGCTGTAGCCGGCATAGCGGAGTTCGGCACTCGAGAGACGGATCCGAGCGGCGCCGGTCGCATCGGGCTCGGTGAGAAGACGGCGATAGAGCGCGGTGATAGCCGGGACGAAGCAGAGACCATAGAGGCCGTAGATCAGCAGCCCGCTCCAGGCCGCCAGTGCCCGCGCGGCTCCATAGGGCAGAACGTCGGCAAAGCAGTCGATGCCCCGCGCGTCAATGCACTCGTTCACCGATGCCTGCAGCAGGGTCACGGCAGCGGCGCCGGCCAGCGGCAACCAAGCCAGCGACATCCAAAGCCGCCACTGGCTGACGAGAACCTGAAGGCTGTAGGAGATCGGGGCCGGCAGCCGCACCTGGGGTTAGGCCTCTCCCGCAGCCGGCCAAAGCGTCGGGAAGAGGTCTTCGGGTAGCGGGTCACCGCTTTTCAAAGTGCCGACGATCTCGGGAAAAGGCGGCGAGACTTCGCCGCTGCGCGCGCCGAAGACGGCGTCGTCGCCCATCCAGCGGGCGGCGAAGGCGCGCCGCCGCCGGCTTAGCGAGGCGTTCGCTGGGGCAGCGTGCAAGGTCAGGAAGTGGAAGGCGATCATGTCACCCGGCTCCAGGTCCCAGCCGCGGATGTCGTATTGGTCCCGCTTCGCCTCGATGTCGGGGGTCTCCTCCATCCAGGCTTCGTCCCGCGCGTACTTCACGCCAGAGAACTTGGTCGGCACGAACCAGCGGCCCCAGGCGTGGCTGCCGGCGACGAACTCAGGGCAGGTCTCTCGCGCCACGGGGTCGAGCGGGATCCAGAAGCTGACCGACTGCTTGCCGTCGACGCAATAGTAGGGCTGGTCGTGGTGCCAGGGCGTCTTCTCGCGCGTTCCCGGCTCCTTGACCAACACGTGGTCATGGAAGAAGCGGGCCGTCTTCGAGCCCATGAGCTGGGCGGCAATCTCCGCGGTCGGTCCGTTCTCGACGAAATCCCGGTATTCCGGAATGCGCTGCCAATTGCAGTAGTCGCCCCAGAACCCGCCCGGCTCCCCTTCCGGCGTGTAGCCGCGGGTATAGGGTCCCGGCTCGCGCCTGTTGCGCTCCATGCCTGCCTGCAGCACGGCAATCCAATGGGAAGAAAGCGCCTGTTTGAGAGGCACCACGCCGTCGCGCCGAAAGGCTTCGGCCAGCTGCTTCGTCTCAGTCATGGACGCCATCTTACAGAAGCGCCGCCAAGGGAGAAGCCCGGAGAACGGACCACCGCTATGTCGACAACCCCCATCGGAACGGGAAAGGAGGCATAAGCCATCCTATGGCCGCAAAAAAGCTGTGGCCGGAAACTTGACAGTAACTTGACCTTCGATAGCCTGCGTACGACCCAGGGCTGAAACGGGTGCTGACATGGTGACGAGCTGCGGTTGCTTCTTGCGACCTCTCAAGGCTTCCTGCCTGCACGTTGTTTCGGCTAGTAACCGCGCCGGGCGTTGAGAACCCGCAACAAGAGAACGGAAGCCGTGACGACCAAAGGTATTGGACTCGCCGCCTGCGCGGCGCTGGTGCTGGCAGGCTGCGCCACCAACCAAGGGACGCCGACGCACCGCATGACCGTAGAGCTCGTCGGTGCCGAAACCGCCGAGTGCGTTAGCCCCCAAGCGATCGGCGATTATGCCATCACCGCGCCCGGCGATTTCCTGGTCGAACCCGAGGCGCCGAACGTGGAGGTCATCTGCAACGCCGAGGGCTACCAAGAGACCTATGCCAGCTTCGAGGAGGTCTACAACGACGGCTCCGCCGGCACGATTGTCCTCGGTGCCTTAGTCTTCGGCGTAATGGGGGCTGCGATGGCAGCCGGTAGCGACGGCCTCGACAGCCTGCCTGAACGGGTGACCATCACCATGGTCCCGGACGGTGAAGTCCACAGCGGCAACCTGGCGCATGCGGAATACGAGAGGGCCTCCGATACCCTCGTCGCGACGGCCTCCCTCGCACCGGCCTACACCACGGCCGAGCCGCCTGAGGACAGTGCCATCGCCCAGGCACGGGCCAAGGCATTGACGAGCGGCGACCAGGTGGCGTCAGCGAGGGCTCGTGACGCGGAGCTGCGGCAGTTCGAATCCAGGCTGCGGGGCAACAAGGCGCAGCTCACGGCGATGTTGAACAACTACAACCGAGAGACAGAGTTCGCCAGGAGCTCACATACGGGCATCAGACTCAAAATCAAGGACGTCTCGCGCGTTGACGTGGTGCAGGGCCGTGATGATGGCTACGTGGTGCGGTTTATCGGCAATAGCACGGGTGGCACCTCGTTCACTGACGAGGTCTATGATGAGTTGTTCTTGATCGATGATAGTCGCGGCGGACTGCGCGTTCTGGCCCACGGCGAAAAGCTGAAGGATCGGCGGCAACAACCGCAGATCGCTGCATCGGCCGGTTCGGAGAATGCGGCCGACATCAGACACTTCGAAGCCAGGCTAAAGGGCAACACGGTACAGCTCGTCCGTCTTCTGAACGAGTATAATGGGGAGACGGAGTTCGCTAGAAGCCAGCACAATGGCGTCCCGTTGAAGATCAAGGATGTTTTCGATGTGACGGTCTTGGACGCAAACGACAGGGGCTACATCGTCCGTCTGAGGGGCAATAGCGGGCTAAGCGCCGCGTCCTGGAGCGACGACGTCTATGACGAGCTGTTCCTGATCGACAACCGCCGCGGCGGCTTGCGCATTCTCGGTCATGGGCAGCAACTGGCGGAACGGCAATCGCGCGCCACCGGATAGCTCTTACTCGTAGGTGATGTGCCGAGTGACCAGCGCCCCGGCGTCGTCGGGGTGGCGCTCGTCCATAAAGCGTCGGGCCTCAACGAAAGAGTTGCCGTGCTCGACGAGGCGCGCCGGACGGCGCGAGGCGTCGAAGAGATAGTCACCGATGTAGGCCACCTCCCCGCCTTTGACGCAGAAGGCCGGCGCACCGGAGCCGGCGACGGGCTTGTGGTCGCGCCGGCCCACCGTCTCCGCGCTACCAGCGAACAGCGTTACCTGGCTGATGTAGGTCGGCCCGAGATACTCGGTCAGCGGGCTCATGGAGCGGGCGCGCGCAGTGTGAAGGATATAGCAGCCTGCGGTGACAGTGTGGGCACTATAGCGTCCGTTCTCTCCGTCGCTGGCGTCCCCCTCCTCGCTCGGCTGGACTGAGACGGTGAGGAGGGTCTTCTGCCGCTGGGCCCGGCTGGCGATCAGGCGGTCCCGCTCGGGATCGTACTGCATCCAGGTGATCTCGACATCAGCCAAGGCCGCTTCCGGGTCCGATGGGCCGATCACGCCATAGCCCATGACGATAACAGCCTCCGGAGTCTCCTCGCGTTCCATGAGCGAGATCGACCGCACGTTCTCGAGAAATCCGCCCGTGCTGTTGCAGCCTGCGACCAGGAGGCCAGCGAAGGCGACGGCCATCAAACGCTCGACCACTGCCGATCGGCAGCCTGTTCCATGGGAGTCAAAGAGCATGGGCGCGCGTGTCCTGTCTGAAGCACGGACTAAACCTCAACAGGACAAAGGCTATGACCGCTCCCTGGTTAACGAAGCTTGAACGAGGGAGCGAAGAGGGCGCCCATTCGGGAGCCCCGAACACTCATCAGAGCAAGAAAACCGCCGCCAGACCGAGAAAGGCGAAGAAGCCGACAACGTCGGTCACGGTGGTGAGAAAGATGCTGGAGGCGACGGCCGGATCGACCTTGAAACGCTCCAGGGTAATCGGGATCAGCGTGCCGAAGACACCGGCAACGAACATATTGACGATCATGGCCGCGCCGATGACAGCCCCCAGTGCCAGGTCGCCGAACCAGATAATGGCGACGCACCCGCTCAGCACAGCGAACAGCACGCCATTGAGCAGGCCGACGGCGGCTTCCTTGGTGATGAAGCGCCGAGCGGTGCCGGCCGACAGATCCTTCATGGCGATGGCCCGCACGGCAATGGTTAGCGCCTGCGTGCCGGCATTGCCGCCCATGGAGGCGACAATGGGCATGAGGACAGCGAGGGCCACGATCTGCTCGATGGTCCCTTCGAAAAGGCCGATGACGAGCGAGGCCGCAATGGCGGTCATAAGGTTCAGAACCAGCCAGGAGAAGCGCGAGCGCGTGGTCTGAAGCACGTCGCTGTAGAGGTCGATCTCCTTCACGCCGCCGAGCTTGAGCAGGTCTTCCTCAGCCTCTTCGTCGATGACATGAACCACGTCGTCCACGGTGATGACGCCGACCAGGCGTCCCACCTCGTTCACCACCGGCGCGGAGACCAGCGAGTATTGGCGAAAGACGTGCGCCACCTCCTCCTGGTCCAAGTTGGCGGGGATCGGATGAATGTCGTCGTCGAGCAGCTTCTGCACCCGAACCGGCCGCTTGTTGCGCAGGACCCGCGACAGGGGCACCTTGCCGATCGGGCGGTAGCGCGGATCGACGATATAGAGATCGTAGAAGTCGCTGACGATCTCCCGCCTGTGCGTCCGCATGAAGTCGATGGTTTCGCCGACCGTCCAGATGTTCGGCACCACCACGACCTCGCGCTGCATCATGCGGCCGGCCGAGTCCTCGGGGAACTGCAGGCCTTCCTGCCAGAAGCGCTGGATCGTCTTCGGCACCCGGGCGAAGATCTTGGCCTGCTGCTTGTCGCTCAGGTCCTCGAAGAATTCGAAGGCATCGTCGCTGTCCAACCCCTTGAGGAGATGCGCCACGGTCTTGATGCCAAGCAGTTGTGTGATCTCAGGCCGCAAGGGGCCGTCGATGTGGGTCAGGGTCTCGGGGTCCAGCTTGGGACCGATCATGGCGAGGAGCTGCTTTCTCTCCTCCGCGGTCATGTCCTCGATCAGGTCGGCCGTATCGGCCGCGTGCAGCGGCGCCACCAGCTCCTCGACCCGGCCCGAATCCCCTCTCTCCACCGCCTCGCCAACCGCATCGACGAGGTCTGGGCCCGGACCGCTTGTCTCCTCGCTGAAGCCTGGTTGATCTTCCGGAAGCGGCCGGTTGTCGTTCATGTCGCGGAGGCGCTCTACCGACTAAACCTGTGCCGCCTGGGCGTGGACGACGGCCAACGCGCTGATGTTGACCAGACCGCGGGAGGTGATGGAGGGCGTCACGATGTGCACGGGGGCTGCGGCCCCCAGCAGCATGGGACCGACCGGCTGCCCCTCACCCAGTACCTTGAGCAGGTTGAAGGCGATGTTGGCGGCATCGAGATTCGGCATGATCAGCAGGTTGGCCGCACCTTCCAGCACCGAGTTCGGGAAGATCATCTCGCGATACTCGGGCGAGAGCGCGGCGTCGGCCTGCATCTCTCCCTCGACCTCGAGATTGGGATGCTCCTCGTGCAGCAGCCGTGTCGCCTCCCGCATCTTGATCGCGCTGGCGCTGTCCCGCATGCCGAAGCTGGAATGGGACAGTAAGGCGATGCGCGGTGTCATGCCGAAGCGCCGCACGGCTTCTGCGGACAGCAGCACCATCTCGACGATCTCTTCCACGCCAGGGTCGGGCGAGACATAGGTGTCGGCGATGAAGAAGCTACCCTTCGGCGTGATCATCAAAGAGAGCGCCGAATAGTCGTGCACGTTCGGTCCCTTGCCGATGATCGCATCGATATGCTGCAGATGCTGCACGTACTGCCCTTCCGAGCCGCAGATCAGCGCATCGGCGTCACCGCGCTTGACGGCCAGGGCACCGATCACCGTGGCGTTGGTCCGCACCACCGTCTGCGCCAAGTCGGGCGAGACGCCGCGGCGCTGTGTCAGCTCGTGATAGAGGTGCCAGTAGTCTTCGTAGCGCTCGTCGCGGATTGGATTGACGAGGTCGAAGGACTCGCCCGGGCGGATACGCAGGCCGAGCTCGGCGATCTGCCGTTCGACGATCTTCGGCCGGCCGCAGATGATCGGCCGTGCGAGTCCTTCGTCGACCAGAACCTGTGCCGCCCGCAAGACCCGCTCGGCCTCCCCTTCGGCGAAGAACACCCGCTTGGGGTCGCTCTGCGCCTGCTCGAACACCGGACTCATCACCTGGCCCGAACGGAAGACGAATTGGTAGAGCTGCTGGCGATAGGCCTGGAAGTCCTCGATCGGCCGGGTGGCAACGCCGGTGTCCATCGCCGCCTTGGCCACGGCAGGGGCGATCTCGACGATCAAGCGCGGGTCGAAGGGGCGCGGGATGAGGTACTCTGGACCGAAGGAGGACTGTTCGCCGCCATAGGCCTTGGTGACAATCTCGGACGACTCTTTCATCGCCAAGTCGGCAATGGCCCGCACGCAGGCCAGCTTCATCTCCTCGTTGATCGTCGTCGCGCCGACGTCGAGCGCGCCACGGAAGATAAAGGGAAAGCAGAGGACGTTGTTGACCTGGTTGGGATAGTCGCTGCGCCCGCTGCAGACGATGGCATCGGGACGCGCCTCCTTGGCGAGCTCCGGCATGATCTCCGGCACCGGGTTGGCCAAGGCCAAGATCAGCGGCTTCTCGGCCATCCGCTTGACCATCTCCGGCTTCAGAACGCCGGGGGCCGAGACACCGAGAAAGACATCCGCCCCCTCGATCACCTCGCCCAGGCTACGCATATCGCTGGGCTGCGCGTAAGCCGCCTTCCACTCGTCCATCTGCTCGCTGCGACCTTCGTGGACCAGGCCGACGATATCGCAGACCCAGATGTTCTCCCGCCGCACACCCTGCGAGACCAGGAGGTTGAGGCAAGCGATGGCGGCCGCCCCGGCGCCGGAGCAGACCACCTTGACCTCCTCCGGCTGCTTCCCGACCAGGCGCAGGCCGTTGTAGATGGCGGCGTTGACGATGATAGCGGTGCCGTGCTGGTCGTCGTGGAACACCGGGATGGACATGCGCTCGCGGCAGCGAGCCTCGACCTGGAAACACTCTGGCGCCTTGATGTCCTCCAGGTTGATACCGCCGAAGGTAGGCTCCAGCGCGGCCACCACGTCGACCAGACGGTCGACATCGGTGGCGTCGACCTCGATGTCGAACACGTCGATGCCGGCGAACTTCTTGAACAGCACCGCCTTGCCTTCCATTACCGGCTTGGAGGCGAGCGGCCCGATGGCGCCGAGCCCGAGCACGGCGGTGCCGTTGCTGACCACGGCAACCAGGTTCGCCCGTCCGGTGAGGCCGGCGGCCTCGGCCGGGTCGGCGGCGATGGCCTCGCAGGCGGCCGCCACGCCGGGCGAATAGGCAAGCGCCAGGTCGCGCTGGTTGCCCAGCGGCTTGGTGGCGGTGACTTCCAGCTTACCGGGCTTGGGATAGCGATGGTAATGGAGCGCGCTGTCCTTGATCGTTTCTTCCGTCACGGGATCCCCTCTTGTGGGAGCAGCATGCTTGCGGCGGCGCCTCTATGGCGCCCGGCCCCCAGTGCGAAGGTTTGTACCTAACGCCAAAACGCCTTACTTGGAAGGGCAGTAAGACGGCAAGCGAACGCCTGCGAGCTATGCAACACGCAGTCCCGGTAGACTTGGAAGACCAGACGCAACGCGCGGCCGAGCAGCGCGTGGCTTGGAGCCTTTCAGAGGCACTTGTGCCTTACGAAGAGGCCGTCGCGGCCATGGAAAAGCGCGTCGCCGCCATCCGCAACGAGGAGGCGGAGGAGCTGGTGTGGCTGCTTGAGCATCCGCCGCTCTACACCGCCGGGACCAGCGCCGAGCCCGCCGATCTGATCGAGCAGCGCTTTCCCGTTTACCGGACCGGGCGCGGCGGGCGCCATACCTACCACGGCCCGGGTCAGCGGGTCGCCTACACCATGCTCGACCTCAAGCGCCGGCAGCCGGACCTGCGGGCCTACGTCCACGATTTGGAGGAATGGCTCATCCGCACCCTGGCCGCCTTCAACGTGGTCGGCGAGCGGCGTGAAGGCCGGGTCGGCATCTGGGTCGTGAACGGCAGTCGCGAAGAGAAGATCGCGGCCATCGGCGTGCGCGTGCGGCGCTGGGTCAGCTACCACGGCATCGCGCTCAACGTGGAGCCGGACCTTTCCCACTTCGCCGGCATCGTGCCCTGCGGCATTCCAGACTATGGCGTCACCTCCCTTGCCGCGCTGGGCCTGCCGGTCACCATGGCCGACGTGGACGTGGCGCTGCGGCAGGCCTTCGAGGAGGTCTTCGCCTGCTCAACCCAGCAGGCCGAGGGCATCGACCCCGTAGCCGATGGCTAGCGCGCCGATCAGCGACAAACCCAAGTAGCAGAAGAACACCGGGAGCCGCACCAGGGCGAAGACCGCCATGGCAGCCGGCAGCGAGGTGACCCCGCCGGCGATCATGAAGGCGATGCCGGCACTGGGGCTCATGCCCGTGTTGATCAGCTCCCCGATCAAGGGAATGGCGGCGTAGCTGTTGAGGTAGGCCGGCACGCCGACGGCCACCGCCAGCGGCACGGCCAGCGCCGAGCTGTCTCCGAGCCACTCGGCAACCGTTTCGGCAGGAAGCCACGCCACCATCAGGCTCTCCAGCGCAAAGGCGAGCAGCAGCCACTTGGCAAGGAAGAGAAAGACCGACTTGCTCTCCTCGGCAAAGAGCGCGCGCCGCTCCCGGTTCTCCCAAAAACGCCAGACGACCGGCCCCTTGGACAGGGCCGAGCCGCCGCAGCCGCCGCAACCGACCGTCTTCAAGGAGCCTTCGAAGGAATAGACATGCTGCATGGCCAGCATGGCGAAACCGGCGGCGAGGCCCAGCAGCAGCGCCGAGGCGGCCTTCACCACCGCGAAATCGACCCCAAGGATGGGAACCATCAGCACGAACTGCTCCGGATCCATCAGCGGCGAGGCGATCCAGAAGGCCATCACCGCCGGCAAGGGCACACCGGCCGCCAGCAGCGCCGCCACCAGCGGCACTACACCGCAAGAGCAGAACGGCGAGAGCGCACCGAGCGCCGCCATCACCAGGATGGCGTGCACCGGTCGCTCGCCGACCGCCCGGCCGATCAGGCCGTCGGCCCCGGCTGCCTTCAGCCAGGCGGCGGTCACAGTGGAGAGCAGCAGGAAGGGTAGGATCCAGACGAAGGCATCGACAGTGAAGCGCAGGGTCTCGGGAAACTGCGCCGGCAGAAAGATCGCCAAGCCGAGCAGGAGCGCGATCAAGGTCAGCCAGACGCTCTCCCGCTTTGCTGTCACGCCAGTCCAACGCAACGATCTAAGTGCCAATGTCGTCATGGATTTCTTATCCTGCTAGAATTATCGAAATATAAGTCAAACAGATATCACTCGTGCTGTCCTTTGCAGGCGTCAGTCGGCCGGCTCCAGTGTCTTTTGCGGATTGGAAGCCTGCGCGGGAAGCCCCCGGCAGCATTCCTCCTGCAGGAAGTCGAGCAACGCCTGCATCCGGCGGTAATCGGCGCGGCAACGCAGAATGCGGCTCTCTCGATCCTGCGTTACCAGGCCGGCCACCACGAGCTTGCCGATGTGGTGCGACAGGGTAGAGCCGGGAATGCCCAGCACCTCCTGCAGGGTGCCGACCGGCGCCCCCTCCGCCCCTGCCTTCACCAGCAGGCGATAGATCTCCAGACGGGTCGGGCTGCCGAACACGGCAAGCTGGCGCGATGCCTCTTCGACGTTCATGGCTGTAAGATAGGCCGAGTAGAAACTGGAGTCAACTATATTTCTAGATTTATCGAATTATTGTCTGTAGCTTTGAATACACTTTGCTGTCCCACTGGACAGGCCCGTCCACGCCACCGTCTGTCACAACCATGCTTGGACCGAGTATCAGTCGCGGTCAGTGATGAGCTACCCAACTCTAGTCAATCTTCGCTTTCTGAGCGATAGTCCGCAGCTATCGCTACTTGGATTGGACCGGTTGGGGCGAGGTAATGATAGATACCAGCGGATTGGGAACCGCTGTTAAGGGCGGGTTGATCGGTGCTCTGGGTGCCGCCCTCGCAACGGTCGTCGGAGTTGCATTCTACTTTGGCGGGCTCGACCAAAGCGTCACGACGCTAGAGTCCCGAATGGAGCGGCTGGAGGACCGGCCGACGACCCCTGGGCCCTCGGCAGCTTTGGTGGCAGCGGAGCTGACGACGAAATACAGAGACCAGCTGCGCGGCGAGAAAGGTCCGAAAGGCGAACCCGGAAGAGACGGCGTCGCGCCGGAGACCAGCGCGGTCGCACAATACTTGGCAACGAACTACGCCGAGCGTCTTCGAGGTCCGGCCGGCCCCAAAGGAGATACTGGGCCAAAAGGAGATCAAGGCGAAACAGGAGCGCTGGGACCGCGAGGCCTTGCCGGTGCGGCCGGGCCCGCTGGGCAGGAGGGCGCAACGGCTGTCGCTCAGGCAAGCCTCACCGAAGAGGAGGTGCGCGAGATCGTTGCGGAGCTGTTGGCCAAAGCGATCACCGAGCGTCCGGAACTTTTGGAGAAGATTGCCCAGGATGTGACGGCGGCCAGCGCGCCACAGGTGGCTTTGACGGGCACGACCGGCCTTAGAGCCTACGACCCGCAAGGTTTCGCCGACGTGCTTTCAAGTGAAGCAACGTGGCAAACAAAGGGGCTTCTCAGCGAACCAAGCGGGTTGGCGGGGTACTACTTCAAATTCACGAATAAGTTCGAGCGACAGACATTGGCCGGGACATTCTTCTATGATAGCCAAGATGGGAATGACTGCTTCTTTAATTTCTCATATATCCAATACGATGAAGAAGAAAACACAATAGTTTTCAGGATGACGAAAGATAGACGTAGCAAGAAACTATTCTCAACGGGGCCATTTAGTTGGTGTGGACATGAGGATGTGCAGAATTTCCGTTTGAAATTCGAAATGGATGGCCAGAACCAAGTGAGGGCTATCACGCTCACAATGGAAAAATGGAACACGACCTCAGAGCTAGTTACTTCTAATAGATTCAATTAGATTGCGTAATTTGCAAAGTATTCAAGCGCGACCTGCTGACAGAGCTGGTATGAATGCAAATAAACAAGTGTGCAGGTAAGAATGGCGCCGCTTCATGAAATTGCCTGGGCATTCAGACGCAGTTTCATGAATGTCGACCTATCGAACGCACCTGGCTTTCTGCCGGGTTTTCCAGACGGTTGCTGCCATTGGGCTTGCTGGATGACCGGCCATTTCTTGAAGTATGAGCAGGGTCTAGAGCCGACCGAAGTCATAGGTGAGAGATTCGCTTCGGATGGAACGGAGGCCCATGCTTGGCTGACAGTAGACAAGACTCTCATTGATATCACGTCCGATGAGTTTTCCGATAGCAACGAACCCGTAATCGTCAGTGAGTTCTCGGAATGGCACCGCAAATGGGAAGTCGTCCAAACCCGTAGCATTAAGGAAATCGGATCGTATGACGTACCCACGTTAAGGGGCATGATGTCTGCTTCCAAGACTTATGAGATTCTTGCTACCAATGCCCGAGAGATACTTACATCCAAAGACTTATCCGGAACTGGATAGCGGTGGCTGAACAGACGAACTACCGTTGTCTTCCGGGTCGTGAAACACTGATAAGACAATCAACCTATCCCAGAACAGCATCGCCCAGAGATGGCAATCGTGCACCTCGGGGAACTGTCGATACTTGTAATCGAAAACTCCTGGGTGACGGCCTCGGAAAGGCTCGTTGTTCAAGAAATAGAACTCATCCGGCGGCTTGTTGCCAGGAGACACCAGCTTGAAGGTTCTTAGCGTGTCCTCGGGCAAGTAACGCCCGTACTCAAGAAAAAAGAGGCCGCGGATGATTTTCCAGACAACCCGCCAAAAGCGGTCCGGATCAAACCGTTTTGCGATCTTGCCATTCGGTAGGTAGATGCCAGAGGGTCGTCGTTCGAATTCGTTCAAGACGGCGCGGCTTAAGGGCACGTTTCGCCCTATAGCATACTGCTGTAGCAGCTCCTGATGGAGGGATTGCCCCGAGTACGAGTCCATTACAACCGGTGACAGCGTGTGAATGAAGTACTCTTCGTCTTGTTGATATGAAAGGTTGCAGAGCTTATGCGTAGGGAGCGTCAGTAGCTCCGGACTGTGGTTCCGACGGACCTCGCGGCTGAAAATCTGCTTTGGTGGCACATGGTCGCGACTAACATCACCTAGGACAGCCTCGCCGCAAAGATAACAAAGCTCAGGCTCTTGCGTCTCTTGCTCTTCATTCATCATCTCCACTTATCCCTGACACGAGCTAGTCGAACCTACGGCGACGGCAATGGATAGCTGGCGTGGGGCCCACAAGGCGGTGCTTCAAGGCGGCCCCCGCCTAAGACGTCACAGCCAACTCCCCTCCTGAGATCGCTTGAAGCTGCTGGCGCAGCCAGACCAGGCCCGGGTCCGAGTCGGATCGGCCGTGCCAGACGATCGAGAAGGCGAAGTCGTCGGTCTTGAAGGGTGGCTCGCGGATCTCGAGGCCATAGGCACCCTGAAAGGGCTCGATAACCGCCCGCGGCTCGGTGGCGATCAGCGACGAGGCAGCCAGCACCTGCGGCAAGACGAGAAAGTGGCCGAGGGTCATGGCCACGTGGCGCTTCTTGCCAAGCCGGGAGAGAAACTGATCGGGGTAACCTGAGGGCTCGCCGGCCAGCGATACATGGACATGCTGCGCGGAAAGATAGCGCTCAAGCGTCAGCGCCCCTGCCGCCAGCGGATGGCCTGCGCGCATGGCGCAGACGAAGCCTTCCTCGAACAGCGCCTGCTGCCGCAAGCGCTTGGGCGCTGCGGCGAAGTTCCCGACGAGGCACTCCACCTCTCCCCTGTCCAGCATCTCGAAGCCGAGGACCCGGCTGGTGTGACGCACCAGGAAGGTCACCCGATCGAGAAAGGGCGCGGCGCGCGCCAAGAGGGCGGGCAGAAAGACCGAAGCCGCATAGTCCGACATGCCGATGACGAAACGGCGCCGGTCGCGCGCCGGATCGAAGGCCGCATCGTGGCGCATGAGGTTCTGCAGCTCGCGCAGGACGGCAGCGACGCTCGGCGCCAGGGCGAGCGCCTTTTGGGTCGGGCGCATGGCCCCGCCGCTGCGCACGAACAAAGGGTCGTTCCAAAGCTGGCGCGACCGGGCCAGGGCGTGGCTGACCGCCGATTGAGTCATGCCGAGCCGAGACGCGGTGCGGACGACACTGGCTTCATCCAGCAGCGTGTTGAAGACCAAAAGCGCCGTAGTATCGAGCGACTTGAGATTGCCGTCGTTCATGATGGGTGAGCAGAATATGACGACGGCTCATTTGCAAGCCTCTGAACGCAGGGCGCCGTCAAGGCGCCTCGGTTGCGATGCGATAGAGGTTTCCAGGCCCCCAAGTCCCGAGGAGAAGTGCGCCGTCGCGGTCTCGCGCCAAGGCCACCGGGCTGCCTTGTATCTCGCGGGTGACGACGGCCGAGCGGCCGTCGAGGGTGACCCGTCGCAGGCTGCCGTCGCCGTAGTCCACCACGTAAACCGCATTGTCTCCGTCTTCCACGATGCCGACACCGGGCCGTCCGAAATCTCCACCAAGCTCGCGCCGCTCGCCAGCTTGCGTGACTAGGGTGACGCGCCCGCCGAACTGAGAGACGACCAGGCTGCCATCGGGCAGGTCGACCACACCGACCGGCAGCGAGAAGCCGTCGGCCAGAACGTCATAGGTGCCGGTCTCCGGGTCCATGCTGAGGACCTCTCCGGCCGCCCGATTGGTCACCAGAAGCCGGCCGTCGTTGGCGAAGGTAATGCCGGCCGGCGTGGAGAGGCCGCTGGCAATCACCTGCCGGCTGCCGCTGCCGTCGTATCGAACGATGCTGTCCCCCGAATAGGTCGCGACGAAGAGGCGGCCGTCCGGGCCGATCGCGAGCCCGGAGGGCGCGTCGAGACCTTCGGCGAAGCTGCTCCGCACGCCATCCGGCGCGATTCGCTCGACGCTGCCGGCGCTCCAGTTGGAAACATAGACGTTGCCCTCGGCATCCACCGTGACCCCAACCGGTGCGCGGAAGCCGGACTGCATCAGCTCGATAGCCACCGAAGGCCGGGGCAAGGCGGCGACGGCCGCGACGATCAATCCAATGAAGACAAGCGACCGGAGCCTGGGCATCGAAGACCTCCTCAGCAGCGAACAGCGCGGTGAGAGCGGCCGGAATGCCGACTTGGACCGGCACGGCCGCAACTGGCCGATAGATCGAATGCCGCGGGGCGCTCCGCCAGATCATTATCGACATCTATAAAATGAACGAGCTTCATACAGCGGCGGCCGCACGGCTGGGACCAAGACTGCGCCGGTCCCGCTCATAACGTCGGCATAACATCGCGGTGAACGCCCTAGCGATCGCGATGGCGGACACCAAGTTTCCCGCAACGCACTTCTGCAACTGGACAACGGAACACCAAATGCCCGCCACCAGACGTCACGTTCTTATGCTTGCCGCTTCGCTGCCTGTCGTCGCCACGCTCGCCGTGCTCGCGCCTGCCGTGCAGGCCAGCAAAGCCAGCATCTATGCCAACGACGGCATCGCCATCGACGGCACCGATGCGGTCGCCTACTTCACCGAAGGCAAGCCGGTGGCTGGCTCTCCGGAGTTCTCGTACGACTGGATGGGGGCCACTTGGCACTTCTCAACCGCCGAAAACCGCGACACCTTCGCCGCCGACCCGGAAGCCTATGCCCCGCAGTACGGCGGATACTGCGCCTACGCCGTCAGCGAAGGCTACACGGCCTCGACCGTGCCGGAGGCCTGGAAGATCGTCGACGGCAAACTCTACCTGAACTTCTCGCGCCGCATTCAGCGCCGCTGGGAGCGGGACATCCCCGGACACATCGAGTCCGCGAACGGCAATTGGCCCTCGGTGCTGGAGTAAGCGCCCCTCCCCATCACGGCCGTTCAGGGAAAGGTGATCACTTTCTGAGGCTTAGGTCACAAAGGCCGGGACCAACCCGGCCCCACGTCTCCGTCAGCTTGAAACGAGGCCCAAAAAGGCCGCAACACGGAGACATCAATGACCGACGTCGCGATCAACCAAGAGAACAAAGGGTTTCAGACGGGCGCCATCCTGCGGGTGGCTTCCGTCGCCTCCACCTACCTGCTGTCGTTCTATATCGCCCACACCTTCATCAAGTACCTGCCGTTCAAGTTCGCGCCGGCCGCCGACGTGAACCCGATCTTCAAGACTTTGGAGGCCTGGAGCGGCCTGAGCTGGGTCGAGCCGGACTTCCGCTTCTTCACCGGCGGCGTCGAGACCCTGGCCGCGGTGCTGCTCTTCGTGCCAGGCTTGCAGCTGGTCGGCGCCCTCTTGACCCTGGGCATCACCGGCACCGCCTTCTTGCTGCACCTCGGCCCCATCGGTTTCGACGGCTTCTACGGCAGCCTGGCGACCGAAGCGGCGATCTGCTTCACGATTGCCGCCTGGATCATCTGGGTCCGCCGCCGGGAGCTGCCGAGTCTGGTCCGCACGCTGCTGATCGACCGGACCCTGACTGGGCGCTAAACAGTCGGACGCTGATGGAAGCCGGGTGTTCCATGCCCGGCTTCAAGTGCCGGCTGGTCATGCCTTTCGATTTCCGTGACCTGGGCCAACCGTGGGCCTTCGCGACAGGCTTGAAGCATCGCTTCAACAGCTTCGACGGGGCCATCGAACAAGGCCTCCACCGTGCCGTCTCGGCGATTGCGCACCCAGCCTTGCAGCCCCAGCCGCACGGCGGTTTCCTCGGTCCAAGCGCGGAACCAGACGCCCTGCACCTTGCCGTGAATGCGGACCAGGATGCGGCGCCGACCGGCCTCTTCCGGCGCGCCGCTCATCGCTCGCCTCCGGCCCGCTTGTCCGCCGGCCGCTCGGGATAGACCACGGCAAGCGCGATGCCGACTGCGCGGCGGGCCGCCTTCTCCCACTCATCGCGGGCGGTCCAGTGATCCTCGATGGTCAGCACAGGCTCGCCCGGCGCTTCGTGCAGCAGGCGGTTGCGAAGGCTGCGCAGCCAGCGCAGATCCTCCGCCGGCGCGGCGCGAAAGGAACGGGCTGCATTGGCCTGGGTCTCGACGATGATGGCGGCGAGGATGACCGTGGCCGCCCAGGCCCCGGCACAGAAGACGCACTGCAGCTCGACCATCAACGCGCTGGCCTGCTCTGACAGACGGCCGACGCCACGGGCAGAGAGCCTCGCCTCCTGCTCCTCGAACCAAAGGCGCCGCTCATCCCAGTCGAGCGGCTCCGGCGGGTCCAGATGCTGCACGGCGTCCTGCTCTGAGCGCTGTGGCGTCTACTCGAACTCTATAATGATTTCATCAACCGCCAAAGAGGCGCCAGCCGGGGCATGCACCTTGGCGACCGTGCCGTCGCGCTCGGCGCGCAGGATATTCTCCATTTTCATGGCCTCGACGACGGCCAGCTCCTCGCCCGCCTTGACGCCCTGTCCCTCTTCCACCGCGACCGAGATCAGCAGGCCGGGCATGGGGGACAGGAGGTATTTCGACATGTCGGGGGGCTGCTTGATGGGCATCAGCGCCGCCAGCTCGGCGATGCGGGGCCGCAGCACCAGGGCCTCGACGGTGGTGCCGTCGTGGGTCAAACCGCAGGCGGGACCGCGCGGGTCGACCTGGGCGGTGATCTCTTGGGCGTTGACCTGGCCGTGAAACAGCGGCTCGCCGCGATTCCACTGGGAGATCACCTCCATCTCCCCGTCCCCGTCGCGCAACAGGAGGTAGCCCTTTTCCTGGCGCACCTCGAAGGCATAGTCCCGCTCACCGATGCGCACCACCGTGCGGTCGCTTAGGCCTTCCGTGTGATGGCCGATGAAGGCAGCGACGGCAGCCAAGCGCCGCACGGTCGCTTCGTCCGGAACGTTGCCGCCAAAACCCTCCGGATACTCCTCTTCGATGAAGTGGGTGGTCAGCCGCCCTTCCTGGAAGCGCGGATGCGCCAGCACCGAGGAGAGAAAGGGAATGTTGTGGTTGATGCCGCGGATGTAATAGGCGTCGAGCGCTGCGCGCATGCGGGCGATGGCCTCGTCGCGGCTGGCCCCATGGGTCACCAGCTTGGCGATCATGGGGTCATAGTACATGGAGATCTCGGAGCCTTCGACGACACCGGTGTCGACCCGCACCGCCTCCCCCTCTCTCGGCTGACGATAGTGCACCAGCCGGCCGATCGAGGGCATGAAATTGCGCAGCGGGTCTTCCGCGTAGACGCGGGACTCGATCGACCAGCCGTCCATCTTGATGTCGTCCTGGCCGAAGGTGATCGCCTCGCCGGCAGCGATGCGGATCATCCACTCCACCAGATCGAGCCCGGTGATCATCTCGGTCACCGGATGCTCCACCTGCAGGCGCGTGTTCATCTCCAGGAAGTAGAAGTTGCGGTCCTTGTCGACGATGAACTCCACCGTCCCGGCTGAGCGGTAATCGACGGCTTCGGACAGGGCGACGGCCTGCTCGCCCATAGCCTTGCGCGTGGCTTCGTCGAGGAAGGGCGAGGGCGCCTCCTCGATCACTTTCTGATGGCGCCGCTGAATGGAGCACTCCCGCTCATGCAGGTAGAGCGTGTTGCCGTGGGAATCCGCCAGCACCTGAATCTCGATATGCCTCGGCTCCTCGACGAACTTCTCGATGAAGACCCGGTCGTCGCCGAAGCTGGAGCGCGCCTCGTTCTGGGCCGAGCGGAAGCCGTCGCGCACTTCCTCGCTGCTACGGGCGATGCGCATGCCCTTGCCGCCGCCGCCGGCCGAGGCCTTGATCATCACGGGATAGCCGATGTCATCGGCGATCTTCACGGCTTCTTCGCCGTCGGCGATGACGCCCATATGGCCCGGAACGGTGTTGACGCCCGCCTTGGCCGCCAGGCGTTTCGACTCGATCTTGTCGCCCATGGCGGCGATGGCGCCGGTCGGTGGGCCGATGAAGACCAGCCCCGCCGCCTCGACGGCGCCGACGAACTCGGCCTTTTCGGAGAGGAAGCCGAAGCCCGGATGAATGGCCTGGGCGCCGGTGCTGGTCGCCGCCTCGATGATGCGGTCGATCTGCAGGTAGCTTTCGGCCGCAGGGGCCGCGCCGACCCGCACCGCCTCGTCCGCCATCTCGACATGCAGCGCATCACGGTCCGCATCGGAATAGACGGCGACCGTCTTGATGCCCAGGCGCTGGCAGCTCTTGATGACGCGGCAGGCGATCTCGCCGCGGTTTGCTATGAGAATCTTGTCGAACACGCCTCGGGCCCCCTCTCCTGTAGCCGCTAGGTAACAAACCGGTCGCGGCCCGCTTGTCAATTAGACAGGTGGAGAAGGGTCTTTTCTGTCACCCAAGTTGAGCGAGAGTGGCCTCTATGGCGCTCACGACCTCCTGAGACTTCTTCGGGTCGAGCGCGTCGGGATGGGGTGCTGCAAAGCGACGGTTGTCGTTGTCGTAGTATTGGCCGGAGGCGTCAGCGAATTCGTCGGTCAGGGCCGCGCGAACCAGGATATCCGCGCCGATTCCGATGTCCGCGCCAGCCAAGCCGAAACCTTCCTTCACCATCTTGCTGGCCAGCAGCGAGCCGGGGTTGACTGCGATGAAGGTCGGTCCGCTTTCCGTCCGCGCCAGCCCCATTTCCCGCGACCACATGGTGAGCGCCAGCTTGCTCTGGGCATAGGCCGCCATGTCAGCCAGCCTGCCCTTCCCGGCCAAGGCCGCAATGTCGACCGGCGCCTGTGCGGCGGAGGAGAGGTTGATTACCCGGCCGGCTGCTCCGAGCAGCGGCAGAAGCCGTTGCGTCAGCAGATAGGGCGCAAGCGTGTTGACCAGGAAGCGCACATCGAAGCCGTCCTGCGTGATGGGATCGGGCGTCTTGAAGATACCGGCATTGTTGATCAGCACATCGAGGTGATCGTGCTTGTCGGTCACCGTCTTCGCCAGCGTCTCGACATCGGCCATGCGGGACAAGTCGGCCACGTAACTTTCGACGCGCCCACCTCCCGGCAAAGCGGAAAGCGCCCTTTCCGCATCCTCCAGCTTCACCGGATTGCGCCCGTGCAGCAGAACGCTGTGCCCCGCCTGCACCAGCCTCTTGGCCGTCTCCAGCCCGATGCCGTCGGTCGACCCGGTGATGAGAATGGTTTTGCCCATGAATTCGACTCCTTCGGCCAAGCAGGCTCACGACCGCCAGCGTTCAGGAAGCCTCTTACGCTAGGTCGTCCTTGCCTTCGATGAGAAAGTGAAAACTGTTGGAGCCGTCCGTCCGGGCCTTGAGATGCGGGACGTACTCGGGGTCGCTCATGAAGGCCTGAGCTGCTTCCTTGGAAGGCCACTCCAGAATAATCCGCAGCGCAGCAGCATCCTCTGCCCCCTCAATCTGCTCGTGGGTTGCCGTCCGGGCCAAGTACTTGCCGCCGTGCTTGGCGACGAGCGCGTTGGCGGTCGGCAGATAACCCGGAATCCAGTCTTCGCTGGTCGGTGTGACGGCGAGAACGGAATAGTAAGTCATGGTCGATCTCTCTCCTGCGTCTGGAGTTCTTTGTGGGTTGTCAGGCCGGGGGCTTAGCGGGCAAAGCCACCAAAGGGCTTTAGCCAAAGCGGCGCCAGGACGGCATGGCGCGCACGCAGGTCGTCGGGGAGGTCGCCCAGGTGCACCATGCGGGTCGGCTCTGCCGCCGCGACCCAGCGCGCCGCGTGCTTGTCCCAATTGTCGACGTGGGTGTGCGCGGACTCGACGTCCTTGAAGCGCTCGTAGACGAGCACGTCGCCCTCGTCGGAAACGTAGTACTGGTAGTTCAGGGTGCCGTTCTCTTTCTTGGTCGCCTCGACAATGTCTGTCATGACGGCCGCGAAAGCCCCACGCTGACCTTTCTTGATCTTGGCTTCGACAATCCAGCCGATGTTCTCGAACATCTTTCGTTCCTTCGCTTCCCGAGATGTTGGCGCCGGTTCGGCCCGGCTTCCCGCGGAACTTATTCACTGTCTTTTCGGATAAAAACGGCTTATTTTTGAGTTCATAATTCGGAAATTGGATATAATAATATGGACACAGAAAGCGTCCGGCTGTTCGTTCTTGCGGCGGAGACGCTCAATATCAGCGCGGCCGGGCGGGCGCTCGGCATGGCCCCGGCGGTGGCCAGCGCCAGACTCGCAAAGCTTGAGAATGCCTTGGGTGCAGACCTGCTCCACCGCTCCACCCGAAAGGTGTCTCTGTCGCTGGAGGGGGCTGAGTTTCTGCCCTACGCCAGGGAGATCCTCGCCCAGGAAGGCGCGGCGCGGGCAGCGTTGGGGCTCGGCAGCTCGACCGTCACAGGCACGCTGCGCTTCACGGCGCCCAGCAGCTTTGCGCAGCTCTACATCGCGCCGCTCTTACCGGACTTTCTCGCGCTCTATCCCGACATCAGCTTGGAATTGCGGCTGTCCGACACGCCATTCGATCTGATCGAAGGCAGCTTCGACCTCGCCTTGCGCAATTCGTCCCTCGAGGACAGCAGCCTGAAGAGTCGAAAGCTCGCCGACGACGAGCGCATCCTCTGTGCTTCGCCCAGCTATCTTGAGCGCTGCGGCGTCCCTCAACACCCGAGAGAGCTCAAGATGCATCAGCTCATCTGGTTCAAGGATCTGTCGCCGAAGAGGCTGATCGGCCCGGACGGAAAGTCAGGACAGTTCGACCCGCACCACGCCGAATGCCGCGTCATACTGGATGACGGGATGAGCCAGAAAGCCGCGACCATCGCGGGGGCTGGTATTTCTTTGAATTCACTCTGGAGCATTCACCGCGAAATCGCCGAGGGCACGCTGGTCCGCGTTCTGCCGGACTACGAGATCGACGACCCGTCAGCTCTGTGGCTGATCTATCCGAAGTCGAACGTGCTGACGGCAAAGGTCAGGGTCTTCATCGATTTCCTCTTGGAGAGGATAGGCAAGTCGCCGGTTTGGACGGCCCCAAGGTAGAGCCTCAGCGATGGGCGAAGCGGAACGGTAAGGCCCGCTCCGTCCAGCACGCGGCAGTCAACGCCGCAAGGCCCAGCGCGCAAAAGCCCCCGACCAGCGGTAGCACGGTTCCGTCGTACATGCGGCCGATCAGCCAGCCGAACGGCAGGGAAATGAAGGTGGAGATCGAACCGACCAGAGCAGCTCCCAACCCGGCCATCTTCCCCAAGGGCTCCATCGCCAGCGCATTGAGGTTGCCGAAGAGAATGCCGACGCAAAAGAACGCGGCCAGCTGCCAGGTCATGAAGAGCGCGACGGAGGGTTGCCCGTCGAGGGCATGAAACAGGGCGAAAAAGCCGCCGCTCAAGAGAACCAGCGCGACCAGCGCCGACTGGGTCAGGAGCCGCATGCCCAGACGCATCACCAGGACGGAGTTCAAGAGCGAGGCAGCACCAATCGCAAGTGCTGCCAGTCCGAAGTAGATGGCGAACATCTCCCCGGCGTTGAGCGCGCCTTGGAAGACCTGGCGGGACGCGCTGAGATACGAGAGGAAGGCACCGAATACGCAGCCCATCGCCAAGGTGTAGCCAAGCACTGTTCGCATCGAGAGAATCTCACGACAGCCTGCGACCAGGCTGCTGACCGAAAACGGGCGGCGATTTTCCGGCGCCAGCGTTTCCGGCTGCCTGGTTCCGAACCACAAAAAGGCGGAGACCGCCATGACCAACAGGGCGACGAAGGTGAACTCCCACGGCAGGACGAAGATCAGGCCTTGGCCGATGGAAGGCGCTATGGCCGGCACGAGGATGAAGACCGCCATGATGATCGACATGATCCGTGCCATCTCCCGCCCCGCATAGCCGTCGCGCACCAACGAGGTTCCAACGACACGCGGCGCCGCAGCGCCGATGCCTTGCAGGAAGCGGCCGATCAGCATCGCGGTCAGATCGCTCGCGACGATCGACAGGATGCAGCCGGCGACGAAAAAGAGATAGCCGACGAGAATGACCGGCCGGCGGCCGTAGGTGTCGGAGAGCGGGCCGACGATCAGCTGCCCGATAGCAAAACCGACGAACAAGGACGAGACGATGAGCTGCGTATCGTTCGGCTCGGCAACCCGAAGGTCCTCCCCGATCAGCGCCAGGGCCGGCAGCATGATGTCGGTCGACATCGCGACGATGGACACCATGAAAGCCAGCATCACCACGAACTCGGCGAGCGGAAGCGGTTTGGTCGGCTTGAACATGCCGCCACCAGACTCGAAAGCGAGCAGTCTGACAACAACCGAGTGACGTCAATGCGCAGGATGGCCGCTTTGCCACCATGGCGTTGGGCGAAGGCAGGCTCGGAAGACCTCCGGCGATGGTCACGATAAGGCCCGCCTGTTACGCTTGCTCAAGCGACAGCAGGACCCTCTTGGCGAAAGCCGAATGATGACCGATCCCTCTCCTAAGATCGACTCCCTACCCGGCGGCTGGACGGGCGATGATCTGCGCCTGGAGAGCCGTTGGGCCATGGCGTGGAGCGCGGAGGAGCTTGCGGGCCTGGATAGCGCCCTAGATAGCTGCACGCGACAGGGCCTCGCCTGGCAGGACCTCACGCGCGAGAACTTTCCACTCAACCGGACCCTCGGGAACAAGCTGAGCCGCATCGCCGGTGAGCTCGAAGAGGGCCACGGCTTCGTCAAGATCAAGGGCCTGCCGATCGCGCGCTACAGCGACGAGCAACTCCGGCTGCTCTGGTTCGGCCTGGGATGCCATCTCGGCCATCTGAGGTTTCAGGACAGCCGCGGCCAGCTGATGCGAGAGATCAAGGATGAAGGCGGCGATCTCGGGAGCCGCCATGGGCGCATCGTGACCGGTGACGGCGGCGCGTTCCTCTCGTCCAAAGCGCGCACCTACGGGCCCGGCAAGCTGCGCTTCCATACCGACCGCTGCGACGTGGTGGGCCTGCTTTGTCTCGGTCAGGCGAGATCCGGCGGCCTGAGCCGCATCGCCAGCACGATCGCCGTACATAACGCCATACTGGAAGAGCGCCCCGACCTGCTCGCCCTGCTCTACCGGCCCTACAGCCGCTCGCGGCTCGGCGAGGAGGACGGCGGAGAGACCGCAACCTACGACCTGCCGGTCTTTGGTGTGCGGAACGGAAAGCTCACCAGCCATTATTCCCGCACCTACATCGAGGCGGCACAGATGCAGCCCGGGGCTGAAAAGCTGACCCCGGCGCAGTGGGAGGCTATCGATCTCCTGGCTGCGACCGCCGAGCGGCTCAGCTACGCTATGCGGCTTGCGCCCGGCGACATCCAATTCCTCAACAGCCATGTCACCTATCATGCCCGCGAGACCTTCGAGGATGCGCCGGCAGAGGGCTTCACACGGCGCCTGCTGCGGCTCTGGCTCGCCATGCCCAACAGCCGCGCGCTTCCGGAAGACCACCGCGTGCTCTGGGGAAACACCGACGCCGGCGCCCAGCGCGGGGGCATTGGCCAGGAGCCTATTGTCTAGACGTCAGAGTCGCAGACGAGCTCAGCGCAGCAGAGTTCTGCCTTCGTGCGCACGTCCGGCGCCACTGGGAAGGCTCAATCGTCCTGGGGCGGCACGAGAACGAAGTTCCCGATGTGGGTCTTCTCCATGAACTCCTTCTGCGCGGCAACGATCTCACCGAGCGGAAAGACCTTGGCAACGAGCGGTCGGATTTCGCCCCGTTCGATGTAGGAGATCAAGCTGGGAAAGACTGGCTCATCCCAGGCCGTGCAGCCGATCAGGACGATGTCCTTCAGATACATGTCCCGCATATCCAAGCTGACCATTGGGCCGGCAATGGCGCCGGAGGAGACGTAGCGGCCACCTCGCTTCAGGACCTTCAGCATCTGTGGAAAACCAGGGCCGGCGACGTTGTCGACGACGACGTCGACCGAGTCCGGCCCAAGCTCGGCAAGCAGATCCTGCTTGCGGTCGATGACCCGATCGGCACCGATCTCGCGGACCTTGTCCAGCTTCGCCGCCCCGGCAATCGCGGTGACGCGGGCGCCGCGCCGCTTGGCGAGCTGAACGCTTGCGGAGCCAACACCGCCGGAGGCTCCGGCGACCAAGACATGGTCATCTGCCGCGACGCGGGCACGATGCAGCATGTTCTCTGCCGTGCCGTAGGCGCAAGGAATGGTGGCGAGCTCCTCGTCCGTCCAAGCGCAATTGACGGGAAAGGCCTCGCCGGCCGGGACTTTGACGAATTGCGCGAAGGCGCCGTCGAAGTCCGATGCCATCCAAACGTTGTCCATGGTGTCGTAGCCGCCGGGGCGCATACAGGCGCGCACCAGGACACGGCGGCCGATCATGCCGCGATCGACAGCGTCGCCAACGGCCACGACGCACCCGCAACAGTCGGTGCCCTGGATGAAGGGAAAGGGCGTCGCCTCGTTCCAGCCGCCGTCTGCCTTCTGGTCCGCTTCGCGCTCTTGAACGTCAGCGGTGGAATCGGTGCTATCGGTCACGCTCGAGGAGTACCAGCCAAGCCGTGTGTTGATCTCGGTGTTGTTGACACCGGCGGCGAGAACGCGAAGCAGCACCTCGCCAGGACCGATCTTCGGCAGCGGGACTTCGCGATACTCCAGCTTGTCGTAGCCGCCGTTTCCGGTCGTCACGACAGCCATCATCGTCTGATCACAGCCCGCAGTATCAAATCTGTCCATTGGCAGTCCCCAAGCATCGTGGTGTGCATCGAGCGCAGAGGCGACCTTTGCTCAGATGCCGGTCGCCCACAACCGCAGCAGGATTGATTCGACAGGCTCGGGAAATGCCTTAGATCGCGGCGCGGCAGCGGTATGGTCTGACGAAACAGACCGCTCAATGGAGGCAAAAGCCCTGGCCTTCGCAATACAGAAGCGTCTTGGCGCGCGTGATGACCCATCGGTGTTCAGGCGACGTGGATCATCTCATTGAGCATGACGCCTTCGACCGCGCCATCGGTCATGGCCATGCAAGCCTTCAGGCGACGAGGCTTGAGCTATTCCGAAGGCTGTCCGTTCCAGTCCAGCCCAGCTTCATGCTGCTCCAGCCAATCCGCCACGACCTGATAGGATTCAACCCTCGAGCGGTCCGGGTGATAGTAGCGAAACACCTTAACGGCCGCGTCATAGGCGCGATCTTCCCGCTGACCGGCATTCGTCATTTCGTTGTAAGTTCTTATCGTGGCGTCATGGCACTGGCACGACATGGCTTGCTGCTCCAGCTGGCGGTAGTGACCACTCAGAGTGCCAATACGAGCGTGCCGGGTAAACCCGATAGCTCGACCAATTTGATGAGCCGAAAGCCGCGGCTGCTAAACCAGCTTGCCGACCTCGCTGGGGGGCAGGCCGAAGAGGCGCTTGAACTCGCGGCTGAACTGGGAGGCGCTGGCGTAGCCGACCTGATAGGCCGCCGTGCTGGCCGAGAGGCCCTCGTTCATCATCAGGGCCTTGGCCTGATGCAGCCTGACCGACTTCACGAACTGCAGGGGCGTCATGGCCGTGACGGCCTTGAAGCTCTTGTGCAGGGTCGTCTTGCTCATGCCGGCGATGCGCATCATGTCGGCGGTGGTGACCGGCTGGGCGCAGTCATCGTGGATCGTCCGCATCACGTCGCCGATGCGGCGGAAGTGGCTCTTGCGCTGGACGACCGCCCGCATGGCACCGCCCTGCTCACTGGTCAGCACGCGATAGAGTATCTCCCGCCGGATCAGCGGCCCGAGCACATTGGCGTTGGATGCGCTATCGAACGTCCGGATCAGGCGTGCCACTGCGTCGAGCATCTCCCCCTGCAAGGGTGAGGTGTCGACGGCATGGGGCAGATCTTCGTCGGGCAGGTCGGAATCGTCGATCTGCATCTGCAGGTCGCCAATCTCCGAAGCGACGATGGGGATGCCGAGCGCCAGGAAGGGCTGCTCCGGCGAGGCTTCGAGGATCTCCACTTCGAAGGGCACCGGCACCGAACAGGCCAGATAGCTCGAGGAATTGTACTCGAAGACGTGGTCGTCGAGGTAACCGCGCTTGCAGCCCTGCACGACGATAACCAGACAAGGGTCGTAGATTACCGGCGTGCGCGGCATCAAGCTGTCCGTGCGATAGACGCAGACACCGTCGACGGGTGAGTCGTTTAGACCCTCCGCCGGGGCATAGGCGCGAAGCGCCTGAGCGACCTCGCTCACTTGCGGGGGAAAGGCACCGTTGGTCAGCACTGAATTCATCTCTGGTTCTTGTGTTTGTTAGTGCCCGATAAGGAGCAAGCTTGTCCGAATGGCTCAACCGCCAATGGCGGTTGCCGGGAGGATTAGGCAAGCAAAACGTCCTTTCGCACCTTTGGATGTGGGGTTTTGCGAACCAGTTCTCCGAGCAGGGAGGCGACGGCGGCGCATGCGCCGCCTTAGCCTATTGCTTTTTCGATTCATTTGCTCCGGGAGAACGAAATGGCTTTGCGGATTACGGTTAACGGCGAGGAGCGGACGGTCGATGCCGACCCGGATATGCCTCTCCTCTGGGCGCTGCGCGACCACTTGCAGCTGACCGGTACGAAGTTCGGTTGCGGCATCGCTGCCTGCGGCGCCTGCACCGTTCACATGGACGGCTTCCCTGTTCGCGCCTGCTCCATCGCCGTCGGCGATGTCGAGGGGTCCGAGATCACCACCATCGAAGGACTGGCCAGCCCAGCTGCCAAGGCCGTGCAGAGCGCCTGGCAGGACCTTGACGTGGTGCAGTGCGGCTACTGCCAGTCCGGCCAGATCATGTCGGCCGTATCGCTGCTCGAAGAGACGCCGCAGCCAAGCGACGAGGACATCGACGCGGCCATGAGCGGCAATGTCTGCCGCTGCGCCACCTACGTTCGAATTCGCGCAGCCATTCACGAGGCTGCCAAAAGGATGGAGGGCTAAGCCATGCTGGCACGACGTGTTTCCGCCGCGCCGCTCGATCGGCGCCGTTTCCTCATCGCCTCCGCCTCGGCTGGCGCGGGCCTGGTCATCGGCTTCCAGATCCTGCCCAAGTTCGCTTATGGCGCAGCACCCGCTGCCGGCCCAATGAAGGTCGACCCCAACGCCTTCGTGCGCATCGCACCGGACAATACAGTGACGGTTCTGTGCAAGCACATCGAGTTCGGACAGGGCAGCCACACCGGCTTGGCGACGATCGCCGCCGAAGAGCTGGATGCCGACTGGTCGCAGGTGCGTGCCGAGCACGCACCGGCCAATGCGGCACTCTACAACAATCTGCAATGGGGCCCGGTCCAGGGCACAGGCGGCAGCTCGGCCATCGCCAATTCCTACGACCAGCTGCGCCATGCCGGCGCCATGGCCAAGGCCATGCTGGTCGCTGCCGCGGCGGAACAGTGGAGCGTGCCGGCCGGCGAGATCACCGTCGCGAAAGGACGACTGAGCCACGCCGCCTCCGGCCGCAGCGCGAGCTTCGGCGAGCTGGCGGAGCTGGCTGCGCAGCAGACGCCGCCCTCTGAGGTGACGCTCAAAGACCCCAAGGATCACATCCTGATCGGCAAGCATGCGCCGCGTGTCGACTCCAAGTCCAAGACCACCGGCCAAGCCACCTACACCATCGATGTTATGCGCCCTGGCATGCTGACGGCGCTGATCGCGCGGCCGCCGGTCTTCGGCGCCACTCTGAAATCCTTCGATGCCGCCGAAGCTCTCCAGGTGAACGGCGTTGAAGAGGTGGTCGCCGTGCCACGCGGCGTGGCCGTGGTGGCGCGGGACTTCTGGTCGGCGAGCAAGGGACGCGAGCTGCTGTCCATCGAGTGGGACGAGAGCACAGCCGAGACCCGCAGCTCGGACCAGATCATGGCCGAGTATCACACGCTGGCCGATCAGCCAGGCCTTGTCGCCCGCCAGGACGGCGACAGCGATGCGGCCTTGGCTTCGGCGGCGCAGGTGCTGGAGGCGGACTTCGAGTTCCCTTTCCTGGCCCATGCCCCGATGGAACCGGTCAACGCCGTCGCCGAGATCAGCCAGGACGGCTGCGAGATCTGGACAGGTTCTCAGATACCCACCGTCGACCAAGCGGCGGCTGCCCAGATCCTCGGCATCCCGCCTGAGAAGGTAACGGTACATACGCTCTTCGCTGGCGGCAGCTTCGGCCGCCGGGCCACACCGGACTCCGACATGGTCGCCGAAGCGGTCTCCGTCGCCAAGGCGATCGAGGGCCGCGCTCCGGTGCGGGTGCTCTGGACCCGCGAGGACGATGTGCAAGGCGGCCGCTACCGCCCCATGTACCTCCACCGCCTGCGCGCCGGGCTCGACGAGCAAGGCAAGCTCACCGCCTGGCAGCATCGCATCATCGGTCAATCGATCGTCAAGGGCACGCCTTTCGAAGGCGGCCTTGTGCGGAACGGTATCGACCTAACTTCGGTCGAAGGCGCCAACAACATGCCCTACGCCATCCCCAACACCTTGGTCGATCTGCACACGACAGACATCGGCGTGCCGGTGCTCTGGTGGCGGGCGGTCGGTAGCACACATACAGCCCACTCCGTCGAGATCTTCATCGACGAGTTGGCCGAGGCGGCGGGCCGCGACCCGGTCGACTTCCGCCGTGAGCTGCTGCGCGATCATCCACGCCATCTCGGCGTGATGGAATTGGCCGTTGAAAAGTCCGGCTGGGGCGAGCCGCTTCCAGCCGGCAAGGCCCGCGGCATCGCCGTCCACGAGTCCTTCGCGTCCTTCGTCGCGCAGGTCGTCGAGGTCTCGCTCGACGGCGGCACCCCGAAGATCGAGCGTGTGGTCTGCGCCGTGGACTGCGGCCGGCCCATCAACCCCGATCAGATCAAGGCGCAGATGGAAGGCGGCATCGGCTACGGTCTCGGCGCCATCCTGCACGACGAGATCACCTTGGATGGCGGGAGGGTCGAGCAGTCGAACTTCCACGACTATGTGCCTCTTCGCATCGAGGAGATGCCGAAGGTGGAGGTACATATCGTCCCCTCGGAGGCCGCTCCGACCGGTGTTGGCGAGCCCGGCACGCCGCCGATCGGTCCAGCCGTCGCCAATGCGCTCTACCAGCTGACCGGAGAGCGTATCCGCAGCTTGCCCCTGTCCAAGCACGAGCTGCGCGGCGCGTAAGCGCCAATCCCTTCAGACCCGACCACTCAGCCGTCCCCTCCCACGGGGACGGCTTTTTTCTTACGCCTCGGCGATCGCCTCGATCTCTAGCAGCCAGGCTTCGTCGAATATGCCGGCGATTACAACGGACAACGCGGGGCAATAGGTGCCAAGCGCAGTCTGGCGCGCACGCCTGTTCTCAAGGGCGTACTTGCGGTCTGAGAGAAAAATCGTCGCCTTGACCAGGTTTTCGATCGTCATATTGGCGGCTCTCAGTTGCGCCAGCACGTTGGCCCAGGCGAGTTCGGCTTGCTCTTCAAAGGTATCAGGAACGCCACCATCTCTGGCGACCGGCACTTGACCACTGATGTACAAACGGCGGGTCGTTTCGCGAGATTCCAGAGCCTGCGGGTAGCCGCCAAGCGACTCCGGCGCATCCTCGGCATTCACCAATCGAACCTTCATTGTCTCTGCCCCGTCCTTTTCCTCAGCGATGTAGGCGCGCTATTCCCGCGTCGGATCGATGAACTTGATGATCGCCGTATAGTCCTGGTCGGCCCGACCGGCGTTGACGAACATAGTGTAGAGCGCGGTGGCCTCGGCCCCCATGGGCGTCGCCACACCGGCCTGCGCGGCGGCCTCCTGGCTGAGCTTCAGGTCCTTGTGCATCATCCCGGCTGCGAACCCCGGCACGTAGCCACGGTTGGCCGCCGAAGTCGGCACGATGTCCGGCACTGGGTTGTGGTTCAGCATGGCCCAGCAGGAACCGGAAGCGGTCGAGGAGATCTCGAAGAGCTTCTCCGGCGAAAGGCCGAGCTTTTCGGCCAGAGTAAAGGCCTCGGAGATGGCGATCATGCTGATGCCGAGGATCATGTTGTTGCAGACCTTGGCGACCTGCCCGTTGCCCGGCCCGCCCGCGTGCACCACCTTGCCGCCGACGACCTCCAGGAAGGGCTTGGCCATATCGAAGGCCGCGTCGCTGCCGCCGACCATCATGGTCAACGTTCCCGCCTCCGCGCCCGCAACACCGCCCGACACCGGGGCATCGACCATCAGATGGCCGGCGGCGCTGGCCGCCTCCTCCACCGCCCGCGCGCTGGCCACGTCGATGGTCGAGGAATCGATGAACAGCGTGCCGGGCTTGGCCTTGGCGATCACCTCGCCGGCGCCGCCGTAGACCGCACGCACATGCTGACCGGCGGGCAGCATCGAGAACACGACCTCGGCCTGGCTCGCCGCCTCCCCGGCACTCTCGGCAATCTCGATACCCTTGCCGCGCGCAGCCTCCACGGCTTGCGGCACAGGATCGAAGCCGATCACCCGATGGCCGGCCTTGACCAGGTTGGCAGCCATGGGCCCACCCATGTTGCCAAGACCGATGAATGCGATATCCGCCATAGCGCCGTCCTCCCACGCTTCGTTGTGCCGCACGGAGATAGACGACAGCAGCCCAGCTGAAAAGCGCGCCAAGCGCTCGTTTAGTCGAAGGTAAGGTCCCGGTCACCCAGCGGGGCAAAGTAGGCTTCGACCTCAGCCGGGCTGACCTCGTGGATGGAGCCGTGCTGCCACTTCGGCGCCTTGTCCTTGTCGATCAGCAAGGCGCGGATGCCTTCATGAAAGTCGTGCCCGGCCATAAAGGCCTGGCTCAGGCGGTATTCCATGGTCATGCAGTCGTCGAAGCTCATCTCCGCGCCGCGCCGCATCTCCTCCTCTGTCACCAGCAGGGAGAGCGGCGACATGGCCGTCAGCTTTGCCAGGGTCTTCTGAGCCCAATCGCTGCCATCGGCCGCAAGAGCGGCGAAGACCTCCGCCACGTCATCGCTGGCGAAGCAGCGGTCGATGGCTTCCCGATATTCGGCAAGCGGTGCCTCCCCAACGTCCGATGCAAAGCCCTCGATGATGTCGTCGATCTCCGCATTAGCGTCAGCACCCAGCTTTGCGTTGGCCAGGGCGGCAAGAGCCGCTTCCATGCGGTCTTCGACAATGTAGTCCGTGCCGACCCCGCAGTAGATGCAGTCCGCTGCCTTGAGGCGCGCGCCGGTCAAGGCAAGGTACTGGCCCAGCCGCCCGGGCAGCCGCGGCAAGAAGTAGGAGCCGCCGACGTCGGGAAAGAGGCCGATCCCGGTCTCCGGCATGGCAAAGAGCGTGCGATCGCCGACGATGCGATGGCTGCCGTGCACCGAAATGCCGACCCCGCCGCCCATGGTGATGCCATCGATCAGGGCGAGCAGCGGCTTGTTGTAGGTCTTCATGGTGCGGTTGAGGATGTACTCCTCACGGAAGAAGACCCGTGTCAGATCGCCGCCTTCCTTGGCGGCCAAGGACACGGCCACCACATCGCCCCCGGCGCAGAAGGCCTTTTCTCCGGCTCCCTGCAAAAGGACCGCACCGACATCGGGATCGTCCGCCCAGGTCTCGAGCTGGATCTGCATCTCCCGAATCATATGCAGGGTCAGGGAATTGAGCGCTTTCGGCCGATTCAGCGTGATAATCGCCAAACGGCCTTCGCGGCCGAAGTAAATTTCGGATTCCATACGGTTATTGCCCCTCCACCAAGACGTGTCGGAGCGCAAGAGAGCGAAGGCGAAGGGGGAGTGCAAGACCGTCTTGGCAGAGGGCGGGGCAATCTGCCGTCAGTCGGCCAAGAGGCGCCGGGCCACAATCACTCGCATGATCTCGTTGGTGCCTTCCAGGATTTGATGAACCCGCAGGTCGCGCAGATAGCGCTCGATGGGATACTCGCGGATGTAGCCGTAGCCACCGTGCAGCTGTAGCGCTTCGTTGACGATGGCGAAGCCCGCGTCGGTCGCCAGTCGCTTGGCCATGGCGCAGTGTTGCGTGGCTGCCGGATCACGAGCGTCCAAGAGGCTGGCCGCCTTGTGGATCATAAGCCGCGATGCCTCGAGATCCGTTGCCATGTCCGCCAGCTTGAACTGCAGGGCCTGGAACTCGGCCAAGGCCCGGCCGAACTGCTTGCGTGCCTTCACATGATCGAGTGCCAGTTCCAAGCAAGCTCGGGCGCCGCCGATCGAGCAGGCGCCGATGTTGAGACGCCCACCGTCCAAACCCATCATGGCAATCTTGAAGCCGTCGCCTTCCTCGCCAAGGCGGTTGGCCACCGGCACCCGCGCGTTCTCGAAGATCACCGCCGCCGTGGGCTGGCTGTTCCAGCCGAGCTTCACTTCCTTCTTTCCGAAGGAGAGCCCTTCCGTGTCCTTCGGCACCACCAGGGTCGAAATTCCTTTTGGTCCCGAGTCGCCGGTACGGCACATCACGACGTAGATGTCGCTCTCGCCCCCGCCGGAGATGAAAGCCTTGCTGCCGTTCAGAACGTAGTGATCGCCGTCGCGCTCGGCCCGAGTCGCCAGGTTGGCGGCATCGGAGCCATGGCCGGGCTCGGTCAGGCAATAGGAGGCGAAGTGCTCCATGGTCATCAGTGGTGGCAAGAACGTCTGTCGCTGCGCTTCGTTGCCGAAGCGGTCGATCATCCAGGCCGCCATGTTGTGAATGGAGATGTACGCAGCGGTTGAGGGGCAAGCAGCCGCCAGCTCCTCGAAGATGACCGCGGCGTCGAGCCGACCCAGCCCCGAGCCGCCCACATCATCGGCGACATAGATGCCTGCGAAGCCCAAGGATGCGGCTTTCCGCAGCGTTTCGACGGGAAACACGCAGCCGCTATCCCATTCGGCGGCGAAAGGCAGCATCTCTTCGCGCGCGAAGCTTTGCGCCGCTGCCTGAAATGCCTGCTGCTCTTCGGAAAGCGAAAAGTCCATAGCAGCCGGGTAACCAAGCACAGCCGCCCCTGTCAAATTTCAGGACGCTCAATCGGCCTTATGGCGCCCGAAATCTCCCACCCCGGAGCAAAAGACGCACAGAAGTTATGGTATATTACTGACATACTTGCTTGTACAAACAAGTTGTGCGAAACGAACAGTCGACACGCAGTTGGTGCGTGGCACACTTTGCCATCACCTTTCAATTGCCAAAACGTTTGGTTGCTCCGCCTTGTGATTTCGGTAGGGTCATGGCCACCAAATGGCAGCGCGAGGTGGTAGTTAACAGCGTGCTGTACTAGGTCTAATAGTTGTTGCGTGAGTGACTGGAGGGAAAACTTTTATGCCTCGCAAACAAACAAAACGAAATGCCATTCTGGCCCGATCGGCGGACCACGTGGACGCCTACGTCGGGCAGCGCCTGCGGCAGTTGCGGCAGGCCAACGGAATGAGCCAAACAGCCCTGGCTGAGAAGCTCAACATCAGCTTTCAGCAGGTCCAGAAATACGAGAACGGAACCAACCGGATCGGCAGCGGCCGGCTGTGGCACATCAGCAAGGCGCTGGACGTGCCTATCAGCTACTTCTACGAAGGGTTGGAAGACGCCGGGACACCGGACGACATCCGCAATGCCACGGTGCTACCGAAGGATACTCTGCGCGTCGCCCGACAGCTCAACGAGCTGCCGGAAGGCCAGATCAAACAGCAGATCTTTCAGCTTGTGAAGGCCTGTTCGCGCGCTGCATAATTCCTTGGCAAGTCGGTAGCAACAGAGACGGCCAAGCCCGCAGGTACCGTTCCCATGAAGCTCGATGACGGAGACTACTGGGTCGACGATTGCGGCTGCTGGAATCATGTGGAGCTTGGCCAGCTCTGTCCTTTCTCCCCCGATCCCGTAGTACGTGACCGTCTTGGGCTAGATTTTGCCTTCAGACGTCTTGGCATGGTTCGGATCAGCAAGCGTCCGGGCACCGTGACGGTCCAGTGGGACATCGCGGAGGTCAACGAGGATAGTCTTGCGTCCGCCGCGTCCTGCCTGTGGGACTTGCAGGGAGTCGAGCGAGCCAAGCTGCGTTACTACTTCGGCGGCTGGACCTACGAAGTCTACCTGAACATTCGTGATGCCTGCATTCGCCTCGAAGCACTTCAGAGCTACCGAAGGGTAACTCTCTTTCCTGGTATCCGTATTCGTAACCTCGGCGAGACGACCGAGACGGAAGAAACCACGCCGCTTATCCGCCGTGCGAGAGCGCTTCTCGCTGCCAACAACGACTGCATCGATGCGGGCCTTTGGAATCGCTTCGCCGATGAGGGAGTCTCGGGGCGTGTCTTGCTGTTCCAGGAGGAATGCGACGGCGCCTGGCTAAGCTACCGCTACATCGGCCGCACCTCGCTGTTTGCACAAGTCTTCGGCACCGCCATTCTCAGCAAGCTCGTCGGCGAACACTGTGCTGTCGACCCGGCAAAGAACCGCGTCGGCCATATCGCCTCTCGGGACTACACCGACATCATCGCCAATTGCGGCGAGCGGGTCGATCAGGTCTTCATGCCGATTCAGCAAGATGACGACGACGGGATATGGGTCAGCTATCAGCGCATGCTGACGGCCTGCCGCGACCGAAGCGGTCACAATCTGCTGCTGCTCCTGACCGACTACACCCAAGAGCGTCTCATCGCTGCCTAGTGTGGGTGGTTTTGAAGGTCCTGTGATTGGCTGGGCATCGCGGGTTTGGACCTTCAAAACCATGAACCACGCTGGATGCGTAGAGTTGCTAACGCCCTTTCGAGTCCGACGTTCGTTTTGAACGCTTGGCAAGCTCAAACCAGGTTCGGATTCGGGATACTAGGCGGCTTTGCGCCAAGGCAGGTCGGAACGCTCATCGGCTTCCAGTAGAACGCCAAGCTGGTCCGGTGTGACCCAGACCAACCATTCTTCCTGTTTCTCTGCTCTTCCTTCAATTGACCACACAGCCCCCCTCGGCTCGGCGTTAATGTAGCCGTAGGCATCGGTCAGCGCCTTCTCGATGCTCCAAGCCGATACCAGGGCGAAGGTCACCGAAGGTGTCCAACGCAGGTAAGCTAGAACGATCCCGAGCCGCGTCAGCGCGCCGGAAAGCCCCCGTCCACGAAAACCCTCCGCACCGCCACGAAGCCATAGCTCCCCATGGTAGCAAAGGCGTCCCCCAAAGGCGTTTGCCGCCGGGGCTTCGCTTGCACTGCCATTCGGATCGACCGCGCAATGAGGCGGCGCAAAATCGAGCAGATGTCTATCGATGTGCTGCCGCAGCGTTCGACGGCCCGTATCGATCAAGCGCACGGCTTGGAGATGACCGACGCGGCCCCGTTCGTCGGTGCCGAGAACCCAAAAGCCGTTCTGCGCACCAAGTTCGGTGACCTTTGGGTCAAAGGCAGGAGCAACCGGCCCTCGACCCACCGCCTGGCCAGCAGCCTCAACCAAGGCGTCGAAATCATCGGATACCGTCAGATGCAGGCCTTTCTCGCGCGCCTGTCCGGTGAGGCGCGTGACCGCAGAAAACAGTGAAGAATGCCAAGGTTGCATAGGAAATCTCCCGTTTTTCGTGTATTAGAGATTTCACTACACCTTTTTAGAACACAAAGACACCTTTGGGGCGTTTGATTCGTTATTTTAAACGTATTACGTGTTTTTGATTTTCTTGACAGAGAGAGAGGGGTGAGAGCCTATACGCCGCGAAGGCGGATGTGTTGCGAGTGTTTGCCGCCAACCCCGGTGATTTGAGGGGCAGCTTGCTCCGGGTAACCAAAAGCTAAAGCGCTGGTTCAGCCACTCTGGCCCCTCGCCGATGCCGGCCTTGCCGGTTCGATTGCGTTTGATGCAAGAAGAGGAGCCTTACTGTGGCCATCGACTCCAAAAACCCTGAAACCATCGTTCTCCATCACGGCTACCGCGCGGAAGGCACGACGTCTGCCGTGGCAGTGCCGATCTACCAGACAACAAGCTATCAGTTCGGTGACAGCGAGCATGCGGCGAACCTCTTCGCCCTCAAAGAGCTCGGTAATATCTACAGCCGCATCATGAACCCGACCTGCGATGTGCTGGAGCAGCGCGTCGCCAAGCTGGAAGGCGGTGCTGCCGCCCTGACGGTCTCCTCCGGCCAAGCCGCCACGGCGCTCGCGGTGCAGAACATCGCCCATGCCGGGGACAATATCGTCAGCTCTACGGATCTATACGGCGGCACCTGGAACCTCTTCTCCAACACCCTGCCGCAGTTCGGCATCGAGGTGCGCTTCGTCGACCCGAGCGACCCGGAGAACTTCCGCCGCGCAAGCGACGAGCGGACGCGCGCCTACTATGCCGAAACCCTGCCGAACCCGAAGCTGACCGTCTTTCCCATCAGCGAGGTTGCGGCCATCGGCAACGAGCTCGGCATTCCGCTGATCGTCGACAACACGGCAGCCCCCTTGCTCTGCCGCCCCTTCGCCCACGGGGCGCATATTGTGGTCTATTCCACCACCAAGTACATAGGCGGCCACGGTACCTCGATCGGCGGCTTGATCGTCGACGGCGGCACCTTCGACTGGGAGGCCAATGCCGCCCGCTTCCCGATGCTCAACCAGCCGGACCCGAGCTATCACGGCGCGGTCTGGACAGAGGCGGTCAAGCCACTCGGCCCCATTGCCTACATCATCAAGGCCCGGGTGACCTTGCAGCGTGACTATGGCGCAGCCATGAGCCCCTTCAACGCCTTCCTGTTCCTTCAGGGCCTGGAGACCTTGCCGCTGCGCATGCGCGAGCACTGCCGTAACGCCCAGGCGGTCGCCAACTACCTGAACGACCATCCGGACATCACCTCGGTGATCTATCCCTCGCTGCACGCCGACGCCGAGCAGCGCCGTCGCGCCGACGCCTATCTGAACGGCGGCTACGGCGGGCTGGTCGGCTTCGAGCTGGCTGGCGGTGCAGAGGCCGGGCAACGCTTCATCGATGCGCTCGAGCTGTTCTACCACGTCGCCAACATCGGCGATGCCCGCAGCCTGGCCATCCATCCGGCGACCACCACGCACTCGCAGCTCTCCCCGAGCGAGCAATTGGCCAGCGGCGTGACGCCTGGCTACGTGCGGCTCTCGATTGGGCTCGAGCACATCGACGACATTCTCGCCGATCTCGACCGCGGCCTCTCGGCAGCAGCGCAAGCAAAAGCCGCCTGACGCATAGCAGGGGAGAGATGGACGCCCGCTTGCCGGGCGTCTATCTCTTTCCGTCGGGCCCGTGAACGCCTTCCGGGCCATTCCCATCGCAGAGACTTTCAGAGGCGGGTTTGGACGAAATCGATTGTGCGGTCATCGGGGCCGGGGTGGTCGGCCTCGCCGTTGCTCGCGCGCTCGCGCAGAGCGGGCGTGACGTCATCGTTCTCGAAGCAGCCGAGGCGATCGGCACGGAGACCAGCTCCCGCAACTCGGAGGTCATCCACGCGGGCATCTACTATCCGACGGGCTCGAACAAGGCGCGGCTCTGCGTCCACGGCAAGCATATGCTGTACGACTTCTGTCAGAGCCACGGGATTGCCCATCAGCGCCTCGGCAAGCTGATCGTCGCCACCAACGAGGCGCAGCACGACGAGTTGGCGGCGTTGAAGGCGCGCGCGGCCGCCAACGGAGTTCCCGATCTGAGCTGGCTTGACCCGGCGCAGGCGCGGGAGATGGAGCCGGAGCTCTTCTGCACCGCCGCTCTCTTCTCCCCCTCCACCGGCATCGTCGATAGCCACGGCCTGATGCTGGCGCTGCAAGGTGAGCTTGAAGACGCCGGCGGCATGATCGCCTTCGCCACCCCGGTCGAAGCTGGGCAGGTGGCCGAAGACGGCATCGTCCTGAAGACCGGCGGCGATGCGCCGATGCAGGTGCGCTGCCGCGCCCTGGTCAATTCGGCCGGGCTTCACGCCGTTTCCCTCGCCGGACTGCTGGAGGGATTTCCGAAGGATGCGCTGCCGCCCTTCCACATGGCGCGCGGCAACTACTTCTCGCTCAACGGCAGGTCGCCCTTCCGGCACCTAGTCTATCCCATGCCGAAAGGCGGCGGCCTCAACATTCATATCACGCTGGACCTCGCCGGCCGGCCTCGCTTCGGCCCCGATCTCGAGTGGGTCGACAGCCTCGACTACACGGTCAATCTCGCCCGGCTCGACGAGTTCTACGACAGCATCCGCCAGTACTGGCCGGCGCTGCCCGACGACTCTCTTTCGCCCGCCTATGCCGGTATTCGCCCCAAGCTGCACGGCCCCGGCGAGCCAATGCCGGACTTTCTGATCCAAGGGCCCGAGCAGCATGGCGTGCCAAACCTGATCAATCTCTTCGGCATCGAGTCGCCGGGCCTGACCTCGGCCCTGGCCATCGGCGAAGAACTGGCGCCGCGCTTGCCGAGGTCCTGAGTCTTCGCCGAGAATGCGTCCCGAACTGAAGCGAGGGGGAGAGAATAGCCATGTCGAACCGACCCGAGGGCGCAGTCGCTCAAGACGAGGAGCCAGCGCCCCTCACCTTCCCGCCCGGCATTGCGTACATGGACGGCGCCTTCGTCCCGATCTCCGAAGCCAAGATCTCAGTGCTCGATTGGGGCCTGCTGCGCTCGGACGCGACCTATGACGTGGTCCACGTTTGGCAGGGGCGCTTCTTCCGCCTGGACAAGCATCTCGACCGCTTCCTGTCTTCGGTTGCCAAGCTGCGCATGACCCTGCCGCTGGAGCGGGAGGCGCTGGCCCGCGTCCTGGCCGGCTGCGTCGCCCGCTCGGGCCTGGAGAACGCCTATGTCGAGATGATCTGCACGCGCGGCGTCTCGCCGACCTTCAGCCGCGACCCGCGCGATGCGATCAACCGCTTCATCGCCTTCGCCATTCCCTTCGGTTGGATAGCCGACGAGGAGCAGCGCCGCCGCGGCCTCGATGTTGCCATCGCCCAGGGAGTCGAGCGCATCTCGCCGCGCTCGGTCGACCCCACGGTCAAGAACTACCACTGGCTCGACCTCGTCGCCGGCCTCTTCGAGGCCTACGAGCGCAAGGCCGAAAACGTCATGCTGACCGACGGCGCCGGCAACGTGACCGAAGGCCCGGGCTTCAACATCTTCGCGCTGAACGATGGCCGCGTGATCACACCCGACATCGGCGTGCTCGAAGGCATCACCCGCGGCGCCGCCATCGATCTTTGCGCCGAGCTGGATATGCCGGTCGAGATCACAAGCCTGCCCGTCGCCACGCTGAAAGCGGCCGAAGAGGTCTTCATCACCTCGACCGCCGGCGGCATCATGCCGGTCACTCGCCTCGACGGTGCAGCCGTGGCGGACGGTTCGCCGGGTGCCTTCACGGCCAGATTGACCGAGCTCTATTGGGCCAAGCATCAAGACCCGACCTGGAGCACCGCCGTCGACGACATTTTGACCTAACGGGCGGGTCTTGTGGCCCCAGGCGCTCCGGTTCTAAGCTTCTCCCAGTTTTACAGGAACCGGTGAGCGACGAGGCGATGGAGTACAACAGGTTCACGGCGGGGCGCAGCGGCTATCCGCGCGTTCGCATGCGGCGCAACCGCAGCGACGAATGGGTGCGGCGCATGGTCTCGGAGGTTCGCATGGGCCCGGCGGACTTTATCTGGCCTGTCTTCCTGAGAGACGAAGACCAGCACGACAGCGACATCGCCGCCATGCCGGGGGTTAAGCGCCTGACCATCAGTGAGATGGTCGATGCCGCGGGCCGCGCCAGCGAGCTCGGCGTGCCCGCCATCGCCGTCTTCCCCTATGTCGAAGCGGAGAAGAAGACCTCTGAATGCGAAGAGGCCGTGTCGCCGGACAACCTGGTCTGCCGCGCCGTGCGCCGGCTCAAGGCCGAGGTCCCCGACATCGGCGTCGTCTGCGACGTCGCGCTAGACCCCTACAATGCCGACGGCCATGACGGCCTGCTGCGTGACGGCCGCATTCTCAACGACGAGTCGGTGGAAATGCTCTGTCGCCAAGCCATCGTCCAAACCGAGGCCGGCTGCGACATCATCGCCCCCTCGGACATGATGGACGGGCGCATCGGCGCCATCCGCAGCGCGCTCGATGCCGCTGGCTTCAAGGACACCAAGATCTGCGCCTACGCCGCCAAGTATGCCAGCGCCTTCTATGGGCCATTCCGGGATGCAGTCGGTTCCGGCAGCTTTCTCGGCGGCGACAAGAAGACCTATCAGATGGACCCGGCCAACAGCGACGAGGCGCTGCGCGAGGTGGCGCTCGACCTTGCCGAAGGCGCCGACATGGTGATGGTCAAGCCGGGCATGCCCTACCTCGACGTCATCTACCGCGTGAAGGACACCTTCGGCGTGCCCACCCTGGCCTATCAGGTCAGCGGCGAATACGCGATGATCAAAGGCGCCGCTGCCAACGGCTGGCTGGATGGCGAGAGAGCCATGATGGAATCGCTGATGGTGTTCAAGCGCGCCGGCTGCGACGCCATCCTGACCTACTTCGCCATCGAGGCCGCGGAACGGCTCAAGCAGGACTGGAGTTAGCCTCCAGAAACTGGAGGATGCAGCGGTCGTGCCAGGGCACCAGGCTGCCCCGGCCGTGGAAGCCGACGTGGCCGCCGCCCGGCGACAACAGCAAGCTGAGGCTCGGATTGGCCGCCCAGTCGAAGGCACGATAGGCGGTCGCTGGGATCCAGGGGTCGTCCTCGGCGTGGATGACCAGCGTCGGCACGGCGATGCTGCCCAGGTAGCTCTTGGCTGAACTCCGGCGGTAGTAGTCCTCGGCGTCCCTAAAGCCGTTGGCCGGTGCCACCACCTTGTCGTCGAAAGCGTAGACCGAGGGCAGCCTCGCCAGCAGCTCTGCCGGCGCCCTGCTTTCAGCCTTCATACCGCGTAAGAGATAATGCTCATAAAGCCGGTTGCGCGCTTGCATAATGCGCACTTGGGCGGCCTTGAGATCGATTGGCGCAGAGACGGCCGAGGCGGCCACTATAGGGACCTCGCCAACCCCTTCCCCGAGGCACTTGAGCAGCATGTTGCCGCCGAGCGAAAAGCCGATCAGGACCAGCCCGCGATCGCGATAGACCGGCCGCGCTGCGAGCAAGCCGTTGAGAGCGTCGCGCAAATCCTGGCTGCGACCGGCATGGTAGTGCTGCTGGGCCAAGGCCTGGCCGGGACCGGCCGAGCGCAGATTGAGCCGCAAGACGGGATAGCCGGCTTGTAGCAAGGACAGGGCGATACGCCGGATGTAGCTGCTGTCCTCGCAGCCTGTGAGGCCGTGAACCAGCACGGCGAGCGGGTTCCGGGTCACTGCTTCGGGCTCGTGCAGCTTGGCCAGCAAGCGGTCGCCGCTGCCGTCGCTCACATCGAAGACCATTGGCGTTTCCGGCCAGGGCGACAGATCCCAATAAGGCTTGACCAAGAAATTGCGCAGCGTTTGCAGATCCCCGGTCAGCCAGGGAAAGCGCGGCTTGAAGGTCGGGAATGCCTCAGGGGCGAGCGGCTCCGCGGACACTGGCTCCGGCGCGATTGGTGAAGATGCGGTGGCAGGGATGGATGAGAGGCTGGACACGGCTTTCCTGAGTGTTCCCGGCAATCACAGACGGAAAGGATACGATAGAACCCCTCCACTTGGATGCATCGTAGGCCGTCGCCGGCTGCAGCCTAAGCCGCCCCTTTCACCTCCTCGGCAGGCGTCGCTGACGTTTCGGCCGTGGGGTGCTCCTCGGGCGGAGAGGGTCCTTCGTCCGACGGGGTCACCGCGGTCGGCTCTGCGACAGCAGGCTCTTTGGACTCTTTAGGCTCCTTCGGCTGCTTCGCCTCTTCCGTCGGCGGCTGCAGCGCCTTGGTCTTCTTGAGACGCTTCATCAGGCTCTTCACCTCGGGGCCGACGGCGACCTTGCCGTCGCTCATGTAGGCCTCGTGGTTCGCCTCGATTTCATCAGGCAGATAGCGGTAGTTGACCATGATGCCGGCCGACTGCTTCAGCCCCTTCGGAGAGCGGTCGCCAAGCCAGTTGATGCGCTCCAGCCGGGCTCCGTTCTTGAGGTGGAAACGCGCCACCGGGTCAAGCGGCCGCCCGTCCGCCCGCGCCTGCTGGAAGTAGCCAGCAGCGAGGCGCAGAACCGGCCCCTCCAGCAGCTCGGTCAGCTCCGTCTCGGCCGGCCAGTCGGACAGTGCCAGCAAGCTCTGGAATGCTTCGGCGCTGTCGGCGCTTTCGCTGCCATGATCAGCCGCCCGCTGCACGACAGCCGCCTGCTCCTCGCCGCTCAAGACGGCGTCCAAGGTGCTGGCCGGCAGGGTTTTCAACCAGCCGCGGAAGCCAGGCACGGGAGAGAGCGTGCAATAGGACTTGATGCGCGGCAGGTCGCGGGCGAGCTGCTGTACCACCATCTTGATCAGGTACTCGCCGAAGGCGATGCCCTTCAGCCCCCTTTGCGTGTTGGAAATCGAGTAGAAGATGGCGCTGTCGGCATTCTCCGGGTCACCCGAGGGCGCCTGCTCGTCGAGCAAGGTCTGAATGCTGGCCGACATGCCCTTGACCAGCGCCACCTCCACGAAGGCCAAGGGCTCTTCCGGCATGCGCGGGTGGAACAGCGCGTAGAGCCGGCGGTCGGAGTCCAGCCGGTCGCGCAGATCGCTCCAAGAGGTGATTTCGTGCACCGCCTCGTAGAGGATCAGCTTCTCCAACAGAGAGGCGCTCGAGTCCCAGGTGATGCGTCGCAGATCGAGGAAGCCGACATCGAACCAGCTGGTCAGCAGCTCATGCAGATCGTCGTCCAGGGCCGCGAGATAGGGATCGTCCTTGATCAACGCCAGGAGGTCCGCTCGCAAGTCGGCCAGGAACTTGACGCCCTCGGGCAAGGTGTTGAACTGGGTGAGAAGCTTCAGATAGAGCGGGACGAGCGCGCGACGAGCCTTGCGCTCGGCGGCCAAACGCTCACCGTCGCCCTGCGCTTGATCGAGCGCCGCCATGGCCTCGGCCACGGCTTTCGGGTCGACCGCGAACTTGTGTGCCATGAGGACGAGAAAGTCGCGGCGCCCGCTGGAGCTCATTTCGAGATAGACCCGGCCCAGCTCCGCGGTGCGCTGGCGAGCGGAAACCTCGCCGCCCCGCGCTTCGACGCAGTCGCGCATCAGCGCTTCCAGCGCCTCCATGTCGCGGGCCGGATCGCCCGCCGACCCGATACCGATGCGCCCGGCAATGTCGCGCCAGGCGCTGGCGACGTTCTGGAAGGTGCGGTCGAATAGGCTTTCGCTAACCGTATCGCTCATGGCTCATAAACCGTCTGCTTCGCTGTGAAGCATTCTACAGCGCTTAACACTCTATCAGCTTACTCCATTATTGCCGGCAAATTGGTTACCGTGAGGCAAGCTGTCACGGTGGCGCCGTGCGCGCCCAACTTACTGTATCAAAAGGAAAGTGGTCGGTATCCCGGAGAGCTTACAAGGACAATACAGCCGCTATTGAACAACCGGTCCGAAGATCAGATCGGGAAGGCCCGTGGCCAGCTCCGGCACCAGGCAGAGGATGATGATGGCCAGCACCATGCAGCCGACATAGGGCAAGGAGCCCTTGAGAATGGTCTGCAGACGGATGTCGGGCGCTATGCCGTTGATGACATAGAGGTTTAGGCCCACCGGCGGGGTGATCAGCCCGATCTCCATATTGATCGTCAGGACCACGGCGAACCAGTAGGGGTCGAAGCCGGCCGAGACCACGATGGGCAGCAGGATGGGCGCGGCCATCAGGATGACGGCCACCGGCGGCAGAAAGAAGCCGGCCACCAGCAGGAAGAGGTTGATGAACAGCATCAGCACCCAGCGGTTCACGTCCATGGCGACGATCCACTCGGCGATCGACTGGGTGACGTGCAGGCTGGAGAGCATGAAGCTGAAGAGGCCCGAGGCGCCGATGATGATGAGGATCATCACCGACTCTCTTGTAGAGTCGCGAAACACACGCCAGATCGAGCCGAAGCTCCACATGCGGTAGATCAACACCGCGATCAGCAGGCAGAAGAGCGCGCCGACGGCCGCCGTCTCGGACGGCGTGGCAACGCCGCCGTAAAGCGCGAAGAGAACCGCGACGATGATGACGATAAAGGGCAGCACGCGCGGCAAGCTTTCCAGCTTCTCTCGCCAAGAGTAGACGCGCTGGCCGAGCACCTCGCGCCCGCCGCTGCGCCACGTCGAATAGACCGACCAGATCATGAAGAGCAGCACCAGCATCAGTCCCGGCACGGCGCCGGCCAGGAATAGCCGGCCGATCGAGGTCTCGGTGGCGATGCCGTAGACGATCATGGTGATCGAGGGCGGGATAAGGATGCCGAGGGTGCCGCCCGCGGCGATGGAACCGGCCGCGACCTCATCGGGATAGCCGCGCTGGCGCATCTCGGGGATGCCCATCTTGCCGATGGCCGCGCAGGTTGCCGGCGAAGAACCGGAGAGCGCCGAGAAGATGGCGCAGGCCCCTAGGTTGGAGACAACGAGGCCGCCCGGCACTCGGGTCAACCAGCGCTCGAGCGCCTCATAGAGGTCGGAGCCGGCGCGGCTGGAGGCCACCGCCGCCCCCATCAGGATGAACATGGGGATGGACAGCAGCTCGAAGCTGTTGAGCTTGGCGAAGAGGATCTCCGGCAAGGTCGTGACGGCCAGCCAGCCGGAGAAATCGAAGATGGCGAGAAAGCCCATGGCCACCAGCATGAGCCCGATAGCCACCGGCATGCCGGAGAAGAGCACGACCACCGTGACGATGGCGATGAGAGCACCGAGAACGAGCGGGTCCTGCAGCATGACTAGTGCACCGCCCGCGTTTCTTTGCCAGGCTCAAGCCCGAAGGGATGGTCGCGCCCGGTGACCAGCGCCAGAAGGTCGGCAACGAGCTGCAGGGACATCAGACCGAAGCCAACCGGCATGGAGAGGTAGGGCCGCCACAGCGGCACGCCCCAAACCGTGTCGGAGACCTCGCCCCAGTCCCAGGCCTCGTACCAGAATTCATAGCCGTAGACGGCCAGCAGCAGGCAGACGCCAAGCGCCAGAAGCTTCGAGCCCAACGCCAGAACGAAGCGCGACCTGCCCCTGAGATAAATGGGCAGCAGATCGACGTTGACGTGGCCCCGTAGCGACTGGACGTAGGGCATGCCGATCAAGGTCGCCGACAGCATCAGATAGGTGACGAGCTCGGTCTGCCAGATGGTCGACTCGTTCAGCACGTAGCGCATGAACACGAGCTGGCAGACGATCGCGATGGAGACTGCAAACATGCAGGCCGCGACGATGCCGCACAGCAGGGAAAGACGGCGCACGGCCGCAATGAACAGGTCGATCATGGACGCTTGGCCAATGGCTTAGCCGTTGGAACGACGGATGAAACGGGGCGGCATGATCGTGCCGCCCCGCTGACGCAAGCAACTGCTGCAGCTGCTACTCGACCGACAGGGCCTTATCGAGCAAAGCCTGACCGCCGTCGACCTCATCGGTGAAGTTCTTGTAGGAGGTCTCCTGCGCCACTGCGCGCCAGGCATCGAACTCCTCTTGGGTCATGTTGGCGATCTCGACACCGTTCTTCTCATAGACCTCAACCGAGTTGGCATCGATCATCTTGGCCTGTTCGAAGAAGAAGGCCTCAGCCTTAGCAGCCCCCTCCTGCATTGCCTTCTGCTGCTCGGGCGAGAGGTTGTTCCAGCTCGCTTCGGACAGAATAAGCGGGTGATACATGAACCAGAGCGCGAAGTCGCTGGCCGGGGTGTAGCACTGGACCTGCTCATAGATCCGGAAAGACACGAAGCTGGAGGAGCTGGTGTTGGCACCGTCCAGCACGCCGGTCTGCATGGCGTTGTAGATTTCCGAGCTCGGCATGGAGGTGATCGACGCGCCGGCACCCGCCAGCATCTGCTCGAACGCCTTGCCGGCCGCGCGCATCTGCATGCCCTTCACGTCATCCGGCGAAGTGATGCAGCGGTCCTTTGACGCGAAGCCACCGGCCAGCCAGCCGTGCAGCAGGAAGAGCACGCCGTCTTCCTTGGCGATGGCCTTGATCTCATCGATGAACTCGGAGTCGTTGAGGCGCTGGGCGTGGTCATGGTTCTTCACCAGCCCCGGCATCAGGGTGAGATTGTACTCGGGCCGCAAACCGCCGGCGTAAGCCAGGGGGTAGATCGACATGTCGAGCTGCCCACGCGCCACGGGCTTGTACTGCTCGCGCGGCTTGAAGAGCGACTTGCTGGGATAAATCTGGATTTCGAGGCCGACGTCGGCCTCCTCAACATGCTGGGCCAGGATCTCCGCCACCTTGTGGCGCACGTCCGATGTCGACCACTGGTGTGACAGGCGCATCACCGTCTGCGCGCTGGCCGTGCCGGCAGACAGCGCCACCGCCAGGGCGACCGCGGCGATCGCCACTCCCTTTGTTGTCCGCATGAGCGTCATCCTCCCTTGGGACTTATGCTTGTTGTTGCTTCCCGCCTTTCCACAGGGAAAAACGATGCAAAGACGGTATGCAAAAAGCCGGGACCGTCAAGACGGACAACTCTACTGCCCTTGTCTCCGCCGGGCGATTGCACGATAGAGCAAGGTGGCAGTCCGCCGCCCCGACTTTCTATTCCTATTCAGCCGAACCGATGACCCAGAACGCCTTTGCCATCTTCAAGCGCCGCTTCCCCGGCGACCTCGAACGCCCCTTCCTCATCCGCCCCGAGGGAGCGGAGACGAGCTATGCGAGCCTGATCGAGACGGCCGGACGCTATGCCGCCGCCCTGCGGCAGCTCGGGGTGACCAAGGGCGATCGAGTGGCCGTGCAGGTCGAGAAATCGCCCAACGCCGTCTTCCTCTATCTCGGCTGCCTGCAGATTGGCGCCGTCTACCTGCCGCTCAACACCGCCTACAAGGCGGACGAGATTGCCTACTTCCTCGGCGACGCCGAACCACGGGCCTTCCTGGTGAGGCCCGAGACGCTGGATAGCCTGCGCCCCGTCGCCGAGGCCGCCGGCGTGGCGGAGCTGCACGCCATGGATGCGGCGGGCGGCGGCAGCCTGACCGACCTGGCCGAGAGCCTGGCGCCGTTGAACGAGATCGCGGACTGCGACGCCGACGACCTGGCCGCCATCCTCTACACCTCCGGCACCACCGGCCGCTCCAAGGGCGCCATGATCACCCATGGCAACCTCTCCTCCAACGCCTTGGCCCTGAAGGAGATCTGGCACTTCGGACCAGAGGACGTGCTGCTCCACGCGTTGCCCATCTTCCATGTCCACGGGCTCTTCGTCGCCATCAACACGACACTGGTGACCGGCAGTGCGATGATCTTTCTGCCGCGCTTCGATGCGGACGAGGTGCTGGAGCACCTGCCCCGCGCGACCGCGATGATGGGCGTGCCGACCTTCTACGTCCGGCTCTTGAAGCATCCCGGCTTCACGAGGGAGGCCAGCAGCCACATGCGCCTCTTCGTTGCCGGCTCGGCCCCGCTCCTGGCGCAGACCTTCGACGCGTTCGAAGCGCGCACCGGCCAGCGCATCCTGGAGCGCTACGGCATGACCGAAGCCGGCATGATCACCTCCAACCCCTATGACGAGGAGCGACGCGCCGGCACCGTCGGCTTCCCCTTGCCGGAGGTGGAGGTACGCGTAGCCGACGAAGATGGGCGTGTCCTCGGCACGGAAGAGGTTGGTGTTCTGGAGGTGCGGGGACCCAACGTCTTCAAGGGCTATTGGCGCATGCCGGAGAAGACGGCGAGCGAGTTCCGCGAGGACGGCTTCTTCATCACCGGCGACATGGCCATGATCGACGAGCGCGGCTACGTGCACATCGTCGGCCGGGCCAAGGACCTGGTGATCTCCGGCGGCTACAACGTCTACCCCAAGGAGATCGAGGTGCTGCTCGATGGGCTTGAGGGCGTGCGGGAGTCCGCGGTCATCGGACTGCCGCATCCCGACTTCGGCGAAGCCGTCACGGCCGTCGTCATCGGCGATCGGCCGATGCAGGAAGAGGCGGTCATCGCCGCGGTCAAAGACAGGCTGGCCAACTTCAAGGTGCCTAAGCGCGTGTTTTTCGTCGAAGAGCTGCCGCGCAACGCCATGGGCAAGGTGCAGAAGAACGCCCTGCGCGAGACCTTCAAGCAAACCTTCCTGGCCGCGTCCTAGCAGACAAGGCCGCGCATGACACAAACCGAGCTGTCCCCGAGACGCGGAATCCTGCTCGCGCTGGCGTCTGCCGCGACCTTCGGCGGAATCACACCACTCGCCAGCGTCGCATACCAGGACGGCACGACGGCGCTTGCGGTGCTGTTTCTGCGCTCGGCCTTCGGGTTTGTCGTCTTCGCTATCGCAGCGTTGCTGCTCGGCCTGCGTTTGAGAATCACTTGGAGCGCTTGGCTGGCACTGCTGCCGGTCACCTTCTCCTGGCTGATTGGATCCCTCGGCTACCTCGGTGCCGTTCACTATTTGCCGGTCGGGCTCGCTGCCATTCTGTTCTTCACCTTTCCGGTGATCGTCGCCGTTGCATCCTGGGTCATCGAGCGGCGGCGGCCGCGGCTGGTCGAGCTCTTGCTTGTCCTCTTTGCCTTCGCCGGCCTGGTGCTCGCCATCGGCCCTTCCTTCACCGGCCTTCATCCATTCGGGCTGCTCCTGGCGATGATCGGCGCCGCCGGCGCCGCTGGCATCTTTCTCACTGGCCGCTACGCTTTGGCCCGCACCAATCAACTGGTTGCACTGGTGCACGTCAATGCAATCAATACCGTGGGAACGTTGGGCTTAGGATTCGCTTTCAGTGCCCTCACCTTTCCCCAAGGCGACTTCCCTCTGGCTGGCGGCTGGCCGGTATTGATTGCCACCACTGTCCTCTTCGCCTTCGCCGTCTTCTTTCAATTCGGCGCCATTCGCCATGTTGGAGCGTCGCGCGCAGCCATGTTCTTCAATCTGGAGCCGGTGGTCACGCTCGCCATCGCCATGCTGCTGCTGGGCGAGCAGCTTTCGGCCCAGCAGCTCCTGGGTGGCGCCATGGTGATCGCGGCGCTGCTGCTGTTCAGCTGGCAATCTCGGCGGCTGCGCGAAGGCTAGACGAAGTCGCGCGGAATACGCTCGCGCCAGCTCTTCTCGAAGATCTGCTCCTCGCCCTCGAAGGCGACGAGCCGTGCTTCGAGATGGAAGTGCGTTTCGTCCGCCCACATGAGGCCGCTGCTCTCGGCCCGGGTGCGCCAGTCGCCGCGCGCCGTTTCCATGGTCCAGGCCGCCTCCACCTGCGCCATGCGGAGATCGTTCGGGCGAATAGTATAGCTCTGCCGCATCCAGGATCCGGTCTCCAGGCCGTGGTCGAGCAGGCGCTTGAGTCCGCCGTCGTCCTCCACGATCAGGGTCACTTCCTCGCTGGCGAGGTCGCGCTCGATGCGTCGCAGGTTTTCCGGCTGACGCAGCTCGTCAGCCCGAAGCGGCGAACTGCATTCAGGCTCGGGAAAGGTCACCGGGTCCTCGCGGCGCTGCGGTCGAACGGGCAGAATCAGACGCGCCTCCTTCAGGTCGAGGGTCAGACTTACTTCCTCCGGCGAGGGCCAGACCAGCGGCCAGTAGCTGGTCGAGAGCGCGATGCGCAGCCGGTAGCCTTCCGGGATCGCCTGGCCGAGGTCATTGAGCTTCAGGCGCACGCGATAGGCCTGGCCGGGCTCTAATGCGGTCGGGTCGGCATGGCTGTCCCGGTGCGTCAGGTTGAGCAGCCCGAAGCTGAGCCGTGCCGAGGTACCGTCCGGCGCCACGGCGCAAAGTCGCGCGGCCAGCAGCGCCTGCGGCATGTCGCTTGATAGCTCCAGATCCAACACAGGCGCCCCAAGCAGCTCCAAGCGGTGGTCCAGCGGCGGGGTGTCGAAAACGACCGACAACCCGTCGTCCTCGCGCTGATCGGTCGGCAGTTCGAGACCGGCGCGAATGCCGGGGCAGAAACCGCCGCCCGATAGCCCGACGTGCTGGGGCGAGGCGATCAAGGCCTTGCCGCGGCGGCCCGGCTCCGGGCGCAAGCCCTCTTCGGTTAGAAACAGGCTGTGGCGTTCGATGCCAGGCGACGGCCAGGTCGCTTCCGCCACCCAGCGGCCCGGAATGCGGGCGTGGTCGGCGGCCGGGGTTTGCATGTCCTGGATGAAAACCCGTAGGTCCGGGTCGCTCTCGACGCCGGTGTTTTCATCCTTCAGCCAGCGGTCCCACCAGCGCAGCATCTCCTGCAGGAAACCGATGGCGGGCTCCGGCCAGGCGATGTGAGGATAGCGGTGGACCCAAGGCCCGATGATGCCCTTGCGCGGCGCCTTGAGACCGGCGAGCAAGCGCGGCACGGCGTTGCTGTAGGCATCGGCCCAGCCGCCAACGGCGAGCACCGCGGCATCGATGGCGCCGAAGTCCTCGCAGACCGAGCCGTGCCGCCAATAGGCGTCGCGCCGCTGGTGCTGCAGCCAGTTGGCAGCCAAAAGCGGCATGGCCTCCAGCCGTTCCAACCACATCTCCCGCCAGCGCTCCCCCACCACCGCCGGGTCGGGCGGCCGCGAGGAATAGCCCAGCATCTGCGCCGACCAGCCGAAGTTGTCGTTGAGCAGACAACCGCCAACGTAGTGGACGTCATCGGCATAGCGGTCATCGGTCGAGCAGATCGTGACGATCGCCTTGAGCGGCGCGGGGTTGAGCGCCGCAACCTGGAGCGCGTTGAAGCCACCCCAGGAGATACCCATCATGCCGACGGTGCCGCTGCACCAAGGCTGCTGGGCGAGCCACTCGATCACCGCCTTGGCGTCGGCCAGTTCCTGGGCAGTGTACTCGTCCTCCATCAGCCCGTCGGAGTCGCCGTTGCCGCGCATGTCGACGCGCACGCAGGCATAGCCGTGCCCAGCCAGGTAGGGATGCGTCAGTTCGTCCCGCACCACCGTGCCGTCGCGACGCCGATAAGGCAGGAACTCTAAAAGCGCCGGCACGGGATCCGACTCCGCGTCCTCGGGCATCCAGACCCGGGCCGCCAGGCGGCAGCCGTCCGCCATCGGGATCTCCAGGGTTTCGATCTCGCGGACGACCCGCGGAAACTCGTTGACGACCTTCACGACTCTGCCCCTCCCCATGGCTCACACATACTATATGGCGGGTCTTTTGCCCCTACCCGACACAAGATGTTGACCCTGCGGCGGTTTTCCGTCCACACTTTGGATCGGGGCTGGCGATTCGCGCCGCCATGGGAACCAACGACTCCCATGGCGCTTAGGGTCTTAGTCCCGATCGACTGCAGAGACGAAGAAAAAACACTGAGGGCAGAAATCAGTCATGCGCATTGCTCGCCGCTTCACAGAGCCTGATCAAGACGTCTACGACGGCATCGTCTTCCAGACGACCGCCAGCGAGATCCGCAATCCCGACGGCTCCCTGGTGTTCTCCGCCGAGGACGTGGAAGCACCGGCGAGCTGGTCACAGACGGCCTGCGATATCCTGGCCCAGAAGTACTTCCGCAAGCGCGGCATCCCGGCGAGGCTGAAGCGCGTGTCCGAGCCCGACGTGCCGGCCTTCCTCTGGCGCTCGGTGCCTGATGAGGAGGCCCTCGCAGAGCTGCCGGAAGGCGAGCGTGCAAGTGGCGAGCGTTCGGCGAAGCAGGTCTTCGACCGCATGGCCGGGACCTGGGCCTACTGGGGCTGGAAAGGCGGCTACTTCGACACGGAAGAGGACGCGCGTGCCTATTTCGACGAAATGCGCGTCATGCTGGCGAGCCAGATGGGCGCACCGAACTCGCCGCAGTGGTTCAACACCGGGTTGCACTGGGCCTACGGCATCGACGGACCGAGCCAGGGCCACCACTACGTCGACTATCGCACCGGCGAGCTGACCAAGGCCGAGAGCGCCTACGAGCATCCGCAACCGCATGCCTGCTTCATCCAGAGCGTCGCCGACGACCTGGTCAACGAGAGCGGCATCATGGACCTCTGGACCCGCGAGGCGCGGCTCTTCAAGTACGGTTCCGGCACCGGCACCAACTTCTCGCAGCTCCGCGGCTCCGGCGAGTCGCTGTCGGGCGGCGGCCGCTCCTCCGGCCTGATGTCCTTCCTCAAGATCGGCGACCGAGCTGCCGGCGCCATCAAGTCGGGCGGCACCACCAGACGCGCCGCCAAGATGGTCACCGTCGACCTGGACCACCCGGACATCCGGGAGTTCATCAGTTGGAAGGTGGTGGAAGAGCAGAAGGTCGCCGCGCTCATCGCTGGCTCCAAGGCCTGCGAAAAGCACCTCAACCGCATCTTGGAAAGCTGTTGGCGGGAGGTGACCAACGGCTCCGGCGAGCCCAATATCGACCCCAAGCGCAACCCGGCGCTGAAGGCGGCCATGCGCGCGGCGCGTGACGCCATGGTGCCGGAGAACTATGTGCAGCGGACCCTGCAGTTCGCGCAGCAGGGCTACCGCCACATCGCCTTCAAGACCTACGACAGCGACTGGGACTCGGAAGCCTATCTCACGGTCTCCGGCCAGAACTCCAACAACTCGGTGCGCGTGCCCGACAGTTTCCTGGAGGCCGTGCTGGCTGACGACGACTGGGTGCTGCGCAACCGGGTCGACGGCAAGGAAGCCGGCCGCATGCCGGCGCGCGAACTGTGGGAGGAGATCGCCCACGCCGCCTGGGCCTGTGCCGACCCCGGTGTTCAGTACGACACCACCATCAACCAGTGGCACACCTGCCCGAACGCGGGGCGGATCAACGGTTCCAATCCCTGCTCGGAGTACATGTTCCTCGACGACACGGCCTGCAATCTGGCCTCGCTCAACCTGATGGCCTTCCGCCGGGCCGATGGCAGCGTCGATATCGAGGCCTTCGAGCATGCCGTGCGGCTCTGGACCATCACCTTGGAGATCTCGGTGCTGATGGCGCAGTTCCCGGCGGCGCGCATCGCCGAGCTGTCCTACGCCTACCGCACCCTCGGATTGGGCTACGCCAATATCGGCGGCCTGCTGATGTCCCTCGGCCTGCCCTATGACAGCACCGAAGCGCGCGCCCTCTGCGGCGCCCTAACGGCGATCATGACCGGCGTCGCCTATGCCACCTCGGCCGACATGGCGCGGGAGCTCGGCCCCTTCCCAGGCTACGAGGCAAACTGCGAGGAGATGCTGCGAGTCGTCCGCAATCACCGCCGCGCCGCCCTCGGGCATCGCGAGGGCTACGAGGGTCTCTCGGTGCGCCCGGTTCCGCTCGACGGCAAACACTGCCCGGACCAGCGGTTGGTTGCCGCCGCCACCCGCGCCTGGAACGCCGCTCTAGTCTTGGGTGAGGAGCACGGATACCGCAACGCGCAAGCCACCGTAATCGCGCCGACTGGCACCATCGGCCTGGTCATGGACTGCGACACCACCGGCATCGAGCCCGACTTCGCTCTGGTGAAGTTCAAGAAGCTCGCCGGCGGCGGCTACTTCAAGATCATCAACCGCACCGTACCCGTGGCGCTCGAGCGCCTCGGCTACACGCCGCAGGAATGCGAGCGCATCGTGCGCTATGCCGTCGGTCATGGCGGCCTGGCCACCGCCCCGGCGATCAACCACGAGAGCCTGGCTGCGCGCGGCTTCGACGAGGTCGCCTTGGCGAAGCTGGAAAAGGCGCTGGAGAGCGTCTTCGACATCAAGTTCGCGTTCAACAAGTGGACCCTGGGCGAAGAGTTCTGCCGCACAACCCTGGGCTTCTCCGCCGAGCAGCTCGAAGCGCTCGACTTCAACATGCTCACCGCGCTCGGCTTCTCCAGCGAAGAGATCGAGGCCGCCAATACGCACTGCTGCGGTGCCATGACCTTGGAGGGCGCGCCCGGACTGCGGGAAGAACACCTCGCGGTCTTCGACTGCGCCACGGCCTGCGGCCGCCTGGGCACGCGGGCCCTGTCGGTGGAAAGCCACATCCGCATGATGGCCTCCGCCCAACCCTTCATCTCCGGCGCCATCTCCAAGACCATCAACATGCCGAACGCGGGAACGGTCGAGGATTGCAAGAACGCTTACCTGCTGTCGTGGCGGCTCGGCCTCAAGGCCAACGCGCTCTACCGCGACGGCTCCAAGCTCTCGCAGCCGCTGGCGACCTCGCTGTTCGACAACCTGGACGACTCCCGAGCCGCCGACGACCTCGCCGAAGCGCCGCAGGTGCAGCGCGTCGAGAGGCTGGCCGAGCGCGTCGTGGAGCGGGTCGTCGAGCGGCTGGCCGAACGCAGCCGCCTGCCGCAGCGCCGCAAGGGCTACACCCAGAAGGCCATCGTCGGCGGCCACAAGGTCTATCTCCGGACCGGCGAATACGAGGACGGGCGGCTCGGCGAGATTTTCGTCGACATGCACAAGGAAGGCGCCGCCTTCCGCAGCCTGATGAACAACTTCGCCATCGCCATCTCCATAGGTCTGCAGTACGGCGTGCCGCTGGACGAGTATGTCGACGCCTTCACCTTCACCCGCTTCGAGCCTTCGGGCATGGTCGACGGCAACGACACGATCAAGATGGCAACCTCGGTGCTGGACTACATCTTCCGGGAGCTCGCGATCAGCTACCTCGGACGCAACGATCTGGCCCACGTCGAGGCCGACGATCTGCTGCCGGACTCCATGGGCACGGGCGATCAGGGCGCCCTGGAGCATAGTGGCAAAAGCACTGCCTCCTCGGAGGGTCAGCCACCCAACGAGATCGCCGCCATCGAGGCCCAGGCCCGCCATGCGGTGCAGGAAACGGTGCAGCGGGTCGCCTCGCGCGGCTACGTCCGCAATCGCTTCACCGTCCTGACCGGCGGCATGGCCGTCGCCGAACAGAGCGTCGATGCCGTCTTGAGCAGCGCTGCTACGGCGACAAGCTTGCCAGACGCAGAGGCCTTCGGTTCGGACACGCCTTTGGGCGACGAAAGCGTCGTCGCGACGGTCGTCGAGCGTTCGATCAGCGCTCGCATAGAGCGCATCAAGGAAGCGCGCATCCGAGGCTACGAGGGCGATCCCTGCGACAGCTGCGGCAATTTCACCATGGTGCGTAACGGAACCTGCCTGAAATGCGACACCTGCGGCGCCACAAGCGGGTGCTCATAAAGTACTTGATCGACTCGATAATGATTTGCCACCGTTAAGCGAGTTAGAACTCCTTGTGACCGGGTGAAGCATTACGGACGTGTATCCCTGTCGACTTGCGAGGGGCGTTGCAGGAAGCAGCGCCCTTATTTTCTTTCGACCAGAGAGGCACTCTGCATTCGCTTCAACATCGCTCGTGTTGCGCGCAAGGCTAGGAAACCTGACTTTAAGAGTGCTTTAACCCAGGCTTAAGCGCCGCTGGCTAGGGTTCCATATTGCATTCTTCTATTATCGAGACATCCGAGCAGAGCGATGGCTGACAGCGCGGAGCCTGAGATAGGCGAAGAGCCGCCGCCAATGCTCTATCGCTTGAAGGGCGGCAAGGTGCCGCTCATGCTGCGCCTCAAAAGCTGGTGGCAAGGCGTTGAGCTTAAAGAGCGAGAGGCGCCGGAGTTACCCCCCGAACCTGAGCCGGAAAGGCCGGCGCCGCTGGGCCAAGAGACCATCGAGCGCCTGAAGCAGCCTTGGCAGCCGGAGCGCATTGCCATGGCTCAAGCGATCTGGGGCCAAGGCTTCCTAACGCCGGGCGGCCCCGAGTACGTCGAATACATGGTCAAGCCGCTCGGACTGACCAACGAAAGCGTCGTTCTCGACATCGGCGCGGCACTCGGCGGGCCGGCCCGCCTGATGGCCAAGGAATTCAACGCCTGGATCACGGGGCTTGAGAGCGATGCCGGCCTGGCCGAGCAAGCCATGGCCATGTCGACGCAGGCCGGCTTGGCGAAGAAAGCACCCATCGAGCACTTCGACCGAAATCATGTTCCGATCGACGAAGCCAAGTACCACTGTATCTTCTCGAAGGAAGCGCTGTTTCGCATTGAAAACAAAGAAGAGCTCATACCGCGCATCAAGAGCGGTTTGAAGCCGCGCGGGCAGCTACTCTTCAGCGACTTCGTGGTCTCCAAGCCGGGCGCCTCGAACGACGCCTTGACGGCCTGGGCCGAGGTTCATCATCCAATGCCGGAGTTCTGGGCCAAGGAAGACTACGTCTCCCGCCTCGCCGCGCTGAAGCTCGATGTGCGCGTGGATGAGGACATTACCAACCGTCTCCGTTCCGAGATCCTGCACGGCTGCGCCAAGTTCGTCGACAGCGCGGCTCAGGCCGAGCTGACCCGGCTCGACAAGGTGGCCTTGGCATCGGAGCTCGAATATTGGGCCCGCTGCGTTGCAGCCATCGATTCGGGCGTGCTGCGCGTCTGCCGAATACACTGCATTAGTCACTGAACTTAGGCTTACAGTGCGAAGTTAAGCGAGCCCGCCTGAGGTCAACGCACCGCCGCAAGCAACAGGAAGACCGCTGAAATTCTGCGTCGGCGCGCCGTTGACAGAGTCGAAAGGCGACACTATTTTCCGCGCTCTTGTCGAAATTCGAGAGGCCGGCAGCCCGGCGTGAGTGATTGAAATGAAGATCGTTAACTCGTTGAAAACGGCCAAGAAACGCGAAAGAAACTGCCGCATTGTCCGGCGGCGTGGGCGCGTTTACGTCATCAACAAGAAGAATCCGCGCTTCAAGGCCCGCCAAGGCTAAGTCTTCGCGCAGTTTGTCTTCTGCACCCGCAGCCCTGTCAGGTCTGCGGGTTTTGTCGTTTTTTTAATAGACTTCCGGGCAGCTTTCATTTGTCGGGCTGCGTCAGCGCGAGCATTGCCGGAATCAGAGAATTGCTCTAACCGTCTGAGATAGGACGTTAGCTTTTCGCTTTTTCTCTTTGCCGTGGCCTGTGGGCTGATGCAGGGGCACGACAAGAGAACGTTCGCCGCGGAGGGCTGCAAGCTCACCGCGTAACAGCGATTGGAGCAAGTGCGTGAGAGGCCCGTCATGCTGATCGTGATCGGAGTGCTGCTGTCCCTGGGATGGCTGGCGCTTGGCCTGTTTTACCTTTGGAGCTTCGTCGGCTTTGAGAGCCTGACGCTGCTGCCCCCCTACGAAGTCGCGCTGATCATCATCGCCTTGATCGGACCGGTTGCGCTTTTCTGGTGCGTGATCACAACGCTCAAGGCGGCCGGTCGCGACAAAAGGCTGGAGCGGCAGGTCGAAGCGCTGGAGAAACAGCTCGACCTCATGCGCCAGGGCACTCCCGGTAGCGATCTCCCTGCAGCGCCGAGTGCGCCGAAAGCAGGCCCGGCTACGACGGCACCCTCGCCGAGCAAACCGGATCGCATCGAACCCTCTCCCAACGGCACAGCCAACCGACCGACCGCCAAGCAAGTCATCGATGCCGCCGCGAAGAACGGCGAAACGGAAGCGAAGGCTGCCCCTGCACCCTCGAAGGGTACTGACAGCAACACGGCGCCTTCGGATAAGCCGAGCCTCAGCAGCACGCCTGCCGACAGCGTCGCAGGTGCCGCTGCCGGTCCTTCGACCGCCAGTGTGCCGCTCGAGCCTGCCAAGACGGCTGGCCCTCGCCCCTCCCCGCTCAACGACGGGCTCCCCCCCTTCAAGGCTGGCAAGAACGAGCCGAAAGACGGCGAGCCGATCTACGATATCCTGCGGCGTTCGGTGCGCGACCATCTCAACGATACGGCCATGGATATCGCGGCCGTCCTCTCGGCCCGGGAAGCCTATTCGGAAGCCTTGACCAAGCTGCGGCAAGGCAGCCGCGGCGCCTTTTTCCGCCTCGTCGCAAAGGACCTGGCGGAGGGCGGAGAGACGGCCCGCTCCCGGCTCGACCGTCTCAACGCCTGGCCGATGCTGGACAGCTATGGCGACGACTATGGGCGCCTGCTCGAGGCGGCCGGCGGAAAGGACACAAAGCTCGGCGCTCTGATCGAGAAGAGCGAACTCGGTCAGCTTGGTGCCGCGGTCGGTCGCTTCAAGGCTGCCGGCAAGCCGGAGCCGACCAAGGATGAGCCGGTCGAAAAGCGCGAACGCGCGCAAGGCAAAAGCTGATCGCCGGCTTCCTGCAGCCCCTCAAAGGCCGCCCTGCCGCATAAGCGCGGCTCATCCTTCGATAAGCTAAGCTCGCTTGCGACGGTGATCGCGCAGCGCGTAGCTTCCCACGACAGTTGCTTCGGCTCAGAAGCAAGGGAAGGCTCCGCATGCGTCTCTACGACTTCCTCGACTCTGGCAACGGCTACAAGGCGCGCCTACTGCTGCACAAGCTTGGCTTATCCTACGAGCGGATCGAGCTGGACATTCTCAAGGGCGAGACGCGGACCGACGCATTTCTGACTAAGAACCCCAACGGTCGGGTTCCGACCTTGGAGCTCGACGACGGCACGGTTCTGCCGGAGTCCAACGCCATCATTGCCTATCTTGCCGACGGCAGCCGCTTTCTGCCCGAGGACCGGCTGCGGCGCGCTCAGTGCCTGCAGTGGATGTTCTTCGAGCAGTACAATCACGAGCCTTCGATCGCCGTTGCCCGCTACATCCTGCGCCACACGCCCGAGGACAGCCCGCGCCGGGCCGAGTTGCCAACACTGGCCGAGAAAGGCAACGCGGCCCTGGGGGTGATGGAGCGCCATCTCGACGGCCGCCGCTTCTTCGTCGGCGAGCAGCTAAGCGTGGCCGACATCGCCCTCTACGCCTACAGCCACGTGGCAGACCAAGGCGGCTTCGTCCTCTCTCGCTACCCGAACGTTCAAGGTTGGCTTGACCGGGTTGCGGCGGACGAACCCCATATTCCGATCACCGCCGGCTGAGCGGAACGCACACAGCGCCGACGCCTATGACGAGGGCCTTCGATACACAACCGCTCACCCCTGAGCGCTGGCCCGACTTCGAAACCGTGATGGGACCGAAAGGCGGTTGCGGCGGCTGCTGGTGCATGCTGTGGCGCCGGCGCAAGGCCGACTACGACAAGCGCGTAGGCGACGGCAATCGAGATGATATCCGGGCCATCGTCGAAGGCGGCGAGGAACCGGGGCTGTTGGCATATGAGAGCGATCGGCCGGTCGGCTGGATATCGCTGGCGCCGCGCGAGCGTTTCGTCCGTTTGGAGACCTCGCGTGTGCTGAAGCCAGTCGACGATCAGCCGGTCTGGTCAATCTCCTGCTTTCTCGTGGTGAGAGACTGCAGGAACCGGGGCGTGGCTGAAGCACTGCTGCGCGCTGCCTGCTCCTTTGCCAGCCAGCGCGGCGCGTCCATCCTGGAAGGCTATCCGATCGAGCCTAGCAAACGCCTCTACCCAGCCGCCTATGCCTGGACCGGTTTCGCCAGCGTCTTCCGCCGCGCCGGCTTCGAAGAGGTCGCCCGCCGCTCCGAGACCCGGCCAATCATGCGCAAGCGATTGGAAGAGCCCGGCTGCTAAGCCCGAATCAGAACCAAGGCGGGGACGGGATCGACTTGTAAGCGGACTTGAGCGCTTCCGACCAGTTCTCCCGGATCAGGCGGAAGTACTCGTTCTCTTCGGTCAAGCGCTGCTGTAGGCCAACCTCCAGGCTGTCGCGGCGGTAAACCAGCAGGTCCACCGGCAGGCCGACGGTCAGGTTCGAGCGCAAGGTCGAGTCCATGGAGATCAGCGCCAGCTTGACGCCGTCGGAGAGGCTGGTTTCCGCCGTCACCGAGCGGTCCAGGATGGGTTTGCCGTACTTGTGCTCGCCGATCTGCAGGAAGGGCGTGTCCGCGGTGGCCTCGATGAAATTGCCGGCGGAATAGACCTGGAACAGGCGCATGCGCCGTCCGGCGATCTGGCCGGCCAGCAGAATCGACAGTTCGAAGGGCACGTTCTGGGCCTGCATGGCTTCGCCGTCGCGAACGTAGACATCCCGGATGGCCTCGCCGGTCAGCTGCGCCGCCTTGAACATGGTCGGGACGCTGGACAGCGTCGTCCCCTCGCCCAGGCTTTCCGAGTCGAAGCCCTCAGTCACCAGATTGACCACGGTCTGCGTCAGCGCCAGGTTGCCGGCCGACATCATGACGATGACCCGCTCCCCCGGCTCGGCCAGCACGTGCATCTTGGAAAAGGTGGAGATGTGATCGACGCCCGCGTTGGTGCGCGTATCGGACAACAGCACCAAGCCTTCGTCCAAATGCAAACCGACGCAATAAGTCATGGCGTTCCCTTGAATCGTCCTCACGAAGCCACCTGCTGCTGACTCTGGCTCTGCTCTTGCCCAGCGACAGCGGCGACCTGCACAGAGACCTCGAGTGTTTCCCGGGCCGTCCCCTGCCGCAAGCCCCTGAGTGGGGCGGCCGACCAGTAATCCAGGCCGACCGCGGTGCGCACATAAGCGGCCGTCGGCGAAACGCCGTTGGCCGGGTCGAAACCGACCCAGCCGAGATCGGGGACAAAGGCTTCGGCCCAGGCGTGGCTGGCCTCGAAGTTCTCCTCGCTGCCGGTCCAGAGATAGCCGCTGACATAGCGTGCCGGCACATCGAGCAGACGCGCGCAAGCGATGAAGACGTGGGCGTGGTCCTGGCACACGCCCCGCCCTGCCGCCAAGGCCTCGCTCGCCGTCGTTGCGGCATGGGTTTCCCCAATCTCGTAGATGACGCGCTGGGGGATGCGCTCCATCAGGTCGTGCAGCCGGTCGAGCAGGCTCGAGAGCTCCTCGCCTTCGGCGGCAAGCGTCCGCAAGGCCTCGCAGGGCTCCGTCAGAGGCGTGTTCCGCCGGAAAAAGAAAGGCGGCAAGGGTTCTGGTGCGCTGACCATGCCATGGGTGTCGTTCGTTTCCACCTCGCCGGAAACGACAATGGCCGCCTGCTGATGCCAACGGTTGACGGTATGGCAGTGGATGATGTTGCCGTAGCCGTCGATATAGCTCGGCAGCTCATTGCCCGTCTCGCCTTTGATCGACCAGCGGATCACCCGCAGGCCACGAAAAGGCCGCGGTGAAAGGCGAATGTTCTGTATGGCATAGGGAATGGGCGCATCGTAGCGATAGGCCGTGCGGTGCTGTACCTGCAGTCGCATCCTTTCGGCACTCCCCAAACTGCCTGCAACGGGCCTACATCAGATAGAAGCGCTGGATTTCCTTGCCGAGCACGATGGAGCGATCGATCGTCTCGGTCAGGAACTCGTGCAAACCACTATCGAAAACATCCTGGATTCTGCCATAGCGCAGTCGCGCATGGTATTCCCCCGCCAAACGATGACATTCCCCGGTTTGTCCACCGTATTGGCCAGCCAAGAGGTCGAGATTGCCCGTCACCTGATCGTAGCAGCCGCGCAGGGAGCGCGGGAGCTGTGGCTGGAGGATAAGGAGCTCTGCGACGTTCCAGGGCGAGATACGATCGCGGTAGAAGCGGTGATAGGCCCTGAGTGCCGAAACGGAGCGCAGGATCGCCCGCCAGTGATAGTAGTCGAGCAGGCCGCCGACCTGCTCGTACTCCGGCAAGAGGACGTGATACTTGACGTCCAGGATACGGGCCGTGTTGTCGGCGCGCTCCAGATAGGTGCCCAGGCGACAGAAGTAGAAGGCATCGCCGCGCAGCATGGTGTTGTTGTAGGCACCGTTGAAATGAAGCGCCCGGCGCTTCACCCAAGTCAGCATGTTGTCGAGATTCTCGATGGCGAAGCGCTGCCGGCCGGCCACCTGGATGTCGAGCCAGGTTCCGTTGATCGCCTCCCAGGTGTCGACGGTCAGCGCCGTCCGGACGCTGCGGCCGTTCTGCCGAGCGGTCGAAAGGCAGGAATAGATGCTGGAGGGATTGTCCGGATCGCGCGCCAGATAGTCGACGACGTTGCGCGCCGTCACCTCGTCGTACTTGGCGAAATAGCCGGCTTCGCAGCCCGAGGCGATCAGCGCCGAGCTCCACTCAGTGCGCCCCTCCCGCGACTTCATGCCGGACATCTGCAAGGCGACCTCGAGCAAGCGCGCGACGAACTCGGCGCGCTCCATGTAGCGCGCCATCCAGAAGAGGTTGTTTGCGGTGCGACTTAGCATCAGGACGACGGCTCTTCCGGCAGATCGATGACCCAGGTGTCCTTGGTTCCGCCGCCTTGGCTTGAGTTGACCACCAGAGAGCCTTCGCGCAGCGCCACACGGGTCAAGCCGCCGGGCACGACGCGCACCCGGTCGCCGACCAGAACGAACGGCCTGAGATCGACGTGGCGGGGGGCGATGCCCGTCTCGACGAAGGTCGGACAGGTGGAGAGCGCCAAGGTCGGCTGGGCGATGTAGGCCTCCGGCTTGGCCTTGATACGCGTAGCGAACTCGCCAAGCTCCGCCTCACTCGCCCTGGGACCGACCAGCATGCCGTAGCCACCGGAGCCGTGCACCAGTTTGATCACGAGCTCCGAGAGGTTGTCGAGAACGTAGCGACACTCGTCCTCCTTCGCACAGTTGTAGGTCGGCACGTTGTTCAGCATCGGCTCTTCGCCGAGATAGAAGCGGACCATCTCCGGCACGTAGGTATAGATCGCCTTGTCGTCGCAGATGCCGGCGCCGGGCGCATTGGCCAGGGTGACGTTGCCGGTGCGATAGGCCTGCATCAGGCCGGCCACGCCCAGCATGGAGTCGGGGTTGAAGGTCAGCGGGTCGAGGAAGGCATCGTCGATGCGCCGGTAGATGACGTCGACCCGGCGCAGGCCCTCGGTGGTGCGCATGTAGACCACGGCATCCTCGACGATCAGGTCGCTGCCCTCGACCAGCTCGACGCCCATCTCGTCGGCCAGGAAGGAGTGCTCGTAGTAGGCACTGTTGAACTGTCCCGGCGTCAGCAGGACGATGGTCGGCTCGCCGCTGCAGCGCTCGGGCGCGACCGAGCGCAGGGTCTCGAGCAACTCGTCGGGATAGTGCGAGACCGGGCGCACGCTGTGCTGGCCGAAAAGCTCGGGGAACAGCCGCATGGTGACCTCGCGGTCCTCCAGCATGTAGGAGACGCCGGAGGGCGTGCGGCAGTTGTCCTCCAGCACGAAGAACTCCTTGGGGCCGGTGCGCACGATGTCGATACCGGCGATGTGGGTGTAGACCCCTTGGGGCACGGTGAAGCCCTGCATCTCGGCTTCGAAGCTCTCGTTGTGTAGCACCAGAGCTTCGGGGACCTTGCCGGCCTTGACGATCTCGCGCTCGTTGTAGACGTCGGCGACGAAGGCGTTGAGGGCCTGCACCCGCTGAACCAGGCCGCGCTCGAGATAGTCCCACTCCTGCCCGTCGAGAATGCGCGGAATGAGGTCGAAGGGAATCAGACGCTCGGGATCGCCGCCTTCGGTATAGACGGCGAAGGTAATACCGATCTGCCGGAAGAGTTGTTCCGCTTCCTCGCGCTTGAGACGCAGCAGCTCGCTCTCCGCCCCGTCCAGCCAGCTCCGAATGACCCGGTACTGCGGGCGGCAGTCGCCCCCTGGCCCGCCCATCTCATCGAAACTCTGCGCCAATTGGCGCCCCTGTTCCATATCCATACTGCAACATGGCGCGACGACAGCAGCGCGGTCAATCGACAGTTGGTTGGGAACGACGCAAAGCGACCAAAAGCAGGCGGTACTATGCCGCGTCGTGGAAGATGATGCCGAGGGTGAAGCGCTCGCCCGAGCGTACTTCGCTGACGCCATGGCGCATCGTGACGCGGTGAAAGCCCCGCGCACCGCGCGCCGGTCGCTGATTGACGCTGAAGATCACCGCCTGACCCTGCTTGAGCGGCACCACCTGGACACGCGACTGCACCCGCGCGCGCTGCTCGGTCAGCACGAATTCGCCGCCCTCGAACTCCCCGCTGCCCTCGCCCCTGTCCGGCTGGCTGAGCAGGACCGCCATCTGCAACGGGAAATGCAGCGGCCCGTAAAGGTCCTGGTGCAGGCGGTTGTAGTCGCCCGGGCCATAGCGGAGCATCAAGGGAGTCGGCCGACACTGCCCGGCTTCGTGGCATTTCGCGAGGTAGCGGTCCAGGCTGTCGGGAAAGCTCGGAGGGCGCCCCAGCGCCTCTTCCCAACGATTGGCCAGCGTCGCCAAGGGCGGATAGCAGGCTTGGCGCAACGTCTCGACAGTCTCCGGCAAGGGGTTCGAAAAGTACTGATATTCGCCCCGCCCGTAGCTCTGACGCGCCATCACAACCCGCTTGCGAAAGAGGGCTTCGTCGTCATAGAGGCCGCGCAGTGATCGGCAGGTGGCCTGGTCCAGCAGAGGCGGCGTGACGGCGAAGCCGCGTGCATCGATCGCCTCCATGAACTTCGGCCACTCCAAGGCGGAGAGTGCGGGTTGTTCTTCCATCATCCCTTCTCCTCCACGGTGCGGGTTGACTTGGCAGCCGCGGCCCGTCCCTGCGCCTGAACTGCCGCAAGCCCGGCGAAGATCAGCGCCAAGCCGAGCAAGGCCTTTGCTTCCAGCGGCTCATGCAAGAATAGCACGCCGAGCGCCAAGGCACTGGGCGGAATGAGAAAGGTCACCAGCATCAGGTTGACGGCACCAGCCCGGGCCAAGATCTCGAAGTAGAGAAGATAGGCCAAGGAGGTGCTGAGCAGACCGAGCCCGATAAGGGCTGCCAAGACCGACGGCGAGGGCAGCGTGCCTGGCAGCGGCTCGGCCAGCAGTGCGAGCGGTAGCATGACGGCCGACGAGCAGATCAGCATCCCGGTTGCGGCCACGGCGGGAGACAGGCGCCGCAAGCGTCGGCCCCAAACGCTGGCAAAGGCATAGGAGCAGGCCGCACCGAGCACGGCCACCTGTCCCCAGAGGCTGCCGCCCGCCCCCTCGCCCAGGTCCGGTCCGATCAGAACAGCGACCCCGAGAAGGCCAAACAGGACGCCGAGACCCTTGAGTGGCGTCAGGCGCTCATCCCGGGTGCAGAGATGCGCAACCACCAGAGTGAAGAGCGGCGTGGTGGCGTTGAAGATGGAGGCCAAGCCGCTATCGATACGCACCTGTCCCCAGGCGATCAGGCTGAAAGGGATAGCATTGTTCAGGAGTCCCATGACGAAGAGCGCCCACCAGTCCGCGAGACTGTCAGGCAAGCTCAGACCACGTAGCCTCAGGAAGAGCAGCAAACCGAGCGCGCCCAGCCCAACCCGGACAGCAACGACGGTATAGGGCCCGAGCCCCTCCAGTGCGACTTCGACGAAGAAGAACGACCCGCCCCAAACCAGGGACAGCGCGAGCAGCAACGCCCACTCGACCAACCCCATACGCAGGCTACTCCTATACTGCCAAAGAGAGAGAAGCCTTAGCGCAGGGAGTTAAGCGGGATCTATCCGGGTCTTGTGCATAACGACTTTAACCGAAACGCCGCCTGTACCGAAGAACGCCGAGTGCGGCGAAGGCAACAAGGAAGATGTAAACTACCGGCGGCTCCGCTAGCGCCACGGCTTGGAATATCATCCCACCCAACGCGAGTGAGATCGGCGTGCCCAACGGCACCGAGGCGCCTTGTGCGATGCGCCCAACGACACCCTCGAAGCCTGGCAGGAATGTGGTGCTGCCCGTGATACTGAAGAAGTCCAGAACATCGGCAGTGTCCGGGACAAAGCCCAACAGAACTTCGATCACGCCGCCGCTGAAAACTGCGTTGCCGGTGACGATGAGCTTATCGAGATCCGTAAGACTATTCGCTTCGAGCTGCAGAACCCCGTCCTGGAAGATGAAGTCACCGTCCACGACGATCTCGCCAGTCGATTCGCCAGGGGCCACCACTGACTGCGGACCGACGGTGACATCACCCATCAATGTACCGTTACCTCCTATGCGCCCACCGCGGCCGAGTTGGATATCTGCCGCTTTGACCACACCGCCGTTCTTGAGCGTAACCGTGCCACCACCAGCATCGTTCAGGCCTTGATCGACACCGATGCCGAGGAAGCTTCCCGCATCGAGCAAAGAGTCCGGGCCGTCGACCGTGATTCTGCCGTCGGCACCTGGCCGATCGCCTACAAAGCCCCGTGAACGGCCATCACCATTCTCAAGAATGACCTGGCCGCCGTCCGAGATGTTCAAGGCGCCTTTTCCTTCTTCAAGGCGTCCGATGCTAAAGAATCCCCTGTTTCCGATCACACGGACTTCGGAGCCATCGCCCACGACATTCATGGTGCCGTCGCCCTTTGGGCCGAGGATAGAGCTGCCGCCCAAGTTGAAGCCCGGGAACTCCGCATTTGGCGTCTGTGATGAGTCGATAGACACCTTGGCACCGTTGGTAACATTGAAGGTCCCTGTGCCTTGGTTAGCACCAACGGTGATAAAAGCACCTTGGTTTGGGAACGAGAATCCGACTGGGCAATCGGGCGTGCAGGCACCAGTCAAGCTGATTGAAGACGTCGAACCATCGAGGTTGACCGTCCCTGAGCCGCCTTGGGAACCACCAACGTCCAAAAATACAGGACCGGAAATCGTTCCCCCGGAGTTCACATTCAGCACTCCAGTACCATTTGTTGGCGTGAAAACGGCGCTGCTTACGCTAAGCACGCTATTCTTTCCTGCGTACGTGAGCTTTCCGCCGTTGGTAATGTTCATTTCGCCTTGGCCGTCTCGAGCAATTCGGCCGAAGGCGAAATCGCTATCAATACTCAACTCCGAATTGGCTCCGTCAATGTTCACGGTGCCGTTGCTACCGGGATTGCGGCCAACCTGAAAGCCGCCTGACGTGGCTGGCACCAACGGAGCGCCAAGTGTATCGACCTGGACTTTAGCGCCGTCTTGTATGTTCAGCGTGCCGTTGCCGCCTCGACCGACAGTTAGAAAGGCACCAGCCGAACCATCGGTGCCCTCGACCCTCAGCGTGGATGGGTTGCCACCGGCGTCGGTCCCCGTCACGGTCACGGTGCCGTTCGAACCGGCAAGCGGCGCCACATTGACGAAGGGAATGGGTGGGCCGACGGTCAATCGGCTACCATCGTCAACGACAACCGAGCCATTGCCCGGCGCCGAGAAATCGCCTCCCACATTGAAGGGTGACACGTTGGCATCACCTGGCCCAATTCCAGCCGGGAAGACATCGCCGTTCGAGACGATGACTGCCAACGAAGGACTGGCAGATACGATAAGCGAACCGATGACTAAACCGGCCATAGAAATGGCTTTGCCCAAAGAGCGATGCATCATTTGTCCTCCCCAATAACATATTTTTAGTGTTATTATTGGACGGCCATAGAAGCGGAATGCCGTCACCCAAGCACAGGCCGCCAAACCGAGTATCAACTACCGGTCGAGCAAACCGGTCTTATTTCCAGACAACTTGAGGTTAGACGTACTTTGAACGCTTGTAAACTGTGTATAAAATGCGGTTCTGAGTTGCTGGCGTAGAGCGTTCGCACGAATTGCGAACCGCTCATGGCTTTCGATGGGTCTAGCTTGGTATTTGGCCTCGACACCACGCGGCGTTTTTCGGAGGAAGGCGGTTCCAATTGCCCGCCATAGCCGCGAACACTCGGCCCTTGTGCGGATATCCGCTTCTTGCTGTATCTTGTCTAGAGGAGCCAGTGCCAAGCAGCCCCGGTCATGATTGCAAGCTCTCCACCGCTCGAAATCCGCCCCATGACCACCTCGCACGGCGCCGAGGTGCTGCGCATCTATCAGGAAGGCATCGACGCCGGCCACGCCACCTTCGAAAGCCAGGCGCCGAGCTGGCTTGCCTTCGATGCCAAGTACCGTCCGGAATGTCGGCTGGTCGCGCTCGCCAACAGGAGGCTGCTGGGCTGGGCTGCCATCTCCTCGATCTCGCCGCGGAAGGTCTATGAGGGTGTTGCCGAGGTGAGCGTCTACGTCTCCGCGGCAGCGCAAGGGCGCGGAGTCGGCTCGGCCCTTCTGAACGCCGTGATCGCCTGCTCGGAAGCGGCCGGCGTCTGGACCCTGCAGGCCGGCATCTTCCCCGAGAACCAGGCCAGCCTGGCCCTGCATGAGCACCACGGCTTCCGCGCCTATGGCACGCGGGAGAAGGTCGGGCGCATGCCGCTCGGCCCCATGGCCGGCCAGTGGCGCGACGTCATCCGCCTCGAACGGCGGAGCAAGACGGTCGGCGTCGATTAGAGCGTTACAGCTCTCGGCGCGACTGCGTCCGCGTCTTGGCGTCCGAAAACCTCGGCCTCTTTGGCCAAAAGAACGGCATCGCCTTCGTCGTAGTGCAGACAGGGATGCGGGACCAGCGGGCGGCGATCGATTTCGCGATAGCCGAAACGACGATAGAGCCGCATGGCGCCCTCGTTCTTCTCGAAGCAGATCAGGCTGACGCGCGGCAGCTCTTGCCGCCGCGCCTCCTCGTCTGCAGCCGCAAGCAGTAACGTGCCGATGCCGTTGCCGCGGTACTCGGGATAGAGCGCCACTGAGGAGACATAGAGGCTGCCGGCATCCTCAAGCTCGGCATAGGGCCGCAGCACCGGGTCTTCCTCCAGGTCCTCTTCATCGCGAGGCGGCATGGGGAAGCTATGCAGCATGCCCAGCACCTCCTCTCCCGAGACGGCAAGCAGGCACTTTTCATAGGAGAAGGGCACACCCACCCGCGCGTAGCGCTGGGCACCGACCTCTGCCAAGTCGGCGTCGGGCTCGGCCAGGCCGCTCCAAATGTACTCGGCCAGCCCATCCGAGGAGATCAGGAAGAGCTTGGCAATGTCCTTGCAATCCTCCGGCCGAGCCGGACGCAAAGCGAAGGAAATGGTCATACAGGCAACGTCCTAAGGTGAATTGTCGGTTTCACAGCAGCCATAGGCGCTTTCGCGGGGCCTGCCTGTGGGCTTCCTCACAGAATGAGCAAATTACGGCTTTGTCGTGGAAATGCGCTCGCCCGCTTTGCTCTTCAATTCTGAATAGCGGAAATGCGGCTTGCGTGCTTGGCAGCCGATCGCGATTGCCTCATCTTTCTAAGCAGGTAACTTTCGAAAGCCCGGATGGGAGGAGGCTGAAGGATGGTTGCAGCAGTGAAGATTTCCGAGGCGCTGGCGGGCAAGAAGATGCTGACCGGCCGCCGGGCGGACATGAGCGAAGAAGAGTTGGACGGCACCTTCGCGACCTTGGTGGAGACCCAGGACGGCGGGGTCTTCGCCGGCAGCTTCCAGGGCGAGAGCGCCTGGGAGCGTCACACCAAGGGCGACGAGCTGGTGCAGGTGATCGACGGCGCGACCCGGCTGACCATCATGACCAAGGATGGACCGCAGGTGCTGGAGATGACAGCCGGCATGGTGACCGTGGTGCCCCAGGGCTGCTGGCACCGCTTCGAGTCCGCGACGGGCGTCACCGTCATGACCATGACCCCGCAGCCAACCGATCACTCGACTGAGGACGACCCGCGCGAGGGCGGCTGAGGATTGAGATGACAAGACGGGGCCGTTGCCTCTGCGGAGACACACGCTGGGAGTATCAGGGTGAGGCGACCTGGGCTTGCTATTGCCATTGCGACGATTGCCGCCGCAACTGTGCCGCACCGCTGGTCGCCTGGCTCGGCGTGCCCCTCGAAAACTTCAGATGGCTCGGTGAGCCGCCGAAAACGCTCGAAAGCTCAAAAGGCGTGCGGCGGCACTTCTGCGCCACCTGCGGTTCCCCGATGGGCTTCGAAGCAGATCATTACCCTGGCGGGATGCATCTCTACGCGGCGTCTTTGGAAGACCCGGAGAACTTCCAACCGACCTTTCACGTCAACTATCAGAGCAAGCTTCCTTGGCTTCAGATTGATGACGATCTGCCGAAGTACGAAGGCACGCTGCTGACGTCACCGGAAGATCCGAAGGGCTACACATCGAAATGAGTATGAGCTGGCGTTGAGGCACGACTGTCTCTACTGAGACAGCGCAACCCACGCCTGCCTCAATCTGCGAGCCCAAAGAGCTCCTGCGGCTTGCGCACACCGCGCAGGGCGTGAAAGCCGAGCGACTCCAGGCCGCAGTCACCACCCGCGGCCGCTCGCACGCTGCTGGAGGCAAGGATGCTGCGGTCGAGCTCCTTGCAGAGTGCCTGAATCCGGCTTGCTTCATTCACCGCCGGCCCAACGACTGTGAAGTCCAACCGCTCGCTGGCGCCGATGTTGCCGTAGAAGACCTCGCCCAAGTGCAGTGCCAGACCAAAGTCCATGATCGGCTTGCCGGCGACCTCGCGCGCCGCATTGAAGCCGGGAAGAGCGGCGCGCAGTTCCGCCGCCGCCGCCAGTGCGTCCCGACAAACTTCGGCGTCGTCGCGGCCGGTCAGGTCGAAGGTGGCCAGCAGTCCGTCGCCCATGAACTTGAGGATCTGGCCGTGGTGCGCCTCGACCGGCTCTGCCATCGCCTCGAGATAGTCGTTGAGCGTGGCGACGAGAAGGTCTCGCGGCAGGCTGTCGGTCAGCTTGGTGAAGCCGCGCAGGTCGGAAAACCAGATGACGGCGCGGATGGCCTCGGCCGAGCCGCGCTCGATCGCCCCGGTCAGCACCCGCTTTCCCGCGTCCCGGCCGAGGTAGGTCTCCAATACGGTGCTCGCGACGTCGTAGGTCAGGCGCGATTTGGCGCAGATCGCGAGATAGGGCAGCATCGCAGCCACCTGCTCGAGTTGTCGTGCATCGAAGCCCTCGGGCCGGTCGGTGGCACAGGAGAAGAAGATGCCGTCGATCGCACCACCTGGACCGGGGGTGTCACCGCTCGCGCCCGCGCCCTTGGCAAGGGCCGTCACCTGCGACGGATCGTAGGGCACGATGAAGGCTGCATAGTCGACCAGCCCTTCCGCGCGCAGTTCAGGGAAGAGGAGGAACTCCTCCGGGTCTTCGACATCGATCCGCCGGCGCAGCACCAGAAGCCCCTTGCTGCGCATATGGTGGACCGGGCTCTTGAGATAGATGTCGCGGCTTTGGACCGCGTGCTCTCGCGGTACATGCTCGATACCCTCGGCCTCTGGCCGCCAGACGAAGGTGTGCGAGCCGTAGCGGGGATGGAGCGTGTACATGCCCATCTGCGCCCGCTTCATGGGGAAGCCGGCGTCGTAGATCCGTCGGCAGAAGGCAGCGATCTGCTCGCCGAGCGGCTGCCCCTTCATGCCTCGCTCTACCAGCCAGAGGGGAAACCCCTCGACATCGAGGGGCGGCAAAGAGGCTGCGTCTGAGGATCCTTGGCTCATACGTCTCCCGCACTGGGTCCGAAGCAAGTGCACTCACCAAACTGTCGAAAGGATAGGGCGCGCATCCGCCGGAGCCACGCTTTCCGAAAGCATGATAGCTCGCTCGCGGACTGTCCGCGTGGAGAGAGCTGTCAATGCCCAAAGAAGAACCCTCCCGCCGGTCGGCGGGAGGGTTGCTTACTAGGTTGCTGTCCGGCGCAACGCTGACGCGTTTGGCCGGACCACACGACCCCAAATCAAACGAACCACCAGCGCTCGCCGTTCTTGTGGCCATCGAGCTCCCAGTTGTTGGCGATCTGCTCGGGCAGGCCGATGTTGTTGGTGGCGGCGTGGGTGTAGGCCATGAAGAGCGGAATGATCGAGCCACCGTCGTCATGGACGATGCGCTGCATCTCGACATAGAGCTCGCGCCGCTTGGCCGGATCCAGCTCGCTGCGGGCTTCGATCAGCAGCTTGTTGAAGCGCTCGTTCTCCCAGAAGGCCTCGTTCCAGTCAGCGCCGGAGGAATAGATCTGCGAGAAGATCCAGTCCTCTGTCGGGCGACCGCCCCAGTAGCTGGCGCTCCAGGGCTTCTTGAGCCAAACGTTGGACCAGTAGCCGTCGTTCGGCTCCCGCACCACGTCGATGGTGATGCCGGCGGCCTTGGCCGATTCTGCATAGAGCTGGGCTGAATCGACGGCGCCCTCGAAGGCGGAATCGGAGACATGGAACGGGACCGAGAGGTTCTCCATGCCCGCCTTCTTGAGATGGAACTTCGCCTTCTCCGGATCGTAGGCCCGCTGCGGCAGCTCCTCCGGCGTCGCCCGGTAGATGTTGGCCGGGCCGACCGGGTTGTCGTTGCCGAGCTCGCCCTGGCCCTTGATAATCTTCTGCAGCATCTCCTCGCGATCGATGGCGTACTTGAGCGCCAGGCGCACGTCGTTGTTGTCGAACGGCGCCTTGTTGGTGTGCATCGGCAGCGTGTTGTGCTTGTTGCCGGTGATCGGGAAGATCTGCAGGTTCGGGTCGCGCTGCAGCAGGTGAACCGTCTTCAGCTCCAGGTTCGACATGGAGTAGATCTCGCCGGTCTTGAGCGCGTTGGTGCGCGCCGTGGCGTCGGCAATGAAAAGGTTCTCGACCGATTCGAAGTGCGCGCGCCCCTCTTTCCAGTAGTTGGGGTTGCGCTTGACGATGGTGTTGACCCCGGGCTCGAAGCTCTCCAGCGAATATCCGCCGGTGCCGACGCCCGACTGCCACTCGATGCTGCCGTCCTTCGCCGGGCAGATGGCCAGATGGTAGTCACTGACCAGGAAGGGGAAGTCGGCATTGCCGCCTTCCAGCACGAAGACGACCCGGTCCGGCCCGTCAGCGCGAACCTCCTGGATCGGTGCGACGATGCCCTTGGCTGCGGACTTGGTATCCTCACCACGGTGGTGGTTGAAGGACGCGATGACGTCCTCGACCGTCATGGTCTTGCCGTTGTGGAACTCGACGCCCTGACGGATCTTGAAGGTCCAGGTCGCGGCGTCTGACGAAGCATCCCAGCTCTCGGCCAGCTCACCGATCAGCTCGCCGCTCGGGGCGATTTCCGTCAGGTTGTTGCGCAGCTGCCCGAAGCTGACGTTGATCATGTAGGAGTCGAGAATCTGCGCCGGGTCCAGCGTGTCGCTGGTGGCGCCACCGGTCAGGCCCTGCTTGTAGTGGCCGCCGGATTTCGGTGTCGCCGCCTGCGCGGCATCGAACATGGAGCCAGCCGCCGCGGCACCCACGCCGACAGCCGCCGCTTGCATCAAGAAGTCGCGTCGACCGATCTTGCCCTCGCCGATCAAACGCTTAAGCCAAGTTTCCTTTGTCATTTATGCCTCCCTGTCCTGCGCGCTCGGCTGGCACAGGCACGGTTGAATGTTGCACGCAGGGATGATGTCCCTATCTCGCGGAAGAGTCTATGCGCATCGCAGTCTGCGCGCTGGACGTGGCATCTTTGTGATGCGAGGCTCCGGCTAACGAAAACAGGAGTTGGGAATGGAGACGCGTCTTGTCTGCGCCGTAATCGGGCGGGACCAGCCCGGGCTGGTCTATCGGATTTCCGAGGCCATTGCCGGGCAGGGCGGCAACTGGCTCGACGGTCACATGAACAGCATCGCAGGGCGTTTCGCCGGAACCGTGCTGCTCAGTGTCGAGGAGGGCAAGGCGGAGGCGCTGACCCAGGCACTTCTGGCTCTGCAGAGCCAGGATCTCCAACTGCTGGTCGAGCCGGCGGTGCGGGAGAGCGTGGCACAGGGCACGCTCTACGATCTCGAGCTCATGGGCCATGACCGCGCCGGCATCGTGCAGGACATCTCCCGCGCCCTCGCCGCCCTCAAGGTCAACATCGACGAGCTGACCACGGAATACGTCAGCGGCGCCATGGCCGGCGGCGTCATCTTCAAGGCCAGGGCCAGGCTGGACAAGCCGGAAGAGCTGCCGATCGGCGAGGTACAGGATGCGCTGGAAGCGCTGGCCAACGAGCTGATGGTCGACCTTCACCCGGCGCAGGCTAACGCAAGCCGTTAACTCAGCAAGGGATTGCCCGGCAAGATCTTGTCGTCGATGTTCCACGACATGGTAATGCGCGGCCGCGTGCCGTGATAGGGCGTCACCATGTGGACGCACTGCGCCGGGAACATCATCAGGACCCCCGGCCGAACCTGCGGGCCCACCGGTGAGGTCATGCGCCCCGGCTCATGCTTGCAGCAGATCTTGAGGCGTGGGTCGGTGAAGAGAAAACGACCGCCGGCCTCGTCATCGCCGAGATCGAGGAAGTAGACCAAGCTGGCGGCAGACCGGAAATGGCTATGCGGCAGGCAGTAGTTCCCGGCGCGGTAGATGCTGGCCCAGCTGAGATCGACCACGGCATCGTCTTTCTTCAGCGCCGAGGTGAAGAGCGCCTTGGCCCGCGCGTCGATCAACCGTGCGGCAGCACAGTCCCAGCGCTCGACGTGGTAAACCTTGCTCTCGCCCACATGGCCATCGAAGTGGCGCGTGAGGTTCGGGTCCTGCTCCAGCCGCAGAATCGTCTCGATCAGCCGGCCGTGGAAGTCGTCGATGTCCGGGAACTCGGTGACCAGAATGCTGGGGTCGCCCCAGCTCTCCACTCTCAGCGCGTGCCCTGACTCGCCGCCTAGCATGTCGCTTTCCCTGCAAGTCACTGTACAATCCTGGCAAGGGTGTATCAGCCTTCAGAGAATAAGCACAGGCTGCTAAGCATCCCTTTCGAACTCATCGAGCATGGCGTTGTCGGCGCCGAGCGCAGGGGCGGAAGCCGGCGAGCCAGGGGGTGGCCTTAGAGAGGGGTCGATGGGCAGCGGCAGCGCGCTCATGCCCTGCCCGGCCTCGTTGACCAGGCGTTCGGCGAACAGGCCGCGGCCTCGGAAGCGCGGGTCTGCCTGGGCTTCCTCCAAGCTCCGTACCAGATTGCAGCAGCAATCGACCCGAGCGAACAGCGCCGCCCAATGGGCGGACGGGCGATCTCTTACGATCTCGGCAACACGGCGGGTCGTGGCCTCGGGGTTCTGCCGGTCGTCGCGCAGCTCCGGGTCGAGGCCGATGGCCTCGCAAAAAGCCTCCCAGAACTTCTGCTCGATGGCGGCCACGGCTAACAACCCGCCGTCGGCCGTCGGATAAAGCCGGTAGCGCGGCGCGCCGCCTGACAGCAGGGAGTTTGCGTTGCCCGGCCAGCGGCCGGTCGCCTGTCCTTCGGCCAGGGCCCAAAAGGGCAGCGTAAAAAGCCCATCGGTCATGGCGACATCGAGATGCGCCCCCTCCCCCGTTGCCTCTCGCTGGCGCAGCGCCATCAGGACATTGATGACGGCGGGATAGGCGCCACCAGCGATATCAGCGGTCAGCACCGGCGGCACCACCGGCTGCTCCGCGCTGCCATAGCTGAGAGAGAGGAGGCCCATCTCGGCCTGATAGTTCAGGTCGTGGCCGGCGCGTCCGCTGTTGTCCCCGCTCTGCCCATAGCCGGTGATCGAGCAATAGACCAAACGCGGATTGAGGGTCCGGCAGGCGTCGTAGCCCAGGCCGAGCCGCGTCATCACACCCGGCCGGAACTGCTCGACCAGGACGTCGGCGCGCGCGATCAGGGACCGCAAGCGCGCGACGGCATCGGGCGCCTTGAGATCGATGGCCAGGCTCTTCTTGCGGCGATTGAGCAGACTGAAGGCAGCGCCGGACTCGCCCCATTGCGGCGGGTAGTGACGCATGTCGTCGCCCCCGTCCGGCCTCTCTATCTTGACCACCTCGGCGCCGGCCTCCGCCAGCATCAAGGTGGCCAAAGGGCCCGGCAGCAGGGTCGAGAAGTCGAGAACGAGAAGCCCGTCGAGCGCTGCCGGCATTCAACCATCCTTCTTGCTGGCGGTTTCTGCGGATTGTCGTAGCCCGGCCGGAGCAGCTAAGGAAGAGCCAGAGCCATGCAGGATCGTAAGCTGCCCATGAGCGAGCCGCGCCTATCCCACAGCGAAGAGCCGCCCGACTTCGACATCGCCTTCCGCCAGGCGCTGCGCGATCTGATGCGCTGGCGCCGCGACGTGCGGCACTTTCGCGCCGAACCGGTCGACCGCGGCTTGGTCATGACCTGCCTGGAGGAGGCCTGCAAGGGCCCGAGCGTCGGCAACAGCCAACCCTGGCGCTTCGTCTTCGTCGACACGCCCGAGGCCCGCGCCAAAGTGAAAGCCAACTTCGAGAGCGCGAATGCCGATGCGCTTGGCTCCTATCACGGCGAGAAAGCTGAGCGCTATGCGCGGCTCAAGCTCTCCGGACTCGATATTGCACCGCTACAGATTGCCGTCTTCGCCGAGCTGGAGAGCGCCGAAGGCGCCGGACTTGGCGCCCGCACTATGCCGGAGACCAAGGCCTATTCCGTCGTTGCCGCCATTCAGTGCCTCTGGCTGCTGTTGCGCGCCGAAGGCCTCGGGCTCGGCTGGGTCTCGATCCTGGAGCCGGACCGGCTGAGCGCCGATCTCGCAGCCGAGCCCGGCTGGCGCTTCATCGGATATCTCTGCATCGGCTGGCCGACCGAAGCGCAAGAACGCCCGGAGCTGGAGCGCGAGGGCTGGCAGGCGCGCCTGCCGGTCGAGCGCTTCGTCAAAGAAGTTTGATAGCAGCGCGCTTTAGGTCATCGACTCATAAACGGATACTGTGCGCAAGCCGTCTGCTGGGTCACCATAAGCGGACGCCTTTCCTGATGGCTGCTGGAGTCCGAGTCTGATCCATTGCGGACTACTAGCGGGCTGTGCCGCAGCATGGATCACCTGAGATGATGCTTCTAGACTGAGTGGCAACCCGCGCTGGCATGAGGCGATCATGGCGCAAGATATACGCGCATGGTTGGGCAATTTGGGGCTTGGCGACTACGCCGAGAGCTTTGCCGCAAATGGTGTCGACCTCCGCGCTCTGCCGCACCTGAGCGAGGACGATCTGAGGGAGCTCGGTGTGCTGCTGGGGCACCGCCGGGTGCTGCTGGCCGCCATCGCCGACCTTAGTCAGCAAGAGAATGCAAGCCTAGATGAAAAGCCGGCGTCGCTGCCGCCGGCCCCTGTTGACGCTCCGATTGACGCCGCGACCGAGGCCGAGGCCGAGCGTCGTCAGCTGACGGTGATGTTCTGCGACCTGGTCGGCTCGACCGCGCTCTCCGACCGGCTCGACCCGGAAGACCTCCGCGCGGTGATGCGGTCCTATCAAGACGCCGTGACCGCTGCCGTCACGCGCTACGAAGGGCATGTGGCGAAGTACCTCGGCGACGGTCTCTTGGTCTATTTCGGCTGGCCGCAGGCGCAGGAGGACCAAGCCGAACGGGCGCTTCGGGCCGGGCTCGACGCTGTCGAGGCCGTGGCCTCGATCGAGACGGAGCCTGCCTCGAAGCTTAAGGCCCGTGTCGGCATCGCCAGCGGCGAGGTGGTGATCGGCGACCTGGTCGGCGAAGCGGGGCGGGAGGCCGCGGCGGTCACCGGCGACACGCCGAACCTGGCGGCGCGGCTGCAGCAGCGTGCCGAGCCGGGCCAGGTGGTGATCGCGCAAGCGACCCGGGCGCTGGCCGGCTCGGCCTTCGAGCTGGAGGCCCTCGGTGCGCAGCGGCTGAAAGGCTTCGCCGCGCCGCTTCCCGCCTGGCGCGTGGTTTCGGCGCGTCCGCTGGAGGCGCGCTTCGAAGCGCGCTTGAAGTCGGGGGGAAGAAAACTGACGCCCTTCGTCGGCCGGGCGCACGAGCTCGGCCTGCTGCTCGACCGCTGGGAACAGGCCAAGGACGGCGACGGGCAGGTGGTGCTGCTGTCGGGCGAGCCGGGCATCGGCAAGTCGCGCCTCCTGCAGGCCTTGAGCGAGCGGCTCGGCGCCGAACCCCGCGCCCGGCTGCGCTATCAGTGTGCGCCCTACCAGCGCGACAACGCGCTCTACCCGATCGTTCAGCACTATCTCCACGCCCTGCGCGTCGCGCCCGGCGACGATGACGCGCCGAAGCTCGACAGGCTGGAAAGGCTGCTCACCGAGAGCGGTCTGGAAAGCGCGTCCGCGGCTCCCATCCTCGCCCTCATGCTCTCACTGCCGGCGGAGCGCTACGACCTGCCGGCGATGACGCCGGAGCAGCGCAAGGCAAAGACCTTCGAGACCCTGCTCGATCACCTCGCGGCTTTGGCGCGGGACGGGCCGCTGCTGATGCTGTTCGAGGACGCGCATTGGATCGATCCGACCACCGAAGAGCTTCTCCAGGAGGCCGTCTCCCTGATCGCTGCGCAGCCGGTGATGCTGGTCGTCACGCAGCGGCCGGACTGGCAGGCCAGCTTCGTAGGCACGGGCCACGCCACCCCCCTCGTCCTCAACCGCCTGAGACGCGGGCTTACGGGAGAGCTGGTCCGGGCCACCGGCGGCGGCGCGCTGCCGGACGCGACCGTCGCGGAGATCGTCGCGCGCGCCGACGGCATCCCGCTCTTTGTCGAGGAGCTGACGCAAGCCGTGCTGGAAGCCGGAACGGCGGAAACCAAGGTGCCGGAGAGTTTGCAGGCTTCGCTGCTAGCCCGGCTCGACCGGCTGGGCCCGGCGAAGCAGGTGGCCCAGGTGGCAGCGGCGATCGGCCGCGAGTTCGAGCGCCGACTTCTCGTCGACCTGCTCGGCGAGACGGCTGCCGACCTGCAAGCATCGCTCGACCGGCTAGTGTCGTCCGGGCTGCTCTACGAGATGGGACGGGGCGGCCATGCCGGCTATGCCTTCAAGCACGCGCTGGTCCATCAGGCGGCCTACGACTCGCTGCTCAAGAGCCGGCGGCGCCGCTTGCATGCCGGCATCGCACGGGCGCTCGCAGCTCGCGCGCCCGAACAGGCGAGCCTGCTGGCACGGCATTGGGAGCGAGCCGGTGATCTAGAGCAGGCCTTTATCCAGCGGCTGAGCGCGGCCGAGCAAGCCGCCAAGGTTCACGCGATCTGGGAATCGGTCTCGGAGTCCTGGGCGGCGCTGACCCTGCTCGATCGCGTGCCGCCGTCGCCGCAGCGCGAGGCGCGCCGCATCGAGATCCTGCTCCGGCTGATCGCGCCGGCAAACTACTTCTGGCGGAGCGACGAGGAGCGGTCCAAAGCCCTTCGCCATCTTGATGCGGCGATAGACGCGGCGGCAGAGGCCGGACGCTTGGCGGCACTCGCACGCCTGCAAGCCTTTAAGGCAGTCGGATGGGGCGACGAGCTCTTGCTGTCGCGCGCCGTGGAGAACGCCGACGCTTCCGGAGACAAACGCGCCCAGGCCGCCGTGGCGGAGCGCGGTGCGATCTACTTCGGCATACACGGGCTCTTCGAGCGCTCGCACGAACACACCGAACGGGCGATCGCCGCTTTCAGGGAGCTCGGCGAGAAGGCAGCGCTCGGCCACATCCTGGCGAGCCCGGGCCGCTGCTACTATGCGCGGGCCGGCCGGCTCGACGACTCCTTGCGCTGCGCCGGCATGGCGCGGGCTCTGGCGGAAGAGATCGGCACGCCGCCGCTCAAGGCCTGGTTGGCCATGGAGGCAGAACCGTTTCTCTACAAAGGTGAGTGGGAAGAGGCGCGGAAGGTCGTCGAGCAAGAGGGGTCGGCCGCCTGGGATATCGGCGCCTGGGACGTCATCCTCTGGACCTCCGCCTGGGCGGCGATCGCCTGCCTGAAGCTGCGGCGCGTGGAGGATGCGGAAGCGCTGATCGCCCGGGCCTTCGAAGAGCCCATGGCGCGCAGCGGCACTGTGTTTTCCAAGGTCTACATCCACATCGCCTTGGCGCAGCTACAGTTGGCCAAGGGCGATGCCAAGGCGGCGATCGAGACCGCGCGGCAAGCTCTGGATATTGCCGAGCAGTGCGGCAATCCGCTGGAACGCGGGGCCGCTCATCGGGTGCTGGCTGAGGCCCTTGCCGCCGACGGCGACGACCACGCAGCTGATACCCAGTTTCGCAGCAGCCTAGAGATCCTCGGCCGCATCCAGTCCCCTCCGGAGCTGGCGCAGAGCCTGCTCGCCTACGGTCGTTTCCAGCGAGAGACAAACGCCGAGGAAGGACGGGCGCTCTTGGCGCGAGCGCTCGCCATCTTCGAAGAACTCGGCTCGACCGGCTGGATTGAAGAGGCCCAAGAAGCCCTGGCACCGAGCTGAGTTCGGCGCAGTGTTGAGTCGTCAAAGGTCAAAGCCACCAGGTCCGCTTACAAACCTGCCAAGTCTTACTTTGGCTAAACCGGGCTGTTTCGACAGCCATCGTGACTCGGCTCGCTTTGCTCCAGGAACAGACTCTGTTGCGGACGTTGCAGCGGAATAGTGAATGCCGCTTATGAGTAGACGATCTAAATCCGCTCGCGGAAGGCTTCCAGGCGGACGCGCGTGAAGGGCTGCAGGAGCGAGCTCAGGATCGTCCGGCTGCCGGTGGCGATATCGACCTCGGCCTGCATGCCGGGCACGATAGGCAACTCCTCACCCTCGGCCTCCAGATAGTCGGCGTCCGGCTCGATCAGGACCCGGAAGTGGGCGGTGCCGTCGCTGTCGACGGTAGTGTCGGGCGCGATCTGCGTGATGGTGCCCTCCAGCACGCCGTAGCGGATAAAGTCATAGGCCGTGATCTTGGCGCGCGCCCGCTGCCCCACCGAAACCGAGCCCCTGTCGGTCGGGCTCAGGAAGGCCTCCAGCACCAACCTGTCCTCGCTCGGCACCAGCTCCAGAATGGCCTCGCCGGGACTGACCACGCCGCCGATGGTGACGTAACGCAGGTTCTTGACGATGCCGTTGGTCGGGCTGCGAATGGTCGTGCGTTGGGACTGCTCCTCGGCATCGATCAGCAGCTCGACGGTGCGTGCCAGTTCGACCTCCGCGGCGCGCGCCTCCTCGAGCACCTCCCGGGCGAAGCTCGACTCCATCTTGTCGAAGTTGCGGCGAGCCTCTTCCAGCTCGGCTGTGACGCGCGGCAAGCCGGCCGTAACGGTGCTCAGCTCGCCCTCGATGCGCCGCGTCTGCCGCTGCAGCTCGACATGCTCCATGCGAGAGGTGAGCTGATCGCGCAGCAGGTCGGCCGAGATGGCCAGGTTCTGTCGTGCCAGCGCGAGGTCGGCGCTCAAGGCGCTCTGCTTGGTCTCCATCTCTGCGATGGCAAACTCTTTTTGGCGGATCTGTTCGGTGAGGGACGCCAAGCTCTCGGCTCGTTGGGTAAGGCGCGCCGCGAAGGCCTCGCGCTCCGCCCTGGCCAAGGCCGGGCGGCGGGCTTCCTCATCCAGCGGGAAGACCAGCTCTCCGCCCGCCTGCTCGGCCGCAAGACGCGCCAAGGTCAGCCGCAAGCCGTCTTGCCGAACCTGAAGCTCCTCCTGATTGATCGCCGTAGTCGGCAGGATGATCTCCAGCAGCGCATCGCCGGCCATGACCGACTGCCCCTCCTCGACGTGGAGCTGACGGATGATGCCGCCTTCCAGGTGCTGCACGATCTTAGTACGGCCTTCCGGCGCCACTTCGCCGAAGGCGGTGACCACCTCATCGATCTTTGCGAAGAACGACCAGGCAAAGAAGGCGCAGATGGCTGCGACCACCAGAACGGCGAGCAGGCGCCAGGACGAGCGCTGGCTGCTTCTAAGCGCGTCTTGCAGCACCGGTGTCATCGCGTCGTCCCCCGTAGATCGACCACAGCACCCTGGGCCGCCGTGTCTTGCGCGCTCTTGTCGTCGGCGAAGACCTCACTCGGCCGGCCGGCGCGGACGATGCGGCCGCGGTTCATGATCACCACCGAGTCGGCCTGCCGCAGCAGCGCCCGGCTGTGGGTTGCGACGACCACCGTCTTGTCCCGGGCCAGCTCGGTCAGCAGCGCGACCACGTCCTGCTCCGCCCGCTGGTCAAGAAAGGCCGTCGGCTCATCGAGCAGCAGCACGGCCGGGTCGGTGATCAGGGCGCGGGCCAAGCCGATGCGCTGGCGCTGTCCGCCGGATAGCCACTGCCCGGCCTCTCCCACCGGCGTGGCGTAGCCCTGCGGGCTGTCGACGATGGCGTCGTGAACGCCGGCCCGCTTGGCCGCTGCGATAACCTCTTCGTCATCGTGCGCCGGGCCGGCCAAAGCGATGTTGTCGCGGATCGTCCCGTCGAAGAGGTGCAGAGCCTGTGGCAGGTAGCCGATGTCTTGGGCGAGCTGCACGCGCGAAAACTGGCCGATCTCGGCGCCGTCCAGCAGCACCCGGCCTTTGCTGACCGGATAGAGGCCGAGCAGCAGCTTGAGCAGCGTGCTCTTGCCGCAGCCGTTGGCGCCGGCGACCGCGTGCAGGCCACCCGGCCCGACCTTCAAGGTCATGGCTTCGATGACCGGACGGTCCCGGCCCGGGTAGCCGAAGCTGACGCCGTCCAGCGTAAGGCGTCCCTCGGGCCGCGGCAGTTCCAGACGGGCCTGATCGTCTTCCTCCAGCGACAACAAATGGCGCAGGCGGTTGAGCGACTGCTTGACCGTCGAGAAACCGCGCCAGTGCGGGACCAGTTGCACCAGCGGCGCAATAAAGCGGCCGCCCAGAATGTTGGCAGCAACCAACGCGCCGATGGTCATCTGCTGATCGAGAATCGCGAGAGCGCCGACCGCAGTGATCGCCACCGTGTTGGCCAAGGCGATGGTCTGTGCCGCATTCTGGAAGCCATCGGCCAGACGCCCGCGCTGGAGCGCCTTCTGCATCACGTTGGCCTGCTGCTCTTGCCAGGCGTCATCGAAACGCTCGGCCAGGCCTAAGGCCTTGACGCTGCCGCGCCCGGCCAGGACCTCGCCGGTCAAACGGTCCCGCCCCAGGGCGGCCTTGCGCTCCCGCCGGCTGGCCGAGGAAACGACCGCGGCGCCGACCGCGGCAATGGCAACCAACAGCAACAGGCTAACCAGCAGCACCCAGGCAACCGGCGCCGCGATCACCACGATGACTCCGAAGAAGAGGAAGACGAAGGGCAGATCGAACAGCAGCAGCACGGCTGCGCTGCTCAGCACCCCGCGGGCGCCCTCGACATCGCGATAGAGCGCCTGCCAATGGCTCGCCGGCTGGCCTTCCAAGGTGCTGAGCGGCAAGGCCAGAATCTTGCGGTTGATTGTATGGCCGAGGTCGGCGTCGATCTTGGCGCCAACCCGGTGCAGCACGCGGCTGCGCGACTGCCGCAGAACGAAGTCGAACAACAGCGCGACCGCCATGCCGGCGACCAAAGCCTGCAGGGTCGTCAGACCGGCGTGGGCCACCACGCGGTCATAGACCTGCAGCACGAAGATCGGCACGCTCAGCATAATGAGGTTGAGGAAGAGCGAGTAGAGCAGCAGCTCTTGCCAGATGCCGCCGAAGGCCCGCCTCAACAGCTTTCTCCGGGTCCACTTGGTGCTCGTCATTGCGCCGTCTCTCCGCTCCGCACCAAGGTCAACCAGGGCGTCGGCTGCGCCCCCCGGCCCCCTCCGTTCATCCCGAGACCTGGATGTCTTGGGCGGCAACGCCGCCCGGCTCGACCTGGGCGACCACGGTATAGCCCTCCGCGGCGCCGTTGTCGTCGTAGATCAGGTTGCCCTCGCCGTCGAGCAACAGGCTGGCTTCACCGTTCAGCCAGCCCTCGGAGGTTCCGTTGGTTCCGTCATACTCGCCCTCGAGGACCTCGAAATTGCCAAGCGCGATGGCCAGCGCGGCCGGATCTTCTTCGAGGGTCAGCAGCAGCATGTCACCTTCCTCAGCATCGAAGTCCTCGATCACGTCCGCCTCGAAACCCAGATCCGACAGGCGCACGTTCTCCATGACCTTGAGCCCGTCCTCACCGACCTCGAAGGCGAAGCGGTCGGCGCCGCTGCCGCCGATGTGCTGATCTGCGCCCTCACCGCCGATCAAGGTGTCGTCGCCGGCGCCGCCCAAGAGCTCATCGTTGCCTTCGCCGCCCAACAGGCTGTCCTGCCCATCGCGCCCGTCGAGCAGGTCATCGCCCTCGCCGCCGATCAAGGTGTCGTGGGCCGAGCCCGCCTCGTTGAAGCGAATCTCGGTAACGAAGTAGTCGCTGCTGTTCTCCGTGATTTCGCCCTGCCCAGCGCTGTACTCCTCGGCTGACAGCACCAGGCGGTCGAAGACAGCGTCTCCCGCCGGGTCGATGAAGACCGTCAGGGCGTTGTCGTCGCCGGAGGCGAAGAAGCTGGCTTCCGCGACAAGCTCGTCGCCGAGAAAAGCCTGCCACTGACCAGCCTCGCCACCGCTATTCGGTCCCTCGTTCGGGAAGAACAAGCTTACGTCGACCTCGGCGTCGACGATCTCATTGGTGAACGCAACGACGATCTGCTCGGAGACACCAAGCTCCGCATCGAAGCCAAGCTGGTCCGCCGGCGCTCCATCGCCGGTGCTGCCGACCACGCCAATAGCGTCCTGCGAGAGAAATAGGTTTTCGCTACTGGCGTCCGTTAGATTGCCATCGGGGTCGAGGCTACGCGCGACGACCAGGAAGCCTTGGTCGGTCTGCAGCGCGTTGGAGCCATCGATCAACCCGGCAATGCCGACAAGGCCGGCACCGCCGATCAGCACATCGTTGCCGAGGCCGCCAACCAACCGGTCGTTGCCGGTGCCACCGTCGAGTCGGTCGTCACCTTTGCCACCCGTCAGGCTGTCGTCGCCAGCCCCGCCAGAGAGGCTGTCATCCCCAGCGCCGCCGCTGAGCGCGTTGTCGAGATCGTCGCCCGTCAGCTTATCGTCACCGCCACCGCCTGACGCATCCTCGATGCCGGAGAGCTGGTCGACGCCGATTTCGTTGCCGGTGGCCGTGCCTGCGCCGAGATCAACGACCACACCGTCCTTAGTGCCGCCGTAGTTCGCCAGATCGCGGCCTTCGCCGCCGCTCAGACTGTCATTGCCGGCACCACCGACGAGGCTATCGTCGCCGGCCCGGCCGACCAGCGTGTCATTGCCGGTGCCGCCGACCAGGAGATTGCCGAGAGCATCGCCGGCCAGGTTATCATTGCAATGGCCGCCAACGATGTTCTCGATGCCCGAGAGCTGGTCCGTTCCGATCTCGCGGCTGAATGCGACGCCGGCCTGCAGATCGACCTCGAGGTTTAGCGTCGCATCGCTGTAGTCCGCGGTATCGCGGCCCTCACCGCCACTCAGCGTGTCGTTGCCTTTGCCGCCAATGAACCTGTCGTTGCCTTCGCTGCCCGACAGATCGTCGTTGCCAGCGCCACCGATCAGAGTATCGGCACCCTCACCGCCAATCAGTTTGTCGCTGCCGCCGCGTCCAGACAGGACGTCGTTGCCGGCACCGCCGTCTAGGTCGTTATCGGCATCGTCGCCAGCCAGGGAGTCTTTGCCGCCGCCGCCGGCGACGCTCTCGATGCCGGAAAGCTGATCGTTGCCGATCTCGACGCCAGAGCCCGTGCCTGCTTCCAGATCCACGGCAACGGCCTGTGTCGCAGCGCTGTAGTCGGCGAGGTCGCTGCCGGCGCCGCCAAGTAGGCTGTCATCGCCCGCACCGCCTGCCAGTGTGTCGTTGCCGCTGCCCCCCGTCAGCGTATCGTCGCCACCGCCGCCTGAGAGGCTGTCGGTTCCGGCGCCTCCATCGAGCTCGTTGTCCAGAGCACTGCCGGTCAGCGAGTCATTTCCGCTGCCGCCGACGATATCTTCGATACCGGATAGCTGGTCCGTCCCGGTGTCGCCGCCAGTCGCCGTCCCGGCCGCCAGATCGACCGTCACAGCCTGCACGGCGTCGCTGTAATCGCCGAGGTCGCGGCCCTGACCTCCGATCAAGGTGTCGTCGCCACCACGACCGGCGAGACTGTCGTCGCCGGCACCGCCATCCAGCATGTTGTCAGCCGCGTCGCCGGCCAGGCTGTCGTCACCGCTGCCGCTGGCAATGTCCTCCAGGCCGCCCACAGTATCGCTGCCTATCTCGCTGCCCGACGCCGTGCCGGCTTCAAGATCGACGGTGATCGACTGTGTCGTGCTGGTGAAGCGTCCGAAGTCACGGCCTTCCCCGCCGTCTAGAACGTCGTCGCCCTCGCCCGAACCACCCACGAGGGTGTCGTCGCCAGGTCCGCCGCTCACGACGTCGTCTCCGGTGCCACCGTCGAGGAGGTCGGCCCCCTCGCCGCCTAGCAGGCTGTCGTTGCCGCCGCCGCCGAGCAGGGTGTCGTCGCCAGCGCCGGCATCCAACTGGTTGGCCTGCGCATCGCCGACCAAGGAATCGTTGCCACTGCCCGTCGTAATGTTCTCGATGCTCGCGAGGACATCCGAGCCGATGTCCTCACCGTTGGCGGCCCCCTCCTCAAGGTCGACGATGACCTGCTGCTGGCTTTCGGAGAAGTCGCCAAAGTCCAGGCCTTCGCTACCCTGTAGCGTATCGCTGCCCTCGCCGCCGATCAGGGTGTCGTTACCACCGATTCCGATTAAGAGGTCGTTGCCGGCAAAGCCGGCGATGACATCGTCCCCGGCCGTACCAATGATGGTATCGTCGCCGTCGAACCCGGTGAGGGGCGAGCCCGTATCCGTCGGATCAGTCGATTGCGCGGACTCCGCCTGAACCGACGGATTGGCAGACGACGCCTGAGGAACGCTGTCGTCTTCGTCGGCGCTGTCATCGAATCCTTCGGGAGCCTCGTTGCCGAAGCCGGGGTTAGCATCGAAGAGTTCGCTCGGCCCCTGCACAAGGCCGATCTGCTGCGCATCGGTATCGACGATCTCCGCCGGGTCCGGCGCCTGCGGCAAGCTGGCCGCCGCGTCGTTTATGCCGGCTGCCGGCTCGATGCCGGCCAGCTGCTGGACATCGCCGCCCGTGCTGCCCTCCTGGTCGGAACCTCCGCCATCATTGCGGGTGTCATCACCCGGCGAGTCGTCGTCCTGGTCCGGGTCTTGTCCATCGCGAATGAAGTCTTGCCGCTGTGGAACCAGGCGGCTGAGCGGCTGCTGCACGTCGGAGAAGAGCAGCGCAATCTGATTGGCCGGCGGAATGAATGGCGGCGACGGGGCATTGAAGAAGCCGGTGATCTGCGAGCTTTCGAAGGCCGCGTCGAGCACCACCTGTCCACCGAGATTGATCAAGGTTGCGACACCGATGTCGCCCGTGTCCTCGTCGGGGAAAAGGGTGAAGAGCCCGTTGTCGAGGGTGCCGCCGACCTGGGTCCCGCGCACGCCGAGGGTCGCGACCGGCGTTCGGACCGTCATGCCGTCTTCGGAGTCGCCGGCGATCTGCCCACTCAGGAAAACGAAGGTGCCCTGCAGGACCGAGAGATTCATGGCGCTGTCGCTCTCACCCGGGTCGAAGACCAGGCTGTTGAGCGTCATGCGACCGTTCTCGCTGAGCGAGAAGACGGTACCGTCAATGAAGATCACGCCGACCTTGCCGTCAGCGCCCGTTGTCAGGATGTCGCCCTGATAGACCGAGTCTCCGACACCCAGGCGAAGCGTCGTCCCGTCCGGCCGGGTGGCCTCGACGAAGCCCTCGGCCTCCCGCACCTCGCCGATGCGCTGCAGGCCGGCGCCGGCCGCGCCGTCGGCCTGCGCGTAAAGCAGTGGCGTCTCCGGCCTCAGCAGGGCGCTTACGGTGTCGCTGTCGACGACCCCGCCGTCAGCGACAAGCAACAGAGGGTTCTCGGCGGTGAAATAGTGGCGGAGCAGCGTCTCTCGACCGTCCTCGAAGACGATCAGCAGGTCCTCGCCAATGCGATGAAAATCGGCGAAGTACAGCTCCGCCCCGAACTCGCCGTTCGAGTCCAGCAAATCTCTGTAATTATGGACTTCGACGCGCTGGTCGAGGTCGTCCCGGTTCCGGAACAACGCCATCTATCCCCACCCCCGGTGGCGCGCAGCACTGGAATAGACCCACGCACCGGAGCAGTGGTTATACCACTTGGTACAATTTCATTCAATGCATCAAGGATTTGTTAGGAATTCTCGATAAATCATAAAAGATTACTATTTCTTTTTGTGCCATTATTAGCGCCTACGAACAGCGACACCAATTTGTAACCTGCCTTATCCAAGCCGCTTGTTGGGCCGACCCAGCGAACTCACTCCCGGATGGTGACGGACGGCAAGTAGGCCGGCGCTTCAAGGTTTCCGGCATTGGTCAGATCAAGGTTGCTCGGCGTCAGCCATCCCAGAGCCGCCAGCAGGCGGTAGACCGAGATACGTGCATCGTAGCTTGCGTTGACGAACTCGATCTGCGCGTTGAAGAACTCGGTCTCGGCATCCAGAACATTGACGGCCGTGTCGCGCCCTGCCTCGCGCAGACGCCGGCGGGCCACCGCCACCTCCTCGGCGATGACCACGGCATTTTCCAAGAGCTCGACCCGTTCCCGGGCTGTCTCCAGCTGATTGAAGGCCAGCCGTGCCTCCTCGAGCACCTGGCGCTTCTCGAAGCTCAAGAGGCTCAAACTGTTGGAGTAAGCGTCCGAGGCTTGCCGCACCCGGGCCGGACGGGTGAAACCGTCGAACAGCTTCCAGTTGAGCTCCAAGAGGGCGGCGAAGTCGCGACGGGTGCCGTCGATGCCGGCAACGTCGTCCTCGATGTTTCCGCGCAGCACGACATTGAGCTCGGGATAGTAGTCGCTCTCGGCGACATCGCGCTGACGGTCGGCCGCCTCGGTCGCCTTCTCCTGGGCCAGCACCTGCGGGTTTTCGCTCAGTGCGATCTCGGTCGCTTCCTTGAGACTCTGAGGCAGCAGCTCGACCGGCGGGATGGGCTCGATCATCCGCTGGGTCTCCGGCATCTTGGCGAAGACCTCGCGATAACGGATGCCCGCGTCCCGCAATAGCCCTTCGATCTCGACCCGCTGCTCCTTGGCGATCTGCAGCCGGGTCTTGGCCAGCAGCACATCGACGGCGATACCGCCGCCCCGCTCGACCCGCTCGTCTTCCAGCACCAGTTGCTCGCGGATGTTCTCTTCGTTGGCGACGGCGATCTTCTCCAGCCGCACGAAGCGCAGCACATCGTGGTAAGCGGTGGCCCCGTCGAGAAACACGTTCTGAACGGCAGTCCGGAGATCGTCCTGCGCCGCTTGGCGATCGATCTTGGCAATCTCATAGCGCGAAGAGCGCTCGAAGCCGTCGAAGAGGTTCTGAGTCAAGCTGAGCGACAGCCGATTGCGGAAGGTGCTGAGCGGCGGGTCGTCGTCGTCGCGGCGGGTCGGGCTGTCCGTGTATTCGTAGCCGGTGTCGCCGGTCAAATCGACCTCGGGTAAGAATTCACCAAAAGCCTCGTCGACCACGCCGCCGGCTTCACGGAGATTAAATCTCGCCGAATTGATCAGCGGATGAACCGCTAGCGCGTCTGACAGCTCCTGTTCTAGCGTTTGACTTCCGGCTTCCCCCGGCAGGACCGCAAAGGTCCAAATCGGAAAGAACACAAGCAAATATCGATACACGACTGCCCCCAGTGTCCGAATTTCCGACTTAAAGCGTGTAACACGGCGGCGCGGATACTCGCAACACGACATAAAGTGAACAATCGAGCCGACCTGAGTTTTTCGCAGTCTAGGAATTGCCTTACTTTGTTTAGGGGGCTTGAAGAGCGTTGCCGGCACGGCTGTGGATCGATCATCGGCTGATTGACTTGCGTCAATGACCAAAGGTCGCTCGCCATCGGACGCTTCGTTAGGTCAACCGCAATCAGAGGCAGCCATGGTCGAGAAGTCCCACACCGCCGGCTGGTGGCCCCAAGTCTACGAACCGTTGCGACAGTTCGGCGAGAAAGTCGCCGATTGGTTCGCGCCGCGGTCAGAGGCCTCCACCAACGAGAATTCCTATGAGATCTGCGTCGAGCTGCCGGGCGTGAAAGCCGACGACATCGAGATCTCGGCGCACGACAATCAGCTGACCGTCAAGGGCGAGAAGAAGGCGCAGCGCGAGGAACAGGGGCGCTCCTACTTCTTTTCGGAGCGGGAGTACGGCGCCTTTCTCAGAACCTTCCGTCTTCCCAGCGACGCCGACGCCGACGGTATCACGGCCGACTTCGAGGACGGCGTGCTCAAGCTGAGCATTCCCAAGGCAGGGCCCCCGAAGGAGAAAACGCGGCAGATCAAGGTTCGGACCGGCTGACGCTTTACGCGTCGGTCTGCGAAGCCCCGGCATGACCTCTCGTCGCGCCTACGCGCGCTCGCTGCGCTGCCTGCGAGATAGCAGCTGGCGTTCCCTTCCTATCCGGCTTGTCTCAGCCTGCCTCAAAGGGCATGGCAGACACCGATGCTGACCGCAGCCTTTCCTCTTTGGGCCATCGTCCTCGACTACCTGCTTGGCATGATCATGTGGACCTTGATCGGCCGCACGGCGATGAACCTCTTCCTGCCGGTCACCTCCGACTTCTTCTTCATGAAGGCCTTCGTGAAGCTGACCGACCCGTTTCTCAGGGTCTTCCGACCTGTGACTCCCGGCTTTCTGCCTGAACCGGTGATACCGCTCTACGTGGCCTGGTTCTTCTACATGGCCCGCTTCTATGGCCTGCCGTGGGTTCTGGGTTACGATCAGATGGCAATGCTGTCCTTTCCGCTGGAGAGCGACATCGTGCGCGGCCTCCATCAGCTGTTTCAATAGAAGCGCCGAGTTTGGGGTAGGCTGCGCAAAAACAGCAACCTGAAGAGCGACCAGCACCCGGAGATGAAGGATGACGACAGTCGGTTTCGTCGGTCTCGGACAGATGGGGCGACCCATGAGTCGCAACCTGTTGAAGGCCGGTCATGGGGTGGCGGTGTTCGATATCGACCGGTCCGCCGTGGACGCCATGGCTCAAGAGGGCGCCAGAGCCGCAGAGAGTCCGGCCGATGCCGCTGAGGGCGCGGACTTCGTCATCACCATGCTGCCCACCGGCCCCATCGTCTCTAACGCGGTCTTCGGTGACGGTGGCATCGCCGAAAGCCTCGCGCCGGCGGCACTCTACATCGACAGCAGCACCATCCTGCCGCAAGAAACCATGGCCATCGGCGCGCGTCTGGCCGAGCAGGACAAGCGCATGATCGACGCGCCGGTCGGCCGCACCTCGGCCCATGCAGAAAGCGGCAGCCTCGTCTTCATGGTTGGCGGCGAGGACAGCGACATCGCGCAAGCGCGACCCTTGCTGGAGGTCATGGGTGAGGTGATCATCCCGTGCGGCCCGCTGGGCGCTGCCGCGACCGTCAAGTTGATCAACAACTACATCTCCGCCGTCTGCAACCTGGCCACGGCGGAGGGCTTCGCCATGGCCGAGGCGGCCGGCGTGGCCCCCTCGGCGTTGGTCGAGGTACTCGGCTATACGCCGGCCGGCCGAGGACACCTGCACACCACCTGGCCGGAAAAGGCTCTCAAAGACGACCCGACCCCTGCCTTCAAGCTCGACCTTGCGCACAAGGATATGGGCCTGGCGCTGGCAATGGCGGCACAGCTTAAGGTGCCGGCCGTGACCGGCGCGGCCGGGCGGGAGGTCTACGCCATGGCCCGGGCGCAGGGACGCGGCGAGGACGACTGGACCACCGGGATCCTGCGAACTCTGAAGGCCCTCTCCGCATCTGATCGATAAGGCGTCAGCGGGCAGCTGCCATAACAGGATTGTCCTTTGAATCATCATCTTGCGCAGGCAAGACTTCCGGTTGGGAAAACAACCAACCGGCGACGCAGGGATGCGCGACGGCGACAGGTCAAAGGGAGGCAGGAATGGCCGGCAGCAACAGCTTTACCCGCCGAGATTTCAATGCCGCTTTGGTGGGCGGCAGTGCACTCGCAGCCGGCGCAACCCTTGCCGCCCCCCTGGCGCGAGCGGCTACCCCGAAGAAGGGCGGTGTCTATCGCATCGGCTTGCGCGGCGGCAGCACAGCCGAGTCCCTGGACCCAGCCTCCTATGGCTCCGGCATCATCAACCACTTCATGACCGGCGCCATCGGCAACTGCCTGACCGAGATCGATGCCGACGGCATTGCCATTCCGGAGCTGGCCGAAGAGTGGTCAGCCAGCCCCGGCGCCGATGTCTGGACCTTCCGCCTGCGCCGCGGTGTCACTTTCCACAACGGCAAGTCGCTGACCGCCGACGACGTCATCGCCTCCTTCAACTACCACCGAGGCGAAGACAGCAAGTCGGGCGGCAAGGCATTGCTCGACGGGATCGCCGCGGTCCGCAAGGACGACGACCATACGGTCATCTTCGATCTGTCGACCGGCAACGCCGACTTCCCCTATGTCGTGGCCGAGTATTTCTTCGTCATCTTTCCCGAGAAGGACGGTCTGCCGGACTGGCAGGACGGTGTCGCCACCGGCGGCTATCGGCTGGCGGAGTTCGATCCCGGCGTTCGCTACGTCGGGGAGCGCAATCCCGACTATTGGAAGGAGGGTCGGGCCCACTTCGACCGCGTCGAGATCATCGCTCTGAGCGATCAGGCCGCCCGCACCAACGCCTTGATCGGCGGGGAGGTCGACTGCATCGGGGGCGTTGAGCTCAGGACCGTGCATCTGATGAAACGGCTGGCCGGCATCGAGATCCAAACGGTGACCGGTACGCAGCACTACACCATGCCCATGTTCACCGACACACCGCCCTTCGACGACGTGAACGTGCGGTTGGCCCTCAAGTATGCCCTCAATCGCGAGCGACTGCTCGACGTTCTGCTCTCGGGCTATGGCCAGATCGGCAACGACAGCCCGATCACGCCGGCCAATCGCTATTTCCATCATGAGATGGCGCAGCGGCCTTACGATACCGACAAGGCCAAGTTCCATTTGAAGCAGGCGGGCCTAGAGCGCCTGGCCGTCGATCTGCATTGCGCCAACGCCGCCTTCCCCGGCGCCGTCGATGCGGCCGTGCTCTTCTCCGAGTCGGCCCGTCTCGGCAACATCGACATTAACGTCGTGCGCGAGCCAGACGACGGCTATTGGTCGAACGTCTGGCTGCAAAAGCCGTTCTCCACCGCCTTCTGGAGCGGTCGGCCGACCGAGGACCTGATGTTCACCACCGGCTATGCGGCTGACGCGCCTTGGAACGACACGCGCTGGGAGCACGAGCGCTTCAACCAGCTACTGATCGAGGCGCGCACGGAACTGGACGAAGACAAGCGCCGTGCGATGTATTGGGAGATGCAGGAGATCGTGAGCAACGACGGCGGCGCGATCATTCCGCTCTTCGCGCAGTACGTCTTCGCCCACCGAGACAGCGTCACCAACGATGGCCGACTCGCCGCGAACCGCGACGTCGACGGCTGGAAATCAATGGAACGCTGGTGGAGCACCAACTAGCAGCTAACCGGACGACCCCGAAAGGCCGCGAAGCCACGCCACGGCCTTTTCAAAGGACGCCAGAGCAGCGGCTGACCTTTTGATGAAGTGCAGATAGCCGTGACCGAGGCCCGGGGCGACGTCCAGCGTGCAGGACCGACCCAAGCTCGCCAAGTGCGCCACAACTCTTTCGCTGTCGATCAACAGCGGGTCGACATCGCCCACGGCGAGATAGCAGGGTGGGCCGTCCGGCGGCACGGACGTCGCGATATCGAACCCAGGCGTGGCGAGGAGCTCATCGAGCGGACCGAGGCGCTTATAGGCCGCCAACAGCTCGGCGCTCGAAACACCGCTGCCGAGTTCGCCCGTCTCTCCTTCCGGCAAATGGCCGTAGGCGCCATAGAAGCCCAGCACACCCACAAGGCGGGCCCGCAATGCCGGCGGCAAGGCGGCTTCGGTCCAGAACGCCACCGCGGCGCCAGCCGAGTCGCCAGCCAAGATAATCTGCCGCGGCGCAGGCAGCTCCGCGACCCCGCCTTCCAGCAGCGCTGTCGCAGCCGCAACGCCGTCCTCGCGCTGAGCCGGGAAACGGTGCTCCGGCGCCAGGCGGTAGCGGAACGAGAAAACCGGCAAGCCGCTTTCGACGGCCAGATGGGAACAAGGCACCTCATGGGTTTCCGGGCCACCGACAAGCCAGCTGCCGCCATGGAAATAGACGATGGCCTGATCGCTCTGTGCAGAGCCGCTTGCACCGCGCGGCCGAAACGACAGACCGCGCGCGCCGCGCGCTGCCTCGAAAGGCGTGATGTCGCAATCGGGCGCGACATCCGGCAATAAGGACTTGCGCGCTTCCGCGTAGGCGGCACGCAACGCCACCGGGTCGCCGGCTATCCAGTCAGCCGCAAAGGAATCGTATTCGGCGACAGCCGCGGCAAAGGCCGGGTCGAGATCTGGGATTGGCATACGCCCAACGCTCCAAGCAGCGAGTTAACGATCGGCCGGCACCCAAGCCGGCAAAGGCTGACCACCGGTGTAGTGGTTCTCCGCCGGGGTCTCGCGGAACAGCACATAGACGTCCTCGGCAACCACGCCTAGCTCTGCGTTCAAAATAGCGGCGATGGCGTCGACCAGCGCCTTCTTGCGCTCAGGTTCGCGGCCCGGCCGTAGATCCACTGCGACCAACGGCAGGCCATCGCCGATCTCGCCAAAGGCCTCTCGAACCGCGACGTAGTCGTACTTCGTTTCCTTTGGCGCGAGCGTATCCAAAACCGCCTGCTTGACGCCCTCGCGGATCCGCGTCTTGCAACCCCTGTCCGTGCCCTCCGGCACCTCGATACGAATCACTGGCACGTCACTTCTCCCGACCAAGCACGCTGTTTTCCTGCAGGACCGTTCTATCGGACTACGAGCTTATTGGAACAAGTTTGCTTCCTGCTTGTCGATCTAGCTTGCGGCGCTCAGTCCAACGAAGGAATGATTGCACCAAATCCAACTGGCCCACGGAGTTCATCGTGAATCTATTCGATCGGGTCGAGGTGATCGAGGACGGCGCGGCTTTGCGCCTGTCACGGCAAGACGGCAGCGGCCTGCGCTTCCATGCCATCTGGCTGCGAGACAACGCCCCGGACCCGGCGACCCGCTCGCCCGGCAACGGCCAACGCCTGATCACCATCGGCGACATTCCTGCGGTAACGCGCATCGAGACCGCCGTTCTCGACGCGGCCGAGCGGCTGACGGTGACCTTCGCGCCGGAGAACAAGGCGGTCGCGTTCCCTCTCGCCTGGCTGGCCATGCGGGCCTACGACCGGACACCGGCGATGGAGGCCGGCTGGCTGCCGGCGACCTGCGAGACCTGGGACGGCAGCTTTGCGGCGCGTCTGCCGCGCCTCGACTTTGCGCGTGCCAAGCGGGACCCGCAGGCTCTGGCGGGTTGGCTGGCAGACGTGCGCCGCTTCGGCTTCGCCATCATGAGCGGCGGCCCGGTGGAAAGCGGCGCGCTGCTGGAGGTGGCAGCGCTCTTCGGCTTCGTGCGGGAGACCAACTACGGCCGCTGGTTCGAGGTGAAGAGCGAGATCAGCCCGAGCAACCTCGCCTACACCTCGCTAGGCCTGCAGGCTCATACCGATAATCCCTATCGCGACCCGGTACCGACCATGCAGCTGCTTTACTGCCTGGAAAACTCGGCCGAGGGCGGCGAGTCTTTCGTGGTCGACGGCTTCCGAGCAGCCCAGCGTTTGCGACAGGAGACCCCCGACGGCTTCGCTCTATTGGCGCGACATTGCGCGCGCTTCGAGTATGCCGGCGCCGCCGATACCTGCCTACGCACCAAGAAGCCGATGATCGAGCTTGGCCCCGACGGCGAGCTGCTGGGCGTGCGCTTCAACAACCGCTCGCTGGCCGCCGTGACCGACGTGCCCTATGAGGAGATGCTGGCCTACTACGCGGCCTATCGCCATCTCGCGGCTATCGTCGACGACCCAGGCATGGCAGCGAGCTTCAAACTCGAGCCCGGTGAGAGCTTCCTGGTCGACAACACCCGGGTGCTGCACGGACGCAAGGGCTTTTCCGGCAGCGGTAGCCGGTGGCTCCAGGGCTGCTATCCGGACAAGGACGGTCTGCTCTCGACCCTCGCCGTTCTGGAAGGCCATGGCGGGCGCGCCGCCGCTGAGTAGGGCTACACCGTTGCCTGAGCGGCTTCCTGGTTGAGGCGCTGGCGCAACGCTTCCTCCTCCTCACCGTAGAAGAAGGAGAAGACCGCCAAGCGCCGCCCCTTGGTGACCGGCATGGCCAGGTGCAGGAGCGAGCAGCAGAAGACCACCGCCCCACCTGGCTCCGGCGCGTAGAGCTGCGGACCGAACTCGGGAAAGCGCAGGTAGCCGCCTTCGTATTCGCCGCTGTTGAGATTGAGGCTCATGGCGAAGCGGCGATACTCGGCTTGCCGGGCGGTGTTGTCGCGGTGAGCCGCGAAATGCCCGCCGTCTTCGGCGTCATAGCAGCCAATGCGTGGCGTCTCGATGCGGGTGACGCGATAGCCGAACCCTTTGAGCACTTCCGGCAAAAGCCCGCGCCCGATCGAGCCGATCAGATCGTGGCATTCGGCCGAGTCTTCCGGCAGGACGACGTCGCGGCGCACCTTGGTGCGGTGCTTGACGACGTTGCCGCCGGCGCCCTGCGATGTGACATAGCCCTCGGTCTTCTCGCCCTCTTCCCAAAACCGGATGAGACGCTGGCATTGCTCCGGCTGGAGGACGCGGGGCACGACCAATGCCGGCGGTTGGGCGGTGACCACGGACGGCGGCTGTGCTGCGCGCCGGGCTTGCAGCCAGGTCAGCGCGCGCAGGCATTGCTGCATCGCATCAGGCTCGTCGAAGACCGCATCGAGGCGCAGGATGGGGTCGAAAACGAGCGTGATCGCCTGCTTCATTTTGAGAGCGGGACGATAGTGGGCCAGCGCCTGGAAAACCCGCCACTCACCATCCCCCAGTACGGGGAACGGCAGATTCAGACGCTCGGCCAGCGCGCCGTTGTCCGCGTCGGCCCCCGCGGTCACGCCATAGACACGGGCTTCCAAGGCGGCAAAGTCGGCGGCCCGATCGCGCAAGACAGCGCAGCCCTCTGCTGCGGCGTCGGGGTTGGGCGCAAGGTGCATGACCACAGGCCAGCCGAACACGCGCGTGGCGTAGAGCGAGACCGTACGGCCGTCCGGCAGGGTGAAGGGCAGGTCATACAGGCGCTCGCCCGGTCCAAGCGGGACTTGCTCATCGGCGGGATAGGTTTTCAGGTGCATGGGCCGTCGCTCGTGCGGGATGAGACGAACGACAAGCTAGCATCGGCACGGAAACCCCATCAAACGCCAAGAGGCTGCCAATCCTACGGAAGGCCGCCTGCGTATGAAGATCGCGAGGCGCTTGGCGAAAGGAACTCTCGGTGCCCTCTTGCAATGCAGGCCGTTCTGCGCTGCAGCTCGTGTGGTTCAAGCGCGATCTGCGCGTCACGGACCATTGCCCGCTGGCGAATGCAGCGGCGCGAGGGCCGGTTCTGCCGCTGTTCATCGTCGAGCCAGCCCTTTGGCAGCAGCCCGACATGTCGGGGCGGCAATGGGCCTTCGTTGCCGAGAGCCTTAAGGCACTTCGAAAGCAACTTGCAGCAAAAGGTCAATCTCTTGTCATAAGACTCGGAAATACAATCGAGATCCTTGACTCGCTGGCCGCTCGACAGCCTATCGCCGCGCTCTGGTCGCATCAGGAGACCGGTAATGCCTGGACCTATACGCGAGACCTGGCGGTGGCCGAGTGGTGCCGTGCCAAGGGCATTCCTTGGCATGAGGAACGGCAAGGCGGCACTATCCGGCGGCTGGGCTCCCGCAACGGCTGGGCCAAGCGCTGGGACGCCTTCATGGCGGAGCCTGAGACTCCACCGCCGCCCGCTCTGCCCTCGTTGAGCAGCATTGAGCTGGGCGCCGTTCCGAGCGCATCCGACTTCGGCCTGCGTCCCGACGTCTGTCCTGAGCGGCAGAGCGGAGGCATGCACGCCGCCGAGACCTGCCTGCGGAGCTTTCTTAGCGAACGCGGTGCGCACTACCGCAAGGCCATGTCGAGTCCCCTCACCGGCTTTGACGCCTGCTCCCGCCTGTCACCGCATCTCGCCTGGGGCACGCTCTCCATGCGGCAGGTGGCGCAGGCCACCTGGCAAAGGCAGCGCGAGGTGAAACAATCGGCCTGTCCGCAAGGGGCCGGTTCGCAAGGGGCCTGGCGCGGCGCCCTCTCCTCCTTCTCCGGCCGTTTGCACTGGCGCTGCCACTTCACCCAGAAGCTGGAGGACGAACCGCGGCTCGAGTTCGATAACCTCCATCCGGCCTACAACGGTCTGCGGCCAGCTGAGCCGGACGCCGTCCGTCTCGACGCTTGGCAGAAGGGCGAAACGGGTCTGCCCTTCGTCGATGCTTGCATGCGGGCGCTGACGGCCACCGGCTGGATGAACTTCCGCATGCGGGCCATGCTGATGGCGGTGGCGAGCTATCACCTCTGGCTCGACTGGCGTAAGCCGGGCGAGCATCTGGCTCGGCTGTTCACTGACTATGAGCCCGGCATCCATTGGCCGCAGGTGCAGATGCAGTCGGGCACCACCGGCATCAACACGGTGCGCATCTACAATCCGGTCAAGCAGGGCCACGACCAGGACCCGGAAGGCCATTTCATCCGACGCTGGCTGCCGGAGCTGGGGGCGGTGCCCCACCGCTTCCTGCAGGAGCCGTGGAAATGGGAAGGAGCCGACCAAGTTCTCGGCAAGACCTACCCCCATCCCATCGTCGACCATCTCGCAGCCGCCAAGGAAGCACGGCAGAAGGTCTGGGGGGCACGGCGCGGCCCGGCGTTCCGCGAAGAAGCCCAGCGCATCCAAGACAAACACGGCAGCCGCAAGAGCGGCATGCCGCTGACCGGGCGCAAGCGCAAAGCCAAGACGGACAGCCGTCAGCTACCGCTCCTGCCGGAAGACGAAGCAGCCACATGAAGATGCGCAAGAAGGCGGACTTGCCACAGAAGACCTGCCCCGTCTGCAAGCGCCCCTTCACCTGGCGCAAGAAGTGGGCGAAGGACTGGGCAGAGGTGCGTTACTGCTCGGAGCGCTGCCGGCGCAGCGCAAAGGCGGAACACACGCGTTGAGGCGCTACGCTACTGGTTTGAGACGCCCCACGCAGCGGTGCCCAATCGGCACGATCAGCAGGGTGGCGATACCGACAAAGAGGAAGAGCAGCGGATAGCTTTCTGTTTCGGCAATAAGGGCGCTGCAAACAGCGAGCCCAAAGCTCCCTCCGAGCATCTGTATGGTCATGTTCATTCCACTGGCCTGCGCCCGCTTGTCTTCCGGCACGGCGTTCATCTGCACCCGCCGGATTGGAATGGCGATGCTTGGCATGGATGCGCCCCAGAGGATAAGGGGCGCCAGAGCCAGTAGGTAATTCTGCTGGGTCGTCGCCAGCGCCAAAAGAAGAACCGCGACGCCGTGAATGACGACCCCTCCGACCAGCGTCACATGCGAGCCGAAGCGATCGGTCCACTTTCCGCACAGGACGGCCGTAACGAGTGTCGGCAGTATCGCCAAGGAGACGGCCACACCTGACATGATGGGCGACCGGCCCAAGACGTCTTGGAAGTACTGAGCGGCAAACACAAAGATAGCGATCTTCTCGAGCTGAAAGAGCGCAAAGATGACTGCTCCGCCGCCGAACTCAGGGATTTTCAGGAGCTTCACGTCCAGAAGCGGTGCCGGATAGCTGAGTTCCCTGTGCAGGAACAGGACCAGCATCACCAAGCCCAGGACAAGAAGACCAAGCGTGGATGGCGCCGTCCAACCCCATGAAGGGCCTTGCATGACAAAGGTCACCAGACCGAAGAGGCCGATAATCAGAAAGGCCGGCCCCGTGAGCTCCGGCCGCACAGCCGAACCGGCGGTCTTTCGTTGCTGCACGTCGTAGGACGGGGACCAGATGACCCACAATAGAATCGCGATTCCGATGATAACTGGGATGCCGACCCAGAATATCATGCGCCAGGATACGGTTTCAGTTAGCAAACCGCCGATCAACGGACCGGACGCCATGAATATGCCACCGACCGTGGTCTGGTAGCCAAAGGCCACCCCGCGCTTTTCCGGAGCGAAGGCCGTGGTGATCAGGGCGATCGATGTGGGGAAGATCAAAGCGGCCGCGACGCCCTGAAGCGCGCGCGCGGCGATCAGCATCGCGCCATCGCTCGCCGTCGCGGCAAGCAGCGAGGCAACGACGAAAAGCGCCGCGCCGACGGAGAAATAGGTCTTTCGGCTGAAGAGGTCGCCAAGCCGGCCGCCGACCGCGACGGCACAGGTAAAGCTCAGCAGATAGGCGTTGACCACCCAGTGTGCCGAGGAGACTGACAGCCCCAGTTCCTTGGTGATCGACGGCAAGGACACGGCAACGATGGTTTCATCCAGCACAATGAGCCCGAGCACGCCGCTCATCGCGCCGAGCAGCCACCATTGTCTTTGGTTCTCAGCAAACACTCGCCTGGACCTTACCGGATGGAAGGGCTGTGAGTTTAAAACGTGAAATGCAGTTTAGCGCAGAGTTTCTAGGAAGGCGGTAGCGCTCTTGCGATAATCGGCCTGCTTTTCCTCGGCCATGCGGTCCCAGGTGCGGTAAATCTGCGCCAGGCGCGGGTTGCCGCGCAGCTTGTCTTCGTTGCGCGCCAGGAAGTCCCAGTAAAGCGCGTTGAAGGGGCAGGCCCCCTCCCCCGTCTTCCGCTTCACGTCATAAGCGCAGCCGCTGCAGTAGTCCGACATCTTGTTGATGTAGTTGCCGCTGGCGGCATAGGGCTTTGAGCCGAGCAGGCCACCGTCGGCGAAAAGCGCCATGCCCAGCGTATTGGGCGCCTCGACCCATTCGTAGGCGTCGGCGTAGACCGCCAGGTACCATTCGTGCACCGCCTTGGGGTCGATGCCGGCCAGAAGCGCAAAATTTCCGGTCACCATCAAGCGCTGGATGTGGTGGGCGTAGGCCTCTTCCTTGGTCTGGGTGACGGCAGCCCGAATGCAGGCCATCTCCGTCTCCGCCGTCCAGTAGAAATCGGGCAACGGCCGCTCTGCTTCGAAGACGTTCTGCTCAACATAGTCGGGCATCTTCAGCCAATAGATGCCGCGCACGTACTCGCGCCAGCCGATGATCTGACGGATGAAGCCTTCAGCAGCGTTCAAAGGCGCCCGGCCGGCGCGGTACTCGGCCTCGACCCGGCGGCAGACATCGAGCGGGTCGAGCAGCCCGGCGTTGATGTAGAGCGACAGGACTGAGTGGTAGAGGAAGCGCTCGTCGGCCAGCATGGCGTCCTGGTAGTCGCCAAAGGATGGCAGCGCATTTTCGAGGAAATGCTCGAGCGCCGCTTCTGCATCCTCCGCCGTCACGGCGAACCAGAAGGGCGCCAGGTCGCCGAAGTGATCCGGAAAGCGCTGCGCTACGAGATTGAGCACGTCCCGGGTGATGTCGTCGGCCTTGCTATGCGCCGGCTTTGGCATGAAGAGGTCGGTCTTGGCCGGCTTGCGGTTCTCCGCATCGAAGTTCCAGCGGCCACCCTCAGGCTGTTCGCCATCCATCAAGAGGCCGCTCTTGCGCCGCATCTCGCGATAGAAGAACTCCATGCGCAACTGCTTGCGCCCCGCCGCCCAATCGGCGAACTCGGCGCACGAACAGAGGAAGCGGTCGTCCTCCAGAATCTCGACCGGCAGGCCGAAACGCTCCGACCAGCTCTCCATCGCCGCACGCACGCGCCACTCGCCCGGCTCGGTGACCAAGACGCGCTCCGGCTTGTGGCGGGCGATCGCCCGCTCCAGCTCGCCGGTAAAGGAACCGCGGTTGTCCGGGTCGCCGAGCTTGACGTAGTCGACCTGCCAGCCCTCGCCCTCCAGCGCCTCGGCGAAGTGGCGCATGGCGGAGAACAGGAAGGCGATCTTCTTCTTGTGATGGCGCACGTAGGTCGCTTCTTCGACGACCTCGACCATCAGCACCACGCCTCGCCCACGCTCCGCCGCCGCAAGCGACGAGAGCGAGGGCGTCAACTGATCGCCCAGCAGAAGAACGAGACTTTGCCCCGGCACCACAGAACTCCTTCGTCGAGATATCGGCAGTTCAATACGAAGCAGCGCAGCCCTTAAATCACTTTGGCTGTGAAAGCACTTTGCCGCAGGCCGTTCTCTAAGCCCACGCCGCTGCAAACACGTCACCCACCATTACTTTCGCCGAGGGATATGAATCCCTCGACGGTGGATTTCCTCGCACCACTACTAATCGTCTCTCTTTCGGCAAAACCATATAGGCGAGTGTAATAGTATAAATTCTACCCCTGATTCAGGGAAAAATTACCATTAGCGCTTATCCCTAAGAGATACATTAGCCCCTTATGCATATGCACAATGTGCTTGAGCGGGCCTAAACGGCGCTTGTTTACGCCGAATAGGAGAGGAGCCGCTTTCGATGAACAAGCTGGCAAACGTCCGTATCAAGGTAAAAACCTTTGGTGGATTTGGCGTCGTTCTTCTGCTTTTGATTGCAATTGGCGGAGGCGCGATCATTGCGCTGAACGGCAGCAGCGAGACCTTTCAGCACTATCGCCTTCTGGCACAGCAATCCAATGCCATGGCGGACGTGACGGCGGAGATGGAAGCGACGGAGTTGGCCGTCAAGGACTTCATGATCCGCGGCGACCAGGAAAGCGCAGACGCTGTGCGCAGCTTCAAGACGTCTGCCCAGCAAGCTTCCGAGAAAGCCCACGCCACGATTGATGACGCCGCCAAAGACCAGGCGCTATCCGAAATCGACGCCAGCATGGCGCAGTATCAAAAGGCCTTCGAGGAGATCGTCGTTCTTCAGAGCCGTCTCGACAGCGTGGTGCACGACCGGCTCGACGTGCTCGGCCCCGAGATGCGCGTGAGGCTGACCGAGGTCATGGGAAGCGCCTATCGAGACAATGACACCTCGGCTTTGTTTCATGCTGGCGAGGCACAGGAACACCTTCTGCATGCCAGCAGCTCGGCTCTGAAGTTCCTGCTCGAGAACCGCGAAGAAGACTATCAGGAAAGCCTGCAAGAGCTGGCCAAGCTCGACGAGCTCCTGGCAATTCTGCCCACAGAATTGCCGAGGCAGCGCGAACGCCAGCTCGTTGCCGAGGTCACCCAGTCGGCGGCGGCGTACCTGGCAGCCCTCGACGAAGCGCACACGATTATCCAGACGCGCAACGAGATCGTGGAAACCCGCCTGGATGTCGCCGGCCCGGCTATCATCAAGATGTCGAAGGGCCTGATGGAGCAGACCCAGGCTGAGCAGGCCGAGTTGGGCACGCAGGCGGCCAGCGCCATCACGACCGCCGTCAAGAGCGTGATCGTCGCCGTGGTGGTGGCCGTGCTGCTGGGCGCCGCCGCCGCCTGGCTGATCGGGACCGGCATCGCGAAGCCGATCAGCGCCATGACCCAGGCCATGCGTCGCCTGGCCGAAGGCGATAAGACGATCGAGGTGCCGGCCGTCGGGCAGAAGGACGAGGTCGGCGAAATGGCCGAAGCCGTTCAGGTCTTCAAGACCTCGATGATCGAGACCGAGCGCCTGCAAGCCGAGCAGGCCAAAGCGCAAGAGGCGCAGATTCAACGGGCCAAGCGCCTGGAAGAGATCACGGCCAAGTTCGATGCCGCGGTCAGTCAAATGCTACAGGGGGTGGCCGGCGCGGCCGAGGAGATGCAGGCGACGGCCAGATCCATGTCGTCGATTGCCGAACAGACCCGGACGCAGACGGGCACGGCCTCAACCGCCTCAACCCAGGCCTCCGCCAACGTCCAGACCGTCGCCACGGCCGCCGAAGAGCTGAGCAGCTCGATCAGCGAGATCGCCCGCCAGGTGGAGCAGTCCGCCGGCACCTCGCAACGGGCAGTCAATCAGGCCAACCAGACGCAAGAGACCGTCGGCTTGCTATCGAAGGCCGCTGAACGCATCGGCGAGGTGATCAACCTCATCTCGGACATCGCCGAGCAGACCAACCTCCTGGCGCTCAACGCAACCATCGAGGCGGCCCGCGCGGGAGAGGCCGGCAAGGGCTTCGCGGTCGTGGCCTCCGAGGTCAAATCGCTGGCCAGCCAAACGGCCAAGGCGACGGAGGAGATCGCTCAACAGGTCTCCGAGATCCAGGGTGCCACGGGCGGCGCGGTCGAGGCGATCGAGTTGATCGCCAAGACCGTCGATGAGCTGAACGGCATTGCCGGCTCGATCTCCGCGGCCATCGAGGAGCAGACGGCGGCGACAGCGGAAATCGCCCGCAACGTCCAAGATGCCGCAAGCGGCACCGATCAGGTCAACCAGACGCTGGGCAGCGTCGACCAGAGCGCGGATGAAACCAACCGCGCAGCCGGCGAAGTGGTGGCTGCGGTCGGCGAACTGACTCAGCAGACCGAGGGTCTGCGCAGCGAGGTGGATGAATTCCTGGATGGCGTCAAGGCGGCTTGAGCCGCCGAGTTATCCAGCGCCCTCAAAGGCGAACGGCTCGGGCCATGTGGCCCGAGCCGTCCATTCTGTAGCCCCCCATCATAGGGCCCTAGCCGCAGGGGAACATCTCCGGCAGCATCGCCAAGACGGCGTCCGCCGTCGGCATATTGCTCCTTAGACTGTAGTCCATGTGGATCCAGCGCATGAAGGCCCAGCGTGCCTCGTCCGGCGTGTTCACCGTCGGCGGGCAGCCGTTCTCCTTGCCGTCGAAGTAACCAACCTCCTTGAGGGCATCGAGATAACCGATGAGGTACTGCTCGCACTCGATCTCGAGCTGCGTGCCTCTGCGGCTGTCGTTGTCCGCCTGCTGGCAGGTCTGCAATAGCTCCTCCGCGGGATAGCGGTCGTGGGTGAAGCTCTTGGCTGCGCTCTCCGCCTGGCTGACGGCAGCACTGGACAGGCCACCCACCAGACAGAGCGAGAGCAGGACGGCAAGGCGGTGCGATCGCTTCATTTCCATCGTTCCTTCTCTACGCGTCCTACTCGGCGCTCTTTTCCTTGGCCAGGGCGTGGATTGCCTGGTCCATGACCGCCTGGTGCTCTTGGTTGTTGACGAACTTCGGCGAGTTCACCTGCGACCAGAGCTCGTCGTTGGTCATGTTCTGATGGCAGCCCATGCAGAGGCCCGTACGCTCCATCTTCTCACGCATGTCCTGGGGCAGCGGGCCCGTCAGCGGCCAGTGGGAGCCGACCGTGACCAGCTGCTTGCCGTCGCGCGTGACGATCTGGCTGAGATCGTGGTCGAGCGAAGGGATCGGCTGCGACTGGTACTGCGTGTTGGACGGGATGGTCTCGCCGTAGACGGTCTCGAGATCGACGACGAAGCCGTTCTCGTAGCCCCGCATGAAGCGGCCGTCTGAGATGCCGTAGCCCAACGCCTTGGGATTGTCGTGGCAGCTCTCGCAGGTCCGCGCTTGGCGACCGGCCGTATGCGGCTGCACGGCGGCATGATCCAAGCCCTTGGTGCCGCCGGCATCCGGCGTCATCCAGGTCTTGTTGTGGACCACGGTGTTGCCGTCCTTGTCGATCACGGTGGTGATGACCTGGCAGCCAGGCATCAGCGGCGTCACCCGGCCCTCGCCGTTGATTCCCAGGGTCGGCTCCTCCCAGCGCAGGTAAGAGCGAGTCTCGGAGACCTTGCCGGCGCTGGTCAGACCGTTGGTGCCGAGCGCCGCGTCCGCCGTCAGACCGTCGTCGCCGCGCGAGTTGGCGTTGTTGATCCAGTCGATGTCCGTCTTTCCTTCGGAATAGTCGACCGTGATGTGGCAGCCGTAGCACTGCGGGGCCCAGTCGGCATGGCAGGCGTAGCACTCCATGGATTCCATGTGCTGGCCCACCGCGCCCATGGCGACCTCGGCGCTTTGGCTCTTCCAGGTGCCGTCCTGCGCGATCTGCTTCAAGATGGGAACCTCGAAGGTGAGGCCGGAGGCCGAGTGCATGAGCACCTTGGAGCCTTGCCGGACCACGTTGCCGAAGGGGTTGCCGCGGGTGGTCAGGAGATAGCCGTCCTCGGCATCGTAGACCTCGGCGAAGTACTGCTCGGGCGTGATGTCGTCCGCCAGGCCACGTTCGGTCTGCGCAATCTCCTCACCGAACTCCTCGCCGTGGCCAAGCGGCAGCTCCCAAGGGAACTTGCTCACCGTGCCGTGGCAGTCCTCGCACTCGATCTCGACCTGGGCCAAGGTGGTGCCGAAGAGGTTGCCGTCACCGTGCATGTCGATGGTGGTATGGCAATCCTGGCAAAGCATGCCGCCTTCGGGGTTGCCCGGCCGTGACTGAACCTGATGGTGCAGGTCGTCCTTGATGAAGAGATAGTTCTTGGTGTGCAGCTTGGGCTGCTTGCCACCGGTCGGTGAGTACGGCGAGCCGTAGGGGAATTCCATGATGCCCTGATAGCTCACGCCGATACGCTTGCCGCGGTTGTGGCAAGAGTTGCAGGTCTCGGTGGGAATGCCGGAGTAGGTTATCTCACCCACCGTCACCTTGGACTTGCGGCTGCCCTGCATGCGGTGGACCAGCAGCTTGCCGGGCTGCTCCTTGGAAATCGTCGGGTCGCCGCCCTCGTAAAGCCCCTCGTTGGAATAGGGAACGTGGCAGGACGAGCAACCGGCACCGCGGAAGTCGCCGCGCTTCTCGCGCCCGTTCACGCCGACATGGCAGCGCTGGCACTGCTGGCGCGAATAGGTGATGCCGGCCAGGTTTGGATGATCCGGGATTTCGTCGACGTTGACGTCCGGAATCTGCTTCATTTCCGAAGGCATCTGGTCCGGATGAGCGGCAATGAAGGCGGTCATGTATTCGATGTAAGCGTCTGTCCCGACGGCGGGCGTCGGCCCGTCATCGTCGGTCAGGTCGTAGTTGCCCCAAACGACCTTATGATCGTCTTGCACGCCCCAGGACCAGAGATTGCCCTGCAGCTTGCCGGCTTCCGTGTTCATCAGCGACTTGGCGAGGCGGTCGGCGTAACCGGCGTGACACTGGCCGCAGGCTTTGTCGGCAACCACGTTCGCGCCGGGATCGGGATAGAAGGTGTGGGGACCGCCAAACTCGGCCAGCTCGGCCAAGGTGCCCTGGTGGGCACTCTCGGCCGTGGTCGCGTTGGGCGTGCCGCCGTGGCAGACGACGCAACCGGCCGGATCGCCGAAGTCGGCGCCCATGGCCTCGATCTGCTCGATCATGGGGCCGTCGGTGAAGCGCTCGATTCCTTCATGGCAGGACAGACAGCCCTTTTCCGCCGCGACGCTCGCCTCGACGGTCTTCAGCGGGGCGTCCTCTGCAGCCGCAATTGCCGCATGGCCCATCAGGATCGCCACCATCGGGAAGAGGAACCGCTTCATCCTAAACCTCCATCTTGCGAAGGACTGCTGCCATGGCACGTCATGCGCCACACCGGGCAGCGAGTCCCATTGACAGGCTAGCGCTGTCATTTCCGCGCCACCCTGACTTCGGTCAGGAATTTCCGATTCCGCTCATTCGCCTCCCGGTCTCGCCGTCTGCGTCTCGTCCTGTTCGAGCCGCGTGTTGCACTTTGGTCGAACACTTTTCCGCGCATTGACCCATCTCAAGGCCCGAACTGCGGCATAACAGCAAGCTTGTGTGCAAGAAGCGGGCGCGGGCCATTCAAGGCCACCACCAAATCGGCGCACCGAACCAATTGACCGGGAAGTCAGAGCGGGGCTGGATGGCGTCGGAACAAGCAGCGTTCGTGGCCAGCGACGAGAGGACGGACTACGTTCCCTTCGCTTTTCCAGGCATTCATGTTGGCGAGGACGAGAGCCGCGAAAGACGAGTCGTCTTGCAGCGCGGCGAGCGGCTGCGCGCCGGCTGCCTCAAGCTCTGGCGCGTGCTCGACGGACTGGTCGCGCTCGGCTTCTTGCTGCCGGACGGCCGCCGGCAGATCGTCTGCCTCTCCACACCCGGCGACGTGGTCTGCCCGGTCTCCACCCAAGCCGTCGGCGATATCTGGGTCGAGGCGCTGACGCCCAGCGAGCTGGAAGAGATCGACCTCGCAGGCCAGCACCACAACATAGGGCGCGAGCCCGGCCTCACCGCTGCCCTCTTTGGCATGGTGCACCAACAGGTGAAGTGCGCCTCCGCCCATCTGGTCACCTTGGGCCGCTTGGACGGGATGGAACGCGTCTGCCTCTTTCTGGCCGACATGGCCTGGCGGGTCGGCCAAGACACGCCCGGCGGCCGGCGGGTGCACCTACCACTCAGCCGCGAAGACATTGCCGACTATCTCGGCCTCAACGCGGAAACCGTTAGCCGCATCTTCAGTCGCGTGAAGAAAGCCAAGCTGGCCATTTTCCTGTCGCCCACCGACTACCTGGTGACGGACATGACCGCCCTCGAACGACGCGCGCCGATCAGCCCGACCCATCGTCCGGTGGCGGAGCAGCCCGGCATGGAAAGGCAGGTCTGAAATGATCGTCGAGTTCGGACACTTCGCGCTCTGCCTGGCGTTGATCGTCGCGTTGCTCCAGGCCACCGTGCCGCTTGTCGGACTACGCAGCGAGTCCCTGGCCGCCTTCCGCATGGCCGACAGCGCCGCGCAAGCGCAGTTCCTGGCCATCGCGGCGGCCTTCGGCGCATTGGTCTATGCTTATGTGACCTCGGACTTCTCGGTCACGAACGTGGCCCTCAATTCCCACTCCGGAAAGCCGCTCATCTATAAGGTGACGGGCGTTTGGGCCAACCACGAAGGCTCCATGCTGCTCTGGGTCCTGATGCTGGCCCTTTTCGGTGCGCTGATCTCCATCTTTGGGCGCTCGATCCCCGTCAGCATGCGCGCCACCGTACTGGCCGTGCAGGCCATCGTCGGCATCGGCTTCCTGCTTTTCATCCTGCTGACGTCGAACCCGTTCGATCGCCTGGCGCTGCCGCCGATGGATGGCCAGGGGATGAACCCGCTGCTGCAGGATCCGGGCGTCGCCTTCCATCCGCCGATGCTCTATCTCGGCTACGTCGGCTTCTCTACCGCCTTCTCCTTTGCCGTCGCGGCCCTCATTCGCGGCCGGGTCGACCCGAGCTGGGCCCGCTGGCTCCGACCCTGGGTGCTGCTGGCTTGGTCCGGCCTCACCCTCGGCATCGCCCTGGGAAGCTGGTGGGCCTATTACGAGCTTGGCTGGGGCGGCTTCTGGTTCTGGGATCCGGTCGAGAATGCCAGCTTCATGCCCTGGCTGCTCGGCACCGCGCTGCTGCATTCCGCCATCGTGGTCGAAAAGCGCGATGCCTTGCTCAAGTGGACCATCCTGCTGGCCATTTTCACCTTCGCGCTCAGCCTGATCGGCACCTTCCTGGTTCGCTCCGGCATCCTCTCCTCGGTCCACTCCTTCGCCACCGACCCGGAGCGCGGCATCTTCATCCTGGTCTTGCTGACCCTGCTGATCGGCGGCGCGCTTGCACTCTACGCCTGGCGGGCGCCTAGCCTGCGCGACGGCGGCCTCTTCGCGCCGATCTCGCGCGAAGGCGGATTGCTGCTCAACAATGTCCTGCTGGCTGTGGCCGGCGGCGTGGTCTTCGTCGGCACGCTCTACCCCCTGGTCCTGGAGCTGATGACCGGCGACAAGATCACGGTCGGTCCGCCCTACTTCAATCGCAGCTTCCTGCCGATCTTCGCGCTGGCCACTCTTGCCGCCGGGATCGGCCCTTTCCTCTCTTGGAAACGGGCCGACCTGATCGGCGTTCTGCAGCGCCTGCGCTTCGTCTTTTTCCTGACCCTCGTGCTCACCGCGGCTCTGGCAGTCGCCGGCTGGCGCGAGCTGCTCGGCCTGGCCGGCCTGGCGCTCGCCACCTGGCTGGCCTGCGCCACCGTCGCGGATCTCTTGGGCCGCGCCAACTTCGCCAGGGCCGGTCTGGCGGGAGGGCTGCTGCGGCTCTTCGGCCTGCCCCGCTCGGCCTGGGGCCTGTTCCTCGGGCACCTCGGCCTGGCCGCCGTGGTGGCCGGCGTCGCCGCCATCTCGGTCTGGCAGGTCGAACGGATCGTGGTCCAAAAGCCGGGCGAATCGGCCATCATCGGCGGCTATGACTTCAGCCTCGTTGGGGTCGATGCCGCCCGCGGCCCGAACTACCAGAGTTCGGTCGCAACCGTGCTTGTCAGTCGAGACGGCGAAGAGATCGCCCGCCTCACGCCCGAGCGACGCTGGTATCCAGTCGAGCAGACACCGACGACAGAGGCTGGAATCGACACGCGCTGGCACGGAGATCTCTATGCGGTCATCGGCGACCCGGACGGCGCCGGCGGCTGGGTCATGCGGTACTACTACAACCCGGGTGTCGTCTGGATGTGGCTCGGCTCCCTGATCATGTCGCTCGGCGCCCTCGTCTCGATCTCAGATCGGCGTCTGCGCGTCGGCGCCCCCAAGCGCAGCCTGCGCCCAGCTGCGACCGCTGCCGGCGCGGCCGCGAGCCTGTTGCTGGCAGTGGTGCTGCTGCTGACGCCAGGCAGCGCGCAAGCGATCGACCCAGGCGAAATGCTCACCGACCCGGCGCAGGAAGCCCGCGCGCAGAGTATCGGCAAGCAGCTGCGCTGTCTGGTGTGCGACAATCAGTCGATCTTCGACTCCAATGCCGGGCTGGCCCACGACCTCCGGATGGTGGTGCGCGAACGCGTCGTGGCCGGTGACAGCGACCAGGCGGCGGTCGACTACATCGTCGCCCGTTACGGCGACTACGTGCTGCTCAACCCGCCGGTGAAGCCGGAGACCTACATTCTCTGGCTGGCGCCGGCCGCGCTGCTTCTGGCAGCGGCTTTTGCGGCCCGCCGCTACACCAAGCGAGGCGGCGACGATAGCGCCGACCGCCAAGACTTGAGCGCGGAGGATCGCGCCGCAGCGCGCCGTCTACTCGAGGGAGACTCGGCATGACGCTTTGGCTTATTGCAGGGTTGTTGGCGCTGCTTGTCGCCTTATGGCTCGGGCGTCCCTTCTTCCGCCGTGGCCAGATCGAGGCCAACGAGGCGGAATACGCCATATCGATCTATCGCGATCAGCAGGATGAGCTGCAGCGCGACTGCGACGAAGGCCGGATCTCCGAGGCCGAGCGCGATGCGGCGGAGCGGGAGATCGAGCGGCGCACGCTGCGTGCCGCACGCAATCTCGATACCAGTCTTTCGATCAGCCGCCCTGCCCCGCTGCTCGCTGCTCTCGCCGCGCTCTTCGTCCTGGCCGGCTCGATCGGGCTCTATGCCTGGCTCGGCACGCCGACAGCCGAGGACCAGCCGCTCGCAGCCCGGCAAGCCGAGATGCGAGAGCGGCTCGCTCAGGCAGGCGACCTTGAGAGCCAAGCCCAGATCCTCGCTGCACGGGTGGAGGAAAACCCCGACAGCTTCGAGGACTGGTGGATGCTGGCCCGCTCCTACGCAGCTATGGGCGACTATGCCATGGCAGCCGGTGCCTACCGCCAGGCGGCGCGGCTGCGCGATGACGATCCGGCGGTGCTGTCCGCCTATGGTGAAGCCATGACCTTGGCCAACGGCAACAAGGTGCCGATGGCCGCCCGCCTGGTCTTCGCCCAAGTGCAGCAGAAGACCGACGATCCCCGTGCCCGCTACTATCTGGCTTTGGCGAAGGCGCAGGCGCAGGACTTCGAAGGCGCTTTAACAGGCTGGGTCTCGCTGCTGCAAGACTCGACGGCAGACGCACCCTGGGTCCCCCTGGTGCGGCGCGATATCGTCAACATGGTGCGCTTCGTAGAGGGCGATCTCCTCGCCGTCTTGCCGGATGCAACCCCGGACGAGATGGCCAAGGCGGGACAGCGCACGATTGCGGCCACCGTCTCCACCGCAGATCCCTCTGCCGAGATCGCCGCGCTCAAGGCGTCTCTGACCGAGACTCCCAAAAACTGGGAGGCGTCCATACGGCTCGCCAAGCTTGAAGCCGCCCAAGGTACGCCTGAGGCAGCCCAGGCCGCACTCGAAGAGGCCAAACGGCTCTATGCCGGCGCGCCCTTCGTGCTGGCGAAGCTTGATGAGGCGGGCGCGGAGCTGGGCCTTGGTGCCGGCGACCATGCAACCCGGCGGCGGGGACCGAGCGATGCCGACGTCGCGGCCGCCTCGCAGATGAGCGAGGACGAGCGCGACGCCATGGTGCGCGGCATGGTCGATGGGCTTGCTACGCGCCTGGAGGCGCAGCCCGAAGACCTGGAGGGCTGGCTGATGCTGATCCGCTCTTACGCTGTGCTGCAGTTGGTGCCGGAAGCCGAAGGGGCCGTGCAGGACGCCAAGCTTGCCTTCCAAGGTAATGTCGAGGGTCTGCGGGAGATCGAACGCCTGGCCCTCACACTCGGCATCCCGCAGAGCTGACCGTGAGGCGAGAAGAAACACCGCCCTGCTGATGATCGGCGGCGGCATTCTCGTCTATGCCGTCGCGATGGTCGTCGTCGACCTCATCATGCTCTGACGACCAGCGTTCCCTTAATCGCTTCAAACTTAACCCAGAAATCTCCCGCCGCCCGCGGCTAAATCCTTATCGTGCGGCCGGCGAAAAAATTTTCCCTCTGCCGAGAATAGAATTCGTCCTGCGCCGTTGTCCCTGCATTGCACTTGCAAGCGAAGGAGGCGGACCGTGCAGAGCAAAAGCGAAACTTTCGGTAGACCCGGCCATACCTTGACGGCGATCCCGGCCGCACAGCTCTCTCGTTTCAACGCGTCGAGACTGCCTGGACTGGATGACGAGCCGCAATACAGCGAGCCTTCGTACAGTGAACCAATTTACAGTGAACCATTGGCCAAAGGCCGGCTCGAGGCCGCCAAGCGCTCCTATGCCACGCGACGCATTGCGCTGAGCGATGCCGCCATCCTGCTAACGGACGGCGTTACGCCGCAGAGCGGCGACCTGGTGCTCGCCCGTATCGAGCATCTCGGCCACCACCTCCGCCTGGAGAGCCCGGAAGGCCGCCGCAGCACGCTCTACGTCGGCGACGAGATTCTACTTTGCTACGGCGCCCGCTATGCCAGCGACCAGTTCGAAGCGCTGGTCCCCGATGACCTGACCGCTTGCCATATGGTGGCAGCCGGCGGTATCGCGGCGCAGTGCGTCAACCGCCACGGTGCGACCAAGACCCCGACCCGCATCCAGCCGCTCGGCCTGGTGGCCGATGCGACCGGCCAGCGGCTCAATCTCAAGCGCTATGCGCTACCGGCCGCCAAGCCGACATGCGCCCCCTTGAGCCACAAGCCCTATTGCATGGCCGTGGTCGGCACCTCGATGAATGCCGGCAAGACCACCACCATTGCCGGTCTGGTCAAGGGCATGAGCCGAAACGGCTTCACCGTGGCCGTCGGCAAGGTCACCGGTACCGGCGCCGGCGGTGACCGCTGGGCCTATGTCGATGCCGGGGCCTCCGAAGTGCTGGATTTCACCGACTTCGGCTACTCCTCCACGTACAAAGTTCCACGTGAAACACTGAAGGCGCTGCTTCCGGCGATGATCAATCGATTGGCACAGAAGCAGCCGGACGTGATCGTTTTGGAGCTGGCCGACGGCCTCTACTTCTCCGAAACCTCCGAACTGGTGGAGTCCGAAGTTTTTGCCGACCACGTCGACGACGTGGTGGTGGCGGCAAGCGACGCGATGGGCGCCGACGCAGGCGTGCGCTGGCTGGCCGACAGGTCGATCACGCCGGTCGCTCTCGCCGGGCGCATGACCTCGAGCCCCCTCGCCGTCCGGGAAGCTGCGAAGGCGGTGCCGATACCGATCGTTCCGTTGGACGACCTGGTGCACGGCAGCTGGCAGTCGCCGAGCCTGCAGCGCTTCATCCGCCTCTCGGCCTAACGCAAGGCACGCAGGTCCACCATGCCTCTCCCACCTGTCCTCTCCGGTCGACGCCGGCTGCGCTTTTCCTATCTCGTTGCCAACGGCATCGCGCAGGCCGGCGTGGCCGTCGCCACGGCCATGCTGGTCAAGAACGGCTTCGATCAGATGATCGGATCGGAGGCCGGCCTGCCGTTGGCCGAAATGGCGCTCTTCGCCGGCGGCCTTTGCCTTGCCATCCTGGGCGGTGCCTGGCTGCGCTGGCGCGGACACCTGGATGCCGAGCAGCTCGGGCAAGGCTATGTGCACAGCCTGCGCTTGCGCCTCTTTCAGCACCTTGCGCGGATCGGTGCGGACGGCGCCCGTCAGATGAGCCGCGGGGCCATCGTGCTGCGCTTCGTCGGCGACCTGACCGCCATTCGCCAATGGGTCAGCTACGGGCTGGCCCGCCTCACCGTCAGCGGTCTGGCCGCCGTTCTCGCCATCGTTGCCCTAGCCTTCGTCGAGCCGGTCGTTGCGCTCGCCGTCGGTATTGCCGTCGCCGTCGCCGCGGCTCTGGCCCTCTCCATCGGTCCGCATCTGCGCGACACCACGCGCGAGTCCCGCCGCCGCCGCGGTCACCTGGCCGCCCAGTTGAACGACCGCGTGGCCAATCTGGCCGTCATCGAGGCCTTCGGTCAGGAGGCACGGGAGAAGAAGCGCTTTGAGCGGCTCAGCAGCAAGCTGCGCCAGTCCTTGATCGCCCGCGCCCGGGTCATCGGTCTGCTCAGAGCCCTCTCGGAAGCCAGCGCCACCTTCGCCAGCGCCTGCGCCCTCTTCGTCGGCGCCGTGCAGGTCGGCATGGGTCTTGCCAGCCCCGGCGCCGTGGTGGCCGCCATGGTCGTCGCCGGCCTGCTGGCACCGCGGCTGCAGGACCTCGGCCGCGTCTATGAGTACTGGAACGGTGCGCTGATCGCGCGCGAAAAACTAACCCAGATGCTTGGCCTGAAGCCGGTCCGTCGCCGCATGGCCGAGCGGGGCTCGGTGCGCTTGGAGCCGGGTCCTGGCCGGATCGAGCTCGGCGGCCTGAAGCTCTCCGGCCTATTTGACGGGCTGACTCTCAAGGTCGACGCAGGAGAGCGACTGGCCATCCTGGGCGCCAACGGTGTCGGCAAGTCGACCCTGCTGCGCCTGATCGCCGGCCTGCTCGACCCCGAGGACGGTCAGGTGCAACTGGACGGTCAGGACATCGCCGATTGCCGCTGGGAGGACCTGCGACAGGCCTTCGCCATGGTGTCCCCCGACCTGCCGCTGCTGCGCGGCACGCTACGGCTCAACTTGACCTACGGTGCCAAGGACTGGACCCAAGAAAAGCTGGAGCAAGTGATAGAGGATCTCTCGCTGGACGCGCTCGCGGCACGTTTGCCGGCCGGTATCGAAAGTCGGATTTCGGAGATGGGCAGCGGCCTGTCAACCGGTGAGCGGGCCCGCATCGCCCTCGCGCGCGCCCTGCTCTCGCAACCTCGCGTGCTGCTGCTCGACGAAGCCGAGGCCAACCTCGACGTCGCCTCGCGACGTGCCCTCGACCGGGCGATCGCCGGCTTCTCCGGCACGGTGATCTTCACCACGCACGACATGGCGCGCGCCGCCGGCGCCGACCGCGTCGTCCGGCTTCAGGCCGGGCAGTTGAGCACGCTGTCAGCGGAAGAGCTCGAAGCCGAAAACGCCACGCCGCCCAGCCTTCAAGTGGTGCGCTGACATGTATCTTCGTTTCACGACGTCATGACGGGAGACCAAAAACCATGAAGTACTTTCGCCGCATGAAGCAGAACATCACCGTAACGCCGTTCCTCGACGAAATCGCCAGCATCCCGGACGCCTGGGATATGAGCACGGGGCGGCAAGACAAGATCAAGGTCCAGCGGGAAGCCGAAGCCATCCCTTTGCGAGGCTTGGTCAAGTCCAAGATTGGCGGCCGCAAGCGCTGCGATGTGCACGAAAGCCGCTACACCACCGGCTCAGCCAAGTTTCTCGTTGCTCGTGCCTTTCTCGAAAGCTTCGCAGCCGAGCAGGATGCCGAGCTGAGCCGGGCCAAGATCGTCCGACTGATGCCGGGACGCCGGGTTTTCCCGCACATCGATCGCGGCGAGTACTACCGCCTGCGCGATCGCTACCATCTGGTCTTGCGCAGCCAAGCCGGCAGCTACCTGAAGAGCGGCGACGAGGAGGTCCGCATGCACGAAGGCGAGCTCTGGTGGTTCGACAACAAGGCCGTCCATGAAGCCTTCAACGACGGTCAAGCCGAGCGCATTCACATGATCTTCGACCTTTTGCCGCGGGCCCGCTTTGCCGAGGCCTACGGCGACAACCGCGCGGCCTAACCGGCCGCACCGTCGACAGTCCGTTCCAAGCAGCTTATGAAGAGGTTCGTCGTGCTGACCAGCCTAGCAGCCCTCGCCACGTCCCTGCCTCAAGGCGTCCTGGCGCATCAGAGTGTCACCGCTATTCACGCCCCCGGGAGCAGTCACGAGCTGCAGTCGCCGGACGTCGCGGGAGGCATTCCCTACTATCTCTACGTGCCCAGCCGCGTCGACCCGACCGCACGGCCGTTGGTGGTGGTCCACGGCATTTCCCGCCGAGCCCAAGTCCATCTGGCCACCTTCGCTCCCATGGCGGAGATGAGCGGCCGGATTCTCATCGCCCCGCTGTTCTCGAAAGCGCGCTGCAAGCGCTACCAGCAACTGGTGGTTGACCCGTGCCGGGCCGACAAGGCGCTTCTTGCGACCCTGCGGGCGGTCGCGAAAAAGACGGGATATGACATGGGAGAGGTGGATCTCTTCGGCTTCTCCGGCGGCGCCCAGTTCGCCCACCGCTTTGCCATGATGCATCCCGAGCGTGTCAGGCGCCTGGCCGTAGCCTCGGCCGGTTGGTACACCTTGCCCGACTTGGAGGAGGCCTTTCCCTATGGCCTTGCCTCCACGGACAACGGGCGAGAGCGCTTTCGAGCCAAGCTGCCGGACTTCCTCGCCATTCCCACGCTGGTCATGGTCGGCGAGAGAGACTTGGCACGCGACAATAGCCTGCGCCGGAGGCCCGAGCTCGACCGGCGCCAGGGCCTGACGCGTGTCGAACGCGCAGCGCGCTGGAGCCAGGCAATGCGTCAGGCCGCCGCCGATCGCGGGATCCACGCCGAGATTTCCTTTCGCGTGCTTCCTACCTGCGGCCATTCCTTCGAGGCCTGCGCGCAAGACGGTGGCCTGGTCGACTTGGTGACGACCTGGTTCGCAGAACCTTAAGCGAAACGGGGCTAACCCTCGGCGTCGAGGGTGGCGCGGGTGAAGCTCTCGATATAGTCGAGCAGGCGGTCGCAGGCAGCGGCCGCCTCGCCCTCGTCGCCGGCCGCGACGGCGGCGGAGAGCGCAGCATGCAGGCTGGCACAGAGCCCCAGGTCGCCGACCGCCCGATGGTGCTGAAACCAGAAGCGCCGCGACAACCCGTGGGTCAGAGTCATGGCGTTGGTGACGAACTCGTTACGGGCGGCGCGGCAGAGCAGCAGGTTCAAGGTGCGGTCCAGACGCATGAAGGCGATCTCGTCCTCTTCGGCGGCGGCTTGGCGCATTCCTTCGGCGATCTCATCAAAGGCGGCCCGCTCTTCAGCCTCAGCCCGACGGGCGGCGCAGCGCGCCATCAGCCGCTCTAGCTCGCGGCGCAGCTCCAAGAGCTTCAACTGCCGGCGCACATCCAGGCCGCTGACCAGGATGCCGCGGCGTGGCAGCACCGTGACCAGCCCCTCCCGCGCCAGGCGCTGCAGCGCTTCGCGGATAGGCGTCCGCCCAATGCCGAGCTGCTGCGCCAGATCGGTCTCCGAGAGCACCTGCCCCGGCCGCAGATCGAGGGTGACGATCAGCTCTTCCAACCGGCGGTAGGCCTGTTGCGTCAGGCTCGGGCTGGGCGCCGCCTCCTCAGCCTCCAAACGCTCTAGTAACGCAGTATCTGCCATTCTTTCCCTCGTCGCCGCCAACACCCCGAATCCGAAGCTCGCTCTGAACTAGCCGCCTGCTGTGACGAACTTCGGAATCCAAAGGACACGAGCCAACCTCATGAAACTAGTGTGGTTTTCGGTTTATGAGGTTCCTAGAAGACGTGGCCGAGGTACTCATAGGAACTTCAAAGCCACCACACAAGGCTGTCACTCTGGCGCGGGTCACCACTGTTCTTGCGCCACTGTCATAGCAGCAGCCAAGGCCCTGTTCCAACAGCTGGAAGAGCCCTTAACCCAGGCCACCCTCGATGCCAACCGCAGCAGCCACTGTGCCCAGAGCGCCATTGCCCATAGGCCCGCTTTCGGTCTAGGCTCCCGCCAGCGACGGTTCCCTTCGGGGACGCAAAAGGGAACGGGGTCAGGTTGGTATCGGCCGAGTGCCGATGCTGAGCCGAAGCCCCGGCTGCCCCCGCAACTGTAGGCGGCGAGCAGGCGCCCACCACTGGCCACTGGGAAACTGGGAAGGCCGGGCGCCAGCATCGACCCGCAAGCCAGGAGACCTGCCGTCGCCAGCGTCACCCTACCGTCGGCCGGGGTGTGCCGATGGGACGGAAGCCCGTTTTGCGGTGACGCGCGAAAGCGTGATGCTGGCGAAAGGGCTCTAGGTCATGGCCGATGGAACGGCAGTGACCGCACTGGGAAGCAGAGAAGAACCGCCCTATCTGGCGCGGCCCGTCGCTGTTTTTACGAACGCGGAAAAGCGCGGCGACAGGGCCACCGAGGCGCAAGGGCTACGACGCCGGGAGCGTGCGACCTTGCCTCTCGCGCTGGTCGCCTCCTTTGCCGTTCATGGCGGAGCACTCGCCGGTGTGCTCATGCTGTCGGCACAGTTTGCGCCTGTGCCTCTTCCGGTCGCCGGCCTCGTATCGATCGGAATCATCGCCTCCGACGGCAGCGTCGGCGCCCCCTCCCCGAGCGTGCAGGATGTCTCTGCCGACGAGCGGTTGGCCCAAGAGCCTTCGTCGGGGGAGGCCGAGTCCCCCGCCATACCAAAGGCCGTGTTGACAACGGCAACGGCCGCCATGCCAATCGAGGCACTGGAACTGCCCGAGCGTGCGGTCAATGCGAAACCGGCGAGCGTTCTGGAAAGCGTCGCCGAGGTCACCGAGGCGGCCATGCTGCCCGTTCTGCCGGCGATTGAGCCAGCCAGTGGCCAGCCGTCACCCCAGGCGCTTCTTCTCGATTCGGCCGAGCCCAAACGCATTCCAGATGTGGCTCAAACTGAACCGCTTCCTCTGCAAGTCAGCGCAACGCCCCCCCTTCCGACCCGCAAGCCTGCGACGCGTCAACGGGCGCAGGCATCAACTGACGAAGCGGCACCGTCTTCGGTCGAGCGCCTTGATGAAACGCCGACGGAGAACCAGCAACTGGCAGCGGCTGTGCCCAGTCATGCTCAACGGCAAACCGGGGAGAGCTCCGGCAGGCGCGCTGCGGGTGCGCCGGGCGAGGGAGCCGCAACGGGAAACAATAGCGGCAGCGGCGGCGGTAATGGAGGTGCCGGAAGCAGCCCGCGCTTTGCCGGGCAAGGCCTGTCGAACCCGCCGCCGCGCTATCCTCATCTGGCCAGGCAAAGAGGCCAGGAGGGGCAGGTCGTCATTCGCGTCCGCGTCAGTGCCGACGGCAACGCCAGGAGCGTCACGGTGCGGCAGTCGAGCGGTTATCCCCTGCTCGATGACGCCGCGACCAAGGCAATACGCCGCTGGCGTTTCGTACCGGCCAGCTTTGCCGGGGTCGCCATGGCCGGCACGGTCGACGTTCCGGTGACCTTCAGGCTGACTGAGCAATAGGCCGTCTTCGCCCGTTGCGCGGCGGCTATTCGGCAGGCCATAGGCGGCATAGTTGTAAAACCGCGCTCTTCTTGGCAGTTTTGACCGAGATCATAGCCGCTCCATAGAGCGCACCCCATCTTCCCGCCCATGATGGTTGGGCTTACAGGACGACATGCGAGGATGACAGCGGAGCGGCCGCACACCCAGAGAGGGCGAAGCCGAGCCTGCCCGATTGACAATACCAGCGACTTTTGTTTCCTGCTGCAGCTGTCAGGACGGCGTTGAAGGTGGAGAGGCTCGCACTTCATGTATTGCAAGGACTACATGCTCACCGAACCGGTGAAGATCAACAAAGACGCTACGATCTCCGAAGCGATCACCCTTATTCTGAAACACCGGCAGCAGCACATTTATGTGGTCGATGCGGAAGGTCGCTTCGTCGGCCAGCTGGATGCCCACGAGTTTGCCAAAGTGCTCGCTCCGGCCACCGTCGGTCCGAACTACGGCATGGAGAGCGATGTCAGCAGCTCCGCCAGCGCCGCGGAATCCTATCAGCAGGTCGAAGAGCGCCTGTCGAAGCAGGTGGGGCGCCCGGTCGAGCACTTCATGGACGACGACCTGCCGGTGGTGCAGCCGGACATGGCGATTGCCGACGTGATCATGCTGCTGCGCGGAGGGACCGAACGGATGCCTGTCGTCGATGCCGACGGCAAGCTGATCGGCGGCATCTCGATGATTTCCATCCTGGAGCGCTTCCACAGCTAAGAGCTCTCCAGGCTCTCAACTGCCTGGAGGCCTCCACATGAGTTCTATTGGCTCGCATGCCATGATGGCAGGCGGCGTAGGGCTGTTCATTGCCCTGCTGCTGTATATCTCGGTGCGCCGTCGGTCGGCGGGCACGGCCGTGATGTCCGAGATTTCCGACCAGATCCATCTCGGCGCCATGGCTTATCTGCGCAAGCAGTACACTTGGCTGGGCATCTTCGCCCTGGTCGTCGCCGCTCTGCTGTTCTGGAAGGTCGGGAGCGAGACGGCGGCCTGTTACCTGCTCGGCGTCGCCACCTCTTCGCTGGCCGGCTTCGTCGGCATGAAGGCGGCGACCAAGGCCAACGTGCGCACCACGGCAGCAGCCAAAGACAAGGGCGAGGCCGCGGCGCTGCTGGTCGCCTTCGACGGCGGCGCCGTGATGGGGATGGCTGTGGCCAGCCTTGGCCTGATGGGGCTCGGCCTGCTGTTCAGCCTGCTCAGCGACGGAATGGATACCATCTCCGTCATGTGGGGCTACGCCATGGGCGCCTCCTCCATCGCCCTCTTCGCCCGCGTCGGCGGAGGCATCTATACCAAGGCGGCCGACGTTGGCGCCGACCTGGTCGGCAAGGTGGAAAAAGGCATTCCCGAGGACGATCCGCGCAACCCGGGTGTGATCGCCGACAACGTGGGGGACAACGTCGGCGACGTCGCCGGCATGGGTGCCGACATCTTCGAGTCCTACGTCGGCGCCGCGGTCGCCTGCATGACCATCGCCGTGACGCTGACGGCCGCCGAGATCACAGCGATCTTCGGCCCCAATGTCAGTGTTGCCACGCTCCTCGCCCTGCCCCTCAGTCTGCAGCTTCTCGGCTTGATTGCCTCGGTGCTCGGCGTTCTCTCGATGGTCTTCTGGCGCCGCCTCGGTCCCCAGCAGGGCATCACGGCCTGCGAGTTGACCTCCGCCGTGCTCTTCAATGCCGCGGCCGCCGTGCTGCTCTACACCTTCTCCCTGCCTTGGGGCCTCTTCTGGGCCCTGATCGCCGGCAACCTCGCCGGTGTTTTGATCGGCCGCGCCTGCCACCACTACACCATGGGCGCCCCGGTCATGCGGATCGCTGAAGCCTCCAAGACCGGAGCCGCCACGAACATCATCACCGGCATCGCCGTCGGCTTCCAATCCTGCGCTGCCCCGCTCTTGGTCATCAGTGCCGCCATCTTTGTCGCCTTCCAGGCCGCCGGCCTCTATGGCATCGCACTCGCCGCGGTGGGCATGTTGGCGACCGCCGGCATGATCATGACAATCGATGCCAGCGGCCCGATCGCCGACAACGCCGGCGGCATCACCGAGATGAGCGGTCTGGGGCCCGAGGTGCGGGAAATCACCGACCGCCTCGACGCCGTGGGCAACACCACTGCGGCGACCGGCAAAGGCTTCGCCATCGGCTCAGCCGCCCTCACCGCCCTTGCTCTCTTCGTCGCCTACAAACAAGCGGCGGAGCAGGTTTCCGGCGATCTTTCAATGGATATCAGCGACCCCAATATCATCGTTGGTGCTCTCATCGGCGCCGTAGTGGTGCTGGTCGCGGCCTCAATGACCATGAGCGCAGTCGGCGCCGCCGCCGTCGAGATGGTCACCGAGATCCGCCGCCAGTTCCACGAAATTCCGGGTCTGATGGAAGGCACGGCCAAGCCGGATGCCGAACGCTGCGTGCGCATCTCGACCGACGCGGCGCTCTCGCGCATGGTCCCGCCGGGCATTCTGGCGCTCGGTGCGCCCGTTATCGTCGGCTTCCTGCTGGGGCCAGTAGCGCTCGGCGGTCTGCTGCTTGGCAGCCTTTTGGTCGGCGTGACCCTGGCCCTGTTCATGGCCAACGCCGGAGGCGCCTGGGACAATGCCAAGAAAGGCATCGAGGCAGGCCAGCTGGACGGTGAAGGCAAGGGTGGCAAAGCCCATGCAGCAGCCGTCATCGGCGACACGGTGGGAGACCCCTTCAAGGACACCACCGGTCCCTCGATGAACATCCTGATCAAGCTGCTGTCGATCGTCGCCTTGGTGCTCGCGCCGATCGTAGCGTAATCGAGGTCTAGAGCGTTCCTCGGTTAGATGGAAACAATTCTGCTTCGGCCTGGCGAGGCGAACCGCTGGTTTGGCGCGCGCCCGTGGAGCCATGGGGGCGATGCCGGGCGCATCGGTCAAGCGCGCCACGCCAGTGAGCGCCCGCCAGGCCGAAGCCCTTCGGGACGGGCGCCTTTGCGCCGATCTCTACGCCTGGCCGCTCGACCATATCTCGGGATATGCTCTTCGCGCCCAGGCTTGATCTTGTCGCAAAGGCGCTCCGTCAGAATGGTTCCATCTAACCGAGGAACGCTCTAGCGAACGCTGGCAGCAAGGCTGTCGATCTGGCGCAGCAGATCGCCATAGTCAGGCGAGTCCTTTGCCGCGTAGTTCAGGTTCTTGAACAGGCCGGTCAAGCGAGTGAAGTAGTCCCGCGCCGCCTCCTTGTCCTTGAAGGCATAGTCGCGGGTGACCAGGGCATAGACCTTGCCGAAGGTGAGCTGCTGACGCTCCAGCGGCACGGAGGCGTCCACCGGGTCGAAGGCGTCCTGCTGCAGATAGACCATGTCGACGAAGAGCGCCTTCTGGTGGAGGACGAAGTCTTCCAGGGTGACGCCTTCCTCACCCGTCACCTGCATCATCTGCAGCACCGCCTCGCCTCGCTCCAGCAGCTCTTGCATCTCTGCGACGCGGGCCGTCCAACCCGCCCCCAGATGCTTGTCGTACCAGGGTGCCAACTGCTCGGCGTAGCGGGACCAGGAGATCAGCGGGTCGACGGCCGGATAGAAGCGCTTGTAGGCGCGGTCGGCGGAGAGGCCGAGGAAGCACTTGACGGTCGCCAACGTCGACTGGGTCACCGGCTCGTCGAAGTTGCCGCCGGCCGGAGAGACCGTGCCGATCATGGTCAGACTGCCAACCGAGCCGTCATTGGTTTTCACGACGCCGGCTCGCTCATAGACGCCCTTGATCGAGGACTCGAGATAGGCGGGAAAGCCTTCCTCGCCTGGGATCTCCTCCAGACGGCCTGAGGTCTCGCGCATCGCCTGTGCCCAGCGCGAGGTGGAGTCGGCGATAAGCAGCACGTCGTAGCCCATTTGGCGGTAGTACTCGCCGAGCGTGATTCCGGTGTAGATCGAAGCCTCGCGCGCGGCGACCGGCATGGAGGAGGTGTTGCAGACGATGACCGTACGGTCCATCAAGCTGCCGCCCGTCTTGGGGTCGTTCATCTTGGGGAACTCGTTGATGGTCTCCACCACCTCGCCGGCCCGTTCCCCGCAGGCCACCACCACCACAACGTCGACCGAAGAGTGGCGGGAAATGAGGTTCTGCAGCACCGTCTTGCCGGCGCCGAAAGGCCCGGGAATGCAGGCCGTGCCGCCGCGGGCGACAGGAAAGAACGTGTCGATCAGGCGCTGAGTGGTGACGATCGGCTCGCTGGGATAAAGCCGCCGTGACAGCGTGCGCTTCAAGAGGCCGGCGCTGAGCGGGCGGCGCACCGGCCAGCGCTGCGACAGGGAGACAGGCCGCTCCCGCCCAGCGCCGTCCGCCAGCCGAGCCACCACCTCGCGGACATGGAAGTTGCCTTCCTGGATCCAGGAGACGGTGAGCTCGCCGGACCAACCGAAGGGCACCATGATCTTATGGGTGAAGCGGCCTTCCTGCACCGTTCCCAGGACATCGCCCGCGGTGACCTTGGCGCCACTGCGCACGCTCGGCACGAAGGACCACTTGCCGGTGTTATCCAAGGCCGGAACATCGGCGCCGCGGGGCAGGAAGATGCCGTAGCGGGTCGCAACGGTCGGCAGCGGCGCCTGCAATCCATCAAACACCTGGCCCAGCAATCCCGGACCAAGCTCGACCGAGAGCATCTCGTAGCTCTGCTCCACCTCGTCGCCGACGGCCACGCCCTCAGTGCTTTCGTAGACCTGCGCATCGGCGGTGGCCCCCCGCACGCGCAGCACTTCGGCCTTCAGCCGCTCCTGCTCGCCGCGCTCGTTGGGGCGGCTCGGGCAGATGTAGATCACCTCGTTCTTGACCAGCTTGCCCGGTATGCCTGCAGCATCCCGATTGACCTCGATCTCGACCAGGTCGTCCTGCACCGCGACGATGCGCGCGGTGGCCGGCTGGTTGTCGCCTGGTGCCGTCATGGTCTCGGCGCCTGCGCCCTTTGCGGCCTTCGCTCGCTTGGCCATCAGCCCTCTCCCTCAAAGCTCAGAGACGCGAAGCGGCCGAGTCCCGCTTCCGTAAGATCGTCGAAACGGCGCACGGCGACCTCCGCGTTGTAGCGGCTCCAGCGATCGACCATGCTCCACTGCAGCACGTAGATGACGACGGCCTCGAAGTCGAAGAGATGCTCTCCGGCCAGGCGCCGCAAACGCTTGTCCGCCTCCGCAAGCACGAGCCGTTCGAGCGCGACGGTGTCCCCCTCGCGCATGAGACGGTTGGCCTCGCGCAGCCAGGGGAAGACGCCGTCGAGGCGGAAGGTCGGCTCGGTCCAGTTGCGCGCGATGTGATCGACCCAGCGCCCGATGCCCCAAGGCGTGTCTTTAGAGGGCGGCCCTTCACCCAGCGCACGCCGCCGCAGCGCGGCAATGCAGGTGCGAATTTCCAGCCGGTCGCGCACGATCTGCTGCAGGGTCTCGTTGTCGACATCCTGCAGAACCCGGCGAGAGCGACTGATCACGTCCTGCTCGGTGACCTTCATCGGCAGGCTGCGCCAGTCCAGCGCGTCCTCTATCAACTTCAGGGCGGCGCTGTCCTCATCGCTCAAGACGCGCAAACGCTGATCGAGCTTGAGGCGGGACAAAGGCGCCTGCTTGGCAACGAACAGCGTCTCCCGGCTGGGCAGGGAGGCGATCAGCGCGACGTAGGCGTCCGGGTCAGTCTCGACTGCGGGCATCTCGGTTACTTGACGATGCCTTCCAGGATGGCGCGGAAGCGCGGCTGCAAGTGCTGCAGCAGCAGCGAGGCGACCGCGGCGTCGGTCAGATCGAGCGTCACCTCCTTCTCCGTGACATGGACGCGCAGGCCGCTGGTAAAGTCATCGGAGGCCGAGAAGGTAACGCCGTTGCGCAGCATCTCCCCGGTCAGGCCGAAGACGAACTTGGTCAAGGTGCCCTCGCGTAGCTCCTCCGGGTTCTGCCGCAGCTCCTGCAGCCCGACGACCGTTTCGGGGAGGATGATCTCTAGGGCGTCGCCCTCCTGCACGTCGGCGCCGTCACGCGTGCGCTCGGCGACTTCCAGGATCATGCGCTTCAGTACCTCAGGGTCCTGAAGCTGATGGGAGACCAGGCGCTTGACGTCGGCGCTGAACTGCTGCGCCAGGGTCGCCTTCATGTCGAGCACGGTGTCGCGCATGGCGGTCTTGAGCGCCTCTTCGCCGGCGGCGCGGTAGGCATCGGCCTCCTTGCGGGCGCTTTCCAACCGCGCCTGGGCCTCGGTGGAGGCCTTGTCGAGGATCTGCTTCGCCTGCACCCGCGCCTCGGCCAGGATCGTGTCCGCCTCCGCCCGGCCGGCGGAGACCCCCTCCTCGCGCAGCCGCTCGATCAGGGCGTCGACGCCGCTGGAGAGAGGCCGCTGTTCGATGCGCTTGGCCATCACTGCGCTCCCGGCACCCCGGCGCTGACCACCAGGGCAAACACGAAGGCGAAAACGGCAAAGCCCTCGATGATCGCCGCCGGTGCCAGCGAAAGACCGAAGATCTCCGGCTTTTCCTTGAAGGCGTTGATCGCCGAGGCGCATGCGCGGCCCTGCCAGATCGCCGCGTAGAGCAAGGCGAAGCCCGCGAAGAAGCCAATGCCGAAGAGGGCACCGGCGTTCTCCGGCGTCACCTCGCGGTTGAGGGTGAACATGATGACGATGCCGTAGATCACCATGGAAGACGGCAAGGCGGAGAGGCCGACATAACGCCCATAGCCCCCTTCCGTCTCCAGCATCGCCCCGATGCCCGCCTGCCCGGCAATCGCGCAGCCGATGGAGCTGCCGATAGCGCCGATCGCCATCGGCGAATAGATACCAGTCCATCCCAGAGCCAGGACCAGTTCGTTCATGGTTGCACCTCCTTGCGGGCAAACTTGCGGAACGCCTCGCCTTCACCCGGCATTCCCCACTTGTAGAATTCGATGAAGTTAAGCCGCAGGCCGTGGACCACGCCGCTCATCACCGCGAGGCCGAGATTGATCAGATGGCCGCAGACCAGGATGAGGATAGCGAGCAGCAGGCCAAGGCCCGGCAGCGCATCCTGGGCCTGCATTGCTAGCTCGTTGAAGGTGAGCGCCAGGGAAGCGCTGGCCAGACCCAAGGCAAAGAGGCGCATGTAGCTCAGCACGTCGCCGAAGGCGCCCATCACTCCGGTCAAGGCCTTCAGGCCGTCGAGCCCGCGAAACAGAATCTCCTTAGGTCGTATGCTGACCGGCCGTTCGCTGGAAAACGCGAAGACCATGGCGAGGCCGGCGATGAGAAGGCCGTAGCCGATCCGCGTCAGCTCGGCATCGGACTGGGCAAAGGCAATCGTCGTGCCGCCGGCCAGTCCAATGATCCAGCCTATGTTGGCCAAAGCGACCAGCCGCCGGCGGTTGACGTAGGCCGTCAGACCATTGCCAAGGGCAATGTGCAGCACGCCGATCATGATCGAAAGCTGCATCATGCTCTGATGGTCGTTGATGTCGATGATATGAAGGTGGTCCAGCAGACTGCCGGGCGGCGGCGAGACACCAAAGTAGCTACCGGCCAGGGTGCCATAGACAAGGGCACAGCCGAACAGCGACAGACCGAGAAGCCGATAGGCCCGTCCCTTGCCGCTGTGGCCCAGGCGGCGCCAATAGGCCAGCAAACCCAGCATCAGGACCGTCGCATAGCCGGCGTCCGAGAGGATCATGGCGAAGAAGATCGAGAAGGAGGCGAAGAGCACCAGACTGGGATCCCACCCACGATAGGGTGGCACGGTGTAGAACAGCGCCAGATCGACCCCGGCTTGCAGCTCCTCCGACTCTTCGATCAGGGTCGGCGGCTTGTCGTCGGGCGCCGGCTCCTCCAGAAGGCAGGCGAGGTTCCGTTGGTCGGCCAGCGCCTTGACGCCGGCGATGGCATCTGCCGGCACCCAGCCTTGAACGGCGACGATGCCCGCCTCTTCCCGCGTCTGCTGATCTGCAAAGGCGAGCGATGCTCGGTTTTCGGCTTCCGCCAGATTGGCACTCAAGAGATAGATGTAACGGGTCAGGGCCTCGCGCCGCGCGACCAGCTCCTCCAGCGCGATTTCGGCTTCGTCGAGCTGCGCCTTGAGCTCCGTCAACGGCAGGGCGCCGGTGTGGGTGCGCGGCACCGGCAGCAGATCGTCCGGCGGCTCGTCGCGGGCGATAACGATGACGTGGGCCAGCCGGTGATCCTTGTGCACGATCTGCCAGGGCAAATCGATTTTCTCAAGCGCCCCCAGCTTGTGGAGCGGCAGGCTGTAGAACCAGAGGTGATAGTGGGCCAGGCTGTCCTTGGGCGGGAAGTGAAGGTCGCCCCAAGGCTCCACAGCCGCGATGCGATGCTCCAAGAAGTCACGCCGGTCGCTGACGTCACGCGTTTCTTGCTTGAGGGCCAGAACGTCCCGACAGAGCGCATCGACGTCGAAATCCAGGTCGCGCTGTACCTGGCGGCGCTTGCGCGGTGCATCGGTGAGAAAACGCAAGGCCTTGTAGGCCGCATCGGCGCGGGGCGAGAGCTGCTTCTCCACCTCCGCAGGCGCCGGCGTCAGTGGCACCAGATGCATGCAGCCGAGCGCCTGCAGCTCCTCGAGAAGCAGGTCTTTCTCCTTCGACAGGCCGCAGAGGCTGACCTTCTTGAGTCGCGCGATGCTCATGCCGCTATGTGCTCCGCACGCTTGCGCTTGGAGATCTTTGACCGCACGACGGCCGCCATCTCTTCGTCCGAGAGATAGATCTTGATGCGCTTGATGTTCGCTTTGGCCTTTGGAATCAAAACCTTGTCGAAGAGATTGACCCGCTGGGTGATGGTCTTCACCGCCTCCTCCAACAGGGCCAGGCGGCGCTCCTCAACTTGCACGCGGACGCGCAGCTCCAGCATATGCCGCAGCATGGCGGCGGCCCGGTCGACCCAGTACGGCTTTGCGAGATAGGCGTAGGGCCGGGTGTCCAGCGCAATCCGTTCCAAGACCGGCAAGGTCGTGCCGACCAGGTTCTCGCTGCCGAGCTCGACACCGGTGACGGTCACCAACTCGCTCAGGTCCACATCGCGGTTGGCCAGCATCGGCAGCTCTCGACCAGCGCTTTTCCGGAACTCTTCGATCTCCTTGCGGGTCGCCGCCAAAACCCTGACCGCCTTCGACCGCTCCGCCGTCAGCTGCTGCCGCTTGAGATCGAGCGACGGCAGAAAGCGCTGATACGTCCGCAGGTGCTTGGCCTCACGAGCAAGCGAGGACTTATTGAGCTGCAGCCTCGCCATGCGCCTCTTCTGCCACTGTCTCCACCGCGCTGTCTTCCGGTTTGTCGATCACCAGCGCGGCGGCCTCTTCGCGTTGCTTCGGGAAGTATTTGTCCACCAGGTCCTGTTTCATCAAAAGCTGCTCCGGGCGGAAGCACTCGGCCAGCGTTTGCCAGCAGAGATCGAGCCCCTCCTCGAGCGGCATGGAGACGTCGATGTCCATGAAACGCGCCCGGAACAGCTCACCGAACTTGAGAAGCTGATGGTCGAAGTCCGAGAGATCAAAGGCCATGGCCTGCTTCTGCTGCGCATCGCGGGCGCCAGAATAGAAGCGGATCATGGTGTTCATGATCTGCCCGTGATCCTCGCGCGTGACCTTGCCGATGACGTTTTGCTTCAGACGGGACAGCGAGCCGAAGGGGTCGAGCACACCGTCGTGCAGATAGAACTGGCCTTCGGTAATGTAGCCGGTGTTGTCGGGCACCGGGTGGGTGACGTCATCGCCAGGCATGGTGGTGACGGTGAGGACCGTCACCGAGCCGCCTTTGGCGTAGTCGCAGGCCTTCTCGTAGCGGCGGGCGAGCTGCGAGTAGAGATCGCCCATGTAGCCGCGGTTGGAGGGCACGCGCTCCATGGCGATGCCGACCTCCTTCAAGGCGTCGGCATAGGCGGTCATGTCGCTCATCAGCACGAGGACCCGCTTACCCTCCTCCACCGCGAAACGCTCCGCCACGGCCAGCGCCATGTCCGGTACCAGCAGCCGCTCGACGATGGGGTCGGAGGCCTGATTGACGAACATGACGGTGCGCGAGAAGACGCCCGCGTCCTCGAAGGTCTTCCGGAAGGTGTAGTAGTCGTCGAAGATCAGACCGAGGCCGCCGAACACGACGATATCGGCGTCGGCCTGAATGCCGATGCGGGCCAGGAGCGGATTGAAGGGCTCGCCCGAGACCGAGAAGATCGGGATCTTCTGGCTTTCCACCAGGGAGTTGAAAATGTCGATCATCGGCACATCGGTGCGGATCATGCGCTTGGGCACGATGCGCTCGCAGGGGTTCACCGTCGGCCCGCCGATATCGACCTTCGGATCCATCATGAGGTCCGGACCGCTGTCGATCGGGGTGCCGGTGCCGTCGAACACGCGGCCCAGGATGTTCGGTGAATAGATCACCTGCATGGGGTGGCCGAGGAAGGTCACCGTCGCGCCGGTCGAGATGCCCTTCGTGCCGGTGAAGACCTGCAGGGACACCCTGTCCCGCTCGATCTTGATGACCTGAGCCAAGGAGCGGCTACCGTCCAGCAGCTCCAATACCGCCAAATCGCCAAAGCGCGCGGCGGCCCCCTCGGCGGCGGCGGATTCCGGCACCTGGACTTTCAGGATATCGCCGACGATCTCCAGCACCCTGGAGTAGCGAACCAGCTCCCGTGACATCGTCGCCTTACCCCCTTCCGCCGCTGGGTCAGGTCACCTCATGGAGCGCCATGTCTGCCGCCCCGCTATGAACAGTAGTGCCTGCCGTTCCCATCACAATACCCTGTAGATCGGCCAAGGCCCCAATTGCAGCCGCCTTGCCCGTTGCCTCGGCGAAACTGCAGGCCGCCTCCACCTTCGGCCCCATCGACCCCGCCGGAAAGTCGTACTTGCTCAGCGCCTTTGGCGCAGCGCGCTTTATGCCGCGGGCCCGCGGCGTTCCCCAATCGAGATACACCGCATCGGCATCGGTCGCCATGATGAAAAGGTCGGCACCGAGCTCGCGCGCCAACAATTCGCTGGCGAAATCCTTGTCGATCACGGCTTCGACGCCGTGCAGTTTCCCATTTTTGTCATAGACCGTCGGTATTCCCCCACCGCCGGCACAGATCACGATGCTGCCCTTCTCCAGCAGCCACTTGATCGGTCGGAGCTCAAAGATCCGCTTCGGCGCCGGCGAGGGCACGACGCGCCGCCACTTGTCGCCGTCTGGCTTGATGGACCAGCCCTTCTCAGCCGCCAGGCGCTCAGCGTCTGCCTTGTCATAGACCGGCCCGATGAACTTGGTCGGCTGCTGGAAGGCCGGGTCGGCGCCGTCCACCTCGATCATCGTCAGAATGGTGGCGAAAGGCACCTCCTGGGGCAGAAGATTTCCCATCTCCTGCTCGATCATGTAGCCGATCATGCCTTCTGTCTCGGCACCCAAGACGTCGAGCGGGTAGGCTTCATCAGGTTTGTAGGCAGCGCCCTGCAGCGCTAGCAGGCCGACCTGCGGGCCGTTGCCGTGGGAAACGACGAGTTCGTGCTCCTTCGCGATCGGCGCCAGCGCTTCTGCCGCAATGCGAACATTCTCCCGCTGGTTCTCCGCGGTCAAAGCCTGGCCGCGGCGCAGCAAGGCATTGCCGCCCAAGGCAACGACGATCCGCATCGCTCAGCTTCCCATGGTGGCGACCAGCACCGCTTTGATGGTGTGCATGCGGTTTTCCGCCTGCTCGAACTGAACGCCGGCCGGCGACTCGAAGACCTCCTCGGTCACCTCCATCTCGGCAATGCCGAACTTCTCGTACATCTCCTCGCCGACCTTGGTCTCGCGGTTATGGAACGCTGGCAGGCAATGCATGAATTTGGTCGTGGGCGTGCCCGAGGCCTTCATCAGAGCCTTGTTGACCTGGTAGGGGGTGAGCAGCTTGATGCGCTCTTCCCAGACATCGGCCGGCTCTCCCATCGACACCCAGACGTCGGTGTGGATGAAATCGCAGTCCTTGACCGCCTCTTTGGGGTCTTCGGTGACCATGAGGCGGGCGCCATAGGTTTCTGCCAGCTCCCGCGCCGGCCCCAGGTACTCGTCGGTCGGCCAGAGCGCCTTCGGCGTCGCGATACGCACGTCCATGCCCATCAGGCAGCCGGCAATCATCAGCGAGTGTCCCATGTTGCTGCGCGCATCGCCGACGAAGGCATAGGAGATGCTGGTGAGCGGCTTGTCGCTATGCTCCAGCATGGTTTGCAGGTCGGCCAGCATCTGAGTCGGGTGAAACTCGTCGGTAAGGCCGTTGAACACCGGCACGCCGGCGTACTGGGCCAGTTCCTCCACCACCGCTTGGCCGAAGCCGCGGTATTCGATGGCGTCGTACATACGGCCCAAGACCCGCGCCGTGTCCTTCATGGACTCCTTGTGTCCGATCTGCGTGCCGGAGGGGCCGAGATAGGTCACACCCGCACCTTGGTCCATGGCAGCCACCTCGAAGGCGCACATGGTGCGGGTCGAGGTTTTCTCGAAGATCAGGCAGATGTTCTTGCCCTTGAGGTGCTGCTGCTCGGTCCCGGCATACTTGGCGCGCTTGAGGTCACGCGACAGGTCGAGCAGGAAGCGGACTTCCCGCTGATTGAAATCGAGCAGCTTGAGAAAGCTGCGCCCTTTCAGATTGAACGCCATCGAACGTCTCCCTGAGGCTAGTCTAGCGTGTAAAGAGTGAAGTCAGTAGGCGGGATCGCGCAGCAGAGGACAGGTCATGCAGTGGCCGCCACCGCGGCCACGACCGAGCTCCTGGCCGCTGATGGTGATGACCTCGATCCCAGCCTTGCGCAGCAGGGTGTTGGTGTGGGTATTGCGGGCGTAACCGACGACCACGCCGGGCTCTATTGCGACGACATTGTTGCCGTCGTCCCACTGCTCGCGCTCCTGCTGAAACTCGTTGCCGCCGGTGCCGATCACCAGCAGGTCGGATAGGCCAAGGGCTTCCTTGTAAAGATCGAAGAAGTGCCCGCGCTCCTTGTGCACGGCAATACCGTGCTTGTCGTCCGGGCGCAGCGTGAAACAGGTGATCTGGTCGACCACCTCCGTAAACGCTGTCACCTTGTCATGGTCGAGGCACGAAAAGACCGTATCCAGGTGCATGGTGGCGCGGCTCTTGGGCATGGCACAGGCGATCACCCGCTCGGCGGCGTTTGCAGCGAAGAGGCGCTCGGCAACCTGCATCACCGCCTGCCGAGTGGTCCGCTCGCCCATGCCGATCAGCACGACACCCTTGCCGATCGGCATGACATCGCCCCCTTCCATGCTGGCGTGGCCGAAGTCCTCGTCGCTGTCGCCCCACCAGATCTTGAAGTCAGCCTCTTTGAACATGGGGTGAAACTTGTAGACCGTGCGCTGAAACAGCGTCTCAGGCTTGCGCGCCGGCCAAAACATCGGGTTGCAGGTGACACCGCCGTAGATCCAGCAGGATGGATCGCGCTGGAACAGCGCATTGGGCACCGGTGCGACCAGGAAATCGCTGCCCGCCATGGCCTCGAGCAGCCAAGGCGTGGCCTCGCTCTTCGGGAGGTCCGACACCACAATTCCGCCCATGAGATGACGGGCCAACAGGGCCGGCTCCATCTCATCGAGCCATGGCCGCATCGTCCGCGCCAGAAGCGGCCCGACATAGTTCGGCGTGATGCGGCGGTCGAGCACGAAAGCGCGGGCTTCCGGCGATTTCTCGAAGGTCTCGGCCAGCAGGTCCTGCAGGTCGTAGACCTGCACGTCCCGCGCCTTCATCTTCAGTCGAAAGTCGTCGTGGTCGACTCGCGCCTGGTGGACCCAAATGACATCGTCGAACAGGAGATCGTTGCAGTTGCCCGGAGTCAGGCGTTCGTGCGCCAGCGAGGGCCTCGCGACTAGGACCTTGCGCAGCTTGCCGATCTCCGAATGCACGCCGAATGTCATCTAGATATCCTTCCCGTCCGGTCTAACCGCGCAGTCCCACCGATCAAGCGATTATGGTCCCGACGCTGATCGACGCCATGATAATCACCGCGAGGATGAGCAATAGCGGCCACATGAACTTGAGCCAGCGTTCGTAAGGCACCCGCCCGAGCGCCAAGCCGCCCATGACGACGGCAAAGGTCGGATTGATGAGGTTCACCAAGCCGCTGGCCGACTGGTAGGCCGTCACCACCAGATGGCGCTGCACCTCGGCAAAGTCCGCAAGGGGCGCCATGATCGGCATAGTCAGCACAGCGAGCCCCGTAGAAGATGGCACGAGGAAGGACAAGCCGACCTCGATGCCGAACATGGCGTTGATGAAGGCGACAGGCGAAAGGCCGCTGACCGCCCCTTCGGCCCAGAAGAGGATCGTGTCGGTTATCTTGCCGGCGTCCATCACCACCACGATTCCGCGGGCGATGCCGATGACCAGCGCGACACCGAGCAGATCGCGGGCACCGTCGACGAAGGTGTTGGTGAAATCCTCCTCGCTCATCCGGGCGATCATGCCGACGACGATGGCGGCCACCAGGAATAGACCCGTCATCTCAGCCATCCACCAGCCACCGGCGGAGACACCCCAGATCATCACACCGAAGGTCAGCGCGAAGAGGACCAGCACGATCTTTCGCAGCGGCGTAAAAGCCAGATGCTCGGGCGCATCCCCGACGGACCGCCCCTTGAGAAAGTGCGCCTCGTTCGATTCGCGCCGGTCGGCGACGATGGAGAGTTCCGGGTTTTGCCTGACCCGCTCTGCATAGCGCATCACGTAGATCACGCAGGCGAGCCAACAGAGAACAAGTATTACTAGGCGGAGAAAGAAACCGTCCATGAGTCGGATCCCGGCCGCATCGGATGCGATCAGGGTGGCAAAGGGATTGATCGTCGAGCCCAAGGTCCCGACACCGGCACCCAGCATGATGATGGCGACACCCGTCGCCGCGTCGTAGCGGGCCGCGATCATCACCGGAATGATCAGCGTGTAGAAAGCCAGGGACTCCTCGGCCATGCCGTAGACCGTGCCACCGGCAGCGAAAAGCGCCATAAGGATAGGGATCATCCATTTCTCGCGCCCCTTGAGGCCGGTCATCGCCCGCTCGATAGCAGCATCGATGGCGCCGGTCTTGGTAACGATGCCGAGAAAGCCGCCAATGACCAACACAAAGAGCGCCACGTCGATGGCGCTCGCCTCATTGGTGTTCGGATCGTAGAAGCCGGCAATAGGCGCCAGCACCACCTCGAAGAAGCCCTGCGGGTTCGGCTCGACCTCCTTGTAGGTACCGGGAACTGTAACATCCCGGCCGAGAGCCTCATTGAATACGCGGTCGTACTCACCGGCAGGCACGAACCAGGTGGCAATGGCCGCCAGGATGATCAGGCCGAAGAGAATCGTATAAGCACTGGGAAATTTGAGCCTCATGGCCTCCCCCTTCTGCCCCATTCGCGCTGAAACGACGATCGCTGCGGGCGGGCCTAGCACGCACGCATGACCGAGTTATGGCATGCTTGTCACGTCAATCCGCGGTTGTTGCCGCGCCGTCCGTCTTATCTTTGGCCGGGCTGGCCGCTTCCGTTTCGCGCGGCTCCGCTTCCTGTCGGAACAACACGAACTCGCCGTCCTTTCCGCTCAGGATACCGGGGCCTGGCGGGTTATCCCGGCGGGCGTGCGACGTCTCACCCGGCCGCATCTCGATCCCGGCACAGGCTGCCAGCAGAGTGGCGGCAAGCAACGCTGCGAGAACGCGTATCGACAAACGTGACATCAGAACTTCACCCGTGTACCGACCGTGCCGACGATGATGTCGTCGACGCTCTCGGCGTTGCCGCCGCGGTCGAGATTGAACCACCGCCCTTGCGCATAGATCTCGGTGCCGTAGTCCTCGATGAGCTGGATCGCGGCAAAGCCAACCGACATGCCCTCGTCGCCCTCGCCGGACTGGTTCTCCGTGTAGGTGAAGTCGGCACCAAAACCGGTCCGACCAAAATCGAAGAAGGAAGTATCCCAAGCGAGCTTGCCATAGGCGTTGAAGGGATCGTCTCGCTCATCATTGGCTTCACCGCCGCCCGAGACGGTCACGCTTAGACCCGTCGGATTGTGCAGGACGGAAAAGGACCCACTTATGCGCCAGTCGACGTCCCGCTCGCTCGGGTCTTGAAAGGCAATCGCCCCAAGGGTGGTGAAGGGTCCGATGTCGACACCGGTCCAATCGTTGTAGTCGAAGCCCCACTTCAACGCCACGTCATAGCGCTGATCGTCTCCGGCGGAACCCGCCACCTGGAGCCCGGTGAAGAAGACGGGGGTCTCATACATGACGCGATTTTGTCGGTCGCCATCGAAGTTGAAGAAGGCATCGCCAACGGTGAGGCCCGTCAAGTCGCCATTGTCGTTTCTAAACTGGAGACCGCCAACCGGATCGGCCACACCGGAATACATGATCGGGCCGGCCACCAACGAGAGATCAAACTCCGCGGTGTCGTCAGCCGCGGCCTGCCCCTTACCGAAGAGCAGCTGGCCATAACCGTCGTTGCGCACGAAAAGCTCGGCCTTGCGCGTGTCAAAGAAATCGTCAGGCGACTCGTTGTCCTGGCTGACGTCGAAAGAGTTGTTGGGGCTGAAGGCGACCTCCAGCCGGGTTCCCAAAGTCGTATCGTCGCTGACTTGGCCGGTACCGACGAATCGGATGCGGGTGTTGGAGACGTCGTTGTCGACGAAGTACGCCTTGGTCTCCTCACCGTCGTCGGCAATGTTCACCGCCCGGTTTACGTGACCTGAGATGGCTAGCTTGATTCTCTCGCTGCCGGAGGTCACCACCTGCTCGGATGCTGCCTCGCTAACCTGCTGCGCTTCGCCAACCGCCTGTTCCGCTACGATTTGTGCCTGTGATGCGGTCGTTTGCGCTTCCGCTGCGGTGGACTGAGCCTGAGTTGCCAGGTCCTGCGCCTCGCCGGTCTCCTGCTCCAGCTGGTCGACCCGCGACGTCAGCGCCTCGATCGTTCGGGTTTGCGCATCGAGCTGCTGTTGCTGTTGCTGGATGACGTCTTGAAGCTGACGTAGCAGCTCTGCGTCGACAGCAAGCTCCTGCGCTTTCGCGTGCTCTGAAAAAGTGATGCTCAAGGCTATCACAGCTGCCGTTGCGTAGGCTGCGACCGTCCCGCCGGCGCGCCAATGCGCTGCTCTCTGCACCTTCGGCTTTCCCCCTCGAATCTGACTTTGCGAAGATTGTGATGCAGGCCGCCACGATGTGAGCAATTCCCGCATCACTTGAGGGGACATTAAGCGCCGGCAACGACACCCGCTATCCAGTTATGGCAATGAACACGGCCGGAGCGCGTTATGCGTCCGCGAACGATACGTCGCTATCTTGGGAGACGACGACATCGGAAGAGGCGAAGGAGGCGCGCCCGGCGAGCAGCTGCGTCAGAGGCAGCGGGCCGGCGATAATCCGCGATGGTTTTCGGGCCAGCGTTTCCGAGGGACGCTCGCCAAACTGCAGGCGATACGCCTGCGCAAAACGCCCGAAATGCCAGAACCCCCACGCCGTTGCGATATCCGTCACCGTTGTTTCCTCGGGGCACCCACGCTTGAGGTCGCGTCGCGCACCCTCCAAACGCTTCAGCGTATGATACTTCACCGGAGAGATACCGAAGTGCTTGGTGAAAGCGTAGCTGAGGGTTCGAGCGCAGGTGCCAGCCTCTTCGCTGAGGGTAACGAGCGAGAGCGGGTCGCATCGGTTCGCTTCCATGATATCGCGCACCCGATTGAGATAACTCGGTCTGACGCTGCCATGGCGCCCAGTGCGCCGCCCTCCTTGCCGGAGCGCCAGACCCTCGACCAGCAACGAAGCAACGGAGGCCGACAGGAATCCGGCGCTTAGCGCGGTCAGTCGACCGCATCCCGGCTGCCGGTCGTTGCCCAGTACAACTGAGAGGCCTTGCTTCAGGCGTGCGACCACGGCTTCGGTGATCGACAATCCAATCCGGGTCTCTTCCCTGCCTCCATCCTGAAGTCGGGGCAATGCCTGCAAAAGTGCATGGTGGGTGTTGTTAAACAGTTGAATTGTATAGAACTGGAGTCCGCCTTGGATTGCGAAGTCAACCTCGTGGTCCTGCCAGGTGATGACAGCCTCGTCAGTGTTTACGCTCCGCCCTTTCAATCGAAAGGATGACCCTATCCAAAGCGGCAGCAATATCGGCTTGGACAGGCTCGGCTGAGAGCCCGTGACCGCCAGAGACGCTTCACCGTAGTCTTCGAAGGAAAGCAGCATCTCGGGCAGTACAAGTGCCCTGTAGATGCCGTTGTAGCGGCCGCTCGACAGCTGGACGTATTCTGTATCCCAACCTTCGGCTCGCCCCAGACGCTCGCACTCCTCGACATCGCCGACCGTCCGCTGAATAACCTCAGGCTTCAGTTTCGTCATACACGCCACCTGCGGCCAAGCCGTATCGACAAGGGCCTCAGAAAGCTGCTCAGGCGTCATGCGTTGCCGCGCTGAACCTCGCGTCCGGCCGTCCTGCGGCAGGCCCGAAGAAAAACCCTCTCAAAGACCGTATAAAAACTAAGTTTTATTCTAAACAGCGCGATTTTCTAAAGCAACAGCAATCGGTTACCCGGCTTTGCGGAGGTCCGAACAATCGAGCGTATGCTCGGCGATCATGCGCTCTTCATCGGCCGGAATCACCAAAACCAGCGGCCGGCTGTCGCCTTGGCTGATACGCGTGGCGCCTTCCGCATTGGCCGCCTCGTCCAGGGTGACGCCGAGCCAAGCCATGCGCTCGCAGATGCTCTTGCGGATCTCGGGCGCGTTCTCGCCAATGCCGGCAGTAAAGACGATGGCGTCGAGGCCGCCGAGCACCGACGCCAGGGCCCCCATCTCCTTGGCCGTCCGGTAGGCGAAGTAATCCAGGGCGAGTTTGGCACCGGGTGCCTCGCTGGCGAGCAGGTCGCGCACGTCGTTGCTCACGCCGGAGAGGCCCTTGAGGCCGCTGTCGTGGTACAGCAGATGCTCGAGCTCCGCGGCGTCCATGCCCTTGTGACCAATCAGATAGAGTACGACACCGGAATCGAGCGCGCCCGGCCGCGTGCCCATGGGCAGCCCATCGAGCGCGGTGAAGCCCATGGTGCTGTCGAGGCTGCGCCCGGCCTTGAGCGCGCAGAGCGAGGCACCGCTGCCGAGATGGGCCACGATCACCCGGCCGCCGGCTACCTCCGGCGCCACCTGCGGCAGCGCTTGCGCGATGTACTCGTAGGACAAGCCGTGAAAGCCGTAACGCCGCACACCCTCCTGATAGAGCGCCTCGGGAATGGCGAATCGGTCGGCGAGCTCGCCGTGACCACGGTGAAAGGCCGTGTCGAAGCAAGCCACCTGCGGCATCCCCGGCCAGCGTTCCCGGATGGCCTTGATCGGGGCGAGATTGTTGGGCTGATGCAGCGGCGCCAGCGGCACGTAGTTTTCGAGCTCAGCAAGAACACCGTCGTTGACCAGCACCGGTGCGTCGAAATTGGGGCCGCCGTGCACCACCCGATGCCCGACTGCCATGGGCCGGGCCCCGGCCAGGCGCTCTTCCAGCCAGCGGTTCAGGATGGCCATGGCGCTCGGCACATCAGCGACCTCATCCGGCGCATAGGACTGCTCAATGAGCCGCACGCCTTCGGAGTCCTTAGCCGTAAAATGCGGCTGGGCGCCGATGCCCTCGATCTGCCCCTTCAGCCGGCGCTGCAACGCTCCACCCTCGACGGCAAAGAGCTGGAACTTGATGCTGGAAGACCCGGCATTGAGAACGAGGATACTGTCGGTCATGGCACGGGTCTGCCTTGCTTGTCGTTGCGGCGGAAAGAGAGTTCGTATCGCTAGGACAGTCGCCTATCAGGAAACTGAGGATTGTGCAGCTTCTTCGTTCGCAGAGCCCGAGAAGATCATCGCAACGCTCTCTGATCATTGGTCATCACCGTCGTGGACATTATCTTGGTAGCTTGCGTGCTGCCGGTCAGCCAGGGCATCGTCGGCGCGCTACCAGCACCGCTGGGCCGCCGCCCGCGCTAATTTGGAAGGACCGGACCATTATGAGCACAGGCTCCCCCTATGAGAGCGGCCTGGACCGCAACGATGCCAACTTCGTGCCGCTCTCGCCTCTATCGTTTCTGAGGCGCACGGCGGCGGTCTATCCCGAGCGGACGGCGATCGTTCACGGCGACATGCGGCGCAGCTGGGCCGAAACCTACGCGCGCTGCCGCCGCCTGGCTTCGGCACTCGCCAAGCGCGGCATCGGGCTCGGGGACACGGTCTCCATCATGGCGCCCAACATCCCGGCGTTCGTCGAGGCTTCCTTCGGCGTGCCGCTCTCCGGCGCCGTACTCAACTCCCTCAACATCCGACTGGACCCGGATGCCATCGCCTTCATCCTGCAGCATGGCGAGGCCAAGGTGCTGCTGACCGACCGGGAGTTCTCCGGCGTGATCAAGGCGGCGCTGGCGCAGCTCGAGACCAAGCCGCTGGTCATCGACATCGACGATCCCTTGGCCGAGGGCGGCGAATTGATCGGCGAGATTACCTACGAGGACTTCCTGGCCGAGGGCGACCCGGACCATCCCTATCAGCTGCCCAAGGACGAGTGGCAGGCCATCGCCCTCAACTACACGTCCGGCACGACAGGCAACCCGAAGGGTGTCGTCTACTCGCATCGCGGCGCCTACCTGAACGCCGTGTCCAACAGCATGACCTGGGCCATGCCGCACTTCCCCGTCTATCTCTGGACCCTGCCGATGTTCCATTGCAACGGCTGGTGCTTCCCTTGGACCATCACCGCCCTGGCGGGGACTCACGTCTGCCTCAGGCGTGTCGAGGCGCAAGCCATCTTCCGGGCCATCGAGAACCACGGCGTTACCCACCTCTGCGGCGCCCCCATCGTCATGGGCCTGATGATCAATGCGCCGAAGGAGACCCGCCCCAAGACCGAGCATCGCGTTTCCATGATGACAGCGGGCGCGGCACCGCCGGCAGCCGTGATCGGCAAGATGGAGGCCATGGGCTTTGACGTCTGTCACGTCTATGGCCTGACCGAGGTCTACGGCCCCGCGGTGGTCTGCGCCTGGAAACCCGAGTGGGACGCCCTGCCCGAGGACGAGCGGGCACGGCTCAAGTCGCGCCAAGGGGTGCCCTACGAGTTGCAGGAAGGCATGATCGTGGCCGACCCGGCCACTTGCGCGCCGGTGCCGAGCGACGGCCAGACCATCGGCGAGATCATGATGCGCGGCAACATCGTCATGAAGGGCTATCTCAAGAACCCGGCGACCACGGAGAAGAGCTTCGCCGGCGGCTGGTTCCACACCGGGGACCTCGCCGTGATGCACCCCGACGGCTACGTCGAGATCAAGGACCGCTCCAAGGACATCATCATCTCCGGCGGCGAGAACATCTCCTCCATCGAGGTTGAGGACGTGCTCTACAAGCACCCGGCCGTGCAGGCCGCCGCCGTGGTCGCCAAGCCCGACGACAAGTGGGGCGAGACCCCTTGCGCCTTCATCGAGCTCAAGCCCGGCGAGACGGCCGAGCCCGAGGAGATCATCGCCTTCTGTCGCGACCACCTGGCGCACTTCAAATGCCCGCGCGCCGTGGTCTTCTCGGAGATTCCCAAGACTTCGACCGGCAAGATCCAGAAGTTCGTCCTGCGCGAGCAGGCCCGGGCGCTCTAGAGCCTGCCTAGGCTATAAAGGCAGTATGAACATAACCGCGTTGACCCGAAGCACTGGCGACCAAGGCCCATTCGCCTTCACGGGATAGGAGTTCGATCTGGTCGCCCCGTCTCAAGGGGCCCCATGCAAGCCTTGCAAAGTCTGTCCCTGGGCCGCCACGCACGTTCAGGACATCCGCGGTCACTTCCCAAATCTCGTCGTTGTCCATACTGGCCAGGAAGTTCACGGCTGCCTCAAGCTGTGCCCTTGCCAGCTCCGGCTTGTTCTCCTTCGCGACCTGGCAATCGCTCGTATTGGAACCGAAGAAGGGCTCGGTCAGAATCGACGGACGAACGCCCATCTGACTCAGGTTCTGCGTTCCACGCCCGCCGCTTGCCTCGTTGGGTGTCTTGATACCACGGTCACGCAACCCGAGCACCGAGGTCGTGGCGTCTTGCACGGCCTCGGCGAAGGGCCGTGACGGAGGCGTCAGATACAGGGTTTCCGTTCCGCTGGCCGAGGGTCCGGCAGAGTTGAAATGCAACTCGATCGCGCCGTCCGCACCCCACTCTTTGGCCTTTCGATAGGCACCGACCACCCCGCCTTCATCACGTGAGAAGATCGAGACCTCGGCGCCCGGGACGCTCGCCGCATGAGCGGCCATCTTCTGGGCGAGATCACTGTTCCATTCGTACTCGTTTGCGTCGATCGGCGAGACTGCCGCTGCACCCGGCGAATTTGCGCGGTGACCGACTACGATTGCGAGTTTGGACATTGGCATCCCTCCTACTCGTGCAGACCGTATCGACGATCGCCCGGAACGCCCGCTATTCCGCAACCTCCAGCTCGCAGCAGAGCTGCCAGTTGTCGCCGGCGTCTTCGACCCAGCACTTTATGGCGATGCCCTGATCGACTCGCTGCTGCCCCAAGGCTTCAACATCGCTCTTCGCTGTCGATTTTGGGTAACTCTCGCATACAGTCTTGGTGGGCATGGTCTGACTCCAACACTCCTCATCAGCAAAGGAACGGTACGTGGTCGCTACTTCTTGGGCGCCCCGGCGACCGCCGCTTCCCAAGCCTTCAGGATGGTGGGATCGTCCTTCCTGTAGCTGATCCTGGTTTTGAGCATCCTGAGCGCAACAGCAGGGTCTGACGCGCGGCGGTCGTTGGGATCCAGCTGGTTGATGAGGCGATCCACATCCGGGTCATCCACCGGCGGAGACGTGGCAAGGCTTATGACCGCCTGGTTCTGCAGGGTTTCGGTTTCATCCAACAGCTTCTTGACGCGGTTTCGCGTTGCGAGGCTGGCGAAGTCGGCGCTCCGCTTGAAATTCGTGTCTGCGATGGCTCTGACGACGTCGGGATTGCCAGAAACGAGCACTGCCGCCTCGCCCGATGCGAACTGACTCCGGATCTGGAGATCGGGGTCGAGAGGATTCTGTCTCGGCTGATCCGTGAGTTCGAAGCCGGAAATCATGCTGACGGCCTCGCCATTTGGGTGCGGCAGCCCGTCTTGTGCCGGCTCCGAGTCGAGCGGCGGCACGACGCTGACCACGGTGCGGCGGAGCCCAATGTTGACGTTGACCGGCGTTGCGGGGTCCTGGCCGACTTCGACGGCCAGATTGAACCCGGTTCGCTCCCCATACACGAGTGTGTCGCCGCAGGCCGCCACGCCCAGCATACATGCGCCGACAATCTGGATCCGAACTACCGCTCGACAGAATGGCGATTTCGTGCAGCTGATCTTCCTATAGAGAGTCATCGCCGGCTCCGCGCCTTTTGGTGGGGTACGCACTGCCGCGCCCCTACTCACTGCCACTGGTCTCGGGTGCACCGGTGCCACCGGTATCTGAGGCATTGGTGTTACTGGTCTTTCGGAGACTGGTATCGAAGCACTCGAAGAACCCGAGATTGACGTCATCGGGATTCTCAGCCAGGGCCTTTGCGAAGTTGCGCGCCGCCTGGCCCGTGGCGAGGTGCTCGACGAATCGGGTTAGAAATATGCTCTCAACACCGACGTCAGAGCAGGCGAGGACGGCCATGGCTTCGCGTTCGTTGCCGGTCTGGCCCTCCTCAACGTCGACTGATTTAGGGATCAGCGTGCCGAACTGGCGATCGTAGCCGAATACCAGCTTCCCCGACGTGCGGGCCGAATTGACGTTTGCGTTGAGACCGAGAACGGTGTCGTGCGCAATGTAGAGTTGGTTCGCCTCGCAGGCCGCCAAGGTCAAAGCGGCAAGGATCAGTCCCAAGAGCTTTACTGACATGGCCAATCTCCGCAAGCGAGGACACGGGTGTGCTCGGGTGAACCCGGCGCATAGCTGATCAAGCGGAAAGTGCTCTCACCGGCCGGAACCTGCGCCATGACAGTCGTGGCGCGGTAACCGATTGTGAGGCCGGCGTCGTTCGTCCTGCCCCTCAGTTCCACACCGTAGTTTTCGCTGTGAAGGACAAGCGCGGCCGAAGCCGGCAGAGGAACGGCGAAGTAGTACCAGCCGGGCTCGGGCCCATCACCGGACTCCGCAGCATACACATAGGAGCGTCGATCGAACCCGAGGGAGAACCCAGGGTCATCGGCCCGCGTGCGCAGAGACGCGCCCATTGTGAAAGCGTCGATAACGTAGGAGCCCTCAGCAGCGGTCACTTTCGCAACGACGGCGCCGTAGTTGTCGACCGAACAACCACTCAAAATCTGCATCGCACAGGCTGAAAAGGCCAAAAGAGACAGCCTGAATGGCTTTGCCAAGCACAGAGCCAATTCTGCCCCCTTCGAAGCTCCCACACTGCCGCCGGGGTGAACCGGCGATCATCGACTAAAGGGTATGCACGAATGGCATTGAATTAAAACCATTTTTCACTGTGCAGCAACCTTAAGCCGTCCGTCAACGACGAGATACAGTCTTTCAGAGTGCCTTTCGGGCGCTTGCACGGCTTCTCAGTATGCAAGCTGCTAATCTGTTCGCTTTCGCCGATGCCGATGCCCACGCCGACGCGCCAGCAGACAACTCAACTAACGCCGCGCTGCGATCAGCGCGTCGATCGCCTGCAGCACAAAAGGCGTGCCGCAGATCTGCCAGCGCTCTTCGACCACGGCGCCCTCGCGTTGGGCCCGCAAAGCACGCAAGGCCGGATGAGTGAGAGTCTCGTAGGAACGGCCATGCTCCCCGCCGCTGATGTAGCGGGTCTCGATAAGAAAAGGCCGCTGCATGACAAGAACTTCCAGCGGAATCTTCACTGACCCTCGCAGGCCGAGAGCCGCGGCCGCATTGTCCAGCCCGGCCGCCCGCATGATGTCGTCGGCCAAGGTGCCGGCGCCGGTGGTGTAACTGTTTGGGTAGTAGTAGGCGCTCGACAGCGGCGGCAGAGGCGCGGCTGCGGCGCGCGCGCGCGCCAAGGATGCGTCGAACTGCTCGACAAGCGCCGCCGCCTCTGCTTCGCGGCCAAGCAGCGCGCCGACCTCGGCAATCAACGCCCGCACCTCGCTCAACGACCGGGCCGGCGGCAGCACCTCGACCCGCAAGCCGAGGCGCCGCAGCATGTCGACGCTCGCCCGGTTGGTGAAGCTGCCTGCCAACACCAAGTCCGGCGCGAAGGTGAAGACTTCTTCCGCCAAGCCACCATTCAGCGGCAGCTTGCGTGCCTCCGCCGTCATCATCGAGGCCCGCTCCCGCGCCGACCAATCGGACACGGAGAGTAGCTGGCCCGGCGCCGCCAGCAGCATGGCCAGCTGATCGGCGCAGAGGTTCATGGAGACAACCCGCGCCGGCGGCTCGGCGCGGGCAGCAGCCGCGCTCGCCATAGCAAAGACGACAAGGCCGAGCAGGACCGACGCTGCCCAGCGGCTTGCCGCCTTGCGCCATGACGGAGTGACGAGATCGCGCCTAAACATGCCTCCCTTCTAAAGGGAGACCAGGCGCCTTGCACGCGACATCAGAAGGCGAAGCTATAGGCCAGCAAGGCGCCGAAGGTCTCGGTATCCACCTCGTCCTCTTCCCTGATCTTCCAGCCGATGCTGGCTTCCAGGCCGAAGTCGAAGGTGTAGCCTGCCGAAACCTGGAACTGGTAGTCGTCGATGTCCTCTCCTTCATCGTTCTCGATGAAGCGTCCGGTGTAGGCCAGCGCCAGGTTCCAGTTCTGATACTCCAAGAGCGTCGAGGCGGTGACGTAGTCGCGATCCTCACCGTCGATCCCCCCGCCGTTCCAGAAATGGACATACTCCAGCAAGGGCGTGACGGTGATGTCCTCGGTCACACCGATGGCCCATTCGGCGGCGGCACCGAAGCGGTACTCGTCGGCGGTGTTGTCGATCTCGTTACCGTCGTCGTCCAGGACGGTATCGACCCCTTGCTTGGCGACGGCGAGCTGATAGCGCAGCCCCTCGGCCTGCGGAAAGTCATAGCCGTCGAGCGCCAAGGTGAAGGACTCGAAGCCACGGGTGTTGCTGGGGCCGCCCTCGTCCCTGTTGAGCTGTCCTCGTTCTTCGAAAACCGAGTTGCTGAAGAAGCTCGTGTCGGCAACGAAGACACTGGCGGAAAGCTCCTGTCGCCCGATGCCCTCGATCCCCAAGGGGATGCCGCTTTCGCCGAAGGCGACGCCGGCGCTGAAACCGAGCCGCTCTGAGAGCTCGATATCGTCTTCCGCCAACTCGGTCCCGTAAATACCGGGCGCCGCATCGTAGGCGATAGAGAAGTTGGGACCGAACTTGCCGGCCAGAACAAAGAAGCTGTCGGTCTCCCAGTTGATGGTCAGCACTTCGAAGTAGGCCCCTTGGTCACCGAAAAACCGGTTCTGCTCCGGATCCGTATCCTCCACCGGCTCGAAGACGAGAAGGGTGTTGAGATAGAACTCGTCGGTGGCGAAGAAGCTGAAGTCGGCTTCCGTGGTGTTGAAAAGGTCGTTGAGCTCGTTGTCGGAGTCGTCCGACTCGTAGTTGTAGTCGTTCTGGAACTCGATCAGTATCTCGCCTTCGATGCGCGGCGTATCCTCCGCCGCCGCCTGAACGGTCCAGAACGCCAAAGCGGATAGTCCAGCGCCAAGAAGCGCCCACTTGGTCGTCATAGTACGTGTCCCCTCATCTTCTTTTTTGGTGCCTGCCAGGAGAGACAGGTCTGAGAAACGCTTCCCCTTAGGACGCGCTTCGTTGCATCACGGCGACAAAAGCCGCGACTTCATCCTCAGTTCAGCTTTTGCTTCAGACTTCACGCCGGCCGAGCGCCAGGTCGGCCTGCCCTCTCGCCCAGTGCCCGCCAAGTGCCGCCCCGATCAGCCAAGGGCCTGAGCTGGAAGCCCGCGTCCGCCAGGATATCGGCCAGGCCGAACACCATGTGGGAGGCCATTCTCACGGCCGTCTCAGGCAACCAGTCCCTAAGAATGCCGCGGGTCTCTTCAATGTCTCCCCTCTGTGCAACGCAAACCGCTCTGAGCATCAGGCGTTCATCATCGGAGAACTTCGAACAGCCGGGGCAGCGAACATCCAACGAGCGCTTCGTCGTCATTGCGGTGATCTGCATGAGGCCGTTCAAGGAGTAGGCAGCAGCGCCGACCTGATTGCGGCCAAAGAGGTCGTTCAGCATCGGCCAAGCCGATTGCTCCCGGCGATGGCAAAGCGCCCAATGACGCAGGCCCCAGAGCACCAGCCAGCTGGCCGGCTCCAGAGCGGCGAGCTCGTTCTCAGTTTCCTGTGAAGCGTGCAACGGGACGACGTTCTGCATCACTGGCTCCATTGTGTTTGAGGCGGAAGCGGCATGACCTGGCATCCACGGCCGCCGCCGCAACAGCGCCGCGCGACCGCCCCTTGCTGGATGGAAAGAATTCGCGACTGAGACGCATTCGCAGAATTATCGCAGTCCGAGGGCATGAAGAGACTGCTCACTGCGCTAGCTCAGGTTTTGATCTTGAAGGGTCTTGCGCTGGGCTGTCGTCGCCCCCTCTGTCGGACTGCGGCGACCCTGCTCAACGTCACCGCTACCCACTGGCCTAGCGGCCGCCGGCGCCCGCTTCTCCGCTCTAACCGCTCGCCGCTCCTCGGCGATATCCGCGAAGGCGCGCGCGGCGCGGACGATGTCGCTCGGCTTCAGGGCGCCCCAGAGGAACATCTCAGCAGCCGCCTTTTCTGCACATCGGCGCATCTTCGTGTTTGGCTTGGCGTAACAAGATCACTGCCTCCCGACGGTCGAGGAGATGCCAGCAGTGCTTTCCCTTGGTGAGGGTCACCGCTGCTCGGCTCTTGCCGTCTGTCTGTGGATCTTATCCCTTATCTGCAATTGCGAGTCAATTGCATTCTCAATTGAACGCTCTGAATTACGCCGCTTTTTTTGGAGATGCCGCCGGCGCCAAGCCAGAGCCGCGCTTGGCTAGATATCGGTGGCCACCAGGTGGTTGTCCCACTGGCTCCCGTCGAGGAACTCGGATACCAGAGGGTGAGCCTTGCCACTATCCGCCTCTACCAAGACCACGCCGCCCTGGCCGCTGCTGGCCAGGAACTGCCTCGGCATCGCTGCCGGCGCAATGCCGCAGCCGTCTGCAAGCTCGATGCTCGAGAGGAACTGGCCCTCGTCCGCATCCCAAAAAGCCAAACGATTTCCGCGCGGCGCCGAGACAGCCAGAACACGGCCGGAGCGGTCGAAGGCAGCGCTGCCGCAGTACTGCCTCATCCGACGAAGCACCGCTTTCGGTGCATCGAGCAGCAGGGGCTTGCTGCCGCGACGATGCAAGGCGACCAGCGGCACGCGGTCGCCGAAGGGCCCCTCATATTGCATGGCAATGGCCACACGGTCGCCCGCACCGACGGCAAGGTGCCGAATGCTGAGCTGATGGAACTCGGGCGCCAGCCGCACCTCTTCCAAGAGACGCCCGTCGCGCCGATCGAGATAGACCAGCGATGGCGCCATGGTCGGCAGGTTGAGCTTGAGTCGCGGCAGGTCCGGCCGGGTGGCGATACCGCCGTTGGCAACGGCAAGCGTCACACCGTCGGACAACAGGCGCATGTCATGCGGGCCGATGCCGTGCGAAGAGAACTCGCCAAGACGTTGATATCCCACCGAGGCGTCATAGACGCCGACGACGCCGCGCTCGGCTTCGTAGTCGTTCTCCGTCGCGTAGAGCAAGCCCCCCTCGGCGGCGAAGACGCCGTGGCCATAGAAGTGGCGTCCGGCGGGAGTCGAAATCTCCCCAAGCGCGCGTCCGCCTGCCAGGTCCAGGACCTTCGCGAAGCGGCCCGGCCGGCGCGCGAAATGCACCGCCATGGCGCCGTCCGGCCGCAAGGCGAAGGAGTGGCCGCGCCCGGGCAAAGGCACATCGAGGTGGCTGACGCCCTGCGGCGTGAACGCGCTGACCCGAAACGCACCCTCGCCGGTCCGCCGGGCACTGAGATAGAGGCGCGTGGAATGCGTACCAGCCTTGGCGAATACCGGCGGCAGGACCAAGCCGGCCAGCAGTGAGCCGAACAGGTTGCGCCGATCAATCACCGTCGAGCGCATTGAAACCGACCCCAAGGCCGAGCGCCGTGGCCATCCGCGTTTCGACGATCTGCTTCATCGCGGTTGCCTGGGTCCGCAAGGTCTCGACCTGCGCGCGGCGTGCCGGGTCCGTGACGGCCTCTGCCAGGGGCGGCGCAATCGCTCGCGCCGTCTCCAGCGTTTTCTCGAAGGCCCTGCGCATCAGCGGGTCGAGCTTTTCGTCGCTGCCGCTCTGCACGACCAGGGCGCCGAGGCCCTGCCCATCGTTCTCCCCGAGGTAGAGGGCCTGAAGCGCCTCCAGGCTGAGCACGATGTTGCGCAGAGAGCGTTCGCTCAAACGCGTCTCGGCCATGCGCGGCCGCGCCTGCTCGATGGTCTGCCCAACCACAGGGCTTAGTCTGGCATCTGCAATGAGCTGAAGGCCGGTGTAGAAGCTCTTGAAGAGCTCCAAGGTTCCATCCTTGTGGCTTCCAAAGTAGCCGGTCTCAGGCTCCGGCTCTGCCATGCTGCGGGCGAAGGCAACCCTGCCTCCCTGCCAGTCAGCGACGATCTCCGCCGTCATGTCGCGTACGTTGGCCGAGATGGCGGTCAGCAACCGGCAACGCCACTGCGCCTCCCCACTCGCACCGAAGACGCGCGCTTCGCTGTACAGCAGCTGCTCCATCGCCGGCAGACCCTGCGTCGCAACGCTCGCCTTACGAAAGGCATCATCGGCGAAGCGGCTGTCGTCTCGGGCCGCCAAGAGCTCCTCCACCGCATCGGCGATCCGCCCCTGCCCTCTCGGCCAGAAGTAGAGCCGGTAGCCGCGCTGGAACAGCTCTATAGGTCCGAACTGCAAATGCTGGATACCCATCCAGGCATCCATCGTTGCCCGATACTGCGTTCGCAGCTCTTCCAGGCCGTCGCCATCGGGCTGCGTGCAGTGCGCTTCGGTCGCGGCGTCCAAGGCTTTGGCGGCCTCGGCAAGCGCTTCATACCGTGGCAGGACATGCTGCGCGACGACGGCCGCGTTGACCTGGGCATAGTCCTGTTCTCTCAAGCCTTCGGCAGCCGCCGAGCCGAACCACAAAGCCGCAGCCGGCAGGGCTGTTAAACAGGCGCGAAGACTGAGCATGGACCGCCCCCTTGCCGCTACAGTGAGTTGAGGAAGGCAAGCAAGGCGTCGCGCTCGCTCTTGGACATGTCCACCACGCCCTGCTTGGCCGCTTCGGCCTCGCCGCCGTGCCAAAGGATGGCTTCGAGCAGGTTGCGCGCGCGCCCATCATGCAGGAACAGGGTATGTCCGCTGACGGTCTCGGTGAGACCGATGCCCCATAGCGGCGCTGTGCGCCACTCGCGTCCGTTGGCCACACCATCAGGGCGGTTGTCTGCCAGCCCCTCGCCCATGTCATGCAGCAGCAGATCGCTGTAGGGCCAGATCAGCTGGAAGGACTGTTCCTCGCCGATGGAGTCGCGGCGGGTGACGAACTTCGGCCGGTGGCAGTCGATGCAGCCGGTCTCATAGAACAGGCGCTTGCCGTCCAGTACCTGCGGATCGCCAACGTCACGACGCGCCGGAACCGCCAGGTTGCGGCTGTAGAAGACCATGGTGTCGAACATCTCGGCCACCGCCTCGATGGGCTCCGCCTCCGACACCCCACCATGGGGCGCGGCAAGACAGTCGGTCTGCGCGGCCGTGCAGTCGCCGTGCGCCACTGGATAGAGTGGCGTGGAGATACCGATGTCCCCTTGGAAGGCCGCCGCCGACTGCTGCACCACGGTCGGTTGCCCCGCCTTCCAGCCGAAGCGCCCGAGCATCACCTTGTCGTGCTCGTCGCTCCAAACCCAGTTGGGCCGGCCGGAGATGCCGTCGCCGTCGGCGTCGTCCGGATCGGCAAGGGCCAATATGGCTTCCTCCGGAACCGCCTCCAAAAGGCCCATGCCGATCATCGGCGGCGCCACCCTGGGCGAGATCATGACATCCGGGTGCATCGGCCCGTAGTTGAGCTTTTCGATGCTGTAGATCGGCTTGCGCAGGTGGACGACATGGCCGTCGCTCAAGGTGACGGCCGTTTCCTCGTAGCGAATGTCCACCCAGCCTTCCCCGAGCAGACCCGGCACGGAAAAGCCCTGAAGCTGCCCGCCGTAAACGGGGTCTGGAACAACCGACTTGCGGTGCGCCGCGATGGCGGCTCGATCGGCCTCACTCTGCGGCGGGATCGACAGACGCACCAGCATGGAGACGGCCGGCTCCCCCGCCGCCGGCGGGCGGCCGCGACCATCCTTGATATGGCAATGCTGACAGGCCCGCGCATTGTAGAGCGGACCGAGCCCGTCCGACGACAGAGTCGAGGCGGGCGCGGAGACCCAGAGCTTCCGGAAGACACCGTTGCCGACGTTGAAGTCCAACTCGCGGCCGAAAGGCATGTTTGCGGAAGGATGCGAGAAGGCGTGACGGTTGAGCAGCTTGAACACCGTCGTCCCACCGCCCGGCCGCACCTCGAAGGGCTCCGGTTCCGAGAAATCCGTCGTCGGCTCGGTCACCGCCTCGATGCGGGCACGGTCCGCCTCGCTCCAACCGTCAGCAGCGCCGCTGCCGGCCAAGGCAAACGCCATACCGAGCGCCAAGAGCAAAGCGCCGAGAAGGGTCCAGACATGCGGCATGCTGCATCAACCCTGATCGATATACCACTGAACACAGCAGGACAGGCAGCCGACACGCAGCCACCTGTCGAACCGCTGAAGCATCACTGGAAGACCGCCTCCGGATTATCCAGGCTGTCCGAGCCCTCGAAGGCGATGGGCGCCAGGCCCAGCGTCGCGACGACCTGCTCGATGGTCTTGGTCTGAGCGGTCAAGGCATCGATCGCTATCTGGACAACCGCATTGCCCTCCGGATTGTCGGGCCCGATCATCTGATCGTAAGCCTCCAAGCTTTCGGCCCGGCGCTTCAGGTCGAACATGGCGTCATGTGTCGCAGACAGCATGCGCAGCATATTGTCGTTGAGCGACGCATCCAGTTCAGCGGCGAGATGCGCCAGCGCCGGCCCCATGACCTTGCGCCCGTCAATGCGCGTGTAGGTTCCGCTATAGACGTTCATCATGCCGACCACATTGTAGAAATGGCTGTTGTGGGTGTTGTCGGCAAAGCAGTCGTGCTCCTCCTCCGGGTCGTTGAGCAGCAGGCCAAGCTTCATGCGCTCGCCGGCCAGCTCGCCATAGGAGAGGCTGCCGAGGCCGGTCAGAATCGCGGCCAGTCCGGCATCGGGGTTGCCGCTCAGCAGACCTTCGCGCGCTGCGCCGCCCGGCGCCCATTGCGCGGTGATCCACTCCAGGTCCTCAATCAGCAGCTCGGTGACAACGATCAGGTAATCTGCGCGCCGGTCACAGTTGCCGTTGGTGCAGGCATCGCCCTTGGCAAAGTCCGTCCAGGAGCGATCGCCGGCGCCCGGCCCTGTTCCGTTGAGGTCCTGTCCCCAAAGCAGAAACTCGACCGCGTGATACCCCGTCGCCACGTTGGCCTCGATGCCGCCGAACTCATGCAGCTCTTCCTGCAGAAGAACTTTGGTGATCTCAGTCGTATCGATCACCTCGCCGCCCAGCTTCAGCGAAGTGTTGGCAATGACGTTGGCGGCATAGACCGGGTTTTCCTCAGAGGTAACTCCGTAGGAGATATCGACGTAGTCGATGAGCCCTTCGTCCAGCGGCCAGGCATTCACCTTGCCTTCCCAGTCGTCGACGATGGCATTGCCGAAGCGGTAGACCTCGGTCTGCATGTAGGGCACGCGCGACGCGAGCCAGGCCTGTCGCGCCTTCAGCAGATTCGCCGCCGAGGGCGAGTCCACCAGGGCCTCGACCGCCTCTTCCAAGACTCGCGCGAGAACCAGCGAGTCCTCATAGCCTGCATAGGCAATGTCCGAATAGGTCGTCAGGATGGCGCGCTTGTCGGTCTCGGCACTCCGCGCCTCGATGGCGATCCCTTGTGCGGCCGCGACAAACAGGCCGGCCGTCAACAGGCTGGCGATGCGGACTCTCATGCTGCTCCTCCTCGAAACCCTGTGATCCCCGAATGCCCGGCATCAGCCAAGGCGCGAACGGCCGCGCAGCCTGCATTTGCCTGACAGGGCGCATTCTTGCGACTGCGTCGCAATTTCACAAGGGAATTGTTTTGGAGGGCCCGCCTTCCTGGGGGCGGAAGGTCGCTTCAAGGTCGGACGCCCCTTGCTGTCGCGCGCTACGGACGCTGAGATCGCAAGAGACCTGACGCGGTCGGCAGTCGGTCGCCGGTGTCGGCCTACTCGTTGGCTTGGCTGGCGTTAGGCTGGCTCTGCAGATAGATGAACTGAGCGATGCCTATCTTCTCGATCAGCCCGAACTGGGTCTCCAGCCAGTCGACATGCTCTTCCTCGTTGTCGAGAATCTTGGCGAAAAGGTCGCGCGACACATAGTCCCGGACTGTCTCACAGTGCTCGATGGCGTCACGCAGGTCAGGGATAGCCTGCATTTCGAGCGCCAGATCGCACTTAAGGATTTCCTCGACATTCTCGCCGATACGCAGCTTGCCGAGATCTTGCAGGTTCGGCAGGCCTTCTAGGAAGAGAATGCGCTCGATGAGCTCATCGGCGTGATTCATCTCCTCGATCGACTCTTTATATTCCTTCTGGGCCAGCTCCGAGATGCCCCAGTCCTGCAGCATTTTAGAGTGCAAGAAGTACTGGTTGATCGCCGTCAGCTCGTTCTTGAGTATGACGTTTAGATGCTCGATGACTTTGGCATCGCCCTTCACGAAGCGGCTCCCCTCTTCTGAATTGAAAAACAGCACTGATTCAAAGGAATATCAGTCGCCCGACGCATACATCAAGGGCGACTTCGCTCGGTCGAGGGGAGATGACCGAGAGCGGGAACCAGCCTATTCGGCGGGCATGCCGACGCCGGAGCCCATGGAACTCAGCCTCGGAGCATTGTTGTCCAGGATTTCCTCCATGAAATCCAAGCACTTCCCGCAGTTTACACTGCCACCGCAGTGTTCGAAGACATGCTCGATAGACGCGGCTCCCGCGCTGGCCGCCTGGCGGATGGCGCTTTCACTGAGGCGATTGCAGATACAGATGATCATGCCGCAAGAGCTTCTTCGATAGGCTGACGAGCTTGGACCCGTCCTTCAGTAAGAGGAATATACAAACTCTCGCGGCACTGTGCAAGTGATAGTCATTCTCAGAGTGGTTCAAAAAAACGCCCAGCTGGAAAGCCTCGGCCTTTCGCACGCCCCCGCCCGACTGCCGCTCCGGCTTGGCGATTATCGCTCAGGCTTGCTTGGGGCTTTGGTAATCTGCTCGAAGAGCTCGGCGTTGGGGCAAAAGACCTTCTGTGCGCCGTTGTACCAGCCCCACTCGAGCCAGCGCTGACAACGCCCGACCTGGACGCAACGCGCGCAAGCGTCGTCGGCCTCTTTCAACTGAGGCCAGTGATGCTCAACCGCTTCTCTGGCATCGACCTTCAGCGCGGCCATCATGCTCGACATGTGGACGCGGTGCCTAGCCGTGGCTCTGGCCGCACCGAAGAGCTGCGCACGGGTCAGCCCGGCCTGCTTCAAGGCGGCGTCAATGTCCTGGTCGCTGTGCTTGGCCAAAGAAGACGCCAGCACGGCATTGCGTCGTGGGGCGAAAAGCCTGGAGAAGAAACCGAGTTTGAGAGCAGCCATCTCAGGGCTCCCAGAGTTCCCTATAACCCCTAATGATAATGTGGATTCGGGATCGCGCAAGCCGGTCGCGGCTCACCCTCTCGTCGTAGAGCGCTCCTCGCATTGTCCCTCGCACTGCAGTAGGCTCGGCCTGCGGGGCAAACGGTAGCGGTCGGGCAAACCATGCACCTCATCACAGAGGCAAACCGGAAGTGGTGGGTCCTGATCGCCATGGGGGCCAGTCTCGGCTTGGTCCTGCTGGACGAGACGGTGGTGGGAGTCACCCTGCCGACCCTGAAGCAGCAACTCGGCATGTCGACCACAACAGCCCACTGGGTGGTCAGTGCCTACCTGCTGGTCTTTGGCGGCTTCTGCGCGGCCGGGGGCAAGCTTCTCGACGTCCTTCACTTCAGGATCGTACTGCCGATCGCCTTGGCGATCTTCGCCCTGGGGTCGCTGGCGGCGGGCTTTGCAGAGGATTCGATCGAGCTGATCGGCGCGCGCGCGCTTCAGGGCCTCGGCGCTGCCGGCATCTTGCCCGCGACCGTGGCCGCCACGTCGATCTCTTTCCCCAAGGAACAGCGCGGCATGGCCCTTGGGATCATGGCCTCGGCCGGCCTGTTTTTTCTCGGGGCCGGCCCCCTGGTTGGCGGCGCGATCGTGCATTTCACGTCTTGGCGCTGGGTCTTCTGGATCAATGTGCCGATCGTAATGCTGATCGCGCTGCTGTTCCTCGTCGCCTGGAAGCCGCAACGTTCCAAGCAAAGGCACATGGACCTCGATCTGGGCGGACTGACGACTCTGATCACCGGGCTCACCATGCTGGTTCTCGCCATCATGCAAGGCGACACCTGGGGCTGGGGCAGCCCGGCCATTCTGGCGCTGTTCGCCGGCAGCGCGCTGACTTTCTTCTTCCTTGTTCGGATCGAGCGGCGGCACGCAACGCCCCTGATCGACGTGGAGCTCTTCACCATCCCGACCGTGACCGCCTACAACCTGGTCGTCTTCGCGATCCAGTACAGCAAGATGGCTGTGGTCGTGTTCGTCGCCCTCTATCTGCAGTACCGGCTGAACATGAGCCCGCTCATGGCAGGCTTTGCCCTACTGGCCGCGGTTGGCGTCGCGCCCTTCACCGCGCCGCTTATCGGGTGGTTGACGGACAAGCGCGGCCCGCGCCGGACGGCCTTGCTCGGCCTGAGCTGCGCGACCCTGGCGATGCTGTGGATTGGGGTGACGTCGGAATGGCACAGCTACCTGCTGATCGTGCCTGGGCTCCTTCTATGGGGGGCCGCGATACCGGCGTGCTACACGCCGTCCATCACCGCCGTCATGAACTCGGTGCCAATCGAGGAACACGGACAAGCCAGCGGCGTCGTGGTGACGATGCGGTTGCTTGGCAGCAACGCCGGCATGGCCGTCTCAAGCATGCTCTACGTCACCAGCAACTCCTTCCAAGTCGTGTTTCTGGCAGCGACCCTGGTGATGGTGGTCATCCTTCTGTTCGGCTGGTTCGTGATCGAGCATGAAGAGGTCGCACAAACGACCTGAGGCGGTTTCTGCCTCACATCACGCAGGACAAGACCGAGCCACCGGGCCTCACTGCGCGGCCGCCTCAACAGTTTCGCGCCGTACAGGAAGCGGCAGCGGTGCGACCGGGGGACGCTTGGCCAATTCCTCCGCACGCCGCTCCTTTCGCAGGTAGGTCTGGTAGAAGACAGGCACGCCGACCAAGGTGAGCAGCGAGGCGAAGCCAAGGCCGGCCATGATGGTGACCGCCATTGAAGCGAAGAACACGTCGAACAACAGCGGTATCATACCGAGAATGGTCGTGGCGGCAGCGAGCAACACCGGACGCAGGCGACTGACCGAGGCGGCAACGATCGCCTCCGACTGCGGCAGCCCGGTCTCGGACTTCTGGGCGTCGATCTCCTCGACCAGGACGATGGCATTCTTGATCAGCATTCCGGACAGGCTGAGCAGCCCGAGCATCGCCGTGAAGCTGAACGGTAGGCCGGTCAATAGAAGCCCCAGCGCGACGCCGTTGACGGCCATGGGCACGATCGTCCAGATCACCGCCGTCTGGCGCAGCTTGCCGAACAGCAGGATGGTGATCAGCAGCATGACCCCGAAGGACAGCGGCATCTGCTTTCCGAGGCTCACCTGCGCCTCGCCAGCACTTTCGAACTCGCCGCCCCACTCCATACGGTAGCCGGGCGGAAGCGCCATCGCCTCGATCAAGGGACGCACCTCGGCGAAGGCGGCGGGCGGCAGAACGTCCGGAACGGTGAAAGCCTGCACGCTGACGGTGGGCGCGCGGTTCCTGCGCTCGATCGCCGTGTCGCGTGAGATCACCTCGAAGCCGTCGATCGCCTGGTCGAGCGTGGTGTACTCATCCGTCGCCGGCGAATGGATGATCTGGTCGAGCAGCTGTCCGTCCGCCGTCATCTCCGAGCGCGGGCTGCGGACGATGATGGGAATGAGGCGGTCGCGCTCCCGAAAGGTAGCGGCCCGGATGCCGTCGGTTGCCAGCGCGATGGCTTGGGCGACATCGGCCCGTTCAATGCCGAGCGCCTGACCGCGATCGGTGGCATAGATCGGTCGGGTGACAAGCTCGCGGCTGCTCCAGTTCGTCTGCTCGGCTTGGAGCACCGCGCTGCTCGTCTCGAAGATGCGCTGCGCTTGATCCGCCAGGCTGCGCAGCACGTCCGGATCGGGCCCCGATAGCCGAACCTCCACATCGGCGCTGACCGGGGGGCCATAGATGATCTGCTCCACCCGGGTCTGGGCCCAGGGCACGACCGTGCGCGCGAAGGCGGCAAGATCGTCGCGCAACGCCGGGATCGCCTCGAAGGTCTTCGCCCGGATGACCAGCTCGCCATGACTGGGCTCCGGGTCCTCCGGTTGATAGGTCAGAAGAAAGCGGGTCAGGCTGCGGCCCGCCGTCGCCGTCACCGCCTCGACGTCGTCGCGCTGCAGCAACCAGTCTTCGATGACAGCGAGGTCGGCGGACGTCTCGTTGATCGAGGTGCCCTGCGCGGCCTTGTAGTTGAGATAGAAGAGCGGCGTGTTGGCCGGCGGGAAGAACTGCTGGGTCACCATGCCGAAGGCGCCGATGCAGGCGGCGGTGCCACCGACAAGTCCGGCAATGACGAGCCGCCGCCGCCGCAAGGCAGCCCGCACCAATGCCGCGTAGCCTCGGAAAAAACGATTGTCGTAAGGGTCCGCGCCCTCGTTCAAGCCGCCGACCTTGAAGATGTAGCTGGCCAGCAGCGGCGTCACCGTGACCGCCAAGAGCCAGGACAGCATCAAGGAGATGCCGATGACGGCGAAGAGCGAGAAGAGGAACTCGCCGGAGCTGTCCGGACTGAGACCGATGCCGGCAAAGGCCATCACACCGATGACCGTGGCGCCCAACAACGGCAGCTGCGTCTTGCGCGCCGCTTCGGCTGCGGCATCGACTGCCCGCCGCCCTCTCCGCATTTCGACTTGCATCGCCTCGGCAACGACGATGGCGTTATCCACCAGCATGCCCATGGCGATGATCAGCGCGCCAAGGCTGATGCGCTCGACCTTGATGTCGAAGATCGCCATGAACAGGAAAGTGAGGCTGATGGTGAGCAAAAGCGTCGCGCCCACCACCAGGGCCGCCCGCCAACCCATGAAGAGCGCCAGGACCGCGATCACGATGGAGAGCGACAGCCCCAGGCCCTTCAGCACCTCCAGATTGGCCGTCTCGACCACCCGGTGCTGCTCGTAGATCGGCGCGATGGTGACGCCCACCGGCAGGAGCGGCGCAAGCTCGGCAAGCCGCTGCTCCACCGCCTCCCCGACCGTGACGATGTTCGCCGATGTCAGCCCGGCAACGCCGAGGGTGAAGGCCTCGACACCGTTGTGGCGCACGATGTGTGACGGGTCGTCGACCCGCTCACGCCTGACGTCGGCCACGTCGAGCAGATTGAGAACCTCGCCTTCGAAGCCGAAGGTCAGGCTGCCGATCTCAGTCACGCTGTCCTCGCCGCGCGGAGCGTCGATCTGAAGCTCGCGCGTCTCGTTGTCCGCCGTTCCCGTCGGCGTCACGGCATCGGCCCGATTGACGGCATCGAGTATCACCCCCGGCGGCACACCGAGATTGGTCAGGCTTCGGCTAAAGGGCTCGACGAAGATCGCCTCTTCCGGCAACCCGAGCAGCTCGGCGTCGGCAACCCCGGCGATGGTCAAGAGCTTGCGGCGCAGGAAGGTGGCAATCTCCCAAATCTCGGCGTCGCTGAAGCCGGGCGCCGTCACGGCATAGTACAGGCCATAGACGTCGCCGAAGCTGTCGTTCACGATGGGCACGGCGGCGCCGGGCGGAAGCTGCTGCGTCGCATCGGCGACACGGTCGCGAAGATCATCCCAGATCTGCGGAAGATCGCCGCCGTCGAAGCGGTCCTTGATCTCGATCTCGATAACCGAAAGTCCCGGCGTGTTGCGGGACGTGATGACGTCGACCTCGTCCATGTTCTGGATTTCGCTCTCCAGAACCTCGGAGACCTCGATGGCAACCTCAGACGCCGTCGCGCCCGGATACGCAGTGATGACAAGAGCCGACTTCAGGGTGAACACCGGGTCTTCCAGCTTGCCGACGGCAAGGTAGCCGGCAAGACCGCCGAACAGGCAGATGACGATCAAGAGCCAGGTGTAGAGTGGCCGCTCGATGGACGCGCGGGCGATTTGCATCGCTCAACGCTCTTCCACCACGAGACGGCTGTAACGCCGAACCGTCTGGCCGTCGCGCAGCAGATGGCCACCGACCGCAACCACCTCCGCACCCTCCGGCAACCCCGTGACAAGGAAACCGGTGCCGGTTTCGGAGTGCACTTCGACGGGCTGTCGGCGGAGGACGGCCGAGGCCCCCTCCTCAGGCTCGAGAACCAGAACGGCGGTCTCGCGATCCGACCCCGAAAGGATCGCCGACGCTGGCAAGACGAGGCCTGTCGTCACCGCCGGCACAGATGCAGTGACCGTCACCGAGGCGCCGGGCACGAGAAAAACGCTGGCCACGTCAGGGAAAGCCAAGGTGATCGTATAACTCTGTCCGATCCGGTCGGTCTCGGCATGAAACTCGACGAAGTGCAGCACGACAGCCTCGTCCTGGTCCGGCATGCGGGTCGTGAAGCGGACCCTCGCGGGATCGCCAACCCTGGTCAGCAGCCGTTCCGGCAGCTCGAGCTCCACCCGCACCTCGGACATGTCGTGCAGCCGTAGAATGGGACGGCCCGGTTCGACGTTGGTGAAGTTCGGCGTCAGGCGCTCGGCCACGAGCCCATCGAAGGGAGCCAGGATCGTCGCGTCTTCGAGATCATCCCGCGCCTCGCGAAGAGCGACAGACGCGAGGTCTCGCGCCGTTTCCGCATCGTCATAGCGAGCCCGCGAGGCGGCGCTGCGCTGCACCAGTGCCGCGGCGCGCTCGTAGTCTCGGGTTGCCTGCCGAAGCGTCACCTCCGCCCGCTCGACGGCGCGCTCAAAGGGCGCTTGATCGAGGCGCGCGAGCAGGTCGCCGCGCACAACCCGATCACCTTCGATGGCAGTCAGAACCTCCAGCGCGCCGCCGACCTCAAAAGACAGGTCGACGGTCTCCCGCGCGCGCACCCGGCCAAAAAAGCTGCGGGTTCGGTAAGCGGGAGCGAGTTCGGCCCGGACGACCTTTACAGAAGGGATCGGCTCGCCTTGGCCCACCACCCCGCTTTCTGCCACCGCAGGCCCGACCAACAGCAAGCTGGCGATGGCGCCAGCGGCCGCGTACATCTTTGAAAAGCATTGCCTCATGAAGCAAAGGCCCCCACTTGCAAATCAACCAACCGTCCGTTCGGTAGGGTACTTAGAGTGAAGTGAGTTGGCGTCAATGGAAAAAGAAAACGAGCCAAAGCCGGAAAGTGCGCAGGATAAGGAGCGACCCTCACGCCGGGCCGAAATCCTGGAGCAAGCAAGGATCCTGTTCCTGGATAAGGGCTATGCCGGCACCTCGATGAGTGCCCTCGCCAAGGCCTGCGGCATTCAGAAGGCGAGCCTCTACCACCACTTCCCCAGCAAGGAAGCGCTCTTCATTGCCTGCGTCACCGAGGGCTACGACGTCGCGATCCTTGCGCTTCAGGAGATACAGGACGACCGCGCGCTGACGCATGAGGAAAGGGTTCGTCGCGCCCTTGCGGAGATCTACAGGATCACCATCGACTCGCCGGTCGGCCGGATGTCACCGCTGATCGCCGAGGTCTCGCGGCAAATCCCCGAGGTGGCGCGCGCCTTTCACGACGGCTTCATCATCCAGCAACATGAGATCGTCAACGCGATCATCGACGCCGGAATCAAAGACGGCACCTTTGCTCCGCAGGACCGGCTGGGCATGGAGCACCTCATCTTCGGGCCGATCGTCACTCTGTCGATCTCGCGACAGATGTTCACCGGGCTCGATACAATGGAAACTCTCTTTCCGGTCGCCCGAGTCCGCGACAGCCATTGCGATTTGATCCTGCAACTTCTCAGGAAACGCCCTGAGAGCGATAGCACTACCTGAATTTAGCACTGCGCGGTCGAACGAACCGCTATAGTCGCCGGCGTCGAATCGTCCACCGATCGCGTGAGAGCGCCCAGCCGATAGGGAACGAGGCAGCATGGCAACCAAGACCTCCTCCGCGCCGACCACGGCCTCCGCTGATAAGGCTCAAAACGGCAAGAAGCTTGGCCTCTTCGCCATGACGCTGCTGGTCGTCAGCGCCATGTTCGGCGGCGGCGTCTTCAACATTCCCCAGAACATGGCGCAGTCTGCGGCGCTCGGTGCGATCCTGATCGCCTGGGTCGTCTCGGGCCTCGGCATCTTCTTCCTGGCGCGCAGCTTCCAGGTTCTCGCCGACATCCACCCGGAGATGACCTCGGGCATCTACATGTACTCGCGTGCCGGGTTCGGAAAGCTGGCGGGCTTCCTGATCGCCTGGGGCTATTGGATGTCGGTGGCCTTCGGCAACGTGGGCTACGCGGTCCTCCTCATGGACGCGTTGAACTATTTCTTCCCGCCCTTCTTCGCCGGCGGCAATACCTGGCAGGCCGTCGTCGTGGCTTCCGCCTGCATGTGGGGCCTGTGCTTCCTGGTGATGCGAGGTGTGCGCGGTGCCTCAATCCTAAACAATATCGGGACGGTCGCGAAGTTCGTTCCGGTCATCGTCTTCATCCTGCTGGTCGGTTACTTCTCGTTCCGCGCGGATCTCTTCACCTCAGATTTCTGGGGCGATGTCACCGACGCGTCGCTTCAGGACAAACCGCTCGGCAGCCTGCTGGACCAGGTGACCAGCACCATGCTGGTGACGCTCTGGATGTACATCGGCATCGAGAGCGCGGTGGTGATGTCCGACAAGGCCTCCCCGAAGACGGTCAGCCGGGCGACCTTGCTCGGCTACCTCGTGGTCACCGTGCTCTTCGTCCTGGTCTCGGTGGTGCCGTTCGGCGTGCTGTCCCAAGGCGAGCTGGCGCAGATGCCGCCCCCTTCGACGGCAGCCATCCTCGGCAAGCTGGCTGGCGTGTGGGGGGAGGTCTTCATCAATCTCGGTGTGGTCCTCGCGCTGCTCAGCTCCTGGCTGGTCTGGACCCTGCTGGTCGCGGAGCTGCCCTGGGCCTGCGCCAAGGACGGCACTTTCCCCAAGCTCTTCGCCAAGACCAACAAGGCCGGCATCGCCTCGGTCTCGCTCGTGGTGTCGACGGTGATCATGCAGGCGGCCATGATCCTGGTCTACTTCTCCGACAACGCCTGGAACGTGATGCTCTCGATCACCGGCGTGGTCATCCTGCCGGCCTACATCGGCTCGGCCGCCTTTCTGTGGAAGGTGATGTGGACCGGCCAGTACCCGACAAGCGCAAAAACCGGAAAGGCGGTGGCCTTGAGCGTCAGCATCCTGGCAACCGCTTACGGCTTGTGGCTGGTCTACGCCGCCGGCCTGCAGTTCATGCTGGCGGGCGCTGTCGTCTACGCCATCGGCCTGCCCATATTTGTCTGGGCGCGCCGGGAGGTCTCCCCCGACGAGCAGACCTTCACCAAGGTCGAGCTCGCGGTCGCGGCTCTGCTCATGGCGCTGGCAGTGCTGGCAGTTTGGATGCTGCTCGCCGGGCAGCTGCCGTCGGTTTACAAATCCTAGAGCCTTCAGCCTGACTTCTTCGGTCCGACCGTGGCGATGCGGGCGTTCACCAGGATGTTGGAGGCCTCCAGGCCCGGGGTTTGCCCGTGCATGTCGAACTCGAGCGAAACATCCGGCGCGAAGACGAGGCAATGAGTCGAGCCGCCGAAATGGAACATGCCGATCTCATCCCCCTTGGTGACGTGCTGACCCTCATAGACGGTGATGTCGCAGGTCGAAACCTCAGCCATGCCGATGGCTATGAAGCACATCAGGCCGATGTCGGGATTGTCCGCTTCGATGAAGATCAGTCCACGGGTGGCGACCTCGGCGATATAGCCCTGCGAGGCGTTCGGGCCTGAGGGGTCCATGCCAGCCGCCAGCGTCTCCGAGTAGTAGGTGCCGTCGACCACCCGCGTCTTGACCACCCGGCCTGACACCGGGGCGTGCCAGCGGTGGTAGCTCAGGGCGCTGAGAAAGGCCTGGTAGACGGTCCCGCCGACGAAGTGGTCCACGTAGAGATCGTCATCCATCATGAACTGCAGCGCGTAGGGCTGCGCCTTGATCCAGAACCTGTCGCGCAGCTTTGCATCGTGGGCAATGCGGTAGGGTGCCGACTCGCAGGCGTTGACCACGACGGCATCGTTGTCCGGCTCGGCAATCGGCCTGACGCCGTCCCGGAAGGTCCGGGTAAAGAAGTCGTCCCAGGACGTGAATCCGTAGTGGGGCAGCGAGGGGTCGCAACGAAACTCCTCGACGAAGGTTGGCATCGCCTTCTTGGCATCGGCGCCGAACCATCCAGTCTTGGGGTCGTCGTTGAGGACCGAGGTGCTCTCGGGCGACTGCAGGAAGACAGCCCACTCGTTGAGCATCGTCTTGAAGTGCGCATCGATGGCTTCATCCAGAAAGGCCGACCAACCGCCTGTGTTGGCCATGGACCAATCCAGAATGGCGTTGAAGGGGAAGCCGACCAGCCCGCTCTCATTGAACTCGGGGGCGTGGGTCATGATCGTGTTGAACAACCGCAACATGTGTTCGTAGTCGCGGACCTGCGGTCTGCCGGAGGGTGATGTCTTCCGGCTGGCCGGTACTTCATCGAACATCTGCGTGAAGAACATGTAGGCCTTCGCATCGGTCTCGATGAAGTCCTTGAAGTCCTGGATAGCAGGAAGGAGGTCGCTGGTATCCGCCTCGGCCTCGGCCATGATCTTCCGGGTCCAGGCATAGAGCACCGCCTGGTCCGACGGCATCCATTTGCCGACCATGTAGGTTGCAGGTGTCGGTGCATCGCGAAAAGACATGGAGACCCCTCTTTCAATCTGCGCTGGACGATGAAGACGGAAGCATGGGGGCGAGGCTAGCAGAGGGTGCCCCGTCGGGATAGGCTCATGGCCTTTCGGCGCGCCCACCTCCCGCTCAGTCGACGCCGCCCGTCATCTTTCGAGAAAACCATCATCCTATTGCGGCAATTTGTCAGAGCCCCAGTCCCTCGCTGAGCTGAGAACAAGGGGTAACCCATTCATTTCAATGATCTTGTTTACCGAACACCGGAAACACTTCAGCACGCGTCGGCACGGTCGCGGCAGAAAAATGCGGTTGAGGCGTCGCGTGCCATGTCATTCTATCTGCCGGACTACGCATCGGTTCCAATTCGTAGCAGGGGATGGTCGGAACTCTTCGAAGACGAGGGGGACGCAAGCGGGCAGCCGTGAGTCTGGCCTTGCTGGCGATGCTCGTGCAGATCGCTGTCCAGGCTTGGCACGTGCCGCCCGTTTCAGGCGCGACGATAAAGCTCGACGGCGATGTGCCGTTGATCGCGATCTGTGCGGGCGGCGTCATGAAGTGGATTCCCGTCACAGAGCTGTTCGGTGACGCAGCCGACGATCTCGGCAGCAAGACGGACACATCGGGGTCGACCGACCAAGAAGAAACGCCACCGCAATCGGCTCCGTTCTTCTGTAAGATCTGCGTCGGCCTGTCTTTTGCGATCGTACTGGCGGCCATCATCGGTCTGGCGTGGCTGGCACCTGCCCGCCGCGTCGACGCCGACCGAAACGGCCAGCCCCTACTTTCGCCGTTGTCGATCCACGCCACGGCACCCAGAGGGCCGCCGATAGGGGCCTGAAGCCACCAGTAACCGCCCCTTCTCGGCTGTAGCCTCCGCGGCACGTGCCGGGAGCCTTGCGGTTGCCGGTGACCGCAATCTCCGCGCAGCAACCAATAGAGTGCAAAGCCGCACGGCAGCCTTCGCTGAGCCCGTCGGCGTGCACCAACGCCTCAAAGAGAGACGCTATGACCCGAACCGTTATGCGGGCCACCCTTCTGGCGTGCCTGATCGTTGGCGCCTTGGAGCCGGTCGGCGCCCAGGAGAGCTCGTCCGGCCTGCCCTTCTTCGCCATCCAGGACGGCAACGTTCAGCCGCGCCACACCAGCCCGATCCGCCAGTTCGACGCCTTTCAGGGCGCAGGTCTCGGCCAACCGCGACCACCGGGCATGGGCGTCGCGCCCGTTGCTCCCTTTCTTACCCGCTTCCGGCAACATCGCGATTCACGCCCTTTGCTGATTCTCCCGCTTGCCAAATTCGATCGCGCACCAGGCGACATGCCTTACCGCAACGACAATATCCGCTTGCCGGGCGGAGAGGTGGAAGCACTAAGGCGCAACGCGCAGACCTTCAAGATCAGCCCTGGTTATGCGAGCCCCGGAGACACCGTTGACGGCTATGGCCAGGCCAGCATTCGCCACCCGCAGTTTTACGCACGCGCCTTCGGCCGCGCGGCCTTGGCCGGCGACAGCTATCGCGACGGCAGTGATGACAAAGTACCTTTCGAGTACCAGCGCAACAGCCAGCAGCTTGTGCTCGGCTGGACGCCTACATTCGACACCGAGCTGTTCGGCGTCTTCCTGCGGGATGAGATCGATGACGATCGCACGCCATCGGCAAACCTCGACAGTGTCTCGACCAATCGCCTGGTGGGGCGGCTGGGCCTTGAACAGCGCAATGGATTCGGCGTGTTCGATAGGGTGCGCGCGGATGTCCGCTACCGTGGCGCGGAACGGGTCAACAACAACTTCGATGTCCGCGATTTCACTGTTCAGCCGGGCGCACGCCGTGTCGAGGTCGACAATGAGCGCGAGTTTTTCGACGGCCGTTTCTTCGGCGACTTCAACACCGGTGCGCTGGAGCATCGCGTTGGCGGCGACTGGGTGCTCGAGTGGCGCGACGGATCCCGTTTCACGGACTCCAATCCGGCCAGCCCGGACCCGGAGTTGGATCTCCTGGGCGCACGGCTCTTTCCGAACATCACCACCCTGGAGATCGGGCCGACTTGGGAAAGCGCCTACAGTCCCAGCGAGGACGACCATTTCCGCCTGGGACTTGGCTATCGCTACGTCTATGCCAACGCCAGCGCCGTGGACACGCCTGGGCAGGGCCCTTTCGCATTCCTGGCCCCCGGCATTCCCTCAACCGCTCGCAATACCTATGACTTCTACTACGGCGATACCGACATCCGCCAAGTGAATCATCTCTTGAAGGCGCGGATGCTGTACCAGCACCAAATGGTCGATGACCGGGTTACCCTGTTTGGAGAGCTGGCGCGCATCGACCGGGCAGCCGACTCCAAGGAACGCTACTGGACCGGCATTACACCACAACCGGCCGCGTCGAACCGCCTTGTCGGCAACCCGGAGCTCAACCCCGAACGACACTATCAGGCGGCCGTCGGCTTCCAATTCGACGGGCCCGACTGGCTGTCCTTCGGACGGGCAAGGCGCACGGGCGAGGCGATACTGACAGGGGCCTGGTCTGCATCCGGAGCCGTGCGTGCCTCCTACGTGGAAGACTTCATCACCCGCGACCGGGCCCGCCTGCAGTCCGGCGTCCTTCAGGATGACCGGGCTCTGATCTTCCGAAACGTCGATGCGGCCATGTTTACCGCGGAGCTCGATGCGAGCTGGAACATCACGCCCAAGCTGTCGACACGCGCGAATCTCATCTACACCCTGGCCGAAAACACCAGCGATGATCGGCCGCTCTACGGCATCGCGCCTTTTGAGGCCAATCTGCTGGTCGATTACTCTGACCGGCTCGGGGCAATCGGGACGTGGTCGGTCGGCAGCAAGCTTCGGCTCGTCGCGGACCAAGACCGGGTCGACGACGACTTGAACACCGGGGCCGGGTTCGACCAAGGCGAAACCGACGGCTTTGCCGTGCTCGACGTCTATGCCGGGGTTCAGATCTACGATCGTATCGGCCTTCGAGTCGGCATCGAAAACATCTTCGACACCACCTACGAAGAGCACGTTGCGCGTGACACCCTGGACTCGATTCAGCGTCAGCGTATCAACGCACCCGGCCGATCGGTGTTCGTCCGCGGCATCATTACGTTTTAGCTGGCTGCGCCGGAAAGGAAGGACTCATTCATGGATCATGCAATCCGACGCCGCTCGCTGTTGGCCGGCCTCTCAGGCCTCGCTTTGACAACAAGCCTCGGGCTCCGGCCGCGGCCCGCGCAGGCCGCGATCGAACGGCTCATGCTCTACGGCGCCCCAATCGGGGTCTCTATTCCCGTGGCGCAAGTGGTTGACCGAAATGCGCTCAACCCCCTGGTCGAGAATGCGGGACTGCAGATCTGGCGATCGCCCGATGAGATGCGTGCCGGGGTCGCCGCCGGGGATATCGAGCTGACGACCTCTCCGGCGCCGACCGCCGCCAATCTCTACAATCGCGGCACCGGGATGCGGCTGGCTGCCGTGCTGACCACCGGCATGCTGTACCTGATGACCACGGAAGACGGCATCACATCCATTCCCGATTTGGCGGGAAAACGGGTCCTGGTGCCGTTCCGTGGGGACATGCCTGACCGGGTCTTCCAGGTGTTGCTGGCGGCTCACGGGCTATCGCCGGACGATGTCGGCATCGAATATGTCGCGACCCCTCTGGAGGCCGCCCAGCTTCTCTTGGCTGGGCGGGCGCCGGCGGCCGTGTTGCAAGAGCCGGCAGCAACGGCGTCGGTCATGCGAGGCATCGCCAACGCGATCAACGTGAGACGCACCATCGACCTCCAGCAGGAGTTCGGCATCGCGACCGGGCGGGGCGCCGACATACCAATGGCGGTACTGATCATTCGCGACAGCTTGCGGGCCCGCGCCGAGGGCCTCGCACAACGCCTGTTCTCGGAGATCCGAGACGCGACCGCCTGGGTCATCAACAACCCGGCTTCGGCGGCACAGCTGGGCGAAGACTACATGGGTCTGCGTAAGCCGATCCTGGAACGGTCGATCCCCTTCATGAACCTGAGTGTGCGCAGCCCGGCGGAAGCGCGCGCGCACCTAGAGTTCTTCTATGGGCTGCTGGCCAGGGACTCCGCCGCGTTGCTCGGTGGCGGTCTGCCGGACGACGGATTCTATCTCGACGTTGGATCGGCCACATGAGGAAGGCGGGCGCTCAACACCACGCCGAGGCCCTGCCTGCCCCGCGACTGTTCTGGGCTTGCATCGGGTTCGGCGTGTTCGGGTTGCTGTGGGCTTGGGGCAGCACCAGGCTGGGGCCGATTGCCTTGCCATCGCCGCTAGAGACAGCAAACGCCCTTGTCGCGCTTGTCGCCGATGGCAGAGCCATCGCCGCCTTGGGCGACACCGGCGGCCGTGTCCTGGCCGCCTTCGGTGCCGCGATGGCGCTTGGCGGAGGGCTCGGCCTTGCGGCGGGGCTGGTGCCACCGTTACGGCATGCCGTCGGACCGTTGGTCACCACACTGTTGGCCGTTCCGCCCATTGCCTGGATCGTGCTGGCTGTTCTGTGGTTCGGCACCGGTGGTGTGGCCGTCGTGTTCACGGTTCTCGTTGCGCTGCTGCCGATCCCTTTTGTCGCCGCCGTTCAGGGCGTGCTCACTGTCGATCCGAACCTGTTGGAAATGGGCCGTGCCTATCGCCTTTCGCTCCGGCAGCGGCTGCGCGAAATCATCTTGCCCCATGTTCTCTCATGCTTGCTGCCGGCGGCGGTCACCGCCTTCGGCATCGCCTGGAAGGTCACGGTGATGGCGGAGTTGCTCGGCGCGCGCAACGGCATAGGGTCTGGCCTGGCAGATGCGCGGGCCAACCTCGACACGGCGGAGAGCTTTGCCTGGATCATCCTGGTCGTGGGCGCCTTCCTATCGATCGAGGCCGCGGTCATTCGACCTTTCTACCGACGGCAGGAGGCGTGGCGCCGCACGGATGACTCGAGTGATCAGAGGGCAGAGCTGTGACCGCTCGGTCCGGTCCGATGGTTCGGCTGGAACAGATTGTCGTCCGTTTAGGCGGTAAGGCTGTCCTGGACGGGACCTCGCTTTCGATATCCCCGGGGTCGCTGACCATGCTGGTCGGCGCGTCGGGCTGCGGAAAGACGACGTTGCTGCGGTTGATTGCAGGTTTGATTACCTGTCAGGTCGGTCGCGTCGAGCGGCACTTCGAACGCGCGGGCATGGTTTTCCAGGAGCACCGCCTGCTCCCCTGGCGCACGGCCAGAGAAAACGTGGCCGTTGGCGCTCTACAAAGCGAACCATCACCAACCGCCCGCAGAGCCCTGTCGGAAGAGCTGTTGGCTACCTGTGGTCTCGCCGCAGAAGATTTCGGCAAGTATCCGCAACAACTGAGCGGCGGCATGCGCGCGCGCGTTGCCATCGCCCGGGCGCTGGCCGCCGAGCCAACGCTGCTGCTGCTCGACGAGCCGTTCAACGGCTTGGACGTCGCCCGGCGACTGGCGATGCAGACCCTGATTCGCAGGTTGGTTGACGACCGTGGCATAACAGCCGTCTTCGTTACGCACGATCTGGCTGAAGCGGCTCGTATCGCCGACACGGTTCTGGTGATGGCACCGCGCGGCGGTCGGATTGTCCATAAAACGGACTTGGCGAGATCGGTTGAGGAGCGTGACCCAGGCTTCGTGCAGGCTGAGATCGCTCGGCTGCAGACGCTACCCGCCATCTCCGCAGCCCTGGAAGATGTTGGTTTGTCCTTCTAGAACCTGTCGATGTATGCCGGATGCTAAGAGCGGGCTCCGCTCGACGGCCCCTAGCGAATGCCGAGCTTGCTGAGAAGCCGCTCCCGCTTCATCAGCCACCAGCCGGACTCCACAGGCCACAACGAATGTCCCTCATCCGCGCTCAATTCCTGTGCCGCGTGCAAGGGCCAATTGGGATCGTCGAGAATCTCTCTGGCCAAGGCGATCATGTCTGCGTTTTCGGCGACAAGCAGCTCTTCGCAGTGCTTCGCGTCCCACAGGAAACCGACCGCCATGGTCGCGATATCCGCTTGGTCTCGGATTTGGCCGGCAAAGGGCACCTGAAAGCCCTGCTCGATCTTCATCCGGTGCGGCCGTTGCTTTCCACCGATGCCGCCGGTCGAACAGTCAATCATGTCGACGCCTTCCCCCTTCAGGGCGCGCGCCGTTTCAATCGTCTCTTCCACTTCTATGCCGCCGTCCAGCCAGTCGGTGGCCGAAAGGCGGAAGGCGAGCGGATAGGCCTCCGGCCAGTTGGCGCGAACTGACTTCGCCACCTCCAAAGCAAACCGCCGACGGTTCTCGGCACTGCCGCCCCACTTATCGCTGCGCTTATTGGAAATCGGGGACAGGAACTGATGAACCAGGAACCCGTGGGCGGCATAGATCTCGATGATCTTGAAACCGGCTTCCTTTGCGCGTCCTGCAGCGATACCGAAGGAGGCAATGACCCGTCCGATGTCATCCTCCGACATCTCAGTCGGTTCCGGCCATCCCTCGGCGTAGGGGATCGATGAAGGCGCAATGGCTTGCCACGGCGCCTCGCCCCGTTCGGCGACATCTTCGTCGTCGACCGGGGTTTCTCCGTGCCAGGGCCGGCGCTCGGATGCCTTTCGGCCGGCATGACCAAGCTGGATCCCGGGAACGGAGCCCTCTTGGCCTATGAAATCCGCGATCGGCCGCAGGCCCTCGATCTGCGCATCCGTCCAGAGGCCAAGGTCGCCGTGCGTTCGTCGTCCCGCAGCCTCGACGCCGGTCGCCTCGGCATAGACAAGCCCCGCGCCGCCCAGGGCGAACCGCCCGAGATGGACCCTGTGCCAGTCGTTCGCATGCCCATCCACGGCGCGATACTGGCTCATGGGTGATACGGCGATGCGGTTCTTGAAGGTAACGTCACGCAAAGTGAAAGGAGAAAAGAGAACAGCCATTCTTCGTCCGACCTCAGATCACAAACCCCTCCCACCGATGTAGCCAGCACTGGCCTCGCGTGGAAGTCACAGGTTAGTGGGTCTTGCGTGTGATTTTTGCCTGTCTTGGTGTTCGGCGTCCCTGCAGCCGGCTACGACAGTGAAGGTGACGGCAGCGAAATCGGCGATGCCGCAGGTGGTGTCTGCTAGGCGTCTATACCGAGACCTTGCGGGCCCAACAGACTTGACTCATCATCGACCCTGACAGAGCCGCCATGTCGGGAGGCTCGAGCAACGCGAACGCGCCGCGGACGATCGTCGAGGCGGATGGGGGAAGGATGCCATACGTTGGCGCATCGTTGGACGCCTATGCCGATCTGCCAGACATACTCGAACGCGGTCTTTCGGCGAACCCGGACGCCATAGCGCTGTTTTCGGGCGAGACACGATGGACCTGGCGTGAGTTTGAGGAAGCCAGCACGCGGCTCGCTCACAATCTGCTCGGACGTGGATTGGCCCCGGGCGACCGGATCGCGTCGCTGATGCCCAACGACGCCGCCTTGCTGATCCACTATCTGGCCTGCTTCAAGGCCGGCCTGGTGGCCGTCCCCCTCAACTACCGCTACACCCCACCGGAGATCGACTACGGGCTGAAGGTGAGTGGCGCTGTGGCCCTGCTGGCTCATGCGGAACGGTCGGAGGACGTGGCCGCGAGCAAGCAGGCGGGCGAACTGCCGCGGGGCGTGATCGCGTTTAGCGGTCCGATCGGCGATAGCCTGAGCTTCGAAACCTTACTCCAAGATGCGCCGTCTCCGACCGAGCTCCCGGCACCGGATCGCGACGCGCCGGCCTTCATCTTCTTCACCTCAGGCAGCACGGGCCGGCCAAAGGGCGTGACACACAGTTTCAGCTCCTTCGGAACGCTTGCCGCCAGTTTTGCCCAGGCCATGGCCTTGACGGTGAAGGATGTCGTCTTGCCAGGGGCATCGATGTCCCATGTCGGCGCACTCTCGACCGCTCTAGCGGCACTCTTTGCCGCTGCCCCCGTGGTCGTAACGCGCCGCCACGACGGCGATGAACTGCTGTCTCTGTTTCGGGAGGCGCGGCCAACGGTTCTCGTGATGCTGCCAGCGACTTTGATCGCCCTGTTCCGCGAGCATGGGGCGACGAGGGCCGACTTCGCTTCGCTGCGCCTCTGCATCTCCGGCGGCGACAAGTTCCCGATCAGCCTCGAAGAGGAATTCACGGCCCTCTCCGGCCTGTCGATCAACGAGATCTACGGCTTGACCGAGGCGCCGGGCTGCCTCTTCAGTCTGCCGGGTGAGCCCGTCAAGACGGGATCGGTCGGCGTTGTCTGTCCCGGCTATCAGGTCGCCCTCCGCGACGAAAACGGCGTGGAGGTGCCGGCCGGTGTGGATGGCCGTGTTTGGATCGCGGGTGCACCGGTGACCACCGGATACTGGGGCAACGCCGCCGCCACCGAAGACGCGCTCCGGGACGGCTGGCTCGACACCGGCGATATCATGCAGGCCGATTCCGACAGCTATTTCTGGTTTCGCGGCCGCAGCAAGCAGATCATCATTCACGACGGCTCGAACATCTCGCCTCAGGAGGTCGAGGAAGCCGTCATGGCGCATCCGGCGGTCGAGAACGCCGGTGTCGTCGGGGTTAACGACACCGTTCATGGCGAGAACGTCTGGGCCTATGTGTCCTGGAAAGACGGCATGACACCGCCAAGCAGCCAAGATGTCATCCGCACCGCGCGGGCGCGCATCGGCTACAAGGCGCCGGAGGTCATCATCGCGCTCGATCACATGCCCCTGACACCGATCGGAAAGGTCGACCGCACGGCCTTGAAGAAGATGGCCGCCGACCGGCTCTCGGGCACCCTGTTGCGGCCATCGTGACGCAGTGATTTTATCGATAGCCGGCGATAAAGCCGAACGCGCCGGCGATCGGCGTTGACTCCTCAACACTAGGGCAGTTTCCGTGAGCTCTTCGTCAGGGTCCTTTTCATCGCGGCTGGCAAAGGTCCGCCAGCGCGCGGCCGCGCTTGCACCCGGCCTTCTGGTATCGGCGGTGCTGGCAATCGCCGCCCAGTTCCTCTCAGACCACTACGGTGCGCCGGCCATGCTCTTGGCGCTTCTGCTCGGCATGGCGCTCAGCTTCCTGGCAGAGGAGGGTCGCTGCGTCCCGGGCATCGAGTTCTCCGGCCGAAGCGTGCTGCGGCTCGGTGTGGCGTTGCTCGGTGCGCGGATCAGCTTCGATCTCTTGGCGGCCCTGGGCTGGCAGATCATCGCGCTGGTGGTCTTCGGCGTGATCGCCACCGTGCTGTTCGGCCTGATCGGCGCGCGGCTGCTCGGCCGCGGCTGGCGCCTCGCGCTTCTGACCAGCGGCTCGGTCGCCATCTGCGGCGCCTCGGCGGCCATGGCCATCGCTGCGGTGCTGCCGAAGAACGAACACTCAGAGCGCAATCTCATCTTCACGGTGCTGAGCGTAACCGTGCTCAGTACCCTCGCCATGATCGCCTATCCGATCATCACCAGCGGCCTAGCGCTGGACGACCGCGCAGCCGGCATCTTCCTCGGCGCGACGATCCACGATGTCGCCCAGGTTGTCGGCGCCGGCTTCTCGGTGTCTGAAGAAGCGGGCGAGAACGCGACACTGGTCAAGCTCATCCGCGTGAGCCTCTTGGCTCCCTTGGTGCTGGTCTTCGGGCTCGTCTTCCTGGCCATGGGCATCAAGCAGCCGGCCGACGGAAAACGCCCACCGCTCATCCCCGGCTTCATCCTGGCGTTCCTTGCTTTGGCCACGCTCAACTCCTTCCAGGCCATTCCCGAGGCGCTGTCCGACGAGCTGGCAGCCCTCTCCCGCTGGGCGTTGCTGACGGCGATCGCTGCGGTCGGCATGAAAACCTCGCTCAGAAGGATACGCGACGTGGGCGGCCAGGCGATCGTGCTCATCGTCGCCGAGACCCTCTTCCTCGCCGCCATCATCCTCGCCGGACTGCTCTATTTGGTGTAGGGGCGTCGCGGAGCCTTCAGATTGGGCCTGGCCGAACGCCGCGATCAAATCGTCGGTGCAGCGGAGTCGGCAATAGTGCCCCCGACTGCAGACCAACTATGCGTTCCGTTGAACAGTCACGACTCTTTCGGAGCCAAGAGAGTCCTGTTCACATCCGACAGTCTGGGCTGACCGGAGAGCTTCATGGCAAGCGCCAGTTCATCCAGCAGAATATCGAGCACACGCGACACACCGGCCTGGCCCGCGACGGCACCGAAAAGAGCCGCCCGTCCAACAGCAACGACAGTTGCCCCAAGCGCGCGGGCTTTAAGGATGTCCCTGCCCCGGCGCACTCCGGAATCAAGAACAATCGGCAGCCGGCCGTCGAGGCGGTCGGCAATCATCTCAAGTGCGTCCAGTGATGCCGGCGCACCGTCGAGCTGCCGCCCGCCGTGGTTCGAAAGCCACAAGGCGTCGGCCCCCATCTCCGCCACCGCAATCGCATCATCGGCATGCATCATGCCCTTTACGATCAGATGGCCTTGCCAGAGATCACGAATGCGCTTCAGTCCGTCCCAGTCGAATGCCGCATCGAGATTCTGGCCGACCCGCGCTGCAATCGTGAGTCCCGCACCCTTATCGTTCAGGTATCCGCGCACGTTTTCGAACTGCGGCAATCCGCCCGACAGCTGCCGATAGGCCCATCTCGGGTGCAACGCCCCGTCAACCAGAGTGCGCGCTGTCAGTCTGAGCGGAATGGAGATGCCGTTTCGCAGGTCTTTCTCGCGCTTGCCGCCGGCTTGCAGATCAACCGTGACGACGAGCGCGGCGTAGCCTAGCGCGGCCGCACGGGCAATCAACGACTCGTTGAAATCGCGATCCTTGAGAACGTAGAGCTGGAACCAGAGCGGGCCGTCGCTCCTGCGCGCCATCTCCTCCATGCCGGCCGTCGACATTGTCGAGAGTGTGTAGGGAATCCCGCGCGCTGCCGCGGCCGACGCGATCGCGAAGTCGGCACCGGGTCGAACGAGAGCGCACGACCCCATCGGGCAAATCGCCAGCGGAGTCGATAATGGCGCCCCGAGAAAGCTGAGGGAGATATCCGGCGTGCTCACATCGGTCAGAATGCGGGGAACGATCGGCCGCCTGTTGAAGGCCTCCAGATTGGCTCCAAGCGTGACCTCGTCTTCCGCTCCCCCGTCTACGAATTCAAAGACCGCCTTTGGAAGGCGCCGCTTGGCGAGCTCGCGAAAATCCGCAACTGAAACGAGGCGCCCCAGGCCTCTGTTCATGGCAGGCCCCTTTGTATAGGCCATTTCAGATGTGAGATGGGCTTCGCTGCTGTCATCGACATTTGATAAAGACCACGCATCGGCAGAACACCAGCGGTATCTGCTCACATGGCGTCCCTGGCGCCAGGGTTCCTCGAAATGGTTGCGGGAGCTCGCACCCATCGTGAGCGGTAGGGCCTTTTCCAAGCAGCAGCGTGACAAACTAGGCCAATCCAAGAGGTAGTCCAAGTTGGCGCGCTCGACCAAAGCGGTCATTGGTGATCGGCGCTCCAAGGACCGCTTCGAGTCCAAGATTAGGCATATTCAAGCGCCTGGCTAGCAGGCTTTGGATGCGACTCATCGGTGCTTTCTGCCGCGGTTTTTTAAGCTAAGCTCACAACGTTTAAAAAAGCGAGCAGCACATGAGCAATCCAAACTTGAAAATGTGGCAAGACGACAAGCTTGATCGTGTGCATCGAGCCATCTCGTTTGCGAAGATCGTGCAGCAGAACGAGCGCGCTAGAGTGATTTCTGTCGAAGGGGGGTTCGGTTCAGGAAAGACGTTCTTCAGAACTAGATGGGCCAAACATCTCAGAGAGTTAGGAGAAACAGTAATTGAATTTGATGCATGGAAATCCGATCATTCCGGTGACCCATTACTCGCCTTTAGTTTCGAACTGCTTCGCTCACTTCAAGGGCCAATCGAAAAGAAAGGCGTCGGTAGCCATGTTCGAGAGCTTGCAACAACGGTTGCAAAAGCTGGGGTTCGCCGTGGCAGCCAAATGCTCGTCGGTGAAGCTGTAGATCAAGTCGGAGACGCTTTTGGCGAGGTGCTTGAAGCCGTTGGAGTTAGCGGCGACGCAGAAGGCGATGTTGATGCTTCGGGGCTTTCAAAGGTTGCAACAGACGGTTTGAAGGCCATGCGAAAATCCATGTCGCAGGAAGCATCCAAGATCCTCCTATCGCAGTTTGAAGCTGAAAGGGTGCGCGAAGTTGAACTCCCGCAGCAGCTGCAAAGCCTACGCAAAGCATTGAAAGCCTCCGGTCAAAGCAATGGCAGAGTTGTTGTGCTGATCGATGAGTTAGACCGATGTAGACCTGACTATGCAATCTCCCTCTTGGAGGCAATCAAGCACCTTTTTGACGAACAAGGATTCATATTTGTCCTTTTTCTGAACCCTTCTCAACTTGCGAGCACAGCTGCGAGACTGTTCGGAGAAGTGGAGAGTGGCGAACCATACTTCACAAAGTTTATCGACTTACGACTGGATCTGGGCGCAACCAGTTCGGCTGCTTTTTGCGAGGCGCATCTTAGGGCTTTATTCCTTGCTCATTCCCGTGAAGATGAAATAGAAACCACACAATTCAAAGAACTTCTCCAAATTGTTCAGCATGTTGCCCAAGAGCTTGAGTTGACACCACGACAGATTGAAAAAGCTTTCACGTTAATTGATGTGACTTTGGCAACATCTGATGAAGCTAGCTTCAACAGTGTTGTGGAAGTTTCATTGTATGTGACATCCCATATGTCAGAGGAGGAAGTGGCAGAAAGGATGAAATCGCAGAGCAGGAAAATCCTTGAAAGAGTATTTGAGATCGTCACTCAAAGCGCCAATCTAATCGTGCGTCCTTAGCTATTGGTAGGCAGGCACTGAAGATTGAGAACGGTGGGAGCGCTTTGTCCGCTTAGATGTCATTCCCCGCTCCTGATCCGAACGACGGCTTCAAGTCGCGCGGCAAGATCGGTGTTCTTTCCTGCCTGATGGCTATTTCTGGATGCCGATTGTTTTCGAGGCGATTTGAACGTGGCTTCACCTTCTCGGCTTGCCTGCGTCCCTCCACCGGAGGGCCACGCCTGCTTTGTGCTTGCTCGCGCTTACGTGGTGCCACTGGCGCCACGGTCGCTTGCAAGCCTTCAAGTTATTCGTCATCGGCTCATACCCTGAAGCTCAGAGCTGAGTCTTGACCAGAACGAAACAAAGCCCGGCGCAACGCCGAGCCTTTGAAGGAGTATTCTTCAGACTTAGCCGGTGCCACTTCCGCCCTGGCTCCTCGTCCTCTACAGGTAGTCCACGAGCGACATGCGGTTCAGGATGTTGAGGACGCTGTAGGAGGCTTCGAGCTGAGCTTCGTAGGAGCTCAGCTTGGCTGAGGCCTCCGCGACGTCGACGTTCTTCAAGTCTTCGATCAGGGCCTGGCTATAGAGCTGATAGTCCAGGTTGGTGTCGATCGCCCGCTCCACCTTGTCGGCCGCCAGAGAAAGGTTGGTCTGCTCGACCAAGAGGTCGTCGAGCGCCTCCGTCGTCAGATCGTAGGCTTCCTCCAGCGCGGCGGTGTCGACCGGGTCGCTGCTCGCGTTGGCGGCCAAGTTCATGGCCCGCATGAGCTTCTCGAAGCCTGCGCTGTCCGCCGTGACGCCGTAGTCTATCCTGAGGTCCGGCGAGGCCTGATAGGAGGCGATCTCGCCGTCGCCTTGGTAGTAGGAGGCATCCGGCGTCGAGGGTGTCGTGGCCGGCGGATAGGCGCTCAGGTCGATCGGCTGATGATCCGTCTGGTCACCGCCGAAGAGGTAGCGGCCGTCCTGCTGGGTGTTGAGCAGGCTGGCAATCTCTTCGAGTGAAGACTGAGCCTGCTGGTTGAAGGTCGCCACATTGCCCGTCCCCGAGAGTCCCTCGCTCAGCCAAGCCCGGGCGTCGGTCGCGATATTGACGATCTGCGAGACGGCATCGTAGCTCGTCTCGACACGGGCGGACACGACGTTGCCGTTGTCGATGTAGCGCTCGGCCCGTTCGAGCTCTCCTTCAAGCGTCACCAGCAGGCGCGTGTTCGAGGCAACACCTTTGTAGTCGGTAGCTTTCTGGCCGCTGGCCACCTCGACCTGCGCCGTGGCCACCTTGGTCTGAACGCTCATGGCTTGCGCGATCAGCTGTCGCTGATGGCTGAAACTGGCGACTCGTTCCATGTCCTCTTACCCCTTTATCCTCACACCATCGCCATCAGCGAGTCGTACATCTCCTGAATGACTTGGATGACGTTCGCCATCGCCGAGTAGTTGTTCTCCAAGATGCTCAGCTCCGCGGTTTCCTCGTCCAGGTTGACCCCGGACTGTTCCGCGATGGCCGCCATCAGGTTGTCGTAGATCAGGTTGGCGCTTTGCGCGCCGGCATCCGCATTGTCGGCTTCCCGCGCGATCGAGGCCGTCAGCTCGGCCGCGTAGCCACCGATGGACTCGCTCTGCGCCCCTAGCTGACCTGCGGCATCGAAGGACTGATCGCCCGTCAGCGCGGCCACCAGCGCCTCGGTGGTGCCGGCATCGCCGCTCGCGACCCCGGCGTCGCCGACGGCGAGAGCGGCCACGCTGCTCAGCGTCGCCGTGGCAAGCTGATCCGGATTGTCGGAAATGTCCTGACGCACCGAAATCCGCCCGCCGCCATCGACGACGAAAAGGTCATTGAGGCCGAGATGATCGGACAGCCCCTTACCCTCGGCGCCGACGGCACTGTCCATCTCATTGATGCTCAGGCCCATCTGCGGATCGTCGGCAGCCAGGGTCACCTGGCCTTGGCCGTCGATCGAGGCGGAGAGACCGGGAATGGCATCGATCGCGGCCACAAGGTCGTCGTAGGTGGCATAAAGCGAGAGATCGAGGTCCGCCGTCTGCTGAACCGTCCCTTGCGCGTCCACGACGGCGATGCGGACGGTCCCGCTGCCGGCGAAGGCATCTGTCCCAATGACCTGCGTCGTTCCCGTCAGGCTGGCCGGGGCAGGCACGCTTGTCCCTTGGTTGTGCGCTGCGTTGACAGAGTCCGCCAGGGTCTCTGCCAGTTCGTCGACTTCGGCCTGTCGTCCCACCAGCGTGTCGTCACGCAAGGCAAGCAGACCGCCGATCTCGCCGGACCCGATCTCCGCCGTGATGTCCTTTCCGTTCACCGTCACGCCCGACAGGCCGCTGCCGCCGGTCGGGTCATAGCTCACGGCCCGCTCGACGCTGGAGGCCGCGCTGAACTCCAGCTCATGAACCTGGCTGTCCAGCAGCGGCGTGCCGCCGGCGGTATAGACCTGCACCTGGTTCTTCGAGTTGGTGAAGTAGGTGATGTCCATCTCGCGGGACAGGCTTTCGAGCGCCATGGCGCGCTGGTCTTCCAAGTCGGCCGTGGAACGCCCTCGCGCTTCGTTGTCGGCGATCTGCTCATTGAGCTCGTCGATACGATGCAAGGTCGCGTTCACGTCCTTCACGGAATCGGCGATCTCCTTGTCCGCCCGCCCGCGGAGCGTCTGGATCTCATCCGACAGCTGGTTGATCTCGTTCGCCAGCCGCTCCGCTTCGTCGACGACGATGGCCTTGTCGCTGCTGCTTTCCGGCGCAATCGCCAGGGCATCCAAGGACGTCACCAATCCATCGACCGAGTCGGAGAGCGAGCTGTCGCCGCTGAGCGAGCCGAGCGACGACTGCAGCGAGTCCGTGTAGCTCGCGACGATCGCTGCCTCACCAGCCTCGCTTGCGGCCTGGTTGCGCTGAAGCAGCAGGGTCTTGTCGACGGCGCTGGTCGCTTCGGCGGCATTGACGCCGGCACCCTGCCCCGCGATGACCCTGCTCTCGGTGGTCGTCGTCTTCTTCGTATAGCCGGCGGCGTCCGCATTTGTGATGTTGTTGGAGACCGTCTTGATCTGACTCTGAGTCGCGGTCAGGCCACTCGAGGCGATGGAGAGGGAGGCGCTGAGCGACATGGTGCTGCCTTCGTCGGTCTCTTGGTCGCGTCGCTCAGATCTTGCGGCTCATGACGGCGCTGCGGAGCGCCGTGCCGAGGCCCGCATCGCAAACACCGGAGCTCTCGTAGCGCTGGCCTGCACCCGCCAACTGCCGGCGCGCCTCCACCGCCGCCTCGATCCGCCGATAGGTCGCAACTTTCGACGCGTTGAGAAGCAGTCGATTTTCGCTCAGCAGCTTCTGGATCTGCTTGATATGCTCGACCAGAGCATCGCGATTGGCGTTGTCCTTGCCCTGCAGGAACTCCGGCCTTTCCAGCATCTTCGCGAAGAGCGCGCGCAGCGGACCGGCCAGTTCGTGCTTGCGATCCGACTGCGCATCCAGCTCCTGCGCCTGCCCAGCGCGAAGCAGCGCGTTTTCTCGCTTCAGAAGCTCTTCCAGACCCCGGACCGAAGCCAGGAACTCGACGTAGGAGCCGGCGAAACGCTCCGACTCGGCCAGGCCATCCGCCTGGGGGCTTACCACTTCGCAATCCTTCAGCATCGCTGTCATCGAATCATCCTCTCTGTCTTGGGTCATTGGTAGACTGTTCATCGGGCTGCAGCGCTGTGCTCGCAGCCGCGGTAGGCCTGCGAGGCCGCCATGGCGCGTGAGGTCAGAGCCAGGGCATCGGCCACCTCGCGGCTTGCTTCGGCCAACTGCTCGCAGAGCCGCTGCAGCGCGTCCGCTTCGGCCAAGGCAAGGCGCCGCGCTTCACGCCTGGCAGCGCGATCGCCCAGCTCGGCGGTCTCGTGGGCCGACGCCAAGATGGACTCCGCTCGACGAATGGCGCCGGCGACCCGGTGGGCCAAGCGAACCGCGTCCTTGCCGGCCGCGGCGCGGATCGCCCGGTCAGGCAGAGACACCGAAGCCCGCATCTTGTCGGATGACATAGCCGCTGCTCCTCTCGGCCTAGCGCACGATGTTGAGCAGTTCGCTCATCATCTCGTCGCTGGTGGAGATGACGCGCGATGCAGCCGAGTAGGCTTCCTGCGCAACGATCATGCGTGTGAACTCGTCGGCGATATCGACGGTGGAGGCTTCCAACGCGGCGGAGACAATGCTGCCAGCCCCGGCATCGCCGGCCGAGCTCAACAGGTAAGCGCCCGACTGCTGAGTCGCGGAGTAAGCGTTGCCACTGTGCCGCTGCAGCCCGTTTTCGTTGGGGAAGGTCGCGATTGGAATCTCGTAGATGTCGCGTGCGTCGTCATTGTCGAAGTGGGCAACCACCGTGCCGTCCTCGTCGATCTCGACCGAGCTCAGCTGACCGTAGTGCGCGCCGTCCTGCTCGATGGCATAGAGCTGAAAGTCGGCATCACCATCGTCCGAGGCGAACTGCGTGATGCCATCGGCGCTGCCCGGCGTTCCGAGATCCAGCGAAATGCTGCTGTCGGCAGCACCCGACGTCCAACCCGTGACGGTGAAGTCGAGCGCGGGCGCAGTGCTGGCCAAGGTGCCGTCCTGATTGAAGGTCAGAGTGTAGGGGCCTCCGGTCGTCGTGCCGGTGGTCACGGCGCTGTCGCTCGGCGAGTTGGGATCGTCGATGGAGAGGCTCCACTCATTGGCGTTGGTCTTCTCCCAGGTCAGCCCGAGATTCTGAGCCACACCGAGGCTGTCGTGGATCTGCACCGTGGTGTCGAAGGTGTCGCCGATCGCCGCATCGGCCGGCAAGTTGGCTTCCAGCTCGATCGACTGGGTCGCTGTCGCGGTGCCGGTGACATCGGCGACGTTAACCCGGCTCAGGCTCGCCAAGTCGTTCGAATTGCCACCGACCGGGTTGCCGTTGTCGTCCAGCTCATAGGCCATGAGGTAGTAGCCGTCATTGGTCCTCATGTAGCCTTCGTCGTCGATCTCGAACTCGCCGTCGCGGGTGTAGAAGTAGTCGCCGTTGGCATCGGTAACGACGAAGAGCCCGCTGCCATCGATCGCCAGGTGGGTGCTGGAGGAGGTCGCCTCGATCAGGCCCTGCTCGGTGACGTTCTGCATCCCGGTGACCGAGACACCGCCGGCGGAGTACTGGCTCGACGCCGACTGCTGGGTCACCAGGCTGCTGAAGCTGGCCTGTGTGGTCTTGTAGCCGGTGGTGCTGGAGTTGGCGATGTTATCCGAAATGATGGCGAGCGTCTGGCTCTGCGCATTGAGGCCAGAGACCGCAGCTTGCATGGCGCCATAGAGACTCATCGTGGTTCACCTTTCTATGCGGGTTGCGATGGGCGCCGGTTCCGGCTTACCCGTGACGTGACTCAGTCGTTCCCAATGCCGAGGAGCGCCGCTTCGCTGACGCGAAGCTCGCCGACGACGTAGACGACGTCGCCGTCGGTCGTATCCACGCCGGTGACCTCTCCGAAGGAGGTCACCTCGGTGGCGACCGCCTCGCCATTTCGATCGCTGGCAATGACTTCGAGGCTGTAGATGCCGTTGGCTGCCGTGTCGCCGCGGTTCGTCTGGCCGTCCCAGACGAAGGTCTGTTCGCCTATGCCGGTCTCACCGCTCTCCTCGTAGACCAGGCGTCCGTCCTGGTCCCGCACGATCAGCGAGACCTCAGCCGTCGTCTCACTTGGGCTGTAACTCCAGGTCGCGCTGCCGTCGGACAGCATGGCGTAGTTGCTGTCGATCTCGGCGGTTTGCCCGATGTACTGCAGCCCGGCCGTATTGGTGCTCGTCGTGGTGAGACCAATGAGCTGCTCGAGGTTGTCGTTGGTGGCGACATTCTGTTCGAGGATCGCGTACTGCGTCAGCTGATCGGTGTATTCGGCCGTATCCATGGGATCGAGCGGATCCTGATGCTGAAGCTGCGTGGTGAGCAGTTGCAGGAAGGCCTCATAGTCCTCGAACAGCTGGTCGTTCGACTGAGACGCGTTGCTCGTGGTCGACTGGCTGTTGGTTGCGACGATTTCCATGACACCGGTGCTCCCGTTTTTCGGTTCTCACCGCGGTTACACGAGCGAAACGGGAAATCCTGGCGCAGCTTTTTTTGAGTCGGAGCAAAAGAGTCGTCGCATGGCCGGCGACGGAACGGCGTCGCGCGGTCCCTTGTCAGCGATCGCCCGGCGGCAGGTCACTACCAAACATGGTTAAGAAAAATGCATCAATTGCAACACTTTATGAGATTCTGACGCCGTATTCCGGGTGAAATTTCTTGCATTTTATGCGATAAGGTTGATGGCGGGCAGGAACGGCCCGCGAGGGAGTTCGCACCGCTGCAGCCTCGATCATGAGCCATCCCCACCCCCGATCGTTACCCGGGGCAGGCGTCGTGACACGCCTTCAGGTAGAGGAGCTGGCCGAAGCCCACTGATGTGGGAGCGCAGCACTGGCGACGCGAGCGACCCAAACCGAAGACCAGAGACCAGTCTGAGAACGGGAGAACTCCAAGCTTTCTAGATTCGCCTTGGCGTCCTGTCCTATCGCGTCGGGACAGAAATCTCGACGGTGTCCGAAAAATTTGCGCCAGGAAAGCGACCTATCCCGCGTTGAAGCCTTCGGAAGGCGCATCGCCTTCATGCGAAACCCTGCCTGCCGACCGCTCATGTAGGCCAGCTGGCACCGACGTAGGAGAACACGCATGCCTGTCATCACGACGAATACCGCCGCCAACTCGGCACTTCGCTATCTGAACGTCAACTCCGACATGGAGGCAAGCTCGATCTCGAAGCTCGCAAGCGGATCGCGCATCACCCAAGCTTCCGACGATGCCGCTGGCCTCGCCGTCGGCACCCGCGTGCAGTCGGACGTCACCGTTCTGCAGCAAGCCTCGACCAACGCCTCGCACGGCTCCTCGATCCTGCAGGCCGCGGACGGCGGAGCCGCCCGCATCTCCGACATCCTGCAACGCCTCAAGTCGCTCTCGGCTCAATCGCTGTCCGGCGCGGTGACCGACACCGAGCGAACCTACATCGACGCCGAGTACCAGCAACTGATCGAAGAAATCGACGACATTGCCACTGGCACACGCTTCAACGGGCAGTCCTTGCTCGACGGCTCTTCCGCCTACTCTGCCGGCGTCGACTTCTTGGTCGGCACCGATGTGACGGACGATATGCTGACGGTCACCATCGGCAGTCTCGATACCACGACCCTCACGGTGGCCGGCACCGACGTGACGACGGCGGCCAACGCGGAAACCGCGGCGGCCGCCATCGACGTTGCGATCGACGCCGTCTCGACGGCACGTGCCGAGCTCGGTGCCCAGATGTCGCGCTTCGATTACCGCGGACAGGTGATCGACACTTCGATCGAGAACCTCGATGCGGCGCAATCGGCCATCATGGATGTCGATGTCGCCGAAGAGCAGAGCCGGCTTTCCTCTGCCGAAGTGCTGACCAGTGCCAGCATCTCCGCCCTCGCACATGCCAACAACATGTCTTCACGGCTCTTGGACCTCATGCGTTAGGCCGCGAGCGGCGGGAGGACAGGGATGCCGAAGACCAATATGCCCGAAGACCGACATCTCTCGCCCCCGCATGCGGGGGCACCTCCTGGCCTCGTCTATCCCATCCGGCTGCGTCAACCCTCCTAAGGCGTCTCATCGATGAGTGACATCAGCGGCACGAACGGCAATACCTCGCTCGGCTCCACCACCTACGTTTCAAGCTCCAATCTGGACAGCGCAACGCTGATCGAGAGCGCGGTGCAGCAGCGGTTGGCGCCCGCCGATCGGCTGGAAGTCGAGATCGCCGAGGAAGAGAGCCGGGTCGCCGCTTACGAGGAGATGCAAGAGCTCAGCAACGCGGTTGCAAGCTCCGTCGCCTCGCTGCGCAATCCGGATGACGGCGGCGAAGACGCCTTCGGCGAAAAGATCGCCTTCCTGTCTTCGAGCAGCGGCAGCGACCCGAACAACCTGCTGGGCGTGACCGTCGAGGGCGACGCGCAACTGGCCAGCTACGATCTCGAGATCGTGCAGATCGCCGAAGCGCACAAGATCGCCAGTGGCGACATGGCGAGCAGAGATGAGGCGCTCGGTCTGACCGGGAGCTTCACCCTCGCGACCGAAGGCGCAACCGCTGCCGCCATCGACGTGTCGGCGGACATGTCGCTCGACGAGATTGCGGCCGCAATCAACGCGGAAAGCGAGGATACCGGGGTCTCGGCCTCGGTCATCAAGGTCAGCGAGGGTGTCTTTCAGCTCGTGCTCACGGCAGACGACACCGCAAAGGCTATCTCGGTCACCGACAACAGTGGCAACGTGATGCAGGGCCTCGGCGTCATCCAGCCCGATGGCACCGCGGCGAACGAGCTTCGGCCCCCGCAATCGGCCATCGTCCGGCTCGACGGCGTCGAGATCACCCGCGACAGCAACGAGATCGACGACATCCTGGACGGCGTCACCTTCTATCTCTATGGCGCCGAGCCGGGCACCACGCTGCAGATGGATGTGGAGAGCGATCTTTCCACCGCCATCGATGACATCAACGGCTTCGTAGAGAGCTATAACGCCTACCGCGACTTCGTGCTGCGCAACCAGGAGGTCGGCGCGGAAGGCGAGGTCTCCGAGGACGCAATCCTCTTCGGCGACACACTGCTACGCAATCTGACCGCCCAGGTCTCCTCCATCCTGGCGACCGGGAACGATTCGGACGGCATCTCCTCGCTTGCCGACATCGGCATCACCTTCGACGCGAACAACTATCTCGCCGTCGACAACGCAGCCTTGGAAGAGGCTTTGGTGGCCGATCTGGAGGGTGTCCAGGCCCTGTTCCAGTTTCAGATGACCGCCAGCTCAAACGAGATCGACGTGCTGCGCAACGGCAACGGACCGGCGCAGCAGAGCTTCACGCTGGACATCGAGGTAGACGCGGAAGGCAACGCCGTTTCCGCATCGGTGGACGGAGACGGCAGCCTGTTCACCGTCGACGGCAACCGCCTGATCGGTGCCGAGGGCACCGACTACGACGGCCTCGTGCTGGTTTTCACCGGCGACCAGTCGACCTCCATCGACATCGAGATCTCTCGTGGGCTCGCCGAACGGCTCTACAACAGTTTCTCGGCCTACGGGAACGGCGACGACGGCCAGATCCCGGCCGCCATCGAAGCAGCCGAGGACGGCATCGAGGCGATGGAGCAACAGGTCTCCGACATCGAGCGGCGGGCCGAGGACTACCGTCAGAGGCTGATCGAATACTACGCCTATCTGGAAAACCAGATCGCCGAAGCCAACCGTCTGAAAGACCACCTCAACGTCCTGTTCGAAACCGACGACTAGCGCCATTGCCTAGAGAAGGATGCGAGATGAACCCAGCTCATCAATCCGCTTTGCGCGCCTATCAGAGCTCTCGCGTGCCGCTGACCGGTGTTGCAGCGGCAGTCGAGCTTTACGATCAGGCGATCGGCCGCTTGACGGAGGCGCGCAGGCAGTGGTCGGAAACGGACTTCGATGACGCTTTCGAGTCCCTTCGGCGCACGGCCATGATCTTCGAGACGCTGGCCGCAAATCTCGACCACCAGAGAGGCAAGCAGGTCAGCGCGACGCTGCTGCGCTACTACAACGGCCTGTCCTTCCAAACCCTCGCGGTGCCCAGGCAGACGGATCCCCTGGCCCGGATCGACTCGGTCATCCGGCAGATCGCGGTGGTTCGCGACGCCTGGGCCGAGGTCTTGGCCCAGACGTCGGGCGCACAATTGGGAACCATCGGGACGGCTCATGGCGCAAACGGCATTGACGTTGCTTGATCTTGCGTCTCGTCGCGACAGCGTGACGCGACGAGAGATCAAGAGCCGCGCGGTAACGACAGTGTCGTCCGAGCTGGCATCGCTGTCGGACGAGACGCTGATGGAACGCGTCCGAGACGACGACGAGACGGCCTATCGGCTGCTGGTGGAACGTCACGTGCAGCGCATGCACCGGCTTGCACTGCGCATCTTGGGCGACCACGCACGGGCGGAAGACTCCGTACAGGAAGCCTTTCTCCGGGTCTGGATAAAGCGGGCGGACTGGCGCAACGAAGGCGCGCGCTTTTCGACCTGGCTGCACCGCGTGGTCTTCAACTGCTGCCTTGACGTCAAGCGTCGGCGGCACGAGGAGGAGCTCAAGGACGACGCAGAACCGGCGGACGAAAGCGACGATGCCGTCGCTACAATTCATCACGAACAGATCGTCGCGCGCTTGCGGTCTGCGATGTCGAAACTACCTGAACAACAGTATTTAGCCCTAATTATGTACTACCATGAGGGTTATACCGCCCGCGAGTTGGCGGAATTGCTGGACACGACGACCAACGCCGTGGAATCCCTGTTGAAACGTGGCCGAAAGAACTTGCGGGGGATTCTGAACAGAATGAAGGTCGATGCCCGACAGGTCTTTGATGACTCTTGAGCGCTTCCAGGACGCGCTCGATACCTATGGTGGGGATTTGAGCCGCTGGCCGGATGCGCTGGCACGCTCCGCGGAGACGCTGCTGTCGCATGAGCCGGCAGCACGCGCGCTCTTGCAGCAAGCCAAATCGCTGGATGCCGCCCTCGCGCCGGATGAGATGCCTGCGGTCGAGTCCGCCTTGACCGACCGCATCATGCGCCGGGTCGCCGAGCACCAGGCCGGCTTGGCTCAGGACAGGGTGATCGAGACAGAGCATAAGGACGGCCGCCCTTGGCTCCTGCGGCTGATCTGGCCTGTGCCTAGGGAACTTGTCGCCATGTGCAGCGGGACGGTCGCCGGCGTTCTTGTTGGACTGGTCCTGATGAAGTATCTGCCCTATGGGGGCAACGAGCTCGATATCTTTAACTTGGCATCGGCGTCCAACCTGCTCGGTTAGGTCATGATCTGGAAGAATATGCTGGCGCAGCGCTGGCTCCGTTTCGCCTTCCTTTGCTCTCTCGCTTTGAACTTCTTTCTTATTGCTTTGGGCGTGTCGCTCTACTTGGAGCGCCCGAGCGCTTTCCCTCCTGAGCCGGAGGTCTTTATGGAGCGTATGGCGGGCAAGCTGTCATCCGAGGGAGAGGCAGTCTTTCGCAGAACCTTCGAAAAGCACCGGGCTGAGATTGCCGCGCGACGCGATGCTGTGGCGAACGCCCATGCCGAGGTCCGCCGGCTGGCCAGCGCAGAGCCACTGGACCTCGACGCGATGCAGCGTCAGCGTGAGCAGACGCCAGTGCTTATGTCGGACTTCATGCAGAGCATCGACAGCTTCATGATGGAGGTGCTGCCCCAGCTCTCTGTCGAAGACCGCCGCAGCCTCGCGAAAGCCACGGGACGGTGACGGCCTCGCCCCTCGAGGAACCCGACGGTCGCATACTCTGAGCATTGCCCTGAACCGAACGAAGCCCGGCGGGAGGCCTGGCTTCTGAAAGAGTATCTCTCGGACATACGCGGCACCGCTGGCGCCACGGTTCCTCGAAATGGTTGCGAGGGCGTAGACCCTATGGGGCCGGCCAAGAGCCGAATACCACGCAAGAACTCATTCGTTGGGTTACGCAACGCGACGTAACGCCTGGGCCATGCAGTGGATACCACCTCCGGTCTTCGAGACTTCGGAGGTATCCACATCGGCGACTTCGAAGCCGCGCGCCTTCAACTGCCCGATGAGCGTCTGCGATGAGGTGGGTGCAATCACCCGGTCGCCGCCGAGAGACATGAAGTTGCAGCCAAGCGCCATCGTGTCGCGGAAGGGTACGTCGATAATCTCGTGGCCCTTCGCCTTGAGCCAATCGACAATACCCGGCTCGGTGCAGTCGAGACAGACCGCCGTCAGTTTCTCGGCTATCGGTACGACCATCAGGTCGATGTGGACATAGTACTCGTCAAAGAAGGCGAGACGCACTTCCCAGCCTTCGGCCCGCATCCAGTCTGCCACCTGGTTGACCGCCTCTTCCTGCGACCGCGCTCCACCGCAGCCAAGCAGCAACACGCCGTCTTCGATCACGTTGAAGTCACCGCCTTCGAAGGCGCCGGCGGTCACCATGTCGTAGATGGGAATGCCGAGTGCCTCGTATTCGCGGATCGCGGCATAGTTCTCTCCGCGCCGCCACCACTGCGACATGGCGGTGATGATGGCGCCATAGGGCGTCATGACCGAGCTGTCGCGGGTATAGACCTGCATCGGCAGTTCGAGCGACGGCGTCATCATATGAACGTTGACGCCGAAGTGGTGGTAGGCCGCGACGAGCTCCGCATGCTGCGCCTGCGCCGTCTGGATGTTCGCTGGAGCATCGCGCAGGTGTTTGCGCGACAGGGAACTCGTGGCCAGATGGCGGAGATAGGATGGCGAGCCGAGGAGCACATCGGTCAGCCGGTCCGTTTCATTCCGGAATCCCCAATGGGAGAGTGGCGCGGTCTGACCGTCGAGATTGCGACGTTGCAGCGTGAACCGGTCGTTCGGGGTATGGACGTTCATGGTGACTGCTCCCTGCTGGCGGTGCGCCGCAGAGCTCTTCCATAACGCGGCTAGTGTCCGAGCATGCGGTCCCAGGAACCGCCGCTGTCAGCTCTGCATCGATCCTGGGCGGGGTACACAGATTGCAGAATGCGGCAAAGTGAAATCTAATTGCCGCTCTAGCAAACTCTATTCACCTTCAAGCCCGATCACTGGAGCGGAGAACACATGCGACTGCCATCAATACAGGCCTTGCGCGCTGTGGAGTGCTTCGACCGGCATGGCACCGTGTGGCAGGCGGCCGAGGAGCTGAACCTGACGCGCAGTGCCGTCAGCCACCAATTGCGGCTGCTCGAGCGAGAATTGGGATTTACCCTGTTCAACCGCGTCGGGACTCGGGTCGAGCTGACGCCCCGCGGTCGCGCCTATGCCAATGACGTCCGCGCGGCGTTGAGAGCGCTTTCCAGCTCCGCGGCCCGAAACGCACAAGACGGTACCGGTGGTTCGCTGACCGTCAGCTGCACACCCGGCTTCGCAGCAAGTTGGCTCTGCCCAAACATCGGGAGCTTTCTGGAAGCCCATCCCAACATAACCTTGTCGTTGCGCACGCCGCGCCGCCTCGACGACACGAGCAATCCCGATGTCGACCTGTTCATCACCTTCGGTACCGACGAACCCTCTGATATGCATGCCGAATTCTTGCAGGACGTAGAGTTCACGCCGCTCTGCAACCCGGCCTATCTCAATCGGTTTTCGGGATTCGGCGACATGGCTGAGTTGAGCAACGCCGTGCTGCTGCATCTTGGGGATCACGAAGATTGGGCGACATGGCTGCGGTCCGTCGGCGCACGCGATCAAGACGCCCGCCGCGGCGTCGTCTTTTCCGATATGAACCTCGCCCATGTCGCCGCGCTCACCGGGCAGGGAGTTGCCATGGGCGACAGGTTTACCTGCAAAGCTGCGCTCGACGCCGGCCAACTCGTCGCACCGTTCGAGCATGCGATCGCCACGTCCAACGCCTATCGCCTCGCCATTCCCAACGCCAAGATCGACTCTCCTACCGTGTCCGCATTTAGAGTTTGGCTGAGCCTGTACTTTCCGGATCCCAAACAGCGCGAAGCCTGAAACGTAGACAGCCTTTGTCAAATTTCGTTTGTCGATCGGCAAAAGAAGTTTCAATTGTTGGTCCCCAGAGACGCCCTTAGTTTGCTCCGCCGATACCTCAGCATTGGTCACGGAGAGCGTCACGTTGGCCGGGCATATCGAAGCGCGCGGGATAAGTAAGCAGTTCGGAACCTTCCGGGCGCTTCGTGACGTTTCGCTTGCGACCGCAGACGGCGAGTTCCTGACGCTCCTTGGTCCATCGGGATCGGGCAAGACCACGTTTCTGATGGTTCTGGCCGGCTTCGAGCCACCCTCCGAAGGCACCCTCATTCTGGATGGCCGAGACATGACCGCGCTCGGCCCCGAGGAGCGCGGCTTCGGCATGGTTTTCCAAGGCTACGCGCTGTTCCCGCATATGAGCGTAGCGGAGAACATCGCTTTTCCGCTCAAGGTTCGGCGGAGGTCGGCACGAGACATCTCAGCCCGGGTCGACGAGATGATCGAGATGGTCAGGCTCGGCGACCACGCGCATAAGCGACCGGCCGCCTTGTCCGGCGGTCAGCAGCAGCGTGTCGCCCTAGCGCGGGCACTTGCCTGTGAGCCGCCGGTCTTGCTGTTGGATGAGCCCTTCTCTGCGCTCGACAAGAACCTGCGTGGCCAGATGCAGGAGGAAATCCGGCGCATCCACCGCGAACTGGGAACCACCTTCGTTTTCGTTACGCATGACCAGTCCGAGGCCCTGGCTCTATCGGATCACATCGCGATATTCGATGGCGGACAATTGCAGCAGTTCGGAACGCCGGACGAGGTGTACGAGCGGCCACAAAACCGCTTCGTCGCCGAATTCTTAGGCGATATCAATATCCTACCTGCGCAGTTCGCAGATCACCGAGCCGTCGTCGAGGGTCGGTCGATGCGATTCCGCGAGGCATCCAGGCCCGAAATTGCCGACCATCTTGCGGTCCGTCCGGAGCATGTCCGCTTGCAGCGCGAACCGCCTGCGGACAGCGAGAACGCGCTGCGCGGTCGCGTGGCCGACATCGTCTACCTCGGAAGCTCGGTCTGCCTCTCATTGCGGTCCGATGGTGGAAACGCCTTGACGCTGAATGTACCGACCGCGCAGGGGCGCGGCCCTTTCGAACCAGGTGCCGAAGTCTGGGCAACCTGGGACGCCGACAAGTGCTTCGCGATTTGATCGCCGGACAAAACCACGACACGACAACGAACAACTGAACGGGGAATCCAATGTCACACGATGCTTTTCGGAAGGACTGCGCAAGCCTCCTCGCCCAACAACTGAAGTCTGGCAGCATCTCGCGGCGCGACTTTACCACTGGCATGGCTCTGCTGTTTGGTGCCTCGACTTTGGGGCTGAATGCGGTATCCGCAAAGGCTCAAAGCGGGCGTCTCGTCTATTGCAACTGGGGCGGTGACGCCATCGACGCGATGAGCGAGGCTTTTGGCAAACCCTTCTCAGAAGAGACTGGAATCGACGTCCTGTTCGACGGGGCCGGTCCCACCGAAGGCGCGGTCAAGGCGCAGGCGGAAAGCGGCAACCCCGCCTGGGATCTCGCCGACATCGAGCCATTCTCGGCGGAACGGCTGGGTAAGACCGGCCTGATCGAGCCGATTGACTATGACGTCGTCGACCGTACGAAAATGCGCGAAGGTTTCGGCTGGGAGTATGCAGCCTCGACCTACTTCTATTCCTATGTCATCGCCTACGATGCCACGCGCTACGAAACGGCGCCGAGTTCGATGGCGGACTTCTTCGATGTGGAGCGGTTCCCGGGCAAGCGGACGATGTACAAATGGGGCTCGGGCATGTGGGAAGCGGCCCTGATGTCCGATGGCGTGGCGCCGGCCGATCTCTACCCGCTGGATCTGGAACGCGCGAACGCAAAGATCGCAGACCTCAAGGACAATGTGAGCGTGTTCTGGGGTGGCGGCGCGGAGAGTCAGTCGGCTCTCCTGAACGGCGATGCCGCGATGGGATTGTTGTGGAACACGCGCGCAATGCTGCTGGAGCGCGACACCGGCGGAGATTTCCGCTTTACGTGGGCGCAAGGTGTCCTCAACCCGGCGAGCAGCGCGGTACTGAAGAATGGACCGGGCGGCAAGGACAACGCGATGCGCTACATCCGCGCCAGCCAAGAGGCCGAAGGCCAAGCGACGCTGTTCCGGCTCATGGGCAACGGCCCGTCAAACCCCGAAGCCGATGCGCTTCTGACCGCCGATGAGATGCGCCTCAACCCAAGCGCGCCGAAAAACGCGGCACAGCAGGTGGCCGCCAACATGCGGTGGTACGAGGACAACTACGGTCCTGCGCTCGACGCCTATCTCAGTATCGTTTCGGCCTGACCCAGGCTAACCCGGCGCAGCCGGGCGCCGAGCCAACAACGGCCTCTCATGTCGCTCAATCGCTTCGCTCTTCTGGGGCCGCTGCTGCTGTTCCTGGGCGCGACCTACTTGCTGCCTTTGATCGGTATCGCTCGGCTGAGCGTGACAGAGCCGGAGTTCGGCCTGTCGCAGTATCGTGCCGCGCTCACCGATCCGCTGGTGCAGAGCGTGTTTTGGCGGACGCTGCGCATCTGTGTGATCGTGACCGCCGTCTCGGTCGCCGCGGCCTACGTCCTGACGTTCCTGTGGGTGCGGGGCGGACGGCTGGCCCGCACGTTCGCCGAACTGGCCATCCTGATCCCCTTCTGGATCTCTGTCCTGACCCGCGCCTTCGGCTGGCTTGCGCTGCTGTCAAACCGAGGGGTCGTCAACACATGGCTTCAAGACCTGGGGCTTCTCAGCGTGCCGCTCGCAATGGTGCGAAACGAGTTCGGTGTCGTCGTCGGTATGGTGCACTTCCTGATACCGTTCGCCGTCTTTCCGCTGGCCACGGCGATGCGCTCGGTCGATGAGCGCGTGCTGATGGCGGCGCAGGGTATGGGGGCATCGCGGTTTCGCATCTTCTGGCAGGTCTACTTTCCGATGACGCTGCCCGGTGTCGGCGGCGCCGTCATCCTGGTCTTTGTCTTTGCCCTCGGGTTCTTCGTGACGCCCGCGCTCCTCGGCGGTGGGCGCAGCGTCATGGTTGCCGAGCTCATCTATCTCAGAATCTTCCAGATTCCCGATTGGGGTCTGGCGTCTGCGATGAGTGTCATTCTCATGGTAGCTGTCGGAGCGCTCCTCTGGCAGATGCTGCGACGCTTCGCTGGACAGCTTCGATGAATGGCGTCGGGCGCATCCAAATCGCTCTGGCGATATTGGTGGCTTTGTTTCTGTTGATGCCACTGATTGCCGTTGTGCCCGTCAGCTTCACACCGAAGCGCTTTCTCAGCATGCCCGACGGCAATTGGTCATTGACGCACTACCGCAGTCTCCTGATCGAACCGGAATGGCGCGAGAGTCTCTTTCTGTCGCTCCGCGTTGGCGTGTTGGCAGGTGGACTCGCGACAGCCTTGGGATTGATGTTCTCGCTTGGACTATGGATGACGCGCCCACGCTTCGGGGGGGCGATGCTGGGTCTGGCACTCCTGCCTATGGTGGCGCCGCCGGTGGTATCGGCGCTGACGCTGTACTTCTTTCTCAACCGTCTCGGACAGACCAACGGATTGGTTGCCTATGACACTTGGCTGGGTGTCGTGCTGGCGCACACGGTCATGGTCATGCCGTTCGCCGTCGTCGTGATCATGGTGTCGCTGACGCAAGTTGACCGGCGGATGGACATGGCCGCGCAAGCCATGGGGGCCAGCCTCTGGGAACGCATCTGGCATGTCATCCTGCCCAACATACGGTTCGGCGTTGGCAGCGCCTTCTTTCTGTGCTTTGCGCTGTCTTGGGAAGAGATAGGCGTAACTCTGTTCATCACATCCGTTGAGGCAATCACCTTGCCACGCCGCATGTGGATGGGCCTGCGTGACAACATCGACCCGGCGATCGCAGCGCTGTCCGTCGTTCTGATTGCCATTGTGGTCACCGTCATCCTGATCCGCACTTTTCTGCTTCTGCGCAGGGACCAGCGATGATCGGCACGCGGCGATGCCTACCCCCTACTGTCGACTAGCCAGCTCGCCGCAATCCTCCCGCCCTGCTGGACGAGGTCGAAAAGCCGGCCAGGGAAATCCCGTGCCCAACCGACCAATACATGCGGCCTTTCACTCGACGTCGGTCACATCCGCGATCCAGGTCCCGGCTGCCACGGCGCGGGGCAAACCAAGCGGGCCGATGGCGAGAAGCGCCACCTGCCGCAAATCAGCGTCCGAAATGCCTTCGGCGAGCGCACGCCGTGTGTGGGAGTGCACGGCCCCTTCCGATGACGCGCCAATCGAAAGCGCCAGCTTCACGAGGCGGCGTTCACGCTCGCTCAGCCCCCCGGCGTGGGCCGTTGCTTCGCCGACGGCGGCATAGGCTTTCCAGATCTCCGGGTACTCGTTCGCAAGAACACCAGCAGCGCGCGGCATGTCTTGAGTCATTTCCTCTACCTCTCAAATGCTAGTCCGTGTTGGTCTTCACCACGCCAAGCCTCAAGCCCAGGCTTCGATCGACGGTCCTCTTTGCGAGCCGTGGCGGGCTATGTCATCCGCCGAGGGCGGACATGTGGCGCTGCACAGCGGGCGTCGATAAACCCGCCATAGAGAACGTATGGCCAGCAGGCTTGCGCTGCAGCGCATGTCGGATGAGCGTTTCAACGCAGGCATTAGGCTGGCGCAGGGCTTGTCGCAGATCGACGGCTCCGTCCGCCCCCATGCAGGGGAAAAGCCGCCCGGTACAGCTGACACGTACCCGGTTGCAGTTGGCGCAGAAACCGCACGACAGCGGCGAGATGAACCCGAGACGGCCGCCGGTTTCCTCAATCCGTACGTAACGTGCCGGCCCGTCCGAACCATGGTTTTCCGGCGTCATGGTCCAGCGGTGGGCAAGAGCAGCCTGCAGACTTGCGAGGGACAGGAAACTGTCGTTGCGGTTCCGGCCCGTGTCGCCCATCGGCATTTCCTCGATCAGGGTCAGATCCATGTTTCGGCCGTGGGCAAACCGAATGAGGCTATCGACCTCGGTCTCGAAGGCACCGCGACTCGCCAGGGCGTTCAGCTTGACGCGCAAGCCGGCCTCCTGAGCGGCGTCCAGTCCCGCCATGACCCTGTCGAGCTCTCCCAGGCGGGTGATCGCGCGGTATCGGTCCGCGTCGAGCGTGTCCAGAGACACGTTGACCCGCCGCACGCCACACGCCGCAAGGGCTTGCGCATATCGCGTCAGGAGCATGCCATTTGTCGTCAGGGTCAGCTCATCCAGCGTGTCCCGGTGCAGGTGATGGGCAAGCCCGGAAAAAAGGCCCATCACACCCTTCCGAACAAGCGGCTCGCCACCGGTGATGCGTATCTTGCGCACGCCGCAGCGGATGAAGATCTCTGACAGGCGGGCCAGTTCCTCCAGGGAAAGAACGTCCTTCTTGGGAAGAAAGGCCATCCTTTCGGCCATGCAATAGGTGCAGCGCAGATCGCAGCGGTCCGTCACCGAAAGCCGCAAGTAGCTCACCTGACGCCCCAGGCCATCCACCAGCTGAGTGGGATAGGCATCAGCCGACATGTCGCCCCCCACCCGTGCTGACGAACCAATCCAGCACGGCATCTCGATCCATCGGCAGGTTGCAAGCCAAGTCGGCGCCGAACGCCGTCCAGGCCTCGACATAGGTGGGACGCAGCGCAGTGAGGACCGGTACTTCGCGTGCTATTGCTGCGCCGATCAAGTCGCGAAACCCGCGGCCTTCGCTTTCCCCCCGTCCGAAACGATTCAGAATCAACAGATCAGCGCCTGAATGAAGTTCGCTCTCAAGAAACGCAGAGCATTCCGCCAGCGCGCCGAGATGCAGCCGGCATCCGCGAGACCCATTGCCCAAGGGCTGCGAGATGCGGAAGCGGCGATGAGATCCGATGGATTGAAGGTCCATATCGGCACAATGGCACTCTTGTGCCGTCGCGCCCCGACTCTGCAACACGCCTCGCACGCACTGCCCTTGGCGGGTCAGGGTCTCGGCGATATCGGCCAGCAGGCTATCGATGTCGTCGCGGTCGAAGCGAATCGCCGCAAGCAGCGCGGATGTCATAACGGGCTCCTACTCGCAAAAAGGCTGCCACGTGAGGCGGTCCCCGGGCGAAACGCGGTCGGTCGTGGCCGAGACGTAGGCCAGACCATCCGCGGTGGCCAGTGGAAGGAGCGTAGCCGAAACGCTTTGCCCCAGCCGGTCAAGCACAGGGACTCCCCGTGCGTCATAGTCTGCACGGCGTACCGGAAAGATCTCGGCCCGTCCGGCCTTGCGGATCCAGCTGAACCCGGCCCGCGCCGGAACGGTCGCAAACGCGGCTGGCGACTGTCCTTTCAGCCGTGCGATCTGCGACGCGGCAAACACGCGAAAGCCGACGTACGCGGCGAAGGGGTTGCCTGGCAGGCCAGTTACGGCACAGCGCCCGAGGTGACCGAACATCGCTGGCTTTCCAGGTTTCAGCGCGACGCGCCACCCACCTATCTTTCCGCCGGCGGCAAGCAAGGCGTTACGAATGTGGTCTTTGCCGCCCACCGATACCGCGCCCGATGTCAGGACTAGATCGAAGCGGTCGCTCAGCGCCGAGAACGCGTCCCGCGTGGCAGCTTCGTCGTCCGGCAGAATGCCGAGATCCGTCACCTCCGCCCCAGCGCTCTCAGCCAGCGCCAGCAGCATCGGGCGATTGGCGTCCGGTATGCGGCCCGGCGTGCGAAATCCAGACAGCTCCGAACAGAGCTCGTCCCCTGTCGAAGCAATTCCGACCCGCGGCAACCGAACGACATCCACGGACGCAATTCCATTGGCAGCCAACAGGCCGACATGATGCGCGGCAAGGCGGGTTCCCCTGCGGATCAACAGCTGGCCCGCCTCTTGGTCACTGCCCGCACGGCGAATGTTGTCACCTGGCGTCGGACGCCGCCGGAGGTGAACATGGGCATCGTGCTCGCTGCATGTCTCGGACATGACGACCGCATCGGCGCCCCGAGGCAACGGCGCGCCGGTGTATATACGGAGAGCCTGCCCGGCGGGAAGGACCTGGGGGGCGTCTCCTGCGGCCACCGTTCCGGCCACCGCCAAGCAGTCGCTGCTCTCCAGATCAACACAGCGCAAAGCAAAACCGTCCATTGCGGAGTTGTCGAAGTACGGCATCGCGGCCGGCGCAGATATGTCGCGAGCGACAACCTGTCCGGCCGCTTGGGCGAGAGGCACGGCTCGCCGATCCGTAAGCGGAGCAATCTGTTTCAACGCAAGCGCGACGGCAGCATCAACAGAAAGGAGCTCCGCGGACGGGCCGCTCGCGTCGCAACCACACATAGTGTACTGCTGACTGTCTAGCATCGGTGCCTCCTTGACCGATCCGAGTTCCCGGAGTTGGCCGGGAAGCGGGCGGCCGGAGTTGTCGGCCGCCCGCAACCTTTCCGGATGCCTACTTGGCCGCGTCCGAGGCGTTCCTCATCAAGAACTCCATCACCAGATCGGCCTCGTTTGCGTCGAGGCCCGCGCGCGGGAACATCGACGGCGTGATGCCTTTCCACTGGTTCTTGGTGAAGTGAGAAACCTCCCGCGGGCCGTGGCACACGGTGCAACGCTCGTAGAAGATCTTCTCGCCTGGCTCCATGTCGGCGTAGAGCGTCTGGGTCAGCGCGGCGAGCCGGTCGACACCGACCGCATCGTAGCTGATCTCAGCATACTGGACACCTTCAAGGATCGGTGGCTTTTCATAAGCCAGATTCGGGCCCTCCGGGTCCTCGCATTTACGCAGCGACGCAAGCACGCTGTTGGCCGCCGTGGCTTGGCTGAGCCCCGAGCTCCGCTGTGTCGAGGTCAGGAAGTTCACGAGACCGGAGTTGCAGCGACCCTTACTGTCGAGCTGCGGCCAGGCGCCTTCGTAGATGGACACCACGCCGGGCATGATCTCGTCCGACACGATCGCACCAGCGATCACCGTGCCACGATCGTTGTAGAGCTCGACCAGATCACCGTCCTCGATACCGCGTTCGGCAGCGTCCTCGGTGTTGATCCGCACTGGTTCGCGGCCTTGGATCTTGTAGAGATCGCGCAGCGACTGCGATTGGTCCATCTGGCTGTGCAGGCGGAACCAGGGGTGCGGCGACACGACGTGGAGCTGTCCCTCTTCGGCGTTGCCGAGGTACTCAACCTTCTCGAGCCACATCGGCATGCCGGGGCAGTCCTCGAGACCCATCAGCTCGATTTCCTCGCAGAACATCTCGATTTTTCCGGAGGCCGTGTGCAAGGGGTTCTCGTCCGGATCGGTATAGAAATCGCCGTGGCGGACCCAGCCATGCGCCTCTTCCGGCACGTCCATCCGGGCATAGCCCTTTTCCCAGAACTCCTCGAAGGGGGTATGCGCCGCCGCCGAGGAACGTTCATAGGCTGCACGGATGTGGGTGTCGTAGTCTTCGCCATCCGTGAACTGCGCCCAGAGGCCAAGCACGTCGGCAAGACCTTCGAAGATCTCGTAATCCGACAGGCTTTCGCCAACGGGCTCGATCACCTTCTTCATGGCATAGACCTTGTCATTCGAGTAGGTCCCGCCAGAAGTGATATCGTCGCGCTCCAGCGTCGAGGAGGCTGGCAGTACGATGTCGGCCCAGCGGGTCGCCGCGGTCCACCAGACATCGACGCTGACGATGGTCTCCACTTTCTCCAACGCACGGATCAGCCGGTTGGTGTCCTGCTGGTGCGACATGAAGTTGTTGCCGGCGTTGAAGATCATCTTCACGTCCGGATAGACACCGTCACGGCCGTTGTAGGTGAAGCTTGCGCCCGGATTTTCCAGCATCTCGGTAATTCGGCTGGCTGGGCAGACGCCGGTGATGAAGTTGCGCCCCTGGCTAAGGCCCGACGGCGTCGACTTGCCGGATTGCGGCATGCCGCCGTTGCCGTAGTGCCAGGAGAAGCCGACGCCCTGCCCCGGCTTGCCGATCTTGCCGGTCAGCGCGGAGAAGTTGACGATGGCCCAGTGGGTCATCTCGCCATGCTGTGCCCGCTGGAGCGACCAGGCCCCTGCGATTTCGGTGGCGGACTGCGCGAAGAGCTCGGCGAGCTCGACGATCTTCGCCTCGTCCATACCAGTGATCGCCGCCGCCCAGGCCGGTGTTTTCGGCGTGTCGTCCATCTCACCGCGGACATAGGCGATCCACTTGTCGGCGCCGACCGTGTACCTGTCCATATAGGCCCGGTCCTCGAGCCCCTTGTCGAGCACATGGTAAGCCATGGCGAGGAACAACGCCGTGTCGGTGTTCGGGATGATCTTCACCCACTCGGCATTCAGGTATTCATCTGAAGCCGTTCGTTGCGGGTTGATCGAGATGAAGCGCACGCCGGCGTCGCGGATCTGGGCCCAGGGGCCATACATGCCGTGATCGGCGACGCGGTACTCGATCCGATTGTTCTTGATCGGGTCGCAGCCCACCAGCACGAAGACCTCGGTGTTGTCGCGGATGGTTTGCCAGGCGGACTGGGCCGAATAGACCTCCATGTCGCCGATCACCCGTGGCAGGCTGATCTGGCTTGCCCCGGCTGACCAGTCACCCTGGGTGTTGGTGCAGCCGCCCATGAGGTTCAGAAGGCGGCCTTGCAGCACGTTCGGGCGCATCACGCCGGCGTGGCTCCAGCCACCATAGGAAGAGCTGAAGATGGCCTCGTTGCCATGGTTGGTCGCCGTGTCGAGCAGGGCTTTGGCGGTCAGGTTCCGCGCCGTGTCCCAGTCGACGCGGACATAGGGTTCCTTGCCGCGCAGTTCCGGCTTGATGTCGCCGCTTTGCCAGCCTTCCAGATAGGACTTGCGCACCATCGGATAGTCGATGCGGGACTTGTCATAGACGCGATCCATGACACCGTAGCTCAGCATTTCGGTCGGCTGGGCATCGAGCTCGGTCATCGCGTTGATCCCGATCAGCTTGCCGTCCCGCACCACCGCCTGGAACGGGCCGTAGTGGGTGGCATGAAACGTCCGGGCGGAGAACGAGTTCGGGTCGATCGACGCCAACGCGGTGCTGCTCATCAAGGCTGTCGTGCCAAACGCAGCGGCACCGTGCTGCAGAAAGGCGCGACGAGTTATGTCGGTAAGGGGCATCTTTGCCTCCCAATGCTGAAGGTGGACGGCCTAAAGCTATCCCTTCAGCGCCAGCGCCAGCTTGACGTGCCGCAACGGCGGTTGTTCGATTTTGTAAAGAAATGTAAGTCGATTGCATGGCTCACCATATCGTCATTGTCGAGGATGACCGCACGACGCGCATGCGCCTCGCCGCCTACCTTCGTACACAAGGATACCGTGTGACGGAGGCCGAGGACGCAACGGCCATGCAGGACGTCATCAACAGCGACCCGCCGGAGCTTTTGCTGGTGGATATCAATCTCGACGGCAAAGACGGCCTGACGATCACCCGGGAGCAGCGGGCGATTTCAAAAGTGGGGATCATTCTGCTGACAGCCCGTGACGATCAGGTCGACAAGATTGTCGGCCTCGAAATGGGCGCAGACGACTATGTGACCAAGCCTTTCGACAAACGCGAACTGGCAGCGCGGGTGAAAAACCTGCTGGCGCGCATCGACGATATCGGACAAGCGCCCGAGGGCGCGCCGCCTGTCGATTGTTTCGGCCCGTGGTGCTTCGACCGGATACGGCGCAGGCTGGTCTCGAACGAACGGACTGAGTCACTCACCCGGATCGAGTTCGAGCTGATGGTGGCCCTGACCGACCATCCGGGCGTAACGCTCAGCCGCGAGCGCCTGTCGGAGCTATTGGGACGAGGCGCCCCCAGGCCGAATGACCGAATGATCGATGTGGTCATTGGACGACTCCGCAAGAAGATCGAAGCCAGTCCCACCAGCCCCATCTGGATTCTGACCGTGCACGGCGAAGGCTATCGCTTCGTCGATCCCGCGACGGTGTGAAGCCCAGCACTTACTGCTGCCGCTTCAAGAATCTCGGCTGCCTGGCCGGCGATCTCCTGTACTTCCGCCTCCAGACCGGGAACAAGGTCACCTGTCTCTGCCTCAACCCTGGCCATGATGTCGCAGAGCGCGGCAAGCTGGAAGTTGGACGCGGCCCCTTTCAGCCGATGGGCGGCTTTTCGCCTTTGCTCTAAAGGAGCGGTTTGGATTTCGTTCAACGCCCGTGGAAGATCGTTCAGGAACTGCTCAATGACCTTCGCGGTCGGCCCCGGACCGAGATCGTCCACATCCCCGCGCAGGCTCTCGAGAACGGCGGCCTCCTCACCACCGATACGCCCGTCCGACAGCCCATCCAGAAGGTCTGCCAGAACACGGGGCGATACCGGCTTCGTCAGGATACGCCGCACGCCAAGCCGTTCCTGCTCAACCTCCGTATCCTCCATGAAATGAGCGGTCAGTGCCGCCAGAAAGGATCCATGGCTCCCCAGCCGATGGGCAACCTCAGCGCCGTCGATGTCCGGCAGGTCGAGATCAATCAGGATCAGATCGAACTCCGCGGTTTCCGCCGCCCTGATGCCGGCCGCACCATCGGCGGCTTCCACCACAGAACAGCCAAGGCGCTGAAGATATCCGCGCACCACCATTCTGTTGACGATGTGGTCCTCGATCACCAGCACGCGGAGGCCCAGGTCGCGGCGCAATGCCGGATCGTGCGGCCCTTCGATCAGCGCCCCGTCGCCTAGCCCGACCGGAACGGTCAAGGTGAAGCGGCTGCCGAGAGCCGGCGCGGACTCCACGCTGAGGGTTCCCCCCATCACGTCCGTCAACCGACGGGAGATGGGTAATCCCAGCCCCACGCCCTCGATTCCGGCGTGGCGTACGGCGTCGTCTCTCGTGTAGGCCTCGAAGGCAAGCGCGGCAGCCTCCTCTGTCATGCCAATGCCGGTATCGCTGACGGCAAAGCTAAGTACATGCTCGCCGTCGCCTGGCCCGACCGCATGATCGACGAACAGAGAAACGGAGCCCTCATCGGTATACTTGACCGCATTCGAGATGAGATTTGTCAGCACCTGCCGGATTTTGACGACATCGCCAAACAGCACCACCGGTGCCGAACCGGCCAGATCGACAACGGTCTCAAGGCCTTTTGGCGCCGCCAGCGACCGGATTTGATGCTCCAGTTGTCCCAGGAGCTCACGCAGATTGAAGTGCACCGGATTGCCGCGCTCGCCGCGATCTTCGCTGCTGGCATACGCCAGAATATCGTTGGTGATCTCTAGCAGTTCGTGAGCCGAACCGAGTGCCGTTCGAACCCGGTTTCTTCGCCCGTCATCGCTTTCTTCGACTTCCAGCAGCCCAAGCATACCGATTACCCCATTCAGAGGCGTGCGGATCTCATGGCTCATACGGGCCAGGAATTCGGACTTGCCGCGGTTCGCCGCCTCAGCGTCCTCGCGGGCGACATCGGAAGCCTGCATTTCGCGCACGACATCCTCGGTCCGCGCGATCACGGCCTCTTCCAGTCGCGCGCGCAACCGGGCAGCTTCGCCAGCGCGGCGGCGGAGGATGTTGAGCGCTTTCTCCATGCGGCCGATCTCGTCACGACCGGTTATCGGAACCGGTGTTTCGTGGTCGCCGCGCGCCACCGCGACGATGCGTCCGGCCACGTTTCGCAGCCGTTCGACAAGTTTGCTGCGAGCGTAGAACCAGACCGCTGCTCCGATGAACACCGTCAGCACGACCAGTGCCAGCAGTGCGATGGAAAGGCGCCTGGTCAGCTGATCCGTGCGCGCGATCTGGGCGAGCCCCTCGGCTTGCACAGCTTCACGTGCCTCCCTCGCAAGCTCCGACAGAGCGGCGACACGGACACGCAGCAACTTGCTGTCGTCAGAGATCGCCCTTAGCAGCGTGAGCTGCTCGCTCCGCAGGTCCAGCAATCCGTTCGTGGCGAGAGCGGCCTGCTGCGTCTGCAGCAGCGCCCGCGCTCCGTCCCGGCCGGGCTGTGTCGGCAAGAACGCAGCCCGGCGCGCGACCAGCTCTAGCCAGGCCGAGAGGCGCGCGCGCGATGCGTCAACCTGGTCCGGACCGGCCAGGTCGCGCACTCTCCGAAGCTCGAGGCGCACGGCATCCGCGGCACGGACGAGCTCGGTCAGGCGGTCGAACGCAAAGAAGTGTCGGTCGGCAAGCTGATCCAGCCGCGACTGAAGGTTCGCATCGCGACGCGCATAGATGTCTGCGATGCCAGCCGTGATCCGAAGCCGCGCCAAATCGATCTCGGCTTCGATCAGCGTATCGAGCTGTGCGCCGGACTCGGCCAAGGCGTCGGACTCCGCCACCAACCTGGCTTCGATCTCCAGCACGCGCAGCGCATTTTCGGATAGACGATCGACGATGGCGGTAACGCTTTGCCGCTGCGCCGGCGGCGGTAAGACCGGTTGCATGGTATCGAACTCGCGCACACCGGCTTCGATGCTGCGGACCGATTTCATGAGGGAGGCGGAGAGCTGACTCAGCCCGACGGCCGTGTCCGCCTGGACAAATGCGGTTGCCAGCGATCCGACGAGTTCAGCCTCGGCGCCGATGCGGCTTGCCAGCTCCATCGCCGGCAGGTTTCGTTCGATCAAACGGTCGTGGCTCTCAATCAGGTACCTGTTGACCGCTATTGCCGCGATGCCCACCATCAAGGCCAGGAAGCCCATGATGGAAAAGACAAAAAGAAACTTGGCGTCAAAGCTTGTGCGGCGCATTTCCGAACCCTACGGAGCCCTCAGCGCTTGTTCAATTGCGCTGATGGCGCTTGGTCTCTGGCTTTGCTTCGGCCTGCTCCGTCCGGCGCTCGCGGAGACGGAGGCAAGCCGGGTCTTCTGCGTTCTCGTCCCGCATTTCAAGGACGAATACTGGTTGAGCGTCGGCTATGGTCTGGAGCAGGAGGCAGACAGGCAAAACGTCGAGCTTCTCTTCTATGAAGCCGGCGGCTATCAGGCCCGGGCGCATCAGATCGACCAGCTGGGTGCATGTGCCGCGCAAGGCGTCGATGGCATCCTGATCGGGGCCGTGACCTCGGATCATCCGGAACTGCTTCAGGCGATCTCGAGGGTTGCCCGGGTTACACCCGTCTTTGGCTTGGTGAACGAGCTTCATGCCGAGGACCTGAGCGGCCGGGTCGGCGTCGATTGGCGCGATATGGGTTTGGTGCTCGGCAGCTATCTGGCCGGGCTACCGTCCGCAGAGGGGCCACCACCGCGCCGTGCCGTGCTCATCTCAGGGCCGCAGGAGTCAGGCTGGATCAGGCCGCTGGAAAACGGGTTGCGCGCCGGGCTTTCCAGAAGCGATGTCGAGATCGTGGATGTCTTCGGCGCCGATACCGGCCTGCGCCAGCAGCTCGCTCTCGTCGAAGCGGCTCTCGCCCGCTACCCCGATATCGATTACCTGATCGGCAGTGCCCCCGCGGTGGAGGCGGCGATCGGCCTGCTGCAGACGCGGGATCAAACGCAAGAACCCATCCTTGTCTCGACCTATATCAGCCACACGATCAAGCGCGGGTTGATGAACGGGAGCGTTCTGGCAACGTCGTTCGACGATCCGACGGCGCAAGGCGCTATGGCGATCCGTCAAGCCGTGGACGTCATCTCATCGGGTGAAGCCGCCGGCACCATCGGGCCCGATGTCGTCCTGTTGACCCGCACGCATAGCGACCTCGCCGACGCGCAGCTATCGCCAGCAGACTACTTTCCCAGCATTCAGTAGCCGAGCAACGCTGTGATGCTGGCTTTGCCGTCTCGGCTTGCCGCGTCCCTCCACCGGAGGACCGCGTCTGCGCCTCGAAGCACGCTTCGTCCTTGCTCGCGCTTACGCGGCGCGACGATCGCTCGCAAGCCTTCAAGGTGTTCGCCACCGGCTCATAACCCGAAGCTCAGAGCGCTGTTTTGCCCAGAACCATCTCAACCTTCTCTTCGATGCTTCACACATCCAGCGCCCAAGTAACTGCTAACGAGATGTCCGCTTACGGGCTGAATGCGGACTCAATGTGCACTCCTCAGCAACGTCTGCTAAGTGCGATAACCATTTGTGGTCAGTGCTTTGGCATGAGTTTGGACAGATCGGCATGGCCCGACACGATGCTCTGCGTGAACCATGCTTGAAAGGCTTTCGCATCGCCGCGCGAGCCACCAAGAGTTACCTCACAAAAACGGGCTGGCAGGCCCCGAGCAACAACGAGCACAATCTCTTCCCAGGCATGCAAAACGACAAATCACTCATACCCATTCTGGCGACAACGCTGGGCATCGGAACCTTGGCGGCCATGGATGCGATGATGAAGGTCCTTGCACTGGACATCGGCGCCTACAACGCGATCCTCTGGCGTACGGCACTGGCCCTTCCTCTGGCCGCTGCAGTATTCCTATGGCAACGACTGCCCTGGCCCAGTCCCGAAAGACTGCGCATTCACACGTGGCGCGGGCTGATCATCTCAGCAATGATTTTCCTGTTTTTCTGGGGGTTGAAGTATGTCCCCCTTGCTGAGGCCGTCGCCCTGACATTTATCGCGCCCCTTATCACCCTGTATCTGGCGGCGGTCTTGTTGGGAGAGAAAATCGGCAAGCGCGTGGTTCTTGCCTCTCTCATCGGCTTCAGTGGCGCACTGTTGATTGTGGCAGGACATTTCGACGGTGATCTACAGAGGGATACCTTGCCAGGCATAGGAGCGATTCTGCTCTCGGCGCTTCTGTACGCCTACAACCTCATTCTGCAACGCCGTCAGGCGCAGATGGCGGGACCAGTGGAGATCGTGACCTTTCAAAACGGCGCTGTGCTTCTGGTCTACTGCTGCCTTGCCCCATGGTTGGCAGAGGTACCCAGCCTGACGACCCTGCCCCTGCTAACGGGCGCCGCGATTTTGAGCCTCACCGGGCTCGCATTGATCTCCTGGGCCTACCGACGGGCCGAGGCAAAAACCCTGGTGCCGGTGGAATACACTGCCTTTGCCTGGGCCGGCATTCTCGGTTGGGTATTTTTGGGCGAGCACGTGACAATCGCCACAGTGGTGGGCACCTCACTGATTGTCATCGGCTGCCTGATGGCTGTCGGCCGTTCCAAAGAGGCGGTTGAGCACACGGAGACCACGTCCCTGTAAGTCTCAAACCGCCTGTATTGACGCAATTCAGCGGCTTCTGGATTCACTTGGGGAACAGCGCCCGATAGATTGGATGACCACGCAGGACCTCGCTCTTGTACGGGGAGGTGTAGCATCCACGGTGGACGCCATGAGCGGTGCGAAGTTCCCCTGACAGGTGGTAGTCGGGATGAATACCGTCTTCGCTCAACAGCGTTCGAAAGGTCAGATTCAAAACGTCGCCGGCCTCGACGGGGATTCTCTCCTCGAACAATGGCAGGTAAATCGAAGCCCAGTTGGAGTTGCACTGGAGTGCGTCAAGTGGTGCCTGATCAGGAAGGCACTGAAGTGCCAGCCAGGTGAGCACACCGTCGACAATGCCCGATCGAGCGACGGTGAGGCGGACATCGGCCACTTGCTCCAGCAGCAGGTCACCATTGAAATCAAGCCGCTCCACCACCGCGGACCCCGACACAATGCCCTCTGGCGCCGGGTTCGCCAGCCGGAGACGCACGTCGAACGGTCCGCCGTTCCAGTCGAAGATCTGTTGGAGCTGGGGCACCCAAGATCCTGAAAACGCCGGCGGCCGACCGGCGAACAGGTCGGCGAAGCTAACCGCCGCTGCCTGCGTCAGGCAGAGGTGCGGGATGATCACCGCGTCTGACGTCAGGTGGCGCCGCTTCGCATCGCTGAGAACGGCTGCCGCGCCCTCGGCACCGGGGAGCGATCCGACAATTTCCGCTACACACACATCTGCCTTCGGCTCGATTGAGAGTGTGGTGGAGTCTCCGTGCAGCAACATGATCCGGTCCCCGTCCGGAAGGGTCTTCAGAAGCTGCGATGCCGCCTCAACTGACTCCTGCATAACCTCCACGGCAAACACCCGGCTGGCTCCAAAGCGTAGACTTTCGCGGGCCCAGAAGAGGAACGCGCCAGTGCCAATGTCGATGACGATGCGGTTCTTCGCATAGCGTTCCAGTGCCTCGCAGAACCTCCAGTTGCGTTCCGTATCGCTTGCCATCACCTCGTAGAGTGGCGCATCGTAAATAGGGTACTCACCGAGGGTCGGCGTCAGTGTCGGCGCGGTCGGCGCGCAAGAGTCTGAATCCACCAGCACACCAGTGCGCCAGCCGTCACCTGAAATGTATTTCGTTTCCGGCATTTTCGAGTTTGTGTTGAAGGGGATCGAGCCGAACAAGAACGTGAACTATGACGCCAACGCCCACCTCCGCAATGACGTGACGTGTGAGAAAGATGAAGACTGACCAGAGTGAGAACAAGGCTGGTCCAAAGACTTCACTCCGCGTGCCGGAGCAGGAACAAGGTTCGCCTGAATCGGCAGGCATCGTCAGTACATACAGCGAATGGGATCCGCTGGAAGAGGTCATCGTCGGAACAGCGGCATACGCCCAGCTGCCGAAAGACCTGGGCATTGATGCCCTCTCCCACGCAGCGGTGGACCTCTACAAAGATATGGCGGAAATCCAGTTTCCGGACCGTATCGTTCATGAAACGGAAGAAGACCTTTCCGTATTCGTTTCCGAACTGGAGAAGCTCGGCATCCGGGTGCGCCGCCCACACGCAATCAAATTCACCGGAATGGTGCAGACCCCGCTTTGGGAAAGCGGGTATTTCTTCACCTACTGCCCTCGCGACGTCTTGCTGTCGATCGGCGATATGATCATCGAGACACCGAATGTCTTCCGCTCACGGTTTTTCGAACCCTGGGCCTACAAGAACATTCTGGTGGAATACATGGAACACGGAGCTCGCTGGCTTTCCGCTCCACGTCCGGCTCTTCGTGACGACGTCTATAACTTTGATGGACTGTCGGCCAGCGCGATCAAGAACACGGAGCCCCTGTTCGATGCGGCAAACGTTCTTAAGGCCGGGCGGGATGTCTTCTACCTGATCTCTGATTCCGGAAACGAGCTTGGCTGCAGGTGGCTTCAGTCGACCCTTGGATCGGACTACCAGGTTCATGCCTGTCGCAATCTCTACTCATCCTCTCACATCGATACGACGCTTGTGTTGCTGCGCCCCGGCCTATTGCTGGCCAACCCCGAAAGGGTCAATGACGACAACCTGCCCAAGCCGCTTAAGAAGTGGGACATCATGTATGCGCCGGAGATGGCCGAACCGAGCTACAGTGACATGACGCCGATGGCGTCCAAGTGGTTTGGCATGAATGTTCTGATGCTGTCCCCCTCCTTGGCTGTCGTGGACCAGCACCAGTCTGCGCTGATCAAACAGCTTGAAAGTGTCGGCATTGACGTTCTGCCTCTCAGGCTGCGGCACGGGCGTCAGCTTGGCGGCGGCTTCCATTGCGTGACGTTGGATGTCCGGCGAAAAGGCTCCCTGCGGAACTATTTCGGATAGACAGCATGGTTTCGGCATCCGGCGCGCCATCCTCCAACACACTGGCGGGGAAACGCATCCTCGTCGTCGGTCTGAGCGATGATGAATGGAGCGAGCGCGGAAATGACCATGTGAAGCGAGCGAAAGCACTTGGTGTCGAAGTCGTCTTGCTCGGCTCCGAGAAAGCGGCCGCCGCATCCAGTGCTGACACCGTGATCTCCGTTGACCCGATGGACTACAGTGCCTGCAAGCTGGCTGTGCAGCGCCATTTGGCAAACGCAACACTCGACGGAATCGTGACCTTCCTCGAGGAGCGTAGCGAGATCGCTGCGCAACTACAGAGAGATTTCCGATTTCCGGGGCACAGCGCGCTTGGCACCGCTGCCTGCAGGGACAAGCGGGCTATGCGAGAAATTCTCAAAAGGAACGGACTCCCCGTCCCACGCTTCGTGCATCTGAACACGAGACACGAAGCAGAAGAGGCGGCGCGTTGGTTTCCGACACCGGCCTTCATCAAGCCAGCCCATGGAGCCGGGTCGATCGCCACTCGGCGCGTAGCAAAGAACGACGAGATCGTGCCGGCCTTCGACGACGCCCTGGAGGAGATTGAGAACAGAATCCCACCCGAGCTCGTTGAGAGCCTGCTTGAGGATTTTTCAGAAACCAGGGCGAATCTTCTCCTCGAAGAGTATCTCGCGCCGGCAAAGAGGCTGGAGAGTCGAGGGCTTGGCCGCGTAGGGGTCGAGTTGCTCGTTCAAGACGGCAAGGTCGTTTTCTTTGCAATGGCTGATGGTTGGTGCTTCTCGCCTTCGGATCACCGCTACTCGACGCTGTGTTTTCCGAGCCGGCTAGAGGAAGACGACGAACGACTGTTTCGATCACTCGCCGACGACATCGTGTCGGTCTTTGAACTTTCAAATGGCCCCGTCATCCTGGATGCGGTCATGACAGACAGTGGGCCCCAACTTTACGAAATCAATGCGCGCATCGACAGTTCAATTGTCCTTCCACTTGTTGAAACCTGCTACGGCGTTGACCTGGTTGAGCAGACCTTGAAGATCGCGGTGGGGATGCCTCTTGATCTTCGCTCCTCCGAAAAGCCGGAAGCTTCAGCCCTTTTGCACATGTTTCTGGCGCCTGCCCCTTCAAGGATTACACGTCTTGAATTTCCTGATGCGCTGCCCTTTGGCAACGACTGCACCACCAAACTGCTCAAGCAGGAAGGAGAGATCGTAGGGGGCCCGGAAGTTATCTATGACGCCATAGCAATCTTGATGCTGACGGGTTCCGATCGGGATGAAGTCGACTCGCGGTTCGAGCACTATGTTTCAAAGGTGAAGATAGAGCTTGATGAGATAACGAGCAGAAGGAACGTAGGTCCCGCCGACCAGATGAATGGCCCCTAAACGTCGAGGCTGCGGCAAGGCCAATAATCTGCGGACATTTTTTGCGCCAATGGCGCCACGGTCGCCCGCAAGCCTTCAAGGTGTTCGCCGTCGTGGTGATTTTCTCCTGAGCCCTCGGGCCTTCGCTGCGCCGGGGGCTTCGGCCCCCAGGCGGGTCAAGCGCAAGGGCAACGCTGCAACGAGGCAAGGCCCCCCTGAGGGACGGCCTTTCGGATTTCGCGTTGGGGCCGGGTTTGGACTATGCAGACTCGAAGACGTCGATCAGCTGACCATGCTGCGATAGCGTGCTGCCGCCCTTGGTCGAGGCGCACCGAGTGCTGCACAAGACGGCAGGAATCCCGCGCAGCCGTTCCTGCTTGGTCTGCACGAGCAGGCGTCCGAACGTCGCCTCCAGGCCACGCAGATGGATGAACCAAGCGCAATCTACAACGGTGCGGCGTCGGGTCGTTTGCCCGATCCCCCCAGCCCTGCCTCGTTCTCGAGAAAAGCGAGCCATAGCTCCATGCTCTGGCCCGTCTTCGCCGACAACGACAGGACGCGCGCGTTCGGATTCACTTCGTTGATGTTGGCGCGGCAGGTGGCTTCGTCGAAGTCAACGTGCGGGGCCAAGTCCATCTTGTTGATGATCACGACCTCAGCCGCGCGGAACATGTGCGGGTACTTCACCGGCTTGTCCTCGCCCTCGGTGGTCGAGATGACCGCGACCTTCATGCGCTCGCCGAGATCGAACATGGCTGGGCAAACCAGGTTGCCGACGTTCTCGATCATGAGAATCTCGCCCGGCATCAGGTCGAGGCGCTCCACCGCCTTCGCCACCATGTCGGCCTCCAGATGGCAGCCGGCGCCGGTATTGATCTGGACCGCGCGGGCGCCGGCGGCGCGAATGCGCTCGGCATCGTTGGCGGTCATCTGATCGCCCTCGATGACCGCGATGCGGGCCCGGCCGGCCAGCTCTTCGATGGTGCGTTCGAGCAGCGTCGTCTTTCCGGCTCCAGGTGAACTCACCAGATTGAGCGCCAGCACGCCGCGGCCTTCGAACCAGCCTCGGTTGCGAGCGGCAATGTTGTCGTTCTTCGCCAGCACCGCCTGCTCGAGGGAAATCACCTCGCCATTCGGGCCGTGCACATGCGGAACGTCATGGTCATGGTCGTGGTGATCGTGGTCATGGTCGTGGCTGTGATCGTGGTCATGGCTGTGACTGTGACTGTGGTCATGCCCATGATCGTGATGATGGTGGTGATGATCATGGGTGTGGCCGTGGCTATGCGCCGCGCCTCCAATGGCACCGTGACGCAGCAGCGTCTTATCGCCGCTCTTCGGGTCGGTGAGGGTGACCGCGTTGGTCGGGTCAGAGCATCCGCAGGTTCCGCACATCAGGCTGCTTCCTCCACTTCGAAGTCTTTGATCAAAAAGCTGTCTCCCTCGGCATCGAGGAACTCCAGGGCCGCGCCTTCCAGCACCGTTCCCTCGGCGACGAGGTCGAAGCAGAAGCTCAGTGCTTCCCGCTCGACGCAAGCCAAGGGGCCGATGGCGACACGGACCTTGCGCACGCGCCTGCCCGCTGCGTGCTCGGCAACGATCGAGACAATGTTTCGGGTCAAGCCGAGCTCATGCATCAGACGTCCGCCCCCCACGCTACGCCCGCGGTCTCCGTCATGACGTTGATACCCAAGACGACGGCGAGCGAGGCTGCCGCGATTGAGATGGAGGCGTGAACCCACTTGGCTCGCTGCTCCGCAGCCCCGAGTGGCCAGGCGGCGGCGAAGGAGAGCGCCGCCATGCCCAGAATGGAGCCGAGCCCGAAGACCGCGACATAGCCGACGGCTGTCCAGGCGTCGCGGGTTGCGGCAACGGCGAGCGCCAGAAGGCCAGCCGAGCCGGCCGCACCATGCACCAAGCCGACACAGAGCGCGCGCAGCGGAAAGCCCTCTGGATGGCGATGATCGTGCGGGTCGCGGCTATGCGGCAAGCTGGCATGCTCATGGCTGTGGGCATGGATGTGCGGGGGACCGCCATCATGACTGTGGGCATGGAAGTGGACGCGACGCTTGTACATCCGCCGCATGACATCGACGCCGAGCAGAACCAGCATGACGCCGACACCGAACTCGAGTGTTGCCGCCGTCCGCTCGGTCAACGTCATTCCGAGGAGGATGACCGCTGCGCAAATGGCAAAAAGCGTGATGGTGTGACCGAGACCCCACACCGCGCCACGCAGTGCCAGGCCGCGCTTCGAGGCCGGCTGGTTGGTGGCCATGGCGCCGACCGCGGCCAAGTGATCGGCCTCCAAGGCATGCTGCATGCCGACCAGGAATCCCAGCGCGAGGAAGCCTTCCATAGCGCCCTCCCCTCAGCAGATCCGTGGCAGCTGGTCGCCGACCAGCATGTCGACCACCCGCTGTCCGCCGAACAGGGTGTTCATGACAACGGCGCCCGCTGGGCCCGGCGCAATCCGCCCGATCGCAGCCGCATCGCGCCCGGCCGGATGGCTCCGCATAGCGGCCAGCGCGGCGTCAGCCTCGGCCTCCGGCACGACAATGACCAGCTTGCCCTCATTGGCCAGGTAGAGCGGGTCGAGGCCGAGGATTTCACAAAATCCCTTGACCTCCTCGCGCAACGGCAAGGCGGTCTCGTCGACCTCAATGCCGACGCCAGCCGACTGAGCGAACTCGTTGAGCACGGTCGCCACGCCGCCGCGGGTTGCATCGCGCAGGCAATGCACGTCGGTGCACGCCGCGAGGATGCTGTCGATCAAGCCGTTGAGGGGTTGGCAGTCGCTCTCAATCGGCGAGTCCAAGGCCAGGTCGCCGCGCGCGTCTAGGATGGCCGCGCCATGATCGCCGAGCAGGCCATTGACCAGCACCACGTCACCGGGCGCGGCCCGCTGGGCAGCGATCTCCGTGCCCTGCGGGATCACTCCGACCCCGGCCGTATTGATGAAGAGCTTGTCGGCCGCGCCCTTGTGCACAACCTTTGTGTCACCAGTGACGATGGCCACACCCGCCTCGTCGGCGGCGGCCCGCATGGAAGCTGCGATGCGCCTCAGGTCATCGACCGGAAAACCCTCCTCGATGATCATGCCGCAGCTGAGATAAAGCGGACGTGCGCCGCTCACGGCAAGATCGTTGACCGTGCCGCAGACCGCGAGCTTGCCGATATCGCCGCCGGGAAAGACCAAGGGGTCGACAACGTAGCTGTCGGTCGTGAACGCCAAGCGATCACCCTGCGCCTGCAAAGCGGCGAGATCGAAACGCGCCTGGTCTTCAAGCGGGGCGAGCGCCGAATTGTCGAAGGCGCCGACGAAGACATCGTCGATCAAATCGCGCATGGCCTTGCCGCCGCTGCCGTGGGCGAGCGTAACGGTCGGCACATGGACCTGGCCTCGTCGTTTACGCGGCGCACAAGCGGCGACAAGTCGATCTTTCGGGAGTGGCGCATTCATGACAGTCCGCTCCTATTCCGCCGCGGTTCGCCGGTCCCCGGCGAGCTGGGCCAGGTCGAGGCGTCCGTACTGGTAATAGGCGGCGCAGGCGCCCTCGCTCGAAACCATCAGGGCGCCCATCGGCGTCTCCGGCGTGCAGGCCTTGCCGAAGACCTTGCACTGCCAGGGCTTGATCACGCCCTTCAGCACCTCGCCGCACTGGCAGGATTTGGGGTCGGCGATCTTGAGCTTCGGCAGGGCGAACTTTCGCTCGGCATCGAAAGCCGCAAAGGCCTCGCGGATGCGCACACCGGAGTGGTCGATCGAGCCCAGGCCGCGCCACTCGAAAAACTCGCGCAGCTCGAAGACCTTGGCGACCGCTGCAAGGGCGCTGTCGTTGCCCTCGCCCGGAACGATGCGGTTGTATTGGTTCTCGATCTCGCAACGGCCCTCGGCGAGCTGCCTTAGCAGCATCCAGATAGACTGCAGGATATCGAGCGGCTCGAAGCCCGCCACCACCAGCGGACGCCGATAGCGCTCGGCAATAAACTCATAGGGCCGGTTGCCGATCACCATCGAGACGTGCCCTGGCCCGAGGAAACCGTCGATGCGCAGGTCCGGCGAGTCGAGGATCGCCTTGATCGTCGGAATGATGGTGATGTGATTGCAGAACAGCGAGAAGTTGGCGACGCCATCGGCTTCGGCCTGCAACACGGTCAAAGCCGTGCTCGGCATGGTGGTCTCGAATCCAAGACCGAAGAAGACGACCTCGCGGTCCGGGTTGTCCTTGGCGAGCTGCAAGGCGTCGAGCGGCGAATAGACCATGCGCACGTCGGCGCCCTCGGCCTTGGCCTGCATCAGGCTCTTCTTGGAGCCGGGCACGCGCATGGCATCGCCGAAGGTCGTGAAGATGACGCCGGGCTGCTCGGCGATCGCGACACAGTCGTCCACCCGCCCCATGGGCAGCACGCAGACCGGGCAACCCGGGCCATGCACCAACTCGATCTCCTTGGGCAGCATGCCCTCCAGGCCATAGCGGAAGATCGAATGGGTATGGCCACCGCAGACTTCCATGATCTGCAACGGTCGCTGCCGACAGATCTCGATCTCGCCGATCAGAGCCTCGATCTCTCGGAACAGGAACTTGGCCTTTGCGGGGTCGCGAAACTCGTCGACGTACTTCATGGCCTGCCCTCTTCCGTTTGACCGGTCGACCCGGCGCCAAGGCCGCCACGCTCATCGGCGAGCAGCGTGTGCACCAGGTCCCAAAGAATGTGATAGATCGCCACGTGGCATTCCTGGATGCGGTGGATGCTGTCGGTCTTCACCACCAGGCAGTGATCCAGGCTGGCGCTGCGCGCCATCTCGCCGCCTTCCATGCCGGCCAGGCCGATGGTGACGAGGCCCATCTCCTTGGCCTTGTCGAAGGCCGCCATCAGATTGGCGGAATTGCCGCTGGTGGAGACGCCGATCAGGCCGTCGCCCGGCCGGCCATGCGCCACGATCTGGCGCAGATAGACATGCTCGAAACCGACGTCGTTGCCGACCGCCGTCATCACCGCGACATCGGCGGTCAGGTTCTTTGCCGGCAGTGCCGGGCGGCCGGCGGTCACCGGATGCTGAAACTCGACAGCGATATGGGCGGCATCGCAGGAGGAGCCGCCGTTGCCCATGGTGAAGAGCCGGCCTTGCTTGCGATAGACGTCGGCGATGGTGCGTGCGGCGGCAACGATGGCTTCGGCGTTGTCTTCGAAGAAGCGCTGCTTGACCTCGACAGAATGCGTCGCCTTCTGGCGCAGGGAGTCCAAAAGACCGTTGTCGAGCGCAGCCTCGTCGTGCCTGCGACCTTGCAGGAAGGGATAGAGGTCATCGAGGGCGCTCTTACCGGTCATGGCGTCAGGCCTTCCCGGACGCCCGCATGGCCGCCAACTCTTCCTGGACCTCGCCGAGCTGATTGAGGATCTCCAAGGTCTCGGCCGCTTGGCGTTCGTCGATGCGACTCATGGCGAAGCCGACATGCACCAGGACCCAGTCGCCGACGCAGTCTTCGACCGAATGCGACTCGTCCACGATGCAGGCCAGATTGACCTGGCGCTTGACGCCGCCGACATCGACGAGGCCGAGCTTCTTGGTGGCATCGCTGATTTCGACCACCTGGCCCGGTATTCCTAGGCACATGGCGCTTCCCTTCGGGTCTGTTGTTGGGCCAGAGCCACCACAGCCTGGCCGAGCGCGAGGCCACCATCGTTGGCCGGAACCTTGCTGTGGCTGAGCACTGTAAAGCCCTTCTCCTCCAGCCCGCGATGAACCAGATCAAAGAGCGTCGCGTTCTGGAAGCAGCCGCCGGAAAGCGCGACCGTCTGATAGCGGCGCTCTTCGCCTGACAGGCGCACTGCCATGGCAACGATGACCTTGGCCAGTCCGCGGTGGAAGCGGGCCGCAATGGTGCCAACCGGTGTATCGAGATAGAGGTCGCCGAGGAGCGCCCGCCAGGCGGCCAGCGGCTCGACATAGGGCAAGCCCTTGCCGCCGAGCAACGGTATGGAAAAGGGATAGGCCAGATCTTCAGGCTCATCGAGCGCGGCAGGGTCGATAGCGGCCTCGAATAGCATGGCCGCCTGCCCCTCGTAATCCTGTGCATCCCAGGCGAGACCGCAAAGCGCTGCGGCGGCATCGAAGAGGCGCCCGCAGGAGGAGGAGAGCGGTGCATTCAGACCCTTGGCGATCATGGCATCGAGGGTCGCGCGCGGAGCGGCCTCCAGGCGAGAGTATGCCGCGAGCGAATTGAAGTTCATGGCGAACTCGGCCCAACCCATCTCAGCCATGAGGTGGGCGTAGGCGTTGCGCCATGGTTCGCGCACGGCTGCCGCCCCGCCCGGCAAGGGAACCGGCTTGAAGCACCCCAAGCGCCGGAAGCTGCGATAGTCGCAGGCCAGGAATTCACCGCCCCAAACCGTGCCGTCCGCGCCAAAGCCAAGCCCGTCCAGAGCGATGCCGAGCACTTGCCCACCATCTAGCGGCCAGCCGTTCTCAGCCATACAGGCGGCGATGTGCGCATGGTGGTGCTGCACGGAGATCAGCGGCAGCCCCTGCTCCGCAGCCATCTCCTGGCCATGCTTAGTGGAGAGGTAATCGGGATGGCAATCGACGGCCATGACTTCGGGCTGATGCGCGAAGAGATCGCGATAGAGCGCCAGATTGTGCTGCGTGTCTGCCGCGGTGGCTGCGTCTTCCAGATCGCCCATGTGCTGGCTCAGCACTGCCTGGCCGTCCTTGATCAAGCAGAAGCTGTTCTTGAGTTCGCCGCCCAAGGCCAGCACTTGCCTCTTGCCGTCGAAGCCCTCTGGCAATGCCAGGGCGGAGGGGGCGTAGCCTCGCGCCCGCCTTAGCAGCCGAGGCCGCCCGAGATCGACCCGCACCACGGAGTCGTCGATGCGGTTGGCGATGTCTCTGTCGTGCATCAGGGCGAAGTCGGCGACCTCGGCGAGACGGTCCCGCGCTTCGTCGTTTCGGGTGCACTGCGGCTGGCCGGAGATGTTGCCGCTGGTCATCACCACCGGCCGCGTCATGCGGCGCAGCAGCATGTGGTGCATTGGGGTGTAGGGCAGCATGAAGCCGATGTGGTCGAGCCCGGGCGCCACCGCCTTGGGCAAAGCCTCGCCCTGCGCCTTGAGCAGAACGATGGGCGCTTGGGGGCTGGTCAGCAGGGCTTCCTCTTCCGGCGACACCGCGCAGTAGCGGCGGATGACCTCGAGGTCCCGGGCCATCAGCGCGAAGGCCTTGCCGCGGCGGCGCTTCCGGGCGCGCAGGCGCTCCACCACGTCCGGCTTGGTCGCATCGCAAGCGAGATGGAAGCCTCCGATGCCTTTGACCGCCACGATGTGGCCCATCATCAGCATCCCGCCGGCCGCATCCACGTCGTCGAGCATGGAGAAGGCTTCGTGGTTCACCGTGCCGCCGCCGAGATGTTCGACCCAGGCACGCGGGCCGCAGCTGTGGCAGGCGACGGGCTGGGCATGGAAGCGGCGGTCGGCCGGTTCCTCGTACTCTCCCCGGCAGGTCGGGCAAAGCGGGAAGTCCCGCATGGTGGTCTTGGCGCGGTCATAGGGTGCGCCTTCGACGATGGAGAAGCGCGGCCCGCAGTTGGTGCAGTTGGTGAAGGGATAGCGATAGCGATTGGCGAAGGGATCCCGCACCTCAGCCAGGCACTCGGGGCAGGTCGCCACGTCCGGCGTTACCGACACCCGCATCTCGCCCGGCGCCGAGGCCTCGATCTGGAAGCCTTCTGGCGCCGGCGCATCCAGAGGCGCGCGGTCGATTAGATCGATGCGCGCCAGGCTCGGCGCCTCGGCTTGCAGGCGCTCGGCGAAGCGGTCCAGCGCCTCACCCCAAAGGCGGATCTCGACGCCCTCGCTCGTGTTGCGGACGTGACCGGCGAGGCCTAGCTCGTTTGCGATGCGCCACACGGTCGGGCGGAAGCCGACGCCCTGCACCTGGCCGCGCACGGTGATGGCTTCGCCCTTCATGGCGCCAGCTCCCAGAGCAGCACGCGGTTGTTGCCGCTGTCAGCGATGGCGAGAGTGCTGCCGAGGCTCGACAGGCCATAGGGCCAGCAGAGCGTATCCCGCCCTGCCACGCCCCAGGCGTTGTCGCCCTTGGAGGCGAAGTCGGGCTGGCCAGTCAAACGGTCAGCCGCACTGCCGGTGGACTCATGCGACCAGCCCAGCAAGCGCGAGTTCGCGGTATCGGCCACCAGCAGGCGGTCATCCGCGACCGCGGTGGCATAGGGCATGTTGAGCGCTGCCGCGGTGGGATAGTAGGCGGCCATGTTGTGATCGCAGGTAAGCGCATCGGCCTGGCCGAGCACAGCATCGCAGACAGCTCCGCTCTCGGTCGGCAGCTCATCCCACAACATGATGCGGTTGTTGCCGGCATCGGAGACGGCGAGCTTGCCGCGCCACTCGGCGATACCGTGCGGCCAGCGCATGCCGACGGGCCCGATGTCGCCGCCAGCGTTCTCGTCGCGCGTTTCGAAGTTTCTTTGGCCGAGCACCAGGTCGGCCGACTGACCCGTATGTTGCGGGTCGTCCCAGATCAGGACCCGGCGGTTGCCGGTATCAGCGATAACTAAACGGCCATCGATCTCGGCGACGCCATAGGGCCAGTGCATGCTCGCCGCGGTTGGCCGGTCGGCGCCACGATTGGCAAGGCCCTCGGCCGGGCTGTCTTGACCTAGCACGACATCGGCCGGCTGCCCGCTCTCCGTCGGCAGCTCGCGCCATAGAAGCACCCGGTGGTTCCAGGCGTCGGCGACGGCCAGTCCTGCGCCCCAGGCGCAAAGGCCGGTGGGAACGTTGAGGCTCGCCGGACCAACTTCGCCCTTGGCATTCCGACCCTCGCGGCCGAAGTCGGGCTGGCCGATCAGGATATCGGCAGGGTGGTTGTCGTCCTCTGGACAGAGCTGCCAGCCCAGCAGGCGGTGGTGCCCGGTATCGGACACCCAGAGAGAACCCGAAGGGTGCAGGCAAACGCCGCGTGGCCCAAAGAGTGCCTGGCGGGAGGGCGCGATGGGTGCGGCCAGCGCCTCCGACGTCCACCCGAGGATCGTTTGGGGTCCGGACCGATCCAAGAGAGGCGCCCCGGCGACGGCCGTACCCGGGGCCTTCACCGGCTCGAAGGAGGGAGAGAGCGCTGCCCGCATCACATCACCGCGTCAGACGAACTTCGACGCGGTTGCCGATCACCCGCACGCCATGCGGCTGCAATTGAACCTCGGGCGCCGTCAGGCATTCGCCGGACTCGAGCGAGTACTGAAATCCGTGATAGGGGCAGGTGATGAGACCCTCGGCGATCTCGCCACCGTCCATCGCCATGCCCATGTGGGCGCAGGCATTCTCGAAGCAAGTCACTCGGTCGCCGAAGCGCGAGAGCAGAACCGAGTGCTGCTCGATGGTCACAATGCGGGTTTCGCCGTCGGGTAGTTCCGGCAGGCTGGTGGCATAGGACCAACGATCGTTCTGATAGGCCGCGAAGGGCGAGGTGAAATGCACCGTCTCCGCATCGCCGCCGCCGAGGCCGCGCACCTGACGGATCTCCTCGATCTCCGGCACCTGCTCCTGGATCGCCTTCTTGACCCCGCCGTAGAAGGTCAGCGCCGAGGCCGGGCAGCCGTCGCAGGCACCCAGGAAGCGAACCTCGACGGCCGGCGGCTCGATGGCCACCAGTTCGACATTGCCGCCGTGGCTGGCCAGCATCGGCCGGACGGTATCCAAGGCCGCCTCGACCCGCTCGTGCAGGCTCGGCTTGAGAATGCCGTGCCGCCTCAGCACAGCGTAAACCAGCGCGTCACCGGCCGCCTCCCGCAGCGCGGCGGCGGCGGCAGGTTCCGTCATCAGCGCCTTGATCATGCGCCGGAAGGCCTCGGCGTTCAGCGCATCGACGGCACGCACCCTGGCGATTGCGGCATTGCCGTACTGCTCCGGCCAGTCCTCGGCTAGGGCCTCAAGCGCCTCGATATCGGAGAGTAGCGAGTCGAGATCGCGACGATCATTGTGGACCTCGGTAGCGGCTGCCGCGGTCTCTCTCTGCTCGCTCGTCTGTGCCGGGCGCTCCATGACTTTGCTCCGCTAGGCGTACTTCAGGTCCTTGAAGAGAAAGGGCTGCAGCGCGCCTGAGACGGCACCCCCTGCGATCGCAGCAACCCAAAGGGGGGCCAACTGTGCCACGACGATCAGGACAACCGCACCGGCACCGGCGCCGATCGCCAGCTTGCGCATGGCAAGCTTGTTGTCCTGGAACAGCTTGCCGGCGAAGAACAGCTTGCTGGACTGCATCACCATGTCGATCATCGGCTCTTTCCTTCTAGATCAACGCCGAGATAAGTAGGCCGATGATCACGGCCACGGTGCCGGAGAGCAGGCCGTAGAGTGATCCCATGTAAGCGGCCAGCTCCTTGCCGAGGGCCTCGCCACCGATGCGCAGGCCCGAGAGCGCACCAGCGGCCATGGCGGCGAGAATGCCCAACACAAGGGCGATTAAGAGCGTTACAATTTCCATTTCGTCCTACTCCAACTGAGCGTTCCGAGTTACCGAGAGCCGTTGGCTTTGCGCGCCGTTGGCTGCTGTTCCGCCGTGATCTCATCGATGGCCGATTGCACCGCGGCAGCTTTGTCCGCTTCGCCAAGTCGCTGAAAGAGCTGCTGCGCTTCCTGGTAGAGGCCCAGAGCATTGGCCAGGTTCTCCGGATTGCCCGTTTCCGGATGCTCGAGGTCATCGGGCAGGTTGGCGAGACAGTTGGCCTTGTTCGCGATGGTGTTGGCGTATTCGGCCGGCATGTCGCGTGCGGTACGGACCTTCAGCGCCTCATCGTAGGCGTCGAGCGCCCGCAGGCTGTTCTCGACCCGATGGCTGGACGAGACATACTGCAGGGCGTTGCCGAGGTTGTTCTGCAGCATGGCGTACTCAGCCGGGTGATCGACCAGGGTCACCACCGACAGGCCCTCCTCGAAGGCCTGCACCGCCAAAGCCTCCCGCATCTTCGCCTTTTCATCGGTGAAGGGGATGGAGAGGAAGGCGGTCGCCAGATTGTTCTGCAGGATGGCGAATTCCTTGGGGTGGCGCTCTCGGTCGAAGGTGCGCAAGGCACGCTGATAGGCAGCGATGGCATCCTGGATGCGCGCCCGATGGAGGCCGGCGAGACTCTGCAAGGCCAGGCCCAGGTTCATCTCCGCTTCGGCGATCTCTTCGTCCAGCCCCTCGGCAACCAGAGTTGCAAGCGCCGTCTCGAAGCTCTCCCGTGCCTGCTGCAAGGTGCCGCCGTCGTTGGACGGGATGGCCATCAGGGCCGTGCCCATGCGGGCGCGGATCCGGGCGCTGAGCAGCGACAGGCTGGCCGGGGTAATCTCGAGGGCCTTCTCGTAGAGGTGCGCGGCAGCGACAAGATCTTCCAGGGCTTGCGGCTTCTGCTGCAGGCCCATGGCGATCTCCATGAGCATCTCCCCCTTCTCGGCGACGCTCGCCTCCGCTTCATCCACAGCCCTGAGGGCCGCCCTGACCTGATCTTCGGTTCGACTGTGTGCCGTCATCTGGGTTTCCTCGCCCCGGCGATCTCACGCCGCCAATCTTGCTTTGCACATAGTAAAGCCAACTCGCAGACAGCTGTCTACAAAGTTTTTCATAGTGTAAAGTATGTTTGCAGTTTTATGCCGGAAGAGGAATCAGCAAGGCGCCCTGCTCGGCTGACCAGCGGGCGGTCAGACCAGAGGACTCCCAGTCCCCCAAACCGTTGGCGTGAAAGACATCGGGCGCCGACGCGACGCGGTCGCCGGCGGCGTTGCGCACCTTCAAGAGACAGCCGCCGGCCGCCATCTGCCGAACCGGGAGGATCTGCAGCGTCCCGTCTCGGATCAGCAAAATCACGGCTTCAACCTCTAGGAAATAGGTCCGATAGGTCTCGGCCGAGAGATAGACGGCGCCAGCACGCACATCGACTTTGGCGGTCACGCCCAGCCCCCCTCCGCGAAGTCGTGCGCCAGCGCTTCGATCCGCTCCGTGACACGGTCCGCCGCCGCGGAGACGGGCTCGCTCAAGCTCAACCCCATTTCGAGGGTCGCGGCCTCGATCAAGAAGACCTTCACCTGCTTAGGAAACGCGGCACCGTAGATCTTACGCCCAGCATAGAGCGCATGATCCCAGCGAAAGTCGTGCAGATTGAAGCTCTGCTGAGGCGGCGCCTGCAGGAGCTCGCCCGGCACAGCATAGATGGCGCCCGGCTCGGACTCCGGGGCACGCGCATCGACCACGACCAAATGAGAGGCGCCTTTGGCGTTGTACATGACACCCATGCCATCGGTGCCGGCATCGTGCAGCGCGACGCCGTCTGGCAGCGGTCGCTTGCGCAAGCGGGCGATGACTTCAGGACCGACGCCGTCGTCGCTCCGGTTCGGGTTGCCGCAACCAATGACCGCCAAGGTCATATGCGCCACAGCCGGCAAGACCACTCGGGCAGCACCGGGATCATCAATTCCGGCAGCTCGCAGAATTGCCGATGGATGAGATAGTACATGCAGGTCTCGCAGGACTGCTCGATGTCATCGGCCTCGATGACATGATCGGTGACGCCGGCGACGACGAGCTTTTGCGTCAGGTCGTCTCCGGCTTCGTTCTGCAAACGGGCGACGACCTCGTTGACCATCTCAGAGGTCTCGGCCCGCGGCCAGGCTTCGGTTTCCAAGCCGGACTTGAGCTTCGCTGCAATCTCGTCCCTCACCGCGTCGTCGCGGTCGAGCGCCTGGGCCTCGGCCATAGCGGCCTCCTCAAATCCGCCAGAGCCGGCACCACCAATCGGGTTCGGCCGGAAGGCTCAGCTCCGGCAGGTCGCACCAGCGTTTGTGAACCAGAAAATACATGCACTCCTGGCAGCGCATCTCGTCCTCGCCATAGGGCTTCAGCAGCCAGCCGCTGACGACCAGCTTGGCCCGCAACTCGTCCGCGCCGAACTCTCGCAGCTCATCCAGGATGGCCGCGAACTCCTTGTCGGTCTCGGGAAAGGGCTCGACCTTGGTCGCGAGCCCCTCGTTCAGCAGGTCTTCGATCATGCGAACCAGAGTGACGTGATCGGCTTCGGACGGCGCCACGCCATAGCGCGCTATGTAGTCCTCTCTTTCGGCGATGACGGGATCCTTATCGATCGCCTCGACCATCGCACCCTCCCTTCTCGGTACCCATTATTTGTTATTGGGCAAAATCGGGGGGCAAGAAGCCCCCCGCTTCATTTATTTGATCATGCCGTACGGAAACGCGCCAGCTCTTCGCCTGACGCGGCGTCGTGCGCATGGACCGTGCAGACCAGACAGGAGTCGTATGAGCGGCAGACGTGGCCGACCTCGACCGGATCGGCCGCATCTTTGATCGGCGTGCCGATCAAGGCCTCTTCGATCGGGCCGCGCTCGCCATCCGTCGCGCGCGGACCAACGTTCCAGGTCGTGGGCGCGATGATCTGATAGTTCTTGATCTTGCCGTCCCGCACTTCGATCCAGTGGCAAAGCGCACCACGGATGGCTTCCGTTGCACCCCAACCCCGACCGTCCTTTTCGGTCGGCTTGATGTACCACTCCTCGTTCAGCTTGAACTCCCGCAGAATGCGCTCCGCCTGGCGATAGAGCTTGCAGAGCTCATGCATGCGAGCGAAGTGGCGCAGCAGGATCGAGGGCCCACCCATCTTGCGGTACATGTCGAGCAGCAGCGGATCGCTATGCTGCCAGCTCTCACCGTGTGAACCGCCGGCAACGAGCTGCCGCGCGAGCGGGCCGGCTTCCAGCCGTCCGTTCTCGGCATGGCGGACCGCGGTGCACCAGGAGTACTTGCCGTCGGTATCGATCGGGTTCTTGCCGACCGGGTTGGTCACGCGGTCGAAGGGATGGACCTCGCCGGACTCGTTGTACCAGGCATGGAGCATGTCCTCGCGTGCGAAGGACTGGTCCATCGTCTTGTGCGTGTCGCTGGCGCCGTCATAAACGCCTGACTTCATGATGACCGCCGCATTGCGACCTTCGATCGTCGGGTTCTGGTACCTGTCTTCGTGCGGCAGATAACCCCAGCTGATGAACTTGCCGTGACCGCGGCCATAGTTCTGCAGCCCGATCTCCATACCCATGCGCCAATAGAGCCCAAGGTCGGAGTTGGCATGCTCCGGGCGCTCATCGAGCCAGGCCATGAAGTCGTCGTAAGATTGAATCTCCTCGTAACGCTCCATGGAGCAGCCGAACCACAGCGGTTCGATCCAGTTGCGCCGGAAGTGCTCCAGGATGGACCAGGCCCGCGTCACGTCGGTCAGGGTCGGCGCGCACATCACGCCGCCTGGAACCATGTAGGAGGAGTGCGGCCACTGCCCGCCCATCAAGGCGTAGATCTCGACCGGGCGGCCGGAGATCGTCACGCCGGCCTCGTAGGAGGTGCCGGTGAAGGGCGCGTAGCGCTTCACGGCCTCCTCGAAATGCTGGCTTGCGGAGTAGTTCTTGTTGGTGAAGTCGATCATGAACAGGCCGTAGTGGTGGCGCGGCAGAGACTGCAGGGACTCCACCAGCTGTCCAAGATTGCGGGCCAGAATCGCGTTGCGCGGCACCGTGGCGCCCCAGGCCGTGTCCAAGGCCCAGGCAGCGCAGGTCAGATGCGACGCACCGCAGATGCCACAGGCACGCGGTGTCACCACCAGGCCCGCTTGCGGGTCCTTGTCCCGCAAGATGACCTCGAAGCCGCGGAACAGCTCGGCATGGGTCCAGGCGTTGGTGACGACGCCGTCTTCAATATCGACGCGGACGTCGAGGTCGCCTTCAACCCGGCCGACCGGCGAGATATCGAGCGTTTGAACTGCTGACATGTCTCTCATTCCTCCCTGTTCGCCGGATCAAACGACGAAGATGTCTTGCTCGGCCCAGGCCGGCGCCGCGCCCTTCGCGGCAGCGGTGAGCTTGATGTAGCCCTTCTTGTCCACGCCATCGGGCAGGTCCTTGGGCACACCCATGACCGTCTGGGTCTTGAACACCGTTCCCGGTGCCAGGTCGAAGAAGGGGAACTCGGGCTCCGTGCAGCCCAGGCAAGGCATGCCGGCACGAGTCTTGGAGGAGACCCGGTTCCACAGGATGCGGTTGCAGGGGCTGTGGGTCATCGGCCCGCGGCAGCCCAGGTCGTAGAACAGGCAGCCCTTGCGCTGGCCGAACGCCGTCGCCGAGACCTTGTAGGCGAAATGCATGTTTCGGGTGCAGCCGGTCTGGGTGAAGCTGGAGAAGAAGGTCTTCGGCCGCTGGAACTCGTCGAGCGTCAAGTCGCCGCCGCGGCCGGTCGCGACCGCCACCAGGATCTGGGTCACCCAGTCGGGATGCGCCGGGCAGCCGGGAATGTTGATGACGGGAAGCCCCGCCTTGGAGGTGAAGCCGCCACCGAGCGCACCGCCGCGCTCACGCTTGAGGAACTGCAAGCCTTGGCTTTCGGAAGGATTGGGGGCCGTAGCCGGGATGCCGCCCCAGGTGGCGCAGTCGCCGATCGCGACCACGAACTGCGCCGCGGCCGAGAGTTCCTTGACCCACTCCTTCATCGCCCGGCCGCAAAAACGGTTCCACTCGCCGGTCCCGTCAGGGGCGTTCACTACGGTGCCCTCGAAGACGAAGATATCGAGCTGAATCTCTCCCGAAATGCACTTCTCGAGAATGGCTTTCACGTTATCGCCGAGCTCCAGCCCCAACGAGGGTTGCCACAGCACGTTGATGCCGAAGTCGGTGACCAAGTCGCAGGCGCTCGGTTCCTCGGCATTGAGAAACGACATGGTGTTGCCCGAGCAGGCGCCGCCCTGGAGCCACAAGAGATTGGCCATAGATTTCCTCCCTATTCATCCCGATCCGTCACCGGCCTAGGCAGCGGACGAGGGCCGCCAAGGGCCTTGGGGGAGGAGCAAAGCAATTCCGATGCCAAGTTAACGATTTCGATAGGAAGTGTTTTTTCTCAGCATGTTGCAGGGCTATGCCGTCGAACGGCTGACGGAAAAACAGCGCGACTGCAAACTAAGTTGCTTGTTCGGAGTGTAAACTTGGCTTGCAGCCGTTTAGCCGTGCCGATTGCCACAGACCGGGCATTCGGCCTCGCCAGGGCGTCCGTACCAGACCCCGCGGCAGCGGCTGCACCAGTGCCCGTGAGTGCCCTTGCCATCCGGGTCGACCTGGCGGGCAAGCGGAGTCAGCCCAAGCTCCTTGACCGGGTGGCGCTTGTTCTTGCCCGGCACGCGGGACTGCGGAAAACGGACAACGCGCGGCGGCTCGTCACTCACCGGCCGCGAGGGTCCCTGGCCCCTTTAGGCGTCCTGCAGGCCATAGCGCTTGATCTTGTTGGCCAAGCCGACTCGCGACAAGCCCAATTGATCGGCCGCACGGCTTTGATTCCAGCGATGACGCTCAAGGGCTTGGGTGACGATTCGCCGCTCCAGGCTCTCAACCATCTCCTTCAGGCTGGCGCCCTCAGGCTCGAACATCATCGGGTCGGCGGCCGCCGCAGTCTGCACGCTGCTGATCGCCGGCGAGAGATGGCGGGTCACCAAATAGCCGCCTTGGTCAGCCACGGCGACCATGCGCCGTACTTCCGTCTCCAGCTCCCTCACGTTGCCTGGATAGGAATAGGCCTCCAGTTTGGCGAGCGCGTCCTTCGCCACGCCCAGCACCCTATGCCCGACCACGCCGGCATACTTCTCGATGAAGAACTGAACCAGCGCAGCCACGTCCTCACTGCGTTCGCGCAGCGGGGGGATGTCGAGCTCGAAGCCCTTGAGGCGATAGTAGAGATCGCGGCGGAATTCTCCGCGCTCCACCAATTCGTCGAGCCGCCGGTTGCTGGCAGCGATTATGCGCACGTCTGCCCGGGTGACCTTGTCCGAGCCGAGCGGCTTGACCTCGCCCTCTTGCAGAAAGCGCAGCAAGCTGACCTGAAAGCTCGGCGAGATTTCCGAGATCTCATCGAGGAACACGGTGCCACCATCGGCCGCGCGGAACAGCCCGAGCCGGTCCGAGACCGCCCCGGTAAAGGCACCGCGCACGTGGCCGAACAGCTCCGAATGCAGCGTGCTTTCGGACACGCCGCCGCAGTTCTGAACGTGCATCGGCGAGTTCATGCGCGTGGAGTTGAAATGGATCGCGCGCGCCAGCAACTCCTTTCCGGTTCCGGTCTCGCCGTGGATCACCACCGGCAGATCGGTTTGAGCCGCCTGCTTCGCCTCGGCGCACAAGTCGGCCATCTTCGGGCTGACGTAGACGAGCTTCTCGAACTGCGACCAGCCGCCTTGGACCGATTGCTCCTCGGCCTGGGTGAAGATGCCGTCGTCGATAGAGATCTTGAACTCGCGGCTTAGCAAACGATGGCGGCGAGACAGCTCGCTCAGCTCGAGCGCGCGCTTGGCAACCAGCCTCAAGAGCTCAGCCTGAACCGGCTTGACCAGATAGAGATAGGTGGCAGCGCGCCGCGCGATCTCGGCCGCTCCTTCCGGGTCATCGGGCTTGGCAATCAGCACCCTTGCCACCGAAGGCTGGGAGATCCGCGCGGAAATCAGCGCGTTGTCGAGATCGTTCGCGAATGCACCGGCATCAGCCACCAGGAGATGCGCTTCGATCTGCTGCAGACGGTCCACCACATGGGCTTCGTCCTCGCAGAGAATCAGTCGATAGTCGGACTCTGCACCGAAGGCGCTCTGCGCCGCTGCAATCACGTCCGGATCGTCGGACACCAGAAGCACGGTGTGGAGAGTGCCCACCAGACAACTTTCTTTGCAGATTGAAAATAAAGATAGCATATACCGAGTCATAGCTATTCGGTCAACCGACGAGCATCCGCCGCAAGCGAGGGATCGAGGACCACTCGGGAGCGCTCATCGCGGATACCTCTGAGTCGTCGCCGCGCTTCCGATCGAGGAGCGGCACCTTTGGGTAAGGTGGGTGCAAATCAGCTG